>Ga0208977_1000001_pt1 | contig 1673420 bp, 1626 predicted proteins | sample RifOxyA2_FD_184030 | JGI IMG/M metagenome (GOLD analysis project Ga0208977, IMG submission 184030) | Groundwater microbial communities from Rifle, Colorado - Rifle Oxygen_injection A2 (SPAdes) | ecosystem: Environmental > Aquatic > Deep subsurface > Groundwater | place: Rifle, Colorado... | reverse complement strand
GGGGAGCGATAAAGACCACCTTTGCAATATCATCCTGATAAATATCCTTTCCAAGTAATTCTTTTGAGTAAATGTAAAGGCGAATTGGCATGTTGCCCATCGAGTGCGTGAGTATAATGTACTTGGAAGGGATTTCTGATTCAGCCGGGTATCTATCATCTTTTTTCCCTGGTCCAAACCTTTTGAACCATTCCTTGTAATCCTCTCTTGCTCTCTCCAACCAACACTTTCCTTGCATTGAAATATTATTGCCACTATCATCCTTATATGAAGCATCATTATTATAGGTTCTGTCTCCAAATTCTCTGACACTTACCAAGCTACTACCATTTTTATTCTTAAAGGAATAAGAATACACATAACCCTTCAATCCGAGATCGTTTTCAAGTTGTTGTTTTAGCCGTAACCCCTTATCTCTCTCATCCTGTCCATTAAATTGATGGCTCCCTCCATTTATGCCATGAACCAAGATAAAAAGATAATCCTTGTAGGTCTTTGTCCCTTCAACATTAGACGCATATGCTGTTAAAGACAAGGACAACAATAATATTGCCGAAACAAAAATCCTTTTCATAAAAAATCTACTTAATCTTAATTTCTCCTGTGCCTGTGATATTAATCAAATAAATTCCTGCCAAACTATAATCCGTATAAACAACTTTGTCGCCATTTTTTGAAAGTTTTGGTAAATAACCATTAAAATTATCAAATAATTTATTGAAGACTTTTGGGTTTAAACTTATATCAATATATCCGTACTCGGTTCCTTGTGTTCCATATGCCTCATTAGTATTACTGCTCAATATTTGAGGGCTTATAACCCTATCTTCTCTTTCAATATTTTCCTTGTTAGTTCCGTCCTGATTAATTGTTGCCGTAGAAGTATAAATTCCTAGTAAATACTCAAATATTATTTTTGTTCCATATTTCCATGCAACATTTTCCCCAACAGCCAAAAAGGTTAGTCCTGATCCGTCCCGATTAACTGTATAAATTTCACTTGTTGCGGAGGTTTTTATGCCATAAGCTAATTTACTCTCGTCCGGACCCCAATCTAACGAGTCCGTTGTCGCACCAGCATTGATCGAACTTACATCGTTGCCACTGGTATCTACAACTTTTACATAGTTGCCTTCGGTATATGCATAATAATTTCCAAGCGGTGAAGCGGCCACCTTCCCTCCCGCACCAATTTTTTTTATATTCGTTTCGCCTGTCCCATCATCATTCATGAGAACAAGATAATATTCGGCTGCTATATCCGTTCCTCCACTACCCCCAGAGCCCCCGCTCACTGTTTGGACATTCTTTGTACAAAGTATCTTTCCGTTCGGAGTCCAATTGGGATTGTAGTAGTAAGTGGTCGTACTTGGATTCGCTGACAGAGTGCACCCCCCAATTACTAGCAACCCAACAAAACAAGAAACAACCAAAACCAACACTGTGATTTTCCTAATCATCATTTTTGTCCTCCTTTATGTTTTACTATCAACGATAGCTGGACTATCAACGGATTCTAAACGGATTAACGGATATCCTCGTGGTTCTGGTCTTTCCTTTACATGCCACTTGCCTACACATAGTATCCTCCCCTCTTTTCTCCGTTTATCTGTTATATCCATTGTTTAATCCGTTCATCCGTTATAATATCCGTTGACTTATCCGTTCATCCGTTGGCCCTATCCGTTGATAGAATCCGCACCCCAAACCGCAACCCCTTCTCATTAAATTTAGATACTTTTCTGGGAGGAAAGATCCTTTTGTACTCAAGAAACTTTCGCCCAAAATTGATCAACAATCCAATCTTATTGTCATTTGCTTTCAAATAAGTGATCACTTGCGCCAATTCATTGTTTGTTACCGGATGGGACAGCGCCTTAAGTTCAACCACCACCAAATTTTCGACTAAAATATCTATAAAAAGCAATCCGAGCAGTCTGGTTTCATTATACACATCAACCTGCTTTTGCGGTTCAAAATTTAGTTCGGTTTTCTTCAGCGCATCTTCCATCGCCCGCTGGTACATTTCTTCTTTGAGTCCCGGCCCCAACAAATTATGAACCTCCATCGCCGAACCGATGATCTTGAAGGTTATCTCATCAAACTTTGTCTTAACCAGTTTTGTCATTTTTTATCCGTTTCCCATCCATTGTTTTATCCGTTCATCCGTTATAATATCCGTTGATAGCAGACACAAGAACCTCAACATCAAAACTTACACCCTAACGCAAAATAATGTGAATCGACACTCGTTCCGTTTGATCTTCTCCACGCGTAATCAAATTGAAACCCCCTTAAAAAATCAACCCCCAATCCAACAGCTCCTGTCCCAACATAGTTTGCACTATTATCTTTTGAAAATGATTCTCCCAACCTGACCTTTAGCCACTCAACAACAGAGAACTCTCCGCCAAGCAAGAGGTTATCAATATCGATATTTTGATCAATATTATTATCCTGCAAATCCATGGCAAGCAAAATCCTCTCTGCGATTGGCCGATAAGATACACCCAGGACAGCTCCTTTGGTTATTTTTTCGCGCAACCCGCTGGCCCAATTGAAATCGGTTGGATAAATGTTTTCCAATGTCATTCCTACTGAAAAATTCCAAATCGGACTCCACAGCAATCCCAAATCAAAGCTGTACGCTTTTTCTTCTGATATTGCAGTAAACTCTTGGGATAAACAATGGTATTTTATCCCTACTCCCAACCAATCGGTAATCTTGTTGCCGTATGTAACTGCCATATCCCCTTTTTGATAATTGGTATTATCGGAGGAAATTAAATTACCATTTCCATCTAGTATTATTGTAGGAATATTATAAGTTCCCATAAGATTATAACCAATACCTAGCGCTCCGTAATTATTTAAATTTACGACCCCACTAAAATAATACTGATTAACATCTGACATTAGTGAAGCATAACTTCCTAATAATTCATTTGCTTTTATAAAACCAAGGCCGCCGGGGTTTAAAAACACCGCATTAGCATCGTCCGCAATGCCAACAAAAGCACCCCCCATGGCTACAACTCGGGGTGAAGAGGAAGAAAGAAATGATGAAAAAGAAGGATTAGTAAGCAAAACGCTTAAACCGGCAATTATAAATATCAGTAAAAATTTCCCCTTCAAAACTCAAGCCCTCCGCTAAACTTCAATTGCGTAGCCGAAAAATTATTAGTTGGTGTTATTGTGTCCTTATTGTCGATCTTTTTCCATTCTCCTCCTAAATTTATCAAGGACAAGATCGGATTGACCCCCGTCGTTGAAATTTTACAGGTTAACGAAATGCCTTGCTCGGCCCTATCGCCGGAAAGGCCGCCTCCCCTATTTTGCGCGACTGAATAATCGTAGAAGAGGCCTATCGTACTTTGGGCAAAAAGAGTAAATTCATACCCCAATCGGCAAAGCGGAGTTGTGGTGCGCACGGATTGGGAATTGATCTCGTCTTTGTAATTTAAAAAAACCGATCCTCCAAAATTAAACTTGTTAAGCCAACCGTATTCAAGGCTGGTCTTAACCGCTTCTTGAGTCGCGCTGTTCGTATATTTTAAGATAATATCCGAAACTTTTGCCGGTAAATAGCCGCCAATCCCGATCCTCTGGTACAACGTGACCACCTTCTCCCGGCTATCCCGAACATCAATCCGAGACGATAAGTTTGGCGCGGGATCCCACCTGATTCCGGCATGATTAAATGAACTATTGGATTCTAAAGTGGCGCTTCCCTCTTGGGTAACCGAGAAACCGGTTCCGGCAAGCAAAGACAGTCCTTTTATAAGCGAATATTCCGCTCCCGCATAACCCTCGTTATATTTACTTTTTATCCCCAGCTTTACCCTTTTATCGGAAGCAAAGTTTGAGTCGCTGTTCAAATAGGACCCGTAAACTTTTAAATTATTGAACAGCCCCATCCCGGTGATTTTAACGGCATTCCCGCTTTCACCGGTTACAGTTGGGGTAATCCCTTGATTTATGCTGTTTGAAAATTCGCCAATAAGATAGGCGTTTTGCCCAAAATTAATACGCTCATAAAGGCTGTAAACACTAAAATTGTGAGGATCAAAAACAGATAAAGAGGACTTATTGGCCAAAAACGAGTAGGAAAATTTGAGGGTATTCCAGTCAACCGGATTATATTCAACCGCTCCCCCCAAAGTATCGTGTTTTTCTCTGGCATAAGAGTAGTCGTATTTAACCTTTACTCTCGCGTCTTCAGGGACAGGATCGCGCAAAACAAAGAGTCCCCGATTGTAATCCACGGAATAATCGATACCTCTCCTTATTTTTACCTCATCAATCAAAATCTCTTCGGAATAACTGAGCAGAGGCATTCCGGGGACATAAAACGCCTGCCGCCGGGAATCGTTCTTTATATCAAAATTCAGCTCTTCCTTATTCCCATTCGGCAAAGAAAAAACGACCCGTGCGCTATTCGATCCCTGGTAATAAGAGGAAGAAAAAAGGACAAAATCATCAAAGATAAAGTAATCAAAGTTGGGAATAAGTTTTTTTTCGTTGATGTATAATTCAACCGTCTCCGGTAAAACATCAATTCTTTTAAGATCTAAGCTTCTATACTCTAATTTAGGATCGTCATCATAAAGACCAGGAGATTTCTCCCCATAATAATCCGGGCTCCTAAAATAGTTCCAGTTGTTGAGCGCCTCCGTAGTATAAGAGGTTGTCATACTGCCGGATGGCATTAGGCTGAATTTTAATCGATCCCATTTTCCGGAAAGTAATACCCCGGAAACAGTATAGGAATAAAGCGAATAAAAGAGGTTGGAATTGTAAAAATCGGTCTCTCCCAATAAGATTGAGTATTCCTTATATTTGAGCCCAACGTTAAACACCCCCCTTACAAGAGGGTTTTGATAAATTAAATAATTAACCGACAAGTCGGAAGCAAGATCGGCATTAATTAACAGGCTTAATTTTTCTGCCCATGCAAGATCACCCGTTCTGGAGGCTTCCGAGCTGGTTCGGTATAGATAGTAGTTGGATTGAGGATTAACTTGAAATTGATCGTAAAACCATTGTTTTTCACCGCTGATATCGATTTTGGGATACTGCGCCTGGCCTTCTATGACCCACTCGGAAAAAGAGGGGGATTGAAAAAAGCAGATAAGCCCCCAAGCCAATAAAAAACAACAAATCAAAAAATCTTTTTTTGTTTTCAATTTATTCCTCTTTGATAGCATCCCCTTCAAATCATCAGCTTTTTCTCTTCCCAGAGATTAAGTTTTTCTTTAAGCACTTCTATCCTGTCAGCGGGTGAAGGGTGCGATTTGAAGATCGAGTAATCGGGATGCTGCTCGTCAAGCGTCTTTAATTTCATCATTAACCTGATCATCCCCTTTGGATCGTATCCCGCCGATGACATATAAGACAATCCGGCAATGTCCGCTTCTTTTTCGATTTCCCTGCTGTAGCCGGACGAAAAAAGATTTGAGAAAAATCCGACCGATAGTTCGGTCAGCTTTGTGTTGCCCCTAAACCCACTGCTTCCAAGCAGTGCCAAACCAACAATTGTTCCCACCGTATTGGCGTTTTGGCCGGCTTCGTACTGCTTGATCTGGTGCCTTTCGCTGTAATGGCTCAACTCGTGTGAAAGCAGCCCCGCGACCTCTTCTTCCGTATCCAGGACATCAAAAAGCCCCTTGGTCATATAAAGCGTCCCGTCCGCTATTATAAAAGTGTTAAAGTCGGGAGTGTTTAAAAGGGTTAGATTGTCTTTGCGCGGAGTGATGCGGCAGATTCCGGCAAGTTTATCATAGGTTTTTATGATCATCTTCATCTTTTCTTTTTCGGCCTCGGTCCTCAAGTCCGACTGGGGATAGACGGTAAACTTTTCTGAAGTGTAAGTCCGCCCCATTTCGGTCAACTTCTTTTCCGTTTCGGAAAGATGCTCTATTTCCGGAAAACAGATCCTGCACGGAATATAATTGGACTTTTCGGCGTACTGGCGGCTCATACAAATAGTTTCCTGCCCATAAGTGTGCCCGCTGCCGGGCTTATGAAACTGGCTGGCGGAAGCGCTTAGTTCGACTATTTGGGATCCTTTTGATTCTACGGTTTCTATCTCAATCATCTTGTTTTCTTTTGAACCCCAGCCGCTGCTGCCGAATACTTCTAGCGTGGCGGTTGTGCCGATCTTGAGCCCTTTCACCGCGGAAACAAACTCCTGCGGATTTTTTACGCTAATCCCGTTAACTTTATAAATAAGGTCCTCTTTTTTGATCTTTTCGCAATCGGAAAGCGAGACATAGACGCCGGAGGTCGATTCCAACTGCATCTTTTCCGCCAAAAACGGGTCGATCGGAGTGATTTTTATCGGAAGACTTGATTCCCGAAGCAGATTGGCAGGATCAACTTTGGCCAGGTAATCGGCAGTCTCTTCCGCAAAAGATAACGGGGAAAGCAGGAACAGGAACAGAAACGCGATGATTAAGTTTTTCATGGGAACCTCCTTTAATCAACCCTCAAATTATCCAGCGCGCAGTTTATTCCCCCCATTTGGGTGGTTGAGATAAAGATCAGCTGAAGCTTTGCCAGCTCCCCCGATCTATTCTTCTTTGTCCCCATATTTTTAAATTCGGACAAAGGAAAAGAAACCTGCCGCCAGCCGTACCAATTGATTTCAAGCTCTTTTACCCACAAATCGTCTTTTGTCTCTATCTCCGTATTGTTTTTATTGCCATCATAAAGTTCCACTTTTATCTTTCCGCTCCCCTCCCCATAACCATAAATATCAAGATTAAATGACCTGGCGGAAGCGGCATCAAGCCCCAAAACAACCCCTATCCCGCCGACATACCAATCTTTTGTCGCCCCCCCAACCAAAAGGGCATACGCACCGATCTTATCCGACTCGCCATCCCGCAAATCTCGGGTAGAGACGGCCCGCAGAGAGATCTTGTCGAAAGAAAACCAGGACGGCTTATTCTTAAGCAGGCCGTCTTCAAAATCATCTATCGTATAAGCGGTTGAATTGGAAGCGATAGCCAGCAACAGGCAACTTACGGCAAAAAACTTCCTTATCATAGCTTCCACCCGCTTTTTAAGACCAGCGAATTAAAATACCTGGCATACGATTGGTTAAAGAAGAGCGCGTCCCCTTCGTAATCCAGCGAAACCGTCGAATCGGGAGAGAGGGAGTAGCTGATTTCCGCTCCGTAATCCATCGCGGAAGACAACGCCCCCAAAATCGAAGGGCCGGCATCTCCCACAACTTTACCCGCCAGCCCGGCGGTTACTTTTCCTCCCAGCTTATCGCTAAAATCCCTTAAATACTCAAGCCCTCCCCTTAAGCCCAAAAAAGTATTGTTGGAAAGATCGTTCCTTAAAAGGATTCCCCTAAACCCCAGGGCCGAAAACAAGCTTCCTCCGGCCAAATCGGAAAGGAGCGGATTTTTGTAGTTCACCATCGCGTCCAGCTTATTTTCGGTCGTCTCCTCATCTCTTATCGCCCCGGGATTAGGAATTAAATAGCGCGCGTTGTAAGAGATTCCCGAACCGACCACTTCGACCAGTCGGTTGGAATAAGCAAGTTCTCCGCCGTAGGTATAATTTGAATTGGACGAGGAGGACTGCTCGTAAAGATGCCCCATCATCCCTCCCAGTGAGACCTCGTTTTTTAATTTTGCCGCCGTTGCCGGCTCTTTCTCTTTCTTTTTTACCGCCAAAACTCTCTGTTGTTTTAGGTATTCGGCCGTTTTTACCAGCGCGGCCATAACCTCATAGCGTTTGACCGGGCGGTTTTCTTTAAACGCCCGATCCGAAAAATTGTCCATTGCTTTCCTTTTTACGAATTTTACCGCTTCGGCCTGGTTCATTGGAAGATCGGGATCCATGGCAATCGCTCTTGCCAAAACGACCGCGAATTGGTTGATTGTAACCTTAATCTCCCCCATAAAATCCTTCGATTCGGTGCATTCCATTATTTTATACTGGTAGACCACCTTCCTGACATCGGAATAAAAAGGAGCATTAAGAGGAACATCGGAGAATCTTATATCCATCCCGGGCGATTTTCTGGCGATCAGATTTTCTTTTTCCAGATAAGACAAATATTTTGACATTATTTCGGCCAGGTTCAATCGGGTCGTCTCTTTGTCGGCGTATTGCATCCACCAGCCACCGATTTCCAAAGAAGCGGCCCTGGTCAGATACGGGGAATACCAGGCATCGGGCTGGATCGCCTTCTTCTGGGCGCAAAAGGCAATATTCTGTAAGCAACACAATAAGGTCGACATTAAACAAACGTACTTTAAATATTTAAACCTCATTCTAATAAGGGTAACCATAAAAAAGCCCAGAATTATATTTTAATTCGATTCCATTTCCTGATAAGTCTTTTACGTTTGAAGAAACCTCAACCGTTGCGATTGTGGTTGTGCCAGGAAACATAGTTAAAGCAACCTGAGCAAAACGATAAGAAGACCCGCTATAAATATTGGTTAGTTGAGCTTTAGATATGGTTTGACCTGAGATTGAATAGTTTCCTATGGTTTCTGCACTATTTTTATCCAAAGGTTCAGTAAAAAACACATAAGCTTCTTTGGATGAATAAGTCGGAGCATAATTATAAGGGATGTAAGAGGCGGAATGAACTTGAGGTTTTTTTGTGTCTTTAATGGTTATAATATTTGACGCTGGGCTTTCCCCATTAGAATTGGCCGCAACTACCTTAAAATCAATGGCATTGCTTCCAACAAACGGCCAAACTATCCCATATCCCTTGTCTTCGGGATATGAATACCCGGTTCTGGTAAAATCGGCAAGTGAACTGTCTAAATTGTCAATTTTTATGTTCATTTCTTTATAAGCACCCAAAGAATAACTGGAATCACTATATAATTGAAACGGTCCGTTATTGTAGCGGCAATAAAGCTTATAAGAAGTTGCTTGATCAACAGGATTCCATGATAAAGTTACATAATTATTATAATAATAAATATCACTATAATCTATTTCTGTAGTGCCATTTGCCGTTTTAAATTGAAAATTAGCCGGAGCGGCGGAAGGAGCCGGGGCAGTAGCAACAGTCGTTATCAAATTAACCATTAAACTATTTCCGGAAGTAGAATATCCGGAATAATCAAGAGAATTCCCGCTCATATCTTTTATGGAGAGGTAATCTCCTGCAGGCCCGGAAAGAAAGATTCCATAAAGAGAGCCGGAAAGAAAATTGTTTTTTGGTTTTATGGTTAAAATTTTATTGGCTGTGTCCCATGATTTTTCGGCTTCTACCACTCCTTTAGAAGACACACCATAACTACTCATCCCGGCATAGTACAAGGTGGGTATAACCGTTGTAATATCCATCGGCTCACTAAAAACAATTACCGCCGAGTTCAATGCGCTATTTGCGTCTATGGTTGCAGAAACAATTTTGGGATTGTCAACCAACAAAACATCCAATGTTAAAACGGTATTTTCTGATGGATTTTCAGGAAACGCACCCTTAGCTACACCATCCTGAAACCCCTCCCTGGTAACAATAACAGTATAGGAACCAGGGGAAACATTTTTGATGGAATAAAAACCATTCGCATCGGTAACAACTGCAGAAGATGCTAGTCCGGGGATGCTAACTTTTGCACCTGCGATTGCATCCTTTTGTAAAAAACTGTAAGAAACATAAGAATAACTACTCATGGTATAAGCATAAGCTCCTGTTTTTACTGTCCCCTGAATTGTTAACCCCTTCGCTGCCCCCGGAACAATGCTAACCTCCGACTTGATCCCCTGACCGCAACCAAACAATGAAACCGAAACCGCAAGCAACAAGATAACCGAAAACAAGACCGACAATTTCTTTGCCATTTTCATTTTCCTCCTATTTTTTTTCAACAAAAAAAAGACACAAGGAGCATCTAATCATTTCAGATTTCCTTGTGTCTTCTCTTTTTTAACCGGCCCCAAGTTCATGTAGTTATCCCTTTGGAGCTGGCTTTATTGTAGCATGGATCCACAAGAAAAACAATGAGAGTTGACTGCCCAAAAATCCGCCAGCTAGCCGAACCGGCTAGCTGGCTTTGTCTATGCACCCTACCTTGCCTCCATGGTTGTAACCACAGAAACATTTGCAGTATTTTGGCTCCTTATAAAATCTTCTTTATCAACCAAATATTCTTCGTAGACCTTTTCAGTATCCGACTTTATAAAATAGCTTGTTGCGGCTGCCGCTACTAGCAAAGAACCTGCCAAAGGACTACTACCCAAAAGAAGTGCTGTCCCTCCTATTCCAACCAATCCTGCAGACACCATCCTTCCTTGTGTCGCATCCATAGCTCCGTTTTTTAGCGCTCCTTCTGCTGCAGCTTCTCTTGATCCTCTTTCTTCTATAGATATCCCTGACATTTTTTTGACATCAAGGTACTGTTGTTCCAATTTAGTTGGATACATAAAATTTTTAATCCCCATGATCAACATCCCTCCACCGAGCGCATAATATACCCCTGAATAATTTGACCCGTAACCGCTCCAGGCACTTCCAAGCCCTGCAAATAAAGCCCCTCCGCCAATATCATACATTGCGCTTTCAGTGCGCTGTTTTTCGGCTTTCAGAGCAAGGTCTTTCAACCTACTCTCTGCCGGAACAAACGATTTTTGGGCAGGAACAACCACGTAATTATTTTCGGCCATTCCGACAGAAGCCAAAGAAAACAAAAACGAAACCATCAAAAAATAAACCATAAATAATCTAAACATTTTCACTCCTCCTTTTAATCTTTTTTCTCTGCAACTTCCGCCTTTGACAGCTTCAGCCGCTTAAAGAGCAAATCGAACTGCTGGTCGTATTTTTTCTCAAGTGCCGTAATCTTGTCTTGCACATCTTTGCTCTCTGCCGCCACCTCACCCGATACAAAGCCCTCTTCCAAGAAACCATCCTCCGCAAGGCTTGTTTTTGCCGTCAAGGGAGCCCGGACATTGGGATTGCTCATTCCCGCAATCAGTTTTTGATTTGAGTCTTCTGCCGTAGAATAGGCATCTACAAATTCCCAGATCTTGGTCCCGACAAAACTATAGGAAAGCAAGGCGCCGCTGGCTCCATAGGCCATGCTAACCGGAATGGCAAGATTGATCACCAAAAATGGCAGCCCTCGGATCCAATCGCCGGCATAAGCATGTCCAACCGAAGGAAAAAACCATGCTCCCATAACCGCCACGGTGGGATTTTTGCTCTCCGATTGATATGCCGACAATTGATATAAATCTTTTTTATCTTCCGCATGCACCATGTTTCCGGCAATTACCACTATAAAAGTCAAAAGCAAAAAAAATGTTATTTTCTTTTTCACTCAATACCCCCCCTAAAAATCAAGATTAAATCCAAAATTCAATAAAACCGGAAGCCCAAGCCCGATCTCAAAACGAGTATTAGGATGGGGAAGCCAGCAAAACCCGGATTGAAGAACTAACGGATAAATCAAAAAAGCCGTCCCAACCCTAAAGAAAGTAAAAGTATTCTTCTGTAATTTTTCTCTGACTTTTTTTGACAATGCCCAATTATCGGCTGCTTCAAGCGACGATTGCCGGGATGTGAGGAAGATTGTATCAACCGAATTTGCCCCATAATAGGTTGTGTAAGAAAAGCCAAGAACCGTATTTAAGGCAAAGCTGTTTTTTGGTTCGCCCATACCATTTTTAACTATTCCGCCAATCAAATCCGTAGCAATTCCCACACCAAAGGTGAAATGGGTTTTTTCTGCCGATAATTGATAGGCGACCAATTCCGGGTCCACCGATGCCCAGACACTATTTGCAAAAAAACAAACAACCAACAATGCCAAACATATTTTTCTCATCTTTTAAAAATCCCCCCAAGAAGACTCGAGGGAGCCCGCTCCAAAAGGCCCCCTCTCATCTTCTTTTAACCTTCTCGCCGACGGTCTTTTCCAGCAAATTGCACTGTCTCTTCAGATCGTCAATCAATTTAACTCCCGACAACTTTGTTTCCAATTCTCCCAAAATCTTCCGGCAAAAAGTGAGCTCTTCCCTGACTTCTTCCCACCAGACCGGACCGGATGAGTTGCGCGCCTTATAAACCCCCGAAGAGACCCGCAGGGCCGAATTGATCAAACAGTGCATTAAATCCCTTAAATAAACTTTCTCTTCCAAAAAACCGGCCAGTTCAACCGCCAGACGGCTGAAATTGTGCGCTTCGCGGACAGACTCGCTCTCCTTCATCTCTTTTTCAAAAAGCTTGATAAACGAGGCCAGCGTCGATTGGTTAAATTGCGGTTCGATCATCATGAATATCTTCCCAGCAATTTCCGCGCCTGAAATTGACGAGTGACAACCCCTTAAAACTGTCGTACAATCACTACAGGTGTCGAAAAAAACTACAATAAGGTGAAATTTTTAATTGTTATTAACGATAAATAGGTATGGACAACAAAATGATTGAAGGCGCTCCGTATATTCTGGTGGTTGATGATGAAGCAAATATGCTTATTGCCTATAAAACTTTTCTCAAGCCCGACTATAATCCGATTTTATGCTCAAACGGAACGGAGGCTCTTCAAAAATTGACCGAATATTCTTTTTCGGCGGCGATACTTGATCTCAAAATGCCCGATATGGACGGTCTTGAACTTTTGGAAAAAATCAAGGAACACGATTCCGACCTTGGCGTCATCATGTCAACGGCGACCAACGACGTCAAATACGCGGTGCAGGCGATTAAAAAAGGAGCGTTTGAATACGTCACCAAGCCGTTCCAATACGAAGAAATACTGGGACTGGTTGCTAAAATAGTCGAGCGGAGGGAATTGCGCAAAGAGAACTTCTACCTCAAATCGGCCCTAAAAGAACAGCAGTCCTTTTCCGATCTGATCGGACAAACCTCCGTTATGCGGAATGTGTTTATGATAATAGAAAATATGAACTCGGTCGGCAGCACTGTCTTGATAACCGGCGAATCGGGGACGGGAAAAGAGCTGGTAGCACACGCGATCCACCAAAGGAGCGATCGAAAAAACAAACCTTTTGTGGTGGTAAACTGTGCCGCTATTCCGGAAAATCTGTTCGAATCGGAGCTCTTTGGCCACGAGCGGGGCTCTTTCACCGGCGCTTTTGAACGCAAGATCGGAAAATTCGAGCTGGCCGATACCGGGACCATTTTCTTGGACGAGATCGGCTGTTTGCCGCAATCGATGCAGGCGAAACTATTGAGGATCCTGCAGGATAATCATATTGAAAGGGTCGGCGGGAAGGGACCGATAAAAATCTCGGTGCGGATTGTGGCGGCAACCAACACCGACCTGGAGCAGGCGCTTAAAAACAAAAGTTTCCGCGAAGATCTTTTTTACCGCTTAAACGTCATTCCGATCAAGCTCCCCCCTTTGCGGGAGAGAAGGGCCGACCTTCCGCTTTTGATCGAATATTTTCTGAAAAAATTTAACGAGGAGCTGAAAAAACAGATTGCGGGGATTGACCGGCAGGTCATGAACGAACTTTTGGAATACGACTGGCCGGGGAACATCCGGGAATTAAAGAATGTGATCGAGCGGGCGGTGGTTTTGACCAAAAACGGGATGATCACCGATATTTCGTTGAGAGGAAAAGCGGTGAACGGAATGCCGGAGACGCTTACGAGCTTAAAAGAGGCCTCGGCCGAATTTGAGAAAGAGTATATCAAAAAAGCGCTTGCCAAAACCGGCGGCAATCAATCGGAAACTTCACGCCTCCTTGGAATTCATAGGACTACTTTGATTTCGAAGATGAATCTGCTCGGCCTAAAGTGAGACCGTAAAAACGGTCCCCTGTTTTTCCTTGCTTTGAACGGTTATTGTCCCGCGGTGTTCTTCTATTATCTTGTGGGTGATCGCCAGGCCAAGGCCCGAACCTTTTTCTTTGGTCGTGAAAAAGGGATCAAAAATATTCTTGAGCTTATCTTCCGCTATGCCGGCGCCGTTGTCGGAAACTTCAACCGCAATCCCCTCCCCTTTGGGATAAGATTTTACGGTTATCTCTCCGTTTGAAGAAGAGATCGACTGCATCGCGTTTAAAATTAAATTGGTAAAGACCTGCCGCATCTGTTCGGGATCAAGTTCTTTTGGCGGCAAAGTGGCCAGCTCTTTTCTGATCTTAATATTCTTTTTGCTCAACTCCGGCTCCAGCAGTTTTATGATGTTTTCCAGTACAGCGTTTAAATTAACCGGGCTCTTTTGCGGCTTGGGGGGCTTGGAATAGGACAAAAGGTTCCGTACCAGCTTATCGATGCGGTCAACCTCTTCCGAGACCACCTGCTTGAAGTCGGCCAAAGTTTCTTTGTCCTGTGAAAGAAAGGCTCTTTCCATCCCGTCGGCCATCCCTTTTATGGCGGCGAGGGGGTTTTTGATCTCATGCGCCATACCGGCGGCGACGGTACCGAGCGAAGCCAGCTTATCGGCTTGCAGGAGCTGTTTTTGGGCGGCAAGCGTTTCTTGATACAATCTGGCCCTTTCGATCGCGATGGCCAGCTGGTTTGAGATGGTATTTAAGAAATCTATATCTTCGTCGTCGTAGATGTCGCCGTTTTCTTTTTCTCCGAGGTTAAAGAAGCCGATCAGCCGGTTTTCGGCGAACAACGGGACGGCGACCGCGGCCTCCATTTTTTGCAGTTCTTCTTTTACCTTTTGCAGTTCACTCTCCGCGCTGCCGGACGATTCGAGATCCATTATGAGCTCTTCGAGAACGACCGGCTTTTTGGTCTTCTCAAGATAGAGGATCAATGGGGAACTTTTGGAAACTATTTCTTCTGATTGGAGCATGATACAATCATATGGGGGAAAGAGAAAGATGTCAACCTATCAAATCGCGCCGGTTGTGACGGCGATTCTGGTGCTTTGTATTTGCATCTTTGTGGTCTTTCAAAACAGAAAATCCCAGATAAATATTGTCTTTGGATTTCTTAGCTTAAGCATATTTGTTTGGCTGGCCGGTTTCTCCGCAATGTATTTTAGCTCGAACCCGGAACAAGCACTATTTTTTGCCCGGCTGGGATTTGTTGGAGTAACTATTATCCCTTTTTTGAGTTATCACTTTATCGCGATCTTTTTAAACAGAGCTCCTTCCGTCCGTTTTTTAATATTGTTGTACACATTGATTATCCCAATTTTATTTATGACTCCGACCCGGTTAATGTATTCGGACATTGAAAAGCATTTTTGGGGCTATTATCCGATCGCAGGCCCTTTTTATTTTATTTCTCCGATAATGTTCGTCTTGCTTATTTTGTATGGTTTAATATTGCTTGGGTCCGGAAACAAGCAGGTTGAGGCAAGAAAGAGAGAGCAGAAAAAATATATTTTTGTTGCTTTTGTCGCGGTCATTTTGGGCTTTGTTGATTATCTTCCAAAATACGGCGTTAATATTTATCCCTTCGGTTATCTTTCGGCGTTGTCTTTTATTTCGATAATTGCCTACTCTATTACAAAGTACCGGTTGATGGATATACGGATTGCGATAAACCGGATCATGGCGTATCTTTTGCTTATAGCCATCTATTTTTCGGCAGGAATCGCCGCAAGCTGTATTTACGCGCAATTTTTCTCGTTTGGCCAAAACGCTCCGACATTTTTATTTCTGGGAACAATGCTGATTATTGCCGGCCTCTCCTTCCACCCCCTCCGCCTCCATTTACAGACCACCCCGGATCGATTCCTTTTCAGGAAGAAATATGAGTACGAGCAGGCGATTAGGGAGTTTGGAGAGCAAAGCAGATCGGAGATAAATACGAACAAGCTACAAGCTGCTTTTACTGCAATTACAACAAAACTTTTAAGGACAAAACGTGCTAATTTGTTTTTGTTTGATCAACAAGGAAAACATAAAAAGTGAATAATTTTGTTATCATATCATGAGTATACCTTTATATTTTTATCAAACAGTTAATCTGATAAATGCCCTATTAAGCATCTTTTTGGCAATCATTGTTTTTAAATACAAAAGAGCTTTGATTGAAGGGACATTATTTAGCCTTTTCGCGTTTTTAGTGGCATTTTGGGCGTTTTTCTTCTACCTGGCTATTTTAACCAATAGTTACTTGTGGGCTCGATTCTTTTTTAGGACTTGCATGATTGGAGCAGCTTTAATTCCACCAGTATTTATTGAGTTCGCTTTTGCCTTAATTAAGAAAAAAATGCCCGGAATACTAAGATTTATTAACATAGGTTTGGCCATTGTAATATTATCAACAATTTATTCAAAAATTTATGCACTAGATGGCGGGCCTTTCTTAGGATTTTTATATTGGCCTGAAGTTGGTTGGACCTCTGCTCTAAGCATTTTATTGTATATCATCAATGTCGGAGTTGGACATTATTATCTTTTGTTGGCAATTAAACAGGGAAATCCTTTTCAGAAAAAACAATTATCAATTGTTATGATAGGAACATTTTTAAGCTTTCTGGGCGCCGGCACCAATTTTCTCTTGTGGTTTCGTATCCCCTTTCCTCCGATTTTTAATATTTTAATACCTTTATATATTATTAGTGTTGCTTATGCCATAACGACGCATCGTTTTATGAATGTACGATTAGTGATTAATCGCATTGTTGCATATTCTCTTTTGATTACCATCTACGCCTTGTTAAGTTTAGCCGCCATCTATTTATATTCCAAAGTGCTGCCTTTTGGGATAAATTCTCCAACTTTATTTTTCTTGTGCATATTAATAATAGCAGGGGGCCTGTTTTTCCACCCCCTCCGCCTCCATCTACAGACCACCCCGGACCGATTCCTTTTTAGGAAGAAATACGAGTATGAGCAGGCGATTAGGGAATTTGGCGAAGCCTGCCAGTCGGTTATTGATCCGGCGAAACTTATTGGATTATTTAAAGACAAGAACAAAAATTTGATAAAAATGAAGGCGGGGAAGGTTTATTTGATAAACAAGGGCGGGGATTTTAAATTATCCTTATTTATTCCAAAATAAAATACCCAAAGTAGTACAAAGGAGCAAGGGGTTCCGCCCCTAGCTGGTTAAGCGGCAAAAACTGGCAACCCTATTCTCTCTACCCCGGTCCATTTTCTTTTTGGTCAGCGCGCAAAAAGAAAATGGACGAAAAGAAAAACGCGCTCTCTCGCAAGCAAACACCACCCCGCGTCCCCTTCTCCACCAAAACCCCGCCTGCTTCGTCCCGCCGGAAGCGGGACTCATCAATGCCCCTACCCATCCCTCTGTGCTTGCGGAGCTGCTTTGCTTTCTCACAACCTGATCGAAAAATATACTGGGGAGGATGGGCGTGGGTGAGGTTTTCTTACTATTTTGCGGGGTAGTTTAATTTGGGAAATTTAGGGTAAAATAATGTGGGCGGTAACATTAGGAATCAGGCTGTCGGCAAATGAGCAAGTAACTTACTTATCCTCCCGGCAAAGCCGCCGATTCAAAGAAAATACCGAATTCAAAAACAGAGTAAGGAGATGTCCTATGAATCATCGCGGTTATTCCGACATTATCTTCAAAGAACAATTGGCTGCGAGGCTTATTATACTTCGGATTAATCCCGGTATCAAAAGAAGCGCCAAAGCGCATTGTCGCTTCTTTAAGAGAAGTTAAAACGACCTTCATCCCCGGCTTATAGGCCGCTTTAATCGCCGAAAATCCCTGCGCGGCGGTGTCTACCCTGTTATAATCCCCGGCAACATCAATTGACAACAACCAATACTCATCGGTCGGATAGTGGTTTCCGTCCCTGTCCGGAACCCAGATAAAAGCTTTGCCGTCCCCTACTACGTTCGCTTGTTTCATGTCCCCGGTGTCACCGGTTCCTCCGCCGGAAAGCAACGGGACATTATCCAGATAATTGCTGGCAATCCGATATAAATTCAGATCGGCAGAAACCGCATTCAACAAGCCATTCAATTGAATTGAAAGAGTCCCGGTTCCGGTTATTTTTTTGGCCTGAAGGTCATAGGCAAAGATCATTTTAGTTGTCCAGGAGCCATAGTTGGCGCCGGCTCCGGGGACATAACCTTTGGCGCCGACAGAAACCCCATCGTCTCCCCCGTTAACCTGTAAAAGGATCGTTTTCGCCGGTTGGGCATTGGACAAAAATGGCTGGGCATAGAGAGAAGAGCCCCAGCCGTTTGGATCGATTCCGGGATGAGGGCGAATTATCGTCATCCCCTGTTTTTCGATTACGCTCAAAAAGTGCCGCCCCTGAAATTCGACTCGATGCTCAAAGCCTTCCGTGGTTGATACTTTTTTGACACTATAAGGTTGAACCGGATCGTCCCCTCCGCCGCAGGCGCCGATTGTCCGGAGCAATGCAGCTGCCCCAAATGATGCCAAACATGTTCTTCTAGTGACAAGCATATACTCTAATTTTACGCTCTAGTTGAGGAGAAAACAAGGGAAGGAAGATTAAAAAACAGGCGGGGAAATTGCTATATATAGGGACATATGATAGATCAAAGTGCAAACTGCAAAGATCAAAGCGATAGTGTAAAACTAAAACCCGCCTTAAAAGAAAGAGCGTATCGGTTTGGGCTAGATATTATCGGGATGATTGATTTGTTGGCCAAAGATATGAGTTGTAAGGTTATTGGCAACCAGCTTTTGAGGAGCGCGACAAGTATTGGGGCTAATATTATTACCATTCACATTATTTACCCTAAATTTCCCAAATTAAACCACCTTGTAAAATAGATGAGGAAAGACAATTTTCTTTTTACTTTCTTTGTCTTGACACAAAGAAAGTAACAAATAAAAGTCAAGCGATTTCCAAATTTCACCGCCCAACCTCACCCGCACATCCCATCCCCAGCCTCACTGCGTTCGCCTATGGCCTCACCCCGCCCATCTAAATAAGGTAAATGGAAATCGCGGTACATCTTTATTCCTCCCAATCCCTCCCTCCACGCAAGCACAAAGGGAGGGGAAGGGGCATAGCGAAGGCGTACCGCCTGAGCTGGCAGGGGTTGTGGGGAAGAAGGGGATGCGGAGGAGGTGTTTGCTTGCGAGATAGCGCCTTTTTCTTTTCGTCTATTTTCTTTTTGGCGCCGCAAAAAGAAAATAGACCGGGGTAAAAAGAACAAAGATTTCCAGTTTCTACCGCTTAACCAGCTAGGGGTGGAACCCCTTGCTCCTTTGTGCTATTTTGGGTATTTTATTTCCGGAGTAATTTGGAGGAGCTGATCAAAGAATCCAAAGAACTCGCAAATATTCTTGGTGCCAGCATTTTGACGCTTAAAGGCAAGAATAAAGCGTAAACTGCAAAGTTCAAAGATCAAAGCGATAGCTCAAAGCGAAAAGCCTGCTTTTAAGGATCGTTTAAAGTTTTTAGCTATGGCTTTGCATTTTGACTTTTACGCTTTGCGCTAGTTTCCCCCTTTCCAAAAAACAGGCGGGAAATTGCTATATATAGGGAATATATGATAGCTCAAAGTGCAAACTGCAAAGTTCAAAGCGATAGCTCAAAGCGAAAAGCCTGCTTTTAAGGATCGTTTAAAGTTTTTAGCTATGGCTTTGCATTTTGACTTTTACGCTTTGCACTAGCTTCCCCCCTTGCTTTTTCCCCCTAAACTGCCATAATATACCCATTATGCTCCTCCCAACAGCAACGGCGGGAATAGATTGCAGGGGCCAAACGGTTACTTCCTCTCAACCATCCAAAATTCTTTCAAAAAAAGTGAAATTTTTAAGCAAAAATGATTGATATATACAATGAGGATATAACAATATGGAAAACACTGAAAGAGAGAACAAATTAACACCTTTTGAAAAAGCTTATTTTACAACTGTTCAAAATATATCGTTAAGAATTTTTGATCGGTATTGCGAAGGAGAAATCAAGGGCATAGAAAACATTTTAAACCTTTCTTCTGGTTTTATTTTAGCATGTAATCATTCCAGTTATTTAGACTGGTTAATATTATATTCTGTTTTCAAAAATCGTTTTCAAAGAGAGATTGTTTTTCTGGCGAAAGAAAAACTGTTTAAAAGCCCTCTTTGGCAGAAACTAATAAAAGCGGCAAACTGTATAATGGTAACGGATACTGGAGTAAGTTTAAGCTCCCTACGTAAAATATATAAAACAATAAGAACAAATGGAATAGTTGGAATATTTCCGGAAGGCACTCGCTCTCACAACGGAGAATTACTTCAAGCAAAAGATGGAATAGCAAAAATTGCAATGCTCACCGGAGCCCCCGTGATTCCCGTTGGCATAATTGGACTTTATGAGGTTTGGCCTCGACACAAACTTTTCCCTTCTGGCTTTAATAAATGCGTAATAAAAATTGGCGAGCCCATTTTTATAGAAAAAATGTTAGCATCGGAAGCCACAAATTGTGGTAATATCACAAAAAACATAATGGTAAGCATTGGCAGCTTAATTAATAAAAAATACATTCACGTCCATTAATTTCTACAACTCTTTCTTATTTCTTATTCTCTGTTATAATATGATACAAGATGAATAGCGCCGCATTCTTTGATGTTGACAACACGATACTTAATGGGTATACCCAAGTAATTCTGGCTAAACATCTTTTAAGGAAGGGGGTATTCCCTTTTCGTAAATATGTAAATGTTTTAATCTGGTACTTGTTTTATAAGGCTGGGTTAATAAACAACTTTTCCGACATAAGAGATAAGTCTATAGAGATTTTGAAGGGGTGGCCAAAAGAAAAATTAAGTGAAACAATGAGGGAGTGTTTCGACTGTAGTATAAAAAAACATATCTATAAAAAGATGCTTGATCTAATTGCTCAACACAAAAAAGATTTCTTTAAGATTATACTTGTTTCTTCTTCTTTAGATTTCTTGGTTGATGAGATTAAAAAATACTTGTCGGCAGATATCACAATTTGCTCTGAACTTGAGATTGTTGGGGGTGTTAGTTCGGGAAAAGTATTGGATTCTGGAATAAGCGGAGAAAAGAAGGCCGAAGCAATCACGCTTTTAGCAAAAAAGCTTGGGATTAACTTAAACACCAGCTATGCTTATTCTGATCACATATCAGACCTTCCTTTTTTGGAAAAAGTGGGAATTCCTGTTGCCATTAACCCTGACAAACAACTGAGAAAGATATGTGAAAAAAAAGGCTGGGAAATATATTTTTTAAAAGAAGAAATAGGATGTTAATTACGTGAACCAATACATATTGTCAACAATATTAACCAGTTTAACAACCTTTTTAATTGGTGGATATGTTGTATTTAATAATTTTAAGGCGAGTCGTAATAGGGCTCTTTGTTTTTTTGCCCTAAGTGTTTCTGCGTGGAGCCTTTTTTTATTCTTAAATATTCAAGCAAAAGATATTGCTCAGGCAATCCTCTTTGTTCGATTACTCCATGTATCTTCTACTCTTATCGCTATTTCTTTTTTACATCTAGCACTAATTCTTTCAAATAATTTGAAGCAGAAAACATTTTTGATTGCCTGCTACTTAATTGCTTTTTTTACGGCATTTTTTGACTTTAGTCCTTGGCTAGTTAGTGCGAGATATTTAAATGATTTTGGCTTTATCGTTGCTAACCCCGAAATTCTATACCCATTACATCTGCTAGTGTTTTTTGGTTTTCATATCTATGCTTTTTTATTAATTTTCTTTGAACTTATCAATGCTAAAGGGGAAAAAAAGAACGAGTTTTTCTATTTTATGCTGGCTATTTTAATTGGATATTCTGGAGGGGCGGCCAATTACTTAATTAATTTTAATATAAAGATTTTTCCTTTTTGGCCTTTTGGTAATTATACAATAGTAGCTTTTGTTGCTATCTTAGCCTACGCCATCACAAAAACCCGCTTAATGGACATCCGAGTTGTTATCGGAAAAACATTTTCTCACCTAATAACTATCGCCATATTTGCCGGAATATATTCTGTAATGGCCGTCCTTTATATTAGCACTTACGGCCAATTCGATTGGTGGTTCTTTGCCGCCAGCGTCTGCTACGGCATTTTGGTCGGCGAATCGTTCGACCGCCTGCGACAACATATTCAGACACCATTCGACCGGTTCTTTATAAAAAGCACCTACAACTTCTCCGAAATCACCAGAGATATGACCGTAAAATTCCGGAAATCAACCACCAAACCGAGCATTATCGAAAATATCTTCCCGCTCCTCGACAATAAAGTCGATATCTCAAGCGTCCGCTTCTTCTTTGCCGACCAAAACGACCGGCTGGTAGAATGGGACACGAAAGAACTTAAGCCGATCTTTGAATCAACTATCCCCTCCTCCGACCCGCTGATTGTTGAACTTATGAAAAAGAAAGAAAAAGACGTTGCACCGATTCCCGAAGGATCTGCCGTAAAAGGGGCCCTCTGTATCCCCTCCTCCCACGACGATAAAATCCTGGCGGCAATCATCCTCGGCAAAAAAAGGTCCGAAGACGATTATACCGAACAGGACTTAAACCTCTTTCGCGCCATCTCCGAATATATGATGGTCTCGCTGGAATTTATCATCAAACCGTTCGAAGCCGTCACCCACCAGTTTGAAGCGTCCGAGCGGAAATTGATGCGGGCAGAGAAAGAACTGTACCGCTCCCAGCGCCTGGCTTCGATCGGAACCTTAACCGCAGGAGTGACGCATGAAATCAGGAACCCGCTGGGGGTCTTGAGATCGGGATTGGAAATTCTCCCCAAACAACTGCGCGACCAGAATTATTTAAACGAATTCCGCGATAAATACGTCAAATACGTCGACCGCATCGAGGGGATCGTTGAAAAGGTCCTCGGCCTCGCCCGCGACGAACGGGTCAAGACCGAAAGGACAATCGATCTTAACGCTTTAATCCAGGGGACCGTCAAGCTGGTCAATTTTAAAGATAACACCAGGGCCGTTTTCGACCTGCAGGCGATCCCAAAAATAAAAGGAGTGGAAGACGATCTTGAAAGAGTGATCATCAACCTGGCCGAAAATGCCGACCACGCCATGCCCGACGGAGGGACTTTGACAATCAAGACCTATACCAAAAAGGTGGATGAACAAAACAGGGTTTTTGTCGAATTGGTTGATACCGGGATCGGGATCCCCGAAGAGAATAAAGAGAAGATTTTTGATCCGTTCTTCAGTTCAAGGCACGAAGGAACCGGACTCGGACTTTCAATCTGTTTTAGAATTATCAAAGAACACGGCGGCGATATCTCTTTCCAAAGCGAAGAAGGAAAGGGAACAACCTTTCTGCTCTCTTTTCCCCCGTTAGAAGTATGAAGCCGGAGGGGGCGTTTCTTTCTTTTCCTCGGCGGTCTTAAGCTGGTTCTCGCGAACGATCGTGTCCCATTTGGTCTTTTCGATCATCCAAAGATCTTTTCCTTCAAAAAAGCGGTCGATCTTGTTCATGAGGTCTTCTTCTTTGTACGGCTTCAAAATATAAGCCGCCACCTCGCCCTTGCGCGCGTTTTGGAACTTCTCGGCATCCTCCCAGGCGGTCAACATCATCACTCCCGACTGGTGGTTGTATTTGTCGCGTAATTTTTTCAAAAGTTCTAGCCCGCTAATTCCCGGCATCTTTATATCTAGAAGAGTAAGTTTGATCCGGTTGGCAAAACCGAGCAGTTTTTTGTTGTCTTCAAAGATCTTGAAGGCGTCTTCGGCCGAATAGGCGACCAGGGTGTCGTATTTTCCGCTTGAACGGATAATCTCGCTCAAATTATCGGCAAAATCTTTTTCGTCGTCGACGATCAATATCAGCGGCTTTTCTTTCATTTGTTTGGCCCTCCTTCTTCATCTTGGTCTTTTCCCAAAAGCTCCCATTTGGTCTGTTCTATCATCCAATCTTCTTTGCCGTCGAAAAAACGTTTGACCACCGCCAAAAGTTCGGCTTCGGAAAACGGCTTCCGCAAATAAGCGGCCGCTTTCCCTTCGCGGGCTTTTGCCCTTTTTTCCCTGTCTTCAAAGGCGGTCAAAAAGAGGAACCCGATCCCCGGATATTCCAGGCGGACCTCTTTCATAAATTGCAAGCCGTCCATCTCCGGCATTTTGATGTCTGAAATGATAAGACGAATATTGTTCTTGCCAAAGCCAAGCAGGGTTTGGTTTTTCTTGATGATCTGCAAGGCGTCCGAAGCGGACAAAGAAGCTATTACCGTGTAAAGACCGGTAGAAGTGAGTATCGTGGAAACATTATCGATTATCCCCTGCTCGTCGTCCACCACCAAAATGATCGGTTTGTCTGCCATAAGTTTTGAAATTGTAGCACAAACTCAATAAAAAGACAAAAAAAATAAGATATGTGGGATCTCTCAAATTTTTATCACGAATCGTTTATCTCAAATAATCCCAAATCCACCAGCTCAAATATTCTTCTCCAATCCCCGAATATGCCTGCGAATACTCCTCCCCACCCCATTTTATTCGAGACCCGGGGATTCGAGTAAATTCGAGAATTCCCTATTCGAGAGCACAAAAAAACCCGGCAACTTCCTACTCTCCCAACCCCGAAGGGGTAAGTACCATCGGCCTCGGAGGGCTTAACTTCTGTGTTCGGAATGGGAACAGGTGTGGCCCCTCCAGTAAAGTCACCGGGATTTTTTTTAAGGTAATCGCAACCAGAACAAGTCTCGCTTGGATATGACCGATTAGTACTGGTCAGCTGAACACATTGCTGTGCTTACACCTCCAGCCTATCAACCTTGTGGTCTACAAGGGGTCTATGAAATCTAATCTTGAGGTGGGCTTGACGCTTAGATGCTTTCAGCGTTTATCCCGTCCGGACATAGCTACCCAGTGTTTGCCGCTGGCGCGACAACTGGTACACTAGAGGTCCGTCCCTTCCGGTCCTCTCGTACTAGGAAGAGCTCCTCTCAAATTTCCAACGCCTGCACCGGATATGGACCAAACTGTCTCACGACGTTCTGAACCCAGCTCACGTACCGCTTTAATGGGCGAACAGCCCAACCCTTGGAACCTGCTCCAGCTCCAGGATGCGACGAGCCGACATCGAGGTGCCAAACCTCCTCGTCGATATGAACTCTTGGAGGAGATCAGCCTGTTATCCCCGGGGTAACTTTTATCCGTTGAGCGACGGCCTTTCCATGCAGAGCCGCCGGATCACTAAGTCCGACTTTCGTCCCTGCTCGACATGTACGTCTCGCAGTCAAGCTCCCTTATGCCTTTACACTCGACGCACGATTTCCAACCGTGCTGAGGGAACCTTTGAACGCCTCAGTTACGCTTTGTGAGGCGACCGCCCCAGTCAAACTGCCCACCTAACTCTGTTCCTGGTCCTACACGGACCGGGTTAGAACTCCAACACAACCAGGGTGGTATTTCACTTGTGGCTCTGCCCCTCCCTAGAGAAGGACTTCATAGCCTCCCACCTATGCTACGCAGGAAGAATCGAAATTCAAAGTTAGGATACAGTAAAGCTCCACGGGGTCTTTCTGTCCTGATGCAGGTAATCCGTGTCTTCACGGACATCCCAATTTCACCGAGTCTCTCTCCGAGACAGCGCCCATGTCGTTATGCCTTTCGTGCGGGTCGGAACTTACCCGACAAGGAATTTCGCTACCTTAGGACCGTTATAGTTACGGCCGCCGTTCACTGGCGCTTCGGTTTGTCCCTTGATATAATCTCAAGACGCCCCTTAACGTTCCAGCACTGGGCAGGCATCAGCCCCTATACTTCCCCTTACGGGTTTGCAGAGACCTGTGTTTTTGTTAAACAGTCGCAAGGGCCTGCTTTCTGTGCCCTAAATTAATAGGGTTCCCATCTCCCGAAGTTACGGGAATATTTTGCCTAGTTCCTTAGAGAGAGTTATCTCGCGCGCCTTAGCTTGCTCAGCTAGTCTACCTGTGTCGGTATGTAGTACGATCACCCTTACCAATGCCCAAAGCTTTTCTCGTCAGTGTGGACTCATCCGCGTCCCCCGCGATTGCTCTTGGGGTGCCACAATCCGATAAGTGTTACGGATTATCCTCCTGCGTCCCTTTGGTTAACAATAAAGGTGGTTGCGGAATATTAACCGCGATTTCCATCGCCTACGCCTTTCGGCCTCAGCTTAGGATCGACTAACCCTGGGTGGACGAACCTTCCCCAGGAAACCTTCGACTTTCGGCGGACAGGATTTACACCTGTCTATTCGTTACTTATGCCGACATTCTCACTTCTGTTTCGTCCAGCATGGTTCACACCACACCTTCACTCTATAACAGAACGCTCCCCTACCACTCAAAATGAATTCGTAGCTTCGGTACTAGACTTAGCCCCGTGAATTTTCGGCGCAAAGCCGCTCGACCAGTGAGCTGTTACGCACTCTTTAAAGGGTGGCTGCTTCTAAGCCAACCTCCTGGCTGTTTTGGCAACTTTACTTCCTTTACCACTCAGTCTAGATTTTGGGACCTTAGCTGACGATCTGGGCTGTTTCCCTTTTGACCACGAAGCTCATCCCTCGTAGTCTCACTCCTAAGCATTTAATCTGCGGCATTCGGAGTTAGCAAGAAGTTGGAACCCCTTTCGGGGCCCTAGTTCAAACTGTACTCTACCTCCGCAAAGATAAGCTTAAGGCTGGCCCTAAAACCATTTCGGGGAGAACCAGCTATCTCCGCGCTCGTTTAGCTTTTCACTGCTATCCTCAGGTCATCCGATGATTTTTCAACATCAACCGGTTCGGACCTCCTCCCAATGTTACTTGGAATTCATCCTGCCCAAGGATAGATCGCTGCGGTTTCGGGTCTACAACTGCATACTAACGCCCTATTCAGACTCGGTTTCCCTACGCCTTTCGGCTCGCATGCAACTGTAAGTCGCCGGCTCATTCTTCAATAGGCACGCCGTCACCCGGTATTGCTACCAGGCTCCGACTGATTGTAAGCATACGGTTTCAAATTCTATTTCACTCCCATTCCTGGGTTCTTTTCACCTTTCCCTCACGGTACTAGTTCACTATCGGTCACTGTTTAGTATTTAGCCTTGGATGATGGTCCACCCGGATTCCTACAGGATTTCACGTGTCCCGCAGTACTTGGGATACCAATAGACCCTCTTAACTTTTCATTTACAGGGCTATCACCTTCTATGGCCTTGCTTTCCAGCAAATTTCAATTAAGTCTTGAGGTATCACATTATGGTCCCGCAACCCCTCCCGATAAATCGGAAGGTTTAGGCTCTTCCCAGTTCGCTCGCCACTACTATGGGAATCTCTGTTGATTTATTTTCCTCGAGGTACTAAGATGTTTCAGTTCCCCCGGTATAACGATTTAACATCCGGACATTACTCCAGATAGGTTGTCCCATTCGGAAATCCCCGGATCAATGCTTCTTTGACAGCTCCCCGAGGCTTATCGCAGCCAGACACGTCCTTCATCGCCTTACAGTGCCAAGGTATCCTCCATATGCTCTTTGAAGACCAAGCGAGATCTTGTTCTCGTTGGATTACCTTAAAAAAATCTATAAATTATCAAGTTACTTTCCTATAAAAAGGATAAGAATGAAGAATTAAGGATAAATTTTGCTTAATTCTTCTTCCTTACTTCTTATCCTTAAATTTTGCGTAAGCAAAATTTATTGGAGCCGAGCGGGTTCGAACCGCTGACCTCCTGAATGCAAATCAGGCGTTCTCCCAGCTGAACTACGGCCCCCTTTAAGAATGGGCCAAGGTGGAGTCGAACCACCGACCTCACCCTTATCAGGGGTGCGCTCTAGCCAACTGAGCTATTGGCCCCCATTGCGAATTAAAAATAGGAGAAGGGCGAGTCACCGACCTAGGAAACATATAGTCTCCTTAGAAAGGAGGTGATCCAGCCACACCTTCCGGTACGGCTACCTTGTTACGACTTCACCCCAATCATCAGTACCGCCTTAATTCCCCCGATAAATCGGGGAAGCTTTGGGCGTTCCTGACTCTCATGGTGTGACGGGCGGTGTGTACAAGGCCCGAGAACGTATTCACCGCAGCACGCTGATCTGCAGTTACTAGCGATTCCAGCTTCATGGAGGCGAATTGCAGCCTTCAATCCGAACTGAGGTACACTTTTTGGGATTAGCTCCACGTCGCCGTATTGCTCCCCTTTGTATGTACCATTGTAGCACGTGTGTTGCCCTGGGCATAAGGGCCATGATGACTTGACCTCATCCCCACCTTCCTCCCCGTTATCCGAGGCAGTTTCGCCAGAGGGTCACGGCTTTCACCGTGACAACTGGCAATAAGGGTTACGCTCGTTGCGGGACTTAACCCAACATCTCACGACACGAGCTGACGACAGCCATGCAGCACCTGTGCTGGCTTCCCGATTGCTCGGGATCATCATCCTTTCAGAATCTTACTACCAGCATGTCAAACCCAGGTAAGGTTGTTCGCGTAGCATCGAATTGAACCACATGCTCCACCGCTTGTGCGGGCCCCCGTCAATTCTTTTGAGTTTTAACCTTGCGGCTGTACTCCCCAGGCGGGTCATTTAACGCGTTAGCTGCGGCACTCGTGGGGTCGATACCACAAACACCTAATGACCATCGTTTAGGGCTAGGACTACCGGGGTATCTAATCCCGTTTGCTCCCCTAGCTTTCGCACTTGAGCGTCAGAAAATGCCCAGAAAGCTGCCTTCGCCATTGGTGTTCCTTACGATATCTACGCATTTCACCGCTACACCGTAAGTTCCGCTTTCCTCTGCATCTCTCTAGCGTGACAGTATCGAATGCATATTAAAGTTGAGCTTTAACCTTTTACACCCGACTTATCACACCGCCTACGCGCGCTTTACGCCCAGTAATTCCGGATAACGCTCGCCCCCTACGTATTACCGCGGCTGCTGGCACGTAGTTAGCCGGGGCTTCCTCTGAGGGTACCGTCAATATCGTCCCCTCTGACAGAGCTTTACATCCCGAAAGACTTCATCGCTCACACGGCGTCGCTCCATCAGGCTTTCGCCCATTGTGGAAAATTCCTCACTGCTGCCTCCCGTAGGAGTCTGGACCGTATCTCAGTTCCAGTGTGACTGGTCGTCCTCTCAGACCAGCTACCCGTCTTTGCCTTGGTGAGCCGTTACCTCACCAACTAGCTGATAGGACGCAAGCCCATCCACAAGCCCCTTGCGGGATTTAATTCCAACTTGCGTTGGAATACTATCTGGAATTAGCCCACCTTTCGGCAGGTTATGCCAGTCTTATGGGTAGGTCGCTTACGTGTTACTCACCCGTCCGCCACTAGTGTATTGCTACACCCGTTTGACTTGCATGTGTTAGGCACGCCGCCAGCGTTCATCCTGAGCCAAGATCAAACTCTCAGTAGAAAGTTTGTCTGCTCTTATTACTATAAGAAACAAATAAATAAAAGAAAAATTTGGGACTCGCGCACTTCTACCTATTTTTAAATTTCAATTTTCTCGGCCATTTGTTTGCGTCCCCGATGGGACAGGCAGGAATTGTTATCTTATCACAAAGAATATATATTTGTCAATGGTCTTTTTGCGTCTTGCCGGCCAGCAGGGATTTCACGATTTTTAAAAGGTGGTCGGGCGAATACTTCTTAAAAAGATAGGCATCCGCGCCGGCCTGCCGCCCCAACTCCTTGTCCTTTACCGATACATTGGAGGTAAACATTATAACAGGTATATGCTTGAAACGGGAGTCGAATTTCAGCATCCGGCAAACCTGATGCCCGTTTAATTTCGGAAGGAGCAGGTCCAAAACAATAAGATCCGGCCTCTCTTTTCTGGCGAGATTCAAGCCTTCCAGCCCGTCCATCGCCTCCAGGACCTCGTAGTTTTCGCTCTCAAGAATTTCCTTGATCCTTTTTATTATGACGCGGTCGTCGTCGATAACCAAAATTTTTTCCATCATATTCTTTGATTCTAACAAATTATTTCACCGCTTTTCAACCCCGCCATGGGCGGGATCAATCGAAAGATTTTTTTTGTTTTCCGAAATCATTCCAAGAAGATCCAATATCAAGACCAGGCGCGTGTCCGCCATAATTCCGACCCCGGCGACATCTTTTATTTTTCCAAGATATTTACCCAGGTCTTTTATCACAACAGGCTGTTCTCCTTCCACCGCTTCGACCGCCACCGCCACAAAACGCCCCATAAAATTGACGACAATAACCGACCGGCAGTCGCGCCGCGAAAAGCCCAACAATTCGTCAAGAAAAAAAAGAGGGACCTCTTCTTCCTGAAAAACAAAAGTCTCGTTTCTTTCCGCCGGCTCATCCAGGCTTATGACTTCAACCGATTCGGGAAGCGGAATCGCGAAGTTGTTTTCCGCAAGCTTGAAAAGCAAAAGAGGAGTTACTGCCACCGTCATCGGCAAATCCAGAATAAATTTTGTAAAAATACCGCGCTGGGACTCAATCTTGATCGTCCCCTGCAACTCCTGCAGGGCGTCGCGCACCACATCAAGCCCCACCCCGCGTCCCGACAAAAGGGAAACGCTTCCCCTGGTTGAAAATCCCGACCGGAACAAAAGTTCCAAAATCTGGTCATGGCTCAACCGCCGGGCTTCTTCAACGCTCACCAGGTCTTTTTTTATCGCCGCTTCCATCACTTCTTCTTTGCCGATCCCGGCGCCGTCGTCTTCCACTTCTATTATAATGCGGCTCCCTTTGGAGTAGCCGTTCAAAATTATTACCCCTTCTTCAAGCTTCCCGGCCTTTACCCTTTCCTCCGGATTTTCTATGCCGTGGTCTATGCTGTTTCTGACCAGGTGCATGATCGGATCCTGGATCCGTTCTATGACCTTGCGGTCAAGCTCGGTCTTTTCTCCGGAAAAGACCAGCTTTACTTTTTTATTTTTTTCACGGGAAAGGTCGTGGACCAGCCGCTCCATCCTTGAAAAAATTACCGAAAGCGGCAACATCCGCATCTTGATCGCCGAAGACTCCAGATCATCGGCCAGGCGGGCCACCTGAGCCGACTGGGTGTTCACGTCTTCCAAAAGAAAATTAAAACCGTCGCGCAGTTCCCTTATTTGCAGATCGATCTTGTCCACCTCTCCCCCAAAGGCCGCGGGAAAATTGGCATCCTGCATGATCAGGCGGATGCTGCGGTGGGCCGCCTTCAAGCCGTCCAGCAGTTCTCCGATCCGGGCGGGATACTTTAAGATCCTTCCTTTGTGTACCATCAACTCGTTGACCAGCCCCATCAAGTTGTCCACCTTTGAAACGTCTATATGAAGAAAAGTGCTCAAGTCCGCCTTGAAGGCCGAAAAATCGATTCCGTCCATCGCAATCTTAACCGATTTTTTGAGCGCCCTTTTGGGCAGTTTCTTGGCCTTCAGCTCTTTTAGCTTGCGGTAAAGCTCCTTGTTGTCGACAGCCAGAATTTCTTCTCTTGAAGAAGATGCTTCCACCATTTTTGCCAGGTTGTCAAACGAAGAAAAAACCAGGTCAAATTCCCAGGAGCTGAACTCGTATTCTTTCAGTTTTAAAAAAGCGTCTTCCAGCCGGTGGACAAACCGCCCAATTTCGGATAAGCCGATCAGTTCGGCCGCCCCTTTGAGATTGTGAAGCTTGCGCAGCATCGATTCCATGATCGAAAGGTCTTCCGGGTTTTTCTCGAATTTAAGCAGTTCTTCGTTTAGGCCTTCCAGATAGCGCTGGGCTTCGTCTTTAAACAAAAGCAGGAACTGGGTCTGCAGTTTTTTCTTCATCTTATCTCCACCCTGAAACCGGAAATGGCGTTTTTCAGGTCTTCGGCCAGCCGGTTGAGCTGTTTGGTTGAAGCGACCAGGTTGCGGGTTGAAGCCTCAAACTGCTTGGCCACTTCGGACCAGTCCTGGATCTTTGAGACGATCCCTTCGGTCAATTCTTTTTGCCTGGTGCTTGCTCCAAGGATCTGCTGTGCGGAAGAGTTGGTCTGCATGATCATCTCGTTGATCCTGCCAAGCGCCTGGGCGGTCTCCTTGATCGTCTCAACGCTTTTATGCACGCTGCCCGAAGATTCCCTGGCCACGCCTACGGTCAAATGGGTATCGGCCTGGGTTTCCGAAATGAGCGATTCGATCTCCTTGGCGGATGAACCGGTCCTCTCCGCCAGCTTTCTGATCTCCGCCGCAACCAAAGAAAACCCTTCGCTGGCCGCTCCGCTCCGCGAGGCCTCGATTGAAGCGTTGACCGCCAGCAAATTGGTCTGCCGGGTTATATCTTCGATCATGGAGGCAATATTATTGATTTGATGGGAACGGTCTTCAAGAAAACCGATCCTCTGCACAACTTCTCCCACTTTGCCGCGAATGTTCTCCATCTCCTGCTTGATCAAAATGACCGCCTGCTGGCTGAATTGCGAAGTGGAAAGCGCTATTTGCGAATGTTCGGCCAGCCGGGTGGCCTGGGAGTGCACTTCCGAAGCCGAATTGGCCAGGTTGTGCAGGGTTGAAATAATATTGGAAAGCGTCCGCGCGGTTTCAATCGCCCCATGGGCCTGCTGTTCCTCCGAACTCCGGATATGTTGAAGGGTTGCAGCAATCTCTTCTCCCGTATATTTGGTCCGCAGGACCATCAGCTTGAGGCTGTTAACCATATAGGAAGCGGAACGGCAAAGGGAATAGAGCTCGTCCGAAGCGCCGGACAAAAGGCGGCTGGTCAAATCACCCGAAGAGATCCCCTTTAAATAAGCGGTAAGTTTTTTAAGCGGCAAAAGGCTTATTCCGGCAAAAGAGACGGAGATTAGGCCAGCCAGCGCTATCGCCAGCGCGACAAAAAACAACAGGCCGGCTCTTATGAACTGGAGCGAATAACGAAAAACGATGGAATTGTACATGAAAAGCGAAATTAAAATCACAAGGAACAAACCAAAAACGGAAAAATTCAGGAAAAGTTTTATGGAAAGGCTGATGCCGGGATAACTCAAGGAAGGAAGGGTGTTCTTCTGGTCCGCTCTCTCGCGCACCGTATACATGATCCTTTCCATCAAAGTCAGGACAAACAAGAAAGAAACCAGCGCGGCCGCCAGGCCGCACAGAAAAAAACCGGAAGAAGAAGACATGCTCCACACCAAACCGCCGACAATGAGGCCGGCCAGCAAAGGAAAATAAGAGGCGCGCCGCTGGGCGGAGATTGCCATTTCGTTGGTGATGACTATGTTTTCTTTTTCGCACGATTCCATAAAATTATCCAAAGGATAACCAAGCCATAAAACAACAAAGATCCCTAAAAAAACAAGAAAAAGATAAAACGCCCACGAATCAAAAAGAAGAGCTAACAGTAATGGAGAGTTAAAATTCAGACAAAAAAACAAGATGGCGGCAAAAGAAACAAAACCGACCAGAAAAGAAATTATCAGCAAAATAAATATTTTGGAGATTATTCTCATTTGGCCGCCTTACTTTTTATGACGGCATCGGTATCCAGCACCCCGTACAATACATCTTCATATTTAATTTCCTGAACCATCAATCCGGAAAAGGGGCTCTCTTTTAATCCGGAAAGAGGGACAAAATCGGAAAGATCAACGGAATCTATTTTGGGGATACCGTCTATCAGAATGCCGATCTCAATTCCGTTTTTATGCATAATCAGAATATTGCCCGGTTCAAACCTGGTTTTGTGGCCGGGGACCGCAATTTTTAGAATATCCAAAACCGGCAGGACCTTTCCCTTAAAATTAATCACTCCAAGGACATGGGGAGCGACGTTTATTAACGGAAGGATATTATGCGGCGGGGAAATTTCCGTTGCCAGCCGGAACGGAACCGCAAAACGCTGGTCGCTTACGGTAAAGAACAATACCTGCTCTTTTTCATTGTTTTTTTCTGACATAAAGAATAATGAATCTTAACCCATCTGACGGCCATTTTCAAGGCACTAATGGGTGCTAAGATACTTGAAAGCGGAGAGCGCCGCCTTGGATCCCTCCCCTGCGGCGATGATGATCTGCTTGTCGGCAACATCGGTAACATCCCCGGCGGCAAAGAGCGCCGGATCGGAGCTTTGGCAAGCGTTATTAACCTTTATCTCGCCGGCCTCATTCTTCTCCACAAACCCGATCATCGAAGAATTCGGGACCAGCCCGATCTGGACAAAGACCCCTTCCAATTCGATCTCTTTTTTTACTCCAGAAACTTCAACCGTCAGGCCCTTGACGAATTGATCGCCGGTGACGCAAACGGTTTTCGCGTTGTTTATAAATTCCACGTTCGGCGACCGCTTTACTTTTTCGATCATGACCAGGTCTCCCGTAAACTCGGGGCCGTTGTTTACCATATAAACCTTTGAGGCGATTTTCATCAGCGACATGGCGGCATCGAGCGCGGAGTTTCCTCCGCCGATCACGGCGACTTTTTTCCCCGCAAAAAGCGGACCGTCGCAGGTGGCACAGTAAAAGAGCCCCTTGTTTTTATATTTACTCTCTCCCGGGATATTCAACAAGCGGGGCCTTTTTCCCGAGGCGACAATGATTGTTTTGGCGGAAAAAGTTTCGTCTTTTTCGGTAGCGACCGAAAAGCCGCCGTCAATTTTTTCGATCTTTGATACCCCAACCCCTTCTTTTAATTCGAATTTATATTTCTCAAGGTGTTCGCGGAATTTTATCGCCAGTTCCGGTCCGGTGACCAGCTGTTGTCCGGTGTAATTTTCGATCTCTCCGGCCCAGGCGGCCTGGCCGCCGACATCACGGGAGATGATTAAGAATTCGATTTTTTTCCGGGCGGCATAGATCGCCGCGGTTATTCCGGCCGGTCCGGCGCCGATTATGATTAGGTCTAGCATATATTCCTTATAAAAACTCGGAGGAGGAGAGATTCGAACTCTCGCTGGGATTGCTCCCACTAACGGTTTAGCAAACCGTCCCCTTGAACCACTTGGGTACTCCTCCGCGCGAAGCGCACTTAATTCTTCGTCTTAATCCTTATTCTTTCCTGCTTTAAGAATTAAGGATAAGAATTAAGGGATCTGCCAAAGGCAGATCGGAAGGGGGAGGATTCGAACCCCCGGTGCCCGTTAGAGCACAGTAGTTTTCAAGACTACCGCCATCAACCACTCGGCCACCCTTCCAACTCGCTACGCTCGTAATGACAAATTCCAAATGACAAATGTCAAATTCGCACTTTATTATATCATTGTGTCCATGTTATAATCAATTAAGGTTTTGGGATTTTGAAATTTGGATTTTGAGATTCCGTAAGGTGACCGGCTAGCTCAGGTGGTAGAGCATCTGCCTTTTAAGCAGGGGGTCCTGGGTTCGAATCCCAGGCCGGTCAAAATTTTAAAACGGGGGCCCGTAGCGTAGTCTGGTTTAACGCGCCTGCCTGTCACGCAGGAGACCGAGGGTTCAAATCCCTTCGGGCCCGTTTTTTTATCTTCGCGGAGAAAGAGCTTTCTTGATCTTTTCCAGCAAGACCGAATTTTCAAACGGTTTGGTGATATAATCGGCAACCTCAAGGTCAAAAGAGCGGCTGATCGTCTCCGAATCTTTTTTGGCGGTGACAATAATGATCGGGATCATCTTTGTCTCTTCATCGTTTTTTAACCGCAACGCGACCTCATGGCCGTCCATTTTTGGCATATTGATATCCAACAAGATCACATCCGGTTTTTCTTTTTTGGCGATTTTAATCCCATCTTCCCCATTAAAGGCCTCCAGCATCTGATTACCCGCTCTTTTTAGCACCACCGACAGCATCTCAACAAACTCCCTTTCATCGTCAATCAACAAAAGTTTTGACATAATAAAAACACCCCTCGCATCTGCCGAGCATTATAACAAATCAAACCGCTTGCGGGTAGTGGTATAATTAAACAAGTGTGCCTGTAGCTCAGTTGGATAGAGCGTCTGTCTACGAAACAGAAGGTCGCAGGTTCGATTCCTGTCAGGCACGTTTTTTTTATCTTACCAGCGTGGCTCCCTGTGCCTTCTTGTTCGCTTCCTTTTCCATCTTCTCCGCCTTCTCCGCCATCGCGCTCAAGAATTCGGGAGTGACAATGTGGGGAGTAACGATCACCATCAGATCGCGTTTTTCCGACAGGATTTGTGTTCTCCTGAAAAGCATCCCGATAAAAGGGATGTGCTGTAAGATTGGAACGCCGATGTCGGTGACCGTGTCATATCTTTTGGTCAAACCGCCGATCACAATCGACTGACCGTCTTTTACCAAAACCTTGTTCCGCGTTTCGGTCGTGTCTTCCGACGGAAGATCGTTGGTAACACTCCCTTCACTGACCGAGGGCAAAATATCCATCACAATATAACCATCGTCGTTTATGCGCGGCGTAAACTTCAGCTTGGTCCCGACCTCGAGAAACTCAACGTTCTGGGTGGTGGAAGTTTGAGTAACCGTCAGTGTCCGATAACCGTATTTGGAGCCGATTAAAATCTGCGCTTCTTCGTTGTTTAAAGCCGTTACCCAGGGTGAAGCGATCAAGTCGTAACCGATCTTCTTTTCAATCGCGTCAAGATAGGCGTTGTAATTGCCGGAGAGGACCTGGGCGTATAACCCGAGCGATGAGGCGGCCATAGTCAGGGTCTGCGTGGTGAGCAATTGGACATAGTCGTTGACATTTCCCTTGTTCAAAAATTTCCAGCTCGGCCCCATGGTGGTCGGGTTGTTGGCATCCCCATTGCCGTTTTTCAACATAATGATCTTGGCTTCAACATGGACCTGCAGAGGAGGAACATCCAATTGTTTAACAAGAGAAGCGACATTGGCAATCGTCTTTGCGGAAGCCCGCAAGACCAGCATATTCAGCTTTTCGTTGACCGAAACGCCCTCCCCGTCCGCCAAAAGATTGGTAAGCATGTCTCTGGCATCCTTGGCGTTGGCGTATTTTAAAGAAAACTTTTGGATCGCAAAACTGCTATTGGCCTGGGACGGTTGACCGGAAGCCGGCGGCTGGTTCTGGCTCTTTGTCTGCAAAAACAAGTCGCGGGCAAAAACCGGAACCGCCAAACATAAAACAATTAAAACCAAAATTACTTTTTTCATCTTCTTTCTCCTTTTTTTATAAATATCCGCTTACTATTCTAATGTTAATATTTAAGCCCTTATCGCTCTGGGCAATATTTAAACTGTCGAGCATCAAGAAAGTGTCGGAATCCTTTATGGCATCCAAAAAGCCGACCAGATTCCGGTAGGTCCCGCGGCAAATCACGTCAACCGTCACGCGGTTGTTTTGCGCGTCCTGGCGAAAGGAGACCATTTTCAGCCCGTTCTTCTGCATGTCAACTTCTATCAGCTTGACCAGGCGGCTGATCTGCCCTTCGCGCTTATACAGCGTGATCAAGGCCCCTTTGTGGGTCGCGGTGTTCAAGACCACGTCGGTTTGCTCCGACGACAACTCCTTTTTAACTTTTATGATCTCTCTTTCCGTGCGCCTAATGGAGCCAAGCAGCGGCCAAAGAAAAAACATCCAATAAAACAAAAACAACACAAGTGCCGCGGCAAAAAACATTTGAAGTTTTTTGTTCATTGTTTTTTCTCTCCGTAAAAAACCGCTTTTATGTTGAAGTGGTAAACCGGTTCCGTATATTTGTCTTCTTCGTCCAAAGACAATAAATCGATCGAAACAAAATAACCGGTTTCGTGCAGTTTTTTCATAAAAGCGGAAATGGCGCTGTCTTTGGCCCCTTTTAAGACCACTCCGCCGATCCTAAGCTCGCGCGCTTTTTTATTGTATTTGATCGAATCGTAATAAACACTCTCCGGAACCAGGGCTTGCCCCTGTTTCAACAGGTCAAGAAAGTTATCTTCGGCGCCGAATTCTTTGATCAAATTACTGACGACATCTTCGGCGGCGGAAGGCTTCTCTACATTGATCCCCTTGAGCCGGAGCTCGTGCTGCAGGTGGCTCAGCTCTTTTTTGATCTTTACGTTGTAGCTTGAATACGCGAAAAAGACCCAGACCATTAAAAATAAAACCGCCGCCGACACGACCCATACGTTTAAGATTTTTTTGGCCAATGTTATGAGAGGATATCTGCGGTCAGACGGCATCAGGCTTAGCCTGATGTCGGCGGGGGCTATGGCGGCAGATTCTCCCGTATAGGTCAAAAGTTCAATCTCCAGGCTAAGCATCCCGTTAAAATAGTCGACCAGGTTTTTAATTTTTGCTTCCGGTCCGGTCATATAAACCTTTTTAAATTCGGTCTCGTCTCCGGTCTGCTGGCGGTAGTATTCAAAAGTTCTCAATATTTCCGCCCCCAGCTTTTCCAAAACCGGGCGCATCAGCGACAGGACTTCGGAAGCCGGATAATTGGTCCTTTTGCCGTATTCTTCCATATCGACCGGAATGCCGAATTCGTCTTTTATTTTGCGGGCCTGCGCTTCGTCGATTTCGATCCTCCCCCCCGCGGTGGCAACCGCTCCGATTAAGGAATGGACCAGCGCCTCCCCGCCCAAATTGATGCTTCTCGCGAAAACTATCGAGTTGTTTTTTGCCAGCGCGACAAAGGTTGAGGCGGGACCAAAATTCACCACCACGCAGGTTGGGGCTTTTTGTTTTAATACGTTGAGCAAAGCGACCGAGGCCGGAAAAATTTCTTTGACCCCGATCCCGGCCAGGTCAAAGATCTCAAAAATCCGGCCAAGCTCTTTTTTGGAAATCGAAACGACAAAAAAGTTTTGCTTGGCGGCGGGACCGGAACTTGCCAGCCGGTAGTAGCCGAGCATCGCTTCTTCAATTCGATACGGGAGCGACGCGGCGGCCTTATGTTCAATCGCGCGCTGAACCTCGTTTTGGGGCATGAGAGGAAGCTCGATCAGCTGGTAGAATATCGCCGGTCCAAAAATTGAAACGACCGCGCTCCGGTTCCTGATTTTATTCTTTGAGAGGGCAAGGCGAAGCCGCTGAGCCAGTTCTTTTGCCGAACCGTCTTTTTTGACCGGCTCAGCAAAAGAATTTAAGAGACGGCCGTCCTCAAGTTCGGCTATCTTGATCTCGGAGGGACTTAAATCAATCCCTAAAATTTTGTTTGGCATAGCTCTTCGTGAGAGTAGTTTACAATACTATTCCCCTAGGCGCAAGCGTCTTTTCTGTGATAAAATCATTGGCAATGAACCGACGCAAAGGATTTGCCCTTGTCCCATTGGTGCTATTGATCGTTGTGGTCGCTATTTTGATCTTTTCGACCACCTCCTTCCTCTGGCAGAGCGCGCGGTTAAACGCCATAAATTTCAGAAAACACCAGGCGCTGACGGCGGCACAGGCCGGAACAATGAAGGCGGCCTACGAAACATTGCAAAATGGGACTTATGTAAGTTCCGAAGCCATCCTGGCCAACCAACAAGCGTATAAATATGCCTATCTTAACTTTTCCGCGAGCGGAGGACAGGCATCAAACAATGTTTATATTGACGCTTCCGGATCATTTATCGGGGCCGGAGCCAGCGACAAAAACCTTTACGGCTGGACCATTGTCAACTTGAGCACAACCAGCGCGTACACCATTACGCAAATCCAGGTGACCTGGAACAAGTCCGGAGGCCGAAGGCTGACCGCAATTAATTTAGGAGCGGGAGCGGCGGAATGGTCGGGCTCGGCCGCTTCTTCCCCATACCTGGCGGATATAACCGATTATATCCTTCCCATAAGTTCAACAACAATCGATAATACCCTGTTTTTTAGCAAGTCGCTTGATGCAAGCACCATAACGCTAGTTTTGTATTTTAGCGACGGATCAACCAGAACCGACCAGGTTTATCCGGCAGTCGCGCCAACACCGCCCGGCGGAGGAGGAGGGGGAATAGCTCCAACCGAAATAAAATCAACCGGCAGTTCGGAATCAATCCGGCAGACCATTGTTTGTTCTTTTGAGGTCTCCTCCGGAGCGCTCAAATTTAAAAGTTACAATGAGGGGCCGCCGCACTTATGAAAAAAGCCGGATTTACCTTAATTGAAATCATTATGGCAATCGTCATTACCGGAATTATCGTCATTTCGGTCGCTTCCGCCTACCGGCAGATCGTTTTTTCGATCGGCCAGAACGCAAAAATCTCCAAAGCACTCGACCTGTCGCGGTTGGAATTTTCAATCGTCAACAGCATCGGCTACACCGACGCGACTTTAGCCGGCGGCTACAACAACCTGACTTCAAACTACCAGAGTTCCGGCTTTGATCTGCGCAGGATGGTAACCTACGAAGCCGGCGACGCCTTGAGCGCCCAAAGCTTGAAGCATATCACCGTAACGGTTTTGAGCGGAAGCCAAACAATCTTAAGCACCGATATCTTGAGGGCAAAAAATGTCACTTACGCGCCGTAAAGGTTACACACTGGTCGAGCTGACGCTGGTGATTGTCCTTCTGGGGATAATCGCTTCGCTGGGAGCGGCTTTTTTTGTCCCGATTGTCCGGCTCTACTTTTTTACCCCGACAGAACTACGAAACGAATACGTGGCAAACCGGATCGTTGAAACAATAATCGAGGGCGATTCGGAAATAAAGGGGCTAAGAATAATAAAAAATATTGTTTCCGCAAGTGACGCGTCGATAAGCTATGTGGATGCCGATAATGTTTCCGCATCTATTACCTGGAACAGCGGAACGAAAAAAATCAGGAGGACTATTTCTCCCCCCCCACAAACACTGCCGATCGAAGCTCCCACACATGACACTCTAATTATTGGCACAACCGCCGGGGTAATATTTAAATACTATGACTCATCCGGACTCCCAATCAGCACTCCGGTCGCGACCCCTGCCGATATCGCCCGGATCCAGCTGGATTGGATTGCCTACACCGGATCGGGGGATGTCTTATCGGCACAAGGATATTATTTGATCCACTCCGGAGTTTTTGTTAAGCAGTTCTAGTTCCCCATGACCGCGCTGTTTAAATCCCACATCGGCATAAAAATACCCAGAGCCAACAGGGCAACCAGCAGAGCCATAATGAAGATCAAAAACGGCTCAAGCAGGGTCATTAAATTGGAGACGACATAGTCGGCCTCTTCGTCAAAATAAGCGGCGGTCTTGGAAAGCATTTCAGAAAGGTTTCCGGATTTTTCGCCGATCGCCGCCATGTGTACCGAGGTTCCGGGAAAAAGCCGGTGCTTTTTCATAGCCAGCGACAAACTGCCGCCGGCAATAATCTCTTTCTGGATATCGTTGATCGCGTCGGATAATATCCGGTTGTCGGCGGTATCGGCGGTAACGGAAAGAGAATAAACGATCGTGATCCCGCTGTCGAGCATCGCGGAGAGCATATTGAAAAAACGGGCCAGAGAAAGCTTGGTGTTTAACGTTCCGATAACCGGAAGAGTTAGCATCATCCGATCCCAAAAACGGCGGCCGAAGTAACTTCCCAAAAACATTTTAAAGGCGGCATACAACAAAAAGGCAAAAATTAGGATTAGCCACCAATAGACGGTGAAAACAGTATTGATTTGCAAAAGAATTTGGGTTGGAAGGGGCAAGTCGGATCCAAAAGAAGCAAAAACACCTTTAAAGTTCGGAATGATTTGCGTAACCGCGATAATGAAGCCGACCCCCAAAACAGAAAGGACCAGGATCGGATAGCGTAAAGCGCTTTTGATCTTTTGCTGAAAACTGCTCTCTTTTTCAAGAAAATTTGAAATCCTCTTTAAAACATCCCCAAGCACCCCGCCCTTTTCCCCCGCCTCCACCATGGCGACAAGAAGGTGAGAAAAAACCCTGGGATGCTTTGAAAGCGCTTGCGAAAAACTGCTCCCGCTTTCTATGTCGTCTTTAATCCGCCCGATTACTTTTTTCAGGTTGTTATCGGTAACCTGCTCTTCAACCGCCGTCAAGGTTTCAAAAAGGGGGACTCCCGCCGAAAAGATCGTCCCGATTTGCTTGAAAAAAATCGAGAGGTCGCGGGTCTTGATCCTGTAAAAAAAATAAGAGAGGGAGGCAAAATCAAAAATCAGCCCTTTGGCTTCAACCGTGACCGGGGTCAGTTTCTTTTTGGTCAGTTCAAGCGAGGCCGCTTCGGCGGAAACGGAATTTAATTCCCCTTCCACCAATTCCCCGATCTCGTTTCGGGCCTTATAAATATATTTATTCAAGTTCCGTTACCCTCAACACTTCGTCCAAGGTGGTAGCTCCGGCCTTAACTTTTTCCATCCCGTCCTGATAAAGCGTTTTCATCCCGTGCTCAACCGCGTACTTTCGGATCTCATCAGATGAAGCTTTCCTGGTAATCATCTGGCGAATTTGGTCGTCTATTATAAGCAATTCAAAAATCCCGGTGCGCCCCTTGAAACCGCTCCCTTTACACGCCTTGCATCCCGTCCCTTTGGCAAGGGACTTAATTTCCGGAAAACGCTGTTTTAACTCTTCGGGGGGAGGAGCTTCGATCTTACATTTTTTACAGATCGTCCTGACCAGCCGCTGAGCCATCACCCCTTCAAGAGAAGAAGCAATCAAAAACGGCTCTACTTTCATATCAATTAAGCGAACAATCGCTCCGGAAGAATCATTAGTATGCAAGGTTGAAAAGACCATGTGGCCGGTCAAAGCCGCCTGGACCGCGATCGCCGCGGTTTCGCCGTCGCGGATTTCACTGACTAAAACCACATCCGGATCCTGCCGCAAGATTGAACGGAGTGCCGAAGCAAAAGTCAGCCCGGCTTTGACGTTAATCTGCGACTGGGTAATCCCCGGAAGTTCGTATTCAATCGGATCTTCAACGGTTGTAACATTCAGTTCTTTACTGTTTATCTCTCCCAAGGCCGCGTATAAAGTGGTAGTTTTTCCCGACCCGGTCGGACCGGTGATCAGAATTATGCCGTGCGGCTTATGGATCAACCCCAAAAACTTTTTGTAATTTTCTTCCGAAAAACCGATGTCGGTCAAACCGTATAGCATCGAGCCCTTGTCCAAGATCCTGATCACCACTTTTTCACCGTAAGCGGAAGGGAAAGTTGAAATCCTAAAATCGATCGAGCGGCCGGATTCTTTTATTTCAAAACGTCCGTCCTGTGGAACCCGGTTTTCGGCAATGTCCATGCCGGCCAAAACCTTGATCCGGGAGACCAAAGGTGCTGACATAAACTGCGGCATTACCGATTCTTCGTGCAAAACTCCGTCAACGCGGAACCGGACCCGAACATCGTTATGTTCCGGTTCGATATGGATATCGCTCGCCCGTTCGCGCAGGGCCTGGGTTATCAGCACATTGACCAGTTTAACAATCGGGGCCGCTTCTTCTCCGATTACTTTTACTTTCTTTGCTTCACCGATCGGCTTATAGTTTTTTACTACATCCTCAATCACAGCGGAGATTCCGTAATATTCCGAAATGGCCTCTTTGATCTGCTTTTCGTTGCTTTTTACAACCGAAATTTCCATTCCGGAGGCGGTGCGCAGCTCGTCCAGCGCCAGGACATTTTTGGGATCGGACATGGCGACGGTCAAGTTTTTCCCCGCTTTAAAAAGGGGCATCAGGTTGTATTTTTCGGCCAGGGAAGCGGGAACGGAAGGAATAACCGAAGCGTCGATACTATAGCCGGCCAGGTCTACTTCGGGAACACTTCCAAAACTATCGTTTTTTGCCACGGCTGTTATCCTTTTAACAATTCGTTAATCTTTGCTATGAGGGCCTGCGGTTCAAAGGGCTTAACAATATAAGCGTCCGCCCCGACATCTTTTCCGGTCGCCTTATCGGACTCCTGCGCCCTGGCCGAAAACAGAATGATCGGAATCTTGCCGGTTTTTTCTTCAAACTTCAAAAGCCGGCAGACCTCGTAACCATTCATTTTGGGGAGCATCAGGTCAAGAATAATCAGGTCAGGTTTTTCACTCCGCGCTTTTTCAAGCCCCTCAACCCCGTCTCCGGCTGTTATTACCTCAAAGCCATTGGCGGCAAGCCGCATCTTTACCATTTCAACCAATTCCGGTTCGTCGTCAACCAGCAGAATCTTCTTTGCCATTCCTTTTCCCTCCATTTATTTTTTTACTTTTGGAACAGTAAAGGTAAAAGTCGTCCCTTTTCCCAATTCGGATTCAACCCAAATTTTCCCGCCCTGCAATTCGACTAAATTCTTCGCTATGGCCAGGCCCAACCCGGTCCCCCCTTTGCTCCGATCCAGCTGTTGGAATCTTGAAAAGAGCTTGGGAATATCTTCCCCGGCAATCCCCTTCCCGGTATCCGATACCGAAATCCGGACAAAGTCGGGCTCTTCTTCCAGCTTAAGCGTTATCTGCCCCCCTTTGGGGGTAAACTTTAGGGAATTGGTAATCAAATTAATAAAAATCTGTTCCAACCGGTCGGGATCGGCGTAAACCAAAACATTTTCACCCGCAGAACAATCGGCAACCATTCTTATCCCTTCGGCATCGGCCTTGATTTTGGAGGCTTCAATCACCTTGTGCCCGATCTCGCATATTGGAAATTCTTTCGGATGGATGTCGACCCGATTCGCTTCGATCTTTGAGATATCGAGCAGATCGTTGATAATCCGGGTCAGCCGGTCAATATTGTTTTTTGAAATATCAAGAACCTTTTTCTGGTCCGTTCCTATTTTTCCGTAAAGCTCGTCCAAAACCTGCATAATCCCTTCTTTTATAATTGTTAGAGGCGTACGAAGCTCGTGAGAAACCGTGGCGATAAAATCGGACTTCAATTTGTCCAACTCAAGCAGTTTTTTGTTTTTCTCCTCCAATTCTTTCTCCGTTTTTTTGCGCTCCGTTATGTCGCGCACAACATGCACCAGTTTTTCAAGCTCTCCCTTGCCGTCAAAAATCGGGGAAGTCGAAATCAACAGCCAGCCATTCAGCTTTGGTTCAAAAACCTCAAGCTGTTCGTCTTTTTTTGAAATTATCGCCCTTTCCATCGGGCAGCTCCCTATCGGACAATCGGTGTCGTGAAAAATCACGTAACATTTTTGCCCGATGATCTCCTCTTTTTTCTTGCCCAACATCTTACAAAGCGCGGCATTGGCATTTAAAATAGTATGGTCGACCGCATGGATTGAGACCCCGTCCGACATGGCATCAAAGGTTTGAGCCCACTCTTTGGCCAAGGCGGCCACACGTTCTTTTTCTTTGTGTAATTCGGTAACGTCACGGACAATCCCCTGAAGAACAGCTTCTCCTCCAATCACCATCTTAGTCAACAAGACCGTTGCCGAAAACTCTTCTCCGTTAAACTTCTTGTGCCTCCATTCAAAAGAACTGCTCCCGTCTTTCATGGCCAGTTCGATCATTTTCTTGGCTTTGACGGAAGAAAGCTGCGCGTCCGGCTGAAACTTGGGAGAGAGGTCCCACGGCCCAAGGGAAGAAAATTGGACATTATCCTTAATATTAAATAATTTTAAAGTTGCCGGATTACATTCTAAAAACTTCCAATCCGGGGGAGACAAAATCATAATCGCATCGCTTGAGGACTGGAACAATGTTCTGAATTTTTCTTCCACCAGCTTGCGTTTGTTCTCAGCTTTCTTAACCGATCTTGCCCCTAAAAACAACAAAAAGGAATAAAAAAATATGTTTGAGGCGGCGACCAAAGAAACGCCAAAAGCATTGCTGTAATGAAAAAATTGCTCGCCGGTCAACTTTAGCCAGCCCAAAAACAAAGGAAGCAAAAGAGCCATCGGAAAAAGTCTTCTTGTTATGATCCCCGCAAACCCCCGATCAAACAGCAAAGAGACAAACCCGCAATTTGGACGGGAGAGAAGAATCCCCCCCCCGCAACGATAAAAACGATAGTCGTATGCAGAGCCATTGGGGTGAATAACCATATTTGACCGTAAAACTCGACCACACCGTATAAATAACCAATCAAACTGTTGGCCGAGATCAACACGGACAATACGCAGGCAAACTGAAAAAGAACGGTGCAAAGCCTTGTTTTGTAATCCAAAAAAATAAGCGCAAAGGCAAGCAGAAAAAAACAAAGAGCGGTATTGGGGGACATCCGGCCGAGGTAAACGGTGTGGGCGGCTCCCGCCGCCTCCGGGACCAGCATTTGGTCTATCCCCAAATTTACGCCGAAAGCATACTCCGCCAAAGTCAACAGGCCAATCAGCCCGGCAATAAAAGCGGAAAGACGAGAAATAAAAAGCTCGGCCTTATCAGGATTTTCTTTTTTCTGTAAAAACAAAGAAAGGCCGATTAAAATAAAAGCAAAAGCGGTATTGGCTTTCATGGTAACCAGGCCGGGAAGAACGCTCTTTAGCTGTGGGATATCAAGGATCCAGCCAAACGAGACAACTATTCCAACGGCAAAAACCAAAAGACCCAAAAAACCGATCCCATCTTTCATTCGCATTTGTCGAGAATTATAGCAAATTATAATCCTTGCGGATAGCACAATTTTTAGATAAGATTACGGATATTAGGCATCGGATATTACTTCTCCTACTCTTTAAGGAACTCTCTGATCTTCTCCTGCCCCTTTTTGGTCTTTGAAAGGATCTCCGCCGCTTCGGCGCGGGTAAATATTTTCCCGGGATTAAAATCGGCGGTCCCAAGATATTCCAGGAACCCGGCCTTCTTGGCCGCCGCCGCGGTTGGAGGATTTAAACCGGCAAACTTGGCAAAAATTATGACTGCTTCTCCCCGGGTCAACACTTGGTCTTTGCTCCGTGAAGCTTCTTTGGTCGCGACCGTAAGCCCCTTCGCCCGCGCCAGGACCGCGTTTAACTGGCCGCGGGTGATCGCGTCATCGGGCCGAAAGGTCCGGTCCGGATAACCGTCGATAATCCCAAGGGTCGCAAAATATTCAATCGGCTCCGCCGCCCAATAATACGAATTTATGTCGGTAAACTGCTTCAACCTCGGCTTTTTCTTTAAAATCGGAAAAAGCCCTCCCTTATCTTTTTCTCCGATCCGCAAGTCGTCGCGGAAATCCTCGTCGTAACCGATATAGCCGATCGAAAAGAAATGCGAGGTGTTGCTCTTTATTTCCCCAAATTGATGGTAGGCGTAATCAAAGGTGAACCCGGCCGCCTTGAGGCCGACCCCGCAAGTAATGTTGCTGTCAATTCCGGTCCCTCCCGATTCGGTCGCCTTATAATCCTGATCGATACCAAGCCGCAAAGCAAACCCACGGGTGACCCACCATTCCGACCCGAGCTTAAAAAGAAGCGGACGGGAAAGATTGGGATAATTTTGCAGTTCGGCCATGACGGAAACATTCTGGTTGTTAAACTGCCTGAAACCGGAAGCGCCAAAAAGTTTAAGATATGCGCCCAAATTAACCAGAAGCGGCATCCCCTCTTCCCGGTTATTTTTCTGCCAGGTAAATTTGCCGCCCATGGAAGTTGGAAGGGCGTTTTTGGCCAGACAGCCAATGCTTAAAAAACCGCGCGGCTTCCACTTTAATCCGAGATCGGCCTCCATTCCGGTTCCGGCCGCTCCCGCCATCGCCCCCGAATTCAAAGAAAAAGTCTGGACAAAATATTTCAGGTTCAAACCGAGCGCAAAAACCGGATTAAACTTGCGGCTGTAGGAAAGATAATAGATCCCCGAAGTGTAATCGGTATAAGCGTACGGATCGGAAATAACGTCCCCGGTCGGAGTGTGGGTTAGGGTCGTGAGCGGAATGCTCTGCAAGCCGGCCGACATGTAGCCGAAGCCGAGCGAGCCGAAAGGAAAAGTATCGGCAATTCCGAGAGAAAGATAATTGACATCCTCCATCAAACGTCCCATCATCGAGACGATTTTTAGTTTTGGAAAATCGGAGAGCCCGGCCGGGTTCGTAAAAATGCCGGAGCCGTCGGACGACAAGGCGGCATAGGCCTTACCGAGAGCCAATGGGCGGGCGCCGATGCCGATCTCCGATAAATCAGTGAAGGCGTAGGCAACTTGCGGGAAAATCCAAAATCCCAATATCAAAATCCCAATAAATCCTAAAATCTTTAAATATTTAAATTTTCCCGATTCATTTGGATTTGGGATTTTGTCATTTGTCATTAGTATAGTTGATTATATTTTCTTTATGATAGTTTGTCAACGAAGGGAAATATTGATAAGATTAAAGAATGGACCCTCAAAAAATCCGTAATTTTTGCATCGTTGCCCACATCGACCACGGAAAATCGACCCTGGCCGACCGACTGCTTGAATTTACCGGAACAATTTCTAAACGGGAAATGAGAGCCCAGGTCCTGGACACCATGGACCTTGAACGCGAACGCGGGATCACCATCAAAGCGCAGGCGATCCGAATGCAGTATAAAGAATATACCCTGAACTTAATCGATACTCCCGGACATGTCGACTTCAGTTACGAAGTTTCAAGATCGCTGGCAGCGTGCGAAGGGGCTTTGCTCTTAATCGATGCCAGCCAGGGGATTGAAGCGCAAACCTTAGCCAACGCGTATCTCGCGATCAATAATAACCTGGTCATCATTCCGGTGATCAACAAGATCGATCTTCCCAACGCCGAAGTTGAGAAAACCCTGATAGAGCTCAAAAACGCTTTTGGCATCGAAAAAGAAGAAGTGATCCTGGCCAGCGCCAAAGAAGGAAAAGGGATGATTGAGATTATTGAAGCGATCATCAAAAAAATACCGGCGCCCACGGGAGACCCGAACAAGCCGCTCCAGGGATTGATCTTTGATTCCCACTACGACAGCTACCGCGGAGTGATCGCCTATGTCCGGATCGTGAACGGGACGCTTAAAGCGGGCGGCAAAATAAAAATGATGGGGACCGGAAGCGAATATGAAGCGTTGGAAGTCGGGACTTTGAAGCTGGGGCTCCAAAAAAAAGAAGAGCTTGGGATTGGCGAAGTCGGCTATCTGATTTCGGGAGTAAAGAACGTGCGGGAATGCCGGGTCGGAGATACCGTAACCGATACCAAAAATCCGGCGGAAGCCCCCCTCCCCGGCTACCAACCGATCAAGCCGATGGTCTTTTGCGGCTTCTATCCGGTCAATGCCGGCGACTTTGAACATTTGAAAGAGGCGCTTGAAAAATTACAACTAAACGATGCCGCACTCTTTTATGAGCCGGAAAGTTCCGCCGCCCTTGGACTTGGTTTCCGCTGCGGCTTTTTGGGGCTTTTGCATCTTGAAATTATCCAGGAGCGGCTGGAGCGGGAATATAACATAGATTTAGTGGCGACCGCCCCCAACGTGATTTATAAGATCATCAAGACCGACGGAAGCGAACTTTTTATCGACAACCCGGCCAGCTTTCCCAATCCGACCCAAATTACGCAAATTGAAGAGCCGTTCATGAAGCTGACCGTTTTTTCTCCGAGCGATTATGTCGGAAAAATTATGGAGCTGGCGATGGACAAGCGGGCAGAATTTAAGGGAATGGAATATCTCGATCCGACCCGGGTAATGATGACTTTTCAAATTCCACTTTCGGAAGTGATCTCCGAATTCCATGACATGCTCAAGTCCTGTTCGCGCGGCTACGCTTCGATGGATTATGAGCTGATCGGCTACAAGCCCTCCGATCTGGTAAAGATGGACATTATGCTTAACCAGGAAAGCGTTGACGCCCTTTCCATCATCGTCCACCGCGAAAAGGCCTACCACAAAGGAAAACTGCTGGCCGAAAAATTAAAAGAGGTGATCCCCAGGCACCAGTTTGAAATCCCGATCCAGGCAACGATCGGATCAAAAGTTATTGCCAGAGAAACGGTCCGCGCGATTAAAAAGGATGTTTTGCAAAAATGCTACGGCGGAGATATTTCCCGCAAGCGCAAACTGCTGGAAAAACAAAAAGCCGGAAAGAAGCGGATGAAGCGGATCGGCTCGGTTGATGTGCCACAAGAGGCGTTTCTAGCGGTTCTGCGCCTTGGCAAATGATCGAACATTTATATATCCACATTCCATTCTGCAAGAAGAAGTGCCCATATTGTAACTTTTTGTCGTATGAGGGAAGGGAAGACCAATTAGATGCTTACGCCAACTACCTGTCTAATACACTTACTACTTACATGTACGGGCAGGTCAATGACCTGCCCCTACAATTACCACTTACAACTATCTATTTTGGAGGCGGAACGCCATCTCTTTTAACGCCAAAGCAACTGGAAAAAATTCTGTGCGGGCAGGTCTATGACCCGCCCCTACCGGAAATCTCTCTCGAAGCCAACCCGGCAACCGCGGACTATGTGAAGCTAAAAGGGTTTAGAGAAGCCGGCGTTAACCGCCTTTCAATCGGAGCGCAATCGTTTAACGACCGGCATTTAAAGACGCTCGGAAGGATCCATTCCTCCGAAGACGTTTACCGGATTTTTGACGACGCCCGCCGGGCCGGCTTTGACAACATCGGGATTGATATAATGTACGCCCTCCCCGGACAGACCTTTGACGAATTCAAAGAAGATATCAATGCCGTCTTGAAGCTAAACCCGGAGCATATTTCTCTTTACAATCTGGAAGTACAGGCGCAAAATTTTGCGCCTCTCCCCGACAACGACACCGAGGCCGATATGTACCAATACGCCATCGACAAATTCAAAGAAGTCGGCTACAAGCACTACGAGATTTCCAATTTCGCCAAGCCGGAGAGAGAATGCCAACATAATATCGCCTATTGGTTGAATAAGAATTATCTCGGCATTGGAGAGGGAGCGCATTCGCATGTGGATGGCTACCGCTGGGTCGCTGGCGGCGAGAAGGAAGCGGAGCACGGTTGTGAAAAAATTATTATGGGCTTGCGCTTGCTGGAGGGAATTGCCAAAGATAATTTTATCGGCTTTGAGAACGAGGTGAAAGAGCTGAAGGAACAAGGATTGCTCGAAGAGACCGCGGAGAATATCAAATTGACCCACCGGGGATTATTTTTGGCAAATTTGGTGTTTGAGAAGTTCGTGTAAAAAATAGTCCCGAATTTTTATCGCGAATCTTCCGTCCCAAATAATCCCAAATCCACCGACTCCAATCTACATTCTCAAATCCTCGAATACGCCCGCGAATATCTCCTCCCCACCCCAGGGATGGGCATTTCGAGAATATATTGGAGTATTTGGGACAGATAATTCGAGACCCGGGGATTAGTGATCATTCGAGATGTTGATTTGAGATAAAAATTCGGGACTCTTCCCCTATCCCACCAAAATACCAAACAGAAAATTAATCGCGTAGAAAAGGAGTTCTTGGGTCGGCGGGAAGATTAGAATCCCGATCAGAATAAAAAAGCCGTAGCGTTCAAGAGTGATCTGCCAGTTTAAAGGTAAAAAGCGGGTATAGATCCGGGATCCGTCCAGGGGCGGAACCGGCAAAAGATTAAAGATCATAAGCGCCAGATTCAGCCAGATGGTCGACTGCAAAAGATTGATCCAAAATAAATTATTGAGCGGGACATTGCGCAAAATAACCGCCAAAAACCAGGCAAGCATAAAATTCGCCGCCGGTCCGGCAATGCCGACAATCATCATCCCCCGCTCCGGGTTACGGAAATTATACGGATTGATCGGAACCGGTTTGGCCCAGCCGATCCGAAATAAAATAAGGGCCAAAAAACCCAAAGGATCGATATGGCTGATCGGGTTCAAGGTCAATCTGCCGGCGTAACGGGCGGTCGGATCACCCAGTATGTCCGCCGCTTTGGCGTGGGCAAATTCGTGGATTGTGATGCTGATCAAAAGGATCGGGAGGAAGATTATAAAAAATTCAAGGCCCATGGTTTATTTTAGAACCTTTTTCAAATAGTGTCCAGTATAGCTCTGTGTGTTTTTCGCAATCTGTTCTGGAGTTCCCTCCGCCACAATCTCCCCCCCCATATCGCCGCCGTCCGGGCCAAGATCGATTATATGGTCAACGGTCTTGATGACATCGAGATTGTGCTCGATAACAATAACCGTATTGCCGGTGTCAACCAGCCGATCAAGTACCGTCAAAAGTTTTTTGATATCGTCAAAATGCAGGCCGGTGGTCGGCTCGTCCAAAAGATAAAGGGTGCGGCCGGTGGAGCGCAAAGACAATTCGGTCGCCAATTTGACCCTCTGCGCCTCTCCGCCGGAGAGCGTGTTGGCCGACTGCCCCAGCTTGATATAATCGAGCCCGACATCGTGGAGCGTTTGCAGTTTTCGGTAAATCTGCGGGATATTCTCAAAAAGCCGCATTGCCTCTTCAACCGTTGAATCCAAAACCTCAAAGATATTTTTTCCTTTGTAGCGAACCTCCAAAGTTTCACGGTTATATCTTTTTCCTTTACAAACGTCGCAGGTTACGTAAACATCCGGCAGAAAATGCATTTCGATCTTATTGTAGCCGTCCCCTCCGCACGCCTCGCACCGCCCCCCTTTGACATTAAAAGAAAAACGTCCCGGCTGGTAGCCGCGCGCTTTTGCCTCCGGGGTCATCGAAAAAAGGTCGCGGATGTGGTTAAAAACCCCGGTGTAGGTCGCCGGATTTGATCTAGGGGTCCGGCCGATCGGCGACTGGTCGATGATAATTATCTTGTCGATATGCTCGGCCCCTAAAATCTTATCGTGTTTCCCTTCTTTCTCAATCGAACGGTAAAACTTCTTCGCCAAAGCGTTATAAAGGATATCGTTGATCAGCGAGCTTTTGCCCGAACCGGAGACCCCAGTCACACCGATAAATTTACTAAGCGGAAATTTTACGTCAACATCTTTCAGATTGTGATGCTTTGCCCCTTTTATCTCGATAAAATTCCCGTTCCCTTCCCTTCTCTTTATTGGGACCGGGATACAATCGGCTCCGCTCAAGTATCTTCCGGTTATTGATTTCTTATTTTTTATGACCTGCTCGATGCTCCCCGCCTCCACAATATGTCCGCCATGTATCCCCGCCCCGGAACCGATATCAACCAGATAATCGGCGGCACGCATCGTCTCTTCGTCATGTTCAACGACAATCATGGTGTTTCCCAGGTCACGCAGTTTTTTTAGTGTTTTGATTAGCTGTTGGTTGTCTTTTTGATGCAGGCCGATCGATGGTTCATCGAGAATATATAAGACCCCGACCAAGCCGGAGCCGATCTGGGTTGCCAAACGGGTCCGCTGTGATTCTCCTCCGGACAAAGTGCTCGATTGGCGATCCAAAGTTATATAATTCAAGCCGACATCGTCCAAAAATTTCAGGCGCGCCTTGATTTCTTTTAATATCCCCTTCGCGATCAACTCTTCGCGCTCGGTCAGTTTTAATCCGTCAAGAAAAGAGATCAGTTTCCCAACCGACAAATTGGAAATTTCGGCGATCGATTTGCCGTCTATTTTGACGGCCAAAGATTCGGGCTTCAAACGCTGCCCCTTACATTTTGGGCACGGGACCGAGCTCATGAAGCGGTAGAGATAATAGCGCATATTTTCGGACTTGGTTTCGTAATAGCGGCGCTTTAAGTTGTTGATCACCCCTTCAAACTCGCTCTCGTGTTCCCAATAGCCCTTTTGCATCTGATATTTAAATTTTAACGGCTGGTCGGTCCCGTATAAAATCGCATTCAATTGTTTTTTGGTCAGATCTTTAATCGGCGTATCCATGGTAAAACCGAATTTCCCGCCGACCGCTTCCAGCCGAACCATATAAAAACTGGCCGATTCGCCCCATGGGACGATCGCCCCTTCGGAGAGCGACAGGTTTTTATCGGGGATCACGAGATCCGGGTCAAACTCCAACTTATCCCCCAAACCGGTGCATTCCGGACAGGCGCCATAGGGGCTATTGAAAGAAAAGATCCTCGGGGTTATTTCATCTAAACTAATCCCGCAATAAGGGCAGGAAAACTTTTCGGAGAAAAGTTCCTCTTTAGCTTTTTTGCCCTCTCCAAAAACAACCAGAACCAACCCGCTCCCGTAACGCAGGGCGGTTTCAACCGATTCGGCCAAACGTTTCTTGGCGGATTCTTTTAAAATAATCCTGTCGACGACAATTTCGATATTATGTTTTTTCTTTTTGTCCACCGAGGGGATATCAGGAAACTCGTGGGTTTTATTATCAATCCTGACCCGAAGGAAGCCGTCTTTTTCTATGTCTTTAAATAAATCTTTATACTCCCCTTTTCTTCCACGCACTACCGGCGACAGAATCTGTACGGACAGGTCGCGACCTGTCCGTACCATCATAATCTGATCCACAATCTGCTCCACCGTTTGTTTTTCAATTTTTCTTCCGCATTGCGGGCAATGCGGGATGCCGACGTGGGCAAAAAGGAGGCGCAGGTAATCGTAAATTTCGGTAACCGTGCCGACAGTGGAACGGGGGTTGCGGGAGGAGGTTTTTTGGTCGATTGAGATTGCCGGCGATAGCCCTTCGATCGAATCGACATCCGGTTTTTGCATCTGCTCCAAAAACTGGCGGGCGTAGGCGGAAAGAGATTCAACGTATCTTCTCTGCCCTTCGGCGTAGATGGTATCGAATGCCAGCGATGATTTACCGGAGCCGGAAAGGCCGGTAAAAACAATCAGCTGGTTGCGGGGAATTTCAAGGTTGACGTTTTTTAAATTGTGTTCCCGTGCACCTTTGATTATGATTTTGTCGGAAGGCATTATATAATTATAACATGAAGGTCTTATGCGCCATGTCGGGGGGGGTCGATTCGTCGGTCTCCGCCGCTTTATTAAAAGAACAGGGTTATGATGTCTTAGGGATCACCATGCAAATCTGGCCCGGTAAAAAAGATTTTGGCGGCTGCTGCGGATTAAAAGAGATTGAAGATGCCAAAGAGGTCTGCCGCGTACTTGGCATCCCCCACTACACCGTCAATTACCGCGAAGAATTTAAAAAATACGTAATCCAAAACTTTATCGAAGAATATAAGAACGGCCGCACGCCGAACCCATGCATTCGCTGCAATGAGTTCCTCAAGTTTAAATTATTGCTCAAGAAGGCCGAGGAACTTGGGTGCACCAAAATCGCGACCGGCCATTACGCCCAAATAAAAGACGGACGGCTCTTTAAGGGCGTGGATCAGCGCAAAGATCAATCCTATGTCTTATATATGATGAACCGAGAGAGTTTAAGAAAAACGCTCTTCCCAATGGGAGAATACACGAAAGAGGAAGGAAGAAAGCTGGCCAAAAAGTTTAAGCTGCCGGTAGCCGAAAAGAAAGAGAGCCAGGAGATTTGTTTTATTGATGATGATAATTATGGCCGGTTCTTAAAAGAAAATATTCCTGAAGCAATCAATCCGGGAGACATTATAGATCAATCCGGGATCGTGGTCGGAAAACATAAAGGGATAATTTTCTACACCATCGGGCAGAAGAAAGGGATCGGCGCCTATGGAGCCAGAAAGTTTGTGACAAAAATTGATGTTTTGAAGAATACAATTACCATCGGAAACGACAACGATTTGATGGGCAACACTTTAACCGCCGACCATGTGACCTTTACCTCCGGACAGGCACCGGAGGGCGAAATAGAAGTTGCCGCCAAAATCAGATATAATAGTAAAGAATCACCGGCAATATTGTCCGCAAACGATAATATCGTTCGCCTGAATTTCAAAGAGAACCAGCGGGCAATCACACCCGGACAGTCGGTGGTATTTTATAAGGGGGATGAGGTAATTGGCGGCGGAATCATTAACTGACAAGATCCACAAATTAAAAAAAGAACGCAACGCGGTGATTCTGGCCCATAACTATCAATTGCCCGAAGTGCAGGATATCGCCGATTATACCGGCGATTCCCTCGGATTGTCCATTGAAGCGTCAAAGACCAGGGCGGACTTGATCGTTTTTTGCGGCGTCCATTTTATGGCGGAGACCGCCGCGATCATCTGCCCCGAAAAAACGGTGCTGATGCCCGACATTAAAGCCGGTTGCCCGATGGCCGACATGATAACCGTACCGCAACTTCAAAGTTTAAAGCTCAAAAATCAAAGCGCAAAAGTAGTGTGCTATATAAATTCCTCGGCGGCAATAAAAGCCAAATCGGATATCTGCTGTACCTCCGCCAATTCAATTGAGGTCTGCCGGTCGCTTGATTGCAACGAGATAATTTTTGTACCGGATAAATATTTGGGCATGTATACGGAAAAGAAGATCAAGGACAACAACAAGGACAAGAAATTCATACTATGGAACGGCTACTGCCCCACCCATGCCAAAATCCTCCCCGAACATATCAGGGAAGCAAAGAAAAAACATCCGGGAGCGATGGTGATGGTCCATCCGGAATGCCGCCCGGAAACAATCGCCGAAGCCGACCGGGTCTTCTCAACCGGAGGGATGTGGACCTTCGCGAAAGAAAGCACGGCAAAAGAATTTATCGTCGGAACAGAAATAGGGATGGTCTACCGTCTGCAAAAAGATAATCCGGAAAAAAAGTTCTATCCGGCAACTGAAATCGCGGTCTGTCCCAACATGAAAAAAACGACGCTTGAAAAAGTGCTCTGGTCCCTGGAGGATTTGAAAGAAAAAATCGTGGTGGATCAAAAAACCGCCGAAGCCGCGCGCCTCACAATCACTAGAATGCTTGGTCTCTCCTAGCCATCCGCCGGCGAATCCCGCGGCTGACCAGCTCATAAATCTCTTCCATCAAAAACGGTTTGCGTAAATATTCCAAAGCACCCAAATCAATCGCCCGGGCATGGGAATGCTCGTCTCCATAAGCGGTTACCATCGCCACCTCTATCTCCGGATCCTTCTCTTTAAACTGCCGCAAAAGCTCCAGCCCATCCACCTTGGGCATCTTAATATCGACAAAGGCGACATCGTATTTCCCCTTGGCAAAGGTTTTGAGCGCTTCGGTGCTGTCCTCAAAAAGGTCAACGTTGTAATTTTTAATACTCAAGATCATCTTGAAAGACTCAAGAACCGACGGCTCATCGTCAACAACAATGATCCTGGCGTTATCGCTCATTTATTATCCTCTCTCAACTTCAGACCGCGCTCAACCAGCTCATAGATCTCTTCCATTAAAAATGGTTTGCGCAAATATTCGATCACACCCAGTTTGCGGGCGGTGGTTTCGGAGGCCTTGGTATCATACGCGGTCATGATTATTACCTGCAAGCGCGGATCGGTTTTTTTCATCTCCCTTAAAATTTCGATCCCGTCGATCTGGTCGGGGAGCTTGAGGTCGATAAAGGCAACATCGTATTTGTCTTTTTGAAAATTCGCGAGAGCGGAATGGCCGTCGGCAAAGACTTCAACTCCGTAATCTTTGTACTTTAAGGTCATTTTAAACGCTTCGAGGATACTGGTTTCGTCGTCGATCACCAGAACATTGGCTTTAACGCTCAATGTATCCCTTCGGGCGGCTTCGGGGTGGCCGATTCTTTTGGGGTTTTTACTCTGCGGCGGCGGCGCAGGCCGCGATCAACCAGTTCATAAATCTCTTCCATCAAAAACGGTTTGCGTAAATATTCCAGCGCTCCCATATTGATGGCGTTGGCATGTGAAGCGTCGGTGGCATAGGCGGTAACAATTACGACTTCAAGTTCGGAGTCGGCTTCTTTTAATTTTTTCAGCACTTCCAGGCCGTCCATCTTGGGGAGCTTCATGTCGATAAAGGCGATATCGTATTTCCCTTTTTCTATTTTTTCGAGGGCGGAGGGGCCGTCAAGAAAAGCGTCAACGTCATAATCTTTGATTTTGAGGATCATCTTGAAGGATTCCAAAACCGTCGGCTCGTCGTCAACTACCAGGATTTTTATATTTTCTGACACTTTGCACCTCTTTCGGAATTTTATCAATTCACCCTCCACTTTGCAAGCGGGTATTTGTGTTATATAATGAATTTGGAAACAAGCCGGGATAGCTCAGTTGGCTAGAGCGAGGGACTCATAAGCCCTAGGTCGTCGGTTCAATCCCGACTCCCGGCAAACAAAAATCCTATGAAAAAAACATTGGTCTTGTCCGCTTATCTTTTTTTTGTGCCGTCGCTTTATATTATTTTGACTTCAAGACGTTTGGATAAGGACTGCTCCTTCCACGCGGCACAGGCTTTTCTCCTCTGGCTTATCTTCCTGGCGGTTTACACCATCCTAGTTCCGATCCGCGATTCGCACTTTGCGATCCTGCTGCCCTGGGGAGCAATCGCCGCGATCGGGATCACTAAAATTAAAGTACCGGTCCTCTCCGGCTGGGCGGAAGCGTTATGTTAAAAGAACGATTTCTGCAAACGATCAAAGAATACAAGATGATCAAGCCCAAGGACATTGTTTTGGCCGGAGTTTCGGGAGGCGCCGATTCGGTTTCCCTTCTTCATCTTTTAAATGAAGCAAAAGAAGAATTGGATTTTACCCTCTATGTGGCCCACTTAAATCATCTCTTGCGGCCGGACGCGGAGATCGACCAGCGTTTTGTTGAGGGGCTCTCCAAAAACCTGGGATTAACCTGCATCTCCGATTCGGTAAACGTTGCCGCCTACGCCGAAACCGAAAAAATGAACATCGAAAACGCCGCCCGCAAACTGCGCTACGAATTCTACCGCAACACCGCGCAAAAGATCGGGGCAAACAAGATCGCTCTGGGGCACAACGCCGACGACAACGTTGAAACTTTTTTAATGCACCTGTTGAGGGGAGCGGGACTGAAGGGGTTGACCGGGATCCCCCCTGTCAGAAAAAACATTGTCCGCCCGCTGATCAAAATCTGGCGGCGGGACATCGACAAATATATCGCCACGCTTAAGCTGGTTCCCAGAATCGATCACACCAACTACGAGTCCAAATACCTGCGCAACCGCGTTCGCTTAAAATTGATCCCGCAGCTTAAAATTTATAATTTAAACATCAAGGATATCCTTTTGCAAACGATCCTTCTCTTAACCGAAGATTCGCTTTATCTGGAGAGAGAGGTCAAGCAAGCCCTGCAGGAGATCATCACCCGCCAGAGCGACTATGAGCTGGAACTTAATCTTGAAAAACTCCGCGCGCTTGACCCTCCGGTGCAGGGGCATTTTATCCGCGCGGCGATCGAACGGGTGAAAGGGAACCTGTCGGAACTGGCCTTCTCGCATATTCATGATATCTTAAAAAATCTTTATTCGAACGAAAGCTGGGAGTTGAACCTTCCGGAAAAGATTTTTGTGATCGGGACTCGCAGCAAGCTGACCATCACCAAAGAGAAGCCTCCTCTTCCCCAAAAAATTTCTTTCCGTTATAAACTGCCGATACCAGGCAAAGTTCTGATCGAAGAGATCGGAATGGAGATCATGGCCGAAATCGAAAGCAAAAAATCTTTCCAGGAGACCGAACCTTCCGCCGACACCGTCTATGTCGATTTTGACGAAGCGGGCAAAGAACTGCTGGTCAGGTCGCGCCGCGACGGCGACCGCTTCTATCCGCTCGGCATGAAGGGGGCAAAAAAGCTGCAGGACTTTTTTGTCGACAACAAAATAAATAAAGAGGATCGGGACCGGATTCCGATTGTTGAGGCGGAGGGACGCATCATCTGGGTAGCCGGACTGCGGATCGACGAAAGGGTCAAAGTCACCCGCAAGACCTCAAAAGTCATAAAACTACATGCGAATCATAGAAATCCATAACCTTCCGGAAGCCGAGGCCGAACTCCTAAAAATCAAAGCCGATCGACAGGGAATAAAAATAATGGCTCCCAAAGCGGTTTTTCGCGCGGTTAAAATCGAAAAGCTCTCTCCGACCCAAAGCAACATTATTAAACAGGAAATGCTGGCTCTGGGGGGAGAAGCGGCGGTCAGCCGCGGCTCAATCAACCATTCGGAAAAAGAGGGAGGAGCGCTTCTTCTGGGAACGCTCCAACAATTTGAGGATTTAATAAAAAAGCTCCGGCAACATTGTTTTAGGCTCCCGGATATGGCTAAAGAGCTTGAGACGGTCCTGAAAAACTATACAGCTCCCCTCTCTTTAAAAATCGGAGGAAAAACTTGGCCGCTCGGCAAGAAAACTTATATCATGGGGATCCTAAATGTAACCCCCGATTCTTTTTCCGACGGCGGCTTGTTTTTTGACCATGAAAAAGCGATCGCGCATGGCATGAAAATGATCGAAGAAGGGGCGGATATAATCGACATAGGCGGAGAATCGACCCGCCCCGGAGCAACTCCGGTTTCAATCAAAGAAGAGGTCAGAAGGATTGTGCCGGTAGTAAAAAAACTGGCAAAAGAGCTCCCGGTTTCAATAGACACCAGCAAATCCATCGTTACCCAAGCCGCCTTGGAAGCCGGAGCGGTGATGGTGAACGATGTCAGCGGGTTCCATCGTGATCCCAAAATGGCAAAGATAGCGGCAAAATTCAACGCGACTGTTACCATTATGCATATGCAAAAACATCCACATTATTTTGACCTGATCGGCAACATAATTTCCTATCTAAAAGAAGGGCTTGCAATTGCCCGAAATGCTGGTATACTAAATAACCAAATAATAGTTGACCCGGGATTCGGCTTCGGGAAGAGCGTCGAAGGCAACCTTGAGATTTTAAGGCGGCTTAAGGAATTAAAAGTTCTGGGGCATCCTCTCTTGGTTGGAACCTCTCGCAAGTCATTTATCGGTAAAACGCTTAATCTGCCGGTTGAGGAGAGGATAGAAGGGACGATCGCGACGGTAGTCCTGGCGATCCAAAACGGGGCGGATATTATCCGAATCCATGACGTTAAAGAGATGAAACGATCCGCCAAAATGGCGGATAAAATTATACGAAGGAGGAGAATCTGATGGCGAAGAAAAAAAAGAAAGCAGGGACAGGCCTTAGACCTGTCCGTTCCAACAAAAAAGGCCTTAGGCCTGTCCAAAAGGCAAAAAAAGTTGATGGAAAACACCCAAAAATAAAAGGTCCGCAAAGGGTTTTTTTGGCGTTGGGAAGCAATGTCGGCGACCGGGAAGAATATATAGAGCAGGCGGTTTTTTTAATCAGTAAGATTAAGGGGGTCGAGGTTCTGAAAAGGTCAACCAACCACGAAACCGAACCGGAAGGAGACACCGACCAGCCCTCTTTCATCAACGCCGCCCTTGAGATCAAGACCGAGCTCCCTCCGCAAAAACTGCTCAACGAATTTACCACCATTGAAAACGCCCTTGGGCGGGAAAGGGAGACCGAATGGGGACCGCGCACAATCGATATTGATCTCCTTTTCTACGGAAAAATGATTGTAAGCGAAGACAATCTACAGATCCCCCACCCCCTGATCCATGAGCGGACTTTTGTCTTGGAACCGATGAAAGAGATCGCTCCCGAATTTACCCATCCGGTGCTGGAAAAAACTATTGAAGAACTTTTTGAAGAAAGAAAAGTTGAAAGCGGGCATACATACGATGACGATCTACCGGGATTCAAAAAAATCAAAGGGGCCATCTACGACGACTACGAACGTTGGTGAGACAAAAAGGCTTGGAAAAGAACTGGCGAAGACCTTAAAAAATCACGACATTCTAGCTTTGTCCGGAGATCTGGGCGCGGGAAAAACGACGCTGATTCAGGGAATCTGCGAAGGGCTGGGAATTAAAGATTACGTCACCTCCCCTTCTTTTACCATTATCAATGAGTACAATGGGAAATTACCCGTCTTCCACATCGACCTTTACCGACTGGAAGAGATTGAAAGCATCAAAGACCTCGGAATCGAAGAATATTTTCAAAAAGATGGTATTATTATAATTGAATGGGCGGAGCGGATGTTCGATCTTCTACCCAAAAAAGCGCTAAAAATTAAAATAGAGGTAATTGATGAAAATACTCGGAATATCGTCCGCGACTAAAACAATCAGTGTTGGCTTGGTGGATCAAGACAAGTTATTGGCCGAACTTACATTCTCAGGCCTTGAAGCTTTTACCGAAGACCTGATCGTTTATATAAAAAAGATAATTGATGAATCGGGAGTAAAACCGGAATGTATTGCGGTAACAGAGGGACCGGGAGCGTATTCGGGTCTGCGCGGCGGGATGGCGACGGCAAAAACATTGGCACAGGTTATGAAAATTCCGGTAGTCGGCGTTTCCACCCTTGAAGCGATTGCTTATAATATGATTGATGTTGACGGAACCGTAGCGGCAGTGACCCACGCCAAGTCCGACGATTATAATTTTGCCTTGTTTGGAATAGCAAATAGAGAGATAAAACGACTAACCGATGATCTGTTGGTTTCAAAAGACCGGCTTGAAAAAAAACTGGCCCACATCAAAAGATGCGACGGCTTACCACGCGGCAGCTCGGTTGCTTTTCTGGCGCAAGGGAAAGAAAAGGTTGATCTTCTAAAACTTCACCCCAAATATTCGCATAAGCCGAATATCAGGGAGTATAAATGATCAAAATATTCCTGCTGACAGAAAAGGAGCTCCCCGAAGTTATCGCGATCGAAAATCTCTCTTTTCCTTTCCCCTGGAAACCGGAACAGTTCAGCAAAAACCTGCCGCAGTTTTATTGCGCTAAAATCGACGATAAAGTCGTCGGCTTTATCGGGATAGAAAAAATCCACGATGAAGCGCATATTCTGCACATGGCGGTTGATCCGGCCTTTAGGCGCCAGGGGATCGGAAAATTGATGCTTGAGGAAGCGCTAAAAACAGATGCTTCCAAATTTATTCTTGAAGTGCGTGAATCAAACTCCCCCGCCCGCTCGCTTTATGAGAGCTTCGGATTTAAAGAGGCGTACCGGCGGAAAAAATACTATAATGATAACGACGAAGACGCGCTGGTGATGATTTATGAAAAAAAACCTGCTTGAAGAATTAAAAAACCGAATATTGGTTATCGACGGAGCGATGGGTACCATGCTGATGCAAAACGGCATCCGCCCCGACGAAAACTTTGACCTCCAAAACATTAAAAATCCGGAAATAGTAAAGTCCGTGCATAAGGCCTATGTCGATGCCGGAGCGGATATAATAGAAACGAATACTTTCGGCGCAAACCGCCTAAAAGTCGGCGACAAAGTAAAAGAGATCAACCAGGTCGCAGTGAAACTGGCAAAGGAGGCCGGAGCACTTTTTGTCTGCGGATCGGTCGGACCTTTGGGAAAACTGCTCCAACCGTATGGGGAAGTAAGTTTTGATGAGGCCCACAGCATCTTCAAGGAACACATCGCCGCTTTGGCGGAAGCCGGAGCCGATTGCATATCGATTGAAACAATTTCCGATATACAGGAGATGCGGGCGGCGTTGATCGCGGCCAAAGAAGCAACGACCATCCCGATTATCGCCAGCATGACCTATGAAAAGGACGGCCGGACAATTTTTGGAACACCGATTGAAGCGGCGGCGGTAACGCTCGAAGCCCTTGGAGCCGATATTATCTCCCTAAACTGCTCAACCGGACCGGAAGATATGCTGGCCATAAGTGCAAAGCTCAAAGCTCAAAGTTCAAAGCCGATCATGGTGATGCCGAACGCCGGAATGCCGGATTTGGTTGACGGGAAAGCGGTCTATAAGATGACGCCGGAAACCTTTGCCAAACACGCGGCTAAGTTTGTTGAATTGGGAGTCGCTATTGTGGGCGGTTGTTGCGGTACTTCACCTAAACATATCAAAGAGGTCGCAAAAACAGTTAAGTCCATGGAACCGCGAATTTATTCGCAGGTTCCACAACCAAATTCAAAATTCTCTTCTAGAACAAAGGTAGTGGAAATAAAAGAAGGAAAGCTTTTTGTCGTCGGTGAGAGGATCAATCCGACCGGAAGAAAAGCGTTGCGGGAAGAGATAAAAGCGGGAAAGTTCCACACGATCCGGCAGGAGGCGGTTGAACAGACCAAAGCCCGGGCCGATCTTTTGGATATAAATATCAGCATTCCGATGGGAGACGACGCGGCAATCATGCAAAAAGCGGTGGAGACGGTCGTCTCCGCCAGCGACCTGCCGCTGTCGATCGATTCACCAAACACAAACGCGATTGAAAGCGGATTGAAAAACTTCCCCGGGCGGGCATTACTCAATTCGGTAAATGGCAAAAAAGAAAGTTTGGAGAAAGTTCTCCCTCTGGTAAAAAAATACGGGGCAATGGTCATCGGACTCTGCCTTGACGAGAACGGGATCCCCAAAACCGTGCAGGAGAAAGTTGCAATTGCCAAAAAGATTATCGCAGCGGCGGAAAAACAAGGGATTTCTAAAGATCGGATGTTCATCGATACGCTGGTCATGACCGCGGCGGTCTCTGTTGACGAAGCGCTTGAAACGTTAAAAGCTATTCCTGAAGTAAAAAAACTGGGGGTTCGGACAATCCTGGGCGTCAGCAATTGCTCCCACGGCCTCCCCCACCGGGCAATCGTAAACGGTATTTACCTCAAACTGGCCAGAATTTTTGGACTTGATGCCGGCATCATTGATCCACTCGACCCCGAAATTAATAAGGCCCTGGCATATACGCCGAAAGAAAACGATAAGGACCGGTTAATTGAGGAATTAAAGAACGAAGTAAAAAAATCTTTCAAACTGCCAAAAACCGGAACAACCGCGTTAAAAAGCAAAGATATTAAAGCGGACCTGCCGACTATAAAAGAGACAATTATTGAAGGAGACGCGGAATCAACCGTTAATCTGGTAATCGAGGCGTTAAAATCAATTGAACCGCAAAAAATCATAGATCAGGCGCTTATCCCCGGAATGGAAATCGTCGGCGGCAGGTTCTCCAAAAAAGAAATCTTCCTACCCCAGGTCCTCGCTTCCGCGGAAGCGATGAAAAATGGTTTTGAACTCTGCAAAGCCAAGATTCCAAAAGATGAAATAAAAAGCGCGGGAAAGATCCTTCTGGCGACCGTTGAAGGAGACGTCCACGACATCGGTAAAAATATCGTCAAGATGATGCTGGAAAACAACGGCTTTGAAGCAATTGACCTTGGAAAAGATGTTCCGGCGAAAAAAATCATTGAAGCCGCGATCAAAGAAAAGCCGGCGGCGATCGCCCTTTCGGCGCTTTTGACCACCACGATGCTGGAGATGAAGCACGTCAAAGAAGAATTAAAGAAAAACGGGCTCAATATCCCAATCATCGTCGGCGGCGCGGTGGTTACCAACGACTTTGCGGTTGAAATCGGGGCATTGCACGGAGAGGACGCGGCCTGCGCGGTTACTCTGGCGAAAGAAATCCTTTCTCGATTGCCTTCTTGACGTTGTCGTCAAAATCGACAAAGACACTCTTGATCGTCTTATCTTTATTTAACACAAAAGTGGTCGGGATCACCAAAATCTGATATTTCTCCGGTGAAACCAGATCGAAGTCCCGCACAACCGGAAAAGGGGCAGATAAAACCTCCGAATCTTCGTCCAGGGAGACCGCGGTTATTTCTATCCCCTTCTTCTTAAGTTTTTCATAAAGAGCCGAAAGGGCCGCCATCTCTTTCTGGCACGGTTCCGACCAGGAGGCGAAGAAGAATACAATTTGCGGCTTCGGCGCTAATTTAAAGAAGGTGACCGGGAATTCCCTCCCGATCTTTACTTCTGCAAAAGAGGTCGTACAGCAAGTAATGAGCAAGATAAAAAAAGCCAAGGATAATCTTTTCATATCTTTGATTTCTAATTCTAGTCCCGATTTTTCCCAAAGTCAACAGTAAAAGTGGTTCCTTCGCCGATTTTACTCCGCACCGAAATTTGAGCGGAGTGTTCCTCCAAAATCTTGCGGACCATAAAAAGCCCCATCCCCACCCCGTCTTCCCTAAAACTGACAAAAGGGCTAAAGAGGCGGGGGAGCCGCTCTTCCGCGATCCCGCAGCCGGTATCGATGATCCGGACACGATTGGGAGAGACGGTCTCAATCGTCAGAGTCCCTCCTTCCAACATGGCCTGGCCGGCATTCTGGATTAGATTAAAAAAGGCCTGATAAAGCATATTGTAATCTCCCCACACCATTGTCAGCTCCGAAAATTTTGTGTCCACTGTTATTTTTTTACTCTTAAGCGACGGAAGGACAAAGCCGGCCACATCGAGCAATAAACGATTTAGGTCCACTTCGGCTTTTTTTAGCGCCGGCGCCTTTCCGATCTTAAGCAAAGCATCGATCGTATTGTTGATCCGATCAATCTGGTCGGGAACAATTTTTACAAAATTTTCCACATATTCCGGATCGTTTATGTTGAGCGGCATAACCTGGGTCAAACCCTTGATCACCGCCAAAGGATTTTTGATCTCATGCGCCATCCCGGCGGCCAGGGTCCCCAAGCTGGCCAGGTTGCTGGCTTGATAAAGCATCCTTTTGTCTTCCACCAATTCTTCCAATAAAAAAGCGTTTTTAAGCGCCGCCGCCGCCGGATTGATAAAGGCCTGCAAAAGTTCAAGATCATAAAGAGAAAACTGCTCCCCCGAAAGTTTCCCTTTCACGGCCAGAACCGCCAGCTTTTCATTCTCAAAATAGATCGGCAGAAGGATTTCGTCTTTTTCACCGCCGTCACCAAGCTGTCTCATCCGACTGTCCCAAAAAATATTCAGCTTTGTATCTCGGATATACAATACGGCGTCTTTTATCCTGAGAACCTCCTTTATCTCCCTGATTATAAAAACGGAAAGCTCTTTAATGTTTATGATCCCGGCAATTTTTTTGGAAAAAGCAACCAGCGCCGCCTCCCGGTCGATCTTCTCCCTGTAAAAAATCCGGTCGACCGCATCCTGCACCTTGTTCCTCAACGGCTGAAAAAGCAGGATAAAAAATAAAATGGCCAAAAATTGGACCATAAAATAATTCAACCCGGCCAGACCGGAGAAAAAATCCCTAAAAATTACAAAAACAAAAAAATAGAGACAGGTTAAAAGCAGGGTCAAAAGGGAATAGATCATACCGCCGCGGATAACAAAAGTGATATCGAGCAGCTGATGTTTGACAATCGCGTAAGCGGCAATTAAAGAATAAAGCGGGACTAGGGCGTAGCCGATCGGCTCCAGCCCCGGATAAAAATTTGAAACAAAAACCAAACTCCCCCCGCCAAAACCGGCCACCGAAGCAAGCATCAAATAACGGGCTTGGTTTTTCAGAATCAATTCGGAGTTTTGTGAGGCCCGGTAAAAATTATAAAAACCGAGCGCAATTAATGACATGAAGTACAAAGCAAAAACGGCGTAAAACGGTCCGGGGACGATCCCCTGCCCCTCTCTCAAATGCGACACCATCAGTGGTGAAAAGGAGAGTAAAAACATCAGCAGGGCCAAAAAATAGACGCTCTTTTTTTTAATCGGCTCCCGGCCGGTAAAAACGATTGAAAAATGAAAATAGATGGTGGGGATAAAGACGGCAAAAGCGATCGAGGCCCGCATCAGGAAAATTGAAGCAAAAACCCAGGACAAAAATTTCGCTCCGGCCCAGGCGGCGACGGCAAACGAATATAAGGCAAAAAGCAGGTTGAGGGTCTTTCTTCCCTGAAAAAGGATAAAGAAGGCCAGGATCACGCTCAAAAAGACGGTCGTCAGGTTAGACAGGTAATAGTAGTTCACAAAACTAATTACTCATACTTAAACATCTTTTTCCCTAATTCTTCTCCTTCATTCTTATCCTTAAATTTTACGCGAGGATAAGAAGAAGAATTAAGGGTAAATTTTACTGGCGTAAAATTTACTGGAGGGGGAAGGATTTGAACCTTCGAAGGCATAAGCCGCCTGATTTACAGTCAGGTGCATTTGACCGCTTTGCTACCCCTCCGGATCAGAAAATCAGAATACCAGAATATCAGAATATCAGGATATTGGTAAATACAAAATAATTATACCATACGCTGGCGGACCACCTCAAACATCGCGATGCCGGCGGCGACGGAGGCATTGAGGGAAGTAATTTTACCTTTGAGCGGAATATTGACCAAATAATCGCAGCGCTCTTTGACCAGATGCGAAATCCCCTTCCCTTCACTCCCGATCACCAGCGCCAGGGGAAGATTCAAATCGGCCTTCGTATATTCAATACTGCCGCTGGATTCAAGACCTACAACCGTAACGCCGTCATTCTGCAAGGCGCGGATCGCTTCGGCAATGTTGGGGACCTTCCTGATTTTGACAATGTTGGCGGCCCCGGTTGAAACCTTAACCACCGTCTCGGTGACCTGAACCTGGCGCACTTTGCGGATTATAACTTCGGTAACACCTGCACACTCTGCCGTGCGCAAAATTGCGCCGAAGTTATGCGGGTCTTCTATGCCATCCAGAACTAAGATAAAAGGATTTGCCATTACAGATAAATAGTAGCATATAAAATTTTGGATAACAATTTGTCTTACTCTCCCCTTATTTCTTATGCTAAAATAAAAACATTATGGTTGAACAAATCCTGTCAAAGGTCAAGAGGATCGAGGAACAAGCGGAAGCGATCGTAAAACAAGCCAAGAATAAAGCGGCGCTGGAGCATATAAAACTCCGGGAACGGCAGGAGGCCGAAAGCTCCGCCGCCGAGAAACAATTGCGGGAAGAAGGAAAAAAACTGCTGGAAGAAGAGGCCGAACGGCTAAAAAAACAGGCGCGCGAAATCATAGCTCTGGGAGAACTGGAAACAGAACGGATACGGGAGAAGGCCGCCCCAAAAATTTCTCAAGCCAAAAAGGAAATCCTTAAATGTCTGTAGTGCCGATGGAGAAAATCCAGATCGCGGCACTCAAACAGGATCAAGAGACTATTCTCCTGGCATTGGAACGCCAAGAGATAATCGATATTCGATCTTTTAAAGAAACGGAAAAAGAACCGCCCTCTCCCCAAAAATACAATCTGGCGGAATTAAAATCGGCAATCACTTTCCTGGAAAATACCGCCAAAAAGAAGAAAAGCTTTATCGATACCTTTTTGTCGCCCAAAGAGATCGCTTCCGAAAAAGAAGTAAACCGGACCTTCAGGGAATTTGACGGCACAAAAGTCGTAAAAGAAATCGAAGCGGTTGAAAACAGGCTGAACACCCTGGATCTCTTTAAAAAAGAACTACTATCCGACCTGGAAAAGCTTTTGCCCTGGCAAGGGCTGAAAACCAGGCTGGCCTGGCTAACCGGCCTGGCTCACGCCAAAGCGGACTGCGGAATGGTTAAAACCAAAAACCTTAAACAAATCACAAAAGTGTTTGAGGAATCCTCTTTAGCGGTTGAATTGGCGATTATTAAACGCGAAAAGACAAACACTTACCTAACGGTGATTTATTTGGTGAGTGAAGCCGAAACGGTTTCAGGAATCCTTTCCAAAAACGGTTTTCAGGAGGTCTCCCTGCCGCTTACCGAAAACACCCCCCCGCAGGAGATCAACAACCTCAAAAACGCCTTGCAGCAAGTTTCCCTTGAAATTGAAGAAGAAAAAACCAAAGCCAAAAAACTGCTGGTCCACCTTACCGGACTGAAATATATTTACGACTACCTGCTCGGGAACCAAGCCAGAGAGGAGTTGAAAAATAATTTTGCCGGCACCAAATACACCTTTATTATAGAGGGCTGGATAGAAAAAAGCCGGCTCAAAGAGCTTAAAGACCGCTTGAGCGCGATTGTCCCGCAAATCGAGATCGTCCCAATTGAACCGGAACAAAACGAGGCTCCGCCGGTCGTGATCAGGAACCCGAAGGCCTTTGGCCCGTTTGAACTGATCACCAGAACTTACGGGGCTCCCAGCCCCAACGAACTTGACCCCACTCTCCCCCTGTCCTTCTTTTTCGCCCTCTTTTTCGGCTTGTGCCTGGGAGACTTCGGCTACGGAATAATGCTGACTCTTTTTTCGGTCTACTTTTTAAAGAAATACCGCCTCCCCGCGGGAGGAAAAAATCTTTTTGTCCTGCTTTTGTTCGGCGGTCTGGCCGCGACCGCAGTCGGGGTATTGACCGGCTCTTACTTTGGCTTCACACCGAAAAACATTCCGTTATCTTTTTTGTCCGACCTGCAGATAATCGATCCGATCGAGAACCCCCTGGTTATGCTGGTCTTCTCTCTTGCCCTGGGAGTGGCGCAAATCCTGTTTGGTATCCTGCTCCAATTTGTCAACAAATTCAGGCGGCGGGAATATTTTTCCGCCTTTTGCGACGACGCGCTCTGGTTTTTCTTTTTGGGGGCGCTGATCTTTTGGATCATAGCGGGCACCCTCGGATCAAATTTGGCCGGGCCGGCCCAAAAATTATCCGCCGCCGGCGCGATTCTTTTGATTCTAACCCAGGGCCGCAATGAAAAAGGATTCTTAAAAAAACTTACCGGCGGATTGTTGAGCCTTTATAAAGTTTCCGGATACATGGGAGACACCCTTTCTTATTCCCGGCTCCTGGCTCTGGGAATGTCTTCCGCGATCATCGGCTCCGTGATCAACATCTTATCGGGGATGGTGGCCGGCGTCCCCTATGTCGGTTTTTTATTAATGGCGCTGCTTTTGGCGGTCGGGCATATCTTCAATCTGCTGGTCAGCACACTGGGAGCGTTCGTGCATTCAATGCGCTTGCAAATGGTTGAGTTTTTTAGTAAATTTTTTGAAGGAGGTGGAAAGGAATTTAATCCCTATAAAAGAACAGCCGATTATACTATCTTACAAAAGGAGGAAAAATTATGGAACTAGGTTTGGCTTTGGCCTTGGCGGGAGTGGCAACAGCGGTTTTTTTGGGAGGAATCGGTTCGGCCTGGGGAGTCGCGATCGCGGGGGAGGCGGCCGGAGGAGTTTTGACCGAAGACCCGGAAAAATTCGGCCGTCTGCTGGTTATGATCGCCCTGCCCGGAACACAGGGTTTCTACGGATTTTTAGGCGGTTTTTATATCATGATGAAGATCGGACTTTTGACCGGACTGCAAACTGTCTCTCCAATGATCGGACTGCAGTTGTTTTTTGCGGCCCTGCCGGTCGGGGTAACCGGCTTTGTCTCCGCCATTTACCAGGGTAAAGCCGCGGCGGCGGCAATTTACCTGATCGCCAAGCGGCCGGAAGAGATGGGAAAAGCGATTATTATTCCCGCCATGGTGGAAACCTACGCCGTGATCGGCCTGCTGGCGACAATCTTAATGGTCAGCGGGATCAAACTGTAAGGAACACTATGGGAATAGGAGAAATAGAAAAAAAGATTTTGGAACAGGCCGGTAAAGAAGCGGCAAAAATTGAAGCGGAAGCGGGAGAAGCACTCGCCCGATTAAATGAAGCCCATCGCAAAAAACTGGAAGAGATGAAGGCGGACGCGGCCAAAGAAAACCGCGTAAAGATTAAGGCGCTGGCGCATTCTGTTCTGGTGCCGGCGAGGTTAAGCGCCAAACGCGCCCTGCTTGAAGAAAAACAAAAAATCATGGGAGCGATTTACCTCGAGATCGGGGAAGAGAAAAAAATTGGCCGAGCCGAACTCAACCTCATAAGAGAAAAAAGCGAAATTAAAGCGGCGGAGATACTCTTTCGTTGAAAACAACCGAACAATATCATTACGGCGTCGGCAGGGTAAGAAGCCTGGAAGCACGACTTTTGACTTCGGCGCAATTGGAGCGCATGTCGCAGGCGGAAAGTTTTGAGGCCGCGCTGGCGGTGCTGGCGGAAACGCCTTACTCCGAAACGCTGACCGAATTAAAACAGGCGTTTGATCCCGAAGAGCTGTACCAGCTTGAATGGATGAAACTTAAAAAATTGCTCCGGGGTCTTTCTCTGGGACACCCTTTTATTGCGGCCTTGTTAAACAAACCGGCCGGCAGCGACACGAAACTTGAACAGGAATACTACGGCCGTTTGAAAAAAGCCGGCCGAGCCACCGGATCCGCTTTAATTTATAACTGGATCCTGTTTCGGATCGACCTGATCAATTTAAAAACGCTCCTGCGCCTGCGGGAACAAAAAAAAGAAAAAGAGGCCTTTTTAAAATCCATGTTGGAGCCGGGCTCAATTGATCGGGAGACCCTGCTTGGTCTTTTTGATAAAAGCGAAGCCGAGCTCGCGGCCCAACTGGCCTACACCAACTATGCGCCGGACATAACCAAGGCCCTGGCAAGCCGTAAGCTCGATGATTTTTGCGTCGGCCGGCTCAAACGGGCAAAATATCTTAATTCGGGGTTGGAACCGCTGGTCGGTTTTTACCTGGCAAAAGAAAGTGAGTTGAGAGCGATCCGCTTCCTGTTGATCGGAAAAAAGAATTTTATCGGGAGCGAAGATCTTTCTTCCAGAATAGGAACGGTTTACTAGCTATGCAAAAAATTAAACTGATCGGACCAAAATTCCTTTGCGCGCCGCTGGCTCTGCTGGGGATGGAAATACATCCGGCGGAAAGCGAGGCCGAAACCCGGCACAAGCTGGCTTCTATCGCCAAAACCGGAGAAGCCGCGCTGGTTTTTATTTTTGAAAGACAGGCGGCCAATTTAAAAGATGAGATCGAACAATTAAACCAAAGGCCCGAGCTGACGGTGGCCTTGCTGCCGGACAATCGCGGCCAAACCGGTCTGGCGGCCGAACGGATCAACAAGCTGGTCAGGCACGCGATCGGAGTTGAAATAACAGGGAGGGAATAAATGGCAAGCCAGGGAAAAATAATAAAAGTTTCCGGACCGCTGGTGGTGGCAAAAGAGGTTCCAAACGCCCGCATGGCCGATGTGGTAAAAGTCGGAGAAAAAGGAATTATAGGCGAGATCATCAAACTTGAGGGGGATTTTTCTTCCATACAGGTTTACGAAGAGCCGGAAGGTTTGGGAGCGGGTGATCCGGTAGTTTCAACCGGACGTCCGCTTTCGGTAGAACTGGGACCGGGACTTTTGGAAAGCATCTTCGACGGAATCGAGCGCCCTCTCCCCCTTATTTTAAAGGCCTCCGGTAATTTTATCGGACGCGGCATTTCGATCAACGCGCTTAACCGCGAAAAAAAATGGGAGTTTACCCCGGCGGCCGCCGCGGGCGATTCGGTCACAACCGGAGATATTCTTGGAACCGTGCAGGAAACCTCTCTGATTAAACACCGGATCATGGTCCCTCCGGGAGTAGAAGGAAAACTGGAAGAGATAAAAACCGGATCTTTCACGATTGTTGAACCGATCGCCAGGATCAACGGAAAAGAGATAACCATGTTGCAATACTGGCCGGTCAGAAAAGCGCGCCCCTTTGCTTCCAAATTGCCGGCCACAGAACCGCTTATAACCGGCCAAAGAATCATCGACTCCTTCTTTACCCTTGCCAAGGGGGGAGCGGCCTGCATTCCGGGCCCGTTCGGCAGCGGCAAAACGGTGGTACAGCACCAGCTGGCAAAATGGGCCGATGCCGACATCGTTATTTTTGTCGGCTGCGGTGAACGCGGCAACGAAATGACCGATGTCTTAATCGAATTCCCTCAATTAAAAGACCCAAAGACCGGCCGCCCTTTGATGGAGCGGACCGTTTTAATCGCCAACACCTCCAATATGCCGATCGCGGCGCGCGAAGCTTCCGTCTACACCGGAGCGGCCATTGCCGAATACTACCGCGACATGGGCTACAATGTGCTGTTGTCCGCCGATTCCACTTCAAGATGGGCGGAGGCCTTAAGAGAAATGTCGGGCCGCCTCGAAGAGATGCCCGGAGAAGAGGGCTATCCCGCCTATCTGGGCGGGCGTCTTGCCGATTTCTACGAGCGCTCCGGCTGCGGGATTTGCCTCGGCTCCGACAAAAGAAAAGGTTCTTTCACCATCGTCGGCTCGGTCTCTCCTCCCGGAGGAGACATGTCGGAACCGGTGGTGCAAAACACCCTGCGGATCGTCAAGGTTTTTTGGGGGCTGGATTACACCCTGGCGCACAAGCGCCACTTTCCGGCAATCAACTGGCTGTCGAGCTACTCTCTGTACTTGAACAACCTGGAAGATTATTTTAAGGACAAAGTGGCGGAAGCTTGGAGCAAGACCAGAAACGAAGCGATGCGGCTTTTGTCGGAAGAAGCGGAACTGGAAGAGATTGTCCGGCTGGTCGGCCTTGACTCCCTGTCGGAGCGGGAGCAGTTGATCCTTTTTGTTTCCAAATCGATCCGCGAGGACTTTCTCTACCAGAGCGCTTTTGATCCGGTTGACCAGTTTTCCACGATGAAAAAACAATATCTAATCCTGCGATTGATCGTCTCACTCTACCGCGAAGGGCTCAAAGCGATTGAAGCCGGAATCGCGCTGGAAGAGATTAAAAAACTGGAAGTGGTCGCGGAGATAGCCGGAACTCGCCTGATCCCCGAAGAACAGGCAGAAAAAGAGATTGCCGCGATTGAGGAACGGGTCAAACTGGATATTTCTGGACTGAAAGGAGCCGTTAAATGATAAAAGAATACCAAACTGTCACGGGAATTTCGGGTCCGCTTATTATCGCCGAAAAGATCGAAGGGGCCAAATTCGACGAAGTGGTTGAAATTGAACTTGCCGACGGCGGACTCCGCACCGGTAAAGTGCTGGAGGTGGAAAACGACAAAGTTTTAATCCAGGTTTTTGAAGGGACCGACGGACTGGCGATCAAATCCACAAAGTTACGGTTTACGGGACGCGGACTGGAGGCCAAGCTTGCCCCCGAACTGCTCGGAAGGATTTTTTCCGGCCTGGGCAATCCGATCGACGGCGCGCCGCAGATCCTGCCGCTAAAAAAATCGGATATCAACGGCGCGCCGATCAATCCCTGCGCCCGCGATTATCCGAACGACTTTATTCAGACAGGAATTTCGGCAATCGACGGCTTGAACACTTTGTCGCGCGGGCAGAAACTGCCGATCTTCTCCGGATCAGGGCTGTCGCACTCCCGCCTGGCGGCGCAGATCGCCCGGCAGGCCTCGGTTCTCCGCGGCGGGGATAAATTCGCGGTGGTCTTTGGCGCCATGGGGATCACCTTTGAAGAAGCGGAGTTTTTTATCGGTAACTTTAAAAAGACCGGCGCGATCGAAAACGCGGTCCTCTATCTTAACCTGGCCAACGATCCGGCGATCGAAAGGATCGCCACTCCCCGCGTCGCTTTGACCGCCGCAGAATACCTGGCTTTTGAGCTGGGAATGCACGTACTGGTGATTTTAACCGACCTGACCAACTACTGCGAAGCGTTGAGGGAAGTTTCCGCCGCCAGGAAAGAGGTCCCCGGCCGGCGCGGATATCCGGGATATTTGTATACCGATCTTTCCACTCTTTACGAGCGGGCCGGCCGGATCAAGGGGAAAGCCGGTTCTATTACATTGATCCCGATCTTAACTATGCCCGACGACGACAAGACGCATCCGATTCCGGATCTGACCGGCTATATAACCGAGGGGCAGATCATTCTTGACCGCGGACTGGAGCGAAAAAATATTTATCCGCCGATCGATCCGCTCCCTTCCCTGTCGCGATTGAGGGACAAGGCGATCGGTGAAGGAAAAACCCGTGAAGATCATCCTTCACTTGCCAACCAGCTCTTTGCCTGCTACGCCCAGGGGAGAGAGGTGCGGGAACTGCTGGTGGTTTTGGGGGAAGGAGCGCTAAGCGACCTGGACCGCCTTTATCTGAAGTTTGCCGACAATTTTGAACAAAAATTCTTGAGACAGGGAGAAGAAGAGAACCGGACCATTGAACAAACTTTGGATCTGGGCTGGGAACTGCTCTCCATTCTGCCGAGAGAAGAATTAAAGCGGATCAAAGACGAAATTTACAACAAGTATGCCAAAGCAAAAAATTAACGCCACCAGGATGCAGCTGCTCCGCGTCAAGCGGAGAACCCTGCTTGCCAAAAAGGGACACAAGCTGTTAAAAGACAAGCTGGACGGGCTGATTCGGCAGCTGCTACAAACGGTTAAAGAACACCGAAAGCTGGGCGACCGGATGGAAAAGGAACTTTCCGTCCTCTTTTCAAAAGTGGTGATCGCCGCGGCGCAAATCGATCTTAAAGAGCTCCCCCCCTCTTCCTGCAAAAGCGGAGTTGACATAGCCATAAAAAATATCATGGGAGTTAAGATCCCGATCTATTCGGTAAAGGTGGAGGGGGATCCGGTCTCCTACGGGCTGGCCCACACTCCGATTGAGCTGGACCAAGCCCTGATACGATTCAAGGAGATTTTACCCGAATTGGTGAAACTGGCGGAATTTGTTAAAACCATGCAGGTGCTCGCCGCGCAGATTATCGAAATTAAACGCCGGGTCAACGCCCTGGAATACAAGCTGATCCCGGAATTGGAACAGGCGGCGCGCTTTATCCGGATGAAACTGGCGGAAATGGAGCTTGGCACGACTGTTTCTCTTCTGAAGATTAAAGAGATGGCGGAGAAGAGACGGCTTGTTCAAAAATAGAGAGCGCCGTGTCAATTTGCTTTTTATTGATATTCAAAGCCGGAACAAAACGGATAACGGTCCCGTCCGCTCCAGTTGAGATCAAAACCAATTGCTTCTCAAGACAATAGTTTAAGATGTTTTTTACAATATTCGAGTCGCCGAAATCCACCCCCAGCATCAGCCCCCGCCCCCGCACCTCTTTAATCGCCGGGAATTTCTCCTTCAGCTCCAAAAGTTTTTTCTTTAAATAATCGCCGAGTTTTTTGGCGTTGGCAACCAGCTTTTCGGATTTAATTACAGAAATCGTCGCGATCGCCGCCGCGCAGCTGACCGGGTTCCCGCCAAAGGTCGATCCGTGAGCTCCGGGCGACCACTTTGCCATAAGTTCAGCCGAAGCAACACAGGCCCCAAGCGGCAGTCCGGAGGCGATCCCTTTTGCCATCGTCATAATGTCCGGGATTATCCCAAAATGCTCCGCCGCGAACCAGGCGCCGGTATGCCCGAAGCCGGTTTGGACCTCGTCTAAAATCAACAGTACCCCGTATTTGTCGCAAAGCGCTCTTAATCCTTTTACAAATTCAAGCGGAGCTTCGATATACCCCCCCTCCCCCAGCATCGGCTCCAAAATTGCCCCCGCGATCGAATGGCTTTGCATGAGCTGTTCAACTTGAGCCAGATCAAATTCCGAAATATAAAACTCCTGCAAAAGGGGATCATAGCCGTCCCGATATTTCATCTTTGAAGTGGTTGCCGAAAGTGCTCCGAGTGTCCGGCCGTGAAAACCGCCCTTGAAAGCGATGATCCCCGGTTTTTTGGTCGAATATTTTGCCAGCTTGATCGCCGATTCAACCGCTTCCGATCCGCTCTGGCAGAAGAAACTTTGCGCGTTTTTGATCGGGACAATTTTGGAAATTTCTTCCGCTAATTTTATGTACGGTTCATACAAAGCAACACCGATACAGATGTGCATTAATTGCTTGGCTTGTTTGGAGACCGCCGCCGCGACCTTGGGATGGCAGTGGCCGACCACCGTCGTCGCGATCCCGGTTGAAAAATCAAGATACTTTTTTCCGTCCATTCCGATCAGATACGACCCCTTCCCCCCTTTTATCTCAAGGTCGGGAAAATAGCGTCCCAGAACCGGGGAAGTGTACTTCTTAAATTTTTCTAGCAACTTTGGCATCTTCTAGTCTTCCTCCTTACCGTCCCTCTCCCTCTGGGAGAGGGATTAAGGGTGAGGGTAACATTATAGCGTACTTGCGGCAAAACTTCAAAATTGCTATACTTTGAACCGATGAGATTTTTGAAAATTATCGTTTTTTTTCTCTTTGTTTTACTCCTGCCCTTTGAAGCTTTGGCGGCCGATTATGTCGAAGGGGAAGTCCTCTTTAAATTGAGAGAACCGGTTAATACCCTAAAAATCAAAGGAGCCGGAAAAACCGACAAAATCGAGAAAGTTTTTAAGGATGCCGTCCCCGAAAAAAACACTTCGCTTAGCGTCCGAACAAAAAAACAGGTGCGGGTGCCAGACCTTTCGCAAATTTATGTGATCCGTTTTTCCAAGGAGCGAAAAGTGGCCGATGTAATAAAAGAGCTGAAAGCGGACGGCAACGTCCTCTACGCGGAACCAAATTATATTGCAAGAGCGGTTTCAACCACTCCCGACGATACCTATTATAGCCAGCAATGGGGCTTAACAAAAATCGGGATGCCGGCGGCCTGGGACGCGGCAAAGGGAGAGAGCGGAATCGTGATCGCGGTGGCCGACACCGGAGTGGAATACACGCATGAAGATCTTTCGTCCAAGGTGATCAAGGGCTGGAATTATATCTCTGACAACAACGATCCGCTGGATGATAACGGGCATGGAACCCATGTCGCCGGAATAGCCGCGGCAATGACCAATAATGCCAAAGGTGTCGCCGGAGTCGGCTGGAACCATAATATTTTGGCGGTAAAGGTGCTGGATTCGAACGGAGACGGAAGTATTGCGGATGTTTCGAACGGGATAAAATACGCCGCCGATTATGGATCGGATGTTATTAATTTAAGTTTGGGGGACGACAGCCCCAGCAGTACATTAAAAGAAGCGGTCGACTACGCGATCGCGAAAGGATCTCTACTGGTTTGTGCCGCGGGAAACGAAAATACCAGCGAACCGCTCTACCCTGCCGCTTATGACGGAGTGCTGGCGGTTGCCGCCACGGACTCAAGCGACCAAAGATCGATTTGGAGCGCCACCAGAGCGTCAAACTGGGGAACCTGGGTCGATCTGGCCGCTCCCGGGACTTCAATTTACAGCACTTATATTGGCAACAGTTATGCTTATGAAAGTGGAACCTCTATGGCCTCCCCGTTTGTCGCCGGAGTGGCCGCCCTCCTCTTTTCGGTGCATCCGACCTGGACTTATTCACAAGTTGCCGACTGGCTAAAATCTACCGCCGCCACGATTTCTCCTGACCATTACATTGGCACCGGACGATTAGACGCCGAAGCTACTATGGATCTCCCGATCGCCGAAATAACTTCGCCGGAAACTCTTGAGGTGATCGGTGGGACAGCAACAATTAAGGGGACCGCAAATACCGAAATAAATTTTGGAAGTTATACCGTAAAAGTTGGGGCAGGAGCTTCCCCTTCATCCTATTCGACTATTGCGACTTCAACCGCCAAGGTGGTTTCCGGCACCCTTGCCACCTATACCACTACGACAACTAACGACGGAACCCATACCATAAAATTATCGGCTGAAAACACCAGTCCGGTTACCAGGGAAACTACCCGTACAGTTATCATCGACAACACTTCTCCGACCGCGGAGATAACTTCCCCGGCAAGCGGGGCAACGATGACCAGCTCGGTAACATTTGAAGGTTCCGCTTCGGACGCCAATCTTCTTTATTACACGCTGGAACATTCGCTGGACGGTGTAACTTATACCAATATCGGAACTTACACTACCAATGTGACCGGCGGAACGCTCGGAACCTGGAACACTTCCGGGTTAAACGGAACTTATACCGTCAAGCTCAATGTGGTTGACGACGCTGGACATTCAACCTCAAAAACGATTAGTTTGACGATAAATAATCCGACCAACAACAAAAGCGTTACGGGACAAAGCGTCGCCTCCCCCAACCCGTTCAACCCGTCAACGGAAAATTACACTTATTTGACCTACACCCTAAACGGCAACTTTAACACCTCGGTCTATCTTTTTGATCTCACCGGACGGCTGATCTTCAAAAAGAATTGTTTGGCGGGAGAAGACGGAGCCAAGGCGGGACAGAACAAAGTTGCCTGGAACGGCAAAGATAATTTTGGCAGCGTGGTTTCCAACGGGGCTTATATTTTTAAGGTTGTCTCCGACGGAACAGTGGTCGGAAGCGGAAAGATTATCGTCCTCTACTAAAAGTTCAGCGCCCCTTCAAAACTGACCGAAGTCGCCTTGAAGTTGTCGGTGTCCTTCAGCCCGTTGACGTAGCCAACCTGCTTCCATCGTCCGGTCAAATCGATCGTATCCAAAACCGGGTTCATGGTATTGGTCGGAATCTTAAAAGTAATACTGGCATCATTGGTTTCGGTACGGTAATCCTGCGCCGGAAAAGTGCCGTTTGACAAAACCTCCCCCATGTTGTGCTCGTAAGAATAAACATAAGCCAAGGTTCCCCAGTTGAAAAAGCCGCGGCTGGCCTTGACGCTGTAAATATACTTCTGCCTGATCTGGTCGTCGGTCAAACGGGTCGTTGTTTTTAAGTTGTAATCGCCGTTGACCGTGGTGCTAAAGATATTAAGCGTCGCTTTTACCACCGTCGACTGGGCGCTGGTGTTTAAAAAGGTCCCGTCTTTCATATTGCGGTAATCGGTCTGGATAAAACCGGGCGTAACCGTCAGCACCGGAAATGGGGTAATCGACAAATCGTATTTTTGGGTCAAGGTCTGCTCCTCAAGCGACGACTCGGAACTTCCCGAGGGGGTCAGCTGATTGTTGTAAAGTAGCGACAGTTTTTGCGAGAATTCCAGTTTGGAAGTTTTGATCGGAATAAAATTAAAATCATAGCTGTTGCTGCGGTTCTTCCCGACATAGCCGGTCTGATAAACGTTTTCGTTTTGGGAATAAATCAACCCGCCGTTTAACCGCTGGCTTGGGTCAAGCCGGACCGAAAAAGAACTCCTTTCGGTCTTGGGGTTCTGGGAAGCGTTGACAACCGAGGGGGTCTCCGACCGGTTGTAATCGTAAAGGGTGGTAAAGGGAGTCCAAGGGCGGAAATCAACATGGTAGCTGGCATTGCGCGTCTCCACAAGAGAATAAGTCGGCTTGATCGTCTGCTGTTCGTCGTAGGCCAGCGTAAAAGTATTGGTCCACTTTTTGATGCTCCCCATCGTCAGATCAAGATTTACGTTGTAGCCGTAGTTGCGGGAATATTTCTTCGCGGAGACCGCCTCAAGCGTTGTCCCGTAGTTTGAAAGCGTCTCCGGTTCGGTCACCTGGTAATTATAATTTAACTTCAAACGGTCGGAGAAGCCGATGTCTTCCTGCAGGTACAAATAGCCGCTCCCGGTCTTTGCCAATCCGACCTTGTCGTCGGAATTGGAAAGTTTTCCTTCGTATTTCTGGTTCCAGGTTACCAGCCCGCGCTTCAACTGCACCGGATAAATCCCACCGCTGGTATCGTATTGGACGCTTTTCCTGCTCTGGTCCTGCGCCGCGATCTCATAGCGCCGAAAATCGACCGCGACCCTGGCCGCCTTATTCGGATTGATCGACAGGGTATATCTACGATCGTAACTGCTGGTAAAAAGGCCGGACTTGTTGGCAATCGGATCGTTTAATTCCTTGTACCAATAGCCGATATTAAGATCGTGGAACTTCGGGTCAAACGCGGCGCTGAAATTCTGCGAATTGCTCCCGATCCCAAGGGACAAGCCACCCATCGGGGCAAAAGTGGAACCGACGTCGCGCTTGTCGTAATTAAAGTTAAAAAATCCGACCTCGCTCTTGGCTCCCCACTTGTAGGCGCTGCCGCTCACTTCGGTCTTCTGCTGGGTACCGGCGCTGGATTGAAAATTATAATCGACCGAAACCACGTCGGTAGTGCTGAATGTTATATAATAAAAATTGATCGTCCCGGAAGTGTAGTCGATCGAATAATCGATCTCGCGGTTGCGCAGATAGTTCTTCACATAGACCATTTCCGAGTTCTCGATCACCGGAAGATTGCTAAGTTTTACCCTTCTGGTGCTCCCGTCAAAGCCGGTAAAACTTTCGGTTGTGGAAGTATAAGAAATAACTTTATCGGAAGCGGAAGAGGCCATCTGGGCGGTAAAATCCAAAAGCTTCCCCAGCTTCAAGCTGACGTCCGCCCCAGCCACCTGCTGTTTGATGTCTCCGTCCTGAACCACCGCCGGAGGGACATAGCGGAATTCAAGAGAAAAACTTTTGTCGATGGAAAGGGGATCGTTAAAAGTTATCTGCGGAGGGGCATTGTTATAATAATTGATCGAGTAGCCGGTTGTTCCGGCATCATACGCTTCCGGAGAACTGTTGCGCCGGTAAGTGGTCGGATTTGATCCCGGAACGGTAACTTTGACAATTTCGGATCCGGGAACCAGGTTCAGGTAGCCCTTTATGTCATAAACACGCCCGCCGTTGCCATAGCTGGAAAACCTGGCCACCACGCTTTTATAGTACGTATAAGAAACTAAAACCTCCGAACTTGCCTCAATGGTAGTCAACAGCTTGATCGTACCGGTCTTATATCCATCCGAAAGGTCGTATGAATCGTTCATATAGTGAAGTGAGGTCGTGGGATTTACCACCGCTTTCCCCTGCGCGTTCGCTTCAACCGATGGAATAACATAGTCAACCCCGTAGGCAAGCGTTGTCCCGTTTTTTGTTAACGTGAGGCGCCCCCCCTCCGCGGTTGAAACCAAAGGCAAATTAAGGATGTAAATCGCGTTGCCGTTGGCAATGATATCCGAACCTTTGTATTTTTCTCCCAGTATGTCAACCGTCGGCAAACTGCTGCTCTGCTTGGACGATTCCTGCAAAAAGCTCGCCCCAACCGTGGCGCTGGTCAGTTTTTTTCTCGCTTCGGCCGAAGCGGTGTCGACCAGCTTGTGGTCGTAAACGGCCGCAATCAGGGAGGTGGTTGAAATCGGCTGATAAAACATGATGGACCCGCGGCCGTAATTGATCGCGTAATCAAAATCCCTGACCAGGAGCTTGTTGTCAACTTTTATCGTCTCCGAATTCTTAATGATCCCTTTGTAATCAAAATAATAGTTCCCCTTGCTCCCCGTCCCCTGGATACTGTCCGCCTCACGGCTGATCCGATAATAGCGGTAGGTTACGGTGACCGGTTCCTGTGTGGTCGGGGTCTGAAGATAAAACCGGAGCAGGCCGTCGTTATAATCAAGCCGGTAGTCCTCTTCTTTTTTAAGCGTCTTCCCCTCAAAGCTGATGTTTTCCGAAAATTCTTCAACCGGAAAAAAACTCAAGCGAAAAGCGTTCCCTTCCGAGGTTGAAACCTCACCCGAAGTCAAAGAATAGACATCGTTTGGAAAAACTTCGGTCGTGGTGGTGTCGATATATTCCGGAGTGGCTTCTTCCTGCGGGACAAAATCGGCCGGATTAAAAGAGTAGCCCCCTTCAAACCCGGTAAAATTGCGCTTGGATAAAGTTGGAAAAAAGAAATCGACGATATTGGTATATTCAAAACTATATTTAATTTCGTCAAGCGGCGTTAAAATTTGGGTAAAAGTGACTTTCCCTTCAAAATAATCGATGATGTAATCAACCTTGCGGGTCAACTTCTTGTTGTTTACTTCAATGTATTCGGACCCTTCGACAATGGAACCTTTCCCCAAACTATAGGGGCCGCGGGTCCCGTTCCCTCTCTGTGAAATCAGGTTCTGGACCTGGCTGCGCAGTTTGGAGGTCGGGACCAATTTTAAGTCGTAATTGTCCCCCTTCGATTTGATTATGACCCCGTTTAACGATTTGGTGGCGGAGGCAAATTCGTTGCGGGTAAAAGCAACGTTGATGTCGCCAAAAGTCAGCTCGTGTTTGTTGTCGTAGTTGACCGTAACGTCAAAGGTCTCCGGAATTTCCGGCTCCTGGTCAATTCTATAGGTAACCTTTAATTTATCGGAAAGGTCGGCGGCAATCGCCAGTTTCAAACGCTCCTGCCAGGCCAAACCGGAACTTAGGGGAGAATAGCCAAGCTGGGTGATACCGATTGACTGGTTTACTTCGGGCCTAACGGTTAAGCTCTTGTATTCCCATTTTTTATAGCCGGAGATATCAATCTTTGGATAATTTTCTGAAAAAGAGGCGGAGGATAAAAGAAACAAAAGGGAAAGAAAAACCGGAAAAAATTTCTTCATGTTCCGGTATACTTTTTAAAAGCTACAACAGCGTTATGCCCTCCAAAGCCGAATGATTCCGATATCGCGAAATCCACATTTTGAACGCGGGAAACGTTGGGAACATAATCCAGGTCGCAATCGGGATCTTTCTCCTCATAATTGATCGTCGGCGGGATAAGGCCGTTTTTAATCGTCAAGACAGTGGCAATCGCCTCTACTCCTCCAGCCGCCCCCAGCAGATGCCCGATCATCGACTTGTTAGAACTTATCGGAAGCTTGTACGCCCTCTCACCAAAAACGGTTTTTAGAGCCATCGTTTCAAACTTGTCGTTTAAAACCGTTGACGTCCCGTGGGCATTAACATAGTCGACCCGGTCGGGAGAGACCCCGGCATCTTTTAAAGTCGCCCGGATCGCCCTGACCGCGCCGTCTCCTCCCGGAGCCGGAGCAGTTATATGGTGGGCATCGCCGCTCATCCCGTAGCCGACCACCTCCGCGTAAATTTGGGCGCCACGCGCCTTGGCATGCTCCAATGTTTCCAGGATCAAAATACCCGCCCCTTCCCCCATTACAAAACCGGAACGTTTTGCTTCAAAAGGGCGGGAAGCGATGTGGGGAGTATCGTTATATGCGGTGGTCAAGGCCTTGGCGGCGCAAAAACTTCCCAAACCCAATGGGGTAATCGCGGCTTCGGTCCCTCCGGTTATCATCACCTCCGCTTCGCCGCGCTGTAAAACCCTGAAAGATTCTCCTATATTATGCGTTCCCGAAGCGCAGGCGGTAACCACACAGCTGTTCGGCCCTTTTGCCCCGATATTGATCGAAACATATCCGGCCGCCATATCGCAAATCATGAAAGGGACCGTAAAAGGGGAAAGCTTGCCAGGACCTCTCTCCAAAAGGGTTTTGGCCTGTTCTTCCAAAAATCCGATCCCGCCGATTCCCGAGCCGATAAAGACCCCGGTCCTTTCGCTGTTTTCGGGAGTAACGGTTAGTTTGGCATCTTTAACCGCCAATTGCGCGGCGGCAATCGCAAACTGGATAAATTTGGCCAGGCGGCGGGCCTCTTTCTTCTCCAAATAATTTCCCGGCTCAAAATCCTTAACCATCCCGGCAATGCGGGCATCAAAAGCGCTGACATCAAAATGGGTAATTTTTTCAAGTCCGCTTTTTCCGGCAATTAAATTTTCCCAAAATATTTCATGCCCGATCCCAAGCGGCGTCACCGCTCCCAGTCCGGTTACAACAACCCTCTTATACATTTACGCTCTCCTCGTATTCGTTCAAGATATCCTTAATTATCGCCGCCGCCGGCCTGATCGTACGGTCTTTTATCTTCCAGACATTTTCTCCGGAAAAGACAACTCCGTTTTCAACGTCACCCTGCTGTGAATTGATCAGCGCCTGAATGATGCAATAAACCAAACTGCAGTTCTTCAGGCAATAATCACACCCCATCGGCGTTGGAACGCTTTTGTCGAGGATCCGGTTGACAAAAGCGGTCTTTAAAGCATGTCCGGGCATGCCTACGGGAGAAGCAATAATAACAACGTCTCCCTCTTTTGCCCTCTGATAGACCTCTTTATAGGCCCGGGCGGCATTGCATTCTTCGGCCAGAACAAACCGGGTGGCGATTTGTACCGCGTTCGCCCCCAGCCGCATAAATTCGGCAATCTGGGATCCGTGGTAAAATCCTCCCGCTCCCGCCACCGGAAAATCCGGACCGACCGCTGAACGAACCTCCGGAAGGATCTCTTTGATGGAACGCAAGGTCCCAAGATGCCCTCCCGCTTCTTTTCCTTCAACCACAACGGCCGGAGCTCCAAGTTTTTTGGAAAGAAGCGCAAACTTGGCGCTTGAAACGATCGGGACAATCTCGGTGACCGAACCTTTGGCCATTTTAAAGATGTCGCGGGAAAACCCGGCGCCGGTAAAAATAACGTCGATCTTTTCTTTGATCGCGGTATTCACCAGCCCGATAAATTCCCTGGCGGCAAACATTATGTTGACCCCGATTATCCCATTCCCTCCGGCAATTTGACGCGCCAGGCGGATCTCTTCGGCCAATTCTTCAAAGGCCATCCCCGAAGCGCCAATTACGCCAACCGCGCCGGTTTTGGCAACCGCGCCGGCCAGCGCTCCGGTTGAAATCCTGATCGCCATCCCTCCCTGTATGAGAGGGAGGTCCGCCGTGTAACGGCCTATTTTAAATTTAGGCAGATTCATCTTCCCCCTCGCCTATTTTTGGTGGGACAATATATATGTTACCGTATCCCCGACCGTTTTAATTTTCTCCGCGTCTTCGTCCGGGATTGATGTGCCAAAAGCCTCTTCAAGAGCCATAACCAATTCTACTGTGTCCAGAGAATCGGCGCCCAAATCATCGACAAAAGAAGATTCTTTTTTTACCTCTCCTTCCGCCACTCCCAGCTGTTCGACTACCACCTTTTTTACTTTTTCCAAAACTTGCGCTTCATCCATTTCCTATTTCACCTCCCTTTAAGTGTTCATCAGCATTCCGCCGTTAACGTTTATAACCTGGCCGGTAATGTAATCCGCCGCGACGGACGCCAAAAAGACCACGGCATCGGCAATATCTTTCGGCTCCCCCAGCTTCTTCATCGGAATTTGAGCGAGCATCTGCTCCTTTACGTTCTCCGGAATTTTATCGGTCATCGCGGTCCTGATAAATCCGGGAGCGATCGCGTTGCAGCAAATCCCTCTACTGGCCGATTCTTTGGCCACGCTCTTGGTAAAAGCGATCACTCCCCCTTTTGAAGCCGCGTAGTTGGCCTGTCCGAAATTCCCCATCTCCCCCACAATCGACGCAATGTTGATTATTTTACCTTCTTTTGCTTTTATCATCAAGGGCAAAACCGCTTTGGTGCAATTAAAGACCCCGGTCAGGTTGACGGCTATGACCGCGGCCCAGTCCTCCGGTTTCATCCGCAAGAGCAGTCCGTCTTTGGTGATCCCGGCGTTGTTGACCAGGATGGAAATCTTTCCCATCTTCCCGGCTATCTCTTTTACCGAATTTTCCACGTCGGAGAGATCGGTTACGTTGGTTTTAATCGCCATGGTCTTAACACCAAGCGCTTTAATTTCGTCGGCGGTCTTTTGAGCCGGTTCCATATTAATATCGGAGATGACAATGTCCGCTCCGGCCAAAGCCAGCTCGCGCGCAATCGCCGCTCCAATCCCCTGCGCCGAACCGGTTACAAAAGCAACTTTATTTTTTAGAAGCATCAAAATCCTCCTTGATTTTTTTTATCAATCCGGTTAGAACTTTTCCCGGGCCGATTTCCACAAATTCTTCCACGCCGTCCTTGAGAAGAAGTTTAATCGAATCTTCCCACAGCACCGGCATCGTCACCTGCTTAACCAGCAACTCTTTTATTATATCAGCTGAAGTCGCGAAATCGGCGGTTACATTTGCCACCACCGGGATTTGCGCGTTTTCTATTTTGATTTTTTTCAACTCGTGGGCCAGCTTGTCCTGCGCCGGTTTCATCAGCGGACAATGGAACGGGGCGCTTACTTGCAACGGAATCACTCTTTTAGCTCCCGCCGCCTTGCAAAGTTCTCCGGCTTTTTCAACCGCCGAAGTTTCCCCGGAGATCACAACCTGTCCGGGAGAATTAAAGTTAGCCGGCCAGACCTCGCCGGCTTTTTCGCAGCATTCTTTTATTTTGTCGCGATTGAGTCCCAGAATTGCCGCCATTGCTCCGGCTCCGATCGGAACCGCTTCCTGCATGAACTTTCCCCGCAGATGCAATATCTTTACTCCGTCCTCAAAAGAAAGGGCTCCGGCGACATACAAAGCGGAATATTCTCCCAGGCTATGTCCGGCAACGGCATATGGAATGGTTGTTTTCGATTGTTCGAAAAGAGCGGCGCTGATTGTAAAGATCGCCGGCTGGGTGATTTCGGTCTTCTTAAGTTCATCCGCCGGACCTTCAAAACAGATTTTTTTTAAATTAAAACCGAGGACCTCATTGGCACGGTCGAGAAACGCTTCCGCGAACCCGATCCCCATTCCGACTTCCTGCGACCCCTGCCCCGGAAAAACAAAAGCGATTTTTGTCATCGTTATTTATTCTAACAAACTTCAAAAGCATTTGCCAGAAGAAAAAAAGTAGCAATGAAAAATTAGGAGATACGCCGGATTAAAAGATTTGCAAAATAAATTTACACGCCAAACCTACTGTGCCAAAATCTCTTCCCAACAAACCCCTTGCCAAGTAAAAGCAAAACATCCGCAATCAGTAGGAACGGGATCCCCAATGCTTCCTAATAATTGATTAAACACACCCAAAAACCTTTCGGCCAAGGCGGCCTTAAAAATTTTCCCTTCTAGTACGTAGCACAAATTCTGTGCCCCCTCGCCTACAGCTTGCCGGCCAGCAAGCATCTATGATAATATGAGTTGTCGCAGGGAGGTATTTATAATGACAAAAAATTTTAAATCCTATTTGAAATTCAACGAAAGTAAATATGCGGGAAAATACGTTGTTTTTATAAAAGGAAAACTATTTAAAGCGGGAAATAACCTCCTTAAAATGATTGAAGAAGCTAAAAAGAAATACCCAAAAGAAGTCCCCTTGATTACCAAACCACTAAGCGGAGAAAGCTATATTCTAAATGATCACTTTTAGGTACAAAAAAGAGAGAAACCGCCGTGGTACGGAAGTCTATCGCCCAGTTGCCGAAGTTATATTGGAAAATGGCGAAAAATCAGTTGCGGTCAGCATGTACATTGATTCCGGAGCAGATATATCAATGATTCCCCTCTCCATCGGCAAGGCGCTTGGTTTCGATCAAAGAACTGAAGAAATTAAGGAGATCAAAGGCATCGCGGGAGAAGCCATTCCTTACATTATTAAAGAAGTTGGTTTCAAATTTCCCGGTTATGCTTTCAAAGGGAGAATTGGCTGGGCCTTGATAGAAGAAGTTCCTCTTTTATTAGGCCGTTTTGATGTTTTCGCTAAATTTAAGATCGTTTTTGATGAGACGGAAAAATTCATACTATTTATACCAAAGCATCCTGCTTAAACCGGCTTCCTTTTATACTTACCATTTGCCAGAAGAAAAAAAATTTGTTATTATGATTTCATGAAAAAAATAAATTTTAAGGGTAAAATTTTGGTGATCGGCTGCGGATCGGTTTCACAGTGCGCGATTCCATTAATTTTAGATCTAATTAATGTCCCGCCTAAAAATGTAACGATCATGGACTTTGCCGATAACCGCACTAGGGTAAAAAGCTCTCTCAAAAAGGGAGTCAAATACGTTTTTGATAAAATTACCAAAGACAATTACACCAAGCTTCTGGCAAACTATGTCGGCTCGGGAGATTTAATCATCGACCTGGCCTGGAACATCGAATGCATGGCAATGATGCAATGGTGCCGCGATAATAATGTATTATATGTAAACACTTCAGTTGAAGAGTGGGACCCCTACAAGGACGAACAACGCAACGACCCGACCAAATACACGCTCTACGCCAGGCATATGGATATCAGACAGCTTTTGAAAAAATGGGGAGACAACAACGGTCCGACCTTTGTGGTTGACCACGGAGCCAACCCGGGACTGGTTTCGCATTTTACCAAAAACGCTTTAATCGATATCGCCAAAAAAATTATCGCAAAAAAACCGAAAGATAGGCGGAGTGAAGAGCTGCAAACACATATCGCCGACAAGAATTTTGCCAAGCTCGGCCAGGTGACCGGAACAAAAGTAATCCATATTTCGGAGCGCGACACACAAATCACCGACCAACCAAAACAATTCAATGAGTTTGTGAACACCTGGAGCATCGAGGGCTTTTATGAAGAAGGGGTAGCTCCGGCGGAACTGGGCTGGGGAACACACGAAAAAAATATTCCGCAAAACGCCTTTTTCCACAAAGAAGGGCCCCAAAACCAGATTTGCCTAAGTTCGCTTGGAATGAACACCTGGGTCCGCTCCTTTGTCCCCTGCGGAGAGATCACCGGAATGGTGATCCGCCACGGAGAAGCATTTGGGATCTCGGATCGTTTAACCGTTTGGGAGAATGGGAAAGCGGTCTACCGCCCCACCGTCCACTACGCCTACTGCCCGTCGGATGTGGCAATTAATTCTTTACATGAACTGGAAATGCGCCAGTTTAAGATGCAGGATAAATTAAGGATCATGAGCGATGAAATTATTGACGGACGGGATGAATTGGGGGTTCTCTTGATGGGACACGATTTTAATTCGTGGTGGTGCGGAAGTATTCTGGATATCCACACCGCCAGAAAACTGGTCCCCCATCAGCAGGCGACGACACTGCAAGTCGCGATTTCAGCGGTGGCGGCGGCAATCTGGATGATAAAAAACCCAAGAATGGGATTCCGCCTCCCGGATGATATTGACCATGAAGCAATCCTAAAAGTTTCCAAGCCGTACATTAAGCCGTTTATCTCGAAAGCGGTCGATTGGACCCCGCTTAAAAATTTAAACACAAAGTTTACCAAGTTTGACATGGAACGGCCCAAAGACGAAGATGTCTGGCAGTTTACCTCTTTCCTGGTAGACAAGGTCCCCTACACCACTAAATGAATAGCGGATTAGAAGATAAAATCAGGAAACTGGTTAAAAAAGAGGGCTCACCGCTCATGCTGATCAGCAAAGAGGCGCTCAAAAAGCAGTACCAGACCTTCAAGCGCCATTTGGCGGACGTTGTCCCCTATTATGCGATCAAGGCCAATCCGCATCCCGAAATAATTAAGACCTTTGTCCATCTGGGCTCCGGTTTTGATGTCGCTTCTGCCGCCGAGATGGAGCTGGTTTTAAGTTTAGGCGCCTCTCCGGATAAAATTATTTTTGCCAACACCATCAAGTCGGCCGAAGACCTTAAAAAAGCCTACAAAGCCAAAGTCCGTTTTATGACCTTTGACAACGAACCGGAGCTTTACAAAATAGCAAAATACGCTCCCGGATCAAAAGTTTTGGTCAGGATAAAGGTTGACAATGTCGGCTCGACCGTTGAATTGTCGCTTAAGTTCGGCGCCGATCCCGACCAGGCGTTGTTTCTGCTAAAAAAAGCTAAATCATTGGGCTTAAATCCGGCCGGGGTCTCTTTCCATGTCGGATCGCAGTGCGTCAATGTTGAAAACTACCAGAAAGCGCTTGAAATATCCTCCATGATCTTTGAAGAGGCAAAAAAGATCGGGATCCCGCTCTCAATTCTGGATATCGGCGGCGGCTTCCCGATCCGCCATTTTGACGACGACAATCATATAACTTTTAAGGATATCGCCCGGCTGATCAAAAAAAAGATGCGGCGGCTCTTTGACAAGGATGTAAAATTTATCGCCGAGCCGGGGCGGTTTTTTGCCGGGCCGGCGGGGACATTGGTCACCCAAGTGGTCGGCCGAACCTTTAGGAATAACAAAAACTATTATTATATCAACGACGGGGTTTACGGCGATTTTTCGGGGATGATCTTTGACCACTGCAAATATCAGTTCAGATCCTTGCGCCGCGGGCAGAAATTTTTGTCAACTGTTGCCGGTCCGACCTGCGATTCGCTGGATGTCTTATCTTTGAGCGAGGATTTACCGGAGATGGATGTCGGAAATATTGTCTACGTCAAAAACATCGGCGCCTATTCCTGCGCTTCGGCGGTGCCGAATTTTAATGGGTTTAAACCGGCAAAGATTTTAATGGTTTAAGAGAAGTTCTAATACTATTTTGCAAATTCTACGTACTTGTCATTTAGTATTATTTCAACTGACCACGGACGGGAAAATCCTGACCAAGGTTTAGTAGCTCTTGCCATCCAGCCATTTTTATATAAAACCCCGGAAAAAAGCAATGAATACATCTCATCAACTACAGCCTCAACCGGTTTTCCAAGTAAAAAATTATAAAGCCTTGTTTTTTGTTGCTCTCCCGCCACACCGAGAAGACCGCTCTCAATTTTATGGTTAGAGTCAATTGTTATAATAGAATCAGGGGGTAACGAATTAACACAAATTGTCATCAGCCTGGCAACCTCCTCCGCTCCCCCCCTCAATAAAAACCCACTCCTGGAAAATTCGCCAAATTTAACTTTTCTGGCCGCAGAATGAATGACTTTCCAGGCAATCCCGTTTAAAAAGGGTGAATCCTCACTCATCCGATCATCTGAGGTTCTGATTATATGCCTGGTTTTACCGTTGGTATTTTTCGGCAAAAAGAAATCCTTTCTACTAATCAACATTCGATACCTAACCGATGCCGCTGCCAATACACCCATTTTATTTTCCTCCTTATACTCTTTTAAAGAGCTGTTTCATATCTATATATGTATCGTTAAAGCGGAAAGAAAATTTCAGGTTATTCTTATGCTTGCGTTATCCGCGGACTTCTTGGATTTTTCTGATCAGCAGAGGGACAATCTCGAGGACATCGCCCACTATTCCATAAGTAGCCACTTTGAAGATCGGGGCGTCGGGATCTTTGTTGATGGCAATAATCGTATCGGCACCCTGCATTCCAACCAGATGCTGGATTTTGCCGGAGATTCCGCAGGCAACATATAATTTGGGAGCAACCGTCTTTCCGGTCTGGCCGACCTGATGATGCGCCGAAATCCAGCCGGCATCAACGGTGGCGCGGGAAGCGCCGACCGCTCCGCCCAATACTTTCGCCAATTCTTCTATTATCGCAAAATTCTTCGGATCCCCTATCCCCCGCCCGCCGGATACGATTATCTCCGCATCTTGCAAATTAACTTTCGCCGATTCATCTTTTACAATTTCAATCAGCTTAACCAATAGGTCTTCGGTTTGGATATTGGGATTTTCCCTGATTATTTGGGATTTTGGATTTTGGATTTTGGATTTCCGGAAGACCTTCGGTCTTACGGTAGCCATTTGCGGCCTATGATTCGGCGAAATGATCGTCGCCATGATATTTCCGCCAAAAGCGGGACGGGTTTGCAACAGGATTTTTCTCTCCGGATCGATTGCAAGTCCGGTGCAATCGGCGGTCAAGCCGCAATTGATACGGATTGCCATGCGGGCGGCCAGGTCGCGGCCGGTGGTGGTCGCTCCGATCAACATGATCTCCGGCTTATATTTATCAATTAAGCCGGTTATAACTCTGGTATACGGCGCGGTCCTGTAATCTTTAAGTTCCGGATCGCAAACCAAATAGACCTTCTGCGCCCCGTGAGCAAAAAGATTCTCCGTCTCTTTTTCAATACCGGAGTCGCCCAAAAGAACCGCCGCGATTTCGCAATTTAAATCTTTGGCCAGCAGCTGCGCCTCTCCCAATAGTTCATAAGTAACATTTTGAATCTTACCGTCACGATGCTCGGCAAAGACCCAAATCCCGGAATAAGCGGATAGATCTTTGGTTTGGGGAGTTTGTTCTTCCCGCTTTATCTCAATAGCCTGAAACTTCTTACAGGCGGTAACACATGCTCCGCAAAGGTTGCAGCCGGCCTCGTCAATTATAGCTTTTTTATTTTCTATCCTGATAACAGCAAACGGACAAACTTTAACGCACAGCCCGCAGCCGATACACTTTTCTTCTATTACTTTAATTCCCATCAGATTATCTTGCGCTCCTTAATCTTCGCGACAACACCCGCAGCAATGTCGGCCGGCTCACCGGTTAACATCTCGCCCCCCCCTTTGGCCGGAGGAGAAAAGATCTTAACCACCTGGGTCGGAGACCCCTTTAACCCCGCTTTTTCGGGATCGCCGTTAATATCCGCCAACGACAGCGTTGGAATTTCCGATTTTTTTGCCTTCATCATCCCCTTAAGGGAGGGCATGCGCGGCTCGTTGATCTGTTTGACAACCGTAATAACTGCCGGCAGAGGAATTTCAACAATTTCGTTTTCCTCTTCAAGCATACGTTCAACCTTGGCCTTGTTATCGGCGACTTCAATCTTAACGGCAAAAGTTGCTTGGGGAATATTTAACCATTCCGCAATCCCCGGACCGACCTGGGCGGTATCGCCGTCGATCGCCTGTTTACCGCAAAGGATAAGATCGTATTTCCCGATCTTTTTGATCGCTTGCGCCAAAGTATATGATGTAGCCCAGGTGTCCGATCCGGCAAAAGCGCGGTCGGAAACAAGATAAACCTCATCCGCTCCCATAGCGACCGCCTGTTTCAATGCTTCTTTTGCCTGCGGCGGCCCCATGGTGATGACGGTAACTTTTCCGCCGTGTTGTTCCTTAAGCGCCAAAGCCGCTTCAATCGCGTTTTCGTCAAAGGGATTTACTATAGAAGGAACACCCTCACGGACCAAAGTGTTGGTCTCGGGGTTGATCTTAACCTCGGTCGTATCCGGAACCTGTTTTATGCAGACGATGATATCCATTGTCTATTTCTTCGCCGCTTCCTTAATTAAACCCAGCCCGATCTGGTTGCGCTGGATCTGGTTGGTCCCTTCATAAATTTGGGTAATCTTGGCATCGCGCATCATCTTTTCTACCGGATATTCTTTCATATAACCGTAGCCGCCAAGAATCTGAACCGCGTCGGTGGTAACCCTCATCGCGGTGTCGGAGGCAAACAATTTGCACATCGCCGCCTCTTTGGTAAAATCTTTTGATCCGTTATCAATCGCCCGGGCAACCGAATAAACCAAGGACCTGGCCGCTTCAATTTGTGTCGCCATATCAGCCAGCATATGCTGGATCGCCTGCAAGGTTATGATCGGTTTGCCGAATTGGACTCTTTGTTTGGCGTATTTTATCGCTTCATCCAATGCCCCCTGCGCGATACCGACCGCCTGGGCGCCGATCCCCGGCCGGGTCATATCAAGGGTTTTCATCGCGACGATAAAACCCATCCCCTCTTTCGCGATAACATTTTCTTTTGGAACTTTACAACCCTGGAAAACCAATTCGCGGGTCGCGGAACAGCGGATTCCCATTTTGTTCTCTTTCTTGCCGAAGGTAAACCCGGGCATCCCCTTCTCTAAAATAAAGGCGGTCGCCCCGCGGCTTCCTTTCTTCCGGTCGGAAATAGCGATCACCGAATAAGTGTCCGCTTCTCCTCCGTTGGTGATCCACTGTTTTGTTCCATTTAATATGTAGTGATCGCCGTCTTTGGTCGCGGTTGTCTCCATCCCCGCCGCATCGGAGCCGGCATTCGCTTCGGTCAAGCCGAAAGCGGCCAATTTTTTACCGGCGGCGATATCAGGAAGATATTTTTTCTTCTGTTCTTCGGAACCGTAGAGGACGATTGGAGAGGCGCCAAGAGCCGAGGCGGCAAAAGTAACACCGATCCCGCCGCAAATCCTTGAAATCTCTTCGGTCGCCAGGCAGAAGGCCAGTTCTCCCATTCCGGTACCGCCGTATTTTTCGTCAATATAAAGTCCGCAGAGATCCGATTCCGCGAAGACCTTCATGATCTCCCACGGAAATTCACCGGTCTCGTCTAATTTCTCACGGACCGGAACCCCCTTCTCCAACGCGATCTTCCGCGCCAATTCCCGAATCATTAATTGTTCTTCCGTCAAACCGTAATCCAGCATACCTTTTTCCTCCTTCTAAAACCTAATAACGTTCGCGCCATAAGTGAGCCCGGCACCGAAACCGGCCAGGACCACAACGTCACCCTTTTTTATTCTCCCCGCACTCATCGCCTCGTTAAAAGCAATGGGGATTGAAGCGGCCGAGGTGTTTCCGTACTTATCAAGATTAACAAAAATTTTCTCGGACGGCAAGCCGAATTTTTTGGCGACATGGTCAATAATGCGGATGTTGGCCTGATGCGGAATTAATAGGTCAAGATCATTTAATGTAAGCCCCGCTTTGTTTAAAACTTCAATCACGCTCTTCTCAAGCGCGCGGACCGCGAACTTAAAAACTTCTTTTCCTTCCATTGTTATGCAACCTTTGGTCGGCATAATGAGGAACTTGCCCCCCTCACCCTCCGCCCCCAAATGACTTGCCAAAATGCCGTCGTTATCGTTTGAAGCGGACAAGACCATCGCTCCGGCCCCGTCGCCAAAAAGGACGCAGGTTCCGCGGTCGGTCCAGTCAAGATGCTTGGTCAAAGTATCGGCTCCGACCACCAAAATATTATTGTACTGGCCGGATTCGATAAAGGCCGACGCGGCCGCCAAAGCAAAATTAAAACCGGCGCAGGCGGCCGAAACATCAAAGGCCGGAATATCTTTTGCCCCCAGCTTGTCCTGCAAAATGCAGGCGACCGAAGGGAAAAGGGAGTCGGGAGAAGTGGTAGCGACTAAAATAAGTTCGATATAATCAACGTTTACTTTGGCCGACTTGAGAGCGTTTTGAGCCGCCCGAAAAGCCAGTTCCGAGGTTAGGGTCTTTTCATCGGTTACGCGGCGCTCACGGATGCCGCTTCGGCTGACGATCCATTCATTAGTCGTCTCTACCATTTTTTCCAGGTCGGCGTTGGTGACTATTTTTTCGGGAACATAAAAACCGCTGCCGATTATTTTTGCTTTTGGCATGCCGTCCTCGCAACGCGGATCGCGTTTTTTATCGCCTTTGGATTGGACCTGCCGTGCGCCTTGATACAGATCCCGTCCAATCCCAAAAGTGGCGCTCCGCCGCTTTCGTCGTAATCAACCATCTTCTTCAATGATTTAAAGGCCGGAAAAAGCATAATCGCTCCCAATTTTGCAAGCAGGCTCTTTTTGATCTCGGTCTTTAAAAAATCGACGATCTTCAAACTCAAACTCTCGCCGAATTTAAGCAAAAGGTTTCCGACAAAACCGTCGCAGACCACCACATCTACCTTCCCGTTCAAAACCTCTTTGCTCTCAATATTGCCGATAAAATTGATTGGAGCGGAAGATAAGAGCTGCCAGGCCGCTTTGGTCAACTGGTTCCCCTTCTCTTTCTCTTCTCCGATATTAAGGAGCCCGACCCTTGGATTTTTGATGTGCATGATATCTTCGGCGTACCGGCTCCCCATCTCGCCGAATTGTTTAAGCTGATTGGGAGTGCAGTCGACATTGGCCCCCATATCAAGCAGTAAAACTCCTCCGTGTTCGGACGGAAAGACGGTGGCAATGGCGGGACGCTCGATCCCTTTGAGCCTTCCGAGCTTAAACAGTCCGGCGGTCATAAAAGCGCCGGTGTTGCCGGCGGAGACAACCGCCGAAACCATCCGTGCTTTGTGGAGATCAAGGGCGATATTAATTGAAGCCGCTTTCTTTTCCCTGACTGCCGCCACCGGTGATTCGTCCATCTCGATCTTTTCGGCGGCATGCATAATTGAAAGGCGGTCCTGTTTTTTTGCGAGCCGGTTTAAAACCTGTTCGTCGCCGACCAGGACAATTTCAAGGTCGGGATATTCCAACAAAGCCAGCTCCGCCCCTTTAACCTGTGCCTCGGGGGCGAAATCGCCCCCCATCGCGTCAAGCGCAATTTTTATCATCCGGGAATATTACTCCTTTGCTTTTTTCTTTGGCGGTTTGATCTTTATGACCTGTCTTCCCTTATAGGTTCCGCAAGACGGGCAGACGGCATGGGGAAGGACCTTCTTTCCGCACTGGGGACAAGCGCGTAAACTTCTGGTCTTAAGTTTTAGCCAGTTGGCTCTTCTTTTACCCTGTCTGGATGCCGTATGGCGTTTCTTTGGTTGTGGCATTTATTTTTCCTCCTTTTTCCAAACCCTGAGCTATGTCGAAGGGTTTGCGCATTTATCACACAAAGCTTTGATTGGAAGCTCGGTTATCAGGTTCTCCCGGACCGCTTCCCCCAAATCGATCGTGTTGTCCTTACCTATTCTAAATATAAAATCGCGATTAGTCAATTCCACTTCTTTCTTTTTGGGCATTGGGGGCGGCCCCATACTTGAATATTCTTCCTCAAAATTAATTTCCATCGGAAGATCAAAGGAATCGAGGCACCGGGCACATTCGACCTTGACCTTGGTCTTTGCATTGACGTTTACCAGGATGGTCCCGCCGGCATTGACCAGGTCGACTTCTATTTTAACCGGTTCGGTTATAATAAGGCCATCTTCGCCGCCGGAAATTTTTTCCGTCAGTTCCAGGTACGAAGTCCTGCCGACTTCCTGCAAAAGGGGCGTGATATCTACTTTTAGCGGCTTGGTCATATTTTAAGAATAACATATTTTTTACTGCCGGGATACTTTTCGAGAGCACAATCTGCTTTGATTTTTTATGCCGTAAAATAACCTGAAATTTTTTAAAATTGTATGCGAATAAAAATTAGGAAAGAAAAATACAACAAAAGGAGATGACCAATAAAATGATTAGACAAGTTTACGGATCCAGACCGGGTTTCAGGACGGCCACAATTAAAGGAACTGCCAGGTGTTTAGCCCCTTTAAGCGAATTTGATCAGATAAAAATAGCAGCGGAATACATACAAAGGAAGATCGGAGACAGAAAAATAGAAGTTATTGTAACATTGGGCTCCGGTCTGGGCGATTTGGCCGGTCAAATCGAAAACCCAATAACGATCCCTTATTCGGAAATTCCCTGTTTTCCGCACCCCAACAACACCGTCGCCGGACATGCCGGTAATTTGATAGTCGGATCCTTAAACGGAAAATGCGTTGCCGCCATGCAGGGCCGTTTTCATCTGTATCAGGGAGTGACTCCAAACGAAGCGGTACGGCCGGTCAGGACACTTATCCATCTTGGAGCAAGCGCTTTTATAGTAACAAACGCCGCCGGAGGGATAAATAGAAATTTTAAGGTCGGTGATTTTATGCTTATAACGGATCATTTTAATTTAACTTTTACAAACCCTTTAACCGGAAACAACATAGATGAACTGGGACCAAGGTTTCCCGGAATGACCAACCCGTACAGCAGAAAGCTAAGAGATCTCGCCGTTCAAATTGCCCGGGAACAAGGAATAGTGCCCAGGATAAGATACGGCGTTTACGGTCAGAATTTAGGGCCGGCTTATGAAACAGCTTTTGAGATACGATTGTTGAGAGAAGGGGGAATAGACGCCATAGGGATGTCCACCGTGCCGGAGGTTGTTGCCGCGGCTCATACCAATGCGGGGAGAGAAACACCCAGAGTAAAGATTCTTGGGATAACCTTAATAACCAACGCTGCCGCCGGAGGATCTTCAGAACCGACGCATGAAGAAGTTAAGGAAGCCGCTGACAACGCAAAGGCCGCGTTTGTCCCCTTCATCGCCGAGATAATTAGAAGAGTATCTTAACTTTTTTCTGGTCTCCTGATATACTGATATTCTGATGGCCTGACATGGCCCCATTGTCTAACGGCTAGGACGCGACCCTCTCAAGGTCGAGATAGGGGTTCGATTCCCCTTGGGGCTATTAACTTTTCCAAGCGAACCGCCGAATTGTCCTCCGAAATTTTAATGGGGGATGATCCGGCGATTTTATTTTTTTGCGGCGTTATCGGGCGGGCTGCGATTGGTCGGCGGCCTGCCTTGCCGGCAGGCAGGCAATCGCAGCCCGCAGATTTATCCCGCCCAAGGCGGGATTTATCCTCATTGGTGAAATTTTCCGCGCCGTTTTCAAAAATTTTATCGGGCTGGTCTGGATAATTTATTACTACCTCTATATTTTCTTTTGAATAATTGATCTGTTTTATATGCCTTTTGATAATCAGTTCCTTGTCGTTTTTACCGGGCAGCTTGTAGGCATTGGTGATGGTTTGGATGATTTCTCTGGTTCTTTCGGCCGTATAGCCGGAAGCGACCCCATCCGGTTCGATTCCCTGTCGGCTGTCTTGCTGTTGATAATTGAGCGTGAAGATCAAACTGTCGAGATACTGCTGGTTATGGGCTATTTGGCCGAGTCCTCCGATAACATGGGAATCAAGGCGATCGGAGCTGACCTGCCTGGTCCCGCAGAAAGAGATGTCTCTTTTGGTGACACTTGAACAGCGATAATAAAAATAGCGGGTACGCCGGCCGTTTTTAACTTTATTGGTAAAAACGGCGCTCATAATTGAGCCGCACTCTTTACAGCGGACCATCCCAGGGAAAATAGAATAGTTGAACACTTTGCTTTTTTTAATTCTTTGCTTATGCAGTCCCTGGACTGCATCAAATAATTCTTGCGATATTATCGGCTCGTGGATGCCCTGATAAATATTCCCCTTATATTCTATTTTCCCGATGTATAAGGTACGGCCGAGTATTTTTCTGATTTCACTGTGAGAAACGGGAAGGCCTTTGCGGTTGAAAAGTTTTTCTGTTTTCAGCTTATTATAAACCTCGGCCGTGGAGCCGGTTGAGTAATAAGTATCAAAAATTAATTTAACGATCCCTGCTTCTTGCGGCTCAATTATGAGCTTTTTATTATCGCGCTTGTAGCCGAAAGGCGTATGCCCGCTGTTCCAAAGTCCTTTTTTTGCCCGTTCGATCATTTTATCTCTGGTCCTTTCGCTGATAAGCTCTCTCTCAAATTGAGCAAAGGTCAGCATGATGTTACGCAACAATCGGCCGGAGGGGGTGGAAGTGTCAAATCTTTCAGTGACTGATATAAAATTGGCGTTATGCTTCTCAAGGACTTCTATCAATTGATAGAAGTCCTTTGGCGACCTGGTGAGGCGGTCAATTTTATAGGAAATGACCACATCTATTTTACCTTGTTGGATGGCATGAAGCATCTCCATCAAAGCGGGGCGGTCGATATTTGCTCCCGTATAGCCCTGATCGGAATAAACCTTGTAAACCTCCATGTTTTCCTGGCTGGAGATGAAGGATCGGATTTTTAATTCTTGCGATTCGCAAGAATTAAAATCTTTGTCGGCCTGGGTATCAGTTGAAACGCGGGTGTAGATGGCTGCTTTCATGTGTTTGACCTCCTATTACAGCATATATGCTACACCACATATGCTGGCTATGTCAAGGCCTCTATGCAGCATCTGTGCTATAATATATTTGCTGTGAATTTAGGGAAAAACATTGAAAAATATCGCAAACAAGCGGGTCTTTCCCGTGAAAAATTAGCTTTTAAATGTGGTGGAAAGTTTACCGCCAATCACCTGCTTAGGGTTGAGCGAGGAATGGTCAAGAATCCGGGGATTGAGATGGTTCGGGCGATTGCAAAAGAGCTTTTACTGTTTGTTGATACTCTTTTAAAATAGGAGAATTGTCTTGGATATACCTTTTTCTAAAAAGCTAGAAACAATTAAAAACCTTTCTGAGGAAGAGTTAAGAAACACTATTGCTACGCTACTGCGGTATTTTGGATTTCGTCATGTGAGAGTGACCTTACCCCCAAAAACTGGACCACTTGCAATTAGAATTTAGGCCGGTAATACTAATACAAGGGGGTGTGTTCATGAGGGGTAAAAGATTCACTGAAGAACAGATCATTGGCGCTTTGAAGGAGGTGGAGGGAGGGGTTCCAATTCCTGATCTCTGCCGCAAATATGGGGTCCATCAGACAACTTTCTACAATTGGAAGGCCAAGTACGGCGGTTTGACGGTCAGCGAAGCCAGACGGCTTAAGACGCTGGAGGATGAAAATCGGCGGCTTAAACATATTGTAGCTGACCTGTCGCTGGATAACCAGGCGCTCAAGGCAGTTGTCTCAAAAAACTTCTAAAGCCCAAGGCCAAGAAAGAAGCCGTGAAATATATCACAGGCAGCTTTGGGCTTAGCATACGGAAAGCATGCGGACTAGTCAGTCTGTCTAAGTCCGTGTTCTGGTACCGGCACAGGCCTAAAAAGGATGATGAAAATATCATCCGGCAGAAGATGAAAGAGCTTGCGCAGAAGAGGACCCGGTTTGGATGCCCAAGACTGCATGTGCTATTAAGGCGGGAAGGATTCATGCTCAACCATAAACGGACGGAGAGGATTTACCAGGAAGAAAAGCTCTCCCTGAGGCGAAAAAGGAAACGGAAAAACGTCTCGGGGATGAGGTTGGAGTTACCCAAACCTGAAAGGATCAACCATATCTGGAGCATGGATTTTGTGTCCGATGCCATTACTTCCAGCAGAAAGCTCAAAGCTTTGACGGTGGTGGATGAATTCACCCGCAAATGCCACCGGATAGAAGTTGACACATCAATCAATGGTATGCGGGTATGCCGGGTTTTGGATGAGATTGGGGAAAGAGCGGGGTTGCCGGAGGTCATAATTACCGACAATGGACCTGAATTTGCGGGTAAAGCCTTGGATGAATGGGCATACCGGAACGGTATCAGGCTTTGTCCAATAAATCCTGGGAAACCGGTTGAAAATGCGTACATCGAAAGCTTCAATGGCCGATTTAGGGATGAATGCCTTAACGAGAATTGGTTCATTACCCTGGATCATGCCAGGCAGATCATTGAAGAATGGCGCATTGATTACAACGAAGTCAGGCCGCATAGTTCCTTGGGTAATCTTACGCCGGAAGAATTCATCAAGAAGGGGGTGGAAATGACAACTTGCAGTCCCGTTTACTCTAATTCATAATGGTCCTAACAATGGGGTAAGGTCAGACGCCGAAGACGGCAAGGATTATTAGCGTTAGGAAGATGCCGAATGCTGAGTGTGTTGGGGCCAACATGATTATATTGTATTATAGCGGGGAAAAGAGTGCAAATGACTAAGCAATCACATAAAAGACCGGTTTCCCTAATTTAAAAAATAAAAAACTCCGGGTCTGAATTTCTGATAGCAACTAATTCTTGCCATAAACCATAAAAAGTATCATAGACATCAGAGGCATCATAATAAGTACCAAAAACCACTTCGCCACTTTTACAAAGAAAACACATTCTCTCTTCCATCGGTCTGTATCTTTGTGGTATCTCATTGCCAAACGGAAATTGTCTATCCCCTGTAAAAAAATAAAAACGATCCTCTTCACTTTGGGGGCCATTGATGTTTTGTTGAAACCACTCTTTCGATGGGCCCAACACCCACCTTAAGCCCCCAATTACTATTGGGGATCTTCCCTTGGCCCTGCCAATTGCTACTGGCATCAGATCGGGCAGATGCTCTGCCAAACTAAGACCATAACATGGTCGTGATCTTGTCCACACTTCCCCATTACTACCAACCTCCCCATAAATAACATTTGAATCAATAATTGTTATTGCTTCTGGAATAAAACCACAATCAAACCTTCTTTCAAGTGCAACCCCATCCTGAGTTACTGTAGTAGTTACTATAAAACGCATATGGGTATCGTGCTCACGACTTGGAGAAGGCTCCATAAATATTTGCACCATATTTGGGCCTTCTCTTCTTTCAAGGGTAAAATGGTGTCCCAAGAGCCCTAAACCTATCTTTACTCCTTTTGATAAAATTTTTGAACCGCTTATCATTTAAATTCCTCCCAATTATTATGCCTTAAGTTCAACACGGGAAAAGCCATAAGCCCTCATCATTTCCTCAAAAACCACAATGCAACGTCTGATAGTGTTCTGTCGTTATTCCATTTAATATTTGGAAAGCTTTTCTTAAATACTTCTTTAATTCAACGCGATTTACAACCACATCTCTTGAGAGAATGTTTACAATGTTTGCAATTTTGTCTAGTTGTCTAATTCTTATTAGTTCTTTTGGAGCGAAATGTCTTTCATAAGTACTGTCAGGATATCTTTCACTATAAGTTTTCATTTTAAATTCTTTAAAGAGATCGAGATCTTCTCTATACCCACTTCTTAGCCAAGTAAGACGCAATGAGATTTCGTTGTTGTAGTCGGCAGATAGACCGGTTCTTCTGCAAATTTGCGGTATTGGAAATCTCTCTCCTATTCTCATATACTGATTGCTGATTAATTTTATTAACCAGCCTCCTCTAAATATATATCCGACCGATTTCCAGGGAATTTCACTCTATTTGCAACTCAATTACCTCATCCTAAACAACAAAAACCTTGTCACCGCCAAAACGGCCATGCCAAAGCCGGCTAGAAGCGCTATGGGTAAATTGAAAATAAACCTTATTTGCTACTACTTGTACTTTTGGCATAATATCCATCTTTTTTGAATAACATTCAACCGGCCAAGGGGTTATTATCACCGGGGGGTGAAAATAAATCCGGGATTTCCTTTATCCCCGGTCTCCGGTAAAACGCTCCTTTTTTACTTGGCATTACTTCTTCGAGAAGTTGAGTTTTTACCCATGTTTTTAATAAACGTGAAGCTTTCACCGAATCCTTAATCCCGGTTATTTTTCTTAATTCTTTATTGGTGATCTTGTGAAATTCATCCAGATATTTACCGACCGTATCCCAGTAGGATATCCTTGCCATATTAAACAGGGTAACCAGAACGGAGTTTGTGGTGAAGGGCGGAGTTAGATAAAGCGGATCATATAAATTGGCTTCTTTCATCAACTCAAACATCCGGTTAACGCCTTCTCCAATATCAAGATTGGGACTTTCTTCCCCAAACCTGTTCAATGTCCTCAATATGACCGGATTCCTGGAAAAGCGATCGTTCTTAATGTTGGCAACCGTTATATTTCCGGGTAACACGCCGGGGCTCTCAACCTCAATCCGATTGTCGAAGATTCTAATTTGCGTGTCGTTTTGAATGCTGTAATCACGATGGATAACCGCATTAGTGATAGCTTCCTGCACTACCCATAGAGGATATTTAAGCTTGCTTTTAAAACTCGTCCCTTCTAACCTTGGCGGCGAGGTTTCAACCCAATTTTTTATGTACTCATAAGCGGTCTTTATCTGCGCAAGCAAGGCCCCTTCAATAGAAAACGGTTTTCTCAAAAAGTTCGGTTCGCCGGAAAAATCCGTTTTTGAACCGATATAATGGGATATTTTTATGCCGCATTTTCTTCTCAGGACGACCGACGGGTTTTTGGCAAAGAGCAAAACGCCGGCATTGTTAAGTTTTATCTCGTCCTTCTTTCGCGAGGCCAAACCGTTATTAACAAAAAAATCCTGGTCGTTTTTTTCTCCGCTCCCGGTATATTTTTTATATTTTTCCACCAGCTCCCCGTCCAAATCGGCGATGGTTACCCCCTCGACATTTTCACTCTCATAACTAATCGCGCCTTTGGCGTATTGCAACCGGATTATTTCCTGGGCGGTCAACTCGCGATTGTGCCGGCCCCTTCTCAAAAATGTCCCTCCGCTTTTTATGGAATGAATCTCTATGTCGGGATTAACGACAATAATTAACAACTTATCGGTATTCCCCAAACGGTTTATGATGTTGAGTTCGTAAGTTTTTAAATTGTTAAAAGGCGGAGATATTTCTTTGTGGATTAGATTTTGAATATCCGAAACATTATCGAGACCCTCGCTAATGCCGCACAGGCGGTCAACTCCATTTGCTTTTTCAGGGTCTTCCATGCCGATAACAATTGTGCCGCCGTCGGCATTGCCAAGAGCGACAACCGCTTCTAGTGCTTTTCTTGGCCTTACATTTGCTCTTTTACATTCGAATATTTGCCATTCACCGGACGACAAAAGCGCTTCAATTGCTTTATCCATTATCTCACCCCTTTCATGCAAAATATTGCTGAAACTGCCTGGTTTTACTGGGATGTTTCAAGCGTCTTAATGCTTTATTCTCTAACTGTCTTACTCTTTCCCTTGTAATGCCTAGGACATTGCCAATTTGCTGTAATGTTTGTGCTCCTTTGCCATCAAGCCCATAACGTAATTTTATCACTATCTGGTATTTTTCGGGCAGACCTGACAAGGTCGCTTCAATAATTTGTATTACTTCTTCAAAATGATCCTTTTCTATTTCTTTGTTGGAAAATATTTTACAAATAAGATTCTGACAATTTATTTTGTGTGTTTGTTCCAAGCGGCTCATTAACATTTTCTCCCCTTGCCATCGGCCTTAAGTTTATCTTCCAATTTTATCCAAAGCCGTCCAAAAATATAGCCATGCCGTCTTAGGAACAGATTAACATCTTCGCTGCTTTTACATTTACAGTATTCTTCCGCAATCATCCCTCTAATATCTTGAGAAAAAGGTCCCGGATAGGCCTGGTAAGCGCCGGACAATAAATTATAGCCGCCAACATTAAAAGCCCGGGAACAAACAAGATCGCCATCTTTGGCGGATTCAGAAAAAAGCTTATCATGAATAAATATTTCCTGGTGATCGAAGATGTTACGGATCAGTGCCCCTCGGCCTTTTACAATATAAGTTATCATCCAAACAGTCAATGGCGCTTTGATCCGGGCTTCGATGACGCTTTTTTCCCGGTCCGTCAACTCTGGATCGGACAGCAACCTGCCAAGGACAAAAGGGACATCTTCGCCCATTTTATAGTAATCGTTCATTAGCCACTCGTTATATTCCAGTTCGGCGGTGCCGTCGACCACGCCTTTCTCCCTGATTAAATCCAGTCGTTTTTCTCCCCAATAATGTTCCACCAATAATTTTGTATCGAGGACGCCGCTGTTTTCTATTAAACGCATTCCCTTATTAATAACGCCGGAATCGATCTTTTTCCATTCGGCAACTAAAGCATCTTCCAGGTCATCGTGGATCAAACAACACTTCTTATATTTCTTTCCGCTGCCGCAGGGACATTGGTCATTGCGGCCGTATTTTTGCTTCTGCTTGATAAGGTATGAAAAATTCATTTTTACTTTACCAAAAACCTCTCGCAACTCGCTTTCCTCCATGCCCTCGTATTTTTCGATTGTGTCTTTGCCAAACGCACTCCAGACATTCATGACATATCTTACGACCTCATTCAGCTCATCCATGCCGCCGGATGCTTTCTCTCCCGCCAATTCGAAAAATTCTTCAATTTTTACTTGTGGAAAAAGATTGGATGTTTTAAACATCTTTTCTCTTCGCTTTTTTGCTTCGGCTACGCTTACCCCTTGCTGTTTGGCAGAAATTTTAATCATGCAGTCATAACAGGCCACCAGAGGGTTGGCGGATTGAGGCTCTAACATGCCGCCCATTCGGGAGGTTTTTCCACAGATGTCGCATAAGCACTTGCCGCCATCTTTAATTTTGCCTTCAAAAGGATGTTTCATTTTTTACCTCATCCTAAAAAGTAAAAATCTCGTTACCGCCAAAATCGCCATGCCAAAGCCGGCCAGAATATAACCCTCAAAACTATGTGTGCCAAGAGCTAAAAATCTGAACATGATCGCTATTCCCCAAAGTATCACAATTACCGAGGTCCAGTCGCGGTATTTTATCCCGGCTTCATGATAAACCTCCCGGATTGAATCCCGATTGACCACCGGCTTATGGCTGACTTGATGGATCATATCAACAATCGCCAGAGGGAGTTTATTTGACAAGGTCATAACCCGGGTCTCAAGCAATTCATAATCGCTGATCGAAAGATTCTCGGTTAAATAATGGATTAGCTCTTTAGCCGAATGATCGCTAAGCGGATTAAGCTCGATCTGCTTAAACTTCCACCAGATCTGCTTGAGCTTCGGCAGAGTATCCTCTGTTGAGGCGAGTATCGTAAAATTCTCGATCAATGCCAAAAACGGATCAACATCCGAGACCCTTAAATTTTGCAGATTATCGATTATAAGAACCGGCGGCGAGCCGCCTTTGGTATTAACAATATGTTCCGCGATCTCCCTGGTGGTGGCACGGGATTTGATCTGCTTCTTCCAGTCCGGATTTAACTTATCGCAGATCTGATCAAGCATGTTGCGGGTTGGAGACGGCGAGGGAATATACAGCGTATTTGGTCCAAGCAATTTAGCCATATGTTTGAGGGTATGAGTTTTACCGATTCCCAGCGGACCGATAAGCAAAACCGACTGGCCTTTGGTTAGGTTTGATTTTAGGTCCTCGATAACCCCATCCCTGCCAAAGATCACTTCTTCCGGATTTGGAACAATCGAGCCCTTTATTTCCAACAGCTTCTTGGCTTGTTTGGGCTTAGTGGGAAAGACATTGGAAATAAGGCGGGATAAAGCGGGGCGGGTGTCCACATGCTCGGGTATTTCCGGTTTAACCGGCGGGTGTTTTGCCGCTTGGATATATTTATTGATCGACTGCGGATCGTTGATCCCTAAAATTGCTTTAGCTTTGTCCAGCGAGACCTCTTCCTGAAAAAACCGGACGGCAAAGGTGTTGCGTAGTATCTGCGCGTTGACCTTTCTTTTGATCCCGGCCTGATCGGCATATTTTCTAATAAGATGATCGACGCTGCGAGCTGATAGAGGATTAACCTTCCCCTTGGTTGTAATAAAAAAAGCGGGAGTGTGGGTGTCGACTCTCTCTTTTGACCATTTGGCTAAAGCTTCAAAGGCCTGATCGTTTAACGGTAAATCCCTCTTTCTGCCTCCTGCAATCTTTAGAATCTTCTTGTCCCAATCGATTGAATCAATTTTAAGGTCAACCAGTTCGTTTAGAAACAGGCCGGTGTCCAGAAAAAGTGTAACGATTGCTCTGTCGCGGAGGTCATTAATAGAATTGAGGAGGGAGTTAGTTTCGTTGAGAGTTAGATAATCAATCGAACTCATTATAGGTAAATTATAGCATTGTTAAGCTGAAAAATTACTTAGCTTACACAATATAATCACTTTTAAGACGCTTATCGGATAATGATGGGGCTGAATCTTGAGAATCACTAGATTCATAACTGGAATATGAAGTATGAGTTTGCGCAAAAAGCATACTTCTTGCAGACTCCACCCCAGTATTTCTGTAAGAGGGATCTAATGATTCCCTCAATGCTTCCGCTAATAATTTATTAGTAAGTGCAATTTGGGACAATAATTCTTGTTGTCGATAGGCAGAATGACCTCCCAATAATCCCAAAACAATCTCAATATCCTGAGAAAGATTGAGCGTTGTAACTCGAACAAGACTAGCTATTGTTTTACCAGCAAGCTCAATCGGAACTGATGGATCTATTGCAATAATTAAGGGATTTTTTCTCTTAATAGAAAGATCTGCTGTTCTAACAGTATCCAAAAAATCCCCTTGAGACATAAACCTTCTTAGCGCCAAAAGTGCTCGGATAGTTAGGTTATCAAAATGGTTTTCTGCTTCTAGCACCTCTTCCTCTCTAGGTCTATAGGTATGACGAGAGAACATTCCTCTTCCTTCTCTTGTTTTATTAAGAGCCTCCAATCTACCATTCCCCTTCTCTCCAATATGCCCAATTATATATCGTAAAGTTTGTTCGGATGTTTTAGGATGAAATACAATCTGAGGTAAAAGATACTCGGCCATCTGGGCAGTTTTCACGATTTCATCCAATTCTTCCGAAGTAATATCGTTTAGCTTTTCAAAAGCACGACGATCTAAGCGAGAAACACTATCTCTGCTATGCAGAACAATATACAACAATGTTTCTCTCTTGGTCCTTGGATGATCCACAACATTGGCAAGTATTCCACCAAAAAGAAGACACCCCTTACCAAGTGCATCTAATTCATCAGGAGTTATTTCTTTATTTTGACAAAGATTTTCATAGGCTCGTGTCACTGCCTGTTGTCTTGATGAATCTCTATAATTGCCAATTATAAATTGAATAAGCACTGACCTGGGAATTTTTGGATGGGCAACTAGCCTTAAAACAAGTTCTGGCACCTTACTCCCAATAAAGGCAGAAAGTTCTCCCGATGTTAAGCTGTCTTCCGCCGAATCAAAAGCAGCCAAAGCGATTTCCCTGTAGGTCTCGCCGATTAATCGTAGCAATGCTAGCTTAGGGGTTTCTCTCCTTTGTGCCACGCCTCTTCTAACATACTGACTAGGATGGTGTGACATTTTTTCTAGTTCATCGGGAGTAGCTTTTTCAACAATTTTTATGTAAGGCAAATGAGTATACGAATTGTTTTCTTTAATAAGGACAGAAGCAAGCGCACGATCACAAAACCGTAAAACAACTTTATCCTTTTCTTCAGAAAGTTCCGAAGTTCTGCCCAATAGATTGGCGACCACCGCTTCTTTTACTTGGGGATCCGAATGAAACGATAATCGAGCCAATGTTCTAAAATTAATAAAGGGATCCCGCGCTTTTGCTAAATCGCTTCCCCAAGGATTATGTGTGCCTAAAATCCTTCCGTTACCAAACCAGCTTCCATTACCGGTTCCTCTAACTACTCTCATTAATCCCATAAAAATTTACCTCCTATTGTTCCTCTTCATTTTGGGCAGATAAAATAAAGCTAAATAACTGTTATTTTTAGGGGAATATTCGCTGCGATCCAGAAATTCTCCCCTTTTCTGCAAAGAAAAAAAGCAAACGACGGCAAATGACCAGATTCTAAACATCCAGCATATCCAATTGTCCTAATACTATTATCTTTTAATAAAATTTTTTCTTCTCTCCCCACCATCGCAAGAACATAATTACTGCTGTCCTTTCTAACTGAAAAATAAACAGTATCATTGTAATTTATACTTATAGTGCTTAATTGACCAATAAATTCCACACGTCCAACCCCTTGTTGCAAAAGCAAATAATCTTCTTCGGGAGGAATCAACAATATTCTTTCTTCCTGTTTCAGCCCTCTCAATAAAGCGGCCAATGTTTTCACTGCTTGGGATTTATTATAATGTCCGTAATGTGTCGGGCGGTTTGTCTCCTGATATAGTTGAATTACAGAATCTATAAGAGGGTCGGGGTCGCCCCGTTCTGGCACTGCAATCAATCCCATTCGAGCCTTTAATGCTATCAATGGATCATCAAGAACTTGCTCCGATTGATTCGGCACTCCTAAAACGGCTTCTTTTTGATTGGCAAAAGAGGCCTGCTCAGTCAGCTCAACCGCACGAGCAACCAAGGCCGGTTCAATTTGGTATAAAGAGGCCACTTTAACTTTCCCAAGAAGCATTCTTGAAGATAAGTTTTTAGCAATCGCATCTTTACGATCTGGATCCTGCGTTTTCAAAAACAATCTTCCTAATCCCCAAACACTTGTGTGTTTACTTCCCGACCTAACATCCTTACTCCTCAACAAGTTTACCGGTCTCCAAAACACGGAAGATAATGCCATAAAAGTACCTCCCTAAAATTTCAACTTCCCTTCCTACTTATTTATCTTAACCTTTTCTTAAAAATTTCACGTTATTTTACAAAAATATAAGCCATAGTGCGACTTTTCCGGCCGATATTGCGGTTTACCCCCCTTGATTGTGCGGAATACCCGACATTCGGACAGGTCAAGGACCTGTCCCTACAATCTTTTGCTAGCATCTGGACTTTTAGGTGACTTTTTCAACTCCCCTTCCCTCTCTTTTTCATTTAGGAATGGGGCGGGGTTTAAAAAGCCCTTATTTTTATTCGGTTTTGGGGCGGTGGTGGTTGGGGGGTGGGGTTCTCTCCTTGTTCTTGTCTTTGTCCTTCTTCCCTCCTTTTCTTAAGGAATCCGTCTCTGGTTGAAAAGAAAATTAACCCGTTAAATTTCGGGGCAGGGAGGAAACGGTGGAGGGGTTTAAAAATGTGTTTTTACCTTATAAAACCAGTGATAAAAGCAGCACAATGTTAAAGCCGGTCCCGACTGGTTTTGCCTCCTGATGGGTTTTGTTTGGAGGGGAGGAAAAGGAATCAATCAGTGCCAATTTAAAAACAACCCTCCAAATAAACAAACCAACCAAAAACCACCATCAAATCATAACTCCCCCAATTGATCTGACCTTTAACCAACAACACAAAAACAATAATGCAAAAAATGATTAGTGCAAAAATTAACAAGCACAATCCGCCCGCTCACCAATCCAACAATATTAATTAAATACAACAACAGCAACGCAATACAATGCAGCAGCAGAAAAACCTGTGTACAGCAATATCCTATATAGGGATGTTGCGGGATTCTCTGGGAAATCCGCAACATGTTTAGGCTATTTTGACCTTCCCAAATCCAGCCTCTTGCAGCCGTGAATGGTATTGGGTAAAATGAAAGAGATGGTTCGACCCGCAACGGGTTGCGCTATTTTAGTTGCTAGTTTTCATAACGACCCCCGAGTGAAAAAATCCATCCAAGAAACCGATCGAACAGGGAAAAGATGGGAGGCTCCAGCGAGGAAAACGAGCTGGAGGGAAGAAAAACGGGAGTTTTTCTTCCGGGGGAGCAGTCCCGAAGGGACGTCGAGGGGGCGCAGCCCCCTTGATGAGTGAGATTCCCCTTGGGGCTATTTTTTTCTGAAATTTTTTAGCAGAATTGACGATAGATATATAGATATGCATGTATTTAGAGCAACTAATCGATCTTTCGCTTTAACGAATAGGCAGTTATCTCCAGAAAAACTTTCTTCGAGAGAGGAGCTTAGACTGGCTCTTCCTCCAAGAACCAGAGAGTACGAAAGCGAACTTGCTCCGCTTCTTAATACCATGCCGCTGGTTGCGATAAGAGCAGGCACAGAAAATAGCGTCAACCGGGGAACAAAGGCTTTTCTTATAACGGCAAAAGGGTTCGAAATTGCAATATTTTTTAGTAAATTATATGCTACGGCATTAAAAGCTATGGAACTGGGATTGGATCATACTGAAGCAGACCCCCAAAGCAAATGCCTGACAATTTCTTTTTTTACCGATCTGTTAGACATAAGATTAGGCCAACAAATGGATGGATATTCCGTTTTCAATAATCGTTCCAACTATTTAAACAGCGGGGAAAAGGAAACCACTTTTCCCATCTCTTATACCTTACCCTATTTGTCCGCTCAGCTTCATTACAGTGCCCGAAAACTAAGCGAGGCAATCAGACAAACAGCAAAAAAAGAATCCCACAGTTTAGACATGAGGCAAGAAGTGAAGATAAGTTCAATTATCTATAGGGATATCATAGAAGTACTGATCAGCCTTTCAAACCGGCCACCAACCCCTTAACCTTCTCCCCTATCTCATCCCTGCCTGCATGCCTCCAGCATATAAACCGGCAGGCAGGCACCAAAACCGCCATGCCAAAGCCGGCCCTACTCCCCCATCACCTTTTTCGGATCGTTTATCGTAAAACGGTAACGATAGGATGTATCGTTTGACGTCCTTCGTTTCCCGGCCGTCAACATCACCGATTATCGATACGTTCAATCATAGACGTCACCGTCTAACCGATTCCAATAACTTTCACTAAAACCCTTTTTCTCCTCATCCCGTCAAACTCGCCGTAGAAGATCTGCTCCCAGGGGCCAAAATCGAGTTGTCCTTTTGTAATCGCGACCACTACTTCTCTTCCCATGATCGTCCTTTTAAGATGGGCGTCGGCGTTGTCTTCACCGGTTAGATGATGCTTATAATCCGGTTTTACAGGAGCAAGCTCTTCCAGCCATTTTAAAAAATCCTCTTTTAATCCGGACTCTTCGTCGTTTATAAAAACCGAAGCGGTAATGTGCATGGCGTTGACCAGGACCATCCCCTCTTTGACCCCGGATTTTTTAACAGCCTCAAATACCCGGTCGGTAATATTGACGATCTCTTTCTGTTTTTTGGTGTTGATAAAAATGTAATCGGTGAATACTTTCATGGCTTTGTTAAAATTATAGCATTGTTAGAGAAAAATATTTAGCTCTCAATATAATTTTTAATTCGCCTTCAAATATTTATCAAAAAATTCCACATTCCTCTTCATAAAAACCGGCCAGTCCCTGATAAACTCGTGCTTTTCGACTGGATATCTGTTATAAACAATATTTTTCCCTTCGTCTTTCAAGGCCTTTGCCAAACGATCTGACCACTTAACATCACAGGACTCGTCCAGCACCCCATGCTGAAGAAGAATGGGGGCATTAATATTTTTTACATAATTAATTGCGGAAAGCTCATCCCAAAACTTCCAATCCTTTTCTTCCGCCAGCTCGGGATTTCTGGCTCTCCCCCACTTATTGTAATTATCCCTGTAGTCGGCGCTCACGGGAGCATACAGAACAATTGCCTTAACTAAATCGGGCTTGGTAACCGCGATATTGAGCGCAATGCCGCCCCCTAGAGAATGCCCCAGCATGCCGATATTTTTTTTATCAAAATATTTTTTATCGCTGGATCGGACGGCATAAACCGCATTAATCACATCTTCCACATAACCGAGACGAAAGTGGTCGGTGCTTTGCGGGTCTTTGTCGGACAGGCCGTGGTTGCGGTAGTCGGGATGGATTACGATATAGCCGCCGTTGGCAAAATAATCCTGTTCTCTCTTCAATCCTCGGCCGACGGTATAATATTTGGGATCGATATATCCGTGGCATAGAATTAAAACCGGAAACGGCCCCTCCCCTTTTGGCAGGTTCATGATGCCGGAAACAGTAAGATCGCCGCTTTTGTAAGTAATGAGATAGCGGGTATAGTTTTTTTGTCTGGAAAGGACCTCTTTAATCTGAATATCCCGGCCGTCAAACTGCATTCTGCTTAATTCCGGTAAAGAAATCGGACTTTTCTCATCCGGCTGTTTGGCAAAAACGGCCGCGGTAAAAAACAGAAAAAAAACCAAAAAACATAAAGTTATTTTGTTATTATTGTTCATGCCAAAAATACCCTGCCAGCCAATAATCCCTTAACCTTCTCCCCAATCTCATCCCTGACTTTTCTAAAAACTTCAATCCCCTTCCCTTTTGGATCCTCAATCTGCCAGTCGATCTTTTCTTTGGCAGGAAAAAAGGGACAGACATCCTGACAGCCCATTGTCACAATCAGATCAAACTTGTTGTATGGCAATTGCTCAAAGCCCTTGGAAGCTTGTCCGGAAATATCAATCCCCGCCTCTTTCATCACCTCAACCGCATCCGGATTAACAAGCCCCGACGGTTTTGATCCGGCGGAATATACTTCAACTTTGTCCCCGCCGTACTTCTTCGCAAAACCTTCCGCTATCTGGGAACGGCAGGAATTTTCGACGCAGACAAATAAAATTCTTACTTTTTCCATAAATTGGCCTCCTTAATTCAAGCTTTTTCTTTACTAACAAACCAATGACGGGTCTTGTTTGAAAAATTGACTAAACTAAGCATTATTGGCACTTCGGTTAAAACTCCCACCACCGTAGCCAAAGCCGCGCCGCTCTTCAAGCCAAAAAGAGTAATCGCGACCGCTACCGCCAGCTCAAAGAAATTGCTGGCTCCTATCATCGCCGCCGGAGAAGCGATCGCGTGCTCAATCCGCCATTTCTTGGCCCACAAATAAGCAACGGCAAAGATAAAATAAGTTTGGATCGCCAACGGAATAGCGATTAAAAAGATGTGCAAAGGATTTTCGATAATAATATTTCCCTGAAACGCGAAAAGCAGGATCAGGGTAGAAAGAAGACCGATGATCGCAACCGGTTTTAACATCCGCAAAAAAACATTTTCAAACCAAGGCATCCCCTTATATTTTATCAGCAGCTGTCTCGATATATATCCTCCGGTTAAGGGGACAACCACAAAAAGGATCGTCGAATAGATCAAAGTGTCATAAGGGACAATTATCTGATTTACCCCCAGCAGGAATTTTACGATCGGGACAAAAGCAATCAGGATAATCAGGTCATTGACCGCGACCTGGACTAAGGTATGGGCCGGATTTCCTTTGGTCAAATAGCTCCAGACAAAGACCATAGCCGTGCAAGGCGCAGCGCCCAATAGAATCGCTCCGGCGATATATTCGGTAGCCAGGGTGGGATTTATAAAAGCGGAAAACAAATATTTCAAAAAGATAACGGCAAAGATCGCCATGGTAAACGGTTTTATGAGCCAATTAACTACCAGTGTTACGATCAATCCCTTTGGTTTTTTTCCGACCCTAACAATGCTTGAAAAATCGATCTGCACCATCATCGGGTAAATCATCAGCCAAATAAGAACCGCGACAGGGATATTCACGCCCGACACTTCCATCGCGCTTAAAAATGAAACTCCTGCCGGGAACGCCCTCCCCACGATCACTCCAACGACAATGCAAAATAGGACCCAAAAAGTCAGATACCTTTCAAATAGCCCAAGCTTATTTTCTTCACAAACTATTTTACTATCCACAACAATTCCCTCCTTCAGCATGACAATCACAAGTCGGTTCGGTCCCACGGATCATCCCGCTGATGATCCCTGAGGCACAACCAACGCCGGCTTTAACCGTGATCGCCCCTTCCGGACAATTCAAAGCACAGGCCCCACACTCCATACACGCATCACGATCAACAATTTGAGCTTTGCGCCCCTCGAGTTTAAAAACAGCATGAGGACAGACGATCTGGCACATCCCGCAGCCGTTGCATTTGGCCCGATCCAGTTTTAAGGTTACAACATTCGGTAAATATTTTAATTTGCTCATCAGAAAAACCTCACCACCAGCCAAAGCAATGCTCCGACTATAGCGGCGACTATCTGCAACGGCATGGCGAGCTTCATCTCTTTTAGCACACCGGAAGGAGAAGTATAGGTCGAGGCTCCGGTAAAGTTCATGGTTAGGAATGAGGAGAGAGAAGTTATCAATAGGCCCCAAGCCAGGAGTTCAACCAGGCTTGCTTCAACTGTTCCAGCGGCAACAACAACCGCCAGCATGATCAAACCGGCAAAAAAACCTTTGATCGAAAAGGCCCGCCCTGGCAGCCAGGGCAAGAGAACAGGACCCAAAACCGCTCCGGCAAAATAAGCGGCCAACAGGTTAACTACCGGATTGATCCCGCCGAGCAAAAAGAGGAAGATCGAGGCGAAGGCAAAGTAACGAAAACCTTGCACCACCTCTACCGGCACCAAAACCAGTCGATCCGGCAAGGAAAAAGTCACCTCTCTCATCTTCGGAGTCGCCTTCAGACCGGCGCTCAAAAAAGTTATCAGGTCTTCGGCCCTGACCGGACCATAGACAACATTAAAACCGGACTCCGCCCTGACTTCATGGGCAGAAATCCCGGTCGCCCCGAGTTGAGGGACGATTAGTCGCCGGTGGCTGACGAACTCCGACAATTTAGTCAGCTTGACCCGATTGACCAATTCTTTGGTCCCAAAGGTCCCTTTCCCCGCCGCGCACCAGACATTGACCCCATTGGTATCAAGAACCAATATCCAGGCGGATAGCCCAACTAGCGCCTGCCGCAAGAGATCAAAGGTCAATTTGTAATTTGCGGAAACCATCACCGGAGAATCGGCTGTCGGCTCGCCCAAAGCATATAGGCCCGGATCAACAGCGTAATCGTGGCGATTGAAGGATGCCCTGACAAGGAAATTATTAAATCTATCTGAAAGCGATAATTTACAAGGTACTTTTGGGATCGAAGGAGAACATAAGCTCCCTTTGACCGCCTTCTTAAACTCCCGATTTCTTGTTTTCATTTTATTAGACATCCTTTCCGACACTTATTTGCGCCGGTCTGTTTTTTGATCCCCAGCGTCTTATTGAGTTTGAGCTCCGAAAAGACCGCCAGGTTTAATGAATAATACTGCCAGAGCCCGACTTTTTTATTTTTTACCAGCCCGGTTTCGCGCAAATAGGCCAGATGGCGGGAAACTTTGGGCTGGGAAAGTTTGAGCGCCGAGTAAATCTCGCAAACGCAGCGCTCCCCTCTTGCCAGCAGTTGAATTATCAAAAGCCGGGTCTCGTCGCTTAAAGCGCGGAAGATCTTGATTGTTTTTTTCTTGTTCATATATGCCTATGCATATATAATACGCTTCACCAAAATAATTGTCAAGCGGTTAAAGGCACCGCTTGGTTTGACGCGCAATGGCTTGTTCGCATATAATTGGAAAGCCATGGAAACAATTTATATCGCTTTACTCACGCTTATCGCGAGTACAATTGGAACCATAACCGGTTTCGGCACTTCCACCACTATGATTCCGGTGTTGGTTATTTTTTTCCCACCGGTTGAAGCTATTTTTTTAGTGGCAATAATTCACTGGTTTGGCGACATCTGGAAAGTTTCGCTTTTCCGCAAAGGATTTGACTTAAAGCTGATCGCGCTTTTTGGGATAGTCGGCCTTCTGACAAGTTATCTGGGGGCTTCCTTTTCAACCAATCTGGACAAAGAATTACTATTGCGTTTACTCGGCGGCTTTTTGGCCGGATACTCATTATTTTTGATTTTCAAATCACGCTTCAAAATCAAAGCCACAAACACTATGGCCTTAACGGGAGGCGCCTTGTCCGGCTTTTTCGCGGGAATATTCGGCATCGGCGGAGCCGTAAGAGGCATGTTTTTATCGGCTTTTGATTTACCAAAGGCAGTATATATTGCCACCGCCGGAGCAATCGGGCTGGCGGTAGACGCGACCCGTATTATCACCTACTTTGCGAGTGGAACAACCTTACCAAAAGAACTTTGGTGGAGTCTGCTTATTTTTGTTCCTGTTTCATTCATCGGCGCGCAAATTGCCAAAAAAATTGTAGATAAGATTCCGCAGGAGAAATTCAGAATAGTAATTGCCGTCTTTCTGTTGCTAATAGGCATTAAATTATTACTATTCCCTTTTTAATCTTTCCCGCCCGGGGCGATACCGCAAAAACATGTTTGGCGTGTGGCGGTTTAACTGTTCGGAAATTCCGAACAGTTCAAAAAGAGGGCGACAGAGAGGTTTCTCGGGATTGCGACTTCGTGAATATATCGTCAATTAAGAAATATGCCAAATAAGAACAAACCCTCCTTCTTCGGCGACCCCCCCCTACCTCCCCTCCCTCACCCTAAAATCTTCCCCGACAAATCTCTCCATGATAAAACCGATCGAAACAAAGACCAGCAGGGAAAAGATAAGGCGCAGGAACCAGAACTTGACCCCAAGGAAGCCAATCTCAAAGGCATACATGGGGATCGCCATGCAGCTGAACGCCCCCAGGTAAATAAAGATATTGCGTACGCTCGCCCCTTTCGTGTAAAGGATATAAGCCACCGGAAAAGCCCCATACAGAGGGCCGGGCTGGGCCACGGCCAGCAGGATTACCCAAAACATGCCGGCCAGCCCCGAACCGTACCCGATATGCCTTTCGATCTTTTCCCTGGGCACCCAGACGTCGAACAGGCCGATCAACAAAAACATCAGGGGCAAAAAAAATATCGTCTCCCTAAGTAACAAAAAGAAGTTATCCAATATTTTCCACATTAAAAAAACACTCCCATTAACAGGCCGATGATTATCGCGCCGAAAAAGCTCAAGACATTCCTCATGATCGCCGCTTTTCTGCCGAAATATTTTATCTCCAGAGGGAGAGTTAAAGTGCCGACCATCATCAAAGAGGTGATAAAAACCGCCACAACCGTGTAGGAAACACCCTTTGAGATCAATATCCCGGCCAGGGGAAAAGCGACAAATCCCGGGATCAGAGAGACCGACCCGATCAGCGCGGCAGCGACGATCCCCATAGCGCCGCTATTGGATCCCAGATATCCTGTGATCACTTTTTCCGGCACCAGGTAAATGAATATGCTGACCAGGAACACGACAAGCAATAACGCCGGCAGAATGCGCAGGAGCATCACCCCCCCGCGCTTTATTCCCGCGATCGTTTTTCCCCTGTCAGCAAAAAATGAAAGCGCCAGGCAGATAATGGCGGCAATGATCAATATTTGCATTTATCTCCACAACTTTTTTCAATCTCGCACGAGGCGCGGACGCGAAAAGCCCCTAAAAAATAATCAGGTTAAACAAATATCCTACCAGCATTATCCCTATCGCAACGATTGTGAAAAAGATCACAAGCAATCTGGTCTTCATGACGCTCTTTAGGATAATCGCCTCGGGAAAAGAAAGCCCCGCAACCGCCATCATAAAGGCCATGGCGGTGCCGATAGCAATCCCTTTTTGAGTAAAGGCAAATATAATCGGAACAAGAGTGGAACATCCGGCATATAACGGAACACCTATTATAACTGCGATCGGTACCGAAAAAATCGAGTCGGAATTTATATGAGCCCTAATCCATTCCGTCGGCACATAACCGTGGATATACGCCCCAATCGCAACCCCGATAACGATAAATGGAAATACTTTTTTAAAAATCCAGGCGGTCTCTTCATAAGTATATTTAAGCTTGTCCTTCATCCCTTTCGGCATTTCCTGCACACAGCCTTTTTTATCTTCTTTTATCAGATCACCTTCAAAATTAAACCTCTGCAAAACCATCCCGCCAAGAACGCCAAGCATAATCCCAAATCCGGCATACAAAAGCGCGATCTTTAATCCAAAAGTCCCGGCCATTAGAACAAAAAGTATCTCATTAACCAAAGGCGAAGTTATCAGGAATGCAAAGGCTACCCCCAAAGGGATCCCGGCTTCTATAAATCCTATAAATAACGGGACCGAGGAACAGGAACAAAAAGGGGAAATCGCCCCGAAAAACGCGGCAATAAAATAGCCGAGGCCGAAACGCTGCCTAGAAAGCATCTGTTTAATCTTTTGTGGAGAAACATAGGTGCGCAGAAAGCTGATCAAAGTTATTATAACCAAAATAGAAAAGGCTATTTTTAAGACGTCATAAATAAAAAAATTAATACTTTGAGCAAGCTTTGCGGCAGGATCAAGACGCAATAGGCCGAAAGTAAACCAGTCCGACATTAAATTAAACATTATTTACCTCCTCAATAATCCGGTTATTTCGGCATAACCCTTTTTCAGCCGCCCTCAAAAATGTTATAATAAAATCATGAGTTCTTCAAGCAAGTATTTTATAGGCATCGACCTGGGCGGCACCAAGATCGCCGCCGGGCTGGCAAACGAGAAAGGGAAGATCATAAAAGAAATTGTTGTCCCAACCGAAGCGCAAAAAGGGCACAAGGAGGTCCTGGAAAAGATTAAAGAAGCGATCCGCGGGATCGGCAACAAAAAACTAAAACAGGTAAAAGCGATCGGCATCGGCTCTCCCGGAACGGTTGACTACGAAAACGGAATCGTCATGCATCCTCCCAACCTCCCCGGCTGGAAAGAGGTCAACCTAAAAAAAATAATCGGCGACGAATTTAAAATTACAACTTATGTCGACAACGACGCCAATTGCGCCGCACTGGCCGAGGCGAAATACGGCGCCGGGATCGGGATAAAAAACTTTGTCTATGTGACCCTTTCAACCGGAATCGGCGGCGGGATCGTCATTAACGGAAAGCTCTACCGCGGAGCGATCGGAGCGGCCGGCGAAGTCGGCCATATCTCTATCATGAAAGACGGGAAGAAATGTTCCTGCGGCAAATACGGACACCTGGAGGGGCTGGCCGCGGGAGGGGCGATCCACCGGCACTACGGCGTAACCGCAATTGAGGTGGCCGAAGGGGCAAAAGAACATAAAAGCTGGGCCTTTAAAATAATCAACGAAGTAGCGGATATCATAGGAATGGGTTTTGCTAATATAATCAATATCTTGAATCCCGAATTAATCATTGTCGGCGGCGGCTTGTCGAATATGGGAGAAACACTCCTCCAGCCGATCCGCTTCGCGCTCAAAAAATACGCTCTCCCCCTCCCCTTTGAATCGGTTAAGGTCGTCAAAGCCAAACTCGGCACCCAAGCCGGCCTACAGGGCGCGGTATCGCTCTGCCTGAAATGATTGCGATCATAGATTACGGCGCGGGGAACCTCAAATCGGTTGAAAAAGCCCTAAACGAACTCGGCATCAAAGCTTTTGTTACCAGTGACAAAGAAGAAATAAAATCGGCCAACGGAGTTATTCTTCCCGGCGTCGGCTCCTTCGATTCCGCGATCAATGAACTGCGGCAAAAGGGGCTGGAGGGAGTTATTATCGAAGCAATCGGGCTTAAAAAACCGTTCCTCGGAATCTGCCTCGGCTACCAGCTTCTTTTTGAATCGTCCGAAGAGGGAAAAGAAAAGGGTTTGGGAATATTAAAAGGAAACGTTAAAAAAATCAAAGAAGGGATTGTTCCCCACATGGGATGGAACCGGCTGATCATAAAAAAGAAAACTCCCCTTTTAAACGGCATCTCTTCGGGCGCGATGGTCTATTTCGCGCATTCCTACTTTCCATCTCCTTCCGATAGTGCTATCATTATGACGGAGACCGATTACGGCATCTCTTTCGCTTCTTCGATTGTGAAAGACAATTTATACGGGATCCAATTCCACCCCGAAAAAAGCGGTGAGATCGGATTAGAGATGTTAAAAAACTTTGGAGGACTCATAAAACATGTTTGAAATAATTCCGGCAATCGATATCCTGGACGGCAAATGCGTCCGGCTTGAACAGGGCAAATTTGAAGCCAAGACCGTTTACTTCAAAGACCCGGTTGAAGCGGCGCTAAAATGGGAAAAAGAAGGGGCCAAGCGACTGCATGTGGTTGATTTGGACGGCGCCCGGACCGGGATCTCCAAAAATTTTCCGATCATTGAAAAAATCGCCGCGGCAGTCAAAATCCCGATCCAGCTTGGAGGCGGAGTGCGCCGGATGGACCAGATCGAAAAAGCGATCGGCAAAGGGATTGACCGGGTAATTTTGGGTACTTCGGCAATTTATAACCCCAACCTGCTTGAAAATGTCTGCAAAAAATTCGGTAGCCGCATCATCGTCGCGATCGACGCCAAAGAAAACAAGGTCGCCGCGCGCGGCTGGAGAAAGGTCTCAAGCAAAGATGTGATCGCTTTTGCCAAAGAGGCGGTTGATTTCGGAGTTAAACGGTTTGTTTATACCGATATCGCGAAAGACGGGATGCTCTTGGGACCAAACATCGAGGGGATTAAGAACTTCGCTTCACAGGTCAAAGCGGCGGTAATCGCGTCGGGCGGCATTTCTTCCGCGGAAGATATTGAAAAACTCAAGACCTTGAAAGTTGAGGGCTGTATCGTCGGTAAGGCGATTTATTCCGGAAAAATCAAGCTGGCTGAAATCCTCTAAAGCTACTTCAACCTGCCCTTTAAAGCGTGGTATTCCTGCCAGATCTCTTTCGGCAGTTTCTCTCCGAACAGTTCGAAGAATTTTTTCTGATCGGCCAAATCTTCCATCCATTCCGACGGCCTGACCGCAAAAAGTTCCTTCAAGTCTTTCTTCTTAAGATTTAACCCGGTCAAATCCAAGCCGTCCAGCTTGGGGACATAACCGATCGGCGTGCGATGAGCGTCCGCCTTGTTCCGGCAGCGTTCAATTATCCATTCCAAAACCCGTAAATTCTCCCCGAAACCGGGCCAGAGGAACCGCCCCTTTTCGTCAAGGCGGAACCAGTTCACATGGAAAATTTTCGGCGTCCGCGCCATTTTCTTTCCCATCTTAAGCCAGTGTTTAAAATAATCGGCCATGTTGTAACCGCAAAAAGGGAGCATCGCCATCGGGTCGCGGCGGACTTCGCCCAGTTTACCAAACTGCGCCGCGGTCCGCTCGGAAGCCATGGTCGCCCCGACATAGACCCCGTGCTGCCAGTTGAATGATTCGTATACCAGCGGAGCAAGAGAGCTCCTTTTTCCGCCGAAAATAATCGCCGAAATCGGGACCCCGTGATGGTGCTCCAGCCGATTTGAAATAGAAGGGCATTGCGTGATCGGAGCGGTGAAACGGGCGTTCGGATGGGCTCCCTTTTCTCCTCCCGGCTTCCACGGCCGCCCCATCCAATCGAGCCCCTCTTTTGGAACCGGAGGATCGCCCCCCTCCCACCAAACCGTCCCGTCTTTTTTCAACAGGACATTGGTAAAGATGGTGTTGCTTTTGATCGTCGCCATCGCGTTCGGATTGGTCTTTGAATTGGTCCCCGGAGCGACGCCAAAAAAACCGTACTCCGGATTGACCGCCCAAAGCGAGCCGTCGGAATCAACCCTCATCCAGGCGATATCGTCTCCCACCGTCCAGATGCGGTAACCTTTTTTCTTTAAACCCTTGGGAGGAATCAGCATCGCCAGATTGGTTTTGCCGCAAGCCGAAGGGAAAGCGGCGGCAATATAGGAAACATGTCCCTGCGGATCTTCCACTCCCATGATCAGCATATGCTCCGCCATCCAATCTTCTTTTTTGGCAAGATAAGAGGCAATGCGCAATGCCAGGCATTTTTTTCCGAGCAGAACGTTCCCGCCGTAACCGGAGCCGACGCTCCAGATGGCGTTGTCTTCGGGAAAGTGCAAAATCAAGCGGCGATTGATGTCAAGGTCGGCTTTGCTGTGGAGGCATTTTGTAAATTCCCCGTCGCGCCCAAGTTTTTCAAGAACTTCTTTTCCAGTCCGGGTCATAATCCGCATATTCAAAACGACATAAATGCTGTCGGTCAACTCCACCCCGATTTTAGAAAAGGGAGAGCCGACCGGCCCCATTGAAAACGGGACCACATACATGGTCCGGCCGCGCATCGCGCCAAAGAAAAATTCTCCCGCCTTCCGGTATCCTTCCTTTGGCGTCATCCAGTTGTTGGTCGGTCCGGCGTCAATTTTTTTTGAAGTGCAGATATAGGTTAAATTTTCGGTGCGGGCGACATCGTTCACCGCGGTCCGGTGGTAAACACAACCGGGAAGCTTACTCTGGTTTAATTTGATGAGTTCACCGGTTGAGACCGCTTCTTTTTCCAGCGCCGCCTTTTCTTCATACGATCCGTCGCACCAGACAATCCGGTCCGGTTTGCACAAATGAGCCATCTCGTGGACCCATTTTTTTAATTTCGCGTGTTTTATCTCCATAAATATATTATATGGTATACTAGACAATAATGCAAAGGACAAAATTATTTTTGATCAGGCACGGCGAGACCGAATCAAATTCCGAATTCCGTTATAAGGGGCAGGAAGAATCCCCTCTGTCAAAACAGGGAATTACCGAAGCCAAACGGCTGGCAAAAGCCCTAAAGATCGTCCCGTTCAAAGCGATCTATTGTTCAACTTTGAGCCGTTCAATTGATACCGCCAAAGCAATCGCAAAGTTCCATAAAGGATTAACTCCCATGGCGGAAGAGGGATTGATGGAGAGATATTACGGTGATTTTGAGAATAAGACCTTTAACGAACTGAAAAAAGAATACCCCAAATTATACAAACAATGGCTCTATTGCCCCAACCAGGCGCCAATCCCAAACGCGGAGACCCTGGAACAGCTGCAAGCCCGGGGGATCAAGGCGGTTAATAAGATTATCAAAAAGCACGCCGGAGAAACGGTTTGCATCGTCGCGCACGGGGGGATCAACCGGGCGATCCTCTTTCATTTCCTCGGCTTGACCCTTGATAATTTTTTCAGGATCAAGCAGGACAACTCTTGTCTTAATATAATTGAAGTCGACGAACGCGGCCCGATGGTCGCTTTAATAAACAGCACTGCGCATCTGGGAGAGAAAAGGATAAATTTTGAGGGGCGGTACTAACTGTCTTCCCTCTTATATCTTTCGGTCGCAATCTCGTCGAGGAATTTGATTTCTAATGCCTGCAACTCTTTTTGATAATCTTTGAAGCGGTTCTCTTTATTCTTCTCGATAATCTTCTTGTCCTTCATGGAAGTGATCAACTTTTCACGCTGGTCTTCCAGCTTCTGGGAGGATTTGATGACCTCTTCAATTTGCTTGTCGAGCCCCTCTTTTAAAATCCCCAAGTGGGCGTGGCGCCTTAAAACCTTTTCAAAATCGGAGACCGGACCTTTTTTAAAGGTCTGGCGGATTTGATGCTCCTCCCCTTTTTTTCGGTCGCGGATCTCTTCTTCCTTCCGCTTTTCTTCAATATATTCCCGCTGGCGGAAGGCGAATTTTTCCTGCTCTTTTTTCTCTTTGATCCCGCGGACTTTTAAGACCGCTTCCAAATTATATTTGAATTTTTTTGGCATCAGTAAAAGATCCCGGTCAGCTGACTGACCGTATCGTCAAACTCTATTTTCTCAAAGGTCCCCTGTTTTAGCAACTCATTGACCTGGTCGATCTTTGAAAGGGCGTAATCGATCTTGGGATTGCTCCCTTTGACGTACGCTCCGATATTGATCAAATCTTCCGCTTCCACGTAGCGGGCCAAAACTTCGCGCAGTTTGGCCGCCGCCTCTTTGTGCTCGTCGGTCACCAAACTGGTCATCAGACGGGAGACGCTGTGCGGGACATCAATTGACGGATAATGGTTCTTGGCCGCCAAGTCGCGGCTTAGGATAATGTGGCCGTCCAAAATCGAGCGCGACTGGTCGGCGATCGGTTCGTTGAAATCGTCCCCTTCCACTAATATGGTATAGAAGGCGGTGATCGATCCGACCACGGAGGTTCCTGAACGTTCCATCAGTTTCGGGAGCAGGGCAAAAACAGACGGGGTGTAGCCGCGGGTCGTCGGCGGCTCCCCGGCGGCCAGGCCGATCTCCCTCTGCGCCATCGCAAAACGGGTGACCGAATCCATCATCAAAATAACTTTGTTGTCCCGGTCTCTAAAATATTCCGCGATCGCGGTGGCGACAAAGGCCGCTTTCAAACGGATCAGCGGCGGCTGGTCGGAAGTCGCCACAATCACCACCGATTTTTTGAGTCCCTCCTCCCCCAGCGACTCCTCGATAAAATCACGCACCTCGCGGCCGCGCTCGCCAACCAGCGCGATCACGTTCACATCCGCTTCGGCGTTCCTTGCGACCATCCCCATCAAGGTTGATTTGCCGACTCCGGAGCCGGCAAAGATGCCGATGCGCTGGCCCCGGCCGATCGTAAGCAACCCGTCAATCGCTTTGACTCTTACTTTTAATGTTTCGGTAACCCTGGGCCGTTTGACCGGATCGGGAGGATCGGCATAAAGCGCCCGCTCTTCTTCCGTTAAAATCTGCCCCTTGCCGTCGATCGGCTCCCCCAATCCGTTTAAGACCCGGCCCAAGATATGCGGTCCGACTTTGACCTGGAGCGGATGTCCGGCCGCAACCACTTGAGATCCGGGTGAAATTCCGGCGGTTGAGCCAAGCGGCATAAGCAAAACGCGGCTCTCTCGAAACCCGACCACCTCCGCAAAGGCCTCTCGCCCCTCTTTCTCTATGCGGATGGTGCAGAGATCTCCAACCGATACCCCTCCAACCTGGGCTTCAATAATTAAACCGACCACCTGCACGACTTTGCCGATCACTTTGACCATTTCGGCCTGCTCTATCGCACGGTGGTATTTTGAAAAATCAATCAGGGTATCGCTCATTTTTCTTCTTCTGATTCGGACAGCTTCCGGAAGGCATCTTCGATAGATTCAATTTTGGTGTTTATACGGGCATCAATGTAGCCGAGATTGGTCTCCACAATACAGCCCCCCGGCTCAATCTGGTTGTCTTCGAGGATTGAAAAACTGCGGATCCCGTCGACAATCCCGGAGAGGCGGTCCTTATATTTCTTGATATACTCGGCATCTTCGCGATTAACCCTAACTATTACCTGTTCCCTGTCGCTCACCCTGCTAATTGCTTCGGATACAATATTTAAACAGACATCGCGGTGCAGTGAGACCTCGGAACGGATGATCTGCTCCGCCGATTTGAGCGCCAGGCGCAAAATTTCCGCCTCGGCATCTTTAATGATTTTTTTGCGGGCTTTGATCGCGTCATTTAGGGTTTCAAGCGCTTCTTTCATCTTTTGCTGTATTTCCGCCTGTCCCTGCCGCTTTCCCTCTTCATAACCGGATCTTTTGGCTTCCTGTTTTATCGTCTCGGCTTCACGCCGGGCACGATAGGTAGCGTCTTCCGCCGGCATTTCTTCATTATTGCCGTAAGTTGAAAGAGGAACTTCTTCTTCTATAACCGGTTCAGGAGCGGGAAACGATTGTTTTTCCAAAAAAACTTCTCCGCTCTCTTTGATTTGTGATTTTTTTATCAGTCCCATGTTTATAGTTTTCCCGCAAAAAGTTCGAGAAGCTGGCTTTTAAGCATTTCGGTAAATTTATTGCTCCGCCCGGTTTTTATGAGATTGTCAATTTCACCCTTTTGCGGACCCAGGTTCATCAGCACCTCTTCTTTTTTAGCCGGATTCAGCATCGAAAGCACAAACGCGGCCACCTGCGGCCGTTCAAAAGAAAAAAGCTGTGCCAGCCGTTTGGCATAAGCGGCATTTAAGCGCCCAAGAGGACTGTCGTCTTCGGCAATAACCGCTTCTTCCGCAATTTGCGGCGGAGGCGGAGCGATCGGCGCCCTAAGCGCTAATCCGCTCTTAAATTCCTTGAGCACCGCCCCCAGCGCGTCGGGAGTCGGTGTCGGCAGATGGTTGATTGAGGTGGCGATCACATCCGCCAGCTCCTCGGGAAGATAGCGCAAGATTCTTGCCGCGGTATCCGAACCCAGAATAGAAAGGAAGATCGTCGCCTTTTCTCTTCCGGTGATGTTCACTAGCCCTCCTCCATCAGCCACTGTTTCAAGAGGTTGGCCACTTTTTCCGGTTCGCGTTCGGCCATATCCTTTATCTGTTTCACCGCATCGGTCGCTTCTTCCGCGGTCGGCGGAGCGTAAAGCAGCTGTTCTTCTTCACGCTCGGGCAGGTCGATCTTTTTTCTTCTCCCCATCCCCACAACAACCAAAACAATAAAGATAAAAAGAACTGCGCCTCCCGCGTAAATTAACCAGGAAGCTTGCTTGGGTTCCGGCTTGACCGGCCAGGAAGTTGCCGCCGCTTCGGTGGAGATGACCGGAGAAGCAACGGCATAAAAAGGGACCAGTTTAATGGCGATACGGTCGCCCCTTTGCTTATTGTAGGGAACCGCCAAAGCCAGGGTCTGATAGATATTTCTTCTTGCCAAAGAAGTCAGAGCGATTTTTTTGTCGACTAAGACCAGAATAGTTATCCGGCTGACATTCGCGCTCACCGTCGCCGATTCCCCCTTAATCTTAAGGCGCGTATAATTTTTATCTTTTGTTTTTCCGTCAAATTCAACCGCGACCTGCGCCACCGCCTTGTTGGGCGGGAAAAAATTATTTAAGACCCGCTGGCAGGCGGACGAGAGCTGCCGCTCATATTCCGACTTGGCCTTGAGCTTCAAAAGCTCCTGGTCTTCAGCCGAAACCGTTTTCACCGGCGCCTCTTTGGTTACAACCGAAACGGCCGCCGCGGTTGCCGGAGGAAGAGGAGGAGGAGGAAGAACCGTTCGCGCGATTGTTTCCGCGGTAAAAACGGTCTGCTGGACGGGCGGCGCGGCAAGGACTGAAAGAATATTTCCTCTTTCATCAACCACCGTAACATTTTCGGGTTTCAGGTTTTCAACCGAACTCGCCACCAGATGTATTATCCCCCGGATCTGTTCGGGCTTAATCCGGTGAGCCGGGTCAATTTTCAAAAGAACCGAAGCGGTGACCGGAGCTTTGGCCACTTCAAACAGTTTCGTCTCCGGCAGGACAATCTGAACTCTGGCGTCAACCACCCCTTCTATTCTTACGATATTTCGGGACAACTCTCCGGAGATGGCGCGGATCAGCTGGATCCGCCGGTCAAAATCGGTCGCTCCCATTCTCGTTTCGTTAAAAATTTCCCAACCGACCACGCCGCCGGTCGGCAGGTTTTTTTCCGCCAGCCCCAAACGGGCGATCGCCGCCTGGTCTTTGGGAACCGCCACCGCCGACCCCTTATCTCTTATCTCATAAGGAATCTTAATTTCTTTAAGGCGGGCAATGACTTTGGCGGCATCGGAGAGGTCAAGATTGGAATAGATCACCGTCATCTTCTCCCCGCCCGGACCACAAGAACGAAAAGAAAAAAAGAGGACTATAAATATGACCAGCACCAAAACCGATATTATTATCGTCAGGCGCTGGTTGGATATCAATTGTGCTCTCGGTTCAGCCATCTATTTATTCTCCTATACCTGCATTTGTGTAATTTCTTTAAAGGTCGTTACCGCCGTATTGATGGTGGTGACCGCCAGCTGAACCATCACGCTCAACTTGGAGGTCTCAACCATCACATCCGAAAGCTCCGCGTCGCCCTTGAGATAGGATTCGATCAATTCGTTTGAACGGATCTCCTGCTTGCTCACTCCGTCTAGAGAATCAATTGCTTTGCTCAACATGTCCTCAAAAGGAGATTTTTGAAATTCCAAAGGAGAAGTCCCGATCGCGGCGGATGAAACCGGTTTGGCCCCTTCATCTCCCAAAAGCTGAGCTAATCTCATATAAACCGGAGCAATTGATTCTGGCATTTTATCCCCCTCCTTTTTATTGCAGCTGCAGGGTTTCCCGCATCATCTGCTTGGTAGAATTGTAAACGGTAATATTGGCCTCATAAAGTTTGGAGCCGTAGATCATGTCAACCATCTCCTTTGAAAGGTTAACATTTGGCATCTGTACAAAGCCAAGATTATCGGCATCCGGATGGGTCGGATCATAAACTTTTTGCAGGGGGGACTGGTCTTCCACCACCTCTTTTATCTCAACCCCGCCCCCGGCCAGTTTGGCCGCCGCCCGGTCAAGGGCTTGTTCAAAGGTGATCGGTTTTTCCTGGTAGACCGCGATCCGCCGGCGATAGGCGCCGCCGTCCAGGGTGCGGGTCGCGTTCATGTTCGCGATATTCGAAGAGATAATTTCAAGGTTCTTTCCCTCTGCCCGTATCCCGGAAGCGCTAATTTCAAGAGCCCTGCTTAATCCCATCTAAATCATCTCCTTCCCTGGCTGGCAATCGTTTTTAGAATCCCTAATTTATTGGAAATCATCTTGAGATAGGCCGAATATCTGACCGAATTGTCGGCCAAAGCGACCATTTCTTTTTCCATGACCACCTTTTTCTCTCCCTGCCGCTCCACCGCCCGGTCAAGCGCTTCGTCAAAATCCATCGCCTTATACCCGGGGGTATTGGCATTGGCAATATTTTGTGAAATGACCGCCTGCCGTTTGGCGGAAAGGCGCAGCGCCTTTTCCAGATCGTCAAAAGACTGATCAAAAACAATCCCTTCTACCATTTTAATTTTTTCCCTTTATCTCGTGTTGAATGTGCTTCATCGCCCTGGCCAAAAGCCGGCAGACCTTGGGTTTTGAAAGGTCCAATTTTTTTGAGATCTCATTCTGCTTCAATCCTTTATTAAAAAACAGGTCAACGACATCGCGCTGGTTTTTGGGAAGGACCCCGATCACCGAAACCAGCCGTTCTTTCAGTTCCTTAAATTCCAGCTCATCAACCGGCCCCCTTTCCCCCTCAACGTTCACTTCCATTCTGGCCGACAAATCTTCAAGCGACATCAAATACATCAAGGCCGATGCCGAAACGATCTTCTTCACCCTGTTGACCGCCAGCTTAAATTCTGATTCCGAAAGCTCTTTCTTTTCCAGCAGCTTCTCTTCTCTTTTTGTAATGCGGGACTTAACCGTTTCCTTATACCCTTTTTTCGCCAGGTCCCTGATCATCACCTGCACCCGGTAGGGAACCGGGCTGTAATTTTTCAGGCCGTCCAAAATCTCGCCGCGAACCCGGTACGACGCGTAGGTCTCAAACTTTACCCCGCGGTCGGGATCAAACTTTTCCCAGGCCTTCATCAGTCCGACGGTGCCGTCCGAAACCAGGTCGTTATAATCGACATTCGGAGGAAGCCCCTTCCCCGAAACCATCGAAGCTATAGAATGCACCAAAGGCATATAGGCCTCAATTGAAACCGGTAGTTTCTTATTTTTTGCCGGTGCTATTTTCCAGTCCCTCCAATCCTCCCTGGCTTTTTATCCGTTCCGCCAGTTTATCGGCAAAAATCTGAACCGCCATTTCCCTGTTGCGCTTGGCGGAAGCCATCAAAAGCAAAGCGTCTTCGTCTTCTTCGTCATCGGAAAGAGAAGAGGATAAAAGCATCTTTTCCGCCATCTGGCGGCAAAACATCTTTAAAAACTCGTCCGAAGCGTTTTCACGCCCTACCTTATTTTTATTGGAAAGAGCGGCAACATCAAGTATCGGATCAAAATTTATGCTCTGCACCTACATTACCTCCAGGTCGGCGTTCAACGCGCCGGCCTTTTTGATCGCCTGTAGGATCCCAACCAAATCCTGTGGATTGGCGCGGATTGAATTTAACGCCCTGACCAAAGCCCCCAAAGTCGGTCCTTGCGGGACGGCACGCACCCCAACACTTTCACGTTTTGTAACTTGCGCGTTTGAATGGGTCCTCAAAGAGGTGGTCTGGGTATCGGTCCCGTCGCTGTCGAAGCGCAGGTTGTTAACCGAAACCTGGATACCGCCGAAAGAAACCGCAAACGGGGCCAGACGGACATTTTCGCCGATGACAATCGTTCCGGTCCGCTCCGAAATCACCACTTTTGCCACCGTATCCGGAATTAAGGTCAGGTTTTCGATCCTGGCCATCAAACCGACCAGATCGGATCCGCCGGTTGAAACTTTAACCGTTCCGGCATCTTCCGCCCAGGCGGTTACTCCGGCTCTTGAGATTGACTGCACCATCCGGTTGGCGGTAGTATTGTCAGGCTGATCTATTACGATCGTAATTTCGTTTTGGGCGGCAAAGGTGATCGGAACCTCTTTTTCAACCAATGCCCCTCCTGGAATTGTCCCCGCCGTCTCTTTGCTTTTGCGGATGGGAGACAAGGTCGGAGCAATTTGCGGAGCTCCGACTAAAATATTTCCCTGCGCCACCGCGTAAACCTTTTCGTCAATTCCGGAGAGCGGCGTGGTCAAAAGGGTCCCCCCTTGCAGACTGGTCGCGTCTCCCATCGACGCGACTGTGACATCAAGCTTTTGCCCCGATTTAACATAAGCGGGTAATTTGGCAGTCACCATCACCGCCGCCACGTTGCGCGATTTGAAATCAACTCCCTGCGGCATAACCCCCATTTTTGACAAAAGATTCGTCATCGCCTGCTGGGTGAAGCCGGTCTGCTGGGTATCGCCGGTGTTGCTCAACCCGACCACCAGACCAAAACCCATCAGCTGGTTTTCCCTTGCTTCAAGTATGTGGGAGATGTCTTTGATGCGGACAGGGGGCGATGCGGCAAAGCAACTGGCCGCAAATGACAAACAAAAAATTACAAACAATATTCTTTTCATATTAAAAGATCCAATTGAGGAAGCGGCTTAGCCATCCGGGAGCCTGCGCTTCGTCTATAACTCCGGTCCCTTTGACCACAATATCGGCATCGGCAACCTGATAGGAATAAATAGTATTGGTGATGCTGATATCTTTTGAGCGGATTATTCCGCCGACGCTGATATCCTGCGTCTCTTCGTTGATCGCCATCTTGTGCTTGCCGGTTACCCGCAAGTTGCCGTTTGCAAGTATTTCGGTAACAACCACCGCGATCTTGGCTTTTAGGGAAGAACTTCGTTCTGTTTTCCCGGACCCGGCGTATTTATTGCTAAGCTGGCCGTCGATTGAAAGATCCTGTGGAACCAGCGCGGTTAAACGATTGATGGTGTGATCAAGCTTGGCCCCAAAGTCATCTTTAACACTTGTATCGGTCCCCGACTTTTGGATGGCGGAAGTTGATTCAATGACCAGGATCGTAATTATGTCGCCAATCTTATAGGACTTGTCGGGCGTATAGGGCGAGGCGGAATCCTTCTCTTTCCAGAGGGAATCTGCATCTGCCGATAAAATCCCAAATCCCAATATCAAAATCCCAATGAATCCTAAAATCTTTAAATAATTAAAAGATTTGGATTTTTTTGATTCATTTGGATTTGGGATTTTGTCATTTGTCATTTTCATAGTTGCACTTCCACTTCACCCGTGGCCGTTATTTTCCCGTTTAAAATATCTCTGGATCCGGTTCTCCGCAATTTGATCTTGTCGCCGACGGTCCCTTCCTGAAGCGCCTCCCCTTTTGCCTCCACCCTGATCCCATCCGACTGGGCCAAAATTGAAACCTCTTCCCCTTTTTTGACGTCCGGAATTGATTTTACCATATAACCGGCCAGGACCGCGCCGGAAGACACATAACCTTTGGCCTGTTTTCCCAACACCTCACTTAGCGAGGTGAAATATTTTCCGCTCAAAGAGAGGATATTCTGTTCGGAAAGCGCGATCGAATCGGCATCAAAGACCTCGTCTTTTTTTATGCTCCTCGCCGCAGCTACCACTTTGTCTTTTAGCGCCACTTCCGTCCGGATAAAAATCTTCTCCTTTTCAACTCCATTATCGATAACCTGAACGGGAAGAATGATACTGCGGGTTATTCCGCTGGTCGGATAAATTTCCGGAACGGTGATTGAAACATTTTCCCCATAAGAAGCAAGCTGGCTGGCCGTCCTGCCGTTTAGCGCAAAGACCACCATCAACTTATCCTTGTTCCATGAGGGGTTCTTGCCAACGATGTAATCTTTAATCGCCTTTTCAATCCGCGCGTTCAGCGAATCATCCGCCGCAATCGGACTAACGGCAATCAGCAAACAGCAAATGATTAAAAAAATAATTCTCATTACCCTTGTTTCATCCTTTCAACATTGGTGATGATATTTTCGTAGCTTGAAACCGCTTTGGTGATCGCTTCAAAAATGCGCTGGACCATCACCATCCGCATCATCTCGGCGATGACATCGACGTTCGATTCTTCCTGGGCATACTGGGTGATCGTTCCAAAGCCGATATCCGCCGCGTAGCCGGTGATGGCAGATCCGGAGGCCTCCGTCTCCGCGTAAAGATTCTGTCCCAGCGACTTTAAACCGGCCGAATTGTTAAATTTAGCCAGGGTAATCTGCCCAACCTGGGTTTGCGAGGTTGTATTATTTATCTGCGCGAAGATAGTCCCATCTTGTTGAATGATAACCGAGGTGGTCCCTTCGGGCAACGTTAATCCCGGCTCCAGGATATGCCCGTTGGGATCAACCAGATTTCCTTCGTTGTCGGCGTGTAAATTCCCCGCGCGGCCGTAAGCGACCGTGCCATCCGGCATCTTAAAAACCAAAAAACCTTCTCCCTGGATCGCGATATCGAGAGGATTGCTGGTGGTTGTAATTTTCCCCTGTGTAAAATCGGAACGGGTGGCGGAAACTTTGACGCCGGTACCAAACTCCGGAATAACTTCCGGAACGTCGGTCATCTGTTCGTCAAGTATGTCTTTAAAGCTTTTGGGGACATAGGTTAAGCTCTCCATCTCGGTTCGGCTCTTTTTAAAACCGATGGTCTGGGAATTAGAAAGGTTATTGGTTATCTCAAGCATCTCGTCTTCATAAGCGGAGAGCCCGGTCGCGGCTACATATAACGGCTGAAACATATTTTATCCCTCCTCTTATTGGCTGTTCTTTGTGATCGTCATCAGCCGGCTTAAATTGGCATCCCGTTCTTTTACGATCTGGCTGACCGAATTGCCATAATGCTGCTGCAGGATCATGTCGCGCATCCCGTCCATAATGCTTGAGTTTGCCGATTCCAAATAGCCCGGCACGACTCTGGGGGATTGGACAACCGTTTCGTTGACGCTGTTATTGGCATCCACAAAAAAAGATCCGTTCACGGTGGTCAGGTTTTGAAGGTCGCTGTCGCCGATTTCAACCACTTTTATCCGGTCGCTTACAATTCCGTCCACCCTTACCTCCCCGTATTCACTGATCTCAACCGTACTACCCGGAGGAACAGTAATCGGACCTTTTTCTCCTATCAAAGGATAACGACCGGTTGAAGAGACCAGGCTACCGTTCGCATCCTGCCTGAATCTTCCGTCCCTGGTAAATCCTTCTCCCCACGGACCCAAAACAACAAAGAATCCCTTTGAAGCCAAGGCAAGGTCGGTCGGGTTTCCGGTTGGAGCCAGAGCTCCCTGGCTCTGGTCATAGTGGGTTCCCTGGATGCGCGGAGCCAGCGGCTGTAGTTTTCTCTCCGCGGCGGCAAGTTCAAGAGGAAAAGATTTTACCGTGACGTCGGAGCCCTTCCAGCCGGGGGTCTCGGCATTGACCATTTTATTGATCAGGCTCTTGACGTTTTCTTCTGATAAATTCAGTCCGGCTTGTCCTATTTCAAAGATAGGATCTGACATGGGAAAATTATAACACTTGAAGAGTAAAAAGCAACTACTTCTTTTCGCGCATCTTCTCAAGAAGGCGTTCGCGTTTTTCGGCCATGCGGTCGAGTTTGTAGACGAAGAAAAGGACTTCGGCGACCAGGACGTAAAGTTCCGGCGGAACCTCCGAATCAAGCTCGATTTTAGAAAGTAGCTTAGCCAGTTCGGGGTCTTCGTAGAGCGGAATTTTATTTTCTTCGGCAATGCGCAGGATCTCATCCGCCACCGGACCGCGCCCGGAGGCCAAGACCAAAGGAGCCCGGTCTTTCTCCACATTGTAACTTATCGCGATCGCCGTTTTTTTCTTTTCTTCTTCAGCCATTTTTACGTCTCCAAATCTATTTTGCGCAATTGCTGTTCCAGGTTGGGAACCAGGGGTATCAGGTAGGGCTTGACCGAACACATCGCGGGGTCAACCTTCACCTGATAGCCGGAAACGACAAAATTCTTTTCGGTCATTTTTTTCTGCAGTTCCGCGAACTCCTGCGAAATCAGCTGGCGGGCTTCGTCGCCGTATTCTTTTTCGTTAAAAATAAAAATAACGTAGACCCGCTTTCCCTTTACTATGACCGAACAGACCATCTTTCCCAGATTTGTGGTATGCATCGACATCACGATCTGGGTGTTCTCGTAATCGATCTTTGATTTTTTTCCTTTGCCGTCGCGCTGGACGACAATTTCAATGTTCTTATCGGCGTTCGCCCCCTGGTTCGGAATCTGTTCATAAAGGTAGTTTACCTCCGAACGCCCCTTTTGGGAGAGTATCCCCTGCGCCGCCAGGTTGGCAATCGCGGCATCCGCCTTGGCCAGAGTTTCGGCCAGCGTGGAAGATAAGGCCTGCGCCCCCGCCGATTCGGAATGCTGCTGCTGCATCTTCCCCTGCACCCCTTCCAGCAGCGCCTTCATCCCCCGCAAATCATCCATCATGGTTTTTGCGGTGATTTTATTGTTGCCCGAAAACTGATATTTGGAAGCAAGGTTTTGGAGCATATCGTCGAATTGGGCAAACAGGGCGCCAAGCTGTGAAACCAGGCTCGGATCAAGCATCCCCTTGGCCGCTCCCATTGCAGAGGTCAAATTCCCCATGCTCTCCTGGAGCGCCGCAAGCTGGGCGGTCATCTGCGGGTTTTGCGCGAAATAATTTGCCAGCGTTTGCAGTGCTTTAGGGGAATCGATCCCTTTCATCAGAAGAAGGATTGCCGCTTCCTGCATGTTCATTCCTTTTTCCGTCCCCTGGAGCATTGAAAGAAGTTTGACAAAGTTGGCGCGCGAAAGTTCAACCCCGTCGCGTAGCATGGTTGAAGCGAGCTTGGAATTAAATTCGGTGTCTGGGACCCCGATCGATTGCAGATGCGCTTTGATATCTTCCATGGTGAGGGCGCGGGCAATATTCGGCGTTGATTTTGCGGGAGTTCCGGCTTTTAGTTCTCTCCCAACCGCTTCAACTGCTCCGGCCTGGGTTGAAGGGGCAGTCGTTGACGCTGGAGCGGAACCTTTGACTCCTCCGGCGGTTTGGGTGGCTTGGCTGGCATCTACCGCGGATGAAGAAGACGACCCTTTTCCGGTCGGCCAGATAATCGGCTTACCGGGATGGATTCCCCCCGCGGATGTATTTAGTTCTCCACCAGCCATAATTCGCCCCCATTATACACATATTTGTCGAAAATAAGAAAGAAGAAATTGCGGACTATTTTTTAGCGGGAGCTTTGGCGGGAGTTTCAGGAGCGGCGGACTTGCCTGCAGCGGCTGGCTGGCCAGGAGCGGCAGCCGGCTGATTTTCAGTTCCCGGGACCGCGGCTTCGGTAACCGGTGCGGCGACAACAACTTCTTCTTCCTTAGTCGGCGGGATGACATGGACCACCGTTTCGGTTTCGGCGGTCACAACCTCAATTCCGGATTTGATCATTGCTTTCAGGTCGGAGACTTGGATAGCATCTCCAATTTTAAGAGAAGCAACATTGACCTCCACCTTATCCGGAATATCCGACGGAAGACATTCAATCTCAAGTTCGGAAAGCGATTGGACCAAAATACCGCCGTCTTCTTTAACTCCGATTGACACCCCGACGCATTCGATCCGAACGCTGGTGTGGATTTTTTCTTTCATGTCTATTTTCTGGAAATCAACGTGAAGAATCTGGTCGGTGACGGCGTTATACTGAATATCGTGGGTGATGACCGGAATCTCCTCTTTACCGGAAACCAGAAGGCTTAAAAGGATGTTGGATCCGGCTCCGCCGCTGATCGCTTTTTTATATTCTTTGGAATTCAAGGTGAGATGAAAAGGAGCATAGCCCTTTCCGTAAACCACCGCCGGCAACAACCCCTTGGTACGCAGGTGCTTTACCTTTTTTCCGATCTCTTTTCTCTCTTCGGCTTTTAACTCAAGCTTTTCCATTACAATATTATTTTAGCACGATTTTAGGATCGAGACAAGCGGTTCTTCTTATACCATTGCAAAATCTGCCCCGCCACCTGTGCGGCGGAGCGGTCGCCGTGCTCGCCGTGCTCGACAAAAACGGAGATGACAATTTCCGGATCGTCGGAAGGAGCGTAACAAAGGAACCAGGCGTGCGGAAGGCCGGGATTTTCGGCGGTACCGGTTTTGCCGGAAGCGGGCAAACCTTCCACCTTTGCCGCTCTCCCGGTGGCGCGATCAACCACCTCGCGTAAAGCCTGCCGAATCTCCGGAAAAATACCGGCGGCGCCAACCTCTTCCGGACTATTCTGAAAAATAACTTTCCCCTCGGCATCGTAAATCTCTTTAACCAGATAGGGCTTGAATCTCTTTCCGGTCGCAATCTCCGCATAAACGGATGCCATCTGTATTGGAGTAACCAAAAGATACCCCTGCCCGATCCCGTAATTGATCGTTTCTCCCTCAAACCAAATCTGTTTCAGCTTCTCTTTTTTCCAGGTTTTATCCGGAACCAGTCCCGCTTTTTCATTGGGAAGATCAATCCCCGTTTTCGTCCCCAGACCAAATTTGCGCGCGAACGAAGCGATCGTATCCGGACCCAGGCGGAGCGCCAGTTCATAAAAAGCGACGTCACAGCTCCATACCAGCCCCTCAACATATGTCAGTGTTCCATGCCCTCCCTCTTTCCAACAACGGGCAATCCGGTTTCCCATCTTCCTGAAACCATGGCAGGTAATTGTTTCTCCGGCCCTGAATTTATTTTCGGCAAGCGCCGCCTGGAGGACGATCGATTTAAAAATTGATCCCGGAGGATAAGCGGAAAGGGCGCGGTTCATGAAGGGATGGCTACGCTGATTGATCTTTTCCCATTCCTGCATCGGATCATAGGCCGGATGGGAAACCATCGATAAAATTTCTCCGTTTTTGGGATCAAGCACCACAACCGCCCCGTTTTTCCCTTTCATGAAGTCGTCAACCGCGTCCTGCAGTTCGGAATCGATCGTAAGCGCAATGTTATTCCCCGCGATCGGTTCAAGTGTTTCGATCATCCGGATCGGCTGGCCGAAAGCATCGACTTCCAACTTCTCCCCCCCTTCAACCCCCCTCAAATATGAGTCGTAAACTTTCTCCAGGCCGTCTTTGCCGATCAAGTCACCGCTGCGATAACCGGGACCGAGCGCATCCAATTCTCTCCGATTTATCTCTCCGATGCTTCCCAGCATTTGCACTCCGGAAGATTTGTGCGGATAATCACGCAGAGGGTAAACCACAATTTTTACTCCGGGAAGCGTTTCGGCCGATTCTTTGATCTTTGTAACCGACCGCGGAGGAAGATCGGAGATAAGTTTCACTCCTTCGTAGGAAAGCGCTTTTGAACTTGAGACTTTGGCAAAAAGCTCCTGATAGGAAATCCCGGTTTTCCGGGAAAGGTCCCAAAGGACCCTCTGCCGGTCTTCTTCCAAAAGTTCGTCCGGAAAAAACAAAAGTGAGAAGACCGGACGGTTGCGCACCAGCACCCTGTCAAAGCGGTCGTAAATAATCCCCCTGGGGGCCCTGATACGAGAAACGCGGGAAGCATTTTCATCCGCGAAGCGGCCGTATTCCCCGTGGCGAAAAATCTGCAGTTCAACCAACTTCAAGAAAAAAAAGAACAGCACCAACGCTATAAAAAAATAAAAGAGTCGGCCGCGGCTCTCACTCTCCATAAAGATTAAATCTCTTCACAAGCTGGAGAAAAACCGGAAGCAAAATTAGGTTTAAGAGAGTGGTAAAAATAAGCACGGACAAAAAGCCGGCTGCCGGAATAACCTCATGTAAAAAGATAATTCTGAAAAATGTTTTTAAAACCACCGTCAATGGCGAGAAAATCACGACAAAAACATAAGAAAGCCGTTCAAATTCCAGGATCAGCTTATCTTTTATAAAAGTGATCACCGCGGCAATCACGGTCTTGGTCAGCGTGTTTAAGAAAGAGACCGAAAAAAGGATATCTTCAACAAACCCAACCGCGAAAGCAAACGCCACCCCCCCTTCGGCCGAAGCGTGGATGGAAAAGGTAACCGCCAAAAGCAAAAACAAATCCGGCCGGATCCGAAATGGCCAGATATTTTCGATAAAGACAAGAAGCGCGATAAAGAGTAAAAATTTAATTGTCTTTTTCATTCTTTCACCACATAAACAAAGTCGAGCCGGGAAAAATTAACCGACGGGAGGACCTCTACTTCCCGAAACAGGCTCCTTTCGTTTCCGCTGATCTTAAAAATATGGCCCACCATTACACCGGGGAGCAGGTCGCTTGACGCTGATACCTGTACCTCTTCCCCAATCAAAATTCTTGTTCCGGAAGGGACATACATTAATTTTACGGTGGCGGATCCGTCCCCAACCGCCAGGGCCTCGATCCGGCTCTTGGCCGTCCGGACGCTTACCGTACTCTTGAAATCGGGAATCATTCTAACTTTGGAAGAAAACCGGCCGACTTCAATTACACGGCCAACCAAGCCGTTAAAAGACAAAACCGTCGCCCCCGGATAAATCCCCAAGTTTTTTCCGCAATCGATGACAAGATAAGAATTCCACAAGTCGTGCGGGCGGCTGATAATTTGCGAAAGGATCACTTCTCTCATCGCGCGGCGCGGACGCATTGAGTAGGCCCGGCGCATCGCGCTGTTTTCACCCGCCAGCGCTTCTACTCTCAATAATTCGGCTTTTAAAAAATCATTTTCTTCTTTAATTTTCCAATTCTCTTCCGCAAGTCCGCGCACCGAAGCGACAAAAGAAAAAAAGCGACCGATTGAATTGATCCCGGAAAAAGAAAGCCATTCAACCGGATAAGCGACAATTTCAATCGTGGATTTAAAAGCAGAAACGACTCCCGATTTGGCCACTCCCCCGAAGTTGAGGGCCAAAGCCGCCAGCAGGAATAAAATTACTACTGTTTTGGAATACACATTAAATCGTCTTTTTAGGAGTAATCAATACCTTTTTCAACACATCAATCTCTTCCAATATTTTCCCGGTCCCGTAAGCGACGCAGGAGATCGGATCATCAACCACATAGACCGACATGTCGGTCTCCTGGGCCAAATGTTTGTCTAAGCCCCTAAGCAGTGAACCGCCCCCTGCCATGACGATGCCGCGGTCCATAATATCGGCGGCCAGCTCCGGCGGGGTTTTTTCCAAAGTGATGCGAACCGCGTCGACAACTGTCGCAACCGGTTCAGCCAGTGCGTCACGGATCTCCGAAGAAGTTAAAGTCAAAGTTTTGGGAAGTCCGGTCACCAGATCGCGGCCTCTTACTTCTACCGTTCTCTCTTCCGGCAACGGATATGCCGATCCGATATCTATTTTAATTTGTTCGGCGGTCCTTTCCCCGATCAGCAAATTATAATTTTTTCTGCAATGGGCAACGATCGCTTCGTCCATCTCATCTCCGGCAACACGGATCGATTTGGAAACAACGATCCCGCCCAAAGCCAAAACCGCGACTTCGGTGGTTCCTCCCCCGATATCAACAATCATTGATCCCGCCGCTTCCGAAACCGGCAAGTTGGCTCCAATAGCAGCCGCCATCGGCTCTTCAACCAGGTATGCTTCTCTCGCCCCCGCATGCATGGCCGCGTCAAGGACCGCCCGTTTTTCAACGCCGGTAATACCGGACGGAACTCCGACAACGATTCTCGGGCGGACAAAAGCGGAACGGTTGTGGCTCTTATTTATAAAGTGGCGCATCATCATTTCGGTGATCTCAAAATCGGCAATTACGCCGTCACGCATCGGACGGACCGCGATGATATTGGCCGGAGTGCGGCCGAGCATGCTCTTGGCCTCGTTGCCGATCGCCAGCGCCTTGTTGGTGTGTTTGTCGATCGCCACCACCGAAGGTTCGCACAGGATGATCCCTTCCCCTCTCGCGAAAACGAGAGTGGTCGCGGTGCCAAGGTCTATGCCAAGGTCTCTTGAAAAATGACCGAAAACATAATCATAAAGTCCCATTTACTATTCCCCCTTATTTTGTTACTACCGCTTCAAAACCGGCCGCTTTAAGCGCGGAAACGGTTGTGTTGGCGGCGGTGACCCGATAATATTTTCCGTATTTTGTAACCGAAGCGCTGAAACCCTTTGCTTTCAGTTCGGCCGCTTGTTTAGTCGCATTCTGATGATTGCTGAAAACGCCTACCTGTAAAAGAACTGTCGGCTTGACCACTTTTGCCTTTACCGGTGTCTTTACGGGAGCCGGAACAATTTTAGAAACTTCCGGTGTCGCTAAAATATCCGTTTCAACTTCAATGCTGATATCGGAAGCGGTGGCTTCCGTTTTCAACTGCGGAGGAATTAAATTCGAAGGGAGTTTTTTGGTTGGCATCAGCAATTGTTTGCCGACCATAAAACTGATCCAAAAGCTTCCCGCGATTACCGCGATCAAAACGATTACCATTAAAATTTTGCGCAACCATTCGGACATTTAAATTCCCCCTCTGCCCTTTTAAGGGCTATTATAGGATATTTTATTGTAACCCATTTTGAGTACGTCCGCAACCAGAAAAAAAGGGGAACTTCTTATAATAAGTCTTCATAAGTCTTCGACCAGCCGGAAGCTGAGGATGAGGAAACGAAACTCCGGAAGGTCGTAGTCGTAGAGGTACTCGTCGTCCTCCTCGGAAAGGAGAACCTTTTTTGTGCCAGCATAATCAGTAGACGTCCATTCAAAATTAGTAATCCGTTTTAATTGACTTCGCAAAGCTCTTACCGCTATCAACCATTCCTTTTCCGTCGGAAGCCGAAGTTTCTTTCCGGTCTTTTTTCTAGCCCAGGCAATAAAGGCATTAACATCATCCATGTTCACAAAAACAATATCCGATAAAGGGGCATTTTCACTTCCAATTATTTCCAAAAGCTTATCAGAGTTATGTCCCGCGGGAGTATATTTTTCCTCCTTCGCGAACAACCTAAACATCTCTCTTGTAATTTTTCCCGCCATAAATCTAAAATTTTCTCCCGGAACATCAAGCATTCCAAGATCAAGAGAAGTAGCAACCACAAACCGCTCCTCCAAATACGCTTTCATCGCTCCATTCGCAATCATCTTCCGAACCAGCGGCCGGGAGATCGGCAGGCCAACAGCACGCAGAGCATTAACCATTTCCGGATCACCGGCATCGGGATTGCCTTGCAGTCTCTCAAGCAACGCCCTCCCCGCCGCTTCTACCGCCTCCGCGTCTATCTTTATCCCCTCAAACGCTATTAGTTTAAAATTGATCATTTATTTGTTCCCCCAACCAATTCCCCCGCCCTGGAATACATAATTTCGTCAACGCTCTCGTTCCCCCGCATTATCCTGATCCTGACATCGTGTTCCAGTTTTTTTCGGGATTCTATCAAAAATTCCCGGGCGTTCCGCCACCCCTCGGGGGAATACTTTTTTAAATAATTAAAAATATTGCTCCAAAAAGTGACTTCGTACTCTTCTCCCGCCGCGTTCTTATTCTTGCGTTTGATCTCGTCCTCCGCATATAAAGCGATCGTTGAGAAATTAAGCGGGCGGTCAACCACCGTAAACTTTGAGTTCTTGACGATCTCAAGGAGCCCTTTTTCCGCCGCCTCAAAATGCCGGCGATAGAGCGTAAGCAAAGAGCCGTTGCCCAAATGGGATATTTCTCCCATTACCCCGGCAAAATCAATCTTCCCCTTCTTCATGTGCCTGAAAATCGGCGCCAGGGTCAAAAAAGAAAACGACTTCATTTCCGGAAAGCTGGAATCGTAAAACCAGCTGTCGGCGATATAAAGAGAGAGCTGGCCAATCCGCTTTTTGGCGCAAATCTTAGCGATCGGGCTGTCAATCCCTTTTCCGGGGAGCCAGTCGGCAAAAACTTCCTGCAAATCCCCCAAAATATTGGGCCCCAAAATTGAGGCCGCCTGCGCCAAAGCGGAAAAGTAGGATCCGTGATTCAGCTCATGCCACAAAAGATTGTCGATAAAAGCGGAAATGAGCTTTTTTTCGCCGCCAAACTGCTTCAGGGTATGCTTCCTGATTTTTCCTTCTAAACCGGGAGAGGGATTGCGCCACTTCTGATAGAAAAGAAACCGGGCGGAATTCTCCCTTAAAAAGATATTCTTGTCCCCCGCCAGCATCGCCGCCATCAACAGATGACAGCCGGGAGTTGCCGCCGTTTCGGCCTTGAGATAGTGGACGCGAAAGCCGGAAATTTTTTTAACCTTCGCTTCCCCCAGCAGATAAAACTTCTGCCCACCGTAAAAACCGCTGCAGAGGCGAAGATTCGATTCCTCTTTTAATAACAAATCGTTGACGGCGGAACAATCACTAACCGCGTAGCGCTTCCCTTTTATTTTCAGGCGAAAGTCCCGCTCCATACGCTCAAGCTCTTCCACATCAGAGGGGAGAACGTATTCGGAAATCAATTGCCTAACCATTACATCCAAAAGGCCAAGAGATAAAGTGGTCAGCTTTTGCTTGAAGGGAATCTTAAGCAGGTGATAACAAAAAGAAATCTGGATCGCCTGCCAATTAAATCCTTCCGGAAGCTTTTTCCCCCATAGCATAAACTGGATCAAAGCCAGTTTATTTATTTGTCCTTTTATCTCTTCCGCGATACTCATCCATTTCCCCTTACGGCTGCAATTGGGCAACCATGGCCGCTTCGTCGATTCCGGTTTTTGCCAAAGAATCTATTTCCGGTATGCTCAAAAGCTCGATCTTATCGCCGCTTGACAACAGCAGGTGACCAATCCCTTCCGGCATTTGGCTTGTCAATTGATTAATCGTCCCCGGATTTGCCAATTCAACCTTGGTCTGCAAATAATCAAAAGTAGTTACTCTGCTTTTTAGCGCTGCAGGCAAGTTGGCATTGACCATCCTGCTTTCGGTCGGCAAAAGATTGTAGGCCGTTAAAACACCGCCAACTTTTTTAACCCCGACTCCAATCTGTATGTTCATTTTTCTTTCACCTCCTTTAAAAAATTAATCCAATTTCTCTTCTTCCAAATATTGTGACGCGCCAAAAGACTTTCCCGAAACCGACACTTCAAGCCATAACCCGCCTTTTTTTCTTCTGACTTTAAGCAGGGCAACCGCTCCGCCGGCGCCGCTAAACACATCATCGGCAAATGGCCCCCTCTTTTCTTTTATCGCCTTGTTTAGAAAAACAGCCGCTTTCTCCAATAGCGCTCTATCCCCCAAGAACAACGCAACCGTATCGACGGCTAAAGGATCTACTTCATCCACTTGGCACACTTCGAGTTGGTTCGGAGGTGTCGCAAATCGCGCAATTCCTTCCCATTTTTTCAGTTCGGAATTTACGGCCTTGGCCTGATCACTCGTTTGGTTCAGCAACTTGTTTATGAAACATAAAAAATTAGCAGGATTGGAAGTCGCCAGCCACTTCTCCGAAAGGCCGGACAAAAACTCTCTCGCCTTTCTTATTTTCTCCACGTTCCCGGCCCCCTCGATTAACCGCTCGGCGACCAGATTAAACATTCGGTAAACCGCGGTATGTTCGCAGATTTCAGACAGCGCGACAATTGTATTTGCAAGTTGTAGCGCCAGCTCAAAATCTGCCGGCAGATCCGTTTCAACCAAAGCAGCTACTCCGTCTGCCAAACGCGGCAGGATATTCCCGGCAAAGCTGGAATCTTCTTTTCCTTTTTTAACTATTTTAGGAACAGCCGGCAATCCCCGTTTTTTAAGCGCATTGGCCGCAATGCCGCTCCAAAAATCGACTTGTTCCGAAGAAACCAGCCCCAAAAAATCAACCCCCAAAATTTCATCCAATGAAACGGCGGAAGAATTTTTCCTTCTTCGCAGAGCCCCGGCCAGCGCTTTTTGCCCGCCGGCTTCAATCTCGGCAATATCCGCGTCAATTTCTTCTTCTGTATACGGCCGTTCTTCCGGTGAAGCCGCCTGCCGGTTTAATTCTCTCTTCACCAATACGGTTTTCGCCAGGGCTACCGCCGCTTTAAAATCGAGCACACCGGCTTTTCCACTGGCTGTGGAGCGCGCACCTGCCACAGGAGAAGCGTTTAGCGCTTGCCGGAAAATATCCAGCAAACCGCCGTTGACCGCGACATGCTTTGCTAATCTCTCCGCCAATTTCCCCGCAAAGGGAGTCCCGTTTATTTCTTCAATCAGGGTAAAAGCTCTCTGCCAGGATTCCTCCGGCAGGATTGACCGGGGCACAACGTCAAATTCTTCGATAAACCGGCCAACCTTTTCTGAAATTTCCGCTTTTTTCCCGGCGTCATCGGAAGGATTAGCCTCAATTTGACGCGCGAACGAATATCCGCCCATTTGAATATTCAGCGTAAGCGTCCTATTCCCCATTTCAATATTTAAGCGGCAGTCCTCCTGGCTTAGTAACTTGCGCAAGTATACGTCGGCCGATACCCGCAAAAGGAAATCGGTACCGCTTAAGATCTTCTCAAAATCTTCCACAGTACCATTTTCCACTTCTATGCTTCCTTTTGCCGATAATGAAGCGAACAGGGCGGCAGTTTGACCGATATCTTCTTTCTCCGGAACAAATCCCGTCGCCAGATTAAGCATCCTCTTTTTCTGCTCTCTCTCCTGTGCATGCCTTTCCGTTTTTGACTTGAGATCATTGCGGACTGGGATATCTATTTCCGCTTCTTCCAGCGCTCTTAACAACAAGAAATCAAAAACCGGAGCGTCAACCCGCACCATGCCGACAGCATCAAGAACATACTCTTCGACCTCTTCAGCGGATCCCGCCAGTTCCGCGGCATTTTTTAGATGTCCGCTGAAACAACTGTGTACCCTCTTAAATTCGTCATTCTCCGCCAGATCGGCAAAGGGTATTTCGTCCCAGGCCGGCAATCTGTCTGTAATAAATTGTTTTAGATAATCGGTGTCTTCCGCTTTTTTCGCGTCAAAAGCCGCAGGCGGCTTGGCCGGCTTGGTTCCGGCCGGTTTGGCGGCCGGCGCGGCGGCAGTTTTGGGCTGTTTTGGTACCGGCGATTTGAACCAGTAAACGACCCGGCTCTCTTTTCCATCCTCCCCCTCCTCGATATAAAACCCCAAATCAACCCTATCGCCAAACCGCTTTTTTAACTCCGCATAACCGCGGAAAAGGGAAAGGTCAAGAGTTAATCCCTTCTTTTTATTCGCTTCAAACAGTTGTCTGAGAGCTTCCGAATCGGTTGCCCCGCCTTCCGAATAAATCCTAAGCACAGCCAGTTCTTTTTCGGTCAGTTTGCAAGGGACAGCAATCTTAAAACCGACGCTGTCGGATTCTATCCCCCATTCGCAGACGGCGTTTACCGCAGCGGCCGCTTTTTGGACTTTTTCAACCAGCGGCTGGCTGCCATTGGCTTTGGCGGTAAGCAAATCGTAGGTCTCCTGGCGGTTTTTAAAAGTATCGCCAAGGGTAAAGTTAAAAAGGGTCTTTGCGGACATCAGGACCAATCCTTTCGCCACAGCCTGAACCTGCGCGACAAAATCCGCTTCGGCCTCCTCCGCCTGCAGGTGCATCCCCAGCAATCCGATCCCCTTTGAAAGCGGTGTTCCGCGAAATGAAGAAAGGACGGCCGGGAGGTTGCCGGAAACTAGTTTTTCTCTGGCCGCAAAGGCCGGTTTTTTTCCGCCGTCGACAATTTTTTCGCCGTTCAGCAGTCTTTTTATTTCGTCAACCGTCACCGAATAATCGGCAAACATCCTGCTGACGGCAAGCGCCTGTTCGTGGAAGTGGGCCAGCAATTTTCCCGCTTCGCCTTCCTGGGGAGGAAGGCTGGAAACATCGGCTTCTTCAAGCGCGGTAATATTGACCGCGATTTTTGAACCTTCCAAATAAATCGCGATTTGGGCGTTGGTCCCCGCCTCGGCCGCCATCAGTTCCTGCGAAAGGCGGTCAACAATCAAGTCATTGAACGTCCGCTCAACGCCCCTTCCCCCTTCGCTCTCAAGATCGCCGACCCGGCTTAAGACATACTCAAAAACATCTGTGGCTATTTCAACCCGGCGCCAAAAAAAGCGTTTTTGCTGTTCGATAAATTTTTTGGCGCGGATCTTGAGGATGGCCGCCGCCATCTTGCGGGAGACCGGGTTAAACGCGTAGATCCCGCCGCCCGATTTGATCCTCCCCAAAAATTCCGGCTTGTATCCCGCCTCCCGGAAACAGCGTTCGATCGTTTCGGAGTTTTTGCGTTCAATCTCCGCACAATCCTGGTCCGCTCTTCTGGCCGCGGCAAGTTTGCCGGACAAATCCCGGTCAACCGTTTCCTGTTCCTTAAGCCACCGTTCTATCTCCTCTGTTTCCGGATCCCCGCTCAAAAGCGCCGTGGCATATTCGCCTTCTAGTATGTTCACAATATCTTTATGCGTTTCAAATTTTGCGGGATGGATCCCGGCCTTCCTCTTTTCAAACTCGCGCGCGGTCTTCTCCCTGTGTTTTTTTAATCTCCTGGCAAAAACATTCGCCCCTCCGCCTTCGATACTGTCTTTAATCTCCCGGTCTTCCTTTTCCCTTTCGGCAAGCAGTTCTTTAAGTTCGCGGTCTTCAATGTCGTCTTGCGGAAAAATCCCCCTTTGAAGATCACCGGTCCTCTCCGCCAAAAACCGGCGGAGTTTTGCCGCCCCGGCGGAAAATTTTTCCGCTTCTTCAAAACGGGCTTCGGTCTGAAGGCGCTGGCTCTCCGCTTCGCGCTTCTCCGCCAGCGCTTCAACCGCCAGGATGGTCTGCCGGCGGAACTCAAGAAGCTCTTGAAAATCCTCGGCAACGTTTTCCATCCTCCTGTACACCAGCTTGTCGCTGCCAAGGTTGCTGGTAAAAATAATGACCGCTTCCTTGAAGCTGATTCTCTTGCCGGCCGCCGTCTCAACTTCTCCTTCATCCAGCGCCTTCAAAAAAATATCCTGCGCCTTCGGGGTCATCTTCTCAAATTCGTCGATTAAGATGACACAACGCCCGCCGTGATCGGAAATCTCTTCAAATTTGCATTTATCGTCGTAACCGATATAGCCGGCTGAAGCCCCGATCAAACGAGAAATTTTCCATTCCTGGTCGTATTCCGGTCCGTTGATTACAACCATTGCCGCTTCTCCGCCGAACAGCAAGCGGGCTAGCATTTTGGCGGTTTCGGTCTTTCCGGTTCCGGTCTTCCCCGCGAAAAGCCCGGTAAAGACCGGCTTCCTCGGATCGGATAATCCAAGGCGCGCGCGCCTGATGCGGGAGGCGATGACGTCCATCACACTGTCCTGGCCGACGATCCGCTTCTTCAGCTCCGCCGCCAGAGTGTCAAGAAATCTCCGGTCGAGCCGCTCGAAACTTTCGTATGGAAGTCCGGTTAAGATCGAGAGCGCCTCGTAAAGGTCCGGTGTCCGCAGTTCTGTCTCCTGCTGTCCGCCGGATTTCCGGTCACTTAAATACGCGGAGATCTGTTTTTCAATATGTCCCTGGCATTCCTTTACCGATGTTTCGTCCCTCTGCCTTAACGCCATGACGTATTCGGAAAATAGTTTTACAAGGGTCGTACAATTCATCCTGTAGCGCATTACCAGAACACTGTTTCTGGTAACCAGGCGGGCCAGGGCCTGTTCCAGCAGTTTAATCGAACGCGACGGATTATATCCGCACCGGTCGGAAGGAACATACCTGCCGGCAAGTTCAACAATCAAAGCTATGATCTGATCGGGAATGACCACGGAAAACGGAAGCGACCTGTATTTGTCCTGGTTTAAAAGCGTTCCCCGATGCTGTCTTAAAATCAGCCTGGTAACGGCCGGATCCGATTCCGCAATCGGAAGTATCGTCCAGCGCCGGTCAACCGCGGGAATCACCGCCAGATACTTGCGGTGTTCTTCAACAGTTGTCGCAAAGATAAAATGGCTGTACGGGCGGTTTAACATCGGTTTCATCAATTCAATTATCGGAGAAGAGTCCCCCAATTCGGTCTTGCCCAACAGGTGCGCTTCGTCAACAAAAATTACGGTGTTGGGAAATTTTTCAAGATAAGCTTCGATTGCCCTGACCTTCGCGGCGGACGGCCCCTTTGCGGCCTTCAGATCCGCGGCATCCATAAACAAAAAATCAACGGATGAACCGGATCTGCCGGTAATAATTACCGGATCAACTTCCCCCTGCAAAAAACTTTTCGCCATGGCCTGGGCCAAACAGGTTTTTCCCGTTCCGGGAAATCCGAGCAACAAGACGTTGGCGTTGCTGTCGGTGGCCAAAATGCACATTATATCGGTGATTTCTTTCTCTCTGGCAATGACATCGGAAACCTTGGCCAGATTAAATCTCTTTTGAAAAGGGATCAAAAAATCCGGCCTCAATTCCTCTTTTTCGGCATCCTCCGCTCCTTGCGCGGGAGAAACCGGCGTTACAAGATTGAAAGAAATTAACTTTAAAGAGAGTTTATCCATTATTAGCTTTCGCTCCCTCTTTTGCTCCCGCCCCGCTAACCGCACCCGAATTATCATCATCGTCTTCCGCTCCGCCGGCATGATGGTGCGCCTCTGCATCCAACTCATCGATCCGGTGTTCGAGTTTCCATTTAAGTTTCGCCATATTTTCGGACAATTCGCAAAAGCTGTCTCCGGCCCGTATACTATCTTCCAGCACCTTAAGATAATGCGCGTCGTCCGGTTGAATCCCTATTTTCTTGGCCAACAGTTCTTTTAGCTTTTCCTTTTGCGCGGGATCATTCAATTTGGTCAAGTCGGCCTCTTCAAGCCAGTGTTCAAAGGCATGGGAGATCTCGTGATCGTCCAATTGAAAGTTATACGCTTCGGTCCCCATCTCTGTTTTCAGTTCAGCGACCAGCTTGTCTATAAAAGTAGCGCCCAATCTTTTAATCTCATCTATTTCAACATCAAACTCTTTCATCAACTGTTTCTGGTGCTTGGTTATTCCAACAATTACGCGGGCAAAATTCTGAAAAATAATTTTCTTGGTGTTGCACCAGCCCACGATTAAAGGCATCGGGTTTAAAGCCGCGGCAAAGAGCACCGGGAAGATCAGCGGAGGGTTGGCGACAAACATCCCGATCAAGCCGCCCAGTTTCCCGGTTAAAACATTGCCAACCGATATTTGTAAAGAAACACGGGTCCTGCGGTATAAACTCCCGCCTTCAAGTTGAACGCCGATCCTTCTTGCCGATAAAATATTTGCCATTTCAACTACTCCTTCTTAACTTTTCAATTTCTTTAAACTCCCCATCAAGTTTTGCTTGCAAGCGTACCAATCGAGCGTCTCCATAATTTTCTTTATAAAAAATCTTAACTGTCGGCGAAGAAGTAGCAGTCCGGCCATCATCTATTGAAATGGGAGATCCAATCTGCACTCTTTTGGGGCCGACACTAGAACATTGTGATATTATTTTATCCCCCCTCTCATCCCTGTCCATATACCGCGGAATCCTAAGATAAAAAAACATTCTTTGAAGAATAACCAAGCCACAAGATGAAAACCCAAAAATAGATCCTGCATTAGTAAAAGATAGAATCGCCGTCGAAAGAAGCACATTGCAACAGGCCCCTGGACCGCAAGCCAAAAATCCTTCTTCCGCGGCAACTCTTTCAAAAGCATGAAGCTTAAGGATCCATTCCCTTGCCAACACACGATTGTCAATGCTATATGCTATTGCCCTCTTATCAAGTTCTACTACAGAAAGCCGACCATACTTAGATTGAATCATGGCCCTGTAATCCGCCAAGCTCTTCATCTCAAGGCCTCTAATTGCTTCCTCTAAAAAAGCAGGATCGCTAATTTTTCTCAACAATACCACTTTTGCCACCGGCGTCCCCTGCTGACGCAGGTATTCGGCAATTTTATTCGGATCGCCGCCAAAACCGGAGATCCGCCTTCTTATCTCTTCCGGAGAATCAAGCTCAATGATCTCACTTAAATCAAAAGAAATAATCTTGTTTTTTATCATTTTTACCTCAAATATTTATCGACCGGTTGTGGAAAAAATTTCACTAAATCGTGTGTTTTTTTCCCTCTGCCTTAATCGATCCGGAGAAGCTTCCTGCAGTTCTCTAACGTGGGATCTCATCAGTTCTTCGTCTACGTTGGGCAGAAAGAAAAAGCTTATCCTCGGCAGTAGGACCAAAAGAAATAATACCTACCGGAGTATTTAAAGCGGTTGGGCCACTGATAAAAGACAAAAAATCCCTTATGTTTCCGGGCAACTTGTCAACCGGCTGTTCAGAACGGCCAAAATTAACAAAATCAAGCGGCCGGCAGCTAAACAACAGGCCGGCTAATTCCCCGTTTTGCTGCGGAGGATTATCAATGTTTTGACTCCGAAACGCAAGTATCCTGGCTGTCGTAACAGACCTCCTTTCCCAAACAAAGTATCGATCAAGGGAAGAAAAATCTCCGGTATATTCATAAGAAGTGCAAACCTTAATCGGCCCGCCAAACAACCGGTCAAGATTGGTTACGGCCAGATAATCCAATCCGCCGTTAAGCGCAACCGAATATTTTAAGGCGGGAAGGTCCAACCAGCCAACCCTAAACTCTTTTTGCCATTCGTTATGAACCCCTTGATCGGCCCATAGATTAATTAATGCTTCTTCTTTTGTTTCGGTGACAAACGGGCCGGCGCCATGGCGAGTTTGGTACGGCCTTAAAACACCAATTTTAACGGTCTTTTTTATTAAGTTTTCAATCGCGGCTTCGTCCAAGTTTTTTTTCCGTCCGCTTCTTTTTATGGTGTCCGCAACCGCTAAAAAGGTGTTGGGAGTTTTTGAAACATACGGCCAAAACGACCAATTCGGATCAATCAAACAACCCTGGGCCAGCTCAAAAATTGTCGCGTCGCTTACTCTGCTTAAAAAATCGACAATGGTCCCTTTCCCACTGTCTCCAAAGCCAAGGCAGATAACCGCACAAGAAAGACCATTCTGCGCCAGCATAGTATCAACCAGATATTCCTCGCCAACAATATTGTTCCTGAAATAATAACCGTAATTCAAGTAAGCCCGCAGTAATCGGTCAAGCTGTATAGAATCTTGGAAATTCCTATAAATATCCTCAACGCTTCTTTTTGCTCCGGCAGAAGCGCTTTCCAGAATACGTTGGGCAGCCTCGGTCTTTTCCTTTAGTAATACGGAAAGTTTTTCTTTTAAACGTCCTTTATAAAGAAGATCCGTGATAATAACTCCCATATGATCCGCTCTTTTGTTGTCCAAAACCGCCTGGCCGACTCCAAAACCGACGGTCCCAAAACCGACGTCTCCCCTGCTCGCTTCAAGCATCTGGCACAACATGGCATGAACCGGCAAAATTACAGGAGCGTCTTTGGAGACATGAAGCCCTTGGATAGGCCTTCTGACTCCAAGTTCTTTAAGTGCCAGTTCTTCCGAGATCAGTCTTTTGGGATCAACATACATTGTGGAGGGTAAAAAAGTATCTCTGCCAGCAAAAGTTCCGGCCCCATATTGTTTAAAAACATGCCCGCGGCCATTTTCCCAAACCGTATGCGCCGCCTGGGATCCCCCGTTACAGCGGGAAACAAGTCCGCTCCCCACCTAAACCCACCCTTGTTCCAAAAGATTCTGCAGTGTTTTAAGAGCTGTGAATGGAGCAACAGGATGCCTGCAAACATTGTCGCAAAGCATAAAGTTGTCAAAACCAATTAATTTTAAAAACCGAACCGTGGCAATGTCTTGGAAGGATGGTTCCTCATCATGTTCAAGAGAAGTAAGGATGCGGGACGCGGCAATGGCGGACGGATCCGCGGCAATAATGCTTTGCAGTGCCGGCAGGATGTCAATTTTCTTCCTCCCCATATTGGTAAAAAGGTCATCAAGCGCCGCCATCAAGCGCACTCTTCCTTTATATTGCGCAAAATCTCCCCGGACAAAGTCCAACCCTCGCCTCGATTCTATTTTGGCGATTATTTCGGCCTCGGGATCAAGCTCGAGCATCTTTTCTATATCTTCTTTTCTTTCGACAAAAGAGAGCATAAAACTGTGCATCCCCAAAGATTTAGCGGCTCTTATATATTTAAGGTCCGATGGAGTGAAGAAACCTTTGATTTCAAGCGACGGAGCAAGGATATTGATCGGTTGCCCTCTTCCGGTGATTACTCTGATACCCGGCTCCATATAAAGACGATCTCCGCGCACTTCCATCGCTCTCCAGGTTGCGTCTCTGAAATGGACCTCTACCGGAGTATTTACCTCTATCGGATGGACCAGACGGATACATGCTTCAGGGACTGCAGAATATTCTCGAACCCTCAGCTGGCGGGTTTTAAGGTCTATCCATAACTTCTTTCCATCGCTGATCTGTTGAAGTTCACTAAGTGTTTGTCTTGACCCTCTCGCTGTTTCGGTTGCAGTATTATACCTTATAGCGCTGACAAAAGGATGCGCGGCCAGCTGTCCTCTCTGGCTGGAATAAAAGGGGATCGTCGCTATTATTTGAGCCGTATTGCTCATGGACGGCTTAAGTATTCCGCGTACGGAAGCAATGTCTCCCGCACATTTGCAATTCTGTCCCTTGTCTGATTCCTCTCTTGTAACACTGCCAGATAACGCTCCAGCGTCCAAACTCCTTTAGTCAAAGCGACCGCCCCAATAACCGTATCCGCAACCTGGGCTGGTTCATTAAGCATCAGAACCCGATGCGGCCCCCACGCCCTAACCCAACTGTCATTGACTCTTTTCTCTCCATTGTGGTACGGTTTGCGAAGGATAAAACACTCAAACTTTCGAGCAAGCTCCTGCAGCACCGTTAAGCTGTCAAGCGATACTCCTTTTTTTAATGAACCAAAATGATTACTGACTAAAAATGAATCTACTTTAGGATAATAACCCTCATCTCCTGTCATGAAAAAGAACGGGTTTTGAGAGCCTTTAAGATCACAATGATGTAAATAATAATACGCAACCATTTCATAGCTTTCCATTCCGTTGCCGCCGCCACAATCAACCCCGTTTTTCAAAGGGAGCCATAAGGACTCAATGCTCTCATCCAATATATCTCCCTCGGCAAAGTCGGCAATTTGAAATGGATCCTGATTACCAATCCCCGCATCGGTAAAAAGACAAAGACTGACGGCCAGCTTTTCCAATACGCTATTCTCAACCAATTGCCCGTAAAGCATCGGCAGTTTCGTATATATTATTTCCACCCAATCCCCCATGGAACCGGTAGCGTCAAGAGCAAAAACCAAAGGAGACGGACTGTTTGTAGTCAGTGTCCGACCATTCGGGACATTCGTTGCTGCAATCCTACTCCTTAAATTAGATGAATCTATCCTGGGCATACTGGCCCTAGTCATGCTTGTTCTTGGATCATACCCGGATCGTCTTCTTGATACCGATGGCGTAAAACTTGGTCCTCCCATTTTATTTTCCTCCTATTTTTTAAAAAAGATCTGAAATTTGTCTCCAAATATCTTTTAGCGCTTCAATCCTCACCCCCTCCTTATAGGCGATAAAAAGCAGATCCGAAGACTTAAAATCTCTTAAATACACGCGGCTTTTAAGATCAAACTCATTTCCATTTTTTTCTACAATATCCTCAGGCCTTACCATATTATGGTAAAGAATCTTTCTGCTATCTTGTCCCGAAGCAACATAGATGACAGAACTATTCGAAGTAACCGCGATAAACCCGGCGGTTTCCGGAATAGGCCCCGAAGCCACAGTAAAACCGTTGTTAGCAACGAGGTCCCTAATCACCTCAAGCTTTAAAAGCCAGCTTAAGGAGAGCTTTTCAATATCAATCAATACCCCTGCCCCTTTCATTTGTCTTTCATAAGCACTAATTACTGGTCTTCCATGCTTATTGCAAAGTAATTGATAATACGAATCGCTTCCCCTTTCCGCATCAATTCTACTTGAACTTGTGCCGCCCCCGACAACTTGTTGGGTAAGGAGTTTCAATGTCTCATCTAAAAAGCCGGGGGTATTCAGTTTTTTGATAATTGCAGGAATCGCCATCGCCAATCCTTGTTCTTGCAAATAAGCCGCCAATTTTTTTGGTTCTCCCGTAAGAACTTCGGCCTGACTTTTCATATCCTCCAAAGAGTTGATGACAACAGATTCAGAAATATCCAGCGAAACTATTTTTAATAAGACCATTAAAGCCCCCCTCTCTTTCTTGAATTTATTTCGTGAGTATTTCCGGGAAATTTCAGGTTATTTTTTTTGTGGGGTAATTCCTGAGGACGTCCGCAACTAGAAAAAGGGAACCGCAAATGACGGTCGGCAGTCGTTTGTCAATGACAGCCGGCTGTTTAATTTTTTTCGCCAGCTCTTTTTTTGGCATGGCCCGGGGATGGCTTGATTGGGTGACGATTACATTTTTCGCGATCGGCGAAATCTCTTTTACCATCGCATCAACATCTTTCCCGCGCTGGACCCCAAAAATCAAATTCAGCGGCGTTTTTATCCCTTGTTCTTTAATCGTCACCTTGAGAGCGCGGATGCCGGCAGGATTATGCGCGCCGTCAATTATGACCAACGGTTTTTTTGAAATCACCTGGAACCGCCCGAGCCATTTGGTTTTTCTGATCCCCTTTCGAATTGCAGATTTTGAAATCCCCAAAAATTGCGCCACCTTCACCGCAATTGACGCGTTCAATTTTTGATGTTTGCCCAACAACGGGCATCCGGCTTCGATACCGGCATCCTCACCCACAACCCAACATCCTGTTTCTTTCTGCTTAGCAATCCTTCTAATAACCTGTAGCGCTGTCCTTTTACTCTCCCCCGTAACAACAGGAACCCCCGGCTTAATAATCCCCGCCTTCTCGTAGGCGATTTTCGCCAGGGTGTTGCCAAGGTATTCGCAATGATCATAATCGATGGTGGTGATTACAGAAACTTCGGGAATTAAAACATTGGTAGCATCAAACCGTCCCCCCATCCCTACTTCCACCACCGCAATATCAACTTTTTTATCGGCAAAATATTTGAAGGCCATCGCGGTCAGAATTTCAAATTCCGTAGCCTGGACTTTTTTTGCGTGCGGCCGCACCATCTTAAAATATTTTTCCAGGCCCCTCGATCTTATGTCCCTCCCCCCTATTTTCATTCGTTCGTTATAATTTAAAAGATGCGGAGAAGTATACATGCCGACCTTGTATCCGGCCTCTTTGAGGATCGACGACAACATCGCGCAAACCGACCCCTTCCCATTCGTCCCGGCGACATGGATTGATTTAAATTTTAGATGAGGATTATCTAGTTTTTCCAGAAGATATTCGATTCGCTCCAAGCCAAGCTTAATGCCGTTATGCCCTGGGATGCGCATCTCTATAAACCTTTTTTAACCTTTCACGCGACACCGCGGTATAAATCTGGGTGGTCGCGATATTTGAGTGTCCAAGCATCTCCTGAACGGTCCGAAGATCGGCGCCGTGTTCGAGAAGATGCGTCGCAAACGAATGACGCAGGGTGTGGACCGTTGTCTTCCCCTTCACCCCCGATTTTTTGACATACTTTTTAACGATATCCCAGAGCGCCTGGCGGGAGAAAGCGGTTCCGTTTCTATCCAAAAACATTGCCTCGGGAACCGGGCCTTTCTTAATTTGTTCCGTACGTTCGGTCTCGATATATTTTTTAAGCGCCTCCCTGGCAATCGCTCCGATTGGAACAATCCGCTCCTTCCCCCCCTTACCGAAACATTTGACAAAAGCGGACTCAAAATTTACATCCCCCAGCTTCAACCCGATCAGCTCCGACGCTCGCAATCCGCTGGCGTAAAGCAGTTCCAAAATCGCCAGGTCGCGCGGGTTGGCGCGGGTAGATTTCAACAGCGTTTTGGTATCGTTTTCAGAAAGGGCTTTGGGAAGGCGCAGGCCGATCTTGGGGAGTTTGAAATCGGAGGTCGGATCGCTTGTAATCTTCCCGTCGGATAAAAGATAGTGAAAAAAACTCTTGAGCGCCGCCATTTTGCGCATGATGCTGGTCGGAGCATAGCCGTCGTTTCCGAGTTTTTCAAGGTAGCTCGAGATTTTTTCGCGGTTAACCGGACGGGATTTTAAAAAACCGAAAAATTGCTTCAGGTCCCTTTGATAGTTTGAAAAAGTGTGCCGGGAATAGCCCCGCTCCAGGCCGATGTAATCGAGAAAATCAGGGAGATATTTGTCCATCAGCTAACATTATACCAACAATTGTCTTGTTATCCTTGATCTTTCCCTCTTTAATCTGCCGTTTGGCCTCGTCAAGAGAGAGCAAAAAGGCATCGATATTTTCGTCTTCGTCAAATCCCTGCGCTCCTTTTTCAAGTTCGGTCGCGATGAAATAATGGATCATCTCGGTTGAATAACCGGGAGAGGTATAGGACGATAGGGCCTTTTTGATTTTCCCGGCAGTGTAGCCAGTTTCTTCTTTTAATTCACGCTTGGCGGCCTCTTCTAATTTTTCGCCCTTATTAACCAATCCGGCCGGAATTTCGATTATCACTTCTTCAACCGGCTTGCGGTATTGTTTGATTAGGACGATCTCTTTTTTATCCGTGATTGCAACGATAATCACCGCGCCGGGATGTTCGACAATTTCACGGCGGGACACTTTCCCATCCGGGAGCATAACCTCCACATCCTTCATGTTGATCATGCGGCCTTTATAGTAGTAGGTTTCTTTTATTGTTTTTTCGAACATTGTCGTATCAGCCCCACGATCATTTTTGTTCCAAAAACCAGCTCTTTAATCGACAGCCGCTCTTTGACCCCATGCAGGTCGTGCGCTCCCGCTCCCAGTATAATAGAAGGAATCCCGTATTTGTTAAACATATTCGCGTCCGACCCGCCCCCGGAAGGTTTTAGGGTATAGGGTTTGGATGCCAGACTAAAAATCTTATGTTTCGCCGGTATCTTAAACGATGGATACATATCAATAATTTTATACTTTAGCTTTGCCCTGTGTTTTTGGCATACGTTTTTGAAACAACCGACCATATGATCTAGTTGTTTTTTTAACTTTTGAGGATTATGACTGCGGGCTTCGCCTTTCACATAAACCTCTTCGGGAATAATATTGGTCGCCTTACCGCCGGAAATTATGCCTATATTCGCGGTCGTTTCAAAATCGATCCTCCCCTGTTTCATCTTCGCGATCGCTTCAGATGCAACTTTGATCGCATTAATCCCTTGTTCGGGATGAACGCCGGCATGGGCCGCCTTCCCTTTGATCCAAACCTCAATATTTTTTTGCGCCGGCGCGGCATTATGGATCGTTTCCGGCCCGCCGCCGTCAAAGACAAAACCGAAGTCGGCTTTAAGTTTCTTGCGATCAATATGTTTTGAGCCATAAAGTCCGGTCTCTTCTTGAACGGTAAAAACTACCAGTAAATTGCCATGAGGGATTTTTTCTTCTTTTATGATTTCTAATGCTTCGATAATCGCGACGACCCCCGCCTTATTATCCGCCCCCAGGATGGTTGTACCGTCGCTTTGGACCTTATCGCCTTTGATAATTGGCTTTATATTTTTTCCGGGAGTGACGGTATCGATATGGGCGTTGAGCAGAATAGTCGGAGCATTTGCGGCTTCGCCTTTTATGTTTACGAAGATATTCCCAATCTTATCGCGGGTTGGAGTGAGACCGAGTTTCTTTAGGTCGGCAATCAGGCGCTTAGCGAATTGTTCTTCCTCTCCAGACTCGCTATCGATTTCTATGTATTCAATAAATCTTTTTATTAATTTTTGATTTGAAGATTTATTTGTCATTTGTCATTACACAAAGTGTTGGAATCCTTTTTCAAAATTACTCCCTTTCGCGACAATTTCGCCAACTACTTTGCATTTTACTATTTTTTGCAGCTTATTAACATTCCTTTTCGGCGCGGTGAAGACCAGTTCGTATTCTTCCCCGCCGTAAAGGGCGTGATCAAGGGTTGCCCCTTTGGCGATTGGAATGTTTTTAAAATAAAGTTTCGCTCCGGCTTTTGACGCTCTGCATATTTCCGTAACCGACCGCGCCAATCCATCCGACGAATCGATCATTGCTGTAGCTAGCCTTGATTTAGCGATTTTTTGGCCTTCTTCAATTTTCGGATTTTGAAAATTAGAGTTTTGAGATTGTTTAGGATTTAGGGTTTTGGGTTTATATCCCAAAGCCGCCGGCCCTCCAAATTCTCCCGTCACCAAAACAGTATCTCCGATTCGAGCCCCGGCGCGCGTCAACAGATATCGCTTCTCAACTTCTCCAAGAAGCGTGATAGAAACCATAACCGCTTTAGGCGACGCGACGGTATCGCCTCCGACTATCTCTATATTATATTTCCTGGTGAGTTTGTTGAGTCCCTTTTGAAATTCCAGCAGTTTTTTTACTTTGATATTCTTAGAAACTCCAATCGTCACCACCGCGTGCATCGGGGTTCCTCCCATCGCCGCGATGTCCGATATATTCGCCAACATCGCCTTGTATCCCAATTCGTAGAAGGATGTGTGCTTTAGATCAAAGTGAACATCTTCTATTAATGTGTCTGTTGTTATTAGTAGATAATTTGACATTTGACCTGCCTCGACTTGCGTCGGGCAAGGCGGGCATTTGTCATTTGTCATTCGCAAAGCGGCACAATCGTCCCCTATCCCCAAAACGGTATCCTTCCGCTTTGCTTTTTGCGCTTTTTTGATCAGTTCGATCAATCCGAATTCGCCAAGTTGGGAGAGTTTCATATAAGGAAATTATAGCGCAGATTAACTATCTATGTCTCGAGGTTCATTAAGTATCTGAAATATTCGGGACTTTCACTTCTCAACATTGATCTTAAAAACCTGCTTCTTCTATCAAGCCTACCGTTAGTTGTACCGCAAAGATTTTCACGAAGAAATCTTGGATCAACATCGTTAATTGAACTTAAAATACTTATTAAAAGGGCATTTCTTCTTCCGGCCGGAACAGACAAAACATAACTTTGAGCTGGGCCACCAAATCCCAAACCTCCCCCTCCAACAATAGCTAACACAGAATCAATTCCAATCCCCAAACCAATTAAACCGAGTCCGGCTATAGAAAGCCCCACCCCTGCCAGTTTATAATTCCGAGCATCGCGAGAATAACGCAAATAAGTAGGTATTACTCCTCCATGAATTACTCCATAAGCCCTCCGAGATTGCTCTTTTGTTCTAACTTCTCCTGACACTGCCGGAGGAAAGGACCTATACACAGCCCCACCCCTTTTACGATATGAAAGCAATCCAAACAGACGATTTTCGTCAAGATCAAGAAAGTCGGCATTATTGTTGAAGGAAAATTTTTCCTGTAACGTGATCAACTTTAACTGTCCATCAATCCAAACAGGTTCCAGAACTACACCCTTTGCCAAATCGAGTGAAGAGGCTAAGACCATTATTTTCTTAAGCCTTCTGATTGAGAATCCCAAATCAAGCTCACTCGAAAATAAACTTTTTCCAGGAATAGTTTTTGCTAATACCCGAGAGAGCAAACCTAATCTTTTGCAACCATTGTTGCTAAGATTATCCAAGGATATATTGGCCTCTGAGGAAAGAAGCCCTTCAAAATTTTTTCTAAAGCCGGGTACAATCCCCCCATCAACTGTTGGAGAATTGCTCCTCCATCCTCTAAAGATTCCAGCTATTGATGCCATTCTTTCTCCTCTTTTGGGAATTTCCTTTGCTCTGGTATTCTGATTATCTGGCAATCTGATACTCTTTCTATATATATATCGTTAAAATGAAAGGGAAATTTCAGAAAATTTTACAATTCTTCTTCTTTCTCAATTAATACGCGGTAGAAACAAAAGGAGATCATGCCGATTATTATCAGCCATGAAATTGACATAAAGATCCAGCCGTATAAATTCATTCCACCTCTCCCAACGATTTCTTATAGTACCAGGCTTTGCGTACAAAGTAGGCGATACCCAAAAACAAAAGAACCAAGCCAATTCTGGTTGCAATAACATAGGGCTTCCCGGCATCTGAAACTCCTTTCATTAATATGGTCGGCCAGGCCTGCTGTATAAACCAAAAACCTAGAATAAAAAACAAGAATAACGGCGTAACATACTTCATTATAAATTTATAAAACCTGGGAATATTTAATTCGGCTCCGCGGTGCATCTCTTCCCAAGCCCGATCCATGCCAAAGACCCAGACAAAGAGAACAACCTCAATCGTCGCAAAAAGGACCAGGCAGAAAGTACCGCCCCAAAAATCGAGCTCATCCACCACCCCCTGCCCCAAGAAAAAAATCGGGAACTGGCAGAGGATAAAAGTTATCACTAAAAGCCGCTTTACTGCGGTTTTGCGGTCAAGGTTAAACTCATCCCGAACAAAGGCGACCGCCGGCTCCATCAAGGAAACAGAAGAAGTTATGCCGGCTAAAAATAAGAGCGAAAACCATAAGAAAGAAAAAATCTGGCCAAATGGGATCTGGCCAAAGATAAATGGCATGGTTACAAAACCGAGGTTAAAAGAACCGCTGGCAGCTGCCGCCTGCGCCCCCGCAACTCCAAGAAAAGCGAACGCGGCGGGGATCACGATCGATCCGCCTAAAATAACCTCGGCAAATTCGTTGGTTGACGCGGCAGTAGCTCCGGACAAAACAATATCGTCGCCATGCGAGAGATAGCTGGCATAAGTTAAGATCGCGCCGATCCCGACTGATAAAGTAAAAAAGATCTGCCCCGCCGCCGCCATCCAAACTTTGGCATCGGCCAACACCGCGAAATTAGGATTCCATAAAAATCCCAACCCGTCCAAAATACTCGGACCAAGGGTTAAAACCCTGATTGCGATTATTACAGCAAACGCGAAAAGAAGGGGCATAGCAATATTGCAGAGCTTCTCTATCCCACCTTTAATGCCCTTAAAAATAACTAAAAAATTGATCGCAAAAGTTATTAAGAAAAAGACATAAGCGGTCCAAACATTGCTTTGCGGAGCCAAGCCCTGATAAGCGGACAAAAAACCTTTCATCGATTCGGCGGTGGTCAGGCTTAAAAGTTTTCCGGTAAGGGCAAAAAAGGCATAGCCCAAGAGCCACGATTCTATATATGTATAGTATACAAAGATAACCAGCGGGCCAAAGATACCGATAACTCCCAAATATTTCATCAGGCGGTTTTTGGAAAGGCGGGTAAAAATAAAAGGGGCACTGCCATGGCCGAAGAGCCCGCCGTGCCGGCCGATCGCCCATTCGATCCACATTAAGGGAATTCCAAGAAGAAGAAAAGAGATAAAATAAGGGATCATGAAGGCCCCGCCGCCATTTTGCGCCGCCTGAACCGGAAATCTTAAGAAATTACCGAGCCCAACGGCCGAACCGGCCACCGCCATTATAATCCCAAGTTTGGTCCCCCACTTTTCACGCTGGGTCATAATTGTGGATTATATCATAGCCCGCGCAGAATTTGCCGTAAACTATCAGCGGGAAAATCCGATCGTTTTTTCTGATTCTTCTTTTTTTCCTCTTGATTCTTTAAACTTGATTATTATATCAAGTAAATATGCCCCATCTATAGGTGGCTGCTCTTCTCCTGTTTCTATCTGTTTAATCGCTTTTGAAAAAGTAGCATTCCTTATGACCTCTGCCAGGTCGGCACCGGAAAAACCGTCTGTTTTAGACAAAATCTCCTCTGTTAACCATCCTTCAACAAAAAGCGATTTTTTTACATCCGGCCTTTTTTGCCTCGCCTCTGCATGTATCATCAGTATCTGTCTTCTTCCGTCTATGTCCGGATTAGGAACTTCAATATGCACATCAAATCGCCCTGGGCGCTTTACCGCATCGTCAAGAGCTTCAAGCCGGTTGGTGGTTGCTATGGCAACAACATCTTTAAGTTTATCAAAACCATCAAGCCCCTTCAAAAGGGCGGTTTGTGTCCGGCTGGTTTCATCGTGAATATCATCACGTGACACTGCGACCGAATCAATTTCATCAAAGAAAAGGATAATAACCTTCCCGGGATGTTCTTCTTGCAATTTTTTTGCCTTTTCAAAAACATCTGACATAAATTGTTCGCCTAATCCATACCATTTGTGGCCGGTTATTCGGTTTAAATGAATCAGGCAGAATATAGCGCCGGCCTCGGATGCAATTGCCTGGCCCAACAGGGTTTTTCCGTTTCCCGGAGGGCCAAAAAGCAAAATACCCTTCGGAGCATCAGTACCCCAAGCTTCAAGCTGGCTTCTTCCCTTTATTGCTTTAGCCAGATCCTTTGCGGCATTCAATGCTTCCGCCGCACCGCCCACATCATCAAATCTAATGCCAATTTCTTGCCTGACTTCAAAAACCTTTTCAAACTCTTCATCGTCCGCCGGTTCTACCCCTTGGGTTTTCTTGCCAGACTGGGCAGAAGGGGAAGGAGGAATATCTCTTTGGACGTCTGCGCCTGAGGAAGGATGACTGGACACCCTTTTGGCAGCATTAAGTAAAACCCTGTAATCATCCGCCCAACCTATTAATAATGCGGAGATAAAACTGTTAAGATAATTTTCTACCCCCTTAAGATGCGCTCCTACTCTGTCCCTGTCCAAAGCAAAATCGGGAATTTCAAGATTAATCCTGATTACGCCATCTTCTCCCCTGAACACCCGAACATAACCATAGGTCGATTGCTCAGGCAGAGTCAGTTTAAAAACCAGTTGTTCATGCTCAGGAATATCAATTTTAAAACCTTTTTTTGATAAAGCGGCTTTTAGTTCTGACAGTGCTTCCGGCAAGTTCTGACCAAGACCGGAATTTACCAAGCCAATATTTACGGACCAGGCATATGTACTATTGGGCCCTTGTTCAAGGCGGACCTCAACACCCTGTAATGGGGATGAAAACAAAAAATCATCGGACCCAAAAACAAGTTTATATCCCTGGCCTTGCAACAAGCCGTCTGTAACCATATTGACATCTCTTGGAGGAAACAAAATTTCGGCTCCGGAAAAAGAAGGCTCCGATCTTCCCTGCCGCTCTATTTCTTTTAATATTCTTTGAGATTCTTCGCTGCCAAGAAAGTAAGCAGCCTTACTTTGCGGATCAATCCTGACAACTACGCCTGCCTCCCCCAGGACCGCAGAAAAGAACTCTTCCATTTCACGCTGCTCTCGCAACAATTCTCTAAGATTATCAATAGTTGTACCTTGATCCAAAATCAGTTTTGCCCTTGCGTCCGCAAAAAATTTGTGTCTATCAAGCCCGTAGAAGCTTAATATACCCAATAAACGCATGGTGGGCCTATACATTGGTATGGCTCTTAATCGTGTAAGCGCCGAATTTAATCTACCGGCATCTGTTCGAAGGTCTGAAAGAGAAATCTTTCCAAAAGCTGCTGTCGTTTTCATGATAAATTTTCCTGCTATTTTATCGTCTAGTCATTTAAAAAATTTCACGTTATTTTAGAAGTTTTATTTTCTCAACGCTTCTGTAGAAACTTTCATCGCGCGGAATTTGCCAGCCCGTACCTGGTTGCCTTGCTCTCTCCCTCTTTCACAACTAATTTAGCGGAAATCAGAGGAGTGATCAGCTGGTTTACGCGGGCGCGGGTGACTTTCAAAATTTTTTGCAGTTCCGCCACCTTTAGATGCCGATGGTCCCGCAAAATCCGCAAAAGCTCCTCCTGGCGGGAAGATAAGCTAATATCGGTCTTTGAAGATATGTGCAGACCTTCGATTCTCTTCTTAACATCCTTTAATGTATTCAAAACCCCCTCCGCCACATATTCAATCCAGCAGGATAAATTATCATCCAATTCCCTGGCCTGCTGTAACTTTAAATAATACATCCTGCGATTCCCGGCAAAGAATTCATCCAGGCTAAAGATATGCTGATTGTCAAAGCCATGGCGGTAAAGGACCCAGGTTGAAAGGGCGCGGGACAACCTGCCGTTGCCGTCCGAAAAAGGGTGAATTGATACCAGGCGATGGTGCGCGATGGCACAGATTAAAATCGGATGCAGCTTTTGGGTTTCCACCAAATTAAGCCACTTAATCAATTCTCCAACCAACCTTGGAGTTTCATTTGGGTTGGGAGGAGTATAAATTCTTATCCCTTTCTCGTCAATAACATAATTTTGTTTTTGTTTGTATTTTCCACACTTATCTTCGGAAAGCAACCCTAACGATAAAATTTTGTGTAAATTAAGAAGATTTTTTTCGTTGATTTTGAGCCTGGTATTTTTTTTAATCCAAACTACCGCTTTTAGATAGTTTATAACTTCTTTTTCGTGATCGATATGGGCGCCAACTTTTTCTCCCCGGGCAACCGCCTTCACTTGATGAAGAGTCAACGGATTCCCCTCAATGGCGGTTGAAGAATGGGCGGCCCTGGAATGAGCTTCTTTTTGCAAGGCCGGCAGCCACGACACCTTAACGGTTGCCGCCCCAATCCACGCGCGCAGAGCGCTGATCTCATCAATTAAATTCAAAAGATGCGGGGTTATGCGATAAATTGGCTTATACACAATAACCTATTATAGCATTGCGTCAAGTTTGCGTCAATGGTTGCGTAAAGCTTCGCTCGATACCTTCATCGCGCAGAATTTGCCGCACATGGAGCAGGTATCCTGTTTGGTCGGTCGTTTATCGAGGATTTTTTGGGCTTTCTCCGGATCAATCGCCAGTTCAACCTGTCTTTTCCAATCCAATTTTTTGCGGGCGGTCGACATGGCATAATCCCACTCTTTTGCCCCCGGAATCCCTTTGACAATATCGGCACAATGGGCGGCGATGCGGGAAGCGATAATTCCCTCTTTGACATCTTCCGGAGTCGGCAGACCGAGATGTTCGGTTGGGGTAACATAACACAAGAAATCTGCTCCGGAAACTGCCGCGAGCGTTCCGCCAATCGCGGAAGTAATATGGTCGTAACCGGGTGCGATATCAGTCGGTAGAGGACCGAGAACATAAAATGGGGCATTGAAACAATACTCTTTCTCCATTTTCATCTGTTCAACAATCTGATCGTATGGAACATGGCCAGGCCCTTCTATTATAATTTGAACTCCGGCATCCCAGGCCCGCTTTGTTAGCTGTCCTAAAATTTTTAGCTCTTCAATTTGCGCCGGATCGCCCGCGTCAACAATCGATCCCGGCCGCATGCCGTCCCCTAAAGATAAAGTTACATCATATTTAACGGCAATTTCCAATAATCGGTCGTAATACTGATAAAGAGGATTTTCTTCTTTGTTCTCAATTATCCACTGCATCATCAGTGCCCCACCCCTGCTCACCACCTCCATCAAACGGGGATGCTTTTTTAATTTATCGATTGAAGCCAGGGTCACTCCGCAGTGGACGGTCATAAAATCGACGCCGTCTTTGGCTTGTTCCTCGATAACATCAAAAATCCCGTCAACCGTAAATTTATCTTCGGCTACCACCTGATAAATCGGAACAGTTCCAAGCGGCAAAGGGGATCTCTCAAGAATTGCCCGGCGGGTCGCGTTGATATCGCCGCCGGTTGAAAGGTCCATAACCGCGTCAGCTTTCGCCGCGATTGAAACTTCCAGTTTTTTAAGTTCGTCTTCTAAGCAAGGATAATCCTGCGAGGTCCCGAAGTTGGCGTTTACTTTTGTTTTCAATCCTTTGCCGACCCCCATCGGGATACATTTTTTATGGCGGGGATTATAGGGAATCGCGATGGTACCGTCGGCAACACCCTGTTTTATAAATTCAACCGGCCGGCTTTCCGCCTCGGCAACAAGACGGAGGATCTCTTCTTTGTTCATTATGTCTTAAATTCGTGGGATTCAAGAGGAGTTTTCGCTTCACGCGCAAGTTTCATCGCGGTTTCAACCGCTTCTTTGGGAGTTTCCACATAATTGACTTTATGATCAACCATTCCGCTGTGGTGAACAAAATGCCAGGTTTTGAGGCCAACCACCGGAATCTCGTAACCCAGGGCAAAACAAATTTCAGAAAGGGTGCCGTAACTCCCGCCGACCGCGATTACCACATGTCCGGTTTTTACCACCAATTTGTTCCGGGCATAGCCGATCCCGGTGACAATTGGATAATCAATATATGGATTGGCCTCTTCGCGTTTGCTTCCTGGAAGAATACCGATAGTTGTGCCGCCGGCCTTTTTGGCTCCTTTGCAGGCATGCTCCATGACCCCTTTTAATCCGCCGCAGACCAGCGTGGCTCCGGCTTTTGCGATTAGAACGCCAACCTCTTCGGCCAGTTTAGCGATTTTTTCGGAAGCGTGGCTTTCACCGATTACCGAGATAAAGATTTTTTTGTCAGTCATGTCGGTTGTAATTATAGCATAATTTTGATAATATTTAATTATGCCGCAAACAATCACCGAAAAAATATTGGCGAAACATTGTGGAAAAAAAGAGGTTCATCCCGGTGAACTAATCGAATGCGATGTCGATCTGGTTCTGGGAAATGATATAACCGCCCCTCCTGCCATCAAACAATTTAATCTGATCGGAGTCGATAAGGTTTTTGATCCCGATAAGATTTATCTGGTACCCGATCACTTCACTCCCGAAAAAGACCGCAAGTCGGCCGAACAGGTCCAGATGATGCGCGAGTTCGCCAAAAAATATAAAATCACGCACTTTTTTGAGATCGGCTGTGTCGGAGTTGAACACGCACTCCTCCCGGAGATGGGAGCGATAAAACCGGGCGATTTAATTATCGGCGCCGATTCACACACCTGCACTTATGGGGCGCTGGGAGCATTTTCAACCGGGGTCGGTTCAACCGATATGGCCGCCGCGATGGCGACCGGAAAAGTTTGGCTGAAAGTCCCCGAAGCGATCAAGTTTGTCATGAATGGTAAATTGAACAAATGGGTCGAGGCCAAAGACCTTATCTTATATGTAATAGGATTAATCGGCGTCGACGGCGCCCGTTATATGACGATGGAATTTACCGGAGATACCATTTCTAACCTTTCGGTTGAAGGGAAATTAACGATGGCTAATATGGCAATTGAAGCCGGAGGGAAAAACGGGATCTTTGAAGCGGATGGCTGGAAATCCGATAAAGATGCTCATTATGCCAAAGTGATCGAGATTGATTGCTCAAAGATTGAGCCGCAGATCGCCTTCCCGCATCTGCCGAGCAATACCAGGGGAGTCAGCAAATCGACCGATGTAAAAATTGACCAGTCGGTAATCGGCTCTTGTACAAACGGGAGGATTGAAGATCTACGAGTAGCGGCCAATGTTTTGAAAGGAAGGAAGGTCCACAAAGATGTCCGGCTGGTAATTTTGCCGGCGACCCAAAAAATCTATAAGCAGGCGATGAAAGAGGGGTTGTTTGAGATTTTTATGGCGGCGGGGGGAGTGATCACCACCCCATCGTGCGGACCGTGTTTAGGCGGCCATCTTGGAATTTTGGCGGAAGGGGAAAGAGCGATCGCGACGACCAACCGTAACTTCGTCGGCCGGATGGGACATCCCAAGTCCGAAGTTTATTTATCTAATGTAGCCATAGCCGCGGCATCGGCCATTTTGGGAAGAATTGGTAGTCCGGAGGAATTATGAAAAAGGGAATAGCAAGGAAAATAGGGAATGGAAAGGAATGGCAGGGAATAAAAAATTCCCTTCTTTTCCCTCCTCTTCCCTTCTTGTCCCTCTTTTCCCTGGAGGAATTATGAAAGGCATTGCCCACAAATTTAAAGACAACATCGATACCGACCTGATTATCCCGGCCAGATATTTAAACACATCTGATCCTGTGGAACTTGCAAAACACTGCATGGAAGATGCCGATCCGGATTTTGTGAAAAAAGTGAGCGATGGTGATTTTATCGTCGGCGGAGAAAATTTTGGCTGCGGATCAAGCAGAGAACACGCTCCTATCGCGATTAAAGCGGCCGGAATATCTGCAGTAATCGCAAAATCATTCGCCCGGATTTTTTATAGAAATGCCATCAATATTGGACTGCCTATCTTGGAATCAAAAGAAGCGGCAGATCAAATTGCCGAGGGAGATGAAATCGAGGTTGATTTGACAACCGGCAAGATCAAAAATTTAACCAAAAACCAAAATCACCAAGCGCAGTCGTTCCCCGAATTTATGCAGAGTTTAATTAATGCCGGCGGGCTGATTGAATATATCAAGAACCTTCGCTCCCATGGCGGAGGTCCCAAGTAGTTTCGCCGGATCGTCTCTTCCTTTTAAAAACAGGTCCCCGGTACGGAACCCCTCCCGCAAAACCGTATTGACCGCTCTCTCTATTGAATCGGCTCCTTTTTCCGCGCCAAGATGGCGAAGCATAAGTGCTCCGGTTAAAATCCTTCCCAGCGGATTGGCCTTGTCCTGACCGGCAATCGTCGGCGCGGTCCCCGCCCCGCTTTCAAACATCGCGGCTCCGGTATCCGGATTAATCGCGGATGAAGCCATCATTCCCATACTGCCAAGTGATGCCGCCGCCCCATCCGATAAAATATCGCCGTGCTCATTGCCGCAGGCAATGACCCCGTTTAATTTTGCCGGAGTAAATAAAAGCGAATTCGCCGAATCAACCAGCTGGTTAATAAGCTCGACTTCGGGAAATTCTTCTGCGATCCGATTTGTTATCCTTCTCCAAAAATCATAGCGAGCCATCACATTGGCTTTATCGATTGAGATTAAAGGCAATTTTGACTTTTTAGCGTAAGCAAACGCCGCCCTTAAATATTTCTCAACGGTAGCCTTTCTGTAATATGCCAGGTCGGTAACAATTTCCTCGTCCCCGGTCACATCTTTTTTAAGCTTGACCCCGATCTTCTTTTTGATATTTTCGGGAATATCTTTCATCAGATCGGTATTGCCAAAGTAGCTGTCTTCCAAAAGAAAGCGGATCCAAATTTGTTTGACCCCTTCATCCGGGATTGTTTCCGGTTTTACGTTCGCAAGATGGGACAGGGACTTATAAAAAATCATCGGACGAAAGTTTAAAAGCAGTCCCATCTTTTTGCGCAGCGCCAAAAGAACTCTGCTCTCCGGTTTCATCTCCGGCTTTTCTTTTCCGATAGTTTGATCGTTCTCAAAATCACCCACCCCGCCAAAAAAGATGGTACCGATCTCTACTGCTTTTTTAAACGATTCTTCGGGAAGAGTATCTTTATATTTATCGTAGGCGTTCCAACCCATCGGGGTTTCGATGAATTCTAAATCCAATCCGTCAAGCCTGGCCGCCTTTTTGACAACTTTTACGGCCTGCGCCATCATTTCGGGCCCGGATCCGTCGCCCAAAACCAATGCTATTTGTTTCTTGGCCATAGAAACATTCTACACATATAAAGAGAGGGATTCAACTTACTTTTGCGCTATCGGTCTGGCAGCGAGTTCTTTTTTCAGTGCGGCCAAAGTTTTCGGACCACAAACCTTACCCCCCTGCCCCTCATCCGCAATATTATGCTTCTTTTGCAATTCCGCAACGGCTTTTGTGGTTGCCGAGCCATAAACACCAAAATCCGCTCTGGCCCACCAGCATTTTTGTTTTGTATCAAAAGTTTTTAGCAGTCCCAAGCTGATCAGCCCCTGCTGTAAATACCTGACCGCTCTCTTTTTTTGGTCCGATCCGCTCCCTTCTTTTTCGATACTCAGCAAGGGACCTTTTTTACCGTTAAAAACATCTTTAATATAAGGATCCTTGTCTAATGTTTCTAATAATTCTTTTTTTGATCCTTTTGGGGCTTCTACCTGATACCAATAAGTTTTTATCCTGCAAGCCAAATCAATTTTTTCCGACATTTTTCTCCCCCCTAATTTTACAATACTCTGGTTTTCCTGATATCCTTCCTATATGTATATCGTTAAAATGAAAGCAAAATTTCACTTTTTTTGAAAAAAGTTTTTCATTGAAATTTTTTGATAAAGCCGGCGATAAGTATACGGGTGAATAAAAAATGATAACACGTGCGGAAAAACTACAAACATTTAATCAAACGCTCTGTGCTCATAGAGCAACTCTGCTAAAATTGTTTCCTGCCGCAACCGCAGAACAAATTGAAAGAGCAACCAACAGGCCAAGCACCGCGCTGTTCACCAAAGGAACCGCGCCTCTGCCGATTTATATTGATTATCTTGATTTATAGCAATAAAAAAGTGAAATTTTGAGAGAAATTGACGATAACTATATAGAATGAGACTTAGACGTGTACCATCTTACGTGCCTAAAGAAATATTTACTTTACCTGAACACCAGGTTAGGCAATATGAAGAAAGCCTAAGAGGCGGTAAACCTCGGGAGATGCTTGATATGGCATTATTACCCATTGATACGGAATGGATGCCGCTTGATCTTGGCCATGTCAGAGCAATAGCCCCTGTCTCCTCAAGGACAATATTTAATTATGCTGAAATATTTGAGGCGCTGCCTGCGGCTTCTGTTCAAGAAGGCATATCCGCCGCCACAATGCTGGCAAAATCATACGAACTGGAAAAAGAAATGGGATTAATTTACTGTCATGACGATAAGCTTCGTGTAATCGCAGGTCTAAACACAGCTAAGTTTGCAAAACCTGCTGGCTCAGGACTGGTTCTTGCACACACACATTTAAATGTCCAAAACAATCCTCTCCACATGTTCCCTAGCGGCCACGGTGGAGACATGACCCAAATAAGAAGAAATGACAGGAGCACTCAGGCAATTATTCATGACCACGGAGTAACTTTTTATTATCCGACCAGCCATATAGAGGATGTCGATGGGGCATATGAAGGTGAATGGGGAAAAATTGTTTCAAATGTAAGAATAGTCCCATCATTAAACACACAACTAACATTTCATGTGCTTAGCGGTGTTGAAATAGATTCAACAGATGCGGATGAAAAAGATGACATCATAATCATTGATCCGTTATTCTTTTGTTCAAGCTATGAAATCTATCGTGCGATCATTGAAAATCGTGAACATAATGATCAGGCAGGCCTTCCGAAACCAGTAACCTTTGATGGAAAAAGAATTGTAACGCTTGGACGGAGGCTTTTTACTCTAAGAGATAGAATAGGCCAAATCAAAAGAGATACTTTGAGAAAATTACGAATTACTTCAACCGCAGTTAAAATAGAAATTATCAGGACCAGCGAATCGGGACAAGGGTTTTTTTTCTATGAGAACGGAGAACTTCTTATATTGCTACACAGAGAAGACCTTGATCGCCTAAGAAGAGCGGATAATGATGGGCTAAAAAAGAATCTTTCTACAATTATCAGAAGAGGAATTGGATTTTTAAAGAGAGCAAAAGGCTTAGTTGCATCCGCTTATATGGAATTCTCTGTGACTTGAACTACCTCAATTTTTTAAGCAGTTCTTCAAACCCCGGGAACGAAGTATCGATACAATCGGTATTTTCTATGATCATTTCACCATCGGCAACCAGTCCGGCAATCGCCAGCGACATCGCCACACGATGGTCGCCGTGAGAATTAACCACTGCTCCATTTAATTTGACCGGACCGGTTATGACCATCCCGTCTTCAGTTTCCTGTATATCGGCCCCCATTTTGCGCAATTCTTGCGAAACCGTCGATATACGGTCGCTCTCTTTTACGCGAAGTTCTTTGGCATTCCTGATAACGGTTTTGCCGTTTGCCTGCGTCGCTAAAACAGCGATGATCGGGATCTCATCAATCAATCTTGGAATTAATTCGCCACCAATTTCAATAGCCGTGAGCTGTGAACTGTGAACTGTGAGCAGAATATCACCTCTGGGCTCATAAGAAAGTAATTGTTCGTTAATAATTTCAAGATTTCCGCCCATCCTATGAATAACCTCAATTATCCCGGTGCGAGTTGGATTGAGCCCGACATTTCTAATCAGCAAATTGGAATTCGGTACAATAAGTCCGGCCACAATAAAGAAAGCGGCGGAAGAGAGATCTCCCGGGACAGAAATTTCACCCCCCTGCAGAGGCGGTCCACCAAAGTACTTGAGCATCCGCTCGGTGTGGTCACGTGATGGTACGGGCTCAATTACGGTCGTCTTCCCTTCGGCGTAAAGTCCGGCAAGAAGAATTGCCGATTTCACCTGAGCCGACGCGATCGGCATTTTATATTCGATCCCTTTTAGTTTTGATCCTTTAATTTTTAGCGGCGGATAATCATTGTTTCCTGAAATCTTGGCCCCCATCAGTGAGAGCGGTTCGATAATCCTCTTCATGGGGCGCTTTTGAATCGAAGCATCTCCCGAAATTTCGCAGTCAAAATCCTGTCCCGCCAGGATTCCGGAAAGCAGACGAATGGTTGTACCGGAATTCCCGACATATAGTGGCTTATTCGGTTTCTCTAATCCTTTTAGTCCTCTTCCTTTTATTATAATTCTACCTTCATTTGACATTTGACATTTGTCATTTGTCATTTGAACATCAATCCCCATCTGTCTGAAACATTCCACCGTCGCCAAACAGTCCTCTCCCATCAAAAAACCTTCTATTATTGTTTCGCCTTCAGCAATCGCACCGAGCATGACCGCGCGGTGGGAAATCGATTTGTCGCCGGGGACAGAGATTTCGCCCTTGAGAGAGTCGGCTTTTTTAACAACTAAATCTACCATAACAAAGATTCTAACATAAGATGAAATTTTTTGTATTATGAATGTAGCCGGGGAATTATAAATATTATTTACATACCTTCTGTGCAATCCCGAAGGCAGATCCCGTTATCTTTTCCTGCGACAATCCTTTTTCGTGCGCAAGAAAAACGCCTCAAAATCCGATAAATAAACGGAAACTCAAATGACAAATATTACACCAGCATGTGCTTATACTTATCAAGAGGCTTTGGATAGATTTGACATCCTTGATAGGGCTGACGGGAAAGCGGATGGAAAGATTTCCACGCCGCTGTCCAATATAAATCCCGGCGAAGCCATTAGTTTTCTCGATCTTCTTGGCGGACACAATATACGGGGAGTTAAAATCATTTGTTTTGACCCGGAGGAAGCTCCTCAGGTACAAAATCTGCTTAGGGCTTCTCCTTATAAATGGAATGACGCGCAAATAGATTCGTTAATAAAATTTACAATTAGGGCTGCCGGGGAATATGCCTCTTCGGCTCTTTATGCCTTACCTGCAATGCTGCAGACGGGAATAACCGCTCCCGATAAAATTAAAGCGTTAATTAAAACTGTTGTTAGTGCTGCTAGGGCTGCCGGGAAATGGAAATATGCCCATTCGGCTTTTTATGCCTTACCTGCAATGCTGCAGGCGGGAATAACCGCTCCCGATAAAATTAAAGCGTTAATTAAAACTGTTATTAGTGCTGTTAAGGCTGCTGGAAAAGATGATCCAAGAGCTTCTTCTTCGGCTCTTCTTGCCTTACCTGAAATGCTGCAAGCTGGAATAACCGATCCCAATAAAATTGGGACATTAATTCAAACCGTTGTTGGGGCTGCCGGAAAACATTCTTCTTCGACTATTAATGCCTTACCTCGCGCAATAGAAGATATCAGAAATGCGGGAATAACCGATCCCGATGAAATTAAAGCGTTAATTCAAACCGTTATTAGGACTGCCGGGAAAGATGCTCTTTATGACTTACCCAACTTAATAGAAGCTATCAAACGTGATACAAATCAATCTGCGGACATTATCAATATTGTCAAAAAATTCCTGCTTTTTACAAAGAAGCTTACCGGCCTGAAAGCATTAAGAACCCTTTTGTTTGTAATAAAAAGACTTAAAATCGCGCCTTCCGAGCTATCATATGAATCTTTCCCCCGGGCTTTTATCGAAAAACTTAACGCATACGCCGATAAAAAGGAGTTATCAGAAAACCTAGCCCCGTGGATCAGCGTTCTTATCAACAACATACATGATCGCCAGATCGATTCGTTCCAAAAGGACTCTATCCGTGATTACATTGCGGGCAATCTCTCCCCTGTTGCGGCCTACCAGCTCATCGCGCTGGGCGGACCCAATCTTTATACCTCCTCATTCCAAAAAATTTGGCGCGCCCAAAAAATTACAAATTTACGAGCCTGGCTTGGCAAGGTTGATCCAAAGAATAGGTTCGTTGCCCAACTTATTCTTACTCTATGTATATTTAATGAAGCCGGTATTTTTAAACAACATATTAATTTATTTATTGAAAAAGCCGTGGCCATATTATTTAATCCGGATGATATAAAAAAGAACGGACTTCTGCTGACAAAAGCTCTAAATATACTTCTGCCGCACGCGAATTCGGCAGAAAAACAAGTTTTTGCCATTCTCCTAATGCAGGGGTATTGGTCTTGTAATTCGGGTGACCAAAAAAACGTTCTGGCTTACCTTATCAAATTATACGCGGCTGAATTAAATGATCCCAGTTTGGCGGCTATCGCAAAAGAACTGCCAAATGCGCCTAAATTGTCTCCTCCACATCCCGCCAATCAAGAAGGCGGCTGGTTTAAAGATAAGGTTTTAACCGCAAAGCTCTACTTTTATAAAGATGAAACCTGGTTTAGCAAAACCAGAATATTCTATCTCGGGAAGGGCTTTAAAATTAAAAAAAGCACCGGCGAACATACCTATATTCTCGAAAAAATATTGTCCAATGGGATAGCCCTGAGGCTTATATTAACTAATGCTTCCGAAGATGAAGACAATAGAACAGACAGTTTAAATGATCCAAGTATTGACATCATTGTCCATCGGGGACATTCATATCACTTTTCTAAAACCTTTCCCCGTGTCTTTTCTAGCACTAAAGGGAAATTGCTTATTGGCGGATCCTGTGGATCTTTCCGCGACATGATGAGCGACGAATTCCAGAAAGCTTATGGAAAAGGCAACTTTCTTATTGCGGATCAAAACACCGGAGAAGGAGATACCAATAATCGTCTTCTACTTAGTTTGATGGGCGAGATTGCCATGGGATGCAAATCCTGGGATAAATGCTTTACAGAGAAATTAGAAGGCAAAGGCCTTGTGCTTCCGGATGACCCTGCCTTTTTATTTGCTGCTTGGGAAACTTTGTACCTGTCTTCCGTACAAGGCCACTCCAAATAACTTGAAATTTGGGTGTTGCATTTCGGAAGCCAGCCCCCCCCCAGCATTACCGCGCGGTGGGAAATCGATTTGTCGCCGGGGACGGAGATTTCGCCTTTAAGAGATTTAATTGTTTTAATTTTGAGGTCTTTCACAATAAATACTAAATCATTTATGTTTGAAATATTCTATGAAAAGTGACGATATATATATAGAATGGGCATATATAATACATTTCCAATTAAAGCGCCATATGGAAGACTGCCTTTGATTTGTACAAACCATGGGACCCCATTAAGCCTTTCAATTCGTTCAGGCCCAACAACTGTTATGGCACAATCTTCAATCGGAGGAGAAAGAACTTTTGAGCTAGATGGTCACACATATAAAGGCGCAGGTCAAAGAGATCCTCTTAATACTACCTTTATTAGAATCGGGATTCAAGGCCCTTGCGATGAAACTCGCGTTTTAAAGCCGTTCGATATCTATCCGCAAGAAGGAGGATTGCCAACCCATCTTCTTTTGGGCGGGGCAAGCCAGCCCGTATTAGAATATGAATCCGAACAAACTTCTCGCCTTAGACAAATGCTAATAGAATTAAGCCTTCCCGTATCAGGACTACCTGAACCGGTAAAAATTAAACGGCTTGATTCTTTTCCTGTTATTTTCCCGGATGGCAGGGTCGTTTTTATTGACGGAGATAAGTATTTCATGGATCCAACTCTAATGACCACTTCTCAAAGAATAAAAGTAGCAGGCTTTGTTTTAAGGCATGAAGCTTCAAGCCCCGAAGAAAAAAAAGGTGCTCAAACAGCCATCGCAGAATTATCCCAAAACGGAAACACATTAACCGAAGAAAAAAAACGCCTTCTTTCAGCAGCCTTTATACGCTTATTTGCGCCAGCGGTTTATCAATACAAAGGAACTCATGGCCCTCGAGTCGGAAACATTTTTCAAACAGTAATTAATCATGACGGAATGCTAAGGGACAGACTGATTGAATCCGGCTCGATAGGAGAATCAAGCGCAACAACTCAAGATGGAACAAACAGGATTCGATCAAAAAACACTGCGGGAGGTTTTTTGCAGAACACACTAATATCCCCTGTTGATTGGAACGCCGGGATGTCAGAAGCCAATAAGGGAAAGATCAAAAGCATTTTAGATGCAATGATATCAGAAATGTATGAAAAAGAAGGAATTGCAATTCAATTACCAGAAGATACGCAACAAAACCTTCTTCAGGAAGAAGGAAGGATGATGTATTTGAGAGAAATTGCCCAATTAAACCTGGCCAAGGCCACCGAATTAAGGGAAATGACAGTAAAAAGAATAGCTGAACAACTCGGGGTAATCCATGGAAGCGGAGGCCATGCCGGAGGAGGACAAGATAATGCGCGGCTTGGGATATGGAAATTTAATTTTACTAGTGCAATGGGTGCGAAATACTCCCTCCTTATTTCGACACAAAATTATTCAACAAAAGATAAAGAGTGGATAGAAAGAAAAGAAAAATGGATTGGACCTTCCCCCGCCCCTTACGAATTAGACAGTCTGAAGATAGAAAGTATTGAAACAACCTCAAGCGGAGACAGATTCGCCGAAATGGGCCCGCCAGGAGGAGGAAGCACCAGAAGCGATAACGTTGGAAGCTTCGGCTTAAGGGACTTTGATACCCTCTCTCTGCAAGGTGAAGATACAGAGATCGATAGCTTTCTTAGAAAATATTATCTAACCCAATATACCGATATAGACCAGATAAGACATTTTCTTATCATCTACAAACAGATTATAGATTTGGAACATCTTTTTATAACCAAGCCGCGACTATCCCCATATCCATATCCGGGAACACTAATGCATTTTACTATTATTACCGGAGGGGATATACAGGACTATTTAAGAATCAAATATGTATTTATGGAAAACTATTTAAGAATAAGAAAAATGGCCATGAGAAAACTAGCTCCACTATGGTTTAAAGCTATTGAATCAGAAAAAATCAGCTATAAATTTATTGATGACAAAGATCCTCTTGGCCGTCGGGAATGCACCTATCCATTTCCTGATGAGATTAAGTCTCTTTATAATCAAGCAGAACTTGCCCTAGCAAATATAACTATAATCTAAAATAAAACCACAAAACGGTTAAGACTAGTCGCCCCATTAACCCTACTCAAACCCAAACCTCCCAACCAGCGGCACAAAAACGCACTGGATAGAATCTTCAATATTTAATTTACTGCCCCGTTTCTCAACAACCTTCAAAGTCTGCACCCATCGGTCTCCCACCGGAATAACCAGTCTCCCGCCATCTTTTAATTGTTCCGTAAGCGGGGGTGGTATATCCGGCGCGGCGGCGGTTACGATTATCCCGTCATAAGGCGCTTCATCGGGATATCCCAGCGCTCCATCACCGCTTACCGTTGTAATGTTTCTATATCCCATCTTTTTAAATTTTTCACCGGACTGCCTGGCCAAAGATGGAATCCTCTCCATAGTTATTACATTTTTATAGAGCAGCGAAAGTATCGCCGCCTGATAGCCCGAACCGGTACCGATCTCCAAAACCCTCCCATGTTTTTTCGGCTCCAAAAGCTCAGTCATCAGTGCAACCATATAGGGCTGGGAGATAGTCTGGCCTTCCCCAATGGGCAAAGCACCGTCGTAATACGCGTCGGGCTTATATTCTTCGGGAACAAAATCTTCGCGGGGAATTTTTAAGAACGCGTTGAGGACGTCACGGTTTTTTATGCCGCGGGCTTCAAGCTGACCCTCAACCATTTTCCGGCGTTGTTCTAAAAAGTCCGTCCCTAAACTCCTTCGCTTTCTTCGATAATGCGGCAATTTGGATATTACTATATCATCTTCACCTGAAATTTTCTATGGAAAGTGACGATAAATATATAGAACGGAATTAAGTTAAAGGATAAAATAGATAGAAATGACATATATTCAAAATGTTACAAACGGATATAAAAGAGTTTGGTCATCCACTGGACCATTAATTACAAAAAAAAATAAGCACGTGGACAAGGATTGAGCTGGGAACAATCAAGGCAATTGACCTTTTAGCCGTTCCAATGTTCCCTAACGGAAGAAAATTAGAGGGTTTACGAAACAAGATATTCACAAAAGAACTTACAACTCAATTAAAATCTGTTCTGGATCAATTCAAAATACCTAATTTTTATGTCGGAGTCAAATTAAGCAATTTTAATGAATATAATCCTCCTAATCGTAATAATTTCATGGTCCGACCAATCTTTTCACAACCAAGCTTTTTCTTGGGAACCGAGCGACAGAATAACCCTCTAGCCGGCACTGTAAAAACCCATCCCCAATTTATTTCATCAAATGGCCAACCCCTTCCAATCGACAAAAACCTAATCGAAAGATTGTTTAAGGAAAGTTTGCCGGAACATTTGCGGTCTTACGCAAATTTGGGCATTTTAAGTAGATATGAAATTCCTGAAGTTGATGGAAGAAAAGCAGGAAGATTTGCTCCTTCAGATGAAATGGTTGAAAATAAAACAAGATTCGCCCTTGATAAAGGATGGATAAGTCCCGAAAGAGATCTTGTTGTCATGAACAACGGCGGACCACACAGTATAGCCACCGCACGCGCCTTGGCACAAAGAGGATACTTTGTTATCCCTCATTTTAATTCCAAAAACGGCGTATCAAATGAACAACGTGTTGCAACCCTGGCATTCTTCGTTTATGAATTGACAGAATTAAACAAGATCACAAAACAAAACAACCCAAATGCCCCTTGGGCATTGATCTTAGATGGTCATAGAGATTATAGATTGGAAGAGAAAGACCTTCCGCCAATTCCTTCAAACTATCGGCTAGTAATCGTTACCGAAGGAGAAGATTTATTGCTTCCCAGGCAGCTCCACACTTCTCATCCTGAATACCCTGTTTTTACTTCTCTTTTTAAAGCGTCAGATTTATTACACGCAAGATTCGATCCTTATTCAGTGTTGGATGAAGAAAAAAAAAGATAAGGCAAATGACACTAACATTAGAATCAATAAAAATTATCCCTGAAAAACCCCGTCCCTAAACTCCTTCGCCTTCTGAAGAAAAGCCAGGATCTGGTCGGGATTATTCGCTTTGATCGCGGATTCGAGCTGGCTTAAAGAATTTTTGAAGCCCTTGATCATCTTCAGCACCGCTTTTTTGTTGGTGGTAAACATCCCCACCCCCAGCTCCGGGTCGCCGGAAGCAATCCGGGTGGTATCTCGAAAGCCGGAAGAGGCGCATTTTTTCATCTCTTCCACCCCATCTTTTGAAAAAGCGACCGCGTTGACCAAAGCGGCAGAAATCGCCAAAGGCATGTGAGAGACCCCCGCCACCGCCAGATCGTGAAGCTTCGGATCCATTATTAAAACGCTTGATCCCATCTCCGCGATAAGAGAAGTTAAGGTTTCAATCGCCTTTTTGGATGTGCGGGTGGTTTCAGTCAGGATCCAGCTTCGACCGATAAAAAGCTCCGCCTCGGCGGAAACCAGCTTCGCTTTCTCCTTCCCCGCCATCGGATGCCCGCCGACAAAAAAGGTCCCTTTGGGCATCAAGGACTGTGCTTCTTTCACAATCTCATATTTTGAACTCCCGACATCGGTAACAATTACCCCCTTTTTCAAATGGGGGATGCTCTCTTTTAAAGCGTGGATGATTTTATTGAGCGGCGTCGCAATAAAAACAATATCTGCCGTCGCGATCTGGGAAAGATCGAGCGTCCCCTCATCCACCGCCCCCAGCATCAGCGCCTGGGCAATTGTCTCTTCCCTGTGCGGAAACCCTATGACCCTAACCCCTTGCCCCTTGGTCTTTTTTATTGCCAAACCGATTGAACCGCCGATCAAACCGAGTCCGATGATAGCTATATTCATAATAAAGTTATTCTAGCGGTATCTATTGCCCAAGTCAAACAGCTATGCTAAAATTTTACTTTATGGCAATAGCAATCACAGACATTAAACCCGGGGTAACCTTTGAGTGGAAAGGGAACATCTTCCGTTGCGTCAAATACGATCACATCAAATGGGCTCAGCAGGCACGTATTCGGCTGAAGATGAAAAACCTTCGCACCGGAGCGATCTTTGAAGACACTTTTAACGTCGGCGAACGGTTTGAGCCGGCGCATATCTCCTACCGAAAAATGCAATACCTCTACCACGACAACGAACTCTACCACCTGATGGACCAGGAAAATTTTAACCAGATCGCGCTGACCAAAGATCAGATCGGCAACTCTTCAAAATATCTGAAAGAAGGGATGATCGTCGATATCGCCATGTACGGTGAAGAGGCGCTGGAAGTCAATCTTCCCGCGACGGTGGAATTGACGGTCACCGACACTGCGCCGGGATTCAAGGGAGACACCGTCTCCGGAGGGAAACCGGCCACGCTTGAAACCGGAGCCGTCATTTCTGTCCCATTTCATGTTAAAATCGGGGATGTCTTGAAGATCAATACCCAAGAAGATAAATATCTAGGGAGGGCTTAAATGGTAAACTTCGACTTGATTAAAAAATTGATACAGATTGTGAAGGATGAAAACATCAGCGGCCTGGTAATCGAAGAAGGCGGAACAAAGTACGAGATCCGCAAAGAGTTCGGAGGGACCGTTTCGGCCAGCACATCCGCTCCTATTCCGGCCGCGACTTCTTCCCAGCCGGCCGTCGCGGTAAAAAAAGAAGAACCAAAAAACGAAGATGATGGATTGGTAGCCATAACTTCTCCGATGGTCGGAACATTCTACAAATCCCCTTCTCCCGATTCTCCTCCTTTTGTCAATGTCGGCGACCAAGTGGCTTCGGGAAAAGTGGTCTGCATCGTTGAAGCGATGAAGCTTTTTAACGAGATTGAATCCGAAATTTCCGGAAAAATTGTCAAGATCCTGGTTGAAAATGGGAAACCGGTTGAATACGGCCAAAAACTAATGCTCGTCAAAAAGGACTAATGCGGAAAGAATGGAAACTCTTTCCGCAAACTCCGGGACTATCGATCCTTGAACAGATTTTAAAGAACCGGGGAATTACCGAAACCGCTTCCTTTCTTAATCCCCGCCTCGCCAACCTCAAAGACCCCTTTGACATCCCAAACATAGAAAAAGCGGCGGAACAAGTTCTTTTGGCAATCGGTAAAAACAGAAAGATCCTCGTTTATGGCGACTATGACGTCGACGGGGTGACCGGGACCGCGATCCTTCTTGAAACGCTTCAGTATCTGGGCGCCACCGCCGGCCACTATATCCCTTCCCGTTACGGAGAGGGGTATTCGATGAACCTGGAAGCGGTAAAAAAAGCCAAAGAAGAAAAGGTGGAGCTGATCATCACCGTTGACTGCGGAATTAGCAATCTGAAGGAGATCGAGCTGGCCAATCGGCTGGGAATAGATGTTGTTGTAACCGACCATCACAATGTTCCGGAAACTCTTCCACCCGCCCTGGCGATTGTAAACCCGAAAATGATCCCTGCCTCCCATCCATCCAAAAATCTGGCCGGAGCGGGAGTGGCTTTCAAATTCGCCTGGGTCCTTTTGAGAAAAGCGGAAAAAAAAGACAACGCATTCTTAACCGACCTGCTCGACCTGGCCGCCCTTGGGACCGTCGCCGACGCGGTCCCCTTGACCGAAGAAAACCGGATCATCGCTTACGCCGGATTGAATATTTTAAACCAAAAAAAGCGGCTGGGAATAAACCATTTGATTGAAGCGGCTTCATTGACCGGAGAGATCAATATCCATCACGTCAACTTTGCCCTGGCGCCGCGCATCAATGCCGCCGGGCGGCTTGAACATGCCTCCATGTCTCTTAACCTCTTAAAAGCGGACAACGCGGAAGAGGCAACTAAAATCGCCAAAGAGCTGAATTCCATTAATATCCGCCGGCAGAACATCGGCTCCTTGATCCAAAAAGAGGTTTTCGCGAGGATTGAAAGCGAAAAACTCGATCAAAACAAAGTCATAATTCTGAAGGGGGAAAACTGGCACCCGGGGGTGATCGGAATTGTCGCGTCGCAGGTGGCCGACAAATATTACCGGCCGGCGGTGCTGATCTCTAACGGACGCGGCTCTGCCCGATCCATTGATGAAATTAATGTTTATGAGATTTTGGCGGCCTGTCGGGACCTTTATTCTTCTTTTGGCGGACACGCCGGCGCGGCCGGCTTTGAATTGAAGGAAGGGAGCTTTGACGAATTTTGCAAAAGAATAGAAGAACGGGCAAACGAATTGATCAAAGATTTAACGCCGCACATTATGATCGACCGCGAACTTTCAATCTCGGAGATGACCCTGGCGCTGGCGCATGAGATCAATCGCTTGTCTCCGTTTGGCGAAGGAAACCCTCCTCCGGTTTTTATGACGGGAAATTTGCCGCTTGAAGAGATCCGACAGGTCGGGAGCGACAAGAAACATTTAAAACTGAAACTTGGCGGTCTCGATGCGATTGGCTTTAACCTCGGCACGCTGGCCCCGACACTCACACTTTCAAAAAAATATGACATGGTATATAATTTAAAAAACGACGAATGGAACGGTTTTGACCGGCTCCAGGCGAATTTGATAGACATCAAGGAGAAAGAGTGAAAGTATTAATTATCGGCTCGGGCGGCAGGGAACACACCCTGGCCTGGAAAATCAGCCAAAGCCCCAAATTGACCAAATTATATTGCGCTCCCGGCAACGCGGGGACGGCAATCGTTGCCGAAAATGTCCCGATCGCGGACAACGATATCGCCGGCCTCAAGGATTTTGCCGTTAAAAACTCGATTGACTTAACCATCGTAGGTCCGGAAATTCCTCTGGTCATGGGAATTGTCGACGAGTTTGAAGCGGCGGGGTTAAAAATCTTCGGCCCTTCCAAAGCGGCCGCCAAGATTGAGGGCTCTAAAATTTTTGCCAAAAACCTGATGCATAAATACAATATCCCGACCGCCGAAGCGATTGTCTACGAAAAAGTTGAAGACGCCCTAAACTTTGTTAAGAAAGTCGGGACTCCTATTGTAATAAAAGTTGACGGGTTGGCGGCCGGAAAAGGGGTCTTTGTGGCAAAAGACCAAAAAGAGGCAGAAGAAGCGGTCAAGCGCATCTTGGTTGATAAAGAATTCGGGGCCGCCGGCAATAAAATTATCGTTGAAGAGTGTTTGAAGGGGGAAGAAGTGTCGATCCTTGCAATAACCGACGGGGAGACGATTCTTCCTCTGGCCAGCGCTCAGGACCACAAGCGGGTCTTTGACCGGGACGAGGGACCGAATACCGGCGGGATGGGTGCCTACTCCCCTGCCCCGATCGCAACCTCCGAACTTTTAAATATGGTTCAAGAGAAAGTGCTTAAGAAAACTGTCGCGGCTTTAAAAGAGGCCGGGATAATTTATAAAGGTATTTTGTACTGCGGCTTGATGATGACCGCTTCCGGTCCGATGGTTTTGGAATTCAATTGCCGCTTCGGCGATCCGGAGACGCAGGTGATTCTTCCAAGAATGAAAAACGATCTACTTGAAGTCATTTTGTCCACACTCGACTCTCGCCTTTCGACTATCGCTCTTGATTGGGATCCTCGCTCGGCGGTCTGCGTGGTCCTGGCGGCGGGGGGCTATCCGGGGAATTATGAAAAAGGAATTGAGATTAAGGGCCTTGATAATGTAAAAGACGGAGTGGTCTTTCATGCCGGGACCAAAGCGGTTGACGTAAAAATCACAACCAACGGCGGGCGGGTGCTGGGGGTGGTTGGGCTCGGCGCTCCGCTTAAAGAAGCGATCAGAAAAGCCTATGATGCCGTCAAGCAAATTAATTTTGACAAGATGCACTTCAGGAAAGACATCGGAGCGAAAGCTCTCAAGTGATCGTCGTCGCCACTTCGAACGAGCATAAACTGCGTGAGATTCGTGATATTTTAAATGGAGGGACAGGTCATCGACCTGTCCGTACTTGTCAATTATCGGTCATAGAAAACGGAAAAACCTTCGAAGAGAACGCGATAAAGAAAGCAAAAGCGGCGTGTAAAAAGACCGACCAAATCGCGATCGCGGATGACTCGGGGTTGGAAGTAAAATGCCTCAATGGAAAACCGGGAGTGAAATCGGCTCGCTTCGCCAAGCCCCACCTGCTCTGCCAAAAACTCTTGCGGGTTATGAAAAATTGTTCCGACCGCTCCGCGCAATTCGTCTGCGTGATTGCGATTGCTTATCCAAGCGGTAAAATAAAAATAGTAAAAGGAATCTGCAAGGGAAAGATTATCCATGAAATGCGAGGAACAAACGGCTTTGGCTACGATCCGGTCTTTGTCCCGAAGGGATACAAAAAAACTTTTGCACAGATGTCAGCAACTATGAAAAACAGGTTGAGTCATCGGGGGAAAGCGTTGAGGAAATTAAAATCAACCCTGGCAGACGCCGAGTGAAGAAGTTTTAAATAGATAGAAGATGCCGGCCAGGATTAAGAGTGTACCGGCAAAAAAAGTAATGCTGACGCTGTCCCCCAAAAAAATTACCGCCAAAACGACCGTGGTTGGGACCGTTATCATCGAAAGAGTCGCCCCTTCCGCAACCGAGCAGGTTTTATAAGAATAAGCCAGCAAAAGCTGCGCTATAGTCGCAAGCCCCGCCATTGCCAAAAGTAAAAGCCAGGAATTAAAATCGGGAAAAACCAAACTTTCAACCGCCGCCGCCCCGCAAATAATCGTCCCAAAAAGCATCAAGGACATGGTGATTGACCAGGTATTATCGTCTCGGCCAAGATAGCGGATGATAACGACCACCCCTCCGGCACAGAGAGCCGACAAGATGCCGTAAATATAACCGATATTAAAAGCGGAAAAGACCGGGCTTGAGACCAGAAATATCCCCGCAAAAGCGGAGAGAAGGGCAAAAACCGCCCCTCGTCTTAGTTTTTCTTTTAAAAACAGGGCGGAAAAGACCGAGCCAAAGATCGGATAGGTAAATTGCAGAACGACCGCGTCGGAGATCGGGATCAATTGCGCCGCTTTAAAGTAAAACAGAATCGCGAACGCGCCGATTATTCCTCTTGCTCCCAGCATAAACCAGTTGCCGATGGTAAATTTTACTGTCCTTGCCAAAAACAAAACCAATAAGATTAAAAATCCGATCGCAAAGCGCCCGAAGGCCAGAAGTTCGGCGGAAAAAGAGAAGGACAAGACCTTGATCAACAAGGCCATCACGCCGAATAATATCGCGGAGAGGATCATGGTGTACATTGCTCTTTATTCTAACACAATAATTTGCTACACTAACAAAAGATGAGCCCGTAGCTCAGTTGGATAGAGCAACAGATTTCTAATCTGTAGGTCGGAGGTTCGATTCCTCTCGGGCTCGCTTTAAACCTGCTTACCTACCTACGCCTCTCCGCGTACAAAACGGCAAAGATTTGTCTACTAACAACGCACTTCTGTCGGATTTAAATTAATTATGGTTTCACCGCGCACTAATTGTATTATATTTGCGGACATAATTCGTTTAATGAATATGCTCTTACATCCATATCTGTGCTTATTATGTGCCTGCCTATCCGATTTCGAGTCGGTTCTAAATTAAGCCCGTCAAGAGCAAAAATTAAGCGTGCTTCTTGTACCGCTTCGAGCACAGGAAGAAGGACAACATTTAAATATTCATCCCTGCCGGTTAAGTTATATTTAAATCTATCAAACAAATTTTCAAAAAATTGGGGAGTTCTAGCTAAAGTATCAGCAGTTCCCAAAAATCCCATCTGCTTCAAACATGCTTCGACTCTTTCTCTGCCGCAGAATCCGTCATAAAACATTGCCGCAATTACAGGATTCACATTAAACAAGCCTTCCAGCGCAGTCATAAAGTCAAACAATAATATTTCTATTTGCAAATCGCTGGGAAGATCTTGAATATAATCAAGAGTTTCTAAATCATGCAAAATAAAAGTATTGGGATATGCTTCTCCGGAAATCGGATTTACCGCCACCGATGCCTGGTCTGCTATCGGCATTCCATGATGGAATCCCAAGGCGTAAATAGTCTTTAAGGCATCGGCAAAAATATATCCGATACGCCCCTCAATTAAAGAATATAACCACTGCTTCGTTGCCCATTTGGCCAGGATCTCTCTTTGGTCTTTATGTTCTACCCAAGAAAGCCTTCTTCTTGCGCCAATATGATCCAGTAAATAAAGGGAAGCCCCTTGAGCCAAGCCGCCTGAACCCAAAACCGGAACAACAATAAATCCAATACTCAACGGAAACGAACCAATAGCTCTATTCAATAAAAAAGAATACCATTCGACAATAGCATTGTCGATCGACAAAAAACCCTGGCGGGATGGAGCCGTTTTCTTCCAAACAATTCTTCCATCCTCTATAGCTCTGTTTGTAGACGGAATGCCTATTCCATTATAAGGCATTCCGCTGGCCGGCATAGTAATTGTCGAGTCAATTGCCCGATCGCATACTCCTTTTGCCGCCAATCCGTCAAAAGAATGTCCGGGAGCGCTAAAGGGAGCATCTAATTTAAATATCGCGGTTCGCTGTCCGCTATACCAGTCCGGTCTTTGGGAACTTGACGGATCATTGAGAAAATCACATGCCCTAATAGCCGCGTTAAGTATGCTTGGATTAATTTGGCCGTCATCCAATACTAAACATGATAAAAAAAGAAAGGCTTCTCCCTGTCCTCTAAACTCAAAAGGAATTACTCTTCCCAACGAAAGTTGCCTTTCGCACGCTTTGAAGTTATTCTCTCCCAAACGCGCCTTGACATATGGCAGAGCCTCGCCAAACCCCGACACTTTTTTAAATTCTTGAAATCCCTTCAAAAATCTTGGATGTATAGTCATAATTTAAATTTATGAAAGCATACCTCTCTATTTATTTATCTAAAAGAAAATCAGCCAATTTCATTCTTTTTTTACTTGACATAAATCTTATTTATGGTAAATTTATGGTACGGCGTTATTATGGATATCAGGATATCGGAATATCCGGACATCAGAGAAAGGAGGGTATTATATATGGAACCATTAACAAGTAAGCAAAGGGTTTTGTTTCATTGGATCAACGGCTATATAAAGGAAAACGACTATTCCCCCACCCTTGAAGAGATCCAGCGCCGATTCAATTTCAGGTCGATCGGAACCGTCCAGGACTATGTGAAAACATTGGAAAAAAAAGGATACCTGTACCGCAATCCCAACATGGCACGCAGTATGCAAACGATTGAAACTTCAACTACGCAAGTGGTAATTTTGCCGCTTCTGGGCTTCATCGCCGCCGGAGCACCGATTGAGGTCATCGAGCAAAAAGAAGAGATGGAAGTTCCGGCTTCTCTGGTCGGCCGAAAGCCGTGCTACATCCTGCAAGTAAAAGGGGACAGCATGATTGAAGACCACATCTTAAACGGCGACTTTATCGTCGTTGAAAAATCACAGACCGGCGACAACGGCGCGGTTTGCGTCTGCATTTTAAATCAAAACGAAGCGACCTTGAAACGGGTTTTCAGGGAAAAAAGCCGGGTGCGCCTCCAGCCGGCCAATGCACAAATGAAGCCGATCTACGTCAAAGATGTCGCGATCCAGGGAGTGGTGCGCGGACTCTTCCGCCGATTCGACTAAAATGGAGACCGAGAAGAAACTCGAAATTCTCGGAGCCGCCGCCAAATACGACGTCTGTGCCTCCACTTGCGGCCCGGTCATCAATTCAAGAGGAAGAGATACCATCGGTTCCGTCACCAGAAGCGGGATCTGCCATAGTTTTACCCAAGACGGAAGATGCGTTTCCCTGTTAAAGGTCCTTTTAACCAACACCTGCAAGAATAACTGCCAATATTGCGTAAACAGAAGATCAAACGATTTTCAGCGGACCGAATTCGAATCCGAAGAGCTGGCTCATTTGTTTATAGAAATGTACAAGAGAAATTATGTGGAGGGGCTCTTTCTAAGTTCGGGGGTAAAAAATTCAACCGCCCACACGATGCAAAAGATGATCGAAACGGTTGAAATTTTACGCTTCAAATACCGCTATATCGGCTACATCCATCTTAAAATGCTCCCCGGGACATCGGAAGACCTGGTCAACCGGGCGGCTGAACTATCGGATCGATTATCTATCAATCTGGAATGTCCAAATCCCGACCGCCTGCAGTTAATAGCAAAAGAAAAGGATTTTAAGAAAGATTTGATCAAGCCGATCACCCACGCCCAGCACGCCCTGCGAGCGGGAAAACTTAAATCCGGGATTACCACCCAGTTTGTAGTCGGCGCGGCCAAAGAGTCGGACTCGGAAATACTCTTTACCTCCAACTGGCTTTACAAGCAGAGGGACTTGCGGCGGGCCTACTTTAGCGCTTATATTCCGCTTGATACGGAAACCCCACCCCCGCTCATCCGCGAGCACCGGCTCTACCAGTCGGACTTCCTGATGCGGTTCTACGGATTTGAGTTGAAGGATTTTATCTTTGAAGCGAACGGGAACTTAAACTTAAAATACGACCCAAAATTCGTCTATGCCGTTAAAAACCGCGATAAGTTCCCGGTTGAGATAAACAAGGCCCCTTTTGAAAATCTTTTAAAGGTTCCGGGGATCGGGCCGACCGCGGCGAGGCGAATTTATCGGGCGCGGAAAGAATACCGCTTTACCCAAAACTCGGAGCTAAAAAACCTGGGGGTAGTGATGAAACGGGCCGCGCCGTTTCTTTTGATAAACGGCCGGAAGGCGGGAGAATTTTATGAGCAGATCTCTCTCGGAGAGCATTGCGCTGGCTTTGCGGCATAATGACCCGAACAAAGAATTCATAATTGAGCGGGTTTTGAAGCAGGCAAAAGAAAAAGGGCTGAGTTATGTCCTTTGCAAAGTGTCGCCCGAAGCAAAATTATTCGGCAACATGTGCCGGCAGGTTTTGAATGAGGTCCACCGCGCCCGGATGTTTATCCGGCTCAATGAAGTGAAAGAGCGAAAAGTTTTATACGGCGAATTCCTGCTGGAGCACGACACCATCGACATGGTGATGCGCCACTACACCGGCCGCTTCCCCCAACATACGATTATGCTAATCATCCGCCCCTATGTTTATATTTCAAGAGGGAAAGAGATATTCAAAGAAGAGATCGGCGATCGGGAAATTAATCTTCCGGTCGTCCATGACGAATTCAAGCAATACTGGCTTGATTTTTACAAGAACCAATACATCCCCGAGCGGCGGAATATGAAGCTTTTTCAAAAAAATGTGCCGAAGAAATATTGGAAATACATGTGTGAAATATGCTAACATAAAAGACATGGATCTCTGCAACTTAAGCTACGAAGAAGTAAAAGAAATCGCCTCCAAATGCCAAAAATGCGCTCTTTCACAAACCAGGATCAATGTCGTTTTCGGCCACGGTCCGGTCCCGTGCGACATAATGTTAATCGGCGAAGCGCCGGGAGCCGATGAAGACGAACAGGGGCTCCCCTTTGTCGGACGGTCGGGAAAACTTTTAACCCAAATCTTAGAATCAATCAACATAAAAAGGCCGGATGATATTTATATCGCCAACACCCTAAAGTGCCGCCCACCTGGAAACCGCACCCCCAACCCCTCCGAACAGGAGGCCTGCTGGCCGTATCTTGAAGCGCAATTAAATCTGGTGAAACCGAAAATACTGTTGCTGTCCGGGACCCCCTCCGTCAAAAGGGTCCTAAAGATAGATGAACCGATCTCAAAAATAAGGGGACAATGGTTTAAACTCCCGGGATACCCCGACATTTCGGTGATGCCGATCTTCCATCCATCGTATCTTCTGCGCAACCCGCAAAAGACCAAAGGATCCCCCAAGTGGCTGACCTGGCAGGATATGATCGAGGTCAAGAACGCCTTGGAATACTTAAAGAAAGTTAAAGAATTAAGTGAGTAAGGTTTATTTTACTAAAGATACCGGCAAGGCCGCCGAGTTGTTTGAAGCCTCCGGGATTCAAAAAATAATTTCTGCAAATGATTTGGTTGCCTTAAAGATCCATTTTGGAGAACCGGGGAACACCGCGTATTTAAAGCCGAACAGAGTAATATCTGTTTTTGAAAAAATAAAAGCACTCGGAGCCAGGCCTTTTTTTACCGACTGCAACACACTCTATCCCGGTCCGCGCAGTAACAGTATTGAACATCGCAAGGTCGCGGCCGACCACGGCTATACCGATGTTTTTATCCCCGAAGAGGACGATTTTGAAACGGTTCCGGTCAACCTCAAGCATTTCAAGAGTGTTTTTATCGGGAACAATGCCAGGAAATCGGACGCGATTATCGCCCTAACCCATTTTAAGGGGCACAGCGTTACCGGTTTTGGCGGGGCGATCAAGAATTTAGGGATGGGCTTTGGCAACAGGAAAGGGAAATTAAAGATGCATCAGGAGTGCAAGGGGTGTCCCAAAGCGCCAACTTGCAGAAAAAACATAACGCTTGAGGCCTGCTGGGTCGGATCCCCTGCACTGGTCCAGGAAAAGATTGCCGAGTACGCATATGGCGCGGTGAAAGACAAAAAGTGCGCTTATATAAATTTTATAACCGATGTCTCGCCCGACTGCGACTGCTACGACCACAACGATCCGCCGATTGTTCCGGATATTGGAATTCTAGCCTCTTTTGATCCGGTGGCAATCGACCAGGCTTGTGTCGATTTAGTTAATCAGACCGAAGGACGAATCAAAAGCCGCAACAAATTCCGCGCCCTTTATCCCAATGTCGACTGGGCGGTGCAATTAAAGTATGCGGAGGGGATTGGGCTGGGGACAAGAAAATACGAACTTATCGATAGCGGCGCTTAACAATTTTCTTGCGGTAAACTTTTTTCTTCTTTTTCTTCTTGTAAACAACTTTCTTCTTCACCGGCTCTTTGATCTCCGGAACTTTTTCTCCGGTATATTCCTCATAAACTACCCTTGAAACATTGTTTATCAAGACCCGCGCGTTATGCTGGCTTGAAAATCCCCAGGTAAAAATCGAAAGGACATAGGCGCCGGATTTTGTATTGACAATCCCGACATCGTTTAATATCCGGCTCAAATTACCGGTCTTGTTCGCCACATAGGTCCCGGGCGGGACCCCCTTCCATATCCCCCATTTGTAGCGCTGGTTGTGCATGAAATAAAGCATGTCGCTGGCGCTCTCGTCGTTAAATCCGCTCCTTTTCGCGATCTTGGCGGCCAGGTAAGCCATCTCATAAGGAGTGGTCATATTAACATTCGGATCGGGCGGCTCGGAGAGCATCGTCGGATTGGTCACTCTGGTCTTGAGCATCCCGATTGAAGACAAATAATTGTTGATCGAAGCTAATCCGACCGAATCCTCGACCATTTTGGTGGCGGTATTGTCGGAAAAGGAGATCATATAGCCAATCAAGCTCAAAAGCGAATAGCTCAAGCCCGGCTTTCTCCACTGCAAAACTCCCGATCCCCCCAACTTGTCGTTTTGCCGAAGGACTACCATCTTCCCCAGATTAATTTTCCCCTGCTCTTTCAGATGATAAGCGGCCGCCATGATGGGAAGTTTGATGGTGGAAGCGGCCGGAAAAGCGTTAAAACCGTAAACCTGCGCTTCAAAAGTGGAGTTCATGTCAAGAAAATAAATTCCGATCTTCCCTTTATGCGGCGCCGTCAACTGCAAAAGCTTTCCCTGTAAAGCGGGCAATCCGGCTTCGCATCTTGAAACAAACAAAAAAAGCAAAAGAAATAAAAAAAAGCGTTTCAACATCACTGTTTATACGGCTCAACGTGGATAATCACATCGGTAACCCCGGGAATACTCCGCTTGATATTTTCCTGTAGCAGATGAGACAACGCGTGCGCTTCGGCAACCTCCATTTTTGAATTGACTTTGATGTGCAAGTCAACATGGATGTCGTCTAATCTCCCCCGGGTCCGGATTTTGTGGCACTTTTTAACCGTCGAATTCTCCAGGACAACTTTTTCTACCAATCCCCTGTCGATGACCGACCGATCAACCAGGACATCAAAAACATGGCGTGAAATATTTATGGCCGAAGATAAAATAAAACCTATGATCATAAAAGAGACCGCCGGATCGATCAGCGGCCAGCCCAGCCGAATGCCGACCAAAGAAACCAAAACAGAAAGGGAAACAAAAATATCGGCCCGGGTGTGCATGGAATCGGCGATTAAAATATCGCTCCCCAGCTCTTTCCCTTTCCTATACTCATAAAACACCACCCAGCCGTTGACCGCCAGGGTAATAAACATGACCGCAAAAGTAATCGGGCTGGCATCCGGGACCGTCGGGCGCGTTATCCGCGAGATCGCCGATTCAAAAATTTCGTAGCAGACCAAAAGCAGAAGCATGCTTATCCCAAGGGAAGTAAAATTTTCTATTTTTTTGTGCCCGTAGGGATGTTCCGGATCAACCGGCTTTGACGCCGCGGATAAGCCGACCAGCCCCACAAGGTTGCTGGCTCCGTCCGAAAAAGAATGAATGCCGTCCGCCACCATCGAAACAATTCCAAAGAACAAACCGACCGCGACTTTTGCCGCGGCTACCAGCCAGTTTAACGCCAAAACAAACAAGAGAACAAATCTTTTTTTCTTGAAATTTTCTTCCATGTCTGTCATTATATAAAAATAAAAAAATGATTACAAGTTTATTAGAAAGTACCGAATTTCAAAAACTCGAAAAGGAATACAAGTTCCTCTCCCGCGCGCGCGAAAAACTCGACGAACTGCCAGCCCTTCCATATATTATCTTGGATGTTGAGACGACCGGTCTTGATCCGCAAAAACACGAACTGACCGAGATCGCGGCCCTGAAAATAGAAAAGCAGGAGATTGTCGACGTCTTTAACACCTTGATCAAGCCAAAACAAAAAATTTCCTACAAAATCACCCAATTAACCGGCATCACAGAAGAGATGGTCTCCGGCCAACCCTCTTTTTCCGATATCGTGCCAAAGTTTTTACAATATGTTAAAGGCTACAACCTGGTGGCGCACAACGCCGAATTTGACCTCTCTTTTATCCGGCACCATCTCTCTTTAAATAAAAAAGAAATCAATAATCCAGTCCTATGTTCGCTGAAGCTTTCCCGCTTTCTGCTCAAAACCCACAACCATAAGCTACACACCGTGGCGGGACATTTCGGGATAACCGCCCAAAACCGCCACCGCGCGCTGGGGGACGTTGAGACCCTCTACCAGGCCTGGTTCAAGCTGCTCGAACTTGCCAAAACCAAAAACATCTACGACCTGGAAGAGCTCCGTAAAATATGTTAGGATTTAAAAGATGAATTTCATAAAAGACATCTGGACTAAAGCCAAAGCTCTCGACAAAAAAATCGTCCTGCCCGAATCATACGACCCGCGCGTGCTGAAGGCGGCGGCCATAATTTTGCAAAGCAAGCTGGCAAGGGTGGTTTTGGTCGGCAACGAAAGCAAGATCAAAAACCTGGCGATTCAAAACAACGCCGATATTTCACGGGCCGAAATTGCCAACCCGGCGACTTTTTCCAAGTTTGAAAAATATGTCGAAGCATTTAAAAAGAAACGTGAACACAAGGGAATGACCATAGAAAAAGCGCGGGAAATATTAAGCGAGGATCCGGTCTTTTTTGCCGCCATGATGGCCGATCAATGCGATGCCGACGGGGTCGTCTCCGGTGCGATCAATTTTACCGCGAACACCATCAAGGCGGCCGCCTATTGCATCGGTTTGGCGGATGGAATTTCGATCATCTCAAGTTTCTTTGTGATGCTGACCCCCAAGCACGAATTCGGAGAAGACGGGATGCTCTTTTACGCCGATTGCGGGGTGATCCCCAATCCCAATTCCCAGCAGCTGGCGGAAATCGCCATCTCAACCGCCGATTCTTTTGTCAAATTGACCGGATTGGAGCCGAGAGTCGCGATGCTCTCTTTTTCAACCAAAACTTCGGCCGAACATCCGGACGCCAGCAAGGTGATCGAAGCGACAAAAATCGCCAAAGAGAAAGCCCCCCAGCTTATCTTGGACGGGGAGTTGCAGGTTGACGCGGCACTTGTCCCGTCAATCGGAAACCGCAAGGCGCCGGGAAGCCCGGTCAGCGGCAACGCCAATATTTTAATTTTCCCCGACCTTGATGCCGGCAATATCGGCTACAAACTGACCGAACGGCTCGGAGGAGCGACCGCTTTGGGCCCAATACTGCAAGGATCAAAAAGACCGATCAACGACCTTTCTCGCGGCTGTTCGGTCGACGACATCGTCAATGTAACCGCAATCACAGCCGTGCAATGCCAATAATCAAACAACTGATCCAAAAAGCGAAGAAGCTGGGGGCAGATGAAGTTGAAGTCGTTTATTCAAGCGGGACATCAACCTCCATCAGCGTCTTGAACCGGGCGATTGAAACCTTTGATACCGCCAAGACCAATGGGATCGGGATCAGGATAATAAAAGAAAAGCGGCTCGGTTTTGCCTACACTTCCAATTTTGAACAGCTGGATGAAACAATTGAGCAGGCGATCGCAAACTCAAAAAATACTACGCCCGACGAGTTCAACCTTTTGCCAACGCATAAGGCTGTCCCGGCTTTTAACGAAAAAATACATGACCCAAAAATCAACCGGGTAACTCCGCAGGAGAAAATCGATTTCGCGTTGCGGGTGGAAAAAGCGGCCTATCAGGCCGACCAAAGAGTCAAGAAAACCCAGGATGTCTCTTATTCGGATTCGGAATATAATGTTGAGATCGCCAATTCGCACGGTTTGAATTTAAGTTACAAAGGGAACCACTGTTCCGCTTCGGCCGATGTCATTGCCGAAGAGAACGAAAACGCCGAATCGGGCTTTGGGTTTGACGTAAATTTGAAGTGGGACAATCTGGACGCCCAAAAAATCGGGGAAGAGGCGGCTAAAAACGCGGTGCAGAACCTGGGAGCCAAGCCGCTCCCGGCACAAAAACTTTCTTTAATCCTGGAACCAAAAATCGCGGTGCAAATTTTGGGAATAATTGCCGGAATGGTTTCCGCCGACGCGGTGCAAAAAGGGCGGTCGCTCTTCATCGGAAAATTGGGAGAGCAAATCGCCGGAGCGGGATTGACAATTGAAGACAACGGAAGATTAAAAGGAGCGATCGGTTCCGCCCCTTTTGACGGCGAAGGGGTCGCAACGCAGCAGACAATTGTAATAGAAAACGGGATTTTGAAATCTTACCTTTACAACACTTACACCGCGGCAAAGGACAAAGTGAAATCAACCGGGAACGCTTCCCGCTCCTACTCAAGCACCCCGTCAATCGGTCCGACAAACATCTTGATCTGTCCCGGCGATTCATTTACCCCTCCATCAAAAACATTACGCGTCACCCGCCTGATGGGCCTGCATACGATCAATCCGATCTCGGGCGACTTTTCGGTCGGGGCGGTGGGGATTTTCGATAATCAACCGGTCCGCGGGATCACTATTGCAGGAAATCTGATCGATCTTTTGAAAAAGATCGAAGCGGTCGGATCGGATTTACGCTGGTTCGGCAGTATCGCTTCTCCCACCCTGCTCGTTTCCGACATTAGTGTCAGCGGATAGTATTCCTAAATTAATTAGAAATCTAGCAGCCCCTTCTCTAGTCCCTTCCGGCAATTTAGCCAAAATATCATTTTTGCTTTTGCCACAAGAAAAATTATTTCTTACAATTCTTTTTAAATCTTCAATATGTGAAGTTAAAATTCCTTGCGCAAAAGGAAGATTTTGTAGTTCTTGCGCCGCCGAAAATAACGGAATAAATTCTTCAAGAATTCTGTCTTGTTGCTCTTGAGTAGCTCTCTCATATTCATGCAATGCCGCCCGACTGTTCTCCCCAGAAACAGTCAAATCATATAACAAGATTAAGAACCTGATTTTTTGTTCGTCACCGGCGGCTTCGGCCATACTAAGATCAGCCAACAGCGCTTCTTCTTGCGGAGTATTTTTCCTTTTTAAATCAGGGTGGATAGCCCTTCTAACTCTTTTCATCGCGGTTTTTAAATCCCCTGGCAGATTTGGCTTTTTAAACTCGGCCCATTCCTCCATGGGACGAAAAACTTTTTTCAAAATATTCTCTGCGGTCGGGCGGGTAATATTCCCTATTGAACGACCATCAAAAACACTGATTAAGCATTTTAATATGGTTATTTCGGCGTGGATTCTTGGCATCCAGTCAAATTCACTAGCGGCTACCCTTAATTCCCTTAATTCTCTTAAATCTTTATCGCATCTTAACCTTCTAAAGTGAAAACTTAGGAAGGCGTTGGGATCAACAAAAGGCTTCCCTCTAACTAATGCTGTACAAAGATTTTTGGTTTGAACCCTCATAATAAGATTGCTGATTGCTTAATCAGCCCCTCCGGATATATATCCCATTGATTTCAGGGAAATTTCAGTCTTTTTTTTCTTTTGATTTTTTTCTTTTGAATGCAAAATAAAACATTTTGAAATTATCGTATTTGTATTATGCTGGTTTGGATCAATCGCCTCCCCCACTCTGCTCGTTTCCGGCATTAGTGTCAGCGGATAATTTTGTGATATAATTACTTCATGCAGGAAAAAAAATTGCCCCCTGAATTCAAAAAATACTTTTGGGATATCGATTTTGACAAGTTATCCGTTTCAAAGCACATCAATAGTATCCTTAGTCGATTGCTTAGTTTTGGGAATATGCAAGCCATTCGCTGGGTAGTCGGCAATATCGGAACACCCCGGATAAAACAATATGTTTTGGGTTTTGGCGAAAAGCAGCTTGACAAAAGAAGCTTAAATTTTTGGAAAATTTACTTAAATATCTCCAGGAGGATTTGAATTTTTAATGTTCAAAGCCCACTTTGAAATACTTGATGAAAAAAGGCAAAAAATCCTGCCGTTATTCAAACCCTTTAAGAACCGCTTTTATCTGGCCGGCGGCACCGGATTAGCCTTACAGATAGCGCATCGTGATTCGATTGATTTTGATTTTTTCACTGCTGAAGATTTTGATCCGGAAGAATTATTAAGAGAAGTCAGGAATGTCTTTTCCGGCTATTCCATTGATTTAATCCAGACCGGCAATAAAACATTAAATATTATAATCGGCCAGGATATTAAGGCCTCTTTTTTCTGCATTAAGGAGCAACTTTTGGCTCCTCTTCTGGATATGGAATATTTTAACGTTGCCGGCCCAACCGACATCGCCTGCATGAAAATCGCGGCCTTGCTTAGGGCGGCCTTTAAAGACTACGTTGATCTTTATTATATATTCAAGCAACAACCACTTGAACTTGTTGTTGAAAATTGCAAAAAGAAATATCCGGGCTTTGATGAGGCTGTTTATCTCAAGGCGCTGGTAAGTCTTGATGATATTGAAGATTCGGATATCTTGTTTGAAAAAGGGCAAAAAATAACTAAAGACCAGATCAGAATAGATTTTGAGAGAAGAGTTAAAGAGTATTTAAGCAGTAAAATTTAATTGGCCTTCGATATTAGCATTAGCGGATAAATGTGCTAAAATAATCTTATTATGACCCGCAAAATCAAAATCTTCGACACCACCCTTCGTGACGGGGAGCAATGCCCCGGCGCGTCGCTTAATATTGAAGAGAAATTGGAAATCGCGAAGCAGCTGGCCCGCCTTAACGTTGATATAATCGAGGCGGGGTTTGCCATCGCCTCCCCCGGTGATTTTGAATCGGTAAAACAGATCGCCGAAAAGATCAAAGGGCCGGTAATCTGCTCACTGGCCCGTGCCAAAAAAGAGGACATCAAACACGCCGCCGAAGCGGTTAAGCCGGCCGAAAAAAGCCGGATCCACACTTTTATCGGCACCTCCCCTATCCATATGGAAAAAAAATTAAGGATGACCCCCGATGAAGTCCTGAAAACCGCAGTTGAAATGGTAAAGTACGCAAAATCATTCTGTCCCGATATCGAATTCTCGCCCGAAGACGCCGGACGGTCGGAGAAAGAATTCCTTTATAAAATTATCAGAGCGGTGATCGAAGCGGGAGCAAAAACGATCAATGTCCCCGACACCGTCGGCTACACTACCCCATGGGAATTCGGGGAACTAATTGAAGACATAATTAAAAATGTTCCTGAAATAAAAAATATCGACCTTTCGGTCCATTGCCACAACGATTTGGGATTGGCGGTCGCCAATTCCCTGGCCGCGGTTCGGGCCGGAGCAACTCAGGTTGAATGTACCATCAACGGGATCGGGGAACGGGCGGGCAACGCTTCGCTTGAAGAAATCGTCATGGGACTTAAGACCAGAAAGCCCTTTTTTAATGTCGATACCAGCATAAAAACCGAAGAGATCCATAAGACCAGCCGGCTGGTTTCGAATTTAACCGGTATGCTGGTCCAGCCGAATAAGGCGGTGGTCGGCGCCAATGCCTTTGCCCATGAAGCGGGGATCCATCAGGCCGGAGTCATGCGGGCACGGGAGACCTATGAAATTATGACCCCCGAAAGCATCGGATTGACCGAATCAAAGCTGGTCCTTGGAAAACATTCCGGCCGGAACGCTTTTGAGAAAAAATTAAACGACATGGGTTATACCATGGAGAAAGAGAACCTTGAAAAGGCCTTCCAGAGCTTTAAGCGGATCGCCGACCTCAAAAAAGAGGTGACCGACCGCGACCTTGAAGCGATCGTCGCCGAAGAAATTTATGTGGCGGAAGAGACCTACACGCTGGATAAGATTGAGATCAAATCCGGGACAAAGGTTAAACCGTCGGCTAAACTTACCCTAATCGTAAAAGGTAAAAAGAAAGAGGCAAAAGAGAGCGGATCGGGACCAGTTGATGCGGCCTACAAAGCAGTACAAAAGATCGTCGGGCAAAGACCGAAGCTGGTTGATTACACCATTCAAGCGATTACCGGCGGAACCGACGCATTGGGAGAAGTTACGGTTAGGATTAAAAAAGACGACCGGATTTTCACAGGCCACGGGGCGCATACGGATATAATAGTTGCTTCAGTCAAAGCTTATCTTGCGGCAATCAACCGGATGGTTTCTGTCTAATCCTCGTCGACTACAATGCAGGTAACGGTGCGGGCTACAAAGCCGGTCGCTCTAATTTTTCCAACGACCATATCACCGACGGTTTTTAGGTCCGGAGCCTCAACATCAACGATCACATCATACGGACCGGTTACCAAATGCACATTGCGGATTCCCGGCAGTTTCCTTATTTCGGCAACCAAATCAACGCTTTTGGCAGGAAGGGCTTCAATCAATATATAAGCATGGGTCGGTTTCATACCTAAATTCTATGACTTGATTGAGTAGATGTCAAGTGTTACAATAAAAGTGAATGGATAAGTTTTGGAACAATTTGAGCTCGAATTTTTTCAGGGGTCTCATTATCCTGCTACCGCTTCTGGTCACCCTCTGGCTGATCGTCCTAATCTTTAATTTTTCAGACAGCATCCTGGGAACCTTCCTGACGATCCTCCTTGGCCATCACGTACCGGGTTTAGGACTTCTGGTAACCATCGTCATTGTCCTTTTGGCCGGCTATTTTGCCACCTACCTGATCGGAGCAAGGATGTTCAAGCTGGGAGAAGAACTGCTCTATCGTGTCCCGATCGTAAAGAGCATCTATTCGGCCGCCAAGCAGATCAACGACATCCTCTTCACCCACGGGGAGACCTCGGAAAAATTCCGCCACGTCTGCATGGTGGAATACCCGCGCAAAGGAATTTATTCGATCGGGTTTATAACTTCCGACGCCGCTTTGGAGATTGAAAGCAAGGCCAAGACCAAATTAATCAACGTCTTTGTTCCCAACACCCCCACCCCCGCCACCGGATTTTTGATCCTGGTCCCGGCGGAAGACGTAATCATGCTTGATATGAAGACCGACGAGGCCTTTAGGTACATCGTTTCCGCGGGAGTTCTGCAATCCCAAAAGCCCCAGGAGCATCTGGGGACAACAAACTAAACATTCCCGATATGCACGTATTTTAACCCGCAATCCAAACCGATCTTTTTTGCTTTTTCAAGCGTTTCAATCGGCGTCGGCGACAGGTGCCGGAAATCAAGACAAGGAAAAAAGCGGGTAACATGCCATGGGACATCTTCGCCCAACTTATCATGAATAAAGCGGGCAATGCCGGTCAATTCTTCGTCCGAATCGTTTAAGGTCGGGACCACATTGGTTATGACTTCAACATGCATCTTTAATTGGTTTTTGGCGTGAACGGCCGCCTCAAAAACTTTTTCCGGATAGTTAATTTTACAAAGTTTTTTATAGGTCTCCGGATGATACGCCTTAATATCAACCCTGTAGACATCAAGATACGGGGCGATCATTTCAAGCGGCGGGATATTTATATAACCGTTGGTAACATAGACCGTGTAAAGATTATTTTCTTTCGCCAGTTTGGCGCAATCTAACGTATATTCAAACCAGATCGTCGGCTCGTTATAGGTCCAGGCAACCCCTTGAGCGTTCTCCGCCAAGGCAACCTCTATAAATTTTTCCGGAGAAATATAGTTCCCTTCAAAATTTTTCCGCTCCTGCGAGATCCGCCAGTTCTGACAATGGCCGCAGAACATATTACAGCCAAAGGTCCCCGCCGACATAACATGGGTGCGGGGCTGAAAATGATAGACCGGTTTTTTTTCGATCGGATCAAGGGCCAGGGAAGAAACAATCCCGTAAATCAAGCTGTAAAGTATCCCGTCCTCGTTTCTCCTGACTCCGCAAACACCGTTTTTTCCGTTCGCTATCACGCAGTCCCAGGGACAAAGCAGGCAGTGGACTTTTTGGTCTTCCAGTTTCTCATAGAACAATGCTTCTTTTCGCATCGCCAGGAACACCCCCCTTGGTAATCTTCTGCCCGTAAGAAGAAATCCCGAAGTAAAGCTTCCCTTCTCCTCCCGGATCCATCCCTACGGCATACCCGAGCGTTAAAACGATCGGGACATAACCGAAACCGTTGACGGTGCTCAAGCTGATCTCCCCTCCCGCCGACTTGCTCAAGTATATATTGGAAACGTTCCCAAAGGTAGACCCCCCCACATCAAAAAAGAACTTGCCGAAAGCACGGTCAAAGAAAGTCAAACCGTAAGATAAGCCGTTCTCCATATAGGCCACAGGGAAACGGTATTCAAGGGTCGCCTTTCCCCCTTTGCTCCCTGAAAAATAAGTGGTCGGATAGCCGCGCAGGGTCAAATAGCGCCAGGTAAAATCACTCTGCGAAAGTTGTTCTCCCCGGCTCAAAAATCCGGTTTCAGAAAAAGCCAAAATGTGGTGCGGAACCGGAGTCGGCAGGTATTGGTTTGAAGAAATCGAGTAGTTCGTAAAACTGTAATCGCTTCCAAGCGCTTTGGAATAAAATTTGGATGAAAGGTAAAGATCGATCCCGTCTTCCGGGGAGATCGAAACGGCGTAAGTCCTGGAATTGGAATAGCTGTAGCCCAATCCGACCCCGCGGACGTTTCCGGTGGCGGGGATAGCGGTTAAGGCATCAAGGGATGTGATGTTGTTTAGGTTTATGTTTTCAAAAGAACAGGTAATTGCCTGCGAATCGTATTCCGAAAAAAGGGCGTATTTGGGAAAAGAAGCATAAACCGCCTGGCTCAAGTAGCGCTCCCAATAGATTTTACTGTTGTTATCCCACCGGTAATTGACCGGAAAATCGATTGCCTCAAGAAAAATCTGCGGAAAGAGCTGGTTGTTTGCGTAATAAATCTCATAAATCGGCCGCTCAGCCTTGGCATCGTAGCTCAACTGCATCTCATAGGCATGATGGGTCAGCGAATCAAAGCTGGTGGTAAAAATGCTGGTGTGCCGTCCGTTTTCGTCGACTACCGAAAGGGGCATCCAGAGCTTGGGTAAAAGGGCCGGAAAGGGATAATATCCCTTGGGAGAGACCGAAAGCTCAAGCGGCTTTATATCGGCAACCGCAGGCGGCCGATACCTTTTTTCATCCGGCTCCACCCATTGCAGAGGATCAAGCGGGACCACCGCAATATCATAACCGCGCGAAGAATAATTCACGTAAGCAAGCTTCTTTCCGTCGGGAGAAACTTTGGGCATGATCGCCATCCCGGGAACATCGGTGACCTGAAAGATTTTTTGGTCGCTTAGGCGATAGGCATAAATGTTCCCGGTTCCGCTCCGATCGGAATCAAAGAGCAAATACTCGCCGTCGGGGCTAAAAAAAGGATTCCCGCACAGACCAAAATCGGCGATTTTTTTCTCCCAACCCTTGGTGTAATCAAGCAAATAAATTGACTGGTCGCCGGACGATTTTTTAGCCGCCGCAATTTTTTTCCCGTCGGGCGAAAAAACCGGGGCAAAATAGGAAATCGAGGGATCTTCATCCCCAATTTGACGCCTGATTTTTGCCTTCAGATCATACAGCCAGAGCGACCGCCCCCCCTGGTTTAGCTTGGTAAAAACAAATTCATCCTCTAAAGGCGAAAAAGCCGGATCGGCGGTCCGCTCACCAAAGGTCAAACGGCTGATCTTTGAAGAAGCAAGGTCCATCAGATATAAATCCTTATAATAGTAGAAGTTGTTGTAATACTGCGGCTTGGAAAAGAGGAGCCGGTTTTTCAAAATCGACATGCTGTCGTCAAAGGCGGAAAGCTCGGCCACCTTGGTGTCTTTACCGGAAGAGAGATTGAGCCGCCGGATCAATGGATACGAACCGAAATCGCGGTGAGTATAATACAGATCGTCCGAATTGTCGCTCCAGGCCGGCTGGAGATTGTAGTAGCCGCTTGAGGTAAAAGTCGGGACAATCTCCTTTGTTTTATAATCCGCGTATTTTTTATCCAGATCGGCCAGCCAATCCTGCCAGAGGTCGGCAAGCTTTTTACCAAAAATCACCCTAAAACAGCTCTCAATCCCATCATAGAGAATATAGTCGCCGTACTCGCGGCTTAGGCGAAAAAGTTTTTCTTCACCGTACTTCTCAGCCAGATACTCGATAAAATAAGCTCCGTAAATATAGGAAAGATTCCCTCCCGGCCAGTAAATTGTCGTCATCGAGGCCTGCTCAATCGTCTTTAGTTTTTTCTCCAAAATATCTACCCGCATCTGTGCTTCAAAGCGCGGGTTAAAAACCCTCCCGCCGCTCCCGTAATGGCTTTCCATGTAAACGGCCAGTCCTTCCACTATAAACCGCGGAGAAAGGGCGTTTGGAAAAAGGATCCGTCCAAAAAGGAGCTTTGTCAGCTGTGCCCCGCCCTCAATCGTATCAAGATGTAAGACGTGGGTGTATTCGTGGAGAAAAACATATTTTAACCACTCTTTATAACTGTATGGGCTCAAATTGGAGCCAAGGTCGGTTACATAAAGGATGACCAGCGGATTGGGAATCACGGTCGTCATCCCGTTGCCATAATCGTAGTTGTCGACCAAAACAACATTGGTCTTCCACTCGGGAGTGTGGCGAAAAAGCGGAGAGAGCCGATTATGGATCCCCTCCGCCTCCGGGGCAAACCCCTTCGCGATCTCTTCCAGCTGTTTAGGATAGTGGATTGAGAAATGCGGGGTCTCTATCGTCTTCCACTTATATGATGGATCGAGCCAAGTGGCACCGTGGGACGAAATGACAAATGTCAAATGACAAATGACAAATAAAATCCCAATCTTTAAAATTCGCAATTAAGTCTCTCCGTAAATCCTTGTTTAAGCGCGTCGGCAATTTCGTCAAAGGCCGGCACACGGCCAAGAATTTCTTCAATCGTTATTGCCTCGGCGGGATATGAATTCTCGTCGTCTTTAACCAAAATCGATCCTTGCTGGAGCAGGGTTCGTTTCCCTCTTTTTTGCGCCGAGCCGACCAGCTTGCGGCCGGCAAACACTATTTCATATTCGGCGGGATATGAAAAGCATAAATCATTCCGGCGAGAATTCGAATTCTCGCCTTCAGAAACCTCCGCCTTTATTCCCAATTTTTGCAATCCCGCTACTATCGCCTTCGAAATTTTTATATATGACGGGATCAGTTTCTCCCCAAAAGCATTAAGGTCCGTTACAATCGAATAAGTAACTTCGCTTAAGTTATGAAAGACAATTCCTCCTCCGGTTGGCCGCTTCACCGCCTCCCATCCTTTGGGAATCAATTCTTTCTTGATCTCCTGCGAATAACCGAAAGAGACGCAGGGTGGATCCCAGGCATAGATCCGAAGGGTTGAAAGGTTGTTTCCCTCTTCGTGGTCTAAGAATAGCTGTTCATCCAGCCGCATATTGTTTGAGCCGGAGGTGGGAAGGGACTTGGTTAAGCGCCAGCCAGCCATTTCAAAACCGGCTCTCTCGCCGCCCTCGTCTCATCCACTCTCTTAACCGGTGCATTGCAAGGGGCGTTTTTGACCAGCTCGGGATTGGTTTCGCACTCTTTGGCGATTGAGATCATCGCATCGCAGAAAGCATCAAGGGTCTTTTTAGATTCGGTCTCGGTCGGCTCAATCATCATGGCTTCTTCCACGATCAGCGGAAAATAGATTGTCGGCGGATGGAAGCCGTAATCGATCAACCGTTTGGCAATATCCAAAGTTTTTACGCCATACTTTTCTTTCTGCCAAATGCCCGAGATCACAAATTCGTGCTGGCAGGTTCGGTCGTATTTTAAATAATAATGATCTTTCAGCCACTTCATCATGTAATTGGCGTTTAAGACCGCGTTCTCCGATACTTCTTTTAATCCTGCTGCCCCAAGTGATCGAATATATGTATACGCTTTAATAATGACACCGACATTGCCGTGAAAAGCATGGACGCGGGGTAAAAACTGAGCAAGCTTTTTTTTGAAACCGACCGGACCTGATCCCGGACCGCCTCCCCCATGCGGCGTGGAAAAGGTCTTGTGCAGATTAAAATGCGCCAGATCAAATCCGAGATCGCCCGGACGGCAGATCCCAAGATTCGCGTTGGCATTGGCCCCGTCGTAATAAAGCAAGCCGCCGACTTTATGGATAATTTCGGCAACTTTTAAGATATGTTCGTCAAACAAGCCCAAAGTGTTCGGGTTGGTAATCATAAGGCCCGCTGTATCTTCCCCCGCCGCTTTTTGCAAAGCATCAATATCGATATTCCCATGGGGATCGGATTTTACGACAACCGTCTCATATCCGACCATCGAAACCGAAGCGGGATTGGTCCCATGCGATGAATCGGGAACTATTATTTTGGATTTTGGATTTTGGATTTTGGATTTATCCTTATGATAAGCTTTCATCATAAGGAGCGCCGTCAATTCCCCATGCGCCCCTGCACAGGGCTGTAAAGTAAACGCGTCAAATCCAAAAATAGCGCAAAGATATTTTTCGAAGTTGGCAAGGAGTTCAAGTATCCCTTTGACCGTCTCATCCTCCTGATAGGGATGGATTTTTTGGAAACCGGGAAGAGCGGCAACATCTTCGTTGACCTTGGGGTTGTATTTCATGGTGCAGGAACCAAGCGGATAAAAATCGGAATCGACCGAAAAATTCTTTTTGGACAAATTGGTAAAATGGCGGACCAGGTCAATTTCCGCCATCCGCGGCAACTTCAACTCTTCACGCAAAAGAGCGGCAGGAAGCATTAGATAACTGCTTTCAGGGTTTTGGGATCAAAAATATGGATCTTGCGCAAATCAAAGACCAGCGGAAAGGTACTCCCCGGAGTAACATCGGTTAGGGAGCCGACTCTCGCAACAATCGGATTGTTGTGGATCTTGACATAAATATAGGTATCGGAGCCCATCAGCTCCCTGAAATCAACTTTGGCCTCGTACTGCGCCTTCTCGTCTTCTTTCAGCCATTTGGAAGATCCAATCTCCCAAATGTTTTCCGGACGGATGCCAAAGATAACTTCTTTTCCGGCGTAATCACGGATATATTCTGAAAGCTCCTTTAAAATCTTAGTTTTGAGCCCTTCCGCTTCAAAATAAAAATCATCTCCGCTCTGTTTAATATTCCCTTCCACAAAATTCATCGGTGGGCTCCCGACAAACCCGGCCACAAAACGGTTGATCGGCTTATCATAAACGGTAAGCGGAGCTTCGGCCTGCTGGAGCTCTCCGTTTAGGATCACCGCAATTCTCTGACCAAGCGTCATCGCCTCCACCTGGTCGTGAGTTACGTAAATAACGGTGGTCTTTAACCTCCGGTGCAATTTTTGCAGTTCGGCCCGCATTTGAACCCTCAATTTCGCGTCCAGGTTCGAAAGCGGCTCGTCCATCAAGAACACTTGCGGATGCCTGACGATCGCCCGTCCGACCGCCACCCTCTGCCTTTGACCGCCCGAAAGCTGTTTGGGAAGACGATGGAGCAGAGTCCTTAAATCCAAAACTTCGGCCGCCTCCGCCACCCGCTCGTCAATTTCCTTTTTCTTTATTCCGCTAAGGCGCAAACCAAAGGCCATATTCTCATAAACCGTCATGTGCGGATAAAGGGCGTAGGACTGAAAAACCATCGCAATGTTGCGGTCCTTGGGAGGAACATCGTTAACTTCGCGGTCGCCGATAAAAATTTTACCCTCCGAAATTTCTTCAAGTCCCGCGATCATCCTCAAGGTGGTGGTCTTCCCGCAGCCGGAAGGCCCAACCATTACCAAAAACTCCTGATCCTGAATCTCCAGGTTGATATCTTTAACCGCCTCCACATCCCCGAAACGCTTGCAAATTCCTTTTAAAACTACTTTTGCCACAAAAGCTGCTCCTTTCTCTTATATTTTTTTGGAAAGATTAGCCAGTTCAATCGCCGAAAGAGCGGCATCAAACCCCTTGTTCCCCGCCTTTGACCCGGATCTTTCAATCGCCTGTTCCAGCGTATCGGTCGTTAAAACTCCGAAAACAACCGGAACTTCAGATTCGAGTGAAACCTGCGCGACTCCTTTGGAAACTTCCGCCGCGACATACTCGAAATGCGGCGTCCCTCCGCGGATAACCGCCCCCAAACAAATTACCGCGTCAACTTTCGAAGCAGCCATTTTTTTTGCAATTTGTGGAATTTCATACGCCCCCGGGACCCAGACTACTTTGATCGCGTCGGGATCCGCTCCATGGCGCTTTAAGCAATCGATCGCGCCGTTTAAAAGCGAATTGGAAACGACCTCGTTAAACCGGCTCACCACGATCGCGAACTTTAATTTGCCGGCCGTCAACTCTCCTTCAATAATCTTCACCATAAAAATTAAACCTCCTTTAAAATATGACCCATTTTTTTCGACTTGGTCTCAAGATATTTTTTGTTATATTCGTTCGGCTTGATCTGCAGGGGAACCCGCTCATTGATCGTCAAACCGTAACCTTCCAGGCCGATCACTTTTCTCGGGTTGTTGGTCAAAAGCCGGATCGTTGAAAGTCCCAAATCCGATAATATCTGCGCCCCGATCCCGTAGTCCCTCAAGTCGGCCTCAAAGCCAAGCTTGTGGTTCGCTTCAACCGTATCAAAACCTTTTTCCTGAAGGGAATAGGCCTGAATCTTGTTGGCCAGTCCGATCCCCCGGCCCTCCTGGCGCATGTACAGCAAAACCCCCTCCCCCGCGAAATTGATTTTTTCAAGCGCGGCGGCAAGTTGTTCGCCGCAATCACAGCGGCAGGAGCCGAAAACATCTCCGGTCAAACACTCCGAATGCACCCTGACCAAAACATTTTTTTTGCCGGCGACCTTCCCTTTGACAAGTGCGATATGCTGTTCGGAGCTTATGCTGTCCTCATAAACTATTGCCTTGAATTCTCCGCGCGTAGTCGGGATCCTGGCTTCGGAAACTTTGCGAACCAGCTGATCGCGCTCCAATCGGTATTTGATGAGATCGGCGATGGAAATTATTTTCAGGTTGAACTTTTTGGAAAAACCAAGCAGGTCGGGAAGCCGCGCCATTTTTCCGTCTTCTTTTATGATTTCGCAAATGACCCCCGCCGGACTTACCCCCGCCAGGCGGGCCAGGTCAACCGCCGCTTCGGTGTGGCCGGCTCTTTTTAAGACCCCCCCTTCTCTGGCTACAAGAGGAAAAATATGTCCGGGACGGTTTAAGTCTCCCGGTTTTGAATCGCTATTGACCAGAACCTCGATGGTGCGGCAGCGATCGGCCGCCGAAATCCCGGTTGAAACACCGCGCGCCGCGTCAACCGATTCGGTAAAAGCGGTCTTCATCGCTTCACTGTTTTTTGAAACCATCGGTGACAAAGAGAGTTCAAGGGCGCGCTTGCCCGTGATCGGGACGCAAACCAGTCCTTTACCGTTGGTAATCATGAAATTAATTTTTTCGGGAGTGACTTTGGAAGCGGCCATCACCAGGTCGCCTTCGTTTTCTCTCTTTTTGTCGTCCACCACAATCACCATCCGGCCGCCGGCAATTTCACGCAGAGCTTCTTCAATTTTGTTTAATTTCATTTTCAGTTGTTCACGATGCCGATGGGGATAAAACCGACGCGCTGCATCATTTCCTCCGTAACTCCGACCGGCTTTTCGTTGAAAAGGAGCCCTTCAACGTATTTACCCAAAACGTCAAATTCGAGGTTTAGTTTTTCTCCAATGTTTTTTGCGCTCAAGGTTGTGACCTTCAAAGTGTGCGGAACAACCTGCACCCTAAAACGATTGTTGTCAAGGTGAGAAACGGTTAAAGAGACCCCGTCAATAGCGATTGATCCTTTATGCACCAGGTATTGATTGAATTCGTTCGGAAATTCGATCTCGTACTCAAAGTGCGAACCGCGGTCGATTTTCCCCTTTAGTATGCCGACTACATCAATATGCCCGCTGACCAGGTGCCCGCCCAACCGCCCCATCACCGGCAGGGCGCGTTCCAGATTTACCCGGTTGCCGATTCTTAATTCGGAAAGGTTGGAGAGCATCAAACTTTCGGGAACCGCGTCAACCGTAAAATGGTTGCGCCCCCGCTCCGTAACGGTCAAGCAAACTCCGTTTACAAGTATGCTGTCGCCGATCTTTAAATCAAGGAGGACTTTTTTGGCAAGAACCGAAAAGGTCTTGTGCTGGCCGTTATTGATGACCGAGGAGACGGTCCCAATCTCTTCAACAATTCCGGTAAACATACATTATATTATACTAATAATCTAGCTCTTCTTCAAGTACGCGCCGAGTATCCCGTTGATAAATTTGATCGATTCGACCGAAGAATACTTCTCGGCCAGGCCAAGCGCTTCGTTAACGACCACGTTTTGAGGAGTTTCTCCCATTTCAAGCTCCAAAATCGCGATCCTTAAAATACTTAGGTCTACTCCGCTTAGGCGTTCCAGCGACCAGTCCTTTAGGAATGATTTGATTACCGCGTCAAGCCGCTCGCGTTCGGAATGAGCTTTGCGCGCTAGGCGCCGGGCAAAGTCTTTGGTTTCGGACAGGAATTTGTCATTGTCAAACAAGCCGGAAAGGGCCTCATTGATCGGGAAGCCTCCCTGTTCAGCCTGGAAAACCGCCTGCATCGCCAGCCGGCGAGAGGTTGCTCTTTTACCCATGAAAATATTTCTCTATAAAATTGGTGGAAATATCCCCGGAAATAAACGCGTGGTGATCCAGCACTTTTTGATGAAACGGGATGGTGGTATGAATGCCGTCAATAACAAATTCTTCAAGCGCCCTTTTCATGCGGGCGATCGCTTCAGTGCGGTTCTTTCCCCAGACGATCAGCTTGGCAACCAACGAATCATAGTTTGGCAGGACTTTGTAACCCGGATAAGCGTGGCTGTCGACCCTGACCCCCGGACCTCCCGGAGGAAGATAAATTGAGATCTCCCCGGGAGAAGGCATAAAATTCTTGTCCGGGTTTTCGGCATTGATGCGGCATTCGATTGAATGCCCCTTGAAAGTTACATCCGACTGCCGGTAACCCAGTTTTTCTCCGGAAGCAGCCCTGATCTGGTCTTTCACTATGTCGATATCGGTCACCATTTCGGTGACCGGATGCTCCACCTGAACCCTGGTGTTCATCTCCATAAAATAAAATTTACCGCCCGGCTCAAAAATAAATTCAATTGTCCCGGCGCTGGAATATTTGACCGCTTTGGCGGCACGGATCGCCGCTTTGCCAAGGTGCTCCCTAAGCCGCCGGTCAACCGCCGGGGAGGGTGATTCTTCAACCAACTTCTGGTGCCGGCGCTGAATGGAACAGTCACGCTCTCCCAAATGGACAATATTGCCGTGTTCGTCCGCCAGAATCTGTACTTCGATGTGGCGGGGATTTTCGATAAATTTTTCGATGTAAACTTCGGGATTGCCAAAGGCCGCTTCGGCCTCAACCTTGGCACTTTTTAATAGGGAAAGCAGTTCGGATTCTTCCCTGACTATCCGCATCCCCTTTCCGCCTCCACCCGCCGAGGCCTTGACTAAGACCGGGTACCCGATCTTTGCGGAAATCTTTTTTGCCTCTTCGTCTGTTTTGACAACACCATCCGATCCCGGGACAACCGGAACCCCGGCCGCCTGGACCGTCTTCTTGGCGACCGCTTTATCTCCCATCTTTTGGATCGCGTCGCTCATCGGCCCGATGAATTTGATGTTATGCTCTTTACAGATTTCGACAAACTTGGCGTTCTCGGCCAAAAAGCCGTAGCCGGGATGGATGGCGGAGGCCCCGGAAATTTCCGCGGCGGAAATGATCGAATGGACATTTAAATAACTTTTGGCGGATACGGCCGGCCCGATGCAATAGGACTCGTCGGCCAGTTTGACATGGAGCGAATCGGCGTCCGGCTCGGAATAAACCGCCACCGATTGGACTCCCAATTCGCGCAGCGCGCGAATGATCCTAAGCGCGATTTCCCCTCTGTTGGCGACCAAAACTTTTTTAAACATATAAGATAAAATTCCCTTGCAAAAGCTTTTTCATTGTACTATAATAAATCGAAAGTTTCAATCTATGAGGAGGTGAAAATAAATGCCAAGAGGTGGATTAAAAAGCATGACGGTTAACTTCAAAGGGCGTGATGAAAGCCTGGAAGATATTTTCGGCGCGAAGCCGATTCCGGTTACTCAAATGACCAAATTGATTTGGGGAGTCGTGAAAAAGCACAAGCTTCTGAAAAAGAACTAGTCTCTAAGCAAAAAAGGCGGTCCGATCTATTCGAATCGCCTTTTTTCTTTGGTTATAACTACTACAAAAACGCCGAAACCAGAAGGATCCCCGTCAAAACAATCAGAGCAATGACGGTGAACCAGGCCATCACATTATAAAACCGGGAATTGACATGGGTTCCCATAATTCTTTTGTTGTTCACCAGCAGAATCATGAAAACAAGTATAAACGGCAGAAGTATCCCGTTTATCTCCTGTGAAAGCAACATAACAAAAATCAGCGGCAAACTGGGCAAGAGAACAACCGATGCCGCCAGGATAATCAAAAAAGTATAAAGCCCGTAGAAAACCGGCGCCTCGCGGAACTGCTTGTTGATCCCGTTCTCCCAACCGAACGCTTCGCAGATGGCATAGGCGGAAGAGAGGGAGACGATCGAAGCGGTCAAGGTCGACGCGCCAAAGAGTCCGAGCGCAAAAAGGGTTTCGGCAAAGTTTCCGGCAATCGGACCCAGGGCGATCGCCGCGTCTTTCGCGCTGTTGATGTTCACACCCATTTTATAAAGTGTGGCGGCACAGGAAACAATGATAAAGAAAGAGATGAAATCGGTAAAGAAGGCGCCGAAAAGCACCCCCGCCCTTTCATATTTATATTGGCGGACCGTTATCCCCTTGTCTCTCACCGCCGACTGGATGTAAAACTGCATCCACGGGGTGATAGTGGTTCCGATAACGCCGATAAAGATCAAAAGGTAATGAGAATCAAATTGGAAGGAAGGGACAAAGGTGCTTTTTAACGCCAGCCCCCAGTCCGGATTCGCCAATATCCCGGAAAAAACGTAGGCAAACTGCGCTAAACAAAAGACCAAAAAAATCCTTTCAACGGTTTTATACGAACCCTTTAAAACGGTGTACCAGATAAGAAAGGCCACCACCGGAACCGAAAGCCATTTTGTAAAACCAAAAATTTCAAGCGAGGCGGCAATCCCGGCAAAATTGGCGATCAATGTAAAAATATTGGCGATCAAAAGAATCGTCATGGCAAAGAAGGTCCACTTCAAACCAAAATTTTCACGGATCAGGTCGGACAAGCCCTTGCCGGTAACCGCCCCCATCCTGGCGCAGATCTCCTGAACCACCGCCAGACAAAAAGTAGTGATTAAAAGCATCCACAAGAGACTGTAGCCAAAATGCGCGCCGGCAATCGAATAGGTGGTGATGCCGCCGGCATCGTTATCCGCGCAGGCGGTGATGATTCCCGGCCCCAGGATCGCAAAAAAGATCCAATATTTCTTGGTGTGGTTTAATAATCTTTTCATAAATCAACCCAAAGTCGGCTTTTTTCTCCGGGATATCGGCGGCAGAATAAAATCGATCACATCGTCAACCGTTATGATCCCCAGGATTTTCCTATCCGGGTCAAGGACCGGAAGGGCCAACAAGTTGTATTTTGAAATTATTTGAGCGACCTCCCGCTGATTCATCTCGGGAGTGGCACTGATAAAATGCTTGATCATTATTTCGGAGATCAACCGGTCAGGAGAAGAAACAATCAAACTCCGCAAGCTCAAGATGCCAACCAAATGCTCTTCTTCGTCAAGCACATACACATAATAAATCGTCTCCGCGTCGGGAGCCGATTTTCTCAACCGTTCGATGGTCTCGTTGACGGTCAAGTTTTGCGGAAGGGCAATATATTCGGTCGTCATCAACCCCCCAGCCGATTCGTCTTTGTGCTTGATCAGTTTTTTGATCTCATTTGCTTTTCTGACCTTGATCAGGCGGAGCAGTTCCTCGGATTTTTCCGGCGGCAGGTCGCCAATGATGTCGGCCGCTTCGTCAACCGGCATCTTTTCAAGTATCGCTACCGCTTTCTTGGTATCGATCGCGGCAATCAGCATGGCGCCGATAAACGGCTCCAGCTCATGCATCGCTTCCGCCGCGGTATTTTCGGACAAGGCCGAAAATACCGCGGTCTTATCTTCGGTCTTAAGCTGGGAGATGATTTCCGCCACATCCGACGGATGAAGCTCCGCGATTGCCTGGCCCGGGATTAAAACTTTTCCTCCGGACAAGCTCTGAACATGGTCCCAGCCGATCAGTTGTTCGGGTATTTTTTTTCCAAAAATTCCAAAAATTGCCCCTAAAAATTTTTCAAGCCCCAGCCGCCGCACCATTCCGGCAAGACCGACATCGGCGGCGATCAGCCGGATATCCTGGCCGACTTTTGCCAATTTCAGGTCGTTAACGCGAATGACTCTCGCCCCGTCCAAATCGACCACCTGCTGGTCGACCACATCGCGCATTAGAAGGAGATCCCCCTCTCTTAAATTCGCCCAGGCAATTCGATCGGATGTCACTCTGGTGGCAATAAATTGTTTTCCGACCAGTTCGATTTCGCCGATCAAAAGGACCTTTTTTTGTCCGCCGGAGAACTCAACCAAAAGCCCGGATACTTTTGGAAAAGTTTCGCCAAGGGTTATTAGTATATCTTTGACCTTGCCGACGCTTTCTTGCAAAACATCAACGACCGGGTCATTGATCAGCTCGGAAACAAACATTTCGGAAAAAAGCACCATGATTTTTGGATTATAGCACGGGGAAATTTCAGGGGCAAACGGCAAAAAATTTGCCTGGAAGCTGCTTAATGGTCTTTTTGATTTCAAGCATTGCCAAAAGCCCCCCCGTTTCGGAAGCAGAAAACCCGATTTCTTCGGCAATTTTGTCGATATGCTTTGGCTCCCGGATAATACAATCAATGATTTTTCGTTCTTTTTCGTTTAGATTTGAATAATCCCTAATCTCTACTATCGCCTTTCTACTTTCTACTCTCTCCGGTAGTATCATTTTTAATTCTTCCAATATATCATCTGTCGTTTCCACCAGCTTCGCTCCTTGTTTGATAAGCGAATGCGGTCCCCTGGTTTTTATATTCTGAATATTCCCCGGCACCGCAAAAACTTCCCTCCCCTGCTCTGCCGCGATCTTTGCGGTGATTAAAGCTCCGCTGTCTTCTTCTCCCTCCACCACAATAACCCCAAGCGACAATCCCGAAATAATTCTATTCCGTTGCGGGAAAGTCCATTTTTCGGGAGTCATGCCGATTGGAAACTCCGATACCCAGGCTCCTTTGGTCAAAATCTGATCCGCCAATTTTCGATTGGATGGCGGATAAACCTGGTTGACCCCCGCGCCAAAAACGGCAATCGTCCGCGTAGCCGCCGCGTGCGCCGCCGCGTCAATTCCCAAAGCCAGACCGGAGACGATCGTTATTCCATAAGATGAAAGCTCGCGAGCCAAAGTGCCGGCAATTTCATGGCCGTAAGAAGTCGCGGCACGGGTCCCGACAATTGCCAGCGCTTTTTTGTCTTGGGGAAGAATATCCCCTTTCACATAAAGCGCCAGAGGGGGATCATAGATGTTTTTTAAATTCTCTGGGTAATCCTCGTCCTCGGCGCAGTAGATTTTGATCCCTTTTTCATCTGCCCGTTCGATTTCCGCCTCCACCCAGGAAAAATCGGTCTCAACCATTGAACAGGCCGCTTCGATCGAACCGGTTTTTTCTATCAATTGCCGCGCTTTTACCGGTCCGATTTTGTCGACATGGGAGAGGGCCAGGTAATATTTTAGACGAGGGTGCATTTTGCCGCCTTATTGGGATTATTTCTATCCCTACCCCATTGTATTGGATTATTAACAATATATTGTCTGATGCGATCCAATGATCCGTCATTGCGGATAATTGAATCATAATATCGATTCTGCCAGGCAAAATCGTTAAACCCTGCCGACCAAATCCGTTTGGTGCATATGGATTTAAATTGGCATATGATAGAACCCAATGAATTTGGTTTTAATGTTTCTGTAGAAACGCCCCGTCGGGGCGTTTCTACCACCGCATTGGTTATGACAATAATCCCATGTAAATGGTTGGGCATAACAACAAATTCATCCAATTTTACATTTTGCCTGACCTGTTCGGTTTTATACCATTCGTCATTAACAATTTCACCAATGGGTGATAATTTCATTTTGCCATCCGCCACATCCCCAAAATAACAAACCCGGTTCCCTGTGCAAATGGTCACAAAATATCTACCGGCACCGGAATAATCCCATCCTTTCAACCGTTTTGATCCAATGCGATATTTATTTTTAAATAATTCCATTCGCAACACATCCATGTATCATTTTATATCCCTTTGAACCGGATCGACCGGCGGTGGTGGCGGGCTGGGTTATAGGTCATTTTTTATCATCCAATAAAGACATGGATAATCTGTAATAAAAATCCAATTGCTATTAATGCAAATCCTTTTTTCTGCCAACCATTAAGACGGTTTTTTTCTTTTTTATCTTTTTCTATGGTTTCTTCGGCAGTAAAACAACTTGCATTTCCTCTGTATGGATTATTAAAAACAAAAAGAATAGACGCTCCCAAAAAACTAAAAAACAAACCGAACAAATTAAAATTAATAGACCTTACAAGACTACTAAAATCAATTTGCTGAATCATTTTGACCTGATAAATAAAACAAAAAGATATTACTAGTATTGCTATAACCAACCAAAAACTGATCTTCCCATAAAACCCTTCGAGCCAAGACACTGACCGCGTATTCATATGGATTGCCTCCTTCTGTTTATCCTCTACTCCGTCAAGAAAATCCAGTTGCATCTTATCCCTAATAAAATTTATTTTATTGAGGTTTTTTGTTATATTTAGATGTTCCTTAAAAACAAGAAAGGCTATCAGAACTCCAATAGCAAAGGCACCAATACATAATAGGTCTCGAGACAACTCTGGTATTTCCTTAAATATATAAGTGGTGGAAATAGCAGAAATAATAGCAATAATTAATGTTGAATAAAACTTAAAAATATTATACCTTCGTTCGCCAACCAACCTAATCTCCGCATGTGCGGCATCATACTCATGCAAAAGAAATTCAAAATCCTGTTGTTGCTTCCTTTCGTAACTCACAATCCATTCTCCTCTACACTAAAAACACCTAGAACAAGGAAAATACCCCTGCTGCTTTGCTTCATTTAAAGAAATTGACCTCTGGCTCTTGCGTAAATAACTACAACCGGCTTTATGGTATTTCTTCCCACTCTTTGTAATATATACTGCTTGCTCTTTTTTTGCCTCTTTAGGCACGTCTTTTTCTGTTTTTTTAATAGATAGAGCTTCTTTTGTAGCGTAAACTGGAGACTCAAAAAGGATAATCCCACTCATTCCAAAAATAACAATCAAGATTAGTAAAAACAATTTTATTCTTTTCATAATAATTCCTCCTTCATAACTGCCCTATTAGCTGTTTTTATTTTTGTTTTTTTGTCAGAAAACATCAATCTCAACCCGTGACAAAATGTCACGACCTCGCTCCCCTCTTCCTAAAAATCGCGATATGGGTATTATTGTTATTCATAACTACCGATTAACCGATCTAATCAGCGACAGTGCTTCCTGGCGGGTCTTGGCATTTTTTTGGAAAACGCCGCGCACGGCAGAAGTAATAGTAAAGGTCCCCGGTTTTTTTACTCCGCGCATGGACATGCAGAGGTGCTCCGCTTCGATAATTACCAGCACCCCGCGCGGTTTTAGTTTTTCCATCAAAGTATTCGCGATCTGCGAGGTCAGCCGCTCCTGCACCTGCGGCCGCTTGGCGTACGCCTCCACCACCCTCACCAGTTTGGAAAGGCCGGTCACACGCCCGGTGGTCGGGATATAGGCGACATGGGCGCGGCCGATGAAAGGGACCAGGTGGTGTTCGCACATGGAATAGAACGGGATATCTTTGACCATTACCATCTCTTCGTGGTCTTCTTCGTGAAAAACGGAAATTTCTTTGGCCGGATCTTTAGATAGTCCGGAAAACAATTCGGCATACATCCGTGCTACCCGCTTGGGCGTATCTTTTAATCCGGTCCGGTTCGGATTCTCCCCGATGGCAAGAAGAATCTCTTTAACCGCTTTTTCGATTTTGGATTGGTTGATCATTAAAACAACCCCGTGATCACGCCGTTTTCGGTGATATCCATATTCTCCGCGGCGGGGTGCTTGGGGAGACCGGGCATAGTCATTACATCTCCGGTATAGACGACGACAAAGCCGGCCCCGGCGGAAGGAGAGAGTTCTCTCACCGTGATTCTAAATCCGGTCGGCCGGCCGGAAAGCTTGGGGTTATCGGACAAAGAATACTGGGTCTTAGCAATGCAAACCGGACATTCCCCCATCCCCGCCTTTTCTAAAATTTCCAGATCGGCCAATGCCCTGTCGGTAAAATCAACCCCGTCTGCCCCATAAATATTTTTGGCGATAGTTTCGATCTTCTCCCGCAGAGGAAGCGTAAGGTCATATAAAAAATTAAAGCGGCTCTTGGTTTGGCAGGCGGCCACTGTCGCTTTTGCCAAATCCAATCCCCCTTTTCCGCCTTCTCCCCAAATTGAAGAGATGACCACCCGGTCATTTAGTTTTAAGCATTGGTTTTTAATTTCTTCCAGTTCCTGTTTGGTATCATTTTGTTTTTTGTTGACGGCAATCACAACCGGCAGGCCGAAGAGCTTAATGTTCTCAACGTGCTTGGCCACATTGTCGTAACCATGCATCTCAATCGCCTGCTTGGTGACAACCAGAACGACCGCGGCCGGTTTCAGCTTGCCAGCCCGGCATTTGATGTCAAAAAACTTTTCGGCCCCCAAATCACTCCCAAAGCCGGCTTCGGTCACGACATAATCGGAAAGTTTGAGAGCAAGCTTGGTGGCGATTAAACTGTTGCAGCCGTGCGCGATATTGGCAAAAGGGCCGCCGTGGACAAAAGCCGGACCGCCCTCCAGGGTCTGTACCAGATTGGGTTTGATGGCGTGCCAAAGGAGAAGCGCCATCGCCCCTTCCGCTTTAATTTGGCCGGCGCGGACCGGGTTCCCTTCTTTATCATAGGCAATAATAATATTCCCCAACCTCTTTTTCATGTCGGTTACATTTTTGGCCAGGCACAAGATCGCCATGACCTCCGAAGATGCGGTAATATCAAAAGTTCCTCTTAAAGAGCGGTCGTTCATATCCATAACCCGTTTCCAACGGATCCGGCTCTCATCAATATTTAATTCGTTCCCTTGAAAGATGTGGTTGTGGAGCATTGCCGCCAAAAGATTGTGGGCGGAGGTGACCATGTGCATATCGCCGGTCAGATGGAGATTGATATCGTCCATCGGAAGGACCTGGGAATACCCCCCTCCAGCGGCTCCCCCTTTCATCCCCATTACCGGTCCCAAAGATGGTTCCCTGATACAGACAAAAGCTTTCTTGCCGATTTTTTTAAGCGCCTGCGCCAGGCCGATGGTGGTGGTCGTTTTCCCTTCTCCCTGGCGGGTGGGAGTCATGGTGGTTACTAAAATTAATTTTCCGTCTTTTTTATTTTTTAATTTGCGTTCAACATCGATACAAACTTTGGCTTTGTAGCAGCCATGGAGATCAATATCGGAAATATTTATTCCGGCCTTGCGGGCAATCTCGGTAATTAATTTTAATTTGGCTTTTTGGGCAATTTGGATGTCGGTTGGCATGGGCAATTAGACCGAAACTGGTTTTTCGGTTTTAGAGGTCATAGATGCTTTCATCAGATTTGTCAAAAATTTGCTCGCGTCCAAAATCTCCAACATAACCGGATCGTCATCTTTTGATAAATGGATAATTACGTTTTCCGCCTCCTGCGCGTGGTCGATTTTCTGCCGGCCCAACTCAATGGTCGCGATATCGTCTTTCCTGTTATAACTAATTCTCATAATAACTCCTCCTCCCGGGATAAAACGTCACTACAACAATCTTACCATTATTTTTCTCGCAAATCACCCTCAAAACATGGTCTTCATCAAAGATCTTCTGGAAAACCACCCTATTGTCCTTGCCTTTCTCTTTGCTGTCGTACTCCTTTATGGTATTAATTACTTGTTTTTTAGTAATGAGGAATCCGTGTTCTTTTAGTATTTGAAACTTAGCCTCCGCATGACTGCAGAATTTAAAGTTGGGCATAAATTATTATATCACACTACTCGTATCTCAACGCTATGACCGGATCGAGCGAAGCGGCGCGTATGGCGGGGTAAACCCCAAAGAATATCCCGACCGCGGCGGAGACGCTGGTCGCCAAAACAACCGCCCAGACGGCAATGACCAAAGTTCCCTTGATAAACCACATAATTAAAAACGCCCCAAGCAGACCGAAGAAAATCCCCAGCATCCCGCCAATCAGGCTGATCAGCATCGATTCGATTAAAAATTGCAGGATGATATCCTTTTTCTTAGCACCGATCGCCTTCCTGATCCCGATCTCCCGCACCCTCTCGTTCACCGCCACCAGCATGATATTCATAATACCAACCCCGCCGACCAGAAGAGAAATCGCCGCGATCCCGGAAACAAACCCCGTCAAAGCAGTCAAAATATTGGTGACGATATCAAGCAATCCTTTTTGGGTCACAAAACGGAAATCGTCGTCGTGCAAACGTTTAATCAAAGCCAGCCGCACCTTTTCCTGCGTCTCTTCCATCTTTTTTACGTCTTTGGGAAAAATATTCATCCGCATAATGTAATTGGTCCCCATCATATTCTGCGCGGAAGTGACAGGAACAACCACGCGGCTGTCCATATCCACCGGCCCGATGCTTCCCAAGGATTGGGACACCCCGACAATCAAATATTTGTTGCCGCGGATTTTTATCTTTTCTCCCAGAGGCGACATCTCCCCAAAAAGTTCCCGCGCAACTTTTGGCCCCAGCACCGCCACTTTTTTCCTTCCTTCGACCTCCGCCTCGGTAAAGAAGCGACCGTCTTTTACGCCCCTATCCATCAGCCTCACAATGTTCGCGGTGGTTCCCAAAATCACCGGCGATTCGTATTTTTTCTTACCGTAATATACGTCGCCGGAACCGGGAGTAAAAGGGACAATATCGTCAATTTCCGGAATACGTGATTTGAGATACGCAATATCGGAATAAAGAAATTTCGGATTGGGAGGGGTTGTGGCATCCCTTCCCGCCGCAACTATAAAAGAGTTGTAGCCGGCACCGATACTCTGGATCTGGTCGGTGACATAAAGCTTGGCCCCTTCGCCGATGGTAACCAGTGTTATGACCGAAAAGATCCCGATTACAACTCCCAGCATGGTCAGAAGAGACCGGACCTTGTTTGCCAAAAGCGCCGCCAGTGCCTGCCTTATCATGTTTCAAACCTCAGTGCCTCAACAGGATCAAGCCGCGCCGCACGCATCGCCGGATAGACCCCGAAAAAAACACCGACCAAAAGCGCCCCGAAACAGGCAAGAGCGGCTGCCCCGTAGGCGATCACCGCCTGCAGTTTAAGGTAGGTCATAATTCCCCACGCGGCTCCCGTTCCGATCACAACGCCGATCAATGCTCCGCTCATAGTGATCATCACCGATTCGATGACAAACTGCAAAAAGATATCGTTTCGCTTGGCCCCGATCGCTTTTCTGATCCCGATCTCGCGGGTCCGCTCTGTAACCGAAACCAGCATGATGTTCATAATGCCGATCCCGCCGACCAAAAGCGAAATCGCCGCGATGGCGCTGACAATCCCGGTTAAGGCATTTAAAATATTATTGTAAATATCAATAATCCCTTCCTGGGTATGGATATGAAAATCCTTCTTTTTGTGGCGGGCAAGCAAAGTATTTTCAACCTGTTTCATCGCCAGCGGAACATCTTTTTCCGATTCAAGGGTCAAAAAGATTTCCCAAATCTTGCTTGTTCCCAAAACCAGGGGCGCAAGGGTGGCGGGAATCAAAACCATATCATCCATATCAAAGGTCATCATTGCCCCTTTTTCTTCAAGGACCCCGGTCACAAAAAAGCCGGTCCGGTTAATCTTTATCCTTTCGCCGACCGGCGAAGCTTCTCCAAAAAGTTTCCGGGAAACGGTTTTCCCGATTACCGCCATCCTTTTTCTTCCCGCCTCATCCGCCCTGGAAAAAAAACGTCCCTCCGCCACCTTCTGGTTTATCGCCAGAGGATAATCGGAAGAGACCCCCATAGTAAAAGATGGTTTGTATTCTTTCTTCCCGTATTTTAACTGCCCTTTGCCGATAAATTCGGGGACCAGGTAAACAATCGAATCAACCTTGTTGCGCAAGGCAATCGTATCTCCGTAGGTTAAAGTCAATTCCGGCATCGTGGAATCGGATTTTCCTGGATGAATCGTCAGGCTGTTGGCACCAACTCCCCACCCGCTCACCTGATTTAAAATATAGGACTTGGCCCCTTCCCCCATTGAAACCAATGTTATAACCGAAGAGACCCCGATAATCACCCCAAGCGTAGTCAAAAAAGAACGGAGTTTATTGGAAAACAGGGATTTTAGCGCCAGTTTGGATGGCTCAAGCAGGTTCATTTTACCTTTTCGTCTTCGATAATCAAACCGTCTTTCAAGCGCACAATCCTTTTACTGTTTCTCCCTATATCCTGGTCGTGAGTTACCATAATCAGCGTGATCCCCTTCTCATTCAATTCTTTAAAAAGATGGATAATCTCCGCTCCGCTTTTTGAATCAAGGTTCCCGGTCGGCTCATCCGCCAGAATAATCGAAGGGTTGTTGATCAACGCCCGCGCGATCGCGATCCGCTGGCTTTGTCCGCCCGAAAGTTCCGAGGGACGGTGATTGGCACGGTCTTTTAATCCGACCAATTCCAACAGTTCAAGCGCCCTTCTCCTTCTCTCTTCAAGTGATATGCCGGCATAGATCAGCGGAAGCTCAATGTTTTCAATCGCGTTCAATTTTGGAAGAAGGTTGAAAGTCTGAAAGACAAATCCAACTTTCTTGTTGCGAATATCAGCCAGCTGGTTGTCGTCCAGTCCGCCGACATCAACCTCGTCCAAAAAAATCTTCCCTTCGGTCGGACGGTCAAGACAGCCCAAAATATGCATCAGGGTTGATTTGCCGCAGCCGGAGGGGCCCATAATCGAAACAAATTCACCGCGTGAAATATCGACGCTGACCCCGTTTAAGGCCGCCACCTCCATCTTCCCCATACGGTAGATCTTTTTTACATCTTGGATTCTTACAACATTATTGCCGCTCAATTTTAATCCTCGCTTTATCTTTCAACTTGGAAAGATTGGAAATCGCGACCGTATCACCACCGGAAAGCCCGGACAAGGCCTCAACGCTTGAAAAAGAGCGGATCCCTATTTCAAATTTGGTTTCATAAACCCGATTCCCTTTGAGGCGATAAACAATTGAAGCGTCGTCTTTGGTGGCGATCGCTTCACGCGGGACCAAAAGAACCCCCTCTTTTTGTTTTGTAATTATATCGGCATTGACCGACATGTTGACCTTGAGATCGGAATGGTCACCTAAAAATTTTATTTTACAAGGAAAAACATAGGATTCTTCGTCAATTTTTATCCTTCCGCCGACTTTGCGCAGTTCGGCTAAGGGGGCAATCCAGGTTACCTCTCCCGAAAAAATCTTGTCGGGATAGACGTCCGAAGATACTTTTACCTGATCGCCCAACTTTACATCCGCGATATCGATCTCGTCGATCTGCGCGTCAACCCATGAATTTTTATAGTTTACGATTGTAACAATATTTGATCCAGGAACAACCGTCTCCCCTTCGTCGTAATTTACTTTCGCGACCACACCATTGGCCGGAGCTACAATCCGCGTCGTGTCGTCGTATTCCGCCAGGGTTGCGCCCTTTTGAACCATGTCCCCCTCTTCAACGTTCCAAAAAGCGATGCGCCCGCCAACCCTGCTCCCCAGTTCATAGACCGGAGCATCAATCACTCCGCTGGCGGAGACGACCGCTTCGATTTGGCCGGGGGTAATTTGCGCGGCTTTTATCGTCACCACATCCTTGTTCCACCACTTGATGCCGATGTAAACGGCAAGGATAATAACCGCTATAATTAATACCGAAAACCATTTACCGTCCCTTACTTTTTTCACTACGACACCTCCTTGCCGATAATCTTGTTGAGTTTGGCTTTCGCGGTAAAAATATCGTAAACCGCCTTAATATGATTGATTTTTGCCTGGGTCAAGCCGACCTGAGCGTCGATGACATCCAAATTTGTCGCAAAGCCGGAATAATAGCGGCGTTCGGAAACCTTCCGGTTTTCTTCCGCAAACTCAACCGCCTTTTTTACCGAATCGAGGCTTTCAAGCGCGTTTTTTAAATCAAGATAAGCGGTTCGGACTTCAAGCGCCACGTTGTTTTTAACCTGGGACTCACTAACTTTCTGGCTGTCGTACGTTTCGTTCGCTTCACGGACTTTGTTTAAGACCTGGAAGCCGTCAAAAATAGTCCACGAGGCCGCTCCGGCCACCGTCCAGGAATTCGTATCGGATTCATAGGCGGGATATTTGATTACGCTGTTTCCCATCTGCCCGGAAAGAAAAATGCTTGGAAGGTATCCGGTACGGGCGACCGAAACGTTTTCCGCCGCAATATCTTTATTCAATAAAAACTGCCTCCACTCCGGCTTGTTGTCAAACGCGATCTTTAAAAGCAAATGGTAATCCGGCAAAGCAACCGGTATAATTATTCCCTCCGCCGAAAACTCCGCCGCCGTTTCAAGCGGCCGTCCCAGAGTATTGTTAAAGGAACTCTTGGAAAGCTCCAGGGTATTGCGCGCTTTGGTCAATTCGACGTCCGCATTCATTAGACGCACCTCGGTGCGCAAAAGATCCGCCCGGGAAGCGGAACCGGAATCGTACATTCTTTTTACCTGCGCAAGGTGCGTTTTGGCCATCTCAAGCGATTCTTTCGACAAATCAACATATCTTTCGGCCGCGATCACACCGGCATAGGCAACCGTGGTATTGTATGTGGTCTCAAGTTTAATTTTGCGGTAATCCTGCTCGGCCAGTTCAACCCCCTTTTGGGCAATCTGGTAGCCGGGGAAAAGAGCCGGGACAAAGACCGGCTGGTTTAATGAGGCGCTCCATTTCCTGCTTTGAGCCTGGGCCTCGGTGCCAAAAGTTAAAATCTGGGTCGCGCCTCCGCTTGAAATCTGAACCGAACTCGGCTGCGAATACGATCTGCCGTAACTGCCGTCCAGTTTTATGGCCGGAAGAAATGCTCCCACCGCCTGGCTGAATTTCGCTTTCGCCGCTTCCAGCTTCTTTTCGGTTGAGAGAACCATCTGGTTGTTTTTGAGGGCGTAATCGACGCTCTCCCGCAAAGTCATGGCGTAAGAGAGGGATGTGAAAAGCAGGAGAATAAAAAGTGAAGATCCAATCTTTCGCATGAAGATATTCTACTGGATTATGAGTAGTATTTCAAGCCAGGGTACTAAACGAAGAAGCGTCCCATCCAAAGTCCCCTTTTCTTCCCGATTCGGTCTCTTCGCGGATCACTCGCTTGATGTACTCGTGGAAAAGATGCAGGTTTTCCGGAGTCAACTTGCTTTGCCTGTTTCCGGAAGAGAAAAGGTCCATCACCACAATCCCCTTGTCGGAAACGACCCGGATCGGGATTTCAACAACCCCTCCTGAAATGGTGTAGACCCTAAGATCCGGCTTGTAGCGATCGGCCATCCCAATGATAAACATATATTTCATCCGCTTTTGAGAGGTGGCCTTAATATCCTGATCTGATGGATAGGCAATCCCCCCCGGATGGGTATGATAAACACCGGCCAGTTCAAGATTGTGTTTTTCAAAAAAAGTATAGGCGCGGCCAAAATCGTCTTCCCACAAAGAAAACTCGTCGCGGCCACCGACCTTCTTGTTGGGAACCGGAAGGACCCCGAGGATATTGTTTTCTTTCCCTCCCAAAAATCCTCCCGCCTCGTACGGAAAACAGGCCTGCGCCTGATGCATAATTATTTCATACTGATGTTCGGTGATTACAAATTCTTGATTGTCTGGCATATTTTTTCGGCGGATAAACCGTAAAGGTCCAAAATTTCACGGCGGGCGCCGTGTTCTATAAATTGATCCGGCAAACCGATCCGCTTAACCGGAATTTTTATCCCTTCGTCTTCCAAAAGCTCCGCCACCGCCGATCCAAAGCCGCCTTCGATGGTCCCCTCTTCAACCGTTACGATCTGCTTTGCGTTCTTGACCGACTCCAAAATTAATTTTTTATCGAGCGGCTTTACAAACCGCGCGTTGACCACAAAAGCATCTCCAAACATTTTTGCCGCTTCAATCGCCGGATAGACCATTGAGCCGATCGCGATGATACAAACTGAACCGGTTCCGGACGACTTGGCCGCCGAATAACCGCTCCCCCGGGGATAACGGATCGCCACCGGCCCCTTATATTCCGAAGCGGTATGGAGCATAGACTGGAATTCTTTCTCGTCTTTGGGAGCCATCACCGTCATATTTGGAATTGCCCTCAAATAGGCCATATCAAAAGCTCCGTTGTGGGTCGCCCCATCCTCCCCGACAATCCCCGCCCGATCGATCGCGAAGACCACCGGCAGGTTCTGCAGGCAGACATCATGGATGATCTGGTCGTAGGCCCTCTGCAAAAAAGTGGAATAAATCGCGACATAAGGGCGAAAGCCCCCTTTCGCCAAACCGGCCGCGAAAGTGACAGCGTGTTCCTCCGCAATCCCAACATCAAAAAAACGCTCCGGAAATTTTTGCGCGAATTCAACCAGGCCGGTCCCATCGGTCATGGCCGCCGTGATCGCGACTACTTTCGGATTCTGTTCCGCCAGCTCCAGCATCGTCTTTCCAAAAATCTCGGTATAGGTTGGTCCGGTCCCGTTGGTCTTTGACTTGCCGTTCTCGATATAATAAGGGGGAGCGCCGTGGAACCGGGTCGGATCATCCTCCGCGTGCGAATACCCCTTCCCTTTTTTGGTCAAAACATGAATCAGGATCGGCCCCTCGATATCTTTGGCGTGGTGGAGGGTACTCATCAAAAGCGGGATGTTGTGTCCGTTAATCGGACCGAAATATTTAAAACCGAGCTCCTCAAAAATCACATCGACTTTAAAGTTCAGCACGATCTGACGGGTACGATCCTTTAATTTTTTGGCGCTTTCAAAAAGCGAAGTCCCGATGCGGGGAAAGTGCCTTATCAGCTTTTCAATCCGCCCCACGATATCAACGTAAAAATTGGAGGTCCTGACCGCGGTCAAATAATTCGAAAAAGCGCCGACGCTCTTTGAGATCGCCATCTCGTTGTCGTTTAGGATCACAATCAGGTTGGTCTTAAGCCCCCCCGCATTATTCATCCCCTCAAAAGCCAATCCTCCCGAAAGAGAGGCATCGCCAATCACTGCGATGACCGAATGTTTTTCGCCGTTTAAATCCCGCGCCTTCACCAGCCCGAGCGCCTGAGAAATCGAAGCGCTGGCGTGACCGACGGTGAAAGGATCGTGAGGGCTTTCGGCGGCATTGGGAAAACCACTAATGCCGCCGTGCTGTCTTAAAGTGTTGAAACGGTCCAGCCGCCCGGTCAATAATTTATGGGCGTAGGATTGGTGGCCGACATCCCAAATAATTTTATCAACCGGCGAATCAAAAGTGGCATGGAGCGCGACTGCCAGTTCAACCGCCCCTAAACTGGAAGCGAGATGGCCGCCGCTTTTGGAGGTTATACTGATGATTTTTTTTCTGACCTCGTCGGCAATCTGATCCAGCTGTTTGGAGGAAAGTTCCTTAAGCGTCTCCGGGAGTTTAATTTTATCAAGAAGAGCTGTCATTTTTTATTAATAGGCGATAAAGTAGGTAAAAATCGCCACAATAATTCCAAGCGTCAGCCCGCCTAAAACTTCGGTCGGAGTATGGCCGATCAATTCTTTGAGTTTTTCTTTTTCACCCGCTTTTTCAGAGTAAATATCTTCAATAATTTTATTAAGAATCAAGGCCTGCTGTCCGGCGGCAAAGCGAACCCCCATCGCGTCGTACATGACGATGATCGCAAAAACTACCGCCAGGGCAAAAGAGGGGGAAGCAAACCCTTCAACTATCCCAACCGACAAGGTCATCGCCGAAGCCATCGCCGAATGGGTGGAAGGCATTCCGGCCGCTTCGCAAAAGTGCCAGAGGTTTAATTCTCCGTCCTTAAAATAATACAGGATAATCTTTAAGGTTTGTGAAAGAAGAAAGGCGACTCCGGCCGCGACCAGCGGCTCATTGGAAAAAAGGGCGACAAAAAAACTCATTTTATCCTCCTAACGGAATATTCAGCCAGCTCTGCCAGCTGTAACGCTTTTTTGCCAAAAACCTCAAGTTCAGACAGCGCTTTTCGCATATGCCTTCCCGCCAATCTTTTGGCTTCTTCAAGCCCCAGAATCAACGGATAAGTGCTTTTATTGTTGGAACTGTCGGCGCCGGCCGGTTTTCCCAAAGTTTTGGCATCCGAAACAAAATCCAGTATATCATCTGCGATTTGAAATGCCAATCCCATCTCCTCTCCGTAGCAGCTTAATGCCAAAACTTCTTTCGGTTTTGCTCCCGATAAAATTGCCGCGATTTTTGCCGACACCTTAATCAAGGCGGCGGTTTTGAGAAGGTGGATACGTTTTAATTGCGATAACGAAGGCGACGATATATAACCCAAATCCAGAACCTGCCCTTTAACCACATCAAGCAACGCTTCGGCCAGTTCCGCGACAACTTGCGGCGGGCAGATTTTAAACGCCAAAGTATTTAAGGCATCTCCGGCCAGAAGGGCGATATCTTCTCCGAATTTTTTGTGGCAGGTTAACACTCCCCTTCTTAGGTCCGAATTATCCATGCAGGGGAGGTCATCATGAATTAGTGTAAAAGTGTGGATCATCTCAACCGCCGCCGCCGCCGGTAAAATGTCTTTAGCTTTACCGTTTAACATCTTAGCGACCAGAAGCATCAAGCCAGGGCGGAATCTTTTTCCTCCGGCAAAGACAGAATAGCGCATCGCGCGCGAGAGAATCAAGTTATCTTTTGGGAGATGTTTTTTAAGCTCCCGGTCTATCATTTTAGAGTCGAACATTTACCCCCTTGTTGGCCAGATAATCTTTTATCTGTTTGATCGTCATCTGTTTGTAGTGCAGCAAAGAGGCCAGAATCGCGGCTTGCGCCCGCCCGGCGGTCAAAGCTTCATATATATGTTCCAGTGTCCCCGCCCCCCCCGACGCGATCACCGGGACATTTACCGCTTTGGCGATTGCTAAAGTCAGCTCGATGTCGTAGCCGATCTGTGTCCCGTCGCGATCCATTGAGGTCAATAGAATCTCTCCGGCGCCAAGCTCCGCCACCCGCTTAGCCCACTCAATCGCGTTTAATTCGGTCGGATTCCGGCCGCCGTGGGTAAAAACCTGTTTCGCTTTCGCGTCGATAGCGACAACAATGCATTGCGATCCGAATTTTTCTGCCGCTTCTTTTATAAAGTTAGGATTCTTAATCGCGGCGGTATTGATTGATACCTTATCGGCACCCGCTTTTAAAATTTCACGGATCGTTTCAATATCATTTATCCCTCCGCCGACGGTAAAGGGGATATGAACCCTTTCGGCGGTCTTGGCGACGACATCGAGCATGATGTAGCGTTTTTCATGCGAAGCGGTGATATCGAGAAAAACCAGCTCATCGGCCCCCTCTTTGGAATAAAATTCGGCTAGCTCCACCGGATCGCCGGCATCTTTCAAGTCCAGGAATTTTGTCCCCTTAACTACCCGCCCTTCGGCGACATCGAGGCAGGGAATGATTCGTTTGGCTAGCATATTTTTTCCTTATTCACATAAGTACGGGCAGAACAGTGTTCTGCCCCTTCCCTTTTTAACAATTCTACCTTTTTTCCGGCCCCCGATGCAAATCCGCCGATCGATCCATCTTTCCTAATCACCCGATGGCAGGGGACAATTGGCGCATAGGGATTTTTATTGAGGGCATTTCCAACCGCCCTAACGGACTTGGGACGCCCGATTTGCTTCGCCACCCATTCGTAACTGCGGACTTCACCCTTGGGAATCTTTTTGACTGCTTTATATACTTTTTCTTCGAATTTAGTTGGCATTTCTCTTAAGAAGATACTTATCAATCTTCTCAACCGAAGTATTAACCACATGCTCTTCGGATAGCTCAGCTTCTTCAATTAATTTTAGCGCCGAGCGGAAATCACCGAGCATAGGAGAGATGTGAGAATCGGTTCCGAGAACAACCATCCAATCCTGCCTTTTTACCTCTTTGGCAATCCTTATACAACGCTCATAGGAACCGGGACGGGAAAACTGGGAGCTGTTGTTTATCTCAAGAACCACTTTGTTTTCTTTGGCGATCGCAACGATCCGTTCCGGATCCAAGGGATGGGTCGGAGATCCCGGATGGGCAATCACATTGATTCGGGGATATTTTTTTAGCGCCTTCCCCATCACATCGGTATTCTTTTCTTCTCCCTGATCTTCATATCCGCAGCGGATATGCATACCGACCATTAAAATATCCATTATTTTAGTTTCGTTTTTTTGCAAATCTATGTCGCCATCGGCATTTATGATGTTCGCCTCGCACCCCCGCAAAATTTTGATTCCGTCAATCTCGCGCGGGATCATTCGCATATTAGAAAAGTGGTAATAATGGGGAGCGCCGGGCATTGAGGGACCGTGATCGGTAATTGCCAACATCTCAAGACCAATTTTTTTGGCCCGGGCTACATATTCCTCCAGAGTGGAATAAGCATGTCCGGATGAAACCGTGTGGACGTGGAGATCAGCCGCTAATTTCATTGATTAAACTTTCCGGAATGTCAAAGTTGGCGTGAACATTCTGGACATCGTCGTTATCTTCCAGTATTTCCATTAATTTTAAAACCTTTTCGGCGGTCTCTTTGTCTTCCACTTTTATAGTGTAAGACGGTTCCATAGTGTCGTTCACCTTTTTAAACATCCAGGCAACACAGCCTTCCGAACCGAGGTTGCCACCGTGTTTTGAAAAAACATTCCGCAGTTCGGAGACGGTGCGGGTCGGGTTGTCGGTCATTGCCTCAACCAAGATAGCGACCCCGGCCGGACCATATCCTTCATAAGTTATTTCATGATACGAAACGCCTTCCAACTCTCCGGTCCCTTTTTTTATCGCCCGTTCGATATTGGCCGCCGGCATGTTATTTTCACGGGCCTTGTCAACCGCCAGCCGCAGGCGAGCGTTGCCGGCAGGATCCCCTCCGCCGATTTTAGCGGCAGTGGTTATCTCTTTTAATAGTTTGGTAAAAATCTTACCGCGAACTGCGTCGGTCTTGGCCTTTTTGTGCTTGATGGTGGCCCATTTGGAATGTCCTGACATAGTACTATTCTATCACATAATTTCGCGAAGAAACTTGGCAGCCTGTTCGGGTGACATCGGATTAATATAAAGTCCCGATCCCCACTCAAACCCCGCCTGGCTGGTTAACCGCGGTATAATTTCAATGTGCCAGTGGAAATCAAGCTTCAAGGTTCCCCAATAGGCCGGCTTCCCCGGACGAGGAACCGGGTTGGGAGTGGTATGCAAAACATAATTGTACGGTGGATCGGAAAGGGTGTTCTTTAGCCGCAACATGACATCTTTCAAACAGACCGCCAGCTGCATTCGCTCTTCCTCTGCCGCCTCCTGAAATTGGGCGTGATGCTGGCGCGGAAAAATCCAGGTTTCAAAAGGAAAGCGTGAAGCGAACGGAGTGAAGGCGACAAAAAATTCATTCTCATAAACCAGCCGATCCCCCACCCCCAGCTCCTGCCGGATCAGGTCGCAAAAAAGACAGCGCTCTTTCTCTTGGAAATATTTTCTTGAATTCTGCAGTTCCATCTTGACGTAACGCGGAGTGATCGGGGTGGCAATCAACTGCGAATGGGGATGATTAAGCGACGCCCCTCCCGCTTTACCGTAATTTTTAAAAACCAGAACGTATCTGAAGCGCGGATCCGATTCGATCGCGGTGATCCGTTCTTTGTACGCCCACAGCACCTTTTCAATCTGAGAAACTTCCATGTCTCCCATTGTGGCAAAATGGTCGGGCGTTTCAACCATAACCTCATGCGCGCCAACACCAGACATCATATCGTAGATCCCGATTCCGGTCCGGTTTACCTCCCCCTCTGAAATCAAAGCCGGGAACTTGTTTGGAATAACCCGCACATCCCAACCGGCGGTGTTCGGGGCGGAATTGGCCGGCCGCCAGGCCAAAACTTCCGGAGGGGTCATCCCCTCGTGTCCCGCGCAAAGCGGACATTTTGATGTATCTTTGTCTTTCTCTTCTTTGTGGCCGCCAAAATCGGTCGGGCGTTTGCTGCGCTCGGTCGACAAGACCACCCAGCGTTCGGATACCGGACACTTTCTTAATTCTGGCATCGTTTTCCTCCTTGTCCTGAGCCCGTCGAAGGACTCCTTTAAACCTCGATCCTCGCAGTAATCTGCGTTGACCAACTCTGGTTTGCGCCAAGCTTGACGTACCAGATCGGAATCAACTTTGTCCCTTCATGTTCCCTCCGATAGCCCTCTTCGTCTTTCACCAGTTTTTCAATGGGAAAATGGTTTAGCATCCCTTCCCGTTCAAACGACAATGATATACCAAAGCCCTTCCGATCGTCAACCAATTCAACTTCCGAAACCTTATACAAGATCCCCGAACTGTCGCTTTTGATCTTGCGCCCCGAAATATTATAAAAGAGTCCCCCATTAAGTGTAAAGACAAATTCGGGTCCAAACCACAAGATTTTCTCTTTTTCTTCCAGATTTGTTATCTCGTATTGAATATGGAAAATGCTCTGTCCGGAAAAAAGCCATACTTTCTTCGAAAGCTTCAGTCCCGCGGAGGTCCGCGAAAGTGTCACTCCCACTTCTTCTTTTTTGCGATGGAGCATAAAAGAATATGCCCCCCCGATAAAATCACCGCACTCGGAAAAAGAATAGCTCTTCAGATCATGCCCTGTTAAAGAAGGAGAAAAAAAGTGATCCTTCAAGGAAGGATGCTGGCAGAGATTGGCCTGCTTGGGCTTAAAATCAATTTCAAAAACCGAACCGCCGTTAACGGGTGAAAAATAAAGGTTGAGCTGGTCGTTCCCCATTAAAACCTCTTCGTGGCCATCCTTATCAAAGTCGGTTACCAAAAGTTCGGTGTAGCCCCCCGCTCCGTGGTTCAACCGGCTAAGCGCCGTTTCGGCGACAATTAACTGCCCGTAAATTTCGGACCGCTCGTCAACCGATGAAAGGTCATGTAAGGCCTGTCCGCGAAAAAGGGACTCCCGCGCCTCTTCGATTAACGGATGCGACGACTTTGATAACGCTTCCATACGGGAACTGACATGGAGCATTTTTTTGTGGAGATTGTGAAGCTTATATTCATTCAATCCCGCCGTCGGCGGAAGATAAATTTTACCTCTTGGGACATTCTCCTCAAAGTGTTCGGAAAAGGTTGAAAGATTGATCCAGGACGCGTTCTCTTCAATCAGGGACAAAAGATTGTCAAGATATCCCTGATCATAGATCCAAACGTCGCTCCCCTTGTCTACCCCGAAACTTTCCCCTCTTCCCCAAAAGACAATCGAATTTGCCCCTTCGCTCAAAACCTTTTCCAGATAGCCGGAAAGCTCCTCCGGCTTGCGGCAGGGAATATAATAATCAAGGGCGGATGAGACCGGAAAAAGATTGGTGACCTGCCCTTCTTCCTCGGTCACATAGTAGCCGTGCGGATCCTGAAAATCCCGATCGGGAACCAGAGCGTAATCGATCTCAAGCCGGGATAAAATTTTTGGAAGATGCGGATCCCAAACATGGTTTGTGAGGTATATCCCGCGGCAATCGGCTCCGAAAATATTGTTCATGTAATCGCGGTGTTTTTTTATCTGCGCGATCTTGTCGTGGTCGGGAATAAGCGGAAGGATGGCATTGGAATAGGCCCCGCAAAAGACCTCCGCCTGCCTCCTGGCGACCATTTGCCTTACCATCTGCAAAAGTTCCGGGTGGTTTTGTTTAAGCCAGGCGCAGAGCAGGCCGCTCATGTAAAAAGAAAATTTGAAGCGGGGGTGGCTTTCCATCGTCTTAAAAAACGGAAGGTACGCCCGGCGGTAATGCCTTTCCAAATCACCTTTCGGGTTGCCAAAATGGACCCCAAAGAGAAGATTTAGTCTGTTCATAACTGTGCAGCTATTATACTACTCAATTCTGAAAGCGGCAAATGCTCCTAACGGTTCCTCAAAAGATTCAATTTTTGAAACTTGGAATTCTTTCTTCAACGCTTCTACAAAAAGATCGATATTGGTTTTTTTACCCTGCGCGACCAGCTCTACCCGATCACCGGCAATATTTTTGACCCAACCGGCCAAGCCGAATTTACGGGCAAAATCCTGCGCGGTAAAACGGAAACCGACCCCGGTTACGGAACCGTGAAAGGTGAAATGGAATTGTTTTGCGTCAAGCATTCCTAATCAACACCGAAACCTGGTTATCTAAAACCTTAAGCAGGCCGCTTTTGACGGAAAAAGAGGTAGTTTTCCCCTGGTCATCTTTTATTTTTACAGAACCTAAAGTAAGGGACGAAACCAGCGGCGCGTGGTCGGCCAAGACTGTGAGCGACCCCCGCTCCGCCATCGCCGAAACCGACTCCGCTTTGCCGGAATACATTTTTTTCTCCGGGGTTAAGACCTCAAGGTCGAAGCACTTCATCAATTGTCCCTTTCATATAAAAAGCCTGCTCGGGAATATCATCATGCTTCCCCTCCAAAATTTCAGAAAAGCCGTTGATGTTGTCTTCCAGCTTCACGTATTTTCCCGGTATCTGCGTAAAACGTTCCGCCACAAAGAAGGGCTGTGAGAGGAAACGCTGAATCTTTCTGGCACGGCTGACAATAAGTTTGTCTTCGTCGGGCAGCTCCCCAACGCCCAAAATCGCTATGACATCCTGTAACTCCTTGTATTTTTGCAAGACCTTCTGCACCTCGCGGGCGGTCAGGTAATGTTTTTCTCCGACAATATGGGGATCAAGGATCCGCGAAGTTGAGGCCAGCGGATCGACCGCCGGATAAATCCCCATCTCCGAAACAGCCCGCGACAGGACGGTGGTGGAATCAAGATGCGCAAAGGTCGCCGCCGCCGCCGGATCGGTGATGTCGTCCGCCGGAACATAGACCGCCTGAACAGAGGTGATTGAACCCTTGCGGGTAGAAACGATCCTTTCTTCAAAGCGGCCGACTTCCGCCTGAAGCGTCGGCTGGTAGCCGACCGCGGAAGGCATCCTTCCAAGAAGCGTTGAAACTTCGGAGCCGGCCTGGACAAAACGAAAAATATTATCGACAAAAAAGAGGACATCCTTCCCTTCAACATCCCTAAAGTATTCCGCCATCGTCAAGGCGGCGTTACCGACAATCAGGCGTGAGCCGGGAAGATCCGCCATCTGACCGAAACAGAGGACCGTCTTGTCGATAACTCCCGATTCTTTCATCTCCAGCCAAAGGTCGTTCCCTTCCCTAGTCCGCTCTCCCACCCCGCCAAAAACCGAAATCCCGCCGTGCTGTTTGGCAATATTATTTATCAATTCCATGATCAAAACCGTCTTTCCAACCCCCGCCCCTCCAAACAAACCGGTCTTTCCCCCTTTGACATAGGGGGCCAAAAGATCGATAACTTTTATCCCGGTCTCAAAAATTTCGTTGCGCGAAACGATCTGGTCAAAGCTGGGAGGATCGCGGCGAATCGGCCAGCGTTCGGCCTCAACCGGACCCGCATTATCGATTGTCTCTCCCAAAACATTGAACATCCGGCCGAGCGTCTTGGGTCCGACCGGAACGGAGACCGGCTCTCCGGTATCGAAGATCTCCGTCCCGCGGCTTAAACCATCGGTAGGAAAGAGCGCCACCGCCCGCACAATCCCTCCCGAAAGCTGGGCCGCCACCTCCGCCACGATCTTCGGTTGTTTCACTATCAAAGCGTCCCTGATTTTTGGAATGGCATCTTGTGGAAACTGGGCGTCAATAACCGTCCCCACCACCTGCACCACCCTCCCTGTTGCCTTGTTCATCTTAAACTATCCTCCTTAATTGATTCCGACGCTTCAATAATTTCAACGATCTGCATGGTGATCGCCATCTGCCGGCTCTTATTCCGCTCTATTACCAGCCGGTCGATAATTTTTTTGGAATTGTCGATTGCCGCTTTCAAAGTGGCCAGCCGCGAAGAAAATTCCCCCAGAAAAGAATCGCACAAGGCGGAATAAAGGACCGCCTCAAAATAGGCAAACAAGACCTCACCGTAAGAGGCCTCGGATATTACCAGGCGTCCGGAGGGCTTTCCCTCATAAGGAAAGACGCGGTCGGCAACCGCTTTGCGTTTCAGCAGGGAATAAAAATGGCTATGGATCAGGTAGACCTCGTCAAACCGTTCCAGCCACAGCTTTTTAGCCAGGGAAGCAACAACGCCAAAATCCAATCTTTCAATAAAAAATGCTTCTTTTATGTTCTGTTTCCTGCTTTTTAAAAAATCGAAGCCGTGCCTTCCAAAGACAAAAAAATCGATCTTCCGGCCGCCGTGTTCTTTCAAAAAAGACGAAGCGCGAAAAATAATTTCCTGGTTAAAGGCACCGCATAACCCGTGGTTCCCCGCGATCAAAACGCAGGCGATCCGGCCGCTTTGTTTCTTGTCTTGGGGAACGGCGGGAGGATCCAAAAGTTCAAGGGCGGAAGCCGTTTCCTGTCGGTATTTAACGGCAGTCCCTCTTTTTCCCCTTATTTTAGCAAGTTTGGAAACAGTCACCATCTGCATCGCCGAAAAGATCGAATTTAAGCCGGAAATGGTCTTTATTCTGGAACGGATATTCGAATCTGTTTGCATTTAAAAACTTTCCTTAAATTTCAAGATCAGCCCTTTCAGCTCTTCTTCCGTTTCGGTGGAAAATTCGGGAATCCGGCCGACAATTGCCGGGGCGGCTCCGCGGATATAAGAGATTAATTTATCTTCAAATTCCTTAACCCGGCGGCTCTGCAGGCCGTCCATAAAGCCGTTGATCGCGGCATAAATTATGATTATCTGGTCGGAGATCTCCATAGGCAGGTGCTTATCCTGTTTCAGCATTTCGGAAACAACCGCTCCGCGCTGGAGCTGGGCCAGGGTCTCTTTGTCGATTTCTCCGGCAAAAAGTGAAAACGATTTCTTTTCCCGGTATTGCGCCAGGTCCAGGCGCAGGTGCCCGGCAATTTTGCGCATCGCTTTAACCTGGGCTTTGCCTCCGACGCGGGAAACCGAAATCCCGACATCGACCGCCGGACGAAAACCGGAGTTAAAAAGATCGTTCTGCAGAAAGATTTGTCCGTCGGTGATCGAAATCACATTGGTCGGTATGTAGGAACTTATATCTCCCAGCTGTGTTTCTATGATCGGAAGAGCAGTTAAAGAGCCGCTCCCGCGGTGGTCATCCAGTTTGGCAGCTCTCTCCAAAAGGCGGGCGTGCAGGTAGAAGACATCTCCCGGGTAGGCCTCTCTTCCCGGCGGCCGCCGCAAAAGAAGAGAAATCATCCGGTAGGCCTGGGCGTGCTTGGTTAAATCATCGTAAATGATCAGCACGTCCCGGCCGGAATACATAAAATATTCGGCCATAGCGCAGCCGGCAAAAGGAGCAATGTACTGCATCGCCGCCGGGTCCGATGCGGAAGCGGAAACCACAATGGTGTAATCCATGGCTCCGGCTTCCATAAGTTTTTGGGTGATCTGGACAATGTTCGACTCTTTTTGACCGATCGCTACATAGACACAAAAAACATTTTGTCCTTTCTGGTTGATAATGGTATCGATCGCGATCGTCGATTTTCCGGTGGAGCGGTCGCCGATGATCAGCTCGCGCTGGCCCCGTCCGATCGGAATCAAAGCATCAATGATTTTTAAGCCGGTCTGGAGCGGCTGGCAAACCGGTTTGCGGTCGACAACTTCCGGCGCCATCCTCTCAATCGGCATGAATTTTTCGGTCTTAACCGGTCCTCTCCCGTCAATCGGGTGCCCCAGAGCATTCACGATCCTTCCCAGCAAAGCCTCCCCTGCCGGGACCTCCATAACTCTTCCGGTTAAACGGGCGTGATCACCCTCTTTCACATCGGTATGCGCCCCCAAGATCACCACTACTACCTGGTCCAGTTCTAAATTGAAAGCAATCCCGTAAACCTTGTTCGGAAACTCGATCATTTCAAGATACATCGCGGAAGGGAGCCCACTGATATACACAATTCCATCCCCCGATTCAATAACCGTGCCGACCTCTTCCGCTTTTGAAACCGGCGTAAAATCCATGATCCGTTTTTTTATTATTGAACTTATCTCTTCCATTACAGTAACACTTCCTCTTTCATTTTATTCAGTTTTCCCGCCATACTGCAGTCCAAAACGCTTCCTTTCATGCTTTTTAATATGAACCCTCCCAAAATCTTCGGATCAACCCTGAAGTTATAGCGAAACCCTTTCCGGTCAAAAGCGGACAATTCCTCAGTGCTCGGCTCGGAAGAAAAGATGATCTCATAACTTTCTTTTCCGCTCTTTTTGGCCAGCAAGCCGCGGTATTCCCTCGCGATCCGCGGAATCATACGACAGGCATCCTGTTCGATCAAAAGGCCAGCCAGAGCCAAAAAGGTCCGTGATGCCCCGGGAAAAAGATCGGCCACCACCTGTTTCTTGATTGAACGCGGAATCTTTTCGTTTTCCAAAAAAAGATTAAGCTCAAAACTGGAAGCTGTCTTATAAGAGAAAGCATAAAGCTCCTTTTCAAGCTTTTCACTCTCATCTCCGGCCAGAGCCAAAAGTTTTGGCACATCTATTTTTATCATTTTATAAACTCTTCGACGATCTTCCGGTTGTCCGCGGACGAAACGTTCCGGCCGATCACCTTCCCCGCCGCCAGGAGCGCCATTTCGGTTATCTCCTTTTTGGCCGCGCTTAATATCCGGTTTTTTTCTTCCGCCAGTTCAAACTTGGACTGGTCAATTATGATATTGGCCTGTTTCCCGGCCCGAAGAACCATATCGGAGCGGATCTTCTCCGCATCCGATTTGGCCCTTTGCGTTATGGCCAAAGCCTCATCCTGCGCCTCCCGCATCTTTTTTTTATGCAGTAAGAGCAGCTCCTCCGACTTTTTACGGCTCTCCTCGGCCGACAGAACCGCCCGAGCGATCGTCTCCTCCCGGTTTTTTATCGCCGCCAAAAGAGGAGGAAGCGCCCACTTCCGCATAATAAAAAGCAGGAGCAGAAAAGATACTATATTCCAAAAAATAAGTCCGGTTTCAACTTCAAACATTTTATTTATTTTGTTATTTCCTACAACCCCCATACTGAAGTATAGGGAATAATTCCCCACACTTTAGTGTGGGGTGCTACCCAAACTTATTTTGTAATTAGAATCAAAGAAACAACCAAAGCATAAAGACAGATCGCTTCAATAAAAGCGATCGCGATGATCATTGAGGTTCTGATCGTGTTGGCCGCCTCCGGCTGTCTGGCCATCCCCTCCATCGCCTTTCCGGCCAAAAACGCGATTCCCACCGCGGTCCCTATCGCCGCCAGCGCGATCCCGAACCCTCCCGCAAGATATGCCGCTACTTTTTCCATCGTTTCACCTCCTTAATGTTCTTCCGTAAGTTCGGCTGTCAGATAAGTTGAAGTAAGATAGGCAAAAACAAACGCCTGGATAAAACAAACAAAAACCTCAAAAGCGGAGACCAGCGCGTCCCCCGCGACCGATAAAGAAGCTACAACGGCACTTTTAAAAACAAAAATCAAACCGACCAAAGAGAGCATGACCGCGTGCCCGGCAAACATGTTCGCGAAAAGCCGGAGCGCCAGCGAAAAAGGCTGGGCCAGCCGCCCGACCAATTCGATCGGAAAAAGGAACGGAACAATAAAAACCGGAACTCCTTCGGGAATAAAAGATTTAAAATAACCGAGGAACCCTTTACGCGAAATTCCGACCGACTGAACGGTTAAAAAAACTACAACCGCCAGTGATCCTGTGGCGTTAATGTTGCTGGTAGGAGAGAGAAGCCCGGGAATAAGCCCCAATAGACTGCAAAAAAGGACGTAGCAAAAAACGGACATGATGAAAGGGAGCCAGCGCTCCTTTTCTTTGCCGAGCGGCGCCAGCATTTCGGTATAGACAAAATCGATCGCCAGCTCGGAAACGGTCCTTAAAATCGGACTGCGGCGGGCAAAGAAAAAAAGCGCCGCGACCGCCGCGACCGCCATAAAACCGGTAATCGAGGAATTGGCAATTGAAAGATCAAGCCCAAAAAAGGAAAGCGCTACCATTTTTTTGGGAATCAGATGTTCAAGCGCGTTCATAATTTAACCTTTCTATAAAGTTCTATGTATTTTTTGGCCGAACTCCCCCACGAATAATCCAGTTCCATTATCCGCCGCAGCTGCTCTTTCCACGCGGCTCCGTTCTTTTTGTGGAAGGCCACCGCCCTTTTTATCGAGTCGAGCAGGGCGGAAGAAGAATATTCTTCAAAAATAAACCCTTCTCCCGGATGGACCGTATCGGCCAACCCCCCCGTCTTCCTGACTATCGGAATGGTACCATATCTAAAGCTAATCAACTGCCCCAACCCGCACGGTTCATAGCGCGACGGCATCAAAAAGAAATCGGAGCCGGCATAAATCTGCTGAGCCAGGGCGGCATTGAAACCGAGTTTGACGCTGATATGCTCCGGATATTTAACCATCATTTCGGTAAAGAGCTTGTGGTATTTGGGATCGCCGGTCCCCAAAAGGACCAGCTGGCATTTTAATTTCATGATCTCTTCAATCGCTCCGGCCAGAATATCAAAACCTTTTTGATCGGCCAGCCGAGAGACGATTCCGATCAGCGGGATCCCGGCTACCATCGGAAGATTAAAGTCCTTCTGCAGTTCAAGCTTGTTTTCCAATTTGTCTTCTATATTATCCGCGCTGTAATGTTTGGCGATGCACGGGTCAATCGCCGGATCCCAGATGTCGTAGTCTATCCCGTTGACAATCCCATAGACATCTTTTGAACGCTCGCGGAGCAGGCCGTCGAGCCCGCAGCCGTATTCCGGGGTCTGGATCTCTTTGGCATAGGTTTCGGAGACGGTGCAGACGGCATCGGCATAAACCAGACCGGCCTTTCCCAAAGAGATATTGTTCCAGAATTCCATTTTTTCGGGAGTGTATTCTTCCCAGCCCAGGCCGGTGGAAAGCAGTTTTTCTTTGGAGAAAAGCCCCAGATACTCCATGTTGTGGACCGAATAGACCGAAGCGATCTTGCTTCCGCCGGTTTTAAGGTGGGCCGGAATCAGCCCGGTCTGCCAATCGTTACAATGGATCACGTCGGGGGTCCAGCCGATCTCCTTTATAAAACTTAAAACTTTTTGGCAGAAAGCGGTAAAGCGCTCCAGGTTGTCGGGATAATCACAGCCCTTTACCTGGTAGAGTTCTTCCCTGCTCCCGAAAAAATCGTAATGCTCAAAGAAGTAAACTTTGACCTTTGATCCGGGAAGGGTTCCGACCGAAATTTCAGGATTGATCGATTTTAGTTTGAATTTGACCGGATCGGTCTTTTTGTAGCGCGGGGTAAAGACGATTACCTCTTCCCCCAGCGCCGAAAGCGCTTTGGGAAGGGCTCCGGCGACGTCGGCCAAACCGCCGGTCTTGGCAAAAGGGACCACTTCAGACGAGACAAAGAGAATTTTCATATTTTTCCAATAGTTCCTCGGCCTTTTCTGCATTCTCCGCTTCCGCGGAAAGGTGGATCACCGGATGGATCGGGTCGGGCAAAACCAAAATCCAATTGTTATCATAGAATATCTTAACCCCGTCCGTCAAATCCAACTTATTGTTTTTAGACCGTTCAACAAGCGTCCTTAAGATTTTTCCTCTGATTTCAGCCGGGCATTTCACCTGGCGGCTCACCATGTTAATCGGCGGGATCTCCCTGACCAGGCGGCTTAGACCGGTACGCTCCCTGGCCATCAGTTCAAGTATCTTAAGAGTTGAAAAAATCGCGTCGAAAAAAGGATGTTCAGCCGAGAAAATAAAGCCCCCCAGCGGCTCCCCCACAAAATCAACCCGGGAGGCCATCTCCATCATCGCCCCCAGTCCGGTTTTGGTGCGGATAACCGAAGCGCCGTTCTTTTGAACCAGTTTTTCAATAACCGAAGAAGCCCTGACCGGGACCGCGATCTTGGCTCCCTGCTTCCGTTTTAAAAAGAGGAGCGAGACGAGAGCCAGCTCCGAATCTCCAAGATGGATTCCGCCGTTTTCATCGCACAGGAATATTTTTTCGGCCCCGGTATCAAAGGTCACCCCCAGGTCGGCCTTTAGGGTAGAGACAATGCGGGAGACCGAATCGAGCTGTCCTTTGAACATCTCACCGGTCTTGGTGATTTTGGAGGCATCAATATAGGCGTTCAATGAGATAACTTCAACGCCGACTTCTCCCAAAATCGACGGGAAAATTTTCGAGGCCGAACCGTAGGCGTAATCGACAACGATCTTAAAATTGGCGGCGCGGATCAAAGGGACATCGATTAATGACAAGATCGCTTCTTTGTACGACTCGGCGACCCGGTGATAGGGAAAAGAGATCTCCCCGACCCGGTCAATTGGAGCCAGCGGGAAATCTCCGCTGAAAAAAAGGCGTTCGATCTTTTTTTCGGCGCCGCTCGGCAGGTTTTTTCCCGCTTCGTTAAAAAACTGGATGTCAATTACCTCCGGATCGTAGGGTGATTTGCGGACATGCAGTCCCCCTTTCGCCTCCAGGGAACCGATTTCAAAACGATTGAGCGGGATCGGAACATCCTCAAGGTCTGAAACATTGACGCCGGATGAGACCAGTCCGGAAATCAGGGCGCGGAAGATCATGCGTGACGACTTATGGCTGTCGCGGCTGGCGGAGACAAATGAGCCCTCTCCCAAAAAGCGGCCGTAAGCGGCTCCCAGGCTGGCGGCAAATTCGGGAGTAATCTCAACATTGCAGATACCGGTTACACCGTAGGGACCGAAGATTCCCCTCTTCGCCCGTTTACGCCAGATGACCGAACGGGAAACGACCGCCCTTTCTTCAATTTCTTTCCCCGGCCATATTTTTACAAAACTGCGGACCTCCGCCCCCGCTCCGATCTTTGCGGCATTACCGACCACCGAACCCTCTTCAACCAAAGCGTTCGCGCCGATTGAAACGTTGGAGGCTATAATCGCTTTATCAATTTTAGCTCCGGCGCCAATCCGGACGTTATCCCAGACAATACTCTCAACAACCTTTGCTCCCGCCTCAATCCGGCATCCTCTCCCTATAACCGACTTCTCTATCCCGGCGTCGGGAGCGATTATCGCCGACGGATCAACATAAGCGGCACCCATTTGCGCGGCGCGATATTCGGTTAAGTCGCCGATATCTTTCCAGGAACCGTCGGCCACAAAACCGTAAAGCGGCCTCCCTTCAAAAAGAAGGGACGGAAAAAGGTTCTGGCTGAAATCAAACAATTTGCGGTCGGGGATATGTTTTAAGACCTCGCTCTCCAAACAATATATTCCGCAGTTGATCGTGTCGGAAAAGACCTCGCTCCACGACGGCTTCTCCAAAAATTGTTTAATCCGCCCGTCCTCTTCCAAAATGACGATCCCATAAGGGAGCGGATTCTCTACCCTGGTCAAGACCATGGTCGCCAGCGATTTTTTCTCCTTGTGAAAAACAACCGCCGCGGAGAGATTAAAATCGGTGATCAGGTCGGCGCTGATAACAAGAAAAGTTCCTGAGATACCTTTCGCGGCGTATTTAACCGCGCCGGCGGTGCCGAAATCTTCTTTCGCTTCAACATATGAAATTTTTACCCCGAAATTTTCTCCGCCGCCAAAATGTTTTTTGATAATTTCGGGTTGGTAATAGAGGAGCATCGTGATGTCGGTAAAACCGTGTTTTTTGAGGAGGCCGACCACATATTCCAAAAGTGGCCGGTCGCCCACCCTGACCATCGGCTTGGGGAGATCAACGGTTAGCGGATGCAGACGCGTTCCCAATCCTCCGGCCAGAACAATTGCTTTCATTATAATGGAATTCTAACACAAAAAAATAGGATTATGAGGCGTAAACGCGGTAGTCGATGTCCGGGAAAATATTGTCTTTAGATTCAATGTCGGATAAGAAATGCTCGTCAACGGTGCCGGCTTTGATCTGCTCATAGAGCCGCGTAAACCTTTCCAAATGATCCTTGGTCCTTTTGACCGCGTAGGGAACGCAGGTCCCGGTCTTCATTATAAAAGCCCAGTCGGAGGACTGCAAAAGCATCAGTTCCCGCGCCGCCTGGTTCAGCGCCCGAGTATTTCCCGAATAATTTTTCGCCAGCTCAATCATCCGTTCGGCCGCTTTGTGCAAATGCCGGTAGATCCAAGCATTGGAACCCTCCAGCCACACCTCCGCGTAGCCCTTGAATCCCCAGGAAGATAAAGAAGGAGTTGAAACCTGGTTTTCCGGATTCATTTCAAGATATTCAAACGGCGTAAGCAGTTTGATCGTCTTCTGATCGTAATAAATTTTTCTGATTAAAAAATTGATCCACTCGGGACCCTCATACCACCAGTGGCCAAAGAGTTCGGCATCGTAGGGAGAAATCACGATCGGCTTGATGCCGAGAAATCCGTTTAAATGCTCGATCTGTTTTTCGCGGTTGAACATGAAGTTGCCGGCATGCTCCGCCGCGCGGCTTACCGCCCACTCCCTGACATAGGGCTCTTTGTTCTCAAGAGGAACCTCTCCGGTTATCCGGCAGTATTTTATCTCTTCAATCCCGCGGTAAAACTCGCGGTAGTCCGGATGCCCCGGGTAGCCCTCTTCGGCGCTCCAGACCGCCCGCGAAGATTCGATATCCCGCCCAAAGGCGGCGACTCCCGATTCGCAGTAGATCGGGGCAAAGATCCCGTACTTGGGGAGGGGGGAAGCGTGCAAAACCCCATGGCTGTCGGTGATAAAAAACTTGATCCCCTCTTCCATTAAAATCCGATCGTCGCCGGGTTGAAAGCCGCATTCCGGCAGCCAGATCCCGCGCGGACGCCGCCCAAAAATTTTCTCATAGTGGTCGGCGGCGGTCTTAATTTGCGCCCGGATCGCCGGACGGTAAATTTCCTGCAAAGGGAGAAAACAGTGGGTGGCGGCACAGGTGATGATCTCAAGTTTTCCCAGATCCTGCAGGCGCTTAAACGCCTGCGGCAGATTGCTCCGGTATCTCCCGGTAAAAAGCTCAAGTATCTCCTCAAAATTCCGATTATACATTTGGGCAATCGCCAAAAAAGGAGGATTGTGGTGATTATGTTTTATCTCGCGAAAAGAGAGCCCGATTAATTTTTCAAGGTGCCGGACATATCTTTTGATCAAAAGCGGATCAAGCAGCATTGAAAGAAGGGTCGGCGACATCGTCATGGTGATCCTGAAATCAACTCCGTCCTCAACCAGTTTGTCAAAAACCTTCAAAAGTGGGATATAGGTCTCGGTGATCGCCTCATAAAGCCATTTTTCTTCAAGAAAATCCTCATACTCCGGATGGCGGACAAAAGGGAGATGCGCGTGAAGAATAAGAGAGAGATACCCTTTCTCCATCAGCGCCTAAACTTCTTTCCCGGGCTTGATAAATCGGCGGAACTCCTCCCGTACTTACCGCCGCCGGAGAGCTCATAAATCTTGTTCCAATCTGGGATCGTCCATTTTTCATCAATAACATCCGACGGGCGGTCCAATGGAGTTGTAACCCAATTTGAGCGGGCGATTAAAACAAACCGGCCGTCGGCGGTTTTGTATCCAAGATCGATGCAGTAGGTGGTGTTGCTGTGGGGAACATTGATAAACCAATTGTCGGCGGAACCGGTTTCAATGTCAAAATATTCCCAGTTGTCGACATTGTTGATCCGCAAACAAACTGCACCTTCCGGCTTAAAATTAACTTCCCAATAACAATAGATCCAATACGGGTCGCGGACCATGGCTACAATTTTACATTCGTTGTAGCGGGAAGGGAATTCAAAGCCTTTTTTTTCTTTAAAGTGCTGGTGTTCCGCTTTCGGCGTATAGTATTTGCTCTCTTCTGCCCTGATTTCTGAAATAACCGGAACAACTTTAACTCTTTTTTTGCGGACAATCTTTTTTTTTGCGACAACCTTTTTCCGAACCGGCTTCTTAACCGTCTTTTTACGAACAACTTTTTTGGGGGCGACCTTCTTTTTTCTCACAACTTCACCTCCCGCAGATACTTCGCCGCTTCTTCCGGAGCGGTCGGGTTGATATATAGCCCGGAACCCCACTCAAATCCCGCCTGGTTGGTCAGCCGAGGGATGATCTCAATGTGCCAATGGAAATCGTAAAGTAGCGTCCCCCAATAGTCCGGTTTTCCCGGCCGGTTGACCGGATTGGGAGCGGTATGCAAGACATAATTATAGGGGGGATCGTTTAAGGTTTTTTTCAAACGTAGCAAAACCTCTTTTAAACATTTGGCCAGCTGGAACATCCCCTCGTCCGGCAGTTCGATAAAACTGGCCAGGTGGCGGCGCGGCATCAGCCACATTTCAAAAGGAGAACGGGAAGCGAAAGGAGTAATGGCGACAAAATATTCACTCTCATAAACCAGCCGCTCGCCGGAGCCGAGCTCCTGGCGGATCATGTCGCAAAAGATACAGCGCTCTTTCTGCTGGAAATATTCCCGGCAGTTGGTCAATTCCATTTTTACGTAACGGGGAGTGATCGGCATGGCGATCAATTGCGAATGGGGATGGGCAAGCGAAGCACCCGCCGCCTTCCCGTAATTTTTGAAGACCAAAACGTAGCGGAAGCGCTTGTCTTTTTGTAAATCAAGGATCCGCTGTTTGTAGGCCCACAGAACCTTTTCGACATCTTCTTCCGCCATATCCGGAAGTTGTAAATTATGCTGAGGAGTCTCTATGATGACTTCATGCGCGCCGATTCCGCTCATCATGTCGTAAATCCCCACCCCGCTGCGGCTGACCTCCCCTTCAACTCTTAACGCCGGAAAACGATTGGGAACGACCCGCACCTGCCAGCCGGGGGCGTTCGGTTGTGTTCCCTGTCGCCGGTAGGCGACAATTTCGTTCGGGGTCTTGGCTTCGTTCCCTTCTTCAAAGGGACAGAATTTTGAATCGTTGGCTTCGGAACCGACGGAAATCGAACCGAAATCATTCGGACGGCGGCCACGCTCGGTTGAGATGACCACCCAGCGGTCGGAAACCGGATCCTTTCGCAGTTCTGGCATATTTTTTACTTCCCTTCAATCCTCAAAACCAGCTGGTTTTTCCAAACTTCTCCCGGCTTAATTTCCAAATCCCAGACCGGAACAATCGCCGAACCCTGGTAATTTTTTTCGAGTCCCGACTCGGATTGCGAGACCGTTTCTATCGGAAAACGCCAGGTCGTAGCCTTCTTTCCAAGTTCCAATGATACACTAGTCCCGCAAAGCTCGTCAACAAAAGAGATTTTCTCCTGGTTTTCTTTTTTTTCTTTTATTCTTACGGCAATATCGGAGATGATCAAAAAATTAAAATCAACCGCCAGGCGCGCCGAAAGAAGCTCTTTTCCCAGGTTTGAAATCGTGTAATCGACGGCAACAATCGACTGCCGGGCAAAGATTGTCACGGTCTTTTCAACTTTTACCGGGATCCGGTCAACTATTCCCTCCCGAAACATCCGGACCGAAACTTCCCGTGATTTTTTCTGCGGATAAAACGTATAGCGCCCAAGCGTAAAATCACCCCGGTCGTAATCAAGCGGGGTCGCGCCGGGGGCGAGAAAATGCTCCAAAAGCGAATGGCGCGGGTGCCAGTCGTAGACCAAAAAATCCTGCAGTCCTTTTTCTTTCAGCTTCAGTTCCCCGTGGATGGTATGGACCGTTCCGTCATCTCCCTGCCTTTGGACCGCCTCGTAAATTTTGCGGTGATAGCTCTCTTCTTTGCGGGAGAGCACGTTTAACAGGTTGAAGTTTTTCGGCTTATAATCCAACTCAAAAATTCCTCCCCCTTTGGCCGGGGCCAGGTAGAGATTAAGCTGGCTGTTCCTCAAGATCACTTCGTCTTCGCCCCCGCGCGTAAAATCGGTCACCGAAACTTCAACCGCGTCTTCCCTCATGCGCCCTTCCGCTTTTAAAAGATGCTCGTAAATGGCCTGGCGCAGGTGGACCAGATAAAGTCCGCCAAAGACCCCGTGCCAGTAGGCGCAGTTACACTGCCCTTTATATAAATTTATCCGTGCCTCCCCTTTTGCCCCCGCGACCTTCTGGCTCACCTCCAGCATCTTTTTGTGCATATTGTTCGCTTCCGGATATTTGACAAAGAAATTCCTGAAAAAACCTTTTGACCATTCGATCATCTCCGCGTAGGAGGCGGTTGGGAGATAGACCCTCCCTAGCGGCGGATGCTCTTCTAGATATTCGGAAAAAGTTGAAAATTCGATCCAGGAAGAATTCTCTTCCAGCGCGTTTAATAAATTTTCGAGGTAGCCCTCTTCATAGACCCACTTATGGGTCCCCGGCCAGACCCCGAATTTTTCGCCGTCGTCCATCAAAATGGCCGCCGAATTCCCCCTCTCCGACATCCGGCGCAGATAGGAAATCGTTTCGGCCGGAAGCTTGAAGGGAATAAGATAACGAAGCTCTTTGCCAATCGGGAATACTTTTAATTTTTTTCCTTCATATTCGGTAATGTAATAGCCGAAGAGGTCTTCGGGTTTTATCCCGGCAGAGATAAAATGGGAATCGTCGAGTGCGACATAGTCTATTCCCGCCGTATTTAAAGTTCCGGCCAGCTGCGGCTCCCAAACCCGCTCGGTGACCCACAGACCGGAAGGGTTTTTTCCGAATTTTTTAGCGATATAATCGCTCATCATCTTGATCTGGCCAAGCCGGTCCGCTTCGGGGATCACCGGCAGGATCGGCTCATAATAACCGCCGGAGAGGATTTCCAGTTGCCCGCCGGAAACCATTTTTTTAAGCAGTTCGATAAACTCGGGATGCTTCGAATCGAACCAATCGTAAAGTATGCCGGAGTAATGGGCCGAGAATTTTATCTTCGGGTGCTTAGACATCGCCCGCATAAAAGGGAGATAGCATTTTTGGTAGGCCTCTTCGATCACAAAATCAAAATTACCGACCGGCTGGTGGCAGTGTATACCAAACAGGAATTTAACTTTTTTCATACGATCCATTGCTCCAGTTCATACCCCTCTTTGGGGGCTGTAACCGTAATCATACCCGATTTGGGCCAGCGTTCAAGCTCCAAATTTCCCTTATAGATCATGACGGCAAACTCAATCCGGTCGCCCCCCTTGACCCCAAGATCTTCAAACGGAATGCCGAATTCGATAATATGTTTTACGCCGAAAGAATCGAGCTTTTTTACCGATTTCCATCTTTTTTTGCCCTCTCCTTCGTGCCGGAAAAGTTCAAAGACATACCGCCCTTCTTTCATCATTATCTGCGCCTTGTATTCGCCGGGAGAAAAAGTGGCGGCGACAAAAGAAAATTCCCCGGCCTCTTCTCCAAAAAGATCAAGATCAACCACAAACTGCAAATACAGGTTTGAAAGGTCAAACCCATAGTAGATCCGGCGCATCATGGTGGCGGCCTGGTGCATCGCACCGCCGGCCCTGCGGATATCGTAACAGCCGGCAGAGAGCCACTCGTAATAAAAAGGCATCTCGCCGTCCAGCACCGGATGGATCAGGAAAGAGGGCTCCCTTAGCGGCTTGACCTCGGTTACGCGCTTGATCGGCAGGTCAAGATAATGCGGCGGGGGCTCCCCGATTGAAAGGTAAATATTTTTCAGGTGTTTCCTGAAAAGTTCGTCGAAGACCGCGTCGTTTTCGGAGCTGTGCTGGTCGCCGTACCACCAGCACCAGTCGGAACCTTCGGCGATAAAAAGCTCGCGCCGCGCGACCGGGTTATCTTTCTTTTCCGATTTTTCCAGTTCGTTTTTGGCCTGATAAAGATAATCCCAGGCCAGGTTGTCTTCCTGGTGGCCGATCCATACCGCGAAATTGCTTCCGATCCAGGAACCGGCAAAGAGCCGTTTGATCTTTTTTTCGGCCGGATGACGCTTGAGATATTCGGAGACCGTAACCCCTTTGATCGGGGAGTTCTCCATACCGGCATAAAGGGTTTCAAAAAATTCCTTCCCACCGTTCTGGTAATATTCCCAGGCATTCTCGCCGTCAAGGATGACCGGGACCAGATAGTGGCCGTTTTGCGGCAAACTCTGCTCAATGTTGCGCAAATGCGAAAAGAAGTTGGCAACAGCATCTTCCGCCCGCCAGCTCTGATAGACAAAGCCGACTTGATCGGAGATAAAGTGGTTCCTGAAGATCATGGAAATAGAATGGTTGAGTTGATAGGGACAAAAGAGCTGTTCGGCCGCCGGATTAAAATTACCGAGGGAATTTTTTAGGATCCCCTCATCGCTGGCGATCCATTTTATCCCGTATTTGGCGAGGATTGGGAGGAGTTCTTCCGAAACCGATCCCTCCGACGGCCACATCCCTTCCGGCTTCACTCCGAATTTTTTTTCGTGGTATTCGACCGCCAGGCGGACCTGTTCTTCCGCGTCTTCCGGATGCCTAAAGCGGAACTTGGGAAGCCGCGCGTGCGGCATCGCTTCCAATGCGGAATCGGTATCGCACAAGAGCGGCAGGATCGGATGATAAAAAGGGGTGGTGGTCAGCTCGATCTGCCCCCGCTCCATCAGTTCCCGGTATTTGGGGATGACCTTCAGCATGATCTCTTTTTGTTTTTTGAGCAGTTCTTCTTTGTCTCCCGCGTCAAAATATTTCCCTTTTTTGATCAGGCCACTCACTACCGAGTCCTCGTTTTTTGAGATAAAGCCGAACCAGGTCAGGTTAAACCAGACCTGCAGATCCAAAATTTCCTGCGAAGAGAAGCGACGAGCGACGGAGGAGATCTCTTTGCCGGCGATGAAGCGTCCTCTCTTTAAGAGCAGTTCGTGGTAGCGCGGATAGGGTTTGATCATCGTTTCCCAATTGGCCATGAAAAAATTCTGGAGCAGGAAGACCCGTTCGTTGACGTTCAAATCTCCCGGATCGCGTTTGGTCAAGCTCAGGAATTTATCGGAGACCTCGTTTTCGCAATAATCCTCAAGCTGGTCCAAAAGCGACGGGACCAAATTAAAAGTCATCTTGGCCTGGGGAAATTTGTCGAGGATGGCGGCCATGTCGTAATAATCTTTGGTGGCGTGGAGCCGCGCCCACGGCATGACGTATTCGCCGGTTATTAAATCTTTATAATACGGCTGGTGCATGTGCCAGACGAGTGCGAAAGAAAGGCGCGACATTGCGTGGGTATTATAGCATACAAAAATGCTGAAACATTAAAATTAAAATCATAATATAGAAAGAAAAAAGTCTTGAGTGTAAGTTTGAGTATTTAGTCTTGAGCTAAAAAACGTTCTAAGAATTGGCTCACTACTCAAGACTCACTCTCACACTCAAGACTCGAAATGGGCGGTACTGGAATCGAACCAGTGACCCCTTGCATGTCAAGCTCTTCTGAGCAGAACCCGACAATTTCGCGCTACAACGACAATTCTAATATAATCGCCGGAAATACACAAGAAACTGATGATGAGGTTGATGGTGTTTGAGTGAGTTAAGCCAAGCATAGATAGGTTTAATGGATAGAAAATTGATAGAAAATTAAAATTGTTGTAATTCTTCAAATCTGATAGAGCCTTCTATCGGGGCCCCACCATCAATATACACTTTCCACCAAACCTTATAATCTTTAATTTTCTCATATCGAACATCGTCAACTTCATAAGTCAATGGAGTAATCGCTTCTTCTCCGTCTCCAAATATCATCAACTTTTGTCCAGGCAACAAGTATTTCCGATATTTTTGATTTGCATACTCTTTTAGACCGTTGAAATCGAATATTAAACAAAGATAGCCATAATGGTCTTTTGGTGTTATTGAATGAACATGCGGTAGGTTCCATATCTTATCTCGAATATACAGGGAAGGAAAAAACAATTCACATACAATTTCTTTAAATGCTTTTGTGCTTTTATTTTCCACAATAAGCCCTAATGAATATTCGTGAAAAGTGCCTGTAGTCTTCCTGGCCTTGTATTTTATTTCAACTGATGCAGAAGTATGTGCCCCGGAATACTCTTTTTTTATTTTTTCTAATTGACCCTCTTCCTCAAGGTTTAAAGCAAAATCGGCTTTTAGACCTAATTGCTTAAAGAGAGCTGATAATGTCTCTTTTAAATCCTCTTTAATAAAGTAGCATTTGCCCTGGGCCACTAAACTCAATGGCGGGCCAAATTCATTCATTGAGATATTGGTATATAATGGATATACGCTGTTCCCTTTCGCCCACACACTGCCAGTTTCCCACCATGCCCAACCAGATTGTTTTGATGCAAGCGAACATATTGTTATTATTGCACTTGCGTTTTTAAGCTTGTTTTCCATCATTGTTCTTTGCCAATCATCTCCAGGGGGAATATCTCGTGATGCAACAAAGACATCAATCGATTCTCCAACGCGTTTCATCAATATCTGTTTAATAAAATCGGCAAGAGCCAATTCAACATTGGCATAACTAATAAATACTACCGGCCTTTGCTGCAATGAATCCTTGCCGACACTCGGTTTTTCTTTTTTTCGGGACTCAAGTTCTTCCTTTATTTGTTTTATATGCTTTTCGAATGAGTCTTTATTTGATATTACTTTAATTTCATTCTCCCAGCTATCTACTCCCTCTATTAGGTCGTATTCTTTAATTACTCCCTGTTTATGCAAATATTTGATTGCTTTTAAACGAGTATTATAATATCTATCCCGCATTTCCGAAGAATCGCCGGGAAATAACTGTCGAAATTTAATAACCGGTGGGAGTAACGGAATAACAACGAAATCATCGACTGCGATATTTAACTCCTGGCTAATATCCAACATAACATCGTATATGGCAAGCAGGTTGTATCCTTCCAGCTTTTTCGCCCAATTATCATTCATGATACTAACAGTATAAATTAAATATACTAACTAACGCAATACAACGTGTGAGAAAAATGATAAAGGGTTCTTGACGACTCATATCGTTCTCATGATAAGCTTAAATCATAATTAAGGCTAGGCAATATTGAGGACGACTAAGATATAACTTGTAACTGTTGCCCACAGTTACTATAAAAGACCTCAATCTCGGAAATTTTCCGGGGTTGAGGCTTTTTGTTTAGAAAGGAGGTGAATACAATGAAGAAAACAGAAGGGTATGTTATATGCAGCTACTATTTACTTAAAGGGTATGAATACCTATCTGCTTCAGAGAAAATGACCTATTTAATCTTGAAATCCTATTGCTGGGATAAGCAGATTACTTGGGTTGGCCAGCAAACTATTGCATTTATTAAGAGAAAAAGCCTTCAGACAACAATAAAAGACATTTTAGAAAGATAATTCCGATTAGCGTAACGAATTTATCAGGCCGGAAAGCATTTTGGAGAGTTCTTCAAGCTTATTATAATACTCTTCTTTTTGGTTCTGGCTCAACATATCCTTATCATGAAGTATATCAATAATTGCAGTGCATTCAAAAACGGATCCCCTGGCAATTGTATAAAAGTTGCGCTTGTCCGGCTTTGAATACCTCCCGGCTCCTTCGGCTATATTAAGAGGAATCGAAAGCGCTGCGCGATATAATTGGTCGGAAATGCGATTATTTAATCTTTTACTCTCTTCCAAAAAAGTAGTTATGTCATTAAAAAATAATTTTGCTTTTTTATAGACTTCAAATTTCTCAAAATCAAACATGTTTCCTTCTCATTTTTACCCCTCATTCCTACCCCTCATTCTTATCCTTAAATTTTGCGCAGGATAAGAATGAAGAATGAGGGATAAATTTTGCTGCGCAAAATTTATATGGGCGGTACTGGAATCGAACCAGTGACCCCTTGCATGTCAAGCAAGTACTCTAACCATCTGAGCTAACCGCCCGTTTTTTTGCAAATATAAGAATTAAGGAGAAGAATGAAGGAATAAATTTTGCCGGCCTTTTGTTTTCCTCAATTCTTATCCTTCTCCTTATCCTTAAATTTTGCGTCAGCAAAATTTATTAGCGGGAGACGGGGTTCGAACCCGCGACCTTCTGCTTGGGAAGCAGAAGCTCTACCAACTGAGCTACTCCCGCACTTGCTTATCTTCTTCTGGATGTTCTTTCAAATAACAGCGCATCTTGGTGGTTGCTTCCTTACAGATGCGGCTAACCTGCGATTCGGACAATCCAATATCTTTCCCGATGTCCTTAAAGGTTTTGTCTTTCTTATAATAACCGTCGATGACCGCTTTTTCTTTTTCGTCGAGCGCCTCCATGGCGTGTTCAACATGCAGCACATCGTCGATCTTGTCGTGATAAATTATCTGCTTGTTAAAAGCCAGATAAAGATGCGCCGCCGAAGAAATCCACTCCTGCATCCCCGCCACCGGGTCACCGCCGCGCTTGCGCAAATAATCCTGCATCGAGCCCTTGAGCCGGACGCTGACAAAGGTCCACAATTCCCCCTTGCGCGGGTCCCAGGTCTTGAGCGAATCGACAAAAGCGATCTTAGCTTCCGAAGCGATGTCGTCCGCTTCGCTTTTTTTGACGTGAGCCGGAAGTTTTGAAACGTACCAGCGGACCAGGGAATTAATTTTGTTCTGGTACGTGTCCAGAACCTCGTCCGAATATTTCAGAAATTGTTCTCTTAAAACATTAATTATGCGGTCTTCGATATCCTGTTTGCTTACCATAAGTTAAGTTTTAAAACTTTTGATCACTTTTTTGATCAGTTCTTTTTCTTTTTCTTCGGGGTCTTTCAAGTGTTTGGCGAATTCCTTGCTCTCTTCTTTGGTGAATTTCCAGAATCTCCGCAAGATCGGGGGGACGCCAAGCGGAATCGCTTCCTGCACACTGCGGATAAAACCGCCAACTTTTGAGGTCCTGGATTCGCTCTTCCTTATCTCAGCCATTAAAATTTATTCTAACAGAAAAGGAAGCTTAAGGCAAGATAACTTGGGAAATCCTCAATTAATCAGAACGATTGACAGATTCAAGATTGACGCGAAGCTGACCCACAGCAGATACGGGATTAAAAGCCAGGCGGCAGGTTTTGAGAGTTTATAGAACTTAATAATGGTTATCAGAATCGCCAGCCAGAGCAGGATGATTATCCCCAAACCGCAAGAAGGTGATTGAAAACCGAAAAAGGCAATTGACCAGACGGAATTGAGGAGCAGCTGGAAGCCAAACCATGAAATCGCATCTTTATTGTCCGCATTTTGTTTCCATATTAGATAAAGGCTCAATGCCATCATTAGATAGAGCACTGTCCAGACCGGACCGAAGATCCAGTTTGGGGGATTGAAGAACGGTTTATTTAGAGTAGCATACCAGGTTGGGATAGATGGGAAAGTGGCATAGGAGCCGATAAGGGCGGCGGCGAAGACGATCAATAGTGCGAAAATTAGTTTATGTAGTTGCATTGATATAGATTTTAGCATGGATTATGTTTATGGGAATAGTCTTTCGTTGTCGGCTTTCGGCTCTCCTAAGGCTCTCCAGGATTTTTAGCGAAAAGACTGAAATTTTGTCTGGATCCCGACGACAGATATATGGAGAGAAAACAATGGAACTAGTATGTTTGTCAAAAGCAAGATCATTGCTTGGCGCAAGTCGTATTATATTTCGACCAAAAACAGAGTATGAATTTGAGTTGAGAAGAACTAGCAATCCCGCATTCAGACAACCCCATTATGGCTATGATTTTCTTCTTGATGGAAACAAAGTAAGAACACTATCGTCTAACGGCTCTTTTAATCCGCCAAATGTCACGGGAAGAACCACAGAAAATGATTCAATTGCCATATCGGTTATTGATTTGGGTAAAAAATCCAGCCGGAGCTGGCAATATTACTTTTTGACATTAAATTTTTGGGCAAGAATAGCAGAGGAACAAGGAAAAGACCTAAAACTATTAAGAACCCGAAATATTTCAATTCTTAGGATGACAGGCGGATTTTCAGATTATAATTATTCAGAGGGGATAGCACGAAGTCTAAGCTTACACAGCCCAGCCGGTTTCTACTACAGCCTTCAAAGGATAACTGATCGAACTTTCATGTTTCACCGCGGAATTAACAATTACTATGGGCTCTCAAAAGTCACTCTTATGAAGTATTCACATGTTGAATTTGGCGCAATTGAATCGGGTGAAATAGCGGCAATAAGATCAAGCAATCCGGAGAAAATACCTGTTGGAACCCCCTTGAGCAGCTTCACTTTTAACGATGATGCATCATTTAATAAAAATGGGAATCGGACTGGTCATTTATTAGAATTAGATTTTGATATTTCTTTGCGTGTAAAACCAAAACCAGCTGAAGCTGAAATTGTTATTATTGTGTAGATGAACTTCAGGAAATCAGGAGATCATTTGGCAGGACACCTGTTTATCAGAGCACCGAAATCGGATTATCGGATTTTAAATCCAATCGCACTCGGCTTCACGCTGGTCAACTCCCTGATAACCTTAACCACCACCTGAATATCTTTTTCATTTTTTAAAGTTTTATTTTCTAACTCCTTCAACTTCTTCGAAACCTCGATATGGCTGGAAAGTATCCGATTCAAGCGGACAAAGGCCCTCATTATGGCAATATTGACCAGAATTGCTCTTCTACTGTTTAGCATCCCGGAAAGCATTGCAACTCCCTGCTCTGTAAAAGCAGAGGGCCTTCGCCGCAAGCCCATCTTATCGGAATTGGAGGTCACAAATTGTGACCTCCAATTAGTAAACTCTTCCTTATTTAATTCAAACATAAAGTCTTCGGGAAAACGTTCGATATTCCTTTTAACAGCTTGCTTAAGCACTTTCGTCTCAACCTCATAAAGCTCTGCCAAGTCCCGATCCAACATCACTTTTTGGCCCCTAATCAAATAAATTTTGTTCTCTACCCTTTCTATTGGTATCAAAGTATTCATCTTTATCGCCCCCTTTACCATTCCCCAGCAATTTTGCCGCCAATTTTGGGAGTTTGAAGAAAATCCGAAATCCGAATTTCGAAATTCTAAACAATACCAAAATTTAAACAATTAATTAAATTTTAAATATTATAAATTGTTTCAAATTTCGTGCTTCGTGCTTAGAATTTATTTTAAGCAGGTTACGGCATCAAACCGGGATCCGGCCTTCCCTTTTCATTTAACGCGGTGCCGGTCACTTTCCCTTTGAGGATCAACTTTTCATCGGGGAGCCGGTAAATATCCTGATAAAAAACAAACCGCACCGGCGATTCTTTTTCAAAATTTAAACCGACTACAAATCTATCACCGCTTTTGAGCGGAAACTTGTAATCCAATTCGATCCGAACCACCACCAGATTAATCCCCTTCCGGGTGCATTCGGCAAAATCAAGGCCGATACTTTTTAAATATTCGTGGCGGGCATGCTCCAAATAATTCTGATAAACCGCGTTGTTGACGATCCCCTGCAGGTCGCATTCATAGTCGCGAACCGATAATTCGATTTTAAACTTGTAATCCTGCATGGCTAATTATAGCAAATCTCCTGGATCTCTTTGATCGTCTCGCTCCAGTAGCGCGAACTCCCCGCTTCGGGAAAGTGGGTCCTAAAATCGGGATCCAAACTCTGCACCGCCAGCCAGGAGACATAGTGGATGATCCTCATCCCGCGCAAAAGCGGAACCAGGGCCAATGATTGACGGTCAAATTTCCTGAAGGTCTCATAACCCTTTAAAAACCAGTTAAGTTCGTTCTCGCAATTTTCCGGGATATCGGGGAGCAAAAGCCAAATATCCTGCACCGGAGGCCCAAAACAAAGATCGTCAAAATCGACGATAAAAATCCCCTCGTTCGGGCGGTGGATCAAATTCCCTTTGTGGCAGTCGCCGTGCAATAAAATAAATTCCGGGCCGTCAAATAACGGCTCGGCTTTTTTTAAGAAAAGTTCCGCCGCCTGTTTGAATGACTTTTCAAAATTGTCCGGCAAAAAGTTTGTTCCGTACAAAACCTCAAGATGATGCTTCGTCGCGATAGAAGGCCGCCAGGTGATCCGGGAACTCTCTTTGTGTTTTGCGCCGGCAAGATGGATCCTGGCAATAATCCGCCCTATTTCTTCCCATCCCTCTTTATTAAATTCATCAAGAGCCCTGCCCCCCTTCTTTGGAAAAAGGACAAATGGAGTGGATGCCAGATCAAAAAGGGAACAGCCATCGATTCGTAACGGAGGAATAACCGGAGTCTCTTGCTCCGCAAGTTCAAAAAGAAAATTGTGCTCTTCCAGAATCTGTTCTTTGGTCCAGCGGCCGGGACGGTAAAATTTTACGATAATCCGCTCCAGCGAATCGTATTTCTCAAGTTCATAAACCCGATTGATGTAGCTGTTGCGCTTGATGAGCAGACCGCTTAGCTTTTTTCCGATCGTCTTTTCAACCGCGGTTAGGATATTGTCGTGGGTTAGCTCTTGCCAGATTGACATAGGATAATGATAGCAGAATTATAGGCTTATTGCTTCAAAAGGCCGAGCAGCGCTTCGATTATTTCAAGCGGTGTCGGAGGACAGCCTGGAATATGCAACGTAACGGGAAGGATTTTTGAAACTCCCCCTTCCACATAATAAGATTCCTTAAAAATACCGCCGTCCAAGGCGCAATCGCCCAAAGTTATGACCAATTTCGGCTCCGGCATGGCATCGTAAGTTTTTTGAAGCGCCAAAAGCATGTTTTTCCCGACCGGCCCGGTAACCAAAAGGGCGTCGGCGTGGCGGGGAGAGGCGACAAAATTTACCCCGAACCGCGCGACATCATAGACAGGATTGTTCGCGGCAATGATCTCCGCTTCACAAATCCCGCACGATCCGGTATCCACTTCCCGGATATTAAACGACCGCCTGAACCGGGCATTGATCGCTTTTTTTAGTTCCGCTCCCATTTGCTCAACTTTTTGAATTTCAACGGGAACGGTCACTATCCCCTTCCGCAATCTGCAAAGCAACAGTTTATCCAATGTGCTCATAAATCGCCCCCCGGATAAGAAAGGTCAAAACTTTTGTTGCAAAGAGGAAAATCGGGAATAATTTCTCCCAACACCGCGTAAGAGAGCCCCTGCCAAGAACGAAAAGACGGATCAATAATTTTACAGCGATCTATTTTTCCCTCCCCGTCAAGATTGACCCAATATAAGACCGGCCCCCGCCACCCCTCAACATAGCCCAAAGAATACCCCTCCTTAAAATTAATATCCGAAGCGAGAATCTCTCCCTGCGGTAAATTTTCCAAAAGCCGGCGGATCAGCTTTGCCGATCCTTCAAACTCATCTATCCTGATTTTGAGCCGGGCTAGGCAGTCCCCCGAACTATAAGTCGACAATTTATAATCAAGCTTATTATAGGTTTCCATAAAACCCTGACGCAGGTCGATAGCAATACCCGAAGCCCGGCCGGCCAAGCCGGTCACTCCCAAATTCTCCGCGGTCTCTCTCCGTAAAATCCCGGTCGGTTCCACCCGGTCGAGAAAAGAGACGCTGGAGAGCAATATCCCTTTCAAATCCTTAAAATCAGCCATAATCGAATCAAGTCCATCCAGGTTGCCGATATCGCGCGCGACCCCGCCGATTACGTTAATCCCCTTCAAAAACCGACTGCCGGTTAGGCGCTGATTAAGAGAATGGATCGATTCTTTAATTATTGAAGCCAAAGCGGCCGGATGGGAAAAGCCGACATCTATCGCCATGCCGCCGATATCGGCAACATGGTTATACATCCTCTCAAGCTCCAACAATATCGCCCTTATGATAGCGGCTCTTTCCGGGACTTTAATCCCGCCAATCTTTTCAACCGCATGGCAAAAGGCCCAGCTGTGGGCGACGGCCGAATCGCCCGCGACGCATTCGGTCAGCCGTACGGCGGCGGACGGGATTTTGTTTTCCAAAAGTTTTTCAACTCCGCGGTGAGAAAAACCGAGGCGAAGCTCAAGGTTGACAATCGGCTCCCCGGCAACGCTGAAACGGAAATGCCCCGGACCGATTATTCCGGCATGCACCGGTCCGACCGGGACCTCAAAAACCCCCTCCCCTTCCACTTTCGCAAAAGGATATTCTCTCCCCTCCGGTTTTTCTTTTGGAGGAACAAAATCTTTTCTTAAAGGAAAAGAACCCTTCGGCCAAACCTCTTCATGCAGGCGGAGCCGCCGGTTGTCCGGATTCCCAATCGGATTAATCCCGAACATCTCCCTGATCTCGCGCTCAAAAAGATTGGCGGAATAGATCTCTTTGGCGATTGAAGGAAATTGCGGATTATCCTTTGGGATGTCCAAAGTCGCGAAAAACCATTTTTTTAATTTTACCGAGATAAAAGCGCAGTAAATCCTGTAATCGTCTTTTAGCTCCCGCGCGAACATCCCCATCACAGGAGAACAATGCTCTTTATGCAAAGACAGGCACAAAGCGCCGAAATTATCGGCCGCCGCTTCAATATAAACTTCGTCTTTATGCGTCATTTATATCCCCTTTAAAATTAAGACGGACCGGATTAATCCGTCAAGTAAAACCGGAACCGCCCAGCCGGAGACCAAAATAAAAACCAACAGGAAAAGAAACGCCAGCCGACCCGGCAACGGCTCTTTATATGGGACAATATTCTTGGGCTTTTCGCCGAACAAAACCTGACTGAAATAATAGATGACCGCGCCAAAGATTATGACGATGAAAAAGAGCATTGCGCACCCCAGCACAGCATAGCCGCGGCTAAAAGCGGCAAGCAGGATCATCATTTCGCTAAAAAAGATCGAAAAGGGAGGAAAACCGGCCAGGGCAAAAATACCGGCGGTTACCATCAAGCCGCTAAAAGGAAGAGCCCTCAAAGCTCCCCGAATACTACGGATATTACGGCTACCGTAAACGTTTACAATGTTGCCGACCCCAAAAAAGAGGAGCGACTTGGTGACCGCGTGGTTAAACATATGCAGCAGAGCCCCATAGGTTCCGATCGGACCGCCGATCCCAAAACCGAGCGCAATAATTCCGATATGCTCTATGCTCGAGTACGCCAGCAGGCGCTTGATATCTTTTTGTACCAGAACCAAACCGGCCGAAACCAGAAGCGAAAGCATTCCAAAAAGAATTAACAGATGCGAAACATAAGATCCCCCCAGACATTTGTCGGCAATCAAGCCATATCTTAAGATCGCGTAAATAGAGGTCTTTAACAACACTCCCGACAAAAGAGCGCTGATCGGTGACAAGGCCTGGCTATGGGCATCGGGCAGCCAGGTGTGCATAGGGGCAAGCCCGGCCTTGGTGCCGTAACCAATTATAATAAAGATAAACGCGATTTTGACTATCTCCGGATTAAGCCGGGAGGCCGCCGAAAAGAGTTCGGTCCAATTCAAGCTTTTGGCTCCGGTTGAAAAGACAAAGGCGTAAGAAAAAAGGATCGTCCCCAAAAGGGCCAGGGTGATCCCGACCGAACAGATAATAATATATTTCCAGGCCGCCTCGACCGAATTTTTATTGTTATGGAACCCGACCAAGAAAGCGGAAACGAGGGTCGTAATTTCTATCGCCACCCACATCAGCCCCAGGTTATTGACCGTTGTCACCAAAAGCATGGCAAAAACAAAGAGGTTGAAAAGCGGATAATAAAGCCGGGCCTTCTCCTTCGTAATTAAATTACGGCTTATTTCGTGCTCAATATATCCTCCGGAATAAAGGGCGGCGGCAAAAGCCACGGTTGAAATCGTAAAGACAAAAAAGAGGCTCAAGCCGTCAACGGAGAGCGACCCCGGGGCGGACAAAAACCGGTAGCCCGCCGAGATGCTAAAGATCAGCGAAAGAAGATAACCCAAACAGTTCAGGTTCGCCAATCCTTCGTTCTTTTTTACAAAAAGACCGGCCGCCGAAAGGATCAAAGGGACGGCAAGAATAATTGTTAGTTCCATCTTAACCCCTTAACCTGTTTAATTTACTTACGTCAATGCTTACAAAAAGCCGGTTGATCCGGTAAACAAATATGCCAAGAATTACCGCTCCGACAAAAACATCAAAAAATATAGCCATCTCAACCAGAAACGACATGCCGCCGGAAACCAGGGAGGCCAGCAGAAAAATGCCGTTTTCCATCGCCAGAAGCCCGATGATCTGCGCCAGCGCCTTTGCCCTGAAGACCATGATAAAAAAACCGAGGGCCATCATCAAAAAAGCGACCGCCGCCGCGGCGCCCAAGAAAAGCATCCCGGAAAAAACCCAGGAGAGATAGGCCAAAAGCAGGGCTATGATCAAAGAAAGTTCCGGCCTGATAAAAAACCCGAGGTCTTCGCTCACTTTCATTTCAACAACCATCTTCGAAAAAATCCTCGGGATAACCAGCACTTTTAAGATCAGGACCAGCACGGCAACAAGATAAAGGCTCAACCCTCCCCCTTTGACCGCCTCAATAAAGGTCAGAAGAAAAAGAAAAAAAGACTGCAGGGTAAAATTCCAGATCAAGGCGCCGACGCGCTTTGAAAAAACCATCCCAAAGGCCGAAAGCAGCAGACCTAAAATTATAAAATTTTCCATATTATTCCCGCAACCGCCAAAAGGCCGGCAAAAGAGACAAAATCGGTCACTCTGAACAGGCGCATTTTAGCCAGGGACACTTCAGTTACCGCCACCAGTACGCAAAGGAACAAAAGCTTTGCCGCCAAAAATAAAAAGCCGTTAAAACCGGGAAAGATCAGCAGCGCGATAATCAAAAAGAAAATCAATTGTTTGATATACGCGGCAATTTCTATCAAACTCAGCGACCGGCCGGAATATTCCAGGAACATCGCCTCATGCACCATTGTGAGCTCAAGATGGGTCTCCTGGTTGTCAACCGGTATGCGCGAGGTCTCCGCCAAAGCGACCAAAAAGAGGGCCGCCACCGCCATTATATTGGAAGCATCCAAATAAATCGCGAAGACGGCAAGCATCGCCACCGGCTCCGTCAGGCTCGAAATAAACATTTCCCGCGAAGAGCCCATCCCACCGAAAGCGGAGGCCGGATCAAGCCCCCCCAGAGCCAGAAAAAAACGTCCGAGCGAAAGAAGAAAAAGGATTGCAATCAGATCACCGGTAAAACCAAAAGGGAGCAGGAAAAGAGCCGAGAAGGCCGCGGCAAAAACAACCGGAGGTGCAATCCTAAAGATCCAGGAGGCGTGCTCGGAAACAACTTCTTCTTTTGAAAAAAACTTTATCAAATTAAAATAGGGCTGAAAAATACCGGGCCCCTTCCTAAACCTCAAGTTGTTTTTTATCTTCGTTATAATCCCGCTTAGAAGCGGGGAGGCAAAAGCCAAAATAATAATTTCTATCATCTTAATACCTTCCCATGAATACCAAAAGCAAAAGCAGGGTTAAAAAAATATAACCCAAATAGATATGGATGCTGCCGGTCTGGATCCCGCGCATATTTCTAGCGAGGCCAAATATCCATCCCAGCAGATTCTTGTAGAGGTATTTCGTAAAAATCTTGGTGGTGTGGGTTTCATAGGAAAAAGTTTTTATGTGGTAATGGGAATCTTTACTCTTGTTTGCCGTCCGGTACGGCCGAAGGAAAAAACCGAAAGCCCGCCGGAACGGTTTGGAAAAAGCGGTGGCGGTGTATTCGTTTCTGGGAGTAAGCTTATAATAGCCGCAATCCCAAGTCTGATTGGTCGAAACTCGGGATCTTTGAAGAACAAACGCGAGCCCCAGAAAAAAGATAAGTAGCAAGGGCAAAAAAGGGCTTGGCAGGTACATATTTGAGCCCAACTGAATTTGGCCGCCCTCTATCCCCAAAGCAGAACCGGAAACTATCACCAGCAATTTAACAACATAAACAGCGCCTAAACCGAGAAAAACAACCAGCACTCCCAGAATTCCCATCCCGATATTCATCGAAAGCCCGCACTCTTTGGCATTTTCCGCTTTCGCGCTCCTCGGACGGGCCAGGAAAGTGATCCCAAAGGCCTTGACAAAACAGGCGGCAGCCAGTCCGGAGGTTAAAGCCAGCGCGGCGGCAGCCAGTCCGAAAAAGAGCTTAATCCCTCCGGCAACGGTTAACGCCCCCAGAAAAAAGACCATCAGAGTAAGCCATTCGCTTATAAAACCGTTAAGCGGCGGAAGAGCCGAGATCGCAATCGAACCGAGTAAAAAATAAGAAGAGGTCCACGGCATTTTTTTAATCAGTCCCCCCAGCTTCTCTATATTGCGGGTGCCGGTCCCGCGATAAACGCTCCCCGCGCATAAAAAAAGTAAACCCTTAAAGACCGCGTGGTTAATAAGATGGTACAGCCCGGCGCACATGGCTAATAGAGCCAGCGGCAGATATCCCAGTTTAAGAAACATCATCGATCCCCCTACCCCCAAAAGTATAATGCCAATATTCTCCACGCTGGAATAGGCCAGCAGAGTTTTTAGGTCCTTTTCCATCAAAGCATAAATTATTCCGACCAGACAAGAAAGGCAGGCAAAAACAATAACCAATTCCCCCCACCAAAGAGAATTTACCCCCAGGGTCAAAATAATAAACCTGATCATCCCGTAGATTGCCGTCTTAATCATAACCCCGGACATCAGCGCGGAAATATGGCTGGGAGCCTGGGGATGGGCAAAGGGGAGCCAGATGTGGAGCGGAACAATCCCCGCTTTGGCGCCAAACCCGAAAAACAACAAAAGAAAAAGAATATCCTGGTGTTTCGCCGGAAGAAGAGAGAGGGCCGCCTTGACCGCGTTAAAATCAAAAGAGCCGGCATATTTATACATCAGCAAAAAAGCGACGATCAAAAGGGCGGTGCCGATCTGGGACATGATCATATAAATAGTCCCTGCCGTAATTGATTTCTTGTTTTCGCTGTCGAAGACCACCAAAAAATAGGAACAGAAAGACATCAGCTCCCAGGCGATCAGGAAGAAAAAAATATTGCCGGCGGAAACCACCAAAAGCAGTGAAAGGACAAAAAGCGCAAAAAGGAGATGGCCCAGTAAAATTTTTCTCCCCGAATAATGCCCCTTTAAATAACCGAAAGAATAAATAAAGGAAGGAATGGATATAGTTAGGATGATGATTAAGAAAAATACCGAGAGAGGATCAAATAACAACAAGAATAATACATCTGCCTTTCTTTATAATTTTATGCTCTTACTACTGTTATTATTATACCACTCGTACAAAATCGCGGAGACAAAAGCGGTGATCGGGATGCACAGGATCAGCCCGATGCTCCCGGCCAGAGCACGCGTGAGCTCTTCCGCGATCAGCTCCATATTCATCACCTTGGCAAGCGAAAGATCGTTGGCAAGGATTAAAAGCAAAAGCGGTAAGGCCGAACCGGTGTAGGCCAAAATCAGGGTGTTCGACATCGTCCCCATCACATCGCGGCCGACATTCATCCCGGCATCAAATAAATTTTTAAAGTTCGCTTCGGGATGGACCTTTCGTACCTCGTCAATCGCCGAAGCGATCGACATCCCGACATCCATCACCGCTCCCAAGGCACCGATTAGAATCCCGGCAAAAAGAAGCCCCCGAAAATCAATTTTCAAATCCATCGAATAAAGCAAAATCCGCGCCTCTTCGGAGCTTAGGCCGCTCAAGTGGATTAGATTCCCCACAACATAGGCGATTAACCCGGCAATGGCAACTCCGGAAACAGTTCCGATCGCCGCGCTTACACTCTTAATTGTTTTTCTGCCGATAATCCTGAAAACGATTAAAGATACGAGCGCCGAAACCAAAACCGCGACCAAAAGAGGATTCCATCCCAACAAAGTGAGCGGAAATAAGATAAAAAATATCAGCGCTATTGTGATAACCAGACTGACCAGCGCCCGCACCCCCTTTCTCCCGCCGACCACAACCAAAGAGAGCACATAAAAAAAGGCCAGCCAGTAGAGCGGCGTGTCGCGGACATAATCGGCGATATAAAACATTGGGGAACCGTCCGGACTCTCCGCCGCGGTTGGATACTCTTCAACATAGAGGATGACCCGGTCGCCGGGGACAACCTTCATCTCTCCCCCCATTATCCCCTCGCCGTTACTGCTGTGGCTGATGGAAATTATTTTTCCCTGAAACTTTCCGCTTTTAACCTTAACCTTCACCTTTTGGTCCACAACCGACAATATTTCGGCTTTGGCATAGTCGGGCTGACGGGGCGCTTCGGCAAAAGAAAAAGGAACAAACAAAAAGGCAAAAAACAATACGGCGGCAGTTAGAACGCGCATGTCAACCCCCCGGTAGCGATATTACTCGAATTATCCGTTAGCGCCATCGAATAACCGGCATCGAATCTTATGGAATCGGAGGCCTGATACCTGGCGCATAATTGCAGGTTGGCGGTGGTTCTGATCTGACAACAAATCCCGACAATCTCCGCTCCCAGTCCGATCCCGTTTTGAAAATAATTTTCAACCGCCGCGCCGTAAACAAAAGTATCGTCGGTTACGCTATTGGCCGCGTCACCGATCACGACATAACCGAGGTTAAAATGGGAAGCCAGCCCCCCCAGTTTTTTGGAGAGGATCATAATCAGGCCGTAGTCAAGAAAACCCGAACCCAAGCCCCGCGCCGCATCCCCATTGGTCAGCTTCGCGTCTACCCGGACGGTGACCCCCTCGTCTTCACCAAAATCTTTCAATCTCCACTTTCCGTGAAGGACCAGATCGGCCAAGCCGGATACCGCGGAAGTGTTGTAGGGAATTTCAAGGCCAAGATCGATATTGGGAGCCATCCCCCTTTTTATCTGCGAAAGAAAACCGACAGCATTGAATCCGGCTTCAAGCTCGTATTTGCCCAATTCAACCGTCCCGTAATCGTCGGTCACCAAAGGCCGGGCGGCAAAGACGGGAGAAGAACAAACAAGGATGAGGATAAGGAGAAGAATGAGTTTTAGAATTCGGCCAACCCCCCAGAATATTCCCGCCGTCAGAAAAACACCGAGTACTCCAACCGTGTACGGCAAGCCGGGACGCTCTATTGCCCTTCCGGCAAAACCGAGTTGTTCCGCCACAAAATCAAGACCGTCGGGATTGGCGGAGGCAAAAAAGGCGGCAACAACGGCAACAAGAATGGCGACAAAAAATAATTTTTTCATCACTTATTCCTCTCCTTTCCGCATGGTGCGAAAAATATTGACCAGCGCCAGCGTAATCAAAGCTTCCGCTATCCCGATAACCGCGTGAACTTTAACCATCGCGGGGATAATTACACCGCCACCCAATTCAACGGCACAGGCAAAAGAAGCAAGCACAACCGAAGCCCAGGCGGCAACGGCAACAGAAAACCACTCCGGCAGATATTTTTTTAGCCAATAATAAATGTAATAGCATCCAAACGAAGCGATCACCGCCATATTAAAGATATTCGCCCCGATCGCCAAAATTCCGCCATCGGCAAAAAAGAGCATCTGCACCGTTAAAACAATCGCAACGACAATTGCTCCCGCAAACGGACCCAAAATGACTGAAGCAAAGACCCCTCCAATCAAATGTCCCGAGGTCCCGCTGTTAATCGGAAAGTTAAACATCTGCGCTGCAAAGATAAGAGAGGCGACCATCCCCATTTTATAGATCAGTTTTTCTCCGGCGGGGGTCAAAACCCGCCGCAGGCGGCCGGAGAGGTTTCCGGCCCCTTGTCCCGCCGTAGCCAAAGCTTCAGCCGGAACCAAGGCGGTAACCACTTCCTTAACCTTCGCAAAACAGAAAGCCAGGGCCGCGCCGGCCACACTCATCATCCCCACCGAAACTTTTGGATCAAGAAACCCGTCTGGAATATGCATTTTTTTCCTCCTAACTTAATTTAAACAAACCGGTCTCCAGACCTACCGCCTTTCCACCACTGCAATGGCAGGGAGACAACCGCCTGACGCCTAAAATTCTTAATTTATTCTTGATTGATTTAATTTCGGAAGCCGTTGACTTATAAAGATGAAAACCGCCCAAAACAAGGTCAATTTTTTTGTTAAGTTTTTTCTTTGCCAGTTCAACCATGGCGACAATGCCGGGATGGGAACAACCGGTAATCATTGCCAATCCTTCGGGAGCATCAATGATCAAAAACTGCTCCTTGAGTATTGTCCCCATCTCTCCGCTGCTGTAAATATTTTTCGCTATTCTTTTAAAGCCTTTAATCCGGACGCATCTGGCTCCGCAGGCCTTAACCTCTCCGCAATAAGCGTCCGAAAAAGAGGCGGGGACATAAACATTAACTTTGTGATTTTTGTTTAAGAAACCAAATAGCCCTTTTAAGAAACCAAATAGCCCTCCAGTGTGATCCCAGTGAATATGGGAGATAAAAATATCCGTAATTTCTTGAGGATTAATATGAAGCGCTTTCATGTTGGACAACAGGATATCCGCTTTTCCTCCGGTATCAAAAAGAATTGTCTTTCCGTTAAACTCGATTACTGCGGCAAATCCCCACCCCGGCCTCAACCCCTTCCCTTTCAAATTATTTTCGTATATTATTTTTATCTTCATGGTTTTAGCAAATAGTCGGCAATAGCGCGGAAAAGTGCGGTCACCGCCAAAATTGAACAGTGCCCTTCTTCTTTTGAAAGGCTTGGCAAACTATCTTTTATCATCTTTGGCGAGATCCCCAAAGCATCGTCCAAACTCTTTCCTTCTACCAACTCCGAAGCCTTTTCTCCGCAGGCCATGGTAGATTCGCATCCGCCGGTAAAAAAATTTACCTCTTCTATTTTAGAATCATTGATAATGAGATAAAATTCCATCTCGTCTCCGCAAGGGCCTTTTACGTAAGACGAGGCGTCCGGCCCGTTCATGCGGCCAAGATGTTTTGCCATATATTGCCAAGCTCCTTTGCAACAACAGATTTTGGATCATATTCTATTACTGTTTTTCTGCTTATCATCGCCTTGTTTACAATTTTATCATATCGGATCCTGCCGACAACGGGGATTGCCAGCGCGGAGCAAAGGGCTTCAATCTTTCTGGTGTTTTCCGGGTTGATATCATACTTGTTTACGGCAACGACCGTCTTGATCTTAAAATGCCCAGAGAGCGCGGCCACCCGTTCCAAGTCATGCAGGCCGGACAGGGTCGGCTCGGTAACAATCAGAACCAGGTCAACTCCCGTAATCGAAGCGATCACCGGACAGCCGATCCCGGGAGAACCGTCGATCAAAATATAATCAAAATTGTTCTTTTCGGCAATTTTACGAGACTCTTTTCTGATCAGGCTGACCAATCTTCCGGAGTTCTCCTCCGCTATTCCAAGCTTCGCGTGGACCAGCGGTCCAAAACGCGTATCGGAAATAAAATATTTTCCGGAAACTTTCTCCTTAAAATCAATCGCCCCGTTCGGGCAGATTCTAAAACAAACCCCACACCCTTCACAGGAAACCGGATCAATTTTTGGCCCCTTTGAAATCGCGCCAAAACGGCAGACCTCTTTACACCTCCCACACTTTTTACATTTTTCAAAATTAATTGAGGCGACTTTAGAAGCGACAAAATCATGCTCTTCTTGGATTTTTGGATTTAAAATCAAATGAAGATCGGCCGCGTCAACATCGCAGTCAACCGTAACTTTGTTTTTGGCGATCCCTGCCAAAGCGGCCGTCATGGTCGTCTTCCCCGTCCCCCCTTTTCCAGAAATAACCGCGATCTGCTTCATTTTCTTATCCTTTCAAACAATTCGATAAATTTTGATTTGTACTCCGGAAAAACCTCCACCAAATTCTCCCCCCTTGAATAAACCTCCGCTATTTTTCTCTCTTCCGGAATCTTCAGCAACACGGGGAGACCAACCTTTTTACAATATTCTTCAAGCTCACCAAAACCGCTGTCATACTTATTAATTACCAAACCGGCGGGAAGCCCGATCTTTTTGACGACCTCAAAAGCCAAACTAAGGTCATAAAGCCCGAACGGCGTTGATTCCGTAACCAAAAGGCAGTAATCCGATCCTTTGACCGCGGCGACCATCGGACAGGAAGTCCCGGGAGAAGAATCAATAATCACGGTTTTATTTTTATCGGTTTTATTCTTAACGGCCGAAATTACCGGGATCGCCATTGCTTCCGAAACATTAAGAATACCGGTAACCAAACGGATCCCGTCCCGATCACCCGTCTCCAGTTTGCCAATCTCCCTTTTTTCTTCCCTGATCGCTTTTTTCGGGCAAAACAGAACACAGCCGCCGCAGGCATGGCAAAGATTGTCAAAGATCAATACCTTTTGTTTCGCGACGACAATACAGTTAAACTCACAGACCTCGGAGCATTTTCCGCAGTAATCGCATAAAGATTCGTCAACTCTTGGAACCATAACCGCGACTGTTTCGGTCTTTTTATTTTGGGGTTTAATAAAGATATGGGAATTAGGTTCTTCGACATCGCAGTCCAAAAGCTGGACATTCTCTCCGATCGAAAAGGCCAAAGATGTGGCGATTAAAGTTTTCCCTGTTCCGCCTTTGCCGGAAGCGACCGAAATTATCATTTTATCCTTTCCGCGACATAAACCAGCTGACAGCACCCCTCGTGTTTTTTTACAATAAAACCGTGTTCTTTCAAATAGGCGCCGACAATCGAAAAATCCCCGCACTCCTCCTGATGTTCATGTCCTTCGCTCTTATGCACCCTTCTTATGATCCTGAAGCCCTCGTCGTTAAAATCGGCTATCGCCAGTTTTTTGTCGCAAACACGGATCATTTCGGAGAGGACCGCGAAAGGCCGTTTGAAGTGATGAAAAGCGTTTACCGAAACAACCGTATCAAAAGACCGGTCTTTATAAGGAAGCTTTTCGGCGTCACAAACCACAAACCCGGTCTTGTGCGACACATCTTCGCTGGCGGCATTCAGTTTGGCGATCTGCTGTTCTTCGGCTGAAATATCGACGCTGATCACGTATCCAGCTTTTTTCGCCAGGAGTACCGCGGTATGCCCTTTTCCGGTACCAACCTCAAGCACTTTCCCTTCGACCGGAAGGATTTTGTCGACAATAAAATCCCTGGCAGCCTCCTGATCATAGCCGAAAGATTTGTAGAGCCGGATCCTTTCTTCCTTGATCTTATTGTTTTTGAGGATCGCTTCCTGCATCATATTTTATCTCCCGCGTCCTGGGCGGCCAAGACCAGAGGATACATGGTCGGTGGAGCGGTAAGGCAGGGGTGGGTCGCCATTTGAAGCGTTTCAAGCTCGGTCGCAGAAACCCTTTTTTGAATCGCCATACCGATTATATTGATAATCTCTCCGGCGGAGATCCCGCCGGAAACCTGTCCGCCCAAAATAATCCCCGACTGCTTGGAGAAAATCAGCTTTAGTTTTATTTTATTCGCGCCGGGCATGGCCGCCGGATGCTTGTCGGGAACTTCCGCCCTGCCCACTTCCACTTCAAATCCCTCTCCCCTGGCGGCGCTCTCGGTCAATCCGGCCGAACCCAGAGCCAAGCCATCCAAGCAGGTGGAATAAATCGCGATAGTCCCTTTATTCTCCCGAACGACCTTTAATTTAAAAAGGTTCGCTCCGGCGACTCTCGCTTCCGCGGTAGCGGTTGAAGCCAGCATCACCGGCAGGTTTTTCCTGGTAAAAAAATCCCTTTTTCCCACGCAATCCCCGACCGCGAAAACATCCGGATCGGCGGTGCGCATATATTCGTCTACCCAAATCCCTTTCCCTTTTCCCAAATCAAGGCCGGCCTCTTCCGCCAATTTGGTGTTCGGACTGGCCCCGATGCCAAGGATCACCATATCCGCGGGGATTGTGGTACCGTCGGAAAGGCGCACTTCCGATCCCAAAATTTCTTCCACCTTACTATTGAGCAGCAATTTTACTCCCTTGGCCTCAAGCTTGGCGCCTACCATCTCTCCGAATTCGGAATCAAAAGAATTAAGCAGCAAGTAAGGAAACATTTCGACCAAACTTACGTTTTTTCCTTTTAGCCCGGAAATTTCGTCGGCAAATTCAATCCCGATAAACCCTCCTCCAATAATTACTATATTCTTAGCCGCAGACAGTTTTTCTTTTACTCCTTTGAGATAATCCATGTCTTTATAAATCGGAAAAACATTTTTACTGTCCAATCCCTTTATCGGCGGCAGGATCGGATTTGATCCCATCGCCAGGATCAGCTTGTCATACCCCAGGATTTTTCCCGCTTTGGTTGTTATGTTCTTTGCCTTGCGCGAAACTTTTGTCACTTCATCAAGCATAATATCAACCCTGCTTTTTTCCAGCGGAGCACTTCCCATGATGTTATCTTCAGGATTTTTCAAGGAATTAAACATGTAGGGGATTCCGCAAGGAATAACCCCTTTCCCAACACTTTTAATCAAAAGAATGCTTTTGTCCGGATAATACTTCCTTGCCGTCACCGCGCTGATAACCCCCGCCGGACCTCCGCCAGCCACAATTACATCGTACTTCTCTTTTTCCATGTCAGAATTCCTCCTTTTTTTATTCTCCCCTGATTAAAACCTTTTTGACAAAAGGCTTGATAGTATCCCGCAACTCTTCCAACTTTTTCCGTTCGTAGTGCTTGATATCCCGAAAAGACTCGTCCCAGCAATTTTTAGCGACAAACTGCTGGAGAACAAACTTTTTCGCCCCCGCTATCTCTTTCGCTATTTCTTCCATCTCTTTACCGCCAAGCAGTCCGGGGACAATGGTGGTGCGGAATTCGTACGGGAGGCCGGAGCCCATTATAATTTTAATGCTTTCTTTTATTTTTGTTAAATCGGTTTTTATCCCCGAAAGCTTATCGTATCTTTCGTCAAGCGGACCTTTTATATCCATGGCAATATAATCGGCAAGTTTTTCTTCAATGACTTTTTTTAAACAATCCGGATCGGTTCCGTTGCTGTCGAATTTGACGCCAAAACCTAAATCCTTAATGCGCCGTAAAAATTCAAAGAGCCCCCTGTTTTTATGCAGGCAGGGCTCTCCCCCTGTTAAGCAAATACCATCAATAAAATCTTTGTGCGAAAGCAGATATTTTTCGATTTTTTCAGCCGGAATAGTTTCATACTGCTTTGGGTCTTCTATCAACCCCGAATTGTGGCAAAAGGGGCAGTGAAAATTGCAGTGCGGAACATAAAGCGTTGAACACACTTTTCCGTCCCAGTCCAAAAACGATGTTTCGATAAAGCCTTTTATTTCCAAGTCCATTGATCAGCTTCCTTTTAAGGTCAAAATTTCAGGATCACCGTTTGTAATTAAAATTGTGTGTTCAAAATGAGCGGATAAACTTCCGTCCTCCGTCACCACCGTCCAGCCGTCATCAAGCGTCTTTAACCTCCATCCCCCAAGATTAAACATCGGCTCAATCGCGAAAACCATCCCCGGTTTTAACTCGGGTCCTTCTCCGGGATTACCAAAATTGGGGATTAAGGGGTCTTCATGCAAATCTTTGCCAATGCCATGACCAAACAAATCCCGCACCACCGAATAACCGTGTTTCCTGGCTGTTTTTTCAATCGCGGCGGATATATCCCCCAAGTGGTTCCCTCCCCTGGCCTGTTTTATGCCGGCTTCCAAAGCGGTTTTACAGGCCCGGATAAGTTTAGTCGCCTTTTTTGAAGCCTCTCCCACTGTGAATGTGGCGGCGGTATCGCCGCAATAACCTTGCTTGCGCGTGCCGATGTCAACCGATACAATATCTCCTTTTTTTAAAATCCTGCCGCCGGGGATCCCGTGCACAACCTCATCGTTGACAGAAATACAGGTGGCGTGACGATAGCCGCGATAGCCGATAAAAACCGGCGCCGCCCCCTGCTCTCTTATCAGCCTTTCTCCAATCTTATCCAGCTCGCCGGTCGTCATCCCCTCTTTAATTTCTCTACCGATGGAGACGAGAACCGAACCCGCGGCAAAGCAGGCTTCCCTGATCTTTGCTATTTCTTCGCTTGATTTTATTTTAATTGCCGCCATAATCCCTCCCCCTCTCCGATAGCTTAGCCAATATTTTTTGCGCGTTTTCTTTAATCATTATAATCTCCCACGGTCTTTTTTTCGGTTTTATTTGCAAGTTTATATATTAAAAAGAAATCACCTTGTCCGAATTATTTATCCACTCTGCCAACTCCGGCATTGTGGCGGTTTTGGCTCCTTCAAAATAAGGCTGATTCTTATGTATCCCGCAGCGAGCCATGCAGGTGCCGCAAACCTTAACTTCAACTTTTTTTGCAATCAAGTCCTTTAACATCTGCCCAAGATCAAAATATCCTTCCGGCGGCTTGGCGACATCCCGGGCCAGATCAACGGAGTCGTTCATAAGAAAAATCCTGACCTCATTTTTTATATCCAACAACTTATCCGCCAGCCTCAAGGCATTCCACGTTATATCGGTCCCATCATAAGGATTTCGGTTAAGCACTATTAAGGTTTTCATTATTTGCCTCCTTTGGCAATTGCTCCCGCCGGACAAATATCAACACAAGAACCGCGTTTTTTTTTCGATTTCATTTATTGCCGAAATGAGACTGGACGGACGGATCGGTCGTTTGTTTTAAACTGCCTTCTTTATATTGCCGCACGGCATCCCTGACCGTACCGGATGCCCCGACAAAAACCTTAATCCCCAAAGCGTTTAATGTTTCCGAGGCATTCGGACCGACATTGCCGGTAAGAACCGCTTCAACTTTTTCGGCGGCAACCAATTGCCCGGATTGTATCCCCGCCCCGCCCCGGGTATCGATATTTGGATTTTTAACCGCCTTAAATTCCAAAGTATCCGAATCCACAAATATAAAATACTGGCACCTTCCAAAGCGCGGATCTACTGCGGCTTCCAAGTTTTCTCCCGTCGCGGTAATACATAGTTTCATTGGCAATGCCCCCCTTCTTCATGCGGATGATCGCATTCAGTTTTTTCAACGCCGTATCCTTTCCCCGCTCCCGGCTTGCATAAGGATTCTCCGCTTTGAATCCTGCCTTCCGCGAAAGCCAAAATCACTTCATCAACCTTTCCGGAAATTCCCATTATTGTCCGTATGTTCTGTTCCGAAAAAAGACCTTGCGCCCGATGCCCCATACCGCCGGCAATAATCACGGAAACTCCCCTTTGGCGTAAAAATTCCGGCAGAAAACCGGGATGGTGCCCCGGATTTTGGATGGTCTCTTGCTTAACGACCTTTCCATCTTCTATTTCTACTATGGTAAACTCGGGGCACCTGCCAAAATGTTCCGAAACGTCGCCGCCATCAGTTGAAATCGCGATTTTCATTTATTCCCCCCTTCAAGCTCCGCTATTTCCTTTTCAATTTCCCGCTTTTCGGCCCTTAAGGACTCCAAATCCTGCTTTGCGTCACCCCTTCTAAACCAACCGAAAAACCCTCTGCCAAAACCTTTTCTTCCGCAGGGGCCTCGTCCCCATCCAGTTCCCGGCCCTCCTCCTCGCGGTCCTGTTCCATCTCCTCCTGGCATATCAATCACCTCCTTGTCCTGAGCTTGTCGAAGGACTTCCATTTCTAAATCTTCTTCCGCAGGCAAACCGCCTTAACGGAAAAATGTGTTCTCCTCCAATAATTTTAAGGGCCTTACCGGAAGATATTGCCCCTATCATCTTTTTTCTGCCGGAAGACAATAATCTTGAAATTGTCTGCTGGGACACTCCCATCTTCTTGGCCGATTCGGATTGCTCCAGCCCTTCAACATCACACAAACGCATCGCCTCGTATTCATCATGCCCAATCTCTTCAATTTCCAGAGAAGATAAGGGAATCCCCTGCGGTTTATAAAAATTAGTTCCGTCAAAAGGATGACAGAATCTCCATTTCCTCGGTCTTGGCGTCATTTCTAAATCCTCCAGTTATGAGTATATACCCATAATAAGACAAATGTCAAGCGGTTAACAAAGGGGTTAATGGTGCAGCTGTGTCATCCCCCACATAAAGAGAATCCCCAACAGAAAAAGAATAAAAGCCAGATTGGCCTTGTAGTTATTCTTTTCTTTATGCAGTTCCGGGATCAGGTCCGAAGCGGCGATATAAATAAATCCTCCCGCGGTTATAGGTAAAAGCATAGGAGCCAAACCTGAGATTGTCGTAGACAGATAATATCCGGTCACCCCTCCCAGAACCGCCGTCAGCGCCGAAAGAAAATTAAAAAAGAGAGCTTTCGACTTTGAAAAACCCCCATAAATTAAAACCCCAAAATCACCGATCTCCTGGGGAATTTCGTGGGAAGCGACCGCGATACTGGTGGCGATCCCCAGCGGGATACTAACGATAAAACTGGCGGCGATCACCAACCCGTCGATAAAATTATGGAGGCCGTCGCCAAAAAGATTCAAATAAGAAAAAGCATGAATATCGCACTTCCCCTCATGACAATGGCGCCAGTGCAAAAGCCGTTCCATTAAAAAGAAGAGCGTAAAGCCGATCAGGGCATAAAGAAGGGTCTCTCCCGGCTTCAACTGCTCCAATGATTCTGGCAAAAGATGCAGAAAGGCCCCTCCGGTGAGCGCCCCCGCCGAAAAACCGACCAAAAGAAGTAAAATCCTCTGCAGAAAAGCTTCTTTGATCGCCAGCGTAAAGACCCCCGCCAGCGAAAGCAGGCTTATGATGAGAGTACTGGCTATGATGCAAATTAATATCATGTTGTTATCTTATCATATCCTGAAATCACAATAAACCCAACCCTCTATCCCACAAAAATATCTTCTTGCGGAAACCGGACTGCCTCACGATGCTGCCTGGCAAAAAAAGCCATCGCGATGGTAACCGGACCAACCCGGCCGATAAACATGGTGATGATTAACACAAATTTGCCGATAGCAGTAAGCCCCGAAGTTATTCCCGTGGAAAGACCGGTATTCCCCAGCGCGGAAATTATTTCAAAAAAGACCCTAAGGTAAGAAAAGTTTTCGGTATTGGCCAAGACCAAAAGATCTATCGCCACGATCATGACAAAGAGGGTAAAGACCGTGAAAGCCCGCAGGATCGTCATCAGAGGGAGTTCCCTCTCAAATATTTTGAAACTTTTTTTACCACGCAAAAGCGACCGCATGGATACAAACAGCGCCCCCAACGTAGTAGTCTTCATGCCCCCGCCGGTACTCCCCGGAGACGCGCCAATAAACATCAACACAATTAATATGGTTAATCCGGAAGCCGACATGGCACCGATATCAATTGTATTAAATCCATCCGTGGTTGAAGCCGAAATCGATTGGAAAGAAGAATATAAAATCCGATCCTGATAATTAGTAGCCGCGGGCCATTTTTCAGTCGTCATAATCCCGATGGTCCCGGCGGTCATAACTATCAACGTGACCAGCAGTGCCATTTTACTATGTAAAGCCAATCTCCCCGGAATACATTTAACCTTCCGATAGAAATGGTCAAAAATATCCATCAATACAAAAAAGCCGATCCCTCCGATCAACGAGATAATACTTACCGTCATATTGACAGTAAAACTGCTTTTGTAATTCATTAGGCTGGATGAAAAAGTAGAAAATCCGGCGGTGCAAAAGGCGGAGATTGAGTGAAAAACTCCCAGATAAACAGCATAAGACAAAGGAAATTCCTTTGCCCAGTATGCCGCTAAAATTACTGCCCCGATTGCTTCAAAAATAAAGGTATAAAGCAGCACATTCCTGAAAAATTTTCCCAGCAATTTATAATCGTAACTGTGGGTAGCCAGCGATTCTCTGGCGGTAAAGCTGGTCATAAGAGATATCTTTTCTCCCAGTAAATAGGCGACAAAGATAATAAAGGTCATGTAGCCGATCCCGCCGATTTGAAAGATGCACATCAAAACCAACTGTCCAAAAAGCGTATAATAACTGCCAATGTCAACCACCGTTAACCCTGAAGTGCTAATCCCGGAAGTCGCCACAAAAAGGGAATCTAGAAAGGGCTGATATAGTCCTTTCGCGTTTGAAATAGGCAATGATAAAAGAAATGCCCCGAACAGTGTAATAAATAAATATCCCAAAACCAATACATGAAGCGGACCTAATTTTATTTTTGACATGCCGCATTATATAAAAATGACTGTTAAAATAACGTGAAAATCCGGGGTAAGAGTATAAAGTTTTTGTTAAGAAAATTTAAAGCCAACACCCGGCTCGGTTAGGATATAACGAGGAACAGAAGGATGAGATTCAATTTTTTTCCTTAAATTACTAATATGCACCCGCAGGGTCGGTGTATCATCGCCGTATTCCAGCCCCCACACCTTTTGTAAGATCATCTTTGAAGAAATTACCCGATTGGGGTTTTGCGCCAGATAGGCTAAAATATCAAATTCGATGCGGGTCAGATCGATCTCTTTGCCGGAACGTTTGACTATTCTTTGCGCCAGGTCAATTTCAAGATCGAAGTGTTTAATTACCGGAAGCGAAATAGACGGCTGTAAAGAGCGACGGATTAAGGCTTTTACCCGCGCGACCAGTTCCCCTGCCGAAAATGGCTTGGTCAGATAATCGTCCGCTCCCAGGTTAAGCGCTTCAATCTTATCCTGGTCGCTTGATTTTACGCTAAGGATTAAGATCGGCCCGTTGTACCAGGAGCGCAATTCCCGACAGACCTCAACCCCACCGATCCCCGGCAGGGCCAGGTCAAGGATGACAAGATCGGGAGAATGGTCAACCGCCAGGTCAAGCGCTTCTTCTCCGTTAACCGCGAGGATAACTTCATATTTTCTTGCCGTTAAAATCGATTTTAGCGCGCGGCGAATTTGTTCTTCATCGTCAACCGCCAGGATTTTAATTGTTTTTTCCGGAGCGCCCATTAGATCTATTATACTCCTGTCGGCAGGACAATAATAAACTTAGCCCCGTGGGGGAGAACCTTTTCTACCCACAAGCTGCCGCCATGCGACCTGATGATTTCATTGGCGATTGCCAGTCCAAGCCCTGTCCCCGACGGCCAAGCCGAAGCAGAAGATCCACGATAAAACTTATCAAATATTTTAACGCGTTCTTCGTCGGATACTCCCGGCCCCTGATCTTCAATTGAGATCATAACTTCCAGTCCCTTGCTTTCTGCCGCAATTTTTACCGGCAGCTCTTTACCGCTGTAGATCAAGGCGTTTTCCAGTATATTTTGGAGCGCCCGCGAGATCTGGTCAAAGTCAACTTTTATCTCCGGCAAATCTTCGGGAAGTAAAAAAACAATTCTTGAACTTTGTTTATCGGCAAGCCGGCTCAAAGTTGTCCCGATTATTTCCCCCAGCCCAAACCAATTTTTTTGGGGGCGCCAAACCGCCGACTCCAGCCGTGAAAGGTCGATAAGCGAACCTATGCTGTTGTTGAGCTTGTCCAAATCGGTTTTTACGGCAGTAAGCTCACGGTTAACCGCCGCTTCGTCCCATTTGAGGTCTTTTTCCAACAGATTTGTCACCGTTGCCATAACCGAAGAGAGAGGAGTTTTAAGCTCGTGCGAAATTGAAGAGACAAAAATTGTCTTCAGGCGATCCGCCTCACGGATAGCATCTGCCTGGGCGATCTTCTGCTCACGTTCTTTAAGCCGGCCGGTCTGCATCCCCATGATGATCCCGACTACCAAAAAAACCAGCAAAGAGATCCAATCCTTGGGATCGTCAACAAAAAAAGTATGGTAAGGAGGGAGCAAAAAATAATTCCAGGCAAAAAAAGAAAGGACAGACGCTAAAACCGCCGGCCATACCCCGCCGTAATTGGCGGCAAAAACCACAATCAGCAGATAAAAGAAGGCCCACTGGCCTTTGGCAAAATAGGAGCGTCCTAGGGAAAATATCGCCGTCGCCGTTATAACCGAAAATATCGCCAAAAGATAGCGCGTCACTCACCCATTTTATCATAATGTGGTAAAATAATAATAATGTCATCCAAATGGCGCGGTACCCAAGCGGCTAAGGGAACTGTCTGCAAAACAGTCATTCGGCGGTTCGAATCCGCCCCGCGCCTAATACCTGGACAATTTGTCACTATCCGTTGCGGCACCGGAACCGAACCGCTCCTGCGACGCCCTTTCGCCGTCCACCGGGTGAACCGTGAAGAGAAGTCGTTTGAAATTCTCTATGAAATAAAAGGAGAAGGGACGCGATTTCTTTCGCAATACGAAGAGGCAGACGATCTGGATATCTTGGGACCGCTTGGAAATGGTTTCAAAATTGACCTGAATATAAAAAACGCCATTTTAGTCGCCGGCGGGATCGGAATCGCCCCTTTAACTTTCCTGGCAGAAGAACTGGTCAAAGAAAAAATAAACGTCACTCTGATATTGGGATCCAAAACCAAACTCGATATCCCGTTATCGGCTATAGGTTATAAATTATTAATTTGCACGGAAGACGGAAGCGAAGGAACAAAGGGCCTTGCTACAGATTTACTTAATGAATTCGTACGGGCGCAAAATTTTGCGCCCCTCCAAATCTACGCCTGCGGCCCAAAGGCCATGCTCAAAGCGGTCGCGCAAATCACCAATTGCCAGGTCTCCCTTGAAGAAATTATGGCCTGCGGAGTCGGGGCTTGCCTCGGCTGCGCGGTTAAAACAAAAGACGGATACAAAATGGTCTGCAAGGATGGTCCGGTCTTTAACTCGGAGGATATAATATGGTAACCGATTTATCGATTGAGCTTGCCGGGATAAAACTTAAGAACCCGGTGATGGCCGCTTCGGGAACCTTCGGTTACGGGAAGGAATATTCCGAATTTTGCGATTTGAACCAAATCGGCGCGATCGTAACCAAAAGCATAACCTTGAAACCGAAAGAAGGAAATCCTCCGCCGCGCATCGCAGAAACCCCATCCGGGATCCTAAATGCGATCGGACTGCAAAGCGACGGGGTAGAAAAATTTATTGCAAAGGCACTCCCCTTTTTGGAAAAATTTGATGTTCCGGTCATCGCCAGTATTGCCGGAGGGAGCAAAGAAGAATTTGCGGAGCTGGCGAAGATACTTTCAAAAAGCAAACGGATTGCCGGACTGGAACTAAATATCTCCTGCCCCAATGTAAAGAAAGGCGGAATGCTCTTTGGCTGTGATCCGGATGCCGCCGCGGAAGTTACGAAAGCGGCACGCAAAGCAACCAAGCTCCCTCTTATTGTAAAGCTCTCGCCCAATGTGACCGATATCACCTTGATCGCCAAAGCGGTTGAAAAAGCGGGGGCCGACGCCTTATCGTTAATCAACACCCTGCTCGGAATGGCGATTGATATCAATACCAAAAAACCGAAATTGGGAAATATAACCGGAGGACTGTCGGGACCGGCAATCCGGCCGATTGCGATCAGAATGGTCTGGCAGACGGCGCAAGCTGTAAAAATCCCGATCGTCGGCATGGGCGGAATTATGACCGCGGAGGACGCGATTGAATTTTTCCTGGCCGGAGCATCTGCGGTTCAAGTTGGGACCGGAAACTTTGTCGATCCGAAGTGCATAATAAAAATAATCGAAGGCTTATATAAAGCGGGTCCCGATCTTCTCACCCGCGGCGATTTTTAAAAGATCGGCTTTGACGGCGTGGGCAATCACCATCACAATTCCGGCCGCTTTGCAGACCTTGGCGGACTGCAGTTTTGTAATCATACCGCCGGTACCGTGTTTTTTGTCCGACAGTGTCGCGGCGGCTTTAATCTTCTCGTCAATCTCTTCAACCAAATCAAGCTTCAAAATTCCGCCGGATTGGTCTTTGACGTAAAATCCGTCGACATCAGTTAAATTTATTAAAAGGCCGGCTTTCATCAGAACAGCAACCATGGCGGAAAGATTGTCGTTATCCCCCACCCTGATCTCGTCAACCGCGACGGTATCGTTCTCGTTCACGATCGGAACCGCCCCGTGTTTCAAAAGAGTTGAAATGGTATTGAAGGCGTTCTGCCTTTTTACGGTGTCCGAAAAAACATCGGAGGTCAAAAGAATTTGTCCGACCGGGACCCTGTAGCGCTCAAAGGCCTTTTCCCACTGCCGCATCAGCCGGCTCTGGCCGACCGCCGCCGCCGCCTGCTTTTCTTCAATCAAACGGGGATTTTTTTCCGATCCCAAAGCGATCGCACCGGAAGAGACAATGATAACCTGCTTGTGTTTTTTTAGAAGAGCAGAGACCTGTTTGGCAATTCTTTTGATATTGGCGGTTTTGACAACGGAACTTGAACCGATCTTGATTACGATTATCATTATGCGGGAACGACTGAAATAATGTTTTTCTTAAACTGGATGGTGCCGGTTACTTTCGCGAAGATGGTAAAATCACGGCCACGGCCGGCGTTTTGGCCGGGATAGAATTTGCTTCCGCGCTGGCGGATGATGATCGAGCCGCCGGGGACCATCTGCCCGCCGTAGGCTTTAACACCGAGTCTCTGCCCTCCCGAATCTCTTCCGTTTTTTGTTGCGCCGCCAGCTTTTTTAGACGCCATAATTTATCTCCTCAATCTTGACCCTGGTGTATTTTTGCCGATGTCCGATCTTCTTGCGATAATTGGTCTTGTTCTTGTATTTAAAAATTACCACCTTGTCGTCTTTTATCTTCGGATCCAAAACCGAAGCGGTAACTTTTGCTCCGGAAAGATACGGGGTGCCGAATTTGACATCCTCGTCTTTGGCGGTCAAAAGAACCTTGTCAAAATTATATTTGTCAGAGGCCTCCACCAGTTCAATGTCGATAACATCTCCGGGGGATACGCGGTATTGTTTGGCTCCGGATTCAATGATTGCGTATTGCATATTATACATTATACAACAGCTTGATCCCTTTTGGCAAGACCGCGTTCAAGCGATCGACAACCTCCTTGTGAGACATCTCCTCTTCAAAGGTCAGCTTCGCCTCTTCACCGGCAGAAGTCGCTCCGACTTTGAGCGCCTGGCCGTAGGAGATTTTCATTCTTGGGTTAAAGCCCTGCGAATAAGCGATCGGCAGATTTGCCCTCCTGATCGCCCGCTCAAACACGCGGATCAGATCAAGATGCGATATGAATTTTACCTCTTCGCCTTTGGTGTAGGTTATGTTAATTGTATAAAGTCCCACGGTAATTCCTCGTTTTTGTCCCTCATTCTTAAATATCGACTCGGATCAATCCCGCATTCGGCAAAAGCCCGCTCCCAGATATCAAACTTAAAATACTCGGACCAGGCGTCCAGCTTCGCTCCCAGTTCCCATGACTTGACGATAACTTGAGCAAGTTCTCTGTCCCCTCTGGCAAAAACCCCTTCCAAAAATGAGGTCTCCGCCTGATGCCAGCGGATTTCAATCCCTTTCTGATGCAGATTGTCTTTAATGATTTTCTGACGGCGTAAAGTTTCCCCGATTGAGATCTGTTCCTCCCGCTCAAAAGCGGTGTGCGGCTTGGGGACAAAAGTGGAAAGGGCCGCGGTTATGCGCGCTCTATGAGTAAAACTTCTACCGATTTGATATGCTTTTTTTACCAATTCCGCAATCGATAACAGGTCTTCGTCCGTCTCTCCGGGAAGCCCGATCATAAAATAGAGTTTTATGGCCGAAATCCCACCTTCAAACGCGGCTTTTACTCCGTCAAAAACTTCCTGGTCGGTTATTCTTTTTCCGATTGAGAAACGGAGTTTCTCGTTGCCGGTCTCGGGAGCTAACGTTAAAGATGACGGACGAACCCTGCTTATTTCCTTAGCCAGCTTAACACCAAAGCTGTCGGTGCGGAGCGACGGAAGATTTAATGAAACCTTCTGTTCCGCTAATTTCTGCGCCAGTTCTTTAGAAACTCTCTCGATATCACAATAATCGGAGCTGGAGAGAGAGACCAAGGCCAAATTTTCCTGTCCGGTATTTTTTATAATTTCCTGGGCCAGGTCGATTACCCTTTGCGGATCGCGTTCGCGGACGGGGCCGTAAATTACTCTGGCGTTGCAGAACTTGCAGGCCCTTTTGCACCCGCGCATAATTTCAACCACTCCGCGATCTTGAATTGTTTGAATAAACGGAACAATCGGATGGGTCGGCACCGAAGCATTCGAAAAATCCGCAACGTGCCGCTTCTTCACTTTGTTCCTCAACGCCGGAACATAAATCCCTTCAATTTCAGAAAACTTTTTTAATATATCAATTCTACCTAAGTTTTGAGCTTTGAGTTTTACGCTTTGAACTTCAAGTATCGCTTCTTCCCCTTCCCCTATTAAAAAGAAATCGATGAACTCGGCGATCGGCTCGGGATTAAAGCAGCACGGTCCTCCCGCAAAAACAATCGGATGCGAATCGTTACGGTCTTTTGAATAGATCGGTATTCCGGAGAGATGGAGCATTTCTATTATATTGGTATAGGCCAACTCGTGGCCGATTGAGAATCCGAGCATGTCAAATTTTGAAATGGGGGTCCAGGATTCAAGAGAAAATAGGGGCAGGTTTAAAACCTGCCCGTACATTTTTTCTCCCATATCCGGAGCCGGACAAAAGACCCTCTCCGCCACAACCTCTTTTTGTTTGTTTAAAATATCATAGAGGATTTGGATTCCGAGATTCGACATTCCAACTTCGTAAAGATCGGGATAAGCCAGGGCGATGTGCAAGGAGACGTCGTCCCAGTTTTTATGGATTGAATTTAGTTCGTTCCCAATGTATCTCCCCGGCTTGCGGACAAGAGGGAGGATTGATTCGATGCTCACCAACCCCCTCCCCCTCCGCCACCGCCACCACCTCCGGACGAGCCGCCGCCAAAACTGCCGGAACTGCCGGAAGAAGAGCTCGGAGCTCTTGCGGCTGATGAGACCGCAGACATAAAAGAAGAACTTAAAGAAGAAGCAAGTCCAACCGCTCCCAAAGAAGCAAAGCCAGTTCCGCGGTACCAAGACGGAGAATAAGCGTGCCCTTCTGCTGCAGCTTTCTTAAATTCATCCGAGAAATATTCCGCCCATTTATTCTCAACCCCTAAAGCAATAGCATAGGGAAGAAACTTCTCAAAAAGGTCCGGACTCTTGCCGGGTTGATTAAAGAAATTAAGTCTGTCCTTTTCCGCTGTTCCAAGATAAAGCTTGAAGCCCTCAATCTGGTCCATGATCTGCCGGCCCAAAAGGGTCGGCGCCTTAAGCAGGTGATAAAACAGCGCATTTATAACAACAACGACAACAGCTAAAATGGGCACTATTTTCGATCCAAAAAAAACAAATACCGCAATTGCTCCGATCTCAGCCAGGAAAAACGGAAGGGCAAACAAAGTTAAGGTTCCAGCCTCTTTAAAAGCCTTCTTCTTATCTGCCGAAGCAAAAAAGTTCTTCCAGCCGGAAAAGCAGCTAGAGAGCAAAAAAACGACCCCGATACTCCAAATGCTGATCCAAAGAATAAGAAAAAGGATTAGTCCGCTTTCGTCAAAGGTAATATCAATCAAAGATACCCAGACAAGAACCGCGATCGAAAGCAAAATTCCAATTGACCAGAAATGAGCGTTCGAGAAAAAATAAGCCTTTTCGTAAGCTTTTTTAAGTATATTTTTAAGCTTTTCTATCGCCCCGCTTATTTCTACATGGTTGGTTACAAAAAGATCAATTTGGCCTTCGGGAGCGATCAGGTCTTTAAAAATGCTCTTCTCGTCTTCCGACAAAGCATTAACATCGGCTTGCTCTACTTGTTTGAGAGTATAACTGCCTCCTTCTTCCTCGATCGTTATACTCTTTTTTACCGCCATATCAACAATTGCGGCGATAAAGCACTTTTGGTCAAATCCCATATTCATGATCATCCGCATTGCAGCCGGAGAGATATCTTTCGGCGGACCGAAAAACGGCACGATAGTCCCTTTCTTGGGATCACGTCCCACAATAAACCAAATAAGCAGGTAATAAAAAAGAAGAACCATTATGCCGGCAGTCCCGGTAATAAGGCCTAAATTGTCTTTTATAAATTCAGCCCTTTTTTCGCTTTCGGTCGGCTCCGGAACAAAACCTTTCGGCCAGGCGACCGCAACCGTCAATCCCTCTTCCTGCCGCAAGGCCCTGGTTGTTTCGAAATAAACTTTTTCGTTTTTGGTTGAAGCCCTAAAATCCTCCCCCTTGTCCCCCTGATATCCGGTATAAGCGGAGGTGTTTAAAACTGATGCTCCATTAGGTATAGCAATTGCCGCTGAAGCATGTTCGATCGGGAAAGCCCAGCCGTTGCCAGTAACATTCCAGTAAAGTTCATCGTAATCTTTGAAAAATCCGAGCTGGCGGGTGGTTTTGTAAGTAATTTTATAGGTATATATCCCCGGATCCAGATAATAGTTGGCACTACCGATATAAATTCTTATCCCGTTGCTCAATCCTTCGGTATGATAGGGTTCATTAGCCCTATCGCGCTCAATACCCACTATTTCAAATCCGATTTTATAATTAGTTCCGTATTTATCTTTATATTTCGTCGGAAAATCCCGGTATATTCCCCGCTTAATCTGATCTCCGGTACTCTCGACTTTAATTGTTTCTGAAACAACCATCGAAGCATCGGGATTGATCGTTATATCGGAATGGAAATCAAGGATCCGCTCGGTTTGCGCGAAGGAAACACCAGAAAAAAACAGGATAAATAAAGCGGCCAAGATTGCTCTTCTCATGCTCAAAATTATAACATATCATGAAACCTTATCATTTGCCCGATTGTCTAATATAATAGAGATATGGACTTTCATGAAGTTTATAATAGCCAAAAGGAACTGGTCTGGAAACTGGTTTCGCGTTTTGTCTTTACCAAAGAAGACCGCGAAGATCTGTTTCAGGAAGTCTTTATAAAGATCCATAACGCCCTGCCCCGCTTTAAAGGGGATTCCAAAATTGAAACCTGGATCTATCGGATCGCGATCAATACCGGGATAAATTACGCAAAAAAGCAGCAGCGGTATAAATTTATCGGCGATCTGCTCAAAAAATCGGGAATTATCAAGTCACAGGAAGAAGACTCAAGCGACCGGATCGAAGCTGCCGATACCCTGTTAAAGCCGCTTGAAGGCCTTAATCCAAAGCAAAGAATGGTCTTGTTGCTGGCGGAGGTTTACGGAATGGATTTAAAAGAGGTGGCGGACCACCTGAATATTCCGGTCGGAACGGTTAAATCAAATTTGCATCGGGCAAAGGAGGAATTAAAAAAATGGATAACTATATAGATAAACTGAAAAAATCCGAAATCCGAAATCCGAATTTCGAAAAATTAGAGGAGGAAATTCTAAGTAGAATTCAAGACAATAAAATTGTTCTCTTCCCAAAATTGGCCTTGGCAGGCGCCCTGGCGGCAATATTTATCGCGGCCGGATTGTATTTTTACCCCGGTATTAATCAAAACGACACCATCGTGGCCTATATCATGGACCAGCCCGCCGATTATTCCGAAAATCCCGTACTGGGGTATATTTTTGATGAGTAGAGGAACTTTTCCCCTGTTTGTTTTGTCAAACAAATTAGGAATCATAAAAGGAGGAAAAACAAAATGAAAAAATCAATCGTCTTGATCCTGATCGCGATAGTCGCCTTCTCTTCACAAAGCTTGGCCTGGGGAGGCAAAGCGCGCCCGACGGAAAAAATGAAGCTGGGTTTTACGCGGGAGCTTAATTTGACGGAGGAACAACAAAAGAAATTCTTGGAACAAAGACAGCAGATGGAAAAAGAGCTGCTTCCTTTGGAACAAAAAAATGAAAAAATAAGGGGAGAACTCGGGGAAGAAATCAAGAAAGAAGCTCCGGATCGCGGCAAACTGCATAATCTGATTAAGGATACCAACAAGAATATGGCCGAAATCCAAATCCGAAGGATGGATTATATGCTAAAGATGAGAGAATTGCTCACGCCCGAACAGAAAACCAAATTCAAGGAGCTGGCGGGTAAGGGCCGCGGGCGCGGCCGCCGGTAAGGGAAGGCAAAACCAAATATTTTCCGATTGGTAAACTCTCCAACCTATATTCGGCAATCCTGACCCGTTTCAGCTTTACAACGTTATAGCCCAAACTGTTTAGCATCCGGCGGATCTGGCGGTTTTTCCCTTCGCGCAAAATAAACCGGTAAGTCATCCCGCCAATCCTTTTGACTTCCACCGGTTTTGTTTTTATCCCCAAAATTGTAATTCCTGCCGCGTATTGTTTGATCGCCTCATTTGAGATGTGCCGGTCAACCGTTACCTCGTATTCCTTTTCGTGCTGATAGAGAGGGGAAGACAAACGATTGGCGGCAACGCCGTCATTGGTAAAAAGAAGGAGCCCTTCCGAATCTTTGTCCAGGCGGCCGACCGCGTGAACCTTGTCCCTGATATCTTTCGGTAAAAGTTCTTTGGCCTCTTTCTCCCCTTTTTGGGGAAGATTGGTGACATAGCCGACCGGCTTATTCAACAAGACATACAAATATTCTTTTTGTTCCGCTTCTGCCCTCGGATCCAATTCAACCTTGTCTTTATTTTCAACTTTGGTCCCCAGCTCGGTCACAACTTCGCCGTTGACCTTAATCCAGCCCTTTTTTATATATTCTTCCGCCTTGCGGCGGGAGCAGATTCCTCGTTCCGAGCAGTACTTTTGCAGGCGGATTTAAGCGTCCCTCAAATATTTGGCCGCCGCTTCGGGAACAACCGGGATAATCGATATCCCCGAGCCGACCTCAAACCCGGCCACATTGGTGATGCGCGGAAAAATCTTGATATTCCAATGAAAATATTCGAGGTTTTTTTCGCGGCAGGGAGCGGAATAGACCGCATAATTAAAATCGGGATTGTTGATCGCCTTGTACAACTTTCCAATCACCGCTTTCATTATCAATGCCAGCTCTTTACACTGTTCGGAGGTGATCTCTTCAAAGTTTGAACTGTGGAACTTTGGGAGGATCATCGTCTCAAAGGGCATCCGCGGAGCGTAGAGGACAAAAGCGATAAAATGATCGGTTTCAAAAACCAGCCTCTCTTTGGCCTCCTGCTCTTTTTTTATAAGGTCGCACCAAAGGCAAATCCCCTCTTGATCAAAATGGGACTGGGCAATTTCAATGCGGCCGCGAACCGCCCGGGGGGTAACCGGAACGGCAATGATCTGCGAATGCGGATGATGCAAAGAGGTCCCCGCCCCTCTCCCATGGTTTTTGAAAAGGATGACCGATTCAAAGCGCGGATCTTTTGCCAGCGCGATATATCTTTCCCTATACGCCAGAAAAATCTCGTCAACCTGCTCCTGGTCCATGGTGGCAATAACCGCTTCATGGTCCGGGGATTCAATGATCACCTCGTGGATCCCCACCCCGTTCATTTTTATAAAACCGTGGACATCTTTGGTACGCACCGCCTCCCCTTCCGGCCTAAGCGCCGGGAAGGCGTTGAGTGTTACCCGTACTTTCCAGGCCCCGTTTTTGCGGACGGCATAAATTTCAGGGGGGGTCTTGTCTTCTTTTCCGGGACAAAAGGGGCAGTTGGCCGCGCTATCGCCTTTGACCGGCTCCGGCTTGGAGGCAAAATCTTCCGGCCGCTTGGCACGTTCGGTCGCGATGATCACCCAGTCCCTGGTCATTGGATCGTATCTTAATTCCGGCATGGTTTTTATTATACATTATTTGTTGCGGATTGACAAAAGATGCCAATTGAAAGATAATTTACCCAAAACGTTCGGGTAGCAATCCCCATACTGAAGTATGGGGAATTATTCCCCACACTTTAGTGTGGGGAGTTTCCTGTCTCTACAAGGGGGAGAAAAAATGAAAAAGCGGCTGATAATTATTGGGATAATCTTGGCGGTTTTAATCATAACGGGATACGCGGCTTTTTTCTTAATCCGTTTTTGGGACCAAGGGATAACCGGAACCGGAACGATCGAAGTAACAGAGGTGGTGGTTAGCAGTAAAGTGAACGGCAGGATCATTCAACTGAACATCGACGAAGGATCCAATGTTGCTTCGGAGGAAGTTTTGGCCGAAGTCGAAAAGCAGGATTATCGGGCCCAGCTTGACAACGCCAAGGCAAAATATGAATTGGCTAAAAGCGAATTCAGGCGCAATACCCAAATGTACGCATCACAATCGATCAGCGCCGACCAGCTCGACAACGCCCGGTCAAATTACGAAGCGGCCGCCGCCGCGCTGACCCTGGCGGAGAATAATTTATCTTACACGACCATCACATCCCCCATCAAAGGGATCGTCTTATCAAAAGCGGTCGAACAGGGAGAATTGGTGGTCTACGGCTCCCCGATCGCGACTTTGGCTAATTTGGACGAAGTCAAACTCTACCTTTACGTCGGAGAAAAAACGGTCGGCAAGATCAACTACGGGAGCAGCGTAAAAGTGACGGTCGATTCCCTTCCGGGAAAAGTTTTTATGGGGACCGTCTCCTACATTTCGGACAAGCAGGAATTTACCCCCAAGCCGATCCAAACCCAGGAAGAGCGGACCACCTACGTTTATAAGATAAAAGTTATCGTCCCCAATCCAAACCATGATTTGAAACCGGGAATGCCGGCCGACGGCCATTTCTTATGCAACTCGCGATAGAGACCAAGAAACTGACCAAAAAATTCGGCGAGAATGTCGCGGTCAACGCGTTGGACTTGCAGATCAACGTCGGAGAAATTTTTGGCCTGGTCGGACCGGACGGCGCCGGAAAAAGCACCACCATGCGCCTAATTTCAACCGCGATGGCCCCCACGGAGGGGGAAGCTTCGGTCCTGGGACTGGATGTCAAAACCAAAGAAGAAGAGATCCGCGACCGGATCGGCTATATGCCGCAGCGTTTTGCACTCTACGGAGACCTAACAGTTGACGAAAATATCGATTTTTTTGCCGAAATCTACGGCGTTCCAAAAAAAGAGATAGAACCGAAGAAAAAAGAACTTCTAGAATTTACCGGAATGGCCAAATTTACCGATCGCCGTGGGCGAAACCTCTCCGGCGGTATGCAAAAAAAACTGGCCCTGGCCTGCAACCTGATCCATAAGCCGGAAATCATCATGCTGGACGAGCCGACGCTCGGCGTCGATCCGATCTCCCGGCGTGAATTCTGGAGGATCCTTTACGGCTTGAAGGACGTAACCATTGTTGTAACAACCCCCTATATGGACGAGGCCGAGCGCTGCAACCGGATCGGCCTGATCCGGGAAGGGCATCTTTTGGCCTGCGATACTCCGGACGCGATCAAGAAGCGCTACGCCACAAAAAGTTTGGAAGAGGCTTTTATAAAAGCGATTGAAACAAAAACATGAGCGAAACGGCAATTGAAATAACCAATTTGGTAAAAAAGTTCGGCGGTTTTACCGCCGTCAACAATATCAGCTTCAACGTCAACAAGGGAGAGATCTTTGGCTTTTTGGGGCCCAATGGAGCGGGAAAAACAACCACCATCCGGATGCTCTGCGGTTTATATGATCCGACCTCCGGAACCGGCAAGGTCGGCGGTTATCAGCTTGGAAAAGAAGCGCAAAAGATCAAGCAGAACATCGGCTACATGTGCCAAAAGTTCTGCCTTTATGACGATCTGACCATCGCCGAAAATATCGATTTTTATGCCGGAATGTACCAGACCAACCGCGCCACGCGCCGGGAGCAGATGGAAAAGATTTTGCGGCAGGCCGAATTGACCGAAAGCAAGGACACGATCACCGGGAACCTCTCCCTTTCGGTCAAACAGCATTTGGCGCTCGGCTGTTCGATCATCCACGAGCCGAAGATTGTCTTTTTGGACGAGCCAACCGGCGGGGTTGATCCGATTTCGCGTAAAAAATTCTGGGCGATCATAAAAGAGATGGCCACCAAAGGAATTACGATTCTGGTCACGACACATTACATGGACGAAGCCGAAATGTGCGACCGGATCGCTTTGATCAGCGCCGGAGAGATGATCGCCTGCGATTCTCCGGCAAATTTGAAATCTACCCTGATGGGCAACACGCTTTTTGAAATTGAAGTCGACCAGGTGATGAAGGGGCTTGAAACTCTCCACTCCCGCCCTTTCAGCCGCGATGTCTCTTTATACGGCGTCTTTCTGCACGTTTTGGTTGAAGATCCCAAATACGAAAAGGAGATCCGCGAAACTTTGGAAGAGGCCGGCTTACAGGTTAAAAGGATCGAAAAAATCCTGCCGTCGCTGGAAGACGTTTTTGTCTTCCTGGTTGAAAAACAGCAGGCGGAGATGAAGAAATGAAATCAAGCAACATCAACCCCAGGCGCCTGTTCGCGGTGATGAAAAAAGAGTTTATTTCCCTCTTCCGCGACCCGATGTCGCTGACGATCATGATCGCCATGCCGATTTTGATGCTAGTCTTGTACGGCTACGCCGCGTCGCTTGATGTCGACCATGTCCCGATCTCGATTTTGGACAGGGACAAGACAACGGAAAGCCGCAACTTTATCAACCGCTTCATCAACAATAAATATTTTGACCTGGTATCAAGCCTTAATTCCGACCGGGAAATCCAAGAAACTTTAGACAGCGGAAAAGCCAAAGTTGTGCTAAATATTCCGCATAAATTCGGACAGGCAATCCGGGGAGGAAAAACCGCCACCGTCCAGGCGCTGATTGACGGCAGCGACTCAACCTGGGCGCAATCGGCCTCCGGCTACATCCAATCGATCGGGACACAGTTTAATTCCGACCTGATCCAAAACAAAGCGGACCAATTGGGAGTCGTAAATCCTCCCCCGTTCCCCATTAATTTAATACCTCGCATCTGGTATAACCAGGATCTCCGTTCGATGAACTTTTTTGTTCCCGGACTGATCGCGGTGGTTTTGATGCAGGTCTCCTCCCTGCTGACCTCCTTGACCATTATTTCGGAAAAAGAACAGGGAACAATTGAAAGCATCATCGTCAGTCCGATTAGGAAATATGAACTGATGCTTGGAAAAATACTTCCTTACGTCATTATTATTTTTTGTGATATGTTCCTGATCACCGGCTGCGCCTATTTACTCTTTAACGTCCCTGTAAAAGGGAGCTATCTGTTATTGTTGTTCTGTTCTTTTATTTTCTTGACGGGGACGATGGCCCTGGGGCTTTTTATCTCAACCACCGCCACCTCAAGCCAGGCGGCCATGCAGATGACCTCTATTACCACACTGCTCCCCGCCATTCTTTTGTCCGGTTTTACTTTTCCTATTTCCAACATGCCGTGGGCGCTCCAAATGGTATCGCTCTTTGTCCCCGCCCGCTATTTTATTGATATTTTAAGGGCGCTCTATTTAAAAGGGGTCGGGTTAATGTGCTTCTGGCAGGATTTTGCCATGATGACGCTCTTAAGTCTGTTTTTTATAGTGATTAGCATCCGTAAATTCCAGAAGAGGTTGGACTAATGCTTGACAGCCGTCTGTTCCATTTTATGAAAAAGGAAATTTTACAGCTCTTCCGCGACCGGCGGATGCTGTTTATTGCCGTCATTATGCCGATTGTCCAGCTTATTCTGCTCGGCTATGTCGCTTCGATGGATATCAAGCATCTTTCAACCGCAGTCCTGGACGAAGACAAGACCTATTACAGCCGGGATTTTTTGCGGCGCTTTGGCAACATCGAATATTTTGACATCAATTATTATTTGAGCAACCGCAGCCAGGTGGCGCCGATGCTTGATACCGGCCAAGCACAGCTGGTGATCTATGTCCCTTCCAAATACGGGCAAAAGATCGCGCACGGGCAAACCGCCGACGTCCAGTTTGAGATTGACGGAAGCAATGCCACGATCGCCTCCATAGCCAAATCATATGTCAGCACGATCGGGCTTACTGCCGGAACCGAGATTTACAACCAGCGCCTGGCGCGGCAAGGGCTTATGGTCTTAAGCCAGCCGTTGTTTGATCTGCGTTCCCGCATCTGGTATAACGGCGACCTGGAGAGCCGCTTTTTTTATGTGCCGGGTATCTTCGCCCAGCTTTTGATGCTGATCAGCATGATCTTGACCACCTCTTCTATTGTCAGGGAAAAGACCCGCGGAACCATGGAGATGCTCTCCGTTACTCCCCTGCGCCCGATGGAAATCATCGCGGGAAAACTGATCCCCTTCGGAGTGGTTGCGATGTTTGATGTTATCGTCGTCTTTCTAATCGCCACGCTCTGGTTCGGGGTCCCGATGCGCGGAAGCGTTTTTCTTTTATTCCTCTTTTGCGCGTCCTACCTGCTGGCGGGGCTGGGGACAGGTGTCTTGATCTCTTCTTTTGCCCGCAATGAAAGGCAGGCGGGGATGGCAAACCTATTCATCACCTCACCGCAAATGCTTCTTTCCGGTTTTATGTTCCCGATTGACAACATGCCCCCGTTTATCCAGTTCATCACCCTGTTTGTCCCCCTGCGGTATCTGCTGGCGATTGTCAGGGAGATCTTCTTAAAGGGTGTTGGAATTAATTACCTCTGGCCGCAGGTTTTGCCGATGCTCTTGATCGCCGTGGTAATATTGACCGTAAGCGTTATGAGATTTAAAAGTAAGCTTGAATAAGAATAAAAGGAGAAGAATAATTATGAAAAAATGTCTTGTGTTTCTGATTGTTTTAATGACTTTCCTGTCCAGGGCGGAAGCGATTGACCTTAAGGAAAGTATCGGAGTGGCGATCAAAACCAATCCGACGGTGATCGCCGCGGAGAAAAAAGCGGCGGCCGCCGGCGCCAGGTTCAACCAGGCGGTCAGCGCCTTTTTTCCGACGGTGGACGTAAGCGGAAATTACAACAAATCACACGCTTCTCCCACAACGGTGCAGATTAACAACCAGAATGTTACGATCGGGACCAATGACACCGCCACCGTAACCGGAGTAAACGCCGGACTAACCCAGCCGCTCTTTGTCGCCGCCCTTTTTCCCGGTTACGGGATCGCCCAAAAAGGTTCGGATTCGGCCAAAGAAGAATACCGGCAGACGATCGTCGATACTTATTTCAACGTAACCCGGACTTATTTCGGAGTATTGTTATCGCAAAAAATGAAAGAGTTGATGAGCGAATCGCTCGCTATGGCCGCCTCCCACCGCAAGCAGGTGCAGTCGATGCTAAACGCCGGGATGTCGACCAAGGCCGATTTTCTCCGCTCAAAGGTTAGGGAGGCCAATGCCAGCGTTGATTTAATAAAATCAAAATACGACATTGAACTTTCCAAAGATGCTTTCAACAACGCGTTGGGCTACGACCAGACCCGGCCGGTTGAGCTGAAAGACGAAGGCTTCTCCGGAATAGTCAAGAATCTGCCGGAATACGACGTGTTGTTAAAAACGGCTTATGCCAACCGTCCGGACTGGAAGATTTATCTTTTGGCAAACGGGATCAGCGAAGAACAATTGCGGCTTTCCCAAAGCGAATACCTCCCTTCGGTCGTATTAAACGCCAGCAGCGGAAGCCAGTTGACCAAATATCCCTCCTTCCAATCGGATGTCAATTCGTGGAAAGTCGCCGGTTCCGGTTCCTGGACCCTGTTCGACAGTTTGGGAAGGGAAAACCGGGTCAGGGAAGCTTCCGAAAATTTGGCTTCGCAAAAAGCCAGCACCGACCAGGTGAAGAACAACATCGCCATGCAGGTGCATGATGCCTTTTTGAATTTAAAAAGCGCCCTTGATACGATCGGCGCCACCAAACAGGCGGTCGATTCGGCAAAGGAGAGTTATAACGTCGCAACCGCCCGCTACAATGCCGGGATGGGAACCAACACCGACGTCCTTGATTCCCAGGTTGACTTGACGGAAGCCGAAACAAATTACCTGCGGGCGCTCTTTGACGTTGAGATCGCCAAGGCGAAGATCAATCAAGCGGTCGGGAAAGCGGTCTTATAGGCACACTAACTTTTCCCTGACAAACATGTATCTGCGGGTAATTTAAAAAATTTTACCCTTATTTTTGCCCAAGAAATTGAAAGTTCGATTTTTGGCTGTATTATCGGTAATAATGGTGGTATGAATTTTTGAAAAAACAGCAAAAATGCCGATTTCCCCCGCGAAACCTGCAAATGATTATTGATGCATGTTTTTACCCCTTTGTTGCGATAATAATTATATGGCGGTAAGTTTAGGAATGAAAACATTATTAACCAATATTTTATTTTCAAGATGGTCTAGTGGTAACTTCGCGCACAGGAGAAACTGGCTTGCCAGAGTATTTGGAGTCAGCCCTAATAAAGTAAGGAGCCCAAAATTTCTTTCAACCTATGACCCTAAAGATCAGATTGAAGGAGATATAGCTGCTATCAGGAGAGAAGTAAGCCGGGCAGCCGAATCGATGAGATTTAGTATGGGCTGCGGACTTCGTTGGGCAATTGACCATACCCCTAGCGATGTGGGAATAAACTTTTCTGCTCATGGAATAATCGGCGGCGTAATTTCTGGGGAAAAAAAACAGTTCCCATTTCCCGTAGGACATTCATTTGAAAATGGCCACTGGAACACTTATGTTGATCCTTTGGCTGCGTTGGGAGAAATCCTCAAAAATGGGATTAATCATAGTAGAGGCATTAACCAGGTTCCTTTTAGTGGCGGCGAAGGATTTTGCGGAGCGGCCGGAGCCGCAAATCCCTATATTGATGGGGGAATAATTCTTGTTTCTTCTTTAAATAAAAAACTTGATCGGGTTCAATATGTTGTTCTTGGAGCACAGTATAACCGCTGCTTTGATTGGTTAAGAAGAGAATTCCCACATACAACTTTTATCCCCTGGCATGAAGCGCCAAAAGTTTTAACCAGAGCCGCAAAAAGCGAAACCCAAAGCCATTTTTCATGTCTTGAATTGACAAAAAATAATCACCCTCTTCGGGATGTTTTTTATAAATAGAAAAAGCAGGCAAACAATTTTTGTAGGAGCGGCGGATCTGCTATTATCTTACGGATAAACCCAAACATCATTATTGTTTATCCCGGAAATTAAACTTCCCCCGGCAATCCACAGCTTACTGTTATAAACAATACCAGCATGGTAAATCCTCGGATCAAAAACATCGACAAAATCTTTTTGCGTCCAAGTCACCCCATCGGCAGAATACCATACATCATTATCGTAACTTGACGTAGAATACCCGCCCAATACCCACATGTATCCATCATAATTTAGCGCCACAAAATTGGACTTTGGTTCAAACGCGGCGGCAGCGGTTTCCTGCGTCCAGGTTATTCCATCGGTTGAAGACCAAACATCGTTTAATCTATTGTTGCCCAAGAAATTGAAAGTGCTATTTTTCTTTGTATTATCATAAATAATCGCGGTAAGAATTTTTGAAAAAACAGCAAAAATGCCGATTTTCTCCTCGAAACCTGTGAATGATTATTGATGCATGTTTTTACCCTTTTGTTGCGATAATAATTATATGGCGGAAACATCTGGAATATCATTAGTAAATGCCGATATTATCAGAAGAAGGGTTTTGGAAAGGACGGAAAAAAAAGACCAAAAGAAAGTTGAGGATCTTTTTTTCTCCGCGAAAAACCTGGATAACGACCCCTACCTGAGCGCGGACGAGGCGCAACAAGTCGAACAAACCCTAAATTACTACCACTGCTCCAACGGAACAATCTGCTGGCCGGGAAAATATTCCAGCCAAACCGTTGAAAAAGCCCGAAACAGCGATGTCGCGCTAAAAATCATGGACCGGCTAAAGAATGTTGACATGGTCGATTTCCTTAAAATGCAGTTTATCCAAAGGCTGCTTGAAACCGGACTGGATTCTATGCAAATCGCCGATCTGATTGGCGGGACATACCGGCACTTTTTTCACGAAAACAAATATATGGATATAAATTATGTCATTAAAACCGCGGAAAACCTAAGGGAATCCGTAAAGGCGATAGCACAGTCTTATTCAATTACGGAGTGCCCCGGCCTTTTAATAAAAATCGCGGAAAACAGCAATCGTTCTTTTGCCAGAATCCTTCACCAAATCCCTAAATCAGTGCGCGCGTTTAAAAATCACGGCTTCCGGTGGGAGGAGGTAAGAGACTATTTAGGGGAATTGGCTCAATATACCGGAGGCATCATGGAGAATTCCCTCTTTCACATGCCGATTGTCCTTGATTATTTTAAAAGCGCCGGAATTGAGAATGCGCCAGAATTATTAAAAACTATTTTGATAAGAACGCGCATAAATAACGGGTTTGTGTTGCAGGAGCTGCCAAGATTCATAGAATATTTTAGCGGATCAAATTTGGACATACAACATGAAATCCTTATATGCATCTCCCGCGGAAAAGTATCGGGTGCCGCTGATATTTTAAAATCAACGCCTGATGCCGTAACATCCCTGCTTAAGCTAAATAGATTTAAAAATATATATGATGCCTTGAAGTTTTTAAGGGACATTCAACCGAAAGCAAAAGGTCAAACAGGCCAATTCCTAAAAGAACTAAGCGAAAGGATAGATAAAGGGGAAAGCCTCTCGGCTATTATGCGCGACTTTCAATCGTACTGGAAATTAAATATTACCTGGCTTACCCGTTTTTCAAAAAAAACAAGAGCTGAACTTGTCAAAAACAGGCAAATGAATAAGCCGGACGGCAGAAGATTGGCGGTGCTAATCTATCCCATTGGTGATTATAACCGGGCATTTGAAGAGCCGGATCTATTTGATAGCCTTATAAAACACGGCTACAAAATATTATATTATGAGGTTGAGACAGACAAAGAAATGCGCCAAGCGCTGATTGAAGCATCCGTCTATGGAAAAGCGGATGTAAGGATTGTTGCCGGACACGGCACTCCAAAGTCCATACACTTCTCGGACAATAATAGTTATAACGAAATCTATTCGTATGATACCGGCGATAAAGTAAAAATGGCTGGCTTGGCAGGACTAACACTAAAAAAAGGGGCGGTAATAGCACATTGCGCGTGCTCTTCCGCCGATAATAGCCAGAAAACCAGTCTGGCGGATATGGATTCTGAAATCGCTCCAAAAGTTACCGTTTTGGGGGCAACAGAAACATCATTTCAATGCGTTCCAATTTTTAACAAAGACAATAAAATAATAGGATTCGAATACGGAAGAAATGAGAAAGGGCAAAACATTGCGCGAAAGATAGCTGCGGCAATGCCTTAGGGATAGGACCAAACATCCCCGGTATTAGTATTCCCTCCCACAATCCACATTTTGCTGTTATAAACCGTCCCTGCATGGTAGATCCTGGGATCAAAAGAATTTTCAAATTCTTTTTGTGTCCAAGTTGCGCCGTCAGCTGAATACCAGACATCATTATCGGGGCTTGAGGTGGAAAATCCTCCAAGCACCCACATATAGCCATCATAATTTAAGGCTACAAAATTGGATTTAGGTTCAAACGCGGCGGCAGCGGTTTCCTGCGTCCAGGTTATTCCATCGGTTGAAGACCAAACATCGTTTAATCTATTGTTGTCAAATCCGCCGATAACCCACATCTTGCCGCCATAAGCAACAGCATCAAAATATACTCTGGCACTAAAAGCGGCGGCTGCCGTCGCCTGCGTCCAAGTCACTCCATCCGCAGAATAATAAACATCATTTTGCATATTTCCATCTTTGGATCCTCCTAACAGCCACATTTTTTCCCCTCCGCCATCATCATGAACAATTACCTTATGATGAATTCTTTCCCCAAATCCGGCGCTACCGGTTGCAAGGGTCCACGTAATCCCATCGGTTGAATACCATGCTTCATCCCGCCAAGGGGAGATATAACTACCGGCACTCAATCCCTGACCTCCGGTGATCCACATTTTTCCGTCATAGACACAGGCTCCCATGTAATCCCTGCCATCCCAAGCAGCTGCAGGTGTCGCCTGCGTCCAGGTTATTCCATCGGTTGAATACCAGACATCGTTTAAATACCCTCCATAGGCGCTTAAATCATTTCCATCATGCCCGCCAATTATCCACATTTTGTTGTCATAAGTTAACATAACATGATGATTGCGCCCCGGGAAATCGCCCGAAACAGTTTTTTCTATCCAGCTGTCTTTAGTAGTGAAGCTCCAAGCGTAGGTATTTGAAACATCGTCAACAACCAACCCATTGCCGGAAAGGTCGGTTATGCTTCCGTATAAACGTGCGGTATATTGAGTATTATATTCCAATTGTTGGGACGGGGTAAAAAAGGCTGTTTTTGAGGATGAATCATAAGAAATCCCGCCCGTAACCGCTCCACTTGAAGATGTTAGTGTAAAAGTAGACGACGTAAAGGTCGCAGGGTCCATATCCTTGTCAAAAACAGCACTTATTGCAGCTGTAGTAGAAACTGAAGTTGCCCCGTTAGTTGGGGAAACAGAAACAACATTAGGAAAAGTGGTATCGGAGGTACTGCTGGTCGTAAAAATCCAAACGTAGTCGCCATTCATGGAAACACCGGAACTATTTTTTACCGTTGAATAAACCGTTCCGGAATGCCTGGTGCTTGCCGCCAGATCAGCAGTGGGAGTAAAGGTCGCGGTTTTTGATCCTGCGGAATAAGTGACTGTACCAGTAACAAATCCGGCAGAAGATGAAACCTTGAAAGACGAGGTATCTATACTGGTCGCATCCATGCTCTGGTCAAAGGTAACAGTAACCACCGTATTGGTTGGAGCTGAAGAAGAACCTCCAACAGGATATACGGAAACCACATAAGGAGCCAAAGGATTGGAACTTGGAGCCGCCTGCTTGCCGCAGCCAAAAAGCAACCCTCCAAATGCCATAAAAAGAAAAAACACAATTAATTTATTTTTCATCATATATCTCCTTTTATATCTCTATTCTTAATTAATTCTAACACAATAACTAGAAAAAAAGAAAAAAGAAAGAAAGGAAAATTAGCAGTATAAATCCCGCTCGCCCTTTTCAATGCGGGCAAGCTTATCAATTACTATCTGTTTAACTTTGGGATTTTTCATCTTATCAAGAACCCCTTGGATCGCCTTATTCCCGGCCTTCTTTGTTTCGGGCAAAGAATAATCCTCAAGATATTCCTTTAAAGTTAATAGCGCATTGGGAGTGCAGTATTCATGGATAAACCCCGGGATCGCGAATTCCATAAAATGCTCCCCTGTCCTGCCCAAACGATAGCAAGAGGTGCAAAAAGACGGGATGTAGCCGTCTTCCAAAAGCCCGCGCATAACTTCATCAAGTGACCTGGTATCACCCAGCTTAAACTGCTGGCGGTCTGATTCTTGATCTGCCTGAGAATCGGTATAACCGCCAAGCTCCGTGCGGGAGCCGGCATCGATCTGGGAACATCCCAGATCAATCACTTCTTTTCTAATTTGCGGGTTCTCACGAGCCGTTAGAATCATTCCTGTATATGGAACCGCTAAACGCAAAATTGCCACCAGTCTTTTAAATTCTTCGTCAGAAACCAAGTATTTCGGATCGATCTTAACTCCCTGCGCCGGCTGGACGCGGGGGAATGAAATAGTATGCGGACCGACATTCCATCTTTCTTCTAAGTGAATAGCATGGGAAACTAATCCCATAACTTCAAATTTCCAATCGTATAACCCGAATAATGCACCAATTCCCACATCATCAATTCCCGCTTCCTGCGCCCGGTCCAACCCGTACAATCTCCACAAATAGTCCGCCTTCTTCCCCCGTGGATGATATTTTTTATATGTTTCTTGATGATAGGTCTCTTGAAAAATCTGATAGGTGCCAATCCCGGCCTCTTTTACCGTTTTAAATCCTTCTACATCAAGCGGAGGAGCGTTAATATTTACCCGGCGGATTTCCCCCCTGTCCTTTTTGGTGGCATAGGTAATCTTTACGGTTTTAGCGATAAAATCGGCGTCATATTTGGGATGTTCGCCGTAGACCAAAATCAGACGCTTATGCCCTTTTGATTCAAGAGTTTCAATCTCTTTCTTAAGTTCCGCGTCCGATAAAGTTCTGCGTCTTGCTTCCTTATTTGAAACACGAAAAGCACAGTATTGACAGTCGTTCACACAGTCGTTCCCTATATATAATGGAGCAAAAAGGACGATCCGGTTCCCGTAAACCAGCTCTTTAAGCTTTTTTGCCCCGGCAAAAATCTCGGCAATCAATTCCGGATCCTCGGTATTTAATAACGCGGCGACTTCGGACAGATCAAGACGCTGTTTGGAAAGGGATTTTTGAATGATCTCCCGAACCTCGATGCCTCGATCCCTTGATGCCTTGACCCCTTTTAGTAATCCTTGAATTTTCCCTTCGTCGATAAAACTCTCCATCTTTTAATAATAACACGGATTAAGCCTTGCGTAGAAATAGAAAGACCAGTAAAATTAACACTATATAAAACAAGGAGGAACCAAACATGACCGACCGTAAAATATTGCTTGGTGAAAAGGACCTGCCCCAGAAATGGTATAACATCGCTCCGGATTTAAAAACGCCGCTGTCTCCGCCGCTGCATCCGGCGACCCACAAGCCGCTGGGACCGGAGGATCTGGCTCCGATTTTCCCAATGGCGCTGATCGCACAGGAAATGTGCCGGGATCCTTGGATTGATATCCCAAATGAAATCATGGACATCTTGAAAATGTGGCGGCCGACGCCGCTGGTCCGCGCGCTAAGTTTGGAAAAAGCGCTCAAAAACCGTACAGAAAACTTTTGATCCGGAGCTGGGGCGGAAAAATTGATCCCTCGCCCAGCACGATTACCAAATACGGCCGGGCGGTTTTGGAAAAAGACCCGAAAAGCACCGGCAGTTTGGGAATCGCCATATCCGAAGCGATTGAAGACACGGTCGGCAGGGAAGACACCAAATATTCTTTGGGATCGGTCTTAAACCATGTCATGCTCCACCAGACCGTGATCGGACTGGAAGCGATTGAGCAATTGAAATCGAACCGATGTTGTTCCGGCCAATTGGAAGATTACGAATACCCGATGGAAAAGATCAAAGAGGCCTTAAAGAGGGTGCCAAAGATTTAAAGTCCGGATTATTTATTTTATGAGAACAGGATTGACCGGAGCCGGCATTATTCGCCCCCAAAAAATTGGCGTCTTCTCCGATGTCCACGGCAATTTACCGGCCCTGCGGGAGACATTATTCTTTCTGATATACGCGCAAGAAGTCGATCTCTTATTGTGCTGCGGCGACACTGTTGGCTACGGCTGTTTTCCAAACGAGTGCTACCAGGCCCTGCAAGCCAACAAAGTCAATGCAGTGACCGGAAACCACGAAAAATACATTAAACTGGCCTGGACACTTGACCCGGAAGGCTCTGGGATCGATCCATTTGAAAATCCCAAAAAATATCCAAGAATAAGCGAAATTGAAAGGGTCTCCCTCTGGACTTCGCAAAGATTAACCGTTGAAAACCGGAGTTTTCTTTATGGTTTACCTGATTTTATTTCTTTCCCTGATTTAGGGCTTTCAATTTGCCATAGCCTGCAACATAACTATGTGGAAAATCCGGCAACAGCCGCGGCTCTTCTTGATCTTTATCAAACCAGGATCGTCTTTATCGGCCACACCCATCAGCCCGCCTATTGGTTTTTTGAAGAAGGAAATTTAATGCCAACGCCTGTAACCGGATCTCAAAGAATTTATATGGAGGAAAAAAACAGATATATAATAAATGTCGGATCGGTCGGCCAGCCCCGGGACGACAACACGGATGCCTGTTGTGTTGTTTTCGAGCCGCCAGATATCCTCTCCTATCATAGAATACCCTACGATGTCTCCGAAATGACCGATGCTATGGGAGAACTTGCTTTTCCGGGTCGGTTTACAGGACGTTTATATTTGGGCTGGTAGCGCTACTCCCACGGAGGAACCGGCTTGGACTCTCCGGGTTTGAGCCCATCGAGATGCTTTAATATTTCGTTATAATTCTGATGGTTTTTTGGATAAGAAAGCTGCGCATCTCCTTTCATACCGCCCTCTCCCTGCCCTCGCAGATTAAGGACAATTGTGCCATCCTGAAGCATCGTGGCTTCGCCAATACTGTTCACCACACTGTCCCCTCCTTTTACTTTACAGCCTGAAGAAAGCAAAATAATAATAAAAACAAAAATTAAAACCAAAAAAACACTTTTCATTTTACTGATATCCAAACCACTCAATCTTTTCTTTTTTTAAAACCAGATCAAGCCACCCGTTATACCATCCAACAAAATTATTGAACGGCGAAAGACTAACCTCTCTTGACTGCATATCATAATTACCAACCTTTCCGCGATCTTTTCCGGTTACAATTAAAAGAGAATAATAAGTGCAGCCCTGTTCGCAAATAGTTATCGCTCCTTTTGAAGGATCATCCAGGCTAAACTCGGCTGAAAGCAAACCGTCGCCAGCATCGTTCCATCTGCTTAGAGGAAGAATCCCATAATACGGCCCGGCACCGCCATTACCGACTTCGAGCAGAAAACTGCGATAGTCGGACGGGAGAGCAATACTATGCTCTTTTTCAAAAGCGGCCGCTTGCAGCTCCGTCAAAGGCGGGTCCATCTTAAATTGATGCCGGTCAATGCCCAAACCGCAAGAAGCATATTGCTTCCATCCGCTGGATCGAACCCTATTCAACCTGTCTTTTATTGATTTAATTTTTATAATCATCGAATAACAATTATAACAGTAATTTCGACTATGTTCATATTATAATTCATGCCATTTTAAAAATTATTTTTGTCAAGATATTTAAAAGCAGCGGAAACGGATATTCTCAATCATTTAAGTTAAGATTTCTAACTTAAAAACCTTGTCGTCGTTCCAGAGTTCGCAAGTCTTTTGTAGTGTCCATAAATTTTTTTCCATCCCAGGCCAAGCCCAGCACCTCATGCGCGGGGAGATAAATTGAACCGAATCAAAGGCCATTCCTCTGGGCCACATAAAACCGGCACGGTCGGTCGGATACCTGTCAAATAAACCGGTTTCGGGATCGATTTTTTAAAGCCTATCGTCAAGCTTCCATAGGTATCCATTAGCATACGTCAGTGACCACCCAAACCCAAGCCCCTTTTTTAGCAATGCATGTTTTTGCGCCTTTGTTGCAATAATATCTATATGGCGGAAACATCAGGAGTATCATTATTAAAAACCGATACTATCAAAAGACGGGTTTTGGAAAGGACCGAGAAACAACCTGACCTAAATTCAATTTAATATGCCTCCATATCCAATGAAATTCCCGGAGAGGCAGAGCGTTCTCTTTTCTTTCGATTATTATAAGTGCCAATGCTATGTGAAATAAAACATCCTGTTCATCTTTACAATGCCCAATCAGAAAAGGAAAATCTCCAAGAAAATCTCTTCCAAAATCTTCTGTTGTTTTATGCCACCAAGAAGGCAAGGAAACTTCTTTTTCAAATAAAAACCCGCCATAGCTTGTTCTTAAGTGCCGATTCACATCCCCTAAATCACCACGAAAAAATTGAGCGTGTTCCATAAGAAAACGAAAGAAATCTCCTTTCGGACTTTTAAACAAACGGGTCTTTCCCAACTCGTCTAATTTACCAAACAAAAGTGCTCTCTTTTCTTCGTCTCTAACCGATCCTACCAGTCTTACAGTCTCGCAAGCCGCCTCAACCAAAAAGTTCCTGCCATCAAGCGCGGGATACATTTCGTAAAATTCATAATCAAATTTAGAAGCAAAATCCGGAGAACCATTCCTCCGAATAAGTCTTACAATATCATCAATCGCTCTCGGCAAAAACCTGGCATTGGTACTTTGAAGAGCCGCGTGTATAGCAAGGCCGCCCAATGTTAATCCTGCCAAACGAAATTTAATATCACAATCTCCACACCTCATAGCAAAATAGCGATCAGTTAAATCCGGAGCAGAAGGAATCACCATCACCCTCGGCTCACGACCATGTGCCCGCGATAATGCATTAAAGCGTTTAACAACTGTGGTTCTATCAACTGTTCCGGCACTTAATGACATATGTTTTTTCCTCCTATAATTATATCTGCAGCTTTTTTTTTAAATTTCAGATTATTTTAACAAAGCCCCCAGATCGGTCGGAGCGCGGCCGATTGAGTAAAGTAAAGCAAGCGTTGAGTCGATTTGTTCTTGAATCCCTTCTCCGGCATGGGCACGGTTCGGATAAATCGCGTAATTTTTTGCAAATTTCTCCGGCGTGACATTCAACATCACCGAATTGGCCCCGGCCATCAACCCGAGCTCGCGCGCTTTCGACTCCAAGGTCTCAAACCCGGTGGTGACCAAAATTTTCGCGTTAACCGGATCGGCTATGCGAGAAACCGCCAGAACTTTTAGGACATCTTTTGTCGGAGGAGGCGGCATTCCGGCTAACGGGGTCTTTGGATGCGGCAGGAACGGTCCAAAAGTGTACATTTCGGTCTTTAATCTTCGAGTCAGCAAAATATCGTTTAACAAATCTTGAACGGTCTGTCCGGGGAGACCGATCAGGCCGCCGGTAATAATTAAATAACCGAGTTGAAAAGCCGCTTCAAGATGCTCAATTCTAGATTTTAATCCTCTTCCGGGATGAAGTTCACCATAAATCCTGGGATTACTAGATTCAAAACGCATCAATAAGCCGCGAGCTCCGGCTTTATACAATTTTCGTAACCCTTCCACTCCCACCTCTCCAAAACTTATAAAAATAAGGCAGGGCCATTTTGATTTTATGGTTGAAACGATTTCGCACAGGTCGTCAATTGAATAAGATTTATCTTCACCGCTTTGCAAAACCAGCGCCTGAAAACCGTATTTATTAATCGCTTGATCCGCCGCGTCATAAATTTCTTCTTTGGTCATTCGATAGCGGCCGAGGTCTTTGTTGTGGGTTGAAATCCCGCAGTAAGAACAGCTCTGGGAACAGTAATTTGAAAATTCGATGATCCCGTGGACACAGCAGGAATTTTTCAGGTGTTTCTGCCGCAGGAAATTGGCGGTTTTATACAACAATTCCAATGTCTCTTTGTTTTTTATTTCCAACAAATAAAGAAGATCGGAATCGGTAACCTTCCCCCCTTCGAGCACCTTGTCGAAAATCAGCCCCGCTTTCCGGTCGATCCTTTTTTTTTCAAGATCCATTCTGGACAAGCGCAGGTCGGTCTCCTGTAAATCAAAGAAGGTTTCTTTCCAGGTCGCCAAGATTTCGAGCGCCTCTTTTTCCGGAATTATTTTTATCGCGAAGCCCCCCTGGGCGTAGATGTAGTCTCCGACTTTGAGGTTTGAAAGCTCGCTGATCGCCTTTTTTGTCTCGCCGAAGTAGGAAACAACCGCGGTTTTCTCTTGTATTTCTATTACTTTCCCGGGGATTGCGTAGCACATGACAATTCAATTATAGCAGAGATAAAAACTAGAAAAACTGGCTTTCCTTTTTTATATAGATTTAGCATTGCCAAGAATACTGCAGGAGAGCAGGAAAACAAGAAAAAAATTACATGTGCAAAATATATACCTTATGGTTTTTGCTTTATTATTCTAGACAAACAATTGTATCTTTTTATCGTAAATCTTGTGTGGGTCTTTATAAATAGTCTCCGAGAAATACTTTGTTATTTCACCTTGTTTTTCGGCCCCATACTTATCCCACAGGTCAGGAGAAAGGTAAAAGTTTTCAATATTTACAAGAATCAAATTAGAGACCAATTCCTTTAGTTCCTTTTCCGGCTTACCCGCCAACTGTTCTCTGATATAATCGTATTTCCCACTGTCTCTATGTTTATAGCCAAGCAACACATAGGTTTTTCCATTCTGAGGAAAAACGTTCACCATAAGAGGAAAAACATTGGGTTTTACTCTTTCAATATAATTCACTCTGTTACCTAAAAAATCATGCGTAGGCGTTATTGCCGAGGAAGCAGCCAAAGGATACTCTTCGTTAAATACAACTACATACGTTTTGATCTTCCAATAATTATTCTTCCCAAGACAAACGTTAAAAAAAACCCTTAACTCGGATACCAATTTATAACCCTCATCAATACCAAGTTGAAGGGAATGAATTGGCTCGGGAGGCGAAGACATGTTTTTCGCAATTTTATCAATGCCATTTCTTGTTAATTCTAGGTTAAATTTTTTATGCCAATACCCACAGGAAGCCGCCCTGTATGCAAAAACAAACTCTTGTTCTCGGTTTCCTGGCTGATAATCATTTTCTTCAATCGGCTTAAAAATTTTATTATCATGATAATCACAAAAACCAGTAAAAGTACTTGCCTTCTTTCTTCCAATATTCTTTGCTCCAATTTTGAAATTACTACTATTAAAGGTTGGCTGCATACCAATTACTATGCCATCTTTGGATATTTTATTAAGTATTCTGTTGTTTTGGATGGAGTGTGCTTTTATTATTTTTGACGAGCAATATTCATCCTTGTGGTAACATTCTTTAATTGATGGTTTAAGCTCTTTGTAAAACTCTTCGAATGACTGTTTTTTATTAGGCATGTTTGGTATTATTCTGACTCTTCCTTATTAGCTGGGTATTACTTAACCATCGCGGATAATTGTCTTGCCAAATTATTGAGCTCTTTGTAAAACATCTCGTACTGTTCAATACTAATCAGTTTCTTCGCCATGAATATTTGGAAACAGGCAACACATTCATAAACCGACCCTCTTGCCACAACATAGAAATTTCTTTTGTCTGTTTTGTGATACCTGCCGGCACCCTCGGCAATATTTAAAGCGATCGAAGTTGATGCTCTCTGAAGTTGATCAATTAATCTGGTATTTCCTTTTTGAGGGGTGGACTCTAAAAAGCTGTCAACTTTTTCAATAAATTGAATCGCATCCTTATAAACGGGGAAATCCTCAAAATCAAAAGGCATATTTTTTTCTTGTCCTCGTTCTCGTCCTTGTCCTATCAAAATCCGAACATAAAAATAAAAAGGACAAGAACAAGGACAAGGAGATCAAAATCCTCTGCCTCGACATTGCTCGGCATCGGATTTTGATCTAGCGGGGGTGGGATTTGAACCCACGACCTTCAGGTTATGAGCCTGACGAGCTACCGGGCTGCTCTACCCCGCGATATTATGCTATTATACTATAGATATGCAAATAACGCTAATCTTGGCAGCCAGCTACCTGCTCGGGTCAATCCCATTCGGTTATATCATCGGATTAATCTACGGAAAAGATTTGACCAAAGAAGGAAGCGGAAATATCGGCGCGACCAATACTTTCCGCACGCTGGGAATTATTCCCGGCTCAATCGTCTTCTTTTTTGACCTGGCCAAAGGAGCGCTGGCAGTCCTCCTCTGTTCCCTGTTATACCCCAATCCGCTGGCGATCATCGCCGCCGGAGCGATCGCGATCGCCGGACATACTTTTTCGGTCTTTATGGGATTTAAAGGCGGAAAAGGAGTCGCCACGGGCCTGGGAGTTCTCTTCGGGATCGCGCCGGAAGTTTTTTTAATCTGCCTGGTTTGGACCGTTGTTATCACAGCGCTGACCCGTTATGTTTCCGTAACTTCGATAACCGGAGCGATCCTCGCAACAAGTTTAATGTTCTGGTTCGGAAAGCCGCTCTCCTATTCTATTTTTGTCGCCATAGCGTCGGCCTTTATAATCTACAAACATAAAGACAATATCAAACGCCTGCTTGACGGGACAGAGAACCGGATCGGAGGGAAGAAAAAGAATGCCGTCTAAAATAGCGGTGATCGGGGCCGGGGCGTGGGGAACCTCCCTTGCCACCCTGTTTGCCGAGAACGGGCATACCGTCACCCTTTGGGCATACGAAGAGTTTGATTTTCCGCTCCCGCGATCCGTTGAAGTGGTTTCGGACTTACAAACGGCCTGCCTGGATAAAGAGCTGATTGTTTTTGTCGTTCCGACCCAATTTACGCGGCAAACAATTAAAAAAATAAAAACGATACCCCAAAAAACCTTGCTGCTTTCCGCATCGAAAGGTATTGAAATCGATTCGCTCAAGAGGCCTTCCCAAATTATCGGTGAACATTTCAACCGCAAAGTCGCGGTCCTCTCCGGCCCCAATCTGGCGGTAGAAATCGCGCAAGGGCTCCCCGCGGCAACGGTTGTTACTTCCAAAGTGATCCAGCGGCTCCTCAATTCGCAAAGGTTCAGGGTTTACACCGGCAACGATGTAATCGGAGTGGAACTGGGAGGAGCCTTAAAAAATATTATCGCGATCGCCGCAGGCATCTGCGACGGTCTGAAACTCGGGGAAAACGCCCGCGCGGCGCTTTTGATACGGGGAATTTCCGAAATCACGCGGCTCGGAAAAAAATTGGGAGCAAAGGAAAATACTTTTTATGGCCTTTCGGGAATGGGGGACTTAATTCTAACCTGCGGCAGCAGCAAATCAAGAAACCACGAAGTCGGACGAAGGATAAGCGGGGGCGAAAAGATGGAAGAGATCGTAAAGTCGATGAGTCAGGTCGCTGAAGGGATCCCAACCAGTAAAGCGGTCTATAAGCTGGCGCGAAAACTAAAGCTTGAAATGCCGATCTCTTCCGGTGTTTATTCGGTCCTGTATGAAGGAGCGGAACCTTTCGCGATTATTTCCGAGCTCTTAAAAAGAAAGCCGAAAGCCGAAGATTAGTTCTTCCCTTTCTTTAGTTCCTTAATCTCTTCTTTTAATTTAACCATCTCCAGCTCCCGCCCGACAAAAAGCTGGTTTAACCGTTCGATGTCGGCATACTTGCTGCGCAGTTCCCGGTTAAATTCTTCAATCGTCTTGATTTTCTTTTTCAGCTCTTCCGCGTAAGCGTCCGCATCTTCTTTTCTCTTTTTTAAATTATATCCTGCCGAAGCGGAGACCACCGCCGAGCCGACATAAAGGACCAGCATCGCCGAAAAATAATCGACAACATAGGGAGTGTTCTTCCAGATGTCGAGCCCGTAAGCGTTAAAATGAGGGATAATCTGCAGATATTCCAGCCAGACCATCCCCCCAAAAGCGATAATTGCCATGATCGCGATAAAGATCGCCGTGGCAAAAGAAAAATAGAGCCCGGAGATGGCGATCGTCACCGCCATCAGGAAGCCCCAAGTGTTCTCTATCCCTCCGCTAAAATAAAGGGCCAGGACAATGACCACAAGGTCAAGGACAAATTGCAGGTAGGAAAAAATAAAAAGTATCTTTTTTGACTTAAGCAGGACGTAGGCCAAAAAATTCAGCAGGAAGGCCGCGGTTAAGATTATATAGGCCGGCAGAAGAATTTTGGCGGAGACAAACCCGAGCAGGGTCTTAAAGACCAGGAAGAAAAGAACCCCGCATAAAACAATGTTGCGTACCCGAAGCGAAGAATAAATATTGCCGATTTCGGTTTTTGCAAAAATCATGCCGTTAATTTATTATGGTGCTCTTGCGTCCCGCTTCTTCCTTGCCTTTGATAATGGACTTGATCTGATTGTCCATCGTGTTGAGATATTCCGGGGTCACAATATGCGGCTTGATAAAAATAATAAGCTCCCGGTTCTCGTTGGAAATGGTATTTCTCTTAAACGCCATCCCGATAAAAGGGATGTTCATTAGGATTGGTATGCCGCTTTCAATCTGCAGTTCTTTTTTCTTTATCAGCCCGCCGATCACAATCGTCTGGCCGTCTTTAACCAGTACCTCGTTTTTGGTTTCGGTGGTGTTTTCGTTCGGGATCCCCGTGGTCTGGTCAACCGTCCCCTCGCTCACCTTCGGCTGGATCACCATCCTAATGTAGCCGCTGTCGCTCACATGCGGGGTCAAATTCAGCTTGGTCCCGGTTTCCAGGAAATTGATCGAAGTGCTGGTCCCGGTGGTGGTTGTCAAATAGGTCTGGTAGCCGATCTTTTCACCGATCAAGATCGAGGCCTCTTTATGGTTGATGGTGGTAATCCGCGGAGAAGCCAGGACGCTGTAGTTGTCCTGCTCCAGGACGGCGGAAAGATAGGCCTCAAAGTTGTTGGAGATCACCTGCGCGTAGAGGGAAGAGGTCCCGCTGGCCGGACGCCCGGCGAAGTTGAGGGTTTGCACCATATTGTTGCGGTTATTGCCGGATATCCCTTTTAGATCAACCCCGATTGTCCCGTCATCCGATCTTTTTACTTCCACGATATTGGCCTCAACCACCACCTGGGTCTGGGCGACATCGACATCTTGAATCGCCTTGATGATGCTCCCCATCCGGTCGCTACCGGCCTTGACGATGATCTGGTTATAGGACTTATTGATGGAGATGCTGTCGTCGCTCCCCAAAAGCGGCTTGATGCTGTCCTGCACCTCTTCGGCGTTGGCAAACTGAAGGGTGAAGGTCTTAACCGTCTTGTTGGTAGTTACAATGATCGTGTCCCCTTCACGGTACCAGTTGTACCCGCTGATCCTCAAGACCGATTCGAGCCCTTCCTGGGGTAAGACGCCGGAAAAAGACATCGTGATTTTACCCTTGATCGTTTCTCCCGCGACTATGTTTACCCCCATCTGCTTACCGAACATCTGCAAGACCGTTCTAATATCGGCGTCTTTCAGGCGAAAAGTCATCCTCTTCCCCGGATCCGCCGAAAAAGAAGCCGGAAGGAACAGGAACAAAATAAAAACTGCCGCCGCTATTTTTTTCAACATCTTTATCCTCCCGGATTCAAATAAAGTCTTTTAACCGTCCCATCTTTGGCCAATCCCACCCGATCTTTTTTGATCCCAACCACCTTCCAGCCGTAAACCTTGTCCCCCACTCCCACAATCGAATCGTCAATCAACGCGACGCTTTTTTTGCCGGAAAGAATGATCCCCTGAAGAGAGAAACCGCTCTGTTCAACCGAAACCTCGTCCGTTGCGGTCCCCTTCTCTTTTACCGCAAAATCAACCTGAAAAGGATCCCTGATCTCTTTGGCCGATGCCGATTTTATGGCCGCATCGGAAACCGAAACGGAAACCAGCAAAAAAAACAGTACCAAATAATAATATTTAATCATATTTAATAATAAGACAAAAAGCCGATCGACGCGGTAACAATACTACCACTTTTATGCGACAAATTAAACAGCTCCGTAACCAACAGGTTTGGAGATTTTTCGAGGACTTCCATAAACCGGTAGATGTCGTTGTAGGTCCCGTCAATAATAAGGTCAAAGCGCATCGCCATGGCCTCTTTGACCTGGATTGCCCGGTAGTCCGGTTTCAGGGAGACCAGGTTCAGGCCGATCCGGCTGGTATTCTCGGTTATATAATGAATGACTTCAACCGCGTTCTGTTCCTGATCCTTTTTTTTGACCTCCCCCATCGTCCTGGTCTGGATCGATTTGAGCTGGCGCTCTTTGTCGAGCGCGGCCGAAAGATTCAGTTTTTCAATCTTTATGTCGTTGTTCAATTCGCCGATCAGTTTGAACTGTCCGGAAAAAAGATAGTTCCAGAAGAAAAAGACCACCACCACGCACAGCCCCCCGAACAGCATCCATTGTTCCCTTTTGCTTATTTTCATCTCTTCTTTATCTCCGCTTTTAACTCGAATTTAAAATTTTTGGGAGTATAATCCAATCCTTGGCCGGCCTGCACCAGTTCCACATCGTCAAAAAAATCCGAAAGGGAGAGGCTTGAAATAAATTTGGACAGCCCCTTCTCGGCCTTTTGTTCTTTTTCAAAAGAGAGCCCCTTGATCGTCAGCGCTTCCGAAGAAGGGGAAAAAGAAAGTTCCTTGAGCATGACCACCGGAGGGACATTTAAGCTCAAGTTTGAAAGGACGCTTGAAATCCTGATCCGGTCGGCCGCCACGGAAAGCAAAAGCCCCTTCCGCCCTTCCGCCTCTTTGGCGCTTTTAGCCAGCTCTTCCATCCGCGCTATTTTCGGCTGAAGCTCGGCCAAGGTTTTTTTCAGCTTCGTTTTTTCTTCGTTTAAAAGATAGATGTTCCCGTAAAAGAAAGCGTAAACGCCGGACAAAAGGATAAAAACAAGAACAAGAAGGGAAACCGGAGTAAAGCGTCTTTTTAGCATCGCCTTGAACGGATCGCGGTATTCTTCCGGAATCAGGTTGATCCGGCTCTTTTCCGCCAGGACCGCGCCGATAGCGGTCCCCAGCCGGGGCGCATCCTTTACCAGATGATCCTTATTTTCAATATTATCGGGGACCGTTATCCGGCTCAAGGGGACGGCGGTTTCACATTTGATCCCGATTGAAGAAGAGATGATCTCGGCCAAATTGGGGGTTTGCGATGCCGAACCGGCAAAAATAACTTTGTTGATCTTGGTGTCGCTCACCTTGTTGCGGTAATATTCAATCGTCCGGATAATTTCTTCTTCGATCTTTTCGATCGCCGGGCGGACCACCGCCTGTAAATGCGCGATCGGGATATGTTCAAGCTTCGGAAACTTTTCTACCTCCATCGGAATGCCGTACTGGATGCGGATCTTTTCCGCTTCGTCGTAACTCAATTCCAGCCGTCCCTCTTCGGAGACCAGAATAGAGGTCATCGCCTTGGTGATGTCGTCGGTCCCGATTGGGATATCGCGGGCGAACTGGAGAGCTCCGTTGCCGTAAAAGCTGATATTGGTCAAATACTTCCCCATGTAAAGGAGGCAGACGACCCCCGGCTGTTTTATCTCCAGTTCAAAGGCGTAAAAGAGCGCCTCCGAAGCCGGAATGATGGAAACGGGTTTTATCCCGGCCAAGCCGGCGGTCTGCAAAGCTTTGAGGACGACATCCTGCTTGGCGGTGACAACCAGATAATTATTCTTGTTTTTGTCGGCGGAGCCGATCTTGAAATAGCTGAAAACACCTTCTTCGATCTTAAAGGGGAGCTCGTCTTTCATCTGCCACTTGGCCGCCTCCGCCACCTCTTCGTCTTTTAAAGACGGGAGGGTGATAATTTTGGAGACGACTTCCAGTCCGCCGATGGCGATTATCGCCTGTTTGCCGCGGGTATGGAGAAGAAATTTTTTGATCGCGTCGGCCTGAAAGACCTCCCGTTCCGGATGTTTGTTTAAAAGATCAAGCGGGATCTCAATGAGAGAAAAGCCGGTCAGGACCGCGTTTCCCCCCTTTTTCTCGACTTCGACGATCTTTATTGAGCTGTTCCCTATATCTATTCCAAGTAGTGACATGTTATTTAAATTTTTGTACCTCCTGCCAGGGGCCAAAACGAATCCCGTTGTTCGACATGCCATCCCGGTTCGGGTGATTGTCGGTAATAAAAGAGGTCAGACGAACGATCGGATCGTAGGTAATATTGATTCCGGCTTCGGCGGTTATATTAATTTCTCCGCCAGCATAAATTGCTCCCGTCACTTTAACAGGCTCACTGCTTTTAATATTTATGTCCGTTTCCGAAAAAACCAGTCCGGTAATATCTATTTGACGAGATGATTCTCCTATGTTTGGAGGAGAAATGCTTCTCGCAACCAACGCCGGCAAGTAGAGATTCGGAAAAGTTTGGTTGTTTTTTGAATTAATCGTTAAACTTACTCCTTTTCTTATTTTTACCTCACCCATCGCTATCAAAGAACCGTTAATCGTTACCGAACCGCCACCAATCTCACCGACAGTAACATCATTGGCACAAAAAACAATTCCATCATAAGACCCGGAAGGAATATTGCCGGCCATAGGCCTAACCGTAATTCCCGGCGGAACATTATAAAAAAAATTATAATCTACACTAATTGGGTACCAATAATCTTGTTGCAAATTAGAAGGAATATTAGGATCATAAGGTGAATCCCCTTGATAACGCTTATAATCAATATCATTCACTCCTGCCCAACTAGTGCTATTGGGAATACCCATCGCTGAAATCAAACGGGCACCGGGAGGAGGTGACCCGGGATAAGATACCGTTACCGTACCGCCCAAAAAATTCAAATTAATGTCTTCCTTAGCCGCCACCGCATAATTCAAAGTCGGACATTGGTAGCGGTAGACGGTCCGGTTGACCGAGGCGTGAGAATTGCCGCTGTTGGCGGAAGAGGCGATAACGCACTGGTACCAGGGATAATATTGCGCTTCCAATAAGTGCGGATCGGCCATGTTATCCGTTTCTTTGGTCCTGATCAAAGTTAAGTAAACTCCAATTGTGCTGTTGTCCAAGGTTCTTCTGATAAAGTTATAATTGCCGTCACCCAAAAAAGGAGGATTCGACCCTGGCGGATAGCCAACCTGGTTTTCCGGTTGTAAATTAAACGGCGTTGTTGGGATCGATCCATCATAATTATTATCTTCCCACCGATAATCATTCTTTAAAATCTTGTCGATCGCGTAAGTTACTCCCCCCTCCGCCGCGTAGAAGGCCTTGGAATAATTGACCCCCTTGGCGGACGAAAGCAGATCGGCGGAAAAAAGGGAGATCAGCGTCACCCCCAGCAGAAGAAAGATGACCATCACAAAAATCGCCGCGATTAAAGAGACCCCCTGTTTTTTCATTCCAACCTCAATTTTACAACCGTCGAAACATTAAAGGCGCGACCGCCTTCTTTGGCATCCAAAATTATCTTTATAAAGCGGTGGGGACCATAAGAACCAAGATCTTTAAAATCCGCCATCATAGTCGAACCGGTAAATTCATGCAAAGAACCATCGTCTGTCATTCCGTAATACTTGAAAGCAAGCCCCGCCGGATTGATCTTTGCCAGGTCAAACTTCAGGTACCAGACCTCACCGTCAGTCTCCTCGATGTTAAACCGGTTACTCTCCTTATAGGTTGCCGAATAGTCCGGATCGTTGAAAGCGTTGCGGTCATAAAAGATCAACTGGTCGGGCCTCATGGGATCAAGCCTAAAACCAACCGTGTTTAAGGCCGGATCGGAGACTTCAAATTTTATGTCGACATCGCTTATGGCCTTGATGTCCTGAATGCTTTTTATTTTTCGGAGTTCCGACACAATTTTTTTCATCGTCACATTCGCTTCGTTCTGCGCCGCGTTGGCATCTTTATAGTAGACCCAGATATCCATTCCCTTCATGATAAAGAGCGAAACAACACTCCCCAAAGCGGCGATCATCAAAACCGTGATGATTATTTCAATCAGCGTATATCCGCGCTTCTTCATGGCTTAAACCTCGCCGGCAGGATCGTCGAAAGGGCTTTGCCGTATAAAATATTGCCGAATGAATTTTTCTTTGCCACCTCAACCGTCAGTTTTCTCATGTCCATCACGGTTGGAGGAGGAGTATCCGAAAGCGCTTTTACCGTGATCGGCTCGCTGTTCTTGTTGATATATTCCATTGTTATTTTGTAAAAATACTCGGCAAACCTCCCCGGATAATTGAGCAGGTCGGTCGCGGGAAGAGGGATATCGGGATCGGAACCATCGTTGTCAAAACAGGTCCAATCGACAACAACAGTCCCGTCATAAGGATCGCGGTTTTTGTACCTTTCCTGCGCCTCTTCCATCTTCCCCTCTGCCAGCCATTTGACGGTCAGGTAGGTCTGGGTGTCGACGGAAGAGGTGGCGACCTGGGAAAAGACCGAGATCAAAGCGTAAAAAGCGATCGAAATTATGACCACGCTTATGATCAATTCAACCAGAGTTACGCCAAACCTCTTATTCAATCTTAACCTCCCCCGAATTGGGATAAACCACCACCGTCTTTTGCTTTGATCCTCTGAAAAAAGTTATCCTAACATAATCTTTAAACAGATCCTGCATGCCAAAGCCGCTGTAGGGCTTCCCGTCAAAAGAGAAAACAATCTCGCCAACCGGATCGGTCCCTTCGGAGCGGTAAACGGTTCCGTCAAGATCCGCCCCGTATTGCTCCTCCAAAATCACCGGCCTTATCCTAGCCGGATCCTCATAATCCTTTGTTCCCGTGTCGTCCCTGTAGCGTGGCTGATAGGCAAAAAAAGGCGGATCGGCCGGATTATTTTTTAAAAAAGTTATTCCGTGCGGCATGCTCATGTTGACCGCCAACGAGCGCATATAGCGCAGGTCGGAGGCCATCCTTTTTGAAGCGTTGTCCAAGACAAAATCGGTTGAGCCGGTATAGCGGATAAAGAAAACCGCCGACAAAACGGCTACCAGCACTATTACCATCGTAAGTTCGATCAAAGTAAATCCTCTGCGGAATTTTTTTTGCATTGGCATAATTGTAAGACGGTTACATTATATTGTCAAACGGTTTTTTGGTTAAAAGTTTTGCCACTTGGTGATAACGATGTCGCCGTTGCTTCCCATGTAGGCGGTCTGCGTGACGCGGGGATCGTAGGTCAAATTAAAGCCGGAGCCGTTAACAATGCTGATCCGCCCTCCGCAGACGATCGCGCCTACAATCGTGACATTGTCGATCACGTTGAAGGTGATATTCCCCGAAGAATAAATTAGGCCGTTTATGTAGCTGTCCTGCAAATGTGTTCCTGTTATTTCTCCCGTCACCATAATATCGGCAACCAGCGCCGGATAATAGGCCTCGGAACTTATAAAAAGGTTGTCGGCCTGGTTCATGTTGATCTTGCCGCGGCAAATTAAAGAACCGTTAATCGTAACATTGTCCCGGATTCGGACATTGCCGTCGACATAATTTACTCCGCTTAATGTAACTCCGCTCAAATCCAGGTCTCCGGCATAGTAATGCCCCTGGCTTTGCGCTATTCCCTTATATTGAGTCCAGTCAACCGACGGCAAAGAGACGCTTTCGTAAGAAGAGATGGAATAACTGCCGGACAGCTCAGAAACAACATCCTGCCCGGACATCAAGCCTCCTCCGGTAACGGTTCCGGTGGCGTGGTTCAGATTAATCCTATCCACGGAATACATGGCATTAATCAAAGCGGCTTCAACCTGCCGCTCCAGTTCGATACGCACCCGCCTTTGGATCCCGGACAAAAAATTCCCGCGGTTCATGTAGCCGGTCGCTTCAATCGTGCAGGAGGAGGGATCGTTGCTGTAAATTATCGAATCAAAGACCCCCTCCCCCAGCGCCGTGTTGGAATGGCTCTGGCCGTTGTTGTCAAGCCAGTTTAAATCGGAGAGCAGGTCGTTGGCCAAAACGTATTCCGCCCCCCCCTCGGCTATATGCAAGGCCTTCAGGCCGTTTAAAACCAAAATGTTTGAAACCGACTCCGACGCGATAAAAGCGGCAACGGTGATCCCCAAAGCAGCAAAGACCACGATGACGTAAATTGTGACAATTAGCGCATAACCTTTTTTTCTCATTTACGGAGCCCTCAATCTGCAAGCGCTTTGCAGTTCAAAATGTTCTCCGCCTTTGGACAATTTGAGTGCGATCCGAATCGAACGCAATTCGGCGGCGGTAGCGGCAGAATTTCCGGCGGCATTCCGGTAGGTAAAACTCAAGCCGTCGGAAGTCAAATTGTCGCTTAGCGAATAGCCGTCCAAATCAAGGTAGTAATAGGTTCCGCCGTTCCCAAGCCGGATCGTGTGGGAAACCCCGGAATGGTCATAAAAGGAAAAGGCCGAAGAGTTCATGGTTGTGACTTCAAGTGTTGAGGGTATCCCGCGGACCTGGTCAAGCATCCTGCTCATCGCGATTCTCGATTCGATCTGAAGAATATTCCGCTCCCTTAATAACTGCCACGCCTCTATCCCTTTGACGATAAAGACGCTCAAGCCGTAGACCACCAGGGCCAAAACCGCAAGGCCGATCACCGTTTCAACCAAAGTAAAGCCCTTCTTCACGGGTTATACCTCACCTTGAGGGTGACAAGCTTAATCGGAACGGACAGCGCTTCTCCGGTCACGATCACTTCAATCCTCTTATAATTGGTCGGTTGAACCGCCGCCGGCTGATTTAAATCGGAGAGGTCAACGCATACCACATTGACCCGATTGTAAAAATCGGAAAACTCGCCGCCAAAGCCGGTGGCCTCCCTGCTTATCAAGTCCGTGTTCCAATCTTTTCCTTCGGCGGTAAATTCTTCCATCGCCTGTTCCGCCAAAAATTCGGCGGTCAAAAGCTGCTGGCTCCCCACGTTCTTAAACGTAGTGTCGCCAAAAACGCTGATCAAGGTATAAAAAGCGATCGAGATGATCCCGATGCTTATGATTATCTCAACAAGGGTAAATCCCCTTTTTTGTCCCTTCAATTGATTGACACCTTTCCGCTGCGGGGCGCGACATAAACCGATCGGCCGGAGCCGTTGCTGTGGGAAATTTGGATATCGGAGCGGCTCAAAAATTCTCCGCCCAGGTTGTTGGAGGGGACCCCGTCGGCGCTGAAAATTATGTAGTCGTAAAGGATCGATGAATTGCACAGCACGGAAGAAAGTGTGACCCCGGAATACGTCTCTCCAAGATTGACGCTGAAATTCGCTCCCATTTTGACAGGGTCGGTAACCGCCTCTTCGGAAGCGTAGGATGGATCATAGTGAAAAAGATAATAGGAGTTTTGGCCGGCGTTAAACCTTATGCCGTACCAGTCGCGATGGGAAACCGCCAGGTTCTGGGCGTAGCGGATGTCGGAAGCGATTTTTTGCGAAGCCGCGTCAAGCATGTGCGTCCCCGAACCGCGGAAAACAATGTTAACGGTTATCGCGACAATTGCCAGCAGGGCAATGACCATCGCCAGTTCAATTATGGTAAATCCTTTTCGCACCGAAGCTATTCTAGTTTTTATAAGATGATTTGTCAACGAGATAGCGCCAGCAGACCGCAAGAGTTTGCAGGCCGTAGATGGTGCTGTTTACAAAATTGACCGAAGAGGCCTCGGAAAAATAGCGGCAGGGGATCGCGATCTCCCCCACTCTGAAAATAAATCTATTTTCTCCTTACTCCTCTCTACTAACTACTTACCATACAATATGGAAACTTTTTTCGTCCAATGAGCCATTTCGCATAGAAAGGAGTAAGTGGAAAGGAGAAAGTAGAGAGGAGGCTAATCCGGCAGAGAACGAATTAATCCGGCCAGCATTTTTGCGATTTCCTCTCCTTGATCATATAAGAACTTGAACTCTTCCGGATTAATCTTTTTTCTTCGCAACAGTATTTCTAAAACGGGGATACACTCATGCAACGATCCCCGACTTGTATAATAAAACTGCTTTCTCTCTTTCGTATGGATTCTTCCGTTTGCTTCGGCAATATTTAACGGAATTGAAATCGCGGCTCGACGAAGTTGGTCGGCCAACTTATTAAATCCGCTCCCCCGCATATTTTCACAAACCGAAAAAATCCTGTCGACAAAATTGACTGACTTTTGATAAGCTTCCAGTTTTTCGAATAAGAAGGCCATATAAACCATCCCAGCAATTTTGCCGCCTGCCGGACAGGCAGGCCAGAACCAGAATAAGAAAGGATGGCTCCTCTGGCCCCGATTTTATCGGGATAAAAAGATTTTGACGACAAAAACTATTGATTTGATTTCCGTTAATCCAAATCTTTTTATGTTCCGACTTTAAGTCGGAACGACAGAGGAGAGATCCTTTGCATTATCTAGTTTTTATAGCGGGCTTTGTCAACGAGGTAATGCCAGCAGACCGAAAGAGTTTGCAGGCCGTAAATGGTGCTGTTCACAAAATTGACCGAAGAGGCCTCTGAAAAATAGCGGCAGGGAATCGCGATCTCCCCCACCCTGAACTTGTTCGCCGCCGCCTCCGCCAGAAATTCGGTGTCGAAAACAAAATTGTCGGAGTTTTTTTGGTACGGGACCGTCTCCAAAACTTTGCGGCTGTAGGCGCGCATGCCGGTATGATATTCGGACAATTTTAATCCCAGGGTTAAATTTTCACACAAAGTCAAAAAGCGGTTGGAGATAAATTTATAAATCGGCATCCCGCCGGCCAGAGTTCCTCTTTTTCCTCCCAATATCCGGGATCCAAGCATGACATCTTTTTCTCCTTTGATAATTGGAGCAATCAGTTGGGGGATCTTGGTCGCGTCGTACTGCCAGTCGGGATGGATCATCACGATTATATCCGCCCCCTCTTTCAACGCCGCGTCGTAGAGCATCTTCTGGTTGCCGCCATAGCCAAGGTTGAGCGGAGTTTTCAGGACTTTGATCCCAAGTGACCGGGCAATTTCGATCGTATTGTCGTGGGAGCAGTCGTCGCCCAAAATAATCTCGGAGACGATATCTTTGGGAATATCTTCGTAGGTCCTCCGCAACGTTTTTGCCGCGTTATAGGCGGGCATGATGACTATGGTTTTGGGCATAAAGCTTAAGTATAGTTAAGGATTACTTTTTTGTCAACTTACCCTTGACATTCGCCATCTTGCACAGTATAGTAAGTATACTGTGCAAAAAAGAGATATTTTGCACAGTATGGTATAAAATCATGCTAAAAAATGCTGTTTTAAAGCAAAAAGAAGAAAAAAAGAGGCTTTTGTCGTTATCTTATGTGGAACGAACAAAAATGAAAGAAGCCATGAAATGGCTTGATTCGGATCTGATCAAAGTCGTTTTAGGTCCGCGCCGGGCCGGAAAATCGATCTTTTCGTTGATGCTTTTACGTAATCGGGAATTCGCCTATTTTAATTTTGACGACGAATCCGTTCCGGAAGAAAATTTTGACTGCGACCTGCTATTGCAAGAATTACACGCCGCTTATGGTAAGACCAAATACATCTTGTTTGACGAAATACAAAACCTACCCAGGTGGGAACTGTTTGTCAACCGCCTGCATCGAGAAGGATACAATCTGGTTTTAACCGGATCAAATGCTAATTTATTAAGCAAAGAATTGTCTACCGCTCTCACCGGACGGCATATCCCGATAGAAATTTTGCCTTTTGACTTCAAAGAGTTTCTGCGAGCCAGGCAGTATGAAATAACACCGGATCAGGCAGTTATCCCGGAAAAAAAAGGCCGGCTTTTGAATTTACTGGAACAATACATGAAAAGCGGCGGTTATCCGGAAATAGTCGTTAAAAACCTTGATCCTAAAGAATATCTTTCCGTTCTTTTTGATTCTCTACTTTTTAAAGATGTCGTCAAAAGGCACAAAATAAGGTTTTCCGGCCAAATAGACGATCTGGGCTCATACTTGATCAACAATGTATCCTGCCGGTACAGCTTAAGAAAATTAGCCTCCGTTCTGGGCTTTAAAAGCGGCGTCACCCTGGAAAAATATGTGCGCTACCTGATTGAGGCCTATATAATATTTTCACTTAGCCGCTATTCGCACAAGGCGGGGGAACGGCTAATATCCCCGAAGAAAACTTATGTGGTTGACAACGGCTTGATCGGCGCCAAAGCGATTCAACATTCTCCGGACAACGGTAAACTGCTGGAAAACATGCTGTTTATTGAACTGGTTAAAAAGGGCTTTGAGCCCAATCGGGAACTGTTCTATTACAAAACCAGAAACAACCGCGAGATAGATTTTGTGACAAAGAAAGGGACGGAGATAATCGAATTAATCCAAATCGCGTATGAATCAAAAAACCCCGACACGGAACAACGGGAGATAAAGGCGCTCCTTGAAGCTAATCAAGAACTAAAGGCCGGCAAACTGACCGTTATTACGTGGGACGAAAAAAAAGAGCTAACCAAAGAAGGCTTAACTATTAATTTTGTCCCTGTTTGGGAGAGGATGATGGCATGATGACTATGGTTTTGGGCATGGGTCCTTCTTTATTTTCGGCAAAGACAAAATAAAGCGCAAATGTTCCATCACAACCTTAAAAACCTTGATTTTGGAACGGCCGTATTTTCGAACCGATAAAACGGCCGGATATTCCACAATATTCAAACCAAGATAAATTGACCGCACCATAACCTCGGTTACAGCGATAAATCCGTTATTTTCAAATTTTAATTTATTGGCGGCTTCTCTTTTATAAATCCGCATAAAGCTGGTATAAGTATAAATCCGGTCGGATACCAATCTGCGGTATAGCCAGGAAGCCCCCTTACTGAAAACCAGTCGCCACACCGGCACTCCCTCCACTCCACCCTTTGGATGATATGGCGAAGCTGAAACAACATCAATTTTATCGTCTTTTGAAATTATCTCCAACATGGCGCAAATTTCTTCCGGCGCAAAAGTGCAGTCTGAATCTAGGAATACAATATAATCGCCGGAAAAAGCATCAAATCCGGAACGCATCGCCGCACCAATCCCCAGATTTTTAGGGTGTCGAATTATTTTGGCCTGCGAAAAAAACTGCTTCAATAAATCAAAAGTAGAATCAGTGCTTCCATCATCGATCAAGATCAACTCAACCTCATAATTTTCTTCGAGTTGCTTAATAACCGGTGAGATTCGAGAATGAAGAATTGAAATCCCCTGTTCTTCATCTAAAAAAGGGATAGAAATAGACAGTTCTTTTCGCATATAACAACTTTGTTCTTATTCTAACATAATTTCATGTTAAGATTAATCAATGGATTACTACCAAACAAACTACAGGGATTATTTGGCACAAAATCCGGATAAAAAAATCCAATTTTACCTCAACAAGATAAAAAAATACGCCGGCAACATGCGTTCTATTTTTGAAATCGGCTTTGGAAAGGGGCTTTTTCTAAAAAAGGCGTCAGAAGCGGGCCTCGCGGTTTCCGGTTGTGAAATTAACCAGGAAGCGACCAAAGAAACAAAAAACTTATTGCCCAAAGCCAAGCTTTATTGCGGTGAGTTTGACCAAAATCTTTCCGACTTAGAAATTATAACCGCCTTTGACGTGGTTGAACATATAAAAGAAGTGGAAAAGCTGTTCGATCTAGTTTTTAAGAAATTAAAACCGGGAGGACTCTTTGTTTTTGTCTGCCCGGTCTACGACGGACCGCTTGGCGCGCTGGTAAACTTGCTGGATAAAGATTTAACCCATCTCCACAAAAAATCCCGTTTTTTTTGGATCAAAACGGCAGAGGAGAACGGATTCAAAATCCTTGAGTGGCAGGGCATTTTAAGATACCTGCTTCCCAATAAGTACTATATTCATCAAGAAATGCGAGGGCTACTAAAGTTTATTTCACCGGCGATGTTGGTCGTTTGTTCTAAGCCATATGATAGAATTAGCATGCCGTGAAAAACAATAAATTTATCCCAACCACGCTAAATACCATTATGGTTCTAGTCCCCATAATAATTTTAATTTATTTTATATTTCGTTATTATGTTGATGCCCCATTTTTGGATCAATGGTCATTAGTCCCTTTGTTGGAAAAATACTGCCGGAATAATTTGTCCATTAATGATCTATGGGCTCAACACAATGAACACAGAATTTTCTTTCCTCAATTAGTCATGCTTTTAATGGCGGGAGCAACCGGCTGGAATATAGGTTTTGAGGTTGGCATTAATATTCTTTTGGCAGTTTGTCTGCTAATTGTTATTGCTCTTCAAACCCATAAGATTAAAGATGGTCATTGGCTTCTTCCCGCAATCTCCATTTTGATTTTTTCACTGGTGCAATGGGAAAATTGGCTATGGGGATGGCAGTTACAAATCTTCCTTAACGTTTTAGCCGTAACTGCCGGATTATTCCTTCTTTCCAATGACCCGCCAAAACGGCGCAATTTTATTGGGGCACTTCTCCTTGGTATTGTAGCGTCTTATTCATTCGCCAACGGCATCTTATACTGGCCAATCGGGTTTGCTATCTTGTTGGCTGGCAACTATAAAAAATATAATTATGTAATACTTTGGGGAATTGCCGGAATAATGTCAATTGTGCTATATTTTTACGGTTATCACTCCATCTCCTCCCACCCTTCTATGCTTGTATTGTTTCGATCTCCCATTGAATATCTCAAATATTTCTTTGCCTATCTGGGAGGAGCACTTGGTAAACCCAATGCTATCTTAATCGGAATGGGAGGTTTATTTATTTGGTCAATCTGTATAGTATTCTTAAAACTGAATCAAAAATTTGAGAAAAAAACACTTCTTCCTTTTATTGCCTTGGGACTTTATCCCATCGGAAGCGCCCTGCTGACCGGAATAGGAAGAACCGGCTTTGGCTACAATCAAGCCTTGGCCTCCCGCTATACCACAATTTCCAATCTCTTTTGGATTTCTATTTTATTCTTCTTGTTTATAATAATAAAATCAGGAAAAACAAAGTATCAAACATATATCTCTTTATTCGTGTTCTCTATCATCCTTACCCTAAATCTACAGGCTTCTTTTCATTATGCAGGAATGTTTAAAGTGTGGAAGGAATGGTTCGAACCGGCTAAGAAAGAACTGGTTTCCTTAAAAAATCAAGGATTTTTAAATAGACTTTGCCCCTATGAACCCAACCTAATAACCGAGAGAGCCCCTATTCTTAAAAAATATAAGCTGTCTGTATTCAGAATTGGCAGGTAAGAATTAATATATGCATAAAAAAACAATACTTCTTAAAATTCTGCTAATAATATCAATCTCCCTCTTCACAATAAGCCTGTTTAAAAATATTTCATTCCCCCTCTTGTGGAATGATGAATCAGAAACCGCCATGATGGCCAAACACGTTCTAGCTTTCGGTTATCCAAAAATTCATGATGGTAAAAATATGGTTTATCACTTCACCAATGCCGTTGGAATGAACAAAAAATATGACGCCAATCTTAATTGCACCTGGACATCCTACTATTTCGCCGCGATCGGAGAATCCCTTGCGCGCGGGACCGACAATCTCTACGCAAAAACCGCGCTCCTAAGAATTCCCTTTGCCCTGCTGGGACTGCTTGGCGTTTTAATCTTTGCGCTGGGTTCAATCAATGTGTTCGAGGACAACAATAAAAAACTGTTGTTTTTAAACTTGTTCTTTCTTTTTGAGTTCTTTTCTGTCCCTCTGCTCCTGCATCTAAAAGAGGCAAGATATTACAGCGTTATTGTTTTTCTGGTTGCGTTTTTGTTTTTTGTGTATTTTAAATATATCATCTTCAAAAAAATATCTTTTATTTCATACTTCCTAAGTACGATTGTATTATTGTTTTTTTTGTTTAATACATTTTATCCGGCCTTTTTTATTTTTATCGCCACCGCCTGCGCTCATCAGTTCTTTTTATTCGCGGCAGAAGCATTAAAGGCAAAAAACACAATTAGGCCCTTGTTCTTCGGCTTTGCCAAAAAACTGTCCCCTCTTATTGCCTCATTGCTACTGATGATTCCCTTTATGGTTTTCTTTAGGATATTTGAAATATCTCGTTCTTATCACACGCATAAAACCATCGACTTGGCCTCATACTTTAACAACCTTCACAATATTTGGAAGTTTTTTGAAAATTATGATTTCATTTATTTGGCCTTGAGCATGAAAATAATTTTATTGTTTTTTCTGGCTTATTTTATTAAAAACAAAATTACTTTTCCAATCAATCAAAAACTACAAATCTCTAATTTTCTGACACTGTTTTTGTTTGTTTACATGGTTATCGTTGCTAGGATGCCTTATTTTTTTCAGCGTTATTTTATTGTTCTACAGCCGATCCTTATCATAATATTGTTGCTTGACGGGTTTTCGATATTTGAATATTTAAAGCACTACAACCAAAAAGAGCCGACCAATAAAATAAAAAGAATTGTTCCGCTATCGATTATTGCTATCTTTGCTTTCGGAACAATTAATCTAATTCCTGTCCTCAACAATCATTTATATGAATTGTTTCATCAATACAAGGGGCCTCTTGATTTTGTCATCCCACATATAAAGGAAAATTACACAAACCCGGAGAACCTTATAATCGCCACCAATTACGAGGAAACTTCTTACATGTATTACCTGGGAAGCAAAACAATAATAGGATTCGTATATAATAATTTGGAAGAGGACCTAAAAGAAGAACCGGACATTATAATTCCCAGAAAAGCATGGGGAAACAACCAAATGCTTAAAATGTTTTTCAAAAAAAATCGATACAATAAAAAAACTTTCCCTGTTTTTGATTATTTATTCAACAATATCCCCGAAATGTCTTACCATTTGTTCGAAACAGAATTTGCCCAAAATGACAATGAAGGCCTAGCTGTTTATACAAAGAAAAACTCAAAATAGTTTCCTTCTAAAAAGATATCCGATTAAACATATGGAAGTAAGCAGGCTTACATAAAAACCAATTTTAAAAGAAAGCGGCTCATAAGAAAAAGCAACTGTGTATTTCCCTTTTTTTAAAGGCACTGCCCTAAACATATAATCGGCCTTATAGATTTTTTCTTCTTTTCCATTTACATAGACTTTCCAGCCGGGATAAAATCGATCAGTCAGCAACAAAATCCCCGGCTGTTTAAGCGAAACGGCGATTTTAACCTCCCCCGCGGAATATTTTTCAAGCTTGACATCATAAGACGCCTGGTTGATTTTATTTTTAGAAAAATCAAATCCTGGAATTTTCTCCTCCAGCACAACCTCCCTTCTTCCAAAATATCGGGGGGATGAAATATATTTCAAAACATTCTCTTCTTTTTTAATAATCTTACACCGTGGCAAGGCCATCACTCTTGGAAAATAATTGCTGTTTTCAAACAAAAAGATATCCTTCCCTCTTAATTTCATCTTGTCTCTAAAAATAAGCTTATATCCCCTAATATTAAACCCCTGATCCGTTAATAAATATTTAAAATTCAAAAGATTAAGCAGATCTATATCGGCAAATTGATCCTTTTTAGGATTCAAGCGGTTAATGGCTTCTTGCATATCAATAATATAGGGATCAGTAATAGATTCATAGCCATCCAATAAAGAAACCTTATAAAGCATGTTCTGATTCTCTGTTAATATATTGCGTAAATCAACGACTCCTTCCTTAAAGTCTATAATTTCGTTATATGTCCAAAATATTTTCGCCCTCCTTAATTTGGGAGAAACCCCCACCCGAAACAAGTCCTTATCTTTTTTTACAATCTCCATTACCGGAGCTTTTAGGTAATAATATTTGTCTTTAATGGAAAAATTTGATTTGTAATTAGCTGAAAATACATCGACTACCAATAAAAACATTATGGTAATCTTTAAAATTGTGATTTTTCCTGTTTGAGCCGAAAACCTTATTAGCATCCAAACCAAAGTCAAAAGCAAACACTGAAAACCAAAATTAATTATATTTCTCTGATAAACAAAATCAACATTAATCGAATTAATTTGAGCGAGTTCCTCAAAGAGCAATCTCCTAGTAATAAATTCAGCTATGTTTTGCTGTGAAAATAAAATAATAAAAAGAACAAAAAGAAGGACAATCACCACGAAAAAAAACTTTAAAAAATTATTGAGAAACCTTGATCCATTCTTTTTTATTTCATCGCATAATCCGTCAAACCCAAACCCTGCCAATAAGGAGATCAGGAAAGTACTGATTAATATAAACTTCTGCGGATAGCGTATAAAGCCGAAAAATGGGACAAACTTATAAAAAAACCAAAAAAATGGAGTTCTTGAACCAAAAGCCAGTAGAAAACTGACAATTAAAGCAATAAAAAGAAATCTTTTGTTTTTAACAAAAATAAATGAACAAATCATCAATATAATTGGAACAATCCCAAGATAAAAAGATTTAGCCCACTCAAGAGTAGAAAAAGAAAAAATGTCCAAATGAAATAAATATGGCACCAAAAAAGATAAAAGCTTGTGTGGACCAAGAGACCAAGCAGTCGCCTCTTCAAAAGAGACCCCCCTACTGCGGACAGAATTAAAAATAAATTCTAAAAAAGGGCAAAGCTGAACCGAAGCTAAAAAGACAAATATAATTCCCGCAGAAGATAAAATTAAAAAATTACGTAAAAAGTCCGGTTTCTTCCTGACAAACCCATCGTAACATATATAAAAAAAAACAAATAAAACCGTGGCAAGCAAAACAGTAGGCTCTCCCCCTAGAAACATCAATGTCAAGAAAAAGGCAGAAAAAATTGTATTTCTGGAACAGTTGAAAAAATCTTTTAATAAAAAGGCCCTGCGGATAAATATAATTAATAATGGCAACCATGCCGCGGGCGCCAGGGTTGTGGGCATGTGTAAGACAGAAAGTAAAAACCCGGAAAAGGCAAAAACAAAACCAGAAATTAAAGAGGCCCATCGGCTCATCTTAAACTCACGGCATAATAAATAAGTAAAAAGAAAAGCAAGCGGATAATGAATTATTATTGAAAGGTTAAAAGCAAAATCGAATGGTAGAAAATAAAACAAGACCGTAATGGGATAAAGCGTCCAGGTTTGGAGCGTCGCAAAGAACGGGTATCCGGCAAATATATAAGGATTCCATAATGGAAAATAGCCGGACTTGACTGATTCCACCAGATAATGACGGTATGGATAAAAATAATAGGTTAAATCGGAAAAGTAAAAAAGATACCCCTGAAAAATTTCCCTAAAAAACCATACAAAAAAAATAAAAAGGATAAAACCAAAAACCAAGAGATCCTTAAATCGATTGTTCATGTTATCATTCTACAGTAAAATCAATCTTAAAAAAAGAGGAAGGCAACTCTTTAATTTCAAGTTGCCTCCCTCTTAAATCGATAAAAAATATTTCTTACCCTAGGAACTACCAACTAGCATCATTCGCCGCCCAAACTCTTCCGCTGGCAGAATTATACACCCATCCGCTCGCGCTAGCAACTGATCCTGAATAAGCAGCAAGAGTATACATAACCACACTCGAATCCGATATTTTATTAATAGGTACCTGCCCATCCTGAAACATATCTGCATAAATACTTGCCGGATAACCAGGTGAAGTCCCTAATGCAATATTGCTTGCATAAGTCACCGCAACCGCACCTCTTATTGCTCCAAGGGCTCCTTTGGTGGCTGAATTCTTCGCCTGATCCTGTAAGTTAACAAACCTCGGCAACACCATCGCCGCCAGAATACCCAAAATAGCAATAACCATCACAAGTTCGATCAATGTAAAACCTTTCTTTCTCATTTGTCACCTCCTTCGTTTGTAAATTCTATATAAACCAATCCAATCTGTCAACCCATATAATCCGCAATGTTGTAATTATATACTGCCAAAAAATCTTGTCAAGGCAATTTTACTACTGCTGATAGACCTTAATCAAATCCCCCTCCTTCGTCCGCCTGCGGCGGACTCCGGCGGGCAAGCACATTGGAGAATCATTGTTGATATACTTTTATCAGATCCCACATTGGCAAAAAGATGCCTAATGCCAAAATAGTGACAAAGACCGCCAGGACGGCGATCATCAGCGGCTCAATTAGGGGGGTCAGGTTCTTGATCATATAATCGGCATCACGGTCAAAATAATCGGCGACTTTGGAGAGCATCCCCTCCAGGTTCCCCGACTTCTCCCCGATTGAAACCATCTGGATCGCCAGCGGCGGAATAATTTTATTATGCTCCCGCATCGGATCGGCCAGCGTCCGCCCCTTCGCCACCTCCTCCCTCATATAACCGATAATGTCGGAGACGACCCGGTTGTCGATCGTGTCTTTGATGATCAAAAGGGCGTCCAGGATCGGAACACCCGCCTTGAGCATCGAAGAAAGCATTCTGGTAAAGCGCGACAGGGTCAGCTTGCGGTTCAATTGCCCGAAAACCGGAAGTTTTAATAAGACCCCATCCCACCACAGTTTCCCCGAAGGGGTTGAGATCAACATCTTAAAAAGATAAACCAAAGCAAAAAGAACCGGGATCACGATATAAAAATATTGGCGGATCACATAGTTGGTCCCAATCAAGATCCTGGTCGGCATCGGAAGCTCCGCCCCGGAAGAAGCGAAGACCGAAGAGAATTTTGGGACGACAAAAGTTATCACAAACAAAAACGCGACAATCAGTGTGACCGCCACCAGCGTCGGATAGCGGGTGGCCGATTTGATCTTTTGGACATTGTCATAATCCCGCTCCAAAAGACCGGCCAGCCGGTCCAAAACATCGCCCAAGATACCCGCCTTCTCCCCCACCCGGATCATCGCCACAAAGGGGAGAGAAAAAACCTTGGGAAACTTTGAAAGCGCCTCCGAAAAAGAGGTCCCCCCTTGGATGTCCCTTTTGATTGAAGCGATAACCGTCTTAAGATACGGGGCAACCATCTGCTCATGCAAGGCATCGAGCGACTCCAAAAGCGGCACCCCCGCCTCCAGGATAGAGGAAAGCTGCCTCACAAAAACCAGCAGGTCTTCGGTCTTCACCTTCTGGAATTTTAAAAGATAATTATCAAGCTTAAGCGAAGCGGCCGACGACTTTTCGGAAATTGAGATCGGGATAAATCCCAGATCGACCAGCCGCCCGGCGACTGCGTTTGAATCCTGCGCCTCCATCGAGCCGCCAACCGTCGTTCCGCTTTTGTCTTTTGCTTTGTACGAATAAAGCGGCATTAGCCCCCCTTATAAACCGGGATGGTAAAACAAAATAAAGAACCCTTGTTTATTTCCGATTCAACCCAAATCTTACCCCCCTGCTCCTCCACCAGATTTTTGGCAATGTAGAGCCCCAACCCGCTCCCCTTTTCCGGCGGCTTGACGTTGCCGGTATTTTTTACCTGTTCATATTTGCCAAAAATCTTTTTTAAGTTCTCCTCTGATATCCCGATCCCGGTATCCTTTACGCAAAATTTTATCATTTTCCTTTCCACAACCGCCGAAATTTCAACGCCCCCCGATACGGTGTATTTGTAAGCGTTGTTTAATAAATTAGCGATAACCTGAGCCAGGCGGTCTTCATCCGCCGCGATTGCCGGAAGGACCGGATCAATATCGGCAGAGAGCGTGAGCCCCTTTTTATCAAAAAGCGGCTTAAAAGAATTTACCAGTCCGGTAATCAGCGGTTGGATCAAAACCTTGCCGATCTCAATCTTCAAGTGGCCGGTCTCCATCTTGACTATGTCCAAAACGTTGTCAACCAGTTTCGCCAGCCGTTTTTCGTTCCGTTCGGCCAGCTCCACGCATTCTTTTTGCTTGGGAGTGAGGTCCCCGATCGCCCCTTCCCTTAACATGCTGATTGTTTCGGCGATTACCGTGAGCGGCGTGCGCAGTTCATGGGAAACGGTGGCGATAAAATCGTATTTAAGGCGGTCGAGCTTCCGGAGCTCGGTGACATTGTTAAAAACCACGACCACCCCCTCTATCTCCCCCGCCGGCAGGCGAAACGGCGCCATTACCGCCCTCAAAAAAATTTCTTCCGCTCCCTCCGGACGCAAAATCAATTCGGTCTCAAAGTTTGATCCCGACTGCACCACCTCGTTGATCTTTGCGGTGATATCCGGATAATTGAACTGTCCTCCTTTTGTTATATTAAAAATCCGCATCGCCTGCGGATTAAAATAAAGGACCCTGCCGTCCTTGTCGAGAACGGCAACGGGATCTCCCAGGTTTTCCAGGATCAGCCCGAAGCGGAGTTTTTCGGATTCAAGCTCTTTTTTTACCGATTCAATATCTTCAAGAACATTCAGAATAGCGCGGTGAGTCGATGAGTCTTCAGTCAAGCTGGGTCACCCTCAAGACCTCATCAAGAGTGGTCTTCCCTTGCATCGTCTTTAGCAGTCCGTCTTCGCGCAGAGTATGCATACCGGCCTTCAACGCGGCCGCTTTGATCACATGCGACGGTGTCTTTTCCAAGACCAGGTCTTTGATCTCGTTATTCAAGACCAGCTGTTCAAAAATCGCCAGCCGGCCGCGATAGCCGCGATCATGGCACTGGCGGCACCCCTTTCCTTTGTAAAGCTCTTTAACATTATTTTTCTTAAAAAACTCATACTGTTCCAGAAGGGCCGGATCGATCGGATAAGCGGTTTTGCAGTTGGGACAAATTGTCCTGACCAGCCGCTGGGCGATCACCGCCGCGGTGGCCGAAGAGACCAAAAAGGGCTCAACTCCCATCTCCACCAAGCGAGTTAAAGCTCCCGCGGCATCGTTGGTATGCAGGGTAGCAAAGACCAAGTGTCCGGTCAGCGCCGCTTCAATCGCGATGCGGGCGGTCTCCAGGTCGCGTATTTCTCCTACTAAGATTATATCCGGATCCTGCCGCAACATTGATCGGAGGGCGGTTGAAAAGAGCAGGCCGGCTTTGACGTTCACCGCCGCCTGGCGGATCCCGGCAAGTTCGTATTCGACCGGATCCTCAATCGTTATAATATTCCGGTCAACCGAGTTAATCGAATTGAGCGTGGCATAAAGAGTGGTGGTTTTTCCGGAACCGGTCGGACCGGTTACCAGGATGATCCCGTAAGGACGCTTGATAATCTCTTGAAAAATCTTCAGGTTCTCGTCTTGAAAACCGAGGTCCTGCAAGCTCAAGATCATCGCCTGCTTGTCCAAAAGGCGCATCACCACCGCCTCCCCGTGCACAGAGGGATAGGTCGAAACACGGACATCAATTTGCCGCCCTTCATAATTAAATTCCATCCTCCCGTCTTGGGGCAGGCGCGATTCGGCGATATCAAGATCCGACAGAATTTTTATGCGGGCCACCATCGGCGCGTGCAGATGGAGCGGAGAAGTTGAAGCTTCGTGCATGATACCGTCTACCCGGTAGCGGACCACCACCGAATCCTCGTGCGGATCGATGTGGACGTCGGAGGCACGCTCCTCCATTGCCTGAACCATGATCAGGCTGACCAGTTTTGAAACGGGAGCGTCTTCGGCCACTTCCAGGATCTCTTTTTTTACCGCGTTTTTCCCCGGCTGGCCGAGCGCCTGGATCACCTCTTCAAGCGCTCCGGAGATTCCATAGTATTGGTTCAAAGCGGCGCTAATGTCGGAAGGAGTGGCCGCCATCACCTCAACCTGCATTCTGGTCCGGGCCCGAAGCTCGTCGGTCGCCTGGATATCGAAAGGATCGATCATCGCAACCGAAAGGGTTTTTCCGGTCTTAAAAAGCGGAACCAGACCGTACTTTTTGGCAATGTTGGCGGGGACCAGTTCGATCACCGAAGGGTCGATCAAATAACTGCTAAGGTCAACCCGCGGGATATCGAGTTCCGATTCGAAAAATTCGAGGAGCTGTTTTTCGTTTAGATATTTTCTTACCAGAATAACGCGAACCAAACTCTTGCCGCTCTCTTTTGACTCTTTGACCAGCTGGGCGATCTTCTCTTCGGTCATCAGCTTAGACTGGAGCAGGGCCTCTTTGATATCCCTTCTTTTCACTTTTTCTTCTTCTCCAGCTTTTGCGCGATCAGCTCCAAAAGCTTGGCGGGATCAAACGGCTTGGTGAGATAGCAATCGGCGCCGACCTCCCCTCCGGTGGTCTTGTCGATATCGGCAGCTTTGGCGGTGAGCATGATAACCGGGATGTCTTTAAACCTCTCGTCGAACTTGATCATCCGGCAGACCTTGAAACCGTCAAGTTTGGGAAGCATCACGTCAAGGAGGATCAGATCCGGATTTTCGGAACGGATCTTTTCAAGGCCGATTAACCCGTCTCCGGCGCTCAACACCCCGTAACCGGCGATCTCCAGCCGCATTTTTAGGGCTTCGACTATGTCCGGTTCGTCGTCAATAATTAAAATCTTTTTGTCTGGCATGCCAAAAAAGATTATATGCTACAATAGAAAAATAATCAACCATGGAAAAAAAAGAAAAAGCGATATTGGTCGGGGTTAAATTTAAAAACGACCTCCTCCCCCTCTCCGAATCATTGGAAGAGCTAAAGCGGCTGGTCTATTCGTCGGGAGCGGAGACGATCGCGGTTTTGACGCAGACCAAAGAGCGCCCCGACAGCAAATACTTCATCGGTTCCGGAAAGCTGAAAGAATTACAGGAACTGCTGCAGGGTGAAAACGCCGACCTGGTAATTTTTGACCATGAGCTCTCCCCTTCCCAGGCCAGGAACCTGGAAGAAGAGCTGCGGATCAAAATTGTCGACCGGACCGAGTTGATTCTTGATATTTTCGCGCAGCACGCTCATACCGCCGAGGGGCGCTTGCAGGTGGAGCTGGCGCAACTGGACTTTATGCAGACCCACCTGGTCGGCCACGGGGTGGCGTTATCACGGCTGGGAGGGGGGATCGGAACAAGAGGCCCGGGGGAAACCAAACTTGAGACCGACCGCCGGATTATCCGGAAACGAATTTCTCTTCTGAAAAAAGAGATCGAGAAACTGGGAAAAAAAAGAGAGGTCCTGCGTACACGAAGAAAGGCCTCGGACTTAAAAGTGGCCGCCTTGGTCGGCTACACCAACTCCGGCAAATCGACTCTTTTAAACACTTTAACCGACGCGAAGGTCTTGACGCAAGATAAGCTCTTCGCGACTCTTGATCCGGTCACCCGGAGATTTTATCTTGACGGAAAAACGATCCTCATCACCGACACGGTCGGCTTTATCCAAAAGCTCCCCCACCAATTGGTTGACGCTTTCAAGTCAACGCTAGAAGAGACGATCGAGGCGGACCTGCTCCTGAATGTGGTTGATGTCTCTTCATCTTATGCCGAGCACCAGATTGAGGCGGTCAACCGGATTCTCTCCGAATTAAATGTGGTCGCGACCCCGATGGTTTATGTTTTTAATAAAATCGATAAGGAATCGGACGAGTGCAAACTGCGGGAACTGGCGGCAAAATACAAGCCGGCGGTCTTTATTTCGGCTTTGAACGGAAAAGGATTGGATGATTTGCTAAAGATTGCGTCCAACCGCCTGGGCCACTGATTTTAAGCGTTTGATAAGCCGCGCGAAAGTTTCGGGGCGCAGCGATTGTCCCCCGTCCGAGAAAGCTTCTTCAGGATGCTGGTGTACCTCAATTATTAACCCGTCCGCCCCGGCGGCAACCGAAGCCAAAGACATCGCCTCGACCAGGTCCCATTTCCCGGTCCCATGGGACGGGTCAACCACCACCGGCAGGTGGCTCAATTTTTTTATGACCGGCACCGCGTTTAGATCAAGCGTGTTGCGGGTGTAGGTTTCAAAGGTGCGGATCCCGCGTTCGCATAAAATGACATTGTGGTTCCCGCCTGACAAGATATATTCGGCCGACATCAGCAGTTCTTCAATTGTGGTGGCGGCTCCCCTCTTTAAAAGAACCGGGGTCTTAACTTTGCCGACCTCTTTTAATAAGGAAAAATTCTGGATGTTGCGCGCCCCGATCTGGATGACGTCGGCGTATTCCACAACATGCTTCAAATCCCTCACATCCATCAGCTCGGTTACAACCGGCAGTCCGGCCTTTTTCCCCGCTTCGGCCAGATATTTTAATCCGGCAACTCCCAACCCCTGGAAACTATAGGGAGAGGTGCGCGGTTTGAAAGCCCCGCCCCTCAAAGCGGTTGCCCCCGCCGCCTTTACCTCTTTGGCAATCTCAATGATTTCATCGCGCCCTTCCACCGCGCAAGGCCCGGCGATGACGCAAACCGGTGATTTTCCGCCGATTGAAACATTTTTATTTAATTTTATGACCGAATCTTCTTTGCGGAATTCGCGGCTGACCAGCTTAAACGGCTTGCGGATCGGGATAATTTCGGAGACGCCGGGCAAAACTGAAAAAGCTTCGATTTCAATCGCGCTCTTGTCGCCGATCGCCCCGATCACCGTCCGCTCCGTCCCGCGGGAAAAATGGACCCCGAAGCCGTGCTTCTTTAATTTTTCGGAGACAAAATTGATCTGCTCTTCGGTCGCCTCCGGCTTCATCACGATGATCATGTTCTTTGCCTCCTCAAAATCTTTGCCCCTTCAAGATAGACATGTTTCATCTTCATCTGCGGCATGTGAGTGTTGACATGCAACAGGACCCGGACGCATTTTTCCAAGCTTTTGGGGACCGGTATTTCCCTGGTGCAGAGGAGTGCGGTATCTTTCCACCCGATGATGCGGGCCGCCTCCGCCGGAAAAGCGGCGTTCAAATCGTCGGTAACGGAGAAAAAAACCGAAGCGACCTCGTCGGCCCTTATTTTATTCTGTTCCGCGATCTCCGACAAAAGGCGCTTGACCGCGTCGATAATTTCTTCTTTTGTATTGCTCCTGACCGTGATGGCCCCTCTGATTCCTCTTAACATATATTAAATTATATCATACTCTTTTTTAAAAGCGGATAAAAAACCGGAAAGAAAGTCCTCCCGGTCTATTTCTCTTCCCGATTCAATCAATAGCGAAGTTGCCTTCCCTTCCAATTCTTTTGGAAATGACCTAATATTGGTGTTGACCCCGATCCCGATAATCAACCGTTTGCCGCTCTTTTCGGTCAAGATCCCGCACACTTTTTTTCCTGCGATTAAAATGTCGTTTGGCAATTTAATTTCGGAATTGGGAATCAGTGAAGCCAAAACTTTCGCGGTAAGCAGGGTTAAAGGAAGAAGGTCCGTTATATCTTTTTTTGGCATCAAGACAATCGAGAAATAAAGGCCCCCTTTCGGAGAATACCAGGCGCTCCCCGGCTTCCCCCTCCCTTTGGTCTGTTCCTCCGCCACAATAACGGTCCATTCCTCGTTTACAAGGCGCGCTTCGTCGGACGTTGACGTGGTTTGCGGAAAACGAATTAAGGAAAAACTCGAATCTTTATCTCGAATTTTTAGTCCCAAATTAACTCTAATCCTCCTACCCGAATATATTTCTCGAACGACCGAATATGTCGCGAATATCCCCTCCCCATCCCCTTTTTGCCTTCAATAATGGGTTCGGGAAATGTATTTGAGTATTCGTGATATCCATATTCGAGACCTCGCTATTCGAATTCGTTCGAGATTAATGATTCGTGATAAAAATTCGGGACTTCTTTCTTCCTCTCATCAAAAGCGGTAGAGCAATCCGGCGGCGGCAAAATCGCTGGTCTGACCAATTACCGGATCCTGTTGCAGTCGGTAGTAGGTGTCAAAATCGGCTTGGGGAGCAATATTGTAAGTTAATCCGACCTGGGCGGTGGCGCGGGACTTGGCCTTATCTTTTCCGTAGCCAAAATCACTCGACATCCGGACATCCCCTTTTCCTTTCAACGACCATTTATCGTTTATGCCCTGGACCAGTTCGCCGCCAAGGTTGACGGTGGCATTTTCAAGGGCACGGTCAAAAAAGTCGAGACCGGCATAATCAAATTGGGAAGCCAGGGCCAGATAGTCGCCGCCGATTTTTGATCCGGAAAGGGTTACTTTGGTTTTGGTGTTGAAAGGATCGTCAAGATAAACTTTTGCTCCCGCCATCATCCCGCTCCTCCCCCCTTTCGCAATTCCGACCTGGGCATCCATTTTTACTTTGGAAGAAATCGGAGCCGAAGCGCTGAAGACACCGCGCAGGTCACGGGTCTTGACCGGCCCGGTCCCGTCGATGTAATAATCGCCCTGCGCGGAAAGGTCGATATTCCGGTCCGGAACGGTATATCCGACCATCCCACGGAATCGGTTGGAAGTAATTTTTCCGGTCAAGCTTTTGGCGGCCGCGAAATAGCCCCCCTTAACCCGTGTCCCAAAAAAACCGGTCTGCAAATCAACTCCGGTGTAGGGGCGTTCATACACGATTCCGGTTTCCGAAGGGAGGAGTCCGGTCCCGTCGGTGTGCTGCTGCGGTCCCGGTCCAATGGTCAATAAAACATCCATCGGATCCCTAAACCCAAGTTCGGACAAGCCGATGTTGGCCGGATTGACCGAAGTTTTCGCCTGGATATCAAGCAGGCGGTTTATGATATCGCTCCCGCCGTTGTAGTAGCCGGCATCCATCGTATCAAGGTTAAATTTGAGGCTGGTCCCCGCCCCCAGATCGTTCATCATGGAAGCGATCACACGATAGCTTGCCACCGGACCGTGGCTGTTCAAATCGTTCACCATCAGATTTCCATAACGCAGAACCGATTCAACCGAACCGGAAACCGGAATTTGGGATGATTTTTTCATCGTCGCAAGTTGTTCCTTGATCGAATCGAGATCGGCTTTGATGTTTTTTTGTTCAACACCGCCGGTCGCTTCGATCAACTTGGTTAAGAATGAGGCGAGCTCATAACGGGAAATTTTTTGTTTGCCGCGAAAAGTTCCGTCCGGAAAACCTTGGGTTATTCCCAATTTGACCAAAGTATAGACCGAGCCGGCCGCCCAGCTTTTGTCCGGAACATCTTTAAATTTTATGGCAGACGCTTCGGTTGTTGCGGCCATTGAAAACCCGGTGGCTAATAACCAATAACCGATCACCAATAACCAAATGCGCATTTTTATCATTACTTCCATAATATATGCCGATTTAAGCCGTTTGTCAAGGTATGCGGAGAATGGTATAATCCCTCTGATATGCAAAAAATTATTCCGCTCATCTGTTCTTTTTTTGTGATCGGTTTGGGGCAAATCGTAAAGGGAGGAAAAGAGAACAGCCATAAAGGACTGCTCCTTATTTTGACCTGTTACTTTGCCATTCCGCTGGGACTTTATTTCATCCTGATGCTGCTGCCGGGGATGTTTTTTCTTTTTTCGCTCGCGATCGGAAGTTCCGTCATCATCGGCCTGTGGCTTTATGGAATAATTGACGCGCTAAAAAAATGAAAAAAAACGCCCTGATAATTATTGCCTTCAAAAATTTCCGCGATGAGGAATATCTGGAACCGAAAGCGGTCCTCGAAGCGGCCGGGATCGAGGTTAAAACCGCTTCGACTCAAGTTGGGACTGCCTCCGGCAAATTGGGGGCAAAGGTCCCGGTTGACCTTGCGATCGAGGATGTCGCCGCGGCCGACTACGACGCGGTGATTTTTGTCGGCGGTCCGGGATGTTACGATTATTACAACAATCCTATCGCGCTAACAATCGCCCAAGCAGCGGTTAAGCATAACAAGATTTTGGCTGCAATTTGTTCTGCGGGCGGGATTCTGGCCCATGCCGGTGTTTTGAAAGGAAAAAAGGCTACCGTATTTCCATCCGAAGCGGAACTCTTAAAATCCAAAGGGGCAATTTATACCGGGGCGAAAGTTGAAATTGACGGGAATATAATTACCGCGGACGGTCCGCAATCGGCGCGAAAATTCGGAGAGGCGGTGGCGGGGTTGATGGGGGGATCGTAATGTTTCAATCGGGGGCATTTGCGGTTTTTGATTGACCGGAAATAATACATAACGCATTATCCCCAGCAATTCTGGCGCCAGAAGCGTTAATTCGCTTGTCGGGAAAATGTTCTGAACGCGCCCTGACAAATTCAGAAAGTTCTTTCGGGTCATCAAGAAATGTCCCTCTTACGTCCAACATGGACAGATTCGGAAACTGGAAGGCAAGGGAAGTAAAAAGAAGGTCGTCTCCAAACGAATGGGCATCCCCTCCTCCGTCCGGCTTATGCCGACATCCTTCTAAGTGCAATCTTTCAACAACCCCCTCAACCGGCACCAGGTCGTTTATTCCCGAACAATCAAATCCGTCCGCCTTAAACCGGATCACCAACCCGCCTCCCTCTGTTGTCTCTACCGGACCGATCTTCCCTCTTAATATCAATTCTATGTATTCCCGCTGGCCCCGCCCAAACTCCGCTTCATAAAAGCAGTAGATAAGACGGGAAATCCCTTCGGATCTTAATATGTCCGTAAACTCCGGAAAGTTCATAAACAGCCTTGCAAGATACTCTCTGGTTTTTATCCTAAGGGAAGCCATCGCGGGCGGGGCGCAAAAATCGATAACCTTTTTTGCGTGGAACAACAATTGGCTCGCCGTATCAAACGCTTTTTCATACCCCGCCTCTCTCCAAAAGCCGCGTTCTTCCAGGTCCAACATCGCCGCATCCAATACCTTTGCCAGCGGAAAATTTTGGATCGTCTCATTTTTATCTCTGCTTTCAAATTCCGGGAGAACAAATCCGCTTGCATCATCAACACTCATTGAAATGGTTAAAAAACTCGCCAATTGGTTTAATTCAAAAGAATATAAGAGTTGATAGGCCGGTACAACAGTTAATGGCGCACATGAGACCCTAAGGGCAACCGGATCATCCATGACTTCGTGGGGAGGAAGAATTCTTTTTCCCCGATAAGGATGATAAGTATAAGCCGGCGGGAGTGATTTACTTAAGGGGTAAGGGCTCATGATTCTCATTTATAAAAGCTCCTCTATCTTTTCCAGTCCTGTTGTGTTTATTTCGTACCGGTTTTTAAGAAATTTCACTTTATTTTTGGCTCCCGTTTTTTCATGCTATAATTCCATCAAATGCAAAACTCTGAATTTGCCAAATTATTCTACGAAATCTCCGAACTCCTTGAGTTAAAAAATGAAAACCCTTTTAAAATCCGTGCGTACCAAAAAGCGGCACGGAATGTCGAAGACCTGTCAAAAAACTTAACCGAAATCTACAAATCGGATGGATTAAAAGGGCTCGAAGAAATTCCCGGGATCGGGAAAAATATCGCCGAACATATCGAAGAGATAATTAAGACCGGGAAATTAAAAAAATACGAATCCTTAAAAAAAGAATTTCCCAGGGGTCTTATCGAACTGACCAATATCCCGGGAATGGGCCCAAAGACCGCGATAAAGCTCCGCAAAGAATTGGGGATCGATTCGGTTAAAAAACTGGAGGCCGCCGCCAAAGCGGGAAAAATAAATAACGCCGCCAATATTCTGCGCGGGATCGATTTAAAAAAGAGGAGTCGCGGGCGTTATCTGATTGACGACGCCGCTTCCCATGCCGAACTGATCGTCAACGAATTAAAAAAAATAAAAGGGATCAAAAAAATCCTCCCCTGCGGATCATTGCGCCGCGGGCAGGAGACGGTCGGCGACCTGGACATCCTAGTCGTCTCCGAAAATCCGGGACCGGTTATGGACGCTTTTACCCGGCTTCCATATGTAAAAAACATTCTGGCAAAAGGCAAAACAAAATCATCGGTGATTTTAAAAAACGGGATGCAGGCGGACTTAAGGGTGGTCCCCGAAAAAAGTTTCGGGGCGGCGGCGCACTACTTTACCGGATGTCGTGCTCACAATATTCATATCCGGCAATTGGCGCAAAAGAAGGGCTGGAAAGTTTCCGAATACGGGATATTTAAAGGCAAAAAACAGATTGGAGGAGAAACCGAGGAAGATCTGTTTGAAAAATTCGGTTTACAATACATCCCGCCGGAACTGCGGGAGATGCGGGGAGAATTCGAGGCGGCGGCAAAAGATCAAATCCCCAAACTGGTTGAATTAAAAGATATCAAGGGCGATCTGCATATGCATACAAAGGCCACCGATGGCGCAAACACCATCGCAGAGATGGCGGAGGCAGCAAAAAAGTTGGGCTATGAATATATTTTGATCACTGACCATACAAAATCGACTCGCGTGGCGCACGGACTAACCGGAAAAGAGATGTTGGGACATTTGGGAAAAATAAAAAGCATCAAAGGGATCAAGGTATTGGCAGGAGTAGAAGTTGATATTTTGAAAGATGGTTCGCTTGATTATCCCGATGAAATCTTAAAACAATTTGACCTGGTCGTCGCTTCGATCCATTCCAATTTCAAGATGCCGAAGGAGCAAATGACCGCAAGGGTAATAAGAGCTTTTCAAAATAAATACGTAAATATCTTCTCCCACCCTACCGGGCGGTTGATTAACGAACGCGAGCCGTATCAAATTGATTTGGAAGAGATCCTAAAGGCGGCAAAGAAATATAATGTGGCGATTGAAGTGAATGCCCATCCAAAAAGACTCGACTTAACTGATATCTGGTGCAAGCGGGCAAAGGAGCTGGGAGTAAAAGTCGTTGTTTCAACCGACGCCCATTCGACCGATCAGCTGCAGCTTATGAAATACGGCATTTTAACCGCCCGCCGCGGCTGGCTTGAGAAAAAAAACGTGTTGAATTGCCTCTCCCATGATAAACTGCTAAAGAGCTTACATGCAAAATAAAATCCAAGTTTTTATCGACGGCGCCGCAAGAGGGAACCCGGGACCAGCCGGGATCGGGATTGCCGTCTTAGACCACGATAAAATCATAAAAGAATTCGCGGATTATATCGGGGAGACAACCAACAATGTCGCCGAATACACCGCGCTTTTAAGAGGACTGGAAGAGACCCTGCTGCTTGGATACAAAGAGGCCGACTTCTTTTCCGATTCGGAACTTCTGGTAAAACAGCTGAAGGGCGAATACCGCGTTAAAGACGAAAAATTAAAGCCGCTCTTTATGAACGCGCAGATGCTGGCCAAAAGATTCAAGCATTTTTCGATCACCCATATTCGGCGGGAGAAGAACAAATTGGCGGACGAATTGGCTAATTTGGGAATTGACAAAAAAACAAAGGCGTAGGCATAGGCGCAGGCGTAGGTAAGGCAAAGGAAAGGAAAACAAAAATTATAATATTTTTTCCTTTCCTTTTTCTTCTTTCCTCTCCTTATCCTTCCTATGCCTATGCCTGCGCCTTCGCCTTAATTTGAGGGGGATCGATCGCGCTCAAAAAGGAAGATAACCCCGCCGATCAAGCCGGTCAAGTAGCGGCCGAAGTGCGAAAGGATCGAGATCGAAAAAGCGACAGCGGGAGAGACCCCGATTTGCCCCAGAAAGAAAATATAGGCCCCGTCCTGCAAACCAAGCCCGCTGATTGAGATCGGCAGGACCGTGATGATAAAAATGATCGGCGTGATCACATAAAAATAGATCGGAGAAACATTGGCCGAAACGGCGACCGAGACCAGATAAAGGCAGTAGCAGGTGATCACGTTGCTCGCGAGCGAAACTAAAATCGCTTTTATAAGCTCCCGCGGATGGCTGCGGTAGAGGTTGAAGCTGAAATAAAAATTCCGGACGATCCTCTCGATCCGCAAAAAAGAGAGGAGCGGAAGGATAAACTTGAATCTCTTCCCCACCCTCATGCTAAAAACAACCAGAAAAAAGAAAATCAGAAAAACAGACAACCAGAGGATAATGCCTTCGGCAATTTTGAGATCAAAATCCCCCTTGAAAAGAAAAATGCTGATGACCGCCAAAAGCGTGATCGAAACCAGGCCGATGATCCGATCCATCAAAACGGTGGTGGTAAACTCAACCGTCTTCCCGTGCTTTTTGGCCAGCTTATAGATTTTGACCGCGTCGCCGCCGACCGCGGACGGAAGGAAGAGGTTGAAAAACAGACCAATCCAGTAAACCGGGACCAGAACCCTAAGCGAAATATCCTTAAAAAATATCTTGAGCAGTATCTCCCACCTGACGACCATGATTAAAGTAGCCGCAAGACCGAGCGCAATGCTGAAGGCCAAAAGCGCCAGATTGGTTTGGGACAAAACTTTTGACAGTGCCGCGAAATCGACCCTGGTTACGGCAAACCAGAGGAAGCCGAGGCTCACTACCAGCTTTAGGATTGTCTTTACTTTTCCCATTAAGTTATTTTACCACAATAGCATGCTATAATAAAATTGAGGCAGGCTGGATGACTACCCCGAGCATAGTCGAGGGGAGGAAAGTCCGGGCTCCACAGAGCGGCGTGGTTGCTAACGGCAACCGAGAGAAATCTTAGGGAAAGTGCAACAGAAAATACACAGCCGAATCCGCCCTAAAGGCGAGATGGCAATGGTGAAAACGGGAGGTAAGAGCTCCCGACGGACTGACCGGAGACGGTCGCGTTGTAAACCCCACGCGGAGCAAGGTCAAATAGGGAGATGGACGGCTCGTCCGCTAGCATCCCGAGTAGACCGCATAGATAGATGGTCATCTTAAATGACAGAACCCGGCTTACAGGCCTGCCTCGCTTTGGCTCGTCAAGGCGGGCCTGCCTTTTGGAACTTGCGACCGGCGACAGTTGTCTAATAAGAAGCAGTTAAAAAAATGAAGACCGGCAAGATAATATTATTAATTGTTTTTTTGTTTTTAGCTTCCTGCGCATCTTTTGGCGCGACCTGGCAGGAAACGCTAACTTTAACCGATAAAAACAACGAACAGATCAAAAGCGCGGTCAAGCAGGCCGAATCGTACGAATGGTCGTACCGCAAATCGTTCTCTAGCTTTTTACCTCAACTTTCCGCTAGCGCCGGGATGACACGGAGCGGAACCTCGGATTCTTATTCCTATGGATTAAGCGCGACTCAAAGTATCTTCAGCGGTTTTGAAAACATCTTCAACATGCAGGCCGCCTACGCCCAATATTGTTATCAGAGAGAATCGGCACAAAATACCCGGGCGACCGCTTATTACAACGTCCGCTCGGCCTTTGTCTCGACCGCGATCGCATCCGAAAACATAAAGATCCAGGAAGCGATCTTAAAAAGGAGAAAAGAAAACTCGCGGCTGATCCAATTGCGCTTTGAAAGCGGCAGGGAAAATCACGGAAATTTATTGCGGACGCAGGCGGATGTCCTGCAGGCGGAATATGATCTCACCGCTGCGAAAAGATCGCTTGAACTCGCCCGTTTGAACCTGTCACAGCTGGTCGGCGAAGAGATAAAAGAAGTTGCCGCTCCGGATAAAGTAATGGAACCGGCGCTTCCTCAAACCGAAACACTCCTGCCGGTCTCTCCTGCCTACCTGATGTCCAAATACCAGCTTGAATCGGCCGAAATCAGCCAACGGGCAACCCTGTCGGAATTTCTGCCGACCCTGTCGCTCTCCGGAAATTATAAAAAATCGGGGAGCAGCTGGCCTCCCGCGAGCAGAAGTGATTCCTGGAGCTTGAACTTTTCTTATTCTTTCTTCCCCGGCGGCAGCAACTTTGCCGACCGGATCATTTACGGGCTGAAACTGGACCAGGCGAAAGAGGATTTCAAGAAGTCCGAAAAGGACCTGCGCTATAATATAGAAGACGCGGCGGTTAATTACAAGAACGCCGCGCAGGCGCTCCTGGTCAAAGCGGCCTACCTCAAGGCGGCCGAAGAGCGGGCCAAAATCGCGCGGACCAAATATGTCGCCGGACTGATGTCATACGAGGACTGGGACCGGATCGAGAACGAGCTGGTCTCTTCTGAAAAAGATAACCTGTCGCAAAAATCAAGGGCACTGCTGGCCGAAGCGGCCTGGTATAAATCATATGGGGGGTGGATAAAATGAAACAAGTATTAAGTATTAAGTACAAAGTATTAACCATTTTGGTTCTATCTACTGTTGCTCTTTCCTGTGCGCCGAAGAAGGGGGAAAAGTATGAAACAGTAAAGATTGAAAGAGGAAGCATCAATTCCGTCATCTCCGCAACCGGGATTGTTGAGCCGCATAACCGCCTAGAGATAAAACCGTCGGTAGCTGGGAGGATCGAAAGCGTCCTGGTTGAAGAAGGGGAAAAAGTTAAAAAAGGGCAGATCCTCGCCTGGATGAGCTCGACCGAACGGGCAACCCTGCTTGACGCCGCCCGCGCCCAGGGAGAAGAAGAGATGAAATATTGGGAGGAGCTTTATCGCCCCACCCCGATCACCGCCCCCTTAAACGGCTTCATCATAAAAAGAGATGCCGAGCCGGGACAATCGGTCACCCAAAACGATGCCTCGCTCACGATGGCCGACCGCCTGATGGTTAAAGCGCAGGTTGACGAGACCGATATCGGCAAGATAAAAATCGGACAGGCCGCGTACGTTATCCTCGATTCTTATCCGGATAAAAAAGTGAGCGCTAAGGTCAACCAGATTGCCTACGAATCAACGCTGGTCAACAACGTCAACCTCTATGAAATCGACGTTTTACCGAAAACAATCCCCCGTTTTTTTCGTTCGGGAATGAGCGCCACCGTTAACTTTGAATTGGAGCGGAAAGAAAACATCCTTATTCTTCCCGGAAAAGCGGTCAGGAAAAGAAACGGCAATGCCTTTGTCTTTACGCGCAAGGATAACGGATCGACCCCTCAACAGCTTGAGGTCTCAACCGGGATCGAAGGACAGGATTTGATTGAAATAATATCCGGGCTCAAAGAAGGAGCTGAAGTTATCATCCCCAACGCCGCGTTATTAAAAACAGTTTCGCAGAACAGCCGGCGGGGTCCAATCCGCAATCCTTTCAGCAAACAAAACTGATGTTTAATTTTTTGTTTTCGACCGTTCTTGATTACTGCCACGAAGCGAAAGTGTCGCTGATCCACAACAAGCTCCGTTCCTTTCTTTCGATCCTGGGAGTTGTGATCGGGGTCGCGGCGGTGGTCGCAATGCTGGCAATTGGAACCGGAGCGCAAAAAAACGTCGAAAAAAGCATGTCGGCCTTAGGAACCAATCTTCTGATGGTGCGCTCCTCTTATTCTTCCAGGGGAATAGCTCTGGGAGCCGATTCGGTCACCCGCTTCACGTTTGAAGACCTTGAATCGCTGCAGAAGATTGAGGGGGCGGCCAGAGTTGTCCCCTATGTCAGCGGAAGGGCACAGGCGGTTTTTCAGGGAAAGAACGTAAATACTACCGTATTGGGAAGCAATACCGATTACCAGATAGCAAGGGATTCCATCCCCAAAGAAGGCCGCTTTTTTACAAAAAAAGAAATGAATTTAAGGTCAAAAGTCGCGGTGCTGGGGGCCACCGTCGCCGAACAGCTTTTTGGAAGAGACGATCCGATTGACAAAAATATCCGGATCAACCGGATCAATTTTACGGTGATCGGCGTCCTGCCGTCAAAGGGGATTTCCGGTTTCAGGAATGTCGACGACCAAATTGTTATCCCGGTAACAACCGCAATGTACCGCCTTTTAGGGACCGACTACATCAGCTACTTTGACGTGCAGGCGGAGAACCCCGAAGCGGTCGATTATCTTTCGGATGAGATTGTCGCGGCAATAGCAAAAACCCACCGTTTGAACGAATCGCAGACCGAACAGGTTGAAGTGAGGAACATGGCCGATATCCAAAAGGCGGCCAGCGAGATGGTGTCGACTTTCGCTTTTCTGCTTGGCGCGATCGCGGCGGTAAGTTTACTGGTCGGGGGGATCGGGATCATGAATATTATGCTGGTGATGGTGATGGAGCGGACCCGGGAGATCGGCTTGAGGAAGGCGCTGGGGGCCAAGAAGCGCGATATCCTTTCGCAATTTTTAATCGAAGCGGTTTTGATCTGTCTTTTGGGGGGAGTGATCGGGATCGCGGTCGGGACTTTTATCTCTTTGCTGATCGGCTTTGTCGCGCAGTGGAATATTTTTATTTCGATTGAATCGATCGTTTTGGCTTTTACCTTTTCAATTTCAATCGGGGTAATCTTTGGCCTCTCCCCCGCCTGGAAAGCGGCCAACCTCCAGCCGATTGAAGCGCTGCGTTATGAATAAAGCCGCTTAAAAATCTCCAGCGCGTCGCGATTGTCCAATTTCTTAAGATCGATCCGCATCAGCATCAGTTCCCTGATGAAATCGTGGAAGAGTTGCTGATCCCTGACCGAAAAATATTTAAAGTCGGAAAGGAGCGCTTTTCTTATCCCCGAAATATCGTCCCAGCGTTCTTTGAGCGCGTCATAAGCGTTGGCCCCTTTTATAACCGTCACCGCGTAGAGAAACAGATCGTAACGCATCCCGTAAATTTTTTCGGGAGGAAGGGAACTTTTATCGAGCGACTGGAAATCGGCGGGGACAACCGCCGCTTCGGAGCTGGTTAGCGCCAATCCAAAATTAAGCTTATAACAGCCGCTGTAGAGCGGCTCGATCAAATCGTCGCGCTCCGGATTCTTTACAAAATCAGAGCAGGCCTTATAGAGAGAGAAACTATTGCTGTATTCTATGCAGTCATCTAACTCTTCCTTCGGAGCGGAGATGATACTGATCAAATCATCAACCAGCCGGCGCTGTTCCATCATCAGATCTCCGGAGGTGTGGACCAGCTCCGGGGAGGGACGAATGCCGTCCGGCGAAAGCTGGATCGGATACTTGCCGAAAGGATTGCTCCCCCAGCGAGCCTGAATTAATTTCCCGTCTTCCCCTTTCACTTTTTCAAAATATTCAAAGGTCCGGTTCTCGGCATCGGACTCAAGATCGTCTTTTATAACCGAGGGGATCCCTTTACCATCAAAGGTCCATCTCCCTTTTTCTTTTTTTAGCAGACCTCCCATCGGAATTACGGTAGTATCACGATAGGCGTTTGAAAGATAGTTTTCCATCTTCTTGTAAACATAGTAGGTCCCGGCAGTGGTGGGATACGACAATTTGTCTTCAAAAATCGGACGCCCCTTGCCGTCTCTCCCCTGCATAACATACATTTTGTTTTGGGGACCCCCTTTAATTTCAATCTTGGCCATGGGGGACCCGTTTAAATAGATAATCCAAAAACCCTGCTTCGGATAAACTTCAGCCTTCAAGGCGCCCGCCCCCCACTTTGTCCGGAGTATCTCAAGATCTTCTTCAAAATTAACCAGGTCGGCCAGGTATGGGATCAAAGCTATCTTCTCTTCATCAATTATCTTGTTGTAATTGTTAACCACCACTCTTGTTTTGAGCGGAAGGAGCCGGTACAACAGATAACTGTTGCGGGGGGAGACGTGCAGACAGCCGTGGCTTTTGTAAAGATCTCCCAGCATTTTGTTTAAAAGGACCCCGTAGTTGTAACGGTTAAGATAATCAACCGAAGAAAAAGAAAAAGCATATGCCTCTTTGGTCAGGTATTCTTTGAGCGCCTCCGCTTCTCTTGACGAATAAGCGGTGCGCTCTTCTTCCGGAGCAAAAAAAGATGAAAAGGACATCTGCAGACTTTTGCGCAGCTCACGTGGAAGTCCGGCTTCCCGAAACTCAAGACGGTCGTTAATCCATTCAACGACCGAAAGCCGCTGGTTTTCGCGATTAAAAACCCCCATCTTCACCAGATCGTTTTGAACTTCTCCCAAAGCAATTATTTCGTCGGCAAAACCGTCAATTATGACATCCTGTTTCACAACCAGCTCCGGCGGGGAGATCCCTTTTTGCGGATAAACTTTTTCTCCGTCCTTACTCCAAAGCAGGGCGTAAAAAGGCTTCTCCTGTTTCCTGAAAATCTCATACTCTCCCCTCTTTGTTTCCCCGTCCATACCGCCGGTCGCGTGGACTTTAAAGAGCGGCTTCCCGTCAACCAGGACATAAAGGATTTTAAGGGCCGGATAAAAATCGAGCTCGGTTGTTTCCGGCTGTAGCGTTTGCGAAAGTTCGGCAACGGCGGTCTCAAGGAACGGGACCTGTTCCAGCTCCTTTGGTATCCTGTTCCAATCACATTCCTCGATGGTAAGTTTTGTCCCTTTGGGAATTATTTTAACGAGGGCATAAAGGTCGGAAGGATAGAAATAAATGTCGCCAGCGCTTGCCGGTTGTTCGCCCAACAGGCGGTTGGCACGCGAAACCCAGTTTGTCGCGTTAATTTCTTTTAAGCTTTGGTATTCTTCCGCCAAAACAACGGTAGAAAACAAAAACAGCAGACAAAAAAGCCCCAGAATTACCCGGGGCTTTAATTGTTTGTTTGCGAACATTAGAACATGAAGTTGCGGTATCCGCCGCTTCTACGTTCTCTTGGCGCGCGCTCGGTCTTGGGACGGGCCTCGTTAACTGTGATTTCCCGATCGCCCCATTTGTAGCCGGTCATTGCTGAAACGGCTTTTTCGGCGTCGGCATCTTCCATATCAACAAAACCAAACCCGCGTGAGCGGTTGGACATTTTGTCCGTCACGATGCGAGCGGAGATAACCGCGCCAAATTCTTCAAATTTGGCTTTCAGTTCTTCGTCGCCGACAGACCAGGGTAAATTACCCACGAAAATGCTTTTCATTTGTTTGTTTCTCCTTTGTGAAGTTTTTCTGCTATCAATGGACTATTGAGGCCTAACTTTTTATGTGGCATCGACATGATTTTAGTCGCAGAATTCAACTAATAATCTCAACCATTAATCTCGACCTTCCTTAACATACTACCAATTGTAGCACCCCGGTTTAAAAATGTCAAGCGGCAAAGCGATGGTATTCTTGCAGAGGGCAGACGTCAAAACCTTTCCGCTTTGCCGCCTCAATCCCGTTGACGGCCGCCTGGGCGCCGGATAAAGTGGTAATCAGCGGAATTCCCCTCATCACCGCCCCGGAACGGATGAGCGCCTCGTCCGCTTTTTGTTTCTGGTTGCCGGAAGGGGTATTGATCAGCAAACTGATTTCGCCGCTTTTCAGGTGGTCCATCACGTCCGGCCGCCCCTCCCCGATCCTCGCAACTTCTTCAACCGGAGAGACCCCGTTGTTGCGCAAAACCTCGGCCGTGCCTAATGTAGCCAGAATTGAAAAACCCAGGTCGCGGAGTTTTTTTACAATATAAATTATGTTGCGCTTGTCGTGGTCTTTTACCGAAACAAAAACTTTGCCGGAAAGCGGCAGGCGCTGGCCGGCGGCGATTTGCGATTTCATGAAGGCCGAACCGAAGTCGGCATCAATCCCCATCACTTCCCCGGTCGATTTCATCTCCGGCCCCAGGACCGTGTCCACCCCCGGAAAACGGTTGAAAGGGAAGACCGCCTCTTTGACCGAAAAATATTTCGGTTCAATTTCTTTGACTTTGAGCTCCTTCAAAGTTTTTCCGGTCATGACCCGGGTCGCCACCTTTGCCCAGGGGATCCCGGTCGCTTTGCTGACATAGGGGATCGTGCGCGAAGCGCGCGGATTGACTTCCAAAACATAAACCCGGTCGTTTTTAACCGCGTATTGCACGTTCATCAGCCCTTTTACTTTGAGCTCTTGGGCCAGAGCGCGGGTATTCTTTTTGATCATGGAAACGATCTGTTTGCTTAGGGAAAAAGCCGGAATGGAACAGGCCGAATCGCCGGAGTGGATCCCCGCCTCTTCGATATGCTCCATGATCCCGCAAATCAAGCTTTCAACCCCGTCGGAAACGCAGTCGACATCAACTTCAATCGCGTCTTCCAAAAACTTGTCGACCAAAATCGGCCGTTCGGGAGAAACATTAATCGCCTTCTGCATATATTCGTCAAGCTCCGCTTCGCTGTAAACCAGCCGCATGGCGCGCCCGCCCAAAACATAGGAGGGGCGGACCAAAACCGGGTAGCCGATCTTTTTGGCGATCTTCATGGCATTTGATTTTGAAAAGGCGGTCCCGTTGGGCGGCTGGTTCAGTTTTAGTTTACGGATCATCGCGGAAAAAAGCTTCCGGTCTTCCGCCCGGTCGATCGACTTGGGGGAAGTACCGATAATTTTTACTCCGGCCCGCTCAAGTCCCAGTGCGATATTAAGCGGCGTCTGGCCACCGAATTGCACAATCACACCGTCGGGCCGCTCTTTTTTTACGATGTTCAAAACGTCTTCGACCGTCACCGGTTCAAAATAAAGCCGGTCGGAGGTGTCGTAGTCGGTTGAAACGGTTTCGGGATTGGAATTGACCATGATCGATTCAAACCCGTCTTCGCGCAGGGCAAAAGAGGCGTGGCAGCAGCAATAGTCGAACTCAATCCCCTGCCCGATCCGGTTCGGCCCACCGCCCAGGATCATGATCTTTTTCTTTTTTCCGACGCGGATCTCGTCTTCCGTCTCGTAGGTGGAATAATAATAGGGAGTGTATGCCTCAAACTCGGCGGCGCAGGTGTCAACCAGCTTGTAAACCGGGCTGATCCCGGATTTCTCCCGTATTTTTCTGACCTCTTCTTCTTTTTTACCGGTTAAAAACGCCAGCTGGCGGTCGGAAAAACCGAGTTGTTTTAATCGGAAAAGTTCGGCCGGATTTTTAAGCGCTTTCGCCTTAATTTTTTTGCCTTCGTCGACAATCTGTTTTAAGTTATGGAGGAACCAGCGGTCAATTTTTGAGGCCTTATAAATCCGGTCAATTGACATCCCGCTTTCAAGGGCGTATTTAACGTAAAAAATCCGGTCTGGATTGGGAACGCTCAATTTTTGGGAGAGAAGTTTCGGGTCGTATTCGTCTTTTCCGTCGAACCCAAAGCCGGCCCTCCCGATCTCAAGCGAACGGAGCCCCTTTTGGAAAGCCTCTTTAAAAGTCCTCCCGATCGCCATCGTCTCTCCCACCGATTTCATGGAGGTGCCGATCACCGGTTCGGCATCGGGAAATTTTTCAAAGGTAAAGCGCGGGATCTTAACGACGCAATAATCGATGGTCGGCTCAAATGACGCCGGCGTCTCTTTGGTGATATCGTTTCTGATCTCGTCAAGCGTGTAACCGACCGAAAGTTTGGCGGCAAATTTTGCGATCGGAAACCCGGTCGCTTTTGAGGCCAGCGCGGAAGAACGCGAAACACGGGGGTTCATTTCGATAATCACCATGCGGCCGTTGTCCGGATGGACCGCGAACTGGACATTGGAACCGCCGGTCTCAACCCCGATCTCGCGGATCGCCGCGATCGATTGGTCGCGCATCTTCTGGTATTCGCGGTCGGTTAAGGTCTGCGCCGGAGCAACCGTGATCGAATCTCCGGTATGCACCCCCATCGGATCGATATTTTCAATCGAACAGATAATGACCACATTGTCTTTTTTGTCCCGCATCACCTCAAGTTCGAATTCTTTCCAGCCGGTCAAATCCTCTTCAATCAAAACCTGGGAGATTGGAGAAAGCTCCAGGCCCAGTTTGACGATCCGGTCAAATTCTTCCCGGTTGAAGGCAACTCCTGAACCGGTCCCTCCCAGGGTAAAAGCGGGGCGGATAATCACCGGGAGGCCGACCTGTTCCAAAACCTGTTCGGATTCTTTAATCGTTTTGGCCAAACCGGAACGGGGAAGGTCCAGACCGGCTTTTTTCATCGCTTCCTTGAAAAGTTCGCGGTCTTCGGCTTTTTTGATCGCTTTGATGTCGGCGCCGATAACTTCGACGTTGAATTTTTTCAAAACTCCCATTTCGTCCAAAGCAACCGCGGTGTTCAAGGCGGTCTGTCCGCCCAGAGTCGGCAGGAGCGCGTCGGGACGCTCTTTTTCGATAATTTTGGCGCACATCTCCGGTGTCACCGGCTCGACATAAGTCCGGTTAGCCATCTCCGGATCTGTCATGATGGTGGCGGGGTTCGAGTTGATCAAAATAACTTCATAGCCCTCTTCACGCAGGGCTTTGCAGGCCTGGGAGCCGGAATAATCGAACTCGCAGGCCTGGCTGATGATGATCGGCCCGGCGCCGATGATCATTATTTTTTTTATGTCAGTTCTTTTTGGCATCTTCCATCATCCTTGTAAAACGTTCAAATAAATGGACGGCATCATGCGGCCCCGGCCCGGCTTCGGGATGGTGCTGCACCGAAAAGATCGGAAATTTCTTGTGCGCCATCCCTTCCGCGGTCCGGTCATTCAAGTTGATATGGGTCAATTCGATCTCCTCTTTTGAAAGTGTGCTCATGTCAACCGCAAAGCCGTGGTTCTGGGCGGTGATCTCAACTTTTTTGGTCGCCAATTCCATCACCGGCTGGTTGCCGCCGTGATGGCCGAATTTTAATTTGTAGGTCTTCCCCCCCAGCGCCAGCCCCAGTAATTGGTTCCCCAGGCAAATGCCGAAGATCGGAAGTTTGCCGATTAACTTTTTAATATTTTCAATGGCGTAGGTCACCGCCGCCGGATCGGCGGGACCGTTGGAGAGAAGAATTCCGTCGGGCTTGGCTTGTAAAAGTTTTTCGGCCGGATAATCGGCCGGATAGACCGTAACGGCACAGCCGGCCTTTTCCAGGTTGCGCAAAATATTCAGCTTGACCCCATAATCGTAAACCGCGACTTTATATTTTCCTTTATTGTTGAAACGGTACGGTTTTTTGCAGGTAACAATTTTGACCAAATCGACCCCTTCCACCCCGCGCGATTCACGCGCTTTTTTGACCAGTTTTTTTCCGTCCGATTCGACGGTTGAGATGATCCCTTTGAGCGATCCGTTAATCCGCAATTTGCGGGTCAGCATGCGGGTATCAATCCCTTCGATCCCGACAATCTTATGTTTTTTGAGGTAGCGGTCAAGCTTCTGGGTGGCGCGGAAGTTGGAAGCGACCTGCGAATTTTCACGGACGACAAAGGCCTCCACTTGCGGCACGGGAGACTCGATGTCTTCGTCGTTGACCCCGTAGTTGCCGATCAAAGGATAGGTCATGGTGACGATTTGGCCTTTGTAGGACGGGTCGGTTAGGATTTCCTGGTAGCCGGTCAAGGAGGTGTTGAAAACCACTTCACCGGATTTTTCCCCTTCCGCTCCAAACGACCAGCCGCTAAAAATCGTACCGTCTTCAAGCGCCAGGATTGCTTTCTTCATTACCGCTATTCTAACTTATTCAAGAGCACCCTGGCAAGTTCCCTCTTTCCCAAAATCGTGAGCGCTTTCATCACTTGCCTCTTATTCTTTTCCAAATACGGCTGAAGAAGCGCGCGCTGGAGGGAGCGCTCCTCCCCCTTCGGTACGTGGACCGGCTTTCCGGTATACGGATCAAGCCCGGTATAGTACATGCAGGTTGCGGCGGTCATCGGGGTTGGAGTAAAATTTTGCACTTGTTGAACCCTGATATTGTTCTTCTTAAGAAAGAGCGCCAGCTCAAGCATGTGGTTTAATGTTGTCCCGGGATGGGAAGAGATGAAATAGGGGATCAAAAACTGCCGCTTCCCGTGTTTTTGGTTCAGCCGTTCAAATTCTTTTTTGAACTTTAAAAACCGGTCAAACTTCGGCTTCTTCATCAGAAGCAAAACTTCTTCGCAGATATGCTCGGGGGCGACCGAAAGCTGTCCGCCGACATGATGCCGGACCAGCTCTTCCATATAATCGGGATCCAAAAGGGCCAGATCGTAACGGATACCGGAATTGATAAAAACATGTTTCATCCCCGGAAGTTCCCGGATTTGTTTTAGCATTTTTAACATCGGCTTGGAGTTGGTATCCAGATTTTTACAGATCGTCGGATAGATACAGCTTACGCGCGCGCACCCTTCCGGGCTTTTACATTCCATCTTATACATATTGGCGGTCGGGCCGCCGATATCAAGAATGTTCCCTTTAAAATCTTTTTGTTTCATTATAATATTTTGAATTTCATCTTTGATTGAGGTTTCGCTTCGGCTCTGAATATATTTCCCCTGATGGTTGGTGATGGCGCAGAAGGAACAGCCGCCGAAACAGCCGCGGTGGGAGATCGTCGAGAATTTTACAAAATCAAAAGCCGGGACACAACAAGATTCCCTGGTAAATGGGAGCTTGAACAGTCCTTCAAATTCTTCCTGGCTCAAATTCTCCGGCGGATAAACAACCAAGAATCTCCCCTGGCACGGTTGTATGATTGTTCGGGGATGTCTTTTGGCATATTCGAGTGAATATAACTTGAACGCTTCGGCATACTTTCTTTTGTCGGTTGACACTTCTTCATACGACGGCAGCAACAAATAATCCTTATATTCCGAAATATCTTTTTTAATTATTGCCGAATTTGGTATTTTGAATTTAGAATTTTGAGCTTGTTTAGAGTTTAGGGTTTCGGATTTGATTGAATCCGCAAGCTTCCATATTCCTTGTTCCGACATTCCGTAGAACAACAAATCCGCTTTCGAATCAAATAAAAGGGATCGCCGCACCTTGTCGTCCCAAAAATCATAATGCGCGAAGCGCCGCAAGCTGGCTTCCACTCCGCCCAGAACAATTATTGATCCGGGGAAGAGCTGTTTTAGTTTATTGGTATATATAATAGAAGCGCGGTCGGGGCGATGGCCGGCTTCCCCGTTTGGTGAGTACATATCATCGCGGCGGACCTTTTTATCGGCGGTGTAGTTGTTGACCATCGAATCGAGGTTCCCGGCGGTGACAGCAAAGAACAAGTTCGGTTTCCCAAGCGCGAGAAAATCTTTGTCGGATTTCCAGTCGGGCTGCGGAATAATTCCGACTTTAAAACCTTTTGATTCTAAAAATCTCCTAATTAACGCCGCGCCGAAGCTGGGGTGGTCGACGTACGCGTCGCCGGAGACAATGATGATATCAAACGTTTTCAACTCCCCTCCCCACATTCTCAACCAGATAACTCTGCGGATGTTTTTTGCGGATAGCTTCGAGGATTTTGATCCCCTTCTCTTCCGATTCGACAATCCCAAAAACGCTTGATCCGGAACCGGACATTTGTGATTTCAAACAGCCGAGTTTCAGCAGTTCCTTCTTTAATTCCCCGATCTCCGGATACTGCGAAAGAACGACACTCTCAAGGTCGTTATCGGTTGACGAAACAACCGGTTTGAAATTTTGATAGACCCAGGCGGTTGAAATTAAAATCTGCGGAGTCACCAAAACAAACCAGGTTTTTGGCAAAGGTTCAATCGGCTCAACCAACTCCCCCCTCCCTCTAACCCTCCCCCTTCCGCCGATAAGACAAAAAGGGACGTCTGATCCGACACTCTCTCCAAGAACCCGAAGATCCGATTCCGAAAGCATCGTCTTGTACATTATATTAAGGCCGACCAAGACCGCCGCCGCATCGGCGGAACCGCCCCCCAGGCCGGCCGCATGAGGAACCAGCTTTTGAATTTCAATTTTGACTCCCTGATTTATAGCGGTCTTCTCAAAAAAAGCCAGCGCGGCTTTGTAAACCGTATTGGACCGATCGGTTGGAATAAGAGGGTTGGTGCAAAAGATTTTTATCCCTTTAGAAAGCGGATCGAGCTTGATTGAATCATAAAGGGAGATCGACTGCATGATGGAATCAATTTCGTGATAGCCGTCGGGGCGTTTTCCGATGACCTTGAGGGAAAGGTTGAGCTTAGCGTTTGCCCGAAGCTGCATTTAATCTCATCAGGCGTGATTTCTTGCGGGCGGCGTTGTTCTTTTTATAAACCTTTTTGATCGCGGCCTTGTCGATCCATTTCTGGGCGGTTTTGACCAGCTCAAGGACGTTCTCCTTCTTTTCGGAAATCGCCTTGATCGCTTCTTTCATCAGCCGTTTGACTTTGTTCTTATAAAAAAGGTTCAGTTGACGGTTGCGGGCGGAGGTTTTTATGCGCTTTTTGGCTGACTTTATGTTGGCCATTTTTCTTTTTCTCCTTTTCTACTTGACAACTTTATCAAAAGTGCGTTATATTTATTGTACCATACAAAAGTATTCCAAACAACCCCATCATGGCAAAATTAGCCCTTCATCAATGGTTCCAAAAAAGAAAACTTGAAAAAGAGGCCGGTCCCGCTTCCGAGCGGCTGGATATCCCGGGCAACTTATGGATCAAATGCACCAAATGCCAAGTCGCTATTTTTGCAAAAGACCTGGACGCGAATTTAAAGGTCTGCCCGAAATGCGGCTATCATTTCAAACTCTCCGCTCGCGAGAGGATTGAAGCGACCATTGATCCCGAAACTTTCACCGAAATCAGCCCCTTCCTCCATTCAAAGGATTTTTTGGGGTTTGTCGACTCGGCTCCCTACAGCCAGCGGATCTTAAAGAGTGAAGAAAAAACCGGCTTGGCCGACGCGATTGTGATCGGCGAAGGAGAATTGCACGGAATTGAGGTCGGGATCGGAGTGATGGACTTTTCTTTTATGGGAGGGAGCATGGGATCGGTGGTCGGAGAAAAAGTTACCCGCATCGCCGAGATCTGCCTCGATAAAAAAATACCGCTTATAATTTTCAGCTCCTCCGGCGGCGCTAGGATGCAGGAGGGAATTATGTCCCTTATGCAGATGGCCAAGACCTCCGCCGCTTTGAGCCGGCTCCGCTCTGCTGCGATCCCCTATCTTTCAATTATGACCGACCCGACCACCGGAGGGACCACCGCCAGCTTCGCGATGCTGGGCGACTTAAATATTGCCGAGCCGGGAGCGCTGATCGGCTTTGCCGGACCAAGGGTGATCGAACAGACCATCCGCCAAAAGCTTCCGCCCGGTTTTCAGCGCGCTGAATTTTTGGAAAAACACGGGATGGTCGACATCGTCTCGGAAAGGGGTAAAATGAAGGAAGAGCTTAAAAAAGTTCTTCATTTTTTTGAAAATGCCGCAAAAACCTAATCGCGTCCTGCTTGAATTTGAAAAGCCGCTGCTTGAGCTTTATAAAAAGATCGACGATCTTAAAATGCAGGACATGGACATGTCCGAAGAGATCAAGATGCTCGAAAAAAGGATCGAAACGCTCCAGCGCGATATTTTTTCAAATTTAACCCCGATCCAGATCGTGCAGGTGGCCCGGCACATCAAACGGCCGACCACGCTTGATTTGATAAATTTGATCTTCAACGATTTTGTCGAGATGCGCGGCGACCGGAATTTTTCGGACGATCCGGCGATGGTCGGCGGCCTGGCAATGCTCCCCGGCTGTAAAAAATCAAACCCACTGGGAGAAACGATTTTTGACCAGCCGGTCGTTTTGATCGGGCAACAAAAAGGGAGCAACACCAAAGAGAATATCAAACGCAATTTCGGAATGGCGCATCCGGAGGGCTACCGCAAAGCCCTGCGATTGATGCATCTGGCGGAGAGATTCAACGCGCCGATCATAAGCTTTATCGACACCCCCGGCGCCTTCTGTGGAATTGGAGCGGAAGAACGCGGACAGGCGGAGGCGATCGCTAAAAATTTGAGAAGCATGGCCGGACTTTCGGTTCCGTTTATTTCAATTGTTATCGGCGAAGGGGGATCGGGAGGGGCGCTCGGAATCGGGATGGGAAACCGGGTCCTGATGCTTGAATTTTCAATCTACTCGGTAATTTCTCCGGAGGGCTGCGCTTCAATTTTATTCAGGGACGCTAAAAAAGCGCCCCACGCGGCGGAGGTCTCAAAGATCACAGCAATTGACCTCTTGGAAATGAACGTAATAGATGAGATAATAAAGGAACCGGTCGGCGGAGCGCACAACAATTACAAAGAGACCGCCTTGAACATCGGTTCTGCGATTAAAAAACACCTGTCAGATTTAGCAAGATTGTCGTCCCGCGAGTTGATCGCGGATCGTTACCGCAAATATCGCAACATGGGATATTTCACGGAAGAATAACTTGCCGCTGTGGTGGAATTGGCAGACGCGTTCGCCTCAAAAGCGAATGGGGGCAACCCCGTGTCGGTTCGACTCCGACCAGCGGCATTAGTAAAAAAGGCGCCCAGGTGGCGGAACTGGCAGACGCGCACGATTCAGGTTCGTGTGGGTAACACCGTGGAGGTTCAAGTCCTCTCCTGGGCATTTCATATAAGGAGGAAAAAATGGATATAGTTGCATTGGAAGGAAAGACATTGCCGGAATTGTACGAGGTCGCGAAGGGATTGAACATTGAAAACTACAAACAGCTGAAGAAGCATGATTTGATTTTCAGGATTTTGGAGGGACAGACCAAGCAGAGCGGTAATCTTTTTGCGAAGGGAGTGCTTGAAATCCTGCCGGAGGGCTACGGCTTCTTGAGGACCAACGGCTACCTCCCCTCTCGCGATGATATCTATATTTCACAAACCCAGATCAGGAGATTTAATCTGCAGAACGGAGACCTGGTCTCGGGACAGATCCGCCCTCCCAAAGAAGGAGAAAAATATTACAGCTTGTTAAAGATCGAAGCGATCAACAACGCCAATCCGGAATTGACCCGCGACAGGATTTCCTATGAAGATCTGACTCCGATTTTTCCCGACGAGAGATACCAGCTGGAATATCCCAAGTGCCCGATGGCCTCCCGGCTGATCGACCTTTTGGCCCCGATCGGAAAGGGACAGCGGGCAATGATCGTTTCTCCTCCCAAAGCGGGAAAGACGACCATTTTAAAAAACATCGCCAACAGCATCGCGGAAAATTATCCGGAAGCGATGATTAAAGTTTTACTGGTTGACGAGCGGCCGGAAGAAGTTACCGATATGCGCCGGTCAGTCAAGGGAGAGGTAGTCGCGTCGACCTTCGACGAGCCACCGGAGGCACACATCCATGTGGCCGAACTTTTGATCGAATCGGCCAAACGGCTGGTTGAGACCAAAAAAGACGTGGTGGTCCTTTTGGATTCGATCACACGATTAGCCCGCGCCTACAACCTGGTCACCCCCCCCTCCGGAAGGACCCTGTCGGGAGGACTGGATCCGACCTGCCTCCACCGCCCGAAAAGATTTTTCGGAGCGGCCAGAAATATTGAGGAAGGCGGAAGCTTGACGATCCTCGCCACCGCGCTCGTTGACACCGGTTCCCGCATGGACGACATTATATATGAAGAATTCAAAGGGACCGGGAATATGGAACTGCATTTGAACCGCAAGCTGGCCGATTCCAGAATTTTCCCGGCGATCGACATCAAAATGTCGGGAACCAGGAGAGAAGAACTGCTGTTGACGGATCAGGAACTGAGCAAGACCAGGCTGCTCCGCAAGATCATGGCCGACTATGAATCGCTCGATGCCACCGACCAGCTGATCAAGCGCATCGCCGAATTCAAGACCAACAAGGCCTTCCTGGACTCGGCGGATGTCAAATAGAATCTCAATCGACACCCGCACCATCAAACCGGGCGACCTCTTCATCCCGATTAAGGGCCCCAACTTTGACGGGCATGATTTTATAGAAGAAGCGAAGAGAAAAGGGGCCAAGGTTCTTGATGTTAAAGACGGCTTGAAAGCCCTGCAGGATTTAGCGCGCAAGCACCGCAATAAGTTTAAAATCCCGATAATCGGCATAACCGGAAGCTGCGGAAAAACCACTACCAAAGAGATGCTGGCTTCAATCTTGTCGCAAAAGTATCCTGTCTTAAAAAATGAAGAAAATCTAAACAACGAAATCGGGGTTCCGCTAACGCTTTTGAAACTGCGAAAGAAACATAGGGTGGCCGTGATTGAAATGGCGATCCAAAAACCGGGAGACATGGAAGAACTGGTTGAAATTGTCCGTCCCACCCACGCGATTGTCACCAATGTCGGCGAAGCGCACCTTGAACACATGAAGAGCGTAAAAAATACGGGGAGGGAAAAACAAAAAATCTTTCGATATGCGGTCCATAAGCCGCTCTCCCCCGCCCGTTTAAAAATCGACCTGCCGATTCCCGGAAAACATAATATAAAAAATGCCATGGCCGCCGCCGCGATGGCCAAAAAACTCGGCTGTACCAAAAAACAAATTATGGAAGGATTAAAAAAATTCAGGCCGGCAAGCAAACGGATGGAAATTATAAAGAAGAACGGGATCACAATCCTAAACGACTGCTACAATGCCAACCCGCAGTCGATGAGAGCGGCCCTTGAGACGCTGGCGGAATTCAAAGGGCGCAAAACCGCCGTCCTGGGAGACATGCTGGAGCTGGGAAGCGGAGCGAAAAAAAAGCATAAAGAGATCCTGGCCTTCGCGAAAAAGATCGGGATCGACCGCGTTTTTACCTACGGGGACAACTGGCCGAAAAAATCGCCTGTAAAAAATATCCGTCCGGGTGATATAATTCTTGTTAAGGGTTCGCGGGGGATGAAGATGGAAAATATAGTTGCCGGGATGGCGGAACTGGCAGACGCACACGATTAAGGGTCGTGCGCCGCAAGGTGTGGGAGTTCAAATCTCCCTCCCGGCAATCTTATCTCAAATTCCCGCTTGCGCGCACAAGTTTTTGGGGTATAATAACGAGTATTATAATACCGGGAGGAGAGAATTTTGAACCAAGGACCGATCAAGCCCAAAGATATTTCCATACCCGGCCTGTCGGGGGAAAACCCTGCCCAAAAAAAACGTTCCGACGGATCTTTTGAAATTGTTTTAAACGGCGCCGAAGCCGACCTCGAAAAAAAGAAAAAGATCATGAATATCAGCTGCTGGGCTGAACTTGAAAAATTTTTCAACATTCTCCCTCTTGAATTCAAGTTTGATTTTGCCTCCCAAAAACTTTCCGAAAATCCCCTGCCCAAAAATAAGGAACAGGTAAAAAACAACGATAACGGCGGCGCTCAAGCCGAAGTGAAACAGGCGACAGCAAAGATACAAAACACCGAAGCGCTGAAAGAGGCCTTAATCAACCACATCCCTCTCCCCTCAAACATTCCCGTCCCTTCAACTTCTTTTATGTCGCTTTTTGTGAACATGGAACCGCTCTCAAAAAGCAATCTGCAGGCTGTGATCAACGAGATCGTCAAACAGGCCAAGCTGGTCAAGACCGGGGAAAAGACCGAGCTCTCCCTTTCTCTTCTGCAAAAAGAACTGGGAGAGATGTACGTCACGCTTTCGATGAAAAACGGACAGGTCTTGATCCAGATCAATGCCGGGGCGGAAACCAAAAAACTTTTTGAAAACCACCTAGAAGAGCTGAAAATGGCATTGAAAGAAGCCAAAGTGCAATTAGACGGAATTAAAATTACGGAGGTGGATTATGAGCGTAGCTCCCGCAACCCTGGCTAGTTTAGGTTATTTGACCGGAACAAAAAACACCGAATCCGCGCTGATCGGCTCCGGGTCGATTTATTCCAATCCGGAAATTTTTAAGATCATGCTGGCCCAGATGATCAACGGCAGTCCTTCTGATCTCGAGATATTGTTCGGCAACGACAACGAAGAAGAAGAAAATTCTTCGGACTGGTTTTTGGGGAGCTCGATCTTTTCCAACAATCCCCTCCAGACCGCCAATTTGACCGATACCAACGGTTCAAACATCGTTTTAAACAGTAATCTGGCAATCAATAATTTGATTTCCAATCTTATTTAAGGAGGCGGAACAACATGTTTGACATAATGAACCAGGCCAAAAACGCGATTGAATCGTACAACTCGGCCCTTTCGATCCATTCGGCCAACATTGCCAATATGTCGGTCAACGGATACAAGGCGCTCAATGTCTCTTTCGAATCGATTTTGGCGCAGGTTATGAACGGCGGTTCGGCCGCCTCAATCGCCGCAAACAGAGGTGGAACCAATCCTCTCCAGTACGGATCGGGAACCGGCATCGCCGAAGTTTCAATCGATTTTTCACAGGGCACCGCGGTATCCGCTTCCAGTATCGACCTGGCCATAAGCGGCATCGGTCTTTTCATCGTTTCGGCGGACGGGGGGAGTAGCTACCGCTACACCCGCTCCGGTGATTTTACGGTTGATTCGACCGGTCACCTGCTCACCGCCGCCGGCCATCAGGTTTACGGATTGAACGCTTCAGGAACGCTTGTTCCGATTAACGGTCTTTCCGGAACTTCTTCACAATACAGCTGGGATACCTCCGGAAATCTGCTTTACAACGGCAGTTCAACCGGTTTTCGGATCGGCCTGACTTATTTTAACAACCCGGGAGGGCTGGGACAGGCGGACGGGACCACTTTTGTGGAAACACTTGCTTCCGGCTCCGCCGCGTCGGCTTCCGCTCCGGGAGGGACCGCCGGGACGCTTTTGACCGCTCAGCTTGAACAATCCAACGTCTTTTACCTTGGAGAGACGATTGATTCTCTTGAAATACAGAGAGCGCTTAGCGCGAACCTGTCGGTTGCCAAGATGGCGTCGGACATTATCGATAATTTCATAAGCAAGCTGGGATAATATGCCCGAAAAACAACGTTCTGAAATCGGGGCGCAGAAGAGAAGTTTAAAACTCTCCCCCGCCCTTGGAGATTGGACCACCTACAAACCTAATCGAATATTGGTTAAAAGAGTCAAATCCGGTCTCTATGGTTTTGACCGGCTTTCCAAAGAAGATCTGGAGGCGGCCCACCTTGAACACTACGGCTTTGCCGAAAAGTTTTGTGAAGCAATAAGAAACGATTTAGGCATAAGTTCCGAAATCCATTCGGTTGAAGCGCTGCAGAGCACCTATTCAAACTTCTTGACTTCCGTCTTTGATCCGCTGGTGGAGGGTAAAGTTGTTATCCCAAACGCCAAAGAGAACGCGCTCTTTTCAATTGATCTCCCACTGGCCGGTTCGATTATCAATTCGGTTCTGGGCTTAAACGACACCGGCTTAAACCAGAGGGAATTGACCGAAGCCGAATACAAAATCTTAAATACCGGGCTGAAAGATTATGCCTCCCTGTGCCCGTTTGGGGCTTCGGAAATCGAATTCTTTTCTTCGATGCACTTGACCCCCGCCCCTTCGACCCCTCCCTCATCCTCCTTCGCCTACTTTGTGATTGAGATCAAAATAAACGAAGCTTACGGAAAAATTGTCTTCGGCTATCCGGGAAAACTGCTCAAGCAACTCGTCAAAAAACTAAAAAGCGAAGCGCCTACCCTACTTAGGCCGGAGCGCCTGCCGGCGGGAGTCGCCGGACAATCGTATGAACCGCTGACCGCGAAGCTGGGGACAACCGAAATCTCTTCTTCCGACATCAATTCGCTTGAGATAGGCGATGTCCTCTCGCTTGACCGGTCAATTTTTTCGGCTCTCCCTGTTTACCTGGGTGAAAAAGAAGTTTTCATGGTGCAGCCGGGCGTTAAAAATGGTAAGATTGCGCTAAAAGTAATCAGCGTTGAAAAAGACCGGTTCCGGGTTTCCGCTCCACCGCCGGTGATTGAAGAAAAGGTGGAAGAAAAGATTGAAGAAGAAGCAATAGAAGAAAAACCGGAGGAACCCTTCGAAGAACCGCTTGAAAACGATGAGGATATTTTGGGAGAAGAGGGTCTGGAAGAAGGGCTGGAAAAAGAACCGGAAGAAAATCGGGAAGAAGAACTTGAAGACGATAACGATCTGAATGACGAGAACGAAGAAAACGAAGAGACAAACGAACCCGGTTTTGACGACGATTTTACCGAAGAAACCGGAGAAGAGGAGGATAAATTATAATGGACGTTAAAAAAGTGCATTTCCCGGAACTTGAAGAACAGGAAGCCAAAGGGGCCTCATTAAGCGACCGGACCCTAAGCGATATTCCGATTGAGGTGACCGTTGAGCTTGGAAGGACCAAAATGACCTTGCGGGAAGTGCTTGACCTAAAAGAAGGATCGATTGTGGAACTTGACCGCCTGGCCGGAGAACCGCTCGACCTTAAAGTCGGGGGACAATTGATCGCCCAGGGAGAGGTAGTAGCGATTGACGATTGCTACGGCCTGCGTGTGACCAATGTGGTGATCAAATGACCTTTGTCGCATTTATAACCTCCGAAGCGGTAACTTTTCAAAAAACTCCGATCGTAACTTTTGGCTACATCATGCAGGTCATCTTTTCACTGCTGATCGTTTTGGCCTTGCTTTATATCTCTTCAAAATACCTGCTCCCGCTTTTGAAGACCAATCCGAAGGGGAAGCTTGTTGAAATCGAAGACCGCCTGACTTTGGAGCCGGGAGTTTCAGCCTATGTCTTAAAAACCAAAACCAAAAGATATCTCATCACCGTCAGCCAGAAAACCAGCACGTTAATCGACAGCTTTGAAGGAGAAGACTTGATTTGAAAAAATCTTTCTTTTTTATTTTTCTCATTCTTCTCCTTATCCTTATCCCTTCTTCCGTGTTCGCCGCTACGGCCAATCCCTATGCCCAGGCCTTGAACGTGAACAAGATCATGGCCTCTCCGCAATTTGGAAGCAGTATCCAGATGATCCTGGGAATTTCCATGATCTCGCTGGTCCCTTTTTTCCTGATCTCTATCACCAGCTTTTTGAGGATTATCGTTGTCCTGTCGCTGGTAAGGACCTCAATCGGGACCCAGCAGGTCCCCCCCTCTTCGGTCCTGGTCAGCTTGGCGATCTTCATGACCATTTTTGTGATGGCGCCGGTCTGGAACGAAGTAAACCAAAACGCCGTAACCCCCTACTCGCAGGGGAAAATATCGGAGATGAAGGCGGTTGAAATCGGACTGAAGCCGATCCGCAATTTTATGGTGCGGCAGGTGCGCGAAAAAGATCTGGAGCTTTTTGTCGGCTTCGCCAAAATCGCTCCGCCCAAAACGGTGGACGAGGTCCCAACCCAGGTGTTGATCCCGGCCTTTATGATCTCGGAACTGAAGACCGCCTTCCAGATCGGCTTTTTGCTCTTTGTCCCGTTTTTGATCGTCGACCTGGTCGTTTCAAATATCCTCCTATCGCTTGGTATGTTCATGTTGTCGCCGGTGATGGTTTCTCTCCCGTTTAAGATCCTGCTTTTCGTCTTAGTAGATGGATGGAATTTAATTTGTAAAGGATTGCTGTTGAGCTTTAGGTGAAGCTATGAACCAAGATTTCGCGGTGCAGGTTTTATATCAAGGGGTAACACTAACTCTACTGCTCTCACTTCCGGCGGTCGGAGTCGGTCTTTTGGTCGGCTTTATCATCAGCTTGTTCCAGGCGGTCACGCAGATCCAGGAACAAACGTTGACCTTTGTGCCGAAAGTGGTCTCGGTCTTTTTAATTATCGCCTTCACCTCCCCCTGGATCTTTTCGATGATCATCGATTTCACCAACAGCCTTTGGGCCAATATCCCCGCCATGGTGCGTTAAATGATCGTAAGCGCCGGACAGGTCATGTCATACCTCCTGATGCTGGCGAGAGTCGGCGGCTTGTTTGTCGAAGCTCCCCTTTTTAATTCGCGTTCGATCCCGGTCTTTTTGAAAGTCGGCATCGCCGTCTGGTTTACCGCTTCCATTTGGTTTGTCTCTCCGGTAACCGACACCCTCCCCTTCAGCCTGTTTGATTTTATGCTAAGGCTGGTGAACGAAGCGGCAATCGGTTTTTTGATCGGTTTTATCTTAAACATTCTTTTCCTGGCCCTGCAGGCCGCCGGAGAAATTATTGATATGCAGATGGGGCTTTCGGTAGCATCCGCGCTCGACCCGGTCTTCGGAGCGGTCATCTCGGTAGTCGGACGTTTTATTTTTATGACCGCCCTTTTTATTTTCTTAATCTTCAACGGCCACCACCTGATTTTAACCGCGCTTCAGCAAAGTTTCACAATGATCCCCGCAGGAAAGCTGGCAAACTGGACCTCCCCCGGACTGATAACGGAGATGATCGAACTGGGAAAGATGCTCTGGTTAACCGCCATCAAGATCGCCGGACCGGTGGTTCTGGTTATTTTCTTGTCCGACTTCGCCTTCGGGATCGTATCGAGGGTGGCGCCGCAGGTAAACGTCTTTATGCTCGGCTTCCAGGTGAAACCGTCGCTGGGGCTTTTGACTATTTTATTCACCTTCCCTCTTTTTATCAAACAGATCTCAAAACTGCTGGAGACATCGGCGGAAAAGATCCTAACCGTGCTGATGTATATTAAATAACCATGGGAGACCAGGGCGGAGATAAAACAGAAGAACCGACGCCGCACCGCCTGCGCGAAGCGAGGGAAAAAGGACAGGTCGCCAAAAGCAAAGAGATAACAACCGCGGTTTTACTGCTCCTCTCTTATGTCCTTTTCCGCTACATGGGCGAATTCATGTGGAAAGAGCTGGCCGGAATGGCGGTCGCGCTGTTCAATATGGTGCCGCACGTCGCGAACGAATTTTCTTTGGCTATGATCGGCTACATCTTTTTAATCGGCCTGCGCGGCTTCGCCTTCACGGTTACTCCGATTTTCGCGATCACCTTTGTCGCCGCACTGATTGCCGAAGCGCTCCAGACCGGCTTTGTGGTGGCAATGGATCCCCTCTCGCCAAAACTGGAGAGGGTCAATCCGCTTGAGGGCTTCAAAAGGATGTTTTCCATACAGGGCGCCGTAGAAACGATAAAATCAATCTTAAAAATACTTATCGTCTTCTGGATCGTCTGGACGGCGGTGAGGGACGATCTCCCTTATATTATAGTCCTGATTGAAGGACAACCGTGGGATCTTTTGGTTTTGGGAGGCTCAATCGCCTATAACGTCGCCATGCGGGTCGGACTTTTTTATATCGTCATCGCGATTTTGGACTATCTTTATAAAAGATGGGAATACATGCGCAATCTAAAGATGAGCCGGCAGGAAGTAAAAGAAGAATACAAGCGGCTGGAGGGAGACCCGATGGTGAAGCAGAGGATGCGCGACCTCCAGCGCCAGGTTGCCCAGCAGAGGATGATGGCTTCGGTCCCCAAAGCGGATGTAGTGGTCACCAACCCGACCCACGTCGCGGTGGCCTTAAACTACAAGACCAAACAGATGAAGGCCCCTCTGGTACTCGCCAAAGGCCTGCGCAAGGCGGCGGAAGCAATAAAAAAGATCGCGGAAGAACATGAGGTGCCGATCGTCGAGAACGAGCCGCTCGCCCGTTCAATTTACCGGACCACCGACGTCGGAGAAGAGGTCCCTCGTGAATTGTACCAGGCGGTGGCGGAAGTTCTGGCCTATATTTATAAGATGAAACGGGAGAGGGCGGCCAGGAGAAAAGCCACGCTTGCCCCGCAACCACGCTAAGAGTATAATATGAGGCATGGCGGCACCAGCGTTCAATTTTGAAAACATAAAGAACCTTTTCGCCGCCGCCGATTTTGCGGTCGCCGTCCTTTTAATCGGGATCATCGCGCTGATTATAGTTCCGCTTCCGGCTTTTCTGCTTGATATGCTTTTGACCCTGAGCATCGCCTTTTCTCTGGTTATTTTATTGGTGGCAATGTACCTGAAGGAACCGCTGGACTTTGCCGCCTTCCCGTCGATTCTCTTAATCGTCACGCTGCTGCGGCTTTCGCTCAACATCGCCGCTTCACGACTGATCCTCCTAAACGGCTACGCCGGACAGGTCATCAATTCGTTCGGCAACTTCGTGGTCGGAGGAAATTATATCGTCGGCGTGATCGTTTTTATCATCATCACGATTGTCGAATTTGTCGTCATCACCAAAGGCTCCGAGCGCGTGGCCGAAGTTGCCGCCCGGTTTACCTTGGACGCCATGCCCGGAAAACAGATGTCAATCGACGCCGATTTGAACGCCGGGTTGATCGATGCCACCGAAGCCAGGGCGCGCAGGAGAAAGATCGAACAGGAAGCGACCTTCTTCGGTTCGATGGATGGTAGTAACAAGTTTGTCCGCGGCGACAGCATTGCCAGCATCATTATCGTCATCATAAATATTCTTGCCGGAATTTTGATCGGCTGGCTGCAGCGTGGGATGGATGTCATGACCGCCTTGAGCACCTACACCCAGCTTACGATCGGATCCGGGATCATCGCGGCTCTAACCGCACTTTTAATCTCCGTCGGGACCGGCCTCGTGATCACCAAATCGGCTTCGGAGATGAGTTTGGGGACCGATGTGGCCAAACAGATCTTTGCCCAGCCGCGCGCCTTTGCTTTTGTCGCGATCATCCTGACTGTCTTCGCGGTTATTCCCGGCTTGCCCACCTTCCCCTTCCTGGTTTTGGCGGCCGCCTCCGGAGTCACCGCGGTCCTGCTGATCCAGGCACAGAATAAAAAAGACGAAGCGAAACTGGGCGGGGATGAAGTCGGCAGCAGCGGCAGTAAAGATATGCTGAAAAAACCGGAAAGTATTTTGGGAACACTCGGACTTGATCCACTTTCCCTGAAAGCCGGCCGGAATTTAATCCCGTTAATCGATCCGGCGCAAAAGGGTCCGCTTTTGGAGAGAATAACTTTGATACGATACCAAATCGGACAGCAGCTCGGCTTTGTTATTCCGGGAGTCCGGGTGATGGATGACCTGTCGCTCCCGCCGCACCAATATGTGATTGAAATCAGGGGGTCCAGAGTTTCAACCGGCGAGGCCTACCCCGGACACCACCGGGTTGATATGGGTCTGCACTCTTTGAAAGCAAAAAAAATCTCGGGAATCGAAAGCCGCGATCCGGTGAGCGGCGATTATGTAACCTGGGTACCGGATGAATTTTTGGCCGATTTGCAGAAGGCCGAAATCGCTTCGATTGATATTATCGAATCGGTGGCAATTCATTTTACCGAAGTGGTCAAACGCTACGCCGACGAGATCATGACCCGCCAAAACGTCCAGTCGCTGATCGAACTGGTCAAAAACACCAACGCGGCGATTGTGCGCGAACTAATTCCTGATTTACTTTCTTTGGGACAGGTACACAAAGTTTTGCAATTGCTGGTGAGGGAGCGGGTTTCAATCCGCGACCTGTCGACTATTTTAGAACGGCTGGCCGACTATGCCCATCTTTCGCGCGATGTGAACGTTTTGGCCGAATATGTGCGCCAATCGCTGGCGCGGCAGATCTGCGAAAGTTATTCGGATAAAGAAGGGGTGATCACCGTGATCACAATCGATCCCGCTCTGGAAGAAACTTTGACCGGAACGATCCACCAGTCCGAATACGGCTCGTTTTTGGCGGTTGATCCGAATATGGGAGAGAAGATTTTACTGCAATTGCAAAGGCACATGCGTAATTTTAAGAGCATGAAATTACAGCCGGTGGTTTTGAGTTCTCCCCGCCTCCGCCCCCACTTCAAGCGCTTCATCGAACGAAGCTTTCCCGATGTGGCGGTTTTATCTTATAATGAAATTGTGCCGCAAGTTAAAGTCCAAAGCATCGGTATGGTTTCAACCGATTAAGCTACCGTATTTTTAAGTGTGCCGATCCCTTCGATTACAACCTCAACCGTATCGCCGCGTTGCATCGGCCCAATTCCGGGCGGGGTGCCGGTTAGGATAATATCGCCGGGGAAAAGGGGCATGATCTCTAAAATAAATTTGACCAGAAACGCGGGATTAAAGATCATCTGCCTTGTGTTGGAATGCTGTTTAATTTCTCCGTTTAATAATAGTTTAATGTCGAGATTGTTCGGATCAATATCGGTAACGACTTTGGGTCCGACCGGACAAAAAGTGTTAAATGATTTCGCCCGGGTCCACTGGCCGTCTTTTCTCTGCAAATCGCGGGCGGTGACATCGTTGGCGCAGGTGTAACCCAATTTCCCGTTCTCCAAAATTACAATCGCCAGTTCGGCTTCATAATGGAGCTCTTTGGTCGCGCTGGGATAGATAATTTTGTCCCCGTCCCCTATCAACGCGGTCGGCGATTTCATGAACAAGACCGGCTCATCCGGGATTGTTAATCCCATCTCTTTGGCATGATCTTTATAATTCAAGCCGGCGCAGATAATCTTACTCGGCAATAACATCCCTGAATTCTAGCATGTTATGGCAATAATAAGAAAGGGCCCGTAAAGGCCCTTCAGGGCTTGAAAGGCAAAAAAGATAACAAGGAAAATAACCCTTTTTGCCATCAGCCTTTTATCACTTTATGGGCCATTATGGGCCTTTTGGGCCTTGTCCAAAAAAACATGTTATAATTAAAAATATGGAGATAAAAACTGTCGTGGTCGGTTCAATCCACACCAACTGCTATATCGTCTCCGAAGAAAATTCGAAAGAGGCGATCATAATCGATCCCGGGGATGAGGCGGAGAAAATCATTGCCGCGGCGGAGGGACTAAAAGTAAAAGCGGTCGTTTTGACCCACGGGCATTGGGACCATGTTACCGCCGCTCCAATTGTCGCGAAACATTTTAACGCCCCGCTTTGCATCCACAAAAACGACGAAGCGATGATGACATATTCCAATCAAATTAAAGCCGATAGATTGTTAAAAGCCGGCGATAAATTTGACATTGGTCATTTGTCATTTGTCATTTTGCACTCGCCGGGACATTCAGCCGGCTGTATCTGCTTATACGATGGAAAAAAGACCCTCTTCTCCGGCGATACCCTATTCAGAGGGACCTGGGGCCGAACCGATTTGCCTACCAGTTCCGAAACCGACATGGAAAAATCATTAAAGAAACTTCTCTCTCTCCCGGCAGATGTGGTCGTCTACCCGGGACATGGGAAGAAGACGACGATTGGGGAAGAGAAGAATCTGATATAATGATAAATTAAGGACAGGACAACTTGCGCTGAGCAAAGTCGAAGCGTGTCCTGTCCCAATAAGGAGGATACATGAGAATCCGTAACCAGGAAATCAATCGGCGCAGAAGAAGAAAAGCAAAACGGCTGAAAGAAAAATATAAAAAGTAAGGACAGGACAGTGTCCTGTCCCAACAAAAATAAAATGAAAGTTATCCTTGCCGGCTACAACCTCGATTCCGAGGTAATCGAATCGCTTAAAAGGGGAGAGAAACTTCAGGACAATGTTACTCCGGAGGTTTTGTCCGCCTCTTATGCCCGCATCTCCCGCGATCCGCGGCCGATTAATGAACTGCGCGAAATCTCCCGTCAGGAAGTCGGCAAAGCGCGCAAATCCAACCAGAATATCATCTTTAAGATGGGGCACCACTCGGTTGCCGAGCACGCCGTCTTTAATTTTGACATAATTGATGTCTCCCGCTTCGCGATGGAGGAGATCGAAAAATTCCGCCTCTGCGCTTATACCGAAAAATCACAGCGCTACCAGAAACTGGAAGATAATTATGTTACGCCGGAAGAGATCAAAGATCCGCTTTTTAAACAAACCATTGAACTGCAAAACCTAACTTATCAAAAAATGATCGAAAAGGGAGTTGAGCCCGAAGACGCCCGCTATATCACCGCGCTGGCGACCAAGGGACAGCTCGGATTGACCGTTAACGCCCGCAACCTTGAACTGATGTTCCGCCGCTTTGCCTCTTCAAAATATGCCGAAGTGAGGGAGCTTGGACGGGAGATGTATAAGCAGGTTGAAAAAATTGCCCCCTCGATTATTCTATTTACCAGCCCGAATGCCTTAGACAGAGATACTTATAGGGAAATAGAAGGCATAGGCATGGGAAAGGATAAGGATAAGGAGAAGAATGAGAGAAAACAGGGAGAAGTAGCGCTGGTCGGCTATACGCCGGATGCGGATGAAATGACCATTGCCGCCCTGCTCCATTCGACCTCGAATCTACCTTTCAGGGAGTGCAGGGAAATGGCAGGGAAAATGAGGGAAGAGCAGGGAAAAGAACTGATCAAAACAGCGTTAAAGAATATGGAATTCTATGATACGACGTTGCGGGAGTTCGAATATGCCGATTTGACATTTGAAATCGTCCTCTCCGCCGCCTGTTTCGGGCAGTTGAAGCGGCACCGGATGGCGACTTTGACCTGCCAGGAATATAATCCTAACCTGGGAATCACCATTCCGCCTAAAATAAAAGAAGCGGGAATGGAACTGGCGTTTACCGAAGTTGTTGAGGAGACCGAAAAAGCTTATAGGAAACTGAAAAATCCATATGTCTTAACCAACGCGCACCGAAAACGGGTTTTATTTAAATGCAACGCGCGTGAACTGTATCACATCTCCCGCCTGCGGGAAGATGCCCACGCGCAATGGGATATTCAGAACATATCAAGAGAGATGACCGAGCTGGCCCGCAAGGCGATGCCGCTAACTATGCTGACTATTTGCGGGAAGGACCGCTACCCCGAGGTTTACGAGAAAGTTTTCGGACGTCCTCCCAAGATAAAAGCGGAGTTTTAGGTTATTTAAGCGATTCAGACAATCTTTGCTCGACCGACAAAAGGGCCTCTTTCTGTGTTGTTGTCAAAACTTTTATATCGGACCCGACTTCCGCGGCAATCCCCCTAATCTGCAGTTGCTGAATCTCTGTTAAGGCTCCGGTTATTAGCCCTTTTTTAATCACGTTAATCTTAAAAATAACAGCCTTTCTGCCGTCATCAAGATCTACGGTAAAATTGCCCGCAATATTAAACCCCATTGCCCTAAAATCGTGGGTCAGCTTTTCCAATATTCCTCTGCGGTCTTTATTTAAATAAATCGCAATATCGTATGTGTCATACAATGTTTTCCGTCTGTCCGGAGACAGCTTTTCATTTACCCTGTCCAAATCTCTTCTTTCTTTTTGATATAAATCACGAAAAAGATATATCATTCCTTCTACCACCGTTTTGGCCGCCAGATCCCCCGTCCCTATCTGTGTCAGTACGGCCATTAAATCGACATCCTTGCCGCGCCTTCTCACCCACATTGTAAACAAAATTGTATCAACCAATTCCCGAGCCGTTATATAAAACTTTCGGCTCTCCTCATTCAGCGCGGCCATGGCCGCCGCAATAATTTCCCTGTTATCCCTGCTTTTAAATTCCGCACTTAACGCCTTACGGGCCTTGGGGGTATTCAAATATTGAAACCATTCCAACGGCGGCCTTACGGCTTGGTCGGTTATAATTCTTACTTTATCGCCATGATGAATCCTGTGGTTTAAAGGAACGGAAACCCCATCAATCTCTGCTCTTGCCGCCCTCAACATGATCTGCGGATGCACCGCCGCCGCAAAATCTAAAATAGTCGAGCCAAAAGGAAGTTGATATTTTTTTTTGCGCTCTTCCGGAACAAGATCATAATCATAGGGAACGCATTCTATTGATGCGGCATAACGGCCAACAACTCCGTATGCCTCCGAATCGGAAATACCCGGATCTTCCAACAGTGTTCCCAATATTCCCCCAAGGAATCGGCCATGTTCCCTATACCATCCCGTCGGATTATCCCTGGCATCAACTATGATTCCCAGGTTTTTCCTGCGCATCATTTCCTCGTCTTGAATATGGATAAGAATTTTTCCCAAGGAAGCATTGACATAGGTATGTAAAAAAGTGTGGCCATTCGGGCAGGGAACGGCAATATGGTCGACAAAAGTTTGGGGAACAGGAGAAAAAACCTTGTGCACTCGGCCCAAAAGAGAATAGCAAGAATCCGTGCTCTTTTTGCATATGACATTAACACGCCAGATATCTTCTGGTTTTAATTTTTCTATATCTTCGGCAACATAAGTTTCAAGATAAAAATCCATATTCATATTATCAACCCCAACGCTTTTCTCTCTTCTTATCTTCAAACGCTCAACAAGCTCCAACAACCCCCTCTGTTCATAGGCAACATCAACCTCTTCGCCGCAAGAGGAAAGAGCCTCTCTTAATCTTTGGACTACCTCTCTTTTAAGTTTGACTTCACTTATTTGCGCCAATTGATCTCTCTTGTCTCTAATTTGACTATATATAGAAGGATTACAATATTGAAAAGAAAGATCCTCAAATTCCCTTTTTAACTTCCAAACCCCCAGGGCATCCGCAAGGGGACGATAATACCAAAGCGTTTCTTCCGCTTTTGGCCTTTGTTTGCGAGGGGAAACATTTGACAGTGTTCTCATATTATGTAAGCGGTCGGCAAATTTGATAAGTATAACCCGGATATCCTTAAAACCGAGCCTTGATATTTTTCCCCATTTTTTAAGATTGGAGGGCTTCATACCGCTAAAGCCCGGCTCTTTTCCAAATTCTGTAACCCCGTCAACCAAAAAAGCCACCTCCTTCCCAAAACATTGTTCCATTGTATCCGAACCAATTTTTACGTCTTCTTCTACGTCATGAAGCAACGCAACCCTTAAAACCGCCGGATCAAAAAGCATCCACTCCTCGGTTATAATTCTAAGCACTCCAAAAGGATGGTCAATATAAGGGGTTTTTTGATCCGCGCGCAGAACTCCCAAATGTCCTTGCCATGCAAAGCCAAAAGCATTTAAAGTATCGGCATCCGCTGAAATTCCGGATAAATATTTTAAATATCTGAATCTATCCACTCCCGGAATTAACACAAAAGGACTAATTGTTCCACTTGATCCTTCAAGACAAATAAAAGGATTTTGGGTAGAGGATAAACCGGGAAGAACCTTTCCGGCAGAAGCAAGATTGGCATTATGTCGTCTTGCCCATAAATTCCAATCTTTTGCCCTTACCAATGCGGCTGAACTTCCCATGTATCTTTTTCGCCTCTTTTATTGAAAAATTTCACCCAATTTGCTATAATGATTATAGCATCGGAGCGCAAGTTTTAACCCCCAAAACACGATAAATACATATGAAGCAAACATTATTGGTTACCTTGATTATAGCGGTTATCGCGCTGGCAAGCCAATTTGGCTTGGGCATAGCCGTCCCCGATCTGCCGGACGGCACCATCATCTCAACCGACAGCGACGTGGTCAGCTTTGTCGAAAAACATAAGGATAAAGAGTGCCTGGTTGTGGATAAGGACAAGCATCTTTTGTACTATGTCAGAAACGGCCGGCTGGTTAAAAATTTTCCGGTCCCCATCGCAATCGGGATGGGCGGTTTTTATAAAACCCCCTCCGGCGAATTTAAGATCGACGGGAAGAACCCGAACAGCCGCTTTACCAAGTTCTTGAAATTAAACATCCCGTACAGCATTGCTCCTTACGGCATCCATGCCGGACCGACCTATCTGGCCAAAAAATACGAGAAGCTCGAACTGCAATATCCCGGAGAAAGATTTGTGACAAAGAAAGACGATACCCGCGGCTGTGTGGCGGTTGAAACCTCGGTTATGAGATACCTTTTTGAACGGATCGAAGAAGAGACCCCGGTTTTGATCCTGTAATTACTTACAGCAATTGTCTTTCTTTTCCGCCATGGCAACACCCTTGTTGACAACCCACATGGCGAAAAGGAAGCCCATGATCGCGATCAATAAGACCGTGCCGCAGATAATCAGCGTCATTTGGATTGCGATTGTCATAATGCCCTAGATTATAGCATGTTATAATGAATATATGAACATCAACTCGCTCCTCCCCCATGAAATAGCGGAGGGCTTCCGCGGCAAGCAGGTCTTCTCCTGGCTGCACAAACAGCTGGTAACCGATTTTGCCCTGATGACCAATCTTCCGAAAGCGGACCGTGAAAAATTGTCCGAAAACTTTACGATCCTTGTTCCAAAAATCGTTAAAATACAAAAATCGTTTGACGGGACAAAAAAATATCTGCTGAATTTTGGGGAGGACAAGATCGAAACCGTCCTCATACAGGACAAAAGCGGCCGGAAGACCATCTGCGCCTCGACCCAAATCGGCTGTCCGCTGACCTGCCGGATCTGCGCGACCGGAAAAATGGGCTTCAAGCGCAACCTGACCGCGGATGAAATTATCGCCCAAATCGAGCTGGTCTACCGCGAAAACGACGGAGTTGAAAACGTGGTCTTCATGGGGATGGGAGAGCCGCTGCTTAATTTGGAAAATGTTTTAAAAACCATCGAGGTCATCAACCATGAGAAGGGCCTTAATATCGGGGCGAGAAAAATCACCGTCTCGACCGCCGGGATCCCGCATAAAATTATAGAACTCGGCAGTTACAAGAAACAGATCCGCCTGGCCGTCTCCCTCAATTCCCCCTTTGACGAAAAACGCTCGGCAATCATGCCGATCAATAAAAAATATCCCCTCCCGCTCCTCTTCTCCGCCATAAAAAAATATATCGATCTCTCCGGCCGCCGGGTCACCTTTGAATATGTTTTGATCCGTGATTTTAACGACCGGGAAAGGGACGTTGAAGCGCTTTGGAAACTCTGCAAGGATTTAAACGTCAATATCAACCTTATCCCGCTCAACCCAACCGGAAAATCCAAATATGCCCCCTCCAGCCAAAAGATTTCGGAATGGTTCGCAAACCAGCTGAAACAAAACGGGATCAACGCGGTTGTGAGAAGAAGCAAGGGGATGGATATTTTGGGAGCGTGCGGACAGCTGGCGGCTAAAGGCTCCGGTCAACCTCCCGTGCCACCTCAAAGCCGTCATTAATCGCCCGAACGATCAGGGAAGGTCCGGTCTTCATGTCTCCCGCACAAAACTTTTCTTTCGGCTCTTCTTTTAAAAAACCGAGGGCCAAAATGACCAGGTCGGCCTCAATTTCAAATTCCTCTCCGGTTTCCCTGTTTTTGCAACGGATGGATCGTACGGACAGATCGCGATCTGTCCCTACAAACCTCTTTGTTTCAATTGACCATTTCCGTTCGCATCCCTCTTCATGCGAAGAGGAGGTCTTGACAATCGGCGGGCAAGGCAATAATTCGATCTGGACAACGCATCTGGCTCCCTGACGATTGGCGGTCCCGACACAATCGGCACCGGTATCGCCGCCGCCGATCACAACCACCTTTTTGCCCTTTGCGTTCCCATTGCCGGTTAAAAAATCCATCGCAAAATAGATGCCCTCCAATTCACGGCCGGGAATTTTTAAATCCCTTGGCGTTAGCGCGCCGCAGGCCCAGATGACCGCGTCAAATCCGTCCGGATTTTTTTTGATATTTTTTTCGGTTTTAAAGACGATTCCTTCCTGTTCCCAAATTTTTATTCGGCGATCTAAAATATGTTTTTCCAATTTAAATTCCGGGATCCCGTAACGCATGATCCCGCCGATCTTATCGTCTTTTTCAAAAACCGTAACCAAGTGCCCCTTTCGATTTAAATGGACCGCCGCCGACAATCCGGCCGGACCGGAGCCGATCACCGCCACTTTTTTTCCGGTACGTTTCTTGGGGGGACGCGGCACAACCCAGCCCTTTTTGAAAGCGTGTTCAATAATCGCCAGCTCATTGTCTTTTATTGTTACCGGATCATCGTTAATCCCCAAAACGCAGGCGGCTTCGCAAAGGGCCGGGCAGACCCGGCCGGTCACTTCGGGGAGGATATTGGTCGCTTCCAAAAGCTCAAAGGCCTTTTTCCACTGGCGGTTATAAACCAGGTCGTTCCACTCCGGAATATAGTTGCCGATCGGACAGCCAAAGTTACAGAACGGGGTCCCGCAATCCATGCAGCGGCTCGACTGCTCTTCGGAATCGCGGTCGGAGCGCAGGGTAAAAACCTCATTGTAATCTTTCACCCGTTCGCAAACCGGACGATAGCCGCAAGTTTTCCTTTTTACTTTTAAAAATCCTTTTGGATTACCCATCTCCCACCTCTAGCAATTCAATCTCTTCTTCGGTCAATACGCGTTTATATTCGATCGGCATCACTTTCACAAAACGTTTGATCTCGGCTTTAAAATCGTCTAAAACGGCCTTAGCAATCGGACTGCGGGTATATTTAAAATGGTTTTCCAATAGCCGCTTAACCGTTTTCTGGTCACCCAAACTTAATTCTTCAAGCTCAACCATCGCCTGATTACATTTTGGTTCAAACTCGCCAAGTTTGTCATAGACATAGGCGATCCCCCCCGACATCCCCGCCGCGAAATTCCTTCCGGTCGGCCCAAGAATAACCACTCTCCCTCCGGTCATATATTCGCAGCCGTGGTCGCCCACCCCCTCCACCACCGCGTTGACCCCGGAATTACGAACGCAAAAACGTTCTCCTGCCATTCCGCGAATGTAGGCCTCGCCACGGATCGCCCCGTAAAAAGAGGTGTTGCCGATAACAATATTTTTTAGCGGCGAATGGATGATCAGCTTCCCGCCAAACATCCCTTTGCCGACATAGTCGTTGGCTAAACCATCCAGTTCAAAAGTTATCCCGGGAGCAAGCCAGGCGCCAAAACTCTGTCCGGCACAGCCGGTAAATTTGAACCGGAGCGAATCTTCCGGCAGGCCTTTCTCTCCGTGTTTTTTACAAATCTCGCCGGACAACATCGCGCCGACGCTCCGGTCGCTGTTTTTTATTTTATATTCCCCGCTCCCCTTTTTGATCAGCTCGCGGTCAAGAATTTTTTCGATTCCGTGCTCCTGTTTTTGCGTGCAATGGGATTCCCCTTTCGGACGATATAAAATTTTCGAATAATCCAGCCCTTTTGCTTTCCAAGGAAGAAGTTTTTCGTCAACTTCCAGAAGATCGGTCCGGCCGACCAATTCATCTATCGTCCTTATCCCAAGCAACGCCATCGTCTCCCGCAAATCGCGGGCCAGGAAATTAAAGTAATTGATAATATATTCCGGCTTGCCGCGGAACCGCTCCGCCAAAACAGGGTCCTGGGTGGCAACACCGACCGAACAGTTATTTAAATGGCAATGACGGAGCATGACACAGCCGGAAATAATCAGCATCGTGGTCGCAAAACCGAATTCTTCTGCGCCGAGCATCGCCGCGATCGCGACATCCCGTCCGGTCCTGATCTGCCCGTCGGTTTGCAGGCGGACCCGGCTGCGCAAATTATTTAGGACCAGGGTTTGATGCGTTTCGGCTAAACCGAGTTCCCAGGGAAGCCCGGCGTGGCGGATCGAGCTGATCGGAGAAGCACCGGTCCCCCCCTCTCCGCCGGAGATCAAGATCATATCGGCATGCCCCTTGGCAACTCCGGCCGCGACCGTCCCCACCCCGATTTCGGAAACCAGTTTCACCGAGATACGGGCGGAAGGATTCACATTCTTTAAGTCAAAAATTAATTGCGCCAGATCTTCGATCGAATAAATATCGTGATGCGGCGGAGGAGAAATTAGAGTTACCCCTTTCGTCGTGTAACGGGTCTTGGCTATAAGGGCAGAAACTTTATGTCCGGGAAGCTGGCCCCCTTCTCCCGGCTTGGCCCCCTGCGCGATTTTTATCTGCAGCTCATCGGCATTGACCAGATAATTGGTTGTTACCCCAAAACGGCCGGAAGCAACTTGTTTGATCGCGCTGCGGCGGTTGTCTTTGAAGCGGGCCGGATCCTCTCCCCCCTCCCCGGTATTTGATTTTCCGCCGATCGCGTTCATAGCGATCGCGATCGTCTCATGGGCGGGACCCGAGATTGAACCGAAGCTCATCGCTCCGGTGGCGAAACGTTTCATTATGCTTTCAACCGGTTCCACTTCTTTAATCGGGATAGCTTTAGCGGCTTTAAATTTAAAGCTGCTGCGCAAGCTGGTCGGCTGTTTTGATTGGTCGTCGATCAAGCCGGCAAATTCTTTATACCTGCCGTAATCATTGTTCCTGGCCGCGTCCTGGATAGCGGAAATTGATTCCGGGTTCCAAAGATGAAATTCGCCGTCTTTGCGCCATTGGTAAATCCCGCCGGTATCAAGGAGATCGGATCCGTTTTCGGCAAAAGCCGCTTGATGCCTTAGCTGTGTCTCCTTTTCAATGATCTCAAAGCCGGCGCCGCCGATTCTTGACGGCGTCCCTTCAAAACATTTTTTAATAACTTCGTCCGACAAACCGAGCGCTTCAAAAATCTGCGCTCCCCGGTAACTGTTTAAAGTCGAAATCCCCATCTTTGAAAGGATCTTTTTGAGCCCCTTGTTGACCGCCTTGCGGTAATTGTTGACCGCGGTCGTTTCGTCAAGAAATAAGCTCCCCTCATCGACCAGCAGGCCGACCGCCTCATAGGCCAAATAGGGATTGACCAGGTCGGCCCCGTAACCGAAGAGGAGGGCAAAATGATGGACCTCCCTCGGCTCTCCGCTTTCTATAATAATCCCGACTTTGGTCCGCAGCGCTTTGCGGACCAGATGCTGGTGGACCGCGCCGACCGCCAGCAGTGCCGGAATGGCAGAGTGTTTCTTGTCCACTCCGCGGTCGCTCAAGATAAGAAAGGTGGATCCATCGTTAATGGCGGCTTCGGCTTCGGAACAGATCGCGTCCAACGATTTTGGCGACACGATTGATATGGTTTTCGTCTTAAAACCGTTTTTTTGGATCGAACGGATCCGCTCCAGTTCTTCGTTCAATAAAATCGGCTCATGGACCCGCAATTTACGGCAATGTTCGGGTGATTCGGACAAAATATCCCTTTGCGGACCGACATAACTTTCCAGACTCATCACTACCTCTTCGCGGATCGGGTCGATCGGCGGATTGGTGACCTGCGCGAACAGTTGCTTGAAATAGTTGTAAAGGAGCTGCGGCCTTTGCGACAAGACCGCGTGCGGCGTGTCGTTCCCCATCGATCCGACCGGCTCCTGTCCCTTTTCCGCCATCGGTTTTATGATTATTTTCAAATCTTCGCGGGTGTAACCGAATGATTTCAATTGTAGAGACAGGTCGCGGCCTGTCCTTACGGACGATCCGGTTTTATGCAGATCATCCAAATCAACCATATTTTCCGTCAACCATTGCCCGTAAAAACGGCTGGAATAAATTTCTTCTTTAATTTCGTCGTCTTCCACGATCCGGTTGGTTTCGGTGTCGATATAAAACATCTTCCCCGGTTCCAGCCGTCCGGAATATTTGATCTGTTCGGGTTTTATATCCAAAACCCCGACTTCGGATGCCATCACTACCAGGCCGTCGTTGGTGACAATGTAGCGGGCCGGACGCAGGCCGTTGCGGTCCAAGACCGCGCCGACATCTTTCCCGTCGGTAAAGGCGATCGCCGCCGGACCGTCCCACGGCTCCATGAAACAGGCATGATACTTGTAAAAATCGCGGACCTCTTTGCGCATCAAATTGTCGTGCTCCCACGCGCCGGGGATCAGCATCATCATCGAATGGGCCATTGAGCGACCGGATAAGGTCAGAAGCTCAAAAACATTGTCGAGCGCGGCGGAATCGGAACCGCCGGGAACGATCACGTCAATCCCGCGCGCCCGCATCCAATTGATATTCCCGCGCAGGGTATTTATTTCTCCGTTATGCGCTAAGAACCGAAAGGGCTGGGCCAAATCCCAGGTCGGGAAAGTGTTGGTCGAGTAGCGCGAATGGATGAGCGCGATCGCGCTTTTGAAGTCGGGATCTTTTAAATCAAGAAAAAACTCTTCAACCTGTTCCGCCATCAGCAGGCCTTTGTAGGCAACGGTCCGCGAAGAGAGGTTTAAGATATAAAAACTTTCGGCCTTTATCTCTTTTTCAATTTTCCGGCGGATCGCGTACAGCTTCCGTTCAAATTCAAGCCGGGTATTCACCCTTTTTCCTTTAAAGATAAAGACCTGTTCGATCACCGGCCTGGTTTTGCGGGCGCTCTCCCCTATTTCAGATTCATTGATCGGAACTTTTCGAAAACCGAGCAAGACCTGGCCTTCTTTTTCGACAATTTTTAAAAAGGCCTCTTTAACCGCTTTGCGTTCTTCTTTGTTTGGAGGAAGAAAGAGCAGTCCGGTGCCGTAGGATCCGAATTGCGGAAGTTTGGGGAAAACTTTTTTATAAAAATCGTGGGGGATCTGAACCAAGATCCCGGCGCCGTCGCCGGTCTGGGGATCGGCTCCCACCGCCCCGCGGTGTGAGAGGCGCTTTAGGATTTGGAGCCCTTTTTCTACAATGTCGTGGGATTTTTCGCCTTTGATGCTGACGACAAAACCGACCCCGCAGCTGTCATGCTCGAAAGCCGGAGAATATAAACCCTCTGTTTTATATTTTTCATATCCCAACATTTTCAACACCTTTGTTTTAGGGGCAGGCCCAAAGGTGTTGAGCCCAAAAGCCATGCCCCTAAATAAAAATCCAAATGACAAAATCCCAAATCCAAACTAAAGGATTGGCAGATATTTTTTAATCTCGTACTCTGTAACCTGGATACGGAATTCGTCCCATTCCTTTTTCTTTAATTCGATAAAGCGGTTAAAGGTGTGATCTCCCAGCGTTTCACGCAGGAAGTCACTCTTTTCGGCAATTTCAATCGCCTGTCCCAAACTGGCCGGCAGTGATTGGATCCCGCGTTCCGCTCTCTCTTCATCGGTTAAATGATAAAGGTTGAGTTCCATCGGCTCTTGTAGTTTATACTCTTCTTCGATCCCTTTCAAGCCGGCCGACAACATCACGGCCAGCTGGAGGTACGGGTTGCCGGACGGATCGGGGCAGCGCAGTTCCATCCTGGTCGCTTTTTCCGCTCCCGGTTTGTACATCGGAACGCGGATCAGGGCCGAACGGTTCCGTCTTGACCAGGCGATATAGACCGGAGCTTCGTAGCCGGGGACCAATCTCTTGTAAGAATTGACCCACGGGGCTAAAACCGAGATCATCTCCGGAGCGAACTTTAAAATTCCGGCGATATAAGATTTACCGGTTGCCGACAGGTGATATTTGTCTTTGGCATCGTAGAACGCGTTGCTTGAACCTTTGAACAAGGACTGGTGGCAGTGCATTCCGGAGCCGTTCTGTCCGAACATCGGCTTGGGCATGAAGGTGGCATAGACGCCATTGGCGGAAGCGACCTCTTTTACCGTCAAGCGATAGGTCACCATGTCATCAGCCATTTTTAAGGCATCATCATAACGCATATCAATTTCATGCTGTGACGGAGCGACTTCGTGGTGGGAATATTCGACATTGATCCCCAGTTTGCGCAGGGCCAAAACCGTATCGCGGCGGAGGTTAGAAGCCATATCAAGCGGGGTTAGATCAAAATAACCACCCTCGTCCAGGATCTCGGTCCCTTTTGAATCTTTGAAATAAAAATATTCCAGTTCCGGACCGACGTACATGTGATCAAAACCCATCTTCGCCATCTTTTTTAAAGCTCTTTTCAAGATGTAGCGAGGATCACCTTCGTACGGCTTGCCTCCCGGCTGAAGGATATCGCAGATCATCCTGGCGACCGCCTTTTCCTGCGGCCTCCACGGGAGTATCTGGAAAGTATTCGGATCGGGCATCGCGATCATATCCGACTCTTCGATATCTTGGAACCCGGTAATGGAAGAGCCGTCAAAGCCCATCCCGTCGGTCAGGGCCCCCTCCAGCTCCTCTTTTCCGATCGAAAAACTCTTCAGAATCCCGTTGACATCGGTAAACCACAATCTAATAAACTCGACATCGTTATCCGCAACCAGCTTCATAATCTCTTCTTTACTTGGCATTTTTTGTTCCTCCTTTTTATTAATTAATAGCAACTTCTACGCCAGCCAATCCAAGGGGAAATCCGACAATTTTGTAGAAACAGAGGCCAAACCGCAACATTATTGTCTTATTGTCTTATAATGCCGTCGTTCCCCTCTCCTTGGTACTGATCCTTATCGCCTCATCGACCGTGGGACTGTCGCGAAATAAATAAAATCCGACTAAAGAAACAACAAGAAGCATATGGGTTCCGCCCCTAGCTGGTTAAGCGACAGAAACTGGAAGCATTTACTCCTTTTACCCCGGTCCATTTTCTTTTTGGTCGGCGTGCAAAAAGAAAATGGACGAAAAGAAAAACACGCTCTTTCGCAAGCAAACACCGCCCCGCGTCCCCTTCTCCGCCACAACCCCGCCTGTTTCGTCCCACCGGGAGCGGGACTCATCAATGCCCCTACCCATCCCTCTGTGCTTGCGGAGCTGCTTTGCTTTCTCATAACATGATCGAAAAATATAAATGTACCGCGATTTCCATTTACCTTATTTAGATGGGCGGGGTGAGGCCATAGGCGATCCCGAGCGGAGTCGAGGGAGAGACTGGGGAGGATGGCGCGGGTGAGGTTGGGCGGTGAAATTTGGAAATCGCTTGACTTTTATTTGTTACTTCCTTTGTGTCAAGACAAAGAAAGTAAAAAGAAAATTATCTTTTCCTTCCTATTTTACGGGGTAGTTTAATTTGGGAAATTTAGGGTGAAATAATGTGGGTGGTAACATTTTATTTTAATGTCTTTACTGAGCCGTATCCGTTATTTCTTAAGTTCGTTTACTATTCCCTGCGTTATGTATTTTATCAAGCGCCAAGACGGCAAAATAATTAACCAAAAGATAGCAATTCCACCAAATATAATATAAAGTGTTTCCACAAAATCCCTTGATGAAAACTTAGTACCGTAATTGGCCATGAGAGCGATCAACAAAATCCATAAGCCAACCCAAATCAGACTAATAATAATGGGGATTCGCCTAGATCCTACAGGATTAAGCAAGTTATTGTTTTCTGTGAAGGAAAGAATATTCTTGGATATTAGTTTGCCAAATCCTATTGCAATGGTAATTATAAAAACAAATAAAAACAGGTTCACTGGGAAAATATTCATTTTTGAATATCTGTAAAGGTATAAAGGTAAATACCAATCATTCATAGCTTCTATCTATTATATATCTGTCATTTTCTGTGTCAATTGGGGTAATTTAATCACTGACAAAAAAAGCATCCTCTCTTCTAGTCTTCGATGGATGGGATGTAGGAGAAACATCCAAATTCTGATAAAATTAAATCATGATAAAAGACAACACCGTGTTAATCCTAGGAGCAGGGGCAAGCGCCGATTATAACTACCCTACCGGGCTAAAGCTTAAAGATGATATTGTAAGAAACCTTGCTCCTGGCTCCAATAATTATTGGCTTGAGATTTTTGATATTGTTAATATTAGAAGAGAAGAAATTCAAGAATTCACCAAAGCATTAAGTCATTGTGGTTTAGATTCGATCGATACCTTTTTAGAACGGAACCCCAAATACCATAAAATTGGCGTGCTAGCTATTGCGATTGGAATAACTCGAAAAGAAAATGCACAAGAAAATGGTTTTTTTAGGACAGATCGTTATAATTGGTATCAATACCTTTATGGCAAACTGGATGCACCATTTGATGATTTTGAAAATAATAGATTATCTATTATTACGTTTAATTATGATAGATCTTTGGAACATTGCTTATTTACATATTTTAGGAATACACACTTAAATAAGAGCATTGAAGAATGTGCTCAAAAATTCATGACAATCCCCATTATTCATGTATACGGTAAGCTAGGCAATTTGCCTTGGCAGGACAACAAAGACACGCGCGAATACACAAACTTTTCGGATGAAATACAAGGGGTGATAGATGTAAGTAAAAATATTAAAATACTATCCGAACGAGATACTATATCAGAAGACTTTAGAAAAGCGCACAAATTATTGTTTGGAGCATCAAAAATTATTTTTATGGGCTTTGGGTATAATGAAACAAACCTGATAAGACTTGGATTTGACCATCTTGATTTTGGCGGAAGAATAAAAATTTTAGGATCATCCTACAATTTAACCCCCATACAAATAGATGTAATAGAAAATAAATTTAGAAGAAAAATAAAATTCCCAGAAAAAAGTCGTTTTAAAAAAAATCTAGAGTTCTTACAAAATATTGTGTTCTAGAATAATGTTGAGGCCCCAATTCTCCCCCCATTCCCTTTAAAAATCAATACCTTAGTAGATCAGAATATCAGGGTATCAGTCGGTAGAGTATTAGAAAACAAGAATACCAGGGAACCCTGATATCCTGCTCCCTGGTATCCTGCCTACTGATATTCTGATTTCCTGATAACCTGCTACAGCGCCGTCGTTCCCCTCTCCTTGGTACTGATCCTAATCACCTCATCAACCGTCGAAATAAAGATCTTCCCGTCCCCCATCTTTCCGGTTGAGCAGACCTCTTCAATAATATTGATCAGTTCGTTTAACTTATTGTCATCAACCACTATTTCCAGTTTTATCTTGGGGAGAAATTCAATCCGGTATTCACCGACCCGCCATTCAAGAGTTATCCCTTTTTGCTTCCCTCTCCCTTTAACTTCGGTAACGGTCATCCCAACAAAGCCTTTTTTATCTAAGGCTTCCCTTAAATCTTCCAGTTTTTCCGGACGGACAATCGCTTCTACCCTTTTCATTTTCATCCCCTCCTTTTAAATGCTCTCGGCATGCTGAGAAATATCGAGCCCGACCAGTTCTTCGTTTTTCGAAACCCGCAGGCCAAAAAACATGTCAACCAGGGTTGCCAAAACGTAGGTCACAACAAAAGAGAAAACCGCGACAATGGCAACCGTAATAAACTGGATCCACAACAGGCCGGGATTACCAAACAATAAACCGTCCGCTCCGGCCGGATTGATTGCCTTACTGGCAAAAACACCGGTTAAAACAGCGCCCCACGCTCCTCCCATCCCATGGCAGGCAAAAGCATCCAGAGATTCATCTATCCTTAATTTCATACGCAGTACAATCATATAATAAGAGATCATAGCCGCGCTGGCTCCGATAAAGATTGCGGCTAAAGGATCGACAAAGCCGGAAGCCGGTGTTATCGCGACCAATCCGACCACCGCTCCGGTCGCGACACCAAGTACCGACGGCCGGCGGTGCAGCCAGCTTAAAACCATCCAAGTCACTCCGGCAGCGGCCGCCGCGGTATTGGTTACGACAAAAGCCGAAACCGCCAACCCATTTGCCGCTAAGGCCGACCCGCCGTTAAAACCAAACCAGCCAAACCAAAGCAGTACCGCTCCTAAAACAACCAACGGAATATTGCTCGGTTCCATATTATCTTTCCCATAGCCGATTCTTTTCCCGATAACCAAAGCGATGGCAAGAGCGGAAAATCCGGCGGTAACGTGGACAACTGTTCCTCCGGCAAAATCAAGGGCGCCAAAAGCTCTCAACCAGCCCCCTATTCCCCACACCCAGTGGCAGACCGGATCATAAACCAACGTCGCCCAGATGACGGAAAAAAACAGAAAAGAAGAGAATTTGATCCTCTCGACAAAAGCACCGACAATCAACGACGGGGTAACGATCGCGAAAGCGGCCTGAAAGATCATAAAGGCCAGGGCCGGGATTGTGGCGGCATAACCGGGATCGGGAAGCGCGCCGACTCCCGCCAAACCTAAGGCTTGCAACCCCCCGATTATTCCGCTCTTGGTCGGACCGAAAGCTAAAGTGTAACCGTACAAAACCCATTGCAGGCTGATAACCATCAAAACCGCGAAACACATCATGATGGTGGAAAGAATATTTTTCTTCCTGACCATCCCCCCGTAAAAGAACCCGACCGCCGGAGTCATCAAGATTACCAGAGCCGTTGAAATCAGGATCCAAGCTGTATCACCGGAATTGATCATAACTGTTCCTCCTTTATTAAAGGAGACAGCAATTTCCATTCCCGCGAAAACAGGCAATATTAATACAACTTTGTAGAATAACGCGATAATTACTACATTATTGTTTTATCCGATCGCTTTTTTACCCCGCTCCCCCGTCCGGATCCTGACACATTCTTCAAGAGGAATGATAAAAATCTTTCCGTCGCCGATCTTGCCGCTTTTTGCTCCCTTCACTATCGCATCGACAGTAAGATCAACAAAGTCGTCGTTAACCGCTATTTCAAGACGTACTTTCTTAAGCAAATTTATTTCTTGAACCACTCCGCGGTAGGTTTCGGTGTATCCCGCCTGCTGTCCGCATCCCAGGGAATTAGTAACCGACAATTTATAAACCTTCGCCTCAAAAAGAGCCTGTTTCACGTCCGGCAATTTCTCCGGTTGAATAAAAGCCGTGATCAGTTTCATTTTTCATCCCTCCTTTTATTATTGCGCGGTAAAAATCTGGAAACCGGCATAGGCTTCCATACCGTGCTCGCCGATATCCAAGCCCCTCATTTCTTCTTCGGGAGAAACTCTTATCCCCAGTAAGGTTTTAATTAAAAACCAAACCGTTAAAGAGATCAACAGGGTAAAAGAGGCAACCGCCAAGACCCCCATAAATTGGGTGCTTAAAAGCTTAAAGCCGCCGCCAAAAAACAGCCCGTTTCCCGTGGTATTGGGCATAAAAATATCCTGGGCAAAAAGCCCGACCGCCAGAGTGCCAAACACACCATTCAAAAGATGGACCGACAGCGCCCCTACCGGATCGTCAAGTTTTAAGCGGTCAAAAAAGAGGACCCCTAAAACAACCAGAATACCGGCAATCCCGCCGATTATAAGGGAACTTAACGGAGAGATATAGGCACAGGGAGCGGTAACCGCCACCAACCCGCCCAAACAGCCGTTGATGGTCATCCCCAGATCCGGTTTTCCGGTAATAAACCAGGCCAGCAAGGTGGAGGTTAAAATTCCGGCCGCGGCGGCTAAATTGGTGGTAACCACAATCCTTGAAATGGCGTTAACATCCGCCGCCATGGTGGAGCCGGGATTAAATCCGAACCAACCGAGCCAGAGAACAAAGGCTCCGATAGTTGCCAGTCCAATATTATGTCCGGGAATAGCGGAAGGAGAACCGTCTTTACGATATTTACCCAAGCGCGGACCGAGCATTAAGATTCCGGCCAAAGCGGCCCAACCGCCAACCGAATGCACTACCGATGAACCGGCAAAATCCCAAAATCCCAAAGCGGCCAGCCAGCCCCCGCCCCAAATCCAATGCCCAATAATCGGATAAATCAGCCCGACCATAAAGAAAGAAAAAATAATGAAAGATAAATATTTAATGCGTTCCGCCACCGCCCCGGAAACGATCGTAGCCGCGGTCCCGGCAAAAACCAGCTGAAAGAAAAATTTTGCCAAAAGCGGCACCGAAGCCCATGAAATGGCCGAATAAACCCCCTGATAAGCCGCGCCGACGGCAGGGCTGTTGTCCGCTCCGGAAAGCCCGACTAATCCTTGCAGTCCAATTAACGGATTTCCGTTGCCAAACATTATGCCCCAACCAACCAGCCAAAAAGCGATTGAAGAAACGGCAAAGACAATAAAATTTTTGGATAAAATATTCACCGCGTTTTTGGCCCTGGCAAAACCGGTCTCAACTGCCGCAAAACCAAGATTCATAAAGAAGACCAGCATCGCCGTAATTAAAACCCACATTGTATCGGCAATAATCTTAAACTCCATTTTTACCACTCTCCCTTTTTAAATATTGATATCCAACTGCGTCGTTACAGTCGGTTTCGCGCCGTTGTTGTATGTGCCGTAACCGAAAATCACCGAAGTGTTGGGAGCAAATATCCATGAAATCCCGTAAAAGGTGGCTCCCAGCACCGATTTGGAACCGGCGTAGTCGACGCAGGCCCACAATTTATCGGTAATTGTTTTGTCCCAGGTTAAGATCAAACCAGAATTTTCACCCGCCCCGAGAACTTTCTCGTTACCGGAAAAATAACCAACCGATAAACGTCCCAGCGGAGTAGTTTTTGCAGCTACGCCATAAAGGACATTCTGGTCGGTGACCCCGCCTTTGGTCCCGAAGCCAAAGCCGCCAACCGCGACAGCGGGCAGGATCCCGTTTTCTCCAACACCGTATTTGGCATTAAAGGTAAACGGATCGGATTGAGGCAAGAAAACATCGGCACCGACTTCAAGACCTGGAAGCAGACCGTAAGTCAACCCAGTATCGGTTGGGAAAGCATAGCCTCCTTCTGCCGGTCCTTCCAAGGTGAAGTAATTGTCGATCCCAAAATGCCAGACCCCCAACGGCTGGATATCGGTCGACGGGTTCCAGATCTGGGTCGACGGAGTCGCGAACGCTACACTCTGCAACAGCAACAAAGCAACCAAAACTTTTTTCATTTTTGTTCCCCCCTTTGTCCTTAACACAGCAATTTTGAGGCCAGGGAGTTTATGAGGGGGAAGATACGTTTTTGTTGAAAATGGGGAAGCGGGTTACATTATTGTTGGGAAAAGATTTGGGTTAAGGAAATAGATTTTTTACTTTGTCAAAAAAGCGGCCGCAAGCGAGCTGAAAGACATTAGTGTAGGATCGGGGATCTCATTTGTTAATATATCTGCTCCTATGTTAGCTGCTGTTGGTAAAATAAATTTTGCGGCAGTAAATCTTGCAGCCTGTCCTAATGTTAAATGAGCCGTTCTTTGTGGTGTTGACCATATTAAATTACCCGCGGGAATACTAAGTCCGGCTAAAGAATTCCATAAAAGTTCTTTTGCAAAATCGGTCTTTATTTCTATTCCAACGGCAGAACTAAAGGAACGTTGCACCGCCGAAGCAACAACGCCTTGTATTGTCATATCAACCGCTTGAGTCGCAACCTTTGCCAAAGTGCTGTTTCCAATCCGTCCGGCTATTACTTCGGTTGCCGTTCCTCCCAACGCCCCTCCGGCCAAAGAGGCTAAGATTAATACCATAGTGTTTGTGATCAGTAAATTGACCCGGTCGGTAGATTCAATATCTTTTCTAACTTGAGCAAGAACATCCTCAAGCTTGCCTTGCAGTTCGTCTGTCGGTCTTGGATCAAACGCGTCAAGATTAAAATCGGTTGTCCTTTTTGTATCACTGTTTATTCCCTGTGCCAGATCACGGATAGAGGCAGCGGTCGAGTTTGAGACTAATCCGGAATAGGTTGTTTTATGATCTTCTGCGGCTGTTTTCAGTTTTTCTTGCGCTTGTTTATTTGCTTTACATGCCCAAGCCTTTTTGGTAAAATTTTCAACTTGTGAACGGAAATCCTGCAGCCATTTTACCCTTTCGGTTCGGGCAAAAATCCTGCGAGGACGCATAAAAGCCAGGTCCCGTATACGGTCCATATCCATTCGCAGCGCCGGACTTGCACCAAGGTATTGATTGATACCTGGAAAGTGTTTATCCATACCGCTTCTAAAAGCCGCGTAGGCAAGCAGTCTTCCCAAAATAACAGCGCTTTTTTGGAATTCTTCCCTTTGAGACAGATTAATCTTAGGCTTTTCCCCCAATTGAATAACTAACCGGTAAGCTTCTTGAATAGCCGGATCGTGATGGTTTTTTTGGTAGGGAGAAGGAGGAGGAGTAAGTTTAGGATTGTAATCAACAACACTTCTTAAAATATAGTTATAGCCGGATTCATATTCTTTCTTTACCGATAACATAAATAATCGCCTTTGGAAATAGTCCGCCGCATGGAAAAATTTTTGCATTTCACTGTCACTCCGGCCCCAAAGGTATGATCCCAATTGGCGCGCGGTATTATAAGCCTGCCGGGCTTTTTGGTCGGAAGCTACTATTTGTCTGCTTTGGGTCGGAAGGCTCTTTAGCGAAGCAAGTATTTTGTTTGCTTCTCCTAACAATTCCCATTTATTTAAAAGATAATCGGTTTTACTTGAGATCTGTTGAAGTTCTAATTCGATTGCACCGGCATTATTCCCATCATTTGCTTCTTTTTGCAGTTGATACAATCTTGCGCGAAGAGAATAGAGATCTGATAGAAACTCGCGTTTAGTATAAACTGCCTTGGTAACCGGGAGGCTTGTGGAATATGCTTCAAGCGAACCTAGCCCTGATGGATCAACCTTGGCCAATTTTGTTTCAAAATCATTAATTTGCCGATCGATCCGTTGCGTTAATACGGCCCCTTTGTTACTAAGGGGTTTTTCCATTAATATTTGAGCAGGATTAGCAGGACACGCTCTGATTTTCCCGCCGCAATTTTTTGCTCCAATCGTCAATGGTCCCATTCGGTCGCTCCTTGCTCTTTGGCAATTATTCGGCTAAAGGACTCTGTATGTATTTATCGTGATAAAAGGGGGGAAACTTGCGGATAATGCTGGAACAGGAATTCACCTATAATACGAGCGCCGTCAACCTCGACTAATTTGGGGTGTTGGCCATTGATTCTTTCGAGCTTGCGTTTGATGCCAGCGGCTTTCCCCTTGTCCCCCTCGTGATAATAAAAATCAGCCACAGCAACGCCTGTTTCATTAGCTCCCCAAACATACTTTCTTCGTTCTGAACGCGATAATTTCTCCTGCAAAAGCATTTTACAATAATCTTTAAACAATTTTTTATTTAGACGTAAGGCCGCCTTTCTTTTTCCAAGCGCGGTATAAATTGCGACCAACTCTCTCCTTCTATTTAATAAGTTCTCAAAATCTTTTGTTTTATTAATACCCGACCCAGCTCTCCTTATTTGTTGTTGCAGCTGCTGCCTTTCTCCTCTAATGGCCATTAATTGATAAGGATCCAAAAGACGAAAGGGGGAATAATGATGAGTAAAGGGAATTGACATTGATATCATATTTATACAGGGATAAAATCCTACGGATTGCAATATAACCAGCATTGCTTTTGCGACAGAAAATTTACCGGAAAATAATAATTTTAGCCCATAGATTTGCGTTTTGGTCATGGCTTCTTCTTCCGAAGCGCCAAGGGCATGAGTTGTTTCATGAAATACGGCTTCGTCATAACTTATAAATTCTGGAAATGATTTCCCTATAAAGATTTTCCCGGGATTGTGTTCGGAGAAAAAGGCTCCCTCGTTGTCACAACTAAAAATTTCCATCGGAGCATTTTCTGCCTCCAATAATGTTGGACAAGGCAGGTTCCGTTTATTAAAATTAATTACTCCTTCGATAAGTTTATAAGTTGGCAGAAAAGATGCCATAAAAAATATAGATGCAGGTAAAGATAGCGCCCCAACGGCGCTTAAAGATAGAAAGGTAAGGGGAAGCAACGCGCTAAGTGATGAGTGTAAAAAGATAAAACTTTTTTCTCTGCATAAATTGGCCAATTCTTCCGGACTAGTTATTTGCCTTGGATCAATTGTGGTTCTGCCGGCTTTTAAAAAGGCTTCGGCAACCAAATGGTCTCCGGCAATCTTGCTGTCAGCGGCATAAAATCCGTCCGGTTTAATGCTTATTGTTTCGTCTGGTTTAAGAATGAGATGTTGCCATACCTTTAGTGTTTCACGACTAAGTCCAGGAGTATAATTTGAAGAAATTTTATGTGCTACTCTGCCCAACCCATCTCCCAGGCGACTTAAGCGCGATTGCGGATTTTTATTGCAACAAGCTAAGATCTGTCTGCCAAATTTTCCAATTAATAATGCCATTAATATATTGCTGATTAATTCCCCTCAATCAGCTCCTATATATATATCGTTAAAAACCGAGGCAGATTTCACCCATTCTAAACCCACAAGAGCAGGCAGCAGCACAACCACATGACAACTTGAAAAGTCAAAAGTTCATCTCAACCACCTTATCCTTTGACTTCAACCCCTTAACAATCCTCATTTTATTCTTCTTAATCTTGAAATATTCGGCAAGGAGTTCAATCAACGCTTCGTTGGCTTTGCCGTCCACCGGCGGGGCGTTTAGATAAACCTTCAAGCGGCCGGGTTCTTCTACCACCTTCTGCTGTTTGGCTTTGGTAATGACGCGAATGCTTACTAGCATGAATTAAAATTGTATCATTTTTATGTGAAATTTAATCAAAATTATAACGATAAAAAAGAATGGATGCAATATTACAGACAAGATTAGCAAGGCATGGGATATCAAGAGTTGGTGTTCCTAAAAATATGGCCCCAAATACTAGGTATTCGAGCCAGATATTTGAAGTGAAATCTTTTTTAGCCATACTTAGCATAGAAGACCGGAAAGCCTTCTGGAGATTTGCAACCTCAAGCTTTGAGCACGAAAAAGATAAAAGGTCCGCCATCATAAGACTGATTAATCCAATTGAAATCGAAGGAAGATTAATAATGTCCTTAAGATTAAAGGGAGTTGCCCCAAAAGAAACAGACGGCAAGGTTAAAGCTTATTCAACGGGTGCCGGATTTATTAACAAAGATATAACCTGCATGGGGAAGAATATTATCGGACTTACATACAAAAGTCCAAACGACTACCAAGCTGACGGAACAATGACTATGACGAAACTATCTAATGAAGTAGAAGGGGCAATAATGCTTGGCCCGGAAATAACAGATTTATTGCTGGGTTTTGGATTTTTTGAGGGACTTACATACAACGATAAGCCGGTCGGTTTTGCAATCTATGGAATGGAGAGAGAAGAAGACTTAAGAGTTGGTGAAATGCTTGACCGGGCAGAAACCCCGGAAACGACAGAAAAATACAGGCCTTATATTATACGGGCAGCGGAGCTACACCGAATGGAACATGATAGAAGATTTTTTCACGGATTCTTACATCCTCACAATATGGCTTTTGGGCCAAAAGGTAGCTTAAGGGTTGTTGATTTAGATGGATCCTATGATTTTTCCACAAGGCCGAAAGAAGAATATCCAACTATTATTTATACAGATCTGATTCGTCCAATTTTTGATCTCTATCAATATAGTACATTTAATGGAATCAAAGTGCACAGATATCCATTGCTAATTGAGTATCTGTTAACTTATTTTAGAAATAACCCCCTGGCATATTATTGCGAAACATTAAAAGAACACAAAAAAGCAAGATATAAAGAACAGGGTTATCAATGCCATGATTTTGTTAATCCATCACCTATCTATATGCCGGGTATTGATCTTAGCAAAATGCAATCAAATGTATTGCTCCAGCCAATATCTAGTCTTTTTCTTGGCGGAGATGGGACACGCGTAAATTTAAGGGCAAACCTTAATTCAAATAATATGTTTTATTTTTTTATGGAAGCAATAGAGTTTACGGTAAGAAAAGTTGAAAGACAACACTAAACGTATTCATCCTAAGGGAACAGGATCAACCTTCTTCCCTGTTCACCCGACAATCGGCGTCATAGAGGATTTTAAAGTTTTCTGTTTCATCTTTTCTTGGGTGGTGGTGATGAGCAATAATATCCAAAACTTCGCTAATTTTCTCTTTGGGAAATTCTCTAATATTCTCCAAAATCTCTTTTGCAATCGGGGGGCCTTCTATTTCCTGATATTTTCCGGCGTTGGAATTATATTTTTTCTCCGCCTCATGGATCCCGATATCGTGTAAGATCGCCGCGGCAACAACAACATCCTCGTCTCCGCTTTTTCTTTCCATAAAAAGTTCTTCCGAATATTTGAGCACCTTCAAGGCATGATTGATTCTTTTTTGGTCATTGCCAAAATATTCCCGCATTGCTTGTATAATTTGGCCTTTGAGGTTCATGGGATGATTATAACATGACAGTTAAAAACTCAGTGCGCCACAAAACCAATGCAACTCGGTTTTTGTTCCGTCAACTGCCGGATGACCTCAACCACGACCTGAATATCTTTTTCGTTTTTTAGGGTCTTGTTCTCAAGCTCCTTTAGCTTTTTTGACACTTCAACATGGCTGGATAAGATTCTATTCAATCGGACAAATGCTCTCATGATAGCTATATTGACCAAAATCGCCCTTTCGCTCCTTAACACGGAAGACAGCATTGCAATCCCCTGTTCTGTGAAAGCATAAGGAAGGGTCCGTCTACCTCCCCAGCTTGACATTCCAGATTGGAATTTCAAGTTTTTGTATTCCTCTTTATTTAATTGAAACATGAAATCAGAAGGAAACCTCTTAATATTCCGCTTTACCGCTTTGTTTAAATTAAAAGTTGCAACCCTGTACAATTCGGCCAAGTCCCTATCTATCATCACTTTTTGGCCTCTAATCAAATAAATTTTATTTTCAGCCCTTTCAATCGGTATCAAATTATTCATTTTAATCGCCTCCTTCCCATACTCCAGCAATTTTGCCGCCTGCCTTGCCGGCAGGCAGGCCAATTTTGAGGGGAAATCGTCAATCGTTGTCGGTGAGGGTAGTACGTATCGTTTCTCGTTGTCGTTTTCGGCCGTTGACGTCAACGATTTATCGATACGTTCTATCGTTAACGTAACCGTAAGATTCTTTCTTAAGCAGATAGCTTATACTTCTTAACCTTATATCCCAACATCCGTTCAGTGAGGCCCAAGGCTTTGGCCGCTTTGCGCTGGGATTTATATTTTATGAGGGCTTCCTCAATCTTTTGCTTTTCAATCGATTCCACAATCTTGGGGAGCGTCGTCCCCTCCGCCTTGACCTCCACATCCTTCGCCGATAAGTTGCCGGGCAGATCCCTGGGACCGATCAATTCTTTACCGCAAACAATCACCGCCCGCTCGATCACATTTTCAAGCTCCCGAACATTTCCCGGCCAATCATAGCCGATCAGCATATCAAGCGCCGCGCGGCTGACTCCCTCTATTTTCTTATTGTTCTCTTTATTGTATTTGTGCGTAAAGTGCGCCACCAGAAGGGGAATATCTTCTTTCCTGTCCCTAAGCGGCGGGATGGTGACCGGAAAAACATTGATGCGGTAGAAAAGGTCGCTGCGGAACTTCCCCTCTTTCACCATCTTTTCCAGGTTGCGGTGGGTCGCGCAGATGATCCGCACATCCACTTTGATGCTCTTGTTCCCGCCCAGCCGCTCAAACTCTTTCTCCTGCAGGACCCGCAGAAGTTTCACCTGCGTCGCGTGGGACAAATCGCCGATCTCATCAAGAAAAAGGGTTCCGCCGTCCGCCATTTCAAAACGGCCGGCCTTCCTCTCTATCGCCCCGGTGAAAGCCCCGCGTTCATAGCCGAAAAGTTCGGACTCGAGCAAATTCTCGGGCAAAGCCGCGCAGGCAACCTTGATAAACGGACGTTCCGCTCTCGGACTGGCATAATGGATCGCCGCCGCGACCAGCTCTTTTCCCGTTCCCGATTCACCCTTCAGCAAAACATTGGCCTGGCTCTGCGCCACCTGCCGCGCGCCGTCCAAAACATTTTCCATAATCGGAGAAGTGAAAACAATATTGCCGAATTTGTATTTACCTTTGATCTGCTGTTTTAACTGGATATTTTCGGCGACCACCGCCTGCTTGTCCTTTTCCGCCAGTTCCCTGATCTTGACCGCCTGCCCCACCATCGCCGCGATGATCGTCAAAAGCTTGACGTCCTCTTCGTAAGAAATATCTCCTTTAAAAAGGTGGTCGACCGAAAGCGCGCCGGCCACTTTGTTGCCAATTTTGATCGGAACACAGAGAAAAGCGAATTTCCCCTTGCGGGCCTGGGTGCGGTTTAAAAAGAGCGGCTCTTCCCCGATATCTTTCACCACCATCGGCTCACCCGACTCAACCACTTTGCCGGTGATCCCCTCGCCGATCTTATATTTCCCGCGCTCTTTTTCTTCTCTGGTCAACCCCTGCGCCACTTCGATTTTTAATTCGTTGGTAAACGGATCAACCAGAGTGATCGTCCCACGCTCCATTTCGAGCGAATCGGAGAGGACCTTTAAGACAGAGGGAAGATTTTTTTCTATATCAAGTGAGGAAGATAGAATATTGCCGATTTCCGCCAGTATCTTGACTTTTTTATCCATGTGATTTTAGCCTCAATTTTTTATCAATTTGCTTCTCGGTTGGCAATGCCAACTTATATTTTGAAGCGAATATTTTGTTATTTATATTGCCCAGTACATATTTGGCAAATACCGAATTTTTTTTGGAACAAAGGATAAGACCTATCGGCGGGTTTTCATCCTTTGCGGTCTCGTTTTCTCTGAAGTAATTAAGATAAAAATTCATCTGCCCGGCATCGGCGTGCGTCAATTCCCCGCGCTTAAAATCTACCAGGACAAAACACTTCAAAAACCGGTTATACAGCACCAGATCTATAAAGTAATGGCGGTTTGCCATGGTAATACGTTTCTGGCGGGATACGAAAATAAAACCCTTGCCCATTTCCAGCAAAAAATGCTCAAGCTTATCAATCACCGCTTGCTCAAGTTCCGTTTCGGTATAAGCCGTTTCTTCCTTAAGCCCGAGGAATTCCAGAAAATACGGATCTTTAACGGCGTCTTCGGGTTTTTCAACAACCTGCCCTTTACGCGACAGTTCTTTGATTTTTCTTTTGTTTTTACTCAAACACAGCCGTTCATACAACAAAGAATCCATCTGTCTCCTAAGTTCTCGCATGGACCAGCCGTTTTCAGCGGCTTCAATTTCATAAAATGAGCGTGCTTGCAGATTGTCTTCCTTTAGCAATTCACAATAATGTGACCAGGACAGTATAAATCTAACAGACACCGTCCGTTGCAATGCTTCTATCTTATCCGGTTTCGCAGATTCAACAGACAGTGTCTGTTGAATCTTTATTGGAAATTCCAAATAAAAGCGGCGCATGTTTCTCAGATTTATTTCAGAAAACCCTTTGCCAAATTTAACAGACATGTCGCACGAAAGCCTTTTGATAAGTTCATCCCCATATACAGCCCTGGAATGTCCACCCTGCTCATATTCAACAATACGCCTGCCAACAAGCCAGTAGGTAACAACCTGCGCAGTATTTACTTGTCTTAAAGCAACGCTCCGTCCCTGGGTTATAATTCCGGACAACTCTGTCAACAGGTGTTTATATTTTTGCTTCTTCATACAATTATGTAGTATAGACAAAAATGTAGATTATGTCAAGCAGACAACTTTCTGCGATGTAATATCCGACAACAGGCGCAGCTCATCCTCGGCAAACTCACGAACCTTGAGTACCTTCCCCAAACTTGGCAGGGAAGAAAACCATTCTTTATTAAAAAAGACCTCCTTGCTGTTCATGAACAAGGCGGCGTAGAAGATGTTGCTCTCAACCAAATCCAAAAAGAAGTGCGAGCCGAAAGAGAGCTCGGGCATAAAGCCCCCGGCCGGATCGTCAATCTCAATCAGGGCGGAGATATTGTTTATCTCCGCGAAATTGACCGGAACCCCAAGCGACGGATCGCGCGTTCCCCACCTCCCCGGACCGATCAGGATCGTTTTCTCTTTGGTCTGCCGGTTGATCCTCCCGATCTCCCGGGCCAGCTCGTATTTTTCGGTCATCAGCAGATTGCCGTAAAGTTCGGGATCGATATAAATCAGCTTTTTGATCCCCAAAGAAACGTTCCCCCCCATAAAATTCCCCTTGGAAGAAAAAATAATTTTTTCTTTTGGAATTTTCTGTACGGGCAGAACAATGTTCTGCCCTACAGTGCCCCCTCCTTTTGCCTGCAGAGGCCGGCATTGGACAATATTGATATTTAATTTTTTATCGGAAGAAAAATTAGCGGTAAATTCGACGTCAACCGGATAATCGTAGGCCGCTTCAAGCGTTTTTAGCATCCGCCCCATCCTTTTTGTAAAATCTTCCTCCGAAAGAAATTTTTCAAAAGTCAGGGCCCAGGATTCTTCGTCAACTCCGATCTGCCTGAGCTTTTCCTCCGCCTCCCGGTCCCTTTTTCCGATCATCGAAAGATCGATCCCTTTTTCTTCTTTTTTCAGCTGTTCCAAAGAAACGGTCTCAAGCGCATTCTTTTTGATGTTTAAGACATCAACATCGTGCTGTGAAAACCTTTTTATTTTTTCCATGTCGGCATAGGGGCGAAGCAAAGGATTGTCGAGCGCAATGATAGCCGGATAATCCCCCTCCACCCGATTGACCGCCCGGGTCCCCAGGCCAAAAACCAGCCTGACCATCCCCGCTTTGGGATCCATTTTTTCGTGCCAGACAAAAGTGTTGTAAGAAAAGGCCACGCCGGCAAGAAAAGGGAAAAAGTATTTTTTATGGTTTGATCCGGAAACCCTCTGCACCAGAAGAGCCATCTGCTCGTCAAGCGAATTCAATCCCCTCTGCAGGCGGTAGCTCAACGCCTCATCCGACATGGTGGAGGCAAAAACCCGGCGGACCGTCTCCTCAAAATTTTTGTAGCGCTCCTCCGGGCTCCCCTGGCTGACATTGAAAAAACTTTCGTATTTTCCGGCAAAAGCGTTGCCGAAACTGTCTTCCAGCAGGCTGGATGAGCGGACAATAATGGGAGATTGGCCGAAATATTCGATCATCTGCTGGAACTGTTCCCTGATCTCATCCGGAAATTTTCCGGTCAATAGTTTTTCCCTAAGCTCGGGGGCCTTGGAAAAATAACCTTTTTCGGTCTTCTGTTCCAGCCACAGCTCCCACCAGCCGTTTTCCACTATATAAGAATAAAAGACATCGGAACCGATATAAAAAGAATCGTGCGGCTCGAGCTCTTTTTCTTCTTTTAAAATTTTACGGGCCAAAAGCATCCCGACCGCTTTCCCGCCGATAAAGCCGGTCCCGATCATGCGCGCTTTTATTCCCAAAATATCCTCAAGTGTCAGATATTTTTTAATCAGCGAGAGCATCCGCTCTTCCCTGCCGAGCATTAGGCGACAGAGGCGGTTAATCGAAAGGTCTTCTTCTTTTTTTACGGCGCGAGGGGAAACCTCCGCCAGGCGGGCGGCGTCAACGCTGTTGACGACCGGGATAAACTTTTCGCCGTCTTCAAGATGCGGAAGGAACATGGTCGGCGAATAGCGGTTCCACACTTTGAGCGGATGGACGTAAAACCGCTGGTCAAAATTATAGATATCGAGCAGAAGCTGGGTCGTCTCCCTGATCCTGGCGATGGTCTTATAAGAATGGTTGTTGCGCAAAATCGCGAAATAGGCGATCGTGTCCAGTTTAAAAAGATAGGGACAGGTGACCATGAAAAAATTTCCGATCATCATATCGGTGGCCCAGGCGGACAAGAGGTCGGAGAGGCAGTCAAAGACATAAAAGGCCTTCAAGCCCGCTTTGGTTATAATCTCATGGACTTGCTTGGTAAAAGTTTCAAAGCCGGAAGAAGCGTCCAGTTCGTAAACTTTTATGTTTTTGTCTTTGGCAAGCAGGGGCGGATGCTTGGCAAAGCGGATATAGACCAGGTTCCTTTTTTCTTCCAGCGCTTTTTTTACATATGGCCTGATAAAATGAAGATAGCTTTCGATATTATCGACTTGAAGGACGACATTGTCACCCAGTTTGAGATTTTGCAGGATCTCGTCTAATCCTTTTAATCCGGTGCTGGCGGTGTCTAAAGACGGCATTGTCATCCTCTCCCGGCGTAAAAATATTTCATCGCAAAAAGGAGGAGAACGGTGGCACAGGTAAAGGCATTAGCTGCGATGACGATCCGGTCATTGATATAAAACCCGTAAATCGTCCAGCAGATTGTCCCGACAATAATAATGAGGAGCATAACGGTTGAAACGTCATCAAGCTTTTTGGTCTTAAATCCCCGGATGATTTGGGGGATAAAGCCGGTGGAGGTCAAAAGCGCCGCGGCCAGACCGAAGAGTTTCATGATCTTATTATACAATAACTCACCCAAGTAATGTTACTGACCATTGCGGCCGCTCCGTCCCCTCTCTATTCTAGAGAGGGGAAGGTGCCTTATTGTAAATAAGAAGATATTTTTGTGAGGACTTTTTTAAGGTTGGTTGTTATTTCTTTGTTTTTGAAGCGGATTATGGTAAATCCCAAGCTTTTTAAGACGTATTCTCTTGCTTCATCATAATCTTGTTGTTTCTCGTGAATCCCGCCATCAACCTCAATAACAAGTTGTGCTTCGCTGCAATAAAAGTCGGTAATAAAAAATCTTTTCTTATTATTCCATTTATATATTACCGGAAACTGGCGGAAAAACTTTTTTCCTAACAGCTTCCTATTGCGGAGCTCTTTCCATAAAATCCATTCTGAATCGGTCGGGTTTTTACGAAGGTTTCTGGTTAAATATTTGATTAGATTGTAGTCCATGCTATTACTCACCCAAATAATGTTGCTGACCTTTGCGGCCGCTCCGTCCCCTCTCTATTCTAGAGAGGGGCAGAAAACAACTTATCCAATTGTAACATAAGAAAAGAATGGACCTCTCCCTCTCTAGGATAGAGAGGGAAAAAAGTAGAAACAAGGACTGAAGAGTTTCATGGGTGAGTTAGAACTTACTCACTCCCCCCCCCTCTCCGGGATTGAGAAAATTTTGAAATTGTAAAAATTGTAAAATAACCTGAAATTTTATCCTAAAGGTCAAGATAAATAGTTATGATTAACCCTTTAATCCGCGGCGCTGTGGATCTCTATCCCAAAAGAGCTATCATTTCTCATATGGCAACTCAGCTTCTTTTCTGTATTGCAACAGGAAGGTTCAATGGAACAGTAAGCGAACGTAGTGCTATATTTTTTGCCGTTCGTTTACAAGAAACACTACGTTTAGCAAGTAAAATAGATGATCCTCCCATCAGAAACAGTATCCCGCCCCATCTTTATTCCGTACTGGCATGCACTGATCCAGAGCTATTATATCATTCACAATTACCATTGATAGCACACACGGCTTTCCTTGTTGATGACGATCCCCCTACTGTTGCAGAAGGAGGATCTCATATTGAAGAAGGGATTAGACTTCAATCCTATGAAAGGTTCGTTACTCATGAGCAAAAAATCGGCTACGACCTTCACTTATTCCCCCCTTCAGTATTAGCAAGAATAAATTTCCCCTCTCTATAAATAAACAACAAACACATCTCTCCCTCTCTAGGATAGAGAGGGATAATGGCGGAGACAGGGGCTAAGAATTTTCATGGGTGAGTTAGAACTTACTCACCCAAGTAATGTTGCTGACCTTTGCGGCCGCTCCGTCCCCTCTCTATTCTAGAGAGGGGCAGAAAACAACTTATCCAATTATAACACAAGAAAGAAACGCACCTCTCCCTCTCTAGGATAGAGAGGGAAAATAGCGGAGACGGGGACTGAAGCTTATCTTGGGTGAGTAGGAACCTACCCCACATCCCAAAAACTTTTAAGCAGCTTAAAATCAACCAGCGCGGTTAGTGCTTTGCTTTCGGTTTTGATGCCGACTTCTTCAACCGCCGCGATCGGATTAAGTCCGCCTAAGAAGACCAGCCCGACCCGCTCGGTTGCGACCGGAACCCCCAACAAGGGCTGTCCGGGCTTCCCAATAATCCAGGGTGAGGCCAAGCCGACTTCGCGGGCTTTTTTTAAAATCTCTTCCGCTCTCTCTTTTGAAACCGCCGGAATCTCGCGAAAACCGGCCATCACCTTGCCGGAACCGGTGTTAATCACTCCGCGGATATCGGTCATCCGACTTTTTATAAATATTTCGAGAGGATCAAGCGTTGAGCCGGAATAACTGATCAGATCGGTAAACCGGAGCGGCTTATTATCTTTGATCTCCAGTATCCCGCCGAATTTTGATTCGACCGGAATGGAATTTTTAAGGAGGATCCCGTTCAAATTGACCGCGCAGAGCGTCCCAAACCCGATCTTCCCTCCCGGAACTTGAACCGAACCAATTGATTCCCCCTCTTGTGCCACCAAAACCATCTGCCCGGCGCTTAATTCGTTGTCAAAAACTTGCGCTAATGTCTGCTTGGCCATTTGGAATTTGTCTTTTGGGATAAAAGAGACGTTTAAGATTACCTTCCCCTTCTTTTTATCCAGATCAAAGTCCATTTGATAGGCCATGCTGTCCATTCGCGAAGAGACAAAACCGACTTTCTCGGAGACAAAAGAATTCCCCAGCTCCTCCACCCCTTTTTCGGTGATAATCCGCCCCTCTTTCCACTTCCCCTCGGTCAATCCTTTTTCATCCAGCATCTGCATATGATAACGGACCGTCCGCTCTGACAAGTCGATTCCGAGCTCCTTCAATTTGTCCGAAATCTCCTTCGATCCGACCGGCTCTTTCGACTGCGAAATTATCTTTAAAATCGCGTTTATTTTGCGTTCTACCATACGCATATTATTATAGCACCTTTGCCGACAGCCCCTTAATTGCTTTTTTGCCGTAAAAACGCTAACATATTACAAAAATGGAGAAGAAAGAACATGGAAGAAAAGTCCTTGGCCGTTTTTGAAAACTTTAAAATTCGCCGGATTTGGAAAGAGAAAGAAGAAAAGTGGTATTTTTCAGTTATTGATACTATTGCGGCTCTTACAGAACAAACGGATTTCAAGAAAGCTCAAAGTTACTGGACAACCCTAAAAAATCGCTTAAAAAAGGAAGGGAACGAGTCTGTCACAAAATGTGACAAACTGAAAATGCAATCTGCCGACGGAAAATTTTACAAGACTGATGTGGCCAATGTGGAAACCATTCTTCGGCTCGTGCAATCGGTACCAAGCAAAAAAGCTGAACCGATCAAATTATGGCTTGCAAAAGTGGGTTACGAACGATTGCAGGACATGCGCGACCCTGTCCGTTCGCTCGATCGCGCCCGCGAATACTGGCAAAAGCACGGCAGAAGCGAAAAATGGATCCAGCAGCGGATGATGGGGCAGGAAATCAGAAACAAATTAACGGATTACTGGGAAAACAATGAAGTAAAAGAACAGGATGAATACGCGATTCTAACAAATATCATCCATGAGGAGTGGAGTGATTTATCGGTTAGGGAACATAAAAACTTGAAAAATCTCAAGACACAAAATTTACGTGATCACATGTCGGATGCCGAATTGGTTTTTACTGCTTTGGCAGAGCTTTCCACCCGTCAAATCGCCGAAACAATGCAAACAAAGGGATTGGAAGAAAACAAAATTCCGGCCCAAAAAGGCGGCAAAATCGCCAAGAATGCCCGGTTGGAACTAGAATCAAAAACCGGGAAAAAAGTCATAACAGCCGAAAACTATCTTCCGTCGGTGAAAGAACAAAGGCAGATAAAGCAAAAACCGGACAATAGCGGAAACAAGAGATGATTAAGTATAAAACAACAAAAGATTTTACTGAAAAAGAACTAGAAACTTTATTTTTATCAGTTAAATGGTCTTCGGGAAAATATCCTGACAAATTGAAAATTGCAATGAATAATTCTGACACCGTGATATCAGCATGGGATGGCGCCAAATTAATCGGACTCATAAATGCTTTATCAGACAAAATTATGACTGTTTATTTCCATTACTTGTTAGTGATGCCGGAATATCATTCGCAAGGAATTGGAAAAACGCTGGTAAAGAAAATGCTGGAGGTTTATCAATCATATGCTAGAAAAGCAGTAATCGCATATAATACTGAAATCGAATTTTATAAAAAATGTGGTTTTACTCCGCATGATGATAAAAAACCTATGTTTATTACTTTTTTAACAACATGAAAACGGCAGTCACATCGCACCATTAAGTGGCAATTTCATATTCTCCTCGATCATCACCAGAAGCGCAACAATAAGGGACTGTCGCGAAATAAATAAAATCTGACCAAAGAAACTATAAGAAGCAGGGGGTTCCGCCCCTAGCTGGTTAAGCGACAGAAACTGGAAACACTTACTCCTTTTACCCCGGTCCATTTTCTTTTTGGTTGCGCTCAAAAAGAAAATGGACGAAAAGAAAAAAGCGCTATCTCGCAAACAAACACCACCCCTCCAATCCCTTCCCCAAAAACCGCCCCTGCCAGCTCAGGAGGAACCTTCGCTATGCCCTTTGCCCATCCCTTGGTGTTTGCGGAGCTAATCTATTTCCCAAAACATGATCGAAAAATATTCGGAAAATATAATGTACCGCGATTTCCATTTACCTTATTTAGATGGGCGGAGTGAGGCCATAGGCGATCCCGAGCGGAGTCGAGGGAGAGACTGGGGAGGGGCTGTACGGGTGAGGTTGGGCGGTGAATATTGGAAATCGCCGGGATTTTTTTCTTTACAGGATAGTTTAATTTGGAAATTCTTTTAACTACTTCGGAAGTTTTATCTCCTCATGTGCTTTATGCAAATGATACCCACCTTTGAATGTGGGGGGAGTTGCAAGTTATCCTTGACTTACGGCAATCGATTGCCGTATAATAATTCTGTTTGGTTTGTTGGGGCCGGTTTAAAACCGGCCCGTACTAAAGAAGAAAAAAGGAGGCAAAAAAATGTCAGTGAAAAAGATCCTGGAAGATGTCATAAAAAGGAATCCCAATGAGCCCGAGTTTCATCAAGCGGTCGAAGAGGTTTTGGAGTCGATTGCCCCGGTTTTGGAAAAACACCCGGAGTACAAAGAGGCGGGGATAGTTGAAAGATTAGTCGAACCGGAGCGGCAGATATTGTTCCGTGTTCCGTGGATGGACGACAGCGGCAAGGTCCAGATTAACCGCGGATTCAGGGTTGAATTTAACAGCGCCATCGGACCGTACAAAGGGGGCCTGCGCTTCCACCCTTCTGTTTATATCGGGATTATCAAGTTCCTGGGATTTGAACAAATCTTTAAAAACTCCCTGACCGGATTGATGATGGGAGGAGGTAAAGGTGGTTCTGATTTTGATCCAAAGGGAAAATCGGACAACGAAGTAATGAAATTTTGCCAAAGCTTTATGACCGAGCTGCAGCGCCATATCGGTCCGGACACCGATGTCCCGGCCGGTGATATCGGTGTCGGCGGAAGAGAGATCGGTTTTATGTTCGGTCAATACAAAAGATTGAGAAACGAATTCACCGGGGTTTTGACCGGAAAAGGATTGGACTGGGGAGGAAGCTTGACCAGGACCGAAGCAACCGGCTACGGCTTGATTTACTTCCTGCTGCAAATGTTAAAAGACATGGGAAAAGAGATTAAAGGAGCAACTGTAGTCAGCTCCGGATCCGGAAACGTTTCAATCTACGCGGCGCAAAAGTGCCAGCAGCTGGGAGCAAAGGTTGTGGCGATGTCCGATTCCAACGGTTATATTTATGATGCCGAAGGGATCGACCTGAAAGCTGTCAAACAACTTAAAGAAGTTGAGAGAAAACGGTTAAAAGATTATCTCAAATCCAGACCAAAGGCACAATATGTTGAAGGATGCAGCGGAATTTGGAATGTAAAGTGCGACATCGCCCTTCCAAACGCCACGCAGAACGAGATCAACAAGAAAGCGGCCGAAACTTTAGTTGAAAACGGGGTCTGGGCGGTCGCGGAAGGAGCCAACATGCCTTCCACTCCGGACGCGATCAAGGTTTTCTTAAAGAACAAGGTTGCCTTTGGTCCGGCCAAAGCGGCCAATGCCGGCGGGGTTGCCGTTTCCGGATTAGAAATGGCACAGAACAGCCAAAGGTTGTCCTGGTTATTTGAGGAAGTAGACGAATATCTTGATAAAAACATTATGCAGCATATTTACAGGGAAGCGAAGAAGGCCGCGGAAGAATACGGCCAACCGGGAAATCTGGTAGTCGGCGCCAATATCGCAGGGTTCGAAAAAGTGGCAAGAGCCATGTACGCTCAGGGATTAGTTTAGTTTTTAGGCGGGTTATTCCCCACATTTAAATGTGGGGAATCTGCAGATACCCAAAAAAAAGCCCTCTAGCCAGAAATGACTAGAGGGCTTTTTGCTGTTATGATAGGTTATGAATAATTTCCATTAAGTTGCCTCTCAATTGGAATAGTAAATGACTAAGATAAGCTTCCTCACTAACAGGCACTTTAAAAGACGCGCTACAGGGCTTAGTATCCCCTATTTTTAATTCTTGACCGGCTCGTAATTTTCTGGGATCTTTTATTCCATTGTCCGACATTAATTTTTTAACAGGAACTCCGAATTCTTTTGAAATTCCATAAAGAGTAGCCCCTCTCTTAACTCTAAGACCTACCTGCTCCCTACACTGATTTGTATTAGTAGTCCTAACCTCAAGACAAAAACCGCAACTCATTCCTTCTCCCATTTTCTTTTACTCCTTTTTTGTTAGTACCGACGGGTCTTAAACTCGCCTCCTACTTAACCTATAAATATATCGTACCGTTTTGGCGGAAATTTCACGTTATTTTTTATTTCGATTTATAACGCTTCCAAATACTTCTCAATCTCCCACGGGGTAACCTGCATGCGGTAGTCGTCAAATTCGGCTAATTTGGTCTTATAAAACTGGTCAAAAGTGTGTTTGCCCAAAGCGGCTTTAATTGTTTCATCGTTTGCCAGCTCTTCGATCGCCCGCTTGATTGAAAATGGGAGCATCCCGATATTGAGCTCCTTCAACCGCGAAGAATCAAGCTTGTAAACATCCTCTTCAACCGGCTTGGGCGGCTTTGCCCCCCCTTTTATCCCCCCCAACCCCACCATCAGCATAGAAGCAAAAGCAAGATAGGGGTTGCAGGACGGATCGGGACAACGCAATTCCAAACGGGTCGACTGTTCGCGTCCCGGAGAATATCTGGGAATCCTGATTAGTGCCGAACGGTTGATCTGCGCCCAGCAGATATAAACCGGCGCTTCATAGCCGGAGACCAGCCGTTTATATGAATTGACCGTCGGCGCCAGGATTGCCGTCAGCGCCCGGGCATGTTTGAGCTGTGCCGCCAAAAAACTATAAGCAATTTCCGAAAGTTTATACTTATCTTTTGGATCAAAAAAGGCATTCTTCCCCTTCTTGTTAAAAAGCGACTGGTGGACGTGCATCCCGTTCCCCGCTTCGCCGAATAACGGTTTGGGCATAAAAGAAGCATACAGGCCGTGCTGGGCGGCGATCGATTTGATCACGTACTTTAAAGTGATCGTGTTATCTGCAGAAGAAAGCGCGTCGGAATACTTGACGTCTATCTCATGCTGGCCGGGGCCGACTTCGTGGTGAGACATCTCCGAGGTCATTCCCATCGCTTCAAGGGCGTAAATAATATCTTCACGGACTTCAGAAGCCAGGTCGCGCGCCGGATAATCAAAATAGCCGCCGATATCGTGGGGAACGGTGGTGATCTTGCCGTCTTCCCGCTTCAACAGATAGAATTCAACCTCGGGGCCGGTATTATACTCATATCCCATCTTCCCCGCCTCGGCAACCGCCCGCTTTAAAATACTGCGCGGATCGCCCTCAAACGGAATCCCCTCCGGAGTATGGACATCACAGATAAACCGGGCCGACTTTTTCCCCTCAATTTTCCACGGAATAACTTGATAAGTGGATGGATCGGGACGGAGGATCATATCCGATTCGCAGATCCGCATAAAACCCTGGATCGAAGAGCCGTCAAACCAGATCCCTTTTTCCAATATATCCTGCAACCGCGCGATCGGGATCGTGACGCACTTCATCATCCCTAAAATGTCGGTGAACTGTAGAAGAATAAACCGGATTCCGTCGGCCTTGGCCCTTTTTAAAACATCATGCTCTTTTGCTCTCAACACCTTTGTTTACCTCCTTATGGAAAATTACACAATAAGTATATCATATCGTGCTATTATAGTAATATGAGATTTGTTCTGGCCTCCCAATCCCCCCGCAGGAAAGAACTGCTAAAAAAAGCGGTTCCCGAGTTTACGGTTCTTGAAAGCGGGGTAGACGAAGCGGCAATAACCAAGCGCGATCCGGTGGAATTCGCGGTTGAAGCGGCGATCCTCAAGGCCAAAGCGATCGGCGATAAAGATCCGGAAGCAACCGTGTTGGGAGCCGACACCGTGGTGGCGATCGACCGCAAAATCCTCGGGAAACCGAAAGACGAAGCGGACGCCAGAAAGACCCTGGCTCTCCTCTCCGGCACCAAGCATAAGGTGATCACCGGAATCGCCCTCTATAAAAAAGACGAGGACAAACTGCTGACCGATTACGAATTAACTTATGTTAAGTTTAAAAAATTAAGCGAGAAGGATATTGACGAATATCTTGCCACCGGCGGTCATGCCGATAAGGCCGGCTCCTATGCCATCCAGGAGACCGGCGATAAATTTGTCGAAAAAATCGACGGCGATTACGACAATGTGGTCGGGCTACCGGTTGCGCGGCTCAAAAAACTCCTGAAAAGATTTAATGCCGAAGAGATCGCGGTTGAGATCCAGGATATTGCCCTCCCCGACAACCTGGGAGTGGCAAAATATGAGGGGGAAACACTCTTTATCCCAAACGCCGTTTGGGGAGATAAAGTTTCCGTCCGCCTCGGTCAAAAGCACCGCGGAGTGCAATACGCCGAAATAACGAAGATCACGGAAGAATCCTCTTTTCGCGATACCCCACCCTGCCCCCACTTTGGCATTTGCGGAGGATGTGTTTTTCAGAACCTAAAATACGAAAAGCAGCTTGAACTGAAGAAAAAAAATCTTGACCATAATTTGCGCACCATTGGAAAGACGACCCTGAGTTTTGATCTTATGGTTTACGGCTCCCCCTCCAAATATCACTACCGCAACAAGATGGAATTCGCCTTCGGTGAAGAAGAGGGCAAAATAATCCTCGGACTCAGAAAACGGGGAACGCACCAGACCGCGGCGATTGGTCAATGCGAGATTTTCAGCCCGCTGGTTTCAAAAATCTTCCCGATTATCCTTGATTTTGTGGCGCGGCACCATCTTGATATGCGCTTTTTGCGGCATCTGGTGGTGAGAGAAGGGAAACGTACCGGAGAGCTCATGCTTATCCTTGTAACCAGGAACGGGAAGCTCCCCGACCCGGGGCATCTGATCGCAACATTAGTCGACCAAATTCCGCAATTGAAAAGTTTTTACTGGGTAAAAAACGACCAGCTGGCCGACGTGGTGGCATATGAAGAGGTAAAACACTTATACGGCGAGAAATTTATCACCGACCTGATCGGACCGAAGCGCTATTATATCTATCCGCAGACCTTTTTCCAGCCGAACACCCTGGGAGCGGAAATTTTGTACGGCAAAGTGGCCGAATTTGCTGAATTGACCGGGAAACAGAGAATCTTGGGTCTTTATTGCGGCGCCGGATCGATTGAAGTTTTCTTGGCCGACCATTCCAAGCGGGCGATCGGGATCGACCTTTCCGAATTTAATATCGAAACCGCCAAAGAAAACGCCAAGCTGAACAATCTGGACAACTGCATTTTCCATGCCGGGGAAGTGGAGAAACTATTAAGGGACGGAAAATTCGACGCCGATGTTGTGGTAGTTGACCCCCCCCGCTCCGGGCTAAGCGGCAAGGCGATCAAATTGATCCTGGGGCTCAATGTCCCGAAATTAATCTATGTCTCCTGCAACCCGGCCACTTTTGCCCGCGATCTGGCGGTCCTTCAGGAAGGGAAATATTCAATTAAGGATTTGGCCGCAATTGACATGTTCCCCCAAACCACGCATTTGGAAAGTATCGCCTTACTCACCCTGCCACAATATTGAGCATCTTCTTTGGGACGTAGATAATCTTTTTGATTTGTTTTCCGGAGGTAAAAGTCCGGACTCTTTCCGATTGTTGGGCCAATTCTTTGACCTGCTCCTCTCCCGCGTCGGCAGAAACGGTAATTGTATCCCGAACTTTTCCGTTTACCGAAATCGGAATCTCAATCGTCTCTTCAACAATCAGCTTGGGATCATATTTGGGCCACGGCTGCTGGTGGACTGAGTCCTGGTGACCCAATTGCTTCCAAAGTTCCTCGGATGTAAAAGGAGCAAACGGCGACAAGAAAATTAGAAACTTATCTAAAATATCGGGGCCTAAAGGCCCCTCTACGCGGGTTAATTCGTTCAAAAGTTCCATCATCTTCGCAATCGCGGTGTTAAACGAAAATCTTTCAATATCTTCCGTCACGGCCTTGATTGTTTGATGTAATTTTTTTAATATTTGTGCTTCGGATTTAGAGTTTTGATTTTGTTTAGAGTTTAGAGTTTCGGATTTATCAGAAACGAGTCGTCTGACTCGATTAAGAAACCGATAGACTCCTTCAACTCCCTTATCCGACCACTCCAGCTCCCTCTCCGGCGGCGCGGCGAATAAAATAAAGAGCCGGGCAGAATCGGCTCCGTATTTAGCGATAATATCGTTCGGGTCAACCACATTCCCTTTTGACTTGCTCATCTTGGCACCGTCTTTCACCACCATCCCCTGGGTGAAAAGATTGGTAAAGGGCTCGTCGCAAGAAACCAATCCGAGATCAAACAAAACTTTGGTAAAAAAGCGGGAATAGAGCAGGTGCAAAATCGCGTGTTCAACCCCACCAACATACTGATCAACCGGCATATACTTGTCGGCCATTTTTTTTGAAAAAGCTTCTTTGTTGTTTTTTGGATCGCAATAGCGCAAGTAGTACCAGGAGGAACAGATGAAGGTATCCATGGTATCCGTCTCCCGCCTTGCTTTCCCTCCGCACGTGGGACATTTGACATTGTTAAAGGACTTTGAAGAAGCAAGAGGAGAATCTCCTTCGCCTGTAAATTCGACATCGCGCGGAAGTGTGACCGGCAAATCTTTGTCCGGAACTTCGACCGTCCCACATTTATCACAATAAATAATCGGGATCGGCGCCCCCCAGTATCTTTGGCGGGAAATCAGCCAATCACGCAGTTTAAAATTAGTTTTCCACTCGCCAATCTCTCCCGTAAACGGCTCCGCCTCTTTGATCGGCAAATTATTCTGCTTCGCGAATTCACGATCCCGCTCATCGTGCGCCGGGACCGCCATGATCGCTCCGGTCCCGTATTCCATCAGGACATATTCCGAGATCCAGATCGGTATTTTTTCGTTGTTGGCCGGATTTATCGCGTATTTGCCGGTAAAGCCGCTCTTTTTTCCCTCCGCCAAAGGATGCCCCGGCGCCACCACCATAAAAGTTACCCCAAGCAAAGTATCGGGCCTGGTGGTATAGATTAATAATTCATCATCTTTGAGCTTTTCGCTTTGCACTTTGAACTTTATTTCCACTCCCCTTGATTTGCCGATCCAATTGCGCTGCATGGTTTTGACGTTCTCCGGCCAGCCGGCAAGCTTATCTATATCCGCAAGCAGCCGCTCCGCGTAATCCGTGATTTTTAAGAACCATTGTTCCAATTTTTTTTCTTCAACCAGTGAGTCGCAGCGCCAGCATTTTCCGTCTTTTACCTGTTCGTTGGCCAAAACCGTATTGCATTTCGGACAAAAATTTACCGAAGCCGCTTTTTTATATGCCAGTCCTTTCTTGTAAAACTGGAGGAAGAGCCACTGGGTCCATTTGTAATAATCGGGATCGCAGGTTGTGACTTCGCGCTCCCAGTCGTAGGAAATTCCGAGCGATTTGATCTGGAGAGTCATGTCTGCAATGCATTTTTTGGTCCAGTCGGCCGGATGGGTCTTGTGTTTTATCGCGGCATTTTCTGCGGGTAATCCGAAAGCATCCCAGCCGATCGGATAGATGACTTCAAATCCTTGCATCCTTTTGTAGCGGGCCAGGACATCCCCGATGGCATAATTGCGAACATGCCCCATGTGGAGATTGCCGGACGGGTACGGGAACATTACTAGGTCGTAGAATTTCTTCATGACTATTAAAATACTAACAAAACTACGATAGAAAGTCTATCAGGATATCAGGGGATCAGTAGGCAGGATATCAGTAAATCAGATTATCAGGCCTTTGAAATCCTGATGTCCTAATATACTGACAACTGTCCAAATTTCGACATTTTTGCTTGTTTTTGCCCCTTTTGTCCAGGCGCGAAAATTGCTGGATACTTGTTAAGGGGGATAAATATCATGAGCATATCAAAAGATCAGGTTATCAGTAGGCAGGATCCCAGGGAATCAGAATGCCAGGTAAAAGCAGGATTTGAAACACTATGGGTTTGGCAAAAAGCGTACAAATTGATGTTGGAAGTTCATAAAATATGCAAAACACTTCCAGGAGAAGAACGATTTAAAAGGAGAGACCAACTGGAAAGATCTTCTTCCTCTGTAGTTGACAATATAGCAGAAGGCCATACCAGTTACTACTATCAGGAGAAAATAAAAGGATTTAATGTGGCCAGAAAAGAAACAGGCGAAACACAAAATCATATCCGATCTTTGGAAGGCAAACGATACCTAGATAAAGAAAAAGCAAATGATTTAATCGCCAGATATGAAGAAGTTTTAAGAGGGATCAATGGCTATGTTCGTTGGGTCCGTGAAAAGAGGATATCAGGAAATCGGGACACCAGTAGGTAGCATATCAGTCTATCGGGATATCAGTGGATAGAATATTAAGAACAGGCATATCAGTAAAAAGGTTAAATTAGTTTTTTATCAACTCTTTTAACGATGGTTTCATGCTAAAAATACTTTTTTTTAACTCTTGATTAACGTCTTTTATTCTAATAAAACTTTTTTCGCGATTTAATTCTTTATTGTTTCTCTCAATATTTTCAACAACTTCATCGCAAAAATTTATTGAAGAGTGGATGTTGTTGTATAGGTTTTTTAACAAGAAAGCTTTTGTGCCTCTTTTCATTTTTGGATGATTTTTAATCAAACTTTGTGTTTTATTTAATTGGTCAATGGTCTCGTAAATATTTAATACTTTATTTGTTTGTCCATCTGGGAAAAAATATAAATCCTCCAATAAAACATCAAATACCTTTGTACTATATTCGGTACTATACCACTTTAGATCTGCCAATTGCTCCATAGAATACGTGGGATAACTTGCTTCACTAAGGTAAATATGATTAAGGAGTTTGTTTTCCGTACTAATCAAATCAAGACAAAGTATTTTAGCAATCTTTTCTTTTGCCCGATCATCATCATATTTTTTGAGCCCTACTTCTGTAAAAATACTAAGAATTGTTCCCAAAATTGTTCCGATGATTAGAATAATTAAATCTTTACGTCCTTCTTTAAAAAATTCTCTCCACCAAATACTTTGAGGTTTTTCTTTGTTTTTTAAAATATCGCTATCCATTTACTGCCATCAACCTGATATCCTGGTATTTTGATGCTCTACCAACTGATCCCCTGGTCCCCTGATACCCTACTTCCTGCGGCCGGGCTTGCGCGGAGTTTTTTTCATGTCGCCCGATTCTTCGGAATCCTTGTCTCCTTTGACCTGGGTCTCTTCATCTTTGAACCTGGCTTCTTCGGCCGGTTTCTTTTTCTTTATCTCCGCCTGGCCGATTCTTTCAAAAACCACTTTGCAGTCGGCCATCTTCGCCCCGATCTTGTCGCCGGGAACAAATTTTCCGGCAATGATCTCGTTTGAAAGCGGGTTCTCGATCAGTTTTTGCACCGAACGGCGCAGCGGCCGGGCGCCGAATTTCGGCTCATAGCCGTCTTTTACGATCTGAGCGGTGACATCGTCGTTGATCACAAGCTGCATCTCCTGGTTCTCGATATTTTTTTCCACATCGCCGACCATTAATTTGGCGATCCGTTTTAGATCTTCTTCTCCCAGCGGATGGAAGACGATGATCTCGTCGATGCGGTTTAGGAATTCCGGACGGAACTCCCGCTTCATCTCGTCCATGACCGTCTCTTTCATCTTTTCATAACCGGTTTCGCGCTGGGCGGAGGCCATAAACCCGATCGGCCCCTGCTGGATGATCATTCTCTGCCCGATGTTGGTCGTCATGATGATCACGGTGTTTTTGAAATCAACCGTCTTCCCTTTGGCATCGGTGACCCGGCCGTCTTCCAATACTTGCAGAAGGACGTTGAAAACATCCGGGTGGGCTTTTTCTATCTCGTCAAACAAAATCACCGAATACGGCTTGCGGCGGACCGCTTCCGTCAGCTTCCCCCCTTCTTCGTAGCCGACATAGCCGGGAGGGGCTCCCAACAGGCGGGAGACCGAATGCTTCTCCATAAATTCGGACATGTCGATCCGGATCATCGCTTCCTGGGTGCCGAACATAAACTCCGCCAGTCGCCTAGCAACTTCGGTCTTTCCAACTCCGGTTGGTCCGGCAAAAATAAACGATCCGATCGGACGCTCCGGCGGCTTGAGCCCCGCCCTTCCCCTCCTGATCGCCTGGGAGATCGCCATCACCGCCTCATCCTGTCCGATGATGCGCTCTTTCAGTTTTTCTTCCATGTTGGTCAATTTTTCCGATTCGGCCTTGGTCAATTTTAAGACCGGGATCCCGGTCCAGTCGGAGACGACTTCGGCAATATCTTCTTCGGTTATTATGACCGCCGCTTTATCCTGCCGCTCTTCCCATTTCTTTTCAAGCTCTTTCACCTTGTCCGAAATCGCGTTGATGCGATCCCTTAGGCTGGCCGCTTTCTCGTATTTTTGGGTGCTGAGCGCTTCGTCTTTTTCTTTTTTGGCCTGCTCGAGCTCTTTGCGCGCTTCGCGTAATTCGTTTGAAGTGTCGACCCGTTTTAAACGGACCTTGGCCGCCGCTTCGTCCATGACATCGATCGCTTTGTCGGGAAGGAACCGGTCCGAAATATAGCGGGCCGAAAGATGGACCGCCGCCTCGATTGCTACATCGGGAATGGTGACTCGATGGAACTCTTCATACTTGGGGCGGATCCCCTTTAAGATTTCAACCGTGAATTCCGGGGTCGGCTCATTGACCATGACCGGCTGGAAACGGCGCTCCAGCGCGGCGTCCTTCTCTATATTCTTGCGGTATTCGTCAACGGTGGTCGCCCCGATTACCTGCAGTTCCCCTCTCGCCAAAGCCGGTTTCAACATATTGGCGGCGTCAATCGCCCCTTCCGCTCCACCCGCTCCAACCAGGGTGTGGAGTTCGTCGATAAACAAAATGATCTGGCGTTTTTTGGCTAAAATTTCTTCCAGAACTTTTTTAACTCTCGCTTCAAATTCGCCGCGATACTTGGTCCCGGCAACCATCCCCCCCAAATCCAAAGCGATGACCTGCTTGTCTTTCAAAACATCGGGAACGGTTCCGGCAACGATGCGGTTGGCCAAACCTTCAACAATGGCAGTTTTGCCAACTCCCGGGTCTCCCATCAGCACCGGATTGTTTTTGGTCCGTCTCGCCAAAATTCTGGTGATCCGGTCGATCTCTTTTTCTCGTCCAACTACCGGATCAAGCCGCCCTTCGCGGGAATCGGCGGTCAAATCCCTTCCATAAGAAGCCAAAGCCGCTTTCCTGGTTGGCGCCCTGGTCCCAATCCCGCCCCCCGCCCCTCCGAATGGCAGTCCGAAAAATCCTCCGGGACCTCCCATCTCTTCTTCTCCTCCAAAAGGGCCAAATTCTTCCGGTCCCTCCGACGGTTCAAACGGCTCCGGTCCGGCGGAAAGAGGAGGCGCCTCGCCTTTGCGCATCTGTCCGATAACTTCTTCAACTACCCGGTCGTAAGAAACTTTCCTTTTCTGCAGGGCCTGAGCGGCGATTGAATTACCCTCGCGAATAAGACCGAGTAAAACATGTTCCGCTTCAACCAACGGCGCGCCCAGCTCTTTTGCGATATTGAAAGCCAGTTCCAAAACCTTTTTTGAGCGGGGAGAAAGGGTGATTTCCCGCGGATGGGTTTCACCTCTGCCGATCAATGACTCGGTCTCCGAAAAAAGATCTACCATATCAAGTTTCAACGCTTCCAATACCTTGTAGGCCAATCCCTCTTCCTTTATTATTCCCAGCAAAAGATGCTCCGGAGTCAGATGGTCGTGGGAGAGGCGGGTTGATTCTTCTTTGGCCAGATGGATCACCTTTTGCGCCGATTCCCCAAAGTAATCAAAAATTCTTTCATCAGGGCGACGTTTGAACATGGAAGCAAAAATATCCGGTATTTCAAAAAATCCGGGAAACCCGAACTCTTCCGGCATGAAGCCCATCTTCTCCGCGCACTCGACACAAAGGTGCTTTACCACCTTTCTGCCGTTTACAACCTTTGTGACATGTACCGTCGCCGGATTAACATGACAGTTTTCGCACATCATTACCACTTAAATCGTCTCCTTTCAGAGTCCAACTCTAATTACATTATCGACTTTTTCAACAACCGCAAGTTTTTTAATTTTTGACAGCGCCCGGTTAAAATTCTCTTCAACCACTTCATGGAAAATAATAACCAGCGGCGCGGATTTACCGTGCGATTCTTTTTGTAAGACCGTCTGGATGCTGACCCCCTCTTCTCCAAAGACCTTTGATATCTGGGCCAAAACTCCCGGCTTGTCCGGAACAGTCATGCGGACATAATAGCGGCTTTTGGTCTTTGAAATATCTTTCACCCTCATCTTGGAATGCGCCCTTCTTTGCGACGGGGTCCCGTGGGCGGCGGCGATAATATCGTTAATAATTGCCGAAGCGGTCGGATCTCCCCCCGCCCCCTGGCCGTAAAACATTAATTCTCCCACCGCGTCCCCCACCACATAAATCGCGTTCATCGGTCCTCCGACCGAAGCCAGCGGATGATCTTTGGACACCATCACCGGATGGACGTGCACCTCAACTTCCCCGTCTTTCTGTTTGGCTACCGCCAAAAGCTTGATGACATAGCCGATCTCACCAGCATAGGAAATATCTTCTTTGGTAATTTTGGTGATCCCTTCAAAATAGACCTCGGAGAAATCAACCAGAACCCCGAAGGCCATCAGGGTTAAAATTACCGCCTTATAAGCCGCGTCGTAGCCTTCAACATCATTTTTTGGATTGGCTTCGGCGTAGCCCTTCTCCTTCGCTCTTAACAGAGCTTCGGAGAACGACATCTTATCGTTGGTCATGCTGGATAAAATGTAATTGGTGGTCCCGTTGACGATCCCGTAAACCTGATAAATATTATTGGCATAGAGGCTTTCACGCAGCGGCTGGAGGATCGGTATCCCCCCTCCCACTGCCGCCTCAAAAAAGACCGAGACGTTGTTTTCACTCGCGGTTTTTAAAATTTGATCGGCATGCAGGGCAACAACTTCTTTATTTGAAGTGACAACGTGCTTGCCGTTTTTTAACGCCTGCAGAATATATTGCAGTGCCGGCTTGGTCCCGCCGATCGCTTCAACGACTACTTCAATTGAAGGATCGTTGATGACCTCTTCGGACTTTTTGGTCAAAAGGGGATGTTTCCTGCTTGTCTTGGGATCGGCAATCTTTACAACCTTCAATTCTATCCCCGATTTCTCCGCGATGGTCTTCCCGTTCCGATTGATGAGCGCCGCTACCGCGGAACCGATATTGCCGTATCCCAATACGCCGATGTTTACTTTTTTCATTATTAGTCAAAAAGAGAACTGATCGATCTGTTCTCGTAATTCCTGCGGATTGCTTCGCTCAAAAGCTCCGCGGTGCTTAGGATTTTAAGTCCGGGAAACTGTTTTTCGTTTATGATCGGGAGAGTGTCGGTAACGACAACCTCTTTTAGCTTTGCTTCTTTAAAACGGTCGACCGCCGGCGGCGAAAAGAGCCCGTGAGTCGCTACCATATAAATATCGGGATTGCAGCCCTCTTTTCTTAAGACATTGACCCCGGCGGTGGCGGTCCCGGCGGTATCGATCATATCGTCGGTGATTATGACGGTCTTCCCTTTCACTTCACCGACCAGGTGGGTAACTTCGGACTGGTGGTGGGCGGAGCGGACCTTGTGCAAGATCGCGAGACCCGCGCCGATCCGGTCGGCCAGTTTTTTCGCCACTTTGGCCCGCCCGGTGTCGGGAGCGACTACCACCGGGTTGGGAAGCTTTTTGCTTTTAATATACTCTTCAAAGATCGGCATGGCGGTCAAATGATCAAAGGGAATATTAAAAAATCCCTGGATCTGGTCGGAATGCATATCAATCGTTATGACCCGGCCGACTCCGGCGGTGGTCAAAAGATCGGCGATCAGGCGGGCGGAGATCGGTTCGCGGGAGGCGGCTTTGCGATCCTGCCGCGCGTAGCCGAAGTAAGGGATCACCGCGGTAATTGATTTGGCGGAGGAGCGCTTCATCGCGTCAACAATGATAAAAAGCTCCATCAAATCTTCGTTCACCTTTTGGGTGCAGGTCTGAAAAACAACACAATGCTGGCCGCGGACATTCTCTTTGATACGGGTATAAATTTCTCCGCCGGCAAAAGATGAAATTTTTATCTCTCCCGCTTTCAACCCCAGCTGTTTAACGATCTTTTCGCCAAGTTCGGGATGCGACCGGCCGTAAAAAACCTTTAATTCTTCATTTCCGGGTGTCATTTGTTGTCCCTCCGTATAAAATATAACTGCGGGCAGATGTTATTGTAACATTGCCCGGTTGTCCCTTCAAGTTGGATTTAACAATCTTGTTGGTGCGTGTGCGGCCGTTTAATATCTCCTGCGTTGTGCCGACCAATTTTTTATTTTGTTCAAGGGCCATCGCGTCGGTAACCTTCATAATCCTTTGCAGGCGCTCTTTTTTTATCTCTTCCGGAACCTGGTTCTCCATTTTGGCGGCTGCGGTTTTGGAACGAGGGGAATAGATCGTGGTGACAACCTGATCGAAGGCAAATTCGCGAATGCGCCCCACACTGTTGCTAAAATGCTTTTCGGTTTCTCCTGGAAAACCGATGATCATATCGGTCGTTATGGCGACACCCTTGATTTTATTCCTGATTTTTTCGGCGATCCGTTTATAATCGTCGACCGTGTAGCCGCGGTTCATCGCCTTGAGGATTTCATCGTCCCCATGCTGGATCGGCAAATGGATATGTTCGCACAGATGCGGCAAGTCCGCTACCGCATCAATTATGTCATCAGACATATCTTTGGGATGGGAGGTTAAGAAACGGATGCGCTCCAACCCTCTAATCTCGCCTTCAATTGTTTTTTCAATCATATGCAATAATTTCGCAAAACCATACTTATATGAGTTCACATTTTGCCCAAGCAGGGTAATTTCCCTGATCCCCTGATTCCCTAATATCCTGATTTCCTCAAGTATTTCCTCGGGCGTTCTGCTCTTCTCCCGTCCGCGGACATAGGGGACGATGCAGTAGGAGCAGAAGTTGTTGCAGCCGTGCATGATCGTTACAAACTCACCCCCTCCTCGCTCCGCTCGGTTTCCCCCTCTCTTTTCAATAGAGGGGGAGAAAACAAGGAACTCTTCCAACTTTTCCGAAGAATTCGGTGGGATAAAGAGGTCGACGTGGGGAAGGAGTTTTGTGATTTCGTTTTTTTTATCCTCGACGATACAGCCGCAGAAGATTATTTTGAGGTTCGGATTTTTTTCTTTGTGGTGCTTAAGGGATTTGGCGAACCAGAGGCCTTTATTCTCCGCGTTGGCGCGGACGGTGCAGGTGTTGACAACTATTATGTCGCATTGTTCTAATTCCCTAATCGCCCGGATTCCCTGATTTTCCGATATTCTAATCTCCTCATATCCCGCCCCATCCAGAATATCCGCCATCTTGCGGGAATCGGAGATGTTCATCTGGCAGCCGTAGGTTTTAATGTAATACTTTTTCATTTGGCAGCTTGCCCCGAGCGAACGTAGTGAGTCGAGGGGCCGTAAGTTTTGATGAAGTAGGCTTTGGGAGGCATATTTTATATTATAACATTTAAAAAATGATTATTCGGTTACGGCAACGATAGAACGTATCGTTAATCGTCTAACGTCAACGCAAAAAATTGAGGGGAATAGCCGTCACGGACCTGGTCTTCGGTTGATACACGTATATATATTGCAACCTTCATATTATTTCTTTTTATTGAATTTAAACAACGCTCCAAAACCAAAGAAAGCAACAGTAAATAGAATAAACAGAAAAAATAAAACAATAATAATCTTTAGGCTTGTCCAGCCAATTGAAGGAAAATCTTTTAGCATTCCGGCACTATTATCTTGTATAAATATCCATCCAGCAACAACCACGAGTAAAAATGCTAATAAAAACGGAAAAAGCCTCTCTCTTGGTATCAACCTTCCAATATATTTATCGAAAATAGCTGAAGGGGTTTCAGCATATCCATTGTCATCATCTTCTCTTTCTCCAATAGAAGGGACATTTGTTAAATCTTCTCTTTGCCACATTCCAGAAGTTCCTAAATCAAGAGATGCCTCTGGAGTCAGAGTAGCATCAGGATTTATTTCGGGCAAACTTTTTGTTTCTTCGGCTTCGATTGCCTGTCGCCTAAGTTTGCGTTGTTTTTTTCTTCCCATTTTTTATCCTTCTAAAACTATTTTCTTAAAATCTTCATTCCTTTTCCAAGCTCGCTCCGCAAAACCACCAACTAATTTAACGACCTCATCTTCCCTCATGGATTTTCTAGGCTTAACAGAATAATCAATATCAAAAAATAGACCTACATCAGGAAGCTGCGTAACAATTTCATCATTAAAGAATTGAGCAATCTGTGTTTTAACCATGGGTCCACTTTGAGTATTAAAATTACCTAAATCATCCGCAAAATTCCAAGGGCCAGCAAGATCAACAAGTTTTGCATTAATTATTTTCTTTGCCCTATCGGAAAGCACAATATACTTGGAAGCATATAAATCTCTTAGTTCTTCAAAGTTTTTTTCATATTCTATACAAAATTTTGATCTCACCCCTATTCGGTCTATTAATGGGTTCTTTTCAAAGCCATCTAAACTAAAAATAAATTTCAAGAATCTGATAGCATGATCTGGAAAATAACTTTTCGAATCCGATCGATGACAGATAAATCCCATGCCCCGAAATCCTACAAAGACCCTATCATGATTATCCTTGCGGAATATATCAACACGATTTTCAACAATAGCCCACTCCGACATCTTCATATGTGCAGATATTTCTTCGGCCCATTGTCCTCTCAAATCAATAATTCTAGGGTTTGGCTTATACCTAATTTCCATTATATGTTCGTTCAAGTAAATCATCGCTTCCTCCTTATTTAATACGATTTTTCCATTCAACAATTTTCTCAATCTGATCTTTGGTAAATACTGGATAATCTCGATAATCCCTTTTTGGTTTCACCCACCCCTTTTCAATCCAATAATAAAAAATCATCCATAATACTTATGTATCCTGCCCCTGTCTTCATTAGCCTGATCACCCTTGAAATAAATTTGGATAAAAACGACTTTTTGTTCTTCTTTATGAAAAGCATAAACAACCCTAATTCCGCTGTTGGCACCCCTACCCTTTAGGGCTCTACAAGCAAATTTTTTAACTTTCACAATTTCATGCGGCACATTGAGGTTGCTGATTGAAAAACTAATCGGCGGCGCGGCGGAAGGGGCAACAGATAATACTTTCTTTAATACTTCCAGATCTTCCGGCAAGCTTCGGAAACGCTTTTTTGATAGCCGTTCCAACTCTTTTTCAAACTCGGGTAAATATTCAAAGTCCACTGCCACCCTCTTCAGGATAGCTCCTAACTGAATAGGCCGGCGTGCGATAAAAAACTAGCTCGTAATCAATTACGTCCTTATCCTTTGTTGCCTTCCAGGGAAGATCCTCGTGTGAATAATTACTTATTTCTTTGGCATTTTTATCAGAATGAGCCATTATAACCCTATCGATTACCTCTTTTTCGCTGGCTTTCAATTGGCTTAAATCCGCCTTTACAAGTGGAATATATCTTTTTTGGGAATAAGGCCCATATTTATCCCTAATTATTCTTATTTCTCCCTTATCTTCCATTTGGTCAATAATTTTTACAAATTCAATGGGAGTTGGACCATATTTATTTTTAATATATTTCGCTCCGGTCAACAGTTCCTCATAAGTTTCATAATAATTAAAATCAATAAAATAAAGCAGTTTATAAAGCACGGTTTCCCCAATATTGGGCTTCCCCGCACAACGTTCCAATAAATACAATAACACCTGTTTAAATTTTCCCAAGTTAAGCTTTGGGACAGAAATACGCATGCTTTGTTTTCGCAAACGATCATCCTCTTTTGGCAGGGCAACTTCCAATTCTTCTTCTAACCCTAAAATATAATCGGTTGAAACCTTAAATGCTTCGGAGAAAGCCGCTAATTCTAGACTAGAAACTCCTCTTTCGTTATTTTCTATTTGGGAAATTGCCGTACGAGAAATATCAAGAATTTTTGCAATCTCTTCCTGAGACAATCCGGCCTTTTCTCTTAATGTTTTTAATCGAGCCGCAATCGCTTTCTGATTAATTTCATGATCCATAATGCCCTCCCCAAAACAAAAGCATTGTAGCAGATGTTCGATATTCTGTCAATAGATATATCGAATATCGAACAATAAAACTTGCGTCAGTAGCTTTATCTACGCACCGTTGCATAAATCCCCACCGCAACCGCCGCCCCGGTTAGCACCTTATACCAATTATCCTCCCACCAATCCGGCTTTTGGCTGATGTTAACGGAAACGATGTCGCCATGCTGGACAGGGGCGGCAGGGCGACCGAGGTAGGCACGCGCTTCATCTACCGATTCGGCTTTCTTGACGTCCCAGACGTTCTTTTTGATATCATGCTGGATAACATAAATCGGCCGGGGAGTTAGGAAAACGACCACTTGAGCATTCGCGATATACTTTGAAAAGGCAGATTTGAGGTTGTTGTTGAATTCCTTCAACGTCTGTCCTTGCGCTTCTACTCTGCCCAGAAACGGCAGAGAGATGGTGCCGTCGGGGGCGATGGTTTGTTTGGTGTCGAGATCTTTTTTGCCGAGGACTTTGACTTCTAATGTGTCGCCGGGGGCGAGCAGGTATTCACCCGCTAATGACAAATTAAGGATAATTAAAAATATGCAGATTGATTTTTTCATGATTAGCACCTCCGCTCAAATTATTTCGGTAATTTAACGGTTATTTCGGCAATGCCTTAATAATCGTATCATAATCGTATCATTGAAAAAGGACATAATAAGTGCCTCTCCCTTTGCCAACCTTTTTGCATATTTTTTTGACAACGAGCGAAGCTAAATCCCTTGCTGCTGTAATCTTAGTTGTCGCATTTATCTCCTGATATTCTCTATTGAAGATTTTTCCTTTTTCTCGAATATAATTTAATGTCTTTTTTTGCCTCTCGTTTAATCCCGGCATTGGTTCTTCTTTTTCGATTTTGTTTAAGTCTGCGCCGAATAATGTCACAATAACGGTTCCTCCCACATCATCAAACACCGGCATTTTGGGTTTGAGGGGGTGATCTTTAACTGCATCATGAATCCGGTTAATGCCATCGCCGATTGCTTCGATATATTTGACTCGGTTAAGCACCTTCACCAAAGTTGGATTGCGGGATGACTGCTTGTTGATCATATTTTTTGGCGTAATCCCTTCCGGCAAACCGCCCGGGCTGCTGTATTCAATCCTCCCCTTGAACATCTTGATTATAATCCTGCTGCCGGAAATAAAATAATCGCGATGCGCGACCGCATTGACTATCAGCTCACGGATGGCATACAGAGGATATTCGGGGACTTCTTCGCGTGGGATTTTACCGGGAACCAGGTGGGAAGATATCTGAATGTGCTCTTTGATATACTCATCCGCCTTATCAATGAGATCAAATAAGTTGCCGTAAAAATCCTTGATGTCCAGATAACGGTCGGCAATGTTTTCTCCCGGGTATCTGACAATCGTAACCTGATTCTGCGGAATAAATTTATCAGGCTCTTTACCGAATAATAACATCCCGCTGTTTAAGACCCTGCTGTTCCTGACACAACCTAGCCCCTCCAGCAGTTTTTGATCAGATGATGAAACATCTTTCCCTGAAATATCCTTATAAACAGATTTAAACCATTTAACCTTAGGCCAATCGATATCCTTTAGTTTGGCCCCGGCACACTCTTCCTTATCATACCGGATGTCTGTCCTGCTTCTTTTGATCAATAACCGCTCATACTCATTGCGGCTCATCGGTTTGGTGTTTTTGCCGACACGGATAAACGCCCGCCCCTGATAGAGGTGGGGCTTGTCATGGCTTTCGTTTACCCTGATGACGATGATATGCTTGGCGCCAATCACCGCCGAAGTTATTTCAGGGTATATTTTAGGATCAGAATTGTCTATAATAATATCCGTTACCCGCTCATCAGAAGAGAAGCGCGAAACGGGCGCGTATTGCACTTTCCCTCCAACTTTTTTATTTGCCTACTTTCGGTAAGCAGTCTCATCTGTTGAATGGCAATTTTATTGAGCTTTATTAATCTTGCCCCTTGCGAAAGCCCCTCACTGATGAATAATGCGTTCAGATTTTTAAGGTTTGAAAGGCATACCAGCTGTGATACCTCGGCATAATCTCTGATATTACCCTTATTTCCCGCATTTTTAGCACGCCAATCGGAAGCCGTCATGCCAAATAAAGCCATGTTCAAGACATCAGCTTCCGAGGCATAAATATTGTTTGTTTGCGCATTCGTCAGTTCTTTGGGAATCAGATTTTCTTTTATGGCATCAGTATGTATGCGGTAGTTTATTTTAGAAAGGGTCCGCTGCAAATTCCATTCTAATTTCAAACGACTGCTTTCATCTTCTTTTAACCGCTGAAATTCTTTAATAAGATATATTTTAAACTCCGGGCTAATCCACATGCCGAATTCAAAAGCAATATCCTTGTGGGCATATGTTCCTCCGTATCGTCCAGCTGTCGCTTTTAATCCAATAGCATTGGTTTTTTCTACCCACTCTTTAACGCTGATTTTATAGTTGTTCAAGCCCACCTGGCTTTTAATTATGGCGAATTCGCCATAATTAAAATCGGGACCATTTTCATATTTAGGACTTCAAATTTATTCAGGCGGGCATCGTTGCCGTAACCGAAAGACGATTTGCGTTAGGCAACCTTAAACCCGATTGCGCTCGGCTTCACACTGGTCAACTCCCTGATAACCTTAACCACCACTTGAATATCCTTCTCATTCTTTAAAGTTTTATTTTCTAACTCCTTTAACTTCTTCGAAACCTCGATATGGCTGGAAAGGATCCGATTTAAGCGGACAAAGGCCCTCATTATGGCAATATTGACCAGAATTGCTCTTTCGCTTTTAAGTACACTAGATAACATGGCTATTCCTTCTTGGGTAAATACATATGGCAAGTATTTTGAATGCCGGCCTCTTTTTAAGGTTCCAGATTGGAACCTTAAAGAATCGTACTCATCTTTTGTCAATTGGAACATAAAATCAAGAGGAAACCTCTTTATATTTCTTCTAACCGCCTTATTTAGATTTTTAGTTAAAACCTCATAAAGCTCCGCCAGATCCCGATCCAACATCACTTTTTGGCCCCTGATCAAATAGATTTTGTTCTCCACTCTTTCTATCGGTATCAAAGTATTCATCTTTATCGCCCCCTTGCCCATTACCCAGCAATTTTGGCGCCTGTTTTGGGGATGGGAAAATGGTTTATCGGTTACGATTGAACGTATCGGTATTCGTCTTTCGTTAGGCGGAAGAGAGGTGCGAAACGATGCCACTTGATCTCGACTTACCGCTTCTTCTTATACTTAATCCCAGTATTAACCATCTTCCCAAAAGAGCGGTCTTTGCGGCGTTTATCGAGCCGGGTCATAGAATAAAAATCGGATTCTTTCTTGAGCTTTAAATAATTCTCATACTTATCCCGATCCAATTCCCCCGCTTCAACCGCGGCAAGAACGGCACAGCCCGGTTCATGCAGATGAGAACAATCCGGAAAACGGCATTCTTTTGCCAACCCGGTAATCTTAGAAAAAACAACCCCAATCCCCTCCCCACTCTCCACAAGCCCAACCTCCCTCATCCCCGGATTATCAATAATCGAACTGCCGTTCTCCAAAACAAAAAGCTCCCGATGCGCCGTTGTGTGCTTCCCCTTGCTGGTGCTAAAACTGATCTCTTTGGTCTCCAGCACATTCTTCCCCAAAAGTTTATTTATAATAGAGGACTTCCCCACCCCGGATGATCCAAGAAGACAATAGGTCTTTTGTCCCGCGATCTTATCGGCTAAATCTTTAAACTTATTATCATCCAGCGTGCTGACGACAATAACATCAGTATCTTTAAAACGGTCTTTAACCTCGGAAATCTTTTGATTGAGCTTTTCTTCGGAAATCAGATCGGCCTTATTCAATACAATGGCCGGCTTTATTCTGCCGGAAAGAGCCAGAGCTAAATATCTCTCGATGCGGTTTAAATTATAATCGCGGTCAACCGCCTGGACAATAAAGGCAACATCAATATTTGCGGCAATAATCTGCGGCTCGTCTTTTCCGGCGGCCTTTCTCTGAATTAAGGTCTTTCGCGGTTCAATCCCATTGATTATGGCAAGGTCATCATCCAGGGTTGAGATATTTACCCGATCCCCCACGGCCGGATAATCGGCCGCGGATACTGCGTCATGCATCATCTTTCCAGAAATCTCGGCCCAGTACTCTTTTTTATCGGTCTTGACCCGGTATTTTCCCCGGTAGCGGGCAACCACCCGGGCAGTAGAAGTATCCATCTTTTAACGCCTCCGACTCAAAAGCAATATCAAAAAAGAAAGAAGTGTATTTTGCACCCGAACAACAACTTTTCTGTCACGGGGTATAGTGTCCAAAAGGATTAATCGGTCTAAATATTAAAATTTATACCCGGCTTGGAGCTGAATACCGCCGGAGCCAGCGACATCGACACCAGCTTCGAAAAAGAGCGGTTCAACATCAAAAGGCCGGTCAAAGATTAATGAGACGGAAACCCCCGCATCGGAATTATTATTGCCAAACTTGCCGACCAGGCCGAGACCAAACGCCATCGGATACCGGCCGGAAATGTTTTGCAGGTGGAATTTTCCGCCAAAGAACAAGATGAGCGGGCGGCTGCCCGTGGCGGCCTCGGCACCAAACCTGATCCCGACATTTTTGTTCATGTTTTCATCCGCCATCAAACCCACCGCCAGACCACCCCGCACCCCGCCGATCACCGCTGGCTGTAAGGCCCAAACTGAAGAAGACAAAAGCAGAAAAAAAACAATCAACAAGCTAATAATTTTCATTTTTATTTCCCCCTCCTTTAATTATTCCGGCGTAATCTTAAACCAATCGGCAGCAATTGTAAAGCGATTTTTTTGCGGCCGACTCGTACTCGTAGAACAGAAGATTTGCAATTAAAATTATAGCATGTAATCTTGCTTCGTCCCCGTCCTCATGCTACAATCTCCCCATGAATTTAGGCGGCTTGGTTGTACCTCTTGGGATCATCACTTATTTTCTGGTTTTGCTCACGATCCTCTCCGGACTTTTGCATTTTAAATTGAATTATCACAAGACCCTGGCCGCGCTGACAATTCTCTTCGCCTCCCTGCACGCCGGACTGATCATCTACTTTAAATTTTTCAGGTAGGCCCGCGGTTTATCTTTTTCTACGGCTTGGATTTATCAAGAAGATCAAGCTCGTTTACCAGCGCCGTCAGATCGCTGTAGCCCAGATCGATTGTTTGCTGTTTCTGATGCAGCGCAATCTGCAGTTTTTGCACGTCGAGCCCCCTCCCATCAACCGTCGCGTCCACCAGACGGCGGTTGATCTCTTCAAGGACCGTTTCTTCTTCGTCAATATGCTTTTCAACCTTGGCAATTTTTTCGTGCAAAGCCTTGTGCTTTTTGTTGTACTCCGCTTCAAGCGCCGCTTGTTTCTTTCTGTCCGAATTATCCTTCTTGCCGCTTTTTTTGCCGCTTGATTCGCCACCCCAGCCGATCCGGTCCAAAAAGTCCTGATAGGTCCCGTCAAAAACAAAAACCCTGTCTTCGTTAAAAACAATCAGCTTGTTGGCCAGATGATGGAGGAACATTTCGCTGTGGGTCACAATAATAACCGCCCCGGAAAACTCGTCAAGGGCGGAAATCATGGAATCACAGGACTCAACATCCAAATGATTGGTCGGTTCGTCCAAAAGCAGCAGGTTGGTCGGGGAAAGAAGGATTTTACCAAGGGAGACGCGGCTTTTTTCCCCGCCGGAAAGGACGGAGATCTTTTTTAGGGCCAGGTCGCCGGAAAACATCATCAGGCCGCAGGTCTTGCGGATCTCCGTGTAACTTAGGTCCGGCCGCAGATTGGAAAACTCCTGTTCTATGGTAAGCTTGGGATGCAGGCGCTCGATATTGGTCTGTCCAAAATAACCGATGCGGCAATTGTCATGAGAAGCGATTTCTCCGCTTAGCGGCGCAAGCTCCTTGGCCAGCAAACGCAGCAGGGTCGATTTGCCTTTGCCGTTTTTTCCGATAACACAGATGCGGTCTTTTTTTCCGACATCAAAAGAAAGCTTGTCGATTAAAACACGTTCGGGAGTATAGCCAAAAGTTACCTCTTTTACCCTCATTAAATTTTGAGAGTGGAACTCTACCGAGTTAAACCTAAAGCCCAAATCGGCAATCTTTACCAGCTCTTGCTTTTTTCCCATTTTTTCAAGCGCCTTCACCCTTGACTGGACCAGGCTGGCACGAGCCGCGGAAGCGCGGAAACGGTTAATAAATTCGGTCACTTCCTTGCGCTTCTTTTGTTCTTTGGTCCGGGTCTTTTCATAAACTTCTTCTTCCACCGCGATCTGTTCGAAAAGCTTGATCGTATCCCCCTCGATTTTTTTCATCTTTTGCCGATGGATCGCCAAGGTATGAGTTGTAATGCTGTTCATAAAATCCCGGTCATGGGTAATGATCATCAGCTCATTGCTCCAGCGTTGTAAAAAACCCCTCAACCAGCGGATCGAGATGATATCCAGATAATTGGTCGGCTCATCAAGCAGTAAAAGATGGGGATCCGCCAGCAAGACCTTGGCCAGGTTTAGGCGGACCTGAAAACCGCCTGAAAATTCCAGCGGAGATTTATAAAACTCGGCTTCGCTAAAACCGAGGCCGCTTAAAATTTTTTCGGCTTTCCAGACCTGGTCTTTCTCATCGTTTTTTAGCCCCAGACAGGCTTCGGCTAGCACGGTTCCTTCCGTAAAATTAAGGTGCTGTTTAAGATAGCCGACCGTATAGTTTTTGGGCAAAACAATCCGCCCGCAATCGGGCTCAATTTCACCCATAATAAGCTTAAAAAGCGTGGTTTTCCCCGAACCGTTGCGGCCAACCAACCCGATCCGTTCACCACTGTGGACCGTCAAGCTGATATCATCAAGCAGGGTCTGCGCGCCAAAGGATAAAGAGACATTATTTATTTGCAGCATGTTAAATTATAACAGATTCTACGCGCTTGCATAATAAATATTATAAATATATAATGAGCCATCAGACAGAAAGCATGAGTTTAGCATTGATAAGAAATTTTATACTATTAACCGGCTGGCCGATCCTTATTGCGGGAAGCCTTTTTCTGCTGTGGAAAGCTTTCAAATTCCATAAAGACGTAAACAAGGTTGTTTTTGGCAAACTGGTCATCATTATGACCGCCGGCTGGCTCTCCACTATGTATTGCCTCGGGATCGTCGCCACTGTCGCGATGTTTCTTGATTTAAATATCGGCGTCTTTGTGGTCCTCCCGGTCTTTGTAATCTGGGCGATTTCTATGGTGATCATCACCGGGATTATCTTAATCTGGTCAAAAGAGGCGGTGGTCATCAACCAGTTCTACCAGGATGTTGAGAGAAAATACCAGTCGATCTTTGAACTCTCCCCCGAAGCGATTTTATTGCTCGACACCTCCGGGATGATTTTGGCCACCAACGACCGCCTGCAGGAATGGCTCGGCTACAAGACCCGCGACATGCTGGCAAAAAACATCATCACCCTCCCCTTCCTGACCGAAGAGAGCAAAGGGAAAATTATGAAAAATTTTTCCGAACGGCTGCTTGGCAAAGAATCGCCCCCTTATGAAATTGAGTTTGTGAACAAAAAGGGAGAGCGGATGTTCGGCCGGGTTATCGCCGCAACGCTAAAAGATGAAAAAGGGAACATCATCCGGAACTTAACCATGATCTCCGATGTTACCGAAAAGCTGCGGCTTGAAAATTTGCGGGACGATTTGGTCCACATGGCGGTACATGATCTGAAGACGCCGCTGGCAAATATTATCGGAACCTCGGAGCTCTTGCTTGACGAAAAAAGCCCGCTCCCTCCCGAAGAAAAAAAGAGCTTGACCGAAAACATCCTGACCAGCTCCAAAAAATTGATCAATTTAATCATGGATCTGATCCAGGTCAACAACATCGACGCAGCCGGACTCTTTCTTGATAAAAAACCTTTTGCTCTCAACGAGATTATCCCCGGACTCTCATGGCTCTCCACCTCCGCCGCCAAAAACAAAATACGTCTCACCATAAATATTCCGCCGGAGCTGACGTTGGAAGCGGATCGGGATATTCTCGTCAGAATAATTGAAAACCTGGTTTCAAATTCGATTAAGCACACCCAAAAGGCAGTAGGAAAAATCGCGGTCAGCGCCGAAGCAAAGAACGGTCAGGTCTTGTTTGAGGTAAAAGATAACGGGGACGGGATACCAAAAGAATACCAAGACAAGATCTTTAATAAATTTTTTAAGTCGGCGGAACAGGCCGGCCGAACCAAGCTCGACACCGGACTGGGACTGGCCTTCTGCAAACTGGCGATTGAAGCGCACGGCGGAAAAATCAATGTCGAAAGCGACGAAGGAAAAGGCTCAAAGTTTTATTTTACCATCCCCCAAAAAGCCCCGGGCCCGCTCGGCTGATTATTTCCCAAGCTTGCGGCCGATTGAAAAATTAAAAGAGTTGCCGTTATTCATCTCGTTATTCTCAAACAGATTGTTCTTATAATCCGCGTTTGCCTTAAAAATATAATTGCTCCCCGGTTGATCCCTTAAAGTATATTCAACCTGTCCGTTGTAGGATCCTCCCGGAAGCAAGCCCGGGACCCGGTCGGTTACAACTGCGTTTTTCCCCTCTTTTTGCACCAGGATCTGCGTGGCGCTTTTTGGGGCTATCGCGTTCCCCTGGTTCTTAATCGTATAAAGAATAAGGACTTTCCCTTCTTTCCCGATACTTTTTACCTCCATGCTGGAGACCACCAGATCGGGCGCCGCCGCTTGGGCTGAAACCGCGAAGAAAAAAGTTGCGAAAACCGCGAAAAGAATTAATCTCATTTTTATTCCCTCCTGTTTTTTGCAATCATAACATTCGGGAATAAAAGTGGCAAGGTGTGCTATAATTTTGAACATATGAAATATCCGATATTAATTCTTCTTCTGGCAGTCGCACTTATTTCCGGCTGTGCGACCCAGGTCCCCATTGAAATAACCCGGTTCAATCCGCAAATTACCGGAAAAAATCAAAGCATCTTTCAATATATGGATGAAACCTATGTTTCCGCCGAAGCGGACGACCTGACGATTGAGACCGCTCTTTTTGAATATAATTCAATCGTTGTCCTGCCGATCAGTTTGACCAATAAAACGATAGATAACCTTGAGCCGGATAATTATTCGATTGAATTATTCGACGGACGCGACCGGAAGCCGGCCAAGCTGCTTAAACGCGATGACCTGGTCAAGATCCGCGCCAAATACACCGGCGGTTCTCCCGGAGCCATCCAGGACCAGGTGATCGAAGCGACCATGACCAATGTCATGAACGTGGTCAACGTCCCCACCAAAGACAAGCTGATCAAAATGATGGATTACGTCATTGGCAACTACTTTGAATTTCGCCCGGTTTACAAAGGGGAAACCAGGAAGGGACTGCTTTGCTTCCTGCGTAATTTTAAGTTTGAATACCCGCTGACGCTTATTGTAAAACACAACGGTGAAGTTACCACCCTCAAATTTGTCGCCGCGAAGAAGTCCTAGCCGCTAGAAAGAACGCATAAACGAAGGAAGCTCGACTCTCTCTTTGTTCGGAGCGTGAGTATTGCGGATGAAGGGGATTGATTCTTTTTCTTTGAGCGGCGAGCGCTTGAATCCGGTGGCGATTACGGTGATCATCAGTTCGTTCTGCATCTTTTCGTCTATCACCGCTCCAAAAATAATATTCGCGTCGGGATCAACCGCGTTGTAGATTACTTCGGCCGCGTCGTTCACTTCATGAAGAGTTAAATCCGGTCCGCCGGTAACATTAAAAATTACTCCTTTTGCCCCGGTGATCGTCTCTTCAAGAAGTGGAGATGAAATTGCCTGTTCCGCCGCCTCCACCGCCCGGTTTTCACCCGAACTGGTCCCAATTCCCATCATGGCGGAACCGGCCTCAAACATGATCGTCCGGACATCGGCAAAATCGAGGTTGATCAAGCCGGGGACGGTGATCAGATCCGAAATCCCCTTGACCCCCTGGCGGAGGACATCGTCGGCAACTTTAAAAGCTTCAATGATTGAGGTCCCTTTCTCGACAACTTGCAAGAGTTTGTCGTTGGGGATAACAATTAAAGCGTCAACTTTTTCTTTAAGCAGAGCCACTCCCGATTCGGCCTGCGACATGCGGATCGGGCCTTCAAAACGAAACGGCTTGGTTACCACTCCGATCGTTAAAATTCCAAGCTCTTTCGCCATCTCCGCTATTACCGGAGTTGCGCCGGTCCCGGTCCCCCCGCCCATTCCCGCGGTTAAGAAAACCATGTCGGCACCTTCAAGCGCCGTGGTGATCTCTTCTCTTGATTCGTCGGCCGCCTTCTGCCCCGCCGCCGGATTGGAACCCGCACCCAGTCCCTTGGTTGATTGTTTTCCAATGATAAGTTTATTGTCGGCAAGTGAAACGGAGAGCGCCTGCTGGTCGGTGTTGACCCCCCAAAACTCCACCCCACGAACTCCCGATCCGATCATCCGGTTGACCGCATTGGTTCCGCCTCCACCCACACCGAACACTTTTATCGTCGCAAATTTGCGGCCGTCTTCTGATGACATCATGACAAATACCAGTATACCACCAGGGAATAATGTCTGGCAAGAGAAAAGTTATTTTTCATTTTTTAAACCTGATCACCGGTGAATCGGGAACACGGACATCGATATATTCAATCTGCGCCGCGCGATTCTGTTCAAAGTCGCGCAGGTCCCGCACCACTTCCAGTTTCTTTTTGAGTCCGGAAATTTCGCCGATTTTTACCAGCATCACATCATCCAGCAAAATCATCACTTCGGGAAGAGAAGAAAGATCGATCTTGATTTTTTCTTTTGGAAAACTTTCGGAAAGCGCCGACATCAATTCCGCGATCTCTTCCCTCACCCCGTCTTTAATCTTTCCGGACAAGATATCTTCCGCCTTGAGCCCGGAAATGACCGCCAGATCGGTAATTTGTATATTTGAATCGCGCATCCCAAGCAGATATCCTTCGTTATCGAAGAATACGGTCCGGCCGGAAATAACCGCCACCGCCGCCTCAACCCGCTCCTTCACCTCAATCGCTATGGCATTGGGAAGGGCCCTTTTTACCTTCGCTTCCTTTATAATTTCAATCTTTAGTAGGTTTTCCCGCACCCCGGCCAGGTCTGCCCAAAAAATGTTTTTACCGATCAGCGAATCGGCCTCTTTTAAAATCTCCTCGCGAGGAACAAAACGGTTGCCGGAAACTTTTATCTCTTCTATCTGCCAAATCGGGAGTAGTGAAATGAGGAGAAAAAGGAGAATCGCCGCGAAAGAAAAAAAGAGGGACCAGGAGAGATACCAGCTGAATTTGCGGCGGCGCCGCTTTTTGGCCATTAAAAAGCGCTCTCCAGAATGCGCGCGACCAATTCGTCAAAAGAGATGCCGATATGTTTCGCCTGCGCCGGAAGATCGGAAGTATCGGTCATCCCCGGAATGGTATTGATCTCGTTGACATAAGGGGTCCCGTCTTTCGCCACGATCAGGTCGACACGGGAAACACCGTAGCATCCGAGCGCTTTATGCGACAAGACCGCGATCTCCTGCGCTTTTTTGTAAACCTCTTCCGGCAGGCGTGCCGGGAGGATAAATTCGGTCATCCCCTTGGTATACTTCGCCTCAAAATCGTAAAACTCGTTTTTTGAGACCAGCTCCAAAATCGGGAGCGCTTCAACTTTCTTGGTCCCCAGAACCCCGATGGTGATCTCTGTCCCCTTTATGTATTTCTCGACAAAAAGCTGGCTGAATTTTTGCGCGGTCTCCCTCAAGGTATCCCCGAATTCTTCCGGTGTTTTGACCAAAGAGATCCCTAAAGAGGAACCTTCTTCTTCGGGCTTGAGCATCAGCGGAAAGGAAAAATTTTTGACAATCCTCGGGATCTCTTCTTCTATTTTATCTATATTGATACGGGAATAGCCGGGGGTTGGGAGCAGGTGGGCCAGCAAAATCTGCTTGGTAGCGACCTTGTTCATCGCCATCGCCGAAGCCAGAAGTTTCGAGCCGGTATAGGGGATTCCATAATGTTCCAGAAGCCCCTGCACCACCCCGTCCTCGCCAAATTTGCCGTGGAGAGCAAGATAGGCAACATCGGCTTTGTTTTTTTTGATTTCGGAGATCAAATCGCTTTCGGCCGGATCGATCGCAACCGCAAAAAATCCCTGTTTCAATAAAGAAGCAAGCACATTTTTTCCGGAACGCAAAGAGACATCGCGCTCGCCCGATTTACCCCCCATCAACACCGCAACTCGCATGGTTCAATTTTAGCATTGACAAGAGGTAGCGACAAGTTTAATATAATCATTATGACCTTATTTGAAAAAATTAATCTAGATCTCCAGGCGGCTCTAAAAAGCAAAGACGAACTGCGGCTTTCGATTCTGCGGATGATGAAGAGCAAAATCCTTTATGTCAATGCCCGCGGGGATTTGAAAGAAGACGAGCTGATCAAGATTGTCAGTAAGTACGCCAAGGAGCTGAAGGAGACGATTGAAGAGATGCAGCGGCTTGGCCGCCCCGATGCCGCCGAACAATCGGTGAAAGAGCTCAAAGTCGTCGAAGGATATCTTCCCAAGCAACTTAGCGAAGACGAGATTAAAAATCTGGTCAAAGCTACCGCCGCCGAGCTTAATGCCTCTTCCATAAAAGATATGGGAAATTTGATGAAGGCGGTGCTGGCCAAAGCTCCGGGAATTGACGGTAAAATCGTAAGCCAGCTGGTTCGAGAAATTTTAAAGTAGCATGGAAGTTATAGGACTTATCGCAATCGGGCTTTTGGCCGGAATACTAAGCGGACTTATGGGAATTGGCGGAGCGACGATCATCATCCCCTCCCTCACCCTTCTTTTCAAGACCACCCAGCACATGGCGCAGGGGATTGCCCTTGGCGCGATGCTGCTCCCGGTCGGAATCCTGGCGGCATCTAAATATCATCAGGCGGGAAACCTGGACATAAAGTTTGCGGCCTTGATCGCGGCCGGTTTTTTAATCGGGGGGTATTTTGGAGCCGGATGGGTGGCCCAGATTCCGGAACCGATCCTAAAAAAGGTCTTTGGCGCCTATCTTATTGTGATTGCGCTGCAGTTGATGTTTAGCTAATCACCTAGGGTATATTCTAACACGCCGCAGGGGCTCTTCGCCAATTGATTCCGAGCGGAAACCGGATTCTTCGACAATCTTATGCTGTAAGCGCCGGATGTAGGCGCTTTGCGGAGCCAGATCAACACTATGATGGATTTTTTGCACCTCATCGACCGCTTCGTCCGCTTCGGAGAGCGCCGCCTCCTCCGATTCTTCTTTTCCTCTCACATCAAAATAAAACTGCAGGAATTTTAGCACTTGCGACGCGGCATTTTTCTTGATGACATGGACCGGAATCCGGTGCTCTTCCGCCAGCTTCACAATCTTGCTCCCCGGCCTGGCCTTAGATTTGATCGTCAAAACCATGGTCGCCCGATCAAGTCCTCTTGCCACCTTCGCCGGAAGCCCGAGCGCCTTGATGGAGCGGTCAAGATAGGTATTGTGGACCCCAAAGGGAAAAATTTTCTCTTCCTTCCCGTCCTTTTGAGAAATAATCTCCTGCGCTTCTTCAAAAGTCGGCTCCGGAATCGGAGCTTCCGCCTTCTGTTTTATCTCAATCTTTCCCTCTTTGGTCTTGACACGAATCTCGGGTTTAAAAGTTCTTTTTTGCAAAACCGCGTCGACCGTCTTTGCCACGTCCGTATAGATCGCGAAGATTTCCTTGCTCCGGATCTCGATACAAACGTCAAAAGTGGGAGGGGCTTTGCGCTCCAAAACCGACTTCTGCGAATGGCGCCGTTTGGCCTCTTCGTCCCCCAAAATCACGCTCTGAATACCGCCGATCAGATCGCACAAAGTTGGATTGGAAATTAAATTTTCAATCGAGGTCCCATGGGCGGTGCCGATTAACTGAACTCCGCGCTCGGCAATGGTCCGCGCCGCCGCCGCCTCCGCTTCGGTCCCGATCTCATCGACAATGATCACCTGCGGCATATGGTTCTCAACCGCCTCAATCATAACTTGATGCTGTTTGTTGGGAGAATCAACCTGCATCCGGCGGGCCCGTCCGATCCCCGGATGCGGAATATCTCCGTCGCCGCCGATCTCGTTTGACGTGTCGACAATCACCACCCTTTTGCTCATATCGTCGGACAAGACCCGCGCCGCTTCCCTCAACTTGGTCGTTTTGCCTATCCCGGGAGGGCCCAAAAATAAAAGGTTTTGGCCGGATTCAATAATGTCGCGGATGACGTCAATTGTCCCAAAAATGGCGCGGCCGACTCGAAGGGTCAGCCCGATAATTTTTCCGCGGCGATTGCGCATAGCAGAGATCCGATGAAGCGTTCTTTCAATTCCGGAGCGGTTGTCTAAAGTAAACTCTCCGACTTTTGACGTTATATGGTCAATCTCGTCCTGTTCAACCGCTTCCTCCCCAAGATACATAAATTTATCTTTGCTGAAACGGGCTTCGGGGGGCTTCCCCAGGTCAAGAACAATTTCGATCAAATCGCGGATTTCAGGATGGTTAAAAAGAGGATCTTTTATTCTTACCGGAAGAACGTTAAGCAGCAGGTCGACTTCTTTTTGGATCGCTTCTCTGTCGGTCAAAAGCTAGGCTTTCCCTGCCTTGCCGGCAGGCAGGCCCTTAACCAATTTTTTTAGGTTGCTCCCGGGGACAAAGCCGGGATTCTTGGTTGAACCGATCGTGATCTTTTCTCCGGTCTGCGGGTTGCGTCCGATCCTTCCTTTGCGGGACCTGATTATAAAATTTCCAAAACCGACCAGACGCACTTTTTTTGCGGCTTTTAAAGCATCGGCAATCGTATCAAGAATAGAATCAAGGATCCGCTCCGTCTCCGCCTTGGTCAAATTCATCTTCTTTCCAACTTCGGCCGCCAGTTGTTTTTTATTCATTATGGAGCTCCTTTCTTTAGCAACTCTTCCCAGTTCTTATCAACTTCCTTTTGCAGGTCCGCCAGCAGCTGTTCGTTCCCCGGTTTAAACAAGTGGCGGAACCGATCCTGTAATTTCAGGAATTCGGCGATCGGCTTCTTTTCTCTGACATTCATCGTTACTTTCCATATTCCGTTTTCAACTTCATAAAGAGGCCAGACGCAGGTTTGGACCGCCAGCCGCGATATCTCCATCGTCAGCTCCGGCTTATAGCCCCACCCCAACCGGCAAGGCTGTAAAACATTGATAAATTTTGGTCCGGGAGTGGCAAAGGCCTTCTCCGCTTTTTTGATCAGATCCATATAGTAGCCGCCGGCCGCTTGCGCCACATAGGGAAGATTATGCGCCGCCATGATCTTGGTTAAGTCCTTGCGCGGACGGGTCTTTCCTGAACTGACCTTCCCGGCAGGTTCCGTTGTCGTACTCGCGCCTCTGGGAGTTGCTCCCGATCTTTGTACTCCGGTGTTCATGTAGGCCTCGTTGTTGTAGCAGACATATAAAAGATCGTGTCCCCGCTCCATCGCGCCGGAGAGGGACTGGAAACCGATATCGTAGGTTCCGCCATCTCCACCAAAAGCGACAAAATTAATTTTCCCCTTGATCTTATTCTTTCGCACAAAGGCATTATAGGCGGCTTCGACTCCGGAGGCGGTCGCCGCCGAATTTTCAAAAGCATTGTGAAGAAAGGGAACATTCCATGCCGAAAATGGAAAAATTGTAGTTGTAACTTCAAGGCACCCGGTCGCCGAAATAACGACTACCGGATCTTTTGAAGACAAGAGAACCATCCTGACGATTTGCGGAAACCCACAGCCGGCACAGGCGCGGTGCCCTCCGGTGAGAGGATCCTGACGAACGCTTAATTCTTTTAAGTTTGCCATGTTAGTCCCTTACCCCCAAATAATTAAATAGCGGCTTCTTGTCGATGCTTTGCAGATCAGAAAAGACCGAGCGTAAATCGTCCAGGGTAACATCCCGTCCGCCCAGCCCGTAAATATAGTTGATCATTTTGGGCCGCTTGGGGTGGTTATAAAGCGCCGCGCAGGTTTCGGTATAAACCGGTCCGCCCTGGGTATTTAAAGAATCGGAACGGTCCATCACCGCGATCGCCGGAATTTTGTTTAATACCGCCGCGATCCGCTCCGCGGGGAACGGGCGAAAAACCCGAATCTTTAACATCCCCGCTTTTATCCCCTTCTCCCGCAATTCGTCGATCACAACCTTGGCGGTACCGCAAGTCGATCCGAGCGCGACAATCGCGATCTCGGCATCGGCCAGTTTATACTCTTCAATCAGATCATATTTTCGGCCGGTCAATTTCGAATATTCTTCCGCGACTTCAAGGATCACCGGAGCGACATTCTTCATCGCCTCCGCCATCTGCCGGCGGTGTTCAAAATAGTAGTCCTGGAGATCAAGCGCGCCGATCGTAACCGGCTTCGTGACGTCAAGCAGGGAAACTTCCGCTTTTTTCTCCCCGATAAAGTCCTGAACCTCTTTATCCCCAAGCATCTCCACCCTTTCCATGCAGTGGCTGATGATGAAACCGTCGGTTGTTACCATTGAAGGAAGTTTTACTTTTGAATGTTCGGAAATGCGGACCGCCTGCAGGGTGTTGTCGTAGGCCTCCTGGGCGTTTTCCGAAAAGATCTGGATCCAGCCGAAATCCCTTGCCGCCATGGTGTCGGAATGGTCGCAATGGATGTTGATCGGACCAGACAGCGCCCGATTCACTTCGCACATTATAATAGGAAGACGCAAAGCGGTCGCGATCGGCAAAATCTCATACATCAGGGCCAAGCCCTGGGAAGAGGTCCCGGTCATGACTCTCGCTCCGGCAGCCGCGGCGCCGACGCAGGCCGACATCGCCGAGTGTTCGGACTCTACCGGGATATATTCTGTTCCCACCAGCCCATCCGCCGCAAACTGGGCAAAGATCATCACAATTTCGGTGGCGGGGGTGATCGGATAGGCGGCAACTACATCGGGATTGATCTGGCGCATCGCCTCGGCCATTGCTTCGTTTCCGGTCTTAGCGGCGGCTGGCATTATTTTTTCTCCTGTTCCATTACAATCGCCCGTTTGTCCGCTTTGGTCGGGCATTCGTGGCTGCAAATCCCGCAGCCCTTGCAATGGTCGTAATCAAAGCCGGTCATCTTTCCGTCAACAACTTTAACCGATGAATCGGGACAGACGATCCAGCAGATCATGCATTGAATGCAGTTGTCTTTGCTCCAAACCGGCTTTTCGGAGCGCCAGCCGGCGACATTAAATTTTGCCGCGGTCCCGGCCTCCAAGACATCCCCTTCCGGAAGCTCTTTCCAGCCGGGCTTCTTCTCTTCGCTCATCCTAAGACAACCTCCTCAAAAGCACGTTTCACTGCCGCCAGGTTGCCGGCAATCACTTCGGGCTTATGCGCGAATTTCTTCTTAAGCTTTTTCTCAAGATCGCCGATAATTTCTTCGATCGTTAAAAATTGGGAGACCTTGACCAAGGCGCCCAGCATCGGGGTGTTGGGAATTTCTCTTCCAATCGTCTCTTTGGAAATCAAAGACGCGTTAACTGTCCCAACTTTTCCCTGTTTGAAGTTTAATTTTTCCCTGATCTCTTGAGGAGAGAGGCTGGTGTTGATAATTAGGGTGCCGTCTTCCGGAAGACCGGCCGTGACATCAACCGAATCGATTAAGGTCGGATCCAAGACCAGGACGATTGAAGGATTGGTAATTCCGCAATGAAGAGTGATCGGCTCATCCGACAGGCGGTTAAAAGAAGCGACCGGTGCCCCCATCCTCTCCGGACCGTATTCGGGAAAGGCCTGAATATATTTTCCAAGCGCCATCGCCGCGTCGGCAAAAAGGAGCGAGGCGGTTTTGGCCCCCTGTCCTCCCCTTCCGTGCCATCTTATTTCAAGTATTTTATTTTTCATTTTTTTTAACTTATCAGCGGCGCCATTTTGGGCAGAAATTTTAACGCGAAAAAAAGCCCCGCTATTGTTATTATCAAAATTGGAACAGCCGTTATCAACCAACTTTTTTTGCCGGGGTAATTTCTCGCCGCGGCCAAATTCAACAACCAGTAAAAAGATACTGTGGAACAAAGGTACGCTATACAATATATTAACATAAAGACAGAAAAAGTAAAGATTCCTTTTTTAACCGGATACAAAAAGAGGATCGGGACAAGCATAAAAAGGATCACCCGGCTGGAATAAAAAGAGGCCTTTACCGTTTCAAAAAGTTTGTCTTTAGTCTCGGAGGTTTTGAGAAGCAGATGGACCAGCACGGCCGAGCCGAAAAACAGCGCGAAGAAAAGAGCCAGAAGCGATCCGGCGGCAACCAAAAAGGTCAGCGCGAAAAAATTAAACGCCAGCGTGGCAACCACCGGCAGGACAATGATTATTTTATGGCCTTTTACTTTTTCAAGAAGGGTCGCTCCCATCGGCAGATACTGGTTTAAAAAAACAATCAGTGTCGTAAAGAAAGCAAAAATCAAAGTGTTTTTGCCAAGAAAAGTTAAAGCGTCTTCCGTCCAGTTGTCTTTCATATTTCTCGTCGTCCTTCAAGCGCCCTGGTCAGCGTCACCTCATCAGTATAATCCAAATCGCCCCCGACCGGAAGCCCGTAGGCGATCCGGGTAACTTTTATTTTTAGCGGCTTGATGATTTTGGTCAGATAAACGGCGGTCGCTTCGCTTTCGGTCGTCGGGTTCAGGGCCAGGATTATTTCGGAGACCGCGTTCTGCTGGAGCCGCCGCAAAAGCTCCTTGATCCGCAGATTGTCCGGACCGATTCCGTCTAACGGCGAAATTCTTCCTCCCAGCACGTGATACTGCCCTTTAAATCCTCCGCTCCGCTCCACCGCAATCAAATCTTTCGGCTCTTCAACGACGCAGATCACGCTCCGGTCGCGGGTCAAATCCTCGCAAACCGGACAGAGGATGTTGTCGGACAAGCTGAAGCAAGAGGGACAGTTTTTGATGTTTTTTTTAGTTTCAATAAGCGCCCTCGAAAGTTTTTCAATCTCATCCCGATGGACGGAGAGGACATGAAAGGCCAGCCGCTGGGCCGACTTCGGCCCGATCCCCGGCAGCTTCTTAAGCTCTTCAATTAGATTCTTAAATGATTGGGGATACATTATTATAATCGTGCTCTAATCGTGCAAAATCCCACGCAATAATTTTTGAACAGCCAAAAATTTATTGTAAATTACTATGGCTTCTTCGAATTTAATTACATCCCCGTATGGATAACGCAACTTAGGCAGATAAAGATTTATCGCCAAAACATCGTCTTCTATGTTTGACAATTTAGGGTCAATTTTAATCGCCTGAGCCAGCAATTTATCCAAGAAATGGGTCTTATCGAATGCTTTCCCGTTCTTAACCAACAATGCCTTTATCATTTTTTCAACAGCCTGATGAATATGATAAATAATTATATCGGCATGTCCATTTTCTTTGATCAAAAGGGCGGCAGTATCGGCATCATGACCGGATAAGTCCATCCATTGTTTAAAATCAGCTTCGCTCATATACCTTTTTCCCTTTTGAGGTTATATCAATCCAAAAACCCAGTTTTTTTTGCTGCTTGCTTCTAATTTCTTCTGAAGACGCAACAATTAAGTCCAATCCGAAATTCCTCGGGAAAAGCGATTTGCTGATTTCCAAAGCCAGCCGGTTTTTGTCGCGGGAAGAATCGTCGACTACCAATACATCCAGATCGCTCCTGTTGGTCGCTTTGCCATAAGCATAGCTTCCAAATAAATATATCTTGTTTGGGTTGGTTCTTGTTTTTATTGTATCAATAATCTCGCTAATTTCTTTTTGGGTTAACATTGTAATATTATAGCATGCTCCCTACCCCAGTCCCGGAATGTTCAATCCTCCGGCGGCCTCTTTCAATTTTTTAGCGGCGTCGTCTTTGGATTTTTTGAGCGCTTCGTTGACAACCTCTTTGACCAGCTTGGTCATCTGGTTGGGGGCAACGGTCGGAGAAACAATCAGATCTTTAATCTCCATCTCACCATCGACCACCGCCTTTACCCCAAATTTCTCCGCTTCGTAACGGGCATTTTTTAATTCCTCTTTTATCTTCTTTAATTTCCCCTGCATCTCCCGCGCCTGTTTGATCATATCTCCCATCTGTCCGAATACCATTTTAGATTCCTCCTTATTGAAAAATTTCCGCGACCGCTTGGGCGGAAAGGTGCGGATGGTCTGTCCCTCCGACCTGACAGATTATACCAATTTTATCGCCGGTTATCTCCGAAATGACTTCCTCCACCACCCCTTTCACCTTTTGCTCTTCCAACCGGTCTTTGTGGAAACCGAACCCCTTCTTAAATCCGATCACCAGCTTTCCTTGAGGATTTATCTCGAGCAATTGCCCCTCGTGGAGTGAAACGTAACCGAACAGGCTCTTCTTCTTCACCGAGGTTAGGATGTCGTTCCAGTGCTTCTTAATCTTCGTCAATCGACTGTCGGTAACGATGCCCGTATCGGTATTCGGTTTGGGTTGTTCGGCCGAACTTCCAATTTCCGGCATCGATACCGGCTTCGTAACCGTAACCGGGCTTCTGTTTCCAAGTAATTCCAGCAACGCTACTTCCAAAAGAATCCTTCCCTGCGAATTCCATTTCATCTCCTGCTCCGCAACGGCAACAGCCTTGAGAATCTCTTTTATTCTTGGAAGCTCGTATTTTGCCGCTTCGTCTTCGAGGCGCTTGATATAATCCCCTCCGGCATCGACGGTGTCGGGAAGCGAAAGTTTCACCAAAAGCAAATTGCGATAAAAAACAATAATATCCCGCGCGATCTGGAGAGCGCTTTTTCCGGCATCGATCGCCTCTTTGAGTGACAGAACCAGCTCTCCCGCATGCTCCCCCACCAGAGCGTTGCTGACCTTGAATAGTAGTTCTTCATTCGCCCCCCCCAAAAGCAGAACAACCTGATCGGCGGTAATTTTTGATCCGGAAAAAGAGATCAATTGATCAAGGAGAGAAACCGAATCGCGCATCGAACCCTCTCCCGCCCGCGCGATCAGTTCAAGCGCTTTATCTTCAACTTCGGTCGCCTCCGATTTGGCGATCTCAAGGAGCCGCGCTTTAACTTCGGCCTGACTGATCCTTTCAAAATCAAGCCGCTGGCAGCGGGAAGAGATTGTGACCGGAACCCGGTTCGACTCGGTGGTGGCCAGTACAAAGACCACATGCTCGGGTGGTTCTTCCAGAGTTTTCAAGAGGGCGTTAAATGCCTCTTGAGTCAGCATGTGGACTTCATCGATGATATATATCTTATATTTCCCTTCAACCGGCAGGTAGCGGATCTTTTCGCGCAGTTCCCGAATCTCGTCAATCCCGCGGTTGCTGGCGGCATCGATTTCGATGACATCGATCGCGGATCCCTCCGTTATTTTTTTGCAGCTGTCGCAGCTACCGCATAAATTATCTTTGCAGTTTAGCGCTTTGGCCAAAATCCTGGCCATCGAAGTTTTGCCGGTTCCGCGGGGGCCGGAAAAAAGATAAGCGTGTCCGATGCGGTCCATGGCAATGGCATTTTTTAAGGTCTGGACAATATGCCGCTGTCCGACGATTTCGTCAAAATTCTGCGAACGCCATTTTCTATATAAAGATATGTAGTTCATAGGATAGGTATTTAGATTATTGTATCACAAAGCGATAAGGTTTTTTCGCCCAGGCTCCGGCATAATTGACTCCGATTCGAGAGGTTCGTTTTAAACGAACAGCTACGCCACGATCCTCAAACCAGAGTCCGCTTTTTTTTGAAGCGGTTTTGCCGTTCAATTTTTTGTCGATCTTTAATTTTTTGGTCAGCCGTCCGGGACCTTCGATCCCCTCCACTCCTCTTATCAAAACCGCCGCCGGGTAATCTTTCGGCCCGGTAACGATATTAAGCATCCAGTGCATCCCGTAAGTAAAATAAACGTAAAAGTGTCCCGCTTCGCCAAACATGACTTCGTTGCGTTTAGTTTTTCCGTGGCGGGCGTGGCAGGCCAGGTCGTTGCATCCATCATAGGCCTCAACTTCGGTTATCATCAAGGCAATTTCTTTGCCGCGCGATTTTCTGACCAGATATTTTCCGACCAAAGATTCGGCAACTTTTAAGACAGGAGCTTTGAAGAATTTGAGAGGAAGAACCTTTTTCACTATTTATAAACTCTCGGCACCCTCTTCCCGATCCCGCAGATGACTTCGTAGTTGATTGTATCGTCCAAGTGCGCGATTTCGTCGGCAGAGATGATCTGCCCTTTCTGTTCTCCGATTAAAACCGCCTCATCCCCAACATTCACCTTGTCGCGTCCCACATCCACCAAAACCATATCCATTGAAACGCGGCCGGAAATCTTGTAGCGCTTGCCGTTTATCAAAACAAATCCTTTGTTCGAAAGCCGGCGGCTGTAACCGTCGGCATAACCGACCGGAAGAGTAGCGATAACCGTGTCGTTTAAAGTGACATAGGTCCCACCGTAAGATAACGGGGTCCCGGCAGAGGCCCTTTTTAAATACACTACCCGGGTTTTGAAGCTTAAAGCCGGCTTAAGGTCCACCCGGTTAATTTCTTCTTTATCAAAATGCGGGAACAGACCGTACATGATCAAGCCGACCCTGACCATATCCAGATGGGAATTCGGATGCAGAAGGGTCGCCGCCGAATTGGCGGCATGCCGGTATTTTATCTTTGGCAAATTGAGCAAGACCTTATTAAAAGTTTCAAACTGCTCTTTGGTAAAATTATCTCCGTGCTCCTCCGCCTTGGCAAAATGGGTAAAGACCCCTTCAATCTCTAAATTAGGCAGTGAAGCGATTTTGGCAAAAAGCGCCGCCGCCTCGGATGGAGAAACCCCCACCCTCCCCATCCCGGTATCAATTTTAATATGGATCTTTGAACGTTTTCCGCGCTTGACCGCTTCGTCCGACAACGCTTTCGCCTCGGAATAAGAGTAGGTGGTTTGCGTTAAATTGTTGATCACCACTTCGTCCATAACGGAAGTGGGCGATTCGGTCAAAATTAAAATGGGAGATAAGATTCCGGCTTCCCTAAGTTCCAACGCTTCTCTTAAATTGGCGACCGCCAGATAATTTGCCCCCGCCTCAATCGCCGAACGGGCCACCGCCACCGAGCCGTGCCCGTAGGCATTCGCCTTGACCACCGCCATAAAATTGGTCGAAGCCGGCAGCAGCTTTTTTATCTCCGCGATATTGTGTTTTATCGCCCCTAAATCAATTTCCGCGTAAGTGTTCATCTTTTAATTTCTCCACCAGCTCGTCTTTTATCGTGAATTCACCCAGTTTAATTTCACGTCCCGAATTGATCCCGTGATAGTCCGAGCCGCCGGTCACGATCAGATTGTATTTCTTCGCGAACTCCAGATATTTGTTGACGGTCCCTTCATAATAATGGGGATAATACGCTTCAATCCCCCTCAAGCCGGCTTTGACAAAATCTTCGATCAGCGTATCGCTCCCCGATATGTTCGGATGGGCAAAAACCGGAACTCCTCCCGCTTTCTTTATCATTTTGATGCTCTCTTGCGGCTCCAGTTTATAGTGCGGGACAAAAGCCGGAGACCTGAAATCGAGAAAGCGGTCAAAAGCTTCGTTGAAACTCGCGACCAACCCCTCTTCCACCATTGTCCGGGCGACATGAGGGCGGCCGGGAGCTTCGTTACCGGCCTTTTTGAAAACTTTTTCGGGGTCAAGAGAAACTCCCAGCGGTATCATTTTTTCACAGATCCGGCAAATCCGGTCTTTACGGTCGTTTTGGACCTTTTTTAAAAGGTCTAACATATTGGAATCATCGCAGTTTATAAAATAACCGAGAATATGGATTTCGGCCTTTTGGGCTTCGGTTGAAAACTCAACTCCGGGAATAACTTCCAATCCCATTTTTTTTCCTGCCGCCAGGGCCTCCGGAATCCCGTCAACGGTATCGTGGTCGGTCAAAGCGATCGTCTTTAGGCCGGCATTTTTGGCATGGAATACGACTGTCTCCGGTGATTCGGTCCCGTCGGAATAGGTGCTGTGGACGTGTAGATCCGCTGACATTATATCCTTATTTTATCATGAAACTAATCGTAAATGTGGATTGGAGAGAAGGAGACCCTGTTGCCGTCGACATCAAAGCGGACATAGTGGTAAAAACCGCCAAATTCGGGAGGAAGATAGAGCCGCCCGCCGGCACCGCCGGTTATAATATAAACAATCCCGTCGCGCTCGGCAGAGGCAAAACCGTGGATATGCCCGCAGACCACATAATCGACTTTGTATCTTTTGAAAATCCCGACCAGCAGTTCACTCATCCGGCGGCTGTCCATGATATGGCCGGAATATAAGCCGCTGGCGTCAAAGACCGGCTTGTGAAAAAAGACAAACTTAAGCGGTTTTTTAGTGGAGGACAAATCCTGTCGCAGCCAATTGACCTGCGCCTCGTCAAAACTCTCTTTAAACGCGTTATTCAGAATAACAAAGTGGGCGTTTTCGTAATCAAACGAATAATAGGAAGGCCCGAAATATTTCGCGAAGCGTTTCCAGCCGCCGTTAACCGCATCGTGGTTCCCCATCACGTGGTAGATTTTTAAGGTAGGATATTTAGCAATCAGTTTCAAATAGTCCCGGTAGTCTTTATCTTTCCCGTAGGGCACAATATCTCCGACATGGACGGCAAAGGCAACATTCTGCTCTTTTACCGCTTTGTCCAAGAGGAGCTTATAAGTCGTGTTCCAGCCCTGGTTGTCGCCAAAGGCGAGGAAAGAAAAAGAGTCGGCGGCACAGGCAGCGGAAGAGACAAGGAGAATGAAGGCGAGAAGTTTAAAGATCATCCGCCGCGATCCGGTATTCTTTGAGGTTTCTTTCTAGGCTCTTGGTCGTCTCCCCCAAAACCCGTGAAGTTAAAATCAGCCCTTTTGCCCCCGCATCCCAAACGATTGAGACCTCCGACGGCTTGATCATCCGGTCGGTGGGGATTAAAACGGGAAGAGAAGAAGAGATGATAACGGAAATATAATTTTGCAGGTCGCCGATCTCAAGGTTCTTAAGCCGATCAGTAACCGGAACAATCGCCGCGTCAATCGCTTCCACTTTATCATCCAATCCCATCAAAGAATCGAAAGAAAATTCTCCCCCCAAAGCGGCAAGCCGGGTAATCTTTATATCCTTAAAATTTTCAACCTGCTTGAGGCCAAAATTGACAAAATCAAAATCGGATAGGGCCGCAACGGTCTTTTTGTTTAATTTCTCATCGGGGTTGAGATTTACTCCCACCGGGATGCTGACCCGCCCCAAAATTTCATCCGCCCCCTCCAGTCCATTGACCAAAATAGCGTCCGCTCCGTTTTGTTCGGCAATTTCCGCCAATTGGGGATTGGTCTCCCACAGTTGGACAATAAGGGTCATCGGCTTTTCACTTAGTAACTTTTTTAGTCGAGTCATGGCTCACCTCACAGCCGCAATATTTCTGACGATACAATTGGAATTGTCTCGACAATTCCCTCCCCCTTTTGTATCCATCCCTAAAATCACGATAGAAAAATTTTACTCCCGCCTCCTCGCCGGCTTCCGCGCCAATTTTCCTGATTAACTCGTGATTCTGATAAGGACTGATCAAAAGGGTCGTTGTAAAGGATTCAAACCCATTCTTTTTAGCATATTCGGCCGTTTTTCGCAATCGTTTTTCGTAGCAATCGGAACAATCGCCGGCCACAGTTTTACTTTTGTCAAAATCAAAGACCAGCGGGACCTTTTCCGCGGAGGCATAATTTTTAAGCGTAAAATATCTTTTTACGAATTCCGCTTCCGGGTAAAGATTGGGGTTATAAAAGTAGCTGACCAGGTCAATTTTGCTGTCGACAAACCAGGTTAAGCACGGGGCACAGCAGGTATGAAGCAGGATCTTCATTATAAAAGGCCGAGTCGGCCTAAAGCGGCTTTGATCTGTTCTTTTTCGGCGGCAGTAGCCTCAATAAGCGGCAGTCGTGGAATGCCGACTTTCCATCCGGTCATCTCAAGCGCCGCTTTGACCGGGGTCGGATTACTGGTGATAAACAAGACCCTAAAGATCTCATCCAGTTTTTGGTTGATCGCTTCGGCTTTTTTTAGGTCGCCGGAATCAAAAGCGTTAATCATCTCTTTGATCCGCGGCCCGACGATATGAGAAGCGACGGAGATGACACCAACCGCCCCTTTTTTCATAAATTCCAAAGTCAAGCCGTCATCCCCGCTCCAGATTATAAAATCTTTCGGCGTTAATTTGCGCGTTTCTTCCGTCTGTTTCGAATTCCCCGCGGCATCTTTCAATCCGACAATGTTTTTTATTTGCGCCAGCCGCGCGGTTGTCTCGGGGGTCATATTGACTACACAGCGTCCCGGAATGTTATAGATGATAATTGGCAATTTGGTATTTTCGGCTACCGCTTTAAAGTGCCGGTACATCCCTTCTTGCGACGGTTTATTGTAGTAAGGGACAACGATCATGATCCCGTCGACGCCAATCTCTTCTGCCGTTTTGGTTGATTTAATCGAAGTCGCGGTCGAGTTTGATCCGGTCCCGGCAATCAAGGCCGCTTTGCCGTTCAGCGCTTTTTTTACCACGCGATAAAGTTCGAATTCTTCTTCGTGGGTTAAGGTTGGCGATTCACCGGTGGTCCCGTGGATCACCAGACCATCTGATCCATTCTCAACTAAATGCAGCGCCAGTTTCCCCGCCAGATCATAGTTAACCGAGAGGTCGGGATTGAACGGGGTAACCATCGCAGTTAAAAGTTTTCCAAACATAATACTTACAGTATATCAGATTTTAAAAGCTTTTTTAAGCTCGCTGATCTGGTCGCGCAGGAGGGCCGCTTTTTCAAATTCGAGTTCGGTGGCGGCGACTTCCATCTCTTCTTCCAACTCACGAATAATCTGTGGAAGTTCCGCTTTGGGGACCAGCTCCCTGATCTTTTTTATCTCGTCCAGCCGCGACCTGCCGATCTGCTCTGAAATATCGTGGATCTCTTTTTGCACCGTCTTGGGAGTAATTTTATGCTTCTTGTTGTAAGCCAATTGGATTTTCCGGCGGCGGTTGGTCTCAAAAAGTGCCTTTCTCATCGATTCGGTCTCTTTATCCGCGTAAAGGATCACTTTGCCGTTAATATTCCGGGCGGCCCGGCCGATCGTCTGGATTAGCGATGTTTCGGCGCGGAGGAAACCTTCTTTATCGGCATCTAAAATCGCGACCAGCGAAACTTCGGGGAGATCCAACCCTTCTCTCAATAAATTTATCCCGACCAGAACATCAAATTCCCCTGTCCGCAAACCGCGCAAAATATCGATCCGGTTCAGCGTCTCGACATCCGAGTGCAGGTAGCGGACTTTGATCCCGTTCCGATCCAGATAATCCGACAGATCTTCCGCCAGACGCTTGGTCAGTGTCGTGATCAAGACCCGCTCCCCTCTTTTAACGGTCGCGGCAACCTCTTTCATCAAATCCTCAACTTGATCTTTAGCCGGTTTAACGATAACCTCCGGATCGATCAACCCGGTCGGACGGATGATCTGCTCCACCACTTGCTTCTGGTGCGCCGCCTCATATTTTGAAGGGGTCGCCGAAACAAAGATCACCTGGTTCAACCGTTTTTCGAATTCGGCGAACTTGAGCGGGCGGTTGTCGCGGGCGGAAGGGAGCCGAAAACCAAAATCGATCAGATTATCTTTGCGCGCCTTGTCGCCAAAATACATCCCGCCAATCTGCGGAACGGTGACGTGCGATTCGTCGATAAACAACAAAAAATCTTCGGGAAAATAATCGAGTAGAGTCGCCGGCGGCGTTCCGGGAGCCCTGCCGTCCATCGGCCGCGAATAGTTTTCAATCCCCTGGCAGTAGCCGATCTCGCGGATCATCTCCATATCGTATTTAGTCCGCTGGGTGATCCTTTGCGCCTCCAGTAATTTATTTTTTTCTTTAAGTGTAGCGGACCACTCTTCCATCTCTCTTTGGATCGATTGCAAAGCCGTTTCGATCCGGCTCCTAAAAGTGACAAAGTGGGTGGCGGGGAAGATCATCGCTTCAGTGCGCGGGCGGACTAAATTGCGCGTAGTCGGGTTAATTTCAGAGATTTTTTTTATTTTATCTCCGTCAAATTCAATCCGCAAAAGCTCTTTTTCATAAGCCGGATGGATTTCAATCGTCTCCCCTCTCGCCCGGAATTTCCCGCGGTTTAATTCAAAATCGTTCCGTTCGTATTTTATCTCAACTAATCTCCTTAAAATATCGTCCCGGTCGTATTTTTTTCCGACTTCAAGTGAGACCATCGCCGAAAGATAATCTTTGGGAGTACCAAGGCCGTAGATACAGGAGACCGAAGCGACGACGATCACGTCCCGCCGCGAGATCAGCGCCATGGTCGCCGAATGCCGCAGGCGGTCGATCTCCTGATTGATCGTCGATTCTTTGGCGATGTAAGTATCGGTTTGCGGAATATAGGCCTCCGGCTGATAGTAGTCGTAATAGGAAACAAAATACTCCACCGCGTTTTCGGGAAAGAAGGAGCGGAACTCCTGGCAGAGCTGTGCGGCCAAAGTTTTGTTGTGGGAGATAATCAAAGTCGGCTTTTGGACCTTTGCAATAACATTCGCCATCGTGAAAGTTTTACCCGAACCGGTTACTCCCAAAAGCGTCTGAAAATCATATCCGGCATCCAACCCCTTAACCAAATTTCTAATGGCTCGCGGTTGGTCGCCGGCGGGCTTGAAATCGGAGACAAGTTTGAATTTTTCGGTCATCAGCTTTTGTTGTTAAACAACTGAATCTGCTCTTGGAGCCGATTGGCGGCGGCGGCGACAAAGTCGCGGAAGAGCGGGTGCGGGCGGTTGGGACGGGATTTAAATTCGGGATGGTATTGCGTGGCGATGAAAAAAGGATGCTCCGGAAGTTCAATCACTTCCACCAGATTTGTCTCCGGATTGGTCCCCGAAAAGACCATCCCGCGGCTTTCAAAAAGTTTTTTGAAGCGGTTATTAAATTCAAAACGGTGGCGGTGGCGCTCGTAAACCAATTTCTTTTTATAAATTTTATGAAGCAGGGTTTTGCTCTCAATCCTGCAGGCATAGGCCCCCAGCCGCATCGTCCCCCCCATATTTTTGATCTTTTTCTGCTCTTCCATCAGGTCTATTACCAGATCGGTTGAAGCCGGATTAAATTCGGACGAATTGGCCTCGGTTAGGCCGCAGACATTGCGTCCGAATTCGATCACCGCCGTCTGCATCCCCAGACATAATCCAAGATAAGGAATTTTATTTTCCCTGGCATAACGGATCGCCTTGATCTTCCCCTCCACCCCGCGCGGCCCGAACCCGCCGGGGACCACAATCCCGTGGACATCTCTTAAAATTGGATCAAGATCAACTTCCGCGTCAAGATGTTCGGCGTTGACCCATTTAATCTCCACTGCGGTTCTCCCTGAAATTCCTCCATGCTTCAACGCTTCGCAGATGCTGATGTAGCTGTCCATCAGCTCCACATATTTGCCGACGATCGCGACCGTCACGCGATGCTCCGGGCTTTTTAACGCTTCTACCATCTTTTCCCAAACGGCGACATCCGATTTTTTTGATGGAAGATTGAGATATTTTACGACAATATCGTCCAGATGTTCTTTTTCGAGAGCGGTTGGAACCTCATAAATCGTCGGGACATCAACCAGTCCGATCACCGCCTCTTTGGCAACGTCGCAAAAGAGGGAGATTTTTTCTTTGAGCTCCATCGAAACCTGCGCTTCCGACCGGCAGACGATCACATCCGGATGGATCCCAATCTCGCGCAGATCCTTAACGCTGTGCTGGGTCGGCTTGGTCTTGAATTCTTTGGTGGTGCCAAGAAACGGGACCAAAGTTACATGGATATTTATACAGTTGTCGCGCCCGACCTCTTTCCTGAACTGACGGATCGCCTCTAAAAAAGGCAAACTTTCGATATCGCCGACTGTCCCTCCGATTTCGCAGATCACCACATTGAATTTGTTGTCTTTATTAACCTGCCTGATCCTCGATTTTATTTCGTTGGTGATGTGCGGAACAACCTGCACCGTCCCCCCAAGATAATCCCCTCTCCTCTCTTTTGTTAAAACCGTCCAATAGACCGTCCCGGTCGTGATGTTGTTCTCTTTCCCTAAATTAACGTCGATAAACCTCTCGTAATGTCCCAGATCAAGGTCTGTTTCCGCGCCGTCTTCGGTAACAAAAACTTCCCCGTGCTGGTAGGGGTTCATCGTCCCGGGATCGACATTGATATAAGGATCAAGTTTTTGGATTGAGACCTTGATCCCTTTTGCCTTCAAGAGCATCCCGAGTGAGGCGGCAGTGATCCCCTTTCCAAGCGAAGAAACAACCCCTCCGGTTATGAATATATATTTCGTATTTTTATTTCTCGAGCTCATTTGTCTTTATCCTATCAATCCCCTCGAACTCATCATATATCTCCCCGACGATTTCTTCAATAACATCTTCAAGCGTCACAATCCCAAGGGTCACACCGTTCTTGTCAACCACTTCGGCAATGTGGCCGCGGGCTCTCTGCATCTGACGCATCAGCTCATCAACTTTCTTTGAATCGGGAACACTCAAGATCGGCTGGATATAGTCGCGGATGGTCTCCCCTTTTTTTATGATCAGATCTTTGGTGTAAACCACACCGATAATATTATCAATTGTCCCTTCATAAATCGGAATGCGGGAATGCCTGACCTCGGCAATTATACCAAGCAATGCTTCTATACTCATGTTGACCTCCGCCGCTTTAACTTTATCGCGCGGGGTCATGATCTCGCCGGCTGAAGTATCTCCGAGGTTATAAATCGAACTGATCATCCGGACCTCTTCGATTGTTAGGGCTTTTTCACCCGGACCCTTAAAGAAGATCGTCAGCGGCCGGATAATAAAATTTAACAGCCAGATCACCGGCTGTAAAAGATATTCAAGCGCCACTATTACCGGAGAGATAAAAAGAGCGATTGCCTCCGCGTTGTGGAAGGCGATCGTCTTGGGAGTGATCTCGCCGAAGAGCAGGATCAAAAGGGTCATAATTCCGGTAACCAGTCCGACCACCAGGGAGGTGTTGAACGAAGTAAATCCTTTAAAATATTCAAAGGCGACCGAAGCGGCCAAAACCGACGCCCAGGTGTTGACAATGTTGTTGCCAACCAGAAGGGTCGTCAAAAGCCGGCTCGGATCTTTCCTTAAATGAGCCAGCAGCTGCGCTCCCCTCCTCTTCTCTTCGACAAGATGCATAAGCCGCAGTTTGGAGACCGCGGTCAACGCCGTCTCCGAACAGGAAAAGAAGGCGGAAAATAACAGCAAAATGAAAAGCCCCAGCAAATTAAACAAGGTAATGCTCCTCTTTTTTCCTCATTATCTCACGATCTTTTTTATTTTGGTGGTCATATTTTAGCAGATGCAAAACTCCGTGCACCACCAGCCGTTTCGCGTCACTCGCGTCTTCCCTGTTTATAACAATTTCTCCCAGATCCCCCGCCTCTTCCATCTCAAAAGAGAGGACATCGGTGGCGCGGTCAATCTTCCTGAATCTCCGGTTCAATTCCCGCATCGTCTCATTCTCCGCGAAATAGACCGCGACTGCCCCTCTCTTTTTTTCGCCCTTAAGCACCCTGCAAATGAGGGGCCGGAATTCCCTGGTCTTCTCTTTCATCTACCACCTTTATGTCGGCTCCTAAGCCGCCGAATTTTTTTAGAATATTCTCGTAACCGCGCTCAATCTGGCGGTCGCGGTCGTCAATTAAGGTTTCACCGACGGCGGAAAGCGCGGCGATCACAAGCCCCGCCCCGGCCCGCAAGTCGGAGACGACGACCGGAGCTGATGAAAGGCGCTCCACCCCTTTGATAATCGCGCTCCGCCCTTCTATCTTTATGTCGGCTCCCATCCTTTTGAGTTCGTTTAAGTGCGTGAAGCGGCTTTCAAAAACCGTCTCTTTGACGACCGAAACCCCCTCCGCCCGGCACAACATGCTGCAAAATTGCGGTTGGAGATCGGTCGGAAACCCGGGATGGGGAAGAGTTGAAAGATCAATCGCCTTAACTCTGCCCTGGCTTTTGACCGTAACAAAATCTTCGCCGGTCACAACTTCAACTCCCGCCTCTTTCATCTTGAGGATCGCCACTTCAAGCTGCTGAGGGATAACCTCTTTTATCGTCACAGCTCCTCCGCAGGCCGCGGCCGCCGCCATAAAAGTCCCCGCTTCAATCCGATCGGGGATAATCCGATGATTAACTCCGGTTAATCTCTTCACTCCCTCGATTTTTATCTCTTCGCTCCCGGCTCCGGTAATTTGGGCGCCGGCTTTATTTAAAAAATTCGCCAGATCGACAATTTCCGGCTCGCGCGCCGCGTTGTTGATGGTCGTCTCACCGATTGCCAGGGTCGCCGCCATCATAATCGTTTCGGTGGCTCCGACCGACGGGAAATCAAGATGAACCGCCTCCCCCTTCAATTTCTCGGCTTCCGCCACCACAAATCCGTGTTCCATTCTAACTTTTGCTCCCAGCCGCTCCAATCCCTTGATATGGATATCAACCGGGCGGGAACCGATAGCGCAGCCGCCGGGGAGCGGAACTTTGGCAAAGCCCATTTTGGCTAAAATCGGACCGATTACAAAAAAAGAGGCGCGCATGCGGGTAACCAGTTGATACGGAGCAACATGCTTGACCCTGCTCCCGACCCAAATCTTTACCTGGTTGGGATGGTAATATTCGGCGCGGATACTAAGCGCCCGCAAAACCTTGAGCATCGTCATAACATCCAATAAATTGGGGATTGAAGAGAGGGTCGTCTGGCCTTCGGTTAGAATCGTCGCCGCTAAAATCGGAAGGGCCGAATTTTTGGAGCCGGAGACAGAAACTTCTCCGTTTAGCCCTTCGCATCCTTTGACCAGCAGTTTTCTCATAGTTTAAAATAGCTCCGTATCGCTTTAATAATCCTTGGTGAGGCTTTTCCGTCGCCGTAGGGATTTACCGCTCTCGCCATTTTAACATACGCCACCTTATTGTCTAAAAGCTTTTTGGTCTCGCGGATAATAACCTCTTTTTTATCTCCGACCAGTTTCACCGTCCCCGCCAAGACCGCCTCCGGCCGCTCGGTCGTCCGCCTCAAAACCAAAACCGGCTTCCCCAACCCCGGCGCCTCTTCCTGCACCCCGCCGGAATCGGTTAAAATTAAATACGCCTGCTTCATCAGATGGACAAAGGGATGATAATCGAGCGGTTCGGTCAATTTTACATTCTTAATTTTTCCCAGTATCTTATTTGCCGTATGGAGGACGTTCGGATTGCGGTGGACCGGCAGGATAATTTTAATTTTGTCGCCGTATTCTTTCGCGATCGTCTTGATTGCCGCGCAGATCTCTTTGAGCGGCGCCCCAAACGATTCTCTGCGGTGGACGGTCACCAAAATCATTTTTTGAAGGCGACGATTCGAATCGTCGCCTTCGTTGTCGAACGGTTTTTCCCGCAACGCCAAATGGAGCGCGTCAATAACGGTGTTCCCGGTGACATGAATTGTTTTCGGATCGATATTCTCTTTGATCAGATTTTTGGCCGAAGTTTTGGTCGGAGCGAAATGGAGATCGGCGACGGAAGAGAGAAGACGGCGGTTCACCTCTTCCGGAAAAGGATTGTATTTGTTGCCGGTCCTAAGCCCCGCCTCAACATGTCCCACCGCGATCTTGTGGAGGAAGGCGGCCAATCCGGCGGCAAAAGCGGTGGAGGTGTCCCCCTGGACCAAAACCATCTCCGGTTTTTCTTTGATAAAAATCTTTTCAAGCCCGCGAATGGAATTGGCAATGATATCGGAGATGCTCTGGTTCTTGCGCATGATGCCAAGATCGTAAGCGGGCCTGATCTTAAAAAGTTTTAAGATCTGCTTGAGCATTTCACGATGCTGGCCGGTGGAAACGACAATCGTTTTAAATTCGTGAGGATACTTTTTTAATTCCAGGACGACCGGAGCCATCTTCACCGCTTCCGGCCTGGTCCCAAAGACCACCATTATCTTTTTCATTTAAATAGTACCATCACCAGGGCGGAGAGCCCCAGCAAGAAACAAACTATATAGATAGAGAGGACCGCTTCGCGCTGGGTAAAGCCGGCGCGCAGAAGCATATGGTGGATATGCTTGTTGTCCGCCTTAAAAACCGGCTGGCCTTCCTTCATCCTTCTCCCGATCGCGAAGAGGGTATCGAAAATTGGGACCCCCAGGATAAGGAGCGGAATAATCAAAGCGACGACTAAAGTCGTTTTAAAGACCCCTATAATAGAAGAGGTCGCCAGGACAAAGCCGAGGAGCAGGCTCCCCGAATCCCCCAGGAAAATTTTCGCCGGAAAGAAATTATAACGTAAAAACCCGAGCGCCGCTCCGGCCAGGCAGAGCATCGTCAGCGCCGCCCCGATCTGGTGGGTCCTCAAAGCGACAAAAAATAAAATTGAGGCCGATATGGCGGTCACTCCGGCCGCCAGCCCATCCAAGCCGTCGATTAAATTTATCGCGTTGGTAACGCCGACAATCCAAAGGAGTGTTAACGGAAAGCTGATGATCATTGGAATTGCCATCAGGCCGTTAAAGGGGTTGGTCATAAAGGAGACCGAAACGCCAAAGCCGTAGGCAACGGTGGCGGCGACAATCTGCCAGAAAAATTTGGTACTTGGCTTGAGGGATTTCATATCGTCTTTGATCCCGAGGAGGACGATAATGATGCTTCCAAGCGTTATTCCAAAAATTGGGAGGAGGTTTAGTTTTGAGCCGGAGAAGAAGGCGATGATCAAGCCGAGGATTAAGGCGGAAAAGAAGCCAAAAAAGATCGCGATGCCGCCCAGGCGGGGGATCGTATCGGTATGTATTTTTCTCTGGTTGGGGGTATCGACTGCCCCTATTTTGAAGGCCAGCTTTATTGCCGCCGGCGTTGCCAAAATAGTCAATAAAAAGGCCGTCAGAAAAGAAATTGGGAATAAGAGCATTACGGGTATATATTATAGCATTTTCCACGGCAAATTACAACCCGCCCCTCCCCTCTTTGCCGGCTTGAGGTTTTAACAATTAAAACCTATAATTGTATTAGGAAACACCATGGTGTGCCTTTAGATCCTTTTAATTCATGAATATTTATGCGGCCTTAAACTTATTATGCGGCTTATTCTCTATCAGTATAGGGATATTTGTATTTTTAAGAAATAGACATTCGGCAGTCAACCTTTCTTTTTTTGTTTTGTCCTTTATGGTCTTCATCTGGCAGTCCGGAACCTATTTTATGTTAACAGCTCCTAATCCCGGCACGGCTTTCTTTTGGGGCAAAATTATTTATTTGGGAACCACATTCTTGCCGGCCGCGGTATATTATTTTGTCGTATCTTTTTTAAAAAAGGGTCGGGAGAAAAAACAGGGGTATCTTGCGTTTATTCTGGCGGGTGTGCTTTTTTTGCCCCTGCTCGGAACCAACCTTTTACTTTCCGGTGTGCGTAAATATTTTTGGGGTTATTGGTATCAAGCCGGCTTACTGCACCCCTTCTATCTATTATATTATCTGATTATCTTGGGATTGAGTCTCGTTTATTTATATAAGGCCTACACAAAAGAAAAATCCCCTCTCGAAAAAATTCGCATTAAATATGTTTTAGGGGCATTTATAATTTCTTTCGTCGGCGCGATCGATTTTATTCCGGATTATGGGATTGAAGTATATCTGCCAAGCCATCTTCCGATCTTTATTTACTTCAGTGCAATCGCTTATGCCATTACCAAACACCAATTAATGGACATAAAAATAATTATTAATCGCCTTATGGCATATTCGATCATCCTCATTGTCTACGTAATTGCCGGATTAATCGTGACATTTACAAGTTACTATTTATTTTTAAGCCATTTAAACCATCTTGCTTTTTTATCTCTTACCGCGTTCCTTATATTGGCCGGACTCTCCTTCCATCCCCTCCGCCTCCATCTCCAGACCACCCCGGACAAGTTTTTGTTCAGAAAAAAGTATTTGCTCGAACAGGCGGCAAAGGAGATCGGCAAGATCTGCCATTCAACGGTTGACCAGGATATCCTGTTTAATCTGGTCAATAAAAACCTGAAAACAACTCTCAACACCAAAAGCATCCCCTTTTTCCTCCTTAACAAGGGTAAAAACGGCTTTGCGCCCGTAAAAGGGGCAAATCCGGGCAGGGCAAAATAACTTGAAATTTTAGCAAAATCCGTTCGATAATTAAACAGGATCAATCGTAGCAAAAGGAGCTCCAACTCATGCTAGGAAGCGTTTCCGGAATAGAAAGAACAGGTCCGTTTAGGTCCAGATCGTCCGTACGCACGGATCTTTGCGGCTTAGGAATAAAAGCGGGCCTTTTCAGGCAGATGGGAGCAAAATACGCGCTTCGGAGATACTCCGAAGAAAATTATCAAGAGGTTCTCGGTCTTATCAAACGCGCCCATCAACTTGAACTTCCAATTACAAAGATTGAAGTACGGCGGCCGGGAGCGGTCAGAGAGGGTGATTTTTCAGATATTTCCGATTCAGCTATCCGCACCCGAGCGATAGAAGGCACGCTAAAAATAGCGTCATTGGCAAAAAGCGACTCCTCACCACAAACAAATCAGGTAGGCAACCTTGCCGACGCTCTTCAAACAGCACAAGAAGAGTTAAAATCACTGGCAGAAAACCCATCATCCACTCTTGACGAAGTTTTTCCTGTTTTAAAGGATATTATTAATTTTATTCAAATAAGGAACATCTCTGTTTATGTTCCGGTTACAAAAGACACCTGGGCCAGGCTTTTTTGCTCTTGCCCATGGCCGCAAGACGGGATTACAAAATATGCCCCTCCGGACGGACAAGTGCCCACAACTACACTGGCAAGCATAATAAGCGCGCCGGGAGATTTTTTTCGGGTAGACATCGGGGTTAAGCCGGAAGAAAGCCCCGAAGAAGCACATGTAAGGATTGAAAATGAATTTAAAGCACAGGGAATAGTTCCCGACTGGACCTCTATTGACAACGATCGGGAAAGGTCCCATGGGGACGGAAGGCTTTTGTTTTTTAAGATTAGATCTGTTAGCGGGAGCAGGACTTTGGGCGTGTTTCAAGCCCACAACCTTGTTGCGGACGGAGAAACGGCTTTCCCTTTATTTGAAAATCCGCAGGATGAAGGAAGAATAATCGCCATACTACGGGCAATTTTTGACAAAGCCGCGGTAACTATTGATAAGATTAGAGAGAGAAGCGCTCAAGAAAAGACAAAAGCAACTGCCGCAAATATTCCCGCAACGGAAATTAAATCTTCGTCCATCCCTGCAACCGTGCAGGAAGCCAGCTTGTTTCCCGTATTCAAAGGCACCCAAAACCGTTTTTTAATGACTGTTTTAGTTTTCTTAAATAGAATAAGAGGCCTTTTTATTGAAACAATTTTGCAACGGTTAGTTAACATTGTTAATCCACCAAAAAATTGCAAGCTGGTTGAATTTTACAATACAAAAAACGGCAAAAAGAAAAGGATTAAGGCATATATAGACTATCCGGAGAATGTTTCTGATCGAAGTAAGTCCCCATGGGTTATTATCCCACCCGCTTTTGGAAAAACAAAGGAAACAACTTTCCTGCTGGCTTTATACTTAAAAAGAAACGGTATTGGAGTATTACGCTATGACGACACTTCCGCAATCGGAGAAAGCGAAGGTGATATTTACGATTTGACTCTTTCGGAATCAACTTCAAACATAAGTGCAGCTATTGATTATCTAGCAACAACCGAAGGCGCTTCAAACATAGGGCTTGTTCCCTTCAGTTTATCGGCCCGGCCAGCCGTAAAAGCCACAGCCAATGATTCCCGCATCAAGTTTTTAATCCCCATCGTAGGATCCCCAAATATTCAAACTCTTTTGGAAAGGGTTTATGGGGAAGATCTTATTGCTGATTATAAAAAAGGCGAACGCAAAGGAGCACTTAATTTGCTCGGACATCCGGTAAACTCCGATACTTTCCTTGGGGATGCCGTCAATGCCGGCTTTGGCGATCGAACATCAACCGAAGCAGACTTGCAAAAAATAGGTGTTCCTATTGTATGGTTTTGCGGAACGGAGGATCCTTGGGTAGAACCGCAAGAGGTGGCAAAAGTATTGGGAGAAAGCCCAAAACGGAAGGTCGTCCGTTATAAAGGAATTTCTCATCGCGTAAGAGAAGCGGGACTGGCTCCCGCCTTGTTCGCAGAAACAGTTAAAACAATTCTTTCTTTAGTGGAAAGAAAAACGATATCAGACACAGACATTGTCCATCCTCATACCCAGGAAATTGTAGCTAAAAGCGTTAGGGAGCGCCAACGCCTATCCAGAAAAAAACTTTCCAAAGATGAGGAAGTCGGACTTTGGAGAAACTATCTGGAAGGATTTGATATATTATTGGAAACAAGGGATTACATGGAATATCTTGAGGATTTAAGCGACTTTATTGGTTTAAATCCTGGAGAAAAAATGCTGGATGCCGGATGCGGAACAGGAAATCTTTTAATCTATATTATGTCTCGTTTGGCTCTCCAAAAAAAATATGACTCCAATTGGGCAAACAGTTCTTTTGTGGGAGTTGACTTCGTACAAGAAGCACTACAAAATACCGAAAAAAAAATAGAAACAGTAAGGAAAAAAAGAAAAAATTTACCCACAACAACCGTACAAAGGGTTGATCTTAATAATGGTCCCCTGCCCTTTGGAGAAGAAGGTTTTGATAAAATAGTTTCCAGTTTGCTTTTGTCTTATGTAAAGGATCCAAAAGCAGTCGTTAGAAAACTATGCGGTTCTCTTAAGCCCGGCGGAAAAATTATTTTAACAAGCCTAAAACCGGATGCCGATATTTCACAAATCTATCATCGTTTTATGCAAAAAATTAAAACCACCCATTCCAAGGATCCTCACCAACAGGAATTATTGGAGAGGGGCAGAGGATTAATAAATGCCGCCGCAGGATGGATTGAGGTGGAAGAAGAAAAAGGAACCTTTAAGTATTTTTCGGAAGACGAATTAGTCTCTTTTTTAGAAGCAGAAGGAATAAAAATCACCAAAAGAGTTCTTTCCTTCGGAAAGCAAGCGATTGTGGTTGTCGGAACAAAGCAATAGATTGACCTATAATCCCTATGATGAGATAATTAATCCTAATGAATTTTTTTGCCTTCAGCGCACTTATCAACGGAATAACCAGCGCTCTGCTGGGAATTTATGTCCTGGCAAACAGCTATAAAAACCCCCTAAACCGTAGTTATTCCGTTTTTGCTCTTAGTGTCTTCATTTGGAGCTTTGGATATTTTTTCTGGCAAAACTCTTCCTCTGCCGAAAACGCTCTGCTTTGGTCGCGTATATTGATGGCCGGAGCAATCATGATTCCTTTATCCTATTTTGATTTTTCATTACACTTGACCGGCACCGTACTCCAAAACCGCCTCCAAAGCATTATCTCCTGTATCATCGGCATGTTTTTCCTTCTTGCAGATTTAACTCCGCTTATCGTAAGCGGCATATCAAAAAAAATGTATTTTGATTTTTGGCCGACCCCGGGACTTTTATACCCGTTTTTCCTGCTTATGTTCTTTTTTTATACCTTTTATTCACTTAGCATAATGTTGACAAAATTCAAAAAAAGTTTTGGCCAGGTCAGGCCGCAAATCATGTATGTTTTTTGGGGAACCGCCATAGGTTTTGCCGGCGGATCAACTAATTTCTTATTGTGGTACGATATTCCAATTCCTCCCTTAGCTAATATTTTAGTGTTGGCCTACCCTGTTTTTATGGCGATCTCGATCACAAAACATCGGCTGATGGACCTTTCGGTAATTATCAGCCGTACGGCCGCCGAAATTCTGGCAATTTTATTTCAGGGAATCATTTATTTGAGTATGGTCTGGCTCTACCAAAATTATGTATCAAATCAAATTGACTCGCTCTTTATCACACTAACCGTAATCTACGGCATCTGGGTTGGACAAACCCATCAAGTGCTCCGCCTAAAAATACAAACAACAACCGACAAAGCAATCTTGCGGGGAAAATATGATTATTACAAAGAACTTTCTCTGGCATCCATTAAAGTAGGAGAAGATCTTTCTCTTTCAAGCATTTTGAAAGTCCTCTATGCTACTTTCTATGAAACTGTACAGATAAACAACCCCCGCATTTTTCTTCCCAATAATTTTACAACACCAATGGATTCAAAAAAATATGTGGTTTACAGCCGCGAAAACTTCACCCCTATAAAAGATGGCGAAGAAATTAGCATGGAAGAAAAACTAATCGAAGAACTAACAAAAAAGAGAGGACATTTACTAAACGAAAAAGACCATGACCGCAATCTTATTGTCCCCTGCCTGCTTGAAAACCGTTTAATCGCCATGTTTATCCTGGGGCCAAAACTCTCCCAGGATCCTTATACCGATGAAGATATCCAACTGCTAGAGGTTTTGGCCAGCCAGGTGGCCATTGCGCTTGATCACACTCGTTCCTACGAAAAAATAAAAGATGACCTCGAAGCTACCCAGATGCAGCTTGAACGCTCCCAGCGCCTGGCGTCACTGGGAACCCTAACCGCCGGGGTGACGCACGAAATCAGAAATCCCCTAACCGTCATCCGGCTGGAAACGCTGAAACTGCCGTCAAAGCCAAGGGACGTGGATGACTTGAAACAACGCAGTGATTTGATCGTAAAATACGTCGACCGGATTGAATTGATTGTTGAAAAGATGCTCCACCTATCCCGCTTCAAAGCTCCCGTTAAAACCAAAGTCGACTTAAACTCGGTGGTTGAAGAAACCTTCCCGTTCTTTTCAACTTCCAGCGCAAAAATCACCAAAGAACTCCAGCCGGTTCCAAAAATCGACGGCGATCCGGAAGAATTGGAGAGGGTCCTAATCAACCTGATCCAAAACGCCGAATACGCCAAAGCTAAAAAAATTACGATAAAGACCTTTGTCGAAAAAAACAAGATCCATCTTGAAGTCTCGGACAACGGGAAAGGGATCCCCAAGGAAAACATTTCAAAGATATTTGATCCCTTCTTCAGCTCCCGGCATGAAGGGACCGGATTGGGACTGTCGATCGCCTATCGCATCATCCGCGAACACGGGGGGACAATCACGGTCGACAGCGAGGAAGACAAAGGTACAACTTTTAAGATTGAGTTTGAGGCGGCTGCGGGGAAATAAATCCCAAATCCAAAATCCCAAATCCCAATGAATCTTTTAATCTTCAAATCATTAAATTAAAATAAAAAAAGAAGCAAATTCGCGGTTCCAAGTTCAGCCAACGATCCTTATCCTTCGATCTGACGATCTGATTTGTCGCAGTAGAACTGGAGAAAGTTCCTCCGACCCCGATTTTATCGGGACAAAAAGATTTGGTCTAATCACGTCTTAAAAGGGCAATTTTGCGAATAAATCTTTTTGTGTTCCGACATAAAGTCGGAACGTCGGAGGATTTTTTCTATTGGATTTTTACCTTATTGATTATTGCGCTCAAAATTAGAACTAATTCATTGGCCTCCCCAATTAACGTGACCAATTCCGGGCATTCCAGTCGATTAACCTGCTGTATCAATCTGAGCCAGTATTTTGATTCTCTGGCTTCCCTGCGGGCAATCGCCATTTTATTAATAAAATCCTTTTTTGTTAAAGTTCCATCCGCTTCTTCCAAATTTGCCCCAATTGATCCGCTGGATCTTATTAGTTGTTTTCCATATTCCAATGTGGCTTGATTTTTTATTGTTTTGTTTGTAAAAATTCCAACTCGAACCGCAAAATCCAATCCTCTTTCCTTAATGTCATATTTTTTTGATTTGGATTTTGTTGATTCATTTGGATTTGGGATTTGGTCATTTGTCATTATACAGTATCTGTTAGCAATTTTGCCGCCTGCTGACTATCCTCTTCCTATTCTTATGCCTTTGTAGGCGGCGGCTGCTTAGCGGATTTTTTCTTTTGCTTTCGTTCTTCTTCTTCCCGTTCGCGTTCTTTTTCTTCCTCGTCCATCTTCTTCCTGACCCGCTCCCTGATCTTTTCGGGATCAAACTCGCGCTTGACGCGCAGGGCAAATTCCTTGGCGTTGGTCCTAAGGTTGGTCATGTCCATCATATGTTCTTCATTGCCGGCAAAAAAATCTTCAAGATGGTTTAAAAGGGTCGAAGGATTAAACGGCTTGGTAATGTAGCCGACCACCATCCCCTGCCGGGCTTTCTCCCATTTTTCCTCGTCTTCCCAGGCGCTCAAAATGATAACGCCGATCCGCTCCATATACTCTTTCCGAATCTTTTCCAAAAATTCCAGCCCGTCCATCTCCGGCATTTTTATGTCAAGGATGATACAGCGGACCCGGTTGGGGATCAGCCCCATGACCCGCTTGTTGCTTTTGAGCATCTTTAACGCCTCCGGGGCGGAATAACAGGTGATCACATCGTACTTGCCGGTGTCCTTAAGCAATTCGGTGATCGAATCGGCAATATCTTTTTCGTCGTCCACCACCATTATCAACGGTTTCATCATGTGCTTTTTTTCTCCCTAGTTTACGTCAAAGACCGAATCTGGAATATTCTCGTTGATCTTGATATTGTCGTAAACCATGTCAATTTTCATCTCTCCGTTGGGCATTGAGACCATAGAAAAACTCCTGGAAGCGACCAAAATCCCCTTAATCTCCTTGTATTCGATCCTGGTATCGCTGATCTTTTTGTTGTTGGCGCCAAAGACCCTGATCTCTTCCGGCACCAGTTTCGAGCTGTTCACAAAAACTTCCATCTTTCCCATCAGCTTGTTGTTCCCTTTTGGAAAACCGATGATAAGGAATCCCCTCGAAACGTCTTTTACCGAGAAATTAAATTTTTCCTTCGCCTTTTCAAAATCCATCTGTCCCGATTCCTGTTTCTGTCCCTCCGGGGTCTTGCTCAAATCCTGCACGTATTTTTGCCCGGTATCGGGCATGATCATCGCGACTTTGGTCCCGTTGGTGATCGAGATCTGTTTTTGCGGAGAGGTGATCTCCATTTTGCTCTTGTCTTTCCCCTTGGTCCAGATATGCCCCTTTTGCGTCATCTCCTTCATTCCCTTGGCGTTTGAAACCATTTTGGTTGTGACATCGGCCTGCATGTCTTTTATTTTTCCCTGGTTATCCTTCAATTTGGCAAAAAGTTCGTCTATAGTCACCGCCTGTGAAATCGTGGCGGCAAAAAGGACAATAATCGCGGCTATTATCAGTTTTTTCATTGTTATGATCCCTCCATGTTTGAATTTTACCACCTGCCGCTAGAAATGACAACTCACCCTAAATCCCTCTCTTAAAAAGAGAGGGACTTTCCTTTTTGTCTCATCTCCCCCTCTATTGAAAAGAGAGGGGGATGGGGGGTGAGTTAAAAGTCCTTGCACTCATCTTACAATTACGCTAACATAAATGAAAAGGAGGATTCACATGAAATTCGATATCGACGAGAAGCATTTTAACGTATTTAATCTGTTGCTGCTTCTATTGGCCTGGGCCAACACCTGCTACATCCTGGTGATCTTTACGAAAAATTTTGTCCCGCTTCTTTTGACTACCATCCTGGTCTTAACCGGAACCGCCTTGACCCTGGCGATGGTTGTCATCACGATCATCACTACCGTCCGCTGGGTGAAACATCACAACTGGGGCTGGTGGCTTTTGATCGCCCTGGTCGTTTTGTGCGTTCTCTCTTGGAGTTTGGAATCGACCATGCGGGGACTGCTCATCCGCGAGCAGGTGTATAATTACCAGCAGGGGAGTTAAGAAATAAGGGGAATAGTCCCGAATTTTTATCACGAATCGTTCTCTCAAATAAATTCAAATCCCCTGGTCTCAAATCTGTATCTCGAATGCTCAAATATTTATTCGAATTGCCCAACCCCTCCCATTTTGGAGGAAGTGGGGAGGAGAAATTCGGGAGACGTATTCGAAGATTCGGGACGTCTATTCGAGTTGGAGGATTAGAGTCCATTAGGGACTATTGATTAGAGATAAAAATTCGTGATTAAGAAACCCTCGACCCATTCGGAATCTCCCTGTCAACCGTTACCAAAGTTAATTTATCTTTCTCCGGTGTAGACGCGGCAAAGAGCATCCCGTGCGATTCAACTCCGCGGATTACGCGCGGTTCCAAATTGGCAATGATGACAATCTTCTTCCCGATCAAATCTTCTTTTGAATAAAACTGCTTGATCCCGGCGATCAGTTGACGCTCTTCCCCGATATCGACTTTGAGCTTATAAATCCGGTCCGCCCCCTCCACCTCCTCCACTTCTTTGATCTCCCCTACCCGCAGATCAAGCTTTTTAAAATCGTCAAAAGTTACATTCTCCATCATTTAAGATGCAAGAATCCCAAAATAACCGGATGCAGTTTGACGATAAACGCGCCAAAGACCAAAGAAACAATCGACATCAGCTTGAGTAAAATATTAATCGACGGACCGGAGGTATCTTTAAACGGATCGCCAACCGTATCGCCAACGACCGCCGCCGCGTGTACCGGCGTCCCTTTGCCGCCTAAAAACCCGTCCTCAATCAGCTTCTTGGCATTGTCCCACGCCCCGCCGCTATTCGCCATCATAATTGCCAACAGTACCCCGCTCCCCAGCGATCCGGCCAAAAAGCCGCCTAAGGCGGTCGGGCCAAGCAGTAGTCCCACTAATATGGGAGCTATAACCGCCATTGCTCCGGGAACCAACATCTCTTTCAATGCCGCCCGTGTTGAAATATCGACACAACGGGCCACGTCCGGCTTTGCGGTCCCCTGCATCAAGCCGACAATCTCTTTAAATTGCCGCCTGACTTCTTCAACCATCTGATGCGCCGCGCGTCCAACCGCCTGCATCGTTAAGGCCGTAAAAACAAAGGGCATCAGTGCTCCGATAAAAAATCCGACCACTACCGTAACCTCCAACAAATTGATGCTTGAAAGTTTAACCGTCTGCGTATAGGCGACAAAAAGAGCCAGCGCGGTCAAAGCGGCGGAACCGATCGCGAATCCTTTCCCGATCGCCGCGGTGGTGTTTCCGAGCGAATCGAGCTTGTCGGTAATTTTTCTGGCTTCGGGTGAAAGGCCGGACATCGTCACAATCCCGCCGGCGTTGTCGGCGATCGGACCATAAGCGTCAACCGCCATAATGATCCCGATTGTACCAAGCATCCCCACCGCCGAGATAGCAACCCCATACAATCCCGCAAATTTGTAGGAAACCAAAAGGGCGGCACAAATTGAGAGCATCGGTAAAGCGGTGCTCTTCATTCCGATCGCGATACCGCTGATAATATTGGTGGCGGCTCCGGTCTCCGAAGCGCGCGCCAGGTTCTCAACAGTTTTTCCCGAAGTATAAAATTCGGAAAAAAGCCCGATCGCGACACCGGACAATATGCCGGACAAAACCGCCCAAAAAACTCCGATATTTCCCGGCAAGATACCGTTGATCACAAAATAGGCGGCGGCGATAAAAAGCGCTCCCGCGACATAAGTAGCGTTCCTTAAAGCGCTGGCAGGATCAAATTCTTGTACTATATTTATAAAAATGGTTCCGATAAAAGAAGCCAACAGTCCGGCAGCGGCCAGAACCAAAGGAAGGATCATCCAGGCAAAGGTCGCCGTCGGAATCAAGACTCCGAGCGCGATCGTCGCTACGATCGATCCGACGTAAGATTCAAAAAGATCGGCCCCCATCCCGGCCACATCCCCCACGTTGTCGCCGACGTTATCGGCAATAACCGCCGGGTTGCGCGGATCGTCTTCTGGGATCCCCGCCTCAACCTTGCCGACCAGGTCGGCGCCGACATCGGCCGATTTGGTATAAATTCCGCCCCCAACCCTGGCAAAAAGAGCGACCGAAGAAGCCCCCATTGAAAAACCGGTAACCACCAGCGCCTTAGTTTTAAGATCGGGAATAAAAAACCAAATGACCGCCAAACCAATGACTCCCAAACTGGCGACCGCCATCCCCATCACCGCTCCGCCGCGGAAAGCAAACCCCAAGGCTTTCCCTTGCCGGTTATCCGCCGCGGCCGCCGCGCATCTCACATTGGCGCGAGTAGCGGCGTTCATACCGATAAAACCGGTCAGCATCGAACAGATGCCGCCAAAAACATAGGCGGACGCGGTTGTAAGATTGACCGCGTACGCTATAGCGACAAAAACCAGCGCCATAAAGATCGCAATGCTTAAGTATTGCCGCTTTAAAAAGGTCATCGCTCCCTCATGGATCAGAGAAGAGATCTCCTCCATCTTTGGGCTCCCTCCCTTGGCACGTAATATGGAAACCAAAAGGAACAGCGAGTAAACGAATCCAAGCAAACCGATAACCAATATCAATAAATCCATTTTTATTTCCCCCTTCTATTAAAAACGCTGATTCCGGAAAACTTGGCCGACTTGCCAAGTTCTTCTTCTATCCGCAAGAGCTGGTTGTATTTGGCGACACGGTCGGAACGGGCGGGCGCTCCGGTCTTGATCTGCCCGCAGCCGGCGGCAACGACCAAATCCGAAATAGTTACATCTTCGGTCTCTCCCGAACGGTGGGAGACAACCGCGGTATAGCCGTTCCGGTGCGCCAGATTGATCGCCTCAATCGTCTCGGAGAGCGAACCGATCTGGTTCAGTTTTATCAAAATCGAGTTGGCAACTTTTTTATCAATTCCCTCTTTCAATATTTTTGGATTGGTGACAAAAAGATCATCGCCGACAAGCTGGATCCTCTTGCCAAGTTTTTCGGTCAGCAGAGCCCATCCCTCCCAATCCCCCTCCGCCAAACCGTCTTCGATACTGACGATCGGGTATTTGTCGATCCAGCGGCTGTAGAGGTCAACCATCTGTTTCGAGGTCAATTCTTTTTTTTCGGTCTTCAATATATATTTGCCGTCTTTGTAGAATTCGGAAGAGGCCGGATCCATCGCGATGAAGATATCGGATCCCGCTTTGTAGCCCGCTTTTTCGATCGCCTCCATAATTAACATTAGATTTCCTTCGTTGGAGCCGGTCTTCGGCGCAAAGCCCCCCTCATCCCCCACCGTCGTCGGATAGCCCTTTGCTTTTACGACCCCCTTCAAAGCGTGATAAACTTCGGTCCCCATCCGCAGGCACTCTTTGAATTTTTTCGCCCCGGCCGGAACGATCATATATTCCTGCATTTCGGTTGACCAGCCGGCATGGGCGCCGCCGTTTAAGACGTTCATCATCGGAACCGGAAGAATGTTGGCAGAACTTCCGCCGAGATATTTATATAATGGTTTCTTTTGCGACGCGGCGGCCGCTTTGGCGACGGCGAGCGAGACGCCGAGGATGGCATTGGCGCCGTATTTGCTTTTATTTTCGGTCCCGTCCGCCTTGATCATGACGGCGTCAATCTCTTTTTGGTTGAACGGATCTTTCCCCGCCAGTTTCGCGGCCAGGGTTTTTATGTTCGCCACCGCCTGCAGGACCCCTTTCCCAAGATAGCGGGATTTGTCCCCGTCGCGAAGCTCAAGCGCTTCTCTTGATCCGGTCGACGCCCCCGAAGGAACGATCGCTCTCCCCATTGCCCCATCCGTAAGCCAAACGTCAACCTCAACCGTCGGGTTCCCCCTTGAATCCAGTACTTCTCTCCCCTTGATAGCTTTGATCTTTGTCATTTTGTTTGCTCCTTTCCTAAATCTTAACAAATTTAGCGGGTGGTGTAAACCGCTTCTCTCAACTTCTCCAGGGTAACCTCGTCAAAAGAAGCGGCACGAGGAAATAAATAAGATAACATGTTTTGAATTATTGTTTTTTCTGTGTCCTTATTTACATAGTTCACCAAAACCGAATTAGTCGCGGGATGGATAAACCATTTGAATTCAAACGAGTAAACATCATCATTCCTGGCATAAAAGCGGCCATTGATTTTTATTGCAAAGCCATGCTCTTTTATGCCCGATACCTGTTGGCTGTTGATTTTATAGCCGGGAAATTTGGCGGAAAACTTTTTATCCAGCCAGGATTGGATGGAAGCAACGGTCAAGGGAGCCGGACCTTGCAATGGAAAATATGCCCCAATCTTTTCGAGCGCTTGTACTTTTGTTATCCCCCAATAACAATCCGCATCCCTTTTAGCTCCATATCGAAACCCCAATATATCGTTAATCAGCGCGGCCAATTGATCGGTTTCGGGGTTTAAGCTTACGTTATATAAAATCACCCGGCCTTCTTTTATTGTAAGTGCGGAATACTGATTACCGTATTTAATTGTAACGACCGGTCCCCCTGTCCGGCTGACATGAGAAAGATAATCAACTTCAATCAGCCCGGGGAGCACCTGATATTTGGATCCAAGCTTCTTCGCCAGCGCAGACGCGAGGGAAGCGCACTCTTCCAGTCTTGTATGAAATTCTTCCAAGCCTATGCCCCACTGGTATGGATTACTTATTAAAGAACCCGGGGAGTCCGGATCGGCAACATCCTCGATAAAAGACCCTCTTCCTATTACCCCGGAAACAGCATCTATAATCGAATCTGCTCTCCGGGCATCCTTGTTATAATCAAAAAATCGAACAATTGTCTTCATACAAAACAGGCGGAAGTTCCCAATCTTAAATAAAAGTCCGCCACGTTCTCCGTTGATTTTACTTGCTTTGACTTCATCGCCCGGAAACATCCCATTAAATATTTGTTGCAGGCTAGCCATCCTTACCAAAAGCGGAGTGACGGCAGAGGAAGCGGTTCCGCTCCCCGGAGCAATGCCGCTGCCGCCTAATGGTCTTGCTATGTTTGGCCTAAATCCTACGCGCATGTTATTTATTCTCCATAAATATCTTTATAAATATCTCTGACGCCCAAAAATCTGGCAATCGGGACCAAAGCAAGAAACAACCCTAAACCAAAGAAACACGCACCGAAAGAGATCCTCGACATAAGCACAAGCCGCTCCAAAAAATCCAGGCGGGGAAAAACATCAAATTCACTGTTTTTTATAACGCTTTCTGTTATAAAAAAATTCTGAAGCTTATAACTCGCCAAAACAAAAGAAGAAAGCGCCATATATTTTCCGGCAAACCTTAATAATCGGCTGGAGCCAAACAACCAGGAAGCCATAATATCCGTTTGTTTTATTAACAAGTGCCCGGCAAGTCCGGTTCTAAAAACCGAAAGAAATAACCCTAATGTCGCCGGAATAAACAGCGGGCTCAAATGAGGATATAGTGACCCCGACAAGGCAAATACCCCGTTTCCTAAAATAATCCCCTCCAAACTTTTCCTGGTGTTGGAATAACTGCTATTAAAACGATCAAAATGGCCCACTCTTTCATCATAACTTTTGAACCCCAACAGATGATTCAATGGCTTATTTATTTTTGAGTCCGGGCTCAAATACACCGAAGCTATTACCGGCAGGGAATTAAACCTGGTATAGCAAAAGCGGGGAACGGCTTGTGTTATTCTCATGACTCTATTTCGTATCCCAAACCCAAAAATTTCACACCATTTTGCTATAATACAATTTATGATCATCCGTCCGGCCAAAGAAATAGAAATGGGAACCGTCCGCGAACTGGCGGAACAATTCAATCTTGATTCCGAAGAGATGCCGGTTAGTGAATTTATTGTAGCCGAGGACAAAGGAAGTATCGTCGGCTTTGTCCGCCTGAAAGATAACCGGACCTGCTTTGAGCTGACATCGCTTGGAGTCGTAACAAGCAATAGGAATCTGGGGATCGGAAAAAAACTGGTTGAAGCCGTTGCAAAAAAACAACCCGATAATTTATATCTTGCCACCATCATCCCTGATTTTTTCACCAAACTCGGATTTAAAACGGTAAAAGAATCCACCGAATGCATGAAAAAAGAACCCGCCTGGTGCGAAGGTTGCCCCGCTCCAGAAAGATGCGTTATAATGAAATATGATCCCGCAATATCCGAATTTTAAGGAACTGGAATTAGCCGACCAGGCCGAAATAAAAAAATGGTTCAAAAAATTCCCCCAGACCACCTGCGAAATGAACTTTGTGAACCTCTATATCTGGCGGCACTTTGACCACTATAAACTGACCATCCTAAACGATAATTTATGGATCCATGTTACTCCGCCCAATGAAGCGGCCTTCTGCTATGCCCCGATCGGGGACAACAAGATAAAAGAATCGCTCGAATTCTGCTCAAATAATTCCCCTCGCCTTTCAAGAGTACCAGAAGGATTTGTCGATAAATACATCAAAGGGAATAAGAACTATAAAATAAGCTGCGATCCCCGCAATTACGATTACGTCTACTTAACGGAAGATCTAATCGGACTAAAAGGGAAAAAATTCGACGGCAAAAGGAACCATATCAAAAAATTCCAGAAAAAATATAAGTACGAATACAAACAACTCAACAAAAACAACTATAAAGAGTGTTATACGGTCTTAAAAAACTGGGAGGAACAGAGAAAGTCTCTTTCCGATCTTGCAATCAAGTCGCAGGGGGACGCGATTAAAAATCTTTTTGACAAATTCGAAGAACTCGGGGTTTTGGGCGGGGGGCTGGCCATTGACGGAAAAATCGAGGCCTTTTCGCTGGCTTCGGAATTGAATCCGGATACCGCCGATATCCATATTGAGATCGCCAACCCTAAATTTGACGGAATTTTTCCGGCCATCAACAATGAATTCGCAAAAAATGAACTTGGACGATACAAATTCATCAACCGCGAGCAAGACCTGGGACTCTCCGGCATGCGCAAGGCGAAACTGTCATACCATCCGCATCATATGGAGAGAAAGTTTGATATAATCAAAATATGAAATTTAAGTATAAAGCCTGTGTCGTCGGCGGGTGCGGGCATGTCGGCTTGCCGCTGGCAATAACATTAGCCGATGCCGGATTAGAAACCATAATCCTTGATATTGATGAAAAAGCCGTTCTAAAAGTAAAAGCCGGCGTCGTCCCCTTCAAGGAGCACGGAGCTGAAGCTCTTCTCAAAAAAGCGCTTAAAAGCAAAAAGCTTTCCACTTCAACCGACACCGCGGTCGTTTCCGAAAGCGAATATATCGTAATCATCATCGGGACCCCGATCGACCGGCACCTTAATCCAAAAATACAAGATATTCATAATGTGGTAAGGGGGCTTCTCCCCCATTTAAACAATAATCAAACTATAATTTTGCGCAGTACCGTCTATCCGGGAACCAGCCAGCTGGTCTATGAATTCCTCAAGAAAAACGGCAAGAATTTAAAGCTCGCTTTCTGCCCCGAACGGATCGCCCAGGGCTACGCGATCGAAGAGATAAAATCGCTGCCGCAGATCATAAGCGGAATTGATAGAGCTTCGGTATTATCCGCAAAAAAACTTTTCTCTAAAATCGTCAACGAAACCGTGGAACTATCTTTAGAAGAAGCGGAATTGGCTAAGTTGTTTACAAACTCTTGGAGATACATCCAGTTCGCCACCGCCAACCAATTTTTTATGATCGCAGACCAAAAGGGACTTGATTTCCATAAGATTTTGCATGCCATAAAACACAATTATCCGAGAGCCAAGAATTTCCCGGGAGCGGGACTGGCGGCGGGACCGTGCCTGTTTAAAGATACGATGCAGATCGCGGCATTTAATAATAACCAGTTCTTTCTCGGCCATGCCGCTATGCTGATCAACGAAGGACTCCCCGATTATCTGGTTTCAAAGCTCAAAACCAAATATGATTTAAAGAAGAAGACCGTCGGGATCCTGGGGATGGCCTTTAAGGCCGACAACGACGACAAGCGCGATTCTCTCTCTTACAAGCTCAAAAAACTGCTGGAGATCGAAGCAAAAAAAGTCTTTTGTACGGATGTTTATATCCGGGATCCCGAATTTGTCCCGGCAAAAGAACTTTGCCAAAAAAGCGACATCATCATTGTCGCCTGCCCGCATAAGGAATATAAGAATCTGAAGTTTAAATTAAAACAAAAGGTGGTGGATATCTGGTCATGAAAATACTAGTCACCGGCTCGGCAGGCTTTATCGGCGGATATGTAGTTGAAGAACTACTAAACAACGGCCATGAAGTGGTCGGCGTGGATAATTTTTCCAAATACGGAGAGGTTAAAAAGTCCTACGACAATAACCCCAAGTATCATTTTACCAAAGGGGATGCTAAAGATGTCGAGTTGATGAAAAAACTGCTTAGCGACTGCGACCAGATGATCGCCGGAGCAGCAATGATCGGAGGGATTTCTCTTTTTCACGAATTCGCCTATGATCTTTTGTCGGAAAACGAGAGGATCATCGCCTCAAGTTTCGACGCCGCCATCTGGGCGCATAAGAATAAGAAACTGAAAAAAATAAATATAATGTCATCGTCGATGGTTTTTGAAAGTACCACCGTCTATCCGTCCAAAGAAGGTGACCAATTAAAATGTCCCCCGCCCCTTTCCACCTACGGCTTCCAAAAATTGGCCTGCGAATATTTTGCAAAGGGGGCCTTTGAACAATATAAGCTCCCTTACACAATTATCCGACCGTTTAATTGCGTTGGGATCGGCGAAAAAAGGGCGCTAAACGATAAAGAGGTCTATTCCGGCAACGTAAAGCTGGCAATGAGCCACGTTGTTCCCGATCTGGTCCAAAAAGTTTTAAAAGGCCAGGATCCGCTCTACATTTTGGGGAAAGGAAACCAGATCCGGCACTATACTTACGGCGGAGATTTGGCTAAAGGGATCAGATTGTGCGTCGAATCGGACAAAGCGATTAATGAAGATTTTAATTTATCGACTCCGGTTTCAACCACCGTACTCGAGCTGGCCGAAATAATCTGGAAAAAGATCAAGAAAGACCGGCCGTTCAAGTATATTTCTGAAAAGGGCTATGAATACGACGTCCAAAAGCGGGTTCCGGACACCTCAAAAGCGAAAGAATTGCTTGGCTTTGAAACTACTACTACTCTTGATCAGATGCTTGATGAAGTGATCCCCTGGATTGCGGAACAAATTAAGATCGGAGGGATTTGATTTTGCTGTCTATCGTCATCCCAGTTTACAATGAGGGAGAAAATATTCTCCCGACCATAAAATCGCTTGAAGACAAAGTAAAAACCCCGCATCAAATCTATATCGTCTATGATTTCGAAGAAGACACGACTGTTCCGGTGGTAAAAAATCTGCCGGGGATAGTTTTGCTGAAAAACAAATACGGCCGCGGGGCGTTAAACGCCATCAAATCAGGACTGGAAGAAGCCAAGGGAGATGCCGTTTTGGTTACTATGGGCGATCTGTCGGATGATTATTCAATTGTCGATGAAATGTACAAAAGAATTGAAAATGGAGCCGGCGTCGTCTGCGGATCGCGCTATATGAAAGGGGGAAAACAGATCGGCGGACCGCCCTTAAAAACATTCCTATCGAGAATGGCAGGGATATCGCTCCATTTTTTATCCGGGATTCAAACTCATGACATATCCAACAGCTTTAAGATGTACTCAAAAAAAGTTTTGAATGATATAAGGATCGAATCAACCGGCGGATTTGAGATCGGGATGGAGATAACGGTCAAGGCGCACCTGAAAAAATATCGCGTTGAGGAGCTCCCGACTACCTGGACCGACCGCGCCGAGGGGAAATCGAATTTCAAGCTGGCGCAATGGCTCCCCAAATACCTACACTGGTATTTCTATCTGATTAGGAATCAGGCCTTCCGTCCTAACCGGTGATTCCGCTTTGACGCGGATCGTCATAAATTGCCCCAGCAAATAAAGAACAAAAAGGAAGAGGAAATAATACTTCAGGCGATCCTTATTGAATAAGGATGAAAAAGCCAAAATAAGCGGCAAAATCAGGTTTCCCATAAAAATCGTCAGGAAAAAGACCGAAAAGAACTGGTAGCGCCCCCAGTCCAAAAAGACACTGCTCGGCAGATCGGTCCGGGCAACCGCGATTGCACCATAGCTTATTAGCGCTCCCAGGAAAGAAAACCAGGCGATCCCGCGGTCGTGTACAATCCGCCCGCGCCCGTTTTTTGGGTTTAAAATAAAATATAAAAGCAGGAGAAACCCGAAAACAATCAGGTTAAACAATAGAAAACCCGCGACCCAAATATTAAACGGCTGCATTAAAATCCCAATCCCCAGGCTTTTAAACAAAAAACCGCCAAATCCCGAAAGAATATTCGGCAGCACATTGGCATAATTGGCGGCCATTCCGGTTTTGGCCGCGATTGCCGTCGGATAGACAAAAATCAGCCAGAGGGTCAAAAAGGAGAGCCATGGTACCACATAGAAGGCGAGAATTCGAATTCTCGCCTGCCTTAAAACCAAAAAATAATACATGGCGATAAAAACGATCCCAACCAAACCAAGTGAAAAATTCATCGGGATAAAAAAGGAGGAAACAAGCGATATCCATAATAATTTTTTGTTGCCGTTTTGGACATAAAGGTGTAAAAAGATCAAAGATATTTGCAGAAACATCAGCGAACTGGCCATTGAGAAGTTGCTGATCATATGTATCACTTCGTAATAGGCCGAATTGGAAAGGAAAAATACCGCCAAAGCCAATGGCAACCATTTGGCACTCGGAAAATTCAAGCGGCAAAGATAAAAAAACAAACCGGTATTTATTGCGTGGACAAAGATCAAGAGCCAAATATAGGGAACAATGTTTAATCCAAAAATACCAAACATCAGACAAAATACGGCTTTTGTCATCGGTACAAAATGCTCATTCAATGGGGTGAAAAAATAACCAAAATCAACCCTCCCCTCTTGGATCGGATTAATATAGCCCCAATCATCCATAAAGAAATCGTTGTTTTGAGTAACCGGATACCAGAAAAGGACCACCAAAAAAGCCAGAAGGATATACTGCCAGTATTTTTTTAACATGGTTATATTATAGCAAATGAATTATAATAAAACCGAAATGAAAAAAATATTATTTTGCATCTTGGCGCTGGCCTTTTGTTCCTTCTCGCTATTCAACTGCGGCAGGCAGGCCCAAACTTCCAGCCCGATTTTTACCGACCCGGCAGTTAAACTTGCACTTTTATCCAATTCTTCCTTTGTAAGTACTCTTTATGACGAAGCTATTGCCCTTAATTCAACGTTGAAAAACGCGAATACCCGTGTCCACATGGGCTATTGGTCGCTGTCGGCTAACCGCCCCCGCCTAATTAAAGTAATGGACGCGATCAACAGCTACGCTTCAACAGAAAGCTACCGCGCGATCTGGGATGAAGGGGTTGGAACCGCCGCTGCCGACCAGTATCCTTCATATATAACCATGAACAAGGAATACTGGTACGAGCGCGCTTATCCGCTCAGCAACGGTATGGTTTCGATAGAAGGGGTGCATTATGTCGATCCGCATCCGGTCACAACCAAAGAGGCCGATGATATCTGGGGAAATTATTCACAGCGCTACGCGGAGATGGCCGCGCGATTGCGGCAGGAAACCGGGATCACTCTCGAGGCCCGTTGTTTTGTCCAGGGGGCGCGCGTCAACAGGGTTTTTTATGTTTATGAACTTCCCAAACTTGTTTCGCTGGAAGCAACCGGTGATGTCTATGTTTTCTTCGCTCTAACTTCCGAAGCGAACTGGCTTACTCCTGCCGATTGGGTAAAAGGGACCATAAATGCCCCAACCCCCGAAGCGGCTCTCTAAAATAACGGCTTAAGATTGATCTCCGTCCAGTCCTGCAGGCCGCGGACATTCAGCCAGAGTTTCAAATCTTTCGGAACCGCGACGATCGAGTAATAGGTTTTTAAACTGCTGTCCAAAGGGAAAGAAGGACCACCTTCGGGAATCGTGGTTGAAAAGATCTTCATCATCTTGTTTGCGTCAATCTGCCCGCGGTGTTTTTTTCCGAGCTTAAGCAGGTTATTGGTCCTCTCTTTTGTAAAACCGCCGTTTGCCCCGTCCGGAATTTCGGTTAAAGCGTGCCAGGTCGGATCGGTAAAATTATTGGCGGAGGCAACCAGCCCTTCTTTGTCGTCGATCCTCTTTCTATAGTCATCGGTCCCCCACTCAAAGCAGGCACCCTGTTTGGCATCGGCGGCATTGATCAGCAAGCCCCCCTGTGCGCGGACCGCGTCAAAAAATCCCTCTACCTGTTTGAAGGAGGTCGAATCAAGCAGCATCGACATCAGCGCCGAATTGGAGTTGAGCCGGTTTTTGGCATCGCGCGGATCGCACATGGCCCCATTCTGCAGATCATAAAAGATCCCCGATTTATTAATACCCGATTGCCACAGGATCTGCCCGATATAATTTATATCCGCCACACCTTGTCCGTAACCGGCCGGATTAAAAACCGCCACGGTCAAAAATTTCTGATACGGTTCAAGCGCTTTTGTCCCCAGGTCCCAATTGCGGCCGACAACCGAGGCTCCGCCTTTGGTATATTTCCCCCAGGCGACCATTCCCGAGCAGGACCCTGCCGGCATCAAAATAGCGGTAAGCCCCTGGGAAGCGATGATTTGTTTTTCGGCTCCCAGCCCCGAGGTTTCTCCCATCCCCCTCACCCATTCCCGAACGTAGAAAGGGACCTGTTCCTGCCCGGCTTTAAATTCTGCCAGCACTTCTTTGTAGGGAGCTTTGGCGGTGCCGATCCCGGCCTGTTTTACCAGCATGTCGTAGAATTCCTTAAATTCCGCCTTCATCAATCCGCCGTACTGCCGCCCCATCTGGTAAAAATTCCCTTTCATCACCACCACGTTGATCTTCCCGGCCCGATACTTTTTTCCTCCCTCAAACTCACCGGAAACTTTCATGGTATCCGCGGCAGAAACAGAAACCATAGCGAAAAAAACCAGCAACAAGCCAAACAACTTTTTCATTTTAAACCTCCTTAATTGACAGTGAAGTATAACATTCAATTTCCTCGTGCTCAACAGTGCTATAATTTTAATATGACCATAAACAAATTGTGGCTTATGAAACGAGCATGAAAGCCAGGGACAGCGGAATGCCGGGGCGCGAAATGTGGGAAGAATTCTTCCAGCCAGAAAAAATACTCAAAACACTGGGTCTAAACGATCAAACCATTGATGTGGCGGAATTTGGCTGCGGCTACGGCACATTTACTGTCTCCGCCGCCAAGATTATTAAGGGCAAGGTTTTTGCTTTTGATATTGAGCCTGAAATGATCGGCATTACCAGAAACGAAGCAAAAAAACATGGCTTAAACAATATTGAAGCTGTTTTGCGTGATTTTATTGCTGAAGGATCGGGACTAAAAGATGAAAGCGTGGATTACGCTATGCTTTTTAACATCCTACATCTTGAAAATCCGGTTTCCCTGCTTCTTGAAGCACACCGGATACTAAAAAAGGGCGGGAAAGCGGGAATAATTCATTGGAATTACGACCCCTCTACCCCGCGCGGTCCCGCCATGGAGATCCGACCCAAACCGGAACAAATACTTAAATGGGCACAAGAAGCGGGCTTTATCAACCCGATTCAGTTTGATTTAAAACCGTATCATTACGGGATCACATTAACAAAGGGAGCATTTTAAGTATGCAAATCCTCGCCATTGAAACATCGTGTGACGAAACCTCTGCCGCCGTCGTAAAAGACGGGCGCGAAGTTCTTTCCAACATCGTCTCCACCCAAATTGAATTCCATAAAAAATACGGCGGGATTGTTCCGGAAATCGCCGCCAGAAAACATATTGAAGTCATAAACCCGATAATTGCCGAAGCTCTAGATAAAGCAAAAACAACATTTAAAAAAATCGATGCGGTCGCGGTAACCTACGGACCGGGACTGGTCGGTTCGCTTCTGATTGGACTGTGCGCCGCGAAAGCCATTGCCTATGCCGCGGATAAGCCGCTAATTGGCATAAATCACCTCGAGGGCCATATATACGCAAACTTTCTGGTTCAGGCTCCCAAATTTCCATTCATATGCCTGATGGTCTCCGGCGGACACACGATGATCGTATGTGTAAAAGATCACGGGAAGTACGAAATTATTGGCAGAACGCGCGATGACGCGGTTGGCGAGGCATTTGATAAGGTCGCCCGCTTCCTGGGCCTCGGCTACCCCGGCGGACCGATTATCGATAAATTGTCTAAGGAAGGGAATCCCAAAGCAATCGAATTCACCCGACCGATGCTGGATGACGGGTTTGATTTTTCTTTCAGCGGGATTAAAACCGCTGTGGTCAATTACGTTAACCGTAACCGAACATCGAAACGTCCAATCGTAACCGAAAACGTAGCCGATATCGCCGCTTCCTTCCAACAAGCCTGTGTAGATGTCCTGGTCACAAAAACATTGAGGGCCGCCCAGAAGAAAAAAGTGAAGACGATTGCCCTGGCTGGCGGGGTTGCAGCGAATTCACTATTGCGCAGGGAATTCCTTGCTATTCCCTCCCATTCCCTATCTTCCCTGCTTATCCCTTCCCTGGATTTATGCACCGACAATGCCGCCATGATCGGCGCCGCGGCGTATTATAAATTTAAGAAAAAACAATTTGCGGATTTAGACCTCAAGCCGGTTGCGAACCTGTCGCTTTAAGGGCTATAATAGTATTATGAAAATCAACATCGACCAGGTCGCCAATCTGGCTCGCCTGAATCTGACCGAAGAAGAGAAAAAACTCTACGGCGAGCAGTTATCGAACATATTAGACCATGCCGAGGAGCTGCAAAAGCTAAATACTGATAAAGTTGCGCCGACTTCGCACGCGATTCCGATGAAAAACGTCTTTCGCGAAGATAAAGCTATCCCGTGCAAAAACACCAAAGATATTATGGCAAATGCTCCGGAAGAGCAGGATCATATGTTCAAAGTACCGAGGATCATAGAAGAATGAACAAGAAACCAGCGCATGAACTACTAAGTTTACTAAAAAATAAAAAGGTTTCGGCTGTCGAAATCGTTAAATCGACCTACGAACAGATCGAGAAGCATGAGAAAGAGATTAGCGCGTATGTGACGCTAACAAAAGAGCTCGCCTTGAAACAGGCCAAAGCGGTCGACGAAGGAAAAAGGAGCGGGCCGCTCGCCGGCATCCCGATCGCCGTAAAAGACAATATGTGTACAAAAGGGATCCTAACCACCTGCTCTTCGAAAATACTGCATAATTACCTCCCGCCTTATAACGCCACCATTGTCGAAAAACTGGAAGCGGCCGGAGCAATCACGATCGGAAAAACTAACCTTGATGAGTTCGCGATGGGCTCATCAACCGAAAATTCGGCGATAAAAACAACCAAGAACCCGTGGAATTTAAATTGCGTCCCGGGGGGATCATCGGGCGGATCGGCGGCGGCGGTTGCGGCCGATGAAACCGTATTGGCACTAGGTTCCGATACCGGCGGATCAATCAGACAGCCGGCCTCATTTTGCGGAATAGTCGGAATGAAGCCGACTTATGGTCGAGTTTCTCGTTATGGACTAGTCGCTTTTGCTTCTTCCCTTGACCAGATTGGCCCGATGACCAAAGATGTCCGCGATTGCGCTATTCTTTTGAATGTTCTTTCCGGCTATGACGAAAAAGATTCTACTTCGGCAAAATTGGAAGCGCCGGATTACACCAAGGCGCTGATTGATGATGTTAAAAATCTGACCGTTGGAATAATTGACGAGCTGATGGGAGAAGGAGTCGAGGGTTCAACCAAAGAAGCCATCGAAAAAGCGGTAAAATTGTTAGAATCAAAAGGGGCAAAGGTCAAAAAGGTCTCTCTCCCACATTTGAAATATTCTGTCGCCACTTATTATTTGATTGCCCCCGCCGAAGCCAGCTCAAACCTGGGGAGATATGACGGAGTAAAGTACGGGCTGCGCAGTAAAGAGGCGAAAGATTTGATTACAATGTATAAAAACACCCGGGCAGAAGGCTTTGGTCCGGAAGTTAAGCGAAGAATCTTGCTTGGGACCTATGCTCTATCGGCCGGATATTATGATGCTTATTATTTGAAAGCCTTGAAAGTCAGGACTTTAATCAAAGAGGATTTTGAAAAGGCCTTTAAAGATTGCGATGTTTTGATTTCTCCCACTTCCCCTATCCCAGCCTTTAAGATTGGAGAAAAGGCCAACGATCCGCTTTCGATGTATCTTTCAGATATCGCAACTATTCCGGTAAACCTGGCCGGCCTTCCGGCAATTTCGATCCCCTGCGGTTTTGCTAACGGATTACCGATCGGATTACAAATAATCGGAAAGGCCTTTGACGAAGAAACCATCCTAAAAGCGGCCTATACTTATGAGCAGAATACAAATTGGCATAAAGAGAAGGCGGAAATTCGATGAGCAAATACGAAACTGTGATCGGCCTTGAAATCCACGCCCAGCTTGCAACCGAGAGCAAGATGTTCTGCTCCTGTTCAACCAAGTTCGGAGCGGAACCGAATACCAATGTCTGCGAAATCTGCACCGGACAACCCGGAGTTCTGCCAAAAATCAACAAAAAGGCCATTGAGCTGGCGATCAAAACCGGTTTGGCACTAAATTGTAAGATTGAACCGATGAGCGTCTTTGCCCGCAAGAATTATTTCTACCCCGACCTGCCCAAGGCCTATCAAATTTCTCAATACGAACTCCCGATTATAACCGGAGGGCATTTGGAAATCGAAATACCAAATGAAGGCGAGAATTCGAATTCTCGCCTTCGCAAAAAAATAAATATTACTCGCATCCATCTTGAAGAAGACGCCGGAAAACTCGTCCACAAAGGAGCCGAGAGGATCATGGGCTCCGAAGAAAGCCTGGTTGATTACAACCGCGGGGGAACGCCGCTGATGGAAATCGTGACCGAACCGGATATTCGCTCCCCTCTTGAGGCCAAAATATTCATGGAAGACCTCGCCCACCTTTTGCAGTATATCGGCGTCTGCGACGCTAAAATGGAAGAGGGATCGTTGCGCTGTGATGCCAATATCTCAATCCGCCCGGTCGGACAAAAAGAACTGGGAACAAAGACCGAATTAAAGAACATGAATTCCTTTCGTTTTGTTCAGATGGGGCTTGAAGCGGAAGTTGCCAGACACACCGAGATGAAAGCTTCCGGAGAAAAAATAATCCAGGAAACCCGCTATTTTGACACCAAAACCCATGACACCAAGAGTATGCGTTCCAAAGAAGAAGCTCATGATTATAGATATTTTCCCGAACCGGACTTGGTAACGATTGAACCGGATCATAAATGGATTGAAGAAATAAGGGCAACCCTAACCGAACTTCCGGAGAAGAAACGGGAACGTTACATCAATGAATACGGCCTTCCAAATCCTATCGCAGAAGTCCTAATTGCAACAAAATCCATATCAGACTATTTCGAAGAATGCCTAAAAATAGAAAACAAACCTAAAGAAATTGCAAATTGGATGCTGGTAAATGTAATGGCGTATTTAAAAAACAAAAATCTGGATATTAAGGATATAGTATTTTCTCCTAGAGAGTTAATTGAACTTATTAAATTAATCGAAAAGGGAACAATCTCTGGAACTGCCGCCAAAGAAGTCTTAATCAAAGCTCTGGAAACCGGAAAAAACATAAAAGATATTGTATCCGAATCGGGAGCGACCCAGATTTCGGATGAAGGCGCGCTTCAACAGATTGTCAAAGAAGTAATTAAAAACAACCCTAAGCAGGTTCTGCAATTCAAATCCGGAAAAGATCCGGTCATAATGTATCTGGTCGGCCAGGTTATGAAAGAGAGCAAAGGGCGGGCCAAGCCGGACCTGGTGCAAGCACTGTTGCGCAAGGAATTGTCCTAATGCCTCATTATGACGTCGTTGTAATCGGCGCCGGACCCGGAGGATACGTCGCCGCAATACGAGCGGCGCAATTGGGAGGGAAAGTCCTTCTGATAGAAAAAGACCAGCTCGGCGGAACCTGCTTAAACCACGGCTGTATCCCAACCAAAGCACTCATCACATCAACCAATTTTTTTGACGACTTGGGCCGCGCCGGACTTCTTGGTATAGAAATCAGTGATCCAAAAATCGATTTCCAAAAAGTTATGGCCCGCAAGGAACGGGTTGTCAATAAGCTGCGTAAAGGAATCGAGTTTCTATTGAAGAAGAACAATGTTGAGGTGATTTACGGGGAAGGAACGCTTTTGGAAGATGGCGGCGTGGAGGTCAAGAGAGTAGATAGTAGTAAGGAGAGAGTAGAGAGTAGAAAGATAATTTTGGCGACCGGATCCTACCCTATCGCTCTCCCCAATGTTCCCTTTGACGGCAAAAAGTTCATATCCAGCAACGATCTTCTTTCCTGGAAAGATGAAATTCCAAAGAAACTTAATATCGTCGGCGGAGGGGTGATCGGGGTCCACTTTGCTTCTATCTATAGTTCGCTTGGATCGGAAATCACCATCTTTGAAGCGCAACCCGACATTCTCCCCGGCTTCGATCACGACCTGGTGGACGCGGTCCGCTCTATTTTAAAACGCAAGAAAGTAACGGTCTTAACCAATACAAATTTTAAGCCGGAAGAGGCCAAAGGGACAACTTTAATCAGCATCGGCCGCAAACCAAACGCCAAAGTAACCGTCAACGAAAAGATGGAAACGGAAACTAAAAATGTCTACGCGATCGGGGATGTGACCGGAATCTCAATGCTGGCCCATGTCGCCTCGGCCCAGGGAATCGTCGCCGCCGAAAACGCCATGGGAAAAGATTCAAAGATGGATTATAACGCTATCCCCTGCACTATCTACACTCATCCTGAAATCGGGACGATCGGATTAACCGAAGAAGCGGCAAGAGCAAAGCATGAAATATCAATCGGAAGGTTCCCTTTTTCGGCCTTAGGCCACGCCAACGCAATTGGAGAAACCGAAGGGTTCTTTAAGATTATTGCGGAGAAAAAATCGGGAAAAATCCTGGGAGTTCACATTGTCGGAGCGCAGGCATCATCCGTTCTTGGAATCGCGTCCCTTGCAATGGCCAACAATTTAACGGTCGAACAGCTTGCCCGCACAATCTTCGCGCATCCAAGTATCCCCGAAGGGCTGTTTGAGGCCGGCTTAAACACTTTAGGAATCGGGATCCACTCTTAGTTTTTGACCAAATTGTAGTTCACCCTCCCCTTCGCGATCTGCTTGCTCAAGTAGGCCTCGTCGATGTTTACGATAAATATCTCTTCGTCCGAATAGAGGTTCATTGTCTTGCATTTGGGACATTTAATCTCAACCCTTTTCGCCTCTCCCACTCTCGCCAAAAGGCGGTGGCAGAACTTGCAGCGAAAATCCCTCAAAGCATCTTTTGCGAGAATCTCTTTGGCTTCTTCTTTTACCTGTGCTTCTTCCATGTTCTCACCCCCTGTATATATATCCGCCTTATATCTGAAAAATTTCAGGTGTTTTTATAAATCTAGGAGGTATCAAGACACATGGTTTACACCAATAATTCTCAAATTTTGATCACGAATCAACCTCTCGAATGAATTCTAATCCTCCTGCTCGAATAGTGCAGTCTCAAATGCCCGAATCCTTACTCTAATATCTCCTCCCCACCCTCAGAATAGGATGGGTCTTTCGAGCAAAGATTGGAGAATTAGAGACTTTATATTCGAGCCCTGGGGATTCGGAATTATTTGGGATATTGATTTGAGATGAAAATTCGGGACTTTTTTCCTTGCCCCAAAATTTCACCCGATTTGCTATAATGCCCCCATGATACGCAGGGAAGAGGTAATTGAAAAATTCGTCCGTTCGGGCGGAAAAGGGGGACAAAACGTAAATAAAGTGGCGACCGCCGTTTATTTAAAACATCTGCCGACCGGGATCGAAGTTAAGATGCAAAGGGAACGTTCACAGGCGGCAAACCGCATTCTCGCCTGGCGCCTGCTTGAAGAAAAGATTGAAGAAAGGATTCTGGGGGCGCAATCCAAAAGGCAGAAAGAGATCGAAAAGATCCGCCGCCAAAAACGCAAGCGCTCCAAACGGTCAAAAGAAAAAATGCTGCGGGACAAGAAACTGCAGGGCGAAAAGAAAAGGTCCCGCCGCTCCCCTACTTCTTTTTTCTGACCGCATCCCGGATAAAAAGCGAACCCAAAATTAAAAGCGGAAGAGGAACAACCAAAAAAACAAAAAGCGGAGCTTTTCCAATGCCGATTAAAAGATAAAACAGCCCCAAAAAGAGAAAGAGCGAACCGCCCAAAAATTCAAGCTTCCACGCGGTAAAAGTTATGGCTAAAAGGACCAGCCAGAAGATCCATTCAAAAATAGAGATGGCAGAAAAACCGTGGGAGAAAAAGATGAACAGCCCCCACCCCGCCAAAAAAGCGATTGAAATCCTTCGAATTGCCATTTTTTTATTATATCAAAATATAGTGAAATTTCCCGAAAAGTTTAACGATATATATATAGGAAGGGATGAGAACCTCACTCTTATTTGGTTAAGAATAAAAGCCTGAGCCTGTTCAGGCTTTTTTCTTTTTTCCTACAACCGTCCCGTCCCATACTTCCCGCTCCTCCATGCAAAGATAAAGATCAATCTCTTTCGACAGCAACCTATAGATCGTTTCCGCGAGCCGGTTAAACAATTCGATTCTCAAAGGGACCGGATAACGCAATTTATTGTCTTTTCCCTGAATCATTCGTGCAAAATCTATCCGCGAATGCCGATGCTTCTTTTGGATAACTTCTTTTTGTTTTACCGGAAACCGCAAAGCCCCCAAACTGATCCAGGCAATCTGTTTGGGTAGCACATATTCTCCAATCTTCCCTACTATTCCCTCATATTCCCTTTCCCATCCGTCAAAAAAGATGATCGGATCAAAATGGAAACCGATCTGATACCCTGCTTCCGCGCACTTTTTGGCGGCTTCCAATCTTTCAACGGGGGACGGGGCATCCGATTCTTCCGTTTTAGCGATTGACTCCGGATTGAGCGACCAGGCGACCACTGTCTTTTGATTGTGTTCTAAATCCAAAAGACCTTCAATATTTACACTTTTAGTTTTTAATTCCAAAAGATGCCGCTCTTGCCCGGCAAAAAGCCGGACCAGCTTTTGGGCCAAGGCGGCCGCTTCAGTAATTGCCAAACTGTCCGAAAATTCACCGGTTCCAATCCTCAACGATTGGGGTGAATGCTCCATGTATTCTTTGGTCTGCCGTAAAATTTCCGCTTCGTCGGTAACAATCGCGATTTCCTCCTTTCCATAAAAGGTCTGAAGGTAGCAGTAACTGCAATTATAGGGACAGCCGATTATCTGACTGATAACGACATAGCCGCAAGAGATATGATTTTTGGCGCAGGGGCACGGTTTGACCAGGGGATTCTTAACTGAAGAAAGATACTTCCTAGGTTTTATGGGTAATGTCAAGTTTGAGCTCTTTGAAAGAATCTTCGCGGCCAAACAGGACCAGAACGTCGCTTTTCTCAATCGTGGTGCTCCAGGCCGGAATTACCATGTTCTCTTTTTCCCTGCGGATAGCCAGCACCGTAACGTTAAAACGATTGCGTAAATCCAGCTGTTCCAATCTCTTTCCTACCCATTCCGGAAGCGCTTTGGTCCCGATAATTGTGAGGTTTTCTCCGATATCAAAATAATCCAAAACCCCCTGGCTGGTCAGTTTGTTCACCAGTTTAATGGCGGTATCCTGTTCGGGAAAGATCACATGGTCGACTCCGAGTTTTGCAAGAATATTCCCATGGATGGTATTCTGTGCCTTACAAACAACCGAACTGACCCCTGCCGATTTGCAGATCTGCGCGGCAATGATATTGCTCTCCATATTATTGCTCTCCGCGATTATAACCACATCGCAATCAAGTATCCCGGCTTCGCGCAAAGCCGCTTCTTCAATAATATCCCCGATAAAAGCGTGTGTAACCTGCTCCTTGATCCCCTGTATAACATCTTCGTCCTTATCCATCACTACCACTTCATAACCTTTAAAAAAAAGCTCCCTAGCCACTTTCGAACCGAATCTCCCCAATCCCAATACTCCATATTGTTTTTTTGCCATTAAAGTCCTCCTTCTATCCTATTGAAACGCCCTCTTTGGGGGGCTCAATCCTGGTTTCTTTTTGCCTCAATGCCAGCGCCAAAAGCAGGGTCAACGGACCGACCCTGCCGATAAACATGGTAACGATTATTATAACCTTACCAATCGGACTTAGAAAGGGGGTAATTCCCATACTCAAGCCGACCGTGCCAAAAGCCGAGAAAACCTCAAATGCCAGCGGCATAAGCGGCATTTTTTCGGTAACCGTCATAAAGAAAATCGGAAAAGCGATCGCCACCAATCCCAAAATTACGATCGTAAAGGATCGACGCACCGTTTCGGGCGGAATTCGCCGGTTAAAAACTATCGTGTCCCTGCAATTCCTTAAAACTCCGCGAACAGTCAAAACAACCAGCGCAAAGGTTGTTGTTTTGATACCGCCGCCAGTCCCTCCCGGGCTGGCTCCTATAAACATCAAAAACATTATAAAAATCGCCGAAGCGGGCACTATTTTACCCAAATCAAGAGTATTGAAGCCGGCGGTTCGGGGCGTGACCGCCTGAAAATAAGAGGCCAGCACTTTGTGGCGCAAGGCCAGAGGACTAAGCGTATTGTTGTATTCCAGGATAAAGAAACCGATCGTCCCTACCATAAGCAAAAGAAGTGTTGTTGCTAAAACAACTTTGGTATGAAGAGACCATCTCTTAAACTGCAAAATATCCGCGATGACCAAAAAGCCAATGCCACCGATAATAATCAAGGTAGTAACGGTTAAATTGACCACCCAGTCGGTGGCGTAGGGTGTTAAGCTGGCAAAGTTTGGAGGAAGTGAAAAGCCGGCATTATTAAACGCGGAAACGGCATGAAAAACACCGTATAGTACCGCCTGTGAAACTCCCTTTTCGGGAAGGAATCGCAAAAAAAGGATCAAGGCCCCTACCCCTTCAATCCAAAAGACAATCCTGAAAATACGGCGCAAAACCAGCAGGACATCCTGGGCGGAATAGATATTGAGCGCTTCCATCATCATCAGTTTTTCCGAAACAAACATTTTTCGGCGGAAGACCAGAACCAAAAAAGTCGAAAAAGTCAGATAACCCAATCCTCCTATCTGTATCAAAATCAATAATACAATCAGACCAAACAAGGAAAAATGAACGCCGGTGTCAAGTGTTACCAGTCCGGTCACGCAGGTGGCGGAGTTTGAAGTAAAGTAGGCGTCCAGAAAATTGGTGGGGAGACCGTTGGCGGATGAAACGGGAAGCGACAATAAGATTGCTCCCGTAATAATCACGGCCAGGAAACTAACCACAATAATCAAGCTCGGCGGCAATCTTAACGGCAATCTTAACATTTTTTCTCCCTAGTATCTTTCTACCTTTACTTGTCCTCGTACTTGTCCTTGTCCTAAAAATCCGAACAAAAAGGACGAGAACAAGGACAAGGGAAAAATCCAAACTTCGTTCGGATTTTTCTGGGGCGGCCTACGGGAATCGAACCCGTAATAACAGAACCACAATCTGCTGTGTTGCCACTACACCAAGGCCGCCATGGAATAAGGATAAGGGTTAAGATTAAAAATTAAGGCTTAAAACCCCTATCTGCTAAAATTATAGCATTTTCTTAATGGCCATTCATACAACAAATAATATAAAATAAAAATGCAACAACAAACTTTTACATTATTTATGGCTATTAATTAATCCCGATAACATTTTAGACAACTCTTCTAAAATGGAATAATACTTCAAATGATTTTCTTCGCCAAGATTACCCTTTAAAATATCCAATATTGCAACACATTCAAACACAGATCCTCTTGCTATAATATAAAAGTTTTTTTATCCGCCCTATGGAATCTTCCTGCCCCTTCGGCAATATTAAGAGGAATAGAAAGGGATGCCCGTATCAATTGGTCGGCAATCCTTGAATTTTTTGAAATATTAATTTCTTCCAGTAAAGAATTGATCGATTTGGTAAAAGTTAAAGCGAGATTATAAACCGGAAATTTTTCAAAATCAAATGTCATATTTCGCCAATCAAAGAACAAGAATTAAGATGAAGGATTAAGGGATAAATTTTGCCGGTTTTTCTTTGATTCATTTTTATTCTTTGTCCCGCCTTAATTCTTCTTCTTCGCCTTATCCTTAAATTTTGCGCCAGCAAAATTTATCTGCCCCCGGCAGGACTTGAACCCACAACCTTCTCCTTCGAAGGGAGCCGCTCTATCCAGTTGAGCTACGAGGGCTCAAGAAGCGGAGCATTAAACTTTCTTCCTAATTCTACCCAATACTATCGGTAACAGCAAGGACTTCTTCTCTGTTTTATCTCACGTGTATTATAACTCAATAAGATCTTTTCCCTGATTTTTGAGGGATATGAGCAGAAGCAGGTAGTTCCGAAGCTTTCTGGTTATAAGGAATTTTTCTCTGACATGTTCCCGGCCGTACTCTCCCATTTTTTTCGCGAACTGGGGATTATTAAGCAAATAACGGACTTGATAAGCCGCTCCTTCGATCGAATGCACCAGCATGCCGGTAAAATTATGGATAACCTGCAGCGTTATCCCCCCAACCGCTCCCGCCACCACCGGCTTGCCTTTCCATAAAGCTTCGGTAACAGTCAGCCCAAAGCCCTCCCGTAAAGATTTTTGAAGTATGATGGTAGAAGCCCTTTGCAGGGCGTTTATTTCCAGATCGGCAAAAGGAGGAAGCAGTAGAATGTGAATATCCGGATCTCCTTTCGCGGCTTCCTGAACTTTATGCAGCACTTGATCTCCTTCCGGATCATCCGAAGCCCCGCCGCCGGCCATGACCAGCTGGCAATCCCTTTGCTTTTTGACCAGCTTATATGTTTCGATCACTCCCAGCGGATCTTTTAAATAATCAAACCTTGATACCTGGGTTAAAATGGGGCGTGACCGGTCGATTTTATATTTGCGCATGACCGCATCGATCTCGCCTGACGAAAGTTCGCGGTTTTTCTCCGCCAGCGGATCTATCGCCGGATATATAAAATACTGCGGAATAGGCAATTCCTTGGCAAACCACGGCGTCGAAAAAATTGAAGCGTCGTATTTTTCAACAAAACTTTTGATAAAATTCCAGGCCTCCGGCTGGGGATGAGAGGTGTCGATATGGCATCTCCATACCCATTTCGCCTTTGATTTTTCCTTTGCCGCGATCAGCCCGGCCGGCTGCGGGTCGTGAATAATTACCACATCCTCGTCAAAAGACATTTCGGCAAGATTCGCTTCGGAAGTTTCTTTAAAAATATTCATCATTTGTTCGGTGATTTCGGTTTTACTGCCGTGCAGAGCGTTGTGGAAGGCCTTGGTTACGCCAAAAAACTCTCCGCTGCCTTTGATCACTTCCCATTTTGTCTTAATTCCAAGCTCGTTAAAAAGAGGGACAACCCTTGTTAGTATTTCCGCAACTCCTCCGCCCACCGCGGTAGCGTTTATCATTTTTATGCTCTGGCCGCGAGCCCGCTCCGCCAGCAGCATAATCTCGTCAAAATTTTGCGGCCTGATTATTTTTGCATACCCTTCTATCTTGGTTTTAACCATTTTAACAACCTCTCCCATAAGCTATCTTTTTTGCCACGGACCAAATTGATTATTTGATCCCGTAGCTGATCCATCGTATATAAATACGGATCCAATTCTTCGATTTGGCGCGCCAGTTTTTCTTTTTTAAAATTAAACTTGATCCAGTCGGAAAAATCATTTGTCTTGCGCCCAAGCCGCAGGCGGGCCTCAAAAAAATGAAAGAAAAGCGAACGCAGCCCCACTTTGCCCAAGATAGAACAAAACTCTTCCTGGTCCCATACTAAATATTTGGTCTTCATAACAACCGCAACGCTCTTGCAAAAATAAAAGTTGTGCTTTGCCTCCAAATTTCCGCTTTCCGGATCTTCCTTTAAATAACTTTCAATGGTTTCAACGATTTTTTCCCGCAAGGACGCGATATCGGTATAATCTTTGATGTTAATATTCGCCAGTCTTTCGGCTAAAGCGTCTTTGCTAATCTCTTCCCCAACCCAATGGGCAAAATCGTTGGTATACATTCCGGGCGCGAACTGGTGTTCGCGAAAAGCATGGTGAACATGATAAAAAATAGAAGAAGCTTCAATTTCTTTAATTATGTCCAGGAATGTTTTTAGCTTGGCGGCTTTACGGCCGGTTATCTCAACCAGCTGCGATGAGGTATAAAATTGAAACGGCGTTTTAGCCCTCATTTTTTAATAAGCCCCCTCAAATAACGGTAAACCGCGCTGATGTCCCTGACCCGTTTTTTTGCCGCGGTCTTGCCGTCGCCGACATGAACTGTCAGCCCCTTCCGCTTCAATGCCCGAAACGCGTCTTCGTCGGTCCTATCGTCTCCTATGTACACCGGCCAATAATCACCGGGTTTCAATTTGCCAATTATCCGTTTAACCGCTTTCCCTTTGTCCCATTTTATCGGAGGCCTGATCTCAAATACTTTTTTTCCGCGAGTGATTTTTATTTTGCCCTTCCAGGGTTTGATCACCCGTTCAAATTCTTTTTTAAACGCGGGAAAATATTTTCTCGCGAGCGAGCGATAATGCGCGCTAATGCTCAATCCTTTATTTTCAACCAGAACCCCGCGAAAAAGCAGTTTCCGGCCAAGTTCACCCGATAGTTTTTTTAGCAGGGGAGAAAACTTTTCCGCGCTCGGATGTACCCAGTAACTTTTGCCAATCAAAATTTCAAGCCCGTGGTTGCCGGCATAAATTATGCCGCCAATCCCCGCCAGTTTCCTGACAACCGAAAGTTTTCTTCCGGAAATAATGACCAATTTTATTTTGGGGTGACGGGACAGTTTATTTAGCAGTTTTCTTCGGGACGGGGAAAGCTTGGCGCACATGGGATCGGAGACAATTGGAGTTAAGGTCCCGTCATAATCCAAAAACAAAAGTAATTTCATGTTTTTTGCAGGCTGGTTAAACTGGTAATAATGTTTCCCGCCCAGCGGTAAACATTGTTTTCCGCGATTATCTTGCGCAGGTTCTCCATCCGGCGTTTTTTCTCTTCAAGAGGCATAGAGCAGGCCTGTTTCAGGGCATCCGCAAATTCTTCGATCGAATATGGATTGACCTGCAGGGCATCGGCAAACTCCCTGGCGGCTCCGGTAAATTTGCTCAAGACCAAAACGCCGGAAAGATCGCTCTTGGCCGCTACATATTCTTTTGCCACCAGGTTCATCCCGTCGTGCAGCGAACTGACGATACAAATACCGCCGATCCGATAATAGGGGCGGATCTCTTCCGGAGTAAAATACCGCTTCAAATAAATGATCGGTTTCCAATTTCCCTCCGCGTATTTGGCGTTTTTCTTTTCTACCAATTGGTCTATTTCGTCCTCAAGCTCGTGGTAGCGCTTGATCTTTGTCCTGCTCGGAGCGGAAAGCTGCACAAACACAAACTTGTTTTTGTATTCCGGATACTTTTCCAGAAAACGATCCACCGCCAAAATCCTTTCGACGATCCCTTTGGTATAATCGATTCGGTCAACTCCCACCGCGACAATCTTATCTGTGAGACCGAGTTCTTCTTTTATTTTTTGAATTTGTACGGTCTCGATAGCGGAAACGGGCAAGCTAAACATCCCATCGATACTGATCGGGAACGGTCTGATCAAAGTTTCTCTTCCCATCCTCACTATGCTGTTTTTTTCGTTGTCTACCCGGCACTCGAGAAGGCGGTTGGCGGTATCGAGGAAATTATTGCAATGATATTGCACATGAAAGCCGATCAAATCGCAACCCAGCATTCCATCCAGAATCTCCTCCTGGTAAGGGCAAATCGAAAAGACCTCGGTGTTCGGCCAGGGAATATGCCAAAAAAGGGCGACCGTCGCGTCCGGCCTTTTTTCTTTGATCATTTTTCCCAGCAGGGTAAAATGGTAGTCCTGGATAAAGACAAAGGCATTTTTTTCCGGAAGCTCCTCAATTATACTGTCCGCAAATTTATGGTTGGCGGATTTATACATCTGCCAGTCGGTTTCCCTGAAGATCGGACGGGTGTGTGTTATATGACAGAGCGGCCAGAGCCCTTCGTTGGAAAAACCGTAATAAAAGCCCTCTTCTTCTTCCGGCGTCAACCAGACCCTTTTTAGAATGTAACGGTTATCCTCCGGCGGCACTCCCAATTTATCTTTTGAATTCACAAATTGGCGGTCGGCATCACCGCTCCCCTGCGCGACCCAAGTCCCACCGCAGGCCCGCATGATCGGATCAATTGCCGTGACCACTCCGCTGGCAGGCCGGACACATTTAATTTTTCCCGTCCCGGCCTCCGTGACGTGCATGAACGGTTCACGGTTGGAAACAACCACCATGGAGCTGTCACCAAGCTTCGCGTGCACCAGATCCTTCAGTTTCGCTTCCGTCCAAAGCTCTTCTTTATTCAGCCGGACCGAAGCGGCGTCGGAAACGCTTTTTCTTGCCACTCTCAAGCTGAGGGCTACCTGCTCCACCTCACTCGCCAGCGCGCCCAAATCTCCCTTTTCCTTGATCCCGTGCGTTTTATTTATCTCGCCTTTCTGGAAATGCTGGAACCAGGTGGTCAATTTCTTTACCGGAGCGGTAAACATCCGCCCGAGTAAAAGAAGAGAAATCAAAAGAAGGGAAATAATAAGCAAGACCAGTGTTATGATTATGCTTCTCCAGAAGTTCATCGATCGCGCGAAAACATAAGAAGTATCGTAGATCATCTCGACCATTCCCAATACTTTACCCCGATCGTCGGTCACGGGTACGATGTGACTAAAAACATAAATCTTTTTAAATTTGCTAAGTTTATTTTTGGGCAACTTATTTTTAAGAACATCTTTATAATATTCCAAATCTTCGTCTTTCCATTCTTTAAATCTTTCCGTGATCGCGATCAGTTTTCCGTCGTCGCCGTAAAGCGCGCACCCTTGTATCCTTTTTTTGTCCTGAAACTTCTTGACCATGCGTTCCGCGCCGGCAATATCTTTTTTTGCAAGCACGTATTTTGCCGACAACTCCACGCTTTCGGCGACAGTTTCGGCTTTTCTTTGCAGGTCATCCATCAATTTTTCTTCTTCAAACCTGACTTGGACGACGCCAAAGATAATTATAACGGCGGAAACCATAATTATCAGGGGCAAAACAAAAGTAATTATTTTTTTCATATTGTCCTTTACAAGCTCCAAGTTTGACTTTGACCCGGATCCGATTTATTATCCTTTATTCAAATTAAGATGTCAAACTACCGCGAGCCGGAGGCCAATTAACCCGTTGACAGCGATTTAATTGAAGTATAAACTATCAATAGCCAACTAGGCAAACAAGGAGGTGAAATTTTAATGAAGAAATTAATTATTTTACTGTTTGCAGTAGTTTTTGTGGCCGGAATCGTCAATGTCGGTATTGCCGCAACACCAAATGAGATAAAAGCGTATATCAATACGCTTGAATCAAAATTGAATGTTGCGATCAGGGCAAAAGACAAGAAGAGACAAGCAACTCTTAAACAAATGATTGCCGACCAAAAAGTAAGACTGCAAGCGGCGGAAATGGCTCCTCCGATCGCTGTTCCTCCTCCGCCACCACCGGCAAGGGTAGCTTCGGCTCCTTCGGCCGGGTTGTTTGGATGGGGACTGAATACGGATATTAATGTCGGCTATTTGATGAATAAATCCATCCTGTTTGGCCGCGCGAATATCGTATTGCCCGATCCGTTGGGATTGGGACCGATCGTCGGTTTATCGGCGGATTCCGTGAAGTATAAGCTCGGCTTGGGAGGATTCTCAGGGAATGATAATGCGGACGTTAAGTTCCAGGGTGTTCCAATTTACCTGGACGGCGTCATCAATCTTCCCGAGGACCTTTTGGGTGGAATCAAGTCATACCTGTCAGGCGGTATCAACTATCTGGTTTATCGCACGGGTAAGACCTCCGGTTCCATCGGCGGGCAGATCGCTTTCGGGATTGCCGGCAACATCGGTCTGGGCAGTGATACCTGCCTGGAACTCGGATATTCAATCTTGAGAACAGGGGACAAAGCAGTTGCTCGTTCCTCAAAAGGGTTGACCATATCTGTAGGCCAAGCGATTACGTTATAAGAACTCGGGGGCCTTTATTTTCTTGAAGGATAACAAGGATACTTTAAGGAGATTGGGCTCCCGATTCTTTTTTAAAAGAGGGGGGGAAAGCGGGAGACGAGATTCGAACTCGCGACATCCACCTTGGAAGGGTGGCGCTCTACCAACTGAGCTACTCCCGCTCGCATCAATTATTCTAACATGCCCAGGAGAGGAGTTGAACCTCCAAGCCTTGCGGCACACGGTCCTAAGCCGTGCGTGTCTGCCAATTCCACCACCTGGGCATTTTTTGCGCCGCATAGGAATCGAACCTATAACCTTGACATTAAGAGTGTCCTGCTCTGCCAATTGAGCTAGCGGCGCGAAAAAAAGCGGGAGACGAGGCTCGAACTCGCGACCCTCACCTTGGCAAGGTGATGCTCTACCAACTGAGCTACTCCCGCTTATACTTCAATTTTAGGTGAAATTTTCGATATAGTCAATTGATATAGAAGCATGAGAGTTCGAAACAACGTATCACTCGGACTGTGGGGAAGGTTAAAGCAAATAACCTCTCCTCCCCACACACCAAATCAGAGCATAAAAATCGATTCAAACGGTCCGATAGGTCCGCTTAGGATGACAACCGAAACACATTTTACCGTTTCGGATATCGGCTCCGAAGTATTGATAAGAAGAATTTATTCGGAAAAAAACATAAATCTTCGTTTAAGACCGATTGTCTTGGTTCATGGAGTAGCCTGCAACGGCAACATTTTTAGAACCCCGATAGACGGGATCGGTTCGCCTTATGATCTGCAAACGCATTCAATGGCAAATTATCTGGCGGAAAACGGCTTCGACGTTTATGTGGCGCACTTGAGTACGTCAAAAAGAGTAGTAAGAAGATTTTCAAGCAAACATGAAGCAAGCCGGCATTATAAAGAAGAACAATACCAGTTCCCTCCCCTAATTGATTTTGATAAGCTGCTTTTCAACGAACTGCCCGCCTTAATAAAAAAAGTATTGGCTATCCATAAATATTCGGAAGACCTTTTCTATCTGGGACACAGTATGGGAGGGATGCTGGCTTATGCTTATTTGGGAACGTGCGGCAGCGACAAAATAAAAGCGGCCGTAACGATCGGAAGTCCGATCAGGTTTGACCAAATCACAATAAAAGCATTGGATGCCATCGACAAGCTGGCCCAATTGGCCGGACTGGGAGACAAAAAAAATCCGGTAGCCAGAGCCGCGGACAATCTGGTCCCTCTCGGAATCTTCCTGTCGCATACCCATCATATTCCCGTTGTAAGAAAGCTCGCCAATTACGGCTACGCGGTTCAAAATGTGGAAAAAGAAACCGCGGAAACGTATTTCAGAAAATCCGCGGAGCCCTTCCCTCCGCAATTGCGCGAACAATTTTTAAAGTGGTCCATAACAAAAGGCTTTACCAGCTTTGGCGGAAATATTAATTACGCCGATAGTATGCGCGGGATCAAGGTTCCTTTCCTGCTTTTGGGAGGGAGAAGGGACCATTTGGCCAGAAATGTTTCTGAAGCCGCTTCAAAGATCAGGGGAGCGGAATATAGGGAAGCGGATGCCGGACACGGGGACTTGATTTTTGGCAGAAACGCGTCCTTTCAAGTATGGGGACCAATTGTCGACTGGCTATTTTTACAAAACGAACTCTAAAAATCAAAAATCGGAGCGACAGGATTCGAACCTGCGACCTCCTGCTCCCAAAGCAGGCGCTCTACCAAGCTAAGCTACGCTCCGTCCGATAAAATTATAACACAATCCTTGACCATCTTAACCAAATTCATATATAATACAGGCATGGCTACATATAGATGCCCGATTTGTGAAACAAAGATAAAGCTCTCGGAAGAAACCAAGATCGGCGATCGCGTAACCTGTACCAATTGTAGCGCGCAGCTACAGCTGACTCTTGACGGCGCCCGAAAACGCCTCCGTTGCGCCTTTTGCACCAAAGACCTGGTGGAATGCGGTCCCGATTGCGAAACCCGGATACTCGAAAAACAAAAACGTGGATTTTTTGACATTACGCTAAACTAAAAGGAGGCGCACCATGCCCAATGTAAAAGTTTATTCCACCGCCACCTGCCCCTATTGCCACATGGTAAAAAAGTTCCTGGACGATAATAAGGTCACGTATGAAAACATAGACGTGTCGGAAGATCAAAAAGCGGCCCAGGAAATGATCGACAAAAGCGGACAGATGGGTGTTCCCGTAATTATGATCGATGAAAAAGTAGTCGTCGGGTTTAACAAAGAAGAGATCAAAAAAGCGCTGGGGCTATAAAATGAACGATCTGCTTGCCGACGCGAAACTTGCTATTGAAATGGAAAAAAAGGGTTACGCCTTCTACGCCCAAAGCGCGGAAAAGAGCAAAAATGGATTACTAAAATCAACTCTTGCCAGCCTGGCGGAGAGAGAGCTGGTCCATATCGAAAAGATTAAAGCCCTCTACCAAAGCCTGACCGGCGAAAAACCCGAAGGGGACTGGCTGAAGAGTGTTTTTGTCCCTCCCCAAAAAGCGGAATTGCTTAAAATCATCCTGAACAAATTAAAAGACCGGCTTAACCGGCAAGTCGAAACGGAGACCGATTCCGAAAAAATATACGAGACCGCCAAGGGACTGGAACGGGACGGGTTTACCTTTTACGAAAAGATCGCAAAAGAAAACGAAGATCCAAACGTAAGGAAATTTTTTTTGGGACTGGCGGAAGAAGAAAAAGAGCATTTTTCGATACTGGACGAAACCCTCAAATATTTAAATTCCCCGGGCGAATGGTTCAGGGAGAAAGAACGCTGGATTGTTGAAGGCTAATCCGGTAGTTTCAGATCAAGCGGATGGGTAAAATAAAAAGCCGCTCCCTTTCCCTCTTCTGACTCAACCCGCATTTCCCCTCCCAAAAGTTCAACTATTGACTTAAAGAAAGCCAATCCGTATCCCGATCCGCCGGTGCTGAACCCTGGCTCAAAAACCCTGGGAAGATCTTCTTTTTTTATTCCCCTGCCGTTATCTTTTACGGAAAACAAAATGCGGCCGTCTTTTGTTTCCGCCTTCACATCAACACGCAATTTTTTTTCTTCGTCCAATTCGGGGTTTGCCTTTTTCGCGTTCATTATTAATTCCATCACAATATCAAAAAGCTTGTTCCTGTCGGTAATAAAAACGGGAACGCTAAAAGCACTGAAAGATGCTCCGGAAATATCATTCAAGCAAGAAAAGATCTTTTTCAGATCGTCAACTGCCGCCAAATTAAGCTCTATGTCAAATTCCCCTCTTTTTACCGGTTCGGCGTATAAATCCACCACTTCGATCGTCCCGAAGAGAAAAGAGACGGCTCTTTTGATTGCATCTTTTGCCACTTCAAGATTTCCTTCCAATCCTATCTGAAGGTGTCCGATCGGAGGGGTTAGCCGGTTCTTCATCGCATGTGCGATTCCCTGCAGTAATAGTCTCGCGCGATCAAACTTTTTTTTATTAAAAGCGGCTAATTGGGCGGTTGTCTCGTTTTTTAAAAAATCGGCCAAAGCGTTGGAAGCAAATTTCCCTACAATGGCGGCAATATTCAAAAGGTCCCCTATTTCCATCCCTTCAAGCAAAACCGATTGCCCGCAGTCAAAAGAATCGGATCGGCAAACACCAAAAGTCGTCCCGGGAACGGATAAAGCGGTAAAAAACAAGTTCATATTTTCTTGCGGATTTATGAAATTGCCGGAATATCGGCTGTGATATCCGCCGATGACAGATCCATTCAACGGATATTTTTCTACTGGGACTTCCGATAAGCAGCCGGTATCATCTATGGCAAAATAACAATAGGGGGAAAAAACGGTCGGAACAAAAACTACTCCCCCAATGTCCATCGCAAGTTTTAGCGGACCTTCTGGCATAGCCGCTTCTGCATAATGGCTTTCGCCAATTAATTCGGGGATGTTTGTGGCATCCATCCTTACCCTCCCTTGGTCCAAAAGGCTATAACAGGCATGGCGGGAGACCCCAAAAATACCCTCGAAAGAATGGACCATTCGGGATACGACCACCGCCCTGCTTGGAGCGGTTCTGGCATCCCCTCCAAATTGACTCATAAACCGCAAAGCATTTGAATAAACATCTCTTCTCTGTGTTGTTACCCGCATATTAATATATCCTCTTTCTTTTAAGTAAATTTCAATGTTTTTTTGAGTGGGAGAAGATTTATTGCAAAATAAAATTAAGCAGGGTTCCAACCAGTAAAGCAACCGTCAGCATAATCCCGGTCGCTTTAACCATATCTTTCCAACCCAGCTCCTTTGCCATAACGGTAAAGGTGGCAACACAAGGAAAAGACATGCAGAGGACTACGCAGGCAACCGTCAGCTGTTTTACGGAGAGATTGAGCGGAACCAACATGCCAACTGCCACATCCTTGCGCAAGAATCCGATCACCAGTGCGGTAACCGCCTGCTTGGGCAGGCCAAACAAGCCGGTAACAAGCGGGGCAAAGAAGTTGGCAATCAGTTCAAATACCCCAAGAGCCGAAAGGATTCCGACCAATAAAACTCCCAGCATCAAGACCGGAGTCGCTTCAACTAAAAACCCTTTTATCCTCCAGCGCAGCTTATTGAATAAAACTTTAAACGGCGGAAAACGGTAGGGCGGGATTTCAAGCAAAAGTTCCGGACTGAACCCGGGGATAACTTTATTTAAAATAAGGCCCAAGACAATCCAAACCAGCGCCAGGGTCAAATAAACTATTGCGACCGGATAGACTCCGTGCCGGCCCAAAACACCAACGATCATCGCCTGTAGGGCGGCGCAGGGAACCGCGATCGAAATCAAAGTTGAAGCGATAAAACGCTCCCGTTTGCTTTCCAATATCCGGGTCGCCAAAATCCCGGGAACATTGCAGCCAAACCCGAGCAGGGTCGGTACAATCGCAAAACCGTGCAGGCCGACCCGGTGCATCAGCCCGTCCATCAGGACCGCCAGGCGCGGCAGGTAGCCCGAATCTTCCAAAAGACCGAGTATAAAATAAAAAGCGATAAGATAAGGGAGAACCATTGCGAATTCGACGTAAAGCGCCGTGCTAAAAACCCCCATCGACTGGACAAAATCAATCTGTCCTCCGATTAATTTTCCGACCACAATGTCATGGAGCAGGGGAACCGGCTGAAAAAGAGCGCTTAATTTCATAAGCAAAGGGAGCCAGAGTAAATTAAAAAATGGATCGGCCAGATAATTGATCAGCCCCTCTCCGATAAGACGGACCACAAAAAAAGCGGCCAGGGCAACGACCGCCGCGATCGGCAGGCCGGTCAAAGGATGGATCGAAAGATCCTGTAAAATATCCCAGATCGTATGATGGCGGTGTTCCAGTTTTTGAACCCTGCTGACAACCTTTCCAATATCTTCCCAGCGCTCTTCCAAAGAATGACGCCTGACCAACGGGATCTTGGCGTCAAAAATACCGGCAATCAGTTTGCTAAACCCCTCCCCTGTCACCGCCACGGTTGGAACAACCGGAACTCCCAGCCATTCGGAAAGTTTTTCAATATCGATTGTAATGCCGCGGTGTTTGGTATCGTCCCACATGTTCAAATCAACGATCACCGGGATTTTCTTTTCCAAAAGTTCCAGTGTTAAATAAAGATTCCTCTCCAGATTGGTGGCATCGACCACATTTATGATCAAATCGGCCCCGGCCAGCATATCGCAGGCAACCTCTTCCGCTTTACAGGTCGGTTCAAGCGTATAAGTGCCGGGGACATCGATCACCTCGACTTTGTCCTGCCCCAAAAGCATGTACCCTCTGGTAAATTCAACCGTTGTCCCGGGATAATTGGAGGTCATCACCTGGACGCCGGTTAAGCGCGAGAAGACCGCGCTTTTGCCGACATTCGGATTTCCCATCAAGAGTATTTTTTTCATTCGGAAACCTCAACAATGATCTTGGAAGCCATCCCGCGGCCGAGGCTAACCTGTGTTGAGCCAATTTGAACAGTGATCGGCCCCCACCTGATTCCGCTTAACCTTTTAATCTGCTTTCCGGCCTGCAAACCCAACGCGCTTAATCGCTTCTCAGAATTAAAACCGGCGGCAAAGCCGGAAACAATTCCGACCTTTCCCGCCGGTAGTTCTGTCAAAAGGATTTTTTTGCGTTCCACGTTGTAATTATATCACGCCAACTCTCTCTCTTTGATTCAATTCACCCAGCTTCCCTTTGTTCCAACCCGAAACTCTCGAAAAATAACCGGTAACCCTGGTGATCTGGTCGACATTGCGCCCGCCAACCAGTGTCTTTTCCAGCTGTTGGGCTGAAATATTTGCCAGCGCCCGCGGTTCCACTTTTACTTTTTCATGTTTCGAATCATAATGGGAATGCCTGAAGTAAAAATTGCCGTCGTCATCCTTCGCCCATTCAATCTGCGGATTCGCGTCTAAAAAGGAATTCAACTCCTCATGGGTCATGTTTATTCACCTCCTTTTTTAATGCCAAATTTTTCAACCAGAACTTTCGCAACGTTCGGAGAAACAAAGGCCGGAAGGGTCGGACCAAGGGCAATCCCCTTAATTCCCAAGGCCAAAAGCGCAAGCAAAACAATTACCGCCTTCTGCTCGTACCAGGCGATATCGTACTCTACCGGAAGCTCGTTTAATCCTTTAAGCCCAAACGCTTCAACCAGTTTAAGCGCAACAACAACCAGCGAATAAGAGTCGTTGCATTGTCCCGCGTCCAGAACCCTGGGGATCCCGCCGATATCTCCCAAATCGAGCATATTGTAACGATATTTGGCGCACCCCGCAGTCAGGATCACCGAATCCTTCGAAAGATTCTGCGCCGCTTTTGTGTAATACTCCCTTTCTTTATGCCGGCCGTCGCAACCGGCCATCACCACAAATTTCTTAATGGCTCCGGACTTGATCGCGGCAACCACTTTATCCGCCAAAGCCAAAACCTGGTTATGCGCGAAACCGACAACAATCTCTTTTCCCTCTTTTTCTTCCACTCCGCCCAAACGCAGGGCCTTTTCAATTACGGGATGAAAATCTTTCGGTTTCCCTCCTTTACGATCCGCAATATGCTTGAGCCCATGCCAGGCCACCAGTCCGGTCGTAAAAATCCGGTCTTTGTATGAATCAAGCGGACGCTGCAGGCAATTGGTCGTCATGACGATCGCGCCGTTGAACGCTTCAAATTCTTTCTGCTGGTTATACCAGGAGGTCCCATAGTTGCCGACCAGGTGCTTATATTTTTTAAGTTTTGGATAGGCATTGGCCGGAAGCATCTCCCCGTGAGTATAAACATTGATCCCTTTCCCCTCGGTCTGCTTTAATATCTCTTCAAGATCAAGCAGGTCGTGGCCGGAAACCAAAATTGCCGGCCCCTGTTTTAAGCCGGTATAAACCATCGTAATTTCCGGATTGCCGTAGGCCTCGGTATTGGCCCGGTCAAGCAGCGCCAAAGTTTTTACTCCAAAATTTCCGGTTTCAATAACCAATGCGGTCAATTCGTCCGCGGATAAATTTTTAAGCGTCTTGGCCAGCGCGTTTTCGACAAAAGCAAAAATCTCCTTGTCTTTTTTCCCCAAAACATAGGCGTGGTCGGCATAGGCGGCAATCCCTTTCAGCCCGTAAATTATCAGCTCCTTCAAAGAACGCAGGTCTTCGTTCTCTTCCGACAATATCCCGACCGGTGCGGCAACCGCCGGAAAATTCCCGGCAAGTATTTTGGCCCGTTCTTTGATCTTCTCTGCCCTGTCAATCAAGGAAAGCATCCTTTCTTCGTCAAAATTAACGTTGGTAACCGTTGAAAAAAGCCCTTCGATCACAAAGACATCTGTCTCCTCGTTATCTTTCCCGTTCCTTCTCGCCTCAACCGCATAATATGAAATCTCCTTTAAAAGAGAGATCAATTTATCCTGGAGGTTTGCAACCTTGTCGGTCTTCCCGCAGACCCCCTGGATTAAACACCCTTTTCTCTGCGACGCTTCCTGGCACTGATAGCAGAACATTTTATTCATTAAATCCATTCCTCCTTTAATATCTTTCCGGAAATCCCAACCACCACCTTTTTTATCGGAATTTTCCGCTTGGCCTGCCCTGCCGCCAGCTCCGCAATTCTAAGCAAACCGGAACAACAAGGAACCTCCATAATCATAACCGTCAACGTATTAATTTGGGCCTGATCGATCAGCTGTTTGATTTTTTCGATATAGATTTCCTGCTCCGAATCAAGTTTCGGGCAAGCAATTGCGAGGCTTTTTCCCTTTAAATAGTCTTTGTGGAAATCGGCCAGCGAATAAGCGACACAATCGGCGGCCAGGAGCACATCTTTCCCTTGGAAATATGGGGCGTTGGTAGGAACAAGATGCAACTGCACCGGCCACTGCCGAAGCTGCGACTGCCGCTCCCCTTCTTCATGACAGCAAACATCCTTTTCTTCCGAAAAGTCCATCATTTTTGATCCCATACATCCACAGGGGACATTCCCAATCTCTTTCTTTGTTTCCGGAACCGGAATATTTTTTGATGTTAATACTTTCAAAGCTCTCTTATAATAATCCTCTTCTCCATGGTCTTTTAAGTGTTCGAGATGAGCTTTGATGGTATTTGGTCCGGCTTTGATTATATTCTCCATTGTCTTTTCTTCATTATATGGTTCGGCTTCACGCTCTTCTATCTTAATGGCTCCAACCGGGCAGGTGCCGATACAGGCGCCCAGCCCGTCGCAGAACAAATCGGAGATCAATCGGGCCTTGCCGTCAATCATCTGGATCGCCCCTTCGGGGCAATTGGGAATGCAATCCCCGCAACCGGTGCATTTATCTTCATCTATATGAATTATTTTTCTTTTCATATTGCCAATTCCAAGATGCTCTTTTCCTCAAACATCCTATTTATTTGATTTTGGATTTTTCCCAAATAAACCCTGACCTTGCATTTTCTGGAAAACCGGCAAGAATCCTTATGGAACAGGCAGTCACTTAAAGAGACCGGCCCTTCCATCGCCCGATAAACCTCCGCCATGGAAATTGCCGAAGCCGGCTTAGCCAATTTTATCCCGCCCCCTTTTCCTTTTTTGGTAATTAAAATGCCCCCCTGCTGAAGCCGCTGGACCAGTTTGGAAAGATGGCTAAACGGGACATTTATTTTCTCCGCTATGTCGCGGCAGGAACCTTCCCCTTTTTCCGCGGCCAGGTTAACCAGAAGCCGAAACGCGTAATCGGTTGCTCTTGTAATGTTCATAATAAGTATATATTATACCTATTAAGAATATTTGTCAAGCATAATTTTGCGTGAAATTTCCGCCGAGGAATTAAGATAACAACATATATGGAAATACATTTTAAAACTCCGCCAAATTTTAAAAATCTCTGCCTGATGGCAGGAAACGTGCCCGATTGGCACCTGTTTGGCAACAATAGCTTCCCGCTAACCGCTTCTACCCTTCAAAGATTCATCAAGTATCATTCTACTTATGATTTTGACGGAAAATTCGTCTTTAACAAAAAAAACAATAAGCTTATTCTGGCGCGGGGAGAAGAGACCCTTCACCTTGCCCTGGCAAGAGAAAGCGATCCCAACTATCAAAAAGAAGATATTGTAGCGGCATTTATAAATTTTAGAAATATTGACGGGGTATTAATTTTTGAGTTGGATGATAACTCCACAGAATTCGGCAATCCCTCGGCGGCGGACTTCAGGCAAGCCGCGAGCTATATTAAAGCATTACTTGAAGGCATCCACTACAGCCCAACCATAATTGAATATCCTGATGAGCCCAAAGTAATAATTGAAGACAGATTAATTTAATAATTCTCGGCTAAAACCTCATAATACGCCTGCGGATGCTTGCAGGCCGGACATTCTTTGGGAGCTTCCGCCCCTTCATGCACATAGCCGCAGTTGCGGCAGTGCCATTTAACTTTTTTGTCCCTTTTAAAAACTATTCCCGCTTTTATGTTGGCCAGCAGCTTGCGGTAGCGCTTCTCGTGCTCTTCCTCCACTTCCGCGATTTCTTTAAACTGAACCGCGATCTCTTCAAATCCTTCTTTTCGGGCAATATTTTCCGCGTCCAAATAAAGTTTGCTCCATTCTTCTTTTTCCCCTTCGGCCGCCGCCAACAGATTTTCCTCGGTTGTCCCGATTTTCCCGGCAGGATACATCGCGCTGATTTCAACCGCCCCGCCCTCTAAATATTTAAAAAAGCGCTTGGCGTGCTCTTTTTCGTTTTCCGCGGTCTCCAAAAATATCGCCGCAATTTGTTTGTAGCCCCCCTTGTCCGCCACCGAAGCAAAATAGGTATAACGATTGCGCGCCTGTGATTCCCCCGCGAACGAAGCCAATAGATTCTTCTCGGTCTGGGTCCCTTTTACACTTTTCATCATTTTAATTCCCCCCTGCTACCCCTCCTACAACCGCGGACAAGGTTGCGGGATAGGTAAATATTCTGGTTAACAGCTTTTGGTCAAGCAGCAGCAAGGCGGAGCTGTTGTCGCCAACCAGTTTTAGCTGCTGCGCGATCTCGTCGGTCTGAGCCTCTTCTTCTATCTGTTCATTGGTAAACCATTGCAAAATAGTATTTGAGGCAAAATCGGCTTCCTGCATCGCTATTTTTGCGATATTGTTTATTAACGCCGTAACTTTTTGTTCGTGTTTATTTGCTTCGACAAAGGCCTCAAGCGGGGACTTCCAGCTTGCGGGGGGAGCATCAATCTTGCCTAAAACTACTTTTCCCATCCGATCGACAATATGCTTATAGAAAAGCATGGCATGAATCTCCTCCTCCTGCGCCTGGCAGCGCATCCAGTGAGCCGCCCCTTTCAAATTGATCGATTCAAAATAGGCCGACATCGCCAGGTATAAATACGCCGAATACAATTCATGCACGATCTGTTCATTCATTATCTTCTCAACATTTTTATTGATCATAACAATCCCGCCTCCTTATGTTTTTTTAAAATCTGATCCGCCAACGCATCTAGTTTTACCAATTCCTCCCTCTTTGGCAACCCTTTTATAATAACCGGCTCCAAGACCTCCACCTTCAAATTTGTAATCATCCCGGCCAGCTGTTCAACCATCTTGCCGCCCCAGCCATATGATCCGACAATCGAGACAAAACGGGTCTTGGGACGGAGAGCATTGGCTAAAGCGGCGGCATAAAGGGCCAATGGATGCGCTCCGGCTAAAACGGTCGGAGAACCGATCACAACCGTCGCCGCGTCAACCAACGCCATCGCCAATTCTCCGATATCGACACCGGACAAATCAAACGGCTTCACTTTAATCCCGCGGTTAATCAAAGCGGCAATTAGATGATCGACCATCTCTTTGGTCGATCCGTGCATCGAAACATAGGGAACAATAACTTCATTTTTTACTTTATCCGAAACCCACTCTTTGTAGGCATCAATTATACATTCGGGATGGTCAAAGACCGGACCGTGGCTCGGGGCGATCATTTTTACCCCCAAAGCTTCGACTTTTTTAATATTGTTTGCGATAATGCCGCGAAACGGCATCATGATTTCGGCATAATACCTCTTGTTTGAGGGCATCAACTTTTCCCAATCGGTGACAAAGAGGTCGGAGGTGGCAAAGTGCGAACCAAAAAAGTCGCAGGAAAACAAAATACGCTCTTCCTCCAAAAAGGTAACCATCGTCTCCGGCCAATGCACCCAGGGGGTATAAATAAATTTTAAAGTCTTATTTCCTAGTGAAAGCATTTCAACATCCTGGACTTCAATAAACTTATCGGGAGCAATGTGCAGAAGATCAATCAGCATCGCTTTGCATTTTGGGTTGGTGATTACCTTCGCCATCGGGTAGGCTTCCAAAACCCGGGGGATTGCTCCGGAGTGGTCCTGTTCGGCATGATTCGCGATCACATAATCGATTCGTTTAACCTCCAACTCGGAAAGGTTTCGCAAAAGCTTGCTCTTCTTGGTCGGGTCAACCGTATCGATCAAAGCGGTCTTTTCGCTCCCCTGAATCAAATAGGAGTTATATGAAGTTCCATCGGGGAGAGGAATCAGTTCGTCGAATAACCGCCGCTCCCAATCAATGGCTCCTACGGAATAGATATAATCATTTAATTTGTTCAAATTGATCCTTTCCGACCCCGCAGATCGGGCAGACCCAAGAATCCGGGACATCGGCAAAAGAGGTGCCGGCTTTCACCCCGTTATCGGGATCCCCCGCCGCCGGATCATAAATGTAACCGCAAACCTTGCAGACGTATTTATCCATTTTTAGCTCCTCCACAATCCGTGCAGGTTGCAATATTCCCTGGCGGAAACGGTTGTTGCCAAGATACAAAATTCCGCCTCCGGCTTATCCCCCGGTTTTAAAAATTCGCGGTAGGCACGGCCGTCGGCGATCAGCTCGATCCATTCGATATAATGTTTCTCTTCCATCGGATGCGGGACCGCTCCGATTTTTACCTTGTAGCCATTAGACGTCTTCTCAAGCACCGGAACATGCTTTTCTTTCGCGGCATCAACCGTATTTTCGACTTGCAATATCATCGGCTTGCCGCAGCAGACCAGCTCCCCTCCCCCGACGTGGACCACTTCAACAATATTCCCGCAGACACTGCACTTATAAACCTGCAACCTCTCTTTTACATTAGGCATGATTTGCAAACCCCCTTAAAATAAAGATGGACCTCGTCAATCTTATGCCCCCGGACCGCCCTATTATTTTCGCACGGACAATCCACTTTATCAATATCAAAAATCTTCCCGCATTTTTTGCACAAAAAATGCGAATGGGCCTTATTTTCAAAATCGTACCTTTTTTCGGAGCCGGAAATCGTCAAATTGCCGATAATCCCCTTTTTTGAAAATAGCTCCAGCGTGTTGTAAACGGTGGTTTTTGAAAGGGAGGGAACCTCTTTGACCAGGGCCTCGTAAATTTCGTCAACGGTCGGATGGGTGCGGTGCCGGTCAAGGTATTTTAAAATTTTTATGCGGTGAAACGAAGGGCGGATCCTCTTCTCCTTCAGCTTCTTCTGTAATAATTCCATATTTGGAATTATTACAAACCAGAAGGCAACTGTCAAGTATTTTTATGGTCGGAATCTTTAGAAAACATCCTTATTGTAAGTATTCGGAAAATATAATAATATTAAAGAATGAACCTATTATATATTGGTCTCGGAGGCTTCCTCGGTTCAATCTGCCGCTACCTGTCTTTCCAGGCATTGGACCGGTACTATCACCGCTATCATTTTCCTCTCGGCACCCTGGCAGTCAATGCTCTTGGCAGTTTTTTAATCGGCGCCGCTCTGGCCCTTTCCATCAAACATAATATCTTAGGAAGGCATACTTTGGGACACTTTTTACTGGTAACCGGTTTTTTGGGAGGGTTTACGACTTTTTCCGCTTTCAGCCAGGACAACCTGATTTTGATCATGGAAAAACAGTACTGGCTCTTTGCCCTCAATACACTGCTCAATGTGGGGCTGGGACTGGCGCTTGTCGCCGCCGGTTATATGCTGGTTGAACGCTGCTTTTGAGTACGCTATAATTAATCGCATGAAATTAAAGATTGTCGCAATGCTTCTGATAATAACCGTAGCGGCCGGAATCGCGATCGCCATGGGAGGTAAACCAAAAATGCCCGATAAATTGTACGCCGTCTTGGAGACCAGCAAAGGAAACATAACCTGCGTCCTCTATTCCAAAGAGACCCCGAAGACCGTGGAAAATTTTACGACACTGGCAAAAAAGGATTTCTATAATGGGACGATCTTCCACCGGGTTATTCCCGACTTTATGATACAGGGCGGAGACCCGACCGGGACCGGAAGAGGCGGCCCCGGCTACCAGTTTGAAGATGAAATAGTCGAGGGGACCGGTTTTGACCGGGTCGGCAGATTGGCAATGGCCAACGCCGGACCAAACACCAACGGTTCGCAATTTTTTATCACCATAGCCCCCACCACCTGGCTAAACGGTAAACATACTATTTTTGGGCAGGTTGTTGAAGGACAGGCTGTCGTTGACGCGATTTCAAAAGTAGAACGGGACGGACGGGACAAGCCGGTTGAAACGGTAACGATTAATAAAGTGGTTATAAAAGAGGAACTATAATAAATAGGAGGACTATCATGAAAAAGCTTGTTTGTATTCTTGCGATCCTGGTTTTTTGTTCGACTGTCTCTTCGGCCCAATTGTTGATCGGTTCAAAGGCCGGAGGAATGGGGGGCGCAGGTGTTTCAAGCGTCGACGATCTCTCCGCCGCGTATTATAACCCCGCCGCTTTGATGAAAAGCAAGGTCAAGGCCGCCGAAGTAAAAATATCCCTGGGAGCGCAATACACCGACCCGACCGAACTTTCCCAGGCAATAAGCAAGATCAGCTCTCCCGCCGATTTTATCGCCGATAATTACAGCAAAACTCTAAACTTTAACGGAAACCTGGACGGGATTATCGGGTTTAACATAAGAAAAGTCGGGATCAGCCTTATTCCCATAGCAAACGCCACCACCAGCAAACTTGCCGACAGCCTGGTCGGATCGGTTGAAGGAGCAAGCCAGCATGACGCGGTGTTGACCCTTGGCAACAGCTTTTCAATCCCATTTCTTCCCGAAGAACTTTCGGTCGGCGTAAACGCGAAGTATATTACCGCCTATTCCGGAGATATTACGACAACCGGAACAACATTAGATGCTTCCGGAACAACGACCTACGGCGCCGGAACCGGTTTTGGTTTTGATGTTGGAGCTTTAACCTCTTTTAAGGGAATCAATGTCGGTATTGTCGCCCGAAATTTGGCACAGAGCATAACCTATAAAAACAAGAGTCAAACTTCGTATTTAAGTTGTTCCGGAACGACCGCGACCGTCACCAACGGAGCGGAGACCACTCTTCCGGACAGCACCATCAATTTTAACCCGTCCTACGCGATCGGCGCTTCGGCAACTCTTCCTATTATCGGCCTCCAGGTTGCCGGGGATTATGAAATGACTTCAAACGGAAGCGCGACACACCTTGGCGCCGAACTTCCGTTACACCTCTTAACCCTCCGGGCCGGATTGGCCTCCGGAGTCGGTCTTTCAAAAATAACCCTGGGGGCGAAAGTGAGCCTGCCGATACTAACCCTGGGTGCTGTTGTAATAGCCGACGCGAACGACAAAGCGGCCAATTCCTATATCGTTGATATAAATATGGGTTGGTAAAAAAAATACCCTGAAATTTTCTCCGGGCATGCAAGATAAAGAAGCATTGGATCTTGCCGACGGGTTAAAACTCGGCCTCATTACTCCCGAACAAATCCCGGAATTAATTACGACAACCCTCGGAAAAACTCCGGATAAGATGATAGATGCCCTGGTAAAAGATTTAATCCGCGAAAGCAATGGGAAAAAACATATCACCATGAGCGCAAAAGTCAGGGACGCGATGGATGCTCTGTTTGATTTTAACTATAAACATATCTACTTCAGCGAAAAGAACCGGGCATTTGTGCCGACAATAAGAAACTGCCTTGAGGGTTTATATGAACATTACACAAAAGAAGAGAACCTTTCGCCGCAGAAAGCAATTGACGCAATTATACTTCTGACCGACCGGCAGGCACTGGAAATACTAAAAAAATAACATGGGACATATACTATTTTACCGCAACTTGCACACCATCAAGCAGAACCGCCCTCTCCATCTCCCTAACCGAGCCGGGACAACCGACGGGATGGTCGCCTGCTTTACTCCGCCGTCGGGAAAAGAAATTCGCTCCCCCTTCCCCGCCGAAATCTTCATGCCGGAAAGGACTCTTTTTATGTCCGGGGAGATTTCAGACGAAATCGCGAAGGTAGCGATAAAATCACTCTTACGCCTGCAAAAAGAAGATCCGGTCTCACCAATTTTTTTGTGGATTAATTCGGAAGGAGGAGACGTCGAAGCCGGTTCAAAAATAAAAGAAGCTATCGAAAAACTAACGCCAACGGTTTCAACCGTTGCCATCGGCCAGGCCTCTTCGATGGCCGCCTTCTTGGCCTCTTCTTGCTCCGGACCGAGGCTGGCATCTGAAAGTACCACCTTAATGTTCCACGGCGCAAGATATATGGAAGACATCAGAGGCCCAATTGGTGAAACATTAGCCATAGGTTTGGAACTAAGTGAATCGACCAAGAACCAACTGTTTGCTCCGCTTGCGCGAAGAAGCGGCCAAACGGTTGAGCAATTAACCGGGCTTTTTGCCGAAAAAGACCAGTATTTCGATGCTTCTTCCGCGGTGAAACATAATTTTCTGGATAAGGTTGTAACTCCCGCGCAAGGAACAGAAAAACACACCGCCGGAACTAAAGCTTCTTATAAAATAACGATCGAGGGAGAGCTTCAGAAAACACAAATTAACCGAATCATCACCCAAATCATCGCCGGCCTGCTCCTTAAACCGCAAAAAGATATTTCACTAATATTTAACCGGACCTGGGGAGGAGAGCTTACCGACGGGCTTGCACTCTTCGACCTGATCCGGCTGGTCAATTCTCTTCCCGCTTGCGGCCGAATACTGACTATCGCGAAAGGAAGCTCTCTTAATGGGGTTTCTGTGCTGATATTCGCGGCGGGAGCAGAGAGAAAAATTGGCAGTAAAACAAAACTGGTGACAGATCCAATCGAAACACTTATCCCCGCTTATACTCCGGGACCGGCCTATCCCCTGTTAATGGCGGAAGCCAGAGTTCAACAAGTTACGCTTATACAGCGCTTCTCCCAATGTTCCAATCAAAGTCCGGAAGCCCTCTCCTTTTTGGCGCAAAGACAACTGCGTCTATCCGCCAAAAAAGCGCTGCAAAGCGGCTTTGCCGACCAAATCGTTTAATGATATAATAGTATCATTATGAAAATATTAAAAAATGAGCGCGACGGGAACAAGGTTACCCTGGAAATCGAAGAATCGGCGGAAGAATTTACCAAGGCAATCAATGACACCTTGAATGAAACTGTCCAGGATATGAAAATCCCCGGTTTCCGCAAGGGAAAAGCCCCCAGATCAATTGTTGAAAAAAATATCAACCAGGAGGCGGTCGACAACCACTCCGCTCAAAATCTAATCGGAGACCTCTACCCCCAAATTATCCGCGACCTGAAAATCAGTCCGGTCGATTATCCCAAAATCGAGTTAAAACAGCTTGAACGGGGAAAACCGCTCATTTTTTCAATTGAGATAGAAGTTTATCCGGAAATTAAGCTTGGAAACTACAAAGGGCTAAAGGCCGAAAAGAAATCGACCGAAGTAAAAGAAGAAGATGTCTTAAACGTCATGGGCGACTTGCAAAACCGGCTTGCTAAATGGGTTGAGGTGAAAGACCGCGCGGTGAAAGAGGGGGATGTTGTTGATTTGACCCTTCAAGCGGAGGCGGGAACCCCCTGGCCGCGTGATTTGCAATTTTATCCGGTCGGCAGTAAATATATTTCGGCCGAGTTCGACTCCGAATTGGTCGGACTTACACTTGAGCAGGAAAAAGAATTCAAAATCCAATTCAAAGAAGATTATCCGGTAAAAGAAGTGGCCGGAAAAGAAATTTCCTTCAAGGTGAAACTTTTAAAAATTTCGGAGAAGGAACTTCTGCCGCTCGATGACGAATTCGCCAAAAAGATCAGCAAACACGGCACCCTGGCCGAATTCAAGGCCGAGCTGACCAAAAATCTTGAGGAAGAAAAAAGGGAAGAGGCGGAAGCGGATTTAAAAAACCAGCTGTTGGACGAAGTTTCCAAGAATACCGATATCGAAGTCCCCCGCCCCCTAGTCGACAACGAGATCCAGATCATGCTCGACGAGCTGAAGGCCTCCCTCTCCCATTCCAATCTGACTATGGAAAACTATTTGAAAAGCGTTGAAAAATCGGAAGAGGATGTTATCTCCGAATTTGTAAAACCGGCAACCGCCAGAGTTAAGGGAAAAATGATTCTGAAGGCGGTGGCGGAGGCGGAAAAACTTGAGGTCGCCGAAAAAGAACTCAAGGAAGAACTGGCCCGCTATTCCGGCGGCGAAAAACTTACCGAAGGCCAGCTCGATTACGTAAAGGATTATCTCCTCCGCCGAAAAGCGCTTGATTTTTTGATAAACAATGCCACAATAAGTAGAGGCGGATAATTATCCGCCTGAATAGGAGGAATCGAAATGAAAGAAATTAACCAGTTAATCCCCATGGTGGTTGAACAGAGCCCGCGCGGAGAACGCGCCTACGACATCTACTCCCGCCTGCTGAAAGAGAGGATCATGTTTATCGGGACCCCGATTGATGATAATGTGGCGAATGTCATCATCGCCCAGCTCCTGTTCCTGGCCGCCGAAGACGCGACCCGCGACATCTCAATCTATATCAATTCACCGGGGGGAGTCGTAACCGCCGGATTGGCGGTTTACGATACCATGCAATATTTAAAATGCCCAATCTCCACAATTTGTATCGGCCAGGCCGCCAGTTTCGGCGCGGTCCTTTTGGCCGCCGGAACCAAGGGAAAACGCTACGCCCTTCCCAACGCCAGGATCATGATCCACCAGCCGCTCGGCGGAGCTCAGGGGCAGGCGACCGATATTGAAATCCAGACCAAAGAGATCTTGAAGATGAAAAAGCTCTTGAATGAGGTTTTGGTTAAACACACCGGCCAGGATATTTCAAAGATTGAAAAAGACACCGACCGTGATTTTTATTTAAGCGCGGAAGAAGCGGTAAAATACGGACTGATCGATGAGGTTATTCAACAAGTTAAAGCAGATCCATCTGCCAAGAAAAAATAAGGACAATAGTGCCTCAAGAAAGCAAAGAGAGTAAAATAGCCTCTTTCAAGGATGTCCTCCCTTTGATCCCCCTGCGCAATATGGTCGTCTTCCCGCATATGATCGTCCCCCTCTTTATCGGAAGGAGCAAATCGATCAAGGCGCTGGAGGAGACCCTGCAAAAAGACAAACTGATCGTCTTTGCCAGCCAAAAAAGCGAAGAAGTGGAAGATCCCGGCCCGGAAGACATCTCAAGAATCGGAACTCTGGCGGAGGTGGTGCAGTTTATTCAACTTCCCGACCAGACCACCAAAATCCTGGCGGAGGGGATCTGCAGGGTAAAGCTTGAAGAGTTTTTGGGGGGCGGCGTTTATTTGCGGGTTAAGGCCTCCAAAATAATCGAAGAAGAAGGGATGAGTGTTGAGGCGGAGGGGATGATCCGGACGGTGGTCAAGCAGTTTGAAAAATACGTCAAGCTGAACAAGAAGATCCCCCCCGAAACGGTGATGTCAATCATCAACGTCGATAAGCCGGGACACTTAGCCGACCTTATCACATCTTACCTGACGCTGAAGATGGAAGACAAGCAGGCCATCCTTGAAACCTTAAACGTTGAAAAACGGCTGGCCAAGCTCTCCGAAACGATCGAAAAGGAGATTGAGGCGCTCAATGTCGAAAAAGAACTGCAGGGAAAAGTGCGCAACCAGATTGATAAGATGCAAAGGGAATATTATCTCAAAGAGAAACTGAAAGTAATTCAGGAAGAGCTGGGGGAAGAAGAGGATGAGCTACAGCCGGAGATCTCCGAATACCGGAAAAAGATCAAAGCGGCCAAGTTGCCGGAGGAGGTCAGGGAAAAGGCGGAAAAGGAGCTTGAGCGGCTTTCGAAGATGCCCTCAATGCTCTCCGAAGCGAGCGTCATCCGCACCTATCTTGACTGGCTGGTGGAGATGCCGTGGAAGACCAAGACCAAAAGTAAAATTGATATCGAAGAGGTAGAAAAAGCGTTGAATGAAGACCACCACGGCTTAAAAAAGGTAAAAGAGCGGATTCTTGAATATTTCGCGGTACTGGAATTGACCGGAAAGATCGGAGGATCGATTTTATGCCTGGTGGGCCCGCCCGGAGTCGGTAAGACCTCGATCGCCTCTTCAATCGCCCGCGCGATGGGGCGGAAATTTACCCGCATGTCCCTTGGCGGGGTGCGGGATGAAGCGGAGATCCGCGGCCACCGCCGAACCTATGTCGGATCATTGCCGGGAAGGATTATACAATCGATCCATAAGGTAAAAGTCAATAATCCGGTCTTCCTGCTTGATGAAGTCGACAAGATCGGGAACGATTTTAGGGGAGATCCCGCTTCGGCCCTTCTTGAAGTTCTTGATCCGGAACAAAATTGCGCCTTCACCGACCATTACATGGAAGTCCCTTTTGATCTTTCCGAAGTTTTCTTTATAACGACCGCCAATACGATGGAGACGGTCCCCCGCCCGCTCCGCGACCGGATGGAAATTATCCCAATGGCCGGCTACACAGAGGAAGAGAAGATCGCGATCGCCGAAGATTATCTAATCGTAAAAGAGCTGAAGGTCCACGGACTTGAAAAATCAAAGATAGAATTTGAGAAAGAAGGGCTCCGTAAAATTGTTCAGGAGTTTACCAGAGAAGCGGGAGTTCGTGAACTTGAACGGGTAATCGCGAAGATCCTGCGCAAGATCGCCATGAAGATCGTAAGAAATAAAAAGGAGAACAAAGAAAGCATCATTATCGGCAAAAAGAATATTGAAGAATACCTTGGCGCCCCCAAATACCATTACGGGATCAAAGAAGAGAAGGACCTGGTCGGGACTGCAACGGGAATGGCCTGGACCGAGGTCGGCGGGGATACCCTGCCAATCGAAGTGACGATTATGCCCGGAAAAGGGAATTTAACGATCACCGGACAACTGGGGGATGTGATGCAGGAATCGGCCAAAGCGGCACTAAGCTATGTCCGTTCGAAGGCCAAACAATTTTCACTGCATGAAAATTTTTACCGCAAGTACGATTTTCATATCCATGTTCCGGAGGGAGCGGTCCCAAAAGACGGTCCATCGGCCGGGATAACCATCGCGACCGCCCTGATCTCGGCTTTGACCCTGCGGCCGGTGAGAAGGGACATTGCGATGACCGGCGAGATCACGCTAAGAGGAAAGGTTCTGCCGATCGGCGGGTTAAAAGAGAAGGTTTTAGCCGCCCGCCGCGCGGGGATTACCAATATTATTTTCCCGGCGGATAATTTGAAAGATTATAACGAGATGAAATCGGGGATCCCAAAAGATATCAAAGTTAACCCGGTCAAGACGATGGACGAAGTAGTCAAGTTGGCATTGCACCCGCTACATGGGACAACCAAGAAATCTTCCGCCAGGAAACGAATTCATAAGCATCTCCCCGATAACCGGCTGTACGCTTAACGCCTCATAAGTTATAATAATAGTATGGAATACAAGCAAACCCTTAATCTCCCTAAAACCGACCTGCCGATACGAGCTAATTTGCAGGTTGTAGAGGAAGAGTGCCTGAAGAAGTGGGAAGAGGAGAATACCTATCGGAAGCTTGAGGACAAGAACAAGGACAAGGGTCATGCAAAATATATTTTGCATGACGGCCCACCCTATCCGAATGGCGACATCCACCTTGGCCACGCGTTAAATAAAGTTTTAAAAGATATCATTATCAAATATAAACTGATGCGGGGATTCCATGCCCCTTTTGTCCCCGGCTGGGACTGCCACGGACTGCCGATTGAAACACAATTGATCAAAAAACTGGGAGATAAAAGAAAAGAGCTGGGAATTCTTGAATTTAGAAAACAATGCCGCGAATATGCCCTAGGTTACGTTGAACTGCAAAAGAAGGAATTTGTCCGGCTCGGCTGTTTCGGGGAATGGGATAATCCCTACCTGACCCTAAACCACGATTATGAGGAAAAAATCGCCGAGGTCTTTGGCACTCTATCCGAAAAAGGCTATATTTACCGCGGACTAAAGCCGATCCACTGGTGCCCCTCGTGCGAAACGGCCTTAGCGGAAGCGGAATTGGAATATGAGGACGATAAATCACCAAGCATCTATGTGAAGTTCAAAGTGACTAACCCTCTGGAGAGGAGAAGCTTCGTTATATGGACCACAACTCCGTGGACGCTGCCGGCCAATGTGGCGGTGGCGGTGCATCCCGATTTTGAGTACGTCTTTTTGAAAGTAAAAGATGAAACGTACGTGATCGCCGAGGGGCTGCTTGAGAATTTTGTCGCCAAAGCCGGGATTCCGGAATATGAAATCGTCGGGAAGACTCGCGGAAAAAACCTGGAAGGAACGATCTTAAAACATCCTTTTCTTGACCGGGAGGTCCCGGTAATACTTGGCGAAATCGTAACGCTTGAACAGGGGACCGGCTGTGTCCATATCGCCCCCGGACACGGACAGGAAGATTACCTGCTCGGATTAAAATATAAGCTCCCAATAATCATGCCGGTTAATGAAAAGGGCGTTTTGGACGACACTACCGGTCCCGGCGCCGGACTGTATTACGATAAGGCCAATAAGGCGATCACCGAATACATGCAACAAAACGGGTCGCTTTTACATCTTGAATTTTTCAAGCACTCCTACCCTCACTGCTGGAGATGCAAGAAACCGGTCATCTTCCGCGCCACCGAACAGTGGTTTGTCGCGGTTGACCATAATGATTTGAGAAAAAAAGCGCTGCAGGCGATAAAAGAGACCAAGTGGTACCCTTCATGGGGAGAAAACCGGATCACCGGAATGGTTGAAGGGCGCCCCGACTGGTGCATCTCGCGCCAAAGGTCGTGGGGAGTCCCGATCCCCGCTTTTTATTGCGAAAACTGCGGCGAGGTCAACACTACCGGTGAATTCAATAAGGCGGCTCAAGAATTATTTAAGAAAGAAGGTTCCGACGCCTGGTTCAAATACGACGCTTCTGATATCCTACCCAAAGGGACCAAGTGCCAAAAATGTAACGGGACAAATTTTAAGAAAGAGACCGACATTTTAGACGTCTGGTTTGAATCGGGCTCTTCCCATGCCGCCGTTTTGGATGGGATTGCTAATTTATATCTTGAGGGCTCCGACCAGCATCGCGGCTGGTTCCAAACTTCACTCTTAACTGCAGTCGGCACTAAGGGCCGCGCGCCATTCAATGCGGTCCTAACCCACGGGTTTACAATCGACGACAAGGGAAAAAAGATGAGCAAGTCGCTCGGCAATGTCGTTAATCCACAAGAAGTGGTCAAAAAATACGGAGCGGATGTTTTGCGCCTCTGGGTCGCCTCTACCGATTTTAGGAACGATATGGCGGCATCGGACAATATCTTAAAACAGGTACAGGACGCTTATTTAAAAATCAGGAACACCTGCCGCTTCTTGGTCAGCAATTTATATGATTTTGATAAGCCGGTTGAATATCGAGATCTTTTGGAAATCGACAAATGGATACTCTTACGCTTGAATAAACTGATCGAAAAAGTGACCAAAGCCTATGACGAATTTGAATTTCATCTGGTTTATCATTCGGTTTATGAATTCTGCGTCAAGGACCTCTCCGCTCTTTATCTGGACATTTTGAAAGACCGGCTCTATTGCGAAAAAGCGGATTCTCCCGCCCGGAGGTCCGGACAGACCGCGCTGGCCGAAATTCTGGCGGCATTGATCAAAATGCTGGCGCCGGTCCTCTCCTTCACCAGCGAAAATATTGCTAAATACTGCGGCGGCCAGGGCTCTATTTTTGAATCGGGCTTTCCGCATACCAACCCAAAATATTATGACCAAAAACTGGAAGAAAAATGGGAGATAGTCCTCACCGCGCGGGAAAATGTTTATAAGAAGATTGAGGAACTGCGCGATAAAAAAGAGATTAAGTCCTCTTCGCAGGCTACGGCAACTATTTATGCCAAAGGGGAAGAGCTGGCGGCGTTAAAATCGCAGGAATTCGAGCTTTCAACCATTTTCATGGTCTCCGAAGTCTTCCTCAAAGAAGGGGAAAACCATCTTGAAGTTGTTCCGTCTACCCAACCAAAGTGCGAACGCTGCTGGAGATTACTGCCGATTACTGCCGCCGGGATCTGCAAACGCTGTTCAGAAGCGATTTAGTCGTTAGTTAAAGGTACAACCCTCAAAACCGGCTCATTCTGATCGGAATAGTTGTCCGGATCAAACCCCACCAGGTCATTGATTGTCTTTGGAGAACTAACCGTCGGTTTTTGATAGGTCTTAAATGCCAAAGAAGTTCTCTTTTTTGGTTTATTAACTTGCTTCTTTAAAGCTTTGGGAGCAACCGGTGCCGCCTGTTTTATTTCAACCGCTTCGCTTTCCGGAGTGGCCGCCTTAACGGTTAAAATGCTGCTTAGGGCCTGCTGGCGCAGGGCGGTATTTAAATTGATCAGGCACTCCTCCAGCGCCTCATCTTTCTGGGTGCCGCTTTCCAAACTGGCAAACCAGGTCTTTAAGGGGCCCATCCCCACCTCAAACGGCCGTTCACCCGCGAAAAGAGTGCGGGAAAAGAGGTAGCCGGTGAGATAAAGGGTCAAGACCGAAGCAAAAAAGATGATAAAGACAGAGATAAACATCCCCACCCTTTTTGAAGAGAGGTGAATCTCACGATTGGCATGCGAAAAAAGATAGAAACCAAACCCAAGCAGGAATAAAAGAATGACGATAGCTAATATGACCATAAAATTGTTTCCCCCTTAATCTTTTATCGCACCTATTTGGAAAAAATTTCAGGTTATTTTAAGAGCTGGTCGATTTTGCCGATAACGTCCCCGGAACTCCAATCCCGCCCGCCGGTCTCCCTGAAAACCACTTTGCCGCTTTTGTCGATCAAAAGAGTGGTCGGGATCCCCGCTACGCGATAAACTTCGGAAACTTCGTTTTCCGGATCCAAAAGGATCGGAAAAGTATACTTGTTGCTGTTAATAAAGCTCTCTACTGCCTGCTTCCTCTCTCCAACCGCGACTGCCAGGATGACAAAATCTTTTCCCTGCATCTTTTCGTGAAGCTTTTGAATCGAGGGCATCTCCCCGCGGCAAGGAGGGCACCAGGTGGCCCAGAAGTTCAGAAAAACCACCTTCCCTTTATATGAAGAAAGCGTTTCACTGCTTCCCGACAAACTCTCCAACGTGAAATCATCGGCCATTTTACCTGTTTCCGTCATAATATCTCCTCCTTTACGATTAGCCATGGAATAAGCCACCGCGCCTAAAATTAATACCCCGATAATCAACCAAATAATCTTTTTGTTCATTTGCTCCCTCCTCCAAATATTACCTCAAAAACGGCCGAAACGGAAGAGGATTTGTCAAAAAGTTTCTCGCGCGGCAGGAACCCCGGCTTTCTCCGCGATGCCTGCGCTCCCAGCCCCTTCAAAAATTTCAGCAAACCCATTAAATCGTCAAAACGCTTCTCTTTTATTTCCGATTTTAAACCGATCTCCTTAAACCCGGCCATTTTCATCTCTTTACGAATCATTGCCTCGCCCTCCCTCAAAAAAAGAGCAAAGTGGAATTCTCCTCGAGGCTTAAGAACTCTTTTCACTTCGGCAAAACATTTTTTAATATCCATCCACTGCAGAGAAGAAGAAGAAACGACCAGATCAAAATAATCATCAGGAAAATCAAGCCTTTCTCCATCTCCGACCTCTACCTTTATCCTTACCTCCGCCTTTGCCTTCGCCTGCGCCTTGCCCACCATTCCCAAAGCAAGGTCTATTGCATTAATTTCGGCATCCTTAAACCTTTCGGCCAGCGGAAAGGTCAAAAGCCCGGTCCCACAGCCGATTTCCAGTATTTTCTTATATTCCCCCGCCGGGATTTGATTGAGGAGCTTGCCGGCAATCTCCCGATGCAACTCCGCGTAACGCTCGTAGTCCTCCGCGCTTTTTGAAAAGTTGCGTCTTATTTTTTCCTTAAAACTTAGCATGCCAAAAATTCTTCCACAATTTTTTTAAACTTTTCCGGCTGTTCGATAAACGGGGCGTGCCCCACCCCCTTGAAAACGACCAATCTGGCATCCGGGATAACCTCTGCCATATATTTTGAGGCCTCAACCGAACAAATCCGGTCTTTATCGCCATGGATCAAAAGGACCGGAACATCAATTTTTGGTAAAAGCGGCCGAAGGTCTTCTTTTTTCAATCTGTCCAGGGATTCTAAAATTTCATCTTTTTTGAAACGCGCCGAAAAATTGATCCCGACCAAATCGTAGAAAAAACGCAGTCCGGAATCGAGATCCGCCTGGATTTTCCTCTCCAAATTGCGAAAGAGCGCTTTTGACAGGCCATGGGGAAAAGTCTCGTCTTTGATAAATTTAGGGGTGCCGGAAACAAGGACCAGCTTATCGGTTTTTTCTCTAACCGCGTCAAAACAGCCCATTGACCAGCCTATCACCGAGTCAACGTTAGTTTTTAGTGCTAGCCCATCCCAAATCGCGTTGGTGGTTGCAAAACCGGGGAAGAATTTGATTGAGTTCACAAGGTAATTATAACAGAGCAATACCCCATATTTAAATATGGGGTATTGAATTGTTCGACCTATTTCTTCATCATCCCTTTATTCATCATATCTTTCTGCATCTGCATCATCTTATTCATCTGATCCTGGTCCATCATCATTCCTTTATTCATCATCCCCTGTCCCATCATTCCACTACCGCGCATCGCTGATCCCCCATAAAGACCGCCGATAAATAAGACCAATGCAAAAATCACAATAGCTCCCGCGATTATCTTGCCGGCCAGCTTAACATTTCCCGATTCCTTCATCGCCATAACACCGATAATATAAGCAAAACCGAGCACAACCGAAAACCACAAAAGACCGATTAGCCAAAATCCTCCGCACATACCTCCCATCATATTATTTTCACCTCCTTGTCCCGAGCGAACGTAGAGAGTCGAGGGACTAAAAAATCAGGTTAAAAATCCAGCCCAATAATACCACTTGCGGCACAGCAATGACAGGCAACCAGACAGCAGTGCGAGGTCCGACATTGGTCCACAAAAGACCTATCTCTGTATAATCGGTCACAACCCCTGCCATTAAGAAGACAAAAGAATTTCCGAGCGCACCGGTCTGGCGAAAAATCTCAAAAGCCAACGGAGCGGTCCCTTCCGAACAGATTTCCATAACCGTAGCCAGAGCTAAAGTTGCCAGTAATCCCAAAATAGTCGGCCCCATATATTCACTCATAAAACCGGCGGGGAGATAAGCCGCCACCAGGCTAGATAAAAACATCCCGAGCATAATCCACCACAAGACCATGTTGGCTAAAGACAAAGACCCGTTCCAAATGCCTTTTATGGCAGCAAATAAATTAAATTCTGATTCTCTGATTCTCTTTCCCGCATCGGCAATAACGGAAAAATTTTCCGGAACCGCGGCCGTATTCGGATTGCGCTCGATTAGCCCCTTGCTTTCAAGCAATAAAAATACATAGCCGGAGATAAGAGCGATAACAACCGCTGAAAAGACAATAACAAAAGCCTTGAAACCAAAAAAACCAAACATTAATATGGTAAGCGGAAGATTGGCCCAGGGACTGGCCAAAAGAAAAGCAACAACTGCTGGAGGAGAAGCTCCTTTCTTATATAATTGTATGGCTATCGCCAGTATCCCGTGGCTGCAGGCTGACATTAGAAATCCGGTAACAACCGAATAGATAATTGTTCTCTTTCTTTTCTGGGCCAGGATGAGAGAAATATATTCCGACGGAACCACCCAGTCGATGACTCCGCCAAGAAAGAGTCCAAATAAAACCGGGATCGTTATTTTTTGGATATACATCCACAGCGCCATGCTAAGCGGGGCAAAGAACTTTAAAAAATATCCCAGAACAAATGATAATGTATAAACGGTAAACATGATGAGGACTTTGTTCTTCCATAACGGCTGACCCGTCTGCGGAACACAATGATTGCAAATTTCGCCCAAACCAGAGGCTTCAATCTTATTCTGCTTTTTAAACTTTTCCAGACAGTGGTTCGAACAAAAATAATAGTCTTTTCCCCCGAGGTTAAATTTAATTCCGGTCTTCTCATCAACATTCATTCCGCAAATTGGATCCACTGCCATACTATTCTCCTATTTGACTTTTTTCTTGTTCTCTTTTATAAGCTTGGCTCTGCCTGAAAGTATTTTATATGTATTATACGCTTCCGGATTCTTTTTGTAATAGTCCTGATGGTATTGTTCTGCGGGAAAAAAACTCTTAAAGGGAAGTATCTTTGTGGCTATCGGCTTGTCAAAACGGCCGGATTTGGAAAGTTCTTCTTTTGACTTTTCTGCCAATTCTTTCTGTTTCTCGTCCAGATAAAAAATAGCTGTTTTATACTGCGATCCTTTATCGGCAAACTGCCCTTCTGAATCGGTCGGATCAATCTGCCCCCAAAAGACCTCCAAAAGTTTCCAATAACTTATTTTTGATGGATCATAAACAATCTCAACCGCCTCGAAATGTCCGGTTTTGCCGGACGAAACTTCTTCATAACTTGGCAAGCTCTTTTCTCCTCCGGTGTAGCCGGAATTTACCTCAAGTACTCCATCCAACACCTCAAAAGGGGGTTCCATGCACCAGAAACATCCACCGGCAAAGATTGCGGTCTTGGTATTGTCTCCGGCAGAAGCAGGCTGACTAATCATTGCACCAAATAAAAATAATATAATAAATATTAATCCCTTCATTCCCGCAAGGCCCTATTTTCCCTCTATACCTACTTTATCATCGTCAAAAGCATTTTAAATTTTGTAACCGCCTTAACTGCATGGGGATCGTTTGCCGGCATTATAATAAATTCACCGGCCTTAAGATTATGCTTTTCTCCGGAAATAGTTATTGTGGCCTCTCCTTCAATTATTTGAACCAGCGCATCAAACGGCGTTGTATGCTCGCTTATCCCTTGGTCTTGATCAATAGCAAACAGGGTAACACTGCCGCGTTCCTTGTCCATAAGCATATTGCTTACAATTGAATCTTTCTGATATTTTACTATATCATCAGAGATTTTTTTTACTGGATTTTCCATAAAAATCTATCCCTTCTACTGTTTATTAATATATTTTTCCGGATTCTGCCTAAACGCTCCGGGACAAGCGGCGCAACAGAAATAGTAGGTCTTCCCCTTATATTCCGTACTGGAGTAAGCCTCTGATTTATTCATCTTTGTCCCCATCACCGGACATTCTACCACATCGTCTCCCATCATTTGCCGGCTCGGGCGCACACCAAAATACCACCAAGCGGCTAAAATCACCAAAACAACCACTAAACCAATTATTATATTTTTCATCTTATTTTCCTCCCTCTTTCATCCGTGCATATAATACGGGAACCACAAACAAATTCAAGAAAGTGGCGCTGACCAGACCTCCGATCAGAGGAGTCGCCATCGGTTTCATGATCTCGGATCCGGCGCCGGAAGAGAACATGAGCGGAATAAGCGCCAATATAGTAGTAGCAACGGTCATCATAACCGGCCTAACTCTTAAAGCCGCCCCCTCTATCACCAGCTCTTTAACTTCTACACTATTTCCGGCCTCCTTTCTTCCAAACAGATCATTTAAGACCGAGATCATGATAATACCGCCGTCGGTCGCGATCCCGGCTAAGGCGATATAGCCGACCCAGACCGCGACTGAAAAATTAAACCCGAGCACAAACTGCAGCATCAAGCCTCCGGCGATCGAAACAGGAATTCCTAAAATAATGATCCCCAGTTGTTTTAACGAGTTTAGGGAGATATATAAAATCATCAGAATTATAAAAAAGGCCATCGGCACTACCAGCAAGAGCTGCTGCCTGGCCCGGACCTGGTTCTCAAATTCTCCCGACCATTGAATAAAATAACCAGACGGCAATTTAACCTTTTGCGCCACTACTTTACGTGCTTCTTCGACAAACCCGACCATGTCGCGGCCGCGCACGTTCATCAAAACAAAGGCGCGCAATAATCCGTTCTCTGAATTAATCATGGAGGGGCCGATGGTTGTTTCAATCTCCGCCAGTTGCGCCAATGGAATATTTTTTACTAAAACTCGCTTTAGATCCGGTAAGTTATTTCTCAGTTCTCTGTAATAGCGAACCCTAACCGGATAACGCTCTCTCCCCTCAACTGTCCAGGTAAGCGGAGCTCCGCCCAAAGCCATTTCAATTACCGCCTGGACATCTGAAACGGCAATTCCATAGCGGGCAATCGCTTCACGATTAATCTTTATTTCTATATACGGCTTGCCGGCCACTTTTTCGGAATAAATATCAACCGCCCCCCTGACCCCTTTGACCTCTTTTTCCACCTCCTGCGCGATCCGGCCTAAAACATTAAGGTCGGGACCAAAAATCTTAACGCCGACATTGGTGCGGATACCGGTAGAAAGCATGGCAATGCGGTTCACGATCGGCTGGGTCCAGATATTGGAAACCCCCGGGATCTGCAAAGCCTGGTCCAGATCCATAACCAATTTATCCTTGGTCATGCCGGGACGCCATTTTGATTTTGGCTTAAGATTAATAACCGTTTCAAACATTTCAACCGGCGCCGGATCGGTCGAAGTCTCGGCCCGGCCGAGCTTGCCGACCACCTGTTCTACTTCCGGAAATGATTTGATAATTTCATCCTGTTTCCGCATAACCCTAAACGCTTCGGTCAAAGAGACCGCCGGCGACATAACCGGCATAAAAAGGATTGAACCTTCGTCCAACGGCGGCATAAATTCCCGTCCGATAAGGTTTGCCGCGCCAAAACCGAGCAGTAAAACAGCAAGCATCGAGTAAATAATTATTTTTTTATGATTAAGCGACCAGGAGAGCATCGGACGATAGATTGAACCCAGTTTATGGGCAAGCGGATTCTCTTCCGGAGATTTTAGTTTGCCTTTAAGAAAAAAGGTGGCCAGAACCGGGACCAGGGTCAGGCTCAAAAGTACGGCGCCTGCCATCGCGAAAGTTTTGGTATACGCGAGCGGTCGAAATAACCTTCCCTCTTCACCCTGCAAAACAAAGACCGGGATAAAGCCGATCACGGTTGTCATTGTGGCGGTAAGCAGCGGAGCGGAAATTTCTTTTACCGCGGCAAGAGTAGTTTCTACTACGCTTACTTTTTCGCCGCGCTCGGCCAGATGACGAAAAATATTTTCAGTGACAATAATTCCGTAATCAACCATGGCTCCGATCGCGATCGCCAGCCCTCCCAGAGACATGACATTGGCATCGATGCCCAAATAATACATGCCGATAAATGAGACCAGCACGCCAAGGGGAAGGATGACAGAAACGATCAGGGTGGCAGGAAGGCTTAACAGAAAAATATAAATAACAACTACCGTAATCAGCACTTCAAGCCAAAGCGCGGAGGTTAAGGTCGCGATAGTCCGGTTAATCAGTCCAGTCCGGTCATAAAATGGTTTGATCTTTACTCCGGAGGGCAGACCCGGTTCGATCTCTTTGATCTTTTGCTTAACGCCCTCAATAACTTTTAGCGGATTCTGTCCATAGCGCATAACGACAACACCGCCGACCGCCTCCTTCCCCTCTTTATCCAAAGCCCCCCGCCTGAAAGCGGGTCCAAGGGAAACATTGCCTAAATCTTTAATATAAATCGGGGTGCCGCCAGCCTCCCCTACGCTGATATTTTCAACATCTTTAACCGATTTTATAAAACCGAGTCCGCGCACGATAAATTCGCGGGAGCCATCCTCAATCACCTTTGCTCCGACATCGAGGTTTGCTTTCTTAACCGCCATAAAAAGATGGCTGGCCGGGATATTATAGGAAAGCAGGCGATTGGGATCGATATCGATCTGATACTCTTTGATAAATCCGCCGACTGACGCGACCTCCGCTACCCCGGGAACCGAATTAAGCTGATAGCGTACATACCAGTCCTGAATAGAACGAAGTTCGGCTAAATTCTTCCCCCCTCCCTCTACCGTGTACCAAAAAATCTGCCCCAGGCCGGTCGCGTCCGGACCCAAGGCGGGAATAACCCCGTTGGGCATATCTTTTTGCACGACATTCAAGCGTTCCAAAACCCGCGACCTGGCAAAATAATAGTCGACATTATCGTTAAAGATCATGTAGATCATGGAAAAACCGAAAGCGGACGATGAACGGATAACCTTCACTCCCGGGACTCCCTGGAGCGCGTTAGTTAAGGGATAAGTTACCTGGTCTTCCACGTCCTTGGGAGAGCGCCCCATCCAGTCGGCGTAAACAATTACCTGCTTTTCTCCGATATCCGGTATCGCGTCGATCGGGGTGTTTTGAGCCGCGTAAATCCCCCACAATATTAAAAAAGCAAAAAATATAATAGAAACAATTCTGCGTTTTAAGACCAGCTCAATGACTTTGTTGATCATGTTTTTTCACTTCTTTAGCCGAGGATCCGTATAGGCCTGACATACCGCCAGATAATTCGCTCTGTGAATCAAGCAAAAAATTCGCTTCTCCCACAACCAATTCACCTTCTTTTATTCCCGAAATAACCGGATAGACCGGCAGGTTGGTTTGAGTATAGGCCAATGACCCCAGCTTTGGACTTCTTCTCTCATAATAGCCCGATCCATGATCAACATAAACCAGCTGTTCTTTTCCGGTAATAAGAGCCGCCGCTTTGGGAATGGCCGGTTTTGATCCGAGCGGGATATTAAATATCGCATCGACATACATATTTGGGTTTAATTTGCCGGAAGCATTTAAAACCTCAATCCGAACCCGGTTGCTTCTGGTTTTGGAATCAAGCACCGGGACAATTGATCTTACAATCCCGTAAAATTCTGTCTCCGGATAGGCAACCGAACTTATTTGAACCCCCTGTCCGGCTTTAACCTCCTGTATTTCGTATTCATAAACATCGGCATAAATCCAGGCCCGATCCGAAGGAAGGATCAGGGCTTCATCCGGTTTTTGAGTTTTATCGAGTACGGCTAATTCATGCTTGCTGATTCCAAGCAATTTCAATTTATTAAGAACCAGTTCTCTGTTTTCTTCCTCCAAAAGATATTCCTGTTCGGCAATGTTTAAATCCGGGTCATAAGCGACTACTCCGGCCGCTCTTATTGATCTATAAATAGCAAGTTTTTTAAGTGGAGCAGAGCTAACCTCCGCCAGTTTTATCTGCTTTGATGTCAATTTAATCGTTTGAACATCAGAGGACATAGAAATCGGCGCCGGTTCTTCATCCGGATAATAACTTAACCCTTTTTGTCCGGTTGAAAATTTAAAATTAGCCTTTTTGCTTTTTCCGTCCTTTGTCTTAATATCCAAAGTTAAATCCCAGGTTCCTAACATTGAAACAGATAATAACGCTTCATAGCTGTCCCCTGACTTCTGTCCACTGACCTCTGAACGCATAGCAGGCATATTCCCCATCGCCGGCATGCCGTAGCCGATATCAATCGCTTCGACATTTTGATTGTCAATCGGAATTATTTTTAGTTTTACGTCCCCAACCCGCGGCGGATTGGGAGAGAGCGATACCTGGAGCATTAAATCGCCAACCCGATAGATCTTGGCAGGTTCGGTTTTTACAAATTTGAAATAACCGAATACTAAAATTATTAAAACCGCAGCCGCTATTAAAATATTTCTGTTTTTCATTTTATTTCTCCTCCTATTAGGGCCTCAAGCCTCGCTTTATGTATTTCGATCTCAACCAAATTCTTATAATACGCCAGTTCGGCGTCAAAATTCATCTTCTGGGCATTTGACAACGTTAAAAAATCGATCCTATCCGCCCGATAAGCGGTCTCGGCGGAAGAGAGGGCCTGTTTGGTTTTTTTTAAGATTGAATCTTTATAGATTTTATCGGTCCGGACCGTTGTTTCAAGCTTGATATAAACAGTTTCAACCTTTTGGTTTAATTCATTTTTAAAATCAAGATACGCCTGTTCAACAATATCCTGCGTATATCCGGCTTCATTTATGGCGGCCGCTTTTGACCAGAACCAGAGCGGGATTTCGGCCGACAACTTAAAATCCCAGCCGTTCAGGCCGGCATTGGGGATTTCTCTCTGCAAAACGGTTGTTTTTATGTCGGGGATAATATCGAATTTTGACAAAGCGTGCGCGTCACTAAGAGAGTTCTTTTGCGACTTTAAGGCCAAAAGCATCGGATTTAATTTTTGCGCCAGTTCTTTCACCTTTTCAAGATCAAGCTTAAAATCAAATGCCTTTGGCGCACTCTCTGTCGTGCCCCCGGTGTTTTTATTCAACAGCCGCTCGAGCGCGGTTTGGGCAAGGCTTATCTCCCTTTTAAAGGTTTCGTCGTCATTTTTAATTAATTCGTATTGTATCTGCGCAGTTAATAGATCCGATTGCGCCGCTTTTCCAACCACATATTTTGATTCAGAGACCCGCTTAAATCTCTTTAAGATTTCAAGGTTTGACTTGTTAATCTCATATTTTCTATTCGCGAAAAATAATTTATAGTAGGCCTCAACCACATCAGCGCGGGTATCCCAGGCTTGCTGTTCATAAAGATATTTATATCTGTTCTCCATGTTCCAGGCGGATGAATGACTAAGCCATAACTTATATGGAAACGGTAATTTTTGGGAAAAACCGTACATATACATGCCCGCGTTCACTGGATTGCGTGCCTCCTGCGGAATCTGCTTATATTCAAGCATTAGGTCCGGCTGGGGAAGCCAGTTTTTTTGTACCACCTTTGTTTTTGCTTCCTCATACATAGCATAAGAAGACAAAGTTTTTGGATTGTTTTTGTTTGCCGTCTCAAGCGCCTGGTCAAGCGTCAGGGCCGAAACAGCTATATTGGTAATCAGAAAAAATATCGTGGATATAGTTAATATCCTAAAATTTCTGAAAAACATCAACTAACTCCTTGATCTGCCGATCCCCCTCCCCCTTTTTCATCGCGGCCTTAACACAGGTCTTCATATGATCCTCAAGAATAAAACTGCCGACGGAAGAGAGCGCCGCCCGCACCGCCACAATCTGAGTTAATATATCAACGCAATATCTGGGCTCCTCAACCATCCGCTTGATCCCATCCACCTGCCCGGATATTCTATTTAATCTTCTAAAAACTTCTTTCTTTTCTTTATCTGCCAACATACCCCTATAGGGTATCATGATTTTGACCGCCTGTCAAGCCGGGCTCCACGGAGCTATCGGACGATAAAGCTGTCAAAAACCTCGCCTATCGAGATGTCTTCAATCTTATCCAAAAAAAGCGGAGGTTTCCCGTCCAGTCCGCTTGCCTCCCCGTAAGACGGTTTCTGTTTCTCAAAAAAGACCCCGATCGGAATTTTTTCTCCCCATTCAAAAGTCTTTTTCCAGGCCTCAAACAAATCGGAGGGATTATGGCTTTTATCCTCTTCCAACTTATAAACCCGTTCTTGGTACCACTTATGGGTATTCTTTTTGTTAAAAGTAACGCAGGGCTGAAGAACTTCGATCAAAGCAAAACCCTTATGCTGAGCCCCTCTTACTATCAAATCCGTCAGATGTTCGATTTGGTCGGAAAATCCTCTCGCGACAAAAGGAGCTCCAAGCGAAAGAGCCATTCCCAGTGCATTCATCGGCTCCAAAATTACCCCGTTAATCTGGACCTTGGTTTTGTAGCCGCGGTCGGTGGTCGGCGAGGCCTGGCCTTTGGTTAATCCGTAAATCTGGTTGTTGTGCACAATCACCGTTAGATCAATGTTGCGCCTAATATTATGTAGAAAGTGGTTTCCCCCCTCCCCGTAGCAGTCCCCGTCCCCGGTATGGACCAAAACGGTCAGTTCCCGGTTTACCATTTTGGCCGCCGCGGCAGCCGGCAGAGCGCGGCCATGCAGGCCGTTAAAACAATTGGCATTGATATAATGAGGAAGTTTGGATGACTGCCCGATCCCCGAAACCAGCAAATAATCCTTCGGTTCGCCTCCCAGTTTTGAAAGCGCCTTTTGGATCGAATTCAAAATCCCAAAATTACCGCAGCCCGGGCACCAGGCGATCGGATCGGCGGTCCCAAATTTTTTAGGCATGCTTCACCTTTTCCTTTAACTCCCTTAAGACAAAATCAAGGCTGAAGGGCCTGCCATCAAATCTCAAGATTGAAGAAAAAACCGTAATCCCGCACTCTCTTCGGATTAATCCGGCCAGCTGGGCCGAAGCATTATTTTCTACCGTTATAAGTTTTACCCCCTCGAAAAGCATTTTTTTAAACTTTTCGGCGGGAAAAGGCCAGACTTGCGGAAAATGAATGTGCCCCGCTTTTAAATCCGCGGCATAATCGCAAACCTCGTGAAGTGTTTCATGGGTTGAGCCAAAACCGAGCAAAAGGATTTTCGCTCCGGGCAGTTTATATGGGACCGGATCAAGAACTTCTTCTTTGAGGCCCGCCATTTTTTTATAAAATCTTTTTTTAACCATCTCAATCCTTGTCGCGGCCTCTTCGGTAATGTGCCCCGCTTCGTCGTGTTCGTCGCTGTCGGCGTAAATTGCCGTTTTTATCGCGCCGGGTATGGCGCGCGGAGATATTCCCGAGCCGGTCAGACGGTATCTTTTATAATCGGGAACCTCTTCCGACAAAAGATGCCGTTCTATTTTAACCCGGTTTAAATCGAACGGGATTTGGCTCCGCACGGATTCCGCCAAATGCTGGTCCGACAGTATAATTACCGGGATTTGATATTTATCGGCCAGATTAAAGGCTTTTTGGGTCAAATAATAGGCCTCGGAAACGCTCCCCGGAGCAAAAACCACCCTCGCAAATTCCCCGTGGCCGGCATGGATAACATAATCAAGGTCGCCCTGTTCGGTTCTGGTTGGAAACCCGGTCGCCGGAGCCGGACGCTGCGCTTCCACAATAACAACCGGAGTTTCGGTCATTGCCGCCAGGCTCAATCCTTCGTTCATCAGTGCGAAGCCCCCGCCCGAAGTTCCGGTCATCGCCCTAACCCCGGCAAAAGAAGCTCCAATCGCCATGTTTATGGCGGCAATCTCATCTTCCGCCTGCTCCACCAAAATATTAAATTGGCGTGCGTAATGGGCAAGATTGTTTAATATCCCGGTAGACGGAGTCATCGGATACGCGGAATAAAACCTTACTCCCGCCTTAATCGCCCCAAGGGCGATCGCCTCGCTGCCTTCCAGCAGGATCTTTTTTTCTCCGGGAGAAGCATTGAGCTTGAATTTTATCGTTCGGTCAAGCTCGTATCCTGACCGCGCGGCCTTAATATTCTTTCCAATTATTTCTTTATCCTTGTTCGCAAAAATACCGGCCAATACTTTTTCCAAATGTTCAAAATTAATCCCCAGAGCGGCGGCAACCGCTCCGGCGGCGGCAGAATTGATATAGATATCCCCTCCCGTTTCTTGGGCAATTTTGGAAAGCGGCTCAAGCGGCAAAAAAATCCCGTCCGGAGATAAGAATCTTTTATGGATTGAGGCGCTTTCGGGGTTTAACGAAACCAGAATATTAATTTCTTCCCTGGGAGAAAAGACTTCCGTTTCGCTTGCCCTGATCTGGACAAAATTATCGCCGCCCCTAACCCGCGACATATAATCAAGGTTGGTAAAAATATTAAGCCCGGCCAGAACCAGCGTCCGGTTTAGGATATCTCCGATCGTCTTGGTCCCCTGTCCGGCCTCGCCCGCTATTCTGATATTTACTTCACTGGCCATATGCTTAAATCTTTTTCTTCTTCTTTTTACGGAACACCGCCGGAGTCATTTTAACATTTTTTTTAAATATCCGGATAAATGATTCACTGTTTAAGTAGCCGAGCTTTTCCGAAACCTGTTCAACCGAATAACCGGTATTAAGGAGCAGTTCTTTGGATTTTTCTATCTTCGCCGCCAGCTTAAAATCGTTAAAGCCCTTTCCGACAATCTCGCTAAACGCGCGGCTTAAATATTTTGGGCTAAAAAAAATAATTTTGGCGGCATCTTCAAGTGTCACCTTTTTATCCGAATTTTTTAGGATATATTCTTTGACCTTTTCAACCTTTCCTTTTAGGTCCGACGCGTCAATGTCAAAGCCCCCTTTTTTTTCAATCAAAAACTTTTTGAGCAGGCTTTTTGTTTTTTCTATATTGAAGGGCTTTTCAAGATAATCGTCGGCATTCCCTTTCAACGCTTCAATCGCGACATCTTTGGTGCTAAAACCGGTCAGCATAATTACGGGAAGACGGGGAAATTCTTTTTTTATTCGTTTTAGGGTTTGGGTACCTCGCTCCCCCGGCATCATCACGTCCAAAACGACCAAGTCAACCTGGTTTGGGAGCCGTAAGGCCTTAATGGCTTCCTCGCCACTTGCGGCTTCGACAAAAGAGTATTCGTCAAAACTTTCAACAAACTCTTTTCTAAAGCGGCTGTCATCGTCTACCAGTAAAATACCGTATGACATTTGTAATTAATAATAATACAACATAAACCGGCAAACAAGAAGAGAAATCCCCTATAAATTGACTTTTTTCCACAGGGGCCGGAATCCTTTAAAGTCCCAGAGTGTCGGACAGGTCGTTGAGTACTTCTTCCTGCGTCAATTTTTTCAGCCCGATCCTTTTCATTATCAATTCGACCGCGAACCTCCGGTAAAGAACCGGATCCAGTATCGACAGGCTCTTCATGTCGGAGGCAATAATGCGGCGCAGCTCCGAGAGGTCGTCCCAATTTTCCCTCAATACGGCGCTAAGATTGGCATATTTTTTGATCAGTACAACGTTTAAGTAGGCGTCAAACTGCAGGCCGTAGATCTTTTTCATGTCCACAACAACTCTCCCGCCGCTTCTTTTCGCGAGGCCTTCACGGACCAAAACCTCTTCCTCTCTTCCGCTCAGCGCCCCCTGTTTTTTTACGATCTTGTTGGCTATGACCGCGTCTTCCGGAAGATGAACCGCCTCTTCAGTCGAAAGGGGGAGATCAAAATACAGTTTGTAATATGCCGACTGTTCCGAATTGATGCTTCCGGAAGCGGGATCCCGGTCAAAATCAAAATACCCTTTAATATCGCTGATGCTGTCGGCCGATTCCACGCACTGGTCAAAAGAACGATAGGGCTGGGATAGCAAATCAACCATAACGGAGAGCATCGAATACTGATCGATCATAAGTTCGCCGGTGGTATGGATCAATTCCGGCGCCTGACGCCTCATATCGCGTGAAAGGAGGATCGGATAGGAGCCAAAAGTATTACTGGCCCATCTGGCCTGTATGACCTTTCCATCAATATCTTTCAAAATCTCAAAATACGCGTATTGCCGGCCCAGGTCGGACTCTTCCAGGTCTTGCGCGACTCCTGCCGGCGCCGATTTCCATTCGCCTTCCGATGCTTCAAACCTCCATTTGCCGCCGATTTTTCTTATGATTGCCCCCATCGGAATGGTGGTCTGTTCCCTATATATGTTTGACACATAATTGGCAACTTTCTTGAATACATAAAGTTTTCCGGCGGGGGTCGGGCCGGCCAGGCTGGAATCAAACATCGGATAGCCCCGCTCATCACGATATTGAAGCATATACATTCTCTCTTTCGTCCCTCCGTTCACCTTGAGCGCCGCGTAGGGCTCTCCATGCAAATATAGGACATAGGCCCCCTTCCCCGGATAAATTACCGTTTTTACTTCGGTTTTTGAAGAAAGCTCCGACTTCACATTTTTGAGGTCGGTCTTAAAGTCGATCAGGCTTATGAGAGAAGGGACACTTTTGGCTTTTTCCTAGTCGTAATCGGCAGTATAGGGTTTGATCTCAACCACTGAACCAATCGGAAGGATCTCGTTTAAGATCCGGACATTCACCGGCGAAACATGCAGACAGCCGTGGCTCTTGTAGAGGTCTCCGAGGATTTTGTTGGACAGCTCACAGAAATTATAGTCGTTGAACGCGTCGACACATTCAAAGTTTAATCTTCCGGCTTTTACCTCTTCTATAAGGCCTCTGATCCGAACCTTTACCTCTTCCGGAAGGACAACCGCGTCGGCGGTGTTGGTCCTGGTCATCAGATTGACCAGAGAGCCGACCATCTTTTCATAAGAAGTAGAAGTATCGGCTGACACCACCGCGAAAAAGCCGGTTAAGAAAAACAATATTAGCGCGACTAGCGCCTTCCTATTTAATGGTCCGAAATTCCAGCCGGTCATTGATCCACCCCTCAACAATCTTTTTCCTTTCTCCCTCCGCGATCCCTTCCCTGTTAAAGTCGTCAATAATGTTTTCTCTTAAGGCTCCCCAAAAGCTCCAGTCGTCTTTCAACTTTTTATACCACTTGGACTGTTTGTTTAAGGCCTCGTTATAGACCCTAAGATAATTATATAAACTTAGCGTATCCCTCTTGTCTTTCGGCAAAGAACCGGAAGTATAATCTTCAAAAGCTCTCTTCATCCTGGGATCAAGGACCGCTTTGTCCCGGGAAGTTAACGGAATCTTGTTATACAAGCGATAAAAGGCCTCTTCTTCGGGAACCAGGCGCCCCTCCCTCCCCGCGGTTGAAACAAAATCATAGGTATTTTTATATTCCGAAAAGACCCGGCTTTTTTTAACCAGTTTATCAAAGTCCGAAGGTCCGGGCATGGTCAAAATCTCCGCGATCTGGCCGACCACCGAATATTGCTCGAACAAAAGCGGTCCGGCACAATAACCGAGCTCCGGATACTTGCTCCTGCCGTCTTTGGTCCAGGTTACCGCGTATTTACCAAAATCGTTCCCCACCCATTTGATTGAAATAAGCTTTCCGTCCTTGTCATAAGCGGGATCAAAATAATCGTAATATCTCTCCCCCTCCTCTTGCGCAAGATCATCCTGTATGAACTGCGGGACCGGCACCAGCCTCATCTGCTCCCTGTATTTCCAGATGCCGTTGATCTTTTGCATAACAGCCCCGAAAGGGACCTGCGTTATCCCCGAATAGGTCGGGCTGATATAATGGTCCGTTTTTTTTAAAATATGATAGGTTCCCGGATCGGTCGGCGTCGCCGTCACAAAATCTTTTTTAAGGGGCATCCCCTTTTTTACATCTTCAAGCATCAGGTAGGCCTGCCGGGGACCGGGATGCACATACATCTTTACATAGGGCCGATCGTCAACAAAAATATATAAGCGCGAGAGCGTCGGATAGACGACCATGTAAGTATTCCTCTCTTTAAACAAGGCAGTATATTTTTTTATATCTTCCTCGTTCATCACCACGCTGTCAAAAAAGCTCAGGCTGTTGTCGATAAAACCGGGCGAAGTATCCGAATATGACTTGATGACAAGCTTTGTCCCGGTCGGGATGGTCTTATAAAAAAGATAGATGTCTGAGGGTGAAAAATGCAGACAGCCGTGGCTGTCGTACGGGAAGCCGAGATAATCGCGGAAATAAGAGGCAAAGTTGGTTTTGTTTAAAATTTCTTTGCTTTTTAAGGCGTAACCAAAAGAGCCGCCTGCCAAAAATAAGGCGATCAATATTAAACACAATAGTTTCTTCATTAGTTAGCATTATACATTATCAATCGGTAAAAAGACGGGAAAAGCGTGTAAAGAAGGAAAAAAGTCATAAGAATCACGAATCTTGTTCTTCTTCAACACTTGAATAAAGGATAACATGCGTTAAGGTCGATCAAATAACAAAGGAGGTGAGAAAAATGAACACCAAAACTTTTATAAGCATGATCGTGCTCTCAATTATGCTGGTTTCCCTTTCGTTTGCGGCGGACATAGATAGGATGGGAGGGAGATGGGGATTGGGCCTTTTTGGCACAACTCCGACTGTCAGAATAAATTTCACGGATAGCGTCAGCACGCAATTAGGAGTGGGGTATCAAGCTCCGAACAGTAACGCGGTCGGATCTCCTCCCGGAGTGTTTAATGGTCTGCTCTTATTGTCGTTTAAAGGACCGACATTGGGAGAAGGAGGCAAAAACGCCATGACCTGGGGAATTCTGGGAAGAACCTCGTCAAATGTCGGGAATGTTTCGGGGAACACTTCAACGGATGTTGGTTTAACAATTGGATTTGAAACATTGATTAATCCCAACTTTGTCGTCGGCGTAACCCTGATTCCCGTACAGAACAGAAGCAGTGTGACCGGAGGAGTTTCCAGCAACAGCTGGGACTTCTTAAATGAAGCTCAAATAACCGGCCACATACTTTTATAAACAGCTTATTGACTGTTAAGCTTTTTAAGCCTCTATTTAAAAATAGGGGCTTTTTTTGTTTTTGTGGGAATAAGGAGCATAAAATGAAAAAATATATCCTTTTTATCGCACTTTTACTTTTTTTGACCGGCTGCGGAAAGGTTCTCCTAACCCAAAGGCAGCAGCTTTTGCTCGTCTCCGACTACGACATGCGGGCTCTGGGATCACAACAGTATCAGGAAATATTATCCAAATCAAAGGTTGTCCGCGATACAAATGATTACCAAAGGGTCTTGCGGGTTGGGAACCGGATTGCCGGGGCGGTTGACGATTTTGCCCGCTCCCAAGGAATCGAAGAATATACCATGGGATATAAATGGGAATTCAATTTAATAGATGACAACAAGGCAATGAATGCTTTTTGCCTGCCCGGAGGAAAGATCGCCGTCTACACCGGGTTACTTCCAGTCACAAAGGATGACACCGGACTGGCGGTGGTGCTGGCCCATGAGATCGCTCACGCCCTGGCAAAACACGGCGAAGAACGGATGAGCCATATCCTGCTTTTAGAATTCGGCGGCGCAACCCTATCAAACGCCATAAAAGAACAACCCGAAGAAACCAAAAAGAATCTGCTCTTGGCTTTTGGCATAGGAGCCAATGTTGGGGTACTGCTTCCATACAACCGGCTTCAGGAGAGCGAAGCCGACCGGATTGGGCTGTCGATGATGGCCTATGCCGGCTATGATCCCCATGTAGCGTTAGCCCTATGGAGCAGGATGGAAAAACTTGAAACCTCCCGCCCGCCGGAGTTTCTATCCACCCATCCCCTTTCTTCCGAAAGGATAAAAGCTATTAAGGAGGAAATACCCGAAGCGATGAAGTATTATCGTTTGTATAAATAATTTAGGATTACTTGTGCCTTCCGGCCGCCAGCACCAGCGCGCTTCGAAAAATTAGTTTTACATCCAGAAAGGGAGACCAATTCGCGATATACCAGGTTTCAAGTTCCGCATGTTCCTGGTCGGACGCGTAATCGCCTTTTAAGGCCAAAACGATCGGAATTAGTCCGGGAGCCAATAATTGTCTTATCTTCCTCCAGTTTGCCGGCAGCGAAAGAGAAGGTAAATTTAATTCCGCTTCCGGCTTGGGCCGGGGACCGACCATGGTCATTTGGCCAAAAAGAATCTGCCCAAATTGCGGCCATTCGTCCAATCCGGACTTTCTTATCGGCCTTCCGGTAGGAATAACTCTGGGGTCGTAGTCCGGTTTAAACGACAAAAGATGTTCCAGCTGCGTTTTAAGATCGATCGGCTTTACATCTTTATACATAGTTCTAAACTTTAACAGTCCGAATGAATTGCCGTCTTTCCCTTCGCGTTGTTGAGAAAAGAAAACCGGCCCCCAGGACATTGCTTGAATCAACGGAATTATTGTAAGCGCTATGGGAATCAAACAAGCTGTGCCGGAGATCCCGAAGGATATATCCATCATTCTCTTAATTATCTTGTAACGCGTTTTTGATAAATTACACCAGGACAAATTGTCTAAAGGGAAATCGCGGCCCTTAACATAAGATGCGGCCTTTTTTAAATAAGGCCCGGCGGTAGCATCCAAATAGTTCCTTGCCCCCCTTTGGAGCATCGCCGAGGTTCCGGTTAGCGCGAACATTTTTATCTTTACTCCTCTTATTTATGGAACGTCGCGTAGAGGCCGGCAGCTACCGCCAGCCCGGCGGTTATTTTATACCAATTCGCTTCCCAACCTTCGCTTTTTTCGCCGACTTCTACCGAAACAATATCGCCGTCCCTGATCTCGCCAATATAATTTCCTCCGGTATACGCCCTTGCCTCCGCTATTGAATCGGCCTCCTTTACCTCCCAGGTCTTGGTTTTAAAATTGTGTTGGACAACATAGGTCTGGCGGGGAGTAAGATAAACAAGCACTTGAGGGTCTTTAATATATTTGGCAAATTCGGCGGAAAGGTAGTCGTTAAAGGCGTTGAGCGTTTGCCCCTGGGCATAAACCCTTCCAAGCAAGGGGAGAGAGATCGTCCCATCGGGAGCGATGGCCTGTTTTGTGTCCAGTTCTTTTTGGCCGATTATTTTAACTTCCAGCCGGTCGTTTTGGGAGAGAAAATAATCCAGAGCAAAGACCCTTCCGCATAAAATCGGCGAGATAAAACATATTAATAAAAATACGCTTGCCGCCCTGGCTCGACGCTTTGATTCCCACAAAAGCATCAATAGGGCGACCACAACGGATATTTTTCTTGTCATCCTATAAGCTTAAAAGATTTCATTCGGATAGAAAAGGCGGCTATTCTGCGGAAAATGGACTTTTTTCTTGGCAAAAGAAAAGGGCTCCGGTTAAAGAGCCCCATTCTTAATTAAAAATTCAGATTCTAGAATATGATTCCGTATCCAAGCTTAAGATCCATCCCTTTCAAAGCCGGCTGGTCGACGGCATATTTAAGTCCGGCGTAACCGATCTCAACATTAACTATCCCCATTTCCGGGACATTATAGTTTAGACCCAAATACGCTTCTACCCCCCATCTGCCGGTTCTTCCCTCGTTAACTTTTACGGGAAGAAGATACGCGCCACCCACATACCAGGTAAGAGGCAGACCCATATCGGGCAGGAATGGAGTGATATAGTAAACGGCTCCGAGCTTCGCGGAAACGGCTTTCACCTCGTCATTTCCGTTCGGATTCGTGCCGTAGACATAATTAACTCCGATCCTTGCCGACAGGCCCCGGGTAACTATTCCCGAAAGATCGTAATCAAAGTTACCCGAAAAACCGACCAAGCCCGCGTCAAGCCCTCCGTTAATATAAAGCCCCACCCCTCTCCCCGCTTCCGGAGTAGGATTGACAATTATAACCGGAGTAGGATTGACGATAATGCTGGTTGGAGCCGGCACAACCGGTACCGCGTTTTCCATCTCGTCTTTCAGCTTGTACCAGCGGGCCAGCGTTGCCGCTTTTTCCTCATGCAGCAATTTGATCCTGGCCTTATTATTGGCTTGCTTGGCCGTGGCCAGCTTGGCGTCCACCACATTCAGGTAATCCCTGACCGCCTGCTTCTCCTCTTCCATGGTCCGGCCAAAAGTCATCCCGGCAGCGGCCACCACAAAAGTAAAAGCAAATAGACAAATAACAAATTTCTTCATTCTTTTTCACCTCCTTTTTTTAGTGATGTTTTTTCCATTGCCCGTAACTGATAAATTTTTCTTTCTTATAAACAACGCGGTAGTTTTTCGGGACTTTAAACAAATGCGCCGGAACATAGGCGCGTTCTACGGCGCCCCACGGGCCTTTATATTGGCTTGATCGGTACCAACGGTCTCCTCTGGGCGACCACCAGAAGCCGTTATAAAAAAAGACGTCATAACTGACATTCGGGACATAATAAATACCGGTCCGCGGGATCATGACTACGTGCGGGGGCTCCGACACTACAATTGGCGGCGGACCCAGGTTAATATTGACATTAAGCTCCGCTTTGGCTATGCCGGCAGATGCCGCAAAGATTAAAACAAATCCAAAGAGACAGCAAAAAAACTTTTTCATTTTATCCCCCTTTTTTATACTACCGGTTTACCTTGAATAAGCCGAACCAAAATCATCACAATTGCTACCACCAGCAGAATGTGAATAAGCCCGCCAATAGTGGTCGCCGTCACCAAGCCTAAAACCCAGAAAATAAGCAGAATTATTGCGATAGTTTCAAGCATGTTACACCTCCCCTTATTTAATCTTCCGTCTCCGTTAATTCTTTTATCTTGGCAATCAAATGTTTGGGATCAAAGGGCTTGACCAGCACCAGGTCGGGAATGCCAATTTTTTCTTTGTCCGGATTTCCGGTGATCACGATGATTTTTATTTTGATCCCCTTTTGCCGGATAATGCTCAAAACATCGGAACCGCTTAGGTGCGGAGTTTTAAGGTCAAGCAAAAGCAGGTCGTAAACATTGTTGGACAAGCTGTCCAAGCCCCTCAAAGAATCGGAAAAGGCCGAAATTTGATACCCTTCGGATCTGATGATTTTTGTCAATTCCTCGCAGAAGACCTCGTCGTCATCGATTAAAATAATCTTCCCTTTATTTTTTTTCATTATGAGCAATTATAAGCGGACGCGGCCTAAGACAGCAGTGGGGAACTCCCTATTAAATTGACTTTTTTCTGTTTTTCAAAAGAGCGGGTTAGCCGGCCAGCAGTTCATTGATCTTGGCCAAAAGCAGTTCCGGATCAAAGGGCTTATTAAATATAAAATCGGCAAACCCAAGTTCGTCCGAATCGGTTGAATCGTTTAAAGCTTGCTTCCCCAAAAAGGAACTAAAAATAGGATTGCCGGTAATAATAATTATCTTTGTTTTTAGACCCCGTTCTTTGGCGGCTTTTAAAATCTCCCTTCCGCCTATTTTGGGCATCTTAAGGTCGAGCAGGAGAAGTCCATAATTATTTTTGAGCAACTTGTTGAGCCCCAGTTCCGAATTAGAATAAGCCTCCGCCTCAAAACCTTCCTCCTTCAAAAGCTGAGACAACTCCCGGCAGAGCAATTCGTCGTCATCGATTAATATTATTTTTTTATTCACTTGCCCGGCTCCGACAAAGGAAGACGGATAACAAAAGCGGCTCCTTCCCCTTTTTGGCTGAATGCTTCAATTCTCCCCCCATGCAAAGCGGCAATCTGGGAACAGACCGCCAGCCCCAGCCCCGTCCCCCTGGTCTTTCGGGTAAAGAAGGGGCGAAAAATTTCCGTTAAATCGGCAGGGTCAATCCCCGCCCCGTCGTCTTTGATCTTTATTGCGACCTCCGAATTTTCTTTCTCTAATTCGCACTCGATTTCAATTCTTCCTTTTTTATTCGGAAGCGCCTCAAAGGCATTGTTTAAGATATTGGCAAAGACCTCCCGCAATTGGGTCGGATCGGCCGCAATAAAAACCGGTTGAAATTCATTAAAATTATTTTTGGTCTCGGCCTTCCATTCCTTGAATTTGTTGCGGGACTGGGTGATCGATTCTTTTAAAACCGCCATGAGATCGACTTTTTTCAATGAGGGTGGTTTTATCTTGGAATAATACAAAAGATTGTTTATGATCTGCTCCGAGTCGCCGATCGTCTTTTCAATATTGGCGATATTATCGGAGAAGAGTTTTTGCGGGTCTTTTCTCTTAATATTGTAGGCCGCCAATCTCATAACCCCCAGCGGGTTTCTCAACTCATGGGCAACGGTGGCGGCCAACGCCCCGATATCGGAAAGCCGCTTCAAAACCAGCTCGGCATGCTTACGCTCTGTGATGTCGCGGGCGACATGGACACTGCCGATAAATTTTCCGTCCCTATTACAGATCGGCGTCGTGCTGACCATAAAATCGCCCCCCAATTTGGGCTCATGAACCTCAACCATGTGTTCTTTGGCGTCGCGGCAGGTTTGAGCGTGCGGACAAAAACTTGCCTCCTTCTCCATTCCATGCACTATTTTATAACAATATTGGCCTATGGCCTGTTCCTTTTCTATCCCTAAACGTTGCGCCATCGGCTTGTTAATTTTAATGATTTTATGTTCTTGGTTCATAATGGCGATCAAATCAGGGACGGTATCAAAGGTCTGCTCCCACTCGTCTTTGGCTTGTTTTAGCGACTCCTCGTACCGCTTGCGTTCGGTGATATCGCTAAAAACAACGGCAAATCGGCGGGATGCGGGGCGGTAAGCATGCACCTGATACCAGCGCTTAAGCACCTTAGAAAAATTTTCAAAAGTCGCCGGCTTGCCGGTCAGCGCGACATTGCCGTAGGTCTCAATCCAAAAGGGTTCCAGTCCGGGCATAATTTTTTTCGCGCGGCGGCCAACCACCTTTGATCTCTTAAGGCCGGTCAGCCGCTCAAAGGCCGGATTTATTTCTATAAATCTATAATCGACCGGCCGGCCGCTTTTATCGCAGATGATCTCATGCAGGGCGAACCCTTCGTTCATATTGTCGAACAACTGCTTATATTGCCCTTTTTTATTTTTTGTTTTTATGTTTTTTTTGATCTTATCGGTCATATGATAATTTTAACATATTCATTGGTCGTTCCCAAAAATTTAACGGATCAAAACAAAAGCGTTATATTTTTTAAAATCATCTGCATGAGTTCTTGAAAATATTTCTCAATCGTTTTTTTGGGACGTAAATTCGCGATTATCTCTGTTTTTTTTCCGGCATATGTGTTTGTAATTCTCATTTTTATCACCCCCTTGCTCTTGCCCATTATCGCTCCTATCGGCGGGTGAAAAAATGGATTAATTCGCTATATTATTGACTTTTTTTACGTAACTATTCAGGTAGCGCCCCACACTAAAGTGTGGGGAATATTATTACTTTTAAGGAAACGATCTCATTTCCAAACAAACCAGATAAAGGCGGAGGCGGCGGTAACCGCCGCGAGGGTAAAAGGGAGTCCAATTTTCATGAAATCCAAAAAATTGACCTCATATCCCTCTTTTTTTAAAATCCCGCAGGCGACGATATTGGCCGAAGCGCCGATCGGCGTGATATTTCCCCCGATGCTTGCCCCGATCAAAAGACCGAACAAAAAGAGCGCCGGATGAATCTGCAGTTTGTCCGACATCAAAATCATCACCGGCAGCATCGCCGCCAGGTATGGGACGTTATCGATAAACGCGGACAAAATAACCGAAGAAACAATTACCAAAAGATACCCCAACAGAACATTTTGTCCGATTAAAGCCGAAAAGAAAGCGGCTAAAACCGCGATCCAGCCGGTCGCGGTGATCCCTCCAACCAAAATAAAGACCGCCGCCAGAAAAAAAGCGGTATTCCAGTCCATCGATTTTAGGCAGCCGCGGTTCCATAAAATAGCCGCCAAACCAAAGAACATGCAAATTAAGCCTGACAATCCGGAAAAGCCGGTGTCAAAAAAAGAGGAGAGCGCCAAGGATAAAATTAAGAGGAGCAATAAAACAGTCGGCAGCCACGATTTTACCTTCTCAACCGAAATCGTCACAACCTTTTCCCGGTGTTCCTTGAAAAAATAATACAGGACCGCGAAAGAGGCAATGGCTCCCAGCTGAATGGCAAAAAAGATCCCGGGACGCCCGCAATAAAAGAAAAAATCCATGAAATTCATTTTGGCAAAGCCCCCCAGGAGCATACTGGGGGGATCCCCAACCAAAGTCGCGGCCCCCTGAAGATTGCTCGAGATCGCGATCGCGATCATCATGTTCACCGGACTTATTTTTAATCTTTTGGAGATAGAAAGCGCGATCGGGGCCACGATCAAGACCGTGGCGACATTCTCGACAAAGGCGGAGATGAAACTGGTCAAAATACAGACAAAAAAGATCGCCCAAACTACCCGGCCGGAGCGGTTGACAATCTTCTCCGCGATAAAAGCGGGAGCTTTGCTCTCCATAAAAATATCGGCGACAAAAAGCATCCCGACAAAGATCCCCATCACGTTCCAATTGACCTGGTTAAAGGCCTCCCGGGGAGAAAGGACTCCCAACAAAACCAAAAGGCCTGCTCCGGCTATCGCAAAAAAAGTCCTTTTGGAGGGAAAAAAGACAAAAAGCAGGTAACAGGCGATAAAGATTGTTAAGGCGACAGAAGCGGCCATTTATTTTTTCCAGCGTTTCAATTTCGGAATGGTCATCTGAGCCAGATCGCGGGCTCTTGCCTCATCGATCCCCATTTTTTTGGCTATTTCAATATTTTTTTCAATCTTCTGTTCAAGGGTTATCCCTTCGTCTTTAAACTTTCCGTTCTCAAAACAGAATTTGCAGTATTCGCTACTCTTTGATCCGTCGGCATTGGTCCCTTTGTCGTAATCGGACCGAAGGGGCATACTGCATGATTGGCAAACCTGGTTCATAGCTGACTCCTCTTGGGGTTATTGTAGCACAAATGGAATATCAGTATACCAGAATATCGGTTGGCAGAATATCAGAGAATCAGAATATCAGAAATCAAAAAAAGACCGTTTCTGCCCCCCCCCAAAAAAAATATGGGGATTTTAAATAATATGAAATTTTTTACAACATCTATCGATAAAATAGTACGAGGGCTCCAAAAAAGGAAGCTAAAAAATGATTTATCGGGTACAAAATTTATTTTTAAGGACTGCACAAAATCTAATGGACAGCCAAACGGTGCGGCGGATATCAAAAAGAAATTTAAGAAGAGACTTAAATGATCTGTCTCTCGCCCTTTCAAAATATTTGCGCCTTCCCCGCCTGGAAAGGTTTCTCCTGCTCTCTTCCGATTCAACAATTTTTCGCCTCGATCCGATGCTGGCTTACGTGCTTATAATAAGGAACGAAATAGCCAAAAAAATGGCGAAAGAAGTGACCGCCGAACCAAACGCAGATCTCTTTAGAGGATTTGGCCCAAGACTAGCTGAAGGGCTGGCAAAGCTTCGCGTGACCAGCCAAAAATTTCTACTTAGAAAGGAAGCGCACACCTGGCTTAGGATTCTCATTTCCGATGCCCCGCTGCATACAATCATGGATGTTTTAATCGAAGAAGAAATCACAGGATCGGGATACGACTCTGTCGATCAGAAAGCACTCAATAATTCACAAAATTACAGCCGGACAAAATGTCTCGAGCTGATTATAGAATCAAAAAATTCGCTTACCGCTTATCAATTATTTTTGAATTATTTGAAAAGGTTCCATAATGGATAGTGCGGTTTTTGAAATCCGCCAACATAAAGATATAAATTCATGAGAACAGTCCTATTTAAAACAAACAGGCCCGTGTCAATTCCTTAACACCAAAAAACCGACTACCAAAATCTTTTTGCTCCGGCCCTAACAGCCGCAAACAGGCTGGAAAAATCCCTGGCGCAATCCACCGGGCTAACCGGGGAGCAGAAAAAAATGGTTGCCGATATTATATTTATCGGAGCAAAAATTGGAGTGTTTTCTTACCTCATAAAAACAGATGTTTGCCCCGCCAGCATTACGTCTTATCGCAAACAAATTAGAAGGAACGGACTATACACGAGAACAAGATTATTGTTTACAACAAGCGGAACAATCCGAGGTTTTGTCTGAAAAGATATTTGGACAAAATAGCTAGAAGAGAATCAGAAAAACAGATAATCGGAACAAATCACAAAACATTTTTAGGGGCCCGGGGGAATTCCGACCACTCCGCTTGGCCGCAATTTAAAAAAGCGCAAGGCAGTTCCTGCCCGGCAAAGAAAAGGGGATAGGGATCAAAGGAATTCTCGTAATCATAAATTTGTCCGCAAAAACTACCGTCTTGAGAAAAGCTGCCGAGGGCGACACAGGCACCAAAATGCAAATGGTATTTTTGTGGGCTAAATCCTTCATAAAAAGCCATTATTTTTCCAATCGGTTCTCCACTATAAACAATATCTCCTTTCCTTAATTTATCTGTCGGATTAACATGGCCGTAGCCGGCGACCAGCATTGTGCCCCTGCGGTAAAATGCGTGAGCAATATAAATTTCCGAATACAAACTGGTTCTCCCGGGATGCAACAGCTCCAATACAATCCCATCAAGAACAGAATGAACAATCGTTTCCGGCGGAAGGCCAAGTACCGGCTTGGATTTGTCATTCTTGCTCCGATAGGCCATAAAATCAAAGCCGTCATGCTCTCTTCCCCGATAACCGTTTATATTAACCCAACCGTCAAAGCCGGGGATATCTGAAGTATCTATGGGATGAGAAACGTCTCTTGCCTGCGACCAGCATTCCCATTGAGGCATTCTCTGCGCCATTTTATATTGCGGTGATATTCGCATACCTTTTTATCATGAATAAATTAAAAAAATTTCAAAGAAAAGGCTCCTACAATCAAACAAAAAACGTACCGTCAGCCGTTTTAATGGTTATCAGAATATATAAATATCAGATAAGAATATTATTCAACGACAAAACCGAATTTTCCCTTTGGCTTACTTTCCACTTCAATCAGCTTTCTAATTGCCTCAAAAACCTGCTGTATCTGCACTTCGTTCTTTTTAAGCCTTTTCTCAAATTTATTTTCAAGCTGATCCACTTTTTGCGCTAAATCCTTATGCGTTGCCATGATTTTTCTTAATCTGACAAACGCCCGCATTATGGCGATATTGACCTGGACGGCTCTCTCGCTTTTAAGAACAGAAGACAACATTGCAATTCCTTGTTCTGTAAAAACATATGGAAAATATCTCCGTCCTCCCTTCTTTGAGGTCACAAATTGTGACCTCAAGTTTGATGTTCCAAATTGGAACTTCAAGTTTTTAAATTCCGCCTTATTTAATTGAAACATAAAGTCATCAGGAAAACGGCTCGTATTCCTTTTTACTGCTTGATTTAATGCTTTGGTTTCAACCCCATAAAGCTCGGCCAAATCCCTGTCCAACATTACCTTCTGTCCCCTAATCAAATAAATCTTGTTCTCGATCCTCTCAATAGGCACTAAATTTGTCATATTATTATCCTCCTTATACGGGAGTACCAGCAATTTTGCCGCCTGATTTTAGGGTTTTGGGTGTGGATGCCGGCCTGCCGGTCAGATGACCAGAATATCAGAATATCAGAAAAAAAGTGTTTGTCGCTGAAAGAGCAATAAGAACGCTTCAAGCTAAACAAACCCATATTTTTTAGGCGGGGATTCCGGCGGCAGCATTAGTTTTTTGATGGCATCAAAAACAATCTGGATTTGGATCTCATCCTTTTCGAATCTTCTTTCAAACTTATTTTCAAGCTGATCCACTTTTTGCGCTAAATCTTTATGCGTTGCCATGATTTTTCTTAATCTGACAAATGCCCGCATTATGGCAATATTGACCTGGACGGCTCTTTTACTTTTTAAAACAGAAGATAGCATGGCAACTCCTTGCTCTGTAAAAGCATAAGGGGAATACCTTCTGCCTCCTCGTTTTGAAGTCACAAATTGTGACTTCAGGTTTGAGGTGACAATTTGGCACCTCAAAAATTCTTCTTTGGTAAGCCGGAACATAAAATCAGGAGGAAAGTTGTCCTTATTTCTATTAACCTGCCTTTTTAAATACTTTGTCTCTACTCCATAAAGAATTGCTAGATCAAAATCAAGCATCACCTTTTGCCCTCTAATAAGATAAATTTTATTTTCAATCCTCTCAATCGGCACTAAATTTGTCATATTATTATCCTCCTTATACAGGAATACCAGCAATTTTGCCGCCTGATTTTTGCGAATATTTTTTGATCATAAATCGAGGGGTGTCGAAATTTCGGACAGTTTGGGCTAAATTAATACCCCACATTTAAATGTGGGGTATTAATTCTTCCTCTAAGATCATATTTTGTGAACTTAGAGACATCATGCGCGATTTTTGCTGTAAAATTGATAAATCTTAATTACTCCTTAGCACTCCCATTGATTGAGTGCCAATTATCTGATATAATTTATGCAATTAAAAAAAGGAGAAAGCCATGAGCACAATCAATTGGGAACAATTGTCTAGCATTAGCTCGAGAAAATATGTATGTGGATATTGCAATAACCCCCTAGCCTCTAACAGAGGATATTTTGGGCATGACACAAATAGTCCCGTAATAAATAATACTTTTATTTACATCTGTCACCAATGTAATAAACCAACATTCTTTGATATCTCAGGGAACCAAACTCCTTGTACTACCTATGGTGAGGAAATAAATGATATTTCTTCCGAAGAAGTAGCACTTCTTTATAATGAGGCAAGGAATTGTATGGGCCGTAGAGCTTATACTGCCGTTGTTCTCTGTTGTAGAAAGTTATTGATGAACATCGCTGTTTCAAAAGGGGCAAAAAAAGGACTGAGCTTTATTGAGTATGTAAAATATTTATCTGATCAAAACTATATTCCTCCTGATGCTAAAGACTGGGTTGATCACATTCGAAACAAAGGCAACGAAGCAAATCATGAAATTAGTATAATGAAAAAAGAAGACGCTGAAGATTTGATCAATTTTATTGGTACGCTGTTAAAAATAATCTATGAATTCCCCTCCGTTATCAAACAAAGAATATCTGGAGCACAAAAACCATGACATTTCAAAAACCAATTTGTTTTTTAATTTTTGGTATTTATACTATTACCATGATGGGCGATTCGATTATTAAACAAGTTCCTATGGAACTTGATGACGGGATTACCCCAATATTTGCAACAGCGGTATCAGGAACAACAACCTCTTTCTCTGTAAATTTTACTTTATAAACAAAAAACGTACCGTCAGCCGTTTTGGAGCAAATCAGGAAACCAGTGGATCAGTTGGTAGAATATCAGGACACCAGAACATCAGGAATAATTCCCACTGATATCCTGATCCCCTGATACCCTGCCTACTGATATCCTAATAACCCGATATTCTTAGACTTGCTCAAGCGCCTGTTCAATATCCTCAATAATATCCCCCACATTCTCAATCCCAACCGAGAGGCGGATGAAATCGGGGGTGACGCCGGTCCTTTTTTGCTCCGCTTCGGACAACTGCGAATGGGTTGTTGACGCGGGATGGATGACCAAAGTTTTGGCATCGCCGACATTGGCCAGGTGCGATAAAAGTTTAACACTGTCAATAAACTTTTTGCCGGCTTCCAAGCCGCCTTTGATTCCAAACCCGATAATCGCCCCCGCTCCGCGCGAGAGATATTTTTCCGCCAGTTTGATCGAGGGGCTGGATTTAAGCCCCGGATAATTTACCCATGAAACTTTGGGATGTTTCTCGAGAAACTCGGCAACGGCAAGAGCGTTTTCCGAATGCCGGACAATCCTCAAGTGCAAGGTCTCAAGTCCCTGCAGGAACAAAAATGAATTGAAGGGAGAGACCGCCGGACCGATATCGCGAAGCAAGGTAACCCGAGCTTTGATAATGTAAGCGATATTCCCAATCGGCCGCAGGGCCTCGACAAACTTGATCCCGTGGTAGCTCGGATCCGGATCGGTGATCAACGGATGCTTTCCGGATTTCTCCCAGTCGAATTTCCCGGAATCAACAATTATCCCCCCAAGCGACGTCCCGTGCCCGCCGATAAATTTGGTGGCGGAGTAAACCACAATATCCACCCCGTGTTCAATCGGCTTTAGCAGATACGGGGAGACGGTGTTGTCCAAAATAAACGGAATCCCGTTATCATGGGCGATCTTGGCGACTTTTTCCAAATCGGTAACATTCAGCTTGGGGTTGCCGATACTCTCCGCGTATACCGCCTTGGTCTTTTCGTTGATCGCCTTTTTGAAATTGTCCGGGTTTGAAGAGTCGACAAAACGGACCTTGATCCCAAACCTGGCCAAAGTGTTGCTGAACAAAGTATAGGTCCCGCCATAAAGGTTGTCGGCGGAAACTATTTCATCTCCATTTTTGGCAATATTTAGGATCGAAAGGGTGATCGCTGATTGCCCCGAAGCAACGGCCAATGCCCCCACACCATTGTCCAATGCCGCCATCCTCTTTTCAAAAACATCCGAAGTCGGGTTCATCAAACGGGTATAGATGTTGCCGAATTCTTTTAAGCCGAAAAGATTGGCGGCATGCTCCGTACTCTTAAACCCGTACGATGTCGTCTGATAAATCGGCACCGCCCTCGACCCGGTCGTCGGATCAATTTCCTGTCCCGCGTGCAGTAATTTTGTCTCGTCTTTCATATTAATTTCCTCCTTCTTTTCTTATAATAACTCGCCAATAGCCGGCAACTTTTTCCTGTTTTAAAATCTTATGTCCCTCCGCCTTGACCGAGGCCGGCACATTCTCTATCGGCTCGCCGTCGTCAAGCAAAATTTCAAGAATTTCCCCCGGCTGCATAGTTTCAAGCACCAGCTTGGTTTTTACAAAATTCATCGGGCAGGTCACGCCGCGGAAGTCGCGTTCTACTGCGCCCCTTGGGCTTCGTAGAACCTCCACCTCTTTATGGTTCAATTCTGGGAATTTGAGAGAATTATCCATTGAATCATAAAGCGCTTTGACGGCAGAAGCCAGCCCCTTCGCTTCATCTAAAGTAATTTCCTGGTTATTTAAATATTTGTCGACCGTGCCGCCAAACAAAGCATCAAGGTGTCTGCCGATAAAATTCTGCTTAAATAATACGATTGCTTCAGCCTCTGACTTTGGTTCCAATCCCTTGGTCACAAGCAATGCCCGCGCAGCGGATAAAACAACCCGGCGAAAATCATTATTAGCCATGGCTATTTTGATATTCTCAAAATCCCAATCAATTAGGTCATAAATACCGGCTGAACATTCTCCTTCAACTTTTTCTGCGACAGAAAAAGGCCTGTCAGCTCCAAAATCAAAATAATAATCTTTGTTTTCTGAAAAACCCGGAATAGGAGAATATTTTTCAATTAATCTGACCGCCTCATCCTTTCCCTGCCGGATATAGTAATCAAAAAAGGGTTCGCCGGACTTGCGATGGGCTTTTACATGTTTTAAATATTCGGCAACAAAATCCGGAATAGCCTTTGCGGGCAATACTCCTGCCTTTTCCGCGATTTTGGTCTTCCCCTCAAAAACCACCCCGCCCATTACAACCGTATAGCAGGGCACCGGGCGGTTGTCGTGGCGCTTGGCAACGCCAAAGAACCCGATATCCGCGATATGATGGCGGCCGCAGGAATTGGGGCAGCCGGAAATATTTATTTTTATATCATCAATTTTATCCGAACTCCCCATTTTTTTGTCTTTAATCGCGGAAAGCAGCTTTCTTGACAAACAAATCCCCAGCCGGCAGGTATCCGCTCCAGTGCAGACGATCGCTCTCCCAATAATCGGATCGATGGCCTGAGCAGGCGAGGATATATATCCTCGCCTACGAATTTTCAAATTTTGATTCGGCGTCGCACGAATAGATTCAATATCCTTAGCCAACTGCTTTGCCTTTGCCGTTTCCAAATCTCCCAGAAAAAGAGGGACATCTTGCCAGCTTTTTGTTTGGGCCGGAAGATCGTCAATAGCAAGAGAAGGATAATTTTGTTTTTTAACAGCGGTCAATTCTTCTTCAAAACGCCTAATAAATTCTCCTTTGCCTAATTTTTCAAATAAAAAACGCAGGCGAGCTGCGTGCTTGTTTTTGCGGTTGCCATATTTGTCAAAAAGATTTTTGGCCGCCTTGGCTATGTTATAAACCTGATTCGCGGGAACAAAATCATATAGTTTTGCCGCAACCCTCGGCTTGGCTCCCATCCCCCCCGCGATATAAACCGAGAAGCCGCTTGGCTTATAGATAAAACCGAGGTCATTACAGGTTGCAAGTCCACGGTCGGAAGAATCTCCCGAAAAGGCGATCTTTAATTTGCGCGGAAGGCTCCATGAATCCTGTTCCGCAATCAAACGGGAAGTTAAGGCCTGAATGTAGGGATCAACTTCGGATGAACCGTCACCTAAAATATTCCTGATCGTATTCCCCCCCCCGCCCCTGGTCGACAACCCAAGCTCTTTTAATTCTTTTATGATAGAAACGGTATCTTCAAGCGTCACATGATGAATTTGAACCTCTTCGCGGGTTGTAAAGTGAAGCGGCCGGCTGGTGTATTTTTCGGAAATTTCGGCCACGCCGGTTAATTGTTCGGGGGTAATTGCCCCTCCGGGAAGGCGAATTCTGCACATATAAGTTTCCGGCTCCCTTTGTTCATAAACCCCAAAAGGGACGCGAAAAGCCTTCATCTTAACTGCCGCCAGTTTTCCGGCTTTGTACTCTTTAACTAATTTTTCGTACTCTTTTATCTCCGAATCAAGCGATTCAGGCAATTTGTAAAAGCTCATCCAATATCTCCCCGTTCACGACCCGAAATCCTTTAGTCTCTCCGTCTAATAAAGAGTGTATTACATAAACAGTATCCGGATCATGTGCCAGGCGAATGTCTTCATCAGACAACCGGGCGGGAGAATTCGGGTGGCTGTGGTAAACCGCGATCAGGCTTAAATTTTTAGCCCTGGCATCTTTGATGGCCCTAAACTGCTCTTTGGGATCAAAAGAAAAATGCTCTTCACTCTTATCAATATTAGTCATGCGAAATAATTCAGCAGCCGATCCTTCTTTCCCAGCTAAATATCCGCAGGCCTCTAATGGAGCTTCCTCTTTTGCATGCTTTTTGATCTCTTCTATTATATTTTTTGAAATTTTCATAGATCACATGCCGCCTGCTCATAATCGATTAATTTAGTAATTGTCGGACTGTCGCCGCAAATCGGGCAGGTTTTTGATTTTTTAATCTTTACCGTCCGGTATTCCATCTTTAAGGCGTCAAAAATCAGCAGGCGGTTCTCTAAAAGATCGCCAATCCCTATTATATATTTCAAGGCCTCCGCCGCCTGGATTGTGCCAAGCATGCCGGCAACTGCTCCCAAAATTCCCGCCTGCGAGCAGGTCGGAACCGCATTCTTTGGCGGAGGTTCCCTAAAAACACAACGATAGCAGGCATTGCCCGGTGTGCGCGTAAAAGTCTGTCCTTCAAAACGGAGGATCCCACCGTGAGAAAAGGCCTTTTTTTCGATCACACAGGCATCATTGATTAGAAATTTGATCGGAAAGTTGTCAGTACCGTCAACGATAAAATCATAATCTTTGATAATATCAATAATGTTGGTTGAGTTAAGCAATAATTGATGGGTGACAACTTTCACATCCGGATTAATTGCTTCCATCTTTTCTTTGGCGGATAAAACTTTTTCTTTGTTTAAGTCTTTGGTAAAGTGGATGATCTGGCGCTGCAGATTAGTCAGGTCAACTCTATCAAAATCAACTATACCGATTGTTCCGACCCCGGCCGCCGCCAGATACATTGCCGCGGGCGATCCCAATCCTCCGGCGCCGATTATTAAAACCTTGCCGGCCAGAAGTTTTTCCTGCCCAACCCCTCCGACATTTTTTAAAATAATATGACGGCTGTAACGCTCTATCTGTTCTTCACTTAATCCCATTTATATTGCCTCCAATGCCTGCGAAAAATCGTCAATTATATCATCGGGATATTCGATCCCGACCGAAACGCGGATCAGATCATCAGATACTCCCATATTTTCCCGTTCTTTGTCATTAAACTCAACACAAAGAGTCGAAGCGGGATGAATAACCAGGGTCTTAGCGTCTCCAATATTAGCCAAATTATAGGCCAGCCGCAAGGAATCAATCGCCTTAAAGCATTGCCGCCTATCCTTTAGCCGAAAAGTCAGGAGCGAACCGAATTTCCCGTTAAATTGTTTTTTTGCCGGATTATGGAACCGGTTATCCGCAAGCCCCGGAAAACTAACCGCTTTAACTTTTGGATGCTTTTCTAAAAATTTCGCCAAGGCAAGGGCGTTTGAACAATGCCGCTCCATCCTCAAAGATAAGGTCTCAAGGCCAATGTCGGTTAAAAAAGCGGCATTGGGGGATAAACAGGCTCCAAAATCACGAAAGACCGCTTTTCTGGTTTTGATTAAAAACGAGAGCGCTCCGTACTTTTCATCTTTCCAGTCAAAATTACCGCAATCGATTATTACCCCTCCCAGCGAATTGCCGTGGCCGTTGATAAATTTTGAGGTTGAATGAATAACAATATTCGCCCCAAAATCTTTTGGGCGGACAAGATACGGAGTCGTGACTGTGCTGTCCACAATTAATGGGACATTATTCTTTTTGGCGATTTTGGCGATCGCGGCAATATCCGGAACATCGATCTTGGGGTTGCCTATTGTTTCAATAAAGAAAGCTTTAGTGTTGTCTTTTATCGCGGATTCAAACTGCCCGGCATCGGCCGGATCGACAAAGGCGGTATCTATCCCAAATTCCCTGATAGTCTTATCAAAGAACGAATATGTCCCGCCAAAAATTGAATTTCCGGCGACAACATGATCGCCGTTCTTTGCCAAAGTCAGAACCGCGCAGGTTATCGCCGCCATACCGGAGGCGGCCACGATCGCTCCCAAACCATCCTCTAAAACCGCCAGCTTTTTTTCTAATATTTCCAATGTTGGATTTGAGATCCTGGTATAAATATTTCCGGCGGCCTCGCCGTTAAAAACTTCCGAGATCTCCTCCGAGCTGTTATATTTAAACGCGGTAGTTTGATAAATTGGCATAGTAGTCGAGCGGCGGTTTTGCTCCGGCTTATTTTCCGCGTGAACCAAAAGCGTGTCGATATGATATTTTTTGTTTTTCATTATAATTACCCCGTAAAATACTGTGCCATGCTGAAATAGCGCTCGCCGGTGTCCGGAAAAACGGTGACCACCCGTTTTCCTTTGCCTAATTTTTTCGCGACTTTTAAAGAAGCGGAGAGCGCCGCCCCCGCAGAAATGCCGGCAAAAACCCCCTCTTCTTTCGCCAGCCGCTTTGATCCGAAAAAAGCCTCGTCATCCTCAATTGTGATTATCTCGTCAATGATCTCGCGGTTTAAAATATCGGGGATAAAGCCGGCGCCAATCCCCTGAATTTTGTGCGGCCCGGGACTTTTGCCGGATAAGACCGCAGAAGTTGCCGGCTCAACCGCGACAATTAGAACTCCCGGTATTTTTTCTTTTAAAACTTCGCCGACTCCGGTAATGGTCCCTCCGGTGCCGACCCCGGCGACAAAGGCGTCAATTTGTCCTTCGGTCGCTTCCAAAATCTCTCGGGCAGTAACCTCGCGGTGTATTTTGGGATTGGCTTTATTCTTAAATTGCTGCGGTATGAACGCCCCTTTGGTCTTTACCAAAAGCTGTTCGGCCCTTTTTATCGCCCCGGTCATCCCTTCCGCCGCCGGAGTTAAAATAACTTCCGCCCCATAAGATTTGAGGATATAAATCCGCTCCAGGCTCATCGATTCGGGCATGGTCAAAATACATCTATATCCTTTGGCCGCTGAAATCAAAGCAAGCCCGATCCCGGTATTGCCGGAAGTCGGCTCAATAATTGTCCCGCCCGGTTTCAGCTCCCCGCTTTTTTCGGCATCCGTTATCATGGCCAGGGCAACGCGGTCTTTGACCGATCCCCCCGGATTAGCGGCTTCAACCTTCGCCAAAATTTCCGCCATCTCCGGCCCTACTACATGATTAAGTTTCAAAAGCGGAGTTTTTCCGATTGTTTCGGAAATGTTTGAGGCAATTGCCCCTCCTCCCATAAAATAGACAAACTCAAGCCGGTCCCCTTCTTTAATCTCCAGATTATTATATTTCTCTTTATCAACAACTTCCCCGTTTAATTCAACCGCCACTACCGCCGGCTTAATGTTGCGGTCATTCAAAATCTCGATCAATTTCTGCCCTTTTTTGATCTCTTCTTCTTTTCCATTTATCGATATCTTCATATTTTCCTCCTTGCATGCGCTGTTGAAATAAAATTCGCTTCATCTTTTGATGGCGCGAAATAAAATCCCTTCTCTATCATCCGCCAGAAGAACCCGGCGTATTCCTTTCTATCATTAAATTTGAAACTAAACATCGAACCGACGCGGGAATACTCCATCTTCATCCCTTCGCAAAGATATCGGGTCTTTTCTTCCAAATCTTTATAAATTTTCTTGTCTTTTAATGTTTTTAAAACTTCGATTCCAGCCGCAACCGCGACCGGATTGCCGGATAAGGTTCCCGCCTGATAAACCAGCCCAAGCGGCGCCACCTGATCCATTAAACCTTTTCGCCCTCCAAAAGCCGCCAGAGGAAAACCTCCTCCGATTATTTTTCCTAAACAGGTTAAGTCTGCTTTTACTTTATAAAGCTCCTGCGCGCCGCCATAAGCGACCCGAAATCCGGTAATTACTTCATCAAAAATTAAAATAATTTTATTTTTATCGCAAATCTTGCGCAACCCTTCTAAAAATCCTGATTTCGGAGCAATAACTCCGGAATTTCCAGCCACCGGCTCGACAATAATTGCCGCAACTTTATCCGAAACTAAATTTTTAACCGAACCCAAATTGTTATATTCGGCTTCAAGATAATCTTGTTCCGACCAGCCGTGATAGCATTGCCTGAACTTAATCACTTTTTTCCTGCCGGTTAGGGCGAATGCCAATTTTAACGCCCCCATCACCGCTTCCGTTCCCGACGAAACAAAGCGTACTTTCTCAATCGAAGGAAAAGCACCGCAAATCATTTTTGCCAACTCGGTCTCTTTTTCCGTCGGCGCGCCAAAACTGCTCCCGTTTTTAACGGCGGCCGTAACCGCCGCTACTACCTTAGGATGCGCGTGCCCAAGGATCAACGCCCCCCAGCTCATAACATAATCAATAAATTTTCTATTGTTCTGATCTCTGATCTCTGCCCCCTGACCCCTTTTTATAAATATCGGCTCTCCTCCGACCGCCCCAAAAGCACGGACAGGACTGTTGACCCCGCCGACTAAATATTTTTTTGCCTGTGCAAATCTTTGGTCCATTGTCCGACCTCTTTGGAAAAATAGGTGATTATTAAATCCGCCCCAGCCCGCTTGATCGCCGATAAGGATTCCAAAATCATTCCTTTATTCCCGTAAAGCATAGCATATTCGCCGCTGACATTATAAGCGGCTATAGTAAAATTAAATTTTTGCTTGGCTTGAAAAATAATATCAAGATAAGCCAAAGCGGGTTTTATCATTACAATATCCGCTCCTTCTTTTATTTCAACCGCGATTCTCTCCAATGCCTCGTCTGACCTCTGATAATCAAGTTGGTAAGCCCTGCGCTCTCCGAAAGCGGGAGCAGATTTTGCCGCTTCGCGGAATGGCCCGTAAAAACCGGAAGCGAACTTGGCGGAATAGGCCAAAATTTTTACTTTATTCCCCAAGGCTTCTCTTATCGCCCTAACCTGACCCTTCATCATTGCCGACGGCGCGACATAATCCGCCCCGGCCTCCGCATGCGATCTCGCGATTTTCACCAGGGCTTCCAAGGTATTCCCCGCTCTGCAATGGCCGTCTGTTGTGTACGCACACAAGCACACATCTGTCATAACAATCAATTTGGGAAAGCTCTTTTTAATTGCCCTGACCGCATTCTGCACAACTCCGTCCTTAGCATACGCTTCCGATCCGTTCTCGTCCTTTCTCTTCGGCAGACCGAACAACAAGATATTATCTATCCCCAATTCAGTTAGTTCCGCCAATTCAAGCAACAAATTATCCGCCGACAAACGATAGATCCCCGGCATAGAGTCTATCTTTTGCCTCTGTTTATTTCCTGCGACAACAAAATACGGCATTATTAAATCTTTGATCATTTATTAAAAACCCGCTTAACCTCTTTTCTGGTCACTTCTCCAATCCAAGAGATTTTAACCCTTTTTGGGATTGTTTTATAACGTTTCTTGAAATTTCTGACCGCCGACGGGCTGGTAAACATAATCTCGTCAAAAAAACTAACATCCAAATCGGGCAGGTTTTGGGGCATTACATTATCATAAGCGACACAACTGACTACATGAGCCCCCAGTCTTGTAAGCTTCTCTTCCAAACCTTTATCCGCCAAATTAGAACGGGGCATAAAGACTAATTGCTGTTTAATGCCTTCCTTTTTTAATTCCTGGGACAAGCCATCGGCCGATTCGATTTTTGGCACTAAATCCGCTTTAACCCCGTAATTTTGCAGCGCGGAAGCGGTTGACCGGCCAACGGCAGCAATCTTAAGTCCGGCTAAACTCCTGGCATCTAAAGCTAAATTAAATAAGCGTTCAAAAAAGTATTGCACGCCATAACGGCTGGAAAAGAGCAGCCAATTAAACATTTCCAAATTTTTAAGCCGATGGTCAAGCTGGCTGTAATCGGCTAAAGGTTTAATTTCGATCATCGGCAGATGAAAATATGTCCCGGGCAGGAAAAATTTTTCTCCTGAAAGTCCGGTAAATAAGATCCGCCGATTATTTTTGAACCAGTCGTATTTTTTATTGGCTCCGATTATGATTATGGCTGGAGCCGGGATTTTTTGGGCTTTTTGGGCGATATCGGCCAGGCTGCCTTCCACTTTTTTTTGAAAAATGCTCCCGGCACAAGATACAACCGTCACCGGCGTGCGGGGAGATTTTTTATTTTGCAGTAGTTTATCAACAATACTGCCCAGATTTTCAACTGCCATATAGAGGACAATTGAAGGCAATGCCGCAATTTTTTCCCAGTCAATAGTGCTTTGACCGGAAACTTCGTGGCCGGTTGCCAAAACCACGCTGGAAGCAAATCCCCGGGCAGTGAGAGGTGTTCCGGAATAGGCCGCCGCCGCGTTGCCGGCAGTGACTCCCGGCACGATCTCAAATTCTATGTTAGCCGCACGCAAAGCATTGATCTCCTCTTTCAAGCGACCGAAGATCGAGGGATCCCCGTTCTTTAACCGGGCTACCTTCTTCCCCTCTTTGGCCCTTTTCACCATGAGGTCCGGCGATCCGTCGGAGCGGCTCAGTTTTGCCGAAAGCCCCAAAAACAGGCCGGGATCAACCAGGTAATCATAGATGATGACCTCGGCCTGTTTTAAAATATTCAAGCCTCTGGCAGTTATAAGATCCGGTCTGCCCGGCCCCGCCCCTATTAAATAAACTTTTCCAGCCATTCTTTTATCTCCCCATCGTCTTTTCTTGCCTGGATCGCCAGCGATCCCTGCCCTTTGGCAGTTTCAAAATCTAATCTTTCCGCTATGCGATCGTCCAGCCTCAAGCGAACCAGCGCCGCCGCGGCAACAATGATCGCGTCATATTCCCCCCGATCCAATTTGTCCAGCCTTTCGTCAATATTTCCGCGCAAATCCAAAATCTGTAAATCCGGCCGGATCAAGAAGGCCTGTTCTCTTCTCCTGCCGCTGCTGGTTCCTATCTTTGCCCCTTTGGGCAATTCGGCAAGTTTCAAATTGTTTTTTGAAACCAACGCGTCGTCTTCATCAATAGACCGCATCGTAAAAATTAAGAGCCCGTCCTTGACCGTGTCAGGCAGATCCTTAGCCGAATGGACTGCTAAATCGATCTTATTTTCAAGCAAGGCGGCCTCGATCGCGCCGGTAAAATCTACCTGATCGGCCGGACTTAATTTATCTCTGTCGCCAGCAGTCTCAAAAATAACTATTTCATAATCCGCTTCCGGAAGCAGGCTTTTTGCCTCTTTTACCTGCGCCAGCGCTAAGCGACTGCCGCGGGTGCCAATTCTAATTTTCCGCAAAATATTCTCACCTCTTCGTCAACTATTTCTTTGGCTTTTATCGCTTCAAATTTCCGTTCCAATAAATTGGCACTGATTTCTTCTTTAATGTCATTAATATTTAACAGTGTAACTCCGGGAACCAAAACCACTTTCGGATCAATGTCCCTGGGCACAGCCAGATCGATAATTATTAATGGTTTAATTCTTTTACCAATCTGATCTTTCTTTAAAATCAAATGCGGAGCGGAAGTCGAACTTATCACCAAATCCGCGTCTTTTATTTCCTGCGCCAGGCGATCAAAACGCACTGCCCGTCCACCAATGCTTTCCGCAAGCTTTTTCGCCCCGGCAAAAGTCCGGTTGGCTACCAGAACAAAACTAAAATTCCTTTTCATTAAATTTTTTAAAACCACGCGGCTTACTTTGCCGGAACCGATCAAAACAATTTTTTTGTCCTTCTCTTCCAACAGCTTATCCGCCTGGGCGACTGCGGCTGATGCGATTGAGACATTGCCGCGGGAAATCCCTGTTTCCCTGCGCACCCTTGCGCCTACAGCCACTGCTTGAGCAAAAAGGTTTTTCAAGCCGATATCTTCGGCTTTGAGGCCCGCCCGTTTGACTTGCCCCAAAATCTCCCACTCCCCCAAAATCTGTGACTCCAACCCTGCCGCCACCCGAAACAGGTGCCTGACATTTTCAACCGAAGGCTCCTGATATAATTCAACCCGATTGCAAGTTCTCAAAAGCACCCCCTTCATAAAAACACCTTTGTCAGAAAAAATCCTACGCTAAAAGAAATAATCGGCGTAATTGACCAGGTTAAAAATATTCTGCGGGTGGCTTTCTCATTAAAAATATGCCTTTCGTGTTTTACAACGCCGATCGCCATTACCGACAAGGCGCTAAGCTGCACCAAAGACTGGGGAATCCCCATAAGGGAGGCAAAAAGCAACAAGGTGGCCGTTACAACCCCAACCAAAGACGAAGAAATTAAACCTAAAGGAACAATTTCTTCGCCCAATGTTTTCATAATCCGTTTTCCTATAAAAAGACCGCCGGCGCCAAATAAAAGAGCCACAACCGCCAATCCCAATATCGGATCAATTAGTCCGGCACCGGCAAGAGGACCGACCGCATTGGCAACATTGTTGGTTCCGGCCGCGAAGGCAATATAGCAGGAACTGGCAAAAGCCAGTGTTTTAAGGTTTTTATCTTTATTAAAAATATGCTGATAAAGCCACAAGTTATTGAGCCTGGGCGGATAAATTATCTTGTACAAAAAATAAGTAATGGCAAATCCCAGCACCGGCAAAATTATCCAAAAAGGAATAATTCGCCATAAAGTCGCGATTTCTATTCTGCCCAAAGCGAGGCCGACTCCGGAAAGAGCAAAAACAGTAGTCCAGCTGGTTGACTCGGGAACCCGCAAAAGATTGGCAATTATTAATCCGGAAACCGCGGCCAGCAAAATCACCAACACAACATCAAAAGTTATATGCCCCGAAGGGATAATTTTTTCACCCAAGGTCTTCGCAACATTTTGCCCGGCCAATACAGCTCCCAAGAGGATAAAGACGGTAAACCAGATTACCGCCTTTTTATGATCGATCAACTTTGCCCCAAATAATGTGGCAAAAGAGGGAGCAAGATTGCTCGCTCCCATGCTCATTGCGAAAATCAATACGCTAAATATTAATAAAACTACTTTCAGATTCCATCTCCCTTAACATTTGTCAGCGGTCTGGTATGAATTCCGCATTCGCCGCCGCATTTTGATGTTCCGATCCAGCGTCCCGCTCTCTCGTTGTCCTCGCTGGTAATCTTTGTGCATGGTTCGCACCCCAACGATCTGTACCCTAATTTATAAAGAGGATTGACCGGAATCTGATAAAGAGCCAGATATTGCCAAACTTCTCTCTCTTTCCAGATCAAGATCGGATTTAATTTAATCAGGTCTTTATCTCTCTCTTCAACTTCCCTAAAATCGGTCCTGGTTCTCCCCTCTGTGCAGCGAAGTCCGGTTACCCAGCAGGAAACTTTCATCTCTTCCACCGCCCGGCGGACCGGCTCAACCTTTAAAATGTCGCAGCACTTATCGGGATCAGTCTCATATAATTTATCCGGTATATCCGCTTCGTCATTGGCGTAAATTTTCAGCTCCGGATATCTAGCGACCTCGTCATTCATAAATTTTTTGGTCTCTTTCGGCTTAAACCTGGTCGTAACGATAAACCCCCTGATCTTGGGACTGACTTTCTTGGCAAGATCCCAAACAACCACCGAATCTTTTCCCAGACTATTCGCGACAACCAACCCCTCCCCGTATCTTTTATATGCCTCATCAATTAATGCCAGAGACCTGTCAACCTTCTCCTTAAAATTTAAATTGTCAACTAAATACTTCAAATCATCTTTATTTTCTAGCAAACCCATTTTCTCCTCCTTAATTATATTGAATAATCCAAATATTTTTTTGTCTTCGCGATATTTTTTTTCTGCCTTTCCTTCAAATTCTCAAAAGTGATATTGTCGACCTTTTCGGCAATCATCTTGCCAATATCACAAAAGACCTCGCGCAATACGCAATTGCCGGAATAATTGCAGGGACTCGGCTTTGCCGCAAAAGCACAAGAGATCGGCTCTACCGGCCCGTCGACAAAACGGACAATTTGCCCTAAAGTGATCTGGGCCGGCTTGTGGGCCAGAACATATCCCCCATTTCTCCCGCGCAAGCTCTTTACGAACCGTCCCTTCTTAAGCTGTAACAATATTTGTTCCAAAAATTTATAAGGGATGTCCTGCCGCTTGGATATCTCATCCACACTCTGCGGCTTGTCGTAATACATAGCCAGATCCAAAACCGCCTTCAAGGCGTAATCCCCTTTAAATGTTATCTTCATTTTAATATCCTACTAACTATATCGGAATAATAGCATATTATGCCATGGTCTGTCAAGTCTTTGTTTTTGGGATTTTTATTGTTCGATATTTGTGCCGCGACCGCAGAACATACTTAGCGCCCTACTCTCTTTCTCTTCCTTGGGCAGCACCAAAAACCCGCCTAATATAAAAAATACTCCGGCAGAAAAGGATGCATGAATAAAAAACAATTTCCTTGCAAAGGAATAATCGGAGAGAAAAAAATTTGCAAAGTTTAAGCCGACTATCAGTGATCCTCCAATAAGCCCCATAATCGGAGCCCGCTCCAACAACGGCCGGATCTGATTACCCAAGAGAGAGAACGATACGGCTAAATAGCAATCACTTTGCGAAATATCCTCTACCGCTCTTGAGACACTGCCAAGGACGGAGATCCTTCTGTTTTCCCACGCCAATTTTAAGCAGGGGAAATAGGTCTTTTTATCCGGGTCCCGAAGGTTTGCCCGGGCGACATATTTGAATGTCTCGGGATACGTGATCCTCATTTTTAACGTGCTGACGATGCTCATATGGCTTTCTCCTACATATATATCGTTAAAATGAGGGGTAAATTTCAGTTAAAGTCAGCCGCCGCCGACAAAAGAGACGATCTCCACCCTATCCCCATCCTTGAGCGCGGGATTTTCTCCGCGGGGAATAATTGATCCGTTTAATTCGATCACCAGATTTTCGGGATGCAGATTGAGAACCGCAAGCAGTCCTGCTGTATCTTCTATATTATATGCGGATTCTTTGCCGTTAATTGTTAATCGCATAATTTATAAACCGCCCAGGCCTGATATGCCGCCGCGACCGAAACACGCGCACTGATCAATCCGGCGCCGCAGCCGCATTTGGACCTTTCATCTCCTATCATAACAAAATCCGGCCTAATATATTTAATCTTTATGTCTTGAGGATCCCCATCCCCCGCCAAACCGGAGACCGCGACCACCTTGAACCCGTTCACAAGAAGGGTATTGACCAGCATCGCCTTCTGGTCGGCGCAATCGAAACATTCGGCCACCACTTCACAGTTCTTGAATTTTTCTATTATATTATTAGGATTTAGTTTTTGTTTAGAAATTCGTATTTCGGATTTCGCCTGCCTGCCGGCAAGGCAGGGATTTATTTTCAGGAGGAGATTTTTCAAGGTTTCCACCTTCGCCTTGCCAATATCCTCCTGAAAATACTGCTGTCGGTTCAAATTGCTCGGTTCAATCACATCAAAATCAACCAAAACCAGGTTGTCGGCCCCCATGCGGACCAGATTAATCGCAAGATTTGATCCCAGCCCGCCGCAACCGGCAATCCCGATCTTTTTGCCCTTGAGCTTCTCCCTAACCCCCTTGGTATTTCGTTCAAAAATCCCGTTGTCCATTTTATTATTATATACTATAATCCCCGAGGAGGGATAAATATGAAAAATATCAAACATCAAACTTCAAAATCCAAAATAAATCCCAAAGCCCAAAGCCCAACTTCAAAATTTGGGATTTGGAAGTTTGTGGTTGGGATTTGTTTGGCAGTTGGGATTTTGCTGTTGGGATTTTCCGTTTTGATGGTTGGCTGCGGAAAGCAGGGGAGCGGATCCTCAACCAGCGGCTACACCATACTGGGGATTGTTCCAAACTCCCAGACCCAGGCGCTCTCAATCGGAGCCAAAGCGACCGCGGTTACACACATTGTCGCGGTTGATTCAAACGGACAGAAAACCCAGGCAACCTTAAGCTCCAACGGAAGCTTCAGCGTTCCGGTCACCAAAGGATATCCTTATGCTTTGGGTTTTTATAATAAGAGTGGAACCGTTATCACCCTGCTTGGATACCTTAAACAAAAAGATGTGAATTGGGACTCTCTTCCGCTTATGAACCCCAGCGGAAGTTCAACCGATCTTGGAACGGTAACAGTCGAGGCAACCAGTCAGGAAGCTATTCCATCAATTAATCTGACCACCTTAATTAACCAAATGAGCATGGTTGACCAAACCACTGCCTCCTACTACGGGCAGATCGACGGACCAATGGCGGTTTTAACCAATGTGGATGTCGACGGCAACGGGGTATTTGATTTTGAAGAAAACAAATCCTATCTTTTCTGGGCCGATATGCAGTTTACCACGACTTCCGAAATCCAAAGCATGTTGACCGATTATGCGGATTATATTCCAACAGTAGCCTCTTACGTTTACCAGTTCATTTTCACCGAAGGGGGACAATCGACTGCGGGCAGACGCGCCACCATGACACCCCCCGGAACCACCCTTGCTTCCCAAACCGGCGACGCAGCCGCCAACCGCACCGAATGGGTCTTCTCTTTCGGCGCCGGACTCGCTTCGCCAACCGCTCCTCCCAGCGGCACCTATACTATTGAAGTTACAGGAGGCGTAGGCACCTACCGCCTCCAAAATTTCCAGCCAAGCCAGATATCTTATGTCGGCGCAACCAACGATATTATTTATCCCGTCCTAAAAATAACCACGGATGAAGCGGGCTACATAACGCGCATATCCCATCAGTGGAAAATAAGGAAAAGCGGAGTTGCCCGCAACGCCACCGCCGAAGAGATCAAAACGGTAGAAGATACCCAGGTCAACACTTCGCGCGGGTTCTCCCACAGCAGTCCGTTTTTTAGTTTTAATTTCAGCGACGGGGCCTCCACCAGCCCGTTAAATTTTTACAGGGATAATAGTTACACCGATATTACAACCGTAACCATCGACGATACCGCTTCAAGCTCCAGGCGGGTCTTATATTCTGATGTAACATTAATTTCCGTAACTTATAATTTAACCTCAAGAACTGTTCACCGGTTTTGGTTTAGTAAATAAGGGGAGGAAAAAAATGAAAAAGACACTTTCGATCGTTTTTGGTTCGCTTCTTGTGATACTGCTTCTGCTTGGGGTTGTCATCCACGGCTGCGGGAAGCAGGGCGGCGGATCCTCAACCGGCGGCTACACAATTTTGGGAACTGTCCCCAACGCCCAGACCCTGGCGATGGGTATCGGGGCCAAAGCGACCGCGGTTACCCATATTGTCGCGATTGGAGCAAACGATTCGAAAACCATCGCGACCCTAGACACGACCACCGGTTCTTTTACCGTTCCCGTAACATCGGGCTATCCCTATGTCCTCGGTTTCTTCAACAAAAGCGGCGGCGCGATAACACTGCTGGGCTATCTTAAGAAGGCCGATGTGGCATGGGAATCTCTCCCTCTTATGAATCCGGTCGGCAGTTCGACCAATTTGGGAACGGTGACGGTTGAAGCAAGCTCCGTTGAAGCAACCCCTTCAATTGATGTCACAACTTTAATCGGTCAGATGAATATGAACCTTGCAACCGCAAATCTCTACGGAGCAATTGACGATCCCCTGACCGCACTAACCAACCTGGACATGGACGGGAACGGCGAATTTGATTTCCAGGAAAACAAGGACTATCTCTTCCAAATTTATGTCGGGATGAATACCAGCGGAGCGTATGTCACAGGAGAAATTGATGCCATGCTCTCGGACTACAATTCTAGCTATATTCCAAATCCCGGTTATTATCAATATGTTTTAGCCGCAAGAGGAGATTCTAAGACCGCCGGTACCGCCGGAACGATCAGTTTTCCGGAAGCGATTACCTCCGCCGGAGGAACAACTTATACCAGCGGAACCGGAGCAGTCGGGAATGTAGATTCCAATGCCTGGTCGCTCTTCTTTAGCCTAGGGAGCAATCCGGCTACCTGGCCCGCCACCGCGCCGAACGGAACCTACACTATGGAGGTCGGGACATCAATCTATACCGTTAAAAATTTCAAGGCGACCAATGTTTTGGCTTTGGGATCGAACAATAACATCATCTATCCGGTCTTCCACCTTGTCACCAACGAAGCCGGTTATATCACGACCGCGCAATACAAGTGGAAAAAACTTAACAATGGAACAATTGAAAACGCTACCGCCGCAGAGGTGCAAGCGATTATCGAAGATACCGCCAATGTTACGACCGGTTTCTCCCATACCAGCCCATTTATATCATTTTTCTCCGATGCGAACACTTTATATGGGAGCATCATAAAATTCAGCCGCGACGGGACATCGGTTGATGTAAGTTCGATCGGAAACGTCAAGCCGGCAGACGTGCACCATATCCAGTTTTCTTATAACCTAAGCTCTCGGGTGGTCTGCAAGTTCGATATGCGGTAGAAGTTTTACCCTTTTAGTTCATTATAGGTAAAGCCGTAGTTTCTGGTTAGTCGGTCTTAGGTGGAATACCGGCCGGCACAGCTCTGCCAAAGAATCTGCTGCCGAGCACTCCTCTTCGTTTTAACCATTGATTTCCCTCACAAGTATACATCGTTGGTTTTGGCCGTAAATTTCAGTTTAAAAAATAATAAAAAAATATAATACCCCAAAAAATGAAATTTTTTTAAGAAACGAGCGATATAATATATATGTCAAAAACTGGAGTTTCAGCGGCCTATCGTCGCCTAACACCTTTGCCGATTGCAAGAAAACCTTTCGGCAATAATATCGGAAAAACTTCTGTTCATGCCACACTGGGTTCGAGAATAATATCCGTTAAAAGATCGGAAGATTATCCAATAGAAATAACCCGAGCAGAAGATTGGATAGAAGTTAAGGATGATATTATGGAAATTGAACAAGCGTGTTTTCACCAAAACTTAAGAGAAAGCGAGGCCTCTTTAAGCTCCGCCTTCAAAGACCCAAACAATATCTTCCTTGTCTTAAAAGACCATAAGGGAAAAATAATTGCGTACAGCTATGGAACCCCCCTCGAAAAGGCGGAAGCCGTAAATACTAATGATCCGGAGTGCTATCGTCCAAAAACTCTTTACGTTCAAAGCTCTGCGGTTTTACCCGATTTTCAGGGCAAAGGGATCGGAAAACGGCTTAAACAAAAAATGGTTGAATGCGCAAGAGAACGCGGATACCATAACATAGCCGGACATGCCCGGTCAGGCGCTTCTTTAAAAATAAACCTAAAACATGGAGCTAAGGTGGTAAAGGGCTTCAAAAACTGGGGAGGGACAGGAGAAACCTATTGTTACTATTTTTTGCCTTTGGTAGAGATGGCCGGACGGCCCGCAATAAAACCCAAATATGCCAAAGCACCAAAGCTTAGACCCTGGATGCACTTGTATTCTCTGCTGGCTATGCCTTCAAAACTATTCTCTCATTTGTACCCGACACAAACAATTTGCAGGCTTTATAAAGCGGGCTTTATAAAAGAAGCGGAACTGCTTTTTGAAAGAACGTTGGCTGCAGCCGAAGAATTTAAATCGATGGGCGGGGACGGACGCTTCGTTTTCTCAAACATCGCAACCCAAATGTTAAGAGAAAGAGTTTTTGAAATAGCGGGCATTAGCGCGCATTCACTAATTGCGCGGGGGGTCGAAGAAGCCCCTGGATCAGAAAAATACATAATAGAACAGGGGTTCGGCGAATTTGAAGAAAACCATCGCTTTGAACGCCAGAATGCTTTTTTAAAAGAGCTGCAAACACTTTTGCGGCAAGAAAAATTTGAAAGCGCCATTGAAAGAATGTCTTTCGCCCCCACCCCCAAAGAATTTAACGATACAATTATTGCTTCAATAACAGGATCATCAATTCCGCAGAAAAAGAAGGCGGGCTTATTAGGCAGACTTGAGCTGCTCTTGCCGGGGGCATTTCTTGAGTTAGCCGAGGCTTTTCACCAAATAGGCTGCTTAAAAGAGAGTCAAAGATGCTTCCAAAAAGCCGCAAAAAGCCTAGAAAGAGAAAACCCCGTATCAAGTTTTGTCGATAGATTGCGAATTGCCTCATCAACCGAAAAACACCTCGGTTATGCGGCAGCCGAACCGGCATATCGGCAACTAAAAGATGAATATGAAACATGGGAACATGAAGACCACTTTTTCCTTCATTTATTCCACCTAACACAGGTTGTCGGAATTCAGCAGCAATACGGCACTTCCTGCTTTGAAAACAATGGCCTTATTGAAAAAATTTTTCGGGGATTTGGATGGCGCTCAGACGATACAGAACTTGCCGGCGATTTTATTGCGATTATAGATAAAGCCGGAAAAACAGAAGAATACCAAAAACGCTTCGGCGAACTTGACGAAAAGCATTCGGCCGCAATGGAAAATGAGGTCAAAAAATTGTCTTTTCACAAAGAAAGAGCGGCTTTTTTTCATACAATTGCCGTTCTGGCAAAACAATCACTGGAAACCGTAAAAGAGGCCGCAGACAGAATCAACGCAAGCTCTCCGTATAAAGAGGGGGAAGAGGAAGTAACCGCTGATGTAATTTCCGCAAAACTAACCGAGGAAGGAATGTATGAGGAAGCCCTTAAATACTTCAGACAATATTCTGGACCATCTCGGGATGAATTATTTCTATGGAAAATTATTGCGGCCGGCAACCCCGACCGGGCCTATCAATTATTTCTTGAGCACAGTGAAAAGAAAAATTTGCCTAATGAAGATTCTATCGTCTCGACTATAGCGGCAGAGATGCTAAAAAGAGGAGTGGAGTTAAAACAAATATTAACTATTATCGCCGGAAGACACCCGACTGTTTACTTAAGCATAATGTCGGAATTAGCGTTTCTTGATCGTTTTGAAGAAGCCTGGCAAGTAGCCGAAAAAGTACGATACAAACATGGCTTTTCGTTACACCTGGCAAGAAACGTTCTGCATTTGGTTGAAAGAACCCTTGGTTCGGGAGGGCTTGTGCCGGAAAAAGCCGGTACAAACCATTTAGACCTTGTGGCAGATGATGCCCTGGAAGGATTGCCAAAAGACCTGGCAAAAAAAATAAAAAGGCATCCCGACTCTGCCCAAATCATAAGCCGTATTATGAGCCAAAATACCCGGACGGCAATCTCAGAGATACCAGAATATGTGGCGGCAAAAATAAAAGAACTTTTTGTTTTTGAAGAAAAAAAATTCAAAGAAGACGATCTGATACGGCTATCAAATTTCTTAATGGCGGCGGAATCCATCAGCCGTTCACCCGTAATCTGTCAAAGACTAAGACAAATATCAGAAAAATACAAGGATTCGGGACTTTTATGCAGATTAGCCGAAATGTCTTCTGTCTTTATGGAGCTTGGAGAAGAAGACCCTCTTAAAAATGAATTAGAAGCAATCGGTTTCAGGCGCGCAGACATTGCCGACTCCCACGGATTAAGGACTGCCCTGGCCAACATGAACCGATTCTTGGTCGAAAAATTAGCAGACAAGCTTGGGGTTAAAATTGACACAAAAGAAGTTGACAGGGAAAATCTTACATGGGATTTAACTAACCTTGTTAAATTGATGAGGACAATTGACACTCTTAAAGAAGAATTAAAACATCCGCAAAAACTGGCCTTTGTTGTTGAACATGCGCTGGTGGGGGATTTTAAACAAGCGGTCGCCGCACTTGAACACAATATAAGATTAAGAAGAGAACTTTCCATAAAGGGAATCGATACTTCAACTTGGTTAAACTATTCGGCGGAAAGGGTTTTCCGAACAGAAGGATCGGCACAAATTGGAGTGGACCAGATAGCGGCAAAAAGAGAATTGGAAGAAAGCATAAAATCACTCTTTGGCTCTAATGACGAAAAAAGATACGGAGCTTTCGGAATGAAAAGCCCAAAAGAAGAGTATGTTGAGAGTGAACACAGAAGAAGAGTGGGCCCTTACTTTTCAGAATTTTCCGGCTTCTTAAGCAGGCACGGGTTAAATTTTAGCAAGGGTGCTCTTGTTAAAAATGGCGGGGTAAAAGAAGAAGACCTTATTGCCGTCGCGCAATTTCTCCTTAAATTATCTGTAAGGTTTTCAAAAGGAGCTGTCTCGTCCGAAGCAAAAGTAATCGCTCAAACAGCCGGAAATCATTTACAGGGAATTGTTAATGAATTACAGGATTCTTCTCCCGCCCTCTCCCCTCAAATACTCCGGGTAAGAATGTGGAAACGAGTTCCTCAACAGGATTTATTTCAGGGCAATTTTACTGTCTGCTGTATAGCAATAGATGGAAAAGAAGGGAAAGGCGCAATAATCGATTATTTAATTGACGAAGGATTTAATATGATTGAAATTTTAAACAATAAGGGACAGGTGGTATCAAATGCCCTGCTTTGGCTGGCGGAGGATGAGAATGGAAAAATAACCCTTGTGATAGATAATGTTGAGGTTGAACCCGGGCATAAAAAAGAAAAAACAAAAGAAGAAATCGCAAAAAATATTTTTGCTTTTTCCAAAGAGCTGAGCCGTGCCATTGGAGCAGAACAAATAATAATTGGAACCGCATATAATGATGTTGAAATATCGGCACACGCAAAAGAACCGAAACAAAAAATAAAATTGAAGAAAATTGGCGGATCAATTGATAACCTCCCCTATTACCTGGATGTCTTTACTGGTTGGGTTGGAGATCTAGAACAATTACAAGAAAGCAACGCTCACAAAGTTGATTAAACACTATATCACTATCCCTTGTTATAATAAAAGAATGGACTGTCTCCAATTAGCAGAAGAATCAATCAAAAATAACGGAATTCCTAAAGAGTCCGCCCTTGCCATCATAAATACCTCCGATCGGGATACTTTTGAGCTTTTAGCCGCCGCCAATAAGATTCGACAACATTTCAAGGGGAACAAAATTAAACTCTGTGCCATCGTAAATGCAAAGTCGGGTAAATGCTCCGAAAACTGCTCCTTCTGCGCCCAGTCCGCTCACCATAAAACCAATGTAGAGTCCTACCCTCTTATGGAAGCGGAAGAAATTGTAAAAAACGCCAAAGCGGCCGAAAAAAATATGGGGGCGACCTGCTTTTCAATTGTCACATCGGGGAAAGCGGTAAATAAAACAGAAGACAAACAAAAAATCGGTGAAGCCCTGGCAAAAATCAGCAGTGAAACCAATATGAACCGCTGTGTTTCTACCGGAACACTCGATAAAGAGACGATTCTGGAACTAAAAAAGCGGGGCTTAAAGCGCTTGCACCATAATTTAGAGACCGCTGAATCATATTTTGATAAAGTCTGCACAACTCATACTTATCAAGAAAGAATTGATACATTAAAAGCCGCAAAAGAGGCGGGAATCGAGATTTGCTGCGGGGGAATCTTTAATCTTGGCGAAAGTTTAGAACAGCGCATTGAATTGGCTTATGCAATTAAAGAATTAGACCCGGTTTCAGTTCCAATAAATATCTTAAACCCGATCGAAGGGACCCCGGCGCATAAAAATTATAAGCCGATCTCTCCGTTGGAGGTCTTGCGCCTGATCGCGGCTTATCGTTTTATACTGCCGGATAAAGATATTGGACTTTTCGGCGGCCGGGAATTCGCTTTGCGGGAGCTACAACCGCTGATGTTTATCGCCGGAGCAAATGTGACCTTAGTCGGCAATTATTTGACTACCAAGGGGCAGGAAGCTCAAAAAGATCTGCGGATGATCAAGGATTTGGGTCTTGAAATTGCCAACTAAGTTGGTATAATTATCGTGTTATGGCGTTAACCAATAAAGATATAGAAAAACTTGTAGAAAAATTTAAAAGCGTCTTTACAACTAAAGAAGAATTTCAATTTTTAAAATCCGAATTCAAGGAATTAAAAAATGACGTCCTTAACAGTCATGATGAAATCATGAAAAAACTTAATGACATGTCAACCGACAAGATTGTAATGATGGGACAATATCGCCGTCATGACACAACCATTGAAGACCACGAGATAAGAATCAAAAAAATAGAAGAGAAGGTTTTAGTCGCCTGAAAGACTTTCTTCAAAAAGAACTAAACGCTCTTAAAGAAGCCGCTCTTATCCGGGATCCTAAGATTATAGAAAACACCGACGGCAGAATAATCACAATTGATGGCAAAGAATATCTCAATTTCTGCTCCAACAATTATCTTGGCTTAACACATCACCCCAAAGTCATTGCCGCGGCGATAGAAGCGACCAAAAAATTCGGTGCCGGCGCCGGAGCGTCCCGGCTGATCACCGGAACGACCGTATTGCATCAACAGCTTGAAAAAAAACTGGCAAAATTAAAAGGAACAGAGGCCGCGATCGTTTTTCCAACCGGCTATATGGCCAATGTTGGGACAATTTCCGCTTTAGTCGATGAAAAAGACACTGTAATTATTGATCGTCTGAATCATGCCTCGATAATTGACGCCTGCAAATTATCAAAAGCCAAATTACAGGTCTATCCGCATAAGGATATGAAGGCGCTGGAAAAAATCTTACAAAAATCGGGTAAATATCAAAAAAGATTAATTGTGACAGATCACGTATTCAGCATGGACGGAGATATTGCGCCAGTTGCCGAAATCGCCAAACTGGCGGAAAAATACGATGCTATGCTAATGACCGATGACGCCCATTATACTGGGATATATGAAGGCGTAGGCGCAGGCATAGGCGTAGGTAAGGAAAAGGTAGAGGTAAGAATGGGAACGCTGTCAAAGGCGCTTGGAAGTTTGGGCGGCTTTGTCTGCGGATCAAAAGATTTGATTGATTATCTAAGGAACAAAGCCAGGAGCTTTATTTATACAACGGCATTGCCCCCGGCCAACTGCGCCGCGGCGATTGCCGCGATTGATCTTATTCTGGAAACAAGGCCAAAGCTTCTTAAAAATTTAGAAATAGGCCATTGGAAAACGCCGATTATCCCAATAATCCTCGGTTCCGCCGAAAAAACTCTCGAGGCCTCTCAAAAATTATTCGACCAAGGGATTTTTGTCTCGGCAATTCGGCCGCCGACTGTGCCGAAGGGACAAGCGAGATTAAGGATAACGATAACCGCGCAACACACTAAGGAGGACTTAAAATGCCTGGCATCTTCATTACAGGAACTGATACCGCCTGCGGAAAAACAATAGTATCCGCGGCGCTTGTGAAATATTTCACAAGCCATGGGATAGATTGCGGCTACATGAAACCGATCTCGTGCGGGCCAAATTCCGATAATGACGCGGTTTACCTTAAGAAGCTTTTGAATTTAAAAGACCCGCTTCCTCTCCTTAACCCAATCTCTCTCCCCCCTCCTCTCTCCCCGCTGGCTGCCGCCAGGAAAGCAAATAAGCCGCTAAAAAAACAAACTATCTTGAAAAAGATTTTGTCTTCCTATTCACTACTCACCACTCACTATTCACTACTTATCGTTGAAGGAGTCGGCGGAGCACTGGTACCAATAACAAAAGATTATATGGTTGCTGATTTGATAAAAGACCTGAAGATTCCGGCGATTATTGTCGCCCGAGCCGGGTTGGGGACTATCAATCATACTCTTTTGACGATTGAAGCATTACGCAGGCGCAAAATCAGGATTTTGGGCATCATTATGAACGGATATTCCGGAAAAGAATTATCGGAAGAAACAAACGCGGAAATAATTAACGAAATCAGCGGGGTACCAATACTCGCAAAGTTAGATTACCGCTCGTAAGCACCGATATCAACCACGCCTCCCCTAGGACGAGAGATCCCGTCTAAATCCGCCGATGGCATTCCTGTTGAGGTTCCCTGATCTATCCCGGCAGAACCGGAATTAAGATGGTAGTTTCCGGTTGCCCCCCAAGCCGGAGAAACAAAACTAGGAACGGCCTCAATATTATTTTCACAATTTGTTAAACTATTTAATTGAGCAACTGTCAAAGCTGATCCGCCGATCTCAATTTCATATGACGATGAAACCCGATCGAACAGATTATTATCTATTGTATAACTAGAAACATTTGAATCAATATATAAAGTTCCGGCCGCATTAGAAAAAATATTATTTCTTAAGGTCAGATTTATGTCCGATTTCTCATCGTACTGTATGGTACTTATATAATGATTCCTTTGAGGATTACAATGAAAAGTATTATTTTGTATTATAAAAGTTTCTCCGGCCGGAGCACCGATAACCAAAGCGACCCAGGCAGCGGAAGTTGAATCTCCGTCCATCGTTCCATAAACAAGATTATTCTCAACTGTCGTAGTCCCGGCCCACAACTTAATTCCGTCACAAGAATTATTAGCAACAATATTTTCATGAACGTATGCATTTCCGATTTTTAAATCAATCCCATCTCCTCTATTATGCTCAAATAAGCAGTTTTTAACCTCAATTGGACCTGGCCCTTCCTCCAAACCAATACCATCCGGGCGGCTATAAGGATTAGTATTTGGATCGGCATCGTCATGCAACCCGTTCGTATTTCTCCAATAATGCCCGTTATATGACAGATCACAGCCGTCGATTATAATATTTTTCCATCCTCCGCCAGCCCCCATATCCGGAGAACCAATACCGCCAAAACCGCAATATTCTATTACACAATCCCGAATCGTAAACGTATCGACATCCTGGATATTGACGCCAAACTGGTCAACATGATGGATATAGAGATCTTCCAATGTAATATGGTCGCCGTTTCCCGCAATGCAATCCCTGACATAAACCTCTGTTCCGGATGCCGTCGGATCATGAGTAAACTCAATATTGTTGATGGTAATATAACTTTTGGAATTCAAATCTACTATTTGCCCCAATCCGGCACTTGAAGCGGAAGCCGCCGTATTTCTCGCCGCCAGAACCGGACGGTTACCGGTTTCCCCCTGAATGGTTATCGGTGATCCACTGGTTCCAGAATTTTGAGGAATCAATCGGTCGTCGTTGTAATCAGTAATAATATAGGTGCCGCCTAAGATTATAAGGGTATCTCCCGCCTGAAGTTGCGAAACACCATATCCGGGAGTTGCCCAGGGGGTCGATTGGCTGCCATTTCCGGTTGAGTTTGATCCGGTCGTCGACACATAATAAGTATTTGCCGGAGCAGCGGCTAACCTGGTCACCGTTATAGTATAAGTAGTCGCGCTACCTCCGGTCGGAGTGATTGCAACCGTAATGGTATTGGACCCGACATTCAACCCTATTGATCCGGAAGTATTCCCAGAAGAAACAGCGGTACCGTTAACTGTTATTGTCCCGCCATCTCCTGCCGCGGTCGGAGTAACATTGATTGAACTGACTCCGTTAGTTACGGTAGAAGTATAATCAACCACCGCCGTCGCAAAAGACGGCGAAAGCGTTCCGTTCGACAAAGTAAGACCGGTTAGATTATAGGTATAAGTAGGCGTAGGGGTTGGCGTTGGGCTTGGCGTAGATGCAGCCGATTCTCTGGTAACAACAATGCCGTAAGAAGTTGTCTGTCCGATATTGTTTTTTACATCAATTGAAATCGTATTCGCTCCAACTGCGAGAGTGATTGCCCCGGAAGCTGAACCGGAAGTGACGGCACTGCCGTTTACTTTGATTAAGCCACCGCTTCCCGAAGCGGTCGGAGTAACGGTAATATTTGAAATGCTGTTGCCAACCGTTACGGCATAGTCGTAAACCGAAGAACTAAACACCGGACTCAATGTTCCCGACGACAAACTTAAAGAGGTTAAAATATACGATTGAGCCGGGGCACTTGGCACAGTAGAAGGATCGGCTGCCGGAGACGAAGATGACGAAGGATTATTCGTCTTACCGCAACCGTAAGCAAATAATACTGTAAAAATCAATAGAATTAAGGCGGCCTTTCTCATGTTTCCCTACTAATTTATCGCAAGAACCAAGCCAAAACTTGCAAAGAAATCATTTCTGTAATGATTACATCATTGCACTGATTACAAAATTTGTCAATAAGCCCTCTTTTCTTCTATCCCAAAGACTGCCGGCTGTGTCTCTGTTTTACTCCTAACCTCCTCCTCCGAATTTTTCATGCTAAAATAAGATATGCAGCATCTCTGGCACCCCTTTACCCAAATGCGGGATTGGGTTGAAAATGAACAGATAATAATCGAAAAAGGAAAAGGATCGTACCTCTACGATACTAACGGCAAAAAATATCTGGACGGCGTCTCTTCACTCTGGGTAACCGTCCACGGACATCAAAAAAAAGAGATCGATCAAGCCATCAAAAAGCAGCTCGGCAAGATCGCCCACTCTACTCTCTTGGGGTTAGGCAACGTTCCCGCAATCAAGCTGGCGGAAGAATTGATAAAGATTGCGCCGAAGGGATTGAATAAGGTTTTCTTTTCGGATAATGGGTCGACGGCGGTGGAAATTGCGCTCAAAATCGCATATCAATACTGGGAAAACTCAAAGATCAAAGTGCAAAGTGCAAAGCCACAGCTTAAAAACAAAAACTACAAAACTAAATTCCTAAATCTTAAAAATGCCTATCACGGAGATACGATCGGCTCCGTTTCGGTCGGCGGGATTGATCTGTTCCATCAAATCTACGGACCGTTGATACATAAGGCCATTCAAGCGGCGCCGGATGCCAAAGAAGTCGAAAAAATACTAAAGAAACGCCATCGCGAAATAGCCGCGATGATTGTTGAGCCGATGATCCAGGGAGCGGCGGGGATGCTGCTTCAACCCAAAGGATTTCTAAAGGCGGTTAGAAAGCTTTGTACTAAATATAATGTACTGCTTATCTGTGATGAAGTCGCAACCGGCTTCGGGCGGACCGGAAAGATGTTTGCCTGCGAACACGAAGGGATCTCTCCGGATATAATGTGCGTCGCGAAGGGTTTGACCGGGGGATATCTGCCGGTTGCCGCGACTTTGACTACCGACAAGATATATAATGCTTTTCTCGGTCCGTACGAATCAAAAAAAACATTCTTTCACGGACACACTTATACCGGAAATCCGCTCGGCTGTGCCGCCGCTTTGGCAAATCTTAAGATTTTTAGGAAAGAAAAGACCATCCAAAAACTTCGGCCAAAGATTAAATTACTGCAAAAGGAACTCAAGAAATTTTATGATATTCCAATCGTCAAAGAAGTCCGCCAGTTGGGGATGATGGTCGGAATTGAATTGATTGATTTCCCTTATGAAACCAGGATTGGTCACAAAGTTATTCTTGAGGCCAGGAAACGAGGACTGATCATCCGGCCGTTGGGGGATGTGATTGTCCTGATGCCGCCGTTGTCGGTTTCGATAAAAGAATTAAAAGAAATTCTAAAGATAACTTACGATTCTATAAACACGCTATCTTAGCTTTTTACTTCGCTTTGACGGCTTCAAAAAATTCTCCGCTGAAACAATCGGCCGGCCGATCCGTTTTTCCAGCTGTTTCCTGGCACTGCCGGCAATATCGCCGCCCGCTTTTGCATCTTGCTTAAGTTTAGGGATACCTCTTGAATCTTCGGTGCGGTGAATTTCCGTTGTGGCACGTTCGCCAAGCATATTAAAAATAAGCTCAAAATCATCCATATGATCGCGCAGGTTTTCCCTTTTTAAGCCTTTTATTTTCTTATAATCGCTGGGCGTAACACCAAAAGTCGCCTTAGATATCTCCGCAGTCAGAATTTCGTAATCTTTTTGTTCTTTTGCTCCCCTCTTCTGCCATTCGTCGGTCAATTCTTCGCGTATGGCAATCCCACGCATCCTCTTTTCAATCCAGTCATCGGGATACCCTTTGGCTTTATATAACGCCCTGGTCCTTTTGGTCGCCAATTCCGGATCTTCTATCTCCTTAATCCGCTCATAGCCAACTTTTGCCAGCCAGCGCTTGAAGGGTTCCGCTTTTGGAGACGGAATTGATTGGATGATGCGAAAAACACTCTCTGTATTAGCACAGTCAGTTTCATATTTTTTGCCATCAGATGCCTTTATTTTGAGTCCGTGACAAAATGTCACGACCTCACTCCCCTCTTCTTTTAACCTTTGCTTTAATTTGCGCCAATATGCTCCCGCATCAACACTCTCTGTTAAGACTTCCACTACATCAACAACCGAAAACCACCATTCATTATTATGAATGGTTTTCCTTATTTTCCGTTTCCTGAAAATTGCGATATGCGTGTTTTCTTGTTGATTGTCCATATGTTATATTATACTCCGATTTTAGAAAACGCAACAAAGAGCGTTTTAGCTATCCAATTTCTCTTAACATTAATCGCATGCTCCGGGCACATCTCGGCACAGCAGAAACAGTAGATTAATTATTCGCCCACTGGGGGATGTGATTGTCTTAATGCCGCCGTTGTCGGTGTCTATAGCAGAACTTAAGAAAATTATTGATATAACCTATAAAGCAATAAATGCGGTTAGCATACAGCGCTAAACCGCCAACTTACTAATTTCCTCCTTTATTCCTCCCAAAAAAGATAAGAATCTCTGTCTCCCTGTTCGATCAATATCCAAAACATGGCAAAAATTATGGTTCTTAGGATCAGGAAGAGACAGTAATTCTAATGAAGTGATTGGCAACTCCTCGTAAAACCAAGGACGGCTCTCGCGGCCAGAGAGAATCCCTTCTTCCGTCCTTATATCTATCCCGCAAGCTTCTTCTATTATTTGCGGAAGAAAAACTTCCGGATGCCGGCCTTCCATTAAAAACCTTAATAAATCGGCAGCCGCCGTAAACAGTCGTCCGGGATCGGAAAAATTAATACGGTGAAATGTTCGATCCCCCTCCGGCCGCCAACGAAAAAACGCATCAACAAAAACCTCTTCCGGTCTTATTGACAAACTTCCAAAAAAGATTCTACAAGGAGTTTCCCCCATCCTCTCTCCTCGCCATTCAACAATCTCCAGCCTTAAAAGTAAACTATCAGATTTTTTAGGATCATTAATTATAAGTTCCGCCCTAACCTTGGGGGGATTGTGAATATCTCTCCATGCACGCCTCACATAATATACTTGAGGAAACGCTCTTTTAAACTCATGAATCCCGGCAATTGCTTTTATCATTTATAATCATCCTTATGGAAAATAGGAAGTTTCGTGTTATTTAAAATTCTTTTTCTCTATTGAGGCCGAACTCTAATAAACACTGGCTTAAAGCAAAAATATAGAGGATGATACTCCACAAAACGGGGAAGCAATCTTCCCTCATCTTCAATAAAGAAACCCCAAGAAGAAAAAGTGTCGCGAAAAGCTTCTATTGCGATATCCGATTGCTCATTGGTGGGGACGGAAAACTTTTGTCCCGAAGGAAGACCATAATTAATTAAATCAAGCGTCGCCATTAAATCACCTCTATCGAAACCTCTCCATAAACCAAAAAAGTGTTCGCCGTCTATTATCTGATAAACAACTCCCTCTGCACTGACTTCTTTAACAAAAAAATCACTTATCCAAGAAAGGTCTCGAGATTTCAATCCCTGCAATATTCCAAAAGCTTCAGGATCATAAGATCCGGCGAGCACATCAATCAGCTTTGCGCAGTTGCAGGGGTCTCCATGTTTTATACTATCTTCCGCCATTTCAACAGTCCGCAAACTGGCAGGATCATTATGTAAATCCTTCCTTAGGAATGCCCCAAAAGACAAATAAGGACTTCCAAGAAGCTCCTCTCTTGTTTCCCTGGTTGTTAATTCGTTGGGCATTTCTGTCTTTTCCAATAAAGCCATCATTTTTCCAACTGCCATACATTCATGTTGGTCTCTGGAATAATGAAAAAAATCATGACAATTTTTAGCAAAATCTTCGGCTCTTCTCAACAATTCTTTTGTATTAACAACAAAGCCCGGGGAGTTTGGCCTATCGGTCATACCAAATCGGGATCTCAATTCTCTTCTGTCAAGTATGCGGCATCTGATTGTACGATCAGACACCCTATACTTTACCAGTTCCATTAAACTCACTATTCCTGCCACTTTTTACTCCTTCAATGCTCCTAATTGTATCGCATGATTGCGGCCAAAATTTCAGCTCTAATGCGCTCGGGCAAGACTAAAAACAACTTTTGCCAACCAATTTCTTCTTACCTCAATCGCATGCTCCGGACACATCTCGGCACAGCAAAAACAGCGGATGCACTTGTTATAATTAAACTTGGGATATTTAGAATGGTAAGAGATCGCCTCCGACTTGCAAACCTGGCCGCAGATTTTACAGCCGGTGCATTTTTTCTTATCAACCACCGGCTTTTCAAGCAGAATTGCCCTGATTATTTTCGGAATCTTCATCTCCGGCAGCAGCTTGATAAACTCAAAATCGGTCTTTTTGACCGCTTCCAGCAAGACCCGGTCCACCGCTTCCGCGTCTTTTGATGCGGCAATCAGGCCGATTTGTTTCGGCTTCCCCGAGTGCGGCCCTCCCACCCCCTCCATCCCCATCACCGCGTCAACAATATTCAGGGTCGGACGGACAACTTCGAGCAGATCAAGCAGCATTAAATTAAAATCGGCACGGGTCGGGACTTTTACATGATACTCGGCCTTTAAAATTCCGGGGATACAGCCGAACATATTCTTGACCGCGCAGGTTATCCCGGTTAATTCATGGGTCTTGAATTTGGGAAGATTTATTATCACATCCGCGTCCAAAACCGCTTGCGCTATATTAAAACGCCGGCCGTTCAAACTTTGGATTGTTTTCTGTTGGTCAAAATAGACAAACGGAACATTTTCTTCATCACACACTTTCAGATATCCGCAAACCTCCGCCGCTTTTTTGGGGTTGGCAAACCCGGGACTGTCCCCGACCGACGGAATCCCTCCCGCTTCTTTTACCAATTTGATAACCGCCCGCACAAATTCCGGATGGGTCGTCACCGCTTTGTCCGGATGGTAGGCGCCGAGCATATTTACTTTGAGCAGAACCTTTTGGCCCGGTTTTACAAAAGACGACATGCCGCCGATTTGTACCAAAGCCTGGCGCAGGGAAGAGAGAAGTTCTTCGGCTTCATAAGTTGCGCATTTAGCCAACGAAATCCTTTCGCTCATGCAAATATTATAGCATTGACAACCCGCAAAACCCCATGCTACAATTAGCACTCAAAGGGAGAGAGTGCTAAAATGACACCGGAACTGAATAATCGAAAAAACCGCATATTAAAGGCGATCATCGACGACTATATCGACACCGCCATCCCGGTGGGATCGCGTACTATCTATAAAGAATACATCCAGGATTTCTCCCCCGCCACCATCAGGAATGAGATGGCCGATTTGGAAGAAGAAGGGCTGATTGAACAACCCCACACCTCCGCCGGGAGGATCCCAACCGACAGCGGCTACCGCCATTTTGTCGACAATATAATGAAAGCAAAACATCTCTCTATTAAAGAGAAAGAGCTGATCAAAGAGATCGCCTACAACATCAAGCAGGACTTTGACGACGCGCAGGATTCGATCTCACGGATGTTTTCGGAACTGCTCAATTATTTGACCGTCGTCGTATCTCACAAAAAACAGACCCCCACCACCTCCTATTCCGGAATGTCGCACATGATCAGGCAGCCGGAATTCAAAGATATCGAAAAGACACGGAAGATCATTGAACTTATCGAACACAAAGAATCCTTGACCGGACTGATCGACGATTACGCCAGGGAAAAAGAAGATTTTAACGTAAAAATAGGATCGGAGAACAAAACCAGGGAATTCAAGGAGTATTCGGTCATCGTTACCAACATCAGGAACATTGAAATCGGCATCATCGGCCCGACCAGGATGTCCTATTCCAAAATCGCCGCTTTGTTCGATTTTTTAAATCAGGAGTTTTAAATGAAACCGAAGCCGGAAGAGAAGATCGAAAAAAAAGAGATCAATATCGAGGAATTGCAAAAAAAATCCGAACATATTGAGCTTGACGAGACCAAAAACCGCCTATTGAGAGCTTTGGCCGACTTTGAAAATTACAAAAAACGGGTGCAGAATGAAAAAGAGGCACTGGCCAAGTTCGCCAATGAAACACTGATCCTTGATATGCTCCCGATCCTGGATAATTTCGGCAGGGCACTGGCAGAGGCGGAAAAACAAGGCGGGCCTGCCTCGCCGCTGGCTCAGCAAGGCGGGCACGAAGAGATCATTAAGGGACTTCTTCTGGTAGAAAAGCAGATGGAAGATGCTTTAAAGAAGTTTGGGGTCTGCGAAGTTGAAGCCGAAGGTAAAATGTTTGATCCGCATTTTCATGAGGCAATCCAAAAGATTGAATCCGACAAACCGGAAAATACCATAATTGAGGTTATGCAAAAAGGATACACGTTGAATGGAAGATTAATCCGACCGGCAATGGTAATAATTTCAAAAGGAGGCAAATAAAATGGGAAAAATAATCGGTATCGATTTGGGGACCACAAATTCCTGCGTGGCGGTGATCCAGGGAGGAGAACCGGTCGTCATTCCAAATTCGGAGGGGGGACGCACTACCCCGTCGGTCGTCTCGTTCCAAAAGGATGAGAGCAAAACGGTCGGCCAGGTGGCAAAAAGGCAGTCGGTCACCAATCCGGAACATACCGTTTTTTCGATAAAACGCTTCATGGGGCGACTTTTTTCCGAGGTCAGTTCCGAATTAAAAGAGATCCCCTACAAAGTTAAATCGGGAAAAAACGGCGGCGCGATAGTTGAGGTCTGGGGGAAGGATTTCACCCCACCCCAAATTTCGGCAATGGTTTTGCAGAAATTAAAGGCCTCGGCGGAAGAATTTTTGGGTTCAAAAGTAACCCAGGCAGTTATCACCGTTCCCGCCTACTTTAACGACAGCCAGCGGCAGGCGACCAAAGATGCCGGAGAGATCGCCGGACTTGAAGTTATGCGAATCATCAACGAGCCGACCGCCGCGGCGCTGGCTTATGGGCTGGATAAAAAGAAAAATGAAAAGATTGTGGTTTACGATCTGGGCGGAGGAACTTTTGACGTTTCGATTCTGGAGATCGGCGACGGAGTATTTGAAGTAAAATCGACCAACGGCGACACTCATCTGGGCGGCGACGATTTTGACCAAAAGATCATCAACTGGTTGATCGACGAATTCAAAAAGGATCAGGGGATTGACCTCTCGAAAGACCGGATGGCAATCCAACGGTTGAAGGAATCGGCCGAAAAGGCAAAGATCGAATTATCTACCACCGTTGAATCGGAAATTAACCTTCCCTTTATAACCGCCGACCAATCCGGACCAAAACACCTGGTCGTAAAATTTACCCGCGCGAAATTGGAACAACTTTGCGCGGACCTTATTGAAAGATCGGTTGCCCCCTGCCGCCAGGCATTATCGGACGCGAAATTATCAACAAATGAGATTCATGAAGTGATTCTAGTCGGCGGAATGACCCGAATGCCCGCCGTGCAGGCAAAAGTAAAAGAAATTTTCGGCAAAGAGCCGCACAAGGGAGTTAACCCGGATGAAGTGGTCGCGATCGGGGCGGCAATCCAGGGAGGAGTTTTGGGAGGAGATGTAAAAGACCTGGTTCTTCTCGATGTTACTCCTCTGACCCTTGGAATAGAAACGATGGGGAGGGTCATGACCCAGTTGATCGAAAAAAACACCACCATCCCAACCTCAAAATCACAGGTCTTCTCAACCGCCGCCGATGGACAGACTTCGGTTGAAATCCATGTCCTGCAGGGAGAGCGACCAATGGCGGCGGATAACCGAACCTTGGGACAATTTCATCTTGACGGAATTCCACCGGCACAAAGAGGAGTTCCTCAGATTGAAGTTACTTTTGATATCGATGCCAACGGAATATTAAATGTTTCTGCGCACGATAAAGGAACCGGAAAAAAACAGAATATTACAATCACCGCTTCTTCCGGCCTGTCAAAAGCCGATATTGAAAAGATGAAAAAAGAGGCCGAAGCGCATGAGGCGGAAGACAAGACCAAAAAAGAAGAAGTGGAAACCAGAAACCAGGCCGACGGGCTCTCCTATACCGCTGAAAAGACCATAAAGGATGCCGGAGAAAAAGTAAAGAAAGAGGACAAAGAAAAGATTGACGCGGAAATTAAGAATGTCCGTGAGGCGCTTAAAGGAACTGACCTCGCCAAGATCAAACAAGCGACCGAAACCTTGCAACAGGCGCTCTACAAGATCTCCGAGGAGCTGTATAAACAACAACAGGCTCAAGGACCGGCACAAGGACAGCCCGGACAACCGGAACAGGAGAAAAAAGAGGGAAAGACCGTTGACGCGGAATACGAGATGAAGGATGATAAAGACAAGAAGTAATACCCCATATTTAAATATGGGGAAGATGTAATGCCAGCCAAAGACTATTATAGTATTCTTGGCGTATCAAAGAGCGCGTCACCGGACGAAATCAAAAAAGCATTTCGTTCCGCGGCGCGCAAGTACCATCCGGATGTAAATAAAGCTCCCGACGCGGCACAAAAATTCAAAGAATTGAACGAGGCCTACCAGGTCCTCTCTGATCCAAAAAAGAAACAACAATACGATACCTTTGGTTCTGCCGGTCCGGGAGCGGGGGGCTTTGGCGGAGGCGGAGGAGGCTTTGATTTTAGCGGTTTTGATTTTGGAGGCGGAGGAGCGCAGGGGTTTGAAGGTTTCTCCGATATCTTTGAAACTTTCTTTGGCGGAACTCCGGGAAGAGGCCGGCGTTCATCCGGACAAGAACGGGGATCGGACCTGCGCTACGATCTGACAATTACACTAAAAGACGCGGCGACCGGGATAGAAGTCGAATTGGACATTTCGCATATGACCGCCTGTCAAACTTGCAAAGGTTCCGGAGCAAAACCGGGGAGCAAAGCGCAAAAATGTTCCACTTGCGGAGGCGCCGGACAAGTCCGGCAAGCCCAGCGGACTATTTTGGGAAGCTTCACATCAATTGTCACCTGTCCGCAATGTCACGGACAGGGAGAAACCATCTCATCCCCCTGCCCCGCTTGCCATGGACAGGGGCGCAGTAAAACCTCGCATCGGGTAAAGGTAAAAGTACCGCCCGGAATTGACTCGGGACATCAGTTGAGAGTCGCCGGAGCCGGAAATGCCGGAGCAAAAAATGGAGCTCCCGGCGATCTATATGTTTTTATCACCGTCAAAGAAGACCCAAAATTCGAACGGGAAGGGGCCGATCTTTTATACAAAGTAAAAATTCCCTATGTGAAGGCGGTTTTGGGGGGAGAGATCGAAGCGCCGACTCTAATTGACGGCCAGGCGGCGGTCAGGATCCCTCCCGGCACCGAGAACGGAACCACTTTCCGCCTAAAGGGAAAAGGGATGCCCAATCTGCAACAGTACGGGCGGGGAGACCTCTACGTCCGGGTTGAGGTTGACATACCGCGGCATCTGGACGGCAAACAAGAAGAGCTCTTGCGGCAATTTGGGAAGCTGCGCGGGGAAGTTTGACAAAATAAATAATCGAGTGATATAATAATTTCACTATGGCATTAACTAAAAAAGACAGAGAAAATCTTCTAAGCGACTTTAAAGCCGTTTTCGCAACCAAAGATGACCTTCAAGAAGTCAAAGCAGAACTAAAAGAAGTCAAAGCAGAATTAAAAGAATTTAAAAATGATACCCTTAACGGCCAGGATAAAATTCTCAAACAATTGAGTGACTTACGCACCGACAAGCTGATGCTTATCTCCCGCAATCGCGAGCACGAAGAGAGAATCGTTCGGCTGGAGCAAAAGGTGCTGGTTTAAGTTCCGATTCGCATGCTTTTATATGCAACGCTTTTTTATCGCGCCATCACAAATTAACAATAATATCGCGGAAATAACCGGCTCCGACGCCAGGCAAATCCAAAAAGTCCTGCGCAGTAAGATTGGCGATAAACTGATTGTTTGCGATGGAACGGAAAAAGCCTACGATGCCGAAATTTCCGCCATCAATAAAGGCACCGTATCTTTAAAGATTCTGCGGGAATTGAATGAGGAAACCGAATCGACCGCAAAAATTACTCTTGCCCAATGCCTGCCGAAGGGATCGAAGATGGATTTTATCATCCAAAAATCGGTTGAGCTGGGAGTGTTTGATATAATTCCCATCATATCTGAGAGATCGATTCCCAAGATCAGCGATAAATCCGAGAAGAAACAGGAGCGCTGGCAGAAAATTGCGAAAGAAGCCGCCGAACAATCGGGACGTTTGATTATTCCTCAAGTTCATCCGATCCAATCGTTTGATGATCTTTTGAAATCATCGAATAAATATGATTTAAAAATGATCCCGTGGGAATTGGAAAAAGAAAACCGCCTTCGGGCGAAATTGCAAATGGTAGGGACAGGTCGCGACCTGTCCCTACTGATTATCGTTGGCCCCGAAGGCGGTTTTTCGCAAAATGAAATCAAATCCGCCAAATCCGCCGGATTTATCCCGATAACATTGGGCAAAAGAATCCTCCGTACCGAAACTGCACCAATCGCGATATTATCAAATATCTTCTATGAACTTGATTCATGAAAAAAATAGCTTTTTACACCCTCGGCTGCCGCGCAAACCAATATGAAACCGATGTGTTAAAACGGCAATTCCCCGATTGTGAAATCGTCGAACCCTTCAAAGAAAAAGCCGACGTCATTGTAATTAATTCCTGCGTCGTCACCCATGACGCCGAACGCAAATCCCGCCAGGCGATCCGCCGCGCCTTAAGAGAGGCAAAAGAGGTCTATTTAACCGGTTGTTATTCCAAATTAAACAAAGTAACAATTGACGGAGTTAAGATATTGGAAAAGAAAGAATGGAAAAACGCAAAAACAAGCAGGGTGCGCGCCAACTTGATGATCGAGAACGGCTGCGAAAACTTTTGCGCCTATTGCATCGTCCCATACGTCCGCGGAAAAATCAGAAGCCGCAATCCAAAGGATGTTCTTTGCGAAGCGCAGGAGATGGTAAAAAACGGGGCTCGGGAGATTGTTTTGACCGGAATAAACCTGGGAGCATACCAACATTCTTTAATGGGTCTTATAAAAGAACTGGCAAAGATAAAAGAACTTCTGCGCATCCGCTTAAGTTCTATCGAACCAATGTATGTGACAGATGAATTGATTGAAACCGTCGCCAAAACCCCCAAAGCCTGCCGCTTTTTCCATATTCCGCTCCAATGCGGGGACGATCAACTCCTAAAATCGATGGGAAGAATCTATACCGCAAAAGAATACATAAATATAATCCATAAAATAAGAAAAGCAATCTCGGAATGCGGCATCTCTACGGATATAATAGTTGGACTCCCGGGAGAAGACGAAAAGGCCTTCAACAACACCGTAAAGCTCGTTAACGAGCTTAAGTTCTCAAACATGCATCTTTTCCCCTATTCCAAGAGAAATGGAACCAGGGCAGCTACTATGCCCAATCAGGTATATCCCAAGATTATTAAAAGAAGAATGCTAAAACTTCAAAAATTAAAAGAAAAATATTCAAATCAGTTTAGAAATAAATATATTGGGAAAGAAGTAGAGATTTTAGTTGAACAACCAGGAGAAGGATTGACAGATAACTTTATTAGAGTAAGATTTAAAGACATAAAAAATCGTACGGGAAAAATTAAAAAAATACCTTTATACTCGAATTCTATCTCAAATCAATAATCCCGAACGAATTCTAATGGGATGGTCTCAAATAAAAGTCTCAAATCCTCGAATTTAATCTCGAAGCTTGAAAGGGTTCGGGAAATGATTTTGGGGATTCGAGCTCTTAATTCGGGACCCATCCTATTCGCATTGATTCGAGAAGTTGATTCGTGATTTACAAAAGAATCGGGAGCCTAATCCCCTTAAAGTATCCTTGTTCCCTTTAAGAAAATAAAGGCTCCCGAGTTCTTATAACGTAATTGCTTGGCCTACAGATATGGTCAACCCTTTTGCCGAACGAGGAGTTTTTGAATCTCCTGTTCTCAAGATTGAGTATCCAAGTTCCAGGCAGGTGTCACTGCCCAGACCGATGTTGCCGGCAATCCCGAAAGCGACCTGACCGCCGATGGAACCGGAAGTCTGCCCTGAGCGATAAACCAGATAGTTGATACCGCCTGACAGGTAGGACTTGATTCCACCCAGAAGGTCCGCGGGAAGATTGATGACGCCGTCAAGATAAATTGGAATACCTTTGAACGACACATCATTGGTATCATTCCCCGAAAACACTCCCAAGCCGAGCTTATACTTCACGGAATCCGCCGATAAACCGACGATCGATCCCAATCCCAACGGATCGGGTAACACGATATTACCGCGGCCAAAAAGGATGGATTTATTCATCAAATAGCCAACGTTAATATCCGTATTCAATCCCCATCCAAACAACCCGGACGAAGGAGCAGGAGCTACCCTTGCCGGTGGTGGCGGAGGAGGAACAGCAACCGGTGGCGGAGCGATCGGTCTTATTGCTTTCGGCGCAACTTTTTTCGCCGGAACTTTCTTTACAACCTTTTTCTTAACGACTTTGGTTGTCTTTTTAACCGTCGCCGCGTCAGCCATCGGAGCCGCGATCGTCAATACAAATGCGAATACTGCGATTAATGCGATTAATTTCTTCATTATTATTTCACCTCCTGTTTTGCCTAATTGGCGTATGTTAGCTTACATATATATTAATTGGGTGTCAAGAGGGAATTTTGCGCTAGCGCCTCAAATTCGGCAAGGGAAAGGGTTTCCGGACGTCTTTTGGGATCAACTCCCGCCTTGTCCCAATCAATTCCGTATTCTTCAAGCGAATTGGAGAGAATTTTTCTCCGTTCTGAAAAAGCTCTTCTCACCATTTGCTGGTTAATACGATATAGGGGCCGGTCATAAAACTTCAGGACAATCACAGCCGAGGAGACCTCCGGCCAGGGATAAAAAGAACGCTTTGAGATTAATGAGTTTATTTCGGCGGCGGCATTGTTCTGGATAAAGACCGCGAAAGAACCGTAGCTTTTTGTTCCCGGTTTGGCGGTAATCCGCTCCGCCACCTCTTTTTGGACCGTTAAAACCGCCAGCGACACTCTCCCCCTCCACCCTTCTATCAGCTTTTCGACGATCGGAGCGGTTATGTAATACGGCAGGTTTCCCGCCACTTTGAATTTTAAAAGATCGGAGGGCGGATCCCATTCCAAAATGCTCGCCCGGATAATTTCAACATTCTTCCATGCAGCCAAAACTTTTTTTGAGATTAAAACCATGTCCGGATCGGTATCGATCGCGATAATCTTTTTCGCGCGCTTGGCGAGCTCTCCCGTCAAAACTCCCAGCCCCGAACCGATTTCAATTACAATATCGTCGGAATTTAATTCGGCCGCGGCAACAATTCTCTCCAGAACTTGCGGATCAACCAGAAAATTCTGCCCCAGCCGCTTCTTTGGAAAAAGGTTGTAGGAGGCAAGCAGTTCCCTGGTTATTTTATACAAAGACATTCCGCAACCTTTATGGCCCGTATTAAAGAAGAGGGATCGGCCATGTTTTTACCGGCAATGTCAAAGCCGGTCCCGTGGTCGACCGAAGTCCTGATAATCGGAAGCCCGATCGTAACGTTTACCGCCTTGTTGAAAGCCAAAAGTTTTATGGGGATCAACCCCTGGTCGTGGTACATGGCGACGACAAGATCGTACTTGCCGTTTTTAGCCGCGTTAAAAAGCGTGTCTGCCGGAAACGGCCCTTCAACGCTTATTCCCAATTTTCGCGCCGCGGCAATCGCCGGAATAATTTTTCGCTTCTCTTCGTCTCCCAAAAGCCCTTTCTCCCCCGCGTGCGGATTAAGCCCCGCCACCGCGATCCGCGCGGATTTGCGGGCCCGGTGCGCCAGTTTGATCACGTTTAATATTCTTTCTTTGGTTATTTTTTTTGAAACCTGATTGAGAGGAATGTGGGTGGTGGCCAGAACAACCCAAAACGGGTCGGCGACAAACATCATCGCGTAATTTTTGGTCCTGGTCCTCTTCGCGAAAAATTCGGTGTGGCCGGCAAAACGATAGCCGGCTTTGTTTATTGCCGCTTTACTGATCGGAGCGGTAGCAATCGCCGAAATTTCTTTCTTCAGCGCCAGCTCTACCGCTTTTTCTAAATATTCCATTGAGGCGCGCCCGGGAGACCAGCGGGGATTAGAAATATCCATCACATTGATTACGCCGCGGACAAATTTCGCTTCGGAAACTTTTTTGATCTTATTGACGCGGGGTCCAAGCAGGGCGGCGGAACCGATAACAAAAGCGTGAAGCTTTGAATTTTGTAACGCCTTAACACAAATCTCGGGACCAATCCCGGTCGGGTCCCCCATTGTAACCGCTACGACCATCTGATTCCCGCTTTTTCCATTCGGGATAAAGCGGCAGAAATCCTCTCTTTGGAATCAACCAATGCAAAGCGGACATAGCCCTCTCCCAAATCGCCAAAAGCCGGGCCGGGGGCAACTACAATCCCGGTCTTTTCAAGCAGACGCATAGAGAAAGAGGTGGAATCAAATCCGGAGGGAACCGGAACCCAGACATACATGCTGGCGGACGGTTTTTGCGTTTTGCAGCCAAGTTTATTCAAACCGTCAACCATAATATCTCTTCTTTCCTGATAGATTCGGCGCGTCCTCTCCAAATAATCGCCGGAGAGGTTCATGGCACAGACCGCCGCTTTTTGCACCGCGGAAAAAAGGCCGTAATCAAGATTAGTTTTTATTTTCTTAAGCGTGGCGATCAATTTAAGATTCCCAACCACAAAACCGACCCTCCAGCCGGCCATCCCGAAAGTCTTGGACAAAGTATGAAATTCGATGCAGACCTCTTCCGCTCCGGGAATTGATAGACAAGAGATCGGTTTTTTTCCTTCAAAATAAATTTCGGCATAGGCAAAATCGTGCACTAAAATGATTTTATGTTTTTTGGCAAAGGCGACCGCTTTTTCAAAAAAAGCGCGGTCGGCCGTAGCCGCGGTCGGATTGGTCGGATAACTTAAAAATAAAATTTTGGCCTTGCGCGCGACTTCCGGATCGATCTCATCAAGGTTCGGAAGAAAACCGGTTCCGGATGAAGTCGGAAGGACATAGGGTTCTCCTCCCGCCAGAATCGTCCCTCTAAAATGGGCCGGATAAGCGGGCATGGGGACTAAAGTCATATCTCCCGGATTGACAAAAGCAAGGGCAAAGTGGACCAGCCCCTCTTTTGATCCGATCAGGGGAATAATTCCGCTTTCAAAATCAACTTTGATCCCGTATTGTTTTTTACACCAAGAGACAACCGCGGCCCTGAATTCGTCGCAGCCGTCAAAAGTGGGATAGCGGCTGTTGGAGGGCTCCCTTATCGCTGAAATAAGCGCTTCAATCACTTCGGGGGGGGGAGGAACATCGGGATTCCCCATCCCCAGGTCGATCAGATCGGCCCCTTTTTTATATTCGATCGCCTTCAGGCGATCGAGTTCGGCAAAAACATACGGGGGCAAATTTTTTAATCGCTGAGCTTCTTCCATGTCTCCTCCGCGTGAAAACTGGACCGGACAAAAGGACCGGCTTCTACCTTTTTTATCCCTAGACTTTCGCCGTAAACTTTATATTCCATAAATTTTTCCGGCGCTACAAACCTTTTCGGCTTTGGATGCAGGCGGGAAGGCGGAAGGTATTGTCCGATCGTCACCATGTCCAAACCTGTCTTATTTAACCTCAAAATAAGGTTAAATACATCCTCATCCTCTTCTCCCAATCCTACCATGAAACCGGACTTGGCGCAAATTCCGCTCTTTTTGACCCTCAAAAGCAATTCAAGCGAGCGTTCAAAGACCGCCTGCGGCCTAATTGACCGATAAAGAGAGGGAATCGTTTCCACGTTGTGGTTTATAACGAGGGGAGAAGCGTCAATGACTTTTTGTAACGCGGCTTCGTCTCCCTGAAAATCCGGGATCAAAACTTCAACTTTTTTTCCGGAAAGCGCCGTAATCACCCGGGCAAATTGTTCGGCACCAAAATCGGGGAGATCGTCGCGCGTGACCGAAGTTACAACCACATAATCAAGACCCAGTTTTAAAACGGCCTCACGGATCTTTTCCGGCTCGTCCGGATCAACCGGCTGCGGCGCTCCCTTCCCCACCCCGCAAAAAGCGCACGACCTGGTGCAGACCTTTCCAAGGATCATAAAAGTGAGGGTGTTTTTGGAGAAACATTCTCCGATGTTGGGGCATTTGGCCGATTCGCAGACGGTGTGGATTGCAGGATCCCCAAGAAGAGCGCGGATTTTATTTATGCTTTGGGACTTGGGCGCTTTCTTTATCAGATAATCGGGAAGAGCCATTAAAGCCGGCGCTGCATCTGTTCGGCGTTAAACGCGCGGTTCAAGGCCTCGTCCTTCTCGATCAGCCCATTCTTAAACAAATCCAGCAGGACCGAATCCATGCTCTGCATCCCGTGCTCTTTTCCGATTTCGATCATCGAATAGAGCTCCTGGGTGGTCGATTTGCGGATAATGTTCCTGACCGCCGCGTTCGCGACCATAATTTCAATCGCCGGAACAACCCCCTTCCCGCTTTTGGCCGGAATCAGCTGCTGCGCCACCACCGCCCGCAGGGCCAGAGACAATTGCAAACGGATCTGCGCCTGCTGGTGGGGCGGAAAAACATCGATGATGCGATCGATCGATTGCGGTGCGTCCGGAGTATGGAGCGTTGAGATGACCAAATGGCCGGTCTCGGCCGCGGTCAAAGCAATTTGGACCGTTTCCAGGTCGCGCATTTCCCCAACCAGGATCACGTCCGGATCCTGTCTCAAAACCCGTTTCAAGGCGGAGGAAAAAGAAAAAGTATCAATGCCGACTTCCCGCTGTTCAATTATCGCTTTTTTGTGGCGATGGATATACTCGATCGGATCTTCAATCGTGATGATGTGGCAGGCGCGGGAAGTATTGATCTTATCGATCATGCAGGCCTGGGTGGTTGATTTTCCGGAACCGGTCGGACCGGTAACCAGGATCAGCCCTTTTCTCTCTTCACAAAACTTGTCGATCACCGGAGGGAGATGCAATTGGTCGCGCGCGGGGACATGTTTCGGGATCCTTCTGATCGCACAGCCGACGTTGCCGCGCTCATAATGCAAGTTGACCCTGAAGCGGGAATTTTCCACCTCATACGCGAAGTCCAGTTCTTTTTCTTCTTCAAAGGCCTTGCGCTGTTTTTCGTTGACCATCGAAAAAGAAAGATTGGCTACTTCCGCGGCACTCAAAAGCTGGTTTCCGAAAGGGGCCATTTCCTGCGAAACCCGGTAAACCGGAGGACTGTCGATTATCAAATGAAGATCCGAAGCCTCCATCTTTTCCATCTGTTTCAAAAGTGAAATTATTTCCATAGACACACCTCTTTGAATACTATATAATTTCACACAATGCTTGTCAATCTGCTGGTTTTTGCGCTGGGCGCGATGCTCGGGAGTTTCCTGAACGTCTGCATCTACCGCCTACCCCGGGAAGAATCGGTTATCTTCCCCGCCTCGCACTGCCCAAAATGCGGTAGAAATATTCTCCCGCTTGATAATATCCCGGTCTTAAGCTGGCTGATCCTCGGCGGAAAATGCCGCTTTTGCAAAGAGAAAATCTCGGCCCGTTATCCCCTGGTTGAATTGATAACCGCCGTTTCAATTTTCCTGCTTTACCAAAAATTCGGATTGACCTCCGATTTGTTTTTCTTTTCGGTTTTTGCCTCCGTCTTAATTGTCGGCTTTTTTACGGACTTGGCCGAACAAATTATCCCCGACGAAATAGTGATCGTCGGCTTGATTGCGGGATTTTCGCGCGCCCTTTTGAACGGCTCTTTTTTTGATTCCCTTTTTGGAGCGGCTTCCGGCTTTGCTGTTTTTTTTATAATTGAAAAGCTCGCGAAAATTATTTTTAAAAAAGAGGGGCTCGGTTTTGGGGACGTAAAACTGGCGGCGATGCTGGGAGCTTTTTTAGGCGCGGCCGGATTCTGGCACACCTTTGTTGCCGCCTATGTGCTTGGGGCGATTGTTTCGGTCTTTTTGCTGGTTTTAAAAATAAAAAAAATGGGGGATTATATACCCTTCGGCCCTTTTTTGATTATTGGCGCCCTTTTGGTCCTTGCGATTGGATGGTAAAAAAGATATAATTATGAAGTTCAATATTTGGATGGTTGTTGTTGTATTTGTTTTAACGGGACTGGCTTACGGAATAAAGTCCGATCTTGATTCTTTAGGCAGGCTTAAAGAAAAAACCGCTCGGCTTAAAGTTAATTTTGAAGTTGAGGTTAAAAAACAGGCGGAACTAAAGGATTTGTTGGTTAGGCTCGATAATAAAGATTTTATCGAAGCCCTGTCCCGGGAGAAACTGAATCTGGTCAAAAAGGGGGAGACAGCTTACAAAATATGCCGCTAGATATCGGCTCCGAAGTGGAAGGAAAAGTTACCGGGATCGCCAATTTTGGAGCTTTCATTGAACTCCCCGAAAAACATGTCGGTTTGGTCCACATCTCCCAGGTCTCCGATAACTACGTCACCAACATCAACGAACATTTGAAAGTCGGCGATCTGGTCAAGGTCAAGATTATGGGGATGGCAAAGGGCGACAAGTACGACCTTTCAATAAAACAAGTAGGGAAAGAGGGCCAGTCCCAGCCGATCCCAATGATGCGTCCGAGGAGAAACGACCGGGCGGAACGTCCCGCTTTCGGTACTTTTGAAGACAAGATCAACCAATTCTTGAAACAGAGCGACGAACGGCTGCTCGACCTTAAGAAAAATATTGAGGGGAAGCAGGGGATCCGGAAACGCAAGAAAAAGATCAAAGAATAAAACTCTGCCTGGGTGGTGGAATTGGCAGACACAAGGGACTTAAAATCCCTCGGGACTAATTATCCCGTGCCGGTTCGACTCCGGCCCCAGGCATTCCCCTTAATTCTTATCCTTATCCTTTCAGTCCCTTCTCTCTCAATTTACAACTATCACACACCCCGCACGGTTTGGCGCTACCTTCGTAGCACGACCAGGTCTTATCGATAGGAACGCCGAGTTTTTTAGCCAGCTGAACGATTTGCGCTTTGGTTTTTTTGATGAGCGGCGCGGAAACTTTAATTCCGCAATCCCTCGCCCCTGCTTTGATTAAATTTTGAAATGCCCTTACAAATTCCGGCCGGCAATCGGGATAGCCGGAATAATCGATCGCGTTGGCACCGTAAAAAATCGCTTCCGCTCCGATCGCTTCGGCATAAGATAAAGCGAAACTTAGGAATATTGTGTTTCTGGCTGGAACATAGGTCGGCGGAATCCCTTTTGCTTTTTTCTTGTGTCTTGGATCAAGCAGAGAACTGCCTTTCCAGGGTAGCTTTATCTGTACGACGCGGTACGCAACCGATACGCGCTTCGCCGCCGCCACCGCATAACGAATTTCTTTCCGGTGTTTCTGTCCGTAGTCAAAAATCAGAGCGTGGCATTGATATCCTTTACCAATCGCGTAGTAGAGGGTTGTCGTCGAATCCAGCCCGCCGGAGAGAAGAAGGATAGCTTTCATGTCGTCCCATCATAATTTGCCAACCAAAACACTTTGAACTTTCTTGTCGGATTGCTTTTTTCCTCTATTATTGAAAACAAAACAACATTAGACAAGCCGGCAGGCAGATTAAAATTATTCTTACCCTGGTTTTTTACTTTAAATGTCTCCCAGTTGTTGCCAAAATAAATACGCGGTTCAACCGCAAATCGAAAATTATCGTTTAAATTTATCTCAAAAAAATCTGATTCTTTATAAGAAATCGACCCCACCAAAAACTCCGACAAGTGCAAAGAATCATCCGCGTATCCGTTTTCAAGCACACATCTATAACTGCTTGGATTAATATGAGTAACCACATATACTTCTTCCGGGGGATAATTTTTTTCATGAACTCTTAAATTTACTATTCCATCAATTTTATTTTTTATTACCTTCTCTATTCCCGTGGTTATAGAATCATCTAAACAAGGATCAACGCAAAGCTTATGATATTTCCACTTGATTTTCAAAAGATCGTTGATGCCGACAGAAGAGATTGGAGCCGTAAGGAACAAGAACAATGAAGCAAGGATCATAAATGCTATTGTTGTTTTTCTCTTCATCCCCCCCCTACCTTACTATCACTTCTCCAACATTATAAGCATCTTTTCTGCTTTTTATTAGAAAAGCATATATTTCCGTCCATTTTGCTTTGTCTGTTACCGTTATACAACCAGCAGATCTGGATCCAACATGCAAAAATCGAGCTCCCTTATGGCTTATCCGAAACCATGTTTTTGCATACCTGGAATATTCCAAATAATATCTGCCAAGATCATGAGGCTCGGAAGGGATTTCTAGATCGTATTTACCAAAAGGGATAGGATCATTTTTGTCCACAACCGCATTATACGTTCCCAACCCCAAGACAGTAAGTTTTCCAGCATTTTGATCTAAAAACAGCTTCGCCGAACCACGATGCGCACCTTTGCGGGACAAATAAGATTTACCCTCTTCGTTCAAGCAGACATTTGCGTTCTTCCTTTTGAAAGCCCCTTCTAAAACAACAAAATATTCACGATTATCTTCTACCCTTAACAACTCAACCTTTAATAATTGCGGCAAAGCAATTACCTCTTTGTTTTCTAGTTTCACCTTCAACCATCCTTTTGATTTTACATCCGAAACATAGCGAATGGTCGATTCGTAAGATATTTCCAAGTCAAAAGTGATTATCGCGATTTTGCCTTTTTCTCTGCCAACACCCTTAATCGATACCTTTATTTCTTTTTGAACGGTTCCTTCTTTTATTTTTATGCTGGTTTTCCCTGCCCCAAAATCAACATGGCGCTCCCTAATCTCTCTCACTTCAGCAATAATTGGAAGGGTCAGGGCTTTCTTTTTTAAGGTTCTTTGGAAAATTATCTTATCAAAAGACTTGCTGCTCCCTCGAGGAAGAGCAATGTTAATTTCGGCAGTTTGTTTTTCTATTTGCAAAACAATTTTTAACTCCCTGCCAAGATTATCTCCTGTATATTTAACTCCCTTCAGTTTTAACAACAAATAATATGACATATATTTAGCCCCCTATTGAATTATTCGGGATCAGCAATTAATTTAAAGATTTTCTTGGCTATTTGAAGGCTTTTTTCGGCTTCTTCTTTGCTAATCTTGTCACCCGTTGGATACCTTAATTGAGGATATAAATCCTGTAAAAATGAAAGCTCTTCCAGCGGGTCGTTAAGATTTTTATTTTTTTCAACAAGCTTAAAAAGTTCTTTTAAGTCATGAATAAAGGGAAATTCTCGGTTGTTTTTTAATAAAAACCACTTAAATATTTTTTCAATGGCCTGATGAGAGTGATAAACGGAAATATGGTAATTGTCGGATTTTTTTAACAGTAGCTCGGCTGATTCCAAATCATCTTTGGCGTAACCAAGCCATTCTTCTTGAATTAAGGATTTCTCACTTTTCATATACTTTTACGCCTTTATGAGAAATTTCATATTGAACTGTTCCCCAAATATCCTTCCTCCTGTGAAACAGACCCTTGTTCAATAAAAGCATATCGATGGGCATCCCGATATCAAACAATTCTTTTCTGACCATAAACAACTCTTTGTGTTTGTCCTTAACATTGTCTTTAATGATGCAAACATCCAAATCACTGTTTTCTTTTGTTTTTCCCGAGACATAACTGCCGAACAGGTAAATCTGGTCCGGTTGAACTATTTTTTTTATTGTTTCTACCACTTGATTTACTTTTTCTTCTGTAACCATTTATTGCTCTACCCCTTGCTTTTAGTATAACACCGCTAAAAACAAAATTCTATGAAATTTTTGGTTTCGCATCACGAAATAATATCATGATCACGACAACAACTCTTTATACCGTAAGGCACGGTTTATCAGAAAACAATATCGAGCAGGGCAGAAAGATTCTCTTGCCCGGACTAATCCAAACCGTCAGTAAGGCATTAGGCTCCAATGCTGCGGTTTTACTGACCGAACTACTTGACCAAGTTATTAGAGAAAAATCCTCCAAGTATCCCCTGGCAGACAGAAATGTAGCATTAGGGAAAGAACGCTTTGCTCAAGCATATTTAACCGGAGAAAAACTTTCAAACCTTGATATTAATCCGGAAATTATACTTGCTTCAACCTACTTGAGAGCAAAGCAAACAGCAGGAGAAATTCAAAACGGGTATCAGACTGCAACCAAAAGAAGGGTACCCATCACATATCATGAGTTTTTGACAGAAAGATATGTCGGTGACCACTTTGGCTATCCATTTGATTATTATAAATATCTTTTCCCTGAAAGCTACCTCCAATACTTAAAAGAAGGGGAACTTATTTATCGTCCCCCAAACGGAGAAAGCAAACAAGACGTTTGGGATAGAATAAAAGGAAATCTTGAACGAACTCTAATGCCTTTTTCGGGAAAAGTAATTTTGATAGTAGGACATGAATGCGTTAATTTGTGCATACATTCAGTATTAACCGGAACAGATTTTGGCAAACTACTGGCAGCAGATGTTAAAATACCAAATCTTGGAATATACGGTTACACAAATAATGAAAATACCGGCTGGGAAGAGATTCTGGGGTTTAATGGGAAGATGATCTTATAATCTGCTCTCGCTCCGCCCCCACCGAGACCATCGAAATTTTGCACTCCGCCAGCTCGGACAGCTTATCCAGATATTTTTTACAGTTTTTGGGAAGATCCTTATATGATTTTGCTTTTGAAATATCTTCCTTCCATCCGGGCAGTTCTTCGTAAGACGGCTTGCATTTTTCCAGATGATCCAGGTCGCAGGGAAAATCCATGACTTTTTTGCCTTCATACTCATACGCGGTGCAGACCAAAATCTTATCCAGTCCGGAGAGGACATCAATCTTTGTAACCGCCAGCTCGGTTAACCCATTGATCCTGGCCGAATGGCGCATCACTACCCCGTCAAACCAACCGCAACGGCGCGGCCGGCCGGTGGTGGCCCCGTATTCCCCGCCTTTTTCCCGCAGTTCTTCCCCCTCTTTCCCTTCAATCTCGGTCGGAAAAGGTCCCCCTCCCACTCTGGTCACATACGCTTTTACAACGCCAATTATACGGCTGACGGAATTCGGAGGAACCCCCGCCCCGGAACAAGCCCCGCCGGAGATCGGGTTGGAAGAGGTAACATAAGGATAGGTTCCGTGATCAACATCGAGCATTGTCCCCTGCGCCCCCTCCAAAAGAATCTTTTTCTTGTCTTTGATCGACTGGTTAATCAACGAAGTAGAGCTCTCTACCGCGTATTTTTTTATCTTCGAAGCATATCCGAGATATTCTTCCATAATCTTTTCCAAATCATAAGAGACACTGCCGCCGTAAAATTTATTGATCTGGAAGGACTTCTCTTCTATGTTCCAAATCAATTTTTCTCTCAGCTCTTTTTGATTATACAAATCACAAACACGGATTCCGCGGCGATTGAATTTGTCGACATAGCACGGTCCGATCCCGCGCGAGGTGGTTCCGATCCGACCGGCCTCTTTCTTCCCCTCCTGCGCCGAATCCAGATCGCAATGGTATTGAAAAATAAGATGTGCCTGTGAAGAAATTTTCAGGTTGTCGGTCGCGATCCCCTCTTTTTGGAGCGACTCAAGCTCTTTTAATAGAACCTTAAGGTCAATCACAACGCCATTGCCGATGACGCAGGTAACTTTGGGATAAAAAATGCCGGAAGGGATCAGATGAAGCTTAAATGTTTTGTCGCCGATAACCACCGTGTGACCGGCATTGTTCCCGCCCTGGTAGCGGACCACCATGTCCATATCGGACGACAAAAGATCGGTAATTTTCCCTTTGCCTTCATCTCCCCACTGGGTGCCGACTATAATTGTTGCGCTCACAACTTTTTAGTTTATCATTTTACCTCTTATCTTTCAATGTTATAATGTAACTTATGAGGAAAATTTTGATCTTTTTGGCCGTAGTAATCGCGCTGGGGTCAGCGGCGGCGGCCGATTGGGAGCTCTCTGCCCCCATAAATTCCTATTCGATAAAAACTTACGAAATCGATAACATCGCCGTTGATGAGATTTATTATACCTGCAGTACCTTCCAAAAAAAACCGGTTCAGATCTTTGGCTATTATTGCCGGCCAAAGAATAAGTCCAACCTTCCGGCCATCGCCATCATCCACGGCGGAGGAGGATACGCCAAACTGCCGACTACTCTTAATTTTGCCAAACACGGCTACGCGGTCCTGACGATTGATCTTCCCGGAAAGGGGACTTTGCGTTCGGACAAATCAAGATCGACCGGTCCCGACATGGATGTCCCTACCCTTTTAAGGGTTTCGCCCGACCCAAGCTACAATTATCTCTATCACGCGGTGCGGGCGGCTCGAGGAACCATCTCTTTTTTGGAAAGCCGTGCGGAAGTTGATAAAACCAAAATAGGGATGCTGGGGCTGTCGTGGGGAGGCGTGATTACTCTGATTGTAAACGGAGTCGACAAAAGACTGGCTTCGGCAATTCCGGTCTTTGGATCGGGATATCTGGACCAGGGTTCAACCTGGCAGGGGAGATTTGACCAGTGGATGTCGGACGCGGACAAAAAAACTTACAACCGGCGCTTTGACGCAAAAAACTATCTGAAAAGCCAGCACGCTCCGGTTCTTTATATGACCGGTTCAAACGACCATTGCTTCTATATCCCGAATTTTATAAAAAGCTATCGGAATATGCCTCCGGGACAGGCGACTTTAACGATCTACCCGAACGGAAAACATACCGTGAACGCCGCAATGCTGAACACCTTTCTGCATTGGTTCAATGTAACGCTTAAGAAGACCGAACCGCCGTTTTCAAAAATTACGATTGAAAAAATAAAAAATCAAAAAGGCTTTCTTATGCTCAAACTCTCCCATGACGGCACTCTCTACTATTCAAAATCGGGGGTAGACCGCTGGACGGTAAAAAAGTGGCTTCCGATCAATTCGTCCGGCGGCTGGGTTAAAATCCCCAAGGAATTGCTCTCTCCCGAAATTATCTTCTTTGCAGGAGTAAGGGACGGGCGGGGAGTCCTGGTCACTACCCCGATTTACGCCTTGATGCATTTTAAATTAAGCGACGGAAGAACAATCTACGCATTGACCCCGCCGGTTGAGGAGATCGAATACCACCGCATCTCACCCCAGACCTGGGAAGAAATTCTCGGGCAAAAATGCGATATCCCGGGAGATTCTTTTTTATTGGCAAATTTGACGCGGGTCGGGGCTAAAGTCGTAAATAAGAAAAGCTACTATTATATTAAACTGCCTTAATATGTATCTCTTTTAACTGTTTGGGGTCAACCACGTCCGGAGCGCCGGTTAGGGGACAGATCGCGGATTGGGTTTTGGGGAAGGCGATTACATCGCGGATAGAATCCATCCCGGCCAGCATCATGACTAAACGATCAAGGCCAAGGGCAATTCCGCCGTGCGGAGGAGCTCCGTACTCCAATGCCTCAAGTAAAAATCCAAAACGCCGTTTGGCCTCTTCTTCCGAAAAGCCCAACAGCTTAAATATTTTTCTTTGAATATCCATCCGATGGATACGGATCGATCCTCCCCCCAGCTCCACCCCGTTTAAGACAAAATCATAGGCCTGCGCCTTTATGGCGCGGGGATCCTTGGCAAAGCGCTCTTCAATATCATCCCAGCTCCCGTGCGGCGCAGTGAAGGGATGGTGACGGGAGACAAAGCGTTTTTCGGTTTCCGAATATTCAAACAATGGAAAATCGGTTACCCATAAGAAATGAAATTCGTCTTTCTTGATTAAATTTAACTTGTTGCCCAGCTCAAGCCGCACCGCGGCCAAAACCTGATTGGCAACCTCAAACTTGTCGGCCGCAAAGAAGAGGACATCGCCGGTTTCGGCCTTTAATGCTTTTAGGATTTCGTCCAGTTCCTCTTTTTTAAGAAATTTAGCGATCGGCGACTTTACGGAATCCGCTTCAACCACCAGCCACGCCAGCCCTTTGGCTCCGAATGATTTTGCCAGCACCTCCAGCTTGTCCAAATCGGTGCGGGAAAACGTTGAAGCCCCTTTGGCATTGATTGCTTTAACAATTCCGCCGCTTTCGACGACGGAACGGAAGACCTTGAATTCGACATTTTTAACTAAATCCGAGATGTCGACTAATTCCAGCCCAAAGCGGGTATCCGGCTTATCGCAGCCGTAGCGGAGCATCGCCTCTTCCCAGCTAAAACGCTTGATTGGCAAAGAAATTTTATCTACCGTCTGCTTCATCAACCCTTCGATCATATTGATGATGTCGTTTTCTTCCACAAAAGACATTTCGATATCAAGCTGGGTGAATTCGAGCTGGCGGTCGGCCCGCAAATCTTCGTCGCGGAAACAGCGGGCAACCTGGTAATATTTCTCCATCCCGGCAACCATCAATAATTGTTTGAATAATTGCGGCGATTGCGGCAGGGCGTAGAATTTCCCCGGGTTCAAACGGGCCGGGACCAAAAAGTCCCTCGCCCCTTCGGGGGTCGATTTGGTTAAGAAAGGCGTTTCAATCTCCAAAAAACCTTCCTTATCCAAATAATTGGACATCGCTTTGATGATTTTATGGCGAAAGATCAGATTTTCGCGCATCTTGTCTTTGCGCAAGTCGATATAACGATACTTTAAACGAAGCATTTCATCCGGCTCGGCCGTTGAATCGGCAATTTCAAAGGGCGGGGTCTTGGAAGTGTTTAAAATCTCCAGGTTTTCGGCGACAACTTCTATTTCACCGGTCGGAATTTTTTTGTTGACCGCTTCAGCAGCTCTTTCGGTAACTTTTCCGGAAATAAATACGACATATTCGGGGCGGAGGCTCTCCGCGATCTTATGCAATTCCTTGTTGTCGACATTAAAGACGACCTGGACCAGCCCCGACCGGTCGCGCAGGTCGATAAAGATCAGGCCGCCGTGGTCGCGGCGGCGGTGGATCCAGCCGGCCAAGACGACAGTCTGCCCGATATGAGATTTGTGAAGTTCTCCGTTGTTATGGGTGCGGCGCATAGGTTAATTATAGCAGATAAAGAAATTAAGCTCCATTAAGATGGTAAGCAAAACCCATTCTAACCCCTAAACTTGGAAGATCATAAATTTGGCCGTGAGGGCGGACAAATAAAGGTGCGGCCCCGTTACTTAAATGCATCCCTAAAACCGTATCCCAAAGTCGGCTCTCACCATCATTGTCTTTTAAGCTGTAATAATTATCCCAGAATAGTAAATACTGTTCTCCGTTTGATATCCCCTGCTGATCAATGTTATAAAAAACATCCCCCTTCCAAACTCCCAACAAACGACTGCCAGGACAGGGTTTTAGACTACACTTCCCAACTTTATTTAAAAGATAATCTCCCGCTCTAAACGGCCGGGTAAAAGCGATAACATCTCCGACTTTGTCGGTTTTTTTGGCTTCCTCCGCAACCGCCATGACCATAAGTTGCGATAAGCTCTTCCGTTGACCATGAAAATCCCCCCTATATCCCTGCCCGCTAACCGATTCTTCAACCACCACCCAGGGACAAACCCAAACATTCGCTTCAGACGGGCGGGTTGTTACAAAACTTTCGTCTCCGGTCAATTCCTGATGGGTAGAAGGAAATTCTCTTACAATATCGCAAAGAACAAGTTTTACAATATTGATCATCGCCACCGGATTGCCAAAATCATTACCAAGAAACCCCAGTAAAACGCTCATTGGATCATAACCTAATCTTGAATCAACGTCTTTTTCGGTGGTTTTCATTCGCGGATCTTCTCGTTTGATAGGACTGTTATATAAACCGGCAATGCTTTGATGTGAAATTGCGGAAAGATGACCGGCGGCAAAAACAGAAAAGGTGGTCGGAGAGACTCCCGCTTTTTTACTTGCAACATTAATAGATAAAAGAGGTTTAGCTCTCATTTGTTCTATTTTACTACAAACCCTTCCAATTGCCGGCAGGTCAATTGGGCCGCTTTACAATTGTCCACCAAAATATCGGCTTCTTGAAGTTGCCTTGCTACTCTTTTTGCCATTTCAGCCATGATCTCCTTTTTGGGCTTTTCATTGTTGTCGGATATTGAAAGCAGGTCCCCTTCCCTCTCCAAAAAACCCAAAAAATTATCGGCGCTTTCAACCGCCGCCCGCGCCGCTTTACAATGAGATTCCGCCATCTTGTTGCAATCACCCAAAACCTCTTTTTCCAAAATCTTGGGTCTCAGGTTCTCCCGGTCGTCCAAACGGCATTCTTCCGATTTTCCCTTCCCCTGGCATACCCTCACCTTGGTCATCCCCGTTGCCAGGTAGACATCGTAATAAACCCGTTTATTCCCTTCCCGTGTTTTTATTGAGACCGCCTTCGGAGCTTTAGGGGAATATCTTGCCGTATACCCCTGAAATTCACGGCTGTTTAGCGGAGCAAGCGATTGCAAAAAATAGTTGTCCGACATCTTAATTATATATCCGCCAATGAATCAAGAAATTTCAGATAATTTTGGCCAACGCGAGAAGTTCGGGGATCGTCCTGCAATTGGTAATTTGCCTTCTTAGTTCGTGGGTGTTCCTGAATTCCTTCAAATACCACATGGCGGTCTTTTTCATCTGTCCCAGCTTCCCGGTCGGCCGGGTCTTTTTATATTTTTCAAGGTAAGCAAGATGGCGGCGCATAACATTTTTCTTTTCTTCCGGATCCGGCGTTTCCCCGCTGAAAAACCACGGGTTCCCCAGCGCCCCCCTCGCCACCAAGACCCCGTCGCAGCCGGTTTCATTAAGCATCTTATGCATCAGCTCCCGATTTAGAATATCTCCCGAACCAAAGAGCGGAATTTTAACCGCCGCTTTGGCCTTTTTAATCGCTTCGTAATTGACTGTGCCGGAATACCCCTGTTTCATGGTGCGGCCATGGACAAACAAAGCGGAAGCCCCCGCCTTTTCGCAATTTTTAACGTTAGCGATAAATTCCTTTTCGTCGTAGCGGTCAAAACCGATCCGCAATTTGACGGTGATTGGAAGAGAAAGGTTTGATGAAAGCTTTTCGATGATTTTAAATAAATTAGTCGGGTTTTTGGCAAAGTAGGCACCGCATTTTTTCTTCAAGATCTTCTTGGCCGGGCAGGCGGCGTTGATATCCAAAAAAACCGGCTCAACCATGGTCAAGAGGAGCTTGGCCGCTTCCAGCATCTGATCTGGATTTGATCCTAAAAGCTGTGCGGCGATCGGCTTATCGTCGGGGTGGGTCTTTAAGATGTCACGTTTTGGGTCTTGTTGGTGAAGAAGGGCGTTGGCATCGACCATCTCGTAAAAGCAGAATTTTGCTCCGTGCTCCCGCGCGATCAGGCGGAAAGAGAGGTCGGAACAGCCCGAGAGGGGAGCTAAGAAAGTATTACCGAATTCTTGCCAAAACTTCTTCAAAGGTAATTTCTTCCTGCGAGTTTGCCTGCATATCACGCAGTACAACTATATTCTTTTTCAACTCATCATCGCCAAGGATCAAAACATATTTTGCCCCAATGGCATTGGCAATCTTTAATTGGGCTTTGAGCTTTTTATCCTGATAATCCATATCGGCCGAAATCCCCGCTTCACGAGCTTTTTGTAGATATTCGACTGCTTTTGATTTCGCTTCTTCCCCCAGCGGAGCGATATATAATTGTACATTAGCTTTTAGTTTTGCGTTTTGATCTTTGAGCTTCATAATCTCCACCAATCTCTCCATCCCAATCGCAAACCCAACCGCTGGAACGGAAGATCCGCCAAAATCTTCCACCAAATTATCGTACCGCCCTCCCCCACAGACCGCGTTCTGGGCGCCGAGCGAACTTGAAATCACCTCATAAGTCGTTTTGGTGTAATAATCCAAGCCGCGGACCAATCTTTTGTTTATTTTGTAATTAACAGATAGAGAATCCAGGATAGATTTTAATTTTTCAAAGTGATCTTTGCAATCGGCACAGAGATAATCACTATCACCTATTTTCTGAAGTATTTCATTAGTAATGTTCTGACATGTGGGTTTTTTGCAATCTAAAATTCTCAATGGATTTTTTTTGTACCTTATATGGCAATCTTCGCACATCTGCACAATAAACCCTTTAAGATAGGCTCTTAAGCGAGAATCAAACCTAGGACGACATTCTTTACAGCCAACCGAATTAAGGTCTACTTCTAAATCAGTTAGTCCTAAATCTTTAAAGATAGAAACCGCCAAAAGAATTGTTTCGGCATCCAATGCCGGATCGGCTGATCCAAAGGCCTCAATCCCAACTTGATGGAATTGGCGGTAACGTCCCGCTTGAGGGCGCTCATAACGGAACATCGGCCCAAAATAATACAATTTTGTAATTTTATCTTTGGAGATTAGATTGTGTTCAAGGCAGGCACGGACAATCGGGGCGGTCCCTTCCGGCCGCAAGACCACGTTGCGGTTCCCTTTGTCGGTAAAAGAATACATCTCCTTGGAGACGATATCGGTCGATTGGCCGACCGCGCGGGCAAAAAGCTCGGTCATCTCCATAATCGGAGTCCTTATTTCCTGATAGTTGAATTGTTGGAATTTTTTGGAGCAGGCCGCTTCTATTTTCTGCCAGAGCGGCGCCTCTTCCGGCAAAATATCCTTCATTCCGCGCAGGGATTGGTATTTCATGCTGAAATTATAGCATAGAAGTGAAATTATTAACTATTTCTTACGATAATAAAGCATATGACAATATGCGGGCTAATTCCAAAAACACAAAGGATAACCCTAAAACAATTCGATGCAGTACTAATGCATACCCAAAGATGCAGCCGCGACAATCAAGAGTTTTTTGGTAAATACAAACAAAAAACAACCGGGGAATTCATATTACACATAAGAAGGGGATGGCAAAATGCCGCGCCAAACAATAACCAAAGAAGGGTTTTTCATACACACCGGTTCTTCGACAGCAAGGCAACAGAAATGGATGTTTTTTCTTTTCTCACTGTAAAAACAAACCGGGAAATGCTTATAAGCTGCCCGGACTCCAGCCATGTATATACAAAAAAATACTTCGGCAGAAACCTGCCCGTCGCGAATTTTCTTGCCAGGATCAGGAAAATGTTCCTTGAAAAAGAAAAAGGCGTCTTATATGAAGAGGATGGAACCTATGATCCGCGTTTTGAGGATATGCCGGAAAACCACCGGCTCTACACCTACGAAGCAGACTCAATACATTTTGCGCTGCAAATATTTGCTCAAATTCTCCATGTTAGTCCGACCAATCTTGGAGAATTTTTAGAAAAATGCGGGGTAGAAACAAAAAAATACAACTCAAAAGGGCAGAACATCATAACCTGCCCTCCTAAACCCCAAACAGAGTTAATAAAGAGAGAATTCGGATTATTTTCAACTTCTTCCGAAACATGGTACGAAACCATGAGAACAAAATGGAGGCCTTATTGCGGAATTTATGGCGGCGGGATTAGTCCTCAGTTAGCGGCCCGCTTCGCTTCAAGCAACTCAGTCAGACAGCCTTTCTAAGGCTTCTCTAATAATCGTGCATTCCGCGCAGGGACTGGTATTTCATGCTGAAATTATAGCATAAAGGGCATCTTTAATATTCGAAACGGTATCTATTCTTATATTTGAACTCTTAACCTGCACGGCGTTCCCTTTGGGGATAATAATTTTCTTAAAGCCAAGCTTTTCGGCCTCCTGAACGCGGGCTTCAATTTGCGAAACCGCCCGGACTTCGGAAGTCAAGCCGACTTCGCCGACAAACAGAGTGTCGGGAGGGACAATTTTCTTTTTGTAAGACGAGGCGATCGCCACCGCCACCGCCAAATCGGCCGCCGGCTCATCAATTGAAACCCCGCCGGCGACATTGACATAAATATCTTCGGAACTTAATTTCATGTTTAAGCGGTTTTCCAAAATCGCCGCGACCATTGAAACACGATTGTAATCAAGTCCGACGGTGGTGCGGCGGGGAACCGCCATTTTGGTAAAAGATACTAATGCTTGAATTTCTAAAAGCAATGGGCGGCTCCCTTCTATAACGGCAGTAACAACCGAACCGGGCTGACCGACCGGCCGCTCCGATAAAAAGACTTCTGACGGATTCAAAACCGGAACCAGACCTTCTTTCTTCATTTCAAAGATCCCGACTTCATGGACCGAACCGAAACGGTTTTTTACCCCGCGCAAGATTCGAAACTGCCGGTGCCGCTCCCCTTCAAAATATAAAACCGTATCAACCATGTGCTCAAGAATCCTGGGACCGGCCAAATTCCCCTCTTTTGTAACATGGCCGACAACAAAAGTCGCGATATGTAAACTCTTCGCCAGCTGGACCAGATACGCCCCGCTCTCCCGAACCTGCGAAACCGATCCGGCGGCGGAAGTTAAATCTTCACGATAGATCGTTTGGATTGAATCAATAATTGTAATGGTCGGTTTTAAATCAACCATTGCTTCTTCAATCGCGGCAATATTGGTTTCAGGAAAAAACTTGATATTGGGCGAGAGCGCCTTTAATCTTTCGGCTCTCATCCTGACCTGTTTTGCCGATTCTTCGCCGGAGACATAGAGGACCGGAGCTTTAATTAAATTTGCCAGCTGGAGCATCAGTGTCGATTTTCCGATCCCCGGATCTCCGCCGACCAGAACGACCGATCCCGGAACAATCCCTCCTCCCAACACCCGATCCAACTCGTCCAATCCGGTCTTTATCCGATCCTCCGCATCAAATTTAATATCCTTAATGTTTATCGGCTTATTTTGAACATTTGAATTTAGAGTTTTAGATTTGTTTAGAGTTTCGGATTTCGTGCTTCGGATTTGCTCTTCAGAGAGCGTGTTCCATTCCCCGCAAGACCCGCATTGCCCCGCCCACTTAGGAAAATCTTGTCCGCAGGATCCGCAGACAAAAACAGTTTCACTCTTCACTTTCGGCAGCCCTGGCATCAAACATCAGCAGATCCCCGCTGACGCTCGCGTCTATTTCGGAACCGAAAGGAAGCTTTCCCAGCAAAACCTTTTCCGAAAGAGGGTCTTCCACAAAATCTTCCAGAGCGCGGCGAAGCGGACGGGCCCCGAACTTGGGATCGTAGGCTTTTTCAACCAGGAAATCCCGCGGTTTTTTCTTGAGCTTCAAGCTTAACCCTTTTTCTTCCAGCCGCTTGTTCAGGTCCGCGAGCATTATGTTGACAATCGCGGAGAGGTCTTCTTTTGAAAGTGCCTTAAAAACAATCGTCTCGTCAATGCGGTTTAAAAATTCCGGACGGAATTGTTTTTTTATTTCGTCCAGTACCGTCTTTTTCATCTTGTCGTAGGTTGAAGAAGCGCTTTCGGTGCCGACAAAGCCCATCGTCGATTCTTTCTGGATCAGCTCCGCTCCGGCGTTTGAAGTCATAATGATAACCGTGTTCCTGAAATCAACTTTCCGACCTTCGGAATCGGTTAGGTGTCCGTCTTCCATGATCTGCAAAAGAGTGTTTAAGACATCCCGATGCGCCTTTTCCACTTCGTCAAAAAGGACGACAGAATGCGGACGGCGACGGACCGGCTCGGTCAACTGCCCCCCCTCCCCATGGCCAACATAGCCGGGAGGAGAGCCCATCAGGCGCGAAACGGTGTGCTGTTCAAGATATTCGGACATGTCAACCCGAACAATCGCGTCCATGTCGCCAAACAAAAACTCGGCCAATCGTTTGGCCAATTCGGTCTTGCCGACGCCGGAGGGACCGAGGAATAAAAAAGAGCCGATCGGACGGCGCGGATCTTTCAGTCCGGCCCTTGAACGACGGATCGATTTTGCGATCGCCGCAATCGCCTCATCCTGTCCAACCAATCTTTTTTTAAGGGTCTCTTCCATCTTCAGCAGGCGTTCGGTCTCTTCGGAGGTGAGCTGGGTCACCGGGATTCCGGTTACTCCGGCCACCACCTCCGCGATCGTCTCCGCGTTCACCTCTTTTTTTCCGGAATTTTTCAGCATCACGCGGGAAGAGGCCTCGTCCAGAAGGTCGATCGCCTTGTCCGGAAGACGCCGCTCGGAAATATAACGGTCGGAAAGCCGCGCCGCGGAGACCAGCGCGTCGTCGGTGATCTTCACTTTGTGAAAATCCTCATAGCGCCCCTTGAGCCCTTTGAGAATTTCCATCGTATCGGCCACGTTCGGCTCTTCTACCATAACTTGCTGAAAACGGCGCTCCAACGCCGGATCGGATTCGATCCGTTTGCGGTATTCGTCCATGGTGGTGGCGCCGATACATTGGAATTCTCCCCGCGCCAGGACCGGTTTTAGTATATTTGCGGCATCCATCGCCCCTTCTGCCGCGCCGGCGCCGATTAGCGTGTGCAGTTCGTCGATAAAAAGGACGACGTTCTGCGCTTTTTTAACTTCGTCCATTATTTTTTTGAGGCGCTCTTCAAATTCGCCGCGATAGCGGGTCCCGGCAATCAAAAGCCCGAGATCAAGGGTCACAACCCTCTTCCCGACAAGTGGTTGAGGAACATTTTGCGCAATAATTCTTTGGGCGATTCCTTCGACAATCGCCGTCTTGCCGACTCCGGCTTCGCCGATTAGGACCGGATTATTTTTTTTGCGGCGGGAGAGAATCTGGATCACCCTTTCGATCTCTCTTCCCCGTCCGATTACCGGGTCCATCTTTTTGGAAGCGGCCAGAAGGGTTAAATCGCGGCTGAAATTATCGAGGACCGGCGTCGCGCTCTTTTGCTGCGGCTTGGCCATCTTCATCGCCTGTTCCGCCATCACCGCGACAATGCGGCTTTTGAACAGATGGAAATCAATCCCAAACTGGGAGATAACCGCGCCGGTGATCCCGGTCCCTTCCCTCATCATCCCCAAAAACAGATGTTCGACTCCAATGTAGCTGTGCCCCAGCCCGCGCGCCTCCTCCCATGCCAGTTCGATCACCCGTTTAATCTGCTGGTTAAAAGGGAGCTCGTTGGATTGTCCCTGCCGGTGGCCAAAACTAATCTGTTGTTCGATGGTCTCTTTGATGTCGGGGATTGCCACTTTAAAAGATTCGAGGACGCCGATCACGCGCGGATCTTTTTCGCGGAGGATGCCAAGAAAGAGATGTTCGGCGCCGACAAAATTACAGCCGGACCTGATGGCCTCTTCCTGCGCCGCCATGATTACCCTGATCGCCGGTTCCGAAAAGCGTTCGAACATGGATTAAGTATAGCAGATTTCTAGAGCGGTATATAGACCGTGAAAGCAACCCCTTCTCCGGGATTGTTCTTTATGCGGATGGTCCCATGATGCTCCTCAATTACCCTCAAAGTGATCGGAAGCCCCATGCCGGTCCCGTAGGTCTTGCTGGTAAAGAAGGGATCAAAAAGATGGCGCAATTTTCCCTGCGGGATCCCGCCGCCGGTGTCGGAGATCTTAATCATTATATATGGCTTCTCCTCAATCTTCTCCCCCCAGGTCATTTCGTTGCTGGAAAACGAGCCCGGCTTCAGATTGAGCGCCATGATATATTCGGTATCGATAAAAATCGTCCCGCTCCCCCGCTCCGCCAGCGCCTCGATCGCGTTCTTGATCACATTGGTAAAGGCCTGCACCAGCTGGGGGGCATCCCCTTTAAAAAGAGGGACATCGGCAAACTTGGTCTTGAGCGTTATGTTGCGTTTTTTCATCTCCGGCTCAAAAAGAAGGACTACATCTTCAATCACCAAATTGATGTCGACATCCTTGATCTCCGCCTGCCAGGGACGTCCGAATTTTAACAGGCTTTCGGCGATATGGTTGATCCGTTCGATCTCTTTCGGGACGATCTGCGAAAATTTTACGCGAAACTCCGGGTCTTCCCATTTTTTCTCAAGCAGCTGGGTAAAGGTGCGCAAAGAAACAAGCGGGTTCCTGATCTCATGCGCCATCCCGGTCGCCATGTTCCCCAGCGCGATCAATTTTTCGGAGAGGATCAGGCGGCTTTGGGTATCCTTCAGGTCGGCCACCATCCGGTTGTAGGCGTTTGAAAGATCTCCCACTTCGTCAATCGAGCCGGTTGAAATATGGTAGGAGAGATCCCCGCTGGCGATCGCTTCGGTCCCGCGCGCCAGCTTGCGCAGCGGCTGTTCCAGCGTCACCGCAAAGATGAAGCCGACCAAAATCGTAAACAGCATCCCAAAAACCATATAAAGCAGGGAGTTTAGTTCCAAAACATCGGGATTTTTTACCGCCAGCGACCGGGTCGTTTCAAATGTAAAAAGATGGACCAGCCCGAAAATCAACAAAACAAAAAGGACAAAACCAAAAATCACCTTAAACAAGAGCCGGGTCCTCAAATAGTTGAGCGGATTTAAGGCCAGCTTCGATTTTGGGTCAACTCCCTCCCCCAGAGCCAGGCCGATACAGGCCATAAAAAAAATAAGTTTTGAAAAAAAGAAAACCGCCCCATCCCCTTCTATCTGGTAAATTTTCATGAAAACAAAAGAAACAATAAATAAAACGCAGGAAGCGGTGGTATAAAGGGCCAGGATCCTCTCCCCTTTTTCGTGGTGCTCCGTAAAAAACACGTTGATGAAGCTGGCCACCGCCCACAAACCCAGCAGTACGGTAAAAACAAGCCGCGGCAGGTCAAAAGGCAGAATGAAACCGCCAAAATAATAAAAAATAACTTCGGGCTCCACCGCCAGCCCCTTGAAAATCAAAATCAGGCGGGAGCCGGCAACCGCGGCAAATAAAGCCAGAAAAAAAACGGAAAAGAAGCCGACCACCCCGGCATCTCCTTTGACCCTTGAGCGGAAATTGATCAGCAAAAAAATAAAAAAACTTCCGGCAACAAGCGCAAGGGATATCCCCTTCTCAACAAAGATCAGTTCAAAGAACGGCCGCTGGTATTTTACCAGCAGCTGGAAAAAAACCGAAAAAAGATTGTAGGAGAGCAGGGAAAAGAACAGAAAAAACAAAAGCAGCAGATTTGTTTTTTTGGTCCGAAAAAATTCAAACAAAAAAGAGATCGATACCCCGGTTAAGATGGCGAAGGTAAAAACCTCTATAAAAACTCCGATGGTCTCAAAAAGGGAAATTGCCGGGCTCATTTGAAATTTATTCTAACAGAGCGGTCTTATGGTTGCAAGCAACAATGTAATCGGATATAATTCCAAAATATGTTCCTCAAATCACTTGTCCTGCGCGGCTTTAAAACTTTTGCCGACAAGACCGTTTTTGAATTCGAACCGAACGGATTGACCGCTATCGTCGGCCCCAACGGCTGCGGCAAGAGCAACACCGTCGACGCCTTCCGCTTTATCCTGGGCGAAGGGTCGCTCTCGGAAATAAGGGTCAAAGAGCTCTCCGACATAATCTTTGCCGGGACCCAAACCAAAAAACCTCTCTCGATGGGAGAGGTGGCGATCACTTTTGACAATTCCGACCACGCGCTTCCGATCGACTTCTCCGAAGTTTCGATAAGAAGAAGGACTTTCCGCGACGGGGCCTCCGATTTTTTGATCAACAACAACTCCTGCCGTTTGAAGGATATCCGCGACCTCTTCCTTGACGCCGGCATCTCCGAAGATTCCCTTTCAATTATCGGACAGGGGAAGGTTGACTCGATCCTGTCGTCGCAGCCGGAAGAAAGAAGACAGGTCTTTGAAGAGGTGGCGGGGATAAAAAAATACAAACAGCGAAAGGAAGAAGCGGAGAAAAAACTGATCTTAGCCGAACAAAATCTCCTGCGGATCTGCGATTTAAAAAACGAGATCGGTGAAAACCTGTCGGTCTTGGAAGAACAGTCCAAAGCGGCGGAAGAATACCTGGCGCTTAAAGAAAGCTTCCGCTCGCTTGAAATCGGCATTTCAAAAAAACAGGTGGCGGTTCTGCTTGAAAAGAGCGGACTTTTAAAAGAAGAGATCGAAAGATTCGAAAAAAGCGAAGACGAACGGCTCAAGAAAGAAAAAATTGTCGGGGCCGAAAAACATTCCCTGAAAGAAAAGATCAAAACGCTCGATTTGGAGCTTGAAAACGCGCGGATCAAACTCGAAACTTTGCGGGAAAAGGCGGAAACGGAACGCTTTGCGGCAATGATGGAAAAAGAGAACCGCCTGCGCGATCTCAAAGAGGCGGAACGCTTCCTCGCCTTTGAGATCGGCCAGCTTAAAAACACCAACGGCACAATTGACGCCAAACTTCTTGAGCTCCGCAAAAAAACGGAGCGGGCCGGCGTTGAGGCAATGGACATTCTCCCCGAGCTCAAAGAATTTGTGGCTCTTTCCGAAAAGCTTTTTTCAATCTCGCGAAGTTTGATAAAGGGCCTGCACCAGAAAGAAATTGAAGACCATTCCAAAAGCAGCCGGCTCCTTGATATCCTAAACGCCGAGATCGTGGAATTTACGGAACAAAAGCAAAACAACGAAAACGCGCTAAGACAGAAAGAGGCGGAGATGAAGGCGGCCGCCGAAAAATTAAATGCCGAACAGCCCTCCCCTCCATTGGTGAACCTGGCCATACAGGAAGAACAGGCCAAACTGCAGGAAAAAATAGTGGAGCTAAAAAAAGAAAAAGAACAATGCGCCGACAATATCGAATTTTTGGAATCAAGAGGGGAAACCCCGGAAGAGGCGGCGGCGCGGGAATTCCATCTTAAAAACAAACTGCTGCTCGCCAAGACCGAAGGGGAGCTCTCGCAGGTTACCGAAAGAATCTTTGCCGAATATAACCTGACCGTTTCCGATCTGATGCAAATTGAGACCGAGATTCCGAATGTGGGAGCGGCCAAAAAAGAAACGCTCCGTTTAAAATCCCGCATGCTGGAGTTGGAACCGGTAAACTTAATCGCCATTGAAGAATATAAACAATCCACCGGTCGGTTCCGGCTAATCAACGAACAATACGAGGACTTAAACTCGGCCCGCGAAAACTTAAAAGGGCTGATCGCGGAACTTGACCTCAAGGCCAGGGAAGAGTTCTTGAGGAAAATGGAGATTATCTCCGCGCACTTTAAGCAAATTTTTACCGAGCTTTTTCCGGGAGGGGAAGCCAAGATTGAACTGGCGCTGTCCGAAAACAGCAATCCGCTTGAAGCCGGGATCGAAATTTCAACCTGTCCCGGCGGGAGAAAATGGCTGCCGCTGCAGGCGCTTTCCGGCGGGGAGCGGGCGTTAACCGCGATCGCGATCCTTTTTGCGTTTTTGAAAACTAACCCCAGCCCCTTTTGCATTTTGGACGAGGTTGACGCGCCGCTTGACGACGCCAATATCGACCGTTTTACAAAATATTTAAAAGAGATGGCCAAAGTAACGCAGATGATGATCATCACCCACAACAAGCACACCATGAAGGCGGCCGACACCATTTACGGAATCACCATGGAAGAGGCCGGCGTCTCCAAACTGCTCTCAATGAAGATGAACAAACTGGCCGCCGAAACGGTGGCATGAGGTTTTTTTTTCCGCTCCCCCTCACACTCTTTCTCACACTCTTGCTCACATTCCCATCCCATGCTCTCCCCTCCCCGCTGACCGCCGCTGTTTCGGTCTGTCCTTCTTTCGGAAAGATTGAACAACGCAACCCGCTGATAATCGGCGGCCTGGTTGTTTTTGAAGATTCCCGATCGGGCAAAAGCAAGCTTTACGCCCAAAAAATCGGGGCCGACAATGATACTCCCGTTTCTGGTTCGCGGGGGAGCCAAAGCGGCGCTAAAATGGTTTGGTCCGAAGACAACGCGGCAATCGTGGTTTGGCAGGAAGAAGAGAACGGGATTACCCGCATTTTGGCCCAAAAGATCGGACCGGACGGGTCGCCGCTTTGGGGCTCAACCGGAATCATGCTTGCCAATTCCGAAAAAAGCCAATCGGACCCGGTCCTGGTCTCCGACCGGACGGGAGGGGCGATTGTCGCCTGGCAGGATTTTCGCAAAGATAACGAGGACATTTACGCGCAGAGGATCGGCATAAACGGAAATCTGCTTTGGCAAAAAGAGGGCGTGGCGCTTACAGCCCACATTAAAACCCAATGGTATCCGCAGATCGCGGAAGACGGATCCGGAGGCGCGATTATCGCCTGGAGCGACCGGCGGGACGGGAACTTTGACATCTACGTGCAGAGGGTTACCGCAAACGGGGGACAGCTCTGGGGAACCGAAGGGAAAAAAATCGCCGGCTCCGAACTTAACGAAGAGGATCCCCGGCTCATCAACCTGAAAAACAACCGCACCGCCCTATCTTACCGGATAAAAACGAACGGCAGTTACCTTTTTCTTTTGGACGAAAATGGGAATGTTTCTTTTTCAACCCAAATCAATCAGACTTGCCCGGAAATTGAACTGGCGGCCGGTTCAGGGAACGAGATTATCGCTTTTTATTCCGACGCCGCCTCCGGCGATACCGACCTTTACTGCAAAGCGTTTAACGAAAAGGGACAACTTCTTTGGAATCAACCGATTGCCGAAGTCCGCGGAGCGGAAGAGCAGATAAAAATAAAAGGGACCGGCCCGTGGATTGCCGCCTGGGTTGACCATCGCAACGGACGGGCCGAAATTTTCAGCCAAAAAATTGAGTCCGGCGGAACATTGAGTTTCGGAGCCAACGGGATGAAAATCTCCGAAAAACAGCAGGATCCCCTCTCCTATTCTTTTTACGCGAACGAAAACGGAGAAGGCTTTTTTGCTTTCCAAAACGATTCGGATATCTACGGCCGGAAAATCGGCGGCGGTGAAGAACCTTTTATTATAAATTCCGCCAAGGGACGGGCCGCGCAGAAAAACGCCCGCCTGATTGACGACAATTCTGGAAATTATATCGCCGCTTTTGAGGATTACCGCCGGGGATATTCGGAAATTTATCTTACTAAAATTTCTCCGCAGGGAACTCCTCTCTGGGGGAAAGCGGGAATAGCGGTCTCGCCGAACGGCTCTCCGCAAAAAAACCCGCAAATAGCCGGCGACGGGGCCGGCGGAGCCTGGGTGGTGTGGGAAGACGGCTCCAAATTATTCTGCCAGAGAATAAACCGTAAAGGGGAAAGGATCTCCAAAAGCGGGATCGTTTTGACCCCTACCATAGGTTATGCCGAACAGACCAGGGCACAAATTGTCTCCGATCATAACCATGGGACAGTTATCGTCTGGGAAAATTACGAAAGCGCTTATAATGCCAAAGACATTTGGGCGCAAAGGATAACTTCCAAAGGAAAACTTGCATGGAAAAACGGCGTTAAAATTATTGCTTACGGCGGCGACCAGGCCGCTCCGGCAATTTCCGACAAGAATCTTGTGGTCGCCTGGGCCGACTCCAGGCTGGACGGAAGAACCTTTGACATTTACGCCCAAAAGATAAATTCGGCGGGAGAACTGCTCTGGGCCGAAGACGGCATCCCGGTTTGCGAAGCTCCGGATGTGCAAATTGATCCGGTAATTGCCGATTCGGGAGATGATTCTATTGTTTTTTGGACCGACAAAGCCGGAGGGAGTTTTGATATTTACGCGCAAAAAGTGGACGCGAACGGCACCTGCCGCTGGGTTAAAGACGGGATTGCGGTGGCGCAATCGAGCCGCACCCAGCAGAGAGCAAAAATTTCGCTTCCAACCGTTCTCTGGGAAGATTTCCGTTTCGGCAACTGGGATATTTACGCGCAGGCGCTCGGGTCGGACGGGAAACTGCTCTGGGCGGATGACGGAATTCCGATCGTAAGCGCTTCGGCCACCCAGTATAATCCGCAGATTGTAAAAAACATAGTGGCATGGGAAGATTTTAGAAATGAAAGCAACTACGCGATCTATTTGCAAAAACTTGGCAGTGACGGAAAAAATCTTTATCCTGCCAACGGCGTTTTAGTTGAAGCGTCCGCCTTAGGCGGCCGCTTCCCGGCTCTCGCCGCGGCCTCCAATCTCAGCAGTTTTGCCGTTATGTGGGAAGACGTCTCCCTGGGTGAACCCCGCTTATTGTGGCAGAGATTCAGGCCCTAAGAACAATCATCCCGTTATTTCCACTGGATAATTGCTCCAAAACACTTTGACTGCAAATTCGGGGAAATTATTTGTGAGTGCTTTTCTTTTCTTTTTGTTGGAGGATTTCAAAGTTCATGACATATAACTGTGACTTGGGAGCCGGCAAATTCTTTGATGCGTCTAATATTTCAATCGCGATGACTTTCCCTTTTTTGTCATAATCAAAAACAATGCCACTTTTTACCTCGTCACTTTCATAGTAGGGAGCTTCGCTGAATCTTATATACATAGCATCCGATTTTTCGTCATAGTTTACTTTCATTTTTTGCCCTCCCTTAAACATTTCTTAATTTTGGTAGTTCGATAAGCAGTTATGACCTTCTTCTCCCCGTTTTTTGAATCATATACCACCCTGTACAAAAATTTCTTCCCCGCTTTGGATATTATTGTTTGAGCAATCTTTCTGTTTGAAGGTTCCGCATCCAAAACTTCCCCGGGATTAGCAACAACTTTTTCAACTTCCGTTTTAGTTATGCCTCTTTCTTCCAATTGCCTCTCCGCATGAGGATAATAAAACAACATGTTTTATTATATCACGAAGAAGTCTCTTGGGGGGAATAGCACTGGCCAGACAGGATTGGTCTTTGGGTTGTCTTCCGCAAGTTTTTGCTCTTCTAACCCGATAAAACAGATAGAACATCACCAAAACACCAGCCTTTTGTCCGGGGTGCAATTAGGAGGAGAGAATGCCAGGAAGAGTTCCTAAAGCGGAATCAGCCGGCCCTATTGATTTTTCTTATCCCTTGCGTGAAGACAAGAACGTAAAAGCAGGGAATAATGCCCTTCAAAAAGATCGGTTTTATGAAGCAATCGGCAGCTATAACAAAGCCTTATCTCGCGCTAATTCCGACCAAAACAAGGCGGCTATAAACTACAACCTAGCCATCGCCTGGTTTAAGCTGGCACAAGAACAAAATGACCCTTCAATTAAAGAGGCCTACCTGCAAAAAGCGCAAAAACATATATTTACCGCGTTTAAACATCATCGCAGTCCCATCCACCCGGATCTCCCCTATTTGGCAGGGACAATCCATTATTCTTTGGCAGAATTAAATTCAAATGACTCAAGCTGGGTAATGGGAAAACAATATTTGGAAGACGCGAAGAATTTTTTTGTTTCTGTCCTTCAAAAAACGGCGCTTGACCCAAAACAAAGAGAATTGCATAAGAAAGCCCAATACAATCTTGAATTAACGATAAAAGCTTTGGATGAATTCCTAAAGAAATATACCAATGGGATTAAAACATCTAAGCATAAAGAAAAACCAAAAACACCGGACGCAAAAAAAGAAACAGTTCACAAGTTTAATAGAGCGTTATATGAGAAGACCAGAAAAGAACTTGCTAAAACACTCCCAAAGAAACCTCCCAAAGAAGTCGCAAAAGCTGCGGCCAAAGCAATCGAAGATTTGCCAAGGCCTAAACTTGCCGAAGCCAAACCGACCAGCTTAGGGAATGTTTCCACTGACAGTATTCTTTCTATAGTTGACACTAAAAAACCAGATGAGGGTAAAAAACTATTTGGCTATATCTCCCCCAACCGCTATGTCCTGTTAAAAAATGGGATTCTTGACCAATTGACCAGGATTGGCGTTACAAAAAGCCCATCTTTACCTTTGGATCCGCAAGGTCAGCGCAAAGAATTATCCTTTACAGTGACCCTTTATGCCAATAACGACAAAATTTCCCTGCTCAATCATTTGAATGGAGAAATTGACGATATTAAATTTTACGGTCCCGACGGGAAAGAAAATTTCCCGCAATATACTTTAGAGAAAGGCCAATCGCAAGAGACAACAATAGTTCTTCAGGAAAAATTCAAAGGGACGGTGGTTTATAAAATTTACAAAACCGAACCGGAAAAAAGCGCCGGCGTTGGCAAACAATACGTTCAACCGGCCCCTTTTGCAATTGAATATCCTGCCGATCTTGAGGCGGAGCTGCAGAAATTAGACCAGCTGCCAATCGCGCAAAAAGTCGCCGGATTAAAATCCTGGATACAAACCAATTTAATATATGACAGGTCTGAAGAGACAAAAACCGCTTATCTTTCTTCTCTTGTTTCTACTCCCCCAGTTAACTTGGCCCTTAAAATAAGAAAAGTTATGTGCGGGGTGGCCAATACGGTTTTTATTGCCATTTTAAGAAGCAGATATAAAATTCCGGCTCGTTTGGCTAGCGGATTTATGGTTTCAGACGGCAATATCAGAGATCCATTCCATGGCTGGGCGGAGGTTTTTTACGATGGTAGGTGGCATACCGAAGACGCGACCCAGCAGGGATATTCCTCAGATTTTCTAGCAGTGGAACAAAAAAAAGAAAAAAAGAGAGAATATACTGCGGCGGATTATTATAAATTAAGGGCTGAAGTTTACCAGTCTGACACTAGTCCTCCCCGTTTATGGGAGTTTCAAAGGGTTGCCAATGGATTAGGCAGAAACTATTTAAATGATGCATTTGTTGTATTAAAAGAACAAGAGAGCATTCCCCCTAATTTTATCCTTCTCTTGCATACCGCATCAAACAATTCGCAGCTAATTGATTTTTTTAGATATTTAGACAAAAAATACCGGGCAGGAAGGGTTAATTTGAGAATGGTTGTGAATAGCCTATCTGATGCCATTGATCGTAAAAGTTATCTTTTTAATCCAAACTTAAACTTAGTAAGAAAATTAATAGCAGGATGGTCTCCTTTAATATTGCAAAACATGGATAAACTAAGTCGTTCAGATTTAATTACGGCAGTTGCCTTCTCGCAAGAACCGGCACATGTAAAACCTCTTTGGAATTGGATAGTTAAAAACAAATATTGGCGTGGCATAGATAATCTTCTTAAATTTAATCCGGCTTATACCGAACAGGCGCTAAACTTTATGCTGGATGTTATGAATGAGGATAATAGTTCCAGCATACTAGACAAAATATTTGAGATCAGCGGGCTTCTATATGGAAAACCCGAATACCGGTTTCTGGAAAAAATTGCCCCACAATTTTATAACAAGGCGGCATCCTGGGCTGAGCAACACGCCCTCCTGGACGTATTATTTTTAGCTCCGCTTGAATTCATTAAGGCAAATGTTGATAATTTGATTAATAATATGAAATCAGTTTCTGACGGTTTTAAGCATCAAGTTTTTTATAATGTGGCTGGCCTTGAGACACTTCATCCGGGAGTTGAGGGATCTTTTTTAAAATTGGCCTTAATGGCTCACGATAAGAGAGTATTAAAAGCACTTGCAAACCTCATAAATAAACATGTAAGGAGGGGATCGTCTCACTTTAGCGCATTTTCTCTTAGCGCTGCCATTAACTCTTGGGATAATAAAAGATTAACCTTACTCGGGGAAGTGGATGCCAAAGCAGCGTGTATCGTTTTAGAAGAAAGGATTAATAGGCAGTTAGAGCTTAATAATTGGAAACTGGACACGGATAAAGAGATTTCCAAAAAATCATTACTGCTTCTTCAAAGACTCTCTCTTAAAGACAAAACCATTTCGCGAAAAGCTGCCTATTTTTCCCTTTCCACCATGCAGCAATTATTCTTTCTCGGAATAGAAGTCCAAACAAGTAAGGAAATCGCCAAGAATTTGGCCAAACTGCTTAAAAAATCCGGTGCTAAATTGGAAGAGATTATGGCTTTTGTCGATTTTTCTGCCGAGAATTTTACCAAAATGCATATCTCGTCTTCCGAATTCACATTCTGGAGTACCCTGATATCTCAATTACTTAAAATGCTGCCAAGCGATAAACAATATATTCCAATTAGAAAAATGTGGGATAAACTTAAACAATTCCCAAAAAGATTGCGGGCGCTTCTGCCGACTATTTCTGGATTAAATTATTCGTACTTTATCCGGGCCGCCAACGGGGAGCCGGAGAGAAAATTTTATGACGAGAAATTAGAATACGAGGTCAGAAAAGCCTGCAAGGATAATTTTCCGCATTTCAGCCAAGGCGATAAAATGCTGGTAGCATCGAGATTTCTGGCTAAATTAAGTGTTAATACTTCCCGGGAAGAATTACAAAGACTACCATTGTCTGTCTTCGTGCAAAAATACCAACAAAACAGAGATTCTTTTTATCTTAAAGAGTTAATGGACGGGAAATGGGAAAAAGCTAAATGCTCCCCAGAAATAATCAAGAATTTAACTTCTTTCGCCTTAAACGGCTTTGCGACGGATGTTGAAAAAAACAATTTCATCAACCGCGTCGAATCAAAATTCAATATCAAGCTCAAAATCTCAAAGGAAGAGCGTGAAGATATCAGCCATCCAATAGAAGGATTTATATATCCCTAGCAGCTAACTGCCTTCTTTAACTTCTCCACCAGATCGGTCTTTTCCCACGGAACATTGAGGTCGTTTCTACCAAAGTGTCCGTAAGCGGCCGTTTGTTTGTAAATCGGGCGACGCAGATCCAAGTTTTTTAAAATGAACCCGGGCCTGAGATCAAAAACTTTCTGAATCGCGTCGGCAATCTTTTCGTCCGGAATTTTTCCGGTTCCAAAAGTATCCACCATCACCGACAGCGGATGCGCAACCCCGATCGCGTAAGCCACCTGGACTTCGCATTTTTTTGCCAGTCCCGCCGCCACCACGTTTTTGGCGACATAACGGGCCGCGTAAGAAGCGGAACGATCCACTTTGGTCGGATCTTTTCCCGAAAAAGCGCCGCCGCCGTGGCGGGCATAGCCGCCGTAGGTATCGACAATAATTTTGCGGCCGGTAACTCCGGTGTCGCCGTGCGGGCCGCCGATCACAAAACGACCGGTCGGGTTCACATAATACTTGGTATCCTTATCAAGCAGGTTGGAAGGGATCACAGGAACAACCACTTCGTTGATCATCTCGGAGCGGATCTGTTCGTATTCTATTTCGGGAGCATGCTGGGAAGAGACCAGGACCGAATCAATCCTGGCCGGACGGCCGTCAATATATTCAACCGTCACCTGCGATTTTCCGTCCGGACGCAGATATGGAAGCGTTCCGTCTTTTCTGACATCGGCAATCCGTTTTGCCAGCTTATGCGCCAAAACGATCGGCATCGGCATCAGCTCTTCGGTCTCATCGCAAGCATAACCGAACATCAACCCCTGGTCGCCGGCTCCCAGATGGGCCAGATCTTCTTTTATAACTTCGCCGCCACGAATCTCAAGAGCTTTATCGACTCCGCGGGCAATATCTTTCGATTGTTCTTTAACCGAAACGATGACACCGCAGGTTTCATAATCAAAACCCATCTTGGCATCGGTAAAACCGATCTCGCGGACCGTTTCTCTGACGATTTTTGGGATTTCAACATAACAGCCGGTGGTAACCTCACCCGCCACCACAATCAAACCGGTGGTGACCAGGCATTCAACCGCAACCCGTCCCATCGGATCTTTTTCTATGATCGCGTCCAAGATCGCATCCGACATCTGGTCGCACATCTTGTCGGGATGCCCTTCCGTAACCGATTCCGAAGTAAAAAAATGTCTCCCTTTATGCATAAGATTAATCCTCCTTGGCTATTAGTATACAATAATGTGTGATAAAATACAAATATGGGAGACCTTTCGGAACATTTCAGCCATAAAGACTTTATCTGCCGCTGCAACAGCTGCCGCGGAAAAGAATTCAAGATCCATCTCGGGCTGGTCGGGATATTGGAAGAAATTACCGAACATTTTAAAAAACCGGTAAAAATCGTCGCCGGCTTCTGGTGCGATGATTACCACGAAAGCTTGAAAAGGGAAAAAAGGAGCCCTCACAATACCGGCAAAGCGGTGCATATTAGTATGGAAGAGGTTCCTCCGTCCGAAATTTTTAAGTTCGTCGAAAAGATCCCCGAAGTAAACGGCCTGGGACTTTATCCAAAGGAAGGTTTTGTCCACATCGATACCCGGCCTAAGGAAAAGCGGGCGCTCTGGATCAAAGAAGGGAACAACTACTCGGCCCTGACGGAAGAAAAACGAAAATATTACAACCTGTGAACAACCCGGCCAAAAAGTTTCTTGACGGACTCGAAAACGAAAGGAACTATTCCCCCTACACCATTTTAAATTACCGGATCGACCTTGCCGAGCTTGATAAATTCCTTAAAAACAAAAAAGCCGATTTCGCGAAAGTTGACCGCGTACTGGCGCGGGAATTTTTGTATGCCCTGCAAAAAAAATATTCGAGGAGATCGCTCGCGCGCAAAATCTCCGCCTGCCGCTCTTTTTTCCGGTTCCTTCTTCGCGAAAAATATTTAAACCAAAACCCCTTTGAGCTGGTTAAGACCCCCAAACTGGAACGCCGGCTTCCCAATTTCCTTTACGAAGACGAGATGAACAAACTGCTGGAAAATATTGTAAATCCAAGGGACAAAGCGATCCTTGAATTGCTCTACAGCTCCGGCATCCGCGTTTCGGAGGTGACGAAGCTGAATCTATCTGATCTCGACTTGGAAGCGGGCGAGATCCGGGTTTTTGGGAAGGGCTCAAAGGAGCGGATCGTTCTGGTCGGCCGGTTTGCCGTTGCGGCGATCAAGGATTATATAAAAAACGAACGGCCGAAAGTAAAAAGCCTGGCCCTTTTCTTAAACAAGCGCGGCGGGCGTCTGACACAAAGAAGCATTGAGCGGATGATAAAATTTCTATCGAAAAAGAGCGGGCTTTTAAAAAAAGTTACACCGCATACGATCCGGCATACTTTCGCGACCCATTTGCTGACGCGGGGAGCGGATTTGAGGACCGTGCAGGAACTGCTCGGGCACACTTCACTTTCAACCACACAGGTTTATACGCACGTGACCAAAGAAAAGCTAAAATCGGTTTATGATGTGGCGCACCCGCGGGCTAAGATGGTAAAATAAGCCATCCGATGCCAGCAAAAATTTTTAAAGCTACATTAATATTAACGGCCTGCCTGCTACTCTCCGGTTTCTCGTTGCCCAACCCGACCGAGGCGCTCCGCGAAAATGTCCGCCAGCAGGCGCTCGCAAGCTTTAGGGGGCTTTTCCACAAGGAAGTTAAGATCGGCTCCGCCGGCGGAAGGATTTTGGGACAGATCGTTTTGAAAGATGTCGAAATCTCCGAAGATTTTAAGGCAAAAACGGTCAAGATAAACTTCAACCTGGTCAAGTTTATGCAAAACAAAGGGGATGTCGTCCCCGCCATCACTTCAATTGAAATTGACGGGGGAGAAGTCAGGGCCATCCGCGACAAAAATAACCAAATCAACCTGACCGCCCTCTTTGTCGACCCGAACGCGAAAAGCAACACCCCGATCGACTTCCCGACCAAAGCGAAAATATACGTTAAAAACTCCAAAGCGGAATATCTTGACCAGCCGCTCGGCTATAAAAATAAATTTGAGGCCTTAAACGGCACAATTGATTTGAGGCAACCGCCGATTTTGAGGTTTACCGCCAACACGGTGAGCCAGGGGATAAAGATAAAAATTAATGGCGAAAGCAACCTGGCAAAACAGGATATTAAGCTTGAGATAAATTCCAATCCGGTCAACCTGACGCTGAACTACGCCGGGAATCGGCTCTTAATCTCTTCTTCTTCCGACCTCAACATTAATGCGCCGGGGATAAGCGGCCGCGCCAAATCAATTCTGAATGTTTCCGGGACTATCCAAGATTTAAACGGAAAAATAACGACCGTTTTTACCAACGCTTCCGCCCTGGGACAACAGCTTGACCGGGGGGAAGCCGACTTTTCATACAATCGCGGCAAAATAGTCCTTAAAAAACTGGATTTAAAATCAAAAGACGCTTCCCTTTCCGGACACGGGACCGTTTTGAGCGACATGGAAACTGCCCTTTTTGTGGACGCGAAAGGAATAGTGCTTTCCGGAGAAAATTTTATCGGAACAACCGGAGCCGTCATCAAGCGTTTTGCGGGGACGCTCTCTTTTAAAGCGGACCATGCATTCCTTTCTGCCCCGATCAGGAACCTGACCGCCTCCGGCAGGATTGAGATCGAAAACGGCAAAATCGCGGACCAGATCATCGATTCCGCCAGCGGCGAGGTCTCTGTTTCTAAAGGAAAAATCGATTTTCCTTTTCTTGTCGTAAAACGGAAAAAGTCGGTTTTAACCGTTTCCGGTAAAACCGGGATAAACTATCCGACCGATCTTAAAATAGCGGCTCACAACCTTGACCTGGAAGACCTAAAAATTCTAAACCTCTTTCTCCCTCCAAGGGAACAAAACTTAACCGGCAGGGCTGATTTTGACCTTTCAATAAATGGGCTGATTGAAAGCGAGACCGAACTCCTTTCGCTTTCGCCGCTGCTTGATTTAACCTACTCCGGAAAGCTGGCGGTAAGAAACGGCGTCGTCCACGGGGTAAAAATCGTCTCGGCCGAAGCCGATTTTGATTTCACCAGGCGGTGCCTGGCGATCAGGAACGCCGCGATTGACGGAGTAAATTCAAAAATTATCGGCTCGGCCGATTACCGGAATGGAATTTGGAGTACCGCTACCTCCGGATACCTGGATACCGATGATTTTGCCTCCTACCTGAACGAATACGGCAATTTTGACGGGACGGGGACCTTCCAGCTGGGGATGGACTCTCGCCCCAACGGAAAATTGTCCATTAATTTTAAGAATGTATTTTTTAATAAAATCGCGCTTGGCAATGTGAAGGCCGGGATCGAAATCAAAGAAAATCTTTTATCCTTCTACGATCCGCTGGTGATCGAAGCTCCCGCCTCCAAATATGAATTGTCCGGAAAATTTGATCTTTCCTCACAGAAACCCGACCTGCTCTTTAAAATCAGCAAAACCGAAATAAACGATTTGGCGCGGCTCTCCGCTAAAATCTGGAACATCGTGAGCCCCCGCGCCCAAAAGGACCTTAAATTCAAAAAAGTGGTTTTTCCCGACCCGGAAGATTATCAGCTCTACCCCGGCTATCTGGAATTGTGGGCAAAAATTAAGCCGGAAACAATAAAAGAAGAAGATTTTAGAATCCCGGATATAAAAGGAGAGGTGCAGGCGGAGATAAAAATAACGGAGCGGATCGACTTTTCCGGAAAAATTATTCGTCCGGTGTACCGGGATTACCAATTTGATTCGCTGGAGCTTGAGGGACAATATCAAAACCAACTGCTCAGTTTTAAAAAGGCCTGGGTCACCAAAAAGGACGGTTATTTATCGGCCTGGGGGACGCTCAATAATTTGCGTTTTAAGGGGCGGGATCTGCCGGTTGACCTTTTGGGATTGATTCTCGGCAAAAAAGATTATAAGGGCAAATTTAATTTGGACGGGACCTTTGGCGGGGAACCGGACAATCCCAAGGTTTCTCTCTCTTTGCAGGGACGGGACCTGTCTCTGGCGGATATAAAATACCGGGAGATTTCGGCCGAAGCCTCCCTGGAAAATAAGGAGCTTATGATCGGTTTTTTTGATTTAAAAACCGAGACCGGAAAGTCGCATTTGGACGGGACCTTGTCGCTGAAGGACTTTTTGTTTGACTTGAACGTTGAAATAAGCAACGAAGCGCTCGGCCTGATAAATTTATTTAACGACACCGTGCATTACCGCAAGGGGAAAGCGGACGGAAAAATGCGGATCTCAAACAACACGGCAGAAGGAAGTTTTGAAGTTAAAGACGCGGTCTTTGAAGTTCTAAAGCCAAGTTCAAAGATTGAAAGAGTGAATCTGGCCCTGTCCGGAGACGGCAATTTGCTCCGCTTAACCAAATTGCAGGGGATCTGGTTCGGCAAAGGGACAAAATATTATCCCAACCGCCTCTCACTTGCCGCCAATATCAACCTGGCAAGCCAAACGATCAACGCTTCGCTCTTTGATACCTTGATAACAATGGACCTTGAAAACAGCTATGCCGGGAAGGTTTACTGCGAGAAGCTGAAATTAAAAGGCTCTCTGTCAAAACCTCTCCTCTCCGGAAAATTGACCTTTTCCGACGGGATCCTTTATCTGCCGGAAGGAGGAAAGTCTTCCCCTCCCCCAGTTTCGGCCGCCTTTGACCTGAACCTTAATTTTTTAAAAAACATGTACGTCACCAGCGGCAACTTAAATTCGATGGATTTGACCAACCTTTTTATAAACCTGGAAGTCCAGGGAAGGGATCTTGTTTTAAAGGGGGATACCGCCGCCCCAACTCTGGCGGGAGAAGTTCAACTCAAGCGCGGGGCGGTCACCGTCTTCAACCGCGAGTTTGACCTCCTCTCCGCAACCGACCAGGAAAAGTTTTATCCCTATGACGCCGAAAAGGTCGGCCAGAACTATGCCCGCTTCTCTCCGGAATACGGAATCTTCCCCTATTTAAATATTACCGGCAAAGTGGTTGTCCTGGAAGATTCCGTTCCTACCCCCCCCAATTCTTCTCTGCCTGCTATTCCTACAACCGCCCCGGAGTCTACGACTATGCCTTTGGAAAAGAAGGAAATAAACGTAGTCGCTAAAATCCGGGGAGTCCCAGGAGCTACAGACCTAGTGCGGGGCTTAAAAATCGATTTTGAGGCCTTCACCGAAGATAAAAACACTTCCCCTTCGCAAATGGTCAAAGCCCCTTATTCAGACAAGGATGTCCGGTTCCTTTTGCTCCCCGATTTCGTCAGATCATTCATTGGGACCTCCAAAGAGAATGTCCAGGGCTCCGATGTGGCGGCCGACTATCTGGACAGCCGGCTGAAGGTGATGGTCTTCAGAAATTTAGAGAGGCGGCTGGAAGAATCGCTGGGGCTTGAAAGCCTGACCCTGCAATACAATTTTGGAAAAGACCTGCGCCGGACCTTTGGATCAACCTCAACCGCAACGACCACCCCCCAGCCGCTTTACGGCATCGGTTTTATCAAGGGATTCTACGACCGCCTTTATGTTGACTTAAAATACGCCCAATTCGACCAGAGTATCGCGACCTATAAGAACGCCACTTCATTAAATTATGAGATAACCTATCGGCTCTCACCGACTTTCGGTTTGGCTTATTATCAGGAACCGTTAACTTATAGCGGAGTCAATACCAATTATTATAAGTTGACACTCAAAGGAGCGGTGCAATTCTAAAATGTGTTATAATCAAAGCATGAAAATTCGGATCGCGGTCGCCGCTCTGATACTTCTATTGGCCGGTTCGATCGGTTTCGCCGAACAAGAAAACTTCAACTCTGTAATTTATGACCTGGATGTCCGCGGGAACGAAGTGGTAAAAGAAAAGACGATCCTTGAAGCCGTCGACAGCAAGGTGTTGACCACCGTCTCCGAAAGCCAGATCAACAACGATATCAAAAAAATCTTCTCGCTCGGCTATTTTGAAAATGTCACCGTCTCTTACGAGCCCTATAAAAAAGGGAAGCGGATTGTTTTCGTCGTCAAGGAAAACCCGCTGATCAAAAAGATACTTGTTTCCGGCAACAGTGTCTATTCCACCGGCGAAGTCAAGACCTTGATGTCTTTAAAAGAAGGGGAAATCTTAAACTACAAATTGCTCCGGTCAGATATCGACGCGATCCAGGGCAAATACCAAAAAGACGGCTACATTATGGCTAAAGTTACCGATGTCAAAGCCGATCCGGAAAGCGAAAAACTTTATGTGGATATAAGCGAAGGAAGAATCGAAGGGATAACAATCGAAGGGAATACCAATACCAAGGATTGGGTAATCTTGAGGGAATTGAATTCCAAAGCCGGAAAAGTTTTCAACGAAAAGACCCTCAAAGCCGATCTCCGCAGGATCTTCAATCTCGGCTATTTCACCGAAGTCAATCCGGAGTTTGTCCCGGGGAAAGAAAAGAATTCACTGCTTCTGAACTTAAACATTAAAGAAGCCAAGACCTCGACCATCAACTTCGGCGGCGGCTACGGGGAGCGGGAAGGCTGGTTTGGGTTTACCGATCTTTCGGTCAACAACATTTTTGGGACCGCCCAAAATGTTTTGTTGAAAGGCCAGGCGGGGCAACAGGTTTCAACTTACCAGTTTAAATATTATAATCCCTGGTTTTGGCCTCAGAAGCTTGGACCCAGGACCTCCCTCACCGCCCGGATCTGGAACACCATGGGGCGCGATATTTATTTGACTTTGCAGGACGAATATCACATGGGCTGGGACATGGCGATCGGAAAAGATTTAAACGAACAATATAAAAGCAGTTTCTCTTTCGGTTCCGAAGCGGTCTCTCCGCGCAACAACGCTTCGTTTGAAGCTTATCTTTCAAACTTCATCGGATATTCGCTGTCGTTTGATACCCGCGACGTCTGGATGAATCCAACCAATGGCGCCTACCACACCCTGTCGTTAAAGCTGGGCTGGAAACACGCCAATAGCGCGGTTACCACCTACAGCAAATACGGGCTGGATCTCAACCGTTTTTATACGGTCAGGGAAAACACCGTTTACGCCTGGCATATCGGCGGCGGCTACGGCGTGGGCGACATCCCTCTGGGCGAAGAATATTGGGCCGGCTCTCCCAACACCGTCCGCGGCTACGGACTGGATGAGATAAAAAAAGGGACGCGGCTCTTTTTGATCAACAACGAAATCCGTTATACTTTTAACGAAACCTTGCAGGGTGTGGTCTTTTTCGACTGGGGTAACGCCTGGAATACCGGACTGCCGGTCTTTTCCGACTTCATCGCCGGCTGGGGACCCGGCGTCCGCCTGAACACTCCGCTTGGTCCGATCCGCCTTGACTACGGAATGCCGACCAGCAAGCCCTTTGGTACCGGGATGCTTCAGTTTAGTATCGGACAAGCGTTCTAGTGGATGACAAATTTGAAAAATATATTGAAGAACTCCTGCTTTGGAACAAAAAATTCAACCTGACCTCCATCACCGATCCCAAAGAGATCAAAATAAAACATTTTGAAGACTCGCTTTCTATTCTGCAGGCAATTGATTTGACAAACCAATCCGTTGTCGATATCGGCAGCGGAGCCGGTTTTCCCGGAATCCCTTTAAAACTCGCGCGGCCGGGCATTTTGCTTACTTTAATTGAAGCGACCCGCAAAAAGACCGAGTTTTTAAATCATATCGTAAAAACGCTGGGTCTTTCCGGCGTGGTGGTGGTTTGGGGAAGAGCTGAAACATTAAAAAATAAATACGCCGAAAAATTTGACGTCGCCGTCGCCCGCGCGGTGGCTAAACTGCCGGAATTAATCAAGCTGGCCTTTCCGCTCTTAAAACCGGGCGGAATCCTAATTGCCCAAAAGGGGCCAAACGTTGAACCTGCCGGGGTAAAAGTAAAAGAGATTAAAGAGATTACGCTATCGAATGGGCATAAGAGAACGCTGGTGGTGGTTGAAAAGGCTACTCACCCAAGATAAGCTTTTAACCTCTGTTTCTGATTTTATCCCTCTCTATCCTAGAGAGGGAGAGCAACATTTTGCGCTTATGTTTTCTTCCTTCCAGCTTCCCCTCTCTAGAATAGAGAGGGGTCTAATTAGTTAAAATAGTATTAAAACGTACTTGGGGTGAGTAATTTACTCTCTTGAAAAAAATTGACCGCTTAACTCTATGCGAGTATAATATAACTTACCATCTATGGGAATTATCACTGCAGTCGTAAACCAAAAAGGGGGCGTGGGAAAGACCACCACCACCGTCAACCTTGCCGCCTACCTGGCGACCTTCGGAAAGAAAGTGCTCCTGCTCGATCTTGATCCGCAGGGAAACGCCACCGTCGCCTTCGGGATCGATCGGAACAATATTGAAAACTGCATCTATAATCTTTTAAGCGAGGAACTCCCCATTGAAAATGTTATCCAAAAAACCAACTTGAACAACCTGGAAGTGATCCCCGCAACCTCCCGCCTGGCCGGTGCCGAAGTAGAGCTGGTCACCGCCGAAGCGCGCGAAGGGCGGCTCAAAAAAGCGCTCTTTGCCGCCCGCGACCGCTACGACAATATTTTAATCGACTGCCCGCCATCGCTAAATTTATTGACGGTAAACGCCCTGGCGGCGGCGGACGAAGTGATCGTCCCGATCCAGTGCGAATACTACGCGCTGGAGGGGATCAGCCAACTGATGCACACCCTGGATTTAGTGAAGGAACGACTTAATCCGTCCCTAAAAATTGCCGGCGTTCTTTTAACTATGTACGACAGCCGCACAATTTTATCCAACCAGGTGGCGGAAGAGGCCAAAAAACATTTTGGAAACAAGGTCTTCAAGACCATCATCCCCCGCAATGTCCGCCTGGCGGAGGCCCCCGGCTTTGGACAGCCGATCGTTTTTTATGATCCCAATTCACACGGAGCAACCGCTTATGAAAAATTCGCGAAGGAGGTAATCGGCGATGAATCAGCCTAAAAAAGGGCTCGGAAAAGGACTCGACGCTCTGATCCCAAAAGGGACGGTTTTTACATCGGGGAGGACAATCGTCAACATCGATATTACCAAGATTTTTCCAAACCCCAAACAGCCCCGGACCACCTTTAACGACGCGGACCTGGCCGAACTGGCGGAAAGCATCAAGGGGAGCGGAGTGATCCAGCCGGTTTTGGCCCGCATGAACAAAAACGGTTACGAGCTGGTGGCGGGAGAGCGGCGCCTGCGCGCGGCAAAACTGGCCGGTTCCACCACCATCCCCGCGATCATCAAAGACTTTTCGGACGAAGAATCGGCCCAGCTTGCCCTGATTGAAAATCTCCAGCGGGTCGATCTGAACCCGGTTGACGAAGCCGATGCCTACAACCGCTTGAGCCTGGAATTTAACTGGTCGCAGGACGAGATCGCAAAAAAGGTCGGCAAAAGCCGTTCAACCGTTGCCAATATGATGCGGATACTTGACCTGCCGGGAGAAGTTTTGGACGGACTGCGCTCCGGAAAAATTTCCGCCGGCCACGCGCGCACCCTTCTGGCCGCGCCCAAAGAGAACCAGCTCGACCTCTACCGCCAGATTATCTCAAGCAACCTGACGGTGCGCGACATTGAATCGGTGGTCTCACCTGTAGCAGCGGAAGGGAAAAAAGAACGGAAGAGAGAGAAAAAATATAATATTTTTCAAGACGTTGTCGACCAGCTGATGGGCTGCCTGGGGACCAAGGTCAGGATCTACGGCTCCTGTGAAAAAGGGAAGATCGAGATCGACTTTTTCTCGAAAGACGATTTAAACCGGCTCCTCGATCTAATCTTAAAGAAGGAGGTGCAGTAAAAATGGGCAAAGCGCTAAAGATCATAATCGGGATCGCATTGATACTCATCGGAGCCTATACCGTTTATCTGTGGTGGGGGGATGTTTTGACTCTGATCCGCGGGGGGATCGGCCTGGCGATTATTCTGGCCGGCCTGATTGCCTTTGCGCTTCTAGATTAGCGATCGTATCGACAACCGAGAGCCCGTCCTGGGCAGAATTTAGAAGTGCCCGGTAGAGCTCCCTGGTTTTTTGGTCAAGCGTCGCGAGATGCGGCGCCAGTTGCGCCTCAAAAACCGCCTTCGCTTCCGGACCTAATATCTTATAGACCTCCAAAAAACGCTCAATATCCTTTAAAAGCTTCTCTTTGTCCATGATTATCCTAAATTTTAGCACAAGTTGCGATTTTAGTCGCTCTATGTTATATTAGAATAATCATGGTAAATGTCTTCCCCTTTCGTGGAATCTTGTACGAAAAGAAGAAAATTAAGAACCTGGCGAAGGTGATGACCCCTCCCTATGACGTAATCAATCCATCCGAACAGGAATATTATTATGAGGAAAGCCCCTACAATATCATCCGGCTGATCCTGGGGCAGGAATTTCCAAACGATTCCCGCTATAACAATAAATACCTGCGTTCGGCCGCCTTTTTGAAGGGCTGGCTGCATCATGGGATATTAAAACAGGACGGAAAACCGGCACTTTATCTTTATGAACAGTCTTTCCTGGTTAAAGGAAAAAGGTACCGCCGGCTCGGCTTTATCGCCCTTTTGCGCCTTGAGGATTTTGAAAAAGGGAAGGTCTTTCCGCACGAGAATACCCTTTCCAAACCAAAACTTGACCGGCTGGAACTTTTGCGCGCTTGCTCGTCCAATTTTGAAAACATTTTCACGATTTATTCCGACGACAAACTGAAAACAATGAAGCCGTTTAAAAAATACCTGCGGCGGCAGCCGGCGATCAAGGTAAAAGACAAGTTAAACACCGTCCATTCCCTCTGGAGGGTCGACGATCGGACTACGATCATTAAAGTGATGAAAGAGATGAAAGACAAGCCGGTCTTTATTGCCGACGGACATCACCGTTACGAGGCCTCGTTACGCTATCGGAATGAAATGCGCGAGAGAAGCACCCGCTTCAGCGAGGATGAATCTTATAACCACATCATGGCCTTTTTTACTCCGATTGAGGGAGAAGGCCTGGTCGTTCTTCCGATCCACCGGCTGGTCAAAGTCCCTTCCGGTTTTGATTTTGAGCGTTTCCGTGAGGAGCTGGGAATTTATTTTGACATCAATACCGTCCCTTTTTCCAAAAGGACGGAGAAGCAAGCCCGGCTCAAGGCCTTAAGCGCCTTGGAATCTACCGGAAAGGAAAAAAACGCTTTCCTGCTTTCAATCAGGAACTCCAATCAATACCTGATCCTCTCGCTAAGGGACAAAGCGATCATACGGGAGCTGGTCCCGGACAAGCCCGCCGCCTACCAGGAACTTGACGTAACGGTTTTGCAGGCGGTGGTGATCGGGAAGATTTTGAATATTTCTCCCGAAACCCTTACTTTTCCAAAAGAGGCCAATGAAGGGCTTGATAAGGTTTTAAGCGGAGAATTCGACTTGGCCTTTATCTTGAATCCGACTAAAATTACCGATGTGATCGAAATCGCGAAAGAATACGAGAAGATGCCGCAGAAATCCACCTTCTTTTTTCCAAAACTTCTAAGCGGACTGGTTCTAAACCACATCGCCTATAACGAAAAAGTTGTCTTCGAAGAAAAACCGGAAGATTAATTCCCCAAAAGCGTTTTTATCTTTTTGGAAAGCTCGACAAAATTCAGCGGTTTGATTACCAGGTCGTCCACTCCGGCCGCCTGGGCTTTTTTCTGCACATCCGTTACGTCAAAAGAGGTGACGGCAATAATCTTGGTATTTGTATTGTTGGGGCTTTTTTTGATCCGCCGGCAGACCTCCACCCCGTCCACCCTTGGAAGCAAAATATCCAAAAGGATAAGATCAAAAGTTTTTTTGAGCGCCATGCTTAAAGCTTCTTCTCCGCTTGCCGCGACCGCGACCTCAAAACCTTCCTTATTAAAAAAATCTTCCTCCATCTTCAATTGGACCGGATCGTCTTCAACCAGCAGGATTGACTTTGGCATCTTTTTCCGCCTCCGGTTTTACATGTTTCATTTCTTCATTGTAGACCGCCACATCCGAAGCGTCAATCACCGTCTTGTTCTCTCGTACCGATTTTGCCACCACCCAATCGCAGACCTTGAGCACTCCGCGGGGAATGCCGTAGCCAAGCTCATAGATTTTCTCGACCGCCTGCGCGGTGAACGGCCCCATCCCCTGCCCTCCGGCGTTTGAAATCCTCTTTTGGATAAGTTCCTTGGTCTCTTCCAGCGAAAGCGCCCCCAAAAGCATGCTTTCGACAACCCGGTCAAAGAGAGCCGGCAGGTCTTTTTTCAAAAGTTCCCGGGTCTGAGGAAGCCCTGCCATCACCAGATAAACATTGTGCAAATCGCCCAGCGTCCTTAAAAATTGCTCCAGCTTTTCGTTCAACTCGTGCGCTTCGTCGATCAAAAGAAGAATATTGCGCTTATGCTTGCGGCAAATTTCGCGGAATTCATAAATAGAATACTTGCGGGTATGGTTGGCTCGGCCGGCAATCGTGGCGGAAATAAGGTCGATCACCTCTTCCGGCCGCTCCGGCGGACGCAAAAGATAAATAGTATCAAAGCGGTCTTTTAAATGCTTCTCCAGCCAAAGGAGAAGTGTTGTTTTTCCCGTTCCCATCCCCCCAACGATCAAAATATGGCCGCTTAGGGTGTTTAGTTTTTCCATGATGAGCGCGATCTCAACCTGGTGCCCGGCATAGGTGTTGGGCATCACGTTCAAAGTGAAAGGATTGCTCTTCCAGCCGAATTTTTCAAGCCAAAGTTTCTGCTCGGGGGTGAGATCGGCCGCCTTGAGCCGAGTCCCGCATTTTTTACAAAACTCGGCGTCTTTTATGTTCCTGGCCTTGCATTCGGCACAGACAATTGAGGTCTTATCCAGGAAAAATTGCCAGAGTTTGAAGAGCAAAACCATAAATAAGAGGGAAAAGAAAACCGCAAAAACCACCGCGGTGTAGATCACATCGTCAATTTTCTGCACCTCCCGTTCGATTATGACCGGAGCGGATTGTTTCTCTATTATCTTTTCAATCACCCGTTCCTTTATCACCTGGGGAGGAGCCGGTTTTGCGGCCGGAGCTTCCTTTTGGGCAGGAACGGGAGCGGCTTCCGGAACCGCCGGCTGGTTTGAAATCTCCTGTTCAATCAGGCTCTTCAATTCCTGCGCGGCCTGGTTTTTTGGATCAATCTCCAAAGATTTCTTTATCTCCCTTAGCGCTCCGGCATTGTCGCCCTGGAGATACTTGGTGGAGCCAAACTCAAAATATTCGTCGGCGGTAAAGCCCCATGCCGCCTGCCTACCGGCAAGGCAGGCCACAGACAAAAGGAACAAAATCAGCGCGATCCTTTTTTTCACGAGACTCACCTCCCCTTCGGCAGTTTGATAAACTTATCAAGGCGTTCTTTAAACTTGAGCGCCGCCTGGTTTCCGGGAATAATCTGCAGTGATTTATCAACCAGCTCCAGCGCCTTATTGTAATCCCCTTCCTGGTAGGCGGCGGTCGCCTGGTCAAGAAGATCCTGCACCTTCTTTTTCTGTTCAAGTATTGATTTTAACTTGTTCTGCTGTTCTTCCTGGCGCAGGTCGGAAACAATCCGGCTGACAAATTCGCGGCTCTCGTCGCTTGAAGGATCGGTTTCAATCGCGAGCCTGAATTCGTTTAAGGCATCGAGATATTTTTTCTTCCGATAAAGTTCTTTCCCTTTGTTGTAGTGCAGTTTGGCTTCTTCCTGTTTGTTTATTCCAAAACGGAGCCCAAAACTGACCCGATGGGTCGCCCCTAAATTCTCGTAAGGGACATAGGCGTAATCGAGGTTGAAATAAGGCGATTTAAATCCCAACCCGCCCTGCAGACGCGATTTGGAAGAGCCCCCTCTTATGCAGAAAAAATCGTTGAAATAATATTCAAGCCCGTAGTTTAGAAAATTTTCTCCGCCGGTCGCAAGAGTATAGTCCGCGGAGACATTCAAGGCATCGGTTAAAAACGGTCCGGCGGAAATTCCGATCGTAATGGCCGACGGGACAGAGGCCTCTTCGGAAATAAATTTAAGTTTTCCGATCTGGTTTTTTGCCACCAGGGCCAGATTGACCGCCGGACGCAGTTCAAATAAGATTCCGCAATCGGCGGCAATGGTTGAAGAGTTAAAAGAATCCAGTTTTTCGTTTATGTATTTCGCGCTCACCCCGAGAGAGAATCTTTTATTTAAACGCTGCGCCCAAGATAAAGTAAACGCTCCGTCATATGCGCCAATGTCGCTCCCTTTGGCTCCGGATGAATCGTAGCCGGGGATTGAGCCGTAATTTAAGACGGTATAACCCAGTCCGATTGTCCCGATCCGATAGGGAAAGGCAAAGCCCAGGTAATCAAAAGACATGTCGCCAAACCAGTTGGCGTGCATCGAAGAAAGTTCAACCAGTTTTTGGTCGACCAATCCGGCCGGGTTCCAATAGACCGCTTCGGGACCGCGCGCCAACGCGGTGTAGGCCTCCCCCATCGCCACCGCCCTGGCTCCCACCGAAATGTTCAAGAAATCGGCGGAAGTTGTCCCGGCGGCACGGGCAAAAGCCGGCAGCGCCAAAACCGGCAGAAATAAAAATACCAATAAATATTTGATTTTCATCTTATGACTACAAATTTGCCGACCTTACTGTCGCCGGAGCTCTTGATGTGATAGACATAAACTCCGGAGGCCAGCGCCGCACCGTCGGCATTGGTCACGTTCCAGCTGTGCTGTCCGGTCCCGCTGCTCTCGCTTAAAGTGGTAACCAGGTCTCCGCTCACGGTATAGACACGGATGGTGCACTCGGAAGCAAGATTGGTAAAAGTTATCTGGGTATGCCCGGCCGACGGCTTAAAGGGAACCGGGAAAGCGTAGGCATTCGCCAAGTCGAGCGCCGGAGTGGACATCAGGGTATAAGTTGAAAAATGGATTGCCGGAGCCGATACGGATTTTGTGGTCGTATTGACGGTGGAACCGGGGACTCTGATCCAGAGCTTATTTGTTTCATCCAGCCAGTAGATCAAAAGATTTTCCGCCTTGATCGGAGGAGTTGTCCCGTCAACAAAGCCATCGTCATTCGCATCCGTATAATAAAGGGTCAAAGTTGTCGTCGCGGCAAAATTGGAGGTGATCCTGGTGCCGGAACTATTGTAAGCGTTAAATTCGGTAATTGAAGAGGTAATCGGATAATGGAACGGGTTCCCTTCGGCGATCGCTTTGCTGTTTGCGGTTAAGATCGTATTGGAATCAACCACTGTCGGACTCGCGATCGGGTCACGGTTGATTACAACATAGCCGTCCTCCGCCAAAGCGTTCGCCGCAAGTTCAACCTTCGCTTTCCCGTCGGTGCTTTCGTAAATGGTCGATTCTTCGTGGTCCAGAAGAACTCTGAAGGTCCAGGATTCTGTGCTGGCCAGGTAATAACCGCCAGTGTTCTTGGCATCGGTCGTTATAATCGCCTGATAGGTGTAACCGTTTTTAAGCGCTGTGGAAGGGGTAAAAACCATAGAGCGCACATTGGTCCAGGAGAAGGTCCCCGCAACCGTTTCGGAAGTGCTCTGGCTTAGGTTGGTTGAGATCGCTTTGAGAGAAAAAGCATTCTCGACGGAGGTTTGGTCCATGGTATGGCTGAAAGTCGCGTTAACGGTTGTGGAAGAATTAACATTAATAGAAGAATTCGCGGGAGAGACCGAAGCGACTTCGGGCGTCAACAGCGCCGTTTGGACGGAAACCTGGGTCAACCGGACATTTTGGGTTCCCGAAGAATGTAAAAAGGCCTTAAAAAGAAGCTGACCGTTTCCGGCCGGAAAAGTGATGACATTGGAATTTATTTCGGAGGTGGTGTTTGCCGTGGCATAAGTACTGCCACTGGTTTCCCAGCTTGAGGTTGTACTATTATAATACAGCCAGGTTGAACCGGCATCATTGGACAGGGCGTATTTTATTTCCCCTCCGTCTTTGGTGGCGGTTTCGGTTATGGATGAGATGGTGTTAAAGCTGGCCTGCTGGGCGGCAACAGGATTGATGGTCGGATCCCCTTGGGTATAGTGGGTCGGTCCGATGGTGACGGAAGTCAGCGTCGGCGGATAAGCAACGCTATCGCTTTCAAAAGAGGCCTGATATTGGAAATAGCGGTTGTTGCTGATATTGGTTAGGGATAAAGAGGGAAGCCCGGTTGTTGAATTGGAAAGTTCGGTATAATAAGTTGAGCTGGTCCCATCCGGTCCGACAAAATCTCCGGTCAATCCTGAACGGGCCTGCAATTTGATTCTCGCGGCTCCGCGCTTATAATAATTCAGCATCTCCGTAGCCGACAAAGCCCTATTCCAGATCGCGACTTCGTCAATTGTGCTGTTTGAGTAAGAAGCTCCTGATCTCCCGACAAAAGAAGGAGCAGTCTTTATGTTTCCGGTAGCGGCCTTTTCTCCGGTTTTTACCCCGTCAATGTAAGCTAACAAGGTTGCTCCATCATAAGTTAAAGCCAAATGATGCCATTCGCCATCAATGAGTTGGCCGACGGTCCCGGCATAAAGAGGGTACCAGCCATTCTCTGTGTTAACGGCAACTCTTAATCTTCCGTCATGAACCCCGCCCTGCCACCCATCAGGAACACCCAATTCAACCGTGAATACGGGTCCCAAAACAAAATGCCATTGGTCCCCGGTTGTCACCGGCTGGCCATTTCTTTTAAACCAGGCGGAAGCGGAAATTTTATTTTGCGCTTTTTGCGGACTAATGGAAACATAATCGTTGGTCCCGTCAAGTTGAATCGCCTTGTTAAGCTTGCCGGTTGTCGATTTGTTGGTACTGCCATCGCTGGTAAACAGAACCGCGTTAGTGCTTTGGCCGGAAGAATCGGTAAGGGTTGAGCCATGCACCGCCGGGTCGTCATTCAGGTGGAGCAAGAGGACGCAGTCGGTCATGCTAAAATTGCCTTCGCTGTAACCGGATTCGGAAGCTCCGCTGTCCGGCAATTCTTTGTAATAAGGAGCTTTGGGAACCCAGGAGAGGGTCTGCCAGGCGGCGGAAGCGGTGGCATCAATGACGCTTGAGGTAAAATTGGTAGAGGTGCTGTGGGTAAAACTTTGGGTTGGAGCAACAAGCGAAACCATCCCGCCGGTTAAATCAATTTTAGTTGTATCGTAGGTGTAGTTTGATGAGGTGCCAAAGGTCCAGCTGGTGGTAGCGGAAAAAGAAACGGAACAAAAGACCGCGAGAATCAATAGTGCTAAAAGGCACCTTTTCATATTTGACATTTATAGCAGAATTTACACTTCTAATCAAGCACCAATACGTGCCCAGAGCCGATCACCTTGTTGTTGCCGATAATTTTGATCATGTAGATCCCATTCGGTACCGCCGAGCGGACAAGATCTGAAATGCCGTTCCAGCTAACCTCATTGTATCCGCTCTTCCCCCCGTCGGTTCCGCTCTGCGCCTTAAAAGTCCACGCCACCATCCCCACCTTGCTAATCACATAAATACTGATGTCCGCGTCGGTTGAAAGCTGGTAGCTAATCTTACAAGTCCCTCCGCTTAAGGCCTTGAATTCGGTCGGATAGGTCAACACCTCTCCCACCACCTTCACATCCCCGCTCTTCGCCACTTTGAGTCCGGTTACTTCTTTTGTCCCTTTATTGCTGTTCGTATCGGTCGCCTCTATTGTTATCGCGTGCGTCATCACGCTCTCATCCGCCAGATCGGTCGTTGGCGTATACTCCAGCGTCGCCGCCGTTGTACTCGTCGCAACCGTAGTTAGTGTTACCAGTGTTCCATCTACTCTCATCGTAACCCCGCTCGCGTTAATTGCCACATCGTCTATCGCCGTTATACTGAAGGTCGGCCGCGCAGAAATATAATCATCACTGCGGATCGCGGTGTCTTTTATCTTCATCGTGATCGTCGGAGGATTGGGATCTCCGCTTTTCGTCGTAAAGCTCTTGCTGTAAGCCGTACTCAACGAGTTTCCATAAATATCTTTCGCCGCTGTGCTGACCGACAGGGTATAGCTGGTCCCGCCGCTTAACTGGTTCGTCGGCGTAAAGGTCATAGTCGTATTCCCCGTGTTCCAGCTGAAGGTCCCGCTCACTACCGACTTTATTGACGCTCCGGAAGACGAGGTCTGCAAAGAAAAAGCGTTCTCCACACTGGTGGTTTCCATCGTCCTTGAAAAATTTAACTCGAAATCAGAATCTATCTCCACATCAATATCCGGTATATTTATCGTTATCTCGCTGGTTGTTATCTGCTGGGTATCAAGCGTGAAAGTAAAGCTTTCGCTGAAGCTCCCCCAATTCAACGCCCTGTCTTGCGCCCTAACTTTCCAAGTATAGGTCCCATCGGTCAATGTTGTCGGATAAGTATAGCTGGTAGCGGTTGTAGTTGTGACTACCGTACTGTTTAAGGTCACCTCATAACTCCCGATCCCGCTCGTCTCATCGGTCGCGATGCTCCAGGTAAAAAGCGGCGTCGCGTCATTGGTATTCGAATTATTTGTCGGCGACAGCAGTGTCGGAACCGTCGGAGCGGTCGCATCGTAGGTTATCGTTGATGTGACTGTTGCACTCTCGTTTAAACCCGCATTCCTTATCTTATAGTACACCGTCTTTCGCGCGTCACTACTGCTCAATGTAAATTCACTCGTCCCCAAATAGGTCAGCCAGCTCGCTCCGGTAAAACTTGCCGACTCCGAACTCATCATTTCCGTCGGAACTCCGCTTACTCCGGTCGCTTCAATCGAAACCAACTGATTATTTGTATAACTTGTACTTCCACTGCTCCGATCCTTAAGCGTCAGCAAACTTACGGCCGGAACGGTTGTGTTGATCGTAAAACTTTGTGCCGTGGAATAGCTCCCCCATAACTCCACATTGCTCTTTGCTCTCGCGTCCCAGCTGTGGCTCCCGTCCGTCAAAGTTGTTGACGGCGTATAACTCGTTACCGCCCCCTGCGTTGTTGCTATCGTCCCGTCTATCCGCACCTCGTAACTGGCAATATTCGACAAGCCCGTGGCGGCATTCCAACTAAAGGTCGGGGTTGCGTCATTCGTTATTGTCCCCGTCGTCGGATAGACCGCCGTCGGAGCGGTCGGATTCGTCGAATCGATTATAAAATTGGCGGTCGATTCTTTCGTCCCCCAATTATTGAAAATATCCTGCATCTCAATCTTTATCCTCGCCTCATTCGTCGTGAACGCCGGTACGGGATTCCAACTGTACGCCGAAGTCGTCGCCTGTCCCGTCGCGATGCTGACATAGCTTGTCCCTTCATTCGTCGAATATGAAATTCTCATCGAATTCGCTTTAATCCCGTAACTATCCGTCGCTAAGAAGACCACATCGTGCGCCACTCCCCCCTCCCAGCTCGTCGACGCCGACGGCGTCTCAATCGTTATCGTCGGCCCCGTATACTCTGGAATATATATTGTAAACTTCGAATCGCTCTCGTCCGTCCCCTTCACATTCGCTCCCGAGGTTGCTTCGATACTGATTTTACAATTTGTCGAATTTACCACCGGCAAGGTCCACGAGTAACTCCCCGTATTCGGCTGGGCGCTCGCTATCGCCGTGTAGCTCACCCCATCATCCGTTGAATACGACAAATTTATTCCCGTTATCCCATCCGCATCCTGAGAAGCCTGCCAGGTTATATTGTGCGCCGACACCGCTTCCCAGCTCTCGCTCCCGTTTGGAGAAATCACCCTCACCGCAGGGACCCCTCCGGCCGACATATCGTACTGGTACGCCCCCATATCAGATGTAGCGGGAGTCGCCGTGTGGATACAAGGAGAATTATTAGACAGATGATAATCGTTGCCGGCAGAATTTACAAACTTGGCATTAGAAGAAATTGCTCCCGTGCCGGCGGTTGTTCCGCTGTAATTTGTCGCATTGCCGTAAACATTATTATAAGAATTAGTTAATGTTATACTCGCCCCTTTTATGATACCTGTCCCGCTGGCAGTCCCCCCTTCGGGACTTGCGCAAACTATGTTATTGGTAACAGTATAGACACCGTTACGTCCCAAAGAAATCCCGGTCGGATTATTAGTAAAGGTATTATTGGTAAGAGCCAAAGTATTGGGGGTAAGAATGAGCCCATAAAAACCCGTAACAAAGTTGTTTACTTCATTTGTGCTGATCGTCCCCGAATATCCCTGCCCGGTAAAAAATATCCCGTAACTGCCTGATGCGCCGCTTCCTGTTAACTTGTTATTTTTGATCAGGTAATTATTATAAGTATTAAAAAAATGGATTGCCTTCCCATCTATTCCTGTAACTTCGATTGTACAATTATTAATTGTAATACTATCTCCTGCCGTCGCAATATATATCCCCTCACCCGATGTCCCGCTTGCGGATATGCTGCACACCTCAACCGTACTGTTGTCGGCGGTATTATTGATCTGAACACCATACGAGGCAATGCCGTTGTGGGTTATTGAATTGTTGGATATTAGTCCGGCGGCATTTAAGGTAATCGCCCTTGCCGCATCACTATTAGAAATAATCGTATTGCCATAGATCACCGCTCCGGCGCTGTTGCCATAAACAGAACCAAGCCCGGCAGTAATTGAATTATTTCTGATTTCAGAAGCAGAATTTGCCTGCAGAGCGTAATAATTAGAATCGACTGTCGCGGTAATGCTAAATCCTTCTACCGTAGAGTTGTTGCCGACAATTATCCCGTAATTGGATGAGACTGTCCCTGCCGCAATAATTGCATTGGTGCTCGGACTGGCATCTGATTTTAAATAAATACTGGCAGGAATTGTTATGGGAAAGCTCTCCGATGACCCGCTCATCGCAGAATTGTATGTTCCCGCCTCAACCAATATTTGATCACCGGCCTGCGCCTGAGTCATGGCATATGTTATGGTCTGCCACGGCCTTCCCGAACTCCCATCCCCCACTACATTCCCTTCTGTTGTACTTGCGTCAACATAATGAGTAGCACCTCTTGTAATAGTAAAACTTGCAGCCGATTCATCTGTACCGACATATCCTCCGGCATCTTGAAGTTCTATCTTTACTCTCGCGTCTGTAGTTGCCACATTCGGTACTATCCAGCTGTAAGGAGAAGTCTTCGACGCGCCGGCAACCACGCTCGTGTAGGTGGAGCCGCCGTCAACCGAATAATAGACGTTTAAACTGTTGGCGGCAATTCCAGAATGGTCGGTCGCTTCAAAAGTTATCGGGTAGGTGCTCCTGCCGGCAATTGTTTCCCCGCCATTGGGCGCTTCGATTGTAATTGTCGGCCCGGCCGTATCAATCCAATCATAGGCTCCCATATCCGCCCCTTCGGGAGTTCCGACAGCTATACAAGGGGAAGAGTTGCCAAGATGATAATTATTCCCCGCCGCGTTGACAAACTGGGCGTTGGCTGAAATTGTCCCAACCCCGCTTCCAATTGTCCCTTCATAACCCGTAGTGTTTCCATAAACATCGCTGTAGCTTACATTTGCCGTACCGCCGTTATTATCAATTCCTTTACCGGAAGAAGTTCCTCCCGCCGGATCATACGCGACTATACAGTTGGTTATATTGGTAACCGTGGTACCGTCATTTTGAACATTTATTCCGGTATCATTGGCAATAAGCGTATTATGGTTTACGGTAGCCACGTGTGAACCAACTATTCGCGTATGAATCCCCGTAGTAAAATTTCGAACCTCGTTGCTGCCCACTGTACCGATCTCATTCCATGCCGACAACATTATGCCGACAGAGCCGTCTCCGTCACTGGCTACAATGTTGTTGGTTATCAAATAATTATTGTTCGAGGCATTCATATTTATTCCGTAAGAAGATCCTGCTCCATCCACTTCGATAGTATTGCTTTTAACGGTAATGTTATCGGCGCTATCTTCCGCGCGGACACCCTGCGCAGCATACCCTGTTGAAGAGATGGTGTTTCCTTCGGCAGTGCTATTGTCAGCCGCATTCACAAAATTGATACCAAAAGAACTCCCCCCATTATGGGTAATAGTATTGTTTAACACGTGTCCGCGCGCGTTTAACTTCACGGGCATTGTTTGGTTATTGTCCCCGTTTGATGTTAAAGTATTTCCCGAAATAAGAGCCCCCGCTCCATTTATAACCGCCGATCCATTGGCGGCAACTATTGAATTATTAATTAAAGAAGAATTCGCATATAAGCTCACCGCATGGTTATTGGCGTTGGTTGTGGTGGCGGTTATCGAAAATCCTTCAAGAGTCGCGCCTACTCCCAAATTTATGGCATTGTTGCTTCCCACACTTCCCGCCGCGAGGATCGCGTTGGTAGTCGGATCAGCTATTGATTTTAAGTATTGCCCCGCGGATAAACTGAAAGGATAGGTCTCTCCGTTTGAAGTATCATATGTCCCCGCCTTAACATTGATTGTACCGGTTGTGTTGGCAATCCCCTTGGCAACTGTTTTCCACGGACTTCCCACACTGCCGTCACCGGTACTGTCATTTCCCGAAACCGCGTCTATATATGAAGCGGCTACAATCGAAGAGGTGCCGCTGTCATCCTGGTACGCGCCAATGTCGGCGCCGCCCGATGACGTTCCAACACAGGGAGAATCGGAATAGAGATGGTAATTATTACTGCTGACAGCTTTGAATCTTGGATAAGATGAAATATCTCCGGTCCCGGCGCTGACTCCATTATAATTTGTTTCGGTATTCCAAATATTATTATAGGTTGAAGTGACTGTTCCGCTGGCACGATAGATGCCGATGCTGCCTCCTATGTATTCCCCCGGTTGCGCGCCGCCACAGACAATATTATTAGTCATGTTAACTATGCCGGCATAATTTATATTAATTCCATTGGTATTTCTAACAAAAGTATTATGGTTAAGCGTAGCTGTAAAATTATCTAAGACCCTGAGGTATGTTCCATTTGTGAAACCCCTGACCTCGTTACTAGCAACCGTCCCGCTTCTAACGGTACCGTTTATGGATAATACGATCCCGTACAATGCCGAGGGGGAAGAGGTCGTACTGCCAACAACCTTATTGTTCGTAATATTATAACTAGCGTTGGTGCCGTTTGCTTTTATTCCCGCCGTGTTCGAACCGGTAGCTTCAACCGTATTATTGTTAATTAAAATACTGTCCGCGGAATCGTCCAAATATATTCCGTTCGAATAGGTTCCTGTTCCACTGACAGTGCAACCTTCAACCGTACTCGTGTCGGCCGCATTTTGTATTGAAATAATATTTATCCAGGCTCCATTTTGAGTTGCGTTGTTGCCGCTTACATATCCTCTCGCGTTCAGACGGATTCCGGAACCATTATCGGGACTGTCGGCCGCGCTGGCAACTATTGTATTGTTTATTACCGATGCCCCCGCCGCACTTACAACCACCCCACCCTTTGAAGCCGTTATACTATTATTTAAAACCTGCGCGTCCGCATTTGCCTGAACCGCATAATAACCGTTGGTAAAGCTGGTCGTCGTAATGGTAAAACCGTCGACAGTAGAATTCGCGCTTAAAACAATTCCATGGACGCTTGAACCGGTTGCCGCGATTGTGGCCGAAGTTGTCGGTGTGGCATTTGACCGCAAGGTGACTCCGGCTGGAATTGTTATGGGAAAAGTCTCGACCGAACCCGGCATCGTCGCGGTATATGTTCCGGCAGCGGTTAAGATAATATCGTTTGCGGTAACTTGCCCCACCGCCCAGGTAATTGTTTGCCAAGGATTACCCGAAGATCCGTCCCCATCAACGTTCCCGGTTGTAGCCGCGGCGTCAACATAGTAAGTTGCCGCAAAACCGGCAGGGCAAAAGACCCAAAGAACACAAAAAAAAACCACTAACTGTTTAAACAGTTTTTTATTCATGTTTTTTTAGATAATTTTATCAACTTAATCAAGCACCAAGATATGCCCCGAACCGATCACCTTGTTGTTGCCGATAATTTTGATCATGTAGATCCCGTTCGGCACGGCAGAGCGCGCCAGATCCGAAACGCCGTTCCAGCTGACTTCATTGTATCCGCTCTTCCCACCGTCGGTACCGCTCTGCGCCTTAAAGGTCCACGCCACCATCCCCGCTTTGCTGATCACATAAATGCTGATGTCCGCGTCGGTTGAAAGCTGGTAGCTAATCTTACAAGTGCCGCCGCTTAAGGCCTTGAATTCGGTCGGATAGGTCAAGACTTCTCCCACCACCTTCACATCCCCGCTCTTCGCCACTTTGAGACCGGTTACTTCTTTTGTCCCTTTATTACTGTTCGTATCGGTCGCCTCTATTGTTATCGCGTGCGTCATCACGCTCTCATCCGCCAGATCGGTCGTTGGTGTATACTCCAGCGTCGCCGCCGTTGTACTAGTCGCAACCGTAGTTAGTGTTACCAGGGTTCCGTCTACTCTCATTGTAACTCCGCTCGCGTTAATTGCCACATCGTCTATCGCCGTTATACTGAAGGTCGGCCGCGCAGAAATATAATCATCACTGCGGATCGCGGTGTCTTTTATCTTCATCGTGATTGTCGGCGGGTTGGCATCTCCACCCTTGGTCGTAAAGCTCTGGCTATAGGCCGAACTCAACGGATTCCCGTACTGATCCTTGGCCGCAGTGCTGATTGACAAAGTATAGCTGGTCCCGCCGCTTAACTGGTTCGTCGGTGTAAAGGTCATCGTCGTATTCGCACTGTTCCAGCTGAAGGTTCCCGTTACTGCCGCTTTTGCTCGGATTGAACTGCTTCCGGCTCCGTCATCCAGGCCAAAAGCATTTTCAACGCTCTCCGTATCCATTGTAACCGGAAAGGTTATTTCAATATCCGAATCAACCGGAACATCGGTTGTCGGGATATTAAGACTAATCTGTGACGGATCTATTTGCGAGGTATCCAAAACGAAGGTCCAGGCAGTGCTATAAGCCCCGTAATTACCCGCATTATCTTTTGCACGGACATCCCAAGTGTAGCTGGCATCGGTCAAAGTTGTGGAAGTATATGTTAATGCCGCTGTCGTTGCCACTATTGTTCCAGACAACCGAACCTCATAGCTTGCAATACCGGAGATAGGATCTGTCGCCGCGCTCCAGGTAAAAAGCGGCGTCGCATCATTGGTATTCGAATTATTGGTCGGGGTCAGCAGTGCCGGCGCGGTCGGCGCGGTCGAATCGATAATAAAGGTCCCCGACTCCCCCGTCCCATAGGCATTGTAATCATCCTGCATCTCTATCTTAACTTTTACTTCGGTAGTACTAAGCCCTGTGGGCAATATCCAGCTGTAAGGAGAGGTCGTTGCAACACCGGTTTCGATTGTAAAAGGATAGCTGGTTCCCTCATCGGTTGAATAATATAAATTCATTGAATCAGCTTTTATCCCTTTAGAATCAGTCGCCTGAAAAGTAATATTATGCGTGCTTGCTCCCTGCCAGGTATTTCCTGTCGCGGGAGATTCAATCGTTATCACCGGACCAGTTGTATCGGTGCGATAGATCGTAAAATCGGCATCCGATTCGTCGGTCCCATGCACAGTTGCCCCGCTTATTGCCTCAACACTGATCCTGCAGGTAGCGCTGGTAGCCGCAAGGATCGGAACTGTCCAAGAATAACTGCCGGTGTTGCTTAATCCTGCCTCAATCAAAGTGTAGCTTGTGCCGCTATTAGTCGAATAAGAAAGATTGACCGCATTAATGCCGTCAGCGTCCTGCGAAGCCTGCCAGGTTATTGTTTGTGCCGAATTTGCCTCCCAGCTCTCGCTGCCGTTTGGAGAAATCACTCTCACCGCAGGGACCCCTCCGGCCGACATATCGTACTGGTACGCCCCCATATCAGAGGTAGCGGGAGTCGCCGTGTGGATACAAGGCGAATTTAATGCCAAAGTAAAATCATCGCCATCCGCATCCGTAAATTTCGCGGTCGCAGAGATTGTCCCCGTCTGTAGATTCAACGTCCCGCTATTATTAAACCAGTTTTCATTATTACCGTAAGCGTCCGAATAACTGACGTTCGCAATTGAAGGATCTCCTCCTGTCCCGTCAACTAAAACGCCAAAGCTGTAATCCGGAACAGAGGTGTTGGTAGGAGCGGTTGTAATTATACAATTTTCGATGTCAACGGTACCCGAATTAACAATAATTCCGGTAGCCAAATCAACATTGTTGTCGTTTTTTGCCAAAGTATTATGATTAAAGGTCAAGGTTTCGCCAACCGCCAAATACACCGAAGCTCCTCTTTCAAAGGCCCTGACCTCGTTGCTCGATATGGTCCCACCGTTAACGGCGTCTCCGTCATCTCCAACCTGCAACCCGTTTTGCGCGTTTGTCCCAACCACAACGTTACTTGATATTTCATAGGTCCCGGCTCCACCCGCCAAATTTATACCCCTTACCCCGTCCGCATAAATGCGCGAATTTTTTACCTCTGTCCCGCTGCTCCCGTTAACGTTAACCGCGTTATCCGTATTGCTTGCCATGGTGGTCCCATCCGCTTCGGTTCCAATGTAGTTATTGTTTATAATATTCGAATCCGACCCGGCATCATCTATACTGATACCGTTGGTTGTATTGTTTGAAATAATATTCCTACCGCTCGCCGCTCCGTTCCCTACCTGATTGTTATTTGCCCCTCCAAACATTAAAATACCCGGTCCGTTATGCCCCATCGCGGTCGTACCGTCCCCTCCTATCCCAATATAATTGGCAAGGATCTTGTTCTGATCCGCATCTTCAAGCGCAATTCCCCCGGAATTGTTCCAGACAATTACGCAGGATTCAACCGTATTGCTGTCCGCTCCCGACAGAAAACTAATTCCCCACTCGCTATTCTTGTTCTTGGTCGTCCCATCGGACCCTATCCCGATATAATTATCGTCAATTGTGTTAAGCGTGCTTCCCGAAAGAAATATCCCGCTCCCTCCGTTTGAAGAGACCACATTCCTTCCCGTGGCCGCGCCGTTCCCAACATTATTCCCGGTCGCTCCCGTGTCTATCATTATCCCATGTGAATCGTTCGCCACCACCCCGGTCCCGCTCGCGTTCACCCCTATATAATTATTCAATATCGTATTGCTGTTTGTGTTGGTATAAATCCCCTGCCATACATTGCCGGAAATTATATTTCTGTCTCCGGCATTGACTCCCCCAATCGTATTCGAATTCGCCTCGCCTTCCATGTTTATCCCCCGCTGCCCGTTCCCCAAGTCCGCCGTCCCGTTTACGTCCGTCCCGATATAATTCCCTTTAATCGTATTGCTTGAAGAACCGCTGTCAATAATATCAATCCCGTGCTGTGTATTCCCCGATATAATATTCCTACCCCCGGAAGTACCGTCCCCTATGAAATTGTTTGAAGAATTGTCGTTTATCCTTATCCCGTGCCGGTTATTCGCGATAGCAGTATCGCCGGAAGGATTTGTCCCGATATAATTCCCTAAAACATAATTTCCGCTTGATCCCCCTCTTATTCTAACCCCATCAGATCCCCCTCCGCTGTTTCCGGAAATAATATTTCTTCCGCCGGCGGTTCCGTCTCCGGCATAGTTGCCGCTTGAACTGTTGTCAAATTGTACTCCAACGTCATTGTTCCCAACCGCGGCATCCCCGGCCGCGTTAAGGCCGACATAATTCCCTACAATAATATTGTTGGTGGCGCTAAAAACATTGACTCCGACTCCGCCGTTCCCGGATATTATATTCCTGCCAGCGGCCGATCCATTGCCGACATAATTACTATCGGCGCTATTCATTATTTGAATTCCTGCCCCGGTGTTGGGAACAGAAGCTTCCCCCAATCTATCTGTTCCGATATAGTTGCCCAAAATATAATTGCCGGTGGAAACTCCTCCATTGATATCAACCCCGTTCGCGCCGTTGCCGGAAATAATATTCCGATTGCCCGCTTCGATGCTTCCAATATAATTATTAGGTCCATTATTTATATAAATTCCGCCATCGTTCGGATTGGCTGCCGCCGAAGAGGCGGTCGCGGTAGTACCGATATAACAGCCCCAAATCGTATTCGCGTTGCTGGAAATATTAATCGCGTACCTTCCCCCACCCGAAAAACCGTTAATTATCAGGCTTTTTATCGTGTTGGATGTTGGAAAATCAAATCCGTCAAAACTGGATCCCGCTTCCGCGCTGATCATAATTTCAGGCCCCAGGGGATTGTCGTCTCCGACATTGTCCGTCTGTGTATTGCCGTCAATAACCGTCTCGCCGCCGAAAGGAGCCTCAAAAACAGGGAGCGCCGAAGCGACTTTTATTATCCAATAACTTACCCCTTCAACCGTTACATAATTGGCATCCGTTCGGGGAATATTAAACGCAATTTCGTCTCCACCCGGATTTGCCACAGCATCCGTTATCGCCGTCCTCAATGTTCCGGGATCGGTGGTATCGGCGCAGTTGGTTACGGTGTAGGTAGCCGCTCCTGATTGACCGGCTATCGACAACCAGCTTCCGGCAATCAGCAACAGAATAAAAAGAAGTTTTTTCATTTTCTCCTGATAAACCTCAAGAGTGATCCGATCCCAACCACCGCCGCGGCGGTGAACAAGCCCGCCTTGACAAGCAGCCAGATCAATTCGTTCTCAACCTGTTTCACCGCGATCTTTTGCTTCGCTTCCGGGGTTAAGGTTTGCGCAAGGACAATTGTCTTTACCGGTTTCTTGATAATTGGTTTCTTCTTGATTGCAATCGGTTTCTTGACAATTGGTTTCTTTTTAATAACCACCGGTTTCTTGATTGGTTTCTTGACCGGTTTTATTTCTGTCTTTTTTACCTTTGCCTCTGTCCTTACCTGCGCCTGCGCCTTTGCCTGCGCCTTGCCGACAGGCATTATAATGGATGGTTCGTCATCGTCTTTGTCCAATGGTATCCCATAGGACAGGGCAAAGAAATGATTGTCGACTCCCGGCGTCGCGTTGAATTGATGATACGCGTAATCAAACCTGAATTCACGATAAAATAATCCGATACCGCCGGTCAAATTGTTACTCACTCCCAGACCGCTGTTCCCCGTCCCGATCCACTCCTGATCGATACCACCCCTAATCGCTAGAAATTTAATCGGCTGCCACTCCACACCCACATGAAAGAGCGACGGTAAATAAGTCTGCGTCGGATAATATTCGCCGTCAAGATTAAAGGTCAGCTTCTGGTTCCCCATCTTCCTCAACCCCTCTTTCCCCCACACTTTTAAAGAAAGACCTCCCTTCAATGTCGCCGGGAAGGTTTCTATCACTCCCGTGTTCCAAACGATTCGCCCTCCAAAACTGGCCGGTAAAATATTTGTCAGCGCCAAACCCAGATTCAACGGCTTGCTCGGTTTAAACATCAAGCCCAAATCAACATCATACCCGGACGCGCTCGCTCCCCCCTGGCTCGTCCCGCTCAAATTCTTCGAAAACATCTTGAGGGTTGCGCCTCCCGACAACATCGGGTTTAACGGAAACGCATATGAAAAAAGCATGACATGGTCGTAGTCGGCATAGCTGACCGTACTGCCGTCGGAAACCACTCTTCCCCCTTCTATTGAAGTGGAAGAAGTGGTGTATCCAAGATTGCTCCCCAAGTAGCCGATACCAAAAACACCTTGTTGAACCGGAACAGCCAAGCCGACCGTCAGATAATTAACTTCGTTGACAAATTTTCCTTGAAGAGAGGTGATCTGCCATTGTTTGAGCTGTGCCAATCCCGCCGGGTTCATAAAGATCGCGTTGACATCGTCCGCCAAGCCGATATATGCCTTACCCAAACCGAGCGGACGGGCGCCGACCCCAAGCCGGACCGGATCGTCCGCGATCTTGGTTGCCGCCAACAACACGCCGCTCAACAGCAAAAAAACTGCCGCTATTACGAATAGCTTTTTCATTTTATTTATTTATAGGTACGCGTGCGTTATTTATACCAAATTCCAAAACCATTTGCAACCACTTTTTTTTCTTGCTATACTATCGCCAAGGCAGGAGGTCAATGAATCACGCCCGCGAAACGCGATATAGGCATTCGTTGAGGGTGGCCAAAGTCGCCCGGGCTTTGGCCAAACATTACCGTGCGGACGCTAAAAAGGCCGAAATTGCCGCCCTTTTGCACGATTGTTCCCGGTTCCTCACTCCCGACGAGATGCTGAAAAAGGCAAAAGAGCTGGAATGGAAAATTGACAAAGTCCAGAGAAAAAACCCGAAACTTCTCCATGCCGATTTGAGCGCGCATTTCGCAAAAGAACTGTTTGGCATAACCGACCCTGAAATTTTGTCCGCGATCAGGTCGCACACGGTTGGAAGCGGCCGGATGTCAAAGCTTGACAAGATCGTTTACCTGGCCGACCATATCGAACCGAAAAGGGATTTTCGGGGAGTCGCAAAGATCAGGAAGCTGGCTTTTAAAAATTTGGACCTGGCGGTTATTGAATCTTTAAATTCCATGATAGAATTTATAAGGGCGGAAGGACTGCCGATCTATCGGCAGACAATCAAAACAAGGGATTCCCTGTTGAAACAAAAAAATGGGCGACATTAACTACGATTTTATAAAAAATATTTACGAATCGGTTGGAAAGGGAAATCCATCGCCAAAAACACCCCCCCCAAATTCTTCTTCTCCCAAAAAACCGTGGGGAAAAATTATTTTGGTTGCCTTCGCGATCATTCTGGCGGTCTTCTTTGGCTTCGCGATCGCCATCCTAAGCCGCTTTATGCTCTTTGAAACGGTCCTGGCCCTTTTGCCGGGAGAGAAGCTGATTCCAAAAACCAACATCTTGATCCTCGGACTGGATAAAGGGGTTGAGATTCACCGCTCCGACAGCATCCTGGTTGTCCATCTGGATCCGCAGGGGAACAAGGCCAACATTTTATCTGTTCCGCGCGACACCCTGGTTGCCGTCCCCGGGCGGGGGCTCGACAAGATCAACCACTCTTTTGCCTACGGCGGCGCGGAGTTGACTCGGCAAACCGTCGAAAATTTCCTAAAAATTAAGATCCCATATTATGTGACCATCGACATCTCCGGGCTCGAAAAGATGATCGATGAAATTGGCGGAGTGCGGATCGACGTTGAAAAAAGGATGTTTTATGTCGACTACGCGCAGAACCTTTATGTCGATTTAAAACCCGGGATGCAGACCTTAAACGGCCGCGATTCTCTATCCTATTTAAGATACCGGCACGACCGCGAAGGGGATTTCGGCAGAATAACCCGCCAGCAAAAATTTGTCGGGGCGCTGACCAAGAAAATGATGCAGGGAGGAACCTTCTTTTCCTATCCCAAGCTGATGCTGAAGTTCTTATCCTATCTGCAGACCAACCTGAACACCAAAGAGGTCCTCGGCTTTGTCCTGTCGATGAAGAAAATCTACGAGCTGGGACAAATTGACATGGATTCTCTGCGGGGCAACCCGATATCGATGGACGGGGTTTTCTACCTCCAGCCGGTCGACTCCGAAGTGCAAGAAGCGGTTAGCAAATATTTTCGACAATGAAGCTTCAAATCTTGTTATAATAACTTATTGACACGGGGCCGTAGCTCAGCTGGGAGAGCGCTTGACTGGCAGTCAAGAGGTCAGGGGTTCGATCCCCCTCGGCTCCAGTAAATTTTGCTGTACGCAAAATTTAAGAAGAAGAATGAAGGATAAGAAGGAGGAAGGTAAAAATGGCAAAAGGGAAAAAGTTGGTTTATTCGTTTGGCGGAGGAAAGGCAGACGGCAAGGCGGGGATGAAGAATTTGTTGGGGGGGAAGGGTGCAAATTTGGCGGAGATGGCAAACTTGGGGATTCCGGTCCCGGCAGGCTTTACCATAACAACCGAAATGTGCACGATCTATTATAAAATGGATCGCAAATACCCGAAAGAATTGGGTGCGCAAATTGACCTGGCGATGAAAAAAGTCGAAAAGGTAATGGGAGCGGTCTTTGGCGACAGCGAAAACCCCCTATTGGTCTCGGTCCGCTCCGGAGCAAGGGTCTCGATGCCCGGAATGATGGATACGGTTTTGAATCTTGGATTAAACGATGTAACCGTGCAGGGCTTGATCAAGCAGTCGAAAAACGAACGGTTTGCCTGGGACTCTTACCGCCGCTTCGTGCAGATGTACGGAGATGTGGTGCTTGGCATGAAGCCGCAGACCAAGACCGAAGAAGACCCGTTTGAAGTAATTATTAAAGCGAAGAAGCAAGAACGCGGGATCAAAGTCGACACCGACCTAACCGTCGCGGATTTGAAAGAGCTGGTCCTGAAATTCAAAGCGAAGATCAAAGAGCGGACAGGGAAGAATTTCCCCGAAGATCCGAAAGAACAGATGTGGGGCGCCGTCAACGCGGTCTTCGGATCATGGATGGGAGAGAGAGCGATTAAATACAGAAAGATTAATAACATCCCCGGAGATTGGGGGACCGCCGTCAACGTCCAGGCGATGGTTTACGGAAATATGGGAGACGATTCGGCGACCGGAGTCGCCTTCACCCGCAATCCGGCTACCGGAGAGAGAATTTTTTACGGGGAATATTTGATCAACGCGCAGGGAGAAGATGTCGTTGCCGGAACCAGAACTCCGGAACCGGTCAACCACAAAACCAAGACCGAAGCGAGCCAAAAAACTCTTGAAGAAGTTATGCCCAAAGCGTATAAGACACTGGAAGGAATTTACAAAAAGCTGGAAAAACACTACCGCGACATGCAGGATATCGAATTTACCATCCAAAAAGGGAAACTGTGGATGCTGCAGACCAGAAACGGGAAAAGGACCGCCGCCGCCGCCTTTAAAATCGCGGTCGACATGGTAAAAGAGAAGATGATCACCAAAAAAGAGGCGGTCATGAGAATTTCCCCTTCGCAACTCGACCAGCTCCTCCACCCCACCTTTGATCCGAAAGCAAAAAAAGTCGTTTTGGCCAAAGGATTGCCGGCCTCGCCCGGCGCCGCCTCCGGACAGGTCGTCTTCCACGCCGACGACGCGGAAGAACAGGCCAAAGACGGGAAGAAAGTTATTTTGGTCAGGATCGAAACCTCTCCCGAAGATATCGGCGGGATGAACGTGGCACAGGGAATTTTAACCGCAAAAGGGGGAATGACCTCCCATGCCGCGGTGGTGGCAAGAGGAATGGGGAAATGCTGCGTTGCCGGCTGCGGGGATCTGGAAATCGATTACGAGAAACAGCAGATGGCGGTCAGAGGAAAGGTTGTCAAAGCGGGTGACTGGATCTCACTCGACGGATCAAGCGGAGAAGTGATGGAAGGACAGGTCCAAACGATGCAGCCGAAGCTGACCGGGGATTTCGGAACCTTGATGGGCTGGGCCGATACTTTCCGCAAGATCAATGTCCGCACCAACGGCGACACTCCCAACGACGCGAAGGTCGCCCGGGAATTTGGCGCCGAAGGGATCGGACTCTGCCGCACCGAACATATGTTCTTTGAAGGGGACCGGATCAAAGCGGTCCGAGAAATGATCCTGGCCGACGATCTGGAAGGGCGCAAGAAAGCGCTGGCCAAACTTTTGCCGATGCAAAAGGGGGACTTTGTCGGAATTTTCGAAGCGATGGACGGCTTACCGGTAACAATCCGCCTGCTTGATCCTCCTTTGCATGAATTTGTCCCGCACGAGGAAGAGGCGCAGCAAGCGCTGGCAAATGACCTGGGAACTTCTCTTGAAAAAATAAAGGCGAAGGTCGCTTCTCTCCACGAATTCAACCCGATGCTCGGACACCGCGGCTGCCGTTTGGGAATTTCGTATCCGGAAATTACCGAGATGCAGGCGACCGCGATTATCCAGGCCGCCTGTGAATTGAGCAAGAAAGGGATCAAGGTAAAACCGGAAATAATGATCCCCTTGATCGGCTCGTTAAACGAATTCAAGAACCAGCGCGATATCATAAAAAGAGTCGCCGACGAGATCATCAAAAAAAGCGGAGCAAAGGTGCAGTACATGATCGGGACAATGATCGAGATCCCGCGCGCGGCCCTTTTGGCGGATGAAATCGCGAAAGAGGCGGAGTTCTTCTCTTTCGGTACCAACGACTTGACCCAAATGACCTTCGGTTATTCCAGGGACGATGCCGGAACCTTTCTTCCGATGTATGTCGAGAAGGGGATTTTGCCGGATGATCCGTTCCAGGTCTTGGACCAACAGGGGGTTGGCAAACTGGTACAGATGGGAATCAAGCTCGGGCGGGGAACCAACAAAAAGCTCAAAGTCGGAATCTGCGGCGAACACGGCGGAGAAGCGAGCTCGGTTGAATTCTGCGTGAAGGCCGGGATGAACTATGTCAGCTGTTCACCCTACCGCGTTCCGATCGCCAGACTGGCGGCGGCGCAAGCGGAGCTAAAATAATAGGATGATAATACGCAGGGAGATAGAAGAGAGAGAAAAAAAACTTCTGTCTCCCTACGCGTGTTTCGCCTCAAAAACTGCCGGACGCGCAAAGCCGGAGAAAGAATGTAATTTGCGAACCGCCTTCCAGCGCGACCGCGACAAGATCATTCATTCAAAAAGCTTCAGGAGATTAAAACACAAGACCCAGGTTTTTATCTCACCCATTGGGGACCACTATCGGACACGCCTGACTCATACGCTGGAGGTGGCGCAGATCGCGCGGACGATCGCCCGCGCCTTGCGGTTAAACGAGGATTTGACCGAAGCGATCGCGCTGGGACACGACTTGGGACACACCCCGTTCGGACACGCCGGAGAAGCGGTGCTCAACCAGATTTTAAAAGAATTCGGCGGACATTTCCACCACAGCGAACAGAGTGTACGGGTAGTCACGGTGCTCGACAAATTGAATCTTTGCAAAGAGGTGATTGAAGGGATTGCTCTCCACACCCACACCGCCGAGTGGCCAAAGACCCTGGAAGCGACCGCGGTCCGCCTAGCCGACCGGATCGCCTACATCCGCCACGATACGGAAGACGCCATCAACGCGGGGATACTCAAGAAGGGATCCCTCCCAAGAAAAGCGATGGATGTCTTGAAGGTCCACATGCTTGATACGATCCTTTTTGATATTATAAAAACCAGCCGCGGAAAACCGTATGTCAAAATGGGAAAAAAAGTCGGTGCCGCGGTGCAAAACATGTACAACTTTCTCTACAAACGGGTCTATACCAACGCCACCGCCAAAGCGGAAGAGACCAAGCTCCCCGCCCTGCTCCGCCTCCTCTTCAGGCACTATCTCTATCATCCAAAAGAGCTCCCGGGCTACAAAAGAAAGATGGAACAGAAAGAAATTCTGCGGCTCACCACCGATTTTATCAGCGGCATGAGCGACCGCTACGCGTCGGAAAAGTTTGAAGAACTGTTTGTCCCAAAAGAATGGCACAAATAAATTTAAAAGAAATTACCGAAGAGATTAAAAACCGCGCCAATATACTGGAGGTGGTGTCCGGCTACGTCCAGCTCAAAAAACGCGGAAAAAATTATCTCGGCCTCTGCCCTTTCCACTCCGAAAAGACCGCTTCTTTCACCGTCTCGGAAGAGAAAGGATTGTTCCACTGCTTCGGCTGCGGAGAGGGAGGCAGAGTCATCGATTTTGTGATGAAGATTGAGAAAGTCGATTTTGTCGAGGCGCTAAAAATCCTCGGGGAGAAGCTGGGAATCGAAGTAAACTTGTCCGGATTGGACCCGGCCGCCAAAGACAAAAAGCAAAGGTTGTTTGATCTGATGGAAGCGGCCTGCAAGTTTTTTGAAGGTAATCTCGATAACAAGATCGTCGGCTATTTTGAAAAGAGAGGACTTGAAAAGAAAACCGTTTCTTCTTTTAGAATCGGTTTTGCCCTTGATGGCTGGGACAATCTTTTAAATTTCTTTATTAAAAAAGGTTTTGATCCGAAAGATCTTGAAACCGCCGGACTGATCATACCGAAAGAGGGACGGAGAGAATATTTTGACCGTTTCAGGAACCGGATTATCTTTCCGATCTTTGACCAGCGGGGGCGCACGGTCGGCTTTTCGGGGAGGGCCTTTGGAGAATTTGAGCCGAAGTATCTCAATTCTCCCGATTCTCCGATTTTTCAGAAGGGAGAAAATTTGTTCGGGCTTAATTTCGCGCGCGACGAGATAAAAAAGAAAAAATACGCGATCCTGGTTGAAGGAAATGTCGATTTAATGATGTGCCACCGGCACGGGTTTTTAAATACGGTGGCTCCGCTCGGCACCGCTTTCACCCATTTTCAGGCAAAGCTCTTGAAAAGATTGACCGACCAGGTGGTGATCGCCTTTGATTCCGACACGGCGGGAGAGCTGGCCGCCGAAAAGGCCGAAGCGATCCTAAAAGAGGCGGAGGTGGAAGTTAAAATCGCGACAATGGAAAAGTCCAAAGACCCGGCCGATTTTTTGAAAGAGAACGGATCGGAAAAATTTTTTGAATTGCTGAAAAATTCGCGCTCCGCCCTAGCCTACCGGATCGACCGGACGTTTAAAAAATTCAATCTCTCCCAGATTGAAGGAAGAGCTAAAGCGGCGGAGGCGGCAGCGGCAATTTTGGCGGTTGAAAAAAATGAGATTGTACGGAAGGAATATTTAAAATCGACCGCCAAGACCTTGGGGATTGATTTTGACACTTTGCTGGCCGAGACGCGCAAGAAAAGTTTTTATCAATCCCGAAAAGGGGGGGCTAAAGGGGGGGTTCAAAAACCGAACTCAAAAACGGAAGAGGCGGAGAAGTGCCTGGTCCGCCTGGCTTTCGAAAACGCCGACTTGAGGGAAAAGATGAAGGAACAGGTCGATTCGGAACTGTTTTTTAATCCGTTGTACCGGAGAATAATCGCGACCACCCTTTCCGCCAATTTTTCAGGGATCGACGATCTGGCCGCGGACGAGGAAAAAAGCGCGGTGAGGCAAATTCTCTTAAAGCCGGACGACACCGAAAACCGTCCGCAGATGATTTTTGACTGTATCAATACTTTGAAGAAAGAGAAAATCAAGGCCGACCTGGCGGAACTTAGGATTGAACTGTCAAAAAAAGAAGCCGAAAACGATCCGGAAAGGCTAAAAGGACTTCAGGAACGCTTCTCAAAATTGAGTGAAATTTCCAGATCCCTATAGACGATATAAATATAGGAGGGACAGATGAAAATGATTGAGAGTCCAAGAGTCGGCGGAAAAAGCTACATCACTCCGGATGAAATCCTGAAGATGTATCCCGAACCGGAAAAAAACCTTGACGAGATCGAGGCCCTGCTTGATACCGGGGTTGAGATCTCGGAATCAAAGGGAAAGAAACCGGCCGATGCCAATTTCTTTGTCCCGAAAAACAAAGCGGACATCGAATCGGTCAAAGGTTTCGGGATCGACGATACCGTCAGGATGTACCTTCGGGAGATCGGCCGCTATCCGCTTCTAACCGGAGAGGAAGAAGTTTCCCTTGCCAAAAGGGTCAAGCGGAACGAAGAACGCGCCAAACACAAGCTGGTTAATTCCAATTTGCGCCTGGTGGTCTCGATCGCCAAAAAATATACCGGCCGCGGGATGCTCTTTTTGGATTTGGTCCAGGAAGGGAACCTCGGCTTGATCCGCGCGGTTGAAAAATTCGATCACCGCAAGGGCTACAAATTTTCTACTTACGCCACCTGGTGGATCAGGCAGGCGATCACCCGCGCGATTGCCGACCAGGCACGCACCATCCGCATTCCGGTGCACATGGTTGAGACGATCAACCGGATGAGGAAAATTTCACGCCAGCTTTTGCAAAAGCTCGGACGCAAACCGACCGAACGCGAGATCGCCAAGCGGGCGCGCGTCTCAATCGACAAAGTTCGCGAAATCATCAAAGTTTCGCAGGTTCCACTCTCTCTTGAGATGCCGGTCGGAGACGAAGATTCATCAAGGCTGGGAGATTTTGTGGAAGATGCCGGACTGCAGGCACCGGAAGAGATTGTGACCCAGGGGCTTTTGCGCGACGATCTGGAAGAAGTGATGAAGGCATTAACCGAACGGGAAAAGATGGTCCTTAAGATGCGCTTTGGATTGGATGACGGGCACCCGCGAACTTTGGAAGAGGTTGGACGCGAATTCCGCGTCACCCGCGAACGCATTCGTCAAATTGAAGCGAAAGCTTTGCGGAAGTTAAAGCACCCTACGCGAGCGAGAAAGTTAAGGGAATATTTGCAGTAGGAAGTCACTCCTCCGAATCGTAGGTTATAAGGGAGAAGGCCGGGATATTACCGAGCTTCTCCCTTCCTTTTAGGAAGGTCAGCTCGATTAAGAAGGAGCATTCGACAACGGTGCCGCCGAGTTTTTTGACCATATCGCAAACCGCTTTAACTGTACCGCCAGTGGCGATTAAATCATCCACCACCAAAACCTTGTCCCCTTTTTCAATCGCGTCTTCATGCATATGCAAAGAATCGGTTCCGTACTCCAGTTCGTATTCTTCCGAAATCGATTTGGCGGGGAGTTTCCCTTTTTTGCGGGCGGGGACAAAGCCGCAATTGAGCTCGTGCGCCAAGACCGCGCCGAAGATAAACCCGCGCGATTCGGCTCCGACTACTTTGGTGATGCCGGAATCCCTATATCTCTCTGTAAATTCCTTGATCGCGAATCGGAAAGCGTCTTTATGTTTTAATAAGGTCGTAATATCCTTGAACATGATCCCCTCTTTGGGAAAATGCGGGACGGTTCTTATATGTTTTTCTAATTTCATAGATGTACAATCGCCTCCAATAATAATTTTTTGACCTTTTCGGCGTTTTCCTTCATTACCTTCATGACCATTTCAAAGGTCACCGGCTCCTCCCCCACTCTCCAGCAGTCGTAATCGGTCGACATGGCGATCGCCTGGTATTTCATCCCCAGTTCATTGGCCAAAACAACTTCGGGAACAGAAGACATATTGATGATGTCCGCTCCCCACTGGCGGAACATGTGCGATTCGGCCCGGGTAGAGAAGCGCGGGCCTTCGATTGTGACAACCGTCCCTTTTGAATGAAAAGAGAACCCGAGTTTCTTGGCACAACCGATCAACAGTTCACGTAAATCTTTATCGAAGGGATCGGCCATGGCGGTATGGATGACTTTATCGTGGAAAAAAGTGAGATGGCGCAGTTTGGTAAAGTCGATAAACTGGTCGGGGAAGACCAGGTCTCCCGGTTTGATCTCTTCTTTAAGCGATCCAACCGCGGTGGTGGCTAAAATTATTTTACAGCCGGCCTCTTTGAGCGCCCAGATGTTGGCGCGGAAATTCACTCCGGTCGGGTAGATGGAGTGGTCTTTGGAGTGGCGGGCCAGAATTACGACCTCTTTCCCTTCGAACTTTCCAAAAGTCAGTTTGGAAGAGGGTTCGCCGTACGGGGTCTCGATCTCTTTATCTTTTACCTCTTTTAGCAATTGCGGATCATCAAGTCCCGAACCGCCGATAATACCGATTGGCATATTATTCCTTTTGAGTAGCCCCACGGGGAATCGAACCCCGGTTCTCAGCTTGAAAAGCTGGTGTCCTAACCCCTAGACGATGGGGCCGTATCAGATTATCAGAACATCCAAATACCAGAATATCAGAATTGAGGTATTTTTTCAAGATAAGTTGAAATTTCCGCCATTTTTGAATGATAAATAGACATGAGCAGAATAGAGGCCGCCAGAGCCGTAGCCGCACGATATCGAGGTGTAATTGGAACAGCAATTTTGGGAAAGCTGTACTCCGGTTTTTACGCCGACAAACTGCTTCGGCATTTTTCTCCCAGCTGTTCTGGAATATCCTGCACATATTATAACAATATAAGAGCGGTTGGTTTTGGAAGAAAACACGTATTTCCGGAACAAAGAGTAAGCCCGATCGTTATCGGCCACCATCAAGATTTAAGTTTTTATCAAGTAAGAGGCAAACCGGAAAATGCCGATTCCGAAATATCAATGCCTTACCTGAAAGAATACCTGCTAATTCCAACAAAAACAGGAAAACTGGTTTTTGTCAGTGACGACCATACCCATGCGGCCTTTGCCTGGGCTTTGGCCAAGGAAACAGGGATAATTGGAGAAAACGCCGTTTTAATCCATATCGATTCTCATCCCGATCATGATCCCTGCCGAGCATCAAGTCGTGGCTTAAAAGGATTCCCTTTATCTCTGAAAGAAATAGCAAGTATAACTTGGGAAGAGGTAGAAATTTGCAATTTTATCGATTTTGGCCAAAGAATTGGGGCGATTGACCCTCATGCACTATTTTATTTTATCCATCCTTTTTTTAACGGCCGGGGAATTGAAACTAAAAAATTTTATTCCGATTCGGACAACAACTATACTTCAAGCTGCCTTGACCTGACCGAACTTTCACTGGAAAAATACCGGGAAGCAATTGATAAAAGCAGAAGGGAAGGAAAGCCGGTCGTTTTGGATCTTGATCTTGATTTCTTTTGTCCCCATTATAATCATCCTGAAGATCCAAAGTATAACAAGGAAGCAGATATTGAAAGAATAATCGAGATAGCCAGGCAGGCGGACTTTATAACAATCGCCACCAGCCCAAGTTACTTTTTGGTCCCAAATCAGCAACAAGAGACCCGACATCTTATACAAAGAATCGTAAGTTCTTTATAGTTCCGAATTGTTATATAATAAAATCACCCCATGCGAAAAATTGTGAGAAGCCTGGCGAACAAGAATTTCCGCCTGCTATTTTTTGGACAGACCCTTTCGATAACCGGTACCTGGATGCAGAACATCGCCCTTTCCTGGCTGGTCTACCGGCTGACCGGCTCCGCGCTCCTTTTGGGAATCGTCGGCTTTGCCGGACAAATTCCCCTTTCAATTATCTCCCCTTTTGCCGGAGTGGTTATTGACCGCTCCAATAAACATAAAATTATCCTGCTCACCCAAGTTCTCTCCATGCTGCAGGCTATACTTCTGGCTTTGCTCTTTTTTTCCGGGACACTATCAATCCAACTGATAATTTTCCTAAGCGCTTTTTTGGGATTAATAAACGCCTTTGATATGACCGCGCGGCAAGCCTTTGTCAGCGAGATCGTCGAAAACAAACACGATCTTGGTAACGCCATCGCGCTTAATTCTTCCCTGGTGCATGTGGCCCGCCTGATTGGGCCGTCGCTTGCCGGGATCATTATCGCCGCCTGGGGAGAGGGTTTTTGCTTTTTAATAAATGCCGTAAGCTACCTGGCGGTCCTCTTTTCTCTTTTGATGATGCGAATTATTCCAAAAAAGAAAAAACCTTCCGCCAATCTCCTTCTGGAATTAAAAGAAGGACTCGCTTATGCCGCCCGATCGCATCCGATCCGGTCTCTTCTGTTGTTTATGGCTCTAATGAGCACCATCGGCATGTCTTACACCATTATTATGCCGGTTTTTGCCAAAGAGGTTTTGCGCGGCGGTCCGCAGCTGCTCGGTTTTTTGATGGGAATAACCGGATTGGGAGCCGTAATTGGATCGATCTATCTGGCCTCCCGAAAATCGGCGGTCGGGCTTGATAGGATCATCGGTTTGGCCGCTGTTGGTATGGGGATCGGGTTATTTTTTCTCGCATTCGCAAAGACCCTGCTCTTATCTTCCGTTTTAATTGTCTTAATCGGGTTTGCGATGATGGTGCTAATGTCATCGGGAAACACTATTTTACAGATGATCGTTGACGAAGACAAACGGGGAAGGATCATGAGTTTATTTATCACCGCTTTTATGGGAACGGCACCGCTGGGGAGCCTTTTGGCCGGTTTGATCGCCGGGCGCTTTGGGGTTCCGGTCACTTTTTTCGCCAGCGGCCTAATCTGTCTGGTCGGAAGCGCAGTCTTTTTTTTATCGTTGCCAAAACTGGCCGTGGAAATAAAAACAATCTATAAAAAGCTGGGAATTTTAATGGAGGAAGGAGTTTAGGATGACAAAAGAAAAGGCCAAAAACATCTTCCTGGGGAAAGACGGAGAAAAGAGACAAAACTGCGCACAGGCAGTCCTCTCCGCTTTTAAAAATGAGATGAGAATTGATGAGAATCTGATCTCTCTGGCACAGGGCTACGGCGGAGGGGGCGCTCCGGAGGGGGTTTGCGGGGCCTATTGGTCGGGGAAAGCGATTATTGAAAAATATTGCTGTCCGGAAAAGTCGGAAGAATTTGAAAAATACTTCAAAGAAAAAGCTTCGTCTTTGTCCTGCAAAGAGATCCGGGCAAAAAGACAGCTTCCCTGCCTCGGCTGTGTCGAAGAAGCGGCAAATTTCATCCATCGGGCATCGCGCAAAATAACCTGAAATTTTTTAAAAAACGGGATGAAATAAAACAAATGAGATTTGTACACGTTACCCCGACTTTTCCGTGTTATCCGCATTCGCCGTCCTGGGATCCGATGCTTGCAATGATAGGCCGCCAGAAGGCACAAGGACTGGACCCGTTGGTAATAATTCCGGCCTCAAAACATCTTCCGGAAACCTTTGGCGGAGCGGCAACTTTAACCAGAGGGACACCAAAAGAAATAATTCTTAATTATACCAGGGTTTTTGCCGTTGCACCGGAAAACATCCTGGAACAAACCTTGTATAGGTTTGACGATATTGATCCGGCCGCAATGCTCCTACACAAGCTTGAACTGGAACTTTTTGATTCCAGTTTTTCTTCGGCAATCGGCGCAATTTTGGGGCTAGCCAGATTTTCTTTGTGGGGATTGCCCGGAGAAAAATGCGTGGTCCGTTTTTGGGGGAAAATTATGGAAAAAACCTTCCGGCGAACTCAGGACTCTTTCGATTTTGCTGTCAAGTATGACTTGCCGTCGGCTCAACATACAAAAAGAACGCTTCTAATTTATAACGACCTTGGGCAAAGGCTTGAGATTGTCGAGGATGAGATGGCAAAAAGAAGGACACTCGCGGGTAATACCGGCGCCGTGAAAACAGAAAAAGAAGTATTGGTATTATAAGTTCGGCCACTGAGAGACGTCGTCGCCATGCTGATCGCGGTTGCGCATCAGGCGGTTCTTCAGCTCGCTGACATTTTTCTGGAGGGTTGAAAGAGTATTTTCAAATTCGGCCACCTGGTTCAAAAGTTCGCTCGCGGTCGGTCTTTGGTCGGTCATTTTTATCGCCTCCGGGTTAATTATACCTAATCCGCCTATCGGCAAGCAAGCACTATTTGCGGATATCCGCTTAACCACACCACCTCGACTACGCTCGGTGCAAGCCCGCGAAGAGCGGCGGTTTTAAAATGAAATTTCCATTGAAATTTGACGATATATATATAGATCAATATAATAAACTGAGAGGTAAAAAATGAAAAGCGGTCCATACGGTAGTCTTTATTCGGTTTTTGGAGTACCGGCGACTAGTTCCCCACATACTGCCCCTTCAAACAGAGGCGCTGGAATTCCATATGCTTATACTACTCCGAGGCAATCTCCTATTGGTGGAACGGCACGGGCTTCTGACAGAAACCATTTTATTCCAAAATGGGACTTTGCAGCTTTTAGAGAAAGAGTTATCTCTATGTCTACTTATGGCAGCTACTTAGAAGCAAGAACGAGGCCCGATACTATTAAGATTGGATTTCTTAGTCAAATCACAAGAAGACTAAGTGATCTTACCAGGGGGAGTGGTTTAGAGCATGCCAGGACGTTTCTTGTAAGCACATTGGAGAGCAAGCTAATTGCTTCAAATGAGATCACTAGAGGAACAGAAACTTCAGTCAAACTTTCATGGAGTTTCCCCAGTACGTTTCTAAATGCTTACAAAAGGAGTGGTTTTGTTCATACCCATCCTGGGTCAGAAACTGCGGGTTTACATTTTAGTGGGCGTGACTTCAAAACATTTATCGGTGATGAAGAACAAGTATTTATGATGGTGGCGTGGCAGCAAACGACAATGCTTGTTTTAAAAACAACAGCTACTCCAAGATTAAATCAGGAAGCAATGGAAAGAACGATAGATAAGTTAGAACGGGAATATCTCTTTGGCAGACGTTCTCTTGTCGAACTTATGGCGTTTACAAAACAAGTTTGTGTTGAGTTTGGATTAGTTTTATATATGGCCTATTCCTCAAATCCCGACGTTGCGAATAGAATTGAAGTAACTAGATAGCATCTACAAAACACTCTCCTGGCTTCCGCTTTGCAACACCCAAAGACCTAACTCCCCACCGCAAGTGGTGGGGTTTCTTCTTCTAGAAAGAATACTCTTAACCAGTTTTTTACTCGAGCTATCCATAAATAAACTATAATATTCGGCGCTCGCAATTTTTATGTGGAGGAGGGGGAAGGGATAGGAACAAGGTGAAGAATAAACAATACAAGTGTGAGTTCCAGTGTGAGTAGTGAGTCTTGAGTCTTTTCCTTAATGGCTGCCTAGCTCAATACTCAAGACTCAAACTATTGCTCAAGACTCACATGGGCAGTGCTGGGATCGAACCAGCGACCTCCTGCGTGTGAAGCAGGCATTCTACCACTGAACTAACTGCCCAAGGCCAAACGAGGACGCTTTTTTCCCAATCCCTTTTGCAAGGCGTAGCCAACTATCAAAGGAAGAGAAACGGAAGGTTCGACAAAGGCCATTGCCCGGCTGGCCTTCCGGTTAATCTTTCCCCATGAAGTCGCTTCTTTTAAGGTAGAACCCGACAACCCGCCCCAATGCGGAACATCGGTCGTCAATTGCAGGGCGTACTTATGCCCTCCGGTATCGTGGCCAAAAATGTAGCCCATTACCACCGCGTCATTGATATAGTTTTTCGGCACCCCGCCGGCAACGTAAAAAGCGGCGGTTTGTTTTGATTTTATGATAAGCTGGGTGATTTCATAATTGTCTTTAATGGAATCGATCACCACCCCCGGTTTCTTGTTCTTCATCTTCCAATAATAATGCTCGGTTAAGCCAATCCCGATTGAGCTGTCGTTTAAGGCCGGACAAAAGACGGGAATCCCATGTTTTTTGGCGGTAACCAGAATGGAATTTTTATCTTTGATGGTTTCCGACAGAAGAGAGATAAATTCCCGGCTGGAATAATTGCCCGGCTTAAGCGTTCCGGCAAATTTTCCGATCCTGGAATCGGTTTCGGCGAATTTTTCTTCGTCGACATAAGTGTCGTAAATGCGGTCGATATATAAATCGCGCAGTTTGGCGTCATCCTGGTCCGGATCGCCTTTATAATGATTATTCCCGAGCGCCTGGTAATAATCCTGATATAAAATCGCGCCGGTTGAGACGATTACGTCAACCAGATTATATTCGATCATATCACGGATGACTTTGCGCAGTCCGGCGGCGATCAAAGGACCGGCCAAACCGAGAAAAATGGTGGGGCGCGCCTTGTCGGTTAACATATTTTCAAACACTTCCGCCGCCGCGCCGATATTTCTGGCCTGGATCGAGGCCCCTTTGAAAGCGTCAACCAAATCTACGATCGATTTCTCTTTCTCAAGGTCGATTTGGTTGACCGGATCGGACAAAAACCGTTTCTTTTCAGCGAGTTCCTTTTTTCCTTTTAATTTGAACTTATAAAGACCAATATCATTTTTCATAATATAATTATAACATTTTTTGATATTTGTAATTTGTCATTTGTCATTCCCTATAATATAATCGTAAGGGGGGGCCCATAGCTCAATGGTGGAGCAATCGACTCATAATCGACAGGTTCTAGGTTCGAATCCTAGTGGGCCCATCTTTTTTTGACACGGGCGCGTAGTTCAGCTGGTTAGAATGCCTCGTTTACACCGAGGAGGTCAGAGGTTCGAGTCCTCTCGCGCCCATGTGAGTCTTGAGTATTGAGCATTGGTGGCATTAAGGTGAATACTCAAGACCCACTACTCACACTGGAACTCACACTGTTTCTTCCTCTTTTAAATTCTGGCGGCAAAATTGCTGGTAAACATCATTATGTTCGACTTTGAAAAATTGACCGTTTACCAAAAAAGCAAAGCAATTCGAACCATTATCAACCGTGCTTTATTTAACAAGAAAAATGTGGACAGAAGTATCGCAGACCAAATAAGACGATCGCTCTTGGGTATAATACTCAATATTGCGGAGGGAACCGGCAAATCATCCAATGCCGACAAAAGGAACTTTTTTACAATCGCAAGAGGCTCCACATACGAAACCGCGGCAATCGCAGATCTTCTTTTTGAGGATAAGGTCATAAGCGCAGAAGAACACAAGATTATTTACAATAATTTAGAAGAGATTTCAAAGATGTTGTTTGGATTGATAAGTTCACTGCGATGATATTAGCGTCTTGAGCAATAGTTTGAGTCTTGAGCATTGAGCATTGGTGGCATTAAGGTGGATACTCAAGACTCATTACTCACACTGGAACTCACACTGTCCCCCTCTTCCCTGCTATAATATAACCATGCTCACACTCCCTGCCAACCGCCTGACTCCGGTTGAAATATTCGAGAAACTCTACTCCGGTTACGGGTCATTTCTTCTGGAAAGCCCGCCCGGGCTGGGGCGTTTTTCTTTTATCGGCAGCGGACCAAAAAAGATCATCCATTCCTTTTCGGAACTGCAAAAAGCTAACCTCAACCACGGCGCTTTCGGGTTTCTTTCATACGATTTCGCAAGAGAAATCGAAAACATCCCCGGCCTGGCGGAGGACGACCTCAAAACCCCAAGGGTTTTCTTTGTGGTCCCTGAAACATTGATTGTTTTTGACCACGAAAAAAAATCAATCCGCATAAAAGCCGAAAACACGGCAGAGATTCGGGCGCGGCTTGAAAGAGGCGGAGAAAACCCGCTTTTTGCAAAGTGGCGGCCGGAATTTAGGCCGCATGGGAAAATGGCCCCCTATCTCCATCGGGACGATTTCTTAAAAATGGTCGCCAAAGCCAAAGAATATATCGCCGCCGGCGATATTTACCAGGTTAATCTCTCCCAGCGCTTTTCAACCCCGATCGCCGAGCACCCTTTCGGGATCTATCAAAAATTGCGCGCAATCAACCCCTCCCCTTTTGCCTCCTATTTTGATTTCGGGGACTTCCATCTGGTCAGCTCCTCCCCGGAAAGACTGATAAAACTGGAAGGGGACCTTGCCCAAACCCGCCCGATTGCCGGAACCAAACCGGTAACCGCTTCTCCCAAAGAACTTTTACTCGATGCCAAAGAGCGGGCCGAACATCTGATGTTAATTGACCTTGAAAGGAACGACCTGGGACGGGCCTGCAAATACGGATCGGTTGTGGTAAACGAAATGATGAAGATCGAAAAGTATTCGCACGTAATCCACATTGTTTCCAACGTCTGCGGCCGCCTGCGGGAAGATAAAGACAAATTTGATCTGATAAAAGCGATGTTCCCGGGGGGGACGATCACCGGTTGTCCAAAGATACGATCAATGGAAATAATCGAGGAACTGGAACCGGTCCAAAGAGGCGTTTATACCGGCTCAATCGGCTATATCATGCCGGAACGGATGGATTTTAATATCGCGATCCGGACAATCGTGGTCAAAAACGGGACCGCCTACATCCAGACCGGAGCGGGGATCGTCGCGGATTCGATTCCCGAACGAGAATACGAGGAAACTTTGCACAAAGCACAAGCGATGTTCGAAGCATTAAGGATTAATTCATGTACAGCTTCATCAACGGCAAATATATAAAAGAACCGAAAGTCTCGATTTTTGACCGCGGCTTCATGTACGGCGACGGGGTCTTTGAGTCGTTGCGCACCTATGGCGGCAAGCCCTTTTTGTTGTCGGAACACCTTGCGCGCTTATTAAATGCCTGCAAATTGTTGAGAATAAAAATCTCTTTGTCTGAATCCGGGATTCAAAGAATAATCCAAAAGCTAATGCGGCGCAATAAGTTAAAAGAAGCGTATATAAAGATCTTTGTCACCCGCGGGGAGGCGAAGGGACACGGCTTAAGCATTAAAAAAACAAAAGGGAACCCGCTTTTGATTGTTACCACCGAAAAATTAAATAAACAGGCCAAAGCCTGTAAAATTACAATCTACCCTCTCCCCCGGTCAAACTGGATCGGGACCAGGATCAAGAGTTTAAATTACCTGGAGCATATTTTTGCCAGGATGTATGCCGAAGAGAAAGGGGCCGACGAAGCGATCTTTACCGATGAAAAAGGAAATATTCTGGAAGGGACCACTTCCAATATTTTTATCGTTAAAAACGACACTTTGATTACCGCGCCGGTCAGCGCGCCTATCTTAGCCGGAGTGACCAGGGATTATGTCATCAGACAGGCAAAAGCGGACGGAAAAAAAGTTGAGGAGCGGCTCTTTAAATTGAAAGAACTTTTGGAGGCCGATTCCTGCTTCATCACTTCGTCCGGGCAGGGGGTTATACGATGCAAAAGTATAAGTTAGTCGTTTTTGTTCCGCAAACCGATCTGGAGAAAGTACGTATCGCGATTTGCAACGCCGGGGCGGGAAAACTGGGGAATTACGACAACTGCACCTTTATGTCTCCGGGGGTTGGAACCTTTCGGCCGCTGAAAGGGGCAAAGCCAAGGATCGGAAAAGTTGGAAGATTGGAGCGGGTCGGCGAAGCGCGCCTCGAAACAATTGTCCTGAAAAAAGACCTCAAGAAAGTTCTTGCCGCTATGAAAAAAGCGCATCCTTACGAAGAAGTAGCGTATGAAGTTTATAAACTCGTATGAAGGCTGGAATATATATTCCAGCCTACGGCAGCAGCACCAGCCGGGCATGTTTCGTCTTGGGATTGGTCTTGACTTCGGCCTTGATCCGATAGGCCTTCCAGATATTTTCACGGGATAAGACCTCGTCCGGCCGCCCGGAAGCGATAACCTCTCCGTTCTTCATCAAGATCAACCGCTGGCAAAAGCGCGACGCCATGTTCAGGTCGTGGAAAGTGGCGATCACCGTCCGGCTCTGCCGGATCTTTCTCAAAAGTTTTAAAATTTTAACCTGATAGCGGATATCAAGATGCGAGATCGGTTCATCCAGCAGCATCAGCCGCGGCTCCTGCGCGAGCGCCCGCGCGATCGCGACCCTTTGGAATTCTCCGCCGGATAAATTTGAAACCGGAGTATCCGCCATCTCTTCCATCTTTAATTCGGCGATCACCCAGCGCTTGACGGCGTGGTCGTCTTCGGTCTCAAAAGAAAATCTTTCAAAATAAGGGGTGCGGCCCAAAAGGATCATCTCCGAAACGGTGAACCCTTTGACCGGCTCCATCATCTGCGGGACCAGCGCGATCATCCGGGAAATATCTTTGCGCGGTAGCTCTTTTAATTTTTTTCCGTAAACATCGATTGACCCGTGGGTCGGAACAATCAGGCCGATCAACGCCTTCAAAAGAGTGGTTTTACCGCAGCCGTTGGGGCCGACAATCCCGACAAATTCACCCCGCTCCACCTGAAAAGAAATTCCGCGGATAACAATCGTCCCGTCATAGCCGCAGCAGAGGTCTTTGACGACTAAAGCTTCTTCTCCGCTCATTTGCCGGCCCTCGTGCGCAGGATGTAGAGGAAAAACGGGGCGCCGACCAATGACATGATCACTCCGATCGGGACTTCCATCGGAGAGAAAAGGGTTCTTGCCAAAGTATCCGCCGCGACCAAAAGAATCGCGCCGCCTAAAGCGGAATAAGGGATCAGCATCCGATGATTGGGACCGATCAACAGCCGGACAAAGTGCGGGATGATCAGGCCGACAAAACCGATCAGTCCGGAGACCGAAACCGCCGCCGCCGTCATGAGCGACGCGACCAGAATCAGCCGAACCCTGATCTTTTCAACTTCAACCCCAAGCGTCAAAGCAATTTCTTCTCCCAAAAGGAGGGCGTTCAATTCTTTGGAATAAAAATAAGAGATCACAATCCCCACCAGCCCGTACGGCAGCAGGTTCCAAACATCGCCCCAGGAAGAAAGAGAAAAAGAACCCAAAAGCCAAAAATAGATCGCCTGCAATCTTCCCGAAACAATAATTATCAGCGATAAAATCGCGGAGGCAAAGGAAGCGACCGCCACCCCGGCCAGAATCAGGGTTTCCGGAGCCGAACGTCCTTTTACATATGAAAGGCGGTAGACGACAAAAACAGAAGCCAGGGCAAAGACAAAAGCAAAAAGCGGAATGGAAGAGATGCCTAAAATGACCATGCTGAAAGGGAGCGAAAGGGCAATCGCCGCTCCGATCCCGGCGCCGGATGAAACGCCCAGGATGTAAGGATCGGCCAGCGGGTTGCGCAGGATCCCCTGTAAAATCACGCCGGAAGTCGCCAGCAGCACTCCGCAGAGAGCGGATAAAACAACTCTTGGTAAACGAATCTGCCAGATGATCGTGTTGCCGCTCAACTCGGTCGGGGCAACCCAGACGGAACCGACAAAAAGTGAGATTAAGCTGACCAAGGCCAGGATGCCGATCAGATATATTAGTGTTTTCTTCTTATTTTTCATTGTGTAAAAATAACGCGATCTCTTCGATCGCCCCCACCAGCCGAGGGGTCGGCCGGCAGAGCAGGTCCGGATTGATAAATAATACCATATTATTACGCATGGCACTAAGGGATTTGAAGCGGGAATCGTTTTCCAGTTCCCTTTTCGAAATCACTCCCTCCAAAATTATCAGCGCTTCGGGATCGTATTTGACCAGCTGTTCAAAGCTGAACTGCGGATAAGGGCTCCGGGAGGTTCCCCCCAAATTTATCCCGCCGGCCAGATCAATTATATCGTTGATAAAATTGTTCCGCCCGACCGTTGTAAGCGGCCGGTGCCCGACAATTAAAAAAACTTTCTTCTTTTCTTTTCCTCTAATTTTCCGTTCAACTTTCGCGATCCGGTCATTCATCGTTTTGACCATATACTCCGCGACCTTTTCCTGCCCGGTAACTTTCCCCAAATCCAAAACCGACTGCTTCACGTCATCAACCGAATGCGGATTGATCACAAAGAGAGGCAATTTGAATTTTTTCATCTTTTCGATGTCCCGCTTCTGGGCGTCTTCGAGTAAAAAAACCAGGTCCGGCTTCAAAGCGATGATCCTCTCAAGATTCATGGTGACTCCGCCGACTTTTTCTTTTTTGGCCGCTTCGGGAGGAAAATTGCAGGCAGTGGTAACACCAACTATTTGTTCTTCCAGCCCCAGTCCGTAAAGAATTTCGGTGATTGAGGGCATGCAGGAGATATAGCGCTTGGGGGTTTCAAGAGTTGTTTCGAGGTTGGCGAAGCAAACCATTGAAAAAAGCACAAAAGACAGTATTGCCAATACCCCATATTTAAATATGGGGTATCTCCCGTTTAACTTTTTTTCCATAACACCACTTCCCCATATTTGAGTCCGGTCGCCAGCGCCAGATGCCGGCATTTTATCATCAAAAGAAAGAACGTTTTTTGATTGTGCGGCAGGGTCTCGAAGTTCCCCTGCCCTTTGGCGATAATAATATCGGCCCGGTCGTAAATTTTCCTGAAATTTTTGTCGGTCGATTCAAGATTGGTCCCGGCGGTAACCGATCCGCTTTCGATAACCGCTGCAACCTTATCCATCCCGGCAATTTTTGCGTCGCTTAACAACGCGTCGTTTAAGACCGGCCGGCTTTTTACCGCAACGGTTATATTTAAATTGTAATTTTTTTTCAAATATTCGATCAGGAGGCGATCAAAAACAATCTCTCCCGCGTTGTCGCAAATATATAATAAATTTTTGGCCTGTTTTAACTTCTCTTGCAATGCCGTAATGTGTTTTTTGGATAACTTCTTGTGTAAAATATCCTTTAATGTTTGTTTGATGTCAAATTCATGCTCCGGACCATAATCAATAATGTTACCGGCAATCGCCAAAAGGAGCGCGTCATGGAGAGAGTCCGGCAATTTCGGCAGGAGCTTTAACGCTTCCCGGTTCGATTCTTTTTTTTCTTCTTTGTAATAATCGATATCTCCCAAAACTTCTTTTAGGGCCTGGTGGGCAACATACGTTAAATCGGGAGGGGTCATGGAAGATGGGGAAACTTTGCTCAAACGCGCAAGCACAGCCTGCATAATTTTATCCCGTTTCTTTTGGTTCTTAACCTTCTTCTGCAGAATCTTAATAACTTGGTTTAATATGCACGGGACACACTCGAGGAAGGCTTTCATTTCTGGTTAAGGTTTGCCAATATTTCCGGGGTAGCCAAAATTCTTCTGGTCTTCTGTTCCCCTTCCGGCGCGGAGACAATGCCGGCAGCTTCGACTTCATCCATCAATCTCGCGGCGCGGTTGTAGCCGATCCGCATTTTTCTCTGAAGATATGAGGTGGAAGGGGTCCCGGTTTCAAGGATCAACCTGACCGCCTGCTCAAATAAAGCATCCCTGCCGCTCCCTCCCATCCCCTCTCCTCCCTCCGCTCCCTTGGTCTCCAGTTTCACTTCCAGATTCACGATCTCTTCCAGGTAATTCGCGTCGGCCTGGTCTTTGACATATTTGACAATCTTCTCGGTCTCTTTGTCGGTCACAAAAGAACCCTGCAGGCGGGTCGGTTTCATCGCCCCGATCGGGTTATAAAGCATATCGCCTCTGCCAAGCAGTTTCTCCGCTCCGGAAGAGTCGAGAATGACGCGGGAATCGATTTGTGTCGCCACCGCAAAAGCAATACGGGACGGGATATTGGCTTTGATAAGCCCTGTAATAACATCAACCGACGGGCGCTGGGTGGCAATGACCAGATGTATGCCGGTGGCGCGCGACATCTGCGCCAAACGGCAGATCGTCGTTTCCACTTCCGCCGCCGCGATCATCATCATATCGGCCAGCTCATCGACGATCACGACAATTTCGGGGAGCTTTCTCCCCTCGTCAACTTTGCGGTTAAAGGCAACCAGGTTACGCGCCCCTTCTTCAAAAAATAATTTGTAGCGCCGTTCCATCTCGCGCATCACCCACTCTTTCAAAGTGACCGCCGCCTTTTTGGCATCGGTTACAACCGGAGCCAAAAGGTGCGGGATCCCATCGTAGGTTGAAAGCTCGACCATCTTCGGATCGATCATAATGAATTTAACTTCATCCGGCCGCGCCCGCAATAAAATACTGACAATCAAGCTGTTGATGCAGACACTTTTTCCGGAACCGGTGGTTCCGGCAATCAGAAGGTGCGGCATTTTCGCCAGATCTCCGTAAATCGGGGCTCCGGACAAATCTTTCCCCAACGCCACAAATAATTTTGAAGGATGGCGCTCGAATTCGTCGGTTTCGACGATCGCTTTCAGGCGGACCGGAGTGATGGCGGTGTTGGGGACTTCAATTCCAACGACCGATTTCCCCGGGACCGGCGCTTCAATCCTCACTCCGCCGGAAGCCAGGTTAAGCGCGATATCGTCGGCCAGGTTGGCTATCCTTGAAACTTTAACTCCCGGATGGGGCTGTAATTCATATCTGGTTACCGCCGGCCCCTGGTTGACGGAAACAACCGTCGCGCCGACGCCAAAGCTCGCAAGGGTCTCTTCCAATAATTTTTTCCGCAGTTCGGTCGTCTCCATCAACCGCTTCTCGCGGTCTTTTTCTTTTTTGCCGGCATCGTCCAAAAGGGTTATGGGAGGGAGTTTATAATCCTTGTAAAGTTTACTGGTATCAAAAATTTGCCGCTTTGAATCGGTATCGTCAAGGTCTTCTTTCAAAGAGACCGGCAACGGAGAATTCTTTTCTCCGTCCGAATCAAAATCGAGATGTTGGGGAATAGGAATACTTATGACCTTCCTTTCCGGCTCCGGTTCCGACTCCGGTTCGGACTCCGGCTTCTTGTTCAACGGAAGCTGGGACTGCATTGCCCTAAGTTCCGAAACTGTTTTGCTGTTCTCTTCGGTCGCAAGCACCTGCTTACGGGTTTTCTTTTCCGGTTCAATCGGGACCGGAACAAAATATCTTCTTAAAAGAGCCAAAAGTCCGACCACTGTGATATTGCCGATCATCAAGAGCGAAATAAAAGCAAAGGCGGTCAAAAGAATATAGGAACCGACCAACCCGATCGTGCGGGTTAAGGCGATATTAAAAACATAGCCGATAAAGCCCCCCGCCCCCTGGACCACCACCTGCTTGGTGTGGGCGGCAAAATAAGCCGGCGCGCGGAACTGGGAAAAAACAATAAAGGTTATAAAGAGAAGTGAAAGTCCGGAGAGACGGACCGCCAGCTCTTTCACTTCGTGGCGGAGCAAAAGGATAATTCCGTAAGCGGCGATAAAAAAAGGCAAAAGGTATACCCCGACTCCGAGGATCGAGCGAAGCGCTATTTTTACGACGTAAAGTCCGACCGCTCCGGTGGCGGAAGTGAGGTTGGAGACCAGAACAAAGATCGCGACCGCGATTAAAAGTATCCCGGCAATATCCTGCCGGTGCGGGGAGGGGATTCTCTCTTGAACAACACTTCTTTTGCGAGCCATGTTATAGGTATTTTAGCATAAAAACTGCGTCCCGGTTACCTGCTCTCCTGCATATAGTCTATGACAATCGTTATAATTTTTTGCACGGTCTCACTGCATGATTTAAAGCTGATTTTATCTATTGCCTCATCTCCGTACTTTCTTATCAGGTCGCTTATAAGCGCGTGGATAAACGACTGGGTTGCGGAGTCAACCCCCTCAAAATCCAAAGTCACTTCCTCCCCCTTTTCCAGCGCGGGAACAAGGTTGTTTAACCTGATCTCTCTTGCCAGATCCTTGTTTTCGGCAAACGCCCCAACCAGGGGAAACAGTTTAATCGTCGTCATATGAATTTCGGCCTCCTGTATCGCGCCTGTTTCCTTTCTTTTACCGCCTCCGTGTAGGTCTTTCTGATCATGTCCAAAAGCGAAGAAAATTCTTTCGTCGCGTTTAGGGAAAAGTCGATCCCGACAACGGTCCCCTGCCAGGAAGGAAGATCGTTTTTCTTGGAATGCCGGTCCATAAACGGATCCGCGTGTAATTTTATCCTTTCGCTTTTTCTTTTTAAAAGTTTATACATCCCTCGGCCGGAATAAAGGACAAAAAAATCGCTGTTCACCGTGGCGATCGATTTAATAAAAAACAACCCCGCCCCCGCGTTAAATTCCGTCCCCCCCTCTTTCCTGGTGGTGCCGGTAACCCCGGGCATCAAAGACAATTGTATAGCCTCAAGGTCGTCTTTAGGATTATAAGATTGATTTATGGTCTTCCAGATGCCAACCCCGGTATCCGCGATTCCGATTCTTATGGTATTGCTTTTGGGATGATACTGCGCGGAAACAATCGCGCCATGGACGGATAAAGAATGCTCAAGCACATTCCTGATTAATTCGCTCATTATGTAGCGGATCGGTTCGGCATGCTTGGGTTCCAAATGCAGCAGGGGAGTCACTTCCGTAATAAACTTTGTCAAAGCATCCGAATCCTTAATCTGGGTTAGGGGAACAAATCTTCCGGCCGGCTCATGCTCGGTTATTTTTATGCCGGAATCTACTCCTAAAAATTTAAACAGTCCCATCCTTTCTAAATAATGCTTGGATCTGGCTTCAAGTTTTTCACACTCAATTTTTGAAGCGTCAATTGTAAGCCCCATCGACGCGATCATTGACAGGGCCATCGGATGGATGGATATCCATTTTTTATTGGCTGTAATAATGAGGCGTTCCGGATCATTTGGGTCAATTCCCCTCAAAAACGGGTCAATATTCCCCAAAAAGGCGCTATTTGGTATATGTACCTTCATGTTATTCTAATATTATACCGGGAATCCCGGTAGAATGTCAAGACACCGGGAATGCCGGGAGTATTCTGCCTAAACAAGGTTACATTTTAGCATAAAAGAGGGATTGGGGGGATATGTTAAGCAAGAATGCTTTGTAAAATTTCGGCTCTTGTTTCTTTAAAAGTTGGATTATCCGGTTCGATTTCAAGCGCCCTGTTTATTTGATCTAAAGCTTCTTGAAATCTTCCCAGATTGAAAAGGCAAGCGGCAAGAATATAACGGTTTTGGGGATTATTAGGCTCTTCTTCAAATGATAATTTAATCAATAGCCCTAATTCTTCGTACTTTTCATTTTCGATAAATAAATCAAAAAGCCTACTCTTAAATCTTGGCCTGTCTTTAATTGTTGCCCACAACAGCGCACGAACTCTACCCTGGCCATCTTCTGATAATCTTGGGTTGTCAACAAGAGAAGCGATTCTAAAAAAATACCTCTCCGCTTCCCCCAATGTAACCCCATCAAAATCATTCTGGCCGCCTGCGAGACGGTCTCTTGTTTTCCTCAAGACACAAGCTTCCTTGTAAGCATCGGCAAGGGTGTTGGCCTCTTCTTCTTCAAAAAGTTCAGGGAAATAAAGCAGCAATCCCCTGTCTATCCTCTCCCGATACACCCCGGCACTAAAAAGCCTTGTTTTAAAATATGAAAGTGCAATACTCCTCTCCCCTTCATTCATCTCATCAAAATTTTTCCTAAGACCATTAAAACCTTTAACCAATCTAAAAAGGTCATATTCAAGTTCAACTTCTATTGGATCCTGTCCCGGCAAAACCTTAAAGCCCTTTCTTTCCAACTTGTCCAAAGAATAATTAGGATCCTCCACTTTATAGGGTTTTCTTTCTAGCAAACAATCTATTCTTATAACAATTTCACTTGCATTATCGACAAAACAAGGGACTGCCCCACGAGTAAAATCTACATGTTTTAACTTTCTATACTTGTTATACCCTGCGGTGCTCGGTTTGCCATGTAGTAACTGGAGCCCAAGCAGGTTTTCCAAAAGATGAGAATCTAATCCCAACATCCCTTCAACATGACCGCCAATCACTACTTTGGCAAGCAAGTTTGGAGAAATATGAGATGGATTACAAGGACGATGTAATGAGATTAAATGAGAAATTCCACCTTCAAGTTCTATCGGGGAAAAAGAGTAAAATAAGCTATCAAGATCTCCCGAATAACAAGCTATTTCTTTTTCTTCTCCGTAGAATTTAAACCGAAAGACAAACCTTTCTTTGCCGTTATGAACCAGAGTAAAATCTGCGGCCCCAAATTCCTGTAGGCTTTCCCAAAGACCTCTAACTATTCGTTCTCTGATTTCTGGTATGTAATCACCCTTATCAACAAAAACAGCCCTCTTTGCTCCTGTCGCCAAAAAATCTTTGCTCTCATAGGTGCCTGCTCCTGTATACAAAACCGGCTCAGACTTTTGTCTATTTGCTCTCACAATGCTCTCGGCGATTTCAAGAGAAAGACTTCCGGCTCGATCAACTCTTGCCATTATCTTTGCCGATCCTAAAACCAAGTAATCCTCTTTAGCCGGATTCCATCCCTTCGCGCCAACCTGGGTGGCCGGCGGTTGATGATGGATGATCGGTGGTGATAATAGGGCAATATTTGCAGCAGACATAACCACTCGACTCAATATCCTGGCAGGTAAACGATAGATTCTTCCTAAATAAGCCGTCATTCTCCCTCCTATATGGGAATAATCGCACCAATCTCGACCAAACTTACGTCTTCTATATATTTATCGTTAAAATCGGAAGAAAATTGCAGGCGATTTATAAATTCGAGAGTAAATTCGAGGATATGAGAAGTAGTTTCGAGACCCGTTTATTCGGTTTGCATTTGAGACTGTTGATTCGTGATAAAAATTTGAGACTACCCAACAGCAAAAAACGCCCAGCCCAAAACCAGCAAACCCACTACAAAACAATAGTAGGCAAAATAGCGAAGTTTCGCCTTTTGGAGAAGGTCGATAAAAATTTTAATTGCCAGGTAGCCGGTTATAAAAGCGGCGATAAAGCCGAGCAGGTAGGAAAAGGAAAAAGCCGTCCCTCCCGCCAAATCTTTTCCCTGCAAAATCACCGCCCCTAAAATAGCGGGGATCGAAAGGATAAAGGAGAAACGGGCCGCCAGATTCTTGTCCAAGTCCCGCAACAGCGCCATCGAAATCGTCGCGCCGGAACGGGAAAAGCCGGGCGCGATCGCCGCCCCCTGCGCCGCTCCGATCACCAAAGCATCCATCCGGGTAAAATCATTTTCTTTTCTATTCCCCTGCCCAAACCGGTCGGCCAAAAACAACAGCGCTCCGGTTAGAAGCAAAAACCAGCCGACCGCCGAAATTGAATCAAACCACCCTTCAAAATAATCCTGAAAAGAAACACCGATCACTCCGGTCGCGAAAGTGGCAACCATAATCAGACAGGCCAGCTTGAATTGGATCGATTCGTTGTAAACCTTCCTGAAATTGCGCGTTATTAAAACCTGCCAGGAACCGGAGATGAAACCGGCTGCCATGGCGAAAATATCTTTCCAAAAATAGATGACGACCGCCAAAAGCGTCGCGACGTGAACCAGCGCGTCAAAAAAGAGGTCGGTCTCCAAACCAAATAGTTTTGTAAATATTACCAGATGTCCCGACGAAGAAACCGGTAAAAACTCGGTTAGGCCTTGTATTATTCCAAGTATCAGATGTTTCATTTCTTATTCTTCTTCCACATTACAACCAGCGGGCTCGCGATGTAGATTGAAGAGTACATCCCGATCGAGAAACCGACCAAAAGAACCAAACTGAAATCCTTAAGCGTCTTGCCGCCGAAGAAAAGCAGGCAAAGAACTACGGTAATAACGGTTAAGACCGTATTGATCGAACGGGGAAAGGTCTCCGCGATACTGCGGTTGACCAATTCCGTAAAATTATGCTTTCCCGGCTTGTGCAAATTCTCCCTGATCCGGTCAAAGATGATGATCGTATCGTTGATCGAATAGCCCATAATTGTTAAAATCGCTGCGACAAAGGGGAGCTCAATATCTCTCCACAACAAGGCCATGACGCCGGTAGCGATAATCACGTCATGAAACAAAGCAAAAAGAGCCGCCATCGCGTAGACAAATTCAAAACGGAAGCTAACATAAATTATAATCCCCGCCGATGCCAAAAGCAGGGCCCAAAGAGCCTGCCACCTAAGTTCGTTCCCAATCACGGGACCAACCGTATCAACTTCCAAAAGCTCCACATTGCCGTATTTTTCGGAAAAGGCGTCAACCAACTTTACCCTGGTTTCGGTATCAACCGGACTGGTACGGATAAAAATATCGTTTTTGTTCTCCGCCGAATTTTGGATGATGCTTTTCTCAAGCTTAAATTTACCCAAAATATCCCTGACCTGCGAAGTTGAGACCGGCTCCGGGAAACGGAGGTTGATCAGCGTCCCGCCGGTAAAATCGATCCCGAAATTTAAGACCGATCCGCGGGTAAAGCCGTTTGAGGCCAAAGTAAAGATTGAAACCGCGATCATAATCAGGGAGATTAAAAACCATAATTTGGTCTTTTCAATTATTTTCATTTATACACCATTTTCGAGTCCGCGGAAGTTAAAACCTTCCCGTCCAAAAGCATATCGATCAGCATCCGGGTCAAGATTATCGCCGTAAACATCGACACCAAAATACCAACCGTCAAAGTTATCGCGAATCCTTTGATCGTCCCGGTCCCGACAAAAAAGATCGTCGCCGCCGCGATGATCGTGGTGACATTCGAATCCAAAATTGAAGTTAAGGCCCGCTCAAAAGCGGCCGTCACCGCCGCGCGGATGGCTTTCCCCGCCCTCAATTCTTCTTTCAGCCGCTCGAATATAATAATGTTGGCGTCAACCGCCATTCCGATTGAAAGAAGAAATCCGGCAATGCCGGGAAGCGTGAGCGTCGCATGGAGAAGCGCCAGGCAGGCCAAGGTCATCAATACATAGATTGTAAGCGCGATGTCGGCCATAAAGCCGGGGAGGCGATAATAGAAAATCATAAACGCTATAATAATGAAAAAGCCGATCATTCCCGCAACCAGGCTCCGGTCAACCGAGTCTTTTCCTAAAGTCGGGCCGACAATGCGGGTCTCAATCAGCTCCACCGGAATCGGCAGCGCTCCCGCCTTCAATTTTATGACCATGTCCCGAACCTCTTCCGCCGAAAAATTGCCGGTGATAACCCCTTTCCCTTCGGTAATCGGGGTCTTGACATTGGGGGCGGAAAGGACCTTTCCGTCCAGAATAATCGCGATCGGTTTTTCGATATGGCGGGAAGTCATCTCCGCAAAAACCTTGGAGCCTTGCGGCGAAAGCTCAAAGCCGATGCACGGGTTGCCGTATTCGTCGATCTGCGGATAAACCGCTTTAAGGTCCGCTCCGGTCAGCCCCGACCCTTTCAATATAATGGACTGGCTCGATTTGGCCTCTCCCCGTTCGGTTGAAAAAGTTATCAGGCGGGATCCCTTGCCGTAGAATTCTTCCACTTTGGCGGAAGTTAGGTTTTCCGCTCCGACCGGCGCCCACTCCGCTTCGATAAATTCGAGCTGGGCGGTATCGCCGATAAGTTTAATGGCGCGGTTGGGATCTTTTTCTCCCGGCAGTTCCACAATCACCTGGTTGCGCCCTTTGCGCTGGATGTTCGGTTCGGTCACTCCCAGCTGGTCGATCCGGTTGCGGATAACGGCGACAACACCGGCCATCGCGTCGTCTGAAATTTTAATTTTCCCGGTCTCTTTCCCCTGAAAAACCAGCCGCGCCCCGCCCTGCAGGTCCAACCCGAGGGTGAGAGGAAACTGTATCAGAACAAAAATTGAAACGGCAATAATCGCGATAAAAAGCAAAAGCCGCAATTGATTAATATTTTTCATTGGTATAGGTAAGGAACGAAAAGTTTCGTTCCTTACCTATCAATGATTATAGCAAAATTTGTGGGGTTTTCAATCCCACAATGGGTCCCAATCCCTTCACTCCGTTTTTTTAGCTATTTCTTCAACAATCACATCCAATGGACCGTCTAGCCGCGCGTTCTCGTCAAGTTGTCGGGCGTTAAAAAGCTTTGTCTTGCACTTAATACAAACATGAAGCTCCGCTCGATCAAGGATTTTTTCCAAAATGCCTCTTTCAAACAAAGCCAGCACCTCTCCGGCCTCCCAAGCCGCAAGCCGTTTCGCGATCGCTTTTTCCGCCTCAATATCTCCTTCCACGGCCAGCGACAACAACCTTTCTCGCGCAACATCAAGAAACTTGGGAAAGTCCTTCTCCAGACGCACTAAATTATAAGCGCTAAAAAATGAAGCCATTTTTTTCATCGTCTCTTTATCGAGGTCCCTGATATTCTGGGACAAAAAATGCTGCCGCAACCAGGTTTGATCTCGCAACTCGCCGCCGAAAGCGCTTTCAATTATTTCTTTTAACCTAAGCGTACAATTCCGGGTGATCCATTGCTTAATCTCCGGGGTTCCCCAAGCCGCGAAACGTTTCCAGCACGGATTGTCCAAAGGCACGACTGTAAGCAAATCCGGCAAAAGATTAAAAGCATATAAACGATTAATCTCATTGCAAGGATAATCCCGTCCTATTTTCCATTTTTTAGATAAGCAATCAAGAGCAGTTTTGTCTCCTTTTTGGGCGCGAAAAACAAGCTCTCTGACCACGGCTTCATTATCACACGGCTCGGGAAAAGATCTTTTGGATAATTCGACCAATTTACTTGTTTCCAATGACCGCAATGGCGATAAAGCTTGCGGCTGATCCCCGTTAATTCTCCTTTGAATCGTTATATATTCCAGTTCAACCAACTCTATCTCTCCCGTTCGCGGATCGTGTTTTGTCGTTTCCAGAAAAATACGGTCTCCATTCCTTAACCCGTAAGGCTCCGTTTCGGTATCTAAAACTATCGGTTTTTTTTCGGATAAAGATTTAATAATAACGCGCCGGCCAAAAGACCGGGCTTGAATTGTAAAACTAATCGCCTTTTCCTCCAGGCCGGCTGTTTCCGTGGCAACCTCCCCCGCTTCGTGCTCAACCAAAGCATGCTCCCCGGCAATGCTCTCGTCAAAAATCCTCAACGCGCAGCCGCTCTTGTTCCCGATAAACGCGCAAGCGTTTTCATTAAGAAAAAAACTGGTGTCTCCCACTCGCAGAAAGGCCAGTGAGTCCGGCTGTTTTTGGTCAAAACCCTTTTTGGGGACCGCCCTAAGCTTGCTTCCCAAGGATCCCGCCAAAGAAGCCGCCCTGCATCGATAGCCGATTATGGGTCTGAACGGATTCCAGGACACGTGATACCATGCCATTTTAATTTCTCCTTATTCCTTATCTGTTTATCGTTCGCTTTTGGATAAAATTTCACCGGTTTTTTTTGGGGATCGGGCTTTGCAAATTGTGTTATAATGTGTCCATGCGGTCTGATCGAATTAAAAAAGGATTGGAGAGAGTCGGAGCAAGAGCACTGCTCTATGCCACCGGATTAAAAAAGGGAGATTTTGAAAAGCCGTTTATCGGCATCGCATCTTCTTTCACCAATTTAGTCCCCGGCCATATCTCCATGCGCGATCTTGAACCGTTAATTTCAAAAGGGATTACCGAAGCCGGCGGCTATCCTTTTATCTTTGGCGTCCCCGCCATCTGCGACGGGATCGCCATGGGACACATCGGCATGCACTACTCCCTCCCCTCCCGCGAATTGATCGCCGATGAGATTGAATCGATCGCCGAAGCGCACGCTCTGGACGGATTGGTCCTTTTGACCGCCTGCGACAAAATCACCCCCGGCATGCTGATGGCGGCGGGAAGATTAAATATCCCGTGCATAGTTGTAACGGTCGGTCCGATGAAATCGGGAGAACACAAAGGGCGGCGGCTTTCGCTGGTAAAAGACACTTTTGAAGCGCTGGCCTCCCACCGCGCCGGAAAAATAACAAGGGCGGAATTGGATTCGCTCGAGTGCCTGGCCTGCCCCGGAGCGGGATCATGCCAGGGGCTTTATACCGCCAATACGATGAACTGCATAACCGAAACCCTGGGGATGTCGCTTCCCGGCTGCGCCTCGACTCTGGCACTGTCCGAGGAGACCAAAGAGATCGCCTACCGGAGCGGAAAAACCATTTTGACTTTGATCAAAGAGAACATAACGCCGCGAAAAATCATGACCAAAGCGGCCTTTAGAAATGCTATCCGATTGGATATGGCTCTGGGCGGATCGACCAACACCGCTTTGCATATCCCGGCGATCGCGCACGAGGTCGGGATTGAAATTCCGCTCGAACTTTTTGACAAGATCAGCCGCGAGATCCCGCGCATCACCAATCTTCTCCCCGGCGGGGAAGATTTTATGGAAGATTTTGACGCCGCGGGAGGCGTGATGGCCGCGTTAAATGTTATAAGAAGCAAAATCGAAAGTTCGGAGACGGTCGCCGGAATTGATATTAAAAAACTGGCGGAAAATGGAAAAGTATCAAATTCCAACATTATTCGTCCGCTTGACAATCCCTTCAGTCAAGAAGGGGGCATTGCCGTGTTGAAGGGATCGCTCGCTCCCAACGGATCGGTCGTCAAACAGGCGGCGGTATCAAAAAACATGATGAAGTTTACCGGCCGCGCCAGGGTTTTTGACTCCGAAGAAGCGGCGATGAAAGCAATCATGGATAAAAAGATAAAATCGGGTGACGTGGTCGTTATCCGCTACGAAGGACCGAAGGGCGGCCCGGGAATGAGAGAGATGCTCTCCCCCACCGCGGCGATCGCGGGGATGGGTTTGTCCGAATCGGTCGCCTTAATTACCGACGGAAGATTTTCCGGCGGGACCAAAGGACCATGCATCGGCCACATCTCTCCCGAAGCGGCGGAGGGGGGATCGATCGCGGCGGTAAAAGAGGGGGACGAGATCGCGATTGACATTCCGAACCGAACCATTGATTTAAAAGTATCCAAGAATGAAATAAAAAAGCGGCTGCGCGGCTGGCGCGCCCCTAAACCAAAGATCAGCCACGGCTGGCTGGCGCGTTATGCTAAGTTGGTCACCTCGGCAAACACGGGAGCGGTGCTTAATGCCTAATCAAGTTTGCCTATCCCGACGCATACATTGCATTTGAATACGTCTTAAGTTTATGGGGTTGAGCTAATGGTTATATTATTATAGAAATATTTTAGTTTTTTTATGCTTGCGTCTATCTGCGCCTGCCCACTGATAGTTTTACTGTTCAGTAGTCTATTATTAAATATTGTTTGATATTTAGGTAAATTGTATTTTTCTGAAAAAAACAAGGCGTATAGATATGCTGATTCTATTGGTGGGGATCCGGGAGGAAGGTTCTTGCTTTTAATGCTGTAACTATTTACAATCCACTTCAATAGGGCTCTCTCATCTTTATAATCGGAAAGCTCCGCCATAACTTTTTGAGCCATTATTTCTACCATTCCCCAATATTCTAGTTCTGTCAACGGTTTAGATAAATATGGCTTAAAATAGATATTTTTAAGGTGATATCTGTCTACAACTCCTTTTGTTGACATTTCGTTCATATCAATATTAAAAGCGTTTTGTGCACTGGTAATTGCTACCGTTCCATCCGGATTATGGAAGGACAGAAAATGTCCGTATTCATGTGCCAGGATCGGTTTTAGTAGTTCATTTTCTTCTTCTGCCGACGGAGCAGATAGTATGATTTTTAGACGGTCATAAGTTGCAATCCCATTAAAGGTTTTATCGACCATAAAGACTACTTTTGGAAAGAAAATATTTACACCATAGGTGTTCTTTAGTTTGTTTTCTATGTCTTTTAGGTCGGTTATAGTCTTGTCAATATAGGATACCAGTAAAAATGCTTTGGTTTCTCCATACTTAGTGATAAGGTCTGCTGCAAAGGTTTCCGGACTAACAGCATTAAAGGCTGTTGTATAAACCTCCAGTTCTACTCTTGCGTCACGGGAAACCGTGTTTGTGAGTTTTGCTTTGATGTATTCCGCAGTTGGAATTATTATCTCTGGAGAGATTGATACGCTTTTTGTTTCTTCATTGTCGTCTGTGGCATTTTCTATATTTTGTGTTTTTCCACAGCCAAATGATAATAGCATTAGAAGAAAAATTAAAAAGATAAAGAGTCCGTTTCTTATTTTATTAATTGTTTTATCCTCCTGATCTTGTTTTCATATATATTATCGTAATATTTTGATTAAAACTTGTGGCAGACAATTGGTTTTTTCTATGCCGTACAAAAGTAGAACTCTTCGCCACTTTGACTGAGTTCTTTAATAAGTATATTGTCGCCTCCCACATTATTTTACCCTAAATTTCCTAAATTAACCTGCCCCGCAAAACAAGAAAAAACAATTTTTTGGAAGGTGTAGTCAAGAAAGGGAAGAGATCAAAAAAGCTCCTCTGGCGTTCCGACTTTATGTCGGAACATAAAAAGATTTAGTGCCGGATTTCTTATGAAGAACAATTAAACCAAATCTTTTTATCCCGATAAAATCGGGGCCAGAGGAGTTTTTTTCTGGTAACTCCGCAAGCACCAAGGGAGGGGAAGGGGCATAGCGACGGCGCACACCGCCTAGCCGAGCTAGTCGAGGCTGGCCGCCGGAGCTGGCAGGGGTTGTGGTGGAGAAGGGGAAGGGTTGTGGTGTTTGCTTGCGAAAAAGCGTGTTTTTCTTTTCGTCCATTTTCTTTTTGCACGCAAACAAAAAGAAAATGGACCGGGGTAAAGAGAACCAATGCTTCCAGTTCCTGTCGCTTAACCAGCTAGGGGCGGAACCCCATGCTTCTTATCGTTTCTTTGGGTATTTTATTTTGGGACAAATGACGGTTTTGCAGGGTAGTTTAATGTGGGAGGTAATAGTATATTATGCTAGATTTGTCACCTCTGCGAATACAGGAACGGGGCTTAATTAATAAATTATTTCGCCCTGAGCTAATAGTTTAGTAAACTGCGGCGCGGGAACGACGTGGATATTGCCAATCTTCTCTTGTAAATCATACCACCATTTTAATCGTAAATATGGTTATTATTAATGCCAAATTGGCCGCTTCTGCAAATAGCGGGACGACAGAACGCACTCTTCCATCGTATAATACATAATATGAAAGCGTTATTCGTCACCGATCTGCACGGTTGCGAGTGGAAATACGAGCGGTTATTTGAAGCGGCAAAAGAATTGGGAGCGGAAATTGTCATCAACGGCGGCGATCTGTTCCCAAAGAGCGAAGACCTCTTTGCGCAAGAAAAATTCATCAAAAACTACCTGGACAAATATTTCGCGCGGTTCAATTCCGCCGGCATTTATTATCTCTGCTCTCCGGGAAACGACGATCTTATGACTTTTGATGAATTGTTTCTTGAAGTTTGTAAAAAGTACCCCTTCATTATCCCCCTTGCCCAACGAAAAGTTGAAATTGGCGGCTTCGAATTTATCGGCATGAATTGGGTAGTTGATTATCCTTTTCGTCTCAAGGACCGGTGCAGGATGGATACCAAGAATTATGTCTTCCAGGCGCAATTTGGGACCGGATTATTATCTACGCCAAACGGCTTCAAAGAGATCTCCGACTGGCCCGCCTACGCCAGGACACTTCCTACAATAGAGGACGAACTGAATCGATTGGTCCGTCCCAGGGATATGGAAAAAAGCGTGTATGTAATCCATATGCCACCCTATGGGATCGGCCTGGACAAATGCGGCCACGGCGCGGAAGTAGGCTCAAAGGCGATTTATAACTTTTTGCTAAAAAATCAGCCGAAGCTCTCTCTCCACGGCCATATCCACGAGTCCCCAAAAGTTTCCGGACAGTGGCAGGTAAAACTTGGGGAGACGATCTGCGTTCAGCCCGGCCAGCTTGACGAATTTACTTATGTAACAATTGATTTGTCCGATATGAAGTTGGATAGGATCTCGGAGCTGTCCTAACTTCCTAAAATTTGTTATAATTCTTATTATGGAACTCACCGGCGCGCAGGCGTTAATCGAATGCCTAAAAAAAGAAGGGGTAGATGTAGTTTTTGGCTACCCGGGCGGAACGGTTTTGCCGATTTACGATGTTTTATATAATGAAAAGAAACTGCGGCATATCTTAACCCGCCATGAACAAGGGGCAGCACACGCCGCCGACGGCTATGCCCGCGCAACCGGCAAAGTCGGGGTCTGCCTGGCAACTTCGGGTCCCGGAGCGACCAATTTGATCACCGGAATCGCCAACGCCAACATGGATTCAATCCCGATGGTCGCGATCACCGGACAGGTCGGCACCCCGCTTCTGGGAAAAGATTCTTTTCAGGAAGCGGATATCACCGGGATCACCATGCCGATCACCAAACATAATTATTTGATAAAAGATCCGGAAGAGATCCCCAGGGTCATCAAAGAAGCGTTCCACATCGCCCGGACCGGACGCCCCGGACCGGTCGTTGTCGACATCGCCAAAGACGCGCAGATGAAAACGCTTAAGAATTTTAAATATCCGGAGACGGTTGACATCCCGAGTTATAAACCGACCCTGGTCGGACACCCGAAACAGATTAACGCCGCGGTAAAGCTGATCGAAGCGGCACAAAAACCGCTCCTCTACGTCGGCGGCGGGGTAATTGCCGCTTCGGCATATAAAGAATTAAAAGAATTTGCGGAGAAGAATAATATTCCGGTTACCGTTACCCTGATGGGAAAAGGGGCCTTCCCGGGGGATTCAAAATTATATCTTGGAATGCTCGGGATGCACGGGACCGCCTACGCCAATTACGCGGTGCAGGATGCCGATCTTTTAATCGCCGTCGGCGCCCGCTTTGACGACCGGGTCACCGGCCATCTTCCCAGCTTCGCGCCAAACGCCAAACATATCCATATCGATGTCGACCCGGCCGAGATCGGAAAAAATATCCGGATCGATGTCCCGATCGTCGGCGACGCCAAAAATATTCTAAAAGAGTTTCTTGCCAAAGTCTCCTGCAAAGACCGGCACGAGGCCTGGCTGGCCCAGATCGCGGAGTGGAAAAAGAAGTATCCACTCTCTTACAAAGAAGGGAAAAAGATCAAGCCGCAATATGTTATTGAGAGGACCTATGAGCTGACCAAAGATAAAAAAGTGATTATCGCGACCGAAGTCGGCCAGCACCAGATGTGGACGGCGCAGTTTTTTACTTTCAAAAAACCGCGGACGCTGGTCACCTCCGGCGGGCTGGGGACGATGGGCTACGGCTTTCCGGCCGCGATCGGAGCGCAGGTCGGCTGTCCGGACGCGATTGTAATTGATATCGCCGGCGACGGCTCAATCCAGATGAACATCCAGGAATTGACCACTGCGGTCTGCAACCGACTGCCGGTCAAGATCTTTGTGCTGAACAATTCATTTTTGGGGATGGTCCGGCAGTGGCAGGAGATCATTTATGATCGGAGATATTCTTCGACCAACCTTTGCGCCAATCCCGATCTGGTAAAGATTGCCAAAGCTTTTGGGGCAGAGGCCTTTAGGGTTACAAAACCAACCGAGGTTGACCGGGCGATTAAAGACGCGCTTAAGGTAAAAGACCGGCCGGTCCTGGTCGATTTTGTCGTTGAAAAAGAAGAGAACGTTTTTCCGTTTGTGCTGGCAGGGAAGCCGCTAAACGAAATGTTGGTGGATTAGGTATAACTTTTTCCTGCTTTTATTGCCGCAAGATTCTCTTCCTTGATCTTCTCCATCAGATAGCGGATCCCGCACGAAACAACCATGAATTGAACCGGATTATAATCTCTGGTGTTAACCTCCAGAATAATCGGGATCCCCTCCTGTACTGCCCGGTTTAAGTAGTTTAAATATCCGTGGATGTGTTCTCCCAATGGCAACCTGTGAAGATCGTCATCGGCGGTATGGGTTACCTGCCCTTCATTTTCATGAAAATGAAAATTTATTATCCATTTGCCCATATCCGCCAGCATTTCTACGATTTGCGTCACCGATAACCGGCCGGATAAATTCCGGTGCCCGGAATCAACTGTCGCCTGGACCCAATTTGGGGTTCCCACAAGTAAGCCCCTGATATGCAACGGCAAATAGCCCAGTCCATGGGAATCAATTGTAGGGTCGGCCTGGTTTTCAATCCCTATTCTAATTGGCCATTTTTTTCTTCCACCGGCTGTATTCCCCAATTTTTCCAGGAGCCGCCTATTGTTTTCCAGCGCGCGGCCGGCATCCAGGGGATGAATAAACCGTTTGTCTCTCCACATCAGCGTCGGCGGATGGATTGTTACGTTGGGAAGAAAGTTAAATTGTTCGTTCGCTTCCGCGATCGCCAAAAACAAGGATACAATCGCCAAATGATCGTCCCGTAATCCCGGGTTCAACCCTATTCCTTCCAACTCTTGAATCGGAAAATGAAACTGCACATCCAATGCCATCTCTCTTGTCTGTGCGACTAATGTCCCCAAGTTTTCTACATGCGGCCGAAATTCTCCATTTTGAAAGAAAAATAGTTTTTGTTTTCCCTGGAATTTTTCCGGCTTTATTTCCACAAGAGAGAGCGGCGCTCTTGACGCACGGATAAAATTAAAGTCGTGCTGTCCGCGACAGTGCATCCCCAATCTGATCGGAGCAACTGCCGGAAAGCCATATAATTTGGGCTTCACCGGCCTATATAATCCTTCTGCTTTTTTCATAATTGCCCCATTACGGGCCTTTACGGGCCCTGTTAATTTAAGCTATAATAGTATCTGGAAGAAATTAAAGAAATTTCAGGAGATTTTATTAAATGCGTCATACCATTTCTGTTATCGTCGAAAATAAGCCGGGGGTTTTAGCCCGAGTCGCCGGGCTCTTCTCCCGCCGCGGGTTTAATATCGAGTCTTTGGCGGTCGGCACCACCGAAGATCCGAATATTTCGCGCATGACGATCGTCGCCAACGGGGACGAGCAGGACCTGGAACAGATCATCAAACAGCTTTACAAGCTAATCGATACCCTGCGGGTCTTTGATATTCCAAAAGACCGGGAGATCCAGAGAGAACTGGTTTTAATAAAAGTAAGCATGACCGATCAGACCAGGAAAGAGATCACTGAAATTGCCGAACTCTTCAAGGCCAAAATCGCCGACCTCTCCGAAAAGAGCATGGTGATTGAGATCTCGGATGAGGAAGAGAAGGTCAATAACCTCGAAAAGATGCTCCAGAAATTTGGTATAATGGAGCTGGTTAGAACAGGAAAAATCGCATTACAAAAAGGGGGAACAAAATAATGGCAAAAGTATACTACGACGGAGACGCGGATATCAATTTGTTGAAGGATAAGACGATCGCGATTATCGGATTTGGGAACCAGGGGGCGGCGCAGGGACAAAATTTAAAAGACAGCGGTTTAAACGTAATCATTGCCGAAGTCGAAGGAACCCCCAATTGGAAAAACGCCCAAGAGGCCGGATTTGAAGTTATGTCCGCCGCCGATGCGGCCAAAAAAGGAGACATTATCCAAATCCTGATCCCGGATGAACTGCAGGGGAAAGTTTACAAGGAGTCAATTAAGAAATACGCCAAAAAAGGGAAGACCTTAATGTTCTCCCACGGGTTTAACATCCACTTCAAGGCGATCAAACCGGCCAAAGATGTCAATGTCATCATGGTCGCTCCAAAAGGTCCGGGACATATGGTCAGGCAGACCTATACGGAAGGAGCCGGCGTCCCCTCCCTGATCGCCGTTTACCAGGATGCGACCGGAAACGCCAAAGAGATCGCTTTGGCCTACGCCAAAGGGATCGGCGGAACACGCGCCGGAGTTTTTGAAACCACTTTCAAAGAAGAAGTAGAGACCGACCTTTTTGGAGAGCAAACGGTCCTTTGCGGCGGTTGTACCTCCTTGGTCAAAGCCGGCTTTGAAACTTTGGTTGAAGCGGGCTACCAGCCGGAGATGGCCTATTTTGAATGCATGCATGAATTAAAGCTGATTGTCGATCTAATGTACAAACACGGCCTGCAGGGGATGAGAAAAGCGATCAGCAACACCGCGGAATACGGCGATTTGACGGTTGGACCAAAAATTATCGACGTGAAAGTTAAAAAGAGCATGCAAAAAGCGTTAAAGAGAATCCAGTCCGGCGCTTTTGCCAGGGAATGGCTGAAAGAGAATAAAAACGGCTGTGCCAATTTTAACGCCCTGCGCGAAAAAGACAAGAATCATGCGATTGAAACAGTTGGAGCGGAACTTCGCGGAATGATGCATTGGCTTAAAAAATAATTTCTTTTTTCCCTCTGACAATTCGATGATACCCCACCGCGAAGCGGTGCGCCTCGTCGCGGAGGCGCTGGAGCAGCTGAAGCGCGGAAGAGTCTTTTCTCAGTTTCAACGGGACATTTTTACCGGGCCAAAAGAGCTCTTCTTCCCTCTTTGCCAGCCCGATGACGGGGAGGCCGGAAAGCCCGGCGGCATTCAAGGCCGACTTGGCAGAGTTGACCTGCGCGATCCCGCCATCAATCAAAACCAAATTCGGTTTAGGTAGCTTATCTTTTAGTGTTCCGGTGTAGCGGCGTGAAACGACCTCGTTAATGGCTAAAACATCATTGGCCTTTCCCTTTAATCTTCGTATTTTAAAGCGCCGATAGTCCGATTTTTTGGGCATCCCGCGTTCAAAAGCCACCATCGAAGCGACGATTGCTTCCCCCATGATATTTGAGATGTCAAAGGCCTCAATCCGATCGGGAGGAACAGCAAGTGATAAAGCTTCTTGAAGTGCCGTCACCGCCAAATACGGATCGGTAAGTTCGTTCCTTTTTACTCCCTGCATAAAACGGTTCAAGTTTTTGATCCGGTCCCTGATTTTGGCCGCATATTCAAAGTTTTTTTCGGCGGAGGCGCGCCGCATTTCCGCTTCAAGCCGCAAGATTGTTCGATTGATGTCTCCGCCCAGATAGGAGGAGACCGCTTTGCATAAATTTAAATAGGCCCTGCGATTAATTTTTCCGGTGCACGGAGAGAGGCATTGTTTCAGATGATAATACAAACACGGCTGCTTCCTCTTCCTGAATTTTTTGCACCAGCGGATCGGGAAGATCCTTTTTACCTGCCGCAGGGTCTCTTTAACCGCCCGTGCTTCAAACGGCCCAAAATATTCCGCCCCGTCGTCCTCTTTTTTCCTGACCACCGTAAGCCGCGGCCATTCTTCATTGATTGTCAGTTTGATGTAGGGATACTGCTTGTCGTCGGAATATTGAATGTTGAAGCGGGGAGCGTGTTTTTTGATCAATTCTCGTTCCAAGAGAAAAGCGGCCAGTTCGTTTTTTGCCGTCCGATATTCGATAGTTTTATATTGTTCCAAAAGGCGGGCGACTTTGGGATCAATTGCCGGTTTAGAAAAATAAGAAGCAACCCTTTTCTTTAGCGATTTGGCCTTGCCGACATAGATAACCGTTCCGGCTTTGTCTTTGAAAAGGTAAACTCCGGGGGCGTCCGGAAAGCGCATGCTAAGGGCTATTTGCGGTTTACCACAACCGTGAGTTGCGCGGAAACTTTGGGAAAAAGCTTGATTTGAACTTTGGATTCGCCCAACAGTTTTATCGGCTGAGTTAGAACGATTTTCCTCTTGTCCACTTCAATCCCGTGCTGGCCTTTAAGCGCCTCGGCAATTTCCTTGCTCCCGATCGCGCCAAAGAGCTTGTCTTTTTCACCGGCATCGGCTTTGAGCGTCACGGTCAAGGCCGAAATTACCGCGGCCTGTTCTTTCGCTTTGGCTTCGTTTTCGGCTATTTGGGACGCCTTTTCGATCTTCTTTTTTTCCATCCGCTTGATCGCCTGCTCCGTTGCCAAAACCGCCAGCTTCTGCGGCAGTAAATAATTCCTGGCGTAGCCGTCTTTAACTTCTTTTACCGTATCGTCTTCAAACATTATAACTTTCATCAAAATTCTCCTCTCTAGTCGACAGTATAGGGGATCAAGCCCGCCTGGCGCGCCATTTTGATCACTTTGGTCACTGTCCGCTGGTGCTTGGCGCAGCAGCCGGTGTTGCGGGGGGGCAAAATCTTTCCGCGGTCGGAAATAAAGCGCCGGACCACCGGAAGATCGCGGTATTCAACCGTCTTCCCTTCGCAAAGCAAGCAAGGTTTCTTTCTCCTCTTTTTGGCAAACGGCTTTTTCTCCCGATTGTTGTCCCGTTTATTGTCCCGTTTATTGTCCCGGTCTCTTTTTCTTCTCTCCATCCCTTAGTTTCCTCCTTGTTAAAACGGGGTCTCTTCTTCCGCCTTCTTTTCTGTCCCGGAAGAAGCGGTCCCTTCTTTTGGCCTGGTTCCGAGCATTTGCATGTTGTCGGCAACCACTTCGGTAAAAGTGCGCTCTTTGCCGGCCTTGTCTTTATACGGCCTTATTTGTAAATATCCTTCAATCGCCGCCGGACGCCCCTTCTTCAGATATTCTCCGCAGATCTCCGCCAAACGCCTCCAGGTAACGACATTGATAAAGTCGCACTCCTGTTCCCCTCCGTCTTTTTTCTTCTGGCGGTTGACCGCGAGAACAAATTTGCAGACCGGCAGTCCCGAAGGGGTGTAACGCAGTTCGGGATCACGAACCAAATTGCCGATTAAAAAGACTTTGTTGTACATAAAATTAAAACGGAAGGTCGTCCTCCGGGAGCTCTTCCACTTCGGTTCCGGAACTTACCGCGGCCGGAGCGGAAACCTTTTTCCCTCCAAACAACTGGACCTTATTGGCCACCACTTCGGTCGCCCAGTTCCTCTCCCCCGCCTGATTTTGAAAACTGCGGACCTGGATTTTTCCCTCAACCAGGACCAGGTCCCCCTGCTTAAAGTTCTGACTGGCCGCTTCGGCCTGGTCTCGCCAGGCTACTACGTCGATCAAGTCGTTCCCGACCCCTCCCGGCCGCGTGACCGAGAGTTTAAATTTGGTTAAAGCCGAACCTTCCATTGAAGAACGCGATTCGGGGTTGCCGACCAGCTCTCCTATCAATATAATACGGTTAAAGCTGGCCACCGGCAGGTTCCTCGGGAACGATCTGGGCCTCAAGCTCCGTTCCCGCTTCTTTCGCGACCACAATATGGCGCAAAACTTCTTCCTGGATCCTCAAAAGGGAAATCAACGCCTCAGGAGTCGTACCGATGCCTTTAAATTCAACCAACAGGAAAAAGCCGTCTTTTAATTTTTTGTACCTGGAAAAAGTGAAAGCAAGTTTTTTTACCCCTTGCTTGGTAACTTTTACGATCTCTCCCTGGTGGTCGGTGATCCGCTTCTCCAGGCGGGAGATGATAGTGTCAATTTTTTCTTCGGACAGGGTCGGGTTCAAAATACAGAGCGCTTCATAATCTTTCAATGCAATTTCCTCCTATTCTTATCCTTAATTATACATTAAATCTGAATAGAAGTAAATCGCCATCCTGAACAATATAGTCCCGGCCGACCGTTTTCGGGTTTCCGGCTACTTCGGCAGAAATGAAGCCCCTTTGCATGTCGGTGTGCACTTTGCCGGCGGCATCGTAGGCGGTCAATCCTCTTTTGAGCGTCCAGGCGCGGCATTCTTTCTTATTCGCGGTAAAGAATGTGATTAAATCCAATAATTTATAACTTGCTTTAATAAACTTACGCACTCCGGATTCCGCACTCCCTATTTCCTTTAGGAATTCTTTCGCTTCATCGGAAGAAAGCTCCTTAACTTCCGCCTCCAGCTTTGCACAAACGGCAACAACCTTGGTGTTTTCTTTTTTGGCAATCTCTTCGATTATTGCAACTTGATCCTTGTTTCCCGATTCGTCAACATTGGCTAAATATAAAACCGGCTTACTCGTTAATAAATCTAACCCCCAACCCCCATACCCTATACCCTTTTCCAACCCATCTTTTAGTTTTTCCAACTCCTCGACTTCTCTTAAAATCTTCTTATCTCCACCCTTGGCGGCGGTTTTGGCTCTTTCCAGCTGTTTTTCAACCGTAGCAAGGTCTGCCAATGCCAATTCGGCCTGAATTATTTCAATATCTGCTTTTGGATCAACTTTGCCGGAAACATGAATGACATTTGGATCGGGGAAACAGCGGACAACATGGATTATGGCGTCAACATTCCTAATATGCCCCAAAAACTGGTTGCCCAACCCCTCCCCCTTGCTCGCTCCCTTGACCAGCCCGGCAATATCGTGGAATTCTATAATAGTAGGGACCGCTTTTGCAGAACCGGCCTCTTTTTGGATTTTTTCTAAACGTTCATCCGGGACTTCGACAACTCCGACATTTGGATCAATTGTGCAAAAAGGATAATTGGAGGCTTCTGCATGGGCAGAAGACAAAGCATTAAATAAAGTCGACTTGCCTACATTGGGAAGGCCGATTATACCGAATGAGAAGCTCATGATTTATTATAACCCAAAACAACCTGAAATTTCCCAAAAACAATGAAGATAACTTATCGGGAGGGCATAGGTTAGGCTGGGAAAGCACGAGTACGTTAGACCGAGCATAAAAGGAGGTTCGCAAATTATGTCAGCCGTGGGAAACATTGGACGAATAAAGTTAATGGTCGCGGTTATGCCCGGGAATATCGGGAAACCTGCGGCCGAATCGATTGTTCGATCGGCCTCGTCTCTCGCTTTAGACGAAAAAAATATAAAAAAAATAAAAAGAGAGAACGCTCACCTTGTGATTTTTTCTCCCCCTGTGTTAGCTGATAGGATGGCAAGAATGGCGGAAGGGAGCGATTTTGTCTCTATTGGAACTTATAACATTCTCCCAACCAACACACTGTTTGGCCAAATGGACCCCCTTGACACGGTCATTTCATCCGGCTGCAGATATTTTCTCGTTGGTGATTGTGCGCTTGAAAAAGCCGATAGTCGTAGTGTATTGAATGCGACAGAAAGAATAATTTCGGCGGGACTCTCTGTGATATATATGTGGAGCAATTTATTTCGTGGTAATCAGAATCGAGATTTGCCAAGAGATTGGCATAGGCAAGTGATTTTAGTGTGTGATCAGGGAAGCAGGTTAGATTGGATTAACCCATTAAATCAAGAAGATCATCCTGATACTCCGTTTGTTTATTATGATGCTCCGGACATGGTCCGCAATAATAGGGCAATGCAAATAAATTGTTCAAATATTAGGCAATTAATGCTCCACGACCGCTTAAGCGGAGTAATGTTTAAATTGCCCGAAGAAGATGCAACAACCTTTTTGGAAAGTATGATAAGAACGGGATATGAACTTGGTCAGTAGTTGCGGAACAGCAAAGACGTGATCTGTTTTCAATCCCAAACCTCCACATCATCCTCATTCAGCCCCAGCTCGTCTTCTATCAGCCACTTTTGGTAGCGGTGTTCCGAAACTTCTTTGATAAAACGCGAGGCCTTCATTACAATATTCCCCTCACGGGATTGGTAAGTGATCGGATAGGCCAGGTAAAGCTGGTCTTTTGAGCGGGTCACCGCGACGTAAAAGAGGCGGCGCTCTTCTTCAATATCCTTTTTGTTGTTGAACGAAAGATAAGACGGAAAACGCCCCTCCGCCAGCCAGATAATAAAGACAATCTTCCACTCCAGCCCTTTCGCCTGATGGACTGTTGTTAAAACGACCGCCTCCTTTTCGGATGAGCCGCCGGCTGAAATTTCTTCCGCCTTGGTCCCGCCGACCAAGGCCATCGCCGATAAAAATTTTTCGAGCGATTCGTATTCCGAAGCATAATTTCCCAGCTCCTGCAGTTCTTCCAGGCGCATGGAGTGGTTGGCATAGGTCATCCGCAGATATTCTTGATAGCCGTGCTCCAAAATTGTCTCCATCATGGAGGAGGGAGAACTTTGCTGTCGCTCCAAAACTTTTAAGAGGAGCTGAAGCTGTTTAAACCCTTCCTGTCCCGATTTGGGGACCTCGTTGGCCATCTCCGGTTTGATAATTTCGGCAACCGGCTCTTTAGTCTTTTGGATTTTGTGCCAAATCTTTTCGGCGGTCTTCTGCCCCACGTTCTGCAAAAGTTTCAAAATCCTGAACCAGGAGAGGCCGTCAAAAGGATTATGGAAAACTTTCAGATAACTCATCACATCTTTGATATGCGCTTCTTCAAAGAGGCGCAGGCCGGAGCGGACCTCGTAGGGAACCCCGCGGCGGGTTAATTCCATCTGCAATTCCAAACAGTGGTAGTGCGAACGGTAGATGATCGCGATTTCGTTTAACTTCGCCCCTTCATTATATTGCTCTAAAATCCGCTGGGCGACAAAGGCGGCCTGCTGGTGGACATCGCGGAAAGAGACGACGACCGGACTGACCCCTTTATTTCTGACCGGGCGGAGCGTCTTGTCAAATTTTTCCTCCGCGTTTTGGATGCTGTCATTGGCTAACGCCAGAATTTCCGGGGTCGATCGATGATTGGTCTCTATCTTAAAAATCCGGCAGTCGGTATACTTTTTGGGAAAATCGATGATGTTTTTGAATTCGGCGGCGCGGAAGGAATAGATGCTCTGTGAGTCATCTCCGACCACCATCAGATTTCTATGCTTCGATGCCAAAAGATCGATAACTTGCGCCTGGACCAGATTGGTGTCTTGATATTCGTCGACTAAAATATAGTGGAAGCGGGAGGAGTACTCTTCCAACACTTCCGGATGTTCGGTTAGAAGCTGCAGCCATTTTGAAAGGAGGTCGTCAAAGTCCATTAAACTTTGCTGTTTCTTTGTTTCCTCATAAAGATCGATGACACGCTTGATCTCCCCCTGCATTTCAAAAAGATGCGGATGTTTTTCTTCTATCACCTTGTGCAGTTCTTTCTGGGAGTTGACCATGTAGCTAAAAACATCCTGGACCACGTCCGCTTTGGGAAATTTTTTCTCCTTAAGATTAATTCCGGCCTCTTTGATTGCGCGGCTGATCAGGTCGGATGCATCGGCACGGTCCATGATCGTAAAATTCTTTGAGTAACCAAGCTTGTCGGCATGTTTTCTCAAGATCAAATTGCCGATATGGTGGAAGGTTCCGGCCCAAAGGCCGTTAAGCGAACGTTTAAGCAGTCCCTCCACCCGATAAATCATCTCCCGGCTGGCTTTGTTGGTAAAGGTGACCAGCAGAATATTCTGCAACGGGATCCCCGATTCAACCAGATGAGCAACGCGATAGGTGGCGGTGCGGGTTTTGCCGGAACCGGCTCCGGCAATAATTAAAATCGGCCCCTTCCCCGCTTTTACGATCGGAAGCTGTTCGGAATTTAGCTCCGTTTCGTAATCAATCGCGAAATTTTTCGCTTCACGGGAAAAAGAGGGCTCTATTTTATATACTTGGGGCATTTGTTTATCCTCGTTTTCGTTTACGATAGGACGTATCGTTAGCTGTTGACGTTTTCTGTATTATAACATAATCAAACTAATATCCAGCGCTTTCGCGGAATGGGTCAGGGCCCCGATTGAAATATAATCGACGCCGGTCTTTGCGATCGCGGCGACATTTTTTAAGTTTACCCCGCCCGAGGCTTCGGTTTTAATCTTGGACTTCTTGCAGAGGGCAACCGCCTGCTTCAATGTTTTAATATTCATATTGTCCAAAAGAATCCGATCCACCCCAATTTTAATTGCTTCTTTGACTTCTGAGATTCTCTTTGCCTCAACCTCTATCCTTACCTTCGCCTGCGCCTGTGCCTGCGCCTTGCATATTGCCTTTTCGATGCCGCCGGCGATCGCAATATGATTATCTTTAATTAAAATCGCATCATACAACCCCATCCGATGATTGGTCCCTCCCCCGCACGCCACCGCGTACTTTTCCGCCCCTCTCCACAACGGCATCGTCTTTCTGGTGTCTAATATTTCTACCTTATTTTTGCACTTTGAGCTTTGCGCTTTGAACTTATTGGTTAGCGTCGCAATTCCGGACAAATGCTGCAAAAAATTCAAGGCTAATCGTTCTCCGGTTAAAATCGCCCGCGCCGGACCGGATATTTCCGCGATCACTGTGCCGGATTTCACCCTGCACCCGTCTTTTACCTTGGAAATAAACCTAACTTTTTTGTCCAGGACCTCATAAGTCAATTTGGCCAAAGGAAGCCCGGCTATTATCCCCTCTTCTTTGGCAATTATTTTTGCTTTTGCAATTTTATTCTCCGGGACAATCGCATTGGTTGTTATATCCCCACTGCCAACATCCTCTTCCAATGCTTTTTTTATTAAATGATTTAACGATTTATTTGTCATTTGACATTTGTCATTGGTCATTTTATCTCAATACCACCCAGACCAAGTAATAGTACATCACCGGCGCGGCCAGGATAAAAGAATCCATACGATCCAAAACCCCGCCATGCCCCGGGACCAGATTGGAAGAATCTTTAACTCCCGCGTCGCGTTTGATCAGCGATTCAACCAGGTCGGAAAAGACCGCCACCACTCCGATCAAACCTCCCAGAATAAGCGCGTGGGTCAAATTGAGCTCCGCGATCCAGCTGAATAACGCTGAAGCAACCAGACAAACAATAAAACCGGCTACCGCCCCTTCAACCGTCTTGCGGGGAGAGATTGAGGGAGCCAGCTTGGTTCTCCCGAATTTTGTCCCGATAAAATAAGCCACCACGTCATTGGCCCAAATGGTAAGCATCAAAAAGAAAAGATAGCCGCCATGTTCGGTCATGTTGCGGATAAAAAGGAAGTAGGAAAAAAACCAGCCGATATAAATCATGCCAAGCAAAGTTACCGAAACATCGACAATAGTGTCTTTTTCGCGCTTCAGAAAAATTCCCGAAACCAGGGCGATGATCGCCGCGATGGTAAAAATGGCGGAGTGCGCAGGCTCCCAGTTTTGTTTGAGGGCGTAATAGGCGAAAATAATAAAAAAGACGGTAATGACGTTGCCGACCCAAAAAGCCGGAAAATAATTTTTTTTCATCATCAAGGAATAAAACTCGTTGATGGAGGTAAGTGCCATTCCCAACACCAGAAACAAAAACGGCAACCCGCCGTAATAGGTGCAGGCCCAGACAACCGGAACCCCGATCAAAGCGGTTAGTACCCTGTTTTTCATTTTCTTAACCCAAACCTTCTTTCCCTTTTGTTAAAATCGGTAATTGCCTCCAAAAGCTGGGGCTTGCCAAAGTCGGGCCAAAAAACCGGCGTCACATAAATCTCGGCGTAAGCCAGCTGCCAGAGGAGAAAGTTGGAAATCCTCATTTCATTCGCGGTTCTAATCAACAAGTCCGGATCGGGAATCCCCGCCGTGTACAAATGATTTGAAATATCGGATTCGGATATATTCCCCACATTTAAATGTGGGGAATTCAGTAACTCCTGTAAGGCGTCCACAATCTCGGCTCTCCCCCCGTAATTCACCATCACATTTAAATTCAATCCGGTGTTATTTTGAAGTTTTTCCATGCTCTCTTTCATTTTTGCCTGGAGTTTTTCTGAAAATTGCCCAAGCCGTCCCAAAAAGCGGAGGCGGACATTGTTGCGGTTCAACTCTTCGACTTCTTTTTCCATCGTCTGCATAAAAAGGTCCATCAAAAAACCGACTTCTTCTTTGGGCCTTCCCCAGTTTTCGGTTGAAAAAGCGTAGACGGTCAGGTGTTTAACGCCGATTTCGGCGCAGGCCTTAACCGTTTCTTTGAGCGCGTCGGCCCCTTTTTTGTGGCCGGCAATCGGAGGGAGTCCCCTTTTTTTCGCCCAACGGCCGTTGCCGTCCATGATGACCGCGATATGCGCAGGGATTTGTTTTGGCATTTAGACTTCTAGTATCTCTTTTTCCTTGGCCGCCGCCGCCGCGTCAATTAGCGCTGTGTATTTTCCGACCAGCTTTTGGATCTCTTCCTCCTGAAGCTTTTGAGCGTCTTCCGGAAGCTTTTTTGCCTTCAGCTCATCCATCGCGTCGCGGCGGATATTGCGGAGCGAGACGCGGTCTTCTTCCGCGGCCGATTTGATGACCTTGGTCAGCTCTTTTCTTCGCTCTTCGGTCAAAGACGGGAGGTTCAAAATAATCCTCCCCCCTTCACTCTTGGGGGTAACCCCGAGATTTGAGGCCTGCAGCGCTTTTTCGATATCTTTTATCGCCGATTTGTCGTACGGCTGAATGGCAATCGTTCTTGCTTCGGGAATGGAGATGCCGGCCAGCTGTTGCAAAGGACAGACCGTTCCGTAATATTCCACCTGCAAGTGTTCGACAAGAGCGGGAGAAGCGCGTCCGGTGCGGATGCCGGAAAATTTCTTTTTTAAGGCCTCCACCGCTTTTTGCATCCTCTCTTCAACCGACTTTTGGAATTCGTCCATTTTATTTCCTCCCTCCGTCGGTAACCAGCGTCCCGACATTTTTACCGAGCACCGCCTTTTCGACGTTTCCCGGTTTCAAAAGATTGAGGACAATGATCGGAATGTTGTTGTCGCGGCAGAGCGACGCGGCGGTGGAATCCATAACTTTCAAGCCCCTCAAAATCCGCATGTAGCCAAGCCGTTTGAATTTGCGGGCGTCTTTGTGCAGTTCCGGATCTTTGTCGTAAACCCCGTCGACTTTAGTCGCTTTGATCAGGATCTCGGCGTCAAGCTCCGCGGCGCGAAGCGCGGCGGTGGTATCGGTTGAAAAATAAGGGTTGCCGGTCCCGGCGGCCAAAATGACGACCCTCCCCTTTTCCATATGGCGGAGCGCCCTTCTCCGGATAAACGGTTCGGCAATCGACTGCATGTTGATGGCGGTCTGGACGCGGGAATGTATCCCTTCGCGTTCCAGCGCGTCCTGCAGGGCAAGAGCGTTGATGACGGTGGCAAGCATTCCCATATAATCGCCGGTGGCGCGGTCCATCCCTTTTTCCGAACCTTTCAATCCGCGGAAGATATTCCCTCCACCGATGACGATTGCCATTTGTGTATTGTGGCGGCGGACTTTTTTAATTTCGTCGGCGATCAAATTCATGATTTCCGGATCAATGCCGAATTTATGTTTACCGCCAAAGATTTCACCGGAGAGCTTCAAGAGGATGCGTTTATATTTTGCCTTGGGCATGCTTATTATATTATAGCAAATAATGCTAAAATATAGTATGAAAAAATACGACGTAATCGTCATCGGCGCGGGGCATGCCGGAATTGAGGCGGCGCTTGCTTCCGCCCGGCTGGGATGTAAAACTTTACTGCTAACAATTAACTTGGATACGATTGGTATAATGTCGTGCAACCCTTCTGTCGGCGGTCCGGCAAAAAGTCAATTAGTCCGCGAAGTCGATGCCCTCGGCGGACAGATGGGAATAACAACCGATCTCACTTATCTCCAGATGAAAACGTTGAATACGACCAAAGGCCCCGCCGTCCACGCTCTCCGCGCCCAATCCGACCGAGATCAATATCATATTAGGATGAAGCAAATCTTGGAACAGCAGGAAAATTTAGATCTAAAGCAAGACATCGTTGAAGAAATTCTCGTGGAGAAAGGCGTAGGCACAGGCATAGGCGCAGGTAAGGTAAAAGGAGTAAGGACCATACTTGACACGGCTTATTTAGCCAAAACGATCGTAATTACCGCCGGTACATTCCTAAACGGCGTGATCCACACCGGAATGAAACACCAGGAAGCGGGACGGGCGGGCGAGCCGCCGTCAAAAGGGCTTTCGAAAAGTTTGAAAAAAATCGGCTTGAAACTTGGGCGTCTGAAAACCGGAACACCGCCACGCCTAAACCGCCGCTCAATCGATTTTTCAAAGATGACGATTCAACCGGGCGACGAACCCGCGAAGCTTTTCTCGTTCCTTTGGGAATATAAGCAGTATAATTCTCTACTTAATACTTACCACTTAATCCTTAATACTTCCCCCCAAGTTCCCTGCTATCTCACCAGGACCAACAAAAAAACCCATCGCATCATCAAGGCCAACCTGGACCGCTCCCCATTATATGCCGGAAAAATAAAAGGGATCGGGCCAAGATACTGTCCGTCGATTGAAGACAAGGTCGTCCGCTTTCCCGATAAAGATAGCCACCAATGTTTTATCGAGCCGTGCGGACGGGAGACCGAAGAAATTTACGCACAGGGATTGAATACTTCGCTTCCGGAAGACGTCCAATTAAAATTTTTGCGCACCATGGCGGGGCTGGAAAAAGTGGAGATCCTACGCCCCGGTTACGCGGTTGAATATGATTATGTCCCCTCTTCGCAGCTAAAATATTCGCTTGAAACTAAAAAGATTGAAGGACTCTTCTGCGCCGGACAGATTAATGGAACTTCCGGATATGAAGAGGCGGCGGCGCAGGGAATTATCGCGGGGATAAACGCCGCACTGAAAGTTAAAAAGAAAGAACCGCTAATTTTGGGAAGGGACGAATCGTACATAGGAACATTAATTGACGATTTGATTACCAAAGAAATTAACGAACCGTACCGGATGCTCACTTCGCGCTCGGAATACCGCCTGATCCTGCGCCAGGACAATGCGGACTTAAGATTGACCGAAAAGGGCTACCAGATCGGCCTGGTTTCAAAGGAAAGATACCGGGCGTTCAAGAAAAAACGGGCGGCGATTGAAGCAAAAAAAGCGATTTCTCCGGAGGTCAAAGAACAGCTTGAGGTACAAAAAAAATATGCCGGATATATTATCCGGCAATTGGAGCAGGTTGAGCGCTTCCGCGGAATGGAACACAAAAAAATCCCGGCAAAGCTTGATTATAAAAAGCTTAGGGGAAAACTTTCAAATGAAGCGCTACATAAATTGGATTATCATCGGCCGTTAACGATTGGTCAGGCGGGAAGGATCGCGGGGGTTTCTCCTGCGGATATCGCGGTCTTATCGGTTTGGATCGCAAGGGCGGGAAGGGATTAATACCTGCTTTGCCTTAATATTCTTTGGTATGCCTCGGACAGATTTTGCGCAAAATCAACCCCTCTTTTAAGATGGAGTCCCTCTTCGGAATGTCTTCCCAAAAAACCGGCCCTTTTCCCGACCATCACAATTGAACCAATTCCCTTTCTCCTCTCTCCATCCAAAAGAGGAGCAACAACAATTGAAGGGATAAACCGGGCTTGCCGCATTTTTCCACAATCTAACGTAGCAACCACGGAAAACTCCCTGGCATTATTAAATTTTTTTATTAAAACATCGTTATCGGAACTTAAAAGCCCGGGAGGAAAACTTGTTCGATTTCTGTCGAAAACCAAAAAAATCTTCTCCGTACTTATGTTGGGAATATAAATCGTTCCTAAAAAAATGGGATACTGCGCTTTCCTTTCGTCTATTTCCGCTGCGGCATAAAGGATACTGTCGGGTGACTGCAGCATAGCCGCGCTAATTCGCGCCGGGAGCAAGCTCCCGAAATTTGCCTCAAGCCGGTAATATCCTTCCTTTGCGGCATAAACAAAGACCCCCGCGGCATCGCTAAAACAGGAAGCCGCTTCTCTTGCCGCGCCGGCAAAAAAACCCGCCTCTCCGCCAGTTCTAAATAAAGTGAAAAACCGTTCGCTTGAAGGAACAGATAAGACCTTTTTCCCGGGAGAAAACCCCGAAAAGCTGGAAAAGACCGCCGCCAAATCCACAGGTTTTCCCCTGTGATTAGTCCATATCTTTGTCATGAGTTTATTTCGGTAAAGCAATAATAAAATTTCAGGTTATTTTAGCGATGCCTGTTTCAGGGACCAAAGATACAACGGCCCCAAAATATCCGAAAGAGGAATAAAGGTATAAAGAAAAGAGAGTGCCTCGGCCGCTTTTACCAAAAAAGAGTCCTCGTGTCCAGGATAATTATATCCTCCGTACGGATCAACCGTCATAATAAATCCCACTCTATCAAAATTGACCTCTTTGGCTCTTTCCCCCGCCTCTTCTACCCTCTTTTTGTGAAAATAAAAATGGCGCCGGGCATCTTCCGCGGCAAGCGGATTCATCTCACGCGCCGCTCCCGTGAAAGTTATTTGTGAAAACCGTTCCTGCCTTTTGATCTTGCAAAGGTCGATTATTACCTCATCTTCGTCGGTAAGGTCGGCCGGAAAATTATTTCGAAGATAATCCTGTCCCTCTTTGGCCGCCTTCAATTCGGAAACCTTTATATTAAAACGCAGGGGCCGGTTAACCTGCTCCGTAAATTCTTCGAGCGCGTCAAGCATCTCTTCTTTTTTCACCTTTCCAAGCACCCAAAACTCTTCCGATCCCGGACCGGTCCGAAATAAAATAATCCCTCTTTTTGCCAAAACGGTGGCGGCCGCGGAAGAGATCCTTCGTGAAATTATAATATCCACCATCGAATCTCCCAAAAAGCCGAAAGACCGGACAAACGCCCCGATCTTGTTCCCGTCAAAAAAGCCGATGGAACTTGTTCCCAGCGCTGGACCAATCAAATCAAAAGCGTTGATATTTGGAAGACCCGAGTCCGGTTCGACATATTTTAACCTGATAATCTCATTGACCAATTCTTGAGATACCCCTTTAACCCCCGCCCAGCTAAGCGCCTCCCTTATCTTTTTTCTTAAAATATCCAGGTACGGCTTCCATTCCGGAGTATCAATAATTCTGCGTGAACGGACCTTCTTTTCGGCGGGAGCCCTCGATTCCGCGGAATAATTCTTGACCAGGACTTCATTATAGGCATCAACTGAAAAAGAACCTCTTTGCTCTGCCGGCTGTCGATTTAAGCGGCTGGAACAAATCGCGCTGGCGGTCCGAAGCTCTCCCACCGAAGCGGGGCCGGAATGTTCTTTTGGATCGTAATGCCATGCCCCTATATTCGGAAAAACAACCGACGACCCTTTCTTTTTTGGGGTGTTTTCTTTTTTCGAGAATTCAAAACCAATCCTGCGCCCGTCAAGGTTTTTGTAGAGTCTTGCCATAAAAGATCGCACATCAACAAAAGAAGGGATATCGATCTCAAAATTCGGTCCCCGGCGGTAAACGCCTATTTGTTGTCCGGGATATTCGGACGATAAAAAAGAAGCGACCGCGGAAAACAAAGCGGCAAGAAAAGCATCTCCTCCTGGATGGCCGTATTTTGAATTTGTTGCACACAGGGGAAAGTTAACAATTACCCTTGTAATGGTTTCTTTTCTTTCGAGTTTTGCCCTGGTATCCATATACCAGGCGGTTTGGTTGGCCGCCCCGGTAATATCCCTGGTCAATTCGGAAAATAAAATAGCTCCACTTTTGGCAATAGAATCCGGATGAGGAAGAACCGTGTTGCCAACGGCCAGCCTTAAAAACTGGCCGGTTATCCCGGGATAAGAGCCCCTAATCGTAGTTATAGCCCTGGCGGCACGACCCAATGTCCGGGTAGCCGGAACGGCCAGACGCGCTCCTAGTTTTTGAACTATTGCTGACACAGATAAAATCCTCCTCTTGGGGAATGTCCCTTTCTATATATATATCGTTAGAATCGGGAGGAAATTTCAGTAGAAAGCCCGCCGCGGGAGGTAAACTCGCCGAGAACCTCCGCTCGCTTGGGCTTGCAGGCGGCGACAATATCTTTCAAGATGCGGTTGACGACGTTTTCGTTGAAAATCCCGAGGTTGCGGTAGGCAAGAAAGTACATTTTTAGCGATTTTAATTCTAAGCAGTATTTTTGGGGAACATATTTTATGGTAATTTTGGCAAAATCGGGGAGCCCGGTCCGGGGGCAGATCGAGGTGAATTCCGGGAAGACAATTGTTATCTCGTAATCCTTAAAACTGTTTTCAAAAACGTCAATTTCCGGAAGTTTTTCCTTAAGTCCCGCTTTCGCGTGTTGATCGGTGTATTCTTTCATCAGTAGGTTGAGTCCGCCTTTCCTAAAAGCTCCATATATATATTATCACATTTTTCGGGAAAATCGTGGAGCCGGGTGCAAATTACGATCTCTCTGTCTTCCCCTAGTTTTTCCAACAGTTCCGCCCCAATCGCCCCATGGTGCTTGTGGATATAAAATTTGCGGAAAATCCGGCGCGCTTTTTTATCCTCCCCCAGATAAGCCAGAAGATCATAGAGAGGATGAAGAAAAAAACGGATAATCGTCAAAAAGCTTTTCTGGAAAAGCAAAAGGTGCCCGTCAATTTTTCCGATATCGTGGAGCAGGCCGAGTTTAATTGCCTTCCGCTCGTCGACATCGTGCCGCCCGTGGATCAGTTCTTCGATTTTATGGGCGACCGTTACCGAATGTTTCTGCTCAAAATCGGGGAGCTTTTGAAAAAGGGCCAGCTCTTCGATATTCAGATAGCGTTTAACAAAATGCCAGTCGGTCTCGTTCATTGTTGCCGACATCGCGAAGAGAAATTGCCGGAAGCGATAAAAAAATCTATCTATCAATTGCATGACGGAGTGATTTGACGAACTTTTCAACTTTAGGTAAGGGTTGTCCAACTATCGCGGAGCCGACGATCACGCCGTCGGCAATCTTTGCCGCGGCCGCTGCCTGTTTCGGATTCGAGATCCCAAACCCGATCGCGATCGGCTTGTCCGTATATTTTCTTATTTTTTGGACCAGCTCCGGAAGCCCGGCCGACAAATTTTTGCGTTTCCCCGTTATCCCGGCCAAAGAAACCAGATAAATAAATCCGCTCGATTGCTCGGCAATCATTTTGATCCGTTCCTCGGTAGTCGTTGGAGCAATCAATAGGATTTTATCTACGCCTATGCCTGCGCCTACGCCTTGGTCCGGTGGCAGGTCCGGAATAATCACCCCATCAACGCCAACCTTTTCCGCATCGAGATAAAATTTTTCTGATCCGTATTTAACTACGAGGTTATCCGCCAGCATCAGGACAATCGGAATCCGGGTTCTTTTGCGAAGCTTTTTGACCAGTTTGAAAACATCATTCAACGAGGTCTTTAACGCCCGAAGATGAGAGGCCTGGATCACCGGCCCGTCGGCCAGCGAATCGGAAAAAGGGATCCCTAATTCGACAATGTCCGCTCCGGCTTTTTCGAGGGCATAGACCAATTTCTCGGTCGTCCCCAAATTCGGATCCCCGGCGGTGATATAGGTAATTAAGGCTTTTTTGTTTTTAAAAGCTTCGGATAATTTAGACATAATGCCAAGTATACCAAAATTAAGTGAAATTTTCCCTAAAAATTAAAGATAAACATGTAACAGGCTTTCTAAATAATTCGTGTTGAGGTAAATAATATGCTGGTTATGACAATATTTACAGGGCGAGGTTTTGGGAGCGGAGCAAAACTGCCCAGCAGAGAACAAATAGATTTTTTGGAAAACAAGCTTACCTTGTTCTCCAAAATGGCTCCCCGAGAAATATTTCTCCCCACCAGGGGCTCTCTGGCAGTCCGGTTAAAGAGCTTATTAAAGCAATATAAGGAATTAATTGGATTTTATCACCCTGACTTATATATTGAAAACAAAGAAGCCTGTATCATAGCGACCAGAATAACCCAAATCATAAATGGTGCTTATTCATTCAGAAAAAAAGAACTCGCAAAAGAGCCGGATACTGCCGATCAAGCCCCTCCTGAAGCAGATTATCTGGGAAGATGCCGGGTCGATTTAAAAGCAGATGCTTGGGTTGAAGAATTATCTGTCATATGGCGGCACGTCTGGTCAAGTATAATTATCACAACTCAAGGAGAAAACCCTTTGGTGAGTTTTTACAGAGCATATCAGAACCCTCGATTTTCAGTTATTGGCTATGGCTGCCAAAAATGCAGTTATTTTACCAGCGAGAGAGAAGCGGAAGAAGTGTGGACATTTGAAAGAAAAGAAAACACTTCCGACAGCATGGTTTTCTGGAGAGTTCAGGGAGTACACTCCATGAAAGTACACGGCAGCTTAGAAACACATTCCTTAGATTTTGGAGATTTTAAATACGGCCGGGGCAGGCCAGCGTATTGGGGAGAGAGCAGCCCCCCCTCTGCAGAAAAAATACTGGAATTTTTCGGAGAAGAAATAGAGGATCTTCCAACCTATACTTGTGCGGGGTTGCTTCCCTTATAAGCCTTTTATTCCCTCGACATCCTTGTCTCCTCTTCCCGACAAACAGACCACAATCGTTTGCGACGAATCAAGTTTTGGCGCCAATTTTTTTAGATGAGCCATGGCATGGGCGGATTCCAACGCGGGAATAATCCCTTCCAGTTCCGATAATTGCTTAAAAGCGGCAATTGCCTCTTTATCGGAAACATTCACATATTCGACTCTCCCCGCCTCTTTCAAATTACTATGTTCCGGTCCCACCCCCGGATAATCGAGTCCGGCCGAAATCGAATGGGTCGGTAAAATCTGGCCGAACTTTGACTGCAGAAGATACGAAAAAGCTCCGTGCAAAACTCCGGGATCCCCTTTGAGCAGGCTCGCCGCTCCGCCGGCTTCAACTCCCACCATTTTAACTTCCGGGTCGTCTAAAAACTCAAAAAACAAGCCGATTGAATTCGATCCCCCGCCGACACAGGCCACCAGATAGTCGGGAAGTTTTTCCATCTGGCCTCTGACTTCTCTCCCGATAACGGACTGAAAATCACGAACCATCGTCGGATACGGGTGCGGCCCGACGCAGGATCCAAGACAATAAAAAGTGTGTTGGGACGAAGCCATCCAGTCGCGGAGCGCTTCGTTAGTCGCGTCTTTTAATGTTTTTGTTCCGGAATTAACGGGAACAACCTTTGCTCCCATTAATTTCATCCGATAGACATTCAACGCCTGGCGATGGGTATCTTCTTCTCCCATATAAACGACGCAATCCAGTCCTAAAAGGGCGCAAGCTGTAGCGGTTGCCACTCCATGCTGTCCCGCTCCGGTCTCGGCAATGATCCTTTTCTTCCCCATCCTTTGGGCAAGCAGGCACTGGCCAATTGTGTTATTGATTTTGTGGGCGCCGGTGTGAGCCAGGTCTTCTCTCTTTAGATAAATCTTGGCTCCTTTGTAATGTTCTGTCAATCTTTCGGCAAAATAAAGGGGTGTCGGTCTTCCAACATATGTATCGAAATAATATTCGACCTGTCGTTTAAATTCGGGATCATTCTTTGCCTTTTCATAGGCGGAGGCCAATTCTTCCAGAGCGGGGACGAGGGTCTCCGGGACAAACCGCCCCCCAAACTTGCCAAAATGGCCGCTTGAATCGGGAAGGTCTTTGTACATGTTATAATTATAACATGTCTGTTAAATTTACCCTCATCCCCTGCCCCCACGAAGAGACTGTCAGCTGGGGTAAGGGGACCAAAAACGGGCCGAAAGCAATCCTTGAAGCGTTAAAATACGTTGAGAATTTTGATGAGGAAGTTTTGCGGACCGCCGCGAAACCGGTCACAAAAACCAAATTGTATTCCGCCTGCCTGAAGGCATTAAAAAACAACAGTATTCCTATAATTCTCGGCGGCGAACATTCGATCTCTCCCGAAGCGGTGAGAGCTGTCAAAGAAATCTATCCCGATCTGTCGGTCTTGCACCTGGATGCCCATGCCGACCTGCGTGACAGTTACCAAGGGAGAAAAGATTCCCACGCCTGCGCCGCGCGAAGGATGCTCGAAATTTGTCCGGTGGTCTCCCTTGGTGTACGGAGTATGTCAAAGGAAGAATATCCCATCTACTCCCGCCTTCCGAAGCGATTGTCAAAACACGTTTACATCAGCTTTGATGTTGATGTCTTTGATCCGGGAATCATGCCATCAACCGGAACGCCGGAGCCGGGGGGATTGAGTTGGCAACAAGTATTAAATATATTCAAAAAAGTCTGCAAAACCAAAGCTGTCGTCGGCGCCGATTTCGTCGAACTGGCTCCGATCAAAGGACTGCACGCGCCGGATTTTATGATTGCAAAACTGATCTATAAGCTGATGGGATATCTAAGTACGGGCAGGTTTGAAACCTGCCCCTAACCTATTTAAAACCCTTTCTTTCCCTAACACTTCGATAACATCATACATCGGCGGGGAGGATGCGGTTCCGGTCAAAGCAACTCGGCAGGGGTGAATTATGTCGCCAAGCTTTAAGCCCAAGTCCGTTGCTAAAGATTTGAAAACCGGCTCGATATTCTCTTTTGTAAACGGATCAACCTTTTCAAGCCGCGCTTTCAGCTCGGCCAAAACTTTTGGGGCAGAATACTTTTCAACCGCGGCGGGATCAACTTCATAATCGTCGGTGAAAAAATATTTTGCGAGCGGAACAATTTCCGCGGTTAAGACCAGCCGGTCCAAAAAGAGCCGGACCACCTTTGAAACATACTCAAAATCGTGCGTCCCGTAGGCCTCCGTAAGATAGGGAAGACAAAGGTCAATAATCCGCTCCGGCAGCGCCTTGCGGATATACTGCCCGTTTAGCCATTTCAGTTTGTCAAAATCAAACTTGGCCGGATTTTTTGAGATCGCCTTGATTGTGAATTTTTTCACAAGCTCGTCGCGCGAAAAAATCTCCTGGTCCTTGTATCCCCACCCCAGCCGCGCCAGGTAATTGAACATCGCGTCGGGAAGATAGCCGAGCTTTTCATATTCGATGACGGAAGTCGCCCCGTGGCGTTTGGAGAGGCGCGTCCCGTCCGCCCCCAAGATCATCGGAATGTGCGCGAACTTGGGGGGCTTAAAACCCAAGGCCTCGTAAACCAAAAGCTGGCGGGGAGTATTTGAAAGATGGTCGTCCCCGCGGATGACATGGGTAATTTCCATCAAATGGTCGTCGATAACGCAGGCAAAATTATAGGTTGGAAATCCGTCCGATTTTAAAATGACAAAATTATCCAGGACATCCGATTCAAACTCGACTTTGTCCCGCAAAAGATCAAAAACAACCGCCTGCACCCCTTGCGGCAGTTTGAAGCGGATCGCCCCTTCGTCCCGAAACGCTTTCCCCGCAGCCAACAGTTCATCCGCGTATTTCCGATAAATTTCAAGCCGGTCGGTCTGATGGTACGGCTCTTCATCCCAATCAAGCCCCAGCCATCTCATCCCGTCATAGATCGCGTTAACTGCCTCTTTGGTGGAGCGTTCTTTGTCCGTATCCTCAATCCTCAAGATAAAAAGCCCGTTCTGTCCGCGCGCGTAAAGCCAGTTAAAAAGAGCGGTGCGCGCTCCGCCCAGATGCAGCGCGCCGGTAGGGGACGGGGCAAAGCGAACTTTAACGGACATAAACCACTTCTTTCGGAAACTCCATCTCCATGTTTTTTGCTTCCTTTTCTATCCGGTCAAGCGCCATCTTTTTGGAAACCTGTGAAATATAATACCGGTTCTGGTCATAAAGCTTTTGGAACTCGACTTTCAATTTGGCGTATTCGTATTTTAGGGTGATCCCCTTATTCTGCAAATATAAGTGCGCGATCGCCAGAATGACGATAGCCGCGCCGCACCAAACAACTTTTCGGTATTTTTTCATAGCTTTTCCGCCGCCCGCAGCTTGGCGGGACGGCTGCGCGGGTTTTCCTTTTGTTCTTCTTCTTCCGCCCGGACCGGTTTCTTGGTCAATATCTTAAGTATACCATCTTTCTCCTGTTCCTTAAAAAACCACTTTACGATCCGGTCTTCAAGCGAATGGTAGGAGATGACGACAATCCGCCCGCCCGGATTTAGGAGAGGAACCGCGGCCGCCAATCCTTTTTTTAGGTTTTCCAGTTCGTCATTTACCGCGATGCGCAGAGCCTGGAAGATGCGGGCGACCGATTCCCTCTTTTTCCAGCCGGGGATTGCTTTTTCGACAATTTCTTTGAGTTCGAAGGTAGTCTTGGGCAATTTCTCTTTTACTTTTCTGGCGATTCTTTTTGAAAACCGTTCTTCTCCATACTCCTTAAATATTCTGCCCAGCTCCTCTTCGTCCGATTTTACAATCAAATCATAAGCGGTTAACTTTTGGGACTTATCCATTCTCATATCAAGAGGAGCATCAAAGCGGATCGAAAACCCCCGCGACGGCTCGTCGATCTGATAGGACGAGACCCCCAGGTCAAAAAGTATTCCGTCCACCTTCTCTTTCACTAAATCTTTCAGATCCCCAAAATTCCCTCTGATAATCTGATCTTCCGATGTTCCGATATCCCGATCCCTATCAATCCCAATAACTTTGCACTTTGCACTTTGCACTTTGAGCTTTGTCGCATGCCCGCCAAATCCATAAGTGCAATCAAGATAGGTCTTTCCCGTCTGCGGATTTAAGAATTCGACGACCTTATTGGATAGGACCGGTATGTGTTGTTGTTTCAATTGGCTTATAACTCTCTCCGACCTGAACTAAGACGATCTCATTGTCGCGGTAGAGGTTGATCGTTTTGCATTTGGGGCATTTGATCTCGATGATGCGGCACTCTTCGATCTTGGCCAGCATCCGGTTACAGCAGCGGCAGCGGAATTCTTGTAACATGGCGGTTATATTATAACACATGGAAAGAGAAGACTCGAATTTTTATCTCGAATCAATAATCCCGAATAAATTCGAATGAGAGGGCCTCAAAATTCGGGTCCTGCCCTATTCGTATTTATTTGAGAGGTTGATTTGTGATAAAAATTCGGGACTATCCCTATACCACCGCATACCAGATGCCAAGAAGAATAAAAGCGATTCCCGCGATTTTTGGGAGGAGCACGGAGATTTTTTCGAAGCGCTTGATCTTTAGATTCGCCTGCGCGAACCCGGTCGACGCGCCGACCGCAAGCACAATCAAACTGGAACCGAGCGCGTAAACAAACAAAAGCAGACTGCCGTAAGCAACATTCTGCCGCGAGGCGACGTAGGTCAAAACCACACCCAGAATCGGGGTGGAACAGGCGGAAGCGGTCAAACCAAAGATCATCCCCAGAAAAAGGGCTCCGGGAATCCCTTTTTGTTTGATCGGCAATCCTCTAAATCCGGGAAGCTTCAGATGGATTATCTGAAGCAGATCCAATCCCATCACAATCAGAATCGCGGAGAGAAAATATTTCCAGAACGGCCCAATGTCTCCGATCAATTTTCCCGAAAGGGCCGCGACCGTCCCAAGGATTGAATAAGTGATCGAAAGGCCGATCACAAAAAAGAGCGACATTGAGAAAGCGCGCTTTGAATCTCCCTCCGAATAGCCGCCGACATAGCTTATGATAAGAGGATAAGTTGTTAGGACACAGGGGGAAAGAGAGGCCGCGATGCCGGCAAAAAAGACCGCCAAGAAACTCAACGCCGCCCCTTGTTCATATCATAAATCTTCACGATCGCCAAAGCCAGGATGACTCCTAACGCCGCGCCGGGAATGCCGAAGATAAAATATCCGCAGAATAATCCGATGATCGGCAGGATAAAAACCAGGAAGTTGGCAAAGAGAACCGCTTGAGGTTTAACCTCACCTTTTGGAAATTCCCCTCTTAGCGGTTTACCGCATCCTTTGCAACCGGAACAATCGCTCATTTTTTAAAAATCCCCGCCAAATTGCGTTTGTGTTCGGATGCCTTCATTCTATCTTGGACCATGACCACTTTTTGCGGAGCGATCCCGGCAGTTTTTCCCAAAAGTATATTGTCCAGCTCGTCATAGGTGATCCCCATCTCCTCTTCGTCGGTTTGACCTTCCCACAACCCGGCAGAAGGAGCGCGTTTGATAATTGCTTCGGGGATTTTTAGCTCTTTGGCCAAAGCACGCACTTCGGTTTTTAACAAATCGGCAATCGGTAAAAGGTCCACTCCCCCATCCCCGTACTTTGTAAAATAACCCATCATCAGTTCGGACCTGTTACCGGTCCCCACCACCAGATAATTCATTTTATTGGCAAAATAATATAATGTGAGCATCCGTAAACGCGGCTTGAGGTTGGCGGTCGCCAGGTTTTTGTTTTTTTCTTCAAAGGTCCGCCCCTCAAAAGTGACATAGGCCGATTCAAAGAGGAGTGAAAGGTCGACAAACTGGGTCTCTACATTGAAAGCGGTTGCCAAATCCATCGCATGTTTCAGGTCGTCTTTGTGGGAGTGGCAGGGCATCAATAGTCCAAGGGTACTTTTTGGGAAAGCCGTTTTGCATAAGACCGCCACCACCGCCGAATCGATCCCCCCCGACAATCCGATGACGCACCCCCTACATCCCGCCTTTTCGGTTTGGTCTTTGATCCAGGAACTGATTTTGTCGGCTAGCCGCATATCTAAAATAATACTCTTTATACTGAAATTTTTCAACTAAAGTGCGGATAATATATAATCCCGAGCTTGTCGAGGGATTTGACATATAATGGTAGCTTCTGATACCCTGTCTTAATTGTGGAGGTAAAATGGCAAAAAGCAAAAAAAACCTGGTAATCGTTGAGTCGCCGGCAAAAGCGAAGACTCTGGAAAAGTTTTTGGGAGAGGGCTACAAAGTACTGGCCTGCGGAGGACACGTCAGAGACCTCCCCGCCTCCCGCCTCGGGGTTGATGTCGAAAAAAACTTTCAGCCGACCTATATCACCATCAAAGGTAAGACCAAAATAATCAAGGGTCTGAAGGAACAGGCCGACAAAGCGACCACAATCTTCCTCGCTCCCGATCCCGACCGCGAAGGGGAAGCGATCGCCTGGCACCTGAAATATCTTCTGGAGAATGAAGCAAAGATCAAACGGATCGAATTCCACGAAATAACCAAAGAGGCGGTCCAGTACGCGGTGGCGCATCCGCGCAAGATCGACCAGCCCCGCGTCGACGCGCAACAGGGACGAAGGATTTTGGACCGGCTGGTCGGCTATAAACTTTCACCGCTCCTCTGGCAAAAGGTCCGCAAAGGATTGTCCGCCGGAAGGGTGCAGTCGATCGCGGTTCGGATCATCTGCGAACGGGAAAAAGAAATTCAGGATTTCAAAGCGCAAGAATACTGGTCGCTTACCGCCCTGCTTAACAAACAAGGACATCCTTTCTCCGCCCGGCTGGTTACCAAAGAAGATCTCCCGCCGAAAGGGCTGGTGGATAAAGCTTTCAATGATTGTAAAGATGCTAAATTCATCGTCAAAAAAATCGTACAAAAGGAACAGAAGAGGAATCCATCGCCTCCGTTTATAACTTCCACCCTTCAGCAAGATGCCTCGCGCAAGCTCGGCTTCTCCGCGAGGAAGACGATGACGCTCGCACAACAATTGTACGAAGGAATTGAGATAAAAGGAGAGGGGTCGGTCGGTTTGATAACCTATATGCGTACCGATTCGGTCAGGATCGCCGCTTCGGCCCTGGAAGAGGTTCGGGGCTATATCTCAAAAACTTTTGGGGCCGATTTTCTCCCCGAAAAAGCGCGGACTTTCAAGACCAAAAAATCGGCACAGGACGCGCATGAAGCGATCCGTCCCACTTATGTCGCAAAAAATCCGGAGGCGGTCGCCGATTCGCTCGATGCCGAACAGCTGAAACTTTATACATTAATCTGGAAACGCTTTGTCGCTTCGCAGATGGCGCACGCCGTCCTCGACAAGACCGCAGTTGATATCGACTCCGCGCATCATCTTTTCAAAGCCAACGGATCGGTCGTAAAATTTAACGGCTTTATGGAACTCTACAGCGAAGCGGACCCGCCTGCCGGCGAGGCAGGGGACAAGGAAGAGACCCTCCCGGTCCTGGTTGAGGGCGAAGAAGTCGGATTAAAAGAGCTTCTGCCGAAACAACATTTTACCGAACCTTTGCCGCGCTACAACGAAGCCAGCCTGATCAAAGAGTTGGAGGCAAAAGGGATCGGCCGCCCCTCCACCTACGCCCCGATCATGCATACAATCGAAGACCGCGGCTATGTCCGCCGCGAAGGACGGGTCTTTTTCCCGACCGAACTTGGGATTGTAACCAACGGACTTCTGGTCAAGCATTTTCCAAGGATCATGGATATTCAATTCACCGCCCATATGGAAGACGAGCTGGACGAGATTGTCGCCGGAAAGATGAAATATCCGGACGTCTTAAAAGAATTCTACGATCCTTTTGCCGAAGATCTTGATTTGGCCTACAAAAACATGGAAAAGGTCAAAAAAGAGGTCATGACCGACGAGATTTGTCCGACTTGCGGTAAAAATTTAGTGATAAGATCGGGACGCTTCGGCGAGTTTTACGCCTGTTCCGGTTTTCCGGAATGCCGTTTCACCAAAGCGCTTTTAAAATCAATCGGAATTAAATGCCCAAAATGCGGAGGGGAGATCGTGGTCAGGCGCAGCCGGAGAGGAAAGGTTTTCTACGGCTGCGGCAACTATCCAAAATGTACCGAGGCCTACTGGTATAAGCCGACTGGAAAGACCTGCCCGACTTGTGGTAATATGCTGTTGGTAAAAACCTTAAAGAGCGGAGAAGTTACTTTCTGCGGCAATAAGGATTGCCCAACCAACCACGAGAAAAAAGAATGACGAATAATCTGGTTTTAAAAATCTTATCTGTTCTGCTGGCCATTATGCTTTGGGTTCTGGCAAGGGGCTGGTTTATAAAATAATGAAGACCGTAAGCTCACTAAAGGAAATGTTTGAGTTTTCGCGCAAGGTCAAAGACCGCGGGCAAACCATTGCCCTTGTCCCAACCATGGGGGCCCTGCACGAAGGGCATCTTTCGCTGATTACCGCCGCCAAGAAAAAAGCGGACATTGTGATCGTCTCCATCTTTGTCAATCCGCTCCAGTTTGGCCAGAACGAGGACTTAAAAAAATATCCCCGGCGCTTAAAGGATGACCAAAATAAATTAAAGCCCTTTGATCCGATCACAATCTTCACCCCCGGCGAAAAAGATTTTACTCCGGCTGCTCTTGCCGCGGGGATTGAAGTTGAAATCCTTTCAAAACCGCTCTGCGGCAAAGCGCGCCCCGGACATTTCCGCGGGGTGGCAACCATTGTCGCCAAGCTCTTTAACATAACACAACCGAACTATGCCTTTTTTGGTGAAAAGGATTACCAGCAGCAGTTGATCATCAAAAAAATGACAAAGGACCTAAGCTATAACATTGAGGTTTTTTCTCTGCCAACGGTCCGTGAATATGACGGCCTGGCGATGAGTTCCCGCAATATCTATTTGAATGAAAGGGAGCGAAGCGCCGCGCCAATTCTTTATAAGGCACTTAACCACGCCAAAGATATTATTGAAAAAGGAGAAAAAGACGCCCGCCGGATCAATTTGATCATTGCCCAATTGCTGGGACGCGAACCGCTGGTGAAGATCGAATATGTCGGGGTTGTCGACCCCGAAACGCTTGAGGAAACGAAAGAGATAAAAGGAAAAATTCTTATCGCGATCGCAGCAAACATAGGCCAAACCCGCCTAATCGACAATCTCATCGTGAATGCGAAATAGAAGTCGCGGCTTCACTCTCCTTGAAATCCTGATTGTACTCTCACTGATTGCCGCTCTTTTTGGCTTCTCCTATCTCTCCTTTTCCGGCTACACCGATTCGGCGCGCTTAAACGCCGCGTCAAAACTGATCGTCGCGGACCTGCGCCTGGCGCAAAACAACGCCTCAAGCGAACGCCAAAGCTATGTCGTCGCCTTTGACGGCGGATCTTATACCATCAATTCACAAAAGACCGTCAAGCTTCCGCAGGGGATTACGGCCGCTCCATATACTTTTATTTTTTCTCCCTCCGGCGCCCCTCCCCCCGGCGGTTCCGGAACCCTGGTCTTATCGGGCAAAAAGCACAGCCGAAAGATTATTGTTTCTTCCGAAGGGAGGATCCGGGTTGAATAGGAAAGGATTTACCCTAATTGAAACCTTGATCTCGCTATCCCTGCTTTTAACCGTCGCGGTGTCGTTTTTTTATCTCTCTAAAATCGGGGCACGGCTTGAAAAGGAAGCGAAAGCAAAGCTCAAAGCCGCTTACGCCTATCAGGCAAAGATGGAAGAGGCAAAAAGCAAATGAAAAAGGGATTTACCTTAATTGAACTTTTGATCTCAATCGCCATCGCGGCGCTTCTTTCTCTTTCGGTTGGCTATTTGCTCTCAAGCCACACCCGGCTGTTCGCAAAGGTCAGCCGCCAGACGGAACATGGGAAAATTTGCTCACGGGTCTTGGACCGGATAACCGAGGATATCTGGAACGCGCAGAGCGTTTCCGGAAACGCTTCTGTTCTAACCCTGGTATTTCCAAAAGAAACCGTTGTCTACGAATATAAAAACGGGAAGGTCAAAAGGAATAATGCTTATTTGACCGACAGCGAGGACGTTGCCGGTTTAAGTTTTACTTATAAAGGGAAACTGGTCGGAATAAAGATTGATGATTATGAAACCAAAGCGTTTTGCCGCAACTAGCGGAATAAGTCCCGCCAGAGGCGGGATAAGTCTGATTTTGGTTATCTTTCTGATAACCGTTTTACTGGTATTGGGCTCCGCCCTAACCCGCCTCGCGGTCGGAAGCCGGCATTTGGCGGAAAATAAGCAGGCAACGCTTGCCGCTTTTTATCTGGCGGAAGACGGGATTGAGAAAATCAAAACCGAGTTGTCTAAAAATCCGAACTGGTACACCGACCTTCCCCATTCACCCCCCGATGATATTAATTGGCTCAAAGGAAAAACGATCGTCAGGGAGTACAACAAGAACCGCGCCTACGCGGTTGGCGTCTCAAAAAAGGCGGTCCGGATCATAAAGATCGAGTTTGAGCCGGTGCCGTTTAAGCAGACATTGTGGAAACTATTGTAGCGGCTCGACATCAACCAGCTCAGGCGGCCAGCCTCGACTAGCTCGGCTAGGCGGTGTGCGCCTTCGCTATGCCCCTGCCCCTCCCTTAGTGCTTGCGGAGCTGCTATGAATGTTAATTGATCCGCACCAAACAGAAAAACTCCTCTGGCGTCCCGACTTTACGTCGGGACACAAAAAGATTTACTATCTGATTATCTTTTGGGGGTAAATTAGACTAAATCTTTTTGTCCTCCGCCGTAGGCGGAGAGCCAGAGGAAGCTTCTTTATTGGGTGCCCTGGTCGCAGAATTATTTTGTCTCACTCCATCTTTTCACAAGTTCTCTCATGAAAGCCTTATATTTGTAAGCTCTTTCAAGCAAATCGGCATATTTTTCTGATACATCCTCAGATAATCCTCCATCTTGTTTTTCTAAGTTTACTAACGAAAGAACCTGAACAACTCTTCCCAACGGCGAACGAAAGTGGTGATCAAGCTCCGAATTTGAACTGCTTAAATTATCAAGAAAGGCCACAAGCGCATTTTTTTCTTTTAAAAAATGCTCGGATGACTCTATAACAGCATTTTTCCCTCTGATTAAATCTCTTAATACCAATTCTAATTCTTGAGTCCCCATTCTATGGAATGCTTTTACAAAATCAATCTCTTCCAGATCAACCGGCCAAAATCGTGGATCACTGGTTTTTCCTAAAGGATATGCCCGTTTTCTTCTTTCCCAAACTTTTTCAAAAGTTTCTCCTTTACTATTAAAAATTTGTTCGTGTCCAACCATTCCAATTCTCAAGTCCAGCAGAATCCTCCCATTAGCGATACAAGGGAAAGCAGTCAAACAATAGTCGGCTATTTTCAACACTCCGGCAACAGCTCGTCTTATTGGCATTTTTTTGTTGTAGTTTGTTAAAGATCCTGGAGAATTATATATCCAAGTGGATTGTCTTATGGTTGTTCGTATTGTCATTTGTTTTAATCGCTCCTAACTAATATCTGCACTCTACTGCAAAAATTTCACTCAAAAAAAGCAGCTCCGCAAACACCGAGGGAGGGGAAGGGGCATTGATGAGGCGCAGCCGAAGCAGGGGAGGAGGCGGAGGAGAAGGGGCTGGGTGGTGGTGTTTGTTTGCGAAATAGCGCGTTTTTCTTTTGGTTCATTTTCTTTTTGCGCGCAACCAAAAAGAAAATGAACCGGGGTAGAAGGGGAAAAAAGATCTAAGTGCTTATACTTAACCAGCTAGGGGCGGAACCCCTTGCTCCCTGACGTTTACTTTGGGTGCTTTAAAAAAAACTACTTTAACGCGAACTTAACCGGCACTTCATACCACGAAGCCAAAGAGGCCGATCCCTGCATGGCGGGAGAAAATTTCCATTTGTAAAGAGCTGTAATTGCCGATTGGTCGAGGGTCTCAACTCCCGAACCGGTTTTGATTTTTACCTGCTCAACCGCGCCGCTGGCATTGACCAGGGCCTGAAGAATCAAGTTTCCGGCCTCAGTGTTTGACGGATAATCGGGATAGACCGCCGATAAAACCTTGGGGGGCATAATCGGCAAAACCGGCGTCATCGCAACCGGAGCGGCAGGGACCATCGTTTTAACTTGCGGGGTGACCAAAACACTCTCGCCGATATAAACATTGGAAGCGCTCTTAACCGGGGCCATTTTTACCTGCCACGCGAAAAGGGAAAGGATCACAACCATAAACAAAGCGACATCGATCCGAAAAAAAACATTGGTCTTTTGCATTAGATTCCTCCTTTGACCTTCCTTGGTACGGGCAGAACATTGTTCTGCCTTACTTATTATATCACTTATCCGTTAAATTCAACCCCCACCGAAAAGGTCCGCCCGGCGGAAGGATAGCCAAACTGTTCGTAATAGACCAGATCGAACAGATTGTCCAGCTTGAATTTTAAATTAAAATTATTCAAACGGCGGATCGCCAATAAATCGGTAACAGAGTACCCGTCCAGCTTTTGAGTATTCGCCAAGTCGGCATAACGCTCTCCGACAAACCTTTGCAACGCCGAAAGAAGCATGGCCCGATTATCAAAAGCCACTCCCAAATTATACTTATTTTTGGGGCTGTAATCCATAACTTTTCCCGAAGTGACGTTTTGGGAATCCTGCCAGTTGTAATTCGCAAAGAGCCGGCAGTATTCGTTAATGTTGCCGACCGCTTCAAGTTCCAAGCCGTTTATTCTGGCATTCGCCACGTTCTGCGGGGTATAGGTAGAGCTGGTAGCCCCAAAAACGTTATCCCAGCGAATCATATTTTCTATTTCATTAAGATAATAACTTGCCTTGAGCTCCGCGCCGGCCATCTTTTTCTCGACGCTCAAATCGAGACTGCGGCCAAGCTCCGGTTTTAAATTCGGGTTTCCGATCGTGGTATAAGTATATGTGGAAAGATCTGGATATACATAGGTAAAGGTCTCCTGTTTCCAATACAGGTCATTAATGGTTGGAGTGCGGTACGCTCCCGCCAGCGACGCCTTAAGCGCCAAATCTTCGCGCGGATGAAAAACCGCGCCGACCCGGGGACTGAACTGTGAAGCAAAATTTGAAGAGAGGTCTTGTCTTGCTCCAACATAAACCGACCCCTGGTTGAATTCGACATAAGCGGCCCCGCGATTGATATTGTGCTTCTCGCTCTTGGTGCTCTCCGAAACATCGCGGCTTAAATCGAGGCCAAAGCTGGCTCCATTTATATTTTTGCTCAACTCAAACCCATAGGTTCGGGTCAAATGGCGGTCGTTGGTAAAAAAAGACGGGTCCTGATAAAGGCTCTCCAAAATATTCAGGTACGGGCGGGCCCTTATCCCATCCGCGCTCCCGGAATATAAAAGATCAATATAACTATTTTCGTTTCCGTTTCTTGAGGTTAAAGAGGGATAGGTAATATAGTAGGGAGACCCGCTTTGGTTTTGATTTCTTAAAAGATTTAAGGAAAAATCTCCCGATGAAACGCTGGCGGAATAATTTTCTCCCTTATAATCTCCGTTGGCGCGGTAGCCGGCGGAATAGATGCTGTTTAGTGAAACATTATAATTGGGCCCGGAGGTTTGCAAAGTGTAGTTACCTAAAGAATAAGAGCCCTGCTCAAGAGAGAAGGTCGTTTTTCTTTTTTCGTCTTTCTTTTTTGAAATGATGTTGATGACCCCCCCCACCGCGTCGGATCCGTAAATCGCCGAAAGCGGCGTTTTGACAACTTCTACTCTTTCAACGTTATCAAGAGGGATCGTCGACAAATCGCAGGATCCAAGCGTCGGGGAATTAATCCTTCTTCCGTCAAGCAGTATCAATGTTTGCTGGGCGGTACCGCCGCGCAAATGGGCAGAGCCGACGCTCCCGAAAAATCCCTGCGTCGTCATCTCCACTCCGCAAGTATGCTGGAGCAGTTCGGTAACATTCAGCTTCCCGGAATCCCGGATCTCCTTATTCGTAAAAACGCGGCTGCTCCACGGCTGGTCAAAAATTCGCCGCGGCAGCCTGGTCGCCGTCACCACAATCTCCTCCCCGTAAAACATCGGAAGCTCCGCCATCGCCATCGAACCGATAACCAAAAGAAACACTAACAACCCAAGAATCTTTTTCATTTCTTTGCCTCCTTTAAAAACAAAAAACCCAAAGCCGCGTGCTCTGGGTTTAACTCTTCCCAAGCCCAGATCCGAGGCTTTCTTACGGGAATTTCCTAACGATTGGTTTTCTGGCTTTTACAGTGGCGGTACCGCGATGGAATTACACCATCATTTCCCAATCCTTTAGGATTTACAAAACTATCTTATCATTCCGGAATTTTATTGTCAATCAACACCACTACTTCGCCCTTCGGTTTTTTCAGCGTAAAGTGTTTCAAAACTTCCGAAGTTTTTCCTCTCACAAATTCTTCGAACTTTTTGGTCAGCTCCCGCCCCACCACCAAATCCCTCTCCCCCAGCACTTGCAAAATATCTTCCAGGCATTTTATAAGCCGATACGGCGACTCATAAACAATGCTGGTCTCGTCTTTTTTTATCAGGGATTCTAAAAGTCTCCGGCGCTCTCCCGGCTTCTTGGGAACAAAACCGTAAAAAGAAAAATTTTTGGTCGGCAGACCAGAAGCGGAAAGGGCGGCAATCGGAGCCGAAGCTCCGGGGATGGGTATCACTCTGATATTCTGATGTACCGCTTCTCTGACAATCTCTTCCCCGGGATCGGAAATTCCCGGAGTCCCCGCATCGGAGACCAACGCGATTTTTTTCCCTTCTTTCAAAAGTCCGATCAGATAATCGGTCTTGGCCCTGATGTTGAATTTGTGATAGCTGGTCATCGGCGTTTTGATATCGTAGTGTTTGAGTAAAATGCCGGTAACGCGGGTATCCTCCGCCGCGATTAAATCGACTTCGGATAAGATTCTTTTCGCGCGGAAAGTCAGGTCTTCCAGGTTCCCGATCGGGGTGGCAACGATATAAAGCATTATTTTAAAATTCGGGCAGCGGCAAGAGGATTTAGCCCCAAAAAAACCGACGGGTTGATCGCCACCCCGTCTTTTTTTATTTCATAGTGCAGATGCGGCCCGGTCGAATAGCCGGTCATGCCCACCCGCCCCAGCACCTGTCCCGATTTGATCTTTTCTCCCTGTGAAACAAGAACCTGGGAACAGTGGGCAAAAAGGGTTGAATAACCGTATTGGTGTTTGAGTTCGATCGTCAGCCCGTAACCAGATCTCCAGCCGGTATAGGTCACTACTCCCGGCGCGGTGGCACGAAAAATATCTCCAAATTTTGCCTGGATATCGGTTCCGGTGTGCATTCCCGGCCAGGGAAAGACCCGGTATCCAAATTTGGAAACGATCTTCCCGTAAATCGGCCACTTGGAAGGGATCGCCGCTGTTTTCTTAAAGACATCGGTGACATGTGCCTTTATCTTCACTAATTCCTCGGTGTCTTTTTTGGTAATTTTTTTGGTCTCTTCCAACATTTCGGAGACGCTTTTTTCTTTATTCTCAACTTTGTTCAAAAGTTTTTGATCGACTACCTTTTTAACGTTTGCACTCGGTTTTTCAAGCTTTAATCCCAAAAGCTCCCGCAGTTGGTTGTTGCGCAGGTGGAGGTCTAAAACGGCAGCTTTGAGGTTTCCGGTCTCCTTTTCAAAATAGTCGATCTTCTGCGCCTTGTTTGAAGTGAGTGAAAGGGCAAACTGGTAGTTGCGCGCCTGGTTGGTCAAAAGAATATTGTAGCCGATCGTCCCGACCAAAAGCCCGGCGGCAAAAACGACGATCAAAAGGAGGCTGTGGACCAGTTTCGAGGGTAATTTAAGGGAAAAGGTCTTGCGCTTTGGATCGTGCGGGATCATTACAAATGTATAATGGGCCATATTAAGATAATTATACCACTAAACGTTGAAGCGGAAGCTTAGAATGTCGCCGTCTTCTACAATATAGTCGCGGCCCTTTAGGTGAAACTTCCCGGTCTCTTTCAGCTTGGCCTCCGATCCGGCGGCAAGGAGCTCTTCGTATTTAAACATCTCCGCACGGACAAAGCCGCGTTCGATGTCAGAATGGATCACGGAACCGGCCTGCGGGGCGGAAGAGCCGCGGCGAACGGTCCAGGCCTTGACCTCGTCTTCCCCAACCGTAAAAAAGGAGATCAGCCCCAGCCCCTCGTAGGCCTTTAACGTCATCTTGTGAAGCGCCGATTCGGCAATCCCCATCTCTTTCATAAAATCTTCCTGTTCCTCGGGTTTTAAACGGCTAATCTCCGCTTCCAGCTCGGCACTTAGTCCAATCACAGGGAGCCTAAATTCTTTTTCAAAGCGGCCGATGTCCGTATTGATCTTATCTTCCGGCAAATTAATGACCAGAATGATCGGCTTGAGGGTCAAAAACTGGTAGGTGCGGAGCGCTTTCTGTTCTTCTTCGGAAAACGGAAGCTTCTGCAAAAGTTTTTCTTCTTCAATCTGTTTTTTACAGGTGAGCAAAAGCGTTTTTTCTTTTTCGATCTGTTCGGAATATTTCTTCTTCTGGCTCTTTTCGATCGTCTCCAGCCGTTTTTCAAGCAGCATCATATCCGCAATGATCAGTTCCGACAAAAAAGAGCGGATGTCGCTCTCGGCATTTTCAATTCTTGCGACCCAGCAAAACTCGTCGGCGTTTTTGAGCTCGGTCATCATCTTCTCTTTTGACGGTCCGGTTTGGAGGTTAAAATCGGGGAGCAAAGCGTATTCGATCCTGGCGTAAGAAATTTTCTTCGGTTTATAAAGTTCAACCAAGCGATCAACTCTCGGATCTTTCACCGGGCAGATTCCTAACTGAACCTCCATCGCTTTTTGCTGGATGCCGTCAAGCGGGAGACCGGTTAGGACGCTAAAGAGCTGCTGCTGGCCGGATTGGGCGGTTCCAAGAATTGTAATTTTCATTAGTATTTATCGTAGCGGGTCGCGACCCAATTTGCCGCCGCTTCCAGTTCGGTCTTCTCCCTGTCGACCGGCATATTGGCGATTCCGACCATCACCGCACGGATGTTGCGGAGGTAGTGGGCATAGGGGGGGACCCCTTTGTAGGTATAGACAAAATCCTTGATGTTTTTGGTTGCGCGGTATTTTTTATACCATTTCCCGGTTCCGATCAATTCGTGGGTCTTGTAGATGTTGTCGTAAATAGAAATAAATCCGACTCTTCCGTTCAAATAGCCGGTAAAGTTTTTCCGGTCAAGGGAAACCTTTCTGCCAAACCCGGATTCTGCCCCGGAGATCGCGACATAGAGGCGGTAATCCACCTTGAATTTATCGGCACAGCTTAAAATTTCGTGAACGTGGCTTGCCAGCGGGGTTCCGGGATAGCGTTCCAGATATTTTAGAAGCTTGACCGCCCGCAAATCAACCGCGTGGCCGATGCCGGACAAAAAGACCAAAAGAAGCCCGATCAGAAGTATTCTCATACTATAATTATACCTTAAAAAAGAAGAATCGGGGTGGCGGGATTCGAACCCACGATCTCTACCACCCCAAGGTAGCGCCTTAGACCAAGCTGGGCCACACCCCGATTCTTCTTTTTGGTAAAAAAATCGGGGCGAGAGGATTTGAACCTCCGACCTCACGGTCCCGAACCGTGCGCTCTACCAAGCTAAGCTACGCCCCGATTTATATCTTAATTATACTACGAATATCTTTCCGATGCGTCCAGTAAGATAACAGGGCAAGTCCCGCCGCCAGAAAGACATATGAAGAATGAAGGCCAAAAACAAAAACGAAAAAAGGAAGGAGGGTCAAAAGGATCAGAGTGGTTAAAATAAATTGTTTTATAAAAAGATAAACCGCCCAATAAAAGAAAAAACAAAAAAGGGTAAGATACGGGTCAATCGCCAAGAACGCTCCGCCGCTGGTGGCCAACCCCTTCCCCCCTTTAAACTTTAAATAAACCGAAAAATCATGTCCGATCACCGCCGCCAAGACCAGTAGAACAATCCCCCACTCCCCAACCAAAAAGTACCGTCCCAAAATTACCGGAACCAATCCCTTGAGCCCGTCAAGAAACATCGCAAAAGCTCCCTCTTTTGCTCCGGTGGTTAAGATCACATTTGAAGCGCCGATATTTTTTGTGCCGGATTGATGAAGGGCCACCCCTTTTGCTCTGGCAATTAAATAGCTGAACGGGATCGCTCCCAAAAAGTAGGAAAAAACAACCAGGAGAAAAAGCTTCATTTATCGAGCTCGAATTCTTTGTGCAGGACCGCGACCGCTTTTTTTCCTTCAGCCGCTTTGACCACGCAGGAAATTTTTATTTCCGAGGTGCTGATCATCTCTATGTTTATACCGGCGGCAGAAAGAGAAGAGAACATCCGCGCGGCAACCCCGGGTTGTGAGATCATCCCTGTTCCGACAATTGAAATCTTGGCAACGTTGGTATCGCTGACCGCCCCTTCGGCTTTCAGCTCTTTTGCAATTTCTTGAGTAATTTCCAGCGCCTTCTTCGCGTCGGTCTTGTTGACCGTAAAGGCCATGTCGGCTGCGGCGCTGACAGAATGGACGCTTTGAATAATCATGTCAACATTGATCTTGGCATCGGCAAGCGCCTTGAAAAGTTTGGCCGCCGTTCCGGGATGGTCGGGCACCTGCAAAATTCCGACTTTGGCAACCTCTAAATCCAACGCCACCCCCCTCACCGCTTTTTTTAGTTCCATCTTTTTTCCCTCCTCAATATATGTTCCTTCAATATCTTTGGTACTTGAGCGAAGATGAATCTTGATCCCATACACCATCGCGCATTCCACCGATCTGGGATGCAGAACCTGCGCCCCCAAGCTGGCCAGCTCCAGCATCTCTTCGTAAGAAATTGATTTTATTTTTTTTGCTTCCGGGACAATTCTCGGATCGGTCGTATAGACCCCGTCAACATCGGTGTAAATATCGCAGACGTCGGCCTTAAGCGCCGCAGCGATCGCAACGGCGGAAGTGTCAGACCCTCCTCTGCCAATCGTAATAATATCCCCTTTTGAATCTATTCCCTGAAAGCCGGTGATCACAACCACTTTGCCGGCCTTCAATTCTTTTTTGACGCGGTCGAGCTTTATGTTTTTAATTCTGGCTTTGCGGTAGATATCTTCGGTCTCGACTCCGGCTTGGCCTCCGGTTAGAGAGACCGCCGGGCAATTGATGCTTTGGAGCGCCATCGCCAAAAGAGCGGCAGAAACCTGTTCGCCGGTTGAAACGAGCATGTCGTATTCGCGCGGATCGGGGTCGGTGGTAATTTTGTGCATCAGATCGATCAACTCATCCGTGGTGTGCCCCATCGCGGAGACGATCACAACAACATTGTTCCCTTTATCCCTGACCGCTTTTACCTTCGCGGCGACATTTTTTATTTTTTCCGGCGTCCCGACCGAGGTCCCACCGTATTTGTGGACAATGGTTGGCATATATTTATAGTATACCAAAAACGGGTGAAATTTTCCCGCGAATCTGACGATAATCATATAGGAAGGCGAGAACAATGAATAACACCAAAGCAATCGAAGTCATCAGCAAGACCGGGATGCTCAACTATCTTGAGTGCCTAGTTAACACGCAACTAAAAAAGATCGCTCTTTATCCGGTTTTTCCCATCACCGCCGCACCAAACTGGTCGAATAAAATCGAGTTTGTTATGGTCAACCCGGCTCCATTAGCCAAACTTTTGGAGTCGGCCTTAAACTAACCCCACCCCATCTTGACACGCAGTAAATTCCAAAGGTCATATTCCTGAAAGCGGATAAATTTGGTGGTCAGCTTCGACGGCTTAACCGAAACAAAATCGCCCGGATGCAGGGAAATTTTGGTCTGCCCGTCAATAGTCAATAAAATTTCGTCCCCTTTAACCAGCTTGACTAATACCGGGTCAGTTAAAACGACCGACCGGTTGGCGGCGCGGTGGGGACAGATCGGAGAAATTACAAATGATTTGGAATTGGGAGGAAGGATCGGACCCATCACCGCAAAGTTGTAGGCGGTGGAACCGCTGGGGGTTGAAATAATCAGGCCGTCCCCCACATAATTGGCCATCAGCCGATCGCCTAAAAAAGCATCAAGCTTAATTGTCCGCGCGATCTCATTTTTTCCGATCACAACATCATTCAGCGCCAGTTCTTTTTTTATCGTCTTGCTCTTTTTTCCTGCAATTCCAACTTCCAGCATCATCCGCTCGTCAACAATAAATTTTTTGGCCTTTATTTTTGAGACCGCTTCGGTTATGGCATCAAGATTGATCTCCGACATAATCCCCAGCCCGCCCAGGTGTACCGACAGAAGCGGGAATCCGAATTTGGAAGCGCGCAGGATCGTGCCGTCTCCGCCCAGCGTGATTATAAATTCAACGTCAGCAATCTTTTTTTCTTCGAGGATCACCTTAAAATCCGGGGCAAACTCGGAGGCCAGCTTTTTCGCCGTGTTCGCGATTATCTCGTCTTCTCTCTTATATATTATGCCGATCTTTTTCATTTTTCCCGCCTTTATCGCCCTTACGGGCCTTTAAGGGCCTTTTTAGAATAGTTTCAGGTAAATCATCAGCCAAATTATACCAAGAATCACGCCGATTATAAACAGGATGACAATTGTGTGAAAGAAGCGGTCGGCGCCGCCCCAAAGCGGGGGCGAAAAATCAAAATTGATCTCCTGAATAGAATCGTCCGATCGGTCAAGCAAAAGAAGACCCTCGTCCTTGAAAGTATTTTTTATTTCGAGAAGTTTTCGGCGGAGCAGAGGATCGGTCGGATCGGCGGAAAGGGTCCCCTCGTGCACATAAACGATAAACTTCTTCCCCTCTTTTTCAACCAAAAAATCAAAATGGGAAATCACCAGGTGTTTTTTGCCGTCGATCAGCAGAGAAAAAGGGGCCTGCAATCCTTTTTTTAGAACCTTGAAGTTTTTTTCCTTGAGCAGTTTTTCGGCGGACACCGGGCAATTGTAGCACAACTCCCTTCCGCTGTGGTAGAATGGTTTTTCAGATGAAAAAACTCTTTCTCCTTTTCTGTACCCTTTTTCTGCTCGGCGCCGCGGCCCGGGCCAACAATAATTTTGCCGCCGGGGTTGCCTCTTTTACGGAAGAAAAATATCCGCTTGCGATTGTCTCTTTTTCAAAGGCTCTTTCCGCCCCGGATTTCCTTCTCCCCGAGTACGCCGAATTTTTTCTGGCAAAAAGCTATTACCAGTCGTTCGCTTTCTCCTCTGCCGAAGCAATGTCCAATCTGGTGATCCAAAGCAAAAATGAGATATTGGTCCCCGACGCCTATATCCTGATCGGAAAATGCCGGCTTGATACCAACCGGAACAAAGAAGCGGCCGACGCTTTCGGTTATCTAATTAAAAAACATCCGGACAATCGCCTGATCTCGCTGGCCTACTATCTTTTGGCGGAAGCGAACCTTAGGCAGGGAAAAAATAAAGAGGCCTACAACCTTTATTCTTATGTCGACAATTATTATCCTCTCTCCCCTTATTCCGCCAAAGCAAAACAAAAGGCCAAAGAAATCGGAAAAAAATATAAATTGAAGCCGGCCAAACTCTCCGCGAAAAAGCTTTACGAAAAAGGGAAAGCTTTTTGGGACGCCGGTGATTATAAAGCCGCGGCCGCCTGGTTTAACCGCCTGGCAAAAGAATATCCGCACGCCAAACAGGTTAAATCGGCGCTCTATATGACCGGCCTGGCCGAATTTGAGACCGCCGATTTTGAGGCAGCGATCAACACACTTGAAAAAAACATCCGCGAGAAAGGTCCCGGCTGGCAGAACAGCTACTATTACCTGGGGAGGTCGTACGGGAGACGGGGGAAATATGATAAGGCGATCAATGCTCTGCAATATTTCCTTTCGCTCTATCCGAAAAGCCCTCTGGCCGACAATGCCTACTATTACACCGGGTATTATTATGAAATAGAAGAAGATTTTGTCCTCGCCATCAATGCTTACCAGAACTTGTTAAAAAACCATCCCAAAAGCGCCATCGCCGATTCCACGGCCTATCAAATCGGAAGGATCTATTACCGGCAGGGGAACAAAGAATTTGCCCGGCGCGCCTTTGCACAAGCCTTCAATTATCCGCTCGGCTACGACAGTGCCAAATGTTTTTACTGGTGGGGAAAGCTGACGGAAGAAAAAAGCCGCGACGAAGCGGCTTCAATCTACGCCTACATTATCAACAACCTTGACTACACCTACTATTCTTATCGTGGAGATGACCGCCTAAAGGCACTTGGCTACCGGTCGCCGCTCAACCACAGCGCCTTGCGAAAAAACTCGCTTGTTGCCGGAGAGAACCTTCCTCCAAGAATAAACCTGCTGATCGAAGCGGGGTTAAATGATTATGCCCGCTATGAGATGGGTGAAAAAAACGAGAATGGCTACCAGATCAGACTGGGAATGCTTTTAAACCGCCGGGGAGAATACTATCTCCCGATCTCGTTTACCGAAAAAAAAGTTAAAGGGGCAATCTTAAAAGGCGAAGCGACCGGGCTCCCCAAAAATGTCTGGGAACTGGCTTATCCGAAAGGCTTCTGGCCAAGCGTAAAAAAAGAGGCGTCCGCATTCGGGGTTGATCCCTATCTGGTTCTGGCGCTGATCCGTGAAGAGAGCCGCTTTAATCCAAAGGCAGTTTCAAGTTCAAGAGCGCGCGGCCTGATGCAGATTATCGCGCCAACCGCCCGCAAGATCTGCGAACAGCTCGACCTCTCCTACCGGCAAAGCGCCCTCTATAATCCGCCGACAAACATAAAAATGGGAACCTATTATTTTGCTTCTCTTATGAGCCGTTTCGAAGGGAATCCTTCTCTGGCGCTGGCCGGCTACAACGGCGGTCCCTCCAGAGTTAAAAAGTGGGTCGGCGAGTGGTATAATGGCCAAATGGCGGGAATAGACATTGATGATTTTGTGATTAATATCCCGATCCGCGAGACGCGCGATTACGTTGAAAAAGTAATGGGAAGCTACTACCAGTACAAGAGGATTTATGACTGAAGAAACGATCCTTGACCTTGAAAAGCGGGATGAAGAGTTCTCCGGTCTCCGTCCCAAAAAGATCAATTCGTTCATCGGACAGGAAAAAATTAAAGACAACCTAAAGATCGCCCTCGGCGCCGCCGCCAAAAGGAAGGAGCCGGTTGAACATCTTCTTTTTTACGGTCCGCCCGGACTCGGAAAAACCACCCTTGCGAATATCATCGCCAACGAGATGGGAGTCAGCATTAAAATAACTTCCGGCCCGGCAATCGAGCGGCCGGGAGATCTGGCGGCGATCTTAACCAACCTCAAAGAATTCGATCTCCTCTTCATCGATGAGATCCACCGCCTAAACCATGTGGTGGAAGAGATCCTTTATCCGGCGATGGAAGATTTTGGGTTGGATATTATCATCGGCAAGGGCCCCTCCGCCCGATCGATCAGGATCGATCTCCCCAAATTTACTTTAATCGGCGCCACTACCCGTGCCGGGCTTTTGACCTCTCCCCTGCGCGACCGTTTCGGGATGATCTCCCGGCTTGAATTTTATACTCCGCCGGAATTGAAACAAATCATCACGCAGGCAGCGGAGGTTTTGGAAATTAAAATCGATCCGAACGGGGCGGAAGAGATCGCGCGCAGGGCGCGCGGAACCCCCCGCATCGCAAATCGAATGTTGCGGAGAGTGCGCGATCTTGCACAGATCAAATCACAGGGTAAAATTGACCTGGCGGTCACCAACGAAGCGCTTAATAAATTAGGGATCGACCGGCTGGGGCTCGATGAGATTGACCGAAGGCTTTTAAATACTATTATAAAAAAATTTGCCGGCGGTCCGGTGGGACTTTCAACCATCGCCGCCTCTATCTCCGAAGAGACCGAAACAATCGAGGATGTTTATGAACCGTATCTCTTGCAATTGGGTTTTATTGAGAGGACCCCGCGCGGCCGCTCGGCAACCTTAAAGGCCTATGAGCATTTGGGAATTGGAAGGCCGTCGAAAGCGCAAATGGGGTTGTTTTAACTCGTGACCAAAGAGCTCTGGAAGCCCGGCACGATGGTATATCCGGTCCCCGCGGTGATGGTTTCGTGCGGGGATCATAATATTATAACGATCGCCTGGACCGGGACAATCTGCTCGGAGCCGGCGATGACCTATGTCTCAATCCGCCCGTCGCGCTATTCGCATGAAATTATTTCAAAAACCAAAGAGTTCGTTATCAATCTAACGACCAAAAAACTGGTCTTTGCCACCGACTTTTGCGGAGTAAAATCCGGACGGGCTATTAACAAATTTGAAGCGATGAAGCTAACTCCCGAAAAAGCGAAACAAGTCAAATGTCCGCTGATAAAAGAGAGTCCGGTCAATATCGAGTGCGCCGTTACCGAAATAAAAAAACTCGGCTCGCACGATATGTTCATCGCGAAAGTATTATGCATACATGGGGACAAAAAATATATTGATCCCCGCGGCAACTTCAACCTCGCCGCCGCGCAACCGGTCGCCTACTCCCACGGAAAATACTACCAGCTCGGGAAGTGCTTGGGCTTCTACGGCTTTTCGGTCAAGCGCAAATGATGCTATACTATAGTCATGGCACTCGACCATTCATTTGACATAACGTCAAAAGCGAACCTTTCGGAAATCGACAACGCCGTCAGCATGGCGATGAAAGAGATCGTCAACCGTTTTGATTTCAAGGGGAGCAAAAGCGATATCACCCGCGAAGCGGAGACCCTAAAAATCGTCTCCGACGACGATTACAAGCTGGGACAGGTTATCGATGTTTTGAAAGGAAAACTGGTCAAGCGCGGGATTTCGTTAAAATTCCTCGATCCGCAGAAAGTTGAGGATTCTTTGGGCGGGCTAAAGAAGCAGGATATAAAAATTAAAAACGGCATCACGCAGGAACAGGCCAAAGAGATCAACAAAATTATCAAGGAATCAAAAATAAAAGTGCAAACCCAGATCCAAGGAGACCAGATCCGTGTCTCTTCCGCGAAAATAGATTTTCTGCAAGAAGTTATTACTTTACTAAGGTCCAAAAACTTTCCGATTGAACTGCAGTTTGCCAACTACCGCTAGGCCGCCATGGATAAGCCGAAAAAAATAAAAAAGAGTTTGGCGGCTTCGTTTTGGGACGGTTTCTTCGCCTCGATCCAGTTTGGGATCATCGACCAATTTTCGACTCCCCTGGCTCTCTTTTTTGGCGCGAATACTTTCGCGATCGGGATCTTAAACTTTGTCCGCAACTCTTTGGTCTCAATCGTCCAAGTCAAATCGGCAGATGTGACTTTAAGGCTAAAGTCGCGCAAAAAGCTTTTGACTGCCTGTGTCTTTCTTACCGCGGCGTTATGGCTGCCGACTTTTTTTCTCCCTTTTGTTTTTGAAGAAGGCTTGCGGATTTGGATTTTTATCGCCCTTTTTAGCGTCACATCCTCCCTAAATCTCTTTGCCGGACCGGCCTGGGGATCGCTAATGTCCCAATATATTCCCGCCGCAAAGCGGGGCGCGTATTTTGGGTGGAGGGGGACGGTTCTGGGGATTATCTATTCTATCAGCGTTTTTCTGGCCGGCTTGGCGCTGAATTATTTTAATCGGATAAATTTATTTTGGGGCTTCGCAATTCTAATGCTGACCGCGTCGATCACCCGGTTTATGTCCTGGTTTTTCTTGACAAAAATGTACGAGCCGCGCTGGAAGGTCAAAGAGACCGATTATTTTACTTTTTGGGATTTCATCGGCAAATGGCGCCGGAGCAATTTTGCCCGCTTCGCGATCTTTTCGTCTCTTTTAACGCTGGGAGTAGCGATGGCTTCCCCGTTCTTCTCTGTTTACCTTCTGCGGGAGTTAAAAATAAGTTATTCCGCCTTTACTATTATTATCACAGCCGCGGTCGTAACTTCGCTTATCACCCAGCGCTACTGGGGGATTTTTGCCGACAAATACGGCAACATAAAGATCTTAAAGCTGAGCGCTTTTTTAATTACCCTGATCCCTCTGGGCTGGCTGGTCTCCTCCAATCTCTACTACCTGTTTCTACTCCAACTGCTGGCCGGGTTTGTTTGGGCCGGATTCACCATCTCTTCTTCCAATTTTATTTATGATGTGGCGACTTCAACCAAGCGGGAACGCTGTATCGCTTATTTTAACTTCTTATCCGGCGCCGGCCTGGCGATCGGCTCTTTGATCGGCGGGACAATTTATGGGATCCTCCCCCCGCTTTTGGGATCGCGCTTTTTGACGCTGTTTTTAATTTCTTCGGTCGTCCGTTTGGTGAGCGCGGTTTTAATCCGCTATTTTACCCATGAGGTAAAAAATGTGCAGAAAGCACAGGTCCGCGAATTCCTCTTCGACCTCTCCGGCTTGAGATTTATTGGACTGCTCTCAAAAGAGCTGTTGGTGAAGGGGAAAAAATGAAAGCCTTCATCGTCTCGCTCGGCTGTCCGAAAAATTTGACCGACACGGAGGTCATAATGGGCCGGCTGGTTGCCTCTGGACATACCATAACGCTTAAAGAAAAAGAAGCCGACTTTTTTATCGTCAACACCTGCGCCTTTTTAAAATCGGCACGGGATGAGGCCAAGCAGACCGTTAAAGAACTTCAAAAATATAAAAAGCCGATCTATCTTGCCGGTTGTTTGCCAAAACTAAAAGAAAAAATTCCCGGCACCGCCGGAACGATCGACTCGATCAAGCTCTACGATTGCAACACGCCGCGGATCAAAGCGACCCCGCCATGGACCGCTTATGTCAAAATCGCCGAAGGGTGCAATAATCGCTGCTCCTACTGCCTGATCCCAAAGATAAGAGGAAGATTAAGGATAAGAAAGGTTGCCGATATTTTAAAAGAAGCAGCCGGATTGGCTAAAAGGGGAGTAAAAGAGATAATTTTCATCGCCCAGGATACGACTGCCCACCCCAACCTTCCGGAATTACTTGAAAAGACAGCAAAAATACGAGGGGTAAAATGGATCAGAGTCATGTACGCTCACCCCAACCATATCACCGATAAGCTACTTAAAGTAATGGCCGCGACCAAAAAAGTGTGCAAGTACCTCGACTTGCCATTACAGCACAGTTGTGATAATATATTAGAAGGAATGAACCGCCCTTTTAGGCGCGGAAGTAATCTTGAAAGCTTAATATTAAAGATTAGGGAGGCGATACCGGAAATTGCAATCCGGACGAGCTTGATCGTCGGATTCCCGGGGGAAACAGCTTCAAATTTCAAGGCTCTTCTTGATTTTGTCGGAAGAATGAAATTTGAACGGTTGGGAGTTTTTAGGTACAGCAGAGAAGATGGGACACCTGCATCAAGAATGAGGGGGCAGGTTTCCGAGAAAATTAAAGAGATAAGGTTTGAAAAGATTATGGCATTGCAAAAGAAAATATCAAGGGCGAAAAATAAAGGACTGATTGGAAAGGATTTTGAGGTCCTTTGCGAAGGGAAGCGGGGATCCTACCTGGTAGGACGCGCTTATTCATCCGCCCCGGAAATTGACGGCCAGGTCGTTTTGAAGTGTTCGGGGGATATCCGCTACGGCAGATTCGTACATGCCAGGGTGGTTTCCGCCGGTGCCTATGACCTGACTGCCAATGTAATTACTTGATCCCGAATGCAATCACTCTCTTAAGAATTTTACTCATTCCCCCCATCGTTGCCCTTCTTCTCTGTGGAAAACCCTTATGGGCACTGGTTTTGTTTTTGTTATCGGCGGCAACCGACGCGATAGACGGTTACCTGGCGCGGAGGTTAAAGCAAACCAGTGAAGTTGGAAAATTTTTGGATCCGCTGGCGGACAAATTGCTGGTGATATCCATTTTGGTGGTTCTGATAGAATTGGGAAAGGTTTCCTCAATTCCTGTTTTGATAATAATCGCCAGGGAATTTTGGATTTCAGGAATCCGGATCGCGAGAAAAGAGAGCCTGCCGGCGAGCCGGTCGGCAAAAATAAAAACGGTTTTGCAGATTGCGGCGGCGGGAATGCTGATCGCCGGCATTCCTTACGGGACCGAAATGCTCTGGCTGGCGGTTTTTGCCGGTATTGTTTCGGGAATAGAATATGCAAGAGTTTAATTTGGAAAGTTTTTCTTCCAAAATGCTGTCGGCATTAGGCGAGATAACCGACGACCAGATTGCCGACATCTTGAGAGAAAAAAAACTGACCGTCTCGGTAGCGGAATCGCTGACCGGAGGTTTGATTTCGGAGCGGCTGACCAATATCGCCGGAAGCTCCGCCTACTTTATGGGAGGACTGATAACCTACCATCCCCGCATAAAGGTTGCGGAATTAAAGGTCCCTGGCGGCTTAATTGCTAAGCATGGGGTAGTTTCGGAAGAAGTTGCCCGCGCGATGGCGGAAGGGATCAGGGGAAGATTTAAGACCGAGATCGGGATCTCGTCAACCGGTTGCGCCGGTCCCGATCCGCAGCCCCCCGCCCCGGTGGGGCTGGCCTATGTCGCGGTTTCGTCGAGCAAGGGGACCGAGGCGAGAGAGCTGCATTTGCAGGGGACCAGGAAAGAGATTCGGGAAAAGGCCGCCCAGGCTGCCATAGGACTTTTATGGGAACATCTGGGTGGAGAGGAATCGTAAGGACAGGACATTGTCCTGTCCCAACAAAGGAGGAAACGTATGAACGAGGGAAAAAGCAAGGCCCTGGATTTGGCCATATCGACGATTGAAAAAAACTTTGGAAAAGGATCCATCATAAAAATGGGTGAGAATTCGAGGCTGAATATAGAAGCGGTGCCGACCGGATCGATCGGTTTGGACGCGGCGCTGGGGGTCGGGGGATTGCCGAGGGGAAGAATAATTGAAATTTTCGGGCCCGAGTCGGGAGGAAAGACAACTGTTTCGCTGCAGGCGGTGGCGGAGACGCAAAAGGCCGGCGGGACCGCCGCTTTTATTGACGCCGAACATTCGATGGACCCGGTTTACGCCAAAAAGTTGGGAGTGGACATCAATAATCTTTTGGTTTCACAGCCGGACTACGGCGAACAGGCACTGGAAATCTGCGAAACCCTGGTCCGTTCCGGAGCGGTGGACATAATTGTGATCGACTCCGTCGCGGCGCTGGTCCCAAAAGCGGAAATTGAAGGAGATATGGGAGACGCGCAGATGGGATTACAGGCGCGGCTGATGTCGCAGGCGCTAAGAAAGCTGACCGCGATCGCCTCAAAATCAAAAACGGTCATCATCTTCATCAACCAGTTGAGAGAAAAGATCGGGGTCTTCTTCGGCAACCCGGAGACCACGCCGGGAGGACGGGCGCTGAAGTTTTATTCTTCGGTGCGGCTTGACGTTCGCGCAAAAGAAAAGATCAAAGAGGGAGAAAACATCATCGGGACCAGGGTGATGGTAAAGGTTGTAAAAAACAAGGTCGCCCCCCCTTTCAAACAGGCCAGTTTTGTCCTGATCCACGGGGAAGGGATTTCGAAAGAAGCGGAATTGGTTGATTTAGGTCTGCAATTCCAAGCGGTTGAAAAATCGGGATCGTGGTTCACGATGGGGGGAGAAAAACTTGGCCAGGGCTACGCGGCCACTCTGACTTATTTTAAAGAGCATCCCGCCTCCGCCGCCAAACTGGAAACCCAGATTAGAAAAGCAATGGGAATCGGGAAAGAAGAAAGGGCAGAACAAGGTTCTGCCCGTACGGAAAAAAAAGGGAAAAAATAAATCTGTAGGGGCCGATTATTAATCGGCCCTCAAAAGGAGCGTAACATGAGTATTGAGATTTTTCTGTCGGTCATAATTTTAAGCTCGGTCGTTTTCGGCCTGGCGGTTGTTTATCTTATCGTCCGCAAACAGCTGGCCGGAAAGAATTTAAAGATTGCCGAAGAATCGGCCAAGCGGATTTTAGACGACGCCAAAAGGGAGGCCGAGACCAAGCGAAAAGAATTGATAATTGAGGCGAAAGAAGAAAAGGTAAAAATGTTGAAGGATGCCGAAACGGAGGCCCGCCGCACCGAGCGACGACTGGAACAAAAGGAAGAGAATATTGAAAAGAAAGATTCCGCCGTTACCGAACGGGAGAAAAAAATTGAAGCACAGGAGAACAAGCTAAAGGAAAAATCCGATTCTCTCGATTTGATGAAGGCGGAGCTGGAAAAGCTCCGGACGCAGGAAACGGAAAAGTTGGAAAAAGTGGCGCAGCTCTCCCGCGAAGAGGCCAAAAAACTTTTGCTGGACAATGTTGAAAAGAGCTCCCGGCAGGAGGCCGGAGCGATTTTGAGAAAGGTGGAAGAAGAGACCAAGAAAGAGGCGGAAAAAAAGAGCCGCGAAATTTTGGCGACCGCGATCCAGCGCTGCGCGGTTGACCACGTGGTTGAAACAACCACTTCGTTGGTTGAACTTCCATCAGACGATATGAAGGGAAGGATCATCGGAAAAGAGGGGCGCAATATCCGCGCCTTTGAAACCCTAACCGGAGTTGACCTGGTGGTGGATGACACCCCCGAAGCGGTTATCCTCTCCAGCTTTGATCCGCTGCGCAGGGAGATCGCGAAGAGGACCTTGAATAAATTGATCGTCGACGGCAGGATCCATCCTGCCCGGGTTGAAGAGATGTACAACAAAGCCAAAGAAGAGGCCAAGGCGGCAATGTGGGAACACGGTGAACAAGCGGCTTTTGACGCCGATGTGCAAGGGCTCCCCGCGGTCTTGATTCAGCTCTTGGGACGCCTTCATTTCAGGACCAGCTACGGACAAAATGTCCTTCAGCATTCCAAAGAAGTTTCTTATCTCGCCGGCATGCTGGCGGCGGAACTGGGAGTGAATGTAAAGCTGGCCAAACGCGGCGGACTGCTGCATGATATCGGAAAAGCGATTGACCAGGAAGCCGAAGGGACCCACACCAAGCTCGGAGCGCTCTTCGCCCAAAAGGCGGGAGAATCTCCGGAGGTGGTCCACTGCATTGAGTCCCACCATCACGACATTGAGCCGTCAACGATTGAAGCGATTTTGGTTGAAGTTTCGGACGCGATTTCCGCTTCACGCCCCGGCGCGCGCCGCGACACTCTTGAGGCCTATGTTAAGCGTCTGCAAAATCTCGAAAATGTCGTAAAAACCTTTGACGGGGTTGAAAGATGTTTTGCCATTCAGGCCGGAAGAGAAGTGAGAGTGGTGGTCCAGCCGGACAAGATCAATGACGATGCCGCCGCCAAGCTGGCGCACGATATCGCCAAAAAGATCGAGTCGGAGCTGGAATATCCGGGAGAGGTAAAAGTTACGGTGATCCGTGAAACCCGGTCCCATGGCGTAGCAAAATAATGAAATTACTTTTTATCGGCGACATCATCGGCAAGCTGGGGAGAAAGACGATCCGGCAGATCCTCCCCGGCTTAAAAAAAGAATTTGCAATCGACCTAACTGTCGCCAACGGTGAAAACCTGGCGCACGGCTCCGGGATAACCTTGAAAACTTATGATGAGGCGACCATGGCCGGAATTGAGGTCTTGACCTCCGGCAATCATATCTGGGAAAAGCGTGAATTTTTAAAAGAGATCGACCGCTGCTGCCCCTATCTGGTACGGCCGGCCAATTATCCGGCCGGGGTTCCGGGGAAAGACCATGTAATCATTGAAAAAGGGGGAGTGAAGATCGGCTTCTTCTGCCTGGTCGGGCGGGTCTTTATGAAAGCGCTCGACTGCCCCTTTAAGACCGCAGAGTTGATGGTGGCCAAAATGCGCAAAGAGACCAATCTTATTTTAGTTGATATCCACGCCGAGGCCAGTTCGGAAAAAATGGCCATGGCAGTATTCCTGGGCGGGAAGGTCTCGGCGGTTTTAGGAACCCACACCCATGTCCAGACCGCGGATGAGAGGATTTATCCCGGAGGAACCGCTTATTTAACCGATGTCGGGATGGTCGGCGCTTATGATTCGATTATTGGAGTACAAAAAGACCCGATCCTGGAGCGCTATTTGACCCAGCTCCCCACCCAATACGACCCGGAAGAAAAGGGTCCCGCCCTCTTCAATGCGGTGGTGCTGACAATTGACAACAAGAGCGGGAAGACAGAGAAGATTGAGAGGATTTATCGGGTTATTGAACCTTAATCGTCGCTCCGGCGATTTCAGCCGTGGCTAGCGGAGTTGGGGAAATTTTATCTTCTGCCGTCACCTCAACCTCTTCCGCCTTTACGAACTTCTTAATCGTATCGGTATCAAATTTTTCTTTAGAAACAATCACAACTTTAATCGGCTTGCTGTAAGGGAGCCCAAGCTTTGATCTTATTTTTCTAACCGCGGTGATCGCTTCTCTCAACCGATCAATCTCCTGTTCTATTTTGTCATCAATGAAATTCCCCTCCGCTTGCGGCCATTTTTGTACCATTATGGATTCCATCCGTTTATCCGTTGACGAGATCCGTTGATACAACTCCTCCGTCACAAACGGCATAAAGGGATGCAAAAGCCTCAATATGCCGCCAAGCACTTCAAACAACACTGGCGGATTAGACTCGTGTTTGGAGAACTCGATATACCAGTCGCAAAAATCGTGCCAGACAAAATGATAGAGCTTCTGCGCCGCCGCCCCCATCTCAAAATTATCCAACAACCCCGTTGTTTCTTTGATTGTTTTGTTATAGCGGGATAATATCCATTTATCATGCTTTGAATTTGAATTTTGTTTGGTTATTGTATCTTGGTTATTGGTTATTTGAGCGAAGCGGGTAACATTCCATATCTTAGTAACAAAACCCCTCGCTTCCTGAATCTTATCTTCCGACAACTTAATATCCTGCCCCTGCCCCACCACCAGCGAAATAAGCGCGAAACGAAGGGCGTCCGCCCCGGCGTGGTCAATGATGTCGATCGGATCAATCACGTTGCCAAGCGACTTGCTCATCTTTTTGCCGGTGATATCGCGGACCAGTCCGTGGATAAAGACGGTTGCAAAAGGTTCTTTTTTCATAAAGTGCATCCCGGTCATGATCATCCGCGAAACCCAGAAAGTGATGATGTCGTAGCCTGTAACTAGAACCGAAGTAGGATAATATGTTTTCAAATCGTCGGTCTGCTCCGGCCAGCCCAAGGTCGAAAACGGCCACAGCGCCGACGAAAACCAGGTATCAAAGACATCGGGATCCTGTGTCCACCCTTCTCCCGTTGGAGCTTCTTCTCCCACATATATCTCTTCTCCGCGGTACCAGACGGGAATTTGGTGCCCCCACCACAATTGGCGTGAGATGCACCAATCGCGCAGGTTGGTCATCCATTGCAAATAAACTTTGGTCCAGCGCTCGGGGACAAATTTGATTTTTCCGTCTTCAACCGCCTTGATCGCCACTTCGGCCAGCGGTTTTATCTTCACAAACCATTGGTCGGAGAGATACGGTTCGACAATTTCTTTACAGCGATAGCAGGTGCCGACCGAGTTTTCGTAATCCTCGATCTTCACAATCAATCCCTGTTCTTCCAGCATTTGAACAATTATCTTCCGCGCATCCTCCCTGCTCTTCCCCGTTAATCCCTCATATCCCTCAACAATCCGTGCATCGGGAGTCAATATGTTAATCTTCGGCAGATTGTGCCGCTCCCCCATCTCATAATCGTTTGGGTCATGCGCGGGAGTAACTTTGACCGCTCCGGTCCCAAATTCTTTGTCGACAAAATTGTCGGTAATAATCGGGATCGTCCTGCCGACAATCGGAAGAACAACGCTCTTGCCATGCAAATGCTTATATCTTTCGTCTGTCGGGTTAACCGCCACCGCGGTATCGCCGAGCATCGTCTCCGGGCGGGTGGTGGCAACCACAACTTCACCGTATTTTATGTGCCAAAGCTTCCCTTTTCGCGGCACGTATTCAACTTCAATATCGGAAAGGGCGGTCTTACAGCGCGGGCACCAGTTGATGATCCTTTTTCCCCTGTAAATTAATCCTTCTTTGTAAAGCTGGACGAATTCGCGGCGGACCGCTTTTGAGAGCCCTTCGTCCATCGTAAAACGTTCACGGCTCCAGTCGCAGGAAGCGCCCAATCTTCTTAATTGTTGCGTAATCTTGCCGCCGTATTCTTTTTTCCACTCCCATATTTTTTCAACAAACTTTTCGCGCCCCAGATCGTCTTTTCTCTTCCCCTCTTTCTTCAACGCCCTTTCAACCACATTTTGAGTGGCGATCCCGGCATGGTCGGTCCCCGGAACCCAGAGGGTTTTGAAGCCCTGCATCCTTTTATAGCGGATCAAAACATCTTGAAGTGAATTATCGAGAGCGTGTCCCATGTGGAGCGAGCCGGTGACGTTGGGAGGCGGGATTACGATTGTAAACGGTTCACCGTCCCCTTTGGGCGAAAACAATCCGTTTTCTTCCCAAAATTTATACCATTTTTGTTCGGTTTCGGCGGGATTGTAGACCTTGGAAAATTCTTCTGCCATTCCTTATTTTAACACAGAATCTTCTTCTCCGAAAATCCGCCCATGTGAAGATAACGGGCCATCTCGGGAAAAACGGCGAAGCGGGGGAGCATCCCCACCAGTTCGGACTCAATGATTTCAACCTTGTATTCTCTCGCCCATTTTGAGACGGCATCAAAAACCATTTTCAGCGTTGTCGCCCGGCAATCGGTGATGTTGATCGAAACCTGGGAGACATTCCTGCTTTCAAGATAAAGCCCCAGCGCCCTGACCCCCTTCATACCGCTCCGCTTTTCGCGGATATTTTTGGCGATTGATTGCGCGATTGAAAAATCGGGTGTGTTCAGATTGATATTAAAAGCGATCAAAAAATCGCGCGCGCCGATTGCGACCGCTCCGGCATGCGGATTAAGCTTATCTCCAATATCAAACTTCCCTCTGTTTTTGCGCACAAAAGGAAGGTCGACTAAGCCGGCGTGGCCGTAAAAATAAACCGGGAGCTTCAGTTCTTTCCATAGTTTCTCGCCCAAAATATGCGCGGCAGAGACCGCGTCGTCCATGGTGGAACCCTCAAGCGGAATAAAAGGGATAACATCAACCACCCCGATAAACGGATGTACTCCGATGTGTTCCCTGATATCAAGCAGCTCAACCGCGGAGCGTGAAAGTTCAAATGCGGCGGCAACGGCCTGCTCGACGCTTCCTGTAAAGGTTGCGACGGTGCGGTTGTGATCAATATCGGTGTGGACATTCAAAATCTCGGCGGATTTGATTGCGCCAAGAATCTCTTCTACCGCGTCAAAATCGCGGGCTTCGGAAAAATTCGGGACACATTCAAGCATTCACAGCCCCTTGAGGGCCTTCTTTAAATCTTCCCCTTCCAAAACTTCTTTTTCTTTCAAAACTTTGGCGATCTCCTCAAATTTCCCCTTGTTGGCATTGATCAGGTTTTTGGCTTTTTCGTGGCAGGCCGCGACAATTTTATTGATCTGGGTATCGATCGCGTCAGCGGTCTGGTCGGAAAAATCTTTCATCTCCGCGATGTCGCGCCCTAAAAATATCTGATGTTCTTTTTTCCCAAAAGTGCGCGGTCCCAGCTCCGACATCCCGAATTCGCAGACCATCTTTTTGGCAAGAGAGGTGGCCCGTTCCAGATCATTCTGCGCCCCCGAAGTAATCTCATTGAAGAAAATTTCTTCCGCCACTCTCCCCCCCTGCAGGACAATGATGTCCGCCGTGATCTGCTTTTCAGAGATCAAATGCTTATCCTCGATCGGCAGCTGCAAAGTGTATCCGAGCGCCATTCCGCGGGGAAGGACCGAAATCTTGTGGACCGGGTCGGCATCCGGCAGGAGTTTTGACAAGATCGCGTGGCCGACTTCGTGATACGCTATAATGTTTTTTTCTTTTTCGGAGACGACCCGGCTCTTCCTCTGCGGACCGGCCATCACCCGGTCGATTGCTTCTTCGACTTCGGCCATAGTGATTATTTTTTTGTTAAAGCGGCCGGTCAAAATTGCCGCTTCGTTCAAAACGCTTTCAAGGTCCGCTCCGGTATAGCCGGGGGTCCTTCGTGAAACTACATCAAGGTCAACATCCGGCGCAAACGGTTTTCCTTTAGCGTGGATATCCAGGATTTGGCGTCTCCCTTTTTGGTCCGGTTTATCGAGTACGATCTGCCGGTCAAAGCGTCCCGGACGAAGGAGCGCCGGGTCCAAAATGTCCGGCCGGTTGGTCGCCGCGACAACAATAATATTGGTCTTGGGATCAAAGCCGTCCATCTCCACCAAAAGCTGGTTTAGGGTCTGCTCCCTTTCATCGTGTCCTCCTCCTAATCCCGCCCCCCGGTGCCTGCCGACCGCATCAATTTCGTCCATAAAAATAATCGCGGGGGTCTGTTTTTTAGCTTCGCGGAAAACACCCCGGACTCTGGCCGCCCCCACCCCGACAAACATCTCCACAAAATCCGAGCCGGAGATGGAGAAGAAAGGAACTCCCGCCTCTCCGGCAATCGCGCGGGCCAAAAGGGTTTTACCCGTTCCCGGCGCCCCCATCAAGAGCAGTCCCTTGGGAATCTTTGCTCCGAGCGCGTGATATTTTTGAGGGAACTTTAAGAAGTCAACGATCTCTTTCAACTCTTCTTTTGCCTCATCCACTCCCGCCACGTCGGCAAAGGTAACATTCATCTTGCCGACCAGCGGCTTGGCGGTCGATTTTCCAAAGGCCATCGCCTGGTTGTTGGCATTCCCCGCCTGCCTCAAAAGCATCCACCAGAGAAAACCGAAAAAGAGGATCGGAAAGATCAGCTGAGAAGCCAGGTTCCAAAACCAGAGAGATTCAGCCGGGTTTTCGACTTTGATCGCCACCCCCTTGGTCCTTAAATCCTGTACTAAATTCGGATAATTGAGCGCCTGGGTCTTAAACAGACCGCCGTCCTTAAATTTCCCTTCGATAATTTCTCCCTTGATCACAACTTCGGTAACTTCCCCTTTGTCCAATCGATTCAGAAAGTCGGAAAAAGCGGTATCTTTCGGCTGATTGCCGGTTTTGACCGGCAGGAACAAGGAGAGGATCAAAAACCCGCCCAGTAAGTAGAGGATCACGGCCCGCCAATCGGTCTTTTTATTTTTCACCTTTTTCACTCCTTTTAATTTCTTTCCATTTTTTCAGCACTTCTTCTTTGGTCTTTGCCGTTCCGTCCGCGAAGACGTGCGGATGGCGGCGGACCATTTTGTCGGTGATGTTTTTAATGATATCTTCGATCGTAAAATCATTGCTGATCGCCGCGTGCATGATGATATGCAGGAGCTGATCCCCCAGCTCGTCTTTCATCTTTTCCGGGTCCTTGCTGTCGATCGCCTCCAGCGCCTCGTTGAGCTCTTCCCGCATGTAGGGCTTTAGGCTCTCGTGGGTCTGTTCGCGGTCCCAGGGGCACTCCTTCCGCAGGCGGTTGACTACCTCAACCAGACGGTCGAATTCCTTCATATATATGTCTATTATACCATGCAAGAAATGCCTATCCTATTACGATATACAAGCGGGAGAGATAGTATGGGAAATCAAATACAACAATCTAGGCCTGATTACTTTGCTCCGCAACCGCTCCCGCGGTCTGTAATAGAAAGGCGGCAGGAAGTGCGGGGCGTTGAATTGTCTCCCGAGCTTGCCAAATTAGTTCCGGATGCCGCGAATTTTATCTGCGCGGCCTTAAAGAAACAAGGCGTCGTTTTTTCTCTTGAAGGAAAACTGGTCCCCGCCGAACTGCTCCCCGATTTTCTAAGAAGCAAAGGGCTTTCCCCCCAACAACAAGGAGCAATCGCTCTGCATCTTTATTCTTCCATTGACAGCGGACTCCTTCCTCTTCCAACAAACCATGGAGCCCCGGTAGTTGTAAAAGAGTCGGCCAAACAACTGGCCGCGAATTCTACCGCCAACGCGAAGTTTGTTCTCGGATTAAAGAGGGCTGCCGATAAAAAAAATCCGACCGCTCTTCTTGAAAACAAACCAAGTACGCCGGGAGTTCATCCGAACACGGTAAGGCATCCCGCTTATTCCGATCCGCTGCGGCAGCTGGCGCAAACAAAAAAAACGGCAGGAGCAAAAAGGGACGAAGCTCCATCTTCTGAAACCAGGGTCGCCAGCCTTGGCAAGTTATTGCAAGGGGCGGGAATCGATCCAAAGATAACTTCCGGAGCAATAAAGGAATTAACGATCCTGGGGAAACGCTATGCTTAAACAAAAAAGAACTTATCTTGATCTTTTGGAAGAGTCGCTCAAGCAGCTCTGGCGCAAGCACAATCGGGTGCCGGTAGTGAAAGCGATGCACACCGAAGTGATCGTCGAGCCGCAGCCCTTTGTCCGCGGGATCCTAAACCCCCAGGTTGCCGACTTCTTAGTCGGTCTTTATCTGCACAATGTGAAAGCGAACATAATTAAAGACGGGAAGGTTGAAGTGAAAGACGGCCTCTTAAGAATCTTGGACGGAAATAATAACTTAATCGCCGAAACCGTTTCTCCTAAAATAATAAGCGAATATCTTTCATAGTCAAATACTTATGCCTCCCGTCCAACCACTCCACTAAAATTCTCTCTTTTTCTTCTTTGATCAGCTTAACCCCCGCCTTTTGGGCGTTGATTCTTAGATCGACAATTTCCAATAGCGAGTTCAACGGATTAGGAATCGCTCCATAACGGTCGGAAAGCTCTGTCTTCATTTCATCAAGTTGTTTTTTGTCCGATAAGAGGGTTAAGCGGCGATAGGTCGCGACGCGCTGGCGTTCGTCCGAAATATAAGAGGGCGGGATGTAGGCCGAGATTTTTAGATCAACGATAACCTGCCGCGGCAGCGGCTCTTCTATCCCCTTTGCCTTCTTGACCGCCTCTTCCAACAGGTCGCAATACATGTCAAAACCGACCGAAACGATATGCCCGTGCTGGCGGGCACCCAATAAGGTTCCCGATCCTCTTATTTCCAAATCGCGTAAAGCCAGCCGATAGCCGGAGCCGAGTTCAGTAAATTCCTGGATCGCCGAGAGCCGCTCAAGCGCGTCTTGCGTCAGGACCTTTTCTTTGTGATAAAAAAGATAGGCGTAAGCGCGGGAAGAAGAGCGCCCCACCCTTCCCCGAAGCTGATACAATTCAGCCAGGCCAAAGCGCTCGGCATGGTCGACGATCAAAGTGTTGACGTTGGGAATATCAAGCCCCGATTCGATAATTGTCGTGCAGAGCAGAAGGTCGAATTTTTTCTCCTGGAATCCCGCCATAATCTTTGCCAGCTCGTTTTCCCTCATCTGCCCGTGGCCGACCGCTATCTTCGCTTCGGGAACCAGTTTTTTTATTTTCGCCGCGACAGAGTTGATCGTCTGCACTCGATTATGGACAAAATAAACCTGGCCTCCCCGATCTAACTCCCGCAAAATTGCTTCTTTGATCAACTCCTCGTCCCATGCCAAAACCCGCGTCTTGATCGGCAGGCGGTCGACCGGCGCGGTGTTGATCAAGCTCATATCCCTGGCTCCGGAGAGTGAAAAATAGAGGGTGCGCGGGATCGGCGTCGCGGTTAAAGTTATCACATCAACATTGGCGCGCAGTTTTTTTAGTTTCTCTTTATGGCCGACCCCAAAACGCTGTTCTTCGTCGACGATCAAAAGTCCCAGGTCGGCAAAAGCGACATCCTTTTGCAAAAGCCGGTGCGTTCCGATCAAAATATCAACCTCATGCCGCGCCGTTTTCGCCAAAATTTCTTTCTGCTCCTCCCTGCTCTTGAAGCGCGAAACGACTTCTATCTTTACCGGATAATTTTTCAGCCGTTCGGAAAAAGTTACAAAGTGCTGTTGGGCTAAAATGGTGGTGGGAGCCAGAACCGCCGCCTGTTTGCCGGAGACGGCCGCCTTAAATGCCGCCCGGATCGCCACTTCGGTCTTGCCGTAGCCGACATCCCCGCAAATCAGACGGTCCATCGGATGGTCCGATTCCATGTCGGCCATCACATCCCTGATCGCCTTTTGCTGATCGGGGGTCTCTTCGTAAGGGAAGGTGGCGGCCAGCTCGTTTTGGGTCTGCTCGTCTTTTGGAAAAGCGTAGCCAAAGGTCCGGCTACGGACCGCGTAAAGATGGAGCAGGTCGTCCGTTAAGTCCTGCAGGCTTTTTTCTACTTTTGATTTGGTCTTTTTCCACTCTTTCCCGTGCAGGCGGTAGATTTTCGGGTTCGGGTCTCCGGAATATTTTTCAATCAGCCCCATCTGCTGGAGCGGAACGTACAAACGGTCGTTGCGGGCGTATTCGAGCAAAAGATATTCCTGCTCCGCGCCGTCCATTTCCATCTTTTGCAGTCCGCGGTAGATGCCGATCCCGTAATTTTCGTGGACGACAAGGTCGCCGTCTTTCAATTCGAGCAAAAGCTCGCGGTTGATCCCCTCTTTAACCGTTTTTTTCTTGATCGGAGGGATTCCCTCTTCCGTTTCTTTAATCTCGACTTTAAGGATGACCGTATCTTTTGCCAGATGTTCAAGAAACGAGGTCTCCCCTTTCTCAATAATCGGAAGGATCGTAAATTTTTCCAGTTTGCGGACGGAGCGCTGGGTCTGCGCGTCAAAAACGCGGATCGATTCTATTTTATCTCCGAAGAATTCGATCCGGACCGGTTCATAATGAAAGATGTCGACAATCCCGCCCCTCACCGCAAATTCGCCCCGCTCTCCGACAATTTCCTGCCGCTTGTATCCCAGTTCAATCAGCTTATCTGTTAGTTTTTCAATTTGATATTCTTTATTTAGGGAAAGTTGTAAGTTGTAAGTACTAATTTGTAAGTGGGAAAGCGTTTTCGCAGCGATTGCCTTTGCCGGCGCGACAACAATTCTCGGCATTTCGTTTAGTACGCGGATGCGCTGTGCGGTAATTTCTTTGTTGTCTTCCTGGGGGGAGGGAAAGACCATCCCCCCAATTGACGCGGCGACTATCTCCGCTTCTTTGGTTGAGCCGGTAATAATTAAGAAGGGCTGTTGGCTTGTGTTGATCTTTTCTTTTATTTCTTCCAGCATGATTTAATTATACTCTAATTTTCACGAATTCATTAATCTCGAACAAACACTAATTTCCCATCTCTAATTCCGCGAATCCACTCTAATTTATGCGAATAAAAAAACACGAATAAAGAAGCTTGCTCATTCGAGTTAATTGGCGTAAATTCGAGTAATTCGTGAATAGGAAATTCGCATAATTTGCGATTAAATAAATTAGTGAGAATAATGTTATAATAAATGCATGAAAAAGGCGCAAAAGAGAAGGTTTCTCTTATTGGCCCTGATTCTTCTGGCGATTATTGCCGCCGTAATTTATTTCTTGCCCCGCTTGAATCTCTCTTCATCCGAAAAGATTAAGGTTTATTTTTTGAAAGACGAAAAACTGGCGGCAGTGGAGAGGCCGCCGCTCAAAAATGTCAGCCCCCTGATAATCGTCGCGCAGAGTTTGGGAAAAGGGCCGACCGCCGAAGAGCGGAAGCTGGGCTACTATACCGAAATCCCCAAAGGAGCGCATATCAATAAAGTTGACCGGCAAGGGAAGTTGGCAACCGTCGATTTTAATTTAGCGCTTGAGTCCTACGGCGGCGGGGCAACCCGCGTTGAAGGGATGATCGGGCAGATTGTCTATTCTTTCACCGGACTCCCCGGCATCAACGAGGTAAAGATCACAGTCAACGGGAAGGATGAAGTCATTTTAGGCGGAGAGGGGTACGTGATCGACAAGCCGCTATCGAGAGCCGATATCGCCCCTTGACAACAACTGACCCAATTTAGTATAATTTGGTCAGTTGGTTGACTGTATTTTTGGAGGCGCTTAATGTACATCCCCCAACGGCAATTAAAAAACCTGAAAAAGGCCTTGCGAGCGAATCGGGCGGTGGTTATTTACGGTCCGCGCCGTTGCGGCAAAACCACCCTTCTCAACCACTTCTTAAAAGAAAACAAAAAAAAGCATCTGCTCGTGAGCGGGGAGGATATTTTTGTCCAGGAACAGCTTTCCTCTCAATCAATTGAAAAGCTAATAAGCTTTGTTGGCGGAAACCGGCTCCTGGTTATTGACGAGGCCCAAAAGATCAAGAACATCGGGATAAACCTCAAGTTGATCATTGATCATATTAAAGGGATTGAGATAATTGCCACCGGATCTTCCGCTTTTGATCTGGCAAAAAATATTGGAGAGCCTTTAACCGGTCGAAAAATCACCCTTAAAATGTATCCCCTGTCGCAAATGGAAATAATGGAGCTTGAACAGCCGCATGAAACCAGCGCGAACCTGGAATCACGCCTTATTTACGGATCATATCCTGAAATCGTAATTACAAAAGACAACAAAGAGAGAAAGCGGTACTTGAAAGAAGTCGTAAGTTCTTATTTATATAAAGACATCTTAGAACTGGACGGGTTAAAACATTCGGACAAGCTCGTCCGTCTTCTTCAGCTTATCGCTTTTCAAATAGGAAAAGAAGTGTCGTTTTCCGAACTCGGGACCCAGCTATTGATCAGCAAAAACACCGCCGAAAGATATTTAGATCTCCTGGAAAAAGCTTTTGTGGTTTATCGCATCGGAGGCTTCAGCAGAAACTTGCGCAAAGAAATAACTAAAAACTCACGCTATTATTTTTATGATATTGGGATAAGAAATGCGTTAATTAATAATTTTAACACCATAACTTCAAGGGATGATGTTGGGATGCTTTGGGAAAATTACATTGTCTCCGAAAGGATAAAAAAGCAAGAATACAACCAAATATCGTCTAATAACTATTTCTGGCGGACCTATGATCAAAAAGAAATTGATCTTGTGGAAGAGCGGAGAGGAGCCCTTTACGGCTATGAGATAAAATGGGGCAAAAACCGGCAAAAAAAGCCTCTGGAATGGACAAAAACATATAAAAATGCCAAGTACCAAGTAATAACCAAAGATAGCTATTTAGAATTTATAACGTAATTCGCAAAATCCCCTGAAATTTCTCAAAAATGCGCACGAAGAATAAGCGGGTAAAACAAGGAGGGCTTTTTATGGCAAACGTAAACACAATCTTCGGTTTCAGTCCAAGACTGCAGGGAGCGCTTGATACTAGGATCGCACGATTAAATACCGGACATCCAATACATACGGTGGAACTTCCTTTTTGGCAAGCAATTTCTCCGCTTGCCCTTGCGGCGGTAACGGAATTGAACAGTCAGCCCCATATCTGCCTGCAATTGTTGTCCAATGCCCTTGAAAATGAAGACCGCCTTCGGCAAAGGATTACACATGGACCCGTTGACGCCGCAACAATCACCCCCTTCTTACAGATAGATCGCCTGGCTGCCTCACCAGTTTCAATTCCGGAAATATCATTTGATGACGCGGTGGATCTATTGGGAAAGGTGATTTCCGCGGACGATCTTTCTCTCGCCATCGCCTGCATGATGACCTATATCAATAATTTTTGCTTCCCCAACATCAGCCGCCTTGATCCAGAGGTCGGAGCGGCTTTGACTGAAAGATTGGGAAAAACTAAAGAATCCCAAGAATGGAGAAGGTGGCAGGCATTAGAAGCAGAAGCATTCTCTGCGGATGCAAAGCTACTGTCCTTGCCTCGTCTGCCACTGCAGTTTGGACCGGGAGGAATGACCGAGGATTCCCGAGATCTAATGGACGCCCATAATAGGTTGCATGGTCGCCGGCATAATATCCCTCCTTTCAACCATCCTTTGAGAAGTGAAGCATTAGGGACGATACCAATCAATTTTTTTGAAGAAGCGGAAAACGCAGCCCGGTTTTTACTTGGTCTTTTGGAGTAATCTCGCTAGGAATTTAGCGACAAGGTAAAATTTCACGCGGAAACTATCTCCACAAACTTGTCCATATCTTCTTTTTTGGTCGTCTCGGTAACTGCGACCAGCATATGATTCTTAAGTGTGGAATAGAATTTGCCAAGATCGAGCCCGCCGATGATGCCGTTTTCTAACAGCTTTTGGTTAACCTCCGAAACCGGCCGATCAACCTTAATTGCAAATTCGTTAAAGAAGAGTGCTTTCTTAAAAAGAACTCTATCTTTTAATTTATCTGCCAAATAATGTGCTTTCTCATAACAGCTTTCGGCAACCTTCTTTAATCCTTTGGCGCCAAGAGACGACAAATACACTGCCGCGGCCAAGGCGCAAAGCGCTTCATTAGAACAAATATTTGATCCGGCCTTCTCTCTGCGGATATGCTGCTCTCTGGTCTGCAAAGTCAAACAATAGGCCTCTTTTCCGTCTTTATCAACGGTCTTTCCAACCAGACGGCCCGGAATGTTGCGCAGATATTTTTCTTTGACGGCAAAAATCCCCAGCCCCGGCCCGCCAAAGTTCTGCGGATTGCCAAGCGGCTGCCCTTCTCCAACTATAATGTCCGCCTCTGGTGGTTTTAAAATTCCAAGAGAAATTGGATTTACACCGACAATAAAAAGCGTCCCGTTTTGGCGAAGCTTTCCCGCAATCCCGTCCAGATTAACTATGCACCCAAAAAAGTCGGGCTGCTGGACTATGACACAAGCCGCATTGGGAGAAATAGTTGATTCCCCAAAAGCAATCTCTATAACTTTTTTGTCCGCTCCGGTCGCATAGGTTTTTAAAACTTCCCGATAAGCGGGGTGGACCGTTTTTGAAACGACAATTTCATCTCTTTTTGTAACCGAACAGGCCAAAAGAGCCGCTTCTGCCATCGCAGTCGCGCCGTCGTACATCGAAGCATTGGCGACATCCATTCCGGTTAAACTGCAAATCATTGATTGGTATTCGAAAATTGATTGCAATGTCCCCTGCGAGGCCTCGGCCTGATAGGGGGTATATGCGGTATAGAATTCGGAACGGGAACAGATATGTTTTACGACCGAGGGGATAAAATGGCTGTAGCTTCCGGCTCCGAGGAAAGACGGATATTGGGTTAGGTTTTTGGAAGCGAGATTAGAAAGTTCATCCATCACCTCCATCTCTGAAAGTGCGGCAGGAAGATCCAACTCTTTTTTTAGGCGAACCGATTCGGGAATTCCCTTGAAAAGTTCGCCGACGGAAGCGATTCCCAAAAAATCGAGCATTTCCCTGCGGTCGGCTTCGGTATTGGAAATATATCCGCCCATTAGTGCAGTTGCGCCTGATAGTCGGAAGCGGAAAGCAATTTATCAAGGTCTGCCGGATTGGACATTTTTATTTTCAGCATCCACCCTTTGCCGTACGGATCTTCGTTGACCAAGGCCGGCTTCTCCTGCAATTCCTTGTTGACCTCAACCACTTCTCCCGCGACCGGAGAATAAAGCGTTGAAACGGTTTTCACCGATTCGACCACTCCGATATTGTCCATGGCGCCGACGGTTTTACCCTCCGCCGGCAGTTCTACATAAACCACATCCCCCAGCGAATCCTGGGCATAATGTGAAATCCCGATGGTTGCCATCACCCCGTCTACTTTGGCCCATTCGTGCTCGGTTGAATACTTCAAATTTTCCGGATACATTTTATGCTCCTATCTTTTTATAAATGGAAGGGAAACAATTTTTCCTTCAATTCTTTTCCCTCTGATTTCCAGGCTCACCTTGTCTCCCGTCTCTCTGTTATAAATATACGCCAAAGCGATCGGTTTTTCAAGAGAGGGAGAAAAGGTTCCGGAGGTAACTTCCCCGATCGGATCGGTTCCGCCATTATAAACCTTGAAACCCTCTCGAGGGATGTTTTTTTCTTCCAGCACAATCCCAACCAGTTTTCTTTTTCGCTCCTTTAAGAGCGCTCCCCGCCCGATAAATTCTTTGCCTAACTTAACCGCCCAGGAATAACCGGCTTCAAGGGGAGTCGTCTTGTCGTTATATTCATGCCCGTATAATGGAAGGCCCGCTTCCAGTCTTAAAGTATCACGAGCCCCCAAGCCGCACGGCTGGACTTTCATCCCGATAATGCTATCCCACAGCTCCGCCATTTTTTTATTTGGGACAAAAAGCTCAAAGCCGTCTTCTCCGGTATAGCCGGTGCGGGAAACGGTTATATCTCCCAAAACCAGGCAATGATTGCGTTTAAGTTTCGCGATCTCTTCGTCTCCAAAAAGTTCAACGACAACACTCTCTGCCTGCTGACCCTGAATCGCAAGCATCGAAGTGTCGTCTAATAGTTTGATTTCAACTCCCTCCGCATGTGAGGAGAACCAGGCGAGTACCTTATCGGTATTTGAAGCATTGGCAACGACAATATAATGATCGGGGAATTTATAGATCAAGATATCATCGACTACCCCGCCCTCTTCGTTGCAAATCACCGAATACTGGCAGGAATAATCGCTTAATTTCGCGACATCATTCGTTCCAATTTTATTTAAAAATAGCTCCGCACTTTTGAGCTTTGCACTTTGACCTTTGAGCTTGATTATCCCCATGTGTCCTATATCAAACACCCCGCAGGAGGAACGGACCGCCTTATGTTCGGCAATAATCCCTTGGGGATAATAGATCGGCATTTCCCATCCGGCAAAAGGGACCATTTTGGCCTTTAGGGTAAGGTGTTTATCATATAACGGTGTTCTTTTTAACATTTACAAAACTTTCTTCAATGCCGCCACAAACTTTTTGTTCTGTTCCATTGTCCCGATCGTAACCCGGATGGCATTTGGTATCCCGAATGAAGTCAAAGGGCGGATGATTACCCCTTCGGCCATCAGCCGCAAGAAAACTTCATCCGCGCTCTTTTTGATATCTAGACAGATGAAATTGGCTTCCGTTTTAATTGGGGATAATTGGGAATAGAGATACTTTTTTCCGTCTTTGTTGGTCTTTAAGCTCTTTTTGACAAACGCCTTATCATCCAACGCGGCGGAAGCCGCCGCGACGGCCAGGCGATTCACTCCAAACGGAAGTTTTACCATCTTTAGATATTTAATTATCTCCTCTTTGGCGATCCCGTAGCCGCAGCGCAAGCCGGCCAGGCCGTAGAGCTTCGAAAAAGTCCGAAGTACGATAACATTTTTCCCCTGCCTGACATACTTTAAGGAATCCGGATAGTCTTCCGACTCGACATATTCGGCATAGGCCTCGTCGATCACAACAATATAATTGTCGGGGATGTTAGCCATGAAGGAATCCAGCTCCGCGGCGGTAAAGCTCGTCCCGGTCGGGCTGTTCGGATTGCAGAGAAAAATAATTTTGGTTTTATCGGTGCTTTTGGAGGCGAAGCCGGGAAGATCGTAAGTATTGTTTTTTAAATCGACAAAGACCGGGTTCCCGTCAAATAATCTGGTTACAAATTCATAGGTTGAAAAAGTGTTCCTTGAAATTAAAACCTCGTCGCCGGAGGACAAATAGGCGGCGGCAATCAACTGCAGCACTTCGTCGGAGCCGTTGCCGATGACCAGGTTTTTCTCCGAAACATTAAATTTTTTAGAGAGCTGCCGCGACAGCAACAACGAATTCTGGTCGGGGTAAACGCTGATCTTTTTTAATTCTTTTTTAATCGCCAAAAGCGCTTTGGGGGACGGGCCAAGAGGATTCTCGTTTGAAGCCAGCTTGATAACTTTGGCCTTCTCCGGGTTTTTCCCCGGGATATATTCTTTTAGGTTGCTAACTGCATTCCGCGGCTTGGCCATTCTTAAAACGGGTTGGCCCAGGAGATGCCGACCAGATATTGTTTTGAATCCTTTGACACCTGCGTGTTGCTCGGGCCGGCAATATTGATCGCCCTGCCGTCGATCGCGAAGGTCGGTAAAAGAAAATAGCGTATTCCGGCATTGACCTGAAAAACGGTCTCTCCGGCAAAAAGATCTCCCAAAATATGCAGTCCGGCCCCCATCGGGACATCCAGTCCCGCCATTCCCAAGGGACGGAAGCGGTTGTTGCCGGGAAAATCTCCCATGAAACCGAAGGAGAGCGACGGTCCCTGCTTAAACGGCTTGGTCGCCACCATATAAATTGCCGTCTGGGTAAAAGAAGCAAGGTTTTCAACCCCCATCGCCAAAAGGAGCGGGTCGGAGCCGTCGCCGATCGACGGGGCATATTTCAAGTTGATAAAGACCCCTTCACGAAGCGCGGTTCCAACAGCGTCATATCCTCCAACCAAGCCAAGTTCAAAGCCGTTAAAAGATCCCATGTTCGCTTTGTAGAGCAGGGCCGGAACGGTATTCGCGCTTCCGGCAGGATAAGCCGCCCCGTAATCAATGCCGATGTTCCAATTTTTGTAGGGAATAACCTGGGCGTCGGGAATTCTAACCAGGCCGGTTGGACCATTAACCGACGGCATCGGAAACGCCGCAAAAACCGAACCCGCCAAAACAATCGACAAGGCCAGCGACAAAATTAATTTTTTCATTCTTGTTCCCTCCCTGTTAACAGCTTATTATAAACTCCCTCCATCTTTTTTGCAACTTTATCGGAAGCAAACCGGTCGACCGCGTCCTCGTGCGCCGCCGCTCCAACCTCTTTCCTCAATTTCTCGTCTTCCAGCAGACGCGAAACATGCTCAACAAATGATTTTTGATCGCGGTTCACCAAGTAACCGTCGTAGCCCGAACAGATCGTCCCCACCAGCGCCCCGGAAAAAAGAGCGACGACCGGAAGCCGCGCCGCTTTCGCTTCGGCGATCACCAACCCCTGCGTTTCGGTGAGCGAAGAAAAAACAAAAATATCCCCGATCGAATAATGGGCCAAAACTTCCGGATACGGGACCTCTCCGGTCAAAATGGCCCCCTCTTCCGAAAACTTTTTGACCAGGGGGCCTCCTCCAACCAGCACCAAACGCGCCTCTTTTCCGTTTTGCTTAATCTTTTTAAAGGCCTTGATAAGAAAATCAAGGTTTTTTTCTTCGGAGATCCTTCCGACATAAAGCAGGACCTTTTCTTCGCTGCCGATTCCGTAACTCTCCCTGATTTTATCTCTGGTTTCCCGGTCATTCGCCAAAAGGTCCATCCGCACTCCGGAAGGGACCACTTCAATCGGCTGTTTAATTTTCCAGGAGCGCAAAACGCGCCTTGAAAATTCGGAAGGGGTAATTATCAGGCCGGTCGATTCGCAAAACGAACGGAGATAGGAGACCATCCCCATTTTTGAAAGGGGCTCGGGAATAAAGCGGGCGTAGTGGACATATTTTGTAAACAGGGTGTGAAAAGAATAGGCCAGCGGGATTTTTTTCTTGCGCGCCAGATAGCGCGCCAGCTGTCCGACCTGGAACGGGGTGTGGGAATGGACAATATCAACTTCGGGTATGCGCCCTATATACGGGATCGCCAACCTGAATTTCGGATAAGTCGTCGCGACAGACGGAAAACGAATAATGTCGGGGTCGGTATCGAGATGGTTTGGATAATGCGGGGCAAAAATATAGACGCGGTGTCCAAGCTTGCGCAGTTCAAGCGCCAGGTTTTCGATTGAGTTGGTAACTCCCGAAAGATAGGGCTTATAAGAATCGGCAAAAAACGCGATCTTCACTTTTCTTCTAAAAGGCGGCGCAGTTTGGCCTGGAGCCGCAGTTCTTTTTTATGCTCCCAGGCCGGATGGCCGGAGATGACGGAACCGGGAGGAAAATCTTTGGAGACCCCGGCCCGCGCCAGGACCACGGAATTATCTCCAATTGTAACATGGTCGCGGAATCCCGCCCCGCCGGCGGCAATCACATTTTTACCAAGGGTAACCGAGCCGGATAAAGAGACATCCCCGGCAAGAAGACAGTTTGGGCCGATTTTACAGTTGTGGGCAACGTGGCAATGGCAGTCAATTTTGGTTCCTCTCCCAATCCGGGTCTCTCCCATCGTCGCGCGGGCAACGCTTGAACCGCTGTAAATTTCCACTTCGTCCTCAATAACGACCGTCCCGATTTGCGGTATTTTTACCGGACATTCTTTGGTCTCAATAAAGCCGAAGCCGTCCAGGCCGATCACCGAACCGGAATGGATGATAACTTTTTTCCCGATCTTTACCTGGTCATAAATAGAAACGTTGGAATAGATAATCGAGTCGTCGCCGATCTCGCTCCCCTCCCCCACATAAGTAAAGGCTCCGATCGAAACATTTTTTCCGATCTTCGCACTCGCTTCCACCACCGCACTTTTATGTATCCCCGGCTTGGGGCAGGCCCTTTGGGAAAATTGGGAGAGGAGGATCGCCAGGGCGGCACGGGGATTTTCAACCGCGATTGAGGGCTTGGAAGCTTTTGTCCCTTTTGAAACGATAAGGGCAGAGGCGGAAGATTGTTCCGCTGTTTCTAAAACTTTTTTATCGAGGACAAAGACCAGGTCGCCGGCTTTGGCAGTTAAAGGTTCGGAAATTCCCCCAATCGAAAGAGTAGTATCTCCGCTGATTTCGCCTTTAACCAGCTTGGCAAGCTCGGAAAGCTTCACCGGATTATCTGTTCAGCTCCTGGAGGACCATGTCGGTTACGTCCATTCCGCCAACGATGATCACCTGTTTGTCGACCACAATTTCAAGTCCCAGTTTTTTCGCGACTTTTTGTGAGGCGTCGACAATTTTACTCTGCAATTTGGTGGCAAGCTGCTGGTTGAGCTGAAGCAGTTCGGCCCTTTTCGGCTCCAGTTTTTTTTCGAGATCGGTTTTCATTTTATCGAGCTCTTTGTCGCTCTTCCCCGCCTTTTGGGCGTCGGCCAATTGCTTTTGGCTCTTTTCAAATTCGTCCTGGAACTCTTTTTGTTTCTTGTCGAGTTCCCCCTGCGCTTTGACGGTTTCCTTGTATTCTTTAAATATTTTCTGGACCTCGATATATCCGATCGTCGAACCCTGTGCCAGAGCCATTGAAGCGAAGAACATAAACAGGATCATGGAAGCAAATAATTTCTTGTGCATTTTTCCCTCCTATGTTTATACTCACCCTAAATCCCTCTCTTTCCAAGAGAGGGACTTTCCTTTTCCGACTCTTTTCCCCCTCTCTAGAATAGAGAGGGGGCCAGGGGGTGAGTTATTAGCCAACATTATAGCATAATTCGGGTGTATAATAGAATTATGCGAAGCTGGTTGTTGTCATTATGCCTCCCGGTTTTGTTCGCGAGTCTGGTTTTTGGCGCCGGTTCCGTCGGTATCATGATCGACAACTTTGAGGACGGGAATCCCGGCCGCGATCCGGAGTGGTGGGTCTTTGATAATTTGAAACTGAAATCTTCCGGTTCTCCGGCCAAAGATGCCCTGGCGCTTGATTGTTCCGGCCGGGCCTCCGACTGGTACGTCGGCGGAATGGGGGCCTATCTCGCCAAAGACGAATACGATTTTTCTTCCTTCAATTCGCTTGAACTTTCCGTTTTTGGCTTCGGTCCCAAAAGCGGCACATTGAAAATTGAACTTTACGAGGATGACAACGGCAACTGGCAGATCGAACAGGACCCGAAAAAAAACTACTCGCCGGTCTTTGACGACCGCTTCTCTTATGAGCTGAAAATCAACTGGAAGGGGTGGAAAGAAGTTAGAATCCCTCTCTCCGATTTTACCGACACCAACCCCCGCGCGGGCGATAACGTTTGGAATCCGCAAAAACTCGGCAAGTCGGGAGGACTGATACAAATGCAGCTCTACGTCCTGGCCGCCAGCCGCAACGGATCGGTCCACTTCATTTTGGACAACCTCCGCTTCTCCTCGCGATAGCAAAATATAGTGAAATTTCCGACCCCTTTCTCACGATATATATACAGGAAGGAGCCAAATATGCGGATAACACTTATAGCTTGCTTGATGCTGATTGCCTTTACCGCGTCTTCTTTTGCCGCCGGGGTCTGGGTTGATACCTGGAACAAGGGAGGCTATTACGCAACCAACGGAGAAAAGATCGGATTTAACCAACTGCTCGGCCGCAGTGAAACGAGGGTTGGGATTAATTTGGTCGGCCAGGGTTCACAAGAAGTTTTCTTTATCGGCCCTTACGCGGCCGCGATAATTGTCGCCAGCCAGGATTCGAATTATTGGACCAACAATGTCGCCACCGGCTACGGGCTTCGCGTGATGCCCTTTGTCGCCTACCAGCCCCGCGGCTGGGCCGACGAGTGGATAAAGGATGTCAAGCTTTTTGGAGAAGTGCTGGAGTTGAGTTTTTTAAAAGACGAGAGTACCGCCAAGACCAATAAGGTCCCGACCACCGACAAAAGATTCGGACTTGATCTTTACCACGAATGGAACCAGCAAACACCCGATCCCGCTTATCCCTGGGTAACGGTCTGGACCAATCTCTCCTACCGCACCACCGATTTTTACCAGTATCCGGACGGGTTTAAGACCTACCGGGTCTCCTATGAACAAAGGACCGGTTTTTACCTGCCGAACAAAACGATTAAGCCCTATCTGAGGACCGATTTTAATATCGCCGGAAAACCGGAACCGTGGCTGAACAATATTTTAGTCGGCCCGGGGATCCAGGTTGAGCCGATCGCCGACCAAAAACTTAGTTTCTATCTTGAAATGCTAAGCATTATCTGGTATAAAGAACCTGACTCTTCAAGACCGAAGTCGGATATTCGCTTCGGAGTTGAATACCGTCTCTACCAAAAATAAATGATGCCCATCTCCCGCAACCGCGAACACGCCGCTGGCGATCCCCGGCTCTGGCTTTCGAATCTTTTAAAAAATTTTTCTCCCCCCACCTCAAAAAACCCAAAAGGGTAAAAGAACAAAGTGTAATAAAATTAAGTCCTCTCGGCGACACGGAGGCCTAGGAAGGAGTAGTAGCAGTCTGGATGGTCGTCGTCGCTGCGACCGGACCGCAGGAAATAAAAACATCTCCAATCTCCCTGCATATTACTTGTCCATTGCCCAACTTCCTTGTATTTATTCCTTCCGATTTCAACTTTATGCGCCGCTTCTTTTAGTTCGTCTATCGTAGGAACGACCAGGTTTGAACCGGTTAACCGATTATATGACCCCAAAATCTGATCAACCCAACCTGCTCGTATACCAACAACAGGAAGGTCTCTCCCTGCGGCAATTCCAATTTCAGCATCATCCCAAAATGCCGGTTTTGGTAAAGACGGATCGGCCTTCATCATCAATTCATAAAGTCCATTGGTAAACATAATCTTCCCCATCTTCAATCCTTCCCTTATTGTTACCAGTTCTATTTTGGGGATGGAGCCCTCTCCTGCCTTTATCTCTTCCAGATATTCTACCAACTGTGAGAGTTTCCCTTGTTTGATAAATCTCCTGATTATCGGCAGCGCCATCGGCAAACCCATTCGCTGCAATTCCTCCGGCCGCGCTTCCGCATCCTTGAGAGAAATTACCCCGCCCGCCTCAACCGCTTTATCTAAGTTAAATGCTATTAGTTTGAGTTGGATCATGATTGCCCCTTGTAAAATGCCCCCGGTCCTGTTATAAATGTATCGTGATCTTTTCCGGTAAATTTCACATTGTTTTACTATGTACCTTATAATCGGATTAGGCAACCCTGGGAAAGAATACGAAGAGACCCGCCACAACCTCGGCTTCAAAGTTGTGGACGAGCTGGCAGCGCGGCTTAATGTCTCCGATTTCAAACACAAATTCAAGTCCTATGTCGCAGAAACAACCTTCAAGCAGAGGAAAATTATTCTGGCGGAACCGCAGACCTTTATGAACAACTCCGGAGAAGCACTGGCAGAACTGTTGGCCTGGTACAAGTTCCCGCCGAAAAATTTAATTTTAATTTATGACGACGTCGATTTGCCGATTGGGGAAATCAGGATCCGCGACAAAGGGAGCTCCGGCGGCCATCGCGGAGTCGAATCAATTCTTGCCCACGCCAAAGGTTCGGAGTTTACAAGGATTAGGATTGGTATCGGCAAAGACGAAATAATTGACACCGCCGACTATGTTCTGCAAAAAATCCCGCCGGCGGAAAGTGAAACCCTCTCACAGGCGGTCGCTTCGGCCGCAGATGAAGTGATTAAGCAGATTGGTAGCATGTGATTTATTCCCTATCAACCAAAAAACCAATCCTTCTCTTCGGTTTTTCTGGTGGCAACATAAGTTGTCGGATGGCATCAAAGACTTCCCTGGTTTCGACTTCATTTTTTTCAACTCTTTTTTCTAACTCCGTTAGCTTGTAGGCAATATCCTTATGTGTCGCCAGAATCTGTCTAAGTTTTACAAATGCTCTCATGATGGCAATATTCACTTGAACTGCTTGTTTACTTTTTAAAACGCTTGAAAGCATCGCAACTCCCTGTTCGGTAAAAGCATAAGGAAGATACTTTAAATGTTTTCCTTTCCCCTCAACCTTTGTTTCTAAGGTCACAAATTGTGACCTTAGAGAATCCACCTCTTCCCAATTCAATTGGAACATAAAATCTTCGGGAAATCTGTCAATATTCCTTCTAACTGCTTGTTTCAGTGCTTTTGTTTTGGCCGCGTATAGCTCTGCCAAATGAAAATCCAGCATCACTTTCTGTCCCCGAATCAAATAAATCCTGTTTTCGATTTTTTCCACCAACACCGGGTTTTTCATGTTTGCCCCCCCCCCTTCTCTTTATAAAGTAATCCCAAACATCAGAGTAGAAGTGCCGCCCGTAAATGAGTGTGAAACGGGGAGATTGTCTTCCGTTCCCGCCAGAGGAACATTCCATATTCCGGGAATGTACGAAAAGTTAAAGGTCAGATCGTTCCAGCGCCTCTTTATCTCGATTGGAAAAGAGATCTCATATCCCTGGCCGCTAAGACTTTGGAAATGGTCCGCTATGTAAGGGTCGTCATGCGTTATCCCTGCCGTCCTTGTCATATCAACATAACTAATCCGTATGCCGATATTTTGTTCCGCCTCCACCACCAGCTCAAATGAATATAGCAATTCAATAAAAGCGGTAGAAACTTTAACGGATGAAAACTCATCCCAGGCAGTTACCCACAAAAAGCCCGATTTATGCGCGCCATAATTTTGGCTGGCGGAAGCGATCCCCAACGAGTATTTTAGGTGGTTTTCTAAGGAGACCGACATTTTAATTTCTACACCGGAAGGAGAGAGGTTGTCCGACTCGCTAATATAAGAAAAAGACGCGGTGTTTGGGGCATTCATGACAAAGAGATTTATAGAGAAATCGATCTTTTTCCCTTCCGCATTTTCTTCCGCGAAAGAACCGGCGGAATAAAGCATAAATAAGGCAAAAAACAGAAAAATCTGCCGGGTGTGCTTGTTCATAATAATGATACTAGCAATTTTTCCGCCCGCTCAAAAAAAGGCCGTAGGGAACGAAAATTTTCGTTCCCTACGGCCTCGCCTGTAAATGTTTTATTAGCAGCAGCTCTTAAATCTTATCGCCGCGTAGAGCGGACAAAAGCTGGCAATTCCGGTGGCGATTAAAATAATCGCCGCCATCGTCAGGGTCCACATCATTGCCACGCTTACCGGAGCGTAAAGGGCAACATAAACAAAAGTTAAGCCGAGCAAAACCCGAACAATCCGATCCGCCGAACCAAGATTATTTTTCATCTTTTTTTGCTCCTTCGGCGATTACCGCTTCTTCCTGTTCCTTGGTAACCACCCTGGCGACATCGGCAACTTCATCCCCCGGATCAAGGCGCTGGATCCGGACCCCTTTGGCGTAGCGCCCCTGGGTTGAAATCCCGGCCGCCGTTTGCCTGCTCATTGTTCCATTTTTTGTCACAAAAAGCAACTCGTCGTCCGGGTTGATTATCTTCATCCCGGCAACTTTGTCTTTGTCGCGCAGTTTTATCGCGATGTGCCCCTTCCCTCCCCGGTTCTGGACCCCAAATTCTCCGATTTTCATCCTTTTTCCAAAACCCGATTCGGAGATGACCAAAAGATCCCCTTTCGGCGTCACAATGTCCATAGAGACCACCTGGTCGCCCTTGGCGAGGCGAATCCCGCGGACGCCTGAGGCGGCACGCCCCATCGGGCGGACGTTCCCTTCTTTGAAGCGGATCATCAATCCGCTTTGCGCACCAAGGATCAGCTCGTCTTTCCCCTGGGTCTCTTTTACCCAGCCCAATTCGTCCTTGTCCTTTAATTTGATGGCAATAATGCCGCTCCTGCGGATATTGGCAAAGTCTTCAAGTGTAACTTTTTTAATCAACCCGTTTTGCGTCGCCATCATCAGGAAGTTCTTGGCGTCAAAAGATTTCACCAAAACATTGGCGGTGACCACTTCCCCTTCGGTCACCTGCAAAACATTGGCAATCGACTGCCCCTTGGCGGCACGGGACGACTGCGGGAGATCATAAACTTTAAGTTTGTAAACTCTCCCCTTGTTGGTGAAGAAAAGAACAAAGTCGTGGGTAGAGGCGACACACAAACTGTCGATTTGGTCTTCTTCCGCCGTCGCCATTCCCGCAACCCCCCTCCCACCCCTAAGCTGGGCGCGGAAAGTTGAGACCGGCATCCTTTTTACATAGCCGTCGCGGGTGATTAAGACCGCCACCTCTTCTTCCGGGATCAACTCTTCCAGCTCGACATCTTCGATCTCTCCGGAAATAGTGGTCCGGCGCTTGTCGCCGTATTTATCTTTTACTTCAAGAAGCTCTCTCTTTATTATCCTCAAGACCTCTTTGCGATCGGCCAGGATCTTTTTGAGCTCTTTTATTCTCTCCAGCAGCCCCTTGTATTCTTCGTCGATCTTGTGCCGTTCAAGCTGGGTCAATCTTTGCAGCCGCAAATCGAGGATCGCCTGGGCCTGTATCTTGGAGAGTTTGAATTTTTGCATCAACCCTTCGCGGGCTTCGTCCGGATTCTTCGATTCGCGGATCAATTTCACGACTTTATCGATATTGGAAACCGCGATCAGCAATCCTTCCAGAATATGGGCCTGTTCTTCCGCCTTCTTTAATTCAAATTTGGTGCGGCGGATTACCACTTCTTCTCGGTGTTTCAGATATTCCGCCAGCATGTCTTTGAGATTCAAAAGTTTCGGTTCGTTGTTTACCAGCGCGACCAGGTTGACACCGTAAGTCGCTTCCATCCGGGTCCGCTTGTAAAGCTGGTTTAAGACCACGTCCTTGCTGACATCTTTTTTAATTTCAATGTAGACCCTCATCCCTTTGCGGTCCGATTCGTCGCGCAGGTCGGAGATCCCGACAATTTTCTTATCTTTTACCAGCTCCGCGATTTCGGTAACCAGTTCCGCCTTGTTGGAGAGATAGGGAATTTCGGTGACGATGATGACTTCTTTTCCGCGATGCTCCTCAAATTCAACCCGGGCCCGGACTTTGAGCAGTCCGCGGCCGGTCAGATAGGCGTCTTTGATCCCCGCCCTTCCGCAGATGATCGCCCCGGTCGGAAAATCGGGCCCCTTGATAATTTTCATCAGATCTGAGATTTCCAGTTTGGGATCGTCGATCAAAGCGACCGCGGCATCGACCGCTTCTCCCAAATTGTGCGGCGGGATATTGGTCGCCATACCGACCGCGATGCCGGAAGATCCGTTGATTAAAAGATTGGGGACCCGCGACGGCAGGACCAGCGGCTCCTGCAACGATTCGTCAAAGTTGGGGCCGAAGTTAACCGTCTCTTTTTCGATGTCGGCCAGCATCTCGGTTGAAATTTTCCCCAGCCGGGTTTCGGTATAACGCATTGCCGCGGCGGAGTCGCCGTCGACCGAACCGAAGTTTCCCTGGCCGTCCACCAGCATGTAGCGGAGCGAAAATTCCTGCGCCATGCGGACCAAAGAATCGTAGACCGCGATGTCGCCGTGCGGATGGTATTTACCCAAAACTTCACCGACGACGCGGGCCGATTTTTTATACGGCTTTCCCGGCTGCAGTCCCAGCTCGTCCATGGCATAGAGAATACGGCGGTGGACCGGCTTCAGCCCGTCGCGCACATCCGGAAGGGCGCGTCCGACAATGACCGACATGGCGTAGTCGATATAGGAAGATTTCATCTCCTGTTCGATCGAAGCCGGAACAACTTTTGAAAAGAGGTTTATTTCTTTTTCTTCTTTTTCTTTTTTCGGTGTCATTTTCTTCTCCTACACATCCAGCCGTTTGACCAGCTTGGCATTTTTTTCGATAAAGTCGCGGCGCGGCTCCACTTCCGACCCCATCAGAACATTAAAGATGTCGTCCGCCGCCTCCGCGTCTTCCAAATGTACCTGTAAAAGGGTCCGCGTAACCGGGTTCATGGTGGTGTCCCAGAGTTGTTCGGGATTCATCTCTCCCAAACCTTTGTAGCGCTGGATATGCACCCCGTCCCGGCCGATCTTTTTCAAAACTTTTTCCAGTTCGTCTTCGGAATAGGCATATTGTTCGGACTTGCCTTTTTTAACCAGATAAAGCGGCGGCTGGGCGATATAAATATTTCCGTTCTCGATCAAAAGCCGCGCGTAGCGGTAAAAGAAAGTCAAAAGCAGGGTGCGGATATGCGCTCCGTCGACGTCGGCATCGGTCATGAGAATTACTTTGTGGTAGTTCAGCTTCTTTAGAAATTCTTCAACCCCCTCCTCCGCCTTTTCTCCTTCCCCCTTTTCCCCGTCGCCCCTAAGTCCGGTTATGACTCCGGCGCCGATCGCGGTGATCATGGTGCGGATCTCGTTGTTCGCCAAAATTTTATCGAGGCGCGCTTTCTCGACGTTTAAAATTTTTCCGCGCAGAGGAAGGATCGCCTGGAATTTCCGGTCGCGTCCTTGTTTCGCCGAACCGCCGGCCGAATCGCCTTCCACCAGGAACAGTTCGCATTTCGCAGCGTTGGTTTCGGAACAGTCGGCCAGCTTTCCGGGAAGCAGTGCGGTATCAAGCGCCGATTTTTTTCGCTCCAGCTCCTGCGCCTTGCGCGCCGCCATCCTGACCCGGTAGGCCAGGTTGGCCTTGTCCACCATCGCGCGGGCCGCCGCCGGATTCTTGTCGAGATAAATCCCCATCCCCTCCATCACCACCGAATCGACGATCCCCTTAACCTCCCCGTTCCCCAGCTTGGTCTTGGTCTGCCCTTCAAATTGCGGAGAAGGAACCCGGGTGTTTATGACGGCAACAATCCCTTCGCGGACATCGTCCCCCTGCAGGGTTTCGTTCTCTTTTATTAATTTATTTTTCTTGGCATAATTGTTGACCGCCCGGGTGATAGCGGTGCGGAACCCTGCCAAATGCGTTCCCCCCTCTTTGGTCTTGATGCAATTGACAAAAGAAAAAATATTTTCGTCGTAATAATCTTTGACGTGCTGGAGAGAAACCTCGACAAAAACATTTTCTTTTTCACCCTGCACATAGACCGGCGGCTTGTAAAGCGATTCTTTCTTGGCGTTCAAATGTTCGACATAGGCAATAACGCCGCCTTCGTATTTATATTCTTCTTTGGCGCCGTCGCGCTCGTCGGAAAAAATAATTTTTAGCCCCTTGTTTAAAAAAGCCAGCTCCTGCAGGCGGTGTTTTACGGTCGGCGCGTCAAAGACCAGTTCGGTAAAAATTTGGGGATCGGGCTTAAAGATGATAGTGGTCCCGTTGTTTTTTTCTTTGGTTTTTACGATCTTTTCTTTGGCCGGCTCCCCGCGGTCAAAATGCTGTTTGTAAAGTTCCCCATCCCTCACGATCTCCGCCTCCATCCATTCGGACAAGGCATTAACGCATGAAACGCCGACCCCGTGCAAACCGCCGGAAACCTTGTAGGCCGAATCGCTAAACTTTCCTCCGGCATGCAGAGTTGTTAAAACTACTTCCGCCGCGGGGCGTTTTGTTTCTTTATGGATATCAAACGGAATCCCGCGTCCGTTGTCAACAACGCTTACCGAATTATCCTTATGGATTATCACTTCAACCGTGTCGCAGTGTCCGGCCAGCGCTTCATCCACAGAGTTATCAACAACCTCATAAATTAAGTGGTGCAGACCGTCGCGGCCGGTGGAACCGATATACATCGCCGGCCGCTTGCGGACCGCCTCGATCCCTCCCAAAATTTTTATTTGCGACGCGTCATACTGGTTGGCGGCATTTTTATCTTTAACCATGGTTAACTCCTTTCACCAAAAATCTAATGTCGCTAACAATATTTTTTCCGACATATTTATTCAGCCGCGCAATCATTTTTTCTTTTAAGAATTTAAGCTCATTGGCCCAGGCCGAACTCTTAACTTTAATAAAAATCGTCCCTTTTTCAAATTTCAACGCTTCGGTTTGAGAAGAGATCGTCTTGTCAACCGCCTTCTCCCACTGCAAGACCAGATTAGCCCCGTCAATCAGGTTCCTGAGGTTGGTAAAAGATTCCGAACCAAAAACCTCGGCAAGTCTCTTCACGCGGTTACCGTTTCCTGTGTCCTGATCGGCATTACAATATATATATAGTCCGCCCCATCCGCCGGACGAAGCACCCCGGGACTTAAGGGAGAACTGACTTCAAAAGTTATCTCCCTCTCCCCGATCACCTTCAAGGCGTCAATTATTAATCTAATATTAAAAGCGATCGCTTTTTTCTCCGGTCCTTTCACTTCAACTTCCAAAATTTCTTCAATATTTCCGACATCCGGAGCGGAAGCGAGCATGTGCAGTTCCGATCCCTTCACCTCAAACCGGGCGATATTCGCCGATGAGGCGGCAATCACCTGCACCCGTTCCGCCGAAGCCAAAAGGGCTTTACTGTCCATCTTCACTTTGGTATCGGACTTCTTGGGTATGACCTGATTATAATCCGGAAATTTCCCCTGGATGATCTTTGAAACCAGATAAAAATCTTTTGAGCGGAACGAAATCTGGTCGTGCCCGGCCACTACTTTTATTTCCCCCGCTTCAACCAATTGCAGGATGCGGTTCAATTCGTTTAGGGCACGGGTTGGAATAATTAATGAAGTTTCACCGGTAACATCGCTAATTTTTTCCGCCTTGCAGGAAAGGCGAAAACCGTCGGTAGCCACCATACGCAAGATTTTTTTGCCGACATCAAACAAAACCCCGTTTAAAATAAGTTTGTCTTCGGAAGTTGAAGCCGCGAAAACGGTCCAGGCAACCATTTCCGATAAAGTTCCTGCTTCAATCTTAAAGCTTTTATCCTCTTTTACTTTGGGAATACTGGGAAACTCATCGGCCGGCAGACCGTGTAAATTAAAAGTGGATTTCTTATAACTTAAATTTATGATCCCGCGGTCTTTTAATTTAAAAAGGATCTCTTCCGGCGGAAGTTTGGCGACAATCCCGGCCAAAGTTTTTGCCGGGACTAAAACCGCTCCGTCTTTTATTATTTTTGCGGGGATCATAATTTCAACGCCGACTTCAAGATTATTTGCCGAAAGTTTTAAGCCGTTTTTGGTCGTTTCGAAAAGTATATTCCCAACAATCGGTAAAGTAGTGCGAACCGAAACGATCCGTTCAACAATTTGCACCCCTTTTTGCAAATCTTCCCTTAAACATATAAATTCCATACCTTCCTCCCTCTTTATTATTAAATAAAATAGTAGTAGTAGAAGCTGTTGATAAGTGGATAATTAAAGTATTTACTTACCAAGCAGCAATTTCTCCACTACTATTATACCCCCAAAATTGTGGATAGTGGATAAGTTTTTGTTGTCCACCGGTTTATCCACCCTTCGTCCACAAGGTTTTCCACCGGTTATCCCCTACTTCTTCTTTAAAATTAATTCGATTTCCTTGAGCGCGTCACGCACGTCTTCATCGGTTTTGCGCGCCTTGGTGATTTTTTCACAAGCATGCATTACCGTGGTATGATCCCTTCCGCCAAATTCCTCCCCTATTTTAGGCAGAGAAGAATTGGTCATTTCACGAACCAGATACATGGCCACCTGCCGCGCCAGCGCGATATTTTTTGTCCGGATCTTTGCCGACATCTCGTCAATTTTTACCGAATAATAATCCGCGGTAGCTTTTTTGATCAGGTCGATTGAAAAAGAATTTTTACCTTTAGAGGAAGTAGAAATATCTTTCAAAACTTTTTCGACCAGTTCAAAAGAAATTTCGGAGCTGGACAAGGAAGCGAAGGCGACTACTTTTATCAGTGCTCCTTCAAGCTCCCGGATGTTGGATTCAACCCTTGAAGCGATGTAGGTTAGGATATCGTTTGGGATAACCAATTCAATAAACTCCGCTTTTTTTCGCAGGATGGCGATGCGGGTTTCAAAATCGGGAGGCTGGAGATCGGCGGTTAAGCCCCACTCAAAGCGTGAACGCAGGCGATCCTCAAGCGTCGGTATTTCTTTTGGGGGGCGGTCTGAACTTACGATAATTTGTTTATTGGAAGAGTGCAAGGCGTTAAAGGTGTGGAAAAATTCTTCCTGCGTCGCCTCTTTTTTTGCCAGGAACTGGATATCGTCGACCATCAGAATATCAATATTTCGGTATTTGTCACGAAACCGCGCGGTGCTGTCGTTGCGGATGGCGTTGATCAGCTCGTTGGTAAACATTTCACAGGTGATATAGAGGACCTTTTTGTTTTTTAATTTTTTCAAGACTTCGTGGCCGACCGCCTGCATAAGATGAGTTTTTCCAAGCCCCACCCCGCCGTAGAGAAATAAAGGATTATAGGCGGTGGCCGGAGATTCGGCCACAGCTTTCGCCGCGGCATGGGCAAAGCGGTTCCCCGCTCCGATCACAAAAGTATCAAAAGTGTAGCGATGATTAAGATAGGTTTTTTGTACTTCCCGGGAAACGGTTTCCTGGAAGTTGTCGGAATAGCCCTCTTCCAGCTCGGGGGTCGTAAAAAGTTCACGCGGCCCGACGACAAAAATAAGTTTTTTAATGTTACTATTAAGCGCCTTCGCCTCTTCTTCCAGAATAGTCAAACAATGGCTGGAGAGCCATTGTTTGATGACATCTTGCGGTACGGCAATTTCAAGCGTTCCGTCCTTAAAAGTGGTCGGTCGCGCTGAAGTTAAGAGGGTTTCGTAAATCGGCTTAGTTAAGCTTTTTTCTACTTCCGGAATGAGTAAATTCCAAATTTCTTCAATATTTAGTGCTTCTGTCATTACTTGTCCACAATTATCAACAACTTATCAACAACTTTATCCACAGGGCAGAACATCAGAGAATCAGATTATCAGAGAATCAGAGCGTTATTTATTTAATCATACTTACGAGATAAAAGCAAGTTGACAAAATGTTTTTTTTTCTGGTAGAATGAATAGATATGAAGAGAGAATACCAACCGCATCGGCGACGCAGGAAAAGAAAGCACGGATACCTGAGAAGAAATAAAAAGGTCCTCGCTTCCCGCAGAAAAAAAGGACGCAGGAGACTGGCCGTTTGAAGTTCTCCCTGACCGACAAAGAAATTCAGCATATAAGAAGAAGAGGAAGAAAGTTTTTTTGCCGGTTATTTAACGCGTATGTTCAAGGCGGCGAAAAGAACGGATTGGCAGTCGCAGTTTCTAAAAAGGTTGGACCGGCGGTAACCAGAAATAGAATTAGAAGGCGGATCAGAGAGGCCTATAAAAAGATAGTGTTAGGAAGAGAAGCCAAGTATCAAACACTATTTTATCCAAATTTGTCCGTTATGACAGCAAATTTTAAGGATATTGGTTCTTTTGTGGCAGCCGCCTTGGAGCGAATTTAGTTTGAAGCAAGCAATTAAATTTTTATTGTTATCTTACCAAAAAATGATATCCCCTATCCTACCTTGTTCGTGCCGTTTTTATCCCAGTTGTTCCCAATACGCCATTGAGGCGGTTGATGTTTATGGTATAGGTGCGTTTTTTAAGATAGCATGGCGAATTTTACGATGTAATCCGTTTTCAAAGGGGGGATACGATCCGGTTCCTCAAAAAGGAGTTTAAATGGAAATCATAACGAATTTGATGCTGCAAGGGCTCCAGTTTTTTTATTCGATCTCGGGGAACTATGGCTTGGCGATCATGCTTTTTACCATCGCGGTGAACGTGGTCCTCTACCCCCTCACCCTGCAGTCAACCGTCCAAATGGCTGCCTTCCAAAGAATACAGCCGTTGATGCAGGAGATCCAGAAAAAGTTTAAGGACGAACCGCAGAAGCTCCAAAAAGAGATGATGGAGCTTTATAAGAAGGAAAAGGTCAATCCCTTTGGCGGCTGTCTCCCTACCCTGCTTAAACTGCCATTTTTTATCGGACTATTTATGGTTTTACAAGGGAAAGAATTTGTTGCCATTATTGCCGATCCCAAGGTTAATGCCTCTTTTTTGTGGATTGCCAATCTGGCAAAGCCGGACCACCTCTTTATTTTTCCCATTTTAATAGGGCTATCTACCTATTGGATGCAAAAGACGATGCCGACCAGCAATGTTGCAAATAGCCAGATGCAGATGATGACCTACTTCATGCCGATCTTTTTAACTTTTATTTGTTTAAGTTTTCCGACCGGGGTTCAGATTTATTGGCTGGTTTCAAATTTAATGGCGGTAGTTCAGCAACTGTGGATTGTTCATAAGGTAATGCCCAAACGGGCCTAATCGGGAACCTGAGACTGAAGTCTCGGTTCCCAGGGGGTTCCCGCGAGATCAAAATCTCGCACCCTCTTAATCCCAAGATTGGGTGCGAAAATTCATTTTCGCGGGATCCGAGCCGGAACCGCGAATTTATTCGCAGGTTCGGAACGGCCTAAAAATGTTTCACGTGAAACATTTTGGCAAAAAGGAGGACTTGATTAAATGGACAAAGTAACTTTCAAGGCAGGTAATTTAGAAGAAGCAATTGAGGGGGCGGCACAGATATTGGGGGTTTCAAAAGACGAGATTGAACATAAGGTGGTATCCGAAGGGAAGGCCGGAGTGCTGGGGATTATTGGAGGAAAGGACATTGAAATAGAAGCATGGAAGAAGATCTCTCCCGAAGCAAGGGGCCAGGAGATAATGCAGGAAATTTTAAATTATATGGGACTTTTGGCTGTTGCGGAGGCAAAAACAGGAGAAGATAGGGAGGTTATAGTCGATATAAAAGGGGAGGACCTTGGCCAGATCATCGGGAAGGACGGAGCAACTATTGATGCCTTACAGGTCTTAATTTCGGCGGCCCTAAGCCGCGCTTATGGTGGAAGAATAAGGACCTATGTTGATGCCGGAGGGTATAGGGAAAAACAAAAACAGGCGATTGAGCGGTTGGCGTTGAGCGCGGCCAAGGACGTTGCCGCAAGCGGACAGGAGAAGGTTTTGCCTCCCATGTCGGCCGGAGAACGCCGGATCGTCCATATGGCACTAAAAGATGATCCGAAGATAACCACGCATAGTGAGGGGATGGGGAGGGATCGGAGATTGGTAATTAGTCCCAGATAGCGATGTCAAACGTAGAGAACAAAAATTTTTGTTCTCTACGTTTGATGGGTATATTAAAATTTAATATGAAGCCATATCCCCAAGATACCATCGCAGCCATAGCGACGCCAATAGGCGAGGGTGGAATCGGAATAATTCGCATCAGCGGCCCGGATTCTTTAAAAATCCTTCAAAAACTGCTCAAAATCACCAAAAGACCCACTTCTCATCGGGTTTATTATTCAAAAATGTTTCACGTGAAACATTTTTGGGATAAAGCACCACGAAGCTATACCGGAGAAGATGTGGCGGAAGTTCATTGTCATGGCGGGGTGGGGGTTCTTCGGGCGATTTTGAGCCAAATTGTCGGTTTGGGGGCGCGGCTGGCCGAGCGGGGCGAGTTTACTAAAAGGGCCTTTTTAAACGGAAAGATCGATCTGGCACAGGCCGAGGCGGTCCTTGGTTTAATAAAAGGGAAGAGCGGGATATTTGTTGAGCAGTCAACCCGACAGCTCAAGGGGCATTTGTCCGAAAAGATTAATGCCTTGTATGATCGGGCGATTGCGCTTATTGCCGCGATCGAGGCGTCGATCGATTTTTCGGACGAGATCGGTTCGGTTTCTCCGCGGCGTTTGGAGAAAGAGATTCTTGGCATTTTAAAAATTATTGATTCTTATTTGGCAACGGCGGAGGCGGGAAAAATTTTGCGGGAGGGGGTTCGCACTGCGATTATCGGAGCCCCCAATGTCGGCAAATCTACTTTATTAAATGTCCTGCTCGGGGAAGAACGGGCGATCGTAACGAAGCATCCGGGGACGACCAGGGACACTCTGGAAGAGCAGTTAAGTATTGGTGATGTTGTGCTAAAAATTACCGATACGGCGGGGATAAGAGAGGCGGTTTGCGAGATTGAAAAAGCGGGAATAGAAAGGGCAAAATCAGAGATTGATCGGGCCGACTTGATTCTTTTTGTTCTTGACGCTTCCTCGAAAATTAGTCGGCAGGAGAAGGTGCTTTTGGGGAAGCTAAAGGGGAGGGCGGTAATAATTGTTGCCAATAAAATTGACTTGGGGGTAAGGGGCTTGGCGGGGAAAGAGATTGGTCGGGTCGTTAAGGTCTCTTTGATAAATGGAAAAGGGGTGGGGGGGTTGAAGAGGGTTATTTTGAAGGTGGTGTTAGGAAAGGGGATTGCCAATGATGCCGACGTGATTCTTTTGACTGCACGGCACAAGGAGTGTTTGTTGCGCGCAAAAGAGTCCTTGTCAAGGGGCTTGCAATCTATTAAAATAAAACAGCCGGTCGATTTGCTTACAATTGATTTACGGGACGCGGCGGCCGCGCTCGGCGAGGTGACCGGCAAAGCGGTTACGGAACAGGTGCTTGACAAGGTGTTTGGGGAATTTTGTGTGGGTAAGTAGCCTGTGGACAACTTGTGGATAATAAAAGGAGTATAAAATGGCAAAGATCATTGACGGCAAAAAGATAGCGGGAGAGATTCGGGCCGAGTTGGCTGAGAGGGTTGCGGAGCTAAAAGAGAAACATAATATTGTTCCGAAGCTTTCGGTTATATTGGTTGGAGACGATCCGGCTTCGGCGGTCTATGTCCGCAACAAGGAAAAGGCCTGTGCCGAGGTAGGAATCCTTACCGACACCCATAAATTTTCAAGTAATATTGAAGAAAAAGAGGTGTTGACGCTGGTTGAGTCGCTCAATCGTCAAAAGGATGTTTATGGTATTTTGGTTCAGCTTCCGCTTCCAAAAGAGATTGATCCGAAGAAGATACTTGAGGCAATTTCTCCAGAGAAGGATGTAGACGGTTTGCATGTTGTAAACATGGGAAAACTCTTAAGGGGGGAAGGGGCGCTCTTTTTGCCCTGTACTCCCTCCGGAGTTATCCATCTTTTATTATCCACAGGGGTAAAACTCCTGGGGAAAGAGGCGGTGGTGGTCGGGCGGAGCAACATTGTCGGGAAGCCGTTGGCTCTTATGCTATTAGAACATCATATGACCGTTACCCTTTGTCATTCCAGGACGGCTGATTTGGCCTCGGTCTGCCGCCGGGCCGATGTTCTAGTTGCGGCGGTCGGTAAGCCCTGCTTAATCAAGGGGGATTGGGTCAAAGAGGGGGCGGTGGTCATAGATGTGGGGGTCAATCGTATTGATGGCAAGCTGGTGGGGGACGTTGATTTTGAATCTGCCAAAGAAAGGGCCTCTTTTATAACTCCGGTGCCGGGCGGGGTGGGACCGATGACGATCGCGATGCTAATGAAGAATACCGTTTTAGCGGCGAAGCGAGCGGTTTCCTAAAATCGTCTGCAATTTTTTAGATTTCCTCACGATAAATTTATGAAATATATGGCAAGGATAATGATGTGAGCATGCATAGAGTAACCCCATTGGGTTTTATAAAAGAAGGATTTTTGCGCGTATTGCATTCTCCGCGGCGGGGGCAATATGCTCGTTTATATGGGGAAGTGGCGGAACAAACCAAGACAGGATATTGCCAAAGTTTAATGCCCAAAAAATATGAGGATTACTTAACCGGGAAAGAAAAATATGGGTGTGCGTTACGAAGAATTCTCGACTCTCAGGACCGCGGTCGATTGGCTTGGAAAAACATACCGACCGATTTTATGTTTTGGACAAGAGGGCCCTGGAAAGAGATAGATACGCTTAGCCAACAATCTCCCCATGAGAGGGAAGTTGTTCAAAATCTTCACGCTTATCTTACACATGAAGTTAACCATGTTTCCCCAAAGGCTATTATTGAAGAATCTAAAATAGGACTGAGCAACATATATACGGAGCTTTCTGCTCCAAATTTAACTGAGGAATATTTTCCCAAAACCAGTTGGGGGTCGTTTTCAGAGTTTGTTCGTTTGCTAGATGCTTATACAAGCTATTTTGATGATATTATTAGTTTGGGGCAGGCCTTTTTTTCTACCGACCAAGAGCTGGCCGAATTCCCGCGTCTTATGGGGCTTGATCTTCCGGAATTCCTGGCCATGCATTGCCATGCTATGGCCTTGAGATTTATTGGCGCCAATTTCGCGGTGGTTTCCGAGAAAGAGCAAGTCCCTGCCGATCGGAACACGATTTTGTGGTCTGTCGGAGAAGGTCTTGATGTGTTGGATTTACCAAGAGTTTTATTTGGGGTTAAACCTGTTTGCAATATCAAGAACGCGGTGCGAACTACTTGGTTAAATGAGGCGAATGCGTTTCCTCCTTATGAGGACGTTAGATTTCAAGATTTGTCTTTGGCTAGGCATTTGCGAGGACAAGAAAACAAAAAACCGGTTGCAGTTAAAATTGAAGCAATCAAGCATACTGACCAGGTTTGGGAACTGCGAACATCAGACAATGGCCATGGTATCATTGTAGAAAAACTTTTTGGTTCTTTGGTAAAGGTTGCAGAAACACATCCAGAACAAATCCATCCGGAACTATTAATAGCAATCCGGCAATTCAGTCATCCAAACCCAACCAAGAGAAATCCTTTTGCTTTTAATGAGCTGCCGTATGGATTTTTCCTTGAGTCTGCCTATCATCTTGGCGTTTCGACCGGCGGGGGAGGCTTGACTTCTGGAATGGGCCTGTGGGGTTCTGCCGCTTTGGCGGCAAGGATGGGGGCAGTTATCAAGGTAGGGGTTAATCCCGTGACCGGTGGTTTTTATGAATCGGTTTTTTTTCCTATGAATATGTCGGTAGAGCATGGTGAGATCGAACGAGTCGCAAATGAAAAAATAGGGCACTATCGAGCTTCTGATATAGCCGCGTAACTATCCTTTCTGCCTGCGACGATGATTTTGATTGGGGGTTGGCGTGGTGGGAATAAGGCCGAGGCCGTAAAATGCGCTTGACAACTCAATAAATAGGCGTAATTTTGAGTTGGCAACACAAAAATACGGGGATATAATTCCTACCCTACATTTATCAATTAACCTAAATTGATTACAGTATAGTTTACACTATTTTATTTTGTCAAGACCTAAAAATCCTCACCAAATCATTTAGTGTAACAACCGCCATCAGGCCGAGGAGGAGGATCAGCCCCCATTGGTGAATTTTGTTTTCCAGCGCCGGATCGATCGCCTTCTTGCGGACCGCCTCAATCGCCAGGAAAACGATCCTTCCTCCGTCAAGGGCAGGGAGAGGGAGCAAATTTAGAATTCCGATGTTAACATTTAATAACGCCAGAAAATGGAGAAGAGAGAGCATCCCCGACTGCGCGTACTGTCCGGTGATCTGCGCGATCCCGACCGGTCCGGCCAAATCTGCCAGCGAAACTTTGCCGGTAAAAAGCATCAAAAGAACCGAAACGGTCATAACCGACATCATCACAACCTGATGCCCGCCGTAATAAATCGCCATCAGAGGATTAACCCTCTCGTAGCTGGGCTTGGGAGCAAATCCGATCAGACCGACTTTTAATCTCTTATTGTATTGCGGCGCGGCTTTGATGAAAATTTCTTTTCCGTCCCGTTCAATCCCCAGAGTTAATTCTTTTCCCGAACTTTTGTGGATTTTTTCGATAATCTTGTCCATGCTCGCGTATTTTTTTCCGTCAATCGAGATCACTTTGTCGCCGATTTTGAGCCCGGCCGCCTCCGCCGCCGATTTTTTAGTGATCGCCCCGATCTCGTTGGTAATATTTTTGGGAACCCCGACAAAGGCAAAAACCAGAGTGAGGACAATAAAGGCGACCAACAGATTCGCGACCGGTCCCGCCACCATCGAAAGAAAACGGTCCTTGATCGACTTGCCGTAAAACTTTTCGTTTTCGGGAGTGTTGCGGTCGTCTTCATCGGTTGATCCTTCCGTATCCGCTCCGGCAATACGGACAAACGCCAGGATAGGGACAAGATTGAGAGAGAAAACCGTATCGCCCCGTTTAACCGCAAAGAGGCGGGGACCAAAACCGAAACCGAATTCGTGCACGCGGATCCCGGCTCTGCGGGCAAAATAAAAATGTCCCAACTCGTGCGCCAGCGCCAAAATCGTAAAGACAAAAACAAAAGACAAAATTGTTATGAGCATGCGGTTTTTTCCACCTCCTCGGCGATCTTTAGGGAATTTAGTCCGTCTTCAAGAGAAACTTCAGGAGAGCGGTCCTTTTGGATAGAGAGAAGAAAGCTCCTCAGTTCAAGAGAAAGCTGGTCTTCGTTCTTGACTTCTTCCGCCGACTTTTCAATCAGGTTGTCAAAACTGCGAACCGATAATTTTTTATTTAACAAATCGGCCTCATAAATTCCCTTTTCGGTTGTAACCGTTACTTTTCTTTCTTTCTGTTCTTTCAGCCGGCTGGCATCGAGCTTAGCAATCATCCCGTCCTTAAAATAAAGGGTGACATAGGATTCGTCGATCGTCTCCGATCTTTTTTTCTTTCCGTAGGCGCGCAGGTCTTCAACCTTGGTTCGGTTGAGGGTCAAAGCCAGATCGATATCGTGGATCATCATGTCAAAAATAACGCTCTCTTTGATTCTCTCCGGGTAGGGACTCAAGCGCTTGATGTCAACCCCGATAATTTTTTGCCCCTTGATCATCTTCAGCAATTTTTGGAAGGCCGGATTGAAGCGTTCAATCATCCCGACAGAGCATTTCAGGTTTTTATTTTTTGAGAGAGAAACCAGCTCTTCCGCCAGCGCGGTCGAATCGGCCAGCGGCTTCTCGATCAAAACATGCTTGTGGCAGAGGATGGCATCTTTGGCGATTTCAAAATGGGTTGGGGTGGGAGTGGCGATTATAACAGCATCAACATCCTTTAAGAGCAACTCATAAGAAGAATAGGGCCGAACTCCGAACCGTTCCGCTACTTCCTTGTTCTTGTCCTTGTCCTCATCGAATACCCCGACTAATTTCGCTTCGGCCAACTCTTTCAGGATTTTAGAGTGGAAAGAGCCCATCTTGCCGCAGCCGATCACGCCGACTTTAACTTTCGCCATGCTTGTTGATTGCTTCGCAAACCCTTTCTATCTCTTCATTGGTCAATTCGGGGAAGATCGGCAGGGATAAAACCTGCTCCTGGATTTTTTCCGACACCGGGAGGTCGCCTTTTTTATATCCCAGTCCGGCAAAGGCCTCCTGCAGATGGAGCGAAATCGGATAGTAGACCATCGAACCGATATTTTCGGCCTTTAGTTTTGCCTGCAGGTTGTTGCGGTACGCGGTTTTAACGGTAAATTGATTGTAAACGTGTTTCCCGTTTTTGTTTTCGTACGGCAGAGAGGTTTTTGTAAGAAGTTTGCGGTAAAGCGCCGCGTTTTTATTTCTCCCTTCGGACCATTTGTCTAAATGCTTCAATCTTACTCTCAAAATTGCGGCCTGCAGAGCGTCAAGGCGGCTGTTGTAGCCGATCACGTTGTGATGATAGGCCTGACGGCTCCCGTGGTTGCGCAAAACCTTGATTTCTTTGGCAATTTTTTCGTCATTGGTCGTAATTATCCCGCCGTCGCCGAAACAACCGAGGTTTTTGGTCGGAAAAAAAGAAAAGGCCCCGGCATCGCCAAAGGATCCCGATTTTTTTTCGCCAAATTCAGCTCCGATCGCCTGACAGCAATCCTCGATAACTTTCAACTTATGTTTTTTCGCGATTGCCATTATTTTATCCATCTCGGCGCACTGGCCGTAGAGATGGACCGGAAGAATTGCCTTGGTTTTTGGTGTAATTTTTTCTTCTATTTTGGCCGGATCGATATTAAAGCTTTTTTCGTCAATATCGACAAAGACCGGCTTGGCGCCGACATAGTCGATCGCTTCGGCGGTGGCGATAAAGGTGAAAGGGGAGGTGATAACCTCGTCCCCGGATTTGATCCCGCAGGCGACTAAAGCGAGTTCAAGGGCGTCTGTCCCTGACGCGACCGCGACGGCGTATTTGGTCCCGCAGTATGACGCGATCTCGGTTTCCAGGACATCTACTTGCGGCCCGAGGATAAAGACGCCGCTATCAATCGTCTCTTTTACCGCCGCGTCAATTTCCGGCCGGATCGTCGCAATCTGCCTTTTTATGTCGAAGAATGGGACGCTCATTATTCATATTATAGCATGGGAGAAGAAAGAGACAAAATCTTTACACACTATAAGTTGTATGAATACTTGACAATACAACTTATAAGGTGTAAGAATTGTCTCAAGATGAAAAGAGATTGGTTGTGGGATAGAGATCTGAACATCGAAGAGATTTTTGCGGATGAAAAACATCCCAGATTTTTGGAAACTGCGGCGCTTTTACTCGCTCGTAAAAATTCTGCCCAAGAAGTGTTTTTGGAATACATTAAGCCGCTGGTATTTTTTAGGAACTGGACGCGCCTCAAAAACATTATGCGCAAAGACCAATGGAATAATCCACGAATAAAATATTGGCAGGCGATTTATGAAAAACTGGCGGAAAAATATAAAGAGCGGGGGATTAAAATCCGGACGCCCAAAAAACCTAGAGATAAAATAAGCGCGGAAATTGGGCAGAAAATTAAAGAGGCAAGGCTTAAAAAGAAAGTTACCCAGCAGCAATTGGCAAAACGGATCGGGATTACTCAGCAGATGTTGTCCAGAGTTGAAATAGGGATGGAGAACCTCTCATTGGAAACGATCAAGAAGATTGCAAATAAGCTGGGTGGGAAAATTAAGATTGGATTTGATTTTTAGTTAAATTATAGGCGTCATATATTTATTGAATCGGAATTAATTCCCATTGATAATGCTTATAAAGTTCAATAAATCTTCTAGCATCTGTCCAAATGCGCGCTAAAGTTTGTTTGGTTTCTTGTTGGGTTAAATCGGTATTCAGTTTAGCATATAATAAATCAGCTGCTTCTAATGATGTAGCTCTCTCAAATCCCAATTTTAAGCTACAAAGAGCAGAATAGGCCCCCTTAGCCCTAAAATATGCTTTTGCTTGAGTCCAAAGAGGTCCAATCGTTCCCGGATCAATCCCCATAGATCGAAGCGCGGCAAGATCAATTGCTCCCCCTGTTCGATCCGGATGAACAGTCAAGAATAATTTATACTGGGCATCAGCTTGTTCGGCCGACATTAAGGGTGTAAAACCATATTTTCCCATTGAAAGAACAGCATCATATTGTTTTACGATTGAGGGCTTTTCGGCTTCTCTTTTTGCGGTAAGCATCCTGTCTATTTGTCTTTGAATAATGTCCGCCAATTCGTTTTCCTGGTACTGCCGCAGCGCACTTAAATATACGCTTCCCCAATTCGGTAGATTTTCGGCCTGTACATTACTCAGTATTAATTGGGTTGCTCGTTTAATATTGTTTCGTGCAATTATCCTCAATATGTATGCCCCCCAATTGACAGAAAGGCCTGAAATAATAATTAATAAATTTTCATCGGTTTGGCTAATAATAAAATGACCAATCCGCGTAGATAACCAAGGGGCAAAGTTTTGCGCAGCAACAAGGGCGGCTGAAATAATAACAGGAGAAGTTTTTCTGGGGGAAGTCGCTATTTCAACTAATCTTTCTGTAGGTTTGCGCTTACTAAAGATCGAATTAAAAGTATCAATATCCAAATTTTGCATAAACGCATTAACTTGTTCTCGATCCATACCATTTATTAGACTGCATATTGAGTTTTCTCCAAATGCGGCTACAATTGTTCGAATTGTGGGATCCTGCATAAATTGACCGATCGCTTGGGGCAATAAATTTGGGAAAATATCTAAAATTCGATCATGGTTTTGAGAAGCTATAGTTCTCATTGCTATTATTCCATCTGAAGGGCTTTGTTTCGCACAAAATGAAAGCATTTCTCCAAAAGGCCGACAGCGGCATATTTCATTTCCTGCTACAAATACTGGATTGGTAGGCGCTAATTTTGCCGCAATCGGCGTGACCTGTGAACTCAATAAATTTTGTCTCTGGCCTTCATTCATAAGCTGGGAGACTTGAAGAAGCGTTTCCAAGGGTAATGCGGCGATAATATTTGCACTAAGAGACCATTTTTTTCTAAACAATAAGTCGACAATCCCATTTGCTGGAAGCGCCCGGACCATTCCTTCAAACATTGCCATGCTTCTTCCCGTAGCATCTCCTTGTCCAGCAGTAAATACCGCCATGATATCTTGCGAAATTGGTGCCCCACGGGTTAGTAATCCAGTCACTTCAATTGGTTTTGGGTAATAATTTGCGCCATTTCTCTGTATTTTCTCCAGAGTGGCTATTTCCTGTAAGAGGGCTATTCGTTCACCCTGAACGGTTAATGTTTCATATAGTCTTGCGTAACCCGAAGCTATTGCGGCCCTCAGGGATGAAGCTTGTTGAACACCTTGCGATGCCTCAGCTTGATTAAGTGCTGCTAAGCTTCTTGCGGATTCAACAATTCTTATAGGAGGGATATTTCCATTTAATATTCTTGCCTCAAGCTGGCTGGCGCGTGTAGATGCTGGGAGCATTTCTGCAATAGTGTTGCTAACTCCCATTGTAAATCTTCTTACTAATCCTGGAGTTCCTGTTGGTGGAGTACTGCCTCTTAGCATTATTTACGTTCTCCTCTCGGGAATGTCCCGGTCTGTTTCTATATTGTTATCGTCAAATTAAGGAGGAAATTTCAGCTGAAATCTTTTTTATAGCCCCGGGAGAGCCCAGCGCGGCGGTGACTTTTTGCATGCGGATTTTTATCTCTTGAGGATTTTTTAGGATTTTTACCGCTTCTGCGGCAATCTTTTTGGGGTCGGCCTCTTTTTGCACAAACTCGGGGATGATCTTTTCTTTAGCTATCAAATTTGGCAGGCTGAAATAAGGAGGAACTTTTATTTTTAAAACTTTTTCGGCGATCCAATACGTAAACGGGTGGACCTCATACATCATGATATTTGGAATATTTAATACGCATGCTTCCACATTGATTGTCCCGGATTTTGTTATCAGAAGATCGGAAGCATTTAAAATGTTATAACTGGAATCCTCGATTGTTTTCGCGTTTATTTTGTATTTTTTCAGGTGCCTTTCGATGGTTTTTCTGAATTTCGTGTTCGAGAGAGGAATTAGAAATTGCGCTCCCCTAAATTCTTTTGCAACAAGTTCGGCTGTCTTCAAAATTTTGGGCAGAAGCTTTTTCAGCTCCTGTTTTCTGCTGCCAAGCCCCAGCGAGATTATCGGGAAGGCGTTTTTTAATCCGTGTTTCTTTAGGAAGGTTTCTTTAGGAAGGGTGGATTTGGCGATATCTAAAATCGGATGGCCGAAATATTTTACATTCCCGCCGTTTTCTTTGTAAGCCTTATAACCGTCTTCAAATATTTCAATTATTAGGTCGCAGACGGCGACGACTTTTTTTAAATTCTCTTCGGTCCCCCACAGCCATTCCTGGGGAGGAATAAAATAAGCGGTTTTGATCCCCCGCTTTTTTGCCTCCCGCAACAGGGGGAGATTAAATCCCTGCGAATCGATCGCCAGGACCAGGTCCGGTTTTTCTTTGTCCAAGAGAGAGATCATTTTGCGCAGGACCAAATAAATTGCGGGGATATTGGGAAGGGTTTCAACCAATCCGACAGAGCTTCTTTCAATAATATCGCAGCGGACATCCATCCCGGCGGCGGCGAGTTTTTCTCCTCCCATGCCGAGGATTTGTAAGGACAAGTCGCGACTTGTCCTTACAATCTCTTTGACTAGAAACGAACCGTAAAGATCGCTCGAAACTTCCCCGGCGGAGACTAGGATTTTCATATCCCGAGTTCGGGTATCTCCGGAAAAATCAGGTCCCCTTCAAAATCCTCAATTGGGGTCTTTTTGTTGATCCCCCTACGGCTTTCGGTCTCGAGGAATTTTATAAGGGTGCTAATTTCTTCCAGCGGCCGCAGGCGTTTTTTGAGTTCCGACACAATCGCCGCGGTATTCTGTTTGGTCTCATATATTATCTTAAAGGCCTTCTTGACCTCCGCGATCGCTTCCTGGGAAACACCCCTTCTCTGCAGACCGACCACGTTTACGTTGTGGATTTGCGCCGGGTTGCCGTCCGCCAGCATGAAGGGAGGAATATCCTGTACCACTTTGGAAGTTCCGCCGATCATCGCCATTTTTCCGATCCGGACAAACTGGTGGACTCCGGTCAAGCCGCCGATAATCGCCATGTCTTCTACGACCGTGTGTCCCGCCAGCCCAACGTAGCCGCCGATCACAGTTTGGTTCCCGATCGTGCAGTTGTGGGGGATATGGGCGTGGACCATGACGTAATTTTCGGAGCCGATCACCGTCTTTTTCCCTTCCCCGGTCGGCAGGTGGATCGTGGCAAATTCACGGATCGTGTTTTTGTCTCCAATCACAATCTCGTTTTTCTCCCCTTTGTAGTGGATGTCTTGCGGAGGGGTTCCGATCGAAACGCCGTGATAGATATGGTTGTTTTTTCCGATCTTGGTCCAGCGGGCGACAACCGAATGGGAATCGATTTTTGTCCCTTCGCCAATTATAACTTCAGGACCGATCACGACGTACGGTCCGATCTTTGCCCCTTTTTCAATCTGCGCGGTCGGATGAATTGTCGCGGTCGGATGGATCTGCGCTCCGCCAAAACCCTGGTCTGCCAGAGAGAAAGTAAATTCCCCTTCAACCGCCAGTTCATCCCCGACTTTGGCGGTTGCCTTCATTTTTCCAATTCCGCGGCGGGACCAGAGGACTTCGGCGATTAAGGTCAGCTGGTCGCCCGGCTCCACCGGCCTTCTGAAGCGGACATTGTCAATTCCGCCAAAATAAATGATCTTGCCTTCTGCCGAGGGGTTTCTTAGCGCCAGCACCGCGCCGACTTGCGCCAGCGCTTCAACGATCAAAACTCCGGGCATGACCGGTTGTCCCGGGAAGTGTCCCTGGAAAAAATGTTCGTTGATCGTCACGTTTTTTAACCCGACCGCCCTTTTCCCGTCCTCCAATTCAATGATCCGGTCGATCAAAAGGAAGGGGTAGCGGTGGGGGATGGCCTTCATGATATCCTGGATGTTAAGCATTAATAATCCTCCTGACTAATAATTGATTCAACCGATGGCTCGATTTATATGCTTTAATTTTAGCATTTATCGGCCTTCCCAGCAAAGCCAGATCGCCGATTAAATCAAGAATTTTGTGGCGGACCGGTTCATTTTCAAAGCGCGGCGGGTTCATGTATCCCTTTTCATCAATCCCCAGCGCGTTGTCGAGCGAGGCGCCGAGCGCCAGTCCGTTTTGATGGAGAGATTCAAGGTCTTTTTCATATCCAAAAGTCCTGGCCGGAGCGATCTCTTTCTTAAAGGATTCAACGCTCCCGTCATAATAAAAAGATTGTTTGCCGATGACCGGGTAATCAACCGAAAATTCAATCGAGAAGTTTTCGGCCGGCTCCGCGACGATTAGTTTTCCCCCTTCTTCAATCCTGACGGTTTCTTTCAAAATCAGGGGAGAAGATTTGTCTTTTCCCGCCAGCCCCGCTTTCTCAAAAGCCAAAACATACGGGAGGGAGCTGCCGTCCAAAATCGGGATTTCGTTTGATTCGCATTTAACCAAAATATCCGTTACCCGCATCCCTCTTGCCGCCGCCAAAAGATGCTCAACCTGGGTAATTTTCCCCAGGGTGGTTGCCAGCGCGGAACCGGTTACGAGAGTAATATCGACTGGAAAAATTTCATCCCCAAGAGAAAACTTGATGCCGAAGCCGGCCGGTTGGGGCAAGATTTTTACGGTCGATTTTTTTCCCGAATGGATGCCGACGCCCGAAAGGGTGATCATAGCCCTTCTCTTCGTTTGATTGGGACATTGGTTCCGTCCCCATAAAGCTTGTAGAAGCTGGTGATCGTTTCTTCTTTTAGCAGTTTCCCGGTTTTATCATAAACTTTACGGATGACGATCGTCCTAAACGGTGAATTACTACGTAAAACCGCCCAGCGGTTGGAAGGGACAAAGCCCCTTGAGGTTAAAGAGTAAACTGCCGGTTCCGAGAATTCCACCTTTTTTCCGGTCGGGGTTCCGTAAACCGCGAAACGCAAGAGCCGTCCGGTCGCCTCCGCCTTTAACAGGATCGGCGCTCCGGTATTATTTTGAAACCTGAAATCAGAGGAGCCCGGATAAACGGTCGCGTCTCTTCCAAACGGGTAAATGCTGAAATAGAAAGAATGGTTCCTTCTCGAAATAACGTTTAAATCCGCCAGCGCGACCGCGTTATATAAAGTGGTTCCGATCTGGCAGGTCCCCCCGCCGTATTCCGGGACCAGGACCCCCCCGGAGATGACATAGGCCTGTTTAAATCCTCGCTCCGGAGAAAAATTGCCGATCGCTTTTACCAGCGAAAAACTTTCATCGGACAATAAAAGAGTATTATCCAGCCAGGAGGCGATCAGTTTTATGTTGTGGATCCGGTTGGGAGAATCGTGGGTTCCATAATAAGTGGTAAAGGAGGCCAGTTTGTGGACCGGAGGCGCCGACCTTAACGCGTATTCGGTTACGCGCGGCAGCTCATAATAATCGAGGGAGAGGGAAAAAGTGTTTTTAGATTCGTTCAGGCGGGAGCGGCATTCGTCGATGCTTTTTTTAATGTCCAGTTTGCGTCCCGGAAAATCCTCGACGATGTTATAGGCCAAGGTTTTTTCGTCCAGTGAAATCGAAGCGTTTTGCGCCACCGACTCAACTTTGGTAGCGAGATCTTCCAAAAGAGTTTGCAAAACCGCCGGTTCGGCATCCAGAATTAAAGGGAAGCTTTCGACTTCTTTATATATCCTTTTTTGCAGCCCCTCAACATAGTTGCCGCGGTTGGCTTGGGATAGGGCGTTGTTAACCGATTCTTCCGCTTTGATATAAATGCCAAGCTCCTGCGTCGAATAGGCAAAGGTCTCGCCGGAAGCGTTGAAATAAACCATCGGTTCAAAAGCGGCGGGAACAGGGGTAGTTTTTATTCTTTGAACGGCTTCGGCTTTATCGAGCCCCGAAACATCGACTTTACCGATAAAAGAATTGGCGGGGAAACGGCCCCGGCTGCCAAAAAAGTCGACGGCAAGGAAGAAAAGGGCAAAGCATAACGAGATTACGGCGACAACAGAGAGAACTTTAACCGTTAAGTTAAATTTGTTGTTCAATTACTCGATAATTTTGGCAATCGCGCCGGCGCCGACGGTGTGGCCCCCTTCGCGGATAGCGAAGCGCATACCCTCTTCGATGGCAACATCGGTAATCAGTTCAACCGTGATAACGATGTTGTCTCCGGGCATGACCATCTCAACCTTATCCGGAAGTTTGATCTCTCCGGTAACGTCGGTGGTGCGGATAAAGAACTGCGGTTTATAGCCCGGTAAGAACGGGGTATGGCGGCCGCCTTCTTCTTTTTTAAGTACGTAAATCTGCGCTTCAAACTTTTTGTGCGGCTTGATGCTTCCGGGTTTGGCCAAGACCATTCCGCGGGTCAGCTCTTCTTTGGTTGTTCCACGAAGGAGCAGGCCGACATTGTCTCCGGCCAATCCTTCATCAAGGGTTTTTCTGAACATTTCCACTCCGGTAACGACCGATTTGGTATGGGAGCCCAGTCCGACAATCTCAACTTCTTCGTTGACCTTGATCTTTCCTCTTTCAATTCTTCCGGTTCCGACGGTGCCGCGTCCGGTGATGGTGAAAACGTCTTCGATCGGCATTAGAAAAGGCTTGTCAATCGGTCTTTGCGGATCAGGGATGTAGGAGTCAAGGGCATCAACCAGTTGGAAGATCGGTCCGCACTTGGCGCATTCTCTCTTGCCACAAGCGCATTCCATCGCTTGGAGAGCGGAACCTTTGATGATCGGAGTTTTGTCTCCCGGGAATTCATTTTTTTGTAAAAGTTCCCTGGTTTCAACTTCAACCAGTTCGATCAGTTCTTTGTCGTCAACCATATCCACTTTATTTAAGAAAACAACGATATAGGGGACATTAACCTGGCGAGCCAAGAGGATGTGTTCGCGGGTTTGCGGCATCGGTCCGTCGGCCGCGGAAACAACCAGGATGGCGCCGTCCATTTGGGCGGCTCCGATGATCATGTTCTTAACATAGTCGGCGTGTCCCGGGCAGTCTATGTGGGCATAGTGCCTTTTGTCGGATTCGTATTCAACGTGGGCGATGGCGATGGTAATACCGCGCGCCTTTTCTTCCGGAGCGGAATCGATTTCGTCAAATTTTTTCGCCTTCGCCAATCCTGCCGCGGCCAGACAGCTGGTCATAGCCGAAGTCAGTGTGGTCTTCCCGTGATCGACGTGTCCGATTGTTCCTACGTTCAAGTGGGGCTTTTTTCTCTCAAACTTTTCTCTTGCCATTTTTTGTTTCCTCCCTTAGATTTTTTTCTCAGTGTACGGGTAGAACAATGTTCTACCCCAACCTTCCCAACATTATAATTATACACAGCAATGCTCAAAAAAGTCAACAGCCCGCGGTCGGAATCGAACCGACGACCTTTTCCTTACCATGGAAATGCTCTACCAACTGAGCTACACGGGCAGATCAGAAAATCAGTATATCAGGAAATCAGTTTATCAGGCAAGATCAGACTTTTTGAAAATCGGATCGAAAGAATAATTTTTGAGCGCCTCGGAGGCCCCTTCTTCGCGGTCGACGACAGAAATAACTTTGACAACTTTCGCTCCGGCTTCTTCCGCAGCGGTGATGGCCTCAAGTGCGGATGCCCCGGTCGTCGCGACGTCTTCCACTATTAATACATTAAAACCCTTTTCAATAATCCCTTCAATTTTCTGTTTGGTCCCGTGTTCTTTCGCTTTTTTGCGGACGATGAAGCCGGGGAGGTCGGACAAGGTTATCACCGCGCCGATGATCGGGTCGGCTCCCATCGTCATTCCTCCAACCGCGTCGATCTTTAACCCCTTGATTTTTTCAAGGATGATTTTTCCGATCAGTTTTGCACCTTGAGGATGAAGCGTAACTTTGCGGCAGTCGACGTAAAAGTCCGATTTTTTGCCCGATGACAGAGTGAACTCTCCGAACTTTACGGCGCCGGTAGCTTTGAGCAGTTTTTTGAGTTCCTCTTTCATTATTTTAATTATAGCATGCATAAAGAGGGTAATACAAAGGCGTAGGCGCAGGCATAGGAATAGGAAGGTAAAGGAGAGGAAAGAAAAAAAGGAAAGCGGGAAAAATTAAATATTATAATTTTTATTTTCCTTTCCTTCTCCTTACCTATGCCTGTGCCTATGCCTCCGCCTTGCAGTTTATAAGCCGTCCGGCATGTTATAATGCTTCCATACATGTTACGCAAAACGCTTGGCCTCTTTTTATCTTTATTTCTTTTTTCTTCCTTATCTTATGCCGTAACCTATCCGGCTCCTTACACTTCCGTTACGCAGCCAAAGAGCAACCAGCCGGTCAAGATCGACCTCAAGCCGAAAGAAGCGAAGTCCGCGGCGAGTAATATTGCCGTATTGAGCGGCTACACCCAGGTCCGTTTTGGGATGGGGGGAGGAAATACCTCCGAATCGTTTTATTTGGGGCCTACTATCGTTCGGGCGACCGGAGAACTAAGCGGCGGAGTTACCTACCGGACCGAAATCGATTTGCAAAGTGTTCCCACCTCCGGCGCGGTTGCCTTGGGGGATGTCTATATCGATGTCCCAAACCTGATTGGGCAGGGAAACATCTTTCGTTTTGGCCGCTTCCCTCTGCCGTTTGGCTATGATCTGTGGTTGAGCTCTTCCAAAAAATACGATATGACCCGTGCTTTCTATAATACCTGTTTTTGGGACCGGGAAGATTACGGGATCCAAAACTACTCTCGCGACGCGGGAGGTTCTTATGACCTGGCGATCGTAAACGGGCAGGGATCGGTTGTCGGCGCTTCAAAATCGAAAGATTTTGTCGGCAGATATATTATGAAAATAAAGGATGCCGCCGAATTGGGGATCTCGGAATATCTCGGGACCTACAACGGGAAGAATCGAGGCAACTTTGGAGCGTATTTCAAGTCGACCCAGGGGATGTTTACCGGCATCTTCGAATACGCCAACGGGACCGACAAGACCGGGACCAACCGCACCCTCGATTTTTATAACATCATTGTCCAGAACCTCTCTCCGCAAATTGAAAATATTTTGGTTTATGAAAGCTGGGATCCGAACCTCGATCAGGAGGGAGACAGCATTTTAGCTTACACTTTCGGCATGAATTATTATAAGACCAAGGAGATCAAGTTTGTCGCCAACGCCCGCCTGCAAAAAGTTGAGACCGCTTCCGACTTCAGCAAGAGTTTGCTGGCAATGGTGCAGGTTGAGTTTTAGTTTGGCATTTAGTATAATAGAAGCATGGAAGAGAAAAAACAAATAACCGGAGATACGATCATAGCGGAGATTTTGAAGATCAACCCACAAGCGGCTCCGATACTGATGGGAAAAGGGATGCACTGCCTCGGCTGTTCAATCGCTTCCGGGGAAACTCTTTCCCAGGCCTGCGAAGTGCACGGGCTTGCCCTGGACGAACTGTTAAAGGAGTTAAACAAATGACAATTAGAGTTGACGAGTCCCTCTGCATCGGCTGCGGGCTCTGCATTGATGCCTGCGGAGAAGTTTTCGGGATGAGCTCAGACGGAAAAGCCATCGTTAAATCCCAGCATTGCGAATCGGGCAATGCGGGAAACCTCGAAGAGATCGAAGATATGTGCCCGGTAGATGCGATTCTTATCGAAGAGTAAAGCCAAAGAGTTTGATCTTCTGGTGCAGGAAAAATTCCGCGTCCCTTCTTTAATCCTCATGGAAAACGCCGGCCGCTCGGTTGCCGAAATCGCTATGACTATGGGAGCTTCTTTTCTGGTTGTCTGCGGAAAGGGGAACAATGGCGGGGATGGGCTGGTGGCGGCGCGGCACCTTATCAATCATGGCCGCAAAGTAAAAATCCTGTTGCTTGGTGAGCCGCATGGAGACGCGAAGACCAATTACGAGATTTTAAAAAAGATGAAGGCCCGCTTTGTTAAAAAAGTTTCCGGGGCAGAGGTTGTTATTGATGCGATTTTTGGAATCGGCCTTTCTTCAGAAGTAAAAGAACCGTACAAAGGTATCATCGAAAAAATTAATTCTTTGGGGAAGCCGGTTTTGGCGATTGATGTGCCGTCCGGATTAGATGCGACTACCGGGAAAATTTTAGGTTGTGCTATTAAGGCAACAAAAACCGTTACATTTGTCGCTCCGAAAAACGGGTTTTATAAAAATGACGGACCAAAAGTTTGCGGGGAGATAATAGTTAGGGATATTGGGATTACTTTCTAGTTTTCCTGCCAAAAAAATTTTCTGCGCAAGTGAAATTTTTACAAACCATGGACGATATACATTTGATGGGAAAAAAGGAGACAACGAAATAATGAGAAATGTTTTACCGAAGATGATCGCGATGGATGTCAGCTGCGCGGTTGATTTTGACGCGAAAAGATTTTTTGAAAGCCGGATAGCAGAGGGCGGGGAGAAGATGGAAGCTCTAATCGACACTTTGCTGGCCTGCGGACTGCCGATCGCCCGCCCGGTCTTTTCAAGGATACTTTCCGCCGGAGGGGAAACGACCTTCTCTCTTTTTCGGTCCTTATCCCGACAGAAGATTGTTTTAATCAAGGCCCTAAACATTTTAGGGCCAAAAGCGATTTCTGATGCGCTTGATTCTCCGGAGTTTGAAGGTATGGACGAGCAAGAAGAGAAGGATTTAATTGTGCCGCTTTATTTGTACCTGGTTGAATCTGCCGAAAAAGGAGACATTGAAGCGGTCGGCCGTCTGGAGCGCGACATGACGGGCATGCCCCTTTATCGGACAAGGGTTTTAAGCCAATCCGGGCTTTTTAAGCGGATTTTGGATTGCTTATCTTTTGATGCTCTGGCGGCTTTAGTCAATCGGGATGATTTCAATTATAATCCGGGCAATGCCGACGGGGTAGAAGACCTGCAACTTGCAAAGATGATCGAACTGGCCCAAAAAGGGAATGCCGCAGCCGTTAAATATCTTCAAAATAAAAGAAACGACTGTTCCGTTGAATACATTGAACATTTAGTCAGAGTAGGGCTTTATGAGGGGCTGTTGGAAGTTTTGCCGGAAGAGCCAGGAAGAGCCGGTCCCTCCCTTCCTTCCGAAGGCGTCTCTTTTGAAGTGTTAAAAGAGACAGTCCGTTTGGCCGAAGAAGGGGGCAGAAAGGCCATCCAAACCGTAACCGGCTGGATAAAAGCGTGGGAAGGGTATGGCCATCTCTTTTTGCAGGATATTGCGATTTTCAGGCGGGCGGTCAATCTTCTTTCGATAGAGGATCTTATAAAATTTAATGACAATACCAGGGCCATGCTCTTATACAATTCTGAAGATCTTGACGGGGTAGGGGATGTGTTTCCTTTAAGAATTTTACATTTAGCGGGAAAGGGTAATGTCAAGGCAATAAAATATATAGAAGAAAAAATAATCGAAAGGTGGATAAAAAATTCATATTTGGACCATTTTAATCAATGTAAAATTTTTATGAAAATGGTGGGCTGTCTTTCAGAAGAAGGATTGCGGGTACTGGCAGAAAACTTTTCGAAATTATCTTATCATTTAAGCTGTCCCTCGGAGATTTACGGGACCAGGGATGCGTTCCTGTTATTCCTTCTCGAAAAAGCGTACAAAGGAGATTCGTTTTCTTTGCGCCTTCTGGTTGAGATAAAAGAAAATCCAGAATTAGACGGCGAATACCTTAGGAGTGGAAAGAGAAATCTTCCAAAAATGGTCAAAGGCCTGATCGGAGGAGAGGAAAGGGGTTTGGAGGAAGTCCAGCGTTTTATTCTGGCAAATAAGTATAAATTCGTTCCCCGCCCTTCCTAATAAGCGATTAATTTATCTTTTAGCCCTTTTGCCGCCCAACAAGAGGAACAAAACCGCCATTCGAACTGCTACACCGTTGGTAACCTGGTCGAGAATAACATTATACGGTCCGTCGGCGACGTCGGAGGAGATTTCCACTCCGCGGTTGATCGGTCCGGGATGCATGACCACCACATCGTTCTTTGCTTTCTTCAGCCGCTCGGCGTTGATCCCGTAGAGCTTGTGGTATTCTTCAAGCGAAGGAAAAAGCCCCGCCTCCTGCCGTTCCAGCTGGATTCTTAAAACATTGACAAAGTCCGCGTCTTTTATTTCTTTATCAAGATTATAAGAAACCGTCACTCCGGTCTTTTCGATATCTTTTGGAATGAGCGTTGGCGGGCCGACTACCGTTACTTTTGCTCCCAGTGTTTTTAGTCCCCAGATATTTGAGCGCGCGACCCGGGAGTGGAGAATATCACCGACAATCAACACCTTTTTATCTTTTAATTTCCCCTTCTTCTCCCGCATGGTGAAGATATCGAGCAGTCCCTGGGTCGGATGTTCGTTGAAGCCGTCCCCGGCGTTGATTACCGAGCCCTTGATGTTTTGCGCCACCAAATGCGGCGCTCCCGCCATCGAGTGGCGGATGATGACCGCGTCCATTCCCATCGCTTCCAGGTTTTTGACCGTATCAATCAAGGTCTCCCCTTTCTTTACGGAAGAGGAGGTGACCTGGATGTTGTTTACGCTGGCGGAGAGCATCCTGGCCGCCAGATGGAACGAGGCGGCGGTGCGGGTACTCGGCTCATAAAAAAGGGTAACGATATTTTTTGCGATGAGCGGTGGGACGCGGCGGACCGGGCGGGTAAAAATTTCTTTCATCGAAGCGGCGGTTTTGAGAATTGATTCAATGTCCGCTTCGGGAAGCTCGCGGAGACCGAGAAGATCTTTTCCGGATTGAATTTGCACCGTAATTATTATATCATAAGTACCTATGCAACGGCTAGTTATTTTCACCCTGGTTATTGTTTTGCTGGTGGCGGCGGCGGTAACTTATTCAAGGAATATTCGCAACAATTCGGTCATCCGCATGAGAGTGATGGGGACAGAACTGCGGGTTGTGGTCAACCATCCCGGCTCTCCCGAACATGTGAAAGAGGCGGTTGATACAATTAAACGCATTGCCGGGCTTCTGGACAAGTACGACGAAAAGAGCGAGTTGAGCAAGATCAACCGGGCGGCGGGAGTGGAAAAAGTGGCGGTGGCGAAAGAGACTTTTGCCGCGATCGAACAGGCGCTTTTTGTTTCAAACCTTACGCGCGGAGCGTTTGACGTGACCCTCAAAGATTACAGCAAGGTTGCACTTGAACCGTTCCACAAAAATGTTTTTATAAAAGACCCGAAACTGCAGATTGATTTGGGGGGGATGGGGAAAGGTTTCGCGGTTGAAAAAGCGCGGCAGGCGCTTATAAAGCGCGGGGTTAAATCGGCGCTGATAGATATGAGAAGCAGTATGGCGGCGATCGGCGGTCCGTGGAAGATCGGACTGGCCGACACAAAAGAAACCATCCTTTTAAACAACGGAGAGGCGCTTTCCACCTCCGGCAATTCCGAACAGGGAGAACATATCGTTAATGCGAAAACAGGAAAAATGTCAGCAACCTGCCGGTCGGTGACGGTCATCGCCAAAGATGCCGGCTTTGCCGATGCCCTTTCTACCGCGATTTTTGTTATGGGGCCGGCCAGGGGGATTGAATTGGTAAAAACACTTGAAGGGGTCAAGGCGATAGTTGTCGATTCAAACGGAAAGGTTTTAAAATCCTGGCAATGAAAATTTTAGCGTTAAACTGCGGCAGTTCTTCCATAAAATATAAGGTCTTCGCCTGGGGGAAGCAGGAGGTTTTGGTTGAAGGGCAGGTTGAGAGGATCGGGATTGCCGACGGATGTGTTAGCCACGAAGTTGCCCTCAAGCAGATTTTAAAAGAGCTCCCCGAAATCGCGGCGGTGGGACATCGGGTAGTCCACGGGGGAGAAAAGTTTAAGAGCTCCATGCTGATAACTCCCGAGGTTTTGGAAGAGATAAAAAAAGTCAAAGATCTTGCCCCCTTGCACAATCCGCCCAATATCGAAGGGATCGAATCGGCGCAAAAAGTTTGGCCGAAGATCCCGCACATCGCGGTCTTTGACACCGCCTTTCACCAGACGATGCCGGAGATTGCCTACACCTACGCGGTCCCCTACGAATGGTACAAGATGTACGGGGTGCGCCGCTACGGCTTCCACGGCACTTCGCATCTTTATGTTTCAAGGAGAGCGGCGGTCATGCTCAAAAAGCCGGTGGCCGAAACCAACGTCATCACTATGCACATCGGCAATGGGGTCAGCATCGCGGCGATCAAAAACGGAATATCGGTTGATACTAGCATGGGGCTCACGCCGTTGGAAGGGGCGGTGATGGGGACCAGAAGCGGAGATATTGATCCGGGTATTCTCCTTTTTATGATTGAGAAAGAGGGTTTTTATGCCGACCAGCTCGACAATATTTTAAATAAAAAAAGCGGACTCTTTGGGATCACCGGAAAATATATGGACCGCCGTGACATTTATAAGTCGGCCGAAGCGGGGGATCAGAGGGCGCAGTTGGCGATCGATATTGAAGTTTACCGCCTCAAAAAATATCTGGGGGCGTATCTAGCGGTTTTGGGAAAACTTGACGCACTGGTCTTTACCGCCGGGGCGGGGGAGAAAAACTGGAAACTGCGGGAGAGGGTGCTGGAGGGGTGTGAGGGGTTGGGTTTGGTTCTGGACAGGGAGAAAAATCGGGTCGCGAAGAGCCATGAGGTCGAAGCCGATATCTCGTTTCCAGGTTCACAGAGTAAAATTTTGGTCATCCCAACCGACGAGGAGCGGGTCTTTATCGAGGATGTCGTCGCGATTTTGGAAAACCGCTACGATGTTCACACCAAATTTACCTACTCATTCGAGCGGCCGGACTACCAGAGGACAAAATGAGCGAAGAAAAAAGAAAGAACCTGCTTCCCCTAACATACATGCGGTCTTTTGGCGATTTGATTTGCGGAGCGCGGCCGATCAAAGAAAAAAAGAGATTAATCAAAGAGATCAAATATCCGTGGGATCTTGTCTCCTCATTAAAAGAGGAGCTGGAAGCGGATTTTAAGATCATCAAGCCGAAAAAAAACGGGACAATCCACAAATCGGCGGTACTGATCAAGCCGAAAAAGATCCATATTGCCAAAGGGGCTCAAATCGGCGCCTGTGCGGTTCTTGACGCGACGTTTGGTCCGATCTTTATCGGAGAAGGGACAATTGTCCATCCGCAGTCGTTTCTCCGCGGGCCGCTTTATGTCGGAAAACATTGCCGCATCGCGGGGGAGCTGGTCCATTCGGTCATTCTCGATTACACCAACAAGGGACATTACGGTTTTATCGGGCACTCGTACATCGGGGAGTGGGTCAATTTGGGGGCCGGAACCACTAATTCAAATTTAAAAAACAATTATAGTTCGGTTAAAGTTGTAATCAACGGAGAGGGGATTGATACAGGGGAAACCTTTGTCGGTTGTTTTATCGGTGATCACGCCAAGACGGCGATCGGGACGCTGATTTATACCGGAGCGGTGGTTGGCGTTTTCGCGAATATTTTTGGAGCCCTTCCGGTCACCAAGTTTGTCCCTTCTTTTTCGTGGGGGGGCAAGGGGGGGAGAGTTGATCTTCAAAAGGCGAAAGAGACCGCCAAAGCGATGATGGCCCGCCGCGGAGTTCCTTTTTCGGCGGATTATGCTAAACTGATGGAGAAAATTTATGAAGAAACCTCCGGCGAAAAAGAAAAAAGCTAGCGGACCAAAGCCGATTGGTAAAATCACGCACTACTTTGGAAAAATTAATGTCGCGGTAGTCAAACTTTCCGCCCCGCTCAAGGCCGGCGACCACATTTTGATCCGCACCGGAGAGGGGGAATTCACGCAGAAAGTAGATTCGATGCAGGTCAACCACAAGACCATTTTGGGAGCCCGCAAGGGTTCCGAGATCGGGCTCAAGATTTCGAAAAAGGCGAAAGAGGGAGATTTGGTTTTTAAAGCGGAGCAACCGCAGCCGGAACAGCTGCCGATCATGCCGATTCCTAAAGTCGAATATAAGCCGATTTTACCGCAACGGATTGAGACAAGAAAAGAACCGGAGCATCGGATGGTCCCTCCGCATATTATTCCTCAGCCGCCGCCGGCGCCTCCGCGGCAACAACCCAAGCCCCGCGGCTATAACGACGTCAAATTCCTGAAATTCTGATATAATTAATTTGACATTTGTCATTTGAAATTTGTCATTCCGAGTCCCGCGATAGCGGGACGAGGTGGGGGATCGTCTAATGGTAGGACACCGCCCTTTGGAGGCGAGAATCGGGGTTCAAGTCCCTGTCCCCCAAAATTTTCGAACAGAGTGAGAAAATTTTGCCTCGTCCTTGTTCTCGTTCTTCTTGTTCGAAAATTAGGACAAGGACAAGAACGAGGACAATCGGATTGAGCTCAAGACTAAGAACTCAAACTCACACTCACACTTTACTTACAGCCGACAGCTTCTCCCGAAAAAAACGACCGAAGCTTTGCCACAGCTCCAGCTTGATCTTTTCAATTTCCGCCTCCGTGAAGGATTCGGCGGGATGGTCTATATAAATCACCGGGCGCAGAAAATCGATCTCTTTGAAGTCGGTATGGGAGATCGAAGGGACGAGCCGCTTTAGGAGCAGAAACCGCTTAATTTCATCGTGATGGTCAAACAGGTGAAAGGCCCCTCTTAAAAGAGGAGAGCCGTCTTCTTTTTTTACGATCTTTATATGGTCTAGGTAATACAGGTTTTGCATATTGTACCTCCCCTGCCTCGCTTCTCTGATATTCCGATGTTCTGATATCCTGATTCCCTTCCCACCTATATATCTTACATTATTCAGGGAAATTTCACACTAAATGATATAGAATAAAAAGAAGATGTTGAAAAGAGGCATAATGCTTTTGGTCCTTTTGGACAATTTTGTGACGATGGGGCTCAAGTCCCTTTTTCCGACCCGCCACAAAATTACCGGCCGATGCAAAATGTGCGGAAACTGCTGTCGGGAGATCCGGATGAAAATCGCGCCGGCTTTTTTGTCCTCAAAATTTTTTACCGAACTTGTTATCCGCTGGATTTCATGGCTTTTTGATTTTTATCTGATTGAGATCGATTTTGAACATCAAGATTTGGTGTTTTCCTGTTATCATCGCGGGGAAGACGGGAAATGCAAAAATTATTTCTGGCGTCCCTCTATTTGCCGCAATTATCCGCTGTTGGATTACTTTAAAAAGCCGGTCTTTCTGCCGGGGTGCGGGTATTATGCGGAAGATTGAATGAAATTTCTATCCATTTATTGGGATAAATAATTATGCTAGCGGCTATTATTGGAAAAGGTATAAGCGCAGTAAGATTAGTTAGATCATTTAAAAATTGGGATGGTATTCTGGCAGCCAAATTATTGAGGGATACTCCTACTACGGCAGTCCCACGCTTAGGGGGGAATAGGATTTATTCTGTCCCGGATCCGGCTTTTTTGGGAGAAGTCAGAGAAATTTTTGTTGATCAGGTTTACTGTCCTCCTGGTTTTGAAATCGGACCAAATGATGTTGTTGTTGATATTGGGGCAAACGTAGGAATATTTACATTGTATGCTGCCATGAAAACAAAAGGTAAAATCATTGCCTTTGAACCAATTAAAGATAATTTTGCAATGTTAAGAAAAAACGTAAACGGTCGTCAACCGACGAATCTCTTTCCTTTAGCGGTCACGGGGGAAAGGGGTTTACAGAGAATTCATATTAGTTCTACCTGTCTTGGTCATTCTGTTTCTGATCGGATTGCGGAGGGGAGAGGGAGCGTAGAGGTAGAAACAACTACGCTAAAAGATATCTTAAGGGGAAACAATATAGAGAGAATTAATTTTCTAAAAATGGATTGCGAAGGGGCGGAGGGATTAATATTTGGTAATTTGGATGAAGAGACGTTGAGCAGAATAGACAAAATAGTAATCGAGTTTCATAACCATTTATCCTGTCTTTCTCATGTAGAAATTGCAAAGAGACTTCGCCGTGCGGGATTTACAGTTTGGATTAAAGAAGACAAGAAACCGGGATTTGGTTTTATATACGCCAAAAGGGGAGTTGAGAGGATTGTCCCAGCGGGATGTTCTCTTTCTATGTCGATGAACTAAACTCTTTTGCCTCTTTTTTAATTTTCTCCGGATCCATCGAAGAAAAAATTGTTCCCCCAACCGCAACCGCATCTGCGCCGGCCTCAAAATATTCCTTAATATTGTCCGGCCGCACCCCTCCGCAGGCGAGAAGCTTAACATCGTTAAAGGGCCCTTTTAATTCTTTGATATATGACGGCCCGCCGAAATTTTTTACCGGAAATATTTTTACCATAGTAGCCCCGAGCTTCCAGGCAGTATAGACTTCGTTTGGGGTTACTCCGCAGGGGTAGACTTCAATCTTATTTTTCACGCAATATTTTATTGTTTCAGGGTCGGCAATGGGGGAGACGATAAACTTAGCCCCGGCCTTGAGTGCTTTTTTACAGTCTTCTAAATTAAGAACAGTTCCAGCTCCGATTTTGTGTTTTTTAGAAACTAATTCAATTTGCTCAAGCGCATCGGTAGAATTTAAGGCAATTTCGATCTTGTCTAGTCCGCCGCCAAAACCGGCTTCGACTATTTTCTCAATGTTATCGGTGTTTGCGCCGCGGATTATGCCGATGATCATTTATTTTTTCTCCACCAAATGAATTTGCAGGAATTTTTCAATTGCCAGCAGTGTTTCATCTTTTATTTCCGGAAGGCTGGTTGTAATATGCATGGTAAAATCATAGAGTTTTTTTGTTTCGACTTCCAGCCATTTATTGTTTTTGAACAAAAAAATCAAAAGGGTTGTTATTGCGATCCGTTTGTTTTCATTTTGAAAAGGATGGTTCTTTATCATCAAGTAAAGCAGGATACTGGCCTTTGCCAGTAGAGATGGGTAGAGGGATTTTCCGCCAAAGCTTTGAAACGGAGTTGCCAGGCAGCTTTCCAGGATGTTTGGGAAACGGGTTCCAAAATCGGGGATAGGTTCATTATAAGAAAGCAGTTCTTTTGCCAGTCTGTATGCCAGGTATTCTACCTCTTTAACGGTTAATTGCTTCATTATTCCTTTCCTAATAGTTTTAGCGTTTCTCCAAAGTCTTTAATGGTTTTTTTGATTGCTTGGTCAATATTCTTTTTGTCTTCTTCATCTAGCTCTTTTCCAATAAGGGCAGCGATATATTTTTGGGGAATGGCATAGTTCCTGCCAATTTTTTCCGCTTTTATTTGGCCATTTTTTACCTTTTTATACACGGCAATCCGGCTGATCCCAAGTATTTTTGCCAGTTCAGGGATTGAGGCATATTCTTTTTTTACCATAAAAACCGCCTTTTTTGATGTTAACTAAGAGCTGATTGATTAACTTATGTTAACCAAGTATAAATAGGTTAACATGGCAAATAATAATTGTCAAGAGGATGGTGCCGCCGATGATCGCCTAGCTCAATTCGCTGTCATTCAACAACGAGCGGTAAAATTCGTCAAAGCCGACTTTTTCTTTATTTCCACGGTAGGCGATAGCGGCTCTGGGGTGCTGGTTTAAGATTCCGGTAACCATGTCGGGGATCATGTAGCCCCATTCGATTTTTTCTCTCAAAGGAAGAAACTCTTCCCCGATTATTTTTAGGATCGGATCAAGTTTAAATTTTGGATTCTTGAGGAAAGCCAGCAGAAGTTCCAGCGGGCAGTTCCCGGCAGCGCGGCCGATTCCGTAGATTGTCGCGTCCATATAATTAGCGCCTTTTCGAATCGCTTCAATTGTGTTGGCAAAACCGAGCTGCTGGTTGTTGTGGGCGTGAAAGCCGACCTCAATTCCTTTCGGATTCAAATGCTTCTTTGCCAGCTCAACCAGAAAATGGACCTGCTCCGAAAAGAGGGCCCCGTAGCTGTCCACAATATAAACCGCTTTGACCGGGGACAAGGCGAGCTCTGCCAACCCTTCTTCCAAGTCCGGCGCCAGGGCGGTTGAAATAGCCATGATATTGACGGTGGTTTCATAGCCTTTATCGTTATATACATTAAGGTGCGCGATTGCCTTGTCGATATCTTTGACATAACAGGCGACCCGGATCATATCAACTACGCTCTCTTTTTTCGGCTTCACCTCATCCAAAATGACCCTGCCAATATCAACCATGGTAGAGAGCTTGCTTTTGGATTCGATCCCTTCGGTTATTTTTCTCAAGTGGGCTTCGTCACAGAATTTCCATTTGCCGAACTTGTCGGGAGAGAAGAATTTGGTCGAGGCCTGGTAGCCGAGTTCGATATAATCGACTCCGGCTTCGGATAATGCCTTATAAACCGCGCGGACGAAATTATCCTCAAACTGGTGGTTATTGATAAGCCCGCCGTCGCGGATGGTGCAATCGAGAACCTTGATTTGCGGTCTGTACATTTTTATATTATAACATGAAAATTATTACTCCGAGCGGCAGTATAAAAAACATTGAAATTTTTGGAAAAACGCAAAGATAATAATTGGGAGGGTTGAAAAATGTTAAAAGTGTCCAGATTTATTCCAGCGAGATGTTCGGGCAAATTAGCCAGGAAATTCCCTGACTCTATGTTCTTTGGAGAGAGAGGATTACGTTTTTTGTTTAAGGGCAATTATCCTGCGGCAGCAAGATTAAATAATTTGGGGCTGGCATACTTAATGTCGGGTAATTATACAGAAGCCAAAAATATATTGTATAACGCCACTCTCGAGTTCCCCAATGAGCTTCCTGTTTTATGGTTTAATTTGGGGTTGGCACAATTAATGGAAAGAGAACTTTCCACGGCGAGGAATTCTTTTGAAATAGCAACTGATTTGGATAAGGGGATTTTAGCTTTAAAGGAATATAGGCGGGCAACAAGTAAACTGGAAGATGCAATAAAGGGTATAGAGATCCCTCCTATAAGTACGTGGTATAAAGTTCGACCTTATCCATAAAAAAATGAGCCAAAATTAAAAAATGATAGTTGAATATGAGATCAATTGATTTCGGAGCGGCTTATAGAAGCATACCGGCAAGAGTTTATAGCATTGCCCGCAGTGCTGTTGTTGCAGTTAAGGGCCCTCCCTTTTCAAATGTTAATTTTGAGCAGTTGGAGAGGACCGGAAAATATGTTGTCATTAACCATACTTCTCCAGCAAAACTGTTGTCCGCCGAACCTTTTAGGGGTTTATCTCCCGAACTTAAGAGAAGAATTACCGTTTTTCCAGCCTATGGCCGGCAGATGGGCTTCGCTGAAGCTTATAGGTGTGAAAGGGTGGGGTCGTTTATTTTGCATGGGAATACGGTGTTTGATGATGATTTGTCTCTTCATAGGGTTTATTCAGGTAGTGTCGATTGTTACGGAAAATATTTATCGCCAATTCCTGAAACGGTTGTTGCAATCTTTCCAAAATGGCGCCGCATTCCTATTAGTGAAAGAGATGTTACAGCCTTAATATCGCAAGGAACCCCCTTTGATGATGGGATTTTGGTTTTTCCATATACATTTGCCAATCCCTTTCTTTCAATTTTTTCTGATCAAAATGATCTTCCTACAGAGTTAAGAGATCGTTTTATTGGTAGATTTGGCCGAAATTTTTTTTGGATTAAATTGGCAGAATTAGAAAGAGCAAGAGAAACAGGAGAATTACTAATTATTAAAGGGGAAGAAAAGCTTATTCATACCCCTTTATGGATAATCGAAAAGGGATCACAAGCAAGAAAAGTGGATGAGCTTTTGCGTAATTATTATCACTATGATCAAAACAAAGAGACAGAAGGAAAGTTCGAAAGATTACAAAATCATTTTCATGAAGTTAGTAGGTTATTGAGAGAAAAGGATCTTGAGGGAGCGCTCAAATATGTGGAATGTGCTGTTGCCGATTCGCCAAATAAAGGGCTTGGCAAAGCCGGTTTTTATGATCTTTTAAGGATAAATTTAGAAGTGATTAATGATGATGTCTTATTGTTGGTTTTTTTCCGGGAATTATCAAGAAGAATGACAAGGGATAATCTTGATTTGACCGCGCAAAGAGCCAAAGGGCATGATTTTCAGAATGGGTTTGCAGGTTATTTGGTTTTTGTCCTGGCTCTTGAAAATAGACTTCAAAGAAAGGAGCTTCTTTCTGAAGAAAAAATTGAGCAGATTGCCGATATTATTGCGGCTTATGCGCTTTCTTGCAATAATATGTATTATAGAGAAAAATTGCGTGCCGCTTTTGAAGCAATAAAAAGATATAATCTTGTGTTGGATAGAACAGCCAAAAAAGTTGTGATATTGGAATGGCTGATTAAGAGATTAAAATCCGAGCACGATGATTTGTGCGGAGTTACTTTAAGTAATCTTGAATCTTTGGGCGGCAATTTTATTTTTGACTCATCTTGGGAGTAATTTCTGCGCGGAGGGCCTTTTATGATAAGCCGATTAATTCCGCAATTTTAGCAGAGATATCTTTTGCTTTAAGCAGGCTCTCCCCAACCAAAATCGCCGAGACGCCGGCGGCATGAAGCTCGGAGACCTGCTTTGAATTTTTTATCCCGCTTTCGGAGACGAGGATTCTGTTTTTCAATTCCGGATACTTTTTGATCAGGCCTAAAGTGTTCTTGAAATCAACCCGGAAGGTCTGCAGATCACGATTGTTAATCCCAATAATTTCAGCCCCGGCTTCAAGGGCCATCTCCGCCTCGTCCGAATTGTGGATTTCAACCAGCGCGTCCATCTTTAGCTTTTCGGTTATCTTGAGGAACTCTTTCAATTGTTGCAGCCCCAAAACTTTCACGATCAACAAAATCGCGTCCGCCCCGGCCGCCATGGATTCGTATATTTGTTTTTCATCGATAATAAAATCTTTGCGCAGGACCGGGATTTTTACCGCCGCTTTGACCTTTTTCAGGTCTTCAATTGAACCGCCGAAAAATTTTTGGTCAGTCAAAACAGAGATCGCAGAGGCCCCTGCCTTTTCATAAATCTTTGCAATTTTAACCGGATCAAAATTCGGGCAGATTACCCCCGCAGAGGGGGATTGTTTTTTGACTTCGGCGATCAATTTGATTTTGTCGGAGCGCTGCAAGGCAGATTTAAAGGGAATAGCCCCTCGACTTCGCTCGGGGCAAGCAGGGATTTTAAGGTTTTTGATTTCTTCCCGTTTGTTTTTGATTATTTCATCAAGGATCATAATCCCAATCTTATCATATCGTGCTATAATTTTGCCATGCGCACGATAAGAGTTATAATTTTGGTTTTATTTGTCATTTGTCATTTGTCATTTGACATTTGTTCGGCGGCGACGCTGACAAAGATCCGCTACAAGCCTTACGACGACAAGATCCGAGTGGTCTTTGAGATGGAAGGAGAGGCCTACTATCGGATTAAACCGCAAGACAAGGGCTTTGCGGTCCAACTTTTGAACTGCAAAACCGAAAATAACGAGTCCCGAGATTATGCGATCAACGATTGGGTGGTTAAGGAGCTAAAGGTTCGTAAAGAAGGGAACGACACGGTCGTTTATTTCCCGCTAGAATACCCGGTTGAACATAAAATCTATCCGCTTGGCTCCCCCAACCGCATCGTGATCGATTTTGGCCGTGAATTTTCCAAAGTGGAAACCAGGAGCCGGATCGCGGAAGGGGTTGAATATTCTTTTGTGACCAAAGGGGGCCCCGGCGGCTACCAGGGAATCCACGTTTTGCGGGTTGATCCCAAAAAGGCCGAGATTTTTCCCGCACTGGCGATGCGCTCCCCCACCTTTTTCCAGTCGCTGGCAAATATTTTTACCCCCTGGCAAAAGATAAGCCGGATCCATTTTTACAAAGAAAAAGTTTCTTCAATTGAAGACAAACACAATGCTCTTGCAGGTATCAACGGGACCTTTTTTGACTATACCGGCCGTCCCCTGGGAGTTTTGCTGATCAACGGAGAATTGATCTCTTACCCGATCCACAACCGCACCTCGGTTATCATCGATTCAAAAAACAACGCTTCGATCGACCGGGTCTTTCTTGACGGGTACGTGGAGATCAACAACCGCCGCTATCCGATCACCGGGGTTAACCAACCCCCCGAGAACAACGACGTGATAATTTTTACCAAGCATTACGGGGAGCTGACCGGAACCGGAGGGCAGGGCTACGAACTTACAATTGAGAACGGTAAAGTCGCGCGCCGGCATATCGGCAACTCCCGCATTCCGGACAACGGCTATGTCGTCTATTTTTCACCGATGTTTGTCGAGAATGTTTTTGGCAGTGTGAAAGCGGGGGACTTCGCAAAAATATCCATTAACATTATGCCTTTTTCGTCGGAGATAAAAAATAATCTTCTCCATGTAATGGGGGGTGGGCCGCGGCTTTTGAAGGATGGGCGGCTGTACGTTTCAAAACACTACGAACGTTTCAGGTCCGATGTCGGGGAGGGACGGGCGGCGCGGACTGCAGTGGGTATAACCAAAGACGGTCAAATTTTGATGGTGGCGGTGGACGGTAAGCCGCGCAGGATCGTTCGGCAGGGGGAAAGCTACAGCATCGGGGCGACCCTTGAAGAGCTGGCCGGGATCCTGCTTTCAATCGGGGCTTATGAGGCGCTGAACCTGGATGGCGGCGGCTCAACCACGATGACGGTTAATAATCGGGTGATCAACCGCCCCGTTGAAAACAATGGCTCAAGGCCGGTCAGCAACGCGCTTCTGGTCCGCGACCTGGATTAGTTGAAGAAGTTTTTGAATTCCGAAGAGAGAGGAACCTTCCCGTCCCAGCGCGCGAGAATTTCCCCGTCCTTTTCGATCACGGTCGAAGGAATCTTGGTGACCGAATAAAAAGCCCCTTCGGCCAGCCCATCCGCGGTCTCCATGTCAAAAAATGCCAACGGGTTTTCTTTTTTCCATTGTCCAAAAAAAGTTTCAAACTTTTTAACGGTCGTCTTGCAAAATTCGCAGCCCGGTTTTCCGAATACCTTTACTTGTGGTTCCATTTTTTATACCTCCTGTCTGACCCGATCCTTTAATTCGCCGATTTTTCCTTTGTTCCATCCCGGAATCCTCGAAAAATAGCCGGTAATCCTGGTGATCCCTTCAACTTCCAAAGAATCGCAGAAAGAGCATTTCTCCTTCAACCCGCGGGAAGTTTTTCCGCAGTCGCCGCAAGAGGTGAACTCCGGAGAAAAGGCGATCTGGCTGTTCTGCGTCTCGCGGAAAGTTTTGATCACAAAATTGGCGATCGATTGCGGATTTGGTCGCGATTCTCCAAGCCAAATGTGGGTCAAAGCCCCCGCGTCAATTAGCGGATGAAAAAGCCCTTCCTGTTTCACCCGTTCAATCGGGTTCATTTGATGGCGGACATTAAAATAAGTGGAATTGGTGTAATAAATTTCTTTGTTTTCCGGGTTTCCCTTAAGCACATTTTTTGATTCATTGGGATAATGTTCCTGGTCGAGTTTGGCAAAGCGGTAGGCGGTCGATTCGGCCGGGGTCTGCTCCAGGACAAAATTTATCTTGTATTTTTTGGAAAGTTCTTCGCAGTTTAATTTCATAAAAGAGACCACCTTCAAGCCCAGCTTGAGGGCCGCGTTCCCTTCGTGCAATTCGGAATTGGTGTGGTATTGTGCCAATTCGTTCAGCCCTAAAATCCCAATCAGGTGGGTTGAACGCCGCATTCGCAGATAGGTCTCGCCGTCGCGGTTGTTAGCCAAAAGCGCCAGCGGACCTTCTTTCCCTTCTTTGAGCAAGTCGGAGATAAAAGCCCTTTTTTGCAGGTGGCTTTTGGCCGCCACCTCCATCGCCTGATGCAGGACTTCAAACAGGGAGGCTTCGTCCTTATTTGCCAGATAGGCGACCCGGGGAAGGTTGATGGTGACATTCTGGATCGCCGAATACCTCATCTTCCACGGTTCCCTGGCGTCGTCCAAATCCGACTGTTCCAGTTTAAAGGAGAGCCGGCAGCATTCGGAAATTTTGGCGGTATCGCCGCGGTCAAAGACAAAATAAGTGTTCCCCATAGTCGAGGCGACTTCGGAAATCAAGGAAAGAAAAGCCTCGTGACCTTCTTCTTTAAAAAACTTTTCGGTCATGTGAACCAGCGGTTTGGGAAAAAAGAAGGGGCGTCCCGCTGCGTCTCCCTCAAGGAAAACTTCAAACATGGCGGAGGCAAAATCCTGTGCCTCCCGCTTGTATTCGGAATAATTTTTTCCGGTCAATTCCCCTCCGCGGCCGATTGCCGGGGTGTTTTCAAAATGTTTCGGAATTTCATAATAAATATTCAAATCGGAGAAGAGTCCCTGCCCGCCGCGGGAGACTGCGATGAAGGCGAATTCGGTCACCAGCTTTCGGGCCAGTTTTTTGATATGCCCTTTCCCCAGCCCCTCAATATAAGGAGCGATAAACATGTTGACCGCGTCCCAGCCGATCGCGCCGGCAAAGTGTCCGTGGAGCGCCAGAGAAAATTTTACCAGGTGGTCGACCAGCTCGTCCGCGTCGGCGGCCGGCTTGGCGGAAAAGGGGGCATCGGGGAGATCCAGGCCGAACTTTTTAATATATTCAACCGACTGGCCGGAGCAGTAGGGGCGGTCGACAAAACCGAGATCGTGGATATGGATCAATCCCTGCATATGCGCGTCGGAGACCTCGGGAGAAAAAACGTTGAGCAGGGCGAATTCTTTTTTAATGTTTTCGGCCAGGGTCAGGTTGGTCGCTTCGGGGGTATGCGGAGTGTTGGCGTTCTCCTTATTTTTGCGGTGCATCATCCTCTTCACGTCGTAAACCGGTGTTCCCAGCCGGGTGTGCTTTCTTCTGGCGTCTTCCAGCCCGTATTCCAAAAGTTTGACATCCACCAGTTCGCGGATCAAGGGGGCAGTGATATTTTTAATATCCAGCGCCTGGATCTGCTTTTCAACTTCAACCGCGATGATGTTGGCGATCTCGGGTTTTATCCCGGTCTCTTTGGTTAAAGCGTCGACAATCTTGCTTTTGTCCCAGCCGACAATATTGTCGGTTGAAGTGCGGACAAAAACCGAAAGATCGGTCGTCTCTTCCGCCGAAACTGTTCTCTCCAGCAGTTCAGTTGGCACTTAACAGCCCTCCGGTTCGGAAGCGGTCTTTGAGTTCTCCGCTCTTCCCTTTGTTCCAGCCGTTGATCTTTGAAAAATAACCGGTGATCCTGGTGATCCCTTCAATATTTTCGGAAGAACAGGAGGGGCAGGTGCTTCGCAGTCCGCGGACAATTTTTGAACAGTCGTTGCAGGAGGTGAACTCGGGCGAAAAAGCGACCTGGGCGTTGTCAGTCTGGCGCATCGTCTTGATCACAAAATTGGCGATCGATTCCGGGTCCGGCCGCGATTCCCCCATCCAGACATGGGTTAGGGCTCCCGCGTCGATAAGCGGGTGGAAGAGCCCTTCCTGTTTTACCCGGTCGACCGGATTCATCCGGTTGGAAACATTAAAATAAGTCGAATTGGTGTAGTAAATTTCGTTGCTGGAAAGATTTCCCTTGACCACCGCTTGGGCCTCTTTTTTGAAATTCTGCAGGTCGAGTTTGGCAAAGCGGTAGGCGGTCGATTCGGCCGGGGTCTGCTCCAGCACAAAGTGCATCCCGTGCTTTTTGGTCAGCTCTTCGCATTTTATTTTCATCATGGAGATCACCTTCAGGCCGAACTTCAAAGCCTCGCGGCTCTCATGAAGTTCTTTTCCAAGATGGAACTGGACCACTTCGTTAAGTCCCAGGATCCCGACCAAATAACTAACCCTCCACATCCTCAAATACGGCTGGCCGTCGCGTTTCATCGCCAGCATGGAGAGCGGTCCGTTTGCTCCCTGCGCCAAAATCTCTTCGATAAATTTTTTCTTTTGAATATGCGCCTTGGCTACCATTTCCAGCGCTCCGCTTAGGAGCGTAAAAAACTTCTGGTCGTCTCCCGCCGCGCGGAAGGCCAGCCGGGGGAGATTGACGGTGACATTTTGCAGGGCGGAATATCTCATCCTCCACGGCTCGCGCGCGTCGTCCAGATCCGACTGTTCCAGTTTAAACGATAACCGGCAGCATTCGGAAATTTTGGCGGTGTCTCCGCGGTCGAAGACAAAATAGGTGTTACCCATCACCGAAGCGACTTCGGAGATGTGGCGGAGAAATTTTTCGTGCCCCTCGGCTTGGAAGAATCTTTCGGTCATATGCACCAGCGGTTTGGGGAAGAAGAAGGGGCGTCCGGAGCCATCGCCGTCCCGATATACATCAAATAGCGCCCAGACAAATTTCTGCGATTCTTTGATGTAGTCGGAATAAACTTTTCCGGTATACTGTCCTCCCGGTCCGATCGCGGGAACCGACGCAAAGTGTTTCGGCATCTCCCAATAAAGGTTGATGTCGGAAAAGATCGCCTGTCCGCCGCGCGCCACCGCTTGCTGTGAATATTCGTAGATCATCATCTGCGCCACTTGTTTCACATCTTTGTCCGACATGCCGACCAAAAACGGGGCAAAGAAAACGTTGACCGCGTCCCAGCCGATCGCGCCGGCAAAAACTCCCTGCAGGGCGGCCGAGAATTTTACCATCTGCGCCAGAAGAACGTCGGCGTGCTTGGCCGGCTTGGCGATTGAGAGCGCGTTTGGCAAATCCAGTCCGAATTTTTTTACGTACTCAACCGATTGTCCGGAGCAGTAGGGGCGGTCGATAAAGCCCAAATCGTGCAGGTGGAGATCTCCTCTCATATGCGCGTCGGCGATATCGGGGGTGAAGACATGCAGGAGCGCGAATTCTTTTTTAATATTTTCGGCCAGGGTCAAATTGGTCGCTTCCGGCCCGTGCGGGACATTGGCGTTCTCCTTGTTCTGGTTTAAAATAATTTCTTTCACGTCATAAAGCGGCGTTCCCAAGCGGGTGTGGCGGCGCCGCGCTTCTTCAAGCCCGTATTCCAAAAGTTTTACGTCGACCAGTTCGCGGATCAAGGGGGAGGTGATCCCTTTGATCCTCATGGCCTGGATCTGGCGTTCCACTTCATGTCCGATAATTTCGGCGATGTCGCGGGTCAAGCTGGTCTCGCGCACCAGGGCGGAGACGATCTTCTCCCTGTCCCAGCCGACAATATTCTCGGAAGACGTACGGACAAAAAGGGACAAGTCGGTTGAATCGTCCTCTCTCGCTTCAACCGGGGCTTTTTCGGGAAGAACGGCTACTGGATTCATAACGATACCTCCTTTACTACTTTTACAAATTCATTGGCGTCTTTAAATTGTTTATAGACCGAAGCGAAACGGATATACGCGACTTCGTCGATTAATTGCAGTTCTTCCATTATTACATTCCCGACCTGCTTTGAAGAAATTTCTTTCCCCAGCCGGTGCGCTTCTTTTTCCACTTTATCCACCAGCTCTTCGATCGCCTGCATTGAGACCGGCCTTTTTTCGCAGGCCTTCAAAATCCCTGTCAAAACTTTTTGGCGGGAAAACTCTTCGCGCCGCTCGTCTTTTTTGATCACCATCAGCGGCCGTTTTTCAACGCTTTCGTAAGAGGTAAAACGGTTGCCGCAGGCGTTGCATTCGCGCCTCCTGCGGACCTGCTCGCCCTCGTCAATCGAGCGCGATTCAAGTACCTTATCGTCATCTTTTTGGCATACCGGACATTTCATAAGACCCGCTATATCTAGTGGGGATGTCATAATATATCCTATAGATAGGGTCTGTCAAGCCGTTATTTTTTGGCAAAGAAATGCTTAATTTGTTGTTAAATCCCGGCCAAACCAATGATCCCAAAAACAATAAAAATCGCGGCGCCGATAACTTTAATTATTTTTTCGGGGATCATCTTTTTTATCCAGCCGCCGCTTAGTGCGGCGATCGAATTTATAAGCAGCATGCCCAGTGTTGCCCCCAGCCAGATTTGAAGCGGCGCCCCGTGTTCGGCCGAAAGGGCAAAAGTTGCCAGCTGGGTTTTGTCTCCCAATTCCGCCAAAAGAAATCCGGAGAAGACGATCCAAAACGGGGACTTGCTTTTTCCTTCTTCGATTTTTTCTTCTTTTTCGGTCCCAAAAAGGGTCCAGAGCCCGAAGGAGATAAAAAGGATTCCGGCCAAGGCCTGCAAATAAATTTGCGGGACAAAGCAATTTATAATTCCGCCAAAAAGGACCGCCCCCGCCATCAGCAAGGCGGAAGCGCAGCCGACCGCGGCAATTACTTCCCAGGCCGGAAATTTGGTCGCGAAGCCCAAAGTCAAAAGCTGGGTCTTGTCACCCAGCTCTGCCGTTGAGATCATTAAAAATGAAATTAAAAACGGGGAGAGATTCATTGTTTGAAGAATTATAGCATTATAACAGGCAGCTTAAAATAACCTGAAATTTTTAAAAAATGCCTGCGATAAAAATGCATGCAAGTCAGGTCTGTTCCGCAAAATATTGTAAAAACATTATTAAGCAGCCCTTCGGCCCCCGCCTGGAAAATGGTCCTGCGGGAGGGGACAGTTGATTACGGGGTAGCAGTGCAGGCGCCTATTTTTTCTCTCCATACCCAATCGAGCATCTCAACAGGAGATTTCTCCGATGTTTTTAAGTTTGCCGGATATTTACGATCGATCGGAATAGGCTTCCATCAGGTTTTGCCTCCTTTTAGGCTTGGTATCGGAGATATCTGCCCTTATTCCGCAGTCAGCTTAAAAGCACTGGAGCCGGCCTATGTTTCGATCTTAAGGTTAGTCGAAAAGAATAATCCTTTCTTTAATGCTGAGAGAGTTCTCACTTATATACGCGAGAACAAAAATATAATCTCAAAATTAAATAGCACTGCAAGAGTTGATTATGAAGGGGCAATGGCCTTCAAATATAAGGTTTTAAGGTTGGCATTTGAAGAATTCTACTCGGTTTATTCAAAAGGAACGGACACACAAGAGACCAAGGCCTTCAGGGATTTCTGTCAAAGACATGTGAAGTGGTTGAAGGATGAATATGTCCCTTTCATGGTAATAAGGGACCATCAGGATAGCAAATACTGGAAGGAGTGGCCGGCCGGACTTAGGGACTATGATCCTCGTACAGTTCAGGCATTTATGGGAAGACACCAAAAAGAGGCTACTTTTTATCGTTTTGAACAATGGGTAACACACACACAATGGGAAGAAGTAATAAGAGAATGCGAAGAAAAACATGGGGTTCGGATAATAGAGGATATCCCCTACCTCCCCGGAATGGGAGCATCGGACGTCTGGGCAAACCAAGAATACTATCATCTTGATTTTGCTGCCGGGGCAGAGCCGGACCAATATGCACTGGAAGGCCAGTATTGGGGGAACCACCCAAGAAATTTAATTAAAGTAACGGAAGACCCAACCCCTTTTGCCCTGCCCGCAATTCTAATGGCACAAAGGGGGGTCTGGGCCGGTCGGGCAGATCACACCTGGGGCCTGGCTGATCCTGTCAGAATCCCGCTAGATTCTGATCTAATGTGGAAAACAGATACTAAAACTGGAAGAGAAATTTATAATTGCATTCGGTATTATGGTTTAGATCCGGAAAAATATATGCCAAGCGCAAGATTTATGTTGGGAGCACTGCAATCAAGCGGCATGGTTATCTGGGGAGAGGACCTTGGGGTGGAAGTTCCCGGAATCAGAAGATTAATGGGAGAATTGGGAATTGCCCGCATGCCGGTTGAGAGGTGGGAACGTGACTGGCCAAATGCAGAAAATGGCCAGCCGTTTATTCCTCCATCTAGCTGGCCGTTGCTCTCTTTTGGCTGTTCATCTGTGCACGATTCAACCAACCACCCATTCCATCTTCATGAATTAATGGAACCGGCCAGATACGCCCCAAACGCACAGGCAAGAGCAGAATTAGAAGCGGAAGCAACGGCATACGTCGAACATATGGGATGGCCCAGGATGCCAAGTCCCAATGAAATGAACACTCCTTTATATGCTGCCACCCTTATGCCAATACTGGCGGGGAATTCTCTCTTGGTCAGCGTAGCCTTGATGGACCTGTGGGGATTGCATACCGCCTATCGTGATCCCGAAGTTGCAAGAGCAACGAGGATAAACGTCCCCGGAACACAAAATGCTCCTCATAGCACGACAAACTGGAACGCATCTGCGCCTGATCTTCCGGAGATTATGGAAGGAAGCACCAGAAGAGCTAAAGACATAGCTGACGGAACAAGAAGGTTATTAAAAGAAATGGGTAGAGGTTCATTATGACGGTAAAATATCCATTTCTTTCAGCTTATGCCCCGATATAAAATCGGAGGCGGCCATTTTTCTCTTCCCTTCCATTTGAACTTCCGTGATTTTTAATGCCGCGTCCCGGCAGGAAACAGTAAAGCCCTTATCGGTCTCAAGAATTTCTCCGGGGAGCCCTTTTTTATTTGCAACAATTTCAGATTTTAAGAGCTTGAGTATTTTTCCGTGATAAAAAGTGTGCGCGGTCGGCCAGGGGATTAATGCCCTAATTTGATTGTGAACTTCCTCTGCTGTTTTTCTAAAATCAATCTCTCCGGCTTCTTTCATTAATTGCGGCGCCATAGTCGCCTCATGGTCTTTTTGCTTCGTCCCGGTGATGGTCCCCCTTTTAATCTTTCCAACGGCATCAATTAATAGCTCCGTTCCAAGGGCAAAAAGTTTTTCGCTCAAAGTTTCGGATGTATCATCCGGAGCGATCGGGATTTTTTTCTGCAGTAAAATATCTCCGGCATCCAGCTCTTGAACAACCTGCATGATGGTGATCCCAGTCTCTTTTTCCCCGTTTAAGATCGCCCACTGGATCGGGCCGGCCCCGCGATACTTGGGGAGAAGAGAAGCGTGGACATTGATTGCCCCGTATTTTGGGATTTCAAGCAATTCTTTCGGCAGGATTTTTCCGTAAGCCACAATCACAATCAATTCCGGATCGTAAGCCCGGAGCTTGTCGATCTCTTTCAGTTTTTCCGGCTGTTCAATCGGGATGTGATATTGTTTTGCCAATTGTTTTACCGGGGGTTCGGTTATTTTTAGGCCCCGTCCGGCTTTTTGGTCCGGTTGTGTTACCACCGCGACGATTTGTTCTCCAGCATCAAGGAGCGCCTGCAGGCATTTTGCCGCCGGGGCGGGAGTTCCCATAAATAAAATGCGCATAATTTATGTTGCCTTACTTATGATCCATTTTTCAAAGAAAATATCTTCAAAAAAGACCTTGCCGTTCTCTTTTTCTATAATTTGTTTATCGTAAAGAAGTTTTACCAGCCGCTGGATGGTGGAAGGGGTTCCCAGCTGATTGCCCAGAATAAATTCCTGAGAATAAACATTGGCTTCCGGATTTTTTGCCAGGGCGATTAAAAACCCCTTTTGTTTGGCGGTAATCCCGTCCCAAATATTATTGTAGTTGGTTGATTCGGAAGAAAGGATCTCGCGGATTGATTTATTGATCGTGGCGGCGGTTACCTTTTTGTCTTCTCTGGCATTTTCCCAAACAAAATGACAGAGTTCCTGGGTGTAGTAGGGATGGCGTCCGGTGAGCTCAAGAAGACTAATCACCTGTTCATCGCTGATCTTTATTCTTGTTTGCCCAAAGCGCAGTTTTATGAATTTAGCGAATTCTTCCGCCTCAATTTTTTTTAACGGATATTTTCTGCCGCTATTGTAAAAAGGGCGGCTTTTGTCGTCAAATAATTTTTGCATCAAATTCCTTTTGCTTCCCAAAAAAACATAGGACACATTGCGATGGAACTGAAATTTTGAGCGCATCCCGGCCTCTATTTCTCCATCGTCAAAAGAGAGTAGCTCCTGGAACTCGTCAAACACCACCACAGCCTTCTTTTTTTGGTGTTTAATCAGCTTATGGACGCTTTCATAAAGATCTTCCAATATGGGGGAAATTTTTCTGGTGCGGTCAAAATCAAACTCAAAGCTGGTTCCTCCGCCGGTTTTGATGACAATTTTAGGGATTATTTTCGGGATAAGCTCTTTAAGTGTTTGGCTTATTTTGGCGAAAGGCCCCTTTAATTCCTGGGCAACCGCTTCCGCGTAGGTTTCAATAAATTTTTGCTTGGAGTTTACGAAAAACAGGTCGATGTAAAAAGTCAAAACCCCTTCTTTTGAGAGCCCCTCCAGAACTTTTTTTATTAAAGAGGTTTTTCCGTAACGGCGCGGAGAAAAAATGATGATATTTTGGCCGTTTTTAAGCTCCGCTCTTAATTCCCGGCATTCTTTTTCCCGACCCGTAAAGTAATGGCCGGAAACCGCTTCCCCGTAAACAAAAGGATTGTTCATTTTTTACTCCCCCGATGCTTTGGTGTTATACCTCGAGGTATAATACCACGCCGTAAAAATGAGTGTCAAGGGGACAATTTTTAGGCTAGAGCTTATCCTCCGATGGTTCATCTTTCGGATTAATACTGCGGATCAGGGTTTTGTCTTTGATTCGGTCGATAAAGACCGTTCCTTCCAGATGATCGATTTCATGCTGTAAAACGGTGGCCAGAAAGCCCTTCGCGTGAATTGTCACATTCTTCCCGTTTTTATCAAGCGCTTCAACTATTATATCCGAATATCTCTGAACAGGACCGACGATGCCGGGGAGGCACAGGCACCCTTCTTCAAAGGTTTGGGATCCCGACCTCTTTTTTATCTTCGGATTAACCAGGCCAAAGGGCTTATCGGTCCAGGGAGAATTCTTCTCTTCAGGCGGAAGTTTTGCCAGGGAGACATCAACGGTGATTACTCGAACAAGTTGCGCGACTTGAGGGGCGGCTAAACCGACCCCGGGAGCAACCAGCATTGTTTCGATCATATCCTTGATAAGTTTCTTAATCTTATCGTCGATACTTTTTACCCCCTTGCTCTTCTTTTTCAGCAGGGGATCGGGATACTTTAGGATGTTTAATATCATAAAAAAAACTCACCGGCCTATTGTTAATAATTTATCAAAAAGCTGTTTTGGCGGAAGAATCAGCGCATCTCCGATTTTTTCGGCGACCTCAATCGGCGCGGCAACATAGACCGGAACATCCGGATGCTCTTCTTGAAAAGCAAAGACCCCAGACAGGTCGCCGCGCGAGAGGGATTTTTTAAACTTACATTCGATGGCGCAAACAATTTTTCCCCCATGTTCCAACAGAAGATCAACCTCCGCCCCATGGCTCGTTCTCCAGAACGAAAGCTTCCAGTCCTTCTGGTAATAGGCGTTAAGACGGGAGACCTCCTGCACCACCCACTGCTCAAAAAGCCGGCCTTTTTCAATCGGGTTGGCCGGATCTTTAAGCGTCCCTGAAATGGCGCGCAAAACGCCGTTGTCAAAAAAATAAAATTTGGGGGCGTGGCTCATCCGTTTGCGTTCGCTCTTTAAATACGGATAAAGCAAAAAACCAATGAGGGTGTCTTCCAGGATAGAATAATATTCGCGCACCGTAGCGTAAGCGACCGCGCATTGCCGTCCCAGATCGGAAAAATTAACCTGTTCGGCAAACTGTGCCGCGGCGATGTCCAAAAAATTCTGGAAACCCTGAAGATTCCTTACCAGCGCCTCGGCCTTAATTTCTTCCTTGATGTAGGTAATAACATAAGAACGAAGGAGGTCTTGAGCGAGCTCCAGTTTTCCTTCAATAAGATTAGTATAAATCTTGGGGAGCGAACCAAAATGGAGAACTTTTTCCAGGCTAAAATGTTTTTCCATCTCTTGAAGGGTAAGTGGGTAGAGTGTGCGGTAAAGAGCCCTGCCTCCAAGTAGATTGGCGGCGCCGTGCCGCAGTTTCCTGGCGCTTGAACCGGACATGGCAAACTTAAAACCGGGATTTTTTTCCATTAGGCCGTGGATTACGTCAAGCAGTTTTGGGACGCGCTGGATTTCGTCAATCAGGACCATCCCGGTCTTCTTTTGGGCCAAAAGCTGCCGGGCCAATAGATCTGGATCCTTGGAATATGATTGTTGGATTGCCGGATCCAAAAGGTCAATTGCAAAAACCGTTTGGGTTTTTCCCAGGAGAGTGCTTTTTCCTACCTGGCGGGGACCAAAAAGAAAGAAGCTTTCATCGGGCAAATGCCCTTCTAATGTTCTATTAAACATAGTTGATGATATACACGGTATATTATCATGATTAGTTATGATTTGTCAAGTCTTATAAGAAACTTACCGGCTCCACATCGACAATCATCCGGCTGTTTTTTAGCAGAATGACCTTTTGCCCAAGCTCATCAATAACGGGGAGCAGATTGGAGATCTTTTCCCCCTTCAATAATATCTGCCGCCGGTAATTGCCGCGCAGTTTTTCAAGAGGAGCTTTGGCCGGGCCAAGAACTTGTGTCTTTCCCTTGCCCTCATATTTTTCAAGCAGTTTCTTCGCCATCCTTACCGTTTCATCAACACTCTTTTCGTCTTCCCCGTTGATTTCGATATTTATCAATTCCGAAAAAGGGGGATAGAATAATTCCTCTCGGAATTTTATTTCATGCTCGTAAAAACCGTCATAATCATGCTCTTTGGCGAACTTAATCGCGTAATGCTCCGGATTAAAAGTCTGAATAATAACTTTCCCCGGCAGATGATGCCGCCCGGCTCTGCCCGCCACCTGGGTCAAATGCTGAAAAGTATGTTCCGCTGCGCGGAAGTCGGGAATATTCAAAGAGACATCGGCATTGATCACGCCGACCAAAGTAACTTCCGCCAGATCCAGCCCCTTAACGACCATCTGTGTCCCGATTAAAATATTTGCCTCTCCGCTTGAGAATTTTTCAAAGATATCGTCATGCGAACCGCGCTTTTTAACCGCGTCTTTATCAACCCGCAAAACTTTCGCTTTTTTGAAAAGTTTGGTTATATCCGCTTCGATCCTCTGCGTCCCCAATCCGTAACGGGAGAGGTTTATATTTTGACAGTTGGGGCAGGGGATGTTGGCAGAAATAGAATGTTCGCAATAACTGCATTCGAGAGTAAAATTTTCTTCGTGCAGTATTAACGGGACCGAACAATTGGGGCATTTGATGCTCTCTCCGCATTTTTCGCAGAACGAGACGCGGAAAAAACCGCGGCGGTTTAAAAACAAAATAATCTTTTCGTTTCTATCAAGGGTCTTTTCGATCTCTTCTTTCAGTTTTTTGCTCAAGAGCCCTTTTTCTTCCCTCAAATCGACAATTTCAACCGGCGGCAGAGGTCGATTGTCGATTCTTTTGGATAGTTTCGCAAGGGTGTATTCTTTTGTTTGTGCCTTGTAAAATGTTTCAATCGACGGGGTCGCCGAGCCGAGGACTAAAACCGCGTTGTGCAGTTCGGCCAGTTTTTTGGCGGCGGTGCGGGTGTGGTAGCGGGGGCTTTTGTCCTGTTTGTAGCTGTATTCATATTCTTCGTCCATTATTATCAGCCCGATATTATCGAGCGGGGCAAAGAGGGCGGAGCGGGTCCCTAAAACGACTGGAGCTTCCTTATTATATACGCGCCACCATTCGTTATCGCGCTGTTTCATGGTCTTGTCGCTGTGGAGGATTGCCAGTTGATCGCCGAATCTTTCTTTGAACCTTTGCACGATCTGCGGCGTCAGCGCTATTTCGGGGACGAGGACAATCGCTTGCCTTCCGTTTTTGACGCATTCGGCGATTGATTGTAGATACACTTCGGTCTTCCCCGAGCCGGTGATTCCATACAATAAGACGATTCCGTTTGTTGTGGCGGTGATTTTTTTTAGTGCCTCATTTTGTTCATCTGTTAATCGTTTGTCGGTTACGATGCCCGTATCGATATTCGATGTTCGTTGTTCGGCCGAACTTCGAACTTCCGGTCTCGATACCGGCTTCGTTACCCTAACCGAACTTCTAACTTCTTTCTGTTTAGTAGAAGGGGGCATGATCAGCCGCAGGGCGGTGATTTGGAACGACTTGTAATAATCGGCGATCCATTTGGCCAGCGCGAGTTGTTTTTCGTTGAAGAGCGGCCGCGGTGAAATAACCGCGATGATGTCTTTTATCTGAAAACCGCCTTCCGGTTTTTCGGAAAAGCCGACCACATAGCCGATTCGCTCCCCTTTGCCAAAAGGGATTGAGACTTGGGATCCGATTTTGACCTGGTCTTTTATGTTTTCGGGGATTCCGTAGTGAAAGATCTTGTCGATTTGGGCTGATGCAGCAGATAAAATCACATGGGCGTACATATTGTGATTATAACTGAAATTTTTTGAAAGATGTAAAGATATATATACTATAAGGATCAATTATTATAAAATTGCGCATTTTTGCGCCAAAAAGCAAGGAGACATTTTATGGCAATTCAATCGGTTGTAAGGACAGAGATGGGTTGGCAAATTCGTACGGAGTCTGTTCCTGTCCGTTTAATAGGTTTTTTGGGAGGGGACAGAGAAGGGAAAGCACTAAAAAATAAAATGGCTGGCGATATGGCAAAGAGTGCGAGAGTAATGGGGAGTCTTTTTCCGAACTTTGAATTTGAAATTTACAAAGGGAATACCGCGGGTTTTTTGCATGCACTGTCTTCTGTTCCTGATAAAGCATTAACCATGATTTTTTTGATCGGACACGGGAATATCGATCAAGGAGGAAGACATTTTATTCGGGCAGGAAAAACGCAGGTGCTTGGTCAGAGGGAGATTATGGATACCCAATTGTTTCAAAAAAGTCGAGGAGCGGAGGAATTTCCCTGTTTGTTGCATGTCTCTTCTTGTCACTCCGGGCAATGGTTAAAAGGCATTGGAAATAATGTTTCGGTTGTTACGGCTACGAGAGCAGAAAAAACGGGACAGCTCACAGTAGGTTTGTTGACGGATGATTTTGCTGTTATGGCTTGTGGTAAAACAGGATATCTGTTGCCCCTGTTGGATTCTTATAGGGAGGCGGACAGATCAATGCTATGCAATCCTGATTTCATTTTTAATAGACAAGAATTTCAGCGCCCTCTGGTTGTGGGGCCGGAACTGCTTTTTACCAAATGCGAGGAGCCATATCCAAAAAAACTAGAGAGGTTTTTACTTCTGGCTCGATTTTTTCCTTTAACCCTTGAAAGGGAGGTGCGTACCATGCTTGAAAATGAAGATATCGACCTTGGTCCTTTATCATTAATTTACAGATTGTCTGATGATCGACGTCTGCAAAAAGAATTCGTGAATTCTTTTTTGAGAGAATTTATTGAATTAAATAGAAGGCTAAATGATGCTTGTTCTTCTAGAAGAGACTTTCTTGCCATGGTAAGGGAGGGCCTTTGCAGTGAAACAATAAAGACATTAAGGTTTTTTACCTATTTCCCATCTGAAGCGTCCAGGTTTATTGGATCGGACCGTACAAGAGAACTAAGAACGATTGTTGATGAACTTCCCAGGGTAGCCCAAAATCTTGCTTCATGGGCAAATAAGGGGCGTGTAAGACTGTAATAACAGTTATCTTCTTATCAGGCCTTTAATGTTTTTGCCTTGAGGATCATCCAGGACAATTGTAAAGACTCCGCTTTTTACAATATCAAAATCCGCAATAAAATCTATGCTTTGGGCTTCAACAAATCTCCCGTTAACCAGCCTTAGGTATTCCGGAGATTTCTCTGTGTTTGGCCTTTCCGGTATCCTTGCCAGTCCGACCAAGTTGTTTTTGCTGTCAAAGAGGCCCTCAAACAATGGCAAATTATAATAGGTATAACCGATCTGCTTATTGGGAAATATCATTGGGGATTCCAGCAGTTTTGGATTTCCTTTTTCGGGCAATGGATAGGGATATATAAGCTTGCTCCATCTGCCGACAGTAAGTTCTTTGACTTGCGGAGGCAAAGGGAGATCCTTGTTGCTGGTTCTGGTAAAAGTTATTCTGTCGTCAAAATAGTTTTTTGTCCTTCCCATTAGCTCTGGATAAAGAGTTTGCATTTTTTTATAAAAATGGATTGTGCGCAGGGCAAGGTTCCCTGCAAAAGCGGGATTAATTTTTTCTAATCTTCTTGTCGCCCTATGGAGCACAAAAAAGAAAGACCGAAAAGTTTTTTCGAATTTAGCGGCTTCTTTTGCGGATTTATTGTCGCGGAGATTGACATCTTTTCCGTCAACCTCAACGAAGAAATCTATTTCTTCCTTGGCCAGAAAAGAAGTAAGGACATGCATTTCGGCCGGAGAGAAGTTTTTCCATAATGACAAGTCCGGCCGATAGGTCAGGGAAGAATTAAAACAGTGCCTCCCGGTTTCCCCAAAAGTAAACAGTGAATAATCCGCTTCAAACATGATCTCTTCCCGGTGGCCGTAAGGATGTGGGTTTTTGGTCCAGGTTCCCGGCAGGACGGTCGGATCAAAATATTTCGAGTCACCAAAACATCCGCCGTCATTCAGGTTTTCCATGATAATTAGCGGACTGTTTTCTGCTGTCGATTTTGCCAGAGACTTTAAATAAGTTTTCAGCAAAGAATAAGAAGGCTCCTTTGATTTGTTGAAGGGATCGTGGATTGTCAATACATCCGCGCCCGCCAGGTATTCTTCTTTATAATAGTCTTCCCCGCTCATTTTTAGGGCGTACACCAGTTCGATCCTTTTTCCCTGATAGTAAAAAGAAAAGGTTGTTTCGAACCCTCCCTGCGGATAATTTTTTGGGGTGATCTTTAAATCGGTGTATATTTTTGCCCTTACAAGCTTGGCAAGGGCATCCCTGATTGTGTCTAATTGGTGCGGATCTATATCCGTATAGATTGCCTTGGCGTAATCGATTTTGTCTTGTTGTATAAGGCTGTGAAAGAGATCCAAGGGGGCCAGGTGGGAGCCTGCGCCAGGGTAGAGCAGCCTTATTTTTCTGGTCTCTTTTACTCGCGGCAAGTCAGAGGCTTGAGCTGCCATTTCCCAGAAAGTTTCATGGCTTCTGAACATATTTATTAGATTTGGGCAAAAAGAGAAGCGGTAAAAGGGGCTATTGGTTTTTATCCCGTAGGGGATAGAATTTCTTTCTGCAAGATATGCCCTGGTCTCCTTGTCTCTGTGCCGGCTTTCTGTTTTTGGGAAAGAGCATTTTGGCTCAAGGATAAAGTTGTTATTTTTCTTGCATTTACAGTTTGGCCTCCCTTTTTTTGATGTTCTTTCCTGCATTCTTACGAATTGGCGGGCAGGCATAAGCTGTTGATCTATCGGATTTGGCGGTGTCATATATGTATATCGTCGATTTTTCTTAAAAATTTCAGCTATACGTAAAAGTTTTTAGGAAAAGTTTTGGAAAAATTTCGCGGCGGATAATATTACGTGGGCGTACATATTTTGAGGAATACCAGAAAATCAGTTTATCAGAGCTAGAATACCAGAACATCGGAAAACCAGATAATCTGATGCTCTAATATTCTGATTCTCTCGCCCTGATTCACGGATAATCTGATTTTCTTCTCCCGCCAATATGCTAGAATAGTAAAGTTGCCAACATGGAAAATTTACTGACCGTATCTTCCGGCCCTCACGTAAGGGAACCCGGATCATCAAAAGATTTAATGTGGTGGGTGGTTGTGGCGCTCCTTTTTCCAACCGCCGCTTCGGTTTATTTTTTTGGGATCCACGCTCTGGTCATGGTGGTCTTTTTGTCCCTGGTTTCAGTCGCCGCAGAGGCCGTTTTTCAGCGCCTCGGCAAACAACCGGTCACCGTCTCCGACGGCTCGGCGGTAATTACCGGAATGCTCCTGGCCCTGGTCATCCCCCCGCATTTTCCTCTATGGATGGGAGCGATTGGAGCGGTCTTCGCGGTTATTATAGTAAAAGGATTCTTTGGCGGACTCGGTTTCAACATTTTTAATCCGGCCTTGGCCGCCCGCGCGATGCTCCTTGCCTCCTGGCCGGTGGCAATGACCGCCTGGGTTAAGCCCTTCGATGCCATCACCACTCCGACGCCGCTTTATCTTGCCAAAATCGGGGAAGCGGTCCCCGGCTATTGGGAAATGTTTATCGGTGCCCGCGGCGGTTCGCTCGGGGAAACTTCGGCTCTGATGATCTTGATCGGAGCGGGGATTTTATTCTGGAAAAAAGTAATCAGCTGGCCGGCGCCGACCGCTTATATCGGAACGGTCGCTTTATTCTCCTTTTTACTTGGAAAGGATCCGCTCTTCCAAATCCTGGCGGGAGGGCTTCTCTTCGGTGCCTTTTTCATGGCAACCGATTATGTGACGACTCCGATTTCGGAAAAAGGGCGGTTTATTTTCGGGGTTGGCTGCGGAATATTGACGGTACTAATCCGTTTCTTTGGCGGTTTTCCGGAGGGGGTCAACTATTCGATTTTAATCATGAACATGCTGGTTCCAATTATTGACCGTTACGCGCGTCCGCGCTTTTTTGGGGAGAAAAAATTGTGGCAAAAAAAATAATTGTAATGGGGCTGGTTTTAGCTTTATTCTGTTTGGTTTCGGCCGGGTTGCTGGCCTGGGTCTATGTTTTTACGAAAGGGATCATTGCCGAACAAGCCAGAATAAAGTTTGAAACCTCTTTAAAAGAAGTTCTTCCCCAAGCGTCTGCCTTTACAATGGAGGCCGAGTCAATTTATCGAGGAATGGATGGCGAGCGCTTGGCCGGTTATGCCGTTTCGGTCGCCCCTCGCGGCTATTCCGGGAAAATCGCGATATTGGCGGGAGTCTCCGTTGAAGGAAAAATAATCAAAATTAAAATTTTGGAGCAGACCGAGACCGCCGGTTTGGGAGCCAATGTTATCAAACCGGAATTTTTGAGGCAATTTGTAGAGAAAAAAATCTCCGACCCGATCGAACCGAAAAAAGACATTCAAGCGATCACCGGAGCGACGATCTCTTCCCGCGCGGTCTGCCGCGGAGTGAAAGAGGCCTTGGAGAAAATAAAACCATGAGCCTGCTTAAAGAACTTAACAGGGGAATCATCGCGGAAAACCCGGTTTTAAGATTGATGATCGGCTTGTGTCCGGTCCTGGCGGTCTCCAACAACGCGGTAAACGCGCTGGGGATGAGCTTTGCGGTAGCTTTTGTTTTGATCTTATCAAACTTGGTTGTTTCACTTTTGCGCAAAGTTATTCCGGATGAAATTCGCATCCCGATTTTTATCATAATCATTTCAACTTTTGTCACAATCAGCGATTATATTATGAAAGCCTATTTCCCTGCGCTCTCCGCTTCGCTGGGGGTCTTTGTTCCGCTGATAGTTGTAAACTGCATCATTTTGGGAAGAGCGGAGGCGTTTGCCTATAAAAACCCGGTCTTAAGTTCGGTGATGGATGGGATCGGGATGAGTCTCGGCTTTGCCCTGGCCTTGGTTTCGATCGGAGTGATTCGGGAACTTTTGGGTGCCGGCTCGGTTTTTGGCTTTCAGCTTTTTAGCCAGGCCTATGCCGCGACGATCATGATCCTTCCTCCCGGCGCCTTTATTACCATCGGTATTTTGATGGCGGCTTTAAATAAAATGGAGAATAAAGTTTTATGAGCGGACTCGAACTTTTCGGTATTTTCTTTTCCGCTTTGTTGATCAACAATATTCTCTTGATTCGTTTTTTGGCTCTTTGCTCTTTTTTTGGGGTTTCAACCGGCATAGAAAATTCGATTGGGATGAGCTCGGCGGTGATCTTTGTCATGACTATCTCCTCGGCAATTTCTTGGGGGCTTTATAATTTTGTTTTGGTCCCTTTTCAATTGGAGTTTTTACGGACTGCCTCTTTTATTTTGGTAATCGCGGCGCTGGTTCAGCTTGAAGAGATTTATTTAAAGAAGATGATCCCCAATCTCTACCGCTCCATGGGAATTTATCTCCCGCTGATCACCACCAACTGCGCGATTTTGGCGGTTGCCTTCCTGGCGATTGATTATCGCTATAGTTTTATCGCCTCGATGGCCTATTCGGTCGGTGTTTCAGCCGGCTATTCGCTGGCGATCATTCTTTTTGCCTATATCCGCGAGCGGATGGCGCTGGCCCCGATCCCAAAATGGTTTCAGGGCTATCCGATTGCCTTTGTCACCGCGGCGCTGATGTCGCTCGCTTTTTTGGGGTTTACTGGAATGTTTGGATTATAAATTATGGAAACACTTTTAACCGCTGTAATAGTTTTAGGGTTGATGGGCTTTGTTTTTGCCGCACTTTTGGCCCTGGCGTCCGATTATTTTAGGGTGGAAGAAGATCCGCGGATCGCGGAGATAATGAAGATCCTCCCCGGCGCCAATTGCGGTGCCTGCGGGGCGGCCGGTTGCCACGATTTTGCCTCCAAACTAATTGCGGGTGAAAAGGAGAGTACTGGCTGTACTGTTGGCGGGCAGGACGTAGCCTGCAAATTATCGGTCCTGATGGGGCAGGCCAATCAAACGGTCATAAAAAAAATCGCGGCAGTTCGCTGTGGCGCGAATGAAAATCGTAGAATTAAAAAAGCGAAATATGACGGGGTCAAGACCTGCGCCGCGGCAAATTTAATAAGCGGTGGCGGCTTGGCCTGTTTATACGGGTGCCTAGGTTACGGCGATTGTTTGTGTGTCTGTCCGTTTGACGCCATTAAGATGGAAAACGGTCTGCCGGTTATTGATCTTAAAAAATGCACCGCCTGCGGCAAGTGCGTGACCGCCTGTCCGCGCGGGATTATTTCACTGCGCCCGCACGATTTCAAAGTTGTAATTGCCTGTTCTTCCCGCGACACCGGAGCGCAAACCCGCAAGAATTGTCCGGTCGGCTGTATTGCCTGCGGAATTTGCGCCAAAGCGGTTCCCGAGGTTTTTGCGGTCAGCGACAATCTGGCCGCGATTGATTATTCCAAAACCGGCGTTGACTGTTCTGCCGCCATTCAAAAGTGCCCTACCAAGTGTATAGTGGAAAACTAAGACCCTTAACCCAACTTTCTGATAGAATTATTAGCGGTTAATGATTTCATTTGAATAATGGCAATTTGATTGAGTCTTACCAATCTTTCCATCTGTAGCAGGCCTTGACGAATAAACTCGGCATTCAAAACCTCTAAATTAGCCAGACAAACTAACTGAGTTACATCGGCATAGTCACGAATATTTCCTTCAAGGCCCGGGTTTTTCTCCTGCCATTCCTTGGCGGTTACTCCAAATAATGCTTTGTTGAGCAGATCGGCTTCATTTGCAAAGATGATGTTTGATAATGGTTTTGAGATTTCTTTTGGGACAAGATGTTCTTTGACGGCATCCGTGTGGATGCGATAATTTATTTTTGTCAGCATTCGCCTGGTATCCCAACCGACGGCAAGCCGCTTATTTTCTTCTTCTTTAAGCCGCTGGAATTCCTTGATGAGATAGAGCTTAAACTCCGCCGAGATCCAGGAAGCGAACTCAAAAGCGATATCTTTATGGGCATAAGTGCCACCGCCAAAGCGACCCGGTTTGGAAATTAATCCAATGGCGCTTGTTGCCGCAATCCATTTTTTGGGAGTAAGAGAGAAACTGTTGGTTCCAGATTCGTTTTTAAACCCATCGAATTCGATGGGTTTAAAGTTTGGGTTATTAATTTTCTCCCACAACCCCAAAAACTCAATGGTACTACGGTTTCTTATCCAGTTTTGAAGGACATAATCACTTCTTTCCGAATCTTTGTATCTCGCAATATCTGTAAGAGATATATAGTCTTCCTCCTTCCGATTAAAAATAGCTATTTCGGTTCCTTTTACATTGATTTTTTGATTACTCATGCTTTTCCCCTCCTGTTATTGCTATCCCCAGCAATTTTGCCGCCTGCCGCAGGCGGGCAAACCGGGTTCCGATAATCTGATTCTCCGATATTCTGAACCGTGCTATAATTTTCACTACATGGAACGCTTCTTAAAAAGCCGTTACCGGATCGGCAAACAAATCGGGGAGAGTCCCTATAGCTTAACTTACAAGGGGACCTTTCTCGCAAACGATACTCCACTGATCATAAAAATTTACAAACGGGCGGCTTTGAATTCCACCCTTATCCAGAGCATGAAAGAGAAGGTCCGCGAATTCGCGTCAATTACGCATCCCAACATCGCCCGCCTCTATGACGGCGATTACGGCTGGCAGGGGTTTTATTATGTCCGCGAATACGTGGCGGGACAAAACTTAAAAGAACTGCTCGCCTTGAAAGGACGGCTTGATGTTTCTTATTCCGTCTCTCTCATATCAAGCGTGATCGCGGCGCTAACGGAGGCGGCTCGCCGCGGGATCATTCACGCCGGGCTCAAACCGGCCAATATTTTTATAAACCAAAAAGGGCAGGTCAAGGTCACCGACTTTGTCATACAGGGGGAGATTAAAGATTCTCTCCCGCAAAAAGCACAGGATGTCTTGTCGGGACAACCTTATCTTTCTCCGGAAGAGGCGCTGGGCATGGCGGCCGATTTCAGGTCCGATCTTTTTATGCTGGGGGCGGTTTTTTACGAAATGCTTTCGGGAGAGCCGTACCGTCAAACGGCGCGCCGTTTTAAGGTGATCAAGGAGGTTCCCAAGTATATCAACGATATCTTATACAAAGTGCTGGAAGAAGATCCGCTCCTGCGTTTCAATTCTTTGGACGAGATTGACGAGGCGCTCAAAAAAAAGCTGGTGGCGGAAAAGAAGAGCCGGTTTGAAGTTCCCCGCATCGAACTTGAGGATGAGGAACAGCCGGAGGTCGCCCAGATGAAAGTGGTGAAGGCGGAGCGAAGCCGCAGTTTCCAGCTTTTATTTGTGGTTTTACTCGCGATAATTGCGGGGATTGCTTATGCCCTCTTTTCAACCATGAGGTTTTAACAAAAAAATGACAAGCTGGCTGGGATATTATTTTGTTTTTGTCGCGCTGGTTTCGATTGTGATCGCGGCGTTGATTTACAGGATGCAGGTGCGCTCCGCCGGACGGCTGACGGCCTTAATCCTGATCCTGATCGTTTCCCCGGTGCTTTTAAGCTACTTTGTTTCGATTTACTTTAATCCCCTCCCGGAAATTATGGTTCCCAATCTGACGGGGAAAAGCCTGGCGGAAGCCGAAGAGATTATTTCCACCATGGACCTTAATCTTCAGATAGAATCTCAGGCCGGGGCGACCGAGGTCATTACCAACCAGCGTCCGGAGGGAGGGCGCATCGTAAAAGCGGGACGGACCGTTTTTCTTACTTTAGGCGAACGCCTGCCCCAAGTTGAAACGACCGAAGAGGCCTTTGACAGTGAAATCGAATGACTTTATGCGGCGCGCGCTGACGCTTGCCGCTTCCCAAAAAGGAAAAACTTCTCCCGATCCGATGGTCGGGGCGGTAATCGTAAAAAACGGAAAAATCATAAGCGAGGGCTACCATAGCGAACCAAAAACTCCCCATGCCGAGGCCTGGGCGATTGAAAAAGCGGGGGGAAAAGCCAAAGGGGCAACTCTCTATGTTAACTTAGAACCGTGCTGTTTTTTTGAAACGAAAAATAATCCTCCCTGCTCCGAAGCGATCATCAATGCGGGGATAAAAAAAGTGGTTATTGCCATGGTTGATCCCAACCCGAAGGTGTCGGGGCGGGGGATTGGGGAATTAAAAAAGGCCGGGATTAAAGTTGAAGTCGGACTGCTTGGGGACGAAGCGCGGAAATTAAACGAAGTGTTCGTAAAATATATTACGACAGGGATTCCTTTTGTCACATTAAAAACCGCCATGACGCTTGACGGTAAAATCGCGACCGGGACCGGAGACAGTTTTTGGGTCAGCGGAAAAGAGGCGCAAAAATATGCCCATCGTTTGAGGGTGGAAAACGACGCGGTGATGGTTGGAATCGGAACGGTCAAAAAAGATGACCCGGCTTTGACTGTTCGCCACGTTAGGGGCAGAAACCCGCTGAAAATAGTCGTCGATCCAAAACATGAACTTTCTCCCAAAAGTAAAATCCTCTCTTTTGAGCCGGAAAAGGCGCTGGTTTGTTCTCCGGCGAAAGGGGGCCTCAAAAAACTGATGAAGAAGCTGGGAAAGGCAAAAATCACATCGATTTTACTTGAGGGGGGAGGGAAGCTGAACGCTTCGGCGATAGAAGAAAAAATTGTCGACAAAGTTATTTTTTTTATCGCCCCAAAAATTGCCGGCGGAGAGAAGGCGATCACTCCGGTTGAGGGGGACGGGATAAAAAAAATGAGAAACGCCCTTCCGATCAAGCACTGGTCGTTTCAAAAGATCGGGGCGGATATTTTGGTTGAAGGCTACTTATGATCCGTCTGCAGAAATACATTGCCGACTGCGGAATCGCTTCCCGCCGCCGTGCCGAGGAATTAATCGTTAACAGCAAGGTTGAGGTTAACGGTAGAACGATAAGGGAATTGGGGACAAAGATTGATCCTGAAAAGGACAAGGTTTGGGTTTTGGGAAAGGCAATTAAGCTTTCGGAAAAAAAAGTTTACATCATGCTTAACAAGCCCAAAGGATATGAAACTACGGCGGCCAAAAAAAACAAAACAATTTTTGATCTGGTGAAAACAAAAGAAAGGATCTTTCCGGTGGGGCGGTTGGACAAAGACAGTTCGGGACTGCTGATCCTAACCAACGACGGAGAATACGCCAATCAAATGATGCACCCCCGCTATGAGCATGAGAAAGAGTATCTTGTCGATATTGCTCGGCCGTTATCTTTGGCGGAAATTGAGAGATTGAGGAGAGGAGTTGTGATATTGGGTAAAAAAACTTCGCCGGCGAAAATAAAAACCCTTTCCCCGCGCAGAATTTTAATCACTATCCACGAAGGGATGAACCGTCAGATCAGAAGGATGCTGGAGGCGGTTGACAACGAAGTTATCAACTTAAAAAGGGTAAGAATCGGAGAAGTTAAGCTTTTAAACCTCGCTTCCGGAGAGTGGAAAGAATTTATTCCGACGACTGCGCTTCGGCGCTAGCGGCCGCGGCCGCCTGTTCCCTCAACAAATTTCCAACCGGGATATAGGCCCAGCCGATATATTGGAACTTAACCGGCCCGACCGAAAAAATGATTTTGGTTTTGTACCAGTTGGCGTCTTCGCTCATATCAAGAAAACGGACGTCAATCGGGATCTGAAAAACCACCTTGGAATCGCCCCGCGGTTTTTCGTAGAGGTTTTTGATTTGGAAATCGTAAGGGTCAAAATTTTTACCGGCGGAAAAAGCGGCGGCAACAAGACATAAAAACAAGAAAATAAAAAGCAGTTTTTTCATATCAGAATTTCAGGATCTTTTTGAGCTTTTCTTCCGCCTGTTTTTTGACGCTCTCTTCCAGCTCAATTTTTTGGGCCTCAATTTTTATTTTGAGGTTCCCGATCGCTTTTTCGATCGGCTTATCGAGGCGGGGGGCCGGGATCGGAGCGTAAAGGGAGCCCTGCAATTCAAAATCGGCGGCGGTGTACCCGCGTTCGTCTTTTAATATGGCAAATTCCGGAGGCAAGCCGGCCGTGGCGGCGGGGCTCAATTTCAAAGTGAGCCGGTTCCCTTCCTTGTATTTCATATTGTTAAAGTCCAGTCCTCCCCAAAAAACAACTTCCAGATCGGTGTCCCTTAATTCCAGTTTTTTTACGTTCAAGACCTTATTAAGCAATCCCGCTTCCAGCCGCAACCCCTTAACCAGAATGTCGTTTTTAAGCATCGAGAGGCCGAAGCGGTTTCCGATCTCTTCCAGTGTTTTGATCTTCTTTAATCTTCCGTTCGTCAAAACGACTACTCCGTCAATCTTGGCCTTGTTAAACGCTTCCGGCATCTCAACTCCGGAGCCGGTTAGAGAAAGAGAAACATCAAGCGATCCTTCCGTTTTTCCTTTGAGGTTCAAAAGGGCGGGAGCAAACGAATCGATCAGGTCGTCAAGAAAAGTTCCGGCCTCAAAATTTTTCAAGACGAGCGGTTTGACCGAATAGGTGAGTGCGGCAAGGTTGATCTGTCCGCTGCCGGAGAGAGTTCCGTTGTAGCCGGACACCTCTTTGAGCTTTAAGAAAACTTTTTTTCCGGAGAGCGAAAGAATGGCATTGAAGCGGCTAAGCTTCAACTTTTGGAAGACCGCGTTTGACAGGTCAAAGCTTCCCTTGACGCTTAAATTGTCGGGAATCCCCTTTGCGCTGTTTTTGATGCTTTGGGTCAGCGCTCCCGGCTTCGGCTTGGCGGATGGGGTTACACTTTGCGCCGCGAAAATTCCCAGAAGGGTATCAATCGACAGGTTTTGGGAGGAAAGGGCAAAAGAAACTTCCTGTTTCTTTTTGTCGCTCTTATATTCAATCGGGCAGGAGAAGCTTTCGCCGGCAATTTGCATGGAGAAAGGGGAGATTTTAAATTTGCTAAAGGATGGATCGATTTCCACTTTGGCCGAAAGGGAGAGGGGAATGGTCTCTTTAAGATAAACCGCGCTGGCGGAGGCCTTTATTTCTATCGGTTTGATAAGGGAGAGTCCGACTCCGGAGACTTTGACATTTAAGTTTTTTACGCCCGAGATGCCGGTTAAATAATCATGGTACAAAAACTGTCCGTTCTTAATGTTTATATTGTTGACAAAAAGATCGACGGGACTTGTTTTTTGTTTCTCTGTTTTTCTGATATCCTGTTTTTCTGATTTCCTGCCCACTGATTTACTGATCTCCTGATGTCCTATCCCCTCCAGATTCATCTCTCCCTTGGCATTCTTTTCTATTAGAATCGTCGGAGTATTGAGCGTTATTTCATAGATGACCACTTTTCTGACGAAGAGCGGCCAGAAAGAATACCGCAAATTGAGCGACTTTGCCGCAATGAAAGGTTTGTTTGAAAAGCCTTTCCGGTTGCCGATATAAATCCCTTTGAGCCGGATTCCCTCAAAAAGATTGATCGAGACCCCTTCAATCGAGACGGTACGGTTAAGGGCGGAGCCGATCTGCCGCGCGGCAAAATCCTTGACCGCTTTGGTTGGGATCAGCATCGGGAGAGCAAAGGCGACAGTCGCGGCAAAGAGGATAAAAGAGGCCAGAACGATCAACAGCTTTTTTTTCATATTGATGATTATAGCACTAACAAAAATGCTGTGGTATACTTTTTGCATTATGAAGAACTTGATAATTTTAATTTTTATTTCGATTTTTCTTTTCACTTTTGGCCTGGGGACCTTTTCACTTTGGGAGACCGACGAAGTCATTTACACCCAGCTGGCAAAAGAAATAATCCAAACCGGCGATTGGCTCACTCTCCATTTTCACGGACAGCCCTGGTTTATCCATCCTCCGCTCTTTATGTGGCTCACCGCGGCAACCGGGGCGATCTTTGGCTTTTCAAATTTCATCGCCCGCCTCTGGTGCGCGATTTTCGGGGTAATTGGGGTGGTAACCGTCTATTATTTGGGAAAACTGCTCTTTTCCGAGCGGGCCGGTTTTTATTCCGGGCTGGTTTTGGCGACCTCTCTTCAATATATACTTCAATCGAGAGTCGCGATCTTTGACGTTCCTCTTGTTGCGCTGATGCTTCTGGCGGTTTTATTTTTCTTTAAGGCCTACAAGGAGAAGAAGCCCGGTTTCTACTGGCTTTTTTATCTTTTTATGGGGCTGGCGGTGCTGATGAAAGGGCCGATCGGGATCCTTCTGCCATTATTGGTCCTTACGATCTTTTTATTTGTTTCAAAAGAGCTTCCCCGCGTTTGCGGCGAATGTCATCCTATTTTGGGGCTAATCCTTTCGGCCGTTATCGGCGGCTCCTGGTATCTGGCCGAATATTTGCTCCACGGGCAGATTTTTTACGAGCGGGTAGTCGGCTACTATATGATCAACCGTTTTACCGGAGTGGTTGAAACGCACACCGGTCCATTCTATTATTATATTCCGGTTATTTTGCTCGGCCTGCTCCCATGGACCGCTTTTATATTTGAGGGGATGTACAATTTGTGGAAAGAACGGAAGGAAAAAGAAAATTTCTTTGTTCTTTTATGGTTGATTCTTTCTTTTTGTTTCTTTTCGGCCGCCAACACCAAGCTTCCCGGTTACATCATGTCCCTTTATCCTTTTCTCGCCTTAACTATCGGATCCCTTTTCGCCTCAAAAAAGAAGATCGACAATTCTTTTATAGTTTTGGTTTTTATTTCCCTTTTGCTCCTGCTTTTGATTGTCCCTTTAACCAACGCTTCGCTTTTAAAAGAATACGCCAAGATGGGAATCGGATTTTTACCGCTCGTTATAACAATGGGGGGCACCGGTCTCATCGCGGCGGCGGTCTATTTTTTCACCAAAAAAGCCCCGCCGGCCTTGTATGTGATCGTGGCCTTTATGCTCATCTTTTTATTCCTGCTGGCCTACTATACGACCCCGATTGTCGAGTTCTTTAAGCCCCGCTGGTCATAAGCTCTCTAATCAATAATCCCGAATAAATTCGAATGAAAGGGTCTCAAATAAAAGTCCCGAATCCTCGAATTTAATCTCGAATCTTGAAAGGGTTCGAGAGTCGATTCGAGCATTCGAGTTCTTAATTCGGGACCTGCCCTGTTCGCATTGATTCGAGAGGTTGATTTGAGATAAAAATTCGAGACTCTTCCCCCTCAGACGCAAAATTGGCGGCAAAATTGCTGGGTACCTGTTTGTTATGGACAAAGCCAATTTGATTCCTGCTCAAATCATCGAAAAGAAGATCTTCTTGATCAGAGGCCAAAAAGTGATGCTGGATCGCGATTTGGCAGAGCTTTATGGGACACAAACAAAAGTTTTAAACCAAGCAGTGAAAAGAAAAAGGGATAGATTTCCGGAAGACTTTATGTTTTCCTTGACAAGACAGGAAATTTTGAGGATGTCACAATTTGTGACTTCCTTTTCAAGGAGACAATCCGCTACATTAAAGTTTTCCAAAAAAGTTACCGTTTTTACGGAGCAAGGGGTAGCCATGTTATCTTCTGTCCTTAATAGTGAAAGGGCAGTTCAGGTAAATATAGCTATCATGCGGTCGTTTGTGAAACTCCGAGAAATAATAGCGACCCATAAAGATTTGGCGCATAAGCTGGCGGAACTGGAAAGAAGAGTCGAAAAGAACGAGATAGAAACTAAAGGTGTCTTCGATGCCATTCGTCAGCTTATGGCGCCGCCTTCGAGGCCGAAAAGACGCATCGGTTTTTTGGCGGATAGAGAGGAAGAGAAATGAGAAATCTTTTTTGGATAATCATGGTGTTGTCGCTTTTTTTGTCTTCCTGCTCTTCCCCTCAAAAACAACCGGAAATCATCAATCCACAACAACAGGAAGAAACAGCAACGACGAGCGAGGCAGTGTTTACCTATGGGGGAGCGAACCGGGCCAAAATTATCGGGCTGACTCTCGGAGCTGAGCCGGTTCCGATAAAAGACGGCTATATCAGATTGACCGGTCTTTTGGCCGGCGCTTCCCCGATTGCTTGTGTCGAAATAAACGGGAAAGGGCAGTCGGTGGCCGAAAAAGAAGAGGTCAACGGTTACATTGTTTCCCAAATCAAGGAGAAGGAGGTTGTTTTGTGTTTAAAAAAATAGTTTCGGTTTTTCTTTTGTCGATTCTTCCCTCTGCGGTCTTTGCTTCCGAAATCATTCCCAAGCTCGATTTTCAGGATGCCGCGGTGATTGATGTGATTTCCTCCCTGGCCAAAAGAGAAAAGCTCAATCTTATTATCAGCGGTGACCAGGCGGCGCTCCTTTCCAAAAAGGCAACGTTGCATTTGACGGAGGTTGAAGCGGAGGAGGCATTAAGATATGTCCTTGATATAAGCGGAATCGATTACAGCATTGGGGAGGGGATCGTTTTTGTCTCTGCCGCTCCGGAGGGGATTGACCGGGTTTCGGCGGTTGAGCTTGATTATCTTTCAAGCCAAAAGGCGGCCGAAATCCTGTCCAAAGTCATGCCGCAGATAAAGGTTTCATCGGGAGAGAGGGCTCGGAGCATTATTCTTAAAGGAAAAGGGAAGGAGATACAAGGGGCGGAGGAGCTGCTCGATTCGCTCGATGTGCCGGTTCCGCGGATATTAATCGAGAGTAAAATTATCGAGGTTGCTAAGAGCGATGCGTTGCGGCTGGGGTGGCTGCATGGGAATCCGGCGGGGACCTTTAACTTTATAACGCCAAAAGATACGAAAAAAATTTCTCTCGCCTCCGATATACCGTCAACTCTGCAGGCCCTTTTGTCAAACGGCAAGGCGGATATCATTGCCAATCCGAGGATCGCCACTTTGGACAATCAAGAGGCGCAGATCAACATCGGCGACCGGGTCCCTTATGCGGTCCCGGTTTCAAGCTCCAGCACCACCACCCAGTGGAGCATAAGCTACATCGACGCGGGGATTCGGCTCAAGGTTACCCCGCATCTTGGAGAAGAAGGGGATATTACCGCCAATATTCAACCGGAGGTCTCGGCGATTTCGGAGTGGAGGACGACCCCCGCTGGGGATTTCCCGGTGATCTCAACCCGCAACGCTTCGGCCACCTTAAGGGTAAAAGACGGCGAGACAATTGTCATCGGCGGCTTAATGTCGGAGATCGAGCGCGACAATGTCGTTAAAATACCGATTTTGGGACACATCCCTTTTGCCGGCTTGCTTTTTACCAACCGCGTGAAACAGAAAGAGAAGACGGAGATTGTGTTTTTGATTACGCCGTATGTTATTTAGAGAAGCCCTTTGGTTGAAGGAATTCCCTTTTTTCGTTTGTTGATCGCGCACGCGCGCGAGAGCGCCACCCCGAAGGCCTTAAAGATCGCTTCGATCTTATGATGGGTATTTTTTCCTCTCACCAGCTCAATGTGCAGGGAAATTCCGGCCTTGTAAACAAACGATTCGAAAAATTCCTTGAGCATTTCGGCGTCAAAATAATATTTTATTTTTTTGCCGCCCGGAAGATCGACATAAAGCAGTTCGCGCGGGAACTTTGCCTTAAAAGTAAAATGCGGTCGGCCGGAGATATCAATCGCCGCCTTAACTTCGGCCAGGGATTCATCCATCGGTAAAACCGCGTGGCCGTAGCGTTCGATTTTCAGTTTTTTTCCAAGGGCCTTGTTGAACGCTTCCCCCAGCGCCAGCCCGGTGTCCTCGATTAAATGGTGCGGGTCGATTTCAATATCCCCCTTCGCTTCGATTTTCAAATCAAAGATGCCGTGTTTGGCAAAGAGTTCCAGCATGTGGTTGAAAAAGGGGAGGGGGGTTGCAATGACGCCCTTGCCCGAACCGTCGAGATTTAAGCCGATCGTAATTTGGGTCTCTTTTGTTTTTCGGACAACCTGTGCTTTGCGCGCCATCTTCAAAGTATAGCATTTTAAGCGAAAAAGTGGTATAATTATAAGTGAAAAAGAGGTGATTGGGGATGCCAAAGACCAAGAAACGTACCGTCTACTGCGACTGCGGTGCCCCGGTTTCAATCGGTTCGGTCTTCTGCTCGGAATGCAAGAAAAAAACCATGGAGAAAAACCAGAAGGTTTTAAATACCTCGTCCCCTATGCCCGATCTTTTCGCGATGGTGAGACGCGGGTAACGATCCGATCCAGAATTGAATTGGCGGTTGAGATTTTTTCCTGAAGCGGCAGTTGTTCGACTTCTCCCGCTTTGTCCAGAATAAAAACTTCGGAGCAATCCTCTTCAAACGCTTCCACATTGTTGGCCACGATCAGATCAAGATTTTTCTTCTTCATCTTTTCGCGGGCGTTCTCAATCAAATTGTTTGACTCTGCGGCAAAGCCGACCAAAAACGAGCCGTTCTTGCTCTTGCCCAGCTCCTCCAAAATATCAACGGTTCTGGTCAGTTCCAGGCTCATGGTGTCGGCCCGCTTCTGGAGCTTTTGCATAAAAGTAAAATTGGGGCGGTAGTCCGCTACCGCCGCGGTCATGATGATTACATCCTGTTTTTGAGCGGCGGCTTGTACCGCTTTATGCATCTCTTCCGCCGAAGTTACTTCAATCAAATTTACGTTTGCCGGCGGGTTCAAATAGGTTGGTCCGGAGATCAGAGTAACCTCCGCTCCCCTTCTTTTGGCGGCATGTGCCAGGGCAAAACCCATTTTGCCGGAAGAGCGGTTGCTGATAAAGCGGATCGGATCGATCGCCTCGCGGGTGGCGCCGGCGGTAATCAGGATTTTAAGTCCGGACAAATCATTCTTGTGGTTCAACAAATCGAAGACGGCGTCGATAACGGAAGAAACTTCGGCCATCCTTCCGGTTCCCTCTTCTCCGCAGGCGACTTCGCCGTAAACGGGGCCGATCAGCTTAATGCCGAGCTTTTGGATTTTTTTGGAGTTTTGCCGGACAACTTTATTTTCCCACATGACCGGGTTCATTGCCGGAGCGAAGATCACCGGGCATTTGACAGAAAGAAGGAGGGTCGACAGCGCGTCATCCGCCAGGCCGTTGGCGGTCTTTCCGATGATATTGGCGGTGGCGGGGGCAACCAGAACCAGATCGGCTTTTTCTCTCAAAGCGATATGGGGGACGGGGGTGTTGTTTAAGTCTTCGTCAAAAAGGTCGGTTATGACCGGATTGCCGCTTAGGGTCCTAAAAGTCAGGGGAGAGACAAACTTTTGCGCGGACACGGTCATCACGCAAAAAACTTCTGCCCCTTCTTTTTTCAGCCCGCGGACAATTTCACAGGTCTTGTAGGCCGCGATGCCGCCGGAAATACCGACAATTACGGTTTTACCGGTCAGCATTCTTTTTGGACTTGCCCTTGCTGTGTTTGGCCAAACGGTCAAGCGCGTTGGCCCTCTTCTTCGGCTCTTCCTGCGGTTCTTCTTTTAGAAGCAGTTCTTCGGGCTTCTGCTTCTTTGGAGCGCTTTCAAGCTTGATGTTGATCTTGTTCGCCCAAATTTCGCGGATGGCGGTTACAATCGGGTTCGACGGGTCAAAATCATTGATGTACGGAAGCGAGCCGGCCGTGATCTGCTTGGCCCTCTCCGACACCGCATTTACGAGCAGGAACTTGTTCTTTGCTTTTCCCAATAAGCCGTCTACACTTTCTCTCAATTTAATAACACCCTCTCTTTTTCGACATTAATTATCGCCTGGATCTTTCGGGCCGCGTGTTCGACCTGGTCGTTTACCACAATATAATCGTATTTTTCCATAACCTGTAATTCGGCTATGGCGGCCCGCAACCTATAGTTCAAAAGCTCGGAGCTTTCGGTCTTCCTTCTCTTTAACCGGAAGGCGAGCATATCAACCGACGGAGGGATGATAAAAACAAAGACCGCCGATTTTCTCAAACGCGCTTTGTAGAGCCAATCTTTGATCGTCCCCGCCCCCTGGACATCAACTTCCAAAAGGACCACATTGTTCTTTTTTAAGTTCTCTTCTATAAATTCGCGCGGCGTGCCATAATAGCGTCCATGCACTTCCGCCCACTCCAGGAACTCGCCGTTTTTTACTTTTTCGGTAAACGCTTCTTTCGAGATAAAAAAATAATCCCGCTTATTCGCCTCCCCCAGCCGCGGCGGCCGGGTGGTGCAGGAGACCGACATCTTCAGCCGCGGATTAATCTTGCGCAGCCGCTTCACAATGGTGGACTTTCCCACCCCGGACGGTCCCGATAAGACAATCAGCAGTCCCCGTTTGTGTTTCGGCATTTGCTTCACAAATTATAGCATTTCTTCTTGTTTTTATCAAGGTTTTCTGATAGGATTAAGCATTAGGAGGGAATATAACATGAAAAAATTATTGGTGCTTTTTTGCCTGCTTTTGGTTATGGCTTCTTCTTCCCAGGCCTTGCTTTCTATGGGTGTTTCAGGAGCGTATTATAGTTACAATGGGAATTCCAGTTTTGGTTATGGGTTTGAACTGGGAATTCCAACGATTCCACTGCTCGATACCCGTTTGGTGGCTACCTGGGTGCCGGTTGCCGGGACCAGCAATGCCCTTATTCCGACAACGATTAACGCCAAATTTGGTCTTCCCGGTCTTCCTGTTTATGTAGATGCCGGGATCGGCTATCTTTTCTCCAGCATCCAGGGGGCGACAGTTACTGCCGGTTCACTTACCTATAATCTTTCGGTCGGCTACGAACAGAACTTCATGCCCCTCTCTAAATTTTTTATCCAGGGCGGATATGATGGGATGAACATTGACTATGGGGTCGGCAGTTACAATCTTTCAGGGATAGGGGCAAGGGCGGGCCTCCGCTTCTCCATTTAATGGACCTTTCGACCTTACGACATTCCGCCTCGCACATCCTGGCGGCGGCGGTAAAAGAATTATACCCTCAAGCCGAGCTTGGGATCGGTCCCGCAATCGAGGACGGCTTTTACTATGATTTCGATATTCCCAACGTGACACTTTCCGCCGAAGATCTTCCAAAAATCGAAGAGAAGATGAGGGAGATCATCAAAAAAAATCTTCCGTTCGAACGGGTTGAAGTAAAAAAAGCCGAAGCCGAAAAATTATTAAAAAAAGAAAAATACAAACTCGAACTGCTCAAAGATATACCGGACCAAACAGTAACTTTCTATAAAACCGGCAGTTTTACCGACCTCTGCCGCGGACCGCATATCAAATCGACCGGAGAGGTCAAGGCCTTCAAGCTCCTAACCGTCGCCGGGGCCTACTGGAAGGGGATTGAAACGAACCCGATGCTCCAGCGGATCTACGGGACCGCTTTCCTTTCGGAAACCGAATTAAAAGATCATGTCACCCGCCTGGAAGAGGCGATCAAAAGGGATCACCGCAAACTGGGACCCGAGCTCGATCTTTTCAGGATTTATCACGATGAGGCGGGGCCGGGGCTGGTTTACTACCATCCCAAAGGAGCGCAGCTGCGGCTTACCATTGAGGATTTTCTGCGTAAAGAGCACAAGAAGCGCGGCTACCAGTTTGTCATCACGCCGCATATCGCGAAAGTAAATTTATGGAACACCTCCGGACACACCAGCTACTACAAAGAGAATATGTATTTTCTGGAGATTGAAAAACAGCAGTATGTTTTGAAACCGATGAACTGTCCCGGGCATATTTTAATCTACAAGAGCAAATTGAGAAGCTACCGCGAACTGCCGATCCGCTTTTTTGAGTTGGGGACGGTCTACCGCTACGAACGCTCCGGGGTCTTGCACGGCCTGCTGCGGGTCCGCGGCTTTACCCAGGACGACGCGCATATCTTTTGCACCGAAGAGCAGTTGCAGAATGAAATTTCCAAAGTGATCGATTTCGCTTTTCTGATGCTTGATACTTTCGGCTTCAAATATGAAGTCGATCTCTCCACCCGGCCGGAAAAATATGCCGGAAGCGAAGAGAACTGGAAGCATGCCACCGAGGCCCTTATTCGGGCGTTAAAGGCCAGGGGGCAGGAGTATAAGATTGACGAAGGGGCCGGGGTTTTCTATGGACCAAAAATTGATATCAAGATGAAAGACGCGCTGGGGCGCCCCTGGCAGGGGCCGACGATCCAGGTTGATTTTAATCTTCCCGAAAAATTCGACTTGAACTATATCGATTCAAAAGGGGAGAAAAAACGGCCGGTGATGATCCACCGGGTAGTTTTGGGATCGATGGAGCGTTTCATCGGGGCCCTGATCGAAAACTACGGCGGGGCTTTTCCTCTCTGGCTCGCTCCGGTCCAGGTTGCCCTGCTTCCGATCGCCGACCGCCATATCAATTACGCCCAAAAAATAAAAGAAGAACTCGAAGCGCAAAACTTCAGGGTTGAGATTGATACCGGCACCGAAAAGATCGGGTCAAAGATAAGGGACGCGCAAATGCAAAAAATTCCTTACATGCTGATTGTCGGCGACAACGAGGAAAAGGCCAACAAGGTTTCGGTCCGTTCAAGAAGCAAGGGGGACCTCAAAGAGAAGGACCTTACCGAATTTGTTTCCATTTTGCGCGAAGAGATGGTATAATTGGAGAGTAGGAGAAGCATATCGCCAAGTTTTATTATGTAAATGACAGGATCAGAGTTCCAGAGGTGCGGGTAATCGGTCCGGACGGAGGACAGCTGGGAGTTCTGAAAACCATCGACGCGCTAAGACAGGCGCAAGAGCTGGGGAAAGACCTGGTCTTGATTGTTCCAAATGCCAAACCGCCGGTGGCCAGGATCATTGATTTTGGCAAACTGAAATACGAAGACACCAAGCACGAAAAAGAGGTCCGCAAAGCGCAAAAAGCGGGGGTCTTAAAAGAGGTTAAACTCTCTTTTAAGATCGGGGATCACGACCTGAATGTCCGGATCCGCCAGGCCCGCGAGTTCCTTGAAAAAGGGAACAAGGTGAAAGTGGCGGTCTATTTCAGGGGGCGGGAAGTGACCCATAAAGAGATCGGGAGGGCGGTCTTGCAGAAGCTGCTGGACGCGGTGGTGGATCTGGGGACCCCGGAGAAAAATCCGATGATGGAAGGAAGGAGTATGGTGATAATTTTATCGCCTAAAAAACATGCCTAAAATAAAAACGAGAAAAGCGGCGGCCAAACGTTTCAAGATAACCGGTTCCGGAAAGATCATCGCCCGGCACAGCAATTCACGGCATCTTTTGGAATGGAAGGGCCGGAAAAAGAAACGGCAGTACAAAAGAGGCCTGTTGGTTCACCCGACCGATATTCGCAGAGTAAAGGAGATGCTTCCATATGGTTAGAGTAAAACGCGGCAAGATGGGGCACCGCCGCCACAAAAAGGTTTTTGACCGGGCCAAGGGTTTCCGCGGATCGCTGAAAAAGCTTTACCGCGTCTCCAAAGAGGCCGTTACCCACGCGATGAAGCACGCCACCCGCGACCGCCGCCTGCGCAAGCGGGATATGCGGCGGCTTTGGGTCACCCGAGTCGGGATTGCGGTAAAAGAGCTGGGCTTGTCCTACAGCAAATTTATTAACGCGTTAAAAAAGAAAAATGTTTTGATAAACCGCAAGATGCTTTCGGACCTGGCAATTTTTGACAATGCCGCGTTCAAAAAACTGGTGGAGTTTATTTCGCAATGATCCAGATGTCCGTGGGCGGACTCGGTTTTGACCCCCGGAACCTCTCCCCGATGATCCTTTTACGAGATCCCGAAGAGATGAATTTTCTGCCGATCTGGATCGGCATTTTTGAGGCCGCCTCAATCGCTCTGGTTTTGCAAGGAATAAAGCCCCCCCGGCCGATGACCCACGACCTGCTCAAAGATGTTATTGAAAAATCCGGCTGCACGATCAATCGCGTTGTTATCAGTGAAATTCAGAACGGGACCTTTTTTTCGGTGATCGAACTGATGCGGGGGGAGAAAAAAATTTCAATCGACGCGCGGCCGTCGGACGCGATTGCTCTAGCGATGCGGGGCGAGACGCCGATTTTTGTCTCCGAAAACGTGATGCTGCAGGCCAAGCTGGTCAATGCCGACCGCGACGCGGAAGAGGCCCGCAAGTTCAAGGAATTCGTCAGCAACCTCAAGCCGGAAGATTTCACCAAGTATTACAATAAAGACTAGGGGGAATTAAGGCGGAGGCATAGGCGTAGGCGCAGGTAAGGCGAAGGAAAGGAAAATAAATATAATATTTTTCCTTTCCTTTTTTTCTTTCCTATCCTTTCCCTTCCTATGCCTATGCCTGTGCCTATGCCTTTTTTTTGAGGTAGAGTCCCATTAATTGCACCAGATATTCAAATGTTTGTTTTGAGCCGAGTTTACTTTTTCCCTGCCGCCTCTCCCCAAAGATAATCGGGTATTCTTCTACCCTCCGGTATTTTCCCCGGCAGAGGATCTCAAGGCAGATCTTGAAGCCGATCGGGTTCAAAGCAACCCCTTCTATCACCTCTTTTTTTAACATAAAAAAACCGGAGGTCAAATCCATAACTTTGGTTAAAGGCATCGCCGGAATACGCGCGACAAGAGAGATGATTTTTCGGTACCAGGGCCAATCTTTTGATCCTCCGCCGGCAACCAGGCGGCTGCCGACGACAAAATCGGCGCAATTGGTCTCAATCCTTGCCAGCATTCCGGACAAAGCTTCCGGCGGATGCTGGAGATCGGCGTCGATCACCGCCAAAATATTTCCTTTGGCGAGTTTAAACCCATCGATTACGGCGGAAGAAAGTCCCAGCCGCTTGGGGCGGGAGAGGAGTGTTAGATTGAATTTTTGGGAGAGCTTTTTGGCGGTTTCAGCCGTGTTATCTTGTGAATTGTCATCGACTATAATCAATTCGGAATCTTTTGGGACCGAATTGAATATCCTCTCTGCCAGCTCCGGCAGGTTTTTTCCTTCGTTTAATGCGGGGGCTATGATGGATAACATGACTTAATAGTACACGAATTTATTGAAATTTTCATCCAAAATTCACGATATATATACATAGGGCGAATCCCCTAAGGAGGATCTTGGTGGGCGTATTTGGAGTGTTTCGAAGAATGTTTTCCGATCAAGCGCGTATCCGTCCGGCCGCTTCCCGCAGGGCTCCTGTCCCTGGCGCTCCTAGCGTTGTGAGGCTTAATTCTTTAAACGGTTTCCGTTTTGAATTTAATGCACTTCACCATAAATATGTTTTTACTAAGACCGGGGGAGGAGAATTTGTCGCTTTTTTATATGAGGAAGAAGATTTGGGCGGTTTCGGGAGTGAACAGGTTGCGAGAAAAATACTTATCCAGGATGAAGATGTTTCACTTGGAGCTTTTTCTTTTGTTTTGGGGAAAAAAGGGGAAATTGAGGTTCTTTCGATCGTGATAGAGGTTGTGCATGGTAAGCCGTGTAGTATAAGTGTTGATGAGGCAGAAGAAAAAATGTTTAAGATTGGACAGAAGTATTATTATTTTGTCGGGATGAGGGATGGACACTATAGTATTTTTCCGTCCAGTAAAAGTGGAGACTGTATTGAGCATCTTATTTTAAGATCGGGGGAGGGAGAAGCGCAATACAAACAAGTTTTTACCGCTTTGGTTGAAAACGGAACGCTGACCATAAAAAAACTTAAACCATATTATTTTCCTTCAGTTAAACCAAAGGCAGAGGAAAAAGTGCAGCCGAACGATGTTTCTTTTGCCGGGAAATATGGGCGTTGGGGCAGAATGGTTGAAAAAGAACTTCGCATCGCGAATGCGATTGCGGATCCGAAAGAGCGCTTGCTTGCGATATCTTGGCTTCGCCGAAGCTTGTTGGCGGGATTGTTTAGAACAAGAACCAAAGGCATAAGGTTATCAAAAAAACTCCACAACACGATAAGAAAAATAGAAATTACCGAGGACATCAACGATCTTTTTGACAGGGCGCTGGGGATCCGGCTTTTTAGAGAAAGAACAAATATTGAAAGGTTAAGAGCTGTTTTTTTGGTTGATGCTCTTATTAAATTAGATTTCTCCCGGCCCATAGAATTTCAGCCGGGGTATTCGGTCCGTTTTAGCGCCGATCGGAAACAGGGCAAAACAAAAAGAGAAGAAATTGAATTACTGAGAAAAAATTTATTGTCGTTTTATTCTCTTCCATCTTATTACAGGGAAGAGATGCTCCGCCGGTCTGATGAACTGGTAATCCGCTCAAGGGAGGAATTAAGGGGAATTGCCCATTTCAGCCATCGCCGCAGGGAGGTGGCGATGGGAACGCAGGTACTTGATCGCGCGACCGGAATGATTGTCGGCATTATGGCGCACGAAGCGGGGCATCCGCAGGAAATACTTCAAAATGATGCAAAGAGGCAAATTGGCGAACTTGCCAGAAAAGAATATGCCGCAACCCTTGATAAACATGAGAAGGGGAAAACTTATAGGGAATGGGACGAGCGTGAGGGCAAAAAGATTTTGACGGACGAAGAGTATGAAATGCTTGGGGACGGCGAGATTTTTGCCAACACCCTTGCCGCTTTTTATTCTGACAACAAGGAATATTTTCTCAGGCGGCCAAAACTTTGGTCTATTATGGAAGAATTTGATCTTACCTTGATGCAAAGATATCTTTAAGTATAGTATAATTAAAATATGGCATTCGAAGGACTTGGCAAGCTTTTAATTTATATTGGAATAATAGTTGTCCTGCTTGGCGGGTTGTTTCTTTTGGCGGGGAAAGTCAGCTGGCTGGGGCGGCTCCCCGGAGACCTTTTGATCCGCCGTAGTAATTTTACGATTTATATCCCGATTACCACCATGTTGCTGGTCAGCTTGCTTTTGACCCTGCTTTTAAATGTCTTCTTCCGCAGATGAAGATGATAATAAAAAAAGAAGTCCCGAATTTTTATCACGAATTAATATCCCAAATGATCTCAAATCCCCGAATTTGTTCTCGAATTGCCCCTCCCCGGTGGGGAGGAAAGATTTGAGAAATGTATTTGAGTATTCGGGACTTCCCATTCGAGCTGGAGGATTAGAATTCATTCGGGACCGACGATTCGCGATAAAAATTTGAGAGAACGGAAAATAAATGAGAACCTCCGATTTTGATTATGAGCTTCCACAAGATTTGATTGCCCAAACGCCCGCATCGAAGAGGGATGGAAGTAAGCTTATGGTTTTGGATGCCGGACAAAAGACAATCGAACATAAAAAGTTTCCCGATATTATTGATTATCTTCACAAAGGGGATCTTTTGGTTTTGAATGATACAAAAGTTCTCCCGGCGCAGATTGAGGGGATCAAAGAAGGGGGGACGGCGAAGATTCATGTTTTATTGCTAGGGACAGGACATTGTCCTGTCCGTACGGGCCGCATTCAAAAATGCCTGGTGAAGCCGGGAAAAAGATTAAAAGTTGGATCCCGGATTATTTTTGGAAAAGGGGAATTGATCGGAACGGTTTTGGAGAAGACCGGATCGGGAGAACAGATTATTGAATTTAAGGGGAATCTTGAAAAGTTTATGAAGAGAAACGGGAAGATACCGTTGCCTCCTTACATTAAATCCGAAACTCTAAACTCTAAACAAGCTCAAAATTCTAAATCCAAATTATCCAAACGATATCAAACCGTCTATGCCGATAAATTGGGAGCTTCGGCTGCGCCGACGGCCGGGTTGCACTTCACAAAAAAGCTGCTTTCAAAAATAAAAAAGAAGGGGATCAAAATCGCCTATGTAACGCTCCATACCGGATTGGATACTTTTCGGCCGGTCTATGCCGAGAACATTGAAGAGCACAAGATGCACTCCGAATCCTTCGAGGTGCCGGAGGAGACAAGGGAAGCGATTAAAAAGGCCAGGAGGGTCATTGCCGTTGGAACAACGACGGTGAGGGCATTAGAATCGAACTCACCCCTAACCCCTCTCTTTTCAAGAGAGGGGAAGACAAATTTATTCATCAAACCTGGATACAAATTCAAAGTCATTGATGCCATGATCACCAATTTTCATTTTCCGAGGACGACTTTGTTGATGATGGTTAGCGCTTTTGCGGGGCGGGAATTTATCCTCGACGCCTACCGCGAGGCGATATTAAAGCACTACCGCTTTTTTTCCTTCGGCGATGCGATGTTTATTCGTTAATAGCCATTTCGCCCCGCTCAAGGAGCTTCCCTTCGGAGATGATAGTATAAAGATACGCCCCGTTACCCTGGATCTGCCCGGCGGAGGATTTGCCGTCCCAGGTTACTTCGTTTTCTCCAACCTTACCGCCGGTTGAACCGGACGGGTAGCTGTTCTGCCAGACCATTCTGCCGGCGAGATCAAAGATCATGATTTTTATATCCGCGTTGTCGGAGAGAGAATAATTGATGGTGGTCGGTGAGCCCGATGACGGTTTGAAGGGGTTCGGATAGTTCATCGGTTTGGCAAGGACTCTCGCTTTTCCGGAGTAGGTTTTGATTCCCGAATAAGAAATGCTGTTTTCTTTTCCCAGCGCGTCTTTGGCGGTAATTTTGACGGTGTGGGTTCCTTCTTTCAAGGACATTTTTAAAGATGCCGCGACGGCCTTATTGGCGGTATCTTTGGCCGATATTTGCGCGCCGGTGATGTTGGTTCCGTCAATCGCAATGGCGATAGTTTCGGGTGAAACCCCGTTGTCGTCGGAGAGGTCAACGGTTAAAGTGTCGGTGGGGGAGATGATGGCATCATTGGCTAGAGTGTTATTTCCTATTTTGGCGGAGATGGTGGGCCCGATAGAATTAATGTAAAAGTTTTGTGTTTTTGATTTTATTTCCGTTCCTTTATAGGATGAAGAAACATACCAAGAATGGCTTCCCTCTCCCAGAGAAGATGAATAAGTTAATTTATCTGTTCCGGCCACTTTTTTCCCATCAATATATATATCATAATTGGTAAACTTATAAGAACCGATCCAGGCAAAAGGGGCTGAACCGTTATCGAATTTTACCCCTTCCGCCGGTGAGGAGAGAGAAATAGTAGGCTCTTTGGTATCAACCGTGATTTCCCAGGTTTGAGAGGTTACCGTTTGTGAAAACAACCCTATATTAGCGGTTGATTGCACATACCATTTGTAAATCCCATCCGATAGGTTTTTAAAAGGATAGGTTCCGGCCGTGGTTGTATACTTGGTTCCATTTAAGTAAAGGTCATAGCTTGTAAAGCTGGTTGAGGTTCCCCAAGAAAAAGTTGCTGAACTTTCGTTCGTTACGGCCTTGTCGGCAGGGGAAGCGAGGGTGATTTTGGGATATACCGGCTGGGTTAGGGTAAATCTCCTTATTTCCGATGATTTTATGTTGCCAAAATTGTCATAGACATCGATTCTCCAGCTGTAGGTCTTTGCATCAAAGCTTCCGTTAATGTTCCAGGAAACTTCTGATTGAGTTGTGCTGGCAGACAGAACTGTTTTTGGGGTAAGGATTGCTTGGGTTTCTGTTAAATATTCTTGTGTATAGTTGTTGACTTTGTCGGCATTTTCAGAATGTTCATAAATATACAATGCGTAGTTTTTTACAAAATTGGGTGATTCGGATGACAAAGATACTGTTTTTGCCGAAAAAGAGGGAAGACTGTTTGTGCTGTACTTGTCTGCCGGAGAAATCAGTGTCGGCGCATCAAGCTTGACCTCAAATGGTTTTGTGAGCGATTGGTTTGTGTTTCCTGCCACATCTCTTGTTATGATATAAAAAGAGTAATTTCCCGGCTTTAACTTGGTTGACGATACATAATAATTTTTTCCGGACGAGTCAGTTTTAATTTCGGTCTTAAGGTCGATAGATGATTTTCCGTCTAAGAGCGAGAAGGATGTTTCATTTGGCCCTTTAATATATATAGTCGGATTACCCATTCCGGAGACTTCGTCCGATCCCGGCTTCCATTTATAGGCTATGTAGGTATCCGGAGCGACCGCAAGCTCGGTTGCCGCGGTTGGGGCTTTGCTGTCAATGCCAAAATAAAAGCTTACTTCGTTTGTTGCAACATTGCCTGCTTCGTCCGAAGCCTTTACCCGTGCTTCATAAAGTCCATCCGGCAAGGCCTCTTTTGTAAGTACTTCGTAAACCGGGGCATTAAAATGATTAGCAGATGATGAGTAATAATTAAAGACTTTAGGAGATGCTGTGTCTGAGGTTTTGTAGGGAATAGTTTTCTTTATAACATAATTTTTAGGGAATTTAAATAAAAATGCAATCGGATCTTTATACTTTGCCAGTTCAAAATCATAAGATTTGATTTCCGAGGCGGCATCAGATCCTTCTTGGAAATAAAAAAATGGAACAAAGGCCTCTTTTGTCCAGGATAAATTGGTGATTTGATTGGGATCCGGAACTCCAACCAATTTTGTAGTGAACCAGCTGCTGTTAAAAGTTTCAATTTTTGTCGGGTTAGTTGGAGCAGTGTTGTCGTAGATAAAAGTGGCATTAGCCAAGTTTTGATTTCCTGCCTTATCTTTTGCAAGAATCCTTACAGCATAATGATCCCCATCCTTCAGTCCGGCAATCAAAGTTGACATATTGGTGTTATAAGCCCATGTTCCGGCCGTAGAATTATAAGTTGCCGGAATTCTAAGGATTGAGCTACCGGAAAACACCCACGCGGTTCCGTTCCAACTCCAAAAATTTGGAGAGCTACCCGCATAAACCTCCACGGAAACATTATCAATTCCGGAGAGGGTGTCCTTTGCTTCTCCGGTAAATCCGCCGGTTAAATTTGAGCTGTTAACATAATAGTTCCAAGTAGTCGAATTTTGGTTAGTGGAGGGGGGGGAAATGGTGGTGGTGGGGGATGTGAAGTCGGTGGTCCTTGAAAATAGGGACGATTCAGTTACTAAAGTAGCCAGATCTTTTACAGATAATCGCAAGTAAAAAACTTCATTTTCTCCCAATTTTCCCAAATCACTTTCTTTTGAAGAATAACTCCCTTCAACAAGAAGATATTTAGAATAAGCATCCTGGGAGTTTTTTATAACGGAAAAGAACTTGTAGGAGGTTGTATTAATCCATAACAGGCCATTAAGAAGAGCATATCCTTGTGAATCGTTCACGGGAGTTGTGGACGCATTTGATGGAAAATAAATCCAAGTAGAAAGCGATGGCCACCATAATTGATAATATTTTCCTAAATCATTCTTGTTGATTTTGTAAAGATTGATCCCAATTTGATAAAGTCCAATATCGCCAGCTTCTCCGTCCGAAACCTCTAAACTTATAAGGTTGTTTTGTAAAGAATCCTTATTAATATACCCGGTTTCTGAAGTGCTCCCTCCCACCTTAAAATAGTTAATATTCGGATAGTTAGTGTCAGCCGAATAAGCTAATGAAGACAGTAATAGTAAACAAAAAATGACAAAAATAGAAGCTTTGAATAATTTCATGATTCTTCCCCCTTCGACCCCCTTTTTTCAAGAGGGGGTCTGTGGGCATTATTGTAACCTATTCTTCATAAGAAACAAAGGGGAACTTGCGAGGGAGGGAAGTAGGGATAAGGGAGTGGATGCCGGTATGGAAGCTGGAGATAAGATAATGGAAGCCGGACATAAAACGCAAAATTGGCGGCAAAATTGCTGGGAAAAAGAGAGAAGAAAAGGCCCGTAAGGGCCCGTAAAGGCAATAAGGGCAAGAAAGGAAAAAAAGAGGGAGGAAGTAAAATGGAAAACACAAGCGAATACGGACACAGGAAAATGATCGTTTGGAAAAATCTGGATAAAATGGAGGAGATGATACAAAAAGAAATTTTAAAGCATATTCCCTACAATTGTTTTCAGCTTCGTGATCAAATTGAGCGGGCTTCAAGTTCTTGCACTGCTAATTTTATTGAAGGATACTATAGCGGATCGATCAAGGAGTATATAAAATTTTTAAAATACAGCAAAAGATCCCTGGCCGAATTACAGGACTGGATCAGAAGAATTTTTCGTAAGAATTTTATTTCCGAAAACCTTTATTTGACTTTTGACAGAATAAGCATACAAACAATGTTTTTGCAGAATCGGCTGATTAACGCATTAGAATTAAAAGTATCGAGAGGAAATCACCCTAAGCCCTTCTCGCCTTTGTAGCCCTTACGGGCCTTTACGGGCCATTTTCCCTATTTCCCCAACACCTTCGCCTGCGTAACCACAACCGCCGGAACCGGCGCCTTGGTCTTGCCGGTGGCAACCAGGTAGAGATATTCGTTGCGTTCTTTCTCGGAGGCAAAGGCCGGTTCATTCGGATTGGCTTTCTTCGCCTGCTGTTCTACCAGAGGCGGGGCTTTCTTCACAATATTATCGGGTGAAAAAGCGACCGAAATATAATGGGCATTGTTGTTTTCAACCAGGCTGTTATTTTTATAGGCATAATCAAAGGAGAAACCGGCGACATTCAAGCCGACCCCGATCGCGAAATCGGTTACCGTCTCGTTTTTACCGGTCGAACTCTGGTCCAAACCGCCTCTCAAGGCCAGCATCGGGAGCGGCTTCCATTCAACGCCGCTGTGCAGGGCCAGAGGAGCGCTGCAGGAGGCCGGGATATCCAGATCGGCCGCGATTAATATATTCGGATTCAAAAGGTAGCTGCCCCCCACCTTCAAATAGGCGGGAATCGTGTCTTTGGTGTTGGTCTTCCACGTTACGCTTCCACCCATATCTCCGGGAAGAATGTTCTGGATCACTGCGCCGACTTTGACCTGGTCGTTCGGGCGGGCCAGGATTCCAAGGTCAAGATCAAAACCGCTGCCGCTTCCGTCCACCCCTTCAAAATTATTGCTAAGTGCTTTCAAACTGGCGCCGATATAGGTATTTTTATAGGCCTCTTTTCCATATGATAGAACCAGCATATTACTTCCATATGATATGGGGGTAGCGCCGGTCAAACTGGCTTTGTCGGTGGTCAAGAATCCGGCCGGGGTGACGGCCCCAATGTAGCCGACTCCGATTACGCCGGTCTGAAGGGAATAAATACCGCCTAACATCTTATAGTCAACGCGGTCCAAGAGCTTGGTCTGCATGCTGGTGATACCCCATGATTTCGCGGTAGCGATACCGGCCGGGTTGGTGAAAAGGGCATCGGCTCCATCCGCTACTCCGACGTAGGCGCGTCCCATGGCGATTGTTCGGGCGCTTAAGCCGGCAATAGATAGGTCAACGGTCGTTTTTTCCGCGTAGGATAGGGTGGCCAGCAGGGCCAGGATGGTAACCATTAAGGTTGTAAGCTTCAGACTTTTCATCGGGTATTTAACACCTCTTTGTCTCGGCCTCATGGGCCTGACATAGGTACTATCGTATTTGGAGGCGCCAGACTTGCATGCTAAAATGGATTATGCGGTTTACAATAGTAAAGAAGAGCAAAAGGTCAAAAGCCAGAGTAGGGAAGATCATAACCGAGCACGGGGAGGTTGATACTCCGGCTTTTTTGCCGATCGCTACCCAGGGGGCGATCAAGGCGCTCCTGTTTAAGGACTTGAAAGAATTAGGCGCCCAGATCACGTTATGCAATACTTATCATCTATATTTGAGACCAGGGGATCGGGTGATCAGGGAAGCGGGGGGACTTCACAAATTCATAGCCTGGGAGAGGCCGATTTTGACCGATTCGGGGGGCTTTCAGGTCTACAGCTTATCCGAGTTTAGAAAGGTGACGGAGGAGGGAGTCGAATTCAAATCACACATTGACGGGACCAGGCACTTTTTTACCCCCGCCAAGGTCCTCGAAATCCAGAACAATTTTGGCTCCGACATCATGATGCCTTTGGATGAATGCGTCGGTTTTCCCTGTACCCACAAAGAAGCCGAGGAAGCGGTTCGCAGAACCACGCTTTGGGCACAAACTTCTAAATTCCATATTTCTAACCTCCATACCGGCATCCATACCCAACACCCAAATTCCAGATTGTTTGGAATAGTCCAAGGAGGCACTTTCCCCGACCTAAGAAAAAGATCGGCAGAAGAGATTGCTGAAATCGGATTCCCGGGGTACGGAATAGGGGGATTATCGGTGGGGGAGCCGCAAGAGAAGATGTTCGCGATGCTGGAATCGATTTCAGGGATTCTTCCGGAAAATACCCCGAAACATCTGTTGGGGGTCGGCTACGCCTCTGATATCCTGGGGGCGGTCAAATACGGGATGGATACTTTTGACTGCGTGATCCCGACCCGCCTGGCGCGCCATGGATCGTACTTAACCTACGAAGGGAAACAGAGCATCCGGGCGGCCCGCTTCGAAAAGGATTTTACTCCGATCGATCCGGAGTGCGATTGCTACACTTGCCGAAACCATTCAAAAGCGTATATCCGCCACATCTTCGGCGCGCGCGAAATCGCTGCCATGCAGCTTTTGACGATTCATAATCTGAGATTTTTTATGCGGCTGATGCAGAAGGTGCGTCAGGAGATTTTGGAGGAATAGTCAATCGCCGCCTGGCGCGGGTTCTCGGCATAAATTATCGCCCTGGCGACATTGATGATATAATTTTTCTTCATGGGTGGAATTTCCCCGCCCTGTGCCCCGATTCCGGGAATTAAAATCGGCAGGTCTCCGGTGATTTTTTCGATCTCTTTCAACTGTTCCGGTTTGGTCGCTCCGACCACGATCCCGATATTATTATTAACGTTCCATTCGACCGCCTTTTTGGCGATCTTTAAGAATACCTCGTTTTCAAAATTGGCGGAGCTCGGATTCGAAGTCAGGCAGAGGATAAAAACCATCTTGTCTTTATAATCGATAAACGGTTTGACCGTATCAAAACCCATATACGGATTTATTGTCACCGCGTCGGCCTTAAAAAATTCAAAAGCAATTTTGGCGTATTGTTTGGCGGTGTTTCCGATGTCCCCGTATTTCGCGTCAAGAATTACCGGCACCTCGGTCTTTTGATGGATATATTCGATCGTGCGGAGAAGGTCGGGCGTTTTATAAAAAGCAAGGTTCGGCTTATAGGCGCAGACCAGGTCATGGGTTTGGTCTATGATCTTTTGGTTGAATTCAAAAACAGAGGGGACATTCTCCGGGTCAAGCCCGACGCAGAGGCGGCTTTTATTCTCCAGTATCGCCTTCATCTTCTTCCGCTTTTTCTCTCTCTTTTTCGGCCATCATGTCACCGATGGTGATTTTGTTTTCCGAGGGGAGGCCTTCCATCTCTTTGTTTACGGCCGCTTTTTCCCGGTCTATCCCGACCTGCTTTATGGAGAGACCGATTTTTTGCTCTTCGGGAATAACCCGCAGGATTTTCGCGTCAACCGTGTCGCCGATCTTTATAACCTCTTCGATATTCTCAAATTTATTTTGAGAAATTTCGGAGATGTGGACCAGCCCTTCCAGGTTCCCCGGCAGTTCCACAAAAGTTCCGAACTTTACAAAGCGGAGAATCTTCACTTTCACAATCTGTCCGGGCTTGTAGGTTTGGGCCGCCTTTTCCCACGGGTCGTCTTGTAATTCTTTGTAGCCCAAAGAGACCTTGCGGTTTTTGCGGTCGACGCCCAAGATCAAAACCTCGATCTCATCGCCGACTTTGAGGACTTCGGAAGGGTGCTTTACTCTTTTCCAGGAGAGTTCGGAGAGATGGAGGAGCCCCTCAACCCCGCCGATATTCACAAAAGCGCCAAAGCTTTTGATACTTGAGACGCGGCCTTTTTTAACCTGGCCGATCTCAAGCTCTTCAAAAATTTTCTGCGTGTCGATCTTCTCTTTTTCCCCGGCCGCCTGGCGGTGGGACATTACGATTTTTCCCTGCCGCGGATCAACCTGGATAATTTTTACCATGATGGTCTTGCCGACAAATTCTTCAAGCGGCGTTTCCGGCGCTTTGTCTACCTGTGAGGCGGGAATAAAGCCGCGGATCCCTTTGCAGTCAATAAGAAGGCCCCCTTTGACCGCGCTTTTGACGACCGCTTCAAGTACGCTTCTGCGACGGTAGGCCTCGAAAGCGTGGTCCCATTTCAGGTGTTCTTCGGCACGGTTTTGCGAGACCACGACATAGCCCTCTTTGCTCTCCAGCCGCTCAACCATCACCTTGATCTTGTCTCCAACTTTTATTGTTCCGCTAAAATCGTCCTTTCTCAAAAGGGCGTCAGATTTTGATTTTATGTCAACCAGCGCTCCGGTCAGGTCCACTTTTAAAACAACTCCCTCCACGATATCGCCAACCTGGATATCTTTTGGGGCGTTCTTGGAATAAGCCGCGTCATCGGGGGAGATGGGGGAAGGCGTAGGCGCAGGCATAGGCTTAGGTGAGGAGGGAGGAGAGGCAGCAGGGGAGGAAGAAGAAGGAGGAGGTGCAGAATGAGAGGGAGGAGAAAGATGAGTGGCGGAGAGGGCCTTTTCGGCCGGTTTATCTTTTTTGTGGGTATCGAGTTCCTTAAGCGCTCCCTGGATTAAGGCATCGACATCGGAATCGATCGTCCGTCCGGCATCCGCTCCCAAAGTTGTCCCTTCAAACTTTTCTTCTTTTTCTTCACCCATAATAATCTTATTATAGCACAAGTATGCTATAATACTCAAAGATGCGTAAATTAGCGGCTTCAACTATTACCGGCGCGATAAAGAAACTCTGCATTGAAGCGAACCAGAACTTGAGTCTCGATATGCTGGCAATCCTCAAACACGCTCATTCCGTCGAAAAGAAGCCGGCCGCCAAGCTGGTCCTCGATGAAATTATCCGCAACGCCAAAGTTGCCGCCGACGACCATGTCCCTCTTTGCCAGGACACCGGATTTCTGATTGTTTTTATAGAGATCGGAGAAGAAGTCCACATCAAGGGGAATCTCCGCGAAGCGGTGAACGACGGGGTGCGGGCCGGATACAAGGACTTTCGCAAGTCGATCGTCGACAACCCGATTTTGAGAAAAAACACCAGGGACAACACTCCGGCAATCCTGCATATCGATTTTGTTCCCGGCGACAAGATCAAAATAGGGATCCTGCCGAAAGGGGGCGGGGCGGAAAACTGCGGTTTTCAAAAAATGTTTTTGCCGACCGCCTCGCGAGACGAGATCGTTGCCTACATTGTCGAAGGGATAAAAGAAAAAGCTCCGCTGGCTTGTCCGCCGATTATTATAGGAGTGGGGATGGGGGGAACCTTTGATTATTCCACCTTTCTGGCTAAAAAAGCTTTGACCCGCCCGCTTAACCGGCCGAATCCGGACACCGGAATTGCCAAGATGGAAGATGAAATCTTAAAAAAGGTTAATCGGCTCGGCATCGGCGCAATGGGACTGGGAGGGGATATTACGGCGCTGGCGGTTTTGATCGAAACTTTTCCCTGCCACATCGCGTCGCTTCCGGTCGCGGTAAACCTGGAATGCCACAGCCACCGTTATCGGGAGGTTACAATATAAGATGTCGAAATATTATGAAATAGAACTGCCGCTGAAAGATGAAGACATAAAAAAACTTAAAGCGGGCGATCGGGTTGCCCTAAGCGGCAAGGTCTTAACCGCCCGCGATGCCGCGCACCAACGGGTTGCCAATATCTTGAAAAAAAAGAAAAAACCGCCCTTTGATCCGTCCGGCAGAGTGATTTTTTATGCCGGTCCGACTCCCTCCCGCCATTCCGGGCGCTTGATCGGGGCGATCGGTCCGACCACCTCCTCCCGCATGGATTCTTATATGCCGATGATGTTTAAGCTGGGGGTCAGGGCGACGATCGGCAAAGGACCCCGTTCGGAAGAGGTCAAAAAACTGCATAAAAAATACAAAGCGATTTATTTTGTCGCTACCGGCGGCGTGGCCGCCCTCTTGTCCCGCCATGTTTCCGAAGCGAAAAAGATCGCCTACGAAGACCTGGGTCCAGAAGCGGTCTTGGAACTTAAACTTTACAAATTCCCCGTCATTGTTGCCTACGACGCGCAGGGCAGAGATGCGTTTTTTCACTAGTCTTCTGCTCCTGCTTCTTTTTTTCTCACCGGTCTTAGCGGAAGAATATGACGGGATCTGGTTCCTCGGATTTAACACAAAGAAATCCGCTTGCCGCAATCAGGAGATCCGCCTAAAAATCGCGCAGGCATTGACCAAAGAAGCCCCTAGCATCATCCCTCCCGGAAATGTTGGGGCCTGCGATCCTTTTTCTCTCCAGGATTTTGACGCTTCGGCGATTCGCTTTCCGCGCACGGTCACCCTTCTCCACACCGACGGGGTAAAGACCAAAGAGATCGCGAAAGATATAGATCATAAGCTGGCAAAAGCCGGCGTGAAGGTCAAAATAAAAATAGTTGATTATGCCAAAGGGAGGACGTGGGAAGAGACCTTGGCGAAAGAGCAGTTTGATCTTTTTCTGATGGGCTACAAGGCCAAAAGTTCCAAGGATTTGCTCCTCGGTCTTTTTTCTCCGAAAGGGGAGGCTAATTTTACAAAATATAATAATAAGTCGATTACCGGGCTTATCGGCGCGAATAAGCTTAAAGAGGCCAATCTCCTGCTTCAACAAGAGATGCCGGCGCTGGTTATTTTTTATATCACCAAGTTATGAACACACTCGATTATTTCATCAAAGTCCCGACAGTCGATGTCCACCTTTATGCTCCTTTTTTTGAGGCCTTTGAGGGGATGCTCTCTCTACGCACCCCCAACCCTTCCAAGACCGAATTTACTACTTTGCACTTCATGGTCTCGCCGGATTTTAGAATAGAATTTGAAGGGGTGGTGGAGAGGGCGGGGTTGATTACAAGTCAAGCTTAATCCAATACTTGACAAAAACAATAAATACTTGTAAGATGGCTTGGGAGGTGTTCTTATGGAAACAGAAACGACCGTTTCTAAGCGCTGGCAGACGGCGGTTCCGGCGGAAATTTGCAGAAAATACGGGATTAAGGCGGGACAGAAGATCGCCTGGCTGGACTTGGGGAACTTTATAACTATTTTTCCGGTTCCCAAATCTCCAATAAAATCTTTTCGGGGCAGTTCCGTGGACTTTTTGAAAACTCTTTTGGAGGAGAGGAAAAAAGAGAGAGAAAGAGACAATGGCAAATAAGAAGCCCTATGTTTTGGATACTTCCGCGATCTTTTGCCTAAAAGATAACGCTCCCGGAGCGGAAAAAGTTGAAAAAATTTTGGAGGGACAGAATAAGATTTACGCTTCTTTTATGAGTTACATGGAATATTTATATATTGTGCTGATGAGGATGGGGGAGGAGCAGGCGCGGGCGGATTATCTTAAATTGACCATGCTGCCGATTGAAGTTGTTGAAAGCAATGAAGAATTAAGGTTTGCCGCGGCCGAATTAAAGGCAAACCACCAGGTTTCATTGGCGGACGCGTGGATTGCCGCTACCGCGCAGCAGTTGAATGCCGTTTTGGTTCATCGGGACCCTGAATTTGAGGCGTTAAACAAACAAATCGAATGTCTGGTTTTGCCGTATAAGATTTAATGATCCAGCTGCTGAACCGAATTATAAAACGCGTCCGAGAGCTGATTTTGCCAACCTAAGGTATTCTTCGTTTTCTTTTTTGCTTACCGATACGCCACCAGCATAAAGGCCAACATTGTTGGTCATAGCAGTTTAATTGGCCCCGCTTTAAAAATATTCTTAATTAATTGATCGTTTTTCTTTCTTTCTTTAAATTCAGCTTCGCTCAAATTTATTATATTAAATTCCCGGCCGGTTTCTTTTTGCAATTTATTGATCCTTTTTTGGAGTTCAAGAATTGAATGGCTGCCGATAATTAAGAGGTCTATGTCGCTTGAAGAATCCATTTTTTCTCTCGCGTAAGAACCAAAAATATAGGCCTCTTTAATACCCGCGACCTCTTTGGTGATTTGTTTTAGCTTGTGTTCCAGCCCGAAAGTTTTTAGAAATATTTGTTTGTAATGATCCAGAAGGGCAAACTTTTTGTTTAGCGAGAAATAGCGTTCTTTTCCCCTGAACTCACTTTTAAAAAGGCCTTCTTTTTCCAGCTCTTCCAATTTGCGATGAAGATTTTTGGGGTCCAATTCAAGCGCCTTGGCCAATTCGTTAGCGTAACGCTCCGTGTCCGGATTGAGAAAGTAGTATTCCAGTATTTTTGCCGTTATTTTTGATTTAAATGAAATCATCATAAATTACCATATATATGGTAAAACTCTACCATAAAGAGTTATTGTCGGCAAGTGGGTTTTTTGGAGAGATATGTTATAATATCCCAATGAAAGATCTCGTTTCAATCCACGACCTTTCAAGGCAAGAAGTTTCTGATATTCTTGATTTAACCGCCAAAATAAAAGCGGAGCCGTTAAATAGCGAGCGCCTCAAGGGAAAAAGCCTGGCCTTAATCTTTGAAAAACCGTCCAACCGCACCCGCGTCTCTTTTGAAGTCGGCATGTTCCAATTGGGCGGCCACGCCGTCTCCCTTTCCGCCGAGATTTCAAAACGCGAAGCGATCGAAGATGTCGGTAAAACGCTCTCCCGCTATGTCAGCGGGATCATGCTCCGCACATTCGAGCACGACAAAGTTGTCCGTCTTGCCCATGCTTCTTCGGTCCCGGTCATAAACGGGCTCTCGGACTTAGAACATCCCTGCCAGGCGTTGGCTGACGTGTTTACTATTAGGGAATGGCAGGGAAGGGCAGGGAAAAGCAAGGAAGGGCAGGGAATGAAAGTAGCGTATATCGGTGACGGAAACAATGTCTGCCATTCGCTGATGCTGGCTTGCGCCAAAACCGGCTTGAACCTTTTTATCGCGACACCAAAAGGATATGAACCGGCGGCGGAATTTATGGACAAAGAGGGACAAATTACCGTCGTAAACGATCCGGTGATTGCCGCCAAAGATGCCGACGTCATCTACACCGACGTCTGGACTTCAATGGGACAGGAACAACAGCGCAAAAGTAAAAATGCGAAGTTCAAAGGTTTTCAAATTAACGCGGAATTGGTTAAACTCGCGAAACCGGATTATATCTTTATGCACTGCCTTCCCGCCCATAGGGGAGAAGAAGTTACCGATGAGGTTATTGATTCCAAGAATTCCGTAGTGTTTGATCAGGCGGAAAATCGTTTGCATGTCCAAAAGGCGATACTTTGCTTATTACTTGGAGGGAACAAATGAAAGTAGTTCTGGCGTATTCGGGCGGGCTCGATACATCGATCATGATCAAATGGCTCAAAGACAATTACGATTGCGAGGTCGTTTGCTACGCCGCCGACGTCGGGCAGGAAGAAGAACTTGACGGCTTAAAAGAAAAAGCGCTCAAGACCGGCGCATCAAAGATATACATCGAAGATTTAAAAGAAGAATTTGCCAAGGACTTTTTGTTCCCGATGCTCAAATCGGGGGCGGTTTACGAAGGAGATTATCTTCTGGGAACCTCGGTTGCCCGCCCTCTGATCGCCAAGCGCCAGATAGAAATTGCAAAAAAAGAAAAGGCTGACGCGGTTGCCCATGGAGCGACTGGAAAGGGGAACGACCAGGTCCGCTTTGAACTAACTTTTAAAGCTTTGGCTCCAAACCTGAAAATTATTGCTCCTTGGAGAGAGTGGGAGTTAAAAGGGCGCGAAGAAGAGATCGTTTACGCAAAAAAGAACAACATTCCGATTCCGGTCTCAAAGAAAAAACCGTACTCTTCCGACCGCAACCTGTGGCATATCAGTTATGAAGGGGGAATTTTGGAAGATCCGTGGTTTGAACCGAAAGAGGAGATGTTCCTTTTGACAAGCTCGCCGGAAAAAGCCCCGAACAAGCCGGAATACATAGAGATCGGATTTGAAAAGGGAGAGCCGAGAGTTGTAAGTGGAAAGTCGATGAAACCGGTTGAATTAATCCAATATCTCAACAAAGCCGGAGGAAGGCACGGGATCGGCCGGGCCGATATTGTCGAAAATCGTCTGGTCGGCATGAAATCGCGCGGAGTGTATGAAACTCCGGGCGGGACGATTTTATATAAAGCGCATCAAGCGTTGGAATCAATTACTTTAGACCGCGATACGGCGCATTACAAAGAATTGGTCGCGAAACGTTACGCCGAACTGGTTTATTACGGCCAGTGGTTTACGCCGCTCAAAGAGGCGCTCGATGCTTTCATCGATTCGACCCAAAAATATGTCAGCGGGACGGTCCGCCTCAAACTTTACAAAGGGAATTGTACGGTGGTCGGCCGCCAGTCCAAATATTCGCTCTTTGATTACAACCTGGCGACCTTTGAAAGGGAATCGGTCTACAACCAAAAAGACGCCGAGGGATTCATCAACTTGTTCGGGTTGCCGATAAAAGTTAATGCAAAAAATAGGGGAGGGAAATAATGGCCGCAAAACCATGGTCGGGAAGGTTTGCCAAAGCGACCGCGAAGTCGGTTGAAGAGTTTACCGCTTCAATTGACGTTGACAAGCGCTTATATAAAGAAGACATCGTCCAGAGCATGGCCTATGCCCGCGCTTTATTAAAAGCAAAAATACTTTCTCCCGCCGAGTGCAAGAAAACAATCAAAGGGTTGGAAGAGATTCTCAAGGGAATTGATTCTAAAAAAATAACATTCAAAAAAGAATACGAAGACGTCCACATGAACATCGAAACAATCCTCATTTCAAAAATCGGCGACACCGGCAAAAAACTCCACACCGGACGCTCCAGAAACGACCAGGTTGCCACCGATTTGAGGATGTACCTCAAATGGAGAGCGATTGAAATAATTTCTTTGATCACCAATTTGCAGTCGGTCATAATAGATTTGGCGGAGGCCAATATCAACCAGATCATGCCCGGCTACACGCACTTGCAGAGAGCCCAGCCGGTCTCATTCGCCCATTACCTGATGGCCTACTACGAAATGCTGGAGCGCGACAAGGGACGTTTTACCCGCGCGCACCAAAATGCCGATTCGCTCCCGCTCGGTTCCGGGGCGCTGGCGGGGACCTTCTTCCCGATCGACCGGAAATTTCTGGCGAAGGAGCTCGGCTTTTCAAAAATTTGCCAAAACAGCATCGATGCCGTCTCCGACCGGGACTTTGTCCTTGATTCCGCCTATGCCGCGTCGGTTTTGATGATGCATCTTTCGCGCCTTTCCGAAGAATTGGTCATTTTTTCTTCTTTTGAATTTGATTTTATCGAAATCTCGGACGATTTTTGCACCGGCTCATCTCTCATGCCGCAGAAAAAGAACCCCGATGTGGCGGAGCTGACCCGCGGGAAGACCGGCCGGGTTTATGGGGAGCTGATGAGCCTGCTGACTCTCTTGAAGGCCCAGCCCTTGGCCTACAACCGCGATATGCAGGAAGACAAAGAAGCGATTTTCGACGCGCTTGATACCGTCTCCGCCTGCCTGTCGGTCTATATCGAAATGATGCGGGAGATCAAGGTGAATAAAGCGGTGATGGAGAAGGCGATTAAAAAAGGTTTTTTAACCGCTACCGACCTGGTCTATTATCTGGTGAACAAAGGGATCCCCTTCCGCGACGCGCATCATATTATCGGTAAAATCGTTGCTTACTGCGAGGATTCCAACATGGAGCTGGAATATATTTCATTAACCGAACTGAAGAAATTTTCCGACAAATTCGGCTACGACGTGCAGAGGATATTATCCTGCGAAGCGAGCGTCAATGCCAAGACGGTCATCGGGGGGACCTCTCCCGAAAGGATAAAAGAAGCAGTTAAACATGCCAGAGCGAACCTTCTTCATGCTCAAGCCTGACGCGGTAGAACGCGGGCTGCGCCGAGAAATTTTTAAAAGGGTAAGAAGCGCCGGTTTTACGGTTGTGGAAGAGGCGCAGATTGAAATGCTTCCCGAATCGGCCAAAGATCTTTACAGCATCCACCGGGGCAAGCCGTTTTACGACGGGCTAATCCAATTTATTGCCTCCGGACCGGTGGTTGTTTCAATATTAGAAAAAAACAATGCCGTTTTAGATTTGCGCAAACTGATGGGAGCGACCGATCCGCGTCAGGCGGAGGATGGAACCATACGCGGAGATTTAAAAGAAGAGAATATTTTTTCGCCGATGGGAACGATGAAAAATTTGGTCCACGGGTCGGATTCAATCGAATCGGCCAACCGCGAGATACCGATATTTTTTAAAGCTTAGGAGGACACAAAATGAAAATCGAGGCAAAAGTCGGGAATGTTACAAAAACAAGCTGTGATCTTTTATTGGTTGGTGTTTTTAAAGATAAAAAAGAGCTTTTCGGTCCGGCAATCGCCCTTGATCCGATCCTTAAAGGGGAAATTTCAACCGCTTTAAAGCATAAAGAGATTGAAGGGACGCTGGGTGAAGTTTTAACCTTCAACACTTGCAATCGTCTCCATGCCAAAAGAGTGGCGCTGGTCGGTCTGGGCGAAGAGAAAAAATTCGACAGCTCCGCGGCCAGGACCGCCGCGGCCGCCGCCGTAAAAGAAGGGAAAAAACTTAAAGCGGCGACGATTGCTTCCGCACTTTCGGACGATTTCGCGCAGGCGGTGGTGGAAGGGGCAGTCCTTGGGAACTATAAGTTTAAGGGGTATAAAAAAGAGGATAAAAATTTCGCCGTTTCCGAATTTATTGTCCTAACCCGCGATCCCAACCGATTTTCAAAAATTAAAGAAGAAATCCGTGTCGGCGAAATTGTCGCCCGCGCGCAGAACAACGCCCGCGACCTGGTAAACACCCCGGCCAACAAGATGACACCTATTGTTTTGGCCCATTACGCGCAAAAGATGGCAAAGGCGCATGGCATCTCCTGCCAGATAACGGATCCCAAAAAACTCGGGTTCGGTGCGATGCTTTCGGTCGCCGAGGGGAGCGATGAGCCCGGGAGGGTGGTTGTTCTAAAATACCTTCACGGAGGAAAGGCGGAGACAATGGGATTGGTAGGGAAGGGGGTTACCTTCGATTCCGGAGGAATATCGCTTAAGCCGGAGAAAAAGATGTGGGAGATGAAGACCGATATGGCGGGGGCGGCGGTGGTAATTGAAACTATGCGCGCGGCGGCGGAGTTAAAACTAAAGAAAAACATCATCGCGGTTATTCCTATCTGCGAAAATATGCCGGACGGCAAAGCGTCCCGGCCTGGGGATGTGGTTGCCTCGTATTCCGGAAAAACAATTGAGATTATTTCAACCGATGCCGAAGGGCGGATGCTTCTGATTGATGCCGTCGGCTATGTCCGTGAGCTTGGTGCACAAAAGATTGTCGATGTTGCCACACTAACCGGCGGCTGCGTAGTGGCGCTGGGGGATGCCGCTTCCGGAGTCATGGGAAAACTCTCTTCCGAGATTATTGAGGCCTCCAAAAAAACCGGCGAAAAAATGTGGGAGCTGCCGCTTTTTGACGAATATAAAGAATACTTAAAGTCCAATATCGCCGACATGAAAAACTGCACGGATGGAAGAGGCGCTTCTCCCTCAACCGGCGGGATTTTCATCCGGGAGGCGGTGGGAGACACACCCTGGGCGCATATTGATATTGCCGGAACCGCGTTCAAAAACAACGGCGCTACCGGGACTCCTGTCCGAACTCTTGTAGAATGGTTGTGCAAATGATGAGGAAGGCGAGGATATATATCCTCGCCTTCCTTTGTTTGTTTTTTTCCATATCTTACGCATCCGATAAGTTTATCGACGACTACGTGATCCGGATTGAAAACAAAGAAGGGGGACAGATCGCAGTCAGCCGGGATGTCGGTAAAAAATGGATTCCGCAAGGAAAGGTTTTATCGCCTGTAACATCGGTCAACACCAAAGGGTATACCGCCAGCCAATGGATTTCAACGGGGGAGGTGGCGGCGGCGGCAGTGAACGCGATCCACATCAAGACCGCTTCTCCCAAGACGATCTTTTCGATTTTGCCCTTTGAATTCCAAAAACAACAAAAGAGATACCGTTCTTATTTTAATTCCAGGACCTCCCTTTATACCGACATAGAGTCCAATCATTCGATCTTCGGCGGCTCGTTTTCACCGACGGTAGGGAGCAGGGTTCTGGTCAATTCAATGACAATGAAGCCGGGATACAATCCCGCGATCGGAGATGTCTTTTCGATTTTTGTTTCCCGTCCGCTCGATTATCCCGAAGCGCTCATTTTTGAAAACAGGGTCGGGGGGAGGGTCCGGCTGCTTTATAAAGACGGGAGAGAAGAGACGGTCGCTTCCGTGCGCCGGAGAGTAATCGGGGTCGGCCGTTTCAGCGGGAGCCGGTTTTTGAATGCCGGAAGGATCCGCGCCAACCATCCGGGGGTGATTGATATTTCAACCTCGGTCTCCGGCAAAGTCGGCGGATTCCAGATTATCCCTTCCACCCATTCCGAGAGCCCCGAGATGAAATCAAGCCAAACCGCCAGCCAGTGGATGATTGTTGGGCCGCTTTCTCTTTCCAGCCGGTCGCTTGAAGGGGTGGCTCCGCTTTTTAATTCCTACCTTAGGCCGAATTATTCGGAAGAGGATATCTTTGATCCGGAATGGAAGAAAAAATTCTTGGGCCGTTTTTTGGTGGACGTAAAGATCAACGGCCATTGGCGTCCGATGCCGATCTTCGCGATGAACCCCCTGGCGGATCTGCCTCCCGAGGCGAATACATTCTTAAGGGATGTTGAAGAAATAAGAATTTTGTTTCCGCGTTAGCCGGTATGTTATAATTGCAAATAATGCTTCAAAAAACTTTTAAAGGCGGAGTTCATCCGCGCGGGGAAAAAGATTTAGCTATCAACCAGCCGATTGAAGAGACCAATCTTCCCAAGCAGGTTGTTATTCCGCTCTCCCAGCATGTCGGCGCTCCCTGCCGCCCGCTGGTCCAAAAGGGGGATTTGGTCAAAGTCGGGCAGAAGATCGGCGATTCCGACAAATTTATTTCCGCGCCGGTCCATTCCAGCATTTCGGGAACGGTCAAAGCGGTTGAAAAACATTTGGTCTTTTCCGGCCAAAAAACAGATTCGGTCATAATTGACAGCGACGGCAAGCAGGATGTTTTTGATTCGATCAAACCCTATCCGGTCTTAGAAAAAATCAGTGCGGATGAGATTATAAAAGCGGTTCGCGAAGCGGGGATTGTGGGAATGGGAGGGGCGGCGTTCCCGACTTATGTCAAGCTTTCTCCTCCCCCCGGAAAGAAAATAGATTCTATTATAATTAATGCCGCCGAATGCGAACCCTATCTTAATGCCGACTATCGCCTGATGCTGGAAGATGTTTTCAATATCGCCTACGGGATCGACGTCATAAAAAAGGTCTTGGCGGTTACCAAAGTTTATGTCGGAGTAGAAGACAACAAGCCGATCGCTATTGATTATCTCGCAAAAAAACTAAACCGCGTTGAAATTGTCAAATTACACACCAAGTATCCGCAGGGGGGAGAAAAACAGATCATAAAAACGATCTTGAATCGTGAGGTTCCGATGGGGGGCTTACCGGCGGATGTGGGAGTGGCGGCCTTTAATGTTGCGACCTGCGCCCAAATCGCGAAAACACTAAAGACCGGGTTTCCTTTGATTGAGAGAGTGGTTACGGTCTCCGGAAAACATTTAAGAAAACCGTCCAACCTAAAAGTTCGGATCGGTACCCTTTATAAGGAAATAATTGAACAATGCGGCGGGGTGGACGGGGAATTGGCAAAGGTGGTCTGCGGCGGACCGATGATGGGAATCGCCGTCCCCTCTCTTGATGTTCCGGTGCAGAAGGGGACCTCGGGGATTATCGTTTTTACCAAAGAAGAGATTGCGGAAATGGTCCCGGAGGTTTGCATCCGCTGCGGCAAATGCTCGCAAGTTTGCCCGATGAATCTTAACCCGAATTTTTTGGCCGACTATGCCGAACGCGGCGACTGGAAAAAGTGCAAAGAGCTGGGAGCCCTAAACTGCATCGAGTGCGGCTGTTGTTCTTATATTTGCGGGAGCCGGCGAGATATCGTACAGCTGATAAAATTGGCCAAGAAGAAGTTGACATAAGTTTTTCCGCGAGGTATAATTTTCCAAAATTCCTTTAAAGGAGGACTACTATGTTAAAAAGAACCTTGATTCTTGCTTTGGCGCTGGTCTTGTTTTTACCTCTTGCCGTCCATGCTTCCACCTCCAAAAATCTCGTTAAAATCGGCGGGGATGTTTTAATTCCCCGCGGGACGATCGTTGACCGCGCGGTGGCGATCGGCGGCTCGGTCACGGTGCTGGGCGTGGTCCGGCAGGATGTGGTTTCTGTTGGCGACGACGTCATTTTAAAAAACGGGGCGCTGGTGCAGGGGAACGCGATTTCAATCGGGGGGCAGGTTGATAAAAACCCGGGAGCCACGGTTCAAAAAGACATAGTAATATATGCGGTTCCTCCGATTGAATTCGGCGATGAACAAATTCAATCCGTTGATCAGGCCAAGACGGCAATGATCCTCTGGAAAGAAACTTCTATCCTGGCTTTCTTTGTCCTTGCAATAATTGTCGCTTCCCTCTTTACCAAACAAGTGGGGCTCTCTTCCTATACGATGGAGAAAAAGCCGCTGGCCAGCTTTTTAATCGGCCTTTTGGCGGTGGCGCTGATTCCTTTTGTGCTGGTCCTGTTCCTATTGACGATAATTGGTATCCCGCTGATCCCGGTTTTGGGATTGGTGGTGGTCGCCGCCTTTATTTTGGCCTATGTCGCGGCGGCGCAATTGGTGGGCAAGAAATGCCTGATCGCGCTGCGCATGAGAAATAAATCGATGCTGATTGAGGTTATGCTCGGGTTTGTCTTAATCTGCATTGTTGCCATGATTCCTGTTCTTGGCGGGATCATCAAAGGGCTGCTAATGATCGCGGGATTAGGCGCGGTTGCCTATTCAGCTTTTGGGACACAGCAGAGAGTTTGAAGCCATCGCTTCCCTAACCAGGATCGCGATATCAAGATAGCCGATTTTTCCTCTTAAAAATTGGTTGACCGCTTCGTCGTTGGCGGCGTTCATGACCGCCGGCATCGTTCCTCCGGTCCGGCCGGCCTGATAGGCCAGATCGAGGCAGGAGAACTTTTCTTTGTCCGGTTTTTCAAAAGTCAAAGCGGCCAGTTTGGTAAAATCAAGCTTCTTCCACATGTTGGGCAGGCGCCCCATCCCGAACAGGGCGTATTGGATCGGGACCCGCATATCGGGAGCGCCCAATTGTGCCTTGATTGAGCCGTCAACAAATTCCACCATCGAGTGGATAATGCTCTGCGGATGGACAATAACGTCGATTTTGGAATAATCCAGATCAAAAAGATAATGCGCCTCGATCACTTCAAGCCCCTTATTCATCAAGGTTGCCGAATCGATCGTAATTTTCGGACCCATGTTCCAGGTGGGATGCGCCAGCGCCTCTTTGGCGGTCATCTTGGCCAGTTTTTCAATTGGAGTTTTTAAAAACGGTCCTCCCGAAGCGGTCAAAATTATTTTTTTAATTTTTTTGTGGTCTTCTCCGGCCAGACATTGGGCGATGGCCGAATGTTCCGAATCGATCGGGAAGATTTTTACTTTATTTTTCCCGGCCTCTTCCATGAATTCCCCCCCCGCAGTTACCAAAACCTCTTTGCTGGCCAAAGCGATATCTTTTTTCGCGGCAATCGCTTCCATGGCGGGAATGAGGCTTATTGTTCCGGGGATAGCGACAACGACCGTTTGCGCCTGCGGGAGCGTTGCCGCTTTTTTCAATCCTTCTTCGCCAAAGACGAGCTCAACTTTGTGTCCCGCCAGCTTTTCTTCTACTTTGGCCTTTACTTTTTCATTTTCAACCGAGACCAACAACGGATTGAATTTCTTAATTTGTTCGACAATCAAATCAACTTCGTCTTTCGCGGCAATTGCCACGACATTAAAACTGCTCGGATAGGCGGCGGCAATCTCTAAAGTTTGTTTCCCAATCGAGCCGGTGGAACCGAGGATGGAGAGATTCTTTTTCATTAGACAATTTTAGCAAAGTAGCGGCAATAAAACAATTTAAAGATATCTGCTTAGCATTTCCCGAATAGAAGGGGGAGCTTTGTCTAATAATTCTTTTGTTATTGTTCCTTTTTCCCCTTTCACAATCTTTACAAACGCAAGAATTGTCTTGGCAACCTGGAGTTCTTGTGTCGCAAGAGGGGTTAGCGTGTTGTCCGCTTCTTCAAGCAGATCGGGATTGCCCTCGGCCGCGAATCTTCCCAGCAACGCCTGTCCAAGATGGAATAATGCCGTTATTTTAAGCCGAGAAGGATCTACCTTTTTAAAACTGGGGTCATTTGCAAGCCTGCCGTCTCCGATTATTTCAATTAAGGCTCTGCTGTGCGCTTCCATTGAATAATAATTTCCGGTAAGCGTATCGGCAACCAGGTACCAGCCCAAGGTTTCTATGTTGTTGGGATTATAATGCAAAGACCTTTCAAAACAATCTTGCGCTTCTTTAATTAAATCTGTTTGTTCGGGCTTTTTTCTTGTTTTTCTGGCCTGTTCCAGCGGTGCATATCCCATCCTTCCACGGCAAAGGGACAAATTACCCAGCACTTCGGCATTTCCCGGAAAAGCTTCGAGGGCCAGTTCGAACTCTTTTTCGGCGCGATAAAAATCCCTGCGAACGGCTAAACCGATTCCCAAATTTAGATGTCCCTGAAAATTGTGGTCATAAAACCTCAATAGGAGTTCTTGGTTTTTGAGGGTTCTTTTCAGTGCTTCCGCTTTCTTTTTTTCATCCCATACCATTATGTATTCATCATTTAAAGCGACTTCCTCTAAAAAACCAACAACTCTGCGATCGGCAATTTTGCGCTCCCAAACCCTTTCGTATAGTTTTCCTAGGGCCATAAGATGAAAGGCGCTATATTTTTCTTCTTTTGTAAGCCGGCAAATCGTGACCAGGTCCATATCGGATGCCGGACATTGGATCCGGGCGGCCAAGAACGGATCAAGATATCCGATCGCTTGCAGGGGCAAAAAGTTTCCTTCTTGTGCTTGTTGCCATCGGTTCCTTATATCTGTTTGCTTCGCTCTTTCTTCCTTGTTTATTAATTGTTTTAAGCTTTTAAGTCCCGGAGTTCCGGCAGGGACTTTTTTAAGGGCTTCTCTCGCCGGTTCAATTGCCCAGGCCTCCGCCAGCAATTTTACTAAACGCGGCGAATAATAAGTTTCTTCCGGGAATTGTGTGATAAAGAACTCAAGCGCCTCAACCGCGTCGTCATGGCGATCTTCCTTTGCGGCGGTTTCTATTAATGTTTCAATCTCTTCCTTATAATCCGAATGGTTTTCTCCCCTTAGCCGCAGGGCTTTTTGAAAGTTTCCCGGGTTAAACAGAAAGGTTGTCGCGCGGGGGACAATTTTTTTCGCATCTTCCCCAAAAAGATAGAGCGTCCCGGCAATTGAGTTTTTGGAAAAGGTTTCGGTAATGCATGCCGGGTTTGCCAACCGCAGATTAAGCGGACCCGAACGCAAATCGGAGCCAATAACTACGGCTATTATATTATGCCTTGCAACGGCAGTTTGTATCGCCGCTACATCAACCCTTATCCCGATCAAGGCCCCCCGGTTTCCGGAGATAGTAAGATCAGTCAATAATTCCGGCAAGGTTTTTTTTTAGTGCCGCCGGTCTTTTTTCCGCGCCATAAATTCTCATTGAATATATATCCGCACTTCTTGAAAAAAATTTCACACGAATTAGAATTGGTCTTAGAAAAGATGTATTATGCCAAGGCTCGCCGCGGTCATCAGAAGCGAGGCAATAATGGTTCCGATCAAGGCCGCGATAAAAGTCGGAACAGGTTTTAGTCCAAGAAGATAGGCAGCGACACAGCCGGTCCAGACCCCGGTCCCGGGGAAGGGGATGCCGATAAATAAGGTTAGTCCGACCAATTTCAAGTCGTCAATTATTTTGCTTTTTCTTTTTGTCCGCTCAAAGAGCCAGCCGATAAAGCGGTCAAGCATACTTACCTTTCTAAAATGTTCGATCAGGGTATTTAAAGCCCACAAAATTGGGAAGACCGGGATTAAGCTTCCGATTACGCTTAAGATTACCACTTCAACGGCAGGCATTTTCAATACCGCGATTCCAAGCGGAACCGCGCCGCGGACTTCAATTACCGGTGTGGCTGACGTAATCAGAATAATCAGCCATTTTGGGAGGCCTTTTAATAATTCCAAGAGAAACATTAGGTAATTTTATCATGATTTGCAAAATTGGCAATATCAACGCTCTGCGCGGGCGGGTTGCCGCGTCGCTGCTCCGAGCAAGAGAAGAAGAGTGATTTGAAGCCCTCTCAAAAATATGGTAAAATCGCCAGATAATGTTTCTTTATCCCCTAATTCTTTTACTCTTATTATCTCCTCCCGCGCTCGCGCAAAAAGAAGCGAAGGAAGTTTTGCCGGAACAGCTTAAACTCCAAAAAATCGAACAGGAACTGCAAGAGAAAAAGAGTAAGCTGATTGAGACCAAAAAACAGGAACAGCAGAGCCTTTTTCAGCTTTTCCAGATCAAGACCAATCTGAAGCAGGCCAAACAGAAACTGAACAACGCTAACCGCAAAATTACGGTGAACGAAGTCCAAATTACCAAACTTCGGGTGGAGATCAACGAAGCGGCGGTTTTGCTGCAGCAGAAAGAGGCCAAACTGCGCCGCCGGGTCCGCGAAATTTTCAAAAACAGCTCGGTCAATTACCTTGACCTTCTCTTCAGCTCCCGCAACATGTCCGACTTCATCAACCGGAGCTATTTTTTCTCTAAACTGGTTGAGTCCGATGTCGACTTAATCGACGTAATCAACCGGAAACACCGCGAGACCACCAAGAAAAAAGAAACTCTGCAGGTAGTTACCTCGGAAATAAAGGATTTGGCGCAGACGATCGCGGAAAAGAAACAGGAGATAACCGAACAGCAGAAAAAAGAGCAGGAGGTCCTGGTATCTCTCAAGGAGCGGCGGGAAGATTATGAGAAAAGGATCGCCATGCTGGAGAAGAGCTCCGAAGAATTGACCCAGATCATCCAGCAGAAATTGGCTAAGCAGGGGAAGAAGGTTATCGTCGGCGGGACCGGTAGTATCGATTGGCCGCTTAGGGGGAGGATTACTTCCCGCTTTGGTTACCGCCGCCATCCTTTATGGGGCGGCCGGAACATGCATACCGGCTTGGACATTGCCGCTCCAAGCGGTACCCCGATCAAGGCGGCCGACGGCGGAGAGGTCATCTTGTCAAAGTGGTGGGACGGCTACGGCAAAGCGGTCGTCATAAACCACGGAAAAAACATCCAGACGGTCTACGGCCATATGTCGCGCATTTACGCCCAGGAGGGGACAAGCGTCGCGAAGGGGCAGGTGATCGGGTTGGTCGGCAGTACCGGTTATTCCACCGGTCCGCATTTGCATTTTGAAGTCCGGGAAAACGGGAAACCGAAAAACCCGATGAATTATCTGCCGTAAGGCAAGGAAGGGAAAAAAATGAAAAAGAAAATAATGGTTGCGATGGTTGTTTTCATGTTCTTTGGGGTCGGATTTATTTACGGACGCGGTTCCGCGGAAGAAGCGCTGGAGAGGAAGCTTGATGTTTTCCTTGAGACCCTGTCGCTGGTAAAAAATCATTATGTGGTCAAGAAATTGGACGATACCAAACTGGTCTATGGGTCGATCCGCGGGATGCTTGATTCACTGGACGACCCCTACACCCGCTTTATGGAACCGAAGGCCTACAAGGAGATGGCGATCCGCCTAAGCGGCGAATATAGCGGCATCGGAATTTATATCGGGATGCGCGACAAACAATTGACGGTCATCTCTCCAATTGAAGGAACTCCGGGATATTCGGCCGGATTAAAAAGCAAAGATAAAATAATAAAGATCGACGGCAAATCGACCAAAGACATGGCGCTTGACGAAGCGGTTTCGCATATCCGCGGGAGGAGAGGGTCAAAAGTTACTTTAACGATTGTCCGCGGGAAGAATAAAGAGAAAGATATCGCGATTAAGCGCGACAAGATCGCGATCAAAGCGGTCAGCTCCAAAATCATCGCGCCGGAGATCGGCTACATAAAACTAAATACTTTTGAAAACCGTTCCGCCGCGGAAGAGATGAAAAAGGCGCTTAACGAGATCAGGTATAACGGGGCCAAAGGATTGATCCTTGACGTGCGGGGGAACGGCGGCGGACTGCTGGATAACGCGATTGAGATCGGCTCGATGTTTATCCCCTCCGGAGCGATCGTGCAGACGGTTGACCGGGAAGGGATGCGTGAAGTAAAATATTCAACCGGACAGATCCTTTGGGCCGGTCCGATGGTCCTTTTGATCAATGAGGCCTCCGCTTCGGCTTCGGAGATTTTAGCGGGGGCGCTCCGCGACAACAATATCGCGACCTTGGTGGGGGAGCGGTCGTTCGGCAAGGCCTCGGTACAGTCGGTTAGGAAGCTGGAAGACAATTCGGCCTTGCTTTTGACGATCGCGAAATATCTGACCCCAAACGGTGAAGATATTTCAAAACACGGGATCAGCCCGGAGGTAGAGGTTAAAATATCGACCGAAGAGGCCGAGGCGATCTTTATCAATCAGGAGAAAGATAACGACCACCAGCTTGATAAAGCGCTGGCGCTGGTGAAGGGGATGCTAAATGGGAGATAGTTTTTTTAAACAAGTTTCCGACTTTCCGCTGATGTTGAAAGCGGCGTTGGCCTTTTCAAAAGAGCTTCCAAAAATCAAGAAGCCCTCCGCGATTTATATTTCAGGGCTGGGGGGCTCCGCGATCGGCGGCGATCTGGTCAAAAATTATTTACGAGACAAGATCGCAATACCGATAACGGTGGTGAGGGATTATCTTCTTCCCTCTTCCATAAAAAAAGAGGACCTTTTAATTTGTGTAAGTTACTCGGGGAATACCGAAGAGGCCCTTTCTGTTTTTAAGTCGGCCCTGGAAAAAGGGATTAATATTGCCATTATTACCTCCGGAGGAGAAATACACCGGCGCGCACTAAAGGAACAAATCCCGACGGTTGTGGTCCCTGCGGGCTTGGCTCCCCGTTCGGCTCTTCCTTATCTGTTGATTTCACTCCTGAAAGTTCTTGAGAAGGCCGAGGTTCTTCCTTTACAGGACCGCGCGATCCTTGAAGCGTCTAAATTTCTTTCGGCGAGAAAAAAGATCTATGATACCAAAGCCAAGAGGCTGGCCAAAAAACTGATCGGAAAAATTCCGATAATTTTTTCGTCAGTCGGAACCACCGAAGCGTGCGGTTATCGTCTAAAATGCCAGTTTAACGAGAACAGCAAAGCAACCGCTCATTTGTGTGTTTTTCCGGAACTTGACCACAACGAGATTGTCAACCTCGCGCGTTTGGAGAGCGCCGCCTCCTTATTTTTATTGATCTTAAAAGACGAGGAGGATCATGAACGGATCAAAAAAAGGATTAAAATTACCAAGGAGCTGATCGGCAAAAGCATAAAAGAGTCGGCCGAAATAAGATCGGAAGGGGAGGGGCGCCTCTGTCGGATGCTCTCTCTGGTTTATTTTGGCGATCTTGTGACCTATCATCTGGCTTTGGCCAAAAAAGTTGATCCACGGGAAGTTTATGTGATCGAGAAACTCAAGGAGGCGTTAAAATGAAAGCGGTCATCATTGCCGGAGGGTTCGGGACCCGGCTTCGCCCTTTGACCTACAACGTTCCCAAACCGATCGTCCCGGTGGTAAATATCCCTTTGGTTATCCACCAGATCAATCTTTTGGTCAAGCACGGGATCCGGGATATTATCTTAAACCTGCACTATCTTCCCGCTTCAATTAAAATGATCCTATCCCAGGAGCATGAGCTGGGAATCAATCTCCATTTTTCAATCGAAGAAAAACCGCTCGGCACCTGCGGGGCGGTTAAGAACGCGGAAGAATTTTTTGACAAAGAGCCGCTCTTGATTTTTAACGGCGACACCCTGTCGGATGTCGATTTGACCGAGCTGATCGAATTCCACAAGAAAAAACGGGCGAAAGCGACCCTGACCTTGACCCGGGTCCCCGATCCCAGCTTATTCGGACTGGTGATCACCGACCAGGAAGGGAGAATAAAGGAGTTTCTGGAAAAACCGGCCTTCCAGAAAGGCGGGATAAACACGATCAATGCCGGGATTTATGTTTTGGAGCCGGAGCTTTTATCTAAAGTTCCGAAAGGGCAGAATTATTCTTTTGAACGCCAGCTCTTCCCCGACCTGATCAAGAATCGGGTCCCTTTTTACGCCTATACTTCGGATGCCTATTGGATTGATATCGGGAATCCCGAAAAATACGCTCTGGTGCACAAAGATATTTTAAGAGAAAGGGTCAAAGTGATGATGCACGGTAAAAAAGAGGGACAAAACTGGATCGGAAGCGGCTGCCTAATCGATCCTTCGGCCCGCCTGGAGGGTCCGGTTCTTTTGGGTGATTCGGTAGTGCTTGAGAAAAAAGTGGTTTTGCACGACGAAACGGTTTTGGGGGACAAGGTACGGATCGGAGCGGAGAGCCGCATCGAAGGGACGGTCATCTGGCGCAATACGATTATCGGCGAACAGGTTAATTTGGAGGATTGCCTAATCGGAGCGAACTGCATCATTGAGGATTTTGTGAATTTGGATGGCGCGATCATAGGGGACCATAGTATAATCAAAAAGGGGTCAAAGTTCTAGCATGCTAAAGATAATTAAAAAAGATAAGATAGAAGCCGAAATAAAATTGCTGAAAGAAAAATCGGGGATACAGCTTGATTTGCCGCAGGAAAAAGCGGTGAGGGAGATCATCAGGAATGTCCGCGACAAAAAAGACCGCGCGCTGATCGAATACACCAAAAAATTCGACAAAGTTTCTCTGGAAGCCGACGAGATCAAAGTAAGCGAACAGGAGATCAAAGAGGCCTACGGTAAAGTTAATTCGGCCTATCTTGAAGCCTTAAAAGATGCCATCCGCAACATCGGCGCCTATCACGAACGGCAAAAGATTTCTCCGGTAAAAATACAGACCAACGACAAACTTTTGACCCTGCGCAGTTTGGCTTTGGGGAGGGTGGGGGTTTATGTTCCCGGAGGAAAAGCCTCCTATCCCAGTTCTGTTTTGATGAATGTTATTCCGGCGCAGATTGCCGGAGTTCCGCAGATAATTTTATGTTCTCCTCCCCCGATTGCTTCGTCGATTCTGGTTGCCGCTTCGGAATTGGGAATAACCGATATTTACAGGGCGGGAGGGGCGCAGGCAATTGCGGCGATGGCTTTTGGTACTGAAATTATTCCGGCAGTGGACAAAATTGTCGGGCCGGGAAATATCTATGTTATGCTGGCAAAAAAACTTTTGTATGGGGTGGTGGGAATCGATTCTCTGGCGGGACCCTCCGATGTTTTAATTGTCGCCGACGAATCGGCCAACGCCCGCTATGTCGCGATTGACCTGATCGCCCAGGCCGAACATGATTCCGACGCTTCGGCGATTGTTATAACTACCTCCGAAAAGCTGGCCTCCGAAATAGACGCGGCCGCAACAGAGCTGGTTAAAGAGTTTGAACGAAAAAAAATTATCGAAGCGTCTTTTAAGGAGAACGGTAGAATTTTTTGCGTTGAATCTTTGGAGATCGCCGCCGTACTGGCGAACCGGATAGCTCCGGAGCATCTTGAAATAATTGTCTCCGATCCGCAGTTGATTTTGGATACGGTCCGGAATGCCGGAGCGGTCTTTATCGGACCCTATTCGCCGGTCGCGATCGGCGACTATCTGGCCGGACCCAACCACACCCTGCCGACCGCCGGGACTTCGCGCTTTTCTTCGCTCCTTACCGTTTATGATTTTTTAAAGCACCAGAGTGTTACCGGCTATTCAAAAGAGGCCCTGCGCACCGACCGCGATTCGGCGGTTACTCTGGCTGAAATTGAGGGTTTGGACGCCCACGCGCGGGCGATCGACATCAGATTCTCTTAAGCAGTTCCAGCGGGTTTTCGGATATTACCGTGAGGGCGTCTTTTTCGGACAATCCTGCCGCCAGGGCGATCTTAAAGGCCTCTTCCTGGGTGACCAGATCGTTTTCGGTGTGCGCGTCGGTATTTAAGAGCATTTTTGCCCCATATTTTTTTGCCAGTTTGGCGACATGGGCATTCCCTTTTCCATGGCCGGCGCGGGCGGAGAGTTCCAGAAAAATCTCATTTTTTGCCGCCAGCTTCACATCCTCTTCCGTAATCTTTCCCGGATGCGCCAGAATGTCGACCAGCCCCTTAAGCTGGACCGCCGCATGGTTGGTCCCGGGGTAAACATTTTCAACGACCGATTCGCCGTGGACGATGATTATTTTTGCCCCCAGGGCGCGCGCTTTTTTGCAATATTCGGCGATATGTTCGGGGAGGAGGTAGCTGACCTCCGCTCCGCAGAGGACATTGATTGGAAGTTTTCCTTTCATCTCGATTAAAAACTGCATGATCGCCGGGATGGCGATATTTATATTGGATGGGTCAACGTGGTCGGTCAGCGCGATCGTCTTTGCTCCGCGGATCTCCGCCTCTCTCACGATTGCCGCCGGCAAGAGCTTCCCGTCGGAGAAGATGGTGTGCATATGAAAATCATAGCGGGGGCCAAGGTCTTTCATGCTTTAATCATACCGCAATCCACTCTACCTTGTCAAAACGGCGGAACCAGGTCATCTGGCGGCGGGCGAAATTGCGGGTTTTTTGTTTTAGGAGCGCGACCATCTCATCATACGAATATTTATTTTCCAGATAATCGATAACCTCTTTATATCCCAGCGCCTGCATGGAATTTAGGCCGTTAGAATATCCTTTTGACAGGAGTTCCTTTACTTCATCAACGAGTCCTTTCTTAAACATAGAATCAACCCGCGCGTCGATGCGTTCATACAACTTCTCCCGAGGCAAGTTTAATCCGATAATTTTACTTGACCCTAGAACCTTGAACCTAGAACCTTGTAATTTTGAAATCGGCTTTCCGGTCAACTCATAAACCTCCAGCGCCCGAATGATTCGTTTCTTGTCGTTTGGATGGATCTTTTTTGCGGCTTCCGGATCGACAGTCGAAAGGCGTTCGTTAAGAGTGGAAAGTGGAAGTTTCTCCAATTTTTCACGGACTTCAGTGTCCGCCTTTACAATCGGAAACGAGAACCCCTCAATTAACGACCAAAGATACAACCCGGTCCCGCCGACGATGATCGGAATTCTACCTTTATTTTGCACTTTGATTTTTGCGCTTTGAGCTTCTTCTATGAAGTCAGAGACCGTCCATTCTTCATCCGGGTTCCTTATATCAATTAAGTGATGCGGGATTCCTTGCCGCTCTTCAAGTGTCGGCTTGGCGGTCCCGATATCCATTCCGCGGTAGACCTGCATCGAATCGGCAGAGATGATTTCGCCGTCGTGTTCTTTGGCGTATTCGATAGCGTATCGCGTTTTCCCGACCGCGGTGGGTCCGAGTATAATTGTGGTATAATTTTCAGAGAGAGCCATGAAGATACTAATTATAGAAGACGAAAAGGACATTGTCCAGGCGCTTGAATACAATTTAAAAAAAGAGGGGTTTGAGGTATCAAAGGCCTATGACGGTTTACAGGGGTCAAAGCTTATTGCTTCTCTTCTGCCCGATATCATTCTGCTTGACCTGATGCTCCCCGGAATCGACGGCCTGGAGATATTAAGAAGAGCAAAAAAAGAACCTAAAACCGAAAATATCCCGGTTATCATTTTAACTGCGAAAAGCCAGGAAGCCGACCGGGTGGTCGGACTGGAACTTGGCGCCGACGATTACATTACCAAACCGTTTAGCGTGCGTGAATTGATCGCACGGGTGAAAACGGTCTTAAAAAGATATGGCGTCAAGTCGGAACCGATGTCTCCAACCCTTAAATTCGGGACGCTTGAAATTAACAGCGACAATCACGAAGTGAAGGCCGGCGGAAAACCGGTTGAACTGACCGCCAAGGAATTTTCGCTCCTGCATTATCTGGCTTCGAACAAAGGGAAAGTTGTCGGCCGCGAGCGCCTGCTTGATGCGGTCTGGGGAATTGACGTTGCAATTGAAACCCGCACAGTCGACGTCCACATCCGCCGCTTGCGCGAGAAGCTGGGCAAAGCCGGAAAACATATTAAGACGCTGCGCGGGGTCGGCTACAGGTTTATCGAAAATGTTTGACCTATCCAAGGTTTTGTCGGGGATGGCGGAGGGGGTTTTGGCGGTCGACAAAAATTCCAAAATTATCCTGGCCAATCCGGCGATTGAAAAAATGTTCTCCGTGACGGAGCCCGAAATTCTGGGGAAGACCGTCCGCGAAGCGATCCGCAACAATGAAATTGCCGACCTGGTCCTGGAGGCAAAAACCGCCGCCAATCCGATTGAAAAAGAATTTGAGACGATTGTCCCTTTTGAAGGGACCTTTATCGCCCGTGCCGGCCAGATGGAGGAACAGTCGGGGGTCGTTTGCGTTTTGCACGACATTACCGAACTTAGAAGACTGGAGCGGTACCGCTCCGAATTTGTCGCCAACATTTCTCATGAGCTGAAAACGCCGCTAACTTCCATCCACAGTTATGTCGAAACCCTTTTGAACGGCGCGATTGACGACAAGGAACACAATCTGGAATTCTTGCGCAAGATTGAAAAGAACGCCCTTAACCTTTCGGGCTTAATCGACGACATCCTCGAACTTTCGCGGTTGGAATCAAAGATGGAGGCCGGACTTTTTACCGAAGTGGATCTGGTCCCGGTCATCGGCCACGCGATCGAGGCCGTTTCTCCAAAGGCGCAAAAGAAAAGGATTTTTATCAAAAAGACCGTTCCCGAAAGCTGCGTTATCCGCGGGATGGAAGACCATCTTTATCGGGCAATCTTGAATCTTTTAGACAACGCGGTCAAATATACCTTAGCCGGAGGGAAGGTTGAAATTACGCTGGCGGCCGAAAACAATGAAGCGATCCTTTCGGTAACGGATAACGGTATCGGAATCGAAGAAAAACATCTCCCCCGCGTTTTTGAGCGTTTTTACCGGGTAGACAAGGCCCGCTCCAGAGACCTGGGAGGGACCGGGCTTGGCCTCGCGATTGTGAAACACGTTGCCCAGCTCCATCATGGAAGAGTTGAAGTAAAAAGTGAAATTGAAAAAGGATCCAGCTTCACTATAATCCTGCCCCGTTAAATAATTTTACCGGCTTGTAACATCTTCTTCCCGAAAAATTAACGCGGTTAAAGCATAATATTGTTATAGACAGGTCATAGAACCAGCGAAAAGGGAGGTTGGGATATGTCCTGTTATGTTAACGGAAACGATATAAAAGGAATTCTGGCGATCTGCGACCGCTTGAATTACGCGGTTTGGTTTAAAAGAAATAATCCCCAAAAAGCATTGGAAGGCCCTTCGGTTAAAGAAAAACTTTCCGGTCGACTAAAAAAAGAACTGGATAACGCCCAAAAAAACGGCGAAAACATCGGTGAATTTATCGGGCGGCTTTTGATTTCACTTTCAGCCCAAGACAGGGAGACGCTTCGTCTCGATTTTGGCATCGAAGGAGAACTGACCTATCAGACGATAATCGACAAAATTCTTTCTGTTCCCGAAGACGATTCCGATCTTAAAAAAGCGGAAGAGAAAATTGGCGGGGAGTGCAGGTCGTTTTGGGGAGAACTGGCGCGAAGGGTCCATCTTGGCGGAAGCTTTCGGCTTCGCTATCAGGGAGAAAAAAGGGAAACGGAGGAAGATCCGTATCACCGTTTCAGATATAAGATTGATTTTGGCATCGGAGTGGATCTGATTGAAGATTATTTAAGGATAAATTTGGGGATGATTACGGGCGATTCCCCCCGCTCTCCCAACAATACCGCCGGAGGGGATCAGAGCTTTGGCCTTGACCGCGCTAATTTGGAATTTACGCCTATTCCCGAAATTTTGATTTCCGGAGGGAGAATAGCTTTTCCATTATATTTGTCTTCCGACCTGGCAATCGACAAAGATCTCTCCTGGGACGGTCTGTCGGCTAAGATTGACTATCCTGTTTTAGGGGGTAATCTTTCCGTCTTTTTTAGTGCCGCGGTTTTGCTTTTGAGGGCCTCAAAGGATAATCCCGCATTGCTTTTTCCATTTCAGCTTGGGTTTAAAGGTAAAATTGAAGGGTTTGATTATAGGGTTGGGGCCGGTCCTTTTATTTTTTCGGGGATAGAAGGGGGACCGGTCTTTGAAAACCGGAGCAAATACAAAGAAAACACAACCGAAAAACAGGAAAAATACGACGGCTATAAATACGGCTATGACGCTTTTACCGCCGACTGGGAAATAGGGTACGCGGACTTATTCCGTTTGCCGGTAAAACATCGGATCGCCCACTTCGGAGAAATCATCAAATCATTTAACTCGTCCCAAAATACGCTCGGTTTTTTATTGGGAGCGAAGCTTGAGTTGTTTGACAGGCGGTTAAACTTTGAGTACGGCTATCGCAAACTGCAAAGGGACGCGGTGCCGGACATTTTTCCCGATTCCGATTTTTATTTCGGCGGAACCGGAGTTTTAGGGCACAGGGTAAAAATTAAAGGGACCTACTATAAGAACAAGTATGTTTCGGTCTGTGCTGGAGCGGCTTATTTTCGAGCGGACCGCACCGAAAACGGCGATCCCCAGGACCTATGGCAGATTGATTTTGCGGAGGCCAAATTCTCGTATTAAGAATTTACCCGTTTGTAACATTTGTTTCATAAGAGGTTAACAATCCGACCGTATAATAAAGTTAAGTTAAAGATAAAAAAGGAGGAGAAAAAATGAAAAGAATCTTGGTTTCAGTTTTGTGTCTTGGCCTCTTTGTTTCCGGCTCCCAGGCGGTTTCATCCGGTAAGATAAAGGCGTACATCAACAGCTTGGAGAAAAAGATCGCGGCCGCGGAAAAGAAAAATAACGGCGCGAAAGCCGATAAGCTTTACCGGCTTTTGGCGGATGCCGAAAATTCTTTGGATATGGTTAGCGATCAAGATCAGGGAATGTTGATGGCAGCCAAACCAAAAGCTGCCGTCCAAAGCGTTCCGGTGGTAAGTGCTCCGGACGAACTTTCCGATTACAAAGAAGAGGTCAACGCCGCTTTTGCCCAAATGAAAGCGGAGATCGGCAAAGTAGCGTCAGACAACAAGGACGCGAAAGTGAGCGGGGTAATCTTTTTCCGCTGGCAGAAATATTTGGCGAACGGAACGGCCTCCACCCCCAACAATTTTGATGTTGAGCGGGCGTACATTGATCTTAAAAAGAAGCTAAGCGGTGGTGCTTCTGCCAGGGTTGTGCTTGATGTTTCCAGATTAAGCAACGACAGTAAAAAGAACCTGTTCGACTATTTAAAATATGCCTATGCCGACATCCCGCTCGGACTGGGGGCGATGCCGGTAACACTGACCGGGAAAATCGGGTTACAGCATACCGTCTGGATTGACTGGGCGGACAAGATGCTGGGTCAGCGCTGGATTGCCAAGAGTTTGGTTGATAACGAGAGCGTCATGAGTTCGGCCGACTTTGGGTTGGGGGCGGTCGGTAAAATTACCACCGGTAATTTCCCGGAAGTCGAATACCACGCGACGGCAATGAACGGCACCGGTTATGGCGCGGCAGAGACAAACAGCAGTAAAGACGCGGCTCTGCGGCTTAACTCAACGGTCCTTGAAAGCAAAGGAATCGGGAATTTACAGGTCGGATTATGGGGGAATGTAAGGGGAATAACAAGTTCCAACCTGGGAGGTGACAACAACCTGTTTGGGGGAATGGTCGGATGGAAGGCGCCGATCTATACACTCTATGTTGAATATCTTGGCGGCCAAACCAGCAGTAAGAATATTTCAGGATTTAGTGTCGGCGGAAAATGCGAGGTCTACGCCGGAGTAAACGCTTTTTTGAGGGTAGACAACTATAATCCCGACACCTCCGGCACCACCAAAAAAATTGACCGGACTTTTTACGGGGTGACCTACGATGTCAATAAGGACGTGAAGCTTTCTGCCGATATTCAAACCGCCACCGGCGGATCGGCTGCGTCCACCAGCAAGGGGACTACAACCAGCATTTTCTACCTGCATTCGATGATAGCGTATTAATAATAAGGAGGAAAAAAAGATGATAAAAAAATTTTTAGCGGTTTTAATTTCAACGGCGCTGTTGTCCGGAGCCGCATTTGCGGCGACTTTAAATGGTGCGGGAGCAACCTTTCCGTACCCGATTTACGTGAAATGGAACAGCATATACTCAAATAAGACAGGAGTTCAGGTAAATTATCAGGGGATCGGTTCCGGCGGCGGGATCCGTCAGTTTTCCTCCGGAGTGGTTGATTTTGGCGGCTCCGATGCTCCGTTGACCGAAGCGCAAATTGATGCCGCGGGCGGAGATGTTTTGCATATCCCGACCGTCATGGGGGCGGTGGTGGTAAGTTATAACCTTCAAGGGGTTTCCGGTTTAAAATTAGATTCGGATGTATTGGCAGGGATCTTTCTTGGAAAAATAAAGAACTGGAACGATCCGGCAGTTGCCGCTTTAAACCCGGGAGAAAATTTTCCAGATAAAGCTATTTTAGTGGCTCATCGGAGCGACGGTTCCGGTACAACTTCAATTTTTACCGATTACCTGGCAAAGGTTAGTTTAAAATGGGCTTCACAGGTTGGAGCTGGAACGGCGGTCTCCTGGCCGGCCGGAGTCGGCGGCAAAGGGAATGCCGGAGTTGCCGGACAGATCAAGGTTAACGACGGAGCGATCGGGTATGTTGAACTTTCTTACGCCATGACCAACAACCTTTCGGTTGCCGCCTTAAAAAACAAGGCCGGAAGATACATTGTTCCGACGCTTGATTCTACCTCTGCAGCGGCCGACGGGGCTATGGCATCTTCTAAAATAAAGAAGATGATTTCTTCCGGAGATTTTCGTTTGAACCTGAACAATGCTCCCGGAGTGGATTCTTACCCGATTGTCGGAATGACCTGGATTTTGGTGCACAAGAACCAGAAGGACGCGGAAAAAGGGAGGGCATTGGTTGATTATTTAAAATGGATCCTGTCCGACGGCCAGCAGTACGTTTCCGAACTGCTTTACGCCCCTCTGCCTTCTTCGGTAAGAAGTAAGGTTTTGAACGCGGTTAATGGGATAAAGATATAGTGAATAGGAGTGAATACCCCACATTTAAATGTGGGGTAGAATCGAAATGAAAAAAGGGGATGCTTGGTTCAAGGCCGTAACTTTCGGCTTTGCATTGAGTATCCCTTTCTTGCTTCTCATTCTTATCCTTATCCTTCTTATCCAATCCTGGTCTTCTATCTCTCATTTTGGTTTCGGTTTTATTTTTGGAAATGTTTGGGATCCTTTAGCGGATAAATTTAGCGCCCTCCCTTTTATCTACGGAACGCTGGTCTCTTCGTTAATTGCTTTGGCCATTGCTGTTCCCTTGGGGATGGGTTGTGCAATTTACTTGTCGGAAATTTCTCATTCAAAAGTTAAAGAGTATATTGCTGTAATGGTAGAACTTCTAGCGGCGATTCCGTCGGTCGTTTATGGATTATGGGGAATTTTTGTTCTGGGGCCGTGGCTTACAAGGGTTATTCCGGGGATGAAATATGGTTCCTGCCTTTTAACCGGCGGCGTGATTCTGGCGATAATGATTTTGCCGACGATCACCGCTATTTCACGGGAGGTTTTTCAGGCGGTTCCGAACAGTCTGCGCGAATCGGCTTTGGCGCTGGGAGCCACCCGCTGGGAGACTTTCCGGCTGGCGGTTTTTGGGCCGGCTCTTTCGGGAATTGTCGGCGCGATAATTTTGGGGCTTGGCCGCGCGCTGGGAGAGACGATGGCGGTGACGATGGTGATCGGCAACCGGCCGGAGATTTCGGCCTCTCTATTTGAACCTTCTTATACTTTGGCTTCGGTGATCGCTAACGAATTTGCGGAGGCGACCTCGAGCTTAAATTTGTCCGCCTTGATCGAACTGGCGCTTATACTTTTGGTTTTGACAATTATTGTTAACGGGATTGCCAGGTTATTGGTATGGAAAACAACACTGAAATACAATCCAAATTAAGAAAAATCAAAGAGCGGTTTTTTCTTGCCGCCGTGGTTCTCTGTGCCCTGATCGCGGTGGTTCCGCTCTTTTCGGTAATCGGTTATGTTTTTATTAAAGGGATCAGCGCGGTTAATCTTGATTTTTTTACCAAACTGCCGGTGCCGGTGGGGGATATTGGTGGGGGGATGGGGAACGCGATTGTCGGAACTTTTATTTTATCCGGCATTGCCTGCCTGGTCGGCCTGCCGGTCGGAATTTTTGGCGGAATCTGGCTGGCCCAGTTTGGCAAAGGAAAACGCGGCTTCTTTATCCGCTATTCCGCCGATGTCCTCTCTTCCATCCCGACGATTGTTATCGGTATTTTTGCCTATGTCCTTTTGGTCGCGACGCTTAAACACTTTTCCGCCGTTGCCGGCGGTTTTGCGCTTGGCATTATTATGATTCCAACCGTTACCCGCACCACCGAAGAGATGGTTAAGATGGTTCCGAGAAATCTTTATGAGGCGGGGCTGGCGCTGGGTATTCCGGAATGGAAAGTTACGCTGCATATTGTTTTCCGGACCGCCTGGAACGGTATTTTTACCGGTGTCATGCTCTCGGTCGCCAGGATTATGGGAGAGACCGCGCCGTTAATTTTTACCGCGTTTAATACGCCGTATTGGAGTCTTAGAGTCGACCAGCCGATGGCTTCGATGACGGTTACAATTTACAATTACGCCATTTCTCCCTTCGCGGAGTGGCACGCCCAGGCCTGGGCCGGATCGTTGACTCTGGTTTTTATTGTGTTGAGTATAACGTTGCTGGTTAGAAAATTCTCAAAGAGGGTGGTTTATACATAATGACAAATGAAGTTAAGATTAAAATAAAAACGACGGACCTAAACGCCTGGTTTTGCGACAAGCAGGCGCTGTTTAATATTAACATGGATATTTATGAAAAAAAGGTTACGGCGATTATCGGGCCAAGCGGCTGCGGAAAGTCGACTTTTATCCGGAATTTGAATCGGATGCACGAAACTGTACAGGGAGCTAGAGCCGAAGGAAGCGTCCTTTTGGACGGCCGCGATATTTTTGAAAAAAAATTTGACGCGGTTACCTTGCGGCGCGAGGTTGGGATGGTTTTTCAAAAAGCGACTCCGTTCCCGACGATGACCGTTTACGACAATGTCGCCGCCGGGATAAAGCTTTACGGCAGAATCGGCAAAGAGAAGCTTGACGAAATAGTCGAAAAGAGTTTAAAGCAATCGGCTCTCTGGAACGAAGTAAAAGATGTTTTGCACAAGCCGGGGACCAGCTTGTCCGGCGGGCAGCAGCAGCGGCTCTGCATCGCCCGGGCGCTGGCGGTCAATCCCAAAATCTTGCTTTTGGACGAGCCCTGCTCCGCGCTTGACCCGATCTCAACCGGAAAGATTGAAGAGCTGATCCATGAATTAAAGGAAGATTACACTATTGTTATTGTAACCCATAATATGCAGCAGGCGGCGCGGGTGGCCGATTATACGGCCTTTTTTCTTTTGGGAGCACTGATTGAGTTTGACGTAACCAGTAAAATATTTACTAATCCGTCCGACAAGCGGACCGAAGATTACGTAACAGGGAGGTTTGGGTAATATGGTAGAACAGCATGCCGCTTTTGACGAAGAATTAAAAGATTTAAAAGATACCATTTTAAGGATGGGAATCCTGGTTTCCGGGTTGATCCGCAAATCGGTCGAATCGCTTAAAAACCGCGATAACGAGTTGGCCAAAGAAGTAATCAAGCAGGATGTCGAAATCGACCGTTTGGAGCTTGAGGTGGATGAAAAATGCATTAACCTGATTGCCTTGCGCCAGCCCAAGGCATCCGATCTGCGTTTCATAACCACCGCCATGCGCATTGCCACCGACCTGGAGCGGGTGGGGGACCTGGCAGAAGATATTGCGGAACGTTCAATCGAGCTGGCGGACCAAAAGCCCTTAAAGCCGTTGATTGATATTCCGCGTATGGCAAAACTGGCGGAAGACGCGCTCTCTTTAACGATTGACTCTTTTGTGAATCGTGATTCCGGCAGGGTGGAAGAGGTTTGGAAAAAAGAAAAAGAGATCGACCGCCTGCGCGATTTGGTTCAGGATGAATTAATAGAGATTATGGAGAGAGACAGTAAAACCGTTACCCGCGCACTCCCTCTGCTTTTGGTGGCGCGCCACCTTGAGCGGATCGGAGACCATGCCACCAACATAATTGAAGATGTGGTATTTATGACAGAAGGAAAAGTAGTAAAGCATCAAGGCGCACTAAGCGGTTGAATTCACAAATGAATCTCTGTAACCTCTTTGTAACATTTTTGTAATATTCATGTAACATTTCTTTAACATAATAGTAACAACAGGCAACAGCAGTAGTAGGTTGCTATAGGAGGAAGTTCATGTTAAAGAAAGTTTTCTCTCTTTTTTTGGTTCTCTCTCTTCCTGTTTTTATCTTTGGTTGTGCCGGCGGGGGCAAGGCGATCCAGATCAAAGGTTCCGACACCATGGTAAATCTGGGCCAGGCCTGGGCGGAAGAATTTATGAAAGAATATCCGGCAGTTCCGGTAGCGGTGACCGGCGGCGGGTCGGGGACCGGAATCGCCGCGCTTTTATCCAATTCAACCGACATTGCCCAGTGTTCCCGCCAGATTGAGCCGAAAGAAATCGCGCTTGCCAAGAAGAAAGGCATAAACCCCAAAGAATTCCACGTTGCCAACGACGGGATTGTGGTGGTAGTTAACCCGGCCAACAAGGTAAACAAACTTTCAACCAGGCAATTGTCGGACATCTTTAACGGAAAAATCAAAAACTGGAAAGAGGTCGGCGGTAAAAACGAAGATATTGTTGTCTTGTCGCGCGAGAGGAATTCGGGGACGCACGTATTCTTTCTTGAACATGTGGTAAAGTTAGGCGATAAAAAATCGCCGAATGAATTTGCTCCTTGTGTCCTTATGATGCCCTCTTCCCAGGCGATTGTCGAAGAAATTAACGGGAACACGGCGGCGATCGGTTATTTTGGGCTTGGATATTTGACGAATAAGCAAAAAGCGGTGGCAGTGAACGGTGTTTTGCCGAGTGTAAAGACGGTTACTTTAGGGCAATATCCGATTTCCCGCTCCCTCCTTTTTTATACCAACGATGAGCCGAACGAAAAAGTGAAATCGTTTATCGATTTTGCGATGAGCAAAAAAGGACAGGAGATTGTCCTGAAGATGGATTTTGTGCCTATAAGATGAAGAACCTGTTCGAATTTATAGTCGAGAAGGCCATTTTTCTTTCGGGGGCCGCCTCGATTATCTTTGTTGTTTTGATCTTTATTTTCCTCCTCAAAGAGGGATTGGCCCTTTTTGGAGAGGTCAATTTTTTTGCCTTTCTTTTTGGCCAAAACTGGTATCCGATCTCTGACCCGCCCCAATTCGGGATCCTCCCCCTTATTATGGGATCGGTCTTTGTCACTTTCGGGGCGATTGTTATCGCGGTCCCGCTCGGTCTGGCGGCCGCAATTTATATTTCGGAGGTTGCTCCCCATTCTATCCGCGGATTTTTAAAATCGGGGATCGAACTTTTGGCCGCCATCCCCAGTATTGTACTCGGATTTATCGGTATAATTTTCCTGGCCCCCCTTTTGAAAAACATTTTTCATTTGGGAAGCGGCTTAACCGCGCTGGCCGGCTCCATCATGCTCGCTTTTATGGCTCTGCCGACGATTGTTTCAATCATTGAGGACGCGATTGTTTCGGTCCCGCGCAGTTATAAAGAAGGAGCGCTGGCGCTTGGCGCCACTCATTGGCAGGCAATTTATCGGGTGACTATTCCGGCGGCCGCCTCCGGAATTTTAGCGGCGGTGATGCTTGGGATCGGGCGGGTGGTCGGAGAGACGATGGCGGTTCTAATGATCACCGGCAATGCCGCGATCATGCCGACCTCGCTGCTACAACCGGTCAGGACTTTGACCGCGACTGTCGCCGCGGAGATGGGGGAGGCGGTTTCGGGGAGCTCCCACTATTATTCCCTCTTCGCGATCGGGATCGTCCTTTTTATCATCAGCTTTATCATCAACATTTTTGCCGACATCTTTTTGCACCGTTCCAAAGCGATGAAAAGGCGTAAAAAATGAGAGAAAATACCAAAGTCATTGAAAAGTTGGCGTTCGCGATCCTGGGGCTGGCAACTCTGATCATTATTGCCCCGGTCGGAATAATTTTGTTTATTGTTTTGTGGCACGGGCTCCCCGGGTTGAGCTTTGAATTTATCTTTTCGATGCCGAGGGAGGGGATGCGAGCCGGGGGGATTTTTCCGGCGATTGTTGGAACCCTGGTCTTAACGGTCGGCACGGCGGCTTTTTCGATTCCGGTCGGGATTTTGGCCGCGATTTATTTAAACGAATACGCCGGCAGAAACTGGCTGACCCGGCTCTTTGAAATTTCAATCATCAATTTGGCGGGGATCCCGTCGATCGTCTACGGCTTGTTCGGCCTGGGATTGTTTGTAACCTTTTTTGGCTTTGGAGCATCGATTTTGGCCGGGTCGCTCACCCTGTCGATCATGACCCTTCCGGTAATAATTACCGCCACGCGTGAAGCGCTCTCCGCGGTTCCGATGGCCTTTCGCGAAGTCAGCTTTTCGCTTGGCGCTTCCCGCTGGCAGACCGTTTCCCGGGTGGTCTTGCCCAATGCGATCCCCGGAATTTTAACGGGAACAATACTAGGGCTTTCCCGCGCGGCAGGGGAGACCGCCCCGATCCTTTTTACCGTTGCCGCTTTTTACCTGCCGCGCCTGCCGCAGTCGCCCTTTGACCAGGCGATGGCGCTTCCTTATCACATCTATGTCCTATCCACGCAGGTTCCCAACGTCAGCTTGAGGACTCAGTACAGCACCGTTCTGGTGCTGGTGCTGATGGTCTTTATTTTGAATATCGCCGCCGCCTATATCAGGGCGAAATTTCGGAGGAGGAAGACGTGGTAAAGATAACGGTTGCCGGACTAAGCATTTGGTACGATGAACAGACGGCGATCAAAAACCTTTCTTTGCAGGTTTCAGAGAAAGAAATTCTGGGGATTATCGGGCCTTCCAACAGCGGCAAGACCTCCTTTTTGCGGACGCTCAACCGCTTGAACGAACTTACATCCAACTGTAAAACCGAAGGGGAAATCCAGCTTGACGGCAAGAGTATTTTTAAAGAGATCGATTTATTATCGCTGCGCAAACTGGTTGGGATTGTTTTTGCCCTGCCGCTCCCGCTTCCTCTCTCAATTTACGACAATATCGCCTACGGCCCCCGCCTCCGCGGCGAAAAGAACAAATCCAAGCTTGACGGAATTGTCGAGAAGTCGCTCAAAGCTTCTTATCTCTTTGACGAAGTGAAAGACCGGCTTAACACTTCCGCTTTCAACCTTTCCGGCGGGCAGCAGCAGCGGCTTTGTATCTCGCGCACCCTGGCGAACGAGCCGGAAATAATACTCTACGACGAGCCCTGTTCGGGGCTGGACCCGATCTCAACCGCCAAGGTGGAAGAGGCGATGCGCGACCTGAAAAAAAATTACACGCAGATTTTGGTTACCAACAACACCAAGCAGGCGGCGCGCGTCGCAGACCGGACCGCATTTTTTTTGATGGGGGAATTGGTTGAAATCGGCGACACGACTAAAATGTTTACCTCCCCTTCAGACAAAAGGACCGACGATTACATTGCGGGGAGATTCGGATGATAGTTAAAGTAAACAAGCTAGATTTTTATTACGGCAAGTTCCAGGCGCTAATCGACGTTAATTTGGAAGCGAAAAAGAACGAGATTACCGCCTTGATCGGACCTTCCGGCTGCGGGAAATCGACCTTTCTGCGCTGTTTGAACCGGATGAACGATCTGATCGAAGGGACCAGGACTACGGGTGAAATTTTTGTCGAAGGAGAAAATATCCTTGATCCAAACACCGACCTGGTCAAGCTCCGCAAGAAAGTCGGGATGGTTTTCCAACGCCCCAATCCGTTCCCTCTTTCCGTTTTTGAAAATATCGCTTTCGGACCCAGAGTGCATCATCTGGCAAAAGGGAAGGAGCTCGAAGAAATAGTCCGGCAGAGTTTGGAAGCGGTCCTCTTGTGGGACAAACTGAAAGACCAATTGAGCCGCAATGCGCTGACCCTGTCGCTTGAAGCACAGCAGCGCCTCTGCATCGCCCGGCTGATCGCGGTGAAGCCCGACATCTTATTGATGGATGAGCCCTGTTCGGCTCTCGATCCGGTCTCAACCCAGAGGGTGGAAGAGCTGATGCAGATATTAAAACAAGATTATTCGATCCTGATTGTGACCCACAATATGCAGCAGGCGGCGCGGGTTTCCGGGTTTACCGGTTTCTTTTTGCTGGGGAAGCTGATAGAATTTGATATAACCGGGCGGATTTTTACGGCTCCGCGGGACAGGCGGACCGAAGATTATATAACCGGGAGGTATGGATAATAATGATAGAAAGAATTTTTGACCATGAATTGGCCGAGCTTTCGGACCTGATCCTCAAGATGGGGGTTATGGTTCAGGGATTGATCCGCAAATCGGTCGAGGCGCTCAAGAATCAGGATACCAAACTGGCTCAGGCAGTGATTGAAGAAGATGAACATGTCGATCAGATGGAGCTGGAGATCGACGAAAAATCGATCCAGCTGATAGCGCTGCGCCAGCCGGAGGCCTCCGACCTTCGCTTTTTGACCACCGGGATGCGGATCGCAACCGACTTGGAGAGAATCGGCGACCTAGCGGAAGATATTGCCGAACGAACCGTCGATCTTTCATCGGAACCGCTCTTGAAACCGCTGGTTGACATCCCCAAGATGGCAAAATTGGCGGAAGAGGGTGTGGCTGCGGCTCTTGATGCTTTTGTAAAAAGGGATTCTTCCGCTTTGGAATCGGTCTGGGACAAAGAAAAAGAGGTTGACCGTCTGCGCGACGCGGTCCAGCTGGAGCTGACCGAAATAATGGGAAAAGATGCCAAAACCGTCTCCCGAGCCCTCCCGTTACTTTTGGTTTCCCGCCATCTTGAGCGGATCAGCGACCACGCCACCAACATTGCCGAAGACGTAACCTATATGGTAGAAGGGAAAGTGGTCAAACATTTAGGAAGGCCGAAAACTTAGTCCAGCTTAAACCCGCCATGTTTTTTGAAGTGTTCGACTAAGCCGCCGTCCGACAATAGCGTCTGCATGGTTTTTGGGAGTGCAGGAATCTTTATGTCTATCTTTTTAGATAGATTTTTTATGATGCCATTATCCAAATCAACCTCGATCTCATCCCCATCTTGAAATTGATCGGTATTTACTTCAATCGCGGGTAATCCGAGATTAAAACAATTGCGATAAAATATCCTGGCGAAGGATTTTGCAAGAACGGCCGAAATTCCGGCATATTTGATCGCCATCGGGGCCTGTTCGCGGCTGGAGCCGCAGCCGAAATTCTCTCCGGCAACAATAAAATCGCCTTTGCTTACTCTTTTATAAAAATCCGGCTCCAAATCTTCCATGACATGCTTGGCAAGTTCAACCGGGTCTTGGATTTTAAATTTATAGCGGCCCGATATAATATAATCGGTATTTATGTCGTCATTCTGCTTTGCGAATTTTAATGCTTTCCCTTTTAGTTTCATAAATACTTCCTAGGATCGGTAATCTTTCCATTTAAAACCGACGCGGCGACGGTAGCGGGGGATCCAAGATATATAAACGCCTCCGGGTTGCCCATCCGCCCCTTAAAGTTCCTGTTGGCGGTTGAAATGACATTTTCTCCGTTAGCCGGCACCCCGTTGTGGGTCCCGACGCACGGTCCGCAGCCGGGGGTTACCACCGCGACATTTGCGTCGATAAAGGTTTCGATAATTCCTTCTTTAATCGCGTCAAGAAAAATGGTCTTTGACGCCGGAGCTACGATCAGCCGGCAATCCTTGTGCACTTTTTTCCCTTTCAAAATCTGCGCGGCAACCCGCAAATCTTCCAGCCGCCCGTTGGTGCAGGTGCCGATCAGTCCCATTTGGATCGGGGTCCCTGCTACTTCCGAAATCGGAGAAACGTTATCAACGGTGTGCGGTTTGGCGACTTGGGGCTCGATCTGTTTCAAATCAAATTCAACCACGTCTTTATAAACCGCGTCTTTATCCGGTTCAATCGGGTTCGGTTTTCGAGTGGAGTGTTTTCCGACCCAATCAAGGGTCTTTTGGTCGGCTCGCATCAATCCGGCCTTGGCCCCGCATTCAATCGCCATGTTGGAGATCGTCATCCTGGCGTCAATTGACATTTCGTTGATGACTTCTCCCTCAATTTCCAATGCCAGATAGGTCGCTCCGCCGGCGCCGAGCTTGCCGATCGTATATAAGATCAGGTCTTTTGAAAAAACGCCCTTTGGCAGTTTGTTGGTGTAAATTAATTTTAAGGTTTCCGGGACTTTGAACCATAGTTTTCCGGAGATCCACGCCGCTGCCAGGTCGGTTGAGCCGATCCCGGTTGAAAAAACATTAATCGCGCCGTAAGTGCAGGTGTGCGAATCCGCTCCGATCACCAAATCTCCCGGGACGACATGCCCCTGTTCGGGGAGAAGCTGGTGGCAGACCCCGCAGCCGATGTCGTAAAGATTTACGCCGGTCTGTTTCGCGAATTCGCGTATTTTTTTGTGGATTGTCGATACTCCGATGTTGGGGGAGGGGGAGGAGTGGTCGATTACGATCGATATTTTAGATGAGTCAAAAACTTTTTTGGCCCCCATCTTATTGAATGAATCAATCGCGACCCCCGAGGTCCCGTCCTGGCCCATCATGTAGTCAAGATTGGCAATGACGATGTCTCCGGCATGCGCATCGGTACCGGAGTGGTTTGACAAGATTTTTTCTGAAATGGTTTTAGTCATAAATATATTTTAGCACAAAGTTATTCGTAATGAGTCCACATACGAATAATTTTGACGATTCTTTCTTTTTCCAAAATCTGATATACCAGCCGATGTTGAATGTTAATTCTTCGAGAGTAGGCGCCTTCCAATTCTCCAACCAGTTTTTCAAATGGGGGTGGCGTTTGCAGGGGATTCTTTTTTAGGATTTCAAGCAAACCTTCCGCTTTTCCCCTAAGATTTGAAGAAGATAATTTCTTTGCGTCTTTTTGGGCCTGTTTGGTAAATAAAATTTCCCAATTTACCATTTTATTTTTTTGGAACAGCGGCTGATTGGAGTTTTTAGACCTATTTTTATTGATTCCCGCATCTTGGGAATAGCGAGAAGGTAGAGGGTTTCCTGGATTGCTTCCCAGTCGTCTTCCGAAAGAAGAACCCCGCTGGTATTTTTGTCGGTAATGATTACCGGTTCATGAGAATAAGAGATTTCTTTTAATAAAAAGGGCAATTTATTTTTAGCTTCTTTAGTTGATATGTAGTTCATTTTTTCCCTCCCGACTTATTATATCACATTCCCATTGCTATCCCGGCGGGGTTTGATTTTTGATTATTGCAAGAGAGTTAAATTAAGGTAGGGAGAATCATCAGATAAACGCCATCTACAAGGTAAAGCATAAATACCGTCAATTCGTTCCAATGCTTCCTTTATGTTATAAGGAGAAGTGCTTAATTCGTCTCCCAACCTGCTTGCGTCAATGGTTATGGCGCCTTTGTTCATGTATTCCTTCAAGAAAACAAGCAATTTCCAGTCAAACGACGCGTTAAAAGAATATCCTGCAATCAAAGCATAATAAATCCTTGAAGATTGTCCAATAAAGCCGACCCCGGAATCATAAAAGTCGCTGCCATAAAGGCATCTTTCGTTGGCGGATTGAAATGTAATTGTATGACCGTATTTTTGCGCTATCCGGTAAAGCATTTCATAATCGCTTTCGAATCTAACTCCAAAAGAAGTCGCGAATATGATTCCTTTTTTGGAGGTTGCCATCATTCCCAGGATGAAAGGAATGCCCGAATAAAGCACGTGTTCCGCGGAAAAAGACCAATCGACTGTTTTTAGCGGATCAATATCATTTGCGTCTTGAGTTGTTATTGAAATAGCTCTATCTTTCAAGAATAATGCATCGTCCGCCAATTCTTGCCGGATTAATTCTGTATTCTCCCGTCCATCGACTTTTTTCCAGCACAGCTCAACCTCTCGTATGATTTGGGAAAATCGAAATTTGGGATCCGATAACATTTTTTTTACATAGGCAACCCTGTTTTCGCATAGGTCGGAAGCAAACCAGGAACAATCCGGCAAATCACGGCGGCTGGCAAATCCGAGAAACGTTTTTCCTCCGTTCATGCAATAAACGGCTATCCGATCCCGGTTTTCAACCGGCAAGGATTTTCCAAAAGTTCTGTCGCCAACGATAACATTTCCGGGAAGAATTTGTTCCCAGCTTTTTTTATTTTGTTGCGCCCCGACGGTTGTTGAATAGATTAAATTAGGGACTCGATACATCATATGTTTATTTATCGGTCGGGGCTTTGAAAAATTGCAGGGGATTTTAGCCTTTATGGGACCTTAAAAGAATCTTTCCCTAATCTGCTTGCTCTTCTTGATGATGTAAGGATCAAGCCCCTCCATCTCCTGAACCTCGTCAAAGAGCTTCTGGGCCTTGGGGTGTTTTGAAATTTGGACCAGGTTCAGTTTCGCCCGGGCGGCCAGGTCCGGATAAATTTCGCCGCGTTTCAAAAGGTCATTTAAAGAATTCTGTGCCTTTTTGATGTCGTCGGACTTGCCGCGGTTGATCCTCAATTCGGCTTCTATTATCAATGCCTTCTGCGAAAAATAATCATGGGGGCGGTTCTTCATCAGATGGGCGGCCCGCTCCGCCAACTTGATCCCCTCCCCGGTCTTTTTGGGAAAATGAAAAGAGAGCAACTCCGCTTTCCCCAGCTCCGCGCGCGCCCTAAAATACCAGTGCGATTTGCGGTCCTTGATTATCCCTTCGTAAAGTTTTTGCGCATGATCGTGGTCTTTCCCTTCGTCGCGGGTCACGCAAAGCTCCGCCTCGATCACCACCGCCTTATTTCTGAAGAAGGGGAAGGAGGGGAGCGCCTGTTCTTCTTTCGGGAGCTTGTGTAAAATTTCCAATGCCGACCGGACCAGGTCGATCGCGGTTGGGATCTGTTCTTTTTTAATTTCAGGGATCGCCAGCTCGGCCTTTCCGATCAAACAGCGCGCTTTAAGGTAGGGGTAGGGGCGGATGCTCAAGATCTCATCATAAATCTTTCCGGCTCTTTCATAATCGCCCGGATGGCCGCGGCCGACCAGCAGATCGGCCAAATGGAATTTTTCTTCAATTATATCCGGGCGGTTGCCGAACTTACCGATGATAAACTCGGCCCGTTCAATCGCTTTTTTGAGCTTATCTTTTTCGGAGGGCGAAGGAAAGCCCTCCTGGTCTTCTGCGTTAAAAATAAAATCGGACATTGATGATGGTACGCTGCTCATTAAACTCCCTTGAAGTTTCATTATAAATGTGATAAGATGTTATGTCAATGGATCGTGATAAACGGCTAGATGAACTTCAGCAGAAATTAGGCCTTTCTTTTTTTAATAAGACCCTCTTAAGCCAATCGCTAACCCACTCTTCTTTTGCCAACGAAGCGAACGTTCCCGACAACGAACGGCTCGAATTTTTGGGGGATGCGGTGATCAAACTGGCGATCTCCGAATATCTCTTCAATAAATTCCCCACCCGCCCCGAAGGGGACCTAACCAAAATCCGGGCGGCGGTGATCTCCGACGACACGCTTGCCAAAATTGCCGAAAAAATTAACCTTGGCGAATATCTCTCCATCAGCGAGAATGAACGGGCGGGGGGAGGGGCGCGAAGGAAATCCAACATTGCCAATGCCTTTGAGGCGTTGATCGGGGCAATGTATCTTGATGCGGGGATCGGCAAGTCGCGCGATTTTTTGGTCCACCACTTGAGCTCCGAAATAGAGACGGTGAGCCAGGTCGGCTACATCGTCGATTTCAAATCAACGCTCCAGGAATTTGCCCAGAAGAGAAAATGGGAACTTCCCCGCTACATTGTTTTATCGGAGACCGGTCCCCGACACAACAAAACCTTTAACATCGGGGTCAAGATCCGCGGGCGGATTTTGGGGAAGGGGAGCGGCCCGAACAAAAAAGAGGCGGAACAGAAAGCGGCGACGCAGGCGCTGGCTGTCTTGAAGAAAAAAGAAGAAGGGGTCGCCGCCAGGGTAAAAGGGATCGTTAAAAAGGTTACCAAGACAAAATGGATATTTTAATAAAACAGGGGAGGATCATCGATCCCGCCAATAATTTTGACGGTATCGCCGATCTTTTGATCCAGGGAGAAAAGATCTCCGCGGTAAAATCAACGCTCCGTCCCCGTTCAAAAGTCAAAGTCATCAACGCCAAAGGAATGTGGGTTGTTCCCGGCCTAATTGACTTGCACTGCCACCTGCGCGATCCGGGCGATCCGGAAGAAGAGACGATCGCTTCGGGAAGCGCCTCCGCCGCGGCCGGCGGTTTCACATCAATTGCCTGCATGGCCAATACCAAACCACCAATTGACAATCCGGCGATGGTTAAATATGTCAAAGATAAAGCGGCCGCGGAAGCGAAGATAAATGTCTTCCCGATCGGAGCGGTAACCAAAGGGCTGCTTGGAGCAGAGCTTACGGAGATGGGGCGGATGATCGAGGAGGGGGCGCGGGCCTTTTCCGACGACGGCCGTCCGGTTACAAATTCGGGGATGATGCGCCATGCCCTCGAATACGCGCGTCAGTTCGGGGTCGTCATAATTTCCCACTGCGAAGATCCGGCGCTTGCCGAAGGCGGACAGATGAACGAAGGATATTTTTCAACGATCCTCGGACTAAAGGGGATCCCCGCTTTGGCCGAAGAGATTATGGTTAGCCGCGACTTGATGCTGGCGAAAGAATTCAAGGGGCATCTTCACATCGCCCATGTTTCGACCGAAAAATCGGTTGACCTGATCAGGAAAGCGAAAGACAAGGGTGTTAAAGTCACCGCCGAAACTTGTCCGCACTATTTTACTTTAACCGAAGAGGCGCTCTTAAAATACGATACCAACGCCAAGGTCAATCCGCCGCTAAGGTCCGAGCGGGATGTCAAGGCAATTTTAAGAGGACTGGCGGACGGGACGATTGATGTCATCGCCACCGACCACGCGCCGCATAAATTGGAAAAGAAAAAAGTCGAATTCCAGGCGGCGGCGACCGGTTTGGTCGGGTTTGAAACGGCGCTCTCTCTGGTTGTCACCGAACTGATCGACAAAAAGATCTTAACCCGCAAAGAGGCCTTCGCGAAAATGACCGTTAATCCGGCGCGCATTCTCAATCTTCATAAAGGGGCGTTCAAAGAGGGGTGGGACGCGGATGTTACGATCATTGATCCTTTGGCCGAAGCTGTGGTTGACGCTTCGCAATTTTTGTCAAAAAGTAAAAACACCCCGTTTAACGGCCGCAAAGTAAAAGGACAAGTTGCATATACGATAGTTTCTGGTAAAATTGTCTATTCAAATGCTTAAGCATTTTTTCTTTCGATCATTTGTCATTTGTCATTTGACATTTGTCATTTTCCTATCCGGTTGCGGCGGCGATCCGACCGTCTCTTCTATTGTTATTTCTCCTGCCACTCCTTCAATTGGGATCAACAAGACCCAGCAGTTTACTGCCGCGGCCTATGACTCCGCCGGGACGCAGATCACGGCGACTTTTACCTGGAGTGTGAATGGTTCGCTTGGCACAATCGATTCCAACGGATTGTTTACGGCAGGGGGGACGACAGGGACAATTGTTATCCAGGCCGCTTCCGGGGGGATCACCGGTTCAACGACCGCTTCCTTGGTCAGCACCGGTTCAATCGCTGGGACAATCACCAATTCGTCCGGAAATAAAATTTCCGGGATAGCGGTTTTTTTAACTTCTACTCCAACTTTTTGGGCTACTTCCAGTGGAGGGAATTATACTATTTCGGGGGTTCCGGCCGGCAGTTGGGAAGTCAGGACAGCGGGAACCGACATATATCTTTCAACAACCAAAGAAGTAACTGTCGCAACCGGCGAAGCGGCTAATGGAGGGATTGTTTTAGGGGATAGGTTTTCAGTCCAATCCGATTCAGTCAATCTTTCGTCCGCAACGGGAACAGCAATAAATAATGGGACAACAGAAGCAACAGGAGTCATAATTACCTATAGTTGTCTAAATGCTCTTGGCCAACCATCCGGATCAGGATATTCCTCTATTGGCACGATGAGTCCGGGGCAAGCCAAGTCTTTTTCGGTGTTGTTTAACCCTCCAGCCACCGACCAAACCATAGTTACCCGTACCTTTGCGGCGACGACCTATTGAGCTGACATGGAAGTAAAAATCATCCGCAGTCAAAACCGCCGAAAGACAATCAGCGCCAGGTTGGTAAACAATATAATACAAGTCAACGCCCCGGCCGGAATGTCGGAGGAAAAGCTTGCTGAAGCTGCCGCGAAGCTGAAAGAGAGAATTGAGAAGCGCTTGCAAAAAAGAGGGTTGGCCTCTCCGGCCGATCTTTATGCCGTGGCGCAAAAATTAAACCAGAAATATTTTGGCGGCGAGCTTAAAATAGAATCGATTGAATATTCGACGAACCAAAACAGTGTCCACGGCAGCTGCAGCTACAAAAAAAGGACAATCCGCATTTCGCACCGTCTGGCCGGGATGCCGGAGTGGGTCAGGGATTATGTGATTGTGCACGAGCTGGCGCATATAATAGAACCAAACCACAGCAGTTCTTTTTGGCAGTTGGTCAACCGCTACGAACTCTCCGAAAGGGCGCGGGGTTTTTTAATGGGGGTGGGACATCATGCCTGAACTTCCGGAAGTCGAAACCGTAAAACGCCAAATTTCACCCGCCGTAAAAGGACGGACCATTCTCTCAATCGAATCAAAAGATTCACGCAACATTAAAAAGATCTCCTTTGAAAAATTCAAACAATTGGTTTCCGGCGACAAGATCCTTAACATAGAAAGACGGGCAAAATATCTTCTCTTTAAATTAAAATCCGGCCGTTACATGGTTGTCCATCTGGGGATGGCCGGAAGAGTTTTGTTGAAGCCCGATAAATATGTAAAAATAATCTTCAATCTCTCCGGCAGAAAGAAGCTGTATTTTTCGGACACCAGATTATTTGGAAAAATTTGGTTATATGATAAATATCCGGAGCTAAAATTGGGGCCGGAACCTCTCGAAAAATCTTTCACGCTCAAGAAATTCAAAGAGTTGATAAAAAGCAGAAAAGGTAACATCAAAATTATTTTGATGGACCAAAAGTTTATAGCCGGAATCGGCAACATCTACGCTGCCGAAGCGTTGTTCCTTGCTGGGATTCACCCAAAAAGACGAATCGAATCATTGACCGATTCTGAAATCTCCAAATTATATCAAGGGATTCAAAAGGCTCTCAAATCAGGGATCATGCACAAAGGGACCTCCGTCACCGATTTTGTCGGGGCGATCGGGGAGGAGGGGAAGAACCAGAACTATCTATATGTATATGGGCGCAAGGGTAAGCCGTGCAAAAAGTGCGAAGGCTCCGTAGACAAAATCACCCTCGGCCAGCGCGGAACCTATTTTTGCCCAAAATGCCAGCATATGCTATAATTTCCCCATAATGTTGCGCTTTTTAACCGCCGGAGAATCACACGGAAAATGCCTGATCGGCATCCTTGAAGGAATGGTCTCCAATCTCCCTTTATCCGAAGCCGACATCAACAAAGAACTGGCCCGCAGGCAGGAAGGGTATGGAAGAGGGGAGCGGATGAAGATCGAAAAAGATACGGTTGAAATCCTCTCCGGCCTGCGCAAAGGGAAAACGATCGGCAGTCCGATCGCTCTAATGATCAACAACAAGAGCACCGAATTTTTTGATCAAGTCGTCACCAAGCTCCGTCCCGGACACGCGGATTTGGCGGGGGCCTTAAAATACAATACAGGAGATATCCGCAATATTTTAGAGCGCTCTTCCGCCCGTGAGACGGCAATGCGGGTCGCGATCGGCGCGATTTGTAAAAAGTTTTTGGCGCAGTTTAAGGTGATTGTCTCTTCAAAAGTGGAAGAGATCGGCGGCGAAAAGAACAAACCGCGTTTTAATGCCGTTATCGACGAGGCCAAAGAGGCCCTTGATTCGGTCGGCGGGATCTTTGAAATTAAAATCGTGAATGTTCCGGCAGGACTCGGTTCCCACGTCCACTACGACCGCCGCTTGAACGCTCTTTTGGCCTCTGCACTGATGAGCATCCCGGCAATCAAGGGGGTGGAAGTGGGATTGGGTTTCGAGGCATCAAGGCATCGAGGGTCAAAGGTCCATGATGAGATTTTTTATGAAAAAGGGAAATTTGTCCACAAAACCAATAATGCCGGCGGGATTGAAGGTGGGATGACCAACGGCGAACCTATTATATTGAAAGCGGCGATGAAGCCGATTGCGACTCTGGTCAAACCGCTCAAGTCGGTTGATTTTAAGAGTAAAAAAGCGACTTCCGCTCATATTGAACGTGCCGATACCTGCGCGGTAGAAGCGGCCGCGGTGATTGGCGAAGCGATGGCCGCGTTTGTCTTAACCGACGCCTTCCTCCAAAAATTCGGCGGCGATTCGCTCGAAGAGATACGCTGGCGCCTGTAGCTCAACTGGATAGAGCGTTTGCCTCCGGAGCAAAAGGTTGCAGGTTCAATTCCTGTCAGGCGCACTTTTTCAATATTTATGGTATAATGTAAAAGAAGGAGAAACTAACTGTGGCACCAAAAATCAAATTACAACGTGTCGGGACCAAGAACCAGCCCAAGTATCGCGTAGTCATACAGGAAGAAAGGGAAAAACTCGGCGGGAAGGTTATCGAAATTCTTGGCGTATATCATCCGCTTGAAGAACCAACCCGCTTTGAAATCGACAAAGAAAAAGCGTCCGCCTGGATAAAAAAAGGAGCACAGCCGACCGAAAAGGTCCGCATCCTCCTCGGGAAAGCGGGGGTCATGTCTCCAATCGACCTCGCCGCCCTTCCAAAGAAAAAGAAAAAAGAATCCGGAGACGCTCCGGCCACAGAAGCACCAAAAGCGGAGGCGCCCAAAGCCGAAGCGGCGCCGGCAGCCAAGGAAGCGGCCTAAATTGAAAGAGCTGATCGAATATATCGTAAAAAACCTCGTTGACAAGCCGGAAGAAGTTGAAGTAAAAGAACTTTCCGGAGAATCTTCCACAAGCATCGGGATCAGCGTTGCCGAAGACGAAGCCGGCAAAGTGATCGGCAAAGAAGGGCGCATCGTCAATGCCCTGCGTACCATTGCCAAAGCGGCCGGAGCCAAAGAGATGAAACGGGTTTCATTGGAAATTATAACCAAGGAGGAGAGATAATCATGGCAGAACCGCAACAGCATCCAAGGCCGCCGATAAAACAGGTGAAGCCGGAAGGATCAAAAAGAAGCGTAGAGTTAAAAAGGGTGGTTATGGTGAAGGCGATCGTGACCCAGGCCTTCAAAGACAATTTGGTCCGCGAACTTGAACGGGCGGTAAAGAATATGGAAGACCAGCTTGCCCGCATGGAGACCCAGAGCCGCGCTTACATGGAAGATTTGAAACAAAAAGGGCTGATGCAAAAGGTGGCCGCTATCCGCAATCAGGTAGAAGACGAACGGGCGCGCCAGGCACAGGCCAAGGCCGACCTCCAGATGAAAATACAGGAAGCGCAAAATTTAACCGTCGGTTCCGAATTTGTCCAGGGGCCGCTGGAAGGTCCGGTTGATGTCGCGATCGGCGACAACCTTTATAAAAAAGTCGGCGGAGCCGAAATAATCGTAAAAGACGGGATTATCCAGGATATTCGCGGCGTAGAATAATCCCTTTCAATGAAAATCGACCTTCTGACTCTCTTCCCGGAGATGTTCGTTTCTCCCCTGCAATTCAGCCTGCTAAAAAAAGCGCAAGAAAAAAAACTGGTTGAAATTAATATCGTAAACATCCGCGATTTTACATTGGATAAACATAAAACTGCCGATGATTCTCCCTTTGGCGGAGGATCGGGTATGGTTATGAAGGCGGAGCCGCTGATTATGGCCTTAGGGTCAAGCCTGCCTGCCGGCAAGGCAGGGGTCAAGGGTCAAGTAATTCTGATGACACCTTCAGGAAAAAAAATTGATCAGGAGACCGCGAAAAGACTGGCGAGAGAAAAACATTTGACCATTATCTGCGGGCATTATGAAGGGGTAGACCAGCGGTTTGTCGATAAATATGTTGATGAAGAGCTTTCAATCGGCGATTATGTTTTAACCGGAGGAGAACTTCCGGCGCTGGTCTTGATCGACGCGGTCTGCCGGCTCATTCCCGGAGTGGTAAAAGAGGCGGACTCGATTGTGAACGACTCTTTCTACAACGGCCTGCTCGATTATCCCTCTTACACCCGCCCGGAAGAATTTGAAGGGATAAAAATCCCGGAGGTCCTCAAATCGGGGAACCATCGCGAAATCGCGCGCTGGCGGAGAAAAGAAGCGCTCAAAAGGACCCTGTTAAACCGGCCGGAACTTTTGGCTTCCGCGGGATTGAAAGAAGAAGACAAAAAGCTTCTTGAGGAGCTGATTTTAGAGTGATCTCAATTGCTCTTTTGCACCATCCGGTGTATAATAAGAAAGGAGATACGGTTGTAACCAGCATCACCGGGATGGATCTCCATGATATTGCCAGGTCCGCTTTGACCTACGGGATTTCCAAATATTACGTTGTAAATCCGGCGAAGGCACAGCTTGAATTTGCCGGCAGGATCATAAATTGCTGGAAATCCGAAGAGAGTTTTGTCCACAATTGGACCAGGGCCGAGGCGCTGGCGCTTATAGAATTAAAAGAAGATTTGGAGCAGGTGTTGGCCGAATGCCCCGGAGCAAAAGTGATTGTAACTTCGGCCAAGAAAACCGATAACAGCGTGGGGTTTCAAACCCTGCGCAAAAAAATTAAAGAATCAAGCGATGATTTTTTAATTGTTTTTGGGACCGGATGGGGATTAAGCGACGAAGTGATAAAAAAAGCGGATTATATCCTTGAGCCGGTGAACGGGCCGGGAGAATATAACCACCTGTCGGTCCGGTCCGCCGCAGCGATAATTTTAGACAGATTGTTTGGAGGGAGATAATAATGTTAAACAAGAACGCGATTAAAGAGATTGAACAAAAAGAGATGAAGAAAGAGATCCCGGAATTCAACGTCGGCGACACGGTCAAGGTGTTTTCCGAAATCCGCGAAGGGGACAAAAAGAGGATGCAGGGATTTGAGGGGATCGTCATAAAAAGACAGGGTGGGACAGGGAGCCGCGCCACCTTTGTTGTCCGCCGCCTGGTGCAAGGGGTGGGGGTTGAGAGGACTTTTCCTCTCCATTCTCCCAAAGTCGGGCAGGTCAAAGTCATGAAAAAAGGAAGAGTCCGCCGTGCCAAGCTTTATTATTTAAGGAAGAGGATCGGATCGGCAGCTACCAGAATCGAAGAGGCTAAGTGAGCAATTTCAAGCGCTGGCTCTGGGATTGGGTTGAGACAATTGTTGTCGCGCTTCTTTTAGCCCTCATAATTCGCGCCTTGGTCGTCCAGGTCTTTTGGATCCCTTCCGCCTCGATGGAGCCGACCTTAAACATCCAGGACCGCATCATTGTAAATAAATTCATTTATCGTTTCAAAGAGCCGGAGCGTTTTGATGTCATTGTTTTCCGTTACCCGGGTTCGGGACCAAAGAAAGATTTTATAAAGAGGGTGATCGGGCTCCCCGGTGAAAAACTTGAAATAAAAAACGGCCGCGTTTTTATTAACGGAGTTCCCTTGACCGAAAATCATTCGATGAATTCCGATTTTTCTTATTTTGGTCCGGTCAAAATCCCCGCCAAAGCGTACCTTTGCCTGGGAGACAACCGTCCCCGCTCCGCCGATTCGCGCGTTTGGGGTTTTGTCCCGCGCAAGAATATCTACGGCCCCGCCTTTCTAAAGATCTGGCCGATTTGGGAAGTAGGAATTATTCGCTAGATCTGTTATAATCTCCAGCATGACGCCTCCATCTTTCCGCTATGAACAGGCGCTTTACAAAAAAGGCTGCCGGCTGGTTGCGGGGGTGGATGAAGCTGGCAGGGGACCGTTGGCCGGACCGCTAGTTGCCGCCGCGGTAATTTTGACCAGCAGGGTGGAGGGGTTGGATGACTCCAAACTTTTATCTTCCTCCGAGAGAGAAAAAATTTTCAAGATCATAGCCAAAGAAGCGCTGGCGATCGGGATTGGCGTTGTTTCCCACAAGGTAATTGATCGGATCAATATCCATTGCGCCACTTTATTGGCGATGAAGCAGGCGGTTTTGAACCTCGTCTACTATCCCGACTATCTTTTGGTTGACGGCAAATTTAAAATTGACGTTGATTTTCCGCAGACGGCGATTATTGCCGGAGACAAAAGGTGTTATTCAATCGCCGCGGCGTCGGTGGTGGCAAAAGTTACCCGCGACCGCATGATGCTGCGCTACCACAAAAAATTCCCCCAATACCAGTTTGACCGCCACAAAGGTTACGGGACACAGCTTCATCTTGAATGTCTCGAAAAACATGGGCCTTCCCCGATTCATCGAGTAAGTTTCGCGCCGGTTAAAGAACTGATATAGAAGATTAAGTCCGAAGCACTCTGACCATACACTTGGTAGGGATAAAAAGAGAGACTCAAATTTTATCACAAATCAATAATCCCGAATGAATTCGAATGAAAGGGTCTCGAATAAAAGTCCCGAATCCTCGAATTTAGTCTCGAAAATTGAAAGGATTCGAGAATCGATTCGGGCATTTGAGTTCTTAATTCGGGACCTGTCCTATTCGCATTGATTCGAGAGGTTGATTTGAGATAAAAATTCGAGACTATTCCCCCTCAGACGCAAAATTGGCGCCAAAATTGCTGGGACAGTAATATATGGGACTTGAAAGCTACCAAAAAGGAAAACAGGGAGAAGCGACCGCCCGGATTTATCTGGAACAGCAGGGATTTAAGATTCTTGAGCAAAACTACCATTCGCAACAGGGGGAAGTCGATCTGGTCGCCTACGACAAAGAGTTCCTGGTTTTCATAGAAGTAAAAAGCTATTCCTTCCGTAGTTACGGATCACCCCTTGGCGCAATTACCAAAGCCAAACGCCAGTCGATCATCCATGCCGCCAAAACGTATCTTTATAAAAATAATATCAAAGATGTCAATTGCCGCTTTGATGTCCTTTCAATCTATTACGACCGGTTCGGGGAGCGGAATTTTGACCATATCAAAGATGCGTTTTATGGCAACTAAGGAGGAAAGCTATGCTGGTTAAATTGCAAAGCGCCGCGGTGATCGGATTGGACGCCTATCTGGTTGAAGTGGAGGTCGATTCTTTCAAAGGGATCCCCGGCCAATCGATCGTCGGGCTCCCCGACGCGGCGGTGAAAGAGAGCCGCGACCGGGTCCGCTTTGCCATCAAAAACTCCGGCTTCGAATACCCGCCCGGGAATTTTACGATCAACCTGGCTCCCGCAGATGTCCGCAAAGAGGGGACGATGTACGATCTGCCGATCGCGCTCGGGATGCTCTCTTCATCTTTACAGATTGAAGATCGTTTCGGTGGGACCATAATCCTGGGGGAGCTTTCTTTAAACGGCGAATTGAGGAGAGTTCCCGGGATTTTGCCGATGGTGATGGAATCGAGAGGAAAAAAGATAAAAAAAGTTCTGGTCCCTTCCGAAAATGCCGACGAAGCGGCGCTGGTTTCCGGAATAGATATTATTGCGGTTGATAATTTAAAGGAAGCGGCTTTATATCTAAACGGTGAAAAAGAGATTTCTCCTCATAAGATCGATCTGGAAAAAGTTTTTCCCAAAGAACCGGAATTTGGGATCGATTTTGCCGACGTCAAAGGGCAGGAACAGGCCAAGCGGGCGCTTGAGATTGCGGCGGCGGGCTCGCATAATATCCTTTTGGTCGGACCTCCCGGGTCCGGAAAAACGATGCTCGCCCGCCGCCTGCCGACCATCTTACCGCAGTTGTCTCTTGAAGAGGCGCTGGAAGTTACCAAATTATATTCGGTGAGCGGCCTTTTGGCGGGGAAGGGGGCTTTGGTCACTTCGCGTCCTTTTCGTTCCCCCCACCACACGACTTCGGACATTGGGATTGTCGGCGGGGGCCGCATTCCCCGCCCCGGAGAAGTATCCCTGGCGCATCTGGGAATTTTATTTTTGGACGAGTTTGCAGAATTTGACCGGCAAGTGCTTGAGGTTTTGCGCCAGCCGATGGAAGACGGGATGGTCACCATTTCCCGCGCCGCCACCTCCCTGACATATCCTGCCGAATTTATGCTGGTGGCGGCGATGAACCCGTGTCCCTGTGGAAACTTTGGCGATCCTCTTAAACAGTGCGTTTGCCCTCCGACCCGGGTGCAAAAATATTGGCAAAAACTTTCCGGTCCGCTCCTTGACCGGATCGATCTGCACATTGAAGTTCCGCGGATCAAAAAAGATGATTTGATTAACAAGCCGCAGGGAGAAAGCTCAAAAACCATAAGAGAGAGGATAAAAACCGCGAGGACGATCCAAGAAAAAAGGTTTAAGGGGTCGGGGGTTCATTCCAACGCCCGGATGCTTCCGGCGCAGACCAAAAAATTCTGCCAAATGGACAAAGAAGCCGAAGGGATTTTAAAAGAAGCGATATTACACCTTAAGCTAAGCGGCCGGGCCTATGACCGATTGCTCAAAGTCAGCCGCACCATTGCCGATCTTGACGGATCGGAAATTATTTTGGCCAAACATATTGCCGAAGCGACACAGTATCGTTCATTAGATAAAGGAGGTGATCTGTATGTATAAAGTAATCTTTCGGATTCCCGCGCAGTCGATGAGGACCTTGATCATGTCGGAAAACGAATTCCGTGCCTGGATCAAACACCGTTTTTTGCGGGGCAGGATAGTTTCTTGGGAGAAAATGTTATAATTAATCATGCGTGATTTATCCGCGATAGTGCTGGCGGCAGGAAAAGGGGTCAGGATGAATTCTCCACTCCCCAAATGCTTTCACAAGCTTGCCGGCAAACCTCTGTTGCAGCATGTTTTGGAAACGATCAAAGAACTCGGAATTAAAAATATCTATGTCGTAGTCGGCCACCAGAAAGAGGTGATCGAAGATTATTTCAAGGATTGGCCGGTCACCTTTGTCCACCAAAAAGAACAGCTTGGGACCGGTCACGCGGTTATGATCTGTGAGGAAGAATTCAAGAAGAACCCGACCGGATCGGTTTTGGTCCTGGCCGGGGATGTTCCCCTGTTAAAAGCAAAAACCTTGCGGAACCTGATTGATTTTCACATCAAAAACAATGCCGCCGCCACCGACTTGACCGCCGAACTGCCGGATGCCGGAAATTACGGGAGGATCTTGAGGGATTCGGACGGCAGGATTGTAAAGATTGTCGAGAAGAAAGACGCGACTCCCGAAGAATTGGCGATTAAGGAGATCAACACCGGAACTTTTTGTTTTGACAGCGAGGCCCTTTTTTTCACCCTCAAAGAAGTTAAAGCGGACAACGCGCAGAAGGAATATTATTTGACTGACACAATAGGGATTTTGAGGCAAAAAGGAAAACCGGTTTTTGCCTGTCTTGCTCCGGACTACTGCGAAACATTAGGGATCAACACCCCGCAGGAATTGATAGACCTTGAAAGACACTGTTTGCGAAAATAGTGTGAAATTTTTGGCAAATTCAAATGAAATAATAGTGGAGAAAAATAAAGATGGTTTTCGCACGATTAGCACGAGTACACGCTCAAAGTCCCCTTGTTTCTCCGGAATTTGCGTTTGCCGGAGAGAGAAATGCATTGCGCCCATCATATGCTATGTTGGCGGGAAGCCCGTTGGTTGCTTGTCCCGGCGGCAGTTACGGTGGACGCAGATTTCCCGATGATCCAATCCTTCTAACCTCGGCCGATAACCTTTATGCCGAACTGCAAACTATGTCACGGCACCGCTTATATCAGGAAAGGGGCTTTTTTTCTTTGGGAGAAGTAAAGGGGGCATGCAGAAGAGTAATAGAGGCCAGCCGGAATCCAGAAAAGCTTGATTCTTGGTCTTTGATAAGAGTTTTGGTTACAAGGATGGATATTGATGAGATTCCAACAAAATTTTATGAAAGAACCAAATTTAAACTGCATGACGATGAGATGGATATTAGGAACGCCGGCAATCTTTTACGGCAAAAAACTCGTGGATCGGATTTTTTACAGTCTGTGGAAGCATTGCAAAACGCGCTGGCGAGCATATGGGAATCGTCAAGCATCTATCTTTACGACAGCGGCTCAAATACAATGAGGTTGGTGCAGAGAACGGTTGGCGGCTACTCTTCTTTTTCGCCTTATCAACAGGATTGGTCCGAACCTAAAGGGTTGTACGCGGAAGTGCTGAAAAGAGCGAAAGAAGGGGAAGATGTTTGCGTGTGGGATATTACGGGCTCATTAATAAAACAAGAAAACTGGGTCAGTCCCGATGCGGTTGAAAATGATTCCCGTGTTTTTTATTTGGAAAGAGGGAATCCCGGAAAAATTGCCACACTGGTGATAAGGGCAAACGGACAAATCGTGGCAATTGTCAATGTTTCAAACCGGGTTTTACGGCAGGCGGAGCCTGACAAAAGGTTAAGAAACTATCCGGCCCTAAGTTATCGCCCGCCGTTTAATGAGCGATCTTTAAAAACAGCGATTGAAACCCTTAAAGGAGAAATCCTTGGGCCGGCGGCAAATAAAATTGCGGAAGGGTTGGAAGGACAAAGCATCCTTGAAAAAGCGGAAAAACACAAAAGAGAATTAGGTCTTCATCGGTTGTTTTTTAATGCTTCTTCTTTGCCTTCCGTACAGATGCCGCGATACTTGGAGGGAGTTAGACCGGTGCGGATTAAAAGGAGTTCTTTTGACAGGGAGGTCAAAATCGCGCTGGAAATAGTAAAGGATCCCGGCAAGGCATTGCGACACATAAGAAATCAGGTGGTTGCGGACCTTTTGGAAATGTTTAAATTGGCCTGGATCCCGGTGGTTACCGCATCTCCCGAAAATCTTGATAAGCAGAGAATGGAAGAATACCTTGCCAAAAAATGCCTTGATTCCGCCGACAAGCTGATTATCGTCAGGGATGAAAAGACGGGGGAAAAACTGGGATTTGCCACGATTACCGAAGAATATCATAACGGGAAGCCCTTTTATGCGCTTGGGTTAACTTCTCTTGATCCGCGCCTGCAGAATATGCGCCTTTCGGTCTTAATCAACAAAATATTAATTGCCGAAGCATGGAGGGAGAATAAGCATAAGTTTCCCGACGGCAGAATTCCTATTATTGTCAGAACGGCAACCCCAAAACTGTTGGGAGCCTTGGTTGAGGGGTTGGAAGAGGTGTGGCCAAATCCTTTTATGGTGGAAGAAGGCACGTTAACGCCCACAGGAGAACCGGCTCATCTTTTTGCCGAGGCGGCCGAAGCGATTTCAAAACAATGGAGCGGCGAAACTACTTTTGATCAGCGGACCTTTGTCAGCTACGGAGCGTTAAAAGAGACCTTTGGGTTTACTTTTATTCCGGAAGAGATCCAATGGCACCGTGATGAAAGGGTAAATGCTTTTTGCAGGCAACATCTTGGTAATCCGGAAGAGGGGAATGCTTTTATAATAATGGGATATGTTTCGGGCGCCGCGTTGAGAAGATCCGTTTGGCGCGACCTTAAATATAGAATGGGAAAAAGATGGATCAGCCTGAGAAATTTGGTTGTGAGGAAAGTATCTTTGTAGGCGGTGTTGACTTGAACGTTTCAATCAACCTATAATGTGGCTTATGTTATCCCCTACGGGAATCGTTCTGTTGGCGGCTGCCACGATCAATTCGGGCCTTTCGGTTTTTATCTTTTTAAGAGGTAAAGAAAAAAAAGAAAACATTTTTTTTAGCGCTTTGCTTTTACTTTTGGCTCTTTTATCTCTTGTGATTTTTTTGGCTTCTTCCGCGCGGGACGAATTGACCTTGTTGTATTGGGTTAGATTCGCCTACGCCGCCACCTCTTTGCTTCCGGCGGTCTTTTTGTGTTTTTCACTGGTTTTTACCGAAGACGCGAAAAAGGGCCTGTCGGAGCCGGTTAGTTGGCTGATTTTTTCTCCCGCCTTTCTTTTTTTGTTTCTCTCTTTTACCCCATTGATTGAAAAAAAAGCGGGGTTTCCTTTTTATCTGCCCCCCGAGTATGGTCCGGCTATGCCGTTTTTCAGCTTGTACGTGATGCTTTATGCTTTGATCGGCTTTTTGGTTTTGGCAAAAAAATATTTGGGTTCCCGGGGAAGAGAAAGGCTTCAGGTTTGGTATGTTTTATTTGGAGTGGCAGCCACCTCCGTTTTAATGTTGTTGGCCAACATTGTTTTGCCGCAGTTTTTTAAAACGGCGGAATGGGCGGCTCTTGGGCCGGCCTCAACGCTTATCCTGGCAGGTTCGGTTTCTTACGCCATGATTAGGCATCGCCTTTTGAATTCGGAAGACTTCCTTTGGAGGGCGATAGTATTTTTGTTTTTTCTTTCCGGGGCGATAGGGACTTTTTTGATCCTGGCGGAAGGGAGCACCAACGTTCTGCTGACTTTTTATATTGTTTTGTCCCTTGTTTTTATGGGAATCTTTGCCGTTTTACAGGGATATAAAAACGGAATCAACTTTTCTTTTTCCCTCATTGCTTTTGCCATGGCGGTTTGGATCTTTGGGGTTTCGGTTGTCTGGACTTCCAAGGATCCCGTGCTGGTTGATTTTTGGGGGAAGGCCGCTTTTACCGGGGCTTCTTTTATCCCCGCCTTGATGCTTTATTTCAGCCGGGTTTTTCCGAAAGAATTGAGGGCTGTCCTGTGGGCCGAAAAAGCCGCGATTTTTTTGCCGCTTCTGATCTTCCCGATTTTAATCTGGAACAACCAGGTCATAAGCGAAGTAATAATAACCCCGGCCGGATTTGTCAGCCGATACGGTATGGCCTATCTTTGGTTTGTACTTTATATCCTGCTGTTTTTGGTCTGGGCATTTTTTAACCTGTTAAAAAGCTACCGGACCCTATCCGGCCTTTATCTTGACCAGTTGAAGTATTTGTTTGTGGGTTTTTTCTTGACGGCCATAGTTGCGGTTGCCACCAATCTAATCCTTCCGTTTATGGGGATTTCGGAATATTCCTTTGTGGGGCCCAACGCGGCAATTATTATGGTGGCTTTTACCGGATACGCCATCATCAGGCACCGCCTGCTGGCGATTGAGGTTGTGATCCAAAAAAGTTTTGTTTATACCGTCACTTCGATTTTGATCATTGCCCTGTACGTCCTGGGGGTTTATCTCTCCGAACAGTTTTTGCAGGGATTTTTCGGCTACACCTCGGTTTTGGCAACCGCTTTTCTGGTCTTTGTGATCGCGGCCATTTTTCAGCCGCTTTTAAAAATTACGCAGAACCTGGCCGATCGGATTTTCGTTCGAAAACGGCTGGATTATCAGAGGGCCTTGCGCAATGTCAGCCAGGACATCCTCTCCCGGATCAAACTTGAAGATGTTGCCCAGCTGATCGTCTCCACCTTTATCGATGTGGTTGAAATTTCGGAGATTTCGTTTTTGGTCTTTAACCGCAAAAGCGGTTCTTTTGAGTCCGTGAACCTGCACGGCAAGGCGGGATTGGGGAAATACAAGAAAATCGAGCTTTCGGCCGGCAACAACCTGGCCAATTTCTTCCTGTCAAGTCCCGGTCCTTTGGCGATTGAAGCTCTGCAGGAAGAAGTGGTCCGGCGGGGAGCGGAAGGGAACAAGGCCGGGGCGGAAGAATTAACCCGGATCTTGTCCGAAATTTATCCCTTTGAATTCAAATTGTGGATCCCCGTAATCGGCAAAAACGGTTTGGCCGCAATCATCGCGTTGGGCGAAAAATCGTCCCACGAGGGTTTTTCCGCGGAAGACCTGAGACTTTTTTCAACTCTGGCCAACCAGACTGCGCTTTCCCTTGAAAACGTTCGGCTCTATCAGGAAGTCATGGAGATGAGAAATTACAACCAGGAGGTGCTTGATTCTCTCCCCTCCGGCGTCTTGACCACCGACTACGAAGGTAAAATTGTAACCTGCAATCCGGCAATGGAAAAGATTATCGGCAAAAAATACGAAGAACTGGAAGGGAAAAAATATTCCGATATTTTTTCGGACAAAAGCCCACTCTATGGGGCGGTTGCCAGCACGTTGAAGGACAAATGTCTCTACAATTTTGAGGCCGGGATTTTAAATCCCAGGAAGGGGATTGTTCCGCTTTTGATCAACACCACTTTGCTGGGGACCCCGCGCGACAAGACCGGGATGCTCCTTTCGGCCAGGGATATGACCGAGGTGCGCGACCTTGAGAACAAGGCCCGGCAGGCCGATAAGCTGAAGGCCCTGGGGATCATGTCGGCCGGGATGGCGCATGAGATCAAGAATCCGCTTTCATCGCTTCGAATCATGGCGCAGATTTTGCCGCTCAAGTTTGACGACCCGGTCTTCAGGAAGAAAATGCTGGAGATCATTCCGACCGAAGTCGGCCGGATCGACCGGATAGTTGAAAACCTCCTCCGCTTTGCCCGCACCACGGAGATGAAGCTTTCCAAGGTGAACATTGGAGAGTATTTGGAAGGAATCCTTAAGGATTATCTAAAACAGGCCGAGGAGAACAAGGTCAAAATCGTAAAAAATTATTCCCGCCTCCCCGAAATAATGCTTGATCCCGAACAATTTACCCAGGTTTTTACCAATCTGATCTTAAACGCCATCCAGGCGATGCCGGAGGGGGGGACGCTCACTCTGACCACCAAAATCGGCAGGCAGTTGGAAAATTTTATCCAGGGGATTGTGATTGAAATTTCGGACACTGGGCACGGGATTTCGGAAGAGAACCTGGCGCATCTTTTTGATCCGTTTTTTACTACCAAACACGGTGGGACCGGGCTCGGCTTGACTATTGTGCACAGTTTGGTTGAGGCGCACCAGGGGGAGATTAAGGTCTTAAGCAAAATAGGGGAGGGGACCACCTTCCGGATCTATTTGCCGGTACAGCAATAATGGCTTATAATTATAACCAATAACTTATAACGGGGAAAAATGAATAAGATATTTTTAATTACAGACAATATCAAGACAGAGAAGTCCATTCATGATATTTTGGACGGCTACGAAATTGAAACCCTTTCGGCACAGCTGGCTGTTTTAAAAATACCGCAGGAAGCTCCCGACCTTGTTGTCATCGACTGCGACATCAAAGAAAAAAACGCCCTTGATATCTACCGTAAAATAAAAATGGTAAACCCCCTGATTCCGGCGATCATGCTTTCGGGGACTCCCGATATTCCATTGGTGGTTGCCGCGACCAAAATGGGGGCGGCCTCTTTTCTGGCGAAGCCGCTTGATCCCAACAAGCTTTCCGCGGCGGTCACTGCCGCATTGGCGGGGACAAAGACCCCCGCCTCGCTTTCCGGTTCCGATGCAATTCTCTGGCTTAAGGGGGGGAGCGTTATCAGGAGGGCCCTTTTTGAAGACCTCCTTTCTATTTCCGCATCCCTGGATGACGTTAATATCGCGGGGGAGATTGGGATCAACAAAAGGGAGGCGGCCGAGCTGATCCACCGCAACTCGATCAAAAAAGGAAAATTCAAGGAGATCAACCTTTCGGCTTTCCAGAAAGAGGAAGACGAACCGGGCTTCTGGGCGGCCTTCAAAAACATCTTTGCTCCGGCAACGGTTTATTTGAGCGGCTTTGACGCGATCCCGGAGCACTTTAGGGAGAGCCTGGTTCAATTTTTAAGCGCCAGAAAAAACAACATAAAGTTTGATAAAGAGATTAGGGTTATTCTTGAGTCAATTAGTCCCCAGGAAAAACTGGCCGCTTTTAAAATCCTGCATCTGCCGGCGCTCCGGTTCAGGAAAGAGGATCTTTTTCTAATGGTTGCCGCCCGCATTGAAGGGCGCGCGGCCGGGATCGGAACCGACCTGGTCCAGTTTTTGACCTATTACGATTTTCCGGGTAACTTTGCCGAACTTGAGGAGCTCCTTTCCGCCGGACTTGTCAAATGCAGCGGCGGAACGCTGCGGTTGTCCGATCTTCCTTTGACCGCGGAGATGTTTAAGCGGGCGAAGAAAAACGAGTTTTTGGGCTGTGGAACAGTAAGGCTGGAACAAGCCAGGATTGAGTTTGAAAAAGCTTTTTTTGGACTGGTTCTTCGGCAAGCCAACGACAATGTTTCTTCCTCCTGCCGGTTTTTGGATATTCCCAAAGAAACTTTTACCGAGCGGCTAGAGCAGCTTGGACTTGATGCCTAGGAGCAGTTCCTGGGCTTGGGCTTCGTTTTTAGCTTCGCAGAAAATTCTCAAAATAGGTTCGGTGTTTGACGCGCGCAGATGGATCCAGCCCTCTTTTAAATAAACTTTTATCCCGTCGGTTGAATCCGTTTTTTCGTTTCTGAAAATCTCTTTGGTTTTTTCCAGTATTTTTTCGGCGTCGGCCACGGTTTGGCATTCCAATTTGTCTTTAGCCAGAAAATATTCGGTCAATTCTCCGACAATTTGGTCAATGCTCTTGCCGCTTTCCGATAACAGAGCCAGGATGATTCCGATCCCAGCCAGGCTGTCGCGATTCATTCCAACTTTCGGATAAATTACCCCGCCGTTCCCTTCCCCTCCGATTTCGGCTTTTATTTTTTTCATTTCGGAGGCGACATGGATCTCCCCGATTTTGGTGCGAAAGACCCGGGCGTTAATTTTGGCCGCAACCTCGTCAACCAGACTACTGGTGGAGAGGTTGATCACGATCTTTTTCGGCCTGACATAGAGGGCGCAGAGTGCTACGGTGTACTCTTCCGAGATGGCCCTTCCGCCGGAAGTTACGATTGAAAGGCGGTCGGCGTCGGGATCCTGCGCGAAACCGATATCGGCCTTGTTTTTTATAACGGCGGCGCTTAACTCTTTCAAATTATGCGGGGTCGGCTCCGGCCCGTGGGGGAAGGGGAGCTTCATGTTTGTATTTATGGCAATCACTTTACAGCCCAGTTTTTTCAGCAGGAGGGGGGTTATGACGCTCCCCGCCCCGTTACAGCTGTCAACCACCACCGTAAAACGGCGCCGGGGACGTTTGATGGCTTTGGCAACTTTATCAATATGGATCCGGTTGGCGTGATTGAACTTTGCGACGGTCCCCTTGTCCCGCTCACTAAATTTTTTGTTCTCATAAATTTTGACCATCTTTTCAAATTCAAGGGGGACCAGAAACAAGCCGTCGGAAGAGATAAATTTTAGTCCGTTCCACGGATTGGGGTTGTGGGAGGCGGTGATGACGATTCCCCCCTTGGCCTTCAAATGTTTGGTCATAATCCCAACCGTCGGGGTGGTGGCAATTCCCAGATCAATGACATTACAACCACAAGATAGAAGACCAGAGAAGACGATCCCCTTGAGGTATTCTCCCGAAGCGCGGGTATCGCATCCGACCACCACTTTGCCGCCTTTAAGGTAGGTCCCAAAGGCCCTGGCAAAATCAAGGACGGTCTCCGGGGTCAACCCTTCGTCAACTCTTCCTCTTACTCCTGAAATTGTTATTTTAAGCATTGCAGTTTATAAAAAATTATTATATCATAAAAAGAAATGGACGATATCTTATTTGGGGCAATTCTTCCCCACCCCCCGATCATTGTCCCTCAGATTGGCGGAGAGAGGATCAAGCAGGCCGCCCAAACCCAGCAAGCGATGAAAGAAGTGGCCCGCCGGCTCAAAGCGCTTGAAAAAAAACTTGACGCGATCGTAATTGTCAGTCCCCACGGCGAAAATTCCCCCGCGACGGTTCCGGTCTATACCGGACATGTTTTTGAGGGGAACTTCGGTCAATTCGGAGCGCCAAAACTTTCTTTACAGGCGAAAGGACTTCCCGAATTCGCGATTGCCCTGGTCAAAGAAGGGGGATTATACGCTTCCCGTTCGCCGGAGACGATGCTCGACCACGGATTTCTTGTTCCCCTTTACTATCCTTTGCAGGAAAAAATAAAAACTCCGATTGTGCCGTTGGCGATCGGTTATTTATCGCTTAAAGAGCTGTTTGAATTCGGCAAAAAAATCAAAGCGACCGCGCAGAAAACCGGAAAAAAGATTGCAGTGATCGCTTCGGCGGATCTGTCGCATCATTTGGACAGAGAGAGAGGAAGAGAATTTGATTCGAAACTGGTTGAACTTGTAAAAAAATACGATGTTGCCGGGATTATAAATTTTCCGGCCGATCTGGCGGATGAGGCGGGACAGGACGCGCTCTGGTCAATTGCGATCTTGTTGGGAGCTCTGGATAAAACGGAATTAAAACCGGAACTTTTGTCTTATGAAGGGCCGTTTGGGGTCGGTTATATGGTTGCGGCTTTTGAAAAATGCACCAATTAGTTCAACTGGCCAAAAATACGATTGAAGAATACGTGAAGTACGGCAAACTTATCAAGCCGCCGGTGGAACTCACTTTGGAAATGAAGGATAAGGCCGGCGTTTTTGTTTCGATCAAAAAACAGGGTGAGTTGAGAGGGTGCATCGGGACTTTTCAGCCGACCACATCAAATGTTGCGGAAGAGATTATTCGAAACGCGATTGAAGCGGCAACGCGCGATCCCCGTTTCCCTCCGGTTCAACCGGAAGAGCTTGATAGCCTGGTGATTTCGGTTGATCTCTTGTCCGCTCCTGAAAGGGTTGGCTCCGAAAAAGAGTTGAATGCAAAGCGTTACGGTGTTATTGTTAAAGCAGGGTTAAAGAGGGGTCTTTTGCTTCCGGATTTGGAAGGAGTAAACACGCCCGAAGAGCAGATTGAAATTTGCAGAAGAAAAGCGGGAATTGGAGGGCGAGAACCGGTCGAATTATTCAGATTTGAAGTGAGGCGTTACAAATGATAAAAATCGGAATCATCGGGGCGGGCGGGTACGCGGGGGTCAATCTTTTGGGGATATTGCTTAGGCATTCGAAAGCGGAAGTAAAATGGCTGATGTCGGAGCCGGCGCATCAGGGGAAGAAAATTTCGGAGCTCTATCCGCATTTAAACGGGATTTGCGACTTACCCTGTTTTGTCCTTGACGATCTGGACAAAAAATTAGCGGAGATCGATCTGGTCTTTTTGGCTTTGCCCCATGGCATTGCCATAAATTATGTCCCCAAAATAATCAAGGCGGGCAAGAAAGTTGTTGATCTGGGGGCGGATTACCGTTTCCATGACGAAGCGGTCTTCAAAAAATGGTATGGGATCGAACATTCGGACAAAAAAGTTTTGGACGAAGCGGTTTTCGGTTTGCCGGAGCTTTATAAAAATGAGATCAAGAAAGCGCGTTTGATCGGGAACCCCGGCTGTTATCCGACGGCGTCAATTTTGGGCTTGGCGCCGCTGGTGAAAAACGGGCTGATCGATTCTTCCGCTATTTTTGTTGACGCGAAATCAGGGGTCTCCGGAGCGGGAAGAGGCGTCAATTTAAAAACCCATTTTTGCGAACGGAATGACGGTATTATGGCTTACGCGGTGACCAACCATCGGCACATGGGAGAGATAGGATACCAGGTGATCAGGATATCAGGAGATCAGAGTGCCAAAGTTACTTTTGTTCCCCATTTGATGCCGATGACACGCGGGATACTGGTAACTATCTATGCGAAACTGCGGCGAACGGCGAACGGCGAACAGCTAACAGCTAAATATAAAGAATTCTACAAGGGGCAGCCGTTTGTGAGAGTGGTTGAACATGAACCGTGCACGAAGTATGTCGTCAATTCAAATTATTGCGACATCGGAGTTGCGGTCAACGAAGAAAACGGATCCGTTATTGTTATGTCCGCGATTGATAACTTGATCAAAGGGGCGGCCGGGCAGGCGGTGCAAAATATGAACTTGATTTGCGGTTTTGACGAGACCGAAGGACTCACCGGCCTGGCGGTCTATCCATGATTACTTCTCCCAAGGGTTTTAAAGCGGCCGGATTGGCCTGCGGATTAAAAAAATCGGGAAAGAAAGATTTGGCAATTATTTATTCGGAGGTGCCGGCTGCCGCTGCCGCCGTATTTACAACCAACAAATTTAAAGCCGCCCCGATTATCGTCTCCGAAAAACAGATCAAACACGGGAAGATCCAAGCCATTGTCGCCAATGCCGGGAACGCCAATGCCGCCACCGGAAAGCGGGGAATAAAAGACGCCTGGACGATGGTTTCCGAGACCGCCCGGGCGCTTAATATTCCAAAAGAAAGCGTTCTGGTCACTTCAACCGGAATTATCGGGAAATATTTGCCGATCGATAAGATAAAGGCGGGGATAAAAAAGACCGCCGCCGCCATTTCAAAAGACGGCGGACATGACGCCGCCCTTTCCATCTTAACGACCGACAAAGTTGCAAAAGAGGTAACGATAAAAACCGGCGGCTACACTATCTCCGGGATCGCCAAGGGATCGGGAATGATCGACCCTAAAATGCGCCATGCCACCATGCACGCTTTTATTGCAACCGATGCCTCAATTGATTTGAAGACCCTCCAAAAACTTTTGGATGAAGCAGCCGATAAATCTTTTAATATGATCTCGGTTGATACCTGCATGAGCACCAACGATTGCGTCTTTGTCCTGGCAAACGGTTTATCAAATGCAAAGGCGGGGTTCAAAGAAGCGCTGGAAAAAGTTTGTGTCGAGCTGGCGAAGATGATTGCAAAGGATGGGGAAGGGGCAACTCAGCTGATGACGGTTCGCGTAACCGGAGCGGCATCGGAAAAAGAGGCCCGCCTGGCGGCCAAGGCGATTGCCAATTCCGATCTTTTGAAATGCGCGGTCTATGGGCGCGACCACAACCCGGGGCGGATTTACGCCGCGATCGGGACCACTTCTGCCCGCATGAATGTTGACAAGGTCAAAACCGGGATGAAATTTGGCAAAGAAGAGACGGTTGTTACTTGCGACTTGGGGGTTGGGAAGAATTCCGCGACAGCCTGGGGTTGCGACTTGACCGAAGAATATATTAATATCAACGCGAAGTATCACACTTAGGAGTGGGCATGGAAGAGCGGATCAAAAAAGCGAAGATAGTGATGGAGGCGCTCCCGTATATTATGCGTTTTTACGGGAAGACGATTGTCATAAAATACGGCGGGGCGGCGATGAAAGACCCGGTGCTCAAAGAATCGGTCCTGCGCGATGTGGTCCTCCTGAAATTTATCGGGATGAACCCGATTTTGGTCCACGGGGGCGGTCCCGAGATAAATAAATATCTTGAAAAACAGGGGATCAAGCCCCAATTTATCGGTGGTTACCGCGTAACCGATGCCGCCACGCTTAAAGTGGTGGAAAAAGTTCTGGGCGGAAAAATCAATACCCAAATTGTTTCGATGATAAAAAAAATGGGTGGGCGTGCGAAGGGGTTCTGGGGGAAGAAGGGGAAGATCATCAAGGCGTTAAAATATTACAAAAAAGACGAAAAAGGAAACCGAATTGATCTCGGTTTTACCGGACAAGTTGCGGGGATCCGCTATCGTTATCTCGCCAAATGGATGAAGCTAGGCTATATTCCGGTCTTGACTTCAATCGGGGTTGGCAAATCCGGCAAGACCTACAACATCAATGCCGACAAGGCGGCCGCGGCGATTGCCGCCTACCTTAAGGCCTCAAAGTTAATTTTGATGACCGATGTGAGAGGGGTCTTGGATAAAGATGGAAAGCTTATCTCGGAAGTAAATTCTTACAAAGCGCAAAAGATGATCAAATCAGGTTCAATTTCCGGCGGAATGATCCCAAAGATCAAAAGTTCTCTTTACGCTCTTCGCAAGGGAGTAGAAAAAGTTCATATTATCGACGGCCGCATCCCGCATGCCCTCTTGCTTGAGATTTTCACCGACTATGGGATTGGCACCATGGTCCAAAAGTAGATGTTTGATCTTGAGATTTTTCGCCCCAAAGAGTACCGCGACACAATCCGCAATATCGACTTTGACGCCCTTAAACAAAAAGGGATCGAGGGGATAATTTTAGATCTGGACGATACTCTTTTGCCGCGCCGGGATTACACGCTGAATCCTTTAATCTATAATTTTATCGAAGGGATTAAGGACCGGGGTTTTAAGCTTTGCATCCTCTCCAACAATTTTAGCCCGGAGCGGGTTGAAAAATTCGCGCGGGAGCTTAATCTTCCCTGCGTCACTTTGGCTTTCAAGCCGCTTTCCGGGGGCTATAACCGGGCGATTCGGATTTTGGGGCTTCCGCCGCGCCGGATCGCCGCGATCGGCGACCAGCTTTTTATGGATATCTGGGGAGGCAACCGCGCCGGGGTTTATACTATTTTGGTCAAGCCGATCGGGTGTGAAATAAAATGGTATCGCAAACTGATGCGTGCCGCGGAGCAATGGGTTTTGGCTAGACTAGAGCTCTAAGCGACGACTTGATAATCTCTTCAACGCTTCCGGCCTTTTCAAGATCAATTTTAGAATTAAAAATCGCCTCCCGCGCTTCTTTGGGAGAATAACCGAGCGTCATCAGCGCGGCGACGGCGTCGTTTACGATCCCTTTTTCGTTCGGGATGGCCTGCTGCATCTCCGATGGCTTGACCCCCAAGGTCTTCCCGCACAATGTGGTGGGTATAAAATTTTAATTCCGATCCGATTGACGGCAGCCGGTCGGACAAATTGGTCGGGATTTTTATTTCTTCTTTATTTGCTTTTCTGCCCGCCTAACCCCTTTCAAAGCCTTAATACAAAGGTCAGATCCATCATCTTTTGGCACGATTGCGGCTTGAAGATACTTGCGGATAACCTTTGCCCTATTATCAAAGATTTCAGATAAATGAGGATGACTTTTTTGGAGTTTTGCCGTAACCGAGCCTGCAATTGAAACTAATTTCTCAAGCCTCCTTTTAAATTCGGGTATTTCATCTTCAGGCACATCCGGCTCTTTAATCTTAACTTCTTTTCCCTTAAAATTAATAGAGGCGGACTCAATATCAATAGGAGAAAATCTAAAGATAAAATCTATTTCTTCCAAAGAAAATTGCCGCCAAAAATCCAGTTTCGGCCAAAAGGCAAGCGCCGACCTATACCGAGAAATTCCGGATTCCCGACTGATAAATTCTCCACGATGCCCGTATGGGAAAGGAATCACAGCTTTATCGCCTACAAAGATGGCATCGTCTACAAAATCCAAAAACGTCCAAATGTCGTCATTTAAATTTTCCATGACAATTAGTGGTGTCGCGCCGCGCTGTTTTTGCCGGAATAAAGACTGAAAAAATAAGCTCAACAAAGCCAAAGAATCTTCCGGAGCTCCTCCTATTGGATCGTGGACAATCCAGACATCCGCCCTTTCCAGATCTTCACTATTATAATAATTAAATCCGCTCATATTTAACTTAAATCTAAGCTCAATTTTTTTGCCAAGATAATTGAATAAGAAAACCGTTTCTGATTTAGTTATTGGGCGAAGAGCATCTCTTTCCTCTTTTGTTGTTATCCGAAGATCTGAATAGATCCCTTTTTGGGCCAAGCCTTGTATCAATCTATTTGTATTTTTTAGGGATTCTTCGCTTATTTCGGTATATGTTATTGCGGCTCTGTCTATCTTTTTCTGCCGTATTAAATTATGCAATAAATCAAGGGGAGCCAAATGAGATCCGGAGCCGGGATAAATTAAACTGATTGCTCGCTCCCTTATTACTCTTGGAAGCTTTGCCGCTTCCTTCGCAAGAAGCCAAAAAACCTCATGGCTCCTAAAATGTTCAACAAGGCCCGGGTAAAACCCAAGCTCATAAAATGGACTTTTATTTTTTATTTCATCAGGCAGGAAAAGCCTTTCTTTAATTGCTATTGCGGTCGATGCCCTGGCATGTGGAGTATCCCCGGGCGCGTTGCCGTATTTGCCAATATGTTTTGCCATATCAGCCGGAAGGACAGAATAATTTATTCCAATATCCGTTGCCAGTACTTCAGCCGCCAAACGGACCTTTAGCAACTTGTCTTTCATACAATCCAGAATATACGCCTCAATGACGCTCCACCCCTTTAGGAGCGTAAAAGTTTCTTTCGAAGAGGCAATTAATTTTAAAACAGCCAGCCTTAAAATCGCTCTCGCAGACGGATATGCCACATTAAACAATATCCCGAGTCTTTGCGGGCAGTCTGAACTGATATACTTATAAAGAATAAGCCGTAAAACATCTTCTTCATTGTCAGATAAATTCGCGGAAGACATCGTTTTTTTTAAAAAGAAATTTAGGATAAAATTATCCGAATTTTCTCCTTGCATGCCTAATAACGCCATTTTGGCATATGGATGATTGGGATTATTAGTTAATGTTTGCAGGATTAATCTTCTATGAACATTCTGATAGTGGCTTCTATTTGATATTAAAAATTTCCATGCTTCATCTTTTGTAATTAATCCGTCACGATTTACATCAACTTCTTCACGGTACCCTTCCTCCGGCAGGGGATTACAGCTTACTTCGTACCAAGGGCGACGCTCTATTATGCCCCGCCTTCCCAAACTAGGATGGTCGTTAAACCCTAATATTTTAAAAATATTTAATATATCCATATATCGTTTAATAGATCATTAGATTTCAACATTTTTGTTATAATAAGCAATGATCATCGGGTTCCATGATTGAAAGATTAAAACCTCGGATACTAATTGCATTTCCATCACGCCATCTAATTGGTTTAGGTTGCTCAGGACTAACTGTTATCATAAAATAAGGACTAGTTTTTTTTTAGCATTAGCAAAGAGGTGTAACTCATTTTAGGTCATCTCCTTTTTTGTTTTCAGTATCTCTAGGGACTTCCTCTTTCTATCTCCTATATATATCGTTAAAAACCGAGGCAGATTTCAGCTAATCAGAATATTGAGGAAGTTAAGTGGCTTTGGCTAAACTAGAGCCCTAAGCGACGATTTTATAATCTCTTCAACGCTTCCGGCCTTTTCAAGATCAATTTTAGAATTAAAAATCGCCTCCCGCGCTTCTTTGGGAGAATAACCGAGCGTCATCAGCGCGGCGACGGCGTCGTTTACGATCCCCTTTTCGTTCGGGATGGCCTGCTGCATCTCCGATGGCTTGACTCCCAAGGTCTTGGCCAGCTTTTCGCGCAGTTCAATGCAGATCTTCTCCGCGGTTTTTTTGCCGACCCCCGGAGCGGAAGCGAGAATTTCGGAGTTCCCTTTCACAATCGCGGAAGTAATCATCTCAAGCGCGAAATTTGACATGATTGCGGTAGCCGCTTTCGGTCCCACCCCCGAAACGGTGATCAAAAGTCCGAACAAGCTTCGCTCTTCGCGGTTTAAAAATCCGTAAAGCGCTTCAAGATCTTCCCGCACAATGTGATGGGTATAAAATTTTAATTCCGATCCGATTGACGGCAGCCGGTCGGACAAATTGGTCGGGATTTTTATTAAATAGCCGACGCCGCCGGTTTCAATTATTGCTGCCCCTTTTTCTATTCCAATCAATTTTCCCGTGATGCTGTAGATCATACCAACGATTTTATCTTATAGGAGTTCAAATGGCAAATGGCGATCGCCAGAGCGTCGGCCGCGTCGTCCGGCTTGGGGATTTCTTTTAGCCTTAATAGGATTTTGACCATCTCCTGAATCTGCCTTTTATCCGCGCGACCGTAGCCGGTCAGCGACATCTTTACTTCAAGCGGCGTATATTCCGCGATTTTTATTCCGGCTTCAGCCGCCGCCAAAATGACCACCCCGCGCGCCTGGCTGACCAGCATGGCGGTGCGGGTATTTTTGGCGAAGAAAAGTTTTTCGATTGAAACACAATCCGGTTCCGATTTTTTGATTAAGTGGACCATCTCGTGATAGAGCTCCTGCAGGCGCTCTTCGGTGCTTTGCGACTTGTCGGTCACGATACAGCCGTAATCAAGCAGGCCGTGTTCCCGGTTTCCCTCTTCCACCAATCCAAAACCGGTCGCGGCGATTCCCGGATCAATTCCAAGTACCAGCATGGTCGCATTATATCAGTTTTGGATGTTGGATATAAGGATGTAATATGATACTATAAAAAAGTACCTTATAAATTAAAGCGGGAGGATATTATAATGGTGGAATTTAAGGAAGATATAAAAATAATCGAGGAAAAACAAAAAGAAGGGATAACAATTCCGGACTCATATCTTAAAAGATTTGGATTGAGCGGCGGGAAAATTATGGTTTTGGGTATTCCCGGCGGTATAACTTTAAGGAAAATTTATTCTGCTCCCGAAGAGACGATAAAAAGAACAATCGATAATATTAGGGCTATCGCGAAAGAGAAAAAAATCACCAAGGCGGCAGTAGAAAGGGCAATAAAAGCCGTCAGAAAAACAAAATAAGTGTTTAAGGCAGTACTTGATACCAATATCTTCGTTTCCGGAATCACATGGCAGGGCTTACCGGGAGAAATCCTCGACCTTTGGATAAAAGGGAAGATTCAACTAATTATTTCTAAAGAAATTATGGAAGAGATAAAAAGAGTTCTTAATAGGATGCAAGTTCCGGAAGAAGAAATTGCCAACCTGCGAAGCCAAATAATTGAAAAAGCAATAATAGTGGATCCCCAGATAAAGATAAGCCTAATAAAAAAAGACCCCTCCGACAATAAATTCCTGGAATGCGCGATTGAAGGTCAAGCCGATTTCATAGTTAGTGGCGATAAGCACCTTCTCGAATTTGAAGCGATTAACGATATTAAAATTATTACCGCCAGAAAGATGTTGGAAGCACTAAAATAATTAAAGTTTTTTTCCCTTTCCTCTGCCTTACCTTTGCCTGCGCCTATGCCTCCGCCTTATCTCCCCATAATCATATGTTGATTTCGACAATCCCGGCCAGGTCGGTGGTGCGGTAATAGGGATTTCCGCTTCTTTCGTGTTCATAGGTAAAGCTGACGTTCACGTACTGCGAAAGGGAATATTTGGCTTTGAGGGAGAACTTGTGGGTCGAGTTTCGCAGGGCGGAATAGGAGCGCGAATAAACATAGTCGCCGTCAATCCTGAAAACGGTCCCCCAGCGGTAAATGAATCCGAGTCCCGGAGAGAGAATATAGGTCTTGGTTTTATTTAACAGATCCTGGCTGAAGGTCGCGGCTCCGCTAGCCGAAAAGCTCCAGTCCGGATTGGGATTCAAAGTCCCCTTGATCGAGCCGGTCTGGTCGATTGTATAAGTGGAATCGGAAAAAGATTCGCCGCTTCCTTTCAAAGTTGTTTTATGCGAATATTTGGTGTCAACGGCGATCACCTGCGTCAAAGAGGTGCGTATGGCGGCGTTATATTCCAACACCCGGGCGTTGTCCCGGCGGTAAACCGCGCTTGCTCCGGTTGTTGAAATCAAAGTATCTCCGATTGAATTGTCGGAGACGACATTGAACTCGGTTGACAGGAAAGAGAGCGGAGCCGCCTTCAAGGTATAAAGATTGGAAGTGGTGAAGCTCGCGCTGCTTTTGCGGTCAAGGAGCGGATAACTGCTTTTGTCTATCGAGAAATTGTCAATGGTCTTGTAGGAATAGCCGAGGACCGCGTCGTTTAAAACCGCCCAGGTCGCTTCCGCCTGCTGATTTTCGTTATTATAAATCTTTGCTCCGGTCGCGTCAAAGAGCGTAAAATTGGGCTTAAAATAATAACGCAGGCGCAAGGGCTTGATCGGCCGGAAATCCAATTTAAACGATCCGCTCTGCTTTGAAACCCGCGCTTCGGACGAACCGAAGCTCTCTTTGACCGAACTTATACTGTAATTGCCGTCCGAGCCGAGCATTTGCACCGGATAAATTTTGTAACTTAAATCGGTCACGTTGCTTTTTCCGTCTTTCCCGTCATCCACATAGTGGACATTGGTCGATAGAAGATACGATTCGCTCGGGCTGGCCGACAATTTTAAGTCATAGGTCTTGGTCGAAAAAACCGGGTTAAGAGTATCGGTGGTCCTTTTGTATTCCGCGTTGGCGGAACCGGAAAAGATCTTTAAATTTGAATTGGTGCTGATGCCGGCAGAGGCGGTATCATAAGTTATCACCTCTTCCGAGGGGGAACGATAGAGTCGCCTTTCTTTCTCCCCTTTGGCGGAGAAGTTGAAGATTCCGATGTTGTCGTAATTCGCCAGCAGGCGGTTGCGGTTTATTATCCTTCTTATCGTGGAACCGGTGACCGGATCGTTGCTGTTTTCGTCTTCCGACAAAGTGTAGTCAAGCCGCGGGAAAGGAGAAAGAGACAATTTGCTTCTCAGTGCCTTTCCCGAGATCTCGTAATTTATCCCCGCTTCGGTATAGCGGTTGTAATTGTAATCTCCCTGGGCGGAGAAGAAATTGAATGGCGTAAAACCGATCGTCCCGCCGTAATCCAGCAAATTGGTTTTGGGAAGGGCGACCGCGGCGGTAACAAACCCGGGATTGATTTTTTTGTAGTTTCCTTTCAGCATAAAAGGTCCCCAGTATCCGGTCCCGGCAATTTTTCCGGCGGTCCCTGTTTCCCGCGTCCCAACCCCGAGCAGATTATGGTTTTTATCCGAGATCGCGAATTCCGAATCGATTGAAAGGGTATCCCATAATTTTACGGTTGAATCCAGTCCAAAGACCTGGTGGCTTTTTGGGTTGGCTCCGGTTTGTGATTGGATACTTTGGGCATTTTGGAGCGAGTCCGAGTCGTTAATATAACTTGCCCCGATCCTCAAGCGGTCGCTCGGTTTGACATAGCCGCGGAAAGCATAAAGCCCGTGCTGGTAGATTGTTTCACGATAGTTGTAATAGGTTTCAATAATGTCGGTGGAGATCAAGGTCTTTTTTCTGAATGTGATTGTTCCGGCGTTGTAGTCGATCGTGTATTCATCCCCCCGTTTTTGGAGCAGGTCGTTCAAATAGACCCGTTCGCTGTCGACCTCGACCGGAGCGGGGGTGAGATAGTACGGGCCCTGGGTCCCGTTTCCGTACAGCCGGGTGATTTTGGCGCTCCCTTTTGGAGTTGAAACAATCGCCTTGAAACCGCCGTATTTATTTTCTCCCTGTATCCGTATTCCGGAGATTAGCTGGGTGAGCGGAGTAAATTCGGTATCGTTCAAGTCGGCGGTAAAGTCCCCCATATACGCTTCAAGCGACCCGCGCCGCAATAAAATTGAAACTTTTTCTTCGCGGGTTGAAGTTTGCGTCGTGCTCAAGCTGGAGGTGGAAAAGAAATTGGCGTCGATCTCGGTCCCGTCCATTTTTCCGCTGACATTGATCCTCAACGATTCTTCCCGGCCGGCTCCGGGGAGATACGATTCTTTTGTCCCCTCCACGGTCTTCTGGTTGAAGGTGAAAATTCGGCTCCCCTTGATTCGCAACGGAAAAGCCTCTTTGCTGACCGGCTTTCCCAATAATTCATCCAGCGTCGCTCCCTCGGGTTCCCCCCCGATCTCCTGATACCCTTCCAAGGTGGCTCTTTCAATGTGAAGGACCACCTCCGCCTCGTTGCTCGGATAAGAAGAAGAGAGGAGTAACGGATTCGCATCTAACTCTTCCTGCTTAAAGATCCGGATATTCATGGAGCGTTTGATCAAAGTGTCTTTGTATTTTGGTTCCGGGCTACGCAGGCGGATAAAGAAGAAAAATTTTTGAAAGAGGTTTGGTTCCGCCTCCGCCTTTTTGACAAAATAAATATTCAAGGGGTGCCAGCCCGATTCAAAATCGGCAGGGATGAGATATTTTCCCAACCAGGATCCGTTTTCAAAATTAAGCCGGACCTTATCCTCGTTGTCAAAGACCGCGGTGACCCTTCGGGCCGTGATTGGGCTTACGACTTTAATCTGCGTCTCTTTTCCGATTATGAGCGGGTAGTCGGGGCTGAAGTTTATGCTGAAATCGGCCGACTCGTAAAAGGGTGCCGCCGCCGCGAAAACGGCGAGCGCCGCCAGAAGAGCCGAAATAGTTAATAGTATCCTCATAACAATTCCTTTTGGAGCTTTTCTGCCGTTAACGGCCTATTTTAAGCGAGGTGCTTCAGTACCTTAATTGAAACTTTTGGATCCGCTGGTTCCTTGAATCAACAACATACAGGATTTTTCCGGCGCCGAATGCCAGGCCGACCGGTTCCATAAATTGTCCGGGATTTGATCCCTTTTCCCCGAACAGGAGCAGAAAATTTCCGCGCTTGTCGAAGACCTGGATCCGGTTGTTGCCCGTGTCGGCCACGCAGATGATGTCGTCGTTAATCGCGATCCCTTGGGGAAAATCAAACTGGCCCGCCTTTCCTCCAAATCCTCCAAAAGAGAGGCGCGGCTGGCCGTATTCGTCTATTACTTGTATTCGATGGTTGTTGGTGTCGGCGATAAAAATATTCCGGTCGCGGTCGACCGCCACATCGGAGGGGTTGTCGAAAAATCCTCCGCCGACCCCGAAGGCGCCGAAGCTCTGCATATAATTTCCGTTCAGGTCGAATTTTTGGATCCGGTCGTTCTCAACATCGGCGGCGTAGACATTTCCCCAGTAATCGAGGGCGATCCCTCGGGGGCTTCTGAACTGTCCCTTTTCGGTGCCGAAGCTTCCCCAGGCGGAGATAAAGTTGCCGTAAATATCGAATTTCTGGATCCGATGGTTCTCTTTGTCGCTTACGAAGATAAAATGATTGAAATCAATCGCGATTCCGGACGGGGCATTAAATTCTTTTCCTCCGCTCCCGAAGAATCCGAACTGATAAACCGGGGAGCCGTCCGGATTCAGCCGTTGTATCCGGTTGTTGCCGGTGTCGGCCACAAAGACATTGCCGACGTCGGTGGTTAGATCTCCGAAGGCGGGGACGTCGACCGCTTTGGGATAATAAAACTGCCCGTCGCCGGAGCCGGCATAGCCGAACATCCCGGCATATTCCACTTGCGGATAAAGTTGTTTAACCGGTTGTGTTGAAGGCGGAGTTCCCATAGCAAGAGCGGGTGGAGCAAGGATTAGAAGCAGAAGAATAAGACGGGCTAGAATCCTCACAAAGATATTATAACACAGTTTAAGTGAAATTTTTTGGAAAAGGGTACGATATAAATATATCATAATCAAGGAGGTAAATTTATTATGTCAGGTTCAAGCATTGTAAGATCAGGATCGAATCCGTTATTTTCGAGGTTGAAGGTTCCGGTAAAAATCGGGGAGCAGGATCTGCGGTTGCTTGCGTTAGGTAATCTTGTTACGGAGATTGGCAAGAGCGGGCTGTCGGCGCAATTTGTGCGGGCAGTTTCGGTTTCTTTATTGGAAATTAATCCTTTAGAAGGGCAAATCCCTCCCGTTCAGGTTGAAACGCTAGACCAAAAATTGGATTCTGCCGGCTTAAAAGCGTTTTTTCAAGCACAGATGCCTATAATAGAAGAAGTTGTGGTTCCGGTGCCCGCAGTTGTTGAGCTGCAGGCAGAACGGGTGGAGGAGCCGGAAGTATTGCCGGTTCCCGCGCAAAGAGGGGAAGATGTTTTTAGATCAATTGCAGGGGAAGGAGGGAGCTCCCCGGAATCGATAGGAAGAGCTTTAGTTAAAAGAGAAAAGCTTCTTGGATTGGTAGATCCGGAGTTGTTGGGAAAGTTCTTTTCTACATTAAAACCAAAACAATGCGCCGGTCTTGTTGCTAGAGTTCAAGCACCGGAAGCAAAGACGGCAGTATTAGGAGCGATTGCAACACAAGGAGCAATGCTTGAAAAAGTTGCTCCATTTTTAAACGGAAGCGTATTGCAAGCGGTTTTATCGGCAGGAGAAAATCGGACATCGGACCTTTTGCCCAGAGTGCTGGAGTACGCGGATTCTAAAAGAATTGCGACTGCGCTAAATAATGTTTCAGATTTTTTGGCGGCTCAAAGAGCCGGAGTGAGACAGGCAGGAAGATGGCTTCGGGAGCGGAATCGGGGATTTGGAAGCACAGGTCGGGCAGAAGAGCGGTACGAGGATAGAATAAGAAAAGAAGAAGCAATAGAGGAGATATTGATCCTGATGTTGCAGAGATTATGCTCGCTTAGGGCAGAGAAAATGAGAGAGGTCTTGATCAAGTTATTCAAGACCTCCGAAAATAATGCGAAGGCGCGTTATTTGCTTCTTTTTATAGGAGAACACAGAGAAAAAATAGAAGAAGGGATTGAGCATCCGGTGGTTGGAATAAACCAGCTAATGGAAATCATAAAAGGAATTTTGCCGAGCCACTTTTTGCCCGCGCCGGAGGAAATTCCTAATCATAGGACCCCGGGGGGAGGCTTATTTGATCGTAGTACTAGGGGAGATTCGTTTAGGGAGATATGGGAAGATTTTGCGGATCCACAGTCGTTTGATGAGGAATAAATAATGCCAGTTTTCCCCGTTTCCGGGAATTGGCAAACGGTAAAAGGGAGCGTTTCTTCCCACGCCCAAATGGTCCTTACGGCAACATCATTAAATTCACTGGCATTTTTTGCGCGTCCCGGCCTTGCCGCGCGCCTTTTACGGGACGAAAACCTTTCCGAAGTTGTCGGCCAGATATCAATAGGAATTAGCCGTATTACAAGATCTAACCAGGCGGGAAACGATTTCAACCGGATCGCCGTCCGCGCCATGACGATAGCGGTAGCCGCTTTTTGTAGAGAATTATCGGTTAATCATAGAATTGAAACGTATTTTTATGAGACGGGTGATCAGCTCCATTGTTGTGGAATAGAAAACTATTCCCCTCGGCTTATCGCGCTGGCGGGAGAAGAGGGGCTGATCGGGCTTTTGATAATGCTGTCGGTTTTTAAGTCGGAACTAAAAAATATCGGATCCCCCCCGCGGGGTTTTTATATTGAAGATTTTATTGGCGTAAGCCGCCGTATCTTAAAAGAAGAATCCCCATTGGGCTTGTCCCGTGCTTGTCTGGGGGAAAAGATAAGAGCGATTGGTTTGGAGCTAAAAAACGTCGAAGGCGAATACTTGAAACAAAAATCAAACAGGCAAGCTTTGCTGGAACGATTAATTAATTCCTCCGAAAGAGAGTCCTTTTCCCAAATAACCCGCGCTTTGATCCCGGCCGGCCAGGCGCGGGAACAGGCGGAACAGCTTCAGAGTTCTTTGCTTGACCGGTTTGTGGAAGAAGTTTTGCCTCAACTGCGGGGAGCGGTAACGGTATTGGTGGATGAAATCCTGAAATTGGCATCGGCGGAAGAAGGGGCAAGAAAACTCGGTTTTTCTTCCATTAGCGAAGCCGCAGCTATCCCCTACGAAAATCTGGCTTTAATTAGTATTTTAGATCAGTGGGCGGGAGTGCCGGATAAGCTGGGGAAGATGACCTTTTGGGGATTAAAAAAAGGGGGCGGATTTTCAAGAGAGTCGGGAGATCTTTTTCGCCAATTGGCCATAGCGGTTACAACCGATTCGGAAATGTATAGGATGGTTTTGTCCTTCGCCCACTGGGAGGCAGTTCAATTATTGAAACGGTGCGCACAACAGACCACCAAACAAAGAAATTTTGTCAAAGCCGGAAAAACAGCCTTCTTGATCATCGGGCTCGACCGCCTTCTTGGCCTTTCACAAGAAAGAGGGGAGGTTGTACCGTTTTTTGACAACAAGGTTTTTTATTACGGGATAAACGGGCGGGAAATGGACATTAGGGAAATAGTCGGCCTGTGCGGCCTTGCCGAAAAAGTTCCGGAGATGCTGCTTTGTGAAGATCCGATGTTTTGTCACGTGTTTTTTAATGAGCGCGGAGTAATTTTCTATGAAGATGGTTCTCAAAAGACAGAAATAGTCCCTTATTCCGCGGAAGCAAGAGAAATAATTTTGGAGCGGCTGCGGGAGATATCATCGTTAAAAGTTGCTGATATGCGGACAAAAAAAATTCCGGATCAAATTACATTTGAAATAGTTGCCCGCCTGCGGATGAGGGAAGATCGAGAGAAAAACCCCGGGAAGGTTACGGAAATAGGAAAAAAAAGGAAGCAAATAAAAGAAAAATACGGCATTGAACTGGATCTAAACCTTGATGCCCTTTTCACTTTGTCCGAATTGAAATTTTTTGACGATTTTTTCGGTTTTTATCCCGCTCATATGTTGAGGGGCATTGAAATGCTTATTAAGAACCAAAGAAGACGGACAGGGTACCAAGATAAGGATGTTTATGATGTGGTTTCATTATTTAAAAAAAACAGGGAGACAATGTCTCCCTTTATCCATTTTGATGGCGAGAAAAAAGCACTTTCCCTTGACTATTGGGGGATACAGATCTTAAACAGCGGAGATCCGGTATTAATTTATGACGCGCTTCCTCTGTTTCATGACGCGATGGGAAGGATCATCTGGCATTATTTTTTGTCGGACGCGCGGCGCGCCGCGTATCCGGTCCAGGATCCGGCCCAATTTTCAACAAGCCTGTTTTTTTACCTGAGAAAAAGGCAGGAGGGGGAATTTTTGGCGGACACCCCGGAAGACCGCTTTTTTTTCGGACTGGTTAATCCGCGGTTACTTGCCGGATAAGTGAAATTTTTTCCACAAACGCACGATATATGTAAGGAGGAAGAGAATGACTCAAGCAAGTCCAATTAAACTAACCTATCCCCAAAGAATCTCAGCCGCACAGGGGCGAATTCAGGCGCTGAAAGAATTTAGAGCCAACCATCCCGGCCTGGCGCGGGGCGGTTATGCTTCTCAAATTGGCGGGTTCGCGAACTTTTTTGTCCATTCCCCGGAAAACTTTAACCGGCTCAATAAGTTTACCGATGATCTTTTTAGTGTAGCGGAAGATTTTTGCGTTCAAGAAACCCTGGACCACTTAAGAGGGCAAACGCTTGAGGTTGATGATTGCCATAAAGCATATGATATAAGCAAAACAGAAGAAGAAAAGGTTCCCCTTTATGATAAAGCGATTATAGCGGCAGACGGCATGAGAGATACCCTGTTGTTCGCGATCAAACAATACTCTCCTCCGCCAAGAAAGGAGGTTCTAAAGGAATTATTTGGAATAAGAATTACGACGCGGGGAGTTCTCGATGCCTTGCGTGAGTTATCAACAGACAAAAAATCGGAGGAGGTCAGGGTGGCGCTCATAGAAGACATTGAAAAATATTTAAAATCGGAACTCCCTCCGCTTTTGGACTGTTCTATCCATCGGCTGTTATCCATGGTCGGGAAGCGCGGCTATGAAAATGAAGTGGCCCTGGTATCCCAATATTCCATTTCTTGGCCGCGACGACGTTTGCGGGAAGAAGTCACGGACAAAATTCAGAAAGAAATTAACAAGGCAATCCTTGCTTTTCATCCGGCTGTGGCGCCGGCTGTTGTTTGGGAAAACGGCGCTTTAACTTGCAGAAGCATAAGTGCCGAACAGGTTAAAAAAATCGAGATTCTTAACTCTGTTTTAGCAGAAGGAGAAGCGGCGGAGGGGGACATCAGCTTCTTTAACCTTCCAAACATACAAACAATCGCTGAACTTAAAGAGACAATCGATCAATTTTTGGACAAAGGATATATCCATTTGTTCTTCGCGATGGAAAACGAAAGATTTTCCGCCGCTCTGGCCGGAATTCCTGAAATTTTGCGACAAAGAAGAGAGATTGAGGCCGCTTTGTTGGGGGGAGAATGAGCGTTTTTATTCGGAAGTTTTTTGCAAGACGGGCGGATTTTGCCGCATATCAAAATAAATTACCGGCGATTAACCGGAATTTAGGTGAGGGGGCGGCCGGCGGAGTGGATCGTATCCAGGCAAGATTAATGGATTATGCCCAAAATGGCGATCCGGACGCTCTTCTGGCTTTAAAAAATATGGGGGTTGACGTAAGCGGCATTGGAGCGCCGACAGAAAACGATTTTAATTTTATTGCTCAACAGAGAACCCCGTTGCATTGTTTAACCAGGCATATAACAGACCGGTCCTTTCGTTCACGGTATGTTTCATTGGTGGAAAAGTTTAACGCGGCATTAAGGGAAAGGCCGGAGGAGACAGCGACTCCGCGGGAAAAAATAAGCGCTTATACCGCGATGGCAGAAAGTTTTGACGAATTAAGGACGGCTATCAGGGATTTTGCGACAAATGGTCTTCCGGAGCAGAAAAAGGTTCTTTATCGCGGTTTTGGAGTTGAGCTGACCCTGGAAACGCTTATATCGGGAGCGGAACAAATAGCGGTTGCGGAAAGCCAGGAACCATCACGAAGAGAAGTGATTACGGATCTGCGGGCGTATCTTGGCAAAAGCCTTTCTCCGTATTATTATTTGCTTTTACATGAAAAAGTTACCGAAATTATTGATGCGATACAATCGGCGGATAGTTTTATTGAGGAAATTCCGGCAATTATTCAGAGGACAATAATTGATCAGTTGCCCCAAATTTTGAGCAAAAAAAATCTAATTGCCAAATCAATGGCAGTCCTTGAAGTTCAACTTCCGGTTTTTAAGGCGTTTTCTGAGCCTGCTCCGGTTGCGCCCGCTCCTGCTTCTGTTCCGGTTTCTGTCCCGGCAGTTATCGAAGCAGATACTTCTGCCGTTGTTCCGGAACCGGTTTATAAACCGGCAGAAATATCCGTAACAGGGGGAATTTCAAAGCTAACGACCGATATCGTTGATAGAAATGGCGAGCCCGTTCCTGTTGATCTTCCGATTAAACCGATTCCGGTTACGATGACCCCCGTAGGGCCCTTAACGGGACCATTGCAGGAGGTGCCTACAGAGGAGGATATCCTGCCGCAGGAAGAAGACCGATTTGAAGCGGAAGAAACAGCTGACAGAATAATTTCTGAATATTTATTTGGGAACGCATTAAAGAAAGAAGAAGAATTGAGGGATGCCATTGTTATGCTTTTGGTCATAAAAGGCGGGAAAAGAAAATTAAGGAAATTATTGTCTAAATTGGGCGGGGCAAGAAGGAATGAAGAGTCGTTAATAGTAGCGGCAGAAAATATTATAAAAACCGCGGCAGATTATTCGGTAGTAAATTATGAGATAGGGAGGAGGCAGGCGGGATCATCGGAAGATTTTCTTGCCAGGGCTTTTCCGGAGAGGCCGGCTGTGGCGGAAGTTCTTCCTCCTCCCGCACCTGAAGCGCCGATTAGAAGGAGAAAAACTCCGGTTGAAGCCGGTAGAATTCCGCCTGCGGATGTCGAAAAAATAAAAAACCTGATTAATACGAAAATTTCTTCTGTTTTATCCGGCCCTCAAACAGAGGGTTTGAGATATGCCGCTTCGGCGTTGTTGCAAGGGCATATTCCGTCAGCAGAAGTTGTCGGAATTTTTGAAGAGATTGGGAGATTGGCGGAGCAATTACAGAGGGCAACAAACGGATCAAAAAGACAAGCCCAAATAGAATTTTTTGGGGAAATTTACGAAACAATCGGTTTGGCGGCGGTTGTTGAAGACGAGCAGAACAAGACGGAAGATCCAATTACTGAAGTCAACAGACAGGTTGGAGAGATTGAATTTTCCCTTCCGGTCGTTGAGGTTAAAAGAGGGGGCAATATCGTAGTGCGTCCTGGGGACACAAAAAGGAAAACCGAAATAATTCAGGGGGACGGATGGAGAGCGGGGAGCAAAACATTAATTGAAGAAAAAAGCCGTATGAGCCTCGGTTGGATTCGAGGAGAAGTGGTTGGTTCAACCGATTTGCTTTCGGAGGAATTTGATGAAAGCTGGTACACTCTTTCTGCCCTGTGCAATGCTATAAAAACAGATTTTCCTAACCTAACAGCACAAACAATCGAAGAATTAAATGCTTTTAAAGATAATATCAATAAAACAGAGCTCGTTTCTATAATAGAAAGAAAAAACAAACAAGGGTTACTTGCTTTAGCAAAAGAAGAAACGGAGTTTATTGATAGAATGAAAAGAAAAGAAAAGCTTTCTTCTTTTGATAAAAGGAGACTTTTGGAAATACTCTATCCAGCAACCTTTCCAAAGAACCGATTGGGGGAGGAAAAAGATCGGGTTTATAAATTGGCTTCTCAAATTGCCAAATACGGCGAGGCCTTGAAAAGGGGGACAATTAACCGTTTGGAGTTAAATATCAATGCTCCCACAATAGATCCGTCGGCAATCGATGCTTTGTTAAAATTGATCCCGCCAGATTTCCACGATCGGGTCAAGATATACCAGCGCGCCAATCCTATTCCGGAAAGAAACGAGGCCAGAGAAAAAGTGAGCGGGAGGAAGCTGATATATGATGGAAGCAAACAAAGCGTTACTCAAAAAGAAGATGTCCCGGAAGCAAAAAAAACGGAACTTCCGGAAGTATCAAGAGTTTTTTCTACAAGTGATTTGGGAGATCCAAGGGCTTTTTTAATTAACTTGACTGCTTATTGCGGGAACTTGGCAAAAAGAATGGAGCGCGGCGAGATTGGCGGAGTAACCTTAAATTTTCAAGGCGAACATATCAGCCATAAGACGTTAAGGAGATTGCGGAGAATTTTTGGAAGGCACAGAAAAAAAGTAAAAGTATTTATTCGTACCGGCGTCGGCGAAGAGATGAAGCGTATTTCTCTTGGCAAGCCGATGCGGGAGAAAAAGGCATTTCTTCGGGCCAATAGGGGTTGGGAAGAAAAAAAGGAAAATTGGCTTTATGCCCACCAAAGATATTTGAGCGGGCACAATTTAAATTTCGGAAAAAATTTTACATGGGATACGGTGCGTAGTGCAATGCGCTTGGGATCGGACGGAAACGGCTCAACCGGATCCCTTGTTAAAGGAATTGTTCGGGACATGGGAATATTGCAACAAAGGATTAGAGATGACAATAGTAACGACCTTGCCGAATTGGCGGCGTTAAGGACATGGTTTAGTTCGCAAGATAACGGATTGTCAAAAAGATTAAACACCAACCATCTGGCAAAAACCACCATAATGGATACCGCGGATTTCTTGGGCCGGTTGAGAGCACTGTTGGAAAAACACCCCGGATAGCAAACTATGACCCTTGCTACCGCTTTTTGATTGCTCTATAATCTATATATATGCCCCCCTTCAAAGAAAACAAAAAACCGCTGGTGTTGGTCGTTGAAGACGAGCCCGATATGCGGCAAAACCTGGCCGAACTCCTTTCCGACGAATTTACGGTCCTAACCGCCGAGAACGGAGAAAAGGCGCTTCGGACCTATTACAGCGAACAGTTCAGCTTGAGCGCCGTTTTGCTCGATATCCGGCTTCCCGACATGAACGGGATAGAGATCCTAACCAAAATGCGCGAAATAAACTTGGAACCGGACATCATCATGCTGACCGCCTTGTCCGATGTCAAAACCGCCGTCGCCGCCATGCAGGAAGGGGCCTACGACTACATCACCAAGCCCTTTTTTGCCGGGGACCTGGTTGCCACCATCAAGCGCGCTCTTGAGAAAAAGGATTACAACCGCAAATTGAGCGACTTGACCGACCGGCTGGAGCGCGAACGGCTGGTCTTTGAACACCGCCAGCTCCTTTTTCAAGAGCTGCAGATGAAGGGGAAGGTGGAGGGGCGCGACATCAACGCGGACGAAAAGACCCTCTTTCACTTTCCGGTCTTAACCGAAGAAGATTACAGCTACAAAAAACTGAAGGAGAAATTGGAGAAGGATGTTAAGACCGGGATTGAACCGATAAACGGGGCAAGCATCTTAATCGCGGTCGGATCGGTTGATATCCGCGACGCGCTGAAAAATATTTTGGCGCCGGCTTATAAACTGGAAGACGCCTCTTCCGGCAAAGAGGTCTTTGAGCGGCTGCGGGAACAAAGTTTTGAACTGGTCATACTTGATGTCAGATTGCCCGATGTTTCGGGGCTTGACGTCTTGACAAAAATAAAACAGGAACATCCTTTTTCCGATGTCATTTTTGTCACCGGTTTTGACGATTTTTCTTCCGCCGTTTCGGCGATCAAGCAAGGGGCGTACGATTACATCGTTTATCCTTTTATCGGAGAAGACCTTCTTCTTTCAATTAAAAGGGTTATGGAGAAACGCTCTTCCCATCAAATATTGCAGCGGTTAATCGAAAAATACAAAGAGATATATCTTTCTTTTGACTACCGCGCCGGGCTCTTCAAACAGCTTTTTGCCAAAAGAAAGGCCGAGAAGCGCCGGATCAGCATGGACGATTTTTATACCTTTTTTCCGGAACAGAAAAGAGGGGAAGAGGGGGAAATGGTTGATTTTCCCGACTTTGCCAACGAGACCGAACTGGAGGATTTCCTAAGGAAGCACAAAAAATGAAATTTTATGTCACTACCCCGATTTATTACGTCAACGATATCCCCCACATCGGCCACGCCTACACCACCGTTGCCGCTGATGTCCTGGCGCGCTATAAGCGCCGGCAGGGCTTTGAGGTCTTTTTCTTAACCGGGACCGACGAGCACGGACAAAAAGTATACGATGCCGCCCTGGCGCGCGATAAGAAACCGCAGGAATTTGTCGACGAACTGGTTTTGCGCTTCAAGGCCGCCTGGGAAAAACTGAACATCTCAAACGACGATTTTATCCGCACAACCGAGCCGCGCCACAAAAAAGTTGTCCGGGATATTTTTTCAAAACTTATCGCGCAAGGGGACATTTACAAGGGGGAGTACGAAGGGCTCTATTGCGTAACCTGCGAAAATTTTGTCACCGAGAGTTCTCTTAAGGAAGACCTGGAGGGACGGAAGCTCTGTCCGGTCTGCGGAAAAGAGACCAAAACCTTAAAAGAAGAGACCTACTTTTTTAAGCTCTCCAAATACCAGGACCGGCTTTTAAGGCACATAGAAGAAAATCCGGATTTTATCCTCCCCGTTTCCCGCAGGAACGAGATCATAAATTTTATAAAACAGGGACTGCGCGATCTTTCCGTTACCCGCACCGCCTTTTCCTGGGGGATCAATCTGAAAGAAGATCCAAAGCATGTCGTTTATGTCTGGTTTGACGCTCTGATAAACTATGTCTCCGCCGCGCCGGACGGCTTTTGGCCGGCCGATGTCCACTTGATGGGAAAAGAGATTGTCCGCTTCCACGCGGTTACCTGGCCGTGCATGCTGATGGCGGCCGATCTTCCGCTCCCCAAAACCGTTTTTGGGCACGGGTGGTGGACGGTGGAAGGCAAAAAAATGTCGAAGTCGGTCGGGAACGTTGTCGATCCGCTGGCTTTGGCCGATCAATTTGGGACAGACGCGGTCCGCTATTTTCTGATGCGCGAAGTTCCTTTCGGTGCCGACGGCGATTTTTCGATGGAGGCCTTCAAGGCCAGATATAATTCCGATTTGGCGAATGATTTGGGGAATTTGCTGCATAGAACGTTGAATATGATAGAGAAATACTGTGAATCCAAGATCCAAAATCCGAAATCCGTAAGGGCAGGACATTGTCCTGCCCCAACAATTCAAATATTAAATGAAGAAACTCCCAAAAGGGTGGAAGAAGCGATGGCGAAATTGCAGTTTTCGGACGCGCTTACGGCAATTTGGGAGCTGATCAGCACCGCCAACCGCTATATTGAAGAAGAAGCTCCCTGGAAACTGGCGAAAGAGAACGAAGAGCGGCTGAAAGAGGTCCTTTTCAACCTCGCTTCGGCCCTTTTAACCATCGCGGAACAAATTTCCCCCTTCATGCCGGAGACCTCGGCCAAGATGCTTGAGCAGCTCAACATTTCAGGCGGCAAAATTGCTGGGACTATTGTCAAGAAGGGAAATCCCTTATTCCCTCGCTTAGAAAAATAAGGATAATAGATGTATATAGAAACCCACGCGCATCTGACGATGCCCGAATATCAGGATTTGTCGGAAGTTGTTGCCCGCGCCCAAGCGGCCGGGATAGAAAAGATCGTCAATGCCTCTTTTGATTTGCAATCTTCCGAACAATCGGTAAAACTGGCCAAACAATTTCCCGGCTATATTTATGCCGCGGTCGGGATCCACCCCCATGACGCCGGAAATCTTGTTTTGGAAAAGATCAAAGAGCTTGCTTCAAACAAAGAGGTAGTCGCAATCGGTGAGACCGGTCTTGACTACCATTACAATCCGCAGACCAAAGAGGTCCAGCAAATGGCCTTCCGCAATTTTTTATCTCTTGCCCAAGAATTGGAGCTTCCAATCATCATTCATGCCCGCGAAGCGCAGGAAGATACGATTAGGATTATGAAAGAAGAAAATAAAGGGAAACTGCGCGGGGTTTTTCACTGTTTCGCGGGGGACGAACAATTAATTGAATTTGCCAAAGAGACCGGTTTTTATATCTCTTTTGCCGGGATGGTAACTTTCAAGAAAGCGATTAACGTGAGAGAAAATGTTGTCAAAACTCCGCTTTCGATGCTCCTTCTTGAAACCGACTGTCCCTATCTGGCTCCCGAACCCCATCGCGGCAAACGGAATGAACCGGCTTATCTCCCCCTGATCGCCCAAAAAATCGCGGAGCTCAAAGGGATTTCTATGGAAAAAGTCGCGGAGGAGACGACGCAAAATGCGCGGACGCTTTTTAAGTTTTTATAAGCAACTGCTGGGCCTGCTTTCCGCCGGCCTGCCGATTTCAAAGGCTCTTTCAATCCTTAACAAAAAAGATATTGTTGCATCTTTGGAAAATGGGATCACTTTGAGCGACTCCCTGCGAGCCGCCGGTTTTCCGGCGGAAGATTTGGCGCTGATTGGGGCGGGGGAACAAAGCGGTAATCTGGAAGACGCCCTGGGCCGGGTTGCCCGCCGCCTGGAAGCGGAGATTGTATCCCGCGACAAGATAAAAAAAGCGCTGATGTATCCGACGATCGTCCTCTCGGTCAGTTTGGTTTCAATTATATTTTTATTGGTCTTTATCCTGCCGACTTTTGCGGGAATCTTTTCCGAATTTGATTATGAGCTTCCGCTTTTGACCCGGCTTTTACTTAAGGTTTCAAACTGGTGGTTTTTACCTATTTTTTTTCTTTTTGCAATTGGCCTTACGGCCTGGAAACTGTTTAAAAGTGAAGCCTTCAAACTAAAGTTCCCCTTTTATCGGAATATAATTCTGGCGCGCCTTTGCCGCGGGCTCGGCTATCAGCTCAAAAGCAATGTCCCGATCCTCTCCGCCCTGCGGATGGTTGCGGAAAACCTGGGAAGCCCCGTTTATTCCGCGGCGCTTAATTCAATCGCCCGTTCTTTGGAGCAGGGGAGCAAATTTTCCGACTGCCTGGATAATCGATCGCTTTTTCCGGCCGAGTTTTTTGAGATAATACGGGTGGGGGAGGAGAGCGGATCGCTCTGTGAAGTTTTGGTCCAATCGGCTCTTTTTTACGAAGAGGAGACGGAGAATTTGGCGCGGAAATGGGTTACACTGGTTGAACCGGCGTCGACGCTTGTGGTCGGCGGGGTAGTCGGGGTGATCGCGTTCGCAATGATTTTACCGCTCTTCCAAATGATGGAATCAATTAAATAAAAAAGGGGGTGAGACAAATGAACAAGAAGGGTTTTACGTTGATAGAAATGTTGGTTGTGATCGCGATAATCGGTCTGCTGGCCTATTTTCTGGTCCCGCACCTGTTGGGATCGCAGGACCGGGCAAAAGAGGCCTCGGTGAAAGCGGTGATGCACTCTCTGCAAGTCGCGATTGAAGGGTATAACATGGAAAACAACACTTTCCCGGTTGTAAAAAACTGCGGAGTGGCGTCGCTGGTCACCAGCTACCTTTCACCCGGAGGATATATGGTTACAATTCCCAAGAATCCTTTTACGGGGAAGGAGTATTCCGATTCCGACGCGGCGGGTAAGATCGTTTATGATTTTAACGACGTAACGGGAGTGTATACTTTAACCGGATACAAGAGAGATGGAAAAACAAAAATTCTGGATCTGACGAATCTGTGAAAGGGAAGAGCAGGGAATATAGGGAGCAGCAGGGAAAACAGGGAATTATAATGTTTGAGGATCGAAAAGGGTATGAAAGATTAGTGGTTTGGCAGAATGCCTACAAATTACGCAGGTTGGTATATGAGATTACCCGGAAATTTTCTAAAATTGAGATGCGTAGAGTTTCTCAAATGCGGGATGCGGCGAGGTCTGTTAAACAAAATATTCAGGAAGGATATGGCAACAGTTCAATAAAAAAATATATGGTTTATTTGGGCATATCGCATGATTCAGCATCCGAGTTAAGCGGGGACATTCGAGATTCTTTTGATGACGGATTAATATCCGAGGATGAATTTAGAGAACTGGATTCTTTAACAGGAAAAACGATTTTTTTATTAAAAAAGCAGCTCCAATCCCTGCATAAGATGGCTGAATGTGGGACATGGGTAAGTTATGTTACAGGGAAATAAGGGAATAGAAGGGAAGGGTAGGGAATATAGGGAGTAGCAGGGAAAACAGGGATAATAGGGAAGAGCAGGGAGGGCAGGGACTCTCTTCTTTTTTCGTTCCCTGTTTTTCCTTTCTGTTTCCTCCTATTCCCTCTCCATCCTTGCTAATTCCTTCTCTTCCCTTCCATTCCCTCCTCATCCCTGTTAGAATTCTTTTAATGTTTAAAATCCTAATTTGTTTCTTTATGGTTTCCCTTCTCTTCCCTTCTCTTCCCTGCTTATCCCTGCCATTCCCCGATTACGATCCCAACGGGAAATTAACTTTCTCTCTTGGCGGTGAAATATCAGTTCTAAACCCGATTTTGTCCACCGATTCCTCGTCCAGTTCAGTTGAAGGCCCGATTTTTAATGGCTTAACCAGGATCAATGAGAAATTAGAAATTATTCCCGATCTGGCCAAAGCATGGAAGGTCTCAAAAGACGGCAAGACCTGGACTTTTTATTTGCGGGACGATGTTTTCTGGCACGACGGGAAAAAGTTTACGGCAGATGATGTAAAATTCACTTTCGATTCGATCTTGGATCCCAGGATTAATTCTGTGCGCCGCTCCGATTATATAATAGATGGCAAAGAAATTAAATTTAGGATCCCGGATAAATACACGATACAGGCGGTTCTTCCAAAACCGTTTGCTCCTTTTCTTTCCCGGATAGGAATGGGTATTTTACCGAAGCATTTATTGGACGGGAAAGATATCAATACCGCCGCCTTTAACCGCAAGCCGGTCGGGACCGGACCGTTTAAGTTCGCCAAGTGGAAGAGCGGAAATTATGTCCGGCTGATCCGAAACGATAAATATTTTGGCGGCAAGCCGCTTCTTGCCGAGATTGTTTTTAAAATTATTCCCAACGAAAACTCATCGTTGGTGGCCCTTGAAGCGGGAGAGGTTGATAATGCCGGGATCCCGGCCAAAGATTATACCCGCATGAAAGAGAAGAAGGGCTTAAATGTTTTTGAATACGATGCCCTGTTGTATACTTATCTGGGGTTTAACCTGAAAAACCCGATTTTTGCGGATAAAAATGTCCGCCGCGCGCTGGCCTATGCCACCAACAAAAAACAACTGGTCAATCTGGTCCTGCGCGGACATGGTTCAGCGGCATATGCTCCTTCCACCCCGGTCTCCTGGGCTTATTCCGATTATGATATTCAAAAGTTTCCCTACAATCCGGCAATAGCAACCGATATGCTTAATAAGTCCGGATGGAATTTGGGGAAAGACGGGATTCTTGAGAAGAAAGGGAAAAAACTTGAATTTACGATTTTGTTAAACCAGGGGAACAAAGACCGAGAAAAGGCGGCGGTGATCCTCCAACAGCAGTATAAAAAAATCGGGATAAAAGTAAAAGTTCAGGTGATGGAATGGTCGGCGCTGTTAAAAATTGTGAACGCGCCCTCTGACCCCAAAAAATTTGACGCGGTTCTGATGGGGTGGTCATTGGGGCTTGATCCTGATTCCTATTCAATCTGGCACTCTTCCCAATATCCGAAAGGTTTTAATTTTATCGGCTATAATAATCCGGAAGTTGACCGCTTGCTTAATCGAGGACGGGAGACGATGGACAAAAAAGAGCGCAAAACAATTTATGCCAATTTGAACCGCCTCATTTCCGAAGACCAGCCCTATCTTTTCCTCTGGTATCCGAAGGTGATGGAGGGAGTAGCCGAACGGGTGGGGGGATTGTCCAAGCCGGGGCCGGCCGGCTTATTCCTTAATCTTGAAAAAGTTTATATCCGCGCAAAATAGGGTGAAATTTCGGCCATATTCTAAAGATAAATATTTGTGAGCATAAGAAATATAACCCCTATTCAGCGTTTTCGCGGATGCTTGTTGGGTTCTGCCATTGGGGATGCTCTTGGTATGCCGGCCGAAGGGATGATCCGTGGAGCAAGGATCGATCGTTTTTATTCTCACCCAAAAGGGAAATTAAGAGCGGGGCAAGTAACCGACGACACCATACTAACACAGGCAACTGTTGATAGTTTGATTAGAAGAAGATCTCTTGATCCCGCCGATATCGCTTTAAATCTTGGCCGGGCTTTCAAAAAAAATAAGGATCTGGGGCGGGGGTTTGGCCAAGCAACCATAACGGCACTGACCAGAATTTTAAAGAGAAGGCCCTGGAATATGGTTGGAGACAATAATTCTCTCGGAAACGGGGCGGCTATGCGCATTGCTCCGATCGCTCTTTTTAGTTACGCAAACCTAGAGCAACTAAAAAGAAATGTCGAGCTTGTCGCGATGATAACCCACAAACAACCGGAGGCCATTAACGGAAGTTTGAGTGTCGCCTATATAACCGCAAAAATAATTAATTCAACCTTTGAACAAAATATTATTTTGCGGGAAACTGCTGGGTATATTGGGGACGACTCAGAAATGGCTAATAAATTGCGCCAGGTTGGAGATCTTTTGACGCAAGACCTGTCTCCTTCTGTTGCCTTGTCGCAAATTGGAACTTCCGGCATAGTATTTGAAAGTGTTGGAAGCAGTATTTATCTTTTTTTAAGATTTATTGATTCTTTTGAAAATGTATTGGTTGAAGCGGCTTCTTGCGGAGGAGATACCGATACAATTGCCAGTATGGTTGGAGCCATGAGCGGGGCTTATCATGGGGAAGCGGCGATCCCGAAACATTGGGGGAAAGAGGTTGAGGGCGCAAGAGAAATCTTAAGGAAGGCCGACAAATTATATTCTTTAAGCCACGGCACTTAAAGCAAAGGGATTATAACCGGCAAAGCGTAATTCCGCGTTATCTCCAAATTTAATATTTTCTCTTAACCAATATTCAGGAGAACCGGGCTTTGGTTGCTCCATCAATCTTTTTGTTCTTTGTGGCAAATCGAAACCTAAAACATAATCCCCCCTCGAATCATTGGCATGTCTTTGGCTCCCCGAAAAAAAATAATCGCACACCTTGTCGGGAGTTAGGTTTAAGTCGGTAAAACACAATCTTGGAGTTCTGTCTTTTTTTCCGCCCAAGGCTTTAATTGTTTGTTCGGACAAGATAGCGCAAAACATTTTAAAGTCGGTATAATGCTTAAACTCTCCCGGGATTGTTCCTAATTCAAAGGGAGTGTTTATGATTGGTTTCGCATCATGTAAAATTTGTTCTGCGGGAGGTAAAATCACAATATCCCCCAAAAAAGGTTTTATGTGTTTTAAGTCGCCAGTCCTCAAAAAAAGCCCGATCCTTTTTCCGCCATCAAAAGGATCTTTGATGTTTGGCCTAAAAGATATTTCCGCAATAGATGTTTGTTGAAAGAAGTTTTTGCTAAATCTTTGCGTGGACGGTATTATTTGTCCGGAATTGTGAAAAAGGATTCCTTCGGGCCTAAAACCGATTTTAACTGTAATTCCGCTGTTTAAATAGGTTGCTATCCTGACCGGAAGAGTTTCAAGAGGATAAAGGAAACTTCTTCCGCGGCTTAAATTAAAACGGACGTTCATTGGCATCTCTTTTCCCTCCTATATTATTATCGTCAAAAACCGGGGGAAATTTCAGTTTTTCGCACTTGACAAATAGGCTGAGCTTGGATTATAATAACTACAAAAGTAGCCATATAGCTACAAAAATAGCCATGCGTTACCACCAAACATTTAACAGTATTATAGGGCAGGGTTCAAAGCTCAAGGTTTTAAGGGTTTTGGCTCAAAGCGGAGAAGATTTAAACGGCAGAGAGATTGCCCGATCGGCCGGCCTGGCGCAACGGATAGTCCATGTGTCGCTTCTGGCGCTGTTTAAGTCCGGAATCGTTTTGATGCGCAAAAGCGGCAAATCCAACCTTTATAGAATCAACGCGGAAAACATACTGGTTTCCGAAGCGCTTCTGCCGCTGTTTAAACTTGAAAAAACACTCCTGAAAAAGGTTTCCGATAAAATTAAAAACGCTTTTCCTCGCGTTATCTCCATTATTCTTTTTGGCAGTGTTGCGGCGGGAAAGGAAGGAGAAAACAGCGACCTGGATTTGCTGGTGGTTTTTCCTCAAAATGCCGACCTTGAGGCGGCCGAAAAAATATTTGATAATCTTAATTTTGATATTTCCAAAAAATTTGGGAATGGGATTTCGCCGCTGGCGCTCACGGTGAATGAGATCAAGAAAAGATATAAGAGTAAAAACGCTTTTTTTAGAAACATTGTTGAAAGCGGCCGCCTGTTGTACGGCAAAACTATTATGGAATTGGTGTATGGTCAATAAGTTTCAAACCGCAAAAGTAGAAAAATCAAGTTCCATCAATTTTTTAAGGAAAGCCCGCGACTTTTTTAAATCAGCCAAGGATAATCTGGAAGCGGAAAATTGGAATGCGGCCGGTTTGGACGCGGTACACTCGGGAATTTCCGCCAACGACGCGCTTCTGGCCTGTTTGCATGGGGTAAGAAGTACCAGCAAAAGTCACGATGACGCAATAGGATTAACCGCCACCCTGGTAAACAGGGAAGGAGCGAAGGATGCTCTGAACCATTTGCGCCGCCTTATCGCAAAGAAAAATCTGATTGAATATGAGGGCAAGTGTTTTCCGAAAGACGAAGCCGAAAAAGTTGTTTTGCATGCCGAACGATTTATCTTATGGGTTGAATCAGCTTTGGGTTAAATAGGTTTAATGCGCCATTATATTATTAACAGATTACTTCAGCTGATCCCTCTTCTAATCGGCGTTTCCCTGATTTCTTTCTTCGTCATGCATCTGGCCCCTGGCGATCCGACCGCGTTGTTTATAAACCCGAATGTCGATCCGCAGGAATTGGTTCGAGTACGAGCCAATTGGGGATTAGATCAACCGATTTATATTCAATACTTCAGCTGGCTTTGGAATGCCCTGCGGCTTAATTTTGGCGTCAGTTACTTGACCGGCCAGCCGGTCATTACGGAGATAATGGAACGCCTGCCGATGACTTTGTTGCTGATGGTTTTGTCTTATGTTTTAACTTTGTTGATTGCGATACCGCTTGGAGTCCTCTCCGCCATAAAAAAGGGGAGCCGGTTTGATAATGCGGTAACATTCTTCTCCTTTGCCGGAATGGCCATCCCCAGCTTCTGGCTCGGACTGATGCTGATGCTCCTCTTTTCGGTTAAGCTGCACTGGCTCCCCGCCACCGGGAATATTATTCTTCCGGTCATAACTATGTCGATCGGCAGTTTCGCCGGCTTGACCCGCTACCAGCGGGCGGCGATGCTCGAAGTTTTGAACCAGGATTTTATAAAAGTCGCCCGCGCCAAGGGCTTGCCGGAGCGGGTCGTAATTTTTAAGCACGCCCTGCGCAATGCCCTGATCCCAATCGTAACAATTTTAGGATTATCGTTACCCGATCTCTTCGGCGGGGCGTTTATAATAGAGACGATCTTTGCCTGGCCGGGGATGGGGCGGCTGGGGGTGCAGGCGATCTTTGCCCGCGACTATCCGGTTATTATGGGAATTGTGGTCATGTCGGCGGTTCTGATTATTTTGGGGAATTTATTGGCCGATATTGGATATGCAATTGTTGATCCGAGGATCAGATATGCAAAAGAGTAAATTTGGGGCGATAGTCTTACTTGTTTTTGTAATATTGGCAATTGCGGCGCCAATAATTGCGCCGTATGATCCGTCGGAAATTATAGAGGAAGAAATCCAGGGACCATCTTTGAAGCATTGGTTCGGGACCGACGATTTGGGGCGTGATCTCTTTTCCCGCACGCTGTACGGGGCAAGAATTTCCCTAACCGTTGGCATTGTCGCGGTAACAATTGCCATTTTAATAGGGACATTGCTCGGCGCGCTTTCCGGCTATTACGGAGGACTGCTTGACGCATTGATCATGCGCTTTGTAGATATAATGCTCGCTTTTCCGTCGATCTTTTTAATCTTAACAATCCAGGTTATGCTGACGCCAAGCATCTATAACGTCATGATTGTAATTGGCTTAACTTCGTGGATGGGGGTGGCGCGGCTGGTCCGCGGGGAATTTTTGACTTTGCGTGAACGGCAGTATGTCGAAGCGGCCCGCGCGATCGGCTGTTCCGATTTCAGGATCATTTTTCGCCACATTCTTCCCAATGCTCAGGCCCCGATCATTGTCGCGGCGACGCTGGGGATGGCCGGGGCGATTTTAACCGAGTCGGCGTTATCATTTTTGGGCTTGGGGGTCCAGCCGCCGACGGCATCGTGGGGGAATATGCTGATGGATTCGCAGGCCTACTTGATGGATGCCCCGTGGATGGCGATTATTCCCGGAATCCTAATCCTTGTAACGGTCCTATCGCTCTATTTTGTCGGGGAAGGAATAAGGGAAATTACGAAATCTTAATAACCGAAACCGGGCAGGAATCGGCCGCTTCTTTTATTTGACTTTCGAATTGGCTGACGACTACGCCGTCTTTTACCTTGGCGATGTCCGACACTTCAAAAACCTCCGGAGCGATCTGCTCGCATAACCCGCAGCCGGTGCAACCGTCTTCTACCACAACATTAATAATTGCCATTTTTCTTTCCTCCTTTTGCAACAATATACCATAACTTATGCTATAATTCTACCCAAAGCCTGCCTACCGGCAGGCAAGGAGGAATTATTATGAGCATTGTTTTATGGGTTGTTTTGGCGATCGCGGTTTTGGTGGTTTTATATATTGTCGGTATCTATAACGGCTTGATAACTTTGAGGACCCGGGTGGAAGAGGCCTGGTCGGATATCGATATCCAATTAAAAAGAAGGTTTGACCTGATCCCGAACTTGATAAATACGGTAAAGGGCTATGCCAAGCACGAGAGCGGTGTCTTTGAAAATGTGACCAAGGCCAGAGCCGCTTCCATGCAGGCAGGGAGCGTTGGCGAAAAGGCGGCGGCCGACAATATGCTCTCCTCAACTCTCAAATCGCTCTTTGCGGTAGCCGAAGCCTATCCGGAACTTAAGGCAAACACCAACTTTTTGGAATTACAGAGAGAACTTTCGGATACCGAAAACAAGATCAGCTATTCGCGCCGGTTTTATAACGGCAATGTCCGCGATTTCAATATTAAGATACAAGTTTTTCCTTCAAATATCATAGCCGGCATGTTTAAATTCGGCGCCAAAGAGATGTTTGAAGCGCAGGAATCCGACAAAGAGGTTCCAAAAGTCCAATTTTAGCGGCGCATGAATATCTACAACCAAATCGCTTCCAATAAGCGCAGGACCTGGGTTTTTATCTTCGGCTTTATCGTTGTCATCGCGATTTTGGGCTATGTCATTGGTGCGGCATTGGATATGGGTTACGGTCCTCTTTTTATTGCCGGCGTTATCGCGATTGTAATGAGTATCGGCAGTTACTATTACAGCGACAAGCTGGTCCTGGCAATCTCCGGAGCGCGTGAGGTTAAGTTTGAAAGCAACAAAGAACTTTACCGGCTGGTTGAAAATTTATGCATCGGTGCCGGGATCCCTCTCCCCAAAATTTATATCATTGACGATACTGCCCCGAACGCTTTTGCTACCGGCCGCGATCCAAAACACGGGGTGGTCTGCATAACTACCGGACTGCTTCAAAAACTGGAAAAAGCGGAGCTGGAGGGAGTAATCGCCCACGAGCTTTCGCATATTCAAAATTACGATATCCGCCTGATGACGATCGTTTCAATTTTGGCGGGGACGGTTTTGATTTTATCCGATCTCTTTTTGCGCTGGAGCTTTTGGGGAGGAGGAAGGAAGCGTGACAGTGACAGCAAAAACGGCCAGCTTGAGATGATCCTTTTTATCGTCGCGATTGTTTTGGCGATTTTGGCCCCGCTTATCGCGCAAATAATACAGCTGGCGATCTCACGCAAAAGGGAACTTTTAGCCGACGCTTCGGCGGCGCTTTTGACCAGATATCCGGAAGGATTGGCCCGGGCGCTTGAAAAACTGACCGCCGATACCGAGCCGCTGGAAGCGGCCAACCGCGCCACCGCCCATCTTTATATCATCAATCCGCTGAAAGAGTTCAAGGGTTCCGCCCGCGGCTGGTTTTCGGGCATGTTCGCGACCCACCCGCCGATAGAAGAGCGGGTTGCCGCCCTGCGGGCGATGTAGCTGATGCTTGAGGTTCAAAACCTTTCGGTAAATTTTGATTCTGTCCGGGCGGTCAAAAACGTATCTTTTCTACTGCAAAACAAAGAAGCTCTCGGTATTTTGGGCGAGTCGGGTTCCGGCAAATCCACGTTAGCTTTGGCCATTCTTGATTTGGTAAAAATTGCTTCCGGAAGAGTTTTATTGGATGGAAGAGATTTTCTTCCTTCCGACCGCGGCGCTAAAATTTCGATGATCTTTCAAGACCCCTTTACCTCGCTTAATCCGGTTTTTACGATCGGGGAGCAGATAATGGAGACGGTCAGATTGCACCAAAACCTCTCCGGCAATCGCGCGAAAGATCGTGCGATCGAGCTTTTGAAGCTGGTTCATATTCATGATCCCGAAGATAAAATCAATAATTATCCGCACCAGTTTTCGGGCGGGATGAAGCAGAGAGTCATGATCGCGATTGCGCTTGCCTGCAATCCCGAGATTTTAATCGCCGATGAGCCGACTACCGCATTGGATACGACTATCCAGAAAGAAATTCTCGATTTAATTTCCGAACTCAAAGAGAAACTTGGTTTCTCGGTAATTTTTATAACCCACAATTTTGGGATTATCCGCAAGATGTGTTCCAGAGTTTTGGTTATGCAAAAAGGGGAGATTGTTGAAGAAGCTCTTGTCGCGGATATTTTTAGTTCTCCCAAGCATCCTTATACAAAAGAGTTGGTTGATAACTTGAAGGTGCTAAATGCTGCTTGAAGTAAAAAATATCTCAAAATCATTTGGCAAAGTTAAAGCCGTTGACAATGTTTCCTTTTCTGTGGAGGAAGGGGATTCGGTCGGGTTGGTGGGGGAATCGGGGTCGGGGAAGACGACACTGGCGAGAATTCTGCTGGGATTATTAAAACCGGATTTGGGCGATTTACAATTCTTGGGTAGGGACAGGTCATTGACCTATCCCTACAATATTTCGAAAATCGCCCAAATCGTATTCCAAGATCCGCAGAATTCGTTGAATCCAAGGATGAAAATCGGTGAAGCACTCGAAGAGCCAATTAAGATACACAAAACCAACGCCAAAGTTGCGGAACTGTTGGAATTAGTCGGCCTGCCCAAAGATTATGCCAATCGCTATCCCAACGCCCTGTCGGGCGGGGAGCGGCAGAGGGTGGGGATTGCCCGCGCTCTAGCGGTAGAGCCGAAATTCCTGATTTTAGATGAGCCCGTTTCGGCTCTCGATTTAAAAACACAGGTCCAGATCCTAAATTTGTTGAAAGACCTGAAAAGTAAGCTGAATTTGACCTATCTTTTTATCGCCCACGATCTTTCGGTAATAAAATACTTATGTAATAGAATATTGGTGATGTATAAGGGGCGGATTATAGAATCGGGTCCGGCCGAACTGGTTTTTTCTTCCCCCGCGCAAGATTATACCAAACGGCTTTTGGCCTCTGTGTTATAATAAAGTATGCCTAAAATCTTGTCAAAAGAGCGTCTTGCTTCAAATATCGTTCAAATAGAGGTTGAAGCCCCCCTAATCGCCAAATCGGCCAAGCCGGGACAGTTTGTAGTCCTTCGAATTAATGAAGAGGGGGAGCGGATTCCCCTGACTCTTGCCGACAAAGATACAAATACAGGAAAAGTAACTATTATATTTCAAGAAGCCGGTGCTTCAACCAAGCTTTTGGGAAGCCTTAAGGTCGGAGATGAGATAAAAAACCTGCTTGGCCCGCTTGGAACTCCTGCGCATATCAATAAAGTGGGGCATGTGGTGGTGGTTGGCGGCGGAGTCGGAATTGCCGAGATCTATCCGGCGATCAAGGCATATAAAGAAGCCGGAAATCAGGTAACAACTATCATCGGAGCCAGATCAAAAGAGTTATTGTTATCGGAGAGTAAGTTGAGAGGAGTAAGTAGTGAGGTGAAAGTATGCACCGATGACGGATCATGCGGCCAGAAGGGTTTTGTCACCGAAATTCTCAAAGAGATGATCGAGGACCACTCAAAAGAAATCAATCTGGTCTACGCGGTCGGGCCGGTCCCGATGATGGAAGCGGTCTGTCACGTTACCGCTCCGGCAAAGATAAAAACCATCGTCAGTTTAAATCCGATCATGCTTGACGCGACCGGGATGTGCGGGGTCTGCCGCGTGACCGTCGGCGGAGAGACTAAATTCGGTTGTGTTGACGGACCGGAATTTGACGGACACCTGGTTGATTTCAAAGAATTAAAAGCTCGCCTGTCTGCCTACAAAGATAAAGAACAGGAGTCCTCTAACCACGTTTGCAAGTTGCTTTCTAAATGTTAAAGCCGACGCTCAATGTCGCCTTTGTCGGGAATTATTCTCCGCGCATTTGCGGTATCGCCACTTTTACCTCCGATCTTTGCGAAGCGACCGCCAAGCTGCTTTCGCCCCGCTCCTTTGTATTCGCGCTTGCCGTAAACGATACGGACAAAGGCTATGCTTATCCGCGCAGGGTTGAATTCACCATAAGGCAAACGCAACAGAAAGATTATTTTGAAGCGGCCAATTTTATAAATGCCAGCAATGCCGACATCGTTTGTATCCAGCACGAATACGGGATCTACGGGGGCTGGGATGGTATTTATATCCTATCCCTGATTGGGAATCTCAGCGTGCCGGCGGTGGTGGTTCTGCACACGGTGCTAAAAAATCCGACCCCCAACCAGAAAAAAATTATTCAGGAGATGGCTAAGCGAGCCGGCTGTCTTATAGTGATGAGTAACCTGGCGGTAACTTTATTAAAAGAGGTTTACGCTGTGCCGGCCGAAAAAATCAGGATGCTTTATCACGGGACTCCCGATTTTACCGCGCTTAATAACGGCCATTATAAAAAACGTTTTCAGGTGGAAGGGAAGCAGACGCTGTTGACCTTTGGACTGCTCAGTCCGAACAAAGGGATTGAGACGGTCATCAAGGCTCTCCCGGAGCTGGTTCGGGAGTTTCCTCAATTGATCTATGTCGTTTTGGGAAAAACCCACCCCAATGTCCTTAGGGAATACGGCGAAAAATACCGGGCCGGGCTGGTTGCTTTGGTTGAAGAATTAGGATTGCAGGAACAGGTAATCTTTGACAATCGTTTTGTCAGCCTGGAAGAGCTCTATGCCTGGCTGATGGCGGCCGATATTTATATCACCCCATATTTAAACGAGGCGCAGATTGTCAGCGGAACACTCTCCTACGCGATCGGGGCGGGGAACGCCATCCTCTCCACTCCTTACTGGTATGCCAAAGAGATCCTGGCCGAGGGGCGGGGGCGCTTGATAAACTTTGGAGACAGCGAGGGCTTGGCCTCGTCCTTGCGCGACTTGTTGTCGGACAAAAGAAAACTAAAGTCACTGCGCGATAAAACCTATAAATTCGGCCGGCAGATGCGCTGGGAAAAAGTTTCCGAAAAATATCTGGAACTATTTAAGCAAACAGCGTCAACGGCGGCAAAAAGAGCTTTAACTCTAAAAAACCCGGCCCTGCTGTTGCGGGAACCGTCGTTTGATTTATCGCACCTGAAGCGGTTAACCGACGATACCGGACTGATCCAGCATGCCAAGTATATTGTCCCCGACCGGCATACCGGTTATTGCCTGGACGACAATTCCCGCGCGCTGATGCTGTGCGCCTGGGCATTTTTTATTTTACGCGACGAAGATGCCAAGGATCTGGTTTCCACTTATTTCAGCTTTACCCATTTTATGCAAAATTCCAACGGGCATTTCCGGAACTTTATCGATTACCAGCGCCGCTTTTTGGATGAAGCCGGCTCCGACGATGCCTGCGGCCGGGCGCTTTGGGCGCTCGGCTATATCATCTGGAGGCCGCCGCGCAACGCTTATCGTTCTTTGGCCTACGAATGTTTTCAAAAGGCCCTGCCTCACGTCCACGGTCTGAATTTGCGCGGAAAAGCTTTGGCCATGCTGGGGTTGGTCTCTTATCTGCGCTGTTATCAGGGAGACGAAAGCGTCACCGCGAAACTGCGCGAATGCGCCGATTATTTATTGGAGCTGTACGACAAAGTTTCAGCCGATGATTGGCACTGGTTTGAAGATATCATCTGTTACGATAACGGCATTATGCCAATGGCTCTGTTCCAGGCCTATTCAATTCTCCGCGACGAAAAATATTTGAAGGTTGCAAAAGAGGCGCTGGAGTTTTTGGAAAAGGCCATTACCAAAAACGGCCGCCTTTCCATCGTCGGTTCCCGCGGCTGGTATAAAAGGGGCGGGGAGAAAGCATCTTTTGACCAGCAGCCGATTGACGCGGCGGCGATGGTGCTCGCCTATCAGTCGGCCTATCGGGTTACCGAAGAAAAAGAATATTTAAAAAAGATGCGGCGGGCGTTCGGCTGGTTTCTCGGCGATAACGATATGGGGATGTCTTTGTACGATCACGAGACCAAGGGCTGTGCCGACGGCTTGATGCCGGAGGGAGTCAGCTTAAATCAGGGAGGAGAGAGCACCGTCTCTTTTCTCACTGCGCTTTTGGCGATGATCGAAGAATATGAGATTGCCGGCGCGGCTTAGTTCTTCTTCAAAAGTTTCTCAAGCAGTTCGTCAACCGGAATGCTTGCCAGATGCGATTCGGAATCGGAAATAGCGTAAGGGACAATTAGTTCTCCGTTCAAAATTATTGAGCCGCAGCTGTAAACCACATTGGGGACATAGCCCTCCCGTTCCTCTTCCCGCGGCGCGAGCAAAGGTTCTTCCAATCTTCCGATTGTTTTTGACGGGTCTTTCAGATCCAAAAGTGAAACTCCGATGCAGTATTTGCGCATCGGACCGACCCCGTGAGTCAATAAAATCCACCCTTTTTTTGTTTCAAGCGGAGAGCCGCAATTGCCGATCTGGATCAGTTCCCACGGATTTTCCGGCGCTTCAATTTTTACTCCTTCAAACCAGAAATGGATGTTGTCGGAATAACTCAAATAAAGGTTTTCTCCGTCGCTGCGGGTGATCATGGCGTACTTCCCGTTGATCTTGCGCGGAAAAAGGGCCATTCCTTTATTGCGCGCCATCGGTCCGTTTAAGGTTGAGATCTTAAAACGGTGAAAATCCTTTGTTTCGATCAATTGCGGCAGGATTTCCCGGCCGTTATAGGCGGTGTAAGTTGCGTAGTAGGTGGCGCTCCCGTCCTCATCGACAAAACGGACAAAACGGGCGTCTTCCACTCCGTTGCTCTCGTTTTGCGACATCGGAAAAACAACCCTTTCCGAGATCAACTGTCCGTGCGGAAAAAAGATCTCATAATTAGATTCCGCCAGCCACTTGATGTGGATAATGGTGTCGTCCAGGTCGGCTGTGGTAAAGGCGTTACTGTCGCGGACGGCGTTGATTGCCCCGCTCATTTCTTCCGGCGTGAAGTTTGTCGGCAGGTGTTGGTAAATTGCCATGGCCGCTTCACTTAACTGTCCCATCTCTTCCAGTTTGGCCTTAAAAAGTTCCCGATTGTAGGTCGAATTCAAGACAATATCGGGGGTGCCCAAAAACGGACTGACCGACTCCAGAAAGATTGAATTGTCCCGATCGATTATGGCACTGCGAAAAACGATCGAGGAGATATGCCCTTCGCCGGTTGCCCGGAAGCTTAGGATAACGCGCGTTTGCCCCTTCTTTAAATTATTCTGCTTGGGATAGATGACGATTGAAGGATTAAAAAGGGCGGCCGATTCGATCGAATATTCCATCGTAAAACAAGAGCCGAGCAGGAGTTTCCTTTCCTCCGACAACGCCGCCGGCTCTTTGATGTGGCTTTCGATCTTGCGGTAATTATTCATCAAGATTGTTCGAATATCTTTATGGCGGTGGGCAAACTCTTTGAGTGTTTGCTTAAGCAGCTCTTTGGTTCCGGCTTCATTTAGCGCCAGGATGCGGTTGACGATGTTTATGGCGTGCGTTTCGGATGCGGGACGGAAAGGCCGGGTGATAACCAGGCGCTTGTCCGGGCGGATATTCTTTAGCGTTTTATTTGTGACGCGCTTAAATAAACGTGAAAGGATGACCGGATCATTGAGCGCCGGTTTACCCAGTTGCTTATTGGAGATCAAAACTTCGGCGTCCGTGTATTTATTAAACATGTTGTTGTAATTTTTTAAATATGGCGGCGGCCGGAAACAAGACCACAAATCCGACCAAGCTGCCGATTAATATAACCACCAGAATTTTATGATCGGAGAAATTGGTTACCGCGATAAGAAGTGCGGCCATGATGTTGCGCTGTCCGGCCCCCAGAGCCATCACAGATTTGTCGGCGGTTTTGAGTCCGCTAAAAAGATAGCCGATCAGAAGCGATCCGGCAACAAAAATAAGCATGGCATTGTAAACTCCGGTGCCATACGCTTCGATAAAAACGGGGGTAGCGGCAAACAGGAACAGGACGGCCATAATAATTATGCTGAGCAAAGATATTTTCTTGGCGAAGGGGCGGATCAAACCGGCCAGATCGGGTTTAATCGCTTTAATAATCAATCCGACGATTAAAGGGAGGAGCATATAAAAAATTAACGGAGAGGCAATGCTTAACGGATTGATCGCGACGTTGGGGATTATGAGGGGAAGAACGATTGGAGCATAAAAAACAGTTGTCAGCATCAGCAGGACCATCAGGCCGACGCTGAAGGCAATGCTTCCGCCCGCGATATTTGCGAGTGCCGGCAAAAAGGGAGCTCCCGCACAACATGCCAGGAGCATTAAACCATTGAACAAGCTCTCATCCAGCTTAAAAAAGATTGCCAGGGCATAAGTCAAAAGCGGGATAAGCAAGAAGTTGCCCAAAAGCGCCAGGAAGACCAGTTTGGTTTTTTTAAACGGGGCGATTATTTCACCAAGAGTCAGAGAAAGGCCGGTGCCGAACAGGCTGGAGAGGACAAACGCAAGCATAAAAAGATTTACCATAGAATTATTCATAATCGGGATAAATTATAGCACGGCGTTCAATTGACTGCCCCTTTTTTCTCTGGTAGGATTAATATATCGTCGAGGCATTCCCCGATAGCTCAATGGTAGAGCACCTGACTGTTAATCAGGTTGTTGCTGGTTCGAGTCCAGCTCGGGGAGCTTTTTTTTCTCAATGCCCCAGCCTGGCGGCGTAATTGAAAGCGAGGAAATATTTTTTTAGGCTTTCATCCGTAGAGTTATAAGTGTTGTCAAAAGCAAAATAATCGGCCAGCACTTCCCTTAACCTGGCCAGCTCTTTCAACTTGGAATATTCTTTGTAACAGGCCAGGGTTAAGTCCAAAAGTTCCAAAGCCCGCTCAAAAGCGGTTCGGCTGTATTCTTTATTGTTTTTATTTTTCCAGTTTATCGCCCGTTCAACCTCGGAGCCGATGTTTGCCATCTGTTCGGAGAGCGGCATCTTTTGCCAGCGGCCGGCGGCGGCTTCTTTATGCTGAAAACTCATTTTTGAACCAGTTTGTTTACAATGGAAATAATTTTTCCCCGGATTTCCGGGCTCTCAACTCCGCGGGTTCGGTTATTCTGCGCCGGACGCAGGTTGATCATCGAATCAAATTCGATCCGATCGCTGTCTTCCAGTTCGGGATAAATATTTATTCCCCACAAATTTTCGTTTTTAGAACTATTTTGAAGCATTAATCCTTCAAGGTCGGAGTGGAACTCGGCGTCAACCGCCATGGTTTTGTTTTCAATATCAACGACCGCCTTGACCATGTTGCCGAACCTATTTTTTGCCATGGTTTTAAGTTTGTCCGGGGTAATTTGGTTGTTAATTATCTCCATTTTTAATATTATAGCATGATCCCGCCTAAAGCCAGCAATTGGTCCGAGTCCGGCTTGGGGCTTATATGTTATAATTCCATCAAGAGAACAACCGGCTTAATGAAAACCTGTAGAGGGTGCTTGGGGCAAGAAGCAATTGATTTTTTTAACGGCAAAAAAAGGAGATGGATGATATGGTAATTATAGCTTATATTGTTTTGGCGGGGGTTGTCGTTTGTTTGCTGGGAATACGCGTTATCAGGCCGACACAGAGGGGCTTGATCGAAAGGCTGGGAAAATATCATCGGTTCGCGTCCCCGGGGTTAAACTGGATCCTTCCGGTTATTGAGAACCTGATCTTTGTAAACATTACGGAACAAATGGTCGATGCCGAACCGCAGGAAATAATTACCAACGACAATTTGAACGCCCGGGTCGACGCGCAGGTCTATTTTAAGGTTAACCCGGATGAGGCCAGCGTCAAGAACTCGCAATACCACGTCAATGATTACCAATACCAGATAGTCAATCTCGCGCGAACGACCTTGAGAAACATTATCGGGACGCTGACTTTAAAATCCGCGAACAGCGAAAGAGGCAAGATCAATTCGGAGCTTCATAAAACGCTTAAGGAAGAAACAAACAGCTGGGGAATTGATATCGTCAGGACGGAGCTAAAAGAGATCGACCCGCCTAAAGATGTCCAAGAAACGATGAACAAAGTCGTCAAAGCGGAGAACGAGAAAATCGCGGCCGTTGATTTCGCGACAGCCAGAGAGACTGTGGCGGACGGGGAAAAAAGGGCCAGCATCAAACAGGCGGAAGGGATCAGGCAGGCGCGTATCCTGCAGGCGCAGGGAGAGGCCGAAGCCATAAAACTGGTCAATGAAGCGGCCGAAAAATATTTTATCGGTAACGCCCAGTTGTTGAGGAAGCTTCAGGCATTGGAAGTCTCCTTGCAGGGCAATGCCAAGATCATCGTTCCATCCGATTCCGACCTGGTGAATGTGATTGGGGATTTGTCCGGAGTTCTGCCGATCGGTAAAAAAACGAAAGAGCCCGAAGGGCCAAGAATTGAAAGATTCAGGGAAACAGCTTCCTAATCTTTTTTTCTGCTTCCACTATGGCAAAGAGTCCAATGCAAAGAATAATAATCCTTGACCAGGAGCCAACTCCCAAAGGACTGGAGTTAAAAAAGAGCTGCATTGCCGGCTGATAAATAAAAAGCAATTGCAAGCCGATCATCAGGGAAATACCCGCCCAAATAAAAGGGTTGGTAAAAAGGCCAATAGAAAACATCGATCTGGACAACGAGCGGCAATTAAGCAGATAGGCGGTTTCTCCCATAATCAAAGTTGTGGCGGCAATTGTCCGAGCCATTTGAATTGAGGCTCCCTGGGATAATTCGTAATAAAATAAGCCGTACATTCCAATCGCCAATAAGCCGCCAAAATATAGGGTTCTTAGCAGCATCTCCCCGGTTAAGATAGGAAGATTAGGCGCTAGTGGCGGTCGCGACATTGTCTCCTCTTCTTTGGGCTCAAAGGCGATCATCATTCCCAAAAATACCGCGGTAGTCATATTGATCCATAACAGCTGGACCGGCAAGACCGGCAGCAGTGTGCCTAAAAAAACGGCAAAAATTACCGCCAGAGATTCTGCCAGGTTGGTAGGGATAGTCCATAAAATAAATTTTCTTAAGTTGTCATAGACACAACGGCCTTCTTCGACCGCAGAGTGGATCGAGGCAAAGTTGTCATCGGTCAAAATCATGTCCGCCGCTTCTTTGGCGGTTTCTGTTCCGGCCAACCCCATAGCAATACCGATATCGGCCTGTTTTAACGCCGGGGCATCGTTTACTCCATCGCCGGTCATGGCCACAATCGCCCCTTGCTTTTGCAGCGCTTTGACCAGCCGTAGTTTTTGTTCCGGCGTAACCCGGGCAAAAACGACAGCCTCCTTAGCCACCTTATCAAATTCTCCGTCATTGAGTTGAGCGAGCTGTTTGCCGGATACGGCCATTATCTCTTCCCTGTCCCGGGAGGAAAAACCCATCTGTTTGGCAATCGCTTTGGCGGTAAGGAGATGGTCTCCTGTGATCATCTTCACCTCAATCCCGGCCCGATAACAGTCTTGAATTGCCCGTATCGCTTCGACTCTGGGGGGATCGATCATTCCCTGTAATCCCAAAAAAGTAGCTCCGGCAATATCGGCACGCTCCAAACTATTTTTATGAGTACTGATTTTAGCAAAAGCAATTACTCTCAAGCCCCGGGCCGCAATCACTTCCGCCTGTTGGGTAATATGCTCCGGCTGTAATTCTTTTACACTGCCGTCTGTTTGAAGCTGATTAACGGAACAGGATAAAATCTTTTCTACCGATCCCTTTATATAAACAATATTATTCTCCGCACCTTGATGCAAGGTGGCCATATAATTGAAGGCCGATTCAAAAGGCAGCGCGTCAAGGCGCGGCTCTAAAATCTGTTCTTGGGAAAAAGGCTTAATTTTGCCGGCCGCTACCAGCAAGGCCGCTTCCGTTGGATCCCCTTCCGCCTCATAGAGCGACGACTTTTTCACAATCTGGCTATCATTACATAACAAGCCGGCCTTAAGACATTCATACAAAGGAGTCGCGAAAGGCGCCTCGGCGACCGGTTCCTCTTTTAGCCTGATTTCCCCTTCGGGTTGGTAGCCATTGCCAAGAACCTGATATTCCCGATCATCGGCAAGAATCGTCTGCACGGTCATTTGATTTTCAGTCAGTGTCCCCGTCTTATCGGAACAAATGATACTGGTACTGCCCAGGGTTTCAACCGCCGGAAGTTTTCTGATGATCGCTTTGCGCTTAGCCATGCGGGAGACCCCGATTGCCAGAGTAATTGTAACCGCGGCCGGCATCCCTTCAGGAATCGCCGATACGGCCAAAGCGACCGCCGCCATGAACATATCCAAAGCGGAATTGCCCCGAAAAATTCCTACCACAAAAACCACAAGAGAAAGGAAAAATATTACATATAATAGTAACTGGCTAAAGCGAGAAATCTTTTTAGTCAGCGGAGTATCCAAATCACTGGCCGAGGAGACTAGCCGAGCGATCCTCCCCACCTCGGAACGATCCCCGGTCTCGGTCACCACCGCTCTACCGGAACCAAAGGACACTAACGTGGAGGCGTAAAGCATATTTGTCCGATCCGCCAATCCCGTATCCGCCGGCATAACCGCCACATTCTTATCCACCGGCAAGGATTCTCCCGTCAAGGTCGATTCGTTCACTCTTAGTTCTTTCGCTTGAATTAGCCGCATATCGGCGGCGATCTTATCGCCGGAAGCCACCAAAACAATATCTCCGGGAACAACCTCTTCCGAGGGGACCCGTCTTTTTTGGCCGTTTCTAATCACCTGAACCTGGATTTTTAGGCTTTTAGCCAAAGCTTCGAGCGCCTGGAGAGCCTTTGCTTCTTGTACATAACCAACAAAAGCATTAATTAAAACCACTCCAAAGATTACCGCGGACTCCAGTCTTTCGTTTAGAAAAAGAGTAATTAGAGAAGTTATTACCAGGATATAGACCAAAGGCTGGCTAAATTGCGAAATAAATCTTAACCAGGCCGGCTTATTTTTAGCCGGAGTAATCAGGTTCCGGCCATATTCTTCCAGCCGCCGTTTGACTTCTTCCGCGGTTAAGCCTTTTTCCGAATCGGTTTCCAGCAAGGAAACGGCTTCAACGGCCGATTCGGCATAAAATTCAGTAGCAATTTTTAACATCGATTATTAATTATCACATACTCGGGATTGTTTTGAAAGGGAACCGCATTGGGCAAAAAAACAACTCCCTCCTTGCTAGCCGGAACAGAATAACATAAAATGATAAAAAGGAGAAAAATTAAAAGATGGAACCAAAAATTTTAGATCAAGTATTCTTTGGCAATCAGGTCTTGGATTATCTTGTTTTTGTAATGGCGCTGCTGTTTGGTTTATTGACCGTAAAGGTTGTCGCTTATTTCTTTGTCAAGCGCCTTAAGAAATTCTCCGAAACAACGGCAACAACGCTTGATGATTTGCTGGCAACAATTCTTGAAAAAATTGTCGTGCCGGTCTTGTACCTTACCTGTTTTTATTTGGCCTCAAAAATTTTAAAATTGCCCGCAGGGTTAGATAGCGTAATTAACGTTCTGCAATTGGCCGTGATTACTTTTTTTTCGGCACGTATAATTATTTTGTTGTTGGGTTACAGCTTAAAGATGTATTTAACCAAAAAGCAGGAAGATCCCGCATTGGCGCGTAGTCTTGACGGAATGTTGAACGTGGTGAAATTTTTGATATGGTCGCTTGCCCTTATAATTTTTTTGGATAATATCGGTTTTAAGGTTACGACAATGATTGCCGGTTTGGGTATCGGGGGTATCGCCGTTGCGATAGCCGCGCAGGCCTTGCTTAAAGATTTCTTCGGCTATTTCTCGATAGTTTTTGACCGGCCCTTTAAGTTGGGAGATTTTATAGTTATCGGTGATTTTATGGGTTCGGTCGAATATATCGGGATTAAAACGACCCGTTTGCGCAGTTTGGGCGGTGAGCAATTGATTTTTTCCAATACCGATCTTACGGATTCGCGTGTTCGTAATTATAAGCGCATGGAGAAAAGACGTGTCGTATTCAGTTTGGGCGTGACATATCAGACTTCCCTTGACCAGCTGAAGGAGCTCCCAAAGATCATTGAAAAGGTTATTAGGGAGACTAAAGATACGGCTTTTGACCGGGCTCATTTCTTTAGTTATGGGGATTTTAGCCTTATATTTGAAGTCGTATATTTTATTTTAAGTCCCGATTACAACAAATATATGGATGTCCGGCAGGAGATTAATTTCGCGGTTAAGGAAGAATTTGAAAAGCGGGGCATAGAGTTCGCTTATCCCACGCAGACGCTGTATGTGCAGAAAACATAATTTTCGGCTTATATGTTATAATTCCATCAATAAAATAATGAAACAGAAAAAAACCATGAAAAGAACCGCCTGTTTTATTTTGGTCCTTATCGCATCTTTGGCTTTTGCCCCAGATATTTTTGCCGCGAACATTATCTTCAAGGATAATCAGTATTCTTTCCAGCTTTTGAGGGCATTGGGTGCGGCGCCGGGTGGCGCCTCCGACATCGGAGAATGCTTAAAGACCGGCTACCGTATTAAGGAAGGCGATGACGACAGCTGGTACGATGAATGGGCCAGGACCGCCAAACAGGCCGAATCCGCAGCCGATGAGTTCGCGTCCAAAGGACACAGAATAAGCGCGAGTGAAGCTTATTTGCGCGCTTCAAATTATTACCGTTCGGCGGAATTCTTCCTCCACAAAGACCCGTCCGACCCGCGGATCATGAAGGCCTGGAGAAAAAGCCGAGACATGTTCCTGAAGGCCATCGATAAAATTGAAAAACCCGTTATTCGCGCGGTAAGGATACCGTATGAAAGAACGACTCTGCCGGGATATTTTGGGACAGTGGACAATACCGGAAAAAAACTCCCCTTGTTGATCATTCAGACCGGCTTTGACGGAACAGGGGAAGAACTTGTCCCGCAGGTGGGCTTTGCCGCTTTAAAGCGTGGTTACAATATCCTGGTTTTTGAAGGGCCGGGACAGGGAGAAGTGATACGGGAGCAGAAGCTACCTTTCCGCCATGACTGGGAAAAAGTTGTCACGCCGGTCATAGATTTTGCCGTCGCGCAAAAAGAGACGGACCCGGACCGCATCGCGCTGATGGGAATAAGCTTTGGCGGCTATCTTGCGCCGCGGGCGGCGGCTTTTGAACCCAGGATAAAGGTCTGTATCGCCAACGGCGGAATATATGATTTCCATGAGAACATGGTCAAGCGGCAGCCGGCAGGTTTTGAGAAACAACTGGACAATCCCAAGGCCGTTAAAGAGATAGACGCCCAAATGTATAGGGTTATGAAAAAAAATCCTGGCTTGCGTTGGGCGATCGGAAACGGCATGTGGGTTTTTGGGGTAAAGACACCGTCCGGGTTTATCAAAGCCACAAGACCCTACACGATGAAGGGGATTGCCTCAAAAATAAAATGCAAGATGCTTGTTGTTGATTCACAAGACGATAAGGACCTGCCCGGACAATCCAAGAAATTGTTCAACGCGCTGACCTGCCCTAAAAAATATCTGCTTTTTACCCGCGAAGAAGGGGCCGAGGAACACTGCCAACTTGGCGCGTCCATGATATCCAACGAAAAGATCTATAACTGGCTCGATGAAAACCTGTAGCAGTTGCTTGGGCCAAGAATTGAAAGACAGCTTCCTAATCTTTTTTTCGACTTCCACTATGGCAAAGAGTCCAACCCAAAGAAGAATAATCTTTGGATACGGCTTTTGATATTTGATAGGAAATTAATTTCGCGATTAAGGAAGAATTTGAAAAGAGGGGCATAGAGTTTGCTTATTCCGCGCAGACGCTGTATGTGTAGAAAATACAATGACCGGCAAAGGCAGGGAGCATTAAAATCCTCAGTTATTTTAATTTCCCGCTCATGTCAAGACAGGCCGGGTCCTTTTCCCCAATCGATACTGATTTTATCGGATTTCCGGGATCGAGGTTGAATTTTTTCAGATCAATTGTTTTCCAGGCGGTATTGTCATAAGTTTTATAATATAAGACTTTGTTGGTCAAATCTTTTATTATCACCCATTGGGCGTTCCCGTACAGGTCGACAAAGGGGAATGCGGTCGGCTCTTTTACAACTCCCTTGGGGATATCAACTATATTCAAGATGTGCTCCGCCAGGTTCACCGCTTCCGCCGAATTTTTCGGTTGTAGCGCGGCGTTTAGACAAAGAGCGGTCCGCACAAACCTTGACGGCGGCGTCCAGTCACCGGGAAGGCCCAGCATCCCGCTGCCGACGCCGGTCGGCTCGATCTTTTGGCCGTTGATGGTCTTTGGTTTTTTGTCGCGCGAGTCAAGATTGATATAATTGCGAAGATTGTTGATGTGCCAGTCGAATTCCGGCCGGTTGGTCATAACTCCAATGGGATTGTCGTAAACTTTTATTTCCCCGTTTATGCATTCGATCACCAGGTTTTTACCCAGCGCATCATGGACGGCAAAGTGCATTCCTAAGTCTTTAACTTTTTTAATCGGGGATTCAGAAATTGTAATCTGCGGCAGAGCTTTTTTTACTTCATCCACTGTGGCGAAATTGCCGAGTACCCAGGAAGTAAGATTGTTTAGATATACAACCTTTCCGGGAATAGGAGCCTGATACTCCGCTCCCGTAAACATCAGTCCGTCAAAGGAGAGCCCTTTTTCATTAAAACCGTCCACATAGCAGTTTTTTATCTCCAGCGCGTCAATCGCTATAAAGGCGTATTTTGAATTCTGAATCCCGCGCGGGACGACGACCACGTTCGATTTCAGGTCGGCCGGAAATTCCATCGAACGGCCGATGACAACGCTGTCATCTTTTGCTTTGATCTGAAAATCGGTGCAGGTGAAGGCTTGCGGAGCGATGAGGCAAAACAGGACGCAAATAACAACTAATTTTTTCATCGAGTCCCCCTTTTTTTAACGCTTAATTTTATATTAAAATGCTTTAAGGGGCAAGGCTTATCTGTCGCATGAATCTCTTGCTTTGAGCACATAATTAGCATATACTACGGGCATAAAAAGAGGGTTGTAATGAAAAAGAGTTTTTCGGTCTTATTCGCGCTTGTCCTGTTGCTTCTGGTCGTTTTTTTGCTGGTCTACTATTTTGTGGGCGGATGCGGCCGAACTGCCACCACCAATAATGAGGAATATCTGCCGGTACTTTCCAGTTACAATACTTTCACCTTAAGCACAAAGCCGATCAGCGTCGCGATCTCGCAGGACGGAGTGGAACTGGTCCCCTTAACGGTGCTGGCCCTTTCTTCGGACGAATCAAAGGGGATAAAAAACTCGGCACTGGCAATGGCGATCGGCTACTGCGTTTTTCTGAAATTGACCGACTTGGAAAACGAACTGACGGCGGCAGGGGCGACCAGTGCCGAAACAAACGACATCATGACCGGGGCGAACGTCAACCAATGGCTGGCGACCGCTTTCCAGGAAACAAGATTTGCTCCAATTACGGAGGTTTTAAAATCGGGCTATTACCAGATAGATGACAAGCCTTCGACTGTTGCCGAGGGGATGGGAGAATACTATGCCTTCTTGAATAATTTGGATGGGGGAGCTACTTTTGTCTATCCCACCAACTATCCTACTTTGAACAAAATAAATGAAAAAGGCTTTGTCTGGTCGTCCGTTGAAAAAGGGTATTATGAGGCCAAGTCGTACTCCAAGAATCGGGTCGCTTACAACAATAGGCCGTACTCGGATTTTAACCTGGCAAAATGGGCGGTCGCCTATACCAGAAAGAACGGATCAACCCAATATCCCTTTAAAACATCGGTTGTAACAAGTGAAGCGCCGGGAACTCTTGGTGCGTTTAATTGCTTTGGACAGGTGATGTCTTATTTTTACAACCGCGGACAAAACCCTTTTACCAATCCAGATACATGGCCGCCAAGCAAGGTCATAACGGACGCTTTTGGCACCAGCTCTTCCGATCTGCCTCTTTTGGAGGTTAGCGCGACATATGAAGTCGGCAGTAGTTCCGTGGCGTACGGTAAGCGCTACATCTGGCAGCTTGGCTGGTTAAACGCGATGCTCAACGCCAGCGCGGACGTTTACACGGAGGAAATCTCGTTGCAGGACGTAAAAGATGTCCTGACGATATTAAAAGGTTTTTATTCCGGAGAAGTTGCCGCAAACGATACGGCGGTTGTCGCCGCAATCGCCAGCGCGGAAGCCATTGACGCCTCAAAATGGGGACATGCCTACAACTCGGCGCAGACGTTCGAGAATGTTTACAATATTACCAGCGCCATGATGGAAGCCAGCAAATGATACGGGGAAATACTCCGGGTTATTTTCCGGCCAATTTATTGTAAAGCCAGGCGAAAACGAAGAAACCGATCCCGGCGTCAAAAAAGCCGTAAATCATCCCCAAAATTGCTCCCAAGAAAGTGGGCCCTTCGCCGATATAAATTTTGCCCAGGGCGCTCACAAATCCGATGCCGTACGAGGTCTCTTTGGCGATTAGCGCCATCATAAACACGCCGATTCCCCAAATGATCCCGGCCGATAACCCGAACTTTAACGGATCCAGTTTCATAATAATTCCCTCCTTGCTAACCGGCATATAATAACATAAAATAATAACTCTGGAATGAAGATTGCTTTAATTAATCATGCCAACCCATAAAACCAAAAACCGCTTCGATATCATCGTCATAGGCGGGGGGCCGGCGGGGATGATGGCGGCAGGGAGGGGGGCGGAACGCGGGGCAAAAGTACTTCTCCTTGAAAAAACTTACCGTCTCGGCAGTAAACTACTCTTAACCGGAGGAGGGCATTGCAACATAACCAACAATGCGAATATTGACGAGATGGTTGCCGCCTTTGGAAAAGAGGGCAAATTTCTATATAGAGCCTTAACGGTCTTTTCAAACAAAGACCTGATAGGTTTTTTTGAATCACGCGGATTAAAAATGCGGACAGAGCCGGATGGAAGAGTTTTACCCGCGAGCGGCCGGGCAGAAGCGGTCCTGGCGGTTTTACGGGCCTATCTCAAAGCAAACAAAGTAACTATACTCCATAATAATCCGGTCGAATCGATAAAAGATATGGGGGCGGCAAAAATAATTGTCGCGACCGGAGGGAAATCCTATCCCGCTACCGGTTCTACCGGCGACGGATATAAAATGGCAAAACAGGCCGGACATACCATCGTTCCGCTTAGTCCCGGACTTAGCGCGCTAGTATCAAATAGTCCCTTTATAAAAGATTTGCAGGGATTAACCCTTAAAGATATTGTTATTTCGGTGATCATCGACGGTAAAAAAAAGGAAGAAGAAAAAGGGGATCTCCTCTTCACCCACTTTGGGGTGTCGGGACCGATCATCTTAAATCTTAGCGGAAAAATTATTGACGCCCTTTCAAACAAAAGCAAAGTCGAGCTGGCGTTAAATTTGCATCCGGAGGATTTTTCCTTTTTCGGATCGAAAACGGTCTCGCAGTATTTCAAAAAGATTTTGCCCGCCTCCCTTTCTTTGGTCTTTGAGAAAATTCATTCCTCGATCTTAAACAAAAAATGCGGCACACTGAGCCGGCAGGAGCGTGAAACAATTGCCGGACACTTGGCCGCTTTTAAAATAGCAATAATCGGCTCAAGGCCGATTGAGGAGGCGACGATAACCAGGGGCGGGGTCTCACTTAAAGAGATCAATCCGCGGACAATGGAGTCAAAATTAGTGAAAGGGCTCTATTTTTGCGGGGAGATCCTTGACCTTGCCGGCTTAACCGGCGGCTATAATCTGCAGGAAGCGTTTTCTACCGGGTATCTTGCGGGAGAATCGGCGGCTTTTGCCGCAATAAGCTAGTTGCAAAAAAAGTTCGCTCCGCTTATACTATCAAACGGGAGGTGGTACAATGGCTAACAAAGAACAGGGGAGCGACCGGAACGTAAAGAAGGTCGCCAAATTGACGCTCAAAGAAAAACGCGCGCTGAAACGTGAAAAACGCAATAAATAAAACCCTTATTATACTTTGCGTCGCATTATTAATAATCTTGGTGGCAGTTGCGTTGCTTTGGTGCGGCTTAAACTACTATTTTGTTCCCAAGGTTGTTATCCCCGAAATCCAAAAAAAGATCGCGATCTTTAACCGTGATAATAAGGTCAGCCTAAAGATCCGAACCATCTCCTACCGGCCGCTCAGAGGTTTTCTGCTTGAAGGGGTTGAGTTTAGCCCCATTTTGACCGCCAAAGAAATAGACATCGACCTTGATTATCTCGCTCTTTTATCCCGCAAGATCCGCTTGCCCCAAATTGACATAATAGAAGCGGACCTTGTCGTAACCCGTTCCAGGAAAGGGGCTTGGAATTATTCGCCGGTACTGAAAGGCCTTTTTAAAAAAGGAAAGACCGACCAGCCCCTGTTTTTTGATATCGATCAAATTAACATCAGTCGCAGTCAGGTTAATTTTGACGATCAATTGAATCCCGGAAACCGGCTCACCAAACATTTTACGGATGTCGAAATAGAGATAAAAAGTCCGGATCGGGAAGATTACTTTGTGGAAGCCGCGGGGGCGGATGCCAAGCGGCAGGACGCGATCCGGTTTAAATTCCATTATTCTGCCAAGAGCGGAAAGATTGAGGGCAAAGCGCAGTTGAAGCTTGCCAACCTGGCCGATTACCGCGATTATTATATTGACGAATTAATTTCCCCATTGCATCTCACAAAAGCGCAAGTCGAGGCTCAGGCGGAATTCTCTTACGGCAATAGGGACCGGCACCTGGGAGTAAATGCCGCGGTAAAACTGGAAAACCTTGCTTTACAGCTTGAAGAAAAAAATATGCTGGAAAAAGGAAAAGGGGAAGCGGTTATCACCGAGAAGGGGGCAAAGATAAAAAAAATACGGGGAATAAGCCCCGGAGGGGTAGTTGACCTTTCGGGACAAGTTGTCTTTTTGCCGTTGCGCCGTCTGGACCTTGCCGGTAAAATCGGCGCTTCTGACAATGACTTTCATCTGAAATTCTTATCCGACAACTCAGCCCAAATGAATTGGCTTTGCAGCACCGAGGCTTCTTATCTTAATGCCTCCGCCGATATTCAAGACATAGAAAAGCTGAGTTTCACCGGCAAAGCTTCCGGCCGGATTGATTTGGGCCTGCTTCCGTTAAAAGAATTCGAAGCGGCCGGGAGGATCGGCTTTTCGGGGGATTTGCGGGGAGAGCTTGATAGGCCGGAAACTCTCCATGGGAAGCTCGGCTTAAAATTTGGCGATTTTTCTTTGTGGGGGCTGGAGCCGATCTCCTTTCTTCTGGGCATGAAAGTAGATGAGGGAGAGTTTTCTTCCGGAATTCCGTTGACGAGCCTTTATGGCGGGACCCTTTCTGGGGCGGTGGTCCTTGACGAAAAACGCTGGGGCATTGAGTTGCAAGTTGAAGAAGTGGATTTGGCAAAATTTGCCGGAGTGAACGCCCGGCTGGCCGGATTAAAAGGGCTGTTGACCGCCCGGGCGGCGGCGGTTGGGGATTGGAGAGAGAATAAAACGGTTAAAGGGGGCGGTTTTTTTAAATTGGCCGATGCCGACCTTAAAAAGGCCTCGATTTTTTCGGTCGCGCAGCAGGGATTGGAGAGCGTGGTTAAAGGATTTCAAATGCCGGAATTTAAAGAGGTTAAAAGCAATTTTGAAGCCGCAAACGAGGTAATATCTTTTGGGAATGCCGCGGCCAGCGCGCCGGGACTTGAGCTTAAGGGCTCCGGAACGATCGATTTTTCCGGCAAAACCAATTTTACGATGGGGGTAAAATTTATTCAACAGCACGACCTGAAAACCGCCCTATATATCTTTTTTCCACTGCAGACACTGGGCTTTGACCTGCTGACCAACACGATAAAAGTGGAAATTAAAGGAGTTATCCCCGACTTGAAGCAAACGACCAGCGTTCAGGCGCTCAGCTGGTTGACCGACGCTTTTGACCGGCAGAGCAGTTTTAATGCCGATCAATACACTCTGGATAAATTGTGGTAGTTTAAACGCCTGTCGTGATATACTTAAAGTATGCCCAAAATACTGAATATCGCTATAATAGCGCACGTTGACCATGGAAAGACGACTTTAACCGACTACCTTTTGCGGCAGGGTGGGGCCTTTGGGGAGAGAGAAGAGCTTCAAGATCTGGTGATGGATTCCAATGATTTGGAAAAAGAGCGCGGGATTACCATCTTCTCCAAGAACTGTTCCATACATTATAAGGACCGCAAAATAAACATTGTCGATACCCCCGGCCACGCCGACTTCGGCTCCGAAGTGGAGCGGGTGTTGAAAATGGTTGATTCGGTCCTCCTTTTGGTCGACGCCAAAGAGGGGCCGATGCCGCAGACCAAGTTTGTCCTTTCAAAGTCGCTCAAGCTGGGGCTCAAGCCGATTGTGGTAATCAATAAAATCGATAAGACCGGCCACCGTGCCCATAAAGTTGTCGACATGGTTTTTGATCTCTTTGTAAAACTGGAGGCGAACGACGCCCAGCTTGATTTTCCGATCGTTTACACCATCTCCCGCCAGGGGATCGCCAAATATAATCTTGAAGACGAAAGCTCCGATCTTACTCCTCTTTTTGAGACGATCATAAAGCATGTTCCTCCCTATCCGGACAAAAGGGACGAACCTTTGCAGATGCAGGTTGCCAATCTGGCGTACAACGACTATGTCGGCCGGATCGGGATCGGACGGGTCTTTTCCGGGACCTTGAAGAAGGGGGAATCAATTGTTGTTTGCAGGCGTGACGGATCAATCGAACAGGCCAAAATCACCAAGCTTTCCACTTTTGAAGGATTGAAAGAGGTTGAGACCGAACAGGCGGAGTGCGGAGATATTGTTTCGGTTGCCGGGATCCCGCAGATTACGATTGGGGAAACGGTTTGTTCGAAGGAAAATCCGAAGCCGATGCCGCTTTTGGTGATCGACGAGCCGACCCTTTCAATGGAATTTTTGGTCAACAACTCTCCCTTTGCCGGCAAAGAAGGAAAATATGTTACCACCCGCCATATCAGGGACCGTCTGACGCGGGAAATGGAGACCAATGTCGGGCTTAAAATGGAACCGTTTGAGAACGGGGAGGGTTATAAGGTTTCGGGGCGGGGTGAATTGCATCTTTCTATTTTGCTTGAAGAGATGCGGAGAGAGGGATACGAGATCCAGGTCTCCCAGCCGCAGATAATTTATAAGACGATCAACAACGAAACAATGGAGCCGATCGAACAGGCAATGATTTCGGTTCCCGAAGAGTTTGCCGGGGTCGTTATAGAAAAACTGGGGAAGCGCAGGGGTGAGATGCAGGATATGCAGGTAAAAAACAAAGTTACCAATTTAACCTATAATATACCGACCCGCGGATTGCTCGGTTTCCGTTCCGAGTTCATCATGGATACGAAAGGGGAGGGAATCTTAAATCACGGGTTTTACCGCTACGAACGGTTTAAGGGAGAAATCCCAAAAAGACAAAACGGGGTTTTAATTTCCTGTGAAAACGGGAAGACCGCTTCTTATGCCTTAAATAATTTGCAGGAGCGGGGCCGGCTGTTTGTCGGGCCGGGGGTTTCGGTTTATTGCGGCCAGATTGTGGGCGAATGCTCCCGCGCCAAAGATATGCCGGTCAATGCCTGCAAAGAAAAGAAAAAAACCAATATCCGCTCCGCCGGAGCCGATGAAGCGGTCAAGCTGACCCCGCCGATTGTTTTGACAATTGAATCGGCGATCGAATTTATCTCCGATGACGAATTGGTTGAAATAACGCCCAAAAACATTCGTTTGCGCAAAAAGCTGCTGACCGAAAATGAACGTGCCCGGGCTACTTGACAATCCCCCGTATATTATATAAACTAACCCCGAGCCAACCAGGCAAACAAGGGGGTGAAATTTAATGAAGAAATTAGTAGTTTTATTGTTTGCGGTAGCTTTTGTGGTTTGCATCATTAATGTTGGGAATGCCGCGACCCCTAATCAGGTAAGAGCGTACATTAGCACGCTTGAGAACAAGCTAGGTGTTGCGACCAGAGCAAATGATCATACCAGAGTATTAAAGCTTAACCAGATGATTGCCGACCAGAAAGTGAGACTGCAAGCGATGGAGACGGTTCCTCAGGCGGTTGCTCCCGCTCCAATGAAAGCGGCCCCTTCAACCGGGCTGTTTGGATGGGGATTAAACACCGACCTGGCAGTGAACTATGTGATGGATAAGTCGATTGTCGGCCTTCGGGCGGACCTGCTCTTGCCGGATCCTTTGGGATTAGGCGGGATCATAGGACTGCAGAAGGAAGCGGTCGGCTATAAGCTGGGACTTGGTTACTTCACCGGCAATGATACTAAGGATGTCGCTTTTAGAGGCATTCCGATTTATCTTGACGGGGTAATCATGTTCCCAATGGGGATGTACCTTCAGGGCGGTATTAACTATCTGGTTAACCGTTCCGGGAGCAAGTCCGGATCCATTGGCGGACAGGTTTACGTTGGCGTAGCCGGAGATATCGGTCTGGGGAGCAAGAGCTTCGCGCAGATCGGATATTCGATCCTAAGGACCGGGGATTCTGCAACCCCCAGGTCATCGAAAGGATTCGATATCGGCATCGGCCAGATGATAACGTTATAAGAATTCGGGAGCTTAATTTTTCTTGAAGGGAATAAAGACACTTTGAGGAGAAAAGAGCTCCCGATTCTTTTTTTGAGTGAAATTTTTTTTATTTCTTTAAGATAAAAAGATATGACAAACGCTTTCTCCACAATTCCTGTTTATCGCCGCCTATTAAAAACCAACCCTTTGGCGATAGGAGGACAATATATAGAAAGAGAAATTGCCAGGGTGATGGTGATTGACGACTATCCCGACAGATTGAACATGATTATAGAGATACTTCGGTTTACTTTTAGGCCGGAAGGGCTTGGAGTTTTTTATTCTTTAACAAAACTACCTTCAGAGATTCTTCCTAGAGATGGTAGTTTGCCGGTTTTTACGGCATCAGAGGAACCGGGCTTTGAACAGGCGGTTCAACTTGTACGACCCGCGGATCTTTCGGTGATTTTTATGGATTTTAATATTCCGGGAAAACTCAATGGAGCGGATTTAACCGGTCAGATTATTGAAAAGAACCCGGACTCTTGGATTTTTTCGATATCCAGCAATCCCTATGGAGTACAAAAAATAATTGAAGCCGGAGGAAAAAAGAGGTTGGGGCAAAATTTTTTCTTTGAAATCCCGACACTTTTTACAAGTGTTCCTGTTTTGGTTAATCCATAATATGTTATAATTAATCAAATATGACCGACCGCCACAAAATACCGGAGCGCTCCGTTTCCGAACGCATCAAGGACTTTGAAGAAGTTGCTCTTCCCTTTGACCTTGAAACCGCGATTTCCGAGGCCAAACGCTGTATCCAATGCAAAAAACCGAAATGCGTTTCCGGCTGTCCGGTAGAGATTGATATCCCCGGGTTTATAAAACTGATTGCCGAAGGGAAAAGAGAAGAAGCCCTTGCCAAAATAAAAGAGAAAAACGCACTGCCTGCGGTTTGCGGCCGTGTTTGTCCGCAGGAAGATCAGTGCGAAAAAGAGTGTATTTTGGGAATTAAGGGGAAACCGGTGGCGATTGGAGCACTTGAACGCTTCGCTTCGGAAAAAACGAAATCCGAAACTCTAAATCCTAAACAAATTCAAAATTCTAATGTTCAAAATTCAAAAGTGGCAGTGGTTGGCTCCGGTCCAGCAGGTATCACCTGTGCGGCGGATTTGGCGCTGATGGGATATAAAGTCACCATGTTTGAATCTTTGTCGGACTCCGGCGGGGTTTTGATCTACGGGATCCCCGAATTTAGATTGCCCAAGAGAATTGTCCGTACCGAAATTGAATACGTCAAATCACTTGGAGTTGAAATCTTAAACGATGTTTTGATCGGTAAGACGATAACGATTGAACAATTGTTTAAAGACGGCTACAAGGCGATCTTTGTCGGTTCCGGCGCCGGACTGCCGAACTTTATGGGAATTCCCGGCGAAAATTTGCTGGGAGTTTATTCCGCCAACGAATTTTTGACCCGTATTAATATGATGAAGGCCTACAAGTTTCCGGAATATATGACCCCGATTAAGATCGGCAAAAAAGTCGCGGTTTTTGGGGCCGGGAATGTCGCCATGGACGCGGCTCGCTGCGCTTTAAGGTTGGGAGCCGAAGAAGTTAAGATAATTTATCGTAGAAGCAGAACGGAGATCCCCGCCAGAAAGGAAGAATTGGAGCGGGCGGAGGAAGAGAAGATCGAATTTCATCTTTTGACCGCGCCGACCGAGCTGTTTGGCGATGAAAAAGGATGGGTAAAAGAGGCGGAGTGCCTAAAGATGGAGCTTGGCGAGCCCGATAAATCGGGGAGACGGCGTCCTGTTCCTGTCCAGGGATCCGAATACCGCATTCCGGTTGATACGGTTGTTGTGGCGATCGGCAACAAACCGAATCCTCTCATTCCTCTTTCCGATTCACGACTCACTATTCACAATTGGGGCGGTGTAATTATAGATCAACAAACAAAAATGACGTCAATCCCCGGTGTTTTCGCCGGCGGCGACATTGTCCGCGGAGCGGCTACCGTTATTTCCGCGATGGGGGACGGCAAGCTGGCGGCGAGAGAGATCGATAAGTGGCTTAGTAGATAGTTAGGTTCACCCCATAATAAATTATGGGGAATTTACGGTCTAGGAATGTCCCCCAGAATAAAATCTGGGGATTTTTTTATGGTTCCCCATATTTCTGGCGGCAAAATTGCTAAGGATATTAGAAATTACCGATATCAAATACCCCACAATTAATTGTGGGGTATTTGAGCTAAGGTGTCTGCCGCGAAATGAATATTTTGTGGCAACCCCACATTAAAATGTGGGGAATTCACGAGGAGGAAGCCGCCAAAAATTCCCCGGACTTTAGTCCGGGGTGCATTATGCGACAGTCCCCTAAGGTGTTTTGGAAAAAAAAGGAGACGAGAAAAATGAAATACTTTCATGTTTGGTTTCAAACGAAAAGAAAGAGGCGGATTTTGATAGACGAGATTGATAAAGAAATTAGCATCTTTTTTGAAGAAATTTCAAAAAATAAAAACATTCGATTAGTAGCGCATGGAACATTACCTGATCATGCCCATCTTTTATTAGAATTGACTAATAGAGATGAACTACCCAAAGCCGTAAAGTTTTTGAAAGGCATTTCGGCGAGAAGAATATTTAAGACCTTCCCAATTTTAAAGGAACAAATGAAAATTAATAATCTTTGGGCCAGAAAGTATGCCTTTAAGGAAGTTCCTGAAGAGGCATTAGTTACCGTGAGCCGATATGTAAGCAACCAGAAGAAGGATTTGCACCTAATATAGCCAACACTTGGGGGAAATACCCCACATTTAAATGTGGGGTATTTCTTCTTACCGTAGAACCTATCCACCCCCTAACATAGGTTTTTCAGCAAGAGGCTAGTAGTTTGGTGTTATAATATAAATATGACGGAAAAAGTGCTTTCAAACCCCAATTCCCCACACTTTAGTGTGGGGTGCTCCCAGTCCCCACCGCTCATAATTTCCGGCCGCGAAATAAAATCCCGCCTTTTTTTGGGGACCGGTAAATTTCCAAACACCAAAACGATGCTTGAAGCAATTGAAGCGTCGGGAGCGGAAATTGTAACCGTGGCCCTGCGCAGAGTCGATATGGATAACCCGCAAGATAATTTTATCGAAGCGATTGACCGCAAAAAATATCTTTTTCTTCCCAATACTTCCGGCGCCAGAAGCGCCGAAGAGGCGGTCCGCATCGCCCGCCTGGCGAAAGCATCAGGATTAAGTAACTGGATAAAACTGGAAGTGACTCCCGATCCAAATTATCTCCTCCCCGATCCGATCGAAACCTTAAAGGCGGCCGAAATTTTAGTCAAAGAGGGCTTTGTCGTCCTTCCATATATCAATGCCGATCCGGTCCTGGCCTTGAAATTACAGGATGCCGGCTGCGCCACGGTTATGCCGCTTGGTTCACCCATCGGGTCGCACAAAGGGATAAAAACTATTGACTCAATCAAAATTATCATAGAACAAGCCAGAGTTCCGGTTGTTGTTGATGCTGGCCTTGGCGCCCCATCTCACGCCGCACTTGCAATGGAACTTGGCGCCGATGCCGTTTTGGTCAATACCGCGATTGCGATCGCTCCTAATCCAAAATTAATGGCGCAGGCTTTCAAAAAAGCGGTTGAAGCCGGACGAGAGGGTTTTGAGGCGGGTTTAGCAATTTCTTCCGATACCGCCTCCGCCTCCAGTCCGCTGACCGGTTTTTTGCGATGAACCTGGAGGCACTGGCTCAAAAGTCCCAACAATTAACCCAAAAACATTTTGGAAAAACAATTTTGCTTTACGCTCCGTTATATTTGTCCAACGAATGCAATAACCAATGCGTCTATTGCGGTTTTAACAGCAAAGCTTCCGGCAAGCGGATTAGTTTGACCGTTGACCGGGCCTTTGAAGAGGCAAAAATTCTTTCGAAAATGGGATTCAAACATATCCTTTTGGTCTCCGGAGAACGAAAAGACATTATTTCTATGGACTACCTAAAAAAGCTGGTAGTAAAATTACGGGACTTGTTCTCTTCCATCTCGATTGAGATCTATCCGATGTCCGAAGACGAATATCGGGAGCTGTTTTTGGCGGGGGTGGACGGATTAACAATCTATCAGGAAGTTTACGACCGCGAAATTTATAAAAAGGTCCATCCATTCGGACCAAAATCCGATTATGATTTCAGGTTTGAAACGCCGGAACGGGGAGGGAGAGCCGGTTTTCACAGGATCAATATCGGTTTTCTGCTCGGTCTTGGCGAATGGCAAAAAGAGCTCCAAGCATTAGCTTCGCACGCCCAATATTTGCAAAAAAAATTCTGGAAATCACAAATTTCAATCTCTTTTCCCCGCCTGCGCGGGTTTGAGCCGCTCAATCCGGTAACGGATAAAGCTTTGGTTGAAATGATCTGCCGCCTGCGCATTCTTCTTCCGACGGTCGGCATGACTTTATCAACTCGTGAACCGGCGGAATTGCGTGACAATCTTATTCCGCTTGGAATAACCCAGATGTCGGCTGCGTCCAGCACCGCTCCGGGGGGATATTCTTCGTCCGATTCGGCCTCGGAACAATTTTCGGTCGCCGACCATCGTAGCGTAGCCGAAGTTTCAGCGGCAATTTTTGCCAAAGGGTATGAACCGGTCTTCAAGGATTGGGACCGAAATCTTTAGAACGATTCCAGCATCAATTTATTTATCTCCGGCTGATTGATAAACCAGTTTCCGGGGCCGTTATCGATCGTATTTCCCGGCAGAAGAAAACTTTTTAGATCGTCTCTCCCCATCATGCGGGCGGAGTTTAATAAAAGGACCGTTTCCCTAAGCGACAGATCGGTCTCCAAATTTTCCCGCATAATCTTGAGCATCATCGGTGCTTTGACGACTTGAAAAGGATTGGCCAGCTTGGCGAGCAGGGCCTTGAAAAAAACCTGTTGGCGTTCAACTCTGGTGATGTCTCCCATCGCGTCGTGGCGAAAACGGATAAACTGGTGCGCCTGCGTCCCGTTCAAATGCTGGTATCCCTGTTTAAGGTTGATATTCAATTTTTGGGCGTTGTCGATATAATTCATATCGCGGTCAACATAAAGGTTAATCCCGCCGACCAGGTCAACCGTCTTGACCAAAAGCCCGGTGTTTAAAATAACATAGCGGTCGATTTTTTTTGAGAGCAATTTTTCAACCGTTTCTTTGATTAGGTTAATTTGTCCCAGCACATAGGCGCTATTGATCTTTTGTAGCCCGTAGCCGGGGATATTCACGTAAGAATCGCGAGGGATTGAAAGCAGATGGAACTTCTGGCTCCACGGTTTGTAATGCAAAAAGAGGATCGAATCGGTGCGGCCGGCGCTCCGCCTATGGGATTCAAGATCAAAATTAAAATCGGTCCCCAAAATCAGAATATTGTATTCTTTCTCAAGGACTCCAAAACGAAAGAGAGGGGAGATCAAGCGGGGGGTGAAGAAATAGAGATAAAAGTGGACCATGCCGAAGAGAACAAAAAGCAACGCCAAAAATCTTAAAAAGTCGGTTTTTTTTCTTCTTTTGATCATTCTTTGGAATATCCGATCGGGATGATATAGACCGGAATTAAATTTTTGGGCAGATTAAGGCACGATTGGGCGACGCTGTCCCAAAAAGTACCGACCGGAATTGATGCCAGCCCCAGCGCCGTTGCCTGCAGATGGATATTTTGCGCCACGTGTCCAGCTTCAAGCAGGGTATAGCGGGTTCCCTGCACGCCGCCGTAGCTTTTTTTGTTTTTATCAAATTCGGCGGCGACGACGATTGAAACAGGAGCTTCACCGATAAAAGATTGTCCCAGTGAACAGCGAGTCAAGCCGGGGCGCTTGTCGTCTTTTGCCACCAATTTCAATTTATTCCAGCGCGGAAAATATTCATAGGCTCCATCCTTATTTACCAGGAAAAGGGTAATCGGGTAGATTGCTCCGGCGGAGGGAGCGGTCCTCCAGCCCCAGACCTTTTCGGTTATCCCTTGTCCGGCCCAGAGGAGTTGCGAAACTTGTTCCGGGCTTAGTTCGTTCGGATAATAACTGCGGCAGGAGCGCCGTTTTGAAAGGGCTTCTTCAACCGACATCTTGCCGGTTACCTGCGGTTCGGGGAGCTTGATCTCTTTGGGCGCTTCCGCAAAGACAGGAGCAATCAAGAGGAAAACGAAAACCAAACAAACCAAGGCCCGGAATTTCATAAAGGAATTATAGCATAAGGAAAGGGGCTGGACTAATGATTAGCCCAGCCCCGCGGCTTTATCCGACCTCGACAACGTCTTCTACTTTTTTGGGGTTTTTCCAATCAAGCATCTGCATATTGTCTATCAGGACTTCGGTTACCGACTGTTTCTTTCCGTTGGCTTCAAAACTGTTCATCTGAAGCTTCCCTTCGATCGCGACTAATCTTCCTTTTTTGAGGTATTCTTCGCAAACTTTGGCCAATCCGCTGAAAGCGACGCATTTAAAGAAATCGGCTTTGGATTCTTCGCCTTTCTTAACTCTGCGGTTTACCGCCAGGCGGAAATGGGCTACCGGGGCGTCTTTCTTGGTGTAGCGGATTTCGGGGTCAGCGACCAGATTGCCGGTTAAAATCACTTTATTCATTTTTATCACCTCCTTTTGGAGGTATTCCCAGCAATTATGGCGCCAATTTCTAGGCTTCAAGCCCTTTTCGGTATTCAAACTCTTCGCGGAGGTATTGTGAAAGCTTTAAAAATCGAGGGTATTTCTTTAAAAAGCGGTAGATGCCCATTGCCAGTGGATTCATTCCAAGAAACATTTTTATTTCAAAATTCGGATGCTTTTTATAGAAGATCGCGGCCGATTTTCCCATATTGTATTTTCGTTTGACCATATCGTTGTCGGTTACAAAGTGGTAATGATAATTCTTGGCGGAGGGAAGATAGTAGAGGGGGATTTTCATTTTGTGTAAACGGTATCCCAGTTCAATGTCTTCCCATCCGTAACTTTTAAAATCCTCGTCAAACATCCCGGCTTTTATGAGGGTTTCTTTTTTGATCGACAGATTTCCTGATAGAAAATAGGCCCATTTCAACTTCTGCCCGGCCCGTAGCTTTTGTTTTATATAGGGTTCAACCGCGTCGCTCCCTTTTTTGAGGAAGTTAAAAGTTGTGCCCTCAAAGCACGCATTGTTATATTTCTTGTGTGCTTTGATGTGTTCCTCGACCAGTTGAGAATCCGCGATCATATCCGCATCGGTCAGTAATATAATTTCTCCCTTCGCCTCTTTTATCCCTCGATTCCGCGCGGCGGTCTTCCCGTTATTTTCCTGCCGGATGTATTGGAGCGTTGGGACAGAACATTGTTCTGTCCTTACGATCTCTTCGGTGCCATCGGTCGAAGAGCTGTCGACAACAATGATTTCAAAATCCTTATAAGTTTGTTTGGTAAAAGATTCCAGGACGAGCTTGAGAGAGTCCTTTTGGTTAAAAGTTCCGATAACGACGGAGAGGTTAGTCATAAAATCTATATTTAATTAGGGCGGCAATCGCCGCAAAGCCGTCCTTCCAGCTGATCTTTTTACCCTCATTAAATTCCCTGCCCTTATAGCCGATCGGGACTTCTAAAATTTTATAGCCGTTCTTTAGGATTTTAGCGGTGATTTCCGGTTCAAAGTCAAAACGGTTGGCGTTAAGTTTAATATTCTTAATAAACTTCGCGGGAATCAGCTTGTAACAGGTTTCCATATCGGTCAAAACCGCGCCGTAAAGGAGAGTGGTCAGCAAACTTAGTGCCTTGTTTCCCCAATAGTGGCTGACCGAAGAAAAAGAATGCTTTCCCATGAATCTTGAGCCGTAAACGACTTTTGCCTTGCCTTCATTTATTGGGGAGATCAGTTTCAAATAATCTTGCGGATCATATTCCAAATCGGCGTCCTGGATAATAACATAATCCCCGCTCGCTTCTTTAAATCCCGCCCTCAAAGCGGCTCCCTTTCCCTGATTAAACGGTTGTAAAACAATTTTGATGTTTGGGTAATTCTTCAGCACTTCGCGGGTCCCGTCGGTTGAATAATCGTCGACGATTATTAATTCTTTATTTATCGGGACTGCCAGCACCCTTGCGATAATTTGAGGGAGGGTCGCTTTCTCGTTATAAACCGGCATGATGACGGAGAGGTTCATTGATTAGAGAATAACACAAAGTTAGACTTCCTGACAACAACCTTAGAATCCCGGATAATCTTATCAGCAGTCGGATTCTCGCTGATGACGTAAACTTTTGGCACAATCTTCATCAGATTTTGGATGTTTTTTTCGTCCCGCGTTTGCACAAAATCGTCGTTTAAATAAAAAGCGGCAAAAGGGGAAGACGATTCCGCTTGATAAAGGACTGTTACCCCGTCGTTATCCCTGTTTATCGTTTCACAAAAACGCTTGATCGGATTGGCCTCTTTAAAAAAGAGATTAAGAGAGAAGATCAACACAATATAAGAGGCGAGAGAGAAGCAAACGACTGTCTTCATTGCGGTCTTAAGTTGGTTTCTAAACAGAAAGACCGAAAAGACGATCATTCCGATTGTAAAAATTATAATGAAAGGCAAAACAATCGGCTGGTAGGCGGCCTGCTGTTTAGGAAAGCTTAAAATCATATAAATCGTACCGAGAAACAACAGAGGAATGATTAAGATTGCATTGGTCCATTTCCCCCATTTGACATTTGCCCGCCTTGCCGCGAGGCAGGTCATTTGTAATTTGTCATTACAAAGATATGAAGCAATAATTATTGCCAATGCCGGGTAAGCCGGCAAAATATAGCGGCTGATTTTGTAATTTAGCGACAGCGAAAAAAACAATAGTACTCCCAAGGCCCAGCTTATAATAAAGCGGTTCTCCGGCTTTCTTATACTAGAAAACAAAGCGGGATATAGGAATCCGGACCAGGGGACAAACAAAATAAACAACTGGAGAAAATATGAGTAAAAATCGTATTGGGGACTGGCGGTGTTTATGGTCGGATCGTTCCCAATACTGTCGGTTGGATGGAAGAAGCGGCCGAAGTTACTGCCGATCATGATGTCGGCAAAGGGTTTGCCGATGATTTTATATTCTGCCACGAACCAGGGGAGGATAAGAACAAGGCATAGGCATAGGCATAGGCATAGGTGAGGAAAGTAAAGGTGAAGGTAAGAAAGAATGCTTTTATTCCAGATTGTATAAACAAACAAGACCAGGCCGACCAGGACCAGACCGACCGGTCCTTTGGTGAGAAGTGCCAGTGCGGTAAAGACTGGGATCAAATACAAGAAAAGATATTTTTTCCGCTTTTCAAAAAGGACGAAGCAGTAAAAAGCGGCGGCGATGAAAAAAGTGAGCGGCATATCCTGGAGCGGCGAGCGCCCGGCGTAAAAAAACTGGGCGGAAGTTAGGAGAATCAGTCCCGACCAGAAGGCGGTTTTTTCGTCATAAAGCTCTTTTGCTATCAAATAGGTTAAAAGGACGGTTAACACTCCAACTAAGGAATGAAAGATGCTTAGGCCGAACTCGTTAACCCCGAAGATTTTCATTCCCGCCGCCATCATCCAATAGAAGAGCGGCGGCTTGGGGACGAGATCGATCGGATTTAAAAAACGGAGGGTGATCCAATCCCCTTTTTCGATTATGTTTTTGGCGATTTTGGCGCTAAAGGCGGTGTCGCCGTCCAGAATCGGAATTGAGCCGATGTGCCAGGTGAAGAGGAAAAGGGAGATCAGGAGTAAAAACAACAATTTTTTATTCATTTTTATTCATCCTTATCCAATCATCTTTTGTGTGCGTTTTTCCTTTGAGCAGTAATTCTACCGCATCGATAACGTCCTGCGCTTTAATTTGCAGAAGGCAGTCGTCCAGTTCGCACTTTTTGGGAAGGCAGCTGCGGCGGCAGTTTATTTTTTTGCGGACAACGATATGCTGGGTCTGCCACGGGCCCCATTCGCTCGGTTTTACGAATTTGGTCGGAAAGATCGCGACGGTCGGCACTTTTAACGCCGCCGCGATATGCATTGGTCCGGTATCAACGCCGATGTAAATATCATAAGTAGCGATAGTTTTAATCAGTTCGGCAAGTGTTGTTTTTCCGACCAGATTTTCGCCGGGGACATGTTCTGCCAGCCCGATCTCTTTTTTCGATCCGGTCAGAATTACTTTCGCGTGGAGCTTTTTTATCAGATAATCGGCGACTTCGGCGTACCTTTCCGGCAGCCAGGAACGATTCCCCTTTCCGGTCCCCAAATGTATGCCGACGGTAAAATCTTTTGATTTGGTCCTTTGAATCCCGATATTAAGCGGCGGCGGGTTTGAGATGTCGACATCCAAAGCTTTGAGCAGAAGCAAATTATGCTCAACTTCATGCAGAGTAAGATCGGTCCATTTTTGATCGATCCGTTTGGTGTACAGCCAGCCGATCAGGGGCTTGTTGGAGGATCCGATCCGAACCGGAATTTTTGCCCTTTTTGCCATAAGCGCGTATTCGAACTCGTTATAAAAATGGATAGAGATATCAAATTTGTTCTCGGGTATTTTTTTATCGGTTATGATCTCGTCAACATCCGGGTTATTCGCGAAGATCTCCCTGGTATACGGGCTTGCCAAAACCGCAATCCGGGCGTTGGGGTGTTTTTTACGCAAGAGCGTGATAGCGGGGGTGATTAGGACGCAATCCCCGATCATATCGGGGCGGAGGAGGAGTATTTTTTCAAGATTCATTGGTTGTTTTTTTGTTTAACAGGAAGAGAAATTGATACCCGTAGAGTCCAGGGAAAACAGACCATCGGAGTTGTTTTAACAATGCGTTTAGATAATAATTTATTGCCTTATTAAAGTCAGTGGTCGCGTCAAAATCTTGTATTTTAAATCCTGCTTCTTTTATCATTTTTTTGGCCGTATTTAGTGTGAAAAACCGAATATGCGAATTATCAAGTAATCCTATATCAGTGTATTCAAATCTTCCGAATAACAGAGCCCGTCTTATTGAGGAATGAGCAATGTTGGGGATGGAAATTATTATTTTCCCCTCATCTTTTAAATGTTTTTTCAGCTTTATCAATATTGAAGTTGGATCATATAAGTGTTCTAATACATCAGCGCATATAATAATATCAAAGTTTTTTTCTTTATAGGGAAGGGTATCTTTCTCAATGTTTCCTACGACCACGCCATCGAGAATATGAGAAGCTTTTTCCGCGGATGATTTTGAAATTTCAAACCCATATACCGTATTCCCTTTCTTTTTTAGCTCTGCGCCAAAAGCACCGTCTGCGCATCCAATATCTAGGATGGTTTTGCCGGAATCTATCCAACTTAGCATTTTGGAGAGTACGCTGCATTTATCAAAACAGACCTTGTATTTGCCGGATTTTCCGTCATAAAAATCTTGCAGATTCATTTATCTTCCCCTTATTTTATTAATTTGATCCGAGGCTAGCCGGAATATTTCTTTGTCAGATAAAACACAATGTCTTTTTTGTTCTTTTCTTCTGGTGATTATCTCCGGAATCTGAATAAGTGCGCTAAATAAAGCCTTCCATTCAATGAGGTTGGGAGTTAGCAGTTTAGGGATGACCATTTCAATAATATGTCTTGCCATTAACCAGGGGTCGGTTATGTTTTTCCAGACGGTCAGATATTGGTTTTTTCGGTAGCTCCATAAGGCGGTCGATTTCTTTAAATATTTGCCGATCGATTGATTGTGCTGGTGATAAACAACAGAGGCCGGTTCGTAGAAGATCTTCCAGCCGTGTTTAAGCGCGCGATAGGATAGATCTGTTTCCTCATAGTAGAATGGGCGCAGCATCTTATCAAAGCCGCCTATTTCCGTAAACTTTTTTTTATCTATCATCATAGCGGCTCCGCAGACGGAAAAGGTTTCAAAGGCATAATCGGGAATTTTTCTGGTTTGAGAGATTGAGAATTCGGCGCTGATGACCCCGCCCTTAAAGGCGCCGGTAATTACCGATTCGTTTATCATCCCCTGGGTGGGGCGGAGGACTTTGGGGGTTACGCCAAACACCCGATTGTCTTTAAAGTGTTCAATCAATGGCTTAATAAAATCCGCCGATACTTCCACGTCATTATTTAAGAACAATAGCAGATCATTTTTTGCTTCTTTGGCGGCAAGGTTTAACGCTTCGCCAAAGCTGTGGTTTTCTTTAAGCTCTAAAACTCTTATTTGTGGAAAATCCTCTTTGATAAACTTAACGCTCGAATCTGATGAGTTGTTATCCACAATTATTATTTCAAGTGAAATATTTGGTTTGAGGCAGTTGACGAGAATCGGAAGATTGTTTTTGAGCAGCTCTAGCCCGTTGAAGTTTAATATTATAATGCTGACTTGTTTCATTTTCGGATTAGTTTTTTGCAAAAATTATGGATAGGCACAACTATGTTTTCCCAATAAAGAGAAGGACTGAATCTCTGAATGTTTTCTTTTATTCTTTCGTGATCACGGGGATTTTCCAGAATGGCCAATATTGCTTCCGCCATAGATTTCGCGTTTTGATAGGGGACAACTCTGCCCAGGGAATGTTTTTCTACCAGGGCGGCTATGGAGTCCCCTTCGGTTGTTATTATCGGAAGGCCGGCCCAAAGGTAATCCATCGCCCGGGTTCTCCAGGAAAACTCGGTTTCAAGGCTTTTGTGATGCGAGATAATTCCAATATCGGCATCCAAGAGCCAGTTTGCTCTTTCGGCATATGGGATCCAGCGGCTTATAAAATAGATCTGTTTTTGATAAAGGTTAAGTTTTTTTGAAAGCTCGACAGAATCCGCGACAGTTTTAGAGGAAAAATCTTTTGCGGTTAAAGGGTCGGCGCCAAAGAATACAAGTTTAACGTCTTTTCTTTTTCGGGAAATTATATCTATTGCTTTTATCAGGGTTATCGGGTCAAGCCAATCCCACATCCCGCCCCACCAAATTACAACCTTATCGGATTCTTTTATTTCCGGACACTCGCTTCTTAAGGATTTTTTGTTTGCCTTTGGCGGAGTAGAAGGGATCCCTGTCGGAACAACCGCGATTAAATCCTCCAATAGCGGGTCGATTTTTAATTTTTCGGGATCAATTTTTTCTGCCGCCAGCATAAGTCCAATATACAGGTCTCTTTGCTTGGAGCTGGCACAAATAAAATAATTTCCTTCCTTGATTATTTCAACAACTTTCTTTATGTTTTGCGTTATTTTTTTCTTGTTTGGACTGCGGCCGGAAGACATCATTTCAAAAAACCATGGATTGTAAAGATCAATTGCGATCGGTGTTTTTATTTTGGTAAGCGAACCAAACGAACGCAACGCTCCTCCGGGGGTTATTATTAGGTCATATTTTGTTAGTTCTTTCCTAAAAAATGAATTTGGGACTGATATCTTAATCCCCAAGTTTATAACATTAAAAGCAGAGATTTTCAGTACATTAACGTCCGGGCTTGAAAAATCAGGATCAAAAGAAAGCCCTGCTAAAGTAACCTGATGTTTTTTTGCCAATGCTCGGGCAAATTCGAAGTATCTCATTCCCGGGCCGGCAAAATTATTGCTTAGGTTTCCTTCCGTCAACAGAAGTATTTTACTCATGCTTGTCTTATTATACCCTAAACCCAATTTTGTTTATTTAAAAAACCGAGAAGCCTCTTTTTTGAGTTCTCAAAATCAAACAGTTCTATTTTATTTAGGGCGTATTCTCTGCACTCTTTGTAAAAAGAGCGATCTTTTAATAATTGGCCGGCCAATCCTTTTGCGCTCTCGACATCAAACGGTTCAACGCAAAGTTTTGGGAAGAGGGTTTTATGGCTGGTCGCATGTGGAGTGCTGATGCAGGGGATTCCGGCTGCCGCGCAATCGACACTAAAGCGGTTCCATGACCAGCGATAATCCATATGTAATCCAATATATGCTTTTGAGTGGAGGATAAAGTAGTTTTGCCAGCTAAGCATCGGTTCTATTTTTAAATTTACGCCAAAAGAATCCGCTAGTACTTGATCGTATCTTATGTTTTGGCTATAGCTTAGCCCTCGGGCTTCCGGATGTGTTTTTTGGATGCTTTTTAAAAGGAAGAAATTAGTAAGCCCGCCCTTTTGGCTACTGAAGGTGTTTTGCATTTCAATGATTGGCTCTTTTTTTTCGGGAGGGATAATATATGATTTACTCCATTCAACAGGGAAGGGGACTCCCAGCCAAAAGACCGGTTTATCGGTGATTGATTGGAAGTAAGGGATAGAATCCTCTAACAATACCCCAAGAGCATCGACATTTTGATAGGCCTCAATAAATTTTAATCTGGTTTTGCTGTTGTAATCACTATCGGGAGAATGTAGGGAGCCTTCTTGCACGCCGATTAGTTTTAGGCGGGGGAGCCATTTCTTAATTTGTTTTATCAGATGAAAATTATGCGGACGCAGCTCCAGCAAGGCAATTTTGTAATCTTTGATCCCCCACAACAAGCTTAATCGGCAGGAATTATAGGTGTCTCCCTCCATCGCCGCCGCCCAGGCCTGTATATCGTGGCTTTCTCTCTTCCACGGCCCGCAGTGGGGCTGGCCGGACAAAAAAACTAAATTTAAAGGTCCGCCTTTATTTTTCATTAGCAATTTCTCGAACAAGCCTCTCCACCGCCCCTCCACCTCCCATCCGCTCCCTCCCAATTTTTCCCATCTCCTCCGCCAGTTTGGGATTATTCAATATCTCCAGCGCCTTTCGCGCGACTTTGGCAAAATCCCTTTCGGGAACAAACGCCAGGGCTTTACCCAAAAGCTGGGTTTGCGCTTCTCCGAATTTTTTATTATATTGCGATCCTCTGCCCGGAAAAGAGACGACCGGAATTCCCATCCCCGCCGCCTGTTCGTTCCCCGTCCCCGACAAGCCGATCACCACAACGGATTTTTCGAGCACTTCGACAAAAGTTTCCCTCGTCGCGGTTAGGAATTCAACGGACGGATCAAGTTTATTGATTTCTTTTTTTATTTCCTCAAAATCCTCAAGATTCTTTTGAATATCCAAATCACGAGTTCCAGGAAGAAAAGCAATGGTTTTACACTTAGTACTTAGTACTTTGTACTTAATACTTTCCAGGGCTAGCGGGTTTCCCACAAACTCCGCCTCGACCCCCTTTTTGCGCAAATTCTCCGCCGTCAATTGGTCCCGAGTAAAAACCTTCTTTGCCGACTTGAGCAGCCAAATTTCCCACGGAGTATACGAATACCCGAACCATTTATAATAATCGCTCTTATTCACTCCGATAAAGACAAAAGGGGCGCCGTTGATCTTTGCGGCAAGGAGCGGAATCAGATCGCCGATCGCAATCACCAGGTCAACTTTGGTGGTTTTAAGCGCCTTATAATATTCGAAGAGATTTCCGATTAGCCCCGAAGTCAGATCTTTCCATAAGTAAGAAAAATTGCGGAGAGAAAAACCGCCGCCGGGGAGTTTTTTGCGGGGACCGAGGACCTTACACTTATAAGCGTTTCCTTCTCCAACCAACGGCAACGCCAGGACATCGGATAGTTTTTCGGCCAGTTTAGCTCCGACCAGATCTTCCCCGTGACCGTTGGAGATTATTAAAATTTTCATGCAGGTTCTTTAAACTGCATCTCATAGAGCATCTTGTAAATCCCGCTCTTTGAGAGGAGCTCGTCGTGTTTTCCTTGTTCCACGATCTTTCCCCGGTCGAGTACAATAATTTTATCGGCGTGCTGGACGGTTGACAGGCGGTGAGCAATCACAAAAGTGGTCCTTCCCTGCATCAATTTATCCATCGCCTCCTGGACCAGCCTTTCGGATTCGGTATCCAACGCCGAAGTGGCTTCATCAAGGATCAAGATCCGCGGATTTCTTAAGAGGGCTCTTGCGATCGCAACCCGCTGTTTTTGGCCGCCGGAAAGAGAGGCCCCCCGTTCGCCCACGACCGTTTCGTAGCCGTCCTCAAGTTCGATTATAAAATTGTGGGCGTTGGCGGCGATCGCGGCCTGTTTGATCTCTTCGTCGCTTGAGCCGATCTTGCCGTAAGCGATATTCTCTTTTATCGTCCCCGAAAATAAAATTGTCTCCTGCGAAACGATCCCCATCTGCGATCTGAGCGAGTGCAATTTAGAATCCCGGATGGGGATGTTGTCAATTAATATTTCACCCTCGGTCGCGTCATAAAAGCGGGGGATCAGGTTTACAAGGGTAGTTTTTCCGGCTCCCGATCTGCCGACTAAGGCGACGATTTCTCCCGGATTCGCTTTCAAGTCGACTTTTTCAAGGACCAGAGGGAGCTCTTCCTGATATTTGAACGAAACGGAATTAAAACGGACCTCTCCCTTTATTTCTATATCGTGGGCGTTTACGGCGTCTTGCACTGTCGGTTCAAGATCAATGATTTCAAAGATCCTTTCCGCGGAAGCGAGCGACCTCTGGACAATCGCGTTGGTGTCTCCCAGGCGGGAGACCGGATCGGCGATTAGTGCGATCCCGGCAAAGAAGGCGATCAGGTCGGCCGGGTTGAGTTTTCCGGTTACCACCTGATAGCCGCCGTACCAGATGATTGCCACCATTCCCAAAACCTGGATAAAGGCCAGAAGCGGCGTCTGGGTCACGTTGATCTGCACCTGTTTCAAAGAGAGCCAGAAGCTCTTTTCCGATTCTTCCTTAAATTTTTTGATCTCATGTTTTTCCATGGCGAAAGATTTGACGACCTGCACCCCGGCCACCTTTTCTTGCAGTATAGAAGAGATATCGGAGGTCTTCTTTTGCGCGTCGGATGAAACTTTGTGCATCTCTTTTCCGAACTTATTGATGATTAGCGAAAGCAACGGGATGATCATGAGGGTTAAAAGAGAAAGCTTCCAGTTTAAATAAAATAAATAACAGATCGCGCCCAAGAGCGTCAGCATATTCGGCAAAAGCTGGATCACGGTGGAAGAGATCCCGTTCTGGATATTGTCAATATCGTTGGTCGACCGTGAGATCAAATCGCCGGTGCGCCACTTTTGGAAAAAATCGAAGGAGAGCTTGTTTAAATGCTCAAACAGCTGGGTCCTTAAATCAAAAAGCATCCTTTGCGAGGCGAAAGAGATCAAATATCCCTGACCGTAAGTCGCGGCGCCGCGCAGAAAATAAATCCCAACCGCCATTGCCACCACCAAATTCAGCTGAAAGATGCTTTTTTGGGCGATCGCTTCGGAAAGGCGCGCAATCAACGGGATCATGGCAATATTGCAGAGTGAAAAGATCAGCATGGAAATTGCCGCCCCAATAACATAATTATTATAGGGCGTGAGGTATTTAGCAAGCCGGAAGAAAAGCTTCATTTATTATCTCCTCGACGATTATGTCGGCGGCGTTTGATTCGCCCATCAGTTTTTTTAGCTCGTTTCCCATATGTTTCAAGGCTTCGGGATTGCCGAGCAGTTCAAGCGTCTTTTCAACCACCTGTTCGGCGCTCAATTTACCCACCAGTTCCGGCGCCACCATTTTGCGCGCCTTCATATTTGGCAGGGCAAAAAAACGGGTCTTGCTACAAATGATTTTTGCCGCCAGTTGTTTGATTATTTTGCCGGCCAGAGGGATTTTGGTCACATAGTGGAGCAGTCCTTCCAGCGGGATACTGTCAAGTTTGTTTAGCGGGAAGATCATCAAAAACGGGATCCCCAGCGCGGCAATCTGCGCGGTGTTGGTCCCGGGGATCGTTATCGCCAGGTCGGCGGCGGGGATCGAATTGAGCGGCGCGATCAAATCAAACATGTTACCGCTCAACTTTTTTTCGATGTCTTTCATCGAGGTAAAAGGGGAAAGGACCAGGATGATTTGCATTCCGGGGATGATTTTTTTTAGCTCCGCCGCGACAATCTCATAAAACGGGACCAAAAGATCGCTTTCCCAGAGCCGGCTACCGGGAAGCATGGCGACAATCGGTTTATTGGAATCCAGTTTCCAGTTTTTGATCGTCTCCGTTTTTGAGAGGGCGGTAATCGAATTCATCATCAGATCACCGACCGCCCGCACATTTTTATGACGGATTCCCGCGGCCGCTTTCTGGTCGATTACAAAAAATTTGGAAAAAACATTTTTCCAGCCGGCCTTTTGGCCGTGGAGATAGGCGTAGGCCTTGAAGCCGAGTTTTTTGGCGATTAGGACCGCGTGCATCAAATCTCCTCCCAGAAAGAGGACCGCTCCCCGGTTTTTAAAATTCATCTCCCGTTTAATCGGGATACCGAGGATCCATTTGCGGTAATCTTCGGGACAAATAATTTCGTTTACTCCGAGCGTTTTGGCGTAACCGGCTTCGCGGCCGGAAGAATACTGGCAGGGGGTCAGAAAAAGGGTGATCCGGCTCTCTTTGGAGCGGGCCTTGATCCTTTCGACGATCGGCTTTACCAGAGAGCTCAATTCCCCAGGACTATTGGCGACCAGGACAAAGTCAAAATTGTCCACCTAGTATCCCAACTCCTTGATGACCGCGCTGGTATTGCAGGGGAGGCTTTTCGGTTTTTGTCCGGACTTGATGGCGGTGTCGGGATCTTTCAAACCGTGTCCGGTCAAGACGCAAACGACCAGCTGTTGGTCGGGAAGTTTTCCTTCTTTCCTTCTTTTTAAGAGCCCCGCGACCGAGGCGGCCGAAGCCGGCTCGCAAAAAACTCCGGACTTCGCGGCAATCAATTTATAAGCTTCGATTATTTCATCGTCGGTTACGGCGGTGATTGAGCCGTTGGATTCTTCCTGCGCGGCAACGGCGGTTTTCCATGAGGCCGGATTGCCGATCCGAATCGCGGTGGCGATCGTCTCCGGTTTTTCAACCGGTTTTCCCAGGACGATTGGGGCCGATCCGGCGGCCTGGAAGCCGGTCATCTTTGGCAGTTTGTCGATCTGTTTTTTGTTGTAATATTCTTTGAACCCCTTCCAGTAGGCGGTAATGTTGCCGGCGTTGCCGACCGGCAGGCAAAAATAATCGGGTACGGCATTCAGCTGATCGCAGATCTCAAAGGTGCCGGTCTTTTGTCCCTCGATTCTGTACGGATTAATTGAGTTAACGATCTCAACCGGGTATTTTTCACCCAGCTCACGGACCAAATTCAAGGCCTGGTCAAAATTGCCGTCGACTTCAAAAACTTTTGCCCCGTGCATGATCGCTTGTGAAAGTTTTCCCAAGGCGATCTTTCCTTTGGGAATAATTACGACGCAATCCATCTCCGCCTGGGCGGCATAGGCGGCGGCGGAGGCGGAGGTGTTGCCGGTTGAAGCGCAGATAACCGCTTTTTTGCCGGCCTCTTTTGCTTTTGAAATTGCCATCGTCATTCCGCGGTCTTTGAACGAGCCGGTCGGGTTGGCCCCTTCAAACTTTAAATAAACTTCGCATTTGGTCAGGTCCGACAAATGTTTGGAGTGGATTAACGGAGTATTTCCCTCATAAAAAGTGATAACAGGAGTATTTTCCGACACCGGCAGGTATTCTCGGTAGGTCTCGATAACGCCTTTGTATTTCATGCTTTAATTATAGCATCTTCTCAATAGAATTTCTTAACTCTCCCATGGCCTGTTCGTAGCCAATCTTGGTTCTCGGATAGTTGGTCAAATCCAGCGGCGGGCCGAAACTGATCGTTACATCGGTCGGTTTAATTACCGCGCTTCCTTTGGGGACTATTTTATAACTGCCGTTAATTGCCACAGGGAGCACTCTGGCTTTGCTGTTGAAGACCAGAAAGAGCGAGCCCTTTTTAAAGGGCAAGAGATCACTGCTGCCGCTTCTGGTCCCTTCCGGAAAAATTAAGACCGCGTCGGCGACATCCGCTTTAAGCAAAGATTTTACGGAAGAGGCTCCGGCTTCGCGGTCGAGCCGGACATAGTCGGCCATTCTCAAATAAAAGCCGAAGATCGGGACGGCAAAAAGTTCCTTTTTTATCACAAAACGAAAATATCTCGGGATTGCCGCCAGCAAAATGATGATATCGGCGGCGCTCTGGTGGTTTGAAACGATGATCAGCGGTTCATCTTTAGGGATATTTTCGAGCCCTTTTACTGTCAGCTTCGATCCGGAAGCCAAAACCAGCGCTTTGGACCAGATCTGCGCCGCATGGCGGAAAGTTTTGGAACTTCGGGTAAAAGCCGCAATCGCTAGAGTAAGCAATGTCCCGACCAAAAAGCTTAAGACCAGAAAGAGGCTAAAGAAGATTGTTCTTAGTAGCGCCATAGGTATAATTTTACTTGAAATCCACCAAAAAACAACGTTAAAATGATGCCATGGAAGTTAAACGCCCTGAAGAGAAGAAAATGAATTTTAGCAAACAACCTAAAGTTGAGAAGAGGAATATCCGCGCCGGCCGCTGTATTTATTCCGCCGACGCCCTCTGTTTTGCTCCCAAAAAGCGCTACCGGCTCTGCGAAGAATGCCCGAGGATCAAGGATAGGGATAAGGACAAGAACGAGAAAAAACTTTATAAAAAGATTATCGGCAGCGCGATCTATTTATTGGGACAGAACCAAAAGTCTCCTCCTCCGCATACTGACCTAAAGATCTGAATAAAAAGACGAAATCTCTAATTTTCGCGAATTTGTCTTTTGTCGCGAATTACACGAATTTCCAAACGCTAATCTCACGAATTAACTCGAATGACTCGAATTCGGACCGTTGCCAGCGAGGATCCTTTTATAAAAAACATTGTTGCGGTTTAAGCTGGCTAAAATCCCCAATTTAAGATTGCTTTGTTTTAAATAGTTCAATACTTGTATTATGTCTCTTTTTGAAAAAGCCGGAGTTATTTTTAGCTCCAGCACAATCTTGTGATCAACAACAAAATCTAAATAGTACCTTCCAAGAAAACTGCCGTTGTAATTAAAATCAACTCGGAGCTGCTCTAGAAAAGGTATGTTATTGGTAAAAAATTCTCTTTTGATAGCTTGTTGATAATATTTTTCCTGAAGCCCGCCGCCCAATTGATTGTGGACCTTAAAAAGTATTCCTACGATCCTATAGCTTAAGTCCGGATAAATAATTTCTGTCATTTTTTATTTCACCTCCTTTAATTTTCACGAATTCATTTATCTCGAATAAACACTAATTTCCTATCTCCAATTTCGCAAATCTACTCTAATTCACGCGAATAAAAAAACACGAATAAAAAAGGTCGCTCATTCGAGTTCATTGGCGTAAATTCGAGCAATTCGTGAGCCGGAAATTCGCATAATTCGCGATTAATAAAATTGGCGATAATTAGCGTTTTTTTATTCATTTCCCAACACTCTAAAGAGCTCTTTTTTATCAACAATCCCGTCTTTGAGCAGTTTATTCGCGTTCTGAAGAAGCGAAGTAAAGCGGACCGACTCAAGAATATTGGCCTTCGAATATTTTTTATTAATAATTTCCCTTGTTTCATCCGTGATACTAAAAACTTCAAAAATACCGATCCGTCCCCCTTCTTTCTTACGCAAAAGGCGTTGGGAGACTGCTCCCAATAAAGTCGCGGAGACCAGATAATTTTTTATCCCCATGTCAATCAGGCGGCAGATTGATGATACGGCATCATTGGTATGTATGGTTGCCAAAACCAAGTGCCCGGTCAGCGCCGCCTGGATGGCGATTTGTGCCGTTTCAAGATCGCGAATCTCACCGATAAAAATTATGTCTGGGTCCTGCCTCAATATCGAACGTAAACCTCTCGCAAAAGTCAGCCCGGTCTTATTGTTTACCTGTATCTGGGTGATCTCGGGAAGGACATATTCGACCGGATCCTCGATAGTTATAATGTTGTTTTCGTTCGATTTTAATTCTTTCAGCGTCGCGTAGAGGGTGGTTGTTTTTCCGGAGCCGGTCGGGCCGGTAACGAGAATAATTCCCCCTTTTTGGTCGATAAGCTTTCGATAACTTGAAAATTCTTCCGATCCCATTCCTAATTGGTGGAGGGGGAGGAGGGTTTGGTTTCTTTTTAAGATCCTCAAGACCGCTTTTTCGCCGAAGAGGGTGGGGAGGATCGAGACCCTGAGGTCGATATTTTCGTGATTGGTCCTCCCGTCTTGAGGAAGGCGCGATTCGGAGATATCCAGGTTGACCAGGATCTTAATCCGGCTGATCAGCGGTGGGTGCAGTTCTTTGGCTAATTCAAGCTGGTCTTTTAATATGCCGTCAATCCGGTAGCGGATTTTCAGGGAATCGGGCTTCGGTTCAATATGGATGTCGGAGGCGTTTTCGGTTATCCCGTCTTCAATTATTTGGTTTAGGGTCTTTATGATGTCCATCTTGTTTAAGATGGAGAGCAATTTTGGCGCCAGAAAGCATGGTTTGGTAGGGAGCGGGCTTTCCGGTAAAGATTTCAAAGGCGAGCGCTCCCTGGCGGACCAGCATCCCCAGGCCCGATACCGCTTTAGCTCCGGCTCTTTTGGCCTGTTTTATCAGTTCGGTTTCTGGAGGGTTATAAATGATATCGTAGATAGTTAAGTTGGGAGAAAGTCGAAAGTCGATAGGCGAAAGTCGAACATTTGGATGCATTCCAATCGGCGAAGCATTTACCAGTAAATCGGCCTCATTTATTTCTCTTTGCAGATCGGCGCTCTTTTTAATTTCGATTTCAAAAAGATCAAAGAGATATTCGACCAGGTCATCCTGTTTTTTTTCTTCGGGATCATAGATTATAATTGAACTGGCATTATCTTCGGCCAGGGTTACCGCGATAGCCCGTCCGGCGCCGCCGGCTCCCAGAATAACGACTTTTTTTCCGGCCGGATTGAAGCCGGCGTCGTCTTTGAGTGATTCCAAAAAGCCGGGACCGTCGGTGTTATAGCCGATCAGTTTCCCGTTTTCGTTCTTTACGGTATTTACCGCTCCGATCTTTTCGGCGAGCGGTGTTATTTCATCCAAAAGCGGCATGATCTTTTCTTTATATGGGATGGTTACATTAAATCCCGCCACATTTTCCGCTTTGAACTTTTCAATTTGAGCTTTGAGCTCGCCGGGAGCAGTATCCTTTAATAGATATTCAAAATCCAATCCCAGTTCTTTATAAGCGGCGTTGTGCATGGCGGGCGAAATTGAATGCCCCAGCGGATGGCCGATCAAGTAGCATTTTTTCATGCTTGTATTATATCACTTCTGACTATATAATACGGGTATGAAAGTCGGCATTATTTGCGGATCGGAATCGGATCTCCCCATACTGGAAAAGGCCGGCAAACAGCTTGACGAGTTTGGGATCCAAAATGAAATTGTGGTCGCCTCCGCCCATCGTTCCCCCAAAAAAGTTGAGGAATTTGTGCAAAAAGCGGAACAGGAATGTGATTGCGTCATCGCCGCCGCGGGGATGTCGGCCGCCCTGCCGGGCGTTATCGCCGCCCAGACCACTCTCCCCGTTATCGGGATCCCGATTGCGTCCGGAGCGTTAAAAGGCCAGGATGCGCTCTTCTCGATTGCCCAGATGCCCCCAGGTGTTCCGGTGGCGTGCGTTGCGATTGACGGAGCGAAGAACGCGGCGATTTTGGCCGCCCAGATTTTAGCCCTTAAATATCCGGCTCTCAAAGAAAAGCTCAAGGATTTTAAGAAAAACCTGGCAAAAAAATGATCAACCTAGTAGATATTACCTGCGGGATTATAATAATAATCCTCTCGGTTTGGGGTTTGAGGGTCGGTTTCCTCAGCACATTTTTAAGCGTCATTATGGTCTATCTTGCCGCCTATTTTGCCGCGGCCGCCGCCGGTTTCGCCAAAGGGGGAGCGGGGTTCCTGGGGGAGGGTTCCGGTCTGCTTTACACGATTCTTTTTCTTTTTATTTTTCTAGTCACCTACGCGATGGGAGAAGTGGCTATCTGGATACTAAAAAAAATTATCAGTGTCCAGTTGATGGGGATTCTCGATTCGATCGCCGCGCTTGTTTTGGGGGCATTTAAAGCGTTACTGGTGCTGGGAATCATTTTTGAACTGATCGGGATTTTCCCTTTATCCGCTGAAGTCAAAAAAATGCTTGATGATTCTTTTGTCAAAAGAACCTCGATAAGGGTTTATAAAGAGGTACAAAAAATAGGCGCAGGCGCAGGCGTAGGCATAGGTAAGGATAAGGTTAAGGAAGATAAAGAAGAGAAAAAGAAAGAAATAATGATTCCGAAAGTTCCGGATGCGGTTATTGACGCGGTTACAAAAGAGGCCTCGAAGACATTGAAGAGATTCGCCCCGTAATTACAAAAAACTAAGGCGTAGGCATAGGCGAAGGCGCAGGTAAGGCGAAGGAAAGGAAAACGAAAATTTTAATTTTTCCTTTCCTTTTTTTCTTTCCTCTCCTTTGCCTTCCTATTCCTATGCCTGCGCCTATGCCTTATTCCCGAGGGATGTTATAATAAACCCATTGTGAAATATTTAGTGTTGATTGCCGACGGGATGAGCGACGAAGGGAAAAATACTCCGCTTGAAGTTGCCAAAACGCCCAATCTGGATTATCTCGCGCAAAACGGGACCTGCGGCTGGGTCTCAAATGTCCCGGCCGGCATGGAGCCCGGCTCCGACGTTGCCTCTATGTCGATCCTCGGCTACAATCCGAAAAAATTCTACACCGGGCGCGGGCCATTGGAAGCGGCCAGCTTGGGTGTAAAACTAAAAAAGGACGAAGTTTGCTTTCGATGCAATTTGGTTGCAATCAAAGACGGAAAAATGGAAAGCTTCACCGCCCATCAGATCAAGACCGAAACCGCGGATGGGATCATCAAAAAATTAAATCATGAATTCGGTTCCGAATCGTGCCGTTTTTATACCGGATTGTCCTACCGCCACTTGTGCGTCATCAAAAAGAAAGAGCTGGTAAAAGTCAAAACCGTCCCGCCGCATGATATCACCGGGAAGCCGATCAAAAATTATTTACCGAAGAATAAATTTCTAAAAGAGATGATGTTTAAGAGCCAAAGCCTCTTAAAAGATCAACAAGCCAACATGATCTGGCTGTGGGGGCAGGGGATCGCTCCAAAGCTGAAAAAGTTTCCCAAAAAGGGAGCAATCATTACCGCGGTGCATTTATTGAAAGGATTGGGGAAACTGGCCGGCCTTTCGGTTATTAATGTTCCGGGAGCGACCGGCTATCTCGACACCAATTATAAAGGAAAGGCCGAATACGCCCTTGCCGCGCTTAAGAAAAACGACGTTGTCTTTGTCCACGTCGAAGCGCCGGACGAAGCGGGACACGAGGGGGACTTTAATCATAAGGTAAAAGCCATTGAGGATTTTGATAAGCTGGTCGTTGGTACGATACTTAAGGATATCAGTACATCAGGAGATCAGGATATCAGGATTTTAGTATTGGCCGATCATCCGACGCCGGTTGCGAAGATGACTCATACTCGAAACCCTGTTCCTTTTGTTATTTACGGGCCGAAAGAGATCTCTGGCGGGATCCAAAGCTTCGGTGAAAAAGAGCTTAAAAAAGCTAAGATACGGATTAAAGAGGGCTACCTGCTTCTTTCCAAACAGCTTTTTGTGCACAAAAAATAGGCGTGCCGCACTTTGTTCTGTGCAAAAACCCGCTATTTTCGGCTTTTTTCCGGGCCACATAATTGCTAGTTACAGGATAGGATATTCCCCACAATTAATTGTGGGGAAAAAGGTGGGATATAAAATGCAAACAACAATTGAAAGAGAATTATGGAAAAACGACAAGGTGATGCTCCCGTTTCTTTTGAGCGAAGAAAAACTCAATAAAAAAGAGGCCTCATCTATTGATCTTTTTGAAAAAGGGCTTGAGGCGGACATTAAAAAAAACGATACAATAGAAATTGCGGTAGAAAAAATAGTAAAGATGGCGCTGGCCGCCGAATTCGGTCCCTCTTTATTGACTTCCCCCGGGTCGCGCGCTATGATAAATACGATCTCTTACGGGATCCTGCATGACGCGGAACTAAGAAAGCAGGTTCTCCTTATAGTAGATCGTTTTGCCAAGTGAACCAAGATAAATCTACAATTTTAGTGGTTGACGACGAATCTTCAATCCAGGAATCATTTTCCCTTGTCCTGGGGTCCGACTATAATGTCCTCCTGGCAGGTACAGGCGAAGTTGCACTCAAAAAAGCGGCCGACCAAAAAGTTGACCTGGTTTTTCTCGATATCCGCATGCCGGGGATGGATGGGATTGAAACCCTCTCCCGCCTCAAAAAAATCTCCCCGCAGACCGAAGTGGTGATGGTTACCGCGGTTTACGATGTCCAGAAGGCTTCTCAGGCGATCAAATACGGGGCGCGCGATTATGTGGTCAAGCCGTTTGACGTTGATCAAATCCTGTCGATCGCCCGGGCAGCGGTCTTTAAAAAAGGTTTACTCGCGGCTGAAGCGTGTCCTCGGCTTTTGGGGAGCGGAGAAAAGATCAGGAAGCTTGCGGCTGCCGCCAAAAAAATAGCGGAAGGGGATGAGTGGGCTCTAATTTTGGGAGAGGAGGGGTTGGAAAAAGAAGAGCTGGCCAGGATGATCCATTGCATCAGGCGCGGTACCTCTTCCGGTTTCCTGTCGGTTACGGCCGGATCCGACCGGGCCGAGAAAATTTTTGGAAAAGAGATCGTTTCTACCGAGGAATTAACCCGGAGGGGAAGAACTTTAACGAATCTACAAACGGTCTTTATTGACCGGATTGACCGGATCTCTCCCTCTTTCGCGAAAAAACTTCTCTCTTTTCGCGACGACATCAGAATAATCGGCGGGGTGGTCTCCGACCCGTCCGGTTCGGATTTCAATCGCGACCTGTATCAAAAGTTTTCTTTGAACATCTTATTTGTTCCGCCGCTTAGGGATCGGGCGGGGGACCTGGTTGAACTTTTGGAGCACTATCGTACCCATTACAACAATCTCTACGGTAAAAAGACCAATCTTTTTTCCGAAGATGCCCTTTCGGTCTTGTCGCTTCATCCGTGGCCGGGAAATTTGACGGAGCTTAAGGCGGTTGTCTCAACCGCGGTTTTAAATCAAAAAGAAGGGGAGATTGCGGTTTCGAGTCTTCCTATTTATATCCTGCTGGCATTTCGGAGTTTGCCCTTTGAAGACCTTTATGCCGAATTTGAAAAAGAGTTGATCGATTCGGTAATGAAGAAGAACGGTTTTGACAAACAGAAAGCGGCCGCTCTTTTGGGGATTAAGCCCCACGTTTTGGAAAGCAAACTCCAGTGAATCCCTTATACGTTGTCTGTTTCTTTACCGCCTTAATCCATATGACCGAAACCTTGGCGTCGTCAATGCGCCTGGCGGGAGTCCGAACCGGACAGGTTGCCACTTCTCTCTCTTTTGTTAACGCTTCTTTGTTGATTTCCAGAATGTCCAACATGCTGCAGGCGCCGCTTTTGGGCGGGATGGTAGACATTGCGATCCTGCGTAATAATCCGGAAACTTTGATCGGAAATTTTCGTATCATCATTTTTGCCGCTTTTATCGGCAACCTGATCGGGGCGATCCTGCTTCCTTTTGCGGTGGCGGTTTTTACCCGGGCAGTCCTCCGTTTTGAAAAGAGAGCTTCGGTGCCAAGATTAATTGTTTCCGCTTTTTATTATAAAAATATTATTGCCATGGCCAAGATATTTAAACTTCCAAGTTTGGCTTCTTTTAAAAACTTGTCTTTGTCCGGGATTCCCAAGACCTTTTTAATCTTGAATGTCTTCATGGTCTCAATTTACGCGATCGGGGTTCTCTGTTCCCTTTTAGCCGGGGCCTTGATCCCCAGTTATCGTGTCACCGCCACCCAGCTCTCCGGGATCGTCAACGGGATCGCGACGATCCTCTTTACCCTGATGGTTGATCCGGTCGCGGCGCATATCACCGACCAGGCGGCAAAGGGGAAACGGCCGGTCAACGATGTCCGGACGGTCGTCTTTTACATCGTTTTGGGCCGGATTGTCGGGACACTGCTCCTTTCCCAGTTGTTCCTCCTCCCCGGCGCCTATTATATAGAAAGCGTCACCGCGTTTGTGAAACAGGTCTTTTTGAGATGACCGTAATTGCCCTCGGGACCTTTGATGGCGTCCATCTTGGCCACCAGAAAATAATTAAAGCTACGGTGGCTTACGCCAAAAAACATGGTTTGACTCCGATGGCGATTACTTTCGATCCCCATCCCCAGCAAGTGGTTGCCCCCGGCCGCGGCTTGAAACTTTTGACGACGCTCAACGAGCGCCGCGAACTTTTACACGAGTACGGGATAAAAAAAGTTTATGTCATAAAATTTACCGGCGCTTTCCGTAAAATGGGACCGGAAAAATTCATCGAAAAGATATTGATAAAAAAATTAAAAGCCAAACATGTTTTTGTCGGCTACGATTTTGCTTTTGGCAGGGGGAGGTTGGGAGGGGGAGAACAACTTAAAGGACATGGCTTTTCGGTGACGGTGGTTCCCGCGGCAAAAAAGAATGGGGAGCCGATTAAGTCCAGCGGGATAAGGGAAGATATCCGTTCGGGCAATTTTAATAACGCGGTAAAACAACTGGGGCATTCCTACCAAATTACCGGGCGAGTGGTTTACGGCGCGGGCATAGGCAAGGGATTGGGTTTTCCAACCATAAACCTAAAAACCGATCCTCATAAATTAATTCCTTCACAAGGAGTCTACGCCGGACGGTGCCAAAATTTTAAGGCCGCGATAAATATAGGAAAAATAGTTGAAGCGCATCTGATCGGGTTTGACAAGAAGATTTACGGACACCGAGTAACCTTGCGGCTCGAAAGAAAAATAAGAGAAGAAAAAAAATTTCCGGACATTGAAAAACTTAAAGCACAAATAACAAAAGATGTTGCCAAGACCAAATTTATTGTGTTATAATAGGAGAGTAATGGTATTAGTCAAAGAGAAGAAAGATAAAATTGTTTCCGATTTCAGACTGCACGAGAAAGACACCGGATCCCCCGAGGTACAAGTAGCAATCATCACGGAGCGGATTAACTATCTGGTTGAGCATCTGAAAAAACACAAGAAAGACCACGCTTCACGGCGCGGGCTTTTGACTTTGGTCGGGCAAAGAAAGAAACTGCTAAACTACCTGGAGGAGAAAAACCAGGGGCGCCACGCGAGCTTGACCGCTAATTTGGGATTGAAATGATGAAAAAGGTTGAAGTTGATCTGGGTGGAGGGAGAGTCCTCTCTATAGAATCCGGAAAATTAGCCAAAGAAGCGTCGGGAGCGGTAGTGGTTCGCCTGGGCGATACCGTAGTTTTAGCGGCGACCGTTGCCTCGCAGACTCCCCGCGAAGGGATCGATTTTTTTCCCTTATTGGTTGACTACGAAGAAAAACTTTATGCCGCCGGTAAAATTCCGGGCGGTTTTTTCAAAAGGGAAGGGAAGCCGTCCGAAACCGCGGTTTTAACCTCCCGCAAAATCGACCGTCCGATCCGGCCGCTTTTTCCGGAAGGATTTAGAAACGATGTCCAGATTTCCGTAACCCCACTTTCGGTTGATCTTGATAATCCGCCGGATGTTTTGGCAATTAACGGCGCTTCCGCCGCGTTAACTATCTCCGATATTCCTTTCCAGGGACCGATCGGTGCGGCCAGGGCGGCAAAAGTGAACGGAAAGATCATAATTAATCCGACCTCAAAAGAGATGGAAGAATCAAGTATGGATATTATGGTAGCCGGAACCAAAGACAAGATCTTGATGATTGAAGCCGGAGCCGAACAGGTTTCCGAGGCCGAAGTGATGGAAGCGATCGAAGAGGCGCATAAGGCGATCAAGAAGCTGATCAAAGCGCAGGAAGAGCTGGCGAAGCTGGTCGGAAAAAAGAAGAGAGAGTTCAAGGTTTACGCGCCGGCAAAAGAGATTGTCGAACTGGTCAAAAAAGCGTCCCCAAAAATTAAAGAGACAATCCTGGGCAAAGATAAGGCCGAACAAAAAGAGGCGTTATCTTTGCTGGCCGACGAGCTTATAGGATCGGACGAAGAGTTAAAACTGGCCAAGAAAGAGATAAAAACCGCGATTGAGGATGAACAAAAAAAGATCATCCGCCAAATGATGGTAAACGAAGGGAAACGGCTTGACGGCAGGAAGCTGACCGAGCTTCGTGAAATTTCTGCCGAGGTAAGTGTCCTTCCCAGGGTCCACGGTTCCGGCTTATTCTCCCGCGGGCAGACCCAGGTCATGACGATCGCGACTTTGGGATCGCTGGGAGAAGAGCAGATCATCGACGCGCTCAATGTCGAAGAAGAGACCAAGCGCTACATGCACCACTACAATTTTCCGTCCTATTCGGTTGGAGAGGTTCGGCCGAATCGGGGGCCGGGACGCCGTGAGATTGGCCATGGGTCATTGGCCGAACGGGCTTTGATTCCGGTCTTGCCGAATGAAGAAGTTTTTCCATATACTATCCGATTGGTCTCCGAAGTTTTGGGATCAAACGGATCGACTTCAATGGCTTCTACCTGTGCCAGCACTTTGGCGCTGATGGATGCCGGAGTAAAAATTTCAGCGCCGGTAGCCGGCATTTCGATCGGTTTGATCACTGAAGGGGACAAAGAAGTTACCTTGGTTGATATCCAGGGGATTGAAGACCACTTTGGCGATATGGATTTCAAGGTGGCGGGGACCGAGAAGGGGATCACCGCGATCCAGGTTGACGTAAAGATTGACGGGTTAACCCATGAAATAATTAAGAAGGCATTGTCGGAGGCAAAAGAGAACCGCTTAAAGATTTTGGATATTATGAAGAAGGCGATTGCCGCGCCGAGGGCCGAACTTTCCGAAAACGCTCCTCGCGTTATCACTTTAATGATCGATCCGGCCAAGATCGGGATGGTAATCGGTCCCGGAGGAAAAAACATTCGCGGAATTATTGAAGAGACCGGCGCGAAAATCGACATTGAAGATTCCGGGCAGGTCTTGATTACTTCGGTTGACCGCGATGCCGGAGAAAAGGCCCGTAAAATTATTGAAGGGATGACTTATGAGCCGAAACCGGGAGATGTTTTCAAGTCCCACGTGGTGCGGATTATGCCCTTTGGCGCTTTTTGCGAACTTCCCGGCGGCAAAGACGGCCTGGTACACATCTCACAAATCTCACAAAAACGGCTTAATAAAGTTGAAGACGCTCTAAAGCTTGACGATGAAGTCATCGTCAAAGTTATGGAAGTCGACGATATGGGCCGGATCAACCTCTCGATGAAAGCGGTTACGGAAGAAGAGAAAGCAAAGTTGTAGCAGCCGCCCAAAAGATCAAAGCCCCAATTTTCTTGCGATAACCTGTTCTCTTTTTTCCCGCGGTCCGATAATGATGCTGGTCAACGCTCCTCCGCTTGCGGTGTTGGTCATCAAAATATCCGCGTCCATTAATTGGGCCATTTCGGCCGCTTCATTCAACCCCAATCCCGATGAAAAGGATTGACTGCCGAAGCCGGAAAGATTCTGTATAAAAGCCAGGTCGATAATTTCTCCAACGGTAAAAGTGCGGACGACGGCCGGCACTTGTCCCCATTTCAGCAGTTTTGCCAGGATGCTGTTTTCTTCAAAAACAACTCCTTTTTGCGACAGCTCTTTGGCCAGGGCAAATCCTTTTTCAAGTATCCGGTTTATCATAAAACCGGTAGCGTTGTCTTCCACGCTTATTATGGCAACATCAGGAAATTGTTCGTCGGTTTTTAATTCGACATCTATTTTTAAGCTTACTTTTTTTAAGTCTTCGAAGGCTTCTTTCACTGCTTTCATGGAGTTTTTAATTACCTGGTAAAGTATAGCTTCCAGAAAAGCCGCAACCGTTTCAATTGTAATATTTGTAAAAAAACGCAAGTTAATATGGCCCATTAAAAATTCCGCGGTATGGTTTATAGGCATATGTAGACGAAAGCCAATCGCATGGGCGGCGGTATAAACAACTTCGGCCAAGTTGGTTCTTTCCAAAATAGGCGTTTTTTTGTCGGCTCTGTGTTTGCTGACGATAAGTATTGAAGTAAGGTGTCTTAAATGGCAAGTTAAGCGGCTAAAGTTTTGAAGGTTGCATTCAAAAAGCGGTGTCCAGGCATCCTTTTTCCAAAATGCTTGCCCGGATAAAAACTTAGTGCTAAAACAATGATACATATCGTGTCCCATAAATAATTCAAGTTCTAAAAGAGTGGAAGATTCGTCAAGAAGCTGTTTTTTTAGGTTTGGATCGGTTATCTCTTCTTTGATTCTCATAGAAAGTTCGGTTATCGGTGATTCTGAAAGATTTATTAAAGCAAAAAAACCTTTTAATTCAAATATTTTTTTTACAAAAAGGCTTTTTAGTTCTTCGGTTTGTGGCGGCGGGCAGTAGCCTGATTTACGGGAAGCGATCAATTCTCGCAATTCCCCCCGCTGTAGTTTTTGTAATACTTCTATTTGTCCCGCTTCTTCAAAGGTTAGGTGTTGAATAAGGCTTTTTACCTCTTCATCAAAGATGCCAAAATCTTCCGGAACCGCATGGTAGTATTTAAGCATCGAATAGCGAATATCTCCGACTAAAAGTGCCTGTGAAAGTTGTTTCGCGATTCCTTCTATTTCTCCCGCAAGAGAAATTAACCGTGGATCAGATAGAATTGCGATGGCTTCTCCAAGGTTTTTTGAAACCGCAGCCGCTACTATGGGTATTTGCGCACGAATGGCTTCTACTTCGGCAGGAATGGGGCGTAAGATATCTGGTTTCCGTGCCAGTTGTGGATTTCTGGTAGGATAAGTCGGATATCCAAGACGTCCCTGTGTTCCTGCCAATGCGGTTGCCGCTGTTGTCATATTTATATATCGCCGCAATTCGACAAAAATTTCACTCAATCCTCAATTTGCCCCTCATGTTATAATATTATTATCATGGTACTCACGAAAGACGCGTATCGCGAACTGGGATTGACGGATCAAGAGTACAAAAATATCCTTAAAATCCTCAAAAGAAACCCGACTCCGACCGAACTGGCGATGTTTTCGGTCGAATGGTCGGAACATTGCGGCTATCCCCGTTCAAGAAAATACCTGAAACTTTTCCCTCAAACCGGAAAGTACGAAACTCTGGTCGGGGAGGATTCCGGCGGGATCATTTACGACGGGATGGCGATCGTTTTTAAGATGGAGAGCCATAATCATCCTTCACAAGTTGAACCGAGACAAGGGGCGGCGACCGGAATCGGCGGGATCGTCCGCGATATCTTTACCGCCGGGACCAGGCCGATTGCCTGCCTCGATTCCCTCCGCTTTGGAGAATTGAGCGACCCCTACAACAAATTTTTACTAAACGGGGTCGTCTCCGGCATCAGCTTTTACGGCAACTGCATCGGCGTTCCGACGATCGGCGGAGAGATTTACTTTAACGACTGCTATTCCGGCAACTGCCTGGTCAACGCCATGTGCATCGGGATCGCCCCCAGAGAAAAACTGGCCCGCGGTAAAGCGGTCGGGATCGGAAATACTATTTTATACGCCGGGGCAAAGACCGGACGCGACGGGATCGGCGGCTGTTCGGTTCTGGCCTCTTCCGAATTCAAAGAAGGGGAAGAAGAGAAACGCCCCACCGTCCAAGTCGGCGACCCCTTTTTGGAAAAATGCCTGATTGAGGCAACTCTCGAAGCGCTTGATACCGGCGTTGTCCTCGGGATAAAAGATATGGGGGCGGCCGGACTGACCTGCTCAACCGCGGAGATGGCGGCGGCGGGAGAGGTGGGGATGCATGTTGATCTGGATGAGGTTCCTCTGCGCGAGGAGGGGATGGAGCCGTACGAGATTATGATGTCCGAATCACAGGAGCGGATGCTCCTGTGCGTAAAAAAAGGGAAAGAAAAGATTATCCAAAAGATTTATAAAAAGTGGGGGTTGGAGGCGGTCAAGATGGGGGTGGTGGTCAAAGAAAAAACACTAAAAATAAATTACAAAGGAAAAAAAGTTTGCCAGGTCCCAACTTTCGCCATGGCCGAAGCTCCGGTTTACGACATGCCGTACCTTAAAGTGCAAAGTGCAAATATCAAAGTGCAAAGCATAAAACAACCCAAAGATTTCAATAAGACCTTAATTCAGTTATTATCTTCGCCAAACATCGCTTCCAAAAAAGCGGTTTTTGAACAATACGATCATATGGTGCAGTTGAACACGGTGGTTTTGCCGGGAGGGGATGCGGCGGTCATCCGCGTAAAAGATAAAAAATGGGGGATTGCGGCGACGACCGACTGCAACAGCCGCTACTGTTTTTTAAATCCGTATAAAGGGGCTCAAATCGCTGTTGCCGAGGCGTGCCGCAACCTGGTTGTGACCGGGGCCGATCCGGCGGCGGTCACCGACTGCCTGAATTTTGGCAACCCCGAAAAGCCGGACCGCTACTATTATTTCAAAAGATCGGTTGAAGGGATCGCAGACATCTGCCGCGCCTGGGAACTTCCGGTCGTCTCCGGCAACGTTTCTTTCTACAACGAAAGTCCCAAAGGGGCGATTTATCCGACCCCCGGGATTGGGATGATCGGGATCATAAAAGATGTTGAAAAAAGATGCACCGCCGATTTTAAAGACGATGGCGATCTGGTGGTCTTGCTTGGTGAAAACAAAGAAGAATTGGGCGGGAGCGAATACCTTAAAGTTGTCCATGGCAAGGAGGAAGGTCCTCCTCCGGAACTGGATTTGCGTATCGAAAGAAGGGTCCAGAAGGCCTGCCTGGAGGGGATTGAAGTCGGGGTCATAAAATCGGCTCACGATTTGGCGGAGGGAGGATTGGCGGTGGCATTGGCCGAATCGTCCCTTTTTGGCGGAAAAGGGGTCATGGTCTCTTTGACCGACCGGATCCGTTTGGATGCTCTTCTTTTTGGGGAGAGCCAATCGCGCATTATAATTACCATTGCTCCCGAAAGTATTTTTTCTCTGCAAGATATTTTGATGATAAACCGGACCCCCTTTCAGATTATCGGGAAGGTCAAAGGGAAAAAAGTGACGATCCATTACGGGGAAAAGAAGATTATTGATCTTTCGCTTACCAAACTACGGGAAAAATGGACGCTACAACTGTAATTGTAATCCTGGTCTTTACCTTTTCGATCATAAGCGGTGTCACCAATCAGAAAGACGCGGCAAAACGCGCCGCTTCCAATCCGGTCCCGGCAACGTCCTATACCGAATATATCAAGGCCCCCGATGCTTCGGTTATTCCCGGACCAAATTATGCCGACGGGGTAATTCCCGATCTTTCGGATCGGATCAACCGTTTTATAATGGGGTATGCCAGGGTTGAAAACCGTCCGGATACTTCCTCAATCACCGATTCAATCGTAAAATATTCCGAACAATACAATGTCAATCCGCTCCTTTTGACTTCGCTGATCGCGCGCGAATCGCGCTTCAACAAATATGCCATCTCCTCTTCCGGGGCGATGGGGTTGGGGCAGCTGCTTCAATCGACTTGTGCCACGGTCAAAATTTCCGATCCTTTTGATATTGACCAGAATGTGAAAGGGACCGCCCGCTATCTGCGCCACTGTCTCGACCGTTTTTCCAAGACCTCGCCTCAAGTCCCTTTTGCCATTGCCGGCTACCTGGAAGGACCGGGGAACATCGAGCGCAACAGCGGTTACAAACCGACCAGCAAGCCGTACGTGGAAGATATACTGAAGATATATAATAAAATCTAAATTGGCGGCAAAATTGCTGGTCTCCATAACATGGAGAACAATCCCAAAACGATAATCATCGGGTTAATCATAGTTTTTGCCCTGGGATGCGCAGTTTATCTTTTCCGCCACACCAAAACGACTGAGCCAATTGTGCCGATTGCCGAAGAAAAACCGCGCTTTGCGGTGATCCATATCAGCGGATCGGTCAGGAACCCGGGGGTTTATAAGCTCAAAGAAGGAGAAAGGGTCCTTAATGCGGTAAAAATCGCGGGAGGGAACTATCCGTCCGCCGATTTGTCGGCGGTCAATCTGGCCGAACGGGTCAAAGACGGCCAGAAAATCGTCATCCCGTCCAAAAATCCCGATCCGGTTGCCGCTCAAACAACAAAAAGCGGGACAAAAAAAATAAATATCAATTTGGCATCGCAAAAAGATTTAGAAACATTGCCGGGAATCGGTCCCGCCACCGCCAAAAGAATAATTGAAAAGCGTCCCTTTGCCAAACCGGAAGATCTTCTCAAAGTTGACCGGATCGGCAAGAAGAGCTTTGAAAAGCTGAAGGATTATGTTGTCATTTAACCGCCCCCTGCTGATTATCACGCTCCTTGTCATGTTGATAATTATTCTTTTCCGTCCGTTTCTTGCCCCTGCCGACGAATTAAAGCTTAAGATCGGCTGGCTGGAAGCGATACGGGATAGTTTTACCGGAAAAATTACTGCGATTATGCCGGAAGATTGCTCCGGGCTTCTAAACGGCCTGCTGTTGGGAAAAGCCGCCTCCAAAATATCGGAAGAGACCAAAGAAGATTTTAAAAAGACCGGAACGGTCCATCTTTTGGTCGTCTCCGGCATGCAGGTATCGCTGCTTATCGGGATCTGCCAGCTCTTTTTCAAAAAATTCAACCGCTGGATCGGTTTTTTTGCTTCATCGTTTTTCAGTTTATTTTTTATCCTGGCGGTCGGGACCGACGCTTCGGTTGTCCGTGCCGGAATTATGGCGGAGGTCGCCTTGATCGGCAAACTTTTCAACCGTGAAAGCGACGGTTTGACTCTGGTTGCCGCCTCGGCCCTCCCGATGCTGATCTTTGATCCGCTGGTCCTCTTTAATCTTGGTTTCCAGCTCTCTTTTGCCGCCACCGCTGCCTTGATCTGGCTGGTTCCGAAGATGCAGGAGAAAGTCAAATGGCCGGAAATTGTCGTTGTTTCAACCGCCCCGATAATTTTAAGCGCTCCGATTATCCTCTATAATTTCAACCAGTTCTCTCCGATCGCTCTTTTTGCCAACATCATTCTGCTCCCCTGGATAAATTATCTGGTCATCTTCGGTTTCCTGGCGGCGGTTTTGGGTTTTATGGCAATGCCGCTGGCGCAGATTTTTGGTTTAGGGCTGATGGTGATTTTGAAACTGCTTAATATATTGGTCTCTTTTATGGCCGGGCTCCCTTTTTCTTCCGTTTATCTCCCCGCGCCGCACTTTATCTTTGTGGTTTTTTATTATATTGTGGTGATAATGTTTTTTAATAATATGATTAAAATAAGTTTTAAGAAAACGGCGGCGATAGCTTTACTGCTGGCCGTTTTTTGGGTCTGGTCGGCCGCTTTATCGCCGGCCGAAACCGGTTTGACGGCGGTTTTTTTGGATGTGGGGCAGGGGGACTCGATTTTTATCGAAACTCCCGACAGTAAAAAGATTCTAATCGACGGGGGCGGAATGTTTAACAAGCAAAATATGGGCAAAAGAGTCGTTTTGCCTTTCTTGCGCCAGAAAGGGATCAACAAGTTGGATCTGGTAGTTTTGACTCATCCGCACGACGACCACTTGCGGGGATTGGTTTCGGTCTTAAACGATTTCGCGGTTGACGCGGTATTAGATTCCGGCCAAATCCATACGTCGCAGAGCTACCAAAAATTTCTAAAGGCGATCGACCGCAAGAAGATCAAATATGTTTTGGCGCGGGCAGGCCAAACGATGGAAGTGGGAAAGGGGGTGTGGATGCGGGTCTTAAATCCATCGGAGCCGTTGATCGATGAATCGGCGCTGAACAACAATTCGGTCGTCATTAAATTAACTTATGGGCAGGTCAGTTTCCTTTTGATGGGAGACGCGGAGTCCGAGGCGGAAGAGCGGATGTTTCAGGAAGGAAATTTGCAGGCGGATCTTATAAAAATCGGCCATCACGGCAGCCGCACCGCTTCATCTTTGCCCTTTTTGGAGGCGGTCAACCCCAAAATCGCCGTAATTTCCTGCGGCAAAGAAAATCAGTTTAAACATCCCCACGTGGAGGTCTTAGAGCGGCTGGAGTCGTTGGGAATCAAGTGCCTGCGCACCGACCAAAAGGGGACGATCACGGTTAAGACCGACGGCAAATATGTTATAATCAATCCATGAAAATCCAAATCGCACCCAGCATCCTATCCGCCGATTTTGGGCACCTGGCCGACGAGATCAAAAGGGCAGAGGCGGCCGGCGTTGACGGATTCCACCTCGATATAATGGACGGGCATTTTGTTCCCAACCTCACCATGGGGCCGATGGTCTGCCAGACGGTGCGTAAATTGACCAAGTTGCCGTTAGACGCACATTTGATGATTGATAACCCCGATCTTTACATAGATTCTTTTGCCAAAGCCGGAGCCGATCTTATTACTTTGCATCTTGAGTCATACCATAGCGGCGACAAACTTTCTTCCGCGCTAAAACGCATCAAATCGCTCAACAAAAAAACCGGGATCTGCATCAATCCGGGAACTTCAGAGAAGAAACTGGAACCGTTTTTGGCGGAGGCGGACGAAGTCCTTTTCATGTCGGTCAATCCCGGCTTTTCCGGCCAAAGTTTTATGCCGGAAGTCCTCCCCAAAATCACGGCGATTAGAAAAATCTATAAAGGGGATATCCGCGTCGACGGCGGGATCAACGACAAAACCGTGAAACAGGTAATTGAGGCCGGAGCAAATATACTGGTTACGGCTTCTTATTTTTTTGGGGCAAAGGACTACTCTGCGGCGGTACAGCAACTTCTTCGCTGAGCTTTCCGGTTTCCCAGAAAAGATTAACCCTCTCTTTTATCGATTTTGTCTGATAAAGTATCTCCGCGGCCTCCGCCCGGCTCAACTCTTTGTTTGGTTCAAAATGTTTTCCGGACAAGTAATTAAGCAAGCCCGCCTTATGGGCCGGCTCAATAAATTTGTTGGCCCAGAAGCCCGCCTTCAGGTCGGGAAAAGCCGGATTGGCTTCAATCGATGAAACAAGTCCGGCAAAACGGGAAATAATGGCAACTCCTTCCGCCCGGCTTAGCACTTTGTTCGGTTTGAAGGTTTGATCCGGATATCCGGTTACAATATCAATTTTAACTCCTTTTACAATGTACGGGGTAGACCAGGAATCTTCTTTCAGGTCGGTAAAGACCGTGTGTCCGCCGGCTTCTAGAGAAATTCCTTTGGAGCGCAGCAGCAAGGCGACCAGCTCTGCCCGGGTGATCCCTTTTCCCGGTTTAAAGTGGTGATCGGGATACCCCTCGATCACCTTTAGGGTGGAGGTCATAGAAATCGGTTCAAAAGCCCAATGGAGTTCATTCACATCTTTAAAAGGATGTATTCTTAAAATACGCACCGATTCATAGGTGGTCCCTTTTCCCGGGATAGCTCCCTGCATGTAAAAAACATTTCTTCCGGCATACAATTTTTCTTCCACCTCAAAGGATCCTTTTACATCGACTAAACGCTCATTGATCTTAAAATTGACCAAGTTGGCCTCTTCGGTCACAATCCGGTGGTCGTCTTTTTGCGAGATCGAAGGGATCACCCAGCTGGTGATCTCGTCAAAGGTCTTGTCGTAAACCGCCAGGCCGAAAATGGAAAGGCTTTCTTGGGTTGTGATCTGCCGGTCTTTTATGCTGTAAAATTTTAAGGCGATTTTTTCGTCGATAAGTTTTTTTGTAAACACCTTCATTAGATCTCCGATATAGCTCAGGGTGAAATAATGCGGATTGTCTCCCGCCCCATAGGGGGAGAGGGCGTAGGCGTAATCAAAGCGGAAACCCCAGTTTGTAAAACCGACCCCGTAGCTTAAGTTCAGGTTCGAATCGTAGCCGGCCCTCAAGTCGAGGATTGTAAGAGGGGACCATTCAAACCCAAGATGATAAACCGGGTTTCCGTTTTGTGAAAGGACCGAGCGGGGAAGGTCGATATCCAAAAATCCGTTGAGTTTCTGGTCGTGTTTTTTAAGCGAAGTTCCTTCTTTTCCCAAAATACTTAAGTCGCCGCCAAGTTTAATAAAGCCGCCCAGGGTATCGGTTGCTCCGGCACCTCCGGTCCATTTTAATCCGGAAGAGAGAAAATTCTGCCAGTCAATCCCCAGATTCAGGTATGGGAAAAGATTGTACATCGCTCCAAGATCAAGCCCGTAGCCGGTGGCGTGTGCCGACGATCCGCCGTTAAAGCCCTGGTCATAAAATTTTAAATTGGCTCCCAGCGCCAGGTTTTTATGCACCGGTTTTGAATAACTTAATAAATACACATTGTTAGCCGAACTTATTGCCTCTTTTGACGGGTTAAGGACGATTCGATCGGTTTCGGCATCGCGTCGGGTTTGGTAGGAGTTGGCGATCCCGGTTCCAATGATGCCAAAGCCCCAGGTCCCCCACTGGGTTGGGACGGCGCCGCCGAGGCAGAGGTATTGTGTTTCGTCAAAAAAGATCTTGCGCGAAGTAGCCGAGATTTTTGGATAGGTAATATCCGCCAGACCGGCCGGGTTCATAAAGAGAGACCACGGATCTCCATTGAGCGCCGTTCCCGCCCTTCCGATTCCAATCTGCCGCGCTCCCAGGATTGATTGGGAAGGGTCGACCGCGAGGCCGTCGGCCCACGCCGCTTGGGCGGAAATCCAAAATCCAAATATCAAAATCCAAATATATTTCTTCATTTGACTATCGCGATCCTGCCCTTAGATAAAATCCTGCCGTCGCCGATAATTAAATAGACATAAATTCCGTTGCCGACCGCGCTTCCTCCGTCGGTCTTCAAATTCCATTCAACTTCGTTGTAGGTGGCGCGCCCGCCGTTGGTTCCGGCAGAAAAACTTTGCCGGCTGATCAGGTTTCCCATCATGTCATGGATGCTTAAGGTTATATTGGCATCCTTGGAAAGATTGTAGCCGATATAGGTTTTGGTGTCCGCCGGTCCGCAGGGATTGGGAAAGTTGAGAGGTTGCGCCAAAACATCCACCCGATCGGCGGAATTGACCGAGATATGGGTCGCTTCCCAGGTGGTGGTATTGCCGGACAACTCTTTTACCGTTATCCTCAGGATATGATCCCCGTCCGCAAGAGAAGAGGCGTTGTAAGAACCGGTGATGGTTCCGGGGGTTCTCTGCGACGGGGTAACCGCGTGATCGGCCGAATCGATCCGCAGGGTTAACGCGCTGTCGTCGGCGGCCAAATTTGAATCGCTGGTAAACTGGATTCCAAGCAGGGTATTGGTATTTATAGAGTCACCGCTATAGAGCCTGACCCCGTCGGCAGTCATTGCCTCGATTGTGACGGTTGCGGCTGCCGGACAGGCCAACAGAAACAGGATCAAGAACCCTTTAACTAAAACTTGTAGCTTATTTGATACGTTGATATCCATCTTACGTCTCCCCATCCAAAAGTTTTGCTTGGATTAGTGTCTTTTGCGGCGTAATAGCCGGCGACAGTCGATCCGGGATCAATTGTTGCCAGGTACGAAACGGTCCAATAATCTTTATTAAGCGACAGGTTGTAAAAAAGAATTTTACTCAAGTCCCCGTTTATCGTGTTGAATTGCAGGGCGTCAAGGATTGAGGTTCCGTTGAAACCTCCGGAAAGATTGGTTTTTAATCCCCACAAATTAAAGCTTGTTCCCAGGTCAAGCCGGATCGGCAAAACAAAATACTTGAAGGCCTTGTTGATATTGGATTGGGTGTTGGCGTCGATTCCGGAGACCGACGGCTTCATGAGCAGGGTGGTGCCGAATTTTAACCAGTTGAAATCCATTCCGATTTTTATGGTGTTTAAGTTGCTGATCTTCATGTCCGTATAGACGCCGCTGGAGTTCTGCGCGCGGAAGACAATCGGATTAAGCTGGGTCTCGTAATCAAGCGCGAGCAAGACCGGTTTGATAAAAGCGCCGCCGAAACGTAATCTTTGCGGCAAAGCGAAATTCATTTGCGGGTAAAGATAATAATTCTCGGTCCCCGCTACCGGAGAAAAAGTATCTTTAAAAAAGTCCGGCCCTTTATTCTGCGCCGGATCCAGGATGTCGGAAAATTCGACCGTTCCGAATCTGGTTTGGGCGTAGGTTGACCGGCCGTTTCCCGAAAAATTTAAACCGGCGGCGTTTAAGTTTTCGTAGGCTACTCCGAGCCTAAAATTATCCGAGACGTCGTACATCATTCCGAAATCCATCCGCATCGTCGAAGCGGTGTAAAAACCGCGGTATTTTCCGTCCGCCACCGCCTGTCCGGCCGGGACCTGTTCGATTTTGGCGGTGTAACCGGCTGCGGCGCCGTATTTAGTCGGGTCGGCAAACCAGGTGGCGATCGATTCGGCCGAATTGATATCGAAATTAGGGGCGTAAACCGTCAGGTCCGAAGTGCCGCTGTTAACCACGGTGCGCAGAGCGTTGTCAATGTTCATTTCCGCCGCCATCGGGGTAAAATTGACACCGAACGAAATCCCCTTGACCTTTCCGGCCAGTGAAGCTGTCAAGTCCGACTTGACCGAAACATTGTTCCTGAACTCGGAAAAAGAAGTCAGAGGTAAAACCGCTTCCTGGGTTATAAAACTGTTCCAGACGGGACCGGCCGATTGGGAAGTTACGGTTGTTGTGGTTCCTGGAATGGTATAGGAGTAATTAACTTTATTGTCGTCGCCAAACCACATCGGAGCTCCTTCAAGCGTCGCTCCCGAAAGATTTAAATTATATTTTGCGGTGGTCGGGAAGTCCCCGGCCAGGTTGGCGTTTACTTCAACCGGACCGCGGTAGATAACGCCGGCCGCCAGCCAGTCGTTGATCCTCAGCGCCTGCTGGTAGGTGATCCCCGAACTTTCGGTCAAATAGTTGTAATGCCCCGCCACGTCCCTGGTTGTAACCGAGGTGGAATTCGCAAGAGTGTCAAAATAAAAGGCACCGGTAAAAGCGCCGGCTTTTCCGGAAACGTCCGCTTCAAAGGTGAGGTCTTCAACTCTAAAGGTCTTGTCAAAGCGGGTAGTTCCGGACATTCCCGCGTAGCTTAACAGCGCTTCGGTCGTTCCGATATTTACCAGGGAAGCGGGGTTCCACATTACCGTCCCGATTCCTTTTGAAACACTTGAAAAATGGCTACCGATTCCCGGGTAGGGTTCCGTAAGCGGCGGCATCTTAATATTAATTTCTCCGTAAGGAAAATCGACTTTTGCAAAAGAGGGGAGAACCATTGCGGCAAAGATTAATAGCGTGAGAACAATTTTCTTCACGCCCCAATTTTAATTTAATGACCCAGGCTTGTCAAATGTTATAATGTTACACATGATCATAGGTGTTACCGGCCCAATCGGTTCAGGAAAAGACGAGGTCTGCCAGGTCCTAAAAAAACGCGGTTTTCATATCATTGACGCGGATAAGATCGGCCATCAAATCTTAGGCAAAGGGATCAACCGAAAAAAACTGGGAGACGAAGTTTTCGCCGACAAGAAGAAATTGCGAGCACTAAATAGAATTATTCATCCCAAAATCAAACAAGAGATATCAAAAAAAATAAAAACATTATCATTAGCAGCGATCAACGCCGCTTTATTGAAAGAGATCGGCCTAATTAAATTATGCGACGAAGTGTGGGTGGTGATGGCTCCCCGCCGGGAGCGGATCCGGCGCCTGCTCGGACGCTATGACAGGAAGAAAATAAATGCTATCATGAAAAACCAGATGGGGGAGAGGGGATATTTACAAATTGCGGATAAGACTATCTGGAACAAAGGGAACTTAGATGAACTCCGAAGTAGAATTAAAGTGTAAAGAGGCCAAAGAGGTTTCGGGACAACTGGGTTTGACCGCTTCCGAAACCAAAAATCGTGCTCTCGCGGCTATGGCGGAGGCCCTTCTTAAAAACGAAAAAGAAATCCTGGCCGCCAACGCGGTTGACCTTGAAGCGGCGGAGAAAAAAGGATTATCGGCGACTCTTATCGACCGCCTGGCTTTAGACGACAAAAGAATTCGGGGGATGGCTCAAGGATTGGAGATTGTCAAAGGGCTCCCCGATCCGGTCGGTTCGGTAATTTTTGAATGGAAACGTCCCAATGGCTTAAAAATTAAAAAAGTCCGCGTTCCGTTGGGTGTCATCGGCATTATTTATGAGGCGCGCCCCAATGTGACGGTTGATTCCGCGGCGCTCTGTTTAAAGGCCGGCAACGCGGTGGTTTTGCGCGGCGGCTCCGACGCGATTCAATCAAATAAAATATTGGCAAAAGTCATTTCGGAAGCGGCTTATTTGTCCGCCATCCCGAACGGTTCAATCCAGTTTATCGAAGATACCAGCCGCTCTTCCGCGGAGGAGCTGATGCAGGCAAGAGACTATTTGGATGTTTTGATCCCCAGGGGCGGAAAGGGGTTGATCCAAACGGTGGTTGCCCAATCGAAAGTCCCGACGATTGAGACGGGGGAGGGGAACTGCCACGCTTACGTCGAAAAATCGGCCGATTTAAAGATGGCGGAAAATATTGTTTTTAACGCCAAAGTTTCCCGCCCTTCGGTCTGCAACGCGATTGAAACCCTGTTGGTCGACAAGGCGATTGCCGATAAGTTTCTGCCGGTAATCTCTAAGAGATTGAAAGAGGCCGGAGTTGAAATACGGGGTGATTCGGAAGAGGATTTGAGGACCGAATTTTTGGATTTGATCCTGGCGGTCAAAGTGGTTTCGGGAATTGACGAGGCGATTCTGCATATCAACAAATATTCGACCAAACATTCGGAGACAATTATTACAAAAGACAAACTGGCGGCGAAGAAATTTACTGCTTCAATCGATTCGGCGGCGGTTTACGTCAACGCTTCCACCCGTTTTACCGACGGCGGCGAATTCGGTTTCGGAGCGGAGATCGGGATTTCCACCCAAAAGCTCCACGCCCGCGGCCCGATGGGTCTGGCCGAATTAACCTCCTACAAATATATTATTGAAGGGAGCGGGCAGGTTCGATGAAACGCATTGGAATAATGGGGGGGACTTTTAATCCGGTCCATAACGGACATATTGCTATTGCCAAAGAAGCAATGGATCACTTTATCCTGGACCGGGTCGTTTTTGTTCCGGCCGGGCTCCCTCCGCACAAAACTAAAGCAGAAATTGCGGACAAAGAAGACCGCTACCAGATGGTGAAAATGGCGATTGCCGGCCGCAAAAATTTTTATGCTTCCAGAATAGAAATGGACCGCCCCGGCTATTCTTACGCGGTCGACACCTTCCGCGAATTCTACAAGGAATTCGGAAAACAGGCGAAAATTTTCTACATCATGGGGCTTGATTCGATTAATGATATTTTGAACTGGAAAAAGCCGCTCGAACTTTTCAAGTTCTGCGAATTTGTGGTGGCAACGCGGCCGGGGAACCGCATCCGCACCTTCAAGCGTCTGGTAAAATTCCCGCCGCTGCAGAGGGAAGTCGACAAGATCCATTTGATTGAAGTTAACGTCAACATCTCGGCGACCGAGATCAGGGAACGGATCAAAAACGGCAAATCAATTGAGAAGATGGTCGGCAGACAGGTGGCAAAATACATAGAAAAGGAAGGGCTTTACAAATAAAATGGCAAAAATACCGAGCGTAAAAAAGACGATACTTGAAAACGGGCTTACGGTTGTCAGCGAATTCCTCCCCAAGGTCCGCTCGGTGGCGATGGGGATAACTGTCGGCACCGGCTCTTCTTCCGAAGAAGAGAAGAATCTCGGGATCACCCATTTTATCGAGCATATGTGCTTCAAGGGGACCGAAAAACGCTCCGCCTTCCAAATCGCAAAGGAGCTTGACGAGATCGGAGGGAGGATCAACGCCTTTACCAGCAAAGATATGACGATGTTCTTCGCGGTGGTGCTGGATCGACACTTGAATATCGCGGTTGATGTCCTGTCTGATTTATTTTTAAGTTCAAAGTTCGATTTTAAAGAGATGGAGATGGAGCGGGGAGTTATTTTGGAAGAGATCAATATGTACGAGGATACTCCCGACGAGCTGATCCACGACTTTTTTGCCGAGACGATCTTAAAGGGGCATCCCTCCGCCTGGCCGACGCTCGGCACTCCGCAGACGGTTAAAAATCTTAAACGGATCGATCTTTTGGAATACAAGGCGGCGCATTATGTTCCGGACAATATTATCGTCTCTTTCGCGGGGAATATTTGGCATTATACGGCGGTCTCTCTGGTAAAAAAATATTTGGGCGGGCTGAAAGGGAAAAAACACCACTTGACCCATCTTCATCCGAAAATGGAATCGCAATTAAAGCTCAAGCGCAAAAAGATCGACCAGGTCCACCTCTGCCTGGGCGGCCGTGCAGTCTCCCAGATGGATCCGGACCGCTACGCCTTTACGGTCCTTGACAATATTTTGGGGGGCTCAATGAGCTCGCGGCTTTTTCAAGAGGTCAGAGAAAAACGGGGCTTGGCCTATTCGATCTTCTCGTCGGTGATGCCCTTCCGCGACTTTGGGATTTACTATATTTATGCCGGAGCCAGCAAGGCCAACTATCGAAAAGTCCTTGATCTTATTATGATCGAGCTTTCGAGTATCAAAAAGATCGGGGTGACCGCGGAGGAGTTGAAGCGGGCAAAGGAACATTTGAAAGGGACTTTGGTTTTGGGGCTTGAATCGACCTCCGCCCGCATGAGCTTTATCGCCCGCTCGGAGCATTTTTACGGGAAGACGATTACAATCGACGAAATCTTCAAAAAAATTGACGAGGTTACCCAGGACGATATTTTACGGCTGGCGGAGCGCTATTTTTCGGACAAATGCCTGACGCTGACTATGATCGGAGATATGCCGCGCCTTCCGAAACTGGAGCTCGCATTATGATCAAATTATTTATCAAGCGCCTGCCGCATAATGAAGATTTGCCCCTTCCAAAATACATGAGCACCCACGCGGCGGGGATGGACCTTTACGCGGCGGTGGCCGGTGAGTTGATTATCCCGGCGGTAGAATGGCGGCTGGTTCCGACCGGAATTTCAATTGCTCTTCCGGACGGTTTTGAAGGGCAGGTCAGGCCCAGGTCCGGGCTGGCGCTCAAAAAAGGGATTTCGGTATTAAATACCCCCGGGACAATTGATGCCGATTACCGGGGTGAGGTTGGGATCATCTTGATGAACCACGGGAAGGAAGCTTTTATCGTGAAACGGGGCGACCGGATCGCGCAATTGATCGTGAACAAGATCGAACAGCCGGAACTTGTTGAAGTTTCCGAACTTCCGGAAACGGAGCGTTCTTCCGGCGGATTCGGTCATACAGGAGTGTGAAAAATATGGCAAAAATAAGGGTGATAGTAAACGGGGCAAAGGGGAAAATGGGGATTGAGACGGTGAAGGCAATTATGGCGGAGGATGATATGGAACTGGTTGCCTCAACCGACGTGGGAGACGATCTTTCGGAAAAAATAATCAACAACAAGGCGGAAGTGGTGGTTGATTTCACCGTGCCGCAGGCGGCTTTGGGGAACGCGAAGAAAATAATTTCGGCGGAGGCGTCTGCTGTGATCGGGACGACCGGTTTGAGCAACGAAAACCTAAAAGAACTCGGCTCCCTTTGCGCCAAACATAAAGTTAATTGCCTGGTTGCTCCCAATTTCGCGGTTGGGGCGGTTTTGATGATGAAATTTGCCGCCGAAGCGGTCAAATATCTTCCGCATGCGGAGATCATCGAGTTCCATCACGAAAAAAAGCTGGACAAGCCCTCCGGTACCGCGATCAAGACGGCGCATCTTATGGAAAAAGACGTTCCGATCCATTCGGTCCGTTTGCCGGGGCTGGTCGCACACCAGGAAGTTATTTTTGGCGGGGTGGGGCAGACGCTCACCATCCGCCACGATTCAATCAACCGCGAGTCTTTTATGCCGGGGGTAATTTTGGCGATCCGCAAGATCAAAACGCTTAAAGGCCTGGTCTACGGGTTGGAGAAGATACTTTAGGGAATAAACAACTCGAATTTCTATCACGAATCAATCTCTCGAATCAATGCGAATAGGACAGGTCCCGAATTAAGAACTCGAATGCCCGAATTGATTCTCGAACCCTTTTCAAGTTTCGGGATTAAATTCGGGGATTCGGGACTTTTATTTGAGACCCTTTCATTCGAATTCATTCGGGATTATTGATTTGCGATAAAAATTTGGGACTTTGACTTAAAACTCCCTCCCCACCCACGCGCGGAGTTGGAGAAGATACTTTAGCCCAGTATTGCTTCTATCTTATGGGTCGCCTTGTCGTCAAAAATGGGAGCGATATTGCCGTTTAATTTTTTGCCGTCGACGACGAGGTGTTTCACGCCGCATGATTTTTTCTTCGGGTTTTTGACGGTGATCTCATAGACCGACCCGCGGAAAACGCGCTTTACTTTGAATTGCTTCCAAGTTGCGGGGATGGCCGGATCAATTATCAGCCCGTGATAATCCGGACGGATCCCCAAAATCCATTGGCTGGCGGCGACAAAGTTCCAGGCGGCCGCTCCGGTCAGCCAGGAATTGCGCCCCAAACCGAACTGCGGATGCTCTTTCCCCAAAATATTCTGGCAGTAGACATAGGGTTCAACTTCATATAAGTCGGCAATCTCGTTTCTGGTTGAAGGGAGGATCTGCTTGTAATATTGGAAGGCCCGCTGGCAGTTTTTCATCTTCGCTTCCGCCACGATCACCCACGGGTTGGCATGGACAAAAATACCGCCGTTCTCTTTCGCGCCGGGAGGATAGGTGGTAACCCCTCCCTTCCTCCAGTCGAACCCGTCGTAGGAAGGATACATCAGGACAATTCCGTATTTGGTGTTCATAAGGTCATAAACATTTTGAAGGGTTTCCTTTGCCCTCTCCCCGTCGGCAAACCCGGCCATCACCGCCCACGGCTGGGGCTCAAGAAAAATCTGTCCTTTTTCACATTCTTTTGATCCGAGCTTCTGCATCTCGTCGTCATAAGCGCGCAGGTACCAGCCGCCGTCCCAGGCGGCGCTGTTCACGATTTTCTTGAAATGTTCGTAATGCTGTTTGTATTTCTGGACCAGCTCGTGCTCTCCGATAAATTTGCAAAGGTCGATCATTTCGTTTAAAGCGTATCCCAGCAGCATGGTGGTGAAAACCGATTCGGAGCGCCCTTTGCCGGTATCAAGATTGATGGTGTCGTTCCAATCGGCCCAGCCGGCCAGGCAGAGCCCGTGCTCCCCGGTATGCTTTACCGAAAAATCGATGGTGGCTTTAAGATGATCAAAAACGGTCGCCTTCTCCTGGTCTACAAAGGGGACCTCTTCTCTTAAGAAGATTGTCTCTCCGGTCTCTTTAATAAAAGAACAGGAAGAAAGTATTGCCCAAAGATGGTCGTCGGAATACCATTTGGCGCAGACCTTGGCCCCTTCTTCCGCGTCGCCGCAGCTCCCCTCTCCGGTCAAGGGATAGAATTGATGATAGGCCATCCCGTCTTTAAATTGGATTTTAAACAGTTTTTTAATCAGAGCTTTTGCTTCATAAGGGATCGTGTGCATGACCCCCATCGTATCCTGCGCCGAATCGCGGAAGCCCATCCCCCGGTTGACCCCCAGCTGGTACATAGAGACAAAACGGGACCAGTTGAAGGTGCTTTTGCACTGGTACTGGTTCCAGAGATTCACCATCTCATCCATCTCTTTGTCCGGAGTTTTGATCTGAAAGTGGCTGACATAATTATCCCAGTAATTATTCAGGGCCTCAAAGGCCGATTCGACAGTCTCAATCCGGGTGTATTTTTCAATTAATGGAAACGCTTCCCGCGGTTCTTTTGCCGTTCCCAGGACATAAACTATAATTTTTTCTTCTTTTGGCTTGAGGGTAATTTTTTTGCAGGTGCCGGCACAGCCGTTGCCGCGCAGGGCAATCGAATTGGAGCATTTTCCTTTTTCAACCGCCAAGGGTTTTTCCAGCCCCCGGTAGCGGCCGACAAAGGCGCCCCGGCGGGTATCGAAGCTGTCAAACTTTTCCGACGACGAGAAAAAGGTGTAGCCCTGGGTCTTCATGAAAGAGGTCCAGAGTATCGTGTTTTTTTCAAAGGTTCCCTGCTGGATTTGCTGGGTCCAGTCAAGGTTGGTCTGGTCTTTTATCGCGTCATAGAATGAAAACTCGGCATAGGTGAAAAGTTTCAAGGTCCGGCTTTTCTTGTCGTTGTTTTTTACTTTAACCATCCAGATTTCCAGATGTTCCGCCCCCGGAACAAAGTAGGTGATTTCACTTTGAACTTTAAACTTTGAGCTTTTAACTTTTGTATATCCCATTCCGTTGCGGCACTCATAAGAATCGAGTTTTTCGCAGATCGGCTGCCAGGTAGCCGACCAGAACTTTTTGGATTTTTCGTCGCGGATATAAATATAGCGTCCGGGCTGGTCCATCGGGATGGCATTGTAGCGGTAGCGCAGGATCCTTTTGTTTTTCGGATCGGAATCAAAGCTGTAGCCACCGCCGGTGTTTGAAACTATTCCTCCGTACTCGCCTCCTCCGATGTAGTTGATCCAAGGGACCGGGGTATCGGGACGGGTGATAACATATTCCTTATTGTCAAAGTATCCGAATTTCATTTTTCTTCCTTTCTAGATTCTGCTTTTTACAAACTCTAGTAAATTCTTGTTTTCCCAGTTGCGCAGGCTTGAAAAGAGGCTAAAGGTGGAGTAAATAACCTTTCCTTTGCCGATATTTTTTTCAATTATCGCCGGGAAACCGTCATTATATTTTGCCAGAATTCCCGCGTCCGTGTCAACCAGATCTCTAAATCCTTCCGGCTTGGCTCTCAGCTTTGCAAGGCCAACCTTGGCTGTAATTATTTCGGTAGCAATATATAAAAATTTCACCCAATCTTTGGCTCCCGGATAAGGCAGGAGATGGCCTCTTTCATCCTTTAATCTAAGCCGAGAGTCGGAAACAAGAATCCCTCCCTGATTGACAAATTTTTTGATGTTTTCAAATTGCTTTTCGGAGAGAAGATAAGGATTGGCCAAAAGAAGAACTTTGCAGTTTGGCACTTCTTCTTCCAGTTGTTTTTCAAAGATAAAGTCGGCCCGGTTTGGATAGACCAGCTTATAGGCACCGGCTAAGGAATTCAATCCAAAAAGCAGACCCAGCTCTCCTCGTCCGGAATACCATCCGTTTGGCGCTCCTCTTTGCCATCCCTCTTCCTGAAAAGTTTCGATCTCGGATGACTTGGAATAAAATATCCCCATCCTTTCACCGATCTGCTGATCCCCTGATTTCCCGATCTCCTTAATTATTTCCCTAACCGCCCTCGATCTCTCCGTCTCTTTCCCATCATTATCAAGCAATCCATATCCTCCGGTCTCACAGCCGTAAAGCGGCGGACGCAAGTTATGGAAAATAATGGTGGTCGCGCCGCGTTCCCCGATGATCTTAACCCACTTTTTTATATCTTCCGGGTTTACCAGGGCCGGATCGCCCCAGCGCACGGTCGGTCCGGCTTGTAATTCTCCGACGATAAATTCACAGCCGTTTCTTTCACAGATCGATCTCCAGTAGTCGGCGATTTGCGCCAGTGATTCGTCGGTGTTTTGTGTCGCGGTCGGATAGATATCCCAGCCGAACCAGTCCATCTCTTCCGAAAGGATCTCATGGTCGGGGATCCGGTTGGGAATGTTGGTGAAGCTGTTGGTGCCGACCTTGTGTTTGTTGTCGTATTTGCGGATGGTTTTCTTTAACAATTTCAGCCAGCCGGACAGTTGTTCGGATTTAAAACGGTACCAATCTAAATAAATATGCGGGTTGCCGCCGTTCCACATGCCGACTTTGGGCGTTGAGATCTCTTCAAAATTATTAAAATTTCCGCTCCAGAACTCGGTCCCCCAAGCTTCGTTTAATGCCTTAATGTTTTTGTACTTATTTTTTGCCCAGGCGACAAAGGCTTTTTTAGTCGCTTCGCAATGGCACCAATCCTTATTGTCGGAGAGGTCAAGCGGCGGGTAGGCCGGCTCATTGTCAATCTGCCACATATCAATTGCCGGATGTTTGGCGTAGCGGGCGGCAATTTTTTCGGTCAGTCGCAGGGCGTACTTTTGGTAAATTTTATTATCGCGGCAGAAGTTCGGTCTTGGTCCATATTCAGGATGAATCTGCCCGTCGTTGGCAACCGGCAGAATTTCCGGATATTTTTTGATCAGCCATTGGGGGGCCTGGGCCGCTCCGGTCCCCAGGATTACTTTTAATTTATGTTTTTTGCAGAGGTTCAGCGCTTTGTCGAGCAGTGAAAAATCGAATTTCCCTTCTTGCGGCTCCGTCTGCGCCCAGCCCATTTCGTTGAAGCGCACCAAATCAAAGCCGATCTCTTTTATCTTCGCGAAGGCCTCGTTCCAATAGCTCTCCGACCACTGGTCGGGATAGAAGGTTATTCCAAAGCGCATAACTTGTGATTATATATTATATTGTAAGCTTATTCAACCGTGACCGATTTGGCGAGGTTGCGGGGCTGATCAATATGGCAGCCGCGTTTGACGGCGATGTAGTAGGCCAGAAGCTGGAGCGGGATGACCGCCAGGATCGGTGAGACCGCGATGGGGCTTTTGGGAAGATAGAAGACCTCGTCCGCTTTTTCCTGGATATAATTATCGCCTTCATTCGCGATGGCGATAACCTGTCCGCCGCGCGCTTTGACCTCTTCAATATTTCCCAAAATCTTTTCGTAACGTTTTCCCGTCATTGCCAAAACAACCACCGGCATGTTCTGGTCGATTAAAGCGATCGGCCCGTGTTTCATCTCCGCCGCCGGATAGCCCTCCGCGTGGATATAGGAGATTTCTTTGAGTTTCAACGCCCCTTCAAGCGCGATCGGGAAGCCTTTCCCTCTGCCGAGGAAGAGGGCATTGTTGCTCAAGTAGTATTTTTGGGCGATTTTTTCTATCTCATGTTCACGCGCCAAAACCTGTTCGATCTTGCCGGGCAATTCGATCAGGTCATGGATATAATTTTTAATTTCCGCTCCGGTTAAAGTCCCTTTGGTCCTTGCCAAAAGGAGGGTTAAAAGATAGATCACGCTCAATTGGGTGGTAAAGGCCTTGGTGGAAGCGACCCCGATTTCAGGCCCGGCCTGGGTATAAATTACCCCGTGCGAATCGCGGGCGAGAGTTGATCCGACCACATTGCAGATTGAAATAACTTTTGCTCCCAGCGACTTTGCTTCCCAGGCGGCAGCCAAAGTATCGGCGGTCTCCCCCGATTGGGAGATGGCGATCACCAAAGTTTTGTCGTCGATCACCGGATGGCGGTAGCGGAACTCGGCGGCGTACTCGACTTCGGCCGGCAGTTTGACCATCTGTTCGATCAGATATTCTCCGACCAGAGCGGCATGCCAGGAGGTCCCGCAGGCGGTAAAAACTACCCGGTTGATATTTTTGATCTCTTTTTCGGTTAAGTTCAGCTCGTCAAAATGGATGTTGGCCGATTCGGCCGAGATGCGCCCTTCGATCGTCTTCCTGATCGCGTTCGGTTGTTCGTGGATCTCTTTCAACATGAAATGGGTATAGCCGCATTTTTCTGCCGACTCCGGGTCCCAGGAGATAAAAGAGATATTCTTCTTTAAAGTTTTTCCGTCCCGGTCTTTTATAACGATGTCGTTTTCGGTGATGACCGCCAGCTCGTAATCGTTCAAATAAATCACGCGGGAGGTGTATTTTATCAGCGCCGAAATATCCGAGGCGATAAAAGTTTCGTCCTCTTCTATCCCGATCAAAAGCGGGCTTCCTTTTCGGGCGGCGATCAGTTTGTCCGGTTCGTGTTCGGAGATAACTCCCAGGGCGTAGGAGCCATCAATGGCGTTTAAGGTTTTCCGGACGGCCGTTTCAAGGCTCCCGGTCTCTTTGAAATATTTTTCAATAAGGTGCGCGATCACTTCGGTGTCGGTGGCAGAGGTAAACTTATGCCCCTCTTCCGCCAATTGCCTTCTCAACTCGAGGTAATTTTCGATTATCCCGTTGTGGACCACGGTGATTTGGTCGGAGCAGTCGCTGTGGGGATGCGAGTTTTCGTCGGAGGGCTTTCCGTGGGTTGCCCAGCGGGTGTGTCCGATCCCAATTGAACCGCCGATCGGTCTGGCCTCAAGGACTTCTTCCAGGCGGGCAATTTTTCCGCAAGATTTGTTCAGGAATATCTTTCCGTGTTGAATAGTGGAGACCCCGGCGGAATCGTACCCGCGGTACTCAAGCTTCTTTAGCCCTTCAAGTATGAAGGGGAGAGCTTCGCGCTTTCCGATGTATCCGAAAATTCCGCACACTTATTTATTTTTTTCCTTGAGACAGCACCGCCTCGATTTCTTTTTTGGCGAGGTCGAGCTGTTTCTGAATATCTTCTTCTTTGATCGGGTCTTTCGATCCGGTAACATAGTCCCACATGATGCCGAATCTCCTGGTCAAGATCGGTTCCAAAAGCCCCCAGCCGGAAATCGCCGGGTAGGCGCGGCCGTACTTTACCGCGTCTTTGAAAATTTTTCTCCCCGGGTGGGCCGAGAAATAGGGGTGGTTGAAGACGCTCATCCGCGCCGGTAAAAAGCCGCACGCTTTGGTGTAGTCAAGCTGGGCGGTCGGGTCGGAAGTCAAGTATTTGACCACCTGCCAGGCCTCTTCTTTGTGCTTGGACGCCTTGAAAATTCCAAGGTTTGATCCGCCGATGAAAGTATATCTTCCGGTCGGTCCCTTGGGATATTGCGTGACCCCAAAATTACCGGCGGTGATCCCTTCCGAGGCTCCCCCTTGTGCCGGCGGGGTGGTTAGGGTCTTGACTTCATACGGGCCGTCAAAATACATTCCGACCGAGCCGTTGTTGAAATTTGAGCTGACCTGCGCGGTGTTCAGTTCAAGATATTCGGCGGGGACATAGTCGGCTTTGGCCAGCCCGATATAAAACATGATGCCTTTCAACGCTTCTTTGCTGTTTACAATTGGGGTCCGGTTGTCTTCTGCCAGAAAATTTCCTCCGGCGGCCCAGATCCATGGGGCCAGGTTGTGTACTACGTTCCAGTCGTTTTTCCCGGGCATCCCAAGAGGATAGATCTGCAGTCCTTCGATTGTAATATTGGCTTTTTTTACTTTATCAAGGGCGTTTTTAAATCCTTCCCACGTATCGAGTTCGGCAGGGTTCACTCCCGCTTTTTTAAACACATCGCTCCGGTAAAAAAGGGCGCGGCAGTCAACGATCCAGGGGATGGCGGTGATTTTTCCGCTACCGGCGATCCCGGCGGTCTTCCAAGAAGCGGGGACAAAGGCGCCCGCCCCTCCAATTTCTTCTACCCGGTCGGCCACGTCAAGCAAAGCGTCCATTCCGGAGATAGCGCCGACCCAGGTTGAACCGAGCTGGACGATATCGGGGACATCGTTGCTGGTCGCGGCGGTGGTTATCTTGGTCCAGGCCGCTCCCCAGTCGATCACGGTCGCTTTGACTTTTATCTTGGGATTTTTTTCTTCGAATTTCTTCAACACGTCGTCGATATCAATTTGCGGCTCTAAAGAATTGGGCATGATCCACATCTTTAGGGTCACCGTGTCGTCTTTTTCGGCCGGGGCGCAGGAGAGAGTCGACAGAACCAGGGTCAACAAACAAAGAAACAACAATCCCTTTTTTAGCATTATAAAACTCCTTTCTTTACTATATTAATTATACCATGGGGAGTTAATAGCATGAAGGGGGGAGTTCTAGTTGATCAATAAGTCATGCAGAGAGAGAGCAATGCCAACCTCGCATTGATGAAAGCCAAAAGTTAAATTATCTTTGGGAGAAATAAACGATCCTTTCATCTTTCCTGATTTTTCTTGGCGGTTTTTAGTCAGGTCGTCCAGTAATGATTCGGCGTCTGTCTTATATTTTAAATCCCCACTTCTTTTTGCCAGATAGAGCAATCCCTGGGCCATTAGTCCGTGGGAATCGGGACTAAAGGTATTGGTTGTTCTTGCTGTTCCTTTGGTGATCATTAAAGGAATTCCGACTTCTCCGTTGGAGCCTTTTGTCCATTTTTTCTTTATGAAACCGTAAAATTTGTCAAGAATTACTTTTGCTTTTTTGTCTCCGGTCAGATAATAATAATGTGCCAAGTGGGCAAAGGTTCTGTATTGAAATCCCATCCAGTCGGTATTTGGGTCGGCACCAGACCAGCCGAAGCTACCTTCTTTCCAAACCGGCATAAATAATCCCGGTTTTCCCGGGAAAGCATTTTGCGCATCTTCTAAAAAAGCAACGATTTTTTTGCTTATATCGGGACGCTTTAATATGTGCCAAACAGCAGGATCCTGATAGCCGGGATAAAGGTCTTGACTGTCGGCTTTCCAGCCGAAAACTTCTCCTTTTTTAAGGCTTGCCCCCCAAGCTCGTCCAAACATCATGACTCCTTCGTATGAACCCTTTTTCATCAGTACATCTTCCAGTGATGCCTTAGCCTTTCTTAGGTCGTCGGTGTAGTTACCTATTGACAAACCATATACTCTCCACTGGTCGGCATCCAGAGCCGATCCAAACTTGTAGGTATTATTGTCATGCGGCCAAAATTTGGTTAAGTCGGGGGTTCCGTCTTTTTTTAATGGAATTGACGGGGTCTTGTTGCTTTCAAATCCTGGATCATAGATTTTATAATTTATATTATCTCCCTGTTTAAATACTCTGCTTCCGGTTCTCGATTTGCTTGAAATCTGAATAAGCCAGTGTAGCAGTCCACTCGGATTATAATTTGGATTTGTTAATTTGCTGTCCGGTAATTGCGGAGAGTCCCAGCCGTCATGCGGCATCATAAAAAACCTCTGATAGTTATAGTTTTCTTGAGCGGGGGTAGTGTTTCCGGTATTCTTCCCGTATAGTTCGAAGAAGTTGAAACAGAGAACCTGAGTTTCGGAAACTGTTGCCCCACCATTTTTTATGTGTGTCTCATTATCTTCATAAGCATGGTAGTAACCGCGGGCTTTTTTGCCGTTTACACTAAAAGATTTTCCGGCATTTGGCGGGTCTCCGGAGTTTTTTGTTAGAAAAGCCACCAAGGTTTCTGATGCCTTTTTGTAATCAGCTTTTCCTCCGGTTGTACTGGATTTTGGAAGAGCGGAAACAAAGGTTGCCTTTTTATAGTTTAATAAACCGACAAATTTTGTAGCTTGTTCCGGAGATAGGCTTGTTAGAACCTCAACAAACTCTGAAATTGTGTCGATTGAGCCGTTGTAACCTTTTTTGCCATCATAATAATCGGCTTTTGTCAGGATTTTTTTGTCAACCCCTGCGGCATTTTTTATCTCAACCTTTATAGCTTCAACTAATTGTTTTGCCAGGTCGTCCGGTAGGGATTCCAACGCCTTTTTTAATTCCTTGCCGGTATCTATCGAGCCATTAATATTGTCTCCTGACTCGTATTCGGCCTTTCTAAGATAAACTTGGTACTCTTCCGGCAAGGAAGATATTTTAAAAGACATTATTTGCCTCCTGGCTTACTATTTGCTTAGCGCTCGAGGATTTTCAAGCTGTATATTGAGTGTTCCTTCTGCAAAGATCAACTGGAATTTTAGCAGTTTTCCTTTTGGGAACATTTCGGAGTCAACTGCAACCTTTACTGTTCCTTTTGTGTCTGCATCAATCCATTCCGCTTCATTTCCGTTAATTTCCACTTTAAACCTTGGCAGGGCAAATTTCCCTTCGCTGGGGTTTTTTATTTCAAATGCTACATATTTCATGGTTTTTGACGGAATATGCCACTGGGTTTTTCCTTCGGAATCTCCATTGTCTACGCCAAAACCACCCCACTTGCTTTCCCCAAAGATCCTCCATTTTCCTTCCCCTTTTGCCCGGAATTTCACACCATTAGTGGTATAGAAATATCCTTTAATAGGGGTTTCATTTAATTTTTCTGATTTGGCTTCGGATACTTTTTCAACTTTTACCTGCCAGCCCATGCTTTCGACATATTTTTTTACGGAAGCACAAGCTTCTCCCTTTCCCGAACAAGCAGACGCCACGGCCAAGTTAACTTCTTCCTGGGTTTCCAGTTTGCCGCTGTAATCCTTGTCTCCCTTTGCCAGATATGACCTTATCGCTTTCGGAGTCCCCGATCCCGTTACATCAATCACATTTCCCATTTTACTATTCCTCCCGGATCACCGAATTCTCCAATCTTCGGATCTCCTATTTCTGTTTTACCTGCCTATATATTTATCGAACACAAATCTGAAAAATTTCACACTATTTTATTAAACCGGAAAATTTAATCTGCCTAAAGCCAAAGCAGTACTTGTTGTGCTGTCTTTAACATCTCTTCCAAATTCTTTGAATCCATAATATAAATCACTTAAAGTGTTTTTGATTCCATTAAAATGAGTAAGTCCGTAACCGATAGATAATATTGGTAGTGTGGCCCAGCTTGCAGCCTCTATCCTCCATAGATCATGGGAGGCAGAAAACTCTGACAAATGCCCCGCAAATGAATATATACTTGAAGAGAATGTGCCTAATAATGGCAGCAGATATTTTAGTGGCACTCTGGTCCTACTCCCGTCTTTTTTTGTTACCCTATAGGAGGCTTCTTTTCCCAGTAGATAGTTTTTTATGGCAGTATAGGTTGAATCGACAAAAACAGGAAATTGAATGAAGGTTAATGTTGTTATCTTTGCGACAGCAAGTGGATCTTTTATCCCCTGTTTTTTAAGAGCAGCTTTTGCAGAATTTGAAAGTAAAAAATAATATAAGATAGGGGCTAGCGCAGATGTGCCGATTAATTGAACTCCAAACAGAGATAGTAAGTGAAATTGTGAAATGCCTCCAACTAATGCTACCATAAAAGGATTAATTGCTTTAGCCAAATAGTCGGCGCCTTCCCAGCTATTTAGATTAATTATTCCCCTTCTCATAAAAGGAATTGTGTGCTTTAGTGTGTTTTCTGTCGATCCTTCTCCATATCTCCAATAGGTGGCAAAAATATCTCCAAGGCTGGAAATCGGATCTCCAACTGCTAATGGTTGGGGCAAATAAACACTCTTATACTTTTTTTCAAAAAATCTTAGGGTTAATGCCAAATCTTCTGTTATCGTATCCGTTGGTAAATAATCCTTCTCCCCGGTTTCTCTATAAACAGCAACCGATTCAAGTGCCGACATCCTTATTACTGCGTTGCATCCGCCAAAAAGGACCCTGGTAGAATGTGCTGCTCCTCTGTTAACTATTTGCCAAGAAGAGTTTATTAATGCTGCAGTGGATTGTTCTACAGGATTTCCCCGTTCTTGAGGAAAATTTTGAGGTGTCATAACATATGCATTGTCTTTATCTCTTAATAAATGCGGAACAGTTTCGGCTAAAAATTCTGGATAGAGGCGATAATCTGCATCAGTTATTGCAATGAATTCGGAAGCAATAAAAAAGGTCTCTTCAAATTGTCTTCCATGCGCATCATTTAAAAAAGCATTAACGCAATCAGCTTTATTTAATTTTTGATTTCTGACTGTCTGATGTCTTTTTCTTGCAAATACTTTTATTTTTGGATTGGTTCTAAATTCTTGTTCGTACATTTGCATGACATCTTTAAAATTTTCAGAGTTTGGATAAGAGTCTAAGAGCAACACAACCTCATAATTTTTATAATCAAGGTGTTCTGCTGCTTGAAGAGTCCTTCTAAGTACCTTTGTTGGCTCATTTCTTGCGGGAATCAATAGTGTTATTTTCGGTCCATCTTTACCTTTAGCAAATTCTTTTTCTTCTTCAGTTGCTTTTGGTGGAATATACTGTGTTGAGTCCGCTACAAATTTTTGTTTAATTATATTTATTGCGGCATATGATATAGTGCATGTGACTAGTATAATGTTGCAGAATAGATCTATGGCGCTTAATGGTGCTATTTGAACCGCAAGCATTAATACTTTATAGGAGGCATATAATATCCCTCCATATAAGGCTGCCAATGCATTTAATCTCATAACTTTCTGGTTATTTTTATCCATTACTTTTTCTAAACTTTGTTGAGCTGATGCTTCATCTCTTGTAATTTGCGATTCTAATCCTTCTGGCATTTCCCCCTTTGATAGTTTAACCAGATCTTTATAGTCTATTCCCGAAGTTTCTATTTTTGTTATTTGATGTTCTAAAAAGGCTTCAATTAAAAATGGGTTGGTTGAAACCTGCTGGGAATGATCGATAAAAATCCCTTCAGGAGTTATCTCAAGTTCTTTGGACCCATCAAGATGTTGAGCAATACTTGCGAGATCCCTGGTTCTTCCGGGAACATAACCGCTGTAGGTTGCCCTTGCAAAATAACCGAAGGCATTTAGGGACCTGTTTATCGCATTGTTGCTACTTAAGTAACTTGCTATTCTTGCGGCTCTTGTTAAGGCCATCGAAAACCTCCTCATTTTTCATAGTAATGATTATAAAGCTGCTCATAAATCATTTTTAATAAGAACAAAGAATGCTTAACGGTTGGGGTTTCATACCCTCTCTCAAGAGCTCTTTGATATGCTCCGTTAATTCTGCTTAAGCTTATATTCTCAGCATCTGGTGGAGACGGTATCATTTTGTTTTCAAATAGGTAAATTAATTTTTCGGCCAAATCCGGATATCCGCTTGCCCTGTTGGATAGCCATGTTAAAACATCTTCGTCTTTTATTCCAAAGACGTTGTTGGGGCATAAGCCTATTTTTTTGTTTTGCAGATAACGTTTCAGCGACTCGGTGTTATTATGTAAAAATTCTATCGTAATACCTGATTGTTTTTCTTGATCAATCAGGGTATTTTCGACAGATTCCCTTTCCCTCAGAGGCATAGTCATCCACCATTCTTTTAAGTGTTCTTTGCTTGCAACTTCAAGATTATTTCCTTCGGCTATGGCCATAACGCCGGTTTTTGAGTTAACATAAAGATTTCCGGATCCTAATGATATTTCTTTTTCTTTGTGGGGAGCTGTTTTTGGAACAATTTTTTCGAGTGATTTTCGAGGATCTTCCGGTTTTAGTGGATTATTTTCAGATTTCGTTAGATAAAAATCTTTGTGAGCTTTTTTAAGAGCTTCTTGGTCCAGAGGGTAACCGTTGCATGTTCTAATCGTTTTTATAGCAAGTTGGGACATTTGGGCTGCAAACAAGAAAGGATCTGCTTGCGTTTTTTTGTTCTGGCATTGCTTTTGAATTTCAAGCCATTTCGACAGTGCCTTTTTCCTATTATCGGAAGACAAAAATTTAATCGCATCATCTGTTAATTGTTTGAGTGTTTGGCAGTTTTTATCTTCTGGTCCTGCTTCCGCTTTTACACAAGATTTTTTTAATGATTCCTTCCAGCTTTTTAATCCTTTAATATATTCTTGTTCGTTTCTGATACATGCATAACTTCTTTCCAAATATTCTCCTGACATATTTATTCCTCCTTTTTCTGGTTTTCTGATTGCCTGATCTCCTGATGTCCTTGACTTTCTATGTATATATCGTCAAAACCCGGCGGAAATTTCACTTTGAGGCGGATTATTTTTGGAGCAAAAAGCTATTGTTCATCTCTTGCCACGGGAGGATTGTAATTTCTCCGATATTAATCACGCGCGGAGAAGTTGAAACACAACATAGTTTCGCGCTCGGGCATATTTCCTTGAATGATTTAAGCCCGCGCAGGTGGGTTGAATCGATTGTATCAGTTGATTTTATTTCAACGGCAAAAGTTTCTCCCTTAGGCGTTTCAATGATCAGATCGACTTCAGAGCCGCCCTCGGTCCGGTAATATGAAAAATTATAATCCAGCTTCCGATATTCCGCCTGGCGCATGATATCTAATAAGATAAAATGCTCAAACGCCCGTCCGAATTCGATTGTTTTTGGTTCAAGAGGAACTGTAATCTTTTTTGTCAATGCCCTGACGATCCCCGTGTCAAAAAAATAAAATTTAGGATGTTTGGATAATCGTTTTCTGGCGGCTTTCTGGTAAGGAAACAGGAATTTACCGATCAGGGTGTCTTCCAGGATTTGGAAATAAGATTTCACGGTTTGGTAGGAAGTTCCTGTTTCCCTGGCAATATTCGAGAAATTAAGGGCGTTGCCGTTTTCTCCGGCGGCGATCGTCAAAAAATGGATAAATAGACCGATGCGGCGGGATTGGGCTTCCAATTCAATCTCTTCTTTTAAGTAAACTTCCACGTAAGCGCGAAGCCGGTCCTGCGCATTTTGAACGGATTCCTCAAGATAAACACTTGGCAGAGTCCCATATTGCAGGGCTTTGGTTAGAGAAAAGTTTTGTCCCAATTCTTCTATTGTAAGAGGATAAAGGTGATAAGACAAAGCTCTTCCCGCCAGCAAATTGGCTTTTGAGCGTTTTAGTTTTCTGGCGCTTGATCCAGAAAGCGCGAAATAGGGGGCATTTGCAGATTCTATCAAAAGATGAATTTCATTTAAAAGTTCCGGAATCCTCTGAACCTCGTCAATTACTATATGGGTTATGTGAGCGGGACGGGAAAGAACTTCTTCTCTTAATAATTCGGGATGCGCGGCCAATCTTGTAAATTCTTCGGTTTTTAAAAGGTCATAATAATAAATTGTTTCTTTTTGAAAAAAGGAATGAAGCAGAGTGCTTTTTCCAGTTTGCCTGGCGCCAAAAAGAAAAAAATGAGCATCTAAAGGCAAGTTAAGGAATCTCTTTAGCATACTTCTATTTTACGCCGTAAAATAGAAGTTGTCAAGTGGTATCTTGCAATTATCCTGCAATTTTAGCTGGTATTATGGAAGTGTCAATGCTTAATTTGCACAAAGCCCGGCGGAAATTTCACTTTGAGGCGGATTATTTTTGTGCGAGAATTTAACCGGGACTTGACAACGCTTTACTTTGTTGTAAAATGTAAATCAGGAGGACATATTCATGAATGAAATAGAAAAAGAGGTTACTTTAAGTTCAAAATATCAGGTAGTTATACCCAAAGAGGCTCGTGAGATGACCCATCTTGAAGCGGGGGATAAGTTGTTGCTCACCATAAGCGCTGGCGGGCAAATACTTTTATGGAAAAAACCGAAAAACTATACTGCGCACATGAAAGGATTGGGGAAAGAATTGTGGCGGGGAATTAATATTAACCAATACGTAAAAACACTAAGAAAAGAATGGAACTAAAAAACAAAACCGTCGCTATTGATACCATGTTCTTTATTTATTATTTTGAAGGGTCTGCTTTTTCTGAAAAAATCGAAAAGATACTTAAAAAGGTTGAATCGGGAGAAGCTAAAGCGGTTACCACAGTCATTACTTTGAGCGAAATTTTGGCCAAACCTTTGGAGCATAAGAATCTTCCTTTGGCCGATGAATATAAAAACATTTTAAATAGCTTTCCAAATCTCACTGTATTGGAAATCAATCAATACTTGGCAACTTTAGCGGCAGGGGTAAGAGCAAAATATAAAATTAAATTGCCGGACGCCCTGCAGATTGCCGGAGGATTGGTTTCCAATGCCGACCTATTTATAACCAACGACAAAAAACTCAAAAAGATCACAGAAATTAAAGTATTAAGTTTGGATCGCGATTTCTGATCTCCTGATATCCGGTCCCTGATCCCCTGGATATCCCGATATGCTATAATACACACCATGGTGCGCCAGGGCTACTTTGATAATATAAATAAAGAATACGTGATTGAAACCCCCAACACGCCGCTCCCCTGGATCAACTATCTTGGAGAATCGGACTACTGCGCCTTGATTTCCAATACCGCCGGAGGATACAGCTTCTACAAAGATCCCCGTGAAAGAAGGATTACCCGCTACCGCTACGACAATATCCCCTTTGATTCCAACGGCCGCTATATATACATTAAAGACAACGAGAGCGGAGAGTTCTTTTCGCCGACTTGGGAACCGTGCCAAACCAGTTTAGATACATATGAGTGTAAGCATGGACTCGGCTACACTAAAGTGCAAAGCTCAAAGTTCAAAGTGCAAAGCACCATTACCTACTTTGTGCCTCTGAATGAAAATTTGGAGGTTTGGAAACTCGAGATACGAAATACGAGCAACGAGATACGAGATCTAAGCTTATTCTCCTTTGTCGAGTTTTGCCTCTGGGACGCGGTCGGAGACGCCAACAACTTCCAGCGGACCTGGTCAATCGGCAAGGCGCACTGCGAAGGGAATACGATCATCCACGATACCCAATATGGCAGCTGGGTGGATATCTTTGCCTACTTTTCCTGCTCCGAGCCGATCCATTCTTTTGACTGCCAGCGCAAGGCGTTTCTCGGCAATAACGGCTACAATCCGCTCTCAAGGCCGGAAGCGGTTGTCCGCGACGAATGTTCGAATTCAACCGCCATTGGCTGGTCGCCGATCGGAGCGCACTGCGTAAAGATCAAATTAAATCCGGGCGAAAGCAAAACGATCCTTTTTACTCTCGGCGTTTCTAAAAGCAAGAAGATTAAAACCTTTAGCATTCAGGAAGCCGACGAAGAATTAGAAAAAATAAAGAAATACTGGGAAGAAAACCTCTCAAAATTACAGATAGAAACTCCGGATTCCGACATGAACACGACAATCAACATCTGGAACCAGTATCAGTGCTTGCAGACCTTCAACTGGTCCCGTTACGCCTCATATTACGAATCGGGGATCGGGCGGGGGATGGGATTCCGCGATTCCTGCCAGGATACTTTGGGCTTCTGCCATATCATCCCCGACCAGGTCCGCCGGAGAATTTTGGATCTGGCCGCCATCCAGTTTGAAGACGGCTCAACTTACCACCAGTATTCGCCTCTTACCAAAAAAGGAGCGTTGCTTGGTTATTCGGATGATCCGCACTGGCTGATTATTGCCGTCGCGAATTACATCAAAGAAACCGGAGACTTTTCGATCCTGAAAGAGAAAGTGCCGTTCGCTCCCTATGAGCCGATGGTTCCTGCGCAGGTGGGGCATCATGACAATGTTTATAAGCGCAAAGTGCAAAATGCAAAGCGCAAAATTAAGGTAGGGACATTATATGAACATTTAAAAAGAGGAATCGAGTTTTCGTGGAAAAATAGGGGGCCACATGGGCTTCCATTATCCAAATTCTCCGATTGGAACGACTGCCTCAATATGACCGGACCGAACGGGAAGGCGGAATCGGTGCTGGTTGGGGAGATGCTGGTTCATTCTTGTAATTTGATGATAGAGATGCTTGGGGCAAAAGGCGTAGGCATAGGCGCAGGCGTAGGTAAGGCGGAGGAGAAGGTTTTCGGAAAGATAGCAATACAGATGACGGTGATATTGAACAAGCATGGGTGGGATGGGGCATGGTACCGGAGGGCGTATGATGACGCAGGAAAACCGGTCGGATCAAACAAAAATAAAGAGGGCAAAATTTATTTGGAAACACAACCGTGGGGAGTGATGAGCGGAGCAGCGGAGGGGAAGCGCGCAATGGAATGCATGGACTCGGTTTATGAAAAGCTTTTTAGTAAACATGGAATTATATTGCAGCAGCCGGCGCTGACAAAATACTATCCGGAACACGGCGAAATCTCGACCTATCCTCCGGGACTGAAAGAAAACGCTTCCATTTTTTGCCACCCCAACCCGTGGGCGATGGTGGCCGAATGTATCTTGGGGCGGGGCGACCGCGCTTTCGAATATTACAAAGCGATCCTGCCGGCGGCGCAGAATGAAATTGCCGAAACCAGAAAAATCGAACCGTACGTCTACTGCCAGATGGTGGCCGGGCCCGACCACCCCGACTTTGGGGAGGGGAAAAATTCGTGGCTGACCGGTTCCGCCGCCTGGAACCTTTATGCCGCTTCGCAATATATTCTGGGTATCAGGCCATCCTATGATGGTATAATAATTGATCCATGCATCCCGTCGGAGTGGAAGGAACTTGAAGTCCGGCGGGTGGTGAGAGGTTCGGTTTATAATATAAAAATAAAGAACCCGGATGGAAGACAAAAAAGAGTGAAATTTTTAAAAATTGACGGCGAAGAGATTACAGGAAATGTTATTCCATATTACAAAAAAGGGAAGGAGCATGCAGTTGAAGTTGTTTTGGGCTAGCTTTTTAGCATTGGCATTTTTTATTTTGCCAATTGATGCGAGCGTCGATCTTTTAAAGAACAGCGGCTTTGAGGACGGAGCAAAGAACAACATTCCCCTGCATTGGGGGACCGAATATTATAACTGTAGTATCGTCCCCGGCTATTCCGGAAAAGCGATCAAAATTGAAAACAAAGCTCCCGCGATGAGTTTGGCGGCACAGAGCATCAAGATCACTCCGGAGATGAAAAAAATGCAGATCTCCGCCTACATCAAAGCCGAAAATATAATTGAAGGGAAAGAGAACTGGAACAAGATGAATATCCAGCTCCTCTTTTTTGACAAGGACGAAAAACAGGTCGGGGGCTGGCCGGAGCTGGGCCCGTGGACCGGCTCTTTTGGCTGGCGCTTTGTCGGGCGGCAGTTTTGGGTCCCCAAAGGGGCGGTTACGGCCAAAGTGGTTTTTGGCATTTACAACACCACCGGAGCGGCCTATTTTGACAGCGTCCGGCTTGAGACGGGGACCTTTGCGGTTGACGAATATAATTTGCTGGAAAACGGCGGGTTTGAGATTTGGGAGGACTGGGCCTACGGCGGGAGCGAGGAGTGGGCGATTGTTTATCCGGCGCAGGAAGGGGTCGGGGCTTTATACATTAATAACAAAACACCGGTCTGGTCTTTTGCCTCGCAATCCGTGCCGATAGACGGGAGCAGGATCAAAAAAATTAACGTCGAGGCATATGCCAAGGCAAAAAATGTGGTGCAGGGGGTGAAGCCGTGGCAGAAAGCGCGGATCAATCTTGAATTTAAAGACAGCAAAGGAAAAAGGATCGGCGGCTGGCCGATTGTCGGCGAGTTTACCGGGACAATTCCGAACTGGCAGAAATTTTCCGGTACTTTTCCGGTACCGGAGGAAACGGTCAGGGTTGATGTTTTTGCCGGACTGCTTGAATGCGTCGGCGAGGTCTGGTTTGATTCGATTAAGGTCGAAGCGATCACCGCTTCGGGAGAAAGAATTAAAAAAGGGGGAGTTTCCGTTACCGCGAAGGACAAATGGTACCAATTTAACCCTGTTCCCGACACTTTTGCCGATTCCACTTTTGACTTGAGCTATCTTTTGGACGCGCCCGCCGGAAAAAAAGGATTCCTAAAGGTGAAAGGGGATCACTTCTATTTTGAAGACGGCTCCCGCGCCCGCTTTTGGGGGACCAATCTTTATCCTCCGATGACCTTCCCTTCAAAACAAGACGCCGAATACCTGGCCAAACGGCTGGCAAAATCGGGCTGTAACCTGGTTCGCATCCACCATCTCGACGCTTTTTGGGCCAACCCGAATATCTTTGACCAAAACTATAACGATACCCAGCATATAAACAAAGAGACACTCGACAAGCTGGATTATCTCCTCTATCAGCTTAAGAAAAACGGTATTTATATCTTTGTCGACCTTCTGGTTGACCGCAAGTTCAAAGAAGGGGACGGGGTGGCCGACTGGCAGAACGTGGAGCGTGGAGCCAAGTTTGCCGGCTTTTATAACAAGCGGATAATCGATTTGCAGAAAAAATACGCCGAGCAGATTTTAACCCACAAGAACCCTTATACCGGCTTGCGCTATGTGGACGATCCGGCGATTGTCTCTTATAAATTGATTAACGAGGCGATGCTCTATTATATCGGGACGCAGTTTGGGCTTTCGAAGACTTATCTGGCGGAACTCGATTCAATCTGGAACAAGTGGCTCTTGAATAAATACGGGAGCCGCGCCGGGCTTGAAAAAGCCTGGACCGACCGCTACGGCAGATGCGACCTTTCGGCCGAAGAAAACCCTTCAAAGAATAATGTCCGCCGCGCCGATACGCCGCTCCAATATCAGCGCGGCGGTTCCGAAAAAGTCGAACCGCTTCGGGAACAGGATACCATGAAGTTTTATTACGACCTTCAGGTCAAGTATTTTAAAGATATGGGAAGTTATTTGAAACTTTTAGGTTGCCGCGTCCCCATCTCCGGTTCAAACCACTGGGTCAATGTGGCGGCGGATGTCAAAGCGAACGCCGTAATGGACTATATCGACCGCCATCGCTATTGGGATCATCCGCAATTCGGTTACGGCACCAGAGTGGTCTTCGAAAACCAGGCAATGGTCAAACAGCCCAAAGACGCCCTTCCCAATAATTTTGCTTTTTACCGCGTTGCCGGGAAACCCTTTGTCGTTTCGGAATGGAACAGCTGTTTCCCCAACGAATACCGGGCGGAAGGACCGCTTCTGATGGCCGCTTATGCCAACCATCAGGATTGGGACGGAGTTTTGATCTTCAGTTTTAATCATGCCGGCTGGACCGCGCCGATGCAGGACAATTTTGACTTGAGCCAGTGGCCGAATGTTTTGGCTCCCTGGCAATCGGCCGCCCTGCTTTTCCATCGCGGAGATGTGAAGAAGGCAAAGTATGATTTCAAGCAAACTCTGGGAGACAAAGAGCTCTTTGGCAAGATTTACGAAGACAGCCCGATCGCGGAGGAGCCGCTCCTCCCGCTGATTTCAAAGACCCAGATCGATTTTGCCAAAGAGGGGAACGTCTCCGCCACCGAGGGGTATGTTAATCAGTTTGCTTCCACGGAGAAGAAGACCATAAAATCCGATACCGGAGAACTGAAGATAGATTACGGCAGGGGGATTTTTACGATCAACACCAACCGCACCCAGGCGGCGGTCGGATTTTTTAAAGGAGAGAGCGTTAAGCTGTCCGATGTCTCTTTTTCTTCGGAGACCAATTTTGTTTCCCTCTCTTTGAGCAGTTTGGACAACGCTCCGATTAGTTCTTCCCGGCGGCTGATTTTGACCGCCGGCGCCAGGATCGAAAATAAGGGGCAGAAATTCTCCGAGTCACGCGCCCAGCTTAAGGAAGTGGGGGAGGCGCCGCTTTTGGTTGAGGGAGTTGACGCCAAAGTAACTTTGGACCGCACGCCGAGGGCGGTTTACGCGCTTGATGTGAACGGCGGACGTAAAGCGGCGGTCTCTTTTTCGGGAACTTCTTTCAAAATTAATCCTTCCGACCAATCCTTCGCTTATGAAGTTATTTTCTAATTTATCACGAATTTGTGAATCTCAAATATCTCAAATCCCCTGGTCTCGAATTTATAGTCCCAAATGCTCGAATAGATTCTCGAAAGGCCCTTCCCCTCTCGGGGAGGGGAATTTGCGGGCATATTCGATTATATTAGAGAAGTGTATTCGAGTTGGAGGATTTGCGTTTATTTGTGATAATTGATTTGCGAGAAAAATTCGAATTGAAATTTTTTGGTTAAATTAACGATATTGTATTATGAGGATACTTGTTCTAATATTGGTATTATTCCTGTCCGGGTGCAGCGTGCAAAATAGCAATTATAATTCTCAAAACCAGGTAAATATTCCCAAAGAAGGGAGTTACGCGAGCGGGACTTATCCTTCCGCAGCGGCGCTTTCCGGTTCAAGCTATACGCAAGCAGTGGCCGACAAAAAATGCGCCGAGGCCTGGGCTTACTTTAAACAAGAACTTCTGCAACCAAGCGGCGCGGTTTCACGGACCGACGATAATACGGTCGTCTCCGAAGGGCAGTCCTACGGGATGATGCTGGCGGTCCAAAATAACGATCAGGCCGCTTTCGATAAGATCTGGCTCTGGACCAAAACCCATATGCAGGATACCAACCCCTATGGGCTCTTCTCCTGGCAAACCGATTCAAGCGGTGAAGTCTTAAGCTATGAACCGGCGCCGGACGGAGAAGAGATGATCGCGATGGCGCTATATTTTGCTTCCCATCGCTGGGGAAATAAGGCGGCGCCGTACGACTATTCGGTCCAGGCAAAAAAGATCCTTGATAATATCCTCAAATACGAAATGACCTCCGACTACTATTTAACCTTCAATGTTTCCGATAAAAACATTTTTAACCTTTCCTATTATATGCCGGCCTTTTACCGCTTATTTGCCATCTATACTTCCGACAACATCTGGAACACGGTTGCCAAAAACGGCTACGATCTGATCGATCGTTCCAAAAACGCTGCGACCGGCTTGGTTCCCGACTGGTCAAATAAAGACGGCTCGTTACAGAGCACCGGGCGGGATTTTTATTACGACGCGATGCGGGTCCCCTTTCAGGTTGCACTTGACGCCGTCTGGTTCGGGGCGACCGAACCGAGGGCGAAAACTTATCTTGATAAAATTATCGGATTCTTTGGTCCTCAATACGATACTTTTGGCAACAGGTACTCTTTGGGCGGGACCAAAACCAGGGACGACCATGTGGTTTCATGGATCGGTTCTTTTGCCGGCTCCGCAATGGGGGGATCGTCCAATACCGACAAGGTTAATTTTTTCAACCACTTGATGGCACAGCCGCTCCCCACCGGCCAATACCGCTACTACGAAATCTGCTGGTTGAACTTTGGACTGTTGATGGCCTCGGGAAACTTCAGGATTTACTGACTCACCCCCCGGCCCCCTCTCTATTCTAGAGAGGGGGAGATGATACAAAAAGGAAAGTCCCTCTCTTGAAAAGAGAGGGATTTAGGGTGAGTAATAGTATAGACACGGGGTCGTTTTTATAGTATTATCAATAAACCAGTTGTTTTATGATACAGAGGATAATTCGAGAATTTAGAAAATACAAAATAGCCTACCTCTTTCTGCTACCGACAGTTTTAGGGATGCTGACAATGCACGTCGGGCCGATCGCGCAGGGAATCTGGATGGCTTTTCTTGATTTGAACCAGTTCACCATCAACCAATACCTCTCCGCCCCCTTTATCGGCTTTGAAAATTTTTACAACGTCCTTTTAAATCCGGACAGTCCGGTTCGGATCGGGGTCTTCGAAGCGACCCGCAATACTATTATATACGCGATCATAGTTACCCTTGGTACTTTAAGCCTGGGGATGATCGTCGCTCTCATGGTCAACCGCCAGTTTTTTGGCAAGCGCCTGATCCGCACCCTCTTCCTCTTTCCGTGGGTTGTTCCAACCTATGTCACCGGAATTCTCTGGGGCTTCATGTGGCAGAGAGGGGTGGGGATCATCAATATCATTCTGGTTGATATCCTTCATCTTATGCCCGACAAGCCCTTTTGGCTGATCGGTCCCAACACCCTCTGGGCGATCATTATTCCGACCATCTGGCGTTACTGGCCGTTTTCCATGCTCCTCCTTTTAGCTGGGATGCAGTCGATCCCCGAAGAGCTCTACGAGGCGGCCGATATCGACGGCGCCAGCCCGTGGAGAAAGTTCTGGAGCATCACCTTTCCGCTTTTGACTCCGGTCTGGGCGGTTTTGATCCTTTTCGGGATGATTTACAACGTCTACAGTTTTAATATCGTCATCATGATGTTCGGTTTTGGAGCGGGGTTCCCCGGGGAGTGGGGCGACCTTCTGATGACGAATATTTTTCGCAACTCTTTTATGCAGTGGAACTTTGGGGCCGGAGCGGCCGCTTCGGTGGTCCTGATGCTCTGCATGATTTTTATGGTTAATATCTGGTTCTATTTCTACCGCCGGGCGGAAAAAAGGCTATGAGTCTTTCATACTATAAAAGGAAGAGGATCAACGACGTTGTCATCTCGACTATCATGCTGATCATTCTGGTCTTTACCCTTTTTCCGATCGTTTGGATGATCTACTCTTCCCTAAAAGAGAATACCGATATTCTGGTCGGAAAAATTCCCCTAAGCCACGCCAAGAACGATATCAAGATCATGCAGTTGGAAGGGGAGACCCTTTGGATCGGAACGGCGGATGGGGGGATCAATCGCTTCAATAAGCAATCCTTTAAAAAAGAACAGAATGTCTGCATCGAAACCGCTTCCACTTCTTTCAATTTTGACGGAAAAGAGGTCTGGATCGGCTCCGCCAACCGCGGCCTAAGCCGGGTCTTTAAGGACAACCTGAAAGAGAAAAAAGATTTTGACCTGAAGCTTGGCAATTACGACCGGGCGAAGGTGGTGGGGACCGCGTTGGCGCGCAACCGGCAGTTTGTCTGGTTTTCAATGCAGTACAAGGGCTTTGAAAAGGTGATCGAATTCAACACCGAGACCGAAAAGATCCACCGGGTCTTCAATTTAAAAAACGATCTTTATTCTCCCCAGCAGATCCAGTCGATCCTTTACGACGGGGAGTTGTTGTGGGTGGGGACCGACAAGACGCTTATTAAATATAATTTGGTAAAAGACCGGATCCAGAATATTTATTCAATCATCGGCCACCTGCCGTTGGGGGTGGAGACGCTTAAAAAATTTGACGACCGGCTGATTTTGGCCGGCAAGGTTGGAGCGTTTGTCTTTTCTCCGCAAAAAGAGCGGTTCGAACAAAAAATTATAAGCGGGCAGGTTGACAGCGTTGACGTCGCGGCCGGGCGGATCGCGCTGGGGAACAATACCGGTTTTGTCGAATATTTTCCCGACGGCGGGACGTTCAAAAGGCATGAGGATCTTTTTCGTCCGATGTCTTCCCACGCGGAGATAATCGAAGACGGGGAGCTGGTTCCGGCGGAAGTTTCGGCGGTCGTCCAAAATGGCAAATATGTTTATGCCGGATCGTCCTACGGCCGGATCAGTAAATACAGCATAGAAAAAGATGAGGTTATCGCCACTTCCGGAGCGGCCAAGGGGCGGCTGGTGGTCTCTTTTGTGAATTATCTGGACATGTGGAGAAACATCGATTTTGGGCTCTATCTCAAGAATTCATTTTTGATCTGCGGGGCGGCGATGGTCTTTTCGATGATCTTTGCGACCCTGGCGGCGTACGCCCTGGCGCGTTTTGATTTTCCCGGCTCCAAGCTTTTTTCGGTCACGATTTTGGCGACGCAGATGGTCCCGGGGATTATGTTTTTGATTCCGATCTATTCGATGTTCGTAAAATTTACCGAAACTACCGGGATCCCTTTCAAAGGGACCTATTACGGGATCATCTTTGTCTATTCCGCCTTTTTTATTCCGTTTTCAATCTGGATTTTGCGCGGGTTCTTTGCCGCTATTCCACGCGAGCTTGAAGAAGCGGCGACAATCGACGGCTGTTCTCCGATCCAGGTCTTTTGGTACATTGTTTTGCCTCTGGCGGTTCCGGGAATTATTGCCACCGGGATCTGGACCTTTTTATCGACCTGGGACGAGCTGATCTTTGCCTGGGTTTTGACCTCGGCGGAGACGATGACGATCCCGGTTGGGATCCGCAACTTTGTGGGGAATTACCAAAACCGTTTTGATCTGATGATGGCGGCGGCGGTGGTGGCGACGGTTCCGGTCATGATCATCTTTTTTCTATTGCAGAAATATATAGTTAAGGGATTAACGGCAGGGGCGGTCAAGGGCTAAAATAACCTGAAATTTTTTAAAAAACATTCCGAAATATATTTAAGGAGGTGAAATTATGAAGAAGCTAGCATTAATATTCGCTCTGATTTTTATTGTTCCGATGCTTTGCGGTTTTGCGGCGGCTCCAACTACCGGCGGCAAAAGCGCCGGCAAAGCCTATCCTTATTTAATCGATAATTTTGAGGACGGGACCTACACCAAGGATCCGGAGTGGTTTGTTTTTGACAACCTTATTCCGACCATTGTGAAGAACGCCAAGCTGCAGGACGGAGAACCGTCGGTTATTCCCAACCTTGGTATCTATTCGCTGAACATGAAGGGGATGGCGAAGAGCTGGTATGTTGGCGGTATGGGCTCCATGCTGGGCGTTGACGCCACTCCTTACACCAGTTTTGAAATAGATATCTATGGTATGGGAGAAGGGAGCGGCAAGCTCAAGATCGAGCTTTACGACGACGACAACGGCAACACCGATGTTGAAGTCGACAAGAGCTGGAAAGCGATCTATGACGATGTCTGGTCGTCCGAAATTGACGTGAACTGGAAAGGGTGGAAGCATGTTTCAATCCCTATGTCCAAGTTCAAAAACGACGGGCGCGGGGATTTCAAGTGGAACCCCAATCTAGCGAACGGTTCGGGCGGACTGGTCAAGATCCAGTTGATCTGTGTTGCCGTGACCGAGACCGGAGAGATTAACTACAATATCGACAACCTGGAATTCGGTTTGAAATAAAGATTCTTTAACGGTTTTTAAAGGGACAAGAAGTAACATTCTTGTCCCTTTTTTTGTTAATCATCCTGCCATATTGCATTTTAGGCCAGTTTACATGGCCCTGGAAAACGGCCTTGACAAATTTAAGCAATTCCGTTACACTATTGATAATATTGCCATGCAAAAATATCAAAGATTGGCCAAAATTGCACTAAATAAGCTTAATTTTAAAGAAGATGCAAAAATAGTAGCCATTTTAGGTTCGAGGCAGGTTGGTAAAACTACTCTTTTAATTGATTTTTCATTGGATTGGAAAGGAAAGGTTATAAAATATCTGGGAGACCGACTGGAAGATGCTTTGCTGTGGAAGGGGAAATTTTCCGATCTTAAAAATAAATTGGAAGTTGCTATCGGTTGTCCTTTGGAAAAAATTGATTTGCCGGTATTGTTGATTTTTGACGAAGTACAAAAGATTCCGGAAGCGTTTAATAACCTTAAGATTCTTCATGATGAGTTTAAGGAAAAAATAAAAATCGCGATTTCCGGTTCAAGTTCTCTTTCCCTGCTGCATAGGACCAGCGAATCGCTGGGAGGGCGGGTTGAAATTGTGAATATGTATCCGCTTTCCTTCACAGAGATATTAAGCGGCGCTCCCCGTCCTTTATGGATGGAAAAAAGCCGGATGGATTTTGAAACAATAAGGTCCGAAGCCTTGGGGTTTTCGGATGCCAACGAAAGAGCGGAAAACGTCTTGGATAAAGCGCTGTCTTACGGTTTGTTTCCGGAGGCGTACCTTCAGGACAACATTGACGAGGTGAAATTGCTGCATCAAAACTACCATCAAACTTATATCGAAAAGGACGTTCGGGACTTAAGAGAGGTTGGCAATGTGCTGGATTTTGATCTGGTTTGGAAAATTGCCCACCGCACCTGCGGGCAAATTTTAAATTATACGAACATATCCAGGGAAACCGGATTGGCCTTTAACACCGTCAAGAAGTATATTTCCGTCCTGATCGCTTCGTTTAACGTCTGCTTGCTCCCTTCTTTCTGCAAAGACATAAGAAGCCGGCTGGTGAAATCTCCGAAGCTTTTTTCGGTTGACATCGGTTTTTTTAACCATTGCCTTAATTTATACGGCAAGGCGAATTTGATTTCTTCCCAGTTGGTGGGCAGGACCTTTGAATCTCTGATGGTTTCTGAGTTTTTTAAGCAGGAGCGTTCTTACCTGTTTGGCGGAGAGCCGTATTTTTTTAGGACCGCGGCCGGCGCGGAAGTTGACCTGGTGGTCGAACAAGGATTGGATCTTTTTGCCTATGAATTCAAATATTCCGAAAAAGTCACAAACTCCGATTTTTCGGGAATAAGATCACTGATGGAATTATCAAAAGGGCGGCTAAAAAGAGGATTTGTTTTAAGCCGTCAGTCCCATGCGGAAAAATTTGCCGACAATCTTTTTGCGGTTCCCTGGTGGTTTTTCTGCAGTGTAAATTAGTCTTGACTTTTTTATATGCACATGTAAAAAAGTCAAAGAAAGGTTTTTATATTGTTTCGGCCTCCCGTTTTTTTGCCTAAATCCCCGGTTAAAAAGGGACAAGAATTAACATTCTTGTCCCTTTTTTTGTGGGGACCAAAATAACCTGCAAACTTTGTCAATAATTGATTTTTGCTGAAGCGCATAGTTTCCCCCTTCAGGATTTTCTAAGTTTTTAAATCCTGTTTTCGCCAAGTTTCGATCACCTCCCTTCTTTCGATGCTTAAGGCTTTTACCCTGCCGCAAACTGCACTTTCACGTATAATATCGAGCCTTAATTGCTCCACAAACTTTCCGTGCTACCATTGGTTTGGGCAAGGCGACCTCTGGCACTAAATCGAGGTCGCTGATAAAATCAGCGCCTCCTGAAATTTCCTGAGGCCCGCCTTGCCTTAAGCCATTTTTTTGTTGCACTTTCCAGGCAAAAGAGAGTACAATATCAATCGGAGAAGAGTGCCAAAACCTGTCCTTATCCCTTTATTCGGGATTTGAGGATCCGATTTAGTCGGAAACCTCGTTATGATATTTTAGGTTAGGCATTTTTCTCCTTTTTCGTTTCGTAATCAATAATAAAATTGCTCTTCCTGATCATCATAGAAAAAGCTACTCTTAGGAACTTATTGGCTGCCGCGCCGTAGGCAACCTGAATATGCTTGCCCTTATCACAAAGCTTGTTCTTGTATTCGACAAACAAAGGTTCCCAGCGGCAAATATCCCTAGCGAGGCTAAAGAGCGTATGCCTTAAGTAAGTATTGCCGACTTTGGTGATGCGATTGGTCTTCCGATCCATTGTTCCGGACTGGTAGCGGGATGGATTAATGCCGGCCAGTTTAACCCACTCTTGAGCATTGTTGTATTTGTAGGGATTGCCGATCTCGGCAATGAATTCGGCAACTCTGATAGAGCTGAGTCCTTGAACCGAAAGCAGATAGACGCCGGGCGTTTCCGCCAACAAGATGGCGGTTCGGCGCTCCAATTCGTCAATCAAATTATCAAGCGATTCAAGGAGAGCAAGATTGCTTTTTAAGACATGGAGATGTATGGCCGCCTCCTTATCATTGCAAGGCAAGATATTTGCTGCGTGCTTGATGATTTTGTTTGCCCAACACAGGCCGACCCCTTTTGTTTGAGTTTTCAGCAAGTCCAGCATTTCATGGGGAGAAAGGGCGGCCACCTGTTGCGGAAGAAGGTTTAATTTGAGGAGGGCGCGGGCAATCTTGCTCTCCCAGAGCTTGGTAAAAAGACCGAATTTGCTGCGGCATTCTTTGAGCAGTCCCGGCCAGACGCGGTCCAGGTCGCGCAGCATTTGATTCTTCAGGATCACCTTGTCCTTGCATTTTGCGCGGCGGAATCTGGTCAGCAATTTTAATTCCGTGTAGATGTCTCCATCCGGCCGGAATTCTCTCCCCTTACCCAAGAGCATGGCTTCACTTATGGCTTTTAAGTCAATCTCGTCGGTTTTGACATAATCGATATTCAGCACTCTGGTTTTGAAAGTGGCATAAGGATTGAAGAGCAGCACCTTAAAGCCATTGGAACGCAGATGTTCGACTAGGGTTTCGTGATAATGACCGGTAGCTTCCATGCCGATTACAATCGACTCGGTCTTCAGCTTTGAGGCCTGCTGCTTGATTTTTTCCAGCAGGAGATTAAATCCTTGCCTGGAGATATCAAAAGTGAACGGCTTTTCCAGCACATTCTTGTCAAGATCAAAAATCATGGCCTTGTGGAAGTATTTCGCGACATCAATCGCCACATAAAGAACCGGATCCAAGACAATGTTAAATTGATAAGCTGTTTCCCCTGTTCTTCCGATAAACTCTTTTACCTTTGTTGACATGATAATTCCCCCTTAACCCCGGAGCAGTAGGGTTTTAACCTTTTTTCCTTGCCGGATCCTAAAGTAGCTCTCATAGTATACCCCAGGAATTTTATCGCTCCATTGTAAAATAATGTGAAATTTCCGAAATTGCCCCACGAAATAAAAACATAAGATAATGTGAAATTTCGCTTTCATTTTGACGATATATATATAGAAAGAAAGGAGAGTGAGAGAGATGATAACACCGGTTCGAATCCCTGGCGGTACAGATCTCCGTTTGCCTACAGCGGTCTCTAATTTTAAGAGATTTTCCGGTAAAGTGGTCAGGGCCTTGTCTTTTGGGGCTTCGGTATGCATAACCACTGTGGCCGGATATAAATTATTTGGAAGCGCCTATGAAGCGGCCTTTATCGATTTCTCTAGTTTTTCTGCTTTTATGCTGGTTTTGGGAGAAACCACACTTGCCAGCCTTTCTTTAACCTGGTTGGGAAGATTTGGAATTAGCCGCTTATGGTATAGGCCCATGGTAATGAGAGCGATGCGGGTTGACGAAAAGTATATCTCTTCACTCTCTAATCCCGCGGACAAAGCACCTCTTTTGCAACATATTGTCGGTTGCGGTGGCAGGATTGCCGATTTAACCGATGATCCTTTTGCCGGCAAAGTCATGGACGAAATCTCCAGGAGATTTGCCGCTCAGACAATCGTCTCCGCACCAAAAACAGCCCCATTGGCAATGGTTCCAGCGGCGCCGCAATTTAGCGGAGGAGATCTCCTTTCAATAATAAGGACCGGAAAAAAACCCCAGCGCTTTTCCGCGTATCTTTCGATCATCAGAGGAGGAGCGGTTGGCGACTGTGAATGGCTGTTGGCGGGCGCGGCCGGCTTAGTTAAGCCGATGTTTTTGTCCGTTGAAATCAAGGCTTTGGCTGATCGGATCAGGGATATTGCTCTGGCAAAACAGGTGGAAGAACAAAAAAACAAAGGGGGAGAAAGGGGGGGGGCAAAAATAGAATTGGATCAAAAAACAAAAAAGCTTATTGAAGATATAGAAAAAATTAACTCGACAACCGCGGAAAACGATCGAAAACTTATCGCGGAGAAAATTCGTTTTTTCGCGAGAAAAATGGCGGCAAAAGGGAAAGGGATAAAGATAGAGGCGAAAGATTTGGAAGATTTAAAGAAAGTATTGACCAACAAGCTTGAAAAAGGGACGGGACTTCAAGCGGATGAACTGGCACTTGTTAAAATGGCTCTTGACGCGTTAAAGCAGGCGGAATCGGATCGGGCGGAAAAAGCATCGGGAGGAGACGGAGCGGGAGCTTCCGGAGGATCGGGTCAGGCACAGGCCGCGGCGGATTCCGGAGGTGGCGGAAAATGATAAGTTTAACACAAAAAATAAGTTGGATCGGTTTAAAAACCAGCACCGGATACAATCCGGAATTGGCGAAAGTATTGGGCCGGCATTTTGGGTCCGAACAGTTGGGGCGGCAGATCGCCTCCGATTCGGCGGTTGTTACCGCCTTCACCGGCCGGCTGGATATTGAAATGGCGGCTCGAAAATACGGGCTTTTGGGGAGCGGATTGACGCTGGAGTTGAAAGAGAGGAGATTGGCGGGAGAGAAATTATTTAGAGGTTTTGGGTTCTCATTTACCGAACAATTTGCTTTTGCTTTGGCGGGGGAAAGCGGTTTCCCCACGGTTGGAAAAACAAGCTTGCTTGACCGGTTGCATATAATGTTAAAAGGGGAAGATGCGGAGGCGGTGACCGCGCAACCAACCGGTGTTCCTGCCGCGGGCGGTGGAACTAAAGGGGGAGGCCCCTTGTTATTACACCGGCTGGAAGAAGAAAAAAATCTTCTGGCTAAAATTATCGACAAAAAAACTCCTCCCCTTGAAGTGGAGAGGATTTTACGCTTGATAAAGGATTCCGCCGAGTTTTCTCCTCCCAAAGATATTGTTGAAACAAGAAGAGTTTTACGAAAAGCGCAGAGAATTGGGACATATAAACGCCTGGCGGGTGAAGCCCTTAAGGCAATCGAGGGGAGCCGGACCGTTGAGACCGATATCGATTGCATAGCCGAAGAACTAAAAGAGATTCAAAACCAGATGAATGCCGAAGTTCCGGAAATTGCCCTGATGTTTATGGAAGGTGGAAGAAGGGAAGTCCAGCAGGGGTTAATCCATCTGGTCGCCCAACAGGCCTATTTGGAGGCAGGCGATTCCAAAGATAAAGTCAGTATTCCAAAAGCGGTGCAGGACGCTATCCAGATGGCCAAAAAGAGCCTGGTGGTTGACGACAAGAAAAGACAAACGGCAGATCCCAAAGCGGCCGCCGGTAATTTTTCGAAACTGGTGGTTGATCCGATGCTGCATCCGGAAAACGGGGTAGTCGCGACCGGAGCCACAACCAAAGCGATCTCTGCACCCAATCTCAATATGTTGATTGAAATTTTTACCGACGAGAAGGCCGCTTCAATTTCAAAACGAGCGGCGGAAGCGGTTTTGGCCAGCTTTTTTGCCGGCAGGGAGGAAGAAGTTTTAAGTTACATCGAAGCGGTTTTGATTGGAGGGGATTTTAAGGCGGCGGCACTGGGATTGGAGGTGGCTCGAGCAATTTATCCGACCTTAAGCACCTCGGACAAAAAACTAAAATTAGAACGGAAAGTTTGGGCTTTTAATACAAGAGGCACAACTTTGGGGCTGGGGGAGGAAGTTAGGAATACAATCAGGCATTTTGAGTTTACCAAAAGAGTCAACGCGGTTGACCCCGATGCCCCAACATTAACGTGTCCCGCTCCTAAAGTTGAAGAACCGCAGATTTTACCCAAAGACGATACTCCGGTTAGAAATACCGGTTATGTTCTGGCGAACCACAAAGTTAATTTTATTAAATCATTGGTAATGGAATATTTTGGAGATGCCTCCGAGCGGGTCAGGAAAAATGCAACTGTCCAGCTTATCGAATCGGCCAGGTTTTACGAACAGATGCTTGATCGCATAAGAGGGAATATGGAAGTTGTCGGGGCGGTTTCGGCCGCAAAGACCGATCGAAGGGAAGACGAAGAGGTCATGATCGGGAACCTTTCGGCCTTTTTGGTCTTGATTGCGAGGGCGATCAAAAAAGGACAATTTGGCCGCGACGCGGTCCTTCTTTTTGAGACGGAAGGAGGGGCAGGGACCAGATCTCTGATGCTGGGGGTGGCGGAGGATGTCAGTAAAGGAGGAATAAGGTTAGGATATGTTCCTTTCTCAATTATGTCGCTGATGGGAGCGGCAGAGATCTCTTTTCAGCTCCCAAATCATGGAAAAGGAAGAGTGGTTTTGCTTGGTTGCGACCAGCTTCTTAAAAGCTATGCTCTTTTTAAGGATGACTATCAAGGGATAAGGGTAGGGGAAAAGTTTTTAAGAGATACCGATTACGGATTGCATATTATGACGGTTAAAGCACAGGTGGAAGGGGTTCCAGACGGACAATTAGGCTATCTTAAGGGGTTGGGACAGGCGGTTTTTGATGGAGAAGGGAAATTAATCCAATTTATCGAAAAGCCCCCTCTGGCAGTTTTAAGAGAGGGGATCAGGAGGCAGGTTTTAAGCGGTAAATTGGGAGGAAAAGATTATTGGACAGATAACTTGCGCAAAATTACCAAACTGGGCGAAATGAAAGCGGCGGATTTGTTTAAAGAGGTTTGCCTACAATGTGTTTCTTCTGGTCTTACGGCAATTGCCGGAAATTGGGAAGAATTTCTGGCGCGGGCGGCCCAGGCGACCAAAGAAGAATGGGCAAAAGTACCGCATGGAGGAGTAAGTGATCACCAGTGGGAAGAAGCAAGGCAGTTGGCCAATGCCCTTTTCTATACTTATTTGAATACTTTTGTTATGTCGATTACGGAAGAATTGGCGGATCAATTGGAACGGGCGTTTAGTAGACCGAGCCATGATCCTAAAACCGGGAAGGAAAACCCGGCTTTGCCGCTTAATTTGCTTTTCAAGAAAGATCCTTATGTGGACTGGGCGCAGCTGCTGATGGAACCGATGATGATCGGAAAAGTTGATGCCGAGCATAAATCCATTGATGCGATTGTTCAAGACATTGATAATCTTGAAGATATCCAGAAAAAAGTAAAAAGCCATGGTTTTGCCAAGCGGATAGAGATTGGATTCAATTTGACGGAGAGAAACATCAGGGCATTGCGAAGTGTTCCAAGAAACGATCCAAGATGGACTCCACTGAAAAACCTGATTTGTCTGCAGGCCTGGCTGGCAAGAAAAGAAGAAAAAGAGGGATGGACGCCGGAACTGGTGCATATGCAAGATTGGATCGAACTTTGGCGGATTGCCAGAATGGTGGAAGATAAATCGAAAGGAGTGGGGGTCGCGGTTTTGGACCATTTTTCGGATACCGGGACGGTTGAGGAGATTTTTAGGAAGTATATGGAAATTTTCCACCAGGACTACTTTATGCGCCTGATGTATCGGGACATAGAAGGATTGAACGAGCCGGCTCCGGATGGAGCGGATATTGGAACCATAATGAGGAAGAATATTGAAGAGGGGGCGTGTTTGGGGGAGATTGAGTTTACAGGGGAAGAGAATTATGAATTGTATGGAAAGAAAGGAATCAAAATAGGCGAGGTTGTTATAGAAGATATCTCCAAAGTTTATATCGGACGGGGGACCAAGCTGGCCGCCGGCACGGAGATTAAACCGTACACAATCCTGCTGGACGCGGAGATAGCGCAGCCGGTAAAAATTACTCCCTATACCGTTATAAACGGCGCCAGGATTACCGGTAAAATTGAATTTCCGGAAATGACCTTTGATTTGAGCAAAGGTTATCCCAAGCCGAGTGTGATTCCGGTTGCCGCCATGCGGATGCTTTACGATGTGATTCATACGGACGAAGAAAAAGTGCTGGTCGTTCCGCCCAACATCGCCATGGCAACGGTTGAACTTTATGACGGGGTGCTTGAGACCGGATACACCAGGATTTGGGGCGGAAAGAAAGAGGACGGCAAAGTGGCCGACCATGAAATTGTTTTCGGGACAGGAATGCCGTTTAAAGTGTTGTGCAACTTGGTTCAAAAAAGGGTCCGGCGCACTCCTCGCGCCATAAGGGGAGGTAAATAGCCATGGCAAGCGCTTCTGCAGTCCAACGGGCACTGATAATGGTGAAACCGGATGCGATGGTTCCCGGTTTAAGCGTGAAGGCGGCAAATAAATTGGTGCAGAGGTTACATGAAGCGCACAACATTAATGCTAGTGTTAATGCTCCGATTTTATTTATGCCGACCCCGGAATTTGTAGACCGGTTTTATTCCGAAGCGTGGAGAACGCTGGATGAAGGATTAAGAAGGGAATTGGCGCTTCGTTTTATCTCCGCCAGCTCTAATCCCGGAGTTTTGCAAGCCCCTATTTTGGCGTTTGTTGTTGAAGCGGAAGTGCCGGCGGGGAAAAAGACCCTCTATGATTTTTTAAGGGATCCGTCGGTAGTCGGTCCGACCTGGCCGGAGAAAGCTGTTCATGAAGGCTTAACCCATGAAGACAAAGTGATTACGGCTGATCAGGTTAAAGCGTCAGTAAGATACCAGCTTAAACTTGAAGAAGAGGGGAGCTTTTCTCCTCCCTACGAAATTGATCCGAGGTTTAACGCGATACATTGTACTGCCACCCCCAAAGACGCGGATCGGGAAATCGATTTAGCATATAAAATGGCGATGAACTGGTTTCCTGTTTTAGGAGTAACGGATTATGCTAAAGAAGCGCAAAGAATAGCTTCTTATTTTGGGTGGGAATATAATCCGCGCCACTTTAGGTCCGATGATATCGAACTTTTGTTGAGGGATTGGAACAGCTCTCCCGACGGGACCGATTTCAAACTGGTTACTATCACCGGAGCTTCCGGTTCGGGGAAAAGCACTATTTTAGAAAGGCTTGACGAAAGTAAAAAAGCGGGTGTTATTCCGGTCTTTACCGACAGGATCGGAGCCGGCGGAATCGGAGAAGAATATGCAAGCCCGGAAGAATTTGACGCTTTTCTGGACCAGGGATTATTCGCGGCGGTTGAAGAGGCCTATGGCGCCAGGTACGGGGTATTAAAAACCTCGCTGCGTTTGGCCCGTTACAGGGGTGGAGTTCAAATGCTTGCCTGCGGACCGGCCATCGCCGCCGCTCTTAAAGAAAAAGAAATCGATGTCCATACTTTGTATCTTAGGGTAAGCGAAGAGAAGTTAAAAGAGCGGCTTAGGGAGAGAGAAGAGGAGAGCGACCGTCCGGCGGAGGAGAGGGAAAAGACAACCCTGGCAGTCAGGGAAGCATTGGAAAAATTAAAAGGGCAGTTTGATGTTGAATTTGAAAATTCGGGAGAACTTGATGAACTTGATCTTGATGCTATTCTTGATTTTATAGCGGCCAGCACCGGTTTGAAGCCAATGACTTATTCTTACGATTCTCCCCGTGCTTTAAGGGCGCGCAAATTGTTAAGTATGGCGGTAACGGCGGCCCAGGATCCGGCAATTGACGCAAGGACGCTGGGAACTATCCGCGGGGCTTTATACGGGCAAAAAGGGGAGAGGGCTATTTTGAACCTGTTAACTATTCTTATGAGAGATTCTTCAAGACTTCAAGAAGCCGGCCGCAATCCTCTCACGCAATTGGAAGCGGATGCTTTTTTGGATTTTACGCCTAAGCATGTTTTGGATACAATCGCGGTGGCGATCCAGGCTGGCCATACTCCCGAAACTTTCGCGGTGAGGAGTCCCGGATTGGGAGTCCTTTCACTTTTGGGTAACCGCGAAAGAGAGAAGAAAAATCTCGCGCGGATCAGGGAGCTTGCCGCGGCCATTCCGGAAAAAGAGCGGATTCTCCTGGTGGCAGCCCACGATTTGGGTAAACCGGGAGATGTTAACGATTTGGCCTACCACGATAAAAATGGATACGAGTTGATAGTGGATTGCCGGCTTTTTCAGGGGTTTCCATTCTTGCCTCTTGATGCCAAAAAAGTAAAAGAGGCGGAGGGAAAAATAAAGAAGATCCTTGATGGCAACAAGAAAAAAGAAGAGCTAAAAAAAGTTGAAGAGTTAAAAAAGGCGGAGAATGAATTAAGCCGCAGGTGCCTGGAACTGGCGATAAAACACCATCATGCTTTTGGCGGTTTCTATGTGGGGCATTCTTCTCTTGAAGTATTTGCCGAAATGCTGGAGGATGAAGATGTGAAAAAATTCCTCCTTGTAAATGGGAAGATTGATATCTTCAGGGCAAAAGCCCTGCTTGACCGGATTTTGTTTATCACCATTGCCGATATCGGCTCACACGGCAACCTTTCCAATTTGAGGGTTGAGACCTATTTTGAATTAAGAGAAATAATAAATAATATTATGGAAAAACATAAAAACAATCCTGGAGCGGCGATTGCAGAAATACGGACAATTTCGGGAAGAACAACCCCCTATCGGCTTGGAGCGGCGGTTTCGGTCCTTGATCAGATTGATCATGGCAAAGAGGGGAAGGAATATTTTATGGATTACCGTCCGGAGGGGCTGGCTGGTCTTAAAGATTATTGGGACAAGCATCTTGCGGCAAGCAACATCAGTTCGGAAATTATGAGCCATTTCCACCGAATCGAGTTTTTGTACGCGTTTCCGCTGTGCGATTTGGCGAAGGATGAAAGCAGCAATACCGAGGAGAATGTGCGGCGCGGCCAGATAACAGCGAATCCGCTTCTTTTTACGTATCTTGGGTTTTTGGTCGCCGAACTTCAAAAGCTTGATCGCGGCAGAAGAACACCAGTTAAGAAGCTTAGCGTTAAACTGGTTGATAAAAATGGGGTTTTGATCTTTGGCTTTGCCAATGAAAAAGCATTGGAAGCATTAAAAGGCAAATTGAAAGACGGTCTTCCGTTGGACGTTACGATTGAAGATCGGGACACAGATAATCCTGCCGTGGTTATTATGCTCAAAGAGATTGACGTTGCCGCACTCAAGGCAAGCGAAATCGCAGAGAAAAAACTAAAGAAGAATTAATTGATTCCTTCCCGCCCCGATTGAAAAAGCGGAGACTTCATGGTTGGTGTGTTCTCCAATTATTTTTAAATGTCTGGCTGCTCCTTGCGGAAGGTCGTTATATCTTGTAATCCCTACGGTTGGCCTAAGCCATCCGGGATATTCTTCATAAATTGGCACGGTCCGCATTAAAAATTCAGTGACCGCTCCTTTTTTCAATCCTGGCGGAAAATCCGGACCCGATGTATAAGCGGGGCAAAAACGGATAGTCCCCAAAGTGTCAAGCCGGTCAAGGCAGCTTACCGCCAGAGAATCGATCCTGGCATTTAGCCCGATCCCGTATCGTAAAAGAACCATGTCCAGCCACCCGGCCCTGAAAGATCCCCGCCAGGGGTTGCCGCGGGTGGAATCGAGCAGTACATCCGGACAGATAGCTGGAGGTATTTCGGTCGGGAACGGACCGACCGCGTGGCGGGTGTGGTAGGCCCGGATTGAACCGATTATCTCAACTTGATCCAAAGTGATAGTGGTTCCGGCATAATCTTGTATGGCTTCCGCCAATATGTTGGTTTTGGTTACATACGGTTCCGGTCCGTATTTTGGATGGAGCAACGCTCCTTGCGACCCCTCAAAAACAATGGAGATGTTTCCTTCTGCGAATTTTTTCTCTATAAAATCAGGAGCGATAATTAAGTTTTTCTCCTGGAGAAATCGTGCGTAAGATAAATATTTTTCCAAAATAATTTTTGGATTAAAGTCGTTCGGATTATAATGCTCGCTTGCCCTGCTCGAACGGGTTTTTATTTGCATTGCCCGTTTGTGTTTTTCTCTGCAAATATCGGTCAGCTTCCTTTCCAATGCGCTTCTTTTTTCCGAGTCCCCCAACGCGTCAATTAGTTCTTTGAGTTTTATTTTCTCTTCTTTATCGTTTTCCGCTTCTCCAACCCCTCTGCCGATACTGCCGTGTTCACCGTCTCCCCTTGCCGCTTCTTCCATTCTGCCCAGCGCCGGATGATAGGGGAGAATAATGGTGGAATCTTCAAAAATCCTGATTTTATCCGGTTTAAACAGGGCTTTCCCAAAACGATCTTCCAATATTCTCATTTCCTCGAATAAGAGATCAAGGTCGACTAATTTTGAAAGGATCCCGATCGTATTGCCTTCAACCAGGATTCCGGATGGGACCTGGTTAAAGACACGGAATTTTCCGGAAGGATGGACCACTTTGTGTCCGGCGTTGGGGCCTCCGCTGAAGCGCGCGACAATTATCCAGCGGTCCGGGGCAATTTCTCTGATGCGTGAAACGACAAAATCGGTGTTGGCCCCTTTTCTTTCGTCTCCCCACCCCAAACCGACAATTGCGTGGGCGCTTTTGAAAGGGAGTGATTTACGAGAGAAAAAGCCGCTGCGGAACGGCTGTGATCCGCTTACGATTGTAGGAAGCTTTATCCCTCCCACCCTTATGCTCTTAAATCCGAAATAGGACATTTTAAACACCTCTTTCTATATATATATCGTTAAAATGGTGGCCAAATTTCAGTGAAATTTTTTTATGAGCCCAACGAAGTTAATTTGGGCGGGATAGATTTAGCGTGAAATTTATGTTTCATTTTAACGATATATATATAGGAGATAAAAGGAGGCGGAGTGAACATGGCCGGTAATTATGTCGGATTCGCCTGGCGCACCACTCAAGCGGTGAGGATGATCCATCATCTCACGCTTGGGCACAATGGAAATATAAGAAATATCTCCAACGGAGTTAGAACCGATTGGTATGGCAACGGGACCGCCGCGGTTGTCAAAGATGCGCGGATGGCCATGGATGGTTTTCTTTCCCGCAAAGACCAAATTTTTATTGAGATGTCGCAAGGGATGGAAGCGATTTCAGAAATCTCGCGGCAGAATGAAAAATTGGGAGAAGCAAGCTTAGCTGAAACAAGTTTTTATGCTGGACTGGCGGGGCTTTGCCGGAGAATGCAAAACAATGAAGAGATAGACGCTTCGGAAATCACTGCCCAAATAACAGGGTTAAAAGAGATAATCAAATCGCAATCATCGTGGAGAAGCCGCCGTTTGGAAAAAAAGTTTGAAGGATTATTCAAGTCACTGGGAACGGTCTTGACCACCAACAGCGCCGCTTCAGTTCAGGAAGCGACGCTTAGAGCCGCCGATCTCTCTTCCAAGCTATCTGCCAAAGATATTACCAAGGCGTGGGGACTTAGGATACTCTCCGCCCTTGCCATAACTGTCTCGGTTCTTTATTCTTCCTATCGTCTGTATACACTTGGGGCGGTTATTGCCGCGGGGATGGTTTCCGGACCGCTGCTTATTACCGCGGCCGGACTTTTATTTGTAGCCGAGTTATTCTTTAACGGTTTGGCGGTCAAGTATTTTTGGTCGGTTGTGAAAAATGCCAGAAAAGCGATTGGGGAGGGATGGTATCCGGAGATCAGGGAAAGTTTGGTTCCCGATCCGGAAAAGCGGCCCTTTTATGCCTACCTGTTAACAATGGTGGACGAGCCCGCTTCGGCAATCCGGCCGAATGTAATCAGCCATGTCCGCACCGCTTTGCGTTACGGCAAGAAATGCCATACCTTTGTGGCCGATATGTCTTCTTTTCTCTTTAACAAGATGTCGGCCAACGCCTCCGCGAACAAAGGGAAAGAGATGGTCGCCCGCAAACTGGTTATAGAAAAGATGATTAGCGCCCTGGGAGTGGAAAGGATCAAGGCCGACGAGATTTCAAGCGTCCTCGCTTTTGAGGGGACAGAGATTGACGATCCCGATTGCCGTTTTCACTCGGTGGCGAGAGTGGCGGAGCTTGCCCAGCCGTATTCGATCAGCCAGCGCAGTATCAGGAAACTTGGAAGGACCATGGCGACTTGTTTTGAAAGCTTTAATTTCGGAGGAGTAAACGATCTGCTCAGAACAACCATTACCCAGGAGGCGATAAGGGAACAGCTTATTGAACTGGGAGTTGACCCGCTCAAAGTGGAGACCCTGGCTCATTTGATGCGGCAGAAACTGGATTCACTGGTCCGGCAGGCCAATATTGCCAAGCTTGCCTATGCTATTTTTCAGGGACAGGCTTTGTCAGAGGAGAGCCTAAGTCTTTTTTATAGCCACCTCCAGGAAGAATTTGATTTAAGCGAAGAACAGGCCAAAAGGATAGTTGCTCAAATCGATTCAAACTACGAACAGATCAACCGTGCCGCGGACAAGGTTGTGGGGCGGTACGATTTTTCGGCCAATCGCGGCAGCGTGGAACAGAGGAAACTTTTTTATCTGGCCCATGAGATTATGTCGCAATTTGCCGAGAATAACAAAAGGATCTCGCTGATTGCCGGGTCTTTGAGGGAAAAATGCAATCATGTCGTGCAGAGTGTCCTCCACTGTAAATTTGGCAAATCGAAGAAGATCTCCAATGCCATCGCGCTCGGAATAAACGGCTTATATAAATTTGGGGATAAGGTGGAGGGGTTTATTGCCAGAGAAGGTCTTCCTTTTGAGCAAGCTGTCCAAAAAGCGATGCAGGAAAGAAAAAGCGAAATAGCCGCTGTTGTACAGAGAGTTGGGACGGCGGAAGGGCTGGATGCGGGACAGGTTGAGGAAATGGCGGACAAACTTTTTGAAGTCATCGAGGAATCTTATGAGTACAAGCATTTTGCGGCGGTTGAATTTTTGGGAGCGGTGGTCGCCAAGGTTGAAGATGTTTTAGGGAAAGATCCGGCGGTTTTGGAAGAGAAGCTATTGGAAGAGGTACTAAAAGCATTTAATCTTGGAAATTCCGGAGACAAGAAACAAAAACTTTCCATCGCGATTTCTTTGGTCCTACAGGACTTAGGAATAAGTAAACGCTTTTCGGCCAAGCAAAGGGAGGAGCTGGATAAGATACTTGAAAGCACTGCCGATCCGGCAAAAAACAAGGATACTAAGGATGCTTTGATTGAAAAACTTGAAAGAGAATTGGGTCTTCCAAAACCATTAGCGGAACAAATAGTTACCGCTTACATAGAAATGTTTAACCGGCAGGTGGGGAAAATAAAAGAGTTGGTTAAATCCGCCGAAGCATTGGCCTTGCGCCGGGCAATTCCAAAAGTGGAATTTGAAGGGATCCCCGGCGTTGATATCGACTTAAAAGCGATCAAAGAAGAGGTGGACGAGCGGGTGCAATTGGTTCGCAATCCCTATCGTGGAGGAGCAAAAGCCGGAGTCGCCGACGGCTTGATCAAGGGATGGAGCATTCCGGTTTATATCGGCGAAGCGGAACGGAAGATCGTCATGCGGATGGTTGAAGAGAGGATTTTTGGGCGCAGGCACGTTCCGCAAGAAGTGATCCGCTTCATCGATGCGGAGATATCCGGCGCCAGGGGATTAATTCCCCGGACGGTCGACAGCGGACTGTGCGATGCCGATTATATCGCGACCAGGCTGGTTGAAGAGATATTGTCCGGCAAGACCTTTGAATCTGCCGCCGCTATTTTGCTGGCGGAATGGGGTATAACCGGAACGATTCCGCCGAAACTGCTTTCCAAATTAGTTAGAGCGGCTGAAATGATTGAAAGGCGGATTTGTCTCGGCAGAGTCATAAATGAATTTGGAGTCAACCTTGATTACGATATCTCATCTCTTCCGGCGATAGTGCGGAAACACGCTGAAGCGATCAGAGGGGAGGTTAGGGCCGGAGTTTTTGAAATAGCCGGCACCGCCGAACATTATTACCTGCGGCTCGCTCCGCGGGCCCGTTTTGACCGGAGGATCGAAGAGCCGCTTGCCAGGCATTATCAAAAATTTATCGACGAATATTCAGAAGAGGTTCCGGAAGAGCTTAGAAGGCGGATCAATAATGAAATTATACTGAAAGTCGGCGGGAGAGAAAACAACGTAGAACGGTTTGTTGCTCTGGTTCTGGGGGAGACCGCCAGGGGAAGGAATGTCGCGCAAATTGTTGCCGCGTTGAGGACCTGGCCCAATATGTCAAAGATAGAAGAGAAAGAGCTGGTTGCAATTATCAAAGAGCTTCGAAGCAGAAGCTGGCTCTCCCGGTTTTTTTCACACGCTTCGGACAATTTGGCGGATATCGGCACCCGGTTGGGTTCCGGTTACAATATTGTGGAATCCTTTATCGCTTTATCTCCCGATACTTACTCACAGGAAGAGGCGGCCGCTTTGAGGCAGGCGGCGCTTCCGATCAGAGGAACACTTGAAGAGATGACCGTGAAAAGGGATTTGGGAGCGATTACTCTTGTTCCCGGTCCGGGAGGGCGGCTGGTGGTGTGGAGGGGTGAAATGTTGGGAGTAAAGGGTCATGAGGCGGCCAAGCGCAAGCTTGAACAATATTACCACTATATCATAAGCCCGAATGGCCAGAGCGCGGAACAGGCGGCGGAAGAGCTGATTGTCACCAACCGGCTTCCCGAAATGCAGGTTAGGAAAGAAAAGATAGGGGATGAAATGTGTCGCCCGCGCTTTGCGGCGGCAATCCGTGAGCTTGCTCCCCGCCTTGAAACGGCTTTTGAAAAGATAAGGGAAGGGCTTTCCGAAGCGGACCGGGATGTGCGGCTGGACGACAGGATCAGGAAGCTTGGGTTTGAAGCGATCGGCAAAGTCGCTTCCGAAATGGAAGGTGTGGCGGAGGCAAACGGGATTACCGATTATTTGAAAGAAAAGACCCCGCAGATATCGGTCCTTAAATACACGGGAATACAGCTGGATGACGCTGATTACCGCTCCCCGGAAGACGCGGCCTTGTGGCAGATCCCGTATTTGCAGGAGCGAAAAAGTATTTATATGACCGGTATGCGGCAGTTTGGAAGGGAGAAAGGAAAACCGATTGCCGATTCTTTCCAGAGCGGCGGTAACGCTTATTGGAACTTCCCGAATATTGAAGGATCTGATCCCAACAATGGGGCAGTTGCTTCCTGGGGTTCCTGCACCGCCTATTCCACCCGGGCTTATGATGAAAGCTCGTGGTGGATTACCCAAATTCCCTACGTCAGCAGGCTTTCGAACGGAGGAGAAAGATATGAAGGTAAGTTTAAACTTACCAAACTGGTGAAATCTGAAAGTTACCCGGCTAAATTGCTTAAACTTGGATTAAGCGCCGTTGATTTGGCTTACGCGTTTTCTGCCTTGCAGTTTGCCGATGCCGGCCATTTTCTATCCCGCACCGGAAGAATGCCGGAGTTTTTGGCCCGGAGATTAGAAATGCCGGTAGATGAGAAAAAAATTATCGCCGGGGATGTCCATGAAATCTGGGCGGTGCAGGATACCACCACCGAATCGGAAGATATAGCTTCCTGCATAAGATTTTTACGGGGGATACTCAGTATGGATGGCAACGGGGTCAATCATTTATGGAACGGCCTGTTCCTTGAAGGGACCGGTCCGCTGGGGGCACACTCGGACAGTTTGGCGGGAGCCAATACTACTTTTTATGCCCGCTGGGCGCGCGGCAACCAGCCAATCTTATGGGATATCCTTTTCAGCGAAATGGGTTGGAGAAGAAAAATCCATTTTGCTTCCTTGTCGCTTTTCTGGTTGACCGGGTTTTTCCGTCCGGCGCTGATTGCCATGCCGCTCTTTTTTATGTTTGGCGGACTCTCTTCCGTGATAATGGGCAAGACCCCGGAACAGGCCGCGGTTTTCCTGGCGATGGTTGGCGCTACTTTCGGGATCAACATGTCCAGTTTCCTGGGGGTTATGAGAAGCAGGGGCTTTTTGGAAAAAGGATATTTAAAAGAGACACTGGGATGTCTTTATATCGAGTTTGGCGGGTTGGGAAGGATGCTCCAATCTTTTTACGAAGGAACGGTTTGGGGAGAGCGTCCGCCTTTTGTCCCTTCTCCCAAAGAAAGTATTGCCAGAGAGAGGGTTCCTTGGAGCACCCTCTGGTTTGAAATGTCATTGGCCGGTTCAAATTTACTGGCCTTGGCCTATGCTCACGATTATGTCTTAAGCCAGCAGGGGCAGGCGGGGATGTTTGCCGCCGCTTTCTGGACATTATTGCATGCCGGGGTGGGAGCAGGAACACTTTTGGCATTTAACAGGGGAATTTATCGCGGCCGAGTGGATGACGATCCGAGCCGTTTGGATGAAGAGGGGAGTAAATCTCTTGAGATAAAAGAAGGTGTTAGAAATGCTTTTGCCAATTAGAAATGTTATTAGATATTTAAAAGGGAAGCCGCCACTGGAGTTTTCTCCCGGAAGGTTGGGAATGACCAGAAGGGAAGCATTGGTTGTGGGAGCTGGTCTTACCGGGTTAATTGCCGGCGCTACCGCGACTCAACACGTTCTTCAAGTAATTTCCCCTCCCGCGATAGAAAGGACTTCATCCTCCATAAAGCGTGGAGAATTGCTCGCCGGGTGGTGGGAAACTTTTACCGCTCCGATTCCCGGAGTAGCCGATGCGGTTTTTGTGAAACAGGAAGAAGAGAAAGACAAACTCCTGTGGGTATCGGAGGGGGCACCCTGGGGCTTGAGTGCCGCCAGGCAGATGGATAGCCAGGAAAAATTCAACCAAGTTTTAAGAGGGGTCAAACTTATGATGGAGAGAGGGCTTCCCGCCTGGCAGGGTTATGTAGATAAAAAAACCGGAAAGTTTGTTGTTACCAATCGCACTTCGGCCCTTGATGCCGACATACAGATTGCCAATGAGCTTATCCAGGCGGCGCAGAAGGTCAAAGCAGGGAACTGGCAGGAGATTGACGGATTTGATTATACCGAAATGGCACAGCGTCTTCTTAACCTGATTTATGAAAAATATGTTGACAACGACGGCGCTTTTGCCAGTCTGGCTCCCACCCCCTACGATCGGGGAGGAGTTCACGGCCATCTTAAGAACTTAAGCTACGTTTCCATCGCGATTCTTGAGGTTTTCCGTGATTTTGACTCTAACCCGGGACATAAATGGGAAAAAATTATTGAAGATGAGCAGATCAGCCGCGAGGTGGTGATTGAGGGATTTGGTAAAAATATTCCGGATTGGATTATCCTTGCGGTGAAGACGCGCCTGAATATGGGTAAACTTGAAAACGAATTTGAAGTTTATAGTCCTGCCGGCCGCAGTTTTCGATTTGGATACGATGCGGTAAGAACGCTCTGGATGATTGCCCAGGACGCCCTTTATTGCAAAGATCCTTCCGTTGCGGAAAGGAACGTGCGGTTGGCCCGTTTAATTTTGGATGAGATGACCAGGTCTTTAAAAATTGTGGAAGCGGTTGATGCAATGAGAATTCATGATTACGGTGGGCAAGAGATCGCGGCCGGAGAGATGGAAGAGAGATTCGCGAGACAGGATATGCTTTATGCCGGATACGCCGCCCTGGCTTACGCGGCGGGACAAGATCGTGCCGGTTTGGTTTACAGAAGAATGTGCAATCAATTGCGGGAGAAGATGTCTAAACAGAATTCCGGATTAACCGGACGTTATTATGAAAGCAGTCTTTTCTTATGGTCAACCTTGATGCTTGACCGCGCGTTTATTTGGGAGCCGTTGGCACGCTATGAAATGGATAAAAGTAAAGATATCCAGAATATCCTGCAAAGACATCCTTATCCATGGTCACACGCCAAATTTTTGCCGTTTTATCCCGGATTTAATTCTTATTGGGGACGCACGCCGGGAGAACGGGCGGAATTGGATTTGGTTCCGGCTGTGGTTGCGGCAGAAAAGCAAGATTTTCTTATTCCAATTGTGGGAGGTAGGGCCAATCTTAATGCCGCTGACCAGATGAAAGCTCTCTGGATGATGGATGGAGCGGCTGAAATATATTCCCGGGTTTTGTCCGATCCGACAATTCAGTCCCATCCCTATGAAACGTTGAGGGCGGCACAGGGGTTGGAGGGGACCATAAGAGAAGGGGGCTTTTTGCCCTTTGAAGTATTTCGGCGCTATAGCGCTGTTTCCGAAAAACAAAGAAGCCCGTTTTCGGAACTTGGAGTTGCCCAGAGCTTGATCGATACCTATGAAGAGGAGATGGTCAAACGCGGAATGCTAATCTGTGAGGAACATCTGGCCTCAAAAACTCCGGAGATTTTTGCCAGAGCCGCGATTCTTTATGCCGAAGGGGCAAAGCGGCTTTCGGAACCGTGGGAAGAAAAGAAGGGAATAATAAAGAATCTGGATCGGGCAACCGAAAGGGTAAGCCGGCAGATTAAAGAGATGCGGGACGACCTTTTTGATAAATGGGTTGACCCGACCGGGCACAAAGAAGAGGACAAGAGAGGATTTAAGGTTTTGATGGCAGTATTGCGCCTGCAGAAAGCGGAGATGTACAGGGCTAGGGGAGAATTGTTGTCAAGAAAAAAAGTGGCAAGAGGTGACAAAGAGAGATTGGCCGACTATAAAACGGCGGTTAAATTATACAAAGAGGTTTTATGGGAGGAATTAACTCCGGAAATCGCGTTAAGCGCATTACTGGGGATTTTTAATGCTGAAAAATCGGCCGTTGGCATCGGAGCGGAAGTAACCGGAGACCTGTCGGTGTTTCAGCGTAAGGCCAGGATGCAGGGCGATCCGCGAATAAAAGAAGTGATTGATATTATTGACAGTCTTTCCGCATTATTGGACGGAAAACAGATGCCAACTGCTTTGTCAGATAAGGGATTACGGGAGGGGATTGCAAGAGTGGCCAAAACCATACTGGAGGGGAAGTTAGAAGTTTCCGGGGTTGAAGGAGCTGTGGCCGATTGGGATACCAAAAACAAAGCAAAAATAGCCGATTATGTTCGTTATGCGAAACTTGCTTTGGCAGCGGCCAAGATTGAGTTTGTCAGCGAGACGGAATCGGAAGCCGAAGCGGCAACCAGGCAGGTGGCGTCCGATTTTGAACGAGTAAGAGAGTTGTCTCCCATGGTTCGCGTTAGGGCCTTTTTGGAACGGGTGGTCTATTTTCTGGAAAGGGAAGAATCAAAACGGGCGGAAGAAGATTGTGTCGGCATTTTACGGATGATAAAGAGTGTGCGCGCGGGCGCAACCAGGGTTTCTTCTCCAGCGGTTTTAAGCCGGGTAAGGACGCTTGGTTTTATTGGGCGCACCATTCAGGCGCTGGTATACGGTCCGGACTACACCAGGCAGATCAACAAGAGAAAAATGGAAGAGCACCTTGCCAGGCTTGGTAAAGAAGTGACCATTTTTGAGGAGAAGCAGTTTGATTTTGATGCAAGAATTACCTCTACTTATCTCGAAGAAAGGATTAAGGGAAGGGTGCTCATTATAAAGAAGGTTAAAGCGGTCATAGCCGAACTAAAAACAGGGTTGACCGAATTTGAAAGGGCGTTTTTAAGCAGCGCGGAAAAAGCGCTTGAGGATGACGATTATGAAGCTTTTTCCGATTCTATGGAGCGGCTTTTGGATTTTTCTCAGAGCTTGCGCTCGTATGAAGAAAGGATGGGAAAAGGGGAGAGGGCAAAAGTTATGGAAGAGCTGGAATTGCTCGCGGAAGTTGAACAAGTAAAAAAGGTTTTGGGAAGCAACACCACCGAAGCCCTTGGCGCGGCAGAAAAGCTTTTGGCGGAGGCCTATCGGAAATTTTATGGAGACACTCCCTATACGACCGATTGGTTTAAGAGGATTATCGGGGCCTACCAATCGGTTGCCTGGCTGGTATTTAACCGTTCGGAAGAAGGGAAGAAGAATGCCATTGGCATGATGCACCGGATTTTGGATGAAGACGCGGCAATCGGGTTCAGTGCGGGGAGTTTGGAAGAAAAGATGGTTGAATTGATCGGCGATATTGAAAGCAACGGTTTTATCCGTTTGCTGGTGAACGGCGATCCCTACCAACGGAGCGGATTATTAAAGGAGCTGGCCAAAATGTACATAGCGGCTAACCGTGGAGTCGAAGGTCGCAGATATTTGCGGAGGGCGCTTAACCTTTCGGAAGATTCTTCCGGACTGGACAAAGAAATAGCCGAGTATAAAGGGCTTTTGACCAATCCCAACAATCAAGAAATTATAGCCAGGATCATCGGGTCTTACAGTGGCAATGAGCAGATAGTTATGGAAGGAGCGCTCGGCTTGAAAGGAGTGAAATAACATGGGAGGAGAAATTCCAAAAATTTGCTCCAGGGTAAGCAATTATGCCCCAACGGCATTAGATGACGCATCCGTTTATACAGCGTTAAAAGAAATGTCCAGAAAACTCCAAGAGATAAGCTCTAATATATTTTTGGATTCAACCAATTTAGGCAATATTGATGTGTATGAGACTGAGCTTGTTTCAATATTGTTGGCATTGGAAAAGATTGGGCAACAAAAAATTCAAGAGCGTAATTACAATACTTTGCCTCAAGGCGTTCTTGTCCGCCTGATGCAGGTTTATCTAAAGAAAGCGCAAATGTTGAGCAGAAAAAAAGATCCTGCCGCCAAAATCTATTATACCAAAGCCCACGAAATTGGCTATGCGCTTTATAATAAAAGCGAATTTAATTTCAACCTTCCCAAGCAATGCGGAATACCTGAAGCGCGGTTAAACAATTTTGTCGGCATTTATTCAAAAAGTTTTCGGTTTTCATCAGACCAGTGCAAGGACAACCCTTCATTTAAAGGGCCGTGTTTTACTTCAAATGCTTTTGGATATGTTGTTTTTGTTGAAGGGGAACTAACCTATAACCTGGCGGAAGCGGCAATGGGAATGGATCGGCCGGATTCAATTTCCCTGGCAGAGGAATATTTAAAAAAGGCTTTGGGCTTCCAACAGATTGAAAAAACAGGTAATTTTACTCCCATTGATGATCGGGAAGCCCATAAAACAATTACCATCGATGGTAAGATATACTACGGCTTCCAGGCCCGCGCCAGAGTACTCGAAAAAGTGATAGCGCGCGAAAAGAAAGTCAAAGAAATAGAAGATCTGGTCCATGACAAGCGATACGGGGAAGCGATTGAAAGAGCTTCTAAGTTTGATTTTACCGCTCCATTTGTGGATGTCGGCAAATTGTCAAAAGAATTTCAAGCCACCCCCGAAATAAAAGACCATCCCGAAACATTAAAGGTGCAATGCTTCAGGGTAATCGCCGCGCTGGCATGGGCGTATTATAACCAGGGGAAGACCCTGCAAAGCGAGGAGTATTTAAGGAAGGCGTATATGCTGATGCTTTTTCTTCTGGGGAAAGTATCGTCTGGCAATCACGATACATTGGTTGTTAAGAGCTTTTTTGAAAGAGAGAATCCTTTCCCGGGAAATAATGTCGGCCAGGTCTTTGCGGAAGGAGATAGATTGGCAAATCTTTTTAATTTTGCAAGCAAGGCCACTATTTCCGATGAGCGGAAGGAAGATTTTTTCAGGGATACCGGCAGGGAAAAGAACCATTTGAGCGACGATGCCATTTTTATACTGGTTGACATCTTTAGCTTAATCGGAGCCATAAAAAAAGACAAAACATACAAAAATAAATTTGTGGGCTTTGTAAAAGGGGCTTTGTCGGATTCCCCTCCGGCGCATCTGATGTTTTCTAAAAAAGGGAATACCTATCTCCCGTCGTTTATTGGGAAATTGATAGGGTATTACGGCAAAGAAAAGGATTACGCGACGGTCGCGCTTTTATATTGGCATATTCTTGGGAAAGATCCCCTTGGTGATAGGGCCACTAAACTGGTTACCAAAAACAGGGAATGGAGCAAGTTGGCTGCCGAAAACAATTCGGGATTGGATTTTGTAAGGATTGGCAAGTTCTCCGGATCGGAAATTTTTAAAAAGACCAGGGTTAACGACCAGCTCAATTTTGCCTGGGCGATCTATGAAAGGGGAAAGAAGACGCCGGGATTAAAAAGGCTGGCCGAAAACCTTTTTGCCGCTTTGCTTGATACCGCTTATGACTATTATATTGACAAAGGAAAAAAGCTTAAGGTTGTCCAGGATCGCTTCGTTGCCCTAAAGAACCTTACCCAAATCTACGAGCGTCTCGGTTTCATCTACAGCCGGGAAGCCGCCACAAAAGAGAAAGGGCTCCAATATCTTGACTTTGCCCGCAGACTCTACAATTTAATCCTTGACGGTAAGACCGACGAATATGTTGGGAGTGACGATAAGTTTAAAAAACTTTTGGCAAAAGCAACCGGGGAATTTAATGTTACTTATGAAGAAACGGCCATAGGGCTTGATAAGGGTAAATATTTTAAGGAAATGGAAATTTCGGCAAAAGAAGTAGAGATGTCATTGAGGTCCGGCTTGGCCAACGTCTTGAATAAGCTTAAAAAATATGAAGAAGCATATAAAGAATTCAAGGTGATTTATAAATTTTACAAAGAAAACCCTCGGCTTGTCAAACCCGACAATTTCCCGATGACGATCATGGGGATGGTCCCTTACCTGATCCGGAAAAAACAATATGCCGACTATAAAGAAGCCAAGGCTCTGCTTATGGAGAGCATCGATTTGTCTTCCGGATCAAACCTGCCGGCTTTTCTTAGCGGAATCCAGAATTTATCGTGGCTCTACTCTTCTTATGCTTCTTATCTTAAGCCATTTCTTGGACGGAAAGAAGATTCAATGCGTCATATACAAATTGCGGCTGCCCTGATTAGAGCGCTAGTTCATAAAAAAAAGACTGCCTTGCAAGATCCCCAGATGACTGCCATTTTAGACAAGATCATTGAACAAAGAGATCAGCTGATGGCGGAGGAGAACCTGTCGGAGCTGGAGTTGGTTCGGACCGAAATTTCTATAAATCTGGCGGGGTTGTTCAAGGCAAACGACAAGGCAGAGGGAGCCATCGGTATCTATAACTGGATTTTAAGCAAGAGCGCTTCAGATTTGGATGCCGAGAAGCTGATGGCGATCCGCATCGGCCTGGCCGAGGCCTATGCCCGCGACGCACAGCTTAAAATGAAGGCAGGCGAAACCGAGGAGGCGGAAAAACAAGCCCGGGAAGCGGAAAAATATGCCGATCTGGCGAACTTATCCGCTTCTAAATTTGAAGATAAGTTTAAGGCGATCTCCGCCTGGGCCTGGGCCAGAGGGATCATTGCCGGCAAGCTTAAAAAAGAGGGAAAAGAGATTGAGGCGGTTAAGATGTTCTCTGAAACGGCCGCAAAATACAGGTCCGAGATAGTGGAGAAGTTGAGGGGGTTAACCCGGGAAGATAACGATGCTTTGACCGAATTAAAGAGCTCGCCGCAAAAAATATTGCTGGCTTATGCCGGAATGCTTAAGGCTGCCCGTCAATACCAGTCTGCCCTTATTATTTATCAGAGGCTTGAGCATATTCCGGAAGCCAGGATCGCGATTGCCGAAATGTATGCCGAATACGGCAAGGTGAGGATGGAGCGGCAGCAGGAATTTTCCGACATAGAAAGCGCCGCTTTAAAGGATCAGTTTGTTCCCGCTGCCGAAAGAATGGCGAAGGCTTTGGAGAAATTGTCCGGGCAAAGGATTGTTAAAGTTAAAGATGGATTGGTTGTTCTCTCTGCTGTCAGAGGGTTGGGATGGGTTTTGTCCGAGCTCTCCAGGATCGGGGCTGAATCGGTTAGTAAAGATGATCTAAAGAAGGCCGCTTTTATGATTTATGAAGCTTTGCTTGGGGAAAGGAACGGTCTGCGAATTGATGAAACGGCCATGGAGCGTTTCTTGAATATTGAACCCGGATCATTTTCCAGGATAATGTCTTTCATAAGGGACCACCGAGGAGAAATTATGCATGTGGAGGTTCTGGAAGAAGGAGAGGTTTCAACCTGGGACATCAAGACCGCTTATCTTAACACGATTTACAATGTTTCCGATTCGCAAAAACTGCTGGCGACGGTAGAAAAAGAACTTGCCGCGCTGAAAAAAGAAAGTCCGGAAGAACAGAAGAGAGAGACGGCGGAAAAAGAACGTTTCAAGGCCAATGCCCTTTTGGCCCGCGCCAATCTTTACTGCTGGAAAATGGCCAAAAACAACATCAAGATGTCCGAATCGTATTACAAAAAAGCACAGGCCGATTTTGAGGAGGCGCTCCGAATTGCCGAAAAGATACTGGCAAATTGTTCCGGGCAGGACAAGAATATTGAAAATATCTGTTTTGATTCCGCCTTCGGCATCATTCATATTTTGATCAAACAGGATAAGATTGCCGAAGCGGAGGAGAAGCTTAATGAAGTTATCGGAAAACTTTCGTCCGCCCGCCGCAATCATTTTGTCCGGCTCGGCAAGGCCTGGGCCCAGATGGGAGACCTGCGGGGCGAACAGGAGAAGTGGGCGGATGCGGTTCAAAACTACAAAAAGGCGATGGTTTATTACGACCGTTTCCGCAGCTTGAAACAGGAACGGTCCCAGCTTTATTATTCTCTGGCCAATGCCTTATACCAAGTTAGGGATTATAAGGGGGCTAAAGATTATTATTTTAACGCCATCAAGGCGATCCGCGCCGACGGCCACAGCATCGACAAGCTCATTGCCGATAAAGAATGGGCGATCCTGTCGATCCTGATTGAATCCGAATTGGGATTGGCGAGGGTATACAAACAAGACAGGGAATACGCGTTATCAAAGGCCAGGGTCAAAAACGCGGAAGATCTATTGGCTAAAATCCCCGGGGATATGGACGATAAGCCCAAAATCGCTAGAAGCGCGGCAAAAGAATTTTTTGATACAGAGAGGACAGTTGAAGAAGATTCGGGCGAGGCAGCTGTTTCCTTCTCTTATAATAAAGGGGAATACGTTGACGACAAGAAAAAAAGTTCCGATACCGGGTTCAACAAATTAAACATGAGGGGCTCTTATCCCGTCTCAAAAGATTTCAGGATGGGAGGAGGTTTGTCAGTCGGCTTTGGCATGCCGGAGAGCTCTTATACCGCCGACAAGGGTAACCGGGTTAAATATCTGACCTACAACCAGAGCGTGGGCTATGACCTGTGGGGAAAATACAAGCTGGAAAGGCCCTCTTTTAACTTTGAAGTCACGCCGTTTTTTAGGGGAGAAAACACTTCTTTCAACTACTACCAGAACGACGAAAACAGTGGGCAGGTTGAGAAGAACGGATCTTATAATGCCAATACGTTGGGAGCCAAGCTTGAATTCGCCCCAAAATGGCAGGTGGCCGATGGGGACGTTATGCTTATGCCTTTTGTTTCCGCCGAAGGGGCGGTTCTTTTGCGCGAAGGCGAAAATGAAATCGACGTCCGCCGTCAGGGAATGGTGGATGCCCGGGATTCACTTCAACGCTTAAACGACAAATATCCTTCCGGCGGCCCGGCCGACGAAAGGACAAAGGCGATCGGTGAATATAACGATAAGATCAATGCTCTTCCCGATTCAACCGAGCCGCTGGGTTCAGGTTACGGAGAGATTGGCTTGAGGGTTATATTGCCTTACGTTAAATTGAGCGACAGCTGGGCGCTTAGCCCCACCTTCTATTCCGCCACCCGCGGAGGATATGACGAAACCTCCTCCAACGGTTTCTTTGCGGTTGAAAGGAGCAAGGCGGGAAGAATCGCGCAGGCCTTCGGGATGGATTTAAAATTCAGGTCAAGGGGCCCTTGGCAGTTCTTTGCCGGCGGCTTATACCAGGTTGGTAACTATCAATATTGGGAAGGATCGTTTGGTGCCGGATACAAGTTCAATAACGGGACGGTACTGAAGGGAAAACTGGGATTTTCAGGATACAGGGGAGACAATGTCTCCTTTGACGAGATTGGCGGCGGGATCGGTTTGGAGTTTTAATATTACTCCCAGAGAGTAAGGAGAAATTGCCTTGAGCGGTGTAAGCGGAATATCTTTTACCAGAACCCATTCGGTTTCGAACGCTGGGATCGAAACGGCTCCGGCCAAAGTTTACGCCTGCGCGGGCGATCTTCCGATTGTTTCTCCCCCGGTTTCTCCTCCTCCCCCGGCCGCGGAAAAAACAGTCGTGGCGACAATCGTTAACTCCGACGGCAGCTTTCATGAAATAACCAAAGAAGAATTGGGTGAGCACGATTCCGAGGTCGCCAGGTACATGGCGCTGGCCGGGATTGTGCGCCGCAATATGAAGGATGAAAACGCCACACTGCAAATTTTCGATCCGGTACTGGAGATTATCTTTAAAATCGACCAATGCGCCAATCTCCCCCAAAAGACCCCTCCCTATGAACAGATAAGGGACATAGAACATTATATTGATAAATTGCCGGATAAAAAGCTGAAAGCCAAAATGCTGCTGCTTCTTATAAATTCGCTTTCCAAGGCTTCAAAAACCGACCCTCGTTTGATGGAGTTACATCTTAATAAGGTTTTGGAGGCCGATCCCGGAAATTTTCCGGCCCGACTTCGTTTGGCGCGGTTTTACGCTTCCAATCGTGATTTTAAGGAGGCGATCAAGGAGTATAACGCGCTTATCCGGTTGAAGCCCGGGAATATCCCGGCCCTTTTGGAGCTGGCCCAGTGCCATCTTGGGCTGGGGAACCTGGAACAGGCGGTAAAAACGTATGCCCGCGCGGCCGACCAGGCAAAAAACCCGGAAGAACTGATGCAGGCCCTCATGAGCCTGGTCCGGTTGAATGCCGATTTGCAGGTGCTTTTGGGCGAGTTTTGCTGGAAAAAGAACCATTGGGTCTTAAATCTTGTTTCCAATTTATGGAACGGTTTGATCTTGAACCCCTTAAAATTTATTGCGCTGATCGTGAAAGCGATTACCGGCCGGCGCGATCCCGGAGATTTTCGGGAGAAAGAGGTATTGTCGGCGGTTCAATCATTGTGGAATTCCATCGGCAGGGTAATTTCCAAAATAAAAAGATCTCCGGAAGCTTCGGCGCTGGCGGCCAAAGAGCTAAAAGCCTTTTGCGGCGCGCTGAAAGAAAAAACAGGGAACAGTCCGCTAAAGCCGGAAATTGCCGACTATCTTAACGGTTTTATTGCCGCGATTGCCGGAAAAGCGGATGATATCGGGGCGTATTCGGAACTGCGCTACGCGGTGGCGGTTGAAAGCGACGAAAATAAGATCGAAAAACTGGTTGGGGATTTTCTTGCCCGCCCGCGCCAATTTAAGACGGTTTTATCCTGTGCCGCGGCGCTGTTTGAATACCATGCTTACCTGAAGTTGCTGGAAATGCAAGTAAAAAAAGACCGCCCGGAATTGTCGGAAAAAATAAAAAAACGCATGGAAAAGGTTTTTCGGCAGGCGGTCCGGCTGACCGAGAAATCCCTGGAACTTTACCGGGGAGCAAAATTTGATTCGGAAGACCTTGGCAGCTGCCTGGCGGTTGAAGAGGCGATTACAGTATATTATTCGGAAAAAGATCCCGGTTTGTTGGCTCAAGTCAGGAAAATGGCCGAAGGCATGGTGGAAGGGATAAAAGGAGGGGAAGAAAATTTTGAGCAGTTATGGCAGTCGGCCGGCATCCTTTATCGGGAATATCTGAAACTTGAAATTTTTATCATAAATTCAAAATCAACCCATTTAAAAGAACGGGCGGAGTGGTTTTTTTCCCAAATGATGGAGCTGGGCCGGCGGGCATATAAGCTGGCGGAAAAGAATAAGGATTCCGATTCCCTGCACCGCATGCTCTTGGTTATGAGCCGGCTGGTTTATGGAGGCATGCAGGAGCTGAAAGGGGAGGCACAGAAACAGAAAAAAGTTTCCGATGCCCTGGCCGAGATCGCAAAGAGCGACCTTGAAATCGCGGTAAAAACGGAAAACGTGGAAGTATTGAAAGACTTGGGCGGAGCGGGCGTTTTTCAGGCGCACCTGGCCTTGCTTGATATCCTGCAAAAAAGAGAAGTCGCTCCCCGGGCGGCGTCGGAAATACTTTTTGGGGGAAGCGGGAAATTGGCTAAGATCAAGATTGTCGGGGCGAAAAAGACCGGAGTCCAAAACATCCTGGACCATCTGAAAATGCTAAAAGTGGAGGCGGGTTCGGACTTTAATGTCTTTGAATTACGGGACGCTTTGGCTGCGGCGGCAAGAAACATTGGGACATTTGAAATTGCCGGCTGGAAAGTAAAAGTAAAAGACGGCAAAGTTGAACTGGAAATACATATAAAAGAAAGAAACAATAATTTTTGGGCCAATATCAGCGGCGCCTATGGATTTGGCGCCGATTATTTTAAATTTGGCGCCGATGTCGGACTGATCAATCTCTTTGGCGGAGGAGAAAGGCTTGGTGCCGGCGGATACGCCTATAAGCTGAGCGACAAATGGAACTGGGGAGCGCACCTTTCTTATTCCACACCCTATCTCTTTAAAGTGGGCCGAAAAATTGTCGCCGCCTCTTTTTCCGCGAGCAAAGGGATGTCTTATTATTACGACAAAAAAGATCTAAGCAAAGTTTTTGGGCAGGATTATATCCAGGCGTTGGTCCGCCTTTCGGTCTTTGTCGGTAAAAACCTGAAAGCGGGAGCGGAAGTTAAAGGCGGATTAAATATTATCGAGGAACAGGATATAATCGAAGCTTTTGGCCAGACCTTTAATTTTTCCAAAGAGAACCGTTATTTTGGAAATGTCGGGGTAGTCCCGTTTGTCGAATACGATACCAGGGATAATGCTGTCGGAGCAACCAGTGGAACTTTTTTAAGGGCGTATGTTGACGGGGGCTATTACGACAAAGGTGGTTATGTGAAAGTCGGTGGAGAAGGGCGCCAGTATTTCCCTTTGTTCTGGGGGACCGGCGCTGTTTTGAGGGCCAGTCTTGGCTACGGCTATAATTTAACCTACAGCAATCAGTTTATTTTAGGCGGAAATAATTTTGTGAGGGGCTATCCGTCCGGTCTGGGGATCGGATCGGGCTTCCTGGCTTTTAACGGAGAGTTTCGCGCTCCGCTTATAACAATTAGCCGCGATTACGGGATGTTTGTCCAATTTTATCTCTACGCCGATTTTAGTTTTACGTTTGAAGATTATCAAACCCGCAGTCCGCTTGGTTACGGGGTTGGCGCCGGAGTGCGCGTCTATGTTTTCGGGATGCCGGTTAACGTTTTTTACGGGATCCCGATTGGAGCCGGCGGCGGATTCGGTTTTGATATCGGCGGATGGAATTGAGACAAAAAATGCAAGTTTTACCTCTGTTATTACGATTAGGCCGTTAGGCGGGACCAGGTCTGTTTTGTGCTGTTTTGGGTATTTTTTTAGAAATGCAAAATAGTGTGAAATTTTCCGGAAATGCTCACGATAAATATATAGATAGGATAACAGGATATCGGGATACCAGAAAAACAGGAGGGAAATAAAATGGGTGGAGTAAATTCTAGTTATAGTTTAAATGATCCTAAAAAATTTGATGCTTATTTTGGTTTGGACAAGCCGGGACATCAAAAAAACACGGCAGGTAAAAAAGAAGCAAAAAATCCACAAGAACCATTTCGAGTAAAAAGCACTGCATATAGATTTGCCAGAGCAGTTGACAGTATTATGACCACAAGAACACAAGAAACGGTTTCGAAAGTTGCTTACTATGGTGGGTATGGGACTGCAGCAGTGGCATTAACGGTTGCAACGGCAGGGATAGCGGCTAAAGTGCTAATTGCTGGAGGAGCTACTAAATCGACTGGATTAGGAATGGCTCTTGCATTGGCAAATTGCACTCCGGATGGAGTGGAGGAAATTTACAATGATCAGGGAGTGGGGAGAGACAAAGAAAAAGTAGTGGAAGGGGCGGTTACCCAGCGAGTTAACTCCAATCAGGGTGGAGCAAAGATCCCTTTTTCCGCCATTGTTGACGTCAATGAGGGAATTGGTTTGAAGGCGGGATATTCTTTGGGATTAAAAATAGGGACACAGCTCTCTTCTATTATAGTAGATAAAAACGGCCAATTTGTTTCTTTGGAAGACAATAGCGATCCCCGCCTGCAGGATCCCGGCAAAACCGCCGAATGTAAAGACAAAGCAAGCACCGATTGCACTTTTTATAAGGGAGTGGAAGGCAAGGCGGTCCCGGGAGGGATTTTGGCTAAGGTAGAAGGCGGCAACGCGGTTTATGAATTCGCACGGAACGGCGAAACAATCTATGTTTCGCCCGAACAAAAGAAAGTAAAGATCGGCTCAAGGGACTATCCGCTGTTTTATTTGTATGATTCTAATTTTAATAAGGAATATTATGTCAAGTACGGCGATCCGATGCAAGAGATCGTAATGGCTTATTATAGAGTGGACTCCAATGGCAAACTGCTTTGCAGGAAAGACGGGGGCGGAACCGAAGAATGCGCCGCGATCGACAAGTCGTCAAAACTTATCGCTCTTGACAAAAGCAAAGAAGTTTCTTTGGCTGCCGAAAATCAATATGTTAAAGTAGAAAAGAATTTGTCGGGAAAACCTCCTTATAAGGTGTTAAAAAATACGGAAGGGAAGAGTGTTGCTGTTTCGCTGACAGAAGAGGAAGATCGTTCCAAGCAGGCGGTTTTTGACAAGAACGCCACGGCCGAGATTGTTGTCGATACCGTAACTTCAGCTTTGTCTTCTTCCAAAACGGCAAAAGACGCTTTGCTGGCCCAGGCGGTTCCGTTTAAGATTACAAAAGTAACGCTGGTAGCCCTCGGGCCGAATAAAACTGTCAACCAGAAAATAGAACCGATACAGATTCCAGTTACCTCTTCTCTGCTTGATATTAATAACTCTGCTTTGCCCTGGATCTTGTCCCCGGCATTTGTTTTTCGCGGGACAGGAACCCCCGTGGAGGAAACGGTTACGGTTAGGGTGGTAGTTGAAGGAGACATTGACCGTTCGGGAGCCGCTTTGACCCAAATTACCGATCTTGGACATTTGCTGCAATTGAGAACCAGGGTAAAAGTTGTTCCACCCAAAGTCGGTGATTCGGGAATTTCAAAGGAAGGGAATCGTTTTGATCTTGGGATAAGTGAAGCGGGAAAATCATTGGAAGCGGGAAGAGCGGATGCCGGGAAGGCGGAGGCGGATAAAGGTTCGGATTAAGGAGGAGAAAAGATGAAATTGGGTAAATTCGGTTTAATTTTATTGTCGGCGGTGATTTTGGCTTTAACCTCGGTCCAGGCCTTTGCGGTGGCGGTACCGTCTCAGCCGGTTTGTTCGCCGGTCAAGGCAAACCCGGGCGGGGGGACATATCATTATGTGTTTGTTCCCGACACCAATTCTTCCAAGATTTTTGTGCATAGAGGGGTCCTTGTAGGTGGGAAGCTTACTTTGACTGCCAATGTCGCTTCAATCGGGCCGCTTTCCGGGAAGCCGTACGGGATGGTAGTTTCACCGGACGGAAAAAAACTGTATGTTTCATTGGCCGCCGGAATGTCTTTTTCAACGGTAAGGGCGTACGACATTTCAAATATCTCAAGCATTAAAGAAGATACCGCTTTCGCGTCCAACAAGCCTTCTTCAATGCAGTCGCCCCGGCAGATCGCGCTTACTCCGGATGGCAGGTTCCTTTATATAGCGGACGGCGGAAGCAAACAGGTTTATGTTATCGACATAGTTAAAAATCAATATCTGGCCTCTTCAATCAATACCGGCGAATTTGGTATTTACGGATTGGCGATAAAAGAAGACGGATCGCGCCTGGCGGTTTCGGTTGCCAGGACCGACGGATCGGTCTTGATTTATGACATCAGCCAGGCGGTTGGCGGTACCTTTACCAAAGTTGAAACTATCTCTAATTTATATAATCCGACTTATTTGAAATATTCCGGTTATACCGATTCTTATTCTACTGTTCCGGTTGAATTGTTGTATGTCAGGGTGCATGAGGTTAGCGGTGACAATGCCGACGTTAGGATTTATTCCAGTACGGCGCTGGTTCCCTATGAATTGCTTGGCGTAGCCAGAGTTGTAAATGCCAACGAGCAGGATACGGCAAACAATATTTGGGAAGGGATGGATGTTTCTCCCAACGGCAAATATCTTTATGTCAACCATTACCGCACCAGCGCGAAAGACGGCACGGGAGTTTACAGCTATGTTTTTAAGACGGAAAGCATAAAATGGTCGGGATGGGATATGCCTTCGGTAACCGATTTGGATACAAATCAAAAAACCGGCAACGGTTGGCTGGCTTACGGCCCGTTTAAGTATTTGTCCGAATCGGACAGTGCCGTCCTTTCTCCCGACGGTTCAATTCTCTGGTATGCTTACAGCGACGGTGGTTTTTATGATTTTAGCTACGCGACCGGTTTTTATGACAAGGACACGGGAGAGTTGAATACTCCTCCCGGCAAGCCGCGCATTATTACCCCGGTAACCGGACAAAAAGATGTTTCGGGTAATGCAACCTGGGAAGCGGCAATCGACGACAACGGCACCCCTGTTTACGATGTTTATTATATAGGAACGAGCGAAGTGGGATCCGGGATGTGGAAAGTTTTGGGATCAAACGTTTCGACCACTTCAATCGCGATGGATTCAACCAAACTGCTGGCCGGAACAAGTTATTATTTAAAAGTTATTGCGAAAGACAGCGAGGGATTACAGAGCTTGCCCGATTCGGTCGGACCGTTTACGATGGGGGGGGGGACTGCTCCCGGCATTGCAAAAATAATCGGGCTCGAAAATGCTTCCGGTACTGCAACTACCGATGCCTATGTTTATGACACAATAGTTATTACGGGAGAAGGGTTTGGATCCGATCCCGGAAAAGGAAAGAAGGATACCGCAACCAACAACGTCAAAATCTATCACACCAATTATTCCGGCGGACTTACAATAAGAGATGATACCGACGTGAGTTATGATGGATTGCAGGTTTGGGAATGGAGCGATAAAAAGATTAAGATCGGCATACCAAGGAGCATCGGGACCACTTTTATTGATTCCGGCAAGAATGAATTGGTGGTTACCAATGTCTTGGGAGCCAGCAATAAAATGGCTTTGAACGTAAAGCCGAAGATTTACTCAATAAACCCGACTTCAACCGCCCAGGGAACATCCGTTCTGGTTACCATAGAGGGGACGGCGTTAAGCGGGACCAATACCGTTGCTTTCGGTTCTACTTCTGCCGGAGCGGGAACTTTAACCACTCCAAGAAAGAGTGGAAACTCACCGGATGGGACGGGAGCAAACGACCAGTTGGCCGTCTTATCGCCCGCGGCTCTGGCGGTTGGTAAATACGCGATAGAGGTTACAATCGACAGTCAAAAGAGCAACAGCGATGTTGAGTTTGAAGTTAAAACGGCGGGGACTCCCGATATTAAGCGGGTAGTTCCAAACGTTGCTCCGATCGGCGGGAAGATCACCGTAAATATAGAAGGGAGTAATTTTGCTTCCGACGCGACGGTTTCTCTTTCAAAAACCGGACAGACCAATCTTTCGGCTGTTGTAAATTCGACAAGTTCAAGCAAGATTAATTGCACCTTTGACCTGACTTCCGCGACCACCGCGCAAATCGGCAAATGGGATCTGGTGGTGGAAAATAAGGCGGAAGCAAAGAAAGGGACACTTGAAAAAGGGTTTACCATCGCGGACAGCGCGACAAAAATATCGCAGATAATCGATGATTTTGAGTATGACAGCAAAGGAAAGCCAATCTCGGTTGTCGGCTACAATAAGTTCGCGACCGGCGGAGATATCACGGTTGCCATGTCCACAACCAAAAAATACGAAGGGGATCAGGCGGCGGAGATAACCTATCTGAAGACCCTGCAGGGATTCAGGGGGTATAATGCCACGCTAAAAACCGAGCAGGACCTTTCGGCTTTCGACACCCTGGTTATTTATACCATGGTTGACACAACCAGCACGGGGGAATTAAAACTGCAGGTAACCGGAAAAAGCACCGACGGGAAGACCACTGCCAATTTTGGCGGTATGCCGACCACAACCTATAATATTAAGTTAAGCGATACAACCTTCACCAAACATACTATTCCGATGTCGGCCTTGAAAGAGGTTGACGACAAAGGGGTGGAAAAAGTTGCCGGAGTTGATTTTAAGAGTTTCCAGGCCCGCATCACCGATTATCAGCTGGTCTTTACCGGCAATGACGCTTCGGCCGGACCAATCAGAGCCGACTTTGTCGCGGCGGAAGGATATACCGCGCCGGTTATCGGCGATATTGTTACCTCCATCAAGCGCGACGCGGATACTGTTGGGTCTTCCGTAACTTTAAGTTGGATGATCAATAAAGCGGGAGTTACCGCGGTTGACATCTATTCCGTCTCCGGAACTTCGGAATCAACCACCGCGGTTTATACAACCGATACCACCAAGTGGAAAGCGGAAAGCACCAATGTTTCGGCTACCACTTATACCGATAAAGCAAAAGAGGGATTGGTTGGTGCCGGATACCAGAAATATTACAAAGTCGTTCCGACCGGAACAACTTTGACCGCGACAGCATTAAGTTTGGATGTGGTAGGGAAGTTTGATCTGGGAGTCGGCCCGTCGGATACTAATCCGGAAAGGGCATTCATTTCGCTTCCGTTGGAACCGACTGGCTATACGCTCTCAACCGTTTTTGGCGCCCAGCCGAGTGATGACGACGCAATTGCGGTGATCGATAATAATTTCTCAATTACCAAAGGGAAGACCTATTCAAAAAGCGCTTGGGCGGACATATCCGGAATAACCGCCTTGGACAGCTTACAGGCAGGCCGCAGTTATGTCTATACCACTTTTACCGCCAAGCACCTTACGGTAGTCGGAAAATTAATGGAAAAATCAAACAATTTAACATTGGCTTTAGGATTGGATTCGACAAAGACCGGCTTAAATCTTGAGTTAATTGCCAACGCCTTTCCGACACCGGTATTAATATCCGATTCTAAGACGGGTTTGAATGGGTTAACTTTCGGTACTCAAGGCGGCGGTCTTGACGCGGCGCAGGTTTCGATAATTGACGCCAATGCTTCGATAATCGGCGACGGTTACGCCTGGCACAACGGGTCCGCAAGCTGGGTTGATTCTAACACAAAGACCTCAACTTTGATGCTATTGCCCGGTCGAGGGTATATAGTGAACGATCCGACGATAACTTCATTCAGCTGGACACAGTCCAAGTAAAAGGAGGAGGAAAAGATGAAAAGTATTTTTAAAATCGGCGGCTTGGCGGTTATTCTGTTTTTATTGGCCGGCATGGCGCAGGCGGCGGTGGTTTCTGTTTCCTGCAGTCCGAGCAATACTACGCCCAATCCGATCTTGAACAGTTCAAATGCCAATTTGGCCAGCGGGGCGTATGTGCAGGTTGTGAAATCAACCGATTCTTCAACCAGCGCTCCCAAAACTACCGACGGTCTTCCTTCAAGCTCTACGGACACAGTTATTTTAAGCGGGACGCTAAGCGCCGCCGGGACGTTTACCAAATCCGGTGCCAGTATTCCGACCGGAAATTATGTTTACATTGTCGCGTGGGAAACCTGGAATGGAACCGGAACTCCGACCGGTAAATACGGGATATCGGCGATTTCTTCCGCCATGACGGCAGTTTCCTATATTTATCGTCCGGTCTCTTTTTCAACGGGCACCAATATAATCGCTGGTCCTTCCATCTCCTCCATCTCCCCAACCAGCGGGAAGCAGGGAGAAACTTTAAGTGTCACTATTTCCGGTTCCGGCACCAGCTGGACCGGCGACATGAAATCATCGGTTAAATTTTCTAACGCGGGAATTACCGTAAACAGTGCGAGCGCTTCTACTGCAACCACCATCGCGGCTAATATTACGATCGCAAGTACCGCTGTAACAGGAGCGGGAACGGTTTCGATTACCGGGGCTTCCGGAACCGCGGCTTTCACCGTCAACACTTCCGGCGGCGGCGCCACCACGGTTGTCATCGACGACTTCGAAGGGACCGCGGTCAATCCGACTACCGGTTACTACGGCTTCGCGCCGACGGGGTATTCGAACCCGACTTATACCAGAATAACCTCCGACAAATACGAAAAAAGTTATTCAATGCAAACCTCTTATGCCTTGGCTTCAACCGATACCGATTCGTGGAGAGGCTGGGGCGGTATTTTGGCCGCGACCCAGGACTTATCCAACGTTGACACCCTCTCTTTCTATGTGAAAGGGGACGGTTCAACCACCAACAAAGTAAAAATCCAGTTCAAGGATGCCGACGGGACCAACTTCGCGGTTGCCGACGCCGACGCGGCGGCGCAATCGTCCGGTTCCTGGACCAAATATGAACTTGCTTCCTTCAAGACCAAAATGGCCAGAGTCACCGGTTCAACTGCCGGCGACGCCAACATGGATTGGTCAAAAGTTATCGAATACCAGATGGTCTTCACCGGTAAAGCGGCATCGTCAGGAGTCTTGCTTGACTATGTTGTCGCGACGAAAGGAACAACCCCAACTCCAACCTCCGATGCTCCCAGCATCATAAGCATCAGCCCGGCCAAGGCGAAAACGGGGGATACTGTGACCATTACCGGAACCAATTTGGGAACCGCCGGAAAGGTGGAATTCTCCGGAGCCCAATCCAAGACCTATATCGAAAGCGCCGCGGCCAATTCCGCCATCACTTCATGGGCGGTAAGCCAGATCGTTTTCAAAGTCCCGGCCGGACTAAGCGGAACAATGCAGCTTTCGGCAATCCGTACATCGGACCTTAAACAGTCAAACGCTGTAACCTTCGAGGTTACTAGCCAGGCAACCGGAACCGGCTCCTACAACTATCCGAACCCGTTCAACCCGAACGGCGGGGAGAGCACCACAATCGTATTTGATTCCGGAACCGATACCACCGCCACAATCTATATCTTCAACACCGCGGCGGAGATGGTTGAAAAATTAAGCTGGACTTCAGCAACACCAGCAATACCGAATCAATCCGCGACGGTCACCTGGAACGGTAAAAACGCTTACGGAGAGACACTGGGCGACGGCGCCTATCTCTACCGTGTTGCCGCGGGATCGAAATTAATTGCCAAAGGCAAAATACTTGTGGTGAATAAATAGGAGGGGATGGAAAAATGACAAATGACAAATTTCAAATGACAAATGAATCAAAAAAAATTAAATCATTTAAAGATTTAAAGATTAAAAGATTCATTGGGATTTTGGTTTTGGGATTTATTCTTGTAGCTACTTCGGCGCTGGCTGCCGATACAACTGCAACCGATCCGCTTAGGATCGGCGTTGGAGCAAGGACGCTCGGTATGGGCCGTGCCTACACGGCGGTGGCCGAAGATGCCGAAACGGTCTTCACCAACCCGGCCGGCTTGGGCGGGATCAAATCTCTTAAACTGACCAGCATGTACACTTCACTTCTTGGCGATGTAAATTATGTCGTCTTCGGCGGCGCTTATCCTTTGAACGCTAACAGTGCGATCGGAGCGGGGATTGTAACCTCCAATGTCGGAGCAATTCCTCTTTACGACAGTTCTCAAGCTTCAATCGGATCGGCCAACTGGAGCAACAACGCGATCTTTGCTTCATATGGAATCGCTCTTCCAGACGGGAAGACCAAGCTGGGCGCCTCGGCGAAATATTACAGCCAGGGGGCTTCCGGTGCTACAACGGCTGAAGGGACCAACGGTTCAGCTCTCGGACTTGATGCCGGCGCCTTATATTCGGTTAACGACCAATTGACCGTCGGTGTAGTGGCTCAAAACCCGCTCGGCACCAAATTACAATCCGGCAACGGAGTTGGAAACGCGATGGTCCCAACGATAAAGACCGGTGTTTCTTACTGTGTTCCGATGGAAGGGAACCGCAAACTTACTTTAGCGGCCGATTATGATTTAATGAGCAAGCGCGCGAACACGCTCCATGCCGGCGCGGAATTTTTTGTCACTCCGTCATTCGCCTTGAGAGCAGGGCTTGATCAGGATCCGGCCCCGGGCGGAACAGTTACCAATCTCTCTGCCGGACTCGGTTTGAGGATGCAGGGGATCGCTTTTGATTTTGCCTATCACCCCTACGGGGAGGTCGCCGAGAACGCGACCTACTATTTCTCGATCGGCTATGTCGGCGCGGATGAGCCCAAGAAGCTCGATCTTGAAATGTCCCTTACTTCGCCATCGGATAAAGCGACGGTTTACACCGACAACGTCAAAGTTGCCGGAAAATTATCGGGAAATATCAGCGGGATAACCGTTTTGGCCAACGGAGTTAGCGCTCCGCTTTCAGCCGACGGGACCTTCACCGCTTCGGTTCCGATCGAAAAAGTCGGAAAAAAATTGGTCCATGTTGAAGCGAGCGACAGCAAAGGAAGAAAGCTTACCGAAGACCGCCGGGTCTTAAGATTGGTCAGCTTTACTGACGTCAATTCCGGCTACTGGGCGAAAGCGCCGATTGAGAACACCGGAACGGTCGGACTGGTCCAGGGGTACCCGGACGGGACCTTCAAACCGGACCGGAGCTTGACCCGCGCCGAACTGGCCGCTCTTTTGGTCCGCGCGAAAGAGTACAAAGTCCCCGGACGGCCAGTCAAAGTGTTTAAAGATGTTGCCTCTTCCCACTGGGCGGCGGGATATGTTGAGATCGCGAAGCGGACTGGTCTGATCAAAGGTTATCCGGACGGGAAGTTCCGCCCGAACAATCGGATCAGCAACGCCGAAGCGATCACGGTAGTGGCCCGTTTCGACGGACTGCAGAAGAAATATGACGCCAAAACCGCATACTCCGATGTCAGCAAAAAGCACTGGGCGGCCGGCTATGTCAATGCCGCCTCCGAGGCCGGGATGCTCTCATACATCAACGATACCGAGCTGAAGCCGGAGAAGAGCATTTCCCGCGCCGAATCGGTGCAGATGCTCTCCAAAACATCGCTGGCAGTCAAGATGGTCGACGACCTCCTCTCCTGGGACAAAGGGTTCCAGTTTGAGATCACGAGGCCGACGATCAGGGCGGGGTTATAATAGATGACCTGTACTATCTACCAAAAGGCGCTTGGCGCCGGGGATAGGATAAAAAGCTGGGAAGACGCGGCTGCCGCTTACTATGGCGACAAATCCAAGGCCGGCAAGCTGAAGGCGCTTAACGAAAGATTAAGAGGAGAAACGCTTCCCAATCCAGCCGACGCGCAGAGCTGGCTGGAGAAAGTCTTTAATTTGTTTAGCTCCGATATAGGGAACCCGGTTGTTTATGTGGAAATTTGCAGTGATGCGGGTAAAAAAACAAATCCCGATCCGGTCAGCCAACCATTGCCATTGGCTCCAACGCCGGATGCAAAAGTTAACGTTCCGGATGGCGGGGTTATTGCACCGGATTTACGCAGGAAGGATGCGATAGTAATTAGAGCAACAAAAAGAACAGAACCAGCCTGCACACCGCAAACAAAAACAATAGAAGATATGGCAGGGAACATCAGAATGGTTTCTCGAAAGTTAATGGACGGCAAATGTGTTTATACGAGGCCAGGATGGTGCCGTGAGGACGAGGGGCTTGTCTGGGATATTCAAAAAGGGAAATGCAAAGAAGAGTGAAATTTTTGTCGGATTTTGACGATAAATATACAGGAGGATAAATACAATGGCACCAGGAATAGGAGGAACAGGATCGGTTGACAATAGGGTAAAAGTTTTTTCTTTGAGCCCGTTTCGTAAGAAAGAGGATGGTTTGGAGGCGTTGCTCAAGCTTATTGAAGATACAACAAAGCTGAACTCAAGTTGGGAACAATTAGACGCGTTGTTGAAAAAATGGGAAGAACAAAAGGCTTCAATTGAAGAAGATTACACCAAAGAAATTGCCAAAGAAGCGCTTGTAAGAACAGTTGGCAGAGGAAGAAAACAAAGAAAGCTACCCATGACTTATCATGGCCTGGTTGCCATTTTTGGCCGTAATAAAGCGGGGAAAGAACTCGCCAAAAAGCTGGTTTCTTTGTTTGCCAACAAGTCCGTTTCTTTTTCTCCGGCGGAAAAGAAGATGATTAGAAGTAGGGCGGAATCCAGATTGGTGGCAGGTCGCGCGCAAATTATATTGAAAAGTAAGACCACGAGCCTGGGAGAAATCGCATCAAAAACCTTCAGCGGGTTGGAATACGAATTTGTTGAGCATAAACAAACAGCGGATAAGTTGTCCGACGGTTTCTCGTCCCAAAAAAGGGGCATTGCGATAAGAATACAAGAGAATCCCAAGCTTAGGGCATTGTTTAGTGCTTATGGCATTGATCCCAATAAGGCAACACTTGAGCAAATAAAAGAGATTGTCTCTTTTGCAACCAATAAAACCACAGTTTCCACAAAAGAGTTGCAAGAAAAGCTTAAGGCTTTTCAGCCAAAAGCGGCCAGCCCCGCCGAATCGATGACAGAAGGGAAGAAAGAGGTAGAACCCAGGCACGGATACAGTATCGGATTGATGGGGAAGGGATTGTTGGGAGGAGGAGAGACGGGAAACCAGGAGTTGACCGGCGGCGGCGCAACAAGCCTGTCCGGTTCCGCCGCCCTGCATGCCGCCTATGTTTTTAACGGGAAAGAAAATCAAGTTATGCCTTTTGCTTCCGTCCAATACGAAAGCGAAGGGGCTGACGGCGAAGTGAAGGCAAGAACGGGAGTAGTCCTTCAAACTCCGCATGTTGATCTTTCCGCCAGGATCGGAGTAACCGGAAAATTAAATTCGGAAGAGGCCAGTTCTCAATTTCCGGACGGGACGTCGCTCGATGTTGCCGGAACAATCAGCGCCGGGAAACAAAGCGTTTTCGGGACGGCCGGATTGGACGCGCAGTATTTTCCGAATTACCAAATTTCTGATATTACGCAAAGCCGGACCCAGATTAGCTTATACGGAGGGCTTGGTTTATCTCCTTGGGAAGGGACGGCCGGGACGCTTATTTTGGGTCCCATGTACAGTTATACCGAAAACGGAACCGACGATACAAAAATACAAGAGCTCAATCTGAATAGATTCCATTCTATGGGCCCTTCCGTCAGATATTTGAAGCGTTGGGGCGACAAAGGATTGCTGGCTCTAAAAGGATATGCCCTTATAGGATTGGAAGACCAGCCCCTTAAGCCGGCCTCGTATGGCGGTGGACTTGAAGCGGAAGGAAGAGTTGGAGTATTGTCTTGGATGAATGTTGTCGGACGGCTTGGTTATGCCGCCAGTTCCGACAGCTACTCAACGCACGTTTTGTCCGGAACCATTGGGGTAGAGGTCAATTTTGATCGGATTAAGAATTCGGTCTTTGGTCTTTTTGGCGGGGCGGCAGTAAGAGGGGCGGGAGAAGCCGGATCGAAATTTGAGAATAAAGATCATAATGTCGGCCTCGAAGTTGCGGCCGGTGTCAGGGCAGAAACTTCTTCCTTGCAGCGTGCCGGCGGCAGGCAGGATTTGAACATGAGCGAGATCCTTGGATCGCCTACCGCGTCAACCTTTACCAAAACCCAATACCGGGTGGCTGATCCTCTAAGGGGACAGCTAAAGCCGGCGGGATATAAGGGTGAGGCTATGCCGGTGGCATTGACCGATCTAGAAAAAAGATTTTTGGCGGTCTTTAATAAATTATCCAAAGTAAAAGAAGGGGACAATTCAACTGCCCTCTCCGAACTGGTAAAAAGGGCCGTTTCCAGTACAATCGCGGGAGTTAAGCCGGAAGATTTTGGAGATAAAGGAAAAGAGATTTTTGCCGCTTTGTATAAGAAAGGGTTTATAAGCAGAACCGGCATGGTCTATTGCGTAAGGTGCAAAAAGGAAGAAGCCCTCTTTAGCGGGTTTGCGGAGAAGAGCGGCCTTTTAGCCGAAAACAGGGAGATGATTTTGGGGGTTCTCGGAGATCCAAAACAAAAGGTTTCTCTCTACAGCGCGAAAGAAAGGAAAGAATTTGAGGATAATGTTAACGCGGAACTGAGCGGAAAAAATAAACTCACCTATACGTTGATTTTGGCTTCGCACCTGTTGAGTTTGGAGATGTACGGTTCGATTATAAACGTAAAAGAATTGGATGAAAATTTGGTTGAAAAGCTGGAATGCTACGCCAGCGCCAAAGCGGGTGATTTGCCGGTATGCGAATTAAAAGAGGGGACGGACGATCTTGAAGAAAAGCATAAGCCGGTAATTGAGGAAGAATATAGATGCTCGACAGATAAAAAGGCTACGCCAGTGGCTAAACCAGCGGCAAAGCCAGCGGCTAAACCAGCGGCAAAGCCTGCGGCTAAACCAGCGGCAAAGCCTGCGGCTACGCCTACAGGTGGTCTGCAAGATATTCCGCCGGATTATGATTTGTAAGGCATAACATGGGAGAAGTTTGCCCACTTAATAAGCCGGCAGAAGCGAGCAGTCCTACCTATAACACCGATCGCATCAAAAGGGCTCTCTGTTGGGCCGAAAAAAGGATGATCCCCAACATTAATGACCCCAAAAGTAAAGAAGATGCCGGTAAAAAATTAGCCGAAATAAAAAGTAGCCAGAGGTATGCTGAAAATGGACAAAAAAATCCCCTGTGGGTTTTAGAACACGAAGTTCGGCCGGCCTATCGGCAGATTTACGAACTGCTTCTTTGGGATCTTAGTCAACGGGCAGATAAGAAACTGACGGAATATATAAAAACAACAAACCAAAAAATAAAGGAATGCCCCGATCAAAACTCCCCTCAATGCACTGCCCGTAAACTTTTTATGCAATTGGCCGATAAAAATTTGCGGGATATTCCGATGTCTTCTTCGATAGACGAATTTGCACGAAAATACAATGCCTATAAGCAAGAACACGCAAGATTAATGGCTTTTATCAATCGGACTCCTTCGGAGCAACTTACAGACAAAACAGAAAAAGACCAGCAGATTTGTAAAGAAGCGGGAATTTACATGGAGGTGGCGGAAAAACTGAAAAACGACAAATATTATAAATTGGCCGCCGAAAGGGCAAAAGGGGCATCCTGTGAGGGGGAAATAAACCGGGAATTAAACGAGAAAAAAAACAAAGGGGTTATTGATATAAAAGGGAAAAGCGCCAGTGAGGTGAAAGACATATTATTGGAAAAAATCACCGCGAAACTTAATCGCTATTTTGGCAAAAGGTTGTCTTATAACAAAGTTGCGGCCGACTTAAGTATGAGCGTTACGATTACGAAAAAAGGGGAGTTGAAGGTTGCAAGAGTTCAGGTTAATTCCAATGGTTTTGAATGTAGAGACCAGAAAGATAGGCCGGTTTCGGACAAAGCGTTTGAAGAACTGGTTTCCGGCCACCTCAATGAGCCGGAAGCACTCAAATTCCCCCCCTTTTTTCGACCGCGTGTTTTCCGGGTTGCCGTAAAAATTTCACTTTCAAAGTGAAATTTTTTGTTTTATCTGACGATACATATATAGCATGAAACCAATATATAGAGAGCTTGTAAGGGCGGGAGCTTTTGGCCTGGCGGGAGCGCCGGTTGGCCATGTGGTTTATCGCGGTTCCGGCATACGTTCGAGATCCCTTCAACAAATTCAAGTTCACCAATCTTATTTTAAAAGTGATATTGCCGCTCCAACCGAAGCCGGTTTCTGTTTTGGGCTGGCCGCTTATGTTTTATGGACGGGAGTAAAAACTGCCGTCAAAGTTTTACTTGGCAGACAAATTAAATTTGGACTGCCGGCAAGAAGGGAAGTAGCGACAGATGTGGATTGGCCGACGGTTGGTAAAATCCGTGCGGAACTGGCGGATAAGATTGATCCGGCGAAGGTTGATCTTGATGGCAGGATTAAAGAACCCGATGGTACCACTAAAAAATGGGGGGACTATGAGCTGGTAAGCCAGATCGGACGGGGGGGGATGGGGATGATAGTCCTTGGGGTTGGTCCGGTGGATGAAGGGAGGGGGCAGGTGGTTTTGAAGAAGCTTTTGAGAAAAGAACTTGATAAATTAGACGATGCGGGGAGGGATATCATAGTAACGCGCTTCAGGCAAGAAGCGGAGATAGGGATGAGATTTTGCCATCCCAATTTGGCACGGACGTACTCGTTTCATGAAAACGGGGATGGGAGTTTTCAGGTTTTAGAGTATATAAGAGGGAGAGACCTTGTCGCACTAAAAAACAGAATAAATTGGCAGGAAAAACTATTTATTCTGCAGAGGATTTCCCGGGGGCTTGTTGAACTGCATAAGCAGGATATTTTCCATAGGGATCTTAAGCCGCAGAATGTGATGGTTGACGATTCGGGGGAAGTTAAACTTTTGGATTTTGGGATTGCAAAGATACAACCGCCGGAAATTTCTTCGGATGCTGATACGGTTGTTATGCAGGCAGCCCCGACCATGATTGGTATGACGCTGGGGACAGAGGCGTATTTTCCGCCGGATAAAACGGAAGATTACGGTGCGCCGGGAGATGTTTTCCAATTGGCACTTTTGTTTTTGTTTTTGTTTTTGGATCGCGCATCCCCGTTGTCGGAGACCGAAAGGAAGCTTGTCAACGGGATAATTTTATCGGAAACCAACCCATCAAGGACTTATAATCTTACAGATAGTCTTATAGATATCGTTTTAGAAGAGGAGACAAAGGAAAAACTGAATAAAGCATTAGGGGCTGTTTCCGAAAATGCGAGAAACGCATTAAAAGAACTTCTTTTTGATATGACCAGGATTAATCCTGAAGCAAGGATTACGGCGGAAGAAGTTCAAAGCAGGATTGCCAAAATTTTCTTTTTGGCCGGGATTGGTGAGAATGACTCTGATGCGCCGACTGTAGTTGCCCTGCCTTAAATTCTCCCCGCAGCTTTTTCCCATCTAAACGCGATAATAGAATATCAGGCGATCAGTTAATCAGGGCCAGAATATCAGAGAAGCAGGGAACCAGAGAATCAGAACGGAAGGGGATTCCTCCCTTAAAATTTAGTGCAAGTTTTTTACCGCAAATTACGATAATTATTATATAGAAACCCAAAATTGGACCATAGAGTTCTAAAAAGAGGTGTTTTGGCATGTCTGCAGTTTCCGGAGCCGGTTCCGGCAATAATTATTCTAATGCTATCCTCAGGCATTTAACCGCCCGCGGCGTGAAGGTTGACGAGGCGAAGAATAAAAAAATAGAAGAAGCGGCAAAAGACGATAAATTAACCTCGCAGGAGAGAAATGAACTTGGCCTAACTTCCGGCAATGGCCTGTTTGAGGCCTACGCCCGCGGAGGGAAACTGGCTTCGGAAATGGAAACGGGAGAGGCAATCGCAGGCGCTGACGATCTTTCTCCTGAAGAGATGGAGAAGATGGAGAAGGATGTGGAGAGCTTTGCCTCCGTCTTCGGCTATTCAAAACAGAAGGCATGGGAGCTTTATTTTACAGGAAACCTTGGTAGGATTGACCTCAAAGAAGCGGAGAAGACCTCGGAAGAATATAAGAGCGAATATAATGCTTATACTCCCCCCGCAAGAGGAGAAAAAAGCTACCGTTCATTTTTGGTTCAAAATAAAAAAGTTGCAGAAACAAGCGTTATGCTTGAATATCTGCCTGCCAATGCTGATGGAATAATCGGGACTCGGCACGTATTGCGTTTTGCCTATGAAAAAGGGATAACCGATTTTTCGAAAGGATCGATTGACAGCAAATTAACAGAGTATAATCCAGGAACAGCGGAACAGCCGGCTTCTAAACCAGCGCCTTCGCCGCCACCTGCACCGGCTCCTACAGCACCCCCTCCTCCTGCGGCAACAGCCAGACCTTCTGCTCCGCCTAGGACTGTACCGAATCCTAAGCCAGTGCCGCCGCCGACTGTGCCGGAAGCAAATCCTGCAGAGCAAATTAGAGCGGCGACGCAAAGGATGAGATCTATTGGGGAGGCTGTTGGAGGATATGCAACAAGAGGATATACTGCTACGACTAGATTTCTTAACGAATTAGGAGTGAGTAAAAATGGGGCGACTGAACCGGCTCCTCGGCCAGCCCCGGCCGTTCCAGCGACAGTATCACAGAAGGCTGACGACAGAAGATTTACCAGCCTAGAAGGACCTGAGCAACATCAGCAAGTAAGAATTTCTTCAAGGTATTATTCTCAAAGAGAATATGGGGAAAAACCTTGGCAATATGATAATCCAAAACCGAAGGCTGTTTCTATCCCTGCAGTTTCTGTCCCGCCGCCGGTTCCTTCTGTGGCGCCACATCCTGCCGCACCGCCGCCAGCGGATCCGATCGCTCCGTTATCGCCGGGAACACTTAGAGACATAGATCCCACAACAGAGCAGGACCAGCCCCCTCTCCGGGCGGAACCGGAGAGAGCGGATGGAGTTGCTGATCTAATGGAAGAGCTTTTTACGGCGCAACCGACGGAGCAATCCAGAACACAAGCTGAGGCGAGGAGGACAATGGAAAGGGAGTTAAAAGAAGCAAGGGAGGCAATGGAGAGGAAAGATTATACTTCGGCGATAGCGCTTTATGAGAAATATAAGGATAGAGCAGAGCTGTCGGGGATTAGAGAAAAACTGCAAGAAGCCTTAGCGGCTAAAAAAGCGCAGGATGAAGATGCGGCCGAACAGACCAGGGGACTGGAAGCAGCAAAAAAAGCAACCGGGGGAAGGGTAGTACGTTTTGATGAGGCCGATGAATCGGATAGTGTCCCGGCTGGAACAATAGCGCCAGCTCCTGTTACAACTGCTGATGAAAAAAGGAGAGCAGCTTTGGCTAGAATGGTTACCGGGATGGGAGCGCTTGGACAATTAAGGAGGGGATCTGCAGGAGCGACGGAGTTGCTCAAAGCAGGGGCTCGCCAGGCTGATTTTAGTGGGACTGACAGTTTGACGGTTGGATCAAGAGGGGGCGGATTAACGGGAAAAGGAGAAGTTTCTCCTGGCAGAACCGCCGCCATTGGAGATTTAGGCGGTCGTGTTGCAGGTCCGCAGGAGGTTAGCACTCCAGATAGAAAAGGTGAGGATCCCGCTGCTCCGCAGTTCAGGGGAAGACAGGAAGAGCTGCGGCTTGAACTCGTTGTGGCGGATGTCGACCAAAGGGCCGCAAATCTTTTAAACCGGGAAGTTGCAAGAGCGTTTAATCGTGTACGCAGTGTGGAGAAAGGGGACTGGAGAGGGAAACATCTTTACCGTGGTGTTTATATTCCTAAAGAAGGGGTAGTAGAGTTTACGTATGTTGGAACGATGGACTTAAGTGCACAAGGTAACCCGTACTCAATGGTTAATAATAATTTGCCTAAAACTGTCAGGGTAAACGGCTTTCAAAAAGAGCAGGGAAGGGCAAAAATGAGAGTAACGGACGTGCCGGTGAAAATTTAATAATTCCATGCAAGTTCCGCGGGGGTTGTTACGATAAAATAGACGGATGGGTGGGCTCCCTCGACGGAGCTCGGGACAGTGCCTGTAATGGGCTGTATTATATTTTAAGGAGAAAGATAATGACAATAAGCCCGCTTTGGACCGCTTATTTAACGAAGCGTGGAGCAGATTCATCGAAGCTTTCGCAAGTTAATCTTAATGATGGTCTTAACGAAGTCGAAGAAAAAAAGCTTGGCATCGTCGATAAAAATAAATCCGAAGCCGATCTCTTGAGAAAAGGGTGGCAGTTGGATGGAGCTTCAACTCAGGCAATCACCATCGATGCCCTGCAAAAACGGGAAGCCGATATCAAGGCCTATGCCGATTATCTTCAAAAAATAAGCCCAGAATCTTTGACCGATGAAGATGCCATGCTACAAGCGCGGGAGCTTTATGCCTCCGGAACCAATTTTGAAGCAAGAGAACTCAACGCCGATGCGGCGATTCGAGATCAGGCTGCTGCGATTACTTCTCCCGATGGAAAAGTGAAGCTCACTGAAGAGGCCGGTCCGCTTTGGGGACAAGTTAAAGCTTATGTTGAAGCGCATAAAAACATAGAACCTGTAAAAGCCGCCAAATATGTTCTTTGGGTAACGGAAGCATTAAAGTATGAGCCGGCAGTTCAAGCCAACTTTTTTAAATTGGAACCGCTGACTGCTCCTCCTCCCGCTCCGCCGGCGGTAGAAAAACCAACTGTAAAGGCAGAAAGGCCCGTAAAGGCCCGTAAAGTGAGGAAAGGGCAACCGGCAGCGCCTCCTCCAACACCGGCACCGACTGCACCAGCCAAAGCGGCAGATCCACCTACTTCTCCTACTCCGGCACCAGCGGCGAAAGTAGAAGATAAACCCGTAAAAAAACCGGGGGGATCTATTGATGATTTAATCAGAGATGCGGAAACAAAAATTAGAGAAAAAAAATGGAAAGAGGCTAAAAAAATAAAAGAAGAAATTAAGAAGAGGATGTCCGAGGTTCAAGGAGAAGAAAGACAGAAAAAAGTAAGACAGATAATAGTAGAAACATCAAAAAATAAATAACAATGCAAGTTTTTAGTGTGATATTGCGATATATGGATAGGGGAGGAAACTAATTATGGCACCCGGTGGTTCAATAGCGCCGATTGGCCCAAGAGTAACGATCGTCCCGGGCGGACAGACGAGACCGGCCGAGAATGCCTCTCCGCAACCGCCGAAGGCGGCCACTCCTCCGGCACAAAATCCTCCGGATCCTAAAATTGAGCAATTACGAGAACAAGCAATCCGTGAAGAGCTAAAGATAAAAGATTTAAATAAAAATTTAACCTGGGAACAAGCTAAAAAAATGGGTTTTTCCAGAGAAGGATTTTTATTTTTCTCTTCCGGCGGGGTAGAAGGTGGGGGAGCCGATGATGTAATCACTCCGGCCGAACTTAAGGCCGCTATGGCGGTCTTGGTACAGCAAGACACAATAAAGGCCTTAACCGGTAACAGCAAAACTCCTCATGCGATTGCGCTTCAGATCGTTAAGGATTTTAAGACCTGTAAGAGCATAAGATGGGTTGCCTGTGAAGTGGCGGCAAAAGAATATGCCGACCGGTACAGCTCCAATTTTGAGGGGGGAAAACTTAAACTAGACCAATGGCTCAATAACGATTGCAATGAGAGTATAAGAGGGACGGCAAGGACTATTGCCGAGCGCCTAAACGGCGGGACGATAGACGGAAAGACCCGATTTACGGTTGAGCAATTTACTTCTCTCTTATACGCGCTGGCTTTTGCCGCCCATGCGGCCGATCCGTCAAAGTACGGATTGCCCGATGCCGCGAAGGGGGGAAAGCCGGAGGAAGATAATTTGTTGGCCTGGGTGAGCAAGGAGGGGAAGAAAACGGCGGAGGCGGGGGAAACGAGTGCGGCGGGCGAAGGGGCGGGGGGAAGTGTTTCACAGGGAAAATTGCAAGAGGCTCAGGAAAAATATAATCGAGGGGATATTCAGGGAACGATAGATGCTTTGGAAAGCTACAAAAGAAGCGATCAGAACAATTTAAGGGTTAGGGATCTACTGGTGAAATGTTACCTCGATAAAAAGAGATATGAAGAGGCATTGAAAGACGTCATCTTTGCCTACAGGAAAGATCCAACAGAGGACAGGAAAAGATCGATTTTTATCTCCGCAGGACAATGGGCGAACGAGAGTGTCAATAAACATCTAACAAAAGAACAAAGGGAGCTGGCCGCTGAAGTTCAGGGGTTATTAAAAACCATCGCGGACAATGCAAGTGAGAGCGACGAACTTAAATCCAAAATTGTAGCATTGGCTGCCATGTATGGCAGCTTGAAACAGGAAGGTTTGCCGGGAGAGATTGATTTCCAAAAAATTGTTTCCGACAAAGAGAAAGACCTTCTTGAAAAAAAACAAGCTTACGATAATTACGTAGTCGTATTAAAAAAAGAGATTAGCACTTTGTCTGACAAACCAAACCGAAATGAAGAAGAGAACCTGAAATTAGCCAGGATGCGTGCAAAATTGGCTGAATTAAGCTATGCAAAGATGGATTTTAACGCTACTCAAGAAAATATGGTTGCCGCCCTTGAACTGGCAATAGGCTTAAAAGACGAAGCAGTTAAGGATTTGTTGCTTAAACAGGCAAAGTTTCTTATTATCCAACTTTATGAGTTTAAATCGCGAGGAAATCAAGAGAGAGACAGTCGAAGATTAACTGTCGCCAAAGCGATATTTGATGCTTATAGACAGGTAAAAAGCGAAGAAGAAATAGAAATTGACCTGGATAAGAACGATAATAAGATAACCGTAAAATATTCTGATGTGGCAGCTACAAAAGGGAAGGTTTCTACTGATTATGATGATATACAAGCAAATATCGGATTTTTGGGTGTGGCGGTAGGCCAAACTGCTACTATTACAAAAGACGACAAACAGGTTACAAACCCGTTATATATGTCTTCCGAGCGAAAACAAAACTTGGCTATGCAAATTCTTTGCTCCTTAGAAAAAAACAAAGACAATAAAAACTTTTTTAGAACAATGCAACAATGGGGAGCGAGTGTCAGCGTAAAGTTAAAGAAATCTCTCAGAAATACCCCTGTGGACCCCAAAGGCAAATTCGAAGACTTTAAATCTGCCGCCGATTTTATAAGGTTATTATCAGAAAAATAACCTATTAACAAGTTTGTAAAACCCCTATTTTGATGCAAGATTTATGCTCATCGTTTCGATATATAGATGGATAGAGAATAGGATAAATTTCTTGATTTTGCCTGTTAAATTGGGAAATTTAAAAATAAAACACGTTATTAACAGGACGTGTTTTTTTGTTTTTGGGAGGAAGAAATGGCAGAAGGTTGGGAATTTGAGGTAAAAAACAAACCTAATAGCGGTAAGGCGGATAACCCCGGCGGCGGATGGAATACCAATGCCGTTGTTACTACATCCGGCACTAGGACTGAACAGGGGTATAAAAGAATCCAGGAGCTGGTTAAAAACAAGAATTTTGAACAAGCTCGCAGGGAAGCCCTCAATATTCCTATCGAACGGGTTAGAGTAAAAATTTTAAAATCTATCGCCGGTGCGGAAGAAGACGCAAAGATCAATGAATTCAAACTTGACAGAGATAAATTAGATTACCTCCGTTCAAACGAGGCCCGTTTAAAAGCGTTAGGGTTAAAAGTTGACCTGCTTATATTCACCATCGAAAGCAATTTTGAAGAATTGCTTGCCGACGGTAAATTTGGTGAAGTCCGCAAATTGATCGGGCAGGCGCAGAAGGAAGGAAAACTCTCGGCGCAAAACGCCAAAGACCTGCTTAAAACTGTCGCAGAAAGCGAAAAAGACGGCGGCATCTCACAAACCATAAAAATCTTTAAACTAGCCCAAAAAATGGTAGAAAAGGACCATTCTAAAGTCCCTGCTGCAGGAATTCCTAGAGGCGGAAAACAAGTCCTTTTGAATCCACGCGGTATTACGATCCTGGTAAATTCGGATAAAAAAGAGGACAGAGTTGCCGCTGACAATCTTTTAGGCCAGGTCTCCCTCAAAGACCTTGATACAAAAGATAAAGACCAGGTCGGACTTTCCCTTTCCGGCTCGACCTATTCTCTTCGGGATATTGGAGAGATCAGGGTCAAGGTAGAGAAAATTGGAGAGGGGGACGAATGGAAAGAAGACCTTCTCTATTCAACGGTTGATCCCAAACATCAAAAAATGTTAAGGGAACTGGGCTTTTTGCAGGACGAAGCCGACCTTACTTCTTCAAAGTTTAAAAGAGATGGCGTAGAGCTTCTTGTCCAGGTGAGGGTGGGATGGGTGGAGGGGAGATACTGCCACGCGACCAAGCAGGCGATGGGGCTTTTTTACGCCGGCTTGCTGTTAAAAGACAAAGAGAGTCCTCTCTACCTTGGTCACATTAAAAACTGGAATTTACAGTTATACCTCAAGCTTTTGCCGCTGGCCGAAGCGAAAGGTACAGGGGATCTGACTCCTCTTGAGAATATCATGGGATGCCTTGATCCGCAGACCTACCGCGAAGTGCTTGAAGAAACGGCAAAACACCAGCAGATCGATGCCCGTTTTAACCCCGAAAATATCGCAAGGTTGACCAAGGCCTATGAGGAATACCAAAAAACCGGCCTGGCGGTTTACTTTAAAACCGATGCCGATAAAGTTTCTGGAGCTTTGAGCAAGGTTGTGGAAAGCTATCTGTTTGAAATTGAAGGGGGGAAAGTTTCAACTATTTCTTTGGCCGGCGGAAGATACGCCGAATTCAAAAAAATAGCCGAATACCTTTCAAAAATCCGGTCAAAATCCGGGCAACCCTATCTGGCCTGCAGTCCCGAAAAAGCGCTGGAAGCGCAAAACCGCGGTGAATTTGTCAAGGCAATTTACGTGTTTTACATGGAAAATGCCGAAGAGATAACCGGCAAGAAAGGAGACCGTGTTTCGAGTAAAAGAATCGCGGAATCCCTGTTGACCACGGGCGAACGGTTGAAAGACAACCTAAAATTCGCGGACGGGATTGAAAAGGCCATCCGTAAAGAACTTGGTTTTGAAGGAGAACAAAAACTTAAAGAGTATACCTGTCTGCGGCTTGGGCCGGCTTTTAACAAAGTCCTTGAAGCCGCCTATAAAAAACAGAAGGCGCTTGAGGTTGAAGCGTATCGTGGTCCGGCATCTCCATCCCGAGTGTTTGATGTGACTACCGCCTCTTCCGCGGCTTCCGAACATCCTTTTGCTTCGTTGATCTATGCAATAAGTAAGGAACAGGGGAAAAATCCGGAGCAGGTGAATGATGTCATCACCAGACCCCAAATTGACAGGATTATTGACTTTCTTTATCCACAAGGAGAAGAAAATTCCGCCGCCTACCGCCCCTATGTCCATTATCTGTTAAGCAAAAGGGAAAAAGCGGTATTGGAAAAAGTCATCGCGAAATCCGACAACCCCCAACTGATTTCAATTTTAAAACGGTTAATTGCCCAGAAGCCGCATAATCCGGCCGAGCCGGAAATGCTGGGTTACCGGGTCTTTTTAAGCGAAACGGACAAATTGCTGCTTGATATGGTTTCTTTGGAAACGGAACCGGGGGAATTGTCGGATATTCTTTTTTGGGTCCGCACTTCCTTTTCGGCCGATTATGAAATTTCTTGGGAAACACGCGGTAAGCTGGTTGCTTTACGCGATTGGATGAAAACCCATGGTGTTTTTTCTTTGAATTCAAACGATGATTACCGCAAGGATCAATCTAACGATCCCTCTTATTTGGAGGGTATTGCAGTAATTCGAACCATGGCCAATGCCGCCAGAATCGGTTTTTCAATTGGGGACGGAGTAGTTCGTGACAGGGGGTTTTGGTCAAATACTTTTAGCCGGGTTCTGGGAATTGCCAAACAAACTCTGTTTTTTAGCGTCAACCCCCAGAGTGTTCAGGTCGGCGTTCCGGGCGGAGTTCCGGACGACCGGCTGTTGGTTTTAAAAAGGCAGTATTGGGCCGATCGAAAAATCAAAGATATTTTTTCCGCCAAGCTGGTGAAGGCCAAAGAGCTTAAAGCAAAAATAGATCAAATTGAAAAAAGCAAAGATCCCACGAGAAAAAAAGAGCTGGCAGAATCTCTTGAAGAGTATAATGTCATTTCTTCCCAGCTGCAGGCTCAGTTCGCGACTATCGGTTTTATTGATAAGGATTTTTTTGATTGGTTTGCGAACAAGTACCTTGGCGACGGCAAAGAAAAATATTATGTCGGATTCTTAAGCTGGATCAACCGCGAGTTTTTTGATGTCCGCGCTTATGAGGATCCTTATGCAAAAAAACAGATATCGTTTGACAGGCTGAAGGAATTGCTGGTCAAGGCCAAAGACGATCCCAAGTTAAATTATTCCGGCTGGCAGATCGGTTCAAAACTTAGAAAACTGGACAGTGAAACAGCTTCCGCGGAACAACTCTTCGGACTTTTTGTTACTTATGTGTCCGAAGAAGAGTTAAAAAGCGGTGAGAAGGAAAACGTTTCTCCCGTAACAGGACAATCCGGCCAAATTGCCTCGGGCGTTTTTGGCGGGATCCCTCCCGCGCAGAACTTTGGGGAGATGGTGCGCAATACCGCTCTTTATTTGACCCAGGGAACCAATCCTCTGGAAAGAATGGAAATCTGGTCGGCCAGTTTTACAAAGGGATTAAATGAGCTTGATTCAAGCGATGTCTATCGTTTGGCGGAGATTTTTCGGCAGACCGCCGCCAGAAAGGGGCTCTTTGAAAAATACAAAGCGACCCATCAGGGGCTTCTTAAAATAGCGAAAGAATACCAGGGGAAAAAGATTCTTTTGACTAGCAATGATTTTAAGGACGCGGCAAAAATTATCTTCAGCGCCTACTTCCTGATCAATCTCCTTTATTCGGGGGCAAAGATCGAATCAAACAACGGGACCTTGCGAATTGTCGAAGGAGAGGGAAGATCGAAAGAAAGCGGAGAGGAAGGATTAGTTAGTAAGGGAGGAAAGATTCTTGGATATCTTTCGCCAATACCTCCGGAATTATTTTCTTCTGCCTGGCACAATAGCGGGACGGATCAAAAGGCTTCTTTAGCAGAAGCGGCAAGTCCATTAGTTGGTGTTCCGGCTTCCTTTGGTCCCTGGATGGGTTTTTATTTTGGGGTGGGTTTGCCGGCGACACTTATTAGAAATTTGGGTAGAAGTATCGGGGTTCTTTTTGGGGGTGGAGACGAAACCCTTGAACTGGACGAGAATATGCAGCCGATGATTGATGACCAAGGGAACCTCAAATCACGCAAATTGGGACCGCAAGAACTGCTTAACACGATGATCCAGCTTCCATTGGCAATGTTTCTTTTCCGCAACACGCCGGTAATGTTCTACGGGATGTTAAATATGTGGGAAAACATCCGGCAGATTGGAAAAGCATGGAAAAGAGACGATAATTCACAAGTCGCGCTGCATCTTCTTGCCTTCGCCTTAAAATTCTGGATCGCTAATTTCTTTGTCATGACCTCTCCCGACGGCCGTTTTCTGAACAGCACTTTTGGAAGAGGAATTACTTTGGACCGCCATGCCTTTAAAGCGTTAAGGGCTATAGCCAGACTTATAAAATTGGGGCTAAAAAACAGGGGTCTTATAAATTCCGATCCCTCTCTGCGCAGGTTTAGAAGATTTTTGAATAAGCACTCCCGTTTGCGTGCGGTAATTGAAAAGATTGAATACCTGCCGGAAAAGGGAATCTTGGGTGTTTTGGGTGAAACGGTTGCCGAGAGGAGGGCCTTTGCCTGGTTTATGCGCAAGTCTCTTGTTAAGGGGGCCGTCAGAGTAGCTGGTGACCTTATAAACCCGCTAGGCAATGGGATGGAAAAGCTGGGAGAGTGGGCCCAGGATGGAAGTGTCGCCGCGCATTACGGCAACATCGTTTTACAAAGGGGTCTTTTTAATATTTTCTTCAATCTTTCGCGGGCGGATATGTGGTTATGGAAAGGAATTAAGCACGGCAAAAAGAAAATTGGGGATCGCCTTGCTACCCGCGGGGCCAAAACCCCGGCTGAACGGGAATTTCGCCTGCGCCAGGCGCAGCGCAGTGATAATCTGGTTGGAGAATTAAATCCAAACGAAAGGGTCTTTGTAATTAATTCGCCTCCCGCCCCCGAACTCGGTTCATTCAGTAGCGATGCCGAAAAGAAAGCTTTATATCAGCTACAAAAAGATTTTGCGAATCCGGAGATATTAATCTCCTTGAACAGCGGAGGAAAGAATCCCAGGGAGCAAAAATTAAAGTTAAAGCTTAAACACATTAAGATCGACAGTTTTCCCGCGCAGTTTTTTGAAGACGGGATCGCGATCGGTTTTTCAAAACCGAGCGCTTTGACCCCCAACGAGCAGGGATACCTCGAATTACATATAGATAGCCGTTGCTTGGGTCTTTCCTATGATCAGCTCAAAGCGATGGTTGAACAAAAGATTATCGAATTGAAAACCAAAGGAATTAATCATCCGATGCTTTATTCCGCTCCCAAATTTTTAACCGCGGCAGAATTGAGCGATAAGGCCAAATTACAAATAGCGGATGCCCTGCAGCCGCGGCTGGAAAATGTTTTCAACGAAGAAAATTTCTGGAAACTGCAAAAGGTGGCGGAGGATTTGGGAATTACCGAAATCAATGCGGAGAATTGGGAAGAGGTCAGGAAAAATCTGGCCCGTACCCTGGTTGAGGGAGAGGGGACCGCCAGCACCGAACTGGCAAAGCTGATCTGGAAAGCTGGGAAAGAGCTTAAAGAAGGAATCGATTATAATCCGACTCCAACAGAAAACATAGAAAATGGCCGCCCGCGGGTCGCTTTAACGGATGTGGGAAGAAAAGCATTATCTGGAATAGCGGGTCCGGAGGCCGGATTTGCTCTGGTGGAACAGGTCGGCAAACAGGTTGAATACGAAATTGAGATGAACCTTTTTGCCCAAGAAGTGGAAGCGGGTTTTGTCAAACAAAAAGACCAATTAAAAAAATTGTCCGACCGGGAATTACGGGTAAAGGTAAGCGAATTTTATCCCAAGGCCGGGAAATTGACCTGGGCTGAAAAAATCCAGGCGGCGGTTTATTTCCAGGAAGCGGTACGCAGGGCGAAAGGGTACAAAAATGGTTTAAGGAGAGGACAGTTAAAGGCCGCCTATGCCGGATCGCTGGCCGGTCCCGAACACAAGGTTGCGGTTGACCAGGGGACGGGAGAAGGGAAAACCGTAACTACTCCGCTGGCAGTTTTCCTGCAATTTTTAAACGGCAAAAAGGTTAGTTTTGTCAATACTACCACCGAAACTCTTTCCAAAAAGGATTTAGGAGAGACAGGAAAAATTTATGAATTGCTGGGGATTGAAAGTTCTTATATTCCCCGTTCCGGGATGTCCGATTCAGTATTTAGAACTCTGGCACAAGGAAATAGGGTGGTTTTGTACTGCAGTTTTGATACGGTTCGGTTCAGACAGCTTTTTGACGGATTGGCAAGAGGGACCTATGGAACGGTCCTTCCGGCCGATAAATCAAAAATATTTATCTTTCTGGATGAAGGAGATTATCTGGTCGCCGATTTGCGCAACTCGCCGGCAATCATTTCTTCGGCGACCGGGAGCAAAGCGGCGGATTCCGACCTGGTCAGGGAGGCCGATCGGATTGTCCGCGCAACGAAATGGATCGATACGAGCGGGAATTTGACCGTCGAAGGGGAAAAATATCTTGAAGTAGACAGCGTTGCGGAAGAGGTCAAGATAAAGCCGGAGGGGTTTAACAAGATTAAGGAAAAAACCAGAAAGGCGGTTGACCGGTCACTGCATGAATATTTGCGCCATGCTCTGCACGCGCATAAATTTATGGTTGAGGGGACACACTATAAACATGACCGGCTTTTAAGATGTTACGTGGTTCGCGATGTCGGGACTGGAAGGTCAAAACCGAGCGAACAGCTGGAAGGGAGCCGCCATAAAGCCCTGCAGGCCAAGATTGGGCTGGGAAAGATCACCGAGCCGGGGCTCTCTTCGATCGCTTTGGTTGTTCCCGACGCCCTGGCTCCTTATGGAGCGGTCGCCCTTTATTCCGGATCGATTTTCCCGCTTGCCTCACATCTGGCGCAGGAAGGATATTTATCCATTCCAAACGAATCTGATTTCGCGCGAACCAGAATCGATTACCCCGCGATTATGGTCAGGGACCATGCGGCTCATGTAAGACAGGTTGCCGAAACAATTGTCGAACAACTTCTGGAAGGGAAGCCGGTTTTGGCGCATGTTCCACAGGTTGTCCCTAAAGGTAAAAACGCTCCTGCCGGTGCTAATAGCAGGGGATTGAATTCGCAAGAGGTACATGCGGAGGTAATGCGTCAGATAGGAGAGATTAAAAACAATCCTCAACATCCTTTGAGGGCTAAATACGATGCTCTTATGCGGATTATTAAAGAAGAGGGAAGAACCGGGATTGAAGATATCTCGTTAACTGACGATAAAAAAGAAGAAAGTAATTTAAGGAAGATGGGACGGGCCGGAGTTGTAACTTATTCCGATGTCGCCAACCGCGGGACAGATCCGAAATTAAAAGAGAATATACGGAAACTGGCTGAAGCCGGAAAAATTGTTCAAGCAGGATTTGCCTGCGTTACTACCGAATGGAAGACCACCACCCGGCATTATTTACAAGAAATTGCCCGCGTTGCCCGCCCCAACGGGGATGTTCGCGACCCGGGTTCACTTTTCGCAATCTATTCTTTGGAAGACCGCAATTTCGACAGACATCCGGAGGTCAGGGCCTTTTTTGAAAAAGGCCTGCTTAAATCCGGTGTCGAAGCTATTCCGGTAAGCAATGCCGAACATCCGGAAACCGATCCGACAGGGGAAAAACCGTGGGACAAGAAAGCGGAAACGCTTAAGCTGGAAGCGGAGTGGCTCTTAAGACGTGGGGTGCTTACCAAAGAACAGGCTGATGCTTATGCTAAAGACGGGACAATGCCGGCGGAGGCGCGGGATGCCATAGAACTTGTTTCCCGGCTTAAGCTGGCCCAGGATAAAGAGGTCAACGAAGCGTTGTTTAGCGAAAGGAAGACGGATGCAGAGAAGTTTTTAAGGGAACTGGATCTGGAAATTAAAGTTCTTTTGGAACAAGGTAAATCGATCGCCCCGATCTTGCAGAGAGCCCTCTTGAAAGCGTTGGATCTGGAGCTGGAAGGGTTGGGGATAACCGATGTGGCTTCAGGACAGGATGAGAGAATTGCCCTTTTTCTTAAAAAAATAGAAAGGGAATATGGATTAAAAATTAAACTTCCGCCCGGCATAGAACCCTGGCAGATAAAACAGGAAATAGAAAAAGCGGTTAAAAAACATTTTGCATCCTATCCGGACAATCCGGAAGGGAAGTTGGATAGAGAAAAGATTGCGGAAGTAATCTTAAAAAGAATTGCCCAGGCTCGCGATTACCTGTCAGCTCTATCACATGACATTGATAATCCGCAAGCCAGGATCTTTTTTGCCGGCGGAGCGACAATGGAGCACATCTTAAGCGGCGAATTTTTGGCCAGAGTTATTGATCAAAGAGTTATGCTGGGTATTGCTCGGGGACCGGTTTTGGGTCTTGAGCAGGAGGGAGAGGTAGACCCCATTTCCGGAAGATACAAACGTGAGAGCAAGCTGTCTCTTGAACGGATCGGCCTTTCAAGAACGGAATATCGCCTCGGTTTGGCTGAAATTGATCTTACTGCTGTTACTTCAGAGGTATTATTTGAGGAAGAGATGAAGGGGAAGCTGGAGGCATTAAAATCCACCGGCGGCAGAATAGCGGAAGGAGTTGAGCTTAAGGTTTCTTATGAAGGGCAAGAGTATGACCTTGGAAAAGAAGGAGATGTTAAGAAATTAAACAGCGCGCTGGAAAAGAACAGTTCTAATCTCAGAATATTTTGGACCAAAGATTCGAGCGGCCAGATTCGTTTTATTTATGGGGAAACTGATCCGATGGAAACGGAGCGGGGTTTCCGCCTGTTAAGGCTTACAAAAGAAATTGTTTCCCATTATGGCGAAAGCCTGGCTTTTATTGTCCCGCAAAAGCGGACCTTTTTAGGTGAGACCGAAGCTTATGAAATTATCTCCCGGCCGGAACAGATCGCAAAATCGTTTGATCATATGGTGGAGGCCGCTTTTGACGCCGGAAAATCTTTTGCCGGTGACCCGCATCGTTCCGCCCTGGCGCTGATAATGTTCCGCGGCATGGGGGTTTTAACTGCGGCTGACGCAAAGAGAGAAAGGGCGGCCTTGATGGCTCGTTACACCGCCGCAATTGAAGCCCACGAAAAAGGGCATTTTTCAACTTTATCCGAAAATATTCCCGAACGGACCGCCGATTTCTATCTTATGGCGGGAGGGCATCTTGATTCTATTTACGAATTAATGGCCGAATTTCATGAGGGCGGACGGCTTGGTTTTGCCGCTTCGAGTCAGGACTTGAATCTGGCCAGATTTGCCGTTTACAGCTTTTTATTTGAGGGGATCAACAGCAATAACCCGATTTATCGGAAAATGGCGCACGTATTACTTGGAGAAGTAATTGATAAGACCACCGGAAGGATTAATTTGGAAAAATTAAAATCTGCCAGGGAGAAGGGGTATCGGCTTTTACAAACAAGTTTTACCCCGGTATTGGAAGAACTGAAAGGGGAAACTGATCCGGAAAAGAGAGAAACGATTGTTACAAAAGCTGCCGAACGATATGAAGGAGAGGTGGAAAAACTTTTTACGAAAGCAGATACTGAAGCAAGTGCCGAAGCAGCAAAAGTCCGACCGGAAGGAGAGGCCAGAACCCCTTCCGGAAAAAGGTCTGTTCCGCGGCAAATAAGATTAACCGATGCGGAAAGGGTAATGCTTGGCCAAAGCGAAATGGTTGTCAAAGATAACCGGCGTATTATTTTTACATTAAAAGGGCAGGGATACATTGTAGAGCTTGATCGTGAATTGGAATGGAAGCGAGACGGGAAGGCCCTGGTTTTTACTGATGAAAATGGGAAGAGCCAGAGATTTACCAGGACTGGATTAGTAAGGGGAGTTGATAATGGCGCAATGATTTTGGGTGTTCCGGTGAAGGGGTTTACCGCCGAACTTACGCCGGGAACCCGCGCCATAAAACTTAACCCTTCAACCCTCTCTTTTGTTGGAACAGGAGGAATATCTTTAGAGAGGTCTTTAATCGTTGATCCCAAAGCGGAGATTGGTTTTATTCCGGATCCCGGAGAAAAGGCGCTCAGCCAGCTTTTGGACGGAAGAATAAAAATTACCGAGAAAAAAATAAAGGGTCTGGATGATTTGGAGAGGATATTGAAGACCCTTCCGGATAACGTTGAAATTGTTTATGAAAGCGGGGAGGTTGTTTTTGAGGGAACGAAAGCGGCGCTGGAAGTGGAACTTTTTAAAACGGTTGTCGGAATAAAAATGGGTGACGGGAAAATAGTAGAAGTTGCGGTTTACAGAAAGGATATTCAGGCCTTCGCTGGATCGGTTTCGCCGGAAAGTAATGAGTATAAAGAAGCGATTGAGAGAATTCGCGGCGCAATCAAAGAAGCGATTCCAGATGCCGATCTTGATAAAAGCATGGAGGAATTAAAACAGGCGATTAAGGGAGAGATGGTTTCTTTAGGAATGCAGGCCCATTTTAAATCCATTTGTGAGCGTGAAGCATTGAGGGTGCTTGAAGCAAAACTCTCGGCCATTGATCCTAATCTGCCGCGGTCCAAATATCAAAAAGAATTTATTAAGGCGCATAAAGCGGCTCGCAAGGCGGCGGAATTGCTTCAACGGACCGCCTTTGAAGAGATGTTTAGAAGGACCAGGGACCGGGACGTTGCTTCGATGACGGATGAAGAATTGCGCAAGGTTGCCGAAGAGGCGTCTCAAAAAGTCAGGGCGAAAGCGGACAAGGTTGCGCCGCTTGATGCCGACGGGATGCAGAGGGAAATCGACGCTTCTGCCGAGTCGTTCAGAATGGAATATGAAAGATTAAGTAAACCCTCTGATCATCAAGAATTAAAAAGATCCCTTCATTACGGATTGCCCGGAGCAAGTATCGGTTTAAAGGTTAAGGTTGTTGGTAAGAGTATGGGGCGGGGAGCCGGGTTTGGAATTCTTCTGGGGGGACTTATTTCTGCCGGCAAACGTTTGATAAAAGGGGAAAGAGGTTGGGAGTTGGTTGGTAGCAGTGCGATGGATAGTTTTGACCATGCCAAGGGGTTTGTGCAGTTTGAAGCTATGAATTCCGTGGCTACGATTGGGTTGGGGAAATATGGGAAATTGGGGCGGTTGGGAGCGCAGGGTTTTGCGCTTGGACTGCCTATTTTATGGAGTTTGGGCGAGGCCGGATCCGGGCAAAGGGGTGTTGTTTTAACGCAAGGCCTTGCCGGGATTGGAGCTTTTATGGCGGTGTCGGCGCCAACTGGAGTGGGAATTAGCAAAGTTTCTCCGTGGTTACTTAAGGTATTAGGGGTTGCTTCCCCAAAATGGATGAAGGGAATAAGCTTTATGCTTGAAGGAGTTCCGTTGGCGCTGGGGATGCTTGCGAATGAAGGGGTATCAAGTTATATGGAAGATGCGATGAGTTATTCTCCTAAGCTTCGCAGAATTATGACCCATCCGGTTGGACAGGCGGTTGGAGATATTTTAGGAGACAGCAATACTACCATTGCGGCCTGGTCAACCGCTTCAATTGCCGGCAGGTTTCTGGCAAAAAGAGGATTGACAACTATTGGAGCCAGGGTGTTGGGTAGTTATGTCGGCGGACCTATGGCGGTATTGGCGGCGGCCAACCTTGGCGTTAGCGCTTATTATCGGCTTTCTTACGGCGATTATCAAAGGCATACGATGGAAAGGATTATGGAAGATTTAAAAGGAGAAAACCCCAAAGCATTGGAGTGGATAGGGGACTTTACCGGAGCGAAATCGCTTCAGAAAGTTAAATTTGAAGAATTTCTTGGACAGCTTTTTCATCAGGGAAGCATTACTCATGGAGAGGAACTGGTATATAACAGCATATTGAAAAATATCGGCAGGGATTTTGAAGAAACCTTGTCTTTTGCCGATAATTTTTATCAAAACTATATTGCGCAAGCGGCCGAAGCCGTACTAAGAAGAAGTAGTCAAATAAAATTAAACGATCCTCGTGCGGTATTATCTGCTGGGTTAGATTATCTTTGCGGAGCATTGGGAGAGTTAACTTCTGAGATAGTATTAAATGGTACGGAAAGCAGAGTTTTTGCCAAAATACAAGAAGCCAATCCGAAGGATTGGTTTGACGAAAAATTTGTTTCCGGCCTGATTTCCGGTCGTATTGTTAAAGACAAAAAAGAAGCTTCGGCGGTATTGGAAAAAATCGCCAAATATTGCCGGCAGAGCCAGATCAAACAAGCGCTTTCGGTTAATCCGAGCTCGATCGGTTTTATTCTTGACGGGCCGGAAAAAATGGCGGTTTTGGGTGGGGGAAGTATTTACGCGGGAACGGCAATCGCGAAGCGGAGCAGGGTTCAGGACAATCATGATGTGTTTGCCTACTATTTTAATCCGGACGGGACCTTAAAAAGGGATAAAATCAGGCAGTTTGCCGAACGGATTTTAAACCAGAAAGTTAATGGAAAGAGTTTTCAAAAGACGGTTTTTGACCGGCCTTTACAGCTAATCTCCCGTTATTATACCGCGCAAAGGATGCTTGAACTTTTAAAACAGCAAGGAGGATTAAACGGAGTGATTTTTATGCAACCCTCACAAAGTGACATAGAGGCGGGTCTGGTGGTCCGCTATGGTTTGACGCATTGGAGCGTTGATTATGAAAGTGAATATTACCAGGCATGGGTTCAAGCAAAATGTTCTTCCGATCCCGAAAATGCCCATTTAGTGTTGGCTCAAATGGTTACCAAAGAAGACAAAGCTTTGGGATTGGTTACCCAGTCCGGTTTGCTTAATTTTAATAATCGACATATTGTAGTTGCGTTTAATGAGATGTTCAAAGAGACCAGGTTGGCGTTGGAGAAGGAAAGGGCATCGGTTTATGCTTCTTTGGCAAGGGCAAGGGCAGAAAGCGTCAAATGGCAGGAGAAGCACTTGAGATATTTTCGCCTGGCGAACAAATTGCAAATTGGAGGAAAAGCTATTTCCCCCAGACTGCAGAAAGCGTTGGTTTTTGTTCAAAAGAAATTAGAATCGGCATATTTAAAGCTTGACCGGGCCAGGGCGCAGGTTAACAGGTTAAAAATACAGATTGCCGCTTTGCAGAAGAAATGGTTTGAAGAAAAAGAGCCGCTTAAAAAACAGATGTTTGCTATGCAGATCAAGGCATTAGGCGGAAATACAGATAAGGTTACAAAAGAATATTGTGAAACTGTTGGCAAGGGATTAAAAGCGTTGGAAACAACTGACTACAAAAAAGAGCCTCAGAAGTATGTTGAAATAATTGAAAAGCTGGTCCGATTAGTCGCGTAACTTTTCATGGGGGCAGCCGAAAACAGGCCGGTTGCCCCCTTTTTATTGCTTGACAGTCGGACAAAAATAACATATACTTTAGATATGCAAGGTAAAAATAAGCATCTGCATCGTTATCTGGAAGCGGACATAAGCCAATTAATAAAGGATAGCTACTCCGCGTTAATACTGGGTCCACGACAAACCGGAAAAACGACCCTTGTAAAAGAAGTTTTAAAAGGGCATAAAAACACGGTGGAATATGCCCTGCAGAATCCCAAGTTAAGGATTGAGCTGGAGTCCAATCCGTCAAAAATTATCGGACAGGTTAAGGCCTTGCCGCCCAAGCCCTATGTTTTTATCGATGAAGCCCAGAAAATACCGGAGATTTTTGACGCAGTACAGATGTTAATCGACGAAAAAACCGCTTCCTGTATTTTAACCGGATCTTCGGCCAGGAAGATCAGAAAAAGTTCCGCCAACCTGCTCCCCGGCAGGGTAAAGTACTTTCACCTCGATCCCTTATCCTGGGGCGAATTGGGTTTAATCAAAGAGAATACGATCAAGCCGCTTGCCATTAAAAATATCAATAAATCCGGCTGGTCATCCTTTGAAGAGAGCCTGGTTTATGGTTCGCTTCCCGGCATTGTCATGCTTCCGGCTAAAGACAAAGAAGATTTTTTAAAGAGTTATACCAGTATATACCTGGAAGAAGAGATCCGGGCGGAAGCTTTAAGCCGGAAAATCGGGGCCTTTTCCCGCTTTTTGGAATTGGCCGCCAACGAATCTGGGACAAACCCTAACTTTACAAAATTATCCAACGAATCCGGAGTGAGCCAGCCGGCAATTAAAGAGTTTTATCGTATTTTGGAAGATACCCTTGTTGTTGAAAGAGTTGATCCTTATTTGAAAAATGCGCGGAAAAGGATTTTATCTTCATCAAGATATTATTTCTTTGACCTTGGCGTCAGGAATGCTTTATCTCGCCTTCCTTTAAGCCAAAAACTGGTCAATGCCCAAAAGGGCCGTCTTTTTGAACACGCGGTAATGCTGGAAATTATCAGAAGGATCCGTTCTCTTGGCAAAGCTTACAAGGTTTATTATTGGAGGACTTCCGGAGGGGCGGAGGTCGATTGCGTCATAGATTTGGAGGATAAGATTATACCTATAGAAATAAAAGCGTCAAACAACATCGCCCAATCGGAATTGCTGGGGCTAAAAAGTTTCTTAAAAGATTATGGTGATCTTGCGGACAAGGGCTATGTGATTACCATGGGCGGCAAAAAAGAGGTTTTAGCCGAAAACATCATCGCGTTGCCCTGGCATTGTTTGTAATTTGTCTAAGGACAGGCCCGCTTCGCCAAGCTCAGCGAGGCGAGCCGGTTGCCCCCTTTTTATTGTATAATCAATAATCATGGCCAACTACTACAAACCAATCATCTCAAACCGCCGCGCGTTCCATGATTTCAACATCACCGAGACCTGGAAAGCCGGACTGGTCTTGTCGGGTGCCGAGGTAAAATCGATCCGCCTAGGGAGGGTGAATTTTAAAGATTCTTTTGTTCGAGTTGATAAAGAAGAACTTTGGCTATATAATATGCATGTATCAGAATATCAGAATATCAGAACATCAGAGGATCAGGGGGATGGGAGGCCGGATCGGAAGAGGAAGCTGCTCTTAAAAAAGGGTGAAATTTTAAAGATCAGTAGCAGGATAAATGAACGGGGGATGACGGCGGTTCCGTTGAAGCTCTTCATAGAGGGCGATTGGATAAAGGTTGAAATAGGCCTTGGAAAGGCTAAAAAATTATTCGAAAAGAGAGAAACACTAAAGAAAAAAATGAACGTTCGCGAAATAGAGAACGCTCTGAAGAAGGGAAGCAGATGATCAATAATATTAATAATAACCATAAAAGTTATTCCGGGGCGGATGTGCGGCGGATGGCACAGTTGATGGTCAAAAAGGAACTGCGCGCGCTCTTGGGCGACAAAAATTCTAAAGTAGAGGCCATAGCCAGAAAACTATCGACGGTTCTGGCCGGCGCGGTCCTTAAGGAGCAAAAACATGTTTAGAGTCCACGGGCAGGTTCCGAATCCCATCCCGGCACCACACGGCAAAGATAGAAGTAAGGTAGAGGGTACGGATGCCAGAACCGGAAAAGGGCAGCAAACACAGGGGACCGGACGCGGGCCGGAGCTCGATTCCCATGCCATTGCGGTAGCCCTTTCGGTCGCGGCGAAAGAGGCAAAAGAAAAAGAGCTCTCTTTTGAAGAGATCATAAGGAGAGTAGTTGACGAGACCGGGATGACCAATCCCCAGGCGGCGATGGAAGAGGCGAACCGCCGGATACAAAAAGAGATTGAGGAGACGATTGAGGAGATCAAGAAAAACAAGGATCTGATGGAAGAAGCGGAAGGGTGGGAAGAATTTGGCAAGCTTTTGGAATCCCAAATGACCGAAGAACAGCTCAAAGAATTCTTTGGCCTAATCAATAACGAATTGCAATAATTTGGATTTTGTCATTTGTCATTTGAAATTCCCCGACGTAGTCGGGGTACGGGGCAGTAAGGGTATTGACGGGGTGATTTCGGGGCGGCGGCAGCGAGCCGAGCATGTCATCTAATCTCGTAAAACTTGGTGGCAAAAACAAACGCAAAAAACATTTTTGCAAAGTTAGCTGATGCCGTAGCGGCTGTTTTCGGCCCTGCGCCTCAGTTGGCAATGGCCGCGGCTTAACAGCTTAGCGTCCACACTCGCCAGTTCTGCCGGCAGGATTGGATAAGAGTGTAATTATACCGGCTATTCGGCCTTCCGCCCGCGGGAGAACCGGAGAAACTAAAACGCGGACTGGCTTTGAGAAGACCTCGTTTCGGGTCAACCTCAAGGCGAGATAAAAAACAGGAACTACGCTCGTAGACGCTTCCGCATCGTTCATTTCGGACAGGGGTTCGACTCCCCTCTGCTCCACTTGTGTTATAATATATCCCGTATGTTGGATTTTAAGTTCAACGAGCTCAAACTCAAATCGGGAGAGACCTTGGCTCCGGTCACGATCGCCTACCAAACTTTCGGCACTCTAAACAAAGAGAAAAGCAACGCCATTTTGATTTGCCACGCTTTGTCCGGCGATTCAAATGTCGTGGAATGGTGGGGGAAAATGGTGGGAGAGGGGAAGCCGATCGATACAAAAAAATATTTTGTCATCTGTTCCAATGTCATCGGCGGCTGTTATGGTTCAACCGGCCCGGCGACGGTCCAGCCCTTTCCATCGATCACCATTAGCGACATGGTCAACGCCCAGAAAAAATTAATTGATCACTTGGGTATTTCAAGGCTCCTTTCGGTCATCGGCGGTTCAATGGGGGGGATGCAGGGACTGCAGTGGTCGGTCGCCTATCCTCAAATGGTAAAATCGGTCATCCCCATAGCTACCACAACAAAGCTTTCGGCCCAGGGGATCGCTTTCAACGAAGTCGGCCGCCACGCCATTATGCTAAATCCCAAAGACGGCCTGGCGGTGGCAAGGATGATCGGACATATCACCTATCTATCGGATGAAGCGATGCATAAAAAATTCGGCCGGCGGCAGAAAGAGGGGGGGGTTGAATTTGAAGTTGAAAGCTACCTGAAGCATCAGGGATCAAGCTTTACCAAGCGCTTTGATGCCAATTCCTACGTCAGCATCACCAAAGCGATCGACCGGTTTGATCTTGCCGAAAACTATAACGGATTGGCGGAGGCGTTTGCCGGTTCAAAAGAGATCAAATTCATGGTCGTCTCTTTTACCTCGGATTGGCTCTTCCCGGCCTACCAGTCGTGGGAGATCGTTAAGGCGCTGAAGACCAACTCGATCAATGTCTCCTACCGCAATATCGGATCAACCGCCGGCCACGACGCTTTTTTACTTGATGATCCCCAGCTTAAAACAATTATCGGAGGTTTTTTGTCAAATGTTTAAGCCCGATTACGACCAGATTGTCAAATGGGTGGAGCCGGGGAGCCGGGTGCTGGACGTCGGCTGCGGGGAGGGCCTTTTGCTTGACCGGTTGATCAAAGAAAAAAATGTCCACGGGGTGGGGGTCGACAACGATGCGAAAAGTTTGGACCTTTGCATCACCAAAGGGCTGTCGGTGATCCAGTCAAACGTCGATCAAGGGGAGGGATTGAAAGATTTTCCCGACAAGACCTTCGATTACGCGATTTTAAACGACACTCTCCAGGCCCTGCACCGGCCGCTGGAGGTTTTGCTTTCGATGCTGCGGCTTTCCAAAAAAGTCATTGTCGGGTTTCCCAATTTTGCGCACTTGACCCCGCGTTTTTATCTTTTTTTTCAGGGCAGGATGCCGATGTCAAAGGCGATGCCGCATATGTGGTACGACACTCCCAATATCCATTTTATGACCGTCAAAGATTTTCAGCTTCTTTGTAAAGATCAGGGGATCACGGTTTTAAAACAGCGCTACTTTGGCGAACATTTTGAATCGGTTCATCCCTTCCTGGCGAATCTGCTGGCGGCCGAAGCGGTGTTTTTGATTAAAAAATGACTCGAATTTTTATCGCGAATCAATAATCTCAAATAAACTCGAATAAGCGGATCCCGAATAAAAAGTCTCAAATACTCGAATATTATCTCGAAGGCCTTCGAGAATATATTTGAGCATTCGTGACTTTAATTTGAGACCATCCCATTCGGATTGATTCGAGAAGTTGATTTGAGATAAAAATTTGGGACATAGAATTCATCCCAAATGTATCTCATCCGCCAGATGCTCTTCTTCTTCCTCATGCTCCAAAGTTTCCCCTCTCTTTTCCCTGAAATGGCGGGTAAAAAGATCGGCCGCTTTGGCGATTAGGGCAAACGAGAGCAGAAGCAGAAAAAGATCGGCGATGACCAGCGGATAATTTTTAGTCGGCAGGTATTTCTGAAAGAGGAGCATAATAAGCGACGTGAAAGTAGACGCGATCATAAAGAGGGCGGGGATCACCGTGAACCAGACCGGCTTTCTCCTGATCAGAAGCCAGGCGGAAATACAGGTTAAAGTCAGCGCCGCCAAAAGCTGGTTGGCGGTCCCAAAGATCGGCCAGATCGTGATATAGGCGTTTGAGGCCCCCAGCCCCAGCATCAGAATAACCGAGATCCCCGAATTAAAAATATATGACTTCAAAAAAGCGGGGGGATTTTTAAAAAGCGCCCGCCATAATTCTTCAAACAGATAGCGGTTCAGGCGGACCGCCGCGTCGAGCGAAGTTATCACAAAACCTTCTACCAAAAGTATGCCAAGAATTGTCCCGAAAGCGGGATGAATGTGGAGCCCCATGTAAAGTATATTTCCAACCGCGATCGCGAAAGCGAGGATCGGGTTGCTGGCGGCCGCCTCCATAGGAAAGACCAGTGCGCGATAGTCGGCAAATTGCAGTCCGGCGCCGACCGCGATAAAAACACAGACCGCCAAAACCCCCTCGATCAGCATCGCCCCATAGGCGATCGGGCGAGCCTCTTTTTCGCTCCCCAATTGTTTTGACGAGGTTCCTCCCGCAACCAAAGCATGGAACCCGGAGATCGCCCCGCAGGCGATAGTTATAAAAAGGACCGGAAAAATACTCCCCAACGAAAAGTGTCCCGATGCTTCGGCAATATTAAAAGCGGGGGCCTTGAGTGTCAATCCCTGCAGGCCGGAAGAGACGATTGCCGCTCCAAGTGCCGCCAACCCGGCATAGAGGATATGGACGTTGATAAAATCCCGGGGCTGTAAAAGAAGCCAAACCGGAACTCCGGCGGCAAAGAGGACATAGATCGAAAGAATCAGCATCCAGATATTAACATCAACCGAAAGCGGAAAATTAAATCCGAAGATGATCGAAAAGGTAGCGATAAAAACTGCCAGCGCGGTCATAATCCAAATGCTGGTTTTTCTTTTATAAAGTAAAAAGCCGATCAACGGCGCCGCCATGGTCATCAGGATGACAGAGGTCGAGGCGATCCCGCCGATCTTCGCTTTCAAAATCCCGTCCTGCATTTCTGTTGCAAGCCAGACCTGATCCGCTCCCAGCTTCAGCATCGAAAGGGGAGCGAGAGAAGTCAGCGCTTTGGCGGTCAGCCCGAGAAAGGCGGATGTTACCAGAACGATCATAACGATCGTGAATAAAATAAAAAGGATGAAGCCAGATTTTCCCATCGTCCGGCTGGCGACCTCCGCCATCGAGCGGCCTCCTTCTCTTACCGAAACAAAAAGGGAGGTGTAGTCGTGGACCGCCCCAAAAAAAATTGTCCCAATCAGAATCCAAAGCCAGACCGGGATATAGCCGTAAAAAAGGGCGATCGTTGGACCGACGATCGGTCCCGCTCCGGCGATGGCGGCAAAATGATGTCCCAGCAAAACATAGGGATGAGCCGGAATATAGTCATGGTTGTCGCGCATGGTATGCGCCGGAGTCGCCTTCTTTTCGTCTATGCCGATCGCGCGGCTAATATAGCTTCCGTAAAATCGATAAGCGAGCCAGAAGAAGACCAAAGTCAGTATCAGTATCAAGAGGATATTCATAGGTTCACCAGCACTCCCAATCCTACCACATTTGTTTTGGTCGGTACAGAGACCGCCAGGGTGGGGTCGGCGTAATTCAGGCCGGAGGGGACAAAAAAGCCCTGATAAAACAATTTGAGCACGGTGTTTTTACCGGCGGAAATCAAAAAGTTGAATTCGGAAGTCAAAGAAGTCCCCGGATAATCTTTTCCGTACTTATAATCTCCGGAGAGGACCAGGTCGGCCAGGATTTTTACGCTGATGTTTTTGTTCCCGAAGGGCTGAAAATATTCGAGCCCCAGGTCGCAGGTCCCGTCCATTATATATTTATTAAAAGTGTTGAGCGGAAGAAAGGGGTATTTGGCGAAAGCGGGACCAAAGCCGCTCCCGACTTTATAGGCGGAGAGCTTCAAATTTATGATTTGAAGCGTTGCCCCAAGATAACGTCCGTTTTTTGAGCCCGAGAGCTCCAGTCCGGCCTTTAATTTTTCGGAGATATCGGAATCGGCCTTAAATTTCCAAAGAACGTCGTTTGAATCTTTTGAAACATAATTTACGGTTAACTTTGTATCCGTTTTTCCCAGTGTATAGTCGGCTCCGGCGTAGAAGGAGTTTAATAGGGCGGTCCCCTCGCTTGAGATTTGCGGGATTGAATATCCCGCCAAAAAATTCATCTTTCCATTCTTGACCCTCATCCCAAAATCGGGCCTAAGCTTCCGGTAAACTTCTCCCGGCCAGAGAGAATTGACGGAAGAATTTCCGCGCAGGAGATCGCCGCTGCCGAAACTGAAATAGAGGTTTTTTATCCCCGCCTCAAAATCAAAGAGGTCCGGAATAATATTGCGGGCGGTCTCGCTTGAAAAAGCGTCGATGCTGTCAAAATTGAGGTTTATGAAACTTCCCTGTTCAAACTGTTTTTTTAGCAATAAGACGATCCTGGGGTCAAGGGCCAATCCGGAAGCGTAGAGGAGGTCGGCGCTGATTTTTCCTTCAAGTTTGGGATGGTCGGGATATTTTTGCCGGTACAGTTCGATGTTGAATTCGTTCTTAAGCTCCGCCGCCAATTTGGCGTCGTCTTTGCTTAGTCCGAATTTGTAGTAGATTTTAGAAAGAAAGCCGGCCAGTTCATAACGGGTGACCTTTTCTTCTCCGCGGAAGGTCCCGTCGGGAAAGCCGTTGGTCAAGCCCAATTTTACCAGGGAATAAACCTGCTCTTCGGCCCAGTGCTTTTCCTGCATGTCGCGAAAGAGCCGGTCATCGGCGGAGGAGGAATAAGCTCCGGCGGCCAGAAGAGCGGCGATTAAAATTACTTTAAGTAGCTTAATATGCATTTGGCAATATCTATGCTCGCGTGGGGGCGGGAGACCTTTTTAATGTTCTGGCGGATCTTATCCGCCTCTTTGGTTTTTAAAAGAATGTTGACTTTGTCGGCCACTCGATCGGGAGCGGTTTCCACAAAGCCGATTCCGGCCTCTTCAACAAACTTGACGTTTGCCTCTTCCTGTCCCGGGAGCCAGGAGGTGATGATCATCGGCAGGTCTTTGGCCATCGCTTCGGCGATTGAGCCCGGACCCCCTTTGGTAACGATTATATCGGCGGCATCCATCAGCATGGGGACCTGGTCGGTAAAACCGACAACTTTGGCCGGATGCTGAAAACGGGCTTTTGAAAGCTTGTTAAGCAAGAGATTGTTCCTGCCGCAGATCACGATCATCTGGATATTTTTTACCTTCTCATCGACAGTCGTTACCAGTTTTCCCATTCCGCCGCTCCCTTCTCCTCCGCCCATAAAAAGGATGGTCGGGACCTTTTCAAGGAGCCCAAGCATTTTACGTACTTCTCTCTTCTTCTTTTTTTCGATGAAGCGGGGGTTGATCGGAAGCCCCAGAACTTTGATCTTCTCTTCCGGCATTCCGTATTCGATTGCCAGTTTTTTCGCCTCTTCGGTTGCCACCACCAGAAGATCAACCTTGGGGTAGACCCAGGCCTTGTGGATCGCGATCGGGTCGGTGGCTACGGTTATAATCGGAAGCCCGGGGAGCCCGTTGGCGACCAGATGGTTTACCATCGGATGGACCGAAACAATCAGGTTCGGTTTAATCAGGTTGATCCGCTCGATCAGCTCTTTTTGGATAAACGGAGTCGCCACTTTTTCCAAAAGCTCCAGTTTTTTCGGGTCGTCCCAGAAATGATAAAGGTTTCCCCACAGTTTGGGAGAATACCTGATGACCGGAGCGTAGAGTTTGGCGAAAATATTGAGAAAAGAAGAGCATTCGGCAAAGACGTCGATCATCTCCTGTTTGACTTTTGGATCGATCTTTGCCACCGCCGCAATCAGGGCATTGGCCGAAGCCCTATGCCCGCCGCCCGTATCCGAAAACAAATAAAGTATCTTTTTCATCTTTTAAAGTATTCGACGGTCTTTTCAAGCCCATTGCGGACAAATGTCTGCGGTTTCCACTTGAGTTCTTTTTTGATCTTATCGGCGTTGAGGACCGAACGGAAGAGCTCCCCGGCTCTGGGGGGCTTATAAATCGCTTTGCCCGAAAAGCCGATAATATCCTTTAATTCGGCGAACAATTGGTTGACCGAGGTCCCGATGCCGGTCCCGACATTGTAAATTTTATTGTTCCCTTTCTTGAGCGCGAGCAAATTTGCCGCGCAGACATCTTTCACATAAACATAATCGCGCAGTTGTCTGCCGTTTCCGTAAATAAAAGGAGATTCGTTGGCATTTAATTTTCCGATGAAGATTGCGATCACGCCGGCCTCGCCGTGGGGGTCCTGGCGGGGGCCAAAGACGTTGCCGTACCTTAGAACCGTATAATTTAAACCGTAGTTTGCATGATAGGCGGCCAGATAGAGCTCCGCCGCTCTTTTGGTAATGGCATAGGGAGAGATCGGTTCGAGCGCGTGGTCTTCTTTTGCTCCCCGTTTTTCTTTTATTTCTCCAAAGAGCGCTCCGCCGGTTGAAGCGAGGATGAATTTTTTGGTTTTATGTTTTACCGCCAGTTCAAGCAGGTTCAATGTCCCAATCTCATTCACTTTGGCGTTAAAAACCGGGTCGGTGACCGATTTTCGGACATCAATCTGGGCGGCATGGTGGTTTATGATCTCCGGCTTCTCGCTTTCAAAAATTTTTTCGAGCGCTTCTTTATCCTGTATGTCGGCTTGATAGAATTTGGCTTTCGGATTGATGTTTTTTTCTTTCCCGGAGCTCAAGTTGTCGACGATTACGACTTCGTGTTCGGCTTCAATGTAGCTGTCGGCGATATTTGATCCGATAAACCCGGCCCCGCCGGTCACAAGAATTTTCATGATAGGGATATTCTAACATATTCAGGCGGCTTCGGTTGACAGGTTTATGATCCCGGCCGCTTGGAGAGCCAGGTTTTTTATCTCCGGATCAAAATTCCCGAATTGCAGAAGATAGCTGATCGCCCTTTGGACCTCAACACCCTTATACGGTTCGGGCTGCTGAAGGATTTTCTCAAGCACCGGTTTGGGATTGTGGCCGTGGAGACGGACGATGGTTGTTTGGATATCAAGCTCTGTCATACTGATACTATCGGGTTTGGGGGCGGAAAACTTGCGGAGAGATAAAAGGGAGGGGCCCATAAAGGCCCGTAATGCCGAAAAGGGAGGAAAGGCGGGAAAGGGCGCAGGCAAAAAAGGAAGCCCTTTTTGCCCTATGCCTTTTTTCTCTTTATGGGCCTTTACGGGCCTTTTTAGCCGTTAAACTTGTATTTCAAAACTTCCCCTTCTTCTTCTTCTTCTTCGATTTCTTCTTCTTCGATTTAAAACAAAGGATTATTCTTGACTTTTTTGTGTAAGCATGTAAAAATGGAGTTGGTAATTCCAAAAATGGACTAAAAATGGAAACAATACAGCGTTTGTTGGAAATAGTTGGCGAGCAGAGTTTTTTCCTGTTGGGTCCGCGCGGAACAGGCAAATCCACTTTAATCAAGAATTTGTATAAAGAGGCTGTTTATGTTGACCTTCTTTTGCCCGATGTTTTGCGGGCGTACCTTGCCAAACCCGAGCGGTTGCGGGAGCTGGTTTATGCCAACAGCGGCAAAAAAACTTTTGTTCTGGACGAGATCCAAAAGGCGACTGAATTATTGCCGGTGGTGCATAGTTTGATAGAGGAAAAAAAGGGCTGGCAATTTGTTCTAACCGGTTCCAGCGCCAGAAAACTAAAAAAGACCGGAGTAAATTTATTGGCCGGCAGGGCGCTGGTCAAGCATTTGCACCCCTTTTTGGCGTCCGAATTAGGGAACAAATTTGTTTTGGACGCGGCTTTGAAAACGGGACTAATTCCTTTGATTGTTGCAAGCGGCAATCCGGAAGAAACTTTGAAAGCGTACATTGAACTTTATATCAGGGAAGAGGTTCAGATAGAAGGGCTAACCAGGAATATTGGCAACTTTTCCAGGTTTCTGGAGACAATAAGTTTTTCACACGGATCGGTTTTGAATGTCAGTAACATTGCCAGGGAATGCCAAATAGAAAGAAAAGTCGTTGAAGGGTACATAAATATTTTAGAAGATATTTTACTGGCTTTCCGGCTTCCGGTTTTTTCAAAAAGAGCAAAAAGGGCATTGAGCAGTCATCCAAAATTTTATTATTTTGACGCAGGCATTTACAGGATGCTGCGCCCTTCCGGTCCGATTGATCGGAAAGAAGAGACCTCCGGATTGGCATTGGAAGGATTGGTAGCCCAGCATTTACGAGCATGGATAGATTATAGAAACAAAGAGTGTAAATTGTATTTTTGGCGCACCAGCTCAGGGAACGAAGTGGATTTTGTCATATACGGCGGGGATATTTTTTGGGCGATAGAAGTAAAAAACAGCACGAATATCCATCCAAAAGATTTAAGCGGACTCCAGTCTTTTGGGGAAGAATATCCGGAAGCAAAAAAAATATTGCTTTACAGAGGACAGGAGAAGCTGTTGCGTAACGGCATATCAATAGAGCCCTGTGAGGGTTTTTTGCGCCAATTAAACCCTACCCATTAAACTTGTATTTCAAAATCTCCCCTTCCTCAATCTTAATCGTGTCATAGGGGAAGAAAATATTGGTGTCGGTTTCGCGGATGGTTAAGTCGGACAGGCGGACTTCAAGATTGAGATCAGCGGGGATGAGCCTTAAGACGCGATGGCGGTTGTCTTCCATCGGCTGAGCCCAGTTTTCGATAATCTCCGAAATAACTTCCCGCTTCCCTTCAAACTCTTCCCCAAATTCGGTCAAAATTGCCAGGAGCGGTTTTCCCAAACGGGCCTCCTTTAAAAGATTGATACAGCCACAGATGCCAAGATGCTGTCCCAAAAGTTTCCCTTCCTCCTTCTCAACGGAACCGATGTTGATCAAAAGGACCTGGGCTTCTTTGAAGTGTTTTCCCATCCCCTCCACATAACGGCTGTCGCCGGTGATCCCGATTTTTAAATGCTCTCCGTTTTTTAACGCCAGGCCGGTTTCAAGCAGCAGCCCCACCGACGATTCCTGGTTGGTCCAGCGCTCGGTGTGATAGGCGGGGAAGACCTTGATTATGAATCCGTATTTATCAAGTAAATTTTGTCCTTCAATCTCGCTGACGGTGTTTCCCGGAATCAGCAGTTTAAAATTGATCTCGCGGTTGCCGACAAGGTCGGTGGCGGAGAGGAGCCCGTGAAACTTCAAGAGCACTCCGGCAGAGCCGAATATATCGAGCACCTTACTCTTTTTTTCATGATTGTGGTCGTTGAATTTTGCCAGTAGCGAAAGGATCCCTTCTACCGATTCGGTGTGGTCGTCGTGGTCGTGGGTGATCAGGATTGCGTCGATATCGGAAATGCCAAGGCCGAGTTCGCGGAAGATCGTAAAAAAATCGTAGCCGGGATCGATCGCGATCCCCTTCACTCCTCCGTTTTTATTCCTCAAGGTCAAAAAGTAGCCCCCTCCCTGCGAGGGGCCGGGGGAGTAGAGGGGGCTGGCGGAGTTCCATTTATGAATCGTGCGCAAGACATTCGCTCCCATCTTGTATTCCAGGTTCCGCGGAGAATTAAGATTATGGATCAGCTTCTCCTGGTTTTTCTTGATGATCTCTTTGGTCGGAAATAGGGTCTTTTCCATATAGCGCAGGGCGGAGAAGGAGGGGGCCTCGTATCTTTTCATGTGCAGGTCAAGCTGATGGGCGATCTTGAAATCCTCATAGGCCTCTTTGTGCCGTCCCTGCAAAAATTTGGCGATCCCGCGGTAGTAGGCGGCGGTCCCGTAGTCGCCGTGGTGCGAACGCATATGATGGAACATTTGGTCATAAACCTGTTCCGCTTCTTTATAGCGGTTCTCGTTTATGTGGGCAAAGCCGACCTTATGCCAGGCCTTTAAATCTTCCATGTCACGCCGACGACCTGGGTGCGATTGTAAGAGCCTCCAAGATAGGCGTAGTCGAGAATAAGCTGGTTCAAAGCGATGCCGATGCCGGCGCTCTTGCTGTTGTCGTTTAACCCGGCGCGAAGAGCTACTCCGGGAATGGGGAACAGCTCAACTCCGTAGTGCATCGTCGCGGTTTTTTTCATAAAATTATGGACATCAACCGCCAGCATCACGTTTTGGATCGGGGCAATCGAGATCCCGCCTTTTATGTCCATTTCGTAGTTGGTGACGGATCCGTTGTCAAAACGGATCGGAGCGACCAATAAATTTGCGACGCTCAAGCCGAAAGAAATTTGATCGAGCGGGCGGAGGAGCATACCGACGTCAAAACCGCCCCCCAATCCTTTCAAGTTGGTTGAGGGGATCAAAAGATCGTAGACATTGATGTTGCCGCCAAAAGCAATTCTCTCTTCATAACCGGAAGCGAGTGTCAAAGTGTACCAATTGGTGTTCTGGTTAAGCGCCGGATTTTTGTCGAACATCCAGCTTAAGCCGAGGGCGAACTGTGCTTTTCCTTGTGGAGAATAACCGCGGTCATAATAGTATGAATGGTACGGACCGCCGTAATAGAACCAGGGGTTTTTCAAGCTCCACAAAAAGCCGGCCTTAGCCGCTTCAAGGGATTGCTTGCCGAATTCGGCCGCTTTACCGGCCGCGTCTTTGCCGACCTCTTTGGCCTTTTCCTTCGCTTGTTGGTGCACATCAACCTTCTTTTCCGATCCCTGTTTTTTTACGTCTTCCGACATGCTTTCTCCCGGTTTATAGGTATTCGGCTGTCCCCACCCCTTATCAACTACTCCCTGGTCGTGGAGATATTTTGCCCCTTCAAGCGCCATGGCCGTAGCCGCTCCGATTCCCAGGACCCAGGCAAAGGGATTCATCTCCGCTTCAAAACAGACCTTCAACGAGGCCTGGTTATCGCCGATTTCGTTGTTGCGGTTGGCGAGGACGGTCGATCCCAAAATATCAATTCCCGGATTGCGGGCGAAGCCGGCCGGATTGTAGTAAACCGCGTTGGCGTCGTCGGCAACGGCGGTAAAGGCGCCTCCCATTGCCAGCGGGCGGGCGGTGTAGAAGGCGTAGGCGGACTGGAAACTTAGGAGCAGAAAAAAGACGATAACCCGGGCAAAAAGTTTATTTTTCATGGTGGACTGATTCTAGCAAATAACCTCTTGCCTAGTCAATTGCCAAGATGCTAGAATGGCCGGGAAGTTGGATAAGGAGGGCATCATGATAAAGATATTGTTTGAAAAGGTAAAGAAGCTTCTTTTGTCCCCGCATGAAGAGTGGCGAGCGATCGCGGCCGAAGAACTGTCCATCCAGGATATGTTTATAAAGTATGCCGCCTATCTGGCCTTGATCCCGGCGGTTTCAATGATAATCGGATTCGGGATTGTCGGCCTCCGTTTGGGTCCGACCTATTATCGCATGCCGATCATGAGCGCCCTTTTTTCGGGCATCTTATCTTATATTTTGAGTTTGGCGGGGGTTTTAGCCGGCGGTTATATCATTAATTTTCTCTCCCAGTATTTTTCGGCGGAAGGGGGAATCAAGCCGGCGATGAAGCTGGCGGTCTATTCTTCGACTGCCTATTGGATATCAGGGATCTTTGGGATTATTCCGTCGCTGGGGTTCCTTTCGATCCTTGGGCTTTATTCGGTTTATCTCCTCTTTGTCGGGATCCCAATCTTGTTAAAGGTCCCCGAAGATAAGACGATGCCCTTTATTATCGCGGTGGTAATCTCTTCCCTGGTCCTGGGGATATTGCTAAATGCGGTGGTCGGGCAGTTTGTCTACGGACCGATCTATTCGGACTTGCTGACGTACTGACTTACTCACCCCCTGGCCCCCTCTCTATTCTAGAGAGGGGGAAAAGAAGCGGAGATGGATTTAGGGTGAGTTCAATAAATTACTTTATTCAGCGGGTATTCGACGATCCCTTCCGCGCCGGCTCGTTTGAGGCGGGGGATCAGATCACGCACTACCGATTCTTCCAGAATTGTATCCACATCCACCCACTTCTGGTTTGAGAGGGGAGCAACAGTGGGAGTTTGGAGCGCCGGCAGTAAGCTTAGAATTTTCTTCAAATCAGCGCATTTGACGTTCATCTTCAGCCCGACTTTGGTCTCAGCCGCCAAGGCGCCGGAGAGGAGCAGGATCAGGTTATCCATCTTTTGTTTTTTGAAAGGATCTTTCAATGCCTCTTTGTTTGAGATGATAACGGTGTTCGATTCCAAAATCGTGTCGAGAATGTTTAAATTATTGGCTCTAAGCGAAGAGCCGGTTTCGGTCAGCTCGACAATCGCGTCGGCCAATTGCGGCGGCTTGGCTTCGGTGGCTCCCCAGGAGAACTCAACACTCGCTTTCACCCCGTTTTTCTTTAAATATCTTTTGGTCAGCTCGACAAATTCGGTGGCGATCCTTTTTCCTTGCAGGTCTTTTATGCTCTTGATCTTTGAATTGGCCGGCACCGCCAGGACGATCTTTACCTTGCGCAGTCCCTGTTTCGCGTAAATTAAATCGGCCAGCTTAACGACTTTGCGGCCGGACTCCATCATCCAGTCAATTCCGGTTATTCCGCAATCTAATACCTTTGATTCTACATAGCGCGGCATCTCCTGCGCGCGGATTAACATACATTCGATCTCATCGTCATCGATTGTCGGATAGTACGACCTTGAGCTGGTTTTCACGTTGAAACCGGCCTTTTTTAGCAGGCCGATCGTACTCTCTTGTAAACTGCCTTTCGGAATTCCCAATTTTAGTTTTTTCATTATATTATTCCCCCGTGATTTATTTTACCATATATATTATAATGTGGCATATGGGTGTTTTTAATTTTAAAGAGACGAATATTCCCGGAGTTATTGTAATAGATTCAAAGGCATTCCACGACGAGCGCGGTTTTTTCACCGAAACCTATAACAAAGGCAATTTTGATCAAATCAAGTTTAAAGAAACCTTTATCCAGGATAACTTGAGCAAATCGTCAAAAGGGGTGGTGCGGGGACTGCACTATCAGATTAATCCGAATCCGATGGGAAAACTGGTCCGTTGTATCAAGGGTAAAATTTTTGATGTCGGGGTTGATGTCCGCAAAGGGTCGCTGACTTTGGGAAAATGGTACGGTGAGATTCTGGACGACCAAAACATGAAGATGATTTATTTTCCGCCCGGCATCGCGCACGGCTTTTTATGTTTGGCGGACGATACTTATGTCTATTACAAATGCACCGGTTTGTATGCCAAAGACGACGAGCGGGCTTTAATCTGGAACGATCCGGCCGTCGGCATCAAATGGCCGCTTGATTTGATTGACGGAGAACCGAACCTTTCCGATAAGGATAAAGTCCATCCCGCCTTAGCCCAGGCCGATCTTTTTTAAATCCTCATATTCCGGCGCGGCGGTTATAACTTGTCCGTCTAAAATTCCCAGCTTAACCTTTACTTTTCCGTAACTGGTTTTGATCGTTTTAAATTTTCTATTTAGAACTTCGCGCTTAACCAGAAATACCCGCACTCCCAGAGTCGTAGTTTCTTTAAATATTTTTTCTAAAACCGTTTGTTTGTGAATTATTTCACAAAGTGCCGTAAGTTTGACGGCCTGCCTCTTTTTCTTCATCAAAATTGGCTCAATCCAGGCATCCAGCGCCCCGGCTTTCATTATTGCTTTAATCGCTTTGTTATATAGTTTCGGATTCATATCGTCAATATTCGCTTCAATCTGCAAAACCGCGTCGGGTACGGTCTGCAGTTCTTTTTTTCCAAGATAAACGCGCAGAGCATTCGGCAGATTGGGAAGCAGGTGCCCTCCGGCGCCGATTCCGACCTTTTCTAATAGCATGCGCGGGATTTCGCCAAACCCGCCTTGCTGCGCCGGCGAGGCAGGGCTTTTTGCCAGCGATGTTATTAAAACCACTCCGGTTGGGGTCGCCATCTCTTTGCCCGTTTCACTGCCGTAAAAGGGGATTCCTTTAAGTAATTCTGCGGTTGCGGGAGCGGGAACGGGCAAGATTCCATGGGAATGTTTGATTGTTCCTGATCCGACGTTGATCGGGGAGGAATAGATTTCAGATATTCCCAGTTTCTTAAGGCAGATCAAAGTTCCGACGATATCGATTATCGCGTCGGTTGCGCCGACCTCATGAAGATGGACTGTATCCATTGTTCTTCCGTGTACCTTTGCCTCTGCGGCAATTAGTTTCTTGTAGATTTGGATGGCTTTATTTTTGATGTCTTTATCGAGAGTGCTTTTTGAGATGAGGTTGATGATGGAGGAGAGGGTCGTGCCGTGATCGGACAGGTCGCGACCTGTCCTTACATCCACATACTTGGCCTTCAGACCGTTCCGGTCGACGGGTTTGATTATGAGACGATAGGGCGGGAGAGGGATCTTTTTCAGCTCTTTGCGCAGGTAGTTTTCGGGGACTCCCAGATCAAGGAGGGCCCCAAGAATCATATTGCCGGCAATGCCGGAGGAGCAGTCAACGTATAATAGCATATGCCATCACCGCCGCTCCGAAGCCGTTGTCGATATTAACGACCGCCACTCCGGGAGCGCAGGAATTCATCATCGTCAAAAGGGCCGATAGGCCTTTAAAGTTTGCCCCGTAGCCGACCGAGGTTGGGACCGCGATTACCGGAGCGGAAACCAATCCGCCAACCACCGAAGGAAGCGCTCCTTCCATTCCGGCAACAACAATAATCACTTTAGCTTTTGTGAGCTTATGCAGATTTTTGGTTAATCGATGAATTCCGGCGACTCCGACATCATATAATCTTTCGGTTTTTATCCCCAGGAATTCGGCGGTGACCGCCGCTTCTTCGGCAACGGGGATGTCGGCGGTGCCGGCGGTTATGATTGCGATCGGCTTTTGTACGGGCGCAAAATTTTGCGCCCCTCTCTTTACGCTAATAATTCTGGCTTCTTTATGATACTTGGCTTTTTTGAGGATTTTTTTAACTGCTTTAAAGGTCTTTTCATCGGTTCTGGTGATTAAGACATTTTGGCCCTTATTCCAAATGCTTTTTGCGATCTTTACGACCTGTTCCGGTGTTTTTCCCTGCCCAAAGATCACTTCCGGAAATCCTTTACGTTTTATGCGGTGGTGGTCGATTTTGGCAAAGCCGAGCTCTTCGTAGTGGTTTTTCATCTTTTAATTATACTATTCTTTTGTGTGAAATTTTCTTTATTTTACTTCGATAAAAAAACATGGTTGCATACACAAAAGTGTTGGCTCCTAATAGCGGGAAAATAAGAGGCTATAGAGGTACATATGGCATGAGCCATATTGGCGGAAGGGATTGTCAACAGGATAGTTTCGCCGTCTTAAGAGGCGGGCGGGAGGTTGTTGTTGCTGACGGAATGGGGGGACATTTCCACGGAGAAAAAGCTTCTTCTTTGGTTGTTGACAAATATTGCCAACAAAGAGAGTGGTTAATCGGAGTGGATGACGCGATAAAAGTTGCGAACTGGGCGCTAAAAAACCATAAGCTGTTTAAAGGTGACGATCCTGATAACATTTTGCAAAACGCCGCGACAACCATTTCAGTCCTTTCGATTGAAAAAGGAACCGCCAGAGTTTTTCACGCGGGGGACAGCCCCGTGTATCTGCAAAGGGAAGGTGAGTTGTCTTTATTGGCTTCCCCGCACATTACATTTATGAGAGATTTTTCTCCTTGGTTTTCAATGGTTAATGCTTGCGGAGGAAATCTTGGCGAAGAAGTTCGGGGGTTGGAAGATGCCCGAGCCCCGTATGATTTTGCGATGCTGTTAGACCTTTTTAATTTGCAAGCCGGAATTAGGCGGTCAAAGGGAATGGGAAGATTCGCGGGAGCCGTTACAAGCTGTTTAAAAGGAGAAGATTTCAATCTGTCCGTTTTTGAAATTGACACCAGGCCCGGAGACGGATTCTTGGTCTGTTCGGACGGGATAGCACTTCCGCCTGGCAGGATTAGAGAAATACTATCCGATAGTTCCATGAATGGCGAGCAAAAAGTAGACACTTTAATCGATGAGTCGGTTGTTAAGTTTGGGGCGGATAACGCGACCGCTGTTTTGGTTACGGTTTAATCAGTGATTCAAGTATTTTAAGATTGATTATATCTTCTTCCAGCTCCGGCCCCTTGGGTGTTTCCAGGCACATTGGGATATTATCGAATCTCTTGTCATTTAAGATCATCCTGAATGGTTCTAAACCAAGTTCTCCCTTTCCGATATGCTCGTGGCGGTCAAGATGCGAATTCAAGCCCTTTTTACTGTCGTTAATATGAAAGGCTAGCAGCTTATCTATTCCGATTTCGCGGTCAAACTCTTTCCAGGTATTTTTATAACCCTCTTTGGTCTTAATGTCGTATCCGGCGGCAAAAGAGTGGCAGGTGTCAAAACAGACGCCGATTCTTTTCTTATCGTCAACCAGTCTTATTATCTCTTCAATCTCCGAAAATTTGCTGCCAACACTCGATCCCTGCCCTGCGGTCGTCTCCAGCGCGATTTTTGTTTTATATCCGTTTATCCGTTCAAATAATCCGTTGATAGTCCTTGCGATCTTTTTGATCCCTTCTTCTTTGGGAGTATCAAGAGATGAACCGGGATGGAGGACAATAAATGGAATTCCCAGTTTTTCTGCCCGTTCCAATTCATCAAGCATTGATTTTATCGAATTTTCGTAAACATTTTCTTTGGGAGAAGCTAGATTTACTAAATAGCCGGTATGGGCAAAGACCAAGATACCGGTCTCTTTTTGTAGCTTTTTAAATCTTTCAATCTCGTCTTCAGGCAATGGTTTTCCAAACCATTGGTTATTGTTTTTGACAAAGATCTGAATGGTTTTGCAGCCGATTGATTCACCGCGATCAATCGCTTTGTCCACCCCGCCGGCGATTGACATGTGGGCGCCAAGTAGAATCTTTTTCATGTTATAATTAGATTATCAAGAATAGTGTGAAATTTCAATGATAATAAAATGAAAAAAATGCATGAGAAGGAGGAGTTTTTTTGAGCAATCTAAGTTGTACTTTGTCGCAATTAAAATCTATGTATAGAACGTTTTCTTCCCAATATAATCTGCTGCCTAATGCCGGTTGGATAGTAAAAGAGGAGCAGGTGAGCCCGCAAGAGATGGTGGTATTAAATCAAGAGCTTAAAAGACCGGGGAGTTGTCTTGATTTAGGGTGCGGAGCCGGGAGGCTTTTCCCTGTTTTAACTGGCCTGCAACAGGACTTGGTTGGAATCGATGTTTGCCCTGAAGCAGTCGATCTGGCACAAGAGAGCTTGAGGCGATGTTCCTGTAGTAATTTGGAACCAGGGAGTTTGTTGGAATGTTTCGGGTCTGATGATAGACAACGTATTTTTATCGCAGATTTTACTGATATAAGCACATTTCCTGCAATTATTTCCGGAAGGAAATTTGATAATGCCCTTTGTATGAGGGGGGCTTATGACGGTATTTTGTCGGAGCCGGATCAAATCGCATTTGCAAATGTTTGCCGTTCAATGTTGAAAACGGGAGGGCGATTGTTTCTTAGTAGCCTTGGTTTGCCTTTTCCCGTAGAAGCGCTTCCGGATGGTTGGGAGACCTTCGAACTTTTCGATCGTAAAAATAATTTCCAAGAAAATGGGTTAGGATTGATTATGGATTCCGGGAGCTCTGTCGGAAAAGTGCCGCAATATTATTCTTCAAGAGAAGAAGTGACAACCATTTTTCAAAAAGCCGGGTTTCAAATTGAAGAGGTTTATCGCTATGATATGTTGCCCCAATTAATCGGCGAAGAATCTATTTATGTTTTTTCTTGATTATTTTCTTGCATGCGGCTGCGGATTTTTTTCTCAAACCCAATATCTTTGGGCTCATAATATTTTCTTTTTTCGATTAGATGTTCCTGGCTAACAATTCCGCCCTCATAATCATGGGCGTATTTGTAACCTTTGCCTTTTCCCATCCCCTTCTCCCCTTTGTAGTTTGCATTCTTAAGATGGTTGGGGACAGGAAGTGTGGGGTTTTCTTTTACATCTTTGAGCGCGGCGTCAATTCCGACATAAGCGGCGTTGCTCTTTGGCGCGGTGGCAACATAAGTGGTCGCTTGCGCCAGCGGAATCCTTGCTTCCGGCATGCCGACAAACTCGGCTATTTCTCGCGCGGCGTTTGAAATTACCAAAGCCAGGGGATCGGCGTTGCCGACATCTTCTGCCGCGCAGATACAGATTCTCCTTGCTATAAATCTTGGGTCCTCTCCCGCATAGATCATCTTTGCCAGGTAATAGAGCGCCGCATCGGGGTCGGAGCCGCGCATCGATTTGATAAAGGCAGAGATCGTATCATAGTGCTGGTCGCCGTGTTTATCGTAGACGACCGACTTTCTCTGAATGGACTCCTCGGCGGTTTTTAGGTCAATATTTATATTTCCTTTATTATCCGGAGTGGTAGAGAGAGCGGCAAGCTCGAGGGCAGACAGCGCCTTGCGCGCGTCCCCGTCCGCTATTTTTGCCCAATGGTGCAACGCTTCGTCAGTCACTTTTAGATTTAATTTTCCCAATCCTCTTTCTTTGTCGTTTATAGCGTTATTTGTTATCTGTTTTAAGTTATCGGTTGAAAGCGGCTTCAGTTCAAAGAGTTGTGAACGGGAAACCAGCGCCGCATTGACGTAGAAAAACGGATTCTCGGTCGTTGCGCCGATTAAGATAAACAGACCCTCTTCGACATCGGGGAGCAGGACATCTTGTTGTAGTTTATTGAAGCGGTGAATTTCGTCAAGGAACAAAATGGTTTTTTGCCGGTACATTTTCTTACGGTTTTTTGCTTCCAAACTTACTTTGCGGATATCGTCAACTTTGGCCGTCGCGGCGTTTAGCCATTCAAAATATCCTTTGGTGGTGTTCGCGATCACGCGGGCAAGGGCGGTTTTTCCGGTTCCGGGCGGACCGAAGAAGATGATCGACGATACTTTGTCGGTTTCAATCAGCCGCCGCAGCAGCTTTCCTTTTCCGATAATATGTTCCTGTCCGACGACCTCGTCAAGCGTCCTCGGGGCCATCCGATACGCCAAAGGATTATCTTTTTTAAGATTTTGATCGAAGAGGTCCATGTGGTATAATTCTACCACAATGCCAGTAATACGAGTTTCGTGGTGGAAGGGCAGGACCCGCGAACAAAAAGAACAGGTCGCGTCCGAAATTGAACAGGTGATCCAAAAAAACTGCGGCTGTCCTCCCGGAGCCACTCATATCATTTTTGAAGACGTCGACAAAGCCGACTGGGCGATTGAAGGAAAATTACAGGGCTAATTCCAACCGCGATATCTTCTTGTCCTGTCGATCCTCATCATGGCTATCCTCTTCTAATAGATAAAAATCCAAAGTAGAAAGAAGTCAATCAAAAGTTGAATTTGGCAATTGGATTGTTTTTTGTTTTAACCTTTAATTGTTGCAATGAAAAAAGCGCTTTTAAAGAATAACAAACTGGCCGGCAGAGGTCAATATAATATGTCGATTGGCTGGATAGAAGGGTTTCATTTTGCGGTGTGGGATCACAATGCCCAACAGGTCTCGGTTATGGGGGATTTTAATCAATGGAAGAATGAATCCCATCTTTTGGCTTCGCAGTGGGAGGGGGCAGGAATTTGGAGGGGGTTGTGGCGCAATATTATAATGTGTTACCGCGAGCTGGCGGGAAAAGCGGTTAAACGTTTGTTATGAGCCATTCCGTCCTTCTTGTGGATGACGATAAGGCGTTTTTAGAAGAAACGAAGGAAGCTCTTTCTTTGAATGGTTATGAGATTTTAACCGCACAGGATGGAGAGACGGCAAGGAAGATTATAAGCAAGCGCCATCCCGATGTTGCCCTGATAGACAAAAAACTTCCGGATGTCGACGGCCAGGATTTTATCTCGGAAGCCAAAAAGGAAAGCAAAAACACAAGTTTTATTGTCATGACCGCTTACGCCAGTTTGGATTCTTCCATTAATGCTTTCAAGGAAAAGATAGACGATTACATCTTGAAGCCGGCTTCAATCGAGTTTATCGGCGAACGCATCAATCTGCTTCTAAAAGAAAAAGAAGAACAGAATACGATTTTACGGTACAGCGAAAGCAAATACCGACGCCTTTTGTCCCTGATCCCTGCCGTAGTTTATGAAACCTCTGTTGTCGATAATAATACCGATAATAATACATTGTATGTCAATGAAAAGGTGGAAGAATTATTCGGATTTAAACAGTCGGAATGGCTTGCCGACGGCAGTTTGTGGTTCCGGCAGGTTTATCCGGCAGATAAGGACAAAGCCATTGATAAGTTTGAGCAGATAAAGAAACAGGGAAAATTTGAGTGCGAATATCGGATGCTCCACAAAGACAAAGAGACCATAAAATGGATTAAAGATGTGGGGATTTCCTTGCGCGGCGGCGACGGGAAAGAAATTACCATTACCGGGATTATGATCGATATTACCGAGAGAAAACTAAGAGAAGAGAGGAACGAGATGCTCTCCTGCGTGGTAAAAGATATGTTGGAAGGAGTGATCATTACAGACACGGAGAATATTATCCGCTACTTTAACGAGGCGGCAGTCAGGATGTACGGATATAAAGAGGAAGATCTTTTGGGAAAGAATCTTTCTTTTCTTGTCTCCGAACTTAGTCCGAACCTTGTCTTGCAAGGGGAACGCTCCAGCGAAGAATATATGGCAAAACGCAGGGACGGATCGGCTTTTGCTGCCCATTTTTCTCTTTTTCCCTTAAGGGATTGTTCGGGAAAAATATCCGGCAAGGTTGTAATTATTTCGGATATCGGAGAAAAGCGTTTGTTGGAGGACGAGTTGCGCAGATCCGCGCAAAAACTCGAATCGGCGATCGAAGAAAAGACCTGGGAAATAAAAAAGACCCTTGCGGGACTCAAAGAAGCCAACAAAAAATTGAGGCGGTTTGATGCGCTTAAATCGGAATTCATGGATTATGTGGCACATGAAATCATCAATCCTCTTTGGATGGTGCAGGGGATATTGTCTTCACGGCTTCAGTCGTTTGAGGAGAATGCCAGCCAGGAGCAAAAAGAAAGTTTAAGGGTTATTTCCCAGCAAATAGACCGGCTGTTAAACTTTACCGAAAACATGCTGGATATTTCAAAAATAGAATCGGGGCAATTGCCGATAAAAGTGAAGGAAATCAACCTGGCGTCCATATTTGAAAACGTCAAAGAGGCGTTTAAACTGTCGCTTGAAAAAAAGAAGATTGTTTTGCGGATAGCGGCGGAAAGGCCGTCAAAACAAATCTTCAGCGACGAAGACATGCTGATTAGAATTTTGATGAACCTGGTCGACAATGCCGTTAAATATACACCGTCGGGAAACGGCATAGAGGTTCGGGCTTACGGGCAAAACGGTTCTTTTCGCATCGAGATCATGAACCAGGGTACTTTTCTTACCAAAGAAGAGTGCAGCCGTATCTTTGACAAGTTTGTGCGTATTTTTGCGGAGAAGGAGCGGGGGACAGGGTTGGGTTTGTCTCTTGTAAAAGAGATGGTGGGGGCACTTTCGGGCAATATCTGGGTTGATTCGGAAGAAGGGCTTGGAACCACTTTTACAATCGAATTTCCGGTTGATATCCGCAATAAAAGCAAACAGGAAAAACAGGAATGAGCATTAAAGAGGAAAAACTGAAAGAAGATTTTATAGACTTGATTTCCCACGAGATGCGTACCCCATTGACCACGATCCAGTGGACTCTCGAATATTTTCTTGGCGGTTTTACCGGAGAGATTTCTCCCTTGCAGCGGGATTATCTTAAAATGGCGGAAAAAGACAGTCGGCGTCTGGGAGTTATTATCGACGATTTAATCGATATTTACAGGATTCAGTCGGCCAAGATCAACTTAAAAAAAGAAAAGACGGATATCTTAAGGCTTATTAACGATTGTATCCTTATGATGAAAGGGGATTTGGAGCTTAAGCGGATAACCGTGGTTAAAAGAGCTTCGACCTATCTTCCTTATGCCTATATCGATCAGCAAAGCATTTCCGATGCCTTAATCAAACTGCTGGATAACGCGATCAAATTCAGCTGCACGGGAAAAGAAATAAGGGTTTCCGCGGCAGCTGCCGATCGTATAACCATAAGCGTAGAAGATTATGGCTGCGGTATCGATCCAAAAATGCTTCCCCGTATTTTTAAAAAATTTGAGCAATTGACCAGAATAATCGGTCCCGGCCGGCAGGGCATAGGACTTGGATTATCTATTGCCAAGGCGCTTGTAGAGCTCAATGGCGGGGAAATTAAAATAGAAAGCAAAAAAGGGGAAGGGACAAAAGCCTCTATTGCGATCCCCCTTTTAAAAAATTCCGAGGGAGGTAGAACATGACAAAAATTTTGGTTGTTGACGATGAACCGTTTGTGGTTAAAATACTCGAGGATCGGCTTAAAAAATCCGGTTTGGAAGTGATTACGGCGAATGACGGGGAAGAATGCCTGGATAAAGCACTGCAGAGACCCGATCTTATCCTGTTGGATTTTATCCTGCCGGTGATGGATGGATCGCAGGCCATGATCGAATTAAAGCGGAATGAATCGACAAAAGATATTCCAATTATTGTTTTGACCGCAATGCCCAGCCGGGATGGGGGAAAAAAATTCTTTGGCCTGGGAGCGGCGGATTTTATCTTAAAACCTATCAAACTGGACTTATTAATAAATAAGATTGAAAACGTATTAAAAAAACAGGAGGCAAAATGAACGTTATAAGAAAGATTTTAGTTGTTGAAGACGAAGAACATGTTTTAAGCCTTATTGCGGGGCGCTTTGCCGCCGGCGGTTATGAAGTTATTGGCGCCGGTGACGGGGATGAAGCGATAGAAAAGTATAATCAGGAAAATCCGGATCTGGTAATACTGGATGTCATGATTCCAAAACTTGACGGGTACAGTGTGGCAAAAAGGATAAGGGAAAGCGAGCAATCGACAGGCAAAAGAGCGACTTCGATAATTATGCTGACGGCCCGTACCGGCGCAAAAGATGGGCGCGCCGGCTATGAATCCGGGGCCAATATTTATCTCAAAAAACCGTTTGATCCGGAAAAACTCTTTGAACTCGTAGTGTATCATTTGGACAATAAGCAGTAGAAATTCATGGTCACAAAAAAAATACGGTTCTTTTTATTTGTTTTTTTTATCGTTTGTGCCGAGATAGCTTTTGGTGCGATTCCCAGCAGGCTTTCTTATGAAGGAAGGCTGACCGATTCCGGCGGTAATCCGATAACCAGCCAGCGGACCGTGGTTTTTGAGATTTTTGACGCTGTTTCCGGCGGCAGCAGTGTCTGGGGGCCGGAGTCTCATTCGATAACACCGGACAGTCAGGGAGTTTTTAGTGTCCTGCTTGGCGGCACAACTGCTATCACAAGTACGGTTTTTCAGTCTGCAGACCGCTATTTGCAGGTATCTGTCGGAAGCGAAGCCTTAAGCCCCAGATCGCAGCTTGTTTCAGTTGGTTATTCCATGAAATCGGCGGTAGCCGATACGGTTGTTGATGGGTCTATTACAAATGCCAAAGTTGCTTCCGGGCAGTTTGTAAAAAAGATCATTGCCGGTTCCGGAGTTTCTGTTTCCGGAGATGAGGGGACTGGAGTGGGGCAGGTAACTTTGACTGCTACCGGGACAGGTGGAGGAAGCGTTACACAGATAGATACGGGACAGGGGTTAATCGGAGGCCCGATAACGGCAACCGGGATAGTTTCAATTGATTCCACCGTTGCTACTATTTCCGGCTCGCAGACATTAACAAACAAAATTTTTTCCGGCGGAATAATTATCGGTACAACAGCGATCAATACGACTGGAGTTGCCACGGCGGCGGCATATTACGGGGATGGCTCCAATCTTTCCGGAGTTCTTTCCGCCTCCGCGCTGAATGCCCATGCTACCGCGACCGCCACGCACGGGGTAACGGGAGACCTGGTTGGGACCAGTGATTTACAGACACTGACGAACAAGACCATCACCTCCGGGCTTATTTCCGGAAGCACCGGGATCAACACTACCGGTACAGTAACGGCGGCGGCATATTACGGGGATGGCTCCAATCTTTCCGGAGTTCTTTCCGCTTCCGCGCTGAATGCCCATGCTACCGCGACCGCCACGCACGGGGTAACGGGAGACCTGGTTGGGACCAGTGATTTACAGACACTGACGAACAAGACATTGATAATTCCGACGATCGCCGATTTTACTAATGCCAACCATGCTCATAGCGGCACCGCCTCGGGAGGGCAGATTTCGCATACAAATTTGACAAATATTGGCACCAATACTCACCCGCAGATTGATACGCATATTGGCGCTTCAACGGAAGTCCATGGAGTGACCGGCGCTGTGGTAGGAACTTCCGACGTACAGGCGTTGACGAGTAAAACGATTAATAATTCCACAATTGGCCAGACTGCGCCGGCGATTGGCAGGATGACAAGAGTTGAAGTGGACGATGCCGCCAAATATGTTGATACAAGCGGTAATGATATGCTTTTTGTCGATTCGACAAATACTATCGCAATTAAATTGTCGGAGCTTTCCGGCTGGCACGGTTCGGTGACAAGAATAAAATTGTTGCCGAATGATTTTATTACGGATGATACAGACGACAATCTGTTTGCGGACCAATCCGGAAGATATGTCCAGGCTTCAGGCACTGGCCAGGGAGTTGCTTTTAAGGCAATACCAACAGGATATCAGGCCACTCATGTTTTAGTTTATGGATCGGACACCAACAATGCGATCACGGTTCGGGCAAACGATATAAGCGATCAGACTACTGCTACAAGTTTGGGTACCGGAGTTGTCGGCACGGAAATAAGTATAACGGCTACGGATTCGACCGCGACAAATTATGTCTCGGTCTTTGTCAATACGGGGAGCGGTGATCGAATATTTGGAGGCTATATAACGATTTCAAAAATTTAGCCAAACGAGAAAATGAAATGGATTATAAGTTTATTAATTATATTGACGGGGGTAAGCGCGATGGCGTTGGAAGCGATTGAAAGCCAGGCGGAGTTTATGAATTCCGTCTCTTATAAATTAAATTTAATCGGGCGCGCCCGCCAGCTTAATGTTTTAACAGGCGTGAATTTTGTTGTTGGCGAAGGATTTTTGCGGAGCGTCTACTTTTCTGTCTCCGCCCTTGCTCCCATTGTAACCTCGATCACTCCCGGTAGCGGGCAGAATACCGCCGCAATAAATATTACAAACCTGGCCGGGGCAAATTTTGTCGCCGGCGCTTCGGTAAAACTGACCAAAAGCGGGGAAACCGATATTAATGCTGCCAATGTCTCCGTTGTGAATTCCGGGACGATCACCTGTACTTTTGATTTGACCGGAGCGGCCGGAGGGCTGTGGAATGTGACCGTAATTAATCCCGATAACCGTTCCGGTTCTTTGTCTTCCGCCTTTTCCGTGACTTATCCGGCGCCGCAAATCTCGTCCGTTTCTCCGGACCATGGATTCAGCAATGCTCCGGTTAATGTTGAGGTTTCCGGCAGCGCCTTCAGGTCAAATGCGGGAGTAAAATTATTAAAAACCGGAGAGGGGGATTTGGCGGGAACAAGCGTGGTGATCGTATCTTCTTCAAAAATAACCTGCATTTTCGATATTACCGGAAAAACTCCCGGAATATGGGATTTGACGGTGGTTAATGACGATAACCAGAGCGGCACACTTTCGCAGGCTTTCAAGATTGAGGCTCTCGACCTTTTCCTGACAGCGCCGGTTCTCAGCGCTAAAAACCCGTTTAATCCGGCCGAAGGGGTGACGACGATCACCTATGGTTTGAGCAGGGACGCGAATATATCCGTTTATCTCTACAACATTCGCGGGGAGCGGGTTTGGCAGTATGACGCCCCTTCCGGTTCAGACGGTGGACGCGCCGGGACAAATGAGATTGTCTGGAGCGGAATAACCGGATTCAAATCTTTTGTCAGTATCGGAGTTTATATTGTGCATGTGGTTGCCAGAGAAGGCGGCCAGGCAAAAATATTGGGAAGAAGCAAGATTGCGATAATCAAATGAAAAAATTTATTTTTAAGTCCGGTATTGCCGGCTGTCTTTTGTTTTTGTCTTCTCCTTTTGTCTTTGGCGCTTTGGTTGGCATAACCGATGATGCGATGACCATTGGAGGCGGCGCCAGGCCGATAGGAATGGGTAGGGCGTTTGTTGCGGTTGTTGAGGATGCCGATGCTCCCTTCATTAATCCGGCCGGAATCGCGGGAATTAAAGGTCCTTCGGCGATGGCAATGTATACAAATTTACTGGATGAGATCTACTATCGGGAATATTCCGGCGTTGTGCCGGCGGTTTTTGGCACCGTCGGGGCTGGTTTTATCTCTACTGGAGTTACCGGGATCCCGACGATTGTGAACGGCTAGGTTGTAAACACCGACTACCACGACAATCTTTTTGTGATCAGTTACGGAACGCCCGCCAACCGGTTTTTTTTGTACGGAAGAGAGCTTTTTCTTGGCCTCAATTTAAAATATTTTGACCGCGGATTTTCCGGCGGGGTCAATCAGACCGCGGCCGGCTATAGCGGTGATTTTGGCATGAGGCTGGCGGTTAACCCGTCTTTATATTTGGGCCTGAACGTTCAGAATTTCTTACCGATCTCTTTGGGGGGAGTCATAAATTACAGTGGAGGAGCCGAAGAGGCGCTGGCTTCGTTGGTCAAGATCGGAGCTGCAACAAGGCCCACCGTTTTTAACCGGAAAGTTTTAATTGCGACCGATATTGACCTGCCGGTTAGCAGTACCCGCCCCCCGCTTGCCCATATTGGGATCGAATGGCAGCCTATTAATTCCCTGGCTTTGCGGTGCGGGCTGGACCAAAGCATTGATCCGCAGTCTTCTTCTAAGACAACTTGGGATCCCGCTTATGGCATTTCACTTGGCTTTGCCCATTTCCGATTTGACTATGCCTATCATCCCTTTTACAACGATCCAAGCCTTGCCAATAACTATTTTTCTTTTAGCTATGCCGGCGAACCGTCACAGGCATTAAGAGGTAAAGCGCAATGATAATAATAGAAGATATCTTAATTCACGACCTAAAAAGTCCGCTTTTCAGCATTAATGCCGGTATCGAGATGCTGGAAAAGTTCCCCAATGAGAATTTAAGCATGGAACAGAAGGACTGCCTGTCCAACATCAAAACTGCTGCCGAGGTTTTGACCGGCCTGATAATGGATATCCAGTTGGCGGTAAAATCGGAAGACAAGAATTTTTCCTTAAAAAAATCGGAGTTTTATGCCGCGGAATTAGGTGGGAGGCTTGATCCTTTAAAAAAATATGCGGAACTCCATGATCGGGAGCTGGCAGTTGAACTTCCCGAAAAATTAAAGGTTTTTGCCGATCAGGAAGTCCTCTACCGGGTGCTTAATATTATTCTTTTAAATAGCATCAAACAGTCCACAAAAAGATGCCGGATTTCCTTGTCCGCCAAAAAGGACGGCCGGGAAGTTTTGTTCTCAATAGTTGACTGCGCCAAAAACATTCCGGTTCCGGCCGCCGGAGACATCTTTGATCCATTGTTTAAATCCAATTTTCCGGAAATGGCCGCGGATGTTCCGCCCGGGATCGGATTTTATTTTTGTTCGCTGATGGTTAAAGAGCATAAGGGAAAAATCGGTTTGGAAATCATCCCCGGACAAGGAAACAAGTACAGTATCCGGCTGCCGGAAAAATAATTAAGCGAGGGGGAAAAGATGTACAGGGAATATTGGAACCTGCGGGAAAAGCCTTTTGAGAACACGCCCAATCCGGAGCATGTTTATCTCTCTATGCAGCATGAAGAAGCCTTTTCCCGGGTCCTTTATGTCATCAGGCAGAAAAAAGGAGCGGCGGTCATAACCGGGGAATACGGAGCGGGGAAAACCCTGCTGACCAGGATGCTATTAAGGGAGCTTGCTACCGGCAGCTATCAGACCGCGCTGGTTCTTAACCCGATGCTTTCGCCGACACAGCTGATCAGGGAGATTATGCATCAGCTTGGAGAAAAAGACGGTTTGAGCGTTTCCAAAGCGGAATTGTTTAACCGGTTAAACCAGCTGCTGGTTGAGATCAAGGAGAAGGGAAAATCAACGGTAATTATTATAGACGAAGCTCAGGCCATCAGGAGCAGCGCCAATTTTGAAGAGTTCCGACTGCTCCTTAATTTCCAACTGGACAACGGTTTTTTGCTCACTATCCTGCTTTTTGGCCAGCCGGAACTAAAAGAAAAAATAGAAAAACTGCCGCAGTTAAAACAGCGTTTGGCGTTGCGTTTCCATTTGAAGGGGTTAAGCAGGGCCGAAACCAGAGAATATCTTTCCTATCGGATAAGCTCTGCCGGCGGCAATCCGGAGATTTTTTTGGAAGAAGCGGTTGAAGAAATTTATAACTATTCGAGGGGGATCCCCCGGATGATAAATAATCTTTGCGATTTGTGTCTTTTGATCGGCAGCGGGAAGGCCTTAAAGAATATAGAGCGCCGGCTGGTGGAAAAAGTGGTTGCGGACCTTGAAAGGGGCGAGTGGGAGGAGAAAAAAGCATGATCAGAATTGTTGATATATTAAACAAAAACAACGATGAAAAGAGAGAGGAAGGGGTGAGGATTTCCGAATACTTAAAACAAGGTCCAGGAGTAAAACTTGACAAGGAAGAGCTTGGGCGGATCTTCCATGAGATAAAGGAGCATGTGGATAATATCGCCAAGCTGTCTCTTCCGGTTAAAAAAATAGTGGAACAGAAATTGCTGGGAAACCCCTTGCTTGATGAAGTGACGGAAGATTTTTCTGTGATGGTTAATGCGCTTAAGTTTGCTGCGGATGCCAATTACAGCCAAAAAGAATTAAATGAACTGGTTGTGGCGGTACTTGTTCCCGGTTCGGACAATTTAAAGCATAAAAAAATTATTGATCTCGCGAATATTTATAGGAACATAAAAAATGTTTGACATATGCCAAAAAATCAATCACTATGCAAGGGGGAGTGAATAGGCATGATTGAAAAAATCTGCGTAATAATGTTCTTGTTTTTGCTTTGTGCCACTCCCATAGCCTTATCGCAGCAAGATTTTCAGATCCCTCGCGCCCAGACGCTTTTAACCGAATACCTTCCCGGAGACTTTGTCCACCTTACCGTCCAGGCTCCCCTTGACACCGTGCAGCTTAGCGCGGTTATGCCCGACGGAAAGAGTATCGACCTGGTTCAAGCGCGCGGGTCGAATGTTTGGCACGGTCTTTGGCAGGTTCCCATTAATTTTAAAAAAGGATCCTATTCCGCAGAGCTTAACGCGGTTGACACTGTGGGAGAAGTTTTTAGCGGACAGACCGATCCCTTTACTATCGGAGAAATTGCGATTATCAGTTTGACCCGCAAAGAAACGGGAGAGGCGGAGAGGGAGGTCTCGCTGGCCCAAAAGATAGCGGTAGAAACTCCGGCAAAGCCGGGAGAGCCGGAACAAAAAGTGGTGGAGAAGTTTGAGCTCCCGCCGGGAGCGCTGAAGCCGCAGGAAAAAAAGGCGCTATTGGAGCGCAATTTGCTTCGCGGCAAGGCAATGTTTGCGGAGGGGAAATTCTCCGAAGCCGTGCCTTATTTCCGGGTTGCGCTTTACCTGGAGCCGGCTAACAAAGAAGCGGGAAAATATTTTCTGGACAGCCAAATGCAGGTTAAAGAAGAGGACCGGAGGCAGACAATCTATAACCGCCTAATAGCGGTTGGTCTTGTCGCGGTTTTGTTTTTTTTGGCCGTGCTTTCTTTTTTAATCTATAGGATTTCTTACGCGACAAAAGTGAAGGGGGAGGGCCTGCCGGAGATCCCCAAAACCCTTCCGGAAAAAGAACAGTCATGGTACCAAAAAGTTAACTGCAAAAAATACCCTTTTTCCGAAGATGTCCTTAAAAAAACGTATATTCCGGACAAGCCTTTGGGGACGGAAGGATTAAGGGAGTTTATAAAAAAACATATTGAGGACGCCTGCAGCAGGATGGAAGATGTTTTTACGGACGCGGCCCTGGATTTGATCGGCGAATATTCCAGGGGAAAGGCCCGGGATGCCCTTCGGATCTGCGACTGGGCGGCCAGGCAGACGATCAACCGGGATGGCGGCAAAGTTACCGCTGAAATTGTCCGGGAATACGCTTCTTTGGCCTTCAGGAAAATCCTGATTGTGGACGATGAAGATGTGGTCTGCAAGACTATTGAAGTTATCCTAAAAAACGGAGGAGGCTATGAGACCGATTTTGCGGCGGACGGAGAAGAAGCATTGGAGAAAATCAATGAGAACGTTTACGGGCTGATCCTGCTTGATATTTTGATCCCAAAGATCGACGGCTATGAGGTTTTGAAAAAAATAAGGGAAAAACACCCCGATCTGCCGGTTATCTTTATTTCTGGCAAGGGAGAGGCCGGCAAGATTATGGAGAGCCTCTCCAACGACCGGCTGACCGGGCTGATCGAAAAGCCTTTTACTCCCGAAAAGATACTTGATGCGGTGGCCAACAATCTTGCGGGAAGAAAGATATGTTCATTTTAATTAATACCGCGACGATCCTCTTTTGCCTGATAAATCTGTTCCTGTCCCGCGTCAATCCCGGCCTTATGTTGATGGCTCCTTTGACGGCCGTATTGTTTGCTTTATTCTCCGCGGGACTGCTGTTGGAAAAATTCGGAAATATTCGGTTCGGGGCGAAAATTGGGGCAAGAGTTCTTATTTCGGCGGTTTTATTGCTGGCTGTCATCGATGTTTTTTTTGGCGCGATCAATTTGTCCTATCTTGAAGCGTTGTTGGTTGTCATGCTTTCCGTTTCTGTACTGGCCAAAAAGCTCCCGGGACAGATCTTCTCGTCCCTCGTTTTGTTTTTCTCGTCCCTTTTTTTAATAAGTTATGTTTATGGCGTCGCCTTTGTCTCTTTTTTCCCCGCCGTGTTTTTCCTTTTTATTTCGACGGGAATCTTGCTTGAAGAGAAGAACTCGTTTTTTCAATTATGGCTTCGTTCTTTTTCTCCGTTCTCCGTCTTCACAAAATGGATGATCCCTTTTTCGCTGTCGATTATTTTCCTGGCGGAATTTATAGACATAATTTTTTTTGCCTCTTATGGCGGCAATGCCGATCCCAAATTGCATGCCCTGTTCCACACCCTTTCGTTTGTAGGGCTTGCTTTTTTTACCGTTATTTTAATATTTTTTTCTTTCAAAAAAGTGGAAGACAAGTTATATGAGACTCAAGGCGAGCTCTCTTCTCTTTTGTCCGCAATTCCGGACATAGTGATGCGGGTGGACAAGAACAAGTTTTATGTTTGGGCCAACGATGCCGGCTATGCCTTTTTTGGGAAGGATGTAATCGGGAAAGAGGCCTCTTATTATTTTGAGGAAACACAAGATACTTATGACAAGGTCTCTTCGGTTTTCAAAGGCGGGGAAGATACCGTTTACGTGGAAAGTTGGCAGCGTCGCTCCGACGGCAAAAGGCGCCTTCTGGCCTGGTGGTGCCGTTCTTTAAGGGACGAAAAAGGAGAGATTATGGGAGCCATATCAACGGCGCGCGACATCACCGAACAAAAACAGCAACAAAAAGAACTGCGTGCTTCACGGGAGCAGCTGGCCAAAATATTTGATCTAAGCCCGGAAGCGATTACGATTACTTCCCAGAAGGAGGGATTTCTTTATAACGCAAATAAGGCGGCGGAAGAAATGTTCGGGTTCACAAGGGCCGAAGGAGTGGGGCGCACCATCTTTGATTTGAATATATGGGTCGACCCCTCCGAACGCGCGAAGATGGTGCGTGCCGCGGTCGCCAAAAAAGTTTCCGTCACATCGGAAGTAAAAATGCGCAAAAAAACAGGGGAGGCTTTTCCGGCCCTGATATCAATGATCCCGATAGAAGACAGGGAAGAAAAGCTTCTTTTGACCGTAACCCGCGATATTTCTATTTACAAAAAAGCGCAGGAGATATTGGAGCGCGACAATGAAATGTTTAAAAGAATGGTTGAAAAAGAGGCGAAAAAAATTTTTGAAATGGAAAAAAAGCTGGCATTGTCAAGACGGCTTTCGGATCTGGGGACGCTGGCGACCGGGATTGCCCACGAGCTTCGGAACCCGCTCGGGGTCATTTCAACGGCGACCTACAACATAAAGGTAAAAAATTCAAATCCCGAATTGATCGGCCATTTGCAGAACATAGAAAAAAAAGTATTCGAGAGCAACCGGATCATAAGCAATCTGCTGGGTTATGCCAAGCCAAAAGAGCTTGAGCTTGTGCGCATTGATATTTCCAGGGAAACAAAAAATTTGCTGGACGTTTATGCCAATAAATATGCCGAGGAAAAGGTCATAATCGATTTTTTGGACAAATTAAAGCCGGAGACATTTATTTATGTTGACAGGACCCAGTTTGTAGAGCTGCTAAGCAACCTTGTCGGCAATTCTTTTGACGCCTGCAGGGAAAAAGGCGGCAGGATACTGGTAAAACTTGATGCGGACAGGGATGCAAATGAACTTGTCTTATCGGTTGAGGATAATGGGGAGGGGATGGATAAAAAAGATTTGGAAAAGGCTTTTGATCCGTTTTTTTCCACCAAGAAAGAAGGTATGGGGTTGGGGCTTTCTATTTGTCGGCAGATTGTCGATCAGCACGGAGGAAAAACATATCTGCAGAGCGAACGGGGGAAGGGGACAACGGTTACGGTGCGCTTTCTTCTTGATGCCGACCGCAAAATTTAGCTGAAATTTTTTCAAAATATTGCGGATATTTTTTTATGAAAAACCTGTTGATTGTTGATGACGACAAAGAAATGGTAAAAGAACTGGTTTCTGTTTTTGAGATGGAAGGATATGGGGTTTTTTTTGCTTTTAACGGGCTTTCGGCCTTGGAACGGTATAGGGAAAACTCCTACGACCTTGTTTTGCTTGACATAAAAATGCCGGTCCTCGACGGCCGGGAAGTTTTTAAGGCAATCAAATCCAAGAACCCCCGCCAAAAAATTATTATTGTAACCGGCAGCCTCGGTCGTGTCGAAAATTTTAAGCAGGATCCTGTTTTAGATCAGGCGGACGGCTGTTTTGAAAAGCCTTTTGTTGTTGAACAGCTGCTGTCAAGAATACGGGAGTTGATTTAATGTCCTATACCATTTTGCTGATAGACGATAACCGGGATTTTTTGCGTGAGCTCAGCGAATGCCTCGACGAATACAATGTTGTTTGCGCGGAAAACGGCAGCCAGGCGCTAGCGATCCTGCGCCATCCCAACGAGATCGACCTGGTGATAGTTGACCAGGTCTTGCCCGACCACAAAGGGACCGAAGTGATCAAGATGATTAAAAAAATAAATCCCGAGCTTGAATTCATTTTGCTGACCGGCTATGGCAGCAAAGAGATCGCGATAGACGCCCTGCGGGCGAAGGTCGACGAATATCTGGAAAAACCGGTTCAACCGGAACGGATCAAAAAAACGATGGCGGAGATGCTGGCCCGGAAAACCCGCGGCAGGGATTTTGATCTGGCGGACAGCGACGGCATAATCTCCCGGGTCAAAAGGATAATAGAGAAAAATTACGACCGCAAGATCACGCTTGAAAGCATTTCGTCAATTGTTTTTTTGAGCCCGAAATATTTGAGCCGGCTTTTTAAAGAGAGAGAGGGGGTCGGTTTTAATCAGTATAAGTTTATAGTAAAGCTTAATCGGGCAAAGGAACTGCTCTTGTCCGGCGGCCTTTCCGTTGTTCAGATTGCCGACAAGCTTGGTTATCTTAATCCCGAATCTTTTATACGCATGTTCTGCAAATATCAAAAGACAACCCCCGGCGCCTACCGCAGCAAATACAGTAGACAAAAGTCAATTAAAAGCGGAATATAACAATTTTCAGAGGCCTTCTTCTTTTTGTATCTTGTATTTTAGGATCGGACGTATATGGACCAAAAAGCAAGAGGTATTCTGGGAAGGATATTTTTCAACCATCGGCGCAATTTTAATATTCGCCTGTGGAACCTTTATTTTATCAAGTGGACCAGCTCCCCGGCGTTTACAATTGTTTTCAAAAACAAGGCGGAGTTTAAAAAAATATTTTTTCGTTTTGATCCTTTTGTCGCCGCCGCCGCATACGCGGAAGGGAAGCTCGATATTGAAGGGGATATTTTTGAGGCAGTAAAGCTTTGGGACCACTTTTCTTCCATCAAGCTCAATTGGAAGGATAAATTTATGGTCTTAACGGAGCTGTGGTCTTTGTGAGCCGTTCGATTGCCCAAAGCAAGCGGGAAATTGCCTCGCATTATGATGTGGGGAACGAATTTTACCGGCTTTTTTTGGGAGATGAGATGGTTTACTCCTGCGCGTATTTCCGCTGCCCGGAATCCGATATTATCACGGCGCAAAGAGACAAACTGGACTACATCTGCAGAAAATTAAGGCTCAAACGGGGGGAAAAGTTCTTGGACATTGGCTGCGGATGGGGAGCTTTGGCTATTTGGGCCGCAAAAAATTTCGGAGTTGAGTCTTACGGCGTCACTTTGAGCAAAAACCAGCATAAATGGGCGCAAAAATGGATTGAAAAAGAAGAGGTGGTCCATTTGTGCCGGGTAGAATTAAAGGATTACCGGGAAATCAATGGAGAAGGATTATTTGACAAGATTGCGAGTGTCGGAATGTTCGAACATGTGGGGATCAAGAATTATCCGGAATATTTTTCTGCCGTCGGGAGGCTTCTAAAAGAAAAGGGGTTTTTCTTGAACCACGGGATTGTCTCCGAAGAAGACGAAAAAAAAGGTTCTTTGGCCACCCGCTTTATAAATACTTATGTCTTTCCCGGCGGGGAACTTGACGACATTGCAAATGTCCTGTGCGAGATGCGCTATGCCGGTTTTGAGATACTGGATTTGGAATCCATGCGCGCGCATTACGTTAAGACCCTGAGGCATTGGGTGCGGAACCTGGAGGAAAAGAAAGAAGAAGCATTGATGCTTGCGGGAGAAAAGGTTTACCGTTTGTGGCGGATTTATATGGCCGGCTGCGGGCATGCTTTTGAGAGGGGAGATATCAATGTCTATCAGGTTTTAGCCTCAAAACAGCTTGAACCGGGCTTAAGCAGTCAGCCATTAACCAGGGCGGATTTATACTGAATAAGGGACAAAAAATAAAAGCGGTAATTTTGGCCGGAGGGGTTGGCGCCAGGCTCCATTATCAAAATCTGGCCAAGAAATATTATTAAGAGATCTTATGAAAATTGGAGCTCAATATAGGGGGGGTGGGAGATGTTCTTTTTCCCTCTTTGCTCCTTTTCCGGAATTAATCGACGTAAAAATTCTTTGCGGTGAAGATAAGATAATTCCCATGGAGAAGGGGCAAGGCGGTTATTGGAAACTGCGGCTCAACAATGTTTATCCCGGCACAAAATATTTTTATCGCCTGAATGGCGCCGTCCTGCGGCCCGACCCCGCATCCAATTGCCAGCCGGAAGGCGTGGACGGCCCTTCGGAAATAATTGATCATAATAAATTCCGCTGGCAGGATGGCGGATGGGAAGGCGTTCCTGCCGGAAAGATGGTTATCTACGAATTGCATGTAGGGGCTTTTAGCGATAAGGGCGACTTTGATTCGATTGTCCACCGCCTTGACGAATTAAAAGATCTGGGGATCAACGCGATAGAAATTATGCCGATAGGGCAGTTCTCCGGCGACAGGAACTGGGGGTATGACGGGGTATATCCTTTTGCGGTGCAGAATTCGTACGGCCGACCGGATGAGTTTAAGCGGTTGGTTAATGAAGCCCACAAAAGAGGATTTGCCGTTATTCTGGATGTGGTCTACGACCATGCCGGTCCGGAGGGCAACTATTTTTCCGATTTTGGCCCCTATTTTGACGGCAGGAACAAGACCCCTCACGGGAACGCTTTTAACTTTGACGGGGCATTCGGAAACGAGGTCAGGAATTTTTTTATACAAAATGCCCTTTACTGGTTTGATGTTTTTCATATCGATGCTTTGCGGCTTGACGCGGATGTCCTCTACGGCATTTCGGCAAAACCATTCTTAGAAGAGCTGTCGGAAAAGACCGCACAATTGTCTAAAAAGAAGAACAAAAAATTTTTGTTGACGGCGGAGAGCAAATTAAATGACGCCCGGTTGACCAGGCCGAGGCCGGAGGGGTTGGGTTTTGATGCGCAATGGTGCAATGATTTCCATCATGCCATACATGCGCTTTTGACAAAAGAAAAAAACGGCTATTATATTGATTTTGGCAGTTATCGGCATTTCAAAAAAGCATTTAAACGGGGTTTTGTTTATTTATGGGAATATTCCAATTTTCGGCGGCACCGTTACGGCAGTTCTTGTTCCGATACCCCTCCGGAACGGCTGGTGGTTTTTTCGCAGAACCATGACCAGGTCGGCAATCGTCCGGATGGAGGACGGTTGTCCGGAATTGTTCCTTTTGAAGCCCTCAAATTGTCCGCTGCGGCAGTCCTTTTGTCCCCCTACATCCCTTTGTTGTTTATGGGGGAAGAATATGCGGAGGAGTCTCCTTTCCTTTATTTTGTCAGCCATTCCGATCCCAAGTTGCTTGAAGCTGTCCGGCGGGGGCGGATAGAAGAATATTCCTCTTTTCTTCTGCCCGAAGACATCAAATCTTTTTTGCGATCCAAGCTGAAGTGGGAAAAGAGAAGGGAGGGAAAAAATAAGATTCTGCTCAATTTTTACCGCGAATTAATCGGCCTGCGTCCGAACGAAGAAGAGAAGGCCGCAAAGACAATAGAGGATTTCCAAAGGCTGAACCTTTTGGTCTGTAATTACCGAAAGATGGTTTGTGTGATGAGCTTTAACATCAAAGAAAAGAGTATCAGACTGAAGCTTCCTCCCGGAAACTGGAAAAAAATCCTGGACTCTTCCGAAAAAAAATGGGCCGGACCGGGCAACGATCTTGCCGGCTTTGTTGCCGATGGCGACAGGATTAATGTAAAACCGCTTAGTGTGGTAGTTTACAAGGCATAGCCGGTATTACGGCTTTGGCGTCTGCAGCTGTCTTTGCCTTTCCAGGAATTCTCTTTCTTCCGCCATTTTTCTCTGATGTTCCGCTTCGGTCTGCTGTCTTTGCCGCTCCATCAATTCCCTTTCCTCCGCCATTTTTTGTTGGTTAGCATTGCGGGTATTAATTCTTTGCAGGGTACGTTGTTCTCTCTCTTCCGTCCTCATTTGCCGCTGCTGATCCAGGGCTTGCTGCCTCTGCTGTCTTTGCAGCTCCAATTCTTCCTGTCTTGAAGCGGGTCGTTCGGGCGGCGGTCCTGCCATGGCGCTTGCCAGAGAAGCCAAAACAAAAACCAGTGAAAACGCCAACAAAATATTTTTGATCATTTTATTTTCCTCCTGTCTTAATTATACTATATGTTGCGGCCGCGTAAAAGATAAACAGCGCCGCATTATAAACTATAAACAAGAGCAATATTTGCAGTTTGGGAGGGCTTAAGAGCGCGGCCAGCCAGAAGAGCGGGATTGTCACAAGCGGATTGAACCAATTAATCCAACGAGGATAAAGTGTTTTACCGGAGGCGATCAGAAAGAAAATTATAACGATGACCGTCATCATCGAAATTAGAAACAGGCCCGCTACCGGCCGGATAAAGATCTGATTTGAAACCGTATAGTAGGCAAATTGCGTATGGAATACTATGCCGCAAATATAAGCAAATACCCCAAGTATAAGGGCAAGAAAAGACAGTCTTTCCGAAGCCGGCCTGACTGCCCGGTAGACCTGCCATAAGCCGAACAGCCCCAGTGAGAGTCCGAAGATTGAAAGGTAGTGTCCCAAAACCATCTGCCAGAGCGGCTTATAGGAGATCATTATGTAGACATTGGTTAAAATGTCGCCGGTTAACGGCCGGTTAAAAGAGGCCAAGTATCCGGTTGCCAGGTCCGCAATGATGCCAAAAAACATTCCGATCGAGCCAAGGATTCCAAAGATAACCAATTGCTTTTTTTGCATGGGAATATTATACCCCAAAAAAACGTGAATTTTTTTGTAAATTTAAAAGAAGAAAGAATAGAATAAAAAATAAGGGGGAAAGTCAAAGATGGTTATGGTAAGCAGAAGATCCGTTTGTTCCGGCTTGGTATTTGGAGGGCTTGTTGCGGGCAGGATCGCATATGAAGCCAAGATTACTGATCATAAGGGTAGGCTGGCAAATTCGGAAGTGCGGTTTTCTCCTAATTTACACGATGACAGCAAGGTTGATCTGGTTTTTAACCAAAGTGTTTTTATCGGAATTGAAAGAGGGGATATTTTAATAAGGACCGTAAATAGACGGATGGAGCTTTGGGATAATTTTCAAGGGAAGGCAATACCGGGGGAGCTTTTACACGCGGCGATCTGGCTGGGAGATAATGCGGTCTTGGATATCGGTTATCCCGGAATTGAACCGGGCCTCAAAAACATCGTGCGTCCCGCGGAAGATTTTTTGTCCGGCAGTGAACAACTTTTGGCCGGAGGGTTTGAAAATTTTGAGCCGGTCCATCGGCAAATAGAACAGGTTATCGCCCGGCTAATTGCTGATCCCCGTTTGGATGGAGTGGAATTGTTGCTTGCCGCGGGCGGGCGCGAGTTTCAAAGACCGGGTAAAATAAGCTTAAGCCGACGGGCGCTCTTATATTTTATCTGCCCTTGTCCCGGACAACCGATCGATGATCTGCGTGCTTCTCTCCCTTCCGTAAGGGCTTTGGATAAAGTGGGAATGCGGATTTTTTCCGCGGTAGACTTGCAACAATATCTTTTTGACAGGGCGGAAATGGAAAGACTTATGGCCCCGACCAAAAGACGGCCCGGGATAAGGCGAAGACCAAGATAATCCGGAGGAGGGAGGATTCGAACCCCCGATACCTTGCGGTATACACGTTTTCGAGACGTGCGCCTTCAACCACTCGGCCACTCCTCCATTAATCAATATTTCATTATATAATGAATATATGAGGAAGTTAATAGTTATCTTGTTTTTGGGGCTGGCCTTGTTTGGCTGTTCGCAAAACAGCGATTATGTGTCACAAAACAGCGGGGCAAATTCTTCTCCCGCTCCGGTTCCATCCCCAACGCCTTCTCCTTCGTCTTCGGAGGCGATCGGCGCCGTTTCTGGCGAAATAACCTGGTCCGGTTACACCTGGGAAGTAAAATCGTACGATTATCAGGTTGGTCCTGGTCCGAACTATTTTTCCGGTAGTATTGACAATGTTTGGGTGGACGGGAGCGGCAAGCTTCATCTGAAAATAACCAATAAAAACGGAAAATGGTATTGTGCCGAACTGGCCACCAAAAAATCTTTCGGCTACGGGACTTATCGGTTTAATACTTCAACCCGGATAGACAACTTAAATGAAAATGTGGTGGTTGGTCTCTTTACCTGGGATGATACTTCAGGTGATTATTACAACCGCGAGATTGATATCGAATTCGCTCGCTGGGGGAATATGGCCTGGCCGAACTTGAATTATACCGTCCAGCCTTATGGCGTGGCCGGCAATGTCCGTTCAACGGGTGGGACAATGACCGGAAATTCTTCAACCCACAGTTTTAAGTGGCAGAGCGGGAGTGTTTACTTTCAGAGTGTAGAAAACCCATCTAAGACAATGGATAGCTGGACCTACAGCGGCGCTTATGTTCCCCCCACAGGGAACGAAAAGACCAGGATCAACCTTTGGCTGATGAATGGGACGCCCCCTTCGGACAAAAAAGAAGTTGAATTTGTAATAGATAAGTTTGAGTTTGTTCCTTAAATTAATTTTTCATCCACAACGCTTCTTTTGGGAAGGGAATACGAAAAGAGATTGCCCATTTTTTGCCGCCCATCAAGATCGCCTGGGTCGGTTTCATTTTTTTAATCAGATTAATCAGATCGTTATAGTGTTTTGAATCAAGCGGAATCGCGTGAAGGTCCGCCCCGTGTCTTGCCGCCGGATCGTTTAGATCCGGCCAGCCCTTGGGCCAGGGGATCGGGGTGTCTTTTGAATATTCAAACGGCCAGACCATTACTTCGATCTTTTCGCTCATCCATTTTGATCCCCCGGGATTATTGTACGCGATCAGCCGGTCATAAAGAGCAAGGAATTCTTTTGGGGCGCCGGCCCGGGCTTCTTTGTCTTCCCTTAAATCGCCGTAAACCGTGACCCCCTTTTTCTGCCCGTTTTGCCAGGTCCAGACGGTATTCATCGGCTGGTCGGTCCAGCGGGTGGCGTCGTAGCGGTTTTCGAGCTTAAAAAACGCTTCATCCGGAGTAAGTTTTTTAATTTCATCTGGTCCCATTTTGGCCGAAAGCAATTCTCCTTTTTTATTCCTGAAGATCACCGTGCCGTTGTCGTAGAGGGCGAAAGAGGGGGAGTCGGAGCCGACCACCATTGCCCACGGATTGTGCTCAACCAAGACTATTTTGGGGTTTGCGTCCATTGTTATCCCTTCCTTTGCCGCGAACAGTATCACGGCGGCTAAGCAAGTAGCTTTAAGTCCTGATAAATTATAACAACTAACGATTCCAGGTCCCCTTCCACCCGTGCGCTCCGCCCAATCGCGCGCGCACTGACGCTTCGGCTTTTTTCTTTGAGGTTGAGCTTCCCACCAATTTACCGGTGTCTTTGTTGTAGATCTTCCAGGGCTTTGCTCCGGAACCTTTTTTTATCCGATAGGGCATGATGGGATTTCTATTTGACTATCTCCATCAAATAAATGATCTTCCCGCCCGTCATATCATAGACTTCGATTCCGGGCACCGGCTTATAGCCCTTCGCCTGCATGTGTTTCATCATCTCCGGATAAACTTTTCCGGGGCCGATAATGTACGATATCATATTTTTCAGAGGAAATTCGGCGGTGATATAATTGCCTTCTTTGACAAACTTAATCTTGTATTTTCCCTTTAATTTCTTTAGCGTCTGCAGGTCCTTTGTTTCAATTGCAATTCCGATCGTGCTCCTCAATTTTTCCTGCGCCACGACTGCGGGATTGTCGTAATATATCCCCAGCCCTTTGGTTGATTTTATGGCGTCATTTTTCAGTGCCTTGCCCAATTTATCAAAAATCGGCCCGGTCTGGGAGTAGGGGCCGGTAAATTCTTCATAGACGACAACATAAGGCCCGTTTTTCGCTTCCGTAACCTGTACCGCGCCAAAAAAACCGAGGTACCATAAGAAGCCCGCGACGGCGACAACGAGTACTACAATGATCCAAAAAAGAACCTTTAATATTTTCATATTTCTACCCCCTTTTGGTAAATAAATGGTAGCATAGCCGATTTTGATTTGCAATAAATGCGGGGTTGTGCTATAATGATAAAGAATGAGAGTCGAACTTAATGGTTTAAGAACTAAGAAGTCTGCCTATTAGTCATGTTGAAGCCTATTCATTTAGCCCTCTACATTCCGTTAATCGCAGAAAAATCCAATAAAGGAGGAAACACATTATGAAAAGCATATTTGTAGGTAATTTGCCCTGGTCAGCCAACAATGAAGAGCTGCAGGCAAAATTTTCCGAGTTCGGTCAGGTTATATCGGCCAGAGTAATCACCGATAAAATGACCGGCAAGTCAAAAGGTTTCGGATTTGTCGATATGGATGACGCCGATGCCCAGAAAGCTATCTCAGCGATGAGCGGAGCAAAATGGGGAGATCGCGAAATCACCTGTAACGAAGCCAAGCCGAGAGAAGACCGTTCCAGATAGGTTGGATGGTTTATGCCCTGAACCAGACGCGCGAGCGTTTTGGTTCAGGGCTTTTTTTGTTTAAACGGAGAGGGTGGGATTTGAACCCACGATACCTTGCGGTATACACGCTTTCCAAGCGTGCGCGATCAACCACTCTGCCACCTCTCCGCGCGAAGCGCCCTTAATCCTTATCCTTCACCTTCTATTCTTAAAAAAATCCTGCAGGATTTCCCTGCATTCTTCTTTCATTATACCTGATTTTACTTTGATTTTGTTTTTTTTGAGTATGCGGCTGGATTTTAATTTCGGATCAGAAGCGCCGTAAGTTACTTTTGGGATTCGTGATTGAATGATCGCCCAGGCGCACATCGGGCACGGTTCCAGTGTAACATAAAGTTCGCATTGGTTTAAGCGCCAGTCGCCGATCTTTTTGGCCGCTTTCCGTATCGCGATAAGTTCGGCGTGCTCCAGTGGGTCTTTTTTTGACTCTCGCAGGTTGTGCCCGCGCCCAATGATCTTTCCATCTTTTACAATCACACAGCCGATCGGGACTTCTTCTTTCTTTTCGGCTTTTTTGGCTTCGGCAAGGGCTATCCTCATCAGTTTATCCATGTAACATTATATTATCTTTTTTTGGTATAATTGTAAATGTCCGTGTGATAAAATTGAGGTTTTTATTATGGGAATAGAATATGTAATCGGCCTGGATTGTCCGGTTAAACAAGAGCTGTCTTTGTCCCGTTTAATTTATTTGGTCAAATACGGCGAAACCGCCAAGCTTTTGTTAGAGCATTTAACGAAAGAAGAAGGAAAAAAAGAGGAAGAAGTTTTAAACTATGAGGTTGAGACGGGGATATTGACTGCCGACGGGTGCCAGGAAAAGAAAAAATCCAAAATATCTGAATTATTGGAAGAGGCCAAAATTTTAGAAAAATTTTCCGGCTATTGCAAGGAATGTCCGGCAAATTGCGGTTTTGATTTCGGCTGTTACAAAAGTATCCGTCTTCCTTTGTCGTTAAAATCCGAATCATGGCTGATTGACATTGCGATTGAAGCTATTAATAAGGGCGGGGTTTATGCCGCTTCCATGAATTCTATTTTTAACAAAAAAATTGACGGGAAGTTTGCCGAACGGTTGAGAAAAGATCCCGGCCTTTTTTTTGAATCCGACGAGCCCTTGAAGGTGGAACTAGAACTTGAAGGTAAAAAGTTCATGCTTACTTCAAATCAGATATTTGATTTTATTTTTGGGGCGGAGAAAATAGATTCGGACGGAGTATCGGTTTTTTTGTTTTTTAGCGGAGGGCTTAAACAGGGAAAAGGTGAAGACGGCGCGGTACAGTTTTATTTTGAGTTTGATGAAAACCCCGACGATGATTTATCAATAACTCAACTGAAGGAGTTTTTTACGGGTTTGTTTGTCTCTTACAATTTGCAGAAGGAAGTTTTGATTTATGTGTGATCAAGCTCGGCCTTAAAGAGGCTTGCTGCGCAAATTGAAGATAATTAAAACTGTGGTGCGATAATAATCTAACAATAGAATCCTGCCGTCTTTAACGATAGCGCAATGTTTAATTCCAGCGTCTTATGATAGAATTGTATACCCTCACCCTCATATCCCTCTCCCAGAGGGAGAGGGAGGTTCGGCCTATGTATAAGCGTATAGGACATAAGGAGTATGGAAGTGATCAAATTCGGGACCGACGGCTGGCGCGCCATCATATCGGAAGAATTCAACTTTGAAAATGTAAGGAAGGTAGCACAAGCTATCGCTACTTATTTAAAATCCAAAAACCTAAACTCTAAACAATCTCAAAACTCTAAATCCAAAAATCAAATAATAATCGGCTATGACGCGAGATTCTTGGCTGACAAGTTCGCGATAGAAATTGCCAAAGTGATGAAAGAGAACGGGATCTCTTCGCTTATAACCGAGCGCGATACGCCGACCCCGATTGTTGCCTGGTCGGTTAAAGATAAGGGGGCGCTTGGGGCGATCATGCTGACCGCCTCCCATAATCCGCCGGAATACTGCGGGATCAAATTCATACCGGACTATGCCGGACCGGCGAATGAGGAAATAACGAAGCAGATTGAAAGAAATCTGTCCGAAATGACAAATGACAAAATCCAAATGACAAATAAATCTTCAAAATCCCAAGCCCAAATCGAACACTTTGAACCCAGGGAACACTATTTTGAGTATATTGAGAGATTCATTGATGTTGACGCGATCAGAAAAGCAAAATTGAAAGTCCTCTATGATCCGATGTACGGATCGGGGAGGGGATATCTCGACAAACTTTTGCAAATGTACGGATGCAAGACGGAAGAGATCCATAATTACCGCGATGTCCTCTTTGGCGGGCAGAACCCGGAGCCGGGAGACAAAGAATTAACCGAACTTAAAAGAAAAGTTGTCGAAGGTAAATTTGATCTTGGCCTCGCCAATGACGGCGATGCCGACCGCTTTGGGGTTGTTGATGAACAGGGCAACTTTCTCGATGCGAACAAAATAATCGCCCTGGTCTTTAACTATCTGGTCTCAAAAGGGAAAAAAGGATCTGTAGTCAGGTCAATTGCGACTACATCTCTGATCGATGCGATTGCGGCGGAGCACAACATTAAACTTCATGAGACCAAGGTCGGCTTCAAATATATCGCCGAAATTATGATGCGGGAAAAAGTGATTATTGGCGGGGAAGAGAGTGGGGGGCTTTCAATTGACGGACACATTCCGGAAAAAGACGGTTTGCTGGCCGATCTTCTGGTGGTTGAGATGGTTGCAAAGAGTAAAAAGACGCTCTCCGAATTGTGGAAAGATTTAATTGCCAAATACGGAACATATGAATTTAAACGGGGGAAGATTGAGACGACCGAAGAGAAGAAATCTGCGCTGATGGAGGGATTAAAAAAATCCCCCCCGATTGAAATCGGGGGAATGAAGGTTGCGGAAGTTAAAACGACAGACGGAGTAAAAATAATTCTGGAAGACAAAAGCTGGCTCTTGGTCCGGCCGTCCGGTACCGAACCGATTATCCGGGTTTATTATGAATCCAAAGATCCGGGGATTCTAAATAAGATTGCCCAATACGTGAAAGGTCTGGTATAATAAAATTATGGTTCCAAAAGCCAAAGAAAAATTCACCGGGAAAGTCGTGATGCACGACAACGACATGCGGCGCGCGGTCAGCCGCCTGGCGCATGAGATTGTCGAAAAGAACCGCGGAGTCAAAGATATAGTCCTGGTTGGCATCTTGAATCGCGGCCTCCCGATCGCCAATCGAATTGCCAAGGAGATTTCAAAGAACGAGGGGGCGTCGGTTCTGGTCGGGTCAATTGATGTCTCCCTTTATCGCGACGACCTTTCGATCAAAGGGGAATATGTTGAGGTCAAAAAATCCGACATGCCTTTTTCAGTTGACGGAAAGATTGTGGTTTTGGTTGACGATGTTATTTTTGCCGGACGCACCGCCCGCGCCGCTTTGGACGGTCTGAAAGATTACGGCCGGGCCAGCAAGGTCCAGCTTTGCGCCCTGGTTGACCGCGGCCACCGCGAAGTCCCAATCCACCCCGATTTTACCGGAAAGTATATCCCCACCGCGAAAAAAGAGCGGGTTTCAGTTGAGGTTCTCGAGATGGACGGGGTTGACCGCGTCATAATTGAGTGAAATTTCCCCGCTAGCCCGCCGATAAAGATACATGGGAGAAGTAACGCAGTGTTATTACAGAAAGGAACCCTGGCTACTTTGGCCTAATCATCAAAAAGAGTGCAAAGGGAAGGGGACTTGCTCTCCCTACATCCCTAAGACAGTAGAAAACAAAGACGAATTAAATTCCAAAACGGCGAACAGAAGAGGCAGTTTTAAAAGAATCCCTAAGAAAGAAAAAAACATACCGCAATGGATGAGAAGGTTGGACTTAAAAGAGGGGGCAGGGGTGGTTTATGCCGCCATACAAAGAGAGATAGATTCTTCATCATCAAAACAAAATGTCCACATAATTTTTGGTGTTTCCCATTTGGTTGAAGGACAAACCGCATTTTTTAACGAACTAATTTCACAGGGTAAAGATGGTTGCAAAATAACAGGAACAACTCATTTGTCTCTTGAATTTGGACGGAGTGATGAGAACAATGTAGACCTTCAGTTGCTGATAGACGACGCCCTGATTACCGGGTATTTCCCTTTTTCTGTCGATAAAAACTACAAGCAAAGTTATTTGCATGAGTCCAAAGGGGAATATGAAGAACAATTTAATACTTTTAAATTGGCCCATAATAATTGTTACAATGTTGTCCTCTCTGATGTTGAAAGGACAAAGGTGGACCGGGTTGAAAGGGATCTGGGGGAAAAGCACTCCTATTCTATGCGTGAAATTTTTGCGGTTGACAGCACCTATGCAAGAATGTTCTCGGATAGAAAGAATGTGGTGCTTTGGCGCTGGGGCGCGACCCATGCGGACAAACAACGACTGCCTTATCTTATAAGGAAGAAAGATCCGCGTGCAAAAGTAGTTGCGTTTGTTTTTAACGGCGGGACTTATGTTGATGCGTACGCTTTTGACCGGGCACTAAAGGACCAAGGGAAGCTTAATGATCTATTTTTATTAAAGTTGTCCGGATATAGGGAAGCTGATTATGTTGTCCATCTGCCGACCGGAGACAGGGTAAGAATGGAAGGGATTTCGAGAGAGGGAGACCCTGTCATATCACATATTGTCGATCCGTATTAATAACTTTCCAGGGTTTTGTTCTGTGGAAATTCTATAACTTATTTTAATGGTTCAGAGTATGGTCCCAGCGGTTCGGTTATCCATCCCATTGTTTTATGTTGTTTTTTTCCTTGGCCTAAGTCTTTCCAATCGGAAGAGTCTTCGATTGTTGCATTGGGTTTTGTTGATTTTTCAGATAATTCCACCACATCTGGTTCAAAATTAAAATCATATGTATTTGTTTTTTCTTCTTCTTCCAGAGGCTCAACGGTCAAGCCGTCAGAGAGTCTTATGCGTTTGTTTCCTTCTGTTCTCCATTCATCTTTTTGCGGAGTGACTTTTGTATTGGGTTTTGCTGATTTTTGGGGGGAGGATTCTTTTAATGGTTCAGAGTATGGTCCCAACGGTTCGGTTATCCATCCCATTGTTTTGTGTTCTTTTCTTCCTGCGCCTAAGTCTTTCCAATCAGAAGAGTCTTCGATTGTTGCATTGGGTTTTGTTGATTTTTGAGGGGATGCTTCTTTTAATGGTTCCGTGGTTAAGCCATCTGATACTCTAACGCTTTTGTTCCCTTCTTTTCTCCATAAATCACGGAAGGGGTTTAATCCGCACAATGAATAACTACCGATTTTAAAACAGTCAGACATGTTGTCTCCTCCTCTTACGGAAGTGTCTTTGGCCCCGAGCTTGTCGAGGGGCTCTTGTCTTCCATCTATATTATCGAATCATCTAACCAGAAACTTGCGTGAAATTTTTTGTTTTTATTGCGGATAAGAATACATGGGAGAAGGGATGGAAAAATGCTATTACCGCCAGAAACCGCCGCAAGGGTATCCTGTCGATTATTATATGTGGCCGAAGGAGCAAAAAAATTGTAAAGGGAAAGAAACCTGCGCTCCGAAGCGCCCTAAACCATTAACCAAAAAAGAAGAAATTGACGAGTTTTTTAAAAAAGTCCAAGAAAAAGTTTCTCCTCACTCCAAAAGGCTGCCGGTTTACGGGACAGAGCTAAAGGATTTTCTGGCGAGCGCGAATATAACCTGGCTTAAACGCGGGGCAACCCGCCGAAATTCAGGAATAGTCGGCGCGATCCAAAGAGAAATTGATTCCACCCCTAAAAATCAAGACATTTTTCTCCTGATAGGTACTGGGCATGGGTTGCCGGGACAAGTTTTTTTGGTTAACGAAATTTTAAAAAAAATAAAGGGAGTGACCCTCTTTGGGATTGAAGACGACAGCAAAAACAACGATGAGATTAGCGCCCAGGAGTTATGGGACTATTATTTATTGGGGTACAATTTCATGCCGGCCTACTCGTTGTCGAAAGACGCGACGCTGACCACCCAAAAAGAAATAGATTTTATGAACCTTCGACCGCCTATTATGAGAAAAAAATGTTATGGGGTTATCGCGCCAAATATGTCGGAACAAGAAAAAGCCGAAGCCGGTCGGTTGCCGGACGGTTATTTTGACACGATGAGAGAAATTTATGCTGCGATGAGCATACAACAGAAGGTAAACGACAAAAAAAGAAACGTAGTGGTTGTGGAGCACGGATCTGCCCATATGCATAGGGGCAGATTGCCCGCGTTTATTAAGTATTTTAATCCCGACGCGAAGGTTTTTGTGGTTATTTTAGATGGAGACCGCCATTTGCCAACCATGCTGTTTGATAAAACGGTAAAAGAGCTGGGTTGGGAGGACCGTAATTTTATACTTAGGTTGGGGCCCGATTTTTTGGAAGGAGACCTGGTTGTCCATCTTGCCACAAGAGGCAGAGAGCAGGAACAGTCAAGGATCCCCTCCCCGGGAATCCTTATCCATACTTACCAGCCGCTACCTTAATTCAACGTCAAATTCAATTATAGAAGGTTCTTTTCTTGGAACAAATTTAATGCTTTTCTCAAGATTTATTGCGATTAGCGCGGCGGTAATATCCCTTGCCGTTCCGCCCGCTTCCTGAACATTTGACACGGAAACCCGCGCCTCACCGCTTTTAGAAATATCGATTCGCAAGGTTATTTTGCCGTAGGCCTTATCCCCAAGTTTTGAACTTAATTTCGGGGCCAGATTATTCAATACTTCCTGGATTTTTTCCGGAAGCGCTTCGGCCTCTTCCAGCGGAGTAGGCATAAGAATCTTTACCTGTCCAAGTGTAATTTCTTTGGGAATTTCTTTTTTGGAGGAAGTAAATATTTCGGATTTTTTGAAAACAGTTGACACTTCTTCCGGTGATTTTACCCGGCTTGCCAGCGAACCAATATCGGCAATTTCCCCGGTATTCGATCCTTTTGTTTTTGGCGCTGTGGCAAGAACCGGTCCTGATTTTACGCCTCTCCACGCCTTGGCAAGCTTTACCGAATCAACATAGTTTGCAGTAGCGCTTTTTAGTTCGTTTTCCTTCCCTTCCCTTAAGGCTGTTTTTAATGCTGTCATTTTGATATGGACATCGGAAGGGATGCTTGAGTCGTCTTTTTTAATGGCTTTTTCATAACGGGTAACGAGCCTTTTGGCTTTAGTCAGAGTTCTTTTTGAGGCCTTTTCCGCCTTGGCTTCTTTAAGGTCTTTTTCTCCGGACATTGCCCTCATCAAAGTTCTTACTGCCCGTGCTTTATTGCCCACCTCAAATTCGTCGTCGGCGTCATATTTTACGGCCAGATCAAGATCATCGATTGCTGCCTCAAGTTTTTCCTTCTTTTCAAAAGAAAGATCATCGGATTTTAGCAGTTCTTGAGCTCTGGCCATCGTTCTTTGCGCGTCTTCTATGTGAGCGGGTTGAGCGGGCCCCTTTTCATAGGGGATAATTCCACTCGCGTCTTTACTTAACGGTTGTCTTGAAGTTAGATGCAAATCTCCAAAAGCAGGTATTTTTTCACTCATTTTAATCGCCTCCGTTTATATTATCGGTTCATCCTCATCGAAACTTGCGTCGTTTTTTGAATCCCGGATATTCTGATTCTCTGATAATCTGGTATTCTGATATCCTGATCTCCTCCTATATGTATATCGTCAAAATCGGGTCGAAATTTCACTCTAAATGAAATATAATGGCTTCATGCGCGATTTGGATCCCGAACAAAAAGAGGCGGTCGTTCACGATAAAGGGCCGCTTTTAATTATTGCCGGTGCCGGAACCGGAAAAACAACCGTTATAACCAGAAGAATCGCCTATCTCATCTCTTCCAAAAGAGCCAAGCCGGGAGAAATTCTGGCTCTCACTTTTACCGACAAAGCGGCCGACGAGATGGAGACCCGCGTTGACCAACTGGTCCCCTACGGCTATATCGACGTTTCAATTTCTACCTTTCATGCTTTCGGCGACCGGGTCCTGCGCGACCACGCTCTCGATCTCGGTTTGCGCCCCGATTACCGGGTCTTGTCTTCTGCCGAGCAGGCGGTCTTTTTCCGCGACCACATCTTCCAATTCCCGCTCAAGCACTATATTTCCCTTGGTGACCCGATTAAGCATGTCGAGGCACTGCTTAGAGTTATTTCGCGTGCGAAAGATGAGGATGTTACTCCGGAGGAATGGCTGGAGAAAGGCGTAGGCGCAGGCACAGGCGCAGGTAAGGCGGAGGAGAAGGAAAAACAAAAAGAAATTGCAAAAGTATATCAAAAGTATCAGGAGCTGAAATATAAGAAGGACTTTTTGGATTTTGGGGACCAGGTTAATTTGACACTCAAGCTCTTCCGCGAACACCCGAAGATTTTGAAAGAATATCAAAATAAATATAAATATATCCTGGTTGACGAATTCCAGGATACCAACTACGCCCAATTTGAACTGCTCAAGCTTCTGGCAAAAAAACATAAAAATATCACCGTCGTAGGTTGCGATGACCAGGCAATTTACAAGTTTCGCGGAGCCTCAATTTCAAATATCCTTAATTTTGAAAAGGTCTTTAAAAACACCAAAAAAGTTGTTTTGATTCGCAATTATCGTTCAAGTCAAATTATTCTTGACGCTGCTTATAAATTAATCCAACACAACAATCCGGATAGGTTGGAAATAAGAAGCAAAATCAATAAGAAGCTACAGGCCGAAAATCCGCCGCAAAAGACCCATTTGGAACATAGAAACTTCGACAATGTCTATTCCGAAGCCGATTGGATCGCTCAAACGATCAAAACAAAAGTCGAAGCGGGAGAGTATAAGCTTTCGGACTTTGCCATATTAACCCGCTCCAACGCCAATGCCGAACCGTTTAAGCAGTCGCTCAACATGCTCGGACTTTCGCACCTTTCAGCCGGCGGTGGAGGGCTCTATTCGCTCCCCGAGGTCAAGATGGCGGTCTCGTTCTTGAGAGTAATCGGCGACCTCTCCGACAGCCCCAGCCTCTATTATTTGGCTTGTTCGCCCTTGTTTGAATTAAACGCTCTTGACCTCCAAAAACTGAACACTTTTGCCAACCGCCGGAATTATACCCTGCACCATGTCTTTACCCACCTTGATTCGCCGGAGGCCGAGTATCAGGTCCTCTCCGACATCGGCGCGGATACCAGGGAAAAAGTCAAAAATATCATGGCTTCGATTGCCGAATATATCGATTACGCCAAAGACCATTCAACCGGCGAAGTTCTCTACCTGTTTTTTAAAAAGAGCGGTTATCTAAAGAAATTAACCGGTGAGCATAATGAAAAATCGGAGCAGGAGCTGAAAAATATCGCCGAATTTTTTGGCAAGGTGCGTGAATTCCAGGAGGTGGCGGAGGTCGACCGAGTGGCGGAATTTGTCAAATATATCAATATCTTAAAAGAGGCCGGTGACGATCCCGCTTCGGCACAGCCCGATTTTGATCAGGAGGCGGTCAGTATTTTGACTGTCCACAAAGCCAAGGGGCTCGAATTTCCGGTCGTTTTTATCACCTGCTGTGTCAACGAAAAATTTCCGGTCCGAAACCGCAAAGATCCGATCGAATTGCCGGAGGAGCTGATCAAAGATATTCTGCCCTCGGGAGATTTTCACATCCAGGAAGAGCGGCGGCTCTTTTATGTCGCCATGACCCGCGCGAAGTCCGAATTGTATCTGACTTCATCTTTGGATTACGGAGGAAAAAGGATCAGCAAGGTTTCTCCTTTTGTTTTGGAAGCGCTCGACCAGCCGCGGGCCGATGTCGAAACATTGAAGCGTTCAGCGGTTGAGCAGATCGAGCTTTTTGCACCGCGGGAAAAGGTCGTTTCAAAAACAAATAAAAAAGAGGGGGTCCTCAATTTAAGTTTTCGCCAGATTGATGATTATCTCACCTGTCCTCTAAAATATAAATATGTCCATATCGTAAAAATTCCGCTTCTTCCAAACCACCAGATCATCTACGGCTCGGCTCTGCACAAGGCGGTGCAGGTTTATCATATCGCCAAGAAGAACGGCCAAAAGTTTTCGGCCAAAGAGCTGGAACGGGCCTTTTTGGACAACTGGTCGTCGGAGGGTTTTATCTCCCGCGAACACGAGGAGCTCCGGCTTGAGACCGGGAAAACGGCCCTGAAAAAATTTTATAACAGCCAGGAGAAACTCGGCTTTGTCCCCCATTTTGTCGAAGAGCCGTTCACGATTGTAAGGGAGGGGGTCAGGGTCAAGGGGCGGTTTGACCGGGTGGATAAGAGGGATGGCAAAGTTTTTATCATTGATTTTAAGTCCTCCGATGTCAGGACGCAGGAGAAGGCCGACAAAAAGGCGAAAGAGAATTTACAGCTTTCAATTTATGCCCTGGCCTGGCAGCATATGTTTTCCAATCTGCCGCATCGGGTTGAACTTTATTTTTTGGATACCGGACTGATCGGGTCGGTTGAAAAAGATTCAAAAGATCTTGGCAAGACGTGGGAGAAGATTACAAGAGTTGCCGATGGGATCAATTCCGATAATTATAAGGCCGCGCCTTCTTCGTTTAACTGCCAGTATTGCGCGTATCGTGAGGTTTGTCCGGAGTCAATGCAGTAGAACAAAGATCCCCAGGCAGATGATGACGGTTCCGATGACATTATAAACTGTGATCGGTTCTCCCAGGCAGATTCCCGCCATAAAGACGGTGACGACAAAGGTCATGGAAGAGAGCGGAAAAGCAACGCTCAGCTTAAACAGGGAAAGGATATAAAACCAGACCAGAAAAGAGACCGCCATCAGGGAAACCCCCAGCATGATCGGAAAACTTTGCAGGGATCTCAATACGATTGGAAAAATATCGCCAAGCGTCTTGAAGCGCAAAGCGCCAAGATGATTTATTCCCAGCTTTAAAATAACCTGGCTGGAAGCCAGTATCAGTGAATAGGCGCCAATCAAGGCGATTAAGGTTTTCATCGAAGGAATTATTATATCGGGTCAGGAGTCAAGGGTCAAGGGGGTGGTTTCTTTCTCTTCCAGCGATTCCAGCTTATCGCCAAAGCGGCTTATGCGTTTGTCGGCATTGTCATAGGCGGCATTCAGATTTTTAACATGTGTCCCGATCTTTCCAAAATCTTCCAGCACTTTGTTGAAATCTCCCGCCAGCCTTCCTAAATTTCTCAAAATATCCTGCGCCTGCGCTTCGATCTTCATCCCCCGCAGTCCGAGTAAAATAGTTTGCAGGTAGGCGTAAAAGGAGTTGGGGGAGACCGGGAGGACCCTTTTTTCAATTGCGTACTGAAAAAGGCTTTTTCCGTCGTCGAGATTTTCATCTTTTATGATGGTCTCATAATAGACGTTTTCGGCCGGGATATACATCAGGGCAAAATCAAACGTTCCTTCGTCGGGAAGAATATATTTGTTGCAGATCGCATCGATATGTTTTTTAACATCTTTGATAAACTGTTTTTTCGCGGCGATCTTTTGGACTTCGTCTTCTGATCCCATGATCTTTTTAAAATTTTCCAGCGGGAACTTGGAATCGACCGGAACCATCCCTTCTTTCAAAACGATTACGGCATCAACCGCTTCCCGGCTTTTGAAATAATACTGCAGCTGGTAGCGTGAGGCGGGAAGGACTTGCTTCAATAAGTCCGATAAAAACAGTTCTCCCATCCCTCCGCGGATTTTTGGCGCCCGCAATATTTCCTGAAGAGATGAAATGTCTTTTCCGATCTCCTGCATTCGTTTGGAGCCTTCATTGACCTCTGTTAGTTTTACGTGAACCTCTTTGATCGCTTTGGCCGCGTTATCCAGCCGCGCGTTCACGTTTTTGTCCACGTTTTGCATGGTTTGGGTAAAGTCCGTGTTTACTTTTTGCAAAATATTCTGGTTTTCGGAATAGAGTTTGGTTACCTGCTCGGTGATCTGTCCCAATTGAGTCACAAACTGACTGCGCAGTCCTTCAATTAATTGCGCCGAGTTGTCCTCTTTCGGTTTTTGGGAGAGGGAGTTGAGCTTGAAAACAACCAATCCTAAAGCGATCAGGGTGATTAGCGAGATTAGGACAAGAATTATTTCCATGGTAGGACAATTATAACACAAACCGATCCAATTCGATCGAATATCATCCTGTAACCTATTTTTTGAAATAGTGAAATTTTAGTCCCATTTTTACGATATTTAAGTATAGGGAGAATAAGAATAATTATGACGATAAACAGAGCGCAATTAGAATTAATTGGAAATGGTGGGATGGCCTGGGTTTATAAATTAAAAAGACCGGGAGCTGATCCTGTGGCGCTAAAGGTGGGAAGGGGAGTTGATCTGGAATTTGAGGCAATGCGGAGGATTGCTCCTCATGAAAATGTTGTTAAGGAGTATTCTCAAGGGGCGGCTAACTTTTGTCCGCTACTTGGGGAATTGCCGTTTTTAACTATGGAATATTTGGAAGGAAAAGACCTTTGTGCAATCATATGGGAAAAAGGGCCTATTTTGGAAAAAGAGGCGGCTCGGCTTGGCCTTGGGCTTATCAGTGGTCTGAAAAATGTTTGGGACGCGGGAATTGTTCACCGCGACCTAAAACCGGAAAATATCTTTTTAAGAAAAGAGGATAGTGATCGTCCGGTTGTTTTTGACTTTGGGATTGCCTTGGCTCAAAATAGTGATGGAGGGGTCTTAGGTAGTCCTGAATATGTTTCTCCGGAGCAAATAAAAAGATTGGAACTTGACTGGAGGTCCGACCAATATTCTTTGGGGCTTTTACTTTTCTTTGCGGTTTCCGGAGAAATTGCGTTTGATGACACGAAAATAATTGATGTTCTGACAAAAAAGATAAGATTTAAAGATGCGGAAAAAATTAGGGAGGCAAAGGCAGCTGCCAATAACCCTTTTTATGATATGTTATACAAGATGACAATGAGAGACAGAGAGCAGAGGTTTCAAACTTATCAAGAAATGTTGGAAGCTTTTTTAGGAGTTTGATAATTGGTCGGCGCAAGTTCTCTCCCTCTTTTCGCGATATAATATATGTATGAGAAAGCTTCTGATCCTAATTACCATACTCCTTTCTCTGGCGGTCTTCTTTTTGTCCGCCTGTTCAACGGTCAATAATCCTTCTTCGACTACCGCTCCGGTAGCGGAGAATCCGGCTTCCGCACCGACGACTACTCCGGTTACAGCGCCGGTCACTACCCCGGAAACTACTCCGGTTACCACGCCGGAAACAACCGCTCCAACTCCAGCTCCTGAACCGACTCCAGTTGTAACTCCGGAACCGGTGGCCGTCAGTCTGGATCTTTCTGCGCTAAGCATATCAGAGGGAACATTAAGCCCATCTTTTTCCAGCGGAACAACGGATTATACGGTTGCCGTTGCGAATTCGGTTGCCAGTGTTGCTTTTACTCCAACCGCTTCTGCCGGTTCTTCGGTAACAATTACAGTTGATGGAAATACTGTTGCTTCCGGTGTCGCATCGGGAGGAGTTTCTTTAACTGCGGGAGTGGCAAAGGCGGTATCGATTATTGTGAGCGACGGGAGCAACACAAAAACTTATACGATAACGGTCACCAGGGCAGCGGCTTCTTCATCGGTAAATACTACCAAGCCAAGTTCAACCGTAAATCTTGTTTTTATCCATCATTCATCCGGCAGGAATTGGCTAAGGACCAGCTCCGCAACCGGGGATTTTCCGGGGGCATTGGCTCAAGCGCTAAATAATAATAATTATTATGTAACCGATACCGATTATGGATGGGATGCGCAGGCCGGAGACAACTTGGGGGATGGAACCGATACGGTGAATTGGCCCAGCTGGTTTGTTGACGCAAAAATGCCTTATGTTTACGCGAACACTTCAGTCGCCTATTATGGGGATAGTTCTTACTCAAACTCAATCGCCCGGGCTTCCGGAGACAATGAAGTGGTAATCTTTAAGTCCTGTTATCCAAACAGCGAAGTCGGGGGAAGTATTGCCGACGAGCAGGCGATCTATAACGGTTTACTAACTTATTTTGCCGCGCATACCGACAAGCTTTTTATTTTAATAATTCCGCCGGCTCCGGTCTCCACTTCTTCTTATGTATTAACCAAACAACTGAATGATTGGCTGGTGGATACAAGCAGCGGCTGGCTTTCCGGCTATGCGCATAATAATGTCGGGGTGTATGATTATTATTGCACGCTTTCCGAAACCGATTCCCATCATACGGTTGAAGCGGGGAGTGTTGTTCATTCGTATTCCGCAAGTTATGGCGGAAATTCTCCTTATCATACCGGCGGCGACAGCCACCCCAGCACAGCCGGCAACACCAAAGCCACTACCGAATTTCTTCCGCTCTTGAATTATTACTACAATACTTGGAAGGGGAATTGAGGGGAAAATAGTCTCTAATTTTTATCACGAATCAACCTCTCGAATCAATTCAAATGGGCAAGGTCTCGAATTAATGACTCGAATACCCAAATCGATTTCCGAACCCTTTCAAGTTTCGAGATCAAATTTGAGGATTTGAGACTCTCATTTGAGACCATTTCATTCGCATTTATTCGGGATTATTGATTCGTGATAAGAATTCGAGCCTTTTCTTTTTAATCCCAAAATCCCCCCTTGACAACAATTGTGCTCCCATTATATAATAGTTAGTAACATCTCAATATTTTTCCAAAAGAAATATTGTTGACTTCTCCGTTCTTCCGGTTTTACAAAAAACAGGAGTAGAAGGGGGAGGAATGTTGTTTTTTGGGGTTTTGTTTTTTATCCGCGCTTGCGGATAGAAAAACGCGAGATAAATATGCAGGAAATAATTACATTAGAATGCACCGAGTGCAAAAATAGGAATTACGCGACGACCAAGAATAAGAAAAATACGCAGGGGCGTCTGGAGCGTTCCAAGTACTGTAGCCGGTGCAGGAAGCACACGCCTCATAAGGAGACAAAGTAGGGGCGAGTAGCTCAACTGGCTAGAGCACCGGTCTCCAAAACCGGGGGTTAGGGGTTCGATTCCTCTCTCGCCCGTTTGTGAAAATGAAGAATAAAATAACAGAGTATTTGAAAGAGACCCAGGCAGAGGTTAAGAAAGTAGCGTGGCCGACCCGGCAGTATGTTGTATCCGCTACTATAATAATAATTGTAGTCAGTTTCGCGATCGGTTTTTTTGTGATGTTTACCGACTTGGTCTTGGCCAAGTTAATTTTGTTGCTGAACCAGGTATTTTAATGGAAGAAGAAAATAAGCAAATTGAAAACCAGCAGAGTGAGCCGATAGTTCCGGAAGTTCCGGCGGCGGAAGAGCCGCAAGCGCCGGAACAAAAACCGGAACCGGAGCCGGTCAATTTCGCTGATGTAAAGGGTGAGAAGCGCTGGTGGGTGATACAAACCTATTCCGGACAGGAAGAAAAGGTAGAAGAAGCGCTCCTCCAGACCATCGATATGCTGCATATGCAGAATATCGTTGCCCAGATCCTGATTCCCGAAGAAGAGATCGTTGAGCTAAAAGGGAAGAAGCGGATCGAAAAGAAGAGGAAGATGTTTCCGGGCTACGTTTTTCTTGAGATGATCCTAACAGACGAAACTTGGCACGCCATCCGGCAGACGCCGGGAGTGGCAAGGTTCATCGGGACCAAGGTTAAGCCGACTCCGGTCTCCGACCGGGAGATGCAGAGGGTCTTGAAGCAGATCGGCGCGAAAGAGGAAAAGCTTGAGATCGCTTTCAAAAAAGGCGAGACCGTCAGGGTTATTTCCGGACCATTTAGAGGTTATACCGGAACAATTGACGAGATCAATATCGACAAGGAAAAACTCAAGGTCTTGATCAATATTTTTGGAAGAGATACGCCGGTCGAAGTTAATTTTGAGCATGCCGAGAAGATTATATAAAGGAAATTATGGCTGCTAAACCGAAAAAGAAAAAAGAGTTACTGACAAAAATCAAATTGCAGATTCCGGCGGGAAAAGCCAATCCGGCTCCTCCGATCGGTCCCGCGCTTGGACAGCACGGGATCAACATTATGGAATTCTGCAAGGCCTACAACGAAGCCACCAGAGAAAAAGGGGACATGATTGTCCCGGTTGAAATCTCCGTCTACAAAGACCGCTCCTTCGATTTTATACTGAAAACTCCACCCGCCGCCGCGCTGATCCGCAAAGCGGCCAAGATTGAAAAGGGTTCCGGCCAGCCCAACAAAAACAAGGTCGGCAAGATCAACAAGAAACAGCTCGAAGAAATTGCCAAAATAAAAATGCCCGACATCAACGCCAACGACCTCCCCGCGGCGATGAATATTGTCGCCGGGACCGCCCGCAGTATGGGAGTGGAGATAGAATGAAAATAGAAAAGAAAAAAGTTGACCGCAACAAGGTTTATAAACCGGAAGCGGCAATAAAATTATTAAAGGAAGTCGCTTGGGCCAAGTTTGACGAAGGGGTCGACCTTTCAATCAAACTGGGGACCACTCCAAAGAAGGGGACCGCACCGGTTCGGGGCGTTGTTTCTCTTCCGCACGGCACCGGTAAAAAAGTCAAAATAGCGGTGATCGGAAGCGGAGTCAAAGTTGGCGAAGCCGAAACCGCCGGGGCGGATGTTTTTGGAGGGGAAGATCTAATAGAAAAAATTGAGAAGGGCTTTATAGATTTTGATATCCTGATTGCGACTCCCGACATGATGGGTAAAGTTGGTAAGCTGGGAAAGGTTTTAGGGAAACGCGGTTTGATGCCGAATCCCAAAAGCCAAACTGTTACCCTGGACATCAAAGAAACCGTCCAGGCCTTTAAAAAAGGGAAAGCCGAATTCAAGATGGATGATACCGGAGTGGTCCATATATTAATAGGAAAGAAATCTTTCGCCGACCAGGCGATCATTGAAAATTTAAAGACGGCGGTTGCCGCGGTCCAGGCCGCCAAGCCGTCGAGCGTGAAAGGAGCATTCATAAAGAGCATTTTTATTTCTTCTTCGATGGGATCGGGAATCCGTCTCGAAAATGCTTCTTTGGTGGAGATTTAATATGCCGGGAAGAACAGTAGTCAGAAAAGAAAAAGAGCTGGTTGTTTCAAAGATAAAAGAGATCGCGGACAAGAGCGGAAGCATCATCTTGACCGATTATAAAGGGATGAGCGTTAAGCAGATGACGATCCTGCGCCGTTCATTAAAGGCCAGCGGGGCAAGCTACAAAGTGGTCAAGAATACCATGTCGAACCTGGCTTTGCCAAAAAACAAGGAACTGCTTGAAAAACTGACCGGATCGGTTGCGATTCTTTTCGCGGCGGCTGACCCGGTTGAGCCGGCCAAAGAGCTGGTCGGTTTTATCAAAGAGAACGAAAAGCCGGAAATTATCGGCGGAATTTTAAATGACGAATTTTTGAGCAAAGACGCGATTGTAAAACTTTCAAAACTGCCCGGAAGGCAGGAGCTGATCGTTCGGCTGCTGCAGTCGATGAACAGTCCGAAGCAGGGGATCGTCAATGTCCTGGCGGGAACACTGAAAAAACTGTTGTATTCTTTGAACGCGATTAAAGATAAAAAAGGACAAGAAGCAAAGGGAGGTGAATAGAGATGGCAAATTTAGATGAAATTGTTACGTCTGTTGGAAGCTTGACGGTTTTGGAACTGGCGGATTTGGTAAAAAAATTCGAAGAAAAGTTCGGCGTTTCGGCGGCGGCACCGGTCATGGCCATGGCAGGCGGAGCGGGTGCGGCGGCGGCGGAAGAAGTGCAGGACGAATTTGACGTCGTTTTGGCCTCTTCCGGAGACAAAAAAATTCAGGTATTGAAAGTTGTAAGGGAGCTGACCGGTTTGGGCCTCAAAGAGGCGAAAGAGCTGGTTGACGGAGCCCCCAAGACCCTGATTGAAAAAGTTAAAAAGGAAAAAGCCCAGGAGGCGAAGCAGAAGCTCGAAGCCGAAGGGGCAAAGGTGGAGATTAAATAAGCATGAGAGAAAGGATAAGCCTTCTGGCGGACGAGAAGAGGAGGGCGGTTACCGCTCCGGATTTTCTGGAGATGCAGCTTAAATCTTTTGAATGGTTCAAAGAGACCGGCTTAAGAGACGAGCTCAAAGCGGCCTCGCCGATCAAAAGTTACGACGGAAAATACGAATTGTATTTCACCGGAAAATTTGAGTTTGACAAACCGAAATATTCGGTCCGGGAGTCTTTGATCCGCGAAATGACCTTTGCATCTCCTCTAAACGTCGAGATCAAGCTGGTAAACAAGCAGTCCAAAGAGGTCAAAGTGCAGGATGTCTTCTTGTGCGACCTGCCGATGATGACCGAGCGCGGCACCTTTATTATAAACGGCGCCGAGCGGGTTATTGTCAGCCAGCTGACCCGTTCTCCGGGAGTTTACTTTAAAGAAAGTAAACGGATTGAAAAGCTGGACCGCACCCTCTATTATGCCACGGTCATTCCCGACCGCGGAGCTTGGCTTGAAATCGAAACCGACGCCCACCTGTGCGTTTACGCCAGGATCAATAAAACCAGAAAGATCGGAGTTATCACTTTTCTTTGCGCGATAGGGGCGACCGAAAAAGAGATCCTTCAGGTCCTTTCAGAGGGGGAATTCCGTAAGCGCACCTTAAAAGAGAGCCCGATCGTTTCAAGAGAAGACGCCTTGATCGAAATTTACAAGAAGATGCGTCCGGGAGACCCGGCTACCTACGAAGGGGCCAAACAATATCTGGCGAACCTTTTCTTTAACCAGCGGCGTTATGACCTGGGCAGGGTTGGGCGTTATAAGTTAAATCGCAAGCTGGAGATCAAAGTTGACATGGAGAGCGCGGTTTTGACCAAAGAAGATATTTTGGGGATTATCGATTATTTAATTAAATTGCATAACGGTGAAGGGTTGACCGATGATATTGACCATTTGGGGAACCGCCGGATCAGATCGGTCGGGGAACTTTTGACCCGGACATTTAGGATCGGGCTGACCAGGATTGAGCGGCTGATCAAAGAGGCGATGCTTACCAAGGCCGGATCGGGGGTTGCTCCCCAGGCGCTGATAAACGTCCGTCCAATGTCGGCGGTGATCAAAGAATTTTTTGGCTCTTCACAGCTTTCGCAGTTTATGGATCAGACTAATCCTTTGGCCGAATTGACCCACAAGCGCCGTCTTTCGGCTTTGGGACCGGGCGGTTTGACCCGCGAGCGGGCCGGTTTCGAGGTCCGCGACATTCATCCGAGTCACTACGGCAGGGTCTGTCCGATTGAAACCCCCGAAGGTCCCAACGCCGGCTTGATCGCTTCGCTTGCCACCTACGGCAGGATCAATGATTTTGGTTTTATTGAAACTCCTTATTTTAAAGTAAGCAACGGCAAAGTAAGCAACAAAGTCGAATACCTTACCGCCGATATCGAAGATTTGTACCGGATCGCTTCATGCGATACCCCTTTAAACAAAGACAACGAAATAACAGATACCCAGGTGCCGGTCCGTTATAAGAGGGCCTTTCAGTTTTCCCGCTCCAAAGAAGTCGACTATATAAGCGTCGTTCCCGAACAGGTGATCGGCGTTTCAACCGCGATGATCCCGTTTATCGAACACGACGACGCCAACCGCACCTTGATGGGAGCCAACATGCAGCGGCAGTCGGTTCCGGTCCTTCGTCCCGAAGCTCCTTTTGTAGGAAGCGGGCTCGAAAAGAAAGTCGCCGACGATTCGCGTTCGGTGATCAAGGCCAAATCCGCGGGGACTATTTCTTCCGTCAACTCCGAAGAGATCGTCATCTCCACTTCAAGCGGAAAAAAAGAGACCTACGAGCTGACCAAATTTTCCCGCAGCAACCAAAACACTTTAATCCATGAGCGTCCCCGCGTGGCGGTCGGCGACAGCGTCAAAAAAGACGATGTCTTAGCCGACGGTTCCGCAACCGACATGGGAGAATTGGCGCTGGGGCAAAATGTTTTGGTGGCGATGATGCCGTGGGAAGGTTACAACTACGAAGACGCCATCCTGGTTTCCGAACGGCTGGTCAAAGAAGACCTGTTTACTTCCATCCACATCGAACGCTACGAGGTTGAGGTTCGTTCCACCAAGCTGGGGATGGAAGAGATTACCCGCGAAATCCCAAATATTTCGGAAGAAGCGCTTCGCAACCTGGACGAACGCGGAGTGATCCGTCCGGGGACTGAAGTTTTTCCGGGAGAAGTTTTAGTCGGCAAGGTCACTCCCAAAGGTGAGACCGAGCTTCCGGCCGAAGAAAAACTTTTGCGCGCGATTTTTGGCGACAAGGCGCGCGATATGCGTGACACCTCCCTTAAAGTCCCTCCGGGTGAAGGCGGGAAAATTATAAATGTACGAACTTTTTCACGCGACAAGGGAGACGAACTTTCTCCCGGGGTTCACGAATTGATCCGTGTCTATGTTGCCCAGATGAGAAAGTTAAGCATCGGCGACAAACTGGCCGGACGCCACGGAAACAAAGGGGTTGTCGCCAAGATTATGAAAGAAGAAGATATGCCGTATCTTCCGGACGGAACCGCGGTTGATATCGTCTTGAATCCGCTGGGCGTCCCTTCTCGTATGAATATCGGACAGATTTTTGAGCTTCTGCTCGGTTTTGCCGCCAAAAAACTCGGCAAGTATTACACCGCTCCGCCGTTTGACGAGACCTATGGGCTTTCGTCCGAAGATTATGTCAGGAAAGAATTAAAGAGCATCCCTCTAAAGTGGGTGGATGGGAGCGGCAAAGTTGAATTGCGCGACGGCCGCACCGGCGAGGCCTTTGAAAGAAAGATCGCGGTCGGCTATTCATATATCATGAAATTGATCCACCTGGTTGACGACAAGATGCACGCCCGTTCAACCGGACCATATTCGCTCATCACCCAACAGCCGCTGGGAGGAAAAGCCCAGTTTGGAGGACAGCGTTTTGGTGAAATGGAGGTCTGGGCGCTGGAGGCCTATGGCGCGTCGCACACACTGCAGGAACTTTTGACCGTCAAGTCCGACGATGTTTTGGGAAGATCAAAAGTTTATGAATCGATCATCAAAGGGAAGCCGATGGACAAGCCCGGTATTCCGGAATCGTTTAAGGTCTTAATCAAAGAATTGCGCAGTTTGGCGTTGGATGTCAAGGCCTTGACTGCCGACGGAAAAGAAATGATCCTCGACGAAGACAGCAAAAAAAGGAAGCCGCCGCAGCAAGCGGCCCGCAAGAGGTGAAATAAATGACGCCATTTGGGACGACAGAAATAGAATTAAGTGATTTTGACCGTTTGAAGATCGGCCTGGCTTCACCGTCGCAGATTTTGGCTTGGTCCTTTGGCGAAGTCGAAAAGCCCGAAACGATCAACTACCGCACTTTCAAACCGGAGAGGCGCGGGCTCTTTTGCGAAAAGATTTTCGGACCGGTCAAGGACTGGGAATGCCATTGCGGAAAATATAAAAGAGTCCGCTATCGCGGAATTGTCTGCGAACGCTGCGGAGTTGAGGTCACCACTTCCCGTGTCCGCCGCGAAAGGATGGGACACATCAAATTGGCGGTGCCGGTCGCCCACATCTGGTTCCTCCGTTCGGTTCCCGGATATATGGCCATGCTGCTTGACGTCCCGGCTCGGGCGCTTGAAGAGACCGTTTACTACGATGCCTACCTGGTTACCGAAGTTGACGATGAGATGGAAAAATCAAACATTCAAGTCGGAACGGTTTTGCGCGAAGCGGAATACGCCGAAGCGCGCGAAAACTACGGCGACAAGTTCAAGGCCGAGAGCGGCGCCAAAGGAATTTTGGAGCTCTTATCGCGCGTTGATATTCCTGAACTGGTTCAGAAATTACGGAGAGAGATGAAGACCTCAGACGGGCAGAAACGTTTGAAGATAATTAAACGTTTAAGAGTGGCCGAATCGTTTCACTCTTCCGGCAACCGTCCCGAGTGGATGGTGCTGGATGTTGTTCCGGTTATTCCTCCCGACCTGCGTCCGATGGTTCAGCTTGAAGGAGGAAGGTTTGCCACCTCCGATCTAAACGACCTTTACCGCCGGGTTCTTAACCGCAACAACCGCCTGAAAAAAATGATCAATATGGGCGCTCCGGACATGATCATCCGGAACGAAAAGAGGATGCTTCAGGAAGCGGTTGACGTTTTAATCGACAATCGCAGGAGAAAGAGGGCGGTAGTCGGGGCCAACGGCCGGCCGCTCCGTTCATTAACCGATATTATAGAAGGTAAGCAGGGACGCTTCCGGCAAAATCTTTTGGGAAAGAGGGTTGACTACTCCGGCCGTTCGGTTATCGTAGTCGGACCTACTTTAAAGTTGCACCAGTGCGGACTTCCCAAGCGGATGGCGCTGGAGCTTTTCAAACCGCTGGTAGTCAGGAAACTGGTTGAGCGCGGCTACTCGCAAAATGTCAAATCGGCCAAACGCCAGATCGAACGCGAAGAGATCATGGTTTGGGATGTGTTGGAAGAAGTGATTAAAGGCCATCCGGTCCTCCTAAACCGCGCGCCAACCCTTCACCGTCTCGGTATCCAGGCCTTTGAACCGATTCTGGTTGAAGGAAAAGCTATCCAAATCCATCCGTTGGTTTGTAACGCTTTCAACGCCGATTTCGACGGCGATCAAATGGCGGTGCACGTGCCGCTTTTGACCGAAGCGAAAGTTGAAGCCAGTTTGCTGATGCTTTCGTCAAACAATATCTTGTCTCCCGCTTCGGGGCGTCCGGTTGTTACTCCGACCCAGGACATGGTTTTGGGAACCTACTATATGACGGTGCTGGACGAGCGGCAAAAATTGGGTCAGGGGATGGTCTTCTCGGGCGACTGGGAAGCGATGATCGCCCACGACCTGGACAAGATTCACCTGCATTCAAAAATAAAAGTGATGCGCGAAGGCGAATTGATCGAAACAACGGTCGGCAGGATCAAGCTTAATCATACTATCGATCGCGCGGTTAAAAGACACCTTCCCGATGCCAAGATGGAATATTTAAACAAGGTTTTCAACAAGAAAGACATTGAAAAACTGATTTTGGAATGCAACGAGCGTTTTGGGGCGGCGGTCACCTCTTCGGTGGCGGACGAGATCAAGCGGCTCGGTTTTAAATATGCCACCATCGCCGGAGTTTCAATTGCCATTGAAGATATCAAAGTGCCCCCGGAGAAAGAAGCCATAATTGATGAGGCCAAAAAAGAGATCAAAGACCTGGAGCGTCAGCACAAGGACGGTGTAATTTCGGTCAACGAAAAATTCATGCGCAGCCTGGACGTTTGGAGCAATGTCACCGAAAACGTTACCAATGCCATGCTCAAGGGATTTGATATCTTAAATTCTGTTTACATGATGGCCTTCTCCGGAGCCAGGGGGAATGTTCAGCAGGTAAGGCAGCTGGCCGGTATCCGCGGCTTGATGGCCGATCCTTCCGGAAACATTATTGACATCCCGATTTTGACAAACTTTAAAGAAGGTTTGACCGTAACCGAATTTTTTATCTCTTCTTACGGTGCCAGAAAAGGGTTGGTTGACACGGCATTGCGTACCGCCGATTCGGGATACCTAACCCGTCGCCTGGTTGACGTTTCGCAGGATGTCATGATCATTGAAGACGACTGCGGGACCAAAGAAGGGATCACTTTGAAGGCGGTCAGGGAAGGTTATGATGAAATTATTCCGCTTGACCAGAGGGTGATCAACCGGAGGCCGGTTACGAATGTGACCGACCCGATCACCAATAAAGTTATCGTAAAAGCGGGTGAAGAGATTTCGGAAGAAGACGCCTTACTTATCCGCGAAGCCGGGATCGAAGAGATCACGGTCCGCTCTCCTTTAAGTTGCGAGAGCAAGCGCGGAATTTGCAGTGCCTGCTACGGAAAAGACCTCGCGACCGGCCGTACCGTTAATCTGGGAGAGGCGGTCGGAGTGATTGCCGCGCAAAGTATCGGTGAGCCCGGAACCCAGCTGACCATGCGTACCTTCCACATCGGAGGGGTCGCGCTGCACAAAGCGGCCAAGGTTCTGATCAAGAGCCGCCACTCCGGAAAAGTTTCATTCGGAGCGGGAGTTGAATTGAAAAAGACCGAAGACGAAGCCGGTAAAAAAACGGTGATGGTTACCCGACAGGGAAATCTGGAGCTGAAGGTAAAGAGCAAGCACGAGAATTACATCCTGCCGGTCGGAGCCCTTTTAAAAGTTAAAGAAGACGATTCGGTCAACCAGGGAGATCTTCTGGCCGAATTTGATCCGACTTACGAATACGTCGTTTCAACGGCCGCCGGGAAAATCCGCTTTTTCGGGATTGAGCCGGAAGTCCGCGGACGCGAGAAGATCAGCCAAAAAGACGGGGAGATCTTTGTCTATTCTCCCAAAGTGGAAAAGAGCCACGAGGTGCCAAGCGGCGCGAAGGTTTTTGTAAAAGAGGGAGACAAGGTTGGAGCCGGAGACGAGATAGCGAGCTCGATTGTAAGCCGTGTTGCCGGTTCGGTTTTGAAAGTTACCAAGAGTGAAATTGTCATTGCTCCTGGCGAAGCGTATAAGATTATTGCCGGCTCGCGCCTTTATGTGAGTGAAGGGGAAGATATCTCCGCCTACGATATGCTGGCCAAGGTTGAAGGAATCCGCCGCGACCCGAGCAAGACCCGTGACATTATTCAGGGTCTTCCGAAAGTTGAAGAATTGTTTGAAGGGCGCCGCCCGTCTGATTCGGCGATCTTATCCGAAATTGACGGTGAGATAACCATTTCGGATCGTGAAGGTTCACGCTTGATCAAAGTAAAAAATTCCAAGGGAGAGGTTAAAGAATATCCCGTTTCTTATGATACACGGTTGAAGGTTGTGAGCGGCGACCGCGTCCACGCGGGAGCTCCTCTCACTTACGGAAGCATTAATCCCCACGATATTTTGCGGATACTGGGGGTCTTTCCGGTGCAGATCCACGTTGTCGACGAAATCCAAAAGATCTACCGTTCGCAGGGTGTAACGATCAACGACAAGCACATTGAAGTGATCGTCCGCCAGATGACCAAACGGGTCAGGATCATAAAGCCCGGCGACACGATCCTGCTTCCGGGAGAATTGATCGACAAGCTCACCCTTGAAACCCTTAACTCCGGAGTTAAGGGAGAAAAAGCGGAAGGGGAAGAGGTTCTGCTTGGAATAACCAAGGCCTCGCTGACTACCGAAAGTTTTATTTCGGCCGCTTCTTTTCAGGAGACGGCGCGCATTTTAACCGAAGCGGCAATCAAGGGAAAAGAAGATGAGATGTACGGATTGAAAGAAAATGTTATAATAGGGAGGTTGATTCCCGCCGGGACCGGATTCGCGTCTTACCGCAACTTGAATCTTGTCGCGACTACCGTGGAGAAATAAATTATGCCAACAACTAATCAATTGATAAGGAAAGGAAGAGGAAGGAAGACCTTGAAAAGCAAAGCGCCGGCGCTTTCCGGCAATCCCTTAAAAAGAGGGGTTTGCGTCAGAGTTTACACCACCACACCGAAAAAGCCGAACTCGGCTTTGCGCAAAGTGGCCCGTGTGAAACTGGCCGGAGGAATTGAAGTCTCGGCCTACATTCCGGGAGAAGGGCACAATCTCCAGGAGCACTCTGTCGTTTTGGTCAGAGGCGGCCGCGTGAAGGATTTGCCCGGCGTCAGATATCACATTGTGCGCGGGGCGCTTGATACGACCGGAGTGGAAAAAAGAAGACAGAGCCGTTCTCTTTACGGCGCGAAGCGGCCGAAAGAGGGAGGAAAATAAACGATGCCAAGAGGCAGAAGCATAATAAAAAGAAAGATTCCCAAAGACGCGGTTTACGGAAGTGAGCTGCTGCAAAAATTCATCAACAAGTTGATGTGGGGCGGACAAAAGAGCAAGGCGGAAAAAATTGTTTACGGCTCCCTGCTGGAGGCCGCGGCCAAAATTAAGAAAGAGCCGCTCCAGATTTTTGAACAGGCCTTAAAAAACACCACTCCTTACATGGAAGTCAAAGCCAGAAGGGTGGGCGGTGCGACCTATCAGGTTCCGATTGAGGTTCCGAAATACCGCGGGGTTCTTTTGGCGATGTCCTGGTTGAGGGATGCCGCCAGGAAGCGTCCGGGAAAAGGGATGATCGACCGTCTCTCGCAAGAGTTGATAGACGCCTGCAACAATGCCGGCGGGGCGGCCAAAAGCAGGGAGACAATGCACAAGACCGCGGAGGCGAATAAGGCCTTCGCGCATTTTAGGTGGTAAAAACAAAATGACACGATCACATAACATGGAAAAATATAGAAATATCGGTTTCGCCGCTCATATCGACGCGGGGAAGACGACCACCACAGAGAGGGTTCTTTTCTATTCCGGAAAAGTCCACAAGCTGGGAAGCGTGGACGAAGGGACCGCGACGATGGATTGGATGGAACAGGAGAGGGAGAGAGGAATTACCATCACCTCCGCCGCCACCACCACCACCTGGAAGGACTATCGGATTAACATTATCGACACTCCCGGACACGTCGATTTTACGGTTGAAGTGGAACGCTCCATGCGGGTGCTGGATGGAGTTGTAATTATTTTCTGCGCGGTCGGCGGGGTTCAGCCCCAGTCGGAAACGGTCTGGCGTCAGGCTAACCGCTACAAAGTTCCGCGCATGGTCTTTATCAACAAGATGGACCGGGTCGGGGCCGATTTTTTGAGAGTAGTTAAACAAATTAAAGAGCGCCTGCTGATCAATCCGGTTCCTCTGCAGCTGCCGATCGGGGCGGAAGAACGTTTTGCCGGAGTCGTTGATCTGATCGAAATGAAAGCAATAATTTACGAAGACGAACTTGGCCAAAAATTCAGGATCGACGAGATTCCCGCGGACCTTCTGGAACAGGCAAAAGTTTACCGCCATCAGCTACTGGAAGCGGCGGCCGAAGCCGACGACGCCCTGCTTGAAAAATATTTGAGCGGGAAAGAGCTCACGGTTGACGAAATTAAATCCGGGATCAGAAAAGCGACCATCGCTACCAAGATCATCCCGATCTGCTGCGGGTCTTCTTTTAAGAACAAAGGGGTTCAGCCCCTTTTGGACGCGATTGTTGATTTTCTTCCTTCTCCGCTTGAGGTTCAGTCGGTGAAGGGGCTCAATCCCAAGACCGGAGAAGAGGATACTAGGCTGGCCAAAGACGACGAGCCCTTTTCGGCTCTCGCTTTTAAGATCATGACCGATCCTTTTGTCGGAAGGCTGACTTTTTTCAGGGTCTATTCGGGAGTTCTCGAATCTGGTTCATACATCTTAAACGTTTCAAAAGACAAGAGAGAAAGGATCGGGCGGGTTTTGCAGATGCATTCAAACAAACGGGAAGAGGTAAAAGAAGTTTACGCGGGAGATATCGCCGCCGCGGTCGGCTTAAAATATACTTCAACCGGAGATTCGCTTTGCGTTGAAGGTAAGCCGATTTTGCTTGAATCGATCGTCTTTCCGGAACCGGTCATTTTTGTCGCGATTGAACCGAAGACCAAGGCCGACCAGGAAAAACTGGGCATCTCGCTTCAAAAATTGGCGGAAGAAGATCCGACTTTCAGAATTAAGACCGATCCGGAAACCGGACAGACCATTATTTCCGGCATGGGAGAATTGCATCTTGAAATTATTGTCGATCGGCTTTTGCGCGAATTTAAAGTTGAAGCGAATGTGGGTCGTCCGCAAGTTGCTTATAAAGAGACTATTCGCAGAGCTGCCGAAGCCGAAGGGAAATTTATTCGTCAGACCGGCGGCCGTGGACAATACGGTCACGTTTATTTAAAACTTGAGCCGCTTGAAGCGGGGAAGGGTTTTGAATTTGTCAACGATATCGTCGGCGGGGCTATCCCGCGCGAATATATCCCGGCGGTTGAAGCCGGAGTAAAAGAAGCAATCAACACCGGAGTTTTGGCCGGCTATCCGACCATTGACCTTAAGGCAACCTTGTTCGACGGTTCCTATCATGATGTCGATTCTTCCGAAATCGCCTTTAAAATTGCCGGATCGATGGCTTTCAAAGAGGCCGCTTCAAGAAGCAAGCCGGTCTTGCTTGAGCCGATCATGAAGGTGGAAGTGGAAGTTCCGGAACAATACATGGGAGATGTCATCGGCGACTTAAACAGCCGCAGGGGACGAATTGAAGGGATGGATTCCCACGCCGGAATCCAAACGATCAAGTCCAAAGTTCCGCTCTCCGCGATGTTCGGCTACTCAACCGATCTGCGTTCAAAGACGCAGGGGAGAGGGACCTATTCGATGGAATATTCGGAATACGCGGAAGTCCCGAAAAATGTTTCCGAAGAAATAATCGCGAAGGCGCAAGGGAAATAAATAAATGACAAAAAGATCAAAGATTAGAATACGGCTTAAGAGTTTTGACCATCGGATACTGGATCAGTCCGCGGTAAAAATTGTCGAAACGGTAAAGAGAGTGGGAGCGCACGTTACCGGCCCGATTCCTTTGCCGACCTCGCGAGAAGTGCATTGCGTGCTGCGTTCGCCGCACGTCGACAAAAAATCGCGCGAGCATTTTGAGCTTTGCACGCACAAAAGATTGATCGATATTCTGGATCCGCCAAAGGAGACGGTTGACGCCCTGATGCAGCTTGACCTGCCGGCCGGTGTCGACATTGAGATAAAATTAAAATGAACGGATTAATCGGAAGAAAAATAGGGATGACCCAGGTTTACGACAAGGAAGGACGTTTGATCCCGGTAACGGTGATTGAAGCCGGTCCTTGTGTTGTTAACCAGGTTAAAACAATGGAAAAAGACGGCTATCGGGCGGTCCAAATCGGCTTTATGAAACAAAAGAAAAAAGAAAAGCCGCTCCATCTTAAAGAATTTAAAGCGGACAAAGTTGAAGGGATAGTGAAGGGGCAGGAATTTAAAGTCGATATTTTTGCCGAAGGGGAAAGGATTAAAGTAAGCGGAACCTCTATCGGAAAAGGGACGCAGGGAACGGTTAAGCGCCATCATTTTCATCGCGGCGACATGGCTCACGGCTCCAAGTTCCACCGTCTGCCCGGTTCAATCGGCGCCGGCACCACCCCCGGAAGAGTGTTGAAGGGGATGCGGATGGCCGGAAGAATGGGGAACGAAGCGGTCAGCCAGAAAAATGTTTTGATAGTCAAGATTGATTTGGAAAAAAATATGATTTTGCTCAAAGGGGCGGTCCCGGGCTGCGACAACGCGATCGTCGTATTAAACAAAGGAAAAAAGAATGGTTGAAATTAAAGTAATAAACAAAGACGGAAAAGAGGGCGGAACGATCAACGGTGACGACCGGCTCTTTACCGCAAAATATAAAGAAGCTTTGGTCCACCAGGCACTGCGCGCCTTCAGGGGAGGCTTGAGGGCCGGGACCCACTCCACCAAAACCAGGGGAGAGGTGCGCGGCGGAGGAAGAAAACCGTGGAAACAGAAAGGGACCGGACGCGCCCGTTCGGGAAGCATCCGTTCTCCTCTCTGGAACGGCGGCGGAGTCACTTTCGGGCCGAAACCGAGGGACTATTCTTTTGCCCTTCCCAAAAAGATGAAGAAAGCGGCCTTGCGGACGGTTGTCTCCGACCGTTTGGAAAACGGGATGCTCAAAGTTGTCGATGAGATTAAATTGATGAAAGCCAGGACCAAAGAGATGGTCGCGTTGCTTTCAAAACTCGGCTTGTCGGAAAAGAAAATCTTGATGGTGCTCTCTTCCGAAAATAAAAATGTCGAGCTGGCGGGAAGAAATATTCCCGGGCTTATAATCGTTAAGCCGGAAGCCGTTAATATTTTTGATCTCTTAAATTGCGAGTGCCTGGTTTTGGAAAAAGGCGCAATACTGGAACTGGAGAAAAACCTGTTATGAAAAATATCATTGTTGCCCCGATCGTAACGGAAAAAGGGCTGGGAGCCGCCGCCGTCAACCAGTATGTTTTCAGGGTCGCGATTTCCGCCGGAAAAATTGAAATCAAGAAAGCGATCGAAGCTATTTATAAGGTAAAAGTTGCCGAGGTGAATACCCTGAAGGTTAGAGGAAAAGAAAGAAGGATCGGAAGGAGCGTCGGCAAGACCTCTTCCTATAAAAAAGCTTACGTTACCCTGAAAGAGGGTTCGGTAATCGAGGAGTTAAAGGTATAACATGGGATTAGTAAGAAAAAGGCCGTTGACGCCCGGACAAAGATTCAGAATACTAGACGATCACGCGGATATTACAAAAAGTACTCCCGAAAAGTCGTTGCTTGCGCCGCTCAAAAAGACCGGCGGCCGCGGTTTCAGGGGTTGGGTTTCCGCGCGCCATCGCGGCGGCGGGAACAAGACGATGTACCGCATCATCGATTTTAAGAGAAATAAAGACGATATGAAAGCAAAAGTTATCGCAATTGAATACGATCCGTGCCGCAACGCGCGAATTGCCCTGCTTGAATACGAAGACAAAGAGAGAAGATATATTTTGGCGCCGCTTGGACTTGCGGTTGATGCGGAAGTTATGTCCGGAGCAAATGCCGAGATAGAAGTCGGCAATTGCCTCCCGATCAAGTTGATCCCGGTTGGGACCACCATTCACAATGTTGAGCTTAAGCCGGGGAAGGGCGGACAGATTGCCCGCGGCGCCGGAGCGGGGATCATGCTGCTGGGCAAAGAGAGCGGCTATGCGATTGTGAAGATGCCTTCGGGAGAACAGAGGATGCTCAACCTCGAATGTCGTGCTACGATTGGCCAGGTTGGAAATACCGACGCGCAAAACATTTCGCTGGGAAAAGCCGGCATGAGCAGATTCCTCGGAAGGAGGCCCAAGGTTCGCGGTTCCGTCATGAACCCCTGCGACCATCCGCACGGCGGAGGAGAAGGAAGAGCTCCGATCGGACATCCCGGACCTTTGACCCCGTGGGGAAAGCCGACTTTAGGGTACAAAACCAGAAGAGGCAAACGCCCTTCGGACAGATTTATTTTATCAAGGAGACCGGTTTAATATGGGAAGATCACGTAAAAAAGGACCGTTTGTTGACGCGCATCTGATCCAAAAAATTGAGAAGATGATAAAAAGCGGGAAGAAACAGGTAATCAAGACCTGGTCGCGCCGGTCAACCATCATTCCGGAAATGGTCGGGTTTACGATCGCGGTCCACAACGGCCGGAAGCACATACCGGTTTATATCAACGAAAACATGGTCGGACACAAGCTGGGGGAATTTTCCCATACCAGGTTGTTTAAAGGACACGGGGTGATGACGGACAAAACCGCTCCCGCGCCGGCATAAAAAAGATGAAAGCAAAATTTAAATACGTAAGGAGTTCGCCTCTCAAGTTGCGGAAGATTGTAAATGTTGTTCGCGGGAAAAACTGCGACGAGGTTCTTTATCTTTTAAAGGCCTTACCGCAAAAAGGAGCCAGGATTGTGGAGAAGCTGGTAAAATCGGCGGTGGCCAACGCTAAGAATAATTCGCGCCAGGATCCGCACAAATTGATTGTTGCCGAAATTTTTGTGGATTCCGCCGGGATGCTTAAACGTTTTCGGGCGCAGTCTCGCGGCCGGGGTGCGCCGATTAAGAAAAGATTATCGCATGTGACGATAGAAGTCAGGGAGAAACAATAAATGGGACAAAAAATAAATCCAAGAGGGCTTAGGATCAGGATAACCGAGGACTGGGATACAAACTGGTACGCGAATCACAACTATGCCGAATTGTTGAGTGAAGACGTTGAGATCAGAAAATATCTCAAAGAGCATCTTTATAAGGCCGGTGTTTCAAAAATAAAACTTTCGCGCCGAGCCAACCAGATCACGGTTGATCTTTACACCGCCAAGCCGGGGCTGATCATCGGGCGGGGCGGGCGGGATATCGCGGTGGTTCGCGACGCTTTGATCAAAAAGATCGGGAAGCAGATTCAGCTCAATATCCATGAAGAGAAAAACGCGGAGATCAACGCCCAGCTGGTGGCCGAATCGGTGGCCGGACAGCTGGAGAGAAGGATCTCTTTTCGCCGGACGATGAAGCAGGCGGTTTCAAAGGTTTTACGGGCGCATGCCAAAGGGGTCAAGATCAGGTGCGCCGGGCGGCTTGACGGGGCCGAAATCGCGCGCAAAGAGTGTTACCGGATGGGGCGCGTTCCTTTGCACACCCTTAGGGCAAAGATCGATTACGGAACCGCCGAAGCGCAGACGATCTACGGAATTATCGGGATCAAAGTTTGGGTTTATACCGGAGATATGATAGCCGGTAAAGAGGTAATAAAAAGTGGGACTGACACCAAAGAAAACAAAATTTAGGAAATCACAGCGCAGGAGATTGCGCGGGAAGGCCAGCCGTGGAAACACCTTGGTCTTTGGAGAATTCGGTCTGCAGATTTTGGAGATCGGCTATTTGAAGACCAACCAGATTGAAGCGGGAAGAAAAGCTCTGACCCATTGCATGAAACGGGGCGGAAAAGTCTGGGTAAGGGGTTGTGCTGATAAACCGGTTACCGCCCGCGCCGCGGAGACCCGCATGGGCGGAGGAAAAGGGGCGCCGATCGGCTACGCCCTGCCGGTAAAACCGGGACATATTTTATATGAAGTTACAGGAGTAACTTACGAAGCGGCGGTGGAAGCTTTCCGTTTGGCCGCATTTAAGCTTCCTTTCGCGGTTAGAGTGGTGAGAAAATGAGCAAAGCATCGGAATTAAAAAAACACGATAAAAAAGAACTGGAGAAAAAAATCGAAGAGCTCCGAAAGAAACAGCGGGAACTTCGTTTTGGGAAAGCCAGGGGGGAATTAAAAAATCCGATGGAGAAGAGGCAGGTTAAGCGGGAAATTGCCCGGATATTGACCGTATTAAGGGAGAAAAGTTAATGGAAAAGAAACCGATTGTAAAGACCAGGAAGGGGGTTGTGGTCAGCGACCGCATGAACAAAACCGCGGTGGTGAGGGTTGAGCGGGTTTTTCGCCATCCGCTCTTCCAAAAGACCCTAAAAAGTTATAAGCGTTTCAAAGCGCACGATCCGGAAAATAAGTGCAAAATTGGGGATGTGGTTATCATTTCGGAGACCCGTCCGCTCTCGCGCGAAAAACGTTGGAAGATCGACCAGGTAGTCGGTTTTGAAAAAGTGATCGAGAGGAAACGCCCCGGACCGTTGCACAAGAAGCCGGTAGTGGTTTCCACGGAGAAAAAAGAGGAGAAAAAAGATGATTCAGGTCCAATCCAGGCTTAAAATAGCGGATAATTCCGGAGCGGAAGAGATTCTTTGTATCCGGATACTGGGGCATTCCTACAGCCGCTATGCTTCAATCGGAAAGATTATAATTGGAGTGGTTAAAAAGGCCAAACCGCATGCCGCGATAAAAGACGCCGAAAGAGTACGGGCTGTGGTGGTGAGGGTAAAAAACAAAATTCGCAGAGAAGACGGTTCTTATGTTTGTTTTGACGAAAATGCCGCGGTAGTTATCGACAAAGACAACAATCCGCGCGGGACCCGTATTTTTGGTCCGGTCGCCAGGGAATTGCGTGACCAGCAATTTATGAAAATTATTTCCCTGGCTCCTGAGGTTGTATAATGAAAAAAGGCGATATGGTAATTATTTTATCGGGAAAAGACAAGGGGAAGAAAGGGAAGATACTAAGGGTACTCCCAAAAAAAGGAACCGCGGTCGTTGAAGGGGTCAATATGATCAAGAAACACCAAAAGGCGACCCAGAATTTTAAGGGGGGGATCATCGAACGGCCGAACGCTCTTAGGATCCCAAAGTTGATGCTGGTCTGCCCGCGCTGCCACAAGCCGGCGCGGACCGGAAAAGTTGACGGGAAACGGGTTTGCGTGAAATGCAAAGAAGTTGTAGATAAGGAGAAATAATGTCCAAAGTTTTTTCGTTAAAAGAAAAATACAAAAAAGAGATAATACCGGCGCTTCTTGAAAAATTCGGAGCCAAAAATCCTCTGGCGATCCCGCGGATCGTCAAAGTGGTTGTCTCCTGCGGAGTTTCGGAAGGGACGACCAATCCCAAAGCGACCGAAACCGCTCTTCTTGAAATAAAACTGATCACCGGACAGGCGCCGGTCAAGAAAATAGCCAAAAAGGCAATCGCCAATTTTAAACTGAAAAAAAACGATCCGATCGGCGGGATGGTAACTTTGCGCGGAGACAGGATGTACCGGTTCTTAAACAAGCTGATCAATGTCTGTCTGCCTAGGGTACGCGATTTTAAAGGGCTAAACCTGAAGTCGTTTGACGGGCGCGGAAATTATTCTTTTGGTATCCGCGATCAGTTGATTTTTCCGGAGATTGATTATGATAAGGTTGACAAGGCCCGAGGGATGAACATAACAATCGTTACCACCGCCAAAACAAACGAAGAGGCGCAGGCGGTTCTCGTAGGGTTGGGAATCCCTTTTATAAGGATGTAAAATATGGCAAAAAAAGCATGGCTGGAGAGAAAAAGAAAAGGACCAAAGTTTAAAGTCAGGATAAAGAACCGTTGCGGAATCTGCGGGAGGGCTCGGGCCTATATGAGAAGATTCGGACTTTGTAGAATGTGTTTTAGGGGCTTGGCTCACAAAGGACAGCTTCCCGGCGTAAAAAAGGCGAGCTGGTGAAATGAAAAAGGAGAGACCATGACTGTTACAGACACAATTGCTGATTTGATAGTTCGAGTAAAAGCGGGGATCTTACGCAGGAAAGAGATTGTTGACCTTCCCGCTTCCAAGGTAAAGCTTGCCATTGCCAATCTTTTGAAAGAAGAAGGTTTTATCAATAATTGCGAAGAGATTGTCCGTGGGGATAAAAAACAACTGCGGATCAGGTTAAAATACGGGCTTGATCAATATGGCAAGCCGAAGTATTCGGCGATTACCGATATTAAAAGGGTGAGCCGTCCGGGTTGTCGTGTCTACCGGCAGGTCGGTGAATTAAACCGTTTGATGGGCGGTTTTGGAGCTTATGTGATTTCAACGTCAAAAGGACTTAAGACGGATTCTTCGGCCCGGCGCGAAAAGCTGGGCGGGGAAGTCCTGCTTAAGATTTGGTAGGAGAAAAAGAGCAATGTCAAGAATAGGAAGACAACCAATTGAAGTCCCGGCGGGAGTAAAGGTGAAAATAGACGGGAACAAGGTAACCGTTACCGGAGCCAAAGGGACCCTGGAAAGGGTTATTGACGATCCGAATATCAAGGTTGAATTAAAAGAAAAGACCCTGTTCGTGGTACGCACCAAGGAATCGGCTCCGGTTAGAGCCAAGCACGGCTTGTATCGGGCGCTGCTAAAAGGGATGATTACGGGTGTTGCCGTCGAGTTTAAAAAAGTTTTGCTTCTTTCCGGCGTCGGTTATCGCGCGCAGGTGGACGGCAAAAAACTGGTTATGCAGCTTGGCTATTCGCATCCGATCGAATTTGTTCCGCCGGCGGGAATAAGTTTTTCGATCGAAGGGCAGAACAAGATCAGTGTTTCCGGAATTGACAAGCAATTGGTTGGGCAGGTGGCCCAGAATGTCCGTTATTCACGTCCGGTTGAACCCTATAAAGCAAAGGGTGTTTCTTATGATGGGGAACACGTCAGAAGAAAAGCGGGTAAGGCGGCCAAGAGTGCCGGAGGGGCAAAATAAACCATGAAGAGAAGGATAATTAAGAAAAAAAGAAAAATTATCGGAACAACGGAGCGTCCGCGGCTTTCGGTATACCGTTCCAACAACAATATTTTCGCGCAGGTTGTCGAAGATTTTTCCGGCAAGACCCTTGCTTCGGCTTCAAGCCTGAAGCTTGAAAAAGGCTCAAATATAGCGGCGGCCCAAAAGGTTGGAGAAGCGCTCGCTCAAGCCGCGATAAAAGCCGGTGTAAAAAAAGTTGTTTTTGATAAGGGAGAATTTTTGTACCACGGGAGGCTCAAGGCGCTGGCCGATGCCGCCCGCAAAGGAGGACTGGATTTTTAGCCATGAGAAGAGATATGCGCAGGGACAATCGTTCCCAGGAACCAAAAGAATTTGAAGAACGGGTGGTGCAGGTTCGACGCGTCACCAAAGTAGTCTCCGGAGGGAAACGGCTCGGTTTTCGCGTTCTAACCGTTATTGGCGACAAGAAGGGAAGAGTCGGGATGGGGCTGGGCAAAGCCTCCGAAGTAGTTTCCGCGATCCGCAAAGCGATGGACGCGGCGAAGAAAGAATTAATAACGATACCGATGATCGGCGGGACGATTCCCCATGAAACCAGGGGAAAACTGGGAGCCAGTTCGGTTGTCATCCGTCCGGCGGCGACCGGAACCGGTGTTATTGCCGGCGGCTCCGTCAGAGTCGTTTTAGAATTAGCGGGGGTCCGCGACGCGGTGGCAAAATCAATCGGATCCAGCAACGCGGTCAACGTTGCCCGCGCGACGATTAGCGCGCTCCTCAATTTGAGGGAGCAGGAACACATTGAAGCGCTGCGCGGAAAAAAGATGCACATTAAATATATGCAGGAGAAAGTTAATGTATAATCTTTCCAACCTAAAAAACAAGAGAAAATACAAAAAGAGGGTTGGGCGCGGGACCGGTTCCGGCCACGGAAAAACTTGCTGCCGCGGACACAAGGGGCAGACCAGCCGTTCCGGCGGAACCAAGGGGCGCCGTTTTGAAGGGGGGCAGACCCCGCTTTATCGCCGGCTTCCCAAAAAACGCGGGTTTAAAAACCTTTTATTCAAGACCGAATATTTGCCGATCAACCTCGAAGAATTAAATAAGTACGAAAAAGAGGCCGACTTTTCAAAATTTGAAAAGCCGGTAAAGATTTTGGGGAGCGGCGAGATTAAAAAGGCGCTCAAAGTTTCGGCGGCCGCTTTCAGCAAGTCCGCCGTCACAAAGATTGAAAAAGCGGGAGGATCAATCGTTAAATGTTAAATGTTTTCAGGGCATTTTTTACCATACCGGACCTAAAGAAAAAAATCTTGTTTACCGTTGCTATGATTTTGGTCTTCCGGTTTGGTGCCCATGTTCCGGTTCCGGGAGTTGACGCCTCTAAATTGGCGGCGCTCTTCTCCAAAGGGAGCCTGGTCGGTTTTCTGGATATGTTCACCGGCGGTGCGCTGATGCGCTTTTCGGTCTTCGCGATGGGAATCGTTCCCTACATCAACGCGTCGATTATTATGCAACTTTTGACGATTGTGATCCCAACTCTGGAACAGCTTTCCAAAGAGGGAGAAGCGGGCAGAAAACAGATTTCGCAATACACCCGTTATCTTTCAATTTGTCTGGCCGCCTTCCAATCGTTTGGGATGGCCTTTTGGATGAGAGGAGTGGTACAGCCGGGGATCAATTTTCCGCTCTTTGTTTTTTTGACGGTCGTCTCTTTGACCGCCGGTTCAACCCTGGTTATGTGGATTGGTGAATTGATCACGGAACGGGGCTTGGGAAACGGCGCCTCCATGCTGATCTTTGTCGGAATCATAGCGAGGCTTCCCAGCTACATTGCCAATACCTATACCTTGGTGGTGGGAGGAGCCAGTCTGATTGGCGTTATTTTTCTCCTGCTCTCTTTTATCGTCCTGATTGTGGCGATTGTTTTTATACAGGAAGGCCAGAGAAAAATACCGGTCCAGTATGCCAAGCGGGTGGTGGGGCGCAAGATGCTGGGTGGGGGGAACACTTTTATTCCGTTAAAGATCAATCAGGGGGGGGTCATCCCGATCATCTTTGCCTCTTCGGTCCTGCTTTTTCCGGCGACGATAGCGCAGTTTGTCCCGCTCCCGTTTATGAAAGCGATTTCCGATTTTCTGGCGCCGGGGGGCTGGTTTTATATGGTCCTTTATTTTGCCCTGATTTTCTTTTTCACCTATTTTTATACGGCTATAACTTTTAATCCGACCGAGCTGGCCAACAACATCAAAAAATACGGCGGTTTTATCCTAGGCATCCGGCCGGGAAAACCGACCGCCGACTTTCTTGATTTTACGATCAGCCGGCTGACTTTTGTCGGGGCGCTCTTTTTGGCGACGATCGCCCTTATACCGACGATTGTGGAAGGAGTTACCAAAATCACCAGTTTCCAGGGGCTCGGTTCAACCGCGCTTTTAATCGTGGTTGGAGTGGCCCTTGATTTAGTAAGACAGGTCGAAACGCATCTGGTTACCAGGCAATACGAGGGGTTGTTGGCATGATAGTAATTTTAATGGGTCCACCGGGTTCCGGAAAAGGGACGCAGGCGGTCAAGCTGGCGGACAAGCTTGAGCTTCCGCATATCGCGGTTGGCGATATGCTGCGGGACGCGATCGCCGCGCAAAGTGAGTTGGGAAGAAAGGCCGAACAGTATATGAACCAGGGGAAGCTGGTTCCGGACCAGCTGACGATCGACCTGGTCAAAGAACGGTTGAGCAATGTCGATTGCGAAAACGGATTTATTTTGGACGGGTTCCCGCGTTCAAAAGCGCAGGCCGAAGCGCTGGATGAAGTTTTGGAAGATATGGAATACAGCGTCGTTTATTTTGATATTCCGCTTGACGAAGTGGTGAGGCGCAATTCAAAGCGTTTCAGCTGCCGCGCCTGCCGGACGGTCTACAGCCGGCCGGGGACCTGTGACAAATGCGGCGGAGAGCTCTACCAGAGAGAAGACGATAAAGAAGATGTGATCAGAAGCCGCTATGAGGTTTATGTGGAGAATACCAAACCGCTGGTAGACTTTTATAAGGATCGCGAAAAACTCATTGAAGTTAACGGGGTTGGAGAGATCGAGGATATTTTTGGGCGGCTGCTTGAGACCTTGAAGGTTTAATGGCTAAAGACGTTATTGAATTGGAAGGAAAAGTAGTTGAGGCGCTGCCAAACGCCACTTTCAGGGTAGAACTTGAAACCGGGCAGGTTATCCTGTCCCATATTTCAGGGAAGATCAGGAAGCATTTTATTAGGATTCTTCCGGGAGACAAGGTTAAAGTGGAGATTTCTCCCTACGACCTGACCCGGGGCAGGATCACGTTTCGGGGAAAATAGGAGCATAAGATGAAAGTAAGATCGTCGGTAAAAAAGATTTGCGACAAGTGCAAAATAATAAGAAGAGAAGGGCGCGTGCGGGTGATTTGTGAAAATCCCAAGCACAAGCAAAGACAAGGATAAGGAGGAAACATGGCCAGAATCGCAGGAGTGGATTTGCCGCTTAATAAAAATATCGAAGTGGCGTTGACCTATATTTACGGGATCGGTTCGACTTTGAGCGCGACTATTTTAAAAGAGATCAAAATTGATCCGTTTACCAAGGTGAAAAATTTGACCGAAGCGCAAGTGGTGGCTCTGCGTGAAGCTCTTAAAGCTTTTATGGTTGAAGGGGACTTAAGAAAAGAAGTTTCGCAAAATATTAAGCGCTTGATCGACATGGGCTCTTATCGCGGCAATCGCCATCGAAAAAACCTGCCAGTACACGGGCAGAGATCAAAGACCAATGCCCGCACCCGGCGCGGAACGCGTAAGACGGTCGGGAGCGGAAGAAGGAAAGAGGAGGGTAAGACATAAAAATGGCTGAAGAAAAAATTGTCGAACAACAAGCGGAAAAGACCGAAAAAACGGAAAAAGTTGTCAGAAGGAAAAAATTCAAAGGCGGGATCAGCCGCGGGACCGCTCATATTAAGGCGACCTTTAACAATACCATCGTGACGATCGCGGACGCTTCCGGAAATGTTTTGGTCTCTTCTTCTTCCGGAGCGGTTGGCTTCAAGGGGACCAAAAAAGGGACCCCGTTCGCGGCCCAGTCGGCTGCCGAAGCGGCCGGACGCAAAGCGGTTGAAGGGGGACTACGGGAAATCGATGTTCTGGTTAAAGGACCGGGTTCCGGACGAGAAACGGCGATCCGCGCCCTGCAGGGGAGCGGCTTGGATGTCGTTTCCATTAAAGATGTTACACCGATTCCGCATAACGGCTGCCGCCCCAAAAAGCGGAGGAGAGTATAAATGGGAAGAGTAAAATTAAAATGTAAGCTTTGCAGGCGAGAAAAAGAGAAACTCTTTTTAAAGGGAGATAAATGCAATTCTCCCAAGTGTCCGGTTGAAAGGCGCAAATATCCGCCCGGACAGCACGGCGACAAAATGGTTCGGCCGACCGAATATTCAAAGCGTTTGAGAGAGAAGCAGAAAGCCCGCCGCATTTATGGCTTGAACGAAAGGCAGTTTGAAAACTATTTTGAAAAGGCCAGGAAGATCAAGGGCGACACCGGCCAGAATTTGCTTATACTTTTGGAACGGCGGCTTGACAACGTGGTTTTTAAACTCGGTTTTTCCGCTTCTCGTGCCATGGCCAGGCAGCTGGCCCGTCACGGGAAGGTTAAGGTCAACGGTCAAAAGGTCAACGTTCCTTCCTACCAAGTTTCGGCGGGGGATGAGCTGGTACTGTCGGAAACAATCCTGGCTTCTTTGAAAGAGAAGCTGGCCGATTTTACTCCGCCCTCCTGGCTGATTTTTGAGAGTGAAAATTATAAAGGGCGGGTAGCGCACCTGCCCGGAGCGGAAGACACCGAAAAGATGATCGTAGTCCCGATGATCGTCGAATATTATTCGCGTTAAATAAGGAGGAAAACAGATGATAAGATTAGGCGAAAAACCATGGGTAAAATACGAGGAAGAATCCGCGAACTACGGGCGGTTTATAGTTGAGCCCCTTGAGCGCGGTTACGGCTCAACGCTTGGCAACGCCTTGCGCAGGGTTCTGCTCTCTTCCCTAAACGGAGCGGCGGTTTCTTCAATCAAGATAGAAGGGATATCTCACGAGTTTTCGACCATTCCGGGAGTAGTTGAAGATGTTCTACAGCTCATCTTAAACATTAAAAGGCTGGTAATTAAGTCATATTCCGATACTCCAAAGATTATAACCCTGTCAAGCAAGAAGAAAGGGGTCCTAACTGCCGGTGACATTGAGCACGATGCCGAAATAGAGATCATAAACAAAGACCAGGTCATCGCCACCCTTGATTCGGGCGGGAAACTTGAGCTTGAGATGATTGTTGAGCGCGGAAAAGGATATGTCACCTCCGAAGCGAATAAAAAGCCGAACCTTTCGGTTGGGACCATTCCGATTGACTCGGTCTTCACTCCGGTCTTAAAGGTCAACCTGGTTACGGAGGAGATTCGTGTCGGACAGGAAATCAATTATGACCGCCTGATTCTGCACGTCTGGACCAACGGGGCGATCAAACCGGAAGAAGCGGTCAAAGAGAGTGCCAAGATCCTGGCTTCCCACATCAATATGTTTATTCATATCGGAGAACCGGCCGAGGTTTTTGCCGGATCAAACGAAACCAGGTCAGAAACGGATTCGGCCGTACTGGACATGAATCTTGACGACCTGGAGCTTTCCGCCAGATCGTTAAACTGCCTGAAGAAAGCGAACGTTTCGACCATCGGCGAACTGATGGGCTACTCGGCGGCAGAGATGATGAAGTTTAAGAATTTCGGACTAAAATCATTAAAAGAAGTCCGCGAGAAGCTGTCGGAATACAAACTGTCGCTGAAGGGTGAAGGGAAAGAGAAATAAAATGAGACACCGTCTGAAAGTAAAAGGATTAAGCCGCAAGACCACCGCGCGAATGAGTATGCTTGTCGCCCAGGTTGAGGCGATCGTGAAACACGGCAAGATCAAGCTGACCCTGCCCAGGGCAAAGCAGGTTAGAAGGATAATTGAAAAGCTTATCACCAAGGCGAAGGTTGACACGGTAGCCGCGAGAAGAACGATCGAGTCGGACCTGATCAACAAGGAAGTGGTCAAAAAGATCATGGAGCTTGGCAAAACCTATTTAAACCGTCCCGGCGGCTATACCAGAATAATCCGGCTGGGGGCGCGGAAAGGAGACGCGGCGATGATGGCCCTTCTGGAACTTGTTGCCGAGGAGAAAAAAGATGAAAAGAAATAAGACCTTTCTGCTTAAACATTCCGATATAAAAAAAGGGAACCAGGTTATTGACGCGAAGGGAATAGTCCTGGGGCGCCTGGCAGTTATAGTTGCTGGGATCCTGCGTGGAAAAAACAAGGTAACTTTTACGCCACATATGGACGGCGGCGATTCCGTCACGGTTATTAATGCCGGAGCGGTTACTGTCACCGGAAAAAAAGAAAAAGGAAAGACCTATTTCAGCCATTCCGGCTATCCGGGCGGAGATAAATTGTTCAACTTTGAAGTTATGATCAAAAAGAATCCGGCAAGAGTGATCCGCCAGGCGGTTTCCGGCATGCTTCCCAAAGGGAGGCTGGGCCGGGCGATCATGCGGAATTTAACGATCAAGGCATAGGAGGAGACATGGAGGAAACACAGGAAAAGAAGAAGCCCAGGAAAAAGGCTTCCCACAAGAAAAAGGATAATCTGTTTTATGGGACCGGCAGAAGGAAAAGAGCCATCGCCAGGGTCCATCTTGTTCCGGGCGATGGGGCGCGCATTGTTAATGGCAAGGAGCTGAAAGAATATTTTTGCGGCAGGGAAATTTTGCTTAAACTGGTTGAAGTGCCGTTCAACGCTGTTTCCGCTCCGGCTTTCAATTTGAAGGCGGAGGTTTACGGGGGCGGGGTTCCGTCGCAGGCGGACGCGATCCGGATGGGTGTTGCCCGCGCGCTGGTTGATTTTAATCCCGATTTTAGGAAGATCCTGCGTTCGCTTGATCTTTTAAAACGCGACCCGAGGGAAAAAGAGAGAAAGAAGGCCGGATTGAAGAGAGCCAGAAAGGCCTTCCAGTTTACAAAGAGGTGATATAAAGATGAAAGGGCCGATAACGAGACATTATGAAGGGTTTCGGGATCATAAACAATTGGAGCAGGGCGGAAGAATAGAATTATCGGGGACTTTTTTGGTTGACCACAAAGAAGAGATTGTTAACCTGATAAACCACGAAGGCCGGCTGGCCGAAGAGAAGAATCCTTCGCACCGTGTTTCGACAATTGAAAAGGCCAACGGCGGCATCGTTGTTGAAACCACCGACCACAACCTCGCATTAAAGATTGGCAAGGCTTTATCCCACGCCTATAAGGGAGAGCACGAGTATAAATTTTCTAAAGGCGAAAAATTTGTCGAAGTGAAATGGAGGAGAGACCATGGAGAAGAGGAAGTTAATTAAGTATAACTTGATGATTCCCGGCCCAACCCCGATCCCGACCCGCATTTTATCCGCCATGAATCACGATATGATCGGCCACCGCGGTCCCCTGTTTTCTGCGGTGATGAAAGAGGTTATGGAGGGACTGCGCTGGGCTTATGAAACAAAAAACCAGATATTTATTTATCCGTCATCCGGCACCGGCGGGATGGAAACTGCCGTTGTTAATACTTTATCTCCCGGAGATAAAGTTATCGTTTTGAATATCGGAAACTTCGGTTCCCGTTTTGCCAAAATTTGCAAAGCGTACGGAGCGGAGGTCAACGACGTTAAATTTGAGAGAGGAAAACCGGCCGATCCGGAAGTTTTGAAGGCCGAATTAAAAAAAGGACCGGTCAAAGCGGTTTTTTTTCAGCAAAACGAGACCTCAACCGGCGTTTTAAACGATGTTGAAGTTCTGGCAAAAACGGTTCGTTCCGCCCAGCCCGACGCTTTGGTTATTGTCGACGCCGTCTCCGGCATGATGGCCGCTCCGCTTAAGACCGATTCTTGGGATTTGGATGTGGTTGTTTCCGGTTCCCAAAAAGCGTTTATGGTCCCTCCGGGAGTTGCCGCGGTATCAATTTCAGCTCGCGCCTGGAAAGCATATGAAACCTCAAAATGCCCCAAGCATTACTGGGATTTTGGTTTGATGAAAGAACAGGCGCCCAAAGGACACACTTATACCACTCCTCCGGAATCTTTGATTTTTGGGATGAGAGAGGGGATCAAGATGCTGCAGGAAGAGGGAAGAGAGAATGTTTTTGCCAGGCATAAAGCAAACCGCGACTTGCTTAGGACCGCTTCAAGGGCCTTAGGATTAAAGCTTCTGGCCGATGACGCGCACGCATCTCCGGCCGTTACCGCAATTTTTCCGCCGGACGGAGTTGATGCGGAAGAGGTCAGGAAACTGATGAGAGAAGATTTTGGGATGGAGATCGCGCCCGGACAGTCGGAACTGCAGGGAAAAATCTTCCGCATCGGGCATTTGGGTTATGTCGATTCTTTTGACTTAATCGGCGCTTTTGCCGCGCTTGAGGTCCTCTTTAAACGCTTGGGAGCCAAGATCAACTTTGGCGCCGGCGTTAAAGCGGCGATGGAGCTGATGGTTTAGCGCTATCAATGCGCAACCTCAAACTAACCCTCCAATACGATGGGACTAATTTTTGCGGCTATGAGCTCCAGCCGGGAAAAAGGACGATCCGCGGCGAACTGGAGCAGGCGCTGCGGAAACTTTTCGGTGAGGAGATCAAATTAATATCATCTTCCCGTACCGATTCCGGTGTCCATGCTTTACAAAACGTCGTAAATTTTAAAACAGAAAACAAATCCGTTCCAATCCCAAAAATCCCTAAAGCCCTCAATGGTTTGCTTCCCGATGATATAAGGATAATAGAGGCAAAGAAAGTTAAGGATAGTTTCAATGCCCGATACGATGCCAAGAAGAAGACCTACGAATATTTAATTTATAACGGCGAAATTTTGCCGCCGGTTTTGTTGAATCTTGCTTGGCACGTAAAACCGAAGCTTGATTTGGCTAAGATGAAAAAGAAGGCAAAAACTTTAGTCGGGACCCGCGACTTTTCCTCCTTTTGCGCCGCTGGAGGGGACGATACAAACTTTGTTCGCACTCTTTATAAAGTATCTGTTAAGAAAAAATTCGTGACCATTTGGGAAGGTTATAATTTATCGGTTATAAGTTATAAGTTCACTGGTAATGGCTTTTTGTACAAAATGGTCCGGCTGATGGTTGGAGCCTTGGTTGAAGCCGGGCTCAACCAAAAACCCCGCCGCTTCTGCGCCCCGCCACAGGGATTGTGCCTGCTTAAAGTTGCGTATTAGGTATGTTATAATCTAGTATAAATTCCTACTAACGAAAGGAGATTATGCTATGAAAGTGCTTGCCTCTGACAAAATTGCCGAAGTCGGATTGAAAATGTTAAAAGACGCCGGAATTGAAGCCGATATGAAGACCGGATTACCCGAAGATGAACTGGTAAAAATTATCGGGGATTACGAGGGGCTGGTGATCCGCTCCGATACCAAAGTTACCCCAAAAATAATCGAAGCGGCCAATAAACTAAAGATCATCGGCCGCGCCGGGGTGGGGGTTGATAATGTCGATCTCCCTTCCGCCACCAAACGCGGGATCATTGTCGTCAACTCTCCCGAAGGGAATACCATCGCTGCCGCCGAGCATACCATCGCCATGCTGATGTCGATGTCGCGCTATGTTCCGCAGGCCTGCTCCAAACTAAAAGCCGGCAAATGGGACAAAAAATCGTTTAAAGGGATAGAAGTTTTTGGAAAAACGCTGGGAGTTTTGGGGCTTGGCAAGATCGGCCGCCATGTTGCTTCCTGCGCCATTGGACTGGGGATGAAAGTCGCCGGCTACGATCCTTTTATCTCCGAAGAATACGCGAAAAGTTTGGGGATTGAGCTTACGAGCTTGGACGCGCTTTTTGCCAAAGCCGACTTTATCACCCTGCATCTGCCAAAGAACAAAGAGACCCTCAATTTGATCAACAAAGATTCAATCGCGAAGATGAAAAAAGGGGTCAGAATATTAAACGTCGCCCGCGGTGGAATTATTAATGAGAAAGATTTGTATGACGCCCTTAAATCGGGGCAGGTTGCCGCGGCGGCAATTGATGTTTTTGAAAAAGAGCCGTGCGAAGCGTCTCCTTTATTTGAATTGGACAACGTGATTGTTACTCCGCATCTGGGGGCCTCAACCGAAGAGGCGCAGGTCAACGTGGCGATCGACGTCGTTGAGCAGATCATCGAGGTTTTGAAGGGGGGAATTGCCCGCTCGCCGGTCAATATACCTTCATTCAAGGCGGAAGTGCTCCAAAAGATCCAGCCCTTTATTCCGCTGGCGGAAAAATTGGGGAGCCTGGCCGGCCAGCTGATACAGGGAGGGATTTCAAAAGTGGAAATCGCCTATTCCGGCGAAATTGCCGAGTTTGAGGTTGCCCCCTTAACTTCGGCGGCATTAAAAGGGATGCTGGAGCCGCTGCTTGGTCCGACCGTTAACTTTGTCAACGCGCAGTTTATCGCCAAGGAGCGCAAGGTTGAAGTTACCGAAAAGAAACAAAAAGAGGTAAAGAATTTTGCGAGCTTGATCGTGATTAAAATTGTTACCGACAAAGCGACGCATGAAGTCGGCGGGACCGTTTTTGGCAAGAACGATTTCAAGCTGGTCAACCTGGACGGTTTTTCAATCGATGCTTCTCCGGTCGGTTATCTTTTGGTCCTGGGCAATATCGACCGCCCCGGGATGATCGGGAAGGTCGGCTCGCTTTTGGGTAAGCATAATATTAATATTGCCTCAATGGATGTGGGGAGGCAGAAGGTTGGGGAGAAGGCGGTTATGGTTTTAAATATTGATAATCCGGTCGCGGAAGAGGCCCTCAACGAATTAAAGAAGATTGACGGCATCTTTGATGCCCGCCTAATCAAGTTTGCATGATAAAACTTCCCTGGTTCCAAAAGAAGATTGGGCTGGCGCTGGGCGGCGGGGTGGCCAGGGGACTGGCCCATATCGGCGTCCTCAAAGTGCTGAAAAAAAATAAGATCCCAATCGATTTTATCTCTGCCACTTCTTCGGGTGCTGTGATCGGTTCCCTCTTTGCTTTTGGGATCGACCCCGAGTACATGGAAGATATCGCCAAAAAGAAATTTTTCAATATTTTTACCGTTTCGGTCAGCCAGATCAATCCTTTCGCGGAGGATGAGATCGTCCAGTTAATCGAACGTGAGATCGGAAAGGTCAATTTTGACGAGGCCAATATTCCGATTGTGATGGTGGCACAGGATATAAAGACGGGGGAGCGGGTGGTTTTAAAAAGCGGCAGAGTCAGCCGCGCGGTTTCCGCCAGTTGTGCTTTTCCCGGGATTTTTACCCCCAAAAAAATTGGGGGGAGGACGCTGATTGACGGGGGGGGCGCCGATAATCTTCCGGTCGGCCTGCTTGAAACGGATATTCGGATTGCGGTAGATGTTATCCCGTCGCACAGTTTGAAGCGCGATCCTGACAATCCGGTTCGAATCATGGGGCGGGCGATCGATCTGGCGATAAAGAAGCTGACCGCTCCTCAAAGGGAAGCGGCCGATATTTTGATTGAACCGGACATTTCACCGGACATCTGGCATACTGATTTCAACAAAGCCGCGGCTCTGATCAAGGCCGGAGAACATGCTGCGGAAAAGAAACTGGCGGAGATTAAAAGACTGCTTTAATCGTATTCCCACCGCACAAGACGACTGCCCGTTCAATTAGGTTCTGTAATTCCCGCACATTCTTTTTTAGCTAAAACTGGCGGCAAAATTGCTGGGAGTAGTGAAAGAAGACTCGAATTCTTATCGCAAATCAATAATCCCGAATGAATTCGAATGAAAGGGTCTCAAATAAAAGTCCCAAATCCTCGAATTTAATCTCGAAGCTTGAAAGGGTTCGAGAATCGATTCGAGCATTCGAGTCCTTAATTCGGGACCGGCCCTATTCGCATTGATTTGAGAGGTTGATTTGAGATAAAAATTCGGGACTATTCCCAGCTTAAAAGACCGCCTTAATCATATTCCCGCCGCAGAGGACTACTGCCCGCTCGATTAGGTTCTGCAATTCCCGCACATTTCCGGGGAAGGGATAATTGATCAGCTGGGCCAGCGCTTCGGGGGAGATACCTTTGACTTTTTTATTCAAGACCGCGTTGAATTTTCCGATAAAATATTCGACAAAAAGCGGGATGTCCTCTTTTCTCTCCCTTAAAGGCGCCAGTGCCACCGGAATAACATTCAGCCGATAAAACAGGTCCTGCCGGAACCGTTTTTCACTTATCTCTTTCTCAAAATCGATATTGGTGGCGGCGATGATCCGGACATCAATTGAAATGGGGGTGTTCCCTCCAACCCGCTGGATCGTCCGCTCTTCAAGGACACGGAGTAATTTTGACTGCATCGCCCCCGACATACAGCCGATCTCATCCAGAAAAAGGGTGCCGTAGTTCGCCAGCTCGAATTTGCCGATCCGCCGTTCCACCGCCCCGGTAAATGATCCCCGCTCATGGCCGAAGAGCTCCGATTCAAGCAGGTTCTCGGGGATGGCGGCGCAGTTTATGGCGATAAAGGGCTGGTTGGAACGGGTAGAATTGGCATGGATCTCTTTGGCCACGATCTCTTTCCCTGATCCCGATTCGCCGGTTATCAAAACAGTAGAGGGGGTAGGGGCAATTGATTTTATCATCTCGCGAAGTTTCTTTATCTTTTCCGACTCTCCGATCAGGTCGGAATAGCGGGTCGCTTCCTTCAAGCTCTCTTTTAAATAATTGTTTTCGCGCTGGAGATCAAAAAGCTTCTGCGCCTTTTCGATCACGGCCAGCAGTTCGTCCACTTCAAACGGTTTTGAGACATAGTCAAAAGCGGAGAGCTTCATGCATTCTACCGCCGACTTGATGTCTTTTGAAGCGGAGACGATGATGATCGGGATATTTTTATCAACTTCTTTGATTTTCTTTAGGGTTTCAACCCCGTCCATCTTTGGCAGGCACAGGTCGAGCAGAATGGTTGAATAATCTCCCTTCTTGACCTCTTCCACCCCGATAAAGCCGGAGTCGACCGGGCGCGGGTCATAATCTCTTTTTAGGATTGATTTGAGGGTTTGCTGCATGACATCTTCATCTTCGATAATGAGGATTTTTGGCTTATTTTTAGGCATTTTTTATTCTCCTTACAAATTTTAACATATACCCAGCAATTATGCCGCCAATTTTGGGAATATGGGGGAAATAGTCCCGAATTTCTATCACGAATCAACCTCTCGAATCAATGCGAACAGGGCGTGTCCCGAATTAAGGACTCGAATGCTCGAATCGATTCTCGAACCCTTTCAAAATACGCTTGTATTTTAAGCCGTCTGTTGAAAAGGAAGCCAAAATGCCAAGATTCAGGTTGCTTTGCCTTAGATATCCCAACACTTGTATAATATCTCTTTTTGAGAAATTTATTCTTGACTTAATTTCCAGCACAACCTTGTGATCAATCACAAAGTCAATATAATATCTGCCAATTATTTGCCCGTGCACGACAAGGTCTGTCCGGACTTGTTCAAGGAAGGGGATTTTTTGTTCAACAAGGGATAATTTAATGGCTTTTTGGTAATATTTTTCTTGATAGCCGCCCCCCATGGTATTGTGGACATCAAAAAGAATTCCCATGATTCTATAGCTAAGTTCTTTGTACACAATTTTTTCTTCCATTTTATTTCCTCCTTCGAGATTAAATTCGAGGATTTGGGACTTTTATTTGAGACCCTTTCATTCGAATTCATTCGGGATTATTGATTTGTGATAGAAATTCGAGTCTTCTCTTCATACTCCCAGCAATTATGCCGCCCGTTTTGTGTTAGAATAATTCCCTATGGCTCTCTATAAGGCAACGGGGATCGTCCTCGGCAGCCACCCGTTTGAAGAATCCGGTAAACTGGTCACAATCTTTACCCGTGACCTTGGCAAGATATCCGTTATTGCCAAAGGGTCCAAGCGGCCGACCTCCCGTTTTGGCGGGCGGCTGGAGACCTTCTCTCTGGTTGAGGTCCTGGCGGCGGAGGGGAGGAACCTCGATATCCTAAGCCAGGTGGAGGTCATCAACTCTTTCCAGCCATTGCGTGAAAATTCGCTCTTTCTTAATCTCGGTTTTTATTTTGTCCGAATAATCGGTTTTTCGGTCTTGAGGGGCCAGAAGAACCGGCGGCTTTTTAACCTCCTCTTTTCGTCGTTTTCAAAACTGGCGGATGGCATTGATCCCAATTATGTAGTAAAATTTTTTGAGATAAACTATTTGAAGGTCGAAGGTTTGTACCGCTCCGATCGGTTCCCCGAGGATCTGATCGCGGAGCATTTGGATAAGGATATAAGATGGTGGAAACAACAGGCCATGGTTCCCGGTTTATAGCGGTCTTATCAAACGCCCGCTTCCTGCTGCTCTGGCTGGCGCAGGTCACTTCGCAGACCGCCGACCGGGTCTTTGTCTATCTTTTGATGATTACCGCTTACAATTTGACCCACAGCAACCTGGGGGTAGCGGTCCCGCTTTTGGCTTTCGGGATACCATCCGTGCTCTTCGCTTCATTGGCGGGAGTTTATGTGGATAAGTTTGACCGCAAGGGGATCCTTCTGGTTTGCAATATTATCCGCGGGCTTTTGGTCCTGCTGATTATTCCGCTGGCTTCAAAGTCGCTCTTCCTGATCTTTTTGATCAGCATTTTAATTTATACCGCCATGCAGTTTTTTGCTCCGGCGGAAACGAGCACCATCCCGGAGATCGTCGACAAAAAGCACTTGATAGTCGCCAATTCGCTCTTTATGGTTACCTGGATGGTCTCATCCGTGGTCGGTTTCGGTTTGGGGGCTCCGCTGGTCAACCTGTTTGGCGACAAGGCCACTTATGTCATTTCGGCCGCGCTCTATTTTATCTCTGCCGTGGCGATTTTGCTCATCCCTTTCAAGTTAAGGGAACAGTTGTGGAACAAAGAGAAGCCGGTCTTGGACGATTTAAGGATGGGTTTTGAATTTATCCGCCGCAATCCGGTGGTGCAATACGCGCTACTCAAGCTTTTTATCGCCTCCTCCGCGGTAGCGGTTCTCTCTCTTCTTGCCATAAGCTACGCCAAGGATGTTTTGGGTATTGGTGAACACAGCTTCGGTTATTTGATCCTGGTGATCGGGGCGGGAATGCTTTTGGGAATGGGATTGCTTGAAAAGATCAGCCAGCATGTGAAAAAGGGGATCATTGTGATCGGGAGCCTAATCTTTTCAGGGCTGGTTTTGATCGGGATTGCTTATATTCATGAGCTTTGGCCGGCGCTCTTCCTGATCTTATGCCTTGGAATCGGTAATATTTTTATCACTTCCACCGCGCAGACAATTTTGCAGAATCAGATTCCCCGGCAGATCAGAGGAAGGGTTTTTGGGGTCCAGAACATGCTGATCAATTCCGCCTTTACTTTTCCGGTGATAATTTTCGGCTTTGTTGCCGATTTCTTTTCCGTTCCGTTCTCTTTGGCCCTTTTAGGCCTTATGGTTTTCGGCATGGGAATCATTGGCATCTTCCTGCCGGAGTTTAAAGAGGCGTGATCTGCCAATTCTATCTAACCCTGCGTTGTAATGTAGAGTGCGAATTTTGCGACGTTTGGAGCAATCCGTCCTATCAAAAAGAGGAAAAATACCAAGAGGCGCCGACCGAAAAAATATTAATTGTTTTGGAGAATGTCCGTGAACGGGGGGTGGAAGAACTTCACATCACCGGAGGGGAGCCGCTCCTTTACGAAAAACTGGGGCTCTTTCTTGAAAAAGCTAAAAAGATCGGGCTAAAAACGTCGCTTTCTACAAATTGTCTCCTTTATCCGGACCGGGCCGAGGAGATCAAAGGGCTCCTCGATACTTTATATTTTTCTCTCGATTATCCCTTCGCCGAAGAGCACAACCGGAGCCGCGGGCGTCCGCTTTTTAATAAAGTAATTAAAAGCATCGAGACCGCCACGCGACTCAAAGAAAACGCGGTAATTTTTTACACGCTAACGCGGGACAGCGTTCTTTATCTTCCCGAGATGGTTGAATTTTGCGACAAGTTCAATATCAACTGCTATTTGAACCCGGTTTACGATTTTTCCGGTACCCAGGGGTTTGAAAAGGCAACTCTCGATTCTATCCGCTATTTTGCCAAAAGAAAAAATGTCTTTATCCATCCGGCGGTTCTGGAGTTTATAAAAAACCGCGGGAACAATATTGCCCGTCCGCGCTGCCGCGCGGCAGAGACGGTGATCACGGTTCTTCCTTCCGGCCGTTTTGCTTCTCCCTGCTTTTTTAACCAGGCGGGGAGGGAGGGTAAAGAAGATATTTGCGTGTCTTGCATGCGCTGGCCGTATATGCTACCATCTTTTGCAGTCGGATTTGATAGGTATCGATTTTTGGATTGGTTATATAGGAGGCAAAAAAAATGAAGATATTGATGCTGACTCCGTACTTTTATCCCCACACCGGCGGGACCGAAAAATATGTTAAGGATCTTTCAACCGAACTGGTAAAAAAAGGACACGAGGTTACCGTTATCACCAATAATGTCCCGATCAACAAGCACGCTCCGGCGGAGGAGACGGCTAAAGAGGGTTTCAAAATAATCCGCCTGCCGGCGATCGATGTCGCTTATCTTCCGATTACAATGTCTTTTAATCCCAAAATGTGCGAAGGATACGATATTGTCCACTGCCACGCTCCGGCGGTCTCCTTTGTCCGTTCGGTAGTTGGTAAAATTAAAGCTCCGGTGATGGTCACCTACCATTGCGACGTTTTAATGTTTGAAAAATTTATGGGGATTCCGATTCCGAAGTTTTTGAGGGAGGCCTTTAACGGTCTTTTGGCCGCTTATGCCAAATTCTGGGTCAAGCAGGCGGACGGAGTTTTGGCGACGACCGAATCTTATGCCGCCGGTTCCCCGGTTCTGCGCGAAGTTCCCCATTACACCGCTCCGATCGGGGTACATCTGGAAGGGTTTGACAAGATGATCGAGAAACTGAATATCTCCGAAAAGACCAAGAACAAGAACCAGGTGGTCTTTGTCGGCCGCTTGGCGGCGAACAAGGGAGTTGATTACCTCATTCGCGCTATTCCGCTCATCCTGCGCAAATTCCCCGACCTTAAAGTATTGATTTGCGGGGAGGGGGAAGAGAAGGCGCATCTTGAAGCGTTGATTAAAAGGTTTGGGGTGGGGGATCATGTCGAGTTCCAGGGGGTTTTGACCTTTGAACAGCTTATTACAAATTACGCCAATTCGATCTGTTTTGTTCTGCCGTCAATTAATTCTCTTGAAGCTTTCGGGATTGTCCAGCTTGAGGCGATGGCCTGCCGCACCGCGGTGGTCGCTTCCAACATCCGCGGAGTAAATTCGGTTATCGACAACGGCAAAGCCGGCTACATTGCCGAGCCGTTTGATCCGAAAGATTTGGCGGAGAAAATTATGCTGGTCTTGTCCGATCCCGCGAAAGCAATCGAAATGGGCAAATACGGCCGCAAGATGTGCGAAGATATTTATAATTGGGACAAGATTACCGATAAGATTATCGGGTTTTATCACGAGATTATCGCGAAGAAGAATAGGTCTTAAGGATTGTCCGCCCAATCAACCAGCTGTTTTCGGGCGGAAACCGCCTTTTGGTAAAATTCCGGTTCATTTTTCATTAACAGATTGCGCAGTGATGACATGTCGGTAATGGCAGAGAGTACGGTGCCAGGAAAGTCCAATAGAAGTTTTTCTTCTGTAACTTTCGCGAAGTTTTGCCTAGAGAGGATTTTTCTGAGCTCTAATTTTTCTCCGGATGAAATTGGAAGCTCGTCAATGCTTCGGTATCCCTTTAGAATGGTTTCCTTCAGGCTATATTTTGCGCAGAATCTTTCGGCATTAAATACCATCGGATCGCCCCGCATTGACAGGAAGTTAAATCTTTCTTCAATAGAATATGCATTATACATTTCATCGATGACGATATCTCTTGTTACTGCCGGCGCATCGGGATCAAAAACGTCGTAGGCGCAGGCCGCGGCCAATACAGCCGCTTCGCGCTGTTCTTGGGAAGATTTTCTAACCAAAGCCAGCACTTTTTCTTTATATTCGGAGTTGTTGTCGTACAAGGCGTGAAAAAACTCATGTTTAATAGTATCAATATCAAGAGAAAACATAAATACATTCATTGCCGATTCTTCCGCCCTTTTGGGATTTACGGCAAATTCACCGGATGCGGTTTTTATGAAAAGGGCTTCTCCTTTTTCGTCTTTTTTAAGGTAAACCTCAAAAAACTTCATGAGATCGGAGAACGAGATCGGCCCTCCTACTGGCCGTCCGTTTTTCTTGAATTGCGGAGAAACAAGGTTTAAGGGGGGGGAAATAGTTCCTTTATCAAAATCAATTGTAACCTCGATTTTGTTTTCATTTGATCCGCAGTCAACTTTTATTTTTGCGGTCCCATGCAGTCCGCCTGAAGAATCAACGGAACAGCCTTGAAAAAAACGGTTGAATAAACCAAGTACCGCTTGATGAGGGGCATTCATTCCTCCGAAGCCTCCCATCGATAGCGAGCCATCACTTTCCAAGAAAAAACTGTCCTCTTCCGCTAAAGAATTAAACAACAGCAGCGCCTTGTTGAGGTCTCCCGCGATCCATCTGGTGACATATTTTCCAAAGGCCGACCTGAATTCCGATTCGTTCCTAAATATTCCGGAGAACATTTTGGATTCTCCGCAAAAAGCATAAAATGATTTACCGTAGCGTTTTTGGCAAAGTTGATCTATTTGGGGGTAATCAAGGTCTTTCTTCTGTTGGCCCGGTAAAAGTATCGAATCAAAAAAGTGTGATAGTTGTTTTTTTGATACGGTGCACTTTGCCCCCTGGCAGGCGTTTTTTGCCGGATTTACTTCTCCCATATAAAGTATTATCGTGATAAGTTTTTACAATCTTGCGTGTCTTGCGTGTTTTATTGAAATTTCCATTTAATTTTAACGATATATATATAGGGCATAACAAATTAAAAGCAGGAGATTAAAACAATGACAGGAATTACTACGATGAAATATAACTTGGGATATCATGCTATTTGTACTTTGGCTTGGGCAAAAAGAAACGTTCCGGTTCGGATCCAAAATATTGCGGGCAAGGCGGCGGATATTGTCGGGAGGGGCATCAAAATAACCGTTCCCGGATATAATATTGGAGGATACCGGGCGAGCGCGGATAAAATAAATGAATTAAGGGGGAAAGGTCCACGGATTGCTCATGGGATCGCCCAATACTTAGGATCGTCTGATAGAAAACAGCCTTTAGCATTGCTTAAAAATCCTGGAAGAGATTTGTGGGCCACTATGGAGTGGGGCGCCATGCTTGCACGCGAATTATGTTGTCAGATGGAGCAGGCCAGAGAACTTGATCTTAGCGCGGCAATATCCTTAAAATTAAGAGAAATGAACGAGCAAATCAGAACATTGGATGATTATGCCGCTTTATTAAGTGAAATGATCCATTTTGGCATGCATGAAGAAGGAGCGGAAGCTCACATATATGTATCAGCAGGCAGACTATTTTTAACTTCTGTAAGAGGAGCAAAACTTGTCAAGGAATGGAATAGTCTTTCTAAAGAGGCGCAAGGTGAATGGTTATTTCGGAAATTAAGATATCTTTAGAATTAAGACCAATTAGGTTTTCTTGCTGTAAGTTGTGTTATATCTAAATCTAAATATTCCTTAAGTTCTCTTGCCATTCTTTCCGGTTGAGTATGAATCATATGGGCGATAATTGGTTCGGTATTCATACTCGGGGTTTCTTCTAAGGCCATGAGCATTTTGCCCAATTCCTCAAAAAGAGGAGGCAAGCCATTTTCTAAAACTTTAATACGAACTTCTTCCAGGTCAATTTGGGTGCCAAATCCAAGATTAGCGTTTGATATCATACTATCTAAAATATCCCATCCTCGCCTTGTTGGCTGAATAGATTGCAGGATTTTCCGATTCCCATCCATTCTCAATGCCCTTAAATGTCCAAGGTGCAATGTCTTTTCTCTTAGGGGCCGTGATTGGTAATGAACCCTTGCGGAGAGATATGATCGATTTATCGCTTGCATTTTTTCCTCCCTTTATAAGTTTTTGTCGACCGCCTATCGTCGTTAACCTCCTCTGTATATATATCGAAAAAAAACTGCGGAAATTTCAGATTATTTAAGGGTTTATGGTTTTAGAAAAGTTTTATCATAGATGAAATTTCGCTTTCATTTTAACGATATATATATAGAATTATGGCAATATCAATTTCATAAACATTAAGATTTCGTTCCTGCGGAGCAGATGCTCCCAAGCTTTTTTCTGCCGAGAAATTATTCCAGATGAAGATGGTTCCGGTTGTTCACCTAACAACAGAAGATGGAGCTGCGTTAGCTTGTCAAAATCCTGCCCTCCTTACGGGCGGAACCAGGCCCAAGACCCTTTTTTTGAAATTTGATGCTTTGATGTCGCTGTGGTGGAGATCATTTTCCCGTTCCGGCAGTATTTATGCTTATCCCGATCTTGCGTCAATTGACCGGAGCAGGATTGGAACAATGCATCAGGGAGAGGTTGCTGTTTTGTTGTTTGTTGATCCCAATAAAACATTTGTTGCGGATGCTCTGTTTGTTGACAGAGCCGGTCGTGTACCGGATCTGACTGCTTTTTTAATGAGACACTCTGGAGCAAGAGGGAATTGTGCATGGGGAGAAGAGCCAAACTATGCGGCGGAGGCGCTTGCTTATGATGAAGCGCAAAAAGCGGTGAATAACGGGAGAGAGCCATTAGCGGAGCAGTATTTTATGACCGCGCTTACATTGATGGAATATAATGAAAAGTTGGCTACCAGACTGAGCCGGCCTTTTGTCTTTCCGGAGGTTGTAATCCCCGCTGGTTCACAAATGTTTATTGCCGAAAATCCGGTAAAGTTGGACCTGGATTATCGGGAGATTGAAGAATGGGAAATTGAATTAAGGAAAGAAAGCTTCTCTATTTATAAATTACCTAGCGCAAGAAATCATCCATGGGGGCATACTTTGGAAGTTGTAAACCTTGCGGCGGAACTTGCTCAAATTGAGTGCCCGGAACACAAAAAGGCTGCAATCATTGCGGCTTTCATTCATGACCTCGGGAGAGAATCAGACGGATCCGACCCCGAACACGCCAGACGCTCTGCTGAACTGGGTAAATCAATCGTTAATAGATTTAATCTAACGGAAATAGAAGTCAAAACAATTGAGTTTGCCGTTTTGCATCATGCGGACAGAAAGGCTCCCAATGGCGGGTTTCCGATTATTGAGAATTATTCCGAGGTAGGGGGATGGGGACTAATAAAAGAATTAATTGCTGTGTTATGGGATGCCGACAGGTTGCAATTAATACGGTTGCAAGACGAGGTAGATATTAATTATCTATGTACGGATTCCGCAAAGGAATTTGCTAAAAGAAAAAAAATCTCTTCGCCACTTGCGGTGGGGAGGTAGGTCATTGGTTAGGCTGAGAGAATTGTAAAAAAACATTAAACAGGAGAAAACAAAATGGTTGGAAGAATTGGGGGTCCCGCTTCGGTTTCTGTTTCCAGAATTATGCCGGCAATAAAAGGGGTAACATTGGCAAGTCCATTGGTTGGCCAGAAGGAATTGGTGCAGACAATTTCTTCTCTGGTTTGTAGCCGCACAAGAGTTATTACCGTTGATTTTGCTTTGGGCAGGTCAAGACAGGCATTATCAGATGCGGGCGTGGGGGATATTAGTTCTCTTTTAGTTGGCAATTTCGACCATCATGACGGGGCAAATCCGGGTAAGACGGCAACCGAAGTCGCGATACATGCTTATGAAACAAGACGTTCCGAATTTACAGGCGATTATGCCGTTATTGTCGATCATATTGATTTAGACAGCGTCTGCTCCACTTTTGTTGCTCTTTCTCCCAAATTAGAATTTAATTTAACCGATACCGATAAAAAACTTCTGTCCGCGGCGTCCCGTTACGGCGATTATATTGAAGAGGTCGGAGACGATGCGATGAAATTGGCACTAACCATTAATGCCATGATATTCGGGAAGAACAGTTTTCATCTGCCATTTTTTAAGCTTTCTCCGTTGGATCAGCAGAAGCTTTTTAATGATGTTCTAGATGCCATTCCCCTGATGCTTAATAATATTGAGGGTTTTTCCGATTTATATGAAGGGGAATTGGCAAAATTAAAGGCGGCAAGAGAGCTGGCAATCAGTAAGGGAACTATTATTCCTTATTGGACAGGGGAAGAGGTCTCTTTGGTAACGGACGCTTCTCTTCCGCCGGTTGTTATTTATCAGGCCGATCGGCATGCTTTGACGATCCGTATTGTTTCGTCACAAGAAGGAAGAAATACATATGTTGTAGGGCAAAACCCCACCATGGCCGATTTTGATTTGACAGGACTATGGGTAAATCTTCGAATCGCAGAAAACAAAAAAAGGAGAGAGTGGAGGCTGCCTATTCTTTTGGATCAGGACAGCTGGGGCGGTCGTAATGTGGCAGGGGGATCCGCAAAAAATCAGGATACGGGAAGTATATTAACGCCGACAGACATTAGTGTTGAAATTACCAAATATCTTCGCGAACAGTTGAGGGCTAATTTAACCGAGCTGATTGGCAAAGGGCTTGTTCCCGCTCTGATATTGGATGATTTTATTGGGATTATCCCGAGAGAAAGACGGGCAGAAAGCTGTAAAAAAATAATTCGGGCGCTGTTGCCGGATGCCGAAAAAACGATTGAGCAAGAATTGGAAGTGGCACGAGCATATTGCCGGAAAGGCGGATATGAATGCGACGAAATATTTACATTAAAAGATTTGGCGATGAAATATTATCAATTGCATTTGATCGCATTAAATAGGCCGAAGCGAGTTTTTGGGGGAATGGCGGTGGCAGCCTAGTTGTTTTTTACCGGCAAACTATCGTATCTATTCCCCGCGTTCCAGATTAGAAAACTGGAAACTCCTTCATCGGTGCAGGCATTGATCTGCTGTTGGATATAATTCTTGCCGAAGTTGTTGGTCCCCAGCGCGAAGCCCTGGAGCCACGGGACCAGTTTAACCTTCTTATCACCGATCAACTCAAGCGATTTTGCGACTCCGCTGTTAATAAAATAATACGGGTGGTCTCCCGGATTCGCAAAACCATCATAGCCGTTGTGGAAATGCGAAGGGTAGAGCATTGGGCATAAGACATCAATATATTCCGCCATCGCTTCAATGCTTTGACCAAGTGTCTTGATGTCAAAGTCGCTCTGCCAGGCGGTCACTCCGAAAATATCAACCGCGATCGAAACATCGTATTTTTGCAGCCGTTCTTTTGCCTCTTTCAAAAACTGGTTAATGGCGTCAACCTTTGACCTTCGGTCGGTTGGGATCGCTCCCTCTGCCGGAAAGCGGATATAATCAAATTGGACTTCATCGATCCCCGATTTGGCCGCGATCTCCGCGATCAAGGCATTATATAACCGGACCTCTTTGAGATGAGGAGAAACCCAGCGGCCACCTTTACGGTCCCGGTAGCCGGTGATCGCCAGGTCCGGCCGCGCGATCGCCAGATGGTCGTCTTTGAAAACCACAATTCTACCGGAAACAATAAAACCTTCCTCATGCAGTTCCTTTACCAATTGAGTAAGCCACGGATCCGCCTGTACTTCGTATCTGTCATTTAGCGACCGGCTTTTCACAAGGGGGATTAATGGTGCTTCGATTTTTTGTTTCACATCAATTATCAAAGTATTGAACCCGGCCGCTTTGGCCTGCTTTTTTATATAATCAAAACGGTTCCGGGTCTGGCTGATCCAATAGGTGATGTAAAGCCCTTTGTCCGCGGTCCGTTTCTCTTTTGCGATCGAAGCCGAAAGAGAGAAAAGGATAACCAGGGCCAAAAAGGAGAAGAGGAAGCGCTTCATGCGGCTATTGTAGCACAGAAATATTTAAGGTAAACTATCGACATATGTTTGAACAATTCCAAATACCCCATGGGGCCATGGAGATCGTAAAAAAACTGCAGGACCGGGGATTTAAATGCTATCTGGTTGGCGGCTCGGTCCGCGATCTCCTCATGGGAAAATGTCCGGACGAATGGGACCTCACAACCGATGCCAGGCCCGAAGAGGTGGCGCAGAGTTTCCAAAAAGTCGTCCCGACCGGACTTGAATTTGGCACCCAGCTGATTATTTTGGAAGACGGAAAATACGAAGTGACCACCTTTCGAACCGAAGGGCGCTACCTGGACGGCCGGCATCCTTCTATCGTCAACTTTTCGAAAGAACTGCACGAAGATTTGAGCCGCCGCGATTTTACCGTCAACGCCATGGCGTTTGACCCGGTCAAAGGGGAATTGGTTGACGAATATAACGGCCAAAAAGATCTCAAGAAAAAAATCATAAGGACGGTGGGAGACCCGCTGGCGCGCTTTTTTGAGGACGGCCTGCGGACCGTCCGCGCCTGCCGCTTTGCCGCCCAGCTCAACTTTAAGATCGAAAAAAAGACCCTTTCGGCAGTTAAACAATCGCTGAACGTGGTACAAAAGGTGGCGCGGGAGCGGATCCACGATGAGATCATCAAGGTTTTAACCAAAGCCGACTATCCTTCAATCTGTTTCGATTATATGTTGAAGACCGGCCTGCTTAATCTTTTTATCCCCGAGCTGGTCTTGGCGGTTGGAGTCAAACAGCCGCGCGAGTTCCACAAGTATGACGTTTTTTATCACTCTCTTTATGCCTGCGACGCGGCGCCAAAGGATCGTCCGGCAGTCCGGCTGGCGGCCCTTCTCCACGATATCTCAAAACCGGAGTGCAAAGACGGCGACCATTTTTACGGCCACGACCAGAAGGGAGGAGAGATCGCTTACGCTATCCTTAAGCGGTTGAAGTTTGGAAATGAGCTTACGAATAAGGTAATAAATCTTATAAAAAACCATATGTTCAACTACGAAAGCAGTTGGACAGATGCGGCGGTGCGGCGGTTTATAAATCGGGTGGGGATGGAAAACCTTCTTGACCTTTTTGCCCTGCGTATCGCGGATACCTCCGCGATGGAGCGGGAGATCGATTCGGGCTATCTTTTGGAACTAAAAAAACGGATTGACAAGATTGTTGCCGATGAAAATGCCCTTAAAGTTTCCGATCTGGCGGTGAACGGCCAGGATGTCATGCAAATTTTACAAATCGGGCCGAGCCCTAAAGTTGGAGAGACCTTGAATTCTCTGCTGGAAAAAGTGATCGATGATCCCGCCTTAAACCAACGTGAAATACTTCTTAAACTTATTAAGTAGCATTGTTTTATTTATCTTACTCGCGCAGGTCGGCAGGAGCGCCGAGCTGGCCGGCATTGAGATCGATTGTCATAAATACTACGATACCGTTACTATCAACACTTCGGAATACATCAAGCCAAAAGTGATGCTCCTTGATAATCCCTCCCGGCTGGTTGTTGACTTGACGGGGATTAAGATCAAAACCAAAACCTTTCCGAAAATTAAAAGCAAAAGGATTACAAAAGTCAGGACCGGAAGTTCAACCCGCATTGTTTTTGATCTTGCTTATTCGGTCGATTATGAAGAGGCCTCGATCTTCGGGCAGAATAAGGTTGTGATAGAGGTCAGGGACAAGAGCCGGCCTTATGTCCATAATTTACAGGAAGAGCCGGCAGCCGATCCGGTTGCTCCCGTTATGGAGGTTAAGAAAGTAGCCCCCCAGATTGTGAGGGTGGAGAGGGTGGTGGTGAGGGAAGAAGTGGAGAGTGATAATGGTAGGGGCGGGTCACAGACCCGCCCGTACTCAAAAGTCCTTAAAGGCAAGATCATAGTCATCGACCCGGGGCATGGCGGAGCCGATCCCGGAGCTTTTGGAATAGGGGGACTGGTCGAAAAGAATCTGACGCTTAAGACCGCGAATTATCTGGTTGAGTTTTTAAAACAGCAGGGTGCGACGGTTTATTTGACCAGAAAAAAGAATGTTAAGATCGACCTTGCCGAGGTGACCGCTTTTACCAACCGCATCGATGCCGATATTTATGTCGGCTTGCACTATAATGCCACCTATAATTCCAGGATGAACGGGACCGAGACCTACTACTATACGGCCAGAAGCTTAAAATTGGCTGAAATTATGCATAAAAACCTGCGAGAAAAACTGGGGAGGCGGGACAACGGGGTGCGCCGTGCAAAACTTTATACGGTACACCATGCGCTGATGCCGGCGGTGATCGTTGAGCCGTGCTATCTCACTAACCCGGAAGAGGCGAATCTCGCGGCGAGCGACCGGTTCTTGAAAAAAGTCGCGGCGGCGGTTTCAGACGGAATCAAGGAGTATTTTAATGGCGGAAATCGAAAAGATACAAAAGTCAAACATTGATCCGGTCTTTGAACAGATAATACCAAAGAAAAACCCGAAACGGGCAAACCGGAATTCTCCGATCGGACTCTTTGATTCCGGGGTGGGGGGGCTTACGGTTTTGGCCGAAGTTTTAAAACAGCTTCCGCATGAGAACGCCATCTATCTGGCCGATACCGCGAGAGTGCCTTATGGAGGGAGATCTCCGGCCGAGATACTAAAAATAAATTGTGAGATCTTAAACTTTTTTGCCGGGGAGGGGGTCAAGCTGGTGATCATGGCCTGCGGGACCTCTTCCGCGATCGCCTATCAAAAGGTCAAAGACCAGTATGATTTTCCGATCGTTTCGATGATTGAGCCGGGGGCGCGGGCGGCGCTTAGCGTTTCCAAAAATAAGAAGATCGGTGTTATCGCCACCCAGAACACGATCTCAACCCACGCCTTTAAAAAAGCGCTTCCGGGGGCGGAAGTTACTGAGGAGGCCTGTCCGCTCTTTGTTCCTTTAATTGAAGGGGGATTTATTGAAGCGGAAGAGACCCGCAAAGTAGCGGAAGAATATCTGGCTCCGATCAAGGCGGCGGAGGTGGACACGCTGATTTTGGGTTGTACCCACTATCCGCATCTTGCCGGAATTCTGCGTGATATAATAAAAGTTGAGCTGATAGATCCGGCAATTGAAGCGGTAGCCGAGGCAAAAAGCATTTTGGCTTCCTGCTCTCTTTTTAACGGGGACTTGACCGAGGGACGGGTCGCTTATTATGTTACCGGCTCCCCGGCCCAGTTTGAGGTTTTGGGATCGAAACTGTTGGGAAAAAATATTTTGGGAGTGAAGAAAATTGACTTATGAACTGATGGTTGAGGACACTTTCTCCGCGGCGCATCAGCTGCGGGGGTATAAGGGAAAATGCGAGAACCTGCATGGGCACACTTTCAAGGTCCAGGTTTTTATTTCCGGAACTAAGCTTGATCAAACCGGGATGCTCAAGGATTTTACGGAGATCAAAGCGGAGCTTAAGAAAGTGCTCGAAGAATTCGACCATCACAATTTAAACGAGCTTCCTCTTTTTGCTAAACAAAATCCTACGGCTGAAAATTTGGCCAGGGAGATATATAATAGGATCAAGGCCTCAAAGGTAATCGTATGGGAGTCGGATAAAGCATGCGCAAGCTACAGTTGAGTTTTATTCAATAACCTTCGATTCTAATTCTTTGGCTTTTTGAGAGAAAAAATCTTTCAATTCTTGAGCGGTAATTTTTTTAATCATTTTGGGCAAAGCTTCTACCCGTTTTACTTTTGCCAGTTCGCCGCCCAGAAAAACATCATCAACCTTGATTCCAAATTTTTTCTCAACATCTTTGCGAATAGTGTCCAGTTTAAAACCCTTTAAAAGAAAAAAAAGATCGACAAAATCTTTTGGATCAAATCGGTCCAGCATGGCCATCAGCTTATTGGCGGCGATATCCCTTAAACTGTCAATTTTTATGCCGTCCTTAACAACTGATTTTTCCAGTTGGGGGAATGGATACTCGCTGAATTCCATCTTTAATTCTTCACGGCCAGTTTGCAGGAAGAAGATATTGCGGTCGTTGAGCCGCTCATAGCGTACCGAGTTAGCTCCAATCGTAGCTTTTAGCTTCTCTATAAAGCTATGCAGGAAAACAAGGTCTGGTTTTTGGTCGGTAAAAAAATCCAAATCATCCGACCAGCGGTGTTGCAGGTAGTAGCCCGATAAAGCGGTGCCGCCGCTCAGATAAAAACCGGATAGCTTTGGCTCCGATCCCACTGTTTTAATGGCAGTTTTTTGTGTTTCCGTTAAAACGGCTTGTTCCATAATAACAATTCCAAGAAGTTTTTCCTATTTTCCGGAATTTTCAACTGAGGGAGATATTTTTTAAGCAGTTCTTTATTGATTTTTTCACCGTTTAAACCATAATTAATGAGCCGTTCAAGATGCCAAATTGGATCGGCTTTAGCCTGCTTTTTATATTCGGTTTCTTTATAATCCCAAATCATGGATAAATATTAACATTTAATTTAAACTTTTGCTATACTATATCTATGAAGTTTACCAAGATGCACGGTCTCGGCAACGATTTTGTGCTGGTTGATTGCCGCTGTGAAAAACTGGAAGGGATTGATCTTCCTCAACTGGCAGAGGATGTCTGTGACCGGAACTTTGGGATCGGGGCGGACGGTCTGATCCTGGTTTTGCCCTCCGACAAGGCCGACGCCAGAATGCAAATCTTTAATCCCGATGGTTCAGAGCCGGAGATGTGCGGCAACGGGATCCGCTGCTTCGCGAAATACCTCTACGATACGATGGAGAACAAGAAAGAGCTTTTGTCGGTTGAAACCAAAGCCGGAATAATGCTCCCCGCGGTGATGGCGGAAAAAGGACAGGCGGCGGCGGTCGAAGTAGATATGGGAATTCCCCAAATACTTAATACTTACGACTTAGTACTTAGTACTTACGACTTTAAAATCCACGAAGTTTCGATGGGGAATCCGCATGCGGTGATTTTTGTTGACGACCTTGATGCGGTTAACTTACAGGAAGTGGGCCCTAAAATTGAAAACCATCCCCATTTTCCAAATAGAACCAATGTGGAATTTGTCAAAATAATCGACCGGAAGCATATTGAAGTGAAGGTGTGGGAGAGAGGGGCGGGAGAGACACTCGCTTGCGGCACCGGCGCTTGCGCCGCCGTTGCGGCCGCAGTGACGGAGGGAAAGACCGATCAGGAAGTAATTGTTACCCTTCCCGGCGGGAATTTGGATATTGAATGGAACCGCGATGACAAACATATCTTAATGCGCGGACCGGCGGAGACGGTTTTTACGGGAGAATATACATTATGAGAAAATCGAAACGTTTGGATAAAATCCCCCCGTATCTGTTCGTAAAAATTGAAGAGAAGAAAGCGGAGCTTGTCAAAAAAGGGATAGACGTTATCGATTTTGGGATCGGTGATCCGGACCTGCCGACGCCGGAACATATTATTTCCAAAATGCGGGAGGTTTTGCCGACCACCGAGGCGGAAAATTATCCAACCTCAAAAGGAGAGCCCTTATTCCGCAAGGCGGTCGCAGACTGGTATAAGAAGCGTTTTAATGTTTTGCTCGATCCTGCAACCGAAGTTTGCGCGCTGATCGGTTCCAAAGAAGGGCTGGCCCATCTGCCGCTCGCTTTTGTCGATCCGGGAGATGTTACGCTGGTCCCCGACCCCTCTTATCCGGTCTATAAAATTTCTACTATCCTGGCCGGCGGGGAACCGTATCTCATCCCTTTAGTTCCTGATCTAAAAAAGATTCCGGCAAATATTGTTAAGAGGGCCAAACTTTTATATATCAATTATCCGAACAATCCGACGGCAGCGGTAGCAGAAAAGGACTTTTTTGAGCAATGCGTAAATTTTTGCAGAGAGAATAATATCCTGCTCGTTTCCGATCTGGCTTATTCGGAGATGGGATATGACGGCTATAAGCCGATTAGTGTTTTAGAAATTCCGGGGGCGAAAGAGGTGACGATCGAATTCCATTCGCTTTCAAAAACTTATAATATGACCGGGTGGAGGATCGGGATGGCGGTGGGGAATAAAGACGCGGTTTCGGCCCTGGCGACGATCAAGTCCAATATTGATTCCGGTGTTTTCAAAGCGATCCAGCTGGCGGCGATAACGGCCCTCTCTTCTTCGCAGGATTGTGTTGCCCAAAACAATCTGTTTTTTCAAGAGAGAAGGGATGTTTTATATGATGGGCTGTCTTCACTTGGTTTTAAATTACCGAAACCGAAAGCGACCTTTTATATGTGGGTTCCGGTTCCAAAAGGTGAAACCTCCGCCTCTTTTACCGAAAAACTGCTCGACAAATGCGGGATCCTGGTTGTCCCCGGTTCCGGCTACGGCCCCTCCGGCGAAGGCTATGTCCGGTTCGCGTTTACAATCCCAAAAGAGCGGATAAAGCTGGCTATCAAAAGATTAAAAGATGCAAATCTTCATAGCTAAAGGATGAATTGCCCCAATTCTCTCGCGATAATTTTGTCCAGTTTTTCTTTCTCTCCCATAATTATCCAGACCAGCGCTCCGCCGGTGGTTGTGTTTGTAATCATAATGTCCCAGCCGTTTAACTGGCAGATATGGTTGGCTTCATCAAGTCCTATGCCGGAGGAAATTGTGTCCCTATAGCTTGCGGAGAGCCGTGGCAGAAGAGCCATATCCATCAGCTCTCCGACGGTAAATCCGCGGAACATGAAAGGTTTATCTTTACAGGCCAGGATCCTTTTTAGTATGGGATAGAGATTGATTGTTCCGTTTTCTTTCTGCTTTTCCGCCTCTTCGACCGCCCGCCGGAATAGTGCATGAACATTGAACCCGGTTGCGTTATCTTCAACCGTGGCGATGGCTACATCAGGGAATTTACGGTCGGGACGTATCTCAAGGTCAACAAAAAAATCTCTTTCTTTCTCTTCCTCAATAAATCTGGTCGGGTTTTTAAGTAAGTTATATAAAAGTATTTCGAGCATAGACGGATAGCCGGTTATACGAGGGGTTGCCGGATCGGGTTGATAGTTTACATGCCCGGCTTTTGACGGCGATCCGGTATTTAACGGCATCATGTTGCGGAAAGAGGCATTTATTGCCGCTGTTTTTCCAATTACGGCCGGATCAAAATCTTCTATCGGAAACAATGTTCCCCCCAGGCGGCAGTAATTTGTTTCCAGAACAGAGGCTACATGCATAAGATGGGAATAAGACTCGCACAGATCAAGGAGATGGTACGAGAAGGTCATTTTCCTGCCATGAAGAAGATCAATTCCGTGCAAACAAGGATGGAAAGGACTAAACCTTATTCCAAAACAGCGTGCAATATCGTGGCTGATTTGTTTATCGACATCGTAGAGGGCAATCATCTGCGCAGAGATGGATGTCCTTTTGGCGGTTCTTCTGCTGGCAATACTATTTTTTGCTTTACGGGGAAGCTTCAGGGCCTCCCAGTTATGTTCTATTCTTAGTAGTTCGCTCCTTAACTCTTTTATCTTTTCAAGCAATCTTGCCCGTAATTCGTTTGCCTCTTCCGTTGGCGCGTAGGATTGCCGCTTGCTAATTGTTTCTCTTCTTAGTTTGGGGTCTTGTGCCAGCCCGACTAGCAATTGCATGTCCCTAAGTTCGCTGACAAAAAGAAAAGGCAGAACTTCTTCTAACTGCGGTTTTGTTTTATCATTATCTAATTCAGCGGGGATTATTAAAGCATTGGTTGAACATAAATTATAAAAATTTTCATTGCCGACCAGGACTTGGCCTGCCAGTTCTTTTGATATCGCTTCAATCTCTTTTGCTATCCTTTCAACCTCCGGGCTCCTGATGACCCCAATTGCCTGGGCCAGTTTAGCGGCGCCATCCGCTTTTACCGCTTCAATTATGACTTGAGTAACTTCGCGGGGAAGATGGGTGTCATAAAACGGCATCAGGTCCTGTGCCGGAGTAGGGGAATTGTTTACAACATGGACGGCCTGCTCCTGCCAGCCTGTTTTGACAGTCCTAAGCGGGGCCGGCCGGGCTACTGCAGGGTAATTTGGCCAGCCCAGTAATGATTGTTGGCTTCTTGCCGCCGAAAGTGCTGTTCCCATATTTATTTATCCGAAGATTTTTGAATAAATTTCACCTGTTTTTTATCCTTGCTTTTGTATTACAATATAGGGTAGATGCAAATCTTCATAGCTGATTCTTCCGGTTTTTGCGAAGGGGTTTCCGCTGCCTACAACAAGGCAAAAGAACACCGCGATATCTATATGCTGGGCAACCTGGTCCACAATACCCAAGTAGTAGAAAAGCTGAAACAACAGGGGATCAAAGTCATCAAAGATATCAATGAGATTAAGGACGGAGAAACTTTGCTCATTTCGGCGCACGGGGTACCGCCTTCGGTTTATGAAGAGGCAAAAAAGAAAAAGCTGAAAATAATCGATACCACCTGCTCCTGGGTGAAGCGGGCGCAGAAATTGGCTCAAGAGATGGTTGAAAAAGGATACCAGCTGATTATCATCGGGGATAAAAACCATCCGGAGGTGAAGGGGATTTTGGGGTGGTCGGAGGGGAAGGGGATTGTGGTTTCATCGAAAGATGAAGGCGAGAATATATTTTCTCGCCTTCAAGACAAGGTCGGCGTTGTCGCTCAAACCACCCAATCGGAAGAAAATTTTAACGAGATCGTAAAATATCTTCAGGGAAAAGTCAAAGATTTAATAGTCCACAAAACAATTTGCGGAGCGACCCAAAAAAGACAAAAAGCGGCGATTGATTTGGCAAAAAAAGTTGATGTGATGCTCATTATTGGCGACAAGATGAGCGCCAATACCAAGCGCCTAACCGAGCTCTGCGCCAAGACCGGAACGCCGACATATCAAATCCAAAACAAAAAGGAAGGCGAGGAAATATTTCCTCGCCTTCGTGATAAAAACAAAATTGGAATAACCGCGGGAGCCTCCACACCCGATTGGGTGATAAAAGAGATTTGTGATATAATTTCAGTATCATGAGTTTTACCCTCTTTGATACCACTTTACGCGACGGAGCCCAGACCGAAGGGGTCTCTTTTACGGTACAGGACAAGATCAAAATCGCTAAACTTTTGGACGAGTTGGGGATCCATTATATAGAAGGGGGCTGGCCCGGTTCAAACCCGAAAGATATCGAATTTTTTCAGGCCATTAAAAAAGTAAAGCTAAAAAAAGCCAAAATCGTCGCTTTTTCATCCACCCGCCGTCCCAATATCAATATAAAAGACGATAAAAATATTGCGACGCTCCTTGAAGCAAAAACGCCGGTTGTCGCCATCTTTGGAAAATGCTGGGACTTTCAAGTTACCGACGCGCTGAAAACGACGCTTGAAGAAAATCTTTTGATGATTAAAGAAACGATCGCTTACGTAAAAAAAGCCGGCCGCGAAGTTGTCTTTGACGCCGAACATTTTTTTGACGGATATAAGGCCAATCCGGAATATGCACTAAAATGTTTAAAGGCGGCCGAAGAGGCCGGCGCCGATATCCTCTGCCTCTGCGATACCAACGGCGGAACATTAAGCCACGAGGCGCAGAGAATTATAAGCGAAATAAAAATAAAAGTAAAAAAACCGCTCGGGATCCATGCCCACAACGATTCGGAATGCGCGGTTTCGGTATCGGAAATGGCGGTCTATGGCGGCGTAAGCCATGTTCAGGGGACAATCAACGGTTTGGGCGAGCGCTGCGGCAACGCCAACCTCTGTTCGATTATTCCGATCCTGAAACTGAAAATGGGGATCAATTGTGTTTCCGACAAACAGCTTACGCGGTTGACCGAAATATCCCGGCATATCGCCGAAATCGCCAACCTGCCGCAGTCGCCCCACCAGCCCTTTGTCGGCCGCTCCGCCTTTTCCCACAAGGGAGGAATCCATGTCTCCGCGGTGTCAAAAAATCCGGAGACCTACGAACATATTAAGCCCGAAGCGGTCGGGAACGAGCGCCGCGTGACGGTTTCCGAACTCTCCGGGATTTCCAATCTGGTTTACAAAGCCAAAGATTACGGGGTTGATATCAAAAAAGAGACCCCCGAGATAAAAGAGCTGATCCGGACACTTAAGGATTTGGAGCATCAAGGGTACCAATTTGAAGAGGGGGAGGCCTCGTTTGAACTGCTGGTTAAGAAGGCGATAAAAAAGACCAAGCCGCACTTTGAATTGGTTGATTTTCAGATCCAAAATACAAAAGAGGGATTGAGCCCGGCCTTTGTTGAAGCGAGAATAAAATTAAAAGTAAAAGGGGATGAGGTTGAAGCGACTGGGGAGGGGGATGGGCCGATCAATGCGCTTGACGACGCGCTCCGGTCGGCGCTTGGGGAATACTTTCCGGAACTGGACAGCGTCAAACTGACCGATTACAAGGTCCGGGTTCTGGATTCCAACGCCGGGACCGCCGCCAAGGTCCGCGTTATCATCGAATCGTCGGATGACGACGGGTCATGGGGAACAGTCGGGGTCTCAACCAATGTCATTGAAGCCAGCTGGCAGGCGCTCTCCGATTCACTGGAGTATAAACTAATAAAATGAACAACCGGCCGTTAACCGCGAAGATAAACGATAAGGGACATTTGGAGATTGGCGGGTGCGACACGACCGAATTGGCCAAACAATTTGGCACCCCGCTTTATGTCCTGGACGAATTGACCGTCCGCCACAACTGCCGCCAGTACGTTTCAACCCTAAAATCAAAATATCCTGACTCCCTGGTGATTTATGCAAGTAAAGCGCTCTGCAATACCGCGATCTTAAAGATGATCGCGGATGAAGGGCTGGGGGCGGATGTCTCGTCCGGCGGGGAACTTTTTACCGCCAAAAAGGCCGGGATCGGTCCGGAAAAGATTTATTTTCACGGGAACAACAAGAGCCGCAAAGAGATTGAAGAGGGAATCGCCTACGGCGTAAAATTTGTCGTCGATAATTTTAGGGAGTTAAAGAACCTGGACGAGATCAGCTCAAGCATGGATAAACAGGTTGAGATCCTCTTTCGGGTCAATCCGGGGATTGAAGCCCACACCCATGAGTTTATCCAGACCGGAAAGATCGATTCAAAATTCGGCCTGCAAAAGAGCGAAGTCGCTTCGGCGGTAAAAATCGCGAAGGATTCGAAGCGGCTTGATTTTATCGGACTGCATGCCCACATCGGCTCGCAAATTCTCGATATTGATCCGTATTTAATCGAAGTTGACATACTTTTTTCCCTGGCGGAAGGGGCGAAGGAATTAAACCTGGGCGGTGGTTGGGGAATTTCTTATCTTGGCGAAGAAGTCCCGCCGGTGCCGGAGCTATTGGAAAAGGTGATCGGGAAAGTTAAAGCGAAAAAGAATTTTGCACCGCGCCTGGTTTTTGAGCCGGGACGTTCTATTGTCGGCCAGGCGGGAATAACACTTTATACTGTTTCTTATGTAAAAGATATTCCCGGCATCCGCAAATACGCCATGGTTGACGGAGGGATGTCGGATAACCCGCGGCCGATCCTCTACGATGCCAGATACGACGCGGTGGTCGCGAATCGTAATGAAGCCCCAAAAATTACTTATCGCGTTGCCGGACGTTTTTGCGAATCGGGAGACGTTTTGATTAAAGAAATAAAATTGCCGGAAATCAAGGAAGATGATCTGCTGGCGGTTTTTGCGACCGGAGCGTATAATTATTCGATGTCCAGCAATTACAACCGCGTTCCCCGTCCGGCAATGGTGATGGTCGGGAACGGCAAGGCAGTTTCTATCATTAAGCGTGAAACTTACGAAAACTTAGTTGAGGAGGACCTATGCCCTTAGAACTGCGCTGGCTGGATCTCCTTGACATCGCGATTGTTTCGATCATCGTTTATTACGTTATCTTGTGGCTACAAGGGACCCGCGCCTGGGCGCTTTTGCGTGGAGTGCTGGTTATTTTCTTTCTCTATTTGGTGGCGCACCTGGCCAATCTTTATACGATTAATTGGCTCTTTGAAAAATTTGCGGCGGTCCTTTTGATTTTGGTCATAATTGTTTTCCAGCCGGAGTTGCGGCGGACGCTCGAAAGATTGGGGCGGGGGCGGCTTTTTCGCGGTTTAATTCCATCTTCGGGCAGCGGCTCTTTTTTTGTGAGGTCTTTGGTCCGCGCGATTGAGCAGTTGTCCGAAAACAAGATCGGGGCGCTGATCGTTTTGGAACGCAAAACCGGGTTAAACGAATATCTTGAGTCCGGGATCAGGATGGACGCGCTTCTTTCGGCGGAGCTGATCTATTCGATCTTTCAGACCAAATCTCCCCTTCACGACGGGGCGGTGATTATCCAGGGTGACCGCTTGCTTGGAGCAAGCTGTCTTTTGCCCTTGTCCGAATCGCGGCTTTTGGATAAGCGGCTGGGGACCCGCCATCGGGCGGCGGTCGGGTTGACCGAACTCTCCGACGCGATTGTGATTGTTGTTTCCGAAACGACCGGGACCATCTCTTTGGCTGAGAACGGCTATTTGACCCGCTTTTTGACCAAAGAGATGCTGGAAGAAAAGCTTTTCTCTCTTGACCGCGAACAGCATCTTAATCTCCCATGGAAAAAACACAAACAGCCGCAGGCATCAAAAAGTTAAAAGGGGTCCGCAAAATTTCGATGCTGACCGCCTATGATTCCCTTTTCGCCAAAATTTTGGACGAAACGGGGATTGATATCATTTTAGTCGGCGATTCTTTGGGAAATGTCGCGTTGGGCTACAAAAATACCGTCCCGGTAACTTTGATGGAGATGGTGATCCACACCCAGGCGGTTGCCCGCGTTGTACAAAATTCTATGATTGTTGCCGACCTGCCTTTTGGTACTTTTCAGCAAGGGGTAGAACATGCCTTGTGTTCAGCGGTTGATCTGATCAAGGCCGGCGCCAATGCGGTCAAACTTGAGGGCGCGGAATACACGGAGGCCGTCAAAGCTATCGTGAAAGCGGGGATTCCGGTTGTGGGACACCTCGGCTTTACGCCACAGTCAGTTAATCAAACGGGATTTAAGTGCAAAGTGCAAAGTGAAAAGCTCAAAGCCAAAGCTAAAAAGTTAGAGCAAGCCGGTTGTTTTGCTGTAGTATTGGAGATGGTGGACGAGAAAATTGCGGCGCAAATCACAAAAGCGCTCAAAATCCCGACGATTGGGATCGGCTCCGGCTCTCACTGCGACGGGCAGGTTCTGGTGACCGCCGATCTGCTGGGGCTATATGAAAATCCCCCCAAGTTTGTGAAAAAACGGTCGAACTTACGTAATATAATTAAAAGTGCTTTAATTGAGTTCAAAGAAAGCATATAATTATTATAATCTTATGTCCCCGTAGCTCAGCTGGATAGAGCGCCGGTTTCCTAAACCGTAGGTCGGAGGTTCAAATCCTCTCGGGGACGCTTATTTAAAAATGAACATTATCTTAATCGGCTTTATGGGGAGCGGAAAGTCCGCGGTCGGCCAAAAATTGGCCGAGCGGCTCTCCATGCAGTTTCTTGACACCGACCCTCTCATCGAGAAGACCGAAAAGATGATGATCCCCGATATCTTTGAAAAGAAAGGGGAGAAATATTTCCGCGATCTCGAAACCGAAGTTGTAAAAACCCTTCAAGATTACGATAATTTTGTCGTTGCTACCGGCGGAGGCATGATTTTGCGCGATGAAAATGTTACAATGCTCAAGCGCTTGGGGCCGCTGATCCTGCTTTGGGTTGACGAAGAGACGGTTTTCAAACGGTTGGAACAGACGAATAATCGTCCTTTGTTGAGACGGGATTTGCTGGAACAAAGAAAGCCGGCCTATGAGAAAGCGGCCGATTTTAAAATTGATACGACCGCGTTGTCGGTTGACCAAGTGGTGGAGGAGATTGTGAAATGGATAAAAAAATAAGGGTTGAGCTGGGCGAGCGTGGCTATGACATTGTTATCGGCTCCAAAATACTGGAAAAGATTCCGGGAGTAATTATTTCAGATCCGTTGGTCTATAAATTATACAGGTCAAGGGTCAAGGGTCTAGGGGCAAGGGTGATCCTGATTCCGCGGGGCGAAAGATACAAGACCGTCGCGATGGTTGAAAAAATTTGGGATAAATTAGCGGAGTGGAAAATTTCCCGGGACGATACTATTGTAGCTTTGGGCGGCGGAGTGGTGGGGGACATAGCCGGCTTTGCCGCGGCGACTTACATGCGCGGGATCAATTTGATTCAAGTCCCGACCACTCTTTTGGCGCAAGTCGATTCTTCAATCGGTGGGAAGACCGGCGTTGACCATTCCAAAGGTAAAAACCTGATCGGCGCTTTCTACCAGCCGTCAAAAGTTATAATCGATACCGACACTTTAAAAACGCTCCCCGAAAAAGAGCTGAGGAACGGGATGGCCGAGGTCATCAAATACGGAGTAATACAATCGCCGTATCTTTTTGAATTGTTGGAATCCGGACGGATGGAGATGGAAAAAATCATTTTCGAATGCGCCCGCATAAAAGCCGAAGTGGTCGCGGGAGACGAAAGAGAGACCGGCGGGGGGAGGATGATCCTCAATTTTGGGCACACCATCGGACACGCGATCGAGACCCTTTCCAAATACCGCAAAATTTCCCACGGCGAAGCGGTCGCGATCGGTATGGTGGCCGCCTCCGTCATCGCGGTTAAAGCCGGGATGCTTGATCCGGATTTTCTGGAAAGAATCTGGAAACTGGTCGACAAATTTAAGCTCCCGACATACGTAAAGGGGATTCCCGCCCGCAAAATTCTTGAGGCGATCAAGCTGGACAAAAAAGTTCGCGGCGGAAAAATAAAACTGGTACTCCCCACCGCGATCGGATCGGTTGAAATACGGGACGATATCCCGCCGCAAAAAATCGCGGAGGCGCTTAACGAATTCATATGCAAATAGACGTTGAAAAACATTTAAGGATTATAAAAGAGAACATTGTTGAGCTTCTTCCCGAAGAGGAGCTGATCTGCAAACTTAAGCGGAACAAGCCGCTCAGGATAAAATGGGGGGCGGACCCGTCGGCTCCCGATATTCATCTTGGCCATACCGTTGTTTTAAACAAACTTAAGCAATTCCAGGACCTGGGCCACCATGTGATCTTTTTGATCGGAGATTTTACCGCCATGATTGGAGATCCGACCGGAAAGTCGGAGACCCGGCCGATTTTGTCGCCGGAAGAGGTCAAAGAAAACGCCAAAACCTACCAAAAGCAGGTTTTCAAGATTCTTGATCCCAAAAAGACCGAAGTAGTTTACAACAGCAACTGGCTGGCGGACCTAAAAATGGCCGATCTGATTAACCTGGCCGGAAAATACACCGTTGCCCGGATGCTGGAGCGGGAAGATTTTATGACCCGCTTTGAAAAAGAGCGGCCGATCTCAATCCACGAATTTTTATATCCTCTGATCCAGGGCTACGATTCGGTCCATTTGAAGTCCGATCTTGAAATCGGCGGCACCGACCAGAAATTTAATCTTTTGGTCGGGCGCGAACTGCAAAGGGAATTTAAACAGGAGCCGCAGGTTATTTTAACCGTGCCTATTCTTGAGGGGACCGACGGCGTGCAAAAAATGAGCAAATCGCTCGGGAATTATATTGGCGTTACCGAGCCCCCTTCCGAAATTTTTGGGAAGACGATGTCGATTTCCGATGCCCTGATGCACCGTTATTTTACGCTGTTAACGGAGATGTCTCCCGAAGAGATCAAAAGGATGCATCCCAAAGAGGCCAAAATGATCCTGGCAAAGACGATCGTTGCCAGATTCTACGACGAGAAAAAGGCCATTGCGGCCGAGCAGGAATTTGAGGCGGTCTTTAAGGAAAAAAAACTTCCGCAAGATATCCTGCTGATTAAAATAAAAGAAAAAAAGGCCAACATCCTTGACCTGATGGTCAAAACCGGGCTGGCTTCTTCAAAAGGGGAGGCGAGAAGGCTGATTTCGCAGGGCGGAGTCAGGGTAAACGACCAAAAAGTCGCGGACGATAAATTTGAAGCCGATCTTTCTTTGGAAATTGTGCTTAATGTCGGAAAATTAAAATACGTGAGGGTGATATGCGGGTAGGAATTGGTTACGATGTCCATAAACTAAGAAAAGGCCGCAAACTTATTTTGGGTGGAGTGGAAATCCCTTTTGAAAAAGGATTGCTGGGCCACTCCGACGCCGATGTTTTGGTTCACGCCGTGATCGACGCGATTTTGGGGGCGCTCTCGGCCGGCTGTATCGGTGAACATTTTCCGGACACCGATCCGCAGTATAAGGGGATCTCAAGCATGAAACTTTTGGAAAAAATTACCGAGTTGATTGAACTTAAGGAATCAAGCATCAATAATATCGATGCGACGATCGTCTGCCAGAAGCCGAAGCTGACCCCTTATTTTAGGGAAATGAAAGAAAGCATCGCGAAGGCCCTAACGATTGATCCGGACCAGGTGAATATCAAGGCAAAAACGGAAGAAGGGCTCGGTTTTACCGGGAAAGGACAGGGGATCTCCGCTTACGCGATCTGCCTGGCGCATAAAAAAGTATGAGATTGGGAGTAAATGTAGACCACATCGCCACCTTGCGTCAAGCCCGGCTGGAAGCTTTTCCCGATCCGGTAGAAGCCGCTAAGGAATGTATCGCCGGCGGAGCCGACGGGATCGTCTGCCACCTGCGTGAAGACCGCCGCCATATCAATGATCGCGATTTAAAGAGATTGCGTCAACTTCCGACCCGCTTGGATATGGAAATGGCCGCAACCGACGAGATGCTGAAAATTGCTCTCAAGATCAAACCCGATATGGTTACTTTGGTTCCCGAGAAGAGGCGGGAGGTTACAACGGAAGGCGGCCTGCACCTAACTTCAAAACTAAAGAAGACAATTGATAAGTTGCAAGATAAGGGGATAGACGTCAGTTTGTTTATTGATCCGGATCTAAAACAAGTAGAAGAAGCTGCCGTCCTTGGTGCGCGATTTATAGAGATTCACACGGGGCGGTATAGCAGGAGACTGGGAGATCGGGAGATCAGAAAGATTGGGACAGCAGTGCAGAAAGCTCGTTTGATCGGATTAAGAATAAACGCCGGGCACGGGATCGATTATAATAATATAGGTCCGATCTTAAAAATTCCTGGGATAGAGGAATTGAACATCGGATTTAGTATAATAGTAAGGGCGGTTTTTGTGGGGATACGGCAGGCAGTTGAAGAAATGCGGGAGGCAATAAGATGAAAATAGCAATGGCGTCAGACCATGCCGGATATAAGCTAAAAGAAGACCTGAAAAAATTTCTGGCCAGAAAAAAACACGAAGTGATCGATTTTGGGACCAATTCCGAAGAATCGTGCGACTATCCGGATTTTGCCCGCCCGGCGGCGGAGGCGGTAGCGAAGGGGGTAGCCGATCGTGGGATTCTAATCTGCGGATCGGGAGTGGGGGTCACAATTGTTGCCAACAAGGTGGTTGGCATCCGCGCCGCGCTGGCGCATAATACCTATATCGCCAAACAGAGCCGCCAGCACGGGGATGTCAATATTTTAACTTTGGCTGGCCGTAAAGTTACCAGAGCCAAAGCGCACCGGATCGTCGATGTCTGGCTTAAAACAGAATTTTCCGGAGACGAAAGGCATTTGCGCCGCATCAGGAAAATAGAACAATGATCTTTGGAAGAAGGAAAGAAAAAGAGACGCAAGCCTTGATCATGGCGGCCGGTTACGGGACGCGGCTGGAGCCGTTGACGACGGCGGTTCCTAAGCCGATGATGCCGATAGTCAACAAGCCGTGCATGCTCCACAATCTTGAACTATTAAAAAGATACGGGATCAAACGGGTTACCTGCAACATTCATTATCACCCCGAACAGATCGAGAATTATTTTATGGACGGAGAGAAGTTCGGCGTGTCGCTTTCTTATTCCTACGAAGAAAAACTTTTGGGTACGGCCGGCGGGGTAAAAAAAATGGGAGAGGGGATTGACCGGACCTTTATAGTCCTCTCCTCCGACGCTTTGACCGACATCAATCTTTCCAAAATGCTTGCCTTTCACAAAGAAAAAGGGGTCTTGGCGACGATGGCCCTTTGCGAAGTCTCCGATGTGACCCAGTTCGGAGTCGTGGTTTTGGACGAAAAAAGCGGCCGCGTAACCGCCTTTCAGGAAAAGCCGAAGCAGGAAGAGGCGCTTTCGCGGCTGGTCAATACCGGGATCTATATTTTTGAGCCGGAGATCCTTGATATGATTCCGGAGGGGAAACCGTATGATTTTGGAAAAGAGCTCTTTCCTCTTTTGGCCGCGGAAGGGAGGGCGCTTTACGGCTATAAGATGCTCGGCTACTGGTCGGATGTCGGCACGATAAAAACTTATCTGGAGGCCAATCGGGACGCGATGCTGGGTAAAGTCGGGGTGCATATCCCGGGTTCAAGGATCTCTTCGGCCAATTGGATCGGGCGGAACTCAAAAATCTCCAAAACGGCCGAATTCAAAGGATCGGTTTTGATCGGCGACCACACGGTGATTGAAGACGAGGTTGAAATTAAAAATTCGGTGATCGGCGACCGGGTGGTGGTGAGCCGCGGCTCAAAAATTTTAGACAGTGTCATTTGGTCCGATTCGATCATCCTTTCATCCTCCCAGATCAAAGAGAGCGTGGTGGGGAGCTGGTGTTATATCGGCAAGGGATCCAAGGTCTCTTTTTCCGCTCTCGCCAACCGCACCCGCGTCTAGAATATGTTATAATTTAAGGGTATGTTTTTAACGCTTCTTAAGTCAAAAATCCATATGGGGGCCTTAACCTCCTCCGAATTAAATTACATGGGGAGCATTGCCATTTGCCCCGATTTGATGTCCGCCTCCGGGATCCTTTTGCACGAAAAGGTTCAGGTCATAAATGCCGACAACGGTAACCGTTTTGAAACTTACGTGATTGAAGGGGAAAAAGGGGAGATCGGATTGCGCGGGCCGGCGGCGCGGTTGGGAAAAATCGGCGACAAGGTCATTATCTTGTCCTACGCCATGCTGACTCCGGATGAGGCCGCTTCTTTTAAACCAAAGATTGTTTTACCGGATGAAAAAAATACTCCGCGTCCTTGACGCCAACGCCAACCGGGCGATGGAAGGGATCCGTGTGGTTGAAGAAATTGCCCGTTTTATTCTTGAAGACCCCAAACTAACCGCCGAAACAAAAACATTGCGCGCCCAATTGAAACAAGCGGTTAGTTGCCTCAAAGCCGAAAAATCCCGCGAAGCGGGAAAAGATATCGGAGCCAGGCTTTATACCGAGTCCGAAGGTAAAAGAAAAAATCTTTCGGATATTTTTAAGTCTAATATCAAAAGGGGACAAGAGGCGCTGCGCTCACTGGAAGAGTTTTCAAAACTTATTGACGCTTCTTTAGGGAAAAAATTTAAGGCGCTCCGCTTTAAATTGTACGAAATCGAGACCATGATGGAACCGAAGGTTTTAAAGGCGGTCAAGCTCGATTTTGAGGTCTATCTGGTGACCGATCCGATGAGGGATCATATAAAAATCGTTAAAGAAGCAATCAAGGCCGGGATAAAAATAGTTCAATTGCGCGATAAATTCGCTTCCAAAGCAAAATACTTACAACTGGCGAAGAAAGTTCAAAAACTAACTCGGCAGGCGGGGGTTGTTTTTATTGTCAACGACAGCGTTGAAGTTGCTAAAAAGGTTGATGCGGACGGGGTCCATTTGGGGCAAAAAGACGGGAATCCGAAGAAGGCCCGAAAAATTCTTGGTCCCGATAAATTGATCGGAGTTTCAACGCACAATTTGGCCGAAGCGTTGAAAGCCCAAAGAGCCGGGGCCGATTATATAGCTATCGGGAATATTTTTGAGACACCGTCGAAGCCGGGGAAAAATGGAATTGGGGCTCAAAAGTTAAAAGTTATAAGTGAAAAGCTAAAAGTTCCGGTTGTGGCAATCGGTGGGATAAATAGAAATAATATTTCGAAAATTAAAGCCGTTGGGATAGATCGGGTAGCTGCTATTCGGGGCGCGCTTGACCTTTTAAAATCAGCATAATTTCCAAGCTCTTTGTTAAAAGGGCTCCCAGAATATCCTCTAATTCATAAGGGGTCTTTTTTGTTCTTTCTAAATATTGTTTTATTTCCCGCAGGGCATCTTCAACGCGTTTAAATTCTTCTTGTTTTATGGCATCCGAAAACATTATAATAACCGGTTGGAGCGCCCTGTAATAGGGGAGCCGATAATCCTGATTTATTATTTTCTCCATTTGTAATTCGGCAAAAAGAGGGACTTGGGAAATAGAAGTTGCTTCGCCTTCTTTTCTGTTGTAGGTTTCGGCGGGAAGGATCGATCCGATTATGGAGAGGATTGAGGCTATTCGTTCTGCTCCTCGCGAAGATTCCAGAATGTCCTTTAATTCTCTTTCCGCGTGATTTTCTAGGAGATAAGGCAGCCCGATTCTATATAAAACGGGATTTTCCGTATAAAGTGCCCTTATCGTTTCCGCGGTCTGTTTGGGGGTTAAATGAAGCTGTCGTAACGCTTCAATCGTCCCAATTGCGGTTTTTATTGTTTGTTTTGGATTGGCAAATTCAAAAAAAGATAAGGAGCCCTCCAGTAAATAATACAAATTAACAATGTTGTGATGATAGGTGGTGCCGGCATAAATTCCCAACCTTGTTATATAGTCCAACCTTTCAATGGCATGAGTCAGCAGTTTTTTTGCGGCGCCGTTGTCTTGCTCCGCCAACAATTTAATTATTTGCATTAATTGTTCGGGAGAGTTAATGTTGCTGATTATTTGCAGGATGAGATCAAAGATGCTTCTCGTCTCTCCTCCGATCCAGTGCAGGCCGGGAAGGCCGCTTGCAAAAAAGCGGAGGCGGCTGGAAATCGAACTGTTTGTTGCGGATAATTCTTGCGATAATTGATCAAATGCTTCTAGTGGTTGTCTTTCAAGAATTGCCGATGCAATCTTAAAAGAAAGACTGTTTTTTCTTCCTTTTTTTATAACAGCAATGGCTCCTCTAGCTGCTGCTTCTTTGTCGCGGCCTTTGTTTGTATCGTTTAAACGGGCGATGTAGTTTTCTGTTTTTGCCGTCGAATCTTGTCCGCCGGTAGTGTCGCCAAGAATATCGTTGATTTCATCCGCAGCCAAAAGCAAGGTGGTGCACATTTTTTCTGCAAAAGCGGGATTATCGATTTTCACGGTTTTTAAGGTTGAGAAGAATAGATCTCTTGTATGATCGCACATAAAAGCATTAACAATAATTTGGGTTGATCCTCTTTCGATGCCGGGGATTATTGTTTCAACAATGGTTCTTCCCCATGCGATTATAGCGGCAGTCGTGTCTCTTGCTGTGGTGGCAGGACTCTCCGGTTTTACCGGAATTTTTTTAAATAAAGGATAAGCTTCGCAAAAATAGACCAGATCACTTGCTTGAATATGTCTAGCCAGTTCTATTATTGTAACATTGTCTAAAATTGCTTCAACAAGAGGTTCCCATCCCTTTGTCCATCTGGGAGGCAAGCTAGCCAATAATGCCAGACGGCCTATTTCTTCTGCTTTTTCAACCTGGTCCAATTGCAGTTCTTCTTTTTTCCCCGCATTTGATCTAATCCGGGCAATTTCTTTAAGTCCCGTATCGATTCTTAATGTTTGTTCGGCTTCGCTTAGATCGGTTAGCCGATTATTTCTTAATTCGTTTATTACATTTGTTGAGAGATTAATGTTTTCCAGTGTGGTTGGAACGGTTGCTATTGTTCGTCTTTCTGTAGTGGGCGCGATGGTGATGTCCCGAGGCATAAGAGCAGAACCGCCGGTAACGGGAATTTGTTTTGGTGTCCTGGGCACAGGCCTTTCTCTTGCAACTGGTCCAGTTGCTGTTGGTCCCGGTGGCATATATGCTATCCTCCTACATATATTTCGTCAAAAACTCGCTAAAATTTCAGGTTATTTTAGGTTATAATAAAATCATGCTTATTAAGATTTTGCCGCCGGATTTGGTCAACAAAATAGCCGCGGGGGAAGTGATCGAACGGCCCTCTTCCGTCGTGAAGGAGCTGGTTGAAAACGCGATTGACGCGAAGGCGACCCAAATTACAATAGAAATCGAAGATGCCGGCAAGAAATTGATCCGGGTTTCCGACAATGGAAGCGGGATGAATCGCGAGGAACTAAAACTGTCGGTTGAACGGCACGCCACCTCAAAAATTTCAAACTTGGACGATCTCTTCAATATCCAAACACTTGGCTTCCGCGGCGAAGCGCTCCCATCAATCTGTTCGGTCGGTAAGACGGAGTTGGAGAGTGGAGGAACCAAAATACTGGTTGAGGGAGGAAAAATTAAAAAAGAAGAAACAACCGGCGGGCCGGAAGGGACCTCAATAAGCGTAAAGAACCTGTTTTATAATGTCCCCGTGCGGCTGAAGTTTTTAAAGAGCAATTTTACCGAATTGAGCCAGATCTCGTCTCTGATTGAAAAATTCATCCTTTCGAATCCGGGAGTCAAATTTAAATACGTCGCCGACGATAAGGTCGTTTATATTTCTTCGGGAAACGGAAAACTCCTCGATGCCATCGCGGTAGTCTATGGGGCCGAAATTGCCAAGCAGTTGATCGAAATCAAAGATGCCGGAGTTGGTGGTTACATCTCAAAGCCGAATTTATCGCGGGTGGATAGAAATTACGAATCGCTTTTTGTAAACGGCAGATATGTCCGGAACGGTTTGGTTCTCTCTTCTTTTGAAGCGGCCTATCGCACCTTGATTCCGAACGGGCGCTATCCGGTGGCGGTTATCTTTATTGAAGTTGATCCAACGGAAGTTGACGTCAATGTCCATCCTTCCAAGCGGGAAGTCAAGTTCCTAAAGACCAAAGATGTTCTCGATGCGGTCTACCGGGCGGCCAAACAGGCGCTACTTTCCATTGCCGTTGTAACGGAGAATGTTTCTTCCGCTCCATCTTTTACGAATTGGGAACCGTTGGACCAGGTACAGATAGGAGAAGTAGAGATCGCGGTCACCGCGATTCAACCGTTGACGGCGATCTATCAATTTCAAAAAACCTACATTATTGCGACCGACGGAATCGATCTGGTTCTAATCGACCAGCACGCGGCGCACGAGAGGATTCTTTACGACTGCCTGACCCTTCGACAGAGCTCAGGGCAAGCTGCTCAAAACTTACTTGTACCGGAAGCACTGGAATTTACCCATGAAGAATCACTCCTGCTTGAAGAAAACCTCGATAGTTTGAAAGAGCTCGGGTTCGATCTTGAAGGTTTTGGAAAGAACTCTTTTATCCTCCGCGCGGTGCCGGCAATCTTAACCAATGTCGTAATCAAAGACACTTTGTCGGAACTGGTAAAAAACAGCAGGGAAGAACGCTTCAAAATCATGGCGTGCAAAGGGGCGGTCAAGGCGGGGGATGCGTTAAATGTTGCGGAAATCAACCGGTTGATCCGTGATCTCTATCAAACCGCCAATCCCTTGACCTGTCCGCACGGAAGACCTACAATGATAAAAATCACGCAAAATGATTTTGAGAAGATGTTCGGGCGCTAGGAGGAAAAAATGCCGCAAAGGATAGCCGGTTTTCTTGTTGATGTTGGTTCCGAGATGGTTCTGTCGATCCTTCCTCTTTTTATGGCCGGGTTAAATATTTCCAAGACCTGGATTGGGATAATCGAAGGGATAGCGGAGACCGCTTCAACCGCTTTAAAGGCCGTTTCGGGCTGGGTTTCCGAGCGGGTTGAGAAGCAGAAGCCGCTGATAGTTATCGGCTACACTCTTTCAACCGTTGTAAAGCCGTTTTTGGCCTTGAGCAACTTTTGGTACCAGGTCTTATCGGTCCGTTTTTTTGACCGGATCGGAAGGGGGGAGCGGACTGTTTCCCGGAGTGGAATGGTTTGCGGAGCGCTACTGTCTTCGCTTCTTCTTTTTGTCTTTGCCGGTTATTTCAAGATGGACGCTCTGTCCCAATACCGCAATATTTTCTGGCTTTCGGTTATCCCCGCGATTTTGGGGATGCTGACCGCCTCCGCTTTTATGAAAGAAGCCAGGAAGAAGATCGGCGGCAAGGAAAAGCAAAAAGAATTGTCTTTATCGTTGGGCAAAAGGTTAAAATTGTTCTTTTTTGTTTCGGCGCTCTTTGAACTTGCCAAATTCAGCTATGTCCTTTTTATTTTACGCGCCGCGGAACTGGGCTTGCTGATACCGTTGGTGCCGATTATTTATCTTCTCTACGGCATGGTTTATTCCGGATTTATCCGTCCGGTGGAGTATTTACTGGAAAGGGTGGGGATTCGTAAAATTTTAATCGTCGGCTACCTGCTTTTTTGTTTTGCCCATCTTGGCTTTGCCTCTGCGGAGGGAGCCAGACCGATTTGGCTTTTCTTTATTGTCTACGGGGTTGCCACCGCGATTGTGGAGGTGGCGCCCAGGGCGTTGATCGCGCACCTTGCGCCGGAGGAAAAAAGAGGGGCCGCTTTCGGGGCATACTATACGACGATCGGTTTGGCGGCTCTTCCCGCCACCGCGATTGCCGGGTTGCTTTGGGATAATTTCGGGGCGACGGTCTCTTTTACCTATGGCGCGGTGATTGCCTTGGCCGCCTTGATCTTATTTATGGTTGGAACCAGAGAGCATCATTTTAAAAAATCAGCTTCTTAGTTCGTGGTAAACGATATTAATAATTGCCAAAAGCGGCGAAGCGAAGAACAATCCCCACGGCCCCAGGATCTTCCCCAGGACCAAAATCCCGATTATGATTGCGATCGGATGGATGTTTAAATAACCGCCCAAAACCTTTGGTACCAGCAGGGAATTTTCCAAAAGTTGGATAACAAAAAACAATAAGGCTACTTTAAGCGCCAAAACCGGATCATAGATTAAAGCCACCATCACTGCCGGCACCGCGCCTACCCAGGGACCGATGATTGGGATCGCTTCGGTTATCCCGGCGATCAATCCCAGTATCCCCGCGTATTTTACACCCAAAAAGTGCAGTCCGAGCCCCGCGCAGGAGCCGACGATGACGCAAAGCAGGAACATCGCTTTGACATAGTTGTTTAGCGATTCGTTTATCTTTCCGATAATTTTCCTAAATTTTTCCTGGCCGTGGTTTTTGGGAAGAAGTTCCAGCAGGCCGGCTTTTAGCTTCTCCTTGTCTTTTAAAAGATAATAGGTAAAGATCGGGATGATAATTATTTTCAAAAGCTGTCCCGCCATGGAAAGGATGCTTTTTATGAAAGAGTTTCCCAGAGATACTATTGTATTGATAAGGTTTTTAATGCCGGATCCGATCATTCCATTAACCGTATTGGGCAGGTCATAGCCGGTGTACCACCCCTGAAAATTGTTTAATATTTTTTGAGTGGTAGCCAAATAAACCGGAAGATTGCGGACGAATACCTTAAATTCGTTTGCCAGCGGCGGGATTAAAAAGCGAAAGAAAAGATAAACAATTCCGGCGGTTACGGTAAAAGAAAAAAGGATCGCGATGTGGATGTTGACCCCGGGCCAGTTTTTCTTTTTTTTGGAGAGCAGTGTTGCCAGCGGATTTAAAATGTAAAACAAGATAAAAGAAGCGATGACCGGAAAAAGGGTGTCGCGGATATAATAGAGAAAAGCGGCCAAAAGAAGGCAGATCATAACGCGAATCAGGATTTTATTGTTTATCATGCCGCCATTTTACTATAAGTCAAATGTTTATTCCAGTTGGTATCGTCTGTTTTTGGATAATCGGACCTAAAGTGCGCTCCGCGCGATTCCATCCGGTCAAATGCCGCGCGGGTTATCAGCTTGGAAACGCAAAGCATGTTTTTAAGCTCTATATCGGTTACGTTTTGTTTTTCCAGCTTTTCAAGGGCGTCGTTTAAGGATTCTGCCGACCGCACAATCCCGACATTTTTCCACATGATCGTTTTTAGCGCCAGGCTGGAACGCATTAGTTCCTTGTTTCCCAACTTCCCGGTTCCGGCGTCAAAATCTTCTTTTATTTTTTGAATCTTTTGTGAGAGGCATTCTTTGGCGCTTTCCGCCGCGCGGTGGCCGAAGACCAGCCCGTCCAAAAGGGAATTGGAGGCGAGGCGGTTGGCCCCGTGGACTCCGGCGGAGGCGCATTCGCCGGCGGCAAAAAGATTTTCAATGCTGGTTTTTCCGTTAACGTCCGTTTTTATTCCTCCCATAAAATAGTGGGCGCCGGGGGCGACCGGGATCATCTCTTGTGTTATATCAAGCCCGCGCTCCAGGCAGGTCTTATAAATTACCGGAAAACGCTTTTTGATTTTTTCCGGTTTCATCTCCAGCTTCAAAAAGACGTGTTCGCTTTTGGTCTTTTCCATCTCTTCGACAATCGCGCGCGAAACGATATCGCGGGGAGCCAGTTCGGAGACAAATCGTTCCCCTTTATTATTTAAAAGAATTCCGCCTTCTCCGCGCACCGCTTCAGAGATTAAAAACTGGGGGAGGGCGACGATATCTTCAAATTCTTTGGAATGGACAAGAGTAGTGGGGTGAAACTGGACAAATTCCATGTCGGCAACTTCCGCCCCCGCTTCGTACGCCATCGCGATCCCGTCGCCGGTAGCGACTTCCGGATTGGTATTATAAAGGTATATCTGGCAGACGCCGCCGGTGGCCAGGATGGTTGCTTTTGAGTAGTAGGTTTCATCAGTTGCAATCGCTCCGAAGCAGCGGTTATCTTTTACCAGAAGTTTTACCCCCATGGTAAGGGGATGGACTTCAACCAGCCCTTCTTTAATTACATTGTAGCCGAGGGTCTTTTCTATCTCCGCTCCGGTGGCATCCCCTGCGTGAAGTATCCTTCTTTGCTTATGTGCCCCTTCAAGGGCAAGCGCAAAGCCCCCTTCAGTCTCGGCCCGATCGAATTGCGCTCCCATTTCGATCAGCTCTTTTACCCGGTCGACCCCTTCGTCAACCAGGATCCTGACCGCTTCTTTATTGCAGAGTCCCGCTCCGGCCTTGATGGTGTCTTCAAAATGAAAATCGGTTGAATCCCTGATATGGTCAATAGCGGCGGCGATTCCCCCTTGCGCCTTTTCGGTGGCCGATTCGCCGATTTTTCCTTTGGTCAGCAGGATTACTTTTCCGTATTTTGAAGCGGTCAAGGCGGCACGGAGTCCGGCGATCCCGGCGCCGATAATTAATATGTCACATTCGCGAGGCATGCTATAATTATAACAGATATGATTGAGAAGCACGCGTTGGGGATAAAGATTATTGAATTCACGAATATGAATCCGCTTTTTAAGGGCGGCGCGGCGGTTATTGTCGGCATCCTGGCGCTTTTGTTCGCCCTCTGGGTGCGCAGGCGTTTCCTTGAACCGGATTCAGTTTTCTATAGAATCTTTTTGGGGATCAGTGTATTTGTGATCCTGTATGGCGGGTATATTCTGGTGGTTAGACCACAGTGGTGGAGACTGCCTTATTAGCTCAAAGCTTAAAGTGTAAAGATCAAAATTAATGTACATTATTTTTTAGCTTTGAGTTTTAAACTTTGAATTTATTTTCGTTGGGGGATCGTCTAACGGTAGGACTGCAGCCTCTGGAGCTGCGTATCGGGGTTCAAATCCCTGTCCCCCAATGAGTCTTGAGCAATAGTGTGAGTCTTGAGTAGTGGTCTCAAGACTAAAGACTCAAACTGGAACTAAAGACTTTTTTAGTAAACTTAAGACCAAGCGTTTACCTTTGCATCCAACGTAAAAGACCCTGCCACGTAGTTGGGTTTAAAAGGAGACCTTTTGATTTGCTCTTGGTTTGTAGTGTTGCCGGTCAAAACCAGCAGGCTTTGAATTCCGGCATTGCAAGCGCCCTGGATGCCATATTCCAGAGAATCGTCCACCATTAAAATCCTTTCTTTTGGTACATCCGGAACCAGAGAGAATGCGAAATCGTAAATTGGCCGGTGGGGCTTGCCGAGCCAAACCAGCAGCCGTTCGGAACAGGCTTCAACTATCAATCCCATTGAACCCGGTCCCAGCCTGACTTCGGCGTTGTTTAACGGTACCGTTTTGTCCGGATTGGCAATAATTCCCTGTACTTCAGGTCCGTAGCGCAAGATGTTGATTGCCGCTTCGATTAGCGCCGCAGGGATAAGATTCGCGGATTCTGCGGTTAGCTTGTGTCGGGTAACGACTACGACCTCCGCCAGTTTTTTATCCGCCAGCACAGCCTCCCGACTTAAAACCGATCCTCCGGCGTTACGGATATATTCCGCGCCACCGTCATTGCCAAGATTAAAGATGCGCTTTCCTACTAATCCATGTTGGGAAAAATAAGGTTTAAGCACCATCCCTGAAGTTACTATGTCTTTTTCTTCAAGATATACTCCTTTTGTTTCCAGGTCTTGTTGTATATGTCGCGGAGATTCCGACGCAGTATTGGAGAGTAAAATGGCTCTTTTCCCCTGATCTTGAATTGCGCGAATGATTTTGTTTGTTCCTGCAATCGGTCCGCTGGCGGTTTTCAAGACACCGTAGTTATCAACTAAAAACACATCGTGGCGGCTTATTATTTGGCTCATTCTCATGCTTTTATATCTTATGGTTTCAGCAAGAAATTTCAGATGTTTTTCGATGGGGAGGGATCAGGGTTGTTTTGAGGATTCCCAAATCTTCTCATTATACTCTTCAATCATCCGGTGGGTATTGAAGACGCCGGCCTGGGAAATGCAGTTGATCATCATATCGATCCAGCCCGATTCGTTGAGGCTGATTTTGCCTTCCGCCGTCCCATAATATAAATGGACCAGGTCGTCCAGGTTTTTGTAAAGTTCTTTTGAGTCTTCTTTCAGCCGGAGATTGGTCTCCTGGCCGATCTCGCCTTCTTTTGGGGTATAACCGAAAATCTTCCCGATGTTTTTATCGGCCGCTTCCACAATCCAACCGTCGAGCGTGCTCAACTGCAGGACCCCGTTTACAATCGCCTTCATCCCGCTGGTTCCGGAGGCCTCAAACGGGGGGAGCGGGTTGTTGAGCCAGACATCAACCGAACCGGTTAAAAACCGGGCGAAAGAGGTATCATAATTTTCCAAAAAACAGATCCGCAAATATTTTCGTTCCCCGTTTAGGAAATTGATCTTTTCCAGCATCTGGTCCATGTGGAGGGAGGCGGGGACATCGGCGGGGTGGGCCTTGCCGGCAATCACAATCTGGAGCGGGCCGTACTTTTTGGCGATATCGATCAAATGGCTCGTCTCCTCCAGCAAAAGCCCCGGCCGCTTGTAGATGGCGATCCTCCTTGCCCAAGCGATCGTAAAAACATCTTTTTCAAAAAACCAATGTTTCAGTAATTTTGCCAGGTGTTCCTTGTTCTTTAAATGTGCCTGCCAGAGCTCCTTGCGAAATTCCGGGTCGTTCTTCAAATATTCGGTTTTGAGCAGGAGTTTCGGGTTCGCTTCCCAGTCGCCGATCTTCTCTTTATATTTTTTTAACAAATTAGAAATCGGTTCCGAAATCCAGGTAAAAGTGTGGACCCCGTTGGTGACATTGTCGATCTTTGTTTTGTGATTGGGAAACTGCAGATGGGTTACGTCGTTATGTTTTTTGGAAACGGTATTTGCTTTTCCGCTCCGGTTTAAAGCCAAAACGGTTAAGTTGGCCAGGTTGTGGTGCTTTTCGTCCCGCCCGTACTTCCTGATAAAATCGGTCCCGTCTTTCCCGAGCGCCGCCTCCAATTCCTGCAAATCAAAACGGTCGTGTCCCGCTTCAACCGGAGTGTGGCAGGTGTAGGAGAAGGTCCCTTCCCGCTTTTCTACCGCCGCGAAAGCGGCGTGTCCTTCGTTTAGATGATAGGTCGCAATCGAATAGCCGAGCGTGTCAAGCGCCTTAACCCCGCCGATCCCCAAAATCATCCGTTGCGCGATCTTGATCCAGTTGTTGGTTGAGCGGTAAAGCTGGTCGGTCAGCTCCCTAAAATATTCGGGGTTTTCATCGGTGTTGGCATCCAGAAGTATCAGAGGCACAACTTTTTTACGGTCGTAAGAAAAGACATAATATTTCCAGAGATTTAAGATCAGCTTTTGGCCGCTTAGGGTTATTTCAACCGTCGGCTTCAGGCGAATCAGTCCGGGATATGAATCGGGATCCCAGGTGGTCTCTTCCGGGATCTGGCCTCCGGAACGGAACCAGAATTTTTGGTGAAAATACCCTTTGTGCCAAAGGATTCCAATCCCCGCCAACGGGAGCCCCAGGTCCGCGGACGATTTGAGCGCGTCTCCCGCCAGAACCCCCAGGCCGCCGCTGTAGATCGGCAGGTCGATTAAATTTTTGACCGGCAAAAGGTGATAGTAATCCATATCCTTCATATTGGAAAAGACCTCATGGCCGGTTGAGATATTAAGCGGTGAAACTTTCGCGCCGGGTTTAAAGGTGTTATAAAAACTTGGCGCCAACCCGAACTCCATCGAAAAATAGGCGATTCCCCTGGTGGCTTTGGCTTTTAAGCGTTCTTCCGCTTCGTTGATCGGGACAAGTGGAAACCCAAAAAAATCTTTTTCCATGCTGTGACTATTCTAAAATAATTAATCTTGATAAGCAAGAAGAAAAAATGTGATACAAATTAAGGCATAGGCACAGGCGCAGGCATAGGTAAGGCCTTCCTATGCCTATGCCTGCGCCTTCGCCTTTGGGGCGGAGGGGCGGAAGGGAAGGGGGTTCGGTTGGCAAACGGATTTTTTTCTGCTAGAATCAATTCTATAAGGAGCGTGAAATAAATATGGTAGCAGAAAGATCGGAATTTAAAGGTAAGCCGCTTTTGGTGTTGAAGTACGGGGACGACGACCGTTTTCCTTTTTCGTTTGGGGTCGGCAAGGCCAAGAAGATCATGGAACACCTGGAAGACATTAAAAAGTTCTTAGCCGAAAACTCCAAACCCGGCGACGAATAAGTGAAATTTCCTCCTCATTCTTACGATATATATATAGATTCGGTATATAGACAGTAAATAATGAGGAGGATTTTTAATGACGATAGCGAGAGTGCCCCGCGTTTTATCTTTTCCCGGAAGAAGTGTCTCTTCAACCCCAGCGTTTAAAGTAAGAGATTTAGTGACCTTTAACAGATCTTCGGATGCACCCCCGTCAGGTTTTTTGGAAAGAATAGTGGGAAGAAGTGCTATGGAACATGGAACCATGATGGGGACAGATTATCGTTCCGCGGAACCTTTTAATCTGGGTGTTTTTGGAGAAGAAGTTTCATTTGATCCGGCTAAAACAAGATGGGTTGGAACCTTTGGAACAAATGGAGTTAAAATACAAACAAGCAAATTGGCTAGCAGAATTGCCGGAGACATTCTTGCTGGTGATCATGCGGCTTTTGATATGGATGGCCCTGAAACAGAAACTCCCGGAAGCTTGCGCTTAAAGGTTGTTGGCACTCAAAGTGTTTTGGTTGTCCGCCGGCAAGCCAATGGAACCAAAATTATTATTGCGCAGGAGGGGACAGATGCAACAAGGGCGTATCGGGTGGGGGCAGGGAGGTTTCATCTTTTAAATAAAGAGGGAGATAAAGATCAATATAAAATAGATGAATGGAGGCTTGAAGGAACAAATTTTGAGACGGAGGTTGATCTTCATGGGACAGAAGGACATGCGGGGACGGTTTTACTGCCGGGAGATATTGTTCTTTTTAATTTAGGGAGACATAAAACAGAATGCGTTCCCGTTTGGCTGCCGATTGTAGTTGAACCGGGTTTTTCAAAGAATCCGGTTGCCGGTGGTTTTGTACCGCAATCAGATGGATATTTCTTGTGTCCAGTCACCCAAAAAGCGGCTCCTCCTATAATTTCTCCTCCAATAGTTCCGCCCGCTGTTTTAGGTTCCGGACGGCTTTATGATGAGAATCCTACAATTTCAATTTCAATAGATCCTTCTGTTTTTGTGGATTACTTGGCGGGACTTAACTTTGGGGACGGTGATCATAATGTAGAAATACTTCCGGAAGAGGAATTGTCTTTGCCTTTGCCAGATGATTTAGATGCAAAAACAACATTGCCATTTGTTACGCAAAGAAGGGTTGGTCCATTTGATACGATATTTGGCGGGACAACTCTTGCTGATTTAGCTTCTATGTGTGAGCCAATAGAATTGAGGGCGGGAACTAGTTATGTTTTAGATAAAAATGATAAGAGATCGGTGTCGTTTGAGAATGGCGTAACCTCTTTAGCCATTGAATATGCCGGTAAACATTTTCGATTGGTTTTTTATCCGGACAGCAATAAAATGTTTCTGCTGGGAGAAGAAAACGAGTTCAAAGGGGTATATGAAGCAGTGGAGGTTGTTATCGGAGCGCACAAGATTGATGCCTCAAGGTTTGTTTTGCCTGTTTCTTTTCCTTTTGATTGTTTTTCGGTTTTAAGGGAGGGAGAAAAAGTAACAATCACTTCTTTTGTTGACGGCTTAAAAATTGCTGTTGATCCAAAATCTTTTGATCAATTATCCGGAGCGGACACAATAAGAGAATCACTGGTTACTCCTGCGCAAGGAGTCCCTGCTGTTATGATTTCTCAAAATGGACTGAAAGCGGATAGATGGGGGGAAAGAGTTGTGGCAATCGGGGATATACATGGAGAATTTGATGGTTTTAGAGAGCTTTTGACAAGAGAAGGAGTGCTTCAGTCGCGAGGGGGATTTACCCTGGTGCAAATGGGGGATGTGATTGATCGGGGGCCAAAATCGGTAGAGGCCTTTGGCTTTTTAAGAAATTTGCAGTCTAACGTTAATTCCAATCAGCGGGTAATCCGTCTTTGGGGCAATCATGAACAGTTGCTTTTGGAAGGAAACAGAAGATATGTTAACTTTCCATTAGATCAAGCGGAAAGGATTTTGCAAGAGTTACAAGAAGACATTACGGGAAGAGAAGTTTTAGCCGCTTATGTGCAAGGCAATAATATTTATACCCACGCGGAGCTAAGGTTGCCGTTATTTCAATTGTTGAAAAATGAAATTAACGCAGAGAGATTAATACTAAATATAAAGAAAGGGGTTGCTATAAACGAAGTATCATTGCAGGATGTTGCGGATAGAATTAATGAAATTTTCCGGAACGCGGTTGCCCAATCCGATTATCAGCATCCTATTTTTGGGGCTCCTCATGCTAGAGGTGGCGAAAACTATGTGGGAGGTATTTTTTGGGAAGATGGAAGCGATCCATCACAGAATGAAGGAATTGGTTTGTTGGGATATCGCAGTATCTTTGCGCACACTCCTCCAAGTTCAAGACAAGAGGCAATTCAGGGTACACTTGGCCTTACTAGAATAAATGTTGATGCGGGATTGTTTGCAGGATATGGAGGCAATCGCGCCTATCTGGTTGTTTTTCCCAACGGGCAGTTGCTGAAAGTTGAAAAAAAAGATGGCGATTATGTTGAAACAGAGATGAAGTAGCGAATCGCAATTATCCTGAATAGTTATAAAACCTGTTATAATACTATAATACACAATGAACTCCATCGAAATAAAGGACCTGGTTAAAAAGTTCAACCGGGACGTTGTTGCCGTTGACGGGATCTCCTTTGAAGTAAAAAAAGGGGAGTGCTTTGGCCTTTTGGGGCCGAACGGGGCGGGGAAGACGACGACGCTCAATATCCTCTCAACTCTCCTTCAGCCGACCTCCGGTTCCGCCTTTGTCGCCGGCTTTGACGTTACCAAAGACAAAGCCAATGTCCGCCGCAATATCGGAATGGTTTTCCAGGAACCGGCCCTTGACTCCCGCCTGACCGGCCGCGAGAATTTGGAGTTCCACGCCATGATGTACGGAGTGGATGCCAAGACCAGAAAAGAGCGGATCGATTATTTCTTGTCGCTGGTTGAGCTTTCCGAAAAAGCGGAGGTTCTGGTCCGCAACTATTCGGGAGGGATGAAGCGGCGGCTGGAGATCGCCCGCGGACTGATCCAAAAGCCGAAAGTTTTATTCCTCGATGAGCCGACCCTCGGGCTTGATTCCCAAACCAGGCGCTTGATTTGGGATTATATAAGAAAACTGACGCACGAGAGCGACATTTCAATTATCCTAACCACCCATTATATGGAAGAGGCCGACTACCTGTGCGACCGGATCGCCATAATTGACCACGGAAAAATTGTTGCGTTGGATACTCCCGAAAATCTGAAAAGGGCGGCGGGAGAAGCTACCCTGGAAGAGGTCTTTTTAAAATATGTGGGGACGTCGATCAGGAATATCGAAGTGAGGGAGAAAGAGTGGTAGAATTTTCGGCGATCTATGTCCTGTGGCTGCGCGAGATGAAAAAATTTCTTCGCGCCAAAGAGCGGATTATCGGCTCCGTTGCCATGCCGTTTATGTTTCTGACCTTTTTGGGCTTTGGCTTTAATAAGATGGAAATTCCGGGGCTTAATTCCGGCTTAAGTTATATCCACTTTTTGGTCCCCGGCATGATCGGGATGAACATGCTCTTTTCTTCAATGTTTTCCGGCATATCGGTTCTGTGGGATAGGGAGTTCGGTTTCTTAAAAGAGATCATGATCGCTCCGGTCTCCCGCGTCTCAATCGCGCTGGGGAGGATCTTTGGCGGATCGACCACCGGGATTATCCAGGGGATCGTCTTTTTCGCGGCATCGTTTTTGCTCGGTTTTTCTTTAGCCCCGCAATTTGGATTATTTAGGGCGGTTTTTGGATTTTTACTGATGCTTATTTTTATGTTTTTAATTTCGGTAACTTTTAACGCTTTGGGGCTCTCTTTCGCTTCCAACATGCGCGATGCCCAGGGGTTTGAATTAATTATTAATTTTGTCATGTTTCCGCTCTTTTTTCTCTCCGGCGCGGTGGCGCCGATCGCCAATCTCCCTCCTTTTATCCAGGTCATTTCTTATCTTAACCCGTTGACTTATGGGGTGGATGGGATCAGGGGGGCGTTGATTCGGAGTTCAATGTTTCCGATCTGGTTTGACCTTCTCCTTTCTTCCTTTTTTGCGCTAATCCTGATCGGCTTGGCCTCTTTTTTCTTTGAGAGGAGCGAAGGGGTATGATCAAAGAAAACGTTAAAAGGATTCTAGCCGAACTCCCTTCCAATGTCCAACTTGTCGCCGCCGCTAAAACCAGGACGCCGGAAGAAATTAATGAAGCGGTTGATGCCGGAGTCAAGATAATCGGGGAGAATTATTTTCAGGAAGCGGAAGAGCTGGTAGCCAGTAGTCCGGAATTTGTAAAAAGATTTAAGCTCCATTTTATCGGCCACCTGCAGACCAATAAGATCAAGCGGACTGTAAAAATTTTTGATTTGATCGAGACGCTCGATTCTTATAAGCACGCGCAAGAGATTAACAGACAATGTGCTAAGATTAATAAGATCATGCCGGTTTTAATTGAAATCAACAGCGGCAGGGAAGAACAAAAAGCCGGAGTTTTTCCCGAAAAGGCGGAGGAATTCGTTAAAGAGATTTCCCGGCTTAAAAACATCCAGATCAAAGGGCTCATGACCATGGGGCCGGCAAAAGGGGATTTGCGCCCGTACTTCAAAGAAACCAAACAGTTGCTTGATCGACTCGGATTGGAAATTTTATCGATGGGGATGAGCGATTCTTATAAGGTCGCGATTGAAGAAGGTGCCACGATGGTGAGAATTGGAACGGCGATATTTGGGGCTAGGAAAAATAAAATATGAAATACATCTACGGTCCCGTCCCATCATGGCGCCTGGGAAGTTCTTTGGGGATTGATCTGATCTCCGGAGAAAAGTATTGTACCTTTGGCTGCAACTACTGCCAGCTGGGGCCGTCACCGGCAGGCAAGAGGGCTTCATTGATAAGGAAGGTCTTTATACCGACCGCCGAAATAATAAAAGAATTTGACAGCCTGCCTAAAGAGCTATATATTGACTATATAACTTTTTCGGGAAGCGGAGAGCCGACCCTGGCTTCTAATCTGGCGGAGGTGGCGGGAGAGATAAAAAAGCGTTCAAAAGTTCCAATCGCGCTGCTTACCAATTCAAGCCTGCTTCAAGATCCCGGAGTGCGAAGAGATTTGGCTCAAATTGATTTGATTTTGGCGAAACTGGATGCTAGTAATGCCAAGGTTTTTAATAAGGTTAACCATCCCGTTCCGGGAATAGTTTTTGAGCGTATAGTTGAAGGGATAAAAGCGGTTAAAGCGCTTTATCCGGAGAAGCTCGCCTTGCAGGTAATGTTTTCTCCGGTGAATAAGGAAGACGCGGAAGGGATTGCCCGGTTGAGCAAAGAAATTGGTCCGATAAAGGTTTTTATCGGAACCCCGGTGCGCGAATCGGCGGACCGGCCGCTTGGCGAAAAAGAGCTCGGAGAAATTGAAAAATTATTTAAGCCGCTCAAAACGGTTACGGTTTATTCCGGCAAGCGGCCGGAGACCAGTCCGCTAAACGAAGCGGAGACCCTAAAAAGGAGGCCTAAACGAAGAGATGAACGGTGATTTTTTTGTTCCGGATAAATTATTTTTGACCAAAGGGGTGGGGCGGCACCGGGAAAAGCTGGTTTCTTTTGAAATGGCTCTGCGTGACGCGGGGATCCAGGCCCTAAACTATGTCCAGGTCTCCAGTATTTTTCCTCCCAACGCCAAACTGCTTTCAAAAGAACAGGGACTGAAATTGATCCGTCCCGGTGAAATCACTTTTATGGTCATGTCGCGCAACCAGACCGACGAGCCGCACCGTTTGATCTCCGCTTCAATTGGAGTCGCCCTTCCGGCCGACCGGAACACTTTCGGTTATTTGAGCGAGCACCATTCTTTCGGGCAGACCGACGAGGATTGCGGAAACTACGCCGAAGATCTGGCGGCACAAATGCTTGCCACTACTTTGGGAATTGAATTTGACGAGAATGCCGATTGGGACGAGCGCCAGCAAACCTGGAAGCTTTCCGACAAGATTGTTCGCACCACCAACATCACCCAGTCCGCTATCGGCCAGCGCGGAATGTGGACGACGGTTCTCTCTGCGGCGGTCCTTTTGCTCGATTATCAGTCGGTTCTAAGGGTTGAAGAAGCCAAGCCGTCAGCGTAAGTAAGAAGCGAACAGGTATTCCATTCTGCTCAAAGTGTCCTCGATCGAAAAGGGGAGCATCTTCGCGAAAATATCCAGAATCACCAGCGCGTTGATATTGGCGTCTTCGTTTGAAGCGGAGCGGATCCTTTGGGCGATCTCCCCGTTGAGCTTGGCCACTTCGTTATATATTTCAATAAGTCCGTCCATCTTCCAGTCCGGGGTCTTGTTGTGTTTGGCAACAAAATATTGGCCGAGCAGGTACATCGAAGTGGCCCGATAGATCGTTTCGTTGACATTGGCAAAAGGAAGATGGTAGCGGACCATCGGCTTTAGTTTTTCCATCACCGGACAGGCACTGGTTACCATATATATGCCGATCAGCGAACTTAGCCCTTCCTGCATCGAAGCCTGTTTGCTGATGGTGCGCTCGGCGGTGACAACCGTCACCAGTCCTTCATGGTGTGAAATAGTGTCTTTGAATGTTTCCAGAAGGTCGACCAGGCCGGTCGCGATCGGACAGAACTTTTTTTCGCCGGCGGCAAAAGGGCAGTTGCCGCATTTTTTGTATTCCAACTGCGCCCAGAAGGGGTAGCTTTTTTTCGGCTTCTCGATGCGGTTTAAGGTCTTTTCGTCAAGCTCGACGACAAATTCTTTTTTCTCTCCCGCTTCCGGTTCAAAAATGTATTTGTAAGTAATCATAAACTTGGTATATAATAGCATAAATCTTGGCAAAAGGAGAGAATATGCCTGATCAACCTAAGATACTGGTAGTCGACGATAACCCGCAGAATGTCGAGATCATGAAGGCGCGGCTTTTGAGCCAGGATTATAAAGTGATCGAGGCCTTTAACGGAGAAGAGGCGCTGAAAAAAGTTGAAGAAGAGAAGCCCGATTTGATCCTGCTTGACGTGATGATGCCGAAGATGGACGGCTTTCAGGTCTGCGAAAAGCTCAAGTCCGAAGAAAAAACCAAATTGATCCCGGTGATCATCGTGAGCGCCCGCTCCGGATCGGAGGATATTTTAAAGGGGCTGCAGCTGGGAGCGGACGAATATCTTCCCAAACCGTTTGAACACATTGAGCTTTTGGCAAGGGTAAAAAACCTGTTAAAGCTGCGAATAGCGCAAAAAGAGCTGGAACTGATGAATTGCGGGCTGAAAAATAAAGTGAGCGAACAGGACAAGTTGTTGGATTCGGCCAAAAAACTCGAACGTTATTTTTCTCCGCAGGTGGTTAAGATGATAATGGAAAAGGATCCCAACGCCAAACTGCTTAACAGCCGCAAACTGCTTACCCTTTTTGTCTCCGACATCGATAATTTTACCGGGATTTCGGAGGCGTCGGAGCCGGAAGATATCATTAATCTTTTAAACGAATATTTTTCGGTGATGACCAAAATCGCTTTCCAGCACGGGGGGACGGTGGACAAGTTCATGGGGGACGGGATGTTTATCTTTTTTGGCGATCCGATCCCGCAGGAAGACCATGCCGAACGGGCTTTGAATATGGCTTTGGCGATGCAGGCGGAAGTCCAAAATATGAGAAAAAAATGGAAGGCCGCTTCCCATGACCTGCAGGTTTCAATGGGTGTGACCACCGGCTATGTTACGGTCGGCAATATCGGGCCGGAAGACCGGACCGATTATACCGTGATCGGCAACCAGGTCAATGCCGCTTTCAGGCTTTGTTCCGATGCCAAACCGGGGCAGATTCTGGTGAGCCAAAGGACGGAGAGCCTGGCGGACGCGAAATTTAATTTTGATAAGATCGGCGAAGTTGTGATTGAGGGGATGAAAACGCCGCTGATGGTCTATTCTTTGCTGGGTAAAAAATGAGAAAAATAGCCAGTATACTGGTTATGGGATTGAGCCTGCTTATTATCTTTCTCTATGCTCCCCGGGTCCCGAGTCTTTTTTTTGCCGCCAATTTGTTGGGCGCGCTGATAATTTTATCTTGCGGAATGATTGTCAGCATAAAAAGGCCGACCCTTTCCGCGAGTTTTGTTTTTCTGGTCTTAACCGCCCTTTTTTCCGTCTGGATGGTAGCGGGAGTCGGGGTTCTGGCGGTTATCCCTCCGACCTATTGGTTTTTGGTGCTGGCTTTTGTTTTGCTGTCGCTTCTCTTTGTAAGGATTTCGGGTTCGGATTCGCTGGTCCGCCAGCGCGCCCGGCTGATGCTTTTGGGGATTTTTACCGCTATTTTTACCGGCCTCCTCTCTTTATCCCTCAACCTGGCCTGGGGGTTTTTGTTTTTGTCTTTTACTCCGCTCTTTTTGATTGCCGCCTATGTGCTGCTGCGCTATAACCCCTATGAGGCCGAAAGCGCCATCCGTGGCGTTATAACCGGAACGATCATCATTATTCTGTTCTCATCCGTTTATTATTTTATCAATGAAATCGGCTCTTTTTTCGGATTGGAAGTTTATCGGCTCCCGCTTTTTTCGATTTTAATGATCTTATTTTTCCTCTTTTTTTACGACCGGATGGAAGAGTTCTTAGGCCGTTATATCTTCCGTGAAAACGTCAACCTCCAGAAATCTTTTGCCAAGATCAGCGACGATATTTCAACCCTGCTTGACGTCAAAAAAATTATCGCCAGCCTTAAAGAAGACCTGGTTGCGGCCCTCAACGTTTCCGGGGCGGAGGTTATTTTATCAAAGGAGGAGGGGGAAGAGGAGCTTTTTGCGATCGCGGCGCGCCGCAAAAACAATCCCCTTTCCATTTATGATTTTGAAGAAGACCCTTCTTACGCCCCGGTAAAAGACAAATGCCTGGCCAGGATGAAGGAGCTTTCCGCCGAATTTATCCTGCCGCTTTCATACCATGAAGAACTTATCGGTTTTTTGGTCCTCTCGAAACGGCGCGGCAGTTCGCTCTTTTACAACCTGGACGAGGTCTCTTTCTTGAACAACGTCGCGTTCCAGTCCGCGATCGCGCTCCAGAACGCCAAGCTTTACGAAGGGTTGAACCGTTCAATCGAAGAGATTTCGGAGCTGCACAGCGGCCTTGAAAAAAAGGTCGAGGAACGGGCTTTGGAAATCAAAGAAAAGACCGAGCAGCTTGATCGTTTAAACAAGGAGCTGGAGCTGGCCACCGAAAAGAAGACCGGCTTTTTGACCAACATGTCGCGCGAAATAAAAGCGCCGCTTAATGTTGTGGTCGGGCTTACCGAAGAGCTCTCTTCCGGCGCCCGCGGCCAGCTTCCGGACAAGGTTAAAGAAGCGCTGGGAGAGATGAAAAAGAGCGAGGATCACCTTGCGGGGCTGATCGGCGATGTTATCGATATTTCAAACGTTGAAGCGGGGAAAATCGAGCTTAAGACGGAAAATGTCCCGGTCAAAGAAATTATCGATTTGGTCCATTTTTCCACCAAGCCGCTTTTGGACGGCAAAAAACTTTATCTCAAGCCAAGCGTTGACCGGAACCTTCCGATGATGTGGGCCGACCGGAAAAGGATCACCCAGGTTTTAATCAACCTGATCGGCAACTCCGCCAAATTTACACAGAAGGGCGGGATCAACTTGCGGGTGAAGAAAAAAGACCAGAATTTTCTTTTTGAGGTTGAAGATACCGGGATGGGGATCGCCCCCGAAAAGATCAACGATGTTTTTAAGGAATTCAAGCAGGTGCACAAGGGAGAATTTGGCGGGACCGGACTCGGCCTTTCAATCTGCAAAAAGCTAATCGAGCTCCAGGGCGGGAAGATCTGGGTGGAAAGCAGGATGGGGAAGGGGAGCAAGTTCAGCTTTACGATCCCAATTAGGACTGTCGCAAAATAAATAACTTATTCAGGATGGGCTAGTAGTTTCTTTCTTATTTCATAAGCCCTTTTTGATAAACTGGAAGCGTTAACTAAATCTGGAGACAACAATCTTTCCGGAAAATGAGGATTCATGATTAAGTTGCGTGTTATATTGTTATAAACAAAGTCGCCCTTTATCTCATCAAATATTGCCACAAGGTCTGTTCCTCTGGTCCGAGTATTACCGGACAAGGCAAAATATAAAATAAACTTTTCCGGGCCAAGAGGCAATTTTCTGGCAAATTTAAAAGCCCTGTCGATTTCTTCTTGGGTCGCGTCTTGGTTGGCGGCGGATAAACTATGTTTCACCAGTATTGGGTCAAGATGCCCTTCCAGACGACTTAAAACCAAGCTTTTAAATTCTTGTTGGAACCATCTGTCGATTTGATTTGTATCATTGGCCCATCTAACCTTCTCAATGTGTCTGGCTTGTAAGTTTTCTAAAATTCTCAAACATGTGTCTTTTGTCTTCTCAGACATGATTCTTCTGGTACAAAGAAATTCTAATGTTTGTATGGAATTTAGTTCTCTGGTTTCGGGAAAGAGAGCTTTGGTGGCCCAAACTACTCTGGAAATGGTCTTTTTGCTGCCAGCTTGTCTCTTGAGCATGGAATAGCTGTCTTCCTTCAATAAAAAGGAGTAAAGATTGAGCATGGTATCTTCGTCGATAAGAATGTAAAGCAGGAATTGCATTCGCCTAAACAGATAAAACTTTTGCTGTTGTCGTTCAATCATTTGGCCGACATCTTTATCTCTTAATTTTAAAAACTTGGTTTCCACTAAAGAGATTGATGGTCTAATGCAATGCTCATAGTAACGTTCGGCATCTTTTATTGGGATAGACCAATAGCCTATGTTCCTTCCTAAAAAAGTTTTTGGCAATCCATCATCGCTAATCCTTTCTCCTTCAGCCAAATAAATCGCTACGTCAACATCATTAAAGTCGGCGTCGCCTCTAGAAAACGATCCTCGCACCGCAAAATTGCCGTTGATTTTATAAAATAAATCACTTAAACGGATAATTGTATTTGTGACGGCACCCATTTTTAAACTTGGTGGTTTTTTGAGCGTTAGTTGAATATTTGTTGCTTTCATGTTTTTGCCATTAGATGTTCTGTGTTGTTGAATAATAATAATTTTTGATTGCCATCCTCGGTAAAATGGATGATAGTGATACTGGCGTTGTCAATTGAAATTTTCATTTCATTAACATTAGACTTAAATATCTCATATAAAATTTCTCTTACAGTTCCAAAATGAGCGATAATTAAGGACACCTGCCCCAGGCAATTTGGCAAGATGCCAGTAAAAAATCCTTGCCTAACCCGAGTCTCAAAATCCAAATAACTCTCTCCGCCTGGAGCAGTAAAGGTTCTTTTGTTGCCGTTTTTCCAGGTTTCATAAGCAGTTGGATACTTTTGTTTGAATTCGTTTTCTGGTCCTTCCCAATATTTTAAGCCGCCGATATCACCAAAATTTAAATCTCGTAGACAGGAACACAATTGAAATGAAGCTTTTGGTGCCGCCAACCGAGTTGTTTGTATGGCTCTATAAAGATCTGATGAGGCGATCCAAGAAATTGGAAGTAGATTTAAAGGTTCTTGCAACTGTCGTGCGCATTTTTCTCCCGCGGGTGAAAGTTCATCGATATCGGGGTCCCAGGATTGCAATTTGTGTGCTTCGTTGAAGCGGGTTTTTCCATGACGTAATAAGACGACAATCGCTTCTTTGCTAGATAACGGCTTCCTGTTTATAAAAGCAACTGCCTCCGCATATAAATTATAGGTTGCGGTTATTTTGTTCATAATTTTCCCGTCATGAAAAATCTCTCCAACTTGATAGAGAAATTTTTACAGGGATACGTTCCGTCGCGTCCGACGGAAAGCCCATCGAATAATTGGGAAATGGCAGGGCGCGCCCGGCTATTTCTTCTTTGATAACATCTTTGATGATCTCTTGTTCTTTACTTCCCCAATCCGGGCGGTAACGAAAGAGATGGTCAATATTCTGGGAGCAAACGGTTCTATCAAAGACAAGCGCCAGCATTTCTTCTAAAACTTTTGGCCTTGAGCCGTTAACATCGGATAAGTCCCTATAATAAAGATCGCCTTGAGGGTCAACCAAAATATTTTGTGTGTGATACTCAAGAAAGATGCGGTGTGAAGCGTAAAAAAGCCAGCTCCGAATTATGTTGATTGCACACGCCAGGTCTAACTTTTTATCAAAGCACCGGGTTTTAATGACGTAAAACCAGGGGTAAAGATCGGCATCGGGAATTTCTCTCTTAATAAAGTTAAAATTGGGCGAAGCGGCGTAATGGCATTCTTCGGGCAAAAAGCTAAATCCTTGCAATGGGAATTTAGTCAGCATTTCTGTTGCTCTTCGACTTCTGTCCAATTGGATGTATGGCAGATCTCTTAATCCTCTGGTTATCCTTCTTAAGATAGGAAGTTTTAAGAATAAATTATCATAAGGATCGTAAACCGTCCTAAACGAACTGGTTGGAAAAACATCCCTTTCTTCAACTATATCTACAGGGTTGAGTTGAAGGTCGTTGAAGGTATCCGGATGAACCGGGACAGGGAAAAAAGTAACAGCTGTTCTAACTACGGGCAATCTAAAGGGGTCTCTTTGATATTTAGGAGATACTTCGTTGACCCTACAGAAGGGGCTATAGTTTTCAATGTTTACATATTCCCTATTAACATTATATGGCCTGACGGTTGTCATTGTAATCTCTATCCGTTTACCCCATAATGTTCTCTGGCGTAACAACGTCCCATATATTCAGCAAATTGCCGGTGTCTTTTCAAACCATTAAAAGTTGTATACATGCTGCCAATTTTGTATTCAGGGTTGAATGTGAAATATACACAGTCGTAGATATCGCCTTGAGGATCAATTGCGACAGTATCAATGCAGTTGCCACAAGGGCCTACACTATTTACCGTTTCAAGCCAAATATGTTGAGGTAAACCACCAAAACCCGATAAAGAGGATGTGTCTACAAAACCGATACTATTTCTGCTTGCGCGACCGGCATTGATTACCGGTCTCATAAGCAGGCGAATATTTGATCGTGAAAAACGATCAAGCTGTGAGATAATCTCGGGAATCTGTCCAACATTGTCGGCAGTGACCGTCATTCTGACTTTTGTTGTTCGTCCGGTGGCCGAGCAGAGATCAATGGCATTCATGGCAGCGTCAAAGGCATTTACATCACGACGCAATCCGTTGTGATAATCTTTTAAGCCATCCAAGGATACTTGAAAAAAAGCGCCTCTGTTGATATCGGTTAACTCTCTGACAAAATCATTCTTTAAAAGCATTCCGCTGGTGACAAGCTCCAATGCTCCTCCAAATTTCTCCGTACTTCTGGCTAATATTCTGACCAGTTCCGGTTCTACCAAAGAGTCTCCCCCGGTTGCGGAAACCACTGTAGGACGATAAGTGTCATAGAAAGCATCGGCTTGATCTTGGGTAAAGCGGCGAATCGGTGTTTTTCTTTCTCCGGCCGATAAATAACAATGATCACATTTTAGCGGACAAGCGTATGTTACCATATGAGGGACTTCCTGGAGTTTTCTTATTATTGTTGTCATAAAATTCATCCTTTATTTTCCGTCTGCTGCCTGCCCGATTATTATCGGGCCATTATTACAAAAATTTCACTATTTTTGCTTCTAATGTTTGTTTCCAATGTATTTTGGGGTAAAAATTGAGAGCGCTATTTTAGGCTAAAAATTAAGCGTCTCTTTCTCGTTTAAAACTTTTACTTGTGGCAGAAGGGTGGTCAGCTCCTGTTTTATCTCTTCTTCAAACTGGGTCTTCAGATGATAGGCATAAATCGGCACGGTCACTTTTAGTTTTTTTATTTCATTTTCCAGCAGGCGCGGGGTCAAATGCCGGCTGACATTGGCGATCTCTTCCATATTATTTGGAAAAGAGACGCTCACAAAGAGCGCTTTGAGGTTTTTTGCGGAATTGGCCGCTTCGCAAAGCATGCAATTCGCTCCGCAGTCTCCGCTGAAAATTACCGTTGAATCGCCTTCTTTAATTTCATAAGCCACCGCCGGAACGGTGTGGCTGACTTTAATTGGCCGCACCGTAAGCTCCCCAATCGCGGCCGGTTGGTCAGGCGGAAGCGGGAGATATTTTAAGATCGGAGAATTAGGTGCGGGGAGCTTGGTGAAGTCGGGCCAGATCTTCCCGTTTAAAAAGTGCGCTTTTAATATCTCAAGGACGGAATCAATGCTTACTATATTAATCGGATCACGCTTTTTGGCCTGGAGATTGTCCGCCAGAAAAGCGATATCTTTTATGTGATCCAGGTGGGAGTGGGTGATAAGGATATATTTTAGTTGTTCCTGCTCTTCTTTGGTGAGCGTGGAGGTGATTGCCCCGGCGTCAAGCGCGACCGCTTCTCCGATCAAAAAACTGCAGAGCCGGGTACCGGAAAATTCCGAACCGTGGCAGCCCAAAACCCTGATTTTCATCCAGCCATTTTAGCATGGGGAAAAGGCCTGTCAACATGGTATAATAAAGTATGGACAAAAATAACAGTATTAATCAGGATTTTTACGGTTTAGGGATCGCCCCCAAACTGATCGAACTGCTGGAGCGGATAAAATTTAAGACCCCGACCCCGATCCAGTATAAGGCGATCCCGATCGCGGTTGAAGGGAAGGACATTGTCGGAGTGGCGCAGACCGGGACAGGAAAAACCCTGGCCTTTGGCGTTCCGATGATCCAGCGGTTGTTGAACAGCCAGGACAAAGGGCTGGTTCTGGTCCCGACCAGGGAACTGGCATTACAGGTAGAAGAAGAGCTTATGAAGATCGGCCGTCCGCTTGGGATCAAGACCGCGGTTTTGATCGGCGGCGCTTCCAAATATTTGCAGGTAAAAGCACTGCGAATGAATCCCCGTATAATAATTGCCACTCCCGGAAGATTAAACGATCATTTGCAGGACGGGAGCATCCGTTTGGACAGAATTATGATTGTCGTATTGGACGAAGCGGATCGGATGCTTGACATGGGATTTCTTCCGCAGATTGAAAAAGTTCTAAGGAATCTTCCGGTGAATAAGCAGACGATGCTGTTCTCGGCGACTATTCCCGAAGCGGTCGTTAAGATCGCTTCAAGATACATGAAGCTTCCGGTCGGCGTTGAAATCGCCAAATCGGGGACCGCCGCAAAAAACATCCTCCAGGAATTGTTTATTATTAAAAAAGAGGACAAGAGCCGGCTCCTTTGCAAATTATTGGAACAATACCGCGGGACCGTTTTAATCTTCAGCCGGACCAAGCACGGGGCAACCCGGATCACCAACGGCTTGAGGGGACTCGGGTATACGGCCGCCGAAATTCACGCCAACCGTTCTTTGAGCCAGAGGAGAGAGGCGCTGGAAGGTTTTAAGAGAGGGAAATACCGTATCCTGGTGGCGACCGACATTGCCGCCCGCGGAATAGACGTCAAAGAGATTGAGCTGGTGGTGAACTACGACCTTCCCGACGATGCCGAAAACTATGTCCACCGCATCGGAAGAACCGGACGGGCGGGGCATGAGGGAAGGGCGATCTCGCTTGCGACCCCCGACCAGCGCGGAGAAGTAAGAAATATCGAAAAAATTATGCAAAAGGCCCTCCCGGTTTCCAGGCATCCCGATTTTGTCCCGATCGATTTTGAGACGGCGATGGTTCGGAGTTTTGGCCCAAGAGGCCGTTCGGGACGGCCGATCGGACGCTTTCGACGCAGAAGATGAGGATAATTTTAACCGGCGGGGTCGGTTTTATCGGATCGGTTCTGCTTTCGGAATTAAACCATAAAGGCCTGGATGATATTCTGCTGGTTGACGAACTCAACGACCCCGTAAAAGAAAAAAACATTAAGGGTAAAAAATTCAAGGATTTAATCGACAAAGACGAGTTTATCGGACTGGTCGCGAAAAACAAGTTTGCCGGATACGACCTGATCCTTCATATCGGGGCCTGTTCCTCAACCATTTTGCCCGACCGCGATTATTACCAAAAAAATAATTTTGAATACACCAGGACCCTGGCCGAATACGCGCTTCAAAGGGAAATGCGGTTCCTCTACGCCTCTTCGGCCGCGACCTACGGTGACGGCTCCCTGGGATTTTCGGACGAAGATTCGGAAACCGTAAAGCTTAAGCCGCTCAATTTCTACGGTGAATCGAAACACCGGTTTGACCTTTGGGTTTTAAAGAACAATCTGCAGAAAAAATTTGTCGGCTTTAAATTTTTTAACGTTTTCGGGCCCAACGAGTACCACAAGGGAGAGATGATGAGCTTGATCTGCAAGCGTTTTAAGGATGTGATGCGCGACAAAAAGATTCGACTCTTCAAATCATACAACAGGGAATATCCGGACGGCGGCCAGAAGCGCGATTTTATCTATGTCAAAGACGCGGTTCAAATGGTCTATTATTTTATCGAGAATCCGGACAAGGCCGGTATATATAATGTAGGAACGGGGAAGGCTCGAAGCTGGAACGATTTGGCCAAAGCGCTTTTTGCGGCTTTGAATATTCCATTAAACATAGAATATATCGAAATGCCGGAAATTCTGCGCGATAAATACCAGTATTTTACTCAAGCGGATATGGCAAAACTTGGAAGAACAGGCTATAATTGGCCGACCGCATCGCTTGAGTCCGCCGTGGCCGATTATGTTTCATATTTAAGCGAAGGGAGTTATTTGTAGCTTTTTATGCCAAAGAAAATTCCAAAAAAAACAATCCAAAGGGTTTTGATCTATCACCGCTATTTAACTTTTTTGCTCCAGCAGGGGACGCGTGATATTTCGTCCAAAAGTCTGGCGGACATATTGGAAACCACCCCTTCGCAGGTGAGGAAAGATTTGTCTTGTTTTGGCAGGTTTGGCAAAAGTGGGTCCGGTTACGATGTCCTTGAGCTGCGCGATTTAATCGGCAAAAGGCTCGGCTTTGAAAAATTGCGCAAAGTTTGTATCGCCGGAATGGGGAATTTGGGGGTCGCTTTGGCGGGATACCGGGGCTTTGAAGACCTGGGGCTGACTATTCAGGCGGTGTTTGATTCCGACCCCAAAAAGATCAATAGGAAATTTGACGGACTGGTTTGCAGGGATATCAAAGAGATTGCCCCGGTCGTAAAAAAGAACCAGATTGATATGGCCGTTTTGACGGTGCCGGCCGGATCGGCGCAAGAAGTCGCCCGCCGGCTCGAAAATGCCGGCATCAGGGCGATCCTAAATTTTACCCCGGTAAAGCTTACCCTCTCCAGCAGGGTCAAAGTTTCGAATGTCGACCTGGCGGTTGAGCTGAAAACCCTTTCCTTTTTTATCCGCTAAAACGGCAAGTTTGTGAAATATTTCACAAATACACTTCAAAACACTCCGCCAAATTAAAAAGCGCGATAAATCCAGTCGTTTTTACCTAATAAAACCGGATTTTTCATTGACAGTCCTCCCAAAAATATGGTATAATTCCTGTATCGCAATAATCAAGAGTTTGTGAAAAAAATCACAATCAGGTAAAATAAGGGAGGGCAAGGCATAATGGGAAAAACGACAAATCGATGGGGGATCGCGCTGGCGGGGATTATAATGCAGCTGCTGTTGGGGACGGTGTACGGTTGGAGCGTGTTTAAGAAGCCGCTGATGGAGAGCCACGGCTGGACCGGGGTTCAGGTTGGTTTGGCTTTTACGATCGCGATTTTTTGTTTGGGTATGGCCGCCGCTCTCGGCGGAAAGTTTGTCGATCGGGCCGGAGCGCGCAAGGTCGCGACTACCGCGGCAATCCTTTTTGGTTTCGGGACCCTTCTTGCCGGTTATGCCAACAGCATCGGTAATTTGTGGCTGTTGTGGCTGGGCTACGGTGTTATTGCCGGGATTGGAAACGGGCTGGGCTATATTACTCCGATCGCGGTTTTAATCAGGTGGTTTCCCGATAAGAGGGGGCTAATTACCGGACTGGCCGTGATGGGCTTTGGTTTTGGATCGGCGCTGATTGGCCAATTTGTCCCCTTATTGCTTCCTTCAATCGGAATAACTTCCACCTTTTATGTGTTGGGAATAATTTATCTGATAATTTTGGGATTGGCCGCCCAGTTTCTTAACAATCCTCCCGAAGGCTGGTCTCCTCCTGTTTCTGCCGGAGCGAAAATCAATTCTTCTGCCGCCGTTAATTCATTGTGTTTGAGGGACGCCCTCGGTACTTTTCAATTCTATATACTCTGGTTGGTTTTATTTATCAATGTGACCGCCGGGATCGCGCTTATCAGCAATATGTCTCCGATGGCGCAGGCACAGCTGGGGGTAACCGCGGTAGTTGCCGGCACGCTGGTCTTTACCGCTTCCATTTTTAACGGTTTAGGCAGAGTGTTTTGGGCTTCGCTTTCCGATAAGATTGGAAGAAAAAACGTCTTTTTAATTATGCTTAGCTCTCAAATACCGGTCTTTTTTCTGCTCCCCCAGGCCTCCAATATCTGGATTTTTGGCGCGATGTGCTGTTATATCCTCTCTTGTTTGGGGGGAGGGTTCGCGACAATGCCTTCATTCGCCGTCGACACCTTTGGACCAAAAAATTGCGGGAATATTTACGGGAAGGTGTTGCTGGCCTGGAGTTTGGCCGGAGTGGTCGGACCATTGCTTATGGAATATGTTTTAAAAGTAACAAGCAGTTTTTCAATGGCATTGATCATAGCTTCCGGACTCCTTGCGGTCGGAGTTTTCCTGGTTTCTTTGTATAAGAAACCGGAAGCGGTTGCCGCTTAGCCGCCAATGAATGGAATCATCCTTGCCGGCGGAAAAAGTTTAAGGTTTGGCGAGGATAAGGCGTTTGTAAAAATTGGAGAAGGCGAGGATCTATATCCTCGCTTCCTCATTGAAATAATCATCGGCCTTTTGGCCCGGTTATTTGACAAAGTAATAATTGTAACCAATTATCCGGAAAAATATAAAAATTATCCGGTTGAAATCGTGGTAGACCGGATTAGAGGGGTTGGTCCGCTGGGCGGGATCCATGCCGGCCTGTTGGCTTCCGATACGGAACATAATTTTATAATGGCCTGCGATATGCCGTTTCCGCAGGCAGAACTGGTTAGGTTTTTGGGGTCAAGGGCCAAGAATCAGGATTTAATAATTCCAAAAAGGGGAGAAGGTTTTGAGCCTTTGTTCTCCGTGTATTCCAAAAATTGCATAGCGGCAATTGAAAGACAAATTAAAACCGGGAACTATAAGATCCAGGAAATGTTTTCCGGGCTGGATGTCGAATTTGTGGAAGAAGAGGATCTTCGCCGGTTTGATCCGGCGCTTATTTCGTTTTTAAATTTAAACACCAAAAAAGATTTGGAAAGAATTTATGAATGTTTGAAGAAACAGAAATTATCCGCTTTAGTTTAAAAGAGGGCGCAGCCGGCTTCAAAGATAAGATCGTCCGGGAGGTTCCCTTTACCATAAAGGTCAATAACGAAGAAGTCTCCACCTTGCTTGCTTCTCCTTCCGATCTTAAAGAGCTGGCAGTCGGTTATTTGTTTGTTGAGGGATTCATAGAATCACAATCCGACATTACGGACATTGTCGTAAACGAGAGGTCTTTTTTTGCCGGAGTGGGGACGAAGAACAAAATAACGCCCGAACAGCTGCAAAAAAACAGGGTGATTACCTCCGGCTGCGGGAGGAACATCAGTTTTTATAACGCGGAAGATTTTAAGAATGTTTTGCCGGTGGATTCCGATTTTAAGGCCGAAGCAAAAACAATTTTGGGATTAACCGCCGAATTCCAAAAGAAGTCGGAAACATTTCGTGAGACCGGCGGAGTCCACAGCGCGGCGCTTTGTGAAGGGGACAGAATCATTTCCTTCGCCGAAGATATCGGCCGGCACAACGCGGTAGATAAGATAGTGGGGGGATTGATTTTAAAGAAAATCGATCCTAAAAACAAATTTCTGCTTTTGAGCGGAAGAATATCATCGGAGATGCTTTTGAAAGCGGCCAGGATCGGCATTCCGATTATAGTTTCCCGCTCCGCGCCGACCGATATGGCGGTGCGGCTGGCCAAACGATTGAAGATAACTTTGGTCGGTTTTGCCAGAGGATCAAAAATGAATATTTATTCGGAGCCGGAGAGGATTGTTATGAAGGAGGGAAAAGATGTCTAACAAGAAGTGTGTTTGCGTCCATGAGCTGACCGCGGACGAAAAGGAAAAAATAAAAAATTTCGGGCAAATACTTGACGATTATAAGGGGAAGCCGGGGGCTTTGATCCCGGTCCTGCAGATAGCCCAAAAGATGATCGGTTACCTGCCGGGAAGCGTTTTGAAAATGATCAGTAAGGGGCTTCATGAGCCGCTGGCAAAAGTGTACGGGGTCGCGACTTTTTACCATTTCTTCACCATGATGCCGCGCGGGAAACATCTGATCAGGATCTGTCTTGGGACCGCCTGTTATGTGCGCGGCAGCAAAGAGGTTCTGGCCGCCTTCAAAAAAGAACTTGGAATCGATGTCGGAGGGACAACCGCCGACCGGAAGTTTACCCTTGAAATCGGAAGATGCTTTGGCGCTTGCGGCCTGGCCCCGGTCATCATGGTTAACGACGATACCCATCAGAGGGTCAAGCCGTCAAAAATCAAAGAAATTTTGGCCCAGTACAAGTAAAGGAGACAAAGCATGATAAAAAGTAAAATTAAAAACGCGAAAGAATTAGCCGCCCTTTACGAAGAGAACAAGGCCAAATTTGCCGAAGATAAAAAAGAAAAAATCCTGCTGTGCGTCGGCGGCGGCTGTATCGCTTCCGGTTCTTTAAAAATAAAAGAAGCTCTTCAAAAAGAATTGAAAACAAAAGGACTGGACAAGAAAGTGGCGCTGGTTGAGACCGGATGCCTTGGTCCCTGCGCCGCCGGTCCGGTGATGGTAATCTCCTCCGATAAGACCTTTTATTCAAATGTTAAGCCCAAAGATGTTGAAGAGATTGTCGAAAAACACCTTAAAAAAGGAAAGATCGTAACCCGTCTGGCCTGGCGGCAGCACCATGAAGCTAAGCCGGTCCCGGTCCAGACCGATATAGAATTTTTTAAGCGCCAGGTCAAAGTTGTCTTGCGGAACTGCGGATTAATCGATCCCACCAAACTCGAACATTATATCGGACGGCAGGGGTACGCGGCTTTGGCCAAGGTCTTGACAAAGATGGAGCCGGAAGATGTTTTGTCCGAGATGAAAAAATCGGGCTTGCGCGGACGGGGAGGGGCCGGTTTCCCCACTTACCTGAAATGGACCTTTGCCCGCGACAACCGTTCCGACATAAAATACATACTTTGCAACGCGGACGAGGGGGACCCGGGCGCTTTTATGGACCGCAGTGTTCTGGAAGGCGATCCCCACAGCCTGATTGAGGGGATGGCGATCGGCGCTTTTGTCATTGGAGCGAGATACGGCTATGTGTATGTTAGGGCGGAGTATCCGCTGGCGGTTGAGCGGCTTGAGATAGCGCTTGACCGAGCGCGTAAAGCCGGACTGCTTGGAAAAAATATCCTTGGCACCGATTTTTCTTTTGACCTTGAAATAAAAATGGGTTCGGGCGCTTTTGTCTGCGGGGAAGAGACCGCGCTGATCAACAGCATAGAGGGGAAGAGGGGAGAGCCTCGTCCCCGGCCGCCTTTTCCGGCGGAAAAGGGATTGTGGCAAAAACCGTCTTCATTAAACAACGTCGAGACTTTTGCCAATGTCCCGGAAATTCTTTTGAAAGGCGGAGATTGGTTCGCGCAGTACGGAACGGAAAAGAGCAAGGGGACAAAAGTTTTTGCCCTGGCCGGAGCGATTGTCAATGCCGGACTGGTTGAGGTTCCGGTCGGAACCACTCTTGGCGAATTGATTTATGATATCGGCGGAGGGATTCCCAACGGAAAACAATTCAAAGCCGCGCAGATCGGCGGTCCTTCCGGCGGATGCATTCCAAAAAAACATTTGAACGTAAAACTGGATTACGAATCTTTAAACGAGCTTGGCGCGATCATGGGATCGGGCGGACTGATCGTAATGGATGAGGGGACCTGCATGGTGGATGTTGCCAGATATTTCCTTGAATTTGTGCAGGACGAATCGTGCGGAAAATGCGTCCCCTGCCGCGAAGGGACCAAGCGGATGCTGGAGATAATCAACAAGATCACGCGCGGAGAGGGAGAACTTTCCGATCTGGACAAGCTTGAAAAGATGGGGAAAGAAATTATTTCAAGTTCGCTCTGCGGATTGGGACAGACCGCGCCTAATCCGGTCTTGTCGGCCCTGCGCCACTTCAGGCATGAATTTGAAGACCACATCTTGTTTAAACGCTGCAAGTGCGGGGTTTGTCCCGACCTGGTCAGGTCTCCCTGCCAGAGCAAGTGCCCGGCCAAGGTGGATGTCCCCGGATATATTTCACTGGCAAAAGAGGGAAGGTTTGACGAAGCGTTAAAACTTCACCGCGACCGGAATCCGTTTGCCTGGGTTTGCGCCCGGGTTTGCGTGCATCCGTGCGAAACGGTTTGCCGCAGGGAAACGGTTGACAATACCGCGGTCTCAATCCGCGGCTTAAAAAGATATATGGTGGAAAACGCTTCGGAGGGACTGCTTCCGGAAGTTGAAGAAAATCCCGAAAACGCCAAGAAGAAGATAGCGATTATAGGGGCCGGTCCGGCCGGATTGAGTTCAGCCTACTTTTTGGCCCGCCTGGGATATAAGCCGGAAGTCTTCGAATCGGAAAAAATAGCGGGAGGGATGCTGGTGCAGACTATTCCTTCCTACCGTCTTCCCCGGAATGAACTTAAAAAAGAGATCAGGCTGATTGAAGGGATGGGGGTTGCAATCAAGACCGGCAAAACGTTCGGCAAGGATTTTACCCTTTCCAGCCTGCGCAAAGACGGGTATGAAGCGGTCTTTATCGCGGTCGGCGCTCCCAAGGGTATTGCCATGGAAATTCCGGGAGCCGACGCGGAAGGGGTGGTGGACGCGATGACCTTTTTGCGTGAAGTGAGCTATAAAAGAAAAGTTAATGTCGGTAAAAAAGTGGTGGTTGTCGGCGGAGGAAATTCCGCGATTGACGCCGCCCGCTGCGCGTTGAGAGAAAAAGCCGAAGTTACCCTGGTTTACAGAAGGACCAGGGAAGAGATGCCGGCTTATGAAGAAGAGGTCCGCGCGGCGGTTGAAGAAGGGATGAAAATCCTGCCTTTGACCAACCCTTCCGAAATAATTACAAAAAACGACAAAGTTGCCGGGGTCAAATGCGACAAGATGACTTTGGGAGAATATGACAAGAGCGGCAGAAGGAGGCCCGAAAAATCGGGGCAGACAATTGAAATTAAGGCCGACACCGTCATTTTTGCGATCGGCCAGACCCTGGATTGTTCCAAACTGGTTTCGGAAAAAGACCGGGTTGATGTCCTTTGGGGGAGCAAATTTAAAACCGATAAGCTTTACGGCCAAACCGGCCATCCCTGGCTTTTTGCCGGGGGCGATTGCGTCAACGAAGAGATGACCGTGATTGCCGCGGTAGCCGACGGGGAAAAGGCGGCGGTGGGGATCGATAAATATTTAACCGGAGAGGAGCACGCGTTTTGGAGGATTGAAAAGATCAATACTTCCTATTTCAACCCGGATGCCGATCCGGTCTCTTATCCGAGGAAAAACCTGCCCGAGCTTCCCGCTTCGGCCAGAAAAAACAATTTTGATCCGGTCGAGCGGAGCTTTAACGATACCGACGGTGTAAAGCAATGCGAGCGCTGCCTGCGCTGCGACTTTGGAAAATAGGAGGCAATGATGAGAGTTACGATTGATGGAAATCAATATGATGCCCCGGAAGGACAGACCATTTTGGAAATCGCAAAGGAGAACGGAATAAAAATTCCGAGCCTTTGCTATCACGTTAAAACCGGCCAGGCGGGGAAGTGCCGGGCCTGCGTGGTTGAGGTTGAGGGGATGAAGGGACTGCAAACCTCCTGCACCGTAAAGGCCAAAGAGGGGATGAAGATATTAACCGCGACCGACAAGGTCCGCGACGCTCAGAGATTGGTTATTGATCTTTTGCTTTCATCCGGACGGCACGATTGCTTAAGCTGTGAAAAAAACGGGGAATGCGAACTGCAGGAAGCGGCCTATTTTCTGGGGATTGAACGCCCTTCTTTTAAGCTTGGAGAAAAGATCCAGCCGGACAATTCTTCCGAGTTTATTATCAGGGATAATGAGAAATGTATTAAATGCGGCCGTTGTATTGAAGGATGCAATAATACGGTAGTAAACGAGGTCTTGTCTTTCGGTTACAGGAGCAATGATACCGCGGTTGTCTGCGATGACGATATTTTAATGGGAGAATCGTCCTGTGTCCAGTGCGGAGAATGTTCCCAGCTCTGCCCGGTCGGCGCTATTATAGATAGGAATTCTATCGGCAAAGGGAGGCCCTGGGAGAGGAAGCAAACCAACACGGTTTGCGCCTATTGCGGGGTCGGCTGCCAATTGACCCTGCATACCAGCGGCAACCGGGTGGTTAAAGTGACGGGAGTTGAAGGGGCTCCGTGCAATGACGGAATGCTTTGCGTCAAAGGGCGCTACGGTTATGATTTTGTCAATTCAAAAGAGCGGCTGACCGTTCCGCTTATCAGAGACGAGAAGACCAAGGAATTGAAGCCGGCCTCGTGGGAAGACGCGATTGAACTGGTTGCCAAAAAGTTTAAGAAGATAAAGAAAGAGAACGGTCCGGACGCGATTGGAGGCTTGGCTTCCGCCAAAGTTACCAACGAAGAAAATTATATTTTCCAGAAATTTATCCGCTCAGTTATCGGCACCAACAATGTCGACCATTGCGCCCGTCTCTGCCACGCCTCAACGGTTGTCGGCTTGGCTTCGGCCTTTGGCTCCGGAGCTATGACTAACAATATTGCCGAAATTGACAAGGCCGAGGTGGCATTGATCATCGGATCAAATACGACCGAGGCGCATCCGGTAATCGGTTCATACATCAAAAGGGCGGCGCGGCAGGGCAAGACCAAACTGATTGTGGTCGATCCCAAATGGATTGAGCTGGCCGATTTTGCCGAAATTTATGTCAATCAGAGATGCGGATCCGATGTCGCTTTCTTAAACGGCATAATGCATATTATGATAGAAAACGGCTGGTACGATAAGGATTATGTTAAGGAGCGCTGTGAAAATTTTGATGAACTCAAAACGGAAGTAAAGAAGTATACCCCGGAAAAGGTCTCAAAGCTTACAAATATTTCGGTAAAGGATCTGAATGCAATTGCTAAAATGTTTGGGCAGGCCAAGACCGCCGCTGTTTTTTATTCCATGGGAATCACGCAGCATACCACCGGGACCGACAATGTCTGGTCGGTTGCGAATTTACAGATGCTGTGCGGTAATATCGGAATTCCGGGAGGCGGGGTCAATGCTTTAAGAGGGCAGGCGAATGTTCAGGGAGCTTGTGACATGGGGGCATTGCCGAATGTCTATCCCGGATACCAGCCGGTTAATAATCCGCAGGCGCAGGAGAAATTTGAAAAGGCCTGGGGGGTAAAGCTTGCCAACAAAGTCGGGCTGACTGTTACCGAACAGCTTAAATACGCTGGGGAGGGTAAGATTAAGGCTCTTTACATAATGGGAGAGAACCCGGTTTTGTCCGATCCGGATATGAACCACGTAAAAGAAGCTTTAGAGAAGACCGAATTTTTGGTGGTGCAGGATATTTTCTTGACAGAGACGGCGACGATTGCCGATGTGGTTTTTCCCGCCGCGTCTTTTGCCGAAAAAGACGGGTTGTTTACCAATACCGAACGAAGGGTACAGCGGCTGAACAAAGCGGTAGCATCTCCGGGAGAGGCAAAAGAGGACTGGATTATTGTACAGGATCTTGCCAATGCCATGGGAGCAAAGTGGAAGTATCAAACCGCCTGCGATATTCAGGAAGAACTTGTGACGGTTACTCCTCAGTACGGCGGGATTTCCTGGAAAAGGGTCGGCACAAAAGGGCTGCAGTGGCCTTGTCCCAATCCGGAGCATCCCGGCACTTCTTACCTGCATAAAGACAAGTTTGCCCGCGGACTTGGTTTGATGAAAGCAATTCCGTTTAAAGAGCCGGCGGAGCTTCCGGATGATGAGTATCCTTTGGTTTTAACCACCGGCAGGGTTTTGGAACAATTCCATACCGGAACGATGACCAGAAAGACCGAAGGATTGAACAATCTGGCCGGTCCCAAAATCACAATATCGCAAGAGGATGCCAAAAAACTTGGAATAAAGGATGGCGACAGGGTAAGGGTTATAAGCCGCAGGGGAGAGATTGAGACCTGTGCCGAAGTTGGCGAAAAATTAATACCCAAAGGGACGACTTTTATCCCTTTTCATTACATAGAAGCGGCGGCGAATATTTTGACCAATCCGGCGCTTGATCCGGTAGCCAAGATACCGGAATTCAAGGCCTGTGCGGTTAGAGTAGAAAAAATTTAGAAGGAGGAAAAGATGAAAAAGATTCTTGGCTTGGTTTTGGTTTTTTTGTTCCTGGTTTCGTCTGTTTCTATTGCGGCAGAGAAGAAGGTTGAACCCGTTTCGGTTTCCGATTCGGCCGGTTTTTTGACTAAATTGGATGTGAACGGATATTTGCGTATTCGCTACAGCGCTTACCAGGCGAATACCAGTCCGGACACCTTAAACCTTTCCCGTGCCCGTATTAGGGTTACCGGAAATGTCGCTCCCGATTTTTCTTTCTTGGTTCAGCCCGATTTTGCGGGGCTTTCCAGCGGAGGGACGGTAGCTTTGGCCGACGCTTACGGACAATACAAATGCCCGGTTACCGGGATTGTGGTCCGGGCCGGACAATTTTTGCTCCCTTTTGCCTATGATTCCGGAAAATACAAAACGATTTACGGGACCGGTCTTAATCCCAGCCATTACGGGGTCATCATGCCGGCCCGTGATTATGGGTTAAGGGCGATGGGGGCGGTTCCCAACCTGGCGGGGTTAAATTACGACGCGGCGATTGTAAACGGGACCGGAGCGACCGATACCAATAAGACCAAAGACCTGGTCGGCCGGGTGAATTATAAGAACAACTTTATCGATATTGGATTATCGGGATATTATGGAAAGGCCGGATCGGCCGAAGCGCAAAAACGGGACCTGGCGGTTGATTTGGAATATAAGTCCGGTCCGTTTACCACGGTTGCCGAATACATGTTGGGACAAAATACCGCCGCCACCGCCAAACTTCAGGAGGCCTCTTTGCAGGTTTCGGGGTTATTTGGCGGGGCGCATGAGCCCTTGATTCGGTATGAGAACTACGATCCCAACACCGCGATTGGCGGGAATATCGTGAATACCGTTACCCTGGGGTATACCTATAGCATGAATAAGAACACAAAGTTTATTGTGAACTATAATTTGGTGGCGGAAGAGACAACGCCAACCAATAATGATACGTTAATGTTCGAGTTACAGACCCAGATATAATAAATAAATCTTCGATCCCGACGTATCCCGATGTTACATCGGGATAGTCGGGACGGCGATCTCCCGAATATTGGCAGAGGAGATCCGAGGGTTTGGAAGGTAACTTCCGGGCCTCCCATTTAGGAAAGGAGAGAATATGAAAAGGTTTTTTGCATGGCTATTATTGGTTTTGTTTCTGTTTTCCGCCCCGTCAATTTCGGCCTCTAAAAATTTAATCCTTGCCACCACGACCAGCACTGTTGATTCGGGACTCCTGGATGTCTTAATCCCTCTTTTTGAAAAACAGAGCGGGTATAAGGTTAAGACCATCGGGGTTGGCTCCGGTATGGCAATGGAGATGGGCAAAAGAGGAGAGGCCGATGTTTTGTTGGTCCATTCCCCAAAGGATGAAGAAAAGTTGGTGGCCGAAGGATTTGGCATAAACCGCAAACCGGTAATGCACAATGATTTTGTCTTGCTCGGTCCCCCAAACGATCCGGCCGGGGTCGGATCGTTTAAGAGCGCCAAAGCGGCTTTTGGAAAAATTGCCTCTTCCGGCGTTCTTTTTGTTTCCCGCGGGGACAAGTCCGGCACGCATAAAAAAGAACTGTCAATTTGGCCGGCCGGAACGGTTTTGTCCAACTTGTGGTATTTGGAATCGGGCCAGGGGATGGGAACAACCCTTATGATCGCAAGCCAAAAGAGGGCCTATACTTTATCCGACCGAGCGACCTATTTGAGCTTTAAGGACAAGGTTAGACTGGTTATCCTGTCGGAAGGGGACAAGGTTTTGCTTAATCCTTACCATGTGATTGAGGTCAATCCGGCAAAATTCTCCAAAGTAAATGCGGAGGGCGGAAAAGCCTTTTCGGGCTTTATCGTTTCCGCTTCTACTCAGAAAGTTATTGCAGAATTCGGCAAAGAAAAGTTTGGAGGGGTTCTGTTTTTCCCTGATGCAAAATAATTTTTCAGATATCATTGCGATTATTCTTTTAACCCTTAGGGTTTCGGGGAGCGCTTTGCTTATTTCGGTTATTATCGGAATAAGTTTGGGCTTCTTCGTTGCCCTAAGGGAGTTTCCCGGAAGAAAGATTTTAATCGGATTAATAAATACCGGAATGGGCCTGCCGCCGGTGGTGGTCGGCCTTCTGGTTATGATTGTGTTGTGGAGAGCCGGACCGCTCGGGTTTCTTGAATGGATTTATTCGCCGATCGCGATGATTATTGCCCAGGTAATTCTCGCCACTCCGATTATTGCAGGGTTAACCCTGGCAACTATCCAGCAAGTGCCGCAAAAAATGATTTGGCAGGCCAAGGCGCTGGGGGCTTCCGGATGGAATTTACTTTGGCTTTTGATCAGGGAGACCCGCCTTTCTCTTTTGGCGGCGGTGATGGCCGGCTTTGGCGGAATAATTTCCGAAGTCGGGGCGGTGATGATGGTGGGAGGAAATATAAGGGGGGAGACCAGGGTGATGACGACCGCGATCGTTTTGGAGGCACAAAAGGGGAATATCAATTTTGCCCTGATTTTGGGAGGAATTTTGCTGGTCTTGTCTTTTTCCGTAAATTTTGGTTTGACGCTGATCCAGCAAAAGGTGAAAAAATCATGATCAAGGCGCTGCTTGGTCCAAATGGAGCGGGGAAGAGCACTTATCTTCGCCGTTTGATGGGACTTGAAAGCGGGGAAATTAATCCGGCCATGGCGATGGTCTTCCAAGAGCCGCTTCTTTTTGATTTAACCGTATTTGAAAATGTGGCATTGGGGCTGCGTTTTCGCAAAGCTTCCGATATTGAAAAGAAAGTTATGTTCTGGCTGGAAAAATTAAAGATAACCCCGCTTAAAGATAGAAGGGCAATTACTTTGTCCGGCGGAGAAGCGCAAAAGGCCGCTTTGGCCCGGGCCTTGGTGCTTGAACCAAAAACCCTGCTTTTGGACGAACCGTTCGCTAATCTCGATTTGCCGTCGCAATTGGCGTTAAGGCAGGAATTAAAAGGGATAATTTCCGAAAAAGGGATAAGCGCCGTTTGGGTCACCCACAATAAGGCCGAAGCACTGGCGGTAGCGGATGTATTAATGATTATGATCGACTGGAAAATTGTCCAGGAGGGGAGGCCGGAAGATGTTTTGCAAAGGCCGGCCGGGCAAGAAGTTGCGTCTTTTTTGGGGATAGAGAATATTTTTCGCGGGAGCATTGCCGGTTCGGTTTTTAAGAATCAAAAAATTAATTTTGAGGTTGCGGCTTCAAATCAGGATTCCGCCTGGGCAATTGTCCATCCGGAAGACATAATTTTATCTTCCGAACCGCTGCATGGGACCAGCGCGCGCAATTCTCTGGAGGGAGTGGTTTTGGATGTTGTTCCCGAAGGATTGTCTTACAGCGTTACAATAGATGCCGGAGAAGTTTTTCGCGCGGTTGTAACCCGAGCTTCGGTTGAAGCGCTGAATATCGCAAAGGGGCGGAAAATATTCCTGATTTTTAAGGCCACGGCGGTGGAGGTATACTGATGATAAAACCGGAGAAAGCGCTAAAAATAATATTGGAGCGGGCCAGGCCGCTGGGGATTGAAGAGATTAATCTTGTCGATTCACTCGGTCGAGTTTTAGCCGAAAAAGTTTATTCGGATATTGATATTCCCGCCTTCAATCGCTCTGCCATGGACGGGTTTGCCGTAAATTCAAAGGATCTTTCTAAAGTCTTTGAGATTATCGAGGATATTCCGGCGGGCTATGTGCCAAAGAAGAAAATTAAATTTGGCCAATGCGCCAGGATTATGACAGGAGCGATGCTGCCTATAGGTACGGATAAAGTTGTCAAAGTCGAGAATACAAAGCTAACGGCCGACGGCTTAAAGATTACGGCTCTCGAGAAAAAACTAAACGTATCTTTGCGGGGGGAAGATGTTAAGAAGGGGGAGCTGGTACTTGATAAGGGGACCAAAATACGGCCGCAGGAGGGGGCGATGCTGGCGACGGTCGGCAAAACAAGCGTCAAGGTTTACCGCCGGCCCAAAGTCGCGGTGATTTCAACTGGTTCGGAATTGGTTGAACCTTCACAAAAACCGGCAGCCGGTCAAATCCGCAACAGCAATGGCACAATGCTTTTATTCTTGCTTAAACGTTTCGGCACAGAAATAAATTATTTTGGAATTGCTCCGGATGATTTTTTGACAACAAAGGAAATGATTGAAAAAGCGCTAAAGACGGCCGATATTGTGATTTTGAGCGGGGGAGTGTCGGTCGGCGATTATGATTTTGTTTCAAAGGCGCTGAATGAGTGCGGAGTCGATATTTTATTTGATAGGGTGGCAATCCAACCGGGCAAACCAACCACCTTTGGAGTAAAAGGCGACAAATATGTTTTTGGCTTGCCGGGGAATCCGGTTTCTGTTTTTGTGTCTTTTGAGCTGTTTGTAACTTCTTTGATCAATGGTTTGACCAATCGAAAGGAAGGGAATAAATATATTGATGCCGTATTGACCGGAGATTTTGAACGCAAAAATGCGGAGCGCGAACTATATTATCCGGTTGGTCTTTTGGCCGGATATGCCGTTCCCTTAAAATTCCATGGATCCGGCCATCTTTTTTCTCTTGCCAGTTGCAATGCCTTGATGCGCGTTAAAAAAGGGATTAAATTTTTAAAAAACGGGGAGACTGTCAATGTTAGACCAATATAATAGGGATATTTATTATCTGCGCATTGCGGTGACCGATCTCTGCAACCTGCGCTGTACTTATTGCATGCCGGAAGAAGGGATTAAATTAAAAAAACACGAAGAGATATTAAACTTCGAAGAAATTGTGGAAATTGTTAAAGTCGCGGTTTCGCTCGGTTTTTATAAATTCCGCTTAACCGGGGGGGAGCCGCTGGTCCGTCGCGGCATTATTGATCTGGTTAAAATGCTGGCCCAAATAGACGGGGTCAAGACTCTGGCGATGACCACCAACGGTTTGCTTTTGCCTCAATTCGCGAAACAATTAAAAGCGGCGGGATTATCCCGCTTAAATATCAGCTTAGATTCACTAAATAAAGAAAGATATAATAAGATTACTCGCGGAGGGGAGCTTGCCGATGCTTTGGCCGGAATAAAGTCCGCCCGCGAGGCCGGTTTTGAAAAAACAAAACTTAACGCGGTGATTGTCGACGGGTTTAACGACGACGAAAAAGACAACCTGAAAAAATTCGCGGATGAAAATAAGATGAAGATCCGTTTTGTTAAAAAGATGGATTTGAAGAGCGGTGATTACTACGGAGTGGAAGGAGGCGAGGGGGGGAATTGTTCTATTTGCAACCGCGTGCGCTTGACGGCGGACGGCAAACTCCGTTCGTGTTTGTTTTCCGATTACGAGGTTGATGTGCGTACGGTTGGGATTGAGCGGGCTTTTAGGCAAGTTATCGAAAATAAGCCCGAAAAGGGAGATAAATCTTTGAAAAGGGAGATGATCCAAATTGGCGGCTAAAAATTTTTCACATATTGACGGCAAAGGCAAAGCAAAGATGGTTGATGTCGGGGATAAGCCGGATTTAAAAAGAACCGCGGTTGCGAAAGGTTCCATTTTTCTGGCAAAAGAGACCATTAAACTGATTAAAGATAATAAAATGAAAAAAGGGGATGTTTTGGCGGTAGCCAGGATTGCCGGGATCCAGGCGGCCAAAAAAACCGGAGATCTGATCCCGTTGTGCCATCCTTTGCTTTTAAATAATATCGAAGTAGATTGTGAAACTTTTCACAATCAGGTTAAGATAACTTCCAGAGTCGAGTGCACCGGTAAAACCGGAGTGGAGATGGAGGCCTTAACTGCTGTTTCCGTTGCTCTTTTAACAATTTACGACATGTGCAAGGCGGTTGATAAAAAGATGAGAATAGGAGAAATAAAATTATGCCAAAAGTTAAAAACACCTGCGTAAGTAAAGTCAAAGGTCAAAAGTCAGAGATCCAAAGTATTAATTTGATAGAAAACCTTGGAGTTGAAGGGGATTTTCATGCCAAGGGCGGGGAACGCCAAGTCAGTCTTTTGGCGGAAGAGAGTATCCAAAAGATGAGAGAGAAGGGACTAACTCTTCTTCCGGGAGCTTTTGGGGAGAATGTCGTGACGGAAGGGATAGATTTACTTTCTTTGTCCGTCGGAAAAAAAATTAAAATCGGAGAAGCTGAACTTGAGATCTCAAAAATCGGCAAAGAGTGCCCGGCGCGCTGCCAGATCTATTATTTGGCCGGAGACTGCATTATGCCGCGCGAAGGGGTCTTTGCCAAAGTGATCAAAGGCGGAATTATTAAAGCGGGAGATGAAATAATTTTATGAAAATGGGCATTATAACCGTTTCTGATAAAGGATCAAAAGGTGAACGGGAAGATTTGAGCGGTCCGGCGATTAGGCGGATTGTTAAGGCCGAATCATATGAGTATGCCGTCGTTCCCGATGAGCAGAAAGAAATTTCAGAAAAAATCAAAGACTTTGTCGATCAAAAATCCTGCGATTTGGTTTTAACCACCGGAGGGACCGGCCTTTCTCCTCGGGATGTAACCCCCGAAGCGACTAAAGCGGTAATTGACCGCGAAATTCCCGGCATAGCGGAGGCGATCCGTTTTGAATCCTATAAAATAAAAGACCGCGCGATGCTCTCCCGCGCCATTGCCGGCTCCCGCGGAAAAACTTTAATCATTAATCTTCCAGGCAGTCCCAGGGCGGTTAAAGAGTGCTTAAACATTGTCCTGCCGGTTATTCCGCATGCTTTGGAAGTGTTGGAAAAGGGGAGTATTGAATGTGGATAATCAATTTGCTAGTATAAAGTGCTATGCTGTATAATTTATCGCAGTACGTTGTCTTAAAGAAAGAAGATTTTAACGGTTTTATTTCCGACCTGGTAAAAGAGCAAAAGGTGGTTGCTCCGGTAGCCAAAGGGTGCGGCCAGTTTTCATTTGAAGAAGTGAAGTCCGGCTCGGAGATCTCAATCGATTATATCCCGACGATCCTTCCTCCAAAAAAATATTTTATGCCGAGGGACGAAAATATCGCCACCTATGACCTTTCAAATGGGGAAGACATGGAGCCGGTGGTGGAATACGAGAAGATGCTTCTTTTCGGGGTACACACCTGCGATTTGGCTGGGATCCAATGCTTAAACATGGTTTTTAGTGAACGTCCCCGGGATTTAAATTATTTAATCCGCAAAAATCAGATCACTATCATCGGCTATGAATGTAATTTTTACTGCGACCGGTTTGCTTCCTGTCGCCTGGTCCACAACCATAGCCCCAACGGAGGCTACGATCTTTTTTTTACCGATGTGGGCGACCGCTTTATGATCCATGTCAATACCAACACGGGAGAAGAGCTTGTCGCAAAGAGCAATTTGTTGCGAAAGGCCGGAGAAAAAGATTTTGAGGATCTGCAGCGGGTCAGGGAGGCAAAAAACCGGGAATTCGCTAAAAACGAGATTCCGATCGAGCACGAAAAAATTCCGGAATTATTTGACAGGGCTTACAATAGCAAGGTTTGGGAGGATTTGGATAAACGTTGTGTCGCCTGCGGGAACTGCACCAATGTCTGCCCCAGCTGTTATTGCTTTAATATGATCGACGAACCGAACCTGGATTTGAAAACCGGCCGCCGCTACCGCCAATGGGATTCCTGCCAGAACGAGTCCTTTGCCAAAGTGGCGGGGGGAGAATCTTTTAGAAAAGAGCGCGGCGCCAGACAGCGGCACCGGTACTATCGGAAGTTTAAATATCCGATTGCCAAGTTTTCACGCTTCTTTTGCACCGGTTGCGGCCGTTGTTCCCGCACCTGCATGGCTTGTATCAATTTAAAAGAGACGCTAAACAGTCTGATCAAAGAGCAGGGGATGGAAAACCCGGAGGCCGGAAAAGTATAAATGAAAAAACTTTTATTAAAAGACTCAAAATACGAAATAAAGAAAAGCAAAATAATCAAAGTGACGACCTTAACCGACCTGGAGAAGTTTTTTGAGATCGAGCTTCCCGGAGGCGACAGTCTGGACCATGATCCGGGGCAGTTTGTGGAGGTTTCGATCCTGGGGGTCGGCGAAGCGCCGATCTCGGTCTCTTCTTCTCCGACCAAGTTGGGGTCTTTTGAGATGGTTGTCCGCAAAGTGGGAAGGTTTACTTCCGCTTTGCATCAATTGAAAGAAGGGGACGAGATCGGCATCCGCGGACCGTTTGGAAAAGGTTTTCCGGTCAGGATTTTGGAAGGGAACGATCTGGTCTTTGTCGCGGCGGGGCTGGGGATTGTTCCTTTGCGTTCGCTGATAAATTTTGTGATAGACAATCGCCGCGATTTTGGGAAAGTTTCGATCCTTTTGGGCTGCCGCACTCCGCAAAATATGCTTTTTGGCGACGAGGTGGCGGAGTGGACCAAGCGGCTGGATGTTAATTTTAGCTGTACGGTTGACCGGGCCGACCCCGATTGGAAGGGGAATGTCGGTATGATCACTTCCCTTATTCCGGGGGTCACACTTGAGCCGGAGAGGACCTTTGCGGTGATAGTCGGCCCTCCGGTCATGTATAAATTTGTCATTGCCGAGCTTCTGAAAAAACAGATTCCGGAGAGGCAAATTTTGGTTTCACTGGAGCGCAACATGAAATGCGGGCTGGGAAAGTGCGGACACTGCCAGATCAACGGTTTATACTGCTGTCAGGACGGACCGGTTTTTAGCTACGATAAAATAAAAGGGGTCCCGGAGGCGTTATGACCAGGACAAAACCAAAAGTGGCGTTTTTTGATTTTGCGTGCTGTGAAGGGTGCCAGCTCCAGGTGGCAAATATGGGAGAGCTTCTTCTTGACGTTCTTGGCTTAATTGAGGTTGTCGAGTTCCGCGAAGTAATGTCGGAGAAGGGGCCCGAAAAAATCGACGTGGCGGTGGTTGAGGGGAGCATAACCGACAAACACGCGATCGAGCGGATTAAGAAAATCCGCGATCGTGCCAAGGTTTTGATCGCCTACGGATCCTGTGCCACTATCGGCGGAGTGAACGGCATGAAGAACAATTTCAAGCTTGACGATATCCGCAAAGAGGTTTACGGCGACCGTTTTAATTATTTTGACACTGTCGAAACCAAAGCGGTTCATCAAGTAGTAAAAGTGGACTATTTTGTAAACGGCTGCCCGGTTTATATTCCGGAATTTGTTAAAGTACTAAAAGCCGCGCTACAGGGAATTCCATACGAGGTTCCCGATCACGCGGTGTGTGTTGAGTGTAAATTAAATGAAAATGTCTGCATGTATGATCGGGGAGTGGCTTGCATGGGTCCGGTTACCCGTGCCGGTTGCAATTCCTGGTGTATTAACAACGGCAATATCTGCTACGGCTGCCGCGGGATGGTTTCGAATCCCAACGAAAACGGCGCGATGGATATTATTAAAAAATATAATATTCCGATGGATATGGTCATCAACAAGATGAATATGTATAACAAATGCAGGGAGATAGATAAACGTGAGCAAAAGAAACGTTAGTGTTAATGTCGAATATTTGACCCGCGTCGAGGGGCACGGAAATATCGTGGTTGACGTAAAAGAGGGGAAGCTTGAGACCTGCCAGCTACAGATTGTCGAATCTCCAAGATTTTTTGAGGGGATGATCAAAGGGCGGTCAATTTTTGAGGCCCAGCATATTACCTGCCGCATCTGCGGGATCTGCTCCTGCGGACACACTTTGGCCTCTATTCAAGCGGCGGAGGATGCGATCGGCTTCAAGCCTTCAAAGCAGACGACCGAACTTCGCAAATTCTTGCTGCACATGGAGAATCTGGATTCTCATATTCTGCATATTTATCTTTTGGTTGCTCCGGATCTGCTGGGGGTAAAGAGTTTTGTCCCGTTGATTGATACCCACAACAAGGTTGTCCGCCGCGCTTTAAGGATGAAAAAAGCGGCCAACGATGTCTGCGATATTTTAGTCGGACGCCACGTCCATCCGATTTCGTCCATCGTCGGCGGATTCACCAAACTGCCGAAAGAGAAAGATTTGGACGCGATGCTTCAGATCCTTTATGATATGCGGGCGGATATGACGGCAACGGTTGAACTGGCCGCCACTTTAAAATTTCCGCAGTTTGAAAGGGACATGGAATTTGTCGGACTGGTTTCCGACGATGCCGAGTATCCGATGTTGATGGGAGATATCGGCTCAACCGACGGAAAAAGAATAAACAAAAAAGATTATAAAAAGGCGACCAATGAGTTTGTGGTTCCTCATTCCAGCGCAAAGCACGCCAAATGGAACCGCGAATCCTATATGGTCGGCGCACTGGCCAGAGTTAACCTTAATGCAGGAAAGCTCCATCCCAAGGCAAAGGAGCTGGCCGCGGCTTTAGGCGTGAAACCAAAGGTTATTAATCCATATTTAAACACGGTTGCCCAGCTGATCGAATGCGTCCATTCGCTGGAAGATGGTATTCGTATCCTTGAAGAGTTTAAGAAAAACGGGGTCAATCAGGACGAGGTCGTTTTAGTCGGCTTAAACGAACAGGACCGGATTAAAGTTAAGCCGGGAATCGGAGTAGGGGCGGTTGAAGTTCCTCGCGGGATATTGTTCCATAATTATGAAGTTGACGAGAAGGGGATTATTATTAAAGCCAACTGTATTATTCCGACCAGCCAGAACGTCAACAATATTGAACATGACATGAGAAAATTGGTTCCGGAGATTCTTGATAAAACCGACGAAGAGATAACGCTTGCTTTGGAAATGCTCGTCCGCGCCTACGATCCCTGCATCTCATGCTCGGCGCACTTTTTAGATGTTAAATTCGTCGGCCGCTGAACTTTTTTCCTCTTCGGAAACCATTTTGGTGATCACCGTCGGCAATACTCTGCGCCATGACGACGGAGTAGGACCTTATATTGCGGAGCAAATCCTAAATCCTAAATCCGAAATCCTAAACAATATCAAAATTCTAAATACAAATGATAAACCGGAAAGCTCAATAGAAGAGGCAGTCAAAACCAAGCCGGCCAAAACGATCATAATTGATGCGGCGGATTTTGGGGGCAAAGTGGGAGAGGCCCGCATTATCGATAAAGAACATATTCCGCAAACGACTTTGAGTACTCATACCTTTCCGCTCCCCATAATTGCCAAAATGATAGAAGATGATACCGCCTCCCCGGTCTTTTTTTTGGGAATCCAACCTGCTAGAATGGACTTGGGGGAAGGGATTAGTCCGGAAGTAGAAAAGACAGCAAAGGAGATAATAAAGCTATGCACGAAATGCACCTGTTGAAGGATTTGTTAGAGGATATCTTGAAACACGCGAAGGATAATAAGATTAATAAAGTCGGTAAAGTCTATCTTAGGATGGGCGATTTTACCGAAATTAACGAAGATATATTGCGCCACTATTTTACCGAACATGCCAAAGGGACGATTGTAGATGGGGCGGAGGTCGTAATAGAAAAAAGTCCGACCAGGGAGTTGCGTTTAGTTTCTTTTGACGGAGAATAAAAAATGCTGCAACACGACCTTAAATTGGGCAACAATCTGCAGATGATGCTCTCTCCCCGCATGCTCAAGATGCTCAATATTTTGAGCCTTCCCTTTATCGAACTGGTTGAAAAAATCGACCGCGAATCCGAAGAAAATCCCTTCCTGGAAATAGAGAAGCCGGAAGTCCTTTTTGAATATATTAAATATCTTGGTTCAGACCGAAAGATTAAAAGAGAGGTAGATTTTTCGGAATACGACGGATTAAAAAACGTTGCCGCCAAAACGATTGGTTTGGAAGACCACCTTTTGGAGCAGTTGAAGCTGGTTGATTTGTCCGAAAAAGACCGGGCCTTGGCCGAAGAGTTTATTCACGCCCTTGATCCAAACGGCTATTTGAAAAATTTTGATGAGGTTGTCGGGCGCCTAAAAATAAAAAAAGAGAAAGCCGAAGAGATTTTATCCGTGATCCAGGGGTTTGAACCGGACGGGATTGCGGCGCGTGATTTAAAAGAATGCCTGTCTCTGCAGGTTAGGGAGCACAATTTTGACGATCCGGAACTTGAAGAGGTAATTATAAATATAATCAACCGGCATCTCGATCTGATCGCGGCCGGAAGTTATAAGGAGATCGCCGCCAAAGAGGATGTTTCCGAAGAAGACGTCGCCTGCGCCGCCCGGTTCATAAAAGAAAACTTAAATCCTTTTCCGGCCCGGGGATTTTCCGAAGCGGAGCGGGTCGTGGTCCCTTCTTTCGCGATAGAGGTTAAAGACGGGGAAATTGTTTCGACCAATCTTGAAGAGCGCTACGGACCGAAAATCAAGATCTCAAAAGAGTACGAGAAAATGCTGAAAGATCCCCGCACCGACCAAAATAGCCTGAAATTTTTAAAAGAACACTTCGAAAAAGCAAGTGAGATGATCGAAAACCTGGCGCGGCGCCGGGATACGGGGACCAAAATTATGGACATGATAACGGAGCGGCAGCGTAATTTTTTTCTTAAGGGGCCGGCCCATTTTCGGCCTTTAAGCCAAAAGGAAATTGCCGATTTTTTGGGACTGCATCCTTCAACGATATCAAGGGCGATTGCCGAAAAATACGTACAGACCAAAAAGGGAGTTTTGTCCCTCAAATACCTTTGTCCTCGCGGGATCAGGGGCTTTTCCCAATTCGAGATAAAAGAACAGATCAAAAAAATCATTGGAGAGGAAGACCCGAAAAAACCGTTTTCGGATTCTCAAATAGCGGGACAGCTCGGTTTAAACGGGATAAAACTAAGCCGCCGGACGGTGACGGCCTTGCGCGACGAGTTAAAGATCCCGACCTTTGGTATGAGGAAAAAATAATGGGAGAGGCAAAGTCCAGAATTTTAATAGTTGACGACGAAGAGCATCTGCGCGATTCTCTTAGCTTTCTGCTGGCTTCGCAGTACGATTTATTTTTCGCGGAAAACGGAGCCGAAGCGCTGGAGCAGGTTGCGAAAGCTTCCCCCGACCTGGTTTTGCTTGATATGCGCCTGCCGGACATCAGCGGGATTGAGGTGTTAAAAAGAGTTAAAGAGAACGATCCGTCGCTGGAAGTAATCATGGTTACCGCAGTCAACACTGTCAGCCAGGCGGTCGAAGCGATGAAGCTGGGAGCCTACGATTATCTAACCAAGCCCTTTGACATCGAAGCGATCCAGTCGATCATAGCCAAGGTACTGGAAAAACGGGTTTTAGAAAGAGAGAACCTTTATCTTAGGGAAGAAATCGAAAAAAGTCACCAGTTTGAAAAGATTGTCGGAAAATCAAGCGTCATGAAAGAAATTTTCGGGGTGATCTCACAGATCGCCAAAAAAGATATCACGGTCTTGATAACCGGTGAATCCGGCACCGGAAAAGAGCTGGTGGCGCGCGCCCTCCATAATTTGAGTCCCCGCCGGAACCGGCTTTTTGTCCCGGTCAATTGTGCCGCCATCCCGGAAAACCTGATTGAATCCGAATTGTTCGGCCATGAGCGGGGGGCGTTTACCGGAGCGATAGAAAGAAGGATCGGAAAATTTGAGATTGCCGATTCCGGAACCCTCTTTCTGGACGAGATCGGCAGTTTGCCGCTCAAACTGCAGGGGAAACTGCTGCGTTCCCTGCAGGAAAAGGAGATTGAACGACTGGGAGGGAACAAGCAGATCGGAGTTGACGTTAGGGTTATTTCAGCCAGCAACTGCGACCTGACGCGGGAAATTGAAAAGGGGAACTTCCGTTCCGATCTTTATTACCGCTTGAATGTCCTGCCGCTTAATCTTCCTCCGCTGCGAAACCGAAGGGAAGATATCGGTCTTCTGGCGGAGCATTTTATGCGGGTGTATAACCGTGAATTTGGCAAAAAGGTCAAAAGCGTTTCTCCCGAAGCGATGGAGCTGTTTATGAACTACCGCTGGCCGGGGAACGTGAGGGAACTTTCCAATCTGATGGAACGCCTGGTGGTATTAAGTCATGGCGACCATATCGGAACGGATAACCTGCCAAAAGAACTTTTTCAGGCAGAAGAGCAACCTTCAACCGACCAGACCGAAGAAGTTGATTTTAAAGAAGCGAGCCGGCGTTTTGAGTCGGCTTTCATAAAGAAAGCGATCGAAAAAGCCGGCGGGCAAAAGACCAAAGCGGCAAAAATGCTCGGCCTCCACCGCAACACCCTCCTCTTTAAAGAGAAAAAACTCGGCCTCTGATATGATATAATAATCGACGGAGGTAAATCATGAAACACGATATCAAAGATCCAAAGTTGAAGGCATTAGGGAAGAAAAGGATTGAATGGGCGGCGGAGGATATGCCGGTCTTAAAGCAGGTAAACGAAAAATTCGGTAAAAACAAGCCCTTAAAAGGACTGCGTATGTCGGCTTGTCTGCACGTTACCGCGGAAACGGCCAATTTGGTTCGCGCGTTGAAAGCGGGAGGAGCCGATGTGGTTCTCTGCGCTTCTAATCCTCTATCAACCCAGGACGATGTCGCGGCGGCGCTGACATTAGAGTACGGGATCCCGGTCTTCGCGATAAAAGGAGAAGATAACGATACCTATTATAAGCATATGCACGCGGCGCTGGCCCATTCACCGCATATAACGATGGATGACGGTGCCGACCTGGTTTCCACTATCCATACCGAATATGTCAATTTAATCCCCCAGATTATCGGTAGTATGGAAGAGACGACGACCGGGGTAATCCGGTTAAAGGCGATGGAAAAAGACGGAGCGCTAAAACTTCCGGTTATTGCGGTAAACGACGCCGCCACCAAAAATTTGTTTGACAACCGCTACGGGACCGGACAATCGACGATTGACGGCATTATCCGGGCGACCGATACCCTTTTGGCCGGAAAAAATGTCGTTACCGTCGGCTATGGCTGGTGCGGTAAGGGATTTGCCATGCGGGCGAAGGGGATGGGAGCGAATGTTATTGTTTGCGAAATAGACCCGGTTAAGGCAATTGAAGCGGTAATGGACGGATTCCGGGTGATGGAGATGGGAGAGGCGGCTAAAATTGGAGATATTTTTTGCACTTTGACCGGAAACATCCATGTTCTCCGCGCGGAACATTTCAAAAAGATGAAAGATTGCGCGATCGTTTGCAACTCCGGGCATTTTAACGTTGAAATTGATATTCCGGGATTAAAAAAGGCGGCCAAATCGGTTCGCAAAGAGGTCCGTAATTTTGTCGACGAATATATTTTGCCAAACGGGAATAGGATCCATCTTTTGGCCGACGGGCGTCTGATCAACCTGGCCGCCGCCGAAGGGCACCCCGCCTGCGTCATGGATATGAGCTTTGCGACTCAGGCCTTGGCCTCCGAATTCTGCGTGGAAAAAAGAGGGGAGCTAAAAAATCAAGTTTATTATGTCCCTGCCGAAATTGAAAACCATGTCGCAACTTTTAAACTAAAATCGATGGGAATTTCAATTGATAAGCTGACCGCCGAACAGAAAAAATATCTCGCTTCATGGCAGGAGGGGACCTAGTGGGGGATGAAGAAGAGCTGCTGCCGGAAAAAGTGGTTGAAAGCTTAAGGAAGCTACGGATAGACGAATACCGCCCCTGGCGCTACATTTTGTTTGTCTTTTTAGCCGGCATCGCCCGCGGGATCGGTTTCGCGCTGGGGATGACAATTATTTTGGCGGTGATCGTTTTTATTGTCACCAAGATTTTGACTACCCTGGTCAATTTTCCGCTGATCGGCTCCTATTTTGTCGAAATTTCGGACCTGATCCAATCTTACATTAAGACGATGAGAGTGAGATAGGTGTTTATTCGTCTGGCACTTCTGGTTTTTTTTCTCGACCAGCTTATAAAGTTTTTTGTCCACCGTTTTATGTATCCGGGACAGTCGTTCCCGATATTTAAGAATTTTCTCCATTTGACTTACGTGCAAAATCATGGGGCGGCTTTTGGTATCCTTTCCGGCTGGCGTCTTACCCTGCTTTTGGTCGGTTTTGCGGCGTTAATTTTGATCGTTTACATCAACAACCATGTCAAGAAGAGGGATTTTTTGCATATCCCGCTGGCAATTATTTTGGGAGGAAGCCTGGGGAATATTTTTGACCGGCTTTTTCGTTCATATGTGGTCGATTATATCGATTTTCGTTTTTGGCCGGTCTTTAACCTGGCGGATATAATGATTAATGTCGGTTTTTTCCTGGTCCTGGTTCAGATCATACGTTCAAAGGGAGATGATTTTAAATAAGATGCATCCGGAACTTTTTACAATCGGTAGTTTTACCCTGCATTCCTACGGAGTTATGATTGCACTGGCTTTTTTGGCCGGGATAACGGCCTCGATTTTAATCGGAAAAAGAGAATCGATTTCGGCCGAAACGGTGCTTGACGGGGTTTTGTGGGTAATGCTTGCGTCGATTGTCGGGGCGCGGCTTTTTTATGTCGTTGAATTTTGGAACACCTTCTCTTCTCCCCTTGACATGTTAAGGGTGTGGGAGGGGGGATTGGTCTTTTACGGCGGGATGTTTTTTGGGGTTTTGGCCTTGATCCTGTTTGGTTTCACCAAAAAAATCCCGTTTCTGAAGATTTTGGATTTGGCCGCCCCCGCCACCGCGATCGGCTACGCGATCGGCCGGATCGGCTGTTTTTTAAACGGCTGCTGCCGCGGGATCGACGGTCACCCGGTCCAGCTCTATTCGACTATGATCTGGTCGGTCTTATTTGTTTTTTTGGTTGTTTTACACGGGCGGAAAAAGTTTGACGGCCAGGTTTTTTCCGTTGGCCTGATCTTATATTCAGGATATCGCTTCTTGATGGAATTCTTGAGGGTCAATCCCCGCTATCTTTTTAACCTAAGCGAAGCCCAGCTTATTTCAATCCTCTTTTTCCTCCTTGGCATAATCTTATATGCAAAAACAAAGACTCGATAAATTCCTTTCGGAAACCACCGAATTTTCCCGCTCGCGAATAAAAAAACTGATCGAATCCGGACACATTACGGTTAACGGGATAAAAGCGGAACCAAATTATAAGTTAAAAAAAGAAGACAAGGTGGATATTAATGTTCCTGAACCGGAGAAATCCAAGTTGGAAGCGGAAAATATTCCGCTTGATATTATTTATGAAGACAAAGATATTTTGGTTATCAACAAACCGCGGGGATTAACGGTCCATCCGGGGGCGGGGAACCGTTCCGGGACGCTGGTAAACGCACTGCTTCATCATTGCCGGGATTTGTCGGGGATAGGGGGCGTGGAGCGGCCGGGGATTGTGCATCGGTTGGACAAGGATACTTCGGGGATTTTATTGGTCGCAAAAAATGATAAGGCGCACCAAGTCCTTTCGGCGCAATTTAAGGATCGGACGATTCAGAAAACTTATCTGGCGATTGTGAAAGGGAATCCCAAAAAAGACGAAGGGACGATTGCGGAGCCAATTGGCCGCCACCCGGTGAACCGCAAAAAAATGGCGGTCTCTCATAAGGGGCGCGAGGCAGTGACGCACTATAAGGTTCTTAAACGATTTAAGGAGTACAGTTTGGTCGAATTGAAACCGAAAACGGGAAGGACGCATCAATTACGCGTGCACCTGGCACATATTGGGCATTCGATACTTGGGGATCCGGTTTATGGCAAGGGAAATGCGCAGTTGCTGCATGCTTATAAGATAAAATTTACTCATCCTCGCACGGAGAAAGAGCTGGAATTTGAGGCCAAACTGCCCGATGACATGCTAAAATTGATATAAGATGCTGCTTGCGATTGATGTCGGAAATTCTACGACCACTTTTGGCTTGTTTGAAGGGGTTAGGGATAATTCCCCACATTTAAATGTGGGGAATATTCGTCAAAGATGGGGGGTTGAAACCAAGAAGCTTTCCCATAATCTGCCAAACTTTTCTGGAGACGTCATCGTCTCTTCCGTCGTCCCCAAGGCTGACAAAATAATTAAAAAGAGATTTCCCCAAGCCCATTTTGTCACCGCAAAAAATATAAAAGGAATAAAAGTCAAAGCCAAGAAGTCAGAAGTAGGGGCGGATAGGGTAGTGAACGCTCTGGCGGCGTATAAATTATACGGCGCGCCTTCAATTGTCGTTGATTTTGGCACCGCAACGACCTTTGATATGATTTCCGCCAAAGGGGAATACCTGGGCGGAGCGATTTCTCCCGGGATCGGATTAGCCGCTAAGATTTTACATCAAGCCACCGCGAAGCTTCCCGAAGTTGTACTTGCCCCCCCCAAAAGGCTAATCGGAAAAAACACCAGAGAGGCGATACTTTCGGGATTGGTTTACGGATATGTTTCGTTGGTTGAAGGGATGATTGCTAGAATTAAATCCGAAACCCTAAACTCTAAACAAATCCGAAATCCTAAATCTAAAATTCAAATAATAGCAACCGGCGGATTTGCCGGACTAATCGCGAAACATGCCAAAGTGATTGATATAGTGGATCAGGATATTACTTTGAAGGGTTTAATGCTTCTAAAAACCGGATGAAATTGTCAAGCTCTTGTCTGCCGAAATAATACAACCAGTCTTCTACTATCTTCAATTCTCTCATTCCTTCGGTCAATTTTTATGATATTTCTTGTGTGTGGCCTTTTTGCTTTTTCCGGTGAACTAACATGCTTCTTAAGCTTCTTGATGAGGCGTTAAGATTTCCAACGAAATCCTGCCATAACAAAGGAGTTGCTGGACCATTGGGATAATACGTGACATTATGAAATTCTTTTAAAACTTGTTCCTTGTATAAATTAGCTACTTGGTCTCTGTCATAATAGGGATGGTAAGATTGGTTGGCAAAAGAGTCTCGCAAAGCCTTTAAAATATCCAGTATTTCCAATTTATGTACGGCGTTTTCTCGATAGAGGGTGCTGTTTAATCTGCTTCTGTACCCGACAACTTGAGGGGAAACATGAAAAACTCTCATAATATGGTTTCGTCTTATTATCAGTAAAATTTCACTTAATTTTGAAATCTAGATGGGTTATAATGAAATAAGCATATCAGGTTATCAGGAGATCGGTGGGTGGTAAATCGGGCAATCAGGATATCAAGGGGATTTTGCCCGATTTTCTGATCTGCTGATACCCTATATAAGGAGCCAACATGACCGAAGAAATTAATGATTTGATCAAAGGGCGATTGCAGAAACTGGATGAATTTAAGGCCGCGGGGGTCAATCCGTATCCTTATACATATAATATAACGACTAACTCCAAAGAAATTAAGGACAAATACGAAAAACTGGAAGGACACGATGAAAGTCCCGAAGAGGTCTCAATTGCCGGACGGCTAATGACCAAGCGCGGACACGGCAAAACCTGCTTTGCTCATCTACAAGATGGAATCGGTAAAATCCAGATTTATGCCAAACAGGAGGCTTTGGCCGATAGTTATGAATTATTCCAAAAGCTCGATACCGGAGATTTCATTGGTGTAAAAGGGAAGGTCTTCCGTACCAAGACCGGAGAGCTGACTATTCGTGTCGTAGAATGGCAGCTTCTGGCGAAATCGGTCCATCCGCTCCCCGAAAAATGGCACGGACTGCAAGACAAAGAACTTCGCTACCGCCATCGCTATGTCGACCTGATGGTCAATCAAGAGGTAAAAGACCTTTTTGTCAAACGGAGCAAAATCGTCTCTCAAATCCGCAAATTTTTGGAGGAGCGGGGCTTTATGGAAGTTGAGACTCCGCTGCTGCATGTTCTGCAGGGCGGGGCGGCCGCCACTCCATTCAAAACTTATCACGATGCCTTAAGCATGCCGTTATTTTTGCGGATTGCTCCCGAACTTTATCTGAAGCGTTTACTGGTTGGCGGGTTTGAAAAAGTATTTGAACTCGGCCGGGTCTTCCGCAACGAGGGGATGTCCTATAAACACAATCCCGAATATACGATGCTGGAAGTTTACCAGGCCTATGTCGATTATAACCATATCATGGAGATGACCGAAGAATTGGTAACTTTTGTTTTAAAAGAAACACTGGGGACATTGGAAGTTGAATATAAAGGGCACAAGTTGAATTTTAAACGGCCGTGGAAAAGGATTACTCTAATTGATGCCCTGCGTGAGCATGGGGGAGTAGACCTTACAGGAAAAAACGAGGGAGAAATAAGAGAGATAGCAAAGAAGAAAGGGATTGAAGGGGCAAACGAATTAGGATTTGGCAAATTGATAAACGTCCTTTATGATAAATTTGTCGAAGCCGATTTTATACAACCGACCTTTGTGATCGATCATCCACTGGAAACTACTCCTCTGGCAAAAAAGAAACGGGATGACGAAAATAAAGTTGAACGTTTTGAGCTGATTGTTGCCGGGATGGAGATCGCCAACGCCTTTTCCGAATTAAACGATCCGATCGACCAGAGAGGGCGGCTTGAAAAGCAATCCAATTTAAAAGCGGCCGGGGACAAAGAGGCCGAATCGATGGACGAAGATTTTCTTTTGGCCCTTGAATACGGGATGCCTCCCGCCGGCGGGCTTGGGATCGGCATCGACCGACTGGTCATGATCGCAACCGGCGCGGAATCGATTAGAGATGTCTTATTGTTTCCCCACATGAGGCCGTTGGGATAACCGATGAAAGTCATCGACGCCTTAAAAAGGGACAAGCAAACGCTCTCCTTTGAATTCTTCCCTCCCAAGACCGAGGAACAGGAGAAGAAGCTCTTTGAGGTTATCGGAAAACTTAAGGAATATAATCCCGATTTTGTTTCGGTAACCTGCGGCGCGCTGGGGACCACCCGGGATAAGACGACCTTTTGGACCAAAGAGATAAAAGACAAATTCCATATTACGCCTGTGGCGCATTTGACCTGCGTGGCCGAACCGCGCGATCATATTAAAGTTCATCTTGACCAATTGGATAAAATTGGTGTCAACAACGTTTTGGCTCTGCGGGGGGACCCTCCGCAGGGGCATTCCAGGTTTGTTCCGGCACTAAAGGGCTGCCGCTATGCCAAAGAATTGGTCGCTTTGATCAAAAAAGAGAAGCCTGATTTTTGCGTCGGGGTGGCGGGGTATCCCGAAGGGCACCGCGAAGCGGAAAATATTGAGAAGGATACCGAATACCTGAAACAAAAGGTGGAGGCGGGGGCGGAATATATCATCACCCAGCTCTTTTTTGAGGCGGAGCTCTTTTTGAAATTTGAAGAGAGATGCCGGAAGGCGGGGATCACTGTCCCGATTCTTCCGGGGATAATGATCATCAACAGCTTTAAGCAGATCACAAAGATGACCGAGCTGTGCGGGGCGAGCATTCCCGATGAAATCATGCGGCAGATCAACCGGCACCAGGGGGATCAAAGCGCGATTGAAAAGATCGGGATCGAAGAGGCCTCAAAACTCTGCGCGCGGTTGAAACAGGAAGGAATTCCGGGCTTGCATTTCTTTGTGTTGAACCAGGCGGGTCCTATTGCTGTCGTCCTCCAACAACTATCTCTTTAATCCGGATAGTCGGCTGAGCGTCGCCGACCGGAGCATGATCGTATTTGCCGCAGACGCCGGTTTGGAAGCCCAGGTCGGTTCCGACCATATCGATTGTTTCAAGGACTTTTGGCCCGTTGCCGGTTAGAATCGCCCCGCGGACCGGATGTTTAACTTTCCCGTCTTCTATCACATAGCCCTCGGTGACATCAAAAACAAAATCACCGTTAGTGACATTTACTTCCCCGCCCCCCATATGTTTGACCAGGAGTCCATTTTTGATCGACGCGACGATCTCATCCGGGTTGCTCTTTCCCGGAGCGATGATAGTATTGGTCATTCTGGGGATCGGCTTGCTCAAATACGATTCGCGCCGGCCGTTCCCGGTCTCTTTTATCCCCAGCAGTTTCGCGTTGTACTTGTCGGACATGAAGCCTTTTAGTATTCCGTTTTCTATCAGGATAGTTTTTTGTCCCGGGGTCCCTTCATCGTCAAAATTAAAGGTCCCGTATTTACCTCTGATTGTCGCGTCGTCAATGACGGTTACCAACTCTGACGCTACCTTCTTCCCGATATTATTCCCATAGATTGAAGTTCCTTTATAGATAAAATCGGCTTCGAGAGCGTGTCCGCACGCTTCATGGACCATTGTCCCTCCGGCGGTGGAATGCAAAACGACCATCATCCGGCCGGCGGGGGCGTGGGGGGCATCGAGCATCAGGAGAGCTCTTTCGGTCGCCTGTCGTGCTTTCTCTTCCGGGTTATATTCTTCAATCAATTCAAAACCGACGGTTCCTCCCGGAGCTTCGTAGCCGGTCTGCAAAATGTTCCCTTTGGCCGCAATGACGTTGATATAGTATCTGGTCCGGATCCGGTTATCTTCGATGTAAATTCCGTCGGAGTTGGCGATTGTTACCGCCTGGTTTGAATCGAGGTATCTTACGGTTACCTGGACGATTTTATCCCCGTAACTTCTTGCGGTCTTGTTTAAAGTTTCAACCAGCGCCACTTTTTCTTCAATCGCGACTTCATGCGGTCTGCGCTTGACCGCTATTCCGTGCGGTGGTATGCTGGCGACCAAATCGAAAGTTTTTTTTCGGCTTGATCCGGAAAAGGCGGCGGCGGTCTCCCGGGCGACTTTTTTTAATTCGTCCAGGGTTACAAGGGATGTGCTCCCGTAGGAGATGATTTTATCTTTTATGACGCGGATTCCGGCCCCGTGTGAATTGCCGGTTACGATTTTTTCGATCTTGTTGTCTTCGCAGGCGACGGTGGTTCCGTTCTCATCCTCAATAAATATTTCGGCAAAGTCGCCGCCGGTCTCAAGCGCTAGATGGAGAATTTCTTCAAGTTCGGATTTGGAAAGCATGACTCATTATAGCAAAAAAAAGTGAAATTTTTGGTGGAAAGTGAAGATAAATAAATAGTATGAATATAGGATTAATGGTTGGAAATAGAAGCAGGGTGGCAATGTCTCCTCCTTGTCAGTCGAATGGCAAACCGGGCTATGCTGTCTGGTATCGCTGGGATAGCACCCAAATGGTCGAATTTGAACATCCTTCCATAGGGAACAGAGAGGATGTAAGGTGGCTTGTTAAGGCGGACTTTTATGATTTGTTGGGGGATACGGGTGTTCCTAGAGTAGCGGTTTTAAGTGCCTCTTTGAATCAAATTAATACCGGCGGAGTGTGGGGCTATATGATGCATAATATGCTACCGGATAATTCTTTGTATTTTTCATCTATTTATTTTAAAGATGGAAAGCGGGTGTTTGTCGGTAGGGGAATGAGTAATGATATTTATGATTCCAGGCAAGATCCTTTGCTGCCAGATGAGGCTGTCCATATCCGCGTCCCGCGGACTATTGATTTTAAACCATTGCCAATTGAGAATGGGACTCAATATAAGCCGTTAACAATTAGTTTTGATCCTCAAACCCAAACCTACAAAGTATGTTTTACTTATTATGATTCATCATATAAGACCAAAAAATCTATAGCAGTAAGTTCTACAAGAGACTTTATTGGGCTCTGGCCGGTAGGAATAGATGGAGGGATCAATATTGACCGATTAATAGCAGTTGTTCCTAGTGCAGAGTATGTACGGGGCAATTTGCCTCCAGATGCCCATTTACCAAGATCAAGAAGTTTATTTTTATTTGGTGATTTTTAATTAAAGAGTTAATTTTTTTTGCATAGAATAGATAGGAGATATATTTAAAGCATGTTAAAACAAGTAATTCATAGGGGATTAAGTGGTCCTTCTGGGACACGTGGAATATCTATTCCTAATTCTGGTCCTGTTCAAGAAATCAGTGAAATGAGTGTCCAGTTAAACGGCAAAGGAATAAGATTTAGAATGAGCGGGAACAGGTACAAGATAGATGTTAATGGTTTCGTTGAGGTTATGCGTTCATATCTGCATGCTTGTAAACCAGAACGATTGCCCGACATTGTGGAATTAACAGCAAATGAGGAGATTGCGGAAACAAGAGGATGGGATGATGTTGCTTCCTGTGCGGTAGAACGCCTAGTCGTTTCCGATCTATATGTTGCCATATGGATTGAGTTTTTTAGACATACTCAAAATTCACGATTATCATTGGATGCTTTTAGCGCCGATTTATCAAAGAAAAATATACCGGTCACGAATGAAAAGTGGTTGAGCTATGTTTTAAAAAACCATCCGGCGATAGCGATTGACGGGCGGCTTATATCAAAAAGAGAGATGGAAGGAAAGATTGAGGATAGGATAGTTGCACTTATAAAGGAAGAAGGAGTTGATTTTGTTCGTGGGAAGATTTATAAATTAACCGGCGGGAAAATCACTATTCCTGATGAAAATATCCGTCCCGCTTTATCATTGGATTTTGTCGAAAGACATTTTAATTTGGCCAATCATGTGGCGGGTTATTATCTTCGAGAGAAAGATTCTTTTTATTGTGTCGGACCAGGGATTTTTGGCTTGGCGAATGAATGGGATCCGATAGTAGAAGGACTTTTACCTGTACCAATTCCAGAAAAAACAGGAAAAAAATTAAAAGCATCTAAGGTTTTTGAGGCAATTTGGAACACTTGTTTACTTTGTGGCAACCAATTGCTGCTTCCAACCGCTTTGCATCTTGCTATGGTTAGGAATCAGTATTTATTTGATAAAAATGGCGTATTTAGAGTGTTGAAGGAAACATTGTATAATGATTATCTTGAGAAGATAGGAGCTGAAGTCCATCTTAACACTAGCTTTTTAACGGAATGGAGAGAGCAGTACGCAGAAAGATAAATTATTTGGCCCCGCTCCAGCTCTCCCCAACCCCGACATCCACTTTAAGCGGCACCGAAAGTGGAATAGCGGATTCCATCGCCTCCACCACGATTTTTTGGATGGATTCTAGTTCATTGTCCGGAACTTCAAAAACCAATTCGTCATGCACCTGAAGAATGAGCATATAATCCCCACAATTAATTGTGGGGTATTTCTTCCATATATTAACCATCGCCACTTTTATCAAATCGGCAGCCGTCCCCTGCACCGGCGTATTTATCGCCGTACGCTCGGCGAAGGATTTGAGCGACTGGTTCGGACTGTTTATATCCGGTAATTCCCTCTTTCTCCCCAGCATCGTCTCAACATAACCCTTTTCCTCTGCCTCCTTAATAGTCTTGTCAATAAATTTTTTTACTCCCTTATAGCGCTCAAAATACTTGTCAATAAACTCTTGCGCCTCTTTCCGCCCGATCTTTAAACTCTTGGCCAATCCAAAGGCGCTCTGGCCGTAGATGATCCCAAAATTGATCGCTTTCGCCGCAGAGCGGGAAATGCCGAGGCTGTCGGCAGTCGCCTGGTGGATGTCTTTGTCTTCTTTAAAATCTTTGATCAGCTGTTCATCCTGACTCAGGTGGGCCAGAATGCGAAGCTCGACCTGCGAATAATCCGCAACCAATATCTTGTATCCTTCTTTTTGCGGGACAAAGGCGGAGCGAACCTTTTTTCCAAGCTCGCCGCGGATCGGGATATTCTGCATGTTCGGATTGGAACTTGAAAGCCGCCCGGTGGCGGTGATCGTTTGGTTGAAATTGGCATGAATCCTGCCGGTATCTTTCCGCACCAGTTCGGGAAGGACGTCGACATAAGTCGATTTTAGTTTTGCATAGGTGCGGTACTCCAAAAGTTTTGCCGCGATCTCAAATTTGGCCGACAACTCTTCCAAGACCGACGCGTCGGTCGACGCTCCGGTCTTGGTCTTTTTGACGATCGGTATTTTCAGTTTTTCAAAAAGAATTACCGCCAGTTGTTTTGGTGAATTAAGATTAAAGGTCTCTCCTGCAATCGCGAAGATGTTCCGCTCCAAATCCTTCATCTCAATTTCAAGCTCTTTGGAGATTTTATTTAAAATTTTGGTGTCGACATAAACCCCATTTTTCTCCAGCTCAACCAAAACCGAAATCAAGGGCATCTCCACATCATGGAATAATTTCCGAAGGCGAGAATTCGAATTCTCGCCTTCGGTGAATAATTTTTCAAACTCCTCTTTTAATCCGATCGTCGCGTCGGCATCGGAGCAGGCATACTGGGCGGCCAGATCTTTCGGCACTTCGGAGAAATTTTTATATTCGGCATCTTTTCCGATCAGCTCGTCCAGCCGGATCATTTCATGCCGTCCCAGGTAGCGGGCGGCGGCCGCTTTCAGGTTCAGCTGGTCCGAATTAGGATCAAGCAGATAGGCGGCGACCATGGTGTCGAAATAGGGTGGGGCGACCTTGATGCCGTATTTCAGCAGGACCTCGATATCGTATTTGATGTTGTGGCCGGCTTTAAGTTTATTTGATTCGAGGATTGATTTGAATAATTGAAGGCGAGAATTCGAATTCTCGCCTTCAATAGGAATATAAAACGCTTCTCCGGGTTTAACGGAAAACGAAATGCCGATCAAATTCGCATCCAAAGCAGAGACCGAATCGGTTTCGGTATCAAAAGCGAAAGAATCGGCCGCTTCCAGTTTTTTGATCAATTCCTGCAGTTTATTTTCGGAATCGACGCAATGGAAATCAAATTTGGAAATTTGTTCCCTCTTTTCTTCAAGAGTTTGTTTGGAGTGTTTATGGTTGGAATACTTTTTTATCAGGGAACCAAATTCGAATTTTTCAAAAACCCGCACCACTTTGTCCCAGTCGATCTTGTATTTTTCCTGGTTCTTAATTTTTATCTCTATCGGAACATCGGTCTTGATCGTCCCCAGCATTCGACTCAACAGGGCCATCTCTTTTCCTTCCTCAACTAATTTTCTAATGCGTTCCTTTTTGATTTTATCCGAATGTTCAAAAAGGTTATCCAATGATTCGAATTCATGTAATAGTTCCAACGCGGTCTTTTCTCCGATCCCTTTTATCCCGGGAATATTGTCGGACGAATCGCCTTTTAGCGCCTTCAAATCGATCAGTTGTTCCGGCTCCAGGTTATATTGGGCCTTGATCTCTTTTTTGCCGTAGACGACGATATCGGAGATCCCTTTGCGGGTGGTCCGCAATTTAATTTTATCGGTCACCAATTGGAGTGGGTCTTTATCACCCGATATTATTTCAACGTTGTAGCCCTCTTTTTCCGCCTCTTTGGCCAAGGTTCCGATCACATCGTCCGCCTCATATCCTGCCATTTCAAAGATGGGGATATCAAACGCTTCCGCCACTTCTTTTATATACGGCATCTGTTGGTGGAGGGTGGGGGGGGCTTTTTCACGAGTTGCCTTGTATTCCTTATATTCTTTGTGCCGAAAAGTTGGCTCTTTCAAGTCAAAAGAGATCGCGACATAGTCCGGCTCCTCTTCCAGAATTTTTAAAAGCATCGAAGTAAAGCCGTAGATGGCATTGGTCACAATGCCGGTTGAGGTTTTCATCGTATCGGGCAGAGCGTAGAAGGCGCGATAAGCTAACGAGTTTCCGTCTATGAGGAGGGCTTTCATGGGGCTATTTTAACACTTTTAAGATTTTTCGCCCAGTTGATACCTTATAAAGCGGCGGATGACGATATTCTCACCGATCTTGGCGGCGATTTCGCCCAAAAGATCGTTGATCGTTTTCTTGGTATCTTTAATGAATGGCTGTTCAAGCAGGCAGACTTCTTCATAAAACTTTTTGACCCGGCCTTCAATAATCTTTTCCAGCGCCTTTTCCGGCTTTCCTTCTTCTTTGGCCTGGTGGATCAAAATATTCTTTTCGTGCTGGACGACCCCTTCCGGGACATCCTCTCTGGTAATATATTCGGGGTTTTGTGCGGCAATCTGCATGGCGACATCTTTCACAAAGGCCTGAAAATCGTCGTTTTTGGCGACAAAATCGGTTTCGCAGTTAACCTCGACTAAAACCCCGATCTTCCCACCGGTGTGGATATAAGAGGCAACCTGTCCCTGTGCGGCAACTCTTCCGGACCGTTTTGCGACTCCCGCCAGCCCCTTTTTCCTTAAAAGGTCGGCGGCGGCTTCCATGTCGCCGTTCGTTTCGGTGAGCGCTTTTTTGCAGTCCATCATCCCGCAGCCGGTCTTTTCTCTCAATTCCTGAACAATTTTTGAAGTAATGGTTGTCATTTTATAAGCCGATCCTTTCTTCTTCTTCCGCTATTTTGGGGATTGGAGGAGTCAGTTCTTCCAGCCGCTCTTCCTCCGTTACAACCAGAGCTTCTTCGCTTAACGGCTCCTGAGCCGCTTCTGTTCCTTCTTCAATCGGAACGGCGATTTCGGGGGTTCTTTCCGCTTCCGGTTTCAAAAGCTCCCGTCCGGCCATTACTGCGTCGGCAATAATCGTGGTCAAAAGTTTGATCGAACGGATGGCATCGTCGTTGGCCGGGATCGGAAATTCAATCTGGTCGGGATCGCAGTTGGTGTCAACCACCGCGATTACCGGGATATTAAGCCGCTTTGCCTCTGCCAGTGCGGTTTGTTCTTTTTTGGTGTCGATTATAAAGATGACTGCGGGAGCCGCTTTCATGTCGCGGATCCCGTCCAGACCGCGAATCAGCTTGCGGCATTCGCGGCGAAGCGCGGCAATTTCTTTTTTAGGGAGCTTTTCAAACATCCCGTTGGTCTCCATCTGCTCGATCTCTTTCATTCGGGCGATATTTTTCTGAAGGGTCTTAAAATTAGTAAGTGTTCCGCCGAGCCAGCGGTCTTTCACGAAAAACATCCCGCAACGCTTGGCTTCGGCCTCAACCGCTTCCTGCGCCTGTTTTTTTGTCCCCACAAAAAGAACCGTTCCTCCTTTTTTAACCGCCGCTTCGATAAAGCGGTAGGCCTTTTCAATCAAAGGGATGGTCTTGTGCAGGTCGATAACGTGGATATTGTTCCGGGACGAATAAATAAACGGGGACATCTTGGGATCCCAGCTTTTGCTCTGGTGGCCAAAATGTACCCCCGCCTCCAAAAGTTCTTTCATCGTTACAATAGACATATTTTATAAAACCTCCTATTTAAGATTAATTTTACCATAAAAAAAATGGCCTTGCAATCCCTTGAAATAGCGGTTGACTTTTTGAAAACCTGCTCTTATACTTATATTAATCTTGGAGGTATAAATCATGGTAGAAAACCTGTTGAAAAGGGCAAAAGTATTTATGGGACTTGAAACCGAAGAAGAAGAGAATCGCGCTTCGGCCAGCCAGCTTGATATCGGATCGATCTTAAAGGGGAGAAGAGAAGCGGTAAAAGAGAAGACCGAATGCCTCTGCGAGATCATGCTTTATGAGCCCAAGGTTTACGAGGATTCGCTTTCAATTTCCGGCAGTTTGAGAGGAGGTTCTCCGGTTTTGGTAAACCTAAAAAACCTTGATCCTTCCGAAGGGACGCGTTTGATCGATTTTGTCTGCGGGACCGCTTACGCGATTGACGGCCACATGGTCAAGATTGCGGAGACCATTTTTCTTTTCACTCCGAACTCCGTCAGGGTGACAGAAGCGGAAGAAAAAGGTATACTGGAAGAAGGGGTTTCTCCTTTTGGTGAACGAAAAGACAGCTTCTTTGGCCGATAGTAAGAAATTATCAATTAACAATTTTCAATGATCAATTAATGTGTGCTTCGCACATTATAATCATGCCGAAGGCATACCGTAATTGAAAATTGAGCATTGATAATTGAAAATTCAAAAAAAAGACATGAAGAATCTTCATCATTCTAAACTGGCATTTATCGGCGGCGGAAAAATGGCCGAAGCAATTATCAAGGGCTTGCTTTCTTCAAAAGCCGCCGTTCCTTCGCAGATTATGGTTTACGATAAAGATAAAAAAAGGATCAAGCACCTGGTTTCCTCCTATAATATAAAAGGAGCCGCTTCCAATCCTGCCCTGGTAGCGGCCGCGCGGATTGTGATCCTGGCGGTCAAGCCGCAAGATATGCTGAAGGTGTTGGATGAGATTTCTCCCTATGCCAGCAAACATCAGATGTTTATTTCAATTGCCGCCGGGGTTACGATCGGCGCACTGCAGAAAAAGCTAAAAAAAGTTCCGCTCCTGCGTGCCATGCCTAACTCTCCGGCGATGGTTGGCTGCGGGATAACGGCGCTTTCTCATGGCCAGTTTGCCGCCGAAGGGGATTTGAAACTGGCGGAGCTGGTCTTTTCAACCGTCGGCGAGACCCTTTTTGTTCCGGAAGAATATATGGACGCGGTGACCGCACTTTCCGGTTCCGGTCCGGCCTTTGCCTATCTTTTCCTGGAAGGATTGATCGACGGGGCGATCCGTTCCAATCTTCCTCCTTTAACGGCCCGGCGGCTGGCGCTGGCCATGATAAAAGGGGCTCTTTGTATGGTGGAAAAGACCGAACATCACCTGTCGGCCCTGCGCGATATGGTCACCTCCAAAGGAGGGACCACCGAAGCGGGCTTAAAAGTATTGAAAAAGTATAAATTTAAAAAGGCGGTAGAAGAAACGCTCCTGGCCGCGGCCAGGCGGTCGAAAGAACTTTCCAAATGAAGCTTTTAATTGCCGGAACCAGCGGATTGGATACGATAGAAACTCCCTTTGGCAGAAAAGAGAATATCCTGGGAGGATCGGGAATCCACGCGTCAATCTCGGCCAGCTTTTTTGGACCGCTCTCTCTACTTTCAATTGTGGGAGAGGATTTTCCAACTACCCAGGTTGATTTTTTGGAAGGGAGGGGGATTGATACCCGGGGGATAAAAAAAGCTTCCGGAAAAACGTTCCACTGGGAAGGTTCTTATGAATACGATATGAATCATGCCCACACCAAAAAAACCGATCTAAATACTCTGCTCAATTTTGATTCCCGGCTTTCTCCGGAGCTTAAAAAGGCGGAATATGTTTTTCTGGCCAATCTTGATCCCGATCTCCAGCTAATGGTAATAGAACAATTGGAAGCCCCCAAATTTATCGCCGCCGACACGATGAATTTTTGGATCGAGAGCAAAAGAAGCTCTCTCCATAAACTAATCAAGAAAGTTGATTTTATGCTGTTGAACGAAGGAGAGGCGCGGCAGTTTATGGAAACGCCGAACCTTCCTTTGGCTGGGCGGCGGATTTTGGAGCTGGGGGCAAAGGGAGCAATAATAAAGAAAGGAGAACACGGGGCGGTGGTCTTTACCCCCGACGCTTTTTTCTCCGCGGCCTCTTATCCGCAGGAAGAATTGAAGGATCCGACCGGGGCGGGGGATTCTTTTGCCGGCGGTTTTATCGGCTATCTGGCCCAAAGCGGCGATTTGAGTCCCGGCAATATCCGTACCGCGGTGATCTTCGGGTCGGTGATGGCTTCTTTTAACGTGGAAGATTTCGGGCCTGACCGGATGAGGAGGTTAACGCATCGGGAAATTAAAAAACGTTTTGACGAATTCAAGCGATTTTCACACTTTGATGAGGAGGAAAAATGTTGGAAGAATTTAAACTGGTAGGAAAAAAACTTTTTGAGGAAGGATTGATCACTTCGCACGGGGGGAATATGAGCGTGCGGCAGGGGGATAAAATATTTATCACCGCCCACGGGAGCATGCTTTCGGAATTGAAAGACGAAGATATCATTGAGGTTTCTTTGGCGGAGGGTGATCCAAACGACGGCAAGGCCTCTTGTGAATTGGTGGTCCATCGGGCGATTTACAAGGGGTCCAAAGCGCAGGCAATCGTCCACGCCCATCCGGCCGAAGCAATCGCCCTTTCAATCCAGGAAGATCGCATTATTCCGCAAGACGCGGAGGGGCGTTTTTATACCCGGGTGGTACCGGTCGTGAAGCCCAAAGAAGCGATTGCCTCTGCCGAAGCGGGGAGGGAGCTGGGAACGGTTTTTAATAGTTCCTATCGGGCCGCCATGATCAGGGGGCACGGCTCTTTTGTAATCGGTGAAAATTTGCTGGATGCCTATAAGGTTACTTCGGCTTTGGCCGCTTCAGCCAAAATTATTGTGGCGCTAAAAATGATCACTCGGCCGATCCCGCAGAGCGCTCCCAGGAAAGAAGATCCGTACAAGAAAAGATCGGTCATTCCGACCGGGATCGGGATCATGGGGCGCCGGATGCCGTACCACAAAAGATGATTGAAAAAGCGCGCCGCTTTGCCGAAGAAAAACATAAGGACCATAAGCGGCTTTCGGGCGAACCCTTTATAACCCATCCGATCGAGGTAGCCCGGATTTTGACCGAATTGGAGCAGGATGAGCCGACCATCTGCGCCGCCCTTCTACACGATACGATTGAAGATGCCGGGGTGACGGTTGAAGAGATCTCCCGCCTTTTTTCACCCGAGATTGCCGAGCTGGTTTCCGGTGTGACCAAGCTGGGACAGCTGGTTTACGAATCAAAAGAAGAGCGCCAGGCGGAAAATTTCCGCAAGATGTTTATCGCGATGGGGCGCGACTTGCGGGTCATAATAATCAAGCTGGCCGACCGCCTCCATAATATGCGCACTCTGCAATACTTGAGTCCCAAAAGGATCAGGGAAAACGCCCTTGAAACCAGGGAGATCTACGCGCCGCTGGCCCACCGGCTGGGGATGTGGAAATTAAAATGGGAGCTGGAAGATCTCTCCTTTCAATACCTGGAGCCGGAACAATTCGCGGATATCAACAAAAAGGTCGCGGAGAGCCGCGGTTCAAGGGAAGAATACATTAATCGGTTTCAGGCCGAGGTCAAGGCGCTGCTTGATAAAGTCAATATTCCTTCGACAATTTACGGAAGGGCCAAGCACTTTTACAGCATCTATCAAAAAATGCTGGCGCGCGGGATTGAATTCGAAGAAATTTACGATTTGACCGCGGTTCGGATCATTGTTGATTCGGTTAAAGAATGCTATGCGGTTTTGGGGATTATCCACGCCGCCTGGAAGCCGATTCCGGGAAGGTTCCGCGATTATATCGCGGTTCCCAAAAGCAACGGTTATCAATCGCTCCATACTACGGTGGTTGGAGAAGGGGGGCGGCCGGTTGAGATCCAGATCCGCACCAAAAAGATGCACCGGGTGGCCGAATACGGGATCGCGGCGCACTGGGTTTATAAAGAGAAAACGACCGACCGTGAGTTTGACCTCAAGATGTCCTGGTTCCGCCGCCTGCTGGAAAATCAGAGCGAGCTGAAGGATGCCAAGGACTTTATGGAAAGTTTAAAAATCGACCTTTTTACGGATGAGGTCTTTGTTTATACACCCAAAGGGGATGTTTTTCAGCTTACGGTTGGCTCAACCCCTGTTGATTTTGCCTACCATGTTCACACCCAAGTCGGGCACCGGGTAGCCGGCGCCAAGGCGAACGGACGGATTGTGCCTCTTGACTACAAGCTCCAGAACGGCGACATTATCGACATCATAACCGGAAAAGTCGATCAGCCGTCGCTTGACTGGCTTAATTTTGTCAAAAGCGCCAATGCCCGCTCCAGGATAAAAAACTGGTTTAAAAAACATCGAGAAGAAGAGTATGTCGCGGAGAAAAAGATTGAAGAGACCCGGCCGGTTGAGATCAGCAAGCCACACAAGCGTAAGATCGTTTTGGGGATCAAGGTGAGCGGGCTCGAAAATGTTTCAACCCGGATTTCCAAATGCTGCAAGCCGCTTCCCGGGGACCGGATCATCGGGATTGTGAGCAGCGGCAAAGGGGTCTCCGTCCACAAGGCCGCCTGTCCGACTTTGGCCCGGCAGAAAGTGAACAAAGAGAAGCTTGTTGAAGTCGAGTGGGATTTGAGCCGGGACAGTTTTTATCCGGTTGAGATTGAGGTGGAGGCGTTTGACCGGGTGGGGGTCTTTAAGGATATTTTATCGCAGATTTCAAATACCGGAACCAACGTCTCTTCGGCTTCGGTCACCACCAAACGGGGCAGTTCGGCCTTTTTAAATATAATCGTTGACGTAAAGAATGTCGAGCACCTCCAAAAAGTTACCGCCTCCATCCGCTCTGTTTCCGATGTTTATGACGTAAAAAGGGCGGGGTAGCGAAACAGGGTGAAATTTTTTTTAGAATATACAGATAAAATAATATGGGAGAAAGATTAGATGCTGGTGTAAAAGATGTCTCTTTTCCGAAGAGTGGGGGAGTTTACTCTTCTGTCCAGGGTAAAAAAAGCGGAAAATTTGCGGCGCGTGCCAAAAAAGAAGATGATTTTAAAAACTATCATCCTGCCGCCTGCCGGAGAAATGGCGCCTTCGGAAAAAACAAAGGATTTCTTGTCGGTCTTTTGGATAAATTACCTAAGCCCGAATACGCAAAAAAAGCCTATGCCGAATTAAACAAGGGTAATTATGCCCTCGCACATGATCTATTGAAAACCGCCGTGGAGCAGAATCGGAGAAGCGATGTTTTGGATTTGTTGTCTGCCGAAATATTCCGCAGAGAGGGGATTCCAAGCCAAGCGGCAATAATTATCGAGAAAAAGATTGAAGAGCGAAAAGTCTGCGGTATTGATCCCTTTGTCCCTTATATGCGGTTACAGCTGGGGATTATTTATAAAAAGGGGCATCTTTGGGAAAAATCGCTCGATAATTTTTTGCGGGTTCAAAAAGAATGTTCGGGAGGCAGCGAATATTCGTTAAGGGCTCTCTATTATTCTTCCAGAATCGCGGTTATTATTAGCCGCTAAAAATCTTTTGTTTACTTCGGCAACTAAATCTTTAAACGCGGCTATTTTTGAAAGGTAAGAAAAGGCGTTTTCCACTTCGGTTGCGATGCAGATGTATTTGTTTCTTTCTTCCCAGCTTAAGCTTCCAGGCCGATAGTTGTTCAGATGATAAAAAATTACAATCCGCAAGTTTCTGATTAGATCTGATAGTTCATTGCTTTTGATTTTTACTGTTGTTCCGGCTGTTGTCAAAGCCATTAAGTCTTTAGGCAGTTTATCGATGTTCTTTTCTAGCTCATTAAGCGTTTCGAGTATTCTTCTGCCGTAGAACTCGGAATCCCTCTCTTTCCCATCGGAATACAGCATCAACAGTCTTTCTTGTTCAGAGTTTTTGTATTTTGCCAAAAAATTTACCGTTATTTCAACTTGTTTTAAAAGAAGGGAAAAGCTTTTCATTTTTGGCATTTTAGAGAGAGCAAGCTCTGCCGCTTTGTCTATGTCCGAAGCAAAGGCCAAACTTTGATATTCTGTTTCTTCTTCATCTATTTTAGTGATCAAGTCCAGTTCGGTAATTGCTTTTCCCTGGGAGCTTGTAATGGAATAGACATACTCGCTGCTTGAGATAAAAGTCGTATTTTGCTTGTCCGAACAGGCTTTTGCAATAGTGAATGCGTGGCCGATACCGCTTTCGTTTTCATATCCCGCGGCAAATGAGGTTTTAAGGCCGACAGATTTAAATATTTGCGCGGAAATCAGCGCATACATCCTGCAATCGATCCTTACCCTTCCAAGGTGGTCTTTTGAAAGATAGTTTAAGGTACTGTCTGTGATTTCTGTTCCGGCAAATGCATTATCGTTTAGGTTCCAGACATGTATAAAATTTGATTTAAGATAGTTATGCATTTCTTTTTGAAAATCATCAATTAGATTGGGTTTTCTCCACCAATCTTTTCCGTGTTTTAATAAATATTTTGAGCGGAAGTGTTTTATTCCTTCTGATATCAGTTTGGTTTCCTTCCCCGCCATATAGAGAGGGTTCTTACTGATACTTTCTTTTTCTTTCAGCTGTTTCGAATTGCCGAACAGGCTTTGATCAAGCAATTCTTCCATTTTTGAATAATCTTTAAAATATCTGTCGGCATGCTCTAATCCGGAAATGCAGTTTCCCATTTTTTCCGGATCATCTTTTTTAAGTATCCCGGCCAGTTTTTTTGCCAATTGGCTAAGATTTGAAACATCCAGATAACCGTCCTGGTCGTCATCTTTTATTACAGATGCAATTGTTTTTATCAAAGCGAGCGATGGGTTTGTTTTTTTGCTGATAAATCCTTCTTTTTGTAGGGCTGAGAATATCTGCCGGGCCAGCGTTAGTTTTTGCGGAGTAGAGGTCCCTTTTTGGGTTGCTTCAATGCCGGAGGAAGAAGCTCCATCGGCTCCGTCCTTGCCGGTAGGGTAAATGGGTATTCCGTATTTTGGTTTTACCTCTATCATAAACTCCTCTTTTTCACCTCAAAGGGTATTGTTGTCGGGAATTTCCCTACTATATATATCGTGTTTTTGGGCCTAAAACTTGCGGTTTCTTTATGCCTTTTCGGCTTCGGTTACCATCAAACGGGGCGGGCTTTTCGGACAAGTGGGCAAAATAACCTGAAATTTTGGGTGGTTTTGGTACGATAATTCATCATGGCAATACTGTTTAATTCCATATTCTGTGTTCCCCAATCGGCTTTTGACCTTTTGTCAAATATTTTTGAACAATTTGAAAGAGAAGCGGCAAATCAAGGGATTGGAAGAAGAAAAACATTAAATCGGATAAAAACTTTTTTTGGCTCCATTAAAGAAAAGGAGCGTAAAGAGGCATTCAGGGAAAAGGCTTTTGTTTTGGCCAATCGATTGTTTCTGGCAGGAAAAAAACAGGCGGCAAAGCTACTGATTGACGCTGTCCATCCTAAATTATCGGGCCGCCAGGAACAAACATTGCAGGAAAATTTTGAATTCGCGTTAAAAATATTTAAAGGAACTCCTTATAACCATGGTTATATTGATGGGGATGGGAATATAAGATTAACTGCGGAACTGGAAAAGAAGAGAAAAATATATGGTCTTACATTCGAGACTGTTTACGGATTAAACTGCATCAGAATGAACCATGTTTTTTCAAATATTGTTGTAGGAGCAAAAGAATATCATCCCAACTTGGTGGATCCTAATCCAAATGGTTTGCTCAAAAGAGGGATCGTTAACGAAGATGTTTTTACCAAGTCAGAATTTAAAAATCGGGGGGGGTATGCTTTTCCGGTTATTTCAAAATTTCCTGTATCACAAATAAGCCGGCTTGAAGAATTATTGGACTTATACGGAAAATATTTTGCAGTTCAGTTGTATACAAAAGGAATGCCTTTTCACACGGTTTTTCTTCATAAGACAGGAAAAGGCTTTGATGTATTGGACACGTTGTCGGACAATGGGTTTGGCCGAGTTGGAGAGGTTTTTCAACTTTTAAAATATTACCCGTCAGCGACACATATGACAATAAATCTGGTGGATACTCCCGGGGCTCAGCCGGTCTTGGAAGCAAAGAGTAAAAACTTTATTAATAATCTAAAAGAATCGATTGCAAAGGCCAAAAAAGAAGGCGGAAACTAAACTTTTGCACTGTGACGCTTCAGAAACTCCAAAATATTTTTTTTATATGGATGGGTTTTAATCGCTTGAACTCCCGCCTTTAATAAATTCTCGATAAAAGAGTTATTGTTTTGCATGGGGACAGGGATTATCTTCTTTTCGTTATTTTTTAAAGTGCAATCTAATGGAATGAAGGTTAATGACTGATAGGAGTGTGTTCCCAGCCACCAGTCAAGTTTTCTTACTTTTGCGGTTTGACCGGCTACGGCAGCTTCAAAAACAAACCATTGCCCTTTATTTTTAAAGACAAGGACTGCATGAGCGGGAGAAAGATATTCCCCGTTGGGCATATAAGATTGCACCACAAAATACGTTCCCAGTTTGCCCAAAAGATCTTTTATTTTGTTATGTTTTGGATCGGACATTTCAACCGTGAGGTTTGTTAGCTTGGGGCGGTCTTTCAATTCGGACTCAAAAATCAGATTAAATCCAGTTTTGATATTGGTATTAATTTCCGGATTGCCAAAAAGCATTTTTACCAAGGTTTCAACCAACGCTATGCAAGACAGTCCCGGCTTATTTTTTTCCCGGTCATTGTTTACAAGAGATCCGTCTCTGCCTATTCTGCCGTTGCCGTAAGGCATTTTATTTGCCAAACAATTGTAGGCCACCAGAAAGTTGTCGGCCATTGTTTTTCTCTCGGCAGGAGAATAGGGGTTTAATGATCCTCCTAGTAAGATCGGGGAATATTTTTTTACTGCATGTAGTTTTTCTTCTATTTGCGCATCAAATATTGATTTTGGGAAAAAATGCCGCGCGCATAAAAGCTTATCGCTTCCTTCTGTTTCCCAGAAAAGATCGGGGCTTGTTTTTTTGTGAAAGAATTCCGCAATTTTTGCTTGATTTGTTTTATTTTCAAGCCATTTTATGGATTCTGTAATTTTTTGGTGTAATTCTTTTCCGGAATAATTAGGAGAAATTTCGGCAAGGAGATCGGACAATAAAAGCAAAAACTTATTTCTGTCTTCTTCGCTCCCCCCCAGGTTCGCGCCCAGTGCCCCAAAATAAAACACTTGTTCCAGCAGGCCCTGTGCGATCTCGGGAGAAGTTGCCAACTCAAAAACATATTGGTTTAATTTGGGGTTTTCTTTTACAAAAGAAGAAAGCAGGTTTTTTGTTTCTTGTTCCCCCAAAACACTTTCGGCCATTTCCAGTTCTGTGGAACAATCGACAAAAAGCTTGATTCTTTGAAGCGTCAAAAGGGTATATTTATCCTGGTCTATATAATTACTGCTGTGCAGCAACGCGTCAATTTGTGTTCCAATTAAACTAAGACTGGAGATTATTCCCAACAGGTTGCCTTTGAAGGCCTGGCTTGAATAGCTATTCGGGCATATTTTAAACAGATCCAATGCTCTGGTTAGTTCTTTTTCGTCAAGTCCGTTCTTGTCTTTGTCAAAGCCGGAGTATTTTTTTACGGATGGATCTTCGGAAACCGACACCCGGCCGTCTTTTTTCTTTGTGTCTTTTTCCCTGATATATTGGACAAGGTCATTGCGGCTTCTTATGCCGCCTAACTCTACCATGGTTTACCTCTCTTGGGAGATTTCCCTACTATATATATCGTGTTTTTGCCCCTAAAACTTGCGGTTTGCTTACCGCTTTTTCGGGTGCTATAATAATGAAAACCAATGATTAAATCAGCCATCGATAAAGCCGTAAACCGCCGTGATCTTACGCTCTCCGAGGCGGAAAAGACCTTAAATATCATCATGGCCGGAAAAGCCACTTCCGCTCAAATTGCCGCTCTTTTAACCGCCCTTAGGATGAAAGGGGAGACGATCGACGAGATCACCGGTTTTGCCAAAGCAATGCGCAAAAACGCGGTAAAAATTTCTCCGGCATCCCGAAAAATTGTCGATGCCTGCGGCACCGGCGGCGACCTTTCCAACACTTTCAATATCTCAACCGTTTCCGCTCTGGTCGCGGCCGGGGCGGGGGTTACAATCGCCAAACACGGCAATCGCTCGGTCTCCTCAAAGTGCGGAAGCGCGGATCTGCTTGAAGCGCTGGGGGTAAAAATCGACCTTACCAATAAACAGGTTGAAAGAAATATCAATAAGACCGGTTTCGGTTTTATCTTTGCACCGCTCTTTCACCGTGCGACGAAACATGTTATGCCGGTAAGACGAGAGCTGGGGATCCGCACGATCTTTAATATCCTGGGGCCGCTTACTAATCCGGCCGGGGCGGGGGCGCAGTTATTGGGGGTCTTTTCCCATAACCTGACTGTTACCATGGCCCATGTTCTCCGTAATTTGGGGGTCAGACGCGCCCTGGTTGTTCACGGCAACGACGGCCTCGACGAGATTTCGATTTCAAAAAGCACCTATGTCTCCGAATTGAAGAATGGAAAAATCACAAATTATACCCTTTTTCCAGAAGATGTCGGTTTGAAGAGAGGAAGAAAAGAGGATTTAATTTGTGGGAATATCTCGCAAAATAAAAGGATGGCGCTTGCCGTCCTTTCCGGAAAAGCAGTCGGTGCCTGCCGCGACATTGTCGTTTTTAATGCCGGCGCGGTAATCTATGTGGCGGGGTTGGCCGCTTCAATCAAAGAAGGGGTAGGGAAGGCCAAGGAGTCGATCGATTCGAAGGCGGCTTTAAATAAACTGAAGGAGATTTTGGATGTACATTAAGACGGACAAGCTGGTAAAAGAATATAAAGGGCACCGGGTGGTGAACGAAATCAGCGTTGAGGTTAAACAGGGAGAGATTGTCGGGATCCTTGGACCCAATGGGGCCGGAAAAACTACCACTTTTTATATGATCGTAGGACTGGTCCGTCCCGATTCCGGCCATGTTTATGTCGGCGAACATGACATCACCCATTATCCGATGCACCGCCGGGCAAAGATGGGGCTGGGATATTTGCCACAAGAGACCTCAATCTTCAGGAAACTGACGGTTGAAGAGAATATTTTAATTTTGTGGGAGCTGATGCCCGAGATCAAGCCGTCGGACTACGAAACAAAATTAAAAGCCCTGCTCAATGAATTTGGCGTAACCCATCTTCGGAAACAGCGGGCCTACACCCTGTCGGGAGGAGAACAGAGAAGGGTAGAAATCGCGAGAGCTCTGGCTACCAATCCCTCTTTCCTGCTTTTGGATGAACCGTTCACCGGGATTGATCCGAAGACCGTAACCGATATCCAGGAGATCATCCGGCATTTGAGAGATAAGGGGATCGGGGTTTTGATCACCGACCACAATGTCCGCGAGACGCTGAAAATTACCGACCGCGCTTATATCGTACACAAGGGTGAAGTCCTGATTGCGGGAGACGCGGAGACGGTCGCCAATTCCGAAGAGGCCCGCAAATTTTATCTGGGAGACCAGTTCACACTCTGATGCCAAAGCTGATCGACCGCTATGTGATAAAAGAGCTTTTTGACCCTTTTATCTTTGGGCTACTCTCTTTTTCTCTCATCCTTTCCGCCTCGATGGTGATGTTCGAATTGGTCCGGGCGGTCGTTTTGCAGGGAATGCCTCTTTTGATCGCCCTGAAAATTTTTATCTTCCGCCTCCCTTCGGTGATGGTTTACATCTTCCCGATGGCGACCCTTTTGGCCGCTCTGCTCGGATTCGCGCGGCTTTCTAAAGATTCGGAAGTTACCGCCTTTCGTGCCGGCGGGATCAGTTTAAACCGGCTGATTTATCCGGTGATCGCTTTCGGTATCGCGATTTCACTTATCAACTTGGTCTTTTCGGAGATAGTGGTCCCACAGGCCAATACCGCGGCGCGCAATTTGGTGATCGAATCGGCGCTGGAGAAGGCCCCCAAGATCCAGGAAAATGTTTTTGTTCCCGAATTTAACCGGGGGGCACTGCGGAGAGTTTTTTATGCCAAAAAGCTGGAAAATTCCGTCTTAAAGAGTGTTATTGTCCAAGAGTTTTCCAATGGTATTTTATCGCAGATCATCAATGCCAAAGAGGCGCTGTGGGATCCGGAAAAAAAGACCTGGCTTTTTAAGAACGGGATCATCTATATACTCTCCGAAGACGGGGAATACAAACATTTGATCCGTTTTGACGAACAATCGGTGGCGATCAAGTTTTCTCCGGAAGAGATTTTTCGCGACGACAGTAAGCCCGAAGAGATGTCAATTATCGCTTTGCGCCGCCATATCGAACTTAAAGAAAAGATGGGAGAAAAAGTTACCGGAGCCAAAATTCACCTCAATTTAAAGATTGCGATCCCGTTCGCGAGCCTGGTTTTTGTCCTGCTTGGAGCGCCGCTGGGGCTCTCTCCCCGTCGCGCCTCATCATCAATCGGTCTTGGGCTTTCGATTATTGTCGTCTTTGCTTATTATGTGGCGATGTTTTTTGGGATGGCGCTGGGGGAGCTTGAACTTATCTCTCCCTCGCTTGCCGCCTGGCTCCCCAATATCATCACCGCTTTGATCAGCTGGTATTTTATCAACAAGGCGAACCAATGTTAGCTTTTAGGGTTATCTTTCTTTTGATTGTCGTTTCGGGAGCGGTCTCTTATGTTGGCGACAAGATCGGCCGCTACATCGGCCGGCGGCGGCTCTCTCTTTTTGGCCTGCGTCCGCGCTACACCGCGGTGATGGTTACAATTGTTTCGGGAATTTTAATCGCCACCATTACTTTTGCCACTTTTATTGTCTTGTCCCGTGAAGCTCGGCTGGCCCTTTTCGGGATGGAAGAGCTGCGGCAAAAAATTATGACGCTTGAAAATGTCAGGAACGGGCTTGAAAAAGAGATTGAAGTCAGGAGAAAAGGAGCGCTTCTTTTTAGAAACGGCGATATAATGTTGACTACGCTGCTTAAGGGGGGGATGAGCCGCAAGGAAGCGGCCGCCAAAATGGTACAGGTCAACTCCCTGCTCAATCTTTATGTCCAGAAAAGCGGAAAAGTTTTAATCCCCGCGGACAAATTAAACCGGGCGGCCGAGCTTCTTTCTCAAAGGAGCGAAGACCAGGTTTTGCGGGTCAAGGTTTTGCGCAATGTTATTTTTGGCGAGGCGATCCCGGTTGAATTTATTTTTACCGCCAATAAATTGGTTTTTCAAGATGGAGAAGAGATTGTCGAAAGCAAAATATCCCCGAGTTTGACTGATCCGGAGATTGAGCAGGAACTGCAGGCGCTTTTGTCGTCCGCCAGGGAAATAGCGGAGAAAAAAGGGGTTATACCAGCTTCTTCCGGATCGCTCGGTTCAATCCCCTACGCCGAAATTTTCAACACGGTGAAAGAGATCAAAAAACAGCGTTCTTTAATCACGGTCGTCGTCATTGCCAGCCGGCCGGTCTATTCGATCGGGCCGTTAAGTGTCAGCTTTTCATTATGATCCTGGCGATTGATCCCGGACTATCCAAATGTGGCTTGGCGGTTTTGGATTCCGACAAGGTTTATTTAAGGGAAATTGTCGAAATCAAAAATATTGCCGAGCGGGTTTCTTCAATCCTCGCTTCTTTTAAGATTTCGGAGGTGGTGGTGGGGGACTCAACCGGCAGTGATGCCGTCATAAAAGCGCTTAAAGTTTCCGTTCCAATCAAGAAAGTCCCCGAAAAATTTACAACTCTTGAAGCCAGAAAACTTTACTGGAAGGAAAATCCGCCGCAAGGTCTTTTTCGTTTTATTCCTACTTCTTTTCTTTTTCCCCCGCGGCCGGTTGACGATTACGCCGCGGTGGTGGTGGGGAAGCGGTATCTTGCGAACATTTCCGCGTAGCAGCGACTCTTAGGCGCTGCTCCTGTTCTTCATTTCGGAAAAATTCATTTCGAAAAAAAGTGAAATTTACATCCGATTTTAACGATACATATATAGATAGACAGGAAAGATTCCTAAAAGGAGGAACCAAAATGGCAATCACGAGTATTACGCGTTTTAAGGTTTATTCTCCGGTAGTTGGCGGCGGAGAGTCGGTTAAGGTTAAAATCAGGAGAGATCTAACTAATCCCCTGTCAGGCAATATTGGAGGCATACTTCATATCGGCGCAACAAAAGTTTATATCCCTGAGAATGGCCAGATCAGCATAGGATCAACCCGCAGCTGTGATATTAAGATTTTTGATCCCAGAGTTGCTGCCGAGCATGTTGTAATTGCCCATCTTGGCAATGAACAATTTTCTTTGACCAATATAGCTACTGATGAATCCAGGCCAATTTATGTAAAAAACGGAGAAACAATAGAAGTCCCCTCTGCTATGTTTGAGTCCTCAACAGTTGATATGTTAGGCAAGAGCGCATTTAGCATTCCTTTAAGTGGTGTGGGAGAGGCCGGCACCAAGCGGTATCTGGAGATTGGCCTTGATCCGCTCAAAGAGCCAGCGCAGGAACTGGCTCTGCATTTAGCGATGGTTCCGATTAGACCTCCAATTGAAGAAGTCAGTCCGGAAGCGATTTTAGCCAGAATGAAAACCGATGAAGCCGCACTTAGCCAGCTGGCACAGGAATATGGCCTGGCAGTTACGAAGCCATTGGACCAAGCAATAGTTGCTGGAACGCCTTTTGAGGCCGCTAGGACAACTGATTCTCTTTTTGATTTAATTAAAAATCAAGGGAAGAAAATGGCAACGCTTTCCAGATTTAGAAAAAGAGAAGGAAAAATAGTAGTGATACCACTTCCTCCAGCTATAGCAGGTATAGTAATTAGTGGAGTATCAGTGTTGCTTGGAGGGGAGCTTCCCCTGTGGCTTCTTGATTTTAGCATGCTTTCCATAGGTCTAGGTAGTTTAGTGGGGTTGGGTGGAACGGTTGCTGAAATTTATAGGCGTTCTCTTCATAGGTCAATTGTATCGGTTTTAGCAGAATTATCGGATCAGGAAATTTCTAGGCAAATTATCAGAGAAAAGGCTCAGTGGCGAGAAAGTCTTCTTAATTGTCTACCCAAAGAAAGACAAGAAGCAGTAAAAAGAAAGTTATCAGCAGGAACCGACCAGACTGTTTTGCCTGAAGCAGAGGAAGCCCCAAAACAGCTTCCGGAAGCAACAGAAGGGGAATAATTCCTTCCTGTGCTGGACTCATGCTTGCAGTCTTGCGCCACCCCTAAGAGGGGTGGCTACGCGAGGGAAGGTTAAGCCAATTCTTTAGTATCTTTCCATTGTTGATCCCGGCGGTAAAGAGGAGAGCTTCTTCCAGCCATTTTAAGCGCGCGGCAATCGGCATTTTTGAGAATTCAAGTAGCCGTTTCCTCTCAATCTTGAAGCTGTATTTTTGTGCTACGGTCATTTTCTTTTTCATTTTTTATTTAATTCCTCGAGCATTTCAATGTCTTTCAGGTCTTGTTCCCGTGCCGAGATCTTTTTCAGCGCGATAAGGTCTTTAAAGGAGATCGTTTTGATGGTAACTCCTTGTGCTTTGAGCGTTTGTCTGTTTGAGTAGGCACGGTCAAACGGAATCGGTTCATTCACAAAAACATCAATGACCTTAAAGTCGTCTTTGGAATGTAAAAAAGTAAAGACCAGCATATTTTTTTCTTTTATCCAGTTTTCACGAATGGCGCGATTGGCAAAATCAGTCGGGCTTACCGGCAATCTTGGTTTATATCCCAATTCCGCCAGCGCTTTAAGCAGTTTATTTAAATTGTTTTCTTCAAGGTCGACAAAGAGATCAAGGTCTGCGGTTAATCGTACAACGCCGTGGAGTACCAAGGCGACACCACCCACGACAAGATAGCGCACTTTGGCTTTGTTTAGCTTATTAAAAACTTCCAAGTAGTACATGAAGTAATTATAGCATTTGCTATCCCTAAGAGGGGTGGCTACGCGGGGAAAATATCATGGCCTCATTAACTCAAAACTCAAAACCGCAGTCTCATTGATTTTACTCTGTTTTAATATCCTTCCATAAGGATCAATAACCGCCGAGATGCCGGTGTTGGCCGCCTGGATGAAATATTTCCGGTTCTCCACCGCCCGCATGATCCCCATGTTCAAATGTTCCTGTAATGCCGACGAATCTTTGAACCAGCCGTCGTTGGTCACCGTCAATAAAATATCCGCCCCTTTCGCGACCCGCTCTTTTGCCAGATTTGGAAAAGTTGATTCAAAACAGATCAAAGCGCCGATCTTTATCCCGTTTATCTCAATCAGTTTCGGGTTGGGATCGGAATTAAAATCGGCGTCAAAGAAACCGGAATTTTTTAGCATGGGGTAGAGCAGTTTTCTGAAAGGGAGATACTCTCCAAATGGGACCAGGTGCTGTTTGTTGTAGGCGCCGACCACCGCTCCTTTGGGAGAAAAAGCGACCAGGGAATTATAAATCATCCCCTTGTCATAATATGGGGTCCCGATCAAAAGGTGGGCCTTCTTTTCAATCGCCAGTTCGCGGACCAAATCCAAAAGCAGGGGGCTGTCCATCAGATAATTTGTAACCGCCGTCTCCGGCCAGATGATGATATCGGCATTTTTAACCTGGCGGCTTAGATAAATATATTTATCAAAAGAAGGGAGAGCGTAGGCCGGATCAAGTTTTTTCTCCTGTGGAATATTGGCCTGGATGATCGATACGGAAAGCGATTTTTCATTTTGAACCAAAGGACGGTCCAACTCTGTTATTCCATAAATTACCAATGACGCGACAACTAAAACCGCGGCGATAAAGCGCTTTGAAAACAACAAGGTGTTTATGAGAACAATTAGAAAAGAGATCCCGTATGAAGTTATGAAAGGGGCCGTTTGAATCATCGGCAAAAAATGGACCTGGCTGTAACAAAGGTTGCCGGCCGAGATCCCAAAAGGGGTTTGCGTTCTCAACCATTCAACCGCCACCCAGATAAAAGGGATCGCAAAAGCCGGAGCCGGTTTGATCAAAACCGCCGCCGCGGCGAAATAGACGGCCTGGAAAAGGACCAGGGCAACATAGCCGGCAATCGCCCAGAAGCCGGCGTAATCGGAGAGGGTAGTAACCCAAAAAAGATTGATCCCGAAGAAGACCAGTCCGAAGAGGAGTCCTTCCCGCGCGGCGTTTTTCTTTTTTATGTTCGCGATGAGCGGTACCAGGCAAAACCAGGAGAGAAAAAACAGGTTCGCTTTTGGAAAAGATAATGCCAAAAGGATCGCGGATAAAATTGTCATTGTATCCTCACTTTCCACCCGGTTATATCCAGGCTTGAATTAAGAGTCGTGTCGCTTAGGTCCGAGCCGCTCTTTTCCGCGCTGGAACCTTTGGGAATTGGGAGCCTATCGGGATAAAGCAGGTCTTGGGTCCTTTTTGATCCGGACAAGGGATAACTTACGGTAATCAGGTCAAAATAGATCGTGTCTGGGATGCTGGTCCCAAAGATCCGGTCGAGCCGGAAATCAAATTTCAAAGTGTTGGTATTCCCGTCAAACAAAGATAAAGGTTCAGGAGTCGCGGTGGTTTCGTAGGTAAAAGGTCCCTTGGTCAAATAATAACCGTTGTTGTTCAATTCTATATAACCGTTCCAGGTGGAATAATATTTGGTGTAATAACTCTCCTGGCTTCCGGATTGCGGGGGGTCGCCGACCGAAAGGAATTCATATTCCGTATTATCAGCGTAAGTAAGCGGGACGCTGAAAGATTGGCTGTTGCTTAATACCATAAAATAGCGGTTGTTGATCACGTCGGCGTTTCCTCTTAGGGTAATTTCAACGACCGCTTCTGTTCCGTAGGTGGTAGTCGGGGTTACGGTTTTTGCGCATCCCGTAGCTAGAAACAGACAACAAACAATTAATAGAATTCTCAACTTAATACCTCCGAGGAGACGATTCGTTGATGTTTTGCATCGCTTTATCAATCCCCTCATAATAGAACCCGCGGCCGGGAGCATAACCGAACGGTTCGCTCGGGAAGGCCTTGATCGCAAAAGTAAAACCGAACTCCTTCCGATAATCGGAATAGAAGCCGGAAAGGTTCCAGCAGTGCAGGTCTTTCACCAGCGCGATGTCGGACAGCTTCATCGTTTGGGTTGCCGTGTCATATAAACTTCGAACGGTGACATGCATATGCGATCTCCACTCCGCTTCGCTTCCGATCTCCCAGTCTATCAAACTATTGGCCGACCTGAAAACCCCGATGTTGATGTCGCAAGTTCCGGAAACCTCAAAAGTCAATCCTCGCAAAGGCGAAAATTTTATGCTTGAACTTAAATCGCGGTAGCGTTTGTTGTTTAGGTCGAAGCCGGAAGTCAGGGAAAGCGCGAGCAGGCCGCTTGGCCTAAGCGAAAGGGAAGTTATGAAATCGTCGTATTTTCTGATCCGGAAATTATAGCCGATAGAATTTTTCCACTCAAACTTGTCTTTATAATAAAAAGAAAGGGCTTCTTTCGCTTCATTATAATTTACTCCAACCGTGTCAAAAAAGAAGGGGGAGTTCCCTTCGGAGATCCCGCGCCGGAAGGAAGCATTGTTTCTTACGCGGTCAAACCAGCCGCTGTCAAGCGCAAAAGATTCGGTAAAAGAGTAACGCATATCTCCCGGCTCATATACAAACTGGTCAATGCCAAGGTTAAATCCGAAAGTATTACCAAAAACGGAAGGGAAGGTCTTTCCCGCGGTAAGCGACGCCTGGGAGCGGGAAGACGAATAATCGCGGGTCCGACCCAGCGCCGGGACATATTTTACTTCGCGGTACCAGCCATAGCCGAGGGTGGGGGTTAAGCTGAAAAGTTTCAAATCAAGCGGCTTTCCTTTAATAATTATTTCCGGCTGTCTCTCCATGTATTCAAGGTTGGCATCTGCGGGGTATTTGCTTCCGTCCAAATCAAGATAATAGTTTTCATACCAGGAAAGGTCAAACCAGTTGTTGGAATGAGAGATCGCGTAATCGATATCCAAACGCTCGTCCCCTATGTCTCCGGTCCGCTGAATATAATCGTTGTACCTAAAATTGGTCTTGAACTTGGTGTTATCAAAAAGGAGCGGCTGGGAATGGCTCAAATATTGGCTCCAGCGGATCTGCCGCGGTTCGTTTTTTTTCTGGTCAAGAGAAGTTCCGTAACTGGTGTCAAAGCCTTTGTACGAATGGCTCAAGCTTAAATTGTAGCGCTCGTTCTGGTTCTGTTTGTCGTCGGTCTGTTCCAAAAGGGCTTGGGTCACATGGTCCCCTCTATGGTTCCACGAAAGCCGGTTGTTAAATTTGTCGGAGCGGCCGCTGGGGATCAGGTAAGTCTTTTGCGATTCGTGGTAAAACTGAAGATCGGTCTTATCGTTTATCCTGGCGTTATGTTTCCATTTTACGATCCAATCGTTAATCTTTGTATCCTTCTCGTCGATATTATAGAGATAAACCGACGATTTGTTCCCGTATTCCCACTGCGTTCCGAGGCCGATTCCTTTTTTATCCATCCAATCCAAAAGGAGGACCGATCCGGCGAGCGGCAAAGGGATATCCCAGGAGGTCTTGGCGAAAGTCCCTTCCACCTCGTTATTTCCGATCACCCAATTTTTTTTCCGTTGTTTCTTGAGATCATAATAGATGTAGGGAGCCCACAGCATCGGCGCTTTGCCAATCCACCCCTCATAAAAAGTGACGTTGTAGCCGATAATCTTGTCGTCCGGATAATATTCAACCCGCTTTGCCATGACCAGATAGTGCGGATTTTCGTAATCGCAGGTGGTGATTCCGGAGTTTTCTCCGATCATTTTGTCCTTGTAATCAAAAATGCGCTCTCCGCTCAAATATAATTTGCCGTTGATTGTTCCGGGGGATTGTACGCTTTTAAAACCGTAAAAAGAGGCGGTTTCGTTGCTGGAATAGTAGGTGACCTTTTTACCGGCGGCGTCGTAGCCGCCGCCTTTCAGAGTAACTCTTCCCTCCGCCGTTACGATATCTTGAGGGGTATACATTTCAAGCTTATCGGCCCTGATCACCAGATCTTTAATATGGATCTCAACCGAGCCGGTCGCGGTTACCAGCTCTTTTTGTTCGGAAAATTTTAGGGTATCGGCTTTGATCTTTACCGGAATCTCTTCGGCCAGGGCTAATCCGGTAAGCAGAATAAGAAAAATCGTGATCGGACGGAAGATCATGCGGTCTTATAAAGCAGTCTTTTCCGCGCGAGAGAGTAGAGCAGGTCGTGGTTTTTAACCGTCTGATAGGATTCGACCGCTTTTTTTGCCCGTCCGTTCAAATAGGCCAGGTCGCCGCGATTGATCGCCGCCGCGGAGAGCTCGGGATCGTTTTCATGCGCCAGATCAAAATACTTTTCGGCCTGGGCCAAATCTTTTTCCAGGAAAGAAGCGACTCCAAAGTTGTTTAGGAAGACCGCCGATCCCCCCTCGATCCTAAGCGCTTCCCTGAATTTCTGGAGCGCTTCCCCCGCGCGCCCCTCGGCGACATAGGTCGCTCCAAGGTTGTTGCCGGCGGCGGAAAAAGCGGGATCTATTTTTGAGGCGAGGTCAAACTCTTCCCGCGCCGCTTTGAGCATCCCTTTTATGTAATAATCAAAGCCGGCGTTATTGTGGCTCAATCCGAAAGAGGCGGTAATGTTCTGTTTCTTTGAACCGCTTTTCGATTCGCGTCCCCAAAAGGCGTAGGTGGCGCGGCTTTCGGGATTAAAGATCAAAAGAGCCAGGGTCCGGTTTTGCAGTGATTTTAAACTGGAGGACTTTAAGAATTTTATTTTTTGTTCCAGTCCCGGATATTCCATTTCGTAAGCCTGAATCTCTTCCAGAACTTTGATCGCTTTTTTGATATTCCCCTGCGCCTCATAGCAGGCGGCCAGCTTGAAGCGGGCCTGGTTTAAAATGGAGGGGTGGCCGTTCTGATTGATTAGCGCCGCCTGGGCCAGGTTGAATCGTCCCTCTTCAATATAGAGTTCGGCGATCTGGATTGGGACCCTCTCGTCGCCGCGGGCAAGTTGCAATTCGCGCAAGGCCTCTTCGCGGCGCTCCATTCCGATATAGATTTTGGCAAGGTCGAAATGCGCCGATCTTTTTTTCAGCGATTCTTCTTCAAGGGAAAGCTCCTTAACGCTCGCTTCTTTGACCAGGGAGTGGATCGTAATGTTATAGGGATCAAGCTTCAGCGCCGACAAAAAACTTTCGCGCGCCTTGCGGGTCAAGTTTTTGGCAAGGTAGATTTTTCCAAACAGAATATGCGCCGGGGCATATTCTTTGTCGTTAGCCATCAGCGCTTCCGCTTCCACAAGCGCACGGTCGCTGTTCTCTTTCTTAAGCCAGGCGTAACCGGTTATTTCAAATAGCCGCGCCTCTTTTTTTGTCAAATCCTTAAGTTTTGAGAGTATCCAGTCGGCCGATTCTTGGTGAAGGGACAAGAGGCGGTGCAGTTCGGCAATCGCTTCGGAGAAGTTGCCGTCAAGCAGGTGTGTTTCGGCCAAAAACTGGTTGGCCAGGTACTGGTCGGGATATTTTTTCAAAATATCCCGCGCGCCTTCAATGGCTTCTTCCTTAAAGTCGGGATGATTTTTAATCAACTGCTTGAAGTTCTCAATCGCTTCCGAAAAATCACCCTTTTGCGCCAAAACCGAAGCCAGGGTCAAAAGGGCCTGCGGGTGGTTGGGATAATTTTTTAAGATAATTTTATTTTTTTCGATCACAAAATCGATTTTTTGGGGATCAAGGAGAAGGATTTCTCGCAGGGTTTCCGCCGCGCGATCCGGCTTGAGCGACCGCATGTAAATGTGCGAGAGGACTTCCCGTACTTTTAAATTGGTTTCGTCTTTTAGGAGGAGCGCTTCCAGTTTTTTTATGACTTCCCCCGCGGATTCCGGATCAAGGGCAAAGAGCCCGCCGAAACGTTCGGCTGCCCGGTTAAGTTTTCCGGTGCGGGTATAAAGTTCTCCCAGGGTTCTCAAAATGTTTTTGTCGGAAGGGAGGTGTTTGATTAGGTCTTCATAAAAACGGATCGCTTCCTCAAACCTCCCTTTTTCCAGATAGACCCCGGCCAGCATTTGTGAAATTCCGATATCGTTCACCCCCGTGGCCAGCGCCTTTTCGAGCAGGGACAAGGCGGCGTCGATTCGGTTCAATTGGATATAAAGTTTTCCAAGCAGGTTGTAGGAGCGGGCGTCATTGGAATTAATTTCCAAAAGCTCTTCAAGTTCCAAAATCGCCGCTTCGAATTCCGAATTATTTAACAGGAAAGAGACCAGTGAAAGCCGCGCCATGCTGTTTTGCGGCTCGGTTTCAATCAGGCGCTCGTGGTCCAAAATTATCTCCGAAGCGAGCCTAGGTGCCCGGGTAACCGCCAAAGCGTATTCTTCGTTCGCTTTCTTAAAACAATGGCTGTTCAAATAGAGCCAGCCCAGCTGCCTCAAAAGGCGCGGGTTTCCGGGGTCTTGCGCCAGCTGTTCCTTTGTTTCGCAAAGCTGTTCTTTCATTTGGTGTTTCCTTCTTTTATGATGAGAGCGGCGCCGAGTACGGCAACCGTCATTGCCGGAATCCAGGCGGCCAAAAGAGGCGGAAGGATTGCTCCTCTTCCAAGCGACCGGAAGACGGAAGCAAAGACGTAAAAAGTAAACATGATCACAATAGTCAGCACCATTCCCAGGGTGCGCGAAGATTTTATTCCGGGGAGGCAGAGCGGGATCCCGATTAGCGCGAAGACAAACGGGGTGAGCGGGATCGAATATTTAAGATAAAGGTCGGTCTTAAGTTCATGAGTTTTTACGCCGCTTTTTTCAAACGATTTAACCTGCGCGGCAAGTTCTTGCGAGCTCATCTCCTGCGCGCTTTTTGAGGCTCCCAGCGAGAGTGGGTTTTCTAAAAGATTAAGTTTCATGTTTGCAAAGACCGCTTCGTATTCCATTTTTCCGCTCGATTCGAACTTGTGTATTATACCTTTTGTCAGGTGCAATGTTAACCCCTCAATTGTTCCCGACTCCGCGATGATGGTTCGAGGGAGTGATGCGGGGGAGAGTTCGTAAACCATGATTCCTTCAAGTGTCTTGGTCTTGGCGTCCATTTTTTTTACGTAAAAATAGCGGCCGTGCGGGTCCTTGAAAAAAACGTCCGATTTCACTTCCGGGATCGGCTGCCGGTAGATGATCTCTCTCACAATCTGTTCCGAACGCTGGTTGGCGTAGGGGACGATCTTTTCGTTTATAAAAAAAGAAGCGGCCGAAATTATAATTGACAGGGTTAAAAGCGGCGCGATGATCCTGAAAAAAGAGATCCCGGAGGTCCGAAAGGCGGCCAGCTCCGAATCTTTGGAGAGCCGCCCGATTGCCATGGCCACGCCAAAAAGGACCGCCACCGGAAAAGTCATAATCATAATCGAAGGGAGCTTGTAGATCAAAAGTTCAAGCACCGCGGTAAAGGGGATCCCGCGGTTTATGATCAGGTCAACAAAGGTAAAAAGAAGATCGACAATCATTACCATCACAAAGCCGACAATGCCGAGGAAAAACGGCCCCAGCATTTCTTGTCCCAGGTAACGGTCTAATAATTTCACTCTTCGTCGGAGTTCCGCTGCTGCTGGCGGCGTACCGCTCGAGCCAGGTCTTTCCTTCGCCGTTCGCTCGGCTTTTCGTAACATTCGCGTTTTTTAATCTCTTCTATAATACCGGCCTGTTTAACCTTGGACTTAAACTTGCGCAGGGCCTTTTCCAGTTCATTGTTTCTCACTTCTACTCTTGCCATTTTGTTTTCCCCCTTTCTATATATATGGATTTATAGCAGAAAAAACGGCTTTTGACAAATTACAGTCGAAATTCGATCCTATTTTTTTCCCCCTTCTTTTTTTTCAAATTCATAGGAAAGACAGCACATCAGACGGTTGCACATGCCGGAGGTCTTGCTGGGAGAAATCTGCATTCCCTGTTCTTTAACCATTTTTACGGTGACATGGCGCGGCTCGGTGAGCCAGCTTCCGCAGCAGAGCGATCTTCCGCAGTGGCCCAGTCCGCCGATGAACCTGGCTTCGTCCCTTGGCGACAGGTGTCGCAGTGTTACCTCGGCGCTAAAGAGTCCGGCCAGGTGTTTGCGGTAATCGCGAAGATTGGGAGCTTCCCGTTCTTTGGTCGACTTGTAATAAAGGTAAAGTTTGCTCAAATCAAAAATATATTCGGCGGCGATGATTTTGATTGAAAGTTCGAATTCCCGTGCTTTGGCGGAAGCGGTTTCGACCGCTTTCGCTTCTTTGTCCGGAAGTGTTTCGGCCTTTTTAATATCCTGTTCGGTGGCATAACGCAGGACTTTTTTTAGGTGCGCTTCCGCGTTCAGTTGTTTTGGGTATTTTTTAGGAAAAGAGACGATCTGGCCGTATTCTTCCCCGCGGCTGGTCTTTACCACCACCCTTGCCCCGATCTTGATATCGTCCTTTGATGAGATCGGGCAAACCTCTTTGTTGCGCAGTTTGATCGCTAGTTTTTGTTCCATATTTCACTAAGCCGCAAAAGCAGAATATCGGACGCCATTTTTTTGCCGGCCCTCCTTTTTATGTCCCGGGAAATTTCCTGGGCCGCCTTGATGCTTTTCAAATGCCTGCCAAAATCCGGATCATGGTAATCGATGCTGTTATAACAGGTCAAAACCAGCGAATTTAAAAACTCCTCGTTTAGTTTTCCGCCAAAAAGAGCCGCAATATCTTCTTCCCTGACTTTTCGGTAAAATTCTTTCGCGTCCTCGCCGACCTCTGGGACGGGATTTTCGGGAAAGACAATTTTCTGGCAGCGTGACTTGATCGTTTGGGGCAAAGCCGTTTCACTGGCGCTTAAGAGAATGAAGACGGTGCCGGAGGGGGGCTCTTCCAGTTGTTTTAGAAAACTTCCGGCCGCTTCATTTCCCATCGTCTCCGTGTCTTTTACAATCACCACCAGATAATCCGATTGGGAAGGGCCGTAGCGGGTCAACTCTTTCAGCTCCCTGATCTGATCGATTTTTAACGAGGTTTCGTCTTTTTCTATGATGATCAGATCCGGTCCGGTGCTGTTTAGTTTTTGAGCCATAAAAAGGGCGGCTTCAAACTTGCCGCTTCCGGGAGCTCCGGCAAAAAGATAGGCGTTGGCAATCCTTTTGCTTCCTACAATTCCGTTCAAGATTGTTTCTATTCTTTGATGCATTGTTAATACATTATAGCATGGGCTTGAAAAGATTTTCATTTTCGGATATCATTCATAAAGAAGAAGAGACAGGCCGCGGTAGCTCAGTCGGTAGAGCGACGCCCTGAAAAGGCGTGCGTCGGCGGTTCGATTCCGCCCTGCGGCACTTCCCATTTTTAAGGAGAAGTTGCATGAGACAACGTTTGGCGCTTGCCGGTTTTATCGGGTTCCTGTTTTTTTTGGTCGCGCTTTTTTATTTTGTCCCGTCCAATCCGGACATTGAAAGCGTCCTGGCGGGAAAAGCCAAAAGCGGCGGAACCAATTCCCTGATTTTGTTTTCTCTTTTTGCTTTTGCACTGGCTACCGTAACTTATGTCAAGAGCAATAAGAGGTTCAAAAGAGGCCAGGATTGCCAGCGGGAACAGCTGTACATAAAGATTGACGAATTGATTTTAAAGAACAGGGTGTTGGAAGGAAAAAATAAAGAGCTGAAGCAGGACAGAGAACAGCTTTTTACAAGAGCAAACGAATTGGAGGAGCGTTCCAAACAGCCCGGTGACCACGAAAAATTGCTCCACCAGAGCATTTTGGTTTTAAAGAAAGATATTGACAATCTTTTGTCGCAAAGGGACCGCTTGATGGAGAGCTTGAACTTGAAAGAGGCGGAGCTAAAAAAGATTAAAGAGGAAGAGAAGAAAAAAGAGAAGAAAAAAAAGCAAAGGAGAAAAAATGCGAAAAATTAGATTGTGGTTGTTGGTTGTTTGTTGTTTGTTGTTGGTCGTTAGTTGTTCAATGGCGGAATTGACCTTTTACTTAATTGATAATTTTGAATCGGGCTCAACCTCGAAATGGTTTCCTTTCGGATCGATTGACGTTTCGGCCGTTGCCAATCCGCTGGCCAAGGCCAAAGATCTGGTGGCGGAATCGTGCGGGAGTTATATGCTTAAAATTAAAGGGAGCGCTTCCGATTGGTATGTCGGCGGGATTGGTACCGACCTTATGATCGATGCCTCATTTTATAAGCGCCTGCAGATGGATATATACGGAAGCGCTTTGGGCGGAAAACTTCGGATTGAGCTTTATGACGAAGACAACGGCAACAACCAGATCGAGACGGACAAAAACTGGCAGCCGCTTTACGACGACAAATGGGCGGTTGAGATCCCGATCTTGGGGCCCGGGTTCACCAGAATATCCGTCCCTTTTACCGCCTTTACTCTGGACAATCCGGGGAAGGGGGATGGCATCTGGAATCCCGCTACCAAGAACGGCTCAAGCGGTTTGACCAGGATGCAGATTGTTTTTGTTGCCAAAGAAAAGACCGGAAAAGTTGATGTCGGGCTTGACAATGTATTGTTGACCTACTAAGGAGGAGAAAATGTTAGAGAGGAAAAAGATATTCCTGGTTTTTTGCCTGATGATTTTTATGGCTTGTTCGGCGGGGGCGGCCGGTTTTAAGGACGTTGATCCGGAAAAGATCTCTTTTAAGGCCGGACCAACCGATCCGGCGGAAGATCTCTCTATCCCGTGGGTTGAAGTTTCGCTCTATCCTAAAAATGTGGAAGCCGGCGGTCAGTTTTCTGTCAAAGCGGCACTGGCGTCAAAAGTGAAAGAGGTTTCGGCTGTTTTGGACGATAAAGAAAAATACGCGCTCAAACCGGAAGACCAGAGCGGCTGGGATGCCGCGATTGTTCTCCCCTCGGACCTAAAGAGCGGGCTCCATTTTTTAAAAGTGAACATTACCGGAAATAACGGAAAAACGATCAGCCGGACCCTGGTTTTCAGGGTGTTGGGGAATGCTTCACGGGCAGAAATTTCTTTTCCGGTAACTTTTAAGTCCGATACCCGGCTCTCAAAAGGGAGAAGTGTTACGGCCGGAGAAAAAGGGGAAGCAATTTACCGCCAGACCTACTATTGGGTCAAGGGGCCGGATGGGGCGGAGGGATGGATTGAAGCAAGCGGGATAGAAGAATCCAAACGGGAAATTTACGTAAGCGCTTATCAGGCGTTTACGGAGGGAGACTATGACCGGGCGATCGTTTACTACAGTGAAGTGGTGATACTCGATCCCAACGACGCGGATGCTTATTACTGGTTGGCTAAAGCGTACCAACAAGTCGGGGAAGAACAGGAAGTTATAAAGGCATTAAAAACCGCCTTGGCGATTGATCCCCAGCACAGCGGCGCGAACTGGATGGCTGGCCGGGTAGCCAAGGATGATTTTTCCAAAGGGATAGCTCTTCTTAGAATGAAAAAATACCAGGAGGCGGCCGAAGCGATCGAGAATGCCTCTTCTCTGCGTCCCGGTTCAATTTCCTATTGGATGCAGCTTGGTAAAATTTACGGGCTTTTGGGAGATACCGACGCGGCTTCGGAAGCATGGAAACAGGTCTTGTTGATTGATCCGGACAATCAGCAGGCGCACGCGCTTTTGAAGACCGATTATTACAGGATGATCGCTAAAGAAGAACCGATTGAACCGGCTGCCCCTAAAATTGCCGCGGAAACGGCTTCAAGCCAATATGTTAACATGGTTAAACAAAGCCGGACAGAGAAAGGGACGCTGGTTGGGTCAGCGCTAAAATCGGTCGTGAGCATGGCCAAGTCTCTTGGAACTAAAATTGATGAAGAGGGCTGGAAGGCCAGCTGGACCGGAAACAGTTTTTTGGTGACCTATGCCTGCAGGCAGGAGCGGCTGGGAAAAACAGAGTCGGAACTTTTTTCTTTCAAAGTTGATCCTGACAGCCGCCGGGTGGAACCGTACAATAAGAACGCGCGGCTTTTAGTCAGCCGATGGTAAATTAATCCGCGCCATCGTAGCTCAGTTGGCAGAGCAGCTGTTTCGTAAACAGCAGGTCGTCAGTTCGATTCTGACCGATGGCTGAATAATTTTTCGGGCCGACGTAGCTCAATTGGCGGAGCAACTGATTTGTAATCAGTAGGTTGTCGGTTCAACTCCGACCGTCGGCTAATTTGTTTCCCAAAAAATATGATCAACCTCATCATCGGCGACGAAGAGTATTTAATAGCGGAAGAACTTAAGCGGATAAAAGAGAAGTTTAAGGATCGCTCTTTTGAAACGCTCGAAAATCCATCCGCCACCGAAATTATCGAAAACTTGAGCCTCCCGTCGCTCTTTTACTCCTCCCGCCTGATCTTTGTTTATGATTTTGATTTTAAAAACGATGACGAGTCCTTCCTTTTCGCGCTTAAAAACCTTGATCCCCAAGTTGAACTGGTCTTTATTCAACCGCACAGTCTGGACCGCCGCCGTGCCAATTATAAGCTGATGGGGTCGGTCAAAGAATTCAAAAGCTTTGGCGACTGGGACGATGAAAAAGCGGCCCAATGGGTGATCCAATACGCCCGATCAATTGGAAACGCGATTAACCGCGAAGATTCCCTGCTTCTGGTTGCCATAAGCGGAAAAAATCTTTTTGCCCTTTCGTCCGAGATCAAAAAACTCTCCGCCTATTGCGGAGACAAAAAACAGATAGACAACGATGCGATTTTGGCGCTGGCTTCACAACAGGACGTGAATGTTTTTGCTTTTTCAGACGCGCTTAAAAATAAAAACCTGGGTAAGTCTCTGCGCCTGCTTGAAAAGATGATTAAAAACAACGAAGAGATGGTCCCGCTTTTGGGTCTGCTTTTTTCGCAGTTTCGCGCCCTCTTTCTGGCAAAGACCAACCGACTTGCGGCCGGCGGCTATTATCTGAAAAAGTGCCTTGAGCAAAGCAAGCGGTTTACCGCCGCCGCCCTTTGGGGGATATTGGAAAAAATTTACGCTTCGGACCTGCTTTTAAAGAAAGGGGAATCGCCAAAAGCGGTCATGCCGCTTTTGGCGGAAGAGATCTGCCGTGGATAGGAAGAGGGTTTCTTCCGCGATTGCGGCTTTTATCGTATTGGGAGTGGTATTTTTCCTGGCTCTGTTCAGGATTCAGATCCTGCAATATAATTTTTACAAGCAAAAGGCCGAGGTTCAGCAGCGGCGCTTTATCCGCATTGCCACCGATCGCGGCGACATCGTAAGTTCGGACGGGGCGGTTTTGGCAACATCGCTTTCCACTTATTCGATTTATACCAATACCGGAGAATTTAAATGGATCAAGAGAAAACTTGACCGTCCGCCGGCTGAAAAACTTCCCGGAATGGTTGTGATCGAAGAGAAAAAGCGGGTCTATCCCAACGCGCATCTAGCCTCACAGGTGGTCGGTTTTACCGGAGCCGATAACGAAGGGTTGGCCGGGATTGAACAGGCCTACGACGAATACCTGCGCTCGAAAGAGGGTTGGATCAAAACCTATGCCGATCCGATCGGTTTTGAATTCCTGCAGGCAAAGAGCAAAAAGCTCGATACCGAAGAAGACGGGATGAACATTGTCTTGACGATCAATCAAAAGATCCAATACGCGGTTGAGCGGGAGCTTTCGGCCGCCATAAAAAAATTCTCTGCGATCTCCGGGACCGCGGTAATGATGGATTTGAAAGACGGCGGGATCCTGGCCCTGGCTTCGAAACCCGATTTTGATCCGAACAATTATTCCAAATTTGATCCAAAAACCTGGAACTCGCGTGCCTGCCTGGTGTATGAGCCGGGCTCGACCTTTAAACTGATCACCGCCGCTTCGGGGTTGGACCAGGGGACGATCACAATCGATTCAAAATTGCAGGCGTTGAACCAGATTGTGGTTGGGGGAAAAACAATCGGCAATTCCCATCAAATCAATTGGCCGGGAAAAGAGATATCGATTTCGTACGCGCTTGAACAGTCGATCAACACCGCCATGGCGCAGATCTCGATGAAGCTTGGGAAAGAGAAATTTTACAATCATATCAAGGCCTTCGGTTTTGGAGAGAAGACCGGCTTTGGCCTTGATGGCGAATCTTCCGGCATCCTGCGCCATTATAATAACTGGTACACTCCGGATATCGCGATGCTAAGTTTTGGCCAAAGCATCGCGGTCACCCCTATGCAGCTTTTGGCGGCGGTCGGTTCTTTCGGCAAAGAGGGGTTGGTGCTCAAGCCGCATTTGGTTAAAAGAATTGAGAGCCGCGACGGCTCTTACGTTAAAAGTTATTCCGCCGAGTATTACGGGCGGTCGGTTTCGAAAAAGACCGCCGAAGAGATGCTCGGTTTGATGGAAAATATCGTTTTAAAAGGGTCGGGACGGCACGCCAAGATCAAAGGATACCATGTCGGAGGGAAGACCGGGACCGCGCAAAAGGTGGCGGTCGGCTCCGGCGCCTACATGAAGGGGAACTACATCGCCTCTTTTATCGGGATCGCGCCGCTTAAAAAACCGCGGCTGGTTTGTTTGGTGATCATTGATGATCCGAAAGGTTCGATCTGGGGTGAGAGTACCGCCGCGCCGGTCTTTCAACGGGTGGTCGACGAATCGCTCCGTTACCTCAATGTTCCGCCGGACGGGTTATGATATAATAAAAAAACTATGAGGAAAAAACGCGTTCTTTCAGGGATCCAGCCGACCGGGAAATTACATCTGGGTAATTTACTCGGTGCTTTGGAAAACTGGAAAAAACTCCAGGACGAATATGAATGTTTTTTCTTTATCGCCGACCTGCACGCTTTGACCACCTTTTATGATAATCCCAAAGAGCTCCATTCAACCGTAAAAGAGGTCGCCGCCGATCTTCTGGCAATTGGGCTTGATCCCGAAAAAAGCGTCATCTTCAAACAATCCGATGTCCCGGAACATTCGGAGCTCCACCTGATCTTTTCAATGATAACTCCGCTCTCCTGGGTCGAGCGGGTTCCGACCTATAAAAGTAAAATCGAAGAGATCAAAGGGAAAGATTTGGGGACCTACGGATTCCTCGGTTACCCGGTCCTCCAGGCGGCCGATATTTTAATCTACAAGGCCGACTATGTCCCGGTGGGGGAAGACCAGCTTCCGCATATCGAACTGACCAGAGAGATTGGGCGGCGTTTTAATAATTTTTACGGGGAATTGTTCCCGATGCCCAAGGATCTTTTAACCAAAACCCCCAATGTCCCCGGGACCGACGGGCGGAAGATGAGCAAAAGTTATAACAACGCGATCAATCTTTCCGATTCGTCCGAAGAATTAAAAAAGAAAGTAAATATGATGATCACCGACCCGGCGCGGGTTGTCAAAACCGATAAAGGGCATCCGGAGGTCTGTACCGTTTTTGATTTTCACGAGATTTTTACCGCTCCCAAAATCAAACAGATAGCCGAAGAGTGTAAAAAAGCCGAACGCGGCTGTGTTGAGTGCAAAAAGGAATTGTTAAGACAGCTTGAAGAATATTTGGCCCCGATCAAAGAGCGGCGCGGGAAAATAAAAAATATTGACGAAATCCTGGAGGCGGGGGCCAAGAAGGCACGCGCGATCGCTTCACAGACCTTGTCCGAAGCAAAAAAAGCGATGGGTCTTTTTTGAGATGCAGGAAACGTATTCGGTAAAAACGGCTACTTACGAAGGTCCGTTTGATCTTCTGCTCCAGGCGATTAAAGAGGGGAGGATCGATGTTTATGACGTCTCTTTAACCAAGATCACCTCCGAATATCACCTTTATCTAAAAGAGAATTTGCGCACTTTGAACCTGAACCGGGCGGCCGAATTTTTGGTCATGGTAGCCTGCCTGTTGGAGATGAAATCAAAGAAGCTCCTGCCGGAGCCGCCGACCTTAAGCGGGATACAAGAAGAGGAAGAGATTGAGCTTGACCTGGCCGCGCATATCAAAGAGTACGGCGTCTATCGCGACTTAGCTTTGCGGCTTCGGGAGCGAAAAGAACATTTTGCCAAAGTTTATTCCCGTTATCATTTTGAAGAAGAAAATATTGCAAAAGAAGTTCCGATCAATTTAGGCAAGGTCTCTTTGGAAGAACTGGTCTTTGCTTTTCAGAAAATCTGGCGGGAAGCGCGGGAAGAAGAAGAGATCAGGGCGATAACGGAAGAACCGATCACTCTTCCCCGGCGGATTGAGGAAGTCAAAAAAATCCTTTACGGCAAAGAACGGGTGCGGCTTGAAGAATTATTTGTCTCTGGAACCAGGCTTGAAATTGTGGTAACATTTTTAGCGGTGCTGGAGCTGACCCGGCAGAAGTTTATCTATCTTTTACAAGGAGAAAAATTCGGTGAAATCCACATTGGTGTTTCAAGAGACTAAAAAAATACTGGAGGCGCTCCTTTTTGCCGCCAGGGAGCCCCTTTCGCTTTCGGAACTTTCCGGTTTGACCGGTCTTCCCGAAGATTCGATTGGGGCGGTCTTAAACGAGCTTAGTGAAGAATATAAGGGAAGAGGGATTAATGTCCTAAAGATTGCCGATGGGTATATCTGGGGGACCAATCCCGACTGCGCTTCCTACATCGATCTTTTGCGCAATTTTCCCAAAGAGGCGCGGATCACCCCCCAGGCGCTCGAAACTTTGGCGATCATCGCCTACAAACAGCCGGTGACCAAGCCCGAGATCGAGCGGATCCGAGGGGTCTTTTCCGACGGGGTGATAGAAACCTTGATCGCGCGCGGGATGATAGAAGAAAAGGGGAGGAGTGATGGGCCGGGGCGGCCGATCCTCTATGGCACTACAACCGAATTTCTCAAGCACTTTGGATTGGGAAGCCACCACGAACTTCCCCAGCCGGTATGAGCGGAGCTCAACTTCATGAAATCTTTTCTTCAATCCAGGGGGAAGGTCTTTATGTCGGCGACCGCCAGCTCTTTATCCGTTTTTCGGGCTGTAATTTAAGCTGCGATTATTGCGATTCCAAAGAGGCGCTTACGCTTCAACCACAATTCAAAGTTGAAGATAAGAAAATCGACAATCCGGTTACGGCAGAGAAACTGCTTGAGATCGTCTCTTCTTTTACCAAAAACAAAAACCTTCATTCGGCAATCAGCATCACCGGCGGAGAGCCGCTTCTTCAGGTCGATTTTTTGGCCAAATTCCTTCCGGAGTTAAAAATCCCGGTGTATCTGGAAACAAATGGAACGCTCCCCAATCATTTAAGCGAAATTATTAATCATGTTAATATTATTTCGATGGATTTTAAGGCGGGGCACGCGAAAGAACATTTTCACTTTATGGAAATTGCCTATACTTCGGGCAAAGAACTCTTTGTCAAATTTCCGGTCGGCCCGGAAGTTACGACGAAAGATATTGACGAGGCGGCCGGTTTAATTTCCCAAATCAGCCCGCTTATCCCGCTGGTTCTTCAGCCCCTTCATCCGATCAAAATAAAAAAAGACCAGCTGTTGTCTTTTCAGGCGGTGGCGAAAAGGAAATTGGAGAGGGTGAAGATTATTCCGCAAGTTCACAAAATTTTACACATGTTTTAGATGCGCCGCGGTCGACTCTAGCCACTTGATATCTTTTTCCCTCGCTTTGTCGGGGCTGATCTTTTGGAGCGAGCGCAAAAGTTCCAATTTATAGACCGCTGTTTCAAGGGCCAGTTTTTCCAAATGGGTCTTGACCAGATTCATCAGTTCTCCCGGCAGGTTCAAGTCGATTTTCCTGATCTTTTGGGTCAGGTTGAGTATCACTTTCGAATAAGAATCAAAATCCTTTTTCGATCCGCAGAAGACCCGCTTAAGGTGCATCGCCTTCAGTTCCGCGATCAGCTTGAGCCAGGCGATCTGCTTGGCGGAAATTATGAGCTCTTCGATCTTCACATTCAAACCGATCAGGGTTTTCAGTACGTAATTTTTCCTAAGCTTGATCACCAATAAACCGACCCATTCATCTTCGAGGATCTCGCCGATTATAAGGATTTTGAGCTCCTCTTTTAAGAGCAGGATCTTTTTTTCTTCGGGGGTCAAGTCGGAAGAGAGGATCGCTTCGCCGTCCGGTCCGACGTGGAATTTTTCAAGGTTCCATCCTTTGGTGTTTATGTTCAGCTCTTCCGCCAGCTTGGATAATTCGTTCAACTCCGGGTTGAGGGCAAAAAAGAGGACCCTTTTTAAGATTTCATGCTGGAGAGAAAGGAAAAAATCCAGGATAAAATTGCCGCTTTTTCCCTTTTTATTCCATTCAAAAGGTTCGGCCGGAGCGCTTGGCGAATAAAAGGCCTTAAATCTTGCCGGTTTCCTTTCTTCTTCTTTCTTTCCACCGGTATTTTTTTGTTCCCATTTTTTAACCTGGTCAAGAGGGGTGGTGTTGGTCAGTTTTAGGATATATTCATCAAGTTCTTTCAGGTTTGCTTTGGGATCTTTGATAACCACTTCGGATTTGGGCTTCAGTTCTTTATCCAGCCCGGAAACAATCATAGCCCCCGACGCGGCCATCGATTCTCCCTGGCCGCCCTTTGGCAAATTATTCGGATTAATAATCGGGCTGCTCATTTTATAAGCGGCAAAGAAACGGTAAAAACCGAACCTTTCCCGGTTTTGCTTTCAACCGTGAGTTTTCCCTTATGTAGTTCGGCCAGCTTGCGGCTTAGGGCCAAGCCCAGGCCGCGGCCGTTCGGCTCTTCAAATTGAGAAAAAATCTTTTCGATCCGCTCCGCGGGGATCCCCGGACCGGCATCCTTAACCTGAAAAACCAGGTTGTTCTCTTTCACCGCGGCGCCGACTGAAATTTTCCCCCGGCCGGCGTACTTTACGGCATTGTCGATCAGGTTGGAGAGGATTTGTTTTATCCGCTTGCTGTCTCCTTTGGTAATCGGAAGATTGTCCGGAATCGACGGTTCAACATTTGGGACCACAACCGATTCAATCAGCTCTTTTGGTGAAAAATCCTCAAGTTGCAGTTCCAGCTTTCCGGCGTCGATTTTTGAATAGTCCAGAATGTTGTTAATGGTCCGCAAGAGGAACTGGCCGTTTTTCTTTAGTTCCAGCAGGGTTTCCGATACTTTTTCAGGTATCTCGCCGTAAATTTTTTCAAGTATCAGGTCCGTAAAACCGAGAATGCCGTTTAACGGGGTCCTAAGTTCGTGCGACATGCTTGAAAGATATTCTCCTTTATACTTGGTCGCCAGGGCCACTTTTTGGTTGACCGTTTCAAGCTCGGCGCTCCGCTCCTGCAATTCGGAGGTGCGTTCCTTGACCTTTTTTTCGAGGACCTGGTTTAAAGCGGAGAGTTCGCGCTTGGCCTTGTCGGTTGAATCGAAAAGGCGGGCGTTTTCAATTGCCACACCCGCCTGGTTGGCAAGAAAATTTAAAAGCGCGATGTCCGAAAGAGTAAAAGAGGTCCCCGGCTGCGGCTTTCCAACAACCAAAAGCCCGATCATCTTTTCGTGGAAAAAGATCGGTTCAATGAAAGCGGCTTCCAGCCGCGCCATTTCCGCCAGAACCTTAAAAAAACGCGGGTTATTTTCCAGTTCATTGTTTGAGATAATCTTTTTTCTTTCCCGCGCCAGTTTTACCAGCGCGGAATCGGCGGGCAATTTTTCAACCAGAAGCAGTTCGCAGTTTTGGACCGCTAGGTTTTCCAGTATTACGCCCTTGATGGTTGTGACCAGCGAATCAAGGTCCATAATCGATGCCAGGCTGTCCCTTATTTTAGCCAGAACTTTCGGGGAATCGGATTTTTTGCGGAAAAACAGATGGTCAATCGTTGCTTTGACCGGACGCGCCAGGCTTTTGAAATAAAAAAGGAAAAAGATCGCGGAGAAGAGGATCACCATCCGGTTTTGCGAAAAGATCAGCCCTTCCAGATAAAGGTTTGAAAACCACAGAAAAAGTCCGTAAAGGGCGGTGATCAAAAGCAGCGTTACGGAATAGAGGATCGATTGTTTAATGATCTCGTCGACTTCAAACAGGTTGTGGTGCAGTAGGCCGTAGCCGATTGCCGCGGGAACCGGCAAAGCGGCCAAAAACAGGAGCGCGCCGCGGTGCCCCAAAACCGCGATCAAAGCGGTTACAAAGATTGCCAGAAGCATAAGCTTTGCCCTTTGCCTTAAAACCGAATCCTGACTTAGTCGCCGAATTTTGATGCTTAGGTAGAAAAGAAAAATTATTCCGCAGGCTACATAATAGAAGATCAATTCCTGCGGCAGAAAAGCCAGTGGGATTGAAAAAAGAAACGGCCAGGGGGACCATTTTTCTTTCAAAAACCCCAGAACGGTTACAAGATAAAGGCAGCCAACTAAAGGAGCGATTGGATTTATCATTTTTTATTAACGCTTATGGCTTTAATTTGCCATTTTCCCGCTTCCCTTATGAGCTGAAGCCGAAAAACCGCTTCGGTTTTTTCGAACGCGCAGGCCACGTCGTAGGTGGCGGTAACGACCTGTTTATTTTCTTCAAAATTTATGCCGACCTGGCCGCTTGCTCCCCGGTATTTTTTGAGCGCCCCCAAGTCTTTTCCCAGCGCGTTGAAGGAGGCCTTTAGTTTTTCTTTCGGGAGCATGGCAAGCATGGAGGGGGAAGAGTTGGCAATTAAAAGGTTTGAATCCCAATCGGTTATAATTTTCCTAAAAGTAGTGTCGACAAAATCCCGGCTTTCCGAATTTAAGTTATTATTAAAATAGTTGAGCGCGAGCGAAACAATGACGGCCACAGCGGTAAAGATTGCCAGTATCCAGATCAATTTTTTCATGTCAAGCATGATTATACTTAAAAACAGTTGTTAGTTCAACTATTCTTTGTTATTATACTTACAAAAATAAAATGAAAAAATTCTGCCTGATTGCGTTGTTTTTTCTTTGCTTATCGGGCGGGCTGGTTTTGGCCGCTAATAAAACCGCCGATGATCCGGCCGGTTTTATTTTTGGCGTCCGTCCGATGGGGATGGGGAACGCCTTTTCCGCTTTGGCGGATGATATTAACGCCCTGTTTGTCAACCCGGCCGGACTGGCCAGTTTGAACCATGTGCAGGCCACCTCTTTTTCCGGAAAGTTTTTGAATGAGGTGAATTATTTTTCTTTTGCCGCCGCTTTTCCCACCCTGAGAGGAACTTTCGGGGTGGGCTACATCGGTTCCGATTTTGGTTTTACCGCTTTTGATACCTATGTGTCCGGCGGGCAGATCACAACCAGCACGGAGGCGGTCAGCTTTTCGGACAACGATTCAACCTGGCTTTTGTCCTACAGCACGGCTTTCAACAAAACCTTTTCTTTTGGCGCCGCGCTGAAACTTTTTACCAAAAAACTGGCAACGACTACCGCAGCGGGGAGAGAGCTTGACCTGGGAATACTGTTTAAACCCCGCCCCAATTTTTCCGCCGGCTTAACCGCCAAGAACCTGCTTCCGGAGGGGATGGGAGGGAAGCTGGAATGGTCGGGGGGGACAATCGAAGACCTTCCGACGCTGTTTAAAGGGGGTATTTCTTTAAAGATTATCGGCCACGACGGTTTTTATAAAAGAGGGAACGAAAAACTGCTCTTTAACATTGATGCCGATTATTATCCCAATCTTTCAAATGTCCCGCTGGCGTTCCATACCGGACTGGAATGGTCTCCTTTGAGGTTTTTGGATCTCCGGCTGGGTTTTGACCAGTCGAGCTTAACCGCAGGGATCGGATTGAAGAGGGGGAAATTCCGTTTTGATTATACCTACAACCAGTTTGCCTCATTCCCGGATGCCGGCAACAATTTCTTTGCCATAAACTACGGCTTGTTTGAAGAAGAAGATTACGAAGCGCAGGAAGCAAAACTCGCGCAGGAGAAGAAAGAGAGAGAGGCCCGTGAGCTGGCCGAAAAAGAGCGCAAAGAAAAAGAAAACCGGTTGAGGGAGCAGCAGAGAGAGTTGGAAAGGGCGCAAAGGGAGATCAGGGCCAAAGAAGCGCGGGAAGCAAAATTGAGGCAGGAAGCGGAGAGCAAAAAACTGGAAGAAGAGAAGAAAAAACAAGATCAGGAAAAGTCGCTAAAAGAAAGGGAAGAGAGATCCATCAAACAGAGGGAAGAAGGGGAGCGGGCGGCTAAAAACAGGGAACAATTTTTCAAAGGAATTGGCGGCGCCTTTGGCGCGATGGGACAGGGAATTGGATCCGTTTTCGGTAATGCCGGACAGGGGATCGGCAGTGCTTTTGGGGCGGCCGGAAACAATGTCGGGAAAGCATGGAATGATTTGTTGGCCGAACGGCCACGGGAAAAGGAGAAAGAAAAAGAGAAGGAGAAAAAGACAGAAAAAGTAAAAGAAGCGCCTGAAAAAGTTGAACCGCCACTACCTCCACAGCAGGAAGTGGTGGAGATCCAGCAGTCGTTTGAAGAACTGCAAAAGGTCTTTTCCGGCGAAAAGCCGTTGTCGGAGTTGGGAAGGATTGCCCCCCAAATCGCGACCAGCTTCCTGGTCCTGGCGTTAAAACTGATTATCTTCCCGATAGTGCTTTTGGTTATTTTTGTCTTGTTCAAAGAATGGGACAGGAGGACACAATGAGAAAAGTTCAAAGTTCAAAGTTCAAAGTGCAAAGTTTGATAATTTGGGTTTGTTTTGCACTTTGCACTTTGCATTTTGCACTTCCCGCGGATGCGGCGACGTATACGGTGACCAACACCGACAATGCCGGAGCCGGTTCCCTTCGTCAGGCAATAACGGATGCCAACGGCAATCCGGGAGCGGATACGGTTGCTTTTAATATTCCGGCTGCCGATGCCGGATATGTAACCGCGGGGGGAGCAAGTTATTGGAGGATTCGTCCAACCGCCGCCCTGCCGAACCTTGAGGACGCTTCCGGAGGAACGACCATTGACGGCACCACTCAAACTACAAATCAAGGAGACACCAATCCCTATGGACCCGAAATAATGCTTGACGGAACAAACGCTGGCAGTGCAAACGGTCTTACTGTTACGGCCAAAGACTGCATAATTGAAAGGATGATTATTAATAATTATTTTCTTGATGGGATTGTGATTAATCCGACCGGGGCCGCAGGCATAAGCAATACAAAAGTTTACGGCTGTTATATCGGTACCGACGCGACGGGGGAGGTTGTGGCCGCGAATGCGGAGAAAGGGATAAATGTTTTCAATTCTTTTTCAAATATCATAGGGAGCAGTGAAAGCGGAAGAAGGAATCTTATTTCGGGGAATACTTTATACGGGATTGATATTGTAGGGAGCTCTTCCTCACAGAACCGGATTTTAGGGAATTATATAGGAACAAACCGGCTCGGAACTGCCGCTTTAGCAAATGGATTGGCCGGAATTAATTTGATCCAATCCGCAAGCAACGAGGTTGGCGGGGTCTTGAGTGGTGAAGGGAATATTATATCGGGGAACACCGATGCGGGGATCAACATTGATGAGAGTGACGATAACCTGATATTGGGCAATTATATTGGAGTGGCCGCGAATGGGACAAGTGCTTTGGCGAATGGGGATGAGGGAGTTTTTATTTTTGGCGCCTCCCAAAACAATAATATTGGAAATGGAACTTCCGGCGGAAGAAATATAATTTCCGGCAATACCCGGTCGGGGATATCAATTGGTACCAGTTTAAGCACGATCAAAGGAAATTATATCGGCACAGATATTAACGGATCGACCGCTTTAGGGAATGGCTTAAGCGGTATAGCTTTTTCCAATGGATCAAGTAGCAACACGGTTGGAGGGGTTTCTATTGGTGACAGAAATATTATTTCGGGAAATTCCAGCTCCGGAATAATCCTTGACAACGCATCGAATAATGTTATTTTAGGCAATTATATCGGATTGGATTCCACTGGTGCGGTTGCTTTGGGGAATGCTGTGGATGGTATTTATCTGGGGGGTGGTGCTTCCTACAACGATATTGGGAATGGGACGGCGGCCGGAAAAAATATAATTTCAGGAAACAACGATAATGGGATTGAGGTTCTCGGCACGGGAACAGATTCCAATGAGGTTTCTTTTAATTATATCGGTACCAATGCCGATGGGGATCTGGTTGCGGGGCTGGAAAATGCTAATAATGAAATATATGCCGATAAAGATGTAAAATACTTATATTTAAACTTCAGCAGAATACAGGGATTAAACGGACTGGTGTCTTTGTCTAATGGAGCTAACGGTTCAAAAATTGAAAACAATGTTATTGTCGGGACAAGATTGGCGGATGTAAAGGGGATATTTTTGGGAGGGGATGGGACGGCCGTGAGTCCAACCGTTGTCAGTACCAATGAAATAAGAGGAGTTGATTTTGGCATTGATGTCGATACTATTCCGTCCCAGACGGTTACCATTGACCATTGTACGATCGTGGATATGAACAAGGGAATACAAATCAGAGATGCGGCGGCAAATATTAAAAACTGCATAATCTCTTCTGATCCGACCGGATCGAATATTGCCAGCGGGACGGTCGGCGTTTCAAATGAAACCGGAACGGTTACGGTCAGTTATTCCGATATTTACGGAAATGCTTTGTCGTATTATAACTTCAACGGAACAATTACCAAGACCGCGACCATCCACGCGAATCCTTTGTTTTCCGATTCGGTCAACAATGATTATAATTTGGCTTTTAATTCACCCTGCATCAACACCGGGACTCCGGCCGGGGCGGATATGGGAGCGTATCAATATAGCGGAGCGACTCCCGAGGTTAGAGTCATAACTCCTGTCAGCGGCGACAACTGGCAGGAAGAATCGACCCATTACATCACCTGGCACGCTTCGGCGGATGTTACCTCCGTTGATCTTCACTATTCAACCGATAACGGGGCAACCTATACCGCGATTGTTTCCGGCATAAGCAATACCGGAAGCTACAGCTGGACCCTTCCCAAAGCGGACAGCACCCAATCAAAAGTAAAAGCGGTAGTTCATTCTCCTTCTCAAATTGCCACTGCCGAATCGGCCGCTTTTACCATCAGTTCCAAATCTCCCAAAATTTTAGGGCAGGTTAACCCTTATCCAACGATTTATAAGCCGCTAACAAGTCCAACGCTTAAACTGGGCTATCAATTGAGTACCGATGCCGATGTGACAATTTATCTTATAAACAAATACGGCAAACTTCACTGGAAAACATCGATCGCGTCGGGAAACAACGGAGGCAAAGCGGGCTACAATGAAGTGGAATATAACGGGATATCCGAGATCGGCGGAGGATTGGTTCCCAATGGTATTTATTTTATTAAAGTCATCGCGCAAAACCGGGTGATCGCGACCGGACATCTGGTGGTGCAGGATTGATTCTGATATACTAATGGGGGAGGTGATATAGAATGACTGAAGCATACTGCATGAAATGCAAAAAGAAAAAAGAGATGAAAGACGTTAAGCCTGTTACCATGAAAAATGGGAGAAAGGCCGCCAAAGGAACCTGTCCTACTTGCGGCACCAAGATGTTTAAAATCGGCGGGTAGAGCTCATGATATAATAAGAAGACCATGTCTTCTAAATCAGCCGATTTTATCCACCTGCATGTCCATTCGGAATTCAGTTTACTGGACGGCGCGTCGAGGATTCCGTTTTTGATAAGGCGCCTGAAAGAGCTGAAGATGCCGGCGGCGGCGGTGACCGACCATGGGAACACTTACGCTCTGATCAGCTTTTATTCCGCGGCAAAAGAAGCGGGGATAAAACCGATTTTGGGTTGCGAGTTTTATTGCGCGCCGCGTACCCGCTTTGACAAAGAGACCAAAGAGGACCGCTCCCCCTATCATTTGACTCTCCTTGCGAAAGATTATGGTGGCTATAAGAATATACTAAAGCTCGCCTCCCTCGCGTCAATTGAAGGTTTCTATTCTAAGCCCCGGATCGACCACGAACTGATTGAAAAATATAAAGAGGGACTGGTTGTCATGTCCGGCTGTCCAAAAGGGGAAATACCGCAGTTGATTTTGGCCGGACGGAGGGAAGAAGCCGTTAAAACTGCCGCTTGGTTCAAAGATCTTTTTAAAGACGATTTTTATCTTGAAGTTCAGGATGTCGCCCTGGCCGAAAATAAAATTATCAATTTGGGATTGAGGGAAATAGCGAATCAATTAAAGATCAAACTGGTTGCCACCAACGATGCCCACTACTTAAACAAAGAAGATGCCGACATGCAGGATGTCTTGATGTGCATCGGGACCAATTCGGAAATCAAGCAGGAGAAGCGCCTCCGTTTTGAAAGCCGCGAACTTTATCTTAAGACCATAGAAGAGATGCGTGAAGCGCTCCCCGGTTTTGAGGACGCCATCTTAAATACGGTTGAGGTGGCCGACAAATGCAATGTTGAAATTGAAATGGGAACCTTGCGCCTGCCGCATTTTATAACCCCTTCGGGAGAGACCTTGGACAGCTATCTTGAAAAATTGGTAATAGACGGGATCAAAAAAAGATACGGGACGATGGTCCCTCCGGAGATCAACGACCGGGTTAAATACGAACTTTATACGATTGAGAAGATGGGCTATGCCGGCTATTTTTTGATCGTCCAGGACTTTATCAACTACGCCAAAAGCAACGGGATACAGGTCGGTCCCGGCCGCGGCTCGGCGGCGGGGAGCATTGTTTCTTATGCCCTTGGAATTACCGATGTCGATCCGATGAAGTACGGTCTGATCTTTGAACGGTTTCTCAATCTGGAGAGAATCTCGATGCCCGATATCGATATCGATTTTTGTATCGAGCGGCGGGGAGAAGTTCTCGAGTATGTCACAAAAAAATACGGAAAAGACCACGTGGCGCAAATCGTCACCTTCGGGACCATGGCGGCGCGGGGAGTCCTGCGGGATGTGGGACGGACCAAGGGGATTCCGCTTCCGGAGGTTGACCGCCTGGCCAAGATGGTCCCCTTTGCACCGGATATGACCTTGGAAAAAGGGCTTGAATTGAGCAAGGAGCTTAAAGAAAAATATGATCATGATGAAACCGCCAAAGATTTGATCGATACCGCAAGGCGGCTGGAGGGTTTTTCCCGTCATGCTTCGGTCCACGCGGCCGGAGTAGTAATTTCCAAAGAGCCGCTGACCGACTATGTCGCTTTGCAGGAATTGGACGAGGGGGTGATCGTAACCCAGGCGCCGATGTCCGATCTTGAAAAGATCGGTCTGCTGAAAATGGATTTTCTCGGCCTGCGCAATTTGACGATGATCGCGTACGCGGTCCGCCTGATCGGGGATGATTTGGATATGTCAAAAATTCCTTTTGACGATGAAAAGACCTTCGCGCTGCTGCGTTCGGCGGAAACAACGGGGATCTTCCAGCTTGAATCAAGAGGAATGCGGGCTTTGATCAAAGACCTCCGTCCGGATAATTTTGAGGAAATCATCGCTCTTTTGGCGCTTTATCGTCCGGGGCCGCTTGAGTCCGGAATGGTGACCGATTACGTAAAAAGGAAACACAAGCAGGTTGAAGTAAAATACGAACTCCCCGAACTTATGCCGATCTTATCCTTAACTTACGGTGTGATCCTCTATCAGGAGCAGGTGATGGAGATCGCCTCAAAGATCGCTGGTTTTTCGATGGGGCAGGCCGATGTTTTGCGGGCGGCGATGGGAAAGAAAAAAGTTAAAGAGATGGAAGAGCAGAAAGAGCATTTTATAACAGGTGCGGTCAAGCGCGGCTTTTCAAAGCACAAGGCGGCGACCCTTTTTAACCTCTGCGCCAAGTTTGCCGGCTACGGCTTTAACAAATCCCATTCGACCGCTTACGCTTTCATCTCTTATCATACCGCCTATCTGAAGGCCAATTATCCGGTCCAATTTATGGCGGCCCTGTTGACTTCGGTGATGGGGAACACCGACAAAGTTTCTCTTTATTTGGCCGAGGCGCAAAAGATGGGGATTCAAATCCTCCAGCCGGACGTAAACCGGAGCGAGAAGCAGTTTTCTGTTTTTGAAAAAAACATCCGCTTTGGTTTGACCGCGATCAAGAATGTCGGGATCGCGGCGATCGATTCGATCATTGAAAGAAGGGGAGACAAGCCCTATAAATCGTTCCTTGATTTTTGCAAAAGGGTCGATTCCCGGACGGTGAACAAAAAGGTGGTCGAGAGCTTGATCAAAGCGGGGGCGTTTGACTGTTTCGGGCGGACGCGCGCCTATTTGCTTTCCAATATGGACTCCGTGCTGTCAAAAGCTTCAAAGGAATTAAAACACGAAAACTCGGGACAAAGCTCACTTTTTGCGGTTGAGATGGAAGCGGCGGAACCGGAAGATATTCCGGAATTACCGATGGATCAGCTGCTACAGATGGAGAAGGAACTGCTCGGTTTTTATGTCTCAAACCATCCATTAGAGTATGTCAAAGATTCCCTGGAGGCGCAGGTGAAGGATAAAATATCCGAGATTTCGGACAAGAGCGAAGGAGACGCGGTTGTTGTCGGAGGATTGATCTCGTCCTGCCGGCGTCTCAACACCAAAAAAGGGGACGCGATGCTGATCTGCAATATTGAGGATTTGAGCGGCGTTACCGTGCTGATTGTTTTTCCAAAAACCTTTAAACAGTGTTCGGAGCTTCTGATGGATGACGCGGTGGTGGTGGTAAAGGGGAAGGTTAACCGCGATATTCGAAACGACGAACTTAACGTTGTGGCCGACAGCGTTCACCGTCTGCTGGCGGTCACAAAAGAGCGGATGCTCCATCTGGATATTTTCGACCTTAAGGATAAGAGTGTTTTGCTAAAGGTGAAAGAGGCGCTGCTGGCGTCGCAGGGTAATAATCCGGTTGAGATCGTTTATGACGGTAAGCTGATCGCGGCCAGCTCAAAATACCGCGTGTCAATTACCCCGGAACTGGTATCGCAATTGGAAAATTTGCTTGGAACCGGTTCGGTTGAGGTAAAAATGGAATCGGTACCGATAGCAGCATAAAGGAGGAAGAGATGGAAAAATTAAAGTTTGACAAAGACGGTTTGATCCCGGTTATCGCGCAGGATTATAAGACAGGAGAGGTCTACATGCTGGCGTACATGAATGAAGAATCGTTTAATAAGACGGTGGAGAGCAAGGAGATGTGGTACTGGAGCCGTTCGCGCCAATGTCTGTGGCACAAGGGGGACACCTCCGGCCATGTCCAAAAAGTGAAAGAGCTATATTACGATTGCGATAAGGATACTCTTTTAGCAAAAATAGAACAAATCGGCGGCATCGCCTGTCATACCGGAAACCGGACCTGCTTTTTTGAGAAGATTATCTAGCCATGGTGTTCTTCGGTGTGGGGCTTAAAGCCCGGCAGTCCCTGACCGGTTGACTTTTTTAAATAATCATCAATTGCCGACTTAAGGGCGTCTTCGGCCAAAACCGAACAGTGTCTTTTAACCGGGGGGAGCCCGTCCAGCGCGTCAATTACGGTTTGGTTGGAAATTTTCAGCGCCTCATCAATCGTCTTTCCCTTCACCAGTTCGGTGACCATCGATGATGTGGCAATTGCCGCACCACAGCCGAATGTCTTGAACTTGGCGTCGACGATAACGTTATCTTTGACTTTGATATACATTTCCATTATGTCGCCGCAAACCGGATTTCCGACGTGCCCGGTCCCGTCGGGATTCGGGATCTCCCCGACGTTCCTTGGGTTCTTGAAATGTTCCATCACTTTTTCCGAATAATTTCCAGGCATTTTTAACTCTCCTTTTTATAGATCGGCGACATGGCTCTTAATTTTTCAACAATCGGCGGCAGGTTTTCGATAACGTAATCGATCTCTTTCTCTTCCGTAAACCGTCCCAGAGTCAATCTTAAACTGCCATGGGCGATTTCGTGCGGAAGGCCGATTGACAAAAGGACGTGTGACGGGTCAAGCGATCCGGAAGTACAGGCGGAGCCGGACGATCCGGCAATTCCCAGCATGTCCAGATTCAAAAGGATCGATTCTCCTTCAATATATTTTATCGAAAAGTTGGCATTATTCGGCAGCCGCTCGGTCGGATGGCCGTTTAAGATCGTATCCGGAATATTTTTCAAAATGGCGTTGATCAATTTATCCCTCAAAACAGTCTCGCGATTGATCTCATCGGTTAAATTGAGGTGTACGATTTCGGAAGCGATTCCCATCCCCACAATCCCGGGGACATTTTCGGTTGACGCTCTTCGGTTCCGTTCCTGCCCGCCACCGTGGAGAAAGGGGACCATCCGGGTTCCTTTCTTGATATAAAGCGCGCCGATCCCTTTTGGTCCGTAAAACTTATGTCCGGAAAGAGAAAGGAGATCGATTCCCAGCTTATCGACGTTAATCGGAAGGTGGCCGAAACTTTGCACCGCGTCGGTGTGGAAATAGATCCCTTTTTCTTTGGCGATTTTAGAAAGTTCCGCGATCGGCTGAATTGTCCCGATCTCGTTGTTCGCGTGCATGATCGAGACCAGGATGGTCTTGTCCGTTAGCACTTTTTTTAGATCTTCGGGATTGACGACCCCAAACCGGTCGACCGGAAGGGTGGTGACCTCAAATCCATGTTTGCCCAAAAATTCGGCGCATTCCAAAACGGCGTGATGCTCAATTTTGGAGACGATAATATGGTTTCCTTTTTCCTGGTTTTTGAAAGCGACCCCTTCAAGCGCGAAATTATCCGACTCGGTTCCGCCGGAGGTGAAGACGATCTCTTCGGCCTTGGCGCCAATCGATTTGGCAATCTTTTCCCGAGAGGAATCGATTGCCGCTTTGGCTTCCTGGCCAAACGAATGGATTGAAGAGGGGTTGCCGTAATTGTCCTTAAAATAGGGGAGCATCCCGGCGATAACCTCGGGCAGAGCCGGTGTTGTGGCGGCGTAATCGAGATAAATTCGATCCATGCAATAATTATACCATTTTTACTACATGGTATTTAATCTTTTTGATCCCGAATTTCCTGGCATCGTTATAATGCCTGAACCAAATATCAATTTTTTTATAGTATCTCTTATTCATCCGGTCTTCAACAGTAAAGACCTGGTTGCCAAATCCTTCAATCATGACTTTGGTCCCGAGCGGTAAGAAGTTTGAAGCGATAACCCCCTCCCTACAGCGGGTGCCGGAAGCGGTTATCCATGGGGTACTGTCTGTTTGACCTTCCAATGAATTATAGGCGGTGGCCATGACGACCCCGCTGCTTAAAATTCGGTATCGTACCGTTTGGGCTTCGTTTTTACCGAAACCGAGTAAAAACAGGATAAAGATAGCTATTAATACAGCTCTTAATCGCGTTGCTCTCAAGGCAATCACCTCTACCTATATTATCGGGTTAACTGGAAGGTAACTTGCGTTGTTACAGGTTCATCGATCCGGTGCGGTAACCTAGTAGGTCTAATGTAGCATATTTGTATCCCAATTCTTGCAGTTTTTTGCTTATTTTATGCCTAAATTTAAGTAGTTTAGCGAGGTCTTTCTCCTCAACTTCGATCCTGGCAACCTCCCCATGATGGCGGACCCGAAATTGCCTGAAACCGAGCCGATTTAAGTATTCTTCCGCCCGTCCGATTTGGGCTAACAAAGGTTCGGTTATGGCCGTCCCATAAGGGATCCGCGAGGATAAACAGGCCAAAGAGGGCTTGTCCCAAGTTGGAAGTTTCAGTTTCTTTGAAAGCCGTCGGATCTGCTCTTTGGTCAACCCGGCTTCCTGAAGCGGGCTTTTGATCCCCAGTTCTTTTTTTGCTTTGCTTCCCGGACGGAAGTCGGAGAGATCATCAAGATTTGACCCGTCACAGACGCAGTTGAGATTTTCTTTTTTTGCGATTTCCAGTAATTTTGAAAAAAGTTCCTTTTTGCAGAAGTAACAACGTTCCCTGGGGTTGGCGGAAAAATTGGGATCCAAAATTTCATCGGTCTTGATCAGCTTATATCGGATGCGGTTTTTTTTGCAGAAGGCGACGGCCGCTTTGATTTCTCTTTCGGGATAAGTTTCGGAGCGGGCGACAACCGCCAGGACTTTTTTTCTTCCCAGGAGTTTAACCGCAAGGGATAAAAGCAAAGTTGAATCGACTCCGCCGGAGTAGGCGATTACGGCGCTTTTGAGCCCCTTAATTTGCTTCGATATATTTGCGCGCTTCATCCGCGGCAATTGCTCCATCGGCGGTAGCGGTCACAACCTGCCGCAGGGATTTGTTTCTCACGTCTCCGGCGACAAAAATGCCGGAAACGGAAGTGGTCAGGCGGCCGGTTGTGGTTATGAAGCCGTGTTCATCCAGGCTGACCACCCCTTTCAAAAAACCGGTCTGGGGGATTGAGCCGACATAGATAAAAAGGCCGTTGGCTTTTACGATCGATTTTTTTTCGGTTACGGTACTCTTCAAAACGATCTCTTCAACCCGATTAGTCCCCTTGACCTCTTCGACCATCGAGTTCCAAAGAATAAAAATCTTGGGATGTTCAAGCGCCTGCTTGGCCAAGACCTGGTCGGCCCGCAATTGGTCGCGGCGGTGGACGATCGAGATTTTTTTGGCATAGCGGGTTAAAAAGATCGCCTCTTCCACCGCCGAATTCCCTCCGCCGGCAACTACGATATCTTTGTCCCGGTAAAAAGGGCCGTCGCAGGTTGCGCAATAAGATACCCCGCGCCCGCGCAGCTCCGCTTCTCCGGGAATATTCAGCTTCTTCGGTTCGGTCCCGGTCGCCAGGATAATTGCTTTGGATTTGAATTTTTTGTTTTCAACCTGGACCAGCTTGTGCTTATGGTCGTTCTCAATCGCGGTCACGGGCCCATAAGTTATCTCAACGTGATATTTGCGGGCCTGTTCTTCAAGTTTATTCGCGAGGTCCATTCCGGAGATCCCTTCCGGGAATCCCGGATAATTATCGATATGGAAAGTAGTGGAGGCCAAGCCCCCCAGGATCGCTTTTTCGATCAAGAGGGTCTTTAATCCAAAGCGTCCGGCATAGATTGCGGCGGTCAATCCGGCCGGTCCGCCGCCGATAATAATTAAGTCATAGCCGGAGCTCATTTTGGTGATAATGGTTTCAAGTTTCGGCTGTGCCGCCAGTTTCATTGTTCCCCCTCCTTCAATTTCTCTTCGGAAATTACCGCGCGGCTCTTTCCGGAAATAGTAAAACTGTTCTTTTTTACCAGGTAAACGATTTTCTCGCCGGTCAAAGAATTCCCTTTTTCCTCCAACCGGGTGTTTCCGGAAAGTGAAATAGTGTCCTTTTTAATATGATAGGTCCCAAGTTCTCCGGTCGCCTTGCGGTCGTTGCTGGTGATGGTAACATCGCCGCGGGCGACAATTAAATCGTTTTTATTGTCCACCTCAAAAAACATCGCTTCAATGGTGGCGGGATTATCGGAAGAAGTCATGATAAAAGGGTTCCCTCCCAGCAGAACTTTTGAAAGAGTGACATCGGATTTCAGGTTTTCCGCTTTCCCGATGATCTTTCCCCTTTTGATCCAGATATTCCCGTCACAGCTTATTTTTTTGTCCTTGAGTTTCCAGTCAAGCTTCTCGGCCCTGAAATAAGAGCCCTTTCCGTTTGCCGCAGGGAGGAAAAAAATGTTTTTTTGGGGGTCTTTCAAGATTGACCGGACCTTTGCTTCGGATCCGGGATCAAAGCCGAAGGGGCTTTTTATCTCTATCTCTTTTTTGTCGATTTTCCAGACAATTTCCGGCGAGATGAATTTGAGGGTGGGGGAACCCTTCTCAAAAAAGGTCCCTTCGGCTTCGCGCAGAATAGCCAGGTTGCTTCCCTGGTTTAATTCCGAAGTTTTGGCTTTGATCTCCCAATATTTTATCCCTTCAACAACTTCCTGCACCGTTACTCCGCGGAAGGAGAGGTCGCTTATGGTGTTTTGTTTTTTGGCCGCTTCGGTGATTTTTTTGGTTATTTCCTCTTTTGGGATAAAAAGCGCCCAGGCAAAAAGAACAAAGATAAATATGGTGAAGACAAAGAAGCTTATTTTTTTTAAAAGTTCCATTAATTATACACCTGGAAATTCCACACATTTAAATGTGTGGAATTATCCTAATCTCTAGTACCCCAGCGCTTTTAACCGGATCGTTTCCGCCGCTTCAAGAAAACCCTTGCCGTTGTCACCCTTCCTATAATATCCCTGCGAAAGGAGAAGATGCAGTGCGGCCACCAGTTTATCAACCTTGATCCCTTTTTGAGCCCACTTGATCCCTTCGTCGATATTGTTCATTTCGCCGTAGGCAAGAGAGATATAGCCGTAGGCCCAGACATTGTTCGGGTCGGAGACCAGGACGTATTTAAATTGCTGGATCGCTTCTTCTTTCCGGCCGTTAAAATAAAGGGCAAAGGCAAGCCGGAAGCGCATTTTCCAGTCCCCCGGATCTTTCCTGACCTTGTCGACATAAAAAGCCAGTCCTTTTTCTTTGAAAGTCGGATCAAGTTCCGGGATTTTTTTAAGTGTGTCCCACGCTTCCAGGATTTTGTTGGAATAGGAATAGGTGACCGCCAGGTCAAAACGGGTGAAGGCCGAATCGGGGTTTTTCCTCAAAGCCGCCTCTTTCTCGTTAATCTCCTTCCTTAATTCCGGCGTCATGCTCCAGGCCAGAACATCAGAGGAACAGAATATCAGAATAAAAAAACACAAAAGCAGTTTTAATCGCATCTTTCACTCCTAATTTTCTCAACGATATTTGTAGTCGATCGTCCCGCGACCGGCGGGATGATTACCACTTTGCCGCCGAGTGCTTTGACCAGTTTGGCTTCAGGGAGGTGTTCCATCTTATAATCTCCTCCTTTAACATGCACTTTTGGTTTTAGAAGTTTCAAAAGATTATCCGGACGACTTTCCCCGAAAATAGTAACATAATCAACGCATTCAAGCGAGGCCAATACCTCCGCCCGTTCCAGTTCGGTGACATAGGGGCGGGAGTTTCCCTTCAGTTTTTTAACCGAAGAATCCGAATTTAAGCCGACGATCAAAATGTCTCCCAGTTTTTTGGCCTCTCTTAAATAGCGTGCGTGGCCCAAATGTAAAATATCAAAACAGCCGTTGGTAAAAACAATATTCGCCCCTTGCGACTTTAATCTCCTTACTATTTTCGCGAGTTCATTGCGGGATTTTATTTTTTTGCCGGCCGGCTCTTTTTCTTCCAGCGCCTCTTCCAGCTCATCTTTATAAACCGGCTGGGTCCCGATCTTTGAGACCGCGACCGAGGCGGCGTAGTTTCCAAGCATGGCGGACTCTTCGATCCCGGCTCCGCACGCCAAAGCGAGTGAGAGGGTGGCAATCACCGTGTCTCCCGCGCCGGTGATGTCAAAAACTTCCCTTGGCACCGCCGGGACGTCGATTATTTTCCCGGATTGCGAAAAAATCGAGAGCCCGTCTTTTCCCCGGGTGATAATGATATGATTGGCGCCGGTTTGTTTGAGCAAGATTTTTCCGGCCGCCTTATAATCTTTTGTTTTAGCGGCGACCTCGGCTTCGTACAGGTTTGGGGTGATGACGAAAGCCCCTTTATATTTTGAATAATCGCTTCCTTTGGGGTCGATTGCCAGCGGTTTTCCGCTTTTGATCGCTTCACGGCAAATTTTCGCGGACAACATCCCTTTTCCGTAGTCGGAGAGGATGATCGCGTCGCAGTTTTTGATGGCCTGCTTGAGTTTTTTTAGGATAATTTTTTCCAAAGCGGGCGGGAGTTCTTCTTTTTCTTCGCGGTCAACCCGGATCACTTGCTGGCCGCCGGCGATAATCCTTGATTTTAAAATAGTGGGGCGTTCTTTAAATCTTATTAAAGAAGCGGTGGAAATTTTTTGGTTTTTTAAGGCCCGGACCAGTTTCTCTCCAGAGCTGTCGTTTCCGATCAAGCCGAGCAAAATAGGTGTTCCTCCCAAAGTTTTTATATTTGCGGCGACATTGCCGCAGCCGCCGGGGACATGGGTAATTTTTTTGACATTGGCGATGGGGACGGGGGCTTCGGGTGAAATTCGGTAGACCGTGCTCCAGATGTGCTCATCGAGCATCAAATCTCCGACCACCAAAATCTTTTTTCCCTCAAAATGGGGAATAATCGTTTTTAGATGTTTCATGCAAGTGTCAGGATCCAGTTTGCCGCTTCCAAAAGGTCCTTCGCGATAAAATCGGGACGGGTGCCGTTTAAGTTTGCCTTAACCTCTTCTCCGTAGCCGGTCAAGACCAAAACCGTTTTACAGCCGGCGTTCTTTCCCGCTTCGATATCCGATAACTTGTCGCCGACCATAAAGCATTCGTCTAAATTGAGGTTGAATTCTTCCGCCGCTTTTAGGAGCATCCCCGGGTTCGGTTTCCTGCAGTCGCAATCCTGCTTGTAGGGATAGCTCCCAACTTCGGGATGATGCGGACAGTAGTAAATGGCGTCGTAAAAAGCGTTTTCGGAGAGCAGTTTTTTTTGCAATGATTTATCGATTGCCGAGAGCATCCCTTCGTTAAAATACCCCCTCGCCACCCCGGATTGGTTGGTGATTACCACGACCTTAAGCCCCGCTTCATTAAATGTCCGGATCGCTTCGCTCGATCCGGGAAGGAGATCTATCTTTGACGGATGGTCGATGTAACCTTTATCATGGTTGATCGTTCCGTCCTTATCCAAAAAAACCGCTTTACCCATTACAAAGCTCCTTATTGATTTTTTAAAAACTTACGGACATCATCATGGTTCCCTACCAAAATGAAGCAAATTGTATCGTTATCAATTGAAAACAACAATCGATCATGAAGTGTTGCCCTTATTTCCCAGTATTGTTTTCTTAAGCTTTTTAATCCCAGCCCTTGAGGCAGCTGATTGGTTTCGTGAAAAGATTTTAGTTTTTCAATGGCTTCCCTGATAAGCTCTTGCTTGTAAGGAACCATTTTCTTGAAAAGGCGGTCAAAAGAAGGTTGGAATTTGTAGCGCATTATTTCATCATGCTTTTCAAGTGATTATCGGCATCCTCCCAACAGGTTAAGGTTTTTCCTTTTTGTTTGGCTAATTTGTCTATTTTTTTCCATTCTTCCTCGGTATATTCCTCTTGGGGTGAAACCCAAAGCCACTTGACGTAATCCAGCGCCTCGATTTGTCTGATTGGCGGGAGCTTTCTGAAATAAGAAACCAGTTCCTTTACTTCCTTTAGTTCTTTTACATTTTTGCTCATTTCTTTTCTCTCCTTATATTTATTATACCATTTCTTTTTCGGCCAGTTCGCAAATTATATGGGCAATGGTAATATGTGATTCCTGTATCCTCGGCGTATCATTTGATGGGATAGTCAGATTAATATCGGTGAGCGACGCGATTTTTCCGCCGCCGCAGCCCAATAGTCCAATATTGACACAGCCAATCTTTTTTCCTTCTTCAAGCGCCAATAAAACATTCTTGGAATTTCCGGAAGTTGAAATTCCGATCAAGACGTCTCCTTTTTTTGCCAGGGCTTTCACTTGCCGCAAAAAGATCAATTCAAAACCAAAATCGTTGCCGCACGATGTGATGATGGAGGTGTCGGTTGACAGGGCGATGGCCGGCAAAGGATCTCTGTTGATTTTGAAACGATTGATAAATTCGGCGGCGATATGCTGTGAATCGGCGGCCGAGCCGCCGTTGCCGCAGATTAAGATTTTGTTGCCTGATTTTAAGGCCTTGATTACGGCCTTTGCCGCCTCTTCGATCTTTGGCGTCAAGGTTTCAAGGACCTTCTTTTTTACTTCGATGCTTTTGTTGAGGAGCTTTTTGATTTCGAGTTGCATAATATTAATTATAGCATATAGATCGTCGCATCATCCGACCTCAGGATTTCTCTTATTTTTTGGCAGAAAGTCTCTTCAAGTTCATTTAGCTCGACAATTGAGCCGCTTTTTTCTCCCAGCTCTTTTATGGCCTGTTCATAAAGGTACTTTTCTCTGAACAAAAACCGGTCGGGGGTGGTTTGCAGGTGGAGGCGGAGGGGGTGGTAGATGGAAGATCCTAAAAATAGGAGTGTCGCCAAAAAAACGACCGTTAAAAAGTTCAATTCAAACGAAAGGAACCGCGAGTAAACAAATAAGGAGAAAGCTCCCAACAGCAGATAAATAACAATTAGAATAAAGTAGGCGGTTAGCCGGTTAATTGCGACACGGATATCCATAAACCTGGTTTTTATGATTGCCTGGGTAAGAAACCCGATGCAAAACAGTGTGCTGGCAGGAGCCAAAAAGTTAAAATAAATATTAAAGGCCGGCAGGATAAAGGCAAAAATCATTCCCAGGATAAGACTGATGATCGCCCCGGCCATAAAGAGTAAAACCTGATATCTTTGCGCCCCTTTGAGGAAAGTCAGTTTTTTTAAGAGCTCATAACATCCGTAAGCCATGGTTGCCGCCAGGTAAATCCCAAAGACAATATAAATAATCCCAAATTTAAAATCTATTCCACCCGGAACTATTTGCGAGCTCTTGATGTAATAATCGGAAAAGAGGAAAGAAAGTAGAAGCAGGATAAATGTAGCGTGAAAAGCAAAAAAGGCCGCCTTGTTTTTATAGGTATTCTCTGGAAAGATTTTGGTCAGGTATAAAAAAATGCTGGGAAAAAAGAAGGCCGGGACAGTTAACAGCCTGGTTAAAAATAGAGCGACCGCGGAAGAAAAAAAACTAAAGCAATAGGCTGCCGGCATAAGAATTGACCAGAGAGCCAGGCAGATCATTAGCAGCAAAAAGGTGATATTGATCCGATTGGTTTTGTTCCTTTGGAAAATTAAAATTCCCAATCCAAGCTGAATCGCGGCGACGGTTCCAAGCAGTAACGCTATAAAATATTGTATTTCCATCTTGTTTTAATCTACAAAATATATTTTTAAATTACTGGTCTTTGTCATCTCTTTTATTTTTTGTGAGAATAGATTGGTTAATGCCCCGGCTTCAACCACCGCTCCGCATTTTTCCCCAAGCTCCTTTACGGCCTGCTCATACTCGTATTTTTTCTTAAACAAAAACCGGTCGGGAGTGGTCTGCAGGTGGAGACGCAGGGGGTGGAACGCTATACCTGCGGCAACAAGAAGAATTGTTAGGAAGAGAGAAGTTGGTAAATTTAATCCGAAAGTGAAAAAATAAGAAAAGAAGGATGAGAAAACCACCCCGGTCAATCCATAAATGAAGACCAATATTAAATAAGCGGCAATCCGGTTTATGGCTATCCGGGCATCCATAAACCTATGCCTGGTAATGATATAAGCACAGAACCCAAAAAAGAAAAACGAAGCGTAAGGGCCTGCCCATATATATTTATCGCAAAGCAACAAAGGTAAAAGCCAATTAAAAATGGAACCGACAATAAAAGTGAGAATAAGACCACAAAACAGACAATGATTAATGTGTTTTTCTTGACAAGTCAATTCTTTGCTTCTAAGGCTTAAGGAAAGCATGTAAAAAAAACACAAAGTAAGCATTAGAAATATTATGGAAAAAATATAATACCCCATATTAATGATGCTTTCATTTTCCCATCCCCGCAAGAATATCTCTTTTGTGAAAAATTTTGGCGCGGTGAAAACCAGGACAACGGCGACCCCTATCATTACATGATTCCCCAATAGCAGTATTTTTTTTATTCTATCAATTATTTTGTAGGATAGAGTTATTGTGAAATTAAGGAATGTCGCTGGTATGCTGACAAGTGAAATTACTACTATATTTATAAAAAAGTGAGCGGCAGAAACATTGGCGGCAATCATAAAGCCGGACAGGGCGAAAGACCAAATGCCGACCGCTACAGTACAAAGAAAAAAGGCCCGGTTTTGAATGGAGTTTTTGTTTTTTAATAATATAATCAGGCCGATCAGAACATTTAGGCAGCCGACAATAAAAAGAGCGATACTTTTAACAATTAAATCGTTCATTTGTTTATTATTATACACCGATTGACTTTGCCTGTCTTCTGCTCTAGGATTGGGTTATGCAAAAAGATGATCCGCTAGTGAAATTCCTTAAAAAAACCAGGCGTCCAGTTGTTTTGGAAGAAATAACTTTGGAGCTTGAATCTGTCAGCAACCCTGATTTTAAGTTGCTGGCGGTAAAAAATGAACTAGAAAAAATTAAAGCCGCGGTCTGCGTTCCGCTCTTTGCCGAAGACCGCTTGATCGGCGTTCTGGCTTTGGGCGAAAAGACAAACCACGAAATGTATACCGACGACGATATCGATTTTTTGAATACGGTCTCAAACCAGCTGGCGGTGGCCCTTGAGCGGGCCCGGTTGCATCAGGAGATGATCGCGGCCGAGCGCCAATTGCTCCAGGCCGACAAACTTTCTTCTCTTGGGACTGTTGCCGCCGGAATGGCGCATGAAATCAAGAATCCTCTCGCCTCAATTAAGGGCATGACCGAAATTGTTGTGAAAGCTTTTGAGAAAAACGACCGGGAAGCATTGGAGGATTTTAAAAAAGTCGTTCCCAAAGAACTTGATCGCATTAGCAATTTGATCCAAAACCTGCTGGCTTATTCCAAGCCGACCAAGCCAAATAAGCTGCCGGTTGATCTTAATGAGATAGTTGAAAACATCTTGAAGTTGTTTGAAATGGAATGCATGAAGGGGAACATCACGGTAAAAATGGAATTAGGGACTGTCTCCAAAAAAGATTTAGACCCCGAATTAATGAGACAGGTTTTTACTAACCTTATTTTAAACGCCATCCAGGCGATGCCCGATGGCGGACAATTGTGCGTCGGCACTAATTCAGACGCTGGCCAATTGGCGGTTGAAGTGTCTGACAACGGGACTGGGATTCCGGAAGACAAAATTAAAAATATTTTCGACCCGTTTTTTACCACCAAAGAAAAAGGGGCGGGGCTTGGTCTGGCGATCAGCTATAAGATTGTCCGGGAGCATGGGGGCACGATTACTGTAAAAAGCAAGCCGGGGGAGGGGACGGTCTTTACGGTGTTACTTTAGTCCCAGCTGTTCCAGCTTTGAAATCAGGGTTACCCGATGAATTCCCAGTATCCTTGCCGCGGCAGATTGATTCCCCTTGGTCTGTTCCAAAACATTGGAGATATAATTCTTTTCAAATTCCTGGCAGGCCTCTTTTAGGCTGATCTTGGGATTAAGGGTGCGTTCCTCCTTAATAAAAACCGTTTTTAGGTAATTTCCTTCACGGTTTAAGGCGACCGCGCGCTCAATCACATTTTGCAGTTCCCGGACATTGCCCGGCCAGTCGTATTCCATCAGCGCCGTCATAACGCCGACAGACACCTCTTTTATTTCCTTTTTCATCTCATGGTTAAACTTTTTTATGAAGTATTTTACGAACAGGGGGATGTCTTTTTTCCGTTCACGCAAAGGGGGGATATTGACGGGGATGACGTTTAAGCGATAGTACAAATCATGGCGGAAAGAACCGTTTTTTATCGCTTCCGGAAGGTCATTGTTGGTTGCGGCGATGATCCGGACGTCCACTTCGATCGGATTTTTCCCTCCCACGCGGTCAAATTTATTGTCCTGCAAAAACCGCAGCAATTTTGCCTGCATAGTTTGGGGCATACAGCCGATTTCGTCAAGGAAAATGCTTCCTCCGTCCGCCAGTTCGAATTTTCCGATCTTGCGTTCGATCGCGCCGGTAAAAGCGCCCCGTTCATGACCAAAAAGCTCCGATTCCAGCAAATTTTCGGGGATCGCCGCGCAATTTACGATTACAAAGGGATGGTTTTTCCTTATGCTGTTTTTATGGATCGCGTGGGCGGCTAATTCTTTTCCGGTCCCCGATTCACCGGTAATGAGGACAGTGCTGTTGATTGAACCGATGTTTTTAATGGTTAAGAAAATATTCCGCATGGTGGGAGTATCGCCGATAAATTCGGAAAAGGACTGTTGTTCTTCAAGAGAGGTTCTAAGATATTGGATATCTTTCATAAGATTTTTCCGTTCTATGATTTTATTGATCAGGGATAATAATTCTTCAAGCTCAAACGGTTTGGTGACATAATCAAAAGCGCCGTTTTTTATCGCTTTCACCGCGTATTTGGTGTCGTCAACCGCGGTAGCGACAATCACGTCGATTGATTCGTCGAACGCTTTAATTTTCGCAAGGACTTCAAACCCGTCCATTTCGGGCATTTTTAGGTCAAGGATGACTGCGTCGAAAGGGGTCTCTTTGATTTTTTCCAGTCCTTCTTTTCCGGACTGGCAGAGGACTACCGTAAAATCTTCTTTCAAGTAGTTTTTATAAGTAATTAAGATGCTTTCTTCGTCGTCGATCGCCAGTATCTTTGGTTTATCGGTTTTCATAAATATATATCGGTCATTCTACCTCAAAATTTCACTAAATTGTAGTGTTTTTCTACAGGGATGTAATGAAAGGGCTACAGATTGGAGGGGACGCAAGCGTGATTTTACGGCGCGAAAATTGCTGGTACCGATACATGAGCGATTTAATTCAACAAGAAGAGATATTTGAAGATCAAAACCTTCCGACCTTAAATTCTTTTATCGGAACGCTGGAAAAAGAGAGGGCGGCCAATCCCTGCATTGAAAAGGCGTTTGGCTTTGGAAAGATGGCGATTGTTATGGCCGGACAAATGGAGGAAAGAATCGATCTTAGGGAGCCGATCCACCACTTGATTGAATCTTCGCTCCTGTTTGCGACGGATGTTTACCGGGTCCATTTGCTGGTTGCAAAACACAGTGTCGATACGGAAGACCAGGAGACGATTTTAGAGGAGGCGAAAAAAGAAATAAGTTACTGCCATAAATTGTTGGAGCAGCTGGACGCGATGGTTGAGGATTTTGATCTGATCAAAAAGATGAAGGATGAAGCGGAAGGTTTAGCGAAGATTGTTCGGAAGATGGTGAAGACAAAAAAGGGGGGAACAACATGTTAAAAACAGCTAATGTTTCTTTTCTTGGATCACAAAGAAATATTTCTTGGCCAAGGTTGTTGTTTAATAGTGCCACTTTTACTCGTGGGGCAAGTAAGGTTTGTGCCGCGATTTGGGGGATCGGTGTCCTTGGAGATGTTGATTTATTGGTTAAGCCGGATGGTTTGTACACGGAAAAAGAAAATATTCCAATTGTGGCCTCCAATTATTATGCTAAAAATCTCTATAAGGCAGGAATCCTAAAAATTACTTTTTCCAAAGGAACAGAACAAAAGCAAATAAAAAAAATCCTTGATATTTTGTGCGACCAGCCATCAAGGAAATACCAGGAAAGCCTTGTACAACAGGGGGTTTTATTCTCACCGGTTATTATGCCAAAAAATATTGTGGCTTCAACAGGGGAGGGAAGCTATGAGTCGGAAGACCGAGGAATGGGGGATTATGGAGAAGGGGGAGGAAGTACTAGTAGTGGTTATTCTGGCGGGAGCGATTCTGTTGGTGGGGCAATGGGAGGAGAAGATTCTTATGGGGCAAGCGAGGGATCTTGGGGAGATTCTTCCGGTGGTTATGATGGGGGAGGCGATAGCGATGGTAATTCGGGGGGAGGGTTTAGTGACGGGGGTTGTTTTAGCGGGTAGTGAGGTTCAAAAATAGTTTGTTGTACCTGAAGAAAAGCTTGAACTTCAGATTCCGGAATGGGCAAAAGATACTGGTCTAAATATAAGGGAGGTTGAGTGAGATGGGAGAAGTATCGGGTTGTTTGCCCGTGTTAAGAAAAGTAGCAACCTTTCCAAGTAAGAACGTTTTAAAGGTTTCTAAGAAAAAACAGAGGGAATAATTATGACAAGTGTTAGAGTGCATTCCGCCGTGGTGGCGCAAACATTAGGCACGAATAAAATTATTGGCAGGCTGGTGGGACAAAAAATTTCTTCCGAAGGGTTGGTCGGCCTTTTCGATAAACTATGGATCTCGCAGGCAAGCTGTTCTGTTACGCTCTTTTCCGGCGGGACCGGATCAAACGGGCTTTCCTCTTCTCTGGCGGATGTTAGCGGGGTTGATTTGTCTGTTCTTCTTAACGCTTATGATGACGGAAAAAGCACCGGGAAGATAAGGCATGATTTTAATATGCTTGGTCCCTCGGACATAGCAAAAAATATTGTAAACTTGCTAGATCCGCAGATGGAGGGATCTTCCGCTATAAAGCTGTTTTTGGGCATGAGACTTTCAAAGTCGTTTTCTCCCGCGGAGCATTTGGAATCTTTACGGCGCATTACAACTTGCGAAGATCCGGGGGGAACGGATTTTGAAAAGGCCTTTTATCTTTTGCCGGCTGGAGTGCGAGAGAGCTTCCGATCTTATTTGAAATATTTTTACCGCCGTGCCTTGCGGGTTTCTCCGGATTACGATTTACGGGATTTTGGGGTTCGCAACCTTGTTTTTACAGGGGTGTATATGAAAAACGGCAGATACAATACGGCGATTGAAGAGCTAAGCGGATTATTGGGGGTAAGAGGGAGAATAATTTTAAACGATTCACAATCACTTTGGTTGGTGGCCTTGACGGAAAAAGGTGAGTTTTTGGCTTCCGAGGCAGAGATTGTTGACCGGCTTTTAGAACAGGAAATCGACAACACTTATCTTTTGGCCAAGCCAGCTTCAAAAAAAGAGATAGACGCATTGGGTCAAATGAAAACAGTTGAAGAAAAAAAGAGGTTTTTAGAAGAAAGAGATGTGGCGATAGAATTGTCCGCGGAAGCACGGATAGCCATGTCTGCCGATGTTTTAGTGTTTGCCCCGACAACATTCAGTTCCAGCTTAGCTCCAACCATAAAGACAAAACGTTTCCCTTCGGACTATAAGAGTAGTCTGGCTTTGAAGGTTTGCATTTTAAACCTTGTGCGGGAACGGGGAAAGAGAACTGCCAGTGAACAGCTTTTAACAATGGAGTCTTTATTTCAAGCCGAGCTTAGGAAAGACACTTTTATTCACGACCTATTGGATTATGTGATAGTAAATACTCACGGGTACAGGGTGGATATCAACGGGGGAAAAACCCATATTCCAATAGATATCGAAGATTTAAAAAAACTCGGGCTTAACGTTATTGAGGCTGACATAGAAGATTCTGTCGTTCCCGGTCATCATGTCAGCGATAAACTCGCTAAATTAATTCTGGTTTTGCAGCGATTGGACCGTTTAAATTGCTGTTACAGGGAAGGATGTATTGTTCCAAAAAGCTCATCAGTTCTAGAAAGAGATCGTATGGTTTTAGAAAATTTACTTTCAAATCCGTTAAAATTTGAAGAAGTAAGGGAAAGGGTTCATAACCTAGGAAACAGAATATTGGGGATAAGAAGATTAGAAGAGTACTCGCCAATTTCTCCAGTAAGAATTATGATTGCCGCCGGCGGACAGTCGACCAGGTTAAAATCAGAATATCCCAAAGCTCTTTATCCGATCAATGGAGAACCGGCTCTACTGCATTTGATCAGAAGGGTTAGCGGTATAGATCGTGATTTTATCGTTTTGACCAACGAGGACAATGATGCTGCTATCAGAGATACTTTGTCCCAAGCCGGAATTAACCCCAACACCGTTGTTGGCCTACCGATGGGAACCGGTTCGTCCATTCTTGTGGCAGAAGACAGCCTGGACCCTTCTATAAAGAATGTGATGATTGTTTGGGGGGACGCTGCTAACGTGAGGCTTTCTACCATGCGTGAAGCTTTATTTATTCACGAGGCTTTGGGTGATCCGGATGTAACTATGCCGACCTGTTGGGAAGGGAATCCTTATGCGGGGATAGAGCGCGATTCGGATGGGAATGTTATCGGGATTTTTCAAACAAAAGAAGACCCGCAAACTAGGAGACAGTATGGTGAGCATGATGCAAGCTTGTTTGTTGTCAGAAGAGACCGGCTCTTTGAAGGGATAAAGAGATTACGTAGATGGATTGGGGAGAGTGGTTTAAGAAAAGACATAGATCTGCTCCAGTCGTTTCGTTTTTTTGGCGACGAAGGAGCCAAAATGATTGCTTTTGCCGGGGCAGACCCAAGAGAAACACAAGGGTTCAATACAGTTGCAGAGGCGGCAATAGTAGAAACGTACCAGATTGAATTAGAAAACGGAACAAGATTCAGCGTCCCGATTGAAGAAGAGCTTTATCGTAAAAAGGCTGATCTTTCCGCGTCTGTTGATGGAACTGGCAACTATTCACAGGATCATCAGGCGGAAATTATGTGGGCAAGATTTACGTATGCAATTGAACAACAGTATCGCGCGGCAATTTTTGATGTTGATGAAAATTTAACTGATCTGCAAGGGGAGGTTCCGCCCCGTATGATAAGCCACCTGCTTGGTTTTGCTGAGAGCGGGATTCCAGTTGCTTTTATATCAGGCCGGCTGGAGGGATCATTGAATAAAATGTTATTGTCGAAATTGGCGGAAAAAGCAAAGAAGGATACCAGTTTACTTCAGCGTTTCTATGCTTATCCATCGGTCGGGGCTTTAGGGTTTAGGCTGGATTCTCCCGACGAGCTTCTTTATGACAGAAAAATTCCAAAGTATGTCCTTTCCGCGGCGATGTCGTTAATAAGAAGGTACTTACTTGATTTTGAGGATTTGTACTATGTTGCTGACCATAAAATAACGATCATGCCGCATGAAAGGATGAGGCAGGGGAACTTGCTTGCCCTGATAAATTATTTGATGGAATATGCCGGAATTCCGTTAAAGGCCAGAATAAGCAGCTCGATTTATTCCGACGCCAGTATTATATTGACTTCGTCCGATTACGGATCAGAGGTGCATAAAGGGGTGGCTTTGTATGATTTTTCGGGAAGAATAGGGGTGGATATTGATCAAATAGTTAAAGTTGGCGATAGGGGAGGCAAAGAAAATGTTGATCACGAAATGTTGGTCGGAATGGGAAGCTTTTCTTCGGCGGACTTTGATCCTGATTCAGAAGATCAAATTGCCTTGCCGCTGGTGTCGAACAAGAAAAATCTTGGCGCGGTTGAATGGTTATTTCCGCAATTAAGGTTTGTTTAAGTGGCTAGGTCGTAAACAAGCAATGCTAAGGAATAAGGGAGCAATTAACATGACTAAAATTTCAGTGCCGGGATTTTCGGTTCTGCGCGCTCCGTTTCAAAGGAGAATAACAAGAGCTGTTTCAACTCCAATTGACAGGATTTATCCTGCAAGTATTGTTAAATCAGGAATAGAGGCTTATCAAATAATAAGAGAGCATCGAAGCCCTTATTTTAAGGATCATTATCCGGAATATTTGTTTCAAATAGATGGGACAAGAATAGGAAGTGAAACGGAAGTATTGGCCAGAATTCATTTAAGAGGCAGGGTTCAGGGGGTTGGCATGAGAAAAACATTGCAGATATTAGTAACTAATTTATTGGGCTTCCTTCCATGTCAGGACCTCCGTTTAGCAAATAAAAAAAACGGGGGGCTTTTTTTGAGCATTCATGGCCAACCGCACGACATCCTGGTGTTAAGCAAATTTATCCGCTCTGGCCGCGGATATCATTTAATCGCCGGGACAGATCAAGAAGCTAAGAATGAAAAATTTGTAGTAATAGGAAAGGGCGGGCTGGTGCCTGATAACGCAGGGATTGTTTGGACATCGCAGATTGAAAGAACTTACTGGAAAATATTTGACCCGCCAATGTACCGGGAGTGGATTTCACTCAAGCAGTTTTTAGAAGTCCAAAGAAAACAAATCAACAGGGATCCTACTATTGGAAAAATTCTGCGTAGGCCGATAAGATTGCATTTGAATCCGCTTGAGTTGTTGCTTTCGCAGATATTAGAAAATAGGGATTTTAATTATAGATTTTCGGAACGACAAATGATTCAGAGCGAAGAAGCTCCCGGGGAATATTATCCTCAAGCACAGTCTGCCGATGCTCCTATATGGGAATATCGTAGCAGCATTGATGAGGAGTGGAACCGTCTGCGTGCAAACGCATTAATGGTTCTTATTAATTTTGCCAAGGCGGGATCGTCTCAAGCGAGAAAAGCGCTGGCAAAAATTGCCGAGAAAGACAAAGATCAATTTGTTTTTTTTCGGGAATCAGGTAACCTTCAACAACTTCCCGGATTTGAATCAACAGGAGAAAACGCCACGGCGAACGATTTGTTGGCAGCTCAAGCGTTAAGATATTTTACGAAATAAAAAAGATAGAATCAAATTGCCTCTCCCCCCAAAATATGATAATCTTTAACTATGAAAAAATATAACATTTGCGTCCTCGGTGCCACCGGGATGGTGGGGAAAGAGATGATCAAAGTGCTTGAGGAGCGGAATTTTCCGGTTGGAAAATTCCTGCCGCTGGCGTCGTCGCGCACCGCCGGGAGCACCGTAAAATTTAACAGCAAAGAATATGAAGTGATCGAAGCGAAACCGGAATCGTTTGAAGGGATTGAGATTGGTCTCTTTTCCGCCGGAGCATCTATTTCAAAAGCACTCGCCCCCGAAGCGGCAAAACGGGGTTGTGTCGTCATCGACAACACCAGCCATTTCAGGATGGATCCGAATGTCCCCCTGGTTGTTCCCGAAGTAAACCCGCAGGCGATTAAAAGGCACAAAGGGATCATCGCCAACCCGAACTGCTCAACCGCCCAGATGGTTCTCCCCCTAAAACCAATTTACGATGAGGTCGGGATCGAACGACTCGTCATTTCAACCTATCAATCGGTCTCCGGCTGGGGGAAAGAGGCGGTTGCCGAAATGTTTGAACAGACCGCCGCGCTGCTTAAAAACCCGGAGGCAAAAGTAGACGTGAAGTATCTGCCTAAACAGATTGCCTTCAACGTTGTCCCGCAGATCGACCAGTTTGCCGACAACGGTTATACCAAAGAAGAAATGAAAATGGTAAATGAAACCCAAAAGATATTTGAAGATGATTCCATAAAAGTAACCGCGACCTGCGTCCGGGTGCCGGTTGTGATCGGCCATTCGGAATGCGTGAACATAAAAACCAAAAAGAAGATATCTGTTGCCAGGGTCAGGGAACTGCTCTCCGCTTTTCCGACCGTGAAAGTTGTTGATAATCCGGGCAAAGGGGAATATCCGACCCCGATTGAATGTGCCGGAAAAAACGATACTTTTGTCGGCAGGATCCGTGAAGACATCTCGCAGGAAAACGGGATTGAAATGTGGATCGTCTCCGACAATTTGCGGCGCGGCGCGGCTTTGAACGCGGTTATAATCGCGGAGAAATTGCTTAATGCCGCATGATACACAGGTAAGCTATTACGAAGAACTGCTGGAAAAGCATGGCGATAAAAGCCCCTTGTCCCTTGATTGGAAATCTGCCGAGAGCCAAACCCTCCGTTTTCAGATATTGGAACAGCTCTTTTCAATCGCCGGAAAAGGGCGCGGATTTTCAATCCTTGATATCGGCTGCGGACTGGGCGATTTTTTCGGTTTTTTAAAGAAGCGCGGTTTCCGCTTTAGCTACACCGGCTACGATATTTCGGAGAGGATGGTTGCCGCGGCGCGGAGAAAACATCCGGAGGCAAAATTTGAAGTGGCCGACATTTTGGAGAGCCATATTCCACAAAGATCCGATTTTGTCTTTTGTTCCGGGGCCTTTAATCTCCGTTTTATGGACGAGGAAGAGCATCTTGAAAAGGTTAAGGCGATCCTTCTTAGAATGTACGAACTGTCGAAAATAGGGGTGGGGGCCAATTTTCTATCAAGGGGGGCCCTGCGCGAGACCGGCTCCGGAAATTACCATTACTTTAAACCCGAAGATCTGGTAAAATACTGCAGATCCTTTTGTTCCCGGTTCATGTTGCGGCACGATTATCATCCGGCCGATTTTACCTTGTTTTTACTAAGGTAGGAGAATAAGACGATGCATCCTTTCAGAAGATTGGTGGTTCCGTTGAGTATTATAGTTGTAGTTATGATCGTTGGCATTCTGGGGTATACTTTTCTCGAAAAACAACCTTTGCTGGACGCGATTTTTACCATGGTTTTACTGTTGGCGACGCTCGGTTTTCGCGAAGCCTATACCCTGAGTACTTATGGAAAACTTTTGAGCATCGGGATAATACTGATTGGAGTAGGCGCGGTGGCGGTGGCGGCCGGACGGCTGATTGAAATAATTATGGAAGGGCAAATAGTCGGCTATAGAAGGAGGAGATCAATGGAAAAAAGAATTTTGGAGCTAAAAAACCATTACATCATTTGTGGTTTTGGAAGGGTTGGACATCAGGTGGCGGAAGATCTGGAGGCGGAGAAGATTTCTTATGTGATTATTGACAATAAACCGGAGATCGCGGAAGAGCTCTCGTCCGCTAATATTCCGTTTTTGGTGGGGGATGTCTCATCCGACGATATTTTGGAAAAAGCCGGCATTCAGAGGGCCAAGGGTATTATAGCGGTAGCCGATTCCGACGCGACCAATGTTTTTATCACCTTAACGGCGCGGGTTCTAAATCCCAAACTTTATATCGTCGCCCGGGCGGCGGTAAAAGATACCGAGAGCAAGTTGATCAAAGCCGGAGCCAACCGGGTCTTGAACCCGTACCTTATCGCGGGGAGAAGGATGGCGGCAATGGTGATGAAGCCGGTGGCGATCGATTATCTGGATACCGTCATGCAGGGAGAACACGTCAATTTTGGCCTCAAGGAATTCAAGGTTGACGGCCGGCACAGTTTGGGCGGAAAAACTTTGGCCGAAACCGAATTCCGCCAAAAATCGGGGGCAACAATCCTGGCGATCCAGTCACCCGACGGCCATTTCAACATCCAGCCGATTGGGTCCACAAAAATAAATCACGGGGATATATTAGTCGCGATCGGAACCCAAGAGCAATTGGACCTGCTTGAAAAATTGATATGATAAAAAACGAGCCGGATTTTAGGACGGAGGCGGTTCTTTCGATTGCCCAAAAGATGTCGGTTGCGGCCCGCACCGCTCCAAAGGCAAAGGGCTTTGATTTTTTGGAGATTGCCGTTTTAGACGGTGATGATATCAAAAAGATTTCCGGTAAAATGCTTGAAATCGGGGAGAGGGAGAACAACCAGACTTTCATCCGGGATTCTAAAAATATTTTAAGTTCCCAGGCGGTTGTAATTATCGGGACCAGGAAAAAGACGGTTGGCCTTCGCTATTGCGGCCTGTGCGGTTTCAAAAACTGCGCGGAGAACGAAAAGAATAACGGAATCTGCGTTTTTAATCCCGGGGACCTGGGGATCGCGGTCGGCTCGGCAGTTTCGGTCGCTGCGGCGCACCATATCGACAACCGTGTCATGTACACAATCGGAATGGCGTCGATAGAGATGAAATTAATCGGGGAAGATGTTAAAATTGCCTATGGGATTCCGTTATCGGTCTCCGGTAAGAATCCGTTTTTTGACAGGTAGATTATTACTGGCCAAGTAATTTGGGTTTTTCCGTGTCAGCACCGGCTAAAACATATTCTTGTTCTCTTGCTTTGGATTCTAATTGTCGAATTTTCCTGCCTGCGATAAGGGATGATATTTTATTTTTTAACGAATACCAGATAATAGGAGAGGCGGAGATACCAACCCCCGTGAGTATTGTTATGGCTGCTATTGCCGATTGGTTGTAACCAAACATGATCAAATCATAAGATGTGTATACATGAATAAATCCTAAATCGAGCAAATAAGATGCAATTTTCGATGATATTGGAGCTCCCATTGTAAGTCCTACTACTGCGGTTGTTACGCCTAAAGTAGAACCTATTAGCGGCATTACTTTATTCATCCTAGTTTCTTTTTTTGCATTGTCTGCACTGGCTTTGTGTTGTTCTTCTTGAATAGTCGCAATCTCTTGTAGTATTCTTGTAACTGTAATTTCCTCACCTGATGTTTCATGAGGGACTATTGCGGTTGTAGATTGAGCAATAGGAAAAACTGCTGTTCGGAACACACCAGTCTGGTTCGCCGTTTGTGCCGGCAAAACGAACCTTCTTATTCCAACATCGCTATCAAATTTAACCTCTATGCCTTGATTAAAAGATTGTAAATTATACCTGTCTTCGCTGGTTGTAATCAGAAGTTTGCTCCGGTTGTCTCCTCTATCTAAAATGATCAGTTCAAGTTCCACCGATGGAACTAAGCTATTTAGTTTTTTATTCATTCTATCAAACCAGAATGTTTTGCTGCGCGTCCAGCGGAACATATCCAATGTAATGCTTGTGCCTTCTCTTGACAATGAATCGCGAAAATCACTTTTGATGGCATTTGCCAATTTTCGTTCAATTCTTTGCAATTGGGCAATTTGCGCGGGACTAGTTATGGTACGAATTGTTGTAATTGCATTATTGCCCAGCATGCTTCGGAAGTGTCCAATAAAACGGGCGGGGATATTAGTTGATACTAGCGATAATGATGTTCCCGATGCTCTTGATACTCCTCCAATCATTTTTTCTTCCTCCTTGCAGGTCTTTCCTTGACCTTTCTATATATATATCGGTATAATTGGGTTGGAATTTCACATTAATTTTTTTTAACCATGCTAAACGACATAAAGGTAATTTTTGAAAGGGACCCGGCGGCGGCGAATATCTTTGAGGTGCTGCTCTATCAGGGGTTGTGGGCGATCTGGTTCCATCGAATTGCTCATTTCCTTTATACATTAAAGATCCCGTTTTTTCCGCGTTTAATCTCGCAGATTGCCCGCCTGCTGACTTTGATTGAAATCCATCCGGGTGCCAAAATCGGTTCCGGCTGTTTTATCGACCATGGTAACGGAATAGTGATCGGAGAAACGACCGAAATCGGAGAAAATGTGACAATGTTTCAGGGGGTAACCCTGGGCGGGACCGGAAAAGAAAAAGGGAAGCGCCATCCGACCATCGGCAACAATGTAATCATTGGAGCCAACGCGATTGTTTTGGGAGCGATAACGATCGGAGACAATGCCAGGATCGGCGCCGCGTCGGTTGTTACCAAGCCGGTTCCGGCCAATACCACGGTGGTGGGGAATCCGGCCCGGGTGTTATAATAAAGAACGCTCATGTATTGGTCCAAAAACTATTCTTGAACCATCGGACAATTGAAACTCTAACCCTCTAGGTCTGAAAGGAATAATTTCAGCGGCTTTTGTAGCTTCTTTCGAAAGGAATTCTAAGCGACCTTTTTTGATTACAGGGATAATATTGGGACCAAGCATTTTAGGATCAAAACTAAAACCGCTAAGATAGGGGAGCGGATCGTCGACGTCGACTTCCCAGGTTATGGGAACTTTGGGATTTGCCAAAAACGCAGCGACCTCTTCTGCGGGCGGTTCGCGGGTCTCTGTTTTATCGCACAATATTTTCATAAATTTTTCCGTGTCTGTGGGAACAAGGACAAAGTTTTTTGCGTGTTGCACCATTGCTTCCTCAAAACTTAACCCTTTGGCCTTTCCCGATGTTACAAAATATCCTCCCAAACTCTCCCAAAGTATCTTTGCCAAAGTTGTTTTGTTTAGATCTCCGTAAACGGCAAAAGGCGGCGGGGAGGCCAGGTGCGCGGCATGGCCCGAACTCGCAACCAGTCCGGTGGAAGTTGCCCATAATCCCATCGGATGGATTTTTTTAAGATGCAGGAGAAAGTCTGCCAAGGACAACAGCTTTGTCTCATTTTCAGGGAGGTTTATAGCCCATCCTTGGGCAAGGACCGAATTGGCAAAAGCCATTGCTTTCCAGGATGTTTTCTGGTGTTCGGATGAGAAAATATCCTCAAGTCCGTTTAATGGCATTCCCGTTTTTTCCGGTTCGACTCTGGCATTAAACTCCAGCCGTTTTCCGGACAATCCGCATGCTTCATACAAAGTCCTGAATATTATTTTTAAATCAAAACCGTTTTGCGCCAAAGCTTCCCGATGATGTCTGTCAAGTGACAAGCAAAAAGTCGCGTTATTTGGATATTCATCCAGATAGCGAACCGCGCTTGATAATTCGGTTGGAAATTCGGTCCCGTTCGTGTAAACCACTATTCTTATTCCTGCCTTTGGTGCCGCATAGTGTAATAAGTCCATATAAGTATAAGGGTTGCTTTTATAAAGACTGGGTTGTCCTCCCGAAAAAGATATGGTTGGAAGCCTGGTTAAATCGTCGATGGTGTCTTTAACCAGATCAGTATCTAATTCTGTTCTCCCTTTTGGTGCTTGGCAGTGTGCGCATTTCACGTTGCACCTTAGAGTAAGAAAAAAAGTAAATTCTTGTTGCCCAATTGACCTAAGCAGAGCGGCAGCTTTGCCGTATCCTCCGGTTGTTCTTATGTTGATATCTGGACGGGTAATCCTCATGAATATATTTCGAAATACTTTTTTAAAAATTTCAGTGTATAATTGATTTATGCCTCTTTTTATCTACAACACGCTGACGCAAAAAAAGGAAGAATTTGTTCCTCTTCACCCAAATGAAGTTAAGATGTACGTTTGCGGAGTTACTCCGTACGACGAAGCGCATCTTGGCCACGGCCGCGCTTATGTCACTTTCGATATTATTCGCCGTTTCCTCGAATATTCAGGATACAAAGTGACATATATTCAGAACGTTACTGATATTGACGATAAATTAATCAATAAGGCGAACGGTGAACGGCGAACTGTGAACGAAATCGCCCAGCAATATTTTGACTCATATTTGGAAGTAATGGAGAAGCTTGGTGTTTTGAATCCGACCAGATACGTGAAAGCGACCGAGCATATACCGGAGATGGTTAAATGGGTAAAGGGGTTGGAGGCCGGAGGATATGCGTACCAAATCGACCATGATGTTTATTTTGAAGTCGGGAAGTTTAAAGATTACGGGAAACTTTCAAAAAGAAAACTGGACGAAATGCGGTCCGGAGCCCGGGTTGAAGTCGATTCAAGAAAAAAAGATCCCTTCGATTTTGCCCTCTGGAAAGGGGCAAAGGAGGGAGAGCCCTCCTGGGATTCGCCGTGGGGGAAAGGGCGGCCCGGCTGGCATATCGAATGCTCGGTGATGTCGACCAAGTATCTTGGTGAATCTTTTGATATCCACGGCGGAGGTCTTGATTTGATTTTCCCCCACCACGAAAACGAAATTGCCCAGACCGAAGCGCTAACTTGCAAGCCGTGGGTAAAATACTGGGTCCACAACGGCTTTGTCAATGTCGATAAGCAAAAAATGTCAAAGTCGCTTGGCAACTTTTTTACCTTGAAAGATATTTTTAAGAAATACGATCCGATGGTGGTCCGGTTCTTTTTACTCTCGACCCATTATCGTTCTCCGATCGATTTTTCGGATGACCAGCTCAAAGCGGCGGAAAAAGGATTGGGGCGCCTGCGCGATACAATCGACCGCATCCAGTTTGTAATGGATAGCATCGAAAAGCCGAAAGAGTCGCACGGTTTGGATTCGAAACTTTTGGAATTGGATGAGGATTTTATCATTGCTTTAAACGATGATTTTAACGCCGCCGGGGCGATTGGAGTGTTGTTTGAAATTGTCGCTTTTGCCAATAAAATAATGGAAGAGAATCCGTCGGATAAAGCGTTGCTTTTGAAGATCAGAAAGTCTTTGATCGGCTATATGGAGTTGTTGGGGTTGAGAGTCGAGGGTAGGGACAGGTCAAAGACCTGTCCGGATAACAGTGAGGAGATTGAAAAAATGATTGCCGAACGCGAAGCCGCCCGCAAAAATAAAGATTTTAAAAAAGCCGACCAAATTCGCAACGACCTGCTTAAAAAGGGTATAATATTGGAAGATACTGCTCAAGGGGTTAGGTGGAAGGGCATCACCTAAGATGGTATAATTGGAGCAATCTTAAATGGCTTGGCGCATAAAATATTCAAATCATTTACGTGAGAGGATAAGATTAAGAGAATTGCCTTATAATTTGGCAAAAGATGTCCTGATTTTTGCGGTTGAAAGGTATTATGATACGGCCACCCATTATTTGGTAGCTGTTGGAAAGAATAAATATAAGAAAAAAATGAGAGATTTAGCGGTGATTTATAGGGAAGACGCGGCAAGTAAAATTTTGGAGGCGATTACTATTCACCCCTTAAAACACGGGCAAAAAGAAAATCGTATTAAAACCGGGAGGTGGACTAGAAAATGAGAAAGCCGAAAGTTTATTTTGATGGAGATGCCGATATTTTGTATATATTAACCAAAAAAGGATCAGAAGAAGAATTTGCCGAGGTCGCTCCGGGAGTTAATGTTGAATTGGATAAAAACAAAAAAGTCATAGGAATTGAAATTCTTAATGCCTCGAGATTCTTAAGCCCTTTTGTGAGGAAAGTCCATCTCAAAAAAGCTTAACTTAACTATGCTTGATATAAAACTACTACGCAGTAATCCGGAAAAAATCAAAGAGGCCTTAAAACAGCGCAAGGCCGATGCCGCATCTTTTGGCAAATTTGCGGAGATAGATTCCGAATGGCGTAAACTTACTTTGGAAATTGATGAACTACGAGCCAGGCGCAATAAGGCGTCCGAATCACAGGCAAAAGACGGAAAAGAACTCCGCGAAAAAATTAAAGAGCTGGAAGAGAAAAAAAGAACGGCGGAAGAACAACTGAATTTGATCCTTCTCCAAATCCCCAACATTCCCGATTCGTCTGTCCCTGCGGGAAAAAGCGCCGAAGATAACGTTGAAATCCGAAGATCCGGAAAGCCCCCATGCTTCACCTTTACCCCCAAGCCGCATTTTGAAATCGGGGAAAAGCTGGGAATACTTGATTTTGAGCGGGCGACCAAAGTTTCCGGTTCACGCTTTGTTATCTTAAAAGGGCTGGCGGCAAAACTTGAGAGGGCTTTAATTAATTTGATGCTTGATACTCACACCAAAGAAAATGGTTACACCGAAGTTTTTCCTCCGATCCTGGTCAATACCAAATCGATGCAGGGGACCGGACAGCTGCCGAAATTTGAAGAGGACCTTTATCATTGTTCGGACGATCTGTGGCTCTTGCCGACCGCCGAAGTTTCGGTGACCAATATCCACCGCGAAGAAATTTTATCCATTAATGATCTTCCGCTAAAATATTGCGCCTATACCCCGTGCTTCCGCCGCGAAGCCGGATCGTACGGCAAAGATGTCCGCGGGCTGATCCGCCAGCACCAGTTCAACAAAGTTGAACTGGTAAAATTTACGGAGCCGGAAAAATCTTTCGCGGAATTGGAGAAGCTGACCCTTGATGCCGAAAAGATACTCCAAAAGCTCGGTTTGCACTATCGGGTGGTTGAGCTTTGCGCCGCCGATTTGGGTTTTGCCTCCGCCAAAACTTATGATCTTGAAGTCTGGTTTCCCTCGCAGGGGCGGTTCAGGGAGATCTCTTCCTGTTCCAATTTTGAGGATTTTCAGGCAAGAAGAGCTCTGATCAAATTCCGCCGGGACGCGAAAGCTAAACCGGAGTTTGTGCACACACTAAACGGTTCGGGACTGGCGGTTGGAAGAACGCTGGCCGCGATCATGGAAAACTTCCAGAAAGAAGACGGGACCTTTGAAATCCCCGAGGTTTTAAATGCCCATTTATGATTATAAGTGCAAAGAGTGCGGATATGTTTTTGAAACCGCGCAAAAAATGACTGAAAAGCCGCTTGAATTTTGTCCCAAATGTTCCGGTCCGGTCAAACGCCTGATCTCCGCCAGCGGGATTATCTTCAAAGGTTCCGGTTTTCATATTACCGATTACAAGAAAGAGGCCAAAACGGAGAAGAAGACTCCCAAGCCGGTTGAAAAACCTAAAGAGCCAAAAAATTCTTCAGAAGCAGCTTCCCCGAAGAAGTCAGAATAGATTCGGGATGGAACTGCACCCCTTCCAGCTTATAAACTTTATGGCGGATGCCCATGATTTCCTTTTCTTCGGTTTTGGCACTCACTTCAAAACAATCGGGCAAACTCTCTCTTTCAACAATCAGCGAATGATAGCGGGTGGCGGTGAAGGGGTTGGGTAATCCCTTAAAAATGGTCTTGCCGTCATGATGTATTTCGGAGGTCTTTCCGTGCATCAAGCGTCCAGCCCGTACAACTTTCCCACCAAACGCTTCCGCGATCGCTTGATGTCCCAAGCATACTCCGAGGATTGGTATTTTTCCGGCAAAGTTTCTTATCGTTTCAATTGAAACCCCGGCGTCTTTCGGTTCTCCCGGACCGGGAGAGATAACGATTCTTTTGGGGGCCAGTTTTTCAATTGTCGCGACGTCGATCTTGTCGTTGCGATAAACTTCCAGTTTTTCTCCCAGTTCGCCCAAATATTGGACCAGATTATAGGTAAAAGAGTCGTAATTGTCGATCATTAATATCATGGTTTTTATTATAGCACACCATGATAAAATGTTGATATGGACCGAAATTTATGGAACGAGTATGTTGCGTCAACCCCGCAGTGCCCTATTTTACAATCGTGGGAGTGGGCCGAAGTAAAAGGGTGGGAGCCGATCCGCCTGGCTATCGAAGAAAACGGTAAAATAATTGCCGCGGCTTCGATCCTGAAACGCAAAATCCCTTATCTTAACAAATCTATTTTTTATTGTCCCAACGGTCCCGCGGTCGATTTTTCTGACCGCGAAATTGTTGGGCGGTTGATAAAAGACATTAGAATAGAGGCCAAGAAACACCGTGCGATCGTGTTGAAAATCGATCCCGCCATTCCGGAAGAAAAAGCGTCCCTTTTGTCCCAACAAGGTTTTATCGCCAACAAAAAACAGGTCCAGCCCAGGTCCACCTATTATATTGATTTAACAAAAACGGAAGAAGAGATCTTAAAAAAATGTGATGAGAAGACCCGCTACAATATCCGTCTGTCGTCCAAAAAAGGAGTTGTTGTCAACGACGGGACGGTTGAAGAATTTTACGAGCTCTATAAAGAGACCGCCGGACGGGATAATTTTTTGATCCATCCCATCTCATATTATCAAAAAATTAAGACGCACCTTGTCGACCGCGGTATGGCCAAGATTTTTATTGCTTATTTAAAAGACGAGCCGATTGCCGGGGTCTTTGTTTTTATGTTCGGTTCCCGCGTCTGGTACATGTACGGCGCTTCAAAATCCGAACAGCGTAACGTGATGCCAAACCACGCTTTGCACTGGCATATCATCCAATGGGCTAAACAGGCGGGATACAAAATCTATGATTTGTGGGGGGTTCCTTCCAACCCCACACCCGATCACCCTCTTTGGGGTGTTTATCGTTTCAAAAAGGGCTTTAACGGAGAGTTGATAAAATATGTCGGCATGCACGATCTGGTCTTTGACCCGCTCTTTTATCATTTATTTGAAAAAGGCTTGGCGTTTTTTAAAAACGCGAGAAGTTTGCTGACGAAAGGCAAAATTTCGGACTCTTTGGGAGAATAATCAATGATCAATTTTCAATGTTCAATTAATGTATTATTATATAAAATAGTTCATAAATTGATAATTGTTAATTGATAATTGAAAATTATTTAGCTGATATAAATATGATAAAAGGTATTACATATAATTCAAAAGAAGTTAAAGAGGGATTTGCTTTTGTCGCGATTCCGGGGACAAAAGCAGACGGTTATTCTTTTATCCCGCAGGCGATTAAAAACGGAGCGAAGCTTGTCGTCGCGGAGAAGGACTTTAAAATCCCGGATGGGATTGAAAAAAGAATAGTCCCGGATGCCAGAAAGGCTCTGGCCGAACTTTCGAGCGAATTCTACGGCGATCCTTCAAAAAAGCTCACTTTAATCGGAATTACCGGCACAAACGGTAAGACCACGACTGCCTATTTAATTGAATCGATCTTAAAAACGGCCGGTTTCAAAGTTGGTAAAATCGGAACGATTGATACTCCAACCGGTTTAACGACCCCCGAAGCCCCCGAGCTCCACAAGTATTTTGCCGATTGTTTGAAACAGGGGATAACCCATGTGGTAATGGAGGTCTCTTCCCATTCTCTGGCGCAGGATAGGGTTTGGGGCTGTGATTTTGATATCGCTATTTTTACCAATTTAACCCACGACCATCTCGATTTTCATAAGACGATGGACGAATATTTAGTCGCCAAACAAAAACTTTTTGCGGAATTGAAAAACGACGCTTTTGCGATCGTCAATTCCGACGACCCTTACGCGCAAAAGATAATTGATGTTTGTAACGCGGAGGTTATAACTTATGGACTGCGTGAAGTAAAGCATGAGATGAGAGATGAAAAAGGCCGGGCTTTGTCGGAGTTTAATACTTCACTTATCGGGGAGTATAATCTTTATAACATTCTTGCCGCCTATCATTGCGGTTTGGCGCTGAATCTTAATCCCAAAATAATCAAAAAGGGGATTGAGGCATTGAAAGGGGTTCCGGGGCGATTTGAAAGAATTGGAGAGAATGTGATTGTTGATTTTGCTCATTCTCCGGACGCGCTGCGTAAACTACTTGAGCTTGTGAAAAGTTTCACAATCGGACGAATTATTCTGGTATTTGGCTGTCCCGGAGACCGCGATCGCGAGAAACGGCCGATCATGGGCAAGATTGCCGCGGAGCTTGCGGATTATGTGATTGTTACAACCGACGACCCGCATACCGAGCGCCCAGAACAAATTATTGATGAGATCGCGCTCGGAATGACAAATGACAAATGTCAAATGTCAAACAGGGAAAAGAGGGCAGATAGAAAGGAAGCGATTCAGAAAGCTCTAGGTATTGCCCAAAAAGACGATATCGTCGTTATTGCGGGGCGGGGGCATGAGACCTATCAGGACTTTAACGGGAAGAAGGTTGAAATTGACGATCGGCAGGTGGTTAAGGAGTTTTGGAAGAAAAAAGTGAGGAGAAGCCACGATTGAACTGTTGGATGTGCAGGGACATGTATAATATGGCGGCAATGAAATTTTTAAAAGCGGCAGTTTTGTTTATTCTTTTTTTGTTTCTGTTTTTTATTTTTATAAAGGAGGCATCTGTGGTTAAAACAAGTCGGGATAATTCTTTGCTGTTTAAGGGACTTGATGCCCTGTCAAAAAATATCCCTTTGGCCAAAAGCCAAATTGAAACCATCCTTGAAATTAAGCTCGACAAGGCTGATAAAAAGACCCCGTATTTTACGGTTTATACTTTGAAGGATGGGAGGTGGGGGGAGGTTGAGGTCCGCTTGAGCAATACAAAAAAGGAGGGGCTGGTAATTTTACAACTTGATTATCCGGTCTCTCTTTCGGTTATCAGGCAAAAATACGGCGAACCGGCGGTTAATGTCAACACTCCGGAAAATCCGAACAAGGTTACCTATTCGTATAAGAAAAAAGGATACATTTTGTCTTTTGAATCAAACGGGCAGTCATCTGACGAAATCAGGACGGTGGTGGTGGATTGGGTGAGATAAGAGAAACATCTCTAATTAATCTATTTCCACTCATTATATGCCGTAACGAATCTTCTAATTTGCTTAATTCTTGAGGGGTCATTACCGCTTTATCTTCAAGCAGCTTACCCGTTAGTGTCTTTGCTGCAAGTCCTTTGCGGAAACCTTGCGCAAGAAAAACCTTGACCTTTCTTATGCCGTTTTTTATCAGTTCTGTCTGAATAGTTTGTGGCAATTTGCTCAAATGTCTGCAGATAATCTTAACGCTAAACTCCGTATCCGCTTGTCTTAACGAGGGAAGTATGACTTCTTGAAGTGAAGCTCGAATATCCGTATTTATATCAAAATGTGCCAAAGCACCAATGCCTGCCTTACGATTAATAAAAACCACAATCGCGCAAGTATTAAAACCGACGGTTCTAATGGTTGGCAGATTAGTTATTCCAAATTCCCGTTGGCAAACAAGCAAAGAACCAATTCTACTTACGTTCATACTATATTATCGCTAGAATTTGGAAAAAATTTCAATTATAATCATACCATGCGTACTCTTGAATGGGTTCACGGCAAACTAAAGATCATCGACCAGTTAGAACTTCCCCATAAATTAAAGTTTCTATACTTAAAAACCTATCAAGATGTCGTTAAAGCCATCAAGGATATGAACATTCGTGGAGCGCCGGCGATCGGTGTTGCCGCGGCGTACGGTTGTGTCTTGGCCGGAAAAGATTTGCAAAAAGCGGCAAAGGCCCTAATCGCTTCCCGCCCAACGGCGGTTAATATCCAATGGGCGGTCAACAAAATGCTTCAATATAATGAAGAAGGGAAGGATCTATTGGTTGAAGCGAATCGTATGGCGGAAGAAGATATCGCAATCAATAAAAAGATGGGGGCCTACGGTGCCAAACTTATCAAAAGCGGCATGTCGATTCTAACCCATTGCAACGCTGGAGCACTGGCAACGGTAGATTATGGGACGGCGGTCGGCGTCATCCGCGCGGCGCATGAACAGGGAAAAAGGATACATGTTTTCACAGGAGAAACCCGCCCATATCTGCAAGGGGCTCGCTTAACTGCCTGGGAATTAAAACAAATGGGGGTTGATTATCATCTGATCACTGATAATATGGTAGGCCACTTTATGCAAAGAGGGGAGATCGACCTGGTTGTTACCGGAGCCGATCGCGTTGCCAGAAACGGTGATACCGCCAATAAGATCGGAACTTATTCAATCGCGGTACTGGCCAAGGAACACGGTATCCCATTTTATATCGCGGTCCCTTTTTCAACGATCGATCCAAAGACCAAGAGCGGTAAAGATATAAAGATAGAAGAGAGAGACGCGGACGAGGTTGTTGTCGTCAATGGCAAACGCATCGCGGCCAAAGGGACTCCGGTCCGCTACCCGGCTTTTGATGTCACTCCCGCTAAATACATTACAGGCTACATTACGGAGAAGGGCATATTAAAATCGACATCACTATTATAGGGGCGGGCATAGTCGGACTCGCGATTGCCTTCGAGCTTTCGGAGAAATATCCGAATAAGGATATCGTTGTCCTTGAAAAGCACGATTCATATGGGCAGGAGACCTCAAGCCGCAATTCCGAAGTTGTCCACGCCGGCATGTATTATACCCCCGGATCTTTGAAGGCCAAACTTTGCGTCGAAGGGCGGCAACTGCTCTGGGATATTTGCGCAAAGCATAACATTTTGTTTCGTAAGCTGGGAAAGATTATCGTCGCTACCAAAGAAGAGGAATTGAATCAACTTGAAGAGATAAAGAAAAAGGGGGAGGCCAATGGAGTGGAGGGATTGGAGATCATCGGCAAGGATAAAATTAGAGAATTGGAGCCGAACGTTTCGGCGATCGTGGCGCTTTATTCTCCTATAACCGGAGTGATCGATTCCCACAGTATCATGAAATATTTTTATAAGAAGGCGAAAGAGAATGGGGTGATGTTTTGTTTTAATTCGGAGGTTACGGGGATTAAAAAAGAAGATGAAGAATATAAAATATATTGTAGGGACCGGTCATTGACCGGTCCATCTTTGGAAATCGAAAGTTGCATTGTCATCAATTCCGCCGGGTTATCGGCGGATAAAATCGCGGCGATGGCGGGAATCGACATCGATTCCGCCGGATATAGGTTGCATTATTTGAAGGGCGAATATTTTTCATATTCTCGTACGGACAGGTCATCGACCTGTCCTCTTGTGAATGGCCTGGTCTATCCTACACCGCAAAAGGGGAACAAGGCCCTGGGCATCCATACCTTAATCGATACCGGCGGGAGCATTAAATTCGGTCCGAATGCCTATCCGGTTGATGAAATTGATTATAATGTTGTGGCCGAACACCGTTTTGCCTTCCATGAATCAATCGCCAAATATTTGCCGTCGGTTCAATTGGAAGATTTGTCCCCCGACCAATCGGGAATCCGCCCCAAATTGAATATGAAAGACGGCAAAGAGCCCGATTTTATAATCCAAGAAGATTTTCCGGGATTCATCAATCTGATTGGGATTGAGTCGCCCGGGCTGACCTCGGCTCCGGCCATTGCGCGACATATCTTGACACATTTTGACACATAAGCTACAATTACCAAATCAACATGGAAGTCCGCGAACACGAAATCTATACGCTCGAAGAGACCGCTTCACTCCTAAAAATTTCCCGCTCCACCTTTTTACGCTTGATAAAAAGGGGAGTACTTGAGACCTGTAAGGTTGGCGGACAGTACAGGGTCCTGGGGAAAGAAATTTTGAACCTTTTTAATCCAAGGGTTCAACAACGGGCCAAATTGGCCTATACCAAAATGAAAACCAAATTGGAAAGGATCGGTGTCTAGTGTTAAAAAAAGTTATTGCTTTGTTCCTGTCGCTTTGTTTCCTGTCGACTGTCGCTCCTTTTGCCCAGGCGGTTGATACCACAACGATCAGTCCTGCCGCCATCCAGGCCGCCCAGCAGTATTTGCAGAACAACCAGCAGGGAAAAAGCTCTATTTCAGGCAATCAACAACAGCAGAGCAATCAAGACCAGGTGGATACGGATGAAAAAATCAATTTTTTAACTATGGATCCAACCTTGGAAGCAAAGGCTAAATGGGATAGGCTTTCTAAATTGGAACAAGACATATCTAAAAACATTACGATTGAAGGCTATGAGCCGGTGACGCAGTTTGGCTACGATCTCTTCAAAAAATCGGCGTCATCCTTTCTTCCTACCTCCCAAGAAGACGTTCCGGTTAATTCGGATTACATCATCGGACCGGGCGACACTTTTAATATCACAATCTGGGGGGTGAGCGAGGGGATTTTTAAGGTCTCGGTCAATCAGAACGGCGAAATCGTTCTTCCCAAAGTCGGAGTGGTAAATGTCGCCGGCCTCTCCTACGGCCAGCTCAAGCCCTTTGTCGAATCACAGCTCAACAAATTTTACGAAGGTATAAATGTCGGGATAACCTTTGGCACCCTAAAAACTTTGCGGATTTATGTGGTGGGAGAGGTAAAACAGCCGGGGAGCTACTCCTTGAATTCTCTTTCGACCGCCTATGCCGCTCTTTTTGCCGCCGGCGGTCCGACCAAACAGGGCTCAATGCGTGATATCAAAATCCTTCGCAACGGCCGGGCGGTCGCGACTATCGATCTTTATAAATTCTTATTAAAAGGGGACAGCTCTCAAGACCGCCAGCTGCAATCCGGGGATACGGTTTTTGTCCCCGTAATCGGGGATGTGGCGGCGGTAGTCGGCGCGGTGAAGCGGCCGGCCATTTATGAGATAAAGGGGCAGGCGGATTTGGTGGATGTCTTGTGGTTGGCGGGGGGAGTAAACGCGGCGACCTATTTAAACCGGGTCCAGATTGAAAGAATGGTGGCGCACCAAAAGAAGATTGTAATGGACGAGCAGGTTGCCGCTTTAAGCGAGAAGGTTCAAATGGGCATTCCCATCCGGGATCTGGATATCATTAAGGTTTTTTCCGTTTATGCCAGCATAGAAAATAAGGTTTTATTGAGAGGAGAAGTGAAATATCCGGGGAGCTACGAGTACAAAGAGGGGATGCGGCTCCTGGATGTTTTGAGTAAAAATTCGTTTAAAACCGCGGGGATCCCTCAAATTGAAGTGGTCCGTGCCGCCGCTCCCGGCAGTTCAAAAACGAATATTTATCCGATCGACTACCAAAAGCTCTTTGTGGAAAAAGATTCCGCTTACAATATTTATCTTGAGCCGTTGGATGAGATCAGTGTCTTTCTGCCGGAGAGAAAAGATGAAAGTGTTACTCTCAAAGGGGAATTTAAGCGGCCGGGTAAATATGCCTTGATGCTGGGGGAGAGGATCAGTTCCGTCATCGAGCGGGCGGGGGGCTTCACCGATTATGCCTATATTTACGGAGCGATTTTAACCAGGCCGAGTATAAAAAGTATCCAGCAGGAAAATTACATGGATTTAATTTCAAAACTTGAGATTGATCTTTTGCGCAAGGAGCGGGAGCTGGGGAATGGGATGGTGGCCCAACAGTCGATTTCCATGAAGGAAGAGACCTATAGCAAAACCAAGCAAATTATCGATTATTTAAAGAAAAAAACTTTTAAGGGGAGAGTTATTGTTAATTTGGATGACCTTTCAAAATTGAAGGGGAGCAAGAACGACGTTGAACTGGAAGATGGGGATGAGGTGCTGGTTCCAAAGGTTCCCAAGAGTGTGGTGGTTCTTGGCGAAGTTTATAATCCGACGGCAGTTTCTTATATCGCGGGACTGCGGGTGCGGGATTATTTAAGTTCGGTTGGGGGAACGACCTCCACTGCCGACAACGGCGGGATTTACATTTTACGCGCCAACGGTTCGGTCGTCTCCCAGCGGCAGGGGAAAGATGTGGTGGCGATGGGGCTCTACCCCGGCGATTCGATCCTGGTGCCGGAGAAGCTGGATAGTGTAACTCTTTGGGGCTTCACCAAGGATTTTACCCAGTGGATATTCGAAGCAATCGCGTCGATTCTGGTGATTGATAAGGTATTCAAATAGGGGAAGTACTAAGTGGTAAGTACTAAGGATTAAGTATGGGAATGATAAAAACGTTTAGAGATTTAAAAGTGTGGCAAAAGGGGTAGACCCTATGACCCTTGACCCTAAGGCCCTATGACCCTAAAAGGAGCGAAGCGACGATGGAAGACGAAATAAGCTTGATGGGAGGTGTTTTCGGTGTCGAAACTGGAAAGAATTAAAAGGGTGCTTAAAGGGCAAAAAAGGAATTTGAGCAGGAAATATGGAATTTCAGAAATCGGAATATTCGGTTCTTTTGTAAGAGGGGAAGAGAAGAAGAGGAGCGACTTGGATCTTCTTGTGCGATTAAACAAAAGGATGGGACTACTAAAATTTATCGGCATTGAAAATCATCTGAGCGACTTGTTGGGGATAAAGGTTGATTTAGTCATGAAGGATGCCTTGAAGCCAACCATTGGCAAATACATATTGGATGAGGTAGTTTACATATGAAAAGAGATGCTCGGGATTATCTTCGTGATGTTATTGATGCTATCGATAAGGCTCAAAAGTTTACGGGTAAATTAACTTATGACGCTTTCAGGGATGACGAAAAAACCGCTTTTGCCGTGGTTCGAGCGCTTGAAGTAATTGGAGAAGCGTCAAAAAACATTCCAAAATCGATTAAAAGTCAATATAACCATGTTCCATGGAAAGAAATGGCTGGTATGAGAGACAAATTGATCCATGAATATTTTGGGGTGAAATACGAGATAGTTTGGGATACGGTGAAAACAGAATTGCCAAAACTAAAAACGGAATTTGAAGAAATACTAATGGGGATAGGGTCATAGGACCCTAGGGTCTTAGAGGAAAAAGAAAAATGGGAGCGGGATTGAAAAACAGTACTAAGTGGTAAGTACTAAGGATTAAGTATGGGAATGATAAAAACGTTTAGAGATTTAAAAGTGTGGCAGAAGGCGCATCAACTGGTAATCGGAGTCTATAAGATTACCAAAAAGTTTCCTTCGGAAGAAAGATTTGGTTTGACTTCCCAGATCCGGCGATCCGCGGCATCGATTCCAACTAATATTGTCGAAGGGTTTAAGAGAAGAAGCAATAAAGAGTTCGCTTATTTTTTAAATATTGCCGACAGTTCACTTGAGGAAACCAAATATCATTTGATTTTGGCTTTAGATCTTGGGAATATAAACCAAAAAGAATACGATGAATTAGATGAAATATGTAGCGAAATTGGCAGGATGCTTTGCGGATTGCAAGCCAAGTTAAAAGCCAATACGGTATCTAGCACTTAGTACTTAATCCTTAGTACTTAGTACTGGAAAGGAGCGAAGCGACGATGGAAGACGAAATAAACTTGATGGATTACATAAGAGTCATAGTGAAGCGGAAGAACCTGATTATCGCTTTCACAATTATTGGATTATTCGTCGGACTCATCCAGGGCTGGCGTACTCCCAAGATGTACAAGGCGGAAGTGACCTTGTTGTCGATGAGTTCGGGGATGGGGGGATTGGCTTCGGCATTGTCCGGGTTGTCTTTTTTGGGAGGAGGAGGTGGTGGTAGTTCGGATGATGTAAATATAGATATAATTTTGAAGAGTCGCTCCTTGGCCAGGTCAATAGCCGAAAGCAGTAATCTTAAAAGGGTTATTTTTGCTAAAAAATGGGACAGTCAGAATAATGTGTGGATTGGTCAGGAGCCGACTTTGGACGAATTTTCTTCCGCGATACAATCCGGTTTAATAGGAAAGAAAGACAACAAGATAACGGCTCAATGGAGTGATCCGCAGGTAGCGGCAGATATAGCCAATGCTTATGCCAGGGGACTGACAAAATTTCTTAACCAAAAGGCGATGAGTGTTAATTTGCAGATTTTGGATGAGGCGGTGGCGCCGTCAAGACCGTATAATAAGGATACAAAGAAGAATGTGGGGATGGGAGGGGGAGTGGGGTTATTTATAGGCGCTTTTTTGGCGTTTTTTTTGGAGTATTGGGGGAAGATATCAAAATGTTTGCCAGGAGGAGTAAATGTTTAAAATTAAAAGGAGGAAAAAATGAAGGATTATTTAAAGGAAAAGATTAGATTTATAATGAGGACAGAATTAATTTCTGGAGAAGGGATAGCGTTTGATCTTCCAACCTACTTAAAAGCCAACAAATGGAAAAACATCGGACTCATTATTGATAAGGGGTTATATGATAACAATGATTATATTGAAGAGATTATTGAAATATTAAAAAAAGAAATGGGGCAGGTTGAATTATTGGTCTGTACTATGCCGGAGCCGACTTATGATTATTTGGAGGAGGTAAAAAAACAATTTATTAGGCAAAAACTCGACTGTTTTGTTGGAGTAGGGGGAGGGAGTACACTTGATTTGACAAAAGGGTTGGCAACTTTACAGACCAATGAGGGGAAGGCCATTAATTATAGAGGGTTTGATAAAGTAAAAAATATTCCTCTTCCTGTGGTGGCGTTGCCTTCAACTGCCGGGACAGGAAGTGAAGTTACTCCTTATGCGGTTTTTATTGATAGCAATGAAAAGTGGAAGTTGGGAATTAATACTGAATACAATTATCCCCGATTAGGACTATATGATTCTCGATTGCTAGATAGCTGCCCGCTAAAAATATTCGCTTCTGCCGGAATGGATGCAATGACGCATACCCTTGAAAGTTTTGTTGCAAAGAACGCAACTTATATGTCAAGGATGTTTTCGAGAGAAGCTTTTAAATTATTGTTTGTTAATCTAAAAAAAATTGCGGCTGGGGACAGATCAAAAGAAACCAAGCTTAGTTTGTTAATTGGCAGTGGCTTTGCCGGAATTGCACTGATGAATTCTGGTGCCGGACCGGCCGGAGCATTGAGCTACCCGCTAGGTGTATATTTCGATGTTCCTCATGGTTTGGCCGGATCAGTATTTTTGCCCGAGGTGATTAGATACAATGTAACAAATGGTTATGAAGAATATTCTCAGTTATTTAACCTTGTTTTTGACGAACCAAGGCTATCTGACAAAGAAAAATCACTTAGATTTGCAGAAGAAATAAAGAAGCTTAGTGACGATTTGGGAATCCCAACCAGCTTATTTGGTTTTGGAGTAAAAACAGAGGCCGATTTGCGTCTTATAATTGATAATTCAACCAAAGTAAGAACAGCTTTTGAACAAAATCCGGTTTTATTTGGTGATGCTGAGATAGAAAAAACAGTTTTTGCTTTAAAATAATGGAGGGAAATAAAATGAAATTCGATAAATCATTAGAAAATTACAACAATGCTCTTGAAGTTATTCCGATGGGAACTTCCACCTTCAGCAGAAATCCTAATTTTTTTGTCATTGGAAGTTCTCCTTTGTATATCAAGGAAGCAAAAGGATGTCGGATTTACGATTTGGATGGCAATGAATTTCTTGATTATGCGATGGCATTGAGTATAATTCTTTTAGGTTATTCAAATCCGGAAGTTAATGCGGCGGCCAAATCGGCTATTGATGATGGTCTTATCTATACGCTTTCGTGTCAAGAAGAATCTGTTCTGGCAAAAAAGATAATTGAAATAGTCCCTTGTGCCGAGATGGTTCGGTTTGTTAAAAACGGTTCCGATTCTTGTGAAGCCGCAATCAAATTGGCAAGAAATTATACTAAAAAGTTAAAAATAATAACCGTTAGTGGTTATCATGGTTTTCATGATTGGTTTACCTCTTCCACCCCCAGGAATAAAGGCATTCCTCAATTAATGTCGGAGTGGATTATTTCTCACAATTATAATGATCTTGAATCTATTGAAAAAACCATTAAGGAGCAATCTTCTGATATAGCCGCCTTGATCATGGAGCCGATCATTAATTATGAGCCCAAGAAAGGATTTCTTGAAAAAATCAGAAAGTTAACGGAGGATAATAATATCGTCCTGATTTTTGATGAAATGAAGACGGGGTTTCGTCTGGATGTGGGAGGGGGACAAAAGTATTTCAATGTTATTCCGGACCTTGCAATATTTGGCAAGGCGCTTGCCAATGGTTTCCCTTTAAGTGCTCTGGCGGGCAAGAAACATCTTATGAAACAGTTAGAGGATGAAAAGTGTTTCTTCTCCGCGTCGTATGCCACAGAAAAGGCATCATTGGCTGCAGGCATAAAGACGCTTGCAATAATTCAGCGGGATGGGGTCATTTCGCATGTTTGGAAAATGGGGGCGATGCTAAAAGATGGTATAAGAAAAATAATTGATAAGTATGAACTTAACAGCATCTTGGATATTGTCGGCCTGGCTCCTATGACCCACCTGATAATTTTTCCAGACAAGGATTTTTCTGTTAATGAGATCAGATCTTATTTGCAGCAAGAAAGCGTTAAAAGAGGAGTTTTGTTCGTTGGTTATCATCATGCCAGTTTTGCGCACCAGAGTAAAGATATTGAATACACTCTGCAGGTTTATGATGAAGTATTCGGATTGCTTAAAGATGCTTTATTGAGTTGTTCTTTGAGGAATAAAATTGAAGGAAAACCTATCAGCGCGTTCAGCTTAAGGGATTAATTGATGAAAATTCTGGTCATTGGTTATGGCTCAATCGGAAAACGGCACGCTAAAAATTTAATTGACTTGGGATGCCAAGTTGTCTTGTTAAGACATTCAAATAATAATCCTAATAAAGACGGGTACAGAGAGTATTATTCGATAAAAGAAGCGATTGAGGCGGAAGGGGCTTTAGACGGTGCAGTTGTCTGTTCCCCCACAGCAAAGCATTTGGATGATGTTGCTATTTTAGTTGAGAGAAATATTCCTTTCCTTCTGGAAAAACCGCCAGCGCACGATCTGGCAGCTGCTTTTAAAATGAAAAAAATAATAGATAAATTTGTTAAATATGATATTGCCTACAACTTAAGATATTATTCGCTTCTCTCTTTTATGAAAGATTTTTTGCCTAAGCTTGGCGGGATTTATTCCGTTCGCGCGCATGTAGGATCGTATCTTCCTAATTGGAGAAAAAATGTTGATTATCGGGAAACCATCAGCGCTAAAAGCGAATTAGGAGGGGGGGTCCATATTGAACTGGTGCATGAAATCGATTATCTTTTATGGTTTTTTGGTTTGCCCAGAAGGGTTTTTGCTTCTATAAATAAAATAAGTGCATTAGAGATTTCTTCTGACGATCTTAGTTTGGCCATTTTTGATTATGGCGGCAGAATGATGGTAGAATTGCATATGGACTATTTGTCTCACAAGCCTTTGCGCGGTTTGCAGGTGATTGCCGAGAACGGAACGCTTGAGGCCGATTTAAATGAGGCCAGTATTCAATATTATGAAAAAACAAAAGGTTCGGCCGATGAGGTTTTTAAATTGCCGGAAGGTCCCAGGTTTGCCGAAACTTACATTGATGAAATAAGGAATTTTATTGGAATAATCAGGGGAGAAGGAAAACCCTTGGTTGATATTGATTCTGCCGTAAATGTTATGAGAGTTGTTGATGCTATGGAGCGTTCTTCGAAGGAGGAAAAATGGATAAGTCTGAATTAATTCTTATTTCAGGAGGGCTTGGTGTTTTAGGTCAGAGTTACGCCAAAGTTTTACAAGAAGATGGTTATAAGATGCTTCTTTTGGATATTAATGACCCTTCGGGTGAGTATTTAGGTGAATTTTTTAAATGTGATATTTCAAATGAACAGGATATTGAAAAACTTTCTGAGCATTTAAAATCAATAAAAATGCCGATTTGCGGATTAATCAATAATGCCTCCTGCCAGCCTCCTGGAATTGCTAATGAGTTGGAAGATTATTCTGTTGATACTTTTAGAAAAGTACTGGAAGTCAATCTGTTGGCCAGTTTCATGTTGACTAAGCTGGTTATCCCTTATATGAAAGAACAAAAAAAAGGGAGCATAATTAACATAGGTTCAATTCAGGGGGTAGTTGCTCCGACCTTTGCTGTTTATGAAGGAATGAAGATAACTTCTCCTTTGGTGTATTCGGTTGCTAAGGCCGGCATGATTCATTTTTGTAAGTGGGTTGCGGCAAAGTATGGCAAATATAATATTCGTTGTAACGCGGTTTCGCCGGGCGGTGTTGGCGACTCGCAAAAAGGCGGGAGCAAGTTCTCGGAAGTCTACGCATCTAGGACTCCGCTCGGCAAGATGGCGGACTCGTCGGATATCGCGGATGCTGTCCGCTTCCTGATCTCGGATAAGGCAAAATATATAACCGGCCATAATTTGTTGGTTGATGGAGGTTGGACGATCTACTGATGATATTAGGAGTTATTTTAGCGCGGGGAGGGAGCAAAGGGGTTCCTCGCAAAAATATAAAGATGATAGCGGGCAAGCCTTTGATTGCCTGGACGATTGAGGCGGCGAAAAAATCCAGGTTGATTGACAGATTGGTTGTTTCGACAGAAGATGTCGAAATCGCAAGTATTGCAAAACAATTTGGCGCAGAAGTAATCGATCGTCCGAAAGAACTGGCAACTGACGATACTACAACTCTTTCTGCGTTGCAGCATGTTTTAAGTGTTGTTGATGCAGAAGCGGTTGTTTTGCTTGAGCCCACTTCTCCTGTCCGAGATGAAGGGATGCTCGATTTATGTATAAAGAAATTTAAAGATAACGGTGCGGATAACCTGGCAACAGGGTTTAATTGCACCTATACAGAATATGGCTCTAGCACTAGCCGGCGGCAGGATATTGGCGGTTTTTTCTATAATGTCGGAGTTGCTTATGTTATTAAATCGGAAGTAATAAAGCAAGGCATGATGTTTGGAAAAAAAATAGAGAAATTTATTGTGGATAAAGAGCAACAGTTCGAAATTGATGATCCTTTTGATTTTTGGCTGGTTGAACAAATTTTATTAAAAAGGATAAAAGGAGGTGAATGTGCATGAATAAGAAAAGTGAAAAAGAAGTTTTGGATATTATTCAAAAGGCTCTAAATCTTGAGGCGGGCTTAATAACTATTGAGAGTTCTGTTTGGAATGTTACTGTGTGGGATTCTTTAGGACACCTTAGTATTCTATCCGCTCTTGATGATTTTTTAGACGGGAAAGTTGCCGGTATTAAGGGAATGGCTAATGCGGATTCGGTAAAAAAAATCTTACAATTACTTAAAGATAATTCTTTGATTTAAATATTTTGACTAGGAGGATCACGTGAAGCTTGATGTTTTTATTTCTGGGGAAATTATTGATTTATGCATACCAACCAGAGAATTTGCCGAAAAATCAAATTGGTATTCATGGCTTAACGATCCCAAGATTGCACGATATACACTAAAGCGCGCATTTCCGAATACACCGGCTCTCCAGGTTGATTTTCTTGAAAAACAACAAAAAGAAGGTGCGCTTCCTCTCATTATTTCCAACAAAAAAGATTATTTGGGAGTGGTTACACTATCAGTAATCGATTATATTAAAAGAGTTGCCGGAATTTCCATAATTGTCGATTCTTCCATGGATGTACTACGATCACCGCTTATTGCTCTTGAATCTATTGCCAGAATTAGTGAGCATGGTTTTCAAGTATTGGGCCTTGATAGAATTCATGGCGGCCAACATATTAATTTAGCTGCAGGATGGCAACAAAGAATGGAATTACTTGGTTATCGTGCCGAGGGATTTAAACGCCAATTATTTGTAAAAGGGCGTGAAGTTGTTGATGTGATTTGGATAGCCGCAATTTATAAAGATTATTTGACAATAATAAAGAATAGGGGCCAATATTGGGACTCTGCCAAGAAAATGGAGGAAAGGATCAAAAGGCTGCCCAAGAATAAGTATGTCGATAGTTTGCGTGAATTTATGGATAAAGATGGAGAATTGTATTATAAGCAAATTTTTAGTCTTTAGCAAAAAATGTTTAATTTAATGTGGGGGGTAGAATGATAGTTTTGACTGGTGCATCTGGAGGAATAGGGAAAGTCATCTTGCCATATTTGCTTGATATCGACGAGGTGATCGGTATTTTTAATAAAACCCAAATCCAGCATTTAGGAAGGAATAATTTAGTTTGTGAGCAATTGGATTTGGAGAATTCTATTGAGATTAGAGCCTTTGTTAATAAATTTAAGAATAAGTTTAAGTCCTCTAGAGTAATTGTAATTCATTTTGCTGCTGTAAAAATCGACGGATTGGTCGCTAATTATTCGGAAACGGATTGGGATAAAATGATGTCAGTGAACCTAAAAGGGAATTTTCTTTTAACCCAAGCCTTGCTTCCCATAATGGTTAATAAAAAATGGGGGCGAATAATTCATATTTCTTCTCGAGGGGGAGAATGTGGAGATATTGGGACCATAGCTTATTCAACTACTAAAACGGGTTTGATAGGGATGTCGCGAGTTTTGGCTAAAGAATATGCTCGATTTAATATTACGTCAAATGTTTTGGCTCTCGGACATTTTGAGAGTGGATTATATAGCAAACTTAGTGACACCTTAAAAGAAACCTTAATAAATCAAATTCCATCCAAAACACTTGGACAGACTGCGGATGTTGTTCGAGCTATTAAATTTTTAATAGAATCACAATGTGTAAATGGGGCCACTATAAATATTGATGGTGGGATTTGATTAGAATATGAAGAGATTAAAAATCGGAACTAAATATATAGGGGCGAGTAATCCCATTTTCATAATTGCAGAAGCCGGTGTTAATCACAATGGCAGTATGAAGTTGGCCAGAAAAATGATTGATGCAGCTGCTTCATCTGGGGCTAGTGCAGTTAAGTTTCAAACCTTTATTGCAGAAGAAGTAATGACTGAACACGCCCCCAAGGCAAGATATCAGATAAAAAATACGGGCAATTCTAGGTCTCAGATAGAAATGGCTAAAGGTTTTGAGCTCCCTCTTGCTGATTTTAAGAAACTTAAAGACTATGCAGATAAAAAAGGGATTGTCTTTCTCTCGACTCCTTTTGATTCTATCAGTGCAGAATATTTAAATAAGATTGGTGTTGAGGCATTTAAGATAAGTTCCGGAGACCTTACTAATCTTCCCTTGCTTCGCCAGATTGCTTCGTTTGGGAAGCCTATTATTTTATCGACTGGCATGGCAGGAATAAAAGAAATAAGGGGTGCAGTTAATACTATATATTCAGAGAAGAACAAACAACTGGTTTTGCTTCACTGTACATCTAATTATCCTGCAGAGTTTAGCAATATTAATTTAAGAGCGATGGCGACTATTGCAAAACGATTTAAAATTCCGGCTGGATATTCCGACCACTCTGTTGGAATTGAGGTTTCGATTGCCGCAGCAGCCCTAGGGGCATGTGTTATCGAGAAGCATTTTACTTTGGATTGTGGGCTTCCCGGACCGGACCACCTTGCTTCAATTGAGCCAAATCAGTTAATAGAGATGGTTAATTCAATAAGGAATGTGGAGAGAGCTTTGGGCAGCGGCGTAAAGGTGCCGGTAAAGTCTGAAATAGATACGATGAAAGTTGCAAGAAAGAGTATTGTTGCTGCAGTTAATATCCCAAAGGGAATAAAAATAAACCATAAAATGCTAACGATAAAAAGGCCGGGGAACGGTTTGCCTCCAAAATACTTAAATCAAATTATTGGCAAGCTGGCAAAGAGAGGGATTTTAAAGGATTCCTTGTTGAATAAAGAAAGAGATCTTGTATGAATAAGAACATTTGCGTTATAACCGGGACCAGGGCTGAATATGGGGTATTAAAACCATTACTTTCTGAAATTGGTAAAAACAGAAATTTAAATCTTCAACTCGTTGTTATGGGTATGCATTTGATGAGAGAATTTGGCTATTCGATCGACGAGATAAAAAAGGATGGTTTTAAAATATCGGCAGTTGTAAATAATGCTTATAAAGAGGACTCAAAATCGGCTATGGTGGTCTCTTTGGGGAAAGAGATGGGAGCACTGCCAAGTATTTTTAAGAAATTAAATCCTGAAATTGTGGTAACGATTGGAGACCGCGGAGAGATGTTGGTTGCTGCTATGGTGGCAAAGGTTTTGGGTATCTCGGTAGCTCACATACACGGAGGAGATGTGTCTGGCAATGTTGATGATCTTTTCAGACATGCGCTTACAAAAATTTCCGATTTCCATTTTCCCGCCACGAAAAAGAGTAAAGAGAGAATTCTTGGTTTTGGAGAACACCCAAAGTACGTGTGGCGGGTGGGGGCGCTTGGTCTTGATTCAATACTAAAGCCAGGGGCATTTGAGAATAAATATGGAATTGATTTTTCATCAAGATATATTCTTGTAGTGCAGCATCCGGTTGTTTCGGAAAGCGGACAGGCAAAGCAGCAAGCTGTACAGACCCTGGAAGCGGTTAAAGAAACTGGAATGAAGGCGATAGTTGTCTATCCCAATGCTGATGCGGGCGGGAGGAAAATAATCGAGGTGATTAAAGAGTATGAAGGGGTTCAGGGTTTTAAAATTTTTAAAAACCTACCCCACGATATTTTTCTTTTTATCATGAGTAACGCAGCGGTAATGGTTGGAAATTCTAGCTCTGGAATTATTGAGGCAGCCTCCTATAAAGTTCCTGTTGTTAATATAGGTTCAAGGCAAAAGGGAAGAGAGCGAGGATCAAACGTTATAAATGTCGGCCATGATAAAAAGGCGATCAAAAGGGCAATAAATAGGGCATTATTTGACAAGGGGTTTAGGAAAAAACTTGCGAATGTCAAGAATCCGTATGGTGATGGAAGAACAGCCAGGAAAATAGTAAAAATCCTACAAAGGGTTGGTAAAAATGAGCTTAAAATCAGATGAATTTCTAAATCAATTAAAATATCACGGAAAGGATATAAAAATATTTGAGAAGGCAAATATAATTAAACCGGAGGTCATTTCTATTGGTGATTTTTCTCAGATAGATGATTACACTTTTATGTTTGGAGGTAAGGGGATAAGTATCGGCCGCAGAGTCCACATTGCGGTTTTTTCTAGTGTGATTGGAGGAGGAGAGTTTATAGCTGAAGATTGTTCCGGGCTTGCTGCTGGTTGCCGTATTATTACCGGTAGCGATGATTTTTCCGGAAAAACACTTGCTAATCCATGCATTCCTAGAGAATTTAAAGGAACAATCTTATCTGCTGTAAAGTTGGGTAAATTTGCCATTCTTGGAACTAATTGTATTGTTATGCCTGGAATTACAATTGGTGATGGAGCGATGGTTGGGGCAGGGAGCATTATAACAAAAGATATTGAGCCATGGGGCATATATGTTGGATCTTCGCCTAAAAGAATTAAAGACAGAGATCCCGATCCTATCTTAAAAATGGCGGAATTAATGGAGAAAAAATATGGCTAAAGAGAAAATGTTGAAATCTGTTGTTGCATCTGAAAATGATTCAATAAAAAAAGTAATGCAAATTATTGATCATTCCGGTTTTAGGGTGGCTTATGTTGTCGATGACAAAAACAAACTGATCGGAGTTGTAAGTGACAGTGAAATTCGCAAGGCAATTATCAGGGGTAATGATATTAATAAAAGTGTAAGGGAAATTGTTAATGCCGATCCGATAGTTGTTAGAGCGAAAGAGGTAAACAATAATGCAACGGCCAAAAAAAAGATGAAGCAATTGCTTGAAAAAATGCCGGATAGTCGTTATATTCTTCTTCTTGATGATAAGGATCGTCCCCATAAGTTGCTTCCTATAGTAATAGGACAAAAATCCGGAAGCATTAGGCAATCCCAAAATGGGGGTAAACGTGTTTTGATTGTTGGTGGGGCGGGCTATTTAGGATCAATTTTGTCAAGAAAATTGCTTTCGAATGGATTTAAGGTAAAAGTTCTTGATGTTTTAATGTACGGGAGAGAGCCGATTGAGGAAATGCTGGCACACGATGCTTTTGAATTAGTTGAGGGCGACATGAGAAATATTTCTACTTTAGTTAAGGCTATTGAGAGAGTAGATCAAGTTGTTAATTTGGCGGCGATAGTTGGTGATCCTGCTTGTACCTTGAAGCCGGCTGATACGATTGAAACAAATTTTTTGGCAAACAGGGCGTTGGCGGAAGCTTGCAAATATAATCAAATCAACCGTTTTGTTTATGCTTCAACTTGCAGTGTTTATGGAATGATGGAAGGAGATGAAAAACTGACGGAGGAATCTTCCCTGAATCCGGTTTCGCTTTATGCAAGGTCTAAGGTCCAGGCGGAGGAGGGGATATTGTCTCTTGAGGACGAAAATTTTTCCCCAACAATACTGCGGATGAGTACTTTATACGGGTATTCTCCTCGCATGAGATTTGATCTTGTTGTAAACACTATGACAAAAAACGCGGTTATTGATAAAAAAATATTTGTTCATGGTGGAGGAAAGCAATGGAGGCCTCTTTTGAACGTTGAAGATGCTGCAGAGGCCTATATGAGGGTTTTGCAAGAGCCGCTTAAAAACGTCAAAGGACAAACCTTCAACGTTGGATCAGAAGAGCAAAATTATCAGATTCTTGATATTGCTAAAGCAGTAAAAGAATCTGTGCCAAACGCAAAACTTATTGTTGAGGGTGAAGAAAAAGACCTGAGGAACTATTTTGTTTCTTTTAGTAAGATTGAAAAAACATTAGAATTTAAAGCCGTAAAACAATTGAAGGATTCGATATTTAGGATAAAAAAGGCCATAGAGGATAACAGGTTTTCAAATATAAATGATCCTAAATATTATAATGTAGAGATTGGTTAGAGGTTGAGGTAGTAGGATTAAGATTGGTTCGTTAGAAAAAATATTTATTTTTTGAGAAAGGGGTAAAAGATGAAGAAAAAATATGAGCCCGCATTTAATAAGACAGTCCCGATAACCGAGCCAACTTTGCCAGATCCGGAGAAATTGATTGGAAAATATAAAAAAATTATAACTAGTGGAATGCTTACAAATGCCTCTACTGTAAAAAAATTTGAAGAGAATGTCGCTCGATATCTTGGAGTAAAACATGCCGTTGCCCTAAACAGTTGTACCAGTGGTTTAATTCTGATGATGAAAGTGTTGGAGTTGAAGGGTGAAGTGATTCTGCCAAGTTTCACCTTTCATGCTACGGCTCATGCAGTTGTTTGGAATGGGCTAACGCCGGTGTTTGTTGATTGTGATCCTAAAAATTATAATATTGATCCAAAACAAGTTGAAAAAGCTATAACGCCGAAGACTTCTGCAATTCTTGCTGTTCATCTCTTTGGTAATCCTGCAAATGTAGAAGCATTAGAAAAAATAGCAAAAAAACACAAGCTAAGATTGATTTTTGATGCTGCTCACGCTTTTGGCTCAAAATATCGTGGTAAACATGTAGGTGGCTTTGGTGATGGAGAATCGTTTAGTCTTAGTCCAACTAAACTTCTTACTGCTGGTGAAGGGGGGATTGTTGCAACTAACAATAAGGCTTTGGCCGAAAAATTGAAAATAGCGAGAAATTATGGTGATTCCGGTAATTATGACTGTGAGTTTTCCGGATTTAATGCCAGGATGAGCGAGTTAAACGCATTGATAGGAATCGAATCACTTAAGATACTGGAAAAGAATGTTAAAAGAAGAAATAAGATTGCAGAATTATATAAGTTTAAATTATCTAGAATGGCCGGAATAGAATTTCAGCAGATCGATCCCGCTAATCGTAGCACCTTTAAAGATTTTTCTATATATATTGATGAAAATAAATTTGGTATGAGTCGAGACGAACTTTACAATAGATTACTTGCCGAAAATATAATTGTGAAAAAATATTTTTATCCCCCGGTACACAAGCAGAAGGCGTTTTTGCAAATTAGAACATACAATGATAATTTAAAAAACACGGTTCGAATAACAGATCGAGTTGTTAGCTTGCCACTTTATTCTCATATAGATATTAAAACAGTAAATAAAATATGTGAAGTAATCGGAAGGTTGAGTCTTGGGTAGAAAATCATTATGATTAAAGCTATTTGTTTTTTGGTTCGGACCCCACTTACAAAACGGGATTATGATCGTTTTGGAGTTGATTTGATAAGGGGTCGGGGGTTAGATGTCTATGTTTTAGATTTGACGTCACTTTTGAACCCACAATATTTAGAAAAGTATACCCCGAACAATTTAGTTAATGATCAAAATATAATTATTTTTAAATCCAGGCAAGACCTTGAAAGGGCCCTTAAAGAAAAAGGAAAAACAATTTTTGTGGTTGATTTTATAGGAGCCGATTATTCAAATTTGTTTATCTATAGATATTTTAAGAAGTACGGGATCCTTTACGCCAGTTTTTGTGCTAATACGTTGCCCTTGTCAAGGGCTCCTAAAGAGAAGTCATGGCCCAAAAAAATTATGACAAAGGTGACAAAGGTGTTTTCTACCAAATTTTTTAGAAAAGCGATAAATTATTTTTTGATTAGATCTTTTTTTTATGTTTGTAAAATATTACAACATATTGGCTATATCAAAGGCCCTGATTATATGTTGGTTGGAGGGGGTAAGATTGTATCTACATATCCCTTATCGACTGCGGCAACTTCGATAATCTACGGGCATACTTTAGATTACGATATTATCCTCAAAGAAAAAATAATCCCGCAAGATAATAGCTATGCGGTATTCATAGATCAATATGTGCCATATCATCCGGATGCTATCATTTCAAATGTCGATAAAATTGATGCGGAGAAGTATTATAAGGGATTGAACCGTTTTTTTGATTGGTTTGAAGATAAGTTTAAGCAAGAGGTAGTTATTGCTGCCCATCCCCGCTCAAATTATGATCAGAAACCCCAATGTTTTAGTAATCGTAAAATTATAAAGGGCAGAACCATAGAAGTTATTGCTGGTGCAAACTATGTTATTACCCATGGAAGTACCGCAGTAACCTTTGCTGTTTGTTTTAATAAGCCATTAGTGTTTCTGACTTGCGATATGTTTGAAAGGACTTACCATGGAATTCATATTAATGCATCAGCCAATCAGTTTGGTAAAACCCCGATTAATGTGGATCGGCCCTACGAAAAACTTGATATAAGCCTAGTCAGCGATGAGTCCTTATATTTAGATTATTTTGAGAAATATATCAAAACCCAGGGTAGCCCGCAAAAACAGTTTTGGGAAATTGTAATTGATGAATTACAAACGATTAAGAAATAAGGGGGGAAGAAATTGTGAGTATTTTTAAGGATAAAACGATATTGATAACGGGTGGAACTGGATCTTTTGGAAAGAAGTGCTCAAGAATAATTCTTGATGAATATGAGCCTGCTAAATTAATAATATATAGCAGGGATGAGCTTAAGCAGTATGAGATGCAGCAGCAGTTTTCGCAATATAAGAACATAAGATTCTTTATAGGGGACGTGAGGGACAAAGAGCGCTTACAGCTTGCGTTGCATGGAGTAGATTGTGTGATTCATGCCGCTGCCTTAAAACAGGTTCCGGCAATGGAATATAATCCGACGGAGGCGATTAAAACCAATGTACAGGGGGCAATAAATGTTATTGAGGCTTCTCTTGCTAGGGGGGTAAAAAAAGTAGTTGCCCTAAGTACCGATAAGGCCTGTAATCCGATAAACTTATACGGAGCAACAAAGTTATGTTCTGATAAGCTTTTTGTTTCAGCCAATTCATATTCTGGGGCAGATGGAACAAAGTTCTGTGTTGTTCGCTATGGTAATGTTGTCGGAAGCCGCGGGAGTGTTGTCCCTTTCTTTATAAAAATGAAGGAGAAGGGGGTTTTGCCGATTACCGATCCAAGGATGACCAGGTTTTGGATAACACTTGAGCAGGGAGTAAGGTTTGTAATTAAAAATTTTGAAAGGATGCGGGGAGGGGAGATCTTTGTTCCAAAAATACCCAGCATGAATATTATGGACTTGGCGAAAGCAATAGGACCGGACTGCGAAACAAAAATAGTAGGGATTAGGCCTGGCGAAAAAATTCATGAGGTCATGATCGGTGAGGATGATGCCAGAAATACCAAGGAGCTTCCCGATTGTTATGTTATTCAGCCCGCATTTAATTGGTGGGATGAGAACAGTCATGAGGGGAGAAATGTTCCGGAAGGATTTAGGTATTCGAGTGATATAAATACGATGTGGTTAAAAAATCAGGAATTAAATAAAATAGCTAATACATTATGAGGCAAATTCCTTATGCAACGCAATGGATTGATCGGGAGGATATTGCCTCTGTAGTCAAGGTCTTGAAATCAGACTATTTAACCCAGGGGCCTGCCGTTGAGTTGTTTGAAAAGACTGTTGCGGAATATTGCGGAGCCAAATATGCCGTGGCGGTTTCCAACGGCACAGCAGCTCTTCATATTGCCTGTCTTGCCGCCGGATTAGGAAAAGGAGATGAGGGGATAACTTCTCCTATTACTTTTGCTGCTTCATCTAATGCGATGCTTTATTGTGGTGCGAAGCCGGTATTCGCTGATGTTGATCAAAAAACAATTTGTATAGACCCAAAAGAGGTAAAGAAAAAAATATCCAAAAAAACAAAAGTTGTCATTCCTGTCCATTTTGCCGGACATCCGTGCGATATGAAAGAGATAAAAGCTATCGCAGAAAAACACAATCTTTTGGTCATTGAAGATGCCGCTCATGCTCTTGGTGCAAAATATTATGGAACTAAGATTGGTTCATGCAAATATTCTGATATGACTGTTTTAAGCTTCCATCCGGTGAAACATATAGCAACGGGAGAAGGGGGGATGGTCTTAACCAATAACAATAAATTATATGAAAAATTAAAAATGCTTAGGACTCACGGGATTACAAGAGAAACATCCTCTAGCCCTGGTGGCTGGTATTATGAAATGCAAATGTTAGGTTTTAATTATAGATTAACAGATATTCAGTCTGCCTTAGGGATAAGCCAGATGAAGAAGCTCTCCTGTTTTCTGAAAAGGCGCAGAGAAATAGCCCAAAAATACAATGATGCTTTTTCTGAAGTTGATGGAATAAAAATTTTTCCTGAAAAGAAGGGTATGCGGTCTGCTTGGCATCTTTATGTTATCGGGGTTGCCGACAGAAGGAGAGTTTTCATTGCTTTAAGAGAAAAAGGGATTTTAGTTAATGTTCATTATATTCCGGTATATCGACAGCCTTATTATAGGGAAAATGGTTATAAAGGGACATGTCCTAGGGCTGAAATATATTATGAGCAGGCAATCTCAATCCCGATGTATCCTAAAATGACTGACAAAGAAGTTAATTATGTAATTGATGCAATCATAGGAATAGTTAATGAATAATATTATTCAAAAAATAAACAACAACATTTTTCGTGATTTTTTGTCTGTATTGGATAGTAACAGGGTAAAAGAAAAGGATAAAAGCCCCGAATATTTACAATGGCTTGATGAGGAAATGGTTGATATGGTAAAGGAATTTGCCAGTCAGGAAAAATTATTGGATTCATGCTTTATCAAACAATTAAATTGCGCATTTAATACCGACCGATTTGATCTGTTAATAAAAAAATGGCTGGTTGATTATTTTGTGTCCCTATTTTCTTTGTTTGATAGCTATTCTAATGAGACAGAAAACAGCCTTAATATTGAAGATAATCCGGGCAATAGGTTTGCTTATAATCGTTACAGGTCGAAGTTTAATCGTATTGCCAGGGTGAATTGGTTGCCCAGAAAAGGGATTCTGTCTAGGGTATTATGTATTGTTTTAATGGCACTTAGAATAGTTATATCTAGCGTTAAAACCGGGGTTAATGTGAAACCATTAAAAAAGCATTATAAGGTAATGCGCGAGACATTATGGGGATTATACGATCGGGGTTCCTATTTCTATGACAATTTTATGATTGACGGGGAGATAATAAAAGATGAATATCTCCTTCTGTTTTCGCGCGGGGTTTCTCCTGATGTAACGAGATTAAAGGCTTATAATGATGCAAAGAAATCCCCTTACTCGTTATTCGTTTTGGCAAAACTTCCTGTTTCGGTTGCAATTATTTTTTTTAGGATAATTCCGAAATATATTGTTGCGGGATCACTGGTAATGTTTCGGGAAATTAAATCGGTTGATTTTTCTTTGTATTTTAGTTTATTTGCATTTTTTTGTACAAAAGCAATTCCTTATGAAAAAGTTTTCTCCAATTTTATGGCAACTTCCGAATTAGGACATAATTATTACTCGGCCTCGCATATTCCGGAGGCGATAGTATGTCAAAATTACGGTACAAAATATTATTTAATGCATTGGTCGGATAATTCAACGCACGGAAACCGCTATGTCAGCGCTTTTTTGGCGTGCGATAAATATTTTTTATGGGGAGATGCCCATATACAAGGACATGAGGGCAGGAGGGATATTTTGTGCCCGATTGGGTATGTTTTTAAAAATTTTATTATTAAGGCTACTGGTGAACGCGATAAAATTGTTAAAAAAATTGGCATTCGAGAGGGGAGTAAGATTGTTTCTTTTTTTGATGAGTCTTTTGGCGGAGATTCCGGGATGCTGGAAGATCATCATTTGAATCTTTGGAAGGCGGCCTTGGAGCTGGCTCGCCATAATCCTGCAATAGCTGTCATTATTAAGCCAAAAATTGATGTAAAATATTTTGAAAAACATTCTCGCTACTCTAAACAGGGCCTAAATGAGTTTGCTGAAATATATGCAAATATAAAACAATGCGCTAATGCGACTGTTATACCCCCTGCCGAATGGAGCTTTATCGAAATAATCGCAATTTCTGACGTTGTGGTGACTCAAGGCATGACTAGTTCCGCCACGATCGCATTGATTTGCGGCAAAGAGGGCTTGTATTTTCACCAGTCATATTATTATCATCCCTTTGTTGAAAAATTTAAAGATCAATTGGTGTTCGATGATCCGGAAAAGTTAATTTCTGCAATTGATGATATATTGTCGGGCAGACAAAGTCCGAAAAAACAGATTTCTCCCGAAATTCTTAGGGAATACGATGCTTCTTCCGATATTGCGGCAATAGATCGTTTTAGAAATGTTTTGGCGGGAGTAAGATGAAAAAAATCAAGATTAAAAACAAATATATAGGAGAAGGCAGTCGTTGTTTTATTATTGCGGAAGCCGGCTCTAACCACGATGGCAAATTGGATCAGGCTAAAAGATTAATTGAAATTGCAGCAGATGCGGGTGTTGATGCCGTCAAATTCCAGCTCTTCAAGGCGGAAGAACTTTACCCGAAGAATTGTGGCAAAGTGGATACCCCTGCAGGAAAAATCGATCTGTATAAAGCGTTAAAAAAGATGGAGCTTCCCGGCGACTGGCTTCGCGAATTAAAAAAGTATTCTGAAAAATGCGGCTTAATATTCCTTTGTGCTCCTTTTTCTGAAAAAGCGGCACTAGAATTAAATAATATTGATATTGATGCTTTTAAAATAGCATCTCCGGAACTTTCACATCTTCCATTATTGCGATATGTTGCTTCTTTTGGAAAACTGATGATTATATCTACCGGAATAAGTAAGATGGCGGATATTGAAGAAGCAATTGAAGCATGCAGATCTGCTGGAAACAATAATATTGTTTTGATGCATTGTGTTACCGCCTATCCAGCGCCGCTGAAGGATTGCAATTTAAATGTCATCGCCACAATGAAAATGGCCTTTGGTCTGCCGGTTGGTTTTTCTGACCATACCGAAGATCCTTTAGCCGCACCAGTCGTTTCGTTGTTGGCCGGATGCAACCTGATCGAAAAGCATTTTACGCCCAATAAAAAATTACCCGGCCCAGACCATCCTTTTGCTCTTGAACCGAACGAATTAAAAGCGATGGTCAAGGGGATAAGGAAAGTCGAAGCGTTTGATAAAAACCAGCAATATCTCGCAATCATGAAAATGTACGGTGAAAAAAAAGTAATGATGATGCTCGGTCTTGGCATAAAAACGATCGCTTCGTCAGAGAAGGATCTGGCCGCCTGCGACCGCCGCAGTATCAGGGCAATAAACAAGATCAGTAAGCATGAACGGTTTACGCCAAAAAATCTAGGGATTTTACGGTCGGAGCGCAACCTGAAACTGGGGATACATCCAAGATACTGGGACATTTTGATCGGCAAGAAAGCGGTTAAATGTATTCCTGCTGGCAAAGAGATTGTCTGGAAAGATTTTATTAAATAAGGACAAGAAAATGAGCAAAAAAAAGGTGTTATTGATCAATCCGGGGCATGAGAGGAAGACCGGCTCCCAACATATTGTTCCGCATCGGGTTCATCGCGATATCCCGCCCATTTCTATTGTTACATTGGGAAGTTATTTGGAGCAGAATGGCATCGAAGCCATTCTGCTTGATACCCACCTAGAAGAAAATTATGAGATGGCCATCAAAAAGCTTCTTCAAGACAACGATATCTGCCTGATCGGCATAACCACATTGATTGGTAAATTTATCAGTAACGCGCAAGAAACATCCAATTATATCAAATCGATCATGCCGAAACTGCCGATTGTTTGGGGCGGTGCGTTGACCTCAACCCTACCGGAAGCCTGCCTTAAAGAGAGTAAAGCTGATTACATCGTATTATTTAACGGCGAAGAACCTCTCCGCTTGTTGGTTGAAGCGATCACCAGCGGCAGTTCGGTCGAATCGGTTCCTAATATCGGCTTTCTGAAAGACGGCAAGCCATTTTACACTGGCTATCTTACAAACCCGGTCATTTACGGTGAACCACTTGATTGGGGCTTGCTCGGCGAAAAAATCAACATCAAGCAAGTCCCTTATCTAGCTTATATTTTCAGCAGTCGCGGCTGTCCTTACGGTTGCCGGTTCTGCTACCACCAGATGAGCGCCAGCAAGGAGCAGCGAAAATGCCTTTTCCGGAATGCCGATCAGGTGTTGCAAGAATTGAAATTCTTAAATGAAAAATACGGTATCAGTGTGTTTACATTTGGCGACGATAATTTCTTTTCCAATAAAAAAAGGGCTGTCGAGATATTAAGGGGAATGCGGGAGCGGAAGTTTTATATTGAACAGGCAATTGGCACTTTTTCTGATTTTAACGATGAAGTGATTGAGAACCTTAAAGGGCTTTGTCAAACCGTCATTGCCTCAATCGAAACCGCTTCGGATAGACTTTTAAAGGTCATCAATAAGCCGATCAAACTGGCCAACATCCCGGAGATCAACCGCAAGCTGGCTGCCGCGGAGATCAATTCGATTCATAATTTTATGTTCGGCTTGCCGGGAGAGACCGATGAGGATCGGCGGGCGGCAGTTGGGCTGATGCTGACGCTTAAAGAGATCAATCCTTACGTCAGGGGAATGGCTTACTTTTTTACGCCGCTGCCGGGAACGCCGATGTTTGATGATATTGAAAAAGAGTATGGCGCTTTTCCCCGGACGCTGGCTTTCTGGGGCAACTGCGAAATAATCGGACTGGAAGAGAGCTATATTTTTCGTCCGTGGCTCTCAATGGACGAGCAAGTATTTGTTACCGATTTCATCGATCTTTTCAAGAATATCTTCCAGAGTATTAACCATCCGCTGACCAGTGAGCAACGCAACATGATCAGCCGGTCGCCACGGTTGAGGAAAATATTTGCCGGTATCGACCAGGTTAAATACCCTGCCGATGAGAATCCGAAATATCTCTTGGACACGGTTTTGAAAGCCAAAGGAGTGAAAGTTGCGTAAGGTAGTTGTGATAATTCAGGCCAGAATGGGCTCGACCCGCCTGCCCGGCAAGGCGCTGCTGCCGGTTGAAGAGCGGCCGGTCCTGGAATGGGTGATAAAGCGGGTACATAAGGCCAAGCTGATCGATCAGGTCATGGTCGCCACCACAATACGGTCGATCGATAAGCCGATCGCCGAACTCTGCCGACGTGCCGGCATTGTTTGCTTCAGAGGGTCTGAACAAAATGTCCTTCAGCGCTTTTATCTGGCGGCCAAACAACAGCGGGCAGACATCGTCGTTCGGATCACCGCGGATTGTCCGTTGATCGACCCGACAGTGATCGACCTGGTTATTGGCCGCCATTTTGAAAATGGAAATGATTATACGGCCAGCAACGTCGGTAAAACCTTTCCCAGAGGAATGGATATTGAAGTCGTTAATTTTTCATCCCTGGCCACTGCCTACAAATTAGCGACCGCGTTTCATCATCAGGAGCATGTCACCTCATTTATCTATCATAATCCTAAATTATTCAAGATCGAAAATGTTAATGCCTCAAAAAAAGATAGTTCACCATATTTAAGACTCTGCGTCGATGAGCCGGCCGATCTTGAATTAGTTAGGCGGATCTGCGCTTATTTTAGGCCGAGGACAGACTTTAGCCTATCGGAAATAATAAGCTTAATTAAACATCATCCGGCTATTGCCAGGATCAACCGGCGGATTAAACAAAAAACCATGGCCAGGCGCTTTGTCTTCCGCGTTGACGGCAACAGCCGTCTCGGTTTAGGCCATATATCCAGGAGCATCAGCCTGGCTAACGAGCTGGCGAAGCAGGGGGACATTCTCTTTGTTTATCGTAATGATCCAATCGTTGGCCGTATGTTGAAAGCGAATCACTTCAAGGCGCATTCTCTGAAAAAAAGTCGGGCTTGGGAATTTTCCATTTATTCTGGTGATGATGTCTTGATAACCGATTCGCCTTTGATCGATTCTGGTTATTTAAAACAGGCAAAAGAACGTGTCGGTCTGCTTGTCAGTATTTATTATGGCGGCAAAAAAGTATTTTATCCCAGCGATATCGTTATTAATCCTAATTTGAGCCAGCCCAAGATCAGCATTAGCAAGCAGACCAAGTATTATAGCGGCGGCAAGTACGCGATCATTGGTGGTAATTACCGACGTATAGCTCGAAAGATCAAGCGGGAGATTAAAAATATACTTATTTGCTTCGGCGGTAGTGATCCGAGCGACATAACACTGCGAATGGTTAAGATATTAAAAAGCCCTGAATTTGGCAAATTTAAAAAGATACTTGTTGCCGGACCAGGGTATAAAAACTATAGCCATCTGGCAAAGGCGACGCACGCACTTCAGAACAGCGTTCTGAAATCAGCTGTTCCAGATATGTCGGGTTTACTTAAAGATGCCGATCTGGCTGTTTTAAGTGGCGGCGTGTTGATGCACGAAGCAGCCGCTTCGGGAGTGCCCGCGATAATCATTTCTCACAACGCGGAGCAAAACCTGGAAGCAAAAGCCTTCAATAAATATGGCATTGCCTGCAACCTGGGCGTGCACAATAATGTCTTTGACCGGCAAATTACTAAAGCATTGGATAATTTAATATTTGATGCGCAGATCAGAAGAAGGATGGCTGCTAATGCCCGGAGAATTGATACTAATGGGGCAAAGCGAATCGCGTCAATAATCGAGCAAGGAGCGGCAGTCCGATGAAAGCGGTGATCATGCAGCCGACCTATCTTCCTTGGATAGGATATTTTGACCTAATGGATCAGAGTGATGTTTTTGTTTTTTTAGATGATGTCCAGTTTGAAAAACAGTCGTGGCAATCGCGCAACCGAATCAAGACGCTGCAAGGCGAGCTCTGGCTGTCGGTTCCGGTAGTCAAAAAATTTCCGCAGCTGTTGAAGGACGTTGAGATCAACAATGCAACCGCCTGGAGCAAAACTCATTTTAAATCGATTGTCCAAAATTATCAGAAAGCGGCATATTTTAAGGACCTTATTAAGGATTATGAAATGATCTATGAAACAGGTTGGTCGAAGCTTGCGGAATTGAATATTAAGCTGATCAAAACGATCGTCACCAGGCTTAACCTTGCCAAAAAAATGCTCTTTAGCTCCGAACTTAATTGCACCGGCAATCGGGTAGGGCGCTTGATCAATATTTGCAAAGCAGTCGGCGCGGACACCTATTTGTCCCCCTTAGGGTCAAAGGGATACATTGATGAAGATAACAGGTTCGAAGCTGAAGGGGTAAAGCTAGAGTATCAGCAATATACCTGTCCGCAATACCGCCAGCAATACGGCGATTTTATCCCATTCATGTCAACCATCGACCTGCTTTTTAATGAGGGAGACAGGAGCTTGCAAATAATTAGGAGCGGCAGAGAAGAATATAGGGGGGAAGATGTCCACAACAGCAGAAAATAAAATAAAGAACATTGTAACCTATTTAACCCCTTCAATGTTGGGAAATATCCTGCCAATCATTACCTTGCCGATCATGACCCGGTTTCTTTTGCCAGAGGATTTTGGGATTGTGGCCTTGGCAGCCGGTTTTCCGACGATTTTGGTAAGCTTTTTGTCATGCAATGTGCATACTGGAGCGGAAAGGTATTTTTTTGAATATCACAGGGACAATAAAGCGCTGAGCCGATTAATTAATACAACGATCACTTTTTTGGTCCTTTCATTTGGAGCGGCATTGCCGGTTGTGTTTTTGCTAAAGAATTGGTTTTCACTTTTAATCTTAGGCAGTGTCGATTATGGTTTTGCACTTTTTTTGTCATATGTTTCTGCCTGTTTGGGGATATTATCTACTTTTTATATGACATTATATCGAAATATGGAAAAGGCCGGTAAATTCTCTTTTTACATGAATATGATGATGATTATTAATACTGGCTTGGGTTTGTTGCTGGTGGTTGGTTTTCGATTTGGGTATATTAGTTTAATCTATGCCCCTTTGGGCGCGGGCCTAATTGTTTTTTCTCTGTTATTTATTTCCTTTCAAAGGGATTTCCCCTTTTCCTTTGACAGAAAAATGTTAATTGATAATCTTAAATATGGCATACCGCTTTTGCCCAATTTGTTGACCAGCGCAATTTACGGGTTGTTTGACAAATATATGCTACGTAGCTTCGTTTCACTTTCTAGCACTGGAATTTATAGTCTGGCACAAAATATTACCACAAAGTTGTTTGTTTTTATGACTGCGGTACAATCGACCTTTCATCCGATCTTTATGAAGGATATATTTGATCGGGGTAAAGCAGCAGCTTCTTCTGTCGGCAGAAATTTTACCATATTTACATACATTTCATTAACTGCAGTTTTAGGCATGATATTGTTTGGGGAAGAGCTTATTTATCTATTAGCACCCAGCAGTTATAGCGGAGCAATCAATGTAGCATTAATTCTTTTGTGTGGCATTGCAACTCAAACCTTTGGTAAAATTATTGGCCTTCCGCTTGCTTATGCAAAAAAAGCCTATTTGAGTTTTCCTGTTTCTATACTTGGAGTCATTTTAAATGTGCTATTAAATATATTATTGATCCCAAGATGGGGAGCGATTGGAGCAGGTCTCACGACAACTTTTACGATTGTGATGATGAATTATATTTCTCATCTTATTGCTCAAAAATATTTTAGGATTAATTATGAAGTGAAGATATTGTTATTTCTGTATTTAAATGTTTTTTTGAGTGCGTTTTTGCTAGTCTACCTTAGAATGACAGATGCTCATTTTATATTGAAATATAGCGTAAAACTTGCTTCTTTGCTCGCCTTTATAATGACTGGTATTCATGCTAAAATTATAACAAGAAATACAATCAATATTGTTCTTGGCCTTTTGCGTTTGAACAATAAAATACCAGTAAAAAATGAGGCTGTTACAAAATAAAAGGAAAACAAGGGGGGGTGTTTTTGTGAATAAATATGAAGATGTTTTTATCCATCCAAGCGCTGAAATAAAACCGGGAGCGCGTATTGGCAGAGGTTCAATGATATGGAATCAGGCTCAAATAAGAGAAAGTGCTGTTATTGGTAAAAAATGCATAATTGGCAAAAGTGTTTATATTGATCAAGGTGTGAAGATCGGTGACCGTGTAAAAGTACAGAATGGGGTTTCTGTTTATTGTGGAGTGGAGCTAGAAGATGATGTTTTTTTGGGTCCTTTCTCAACATTGACTAACGACCTTTATCCCAGGGCGTTTGACCCCGATTGGCAGATCTATAAGACTTTAATCAAGAAGGGGGCTTCAATTGGGGCTAATGCAACCGTCGTTTGCGGCAATACAATTGGTGAATATGCTATGATTGGAGCAGGAACAGTTGTCGTTAGCGATGTCCCGCCTCATGGGTTGGTCTTGGGCAATCCGGGTAAATTGTTTGGGTTTGTTTGTATCTGCGGGAGGAAATTGTCTAGTCTGATAGAAGAAAATGAACAGGCCAAAGTTTTCAAATGTGACCATTGTGCCAAGCATATTTCTATACCAAAAGAAAATATGCAGTTAAGTAAATCTTTAAAAAGAAAACATTTGTCATTAGAAGGAGATAATTTGTAATGGAATTAAAGGAAAAAAACATACCAAAACAACTCAGATATCAATTTGGCGAATTAGTATTGGATGTGCAGGATGGGGTGTTTACCCCTACAGGAACTACTGAGGTTTTATTCAAAGCCGTACAAAAATATATTAAGAAGCCAGGGAAAATACTTGATTTGGGATGTGGATGTGGTGTTATGGGTATCGCACTACATCAAATAGGAGTGGTTAGGGGATTGCTCTATGCCTCGGATTTAAGCGAAGAATCTGTTGCTTGTACTAAAAAGAATGCAGATCGATACAATTGTCCTGTGGTTGCTAAGAGTGGGGCCTTATTTGACCCTTGGGTCGAAGAAAAATTTGATTATATTGTAGATGATGTTTCCGGAGTTTCGGAAGAAGTGGCGAGAATTTCTCCTTGGTTTGATGGTGTGCCTTGTGAATCCGGACGTGATGGGTCTTCCTTGGTCGTGCAGGTCATAAAAAAAGCAAGAGCACATTTGAATTCTTCTGGCTGTTTGTTTTTTCCGATTATTTCTTTTTCAAATGTCAATAATATCTTAAATGCTGCGCATGAAAATTTTTCCAATGTTGAGCTTTTAGCCCATGAGGAATGGCCTCTGCCTAAAGAAATGAATCAGCATGTGGCAATACTAAGAAAATTACATGAAGAGGGCTATATTCAAATTACTGAGAAATTTGGTATGGTGCTTTGGTTTACAGATGTTTATGTCGCATATAATTTATGATTAATAAGGAGGAATATGAATATGGGAAAAATAGGTGAACAGGAGATTTTGGCGGTTATTCAAGATGCGCTGAAGCCAAAAACAGGGAAGATAACCTTGGATAGTGCGGCCGGAGTAATTGAGGAATGGGATTCAATAGGGCATCTTGGAATTCTTGTTGCTCTGGATAAATTTTTTAACGGAAAAGTGGCCAGTATTAGTGAGATGGCGAATGCTGATTCCGTAAAAAAGATTTTACAGATTTTAAGAGATAGTTCTCTGATTATTGAAGGGTAGTAATGAAAGTTAAAATAAAAGCGATTGAATATTATCTTCCCCCTCAAACAGAGGATGGCAGTATTCTACAAAAAGATAATCCTGACTGGCGGATTGAGGATATAGAGAAAAAAACAGGTGTCTATGTGCGTCATATTGCTGGGCAGGGGCAAACTGCAACCGATATGGCATATCTTGCGGCGGAAAAATTGTTTGCAACCGGAGTCTCAAGAGATGAGATCGATTTTGTTATTTTAATTACACAATCGCCTGATTATGTTTTGCCGACCTCTGCATGTATTTTGCAGGATCGTCTGGGAATTAAAAAAAAGTGCGCTACTTTTGATGTAAATTTGGGTTGTTCCGGTTTTGTTTATGGGTTGGCTATTGGGGGATCGATGATAGAAACAGGTTTAGCCAGGCAGGGCTTGTTGATTTGCAGTGAAACTTATACCAAGTACATTGATAAAAAAGATCGTACCAATAGGCCGCTTTTTAGTGATGGGGCGGCAGCTGCTTTACTGGAACCGGACAAGAACGATAACTTAGGACCTTTTGATCTGGGGACAGATGGTTCAGGCTACAGTTCCTTGATAGTTCCTTCGAGCGGAGCTCGCAATGTCAAAGAAGGTAATCAGGAGCCTAAATTATTTATGAACGGAGCTCAGGTTTTTATGTTCACCATGGAAACGGTACCCGAGTGCATAAATAATTTGTTAGATAAAGCGAAAAAGCACATAAGCGACATTGATTTATTCGTTTTTCACCAGGCAAGTAAACTAGTAATAGATAATATTATTCGTCGTTTAAATCTACCAGAAGAGAAGGTTTTTGTTAATTGTCAACAAATCGGGAATACGGTTTCGGCTTCTATTCCAATTGCGCTTAAAGATGCGGTTGAACAAAAGCGCTTAAAAAATGGAGACCTCGTCATGTTGGTTGGATTTGGAGTGGGTTTGTCATGGGGGGGGTGTCTGATTGAGTGGGGGGGAGATTTATGATCATTTTAACTGGTGCATCAGGTGGGATTGGCAAGGAAATCCTGCAATATCTTACAGGCATTGATCAAGTAATAGGGACTTATAACAGAACAGTTCCAAAAAATCAGTCAGAGGACAAATTGTTCTATGACAAATTGAACTTAAAAGATCTTCAGGATATTAAATCCTTCGTTAAAAGGTGGGAAGATAAACTGTCGAGAGTGACTTTAATCCATTTTGCTGCTTCGAGCGCGGATGCTTTAGCTGCTAATTATAAAGATTCGGATTGGGATCAGGTGATGGAAATTAATTTAAAAGGTAATTTTGCTCTTACTCGGGCCTTGTTGCCGATTATGATACAAGAACGATTTGGACGTATTATTCATATTTCTTCGGTGGTGGGGATACAGAGTAGGCCTGGCACGATCGCTTATTCTACAAGTAAAACGGGACTACTTGGGATGTCTCGAGTTTTTGCAAAAGAGAATGCAAGATTTAATATTACCTCTAATGTTTTAGTGCTCGGTTATTTTGAAGTGGGATTGATTGAAACACTTGGGGATGAAGTAAAGAAGGGGATTTTAAATCAGATACCGTCTAAATCTTTTGGGAAGGTTTCAAATATTGCCAATGCAATCAAGTTTTTAATTGAGTCGCCGTATGTAAATGGTGCCGCAATTAATATTGACGGGGCAATTTAATATTGGAGCAATGGAAAACATTTTATGAAATTATCGGGTAAAAGCATTCTGGTAACCGGTGGAGCGGGCTTTATTGGTAGCCATCTTGTAGACAGGATTATCCAGGAATCTCCTGCAAACCTGGTAGTAGTAGACAATCTTTTTCTTGGCAAGGAAATTAATTTGGAGGTGGCCAGACGAGATTATTCCAGTTTAAAGTTTTATCAACAGGACGCTGCAGATTACGAAGCCATGAAAAAAATAATAAGTCAGGAAAGAATTGATATTGTTTTTAATATGGCCGTTATTCCTCTGCCAACCTCTCTTGTAAGGCCGCGCTGGACAGTTGAGATTAATATTGCTATGACAACTGTTTTGTGCGATTTACTCAAAGATGAAAAATTTAAAACCCTTATCCATTTTTCATCTTCAGAAGTGTATGGTTCAGCTTTAAGAGTTCCTATTGATGAGGATCATCCATTAATTCCCTGTACCCCTTATGCTGCTAGTAAACTTGCCGCGGATCATATTGTTAGTACCTATGATAAGACTTTTGGCCTGGACACGGTTACAGTGCGTCCTTTTAACAATTTTGGTCCCAGACAAAACGACGGACAATTCGCTGGCATTATTCCTATTGTCATAAACAAAGCACTAAAGGGGGAACCAATTACTATTTACGGTGATGGAAAACAAACTCGTGACTTTGTTTTTGTAGAGGATGTGGTTGATGCGACAGTAGAGATAAGTAAAAATGATAGCACCCGAGGGCAGACTATCAATTTAGCTTCTGGCATTGAGGTTGCAATTAATGATCTGGCAAAAGAAATTCTTGATATATTACAAGCTAATGTTCCAATTACTCATGTTGAAGCTAGGCCAGGGGATGTTAGGCGGCATTGTGGTGGGGTTTTGCTTGCCAAAAAGTATATTAATTTTCAGCCCAAAACCAAACTAAGGGAAGGGTTAAGGAAAACTATCGAATGGTACAAAAAGAAACAATCCGTTTAGCTAAGCCTTGGCTTGATGCGGATGAGATGAAAGAAATAGAAGCAGTTTTAGCCTCCGGTTATTTAACCCAGGGACCAAAAGTTGTGGAATTTGAAAAATTGGTTGCTAAGTATATTGGTGTTAAGGAAGCAATTGCTACTACTTCAGCAACTACTGCTTTGCATTTGTCCTTAGCTGCTCTTAATATCAAAGCTGGGGATGAAGTGTTAGTCTCTGATTTTACTTTTCCAGCCAGTGCTAATGTTATTGTGCAACAAGGGGCTAAACCTATTCTTGTGGACATAGATCTGGATACTTTTACTGTCAATATTGATGATTTAATCAGCAAAGTAACTGCGAAAACTAAAGCAATCATGCCTGTCCATGCTTTTGGTTTATCCGCTGACATGGGTCCGATATTGGATTTGGCGAAATCAAAGGGGATGCAAATAGTTGAAGATGCTGCCTGTGCCATTGGCACTACTTATTATGGTAAGCACTGTGGCAGCTTCGGCACGACAGGTTGTTTTAGTTTTCATCCCCGAAAAGTTATAACTACTGGGGAAGGGGGAATGATTACCACTAACGATAATAAGTTGGCAGAGAGGATCTGTTTGTTGCGTAATCATGGTGGGCAGAAGCGGTCCAATCAGTCAATTTTCGTTGCCGCTGGCTATAACTATCGACTTAGTGATGTTCTGGCGGCAATTGGTATCGCGCAAATGCGCAAGTTAGATAAAATAATTACTCGCAAGCAGGAATTAGCTAAGCTTTATGATGAGAAACTATCTAAATTGTCGGAAATTAAGGTTACATCAGTTCCTCCATGGGGTGGTCAGGTTAATCAATCATACGTTATTATTTTGTCTGAGCAGATAGATCGTGACCAGGTTATTGAACTTCTAAAGAAAGAAGATATCGAGACTACTTTGGGAACTTATGCTTTACATGCTCAGCCGTTTTTTCAGCAGAAATTTGGCTATAAAACTGGACAATTATTAAATTCTGCTCGGGCTTATGCTCAAGCGCTAACTCTACCGCTTTATGCGCAAATGAACGAGGTAAATATTGAACGGGTTGTTAAGACATTGAAAGAGGTTATTTTAAAATGCAAGAGGTAGAACAGTTAAAAACATTAATAAGTAAAACAATTGAGCAATTAAAACTTGATCTTACCGGGCTGACAATAGTAACTGAAGCAGCCAGTGGTAATTTTATAGTTACGCCGATGATTGCTGCACTTGCTGGCGCTAAGAAGGTTATTGCCTTAACGAAGGATTCTCAGTATGGCACAGCGGCTGACGTGCAGAAGTCAACCCAAGAATTAGCTCGGGAGTTGGGTATTAACAATACTATATCCATTTACTCCGATAGAAAAAAAGAGTATTTTGAACAGGCTGATGTTGCAACAAATTTGGGCTTTGTCCGGCCGATTGATAAAACTATTGTTGGCTGGTTAAAGAGAACTGCCGTTATACCTTTAATGTTTGAAACCTTTGAATTTCGGTCTACTGATCTAGATCTATCCGCTTGTCAAGCTAAAGGAATATCTGTATTGGGGACAAATGAGTCTACTAACGGGATAGATATTATGCAATATCTAGGTCTGGTGGTTTTAAAATTAATCTCTGAACAAGGAATTGATGTTTCTCAATGCAAAGTGGTGATTGTTGGTGATGATGTTTTTGGTCCGGCTATTGTTAATACTCTTATTAGGAGAGAAATACAAATTGATTTGATTGCTGGTCCGCTTAGTGGAACTAAAGCGCAGCAATTGTTAAGTGCTGCTGATATTCTAGTTTTTGCAGATATCAAAAAAAGGACCGTTATTTTGGGGCAGGGTGGGGAACTAACCGTGCAACAGCTCAAGCAGCTAAACAATAATATAAAAATTGTGCATCTTTCAGGAGGGGTTGATCAAGCCGAATTAGATAAATATTCGCTACCTTACACTCCAGACAAATTGGCTCCCATAGGATATATGAGCATAACGACAGGTTGCCTTGGCCCGCAACCCATTATTGAGTTACACACTGCTGGATTGAAAGTGGGCGAGGAACTAGCGAGAGCCAGGCTTTCTGGTTTAGGCTTTAAAGAATCTATGGCCGAGGCATTGAAAAATTCGGTTGCCCAAGATTTTAGCAAAGAACAGAAGGAAAAATATGCGTATAACAAATGAAACAATAAAAGAGGGGGCTGGTATTTTATTAAAGGAAAGTGTTGGCTTTGAATTTTTAGGTCCATTAGATAACAATCTATCAAATACACTTGGTTTTATTGAAGACGAGAAATATCTTGCAAATCTATCTTCTAATAAAAATATTTCCGGTGTATTTGTTACGAAGGAACTTTCTTTAAAGATAACGGATAGGACCACAACAAAAATTATATGTGATGAGCCAAGATATTATTTTTATTTATTGTTTAACTATCTGGCAAAGAAGAACTACAAGAAAAAACCTTCTTTAATTCATCCGTCTGCAACTATACATCCTAGTGCTTTTATCTCTGATTATAATGTTCAAATAGGAGAGAATGTAGTTATTGGACCGCATGTAGCCATATTATCAGATGTGATCGTTGGAAATAATTGTGTTGTTAAAGCGGGAACTGTGTTGGGTTGTGATGATGCTGAAGAAAAAAGAACTTCCAGAGGACTGCTTCATATTTTTCATGATGGAATGTTAATTATTGGTGATCAGACCGAGATCGGGGCAAATTGTACGATTGATAAAGGATTTTCATATAAGAATACGGTGATTGGTAATGGTACAAAAATTGCTAATACCGCATATATCGCTCATAGTGTTCATGTGGGTAATGGTTGTCTAATTTGTGCTTGTAAAATCTGTGGGAGTGCGGTTATTCATGATAATGTAAGGATTAATCCGGGAGCAGTTATAAAAGATCAAATTACAGTTGGGGAGGGGGCAGTCGTTAGTATTGGTTCAGTTGTTGTTCGTTCCGTCCCGGCAAATCAAAAAGTAACAGGTAATTTTGCTATTGAGCATAAAAAATTTATTTATGAACATGCAAAAAGAATGATTGACCCGTAAAAAAGGGAAAACAAAGATATGAGTGAAAGACAAAAAATAAAAGCTTCGGTGATCATGCCAATGCTCAATGAAGAAGACAACATTATTCCGGCATATGAGAGAATACGTGATCTGATGGACAAATTGGGCTATTCTTGGGAATTGATTTGCATCGACGATGGAAGCATGGATTCCACCTACGAAAAGACAAAAAATATTGCAAATTCCGATCAGAGAGTGCGAGTAATTCGCATGTCGCGCAATTTTGGTCCGCATGCTTGTTTGACCTCCGGGCTAAAAGTTAGTCAGGGAAATTTTGCATTTGCGGTTGGGGCTGATCTTCAAGAGCCAATTGATCAATTGCCTGAATTTATTAAGAAATGGGGGGAAGGATATGAGCTTATCTGGGGGGTTCGTTCAAGTCGTAAAGATCCATTATTAACCAGCATATTTGCTGGAATCTTTCATAAGTTGTTTGATTGGATTGGTAGCCTTGATGCTTTGCCAAAACAGGTGGCATTTGCTTTTATGGATCGTAAAGTAATCAATGCAATATTAAAGTTGCCAGAAAGGAATAGAATGGTTTGGGGAATGCTGGCCTGGTTAGGTTTTCGTCAGACCCAAATACCGTGTTCATTCGGCTTGCGTGAACGCGGAAAGTCTCGTTGGACTTTAGCCAAACGAATACAATTGGCTATAGATACCTTTACTTCTTTTTCGTTTATGCCTATCAGAATAGTCTCAGCTATGGGAATTTTAATATCTTTTCTAAGTTTTCTGTACGGTCTTTTTATTATTGTTGGAGTAGCTTTGGGGTGGATTCAGGTTCAAGGATGGGCCACTCTGATGATTACGATTTTATTTTTATCAGGTTTACAATTGGTTGTCACTGGTATGATTGGCGAATATACTTGGCGAGCTTTGGATGAGGCGCGTGGCCGGCCATTATATGTTGTCTCTGAAACTTTTGGTTTTTCAAATGAATATAATAAATAATTATTGTAATTATTGGATGAAAAATATTCTGATCATTTTATTGCTGATTCTGCCTATCTTATGGTTTGTGTTTCCGGCAATTTCTATTGGAACAGATAATCTGGACACAATTAAATATTTTGATAATGATGAGTCTATTCTAGTGAAATTTGCAGGTAAAACTTATTCGCAAGGATTAATACCAATGGAGGATGGCGCGGCTTATCCACAACTTTTTTATTACATAGCTGGTGTCGTTCTTGTCCCTTTTACTTTATTAAAGGGGGTTAATTATCAGGTAATAGTTATTGGTCTAAGAGGTTTTAATGTTTTGATAGCTCTTTTTACCGTAATCTTTTTTTATTTCTTTACTCTCAAATATTTTAAAAAAACCTGGATAGCTATTTTATGTTGTTTTTTATTAATATCTACCCCGAACTATTTAACATGGACACTTAATTCCCGACCCCACATATTGGCACTTCTTTTCGCTTTGGTGGGACTTTCTTTCTGCCTAAAGATGGTGGAAGAAAATAAGCCTAAGAATTTTTGGGGTGCAGTTTTGTTTTCTGCTTTTGCTGTCTCAACCAATCTGTTGTTTGGGGTTGTTGCAATTCCGGCGATATGGGTAGCTAGTCTATATAACTCTAGCAAACTTCAAACCATGCAACTTGTTGAGAATTTAAAATCAAAATATAAACTTATTAATTTAATTGCTTCATTTATTGTTGTTGCCGCCATTTCGTTTTTTGCCTTAGGTGTTTTTGTGCTTGTTAAGTACCAGGGGCTGTTTTATAGAAATAAAATCCATGGCGTTGGGGATTTTTTGCAAATTAGAAATGTGCGGATGATTATGATTTTGGTTGGGATATTATTGTTGGCTGGTATTACTTGGCTAATAATTAATAATCTCCTGATGAAACAGATTAAAGAAGAAGGAATGAATCAGAGATACCGTCCTTTATTTATTGCTAATGATGGCCTTTTATCTATGTTTTATATGGTTTGTTTGGTGTCGACCATGTTTTTAGTTCTAACTCCGACATATTGGTTGTTTCCTTTGGTGACCGCCAAAGTCTTATTCTCCCAATTTCTAGCAACAACAGTGGGGACTGGTCCTGACATCGGTATTAATGAACCCTTGGTTAACTCGGGTAGATTTGTTTGGCTGAAAATGGTTTTTGAACAGCAGCTTTTGGGGATTTGGATTGGATGCTTGTTTTTTTGCTACTTGATATATGAACTTGTTTTTTTAAAGAAAAATTGGCATCAGGATCAGCAATTTTTAATGCAACGGGGAATACTCTGGATTTATATAATGGCCTTAATGTTGGTGTTGGTGGTGTTCGTTACTCATACTCCACATCATTATCTTTTGCCAATTTCATCTATAATGACCTTATTTACCTCTTTTGGAATAGTGCAAATTGTAAAGGAAAACAGAATAAAAACATTAAAGTGGCTAGCTTTAGTGAGTTTTATTCTGTTTTTAGCTATAGGGATTTACGCCAGAGCGACTGAAATAGTAAATAACAGGAATATTCGATTATCTGGAGCGAACTATACAGGGGGGGAAAGTTTATGGATAAAGCAATAAAGTATAAGTTAAGTGTGGTAATCCCTGTTTATAACAGCCAAGAAACGATTGGTGCCTTAATAGATCAGTTGACTGAAATTCTTATCAAATACGATTATGAAATTATTTTAATTGATGATTATAGCAAAGATAAAAGCCGTGAAATATGCTTGAGTAAATGCAAGAAATATGCCGGACGGGTTAAATACCACATGCTCTCAAAAAATTTTAGTGAACATAATGCCGTGATTGCGGGGCTTAATTGTGCTGAGGGAGATTATGCTGTCATAATGGACGATGATTTTCAGAATCCTCCGGAAGAAATACCGCGAATGATTGAAAGCATGATTAATAATAGATTTGATGTTTTGTATACTTACTACGAAGAGAAGAAACATAACTGGTTTAGGAACTTTGGCAGTTGGTTTAACAATAAGGTTGCTGCTTTTTTATTAAAATTACCCAAAGGTCTTTATTTGTCCAGTTTTAAATGTATTAACCGGTTCATTATAAATGAAATAATAAAGTATCGAGGACCTTATCCATACATTGACGGACTGATTATGCGTGCCACTGGAAATTTTGGCACAATTGCAGTGCTTCATCAAAGCAGAAAACATGGCCACTCAAATTATACTCTAAGAAAATTGATGGCATTATGGCTGAATATGTTTATAAATTTTTCGGTTGTTCCTTTAAGAGTAAGTTTTTTGACCGGTTTTTTGATGGCTATTTTGGGTATGTTTATGATTTTTTATTTTCTACTTGATATGTATGTGTTTCATTCTCAGGGGCCATGGCCGGCCGGTTGGTTTTCGCTAATAACTTCGGTTGTTGTTTTCTCCGGAGCGCAGCTCATGTTCATTGGTTTAGTGGGTGAATACATTGGCAGATTGTTTTTGACTGAAAATGGAACACCCCAATATGTAATACGCGAGTCCCGAGGAGTCAGCGAAAAAGATGGATAACGATTTATTCTCTTACTATAAAGATCGACCGGTAGTGATTACGGGTGGTTTGGGTTTTATCGGCAGCAATTTAGCTATTCGATTAGTAGAGTTGGGAGCCAAAGTTACCTTAATTGATTCACTGATACCCGACTATGGTGGAAATCTTTTTAATATTGATCCGGTTAAGGATTTGGTAAAAATAAATATTGCAGACGTTAGAGATGGACATGGCATGAATTATCTTGTTAGAGGTCAAGACATAATGTTTAATCTGGCAGGCCAGGTTAGTCATATAGACAGCATGGAGGATCCTTATACTGATTTGGAGATCAATGCTAAGAGCCAGCTATCAATTCTCGAATCCTGTCGCCGAAATAATCCAGACATAAAAATTATTTATGCCAGTACTAGGCAGATCTATGGTAAACCGCAATATCTTCCCGTAGATGAGGTTCATCCTTTAAAGCCGACGGATGTGAATGGAATAAACAAGATAGCAGGCGAATATTATCATATTCTTTATCATGAGGTTTATGGAATCAAAACAGTTGTTCTTCGTTTAACGAATACTTATGGACCGCGTTTGTTAATAAAGCATAACCGACAGGGTTTTCTTGGTTGGTTTATTCACCTGTTGCTGGACAACAAGGAAATTAAGATATTTGGGGATGGGCAGCAGTTGAGAGATCTGAATTATGTTGACGATGCTGTTGCAGCTCTGCTGATGAGTGGTGCAGAAAAAAAGGCTGAAGGTCAAATAATGAATTTAGGGGATTCCCAGGTCGTCTCTCTGGAGGATATTGTCAAAATAATGATAGAAGTTAATGGAGCAGGTAAATATTCGCTTATTCCTTTTCCTGAAAAGTTAAAAAAAATTGATATTGGGCATTATTATTCAGATCACAGAAAAGCTAAGAAAATATTAGGATGGGAGCCGAAGGTTTTGGTTAAAGATGGATTGGCCAATACAATCGAGTATTATAAAAAATATGGAAAAGAACATTACTGGCAATAGAACTAAAAATATCCCTTTTGGTGATTTAAGAGCTCAATATCTTCAGATCCAGCAAGAAGTTGATGATGCTGTTCAGCGGGTATTGAAGCGGGGTTGGTATATTTTAGGAGAAGAACTTGCGGTTTTTGAAAAGGAATTTGCAGAGTATTGTGAGAGTTTGTATGCTATTGGTGTGGGTTCGGGAACCGAAGCCCTTCATCTTTCTTTGGTAGCGGCTGGGATCAATCCGGGAGATGAGGTGATAACTGTTCCTAACACAGCGGTTCCGACGGTATCAGCGATTTCATTTGCAGGAGCTGTTCCAAGATTTGTTGATATTGATCCCAATACCTACACTATGGATCCGCAAAAGCTTGAATCAGCGATCACATCAAAGACCAAGGCGATAATTCCTGTTCATTTATACGGTCAATGTACTGACATGGATCCTATTTTGGATATTGCCAAAAGGCATGGCCTGATAGTGATTGAGGATGCTTGTCAGGCACATGGAGCTTTATATAAAGGGAAGAAAGCTGGGAGTATAGGAGAAATGGGTTGTTTTAGTTTTTATCCTAGTAAAAATCTAGGTGCGCTCGGAGATGGGGGCATGGTAGTTACTTCTAATCTCGAGCTTGCTGAGAAGGTCAAACTTTTAAGAAATTATGGTCAAATTAAGAGATATCATCATAAAATTAAGGGATATAATAGTAGGCTTGATGAGATACAAGCAGCAATTTTGAGAGTGAAATTGAAATATCTTGATGCTTGGAATGAGCTTAGAAGAAATAAAGCTGGACTCTATGATTTTCTAATAAAAGATATGGATGGAATTATTACTCCCACCGAGGCAATTTATGCGAAACACGTATATCACCTATTTGTTGTAAGATATGTCCAAAGGGATAAGTTGCAAACCTTTCTTACTGAGAAAGGGGTGGAAACGCTTATTCATTATCCAATTCCTGTTCATCTGCAAGAAAGTTATCAGGGACTGGGTTATACTAAGGGGTCTTTTCCTGTTGCAGAGGATTATGCGAATAAAATACTATCCTTACCAATATACCCCGAATTATCAGATCGGGATATGGTTTGTGTTGTGGAGGAGATAAAGGCTTTTGCCAAACTATAATGTTTATTAATTCATCGGAATATAAAAGAATGGCGGAGGTTGAGATTTGCCATTGGTGGTATAGGATATTACGGCGATTGACTATAACGGCAATTGAAAATCATTTTAAAGAAAAAAATATTAGTGTATTGGATGCTGGCTGCGGTACGGGCGGATTACTGAAACATCTTCTAAAAAAAGGATATAAAAATGTAGAGGGTTTTGATCTGGCAGAAGTTGCGGTATCGTTTTGCACAGCCAGGGGATTAAATGTTACCCTTGGAGATATAAAACAGACCTCCGTCATAGTTTCAAAACATGACTATGATGTAGTGGTTTCTAATGACACACTTTATTTTTATGCAGATCCAGCAGAGCACAGGAAGATTGTGTGGGGATTTTGTGAGGTTTTAAGGAAAGGGGGTATCTTGGTTTTGAATCTTCCCGCGTTTAATTTGTTTGGTGGAATACATGATATTGCGGTTGGCGGCAAATACCGTTTTACAAAAAGGGACATAAAACATCTTTTTGACAGCAGTTCTTTTCAGGTTCAAACCTGTATCTACTGGCCGCTTTTTCTTTCTCCCGCAATATTTATTATAAGAAGTTTGCAAAAAATTAAATTGCGCTTATTAAAAAACATGGAAATAAAATCAGACATTGATTTGCCATCGGCCTGGACGAATAATTTGCTCTACAAAATTGTTTCTTTTGAAAATTTTATTTGTAAATGGAAACCGTTCGGTTCGTCATTGTTTGTAGTGGCTAAAAAGATATGATTCCTCTTTTTAAGAACAAAATAATTTGGTTGTTTTTAGTGATACTTCTGTGCCATGGCTTTTTTCTTATTATGAATGGAATTTGTTGGGATGACTATGTCTTGATCCCCCAGCTTTTATCGGGAAATTATAATGAGGTAATTTCTATATATAGTGAGTCGGGATATATCCTTGGTGGCCCTGCCTATTTGCATATAGCATATTCTTTTCTATTCGGAAGCAATCTGGTGTTTGGGTATAGATTTTTTGCCTTTATTTGGATTGTCCTGAGTGGAATCTTGGTATATAAAATATTTAAAAAACTAAAATTTAAGGATTTGGACAGCTTCTTTATCGCTTCTTTGGCATCCATTTATCCTGCTTTTAAAGCTGCTTTTATTGCTATTCATGCCCACTACATTTTTTGCTATTTTGTTTTTATTTTAGGAGTATATATTTTTGTTTATAAAGTTAAAAACAATGAATTTTCACTTGGATTGTCGCAATTGTTTTGGCGTGGACTCTCGATTTTACTGTTTGTTTTATCATTTTTTACAAGTTCAATATTGGTGTTTTATTGTGGTGTTTTATTTTTTATTATTACAAAAGATATGATTGGTAGGAATAGTATTAAGATAATGATATCCTCATTATTTAAGTATCTCGATTATTGGATAATTCCAATGTTATTTTTCTTTGTTGAAAAAACATATTTTCCTGCTTACGGATTTTACGCAAATCAGAACGAACTTCAATTCGCCTCTACCGGAAAGCTGCTGAGAGTGTTTGCTGCATTTTGGAAGGGAATTTATGTTGCGATTAGGGCTTCTCTGTCAATTATTAATATCCCATTATTTATCAGTATTCCTGCTTTTGTATTTTTTGCGTGCTACCTTTTTTATCGGCTAATTAAAGAAGCGATTGATTCCAAGGAGATATCAAATAAACTTATTACATATGTTTTTAGTTGGATGCTTCTGATTTTGGCAATATTTCCTTATGCAGCCGTCGGTAAATTCCCTGATTCTTCCTATGCGTCACGGCATTTGCTTCTGGTCGGCTTGCCTCTCGCATTAATCTTGTTTTGCTTTATTAGGTTTATTGAAAAGGAGTTGCAATTGGGGATAAAGGCAGTAAATATTATGTTTATTTCCTTGATATTGTTGTTTTCTTATGTGGGAATAGAAAATTATATTAATTGGCAATATCGGTTTATAAAAGATGAATCTATAATGCTTCAGCTGAAAGAGATGCCTTATTCTAAGAAGTATTCCACATTTTTCATTGAAAATGATACTAATAAAGCCAGTTCATCCATCGAAACAGCAATATATAACTACAGTTATTACGAATGGAGCGGCATATTTAATAAGGTGTGGAAGGGAGAAAAATGGATTGGATATGATCGGGACAGTGTAGAAGAGAATAGGTTTCTTAAAGATAGGAAATGTTTTATACATCGTTATAATTTAGCGGATTATGATCCTTCAGGTCCAATTGCGGATATGAAGATATTTTATCCAAATAAAAATAAGCTAATAACGCAACGCATTAAAACTATTGATGTTTCTAAATATTATTATTTTAAATGGATCAAAAAAGATAAGTTGGAGGGATTTCTGAAGAGTCTTGTTAATGTTGAAATTACGGAGAGTCAATAAAATGAAAAATAGTGAGAAAAAAACAAAAATCGAAATATTAGATTGCACAATTCGCGATGGCGGCTATGTAAATTGCTGGGACTTTGATTTTATGCTTGCCAGAGAGACATACCGTGCGCTGTCGAAATCGGGCGTGGATTATGTTGAACTTGGCTATCACGGAACAGAAAAATATTTCGACAAGAATAAATATGGAGCATTTCGCTTCTGCCAAACTAGGCTTATTTCTGATATTTGTTCTGGCATCAATGGTGCAAGGGTTGCCCTAATGGTAGATCATGGTAAATATGAACTAGGGGATTTATTCGGATATGTTGGGTCTCCTGTAAAACTTATTCGATCTGCTTTTCATAAGAATAATTTTAAAGAGGCTTTGGAAAATTTAATTAAAATAAAGAAAATGGGATTTGAAGTATCGGCTAATTTTATGGGTTTTGTTTCTTACAGCAAAAAAGAAATAAAGGAATTATTGTCCACATTAAAAGATCTGCCGATAGATTACGCCTATGTTGCTGATACCTATGGATCTATGTTTCCCGATCAGCTGGCGGTTATTTTTGAGCCATTACTTGAGATTAAGCACGTTAGGTGGGGATTTCATCCTCATAATAATTTACAGATGGCTTTTGCCAATTCTTTGGCTGCAATCAAAGCCGGTGCGCAAATAATTGATAGTTCGGTCTTTGGCATGGGTAGAGGGGCGGGGAACCTGCCGACCGAGGTTATGCTGGCTTATCTGCACCGGCAGCAGCCGGATAAATATAATGTCATTCCCGTCCTGAATCTGATCGATCATTATTATAACGATCTGCATAAGCAATGCGGTTGGGGTTATAATTTGCCGTATATGCTCTCCGGTACCTACGGCTGTCATCCCAACTATGCCAGCAACCTGGTCGAGCGTAAAGAATACGATATCGAAGATATCTGGAATATTATGGAAGCGATCACGGTCCAGAATCCGATTGGCTTTAAAAAAGAGCTGGTTGATAATGTCTTGAGAAAAGGGATTTTTGGCAAAAAGGTCAATGCGGGCGCCAATGCTAACAGCCGTTTGTTCAATGGAGATCGGCCTCGGGTCAGCTATATAAACCGCCATAAAGAAAAAGATTTCCTGATCTTGGCCAATGGGCCAACGCTGAAACAATTCCAATCGGATATCCAGGCTTTTATCGACAAATATAAGCCGGTTGTGATGGGCGGAAATTATTTGGGAGGGATGTTTATGCCCGATTATCACGTCTTTACCAACAAACGCCGCTTTGTTGATTATGTGGGGAGTGTAGCAAAAAAATCTAAACTGATGATTAGCCAGCATTTGCCCAAAGAGATGATCGCCGATTACGTGAATCGTGATTATGAGCTTATTTATTATGAAGACTCAATGGAGAATGCCTTTGCTATCCAAGACGGAGTTATTTCAGCCAATTGTCGTACTGTGGCGGTTCTCCTGGCCGGTGTTGCTTTGGTCATGGGGGCGAAACGGATATTTATTGTTGGGATGGACGGCTATATGGCGACCTCTCCCAAAGGGATATATCACTTTTACAATGAAAAGAACGAGGCGGAACAGATTGATGACCTAAAAGAAAAACATAACTGGAACCTGAACTACCTTAAGCAAATCGATTCCTACATGGTGGAACAAGGTGGCGAGGGTTTGCATATAATAACGCCAACTAATTACAAGGAATTTTATAAGGGGTTAAAAAACTATTTATGAGCAGGTATGAAGAATTAAAAGAGATATTTGAGCGGCGCGAGTATTTTAAAATAGTTTGCGGCGCAGGCAACGAAGATGCGGAAGAGGTGCGGAAGCTTTCGTTAATTTATACTTTAGCCGGAGCTTTAGGAATTGATATTTCAGCTAATGTAGAAGTGGTCAAAAGCTCATCCCTTGGTGTTGATCAAGCTTTTGAGCTGGCTCCAAAACTTGGGATCAAACTTAAAACGAGGCCCTTTATAAACGTGAGTATTGGCATGCGCGGCGATCCGCATATCCGCAAAGCAAAAATTGACGCTTCACTTTGTACCCATTGTGACGCTTGCCGAAAAGATTGTATCCAAAAAGCTATCGCAGATCAGCATCAGGTTATTGAAAAAAAGTGTATTGGTTGTGGTGATTGTGCCAGGGTTTGTCCCGTTAATGCGGTAACTTTTTTTGATAAAAGGAGTGAGCTTAAAACTATTCTGCCGGAGTGTTTGAAAAACGGAGTTGAAACCTTTGAATTACACGCAATTATCCCTGATGATGAGTCTGTTGAAAAAGATTGGCAGCTTATGGCCGGTTTTTTGAAAGATAATTTTATCAGCATGTGTATGGACCGCTCGCAGCTTAGCGATCACCATCTGATAAAAAGGATTAAATCGGCTTTGGCCGTAACTCCTGATCGCCTGATTGTTCAGGCAGATGGAGTGCCTATGAGCGGGGGAAGCGATGATTTTAATACCACACTGCAAACAGTTGCTATTTCAGATATAATTATTAAGCATAAATTACCAGTAAAAATATTAGCTTCTGGAGGGACAAACAGCAAAACAGGGGAGTTGCTTAAACTTTGTGGCGTTAAAGTTCATGGCATATCAATTGGGACTTTTGCTAGAAAGATCGTGGTGACAATTATTAATCAAAAAGACTTTGATAATGATTTAGCTTTGTTGAAACAGGCGGTAAATGTCGCTAAAAAACTGGTTGATGCAAATATGGAGCCTTTACGTGGTTGATTTAAAAATTAACGACAATATTATTGAAAATATTAATTTGGTCATTTTCGATAGAGATGGCACACTCATTGACCTCTATCATTACTGGTCACAGATGATCGCCAAGCGGGCAGAGCTTATCTGCAATCGATTCAAACTGAATGAGGAGGATAAAACTGCTTTGATGTTCGCGATGGGGGTTGATGTTAAAGCCGGGCAGTTGCGTTCCGAGGGGCCGGTTGGGATCAAAAAACGGGAGATTGTGATGCAAGCGGCGGTTGATCAGTTAGCTGTTTGGGGAATAATCGATGCCGGGCTGGTCTGTTTTGAAATATTCAAAGAGGTTGATCAATGGTCAACCGATATGCTGGGAGAACTGATCAAACCGTTGCCTGGAGCAAAAGAGTTGATAGATGTTTTACTAAGTAGAGATTGCAAGATTGCTATTGCTACCACAGATAGAGAAGAGAGAGCTAAGATATCAATGGATTTCTTAGCATTAACTGATAAGTTGGATTATATTGTTGGTGCTGATTCAGTTAAAAAATCAAAGCCAGCTCCTGACATGATTAATTTGATATTAAAGGAATTGAAAGCTGATAAATTGGCTGCAGTCATGGTTGGTGATGCTGAAACAGATATCCAAATGGGAAACAATGCTGGACTTAAGGCCTGTATTGCCGTTTGTACCGGGATCTCGTCGCGGTCGCGCCTGGCTGAATTGACCGAATTAGTGGTTGAAGATATTTCTAAAATATTGGTGAGTTAGGAGGATAACATGATTAAAAACAATGTTTTGAAGGAAAAATTACATAAAGGAGAGAAGGTTTTGGGCACCTGGTGTATCCTGCCATCAGCTTCAACCGTTAATGTCCTGGCAGCTTCCGGCATGGATTTTATTATCATTGATATGGAGCATGGTCCGATTAGTTTTGAAACTGCTGAAAATATGGTCAGAGCCGCCGAAGTTGAAAATTGTACTCCTTTGATCAGAGTTCCTCGAAATGACGAGGCCGATATTTTGCGAGCATTAGATGTTGGTGCGCATGGTGTTGTTGTCCCTCATATTGAAACAGTGGCTGATCGAGAAAATGCAATCAGGGCTATTAAATATCACCCGATTGGAGAGCGAGGGCTATCTCCTTTTACCCGGGCGGGAGGATACGATCCAGAGGATACTTCAAAGCATGCTGAAAAAGCTAACACTAAAACGATGAGCGTGCTGATCGTTGAGGGGCAGGAAGGGGTTAAAAATCTTGAGAAAATCATGGATGATTCTAATGTTGATGTTGTTTATTTTGGGCTGTGTGATTTATCTCAAGCTTTAGACATGCCGGGGCAATTGGATAATCCAAAACTAAAAAATTTTGTTAAGGATTGTGTTGCTAGGGCGCAGAAGAAGAAAGTTACGGTCGGCGCCTTTACTGCTGATATGAAGATGCTCCGCTGGTTCAAAGAAATAGGAATCCAATTTATCACTTATTCACTTGATTCAACTGAACTTTGTCGAACGTTCAAAAAGATCAAGTCAGAATTTAGCTCATGGTAAGCAAAACCAAAAAAACTAAGGTTGTCGGCATGGTACCCGCCAGGCTGGAATCCAGCCGTCTGCCAGGTAAGGCACTAATTGAAATTGAAGGTCTTCCTATGGCCATCCATACCTGTAGGCGGGCTAAGCTATCCAAGAGCCTTGATGATGTTTATTTGGTCACTGATAGCGAGGAGATTAGAAAAGCCGGCGAGAAACATAATATTGCTGTTATTATGACTGGCAAACACCATAAAACCGGATCTGATAGATTGGCAGAGGCTTGTCAGGGGGTAGAATGCGATATAGTTGTTAATGTTCAGGGGGATGAGCCATTAGTTAATCCCAGGCATATAGATGAAATTGTTGCCCCATTAATAAAGGATCCAAAACTACAGATAGCGGTGGGTGTGACGAGATATAATGAAAAAGCCAGGACGTCAGACATTAAGGCTGTTTTAGATCTTAAATCAAATGTCCTTTATTGTTCTCGGTCTGATTTACCCAGTGATGCTAGGGTTCTAGTAAAAGAACAATTAAAGATGTGTTTTATTGTTCCTTTTCGCAAGGGTTTTTTATTGCAATATGCATCTTGGAGCCCGACTCCTTTGGAGAGTATCGAATTTAACGAGTATTTAAGGGTAATAGAACATGGAATAAAAATGCGGGCGGTATTGATTGATGATGCAAAAATTAGTGTTGATACCCCAGATGATTTAAAGATTGTGAAAGAATTAATGAAAAAAGATAAAATCAGGAAACAATATGCTTAAACAGCCAGTTTTAATCTTAGCTGAAAATGATTTTCCAAAAAATCTTCGAGATGGGAAGGACTTTTATTGGCTTTTCCTTGGCAGAGATTATGAGCGGCTTTTAAAGCTTAAAGTAAGTGCGCCGGCGGGGTCTCTTTATATTGATCTGGGAGATCTTTTAAATGACATATCGTATAAGTTGCGTCGGCCTTACATTGATTATATTGCATCATTAAGTACAAAGTTTAATTCTTTGCCTTGGTGGATATCCGATGTTGCAGAAAAAAATGTAATGGGAAGCCCGGCTTTTCTTTATATTTGTTATCTTAAGATCATGAAAGAGCTCTTAAGTGCGAAGTTTAAAAATAAGAATGTCTGTATTGTCTCCGAAAGTGCAGTATTGTTAGAGATAATAAAAAGATCTGATTTTACTACTGATTATAGAATTGTGAGAAAATATGATTATCAGCTCTATGTGGCCAAGGATATCCTTCGAATATTATATAGAACTTCAAGGTTTGTTTTAAAGAGTATTTACAGAAAGATTTATGCCTTCATAACACGTCAGAACAAAAAAAAATCAATAGAACACACAAATGGAGAGTTGACGATTATAAGAACTTGGGTGGGCGAAAAAAACTTTAGCAGTGAGGGGGAATTTAGGGATTTATATTTCCCAAATCTCTACAATTATTTATTGGAGAAAGGAGTTAGTGCTGCTATTCTGCCGATAATAAATACTAATAGCAAATTAACGTATGTTAATGCTATGTGTCGGATCAGAAAATCTGATCAGGTTTTTATAATTCCAGAGGATTATTATAGGCCCAATGATTATTTGCAGACAATTATACTTGCCTTCCGCTCTGTAGTTTTGATGTTTAGAAAATTTGTGTTTGCTGGAATGGACATATCACTTTTATTTAAGAATGAGAATATGAGGTATATGCTCCTTTGGGAATCAGGCCAGGTAATAATGCATTATTTTCTTATTAAAAGGCTTCGGGATCAGGGAATTAAGATTAAACAAATAATATATACTTTTGAAAACATGCTTCCGGAAAAATCCTTAATACTTGGAAAGGCTAGGTTTTCACCAGACACAAAATTATATGGTTTTCAGCATGCTTCTTTGTTTCCTTTATCATTGTGTTTGTATACATCTAAGGATGAAATTGATATTCTTCCCATGCCAGATAAAATAATTTGTTCCGGGAATTTTTTTAAGCAGACTTTGATTGATGAGGGGTTCCCTCTTGCTAAAATGGTTGTTGGACCGGCCTTGAGATTTCAGTATTTGTTAAAACTAGATAGTAATAGACAAAACCGAAGCCAAAACGATATTGTGCTTATAACTTTGCCTCTGGCAAGATCAAGTGCTTTGGAATTATTGTCGAAAGCATGGAATGTGCTCCAGGCCCAAAAAAGATTGAGAATTTGGCTTAAACCACATCCAATGATGTCATCGTTAGAGCTGGATGCTATAATCAATAAGGTTGAAATGAGTAAGGATTCATACGATATCGTTGATGAGACAATGGCTGATGTTTTACCAAAAGTATCAATGTTGATAGCAATGGCATCTGCTACAATATTTGATGCTATAGCTTATGGTATTCCAGTAATTAGAGTGAGAAGCGATCTCGATTTAAATTTTGATCCAATGGACTGGTTTCCTAAAGATGACATGCATTTTGTGGCGAGGACACTAAATGAGCTTGATGAAGAAATTGATAAAATACTTAATTTAAGTGATGTCAAATATAGTCATTTAAAAGATAAGGGCGGGCAAATAATTCAAGCGTGTTTCTCGCCTGTAAATGAGCAAACTATGGCGACTTTTTTATAGATTGATGTAACTATATGATTGACCAAAATAAATGGAGACAACCATGAGTAGGCCCAAAGTAGTAATTTTATGTGGCGGAAAAGGTACGAGATTGCGGGAGGAAACAGAAATTAAGCCCAAGCCGCTTGTAGAAATCGGCGGGCGTCCTATTCTTTGGCATATTATGAAAATTTACGCCCATTTTGGTTACAATGATTTTATTCTTTGTTTAGGATACAAAGGGCAGATGATAAAGGAATATTTCTACAATTATCATATTTTAATGAATGATTTTACAATTAATTTGGATGGCAAAAGAGATATGATACTTCATAATTTTAGCGATGAAATCAATTGGAAAATAACTCTTGTGGATACAGGGCTTGATTCACTCAAAGGTGCCAGGATTAAGAAAATAGAAAAATATATTGATGGGGACAATTTTTTGTTGACTTATGGTGATGGTGTAGCAAATGTTAATATTGCCGAACTGATAGATTTTCACAACAAACACGGCAAGGTTGGAACATTAACCGGAGTCAGACCCCCTTCGCGTTTTGGGGATTTGATTATTGACAATGGCAGGGTGACCAATTTTACTGAAAAGCCGCAAGCCTCTGCCGGAATGATCAATGGTGGTTTTTTTGTGCTAAATAGGAAGTTGTTTGAGTATTTAAGTGCGGATAAGGAATGCGATTTTGAATTGGGCGCACTAGAGAGATTGGCAGAAGCCGGAGAGTTGATGGTTTATCCTCATAAGGGTTCCTGGGAATGTATGGATACTTTTCGCGAAACCAAACATTTGGATGAATTATGGAATCAAAACAAGGCATTTTGGAAGGTGTGGAAATGAAGGTGTTAGTAACGGGAAACAATGGATATATAGGGAATGTTATGTGTCCGATGTTGATAGAAGCCGGATTTGAAGTTGTTGGGCTGGATACAAACTATTTTGATGGCTGCCTCTTTCAAGATAAAAAATATAGCGGAAAACAAATTATTAAAGATATAAGACAAGTTGATATTAATGATTTCGATGGAATTGATGCAGTAATTCATTTGGCTGGATTATCAAATGATCCAATTGGGGCATTAAATCCAGGCATAACAGAAGAGATCAATCTTGCTGCTTCAGAAAACTGTGCTAAACTTGCAAAGCAGGCTGGAGTAAAGCGCTTTGTCTTTGCCTCTTCCTGCAGTGTTTATGGGGTTGCAAAAGATGGGTTGGCAGTTGATGAAAACGGGGAATTGAATCCGGTTACTGCGTATGCAAAATCAAAAATAGGCACAGAAAAAACATTGCATCCTCTGGCGGACGATAATTTTTCGCCTGTTATTATGAGGAATTCTACGGTTTACGGCAGTTCTCCTCTTCTTCGGCTTGATCTGGTGGTAAATAATCTTTCTGCCTGGGGACATACAACTGGAAAATTAAAATTGATGAGCGATGGAAGTCCTTGGCGGCCGCTTATCCATGTAAGAGATTTTAGTCTGGCTTTTATTGCAGTTTTGAAGGCACCAAAAGAGTTGATTCATAATCAGGTTTTCAATATTGGACGGAACAGTGAAAATTACCAGGTCCGCGAATTAGCCGAAGCGGTAAAAGAGGTTATTCCTAATTGCATTTTAGAGTTTACTGGTGAGCATGGCGCAGACACAAGAACATATCGAGTTGATTTTACAAAAGTAAATACTATTTTGAAGGATTATTTTAAACCTAGTTGGAACGTTAAAAAGGGAGTGGAAGAGTTGCTGGATGATTTTAAAAAATATAGGCTTGATTTTGCTGCTTTTCAAGGAAGAAAATATATCAGATTGAAGCAATTGAATTTTTTGCAAGGCGAAGGCCGACTAAACGAAAAATTTTATTGGGTAAAGTAAAAAGGAGTTATTATGATAGACGGAGTAAAAATTATTCAATTAAGGAAAATCCCGGATGAACGCGGAATGATTATGCATATGCTGAAGTCTACGGATCCGCATTTTGAGAAATTTGGGGAAGTATATTTTTCCGTGGCTTACCCGGGAGTGATCAAAGGTTGGCACCTGCATACAAAACAAACCCAATTTTATGCCGTAATTTCCGGAATGATCAAGCTGGTTTTGTTTGATGAGAGAAAAGACTCAAAGACAAAGGGCGAATTGATGGAGATATTTACCGGAGAAGATAATTATCAATTGATCCGAATTCCGGTTGGGGTAGTTAATGGTTACAAAACAATTGGGGTCAAACCGGCTATAGTTGCAAATTGTGCTGACCTGCCGCATGAACCCGATGAAATGCTGCGCTATGATCCGCTTAAAAATCATATTAAATATGATTGGGGCTTAAAACACAAATGAAAAGGAAAATATTTATAACTGGCGGAGGAGGGATGCTTGCATCAGAAATGGAGTTTTTTTATTCCAAAAGAGGGGACGATGTTTTTGCTCCGACTATTGGCCAGCTAAATATACTTGAAATAGGTAAGGTTGAAGATGCCATTTTGCATTTCAAGCCAGATTACGTTTTGCATACGGCCGCATTACACGTGAATGATTGTGAAGAACATCCGGAAATGGCTTTTAAGCTCAATTCCTGGGCAACCAGTAATTTGGCCAGGATTTGCCAAAAAAATAACTCAGGATTTGTCTATATTAGTTCCTGCGGCTATTTTGGCGATGAGGTAAAATATTATTCAGAATATGATCCGGTTGTTTTAAAAACAGTGTATGCGCGGGCTAAGCACCAGGGCGAAGTCCTTGCAATAAAAGAGTGCGAGAGAACTTTTGCTATACGTCCGGGATGGTTGTTTGGAGGAAGCGTTAAACAGCCTAAAAACTTTGTTTATCAGCGTTATTTAGAGGCTTCAAAGGGGGGTGAGATCAAAACTGCAGGGGATAAATTTGGTTCTCCTACCTATATTGGTGATCTTGTTATGAAGATTGATGAAATTCTTATGGCTGATCGTCCGGGATTATATCATGTTACAGGTAATGGAGGAGGAAGCCGAGCCGACTATGTTAAAAAAATTGTTGAGAATTGCGGATTAAAAACTAAGGTTGTGCCGGTGGATTCCGGACTTTTTCCCCGTAAAGCGAATGTCCCTGACTGTGAAATGCTTCATAATTGGAATCTGAAGTTTATTGGGTTGTCTCCCATGCCGAATTGGGAAGACGCAATAGAAAGATATTGCAAAACAATGCTTGAGGAGTTAAAAAGTGAATAAATGATACCCAAAGTATCCGTAGTAATTGCTACCCATAACCACGCGCACTTTTTGCCGGAGTGTTTAGCTTCAGTTAAGGCTCAAACCTATCAGAATTATGAGGTGATCGTGGTTAATAATGGTTCAATTGATAATACGGAAGAGGTTGTAAGGAACCTTGCCTGGGACAAATTAAGATATCACTACCAAAGTGATACAGGATCTGTTGCCGGACCGAGAAATACGGGAATCAAACTGGCAGAGGGCGACTATGTGGCTTTTTTAGATTCAGATGATATATGGCATGAGGATAAACTGGAGAAGGTTATGCGGGTTTTTATGGAAAAACCTGAAATTGATATTCTTTCTCATGATGTGTCGATATTTGAAAAGGGCAAGTCAGATCTTAATATTGTAGACAGGGTTGGACCGTTGAGTGAAAATATGTTTAGACAGCTTCTAACAGTTGGCAATTGCTTAAACGGAAGTGCAACTGTAGTAGCAAAAAGGGTGTTTGCTAAAATAGGAGGATTTGATGAAAGTAAAGATTTTGTCCATGCGGAAGACTATGAGGCATGGTTAAGGATTGCCTATCATGGATACAATTTTTATTTCATTAATGAAACACTTGGTAAATGGAGGATGCATGAATCTAATTTGAGCAATGATTTTGGATTGGTTTGTAAAAATTGGATCAATGTTCTGAACAAATATTATAAAAAATTTAATGTTCGGAATCCTATTGATAGGATCATTCTTCGCAATAAATCCTTAAGTGGAGTGCATTTTATTACTGCAGCGAAACACCATTCGCAAAAAAAATACATTCAATTTTTAGTTAGTCTTGCTAAATCTTTTTTGTTATCTCCTGTTCATTTTTTTAAAATGATTTACGCTAGAAGAATTGAAAAAAGAAGCGGAATTATAGGGAACTGTGTTCAGAAATAAAAACGAAGGAGTTTAAGTTGTTGACAGTAAGAAAGGCTAAGGCAGAAGATTTTGAGGCAATTTATCCATTATTGCAAGAAATGGATAGTTCTTTGGCTAAATCCGATTGGCAACAATTGTTTGTAACTCATTATGGTGGGAGTGAAGATTATTTTGGATATGCAGCATTTGATCAAAACAGAGCGGTAGGATTTATGGGCTTGATTTTTAGTGAAAGATTAATAAGGGGAAAACCAGAGAAGATTTGCAATATGTCAACCTGGATTGTGAAAAAGGAATATAGAAAAGAAGGGGTGGGGCTTTCAATCCTTTCCGAGGTTGTCAGCTTAGCAAATAATTATACAATAACAGGACTGAATCCTGGGAATAAAGCGGTTTTGTCCGCATACAAGTCTTTTGGATATAAAGAACTTGATACGATCTCTAAAATTCTATTGCCAGTACCAACATTAAGCTTATTATTTAATAAATGTTCTATTGAGCTAAATCCAGATATTGTAAGAAGGTGTTTGAATGATAAGGATTTAAAATTTTACCATGACCACCTAAAATTTAGGTGCTTACATTTTGTGATTAAAACAAAAGACAACTATTGTTATTTTATTGCTAAGAAAACAAAAAGAAAAAACATGCCATTGGCAGAAATACATTATATTAGCAATTTTGATGTGTTTTTTGAGTTTATGCCCCAAATAAGGTTTTTAGTTTGCCTGCGCTTGGGGATATTGGGCTTATTGATGGACGAAAGATTTTTAATGGGTCATAATATCAAATATTCTATAAATTGTAGTGTCCGAAGAATATTTCTGTCTAATACTTTAGGTCGAAATGATATCACAGATAATCTTTATACGGAGTTGTTGATTTTGCCTGTTTTTTAAAACGGAGAGAGCTTATGATTGGAATAGAAGACATATCATTTTATTTGCCTGAAAACAGCATTTCAAATTATGATCAAAAAGAAATGTTTGGGATCAATGACCATTTTATTGAAAAAAAACTGGGGATAAAAAAAACACTCATTAAAAATGCTGCCGATGAGACCTCTGATCTATGCATTAAAGCATACAAGAATGTTATTAATAAAAAGGGCGATGTTAATATCGGAGACGTAGAGGTTCTTGTCGTAATAACTCAAAATCCCGATATGAATATACCGCACACTTCCGCAATTGTTCATGGGAAGCTGGATTTATCCGAGAATTGCGCTTGTTTTGATATTTCACTTGGATGTTCTGGTTATGTTTATGGCCTATCAATAATTGAGTCTTTTATGAAGGAAAATAATTTTACGAAAGGGCTGTTGTTTACTGCGGATCCATATTCAAAAATAATAAACAGGAAAGATAAGGTTACTTCATTGCTTTTTGGCGATGCCGCAACAGTTACAATCATTTCAAACAAACCAATATATCAATCCGGCAAGTGCACCTTTGGTACTGTTGGCAAGCGTTGCCAAGAACTAAAATGCGAAAACGGTGAGCTGTTTATGGATGGCCATGCTGTTTTTGATTTTGCCTTGGAATATGTCCCTCGGGATATTGAATTGCTGTTGAAAAAAAATAATATTAAAATTCACGAAGTCGATAAGTTCGTGTTTCATCAGGGGAGCAAATATATTGTCGATAGTATAGCACGCATACTGGGACTTCCTAATGAAAAAGTTGTATTTGATGCGGAGGAATATGGCAATACGATTTCTTCATCGATACCGATTATATTATCAAAGGAGATTCAGAAAGAAAACAATAAAACGATATTGATTTCTGGTTTTGGTGTTGGGCTATCTTGGTCTGGGAATATATTAGGAAGGGTATAAAAAATATGTCGGCAAAATCTAAGTTTTCCAATGTAAAAATCTCGGGAATTGCTTCTATTATTCCTCCCATCAGAAAGTCAATTGTAGATGAAATAGATCTTTATGGTGGCGACATAAAACAGATTGAAAGAATAAGAAGGCGGATAGGGCTTGATGTCAGATTTGTGGTTGACGAAAGAACAACTTCTTCGGATTTGTGTGAATATGCGGCCAATATAATGTTTAAGTCTTTGTCTTTTAACCCTGAAGATATAGATGCTCTGATATTTGTTTCACAAACCCCAGATTATTTTATTCCTTCGACCTCTTGTTATTTGCATGGCAAGTTAAAATTGTCTAAAGATTGCGCGGCTTTTGATGTGAATTTAGGATGTTCCGGATATGTTTACGGGCTTTGGTTATCCCATTTGATGATAGAGGCCGGCAGTTGTAGAAATGTGTTATTGCTGGCAGGAGACACCATAAGTAAATGTGTTAACCCAAAAGATCGATCTGCTGCTCCTTTGTTTGGTGATGCTGGAAGTGCTACTTTAATCCAAAGGTCCGAAGAGAATAAACCGGCGCATTTTATCTTGCATTCGGATGGAAGAGGATATGATTCAATTATACTGCCGGCTGGTGGTTTTAGAATGCCAAAGAGTGCTACCACCGCAAAAGAAATTAGGGATGATGAGAATAATGTTAGAAGCCAAGAAGATTTGTATATAAATGGTTCAGACATATTTTCTTTTGCAATAAATGAGATCCCTTCCGCGATAAGCGAAATATTGAGCTTTTCCGATAAGAAACCAGAAGATATTGACCATGTTATTTTTCATCAGGCGAATAAATATATTATCGAAAATATCGCCAGGAAAATAGATTTTCCTATGGAGAAAATACCTTCGGATATTATAACAAAGTATGGCAATCAAAGTTGCGCCTCAATTCCTGTAACAATTTGTGATTCTGTTTGCGGTAAAATTGCTGAAAACAAAATGGTTATATTGGCCGGATTTGGGGTTGGTTTATCTTGGGGAACGGCTGTTTTATCTTTAGATCAAATATATTCAACAATTGAGTTTTATAAGGGGGGTGAGCAAAATAATGAAAAAAGATGAGTTTATAAATACAATTAAAGAAGCACTTCAGCGAGACGGCGAATTAACAGAAGACATGGTTTTAGCAGAATTGGAAGAATGGGACTCTTTGGCTGCTTTGTCAATAATCGCGATCTTCGATAAGTATTTTTCTATTAAGTATAAGTATAATGATATTAGTAAATTATATAATATTGGTGATTTAATAAAGCTTGCAAATGGCAAATTGGAGTAAACAATGATTAAATTTAGCGAGAATGAGATATTTCTTGTAACTGGTGGTAGTTCCGGTTTGGGGAAAGCTATTGCGCTGAAGATAAATGAATTGGGGGGTACAGTTATAGCTGTTGCCAGAAACAAAGAAAAACTGGAGAAAATAAAAGATTTATCAAACACTCCCCAAAAAATGTTTTTTGAGGTCAAGGATTTAACTGAAGATATTGAAAATTTGCCAAATTGGGTATTAGGATTAGCTCAAAAATATGGAAAGATGAGGGGACTGATATTGTCAGCAGGAATTATGCAGATGGTATCCCTTCGGGCCTTTGATGTTGAGAGAGCAAAACAATTGTTTGATATTAATTATTTTTCAGATATTGCGTTGTGTAAGGGTTTTTGCAATAAAAAGGTGGTGGTGAATGAGGGTGGGGGGATAGTTTTTATTTCCTCAATAAGTTCAATAAGGGGGCGGTCCGGGGTAATTAATTATAGTGCCTCAAAAGGGGCGATAGATTCGGCGGTAAAAGCTATGGCGGTTGAAGTGGCTAGGAATGGAATAAGGGTTAATTCCATATTACCCGGACTTGTTGATACGGAGATGAAGGGGGAGGTGGGTGATAATATCCCGCCAGAACGCTTAAATGAAATATTAAATAAACATATTTTGGGGTTAGGGAAACCTGAAGATATTGCCAATATTACTTGTTTTTTGCTTTCAAATAATGCTCGGTGGATTACGGGCCAGTGTTTTGTTGTAGATGGCGGTGCAAGTTTATCTTGAGAAAATTATTGTTGAAGTTATTGGATAAGAGCAGATTTTATACTTTGGCCAAACCATTTTATTCTGGTATAGGACATATTTTGATATTCCACAGGGTGTGCCCGGATAATGGGATTGAGAAGTCGATTTGGTGTAAGGGGATTGAAGTAACTCCCGCTTATCTGGAAATGGTCATTAAATATTTCCTTGATCAAAAATATGAAGTTGTATCATTGGATCAATTAGTCATGGTTTTGAACAGCAAAAAGGTTGATAAGAAATATGTTGTTTTTACTTTTGATGATGGATACGTTGACAACTTTACTTTTGCTTATCCGATCTTTAAAAAATACAATATACCTTTCACTATATATATAACAAGCGGTTTCATAGACAGACAAGCAATCATGTGGTGGCATTCGCTAAGTGATTTGTTGTTTGATAACAAAAAAATTTCTTTTGAGCTAGACAATAAAAAATATGACTTTGATTGTTCTACAATAGAAGGAAAAGAAAGGGCCTATTTAAACATTGGGTTTTTGCTAAGGGGCTGCAACGAAAGTGAGCTTGCGGATAAAGCCGGAAAGATTTTTAATTTATTTAAAATCGATGCGTATAAAAAAACAGACGAGCTAGTGCTTTCTTGGGATCAGATCAAGAAGCTAAATAAAGATCCGTTAGTAACGATTGGGGCTCACACAATAAATCATTTGGTTCTTAAAAACTTGTCAGGGGCTGATGTAAAAAAAGAGATACTTGGTTCAAAGACAATGCTTGAATCGCAACTCAACTACGAGATTAAGCATTTCGCTTATCCAAATGGAGGGAGGGGAGAAGTAGAGAAAAGGGAATTCGAAATCGCCAAAGAATCCGGATTTATAACGGCGACCACAACAAGATCTGCCAATGTATTTTTGGAGCATCGCAATCATTTGGAGTGTTTGCCAAGATTTGATATGGCAGAAGGGATTGGGCACAAAGAGCTACAGTTTTTAACAAGCGGCCTCACCCATTGCCTGCGTAATCGATTTAAGAGAGTTATCACTTTATAGTTTTATGAAAATTCTTTTTATCTATTCATTATATAATATAGTAACACCGCGCAAGCCATTGAGGGCTTTGGAGTCAATACAATTTGGCATATCATACATATCTTCCTTATTGAAAAAACACGGACATTCTACAAGGCTGGTGGTTTTAAGTCGAATTTCAGGAAATAAAAACGAGGAAATCCTTGATGAATATATAAACAATAATCATCCACATTTGATATGTTTTACCGCTGTAAGCAGTGAATATTCTTTTGTTGCCAGCTTGGCAAGATATGTTAAGAAAAAATACCCCCACATATATTTATTGGTTGGGGGAGCGCATGTTTCACTTAATCCGGAAGGGGTTTTAGATGATTTTGATGCGTTATGTGTTGGAGAGGGAGAGTATCCTGTTTTGGAATTAGTTTCACAATTAGAAAAAGGGAGAATTCCTTTGTCAATCCCAAATCTATGGATCAAACATGAGGATAAGATTGAAAAGAATAAGCCGCGTCCTTTTTTGCAGAATCTTGATGAATTGCCCTTTCCCGACAGAGAAATGTGGCAGGAATGGATAGAGGAAGAACCAAACTCCGTATATGCGGTTTTATTGGGGCGCGGCTGCCCATTTAATTGTACTTATTGTTGCAATCATGCATTGAGAAAGCTGGCGAGTGGAACTTATACCAGATATCGATCTCCTGACAATATTTTAAGTGAAATAGAAGAGCTTACAAAAAAACATGTAAAAAAGAAAAGCAAGAGGGAAATTTATTTGGAAGTAGAAACAATTGGGACAAATGCGGACTGGGTGATCGATTTATGTTCTAAACTGGAAAACTTTAACAAAGGACTTAGTTGTCCATGGTCTTTTGGGACTAATTTGAGGGTTACTCCCAATTTGGATGTGGAACCGATTTTTAGCGCATTTAAAAGGGCAAATTTCAGGTTTGTTAATATTGGGCTGGAATCCGGTAGCGAAAGAGTGCGCCGTGAAATCTTAAAACGCAATTATTCTAACGATGATATTATCAGAACTGTAAAGCGGGCAAGAAAATATGGCCTACAGGTATGTTTTCTAAATATGATGGGATTGCCGGGAGAAACCATTAATGATTTCAAAGAAACAGTTAGAATGAATCGGCTTTGCCAGCCGGATTGGACGTCTGTTTCTATTTTCTATCCTTATCCGGGAACCGATTTGTTTGCCCTTTGCGAAAAAAAAGGACTAATAAAAGGCCAAATTGATACCGAGAACGAAAGAGAAAAAGCCATTTTAAACTTACCCGGCTTTAGCAGGAGGCAGATACAACGCGGTTGTGTCTGGTTTGAGTACAATGTTTATAAGCGACATCGGCCACGGATATCTTTATTAAGAAAATCGGTTGGGTTAATAATAAGGTCTAATTCGTATTTGTTTAAATTATATAAAATGGTTAGGCGTATCCCTGCGCCTGGATTTAACAAGGTGTAAATATGTTTGTAATATTCATATTATCTCTTCCGCTTTTAGTGTTGTCGATAGCCCAAATAGGGGGCAAGGATATTTTGATTTCGTATGCCACCACTTCTTTGCTGATTTTATATTTTTTCCTACGCAAAAAAAACGCAAAAATTTACTTTCCTGTGCAAGCGGTGTTTTTTCTCGTTTTTTTTGTTTATTTGCTTATGACAGTAGGATATTTTTCTTTTTCGGGAATGATTAATGAAAAGCATATTAGCCAACTGGCAACATATACTATATATTTCTTTTTTTATGTTTTGCTTGTCAATGTCTTTGTTTTACAAAGTAAAAAGCAGCTAATTAGATATGTTAACTTATTTATTTTAATTTGTGTTGTTTTTTCGCTTTACTCTGTTTTGCAGGCTTTTCTGCCTACCGGTTCAATAGTGTTTAAATTGTTTAGAAATGCAAATAGCTCTTTCGCATTATGGGATCCAACAAACGAAGGCCATCGTGTCGGCTGGTTTGGCCTGTATAGGGTAACCGGACTGGCAGCTGAACCATCAATGTGGGCCGGTTTTTTGGCGGTTCCGTTGTGCCTGCTTTTGCCTCGTTTATATTATAAATTTGAACGCAGGGACTTTTATTGTTTTTTTGGAATATTACTCGGTTTTTTATTTACGTTTGGACGCACAGGTTTTTATTCTGTTTTTTTGGCCGCTATTTCGTTTCCTTGTTTCATTTTAAAAGGTAATAAAAGAAGATGGTATGTTCTGTTTGTGGTGTTTGTTATTAGTTCTAGCATTTTTTATGGATTATTTGCAGATATCTTATTGCTGGGAGGCAGGGATTGGTCCAGGATAGAAAGAGCAACCGGAATGATTATTGCTTCCAGGATGTTTGTCTCCAATCCTTTGTTTGGGGTCGGGATTGGGGGATATAGAAATAGATCAATGGAGTATGGTTTTGAAGGGATGCGATTAGAGGGTGGCGGTGCGGGCTACCCCTACAATTTTTATTTGGGCCTAGCTGCGGAAACTGGAATTATCGGTTTGGCTCTCTGGCTATTTTTTTTAAAAAGTTTTTGGAATAAATTATCTTATCAAATAAGTTGTTTTAAAGAAAATACGGAAGAAAGGATATTATATTTGGGCTTGGGGCTCGCTTTTCTTTCGATAGTGTTTAGCTGGATCAATGTTGGAGGAATTAATTCTGTATATATCTTTTTTATATTTGCGTTGATAAGCGCAATGTCTAAATCTGTGGATAGAGTGCCAATAATGCGATAAAAATATGAAATACATATTAAACTTTTACAACCAATCTTCTGCCGGTACCGGTATGCTGGCAAAAACCTTTATTGCTTATTTGCATAAAGTGAAAGATGTCAATGACGAATTTACAATCATATTGCCCCGGGCACCTTTTTATGGCGATTTAAAGCCGCAGCAAAAAGACGGGATAAAAATCTTTTATGTTCCATTTTTCCGCGGCGTAAAGAAGATTGTATTCAGGTTTTTCTACGATATTATTATATTCCCAATGATAACGCTTTTCTTGCGGCCTCGTGGTGTTCTGGTTTTTGGGAATTTTTCCGTTGTCCCGTTATTATTCAAAAAAGTTGTGCTTTGTCATCACCCGCATTTGGTGGACGATGTCCTTTTGTCAAAATATGGTTTTAAATCCAGGATGTTGGAAAGAATAAAACGGTTATTGTTTTTTTTAACCACGCTAAGTTGCGGCAATGTGGTGGTGGAAAGTCTTTTCATGAAAAACGCGCTCATTAAAAAATATAACGTTTCCGAAGAATCTATCCGTGTAATAAGAAACTCAATAAGCGAATCGTTGTTAGCAATGAAATCAGGTGGGGAGGCAAGCATTCCTTTTAAGGAAAGGAAATCGATTTTATATGTCAGCCGATTTTCGTTGCATAAAAACTATGGTTTTTTGCTGGATTTGGCCGATAAATACCGAAAAGACATTGAAAAAATGCAATTGGAGTTTTGCATCACCATAGACATTAATTTAAATAGGGAAGCGAACAAACTGATAGATGACATTAAAACAAAAAAACTCGGCCATATTATTAAAAACCTGGGGGAATTATCTCACGAAAAGCTAGCCCCATATTATCAAAAATCATTGTGTTTGTTCTTTCCTTCAAGCTCAGAAACCTTTGGTATTCCATTGGTGGAGGCGATGTTTTTTGAATTGCCGATAATTTTGCCGAATTTGCCATATGCTTATAGCATGTGTGATGATTCGGCCTTATATTATAATTTAGATAATTATGAAGATGCTTTTAGAAAAATATGCTATATTTGTAATGAGCATAATTGGGAGATATATTCAGAAAAGAGTGGGCAACAATTTGCAAAATTTCCTTCTCCCGAAGAATGGGTCGCAAAATATCTGGAGTTACTAAAAAGATAAACCATGAAAAACGGTAAAAGAATAGCATTGATAAATCCTCGTGTCGAGTCTTTTTCCGGCAACATGCCCCCTCTGGGGATCCTTTATATTGCTGCCATACTCGAGAAGAACGGATATGAGGTAAAAATATTCGATATTTATCCCTATGATGACCGTAGCATCCCCGCGATGCTGGATTATCAACCGGAAATAATTGGCATGACCGTTTTGACCGACTATTGGCCAAGAGCCAAGTATATTTCAAAAACAATCAAAGAAAAACTACCAAATAGCTTTTTTGTTGTTGGAGGAGTGCATGTTACCGCGCTTCCCGAAGAAAGTATTTTAGAATTAAACGCAGATGCGGCGGTTATTGGTGAAGGGGAATATACTTTCCTTGAATTATGCGTCCATCTTAACAATGGCACGGATTGGAAGGGGACAAAAGGAATAATTTATAGGGATGAAGATCGGAATTTTATAGCTACACCGGGGAGGCCTTATATATCAAATTTAGACGAAATACCTTTTCCCGCAAGGCATCTATTAAATTTTGACGATTATTTGATGCCTCCCGGGATCATTCGCGGAAGATGGACCGAAAGATCAACAACGGTTATGACTGGACGGGGATGCCCATTTCAATGCATTTGGTGCGGAAGCCAATGCACCTTTGGCCGAAAAGTAAGATATCGAAGCATTGATAATGTAATCCAAGAAATTATCCAATTAATTAGAGATTTTCATGTAGATGCAGTGTGGTTTATTGACGACACATTTACCCTTAACAAGGAAAGAGTCATTGAGTTTTGTGAAAAAGTGATTAGCAATAATATAAAACTGATTTTTGGATGCCAGGCCCATGTTAAGACCGCCGACGAGGCAATGTTTAAATTAATGAAAAAAGCAGGGTTTGTACAGGTGGACTTTGGCGTTGAAAGCGGCTCAGACAAAGTCTTAAAAGCGTTAAAGAAAAATTCGGATGCGGTATCAATAAAAAAGGCGTTTTCTTGCGCAAAATCAGCAGGATTAAGGACTCTGGGAACCTTTATGTTCGGATCACCATCGGAAACCGAAGAAGATGTGGAGGCAACTATAAAACTAACGAAAGAAATAAGGCCAAGCTTTGTCAGCGCTTATTTTCTTACTCCCTATCCCGGGACCGAACTTATGAAAATGTCTCAAGAAAACAATTGGATAAAAAATCTCGATAGGGATGAAATGGGCCTAAAAAAGCGGCCGATGCTGCAAATCCATTTTTCTGAAAATGAATTATATAAAATACGCTCGCGATTCTTGCGAAAATATATTCTTCGTAATTTTTTTATTCCGATATGTTCCCCGCATAATCTAATCAAACTTTCATCGCTTTTTATGCAATACCCAAAAGGAATATTTCTCGGGATAAAAAAGTATTTTAAGACTTTTGTGTTTAATGATCTGGTTTTTGCTTTTTTGGTTTATTACGTTCAGGAACGAGCGGACCGGCAAAAGCGATTACGGGATAGAAGGGTTAGCTCTTAATGATAAAAGAAGCGGTTTGGAGAATATCATTTATTATCGCATCAATTGATAGAGACCAAGAATTGCAAAAATGCATATCTTCTATCGAGAAAGCGCATGAGCATCAGCAAGATATTCCCATTGAAATTTTAGTGGTAATCCAAAAAACAAAGCAAAAGAAAAACATAGGACTTAACTATCCGGCAATAACCAGGTTTTATTATATTGATAAGGTGGGATTATCGGCGGCAAGGAATTTTGCGATTGCAAAAAGCACGGGGGACTATCTTGTTTTTATTGATGATGACGCTTTTGTTAAAGAGGACTTTATTGCCGTATTATTAAAGAATACCATGACGCATAATAAGGTTGGAGCTTTTTGCGGCCGGCTTATTGATCCTATTCGAAACGTTCCGTTCTCGCGCCTTTTTTGCAACACCAACGTTAAAAGCTTAACTCGAATTGATTTTCAGAATTTTATGGGAAGCGCGCATGTATTAAGCAGAAAAGTGATTGAAAAAATAGGATATTATGATGAGGATTTTGGGGTGGGTGCGAAATATTTTGGTTCTGAAGAAAGCGATATTTTTTTTAGATTGATAATGGCAAAGGAACAAGTATTATATTTGCCTGATTTAGTGTTTTTTCATCCTATTCCCACTACTCCTTCTGATTATGTATATAAATACGCATATGCGGTGGGGGCGGTACTTGCAAAAAGTTGTAATAATGATAAAGCTAATTTTATTACCTACAGCTACCTTGTTTTACAAATAATGACAAGAGCTCTCATAAGGGTAGTGCAAAAAATATTATTTAAGGGGCGCTATATCGAGATGAATAAAAAATATCATTATGATTTAGTGATAAAAGGGACATTTGATGGGATGAGAGATTATAAAAAAAATGAGCATGGATTTGTCCGAGCCTAAATATATTTATGCTTGAAAACATAATTCATAACGATACAGTTATCGCTATTATTGTTTATAAGGACCATAAACAGGAAGGAATTCAGTTCTTGTCACCCAATAAATATCCCTTGCAACTTGGTTATATGACACGTCCTAATGGTTATCGAATTTCACCTCATATTCATAACCCTGTCCATAGAAATACTATAGGCACACAAGAAGTTTTATTTATAAAAAGCGGAGAAATTCGCATTGATTTTTACTCTTTTGAGCAAGAATTTTTAGAGAGCCGTAAGTTGTCTGCGGGTGATACTATTCTGCTTGCCGGTGCAGGTCATGGAATTGAGGTTCTTCAAGAAGCCGAAATCATCGAAGTAAAAAATGGTCCGTATATTGAAGGAGCAGATAAAGGCAGATTTGAGGGCAAAAGGAGCACCGATGATTCCTGTTAATCAACCATTATTAAATGGCCACGAAAAGGAATTATTAGCGCAATGCATTGAAACCGGCTGGATCTCTTCAGATGGGCCGTTTGTCATCGAATTTGAGCGGAAATTTGCTGATTATATTGGAGTTAAATATGGCATTGCGGTATGTAATGGGACGGCGGCTTTAGAAACAGCCTTGTTTGCTGCTGGGGTAGGAAAGGGCGATGAAGTGATAATGCCGTCTTTTACAATTATCTCCTGTGCTTTGGCGGCTATTCGGCTTGGTGCAGTGCCGGTTTTGGTTGATTGTGAGCCTGAAACTTGGAATATGGATGTGAATCAGATTGAATCTCGTTTGACTTCAAAGACCAAAGCCATTATGCCGGTTCACATCTATGGACATCCAGTAAACATGGATCCCGTCTTGGCGATTGCCAAGAAACATAACCTTGTTATTGTTGAAGATGCGGCTGAAGTTCACGGGGCAGAGTATAAGGGGCAGAAATGCGGAAGTATCGGCCATGTCAGTGCCTGGTCGTTTTATGCCAACAAAATAATTACAACCGGTGAAGGAGGGATGGTGCTTACCTCCGATCCCAAAATGGCTGAACGGGCGGCATCTTATCGTAATCTCTGTTTTCGTCCGGAAAAAAGGTTTTACCACACCGAGTTGGGATATAATTTTCGAATGACCAATCTGCAGGCCGCTATCGGAGTTGCGCAGATGGAGCGGATTGAAGAGTTTGTACGGATTAAGCGACGACTGGGTGAATATTATCGTGAGGGGCTAAGTAAGATTAAAGGGATCAAATATCAAATTGAAAAACCGTGGGCAAAAATGGTATATTGGATGTATTGTATCGAGTTGGATAATGCGCTAGGAATAGATGCCGAAACAATGATGCGAGAACTGGGTAAAGAGGGAATAGGAACACGCCCATTTTTTCTGGGATTGCACGAACAGCCGGCTTTACATGATTTGGATTTATTTAAGGGAGAGAGTTATCCTGTTACCGAACGGATAGCAAGACAGGGATTGTATTTGCCTTCGGGTATGACTTTAACCGAACGACAAATTGACGAAGTTGTGGCCGCGGTGAATAAAATTATAGGATAAAACAGGTAAGGAGATCTGACGTGGAAACAATTACTCGCAAAACCTGCCGCTTGTGCGGATCGAACGATTTGCAGGATGTTTTTTCGGTTGGCGACCAATATATTAATGATTTTGTACCTTTAGAAAGAGTGGGGAAAGGATTAAAGGCACCGCTTGATCTGGTAATGTGCGGCAAATGCTCCCTCTTACAGCTTCGTCACACCGCTCCGCAAGAATTATTGTATTCGCGGTATTATTGGTATAGATCCGGGGTGACAGACACAATGCGTCTCGCGTTGAGGGATATTACTAAAGAAATTGAATCTATTGTGTCCCTTAAATCCGGGGATGTTGTATTGGATATCGGCGCGAATGACGGAACAATGTTAGAAACATATACCGCGACCGGAATTCATCGTGTAGGATGTGAACCGGCCAATAATCTGGTAGACGCGTTAAAGCAAAAAACCAAATATGTGATGCACGATTTTTGGAATTATGAGCGCTATATGGAATTGGCGAAGGGGTGGGGTTTTGGAAAAGCTAAAGTTATTACCGCTATCGGCATGTTTTACGATTTGGAAGATCCCAATAAATTCATTAAGGATGCGGCCCGCGCATTGACGGATGACGGCGTTTTTGTCGCCCAGCTGATGTGTCTGGCACCGATGATCGAAAAGAACGACTTGGGAAATATCTGCCATGAACATCTGGAATATTATTCGCTTGATTCACTAAAATATCTGTTTGAAACCAATGGCCTTGAGATGTTCAAGATTGAAGAAAACAACGTTAATGGGGGGAGTTACAGGATTTTTTGCCGTCATTATAAAGGAACCGGTATAAAATATAAAGAAAAATTTACGCGTGATGATTTGCTGGCTTTTGCCAAGCGTCTTGAGGATAACCGCAAGAAATGCGTTGACTTTATTAAAGAGGAAGCCGCAAAAGGCAAAAAAATATATGTTTACGGCGCTTCTACAAAAGGAAACGTAATTCTTCAATATTATGGATTAGACAATAAGTTGATTGCAGCAGCTGCCGAGCGCAGCCCGGAGAAATGGGGGAAATATACCATTGGGTCGTGGATCCCGATCGTCTCCGAAGAAGAGGCACGAAAAGCCAATCCGGATTACTTCCTGGTGTTGCCTTGGGCTTTTTTTGATGAATTCTATAAGCGTGAAGCGGAGTGGCGTTCTCGTGGAGGAAAATTTATTGTTCCTCTTCCGGAATTTCGGGTGGTGTCGTGAGTTTAATTCCGACCGATAAGTATATCGATATTTTAAGAAATTTGCCGATTCTTTGCGCGGACATAGTTATTAAAAATCTCCAGGGAGAATACTTGTTGGTTAAACGCAATAATGAGCCGAAAAAAGATGAATGGTGGGTTATTGGCGGCAGGGTACTCAAAGGAGAAACGTTGGAAGAAGCGGCAGTCCGCAAGGTTAAGCAAGAAACAGGGCTACAGATCAACAACGTGCGGCCCATCGGTTGTTTTGAGTTGGTAGAAGGGGTAAATCCTTTTGGTTTGCCTTTTGGCTATCATTCCGTCAGCGTTGTTTTTGAAGCAGTTATTAATGACAAACAGCCGATTAAATTGGATAATCAGAGTGGGGCGTTCCAATTTGCAAAAGAGCTCCCTTCCGGATTTAATATCAAGTCTTTTGGGGGCAGATAATGAAGAGAGCATTGGTTTTAGGTGTTACGGGGCAGGATGGCAGTTATTTGGCAGAGATATTGCTTGAAAAGGGGTATGAAGTACACGGGATGATACGCCGATCAGCAACTGGAAACACTCGTAATATCGATCATCTTATTGAAGACCCCAAAATTTTTGGCAAGAATTTTTTTCTTCAACGGGGAGATTTGGCTGATCCTACCTCTCTTTATCGGATTATTAATGCTGTCAGGCCGCAGGAAATATACAATGAGGCAGATCAGGATCATGTGAGCTGGAGTTATGACATGGTCGGTTATTCGGCGGATATTACCGGAGCGGCGGTTGGTCGAATTTTAGAGATTATCCGTCAGATTGATCGTACAATCCGGTATTTTCAGCCCTGCACGTCAAATATGTTTGGCTTAACAGATAGTATCAAACAAAATGAGAATACTCCGTTTAATCCTCAAAGCCCTTATGCTTGTGCAAAAGCCATGGCTTTTTACCTGACTCGTTATTACCGTCAGGCCTTTGGAATATTTGCTTCAACTGCTATTTTATATAACCACGAGTCTCCCCGGCGTACCCCGGAGTATTTAACCCGCAAGGTTACCCGAGCTGTTGCAAAAATAGCCTGTGGGAAACAAGACAAACTTATTTTGGGGGACATGTCGGCTTGTATTGATTGGGGATACGCGCGGGAATATATGGAAACGGCCTGGCGGATATTGCAGTTGGATAAGCCCGATGATTTTGTAATTGCTACTGGTGAGGCACATTCTGTTGGGGAATGGGTTGAGAAGGCCTTTGCGGTTGTAAATCTTAAACCGGATAATTATGTTGTAACGGATCAAAAACTTTTGCGGCCGACAAAAACATCATCGCTAGTTGGCGATATAACTAAGGCTAGAAAGACATTTGGATTTGATCCAAAATTCAAAATCGATAAATTGGTTAAGCTTATGGTTGAGGCCGACCTAGAAAAAAATGCAGAATAAAATACAATTGTCATTTTGTATCACTACTCGCAATCGTGCTGATTTTATTGGTGAAGCTCTCGATAGCATAATTTCTCAGGCGGGTGATAATGTTGAAATAGTTGTTGTGGATGGAGCGTCAACTGATAATACGACGGAGGTGGTAGGGCAATATCAAAAAAAATTCAACAATATAGTTTATCGTCGGCTTGAGAAAAACGGCGGCGTGGATAGGGATATGGCAACGGCGGTTGAACTGGCACGAGGCGAGTATTGTTGGTTGTTTTCAGATGACGACATGCTTAAGACGGGAGCGATCGAGAGGATGCTCAAAGAGATTAAAACCGGTTGCGAGATATATCTTTGCAATATAACTGCTTGTGATTTGCAGATGCGTCCTATTAGGCAACGTTTTTGGCTTTCGAGGAAAATTCGCGATAGAATTTTTAATCTTCACAATAAAAGTGACTTTGTAGAATATTGTAATAAGGCGAATTCTATCGGTGCGCTTTTTAGTTTTTGGAGCTCAATTGTATTTCGCCGCGAAGAATGGAACAAGACTGGATTCCTTGAAGAATTTGATGGATCGGCGTATGCAAGCGCTTCGGTGTTGCTCTCTTTTATTAAACGAAAATGCAGACTGAAATATATTAGAGATTCTCTGGCGTTATGGCGTAGTGATAATGTAAGTTTTCAAAATGCCAACGGACTAGTAGGAAAATTCCTGCTTGACTTTGATGGTTATTGGCATTTGGCAAATAAATATTTATCTGACGATCTTAAGATGAAAGATTCTTTTTTTGGGGTTATGATGCGTGAACATCCCTGGTACACGATTATTAATGCCACTTCTTTTATTGATAATGATAAACAATGGGCCACATTTAAGGATAAAGCGCTTAAATTCGGATATGGTCAAAGAATCTTGAATATCTGTTATGTTTTGGGGAGATTTAAACCTCTTGTTTCTATGGCTGTAACAATGAAGCGCAAGATTATCAAGAGCCGCGTCTTAGCAACTTTAGACGCCCATAAAAAATTTTTATTAAAGCGACATTAAGTTTGAAATGATAAGTAAAACAAATAGTAACCAAATAAAAATTTTATTGATAATTTTTGTGTTTTCAATGTTAATTCGGGTTGTTTTACCTATTATTAGAACAACATGTTTTGATCAGCCATATATAACGGATAGCAACGAATCAAGGGTTTTTATTCGTTATGGAGATGATTTCTTTAAAAATGCTGATAGCGATGAGTTAACATATGTTCTTACCGCAAAATCATTAATTGAGGGGCATGGATACGCAGTTAATATTCAAGAATTCGAAAAATATGACAATAGTTCTCCGGAGCTTGGGCAAATTAACTCAAAACATGTTTTTACCGGAAGGGCACACAAAAAAGAGCTTTATAAGGGCGATTTTTTTAAGCATAAATTAGTCCCCCCCTTATACCCAATATTTTTAGCATTATGCATTTATGCTTTTGGGCTAAACACATTAGCTTGGTTTTTGCCGCAAATATTGTTAAGCAGTCTAACTTGTTGTTTGATATATTCTATCGCAAAGGGGATATTTAATGATAAGGTTGCAGTTGCATCTGCTTTTATGGTTGCTTTATACCCAGAATTAATACTTTGGACCAATAAAATGCGAGTAGAAACCCTTTTTATTTTTTTATTAACTTTGAGTTTTTGGTTTTTATTAAAAAAAGATTCTAATCAAAAGAAAACCTTTGCCCTGCTAATTGGAGTATTTTTAGGAATGGCATGTTTAACTCGGTTGACCTTGCTTTTTTTTGTGCCACTTATTATTGTTTGGAAATTATTTTGTTGGGAACAAGAAAAAAGAAGCATCGTTCTATGGTTGTTGGTATTGTTGTTTTCTTTTGCAATAATTTTATCGGCTTGGGCTATACGTAATGCTGTTGTATTTAATGATTTTACCGTTTTAACCGATGAGGCAGGTGCAATATTTGTTGACTACCCTAATTCTCATATTTATCCAATCATAATGTCTAATTCATCCTCTTTGCCTTATCTAACGACATTTGTCGGTTTTGTTGCTCGTAACCCTAAAGAATTTATCATTAAGAGTTCAATCCGGTTTATTAAGTATTTATCTCCTTTTACATCGCAAATGCAACCACAAGCAAAAATATATAAAACATTAACTTGGCTATTTATTTTTCCGGCATCTTTTTGTGGAATGTTTTTAGCTTTAAAGAAACAATGGCAAGCCTCAGGTTTGTTGATTGCTTTTATTGTATATTATATTATTTTTCATGGTTTTACCGTTGTTGATGATGGCTTGGTTTATCGTTATCCTATTCAACCTTTTCTTTGTATTTTTGCGGCTTATGGGTATTATTTGATTTTTAATAAGTTTAGGGAACGGTTAGAATGAGCACGATTGTCTTTCGCGTACTGCTGATAAAATATCTTTCCTTATTTAAGCACTATTATTATGCCGCGTATATCAGGCTGAAACGGCTGACGTTAAAGAGATTGGTCAATCTGGCTAAAATTGAGTACGCTTTTTTTAAGAAAAAAACGATCGTCAACGGCTATCCGTATGAGATTGTTATAGAGCCGACGAACATCTGCCAGCTTAAGTGCCCACTCTGTTTTACTGGGACCGGTAGCGCCGGCCGGGAAAAAGGCTTTATGGGGCTGGCGGCCTTTCAAAAGATGATCGACACCCTTGGCCCTTACGCTTTTCACGTCTACCTGCACCTCTGGGGCGAATCGTTCCTGCACCGGGACCTTAACCGTTTTATCCAATACTCGCATAATGCCAATTTAAGCACGACTGTCAGCAGTAATCTCTCTTTCCAGCTGGAAGAGCGGCGAGCCAAAGATATTATTAGATCGGGACTGGATGTCCTGGTCGTCGGGCTCGACGGAGTTACGGCCGAAGTCTACAATCGCTATCGGGTAGGGGGCAATTTTGATCAGGTAATTGTCAATATAAAATTATTCGCCCGGCTTAAAAAAGAGTTAGGAAGCAAGACGCCGTACATCAAGTGGCATTTTATCGTTACCAGGCAGAACTCCCATCAAGTCGAGGCGGCCAAGGAGCTGTCCAAAGAACTGGGTACCGACTCTATCGTTTTTGCCAGCGTCTTCCTGCGTGACCCGATCGACAACGCAACCAAAGAAAAGTGGTTGCCGGTTGACAAGCATTTGGGCAACCAGAAAGTGTTTGATAAACCCAACGAATTGATCGGCGGCTGTTGGTGGCTCTGGCGGGGGGTGGTGGTCAACTGGGATGGGGCGATCTCCCCGTGCTGTACGATCGCGGATAAAACCACCGATTTCGCGCTGTTTGACCAAGATTTTAAAAGGGTTTGGAACAATCCTCACTACCAAGCGGCCCGGCAACTTTTTACCGGTGACAAGAGAGCTTCGGGACTAAAAACAGTTTGTCATGATTGCGGCGTGGTCAGGTACAGCCAATGAAAGTAGTGCTGGTTGCCCCGCCGATTCCGACCATAACGACCAGTAATTCACCGTCTGTCGGATTGGCTTATTTGGCTGCGGTTTTGTTGCAACTTGGTGCGGAAGTTGAGATCATCTCGTCCGCAGCGGAAGGCCTGGACGCAAAGGCCACAGCCGCAAAAGTGCTTTCTGCGCGGCCGGATATCTTGGGTTTTTCGATCTCAACGCCGGCTGTTAATAATTCGCTTAAGATCATTAAAGATATAATTAGCAAAAACAACGGCATTAAGATCATTGTTGGCGGGCCACACCCAACCTTGTTTCCCGATGAGTTCCTCGATCACGGAGCCGATGTTGTCGTCCGGGGCGAAGGGGAAAAAACATTTGCAGTGCTCTATACGGCTTTTGAGGGCGGCGGCAGCCTGGCCGCGATCAATGGGATATCCTATAAAAATGAGGGGCGGACTGTCCATCGCTCTGACCAAGAGCTGATTGCAAACCTCGATTCCCTCCCATTCCCCGTCTGGGAACTATTTCATCTTGAGCGTTTCAAGAACGATTTCCGGAAAAACGTTTTTATTTTGCCGATTGTTTCTTCCCGGGGTTGCCCGGCCTGCTGCGCTTTTTGCTATAAAGGGATTTTTGGCAGCCGTTTCCGGGCCCGCAGTCCGCAAAATGTCGTCGCGGAGATCAACTACCTGATCGATAGGTTCCGGATCGAGGAGTTTGCGATCATCGACGACAATTTTACTGCGGAGCCCAAAAGAGCGATAGCGATCTGTGACCTGATCATGGCGAAGAAGATAAAGATACCCTGGTCCTTGCCGGCCGGCATCAGGGTTCCCAATGTTTCGCTCGAACTGCTAAAAAAACTAAAGGCCGCCGGCTGTTATCGTGTTGCCCTTGGTGTGGAATCGGGAAACCAACAGATCCTTAATTCGATTAATAAGGGAATCACTCTTGAACAAGTCCGCAAAGCCGTTAAATTATTTAAAGAAGCCGGACTGGAGTCGGTCGCTAATTATATGATCGGCAACCTCGAAGAGACCGAAGCGGCTGTCGAACAGACGATAAAATTGGCCATTGAACTCGACACAGACTATGTGCAGTTTGCCAAAGCGATCCCTTACCCTGGGACAAAAATGTACGAACAATTGAAAAAAGAGGGGCGGATCATCGCCGGATCCTGGGATAATTACGACCCCTTCCTAAACTCTAAACCGATCTTCCGGCACAAAAATCTCACCAATAACCAGATCAATGCCAAGTACCGCGAAGCATATCGTCGCTTTTATTTCCGGCCCAGTTATTTGTTGAAGCGTTTAATGCGTATCCGGTCCTTGGAAGATCTTGGCTTGGTTAGGAATGGATTAAAATTGTTTCGTAATATCCTGAACAAGGACAGCAAATGAGATGATTACCAAAGCGCATACCTTCGCGATCGTCGCTTACAATGATTCCCCTTTCTTGGAAGATTGCATACAGTCTCTGCTCAAACAAACGGTTAAAAGCGAGATTTATGTCTGTGCGGCAGTTTCTTCCGATTATTTAAAACTGATCACGGCAAAATACGGCCTCCCTTTATTGGTCAATAGTTTTGGAGGGGGGATCGCTGCCGACTGGTCTTTCGCCTATGATCAATGCGCGACCGATTTTATCACTTTGGCGCACCAGGACGATATCTATCTGAACCGGTACACTGAATCATGTTTACGGGCGGTCAAAGGGAGGGAAGGAGTCAATCTGATCACCTTTACCGATTATGCTGAATTACCGACTAACGGAAAGATCCGAAGCTGGGGACCGGTCTTTATCCTAAAAAGAATAGGTCTCCTTCCTTTTTTGGTCGGGCAGACAATCACCGCCGGCTTTCTTAAAAGATCGATTTTGGCCTTCGGCAATCCGATCGCTTGCCCAACTGTGATGTATAATAAAGGCAAGATCGGTAAGTTCAGGTTTAATGATAAATATCTATGTAGTTTGGATTGGGAATCCTGGATCAGGCTAAGCAGGATTGAGGGCGGTTTTAGCTATGTCAATAAAAAACTATTATGGCATCGGATATATGAAAGGTCGCAATCGTCTATGCTGACTAGGGACAGAACGCGGCACCATGAAGAGCAGGAACTACTGGCAGGCCTCTGGCCGCGGCCGCTGGCGGTTTTGTTGGCAAATCTGCATTATTTCCTGGCCGCTGGTCCTAAGGATAAGAGTTAATTATGGCAAAGGTAATGCTTATCTCTCCACCATATATTGACCTCTATGGGGGATTAAACGGGGCAGCCGGACGTTATTTCCCTTTGGGTCTTGGTTATATTGCCTCTTATTTACAAAAATACGGCGGCCACGATGTCAGTTTATTTGAGATGGACGCCCAACAATTAAGTTGCGACGGGATGGTAAGGAATATTCAAACCGCCAAACCCGACATCATTGGACTGACCTGTTCAACGCCTAATTTTGTCAGAGCGGTCGAGCTCGCCCGGCGGATAAAAGCGGTGTCAAACGCCAAGATAGTCCTGGGCGGAGTTCACGCTTCGGCTCTGCCGCAATATATTATCGAAAAATATTCGGACTGTTTTGACTGCCTAGTCAAAGGGGAGGGCGAGATAACCATGCTCGAGCTGGTTGACGCTTGCCAGAACAATAAGCCGATCAAAGGCATACCCGGAGTTATTTTTAAACCGGGTGAAACTGCCGTTTGCAATGAAGAGCGCCCTTTTATCGAAGACCTAGATATCCTTCCTTTTCCGGCGCGAGAGCTGATAGACCCGTCTCTTTTTTGGCCCAATATGCACAACGCCAGGTATAAGGAATCTTTTTCTGTCTTGACTAGTCGTGGCTGCCCGTTCAACTGTAGTTTTTGCGCTTCGCGGATCATCTCAGGCCGGAAATATCGGACGCACTCCGCGGAATATGTCCTGTCTGAAATAGAAATGCTAAAAAAAGATTACGGAGCGAAACAATTGCTAATCACTGACGATACCTTTACCATGAACCGGGTGCGGCTCGAAAAAATCTGTCGGGGGATGATCGATAAGAGGCTCGGCCTGAAATGGTTCTGTTTTTCACAGGTCAATACTGTTGATAAAGAAACGCTTGTTTTAATGAAAAAAGCGGGCTGTTATAATATTGGTTTCGGGGTTGAATCAGCCAACAAGGAAACCCTGGCCTCTATGGGCAAACCGATTAATCCGGAAGAAGCGGCCAAGACCATTAAACTGGCCAATAAGCTTGGGTTCAAGACCCAGGCGTTCTATGTCCTTGGCGCGTTGAATGAGACCGAAGCGCAGGCTGAAAGTACAATCGAATTCTCAAAAAAGGTGTCGTCAACCTTGGCCTTTTATAATATGCTAGTTCCTTATCCTGGCACTAAGGATTTTGAGCGTTATTTCCCGTCTGCCGATCTTGCGAGAATCAAATGGGATGATTTTGTCGCCATCGGGGATAATTGCGTGATTGAACAATCCTCATCCCCTTCATATGACATTAAAAAACTTATTGGCAAGGCATATTTTCAATATTATATCGATCCCTTAAGAGTTTTAAGAATATTACTCAAGATCAGGACATTCTACGAATTTGGCAACTATCTCAAAGGTGGAATAAGTTTATTCGGCCAAATATTTAATTGGTCCAGAGGCCGGTCAGGGAAAATGGAGAGTCATGCCTAGAACACTGGTGATCGTGCCTGCCTATGTGGTAAACGATGGCTCGATGAATACGACCGCGGAGATCGTAAGGACTATTGGGAGGGGAATTATTTCCCATCTGATCAATTTTGGCATCGGAGCGGAGATTCAGACTGGACTCAACTCCCATTGCCTTAAAGCGACGAATTGCTTCATTAGAAAATAAATTCTTTGGCAGAAATAAGGAAAAAACTTACAAATAGTCAGTATTTTGCTTTAAGGAACAGATTTAAAAAGACAGTCTTAATGAAACGGTTTGGATTCCTGATAAAGGCTAACCCAAAAGAACGGATCAACCAGACGATCCTCATCGGGTCCACCATATTCCTTATAAATAATCGTTTGACATACCGTTCCATTTCGTCAAGGCCGGTAAAACTATCAATCTTGACCCAGGGCGTTGGCCCGCTGCCATCCCAATTGCCAACCAGCTGGCCGGATTTTTTCGCTTCGTTGTATGCTTTGGTGTTCGGTAGCGGCGTGAATAAGTGGAAGCGAATCGCGGTCGGCTTTGCTTTTTGCACAAATTTTTCAGTTTCCTTTAGTGTCGTTTTCGTTTCACCGGGATAGAAGAGAACAATGTCGGCAAAACAGTTCAAGCCGGCTCTTTTCGCCATTTCGCAGGCGGCCAGGTTTTGCTCCACCGTAGTTTGCTTGTTAAAGGCATTAAGCATTTTTTGTGAGCCCGATTCCAGCCCATAGACGATAGTGGTGACTCCGGCTTGTTTCATCTTCTTCAGCAATTCATCGTCAACAACATTGACCCGGCTACGCACCCTAAAATTACAGCGATAATTCTTTTTAATCAATGCATCCAAAACTTCAACACATCGGCTTCTTTCAATTGTAAAAGAATCATCCATTATCTGAATATTTACAGGGGCAATGTTTTTGATGACCCAATCAATTTCTTTTAAAACGTTTTCGGGCGACCTTGCTCTATATTTATTGCATACCTTAAAACAAAAATTGCATTGAAAGGGACATCCTCTGCTGGTCATTACAATATCGAGGGGGGAGCCATAAAACAGATCGCCGTATGTGCCATTGCGATAGTTTTGTATAACATTTTCTCTGTCTGGAAAAGGAAGGGAGTCTAAATTAGTAACAATATCTCCATTTTCACAGTGGTAAATTTTTCCTCCCGATCTAAAAGAAATACCTTTAACTTTATGTAAGTCTTTATTTTTCAATAAACCTTGAATAAGTTCATAAAAAATCAATTCACTTTCACCGCGGGTAATAATGTCGCAATCAGGGATTTGTTCCAGAGTTTCTTGGGGCATTGCTGTGGGATGAGGTCCCCCTAAAACGATAAGTGCCGAATTAAAGGCCATTTTGAATAATTTGCATAATATAGCTGTTTCTTTTATCTCGCAACTGAAAAGTGTCATTCCGATAATATCGGGAGCATGGTTTTTTATATCTTGTAACAACTCTTGAATATACGGGTTTTCTTTGCATATGTTTTTAATTAGTATTTTATTAATGCATTTGTCGAGTATTTTAACATCTATATATTTTGACTTTAGATATGAAGAAAGATACATAAGAGACATAGGTGGAGATATGCCTTCCGCAGGGACAACAAATACCCGAACTAACAATACTTTCATATGTTATAATTATATACTAGCTTATAGGAGATTTAAAATAAAGTATTATATTGCTCCCCCCCTAGAAATATACGTAGGCGAGAGTGGAAATTGCTACCAGGAACCAAAAATAACAAGCAAAACCTACGCCGAGTACAATTATCTTCGACCAGGGATTGCTTCTTATGTTAAATCAATCCATTTTGATGTGGCCCTTAAACTTGTGCGACAATTCTTTTATCGCTGTAATGTGATTGATTTTGGTTGTGCTGATGGGGTCTTTTTGCCTTCGCTGTCAAAGTATTTTAATCTCGTTTGTGGGGTTGATAAAAATCCAAACTTTATTAAAATCGCGCAAAAACTAGTTGATATGTCGGCCCTTAGCAATGTCAAATTAATTTGCAATGAAAAGCATAATATCGTCGAAATAAAAAGGCAATTAGCCGATGAGAAATATAATTTATTATTTCTTTTGGAAATCATAGAACATGTAGGCAGAAAAGAGGATTTGTATGCATCAAAAGTTGAATTCATTGAACAACTTTTTGCTTTGATTGATGAAGAGGGTATTATAGTGATTTCTGTGCCTAAAATGGTTGGGATTGCTTTCTTGATGCAGCGTATTGCATTGGCGTTGTTTGGCTTATATCGATCGCCAATGTCAATAAGCAATATAGTTAAAGCTTCCTTTTTTAATAACACATCGGATTTGGAGAGACAATGGAAGGGGGAACATGAAGGATTCAATCATAAGAAACTGGAAAACCATCTTGGAAAGAATTTTAATATATTAAAAAAAAGAAATTTGCTGTTTCAAGTTATATATGTCATCAAAAGAAATCCTGTTAAACAAGCCAAATAATGGAAGGATGTTGCTGCCCGCTTGTGGTGGAGAGTTAAGTAATTTTATGGTATTGTTGTAACAAATTGAGAGGAATTTGCCAATGGATAAACTGTTAATTATTGTCCCCGCTTTTAACGAGGAAGAAAGCATTATCAGGGTAATTGAGGAAGTAAAAAATGTTGGTTTGTCCAATGACCTTGTAGTTATTAACGATTGTTCAACTGACAAGACCGAAGAGTTAATAAGAAATCTGGAGATTAATATCGTATCGCATCCGGTTAACTTAGGTGCTGGCGCAGCTATCCAGACTGGCTTGAAATACGCACAAATAAACAATTATGATTTAATGGTTGTTGTTGACGGGGATGGCCAGCATGATCCGAAAGAAATACCGAAAATGGTTGTTGCACTGAAAGAAAACCTTGCTGATGTGGCGGTTGGATCAAGGTTTTTAACAAATGGACAAAGTGGTAAGCAGAAAATCCATTGGGCGCGGCAAATAGGAATAAAAATATTTTCTGTTCTTTTGTCGCTGATTGTTCGCTCTAAAATAACCGATACCACTTCAGGATTTAGAGCTTTTAATAAGAGAGCGATTAAATTTTTGGCACATGAAATGCCGGCCGATTTTCCCGATGCGGATATGCTTTTGTCATTGATTTTTGCCGGCTTTAAGATAATCGAGGTGCCAGTAAATATGCGAGAGCGAATAGGTGGTCGCTCAATGTATTCCGGATTAAGATCTGTTTATTATCCGTTTAAGCTTACTATTGCTATTTTAGCTGTTTTGTTGAAATCTTTTTTAGAAAGGAGAAAATAGAAAAATGTCAATCCGAGTTCAATTGGCAATTGTGGTACTTGCGCTATTGCTTTTAGGATTTATATTTGATCTTCTAAGGCGCAAAAAGATCAGCGAAGCTATTACTTTATGGTGGTTATTTATTATAATATTGATGATCTTTCTTACACTCAATCAGGACTTTTTAAGTAGGATCAAAGATGTTTTTGGAGTAGCTTTGCCATTCTCGGTATTGCTTTTGTTTAGCTCGTGCTTTATCCTGGTAATGTTGATATATTTTTCGATGAAAATATCTGTTTTATCCATACAAATCAAAGATATTGCACAAGAATTCGCAATATTTAAAGCGGTGGCGTCTGAAAATCAGAATAAAAAGGAGCAGCAATCGGCAAAATGAAAAAAGCATTTATTACTGGGATCACTGGTCAGGATGGTTCTTATCTGGCTGAGTTTTTATTAGTCAAGGGGTACGAGGTTTACGGTGCTATGCGGCGGGCTTCGGTTTTTAACACAGAAAGGATTGATCATATTCTGCATCAAATTAAGGTTTATCATGCAGACTTAACAGATTCTTCTTGTCTTAGCCGTTTGATAGAAAAAATACGGCCGGATGAGATTTATAATTTAGGCGCCCAATCACATGTTAAGGTTTCATTTGATGTGCCGGAATATACCGCGGAAACTGATGCGATTGGAACACTTCGTTTGCTTGACGCGATCAAAGAATCTGGGGTTAAAACAAAATTTTATCAGGCATCCACCAGTGAAATGTTTGGAGGATTTTCCGAAACTGTTCCGCAAAACGAAAAAACTCCCTTTCACCCTCGCAGCCCTTATGGTGTGGCCAAGCTTTACGCGCATTGGATTACCGTTAATTATCGCGAAGCTTATAAGCTTTTTGCGTGTAGCGGCATTCTATTTAACCATGAATCTCCCAGAAGAGGCCGGACTTTTGTTACACGCAAGATTACAGAAGCTGTTTCAAAAATAAAAAATGGCCTTCAGGAAAAGCTTCTTTTAGGAAATCTCAATGCCAAACGCGATTGGGGATACGCGCCTGATTATGTGGAGGCTATGTGGTTGATGTTGCAAGCAGATCGGCCTGATGATTATGTGATTGCAACAGGGGAAACTCATACAGTTAAAGAGTTTTGTGAGAGGGCTTTTGCCGAGATTGGAATAGAATTAGTCTGGAAGGGTAAGGGGGTAGATGAAAAAGGGGTTAATTGCGCAAATGGAAAGGTTTTAGTTGAAATTGATCCGCAATATTTTCGACCATCTGAAGTTGATTTTTTATTGGGTGATTCAAGTAAAGCAAATAGTAAGCTAGGTTGGAAGCCCAAGGTAAAATTTGACGAATTGGTAAGGATAATGGTTCGAGAAGACTTAAAATTAATAGAAAACAAAAAAGATGTATACTAATGCGAAACATTTATCCATTTGTCTTATCAACCACAACTCTCAAGAATTAACCACCAACTGCCTCCGCTCCATCTACGACAAAACAAAGTTGTTATCATTTGAGATAATCCTAGTCGACAACAATTCTACCGACGGTAGTCGTGAGTCGATTAAAAAGGCATTTTCCCAAGTAAAAATCATTGCGAATAAACAAAACAAAGGCTTTGCTTATGCCAATAATCAGGCAATAAGAATGGCTGTGGGTAAATACGTAATTTTACTAAATAACGATACCATCTTAAAAAACGATGCTTTGGATAAAATGGTTGCCTTTATGGAGGCTAATCCCAAAGTTGGCGCGCTTACTTGTAAACTTTATGATGCCGATGGAAAAACAATTCAACGTAATTGCCGTACTTTCCCAACTCCCTGGGGGACCATGTTTGGCAGGGCTTCTCTTTTAACTAAATTATTCCCAAATAACCCTTGGTCTTCCAAAAACCTGCTTTCAAATTGGAATTATGATTCTATCCGTGAAATCGACTGGGCTTCCGGTGCGGCATTGATGGTTAGAAAATCCGTAATTGATCAAGTAGGGATGTTGGACGATAAAAACTTTTTTATCTATTGGGAAGACACCGACTGGTGTAAAAGGATCCATGACGCGGGTTGGAAAATCTGTTTTATCCCCGAGGCCGAAATTATACATTTTACCGGTAAAGGCGGCGGAAAAAGGGGCTTGTTTTTATCAAATTTGATGATTTATCAGATGCATAAATCGGCCTATAATTATTTCAGAAAACATTATTTGAAATCTTGGCTGAATCCAATGACCACCGTTACTTTTTTTGGATTTATTGTCTTAACAAGCTTGAAAATAATATTAAATAGCATTAAGATAACATGCAAGCGGAGGTAGGAATGAAACTTCTAATCGCCGGCGGCGCGGGCTACATCGGTTCCGTCCTTGTCCCAGCTCTTTTGGAACACAATTATGAAGTCGATGTCATTGATCTTTTTTGGTTTGGGAACCATCTCCCAAAACAGGTCAAAATAATCAAAAAGAATCTTTTCGATTGCCATGAAGCGGATTTGAAAGATTATGACCGGGTTATTTTTCTGGCCGGTCTTTCAAACGACCCTATGGCCGAATTTAATCCGGTTAGAAATTTTATTGACAACGGGGCACTCCCTTCTTATCTTGCCTACCGGGCCAAAAACGCGGGAGTAAAAAGATTTATTTACGCCTCTTCCTGTTCGGTCTATGGGTATGCTCAGGATCACCTGTACCTCGAAACCGATCCGGTCACCTGCGATTATCCTTACGGCATTTCAAAACTTCAGGGAGAGCGGGGGGCGCTTCAAATGATCAGGGACGGTTTTTCGGTAATCGCCTTGCGCCAGGGGACGGTCTCCGGACATAGCCCCCGCATGCGGATGGATTTAATCGTCAATACCATGTTCAAATCGGCCATGACCTCGGGTAAAATCACGGTAAACAACGCTGCGATCTGGCGGCCGGTCTATGATGTCAGGGATTGCGTTGAGGCCTATTTGCGGGCGATCCAGGCGGATGACGGCATAAGCGGCATCTTTAATGTTTGTTCCGGAAATTTTACCGTTGGCGCGGTGGCCGATCTGGTCAAGGAGGAGGTAGAAGCGTTGTCCGGCAAAAAAATTCAAATTGAGATAAAAAATATCGATGATTTTCGCAACTACAAAGTTTCAATTGAAAAAGCCAAAATAGAGCTGGGCTTTGATCCGCGCTATTCCATCAAAGATATTGTTCTTGATCTTTATAACCATCGGGATTCTTACGGTGATTATGAAAAAGACGAATTTTATAATATTCGCGTGTTTAAAAAATTAAAATAATGGAACAATTAATTTGCTTTTTTATAGCCCTAATCTTGTCTCTCTCCTTAACCCCATTGGCTAAATTGCTGGCCAGAAGGATAAATGTCCTCGACCACCCCAACCACCGCAAGATCCATGATAAACCGATCCCGCTAATGGGTGGTATGGCCATCTTCTTGTCCTCGTCCTTGTCCTTGTTGTTTTTTGCCCCCAAAACACCGGAGTTGCTTTGGATCTTGTTTTTTGGCCTGATCTTTATCCTCTTTGGTTTTTTGGACGATGCCGGAATAAAAATTAGAGCCAGGATCAAGATCTGGTCGCATTTGGTGTTTGCGCTCTTGTTTGTTCACTTGACCGGAATCGGGGTCTTTTTGTTTCCCTGGTGGTGGTTTAATTTAATCCTTTCCGCCTGCTTTATCACCTTTATGACCAATTCTTTTAATATGCTTGACGGCATGGACGGTCTTGTATCCGGGGTCGCCTTTTTTGCCGGCTTATCTTTTTTTGTTCTGGGTCTAAGCAACAACTTGTCCGATGTCGCGATTCTTTCAATTGCCCTTGCCGGAGCTTGTCTGGGATTTTTAAAATATAATTTCAACCCCGCCTCCATATTTCTGGGGGAAGAGGGCTCCACCTTTATCGGCTTTATCCTGGCGACCATTGCCATGAAATTAAAAATCTTCAGCCTATGGAATATTGCGCTGGTCTTGAATATTCCCCGCCTCCAATTTGTCTCTTTTATTGTTCCCCTGATAATTCTGGGGATTCCAATTTTTGATACTTTTTTTGTCTTTTCCAATCGCCTTTTGCATAATTTAAAAATGAGCACTCCGGGAAAGGACCATTCTCATCACCGGATCCATCTGATGGGACTATCCCAAAAGATGACCGTTCTAACCCTTTACGCCGTCCAGATTGTTCTGGGCGCGATCGCCTTGTCGATGGTTACCGCCAGCCTGGTCCAGTTTTTTTCTTTGATTATTATTGTAATAACATTGGCCGTCTTCGCTTGCGTTTTTCTACTGCGGGTCAAGGTCTATACGTAGCTTTGCACTTTGAGTTTTGCACTTTTTCCATGCTATAATTAACAAATAATGCACAGAAAAATTATCATCGTCGGCGCCGGGCCGATCGGATGCTACCTCGGACAACTCTTAAAATCCTACGGATTTTCTCCTCTATTGCTTGAAGAACACGCCGAAGTCGGCCGTCCGGTCGCTTGCGCCGGGATTTTGGGGAAAGATGTCTTCAAGCATTCCCAAATTCCGCTCTCAAAAAAATCGATCATCAATGTCATCGACGGCGCCAAAGTGCAGTTTAAAAACTCCGCCTTTCTTTTGAAACGCGACGGGGTCGCCTATATCGTCAAGCGGGATATCTTTGACCAGGAATTGAGTCACGGGTTAAACATCGAATTTAACACCCGCTTCGAGGGTGCGGAAAAAAACGGCCCCGGCTACAATGTCAAAACCAATAACGGAGAATATTATACCGATCTTTTAATCGGAGCGGACGGACCGCACTCCAAAGTCAGGAATCAGCTCGGGTTCTCTTCCGCCCTCAAAATTTACCGCGGACTGCAATACAGGATAAAAAAAGAGATCCCGGATCGCGATCGAGTTGAAGTAATTTACAGCAAGCCCTTTTCCCTCTTCACTTGGGTTATCCCGGAAGGGAACGGGGTAATCAGGGTTGGGACGATGGCGGAGAACCCATATCAAGAACTGGAGAATTTTATCAAAGAACGCCGGATCGATGGAGAGATAATTGAAAGGAATGCCGGACCGATCCCGATCGGGACCTCGGACCTGGTTTTTGAAAACAACGCCGCCTTGGTCGGCGACGCCGGCTGTCAGCTCAAGCCGATCACCTCCGGCGGGATCTATTACGGCATGCGCGGGGCGGAGCATCTTGCGCGGGCGATCAAGGACGGGAACCTGAAGCAATATGAGACCGACTGGCAGGAAGCGTACGGGCAGGAGGTAAAATTCTGCCTTATGCTGAGGAGCCTAACCGAGGGACTGGGGGAGGATGTTCTGCTCAAGCTTTTTAATTATCTCAAAGACAATGTGCACCTGGTTGAGAAGATCGGAGATTTTGAGAACCACTCGTCAATCGCCTGGAGCTTGATGTCCAATTTTAAAACCTATTCGACAATCGGGACACTGATTATGGGAGTTTTGAAGCGCCCGCAAGTATTGATGAAGGCTTTGCAGAGAAAATGAAAAAGATATCTTTTCAGGATATTATAGCAACCTTAAATCGCTATTGGTCCGGCGAGGGTTGTGTCATCCGCCAGCCGTACGATGTGGAAAAAGGGGCGGCGACGATGTCTCCCGCCACTTTTTTCGGGGCGCTCGGTCCCAAGCCGACCAAGGTTGCCTATATCGACCCGGTCCGCCGGCCGACCGACGGGAGATATGGAGAGAATCCGAACCGCCTCTTCCATTATTTTCAGTACCAGGTCCTTCTAAAACCGTCGCCGCTTAATGTTCAGGAGTTATATTTGAATTCACTTCGCGCGATTGGGATTGAGCCCTCCCATCACGATGTCCGTTTTGTCGAAGATAACTGGGAATCGCCCGCCTTGGGAGCATGGGGGACCGGATGGGAGGTCTGGGCGGAGGGGATGGAAGTTACCCAGTTTACCTATTTTCAGGAGTGCGGCGGCTTCCCCTGCAAGCCGGTTTCCGTCGAATTGACCTACGGGCTGGAGCGGCTGGCGATGTTTATCCAAAAGGTCAATTCGGTTTATGATATTGAGTGGACGAAGGGGGTCAAATACGGCGATATTTATTTGCGGCAGGAGCAGGAACATTCGAAATATAATTTTGAAGAGGCGGATATCGCCGCTTTGCAGAATCTGTTTGCTATTTTTGAAACGGAGGCGATTCGGCTTTTGAAGAAGAATCTGGTTCTTCCCGCCTATGATTATATTCTAAAATGCTCCCACTATTTTAACATCCTGGATGCTCGCGGGGCTCTTTCGGTGGCGGAGCGGATGCAGCATCTTTTGAAGATTAGGAAGATGGCCAAATGGGCCGCCAAAGTTTACTTGGGAGAGGGGATCCAAGGCGTAGGCGCAGGCATAGGCACAGGTAAGGCATAGGAAAGGAAGAAATGGAATCGGAACCTGAGACTGAAGTCTCGGTTCCTGTCGGGGGCCCGCGAAAATAAATTTTCGCACCCGAGGTAAATATGTTATATCATTATGTTTTTAATACGTATAAAAGAAAAAACTCACTGGATGGTGAAATGAAGAAATTCATTAAGGGGATATCCGCGAGGCGCTTTTTTCAGGAGTATCCGTCAAATAGGGAAGGAGAAGACAAAAGGTATTCCCAGGGTGCCCCGATTTCAATCGGGGCGGGAGCCCGTTAATGGAACCGCGAATTTATTCGCAGGTTCGCAACAAAAAAATGAACAACCTACTTCTCGAAATAGTATGTGAAGAAATTCCGGCCAGGTTTATGCCGGCGTTGATTGAGGATTTGAAGAATAAAAGCGCGCAGGAGCTTTCAGCCGCGCGGATAGCGTATTCCAAAATAGAAACTTTCGGCACCTGCCGCCGGCTGGTCTTATCCGTTGAGGCTTTAGCCCCAAAACAGGAAGATCTGGTCTCCGAAATGAAAGGTCCTCCCTTTGAGCTTGCCGAGCGCGCGGCGGCCGGTTTTGCCAGATCGGCCGGGGTTGATGTAAACAAGCTGGTCACCAAAGATTTTAACGGCAAAAAATATCTGGTCGCAAAGATCAGCAGGAAGGGGGAGGCAACGGAGGGGGTTTTAAAGCAGCTTCTCCCTCATATCATCTCTTCCCTTTATCTTCCGATCTCAATGCGCTGGGGGGATTTGGATTTCCGTTTCATCCGTCCGATCCACCGGATTACGGCTTTTTATGGAAAAAAGGCGGTTAGGTTTGAGCTGGCAGGGGTCAAATCGGAGAGCGCAAAGCGTAAAGTGCAAAGTGCAAAAATAATTGTAGATCAAAACAATCGAAAAGAATTGATTAGAAAATTAATACAAAAAGCCGAAAAGCACGTCTTAATAGACGAAGAACTTTTAAATGAAGTAAATTACCTGGTTGAGTATCCTTCGGTTCTGGTCGGAAAGTTTAAGGCGGAATATCTCAAATTGCCCCGTGAAGTGCTGATCACTTCAATGAAAAAAAACCAAAGGTACTTTCCGGTAACGATAGGTCGCGACCTGTCGTTGGAACCGCGCTTTGTCGTTGTAACCGACGGGGCCGCTAAAAAATATCACAAGAATATCCGGGCGGGGAATGAAAAAGTCCTCTCGGCACGCCTGGAAGATGCCCGTTTCTTTTTTGAGGAAGATCTCAAGATACCGTTAAAAGACCGGATTGCCGACCTGAAAAAGATCTCTTTTTTTGAAAAACTGGGGAACATGGAAGAGAAGACCGAAAGGATTAAAAAACTTGCCGAATTTATCGTAAAATCAACAAAAATAGATCATGGGAAAATCCCCGCGATTAATCGGATCGCCGCCCTTTGCAAGGCCGATTTAACGACCAAGATGGTCTTTGAATTTCCCGAACTGCAGGGAGTGATGGGGCGCGAATACGCTCTTTTAGGCGGTGAATCGCCGGTCGTTGCGGAAGGAATCCTGGAGCATTATTCCGTCCACCCGAAATCAATTGAAGGTGCGGTGGTCGGCCTGGCAGACAAGCTTGATACTTTGGTCGGCTGTTTTTCAATCGGCTACGAGCCGTCCGGTTCAACCGATCCGTACGGCTTGCGGCGGGCGGCACAGGGGGTCATTTCCACGATTTTAGACCATAAGATTCCATTAGGACTTGAAGAGATCGCCCCGGCGGCGGTACTCAATTTTATCGCGGTGCGGCTAAAGAATCTACTTTTGGAGAAGGGATACAAACACGACATAGTCGATGCCGCCTTGTCCGGCTTCAACGATATACTGGATGCTTCACTCCGCGCGGAAGCGCTTCAGAAAACCAGGAATGCTTCCTGGTTTGAGGGGGTGCGGATGTCGGGAGACCGGGTCAAGCGGATCAGCAAAGAGGCCTCACGGGAACAGGTTAAGGAACACGATCTTACCGATGTCGAGGAAAAAGCCCTCTACGAAGCGTATATGAAAATTAACTGGGAAGTTGAAGAGGCAATCAACAACAACCGTTATATTGACGCGATAAAAAAACTGGCCGATTTAACCGAGCCGGTTACACTCTTTTTCGACAAGGTCCTGGTGATGCATAAGGACGAGCGCCTCAAGGTGAATCGCCTGGCTTTGCTGAAATCAATCTCGAGTTTATATCTAAGAATTGCTGATTTTGGGAGACTCACCCCCTAACCCCCTCTCTATTCTAGAGAGGGGGAAAAGTAGCAAAGGGGAAAGTCCCTCTCTTGAAAAGAGAGGGATTTAGGGTGAGTTAGTTTCATGCAAGTTTTCTAGGGCTTCCTCCGATAGACATATGAAAGGTGATCCCGCTAGACGGGACAGGAGGAAAAACCCGATGAAAAGAGTTATATTAATAACCGGACTGATGGTTCTAATTCTTGTTTCAAGCGTTTCCGCTTTTATTGCCAACGATCCAACCTCTCAAATCCAAAACGCCCGCGTAATAGCGCTCGGTAAGGCCTATGTCGGCCTTGGGGACGATGCCGCCGCGGCCTATTCGAACCCGGCCGGAATAGCCAATATTGAAAAGCTCCAAGTATCATCTATGTTCGGCCGTTTTATGGAAGATTATTCATATACATCTATTAACGGCGTTTATCCGACCAAGTACGGCGTGTTTGGTTTGGGTTATGCCGGTTCGGGCATCGAAGGGGCTCCGGTGACCAGGATTAAGCCCGGAACCGAAAGCGACCCGGTTTATGAAGTTGATAGCGCGGCCGGGACAATGGGGAATACCAACAATGTCCTTCTTTTATCCTATGGTTCGGACCTTAACCGCAGCGATGTTTCGGTCGGAGCGAATTTAAAATTATTCTCAACCAACCTGATCGGAGGCGGAATCAGCGACGGCAACGGGTCCGGTATGGATCTTGACCTTGGCGTACAAGCCCGGCCGAGAGATTTCTTAAAATTAGGTATCGTTGGCCGCAATATACTCCCCGCCTCTTTGGGGGGAAAGCTTGCTTATCCCGGCGGACACGACGAGAGTTTTCCTGCCAGCCTCGTTTACGGTGCTTCGTTCAAAGTGCTGGGGGATCGCGGCCTGCGCGAATTTAAGGGGCAGGAGCTGATTGTCGCCTGTGATATCAACTCGAGTGTTTCACAAAAAAATCCGTCAACTTTACATCTTGGTATTGAATACTCTCCGATCCCGTTAATCGCGCTTAGAGTCGGTTTGGACCAAAACAACCTGACCGGCGGTATCGGTTTAAATGTGAAGGGATTTAGATTCGACTATGCCTATCATCAATTCGAAGCGGCTCCGGGGATGAGCAACAACTATTTCTCGATTTCATATGGACTGCCGGTTGCGGAGGCCAGGAAAGAGTTGGTTGAACCGGCCAAGCCGTTGGAATTAATCAGATTTAAGGACGTTCCCGAAAATCACTGGGCCTATAACCAGATCTCGCTCCTGGCGACTCAGGGGATCATCAAAGGGTACCCGGACGGCAATTTCAGGCCGGAAGGGAAGATCAACCGTTCGGAGATCGCGACGGTTTTGGTTCGCACCGCGGATGTCAAAGTCCAGAAAGGGAAGCATCTTTTTTCGGATGTCTCTCCCAAGAGCTGGGCCTATGACCAGATCTTTACGGCGGCGAGTGTCGGCTATGTGAACGGTTATCCCGACGCGAGGTTCAAACCTCAAAAGGGGATTACCCGCGCCGAGGCGGTGACGACCGTCTCCAAGTTCGCGAACGTCGTGCCGGTGAAGTACAACAAAGAATACAAAGATATTAAGCCGAGCCACTGGGCGGCGGGCTATGTTGCCGGAGCGAAAACGGCCGGAATGCTCCAATACGTAACTTCGGACAAATTATCGCCGAACAGCTGGATCACGCGCGCGGAGGCGGTTGAGATTCTCTACCGCACTCAGACGGTCCAGGATGTGCTGGCAAAGGGAATATTAAAAGGACAAAAAACAGCGGTAGCTGTTAAGAAGTAGTAATTTAAATTAAAGGGGCGGGTTTGAAACCCGCCCGTACATATAAATTATAAAGGCCCTCTCTTTCGCAACACCTTTCATCGGGTAGTTCTCTTCAAAGAGGGGGCCGTTTCTTTTAGTGTGAGTGCCAGTGTGAGTAATTAGTCTTGATCTCAATACTCAAACTCACACTATTGCTCACACTTTTTTCTTATTCTTTCACAGATTGACAATCTCCCCCTTCCGTTCTATGATTATCACAACCAAATCAAGGAGGAAAATCATCATGAGAAAGTTTTTGTTGTCCCTTTTCGCGCTTCTGGTTTTTGTTTCCGTCTCCCATGCCGCGGTTCCGACCCAGATCAATGTCCAGGGGATTTTGAAGGATAGTTCGGGGAATCTTTTGGCGAACAAGACTTACAGTATAGTCTTTTCAATTTATAGCGCTTCAAGCGGCGGTTCCCCATTGTGGACCGAAACGCAGAGTGTTCCGGTGAAAGATGGAATTTACAATGTTCAAATTGGTTCAGTAAATACAGCCCTTGATACTACTACGGTATTTGACGGTAAAACCAGATATCTGGGCATTAAACTGGCGGATGAATCGACAGAAAAATCTCCTCGTATTGCATTGATTACCGTTCCCTACGCCTTCCGTGCCACAGTGGCGGATAGTGTGGTAACAAGCAGTGGAACTACCGGGAATGTTGTTGAGTTGGGGCCGACGAGTGAACAAAAAACCGCAAATCAATATGGAATAAATGTTAAATCAACTTATAAAGGTGGGGTTGGAATTTATGGTCAAGGCATGGATTATAGTACAGGGGTAAAAGGGCAAAGTGTAAACGGCAAAGGCGTTGAGGGAATAAGTACAAATGGTCAAGGGGGGTTTTTTCAGAGTTCTGGTGGGTACGGAGTAATAGGAATGGGAGATGTTGCTAGCGGTGTTTATGGATATAGTGCACAAGATAGTGCTGGATTTTTTGAATCAAATGGATCAACTGGTGTTGGGGTTTATGGGAAAGGAGCTGCAAAAGGCGGCTCTTTTGAGGCGACGGGGACGGGTGGGATTGGGGTTTATGGATATAGCAAAACCGGAGATGGAGTATTGGGTTGGGCAGGAGAAAGTATTGTTGGGGTAGCAAGAAAGAACGGTGTTTATGGTAAAAACGACCATGTTGAAGGAAAAGGTGTATATGGGAGAAGTGAAAATGGATTAGGTGTTGTTGGATATAGTCCTAATGGTACTGGGGTCTTGGGTAAAGGAGCTGTTTACGGCGGCTCTTTTGAGGCGACGGGGACGAATGGTGTTGGTATTTATGCTGTGGCAAAAGGTGTTGATGGATTTTCAGGATATTTTAGTGGAGGAAAGGGCTTAAAGATTGATACAGGCCCTCTTTATCTAGTTAATCCTGGAAGTGCTCCTCTAACGGTGAATCATGCTGGAGAACAAGGACAAATAGTTTATGATTCTCAATATTTATATATTTGTATTGTTGCAAATCAATGGAAAAGAGTTGCTTTGTCTTCATGGTAATAGGTATTGTTAGTTCATAAAACATTTTATATTTTTGGTATTCGTTTTTTGTCGTTTGGCCGAATAAGTGTTTAACGAGTAACAATTTAAAGCGAAGCTATATATGAATATACGTGAATCGGAAAAACTGGAGTTAAAATCTTCTTTTGCTGAATGGAAAGAGATAATAGAAACATTGGGGGCTTTTGCCAATAAAAACGGCGGCAAAATTATAATCGGCTTAAACGACAATGGCGACTTGTCCGGATTAGTAATCGGCAAAGGGACGCTGGAAGATATAATCAATAAAATAAAAAACCATTCCGATCCGGTCTTGTATCCTTCGGTAAACTTAAAAACCTTTGGTCCCGGCGAGATTGTCGAAATAGAAATTAAAGAGTCCGACAATAAGCCGGTTTTTGTTCTTGGCAGGGGCTATATTCGTATCGGAAAAACCAACCAAAAATTGTCGCAAGCGGAAATCCGGGACATGATAAAAAAATATTCTATTCCGGACTTTGATCAGCACAGCTTTAAATATCCACTTAAGCAGTTGGAGCTGGACGATAAAATTATTGCGCGAATGCCCGCGGGATATATAAAGAGAATCGGATTAACGAAAAAGAATAAGATTACCAACGCCGGCTACCTGTGTTTTGTAAAGCAAAATCGTTTGATGCCAAACGCGGTAATAAAAGCGGCAAGGTTCAAGGGCAACAATATGGTCAAGTTTATTGACATGAAGGATTTTGACGTAAATATATTGCGGGGAGTGGATGACGCCATTGATTTTATCAAAAGACATATCGACATGGAGGTGGTCATAAGAGGGAAATCCCGCAGGGAAGAAATCTGGGATTACTCCATAACCTCGTTGAGGGAAGCTATTACCAATGCCGTAGTCCATCGCGATTATGCCGATTCGGGCAATGTTCAGATCAGGATATTTGATAATCGGCTTGAGATTTGGAGCCCCGGCCTTTTACCGAAAGAACTAAACGTGACAAATTTATTACAGGAAAGCCGGTCAATTCCCAAAAACAGGATTATCGCGCAGGTGTTCCATGATGCCGAAATGATGGAGGGGTGGGGGACGGGGTTCCAGAGGATTGTTGAGGGGTGCAAAAAAAACGGGAACAGGGTTCCTCTTTTTCAAGAAAAAACAGGGGCATTTGTAGTTATATTTTTAAAAAGAATTAAAGGTGAGGGTGTAAATGGCGGTGCAAGTGAGGGTGTAAATGGCGGTGCAAGTGAGGGTGTAAATGGCGGTGCAAGTGAGGGTGTAAATGGCGGTGCAAGTGAGGGTGTAAATCTTCTATTCAAACACATTAAAAGTCATCCAGGCCAAAGGTCAGCCCAGATATCTAGAAGCTTAGCTAAGCCCAAAAGAACAATAGAGCGCTGGTTAAGTGATTTAAAAAAAGAAAACAAAATAGAATTTCAAGGCAGCAGTAAAACCGGCGGATATTTTTCCAGTGGAGGAGAATAAAATGAAAAAGATTTTTTGGTTCCTATTATTGTCGATTCTGATTGCCGTTCCCTCTTTTGCCGATAACACCTTTGTGGGAGAGCCGGCGATCGGGGAGCTTTCCGGAAATACGACGGTTCAATTGGGGCAAGCGTATCTAATTAAAAGCCAAGGAACGGCAGGCCAACCCGGATCCGGACCTGGAGGAACAGTTGTTGTTCCAACCATTACCGATATCTATGCCGGAAACAATCGCTATCATAAAAGCATGATCGACAAAGGTGAAAAGATTTATGTCGGCAAAGAGGTAAAAATCAAAGCGACCATTCAATCGGCCGACGGGATTTATACCGATCAAATTTACCTAACCCTCAATGAAAGTACCGGACCGACTCCGGCTCAAACCTTTCAGGTAACCGATAAAGATATTTCTTCAAAAACGGAAGCCAAGGGAACGGTCACCAAATGCGACATCATCTATTCCGTATCCGGACTGGGAACGGGAGACAATACCGTCGTGATAAAAGCGCAAAACAGCGGAGGAACAACCTCTGAAGTCCTCGCGCTAACGGTGGCGGAAGGATCGGGGATAGTCGGCGAAGTGGTCTTTTATCCGAGCCCTTTCTCAATCACCAAAAACGGGACCGCCTATATCCAATATACTCTGGCCGAAGCGCAGAGCAACATCATTTATATCACCGCGGTTAGCGGCAATATCGTAAAGAAGATAAACTGTCCCGCCAATTCGGAAGGCGGGAATGCCGGATTGAACCAGGTGCCCTGGGACGGTAAGGCCGATTCGGGGGAGCTTCTGGGGAACGGTATTTATGTCGGTACCGTTGTTTCTTCCGGAAAATTACTTAAGAAATTTAAATTTACAATTAAGGACTGATTTGAAACCCGCTTCAAATTTTGCTATAATGAATTAGTATGAGAATGTCGCGGTTGGTGGCGCCGACGCTTCGAGAAGATCCGGCGGAGGCGGAAGTGGCCTCTCACAAACTGATGCTCCGGGCGGGGATGATAAGGAAGGTCGCGGCCGGTGTCTATAACCTCTTACCCCTGGGATTCCGTGCAATCACAAAAGTAACCCAAATCGTCCGTGAAGAGATGCTCAATTCCGGCGCGCAGGAAGTCCTCATGCCGACCCTCCTTCCAAAAGAGATCTGGGAAGAATCGGGGCGCTGGGGAGAATACGGCAAGGAACTTTTCAGGATTTCCGACCGCCACGAACACGAATTCTGCCTCGGCCCGACCCACGAAGAAATCATTACCTCCCTTGCCCGCGACGCGGTCAAGTCGTACCAAAAGCTCCCGGTCACCCTTTTCCAGATCCAAACCAAATTCCGCGACGAGATCCGCCCGCGCTTCGGCGTCATGCGGAGCCGGGAATTTATTATGAAAGACGCCTATTCGTTTCATACTTCGGAAGCGTCGCTTGACGAAGAATATAAAAATATGCGCGCCGCCTACAGCCGCATTTTTGACCGGATGGGCTTGAACTATTGCATCCAGGATGCCGATTCCGGTTTGATGGGCGGGAAGTTTTCCGAAGAATTCCACGTTATCGCCGACAGCGGAGAAGAAGAATTGGCTAACGGAAAACGGGGGATTGAAGTCGGCCATATTTTTAAACTCGGGACCAAATATTCCGCCAAAATGAATTGCGTCTATATCGACGAAGAGAACAAAGAACAGCCGATGATTATGGGCTGTTACGGTATCGGCATCAGCAGAATCGTCGCCGCGGCGATCGAGCAGGGGCACGATAAAGACGGGATCATCTGGCCGACGGCGCTTGCCCCTTTTAAAGTCGCGGTCGTTCCCGTTGATTCCAAAGACAAAGAGCAGTTGGAGACCGCCGAAAAAATTTACCGGGAGCTTGGCTCCGAAGCGCTGCTGGATGACCGGGATCTTCGAATCGGCGTTAAATTGAAAGATATCGATCTGATCGGTATTCCGGTCAAAGTGATCGTGGGGCCGAAGGGGTTGAAAGAGGGAAAGGTTGAGGTAAAGTTGAGGAAGAGCGGAGAGCTGTCGATGGTTCCGATAAACGAGGCGGTAAACCATGTGCGGAATATTCGGTAAATATTCTTTTGACAAAGACCATATTGCCAAGACGGTCTACTACGGGCTGTTTGCCCTCCAGCACCGCGGCCAGGAGTCGGCCGGAATAGCGGTATCAAACGGTTCCGAAATCAAATGCCACAAAGAGATGGGGCTGGTCAATGTCGTTTTTAATTCGGAAGAGAAGATCAGAAAGTTGGATGGAAGTATTGGCATCGGCCATGTCCGCTATTCAACGACCGGTTCCAGCACCTTGTCCAATGCCCAGCCGATTGTAGTCGACACCAAATTCGGCCCGATCGCCCTGGCTCATAACGGTAATTTAATTAACACCGAAGAATTAAGGATCGGGCTCCAGGGTTTCAAGTTTAACGGGACGACCGATTCCGAAGTTATTGCCGCGTTGATTTCATTTTCAAACAAAGATACTTTAGAAGAGGCCCTAATCGAATCGCTCGAAAAAGTCCAGGGGGCTTATGCCCTTTTGGTCATGAGCAAAGACAAATTGATTGCGGTCAAGGATCCGCAGGGGATCCGCCCGCTTTGTATCGGAAAACTTGAAGGGGGCTACATTTTTTCGTCCGAGTCATGCGGATTGGATATTGTTGGTGCTTCTTTTGTCAGGGAGCTTGAAGGCGGAGAGATGGCGGTGGTTGACCGGAACGGCTTGCAGTCAAAAACGATTGCCCGCTCCAAAAAATGTTCATTCTGTATTTTTGAATTTATTTATTTTGCCCGTCCCGATTCGGTCTTAAACGGACGGAGCGTTTATGGGGCGAGGGTCGCGATGGGAAAACTGCTGGCAAAACAACAGCCGGCGCCGACGGCCGATTTTATTTCGGGGGTACCCGATTCCGGGATCCCGGCCGCGGTCGGCTTTTCTTCCGAGTCCAAAATTGATTTTGGCGATTCGCTGATCAAAAACCGCTACGTTGGCCGGACCTTTATCCAGCCAAGCCAGGATATCAGAGACATGGGGGTAAAGGTCAAGCTCAATCCCTTAAAGCAGTATATTCAAGACAGCAAGCTGGTGATTATTGACGATTCAATTGTCAGGGGGACAACTTCCAGGCAGATCGTAAAAATAATAAAAGAATGCGGGGCGAGAGAGGTTCATTTTCGGGTCTCTTCTCCGCCGATCATCAGCCCCTGTTATTACGGAATAGATACTCCGACCAAGTCCGAATTAATCGCGGCGAACCTTTCAATTGAAGGGATCCGGAAATATTTGGATGCCGATTCGCTCGGATATTTGAGCCTGGAGGGATTGGTCAAAGCGGTCAATCTCCCCCAGCAGTCGATGTGCATGGCCTGTTTGAACAACCATTATCCGGTGGAGATTCCGGAGAAATTGGGAAAATTAAATTTAATTTTTTAAATAATGTAGGGACAGATCAATGATCTGTCCGTACAAAATATTAAAATAAAAAATGGGAGGTGAAATGAAAATGTCATGCGAATGTTTTCCGAAATGTAAAAAATGCGGCGGGCAGTTGGTCCCGATGTCGGATTTTTCAAATAATTCGGTGGCGATAAGATACAAGGCGTGGGCCTGCACCAATCAGGATTGCCGTTTCTTTATCGTTTTGCGCGGCGGGGATGTTTATTACGGCACGGCCAGTGCCGAATCGGCTCGATAATAATATTATGACAACATACAAACAATCGGGTGTCGATATCGACGCCGGGGATGAAGCGGTAGAGCGGATAAAGAAGCTTGCCAAAACCACCCGGACCAAAGGGGTGATGGGGGATATCGGCCTTTTTGGCGGCTGTTTTGTGCAGGATTCCGGCAAAGTTCTGGTCTCCGCCACCGACGGGGTCGGTACCAAATTAAAACTGGCTTTCCTGCTCAACAAACACGATACGGTTGGAATTGATCTGGTAGCCATGAATGTCGACGACATTGTCTGCCAGGGAGCCAAACCGCTCTTCTTTTTGGATTATATCGGCTGTTACAATGTTTCTCCGCCCATTATCGAAAAGATAATCAAAGGGATTGTCGCGGGGTGTAAACAGGCCGGCTGTGCCTTGATCGGCGGCGAGATCGCGGAGCTGGGCGACCTTTATAAAAAAGGAGAATACGATTTGGCCGGTTTCGCGGTCGGAGAGGTTGACCGCAAAAAGGTTATTGACGGGAAGAAGATAAAGCCGGGTGATGTGATAATCGGGCTGAAATCTTCCGGTTTGCACAGCAACGGTTATAGTTTGGCCAGAAAAGTTTTGCCGGAAAAATACTATAAAGAACTTTTGACTCCGACTAAGATTTACGCCAAGTCGATCTTAAAGCTGATCGATAATGTTCAAGTCAACGGCATTGCCCATATCACCGGCGGCGGGCTTCCCGGAAATATTCCCCGCCTTTTCAGGAAGGGGATAGGAGCCGTAATTTATAAATCCGCCTGGAGACCGCAGCCGATCTTTGCGGCAATCCAAAAGCTGGGAAACGTTGCCGAGGACGAAATGTTCCGCACTTTTAACATGGGGATCGGGATGGCGGTTGTTGTTCCCAAATCCCGGGTTAAAGCCGCGCTGGCGGTTTTGGAAGACGCGGTCGTCATAGGCGAAGTGATACGCGGGAAAGACGTACAAATCATATGAAACAAATCGGGGTCCTAATATCCGGCCGCGGTTCAAATCTGCAGGCAATAATTGACGCGGGTTTGCCGGTCGCGGTGGTCATCTCAAACGATCCCTCCGCTTTTGGACTGGAGCGGGCTAAAAAACATAATATCCCCGCGGTGATTATCAACCACAAAGATTATAAAGACAAAAACACTTACGAGCTTGAAATCGTTAAAGTTTTACAAAAACATAAAGTAGACTTGGTCTGCCTGGCCGGTTACATGAGGATAGTGGGAGAAGTATTGCTCCAAAACTATCCGAATAAAATTTTAAATATCCATCCGGCTCTTTTGCCCTCTTTTCCCGGTCTGCACTCTCAGAAGCAGGCGCTGGCGCATGGGGTAAAAATTTCCGGCTGTACCGTCCATTTTGTCGACGAGGGGTGCGATACCGGACCGATCATTATGCAGGCGGCGGTCCCGGTTGTGGAGAATGATACGGAAGAGACCTTATCCGCCCGCATACTCGAGCAGGAACATATAATATACCCTCAGGCGATTAAGCTAGTTTGCGAAGGGAGAATCAAAAATGAAAAAAAAGTTTAAAGCTAAAAAGGTAAAAGTCAAAGCCAAAGCGAAAAAAGCAAAGCTTTCGAAAAGAAAGCTGGCGCTGATATCGGTTTACGATAAAAGGGGATTGCTGCGCCTGGCGAAAGGGCTGATTAAGTTTGGTTACGATTTGGTCTCTTCGGGCGGGACGGCGGAGGCGCTCAAAAAAGCCGGAGTCAAGGCCGTTGAAGTTTCAAAATTGACCAGATATCCGCACATGCTGGGCGGCAGAGTAAAAACTCTGCATCCGATTATCCACGGCGGGATTTTAGCCAATCGCTCTTTGGAAGATCATTTGAAAGATATGGCAAAATTCAAGATCAAGCCGATTGATATTGTTGTTTGCAATCTTTATCCGTTTGAAGATACCGTTGCGAAACCGGACTGCACCTATGAACAGGCGATCGAAAAAATTGATATCGGGGGGCCGACGATGGTACGTGCCGCCGCCAAAAACCACAAGGACGTGGCGGTGGTGATCGATCCGAACGATTATCCGAAGATCCTTGAAGAATTAAAACTGCACAAAGGGGTTATAACCGCTAAGATGAAAAAAGAACTGGCGGTTAAAGCTTTTCGCCATACTCAGCATTACGATACTGCCATCTGTAAGTATCTTGAAGGCATAGGCGCAGGCATAGGCATAGGTGGGGGATTTCCTGTGAGGATTAATCTGGAGTTGGAGAAAATACAGGATCTGCGTTACGGAGAAAACCCGCACCAGAAAGCGGCATTTTATAAAGACATCAAAGTTGGTTCGGGATTAACCCATGCCAAGCAACTCCATGGCAAAGAATTGTCGTTTAACAACATAGTCGATATGGACGCGGCGTGGGCGGCGGCCAATTATTTTTCCAATCCGACGATCGCGATCATCAAGCACACCAATCCGTGCGGCTCAGCGCAGGCCAATACTCTGCTTGAAGCGTACAAATTGGCTCTGGCATCGGACCCGGTCTCAGCTTTTGGCGGGATTATCGCCGCCAACCGGAAGATCGATTCCGCGACGGCGGAAGAAATCGCCAAATTATTCGTTGAAGTTGTGATTGCTCCCGGTTTTGATAAAAAGGCGCTTACGATTTTAACCCAAAAGAAAAATATTCGCCTGGTTGAAGTCGGCGCCGGGGAAAAGGTTTTTGAATACGATTATAAAAAGATTTCGGGCGGCTTTGTGGTGCAGGAGCCGGATGCCGCGCAATTGGGAATAAACGAGATAAAGACGGTGACGGAGAAAGAACCGAACCTGGGGCAGATGGAAGATCTATTTTTTGCCTGGGGGGTGGCCAAGCATGTCAAATCAAACGCGATTATTCTGGTTAAAAACGGGGCCACGGTCGGAGTGGGGGCGGGGCAGATGAGTAGGATTGATTCCTGCGAGATCGCGGTAAAAAAAGCCGGGGCGGACAAGGCCAGGGGATCGGTTTTGGCTTCCGATGCTTTTTTTCCGTTTCCGGATGTCGTTGAATTCGCGGCCAAGCACGGAATTTCTGCTATAATACAGCCGGGAGGATCTGTTAATGATCAAAAATCTATCGATTCTGCTAATCAGCATGGCATTGCTATGGTGTTTACAGGCCGAAGGCATTTCAAGCATTAGGGATAACCTTTCAAACGGTATCAGCATCGGATATATCAAGGCCGGTTCCGCCGATGCGATGAGCTTAACTTGGCGGCCGGATTTAAAATGGGGGGCGTGGGGGCTTGGAGTGGATGTCAATATGCCGATAGGAAATGTTCGTCCCGACGGCTACGAATCGCTGGTTTTGCGCCATATCGAATACGACGATGGTCTAAAAGGTTTGCGTTATGGGGTGCTGGAGGGGATTACTTGGGGACACGGGCTTTTGGTCAAGAATTATTCAACCCGCGTTGCAGGTCCGCTGATCTTAAACAACAACCAGACCGGGATCAAGGGCTATTATACTTTTGACAAGGTGCAAGTACAGGCCTTGGGGACCTGGTCGCATCTTTATGGCGGGAGAATTACCGAAAAGGTCCATCCGATGTTGACGCTGGGGCAGGGTTATATTTCAAACACCTCGCAAGCCGGCATCCAGCTTGATGCGGCGGTTCCGCTTCCACTCGGATTTAACGGTTATGCCGAATATGCCCAGTTGATGAATAACGGACAGGGTTCTTCAATCGGCGTTGACTGGGGTTTTGACGCTCTGGCTTTCGTTACCAAATTTGATATGGGCTACCGGATGATGAGTTCCCGTTTTGCCCCCGGTTATTTTAACGCCGATCTGGAAATCGATCCGACCAACCTGGCATCGCTTGGAGCAAGTTCCCGAAACGGCTATTTTGCCGAGTTGACCGCCCTGGCCGGAAGCTATTTGAATTTGATCGCTCTTTATGAAAGCTATCAGGGGAGCAACACGGCGGTTACCGCGCAGTTGGATTCAAAGCCGAGAGAAGATCTTCTCCTCTCCGCCTATTATAAACAACCGAACTTTGTCGATTTTACCGCTCTCTCTTTTGAGCAAGGCGCCATTTTGGGAGCCAAGGTAGGCTATAAGGTCAATCCGTTTACTATGATGATCGCCCATTTTAAAAAGGCCTACGACCCGTCAGTTGCAAAGGTTGTCGAATCACAATGGTACGAGGTGGCGTTTAGTTTCTAGCGGAGTTTTACCGGCGGATCTTTGGTGAAGTCGATGATTTCGGAGGCTTTTTTAATCTTGCAAGGACCGCCATCAATCGCAAAATCGGCTTTGATTTTTATTTGATCAAACGAGATTGGCGCTTCCTCTCCCGATAAATTTGCAGAAGTTGCCGCCAGAGGTTTTCCCAAGCCCCGTATTATTTCCAACGCAATTGGATGATCGGGCATGCGGAGGCCGAGCGACAGGTCGCGACCTGTCGGTACAATAATTGTAATTGGCCCCGGCCAAAAGCCCCGTGCTTCTTCCGGTGTTTTTGCCCCCAATAATTCCAATTGTTCCATATTGGAAATTAAAATTTGCAGCGGCTTGTCCTTCGGCCGCTTTTTTATCTCATAAATCCGATCGATCGCTTTTTGATTGTCATAAGCGCAGCCGATTCCATAAACCGTTTCAGTTGGAAATATGATTACTCCACCGTTTTTTAATATCTTTATAGCTTCTTTTATCTTGTTTTTACTCATAATTCAAAGCTTAAAGCTCAAAAATCAAAACTATAACTTAAAACTTAAAGCTTTTAGTTTTGGCTTTGAACTTTGAGTTTTAACTTTTGAACTTCAGAATCCCAATCCTATCTATTCCCTGATAATCTTTCACTATTCTAGCACCCGGACAGAGCTTCTTGACGGCAGGGCCATGTCGGTATTCCATTTCAAACATTAAGATTCCGTTTGGTGCAAGATAGCGCGGTCCGTCCTGTATCAATTTGCGGATATAATCCAAGCCGTCCGCGCCGCCGTCCAAGGCCCGATGCGGTTCAAAATCGCGCACGCTTTCCATTAATGTATCAATATCATTGCTGGGTATATAGGGGGGATTTGAAATGATCAAGTCGAATTTCTTACCTGCCAGCGGCTCAAAAAAGTCCCCCTGCAAAAATTCTATTTGATCTTCCACTCCGTGCGTTTTCGCGTTTTGCTTTGCAACTTCAAGCGCGTCGGGGGAGATGTCGATTGCGGTTATTTTTGCATTGGGAAGATTTTTAGCCAGTGTTATTGCTATACAGCCGGAGCCGGTTCCTATATCTGCGATATTTGTCATTTGGATTTTGTCATTTGTCATTACCAATCCGATAGCTTCTTTAGTCATCTGCTCTGTTTCTAGACGGGGGATCAAGACTCTTTTGTCTACAAAGAATTCCAAACCACAAAAGGATTGGTTTTTGGTTTGATAGGCTTCCGGTTCGTCGCTCATTGAATGTTTGAAAGTTTCGCGATGCGGTCGGCGGTGGCCAGCGCTTCAACCAATTCGTCGAGGTCTCCCTCCATCACTTGCTGAAGCTTATAGATCGTAAAATTGATGCGGTGGTCGGTTACGCGTCCTTGTGGAAAATTGTAGGTCCGGATCTTTTCGGAGCGGTCCCCCGAGCCAACCATAATTTTGCGCGCCGACTCCCTTTTTTCGCGCTGTGCCTCTTCTTTCGCTTCGAGCAGTCTGGTCTTTAAAAGCTTCATTGCCTTGGCGCGGTTTTGGAGCTGTGAGCGCTCTTCCTGGCAGGCGACCACCAGGCCGGTCGGCAAGTGAGTGATTCTGATGGCGGAGGAGACCTTGTTGACATTTTGTCCTCCCGGCCCCCCGGCGCGGTAGGTGTCAACCCTTAATTCTTTGTCTTCAATTATAATATCAACATCTTCCGCTTCCGGCATTACCACAACCGACGCGGCGGAGGTGTGGACCCGTCCCGATGCTTCGGTCGCGGGGACTCTCTGTACCCGATGGACCCCCCCTTCATATTTTAATTTACTGTAGGCCCCTTTGCCGATAATGGTAAAGATCGCTTCTTTGTAGCCCCCCAGGCCGGTCGGGTTGGTTGAGATAAATTCGATTTTCCATCTCTGTTTTTCGGCGTAGCGGGTGTACATACGCAAAAGTTCTCCCGCGAAAAGAGCCGCTTCGTCTCCGCCTGTCCCCCCTCGGATTTCAATGATGATATTTTTATCGTCGTTGGGATCTTTGGGGAGGAGGAGGAATTCGATCTCTCCCTCCAGTTTTTTTGCTTTTGCTTCAAGCCCGGTCATTTCGCTTTTTGCCAGCTCTTCCATTTCGGGATCACTTAATAATTTTTTGGTCTCTTCAATTTCTTTGTAAAGTTTTTTCAGTTCGCGGTAGGGGGTGATAACCTCGCCAAGCTCGGAGAATTCCCTGGAAAAGTTTTCGAATTTTTCACGGTTTGAAATGACTTCCGGGCTGGAAAGAAGGGTTTCCAGTTCGTTGTATCTTTCTTCAACTTTGGATAGTTTTGCCTCGAGCATCGGATGCTACTTTTTTGGCTTTTTTTTGGTGGTTTTGGTTTTGGCCTTGGCTTTCGCTTTGGTAACGCGGCGGGGAGCCTTTTTAACCGAGACTCCGGCGTATTTCTTCTGGAATTTCTGGACTCTCCCTTCGGTATCCATCAATTTCTGCTTGCCGGTGAAGAGTGGGTGGCAGGCGGAGCAGATATCAACGCGAACGTTCTCTTTGGTCGAGCCGATCTCATAGGAAGCGCCGCAGGCGCAGGTCGCGGTCGTATTAAAGTATTTCGGATGTATCCCTTCTTTCATGATATTTAAAGTATACCACAAAACCGGCCGGCTTGACAACTACCGCGTTCCAAAGGTACACTTTTCCCGGGGGTATTAATATGAAAAAAATAGTATTGCTTCTGGTTTTTGTTTTGTTGTGCGGGACGATGGTTTGGGCGGACAGTGTCGCGGACAGAAGAGATCGATTGAATAACGAGATAAGGCGGCTGTCAAATATTTTGCAGGATACCAAAGATAAAAAGAAAAAGGCCGGCCTGCAGAAATCGATTAATATGTATAAGACGGAGCTGGCCGCCCTGCCCAAAGACGACGGGCAAGCCCCCTCGGTCAAATGGCTTTTGAAAGGCGGCTTGAGCGGAGGAGCGGCGGCGATTGGCGCGGGGCTTGATTTTTCACTCTCAAAAATTAATATGCGGTTTGATCTGGATTACGGGATAGGGAGCAACTACAGCGTTCTGATCGCGAATCTTGGGCCGGTTTTTAACTTCGGTTTAAATTATGTCAATGTCGCCCTCGATTACGCCGGCTATTCCAAGAAGGTGGAATTGACCGGGGCGGGGCAGGTGGGAGCCGGTTCAACCTTTGGAGCGAGTCTTACTTTTGGCAGAAAATTCACCGGCAACCTTTCTGCAGAGATTGGCTACGGTACTAACTTGGGAATATTGGCCGGGTTAGTGTATAATTTCTAATAGGGGGAAATTAAGATGAAAAAAATATTATTTGCGGTTCTTTTAGTCAGTTTGTTCGCTTACGGGTGCGGGAAGGTGGTGGATGCGGTTAATCCCAATGCTTCAACAACGCCGGCAACTCCGCCCTCTACGGCTACCAGTGTTACTCTTTCCGGCGGGAATGTTTCTGCCAGCGGCACCGGGGTCAGTTTTAATTTTTCAGCGGTTGATCAGGATAGCACTCCTTTAACCAATATTACGTTGGGCAACATTACGGCGGAAGTTTATGACACAGAACCGTCCGCGGCTTCTATACAGGGGATTTCCGCCAAAGGAGTAATCAATGTTGCTTTTACCGATTTGACTTCTGGGGCAAACACAGGGAAGCCGATTGCAATTACTTTGACTTTGGATAAAAGCGGAAGCATGGGATTTGATGATTATACCTACACAAAGGTTACTACATTGGAAGCGGCGGCAAGGAAATTTGTCGATTTAATGTCTTCAAATAGCCAGGCGGCAGTGGTTGTTTTTGATAGCGGGGTTTCCTTGGAAGCGGCCATGACTACCGATAAAAATGTTATAAAAACCGCTATTAATACAAGAGAGGCTTATGGAGGAGCAACCGCTGTTTATTCGGCGATTTCTACTTCAATAAGCGAAGAGGCAAAAGTTAATGCGACAAATTACACCAGGGCGATTATTGCTATGACAGATGGGCAGAATAATAGCGGATCAAAAACAGAGGCAAACGTAACCGCTGAAGCAATTGCAAACAACATTCCTGTTTATACCGTTGGGTTATTTGATAATTCTGCAGAAGCAACAAGCTATAGCGCACCACTAAAAAGGATTGCGCTGACTACAACCGGGACAACCGATTCTTATTACGAAGTAATTGCGGGAGTTACGGCGCTATCTGCTGGACAAAGCGTCCATGCGCTAGGGGCCTTAAATACAATTTACACCAACCTGCAAAACGCTCTTTCCAATGCTTACTCGTCTACCTGCTCCTTATCATCCGGCTTAACCGCGGGGCAGAGCTATTGGTTAAAACTGTATCTTAACTACGGTTCTTTCATCAAGACCTTGGTGATACCGTTTACGGCAAAGTAGGCGGAGGAATAGCAGAGAGAGGAAGAATGGTTTGGGGATAGAAGCTAGTTTGAAGATAGAAGATGGTATTGGAGGTTGGATCTAGCTTCTATTTCCACTTCTACATTCAAACTCGCATCCACACCTATACCCAATTTTTATAGTTTGACCATCGCTTTCTTTTTGTGATAAAATCGGTTCATGCACTTTAATATCGATCACGTCAGGAAGACCGATCCGGAGATTGCAAAGGCGCTAGATGACGAGCTGGATAGACAGCGGACTCACCTTGAACTAATTGCTTCCGAAAACTTTACCTCCCGCGCCGTGCTCGAAGCGGCCGGTTCGGTCCTAACCAACAAGTATGCCGAGGGTTACCCTGGAAAGCGCTATTACGGCGGATGCAAGTGCGTCGATGTCTCCGAATCGCTGGCGATAGAAAGAGCCAAAAAACTTTTCGGTGCCGACCATGCCAATGTCCAGCCGCATTCCGGTTCCCAGGCCAACTTTGCGGTTTATTTGGCGTTTTTAAAACCGGGGGACACCGTTTTGGGGCTCGATTTATCCCACGGCGGCCATCTAACCCACGGCAGTTTCGTCAATGTCTCCGGGATCCTTTACAAGTTTATCCCCTATGGCGTAAAACAGGATACAGAAACGCTTGATTACGATAAGCTGGCCGACTTGGCCAAAGAACACAAGCCGAAAATGATCGTTTCGGGGGCGACCGCCTATCCAAGAATTTTTGATTTCAAAAGATTGCGCGAAATCGCGGATTCGGTTAACGCTCTTTTGATGGTTGATATCGCCCACATTGCCGGCTTGATCGTGGCAGGAGAGCATCCATCGCCTGTCCCTCATGCCCAAATCGTCACCTCAACCACCCACAAGACCCTGCGCGGTCCGCGCGGCGGTTTGATCCTCTGCCAGGAGCAATACGCTAAACAGATCGATAAGGCGGTCTTTCCGGGGATCCAGGGAGGACCCTTGGAACATATCATCGCCGCGAAAGCGGTCGCTTTCAAAGAGGCGGCAACGGAAGAATTTAAAACCTACCAAAAACAGATCGTGAAAAATGCCAAAGCGATGGCGGCCGCTTTACAGGATGAAGGTTTCCGCCTCGTCTCCGGCGGGACCGACAACCATTTGATGCTGGCCGACTTGAGGAGCAAGAAAATTACCGGAAAAGAGACCGAGAAACTTTTGGACGAAGTCGGGATCACGCTCAACAAAAACACGATCCCCTTCGATCCGGAAAAACCCTTTATCGCCTCGGGGGTCAGGATCGGGACCCCGGCGGTCACTACCCGCGGAATGAAAGAAGGGGAGATGAAGATCATCGCCGGGTTGATCAACGAAACGATTGAAAAGCGGTCCGATGCGGCGGCCAAAACCGCCATTAGACAAAAAGTCGTCGAACTTTGCGGAAAGTTTCCGCTCTATAACTAATGATAGAACTAAAAGACGTAAGCAAGGTGTTCCAAAACGGGGTAGAGGCCTTGCTGAACATAAACCTGCATATCGGGCGCGAAGAATTTGTTTTCCTGGTTGGACCATCCGGAGCCGGAAAAACAACCTTGATGAAACTGCTTTATCGCGAAGAGAGCCCCAGTATCGGAGAAGTTATTGTTGATCGGATCAAAGTGAATGAAATAAAAGAAGAGCAGATCCCTTTTCTCCGCAGGAATATCGGGGTCGTTTTTCAGGACTACAAATTGCTCCTTCGCCGCACCGTTTACGAAAATGTCGCTTTCGCGCTCCAGGTTACCGGTGCCCCCCGTTCTCAGATCCGCCGCCTGACAATGCAGGCATTGGAGCTGGTCGGAATGGTTAAAAGGGCAAAGTCTTTTCCCAACGAGCTTTCGGGCGGAGAAAAACAGAAGACCTGCATCGCGCGGGCGATTGTCAACAACCCACCGATTTTGCTGGCGGACGAGCCGACCGGAAACCTCGATCCCCAAACCTCCTGGGACATTATGGAACTTTTGGACAAAATTAACCGGCGCAAGACGACGGTCTTGGTTTCGACCCACAATAAAAATATTGTCGACGGGATGAAAAAGCGGGTGGTGGCGATTGAGGGGGGAAGAATCACAAGAGACCAGCAACTGGGGATGTACAGCCAGCAATGAGCAAAGCGACAGATGTAGAATTTTTTATAATTGAAGCGATCCGCGGGATTGGAAGATCGCCGCTGATGAGCTTTGTCGCCATCGGTATCGTTACCGTCACTTTGACAATCTTTGGCTTTTTCCTGCTGGGGGTAGTTAATTTGGGGAATGTCGTTTCCGGGATGGCGGCCAAGCTCGATTTGACCTGCTATGTCGACCGCGACCTGGCCCCTCGCGACGCGGCGGAGCTTCAATTGAAACTTTCAAAGATGGAAGGGGTAGAAAAGGTTACTTATTATTCCAAAGACGACTCATGGAAAAGTTTTAAACAAGATTATTCGGGAAAACTGGAACTCTCGGAAGTCGTGTCCGATAACCCGCTTCCAAACACCTTTGCCGTCAAGGTCCGCAATCCGGAAGTCCTTCCCCAAGTCGCGAAAAACATCTCCCAAATGTCCGAGATCGACGAGGTGCGCTACAGCGGAAAATTGCTGGGACAGGTCAAGCACTTTGTCGATGTCATCCGATTGGCCGGCTTTGTCTTTGTCCTTTTATTGTTTTTTGCGACTTTGTTGATTGTCGTCAACACCATCCGCTTAACCGTTTTGGCGCGCGAGACCGATATTTATATAATGAAGCTGGTGGGAGCGACCGGCTCTTTTATCCGCTGGCCCTTTGTGATTGAGGGGATTTTAATCGGTGTTGCCGGCGGAATTTTGGCGGTAGTTTTGTTGCGGGGGAGCTATGACGCTTTGGCCTTTAAGATCGCGTCGGCCTTTCCTTTTCTTCCGGTTGTTTCCGACGCCTTCCTTTTGAATTTTATTTTTATCTCGGTAGCTCTTTGCGGAACGGTTTTAGGGATGATCGGCGGCTATATTTCGGTCTCGAGGTTAATAAAAAATGCTTAGATATTTAAGAAAAAACATGAAGATTATCATGCTTGTGGTAGCGGCCGCGTTTATCCTGACAATTTTTTACGGACTCGGTTCCCAAAGTTTAAAGGGCGGAGAAGAAAAACAATCCGGTTTTGTCAAAGTGAACGGAAGAGAGATCGATTCCTCCCATTATTCGAGCATTTATAACCGCTTGCGCAATAATTTTCCGGCAATTTTATCTCCCACCGATCTGCTTTATCTGCAGAGCATGGCGGTTTCACAGACGATCGATTTTACTCTGATGCTGCAGGATGCAAAGAAAAATGTCGGGGTCTCCGGTTCCGAACTGAACCAGGCGCTGGAAGATATTGCCCGGTCGCAGAAGATGGCTTCGGTCGACCAGCTAAAAAGGGTGCTTCAGAATTCCAACCGCGACTGGAATGAATTCAAGAAATCGGTCAGGGACGAGCTTGTGGTGCAGAAGATGGTGATGAAAAAACGGCAGGAAGCGCAGGTCAAACCGGAAGATTTGCGTGAGATCCGCTGCCGCCACATTCTGCTCCGCCATCAGAAGGGAAAAGACCGTGAAGTGAAAGAGCGGGCGCAAAAGATTTATGAAATGGTAAAAAAAGGAGACAACTTTGCCGCTTTGGCCGGAAAATATTCGGAGGATCCCGGCTCAAAGAGCAAAGGGGGCGACTTGGGCTATTTTACGACCGGCTCCATGGTCAAACCATTTTCCGACGCGGCGTTTAAGCTTAAGATCGGCGAGATCAGTCCGATTGTAAAAACCGACTACGGCTACCATATAATAAAATTGGAAGATTCCCGCCTGCGCAAGATCAAAGGAAAGGATGTTGAGGCGGCGGTGGCGGAAGAGAAACAGCAGAAGATCTTTTCGGAGTGGATGTACAATTTAAAAAAGGATGCCAAGATCGAAATTGAAGACCCGGCCCTTAAGGCGCTCGACCTGCGGCTTAAAGGAAAATTAAACGAAGCGGGCTTTGAATACCAAAAGGCGATTAAAGCAAATCCGCGCAACCCGTATCTCCATGTCTTTTTGGCGACCGTCTACGAAGAATTAAAGAAGAATGAACTGGCGGTGGCCGAATACCGGAAGGCGATTGATTTGCAGTCGGCCGACCCGTCGCTTTATGTCCTTTTGGGGGACCTTTACAAAAAGATGGGGAATAAGGATCTGGCGATCTCCTCATACCGCCGCGCTTCGATGATTGCGGGGGACAGCCGGCTGATCCACGAACAGCTGGTTGACAAGTTCAAAAAGCTGGGAGCGACCAACTACCAGCGCGAGGAACTTCAGCAAATTATCCGCATCAATAAGAAAGAGGCCTTTGAGAAAGAGTTAATCGACAAACAGCAGAAGTTAAAGACTAAGTAACCAGGTTCTCTCCCGCCCCAAGCAGCGCCTGCACGTCTTCCATACTTCTTGCTTCGGCGTAGATTCTCAAAAGTGGTTCGGTCCCGGAGGGACGGAAAAGGATCCATGATTCATCCTCAAAATTTAATTTTGTGCCGTCTAGCGTCTCAATCTTTGTGATTTTCCGCCCGGCAAAGGTTTCCATTGAACGAAGGCGAGGGGAAGAAGAGAGATGCAGATCAATTCGCGAGTAGTAATAGTGTCCCAGCTCATCCATGATTTGGTTAAGTATCTGTTTTAGGTTATATCCGGTTTTTGCCATCAATTCTAAAAGGAGCAGTCCGCAGAGGGTTCCGTCACGCTCTGGAAGGTGTCCCATAATCCCCATTCCGCCGCTCTCCTCCCCGCCGATGATGATTTTTTCTTTCAGCATTAGATCCGCGATATACTTGAAACCGATCGGGGTTTCAATGATCTCAATCCCGTACTTTTTCGCCTGTTTCTCCACCAGCCGGCTGATGTTAAATGTTTTGACGATCTTCCCCTGCATTTTACGGTTTTCAACCAGGTGTTTGAGCAGGAGGGAAAAGACATTGTGCGAGGTGATGAAAGTGCCGGACGGATCGATCGCGCTGACGCGGTCGCCGTCGCCGTCCAAAACGATGCAGGTTGAAAAAACCTGATCGTAAGTTTTCATAAAAGAGATAGTATCTTCAAGGTTGATCGGGAGCGGTTCCGGGTTTACCCCGCCAAAAAGAGGGTCACGGTTGGCGTGGATCTCTTCGACTTCCATTTTGTATTTGCCGAGCAGTTCTTTGATATGATGCGCCCCCGAGCCGAACATCGGGTCGACGACCGCCCTGACTTTCGATTCCGCGATCGCTTTTAGATCAACCAGCTTCTCGATATGCGCAAAATAATCGGGCTTGGGATCGATGGGGAATAAAGGCGCAGGCGTAGGCATAGGCGTAGGTAAGGCAGAGGAAAGGTTCTTTTCGACGGCGCGGGTGACTTCGGGTCGGGCCGAGCCGCCGAAGGATTCTTTGATTTTGAAGCCGTTCCATTCCGGCGGGTTGTGGGAGGCGGTGATCATGATCCCGGCCGCCAGTTTGTTATGTGCCACCGCGAAAGAGAGGAGGGGAGAAGAGACCGCGTATTTGGTTAAGAAAGTTTTGATTCCCAGTTTCGCGCAAGTGTCCGCCGCGGTTTTCGCGAAGTGTTCGGATTGGAAACGGTTGTCGTATCCGACGGCGATACCATTCCGAAGGCGAGGATCTATATCCTCGCTTTCATTGAGATATTTCACAAAAGCGGCGGTGACTTTCTCCACATTTTCAAAGGTAAACTCTTCCGCGATTTTGGCTCGCCAGCCGTCGGTCCCGAATTTGATCATTCGATTTTCTCCTCTTCCTGCAGCCATTCCGGCGGGGTTGTCTCTTCCTCACCTTCTTCTTCTACTTTTCCTCCATGGATATGGCACTGGCTCATTGGGACATCGTTCTTTAAGAAATCAACCCAGATTAAGCGGTTGCTTGGGCAGTTTGGTGACGGCCTCAGTCCCGAATCGCGGCAGATCTGGACTTTAACCATTCCTTCAGGACGCGGGAATTTTATCTCCGGTTCGTTTGCCAGCGCCTTTTGCATATAGTCCTTCCAGAGCCGCGGGCAGACCGAAACTTCGGCGACCCCTTTCATCGAACGGTTGTCGTCGTTGCCGACCCAGACGCCGGTCACATTCTGCGGGACAAAACCGATGAACCAGGCGTCGCGAAACTGTTCGGTGGTCCCGGTTTTGGCGGCCGCCTCTCGGCCGATTTTGCCCTTAAAGCCGGTCCCGCGCTGGAGAACCCCTTTCATCATATCAACCATCACATAGGCGGTGTTTTTGTCCATCACCTGCGTCTCTTGCGGTTTGTTCTCTTCAAGGATAACCCCGTCGCGGCTGACGACTTTCAGGATCGCGATCGGCTCAACCCGTATCCCGTTGTTGGCAAAGACACCGTAGGAGGAGGTCATCTCCATCAAAGTTACGTCGTAGACTCCAAGGGTCAAAGCGAGGGCGTATTCCATTTCTCCTTTTATTCCCATCCTTCTGGCCATATTTATGGCGGAGTCGATCCCGACCTGTTCCAATAATTTTATAGAAGGGATGTTGAGCGATTGCTCCAGGGCGTGGCGCATCGTCACGTTTCCGTGGAATTTCTTGTCAAAATTATAGGGGGTCCAGGTTCCTTCCGGGTTCCATTTATTGGGGAAGACCTGGAAAGTGGTCTTTTTATCGGAGAGGATCGTTCCCGGTGAATAGCCCTTTTCAACCGCCGCGGCGTAGACAAAGGGTTTAAAAGAGCTTCCCGGTGGGCGCCTCGACTGGACTGCGCGGTTAAACTGGCTCTTATAAAAATCGGCTCCGCCGACCATTGCCTTGATATAGCCGTTACGCGGATCAATGCTTAATAAAGCCGCCTGGCTGAAATTGTATTTTGATCCCTCTTCGGTCACAAATTTTTTAATTGTCTCTTCGGCCGCTTTTTCCATCGAGGCGCTCAAGGTAGTGTAGACCTTGAGTCCCCCCTTGTAAACCATTTCCGCCCCGTATTTATCGGATAGGTACTGGACGACATGGCTGACAAAATAGGGGGCGATCTGTCCTTTGCGTTTGACCCGGTCGGGAAAGAGAACCAATTCTTTGGCAAAAGCGGCTTTGGCTTCTTCGATGCTCACTCCGCCGTATTTGATCATGTTGATTAAGACCTTCTTTTGCCGTTTTTTGGAAAGTTCGAAGTTTTTATAGGGGGAGAGGAGTTCCGGCGCTTCGATCATTCCGGCCAAAAGGCTCGCTTCGGCCAGATCGAGTTCTCCCGCCTCTTTACCGAAATAAAGATAGGCGGCCGATTCGATCCCGTAGGAGTTGTGTCCCCAGTAGATCTGGTTTAGATAAAGTTCAAGGATCTCTTCTTTGGAGAACCTTCTTTCAATCTGCATCGCCAAAATCGCTTCGGCCGCTTTGCGGAAAAAGCTCTTCTTTTTGGTCAAGAAGAGGTTTCGCGCCAGTTGCTGGGTGATCGTTGAGCCCCCTTCGACGATGCGGCCGGTAAGGATATTTTTTCCCGCCGCGCGGATGGTCCGCCCGAAATCGATCCCGTGGTGAAAGTAGAAATTGCGGTCTTCGGTTGAGATCACCGCTTTGATTAAGTATGGCGATATTTTGGAGAGCGGAACGACCTGGCGGTTCTCTTCTTCGTGGATTTTCGACAAAATCTCGTTATCGTCGGAGTATATAATAGTAGCTTCGGAGGGCAAATAAGAATCGATACTCCCGACATCGGGCAATTGGGTTATTATTTGCGCCATCAACCCGGCGATTATTGCTATAATCACAAAGAAAGCGATTAAAAGGTATCGCGTCTTTCTCATTGAATAATTATATCATAGGAGGTATAGAATATCAGATTATCTGATTTTCTGATAATCTCGTCCTGATATCCTGATTCTCTGATAATCTTAAGAAGCGTGCAAGTTTTATGGGGGTTATTACGATAGGGTAGTTGGTAGAAGTATAATTATAGAGAGACTAAAAGGAGAAATAATATGTCAATAGATGGGATACCACGAATGTCTTCATATAAGCGTCCTGCCGCGCTTAGTAATTTGGGTGGCGTGTTAAATACAAAAGCGCAAGAGATAGGCGGATCCAAAGAGGTGAGAGGCGGGCTGGCTGGGCTATTTAGCTTTAAGGATGATCTTAATCCAGTTCTTCCTCCAGAGAAAAATATTAACAAGGGTAAAGGTGAGAGCGGGCCAAGGGCACCGCTCGCGGAAGAAAAGGAGAAAAAGGAGAAAATAGTATAATGCCATTTCAATTTGAGCTGACGTCGATTCTTTTTGGTGTGATTATCGGATACTTTTTGTTCAGCTTGAACGGCTTCATCCAGGCCCTGCGGCAGAAGAAGCAGGCGCAGGAAGAATTAAAGAAAGTGGAAGCGAAAATTTTGGATGCCAAAGGAAAGCTGGAGATCAAAAAGAGAGAGCTTGAAGCCGAGATTAAGAAGGAGATAGGGAGATAAACATGGCACCAGATGCAATTGGATCAGCTACAGCAGCTAAACCGGCTAGGGTTGCAATAGCTTCTCAAGAGAAAGCAAAAAACCCGGTCTATGCCGAAATTGCCGAACTCCTTTCAAAAATGTTTGGGGGGGGGAAAGTTATTCCTCTGGTGGTCAGCGGATTGGGATTAGGATTAAAGGATGTCCTTGAAAAAATTATGGATAAGGACGGTGTCCTTCGTCCAAACAAAAGTGATTGGATCTTCAGAAATATTTTAAAAAGAGTATTATCCTCTCTATTGCTCGGCTCTATGGGATATTCCGGTGATATGGGTGATAAGTTTATTGATTTTCTCTTTGGTGATCAAGACGGCGAATTGGACAAAAAAGACGGTATTACTCTTGCAGGACTTGTTACAAGATTAAGAAACTATTATCCGTATATTACGACTCTTGCCGCTTCCGACAACGGATCGGTTTGGTCTCTTATCAAAGGGGAGTTCTCATATACCGATTTTGAAAAGATGGGCAAGGGGATTGAAGAATTGGATTATAATAAGATTGACAGGGGATTGATAGCCGCGGCTTATAAAGGTTATGTGGCCAGCCGGGTAAACGACAGGAAAACTTCGGCGGATGTTGACCGCGAATTGGCGGAGAAACTCGGAAATCCTCCTAATTTTAACAAGATAAAGAGAGAATTGGCGGCGCTTCTGGCTTGCGCGGCACATGCCGAAATTAACAGTTATTATGTTCAGCACAATGATGACGGTTTAAAATATGATATTGATTTAGATAAGGTTCTTGATAAGGGTAATTTTTTGGAAAAATATGCTGTTGTAATAACCAGATTATTGAGTAAACAAAAAGATAACAATATTTTTGCCATGCCGAAGGTCTTAAATAAGGAAGAAGTTGAAAAGCTTTACCTGATCCATCTAAAAGTCCTGCAAGAAGAAAAAGCCCCGAAGAAGCACGCTCCCGGAGAAGCCCTGCCGATTGCTCAGAATTCACCATAAGGTGAGTTGGACGCAAGTTTTTCCCCTTTAACTCCGATAATATATATGTATGGTAGCACCAATTTATGGCAATACATCAGTTGTTGACGCTTTTAAAAATACCGGCGCCAAGCCGGCCGAAAGCGGCTATCTTTCGTCAACCGAAGACGACAACGGTGTAAATTCAACCGATGGATATTCTTCTTCAAAATATTTAACCAATACTACCGAGAACCAGAACGAATCTTATGACAACCTTGGAGCGTACGCCGACAAGCAGACAGAAGACGCCTTCAGAGGTTTTGACAAAAGTGAATTGACGGAAGGGATGGATAATGATGACGGTTTTGCTTCTTTCAGTCAGGCGAAAATAGAGGCCCTTTTTAACAAGCTAAGAGCCGCGGCAAACCTAAATCTCTTGATCGCCCAGTCGCTTGATACCAAAGAGGAGATGATGGATCGGATTGCCGAAGCGACCTCCGAATCGGAAGATGAGGCACCAAAGAGCAAAACCACTTATTCCGAAGGGGTTCTCAAGTCGAATAAGGTTACGATGGATAATTTTCAGAAAGGGGTCATGACCCTTTTAAAAGAGGTTGAGGCGCACAATTATAAGGTTTTTACCGCCAGGGAACAGAGCCACAAGAGCTGGAGGGAAGACAGCTGGGATACTTTTACTAACTGGATAACCGGCGGCGATGAGGAGGAAGAAGAGGCGGAGCAGATGAAGGATTTGAACGAGCAGTATAAGAAAGCAAAACAAAAGAACCTCGATGCTATCAAGAATTTGGGGGGGCTGGCGGCGGGGATAAACTCCAAAATGACAGAGATCGGTGACAATATAATCAACAATGTTATCGATGCCGAGCAATATATAAAATATACCGAAGACAACAACGGTTATATTGATATCAACGCATCCTCTCGCTGGTTTTCCGACATGCGCCGGTTGCTTTCGGGTCTGGCTAACGCCAATAGAATGACGATCGCTTCCATATCTTCCAGACAAGATAGTTTGGATGCGATGGAAGAGGCCTTGAGCGGGAAAAAAGCGGGGAGTAATAAATATGAGGCGTCTAAAGAGGTGGTGGAGTCGGAATCGAGCCACATGATGATGACCTTTGACCAGCTCCAATCGACCACCCTCGATGTCCAAAAACTGCAAAACCAGAAAAGGAAATGGGAGCTCGAACTTGAAAAACTGGATGAGGGTTGGTTGTCCAAGGTGTTTTCACGGATTTGTACCGCTCTTTCAGCGATTTGTTCCGCAATTTCTTTTGTGGTTCCGGTCTTTGCGATTGCGGCAGCCGGATTGGCGATTGTGGCAGCGGGGCTCGATTACCTGGCGGCGGAACAGGCTGATGCGGTCAACGACTCTTATACCCCTTCGGTTGATAATTCAAATACGAATGCCGGACCGGCGTCGAATTCTCTTGAGGGAAAAATTGAGGCGCTTGGGGTACAGGCGAAAGGGAAGCTTACCAAAGATGTTTTGGACACAAATGAAGACGGGATGCTTTCGATGGATTATGCCAAGATTACCCGGATGCAAAAAGAATTAAACGGGATAAATGCCGCCCTTTATCTTATACAAAAAAATATCAGCCAAAAAGGGAAGATGCTGCAGGCGATCCACCGTGCCACCTCCGGGCTTTCGGGGGCCGGCGGGCAGGACGATTTGTTTGACGCGATGGCCGAAAATATTTTGAGCCAGAGTGGGGCGGAGTTCGGAATGCTTGCCTTCCAGCTCAACCAGTACCAACAGGGTTTTAATATGGAACATCAGCAGGATATCGCCATGCGGCAGGCAAGTGAACGTTTCTATGTCTCCTTGGGAACCTCGGTCGGCTCTTTTGTCGGCAGTGGAGTTGGTGGAGCGGTTGGGCAGGGGATTGCAATGGCTTCTACTTTTGGATCGGCTCTTTCGGAATATCTTCTTTCACACTATGATAGCGCTTATGGGATGGCCGAATATAATCCGGAAGTCTCAGACTTTAAAGGAATTAGTAAAGATACCAATGCTTCCAAAGGGATCGGGCAGAAGCTCGACGGATTGGAGGCGGCGATATATTCGGAGTTGACCGGTGACGATATGATCGTCGATATCGGCGACGGTAAATTCGGTTTAAACGCGGATAAACTGGCTTCTTTACAAACCAAATTTATGCGTCTGATGAACACCGTTGCCTTGTTGGTTTCAAACAATGAATTAAAGGTTGAACTGCAAAATGCCATTGCCCAGGCCTATGGATATTCGGCGGTAACAGAGCCGAGCAGTATGGGGAGGGTAAGCGACCATTTTGCCAATTCTTACCGGACTTTCAGTTACTTAAAACAACTTTTGAACGAAAAGGCGCAGGTAAAGAACCGGATCGCGGCGGCGGAAGAACGGGCATCGGTTGCTTCAACAAAACTGACGGTTATAGGTTCGGTGGACGCGGCGGCAGTCGCATACTCGGCTTACGCTTATATTGCCGGAGGTTCTACCTCAACGGTTTTTATACAAGGGGTCTTGATGGCGGCGAACACGGTCAATTCGTTTTTTGGACAAATTTATGAATTGGTCAGGAGTGCCATTAAAACTAAAAATGATTTTGGCAAACTCCAGAATTATTCGGAAAGAAAGAGCAGGAAGCAGGAAGAAAAAGAGGCGGCCAAAAGCATCAGCGAAGCGCTTGAACAGAAAGAGGCGGAACTGTATCTTGACGGATCACTGCTTGAGGATGTTACCAGCGGGACACTCGGGTTAAACAGCGGGGAGCTTTCAAGAGTTACAAAAGAGGGGGAGGGGCTTTATCGGACCAAACAAATACTCTCCGGAGCAATGCGTCAAATGCAAAATTGCAAGGCGATCATCGAGCGGGCTTATTACAACAGTGTTGTTTCCGCTTCAAGCACTGCCGCCCTGGATATGGCAAGTTATCAGTCCAAGGTGATGGTTGAGGGAATCTTACAAACCCAAACGGAGGCCCTGCAGACGATTGTCAGCCGGCACAACCAGGCCCAGCAGGCGGTTACGGCCACCGCTATCTCCGCGGTTAAGTTGTCCATTTCTATCGCCCAAGAGGTTATAAAAGCGATCGGCAATATCAGGAGCTTAAAGCTGGAGTCATTAAAGGCGGAACAGGCGGCATCCCTCAAGGGCGAGATTTCGTCAGCAAAGAAAACGGAGATGTCACTGCTTGAGGAAAACATAAAAATGCCGCCGGTTGGAGAATTTGCCACCAGCATAGTTCTTTCGGTCTTAAGTTCGATTATCGATTTTACGGTCGCTTCAATTGTTGATGCGGAGGCAAAATCGGCCTCTAAGGGAGAGAAGGGGAAGAAGGTCGCGGAAAAGAAAAAAGCGTTGAACAAAGAGTCGAAAGAGGCCAAAACCTTTGCCGAAAAAGTGCAGATGATGGAAGAGCAGTCGCTGGCGGATGACATGTTGGCCGGCCAAAACGAACTAAACATGCAGGATACCGACTATCGCAGCCAGCGGGCCGAACAGGGGAGTGACTCGATCAAATCGCTGGGTGAGTCTATGCCATCCGCGGGAAAAGAGATAGACGATCGGATCAACAAAAAACAGATGCAGACTTTGATCAGCAAGCTGAAGGAGACAGAGAAAAAAATAAAAGAAGAGGAAAAAGCGATAAAACAGACCTTGTCGAAGGCGAAAGCTGATTTCCAAAAGGCGCTTACGGAATTTAAAGCGGAACAGCAACAGGGAAAAACTCCCAATGTTTCCACTCTCATGGCCCGGGCGGACGCGATTTCCGCCGCCGCCGTCAAGGCGCAGCAGTTTGTTGAGAATAGCGACCCAACAATTAAAGAGATCAGGAAAGAGCGGGAGAGCAAAGTTAAGGTTAAGACCGATCCGCTTGAAAACAAGAAAAATCCGGACATAAAAGAAGAAAATCCGGATAAAAAAGTAAAAACCGGAGAGGATATCGCCAAAGGAGTTAAAGAGATAAAAGATTTGAGCGAGGAGCTTAAAAGAGTGAAAGACCCAAGGGTTATGGAGCAAAAAGCGAACGAATTGCTGACAAAGCTGGAATCCCTGGATCGTTCGATGGCTTCTTCTTCAATCCATGGTGAATTGGCCGAAGCTTCCCTTGCTCCGGAAGGGGTTGACAAGATTCAAGAATCAATCGATGCCGAGGCGGAAAAAATTAATGGAAAAAAAGTCGAACTTAAGGATCTCAACCCAGAAGATCTGCAGGATTTGTACAACAAGCTTTACGCGAAAATCTTTAAGCCGGCAAGTGAGGAATTGCTTGGGAGCGTGGCGGAACGGAGGAAGAAACTCGATCAAATCAAGGAACTTTCCGCACGAATTGAAACTATGGGAGCCGATAGTACGGAGGCCAAGGATTTACATGCTCAAATAGCAACCGTCCAATTGGAGATCGAAAAAATCCAGAAGAAAGAAGGGGAAGCGAGAAATAAAATCCAGGGCTTCAATAGATTGGTCGGCAAGATCAATAAAGAGTACCGGAATAAAACCGGACACGATCTTCAGACGGTTCAAAACAGGCCGACCGCTGTCCAGCCGCCGGCCGCGAAAAAGACGATCGCGCCGACACGGGAACAGCAGGCGAAAGAGGCCGAGCACGCGCAGAGCATTCTTCTGGGCAGCCAGCGCAGATCGTTTGAAGCGTAATTCACCCTTCCCCTACTCACCCATGCTGTGCTTTAGTTTTTGTAGCTGCCCTTTCCCCTCTCTATTCTAGAGAGGGGCAGAATACAACTCTTCCAATTGTAACACAAGAGAAAAACGGAGCTCTCCCTCTCTAGGATAGAGAGGGATAATGGCGAAAACAAGGACGGAAGCTTGCCTTGGGTGAGTAAGGCCCATGCAAGTTTTACGCCCCCAACTCCGATAATATATATGAACAACTATGATAAACACTTCATCATTAGACAAATTAAGTAGTTTGCTTTCTTCTTCTTCGGAGAAGCTGGGCTCTTCCGATGAAGGTGGAAAAGTGTTGCGTACTTTAATCGAAACGCTCTCTGCCGGAGGAGCTGTGAAAGGAGCCGTTGCTCCGAATCAGGAAATCGCGCAAGTGTCAGAAGGACAAATACAAGGACAAGGAAGGGGGACGGTGGTCTAATGAACAGCATAAGCCAAATAGCCGGATTTAAAATAGAGCAGACCGAACAGAAAAAGCCGGCCAATAATTATATAGAAGTGACTTTTGTCGATACGGTGGCCCACGCTCTGAAGCAGGGGAAGATTTCCGCTCCAAGCAAGGCCGAATCGGGGTTTATTTCATTTCAAAAAAATCAGGGACTTAATTTTAATGAAGTCAAATGGGACGATGAGGAAGAGAAGATCAATGCCTTCATCGCCCGGATCCAGCAGATTTTAGAAGAGAAGAAGTAACAGTAGGGGCGGATAATTATCCGCCCGTACTTTCATGCAAGTTTTAGGATAGAAGTTACGATTATATAAATACAGGGAGGTGATTAAGATGGGAGTTGAAACAAGTGGCGCTCAAAGCACCGAGCAGGCAATCGGCCAATGGCTTGATTCAAGCATGAACTCAATCACCGATAACATGGTCGAGGTAACCAAGCAAGACGGACAGACCGACGTTTCTATTGGCGGAGCCAATAGCGCGGATAAGACCATTTCGGGAAAGAGTTTAAGTGCGGACGACAAAGCCGCGATTGAGAAGGCGGCCAAAAGAGATGGCGGAGGTACCGGTTTGTATACCAAAACCCACAAGGGTGAATGGGTCGGGACCCACACCATGGAGGGTATGTTGGTTACGGCCAAGGCCAACCAGGAATTGACCAACGCTACCAATATATTGTCGAAGACCATCGAAGAGGATTCGAAACTTAAGACGGTCTTGCAGAGAAAAGTCGATCAGTTAGGATAACAACCAAATAAGAGGGTCAGCTAAGTAGCGGCCCTTCTTATACTGCCCGGCGAAATCCCGGTAGTATAAGAATAGAAGAGGAGGAAAATAAAATGAACAAGAGCGTGACTAATTATCAAACGCCGCAGATGGTCCAAAATAAAATCGGTTCGTCGGGAACGGATATAAAAGATATAACCCGGTCATTTTACAGCACCATGCGTTCGATGCTGGTTGATTATGCCGATTCGCAAAGCGATATAACTATCAATGGGATTCAGGTTAAAGCTAAGGATAAATACGGGATCGTGGGAACCTTGCTTTACAGCCAATTTATGACCGATACTACCAAAGCAATTGAAACGGTAATGGGCTTCAAGACCTCTCTCTTTAGTTTGGAAAAACAGCTTACCTCTAAGATGGGAGGATAAAAATGAGCGGAGAATTTCTTTCTGCCAAACCCCGCCCGGCCGTGTATCAACTGCCGGAAGACACTTCAAAAATTTTTCAGCGTAACGGAGAAAACAGCGAAGATTTTTCCGAAGTTGTAAAATTCATCAACTATTTTCAGGAGATGCTGAAATTTTTTCCCGAATACCAGCGGAACGGTTACCAGAATGGGTCGGAGGGAGACACAACCTGGTATGAAGGCTTTGGGAAAGTTGTCGCTTCCAAGGACCGCGGATTGGACAATGCCGGAAAACTTGGGGCGGGATACGAAGATCGTTTCGGCGATTGGCACCAGGTTGGGACCAGCGATCAGTTTTGGGGTTATGGAATGGGGGAGACCGGAGGAAACTTGGAATGGGATCCGTCCACGTATGATTCTAATTTTTTTACCGATGGCGTAAAAAACAAAATAACCGGAGCCGATCAGGCGCTCGATTATCAGGATTATGCCGCGATGATGGCCTATAACCCGTCCGACAGTTCCAAATATAAAGAGATTAAACAATCTGAACTCGATTCCGCCCGATCCTTCATGAAGCAATTCGGCAATGTCAATTTTTACGAATTTGCTTTGAAAGGGATAGACAAAATCAAGTTTAACGATAAAGACGGTAATGGGGTTTTTGATCTGAATAATGACGGATACGATACTTCCTCTTGCAACTTTATGTGGGAGGGGATGGAAGGGGCAAACGGGGAGGGGGCTTTTTATGTGATGCTGAACCTTTTGGAATCGCGGCGCAGAATTTATTATGCCGCTTCCAATGTCTTTGGCCAGCACAAGAATATTGGGGACAGTTTAGCGATGGTTAAAGACATTAGTGATTTTTTTGATAAAGATGTCGCCGGAGCCGATCCTCATAATTTTAGAATGTTTTACATGTATTTCGCGATGCAGCACGCTTTCCGCTCCGTTACCCAGGCCTTTTCGGGAAACACAGAGATTTACGGTGACCTGGGCGGTCCCGGTTTTATCTACAGCGCCCGTGACCGTGCCGGCTTTGCAAAATTTGGCGAATGGCTGATCGGAGGAGTGAATAAATACATAAGCACCTTAAGTGGTGCCGAAAAAGACCGCGTTCAGGGGCTATTGAGTGAGTATAAACTTAGCAACGAACAAAATGCGAAATCAGGAGAAGTAGATTTTAACTTGCCTTATGGAGTAACTTCTTGGCACCATTACTCGTATAACGACGACCGCTACACCGGATGGGACAGCTTTTGCGGTAATTTTGAGAAAGATGCAACTAAGCCGGGATATAAGGGATTGCCTGACTATCTAAACCCGCTGGCGGTTAAAAATGGCGGTTCTCACCCCAATTATGCTATCGCGCAGCTTGCGGGTTTGAAAGAATACAACATTAAAGGAGACTTTGCCCTCTCTTACAATGGCCAGAATTATGATCTTTATGGAACCAACTGGGTTGTTAATTTGGCCGGAAGATTTTTAAAAGCCGAAGATCATGATACTAAAAATGCCGTTAATACTTTTGCCATGAACGCTTATGAAAATGCCAGATACCAGCAGGAGACCAAAGTTTATAAACAGAATAAAGAGGCCTACGAAGAGCAGAAATACGAAGAAGAGATGGCGATCGGACGCGCGGCGGCCAGGGCGGAGGGGAGAAAACAACAAGAGAAGAAACAGGCTGAGCAGATGTCCGCAAAGCAGAGAGCGGAGAAAACCGCCGAAGCCAAGAGACAATTGATGCGGCAATTGTTCTCCAAGATGCTGGATAACAGTAAGAAGAAATCATAAGCCCTTATGGACCCTTTCCCAATGCAAGTTTTCCCCTCTTAAACACGATATATAGATGTATGAGCCAACTAAATTTTGATATGGCAAGGGAGAAGATGCACGCTGTCGCCGTCACTTCGCAAAAAAGTGATGAGATCCAGAAAAAAACCGACGGCCTCAAAACCTTTGAATCCGCGCTTAAGAGCATGGAAGATGTCGCCCAACTCTCTTCAACTGTCGCCAGCAGAGTGGACCAGGTCAGAGGGGAATCGGTCGGACAAAAAATAATTACCCGTATGGGGATAAATCCCGCGGCGCTCAAAGAAAAATATAAAGAATACTTTCGCAGTTCAAAATCGCACAACCTTCTTCTGGAAAGATTTATGGCGCATGTCAAATTGAGCGGCTTGAATTCTTTGTTTTCCCTGGCCGGGATCTCATCGCAGGAGATCGAAGAGATCAAGTCCGAAGTGAAGGCGGAGGCGCTCTCCGAAATCGAACAGAAAATCGCGCAGGATTGGGCGTACGCCAAAGCGATGATTGAGATAATGGGGTAAGGGGAATTATTCCCCAGACTTTAGTCTGGGGTGGGAGCATAAGGAAAACAATGTCAAGAAAAGCGGCAAAAGGGCAAAAGATAATTTTGGAGGAGATCAAGAAACAATTGGTCACCCAGGCGGAACGCTGGGGGAGGACCGATTATTACACTCCGCTTAAGCTTGAAGAGATTGAAATTGAGCAGTGCCGGAAAATTTCCGGCGAGCTTCTGTCGGAAAAATCCAATCTTGAATATGAGCTCCACTTTTTGGAATCGGACAAAAAAGAGGTCCTTTCAAAAATTGATCGGCTGGAGATATATATCAAGAAAGCCGACCGGGCCATCAAACGGCATGAAAAGCTGATCGAGAAAATAATTGGCGGCAAAACGGGGGAGAAGATTCAGGTTGGCGCCAAGAAGTCGAAAATTTCGGTTTTGATCTCGGACAATTAGGAGAAAAAGATGTTGCTTACAGCATGTATGATAGTTAAAAACGAGGAAGAGATGCTCTCCAAAACTCTTCCGGTCTTGTCGTCGGTTGTCGACGAGATCATACTGGTTGACACCGGATCAAGCGATAGAACCATCGAAATCGCAAAAGAGTGCGGCGCCAGGGTCTTTAATTTTCCCTGGATCAATGATTTCTCTGCCGCCCGCAACGAATCGCTGAAGCATGCCAAGGGTGAATGGATCATCTGGATTGATGCCGATGAGATGATAAAAACCGAAGAGTTTGAAGATCTCAAAAAGTTTTTGGCGGAGGCCAAAGCCGACGCTTACAATATAAAAATCTGTGAATGCGAACCGCCTTCTTTTATTCCCTGCAATTTTTATTTCAGGCCAAAAATTTTCAGGAATGGGCGGGGGATCCATTTTGAACGTCCGATCAACGAACATCCGTTTGACGCCGACGGAAAAGCGATCAACGGCGATCTGGTTTCCTCTGTTTCAACCTATCATTGGGGGGGGCATTTGGCGGAAAAAGCAATGGAGAAAAAATGGAACCGCAATATCAATTTATTGGTAAATATGTTGGAGGGGAACGCTTCCGACAAGCACGGCCATTTTCTGCTGGCCAACAACTTGCGCCAGGCCGGGCGCTATGAAGAGGCGGTTGCCGAATATGAAAAAGCGATCGCGCTCGATACCGAAAAACAATTTGCCGCCGCCGCCGCGGTTAAACTTGGCTGGTGTTTTTATAATTTAAAAAGGGCCAAAGAGGCCTACCGCGCCGCCCTGCGGGCGTTGGAACTTGATCAGAACGAAGTCGCGGCCTACAACATCCTGGGGGCAATAGCCCTGGCCTGTAAAAAGAATAAAGAGGCGCTGGAAATGTTTAAGAAGGCCGAAACTTCCGAGTTTGCCGAAGAGAGAGAGACGGCGAAGAGCTTTAAGGAGAAAATCTCATGAGTATAAACGTCATTGACAGCAATGTGATGGCCCAGCAGGCCGCTCAAGCGATGTCTACATCGCTCAATACGGCGGTCCGCGATATCGACAAACAGTCGGAAGACAATCGCGTTGAGGAGCAGAGTTTGACCAAGCGGCTCCTCGACAATAAAAAACCGAATAAGAAGGGAGCTTCGATCCTTGCCGATTTAATTTCAAAGCTGGGCGGGGAGCTGAAATTGAATCAAAGGAATGAACAACAGAGGGGAGCCAAAGACGAATACGATCTGATGTTTGGTGAAAATCGGGAGAATTACGGCGACAATGTTTCCGTCAATTCCGACGCCATCAAAAAACTGCAGAAATTTAAAAAAGAGACCGGAGAGCGGCATCAAAAAGAGCAGGAGGGGATAGCCGGAGAAAAAAGAGAGATCAAGGGGAACGTAAAGGACTATGCTTCCGCCTATTCCCAGATGGTGGTGAGCGGCGGAAGTGAAGCGAAGAAAAAAATTGATAAAATGGAACAACAGCTTAAAGAGAATGGGGTTACCGAAGGACAGCTGCTCGGATTAAGGCAGGATGTAAAGACGGCGATCCGTTCCCAAGTTGCCGCGCAGATCAAAGAGGGGCTGTTAAAAAGGATGTTTGGATCGGATAAGCCGCTCGATAAGGCCTTGAACAGCGCTACACTGAACAAAGTGATCAACCATGCCTTTAACAGCAAGGAGCTGGGGGGGTGGGATTTTGGCGGCTATAACGACAGCTTACAGGGGACGGTTGACGAAAAGATGGCGGAGGTAACCGGTGAAATCAAGGATTTTTCCAAAGAAGAGATTGAACGTTTGCTGGTTGCCAACAACCTCGAACAAAAAGGAGCCGACAAAGAGTTGCGGCAGATGCTGGAGCTGGCCGGAAAATTCGGCTTTAACGCCAAAGAATTTTTGGAGAACTGGCAGGTTACTTCGTTTGATCTGGGCTTAAACAACGCTCCCGACCAGGACAACGCGCGGGATGACCGCAAGCATTCGCAATTTTTCTGCACCGGGGACGAGGACAAAGATCTTTTGATCAACCAACTGCGCGCCTGCTACATGCGCCGGGCCCTTGATCCGGGCTTGAGGACGCTGTTTGAAACCTCTTTCAAAATCCGTAACATTAAAAATTCACTAAAGCTGGAGATCAAGTTTGGAGATTTTGAGATGATCCAGAATGAGGGGAAGAAGGTGGCGCGCCAAAAGCTTCATGAGATGCTGGAAGAGGCGCTGTGCGAGCAGGCGACTCTTTATGACCTGGCCGGTCCGGCCTATAAGATGATCTCCCAGCGGATCAAGAGCATAACAAGGAACCTGGAGCGGCTGGGAGTTGATTTGTCTTCCGCGGAATTTAAGGAGATGGTTGATTCGGCCAACCGCAAGATGTTTGAGATTGCCCGGCAGGAATTTGAGGAGACCAAGATACTTTTTGCCGGCAATCCCAGGACATCTTTGGAAAAGAAATTGAAGATGCTTGCCAAACTGCTGAAGCGGTTGATTGACGAAACCGGGATTGAGGCAAAGGTTGATTTGAATATAACAAGAGGTGGAAAAGCATGATTGGCATGGGGATCCCAATTAAAAGTATTTCTTTGACACCTGGAACTTATGGCCATTTCAGTTTACATGAAGTGAAGCAGGCGCAACAGATTGTTAAAAAATCCTTGCCGCATGAACTGGTCGGTCCAAAAGAAAATCCAAAGAACGATTTTTTTACGAATTTTATTGCAAATTACAAAATAGAAGGGGAGGGATTAAAATGATAAGTGGAATAGGCAACACAGGACTATCAATAGATTATGTCCGTTTTACCATGACTTCGAATGTTATAAAAAACTCAATTAAAACAGCCGAAGATTGCCGTAAGATTTTGAGTGAAGCGCTTTTTGGAAAAGACGACAAATCTAACGAGAAAGAACAAGTGGCGGAGAAGCTAAAGCTGATTGAAAAGCTGCTTAAAAATTTAAGACCCGGGGATGTCCAAACCATCATGACGATAAAAAGCTTGTTAAATGAGGTTTTTGGCGACTGTCTTGACCTTAATTTAAGCATAAAACCCAAAATTGACCAGATGATTAAGGATATGTATAAACTGCTTCCGAACCAAAATCCTATATGGTAGTATGGGCGATATGAAGATCCTTTATGTTGCCCATGGTGATTTCTGGGGTTCCACCTGGCCGTACGCTTTCATAGACCATTATATTGCTTCCACCTTAAAATCAATGGGTCATGAGGTAAAAACCTACAACATCTTCGCGCAGGTGACCACCATGTCCGATTTCTACCGCGAGGTTGCCAAAAAACAAAATTTGACCGAAGGGCACCTTTTGGGAATTTTGGACGACCGTGCTTCTGCTCCGATCCCTTTTGAGATTTTAGATTTTGAGCCGGACCTGATGCTCCATATTGTCGGGAGGATTCCCAATCGGATATTGAAGGCGATCAAGAAACTAAAAACTAAAACGGCGATCTGGTATCTTGACGATCCGCAGGAGATCAATTTTACCTCCGTCAACGGCGCCTATTACGACCACGTTTACACGGTTGAACCAAGCTGCGTCGCGGAACATAAGAATGGAAAGTTTTTACCGCTGGGGTGTTTTACCCATATCTATAAACCGATGGAAGTGGAAGAGAAATATAAAAGCGATATTTGTTTTATCGGGGTCCCTTTTCCGAGGAGGGTTGAGTTTTTTGACGAGATGGCCGATTTTCTCAAGAATTACAATGTGAAGATTATCGGCGGCGGGCCGAATGTCGGCCGTGCCGATGATCCATGGATGTGGAAGAAGAAGCTTAAGCGATTGGATGTTTTGGATAAATTTATAACCGACGAGATTATCTTCCCCGAAGAAGCGGCCAAATATTATAACGGAGCAAAGATTAATTTGAATCTGCACCGGGCGGGGACCGATGACCGCTTTACTCACGGCAATCCCAAGAATATCCAACCGATTGGTGTTTCCGAGCGGACCTTTTGTATTGCCGGCTGCGGAGGGTTCCAATTGATCGATAATTACCGCTCCAATCTTTCCGAGCAGTTTGAGGCCGGCAAAGAGATTGCGGTTTTTGCCGATAACGAAGATTTCAAGAAGAAAATTATTTATTATTTGGAACACGAAGCAGAACGTAAGAAAATTGGGGAAGCCGCGCAAAAAAGGGTTTTAGCCGAACACACCTACGAACAGCGTCTTAAGAGGATTTTATAGCTTTCCCGGCCTTAATGCACTTTGTGCAGACGTACTCTTTCAGCTTTTTTCCGGCTACAAGTATATTGATCGATTGCAAATTCGGCATAAAACGTCGCTTGGTCTTGTGGTTGCTGTGGCTGACGGTGTTTCCGCTCCTGGGATGTTTGCCGCAATAAAAACATTTTTTTGCCATTTTACACCAACACCTTTTCTTCAATCTTTTTTATTCTCATCTCATGATCCTCCAGCTGATCGTTATGCTGCCGGACTTGACCGTAACGTACGGTAAGTTCGTCTTTGAAATTACGAAAAGCGCCAACCAGCCAGTCGAGCGTGGTATTGACCTGATCAAAGCGGGCGTTCATCTCTTCTTTTGTCGCAAATCCCTTTAAGTCTTCTTTCGTCGCGAAGACCTCTGATAGTTTTTCAAAGTCTTTTTTTGTTAGCGCCATAATTTTATGGTATCACAAACTATGCTAAAATTCAAGAAGGATGAAGCGACTGGATACTCCCATCCAATACGTAAAAGGGATTGGGCCGAAACTGGCCAAGCTTTTTGGTAAGCTTGGGGTCCAAACCGTTGAAGACCTGTTCTATCTCATCCCCCGAGGGTACGAGGACAGGAGGAATATCAAGCCGATCGGAAAACTTGTTCCATCAATATCCGAAGTTATAACCGGTGAAATCCGAGAGGTAGAGAACCTTCGCAATTCGGTCCTCAAGGTGAAGCTTCAAGACCCTTCCGGTTCCATCACTGCCGTTTGGTTCAACCAGCCCTTTCTGCTGAAAATTTTTCAAAGAGGAGTGAAGCTGATCCTCTCCGGCAAGGTTGAGATGAATTTCTATGACCGCCAGCTCCAGTTTGTCCCACGCAGTTTTGAAATTGATACCGGCGACAACCTGAAAATTGCCCCGATCTATCCTTTGACCGAAGGATTGTATCCGAAAAAAATCCGCTCGATCATACGGACGACGCTTGACGAATACCTTGATCAGACGGTTGATCGCGTCCCTGCCGAGATCAGGGCCAAATACGATCTCCCCGATTTGAAAGAAGCGATCCGTTATCTTCATCTTCCCGAGGATATGGAGAATATCGAAAAACACCGCCGCCGCCTGGTCTTTGACGAGTTTTTCTTTTTTCAGCTCGAATTGAACGTGCGCCGGGAGGCGGTAAAAAAAGAGCCGGGGATTGCGTTTGATACCGGTTATCAGCTGGCGGTTCCGTTTGAGCTTACCGGAGCGCAAAAAAGGGTAGTAGAAGAAATTAAAATGGACATGGCGAAACCGGTACCGATGAACCGTTTAATCCAGGGGGATGTAGGATCGGGGAAGACGATTGTCTCCGCCATCGCCGCCCATATCGCGATTTCAAACGGCTATCAGGTTGCTCTTATGGCGCCGACGGAGATTTTGGCCAATCAGCACTACGAAAAGATTATCAGAATACCGGGATATCAGAATATCAAAGTAAAATTAATTACCGGGACGACACAAAGAAAAGATCCTTCGACTCTGCTCGGGGTTGATTTAATAATTGGGACCCATGCTTTAATTGAAAAAAAAATAGGATTTAAAAAACTGGGATTGGTTATCATCGACGAACAGCACCGCTTTGGGGTTTTACAGCGGGCGAAGTTGCTTCAAAAAGGGATTAACCCGGACTTGTTATTTTTGACTGCGACGCCGATTCCCCGTTCGCTCGCTTTGACTTTATACGGAGACCTTGACCGTTCGATTATTGACGAACTCCCCCCGGGACGGACCCCGATTAAAACCCACTATGTTTCGGAAGGGAAGCGCAAAAATTCCTACGAGTTCATGAGGAAAGAGCTCGTGGCGGGGCGGCAAATTTTTGTGGTCTGTCCGCTGGTTGAAGAATCGGAGAAGATCGATTTAAAAGCGGCAATGGACGAGGCGGAGAATCTGCAAAACAATATTTTTCCGGAGTTTAAAGTCGGGTTGCTACATGGGCGGATGAGGGGTGACGAAAAGGACCGGGTCATGCGGGACTTTAAAGATAAAAAAATAAACGTTTTGGTTTCAACGACTGTTATAGAAGTCGGCATCGACATTCCCAATGCTTCCATTATGGCGGTAGAGCACGCGGAGCGCTTCGGGCTCTCCCAGCTCCACCAGCTGCGGGGGAGGATCGGCCGCGGTGCCAATCAATCCTATTGTTTTCTCTTCTCCGACGCGAAGGGGGAAAACGCCAGGGCCAGGATCAAAGCGCTTCTTGATTCAAACGACGGTTTTTACATTGCCGAAGTCGACTTGAAACTGCGCGGTCCGGGGGATGTCGCCGGCATCCGCCAGTCCGGCTTGCCGAACTTCCGCGCGGCTGATATAGTGAAAGACGAAGCAATTTTGAGAGAAGCAAGCGAGGCGGTTAAATTATGCGCGTAATCTCCGGCACGGCTAAAGGGAGAAAAATAAAAGCTCCCAAGACCAATATCCGCCCCTTGTCCGACCAGGCCAAAGAGGGGTTGTTTAATATTTTGGGGGAAAGAGTCCCCGATTCCGCCTTTCTTGACCTTTTTGCCGGTTCCGGCAATGTTGGGATCGAAGCCCTTTCCCGCGGAGCGAAGCTGGCGATTTTTGTCGAATTGGACAAGCGGCACGTTAAAGTTATCCATGAAAATTTAAAAGAGCTCTCTTTTGACGACCGGGCGGAGGTTTATTTAATTGACGCTTTGCGGGCGATTAAAATACTCGCATCAAAAGGGGCCAGGTTTGATATAATATTTCTGGGAGCTCCCTATAATTCACCGGCCCTTGATAAGGCGCTTTTGATTTTGGATGGAGCGGAAATTTTGAAAGAGAATGGAATTATTGTCGCCGAGTATCGTTTTAAGCAAAGAATCGGAGAGAAACTCTCGAAATTAAAAAAGATCAGGGAGCAAAAATACGGAGACACGATGCTGAGTTTTTACCAATGAAAAATAAAATTGCGATTTGTCCCGGAAGTTTTGATCCGATCACCAACGGCCATGTCGATATCATCGAGCGGGCGTCCAAGATTTTTGACAAAATTTTTATCGCCGTGCTGGAAAATCCGGACAAAGAATCGTTTTTTTCCTTGACCGAACGCCTGCGTCTGGTTAAAAGTTCGGTCTCCCACCTTAAAAATATAGAAGTGGAAAGTTTCCACGGTCTTCTGGTAGAATATGCCAGGCGGGTTTCGGCCAAAGCGATCATCCGGGGACTGCGCGCGGTCTCCGATTTTGAATACGAGTTCCAGATGGCCTTGACCAACCGCAAGATGGACGCGGAGCTGGAGACGATCTTTTTTATGACCGATCACAAGTATTCGTATTTAAGTTCAAGCTATGTGAAACAGATTGCCGTTTTGGGCGGGGATATTAAGGATTTTGTCCCGCCGGCGGTCTTGAAAAAACTTAAAGGAGGGAAAAAACAATGAAAATACTTGGACTGCTTGATGCCCTGGAATCAATGATTATGGAAGGGTTTAAGGTTCCTTTGACAAAGAAGACCCTATTAAATGAAGAGGAGCTTCTTTGCCTGATTGACAAAATGCGGGTTACGATCCAGGAAGAGCAGGTTAAAGCTCCCGAAAAAATTGTCGAAAGAGTTGAAAAAGAGGAACCCAAAGACGATTCGGCCAAAGCGGCCGATATTTTGAAAGAGGCCTACACGATGGCGAAAGAAGTTCGTGCCGGAGCCGACCGCTATGCGGATGAGGTCCTCTCCAACCTGGAGCTTTCCGCCACCAGAATTTTGCGCACGCTCAAAGCCGGCCGAATGCGGCTCTCGCAAACGGTCGGGGTAAAAACCGAAGGAAAAGTAAATGAACCGGTCTGACGGCAGGAAAAATGGGGAGTTCAGGAAGATCACCATCACCCCCAACTTTTTAAAATATGCCGACGGGTCGGCTCTGATTGAATGCGGCGACACCAAGGTAATTTGCTCCGCCTTTCTTGAAGACCGTGTTCCTCCCCACAAAAAAGATACCGGCAGCGGCTGGCTAACCGCGGAATATGCCATGCTCCCCGGCTCGTCGCAAAACCGAATCAGAAGAGATTCGGCCGGAAAAGTTTCCGGCCGTTCGCAGGAGATCCAGCGTTTAATCGGACGCTCATTGCGGGCCGTCTGCGATCTGAATAAGATGGGAGAAAAAACTATTATTATGGATGCCGATGTCCTGCAGGCCGACGGCGGGACCCGCTGTGCCGCGATCACCGGTTCTTTTGTCGCCTTGAAGCTGGCGGTCAGGAAATTTCTTAAAGAACGAAAAATCAAAGCCGACCCGATCTTGGAGTATGTCGCCGCGATCAGTGTCGGAAAAGTGGCCGGCTATGAGCTGGTAGACTTAAATTATTCGGAGGATTCCCAGGCTGAAGTCGACATGAACTTGATTTTGGACGGCAAGGGGAATTTTATCGAGGTCCAGGCGACGGCGGAGGGGATCCCTTTTCCGCAAGAGGTCTTGAATTCGTTGGTTTCAAAGGGACGCGAAGCGGTGATGAAGCTGGTCGCGATACAAAAGGAGATTTTAGGTGAGTAAAAAACAGATCAAAGGGGTAATTTTGGCCGGAGGTACCGGTTCCCGGCTCCGTCCGTTGACCAAGGTGACGAATAAGCATTTGCTTCCGGTTGGCCGCAAACCGATGATCTTCCATCCGATTGAGAAGCTGGTAGCGGCGGGGATCACAAAAATCCTAATCGTCACCGGGGTTGAACACATGGGAGATATTGTAACTCTGCTGGGGAGCGGGAAGGATTTTAATTGTAAATTCACTTACAAGGTCCAGGATGAGGCGGGGGGGATTGCCCAGGCGCTGGCACTGGCTGAAGAATTTTGCGGGGACGATCCGCTTTGCGTCGTTTTGGGGGACAATGTTTTTCAGGATGAAATTTCCGCTTTTGCCGATTCGTTTTTAAAGCAGAAAAGCGGAGCGATGATCCTTCTTAAAGAGGTTTCCGATCCGCACCGTTTTGGTGTGGCCGAGTTTAAAGGAAAAAAGATTGTCTCGATCGAAGAGAAACCCAAAAAACCGAAGAGCAATTTCGCGGTTACCGGGATTTATTTTTACGACAACCGGGTCTTTGAAATTGTCAAAAAACTTAAGCCGTCGGGGAGGGGAGAGCTTGAAATTTCGGATGTCAACCGGGTTTATCTCTCCAAAGGGACGCTTTCCTACGATCTTTTAAGCGGCTTCTGGTCCGATGCCGGGACTTTTGAATCGCTGGAGCGGGCCGGGTTGATGGTGGAGGGTAAAGTCAGAATATGAAGAAGATCCTGGTGACCGGTGGCGCCGGTTTTATCGGTTCCAATTTTGTCCGTTATCTTGTAACCACCTATCCGGAACTTGAAGTGGTCAATTTGGATAAATTGACCTATGCCGGAAATCTCGACAATTTAAAAGATATCAACGAAAATCCCCGCTACCGGTTTATTAAAGGGGATATCGGGAATAAAAATATTGTCGAAAAATTGGCAGGAGAGGGGCTTGACGCCATCGTCAATTTTGCCGCCGAAACGCACGTTGACCGCTCGATCCTTGATCCGGAGGCCTTTATCAAGACCGATATCATGGGGACGCATATCCTGCTTGAGGTGGTACGGAAGTTTAACATAAAAAGATACATCCAGATTTCAACCGACGAAGTTTACGGGAGCATTGCCAAGGGCTCTTTTACCGAAAAAAGTCCGATTGCTCCCAACAGTCCGTATTCTTCTTCCAAAGCCGGGGGGGACCTTTTGGTCCGTTCTTATTTTAAAACTTATGGGACCCCGGTAATCATCACCCGCTCGTCCAACAACTTTGGTCCCTACCAGTATCCCGAAAAAATTATTCCATTTTTTATCACGCAGGCCATTTATGACCAAAAATTGCCGCTCTACGGCGACGGAAAAAATGTCCGCAACTGGCTACAGGTGGTCGACAATTGCCGCGCGATCGACGCGGTTTTGCGCAGGGGGAAAGACGGGGAGGTTTATAACATCGGGGGGGCGGTTGAAGTTGAGAATATCAAAATTGCCAAAGCGATTTTAAGGAAACTGGGGAAGTCAACCGATCTGCTCAAGTTTGTAACCGACCGGCCCGGGCACGACCGCCGTTATTCTCTCGATTCGTCAAAAGTAAAAAAGCTCGGTTGGAAACCTTCACTTGATTTCGAAAAAGATTTGAACGACACGATCGACTGGTATATTAACCACCGGAAATGGTGGGAGAAGATCATAAAAAAACAAAAGTCCTTCCAAAGTTTTAAAGAAAGCTGGTATAAGACAAGACAATGAAAATAGCGGTAGTCGGATCGGGATACGTTGGTTTGGTGACCGGCGCCTGCCTGGCCAATTTGGGGCATGAGGTTATCTGTGTCGACAAAGACAAAAAGCGAATCTCCTCACTAAAAAAAGCGATTGTCCCTTTTTACGAGCCGGGGTTGCCTGAGCTGGTCAAAAAGAACCAAAAAGCAAAACGCCTCTCTTTCTCTTCCGATTTATCTTTTGCGGTTATCGCGTCGGAAGTTGTCTTTATCGCGGTCGGGACTCCGCCGAAAAAAGACGGCGAGGCGGATGTTTCGGCCGTCCGTGCGGTGGCAGAAGGAATCGCTCTGGCAATGATGAAGAAAGACGGTTTTAAGGTAATTGTAAACAAGAGCACTGTCCCTGTCGGGATGGGTGACATCGTCACAAAGATACTTTTGGAAGAAGGGGTGGATGATGAGCTCTTTTCGGTCGTCTCCAATCCGGAATTTTTACGGGAGGGATCGGCCATCTCCGATTTTATGCATCCGGACCGGATTGTAATCGGGGCATCCAACAACCGCGCCTTCAATCTTATAACCGAACTTTACCGTCCGCTCAATGCTCATATTATTTTTACCTCGGTCAAAAGCGCCGAACTTATTAAGTACGCGTCCAATTCATTTCTTGCGACCAAGATCTCTTTCATAAACGAGATCGCAAATATTTGTGAGAAAGTCGGTTCCGATGTGACCGAAGTCGCCTATGGAATGGGGTTGGACAAAAGGATCGGCGGGCAGTTTTTGAATCCCGGACTGGGCTACGGGGGCTCCTGCTTCCCCAAAGACGTTTCGGCTCTTATCCATCTGGCCAAAAAGTCGGGCTATGAACCAAAGATTTTAAACGCCGCCGGAGCGGTGAATAATAATCAGATCAATCTTTTTATAAAAAAGATCCATAAGCGTTTGGGTAATTTAAAAAATAAAAAGATCGCGGTGTTGGGTCTGGCCTTTAAGCCGGAGACCGACGATTTGAGAGACGCGCCGTCATTAAAAGTTGTCGCCGCCCTTAAGAAAGCAAAAGCAAAAGTTGCGGTATACGATCCGGTCTCAAAGCTCTCCGAATTTACCAATCCGTACGATGCGGTCAAAGGGGTGGAGGCGATCGTTTTTGCGACCGAATGGAATGAATTTCGGGAGCTCGATTTTGAGCGGGTAAAGAAACTGGCTCCGAACGCGATTGTTTTTGACGGGCGGAATATTTACGACAAAAAGCGGATGGCGGAGGTCGGCATTGAATACTACGGAGTAGGACGATGAGGATTTTGGTTACCGGTGGGGCAGGGTTTATCGGTTCGCACCTGTGTGATTTTTTATTGGATAAAGGATTTAACGTTATTTGTTTAGATAATCTGATCACAGGGTCAAAAGACAACATTAAGCATAACCTGAAAAACAAAAAGTTTAAGTTTATAAAACACGATATTTCAAAACCAATAACGATCCCGGGGAAGATCGATTTTATTCTTCATTTTGCCTCTCCCGCCAGTCCGGTCGACTATGCCGATCTGCCGATACAAACATTAAAGGTGGGGGCATTGGGAACGCATAATGCTTTAGGTATTGCTAAAGCAAAAAAAGCGAAATTCCTTTTGGCATCAACTTCGGAAGTTTACGGAGATCCTCTTCTTTCTCCCCAAAAAGAGAGTTATTGGGGAAATGTCAATCCGGTTGGGCCGCGGTCGTGCTATGACGAATCAAAACGTTTTGCCGAAGCGATCACGATGGCGTATCATAGGATGCACAAACTTGATACCAGAATTATCCGTATTTTTAATACTTATGGGCCGAGGATGAGGAAGAATGACGGCAGGGTAGTGCCGAATTTTATCACCCAGGCTCTGGCCGGAAAACCGCTTACTATATATGGCAAGGGGACCCAAACCCGCAGTTTTTGCTATGTTAGCGATCTGGTTGAGGGAATTTACAGGGTAATGCAATCGAACCACCATGATCCGATCAATCTTGGCAATCCGCATGAATTTACAATTAATGAATTGGCGAAACTTGTTATGAGGTCTTTTCATTCATCATTCACCGTTCACCGTTCACTTCCACAAGATGATCCGAAGCAGCGCAAGCCCGACATCTCAAAAGCGAAGAGACTCTTGAAATGGGAGCCGAAGATTCAATTGGAAGAGGGGCTATGCAGGACCGTAAAAACCTTCTTGGGCTGATTGTTATTCTCATTTTGGGAATAGTTGTTTCCATCTGGGCGTATTATTACCTGGTTATCCCACGGGATATATTTTACTGGGATGAATCGCATCATGCTTTGTACGGCCTGCAAATATTTTCCGACCTGAAAAACTTAAACTGGGAACAATTTTGGTTTGACACCAACAAGCAAGCACTTTGGCCGCCGGTGCATTCCTGGTTTTTGGGGGCATGGTTTTTGATCTTCGGGCCAAGCTATGTTTCTGCGAGAAGCTTCAGTTTGCTGCCGTTTTTGGGAATTGCGCTTCTGACTTATTTAATTGCGGTAAAAATTAATCGCGAGAACGGAGTTTTAGTCGGGATTTCTTCTTCCTTTTTGGTCTTAATTTCTTCCGCTTTTTTGAAACAGGGGACGGAGTGCATGATTGAGGCGTTGAGCGCCTTTTTTTCCCTGCTGTTCTTTTTTTTCTTTCTTCATTCCGTGAAAAAAGACCGGAACCTTTCGTATTTTTTGTCCGGCCTGCTTTTGGGGTTTCTTTTTATAGTAAAGTACCAATACGCGGTTGTTTTTGGCTTTGCGGTTTTTGTGTTTGGGATACTGGAAAGGTTGTGGGTGAAATACGGATTGCTTTTTGCCGGTTTTTTCGCGGTAGTTGCTCTTTGGTTTTTGATTCCTCCAACCGACAAGAAAATCGGGATGATGTTTTACGCCTGGGGAACGGCGGCCTGGTCACACGGTGGGACGGTAACTTTGTGGGATAAGATCACCTACTATCCTTTGGGTATAGTGAAGTATTACAGCTTTTCTCCTTTTTTGGGATGGTTTTTATTCCTGGGGATTATTTACGGAATATTAAACTGGAAAGACAAGACAATCAGAATGCTTACGGTTTTTGTGGCGGTTCCGTTGATCCTCTCCGCCATTATCAAGCACCAGGAAATCCGCTACATCTCTTTATTTATACCGTTACTTTATATTTTGTTTTTTACATTGTTAAACGATTTTATAAAGCCGAAAAAGGTTTTATACGGTCTTTTGCCGGTTCTTGGGGTGTGTGGGGTGATATTTTTTTCGCCCGGAGCGTTTAAGTACGCCCATAACGACGATTATGTTATAAAGCCCCCTTTTCAGGAAAATAAAATCAGTAATTTGGAGGATGTCTTAAACTTTTTTTACGATGTTATCCCTCCCGGTTCTTCCGTTTCCTGTGCTTTCCAGAGCAACTATTTTACTCCCTACACCATGACTTTCCATTTTTACGATCGGTTTAATTTTTATTCCTCATATATGACCCAGGACCCCAATTTTCTAAAAAGCCGCTATTTTATAACCATTGAAATTTTGGATAAAAAATTCCCGTATTTTTGGGAGTTTGAACATGAGGAGCGCATCCCCCAGCTTGGCCGATGGAACGCTTTTTTAAAAGAAGCGGAACGGCGGGGGCAGGTAAAATTGTACGAGAAGAAGGAGTTTTCCAACCTGTATCTTAGGGCAATTGTTTATGAAAAGAGCATTTAGTTTCTTTTTTCTTTTTATTTTGCTTTTGGCCGGCGGCGCTTTTGCCAAAGAGTGGGGGAGAAGCGAGCTGTTGTCCAAAGAAGGCATTTCGGCCACGCCAATCTACGATTATATTGATGCGGATATTGATTCGATTGTTGAAATTAAGTTGAAGACTACAAGAAGTTATGACGAATGCCGCTTCTTTTTTATGCCTTTTGAATTTCAGTCGTTTGAGCGGGGATTGAGCTTGCCGTTTAATACGGGGAGAGGCGATAGGTATGGCAGTTGTTTTTTGAACATGAAAACGCATCCCTACTGGCGCGGTTCGATCCGCCAGGTCCTTTTATCTTATCCTCCCGGCACGGAAATTTCTTATATCAAAGTCCAGCCGGCCAATCCTTATTTGATTGCAATTGCTGCCTGGCAGGAGTTTTTTTATTTCAGAATGCCGAATCTTGGAACCTGTTTTATAATTATGCCGGCGACGCTTTTTGGAAAACCGTTTAACCAATTTGTTTATATCGGTGCCATAGCGCTTTTCATTCTTTCGCTCCCTTTTTGGATATGGAAAGGGCAATGGAAGAAGGCGGGAAAAGGAGCCTTGGTCCTGGTTATGGCAGGGTGGGTTATCCTGTCGCTAAAATTCATGTACGACAATTATCGGGTGGTTTATCGGGATTATCAGGATTTTTTTGGAAAAAGCTTGGAGCAGAAACATATTCAATTGACTGGAGGGGATTATTACCAGTTTTTGAAGTGGTGCGGGGAGAAACTGAAGGGGGAAAAATATGTTGAACTGATGGTTCCTTCAAACGTTTCCTGGGCGCCGACCGATTTTTTAAAGATGAAAGGGCCGTATTATCTGGTTCCGCTGATTGTTAAACCGCAAGCAAAATATGTTATTGTTTATCAGGACATTAAACCGGAAGGGAAATTTAGGAATTTCGCCGAATTTAGCCGGGAGGCCTATATTTTGGAGAGGATAAAATGATTTTTTTGGCGTTACTTTTGCCGTTTATGCTCGGGTATTCACTGATCTTGTTTTTGTGTAAAAAAGAGGAGATTAATCTTTTGGAAAGCGCCGCGATATCCTTTGTACTGGGAAGCGGTTTTCTTACTGTACTTATGACTCTATTTATTGCGTTAAAAATCCCATTGGAACGTTCATTGATAATTATTTTTCTGTTAATTTTCATAATTATTTCTATGCTGCTTAACCGTAAGCGGCTGTTTTTTAACTTTAGGCTTGGTTGGCCGAAGGATTGGATCTTTTGGGTATTAATCGCATTGGTGACACTGCAGGTGTTTTTTGTCTTTTCTGAATCGATGCTCAAGCCGGTTTATACTTGGGATGCGGCGGGAAATTGGATCCAACGGGCTAAAATCATATTTTATGAGCGTCTTCCGGTTAATTTTTTTGGCAATGATTATCCCCTGCATGTTCCGTTGTTTTCCGCCTGGTTTTCGATAGTGGGCGGGGGGTGGGATGATCAGGTGTACAAGATTACTTATCCGCTCTACTTTTTATGCATGCTTGCCAGTTTTTATTTTGTTTTAAGGAGGAACAAAAAGCCCGCCCATTCGATCTTTTTTGTTTTTTTCTTGGCGACGCTTCCTCTTCTGGCTTATCACGCCACGATTTCTTATGCCGATTTTACAATGGCGGTCTTTTATTATTTCACGGCGGCCTGTTTATATGTCGGCCTATTGCCCCTTTCGCTTCTTTTTGCCGGCCTGATGGCGCTGGTGAAGACCGAGGGGGCCTTTTATCTTACTGGCTACTTGCTGGTTTTGGGATATTATTTTTGGAAAAAAAAGAAAAAAAAGAAGGATTTTTTTGGTTCACTTGGCGTTTTATTCGCGATTATCCTGCCTTGGGTTTTATGCCGGATTATTTATCGTCCTCCTTCCGGAAATAAGATAATTCCCGATGTGCCGTATACTCTTGATGTTATCGCCGGCCGATTTGGATTTATTTTGCAGACATTTTACAACAAACTTTTGTTTGAAGGGAATTGGAACCTGGCCTGGTTTGCGCTGCTGATTGTTTCGCTTATCTTTATCCGCCGGATATTTGGGACAGATTTGAAATATTTGTACTTATTGCTCTTTTCCGCGGTCTTGTCGATATTTATGGTCTTTTTGTTTACGGAGATGTATGTGTGGCTCAGTGGGGCAAGCGTGACCTTTAACCGGACGGCCCTTCATTTTGTGCCGATTGTTGTTTTATGCGTTGGTTTGGCCGTTGAAACAGAAAAAACTCCTTGACCCTTCCCTTCTTTTGCGCTATAATGTTCATATATTGAACATTGTTTGAACATATCATGCCAAACGAGAACGAGCTGAAAATCATAGAAGAAATATCCAAAAAAGGGCGGCAGACCCAGCGGGAGCTTTCCGAAAAGACCAATCTATCGCTGGGCGCGGTCAATATTATCATAAGACGCTTAATTCGCCGCGGTGCGATCAAGACCGGTGGGTTGACTCCCAAAAAAGTTGAATACATGGTAACCCCCAAGGGATTTTCCGAAAAAGCCAAAAAAACCTATAACTACATGTTAAAGACGGTTGATTTGGTCAAAAAAGTCAAAGAAGAGATCGCGAGAATTGTTTTGGAAGAGTATAACCGGGGGCAGCGTAAATTCATTGTTTTGGGTAACGATGATTTGGCCGATATTATCGAGCTGGCATTGAAGGGGTTTGATTATGAGAGGGTTTTTGGTGTTGGCGAGATAAAAAACAAGGATTCCCTGGTTCTTGTCGGTAAAAGCGGGGAGAGATTGAACGGTTTTCGATCTCTAAACCTGGCGGATAAATTGGCGGATGGGTATTGGGGGGGTGGGATGAGCACAAATGTTAATTGTAGTTTGCGCAGAGCCGGCATATAATTATGACTAATATAACAAAAAAAATGGCTAAAAATTTTTCATGGCTCTCTGCCGGCGATATAGTGGGCAGGGGCTTGAATTTTTTTGCGATGATATATATCGCCAGAGTTATAGGGGTGGCAGCTTTTGGTCTTTTTAATTTTGCGTTTGCATTCTTTGTCTATCTTGAGCTTATAGTTGATTCGGGGCTGACCATATTGGGAACCAGGGATATTGCCAGCAAAAAGAGCCATCCGGAAGTTATTTCGATCAATATTTTTTTATTAAGGCTGTCTGCGGCTTTTTTTGTTTTTATCGTTTCAACTGTTATCCTGTATTTGTTGCCTCTGACATTTACAATCAGAATGCTTTTTGTTATGACCTTTCTTTCTATTTTCTATCGGGCGCTAAATTCTGACTGGGTTTTTGCCGGGCTTGAAAAAATGGAGTTTATTGCATTTTCTAAAATATTATTCGGCACCCTCTTTCTGGGCATGGTTATTTTATTTATTAAGTCGCCGGAAGGCTTTGTTTTTATTCCCGTGCTGTATTTTTTAAGCGGCATGCTTACTTCCCTAGTTTTTCTAGTTTTATTGTTTAGCCGCTTCATTGCGGTTCGATTTAAGCATTTAGAGCCTTCAAACTGGTGGAAATATTTTTTGGATGCTGTTCCCGTAGGAGCGTCTTTGATTTTAGTCCAGATATATCACAATTTGGATACAATCATGCTGGGATTTATGAGTGATCCTGAAGCGGTGGGATACTATAATGCCGCTTATAAGCTTTTTTCTGCTATTGTTGGTTTTTTGTTATTATGGCAGGCCACGGCTTTCCCCGTAGTCAGCGGAAAATTTGTACAGGGCAGAGTGGCGGCCGAAGATTTTTTAAATAAATATATTAAACTAACTTTCTTGGCTCTGGTGCCATTAATATTTATGGTAATTATTTTATCTTCCGCAATGGTTCATCTTTTTTTTGGCAGCAGCTATGCCCCTTCTGTTTTTGCCCTGCAAATTTTGATAAGTAGCTTGATTCTGGTTGCGCTTAGTGGTTTATATGGCCATTTAGTGCTTATCCCTTCTGGTATGAATATGGAATTTTTGTGGGCGGTTGGCTTTGGGGCTTTTGTCAATATTATTTTGAATTCGTTTTTTATCCCATATTGGGATTTTGTCGGTGCGGCCTTTGCTACCATTTTATCCGAAGCAGTTGTTGTGGTTATTTTGTTTTATTTTGTTTGCAGGGTAATTAAGATAAATATTGTCAAAAACGCCTTTTCATCTGTACTTATATCCATTCCGGTTTTTTGCGTGATAAGTTTTTTCAATCTGCCTTCTGTGGGTTTTGCCTTGCTTTTTTTGTGTCTTTATCTTGCCGTGGTTTGGGTTTTGGAAAGAAATTTTATAATAAATTTTTATGGCAAGATTAGGGCCGGCGGCTGACAAATGAAAATCTGCCTGATTAATCCCACTAATGTCAATAGGGACTGGGGGTATTCTTTCCCTCCGCTTGGAATTGCCTACATTGCTGCAAAAGTTCTCGCATTAGGATTTGAGGTTTTTGTTTTTGACCGCGATTTATTGTTATGGAAAAATAATATGGATTTTAAAAGAGTTGATGAATTAACAGAAAAGATGCTTAGGGAAGAGAGGCCGGATTTTGTTGGTATTGGGGCAACTACTCCTCTTATTTTCGATACCTATAAAGTTGCCAGAATGGTCAAAAAAATAGTTCCTTTGGCAAGAGTAATTGCCGGCGGGGTGCATCCGACTATTTTGTCTCATCAGGTTATGGCGGATTGTAAGGAAATAGATTGTGTGGTTGTGGGCGAGGGAGAGGAAACCTTTGTGAATATCCTGCTTGGAAATAAGGCTGAGAATATTTTGGGAATTCTTTACCGCAAAGGGGAAGATGTTGTTGCAAATCCTTTGCCGCCGCCGATTAAAGAAATGGATTCTATATTATTTCCTGCCCGGGAGCTTTTGGATATGCGATCATATACTCAAAAATCCAAACATTTAATTAGAGGGGTGAGTCTTAAAGGAACCAGTATTTTTACCACCCGAGGATGTCCTTTTTTGTGCAGCTTTTGTTGTGCGCCCTTGGTTTTTGGGCGCAGCGTGCGTTATCATTCGGCCGGTTATGTTATTGCCGAATTAGAACATCTTATTGAAAGATATAAGGTTGAAGGGATCTATTTTGCTGATGACATGTTCGCAAGTAATCTGGCGCGCGCCCATGCTATTTGTGATGAAATAATTAAAAGAGGTATAAACAGGAAAATCGTATTTGCCGTCCAGATGAAAGCTAATGCAGTGGATGAAGATATTCTTTTAAAGCTGAAAAAGGCTGGCTGTATTCAGGTAGAATACGGTTTTGAATCCGGATCGCAGAAAATGCTTGATTTAATGAACAAACGCGTTAAAATTGCAGATAATTATAAGGCGGCTGGGCTAACCCGCAAAGTTGGCTTGAGAATATTGGCCAACCTTATTGTGGGCATGCCGGGGGAGACTAAAGAAGATTTTGCCCAGACCATGAGATTTTTGAAAAAGATCAAGCCGGACGTTGCTGGGTTATATAAGCTCGTTTTGCTTCCAGGAACAAAACTCTATAATGATTTTGAAAAACAATTTTCAGAAGCCAAAAATTGGGATTGTTCATTGGTAGACGATCTCAATATAAATCTTACAGACATACCCAAAAGCGAGTTTATAGCTTTGTTTAAAAAAGCCAAAGCCGGCATATCTATAAGCAATGCTCGCGCTTACATTTTGTATAATTTTAAGAGAAATGCTTTTGCCACGATTGGCGAGGTTTTGTTTCTTGTAATAAACAAAGTCAGGTCTTATATCAGGAAGGTAAAGCAATGCCGTTGACGGCGAGAAAAAAAATTCTTGATTTTGGTTGCGGGGACGGCTACCGCTCAATATATCTTGGCAGGAAGGCAGATTATTGGGGGGTAGATATTTCGGATGAGAACATAAAGAAGGCAAGAAATAAATATAGAGATAAATCTTTTGTTTTAATTGCTGAAAACAGCCTGCCTTTTGAAAACGTTTTTTTTGATGAGATTTATCTTTTTGATGTTTTGGAGCATTTAAACAATCCGCATGCGTCCTTTAAGGAGGTTTTGAGGTGTTTGAAGAAGAACGGCAAATTAATCGTTGAGATTCCTTATTATAAATCGGAAGAATTTTTAAAAAAAATCCATCCGGCGTATTTAATTGAAATTGGCCATAAAAATATTTTTTCAGATGAAGCGATTGTGCGATTAATTAAAGAATTTAACCTGATTTTACTGAAAAAGACAAAGAAGAGGGGGATTGAAAACATATATTTGGCGCTAATGTTTTTTTGGGGAAATCGGATTGTTTCCGAGACCGGAGATTTTGAGCGGGGATCGTTATTTTGGCGCAGGGTCATGGGGATGTTTTCGGAGGATTTTTTTTCTACCAAATTGTTTTTGGAGCTAAGATTTTTTTGGTTTTTGTTTCCCCTGTGGGTTTTGACTTATCCAGTCGGCTGGCTCTTATCACATGTTTTTCCAAAGGCGATAAGGTATGAATTCAGAAAATAACAATAATATAAATATATATATTATAATTTTGAACTGGAATAATTTTGACGATGCCAGCAAGTGTATCCAATCCGTGTGTGTCGCCAATTATCCCAAATTCAGTATCGTTTTGGTGGACAATGCTTCAGAAAATAATTCTTTGCCAAGATTGAAGGCCGCTTTTGGCCATATTTCGTTTGTTGAGAACAAGCAAAACCTCGGTTTTACCGGCGGCAATAATGTCGGTATAAAATATGCTCTGGAGCATCAGGCCGATTATGTTTTGCTTTTGAATAATGATACTGTTGTAAAACCGGACTTTTTATCGGAATTGGTACGAATTGCCGAGTCCGACCCCCAAATAGGCATCGTTGGACCCAAAATTTATTTTTCTAACAGTAAAATCATCTGGTTTGCAGGCGGATTCTTGAATAAAAAGACCGGCTTTACTTACCATCGAGGGGAGAATGAGCCCGACAACGGACAATATGATAATGTCCTGGAGATTGATTTTGCCTCCGGCTGTGCCATGCTGATAAAAAAAGAGGTTTTTGAAAAGATTGGAATGCTCGACGAGGATTATTATCACAGCCATGAAGACGCCAATTTTTGTGTTAAAGCTAAAGAAGCGGGGTTTAAAGTTGTCTATAATCCCGCAAGCATTATTTATCATAAGCTGGCACGATCTTCCGGCGGAAGAAGGTCCCCTTTCTATTTGTATTACCGGACCCGCAACCATTTGATCTTTAAGGAAAAATTAAAGATCAATGTCCCTTTATTCTGGCCGGTTTTTCTTTTGTTGCTTACAAAAAGGATTTTTGGCTCTTTATTGATGGGACAGCCCCGGGGGGCGTGGGCCACGATTTGTGGGGTAATCGATTTTTACGCGGGCAAATGGGGAAGAGGCAATGGCGAAAAATTTCGATAAAATACTGATTGTTCTTCTCGGCGCCATCGGCGATGTCGTCATGGCAACCGCTATTCTCCCGGAATTGTGCAAAAAATATCCGGAAGCCGAAATTTCCTGGCTGGTCGGAAAATGGTCGCAGGATGTTTTAAAAAACAACCCTTATATCGACAGGATTATCGCGGTTGACGATTCAATTTTCTACCAAAAAAAGCTTCCCGCATTGGCGGCGCTGATTTGGAGTTTAAGAAAAGAAAATTTTGACCTTTCCGTATCCCTGCATCGCTCTTTTTGGATGAACCTTCTGATCCGGTTTATCGGTGCAAAAAAGCGGATTTCGCTTCCAAAAAATAGCGCGGGAGGACATAAGATTGAACAGGCATTAAATCTATTGCAACAGACGGGCGAAGAAAACATCTGGCCGGATGAGGATAAGATTTTGGGTGGCGGTAAATATGTTGCCGTTTGCGCCGGCGGGGGCAATAATCCGGGGACCAAAACCGAACGTAAGCGCTGGCCGCGAGAAAACTTTATTGAGCTTTGCCGGGAAATCCATAAGAAATATGACCACCAAATCGTTCTGGTTGGCGGAAAAGAAGACGCTTCCTTTGCCAATGAACTTAATTTTGATACATTAGATTTGACTGGAAAGACCACGCTGCTTGAATTGGCCGCCCTGCTGAAGAAGTGTTCCGTGATGATTACGGGTGACACCGGCCCGATGCACATCGCAACGGCAGTTAAGACTCCGGTGGTGGCAGTCATGGGGCCGACCGATCCAGGACAAACCGGTCCCTACGGAAAAAACAATATTGTTTTATATAAAGGTTACGATTGCAGTCCGTGTTTTCTGGATAACCGTAGTTTTAAAAAGTGTCCATTTCAAATTAAGTGCCTGAAAGATATTTCGGTTGGAGAAGTTTTATCCGCGGTTGACTCAATCCTTAAAAGCCAATAACCCGACAAAGAACACCGTAATCGGCACCATATACATCATAACCCTATTAAAAAGGGTGCCGTCCAGCAAGAATTGATAGCTTCCGGTAAACATAAAAGTGTAAATAAGTGCCAGCAGGTTTAAGACAATAATCGCCAACAGTGCCGCTTTTTCCTTTTTGATATTTCTAAAGAAGAAAACTAAAGCTATCAAAAACAATGCCCACGCCAAATGCCAGTTGGCCGAATGGAACATCTTGTCCGCGAAAGCCCCCAAAAGATCCGGAAGCCGGCTGAAAGAGTCGGGATTCACCGCGGCCAAATCGCCGACCGTATAATAATGCGACACCGCGACCAGTTTGTTATAAACCACCCACGGCAATCCGATCAGCGCAAGAATAATAAAATATTGCAGGGTGTCCCAAAGTTTCTCCCGGTTTTCAATCGCAAGGTAACCGAGGAGGACGATCGAATCAATCCCCGCCAGGTAAATCCCCGCCCGCTTGGTCCAGATGCCAAGCCCCAAAAATATTGCCGAAACGAGCAGATCTTGCGGGTTTTTATCTTTTAGAAACAAAAGAAGAAAAATGGTCCCCGCGGTGTAATAAAAGGTCATCGGCAGGTCAAGATAAGCGGTAGTCGCGTGAAAGACGATAAATGGCAAAGTTGACAGCAAAAAAGTGAACAGCAGGGAGGTGGTCCTTTCCTGAAATCTTCTTAATCCGTAATAAAAGATAACAAGAAGAGATAAGAAGAGCAGGGGGGAGATGATTTTTATCGCGATATCGTTCCAGTATCCCTCGCAAAATAAAATCCAGGCCTGGTTGAAGATAACAAGCGGCGGATAATCTTCCATTGTCCTTGCGAAAACAGGCGTTCTAAAACTATGGTCAAAAAAGATATATTTTGCCGCCGCGGCGTACCTGCTCCAGGCGTCCCAGGTGAAGACCGGCTTGATCATTGCTTCCAAAAGGACATAAGCCACTTTTGCGCCAATTAATAATAAGAGAAGAAAATCAATGGGCCGAAATTGAAACGAAGGCGAGGATTCGAATCCTCGCCTTCCAATTATGATAAACACAGAAAAAACAACAATAACGCCCCATCCCGCGACGGAAATATTAATTAAATTAAGCGGAATCCCGGCAAGTCCCAGAAGAAACATAATAAAAGCCAGGATGCCAATCCCAATCGGATAGGCAGCCGCCAGGGCCAGGTATAACGGCGGTTTCTTATAGACGATTAAAAATACTGAAAGCCCCAACAGAAAGGGGATAATTAACGCGTAAATCATTTGCATTTTAAGATATATTCTCCTTCTTTATACTTCGCGAAAATTGTTCCTTTCGCCTTTGCCGGTTCCCGGTAAACCAGGCAATAATCGGCTTCTTTGGTGACCATCCGGTGCGGATAAAGGTAATAGGTGGCTTTGGAATGGAAATAGCCGGCAGAGGTTTCAAATTGTATTTTGGATCCGGGCGGAAGCTTTTGGTCGCAGAATTTTAAGAAATTATAAAAGTCCGCGCCGGTAACTTCCGCTCGCTTTTCATCCAAGGTTTTTCCCCACAACGGCCAGTCGCTTTTCAATATGTTTATTTGGTTGTACCATGCGTTTGTTTCGAGCAGTATCCAAAGGACAATGACTGTCCAAACAATTTTAGTTCCTGCCTCCCTCTCTCTCCGAGAGAGGGATAAGAGGGTGAGTGCGATTGCGGCAATAAAAATAATCCAATAAGCATAGTGGTTGACCGAACGTCCACAAAACGAACTCGCTGGAATATTGTTGATAGTACTGCCGACAACGGCCCTTCCTTTCGGGCCAAAAAATTCAAAGATTCCGGAGGAGAGATTGTCGCCCAAGGTTCCCTTTTTTATTTTTATGGAATCAATCGGCAGGACCGGGGTTAAAATAATCCGGCTGATGGTCCCGTCCCAGAGCGGATTGCGGTGCTTTAAGTTTATAACATAAGCTTTTTTTTCTTTCGCTTCAAACTCAACCTGTTTTTGAGGGATCAAGTTGTTGTCAAAAGTCCCGACCCAGAGGATTCTAACCGTTTGGTTTAAGGGCGACTTGAATTTTATTTCAATGGTGTCATTGTCGGCGGCTTCAAGATAAAGCGGGGGGCTGACCAGGAGATTTTGCTGGATCTGCCATTTTTCGATGCCGTCATTCGCCGCGGAAATAGCGCAAAACAAAAACAGGGCGAAAATGCTATAATTAATTAATTTTATGAGACGCATACTGACGATTTTAGCAGTGTTTTTGCTTGTGGTCTACCTTTCCTATCCTTTTATCCTCGAATCCGCGGCCAGGTTTTTAATTGTTGCCGATCCGCTCAAAAAAGCGGATGCGATTGTTGTTGTCTCAGGCGATTCAAACGGAGAGCGGATCAGGCAGGGGGCGGAATTATACCGGCAGGGGCTGGGAAAATATTTTATGGTCAGCGGCGGGTATGTTTATTGGAAAGTAACCTTGGCCGATTTAATGCGCAAACATGCCAACGCGCTGGGCGTTCCGTTATCGGCGATTATAATTGAAGATCGATCCCAGTCGACCTATGAAAATGCCACGCTCTCTCTGCCGATTTTACAAAAACTGGGGGTAAAATCGGTACTGATTGTAACATCACCAACCCACACTCGGCGGGTTAAAGGGGTATTTAAGAAGGTCTTTAATAAATCCGGGATCCAGGTTGCGATCTATCCGGCCAAAAACAGCAAGTTTAATTTGCACAGATGGTGGACCAGGAACGAAGACAGTGAGGAAGTGGTGCTGGAATATGTTAAACTGGTTTCATACGCGTTTAAAGGATGGTAGCAATATGAAGATAATGATTATCGGCGCGGACGGACAGCTGGGATGTGACTTGTGTAAAGTTATCCCAAAAGAAGATCAGATCCCGCTGACGATAAAAGAGATTGATATCACCGATCCCCAAATGACCACCGCGGTTTTAAAGCAACATTCTCCGGAAGTTGTCATCAACACCGCCGCGTATCATAGGGTGGATGATTGCGAGGATAATATTCTACTGGCTCTGAAAGTTAATGCCTATGGGGTTAGAAATCTGGCCCTTGCGGCCAAAGAAGTTGGTGCGGCTTTAGTTAGCATTTCAACCGACTATGTCTTTTCCGGCGACAGAAAAAAACCTTATTCGGAGAAGGATGTTCCGGAACCGAAGAGCGCCTACGGAATTTCAAAACTGGCGGGAGAGTTTTTCGCGCGCTACATTTTACAAAAATATTTTATCGTCAGGACTTGCGGGCTTTACGGAGTGGCGGGGTGTATGGGTAAAGGCGGCACAAATTTTGTGGAAGGGATGATAAAGAAGGCCAAGCAGGGAGGCGTGATCCGGGTGGTCGACGACGAATTTGTCTCTCCGACTTATACATATGATCTGGCACAGGCGCTTTATAAATTGATCCAAACTAATCGCTATGGGATCCATCATATTGCCAATAGCGGCTCGTGTTCGTGGTATCAATTTGCCGCCAAAATATTTGAATTGACCGGGATAAAGGCCGATCTTCAAAAAGCGACCGGCGCCGACTATCCGACCAAGGCTTACCGCCCCAAGTATTCGGTTCTTGCCAGCCGATTTGGGTTAAGAATTTGGAAAGACGCTTTGAAGGCCTATATTGATGAAAAAAAGTACATCTCAAAACTCATTTAACTTTATTTTAATTTAGATTTTATTCTTTTAGCAATTTAGGATCTGATTCATTTCCCTCGCGAAGGTTTCTTTGTGAAGGACCTTTTAGTAATTGATTTACTTCCATTGCCTTATCCCGATTTGCTTTTTTTATATTTTTCAGAACAGCTTCTCTGTCCTTTGCCTCTAAATATTTGATAGTATCGACGATTTTTTGAGGAGTTAATCTTTCCAATACACTAGCAAGCCTAGAATTTGCCTCATCAATTCCTTTATCTTTTCTGCTAGAGAATATTTTTATTATAGCGCCACTAAAGAAGAGAAAAAATATAAATGAAATAAAAAATGGATTAGTTCCTGTGCCCAATAAATGAGCGATATAATTAGCCATACTTCCTTTCAAGAAAAGGGAATCAAAAAGACCAACAGCAGCACTAGCCCCACACATGGATTCTACAATTTTCCCACCTGTGCTGTATAAATTTGATTTTACTATGGCACCCTTCATAGCCTTTTGATGCATTTGAACTAAATCTCTAGTTGATTGGGCGCCTTCGGCCACTAAACCGATGTCTTTTACTGCCGGTACCTGCATTTGGGCGTTTAATCTTTTTACTAGTGCGCTAACTGGAACAGCTTCAATTTCCGGGCGAGGGTGTTGGGTATCTAGAGCTTCTTCTAATTTAGCGGTTCTATCCTCAGTGGATTTAAACTGTAGTTCGAGATAATCCTCCTTACGCCGGGTTAACACTTTAAAACATAATATGTCATTGTCAAACAATTCAACCTCGTCCTCGGCACTTAAACAGATTTTCCTTACTAAATCATCCTCTCGATTTTGTTCTGGTCTTCTTATAAAAACCTCATTTTCCTGAGCGGAAAGGCCAGTTATAAAAAATTTGTTGCCTGTAATTCTTGTGATTTGTAGATGTTGTTCTTCTATTTTTGGATTATCAATCATTATTTGGCAACCCAAGCCAGAACCGATAAGGAATGAATCCTGAATTTTTACATTTCTTCTACCAAATCGTAATATGCCCATCTCAATTCCAATATTAGATTTAGTTAACAAATCACTTTGTATCTTGCCTGAAATTTTTAATCCGGCGGTGGTTGTAAACTTAACTTCTGAATAATGTATTCTTCCATCATTTCCCCTACCTATGGAACCATTTACAGAAACTTTTTGTATACCAGCCATTTTTTATGTCCTCCCTTTTTGTATTCTATAGTCTTTAAATGCTCTTGTTCTATCTTCCCATCTCCCCTATAATATATTATCGATAGGATGTTTAAAAAATTTCACTAAATTTTAAAAAAATGAAAAAAATCGCGCTTGTTCATGATTATCTAAACCAGTTTGGTGGGGCGGAGCGGGTGGCGGCCGTTCTGCATAAGATATTTCCCGAAGCGCCGCTTTATACCTCAATCTATGACCAGCGCAGCCTGCCGCGTGAATTTGAAGAGATGAAAATCAAAGTTTCTTTCATGCAGTACCTGCCGTTTGTCCTGCAAAATTTCCGCGCCTACTTTTGGCTCTATCCGAAGGCGTTTGAGTCTTTTGATCTTGGCGAATATGACCTCATTGTCTCTTCCAGTTCGGCATATGCCAAGGGGATAAAAAAAAGAAAAGAGGCCATCCACGTTTGCTATTGCCATAACCCGATGCGCTTTGTCTGGAATTTTGACGATTATGTTGAAAAAGAGACGCTCAATCCGATTGCAAGAGTTATGCTTCCATGGTTTATCTCAAAACTAAAGAAGTGGGACCTCAAAAACAATGCCGGAGTAGATTATTTTATCGCCAATTCCCGGACGGTCGCCCAAAGGATCAAAAAATATTACGGCAGGGATTCGGTTGTGATCAATCCGCCGATCGAATGCGATAAGTTTTCTCTTTCCCAAAGCGACGAAGATTATTTTCTTGTGGTTTCCCGTCTGAATTATTATAAAAGGATCGATGTCGCGGTTGCCGCTTTTTCAAAGCTCGGATTGCCGCTGAAAATTGTCGGAGTTGGCCCTGCCGAAAAGGAATTAAAGAGAAAAAAAGGCCAAAACATTGATTTTCTCGGCAAGGTAGACGATAATACACTAAGGGACCTTTATTCAAACTGCCGGGGGCTTATTTTTACCGAAGAGGCCGATTTTGGAATGGTGCCGCTGGAGGCCGCGGCATCGGGGAGGCCGACCATCGCTTTTCGCGCCGGAGGGGCGGAAGAGACCATAATTGATGGTGAAACCGGTCTGTTTTTTGATCGGCAGTCGCCGGAGTCGCTGATCGAAGCGGTCCGGAATTTTGAGAAAGTTTCTTTTGATAAGCATAAAATAAGGAAGCACGCCGAAAAATTCGACCGGCTGGCTTTTTGCGATAAGTTGATTAACTTTTTACATGAAATACAAGCACTTTAACCTGATAATCGAAGCGCTCTTTCTGGCGGCGGTATTTTTGACCGCGGTCATCTTTGACCGCAGGGTTGGGATCGTTTTTTCTCTAACCAAAGTTACCGCCCTTCGGCTTATGACCGTCATAATCCTTTCCGCCTGGGTGTTGAAAATTATAATCTTTAAGGAAAATAAATTTGTCCGTTCGATTCTCGATTGGCCGGTCTTAACTTATCTTCTTTGCGTGACCGTTGCCGCCATCATGTCGGTCCATGTTTACATCAGTGTTTCCGGTTTCTACGGCCGCTTTGAAGGATTGATCACCTGGTATAATCTGGGACTCCTCTTTTTTATCACTACCAATTATATCCGCGATATAAAAGGAGTAAAAAGATTATCGGCCATGGTCTTTATTTCCGGGGTGATTATGGCGGTTTATTCGATCATCCAGCGGCAGGGGATTGATCCGTACCAGTGGGGAGGGGTCTCGACCTGGGAGCGGGTTATCGCCACCGTCGGCCAGCCCAATTTCTACGCCGCCTTTGCCGACATGGCTTTTTTTATAACCCTCTTTTTGTTTCTGTTGCCAAAGAAAGAAGATGTCGCAAAACCCCACACTAAAGTGTGGGGAATTCCCCATACTTCAGTATGGTGGTTCCTTCCTCTGGTTTACTTCTTTTCCGCGGTTCTGATTTTCTTGCTGATGATCTATAATCTTGGGACCAATGATGTGATTTTATGGTATCTCTCTTTCGGATTGATGTCGGTTTTGGCGGTTCTGTTCGTTTATACGTTTGAAGATATCCCCGGGATTATTTTGGATCTTTTGCTTGGGATCGGGATGATCTTAATTTGTATCTCTCTTTTTTACACCCAGAGCCGCGGCGGTTTCCTGGGTTTCTTCGCCGCTTTGTCTCTTTTTGTCTTTATCGGGCCGAGAAGGATCTTTGTTTTGAGCTGGCAGAAAGTCCTTGCCCTGGCTCTGGCTCTTCTGTTTATTACCGGATCAACTTTTTTAAATCCGCAGTTTTCGCTCTTTACCAGGATGGCGGGGGAGATAAAAGTAGAGGCGCCGGCGCAAGATAAAGATTTGACTAAGATTGAATTCGAGGGGGCGGCCGGATCTCGCGGAGAGACGTGGAAGAGCGGCTTTGGGATCATTGCCGATCGTCCTTTCTTTGGGATCGGACCCGAAAATCTGAAAATGATCTTTCCGCGTTATGAGACCGATCTTTTTCGTTTCAAAGAGGCCTTTCACGTAAAACAGGACCGCTGCCACAATGAGACGCTGGATGTTCCGGTGACCAAGGGGCTGGTCACTTTTTTTGTTTATCTTCTTATTCTCTTTCTTATCTTCAAGAAAGGATGGGGCGGGCAAAGCGATGAAAAGAGGTTGATCCTTTCCGCTTTTCTGGCGGCCTTCCTGGCTTATTTGATCCAAAACCAGTTTAGTTTCGGTGTCATTGCCATAACTTCTCTTTTTTGGATCATCTGGGCGGTGATTGTCAAAACCGACGACCTGCCGGAAGAGAACAAGGAGACGATCAATGACAAGGAAGTTCCGATTGATGAAATCCCGTGGCTTTGGATCGCCGTGCTCTTGGTTGCGATCGCCGTTTTTGGCTATTTTTCCGCCAAGCCCTTTTGGGCCGACCGCGAGTTTAAGATGGGGAAGACCCTAAGCGAAGTAAAACGCTTTCAAGAATCCTTGAAATACTATGACAACTCTTTGGGTTTCCAGCCGTTTGAAGGGGGGCCGATAACGCACAAAGGGATCAGCTTAATCAATATGGCAGCTTCCGCTGCTCCGGATCAGAGAGCAGAAATTTACCGGCAGGCGAAAGAGACCTTTAGATACGGGACCAGGGTTGATCCGTACAACGCGGATAATTTTTATATTCTGTCGAGAATATCTTTAATCGAAGGGAATATTCCGGAAACGACCAAGCTGGCGGATATAGCGCTAAAAATCGATCCCTATTATGCCGAGGTTTATCTGATTTTGGCGGCGGTGGCGGAAAAGCAGGGGAATGCCAAGAAGGCGATGGACTGTTATAAGGAAGCCTACCGGATCAATCCGAATATAATCGAAGCCCAGGAAAAGGTGGTCTGGTCGCTTATAGAGAGCGGGAAATTGGACGAGGCCTACAAAATGGTGCAGGAGACCCTGATGAAATTCCCTAAGCATGTAAATTCTCATGCCGTTTTGGGGATTATTTATCAGAGGATGGGGGAGAGGGAAAAAGCCCGCCAGGAGTTTGAAACGGTCATCTATCTTGATCCAAATAACCAATACGCCAAAAAGGTTTTGGGCAAATGAGATTAATTTCCGATGCTTTCTTAATCAATCTCTCTTTTTTATTGGCTTATTATCTTCGTTTTAAATTGCTGGTCTCAATCGGCCCTGAACGGGCCGGAAGCCCGGACCAATATGTGGGGGTAATGATATTTGTTACCATTTTGTGGCTGGCGGTCTTCAATCTGGCCGGATTTTATCGGGAAACCAAAATCCGCAATTTGATCGATGAGCTGGCCAAGGTTTTTGTGGGGATAACGTTTGCCTCTCTTTTGCTTTTTGGTCTTCTCTTTCTATATCGCGGGTTTTGGTTTTCGCGCCTATTAATTTTGAACGCCTGGTGGATCTCTTTCTTTTTGCTCTCCGTATCAAGGGGGGCTTTTTATTTTTTCAGGGTCTTTTTATATCGGAAGGGGATCGGGATTAAGCGGGTTTTGATCCTGGGGGAAGATGCTATTGCCAAAGCGCTTCATCAAAAACTGCTAAAGGATTCATCTCTTGGCTATCGGCCGGTCGGCTTTGTCGGAGCGGATCCGGTAGAAATTAAGCAGTCGATTGCCCTGAACAAGGCGGATGAGCTTATTATCGCTTCTTCCGCCGTTTCCGAACAGAAGATCCTGGATATCGTAACCGAATGCGAAGTTGCCGGGATTGAATTTAAGATTGTTCCGGGAATGCTTGACCTGATTGTAAGCCGCGTGGATGTGGACGAGGTGGGGGGGATTCCATTAATCACAATTTCCGAAATCGGCTTGACCGGCATAAAAGCGGTAATAAAGCGGACCTTCGATGTTTTAATCTCTTTTGTGTTGCTTCTGCTTCTTCTGCCGCTTTTTTTAATTGTCGCGCTGTTGATCAAGTTTGATTCAAAAGGTCCGGTCTTTTTCACGCAGAAGCGGGTGGGGAAAGACGGAAAGATTTTTAACTGTCTCAAGTTCCGTTCGATGGTTGAAAATGCCGCCGAACAGCTGTCCGATCTGCAAAGCCGGTCGGAAGTTGAAGGGCATATTTTTAAGATCAAGGCCGATCCCAGGGTTACCGGGGTGGGGACCTGGATCCGGAAATTCAGCATTGATGAGCTGCCGCAGTTGATCAACGTTTTTATCGGGGAGATGAGCCTGGTCGGTCCGCGTCCCCCGCTTCCCAATGAAGTCGAAAAATATTCTACCTGGCATAGAAAGCGGCTGCGGATCACTCCCGGAATTACCGGTTTGTGGCAGGTCTCCGGCCGGTCGCTTCTTCCGTTTGAGGATATGGTGCGGCTCGATATTTATTATATTGAAAACTGGTCGCTCTGGATGGATATCAAGATTTTGGGCCGAACGATCCCCGTGGTCCTATTCACCACCGGCGCCTACTGAGGCAATAAGGCGAAGGCATAGGCGCAGGCGTAGGTGAGGTAAAGGAAAAATTTCGCGCAAATTTCCGGAATGTATGATCAAGCCAAGAAAAAGAATAAAAAAAGCTCCTCTGGTTCCGATTTTATCGGGGCAAAAAGATTAGGAACTAAAGTCACTATTAGGATTTGATCAAGCCAAATCTTTTTGTCGTCCCGCCATAGGCGGGACGGCCAGAGGAGCTTTTTTTATGGCAGCTCCGCAAGCACTAAGGGAGGGGAAGGAAAATGGGTGTAGGGAATGGATGCCGGTATGGATGCAGGAAAATTGAATGTGGATGTTGGGTCGGTAAAAAATCTAACTTCTTGATTCTATCTTCCACTTTCCATACCGGCTTCTACACCCAAAACCCAATTTCTTTTATCTAAAGATTATAATCCGTCCCCGCTCAACCTGACCGCCCGCAAGGAGAGCATAGAGATAAACCCCGTTTGGAAGATGGCTTCCCGAAGTGTCTTTCCCGTTCCAGCTTAAGGTGTGGGTATCTTTGGAAGGGGAAGATATGCTCCAGATATTCCTTCCGGTTAGAGAGAAGATAAACAGCTTGGTTTCCAGAGGAGATGTAAGAGTACAGGTTAATTTCCATTCCTCGCTTTCGGGGTTAAACGGGTTGGGTCCCGATTTTATAACAGCCGAGCCGATGCTTTTTGCCCCTTTCGCGGAGATTGAATCGCCAACCAGCAGGGAAAATTCCTGAGGGGCGGCGCTGTTTCCGGCCTTGTCCCGCAAGATTGTTTTTATTTTGTAGCTTCCAAATTTTAACGGAGCGGAAGGGATAAAAGCGATTGAATTGCCGGTGACTTCCGGAGTTCCGAAAACCTCAAGTGTCCCGGAAGAGATTTCAATGAGCGAACTTTGAAGATCGATTCCGGAGCCGTTCTCAATATAATTTAAGGCAACCTTGTCTTTTTCGGCGGTGGGGGATTGCGGGGGGATCGCGGAGGGGGGGGTTGAATCAATAAGGAAATAACTCTTTCGGCTGATCAGCGGTTCACTTCTCACCTCGATAATATGTTTCCCTTCTTTTAAATTAAAAGCGCCAAGAGATAAAAATCCGGTCCCTTTTGATGAAAATTTTACTTCGGTAAACTGATTGTCCACCAGTACCTTTGTCCCCGGCAGGATGTTTTTTACTTCAATTACCAGACTTGAATTCGGCTTAAACCATTGTCCGGCCATCGGCTTGATCAGTTCGATCCCAAGGTCAATTATGGTTTCATGGAGAATTTCGTTGCTAACCCAATAAAGCTTTTTGTTGTCATAGAAGAAATCGTCAACCTTTTCGGCTATCACTTGGTTCAATTGCGGAAGGATCCCAAAGCGGGTTAAGCCGTTGGCCTTAAAACTCAGGAGGAAGAGGTCGTTATCAAGAACTTTCAATTTCAAACCGCCAATGATATCGCTTCCCTCGTAAAGCAAATAATTTTTCCAAACCCCGTCCGTCTTTTTGAAGAGATGGATTTTTGAACGGTTGTTTTCAAAAGTTTTCAGGATTATTTGTCCGGAAAGGGCGAGGATTTCTTCTCCCCCCCTAAACCCGTCAAGATCAATTTCTGTTTTTGAAAAAGAGGCTCCGGAATTTAGCGATTCAAAGCAATCGATCTTTTTCCCTTCTTTATCTATCGCGGCAAACTGCAAAAGATTGTCGGAGACAAAAATAGGGGAGACCCTTTTCAACGGGGATTGGTTTAAGGTTAGCGGATAGCCAAACGACCGTCCGTTGTTGGACGAAAAAACATAATTGTAGCTGTTTTTGTCTTTATAAATCGCGTGGATTACCCCGTTTTTGACCGTAAAATCATGGACGGCAAAAGGAAGATTAAGGTCTTTTTCCGTCCACAGCTTGGTCCCGTCCCAGACGCTTATGGTTTCTTCCGAAACGACGCGGATTAAACCGATCCGGTCTTTATAGACCAGGGCTCCGGCAAAAGATTGAAATAAAACAAGGGCAATTAAAACAAAAAACAACCGTCGCATTTGCCTCTATTTTACCATAACCGCGTGTTATAATTATTCCAATGCAAAAATTTATTGTCGAAGGCCCGCGGATGGTGGAAGAAGCGCTTCCGTACGCCAAAGAGATCCTTTACACGAAAGAATTCCCGGTTTTGTCGAAGGCCAAAGGATTAAAGATTCCCTGCCATAAAATTACGGAGAAACAATTCAAGAAATTATCAAAAGTCGTGTCTCCTCAAGGTGTTTTAGCGTATGTGCAGGTGAGTTGCGATTTGTCATTACAGATAGGATCATTATTGGTCGGATGTGTTGACATTCAGGATCCCGGAAACCTGGGAACGATCATCCGCACCGCCGACGCGGTTGGCGCCGCCGGGATTGTCGCGACAAAAGGTTGCGCGGATCCCTATAACCAGAAAACGATCCGCGCTACCGCCGGATCGATCTTTCGCGTTCCGGTTGTCCGGACGGAAAACATTTTTGAGACCATTAGCGAATTCAAACAAAAAAAATTCAAGGTCGTTGCGGCCGATAGTGAAGGGGTAGAAGATTATTGGCTTACCGATTTGACCGGTAATACGCTGGTTTTGATCGGGAATGAGGGGGCGGGACTTTCAAAAGAGATCCTGGAAGCGGCTGATATAGTGGTTAAAATTCCGATCCCGGGGAAGGCCGAATCGCTTAACGCGGCGGTTTCGGCATCTGTTATAATGTATGAGGCCTTGAGGCAAAAAAATGGCTGAAAGAATTCAAGCGATAGAAAACCAGGCGATTGTACAGCTTACGGAGGTCAAGAACCTTCTTGAACTGGAAAATTTCCGCGTCCATTATATGGGGAAGAAGGGTTTGATCACCGAATTGCTCCAGCATTTGAAGGACCTAACTCCCGAAGAACGCCCGGTTTTCGGAAAGAATCTCAACATCGCCAAGCGGCGGATCGAAGATATGATCGCCGAAAAAAAGACCCTTTTTGAAAACCTTGAGACGGAGAAGAAAATAAAAACCGACGCGATTGACGTGACCCTCCCCGGCAGAGGTTATGCCAGGGGTAAATTACATCCCATCACCCAGGTTATGGAAGAGGTCAAAGAGATTTTTCTGCGGCTTGGATTTATTGTCGAAAGCGGACCCGATATCGAGACCGATTATTATAATTTCGAAGCGCTCAACATCCCCAAGCATCACGCTTCGCGCGACATGTGGAGCACCCTATACGTTGGAGAAGAGACCCTTTTGCGCACCCACACTTCACCGGTGCAGATTCGGGTGATGGAGAAGAAAAAACCGCCGCTCGCGGTAATTGCTCCGGGGAGGGTTTTCCGGCGGGACGCAGACCCGACCCATTCGACCGTTTTTCATCAAATTGAAGGCTTTGCGGTGGACAAAAACATCACTTTCGCCAACCTGAAAGGGGTTATAACCGCTTTTCTCCACGCCGTTTTTGGAAAAGAAAAAAAAGTCCGTTTCCGCCCCAGCTATTTCCCGTTCACCGAGCCTTCCGCGGAGGTGGATGTGGAGTGGGGAGACGGCTGGCTGGAGATTTTGGGCTGCGGGATGATCGATCCGAATGTTTTTAAAGCTGTCGATTATGATCCGGAAGTTTGGAGCGGTTATGCCTTTGGAATGGGGATCGAGCGGATCGCGATGCTGAAATTCGGGATCAAAGATATCCGGTTGTTTTTTGAAAATGACATGAGGTTTTTGAAACAATTTTGAGAGTAAGAGAAACACCCCACATTAAAATGTGGGGATTATTCCCCAGAATTTATTCTGGGGGCTTATAAGCATAATATGAAAATACCGATTAGCTGGCTAAAAGAATATGTCGACATAAAGATCTCGCCGGAAGAACTCGCCGAGCGGCTGACGATGGCGGGGACCGAAACAACCGCGCGGGGTGAACTGCTTGAGCTTGATATCCTGCCGAATCGGGGAGATTTGCAGTCTGTTATAGGTATTGCTAGAGAAATTGTAACGATTTTAGACAGTAAGTTGCACGGTACTAAGTACAAAGTATTAAGTACTAAGGAAAAAACGAATGTTCCAATTGAAGTGAAAGAGCGCAAGCTCTGTCCGCGGTATATGGCGCGGGTGATAAAAGGGGTGAAGATAAAGGATTCCCCCGATTGGATGAAAGAACGCCTGGTGGCTTGCGGTCTGCGTCCGATCAACAATATCGTTGATATTACCAATTATATTTTACTGGAATACGGCCAGCCGCTTCACGCTTTTGATTTTGACAAAGTTAACAAGATTGTTGTAAGAAAAGCGGCGGAAGGTGAAACAATCCAAACTCTCGATGGTACTGAGCATAAGCTTGATCCTTCGATTCTGGTGATTGCCGATTCTACCCGTCCGATTGCCGTTGCCGGGATCATGGGAGGAAAGGAATCCGAGGTTTCGGAGCGGACGCAAAATATTCTCCTTGAGTCGGCTTTTTTCGATCCGGTTTCAACCAACAAATCGTCGCAGTTTTTGAAATTGCGGACCGAATCCTCCATCCGTTTTGGAAAAGGGGTGGACTGGGAAGGGGTTGAAATGGCGCTCCATGCCGCCGCGGCGCTGATTACCGAATTGGCGGAAGGGACAATTTGTGATTTTAAGGCCGACAAGAAATCTTTTGAGCGCGAACCAAAAATTATCAAAGTCAGGACCGAAGCGGTCAACCGCATCCTGGGGACGGAACTCTCCAAAAAAGAGATCGACGCCATCTTGAAGCGCCTCAATTTTTTGAATGGGATCCCTCTTTACCGCGCCGGAGACATAGAGCGGGAGATTGACGTGATTGAGGAGATTGCCAGGATTTACGGCTACCACAAGATCAAAGCGAAGCTTCCCCAGGAGATTGAAGACAATCCGCTTGACCGGCTTTGCGTAAAAACCAGGGAAATTATGGCGGGGGCGGGGCTCTTTGAAGTCCAGACTTTTAGCATCCTGGACCCGCAGTATCCCGACCGGCTCAAACTGCGCGACGCGCATTTGCGGGATTTCATCAAGGTTGCCAACCCATTAACGGAAGAGGAATCGGTCCTGCGGACGATTGTGCTTCCCTCTCTCCTTAAAGTCGTCGATCATAATAGAAGGCATCAAGTTGACGATGTGAAGATTTTTGAGATCGGAAAAGTTTATTACAAAGGGGAGCCGCATATTGAAAGGATGATGCTGGCCGGCGCTTTGACCAAAACCGATTTCTTTTTTACCAAAGCGGCGGTCTCCGCGCTGCTTAACGAATTCGGTTCGTTTGAATTCAAAGAGATCAAGACCAACCTGCTTAATCTCGGTAAATCGGCGGGGATTGTTTTTGAAGGGGAGGGGATCGGGTGGCTGGGGGAACTGGCGATCCCGATTGCCCGCAACTATGATTTTACCGAACCGGTCTTTGTTTTTGAACTCGACCTGGAGCTTCTGCTTAAGAATGCCGCGGCAACCAAAAAGCACGCTCCTTTACCCAGGTTTCCCAAAACCGACCGGGATGTCGCCTTTTTTGTCAAAGAGGGGGTAACCCATTCTTCAATTCTGGCCATCATCCGCCAAACCGGCGGCAATCTAGTGGAAGAGATTCAATTATTTGATATTTATAATAACAGCCGCGCCTACCGGATAACCTACCGCGATCCTTCTCGCACCTTGAAAGTTGAAGAGGTGAACGAGCTCCATACTAAAATCTGCGATGCGTTGGTTCAGAAGCTGGGTGTTGAACTGCGAAAATAAAATTTTTAAAATCTGATGCAAGTTTTTTGTCCGATGCCACGATAATATACGTGTAAGGGGACGGTAACTGCCAGTAGAGCAGTAAACAACATTCCCATAGAGGAGGAAAAAAATGACAAGAGTTTCTTTAAAACCATTCACTTTGGCTACTATAGTCACATTAAAGAAGTGTCTTGATGGAGGAAAAGGTGTAACCCAGTGTAAAGCAGAAGCCCATAAGGCAGGACTGGAGGCAGCTGGGCAAGCCAAAATACCGGGCAAAGAGATAGTAGGAGTTGATTTGCTTGAGGCTTCTGCGCGGAATTTTATTGAGATTTGGCCAAAAGATCCAATGTTGAAAAATTGTAAAAAAGCTCAAAAAGGGCCAGCAACTTTGGAATCGTATCTTTGTCATATAAAAGAAACAGTCGAAAGACAAGAAAAAGCTCAGAGAAAAGAAGCCGCGAGAACAGATCAAAAAGCCAGGGAGTATTTTGGAAAGAACTTAGACGATCCACATGCTTCTTAATTACCAGAAAAGAGTTCGCATCCCCAATACCATGAAATAAAGTCCAAGCATCGGGATGCCATCCTCTTTTTCCGCATTAGGGATTGTTTTTGAGGGGGAATGGGAAGATGCAAGTTTTTTGTCCGATGTCACGATAATATCTGTGTAAGGGGACGGCAACTGCCAGTAGAGCAGTAAACAACATTCCCATAGAGGAGGAAAAAAGATGACAAGAGTTAATGGGTTTAATCCGGTAAAGACAATGAGGGATTATAGGGCATGCCTAAACAAAACAGGCGATTCACGTAAATGTTTGACCCCAGAAGTACAAAAAGCACAAACAAAAGCTGTCGATACGCTTAAATCTTATCTGAAATGTGAGAAAGACCTTGGAAACTGTGAAACACCGAAAGTTCGAGAATCATATGAAGTGATGGTTTATATGTTTCATGATCCAAAAAACCTTAAAAAAACAGTTTCCTGTAACTCCGATAGAGTAGAAGAAAACCTCCAAAGTAATAGGCAAAGCGCAAAACATTCCGCTCAATTATGTAAAGCTGCCGATAGGGTAATTAAAAAATACGAAGCGGGAGAATCAGAACAAGCGTTGAAGAAGGCGGGGATAGATCTTTATAATCACGGAAGCTAATACCCCTTTGTCCAAATGCCGATTGTCTCGATAAGCCAAAAATTTCATGCGTTTTTTTGCTTGCCCTGAGCCTGTCGAAGGGCTATAATTATTTTGTAAAAAGGAGGCATTGAAATGACTAAAGACCGGTTTATTGAAAAAAGCGAATCAATTTATAGCAAAGTAAAAACCAAGCTTGAAAAAACACATAAGGGTGATGTCATTGCGATTGAGCCGGGATCGGCCGATTATACGATAGGAAAAGATACTCTTGACGCGGCGCTAAAAGCAAAGAAGCAACATCCCAATAAAATCTTTTATTTCTTGAGAATAGGATTTCCCTCCGTTCATAAGCTTAGATAGCAATGATTAAAGGTGTCATAAGCGACGATTTAGAGCCCATTATAGAAATAATACTGGTTTTTAACGGCCGAAAAATATCCCAGCCGGCGGTTGTCGATACGGGATTCAATGGGTTTTTAAGCGTTCCACACGATTTGATTCTTGAATCGGGATGGGAATTTCTCGGTTATGAAAAGTACGAATTAGCTGACGGCAAGATTATCGAATCGAGAGTTTATATCGGAGAAGTTGAATTGGACGGAAAAAAACGTAAAGTTGGAGTATTGTCCTCGCATGCCAAAGAAATTCTTTTGGGAACCAGGTTGTTGGCAGGTAAATTCCTACAGATAGATTTTAAGAAAAAAACCTTGTTGATTAAATAAATGTTATAATTTCTTTATGTCCGAACCAACCCCCATGGTGGCCCAATACCATGAAATAAAGTCCAAGCACCGGGATGCCATCCTCTTTTTCCGCCTCGGGGATTTTTATGAAATGTTCTACGACGACGCCGTTTTGGCCTCCCGTGAATTGGAACTGACCCTAACCGGCCGAGGAAAAGACGAAAATCGGATGCCGATGTGCGGTATTCCGTACCACGCCGCTTCAAATTATATTCAAAAATTGATAGAGAAGGGCTATAAAATCGCCATCTGCGAACAGATAGAGGATCCTGCTTTGGCCAAGGGGCTCGTCAAACGCGAAGTGATCAAAATCTATACCCCTGGGACGATTATAGAATCTTCCATGCTCTACGAAAAATCGAATAATTACCTGATGGCAATTGCCTTTGATAAAGGGAAATACGGCATCGCCTACGCCGATGCCTCGACCGGCGAATTCAAGATTACCCAGGTCGATTCGGAACAAAAGGTTAAAGAAGAAATTGATAGGATCAATCCGTCCGAATTGTTGGTTTCGGATATGATACAAAATTTTGTAAAGGCCGGTTTCAAACCGGCCTCCACATTCGTCGATAAATACGATTCCGAATCGGCCTCCGAAAGGATCAAAGAACATTTTCAAATCAACAACCTCGAATCCTTCGGCGTGACCGATTTTCCGGTCGGACTTCAGGCCGCCGCGGCAATTCTTGATTATTTATCCGACACTCAAAAGACCCCGCTTGACCATATTAATAAGATTAACCCGTATCGGGTGGGAGATTTCATGTTGATCGATTCAAGCACCCGCCGGAACCTGGAATTGGTTAAAACTATCCGTGACAAAAGCTTCAAGGGGAGCTTGCTTTGGGTGCTGGACCAGACCAAAACACCGATGGGTTCACGATTATTGAGATCCTGGATTCTACAACCGCTTTTGAATACGGAAAAGATTCAAAATAGATTGGATGCGGTTCTTGAACTTTTTAACTCGGTTATTTTACGCGAAGAGCTGGGGAAGCAATTGAAAGCGATCTCCGATGTGGAGAGATTGACAGCCAAAGTGGCGGCGAAGAGCTGCAACGCGCGGGATTTGATCGCGCTTTCAGAATCGCTGCGGAAACTGCCTGCTATAGTCGAGGTTTTAAAAAATTGCAAGGCGGAATTATTAGAAATGGATATTGATATCGAATCCGTGAGACATCTTTCTGCCTTTATCCAGGGATCACTAATCGACGATCCCCCCATCCAAATAACCGAAGGGGGCATAATTAGGTCGGGATATAACGCGGAGCTTGATGAGATTAAAAAAGCGACAACAGAGGGGAAAGCGTGGATTGCCGAACTTGAAGTAAAAGAACGCCAGCGGACCGGGATCAAATCGCTCAAGGTCAGCTTCAACCGTGTCTTCGGTTATTATATCGATATCACCAAATCCAATTTGGACCAGGTGCCGTCCGACTATATCCGCAAACAGACCCTGGTCAATTCGGAAAGATATATCACTCCGGAATTAAAAGACCGGGAAGCTTTAATTTTAAATGCGGACGATCGGATGAAGAAACTGGAATATGAAATCTTTTGCCAAATTCGTGAAGAGGTGGCGAAACATACCAAGAGCTTACAGCAAACTGCCCATATTCTTGCACAATTGGATGTATTATTGTCTCTTGCTGAGGTTGCGGTTGCAAATAACTACTGCAAGCCGGTGGTCAGATCATCAGATCATCAGATCATCAGATTATCAGAGAGTCGACACCCGGTAGTTGAAAAGATGCTTGGTGAGCACAGATTTGTTCCAAATGATGTTGAGCTTTCGGATGAAATAAGTTTTCTTCTGATCACCGGTCCGAATATGGGGGGCAAAAGCACTTATATGCGCCAGGTTGCCTTGATTTGTCTCATGGCGCAGATCGGATCCTTTGTCCCCGCAAAAGAGGCGGAAGTCGGCCTGGTTGACCGCGTTTTTACCCGCATTGGAGCGATGGACGATATTTTTTCCGGACAATCAACCTTTATGCTTGAGATGACCGAAACCGCCAATATCTTAAATAACGCCACGGAAAAGAGTTTGATAATTTTGGACGAGATCGGGCGGGGAACCGCCACCTTTGATGGGATGTCGATCGCGGCGGCGGTGGCCGAATATATCCATACCAAAATAAAGGCGAAGACGATGTTCGCGACCCACTACCACGAAATTTGCGCGATGGCCGAAAAACACCCGGGGATGAAAAACTTAAACGTTGCGGTGCTGGACGAAAAAGACCACGTCACTTTTCTCCATAAAATAATGGAGGGGCCTGCCGATAAGTCGTACGGGATACAGGTGGCAAAACTGGCCGGTCTGCCCCACGAAGTAATCGACCGAGCCAAAGAAATTATGGTAGAATATATGTCCAATGCCAGATGAGAGGATTCCACCCCAAAACGTAGCCGCCGAACAATCGGTCCTTGGCTCCATGCTGATCGACAAGACCGCGATCGTCAAGGGGATCGAAATTTTAAAGCCGGACAGTTTTTACCGCGACGCGCACTCTTTTATCTTTGAAGCGATTCTCGATCTTTTTGAACGGGGAGAGCCGGTTGACCTGGTGACGGTTTCGGAGATGCTTCGCAAGAACGGGAGAATCGACGCGGTCGGCGGAACGGTCTATGTGACCGACCTGATTAACTCTGTTCCGACCGCCGCCAATATCGAATATTACGCCAAGATTGTGGAAGAGAAAGCGATCCTGCGCCGTTTAATCGAGGCCGGAACCTTTATGGTCCAGGAGGCTTTTGAAGAGCCGGAAAATGTCGAATTGGTTTTGGATCGGGCGGAAAAGACCATTTTCAATATCGCTATGCGCAAGACCCGAGAGGGCTTTACCAAGCTTGATTCGGTCTTGAAACATGTGCTCGATAAGATCGACAGCTTGTATGGAAAAAACCAGCATATAACCGGGGTTCCGACCGGCTTTACCGATCTCGACAATATAACCGCCGGACTGCAGAATGCCGACCTGATTATCCTGGCGGCACGGCCGTCGGTCGGAAAGACCGCCATGGCGCTAAACATGGCGCAGAACATGGCGATCCGCTTCAATATTCCGGTGGCGATCTTCAGTTTGGAAATGTCCAAAGAACAGCTGGCGCAGAGGATGCTCTGCTCCGAAGCGGAGATCAACGCTCTCCAATTGAAGACTGCGACCCTGCCGGACAAGGGGTGGAAAAAATTGACCAAGGCCTTATCCAAACTTTCCGAAGCGCCGATCTTTATCGACGATTCTTCTTCCATCACCGCCATGGAGATCCGCGCCAAATGCCGACGGCTGAAGATGGAGAAGGGGCTGGGCTTGGTGATGATTGATTACATGCAGTTGATGCAGGGGAGGGCTTCCCGCTCGGACAACCGGGTGCAGGAGATCTCCGAGATTGCCAGATCTCTCAAAACGCTGGCCCGCGAACTGGAGCTTCCGGTGATCGCCCTGTCACAGCTCTCCCGCGCGGTGGAACAGCGTCCCGACCGGATTCCCCGCCTGTCGGACTTGAGAGAATCGGGAGAGATTGAACAGACCGCCGATGTGGTGATGTTTATCCATCGCGAAGATTATTATAATCCGCAGTCGGAGCGGGGGAATATCGCCGAAATTATTATCGCCAAACAGCGCAACGGCCCGATTGGAGTCGTTGAGCTGGTCTTTCGCAAAGACGTTACCAAATTCTGCAATAAAGAGATGAGATACGAAGAGGTCGGATGAAGCGTCTCCTTATTTTACTTCTGATTTGCTCTCCCGCTTTTGCACTGGAAAAAGATTTTGTCATCAATGCCAACAGCATCTCTTACGAACAGGACACGGTGCGCGCGGTCGGATCGGTTGAAGCGACTTACGATGGGGTTGAAATGGTCGGAGACGAAATAGAGTATAATTTCAAGCTTGATCGTGGAACGGGAAAAAACGTTAAAGTCAACTATGAGAACGTGAAAATAGAAGGGACGAAGCTGGAATTTGACCGTGAAGAGGTCAAGCTGACCAATGCCTCTTTCGACACCTGCGGGATCCGTCCGGTTCCGCATTATCACATCTCCGCGCGGCAGATTTCTCTCTATCCAAAAAACAAATGGCTGGTTGCCTACTGGGGAATTTTTTGGTACCAGAATATTCCAACCCTTCCTATTCCGGTCTATGTCTATGACATCGAAGCCGCGAGGAAGGGGGAATTGAACACTCTCCCTTATCCGGAGGTCGGAAGCAATGATCAGGACGGTTTTTTTATTAACGAACGGGTCGCCTGGTATTTGAACCGTAAACTGAACGGTTCTTTCCTGATGCAATACGCCGCCAAAAAAAGTTTGGGGGGCGGGGTTGACCTGAATTATCTGGCGAACGAAGATAACCAGGGGAGCGTGCGGGCCTTTATGAATTTTGTCGAACCGCCGCGCCTCGGTTGGACCCACCATTATTATTTTGGTAAACAGCTGCAAAACAGCTTTATGCCCCGCGACCGTTTTGCATCTTCCACTTTTAAGCAGCTGGAGCTGGAAACCAATGTTACCTACCGCGAGAGGATTAATTACGAATATGTTTCCAAACTGCCGGAAATCGTTTTGAAGATAAAACAGCCGGACATAAAAGTAAGCGGAGGAGTCATTTCCGACGGTAGCGTTGAAGCGGTTACCAAAGTCGGGATTTCCGCCAATTTTGCCAAGCCGATTTACGAGAAGGACGGTTTTGTCGTAACGCCGGTTCTTGCCCTGGCTTATACCCGTTATTCGGGCGGGCAGGATTGGACCAAAAATACGATTGCCGTAAACGCGGAAAAAAAGTGGGAGATGGGTAAGTCATTGCTGGTCGGTTTTTCCCATTTTATCAACAACGACGGGCAAAGCCCCTTTGCCTACGAAATGTACCGTTTTGTTCCTTACGATCAGCTTTATGCCGGGATCAAAACAAAATTGGGGAAAAGTTCCTTTGTTTTTGATATAGTTTATAATATGCCCAATTTTAGTCCGCAAGACATTGACTATACGCTTTCGGCCGGAATGCACTGTTACAGTATCGGCCTCAAATACCGGGTTATGAGGAACGAGGTGAATTTGGTGTTTGGAATAATATGATGCTCATAACTTTTGAAGGGGGGGAGGGGTCGGGAAAATCGACCCAGATCCGCCTGTTGGAAAAATATTTGGCGGGGCTTGGCAAGAAAGTCTTGTCGACCGCGGAGCCGGGCGGAACCGAGCTCGGTTATCAATTGCGCAAAATTCTTTTGACCGGAGAAAAACCGGATCCGCTGGCCGAGCTTTTACTTTTTGCCGCCGACCGGGCGGAGCATGTCGCGAAGGTTATTAAGCCGGCCCTTGAAAAAGGGAGGATCGTCTTATCGGACCGCTATTTTGATTCGACGGTCGCTTATCAGATTGGAGGAAGAGGGCTTTCCGTTAAAACGGTTGAATTCTTAAACCAGCTTGCTTCCGGCGGGCTTAAGCCCGACTTGACTTTTTTACTGGATCTTCCGGTTGAAGAAGGGTTAAAAAGGGCGTTGGTTGAGACCAAATTTGAGCGGGAGGAGCTTTCTTTCCATCAGCGGGTGCGAAAGATGTTTTTAAAAATTGCCGCACAGGATCCAAAGCGGGTTAAAGTTATCGATTCAACCGCTCCGGTTACGGAGGTGCAGGAGGAGATTCAAAAGTTATGCAAAGCAAAGATATTCGGGAAACGTTCCTAAAATTTTTTGAATCCAAGGGGCACAAGCGGCTCCCTTCGGCTTCACTTATCCCGTCCGATCCGTCGGTCCTTTTAACCATCGCCGGGATGCTGCCGTTTAAACCGTACTTTTTGGGGCAGGAAGAATCACCCTTTAAGAGAGTGACCACCTGCCAGCGCTGTGTCAGGGTAAACGATCTGGAACAGGTCGGAAAGACCTCCCGCCACCACACTTTTTTTGAGATGCTCGGAAATTTTTCCTTCGGCGATTATTTTAAAGAAGAAGCGATTGCCATGGCCTGGGAGCTTTTGACCGAAAAGTTTAAACTTCAAAAGGAAAAACTGTGGATCGCGGTTTTTCGGGAAGACGACGAGGCGGAAAAAATCTGGCGCAAATACCATCAAAAGATCGTCCGGCTTGATGAAGATAATAATTTCTGGTCGGCCGGACCGACCGGCCCCTGCGGTCCCTGTTCGGAGATTTATTATGATTTTGGAGAAGAGCTGGCGTGCGGTCCAACTTGTAAACCCGGCTGCGACTGTGAACGCTTTCTGGAAATCTGGAACCTGGTTTTTATCCAATATAACCGCGATGAGGCGGGGAATCTCAATCCGCTCCCCAAAAAGAATATCGATACCGGAATGGGGCTTGAGCGGATTGCCCGGGTCTTGCAGGGGGTTAAAAGCAATTTTGAGACCGATCTTTTTAAGCCGTTAATCTCCCGTATTGAGAGCGGCGATAAAAATATAATAGCGGACCATGTCCGTGCCATGACCTATCTCATTGCTGACGGGGTGACTCCGTCAAACGAGGGGCGGGGTTACGTTTTGCGGCGGATCATCCGCCGGGCGATTGTGCACGGAGGAAAAGGCCTCTTCAATATTTGCGAAGAAGTAATCGGCCGGGATCCTTTCCTTGCTGACCAGCGGCGTTTTATCACGACAATTGTTGACGGAGAAGAGAACAACTTTGAGCGGACCTATAATTCCGGACTTGAGCTGATTGACAAGATCATTTCGGAAAACCGGGTTACCGGAGCGGAAGTTTTTAAGCTTCACGATACGTACGGCTTTCCTTTTGAGCTGACCCGCGAAATCTTGAACGCAAAGGGGTTCTCTTTTGACGAGTCCGAATTCCACCGCAAGATGGAAGAGCAGAGGGAAAGGGGGAGGAAAAGCGAACCGAAAGACCAGTTTTTGAAACTGAAACAGCAGGCCCAATCCGAATTCGGAACATCCCGCTTTGTCGGTTACGACACTTTTGAATCCAAAAGCAAAATTACCGGTATTTTGCCGGAAGAAAATTATCTTCTGCTTGACGCGACCCCTTTCTATCCGGAAGGGGGCGGGCAGGTCGGCGATACGGGAGAGATTAATGGGGTTAAAGTTTTGGATACATTGGGCGATATAAATGGTGTGATTTTTCATAAGATGGAGCACACCGAACAATTTGAGATCGGTAAAATGGTCACGGCAAAAATAGATATTGAACGGAGAAAAAATATCTCCGCCCACCACACCGCGACACACCTCTTGCAGTCTGCCTTGCGGATTGTCGTCGGCAAAGAGGTCAAGCAGGCCGGATCCTTTGTCGGTCCCGACCGCCTGCGCTTTGATTTTAACTGCCACCGGGCGTTGACGCGGGAAGAAATTTTTGAAGTCGAAAAGATCGTAAACGAGAATATCGGAAAAAAGATCAATCTCAATGTATACTGTACTAATTTTGAAGAGGCAAAAAAGCGGGGGGCGACCGCTCTTTTTGACCAGAAATACGGGAAAGAGGTCCGGGTCGTTGAGATAACCGATGTCAGCCTCGAACTTTGCGGAGGGGCGCACGCGAAAAGCACCGCCGACCTTAAAAAGTTTAAAATAATTAAAGAAAGCGCGGTCCAAGCCGGGGTCAGGAGGATTGAAGCGGTCGTCTCTTCTGCTGCCGATGAATTTTTAAAACAGAGCGTGCTACAAGAGAAAGAACTAAGAGAGAAAGAAAAATCTAAGGCACAGGATAAGGTACAGGCGCAGGTAAGGATAGAGAAGGCAAGGCAATCAGGCGATCAGGTAATCAGGGAGATTAAGGAAATCAAGGGGATTCAAGTTGCGGCGCATGAAGCGGAAGGGCTCGATTTGCCGGCGCTTAGAATTCTGGGGGATCGAGTCAAGGATCAGTTGAAGTCCGGGATTATTCTGTTGGCGTCAAGTTTTGAAGGGAAGGCCTTTTTCCTGGCGATCGTCTCCGACGATTTGGTTGCGAAGGGGTGTGATGCCGGGAAGCTGGTAAAGCTTATGGCGCAAACGGCGGGGGGCGGAGGAGGAGGCAGGGCGAATAAGGCGGAAGCGGGCGGAAAAGATCCGACAAAAATAAAAGAAGCGCTTAGTAAAGCGATCGATTCATTATGAGAATCTTGGCGATCGATTATGGTGAAAAGCGGGTGGGAGTGGCTGTTTCCGATCCTTTGGGATTTACCGCGCAGCCGGTTGGAACAATCGGACCCAACATTGAAGAGATAAAAAAAATAATTGAAAGATATGAGGAAGTTTCTGAAATTGTGGTCGGTCTCCCCAAAACGATGCGGGGAGAGATCGGTCCCCGCGCGCAAAAGACCCTTGAGTTTGTCGATTTATTGAAAAAGGAAATTAATATCCCAATCGTTACCTGGGATGAGCGCTTGACGACCTCCGATGCCAGGCGGACCCTGCACGAAGCCGGGTTAAACGAAAAGAAACAGCGCAAAGTGATCGACCAGCTCGCCGCCGTTTTAATCCTTGAGGGATATCTTCAAAGAAAGAACAAATGAAAATCCGAAATCCGAAATCCGAAATCCGAAACAATTTCAAATTTCTAGTTTTTCCGTTTGATTATTGGAAATTGTTTATTGGTGTTTGTTTGATGTTTGTATCTTGGTTCTTGGTTATTAACTGTGCTTATGCTGCCGACATTGTCATCCCCATGGGTTCCACCCCCGGCCAAATTGCCGACATTTTGGTCTCCGAAAAAATCATTTCCAACAGGACCTTTTTTCTTTTTACCCTGAAAGTTTTAGGGGAGGAGGACAAACTCAAGGCGGGGACTTATTCTCTGACTCCCGGGATGGGGAACCTGGAAGTCATAAAAAAAATAAGAAAGGGAGAAACGGTTGAAGGATCTCAAATCCGTGCGGTTATTCCGGAAGGGACTTCGGTTTACAAGATCGGGAAGATTCTTGAAAAAGAGGGCTATCTGCATGTGGAGGATTTCTTAAACTCTGCCGCAACGCTTGAAGGGTATTTATTTCCTGATACCTATATTCTTGAAAAGGGGAGTTCTCCGTCGATTTTGATAAACATGATGTTTAACCGCTTCAAGGAGAAGGTTCTTCCGTACTGGAATGAGAATTACCGCTTAGCCCGGTTTGGTTTGCATGAGGTTTTGACAATGGCTTCGATTGTCGAAAAAGAGGCGCAGAAGCCGGAAGAGCGTCCGGTGATCGCTTCGGTCTTTTACAACCGGCTTGACGCCAAAATGCCCCTTGCCGCCGATCCGACGGTCAAGTACGCGCTGGAGAACCCGACCAAGCGGGTATTATACAAACAGCTCGAAGTCGATTCGCCTTACAATACCTATAAGCGGCGCGGACTTCCTCCGGGACCGATCTGCAATCCTGGTCTCGATTCAATCAAAGCGGCCATTTATCCGGCTAAAACCGATTATTTCTTTTTTGTTGCCAAAAAAGACGGAAGCCATATTTTTTCAAGGACATGGGAGGAGCATCAGAGGGCAAGGGTTAGGGCTCACTAATCGAGGAATGGGCTTTATCAAGCAATGCTTTTATATCCGATGGAGATTGTTTAAATAAATTAATATCTGGCGTATAGACGATTGCTGATTGGTAGAAAGCGGCTCCTGTTTCAGGCAATTCCCCATAATTAACGCGATGTCCATAGGGAAAAGGAATTTTAATTTTTTGGCCGGGCAATAAGTCCTCGTTGTAATACATTGTTTCATCCTCTTTTTTGCTTGGGGGATTAAAAATAAGAGAAAGCATAATGGATGGTGCAGAATAATCATTAATGTTTTCCATTACAATGACGGGGGGATTAACAATCTTATTGTTTCCGGCTGATACTAGAAAGGATTTAAGGAGCTTAAACGAGCTTTTGGAATCCCCTACGCCGGGATCATGGATAACCCAAACATCCGATTCAGATAAATATTCTTCCTTATAATAATCATCTCCGCTCATATTTAGCGCAAATACCAGTGTTATTTCTTTTCCGTTATAGCTAAAAGCAAAAGTCGTTTCAGATCCTCCGTTAGGGTAGTTTGCTTGAGTCTCTTTTAATCCGGCGTAAACGCCTTCTTTTGCTAATTTATTGAGAAGATTTCTTAATTCTTTCAAAGCTGCTTCTTTTATTTCTGTAAGAATTATTTTAGCCGAATTGATTTTATTGTCTTCTTGTTCAAAAATATGATTAATCAAGTCCAGGGGGGCAAGGTGGCTGCCGGAGGCGGGATAGAGGATACAAACCCTTTGATCCCTTAACACGCGGGGAAGATTTTTAACCGTTTCGTATAACCGGGTATCCCTAAAAACAGGGAAACCTCTAAAATGACGGGTTGAAGAAGGGCAAAGCAAGTGTTTATAAAAAGGACTTTTTTGGATTTCAGCGGGGAGCGGATTGCTGGCAAATTCAGGGTAAGTCCCTAGCATTTTATTCACATTATCTGGCTTGCGAAAAACGCAATTGATCGGTTTCCCCTTTTTCTTATTCTTATGGGTAGATACAGGATAAGTTGTGTTTTTAGTCCCCAAAACAATAGGTGGTGCCATTCATTTCTCCTTACCTATTTATCGTAACATCCAGGGTAAAAATTGCACTAAATTTGATTTTTGTTTTGTCTTTTGTCCAACAACTCACTCCCACTCAATAGTCGACGGCGGCTTACTTGGCAATAAAAGAGGAAGCAATATCCAGAAATTCTTCGGCCTGTTTGATTGTTAATTCTCCGGTCTCTTTGGAGATATTCTCATCCGGAGAGTAATCGCTGATTTCCCGGTACTCATAAGCATTAATCATATAACGATGGAATTTTTGATCGATAATATTGTTCTTTGCAAAGTGTTCTCCAAATGCGGCAATTACTGCAGAATGTTTTGAAAAGGATAATTTTTTAGATAACAGCAACGCTTCTGCGACATAAAACATGGCGTAATAAGCTCTGGCAGCCGCAAACCCATAATAGTTTTCGCCAAACAGTAATTTGGCAGCAGAGATGCTTTCTTGTGATTTATTAAGCAGTGCCTGTTGTTCCTCTGTCATTTTATATTGCTACTCCTTCTTTTTTAATATTCAACAAAAAAGGAGAGCCGGGGTTTTCCCATTTTTCCTCTCTAACGGGATGGAGAGAGACCACCAGATTGTTTTTTAGCGACAGCTCGGAAACAAGTTGCCCGGTTGTCTCAATTTCTTTCCCTATATCGGAGAAGTCATTGATAATCACCGCCACATCCAAATCAGAGCCGGCATTTGCGTCTCCTCGAGCATATGAGCCATAAAGAAATAGTGTACGCAACCTATCGCGATAGATATTTTTAAGGCCTTTTTTTAAATCGATGAGTAAATCTTTTACGTTTTTTGGCATTATGGCTTTATTGTAGCACTCCCGCTACTCCCACTCAATAGTCGACGGCGGCTTTGAGGAGATATCATAGACCACGCGGTTGACCAGCGGGCATTCGTTCACAATGCGGTTTGAAATTTTTTCTAGAAGCTCATAAGGTAGGCGAGCCCAATCGGCGGTCATCGCGTCGACCGAAGTTACCGCTCGAACCGCGACAGTGTTTAAATAGGTCCTTTGGTCGCCCATAACCCCAACCGTCCTGATCGGAAGCAGAACTCCAAACGACTGCCAGAGTTTTTTGTAATATCCGGCGTTTTTGATCTCAGTAACAATAATATCGTCAACTTCCTGTAAAATCTTGACTCTTTCCGGCGTAACTTCACCAATAATGCGGATTGCCAGCCCCGGCCCGGGGAAGGGTTGGCGGGTGATGATCTCTTCCGCGATCCCCAAATCTTTCCCCAGCAAACGAACCTCATCCTTAAAAAGAAGCCGCAGCGGCTCAACCAGCTTAAAGCCCATCTTCTCCGGCAGTCCGCCGACATTGTGATGGGTTTTAATCGTATGCGCGGTCGTTACTTTTGACGGGACTGCCGATTCAATCACATCCGGATAAAGTGTCCCTTGCGCCAGGAAAGGAATTTTCCCCAGTTTTTTTGCCTCTTCTTCAAAGACGCGGATAAATTCGGTCCCAATCAGTTTTCTTTTTTGTTCGGGATCAATTACCCCGTTTAATTTTTCGTAAAACCTTTGCGAAGCGTCAATATAAAAAACTTTAATGCGAAAGTTTTTGGAGATAAGTTCTTTGATTTTTTTCGCTTCATTCTTGCGCATGAAGCCCTGGTCGATAAACATGCAGGTTAATTGCTTTCCGACCGCTTTGTGGACCAATGCGGCAACGGTGGTTGAATCAACCCCGCCGGACAAGGCACAGAGGATTTTTTGCTTGCCGAGGGTCTCTTTTAATGAACGGCAGGCGGTTTCGATATAGTGTTCGGTGGTCCAGGTCGGCTTGATGGCGCAGATTTTATAAAGAAAATTGACAATAATTTCGGAGCCGAGCGGTGTATGGACCACTTCCGGGTGGAATTGCACCCCAAAGATATTTTTCTTGCTTGAACCGATCGCGGCATTGGGAGTATTTTTGGTATGGCCGATCGCGATAAATCCGGGAGGAAGTTTTGATACCGAATCGCCGTGGCTCATCCAGCAGGAGATTGACTGTGGTAGTCCGGAAAAGAGGGCGTTTGACGGATCAATCCGGATTTCCGCTTTGCCGTATTCCCGCTTTTTCCCTTTTTTGACTTTTCCTTTGAGCGCTTCGGCGATCAACTGCATACCGTAGCAGATTCCCAGAATTGGAACATTTAAATTCCAAAGCTGGGGATCGGGGTGAGGGGCGTTTTTATCGTAAACGGAATTGGGGCCTCCCGACAGGATAATCCCCTTTACATTGCGCCTTTTTAGTTCTTTGGCGGTAGTGTTATAGGGAAGTATTTCGCAGTAAACATTGGCTTCTCTAACCCGGCGGGCAATCAGCATCGAGTATTGGGCGCCAAAATCGAGGATTACGACTAGAGAGTGCTCAGCCATGCTTTAATTTTTCCAGTTGGTTTTTAAGCTCAGGAATTTTAATTCTTACGACATCCCAAACGGTATACCAGTCGACTCCAAAATAAGAATGGATAAGCTTATCCCTTAATCCGGCAATTTTTTTCCATTCCACTTCGGGATGGTTGTTTTTAAACTTGTCAGAAAGATTTTTGGATGCCTCACCGATTATTTCTAGGCTTCGGCTTAGCGCTCTTTTTAAGGTTTCATCATCCATCAACTGATCAAAAGTTAACGTTTTCGTTCTTTTTAGAAGGTAATCAATTTCGTCCAGAATATGCCGCAGGAAAACCCCATCATCCTTCAATTTTTTCAGCCTCCTTCAATACATATGGTTTTATGTAGGGGCTGATCCCTTCGGGGGTTACCACACTCACTTCTTTTCCCAAAATATTTTCCAAGGAAAAAATCAGGTTTATAAAGTTTTCATAGCTTTTATCTTTAAAATCAACCAACAGATCAATATCGCTATTTTCTCTTTGTTCTCCTCTTACATAAGAGCCAAAAAGAGAAATCGATTTTACCCCGTAAGCCGCCAGAATGTCTTCATGTTTTTTTATGATGATCTGTATATCTTTTTTTGTCATATTTTAAAACCGCCTTTGTCTAATTTTATCACAAGCGGCAAAAAAATAAAGTGAAATTTCGCTGGAAGTTTGAAGATATAATCACATGAATATCTTACCTATAAATATGCGAAGTGTACGCCGGCCACCCCTTCTTATAATAACGGATATGCTGGAGGATATTGACGATGCGACGGCTATAACTCTGGCCGTGTCAAAGGTCCGCCAGGGACAAATTGATTTGTCAGGGGTTCTTTCTACTTATATTATTCCGCGGATCAGAAATAATTGTGTTGGTTTAATGCTGCATAATTTAGGAGTTAAAGGTGTTCCAACCGCTGAAGGAGCCGTTTTTCCTCCAGGGAAAGAAGATTTTCCGGCAGTTGATGAATATTTGCGTTCTTATACGGTAAACAACCGGCTTTTTCAGGAATTAGGTTTGCTTTCTCCACAAGATACCGGATTACCACCGACATGGAAAACTCCGGCGGAGTTGATACATCGATTAATTGACCGGGCAGAGGGGCATTTAAATATTTTATTGATTGCTCCGGCTACAGATTTGGCTTTGGCGATTCAGCAAGATCGAACACATTTTGAACAGGGGGTTGATTCAATTTGCATTTCCGGCCAGGCAAAAATTGTCAATAATATTTTGGAGCCTGATTTTGCCGCGCATAACCTGAATGTTGATCAGGATGCCAGCCGTGAAGTTTTTAGTGTTCAAAGAAAAGTTCCTTTTACTTTGCTTGGGAAATGGGCGGCTTATCAAACGCCGCTATATGATTATGATTTTGAGCGTTTTGCCGGAACCGGGCATGCAGTAGGAAAATTCCTAAAAAGAAGCGCTGAACTTGGAATTGTTCGTCTCTGTCAAAGAAATTTAGGAAAATTTACACATCTTTACTCTGAGGGTATAGCTTTTAATCCCGCCGATCCTTTACGAACTATTATTAAACGGTCTTATCCATACGATCCGCTTGCTCTTTTGGCTTTTACAGATCCGGGGATATTTGATCGAAGCATTCAATTCGGCAGGCATACTTTAATTGGTATGACAGAAAATAATCCCGGGATGTCTCAACCGGATTTGGTAAAAACAAAATTGATGGATGATATTCTTTTCGCTTTAGGAGAAAAATGATATTGAAAACAATAACCACAGTGTATAGTTACCGGTCTCCAAAAGTTAGGCAAGCAATAGATAGGGTCTATAAAGAAGGATTTCCTCATCATGTATTAATGGGAGGGATTATGCCTCCCGGGGCATTAGATGGTTTCAGCCAATTAATGGTTCAACGGATATTGGCATTTCACCAAAAAGATGTCCCGGGATTGGCAGGGTTTAATCATCGTTATGTAACTGCCGGATCTGAACCTGGAATTATGGAGAGCTTTACGCTGTTGCGGCAAAAAGGGGTAAGTTCAATTTATGTACGAAAGGGGGAATACGAAGGTTACAAGGCGGTAGCCGAAACAAGAGGAATCGGAATCGTTGAGGTTGAAAGAAAAACCGATCCTGCCTCCGTTGCGCCGGGATATTGGTATCTTTCCAATCCTTCCGCGATCAATGGCAATATAATTCCGGAAGAAGAGATTGAAGCCGTGTGTGAGGCCGGACATCAGGTGTTCTATGATTTGGCTTATTTGGATTCAACCAGACCCCATGAATTTGATGTAAGACACCCCAATATTTTTGCCGCGGTTGTTTCTTTTTCAAAAACTTATGGGATGTTTTATGATCGAATCGGAGCCGTCTTTAGCAGGGAGCCGATTCCGTCTTTATATGGAACAAGATGGTTCTATAATCCGGAAGCAGTTTTAAAAGCAAATGCGGTTTTGGGTAGCTTACAGCCAAACGAATTATATTCTGTTTATCGACCGGGACAAGAAGCTATTATTGACGAGATCAACCGGGAATACGGGTTGGGAATGCGGCCAAGCGACACTTTTCTTTTAGGGCATTTAACGGCAGACGATGCTAAAAAATTGAATGCCGAACAATTGGCTTTAATTGCAAGACATAAGAGAGCCGACAGCTACAGATTCTGTTTAACTCCTTATTATCTGGAGCGGGATCCGGAAGAGAGAGAAATGCTTTTGAAATGGCGGGATTATCTTCTGGCGGAAGCAGAAGGGATTCTTACGCCTCAGCAGATGGATGAATTAAAAAAAATGATTAAAGGAGTTTTGGAGCAATGAGCTTGAAAATCGCGACATTGTCGGTTGTGGTAAATCCGCCCGGACAAGTATTGAATGTGGCAGGAAAGAAAGTGGCGCAACGAAGATGCGATCTGGACTGTCCTTATTGTGTTAGCCGCACCACTCCCTATATTGCCGGCCTAAACGGGGAAAGCTATGCTCCTTTGCCTATAATTGCGGACTGGTCACGGCACTACAAGAGAGTTGCGGAGGGGCTTCCTTTTGGTTTGATTACCAGTAAATTTGAAGCGACAAAGCTGCCCAAGGAAGAATTGGGCGAAATCATGCAGGTTATGAAATCCGGCGGGCTACTTGTAGAATTACAAACCAGCGGACTTCATCTGAATGAAGATAATTTGTATTACTGGCGTGAAAGCGGATTGCATACTTTGGCATTAAGCTGCGTTAGCTTTGATGATAAAGTTAACTCAAAAATAATGTCCAAGCGCGGATTAAGATGGGATATAGATCAAATAATAAGAACGGCAAGGCCAATGCATTATTTGATTCGTGTTGCGGTTATTATGTGTAAAGGAGGGGTTGATTCAATAGATGCCTTTTTAGCCGCGGCAAATGCGGCTCAAAAAGCCGGGGTTCATCAGCTAACTTTCCGTAAAATGGGAACGGCGCAACAGATTGCTACAAAAGGCGGCAGAAAAATTGCCGAATGGATAAATCAAAACAATACCCCCCCTGAATTACCCCAAAAAATACTCCGATTCCTCGATGAAAAAGGTAGCGACAAACAAGTTGTTCCTTGGGCAACAATATATTCTTTCAAAGGCATGAGAGTTGGAGTTACAGCGCATATGAACCGTCCTGATATGGACATTGCCCGCCATGGAGTGCTTCAGCCTAATGGCCGTCTTTATGGAGATTGGGAAGGAAAGGTTCTTTTGGCATAATATATGCAAAACACAGTCGGTTTTCACGTAAAAGGAGCTAACCCGAATAAGGCCTTTTTTGATCTGGCGATAGCAAATCGAATCGCTCGCAGTCGGATCGGGTTAGCGGATTGTATTGTCGGATCGGAATCAGTTGGAAATGGCGGACACTTGGTCTTGGTTGCGCGCGACCGCCTCCTGGCTTTACAAGAAAGGCAAAAGGTTTCAGGACTTCTTCCCGAATCGGCACAGATTGGCGGCGAAAACTTTCAGCGCAAACAACTCTTGCTTGCAACAAAAACGATTTCACCGCAGATGCCCGCAATTGAAGTGCAAGAGCATAACGACTCTCTCGCCGATGTTAAAAGGATTCTCTTGGCTTCTGATGTTAAGGTTACGGAAATTTCTGCCGACAAAATAACTCCGCAAGATTTGGTTCAAAGCAATCTTGTTGCCGTTTTTGGAGGGGATGGGACCTTTTTAAAAGTGGCAAGTATGCTTCAAAACGGAATTCCAATTTTTGGGATTAATTCGGCCCCAAGCCGTAGTTTTGGCCATTATCTCAAAGTTACTGCCGAAACTCTTGAGGCGGCGCTTAATGCTTTATTAACAGGACAATATTGTGTGCTGGATCTGCCAAGAATTTGCGCGGTAATTAGTGATTCACAGGGGAGAGAAGCTCCTGTCCCATCCGCTTTAAATGACTTATTTGTTAAAGACATGGGATTTGCGAAGGCGACCCGCACCAGGATGGGTTGCGCAAAAAGACACGAGGATCATTTTAGTGATGGAGTATTGATTAGCGCGGCAACCGCTACCGGAGTAAATTCCTGGATGCATAATTCCGGAGGAGTCATTGTCGGCGAAGGAAGCGGGTTGATACAATGCCTCTCTTTTAATCCGAACAGGACAGACCGGCAAGGTAATCCTAATTTATTAACTCACTTTGTGACCGGAGAGCCGTTTACCGTTGAATCATTAGGCCGGCACGATACTCGCTATGGGATTAATGGTGAAGAAGTTGGACCTTTTCCTTCCGGTTCTAGTTTGATGATTTGTCCGGGAGGTTCTTCCGTAAGGATGATTGAATTTAGAGCAAAAACCGAGAATGTTCCAGCACAAGATATCCTTCCGGAACTTAACCCCAGAAAAGACCATGGTTTAACTGCTGAAGAAATTACAAAAATAGATACAACTCATGTTTGCCGGTCGGTTAGGCCCGGTGAAAAAAAGCAGATTCTCCTGTTGCATCTTTCAGACGATCTTTCATCGTTAAGGATATTAACGATCATGAAAAGGGGCGGAGTTGTTTTAAGTGCGAAAAACATTGTTTTAAATGCGGAAATAAAAGATCCCCGGCTGCTTTACCCGACTGCAGAAATCGGTAATTTGCCTTCTGTTGACAGGGATATTGTTCACAATCTTTTTCGCTATGGCAATTACATTACTTTAATAAATGGGGTTGTTGTTGATTGGGATCCTTCTGAAGATAAAAATGTTTGGGGCCCCTCGATTGATACGGTGTTTTTTATACATTCATTGCAAAAACACGGTGTTTTTAACGGGAGCGTGCGTGTTGTCGCCGAAATAGGAACCGGCGGAGGGATGATAATAAAAGCGGCTTTAGAAAAATGTTTAGCACTGGAGGAAATCCGGTTGACGGATGTTGAAATGAACGCTTTGCGCTGTTCATTAAGAAACCTGCAGCCGGTTCTAAGGGAAGAAGTCAGGACCGCGGCGTATAATGCCAAAGGGATAAAAGACATTGGAACGGTTGACCTGTTATTGATCAATCCTCCCTATATCCCAAAGCCAGCAGGAAATGGGATTAACCAGTATGAAGGAACCGGATTGATCAGGGAAGTTGTTTCCGACGGATTGGAGCATCTTAATCCGGAAAATCCTGAAGCATCGATTGTGATCAATTATAGTTCCTTGGCCCAAAATGATTTCGATCAGTTTGTGCAGGGTAGGGAGGATTTGGAAATTGAGCTTCTTGAGACTTTAACGGTGCCGTTAAAAATAAACTGGACCAGTATTGACTCCGAATGGCTTAATTATTTAATAACCGAATGCGGTTTGGAAATTAGGGATGACCAAATCCATGGCTATCGTTATTGGCACACCTTAAAAATTATCAAGATTAAAAGGAAGCACAAATCCTAATCCCTCTGATCTTCTGGTTCTCTGATCCTCTGATTATCTGACCCCTATTTATACATTCCAAGCTGCTGCGCTTTTTGGTAGACCTTTCCCTCGGTAGCGTTGGACGGAGCGATCACCACTTCAACCCTTTGCATCTCTTTGAGATTGGACGCTCCCAGGGTTCCCATCGAGGTCTTGATGGCGCCGACAATGTTCATCGAGCCGTCGTCAAACCTGGCCGGACCAAGTAAAATTTCTTTTAAAGAGCCGATCGTTCCAACCGCGATGCGGGAGCCGCGGGGAAGTGTCGCGTTCGGCGTCGCCATGCCCCAGTGGAATCCTCTCCCCGGCGCCTCTTTTGATTTCGCGATGGGGGAGCCAATCATCACCGCGTCCGCTCCGCAGGCCAGCGCTTTGCAAACATCACCGGAGACGACCATTCCGCCGTCGGCGATAATCGGGACATAAACTCCGTTCTCTTTAAAATACGAATCCCTTGCTGCGGCGCATTCGGCGATCGCGGTTGCCATCGGAATCCCAATTCCCAGCACTCCGCGTGAAGTACAAGCCGCTCCAGGTCCGATCCCAACCAGAACTCCAGCTACTCCGGTCCCCATCAAAGTCAGGGCGACTTCATAGGTTACGCAATTGCCGACTAAAACCGGTATTTTTATCTCTTTGCAGAAAGAGGGGAGATCAAGCGGCTTACTGGTTTTTGATTTATGCTTGGTGGAGATTACAGTCGACTGCAAAACAAAAAAGTCGGCTCCGGCCTCTTTTGCCGCCGTCCCAAACTCTTTTGCCCTCTGCGGGGTAGAGGAGACCGCCACGATCCCGCCTTTGCTTTTAATCTCTTTTATTCTTTTCGCAATCAGTTCTTTTTTAATCGGTTCTTCGTACAACTTTTGCATCAATTCAACGTACTTTGCTTTTTCAACTTTAGCGATCTGCTCAAGAATCGAGTTCGCGTCTTCATAGCGGGTTTGGACTCCTTCAAGGTTTAACACTCCCAAGCCGCCGTATTGCGATAAAAGGACCGCAATACCCGGATCAACCACCGAATCCATTGCCGAAGCGATCAGCGGCATTTCAAACTTATGTCCGCCCAGTTCCCACGAGATATCCGCATCATCCGGATTGACCGTTACGATTGACGGGACCAGTGCGATCTCCTCAAATCCATAAACCCTGCGAGTCGCCTTATTTCCTCCGATTTTAGTTTCCATTTTTACCTCCTACGGTTTATTGCCAATCTTTCCGTTTAAGTCGATATTTTTATCTTTGCGATAAATTTTCAAAGAGATATTTTGTCCTGGTTTCATCTTTGCCACCAGGTCGACTACTTCGGAACTTTTTTTGATCTCCTGTCCGTTCACGTTTTTGATAATGTCATACTGTTTGAGGCCAAGTTTGTCGGCCGGACCTTTTTCCACCACCTGAAGCACAACCACCCCTTCTTTCATCGGAAGATCAAGGTAGTCGGCGATCTTTTGATCCATGTCTTTTAAATAAACGCCGAGCCAAGGGCGGTCAACTTTTCCTTTCACGATCAAATCGTTCATGACTTCTTTGGCGGAGTTGATCGGAATTGCGAAACCGATACTCTGCGCCTGCGCCACAATCGCGGTATTGATGCCGACTACTTCGCCTTTCAAATTAATAAGCGGTCCTCCCGAATTTCCGGGATTGATCGCGGCGTCGGTCTGGACCAGGTCTTTTTTACCCAGGTCATTTAATTCCCTGCCGGTTGCGCTCACAATGCCGGCTGTTACGGTATTAGAAAAACCGTAGGGATTGCCGATGGCAATTACCCATTCTCCCGGTCTAAGTTTTGAAGAGTCGCCCAGCGGAATGGCGGGCAGATTATCGGCGTTAATTTTTATGATGGCCAGGTCAAGTGTCGCGTCCCTTCCGATCACTTTGCCGTCAAATTTCCGGCCGTCTTTTAAAGTGACTTTTATCTTATCGACATCTTTAACGACATGGTCATTGGTTAAAATATCACCGCGGGTATCGACAATAAAACCGGAGCCGGCCCCTTTGCGGGGGATGACGCGGTCTTCAAAAAAGTTCTTTAACTCGGGGTCGATATTAAATTCGGAGAAGGGGTTGAAGCCCCGCACTTTTTCCATTTTTTCAACTTCAATGTTTACAACCGCGTCGCCGACCTGCTCAACGATATCCGCGATCAAATTGTAGCTGCCGTTTAGGGGAATGACTTTGGATGGGGGAGGGGTCTCAGAAATACCTTTGCTCCCAAATCCTTGAAGGAAAAACATCACCGAAGCGGCAAAAAGAAATAAAGAAATAAAAATACCGATCCGTTTTTTTTGTAACATAGAAAAAGACCACTCCTTTCTTTTTTCTTTGGTTACATATTATAGCAGAAAACCGCGATACTTAAAACATCAAAGTATGCCAACAGCCGGTCAAGAATTTTTTCTCTTTTAAACGGGAAGGAGAGGATTAAAAGAGGAATAGCGGTCATGATGCCAATCGCCAGTAAAAAACGATAAATTATCCAGGCAGCCCTGCCGTAATGTTTCTTGCAAAAATAAATCCCCCCCCGGAACCCCTCCACGAACAACCGCCGGTTAAAAACCCGCTTGCTGCTCAAGCCGCCGTAGTGGACGATTTCGGCATCCGGATAAAAATAAACCTTCCATCCGGCTTTCCTGATGCTCATGCACCAGTCGAGATCGTCATTGTAAAAAAACAGTTTTTCATCCATCAATCCGACTTTGTCGATTACCTCTTTTCTAACCATCAAGCAGGCGCCGATCACAAAATCGACCGGGACCGGCCTTTGGGACAAATAGAATTTTTTGCCGAACAATCCTCCCTGTCGCTGAATCGTCCCGTCGACATTCAAGAGCTTTGGACCTAAAGCGCCGATTGATGGATTTTGATCCATAAAATCAATCATCTTGTCAAAAGCGGAATCTTTGGTGATAGTATCGTCGTTTAAAAGCATCCGGTAGCGCCCCTTGGCGGTCCGTAGTCCCTGGTTTGAGGCCCTGATGAAACCGGCGTTTTCCTTATTCTCGATCAGGCGGACTTGGGGGTAATCGCTTTTAATCATCTCCTGCGAGCCGTCGATCGAACCGTTATCGGTTACGATTATTTCAAAAGATACTTTGAGGGTGTTTTGGTAAATTGAGGCCAGGCATTCACCGAGGATTTTTTTGTTGTTCGTATTTACGATTATAATTGATAAATCGGGCACCATTTGTTAGAATTATACATCAACGGAGGCAAAACATGAAGAAAATACTTGTAATTCACGGTCCGAATTTGGATCAGCTTGGGAAAAGAGAAATTGATGTTTATGGGAAGACGACCCTTGATGATATTAATAGGGCGTTGGAAAAGAAGGCCAAAGAACTGGGGGTAGAGGTTAAAACGGTCCAGCTTTCCGGAGAAGGCGAAATCTGCAAAGAAATCGGCGCCGCGAAAGAGAACGGATTTTCGGCGATCATGATCAATCCCGGAGCTTATACTCATTATTCAATCGCCGTCCGTGATGCCGTCGCGGGGACCAGCCTGCCGACTCTTGAAATTCATCTTTCAAATATCTACGCCCGCGAAGAGTTCCGCCACAAATCGGTGATTGCCCCGGTTGCTACCGGCCAGATTTCAGGGTTTGGTCTTGACAGTTACCTGCTGGGGTTAGCTGCTGCCGCAAAGCTTGTTTAGTGAACCTGCGAACCTGCCTACCGGCAAGGCAGGTAAATTCGCGGTTCCAATGTAGGATCCCGCGAAAATAAATTTTCGCACCCTGTTTTTTTAGGTTTATTTGCAAGCTCTGATCGTAAAAGTTGCACTTCCTTTTATTTACCTGTATAATCAATAATAATTTAACAAGGAGGGATAAGACATGACGCCAGCTGAAGCAACTGCCGAAGTATTTTTGACTGCTTTCTTGAACTTGCGGAATCGGGAACAAGACACCTTTTTGGCAAAATTATTAAAAAATAAACGTTTGCGTGAAGATGTTATCGATCTTGCCATTGCAGAAGAACGCAACAGTGAAAAAACTAGGCCATTTGAAGCAGTGGTTTCAGAATTAAGAAAAAGCCGATGAAATACCAGATTGAAATTACTGGTCCCGCAGAGAAAGAATTAAAAAAATACCCCTCAAAGTTTCAAGATCGTCTGGTTGCCAGAATTTTGGGATTGGGAAATCAGCCTAGGCCGTTCGGCTGTAAAAAACTTCATGGTTCTGAATATTATCGCATTAGAATAGGCGATTATCGAGTCGTTTATTCTATTAGGGATAATGATAAACAGGTTAAAATATTGGATATTGGCCATCGCAAGGATATTTATCGCTAGCGCCAATGAACAAAAATTTTCTGCGTGCCATCCTGATCGCTGAAAAGGTCTTTGAGGAATTACCGTTTTTTGTCCGGCCGGGGGTAACCGAAAAAAGAGTAGCGGATGAAATCCGCTGGCGGCTCAAAAGTTACGGGGCGCACAAAGAATCCTTCCGCATTATTGTCGCCTCCGGCAAAAGATCGGCGCTGATTCATGGTTTTGCCACCAACAAGAAAATAAAATGCGGCGATATTATTATGTTCGATTTTGGGGCGCTCTACCGCAACTGGCGCTCCGATATCACCCGGACTTACGTGGTCGGGAAACCGACCGCGCGCCAGAAAAAGATTTATGAGATATTAAAAAGGGCGCAGGCGGCCGGATTAAAGAAAGCCAAGCATGGTGTGAAATGTTCGGAAGTCGACAAAGCGGTGAGGGGGGTCATAAAGAGGGCGGGGTATGAATTAAAACACGGGAGCGGCCACGGAGTCGGTTCAAAGACCCATGAGGCGCCGAGAATATCAAAAAAGAGCGGCCATGTTTTGAAAGACGGGGATGTGGTGACGATCGAGCCGGGGATTTATATAAAAAATTGGGGCGGGATGAGAATTGAAGATATGGTGCTCGTTACCCATATTGGACCAAAAATTTTAACGCAGGTGAAAAGGACTTTGTCGTTATGAAGGTTTACGTAATTATAGCCGCGGGCGGATCGGGAAAACGGATGGGACAGCCGAAACAGCTGTTGCCCTTGCTGGGGAAGCCGATGCTGCAATGGACAGTTGAAGCGTTCAAGCAGGTTCCGGAAATTAATGGAATTGTGATTGTCGGTCCGGGAGCGGGATTGTCGCCGCTGGTAAGTGATCCGGGACCGGAGCGGACCGATTCGATCCGGAACGGATTGGCTTTGGTTCCCAAAGATTGCGATATCGTTTTGGTCCACGACGGAGCAAGGCCGCTTATTACACCGGAGATCATCAAAAACGCGATTGAGGAATGCAGAAAGCATGATGCCGTTGTTGTTGGCGTGCCGGTGAAAGATACTATAAAGCAAATTGGTAATGACAGCACACTGTGCTGTCCCAACAAGATAAAGAAGACGCTTGATAGGAGTGAATTATGGTCCGCGCAGACACCGCAGGCGTTTAAATATTCAATCCTGGTTGATGCCTATAGAAATGCCGTTTCGGCCGCCACCGACGATTCGAAACTGGTTGAGGATTTGGGAATACCTGTTAGAATGATAATGGGATCATACGAAAATATTAAGGTCACGACACCGGAAGATATTTTAATTGCGGAGGCGATTTTGTGTTCACGCCAACCAAAGAAGAATTTGTAGCGTTATCGAAAAAAGGGAACCTGGTTCCGGTCCATAAAAAAATAGACCGCGGAGCCGAGAGCCCGCTTTCCGCCTTCAAAAAAATCGAAAGCGATTATTCGTTTCTTTTGGAATCAATCGAGGGGGGCGAAAAAATCGCCCGCTATTCTTTTGTCGGCTCCGATCCGAAGTTTGTCTTCAAGTCTGGTGCAGATTCCGAAAACCCGTTTGACGAACTAAAAAGATTCTTACGGCAGTATAAGGCGGTAAAAATTCCGGGACTTCCCCGTTTCCACGGCGGGATGGTCGGCTATATCGGCTATGATTCAATCCGTTTTATCGAGCCTCGCGTTCCATGTAAAAACCCGGACGAACTGAATGTTCCGGATATGGTTTTTATGCTGGCCGAGTCGCTTTTGGCCTTTGATCATCTGGAAAAAAAGATTATCATAATTTCTAACGCCTATATCGAAGATGATCCGGAAGAGGCATACGACTGGGCGGTCCGGCAAATTTTGGAAATCGAGAAAAAACTAAAAAAGAAAGCCAAGCTCCCGGTATTAAAAGAAAAAGAAGGGAGCTTTGCGTATCAATCCAATTTTTCGAAAGAGACCTATTCCGCATTGGTCGAAAAAGCCAAAGAATATATCCTTGCGGGGGACATTATCCAGGTGGTTCCATCCCAGCGCTTTTCCGCCCCTTTTTCAAAGAGCGGTTTGGAGGCCTATTCGGTTCTGCGCGGCATTAATCCTTCTCCATACATGTATTATTTAAAAATGGATGATCTGGAACTGGTCGGCTCTTCACCGGAGGTGATGGTTCGGCTGGAAGAGGGGGAATGCACCATCCGCCCGATTGCCGGGACCCGGAAAAGGGGGATCAGTAAATCGGAAGATCAGGAGCTGGAGAAGGAGCTTCTGGCCTCCGAGAAAGAAATAGCCGAGCATGTGATGCTGGTTGACCTGGCCCGCAACGACCTGGGCCGCGTTTGCGAATTCGGATCGGTTGAAGTGAACGAGAAGATGACGGTTGAAAAATATTCCCATGTCATGCACATTGTTTCAAATGTGAGAGGGAAGATCAGAAAAGACCGGGATTGCTTTGATTTGATCAAGGCGGCCTTTCCGGCCGGGACCGTCTCCGGCGCCCCCAAAGTCCGCGCCATGGAGATCATCGATGAACTGGAAAATACCCGCCGCGGCCCTTATGCCGGTTCGGTCTGCTATTTCGGCTTTAATGGGGAACTTGATTCCGCCATAACCATCCGTACCATATTATTAAAGGATAAAAAGGCCTATGTGCAGGCGGGAGGCGGGATTGTCGCCGATTCTAATCCCGAAGCGGAGTACGAAGAGACCTGCAATAAAGCCAAAGCGCTCCTTTCCGCTCTTGAGAAGCTAAAATGATCAATCCCCGGATGCTCCATATCTCCGATCCGATGATCTGGATAATTACGGCACTTTTGGTTTTTATCGGTATTTTTATGATCATCTCCACAACCTACAATGCCGAACTCAAGGCAGAACGGGACCCGTTCTCTTTTGCCAAGCGCCAGTTTGGATCGCTTTTTTTGGGACTGGCCTTGATGTCTTTTTTTGCTTTTATCGATTACGGCAATTTAAAAAAATTCGCCCCTCTTTTTTATCTTTTTATGCTTATGATTTTAGTTTTGGTGCTGTTTGGCGGCAGAGCCGCATCAGGGGCTCAGCGCTGGATCATGCTCGGGCCGCTTTCGTTCCAGCCGTCGGAGATTTCCAAATTGCTTTTAATCGTCTCTTTGGCCGCGTTTTTTAATTCGCGGGGAGAAAAGACCAATATTTGGGAGACGCTTTTGGTGGTCGCGATCCCGTTCCTTTTGATCTTTAGACAGCCGGACCTGGGGACCGGCTTGGTGATGATAGCGATCGCGGTCGGGATGCTGATCTGGGGAAAATCTTCTCCGGTACTTTTAACGATGATCTTTTCCCCTCTGGCTTCAATTTATTTCCGCCAGAATCTTTACTTGTGGATCGCCTATATCCTGGTTTTGTGGGGGGCACTTTATTTTTCGAGGGTAAAATTATTTGATCTGTTCTTGATCATGACTATAAATATCGGGGTGGGGATCGCCCTTCCGATCTTATGGGGACTTTTTAAACCGTACCAGCAGATGCGGGTCTTGTCTTTCTTAAATCCGGGGATCGATCCGCACGGGATCGGCTATCATACCCTGCAGTCAAAAATTGCGATCGGTTCGGGGGGCTTTTTTGGGAAGGGGTTCATGCACGGGACGCAAACCCAATTGCAATTTGTCCCGATCCAGAATTCCGATTTTATCTTTTCGGCGATCGGGGAGGAGCTCGGGTTTTGGGGATCGACATTAGTTGTTTCTCTATTTGCCACTCTAATATGGAGGATTTTTAAGATCGCGGAGAGCGCCTATGATTATTGGGGTTCGATGCTGGCGGCCGGGATCGGAGTGATGTTCCTCTTTCATTTTATCGTTTCGGTCGGAATGAACCTGGGGGTCTTGCCGGTGGTGGGTATCCCGCTCCCTTTTGTCTCTTTTGGCGGCACCTCTCTGGTTGTCAACCTGGCGGCAATTGGTATAATACAGAGTATCGCGATGCGCAGGCAAAAATTGGTGTTTTGATATGAGTAAAGTTACAAAGATAAAAGGTTTAATTGATAGGATAGAAGACGGCATCGCGGTGGTTTATTTGGGCGATGATGAGGATGTGACTTTAGAAATTCCGACTTGTTATCTTCCCGATTCCGCCGCCGAAAGCGATCTTGTAACCTTCAAAATTTCCTTAAACAGCAGAAAGACCAAAGAAGCGAAAGAAAAGGTTGCCGCGATGATAAAAAGATTATAATTTGAATTCCGCCTCGACCGATCCAAAAGCCTCAAAGGTTTGGTCTTTGACCGAAACGAGTACCTTCCGGCATTTGACCCAGCGCTCTTTCTGCTTGATATAAACGTTGCCGGTCAAGGTGATGATTTCGTCTTTGTCCGAATACTCGGCCGTGTCGGACTTGGCTATCCGGTTTTTCTGCTCAACTATCACATTCCCTTCCGCCCGATAATCCCCGTTTAAGGTTGAAAGGATGAGTGAATCGGAGGTTTGAAGGGTCTTCTCCTTTAAGATTTCTTTGGTTTCATTGTCCCGCAGTTTTTGGGCGGTCTCTTCTTTGATCAGTGCTCCGGCTTTTGATATAACCGCTTTGACTTTTCCTTTTAACCGGATATCTTTTCCGTTTTTGTTGTAAACCGCCGAATCGGCAACGGCCTGTTTTTTGCCTTGCACCGCTTCAACCGAACCGTTTAAGATTACTTCCTCTTTTTCGTCGGCGTCCATTACCAACGAATCGGCCTTAAGCGTTGATATTTGTTTCCCGTAAATCACCGCGCGGAGATTGTCCCGCGCCGTGGAAATCCCTTCTTTATGGTCAATGTGCAGGTTTTGGCAGAAGAGGGTCTCGCTTTTGTCCGACACCTTTACGTTTCCGGAAAGAATTGATTCGCTTCGATCAGGGTTGTAACTTAAAGAGTCGGCCTTAATCCTTACAAACTTACGCTCCTTTCCGATCGCGATCAGGGCGTTGGCGCTCTTCGCTTCAATTATTTTAGAATCGCGGAAGGCGGAGACCTTTGCCGCCGTAAAATTTTTTATCTGCAGTTTGTTGTCTTTGTAGAAACTGCCCTTCACCACCTCTTCCAGGTTGGTGATGTTTTGCTCTTTCCCGACCCAGCCACCCTTGGATGAAAACTCCCAAACCTTTTTCCCTTTATCGTGCCCGACGATGGTTGAGCCGCTAAACTCGAGGATTTTCTCCGATGGGCGGCCAAGTTCCTGCTTGGGCAGGGCAAAGAAGTAGACCGAAAAGAGGAGGATGAGCGACGCGATCGTGCCGACTAGAATCGGTTTCCACGGAGTTTGCTCCATGCGCGAATTATAGCAGGTTGCGGGCATTTCTAAAATGTTCTATAATGAAACCAAAAGAAAAGGAGGAATTTTAAATGGCAAAAGTAAAAGTTGGCATCAACGGTTTCGGGCGGATCGGGCGGCAGGTTTTGAGCGCTATGGTGGACAAGGGGGTTTTGGGGAAAGAGGTGGAAGTGGTGGCAGTGGTGGATGTTTCAACCGACGCGAAGTATTTCGTCTATCAGATGAAATACGATTCGGTCCACGGACGGTTCAAAGGGACACTGTCGACTGAAGGGGAGGATGTTTTGGTTGTAAACGGAGACAAAATTAAATGTATTATGGCGACCAAAGAACCGTCTCAACTTCCATGGAAAGAGCTTGGCGTTGAAGTGGTCCTTGAATGTACCGGACTTTTTACCGATTCGGAAAAAGCGAAGGGGCATTTGGCCGCCGGCGCAAAAAAGGTTATTCTTTCCGCTCCCGGAAAAGGGGAAGTTAAAACGATCGTCATGGGAGTAAACGATAAAGAATACGATACTGCCAAACACAATATCGTTTCAAACGCTTCTTGCACCACTAATTGTTTGGCTCCGGTTGTACATGTTATTCTAAATGAAGGTTTCGGAATTGAAACGGGACTGATGACAACTATTCATGCTTATACCGCGACCCAAAAGACCGTTGACGGACCCTCCAAAAAAGATTGGCGCGGAGGGAGAGCGGCGGCGATCAATATTATCCCGTCTTCAACCGGCGCGGCCAAAGCGGTCGGAGAAGTTCTTCCGGCGACAAAGGGTAAATTAACCGGGATGGCTTTTCGCGTCCCAACCGCCGATGTTTCGGTCGTTGATTTAACTTTCCGCACGACCAAAGATACTTCAATCGAAGAGATTGACGCCAAGCTAAAGGAGGCCTCAAAAACCTACCTGAAAGGAATCCTTGGCGTTGCGGATGAAGAGGTCGTTTCAACCGACTTTATCCACGACGACCGCTCGTCAATTTATGATTCCCTGGCGACTCTGCAGAACAACCTCAAGGGAGAAAAAAGGTTCTTCAAGGTTGTTTCCTGGTACGACAACGAGTGGGGTTATTCCTGCCGCGTCGTTGATCTTTTAAGCCTGATCGCGTCGAAACTGTAGGGAGAAAAAGATGGCCAAGAAAACGGTGAAGGATATTCCGGAGCTTTCCGGGAAGCGCGTTTTTGTCCGTTGTGACTTTAATGTCCCTTTGGACGAAAAGCAGAATATCACTTCAGACAAAAGGATCAAAGCTTCTCTTCCGACCATTAAATATTTAATTGACAAAGGAGCAAAAGTTATCCTGGCTTCCCATCTTGGACGGCCAAAGGGAGAAGTTAAAAAAGAATTTTCTCTTGCTCCGGTACAAAAAAAGCTGGCCGAACTTCTGGGTAAACCGGTTTTGATGACCTCCGATTGTATCGGTCCCGAAGTCCAAAAAGCGGTTTCCAACATGAAAAACGGGGATGTCATTTTACTTGAAAACCTCCGCTTCCACAAAGAAGAGGAGAAGAACGATCCGCAATTCGCTAAAGAACTGGCTTCCTTGGCCGATCTTTTTGTTTCGGACGCTTTCGGAACGGTTCATCGGGCGCACGCTTCAACCGAAGGGATCGCACACGATCTGCCGGCCTATGCCGGCTTTTTGATCGAAAAGGAGCTTAAGTTTTTAGGGGAAGCTCTTGACGATCCGAAGCGGCCGTTTGTCGCCATTATTGGCGGAGCCAAGATCTCCGGAAAACTTCAGGTCTTAAAAAATCTTTTGGCCAAAGTGGATACTTTGATCGTCGGCGGCGGGATGGCCTATACTTTTTTCAAGGCCCGCGGGATCGATGTCGGCAATTCAATTGTTGAACCGGATTTGATCCCCGAAGCAAAAGAGATTTTAAAAGAGGCGATTGATTCCGAGGTCCCTTTTCTTTTGCCGATCGACCACGTTGTCGCCGACAAGTTTGCCGAAGATGCAGATACGCAAATTGTTCCGCGGGCGACTATTCCGGAGGGATGGCAGGGGATGGATATCGGGCCGGATACGATTTCAAAGTTTGGCAATGCCATCAGGGACGCGAAGACGATCGTTTGGAACGGTCCGATGGGTGTTTTTGAGATGGATAAATTCGCGGCCGGGACAATTGAGATTGCCAAAATTGTTGCCGAAGCAACCGCCAAAGGAGCGGTCTCGATCATTGGCGGCGGCGATTCGGCCTCCGCGATCAAGAAGGCCGGCTTGACCGACAAGATGTCGCACATTTCAACCGGCGGCGGAGCGTCGCTCGAATTTATGGAAGGGAAGGTCCTTCCGGGAATCGCTTGTTTGCAGGACAAGGACTAGAACTCTGGGGCCGTAGCTCAGCTGGGAGAGCGCCTCGTTCGCAACGAGGAGGCCAGCGGTTCGATCCCGCTCGGCTCCATTTTTGTGTTGACAAAAGATTCCATGATGATAATATTACAATAACATGAAAGCACTATTAATTTTTATTCAAGTTATGTCTGCCATCTGCCTGGTGATCACGGTTATCCTCCACACGGCGAAAGGGGAAGGGTTGGGGGGGATCGGTGGAGCCGCGAAGTTGTTCGGAACTCCAAAAGGATTGGAAGAGGGGCTTGATAAAATCACCACCACTTGTGCCGTGGTTTTCTTGCTGGTTTCTTTGATTTTAGGAATTAACTAGAAAGGAGCAGTTATGGTTTTGGACAATCTGTTGAATTCGTTCCTCCTTGCCGCCGTTAAAATCTACCCCTACATATTAAATATTCTTGCCGCCCTGTTTGTTTTGATTCTTGGAGGAGTTGTGGCCCGCGCGATCCAGCATATTATTGAAGAGACCTTCAAAAGCTTTCCGTTTGACCAATTTCTTAAAAAGATCCACTTTACCGATATTTTGGAACGGGCGGAGATAAGGCGCCTTCCATCCGAATTGATTGGCGATTTCTTCTACTGGCTGGCGGTTTTTATTCTGGTGGTCGCTTTGACCAGCTTTTTGCATCTTCCGATTGATCCGCTTCTTGACCGGGTAGTCGGTTTTATCGGAATCGTCTTTTTATCCGCGGTGATTCTTGGGCTGGGAGTTTTTCTCTCCCAGTTTGTGAGCGGGGTTGTTTTTGTAGTGGCGGCGGCGATGGGGGTTGCCGGGGCAAAGACGATTGCCCGCCTGATGCAATACGCGGTTATTATCTTTTCGTTCCTTTTGGCTTTGGAACAGCTGGGAATCGGACCAAGCTTGATTGTTCCGTCGATTGGGGTTATAATCGGTGCGCTTGGCTTGGCGATCGCGATCGCCTTCGGGCTCGGCTGTAAAGACATTATGGCTGATTTTGTTTCTAATCTAATTAAAGGGAGGTGAAAAATGAAAAGAATAGCAGTATTATTGGCGGCGATTTGTATTTTATCAAGCGCATCCTTTGCGGCCGGCGGAATTACCGCAGTGAGCGTTGATGTTGCGACCGGGGCATTGGGAGGAATTGGGATGCCCTCTTTAAGGTTGGCAATGAGTAAGGATATGTCCGTTGATTTGGGGGTTAACTATTCTCAAACGGCGGCGAATTCTTCGACCATTGCTTTGATGGCCAGGGTCAACAACAAGCTTTTTGCTATTTCCAAAACGGCCAATGCGATTTGGGGAGGAAACTTGACCCTTTTATCCGCAACGGCGGCAGGGGTTGGGACCACCACCATTAGTTTAAACGGAACCGTAGGTGCGGAAATCAGGTTAACTCCTGATCTTGCCGGTTTTGCGCTGGTCAATGTTATCGGTTTGTCCCAGACCAGCACCGGAGGAGCCAGCACCACGCTGGTCAACCTTTTGACCGGTCCGAATATAGCCTATACCGGTTTGACCCTGTATTTATAGAGGTGAAGGATGAGATATTTAGGAATTGCAATTCTGACGGTGTTTCTTCTGGCCTCTGCTTCGCTGGCTGAAATCAACGCGAAGGTTGGATTGGCCGGCGGAAGCGCGAGAATTGATGTAGAAGCGGTTAAGGCCTTGAGAGCCGATCTTTCGGGTTCAATTGACCTTGGCTACGGCTACAACAGCGAATACGGGCTCATTTCGGTCGGCGCCTCAATTTTTAAACCATTCCCCCTGCTTGTGGCCGGGATCGGCCTGACTTATTCCTCCTATTCAACCGATGTCCAGAATATCCTTGGTCCGGGAAATGTCAGCAAATCCGGAGTGGGAATTCGGGTCTTCGGAAGAAAAGAGATCAGGAATAACGTTTATGCCGAAGTCGGTTACGATACCAGGATGGGAGCGATGGCTGAAGTCGGGATGACGGTTCGGAAATAGAATTTGGGTGTTGGGGGTGGAAGCTGGTCCGGTATCTATACCGGCCTCCACTCCCTTAACCCTTTTTTTTGTGCTAAAATAGCTTCGTGTTAGCATTATATTCTTTTTTCTGCACTCTGATTTTAACCGCTCCGCTGGTCTTTTTTCTTAAAAAAATCAAAAGTCTGCAGACCGAACGGGAAGAGGGACCGCAAAGCCACAAGATAAAATCCGGGACCCCGACGATGGGTGGGCTCGGCTTTGTCGCGGTTATCGCGTTCCTCGGATTTCTTTTTCTGCCGGATCAATTTCATCCGCTGCTTCTCCTCTTTTTGGGCTTTGGGGCAATCGGTTTTCTTGACGATTTCTTGAAAATATTAAGAAAGAAAAACGAAGGACTGACCTTTTGGCAGAAAATAATTTTACAAATCATCTTTGCCTCCGTTTTTTCTTTTTTTGTGCCGGAAACATTTAATCTTTTTTATTTTTTATTTTGTCTCTTTATAATTGTCGGCGGAGCGAACGCGGCGAATTTGACAGACGGACTGGACGGCTTGTTGTCCGGTTCCGCGATTATCGGCTTTGCCGCTTTCGGCTACATTTTAACCATGCAGGGCTTTATGGAAGGAGCGCTCTTTGCTTTTATTGTTGCCGGAGCGCTGCTTGGTTTTCTCCCCTATAATTTTCCCAAGGCGCGGGTTTTTATGGGGGATGTCGGATCGTTACCGCTCGGGGCGGTTTTAGCCGGCCTGGCGATTTTAACCGGCAATGAACTGCTCTTAATCCCGATTTCGGCTCTCTTTATAATCGAGGCGCTCTCTGTTATAATTCAAGTTGCGAGCTTTAAGTTTTTCAAAAAGCGCGTTTTTAAGATGAGTCCGCTCCACCATCATTTTGAAATTTTGGGGTGGAGCGAAAAAAGAGTGGTCTTTCTTTTTTGGGAAATTGAATTGATCTTTTGCCTTGTGGGGGTGCTGATCGTTGCATTATAGGGATAAAAAAGTAACGGTTTTCGGTTTGGGAAAATCGGGGATTGCCGCCGCCGAAAAATTACTGGAACTTGGCGCGCGAGTCACAATTTCCGAAAAAAGAAAACGGGAAGAGTGCGACGAGGCCCTCATTGACGGCTTAAAGAGCAGAGGGGCAATTTTTGAATTTGGAGGACACACTTTAAACTCAATCTCCGGAGCGGAACTGATTGTGGTCAGTCCCGGGATACATCTGGATATTTCGGTATTGGACGAGGCGAAAAGAAGGGGGCAATTGGTCATCTCCGAAGTGGAGCTGGCCTGCCGCTTTTTGCGTAAACCGATTATCGCGATTACCGGAACCAACGGCAAAACGACCACCGCCACTTTAATCCATGAATTTCTAAAGGCCGGAGGTAAGCGGGCGGCGCTGGCGGGAAATATCGGACATCCCCTTATCTTGGTAAACGACCGTAATTTGGATTATGTCGTGGTTGAGATCAGCAGTTACCAACTGGAAGGGATATATTCTTTCCGCCCATGGATCAGTTTATTTTTAAACTTGACGCCCGACCATATCGAGCGGCATAAAAATATGGAAGCCTACGCGGAAGCTAAGGCAAGGATCTTTTTGAACCAGGGGAAGACCGATTTTGTGATTTATAATCCGGAGGATCCGCTGGTCTTAAAGATGGTCTCCCGCGCCGCCGCCAAAAAGATTCCTTTCATGTTAAAGGAGATCTTTTTTGATCCCGGCTCAATCAAACTAAAGGGAAGGCATAACCTTGAAAATATTATGGCCGCCTCACTGGCGGCGGAACTCTGCGGCGTAAACAAAGAAGCGATCAAGAGGACCATCGAAAACTTTCCCGGGGTTCCGCACCGGATTGAGTTTGTGCGAAAAATAAACGGAGTTGATTTTTACAACGACTCCAAGGGGACCAATCCCGATTCAACCATCAAGGCGATTGAGGCGCTTGAAAGGAACATCGTTTTGATTTTGGGCGGTTTGGACAAAGGGGTAACCCTTTCCGAAATGATTAACGAAATTAAAAAGTCGGTTACGCGCGTGGTCTTAATCGGTGAAGCGGCGGTTCGTTTTAACAGGGAATTGATTGCCGCCGGCTACAAGAATATTTCTTTTGCCGGCAGTATGGAAGAGGCCGTTGCCATGGCTTTTAACGGGGCAAAAAGCGGCGACCAAGTTTTGCTCTCTCCCGCCTGCGCCAGCTTTGACATGTTTTCCAATTTTGAAGAGAGGGGAGAGGTCTTTAAGTCCTGCTGCGCCAAACTTTAATGAAGAAAAAGCACCCCGATTATCTTTTTATCTCCCTTCTGGCGGTGATGGTGATTATTGGCATTATCATGATCCTCTCCGCCGGCTCCGCTATGGCGTTAAAAAATACCGGCGACAGTTTTTATTATTTCAAGCGGCACCTTTTTTATCTCTTTTTGGGGCTCGCTTTTTTTTATTTTGGGATGAATCTTGATCTGGCCACATTAAGGAAACGTTCTTTCTTGTTTTTAACCGTCGCTTTTCTCTTCTCTTTCATGGTCTTTATCCCGGGGTTTGGAAAGACGATGGGAGGAGCCAGCCGCTGGATCGATTTTTTTGGAATCTCCTTCCAGCCCTCGGAACTGCTCAAAGTTGCTCTTGTAATTTTCCTCCCGCACCTTCTGGTTTTATGGGAAGGAAAAAAGATCGTCCCAATCCTGGGGATTGTGGTGATCGCGGTCTTTCCGATCCTTCTCCAGCCCGATTTGGGGACAACTTTGGCGATTGTTGGTTCTTCTTTTCTCCTCCTTTTTATCGCGGGAATCAAGCTTTATTATATGGGTATAATTTTGTTTCTTGGCGCGGCGGCGGTTACGGCGCTTTCCATCGCCTCGCCGTACCGGATGCGCCGCTTAACTTCATTTCTTGATCCCTTTAAAGATCCGCTCGGTTCCGGCTACCAGATCATCCAGTCGCTGATCGCGGTTTCAAGCGGCGGGATTTTTGGGGTCGGCCTGGGAAATTCCAGGCAAAAGTTCCTCTATCTTCCCCAGCAGTACGCCGATTTTATCTTTGCCATCATGTGTGAAGAGTTCGGGTTGATTGGCGCCTCGGTCTTTATTGTTTTTTTAATTGTCTTCCTGACGCGCGGTTTTTGGGTGTCAAGCCGCGCCTCCGATCCTTATTCTTCGCTTTTGGGAGCGTCGATCATGTCGATGTTTGCCGTGCAGGCCTTTATGAATATCGCGGTGGTGATCGATCTTATCCCGACGACCGGGCTTCCTCTTCCGTTCATAAGCTACGGCGGGACCTCGATTGTGATCAATCTTTTTGCCGCCGGAATAGTTGCCAACATCTCGCGGGCCAAAAGATGAAGTTTGTGATCGCGGCCGGAGGGACCGGCGGGCACATTTATCCGGGGATTGCTTTGGCCGAAGAAATAAAGATCCGGGATTCTAAGAATGAAGTCATTTTTATCGGCGGAAGCAAAGGGATAGAAAAAAAGCTGATAAAATTCCCGCTCCGGATGATCCGCAAGCCGCTTTTGTTCGGTCTTTTTGATTCCTTAAAAATTTTGTGGGAAGTCAAACCGGACCGGGTCATCGCGACCGGAGGGTATATTTCGGCGGCGGTCGTCCTTGCCGCTAAAATCCTGAAAATCCCGATCCTGCTCCATGAACAGAATGTCCTCCCGGGGCGCGCCAACCGGATCTGTTCCCGTTTCGCAGATGTTACGGTCCTCTCTTTTTCCGAATCGCTGAAATATTTAAAAGGGGTGGTCCTTGGCAATCCGGTCAGGAGGAGAATCCTTGACTTCTACAAAAAAAAGAACGGACGCTTTACCGTTTTTATCTTTGGCGGCAGCCAGGGATCAAAGAATATCAATACGGCGATCGTTTCTTTGCTTGACCGGTTTTCCAAAATGGATATGGACATTGTCCATGTCGCCGGAGAAAGGGACTACGCTTCGCTACCCAAAGAGGAAGTTTCGTTTTATAAAATGCTCCCTTACATGTATAATATTGAAGAGGGGTTTGCCGATGCCGACCTGGTGGTGAGCCGGGCCGGCGCCACCGCAATTTCCGAAATTTTGGCCTGCGGTAAGCCGTCGATTTTAATCCCGTTTCCATACGCGGCCGAAAACCATCAGGAATTAAACGCCCGGGCGGTCAAAGCTTTTGGCGCGGCCGAAATTTTACACGACAACGAGCTTGAAAAACTTCCCGATTTGATTGGAGAGCTTAAGGCCGATCCCTCGCGGCTTAAAAAAATGGGGGAGGCGGCGCTGGCGCATTCCTCTCCCGACGCGGCGGAAAAAATCCTGGATTTAATTTATGAAAAAAATTAACTTTGACCGAATAAAACATATTCATATGATGGGGATTGGCGGCTGCGGGGTCTCCGCTATCGCCAAAATTTCGCACGAGCTCGGCTACAAGGTCAGCGGGTCGGATCTGAAAGAGAACAGCAACACCATTCGGCTGGCCGATCTGGGGATCCAGGTTTTTCTAAAGCATGAAGAAAAGAACTTACGCGGGGCCGACCTTTTGGTCGTCTCCTCCGCCATTGACGGCAACAATCCCGAACTTTTGGCGGCAAAATCATCCGGGATCCCGATCCTGCGCCGGGCGCAAATGCTGGCCTATATTTTGAGCAAACATAAGACCGCGTTAGGGGTGGCGGGAACGCACGGGAAGACCACTACCACCTCCATGATTACCAAGATTCTTTTGGACAACAACTTTGACCCGACTTTTATGATCGGCGGCGAGACCGACTATGTCGACGGCAACGCTCGCATGGGAAAGGGGAATTATGCCGTGGCGGAGGCGGACGAAAGCGACGGCTCTTTTCTTGATCTTGACCTTGATATCGGGATTGTAACCAATATCGAACCCGACCACATGGATTATTTTAAGAACGACAAAATACTCTTTGAGCATTTTGTCGAATTTGCCGAAAAGATAAAAAAGAAGAACGGCCTGCTGATCACCTCCGACCATCCCGGCTGTATCCAGGCCTTTTCCGGAATATTAATTAGAAAAATTACCTACGGCTTTGGCAAAGGGACCGACTTTTCGGCCGTTGATTTTGAGTTTGCCGACGGCGGATCAAAATTTAAGGTCCTGCGCCGCGGGGAACTGCTTGGGGAGATGACCATTTCAGTCCCCGGGGAACAGAATATTTCCGATGCCCTGGCGGCGGTCGCTTTTGGTATGGAGGTCGGAATCTCTTTTGAATCGATCGCCGAAGCGCTCCATACCTACCATTCGGTCAAAAGGCGCTTTCAGATCATCGGGGAGATAAACGGGATCACAATTGTCGACGACTACGCCCACCATCCGACCGAAATTGCCGCCACCCTGCGCGGCGCCCGGCTCGGTTATCCCTCCCGCCGTTTGATTGCGGTCTTCCAGCCCCACCGCTACAGCCGTACTTTTAAACTGGCAGCGGACTTTGCCCAAGCTTTTTCCGATGCCGATTTGGTGATCTTAACCGACATCTACAGCGCCGGTGAGGCGCCGATCCCCAATATTGACGGGAAGACGATCTTTGACCTGCTGCCGAAAAAAGATAACGCGATCTATATCCAGAAAAAGGAGCGGATTGTCGACCATTTGCTCCCTGTTTTAAACTCGGGAGATATGCTTTTGATCCTGGGGGCGGGAGATATCAACAATATCGGCAAAGAGATATTAAACCGCCTGAAGATGAAAAATGAAGCTTTTAAAAAACAGACCCCTTAAAAAATTTACCACCTTTAAAATCGGCGGTCCGGCCAAACTTTTGGTTGTGCCGGAGTCGCCCGAAGAATTGCGGGCTTTTTTGAAGAAGAACCGTAAACCGATTTTTGTCCTGGGGGGCGGATCAAATGTTTTATTTTCGGATAAGGGATTTGACGGGGTGGTGGTTTCAACCGCCAAAATGAAAAAATTAAGCGGAAATATCGCGGAAGCGGGAGTGCCGCTGGCAAGATTGAAAATCCCGGAGTTGGCCGGCATTCCAGGCACAATCGGAGGGGCGGTTAAGGGTAACGCCGGAGCGTTTGGCGTTTCAATCGGTGATTTTGTCGAATATGTGAAATGTTTTGACAAAAAAGGAAAAAGTTTCAAATTAAAACCGAAGTTTTCTTACCGCAAAAGTAATATCAAGGGGATTATTTATGAAGTTGGCTTAAGAATTAATCCCAAAAGCGGTCCTGCCGACCGATTTCTTAAGGAACGCAAAGAAAAACAACCTTGGGGAACTCCTTCCGCCGGATCGATTTTTAAGAATCCTCCAAATGATTCGGCCGGCCGCCTGATTGAAGCTTGCGGCTTGAAAGGCCAAAGAATCGGCGGGGCGCAAGTTTCCAACCAGCACGCCAACTTTATCGTCAATACCGGGAGCGCAACCGCTTCCGATGTCAAAAAACTGATTAAAAAGATACAGAAAGCGGTCAAAAGCAAGTTTGGGATTAAACTTGAAACCGAAGTGGTTAGCGTGTTATCATAAATAATAATTCATGAAACTATCCGTTAAAGAAATTGAAGCAAAAGCCAAACAGATCCGTTACTCGGCGATTGAGATGATTTGTGAAGCGGCTTCGGGCCATCCCGGGGGTTCTCTCTCCGTCTCCGATATACTCGCGGTTCTTTATTTCCACACCATGAACTATAAGCCGGACCGGCCGGAATGGATTGAGCGGGACCGCTTTGTCCTCTCCAAAGGTCATGCTGCTCCGGCCCTTTATTCGGTCTTGGCCCATGCCGGTTTTTATTCCACCAAAATCCTCAAAAACCTAAGGCAGGTCGGAAGTCCTCTTCAGGGGCATCCGGATATGATGGCCTTGCCCGGAATTGAAATGTCGACCGGATCATTAGGGCAGGGGCTTTCCGCCGCGGTCGGGATTGCTCTGGCCGCCAGGATCGACAGTTTGAAATACCGGGTTTACTGCGTCATTGGCGACGGCGAATCGCAGGAGGGGCAGATCTGGGAGGCGGCAATGTCGGCCGGACACCATAAGCTCGATAACCTCTGTGTAATCATGGATCATAACAATTTACAGATTGACGGAAAAGTTGAAGAGATCAAAACGATCTCTCCGATTGCCGACAAGTGGAAGGCCTTTAACTTTAACGTCATTTCCGCTGACGGACATAACATTAAAGCGTTGATCGACGCTTTTGACAAAGCGGAAAAACAAAAAGGGAAGCCGACTATCATCATTGCGGATACGGTGAAGGGGAAAGGGGTCTCTTTTATGGAGAACGTGAACAAGTTTCACGGTTCCGCACCGACCGGAGAACAGATCACCTGCGCCCTGGGAGAACTCAAATGCCAATAAAAGATTTGGGATCAGCCGCTCCTAGGGAAGCTTATGGAAAAGCGTTGGTTGAATTGGGGAGAGAGAATCCGAATATCGTTGTCCTTGATGCCGATTTGTCCTGTTCAACCAAAACATCACTTTTCGCAAAAGAATTTCCAAAGAGATTTATCAATGCCGGTGTGGCGGAACAAGATATGATCGGAATGGCGGCCGGATTGGCCACCACCGGAAAAATTGTCTTTGCTTCTACCTTCTCCTGTTTTGCCTCTGGCCGGGCTTGGGAACAGGTCCGAGTTTCAGTGGCTTATCCCCGTTTGAATGTGAAGATTGTCGCGACTCACGGCGGGATTACCACCGGAGAAGACGGCGCCACCCACCAGGCGATCGAGGACCTGGCGATTATCAGGGTAATTCCAAATATGACTTTAATCGTTCCATCGGACGCGGTTCTAACCGATAAGGCGGTCAGGGCTGCCGCCGCGTACCACGGTCCGGTTTTTATCCGGCTTCCGCGCGCCGGAACGCCGACCGTTTATGAAAACTGCGATTTTAAAATCGGCAAAGCCAATGTTTTAAGGGAAGGGAAAGATCTTTCGATCTTTGCCTGTGGAATTATGGTTTATGCTTCTCTGGTGGCGGCGGAAGAGTTGCAAAAAGAAAATATTTCGGCGGAGGTAATTGACATTCACACTTTAAAGCCGCTGGACAAGGAAGCGATCATAAAATCGGCAAAGAAAACCGGTAAAGTCATAACCGCAGAAGAGCACAGCATCATCGGCGGGCTGGGGGGGGCGGTAGCCGAAACACTTTCTGAAAACTGTCCGACTAGGATGGCTCGGATCGGTACCCGTGATATGTTCGCCGAATCGGGGAAAGCGCCCGATCTTCTCATTAAATACGGGCTCACCGCGAAAGATATAATTAAAACCGCCAAACAAATTTTATGAAACGCCCTTCCTGGGACGAATATTTTTTAAAAATTACTTTTGATGCCGCCGAGCGGGCCACCTGCGTCAAGCGCAAAGTCGGCGCAATCATTGTGAAGAACAACAGGATTCTTTCTACCGGCTACAATGGTGCTCCAAAAGGGTTGGAGCATTGCACCGAGGCGACCTGCCTGCGAAAGAAGCTGAATATTCCTTCCGGCGAACGGCACGAACTCTGCCGCGGCCTCCACGCGGAACAAAACGCCATCATCCAGGCGGCGGTTTACGGGGTAAATATCGAAGGGGGAACCCTTTATTGCACCTTTCAGCCCTGTGTCATCTGTGTTAAAATGATGCTCAACGCCGGGATCAAACGACTGGTTTATAAGGGTGATTATCCCGACAAACTGGCGGAAGCGATGCTGAAAGAATCAAAGATGGAGGTTGAAAGAGTATGAAAGTCGGCTATCTTGGCCCCGAAGGGACCTTTTCCGAAGCGGCGGCGAAGTTGTATTTGAATAAGATAGAAGGCAGGGTTGAACTGGTTCCCTTTACAACTTTTCACAGTTTACTTCTGGCGGTGAATAACGGCAAAATCGGTGAAGGGGTCTGCCCAATCGAAAATTCGATCGAAGGGACGATCGGCGTTGTTCCAGATATGCTTGCAAAAGATGTCAACCTCAAAATTAAACAAGAGATCGTCACTCCGGTCTTCCACTACCTGATCGCCCAAAAAGGGGTAAGATTGTCCGAAGTGACCGACATCATCTCCCATCCCCAGCCAATCGAGCAATGCCGGGACTTTTTAAAGAAACGATTTTCTCACGTTAAACTTCATTTGTCTTACAGCACCGCCGACGCGGCCAAACAGGTTGCCACTTTGCTTGGTGAAAAAATTATCGCGCATGGAAAGGTCAAAGGGCGGGTTTTTGCGGCGATCGGCCCCTTGGCGCTGGCAAAACTTTACGGTCTAAAAGTTCTGGCTCAAAAAATTAATGCCGCGGAAAACCGGACCCGTTTTGTAGTCCTGGCAAAAGCCGACCACAAGAAAACCGGTAACGATAAGACCTCAATCGTCTTTTCAATCAAGCGAGATATCCCGGGCGGCTTATACGATGTCTTAAGTGAATTTGCCGATCGCAATATAAATTTGACCAAGATCGAGTCCCGCCCTTCCAAAAAAGCGCTTGGCGACTACTACTTTTTTATCGATATGGAGGGGCATCGGGAAGAGCCTCCGGTTGCCCACGCCCTAAAAAATATCAAGCGAAAAGCCGGGTTTTTTAAAAACCTCGGCTCTTACCCTGCGGCAAGGAGGAGATAAGATGTCAGAAAATGAAGATGGCAACCAGTTTTTAAACGGCCTCATGATCGGCGGGGTGCTGGGAGCGGCGCTGGGGGCGATGTTTACCCCGTTGGCGGGAGAGGCGATGCGCGAAAAGTTAAAAGAAAAGCTCAAAGAATTTGACCTGGAAAAAGGGATCGAAAAGTTTTCAAACGCTATTGAAGCGGGAATAGAAGAGGCAAAAGAAGCGGCCCGCAAGGCGCAAGAGGAGGAAAACCTATGAACCAAATCCTTTTAATCTGCCTTTCGATTCTGGTAATCGCGCTGACTGTTGCGGTTGTTTATTTTATCTTTATCCTGCGTGAAGTCAGCCAGAGCTTGAAGACCGCCAACCAGATGGTTGCCGATGCCAGGCGAAAATTAAACGCTTTGACTTCGGTTTTGGATATCGCATCAACTTTAATCGGCGGGATCGATGCGGCCAAATCGAAGCTTAAGAAAAAACTGGTCCGGGATGTCATGCCTTCACAGGCTGTGATCGTCGGTTTCTTTGCCGGAGTAAAAAAGGCGCTGACGGTTTTATTTAAATAGGAGGTGACTTATGGGAAAATGGTTAAAGACGCTGATGACCGGAGGAGTGATCGGAGGGATACTGGGGGTTCTTTTCTCGCCCGACAAGGGAGAAAAGAACCGTGAAAAGCTGAACGAAGCGATAAAAAAAGGAAAAGAAAAGTTCGAAGAGATAAAGGGGAGCTTTGAAAAGAAGGAGTAACACTGAAGCGGCAAATATCTGATATCATAACTTCAACTCTCGCGGGTTTCCTGCCGCAGGGAGTGAATCTTCCCGAAGTGACGGTTGAGGTCCCCAAAAACGCCGAATACGGCGATTTTTCGACCAATGCCGCTCTGCTTTTGGCGAAATCGTTAAGGCAGCCCCCCTTTGAAATTGCCGAAAAGATCGTCGCGGAAATAAAAAAGAAGCCGCAAAAAATCTTTTCGGAAATTTCCGCCTTCAAAAACGGGTTTATTAATTTTAAGATCAGCTTTGAATTTCTTCAAAACAATCTTAAGACGATCCTTAAAGAGAAACAAAAATACGGCAGGAATAAAACCGGTAAAGGCAAAAAGGTCTTGATCGAATTTGTCTCCGCCAATCCGACCGGGCCTTTGCATGTCGGCCACGGCCGCTGGGCGGTGATCGGGGACGATATTGCCAGTTTATTTGAGGCCTGCGGTTATAAAGTTGACCGCGAATATTACGTAAACGACCGGGGAAACCAGATTAAACTGCTCGAAAAATCGGTCAAGGCGGCCGCAAACGGTTCTCCTGTTCCGGAGGGCGGATACGGGGGTTCTTATATAAAAGAGATTGCCGATGATTTGAAGGATCACAAACAGCTTTTGCCTTATATTCTTTCCAAACAAAAAGAGACCCTTGCGAAATTAAAAGTTATTTTTGATTCCTATTTTAGTGAAAAGACCTTGCATGATGAGGGACTGGTTGAAGACGCCATCTCCCGTTTAAGTTCGGAGGGGCACACGATCAGGGAGGGTGGGGCGCTTTGGTTTAAATCCGAGGCCTTTGGGGACGACAAGAACCGGGTCCTGGTAAAAGAAAACGGGGAGCTGACCTATTTTGCCGCCGATATCGCATATCATATCAACAAGTTTAAACGCGGCTACGATATTATAATCGATATTTGGGGGGCCGATCATCACGGCTATGTCCCGCGCGTCAAAGCGGCCCTTGCGGCAGTTGGTTTGCCGATTGACCGGTTTGAGGTGATCATCGGGCAACTGGTTACTCTTTACCGCGGAAAAGAGCAGGTTAAGATGAGCAAGCGGACCGGAGAGATGGTGACCTTGGACGAGATAATTTCCGAAATCGGATCCGACGCGGTCCGGTTTTTTATGACCTCAACTTCGGTCAACAACCATTTGGATTTTGACCTGGAGCTGGCCAAAGAGAAAAAACAGGAAAATCCTGTTTATTACGTACAGTATGCTCATGCCAGAATTTGCAGCATCTTAAGAAAGTCAAAGTGCAAAGTGCAAAGTGCAAAGCTAGACACCTTAACTCACGAAGCGGAGCGGGCATTGATGAGAAAACTGCTGGACTTTGAGGACGAAATCCTGGCCGCCTGCCGTAAGCGCGAGCCGCATCAGCTGATAAATTATGTTAAAGATGTCGCGGCAATCTTCCACAATTTCTACCACCAGTGCCGGGTGCTTGATAATCCGGCGCGGCTGGTTCTGGTTGAAGCGACTCGAATTGTAATTGAAAACGTGCTAAAATTATTAAAAATAGAAGCACCGGAGCAGATGTGAAATACGCCTACTTTAAAGGAAAAATTGTCCCGTTCGAAGAAGCCACTTTGAGCATCATGACCCACGCGCTCAATTACGGGACCGGCTGTTTTGAGGGGATTCGGGCCTATTGGAACGAGGAACAGCAGAAGTCCTACATCTTAAAATTAAAAGAGCACTATCGGCGCTTGTTGAGTTCATGCAAAGCGATCCACACTAAAATAGATCCAACCCTGGATGATCTTGTCAAAATCACCGTTGAACTGGTCAAAAAGAATGGCTACAGGGAGGATGTTTATATCCGTCCGATCGCCTATAAATCTGAAGAAAAAATCGGCTTGGGCTTATACGGGGTTGAGGATGATATTGCCATCTATCTGGCTCCTTTTGGCAATTATCTTGATATCTCGGAAGGGATAAAGGTTTGCATCTCAAAATACCACCGCATCAGTTCAAAATCGATGCCCTCGGGAGCAAAATTGACCGGGACCTATTTTAATTCTTCGCTGGCCAAGTCCGAAGCGCTGATCCGGGGGTATGTTGAGGCGATTACTTTGTCCCACCGGGGGAACGTGGCGGAGGGGAGCGCGGAAAATATTTTCATGGTAAAAAACGGGAAACTGATAACTCCGCCGCTGTCGGATGATATTTTACCCGGGATTACCCGTTTGGCGGTCATGGAGCTAGCCAGAAAAGAGTTAAAAATAAAATGCGTTGAGAAATCCTTTAAGCCGGCCGCTTTGTACAAAGCGGATGAGCTCTTCTTTTGCGGTACCGGCGTCCAAATTTCACCGATTACCCAAGTTGAGAAAAAGAAGATTGGCGCAGGGAAAGTCGGCCCGATCACCAAAAAGCTGCAAGAGATATACTTCAAAGCGGTCAAAGGCGAAAACCCCAAATACAAATCCTGGCTGACCCCGGTTGAGTAATGATAAAAGGGATCGGCGTTGACATTGTTGAAATTTCCCGCATAAAAGAGGCGGTTTCAAGATACGGCGATCGTTTTTTAAAGCGGGTTTTCACCCAAAAAGAATTAAGCTACTGCCAGGCGCACAAGGCGATCCGCTTTCCTGAATTGGCGGTCCGTTTTGCCGCCAAAGAGGCCTATGCCAAGGCGAACGGGACCGGAATTACCGCGACTTTGAGCTGGAAGCATATAGAAATTGTTAACGATAAAGCCGGCAAGCCGCATATTTATATCAACGGAAAAAAGAAGCCCAAAATCCACGTCAGCTTATCCCACGAAAGAAATACCGCGATCGCCTTTGTGGTGATGGAATAATGCCGGTAGAACTTAACGAACTCTTTAAAAAATCACTCTGTCTTATCGAAAACACCGGCAAGAATGTCTTTATAACCGGCAAGGCCGGGACCGGAAAATCGACCCTGCTCGATTATTTTCGCAATCAAACCAAAAAGCGGGTGGTGGTTTTGGCTCCGACCGGAGTGGCGGCGATCAATGTGGGAGGAGAAACGATCCACTCTTTCTTTCATTTTAAGCCGGATATAACGCTCTCAAAAATAAGGGAAATTAAGTTTAGAGACGGAAAGCCGAATATTTATAAACAGCTTGATGCCATTGTGATTGACGAGATTTCGATGGTTCGGGCGGACCTGCTTGACTGCGTTGATAAATTCCTGCGCTTAAACGGTCCGAACCGGAAAAAGCCGTTCGGCGGCCTGCAGATGATCTTTTTTGGCGATCTCTATCAACTGCCGCCGGTGGTAGCCGGGGAAGAGAAGCATATTTTTAAGAATCATTATGACAGCGAATATTTTTTTTCCGCAAAAGTTTTTGGTCAATTGACGATGGAATATCTTGAGCTGGAAAAGGTCTACCGCCAGAGGGACGAAAAGTTTATTGCCCTGCTCAATTCGATCCGCAACAACACCGCCGGAGAAAACGAATTGCTGGAACTTAACAGAAGAGTTGATGTGGATTACGAACCAAAGGGTGATTATTCGATCCTTTTGACTACCACCAACCGGATGGCAAAAGAGATGAATGAAATAAAACTGGAACAGCTCCCCGGAAAAGAGCGGGTTTTTGAAGGGGAGATGGAGGGTCAGTTTGACAGGAATCAATTGCCGACCGAAATTGAGCTGAAACTGAAAAAAGGGGCGCAGGTGATGATGCTAAACAACGATCAGTTTGGCCGCTGGGTCAATGGCACCATGGCTAAAATTAAGGACATCAAGAAGGACGAACTTGTTATCCAATTGCAAAGCGGCGAGACGCATGAGGTTAACCCTTACACCTGGGAAATTTTTCATTTCAGCTACAATACTAGAAACCGGAGGATTGAATCGGAGGTAACCGCCTCTTTTACCCAGTTTCCGCTCAAGCTGGCCTGGGCGATCACTATCCACAAGAGCCAGGGGAAGACCTTTGACCGGGTGGTGATTGATATCGGGAACGGGACCTTTGCCCACGGCCAAATGTATGTCGCCTTAAGCCGCTGCCGCAGTCTGGAAGGGATGGTCTTGAAGAAGCCGATCAAAAAAGGGCATATTTTCATGGACTGGCGGGTGGTCAAGTTTGTGACCGGGTATCAATACGGATTGTCGGAGAAGCTGTGTTCGTTGGACGATAAAGTCGCGATAATCACCAAGGCGATTGAAGAAAAAAACCGGATTGAGGTTTTATATCTCAAGGCGCAGGATGTTAAGTCAAAGCGGGTGATTGAGCCGCTCGAAGTGGGGGAGATGTACTACAACGAGAAGCCCTTTTTGGGCATCAGGGCTTTTTGCCATCATCGGCAGGAAGAGCGGGTCTTTCGGGTGGATCGGATATTGGAGATGAGGGTGGTGTAGATAATTTGGCAATATTGGCGTAAAATTGATAGATAGTGAGGATAAACCGCTTATGAAAAAAAAGAACCAACAAATTGTTACCAACAACAGTTTTACGGAGTTTTTACTTTATACCACACCAAATGGCAAAGTGAAAGTTGAGATATTTTTGCGCGATGAAAACATTTGGCTTACTCAAGACAAAATTGCCCTTTTATTTGGAGTACAAAGGCCTGCTATTACTAAACATCTTAAGAATATCTTTGAAAATGGCGAATTAAATGAAAATTCAGTTAGTTCCATTTTGGAACATACTGCCGATGATGGAAAAACGTACAATACAAAGTTTTACAATCTTGATGCGGTTCTCTCCGTGGGGTATCGGGTCAATAGCGCGCAAGCGACACAATTTCGAATCTGGGCCACGGAAAGGCTAAAAGAATATATCATCAAAGGCTTTACCATGGATGACGAGCGGCTCAAAAATCCTTACAATATCTTTGGCCAAGACTATTTTGAGGAGCAGCTTGCCCGAATACGAGATATACGCTCAAGCGAAAGACGGATGTATCAAAAGATTACCGATATATACGCGGAGTGTAGTGCGGACTATTCCCCAGACAGCGACATAACCAGGCAATTTTTTGCCACAGTGCAAAACAAGCTTCACTTTGCCATGACGGGCAAAACTGCCGCAGAGATAATCCACGAAAGAGCCGATAGTACTAAAGTGAATATGGGGCTGACTGTTTGGAAAAATGCTCCAAAGGGTAAAATTCGAGAGGCCGACGTGGTGATTGCCAAAAACTATCTCAACGAAAAAGAGCTTGATCACCTCAATAGGATCGTAACCATGTACCTTGATTTTGCGGAAATGCAGGCTAATCGCGGGATTATTATGTATATGAAGGACTGGGTATCAAAATTAGACGCATTTCTAAAATTTAACGAGCAACAAATATTGGGTGACGCCGGGAAAATTGCACACGAAGTCGCCGAGACACTGGCATTGAAAGAATATGAAAAATATCGCCAGGCGCAGGACAAAAACTACATTTCCGATTTTGACCGCGAGGTGAAAAAGTTTTTGGCTATTGAGAAGAAGAAGCGTGGAAGCAAAGAGGGATGAGGGGGAGTAGGATGGAGGGTGCTTGTTTATGACTACAAAACACGGTAAAATTAGAGTAAATGTTACTACCAAGCCGCAAACAACTCCACGAAAGATTATGGGCTGCAGCAGAGCAACTTCGGGCAAATTCCAGCCTTAAGCTCAATGAAATATCCGAGCCAATCCTTGGTTTAATTTTTCTTAAATTCGCGGATGTCCGCTTCAAAAGAGCCAAAGAAAAAATAGCAGAAGAACGGAAAAACAATAAGGGTACTCGGCAAGTACCATTAACACCAGACCATTACAAATCAAAAGGAGTTTTGTATCTTCCTGAAATTGCCACCTATTCATACTTAATGAACCTGCCCGAGAACAAAGATATTGGAAAAACAATTAATGAGGCAATGAAGGCAATCGAGGCAGAGAATACCGATCTGGCCGGAGTTTTGCCGCAAGACTACACTTCACTCTCGAAAAAAGCCGATGAAAACAATCGGATACTGGTAACTCTGCTTAAGAATTTTAACCAAATTCCCGATGATATTGAGGGGGATGCTTTTGGTGGAATATACGAATATTTTCTTGGTGAATTTGCCCGCAAAGAGGGAGCGAAAGGGGGCGAATTTTTTACGGCGCAGCCGATTGTAAAATTAATTGTTGAAATCCTTGAGCCGTATCATGGTAAAATCTTTGACCCGGCTTGCGGCAGCGGCGGCATGTTTGTCCAATCCGCCCATTTTGTTGAGGCCCACGCTAAAAATAAAACGCGGGTTATGAATGAGGTCGCGCTCTACGGCCAGGAGAAGACAACCGCTAATGTGCATATCGCTAAAATGAACCTGGCTATCCACGGGCTGTCCGGTAAAATTGCCGAAACAAATTCATATTACGAAGATCCCTTTCAGAGTTTAGGTAAATTTGATTTTGTTTTGGCTAATCCACCTTTTAATGTTAAGGGTATAGATAAAAATAAGCAGATTGTAATTGACCAAGCGCGTCTCCAAGGTGATCCCCGCTATTATTTTGGTTTGCCGCTGACTGGGAAAAAAGAGATCAGTAACGCCAATTATCTTTGGATGCAAATCTTTGCCAGCGCGCTCAATGCTCAAGGCCGGGCAGGCTTTGTTATGGCCAATTCGGCGACCGATGCCGGCAATGCCGAAAAAGTTATTCGGCAAAAAATGGTTGAGGATGGGATAGTGGATGTTATCTTATCCGTTGGTACCAATATGTTTTTAAACGCCACGCTTTCCTGTACCCTTTGGTTTTTTGATAAGCGCAAAGCCGGGACAAAAAGGCAAAATAAAATTCTTTTTATTAACGCCCAGGATATTTATACTGAAATTGATCGTGCTCATAGTACCTGGACTGATGAGCAGATACAGGAGATTGCCGGTATTGTGCGGCGATATCGTGAGGAAGAGGGCGCGGGAAAATATGCTGATATCAAGGGCCGCTCAAAAGTTGCAACTTTAGATGAAGTGCGTGCTAATGACTATTCTCTTAATCCCGGGCGCTACGTGGAGATTGTGGAAAAAGAAGTCAGCAAGGTTGATTTCGACGCCAAGATGAAAGAGTTAATGACGGAATTTACTTCTTTAACTGAAGAATCACACAAGCTGGAAAAGAAGATAATTAAAGACTGGAAGGAAGTAGTATGAAAAGGGATGGAGGAACTTTTTGGCGTTGATGTGCGTACAGTCAGTGAGCACTTGCAAAACATATTTTTGGCAGCGGAATTGACAAAGGAGGCAGTTATCCGGAAATTCCGGAATACTGGTTCTGATGGCAAAAGATATTAATTGGGGAAGGTCATTTGATGGCTATTTGATTGGAAAGTCAGGGAGGAAACATGGGATGGAGAGGTTGAGAATTGAAAAGAAATAAGGCAAATTTTAAGAAAGTGAGATTAAGGGATTTATTACATTTCTTTAATGGAAAATCAATAAGGCCTGGAGGAGAGGGGAGATATCCTGTTTTTGGTTCAAATGGGGTCATTGGTGGATCTGAGGAATACCAATATGAAAATGCAATAATAATAGGTAGAGTGGGCGCTTATTGTGGATCCGTTGAAATGTGCAAAAGTAGATTTTGGGCTTCTGACAATACAATAGTTGCAAAAGTTGATGAAGAAGAAAATAATTTGACATATGTCAATTATTTATTAAGGATATTAAACTTAAATAAATATGCTGGTGGCGCTGCCCAGCCATTAATGACGCAAAGATTATTAAATCAAATTATTGCATATCGTCCCGATCTCCCAACCCAATCCCGCATCGCCTCCATCCTCTCCACCTACGACGATCTGATTGAAAACAACGAAAAGCGGATCAAAATTCTGGAAGAAATAGCCCAGCGGCTTTATGCCGAGTGGTTTGTGAAGTTTAAATTTCCTTGCCATAAAAAGGTTAAGATGGTTGATAGTGGGACAGAGTATGGCAAGATACCGGAGGGGTGGGGGGTGAAGAGGTTGGGGGATTTAATACAACCACAATATGGGTTTACCACATCAGCAATTGACAAAACATCCGGCGTTAAGTTTTTACGAGGTATGGATATTAATAAGACTTCATACATAAATTGGTCATCTGTGCCGTGTTGTGAAATTAAAGCAGATGATAAAAATAGATACACAATACAAAAAGGGGACATATTTATTATTCGTATGGCTGATCCGGGGAAAATAGGTATATGTGAAAAGCAGGTTGATGCAATTTTTGCCTCATATCTAATGAGATTAAAAATAAAGAGCCGGCTAACAAGCTATTTTTTGTTTTATTTTCTAATATCAGAAAAATATCAAAACTTTGTAGTTGGTTCATCAAGTGGGACTACCAGGAAAAGCGTAAATTCAAAACAAGTAGGAATGATCAATATACTTGTTCCAGACAAAAAAACATTAGAAGACTTTGAGAGTAAGGTTTCTATGCTCCGGTCAAAAATTACAAACCTGCTTGATCAAAGTCAAAATCTATCCAAAATCCGTGATCTTTTAATTCCCCAGTTGGTTACGGGGAAGAGGGGTTGAAAGTGTGAATCCTAATAAAACTCGGCAACAATTAAAAAATATTGATCTTGACAATGAACATCAATTTCCGCTATTTACTCATAAATTGATTATAAAAAGGTTTCGAAATATATCAAGATTGGATCTAAATTTTATACATCCACTAACTGTTCTTACAGGTACCAATAAAATTGGCAAAACCAGCATTTTGGCTATGTTGGCGTGCAGTCATTTTGAGTTTCAAATGAGAGATATTGGGACTGGGGAATTTAATCGTTGTACTTGGGGTCGTTTGGTTAAATTTACCAAACATGATAAGCAGGCATCTGATTGGGAATATAATATTAAATATAAAATAGGTAAGCATGCTGAAGAAAAAGAAGGAAAAAGAACAGCTATCACAAAAAAATGGAGTGGGATTGCAAAAAAAGAAAGTCAAATACGAAACAGAAAAGTCATTTATATAGATGTGGATCGCATAACTCCAGCACGGGCATGTTCAAATGTCTTGTTTATTAATACACAGGCATCTGGAGCGATTACTCAGCTTGATCCTCGGGTTGTTGAATATTTTGAGTATGTTTTTGAAACTTCGTTTGAGCTTGCTCATATCGCAAGGCATCATAATAAGGCCAGTTATAAACTGAATAATGTTTTTACCAGTTTTAATTCAGCTTCTGGAGAAGATGTTTTATTGGCCATCCTGCTTGATTCTGTTCAGGCTGAGAAGAAATCTCTTGTTTTAATTGACGAATTAGAGTTGGGGTTGCACCCTAAAATCCAACGAAGACTTGTAGATGTCTTAATGGACATAGCATTGAAAGATCAAAAACAATTTATTGTTACGACGCACTCGCCAACGCTTCTTGCAAGTTTTGATCATGAGTCGCGTATTTTTATAGAAAAAAAGGAAAACAATGATTCTCGTTCAATTCAAAGAATTAGTGTTAATGCGGCTTTTTCAAAGATGGATTCTCAGATATTTCCACTTTTAAATCTATTTTATGAAGATCCGGTATCTCTAAGAATAATAAATAAAGCACTGGAATCATTACAAAACAAAGGTTATCGTGATATACACAGACACATTAACGTTGTTCTTTCTGGTTCGGATAAACAAGTCAAGGAAAATTATGATGTATTTAAGAGAACTTGGGGTCTTTCAAAAATAAATATTGGATATGCTGCGGTTTTTGATGGAGATAAGAGAGATGTTTATTCAGCAATAATCGGAACCGATGATAGAATAAGTTTTCTCTTTTCTGGTGACCCCCCAGAAAAATTTTTGCTGAGAAATTACTTAAATAAATATCCGAATGCAAATTTGCAATATCATTTAGATCATTCTCCTGCCCATATTTTATTTTCTAGATGTGTTGAGGCGTCGATCTCTATAACTGAAAACGAAGTTTTTAATCAGCTTTATAAGGAAATGTTGAATAATGATGATTTTAATAATTGGCTTGTCGAATTCGAACAGTTTCTATTAGAAGCATGTAATTATTTTTCTCAAAAATTATGACCCAATTTAACGAAGCTAATTTAGTGGAAAAAACGGTTATCAGGCTCATCAAAAAAGTTTGGGCGGATAAAGATTGTCATATTGACACCTTTAAAGAAGAAAACGATTTGTTGCTTGGCCGTAAAAATCAAGGTGAAGTGGTGCTGGAAAAATATCTCATGCCAGCGCTTAAAAAGATCAATCCCCACTTGTCCGAAAGCGCCCTCGTTATTGCCATAGATGAACTTATCCGCGATCGCTCCAACCTAAGCCTGGTTAAAGCTAATCACGAAGTTTATCAGCTCTTGCGCGATGGGGCAAACGTTAAAACCGTTAATACTAAAGGACAAAACAAAATAGATCGGGTGCGGTTTTTTGATTTTGAAAACCCTAAAAACAACCACTTCCTTTGTGTTTCCCAGCTCTGGGTGGTTGGCCCCATGTATACCAGACGCCCGGATATCGTCCTCTTTGTTAACGGTATTCCGCTAGTGCTCCTGGAACTAAAAGCTTCGCACAAAAGCCTGGTTGACGCCTACCGCGATAATATCCGCGATTACAAAGGCACTATCCCCAAGCTTTTTTGGTATAACCTGGGAATTATTATTTCTAACGGCATTGAAAATAAATTTGGCTCCCTTACCTCTCCTTATGAGTTTTTTAACGAATGGAAAAAGGCGAAAAGGGAAGAAGATAAACCCAGAACAGACCTAGCAACAATTATTAACGGCATTTGCGACAAAACACGCTTGCTTGATATCTTGGAAAACTTTGTGCTGTTTGACGAATCCCTTGGCTCTGTCAAAAAAATACTCCCGCGCTATTTTCAATATTTTGGGGTCAATCGCGCATTTAATAATGTCGTTGATCGTCACGAAAAAGATGGCAAACTTGGCGTCTTCTGGCACACGCAAGGCTCGGGAAAATCATATTCCATGGTCTGGCTGTCGCAAAAAGTCTTGCGTAAATTGGAAGGCAATTTTACCTTTGTAATTGTAACTGACCGGGCGCAGCTGGATGGACAAGCATATGATAATTTTGCCCATGTTGGCGCGGTTTATGAAAAAGAGGTTCATGCTGAAAGCATCGCTCATCTTCACGCTTTGCTGGGTGAGGACCATCGCCAAATTTTTACTACTATCCAAAAATTCCAGGATATCTCCGGACCAATTTCCACGCGCGACAGCATAATCGTTATGACCGATGAGGCGCACCGCACCCAGTATGATCAAATGGCTCTTAATATGCGCCGGGCCCTGCCTAACGCTTCTTTTATCGGCTTTACCGGTACCCCATTGATGGCTGCTAATGAGCCGGAAACAATCAAAACTTTTGGCGAGTATGTTTCCGTTTATAACTTTGGACAGTCAGTGGCTGATGGTTCAACCGTTCCGCTCTTTTACGAGAATCGGGTTCCGCGCCTCAAAAATGTTAATGAAAACCTGGAAGTTCAATTAGGGCAATTGCTGGACAGGTATGACCTTGATGAGGATGAAGAGGAAAAACTGGAAAGGGAATACTCCACTTTTTATGAAATTGTTACCCGTGAAGACCGGCTTAATACTATTGCCCGCGATATTGTGGAGCACTTTGTGGGGCGGGGATACGATGGCAAGGCAATGGTGGTATCCATTGATAAAAAGACCGCTTTCAGGATGTATGACAAAGTAAAAAAAGAATGGGGCCGTTATATTGCAAAATTGCGCATGGATCTTTCCCGCGTTGCCGACGAGCGCGAGCAGGAAAAGATCCTTGCCAAACTGGAGCAATACGAAAAAGTGGATATGGCAGTTATGGTCAGCTTGGGCGACAACCAAAACGAAATTAGCGATATGGAACAGTATGAAATTGATGTCCGACCGATTAGAGAGCGGATAATCCATGGTAATCTGGAAGAGGAGTTTAAGAAGGCTAATAGCAATCTGCGCATTATCTTTGTTTGTGCCATGTGGATGACCGGTTTTGATGTGCCCAATCTTTCCACTCTTTATTTGGATAAGCCGCTTAAAAACCATACCTTGATGCAAACTATCGCGCGCGCTAACCGTGTTGCTGATGAAGGGAAGAAAAACGGTTTAATCGTGGATTATATTGGCGTGTTTAAAAATATTGAGCGTGCTTTGGCTTTATATGCGGCCACCGGAACGGATGAGGATGAAATTATTCGGAGTAAAGACGAGTTGCTTACTGATCTGAAAAAGGCGTTGCGTAATGCAAAGGAATTTATGCGGGGAGAGAAAATGGAGCTTGAGCCTTTATTGGCAGCGCCGAGCGAGCAGAAATTGCTGATCCTGGAACAATATGCCGACAAAATTATTGGCGTCCAGGAAAACAAGAAAAAGTTTCTTAATCTTTCCAGTGATTTGCAAAGCGCTTATCGTTCGGTCTTGCCTGATCCCAACGCGGAAGATTATTGCCGCGAAGTAACAGCTGTCCGTGTTTTGGCATCTCGTATCCGCGATGTGGGAGCAAAAAGCGTGGACGTTTCCCAGGTAAAAAAAGATTTAGAGGATTTGCTGGATAAATCTATCCAGGCGGGTGAATATGTCATTCCACAGCACAAAAAGATAAAAGATTTGAGCTTGCTTGATGCCAATGCCCTTCAGGCTTTTTTTGCCGGGCTGGAAAACAAGAATATGCAAGTAGCTTGTATGAGTGCCGAACTTAAAAAGAAAATAGCGGAAATGGTTAGAAAAAACAAAAAACGGGCCAAATTTATGGAAAGGCTTATTTCTCTCTTGCAAGAATATAATAGCGGCGCCCATGACATTGACCAGCTTTTTGAAGATCTCATCGATTTGGCAAAAGATCTAAGTGAAGAAGAACAACGCGCTGCCAGAGAAAACATGACCGAAGAGGAGTTAGCGATTTTTGATCTGCTTATCAAAGATAATCTCAATCCCGATGAAGTTGCTTGCATAAAAGGTACATCTCATGAATTGCTTATAAATCTCAAGCCGCTTTTGGTTTCTCACTGGCGAGATTTTGAGCCAAATAGGGCAGGAGTCAAAACTACCATTTCTGATCTTTTGTATGAAAAACTGCCGGAACCAACTTATACAGAGCAAGATTGTGAAATAAAGAAAATCGAAGTTTATAACTTTGTTTACGAGCATTATAGGGATGCGAGTAATCTGGTGAACGCGTAAATTTACGCCAGTATGCTATAATATTGCCAACCAAGAAAGGAGTAAACTATGTCCGCTAAAAAAATTCTTGTAGCCGACGACCAGGATCCAAACCGGAAAATCATCAAGGACTTGCTGACCGCCAAAGGATACCAGGTGATTGAAGCGAAGAACGGAGCCGAGGCGATCAAAAAGGCGGGAGAAAACCCGGACCTTATTCTTCTTGATATCGTCATGCCCGATATCGACGGCTTTGCCGTTGCCCAGAAATTGAAAAAAGGGACCAAGTTCATCATGCTGACGGCTCATGAAGACGGTGAAGTAATTAAGAAGGCCTTCGCCGCCGGAGCTCTCGATTATATTTCGAAACCGTTCCAACCGGCCGATCTGCTCCAAAAAATAGCAAAATACCTTGGCTAAAATAAAACAAAAAGAGTATTACCGAAGCCTTTTACCCTGTCGGGCGGTCAATGCCCACAAGGGGAACTGCGGTGAAGTTTTTATTATTGCCGGTTCTCCCGGAATGTCCGGCGCCGCGATACTCTGTGCCAAAGGTGCGCTTCGTTCCGGCGCGGGACTGGTAAAAATTGCCGCCCCTAAAAGCATCTCCGGTTTAATTGATATCGCGGTTACGGAATCAATTACTTACGGCCTGGCGGAAAATATCCGCGGCTTGATCAGCGACCGGACCGTCCCGCAAATTTTGGAATTGGCCGGAAAATCCGATGTCATAGCGATCGGACCGGGGCTCTCTTTCTCAAGCATTCTTGAAAAAATCACCGGGTGGAACAAGCCGATCGTGATCGACGCCGACGGTTTGAATTCTATCTCCGAAAACCCGAACATTTTGATGCGTTTTAAGTCCTCGGCGGTAATAACTCCGCATCCCGGAGAGCTCTCCCGGCTATTGGCCGTTTCAATCGATGCTATTTTAGCCGACCGGGTTGCCGCCGCCAAGAATGCGGCAAAAAAATGGGGGGTCATCTGTGTTTTGAAAGGGGCAGGGACGGTTGTCGCTACCCCCGACGGAAAATTCTACGTTAATACGACCGGAAATTCGGGGATGGCCAGCGGCGGGATGGGGGACGTTTTAACCGGAATTATCGCTTCTTTTATCGCCCAGGGAACCTCTCCCTACGAAGCGGCCATTTTGGGAGTTTATCTCCACGGGCTGGCGGGAGATCTCGCGGTAAAACAAAAGGGAATCCACGGTTTGATCGCGACGGATGTTGCCGAAGCGGTCCCGGAGGCAATTTTACAATGCTTGAAGAAATAAAAAAGACGGTTGCCGCTTTTTTGGAGGAGACCGGAGAGATAACCCTTCTTTTTACCTCAACCCTTTCGAATATTTTTAAGGGAAAAACCAGGGTGGATCTGACGCTCGAACAGATGGTAAAGATGGGAGTCGATTCTCTTCCGATCGCCCTAATCGGCGCCGCTTTTGTCGGGATGGTCTTCGCGGTCCAGGTTGCGACCGAATTCGTAAAATTCGGCGCCAGCAAATTTGTCGGCGGCGTTATGGCGATCGCGGTAGCCAGGGAATTGGCTCCGGCCTTGAGCGGGATCATCATTTCCGCCCGGGTCGCCTCCGCCATCACCGCGGAACTCGGGACGATGAAAGTAACCGAGCAGATTGACGCCCTTTCCGCCCTGGGGAGCAATCCGATCCGTTACCTGGTCATTCCCCGTTTTTGGGCCTGTATGCTGATGATGCCTCTTTTGACTATTCTGGCGGATATGGTCTGTTTTTTTGGCGGCTACGCGGTGGCCGTTTATGCGATCAAGATCAACGCGATTGATTACATGAACTCGGCGCAGCAGCTTTTGAAATTATGGGATGTCTTTGGCGGGATCATCAAGTCGCTGGTTTTTGGCGTGGTTTTGGCAATCATTGCCTGCCATAAAGGGTTAAATACCAGGGGCGGGGCCAAAGGGGTGGGGGAAGCGACGACCGGTTCCGTAGTCGCCTGTTTGATCGCTTTATTTATCTTAAATTATTTTTTGTCGGTCTTATTTTTTAAATGATAAAAATAAAAAACTTAACTAAAAAATTTAACCATCACTTTGTGATTGATGGGATCTCCCTTGAAATTAAAGAGGGGGAGAAGCTGGCGGTGATTGGACCTTCCGGCTGCGGCAAGAGCACTTTGCTTCGTTTGTTAATTGGGCTGGAAAATCCGACCGGAGGCGAGATTGAAATAGACGGTAAAATTGTCCACAAACTGGAGGAAGAAGGCCTGATAAAATTACGCCAGGGAATCGGGATGGTCTTCCAATCTTCCGCTCTTTTTGATTCCTTAACGGTTGGAGAAAATGTCGCTTTTGCCCTGCGCGAGCATACTCATAAGAGCGAACGGGAGATCAAAGAGATTGTCGCGCGAAAACTGGAGCTGGTTGATTTGAGCGGTAAAGATGATCTTATGCCCTCCGAGTTGTCCGGCGGAATGCAGAAGCGGGTTTCAATCGCCCGGGCGCTGGCCTTTGACCCAAAAATTATTTTATACGATGAGCCGACCACCGGCCTGGACCCCTTGACTTCAATTACAATTGAAAAACTGATCAACAAAATCGCGAAAGAGACCGGCGCAACTTCCGTTATTGTCACGCACCAGGTAACCACTATACTTAGGACCGCCACTCGTATTATAATGCTTGATCGGGGGAAGCTGATTGATTCCGATCGACCGGTGGTTAAACAATTTTTGGAGGCCGGAAAGGAGATTTAAATGAAAATTTCTACATTGGGGAAGGTCGGACTGATCACTTTAAGCGCGTTGATCGCTTTGGCGATCATTGTCAGCTGGAAGAGCGAACTTTTTTTAATCAGCAGCGGCTATAAGCTTACCGGGTCCTTTAAGAATATTGAGGGGCTAACGATCGGTTCCGAAGTGCGCTATCGCGGCTTTAATGTAGGAAAAGTTATGGATATCGATCCGACGCCGTATGATATCAAGGTTTTTGCGCGCGTAAAAAGAGGGCTCAAAATACCGGCGGATTCAACCCTGCGGGTCGGTTTTGACGGATTGGTCGGCTTAAAGTATCTTGAAATAAGGCCGGGGGTTTCCGATCAGCTTTACAGCGAAGGCGGAGAGTTGAACGGCATTTCAACCGCCGGAATCGTTGATTTTATAGATATCGGAGCAAAGAACCTTGAAGAGACGCGGGCAATCCTGCAAAATGTCTTGAAATTGGTTGGTGATCCGAAGCTGCAAAACGCTTTTGCCAGCGCGGTTATTACCGCAGACCAGGTGGCAAAGGATATTAAGCAATTGACCGAAGAACTTCGGGCGACCAACCGCGGGATTATGGCGATAACAACCGACCCCAAGTTTCAATCCGCGGTTAAAGGGACCGTCGCGGAAACGCATAAAACCTTATCTTCCGCCAATAATTTCTTCGAATCATTCGGTAAATTAAACGTAAAAGTATCGGGAGATGTTCTGCTTGGGACAACCGCCAATGAAGTTCGCGGCGATATCGACATAGTTCAGGGGCCGGGTGATTTCTTGAGATTCGGACTGGGGGAGGGGCCTACCAGAAGGGCTCCCGGATTGCTGGATGTTTATCTTTCAAAAAAAGTTGACAAGCTTTGGGGACTTAAGCTGGGAGTAATAAACGCACAACTTGGCGGCGGCCTTGATCTGTACGGTTCTCCGACCTGGCTTTTGAGCACCGATATTTATGACATTAACAACCCGAAACCGAACGTGCCCAAAGTCAGGATTAGAAGCGCGCATGGGGTAAATCCTTATGTCGATCTGGTCTTGCAGGCCGACGATCTTTTTAATCCGACCCGCAACTATTCACTCGGTGTCAGTATCGGTGAATCGGTCCACAGATAATTTAAGCACAGCAAAAACAGCCGAAATAGCACGGTTTTTAATTGGTTTTTATCCGTTGTCCAATGTCGTATAATATATCTTATGTCAAGTATATGGTGGGTGACGAATAGCTATTTTTAGTTGTTGTTATGGCAAAAACTAGCTATTGCCGTGGTTATCCACATGAGGTTATTAACAGGGATTCTAGTTAGCGGTCAAAACCACCGTTTTGGGGTACTTGAGGTATTTTTGGGCTACTCTTTGTATATCTTCAATTTTAACGGCGTTAATTAGATTGGGATAGTTTTGGTCCATGGCGGCGCCGAGGCCGACCGCTTCAAACCAGCCGAGAAACCAGGCCTTGCGCGAAAGTTCCTGGTGTTGTATCACGTATTTCCCGCGAATCGCGCGCTTATGATGATTTAATTCGGCTTCGGTAACCGGCGTCTTCTTTATCTTTTCAATTTCATTAAAGATTAAAGTTTTAACCTTTTGGAGATTATCGTGTCCGGTGATAGCATAAACGGTAAAGTCGCTCTTTTCTTTCCGGGACGGATAAAAAGCGCCGATTGAATAGACCAGGCCGCTTTTCTTGCGGACCTCTTCAAAAAGCCGCGAACTCATCCCGGAACCCAAAATTGAGCTTAAAACCTTAAGCGCCGGATAGTCGGCGTCAAAAACGGAGGTTCCAAGATATCCAATTTGTAGCCAGTCTGCCTTCAGGTTTTTATTTTTTATGGTCCGGTTGATTTCTTTAGGGTTGCTTTTTACCGAAGGCAAAGAATTTTTGCCGTCGCCTCCCCTATCGCTGTCGCCAAAAAATCTGGCCGCCTCAGCCGAGGTTATATCTCCGGCGATAGCAACAACCATGTTTTTCTCGCGATAAGATTGGCGGTAAAATGAAACCAGGTCCTGCCGCGTTACGCGCTTCACATACGCGGCCTTCTCCTTAAAAGAGAGACCGTAGGGATGATTTGGATAAAGCATGGAAAGCAAAGTGTCGTAAGCCATCGCGTCGGGATTGTCCTCTGCCTGCTTGATCTCCGCCAGCGCGTCCGCTTTTTCTTTTGTAAATTCCTTTTGAGGAAAAATACTGTTGGAAAGCAGATCTTTTAAAATTTCCGCCCCTTTTGGAAAATCCTTTGATAGCGATAAAAAGGAGACGCCAGTATAATCGGGATTGCTCTCTATTCCGATTGAAGCCCCCATACTTTCAATCTCCTCCGCTATTTTATCGGCAGAGCGCGTTTTGGTCCCTTTATCCAGCATCCCGGCGGTCAAAGCGGCGGCCGGACCGTAGGCCTTTATAAAAATAGAGACGGCAACCAGTCCGCTTCCGGGCAGTTCTTTCACGATTAGCGACGAAAAAGAGGCCTGCGCCAACAAAAGAGTTAGAATAATTGCCGCAATACTAGTTTTCACCGATAATCCTCCCGATGGTATAGTAACTAAAATATTGTTTGGTAACCCGCAGGATATCGTCGGCGGTTACTTTTTTAATATTCTCAAGATAATTCTTCTCGTATTCCGCGTTGATTACCGTCGCGAAGTAGCCGAGATTGGAAGCGAGCGACTGCGGATTGGAGTGTGTAACCTTATAATCGACCTCGATTATGGTCTTGGCTTTTTCAAGTTCCGCCGGTTTGACCGGTTGAGTCGCCAGCTTGCGAAGCTCCGTAAAGATCGCTTCGGTCGCTTTTTCAACTTTTTTGGCGTCGCAAACGGCGGAGATCAAGACCAAATTCTGGTCAATCGGGGTCGGATAGCTAAAGCCGATACTCCAGACCAATTGTTTATTTTCTTTTAGCTCTTTGTTCAAGCGGCTGTTGCGTCCGCTTCCCATTATCATAGAAATGACATCCATTGTGTAGCTGTCGGGGCTTTGGGCCGATGGAGAGGAAAAAGCGACCGCCAGATAGGTTTTGTTGACCTTCTTTTTCTTTTCCAGCAGGCTATTTTGGAAAAGGGTTTCCGCCTCGAGATTTTCGGTCCTTTTCCCGCCCGGGAGGCCGGAAAAAGCTTTGCTTAAATAACCGGCAGCGTCATTGGGCAGATTTCCGGCCGCTAAAACCGTCATGTTGGAATCAACATAAAATTTCTTTTTGTAGTTTGTGATATCAGCTTTTTTTATATTCAAAAGCGAAGGAACGGTTCCGAGAACCGAATAATGATACGGGTGGAGGCGAAAACATTTTGCGTAAATTAGATCGTAAAGTTCGTTGTCCGGCTGGCTTTGGCTCCTTAAAATCTCTTCCAGGACAACCTTACGCTCTTTTTCGATCTCCTCTTCCGGAAAGAGCGGATTTGTAATCGAATCGGACATGATATCCGCGGCGCGGTAAAAATATTCCTTGGGGACCGTAACATAAAAATGGGTAAAATCCTTCGAGGTGGCGGCATTGACGATCCCGCCGCACTCTTCGATCAGCTTATCCATCTCTCCGGTCTTATATTTTTTTGATCCCTTAAAGATCAGGTGCTCCAAAAAGTGTGAAATGCCGTTTATTTCCGCGGACTCGTTCCTAGATCCGGCGCGGACCCAGACGTCGATCACGGCAATATCGGACAAGTCCTTTTCGGTTATAATCTTGACTTTTGCTTCAAGCGGGGAGAAAAAAAATAAGGATAGGAATAAAAACGCCAGAGAGCGTTTAAGCATTTTGCAAGAGGGATTCAAAAAGGAGCCGGCCGTCGGTCCCTCCCAAAATCCCTTCCGCGACCCGTTCCGGGTGCGGCATCATTCCCAGGATGTTTCCGGCCTTATTTATGATCCCGGCGATATTCTCTTCGGAACCGTTCGGGTTTTCCCCATGGTAGGTAAAGACAACTTTGAATTTTCCCTTGCTTTTCGGATCAATTATGTAATTCCCGTCGGCATGCGCGATCGGGATCGTTACAATCTGATTTTTGGAATAAAGTTTTGTAAAAATAGTATGGTTGTTTTCCACTTTAAGCCGCACGTTTTTACAGATAAAATTCAGGTTTTTGTTGCGGTGGAGCGCCCCCGGAAGAAGCCCCGCTTCACATAAGATCTGGAAGCCGTTGCAAATTCCGATGACCCGCCCTCCCCTGCCGGCAAATTTTTTGACCGCTTCCATGATCGGGGCAAAGCGGGCGATCGCGCCGGAACGCAAATAATCTCCGTAGGAAAAGCCTCCGGGGAGGATAAGGCAGTCAAAGTTGTCCAGTTTCTTTTCGGCATGCCAAATGTATTTAACCGGCTGTTTCATGACATTTTTTACGACATGAAAACAATCCTGATCGCAGTTTGATCCGGGGAATACAATTACGCCGAATTTCATTCTATTTCAAACCGATATTCTTCGATCACCGGATTGGCCAGCAGTTTCCGGCACATCTCATCCACCTGTTTTTTGGCATCATTTTTATCCGGGATCCTAAATTCGATATATTTTCCGACCCGCATCTCCGAAACATTTTTATAGCCCAAAGAATGGAGCGCCGATTCAACCGTCTTTCCCTGCGGATTGAGCACTCCCTTTTTGTTCTTTATATAAACTTTGACTTTCCGATCAGCCATTTTATAGCCCCAGCTTCCTAAAAATCGACTTAATGTTGCGCAAATAATAGGCGGTGCTGAAAGCGCTGTCGATCTCTTTTAAGCTCAAATGTTTGGTAATCTTTTTATTTGCCATCACCAGCACCTTGAGGTTTGTGCTGGTCTTTAACGATTCCATGGCATCGTCCTGGACCAATCTGTAGGCTTCTTCCCGGGTTAATCCTTTCCCCGCCAGCATCAGCAGAAGCCGCTGGGAATAAATCCGCCCGCGGGTCAGTTCCAGGTTCTCTCTCATCTTGTCCGGAAAAATTTTCAGGTCGTTTATGACCGTGATCATCTTTTGAAGCATATAATCGAGCAAAATAGCGCTGTCGGGAAGGATGACCCTCTCGGTTGAAGAGTGGCTGATGTCGCGCTCGTGCCAGAGAGCGATATTTTCAAGAGCCACCATCGAGTTGGCGCGAACCAGACGCGCCAGCCCGCAAACCCGTTCGCAAACGATCGGATTTCTCTTGTGCGGCATGGCGGAAGAGCCCTTTTGTCCCTGCCGGAACGGCTCTTCGACTTCGGCAACCTCGGTCCTCTGCAGGCCGCGGATTTCGGTGGCAATCTTTTCGAGTGTGGCTGCCGTGATGGCAAGAGCGGCTAAAAATTGGGCGTGGCGGTCGCGCTGGATTACCTGGGAAGCGACCGATACCGGAGTCAAGCCCAGATTCTCGCAGGCGATTGCTTCAACCTGGGGATCGATATTGGAATAGGTCCCGACCGCGCCGGAGAGTTTCCCGACCGAAATTATCTTTTTGGCTTCCTGCACACGGACCAGGTTTCTTTGCATCTCTTCTATATAAAGAGCCATTTTCAGCCCAAAAGTAGTCGGTTCGGCGTGAATTCCGTGTGATCGGCCAACCATAATAGTATTTTTATGTTTACGGGCGGTCTTTTTCAAAACCAGGATAAAACGTTCGACATTGTCGATGATGATATCGGAAGCCTCTTTGAGCTGGAGCGACAAAGCGGTATCAACGACATCGGAAGAGGTCATTCCCATGTGTATATAGCGGGAATCCTGTCCGACCTTTTCCGCCACCGAAGTCAAGAAAGCGATTACATCGTGGTCAACGGTCTTTTCGATCTGGTTGATCCGGTCAATTGAAAAAGCGGCTTTTTCTTTAATCTTTTTTAGTGATTTTGACGGAATTTTTTTAAGCTTTGCCCAGGCCTCGCAAGCGGCCAACTCGACATCAAGCCACTTTTGGAATTTATTTTCTTCAGACCAGATCTTCCCCATCTTTTCCGTTGTATAACGTTCTATCATTTCTGCACCTCAAATCGATTATATCATGGAGAGAAAAACGAGAAAAGCGTTATTTTTTAGCTTATTTGAGCGAAAAACTCTCAATTTCGTCAATGAGGGCATCAATCATTTCGTCTTCGGGAACGCGGCGGACCACCTCTCCGGAGCGGAAAATTATGCCAATTCCATTGCCGCCGGCCAAGCCAACATCGGCATCGGCGGCTTCGCCCGGACCGTTCACTTCACAGCCCATAATTGCCACTTTCAGGGGGGATTTGATGCGGCGGGTCCGTTTTTCAATCTTTAGGGCGACCTTTTCAACGTCATAATTACATCTTCCGCAAGTCGGACAGGAGATGATGGTCACTCCATGCCGGATTAATTCCAACGATTTAAGTATTTCAAAGCCGACCCGCACCTCTTCAACCGGATTCCCGGTCAATGAAACCCTGATTGTATCCCCTATCCCATCGGCCAAAATCGCGCCGATTCCGACCGATGAGCGGATAATTCCGGTCTTTGGGATTCCGGATTCGGTGATGCCGACATGGAGCGGATAGTTGGTCTTTTTGGAAAGAAGACGGTAAGCTTTTATCGTTGTTATGACACTGGTTGCTTTAATCGAGATGACAATATCTTTGAAATTAAGTTTTTCAAGAATTTTTACGTTCCGCAAAGCACTTTCAACCAGAGCTTCGGCAGTTGGATGCTTATATTTTTTGAGGAGATCTTTTTCAAGCGAACCCGAATTTACCCCGACTCTGATCGGGATTTTTGCTTCTTTACAGACATCAACGACCGCTTTAATCTTCTCCCCTCCCCCTATATTTCCCGGGTTAATCCTGATCTTGTCCGCCCCTTCGTTGACGGCGATGACCGCCAATTTATAATTAAAATGGATATCGGCGACCAAAGGGATTGAGATCTGTTTTTTTATTTTGGAGATGGCGAGGGCGTCTTCTTCGTTTTTTACGGCGCAGCGGACGATCTGGCAGCCGGCGGCTTCAAGCTCTTTTATTTGTTTTACGGTTGCGGAAACGTCGGAGGTGTCGGTTTTGGTCATCGACTGGACCGAAATCGGATTCCCGCCGCCGATTTTGAGGGAACCGATCTTTATTGTTTTGGTTTTTTTCTCCACAAGGGAATTATAGCATATGCCCGTTTATTTATATGGTATACTAATTTATAGTTGTAGATATAAAAGGAGGAACAAATGCAAAGCATTAAAAAAGAAATAACTAATCTCCTTACCCGTTTACCGGAAGATTGTTCTCTGGAAGATGTGCAATACCACCTTTATGTTCTTCAAAAGGTTGAACACGGTTTGGAAGATGCCGAACAAGGACGATTGCTCTCTCAAAAAGATGTCGAAAAGAAGATGTCCAAATGGCTAGAAAAGTAGTCTGGGCACAGGAATCAGTCAAAGATCTCGAATCCATTGCTGAATACATAGCGAGGGATTCCCATTATTACGCCGCCTCTTTTGTACAAGACATCGTCAATGCCGCTAATTCTCTTGGTCAATTATCGGAAAGAGGACGAGTTGTTCCGGAATTCGATACTTCCAAGATAAGGGAATTATTTGTAAGCGACTACCGATTAATTTATCTGTTGGAAGATTCACGGATTGTAATATTGGGAATAATTCACGGAAAAAGAGATCTGACGAGATTATGGAAGAAGCTATAAATTAATCTTCCCCGTTATCATCCTGTATGCTTCCATATACTTATCCCGCGTTTTTTCTACCACCTCATCCGAAAGCTTTGGCGCGGGAGGTTCCTTGTCCCATTTGATTGAAACCAGATAATTGCGGACATATTGCTTGTCGTAACTGGGCTGTCCGCTCCCCGGGCGGTATTGGTCGGCCGGCCAGAAACGGGAAGAATCGGGGGTCAAAATCTCGTCAATCAGAATTATTTTATTGTCGACAAAACCAAACTCAAATTTGGTATCGGCAATTATTATCCCTTTTTTCAGGGCATACTCCGCCGCGGCGGAATAGACCTCAATCGTCTTTTGTTTGATGAAATCGGCCGTCTCTTTCCCGACCGTATCGATCACTTCGTCAAAAGTGATATTCAAATCATGCCCCTGTTCGGCCTTGGTGGTCGGGGTAAAGATCGGTTCGGAAAGCTTGTCAGATTCTTTTAGCCCTTCCGGCAGTTTTATCCCACAGATTGTCCGGCTTTTTTGGTATTCGTTCCAACCGGAGCCGGAGAGATAGCCGCGCACCACGCATTCAACCGGAATTCCCTTGGCCTTTTTCCCAAGCATGGAGCGCTTCTCCAATTGTTTTTTGTATTTTTGAAGTTCAATCGGGAAATCATTCACATCGGCTGAAATGACGTGATTGGGAATAATATCTTTTACTAAATCAAACCAAAAAAGCGATATCTGGGTTAGGATTTTCCCTTTATCCGGGATCCCATTGGGCATGACCGAATCAAAGGCGGAAATGCGGTCGGAGGCGACCAGGAGCAGTTTATCTCCCAAGTCAAAGACATTGCGCACTTTTCCCTTGCGAAAAAGTTTTAGGCCGGGTAAATCTATATCTTGGAGCGTCTCTTCCATCTTGTAAAACTATACCACAAAAATTTCGGCAGAGCCAGTTGCCTTTTCCATCTCCACGGTTCCATTATCAGGCGGTAGAGCCATTCGATATATAATTTTTGTATCCAGACCGGAGCGCGTTTTTTAATCCCCGAAACAACATCAAGGCTTCCTCCTACCCCCATGCAAACCGGCACATTTAATTCTTTTAGATATTTAGCCAGCCACTTCTCCTGCCGTCCACCGCCCAATCCGGCAAACAAAATATCCGGCCGAACCTTTTTTATTTCCGAAATCACCGCCTGATCTTCCTTGAAGTAGCCGTGGTGATATCCGGCCGCACCGAGCTTTTCGGCCGCCTTTTTGACCACATCTTCCGCGCTTCCCAAAAGGAAGATCTTATACTTTTTGTCTTTTGTCGCTTCCAGCAGGAAATCAATTCCTGAAACCCGTTCTTTGAGCGGTTTTCCAAGAATTCTTGAGACAACCACCATCGAAATCCCGTCCGGCAGGCGCAAATCAGCGTTGTTTAAGATTTGTTTTAGCATTGCGTCATCCTGGGAGCCAACGATCATCTCCGGATTGGGGGTTACAATCAGATGCGGTGTTCCGGCGGCGACAAATTCTTCCAGTTTTTTTATCGCTTTGGCCAGGGTTACATTATCAACTTTGATCCCGGCAAAATCAACAGTCATCAATGTATCGTGATCAAAAAGGTTTGCGATATCCCGACGATGATATTATGCACTCCGATGGCGGCCAGGAAGATCGCCATGATGCGGGCGACAATTTCCGCTCCGGTCTCACCGATAAAGCCCAGGATTGTTTCTCCGCGGAAGAGGATTAATAAGCTGATGCCAAAGTTAATGAGGATGGCGGGAAGAGTTATTGCGTAACCATAAGTTTCGATCAGGATCATAGTGGTGGTGATCGCTCCGGGACCGGCTAAAAGCGGACAGCCCAGTGGAACCGCCCCCATACTTTTTCCGTCCGGCTTTGGTTCTCCCATCCACGATCCTTTAACCAAAATCATAATCGAGATAATAAGCAGGAGCAATCCTCCCGCAATCCGGAAGTCGGATAGGCTGATTCCCAAAAGACCAAGAATATAAACTCCTAAGAGGGCAAAAATCAAAAGGATTATTGAAGCAAAAACTCCCGCCGCCAGGTAAATTTTTTGGCGTTCATGCAGATTTTTGCCTTGGGTAACGGCGTGAAAAACCGGCAGGTTCCCCAGCGGGTCGGTGATGACAAACAATTGGATAAACGCGACTAAGACTTCCATGATTCCTCCTTCAACAATGTTTTGACCAGCGTGAAGTTTTTCTCGCTTCTACTCTTCATTTGGTTCCTAATATAACCCAAATCGATCTTTTGGTCAAATTTTTGGAAGAGGTCTTCGGCCTTAAAATCGAAAACATCGGAATAAGGGAGACCGGTATCTTTCATAAAACTTTCAACCTTTGGATCATACGAAATCCCGTATGATGGAACCTGGTTGGCAACCGCGAAGATCAAAGCGTGCAGGCGCATTCCAATTAGAAAAGAGAGTTGATTGATCTTTTCCGGAGCGATAATCCTGGCCGGATGTTTCATCTTCTTCATAATTTCAAGGCAGGGGGATTCGTCAACCGACGGCTGGAAAGGGAGAAAGGCAATTTCGGCATGGTATTTATCGGCCAAAAGGTCGGCGGTTTCGGCAATTTTAGGAAATAATTTATCGCTTCCGTCGCAAGTGCGAATTGATATTCCAATTGTCTTCCCCGTTTTTTGTTTTTTTTCACGAATGGGAAGGATAAATGCCAAATCTGCGGTCAATTCAACTCTCGGTTTCTTTAAATTAAAAGATTTAACCAAGTCGTAAGAATCTTTATCTCTTAAAGTTATCAGGTTACAGCGACTAAAAACCATTTTAAGGAAAAAGAGGTTTACTTTTGACCTGATTGGTCCGATTCCCTGCGCAAAGACGACGGTCTTTTTTCTTAAAAACTGGGCCAGCGCCAAAAGACCGAGATAATACCAGAAGCTTCGATAGCTGGTCTTGTCCTGAAAAAGACTGCCGCCGCCGGAGATGAAGGCGTCGCAGGAAAAAAGATCGGACAAAGAGGTTGAGACTTGAAAATCTTTGAAGCCAAGCTTGATCGCCTGAAGAATCGCTTCGTCCCCCGTGTTTCCAAACCCATAGTAGCCGGAGAGAAGAAGTTTCATGCTTGCTTTTTTATAAATAAACTTATTATGAAACCGATTCCAACTCCGATCCATAGCCCGTTTAACGATCGGATGAGGGATACCACAAGCGGCGTGTGGATGTGGGAAAAGCTGTTGAGCAAAGAGGTCGGAGCGATTGTCGCGATCGGTAAAAGAAGCCAGAGCCAGCTTTTGCGATTGGAATTGAATAAGGCCGCGGCGATAAACAGGGCCGGATAGCCGATTGCGAACTCCTTAAACCGCGGGCGGACCACCAGGATATTTTCGAGCCAGCCGCGCGCCGCCGTTTCGATCCCCGAAACCGGGAGGATAAAATTGCCGCTGCGCGCCAAAAGAAGATAAGCCGCTCCGAACAGTACAATAGCAAGGATGATAAAAGAAAACGGAACAGAGGAATTAAGATAAAATAGTATCCGCTCTTTTATTTTTTGGTAACTTACCCAATTATCTTCACCCCTTACGATAAAATAGAAGCCAACAATCGCGATTGGAATGACCAACGCCAGTTTTACCCCCATAAAAGTATCGATGCCGACCATAAAGTTAAAACCGCTCAAAAGGCCGATCAAAATCATAATTCCCATAGTTGTTTCGGAGACAACATTCAAAACCGTCATCACCGGTTTTGGCGCGGAGCGCTTAAAAGCGTTGATCATAGAGAGCGACGGGAAGACAACCGCCGCGAGAAGCGCCAGTATTTGCGGATTGGCAATAAAAGTTCCCAAGAGTAATAACAACAGCATTAAAACAGCATTAAGTTTAAAAAAAGTATCCAGCAGGATAATTGTCGCCGCCACAACCCCCAGCCCCAAAACCATCAACTGCCAATTTTGTAAAATAATATCTTGCGGGGATGACGCCCGCCCGATCATAAAGCCGGCCTTTTCAATATTAGTTTTGAGAGTCGAAAGATAGGTTAAATTATCTCCCGTAAGGTACGGGCGGACATAAAGGAGTCGGACATTGCGCTCTTTCACCGCACGGGTAAACCGTTCAACCGCCTTCTCCTGATTTACTTTCCGCATCTCATCCTGGCCGATCGAATGGACTTTGACGATTTTCTTTCCAACCAGTTTTTTGAGTTGATCGGAGCCCAGCTGATTGATGATTTCAATATAGCCGTAAGTTAGGTTGCTTTTTGTGAGCGACTGCGCGGTCTCTTTTATCCTACCGGGAAAACCGACCACCTCTTCCCCCTCAAAAATAATGGTATCAAATCCGGCAAGAAGTTTGATCTTTTTTTCTATATTGTCCCCGGGGCGGTTCATGAGGCGGGGGATGACATGGAACTGGGAGAGCTTTTTAATTGTCTTTTCCGAAAAGCCGATGCCAAGATTTTTGACTTCACTTTCCCTTCGGTTGATCTCTATAACATTGCCCCCTAAAAACTTTAATTCCTTATTTGTTACCGCCGCCAAAAGATTGTTGGCGATCCTTTTTCGGACTACCGGATTTTCGGCCAAAATATAACAGCGGTCTTTCAGGATCATCTTTTTTGAACGATATTTTTCGATTTCCGGAGGGACCATCTTGGCGGCGGATAGGATCCCGTTTCCCGACGAGAAATAAAAGTCGCCGTTTAACGTTCCGGCCAGCGGCGTCTCTTCAAGGACCGCGATTGACGGAATTCCCAGGTTGCGCAATTCGGACAAAGGAATCCCAGCCCGGTCGAGTTCGGCATAGTCAACCGCTATTTCCACCGTTTTGTTTTGGTTTTCAACCATAACCCTAAGATAGGCGAAATAAGCGCCCAAAAGGACCGCCGCGGTGAGCAAGACCACCAAAAGAATTTTAACTAGGCTTCTCATTTTCCCTCCTTAGCATCGCTTCGATGAATTGGTCGATATCGCCGTCGATGACCTTTTGAACATTGCCGATTTCAGAGCCGGTCCGATGGTCTTTTACCAGGGTATAGGGGGCAAAAACATAGGAGCGGATCTGGCTCCCCCACTCTATCTTTTTGCGCTCACCTTTTAGCTCTTCAATCTTCTCCTTATGTTGCGCCTGCATCATTTCAAAAAGTTTGGCCTTCAAAATTTTCATGGCAAAGTCACGGTTTTGGTGCTGTGAGCGTTCAGCCTGGCTTTGGGTTACGATCCCGGTCGGAAGATGGGTGATGCGGACGGCGGAGCTGACTTTGTTTACGTTTTGTCCCCCCGGCCCCCCCGCGCGATAGGTGTCGACCCGCAAGTCATTTGGATTTATCTCCACTTTTATATCTTCGGTCAAGTCGGGGATAACTTCAACCGCAGCAAAAGAGGTGTGGCGCTTCCCGTCGGCATTAAAGGGGGACATTCGGACCAAGCGATGCACTCCGCTCTCATTTTTTAGATAGCCGTAGGCATAGGGTCCGGAGATCAAAAGCATAGCAGAGTCGACCAATTCAACCGAATATTCTTTACTCTCCCCCCAGCGGCTGTACATGCGAAGCAGTATCTGCGCCCAATCCTGCGCGTCGGCGCCGCCCGCTCCCGCCTGGATCGAAAGAATCGCGTTGTTATGGTCGTAGGGACCGGAGAGAAGGGCTTTGAGCTCCATTTTTTTAATATCGGAAAGGACGGCGGGGTCATCAGCCCGTTCCATCAATCCTTCCCACTCTTTTATCTCTTTTTCTAATCCCGAAATTTCCTGCATAACACGGCCGGCACGGGCCGAATCTTTCCAGAAAGCTGGATCGGCGCTGAGCTTGAGCAGTTCATCCGCCTTCTTGCGCTTCTCTTCTATTTTTAAAAGCTTCCCTAGTTTTTCGATTTGTTCATGCAGCATTTCTTATACTTCTTCCCGCTTCCGCAGGGACACGGATCGTTCCTGCCGACTTTATTCTCTGTGTTTTGCGCCGGTTTGGGAGCAGACTGATCCGAAGCGCCGTAAGAGGTAATCTTTGGACGGGGAATATACTCTTCGTCCTCATGCGTTACCTTCACCTTCAGGATCATATCGCAAACCTCAGCACGAATATTATCCATCATCTCCTGGAATAAATTATAGCCTTCCATCTTATATTCAACCAGCGGATCTTTTCCGCCGTACCCCCGCAACCCGATCCCGTCCTTCAAAACCTCCATTAAATCCAGCTGTTCAATCCACTTCTGATCGATCACCCTAAGCATCACAATCCGCTCCAGGTCGCGCATGATGACCGAGCCGATCTCCGCCTCTCTCTTTTCGTAAAGCGATTTGAATTGATCAACCCCTTCCGGATTGACCGTTGCCGCCATCTCTTCTATTTTCGCCTTGAGGTCCCGTCCTTCCAAAATCTGCCGGCGTAAAGAATAAATGGCGTCGCGCTGTTTGTTCATCACATCGTCAAATTCAAGGATCTGTTTTCTGATGCTGAAATGGTACTGCTCGACTTTTTTCTGCGCGTTTTCAAGCGCGCGGGAAATCCAGGGGTGCTCAATCGGCGTATTCTCTTCAATCCCCAACCGCCCCATCATACCCGCGATCCGGTCGGAGCCAAAAAGCCGCATCAGGTCGTCTTCCAATGAAACATAAAAACGGGAAGAGCCGGGATCGCCCTGGCGCCCCGATCGTCCGCGCAGCTGGTTGTCGATTCTCCGCGATTCGTGCCTTTCGGTCCCTATTACATGCAGTCCTCCAAGATCCACGACCCCTTCCCCCAGAACAATGTCGGTCCCGCGGCCGGCCATGTTGGTTGAAATCGTAACCCGCCCCTTTTGCCCCGCCTGTGCTACGATCTCCGCCTCTTTTTCATGCTGTTTGGCGTTTAGGACCTGGTGCGGGACCCCGCGGTGGAATAAAATGTCGGCCAGATGCTCGGAGTGCTCGATTGAAACGGTACCGACCAAAATCGGCTGTCCGGTCTTGTGCCGGTTCTCTATCTCGTCCGCCACCGCCTTGAACTTTTCTTTCGTCGATTTATAAATCACATCCGACAGATCGTTGCGGATCATCTTTTGGTTCGGCGGGACCACCAATACCTCGAGCCCGTAAATCTTCCAGAACTCCCCTTCTTCGGTCTTGGCGGTTCCGGTCATGCCGGAGAGTTTTTTGTAAAGGCGGAAATAATTTTGGAAAGTGATCGTCGCCAGGGTTTGCGATTCTTCCTGGATTTTTAGTCTCTCCTTGGCTTCAATCGCCTGGTGCAGTCCGTCGCTGTAGCGCCGCCCGACCATCAGGCGTCCGGTAAATTCGTCCACAATTATAATTTCCCCTTCTTTGATCACATAATCGACATCGCGTTTAAAAAGATGGAGCGCCTTGAGCGACTGGATAACTTGATGGGCGATGCTCATGTTTTTTACGTCAAAAAGATATTCGAGGTTTAAAAGCTCTTCGGTTTTTTTAATGCCCGCTTCGGTCAAGATGGCATTTTTGGTCTTTTCGTCCATTGTAAAGTCGGCTTCTTTGTCCAGCCGGCGCGCCAGGTTCATCGCCTGGAGATAGGTGTCAACCTTATCTTCCACCATTCCCGAAATGATCAGCGGGGTGCGCGCTTCGTCGATTAAAATAGAATCGACTTCGTCAACAATGGCGTAGTGCAGTCCGCGCTGAACGCAAGTATCGAGTGTGAAAGCCATATTGTCGCGCAGATAATCAAAGCCGAATTCGTTGTTGGTCCCGTAGGTGATATCCGCGGCATAGGCGATCCGCCGCTCCCTCGGTTCCATATCATGCTGGATTACGCCGACTTCAAGCCCAAGAAAGCGGTAGATCGGCCCCATCCACTCCGCGTCGCGGCGGGCCAGGTAATCGTTGACGGTGACAAGGTGCGCCCCTTTTTCTTCCAGCGCGTTTAGATAAATCGGAAGCGTGGCGACCAGTGTTTTTCCTTCGCCGGTCTTCATCTCCGAAATTCTTCCCTGATGGAGCGTTATTCCGCCCAAAAGCTGGACGTCAAAGTGACGCAGGCCGATGGTGCGGACGGAGGCCTCGCGCACAACCGCGAACGCTTCGGGCAAAAGCTCGGCAAGAGTCTTCTCTTGTTTCAGAGCTTCTTTGAAGGCAAAAGTTTTGGAGCGAAGTTGATCGTCCGAAAGTTTTTTTAGCTCCGGCTCAAGCCGGTTGATTTGGGAAATCAGCGGAGCCAGCTGTTTTAGTTTCTTTTCGTCGCTGTCCCCCAGAAGACTAAAAAGCCATTTTATCATAGGGAAGGACGAAAAGTGCGAAGTTCTCTTTTGATCTCTTCCGCTTCACGTCTTTTGTTTTTCACATGCTTGTCTTTAAACTTTTTCAGCTGCTGTTTTAATTCTTCAGTCACCAGATCGATCGCGGCGTACATGTCTTCTCCCGCCTCAGTCGCCCGGATCACTTTTTTTCCGGCAACCCACATGCTGACTTCCGCTACCTGCTGTTTTTTTATGTTTCTGGTATGGCGGTCGTCAAGTGTTACTTCGGCTTTAATGATGTTGGCAAAAAACTCTTCCAGTTTCCCGATCTTTTTTTCCGCGTAGGCCTTCAACGCCGGAGTCAGCTCCATCCCGTGTCCCTGTATTTTTATTTGCATAAGTTTCCTCCCTCTCCTTATTGTAGCAAAGTCAGACGGTTCTTGAAAGCGTCAAGATGTGGACCGATTTGGCTCCGGCGGCTTTGAGCGTTTTGGTGCATTCTCCCGCGGTGGCTCCGGTGGTATAAATATCGTCCACCAAAAGAATATTCCTATCATATAAAAGCTTGGCGCCCCGGACTTCAAAAGCTCCACGGATATTTGAGATCCTCTTCTGTCGCGGGAGATCAAACTGCGGCGCGGTCTCCCTCTTCCTAAAAAGAAGTCCGGAGACGGTTGGAATACGGCACGCTTCGGTTATTTTTAGGGCGAGCAACTCGGCCTGATTAAAGCCCCTCACCGCCTGTCTCTTTTCATGCAAAGGAACCGGAATTATCATGTCAAGATGATCTTTCCATAAATGATGGTTGATGTATTGCACCATCAAAAGACCGAGCGGTTCCGCCAAGCGTTTTATTCTTTTAAATTTGAAGCGCAGAATAGCATTCTTTAGAATCCCTTCATATTCTCCGACCGCGTGAAAGAAGATTGAGGGAGCCAAAAAACTGATCCCGGCGGCGCATTTTTGGCAAAGCGCTTCCTTGCCAATTCTTCCGCAAACCTCGCACTTGGGAGGGAAGATCAGGTCAAGAATTTGTTCGGTTAGGTTCGCCATTTGCGTGAATTATAGCATACTTGCATTTGAAAACTCGATGTGTTATCTTAATCATCACCACATGACAACATGGCAGGATATAATGGACCTTTTAGGCCAGGGCGAAGGGCAGACGCTGGAGTTTGAAAAGCAGGTCCCCCCTCCCGAAGATATTGCCCGCGATATCATCGCTTTTGCCAATGCCGACGGCGGAAAAATCGTTTACGGAATTGACGACAAGAACAAACATCTTTTGGGAGCCATGATTGGTGATGATTTCGAGGATGACATCAAAGAAATCCTGCTAAAGCGCTGTTCACCCAAGATCCATGTCGACATTGAAATTTTTAACCATGGGGTTAAGCGGATCGTAATCATCACCGTGCCGGAGGGCGACGAAAAACCGTACCGCACCGACGATATCGCCTATATCCGCGACGGGGCGGTTTCGCGCCCGGCCAGGGAAGAAGAAGAAAAACAGATCACCAACCCATGGGGGGGCTACGGGTTGAACAAGCGCCAGCTACGCGCCATGCAGATGATTGCCGAACACGGTTCAATCTGCAACCGCGAATACAGAGAAGCGTTTAACATTTCACACAAGACCGCGCATATTGAATTAACGATGCTGTCGGACAAGAAGTTGGTGTTGACCCAGGGTCAGGGAAGATCGACTTGTTACGTGATGCCGCGTCAGGAATAGAGAACTTTTCCCGTCATCTCTTTCGGTATTTCCAAATTAAGCAGTTTTAACGCTGTGGTGCCGATATCGGGAATGATCCCATTTGATTGAAGTTTGACGTCTTTGCCTAAGATCCAGCAAGGAACCGGATTGGTTGAATGCTGTGTACTGACGATTGTTCCGTCAATTACCATTTCATCCGCGTTGCCGTGGTCGGCGGTGATAATCATCACCCCGCCCGCGTCCATTACCGCTTTGTAAATATGTTCAACGCAAGACGATAAGGCAATGATCGCTTTTTCGGCCGCGTCAAAATTCCCGGTGTGCCCCACCATATCCCCGTTTTGAAAGTTGTGGACGATCAGATCATACTTTTTTGATTTGATCGCTTTTAGCGATTCCTCGGTCTCAATATAGGCGGTCATCTCCGGGACCCAGTCGTAATTTTTGCCGTTGTTGGTCCGTTCTTTCAAAGTCGGATCTTTGGCCAAAATCCGGTCTTCCCCGGGAAAGGGTTCGGAATGCCGCCCGGAAAACCAGCCTGTAACATGGACAAATTTTTCCGGCCCGGCCAGGCGAAGTTGTTTCATCCCGGCGCGAGAAACAATTTCTCCGACCGTGTTCTCGATCTCTTTTTCGGGGAAGGCCGAAAGGGCGTTCATCCCTTCATAATATTCGGTCATCGCCACAAAAGTGAGGCCGCGCACCCGGGCTTGAATCTTTTCTATTTCATTATATAAATCGTCACCTATCTCCGGCTGTTTCGGTTTGTAGTTAAAAAACTTCCGGTCCTGTTCGCGGAAGCAGGTGGTCAGCTCAATCCCCCGATCCTGCCTGAAATTCCAAAATATGACCGAATCTTTTTCATCCATCCCTTTATATTCCCCAATCACCGTCGGCTGGATGAATTCGTCTGTCTCATTTGAAGCATAGGCCGTCTTGATAGCGGAGACAATATCCGGTTCTTTTCTAACTCCGATACCGTTGACCAGCGCCTTGAGCGCTTTGATGACCGAAGGCCAATTTTGGTCGCGATCCATTGCGTAGGTCCTCCCCATCACGGTCCCAATTTGAGCTTTGCTCTTTTTTAATAGTTGGGGAATATATTCGTTTCCCGCCGCATTGGGGTTGGTGTCACGTCCGTCGGTAAAAAGATGGAGAACGACTTTTTCCAAATTATTTCTTTTTACCAATTCCAGCAAGCCAAAAAGATGTTCAATGTTCCCGTGGACACAACCGCCGCCTCCCTGCAAAACCCCCATCAGATGCAGGGTTGAATTATTTTGCTTGCAATTGTTGACCGCCTTCAGCAGGGCTTCATTATTATAGAAGCTTCCGTCTTCAATTGCTTTGTTGACGCGGAGGAGCGACTGGTAAACGACCCGGCCGGCTCCCATATTCAAATGGTTTACTTCCGAGTTTCCCATTGTTCCGGGAGGGAGACCGACCGCTTCACCCGAACATTCCAATTTTGCGTAAGGATGTTTTTCAAAGAGCTCTTTAAAGAACGGTGCCTTGCCGTCGGCAATCGCCGCCTGGATTGCGTCAGACTTTTTATCTTTCCCTATTCCGAATCCGTCGAGGATGCAAAGATATAACATGATTTGATTATAACATAATCGAAGTTTGGATTTGGGTTAACCCAATTGATTTTCAGGTTTCAGAGTTGGGAATTCTATCTGCCTAAATAATGGTTTTAGAATATCCTTTGGAGCAGGAACAAAATATCTCTTCTTTGTAAAATCAGGTTTTCCATCTTTTGTAACACCAAAATAAACATTCCTAACAAATTCACCGGTTTTGAGTTGCGGAATGCTCTTTGAGGGTATTTGTTTTGCCGAAAAACTGCCAATAAGGTGAGGATTGGCAGGATCCGCAACCTCGTATAAATAAAATTTTCGCTCCCTCTTATTGAATTTTGCCATAACGGCATGCCCATCGTATTTTTTGCCAGGAACTTTTTCAGAATATCCGGATATTACCCCATATTCAATGTGCCTTGGCGCTGTTTTGTTTCTTTCGTAAGCAGCTTTTAGGGCCAGATCATCACAATCCCCGCCCCCAGCGTGCTCTGTTGTCCTTACATTTTGAACACCAGCTGCCTCAGGCTTTTGGGGTAGAACTACTACTTGTGGTCCAACTGATTGAATTTCCTGATGAGGAATATACTTTAGACCTTTTAACTCTTCAGATAAAGCTCTGCTCTCGTTGTCAATTTCTATTGGCCGATGACGATTAATTGGCTTAATCTGGTCAATATTAAAGACGTGTGTCATACATTATTATATCGCAATGATGTTAAACAAACTTGCATTAAAAAAGCTTGTATGAATTGTCTTTCCCTATTCTAAATTCATTAAAATAACCACATCAAAACTTTCTATAAATAATTTTTGGGATAGAAGAAATGAAAGAAAATGGAAATTCTCCAGCTTCTTCCTTGGGAGGAATGACAATAATTACTTTTTTTTCTGATACCGATCTTGAATCATAAGGAATATCTTTAAATCCTTGTCGAGCAAGATATTCTTTCCTTGTGTTCGCACTTTCTAAATCAGCGGGAGATGTCAAATCAAACACTGGCAATCCAAGACTACTTACACTTTTTAGGGAATCTGTTGGGTGGATGTGATAATCCCCTATTTCAAGAATCTGTCCTAATTTCAAAATTTCGTCTAGAACTTTTATGTTGACTTCGCCGATCGCTCCTTTTTCTTCATTAACCCCGTCTTCGCACAAAAACCTGGCAATTTTTCCATTCTTTAATTTAACTTCAATATATATCCAAGACTCTTCAGTTAATGCTTTTTTTGCTAATTCACGAAGCTTTAATTCGGCATCGTCCCTGCTTTTAACCTCGATTCGATAATGCTTGTTTGGATCGGTATTTACACACAGCTTATCCTCGGGTTTTAATGTATAATATTTTTGTGCCGTCGGTTTAAAATTACACTGCCAGTCGCTCATATATTCCTCACTTGTCCGAGGCTTTTTTCTCCATCAGGACTAATAAATATTGGGAGCAAATTCCCGTCTTCCCCAACCTCCATAACCTGAAACGGCAAGAATTCGGGGCTTCCCCATCCTTGAAGGAAATAATGGCCGGGCATTTGCCCAAAAGTTACAATTGAACTTTTACCCTCCGGATCCGAGGTGTGGGCAGAAATCAGGTTTTTTACTTTTAAAAGTTGTTTCATCCTTTCCGAGGCTTGGGGGGGATAAGTATTACCGCTTTTCAAATCAACTGCTTCTGGCCTGAAGCTCAATAAGGTCAAGGCCACCCTCTCGCTTCCGGGAAGTCCCGCGTGAATAATATCATCTATACCGTTCAAGTTTTCCACAACAGCATTATGTGCCGCAAAAGCAATTCCAGGTATAAGTACCGCATATGGACAGCCTTTCCATAAAGCATCGATCTTTCTGACATACGCATTACCGAGTTTTCTAACTACCGCTTTCACAAAAAGATCCGGCTGGTCAATATTTCTCTTTGTCATGAATCCGGGTTCCAAGGTTTCATGATCCCCCAATATATAATGAAAACAATCCCCGTACTTTGCTTTTAGGTCGCAAATAATCCTGATCATTTCAATTGAAGAATCCATTTCTTCCAAGTTGCCGGTTTGGGGATGGATAGCATCCCCCATAACCACAATAACAACCTTTTCTTCAGCCAATTCTTTTTCGTGGGCGTTTACGGCGCTTAATAAATTTTTAGCATTCGCGTGAAGATCTCCGATAAATACTGTTTTTACTCCAGGATTAATTTCTATTAAATATCCCGGATCTCCCATGCATTTGACATCAGAAGAATCAACTTGTACTTGCCTGGTTATAGCGGGTCTTTTTATAATCGGACCATCTTCTTCGAATCCTTCAGCTTCCATCCTTTCTAGAGCCATATTCATGGAATGATAATATGGCTCTATGTCAGAAGGCAGATCCAAAGCAGCAACAGAAACAGTATCAAGTTCGGCGCAGGTTTTCCTGGAAAAGACATAATCAACCCCGCCATAAACTAAAGCGATCGATTGGTTCATTCCTATTTTCCCAAGTTCTAATTCGCCAATGCTTATTGCAATATCGCTCCCCCCACGTCTAAACTTGCTAAGCGAAAAACTTGTACTCCCCACCATCAAAGCATGAGACCGAACAGTAGAAAAATCCACCGATCCTTTTGGTAGTACTTGTATGGCTTTAGGTTGAATTGCGGCATGGCCAGGTCTAATTGCTATCATTTCTTTTCCTCCTCTTTGGAAGTGTCCTAAATACTTATCGTTTTAAAATCATCATTTCATGCAATATTTTTTTTAAATACCTTTTTTTATATCTGCGACGGGAAAGTAAAAACATATCCCGACCATCACCACTTTATTTAATTAAATTTTGTACCCGCTCTAGGATCATTCTATCTTTACCCGATAGAATATTGGCTTAATCTTCATCAATCTATATATCGGGATTTATAGTGAAAATCTTGCGCGCGTAAGCCGTATATTCTGATATTCTGCTTACATATTATAAATTATTTGCTATAATAAAAGTTCCGTCCCTTGACTCCGCTCGGGATTTTCCTCTTTCTCAGGGAGAGGAGTTGATGGTGAGGATCATCTTTAAAAAATAGAAAAGGAGTTTTATAAATGCGCAAACCTTTGTTGGCCGGAAACTGGAAAATGAACAAGACGATTGACGAGTCGGTTGCTTTGGTATCCGAATTGGCGGAAAAAGTGAAAGGAGTCGACGATAGAGAGATTTTAGTTTGTCCCACCTACCCCGCCTTAAAACCGGTTGCGGATGCGATAGCCGGAACCAATATAATGCTCGGAGCCCAGAATATTTTTTGGGAAGAGAAAGGGGCATATACCGGAGAAGTCTCCGGACCAATGCTCAAAGCCGCAGGATGCAAATACGTAATCATCGGTCATTCCGAGCGAAGGCAGTATTTTGGCGAGACCGACGAAACGGTAAACAAAAGAGTAAAGGCGGCCTTAAAATATAGACTGCTTCCGATCATTTGTGTTGGCGAGACACTTGAAGAGAGAGAAAAAGATGTAACAAAGAAAGTGGTTGAAACTCAACTTAAGGGTGGAATCAACGGACTAACAACTGACGAATTACTACTAACGACTATTGCCTATGAACCTGTGTGGGCGATTGGAACAGGAAAAACCGCCTCTCCGGAACAAGCTGAAGAAGTCCACGCTTTCATTCGCGGACTGCTTCCCGCGGAAGTTAAAGATACCGTCCGTATTTTATACGGCGGATCGATGAATCCGGGAAATGTTAAAGAACTGATGGCCAAAGAGGATATTGACGGCGGACTAATCGGCGGCGCCTCCCTTAAAGCAGAAGATTTTGCGGCAATAGTAAAATATTAAAAAAAGGAGGATTCAAAAATGTCAGAAGCGTTATACAAGAAACTCGGACTCGTAAATACCAGGGAAATGTTCAAAAAGGCAATGGAGGGGAAGTATGCAATTCCGGCATACAACTTTAATAATATGGAACAGCTGCAGGCAATTGTCGGCGCCTGCGCGGAGAGCGGATCACCGGTAATTATCCAGGTATCATCCGGTGCCAGAAAGTATGCCAACCAGACCCTGCTCCGTTATATGGCTGAAGGCGCGGTTCAAATGGTCAGAAACGACCTGAAGAGCAATATTCCAATCTGCCTTCACCTAGACCACGGAGACACCTTTGAATTGTGCAAATCTTGTATCGAGACAGGATTTTCTTCCGTCATGATCGACGGCTCCGCCCATCCTTACGAAGAAAACATCGCTTTAACCAAAAAGGTGGTTGAATTCGCCCACCCTTTTGATGTAACGGTTGAAGGTGAGCTTGGAGTTTTGGCCGGAATTGAAGATGACGTTAAAGCCGAACAACATACTTATACCGATCCCAAGCAGGTTGAGGATTTTGTAAAAAGAACCGGTGTTGATTCTTTGGCAATATCAATTGGAACATCTCACGGAGCTTATAAGTTTAAGCCCGGACAACCGGTCCCCCCGCTCCGTTTTGACATCTTAAAAGAAATTGAAAAAAAACTGCCCGGTTTCCCGATTGTTCTTCACGGAGCATCTTCTGTTCCGCAGGAATATGTTGAGATGGTCAATAAATTCGGCGGGGCGATGAAGGGAGCAGTCGGAGTTCCCGAAGAACAGCTGCGCGAAGCGGCAAAATCGGCCGTCTGCAAAATCAATATCGATTCCGACGGAAGATTAGTCGTCACCGGAGTTATCAGGAAAGTTTTTGCGGAAAAGCCGGCCGAGTTTGACCCCAGGAAATATCTTGGGCCTGCCCGCGATGAATTAAAGAAACTTCTTGTCCATAAAAATCAAAATGTTTTAGGATCGGCAGGGAGGGCGTAACAAGATGAGAGTCAAGTTTCAGGGAAAAGAAATTAACATCAAAAGAATCGGAATCCTAACCGGCGGCGGGGATTGCGCCGGACACAATGCCGTAATCTACGGACTACTGCGCAGGATCAATCAGGCAAACCAGTCGCTTCCGGCCGATGAAAAGATGGAGTTAATCGGCCTGCTGGAAGGATGGAAAGCACTAACCAGAAATCCCGATACCGAAAAGGATAAAATCCTTCGTCCATTAAAAACCGAAGATTTAAAAGACAGCTATAAGGTTTCCGGGACAATCATCAAATCCTCCCGCACCAATCTCTTTTCAAAGGCAAATATTGAAGCGAAAGCCCCCGAAAAGGCGATGGAAAATCTAAAGAAGCTTGGGATTGATTGTTTGGTTGTTTTAGGCGGAGATGATACCCTTGGCGCCGCCGGAAAACTGGGGAAACAATTTTCTTTCCCGATGCTTGGGGCTCCCAAAACCATGGATAACGATGTTTTTGGCACCGAGAGGACGTATGGTTTTGAGTCGGCGGTGATCGAATCGGTCCATTTTATTGAGAATATTATGACGACCGTCCGCTCCCACAACCGCTGTTTTGTCATAGAACTAATGGGACGGCATGCCGGCTGGGTCGCGCTTCATGCCGGAATTGCCGGAGGAGCAGATATTGTCCTTCTTCCGGAAGAAACGGTTGACATGCGCCAGGTTATCAAAAAGGTTGAAAAGGCGATGGCCTATCAGAATTATTGTGTCGTGGTAACGTCTGAAGGATCCCGCCTCTTTGACAAGAGTTACCCAAAAGAAATTAACGACAGCAACCAAAAGTTATTGGACGATGTTTTAGCCGACCCAAAATACGCCATGATCAAAGCCCGGCACGCGTTACCCAAGAAACTCGATTCTTTTGGAAATGAGCAACTGGGTGGAATTGGGGAATATATTTATGCCCTATTGGAAAAACATACTAAAGGGATTGAATACCGCCTGCAGAACTGCGGCCACGCCATCCGCGGCGGAGTGGCCCATGTTGCCGACCGCCTGCTGGGTTTAAGATTCGGAGATGCGATCTTTGGATTTATCCGGGATTCAAAGTTTGGGACCTATCCCGGCCTTCAGGCGGATAAAATCGTCGCGAACAACTTATTGGAAGTCAAAGGCGGCGCCTTTATTCCTGCGGATAACCAGCTCCTTGCAATGAAAGACGCGGTGGAGTTTTATTGATCTAAAATCTCCTGCCCTAGGAGATTGATATTTCCACAAGTAGAGGGACAAATCCTCAAACAATTGGGGTTTGGGGATTTAATGTTTTTTTCTAAAACTTCAAAAAGATTAGAGTCAATTAAACTTCCCATTTGAAAACCTCTGGCTACCGTATGGGCACAAGGATAAATAGATAAATCCGATCCCAAAACAATCCAAATAAAACGGGCCAAGCAATTGTCAAAAGAATCTCTAGTAACTGGAGTGTCGGGAGACTTAATTATTACCGATAATGGAGCTTCATACTTTAGGCCAATTACTTCCTGAAGTAAAGCTCTTTGAGTTTCTAAATCAGCAGTCAAATCGGTTCTAAATTGTATTTTATCAACTCCAATATTTGAAAGCCGCGTTAAAAAGGGATGAAGGGCATTTATATTATCTCTGCACAAAACGTAATTAACTACGAGACGCAAAGATGAATTTGACTTAGATCTTAAATTAGCTAAAGCTTCTAAGTTTCTTAGAACCTGCTCAAAATAATCTCCCCTTTTTAATCTGGCGTAAGTTTCGCGGTCCTGAGCATCTATGCTAACCTGTAGGGATTCAACGCCCAAAACAGCCAGTCTAACTTCCTGGATTAATAATGTTCCATTGGTTACAAGAGAGACAGCAATATCTTTTCCTTCAAGAAAACGTATTCCGGCTAATACAACGGATCGTCTTAATAATGGTTCTCCGCCACAAAAATGAATTCTTTTGGGAGAATAGGAAGGACTATTGGGACGAGGCTCCAATAGCTTAGTTAAATACATAGGAATATTAACATCATTCATTGTTTCCGAAGCCGCGGTATCTTTATTTGTTTTGTTAACACACCAGCGGCATTCCAAGTTACACCTTGTTGTAGGATGAACATCGACATATAAAGGCAATCCAGAAAGAGATCTTGACCTAATCAATGATAACAATATTGGCCTATATAATGATGCTGTTCCTTTTACAAAATGCATAATTCTATTAAATGTGGTGGAATCCCTTCTTGGATAGATCTATCCATTATCCTAAGAGATAGCGCATCCACTCCTCCATATTGATCAGCATAACGAGCAAAGGGTGCTGACTGAATAAAACGAGAACTTTGAATTGCCGTCATATCAGAAGTCCATCCTTCGTTATTATTTCTGTTTCTAAAACCCCAAAATCCAGGAAAAGCATGTACATATTGTAAAGCTGGTAACATTTTATTTGCATCAACACCAATAACTGATTCTGAAAACTCTCTTGAAACTGTTTGTGCAAAAAATGTCGGAATTCTGATCCCGGTTGCCGCCAACTCATAGGAACGCGAACCTTTTATATACAATACATCTGAAGCAAGGACGAGCTCTGCTGCCTCTCTTGATAATTTGGTTAAATCAAGCCCTCCATTTTTAGGGCCATGAGGAGAAACAACTAGACGCCCCTCATTCATAAATCTTCCGAGATCTGAAAATATTGGTTCATCAAGTAGGCCCATAGTATCTTCAAAAGAGGCATCATTATGAAATCTACCTCCTCTTGGTATCACCTGTACTCTAAGTTGCGGATTAAAAAGCATTTGCTTTTGTAATTGATACAGATCAAATATTGTTTCTGGAATATCATCAGGGAAAAAAGTTAGCATACAAGGATTTTCTAAAACCAATGAATGATATTTATTCCAGTCAAACAAAAGTGTATCAAATTGCGATATCCTTCTTCTTAAATCAAGAATTACTCCCTCTACAGCGGAATCATGAGAGTCATAGCATCCTAACCAAATAGACCCTTTTCTATCAAAAGTTGAAGCAGCACAAAAAGAACATTTAATATCGAGTCCAATTACTCCGGCAAGAATTGCATAAACCATAAGATTTTCTAGTTTCTCTTTTTCTAGTTTTTCTACAACAGATAAAACGACCGCTCTCCCTAGAGAGTTATACTCTTTTTCAGAATCAAACTCCTTATTAACATCATTAAATAATAATAAGCCTATTGATCTTCTTACATAATCAATATAGTTTTGATTAGGTATTTTATCTGCAATTGGAACGCCATCAACATCTGAGTAAGTAAGAGAATTAGCAACTGCATCGGCAACTAATACCCTATCTCCTTCGGAAAGACTTATTCCAGACAACTCTTTACTCATTTCTAATAGCTCTAGGTCCTGAAGAGTCACTTCTCTAGCCCAAGGAAGAAATCCTTCATTCTTTTCACCTCGAATATAAGGAGGATTGTTTGCTCTTTCTCCAATAAAAAAAGTTCCATTTTGATGAAAAGGCATAACTATCCGTTGTATAAGTGAATCGTCTGCTTTATTTGACTCGTTTGAAAATATTAGGTGAGCTATTTCCCTTTTAGGCAAACCATATCTATTTACAATTATGCTCATGCTACATATTTATCGAAATATATAGCAAAAAATTTCAGTGCTAAATCGCCAGCATCTCGGCCAGCTTCAACTGGCTAAGATCGGCGGTCTTCTTATGTTTCAAAACATCCTTAAACGGAACCGGACAGATATTCTCCGACCTGGCTGCCATCATAAGACAGTTTTTACCTTCAATCAGAGCTTCAACCGCGTTGGCTCCCATTTTACAGGCCAGCTCTCGTGAAATGGCGGTTGGAGAGCCGCCCCTTTGTACATGCCCCAGAACGCTGATCCTGATATCCATGTTTTTGATTCTACCTTTCAATTTTTTGGCGAATTCAATGGCAGAAATTGCCCCTTCGGCCACCACGATGATAAAACTTGATTTTCCCCGCTCCCTCCCCTCTTTGATCTTTTCCGCGGTCTTCGCAATATTAAATTTTACTTCGGGAATAATAATTGACTCCGCGCCGCTGACCAGCCCGATTTCAAGCGCCAGGATGCCGTGTTTCCTTCCCATCACTTCAACCACAAAGACCCGCTCGTGAGAGGTGGCGGTGTCCCTGATCTTGTCGATCGCATCGAGCGCGGTATTGACCGCGGTGTCAAAGCCGATCGTATAATCGGTTAAGCTGATGTCGTTGTCGATGCTGGCGGGGATATGAACAACGTTTAATTCGGTCTCTTTAGCGACAACGTTAGCGGCGGCAAGCGAACCGTCGCCGCCGATAACGACCAGCCCGTCGATTCCATGTTCGGCCAGGTTTTTATAACCGGTTTGGCGCACCCGGGAATCTTTAAATTCTGGACAGCGGTGGGTATGGAGGATCGTTCCCCCTTTATTGATAATCCCGCCGACTGATTTTAAATTTAACTCTTCGATCTGGCCGGTGGTCAAGCCGTACCATCCTTTCTGGATCCCGAAAATTCTTAGATTGTGATAAATGGCAGTCCGGACCACCGCGCGAATGGCGGTGTTCATCCCCGGCGCGTCTCCTCCCGGGGTTAAGACCGCGATTGTATCGATTTTGTTTTTGGGCATATTTTGTTACCTCCTGAATATGGTTGAATTATAGCAAAATTAAGAAATAAAGTGAAATTTTAACCGGAAAACGTACGAAATAAGACTAGCAATGATAAATCGAATAGAAGTAGGAAGAAAGATTGCGGCGCAATTCCAAAGTCCGATAGTCCTTTTTACCGGTGGAACAGGAAGCCGACCGCTGGCGATGGAATTGGCAAAACATACGAGCAATATCTCTTATCTTATTCATACGGCGGATGACGGTGGAAGCACGGGAGCAATAAGGGATTTGTTTAAAAATATTCCCGGGATTGGAGATTTCCGGAGCCGTCTAATTGATCTTTCCGATTCAGAAACCGGAGGACACAAGGAATTGTTGGCATTAATGAAACATCGTTTGCCTAAAGAGTACTCTTTGGAAACAGCCGAAAAAGAATTGGAAACCCTAATAGATGGAACACATTCTTTGATAACCGCCGTTAAGCATTCCGGAAGCAACCTTGTTGACTGCTGGCTGGACGCCTTCAACTCGGCATTACGATCTTTTGATTCTTCCCGCACATTAGCGGCGAAAAAATTTGATCCCAGGGGTGCCAGTGTTGGCAATCTGTTTTTAACCGGACTATATCTATTAAACGACAGTCTTCCGGAGGCCATAAGTTTCTATTGTGAGCTGTTGTCGGTTAAAGGAGAAATAATCCCGGCGACTTTGGAAAATGTTACTTTGGCCGGTCGAATGAATGATGGACAAACAATAAAAGGACAGCACACTATCACTGCAGCGGCCAACGGTCCCGTCCGTGACCTCTGGCATATTGATTTTAGAAGCCGGCAAAAAGTTGAACCGCAAATTTTTGAGGGAGCCAGGAAAGCGATTGAAGAAGCGAATCTTTTGGTTTATTCGATCGGCAGCTTGTGGACGAGCATCTTTTCAACCCTCCACATCAAGGGGATGGCGGAAGCGATCAGGAAATCTTCCGCACAAAAAGTATTTTTAATCCCTTCGTACGAAGACGCGGAAACCAGAGGAATGAAGGCCTCCGACATGGTTGATGAATTATTGCGGGTTTTAAGATTGAACGGCGGCGAGGCCGACGATTCCAGTTATTTGACGGCGGTGGTTGGAAATACCCTCTTTCCACCGGAGAGCGTCCTGCGTTTTGTCAACTTTAACGGAGAAATTATTAGCAGGGAGCATCCCTTGATTGAGGTATGCGGAGAAGAGCTGCTTTCGGGCGACCAAAAGACCTTTGATCCGCAAACATTGGCCTATATCCTGTTTTCTTTTTTGGGTTCAAAATAGTATGAAATTTTTTGAAAATGGGTACGAAATAAATTCAGGAAATTAAAAAATCCTCCGAAGTCATGAAAGACGAAGGAGGAAAAAGGAGGAAAAGAAAATGGCAGTACACGCGTTGGCAGGACAAAGGGCTCCGAGGGAAATGCTGGTAAATGTTCCGAGATTGGTTTCTTCATATTATGCTCCGCAAGGACAGCTTGGAAAAGTTGAGTTTGGGACATCGGGTCACAGAGGGTCATCCTTAAAAGGGACCTTTAATGAATTACATATTGCCGCGACAACCCAGGCAATCTGTGAATACAGAAAAGGACAAAATATAACCGGGCCTCTTTTTATCGGTTTTGATACTCATGCCCTATCGGAGCCGGCTTTTAGGACCGCTATTGAAGTATTGGTGGCAAATGGGGTTGAGGTTGTTGTGCATAAAGGAGATGAATACACCCCTACTCCGGTAATATCGCATCTTATTCTGGGACATAATAAAGGAAGAACAGAACAGCTGGCGGATGGGATAATAATTACCCCCTCACATAATGGGCCTCAAGATGGCGGCTTTAAATATAATCCTCCCCACGGCGGACCGGCGGATGTAGACGCGACCAAATGGATTGAGAACAGAGCTAATCGCATAATGGATCCCTTTTCGTTAACGCCCGCAATTGCTAAAACGTTTTATGATACAAGCCGTCAAATGGTTACCGAAAGAGATTTTATCTCTCCTTTTGTTGAAGGCCTTGCAACTGTGGTAGATATGGAAGCTATTCGTCAATCCGGAATAAAAATCGGGGTTGATCCGATGGGCGGATCGGGAGTCCATTTTTGGGCACCGATTGCTGAAAGGTACGGCTTACAAAACCTTGAAATAGTTAATCCCTATGTCGATCCGACTTTTGGTTTTATGACTTTGGATTCGGACGGAACAATCAGAATGGATTGCTCTTCTCCTTATGCCATGGCAAGTTTGATCGGTCTGGCTTCAAAATACGATATAGCGTGGGGCAATGACACCGATTTTGATCGGCATGGAATTGTTTGCCGTCCGGACGGCCTTATGAACCCGAACCACTATTTATCGGTCGCAATCTGGTATTTACTGCAAAACCGCCCGGGATGGAGTGCTAACGTAAAAATTGGCAAGACATTGGTTAGCAGCAGCATGATCGACAAAGTTGTTGCAGGACTTGGTAAACAACTTTATGAAGTACCGGTCGGTTTCAAGTGGTTTGTTCAAGGATTGCTCGACGGTTCGGTCGCTTTTGGAGGAGAAGAGAGCGCCGGAGCATCGTTTTTGCGCATGGATGGAACAACCTGGACAACCGATAAAGACGGCTTTGCGCTGACTCTTCTGTCGGCCGAAATATTGGCCAAGACGGGTAAAACTCCGGGAGAAATTTATCGGCAAATTCTTGTCCCGCAATACGGGGAGCCGTTTTATAAAAGAGCGGACGGGCCAATCACCGATGAGCAGAAAAAGATACTAAAAGCGCTTCAACCGTCTTCTATAACTGCAACAACTTTGGCCGGATTGGGGATTGCCAATATTATGACTACCGCTCCGGGAAATGGGGCATCAATTGGCGGAGTAAAAGTGGTATTGGCCGATGGTTCCTGGTTTGCGTTAAGGCCGTCGGGAACGGAACCCAAAATGAAGCTTTATATAGAAAGCTTTGGAGGGGAAGCGCTTTGGAATAAGATTTTTGAAGAAGCCCCTCGGTTGATTTTTGGCTAATCGCAGTAAAATGTTATAATTGGGTTTCGAATAATTAAAACAGGAGGAAAAGAAAATGGCGGGATTACGTATACCGGCAGGAGTTATTGCTCGAACGGGCGGCCCAATAAGTAAAACAAAAATTGTGTTAGATTACCGTCGATTTGGATCCCCTGGATCACATATTACAGAAGACACCGCTTTTAAAAAAATAGCGGATGAAATGCCGCGATTTCAAGACAAGTTATTAAACGATAATGCTGATCCCAATATACAAGATGGTGGTATCCCAATGGTTGGATGGAAAAGAGAAGCCCCTTACAGATCCGAAGCGGAACTCAGGGACATTACAGCAGCAGCAAATGCGTTAAGGGAAATTTCGGATGACATTTGGATGGATGGTATTGGAGGATCATATCTTGGCGGAAGAGCAATGATCGAGGCGGTAAAAGGAAACCTGGAACAAACGAATGCAATGAGCAGAGAAGAAAGAGGCGGACCAAGGCTTTGGTTCATTGGCAACAATATGGATCCCCGTGCGATGGCTAGACAGCTTCAACTTATGAAAGGAAGACAAGTCGCCGGCTCTGTCTATTCAAAATCCGGAACAACCATGGAACCGGCAATTGCTTTTGCAATAATAAAGGCGGCAATGGATGAAAGTTACTCCGCGGAAGAAATAGCATCAAGAATTGTGGCATTGACCGACAAATCAAAAGGAGCTCTTTTGGAATTCGCCAATAAATTGGGATTAAAACGTTTTGTGGTTCCGGATAATATTGGAGGCAGGTATTCCGTGCTGACAGACGCCGGATTATTTGTTTTAGCGCTGGGAGGATTAGATATTATAAGTTTTGTCGCTGGAGCAAAAGATGGTGAAGAAGCAACCAGAAATAATTCACTGGAAAGCAATCCCGCTTTTCTTCGTGCCACAATGCGCGCGGTTGCAATGACGAACTGGGGTAAAGCAATCGAAGTGTACGCAACCGGCATGCAGGATTTATGGGCGGCAGCCAAAGAAGCACAACAGGTTTTTCCCGAAACAGAAGGGAAAAAAGGACTGGGACTTTGGGTTACCCCTGAACTTTACACAGAGATGGCGCACGCCAATGGACAAATGATTCAAGAAGGACCAAGAATTTTTATTGAAACATTCTTAAAGGTTGAAGATCCGGGAGTTGACGTCCTCATTCCGGCGAAAGGAACCCCTGTTGAATTTGTCGATGGTAAGTCACTGCATCTTGTAAACAACGCATTTATAGATGGGCTTGAAAGCGCACATTATCAAGGCGGCGTTCCAACAATGAGCTATTTGCTTCCCGAATTATCTGAATATGTAATGGCAAAATGGTATCAATTGGAAAGAAATGTTGCCGCTCTTTCATCATTAGCTACAAAAGTTCAAAATCCATTTATCCAACCGGGAGTAGTTGCCTATAAAAATGCTGCAATGGCTCTACTTAAAAATCCTGCAACAGAACAAGATGATGGTGCAAATTTACAATTTAGAGCAGCGGTATAATTAATCGGATGTGCCACGCTGGAGGCCTTTTTGCGGGGGTAGCTACCCCCACTATAATCTCCCCCTTACAAAACAAGGCGCAGGCATAGGCGCAGGCGTAGGAAGGTAAAGGAGTGAAAGGAATAAGGGTTTGGGAATTGAAGCTAGTTTGAAAATGGAAATTGGTTTGGAGATTGGATCTAACTTCTATTATCCCCTTCTACTTTCAAGCCCGCATCCATACCCAATTTCTCTCTTCCTTTCCTATGCCTTACCTTTGCCTATGCCTGTGCCTACGCCTTAAGAAATTTATGAGGGGGTCGCCAACCCCAGGAACCCCTTTTCATCGAGGATTTTAACGCCCAGCTTCTTGGCCTTCTCATACTTTGATCCCGGCTCGGTACCGGCAACGACATAGTCGGTATTTTTTGAGACAGACGAAGAAGGATGCCCGCCGAGTTTGCGGACCAGCTCTTCCGCCTCCGGACGGGTGATCGTTTCAAGCCCACCGGTAAAGACAAAGGTCTTCCCCTTTAACGGTTGTGGCCCTTTATTCTTTTCCGACTTAATCCTTAATCCATAATCCTTAATCCTTTTTATGAGATGACGATTCTCTTTCTGCGAAAAGAAATGCTCAAGAGAATGTGCAACTTTGGGTCCAATCCCAGGGATATTTTCTAACTTCTCTCCTTTTACATCAAACAAATCTTCCAGCCCGTCAAAATGCTGAGCAATTAAAGAAGCGGTATTTCGTCCAACCATCCGGATTCCCAAGGCATAGAGCAAACGATCCCACGGCCTATCTTTGCTTCCATCAATCGAATCAATCACATTCTGTGCCGATTTGTCGGCAAAACGTTCCAGCTTTAATAAATCTTCTCTCTTTAAACAGTATAAATCGGCCACATCTTTGATCAACTTCTTTTCAACCAGCCGGTCAACGATCGCCGGTCCGAGATGCTCAATATCCATCGCCTCCCGCGTCGCGAAGTGGCGGATCCGCTCTTTGACCTGCGCCGGACAGGCGGCGTTAATACAGCGGGTAATCGCCTCCCCTTCCGGGCGATAAAGCTCGCCGTGGCAGATTGGACAGTCCTTTGGCATATGGAATGCTTTTGAGCTTGAAGTATGCTTTGATACTTTCACTACTTCGGGAATTACCTCTCCCGCCCTCTGCACCACAACCTCATCCCCTATTTTTATCTCCTTACGCCTGATCTCGTCCTCATTATGCAAAGTCGCCCGTTTAACAATAACGCCGGCCAAATGAACCGGCTTCAGATGCGCTACCGGCGTAATCGCCCCGGTCCGGCCGACTTGAACCTGAATGTCTTCGACAATCGTTTTGGCCTGCAGCGGAGGATATTTGAAAGCGATCGCCCAGCGCGGAGCGCGGGAGGTCGATCCCAAATCCCGCTGATCTATCAGATCATTGACCTTCACAACGATGCCGTCAATCTCATAGTTAAGCTTCTCGCGCGCGGTTTCCCAGTGTTTAATATATTCTTTTACTTCTTTAAGGCCGGGACAGAGCTTAATGTTTGGATTAATCTTAAAACCAAGCTCTTTCAAATAGTCCAGAGTGTGAGTGTGAGTCTTGAGTCTTGAGCTCTCGACACTGCCAAAATAACACCAAATACTCAATGGACGCCTGGCTGTAACTTGTGAATCCAACTGGCGCAGTGATCCGGCGGCGGCATTCCTCGGATTGGCAAACCGCGCCTCACCGGCTTCTTCCCTATCTTCATTGAGCTTAACAAAATCATTATATGGCAGGTAAACCTCTCCCCGCACCTCCCCCGAAAACTTGTCCGCCTTTTGGGGAATATCTTTGATGGTTAGAAGGTTAAGCGTTACATCTTCACCGGTAACCCCATCCCCACGGGTTGCCCCACGAAGAAACTTTCCCTCTTTATATTCCAAAACGACCGCCAGGCCGTCGATCTTTAACTCGCAGACATATTCGATCTCGTCCTTTCCGAGCGCTTTGCGTACCCGTTCATCAAAATCCTCCAGCTCTTTGATATTCATGGCGTTATCAAGCGACTGCATTTTACTCTTATGTTTTACGGTTTCAAATTTTTGAAGCGGAGGAGCCCCTACTCTTTTGGTCGGAGAATCGGCTTTGGCCAGGTCGGGAAATTCCGCTTCTAGTTTTTTCAACTCACGGAAGAGCCGGTCGTACTCGGCATCGGAAATCTTCGGAGCGTCTTTGGCGTAATAAAGCTCGTTATGGTGTAGAACCTGCCTGGTTAAATCCTGAATTATCTTTCTTGCCTCTTTTTTATCCATATGGCAATAGTATTGTAGCTAATTTGTTCTCCTGACTCAAGGCGATGATTTGGTCGATCGTGTGCGCGGATTCGATCCGAAAAGAACCCGCGGCGGTGCGTTGCAAGGCAGACAAGTGCGCGCCGCAGCCAAGCTCCTGTCCGATCTCATGGGCTAAGACACGAACATAGGTTCCCTTTGAACACTTTAGCTTAAACCGTATCTTATCTCCCATAATGCCAAGAAGATCAAAAGAATGGATCTCGATATCTTTGTCCGGCCGCTCGATCGTAATCCCCTGGCGGGCAAGCTTGTAGAGCGGCTTCCCGTTGATCTTTTTTGCCGAATACATCGGAGGTTTTTGCTTCTGTTTACCGAGGTTTCTCTTGAAGAGTTCTTGGATTTGATCTTTGTTGGGACAGCACAGTGTGCTGTCCTTACTTATGACCTTCCCATCAGCATCATATGTATCAGTCGTGACCCCCAAGGTCATCTCCCCCTCATACTCCTTGTCCGCTCCCACATGGTTCTGTATGGTTTTGGTGGCTCTCCCCAAAAAACAGACCAGAACGCCGGTCGCCATCGGATCAAGGGTCCCGGAATGGCCGACTTTTTGGGTTTTAGTTAAATTGCGGATTTTTGCGCAGACATCAAAAGAAGTCCAGCCCGTAGGCTTGTCGACAACGATTATTCCATCCATTAGAGGTATTTGAGGACCGTTTTAATAACCTTTTTTTCCGCTTTGGCTATCGGCATCTTGAGAGTGGTCCCGGCCGCCTGGATGTGTCCCCCACCTCCCAGCTCTCTTGCAATTTTGGAGACATTGGCCCTTCCCCTTGAACGGAAGTTGACCTTGATTTTATTTTTCTCTTCTTCCCTTATAAAAACCGCGATCTCAATCCCTTTAACCGACCTCAAATAGTCGATCACACTGATCAAGTCCTCATGATTGGCCTTTTTCTTTTTTATGGCGGAAAGAGAAACGGTTGACCAGATCAAACGCCCGTTTTTCGCCGTCTTGATCTTTTCCAACGCATACGCCAAAACCTTCATGCTTGGGATTGTCCGGTTGTCGTACACATTTGACGCGATCTGCCAAGGAATAACTCCGCTGCCGACCAGGGCGCAAACGGTATGAAAAGTACTGGGGAGAGTATTTGAATATCTAAAGTTTCCGGTATCGGTTATGATCGAAACATAAAGCCCCTGGGCAATCTCTTCGGTGATCTCTACATTAAACTCTTTCGCCAGTTTGTAAATTTGCTCGGCGACGGATGAGAGCAGTTCAACACAATTAATATCACCGAAATTAGAATTGTCGGCATGGTGGTCGATATTGATAATTTTTTTAGCTTTAACCTTTAAATCGCCTACTCTGGTCAGGTCCGAGGCATCGACCGTTATCAGAAGGTCATATTCTTTTAACAAGGGAGCTTTTTTGATCTCTGCCGACCGGGGAAGAAAAAGATAATTTTCGGGGACACCGTCTTGGGAAAACATTTCTGCCGATTTGCCGAGCTTTTCAAGAATAATCTTGAGCGCGACCATCGATCCCAAAGTATCGCCGTCGGGATCGATGTGTCCGGCAATTAAAATGGTCTTACTTAAAATTACGAGATCTTTTATTTGGTCGTAGATGCTTTTCATTGCTTGCCTTGCGGCTCTCAACCGCCTCTTTTTCCAACCGGTTCATGATCGCCATGATCCGGCTGGCCCTTTCCATCGTCTTATCCGCGATAAAAGTTAAGACAGGAGTATAGCGAAGATCAAGGGTGCGCCCGACTTCGCCCTGGATGAACCCCTTGGCGCTTAAGAGCCCTGCCATGCTCTCTTTTTGGGCCTTTTCCGTGCCAAAAATACTGATGAATACTTTTGCCGATTTTAAATCGGGAGCGACTTCCACATCGATGATGGAAACAAACCCGATCCGGGGATCGGCAACTTTTTCCCTCAAAAGCGTGCTGATCTTTTCCTTAATAAGCTCGCCGATCCTTTTTTCCCGGTTATTCACTCTTTCCTTTTTCCCTCATTTCGAAAATTTCCAGCTGGTCTTTTTCTTTGAAATCTTCGTAGCCGTTTATCGAAACCCCGCATTCAAAGCCCTCCAGGACCTCTTTTACGTCATCTTTAAATCTTTTTAGGTTTTCAACTTTTCCTTCGTAAATAAGCTTGGAATCGCGGAATACTCTTAAACCGGCGCCCCGCACAATTTTTCCGGAAAGGACAAAACAACCGGCGATTACGCCGACTTTTGAATATTTAAAGGTGTTCCGAACTTCTCCCTTGCCGATCACGACTTCCTCATACTCTATCGCCAGCAAGCCCTCCATCGCCTTTTTGACGTCGTCTATTACCTTATAAATAATATTATAAAGACGGATATTAACCCCTTCGGTCCGGGCGATTTCGCGGGCTCTTGATGAAACCAGAGTGTTAAACCCGATGATGATCGCGTTTGACGCTTCCGCCAGCAGGACATCGCTTTCGGAAATTTCTCCCACCTGAGCGTGGATAATGTTAACTTCAAGAGTTTGGAGGGACTGCGCGATCGCTTCGAGCGATCCCTGCACATCCGCTTTTAGTACTATCTTAAGGTCGTTCCTTTCCCCTTCTTTTATTTTTTGGCTGAAGCTTTCAAGCGTCTGCGCCCCGTGCTGTGAAAATTTTTGGCTGGCAAGATTATCTTCCGCCGTCTGACGGGCAACCTTGTCATCCGCGACTACTTCAAAAAGTTCTCCCGGCTGGGGAACAATCGATGCTCCCAGGATTTCCACGGGAGAAGAGGGAAAGCCCTTATTGACCCGTTTTCCGAAGCTATTGATCAGGGCCCGAATTTTCCCGTAGGCCTTGCCGGCGACAAAAGCGTCGCCAACCTTCAGGGTCCCGTTCTTTATCAATATTGTCGCGACCGGCCCTCTCCCCTTGTCTAATTTTGATTCGATAACGACTCCGGTTGCCGGAACTCCCGGATTGGCTTTCAGTTCCTGGACTTCGGCCACCAGAAGGATCATCTCCAGCAGTTCGTCTATCCCGGTCTTATTTTTGGCGGAAACCGGGAGCATGATAGTGTCTCCCCCCCAATCCTCCGAAACCAATTTGTGTTCGGTCAATTGTTGTTTAACTTTATCCGGATTGGAATCCGGCTTATCTACTTTATTTATGGCCACAATGATTGGGACCCCCGCCGCTTTGGCGTGGTCGATCGCTTCGATCGTCTGCGGCATCACCCCATCATCGGCCGCCACGACTAAGACCGCGATATCGGTAGCTTTGGCTCCCCTGGCACGCAGAGCGGTAAAGGCCTCGTGGCCGGGGGTATCGAGGAAAGTAATTTTCTTCCCCTTGATTTCAACTTGATATGCGCCGATGTGCTGGGTGATCCCCCCCGCTTCGGACTCGGCGACTTTGGTTGCGCGGATCGCATCGAGTAGTTTTGTTTTTCCGTGGTCGACATGTCCCATAATCGTTACCACCGGAGGACGCGTTTTTAATTCGTGCAGGTCGGACAAAAGGACTTCGTGCTTCTTCTCTTCCCGCATAACAACCTCAACGGTAAAACCGAATTGCTCCGCCACCTGTTTGGCCACTTCGGCGTTTAGCGATTGGTTAATGTTTAATAGGAACCCCTTCTTCATCAGCTCTTTGATGACATCGGTCGTCTTTATTTTTAAGAGGTCGGCAAGGTCCTTGACGATTATACCCTCACCCTTTATCTTAATCGACTTAACCTGGGGAGGGGGAGAAGGCATAGGCATAGGCATAGGCGTAGGCATAGGAGGAGTAGGAATAGGAAGAGGTGGAGGCGGAACGGGAACGGGATGAACCGGAACGGGAGAGGCAACCTTTTTTGGTTCCAATAATTCTTTAACTATTTTGACAGATTCTTCTTCGATGGTGCTGGCGTGGGTTTTGGCCGGGATCCCTAAATCTTTAAGGATCGCAAGCAATTCCTTGCTGGTCTTGCCAAGTTCTTTGGCCAGGGCGCTGACCCTAAGCGTTTTCTTTGTCGGTGCTTTTTTCGCCATCTTTTTTGATTTCCTCTTTCTTGCTCTCTTCTTTCGAGATAATATCTATTCTATAACCGGTCAGCCGCGCGGCCAACCGGACATTTTGTCCCTCTTTCCCGATCGCAAGCGACAGCTCCGACGGATCAAAGATAACCCGGGCCGATTTTGCTTCTTCGTTTATTTCAATCCCGACCGATTTGGCGGGAGAGAGAGCCGAAGAAATAAACTTTTTGGGATTATCCGACCATTCTATGATATCGATCCTCTCTCCGTTGATTTCCCTGGTGATATTCTGGATCCTCCCCCCCATCTGTCCAACACAGGTACCAACCACCCCGACATTCGGATCGGAAGAGACCAGCGCAATCTTGGTCCTGCGTCCCGGTTCCCTGGCAATCCCCTTGATCTCAAGGATCTTGTCCTGTATTTCGGGGACTTCCATTTCAAAAAGGAGTTTTATAAAATTGGGATGGGCGCGGGAGACGATGACTACCGGCCCTTTGGGAGATTTTTTGACGTCAAGGATGATGACCCGAACCCTTTCATGCGGCTTAAAAATTTCACCCGGGATCGCCTCTTCAAAAGAGAGAAAGGTCTCAATCCTTCCGATGTTGATCATATAGCCGTAGGGTTCCCGGCGCTGGACCGTTCCGTTGATTAATTGTCCGACTTTTTCCTGGTATTCTTTAAAAATACCGTCTTTTTCCGCTTCGCGGATCCTTTGTAAAATTACCTGCTTGGCGGTTTGGGCTGCCAGCCGCCCAAAATCAGAGGGGGTGATATCAATACCCTGGTCATAGATCTGCGCCTCCCCTTCTTCGCTTAATTTGACCTCGACAGTCTCTTTGTCGGGAAAACGCTTGCGGGCGGCGAGTAAAAGGGCCTCCTGCAGAGCGGAGACAATATCTTCTTTATTGATATTGCGCTCCTCCTGGATCTGTTTGAGCATCTCTTTAAATTTTTGTATCTTCATTTTTATTTGGGAGGATATTGCCCCTCCCTACCTCTAAAGACAAAAGTGGGTTTTTCCCACTTTTTTGTTCGAGCCTATTCGTTGCTTATTATAGTGTAATTATACCATTTGCACAAGCCAATAGGCAAGCTATAATGGAACTATGCTAAGAAAAACCGATCCTGACATGATCAAAGGATATTTGGAAGACAGCTCAAACTTGCAGGGAGGATACGCGGAGGGGGCTTATCTCCCCGAAAACGACAAAGAAATCCTTGAAGCAGTCAAAGAATGCTCTTCAAAAAAGACCCCGCTGACGATCTCCGGTGCCGGGACCGGGACCACCGGCGGGAGGATCCCCTTTGGCGGCTGGGTCTTATCGACCGAGAAACTCAATCAAATAATAGCTATCGATAAAAAGGCCAAAACGGCGTTAATACAGCCGGGAGTGAGCTTGGACCAGCTTGATAACGCCTTAAAAAAAGAGGGCTTAATGTATGCCCCCGATCCGACCGAAAAGAGCGCATATCTGGGCGGGAATGTGGCGACCAACGCCTCCGGTGCGCGGAGCTTACGCATGGGCCCGACCAGAAACCACATTAAACGGTTAAAAGTCATCTTAAGCACCGGAGAAATTCTAAGCTTAACCCGAAGCCGCCCGCTTGAACTGCCAAGGCTGAAAAGTTCGGCCGGCTACTATTCCACGCCGGATATGGAACAGATTGACCTTTTTATCGGAAGCGAAGGGACCTTGGGGATTGTTTCTGAAATTGAAGTAAACCTGATTGATCGGATCGAAAACACTTTTGACTGTATTGTTTTTTTGGATTCAGAAGAGGCAGCGATAGACCTTACCGAAAAACTGAGAGAGCGAGAAGATATTTTGATGATTGAGTATTTTGATTTTAATTCGATTGAATTGCTCGGCAAAGGGAAAAAGTGCGCGATTTATTTTGAACAAAAAATTGTTGACGACAACTATTTGGAGCTTGAGGGGGAGACCTGGGTGGGGATGAATGAAAAGCAGAAAGAAGAACTGTGGGAATTCCGCCACTCGATGCCGGAACATATCAATGAGGAATTCAAGAAACACCACACCGTCAAATTCGCATCAGATATAGCTGTCCCGGATTCAAAATTCCGTGAGATGTTTGCTTTTTACAACTTAGTACTTAGTACTTACGACTTACAACTGTTTTATGTCAAGTTTGGACACATTGGGCAGAGCCATCTGCATGTCAATCTGGTCCCAAGAACACAGGCGGATATTCCGTTGGCAAAAGAGCTCATCATGAAATTTGTCAAAAAAGCGGTCTCTCTTGGCGGGACCGTCTCCGCCGAACACGGGATCGGCAAAATTAAGCACGATTACTTAAGGGAAATGTACGGCGATTCCGGGATTGCCGGAATGATCCAAATTAAGAAAGGGTTTGATCCGGGGTTAATTTTGAATATTGGGAATGTTTTTCCGCTAAAACAATTAAGTGGCAACTCCGCTTTTTAAATGTCCGAATAGTTTTTTTAGCCCGCCATCCCAACTGCCATCCTCAATTTTTTCTTCAATAAATTTATCGATAAGCCATCTTGCCATCTCAGGGGTTGTCGCGTCTTGCAATCTTGACCTTAAAATCGCCAAATCGGAAAAAACAATGTTTTGCACAATAAACCTTGCCGCGTCAATAAATGGAGTTGCTATGCTTATTTTCCTGATCCCATAGGCTAAAAGCGTTAAAAAGCCATAATAGGTATTTCCCATGTCTCCGCAACAGGAGAGGTCGATTTCTGAAAATTCCCGCTCTCTTCTTTTTTCGTTTGCTGTTTTTACATGATCATAGATATGGGCAAGTTGTTTTAAATGTCTTGGATCAAGCTCGTTTGCCGTTTTTTCTTCCGAATATCGGCTGACCTTGGTAGAATATTGTGTTAGGTCGTTGGTCCCAACGCTTATAAATTGCAAATCCGGATTTTCTAAAAATTGGGGTAAGTTGGCGACTGTTTCGGGGTGTTCAACCATAATTCCGAAAGCGAAACGTTCTTTTTTCTTGGGATTATTCCCTATAATATCTGAAACCATTCCCATGGCTTTTTCTAACTGCCGCGGTTCAAGAACCAAAGGGAACATTATTTTAATTGTCTTATTTCTAAAATCTAATCCAAGCAATGCGGCCAATTGATCTCTAAAAATGGAATAATACGGACTGCTCATATCCAAACAAGCCCCAATCCCTATTTTTCTGGGATCGGAAAGATTGTTTTCGGATAAGGGGATTACAAAAGGAAGCTGTTTATCTTTGGACACGTCAACCGTTCTAAATGTTACCGATCCCGGAGAAGCATAAACGATGTCTTCATAATAAACGGCTTGATCTTCTTTTGTGGGCGGAGAAGGGCGACTCTCTCCTCTGTCTTTTGCAATGAAAGCCTCGGTGCGCACCAGCCCGATTCCGACCGCTTTTTTTTGCCTGAGCAGGGGCAGGTCTTCTTCCTGCATAACGTTTCCGTAAAGGTCAATGGTAACTTCCTCTTTTGTTTTAGCCGGCCTATTTCTTGTTTTTGCCGTCATTTTTTCTATTTGATTTTGTTTGTCAATCAAGGCCCGGTATTTTTTGATTTCTGCTCTGGTCGGATTGACAATGATAAATTGCCGGTGCCCGTCAATGATCACGTAATTATCCGAACGTATATTCCCAAATCCTTTTTCCAATGAAACCATTCCCGCGCATCCTTTGTTTCTTATGCCGATGCTGTTGTGGTCCATGAGATTTCCAGTTTTGCGCAAGACTCCTTTTACGCTGTCCGTACCGCATAATGCCGCTAAGTCAGACGGGCAAATATCTTCGGCCGCAATTATGATGTCCCGTCTTTTATATTTACTTATTTCTTCTTGGACATCAAAAAAATTCCCGCGGTATATATTTAATAATTTTAACCCCAATCTTACGATGTCCTGGTAGATAGAACTGAATTTTGCATCGGAACTGTTCTTTAGCGCGATACATGCTTCTGTATCAAGAAAAGCGTTAATGGCCGAAGCAAGATTTGTTTTTTGTTCTCGCATATGATCGAGTAAAAACTCCCGCATTTCCCCAAATATCCCCTCAAGACCGCTCAATTCTCCGGTTATCCCTGCTATATCCGTTAATGCTTGGCCGACTCTTTCAAAAACCCTTTGTAATCTTGCCGTTTTAGCTTCAACTTCTTCATCGCTCAAACCAATCCTACAAGGAAAACTGCTAAGATCATTTTCTTCCTTTATCACCAAGACTCTTCCCATGGCATATTTGGGAAAAATGCTTTGTCCCCTTATTTCAAACCTTTCGGGGCGCCCTTTTGATGCTGTTCCGGTTACACCAAATAACCCCAAAACACAAAGAGGAGAAAGCAGCAACATTGTTCCATAGGTTGAAAGAAAGGAGCTGAGCGGTTGGCTCAATGCGGAACTCTGATTAGAACCGACTATTTGTCTGTGTACGCCCAAACGATGCCTAAACAACCCTGCGGAAGCCTGAACAATTCTTACCATGTATATTTATCGTTAGATTTTAGCAAAAATTTCACAAAAAAGAGAGGCCAAACTTGCGTCTGGCCTCTCTTCCAATTCTAGACTAAATAGTCCGAAGCTCCGAAGGAGCGAAGGACTACATCATGCCGCCCATACCGCCCATTCCACCCATGCCGCCCATTCCGCCGCCGCCCGGCATTTGAGGCATCCCCTTATCCGGTTCCGGCTTTTCGGCAACCAGCACTTCGGTTGTCAACAACATCGAAGCGATTGAAGCCGCGTTCTGCAGCGCGGAGCGGGTAACTTTGAGCGGATCGACGATCCCCGCCTTAAACATATCGGTATAATCGAATGTCTGGGCGTTGAAACCGTAACCCTCTTTCTCTTTTTTAACCCTTTCCGCTACCACCGAACCTTCGAATCCGGCATTGCGCGCGATTTGCTTCAACGGCTCTTCGAGCGCCTTGCGGATAATGCTAACCCCAACCTTCTCGTCCCCTAAAGTCTCTTTTTCAAACTTTTCGAGAGCCGAAAGGATGTGCATAAACGATGATCCTCCGCCGGCAATGATCCCCTCTTCAACCGCGGCCCTGGTGGCCGACAAGGCATCTTCAATGCGATGTTTCTTTTCTTTCAGCTCGGTTTCGGTAGGAGCTCCCGCCTTAACGATCGCGACCCCGCCGGAGAGCTTTGCCAGCCGCTCCTGCAGTTTCTCTTTGTCGTAAGAAGAATCCGATTGCTCGATCTCCTTCTTTATCTGTGCAACGCGGTCTTTGATCGCCCTTTGCGTTCCGGCACCTTCAATGATCGTGGTGTCTTCTTTTCTCACTACGATCTTTTTGGCCTTGCCGAACCAGCCGTCCTGGATATTTTCAAGGGTCAAGCCCTTGTCTTCCGAGATGACTTCGCCGCCGGTCAAAATAGCGATATCTTCAAGCATGGCTTTCCTGCGGTCTCCGAACCCGGGGGCCTTAACCGCTACGCAGTTTAATGTCCCGCGGATCTTGTTGACCACGATTGTCGCCAAAGCTTCACCCTCGATCTCATCGGCAATGATGAGCAGGGGCTTGCTCAGCTGGACCGTCTTCTCCAAAGCGGGAAGCAGGTCTTTGATCGCCGAAATTTTCTTGTCGGTGATCAGCATGAAGCAGTCTTCAAGGACGCATTCCATCCGTTCACGGTCGGTGACCATGTAGGGAGAAGCGTAGCCCTTGTCAAACTGCATCCCTTCAACCACGTCAAGAGAGGTTTCAATCCCCTTTGATTCTTCAACGGTGATGACCCCGTCTTTCCCGACTTTTTCCATCGCGTCGGCGATCAGGTTCCCGATCTCCGGATCGTTGTTGGCCGAAATGGAAGCAACCTGGGCGATCGCTTCCTTATCTTCAACCGGGCGGGACTGTTTCTTCAGTTCCGAAACGGCCTTTTCAACCGCCATGTTGATCCCGCGCTTGAGCGCCATCGGGTTGATCCCGGAAACGACGGCCTTTAAGCCCTCTTTAAAAATAATCTGACCAAGCAAAGTTGCGGTGGTGGTCCCGTCTCCCGCGATATCGTTGGTCTTGGAAGCGACCTCTTTTAAAAGCTGTGCCCCCATATTTTCAAACGGATTTTCAAGGTCAATCTCTTTCGCTATGGTAACCCCGTCGTTGGTAATCGTCGGTGATCCCCATTTTTTCTCGATTACGACATTCCTCCCGCGAGGTCCAAGCGTAATTTTTACTGCTTCCGCGACTTTGGTCACGCCCTTTTCAACGGCGCGCCACGCGTCGTCGCCAAAAAGCAATTCTTTTGATGCCATTTTATATATCGCCTCCTTATTTTATCGCCAAGATGTCTCTCTCTTGGAGAATAATGAATTCTTCTCCGTCCAATTTGATTTCGGTCCCGCCGTATTTGGAATAAATGACGGTGTCACCGACTTTTACCTCCAAAGGAACCTTTTGTCCGTTGTCCAAAACCCGACCGGACCCAACCGCGACGATGGTCCCTTCTTGCGGCTTTTCCTTAGCGGAGTCGGGAAGAACGATCCCCGATTTGGTCTTTTCCTCCGACGGCGCCGGCTTTACCAGAACCCTGTCTCCCAATGGTGTCATCTTTTTTGCCATATTTTACTTTCACCTCCTCCTGAAATTGTTAGCACTCACCTAACTTGAGTGCTAATTGTAGCATGTTTCTTTTTTAGATGTCAATAGTTCTTTATACAAATCCTAAACCCTAAATTCTAAATAAATTTAAAGTTCAAACGTTCAAAATTCTAAGTTTCGAATTTATGATTTCGGTAATTAGAATTTGTTTAGAGTTTAGAATTTAGAGTTTATAGGAGAAGAGCAAAGTTTTGCCTTACTATATTAGCGGATTTCTGAAGGGTAGCCAGCTCATCATTATTAAGATCAATTTCGACTATTTCTGCTATTCCCTTCTCCCCCAACCTGCATGGAACTCCTATATATACATTAGATAAGCCGTACTGTCCGGTCAAGTAGCAGGTACAAGGAATCAAATCTTTCTTATCTTTTATAATCTGCTCAACCATAAACGCCGCGCCGGAAGAAGGAGCATAAAAAGCCGAGCCGGTTTTAAGATGCGCGACGATCTCTGCCCCGCCGTTTTTGGCTCTTTCGATCAGCGCATCAAGTTTATCATTGGACCAAAGCTTCCCTTTAACCGTGATTTGGCTTTTTATTGTAACCATTGAGTCGCCGTGCGAACCCAAAATCATGGCGGAGACCTCCGACGGCTTGCATCCGGCTTCCATGGCGATAAAGGCGGATAAACGGGCAGAATCAAGCATCCCCGCCATCCCCACCACCCTTTTCGGATCAAAGCCGGTCACTTTCATTGCCAGCTGGGTCATGACATCCAGAGGATTAGATACCATTATAATGATAGAGTTAGGGGCGTATTTTTTGATATTTTCGCAGACTGCGGTGATGATTGCGGCATTTTTACGCAACAGGTCTTCGCGGGTCATCCCCGGTTTTCGGGCCAGCCCGGCGGTAACCACCACGACATCCGAATCTTTTATCTCCGAAAAGTCATTGGTCCCGGTTATTTGGGAAGAAAAGCCCTCAATCGAAGCCGACTGGTAGATATCAAGCGCCTTCCCCTGCGGGATCCCTTCTATTATATCAACGAGAACAACGTCCCCAAGGTCCTTTTCAACCAATCTTTGAGCGCAGGTCGCGCCGACATTCCCGGCGCCGATGACCGAAAGTTTAGGCATTTTTGACCTTGGCAATTATCGCGTCCGCCATCTGTGAAGTGCCAACAGCACTGGGGTCGTCCCGATGCGGTTTCATATCGTAGGTTACATCTTTCCCTTCGGCAATAACGGCGGCAACGGCGGATTCAAGTTTCTGTGCCGCCGCTTTTTCTCCCAGATAATCGAGCATCAAAACTCCGGACAAGATCATCGCGGTCGGATTGACGACATTTTTTCCTTTGTATTTTGGCGCGGAACCGTGTACCGCCTCGAAGACCGCCATCCCCTCCCCTATATTTGCCCCCGGGGCAATCCCTAAGCCTCCGATCAAACCGGCGCATAAGTCAGAAATTATATCTCCATAAAGATTCGGCAGGGCCAAAACATCATAAAGCTCCGGTTTCTGGACCAACTGCATGCACATATTATCGATCAGGCGTTCTTCGTATTCAATTTTTGGGTAAGCCTTTGCGACTTCGCGGGCAATCGCGTAAAAATAGCCGTCGGTAAATTTCATGATATTGGCTTTGGTCACCGCGGTAACTTTTTTGCGGTTATGCTTCACCGCGTAATCAAAAGCGAACTTGACGAGCTTCTCCGTCCCCTCTTTTGAGATCGGCTTGATACTGATCCCGGAACTGGGAAGGATTTTTTTGTGGATGCTCTTTTCAATGTAATCAATTAAACCAAGTGTTTCTTTTTTTCCGTGCTCAAATTCTATTCCAGCATAAAGGTCTTCGGTGTTTTCACGGACAATAACCAGATCAATCTTTTCGTAGCGCGAACGGACTCCGACGTATGATTTGGCAGGGCGGAGACAGGCATATAACCCCAAAATCTGGCGGATGGCGACATTGACAGAGCGGAATCCGGTTCCAATTGGTGTGGTGATCGGACCTTTTAAAGCAACCTTGTTCTTTTTAATTGAAGCGATGACCGAATCGGGAAGAGGAGTCCCCGCTTTTTCCATAATATCGACGCCGGCATGTTCAATCTCCCAGTTAATTTTAACTCCGGTCGCGTCAATGCATCTTTTTGCCGCTTCGGAAATTTCCGGACCGATCCCATCGCCCGGAATCAGTGTAACCGTGTACGCCATTATTGGAGGATCCTTTCCTTTAGCGACTTATAATGCTCGGGTAGGTAAATTTTGACCAGTTTCAATATCTCTTCGTTGGAGATCGAAGTGGTCCGATGCCCCTGGTACTGCTCTTCCACCCATTTATAAATCGCGTAAACAGATTGATTGTCTTTTTGGATCTTATTGTCCCCTCTTAAACTTAACATGTTATTCAGCCACAAAGCGATTCCGGCCAGACCCGACTTGTCGGTGATCGCGACTCCGATCGGACGGTCGAGGATCTTTTTGGTATCGAAGATATTATAAATTTCTTCGTTCTTCATGATCCCGTCGGCGTGGATGCCGGCGCGAGTTACGTTAAATTCCGATCCCACAAAAGGATAATTCGGCGGGATATAAAAGCCCATTTCTCTTCTGAAATAATTGGCGATTTTAGTAATTGTCCTGGTATTTATTCCGTCGGTTTTTCCGGTCAACGCGATATAGGAGATCAGCATCGATTCCAACGGCGGATTGCCGGTCCGCTCTCCAAAACCGAGCAAGGCGGCATTGACGACCGGGCAGCCGTAGAGCCAAGCGGCGACGGCGGCCGAATGGACGTAATGGAAATCGTTGTGCCCGTGCCATTCCAACTGTTCCGGCGGGATTCCCCCTTCTTTTAATAAAAGATGGATAATCCTAGGTACGGAACGGGGCAAGTCGGCTTCAACGTGCGGAACGCCGTAGCCGAGCGTATCGCAGGCGCGGACTTTGATCGGAATTTTGGCCTCTTTGGACATCTCCATCAGCTTTTGGACAAAGGGCAAAACAAAGCCGTACATATCGGCACGGGTGATATCTTCAAGGTGGCAGCGGGGAATAACGCCCGCTTCAAGAGCCGCGGCGACAATGCCGACAAACTGTTCAAAGATCTGTTTGCGGTCTTTTTTCATCTTCATATAGATATGATAATCGGAGCAGGAGGTCAAGATTCCGGTCTCTTTCAGCCCCATCTCTTTTACCAGTTGAAAATCCGCTTTTACCGCGCGGATCCAGCCGGTGATTTCGGGAAATTTATAGCCCCTTTCCATGCACTTGTAGACCGCCTCTTTGTCTTTGTCGGAATATAAAAAGAACTCGGTTTGGCGGATGATCCCCTTCGGGCCGCCCATTTCGTGCATCATATCGAAAAGATCGACAATTTGTTTGACGGTATACGGCGGGCGGCTCTGCTGTCCATCGCGAAAAGTGGTGTCGGTGATCCAGATCTTTTTGGGGAGATTGACCGGAATTCTTCTGCTGCTCAATGTGATTCTGGGAACAGTGTCGTAGGTGAAATACTGGCGAAACAATTCGGGTTCTTTGGGGTTTTTTAGTTTGTATTTTTTCATATTATATTACCTCTCTTAAAGAAATATTATCATATTTTGAAGGGAGGGGCAATTACCACTTGCCGGATAAAGAGATGCGGTGGCAATTTGAGCGCGTGAGTTCATTCGACTGAACATAAGCGTAATCGATCCTTGCCACTCCCGATTCAAAGCCGGCACCGGCGGAGAAAGAGGAATCGGCGTAGCCGCAGCGGAGCGACAGCCCCTGCCGTTCCCACTCGTACCCCAGGGCGAAAGAGCCGATATAGCCCTCTTTCATCGTCTGTGAAAAATCGAGAGAAAATAATCCGGAGATTTTTGGAAGGACCGGCCGGGCGGCGATCCCCAGATGCAGTTTCGGCGGAGCCTTTTCGGCCGACCCTGTTCCCCAGACCACCTTGTTGAACAATTCGTCGATTCTTAGGCCGATCGTAAAGATATCGTTTGGCTTAAGCATCACGCCGGGAGCGATCGAATATCCATACCCCTGCCCTCCTGAAATTTTTGACATATCCGAACTTAGATATTTCGCGGTCAATCCGGCGGAAATTCTTTCGGTGATCTTTAATCCGTATGAGAGGAGATAGGCGTTGGAAAAATATGAGAAGATAGAAATGGTGTTCACTTCGTTATAGGCATCAACCGTCGCCGAAGTGTTGGATAAACTTCCGGCGCTGATCTGGATCCATGAAATTCCAAGCGTTCCTTTCCATAGCGGCTGGATGTAGCTGACATAATAATGGTCGGCATCGGTTGAGAGCCGCGTTTGCATGGTGGTAATTTCGTTATTTTTTAGGTAGCCCAAGCCGGCCGGATTCCAATACGGGGCATCGGCGTTATCTGCCACCGCGGTAAAAGCGCCCCCCATTCCCAATGGCCGAGCGCCGACTCCAACGGATAGAACATCGAAATCTAATCCCGCCTGCCCCACCGCAAAAGCCGGGGCTACAGCCAATAAGAGACAGAAACTACTTAAGAACAGCGATTTTGCCACGTCCATTTGCACTTATACCTCCTAGTTTTGCGACTACCTCAAATGGGTATATTCCATTAAGCACCAAGTCCCCGCGATCGTTGCGGCCGTCCCATTCGACATCGTTATATTTGCTCCAAATCGAACTTGATTCGCCATGGGTCGTCCCGTCCAGTTCGCGGACGAGAGAGCCGGTCAGGTCATAAATCCGAATGATGACGTCGTCCGCTTCGGCACCCAAGCGATAGCGAAGCTTGGTTTTTTCTTTGTTCGGATTAAATGGATTCGGATAGTTGGTTATTCCGGTGATCGTCATCGGTGGGTCGACGATAAATGTAGCTATAGCCGATTTTGCTTCATTAGTCGCGCCGGGATTAGCCAAGACTTGCCATTGCCAAGTGCCGCGATCCAGGCCGGAATCAAATTCATGGATTGAGTATACAAATGACGGAATACTGCCGTCAGTCGGACTCGCTTCGGTTTGAGTTGCGTTTTTATTGTAAGTCCGATCTGGAGTTGAAAGCAAAGCAGTTTTGCCAAGGTTGATGCGGTAGTCGGTTGTTCCACGAAGTCCTATCCACTTGAATTCAGGGCGGAGGGTTGTAACCGTTACACTGTCTTTGGGATAGGTGATTTCTGGTTCGGTAGCGGTTTTGGCTTCGAGAGTTGTTGGATCATTTTTAACTTTCAAAGCTGTCATGGACGGACTGTTTATGGGAGCAAAGTTGGAGGGAACTTTTTGGAAGTAGATTTCCGAGTTGCCATCACGAGTATCTTGCCAAGAAACATAGACATTATCTGATGTATCATTTCTAATTGAAGGATTGCTTGTTTTTCCACTACTCGTTATCTTTGCTGTCCAAGAAACCTGATCTAGCCATCTTGTTTTTTTATAATACAAGTCACCATTTTGGACATAAACCTCAAAACCGTAATCCTTACCTTCTAATCCACTTGGACGATTTGTATAATAAGAATCTACGTTCGTGGGGCCAGCAATTTCTCCCCATGTTTTACCCAAATCGGAACTGGCAGAAGAATATTGATAGTGTTTACGGTCGGAAATTGTCGATGACATTGAAATATCAGCTCTTACTCTTGTACCAATTATAACCCTTGTTATGAAATAATATTTACCTGGAGAAAGAGTAAATGTTACGGTCTTATCTAAATTTCCTGGATATGCCCAATAAGCGCCGGCAAGATCAGTTGTTGGATCCCCATATTCTTTTTCAGGATTGTAATTGCTCGGACTGTCCCCAGTTTTAATTTTATAGAAACAGTTATTCCCACTGCTATCACTACCATATCCACCATTCGCCTTCAAATTTATTGTTAGATTTTGGATATGATCGACCGTAAAAGCAGCTCCAGCATAACATCTGTCTCTAACATTAGTATACCAGTCATTAAATTCTCCTCCCTCTGCCTCAGCCAAAAAACTACCCGCATCTGAATATCCCTCAATCCATTTCAATATCATATCCCCATGCATTATCAAATAAGGACTAATAGAATCTATTGTATTATTTGTTATCCTCTGATCATCCGCCAATGTTATAGTAGGGGTCGAAGTGCTGAAATTTCCCGCGCCATCCTTCGCGTAAATTTCCAGGGTATAATTCCCTTCATTTACATAATCATCACTGCTGTTTTTTCCGTCCCAGGAAGTTGAATAAGTATCTCCTAATTTTGTAAGCGTCAAATCTTTGATTGTTGTCCCGTTGTATTTGATCGCGGCAGTAACCGTAAGCGACCCCGATGACGGAGAAGAATCGCTTGCCGAAAAACTTAAAGATTGACTGTTCAAATAGGGATTAAAAGACAAAGTGCCTGACGGCGGAATGATAGTTGGCGCAACAGAATCCTTATAATATGGTCCGGTATAAGTCCCGGCCGATAGGCCAACGTTGTCGGTTGCCTTCAAATGCAAATACCACGTCCCATCACCGCTCTGAGTAATAGTTTGTCCATCGGTATAACTGGTCCAACTAGACGGCGCGGAAGTGCTGTTTGACCAACCATATTCCATGCTGTAAATTTTGGAATAACTGTCGGCACCGTTCACCGTTACCGAAATATTTGATGATCCCCACCCTCTTGAGGTTGGGCTGGCACCAATAACCGGAGGAGTATTGTCTCTTTGATAAACAGAGAAGAGCTTGGCCGAAGAATTTCCCGCATTGTCCTCCGCCCGCAGATGCAAATACCATTCCCCGTCGCTGTTTTGAGGAGCGGCAGAACCCCCTGTAAAATCAGTCCATCCGGAAGTTGGAACGGTCGAACTAGAATGCCAGGCATACTGCGCAAATTTTATCCCGGCCGAACCGGCATCAACATCAAGAGTTGGAGACAAAGTAGTCTTCCAGCTCTGGGATTCCGGAACGGCTTTTAATGTGGGCTTACCCGTATCTATTATCAGACTTCCGGTTGCTACCGAATTGTTCCCCGCCACATCCCCCGCCGTGATCCGATAAGTATAGGTTCCGTCCGGATAAATGGAACCTCCGGAATTAGCGGTGCCGACATAGTTTGATGAACCCGTAACCAAACCATCCCAATCTTTGGTATAAGTAGCGGTAGCCGCTAAAACTTCCCTGGAGATCAACTGCAGTCCAATAATGTTTTGTAAATTATTATAAACTTCAATCTTTGCGGAAACGATGTTCGCTTCGTTGGTCAAAGCGGCAAAATTATCGCCCAAATCATACTTTATGGTCGTGTTTTTTATCGCCGTCGACTGCGAAGAGTTCGGACTGATATATCCATTTGTAACCGTCAGGTTCTTTAAATCAGGCGCCGTCCGATCCAAAATCATCCACCGCTCAAACGGACTGCCATACTTAGCCATGACACCGGTAAAATCCCTAACCGTTACTACTATCTTATACATCCCGTCCGCGGCAAAACTTCCGGAAGAATCCTTCCCATCCCATTTGACCGCCATAAGGAGCGATGATTTGATCTTCGCGCTACTCACAATAGTTTTGATCAGTGTCCCATTTTTATCGTAAACTTTGGCCTCATAAGTTCCCGCATCATTGCCGGAGACAGTTTTGCTCTCCCACGAAATATCGTCTTCAAACGCCTGCGCCGAGATCCACTCCGGCGGCTTCCAGGTCTTGGGATAAATCCCCTTATTCACCCTGAAATACATGGTCGTATCGGAATAGACATTCGGTGAAAAAATCCGGGGATGCGGATTATTAATAATCCCTTTTTTCTTTAGCTCATCAGCCTCCCACTGTTCCGGAACAGCAACTTCCAAAATGGCATCTTGAACCCAAACGGTCCCGCCGTACTTTCTCTCCGTAATATTGCCCGCCGCGTCGCGGACCTCTACGATAAAGGCATACTTTCCGGAATCGGCGTAACCATTGTTGTCTTTGTCGTATTTTGTAAGATTATAGGAGACCCGGCCGTTCCAAACCAGATGCTGTTCTCCCCTGGCCTGCCACCTGCTATTAACCAAATTATAGGACCGATTGGAGTTGGTAAAATCGGCCGATGTATAGTTGGCTTTGTCGGCTACCGCATAAACACGAACAGTCGCGTAACCCGCTTCGCTCAAGTTGTAATAAACGGTAGTAGAATCATCGATCGTATCGTTATTCGGAGTGAAAGGACTCGGCGTCGAAATAACCGTATTGTTGGGTGATGATTCATAAGAGGCAACGGTCGGCTTGATTGTATCAATCGTAAAACTTTCAGAGACCTTGTCGCTCTTGGCGCTCCCTTTGTTTCCGGCGAAATCCTCGCCGGCTACCTCAATCGTTGCGAGGCCGTTAATGTCGTTGCCGGTTACGGTGTAGGCATAGGTGTATTGGGGGAAGTTGTAAGTATTAAGTACTAAGTTGTAAGTACAAGAATTACTATTGACCGAAACATCGGGATTAAAGGCTAATTTTTCCGAAGAATCAAACCTGATTGACGCGCTGTCTCCCGCTTTAACAAAGAGCGGCGTGCTGAAGATGTTTGAGAAAATCGGCGCGATAGTGTCGACCGTAAAAGCGGCAAGCGAGGCATTTTTATTCAAAGCCAGATCGGTCACATCAAAGCTGACATTTGTTTTTCCCTGCGGATCGTAGCCGGTAACAGTGTACTGATAACTGTATTTTTGCGTCCCTTTCCGCTCTGCCGCGCGATTGTTGATTTTGACGACCGGATCGGATTCCAATGTCTCCGAAACGGTAAAGTTGATCGTGACTATCCCCGCTTTGGCCGGATCGGGGGTGATTTGGATATTGCCAACGAGTGGCTTGGTTTGGTCGACTATCAACCCCTCGACGGTTCGACCAAGCTCACCGCTCGGGGCAAGCGGATTAACGGATATGTTGTTTGCGACGTCTATTACCTCTGCAGAAACGGGAGTATATCCGTCCGGATCGCTTTTTTGAATTACATAAGAATAGGAATAATTCAGGCCGTTTTTACCGACAAAAGAGGCCGGTTTTCCGCCGACTTCTACCGTCGGATTGCGCAGAAGCGGTTCGTCAACCGTAAAATCGATTGTAACTTTTGCATTCAATTTAGCGTAGGTCGGCTTGATTTGCACGTTGCTGATTTTGGTCGCCGCGGTGTCGATTACCAGCCGACTGTCGGTATACGTTCCTTTATTCCCTGCCAGATCAACCCCTTCAAATGAAACAACCGCTGTGCCGAGTTTGTCGGAGGTTGTGACATTGTAGGTATAAGTATATTGGGGAGAGTTGTAAGTATTAAGTACTAAGTTGTAAGTAGAAGAACTACCATTGATTTTAACTATTGGATTTGATTCAAGCGTTTCCGAAACGGTAAACTCTATCGTAAGAGGACCGGCCTTGCAGGGATTGGCGGAAAATTTTATGTTCGAAAAGACCGGATCGTTGGTCTCATAATTAACCGTCTGCTCTACGGAGAAAGCTGATTCGTTGCCGGCAGGATCAACTGTCCTGGCTTTTATCCGATTATTTCCCAAAGCGAGTTGAAGATTGGCGTTGAAGCGAGAATACGCATCAATTGACGCGGTCAGCGCCAGTTGGTCGTTGTTGAAGATTTCGACTTCGGCTCCAGCTTCACCCTCGCCGGAAATTAAAATTGTGCCTAAATTGGTCTGCCGGGGTAAAATATTTACTCCCGGAACAGCCGGAACCGCGTTATCAACTTTAATCGTTTTGGTAAAGAGTGAAGCGTTCCCCGCCGGATCCTTTGCCGAAATCCCGATTGAATAAGTCCCATCGGCGGCAAGTTGCCCATTGTTGTCTTTTCCGTTCCAGGAGATTGCCGGAATAGCTTTGATCCAATACGATCCGGTCAAGGTTTGCGGTTGAAGATTACGGATAACTTTATTGTTCGCGTCTAAAACATCAATTTTTATGTGCGAATCTTTGGAAAGCCCATAGCTTAAATTTATCGAATCTTTGCGGCCGTTTACATTGGGACTGAAGATTTCGTGGTCTATTCCCAAAAGTGAGACCGACGGTGCGGTGTAATCAACCGTCAAAGTAGCGGTTTGCGTCAACGCCGGCGTCCCCAGCGCATCGGTAGCATCGAGATATGCATAGTATGTACCGGCGGAAACCGGATCCCCCCAAGCATAGCTGTATGTGCCTGCTGAATGGTTGAAGGATTTTGTAAAGACCGCCTCACCGGTTGAGGACTTGATCGTGAGTTTGACTGACGCTTCTCCCGTTATCCACTGGTTCGGATAGTCGACTGTATAGGTAAATAAGACCGAATCGGATGAGGAATCGCTGTTGGGAGAAAAGATTGCCGGCGAAACCGCAATCGAAACCGACGGTTTGGAGACAACCGCCAGGATTTCACCGGTCTCTTTGACTTCCGTTCCAAGCTTATCGGTTACTTTTAATTCATAATGATAAACGCCGTCGTTCTTGAGCGCCGATTTGCCGCCGCCGGCGGTGTCGATTTCTCCCGACCAGTAATAATTTTGGACTCCCGGATTCTGAACCTCACCATTTAGAATCGTTCTAACGGTAGAATTAGCAGAATCAAGAATCTTTAGTGTAACTTTATACTCCGGCGCTCCACCGGCAAGCGAATAACTAATTCGGCACATATCGGTATGGCTGTCACCATTGGGAGTGATTTGCGCGGGAGTAACGGAAACGTTTGTTATCCTTAGCGAATCGGAGACGCTTAAAGTAAAAAAGTCGCTCTTCTTTTCTGAAGAATTGCGCGCTTTGTCCTCCGCGACTACCCTGAAATACTTTTGTCCCAAGTCGACGGAACCGGTATTCTGGTAATTGGCCGAATAAGTCCCCTGCCCCTTCGCTCCCTTATAAATGTTCTGGATCAGTTTTCCGTCCTGATCATAAACGGCGATTTCAATTGATGCCGCCTCCGAAAGGTTGTATTTAAAGACCGCCTTGCGCGAAACATAGTCGACCGCCACCGGGTAGGTAAAGATTACCGGCGGATTGTTGTCGACCAAAACGGTGTTGGTAATATAAGCAGGAGCTCCGCCATCCGCATCCTGCGCGGTAATCCTAAATTGGTAGGTTCCCGAATCCGCCTTCTCCCCCTTCCACGCGACTTTATTCTCTCCTTTATTCCGCAGTTCATTATTTACCAGAGTGACTAACGGCTTTCCCTCCGCATTTTCAATGTAGACGTTGACATAACAATTGTCCCGCGCCAAATAATATTTTATGTAAGTCGAATCCCCTGCCAGCGGTGAAAAAGGATCGGGTTCGGCATAGCCGTAGGCCAAAAGCGACGGAGTATGATCGACTTTTACGGTTTTAGTTTCGGAACTTGCAGTATTTCCAACCGCGTCTTCTGCCGAAATATAATACGAATAGGTTCCGCCGAGCAGTTCGTTTCTTGCTCCGCGACCGTCCCATGTCCAACTGCCTGTTTTCGTTACACTCTCGGAATACTTCCTGAAAAGAACCCCGTCATCTCTTAAAATATTCGCTGTAGCATAGGCCGGCTCAGACAGTTTGTAGGAGATTGCCGTCGTATCTTTTATCCCGTCGCCATTTGGAGTGAAGGGATTCGGTGCCGCGTCAAGATTCGAAATTACGGGAGGAGTAGTATCGACTGTGATATGCCCCGCGACATTGTTGCTGATATTTCCCGCTTCGTCGATTGAAAAAACGGTGTACGGATAATCACCGTCGACAAATTTTGAAGAAGCGTAAACGGTATCTTTCAAAAACCAGCTTCCGTCTTTGGCCTGCCGGTAGATGTTAAACCCGTTCTCCCCCCAGACCAGCTGGACCTGTTCATTGGCTTCAACCGTTACCATCTGGCTGATGGCCGTTCCAACCACAAACTGAAGCTTCCCTTTTTCGTTCCCAGCCATAGTAAAGACGGCCGTGTCCCATTTTCCATCACTGTTCGGAGAAAAAGCGGTAAGATTAGGAGAAGCCGACGCTATCGGCGGGACGGTATCTTTTACAATTTCAAGATCGGAGTAGGTAAAAACGGAATTCTCCCCATAGCGGCTGGCGGCGACATAAAGATAATTTTTCCCTTCCTGCAACAATTTTATCCCGTCAAACTTAAAATTTCCGCTCTTGTCGGCATAGCCTTTGACGGCAGGCGCAACGGAGGTAAAGTCGGGGACCTTATTTTCCGAAGAGACAAAAACCCTGATCTCCGATTCGGATTCCGCGGTCCCCCAAAGGTTTACGGTGCTTTTATTGGTGATATAGCGGTCGGAGAAGACGACCGGAGCGGAGAGCTTGAATTTTCCATTTACCAGAGTATAAGTCGAGAAATGGTCAAGCGGCGCCTCAAAAGCGTACAAAAGGTCACCGTTTGCGTCTTTTATGACACTCTGTTTATTGTTTGAAACAATCTGCAAATCGCCCCCTCCGGTTATTTGATGGATATTTAAGCCAAGCCCCAAATTGTCGCCGACATTGACCGATGACGCATTCCCGCTCCAGAAACCGAGATTTTTCAGGTCTTCGAAAGTATACAGGAAGCGCAAAGTCGGTTTTTTATCCGAGTTAAACTTATATGGCGAAGGTTTGGCCTCCACAATCGGCCCGTGGGTCATGAAGATCGGCCGGTTGCGGATCTTTATCTCGGTCATCGTAACCGGAGTTATTGTCGCGAATTCATCTTTTGTAAAAGCGCCGGAGGGAAACTTTAAGTGCGCTCTGCGATAAGCGGAAAAGACATCTTTTTCTTCCCCGCTTTTGACCATTGTTCCGATATAAACATCCTGGGTTGAAATATAGGAAGCGGTTTTCAAAAGGACGGTGTGTTTGCCGTTTAAGCGGTTGACATTCCACCAGGCCAGGGTTCCGCTTTTGCCGCTCCCCTGCTTTGTAATGCTTTGCCAGTTGTTTCCGTCAAAATACATCAATTCATACGGACCGGAAACCGTTCCCCTGATTTCAACAAAGCGTTTTTCCTTCGCGAAAGAATCAAGTTGAAGAGTAAAAGTATCTTTGGTATGATCGTCTCCCGTTTCAATCTTTTCAACTTTCAGGTCCTCATTCTTCACCTTTTCCTTGTCACAAACCTCAACCTCCCATTTCTGAATATCAATATTGGGATTATCGATATTGGTGTTTGATGTTCTGGCAAAAGCATCTTTTTTCAGAAAAGAATATTGGAGAGCCAAAGCCGAGGTGTAGTCGTCTGCGATTTTATAATCGGCAAAGATATTTATCTTCCTCCTGCCGCAAAAATCCAGGCTATTAAAGAGCCGCTGGGGGCTGACGATCGTCTCCCCCGACCAGCTTAAGGGGGTAGTTTGATCCTCGGCATAGACGGATCCGCCGCTTAATTCCACCCTCAGCTGATTTTCCAAAGTATTGACGGAATAACTTGAGTTTTCAACGTTAGACGGAACGGGAAGGAGTTCCGCCGTACTTTTATCCGAGGTCCAGGAGGACTTGCCGCTTGATTTGTAATAAAGGGTTTTTCCGTAAAATGTGACAGATCCTTTTGCTTCGTTTTTGCTTTTGTTAACTTCGGAGAGATCGAGCTCGTAAAAGCAGACATTCTCTCTTCCACCGTAGGCGTCCCACTTCTGCGCAAATTCCGGCTTGTCGATCGTACCGCCGCCAAGTAACGTCCGATAGTTTGTTCCGCCGATTCCATAAATGGCCTGCCAGGTGCTGATATTGGCATCAGGATTAGGCCAATCGAAGGTGAAAGTATTTTGGGATTGGGTGGAACCGGAGGCTGAAGGGAGCAAGGCCACGGAAGTTTGGGCAGTGTAGGTTGAATCGTTAACTCTCACAAAGTCGGATCCTGCCGGAGTTGTGATCGGGATAAATTCGAAGTACTCATCGGCCAGATAAGAATCATAGCCGACGCTCGAATCGAGCGAGTCCTTATACTTTAGAAGATTGGCCTGTTTGGCCAGATCGTTCATTGCCGCAACCTGTTCGCTCCAGGTTGATTTATTACTTATGTTGGCGGCAAGCTGGTTTGCCAGAGAGCTGTGAGGAGCGTCCGGTTTGGCCTCCGGATCGTCAAAGAACTTTTTGCCCGGAAAACCGAGTCCGGTATTGATATTACCGAGCGTCAAGGCAAAATTCCTAGCCAAAGAATTGTTTTTATTTACAAAGCCATACCAGGGGACAAAGCGGTTGGTCAAGCGTGAATATTTGATTGGCGAAGCCAGTTCTATTTCCAGATTGGCAACATGCGGCCATTGGTCGGTAACATCTTTCCATCCTATTCCCTGGTAATAGTATCTGTGAGTTTCCGGTTGTTCTGATTCGTTCCCCTTGATCAAAAACATCCCTTTATCGGTTAAAACGCCGCTAGCCGGTAATTTTTTCCATTCTGTCGTTTTGTCCAGCACAAAAGAACCGTCCGCCGTATAGATTGTCGCCTTTACATCTATGCTGGTTATTCTCCCCCGATCTTTTTGAGGATAGACCTTGCGGCTTTCTTTTAATATGGCGTTGTCGGGAGTGTAATTAAATGAAACCTTTTTCTCGTCGGTATAATCGCCATCAGCCCAGATTTCTCCCGCTAAAAAGCGATAACCGTCGTAATAATGATAATTTACTCTCAATTGTATAAGAGCTTTTACCTTAACTTTGTCAAACCCCCGATGCATCAGGCCGGCAAAGGGGACATAGGGGTACATGGTGAAGCGCTGTTTTCCCGCGGCGCTTAAGGTATAAGAAAAATCGCGGGGAGGATGATAAAGGCCGGAAGCTTTCGCTTCATAATAATAAGGGGACTCCCCTTCCGCCATCCTGACCAGAGAGCCATTGTAATAACCCTCATCCCCAACCGGCTCCAGTTTGGCGTAATTTTCGTTCTGAAAAGTTTTTTCGATTGCAATCCCGGGGATCTCTTTTGTGAAAGAGCCAGAACCATCAAGAGCGGAAACAATCAACTTGATAATATAATTCCCCGAAGTTACGATAGTTGAACTGTTCGACAGCGGATAATTTCCTTTCCAGGAAAAACTGTGTTTGTTGTTAGAATTTAAAACGCCTAAAACTTTTTCATCGGATAAGAGGATCGCAACCAAATTCTTGCTGTAATCATAAACCAGGGCGGTGATTTTTGAATCCTTTGAAACATTGTAAGATACCGTAACCCTATCAGGCGCTCCGAGCGTATTAAAAGTGGCATTGGTCGTTTCGATATTCTTAACTTCAAACGGGGTGGTAATTGAGACCTTCCCTTCGGCAGTGGCGATACCGACCCCATCCGCCCCTTCCGCCCGCACCCGGACAATATAATTTCCCGAATCGGCATAGCCGCCGGTAGAGAGCTTCCCGTCCCAGTTGCAGGTCGATGAAGATGGGTTATATCCTCCCTTTTGGGATGATACCCCGCCCATCATATCCATCAACGAATCGTTTTTGACATCAATCATTATCGGAAGGTAGTCAACCGACTGTTTGCCGGCTCCAAGATAAACGTTTGAGGCATAAATTTGAGGATTAGTCGGATCGTCATCAATTTTGGGGGTGATCATCAATTGGGTGACATTGGAATCGAGTGTGAAATCGATCCCGCCGGACGTGTTGGTGTCCCACGATTTCAATTGCCCGCCGCCGATTGGGATTATGTTACCGGAAAACCGATGGTTCTTCCCGTCGTGCGACCATTTGATGTGCCAGGTATTTTTGGCGTCTTTCCAAATGAAATACCCGAGCTCTTTTCCGTCGGTATAGGTCGGTTGGCCGGTAAAAGGGGCGCCGGCGACATTTGGGAATTGTTTGTAAAAAACCGGCAGGTCACGACCTGCCGGTACAACCTCAATGTGAACATTGGCAGGTTTCACGCTATTGGAAAATCCAATTGATAATTTATTGGAATCGTCGGATTTGAAATCGATTGATGATTGGATAGGGAGCAGTTCGATATATGGAGAATTGGAGGAGGATTGGGTCGAATCGTTGTCAATCTCAACAACCCTGGTTGAAGAAACCGTCGCTCCACCCTCTTCTTCCGCCACTACCTTTGTCGTGTAAGTTCCGTTTTTCAAGCCGGTGGTATAAAAGTACGCCAGCGTGCTGTTCCCCTGCATCGGCCGCCCTTTGTTCGCGGCGGGGATTTCAA